>Ga0194024_1000001_pt1 | contig 1616922 bp, 1494 predicted proteins | sample IW13Sep16_MG_FD_140337 | JGI IMG/M metagenome (GOLD analysis project Ga0194024, IMG submission 140337) | Freshwater microbial communities from the Broadkill River, Lewes, Delaware, United States - IW13Sep16_MG | ecosystem: Environmental > Aquatic > Freshwater > River | place: USA: Delaware...
GCCATCGACGCCGAAGCAGGCACAGTCACGATCGACCATGCGGCGGTTCCAGAGCTCGAATGGCCCGAGATGGTCATGGCTTTTGACGCCACCGAGGAAGTTCGCGGCGACGTCGCGGTCGGCGACACTGTCACGTTCGAATTCAGCACCGGCGAAGAAGGCAACACAGTCACTTCGATCACAGCGCAATGACCAAGGTCAAGTGAGCCGGAACAATCACCGAAATTGACGCCGAAAAAACTTTGGCCAGTGACGGCGTGATCGCGGTTATTGACGATGAGCGTCTGATTGCTCGCGCAGCACAGGGAACAGCGGGGGAGGCGCCCAAACAATCTCCGCGCGAAGTGGATTATTTCGGCCAGCCTTTCGCGCTCATCGTGGCGGAGACATTCGAACAGGCGCGCGATGCGTCCAAACACCTCGACTTTTCGTTCTCCGCTGATGACCATTCGGAGATCGCGTTTGACCCTGAATCTACTGAGAACGAAACGCAGGAACGCACCGAGCAGGGCGATCTGCCCGCGGCGATGAATGACGCGCCGCACGTTGTCGACGCGCGCTTCACAACTGCAGGCCATGCAAGCGCAGCGATGGAGCCCCATGCCACGATTGCTGAATGGGATGGCGACACGCTCACCGTTCACAGTTCACTGCAAATGCTCAACTATAACATCTCAGAACTCGCTGACGCTGTCGGATTGAAGGAAGGAAAGGTCCGATTGATCTCGCGCTATGTCGGCGGCGGTTTTGGATCGAAGCTTGGCATTTCTGCGGAAGCTGTCGCAGCTTCAATCGCGGCGATGGAATTGGGGCGGCCAGTGCGCGTGGTGATGAGCCGCCAGCAAGTGTTTCAGGCTGTCATGCGCAGATCAGAATCCTCACAGCGATTGCGGTTAGCGGCGGGCAATGACGGCGTGTTGACCGGGTTCGGTCACGAAGCGTTGGTCTCAAACCTTCCCGAAGAGGCATTTGCCGAACCGGTGCTACAAAGCTCCGACTTCCTGTATGGCGGTTACAATCGCCTGCTCACGCTCGACGTGGCGCGTATCCATCGCATGACAGCCGGATCAGTCCGCGCGCCAGGCGAAGCCATCGGAATGCCCGCCCTGGAAGTGGCCATGGATATGCTGGCAGTGGAAACAGGCCTCGATCCGGTTGAATTGCGACTGCGCAACATACCTGAAAAGCATCCCGTGAACGGCACGCCATTTTCCTCGCACAAGCTTGCCGAGTGCTTGAAGCAAGGCGCTGAGGCATTCGGCTGGGATGGCTCGAAGCGCAAGCCGCGCCAAACCCGCGACGGGGAATGGTGGGTCGGAACTGGAATGGCCAGCGCCGCGCGCGTTCATAACGTCTCGGAGGCCCGTGCCCGTGTGACCCTGAAGGGAGACGGAACCGCCATTGTCGAATGCGATATGACCGACATCGGCACCGGAACTTATACGATCCTCGGCCAAATCGCTGGCGAGATGCTGGGACTGCCTATCGACAAGGTTCTCGTGAGACTAGGTGATACAGAACATCCGCGCGGGTCCGGTTCGGGAGGCAGCTGGGGTGCTGCTTCGGTTGGCTCAGCCGTTTACGTCGCGTGCGAGGCAATACGAGATGAATTGGCCAATCGTGCAGGCACTGCAGAGAGCGACCTAAAGCTGAGCGATGGCCACGTCGAGGGCGGCGCTTCCATCGCCGATTTACTGGGCGGCGAGGACATTTCCGAGGAAGGCCATTACAAACCTGGTGACATCGCCGAAGATTATACCACGGCTGGTTTCGGAGCCTACTTCGCGCAGGTTCGTGTCAACAACACGACAGGCGAAACACGCGTTGACCGTATGACCGGAGCGTTCGGGTTCGGCCGCGTGCTCAATGAACGAACCGCACGTGCGCAATGCCAGGGCGGTATGGTGTGGAGTATCGGTGTCGCTCTGACCGAAGCGCTGCATTTCGATCCCAATGATGGCCACCTGACCAATTGCGACCTCGCAGAATACCACGTCCCGGTAAATCGCGACGTGCCCGAACTCGATGTCATTATGGTTGAAGAACGCGACCCGGCGGCCAGCCCAATTCAAGCAAAAGGTATCGGTGAGCTGGGAATGTGCGGAGGCGCGGCAGCAATTGCGAATGCGATCCATCATGCTTGCGGGGCACGGGTGCTGGATTTCCCGATTACCCCAGACAGGGTTCTGGCGGCGTTGCCTGATTGATTTCGCACCTCCGAAATGCGGTCCGCGATGCATGCCAATTGGTCATCTTCCCCCGTCGGCGTGTCGGGGGTTCAAGTCCCCCCTCCTACCAAATCTCGGACAGGTGATTGGGTCAGGTGCGCTTTTTCTTTCGCGCATTCTTAGGCGCTTTGCCGGATTTCCCATCGCCTTTGCCTTTTGGCTTCGCGAACTTGTCGAACTTTCTGGACTTCGGCTTCGGCTTTACGCGCGGTCCGTCGGACGGGCCGTCGCCGCGGTGTCGTTTGCGGTTGCCCTTGGCCGCATCTCGAGGGCCTGTTTGTGACCTTTCGATGACAACGGGATCCTCATCACTGTCGGCTTGAACCGTCCGAGCAGCAGCGTCGGCAAATTTATCGGCGATTTGGCGAGGAATCTGGAAATATGTCTCGTCGGGGCCGATCCGGATCGCCCCAACTTCATTGCGAGTGATATGCCCACGGCGGCACAGCAGCGGCAGGATCCAGCGCGGATCGGCATTCTGGCGGCGGCCCAGCGCCATGCGGAACCAGACTGTATCTTCAAAGCCAGGGCGATGCCGATCCTTTTGCGCCTCGCGGCGTGCCTCGGGCGTATTGGCGATGAGGTCTTCGGGTTCGGGCAAAGAGGCGCGGTGGGCCTGCACGAGCATGGCGGCGATCTCGTTTGGTGTTCGCTCGGCAAGAAGGCGCTCGGCCAATTCGGTATCGCCCTCATCCACTTCGACAGGGGCAAGCAGCTTTTCCAGAAGGCGTTCCCGGTCCTTGGCCTTGATCGCCTTGCGGTCCGGTGCGTCTGTCCAATCGGCATTGATCTTTGCACGGCGAAGCATCGATTCCACGCGCCTGCGCCGTGAGAAAGGAACGATCAGGACTGCTGTGCCCTTTTTCCCGGCACGGCCGGTGCGCCCCGAACGGTGCTGCAAGGTTTCCGCATCGCGCGGTATTTCAACATGGACGACGAGGCTCAGCGTCGGCAAATCAATGCCCCGCGCGGCAACATCGGTGGCCACGCATACGCGCGCACGGCGATCCCGCAGCGCTTGCAACGCCTGATTGCGTTCGGATTGCGAGTGTTCACCAGACAGGGCCACAACGGCAAAACCGCGCTCCTGCAATGTGGCGTGCAAATGGCGAACCTTCTCGCGCGTTGCGCAGAACAGGATCGCCGTTTCCGCTTCATGATAACGCAGGAGATTGACGACTGCGTTTTCTACTTCGGGCGGAGAGACGGTCACGGCCTGATAGGCAATGTCGTTATGGCCGCGGCCCTCGCTGATCGTGGCAATGCGAAGCGCGCCGCGCTGGTAACGCTTGGCGAGCGCTTCGATAGGGCGGGGCATGGTGGCAGAAAAAAGCAGGGTGCGGCGCGTGTCGGGCGTCGCATCAAGGATTTCCTCAAGCTCCTCGCGAAAGCCCATATCGAGCATCTCGTCCGCTTCATCGAGCACGACAGCTTTCAGTTCCGACAGGTCCAGTGCACCACGTTCAAGGTGGTCACGCAACCTGCCCGGTGTGCCTACAACGATGGTGGCGCCCGATCTCAGCACTTTGCGCTCCGCCTGCGGGTTCATGCCGCCGACACATGTCGCAATGCGCGCACCGGTCTTGTCATAAAGCCAGGCCAGTTCGCGGCTCACCTGCAAGGCAAGCTCGCGCGTAGGCGCGATGATCAAAGCAAGCGGCCTTTCGGAAAAGGCGATGGTGTCGCTTTCTTCCAGCAATTGCTCGGCCATGGCGAGGCCGAATGCGATTGTTTTGCCTGAACCGGTCTGCGCAGAGACGAGCAGGTCGCGGCCGGATGCCTCGGGCTGCATGACCTCGGCCTGGACAGGCGTCGCTGACGCATATCCGCGTTCGGAAAGAGCAGCCTGAAGGCTGGAGGGAAGGGTTGGGAAATTCATTGCGTCGGCCTGTGATGGGAAGGGGGTATAAGATGGGGCGCAAGCTGCTCGCGCGAATGGCGGGAGGCGCTCTTCGCATATTGAGTGCAGAAGCAGTCTGATTTGCGTGCGAGCCGCCCCTATAGGCCGGGAATTCGGTTCTGGCTTGCGAAAAATGGGCTGTCGGCGATTTGACCATGGAAGTGGCCCTGCGAATTCATACCACTTGGCACTCGGCGACCCGTCGCGAAAATGCGCTCACTTGCGGCCAAGTTGAATTGTCGCGGTATTCCCGATAGAAGCCGCTGCGCACGGCGGCTCTACCCTTGGGTGTGAGCATTTTCCGCCAGATTGAAACGAGGCTGAGGCCCCTTTGTTAATACAGCAAAGACCGCCCCCTCACGGGCCGCATTTATAATGCAGCGGTCGTCGAAATTTCGCCCCGCAAGCCAGTAATTCGAAAGGCACAGCGCACCGCTTTTGTTATGAACACACTCACACTTGGCACTCTTGCTCTATATTTTCTCGCTATGATCGGCATCGGGCTTTTCGCCTGGCGCAAGTCGACGGACACTTCTGAAGGTTATTTGCTGGCCGGTCGCAACCTGCCCCCTTCTGTTGCCGCGCTTTCCGCTGGCGCATCGGACATGTCGGGCTGGCTGCTGCTCGGGCTACCCGGCGCGCTTTATGCAGCTGGCCTGGTGGAGGCCTGGATCGGGATTGGCCTTTTTGCAGGAGCAGTGCTCAACTGGTTTATCGTTGCACCGCGTCTTCGCGAACAGACAGAGCGATATGGAAATGCGCTGACCATTCCGGAATTTCTGGCAAACCGCTTCCCGGACAAAGGGGTGGCATTGCGCGTTGTATCGGCTCTTGTCATCGTCGTGTTCTTCACCGTTTACACCGCGGCCGGCCTCGTTGGCGGGGGGAAGCTGTTTGAAACGGCTTTCGCAGGTTTGCTCCCCGGCCTTGGCATGAGCGACTATGCGCTTGGCATCTGGATTACCGCAGGCATTGTGCTTGCTTACACGATGGTCGGCGGGTTTCTTGCGGTGAGCCTTACCGATTTTGTCCAAGGCATCATCATGATGCTCGCGCTTGTCGTTATGCCGCTTGTGGTCATGTTTGGCAGCGGGGGCGATGCGGGTGGCTCGCTTAACGAGGTGCCCATTGACGGATTTCTGAGCCTGACGAATGGCTTGACGCTCATTGGATTCATCAGCGCGGTCACATGGGGTCTTGGCTACTTTGGGCAGCCGCATATCATCGTGCGCTTCATGGCTATCGATACCGTCGAAAAGGTCGCTGCGGCGCGTAACATCGGCCTCACGTGGATGGGCGTTTCGCTCCTTGGTGCGGTGGGCATGGGGCTTGCAGGCAGAGCCTATGCCGAGCGCAACGGCATCGTGGTTGATGACCCCGAGACGATTTTCATCGTCCTGTCCGAATTGCTCTTTCACCCCGCGATCACCGGCTTTCTTTTTGCCGCACTGCTCGCAGCCATCATGAGCACGATCTCTTCGCAACTGCTGGTCTCGTCGAGTTCGCTGACCGAGGATTTCTATCGTCTGTTTTTACGCAAACAGGCGAGCGAGCGCGAAGCGGTGAATGTCGGGCGCATCTGCGTTGCGCTGGTGGCTTTGGCCGCGATTGCTCTTGCATCCGACCCTGATAGCCAGGTGCTTGGCCTTGTTGCCAACGCATGGGCGGGCTTTGGCGCCGCTTTCGGGCCGCTGATCCTGCTTGCGCTCACATGGCGAGGCATGACGGGGGCAGGGGCTCTGGCAGGCCTTGTCACTGGCGCATTGATCGTGGGGCTTTGGATTGGCCTTGGCTGGAACCAGAGCTTCCTTGGTGGTCCCGGTCTTTATGAAATCGTGCCCGGCTTTTTCGGGGCATGGATCGCGATTGTGGCAGTTAGCAAGGCAACCGCCCGCAACGCGCAGGCCCAGCCCGCCGAATAGATCAGAGCAGCACGCGAAAGAAGCCGGCGCAATCCAGTGGATGCGCCGGGACTATTTGCGAATACAGCTTGCTTGAGTGAGCAGGCCGATCGGTGCGGCCAATGCTGCGCTATGCGGTTTGCTTACGTTTATGCAGCAATCGAGCTTTTGCCGCCGCGCAGCGTTGAGCCTTCGGTTCCCGTCGCCTTTGGATCGGTCTTGGAAAGCTCGGGACGCCCGAAAAGGTAGCCTTGGAAGTTCGAGCAGCCCAGTTCGCTCATCGCCTTGGCTTGCTCTTCGTTCTCAATGCCCTCTGCGGTTACCTCGATGCCAAGCGATTGGGCCAGCGCAACGATGGCTGCGACCACGGCCTGACTCCGCGCGGAACCTGCTGCGGCCGACTGCACGAACTCGCGGTCGATCTTGATCATCGAGAATTCCATTTTGTCGATGTAATTGAGCGATGAATAGCCGCTTCCGAAATCATCGAGCGCAAAGGTCACGCCAAGCCCCTTGAGGCTCTTAAGCAATTGTTCGACCTGTTCATCCATGTCGAGAACGATGGATTCGGTCAGCTCAAGGATAAGGCGTTCAGGTTGGAGGCCGCTGCTCGCCAGTGCCTGTGCCACTGTGTTGAGAAACGCAGGGTCGTTCATCTGCAAGGTCGAGATGTTGACGGTGAGTTTGACGTGCTCTGGCCACGTTGCCGCTTCGCTGCAAGCCCGGCGCAGCATCCATGCTCCGAGGCGTTCGATCAGTCGGCCTTCCTCGGCCACCGGAATAAACACACTGGGCGGAACAATACCGCGCTCGGGATGGGTCCAGCGCATCAACGCTTCGTTGCAGATTACGGAGCGATCCGAACCCTTTACGATCGGCTGATAGCAAACCGACATCTGGCCGTTTTCAAGCGCGGCTTCGAGATCGGATTCGAGGCTTGAGCGGTCTTCGAGCTTGTCACGCATCGTGCTTTCATAGACGATTGTTCTGCCGCGACCGTGATCCTTCGCGGTGTAGAGCGCAAGATCGGCGTTGGTCATGTGCACACTGGCATTGGCCGAAGAGGTGATGGGTGCAAGGCCGATGGATGCGCCGATTAGAATTTCAAATCCGTCGATCTGGAACGGTTCGCTCACCTCTTGAATGACCCGGTCGGAAAGCTCTTTCGCTTCCTCAAGGCTGATACCAACAGGCATGATCATGGCAAATTCATCACCGCCCAGTCGTCCGATCGTGGCATCTTCGCCTGCGGTTTGACGGAAACGCTGTGCCACCTGCGCCAGCAGCTGATCACCTGCGCCATGCCCGAACACGTCATTGACCTGTTTGAACCGGTCAAGATCGATAAAGGCAAGCACTGGAGGCTCTGCATATTCGTCGCGTTTCCCGACCACCGCTTCAAGCAGATTTCTGAAGTGATCGCGCGAGTAAAGTTGGGTGAGCCCGTCATGCTGGATCACATGGGTGAGCTTCTCATTGGCTTCCTTGATCTGCTTGCGGCTGCGATTGACCGTTCGCAGCATCAACATAGCCGCGATAAAAGCAATGATCGCGAGCACGACCAGCGCGGTCAGCAGAATGACCTGGTTTTGCGCATGGCTCAGCCGCGCTTCGTTCGCGGCTTTTTCAAGCGACAAGGTGGAAATCTGAAGCTCGCGATTGGCTGCATCAAAGCGTGCCGCCAAAAGCGCGTTGTTCGCGGTCGAGGACAGATTGCGCGCGCGTCCATCAATGCGATAGAACGCCTCCAGATGCTGCGCTGCGAGCTTGTAGTTTTCGGCCTCGGAATACACCGCATAAGCGGTTTCGTGAAAATCGCGGAAGAAGGGGGAGGTTGTCTTGAGATCCTCACCCTCGAAGGTCCGCGCAAGATACATGCGCGCATCCGCCAATTCCCCCCGCTCAACCGCGATCTGCGCCTTCACCCCGTAAAGGAAAGGTCGCCATTGCGGTGCGCTTGAATTGGCGATGTTGAGCCCGAGACTGACGGTGCGTTCTGCTGCGTCGAGATTGCCTGCGAGATATTGGGTCGACGCGATATTGGTCAGAATGCGCGCTTCGAGGAGCGGGCTGTTCATTTGCGAAGCGACCGCGAGAGCTGCGCGAAATTCTGCCTCAGCCGCCACCAGACGGTTCAGTTCCTTGAGCGCATTTCCGGTGTTGTTGTGCGCCGAAAGGGCGAGGGCCTTGTCCTCCGGATAGACTTCGTTCGCCTGCTTGTAATAGCTCAGAACGCGCTCATAATCGCGCGCATCGGAGTAAAGCGATCCGATATTCTGAAGCACAATCGCGCGGCTGCGATCATCTTTCAGTGCGTCATAGATCTCGTGCGCTTGCAGAAATGAATCGAGCGCTTTGCCATATTCGCCTTGGCTAACCGACAAGCCTGCTTCGGAACGCAACAGGTCGGCGTGCAGTTTCGATCCATTGAATTTCAGGGTCGCTTCGTCGATCGCGCTTTTAATAATCTGCGCCGCATCGTCAGCGCGGTTCAGACGCATGAGCGCTTCGGCTTCGAGCCACTGCGCCGTCAACCGCGCTTTTTGCGCCTCTTCGCTGTCACCCGGGAAAAGCGAGGCGGCTTTGCGCGCATGCTCCAACGCTTCCGCCGAATCCGCCATCATCGTGGCTTTGGCTTTGCCGATGGCTGCGTCGAAGGCCTCGTGGTTCGAATGGTCAGCTGCTGCAGGAACAGCTGCCAAAGCGACAAGAATGGGCAACGCGGCGCGGCGCATCTTCCTGTGGCTTTGTTTCAACATACTCATTCCCCACCCGAGCCAGAAACCCGGCACCTGCGAATATCGGCTAATGTGCGATGGCTTCACCAGGGTCAGAAGCGCAGGCTGAAGTTCCCTCCAACGACCATCCCGCGTTCATCGATTGTGTCACCTGCACTGACATGGCGACCAAAAACACCAAACTCGGAAGATCTGGTTAATTTCGTTGCATAAACTGCTTCAGTCGTAATGCGGCGCTTGGTCTCAATCCCGAAGGTTTGAGTGACCGGACCGATTTCTCCGGTCTCACGATTGACGACCTGATCGCTGGTGAATTGCAGATTGCCGTCTTCGATCTGGAGCGGCTGAGCGACAGAGATGCGCAGCATGTCATCGGCTGAGAACACGCCCTGTTTCGTCGCTGAGAACTGGCCGGCGGTTGCCCAGATTGAGCCAGCGCTGGTGAAAAGCTGATCGTTGGAAGTGGCTGTGCGGGCGCCCGTCGCAGACACGTCGAGGCCGATGCCGGCGCCAAGAGCAACCGATGCCGAAAGCGTCATTGCCTCGGTTTGTGATCCGTTGCCAAGAAGCGCGTCGGATCCGGTTTGCGTGCCAAGAAGCGCATCGTCTTCATCGAGCATCGTGAGTTGCGCGCCCAATGAAACCGCATCGCTGACCTTGTGTTCGACGTCGAGCGTCAGCGCGTTCGCTAAGCGATCGCCCAGGGTGCTGCGCAGGAACTGAGCAACCGCATCGTTCGGCGCGACATCTTCATCGCCTTCGGTGTTTTGCGAGTAACCCACGCGAACGGTGGTGTTCTCGGCAAGCTTGTAGCCCATTTGAGCAAATGTCTCACCCGACGCAAAGCCAAGAACCGGGTTTACGCCGCCGGTGAAGGGGTCGTGATCACTCATCACGCCAAAACGGTAGCCCGAAAGCGCCATCGCGCCCTGGCCGTGACCAAAGGTGAAAGAGGCCTTGCCGGATGGCTCGGTCAGGGTCGCAGCGCCATGAACCATGCGCAGCTGACCGGTGTGGTCATAACGGGGCGCCATGGCGTCATAACGAAGCGTCCATTCCCCGTTGATCTCTCCGCCGCTCTGACGAAGCTCGCTGAAACCTGCGCGGCCATTGCCAGCGGCATCCTTGCCCTGGCTGTTGATCCAGTTGGCGAAACGTTGACCGATGTAATCCTGAAGCCGCTCACTGCCGCGGCCAAGGGCATCCGTGCTCGTGCCATAGGCGAGGGCTGATGCAGGGATGCTGAAGTCGCGGTGAGTGTTACCGACTGTTTCGAAGCCGGTGAAGAAAACGTTCTCGGTCGCCCAATGGTCAGGGATTCCGCCATTCAGAACGCCATCGGCGGTCATCTTGGAGCTTTTCCAGCCGTTGTTTGTCGCAATATACATTGAGAACGTCATCGAGTTGAAGTCGAGCGGCGATTGCGATGCCGCGACATCGAGCAAGCCCCAGCCATAAACTTCATCCGGGCCCGGCGCGCCAAGATCGCGTGCCGAACGGAAGATGATGTCAGCCGAGGCTTCCGGATTTGCTGCAAGCCACGGCCAGCGGTCGTGCAGAAGCGCGATTGCGCCCGAGACGAGTGGAGCAGCAAAGGAAGTGCCCGAATGGCGGGTCACACCGCCCTGGCCGTCCGACACGAGCAACAGTTCGCCCGGAGCCACAACCGTGCGCAGGTAAAGCTCGTTTCCAGCCTCGCAAACGCCATTGTCGAGCAGGCACGTGCTGCCAGGGCGGTTGGAGAAAGACGAGATTTGGCCAGCCGGATTGACCGATCCGACAAAGATCGTGGTCGCATTGTCGCGACCGAAATACCACTCGATGTCAGAATTCTGTGTCACTCCATCATTGCCAGCAGCAATGACATAGACCGTATCCTGATTGACGGTTTGAATGTCATTGCGGGCGAAAATGTCTGCAAGGCCTTGCGATGCCACCCAACCCGGTTCGCCAAGAGAAAGGTTGATGATGCTGGTGCGGCCAAACTGGTTCGCGCTCTTGAGGCCGTTCGGCTGCATGGCAAGGATGCCGGTGACAACTTCATCCCAACCGGTGTTACCGTTCGCATTGAACGGGTTGTAGGTGGCGATGTTCACATCTGGTGCGATGCCCATCACGCCCTCACCGTCGTGGGCACCTGCGATAAGGCTGGCAACGCCTGCACCATGCCCGCCTACAAGGGTGTCGTGGCCACCGGCCCAAACGATGTTGTTGGAAAGGTCGGTATCGGTTGTGAAGCTGCCGTCGATGATGCCGATGATGGTGTCACGGCCATTGCCCTGAATCTGGGTGATCGCAGGGGTCCAGTTGATCGACGTCATCCAGTGATCGAGTTGATCAATCCCCGAATATTGGTTGAGCGTATCGTGCCAGTCGAGGAAGAAGGCAGCGCGCTGCTGGGGCGTCCAGGTCTCAATGACCGCTTTGTGATTGGAGTTATTGGCGCCGTGACGCGCGAAAACTTCATTTACCAGCGTGCCGAAGGCGTTTCCGGTCTTCGCTGTGTAGGCAGCACCGAACTGGCTCTCACCTTGAGCTACCAGGTCAGCCAAAGCCGCCATCATTCTGTTCGGCGACCCATCGCGCACGATAGCTCCGTTGATAACGGTGATGGCGTCGAATTTCGCTTCGACAAGGCTGATTTGCGAGTGGTGTTGCTCCCAGAAATTTCCGAACTGTTCGAGGTGCTTACTGTCGAAAGCTACGATATCGCCATAGAAAGCGCCGATATCCCCCCAAAATGGCGTGATATCACCGTAGAATGGGCTGATGTCGCCCCAGAACGGATTGATATCGCCATAGAACGGGTTGATCGTGCCGTAAAACGGATTGATGTCGCCCCAGAAGGCGTCAATGTTACCGTAAAACGGGTTAATGTCGCCGTAGAATGGGTCGATGTCGCCATATCGTGCTTCGATCGAACGAAGGGTGACAGTGCCGCCTTGAGCCTGATCGCTCGTCACCAGTGGCTGGCCGGGCAACGCGGTCGACAGTTGAGGTGCACCGTTCTGCGCCGCATTAAACGCCTCGAGCATTGCGCTTGGCACGATTGCCTCGCTCGCCACGGCAGGCTCGCCCATAATATAGGCGGCTGATGCCTTTGGCTGAACGCCGTCAGCTGCAGGAATATCGGTATCACCGTTTTGCGCATGGGCCGTCCCCATAAGCGAAACAGCAAGTGCGATCCCTGCGGTGCTGCGTGCAAAAAGCGTTTTCATCTCGATTACCCTAACTCTGGAACAGCCTTGGTTGGTCTGTTCGTGCTCCTGTAATTAGGGGCGCGATATGTGCGGTCGGTTCATGGGAATGGTTAAGATTTTAACAGCTTCGCGCCCCGCGTCGGACGACTGGTTTTTGCCGGTTCTGGAACGTTTTACAGCGTTCTTGCGGGACCCGCTGGTTAAACCCGGGTCAACGCGCGAAAGGCTGGCATCCGCCTGAAGTTTGAAAGGTTCAACAAGTCAACCCGCTGCGTGGGTCTGGGCTCTCTCAACGCGTGCGATAATCAATGCATGATTCGGATATCAGGCCAGGACTGCATCTCTTGCTTGAGTATCGAGGCTTATTTCAGCCTATCTATCGCCTTGGAGATGAGCTTGCGCATTTCGATCATATCCAAGAGCGCCGGCACTTGATTTTGCGAGACAACTTTGAACAATGCCGCATGTTTGGTGGCAACTTCCTCAAGCAAGTATCTGATCTCGGATGATTTTTTACTACGCATAAGGGTCGGGCCTTCACGCGATGCGATTGCGGCAAGCTGGTTTTCGAGTTCGGTCCGCTTCTCGATCTCCGATTGCAGGTCCTGCTCAAGGTCGGCCACCACCAGACTGCGGATCGTGGCTTGTTCGTCGAGCGCTTCGTTCTCGTGCTTCAGATTGCTGGCGTTTGATTTGCGGCTGACGTGCGATTCAATGCGCGCTTTGAGCACGTCATAATCGATGGGTTTGGTAACATAGTCATCTGCGCCAGCACGAAGCGCCTCTACGGTGGCCTCGCTTTCGGCCCGCGCTGTGACCATGATCACGGGAAGGCTGTCGGTCTCCGGATTGGACCTGATCCTGTGAAGCACTTCGATCCCGTTCATCTGAGGCATCATATAGTCGAGCAGGATCATGTCAGGCTTGCTGTGCGACAAATGCTTCAATGCCTCGTGCCCGCTTTCTACCGAATTGACGCGGTAAGACATCATTTCCAGCCGGCGGGTCATTACCGCGCGATTGGCGTCGATGTCATCGACTATCAGGATCCGCGTTGAGGGCGTGTTTGGTGCGTTTTTGCGGATGGCGGTCATGATTGCTCCTCAAGCTCTTCGCTGGATTGATCCTTGTGATGTTCGGCGATGCTATGGGCGAGCTTGCGCGGAGAAAGCCCGTTTTTGGCGAGAATTCGCGTCACGGTTTCGTCGATTTCGGCCTCTTCGTCTGCGTCCAGGGCGCGCCCGGTCACGACAAACGTCGCCGGGCGTAAATCAGGCTCCATCGCCGTGATTACCTTGATAAGATCAAAGCCGCTTCCCCCCACCATATTGAGGTCGGTGACGACGATGTCGAAACGGCTTTCACCAAGGCGCTTGGCCGCCAATGTCCCGTTGGCCACGATTTCGACGGTGTATCCCGTCTGCTCCAGTCCCCGTCGGTAAAGCCGGGCGGTAGCCTCATGGTCTTCTGCGATTAGAATTCGGCCAGACCGGCGTCCAGAATACAGCTGGAGAACTTCGCTTACCTGCGAAGGGCTTACCGGTTTGGTCAAATGATCAATCGCCCCGGCTTCGACCGACTTGCTCTCGTCATCATTGACCGAGACGACAACCACGGGAATGTGCTCGATCGCCGGATCGCTTCGCGCCTCGGCCAATACATCCCAGCCATCCACTTTTGGCATTGCAAGATCGAGAAGAACCACGCTGGGATTGTTTGCGCGAATGGCGGCGAGCCCTTTTTCGCCATCCGACGCCGTTTTCACGCGGTAACCGGCTTGCTCGGCAATTCGCACGATAAGCTGGCAGGCGCTTGGCTGATCATCAATGACCAGCGCCAGCGGCTTGTCGCCCGCGTCCAGGGGCTCGGGCGCGTCTTCGCAATCGGGCTGCTCTATTACTTGATCGCGCGATAGATCGTCGAGGATGCGCACCGTAAAGCACGAGCCAACGCCGGGCTTGGCTTCGACCGAGACGCTTCCTTCAAGCAGATCAGCGAACAGGGCGACGATCGCCAGGCCCAAACCGGTGCCGCCATATTGACGCGTGGTCGATTGGTCGGCCTGGCTAAAGGGTTTGAACAGCCGTTCCTGATCCTTTTCGCTGATGCCGATGCCGGTGTCGGTAACGGTAAAGACGAGCTCGCTGCTCTCGCGCCGTGCAGCGAGGATGATCTGGCCTTGCTCCGTGAATTTGCAGGCGTTGGACCCCAGGTTCAGCAAGATCTGACGCAGTTTGCCGGAATCTGTGTTGGCTTTGCCAAGGTCGTCCGAGAGCGAAAGGGTGATTTCGCTTTGAGTGCGCTGCGCCATGGGGGCGAGCATCTTTTCGACATCGCGCAGGATGCGGGCCACTTCGAATTCGTGAACATCAACGTCCATTCGCCCGGCCTCGATTTTTGACAGATCAAGGATGTCATTGATGAGTTCCAGCAATTGCTGTGCCGAGGTGTGGACCCAGTGCACGTCATCGAGTGAGCGGTCCATTCCTTTAAGCGTCAATTCTTCGCGCAGCACCTCCGAATAGCCGAGAATAGCATTGAGCGGAGTGCGCAGTTCGTGGCTCATGTTCGCAAGGAATTGCGACTTTGCCAGATTGGCAGATTCTGCTGCATCACGCGCTTCGCGAAGGTCGTCAGCGTTTTTACGCAGTTCGATTGTGCCGCTCTCGATTTTTGCAAGCATTTCGTTGAAGCTGGTCGAAATCGCCGCGAAATCAGGATCGCGCTCAACGGGCAGCCGCATGGTGTAATCGCCCGAGGTTTGTAGCTGGCGCATCGCGCCAACAAGTCTGTCGATGGGCTTGAATACCATCGCCCGCAACGAACGTGCGATGATCAGAGAAAGCACCATGCAGACTGAAAACAACAGCACAATCGTGCCAATTGTCTCTGCCACAATGTCCGCCATCGAGCGCGGCGTCACCACCATCTCGACAATGCCGAGGGTAACCCCATCGACGAGGATACTTTCGCCGATCACTTCGCCTTCTGGCATATCGCCTGACGCGGTATCGCCCGGCGATTTGATGAATTCCGCAAAGACTGCGCCCTCGCGGTCAAATACGTGAACGGAGCGTATGTCCTCGATCCCCCGGACCGACATCAAGGTCTCGCGCGTAACATCACGATCATCAAACAGGATCGCAGGGGCGACGTTTTCCGCGAGCAGATTGGCAATCTGGTGGTGGCGCTGGTCGGAGAGTTGCGCCTCGGTCCGATACTGGATCGCAAACAGGCCGAGGCAGGCAAGCACGAGTGCCAGCGCTGCTGACGAGGTGGTCATCGCCGCAAGCTTGGTGCGAAAACGCATCGGGCCGAAGAGGGAGGCTTTCTTCACGGCCATCATCGCCGGACCCGCGCAGCGAGGCGCACCAGTCTTGAACTGATCCGCAAGCGATTGCTGTTTGCCTGCCCCAGATTGATTTCGAAGCGGACCTGCCCCCCGGTCTTGACCAGTCCCACGGTGCCGTTCGCATCGACGAACCGGGGACCGTCTCCCATGACCAATCGACCCTGACGCTGTGCCGAACGGATTACAGATGGGTTGTTGCTCGCAAGATAGACGACCTCGCAGCCTGTGAATGTTCCGTTTTTGAGAGTTTTCGTGCGTACAACGCGTTTCCCGATGCGTTGATTGTTGAGCGCGCGTATCTGGCGCGCTGCCTCAACGCGCGGATCAATGCACAGGTCGAGCGTCGCTCCTGTGTTTCCAGGGAAGTCGACGAACCGCAAGATATTGAGCACGATCGCGGCTTTGAGCTCGCCGCTGTCGCGCGATTGCGCCTGTGCGGGCGCGCCTAGAGCGCAGGTCATCAAGGCCGTTATAATGGCGAAGTGTGGCAAACGGCGAAGGGTGAGAGTGAGCATGGCCTTTCCCCTCCTCAAAACCGATACCGCAGTTCAGCCGAAACCGAACGAGAAACAAAAGAGCGCACGGTTGGCAGCTCAGACAGCGGGAATTCAATGCGTTTGGGCTCGAAAAGGCCTTCGCCGTTAACGGCAAGCTCGGCGCCGTTTCCAAGATCGTATGCGAGGCGAAAATCACCAGAAAGGTAAGAACCAGCAGCGCCGCCGCTAATTTCGTCAAAATAGCGAAGCTGGGCAGTCAGATGCCAATCCGATGCAATCTGCACATCGTTTGTGAGCGCGGCCTGATGGCGCGGAGAATTCTCGGGCGAAAGGACAAAATAGAAAGGCCGATTGCTGAGCGGATCTTGCGCCACATCGAAGTTGAAATGAGAATAGCTGGCCTTGACCTTCCACCAAGGGGTGATCTGGCCAGTCAAAAGCGCTTCGACACCCCAGGTCTGAAGCCGACCGCGACCCTTGAGTTGGGTTTGCTGCTCGACTGCGAGTGGAAAGGGAATGCCAAGGCGCAAACAGAAGCCGCGAACTGGTCGGCGTTGGCGAGACCACGCGCTTGTAGCGATTGTAATAGCTCGCCAGATCAAGCTCCCACCCTTGAGCTAGATTCAATCGAACACCCGCCTCAAAGGCCGTCAGACGCTCGCTCGGAAGGTCGGGGTTGGGTGCAAGGACCGGAAAAACCGGAAGGGGTGAGGGGTTGTCTGCCGTATTCGCCGGAATGAAGAAGACTTCGAATTGAGCCGTGCGCGCAAAACGTGACGGCGTGCGCGCAGCGCGTGAGACACTCGCCCAGAGGGCAAGGTCGTCATTGGGTCGATAGAATATTCTCGCGCTTGGCTGGAATTCGGTGCCGGTAAAATTGTTGCGTTCAAGCTTGGCACCAATGCTCAGGCGCAAACGATCCGGGACAAGTGTGATATCGTCCTGAATATACCCGCTTATGATTGTGTCAGGCTTGTTGGTCTTTCCGAAAATCGCGTTGGTCGTGAATGTCTCGAAGTCGTCCGATACCCGCCGCGCGCCGAGACCGATGCTGAGGTCATGGATCGTATTGGGCCTCCAGTGGATGCCAAGGTCGAGATCAGCAATCGAAGCGGTGTAGTCCGTTAGGCTTAGCTCACTACGCACAAGGTGCGAGTAATAGGCTTGTAATCGCCAATCGAGACGCTCGTTTTGACGCCTCGTCCAGCGGGCAAGAACATTGGTTTGCGTAAAACCATCCTCGGTGACTGATATGTCGTAACCGGGCGCGAGCGGGTCTTGATTGAAGAGGGAAACAAGGTTGGCAAAATCGCCAGAGGCGAGGTCGGCCTGCACCGTTACCGCGTCTTGATCGCTCGCCTGCCAATCGATGCGCGTTCCGATTTCCGCGCTTTTCCCCGCATACGGGGCCAGGTTATTGCCCCCATCATCGAGCAGCATCTCATCGCGCCTGACGCTGCCGAAAGCGCGCATAGTCAGGTTGTCGTCGAGACGTAGGCCGTGCGAGACATTCAATTCCTGGCGCCGCGTGCTGGCCCGTCCGACCACATTCGTCCCCAATGTGTCGGCCGAATTGCGCGTGATGATGTTGATGACACCGTTGACCGCATTTGCGCCCCACAGTGTTGCCCCGGGCCCGCGCACCACTTCGATGCGTTCAATGTCGTAAAGCGGCAAGTTGATCTGATCCCAGAACACCCCTGACAGCCCGGAGAAATACACCGAGCGCCCGTCGATCATCACCAGAAGCGAGTTGGCATTCCTCCCGTTGAAGCCGCGAATGGAAACGGCGCTGGCGCCATTGGTGATTTCTGCGACTTCGACACCGGGCACGGTGCGAAGCAGATCGACAATTGTGTCGGCCGGCGATTTTCTGATTTCTTCCTGGGTTATGACATAAACAGCTGCGGCGGAATCTTTCACGCTCTGTCGCTTTTTGGCGACCGAGGTCGTTTCGAGCACAAGAAGATCTTCAAGCGGCGCCGAGAGGAGAGCGGGATCAATTTCTTGCGCGACGAAGAATTCCTGATCGGCTTCATCCGCAGCTTCAACTGGCTCTGCCGGCTCCACAAGCGATACTACCGGTTCAGCGGGCGGGGAGGGGGCAGCCACAAAATCATCAGATGCGAGTGCGACGCCTTCAATGCCGACAGCTTGTGCGACCAGTATGCTGAGCGCACTGCAACTTCGCATGGCAGATGTGTGATACTTCATTGGCCTCTCGAAAGAATTTTCGCAGCCGCCAAAGAGAATTATTGAGCGGCCACCGCTTGTGTGCGCTGCGCCGATGCTGAGTTGTCGGGCGGATTGATCAGCGCTCTTGCCTCGATAAGGCTGATCAGTTGCTCGAAGCTGATAGGCTTGCTTAGTAAGAATCCTTGGCCAAGATCGGCTCCCATTGTGCTGACCATTGCCAATTGCTCATCGGTCTCGATGCCCTCGACTACTGAATGAAATCCGAGACTGTTCGACAAATTGATGATGCTTTGCATCAACACGAATGCAGAGGGCTTCTTGTCCATCGACGTCAGCAACGACCGGTCGATTTTCAGCCGCGAAAGTGGCAGTTCGGTCAAACGGGCAAGGTTGGAATAGCCGACACCAAAATCGTCAATCGCCAGCGTTACTCCGATGTCATGAAGCTTGTGCAGATTCTGAACCGTCAATGCGGGCTCGCGCATGGCTGCGTCCTCGGTCACCTCGATCTGCAACAATTCGGGTGGACAATTACAGCGTTGAAGATGGGTTCTGATGAGCGCAATGTATTCGAGGCTGGCCAATTGTTGTGGCGCAACATTGGCGGCAATCATCAAAGGCAGCCCGCGTCGATAAAGCTCGCTCACATACGAAATGACCTTTGCTACGCACCATTCGTTGAACGAAGTGACCAAATGCGTTCGCTCCAACACGTCGAAAAACTCGGCCGGGCGCAAGGTTGCGCCGTCGGGATGGTTCCACCGCACCAGAGCTTCGGCAGAGACCATTTGCGAGGTGCGCAGATCGAAAATTGGCTGGAACACGAATTCCAGCTGCTCTTGCGCTAGAGCTATGTGCAGTTCGGTCTCCAGCTTGGCGATCTTCTGGGTTTCGAGATCGAGCTCCTCATCGTAGAACACGTACTTGTGTGTCGGACTGGCCTTGGCGGCATACATGGCTGAATCTGCCGCCTTGATAAGCTCATCGAAACTCGTGCCATGAGCAGGGGCTGCCGCTATTCCGGTACTGGCCGTCAGGGCAATCAGGCGGTTGTTGTGGGTTATGTCGCAGGCGAGGACTTTGAGGATGCGCTTGACCACCCGCTCGATCAGCAAGGCATCCACATCGGCGTCGACAAAGATCACGAATTCGTCCCCGCCAAAGCGCGATAGAAAGACGCTTTGGTCCGCATCATAGGGTGAACCGTGAATGATCATCTGGGCAGACAATTGAAGCCGCCGCGCGCAGGCCTTGAGAACCCTGTCGCCGCAATCGTGTCCATTTTGGTCGTTGATCTCTTTAAACCCATTCAGATCGACAAACATGAGCCAGCGGGTCGCGCCATCATCCGCTTTCAAAAGGCAGCGTTCGACCTCCTGGCGAAAGGAAGCTCGGTTGAGCAGGCCAGTGAGCGGGTCACGGCAGGCCGATTCCTTCAACCTGATAATCTCGTCGGCCTGTGATTGGTTGTTCTTAACAGGTGGGAGCGCGTTGGCTGGTTCCTGACCCGTTACCGGCGGCCCATCGCGTGTTTCCTGATTATCGGTATGCACGCGCGGCTCTTCTGGCGCTTTGAGTATTTCGCACAAGGTCAAGGCACACAGCCACGTTGCGCCAAGCGCGATCATGGCTTCCGGGAGGGCAACTGTCTCAGAGCCGGCCGCAAGAAGCCATAGCGCGCTCGCCCCGGTGCCAGCGAGTATCGCCAATGCGCCAAGGCGCACAGCCGTGTTCTGACGAGTGGCAAGGCGCGTGAGCCGGATCATGCCGCCCCTCCTGCCGCGCGGGTGTGAACAATCAGGCGGGGCGGTTCATCGAGATAATACGTAGCGCGGCCTTAAGACGTTAGCCCAGTGGGGCGCCGTCGCCACCAATCTGCAACACTTTCAGCGAAACTCTCTGTCGCTGCGCCGTGTGGACTTGACGCTTACGGAAACTCGTCCAAACGTCCACAACGCGCGCCAACTTACCCCTCTCCCGTGGCGCTGAACCAGTAAAAAGGTGAGTATTCATGGCAAGGTCCGCAATTCTCAAGGCTTCAAGCGCAGTCTTGGCCCTTTCGCTTTCTTCACTTTCAACCGCTTCATTTGCGCAAGCCAATGAAGGTCCCGATTCGGCGCAATCGGATGAGCAGGATGACGGTGCTATCATTGTGACCGCGCAAAGGCGCGAGCAGAGCATTTTGGATGTTCCGATTTCGGTTGCGACTGTTTCGGAAGAAAAGCTCGACAACATTCTTGACGGCGGCGCCGACATTCGCGGGCTTTCTGCGCGGATCCCCAGCGTTTATGTCGAAGGTTCGAACGGGCGCACGGCACCGCGCTTTTACATCCGCGGCCTAGGCAATGTCGATTTCGATCTTTCCGCCTCGCAGCCCGTTTCTATTGTAACCGACGACATCGTGCTCGAAAACGTGCTTCTCAAAGGCTTTCCGATCTTTGACATTGCGCAGACCGAGATTTTGCGCGGGCCGCAAGGCACCTTGTTCGGGCGCAACACGCCTGCTGGCATCATCAAATTTGACACCGCCAAGCCAACCGACACTTTCGAAGGCTATGTCTCGGGCTCCTACGGTCGCTTCAATTCGGTAAAGCTCAACGGCGCGCTCAGCGGTCCACTCGGAGACACTTTGTCAGCGCGCGTCGCCGGTGAGTTTACCCGCCGTGGTGACTTCGTGGAGAACGTGAACCCGGGCGCCGATTTTGCCGGCAACAATGATGGCGAGGATGACCTTGGCGGTTTTTCCTCGGTCGCGGTGCGCACGCATCTTCTGTTCGAGCCGATGCCCGAGTTCTCCTCGCTTCTGACCGCGCAGTATCAACGCCTCAAAGGCACGACGAGCCTGTTCCGTGCGAACATCCTGTCGCCCGGTTCAAACGAGTTGAACGACAATTTTGATCGCTTCAGTGTCGCCTATGACGGGGGTCGTAACAATATCTCGAACACCGAGATTTTCGGCCTGACATGGCGCAATGAACTGGATGCAGGGGCCGTTACGCTTACGTCTGTCACAGGGTATTATGTCGGCGATAGCGATGGCATCGGCGATATCGACGGCGGCACCGGCGCAAGCTTCCTGCCCGGCGGTTCCTTCCCCGGCTTCATCCCTTTCCCATCGGAAACCGGAAGCATCGACACCGATGTCGAACAGTTCAGCCAAGAGCTGCGCATCTCGAACAATGATGGCGGTCCGTTGAACTGGCAGGTCGGCGCGTATTACTTCACCGACGAATTCACCGCTGACAGCGCGGCTTTTGACGGGTTTGGAACGCCAGCGCCAACGATCCTTGCGATCACAACGCAAAAGAGCGACGCTTTCGCGGTGTTCGGACAGCTGAGCTATGACCTCACCGATGCGCTGACCGTGACCGGCGGCCTTCGCTATACCGATGATGAAAAAACTCTCACGGGCTCGCGTCCGATCGGTTTTCTTGGCCCGATCAATGCGCGGACCGAAACCAGCGATTCCCAGGTCAATTGGGACCTCGCGCTCAATTACGAGGTCAGCGATGGCGTGACGCTCTTCGGACGGGTCGCAACGGGCTATCGCGGGCCTTCGATCCAGGGGCGTCTGCTGTTCAGCAACGCGGTGACGGTTGCCGATAGCGAGACTGTGACCTCGTTTGACGCCGGCGTGAAGACATCGCTGTTCGACAACACACTGCGCATCAATTTGGCCGGCTTCTACTACGAAGTCGATGACCAGCAGTTCACCGCAATCGGCGGGCTGGGCAACTTCAACCAGTTGATTAATGCCGACAAGGGCGTCGGTAAAGGCTTCGAGCTCGACATCGACTGGTCGCCGGTTGAAAACCTCGACCTGTCGCTGGGCTACAGCCTCAACGACACCGAGATCAAGGACGATGACCTGCTGGTCGCGTTCTGTGGCGGAGGCTGCACCGTGACCGATCCGACGGTGACGGTGGATGGCACCACGCTTGCGGCGATCGACGGCAATCCGTTCCCACAGGCACCGCGCACGATCCTCACCGCGACGGGCCGTTATGCGATCCCTGTTGGCGGCGGCGAAATCTACCTTTTCGGTGATTACACGCGTCTGGGTGAAACCAACTTCTTCCTCTATGAATCGCAAGAATTCAACGTGGATGGCAATTTCGAAATCGGTCTTCGCGCAGGCTACATCGACTTCGACAACGGATTCGAGGTCGCAGCCTTTGTCCGCAACCTCACCGATGAAGAAAACCTGATTGGCGCAATCGACTTCAACAACCTTACCGGCTTCGTGAACGATCCGCAGGTATGGGGCGTTGAAGCGAAGATCCAGTTCTGATCATTGACGCTTTGAAGCAAGGGAGGGGGCTGCCGTCAGGCGGCCCCCTTTTTCGTATTCCCCATCGCTCTAACCGATCAGCCGCTCGATCAGCCAGTAGCTGCCGACAGTGCCGATCGCATAGGTTGCGAAGGTGAGTGCTTGTTTCTCTCGCGCTTCAGGGGCGCGGGTAAGCGCCCCAAGCACGAGGATCGTGAGCGCCACGACCAGAAGCTGACCCGCCTCAACACCGATGTTGAACGCAAAGAGGGCAGCGGCAAGCTGGCTTTGCGGCAAGCCAATGTCAGCGAGCGCGCCTGCAAAGCCGAAGCCATGGACAAGGCCAAAGGCGAAGGCCACCGCCCAAGGGTATCGGCGTGTGAGCGTCATGCGTTCCGGGTCGCGCAGGACCAGTGCGACCTCTACGGCAAGGAACACGATAGACAGCGCGATGAGCGCCTCGACGGGCCGCGATGGCAGCCCCGAGTAGCCAAGGATCGTCGCGACCAGCGTGATCGAGTGCGCGACGGTGAAGGCGGTCGCAGCCTTGACGACAGGCCAGGGCCCGCGCACCAGCAGCACCAGCGCGATGACGAAAAGCAGATGGTCCCAGCCAAAGATGATGTGCTCTGCGCCGATGATGAAGTAATCGTAGAGCACGCTCAAAGCAGAGGGCTCGGATTGGATGATGGCCGCTGGCTCATCGGCAGTCAGGCGATAGCTTTGCGTGGGCGCATCCATCGGAATGTAACGCGCGATGGCATCGGACCTGCCCAAAAGTTCGCTGAGGCCAAAGGCGCCGCCCGCAGGATCGCCCTCGCATTCAAGGCTTGCCCGGCCCATGAGCGCAGCCGATTGGATGCGCTGCACCGGCTCGCCCTGCATGGCGCAATTGTCGGGGATGACTGGCTGAAGGCGCTCGGTCAAAAGCCCCGCGCTTCCCACCGCCAGTGTCACCTTCCAGTCGAGGGTAAACTCGCCTGTCTCCACCTCGCGCATTTCCACCACGGAAGGGCGCAGTTCGTGGGCTGCGAGCGGGCCAGCAAGGCACATGGCCAGCAAGGCGACAAGCCAGCGGATCATCGCTCTCACCTCTCTATGTCGATGCGATAGGCGCTGGCCAAGGTTTCGTAAGCACGGCGCTTGCGGGCCTCGATCTCGGCGGTGCGCCAGTCGTTGGCAATGCTTGTGCGAAGCGCGTCAAAATCGGGTTCCGGCACATCGCGGCTGGTCAGCTTTACAAGGTGCCAGCCAAAGCCCGAACGCAGCGGACCGTGCCATTCCTCGCCCGGCTCCAGTTCAGCCAGCCCGCGCACAAATTCGGCTCCGAACCGGGCTTCGACATCGCGCAGTTTAGTTGATGAAACACGCCTTGGCAGGGAGGTTTGTTCACCCGTGAACAAACCTGCGGAATTTGCGTCTAAAGCGTTGTTTTTACTGACAAAAATTGCTTGTTCAAAGCCCACCTTGGCGTTCGCGGCCGCAAGGTCGGTGTAAAGCTCTTTATTGGCATCGAAAAACTCGCGCAAAACCTCTTGCGATGGCTCTGTTGTTTCTGCTGCAAGGCTAGCCGACAGGTCCATCTTCGACACCAGCCGCCGGCGCACCACCAGATCGCTTTCGTCCAGTCCCAGCCGCAGCGCCTCGCGGTACAGCACCTCTTCGCGCACATAGGCATCAATCGCCTGGTCGAGCTCTGCATCGGTTGGCGGGCGGCCCATCGAAAGGCTCCAGCTTTCCGCAATCCGCTCCTTTTCATCGGCACCGACATTGATCACCCGGCTGGCCGGATCAGGCGGCGTTCCGCCCCATGTGAGCGCGACGTAAAGCACCGCGCCCAGCACAGTAAAATGAACGAGCGGCTCGCGCGTCCAACTGGGTAGTTTCATGAAGGCCCCTTATCCCGCAGATTTCAGCCAGATTGGCGAAGTGTATGCGCGCTCCTGCGCCACGGCATCGGCCATCGCTTCCTCGGTCAGTGTCACGCCGAAGCGCACCGCATCGAAAAGTGTCCAGCGCGGCGTCGGGATTTCCAGAACCCGCACGTAATAGAACGGACGCTGCCCGGGCTGATAATCGGGATCGGTCCATGTCGTGCGCAATTCCGTGGCGCCAATCGTGTTGGTGTAAGTTGCGGTGTCGCGGTCGACCGTGTCGCCCACAGGCGTCAGCTTTCCGCCAACCTTCCCGCGGGCGTCCATATCGCTCCACACTACGTCGTAGATGCGCTCCTGCATATTGCCCGCGCTATCGAGCCAGCCCTTGATTACCTGAACCCGGTCGAGGTTGGCGCCTTCGGGGTCTTTGAGCGCGCTGATCATGAAGCTTGGAGCCTCACCGCGATCATCAAGTTCGCCGCCCATCGGCACGCCCTCGCTATACCCCTTGCGCACCCAGTCGCCGTCCCAATCCTCAGCCGTAAAGCCAAAGCCGCCGAACACGCGCACGCTCATGCGCGGACCGGTGGTGGCGTAAACCTCGCGCCGGGCAAAGGCATCGAATATCTCCGCACGGGTGTTGCCCCGCGCCCATGCAGCCGCATAGCCGCCTGCAAGGTAATGCCAGCCAAACCGCCCGTCGCGCGTGCCAAGGTTCTGCCCCTGGATCGCGCGCTGCGTATAGCTTTGCTCGTTACCCGTATGCTTGCCCCAGAAATTGTCCTCGTCCCCCGTTGCAAGCGAGGTGTGGCTGTCGGTCGAACCGATCATGCCAAAGGCGTAAGGGTTGACGCCCATTTGCTGCTCGAGCGTAAGCCCGCGTAGCAGGGCCGAGCGCGCATAGGAGCCTGCATACATCGAAGGTTCGGTCTTTTCGGTCAGCGACAAATTGCCAAAATCCCACCCCTGAACGCCAAAGCCCGCCATTTCGTCATTGGGGGAAAGGTAAGGGTGCGTTTCGCTGTCCCCTTTGATTTGCGTTGCCTCGATCACCGGCTCTGCCCATGCGCGAAGGCTCGCGTATTCCGCGGTCATGGGCGAACCGTCTTCCATCGTCATCTGGAACATCAAGCCATTGGAAAGATTGGGGTTGTGCGGGATCGCGAGAACCCGTCCACCGGTCTTGCTCTCATAATTCTTCATATACTCCCACAATTGCGGGGCAGTGGTCTGAAGGCCGGGGAAGGGCTCGGTCTGGCGCGTCTTGTCGCTGCCATCGCGAAACATCACCACACGGTGCAAATTGTTGCCATTGGGCATGGCGGTCCACTCATAGCCAGCAAGCGCGGTGAAGACACCCGGCTCGTTATAGCGGTCGAGGATGGAAAGCTGGGTGTTCCAGATGTCCTTGGTCGCCTCAAGCGCCGCGTCGCCATCCGGAGCAATCCCTTCAGGAACCCGGTTTTCGGCAGCCGCCGCAATCAGTTCACCAACGGCCCGCGTCGATTGCTCGGGGCTTTCGTGCATCATGTCATACCAGCGAAGCACGGTTTCATCGCCGATCACCCAGTTCACATACCAGCGCGGCGCATCATAAAGGCGGCGTGTTGCGCCAAGAGCATCGGAGTGGTCGGCGATCACCAAGAAGTCGAGCGGCCTGGCAAGCTGCGTGTCGGCGCCCGTGGTCGCGGTAACGGTTTCGCCGCGCGCGAACCTCAACGCCGCCTCCGGTCCCAGCCTCGTACCAAAACCGAATGCATCGACCGAATTGTCGGTGTGGAGGTGTGTGTCGCCCCAGTAAGGGCGATCGGGAAACTCGGCGAGCTCAATCGTGCCTTCGCCGTCGCTTGCCTGCTCCGCGCTCGCCTCCGGCCCATCGCCCGAACACGCAGCAACGCTGAAAGCCAGCACGCTTGCCCACGCGAGGCCCGTGACGCTGCCTCTTGCCGATGCCTTTCGCATAGCGTCTCCCCTCTACGCTTTTGTTTTGTTTTGCCGCAGCATTGCCCGACTTGCGATGATCGTCAAGCAAGGCCGTCTGGCAAAGGAAGCGCGCGGGCATAGTGCAGGTGAACTATCGACCTTTGGCCGACATTGCGCTTTGGCCAAGGTTGGCAGACGAATAGCCGGATTGCGCTTACAGTTTGGCGCACTAGCGTTCAGGGAAAGACACAGGAATGAGCGGACTATCCGATCTCAAACGATATTTCAGACGTCCCTCGCGGCGCGAAGGGGTGGCGCTTGCCCTGTTGATCGCGCTGGTCGCAATCGTGGTTCCGATTGAGCCATACGACTGGCTCCAACGCTCGGTCACCGCGCAGCTCAATTCCAAACACTATGAAGGGGACGGCGTCATCATCGCGATCGACGCGCGGACAGAGCGCGAGCTTCCCGCAAGGGCGTGGTCAAAGTCAGACCTTGCCGATCTTCTGGGTCGCCTTGCGCAGCATCAGCCTAAGAAAGTCATCATCGCCCAGCAATATTTCGATATCGGTGACGAGGATGAAAGGCTCGTCGATGCCCTTGCAAACATTGCTACAAAGCCAAGCTGGCAAGTCGATATCGCGCCGCGGGAGATGAGGCTAGTGAATGGGGCGGGGCGGGCCAATTCCCGCCCGGGCGGTTCACCTTCCCTGCAATTGGTCGAGCCCGCGATTGCCGAACATGTTGAGCCAAGCATCGCCATCTTTCGCCGGTCCAACGATTACGCGCCCATTCTGACGCAGTATATGGTCAAGACGCGCGGCGGTGTGGTGCCATCGTCGGCCTCCGTTCTGGCGCAAGGGGCCTCACCGCCGCTCCAGAACCTGTTCACGGTCGATCTCAGCTACGACACGCGCACGATCCCCCAATACAGCGCGATTGACGTTTTGGAGGATGACGAGATCGCGGCCGGGCTGTCAGGTAAGTCGGTCATCATCGCCTACACCGACCAGGTCGGCAGGGATACGATTGTCACCCCCTTCGATCCCTATACCAGCCGCGCGGCCCTTTCGCTTGTTTCTGCCCAGGCATTGATCGACGGGCCTCCAACCTCGCTCGGCTGGATGCCGGCCTTTCTTCTGGCGATCGTGGTAACGATCGGGTGGATCACACTCAGGCGGCCATATGGTCTGTGGATCGCGACGACGGCGCTTGTCCTCCTCATCATCAGCCCTCTGGTGCTTGAACGGTTCCTGATCTTTCAGGAAACCTCGCAGGCAATCGTCCTGATCGTGAGCGTGGGGATAGCAAGGTTCTGGCAGCGGGGGCGCGAGGCGATCAATGTCTATCGCAGTGCAGCCGAGACAAAGTCGCAATTCCTCGCGCAGGCCAGTCACGATCTGCGCCAGCCCATCCATGCAATTGGTCTGCTCGCTGACCGCCTGTCCCAATCCGATCTGACGAGCGAACAACAGGAGATGGTGTCCAAGATTTCGTGGTCGGTGGACAATGCGCGGCGCATGTTTCGCGCCCTGCTTGATATTGCGGCGATTGAAAGCGGGACATTGAAGAAGGACCTGAGCGCGGTTGCGATCAACGAGCTTCTGGCCGAGGTCGATAGCCAGAATGCCCTTGCAGCAGAGCAGGCGGGCGTGGACCTGCGCCTTATTCCGTGTGATCTGGTGGTGAGGACCGATCGCGCCTTGCTGGGGACGATGCTGCAAAATCTCGTCTCGAACTCGATCCGCTACACTTCGGGGGGCAAGGTGGTCGTGGGGTGCCGCAGAAAAGACGGCGGGCTCACCCTTTATGTTGCCGACAATGGACGCGGGATTGCACCTGACGAACTTGAGAAGGTGCAAAAGGAGTTTTACCGCTCTGCCACAGGCTCAAGCCTTGGTTCGGACAACAAGGGGCTCGGCCTTGCAATTGTGAACCGCCTGGCGCGCCTTCTCGATCTGCGCTTCAATCTCGGGTCAAAGCTTGGCAAGGGCACGGTGGCCACCATCGAGGGGCTTCGCATCATCTCGTCATCGTCGGCGCCCGACAGCCCCGAAAACGAGCGCAGATTGCCGCTTTCGGGCCTTCGCGTGGTGGTGGCTGATGACGAGGAGGAAACGCTCTATTCGACCGCTGCCTTGCTGGAGAAATGGGGCTGCGATGTGACCCCCTTGTCACGCCCTCCCGAAGGGATCGCGGACTGCGACATCGTGCTCAGCGATTTTGACTTTGGCGACCATGGCACACTGGCCGAAAACGCCGGTGTCGTGGAGAGGATACAAAAGCTCGGGGCGGACCTGATTATCATTTCGGGCCACCACCCCGACCAGATCCGCGACGATCTGCCCGGCTATTCGGGCTTGATTCTCACCAAACCCCTGCGCGCCGCCCAGCTGCGTTCTGCGCTTATGTCGCTTCGCCGGGTAAAAACGCCCAACTAGTGCATGGTAGCTAGTGCCACGGGCTCAGGTGTGTGTAACTTGATCCTTGTCCCGCCGAGAGAGAGCGGGGTCGCAACAAAATTTGGACTGGAGAAGCAAATTGGAAACGCAGAAAATTCAATCGCTGATGAGCACCGAAATCGACACAGTGGGTGGTGGCATGACCGGTGACCTCGTTCGCGGAAACCCCAAGCCTGCTGGCTGGATCTGCTGGGTGTTTGGTTGCACGATCCCGCCCGTGATCGACGTTGGCGGCGGTGAATAATCACGCGAAATTATCTGCTTGAGAAAGCGCAATCGGAAAAGGGCGGCCCTGGAGCCGCCCTTTTTGTATGTGACCGTGATTTCTGCCCGCTGCTTTCGTCGCCTGTTGCCTTGCTCCCTTGGAAAGTCACAACGCCGCGATCATTCGGCCATGGCGCACCCAAAACAAAGGGCCGCACAATCGCGCGGCCCCTTTTTTGAGTATCTACCGGTTCAAGTGGCGGCGACTACACCCCGTATTTGGTCGCCATCGCTGCTGCTGCGGTGCGCGTATCAACCTTGAGCTCGCGAAGGAGCGCGGAGACATGGATGCGCACCGTGAAGGGCGAGATGCCCAGATCAATTGCAATCTGCTTGTTCGAGTGGCCTTGCGCAATCCCGCGCAGCACATCCAGTTGGCGCGGCGTCAGGCCAGAGAACTGCGACACCGAAGTCGTCCCCTCGAGCCCGCCTGCCGCGCTCACATTGACGAACTCGCCGTTCATCACCGCCTTTATCCCGTCGCGGATCTGGCCCTGGCTCGCCGCCTTGCTGATAAAGCCGTCAACGCCGGTCGACATGATGTGATCGGTCGAGCGCCGGTCATCGGCCATCGAGATGATCACGATCGAGGTGAGCGGATATTTCGCCCGCAATTGCGGCACCGCCTTGTCGATATCCATTCCCGGAAACCGAAGGTCGAGCAGGAACAGCTGCGGGTCCCCACCTGCGCCCGCGACCTCCATCAATTCTTCATAGGTGCTCGCGTGCTCGACCTCGATCTCGGGGTCGATCTCGGCAAGTATGGATGCGACCCCTTCACGAAAGATCGGGTGGTCGTCAGCCACCAGCATCCTTGGCTTGCCCGCTATGTTTTGGCGTTGAACTCTCACAGTCGAATACTCCTAGACTGCCAGCAATCATGCCTTTTCACGAGGCGCATCGCCATAGTCCATCCACACTATAAGGCGCCGCTTATCCACCGGCAGCACATCCGGTCTAGACCGGTCTTGCTAACCCCACAATCCTAGCCCCCTTCGTCTAGCTGCACCTGCCTAGGAAGGAGGGTCTAGCTCCTCCGGTTTAGCCCGCATCAGCTAGCATCTACAGCCTAAGTCTATGCGCCTAGAGCATTGTATCTATTGAGAAAGTTTTGGGTTTCCGCGATCTTCAAATCATCAGCTGGCGATGGCCGGGCAAAACGAAAAACCGCATATGACAGTGCACATTGATTTGTACGCATCTGATCAAACGGAAGACTCTTTAGCCCATCGATCGCCCAGCTTTGCGAATGCGCAAAATGGCTAGATGGCCAGATCGACCAGATACCGCCTTCACTGTGTGGGGGCAGCTGGGTTCGATCTTTCCACTCCAGTCCGGGGCCGCCTGGTCCTTTTGCGCAAAACCGCAAGAGGTCGGATGAGAGATGTGAAGAGCGCGCGAGCTCAAGCGTTCTCATCCGGCCTCAGCAAATTCGAAGGGCCGCCACAGCCACGAGTGCGACTGTGACCGGTTCAAGTTCCGGAAATTGCCCCGACTTCGGCGGTGCGGTTCCGGGGGCGGGGAAGCTCGTCTTTTTCAGGCACTCAACCTTGGAGAAGAGACATGAAAACATTGAGCAAAACGGAAATCGAAAATGTAGTTGGCGCAATGATGGTGGCCGGTCCCACCCGTCCTCGTCCCCTTCCAGGCAGCGATCCTGTGACCTTCGAGGGTCGCCCCGTTTTCGTCCGCTTCTGAGCCTTTCACGCCTTTCGACATCAGGCCCGCAGATGCGCTGCGGCTTGATGGCCGCAAAGGACTATCGGAGACTGAATATGAAAAACCTCAAATCACACGAGCTCGATGCCGTGGACGGTGCTGGCGAGACGGGCCGTGCCGTCGGCAGCGCCATTGGCCGGGCCGTGACCGGAACCGACGCAGGAGCTGCGGTTGGTGGAGAAATCGGCAGCCGTATCGAGGATGCGGTGAAAGAATTCTTCAGCGCATAAACCGGCGGCTCTGGCCGCTACCTTCGGGCTTTTGCCCATCACACCATAACTTGCAGCGCTGTCAGACCTTCGGACCGTGCTCACAACATCACATTCCAGGCGCAAATGACGCTTTGGAAAACAGGGAAGCTTTGTCCCGGTTCTGTGTGCGCTGCGCCAACATTTGGAGAAGAATAATGAAGACTTTGACTGACCACGAAATCGGCGACGTAAGCGGCGCTCTGAGCATTTTCCCGCAGCCTTTGCCTTACCCAATTCCCGGCCCGCTGCCTTTGCCACTGCCTATGCCAGTGCCAATGCCGGTGCCAAGTCCGTTCCCGTTCCCGATCCCCGGGCCAACCCCACTGCCCACACCATACCCGATCCCACAGCCTTGGTAAGCGGACGGGAATGAGATCACCGGGGCGGCACGCCACGCCACGCTGGATAGGCCGCCCCGCGCGATCAGGGATTTCCAAACACCATCGGAAGACCGGGTGCGCTCTCGCACCCCGCTTCCAAACCACAGAATTCGAAGATGCATGCGCGCGCTTCGGAAAGGCGGGAAAACTATATGCCGGATGCCCGCGCCGGTGTTTTTAAATGGAGAAGAACTATGTCAAACATGAACCACACTGCTTTCGCCCAGGCCGGTCTTCAAGAGCTGACCTTTGATGAAATCGAACTGATCAACGGTGCTGTTGATTGGGGTGAAGTGGGTGCCGGTGCAGTCGGTGGCGCAGTTGGCGGCGCAATCGGCGGCGCAGTTGGCGGCGCGGTCACCGGTGGTCCAGCAGGCGCTGGCGTTGGTGCGGTCGCTGGTGCGATTGGAGGCGCAGTTGGTGGCGCGGTCACCGCCATCATCTCGACCTGGAACGACTAACGATGTGCTTTTTGCCATGTCCCTTTTCGAAGGGGCATGGCAAAATGCCAATTGATGGAGGTCAGCAATGACAAAGACTATTGCCTTTTCAGCCCTCGCAGGATTGATCGCAGCGACTGTGGTTGCTCTTCTCGCCTTGATTACAGACACGGCGCCATCGCTTCCCGTTATGGTCGGGTGCGTTGTCGGCGCGGTATGCGGCTATGTTGCGGTGCGTTCGCGATCCAAGGGCAAACGAACCCAAGGCTGAACAAGAACGGGTCCGGTTTGCCACCGCTCTAACCCACTTGCACTATTCCGCTTTCCCGCAAAACGCGGCTAGACCACCCCTTACGCTAACGAGCCGGGCATCAGGGCCAAGCATCAGGGCCAAGCATCAGGGCCGAGCATAAGGGCCAAGCATAAGGGAAGGTGCGACACACGCGATCATGGCATCATTATTTCGAAGTGAAGTCCTCAACCAGAAGAAGGACCGCCTCTCGGGCGAGGTGTCGATTGCGGTGCCGATGCCGTGGCAGATCATCGGCTATCTCATCTTCGGCACCGTCATCATCGCGCTTATTTTCCTCAGCCTTGCCAGCTATTCACGCGTTGAAACCGTCACCGGCACCGTTGTTCCGGATCGCGGGGTCGCCTCGATCATCCCGACGCGCGCTGGCACTATCACCGAAGTTCTGGTCGATGACGGTGAGCGGGTCGAGGAGGGGGCAACGCTGGTCGCGATCCGCGCCGAAGAAGACGCAGCCTCTGGTCTTTCCGCCGCAGCTCTCACCCAGCAAGCCATCGCCCAGCAGGACGCAAGTCTTGCAGCCCAACTGACCGCTGCGCAGCGTTCCGCCGATGCGCAGCGCGGGCAGATTGCGGTTCAGGCAGCCGGGCTTCGCACCGAGATCGAGCAACTGCGCTCGCAAATTGGCTTACAGGAAAATCTGGTCGCCTCCGCCCAGCAAAATCTCGATCAGGCAAAAAGCGTGGCCGAACGCGGGTTTATTTCCCAGGTCGATCTGCAACGGCGCGAAGACACGCTCTTCTCGCGCCAGCAGCAATTGGCGCAATTGCAGCAAACACTGACGTCGCGCACAGCGACACTGGCCGAAATTTCGACCACCGCCGCCAATATCGCAGCGCAGGCGCAAAGCCAGGCAGCAGGGATCGCGGCGAGCCGCGCACAGGTTGCGCAGCAGGCGGCGGGCAATCAGGGCGCGCGGTCCTATGCGCTTTCGGCGCCCATCACCGGCAATGTCACTGCGCTCACTATGCGCGCCGGGCAAAGGGTGGGGCCGCAAAACCAGATCATGGCGATCGTGCCGGAGGGTTCAACCTTGCGCGCTGAATTGAACGTGCCCAGCCAGGCGATTGGTTTTATCAAGGTGGGGCAGGAGGTGCGCCTTGCCATCGACGCCTTCCCCTATCAGCGATTTGGCACAGTCACCGGAACCGTCCGCACCGTCGCCAGCAGCGCGTTGACGCAATCGGGCCCGAACGGTTCGGTTATCTCGGTCTATCCGGTGGTGGTTGAGTTGCAGGACACCGAAATCAGCGCCTTCGGGCGCATGGAAAAGCTGGTCCCGGGCATGACCCTCACCGCGCGGATCGTCACAGAAAACCAGTCGCTGATCGAGTGGCTGTTTGAACCCCTCTTTGCTGTGCAGAAGCGATAACATGGAACTTGATCTTGGATTTATGACGCGCAGCAAGGTGCGTCTGGTGCGGCAGACCGAGGTGGCCGAGTGTGGGCTTGCGAGCCTTACGATGGTGGCCAATTACCACGGCTTTGACGTCGATCTTGGCACGATGCGGCGCAAGTATTCGCCATCGCTGCGCGGCGCGCCATTGCGGGCATTGATCGGGCTTGCCGATCAGATCGGCCTGACCCCGCGCGCGGTTAAACTGCCATTGGAAGAGCTGCAGAACCTGCACATGCCAGCCGTCCTTCACTGGGACCTCAATCACTATGTCGTGATCGAGGCGGTGAAGGGGGGCAAGGCGCTTATCCATAATCCCGATGGGCGTTCGGCCTGGATGGCGCTGAGCGAGGTGTCGGACCACTTCACCGGCGTCGCGCTTGAGCTTCGCCCCAGCAGCGATTTCGATAAAAAGTCCCTGCGCGACCGGCTCCAACTCTCGCAGCTGTGGCAATCGATGACGGGATTGAAGCGCGCACTGGTGCAGATCCTTTTGCTCAGCCTTGTGCTTCAGGCCTTCGTGCTCGCCTCGCCCTATTACATGCAGATCGCGATCGATAACGCGCTGCCGGCGCTCGATGGCGATTTGCTGAGCGTGCTGGCGATTGGCTTTGGCCTTTTCACCCTCATCAATGTGATCGCGAGCTTGCTCAGGAGTTTCGTGCTGCTCAACGCGGGCACGAGCGTTGGCTATGGCCTTGCGACCAATATCGCGCGGCGGTTGTTCCGCCTGCCGATCGAGTGGTTTGAAAAACGTCACACAGGCGACATTCTCTCGCGTTTTCAGTCGATCACGCCGATCCAGAACCTTCTCACCCAAGGCGCGGTTGCAGCACTGGTCGACGGGGTCATGGCGATCTTCACGCTTGCGGTCATGTTCTTCTACAGCCCGCTTCTGGCGATGATCGCGATTGTGGCATTCCTGCTTTACGGCGCGGCGCGTTTGGTCAGCTTCTCGTTCCAGCGCGAGGCAGAAGAAGCGACCATCATCACCGGTGGTAAGGAACAAACGACCCTCATCGAAAGCCTTCGCGGCATGGTCACGCTTCGCTTGTTCGGGCGCGAGACGCTGCGCCATGCGCTGTGGCAGACGAAGCTGACGGATTCGGTCAATTCAAACGTGCGCCTTGCCCGGATCGGCATCTGGCAATCCAGCGCCAATCTGCTCATCTTCGGGATTGAGAACATCCTCACCATCTATCTGGCGGTAAGCTTCGTAATCGAAGGGGCTGGCTTTAGCGTGGGCATGGTCTTTGCCTACATCGCCTACAAGAACCAGTTTATCAGCAAGTCTGCCGCGCTGATCGATCAGGCGATCGAGTTTCGTATGCTGGGCCTGCATCTGGAGCGCCTTTCGGACATCGCCCTGTCGGATGAAGACCGAAGCTTTGGCGAGGGTCAGGAAACGCACACCGAACTGAACGGGTCCATCGAGCTGAAAGATGTTTTCTACCGCTATTCGCCGAGCGATCCGATGGTTTTGCAGGGCGTCAACCTGAAGATCGAACAGGGCGAGCACGTTGCGATCACCGGTCCTTCGGGCGGAGGTAAATCGACGCTGCTCAAGATCATGCTGGGCCTCGTTGAACCAGAAGGCGGCGATGTGCTGGTCGATGGGATCCCCTTGAAACGCTTTGGTTACAAAAGCTTCCACCGCCAGGTTGCTGCGGTCCTTCAGGAAGACAGCCTGTTTGCAGGTTCGATTGCCGACAATATCGCGCTGTTCGACGACGAGGTCGATATGCAGCGGGTGGTGAATGCTGCGGCCGCAGCCTCGATCCATGAAGATATCATGGCAATGCCGATGCAGTTCGAAACGCTGATCGGGGATATGGGCTCGACCCTGTCCGGCGGCCAAAAACAGCGGGTGCTGCTCGCGCGTGCGCTCTATCGCCAACCCAAAATATTGTTCATGGACGAAGGCACCGCCCACCTTGATAGCAAGCACGAGGCGGCTGTGAACGAGGCGATCAACGCGATGGGGATAACGCGCGTCATCATCGCCCACCGGCAGGAGACGATCGCAGCCGCGGACCGTCAACTGGTGCTGGCAGGCGGGGTGTTTCTGGAGGTGGCTGCGGCCTAATTGCCGAGGATTTCCTCTGCTTCAGCCAGCTCTTCGCGCGTGTTGATGTTCCAGAACGGGTCCACCTCATCGCCAGCGAAGTGGAAGGGCACGGCAACAGCCTTGCAATCTTCGGCCCAGCCGTGGGCAGAACGCCTGCCGCTTTCCAGATAGCTATGGAGCGCAGCAATCTGATCGGCCCGCCACAGGCCATTGACCGGATGGGCGCGCCCGTTGCTGAACGCGATTGTTGGCGCGCCTTGGCTTGCCAACTTGCTGACGAAATCGGGCGGCGCAAAGGGCAGGTCGACGGCAATCGTGATGATATGCGCGGCCTTGCGCGTTTCTGCCCATTCAATCGCGGTTGCGATCCCGGCAAGCGGCCCTGCGCCCTGCCATGTCGTATCCGCGATGACCGGCAATCCCCAATCTTCAAATCCTTTTGAGACAGGCGCATTGATCGCAATTGGCCCCGTGGTCTGCCCGCGCACCCGCTCGACAACGTGGCTTAGCAGCGGCTTGCCATGAAGCTTGGCCAGCGCCTTATCCTCGCCAAACCGGCGCGAAGTGCCTCCGGCAAGAATACAGATCGGGATGTCGGGAAGGCTCGCCATACTCGCGCGTTTCTATAAATCGCTTTCGCCTTTTGCCAGCCTGTTTGCCAGCGCACTCGCAGGCAGGCTGAACAAGCGGCCAAGGTTTCGGGAAATTATCCGCATTTTTGCCTAGGTGACTTTTTGCACATCGGTGAGATATCGGAATCGGTATCACACTGGACAGGGCCATGAGTTCCTGGCCCTAGCGACCCGAAGCCTAGCTCCCCGTTCACCCGGGGAGCTTTTTTTTGGGCAAAGCGCTATCCGGCGCTGCGGCTCACACCTCTTCGACCTGATCCATCAGGCCGTGAAGATTGGTGATGACCAGATTGCGCCCCTGCTTTCGCATAAGCCCGATCGAGGTAAGCTCGCTGATCGCGCGGGTGATTGTCTCGCGCTGACCGCCAACGGTGGCGGCCCATTCGGCATGGGTCGGCGGGTCTTTCAGAACGATCTCCCCATCACCCCCGCCAAGCGCCATCGCATTGCGGATCAACTCGTTGTAAAACCGCATTTTTACCGAACTTGCGGTGGTCACGTAGATGCGGTCGGACAATTCGCGGATGCGAGCGCCCATATCGCGCAACAACGCCTTGCTGATCGAAGGGATCGCCGCCATCAGATCGCTGAAGGCGGGGCCGGAAAGGCGTCCGATCTCGACCTCTGACATTGCCACGATATTGACCGAGCGCGGCTGTCCATCGAACACCGCAAGCTCGCCAAAATAGGAATAGGTCGGCAGGCGACGATAGCTGATCTCGCGGCCCGCGAGCGAGTAGCGGTTGGCCAGCACCTGACCATCGAAAAGCAGGAAAACATCGGTGTCGCGCGCTTCGTGGGCGATGATGGTTTCGCCGCGTTCGAATCGCACCACCGAAACTTTACTTGCCACTCTTTCGAGGTCTTCATCGCTCAGGTTTTCGAAGATGCTGAACCTGCGCAGTTTGTCTTCGAGTGTTTTATCTAAACTCATAACCCCCGACCCTTTGTATTGCGCCAATTGTGACTTGGCTCACTTGTCAGACCCAACCAAATATGGATAGTCAAAGCAGGGTGTTAAAAGAGGGGGGAGCCCATGTCCAATGTTGCTGGCAAAGCCTATGGGATGACGGTGATCACTCCCTTGGCAAGACGCCTGGGGTGGGCGAACAAATGGATATTCCGCTTCGCGCGCAGCTTTCCCGGAACGCTGAGCGGATTGATCGGATTGAAGTTTATCCATTTTGCGCGCTGGGTCATTATTCCCAAGGACGCATGGCCAACCCTTGGCGAAGAGCCCGAGCGGCTCGACCGCGACGCGATGCTGTTCCTGTCGAATTTCAACGGGACCTGGGACCAGTATATCGACGCATTTTCCGATGGCATCCCGACCGGGCTCGACCTGTTCTGGTACAAGAACGCGCGCTATCCCGGCTCTGTCCCGATCACGCCGTTCAAGAAGTATATTCGCCTCAACCAGATTTCGTGCGATTTCTATTACAACGCAACGCCGGGCGCGGCGTATCGCGATGTGATCTCCGCGCTTCGTGTACGGCGCGCGCTGCTGGAACTGGAGCGGCTTTATAACGACCCCGACACCACGCCGGAAAGCTTTGCCAAGGCATATCGCGCCAAGCTGAAAGAGATTCAAAACGATCTCACCACGCAAGGGTTTTCGCCGGTCGCATCGACCGAAACCGACCTTGCCGAAGAGCGCCGCCAGCAGTTCAACAATCTGCAGGATCAAATGGCCGATGCGCGCGCGAAAGAGCTCAATTTCAGCGGCGGAGGGATGGGCAATGCCTAGTATTGATGGCGGCTACTACTTTCTCACCGTGCTGGTGCCCGTGCGCAAGGCATGGCCTGCGCGACCCGAAGATGTGAAGAACAGGGGCGAGGGCAAATACCGCACCGCGCCGATCATCCAGTTGCGCGAAAAGCTGGCGGGGATGCCAACCGCGATGCAGACCCCGGCCAGCCACAGGTCGGGCGAGATCAGCAATTTTTCCAAGTCCACCCGCACGCACCTTGCGCGTTTCGCGGTGATCGACCGGCTGGGTTATAACGGCTTTGAGGCCGCCGACCCTGTGTTCGACCAGCTTGGACTGGCAAAGCCGATCAACAACCGCTCCGAGCTTTCGCACCCCTATCTCTTGTTCGCCGCCGAATTCGACGCGCCAAGCGGGTCGCGCAATCGCGATCTTGCGGTGTACCTGCGCGAACTTTGGGATGTGATGCGCGATGATCTGGTCGATATTTTCGGCAATTGCGTCGCCTTTGAACCCGACGAAATCACGACCGCCGCCGACTTCATCGCTTATATCAAGCAATGCGAGATCGAGACGACCATGCCGTTCAATTTCTATTGGATGGACATGCCAAAGCTGCCGACGCTGACGAAGGGGGGGCTGGCGATTGGCGCTGCCATTTCGGCGCTGCTTCTCGCGCTTCCGGTATGGTTTCTGCTGGGCGACCTTGCCTGGTATTTCAAGCTGTTGATTGTCCTCCTACCTGCGTTGATCGGAGCAATTGCGTTCGTCGCCTTCCGGTTCAAGCAGTATGGCGACAGACCTTTTCCCGCGCCGCCCGATGCCGACCTTCTCTCGGTGCTCAAGGGTTTGCACCTGCAAACGACTTTTGGCCGGTTCGTGGTCGATAATCAGGCCAGGGACGCAGACGCACTGCACGAGGCGTTTGGCACTTACCTGCAAGACAACAGGCCGCAAAAACCGACACCGCGCCACCCTGCGGGGAGGGTCTATTCATGAACCGCTTCAACGACAAAGAGCGCATTGCCCTGAGGCTTGCCGATATTCAGGGCAACATCCTCAACGCCTATGGCAAACAGGGTTTTCCCAAGGGGCGCGCGATTTTCCTGCACGTGGAAGACGGGACAAAGGGGCGCAAATTTCTCTTCGATTTTTATGAACGGGTAACCACCGCGGTGCGCTGGAAAAGCGATAACCCCTATGCGCCCAAGGCCGAAACCGAAGCGCCGCCTCGCCCTCCGGTTACACTCAATTTCGCTTTCACCTTCAACGGGCTCGTGGCGCTTGGCGTGCCGATCAAGACGCTTTCCATGATGCCGCCTGAATTTATGCAGGGGATGCGCGCAAGAGCGCCGATTTTGGGTGATACACTGCCCGAAGGCGCGCTCGAAAATTGGGACGAGGTGTGGAAGCACGAAGCGCAGGCCGTGGGCCCGCACAATGTGCACATCATGGCGCTGCTCAATTCGCGCATGGACCCGATGACCGGTGAGCCTGTGCCCGAACTGGACGAGCTGACCGGCGAAATCCGCAGCTTTTGCCAGATCGAAGGCGGCATCCGCATCCTGAAAGGGCACGGCGCCGGCAATGCCGAATATCAGGACATGAGCGCGCGCCTTCATAGAGATGAGGCAACCGGCCAATATACCGCGCTTCCGATGGAGCATTTCGGCTTTGTCGACGGGATCAGCGACCCTGTGTTCGAAGGGCAGTTCCTGATCGAGGACGAGGACGCGCGCAAGGTGGGCAATGGCAAGTTCGTGGGCGACTTTGCCGATGAAGAAAGCCTGTGCGATCCCAAGAATTGGGAGCCCCTTGCAACGGGCGAATTCATGCTCGGCTATCCCGATGAAGCCAAGGAATTGCCACCGGCTGCGCGGCCCAACCTTTTCAGCACCAACGGCACCTTCATGGCTTACCGCAAGCTTGAAGAGAAGGTTGAGCGCTTCGAGGAATATATCGAGGAAACCGTGCCCGAATTCGCGCAGGTTTACGGCATCGCGGACCAAACCGAAGCGCGCGAGACTTTCATGGCGAAGTTTTCCGGCCGCTGGCGCGACGGGGTGCCTTTGTCGCTTGCGCCGACTTATGAAAAATGGGTCGAGTTCAACGAGCAGAATCAGGATCAGGTCACCAGGCGGCCCAAGCTGTCGCAATTCGTCTATGCCGGCGATGAAGACGGCAGCGCATGCCCGATGAGCTCGCACATCCGCCGGGTGCACCCGCGCGATATGCTGGGCCCGATCCCGGGCAGCGGCACCATCCTCGTCAATCGCAGGCGCATTTTGCGTCGCGGCCTTCCTTACGAGGACAAGGGCGAGGATGGCGAGCATGAGCGCGGCATCGTCATGCTGATCTGCTGCGCCAGTCTCGAGCGGCAGTTCGAATTCGTCCAGCAACAGTGGATCAATTACGGCATGGATTCCAATGCCGGAAACGACACCTGTCCGCTGCTCGGCAACCGGCCCAGCAAGGATACGAAATTCGTGATCCCGAAAGACCCCGAAGCCGAGGACGAGGGTGCGCCCTACATCTGCACCAAGTTGCCGCAATTTGTGGAGACGAAGGGCGGGGCCTATTTCTTCGTGCCCAGCATGACGAGCCTTCGCATGATCGCAATCGGGGTGATCGATCCGACCTGACCGGGCGCACAAAACCGCTTCAGTCGTATTCGACCCAAAGGCTTTCGGGGAAGGGGCCAAAGGTGGTGAGCTTGCCATCCTTACCCGGCGCGCGGCGCACATTGTCGCGTTCCAGCAGGGCCTTGAACGTCTGCGTTACTTGCGCATAGGCAAGCGGCGCGCCGATGCACCAGTGCAGGCCAAAGCCCATCAGCATGTAATCGGTCTGCTTGCGGTTCGGATCGAATTTGGTGGGGTTTTCCACCCGGCGCGGATCGTGCATCGCGGACTGGGTCGAGACGAGGATCTTCGTGCCCTTCTTGATGCGTTTCTCGCGTCTGGTGCCAGCGGCGATCACCACGTCTTCGGCGGCCACGCGGAATGGCCCGGGATTAAGCGGCCAGAACCGCATCGCTTCAAACAGTATGCGCTGCAAATGGTCATCATCGCCGGCGCGCGCCGCCTCGCGTGCCTGCCGCATCCAGTCGGGCTTTTCCAGAAGAAGATCGAGCATGTGCCCCGATGCCATCGTGTTTGTCGGCACGAAGCCTGTCACCATCCCGATCAGGATCGCGCGGATGATGGTATCCGGCATTGCCTCGGGGTTCTGGCGCTGGCGTTCAACCAGCCGGGCGGTAATCGTGTCACCGCCCGGGCTTGCCTGTGCCCGGTCAATCGCCTCATCGACAATGGGGCGCACGAACTGCGCTGCGCCAAAGGCGGCTTCCTCAAGGTTGGGATCATCGGTCGGATTGCCGAACATGTAAGTGCTCATCGCAATCGTCCAGCGGCCAAAATTCGCCTTGTCCTCGACGCGCAGGCCGTAATATTCCTCACATATGCGTGTCGGCACCATCGTCAAAAGCCCGCTCACCGCGTCGATCTTTCCATCGCATTTTGCAAGCAGGCGCTTGGCTTCCCTGTAGGCGAAGGGCGCAACAATCTCCTCATTGTCGCTGCGCTTGAACGCGCTCATCGTCTCTTTCTTCAGGCCTTGGTATTCAGGGCCATCCGCCATGCCGAGCACGAAGTTCGGGCCGCCATTGAGCGCCTCGATCTTGGGGCCGAAAGGAACCGCGACCTGCTTGTCGTTCTGGAGCGCTTCGGCGACATCATCATAACGCGTGATGAAGGCCCAATTGCCAAAAGTCGGGATCGGCCAATAGCGGCGTAAAAACGCCATATAGGGGTATGGGTTGCGCACGATGCGCCCGATTACCCGCGAGACAAAGCCGTCGGATTGGAGCAGGGTCGGGTCAAATCGTTCATCGCCTGAAGACGCCTTTTGCCGGCTTTTCTTCATCCGCCCGAATGTTGCGACGTTGCCCATTGTTTCCCCCCAAGATCAATTGCCGGGAAAGACTACACTACTATGCGGGCAAGAGACTATAAAAACCGAATTTTTCCCAAAGTTTCTTGTTCAGGTTTTCGGACAATCCGGCCTCCTGATCGCGGGACCATGCCCGCGCCATTGCAGCCGCGGCCAGCGCGTCATCGGGTTTTTCATCAAGATGGTCGAGCACGGCTTTGAGGCCGTAATATTCGGCAAGCATATGGTTCATGCCATATTGGGTCGTCGTCTCGATCGCCCATTCATTGGCCTCGCGCGCTTTGTTCTGTTCGCCCTGGTTGAGCCATGCGAGCCCCTCCCAATGTCTGTAGGTGGGCTGATAGAGGATGCTGCCGGTCTGGCCATAATCCTCAAGCGCGCGCGCGATTTGCTGCGCGCCATCGGGGGCGCCGGTGAGGGCGTAGAAATGGGCAAGGTGCACGCGTTCGGTAAACAGGAAGTAGTATATCTCGTGCTTCTCGCACAAGGCGATGCAGTCTCGCAGATCCTGCCCGAGCCCGTCAAAATCGCCCAGCATCAAGCGGCAATAATTGCGCCCGACCCCTGCAAAAGCGCGGGTGTAGGGCTGTGCGATGGCATCGGCACGCTCGCTGGCGGCGGTGTAAAGCTCGATCCCGCGCGCTGTCTCGCCCATGTAAACCAGAGCCCATGAGGCATAGATCTGCATCGCGGCGAGAAGATCATCGGCCACCAATTCCTGAGCGACGTTGTCGCCAGTCTGGCCCATCAGTGCGATACCTTTCAGCAGGTCGCTCGCGCACTGCTTGTAATCGCCAAGGGGAAAACTTGCGATGCCCCGGCTGCGGTATCCGATAAGCCGCCAGGCGTCGTCATCGAAGGTCTCGCCAAGGTCGAGCATTTCCGCGCCGCGATCCTGCGTTGCCTGAATGCGGCTGAGTTGCAGGTCATAGGCTTGCTGTCCGTGCATCGAGGCGAGCAGTTTGGCCCGGTCTCCGCGCTCGCCAGCAAGCGCACGCGCCCGGGCGAAAACCTTACCGGTTTCAGGGTTCGCGTGTCCGACTTGCGAAAGCAGCACCTTGCCCAGCGTCAAAAGCAGGTCGAGTTCCAGCCTTACCCGCTCACGCGCATCGCCGACCTGTCCGATCAGTTCAAGGCCGCGCCTCAACCGCGCTTCGGCCTCTTTCATTGCGAAAACGCGCAAGGCATCCTGTCCGGCCATAAGCCAGTAGTGGATCGCCCGAGCAGGCAGGCCGGCTTCGAGCGCATAGTGTGCCCAGCGTTCCGGGTCGATCGGGGTGTCGGCCCCGCTGTCCTGTTCAAGCGCCTCGAGGAGGCACGCATTGTATTCGCGCCGCTCCCCGCGAACGAGGGTCGAATAGGCGATTTCCTGAATCAGAACGTGGCGGAACTGGAATTCGTCGCGTTTGCCGGGCATCGCCACAGTTAGCCCCGATTCCAGCAGGGTCTTGCACCCGCGTTCGACCAACGGGGTGAGGTCGGGGGCGACCATTGCCAGATCTTGCGTTGTAAATTCGCGGCCCACGACAGAGGCAATCTGCGCAATCCGCTTCGCCTCGCCCAGCTGGTCGAGCCGCGCAAGCAGCGAATCCTGCAAGGTTTCGGGCAGGGTGAAGCTCGATTGCACCCCGAAGCCTTCGGCAGCGGAGTCTTGCACATGGGCCTCTGAATCGAGAATGGCCTTGGTCAATTCCTCGATGAAGAGAGCAATTCCGCTGGCGCGTTCGGTGATCGCTTCCACCATCGAAGGCGAGGCCTTTGCGCCGAGCACCTGGTTGATAAGAGCGCCCGCTTCATCATCGGTCAGCGGCGGAAGTTCGACGCGCGCGATACGGTCGTCCGCCTGCCATATGTCATACACATCGGGGCGCGCGGTCATGATGACCATGATCCGCCCTTCGTCCCCTTGCGCGACAAAGCCGTCGATCAATTCGAGCGTCGTCGGATCGGCCCAGTGCAAATCCTCCATCAACACCACCACCGGCTGATGCTGGGCGAGAAGGTCGATCTGGTTGAGAATGGCGCGGATGGTGGCGCGGCGCAGCTGGCCTGCGTTCATCGCCGTGACCTCTTCAGGAGGCGGCGTCTCGAGACCGACAAGGCTGCTCAGCATATGGCGATCGAGTTCGCTCGTGCCGGGCGCAAGGCGATTATCGAAAGCCTCAAGTGACGGGACAGACTGGTGATCGCCTGCACCGGCGATGTTCCTCAAACGGGTGATGAAGGGGCGCAGGGCCGCCTGGCGCGAGTGGGGCGCGCAAAAGCAGGGGATGAAGGTCGTGCCCGCATGATCGAGCGAGTGGATGAAATCCGCGACGAAGCGCGATTTTCCAACGCCTGCCTCGCCCTCGACCAGGCATACCTGAAGCTTGCCCTCGCGCGCTTCGGCCCATCTTCGGGTGAGGTCTTCCTTTTGCGATGTGCGCCCGATCAGCGTCGCATTGCCGCCGCGCAGCGCCCTGAAACGGTCTTGCTGGCTGCGCGCAAGGACGCCGAAAGCGCGCACATTCTTGGCAAAACCCTTGGCGTCGATGATGCCAAGGTCCTCCAGCTGGAAAAGCCCGCCGACAAGCCGCCGCGTGCGTTCGGCAATGACGCATTGATTGGCCTTGGCATAGCTTTGCAGACGCGCCGCAAGGCTGGTGACCTGCCCGACCGCGCTGTTGCCGGTATCGCCTTCCTCGATGCGTCCGACAATGCTGGTGCCGGTGGCAACCCCGACGCGGGCCTGCGCCTTTTCGCCATTGGGCAGGGTGATTTTCGACACCGCCTCGATCAGGGCAAGGCCGGAAAGGACCGCACATTCGGCCGCGTCTTCGGAGGCGACCGGATAGCCGAAATAGATGATCCCGCCATCGCCCACATGCGCGCCGACAAAACCCTCGAATGGCTGCACCGCGGCAGAGGCGACATTGTGGAAATTGGAGATCGCCTCGCGAAAATCCTCCGGCTCGACGCTTGTGGACAGCTTGGTCGACCCCACGAGATCGTAGAACAGGACGGTAATCTGACGGCGTTCGGCCTGGGCTCTTGCGCCCTTGATCGGCTGCTGTGCGGCCTCGGCGGGCGCAAGTTTTTCCCCGCAATTGCTGCAGAATTTGTGGCTTTTAAGCCTTTCCCTGTGGCACTCCCCGCACGCCATGCGCGCTTCCTACAGGGCATTGGCCCTGTAAAAAAGCAGTTTTTGCGGGAAAAGCGACGGATTTTGAAGGGAAATGGTGCCGGCTGCAGGAGTCGAACCCGCGGCCTGATGATTACAAATCAACTGCTCTACCAACTGAGCTAAGCCGGCCCATCTTGTCGCCGCATCTGATGTATCAAACGCGAGAAGCGCCCGCTAGCCGCAAAGGGGGGCACCTGTCCAGACCCCTTTTGCTCAAATTCGCCGAACATAATCATCCCTTCATCGAAGAAGGTGTCCAAAGCGGTGATATCGCCTTGCAATGCCGGCCTTGAGATATATCTTGGCACGCGAATTTGGGACGGGTGGAAATGGATACGCTTCAGCAAAAAGAGCTGCTGTTTGAAGAAAACGAGAAGTCCAAGGCGGTGGCATACCTGCTTTGGCTGTTCTTTGGCGCGTTCAGCGCGCACCGGTTTTACGCAGGGCAAACCAAATCGGCGGTGGTGCGCCTGATCATGCTGTTCGTGCCCGTCATCGGCTGGGCGATTTTGGCGCTGTTATGGCTGCTCGACCTGTTTTTGATCCCGGGCATGATCAACGAGCGCAATCTGAAGACGATTGACATGATCTATGGCCCTGAAAAGCCTGCTCCGGCCAAAGAGCAGGAGGCGCCCAAGGCGATCGCAAATGAGGTCGATGAGCGCCGCCAGAAGATGCTCGATGACCTGCGCCAGACAGGATATCGCAAAGAGCGCCCCGATCCGATCGCGAAGCTGTACCGCTAGACCAACGGTTTTCAAAAACGGGCCGAAAGGCCCGCAAGCACGACCGTGCGCCCGCAGGTGCCCCGGACCCTGAACTTGTTTCAGGGGGGAGGGAATAGCACCGAGGAAGCGCCCGCGGATGCGGGTGCTCAGACTAAAACGCCCCGAACGTCCACCCTTCGGTCCAGGCGATCTCGGCTGTGAGCGCGCGCGGTTCCCAGCGTTCGGGCTCTTGTGCAGCCTTGCGCAGCCATGCTGCGGTCAGCAGCGCGTCGGAGGAATGGTCGTCGATCTCGCCCACGTCATCGACCGGCGGGCAGTCGAGCGCCTCAAGCGCGGCGTTGAGGTCGGCATAGGTGAGAAGCTTGGTGCGCGAGCCGCTTTGCCTGGCCGCCTCGCGTGAGGCGAGCCCGGTGTATATCTCGCACAGCATCGAGCCGCCTTTCTTGACGCGGCGGTCCGGGATCTTGTCCATCGGCCACACGGGCAGGTGCCCGCGAAGCTGGTGCAGCATGCGCATGCCGGTAAGTGAGCTTTTGCCCACTTGCGCGGCTCCTACGAGGTTGAAATTGCTTACCGGACGGCATTTCTGGCGCCACTGGGCGATTTCCGCCTCGCGAAAACGGCCCTCCCGGCTGATGGCATGCGGCAGGTGAAAACGGTCGCCTTCGTCCGCTTTGCCGTGGCGGAAATATCGCCGCGCATCGGGGTGGGTGACGAAGCTGTTCGCGCCCAGATGCGGCTCACCGTCGCAAATTGCATCGATCAGCGCCCAGAGCTTCTTTGCGTGGCTAGGTGAACGGTCCCAGCCGGGGAAAAACGCGCCGCAATCGTTAAAGGGCAGCGAGATGCCAAGGTCGATTCCGACTAGCGTGTTGACCGGCAAGTCATCGCGCAGGATTTCGAGCACGTCTGTGCGCGAAAAGCCGCCTTTAGGAGGGGCGACCAGCACAGGCGCTTCGCCAGCCTTGGTCGCAAGCGCAAGCGCAATGCCCTTGTGACGCTCACCCTTCGCGCCCGACCAGTCGATCGCAAGGAAGTGATCCCACTCACGCATCGGACTGCCTCTGGGCGCGGAGCTTATTCCAGTAGTCGATGCGCTCTTTCACCTTGCGTTCAAAGCCGCGCTCGACCGGCTCGTAGAATGTCTGCGGCGGCAAATCGTCAGGCCAGTAATTGTCGCCCGAAAAGCCATCCTCGGCTTCGTGGTCGTAGGAATAACCCTTTCCATAACCGATATCCTTCATCAGCGCGGTTGGCGCGTTGAGGATGTTCGCGGGCGGCATCAGACTGCCGGTTTCGCGCGCCGATCTGAAAGCGGATTTTTGCGCGGCATAGGCGGCGTTCGATTTGGGCGCGGTGGCGCAGTACAGGCAGGCCTGAACAATGGCGAGCTCGCCCTCTGGACTGCCGAGGAACTGGTAGGCGTCCTTTGCGGCAAGGCACTGGGTGAGGGCCTGCGGGTCGGCGAGGCCGATGTCCTCGCTTGCAAAGCGCACCAGGCGGCGCAGCACGTAAAGCGGCTCCTCGCCAGCGGTGAGCATCCGCGCAAGGTAATATAGAGAGGCCTGCGGGTCGGAGCCGCGCAGGGACTTGTGCAGCGCGCTGATCAGATTGTAGTGCCCGTCGCGGTCCTTGTCATAGACGGCAACGCGCCGTTGCAAGAATGCGCTTAAAGCCCGCGGGTCGAGCGCCTCGGGCAATTTGGCATTATACAGCGTCTCTGCCTGACCCAGCAGGAACCGCCCGTCGCCATCCGCACTCGCAATCAAGGCAGCGCGCGCATCATCGGTGAGGGGAAGGGGGCCCTCCAAGCCCTCCGCCCGATCGAGCAGCGCGCCCAATGCCTCATGACCCAATCGCTCAAGGATAAGCACCTGCGCACGGCTCAAAAGAGCGGCGTTGAGGGCAAAGCTCGGGTTTTCGGTCGTCGCGCCGACAAGCGTCACCGTGCCGCGCTCGACGAAGGGCAAAAAGCCATCCTGCTGCGCGCGGTTGAAGCGGTGAATCTCGTCCACGAAGAGCAGCGTTTTCTGCCCCGCGCTTGCCATCTTGTCGGCATCGGCAAAGGCTTTCTTGAGGTCGGCGACACCTGAGAACACCGCGCTGATCGATTGAAAACGCATGCCGACGCTTGCCGCCAGAAGGCGCGCGATGCTGGTCTTGCCAGTGCCCGGTGGTCCCCAAAGGATCATGCTCGCAAGCTTGCCGGCCGCGACCATGCGCCCGATTGCGCCTTCGGGGCCGGTCAGATGCTCCTGACCGATGACCTCCGACAGCGCGCGTGGACGCAGGCGATCGGCAAGCGGGGCATCATCACGCGCGGCATGATCTGGCGTTGCAGAGCCTTGCGGCAGGTCACTTTCGAACAAATCAGCCATTGGCAGACCGAGATAAGCCGTTCGTCGGGAATTGCCACAATGTTGAGGGACGACCCTTGAAGTGATGCATCAAAGATATATCTTATGCATCGTAAGAAATATCAGGAGTATTCTAAATGACATGGAACGGCAGAAACGGCGGCTGGGAAAAACTCGGGCCCATGATCGCCATGATGGCAGCTTCGGCAGCCTCTGACTGGGACAATAACGAGCGCCGCTCGCGCCGCAGGGAACGCGGCCAGTCAAAAGACTGGCACGACAACGCCGCCCGCGTCCGCGTAGGGCGCAAACGCCGGGGCCGGATGTTTGGCACAGGCGAATTGCGCCTGGCGCTTCTCGCCCTGATCGCGCGCGAACCGCGCCACGGTTACGAGCTGATCCGCGCCATCGAGGACATGACCGGCGGCAGCTATGCCCCGTCGCCCGGCGCCGTTTATCCAACGCTGCAAATGCTCGAGGAAGAGGGTATGATCAAGCCCGCCAAATCCAAGGCAAAGGATGATGAGGACGGCGAAGGCAGCAGCAAAAAGCCGTTCAAGGCGACCAAATCGGGCAAGGCCGAACTTGAGGATCGCGCCGACGAAGTGGCCGAACTGATGGAGCGCCTTGGCGAACATGGCGAGCGCACAGAGCGCATCCGGGAAAAGTCGCCCGACCTTTTCCGCGCGATGGGCAACCTTGGAACCGTCCTCAAAAACCGCGCGCGCGCTGGCAAGCTCGACCAGGCCGCGATGAACGAGATTGTCGACATCATCGATGAGGTCGCCAAGCGTATCGAGCGTATGTGATCCCCGCTTACATTTGCGCGCCATTTGCGCGGGCGCCAGTGGCGCTGTATCCCCTTTCTCGTGGGCTTTTCCATGAGGGAGGGGATAATTTATGGACAGTGCATTCAATGAAAGCGTCAGGACGCCGTGGCACTTGTGGCTGGTGGGGATATTAACCCTGCTCTGGAATTCGGTGGGCGGTGTTAGCTACACCATGACGCGGCTTGGCATGCTTGAACAATTGGGCATGGGCGAGACAGAAATCGCCTATTTCGCATCAGCGCCAATGTGGTCGAATTTCTTCTGGGCCCTGGGCGTGTGGGGAGCGATCCTTGGCTCGATCCTGTTGCTTTTGCGCTCACGCTTTGCGGTTTATTCGATCCTTGCTGCGATTGTCGGTCTGCTTGGTTCGAACATCTGGCAATATGGGATGAGTGATATCCCTGAAAGCCTTGCGAACCCGCCGCTTACGATAACGATCTGGGTCACAACGCTGTTCATGCTGTTCTACGCCACGCGCATGGCGAAAAAGGGCGTGCTGCGCTGAAGCTGTTCCTGATCTAGGCGGTCGCCCCGTTTTTAGCTGGCCCGTTTTCAGCAGCTTGCAAGGCGCGGCGGTCTTCGATGAGGCGAATGTAGGTTTCCGCAACCACCATATTTATCGCCTCCCAGCTGTATTCGAGGCTGCGTTTCTCGCCCGCTGCCCCGTGCGCGCGGCGCAGGTCTGTATCTGTGCAATACGGGGCGAGCGCCTCTGCAAGTCCGGCGGCGTCGGGTTTTTCCTGACCCTTTTTACCGACCAGCGGGACCAGTCGCCCGGTTTCGCCATCGTTAACAAGGCTCGATGCGCCCGTTGCGCCAGCCGCCACCACGGGAAGCCCGCAAGCCATCGCCTCAAGCGTCACATTGCCAAAGGTTTCGGTAACGCTCGGATTGAAGAAGATATCGCCGCTCGCCAGCGCCTGTCCCAGATCTGCGCCGGTTTTGAACCCAGCAAAAATCCCGCCGGGAAGCGCGTTTTCAAACCATTCGCGCGCCGGGCCATCGCCAATGACGAGAACCTTGTGCGGCACCTGTCTCTTGCGCAGTTCGATGATGGTGTCGGCAAAAACGTCGAGCCCTTTTTCCATCACCAACCGGCCAAGAAAGACGATCGCGACATCGTCATCCTCAAGCCCGATTGAACGGCGCCATGCATGGTCGCGCTTTTCCGAGGCAAAGATCGTGCGATCAACCCCGCGCGACCACAGCGTGATATCATCGTGCATGTTCATCGCTAGAAGTTCGTCGATCATGCTTTGCGACGGCGCGACCAGCGCATCGCAGCGGTTGTAGAAACGCCGCAACATCTTGACGATGAACGGCTCCAGAAACGCCATGTTGTAATAGCGCGGATAGGTCTCGAACCGTGTGTGCACAGAGGACAGGACCGGAATATCGTAATCCTGCGCCCAGCGTAATGCCGCGTGCCCCATCGGATCGGGCGAGGCGATGTGGACGATATTGGGCTCGAACCTCACAAGGTCACGCTTGGCCGCGCGCCCAAGCCGCAAGGGCAGGCGATATTCCCCGCGCCCTTTCACCGGCATGCGCACATTGGGCACGCCGATAAGGTCGCCCGTTGGCTCAAAATCAGGATCGGCCACCGTCGGCGCATAAATGCGCACCTTCGCCCCCTTGTCGAGCAGAGTGCCCACAAGGCGGTTCAACGCCTGGTTGGCGCCATCGCGGGTGTAGTTGTAGTTGCCGCTGAACAAGGCAATTCGAAGATCGGAAGGCTGCATCACGCGGGGCTGTTTAAGGCATTGATGGCGCGCTGACTACACCTTGCGTGGACACAGTTTTCACCGGCCTGATCAGCCAAATTGCAAATCGGGCCCCACAGGCACGATCTGCGTCGGATTGATGCTCACATGGCTTTCGTAATAGTGATGTTTGGCGTGGTGCATGTTGATCGTGCCCGCGATCTCTTCGCGTCCGGCAAGCGCGAGCGTGTAGCGGTGCAGATTGGGAAAATCCGCGATGCGTTTGCGATTGCATTTGAAGTGGCTGTAATACACCGCATCGAACCGCAACAGCGTGGTGAGCAGGCGAATGTCGGCCTCGGTCAGTTGTCCGCCGACGAGGTAATCCTGCCCTTCCAATCGCGCCTCAAGCCAGTGCAGGGTGTCAAAAAGCGGTGCGACCGCCTCTTCGTAAGCGTCCTGCGTTGTCGCAAAGCCGCTTTTGTAAACGCCATTGTTCACGTCTTCATAGACGCGCTCGTTCACCGCGTTGATTTCGTCGCGATGGGGCGCGGGGTAAAGGTCGATGGTGTTGGCACCGAGCTTGGAAAATCCATCGTTGAAGATACGGATGATTTCGGAGCTTTCATTGTTGATGATGCGCCGCTCTTTCTTGTCCCACAGGACCGGCACGGTTGCCTTGCCCGTGACATCATCGCGCGCAATCTGATACAATTCGTGGATGGTGCCAGCGTTCTCGTTCGGATCGGGAATGACGCCGGGGCCCTCGTTGAACGTCCATCCCTGCTCGCGCATGAGCCAGTGCGTGACCGAAACCGGGATCAGATCCTCAATCCCTTTAAGAGCGCGGGTGATGAGTGCGCGGTGCGCCCAGGGGCAGGCGTAGGAGACGTAGAGGTGGAAGCGATCCGGCTCGGCCTTCACCGCGTTCTGGCCGTCGGGGCCGGCCGAACCATCAGGCGTAATCCAGTCGCGAAAGTCGGTTTCCCACCGTTGGAAAGATCCATCATCCTCGGCGTAACCGTCTGATCCTTCGCACCATTTTCCGTCTTTAAGATAGCCGCTCATTACCGTGCCCTTTGATAAATTTCTTTTAGCCTTCGAGAACAAAAGAAACGAGCGGGCCTTCCGGTTCCGAAATAGACAGTCCGGTGTTCGTTTGCGCCAGTTCCAACCGGAAACCTTTTGAAGAGCGATTGACTCACCAACAGATGTGTTTACACGCGGCGTCGGGCCACGCGGTCCCAACGCCGCGCGAGCTCTCTGTAAGGAGAGAATACATGACTGACTACGCACGTGGGCTCTTGCACGAGCCTTCGCTCAAACCTGAGCGTCCCCAATTTTCTTCCGGTCCTACGGTTAAATTCCCGGGCTGGTCCCTCGACAAGCTGAAAACAGATTCGCTCGGTCGCTCGCACCGTTCGGCCTATGCCAAGGGCAGGCTGAAATACGCGATTGACCTGACGCGCGAACTGCTTGGCGTGCCTGACGATTATCTCGTCGGCATCATGCCAGCTTCCGACACCGGCGCTCTTGAGGCGGCGATGTGGACCATGCTTGACCCTGCGCGCCCGGCGACGGTCGCTGCGTGGGAAAGCTTTGGCAATGTGTGGATCCAGGACGCGGTAAAGCAGCTCAAGCTGCCCAACTTGCAGACCCTCACCGCCGATTATGGCGAGATCCCCGACCTTTCCACCGTGCCACAGCGCAATGACGTTGTGTTCACATGGAACGGCACGACCTCGGGCGCGATGATCCCCAACACCGACTGGCTCGAAGAGGGCCGCGAGGGCATCACGATCAACGATGCCACCAGCGCCATTTTCGCGATGGAGATGGACTGGGCGAAACTCGATGCGACGACCTTCTCCTGGCAGAAAGTCATGGGCTCCGAGGCGCAGCACGGCATGCTCATCCTTTCACCCAAAGCGGTGGAGCGGATCGAAAGCTATGACCCTGAATGGCCGCTGCCCAAGCTTTTCCGCCTGAAGAAAGGCGACAAGATCAACCGCGCAATCTTTGAAGGCGCGACGATCAACACGCCCTCGCTGCTGGCGACCGAAGATTACATTGCCGCGCTTGAGTGGGCAAAGTCGATTGGCGGGCGTGCAGCGCTCTTCGAGCGGGCCAACACCAATGCCGATATCGTCAAGGACTGGATCGAGGCAAAGTCCTGGCTCAAGAACATGGTCGATGATCCAGCGAAGCGCACCAACACCGGCGTGTGCATGCAGTTCACCGGCGATTGGTACGAGGGGCTTTCCCCCGAGGATCAGGCCGCTGTGCCCAAGAAGATCGTCGCCATGCTCGAAGAGCGCAATGTCGGCTACGATTTCAACGGCTACCGTGATGCCCCGCCAAGCTTGCGCATCTGGTGCGGCGGCACGCTTGAGGCAGAGGACATCAAGCGCCTCCTGCCGTGGATCGAGTGGGCCTACGAAGCCGTCAAGAACGGCTGATTGGCCGCGTGTGTGCTCCTGCCAAAGCGGGGGCGCATCACCTTGCACCCTTTCTCCCAGAATTTCCGGGCTCCTGTTCTGACACTGGTGGTCTGATCCCCGTGGTCTGGCAGGGGCACCCAAAGGATAATCCAATGACCAAACCCAAAGTCCTTATTTCCGATAAGATGGACCCCAATGCCGCGCGTATTTTTGAAGAGCGCGGCTGCGATGTTGATGTGATCACCGGCGAAACGCCTGAAGAACTGAAGGCGCGCATCGGCGAATATCACGGCCTTGCGATCCGTTCTTCGACCAAGGTCACGAAAGAGATCCTCGATGCCGCCACCGATCTCAAGGTGATTGGCCGCGCAGGGATCGGCGTCGACAATGTCGATATCCCCTATGCGTCGGGCAAGGGCGTTGTCGTGATGAACACGCCGTTCGGCAACTCCATCACGACCGCTGAACACGCGATTGCGATGATGATGGCGCTGGCTCGCCAGATCCCTGCCGCCAACACCGGCACGCAGGCCGGCGAATGGCCCAAGAAAGACTTCATGGGCGTCGAAGTCACCGGCAAGACCTTTGGCCTTATCGGCGCTGGCAACATCGGCTCGATCGCGGCTTCGCGCGCGCAGGGTCTCAAGATGAAAGTGGTCGCCTACGATCCTTTCCTTACCGAAGACCGCGCCGTGGAACTGGGCATTGAAAAAGTCGACCTCGACACGCTTTTGCAGCGCGCCGACTTTGTCTCGCTTCACACGCCGCTGACCGATGAAACGCGCAATATCCTCAGCCGTGAACGCCTCGAGGGCGCGCGTCCGGGTATCCGCATCATCAACTGTGCGCGTGGTGGCCTGATCGACGAACTGGCTTTGAAAGACTGCCTTGAAAGCGGTCATGTCGCAGGCGCCGCCCTGGACGTGTTTGCCGAGGAGCCGGCGAAGGACAACGTGCTGTTCGGCGCGCCCAACTTCATCTGTACCCCGCACCTTGGCGCAAGCACCACCGAAGCGCAGGTCAACGTCGCGTTGCAAGTGGCCGAGCAGCTGTCCGACTACCTCGTCAATGGCGGCGTCACCAACGCGCTCAACATGCCATCGCTGAGCGCAGAGGAAGCGCCCAAGCTCAAGCCTTACATGGCTCTCGCCGAAGGTCTGGGTTCGCTCGTCGGGCAGCTTGCCCACGGCAACCTTACCAAGATCAGCATCGAGCGTGAGGGCGCAGCAGCAGAGCTTAACGGCAAGCCGATCACCGGCGCTGTGCTCGCAGGTTTCATGCGCCGGTATTCCGACACGGTGAACATGGTCAACGCGCCATATCTCGCCAAGGAACGCGGCCTTGAGGTGAGCGAAATCCGCCAGAACCGCGATGGCGCGTTCAACACTCTCATCCGCGTTTCCGTCGAAACCGATCAGGGCACGCGCTCGGTCGCAGGCACGCTGTTCGGTAATGAAGCGTCGCGTCTGGTCGAGATATTCGGCATCGGCATCGAGGCCGAACTCAAAGGCCACATGCTCTATGTCGTCAACGACGATAAGCCGGGCTTTATCGGCCGCATCGGGACGCTTCTGGGCAGCCACGGCATCAACATCGGCACATTTAACCTCGGCCGCCGCGATGCAGGGGGCGAGGCGGTTCTGCTGCTCAGCCTCGACGAGGCGCTGCCTGCTGAAATCCTTGCCGAAGCCGAACGGCTTGAAGGCGTGAAGATGGCCATGGGGCTGTCTTTCTAGGCCGCAATTGGCCCACCCCCGGCCCCTCCCGCCTGCGGGAGGGGAGCGAAACTTGAAAGCTTGCTTTCTAGTTGCAGCGGGGTGGGCATTGCGCGGCTTTCAAACTTCGCCTAGCGGGCACACCCATGACCAACACAACCGACCTCCTGCCCGAAGGCCTCGAAGACAGTCTCCCGCAAAGCGCCGAGCGGATCACGACCGCGATGCGCGCGTGTCTGGGGGCGCTTGATGCCCATGGGTATGACCGGGTGCGTCCGCCGTTGCTCGAATTTGAAAGCTCGCTTGCCGCGCGCATGCAGGGCTTGCAAACGCGCAAGATGTTCCGCCTCGTCGATCCGGTGAGCCTTCGCACACTGGCATTGAGGAGCGACATCACCCCGCAGATCGGGCGTATTGCCGCAACCAGCATGAAGGACGCGACCCGTCCGCTTCGCCTTGCCTATTGCGGGGAAACCGCGCTTATCAAGGCGAGCCAGCTGAACCCTGCGCGCGGGCGTTTGCAACTGGGCGCAGAATTGATCGGGGCGGACACGCTTGAGGCCGCGATTGAAAGCGTCACCACCGCGATTGCCGCACTGGAAGCTGCTGGCATCACCGGCATTTCGGTCGATTTCACCATGCCGCACCTTGTGGACACTCTGGCCGCCAAGATGCCGAAACTTGATGCGGACACGACCGAGGCTATTCGCCGCGAGCTCGACACCAAGGATGCTGGCGGGCTCAAGGCGGCAGGCGGAGAGGCGTTCCTCCCGCTGCTTTATGCCACGGGGCCGATTGATGATGCGCTGGCAAAGCTGCGCGCTTTCGACAGTGAAGGTTCGCTCAAAGACCAGATCGACAAATTTGCCGAGATCGCAGAGCACATCGGCGCGCGGGCGCGCGTGACCCTCGACCCGACCGAGCGACACGGATTTGAATACCAAAGCTGGTTCGGCTTTACCCTCTATGCCGAGGGTCTTCGCGCAGCGATCGGGCGCGGGGGCACCTATCTGATCGGTGGCACCGATGAACCGGCAACGGGCTTTACCCTCTACCTCAATGCATTGGCCGAAATTGCACCTCAGGGCGAAGCGCGCTCGGTGGTCTATCTTCTCAAAGGTCACGACGCTGCGAAAGCCGACGAGCTTCGCGCCGCGGGCTGGCGCACCAAGGGGCAGCTCAGCACCGATGAAGATGCACGCGCGCTTGGCTGCACACACGTGCTGCGCGGCTCCGAGGTCGAAGAACTGTAGCGCCACAGGCGCCGGGAAAGCCAAGCAAGCCGGTCAAGCCAATCAAGCTGTTATTCAGACCCGATCCGCGATAGGGTAAGCCATCTGGTAACCCTTAGTCGTGCAGAATGGCGCTGTGATTATGATGTGTCGTGCTTCCTTTCTGGCCTGTGTTGGCCTTTTCGCCCTTTCTGCCCAGAGCGCCCATGCAGCGGTCGATGAATACACCATCGAGCCTTCGCAAAGGCTCGATATCAACCTCGACGTGTGCTCGGCCGAAACGCAATTGGCGGTGCGCGGGACGGGGGAAACCGACCTCGATTTCGAAGTGACCTCGCCGGACGGGGAAAGCCTCGTGTCCGATGCGGGAATTGATGATTACATTTCGATCGTGCTGACGAATGAGAGCGAGGGATGTGCCCAGTTCAGCCTTTCGGTTTCCAACCTGGGGGATGAGGAAACCGAATTCACTCTCGTACTCGAGCCCGTCGTGCCAAGTTCGACCCGCGTCAAAAAGTATATCGTTCAAGGCGGTGTGACCGAAACGCATGATTTTCGCGCCTGCGGCACTGCGGCCAAGGTCGATATTCGCGGCGATGGTGACACCGATCTCGACTTCATCATCCGCAATTCCGACGGCGGCATCGTCCACGAGGATGCAGGCTCAAGCGATGCAACCAGCGTGAAGCTTGAAGGGCTGTTATCCGATTGCGAAACCTTCGAGCTTGAAGTTACCAATATCGGCACAGTCTATAATGCGATGATGGTGGTGATCGAACCCGAGGGCGCGGACACCGCTGCCTTTGCAGGCACATCGCCCACGACCAGCATTGCCGGAACAGGCACGGCGGTCTCGGGCACGGGAGAGGCACGTATCATCACGGCCGAAAGCGAGGGGGCGGGCGAATACACGGTGCCTGCGAACGCGCATCTTCTGATCGACCTGCCGGTGTGCGAAGTTAGCCGTCTGGAAGTGCGCGGCAGCGGGACGAGCGATCTTGATTTCAGCATTTCCGATAGCGAGAGCAGGGAAATCCACTCGGACGTTGATCTGTCCGATGTGACGTTCAAGACGGTGACGCCCAAGGGCGGCTGCGAGACCTTCCGGCTAGAAGTTCGCAATCTGGGCAACCAAGATAATCCGTTCGAAGTGGCCTTGATCGACCCGGCAACGCGGGTGGGGGAGATTGGCGCTGGCGAATATACAATCGATGCGCAAGCAGTAACCAAGGTGCCGCTGCAAGTTTGCAAGACCACGCGGGTAAGAGCACGCGGGCGCGGCGATAGCGATCTGGATTACGATGTCACCGATGGTTCGGGAAGCGCGGTCCATTCCGACTATGACATGACCGACAGGACCGAATTCACCCTCGACCCGCAGGGCAAGTGTCAGGACTATCAGATCACCGTCAACAACCGCGGCACCGACAAAAACGTGCTCACCATCGCCTTTGGCAAAGAGGACGAGGCGGTGGATGCGCGCGGGCGCAGCGGGCCGTATGTCGCGGGGCCCTCGCGTCCCAATTCGGCGATCGCGCGCCCGGGCCAGATCGTCGGCTTTCGCAAAGGCGAGGAATTCGGCGATGGCGAGCTTAATCGCAATATCTCGCTCCTCAACCGCACGGGAGAGGCTATCGCCAGCCTTTACTGGTCCAATTCGGCAACCATCGGCTGGGGCAAGGATATGCTCGCCGCAAGCGCGCTTGCCCGGGGTCAGCAATGGAACATCGAAGTCACCGATGGTTCAGAGGCGTGCCTGTTCGATTTTCGCGCCGTCACCCAAAGCGAGCGCGAAATAGAGGTGGCGCAGGTCAACGTGTGCGAAGACTCCATCGTTGCGTTTGAATAAGGCGGCAGACAGCTGAATTGCGCGCTTGCTCTGCGCAGCGCAACAGCCTAGTTCGCGCTGCGCAACACAAGAACTCAATATCCCGATACAGAAAGCTTGAAACAGCATGGCCAACGTCACCGTGATTGGCGCCCAGTGGGGCGATGAGGGCAAGGGCAAGATCGTCGATTGGCTCGCATCAAGAGCCGATGCGGTGGTGCGGTTCCAGGGCGGCCATAATGCGGGCCACACCCTCGTCATCGATGGCGAAGTGTATAAGCTTTCGCTGCTGCCTTCAGGGATTGTGTCGGGCACCATGAGCATGATCGGCAATGGCGTCGTCCTCGACCCGTGGGCGCTTCGCGATGAGGTCGCCAAGCTTGAAAGCCAAGGGGTGGAGATCACCGCCGACAACCTTGCCGTGGCGGACAATTGCCCGCTGATCCTGCCGCTTCACCGCGACCTTGATGGTCTGCGCGAAACGGCCGCTGGCAAGGGCAAGATCGGCACCACGGGCCGCGGCATTGGCCCAGCTTACGAGGACAAGGTGGGCCGCCGCGCAATCCGCGTGTGCGACTTGGCGCACCTCGATGATCTCGAGCCGCAACTCGATCGCCTTTGTGCCCATCACGATGCTCTGCGCGCCGGTTTTGACCAGCCGCCCGTTGACCGCGCAAAACTGCTTGAGGACTTGCGCGAGGTCGCGCCTTTCGTGCTGCGCTTTGCCCAGCCGGTGTGGAAACGCCTCAAGAAAGTGCGCAAGGCCGGTGCCAAGATCCTGTTCGAGGGGGCACAGGGCGTGCTTCTCGACGTCGATCACGGAACCTATCCTTTCGTCACCAGCTCCAACACCGTCAGCGGCACGGCTGCTTCGGGAAGCGGGCTTGGACCCAACGCGACCGGCTTCGTCCTTGGTATTGTAAAGGCATACACCACCCGCGTTGGCAGCGGGCCTTTCCCGACCGAACTCAATGACGAGATCGGGCAGGGCATTGGCGAGCGCGGCCACGAATTCGGCACCGTCACCGGTCGTCAGCGCCGCGTCGGCTGGTTCGATGCGGTGATCGTGCGCCAATCCTGCGCCGTCTCCGGCGTCACCGGCATTGCTCTCACCAAGATCGACGTTCTCGACGGGCTTGAAACGGTCAAGATCTGCACCGGCTATCGCCTCAATGGCAATGTTTATGACTACCTGCCCAGCCATGCCGCCGATCAGGCCAATGTCGAGCCGATCTATGAGGAAATGGAAGGCTGGAAGGAGAGCACGGTTGGTGCGCGCTCCTATGCCGATCTTCCGGCCAATGCGATCAAATATATCCAGCGTGTGCAGGAGCTGATCGAATGTCCGGTGGCGCTTGTCTCGACCAGTCCGGAGCGTGAGGACACGATCCTCATTCGCGACCCGTTCGAGGATTAAGCCCAGCGCCGACCTCTTGCGCGATTTGTGTCCCACGCAGAGACCGCTATTTTCGCGGTTATTGTTGGATAAGCGTCTTGCGGCTATTCTGCCGGCGATGAGACAGCTTACGGCTCTTGTTCTGGCATTTGTGATCGCCGCGTGTTCGGCCGCGCCCGAGAAGGTGGCGACCGCTGGCGCCGAGCCTGTTCGCACCGAGCGCAGTGCCGCGATCCGCACCATTCCTGCGCCGCGTCGGAACATTGCGCTTGCCGACTATCTCATCGTCGATAAATCGAAACGCATGCTGGTCGCCTATCGCAAGGGCAAGCCGATCCGCGCCTATCGGAACTTGCAATTCGGCGATGCGCCAAAGGGGCACAAACGCTTTCAAGGTGATGAGCGCACGCCCGAAGGCGTGTACCGCATCGATTGGCGCAACCCGCAAAGCCGTTTCCACCTGTCCTTGCGCATTTCCTATCCCAACGAACAGGACCGCGCCTTCGCCTCGCAATATGGGATGTCGCCGGGCGGAGACATCTTCATTCACGGGCAACCCAACGGCCTCAACTATGGCCGGATGAGCGGGGATTGGACCGATGGGTGCATCGCGCTCTCCAATGAAGAGATCGAGGAGCTGTGGCGGATTGTGCCTGACGGCACACCCATCGAAATTCGGCCTTAATCCTGTGACTTTTCCTCGGAGAGCAGCGCCACCTGCACCTGCAGCCGCTTCACTTCGCGCAAGATGGTGAGCATGTTCATCCGGGCAAACATCCATTCCTTGGTAAAGCCCATGATGACCAGCAAGGCGACACCGGCAATCGCCCACAGGGTGTGAACCATCGGGTGATCGGTCGAAGTGGCCGCTTGATACACAACATAAAGCAGCACCATGCCCAAGAGGAAGGTGAAACCGAATACGAGCTTCGCCCAGCCGCCAAGTGGCCCTTGCATGCTGTCGCCAAGCTGCTGGAACAGCCCGCGATCAGCCTCGAGCCTCGTCAGGAACGCATAGTCGTCATCATCAAGCGCCTCTGCGATTTTACGGTCAGTATCGGACATGGGGTATTCTCCTTTATGGATCGGGTTTGAGCGCGGCTTTCAGGGCTTTACGCGCATTGAAGATGCGGCTTTTCGCCGTGCCTTCGGGAATGGATTGGGCCTCAGCGATTTCACGCAAGGTCAGCCCTTCGACGAAATAAAGATGCGCTGCCACGCGTTGCTCGGTCGGCAGGTTTGCAAACCCTTGCGCGATGGCGGCACGCTCGCCCGCATCGCTGTGCGCGGTGTTGGTGCTTTCCCGACTGTGCTGCTCCATCGCATCGCGCTCGCGATAAGCAAGGCGAAGGGCATCAGACCCGCGCCGATGCAAAACAGCAAAGGCATAGGAGCGAAAGCGTGCAGGCTCCTTGATCGTGCCAAGACCCTTGAGGATCGCAACCCAGCATTCCTGCGCCAGATCAAGCGCCGCCTCATCCCCGATGCCATATCTGCGCGCTGCTCTTGCAAGTCGCGGGTTCCAGCGGCGGAACAGCTTTTCGCTCGCCTGCCGGTCGCCACTTTGGGCCATCATCACGAGCCATTCGTCATACAGCGCGGACGCAGAAGGAGGCACACTCCGGTCAGGCTGGCACGGTTTGCTCATTGCACCCGGTGTAGTCGCGCAAACGCCCCAAAAGGTTCAACCAATTCGGCCAAAACTTCGATGGAGATTGGAAAATCTTGACTTGATCTTGATTTGTTCTAAACATGTTCCACTCAATAAAGGGGGCGATTCGATGCTTTACTCCGACGAGACAGCCGCAGACTTCTCTTATGATACCGCGCAAGATGCTTCGGGGCTTCCGGCCCGTGTGGCGATTTACTCTGATCGTGCGCGGATATGTTCCGAGATTGAAGAGGATCTGTCCGGCGCGGGGTTTCGATGCGTTGAGGGCGGGGCGCTTTCGGCTCTGCTCGATGGTCCGATCAGCCTGCTTGGCGATGTGGTGATGGTGGATTGCCCCCATGTTGATGCGGGCACTCTGGCGGCGTTGACGCGGCTCGATATGCGCGTGGCCTCGGCTGGCGCGCATTTGATTGTGACCACATCGCTTGATGCGCTTGAAACCGTGTTTGCCGCCCTCGATCAGTCGGAACCGCAGATTCTCGTCGAACCAAGCCGGGCGGAACGGCTGGTGGCGGTGGGCCGCACCTTGTCGCAGATCGGCAATGCACGGGTGCGCGAAATGACCGAGGAAGACCGTCTGAGCCTGCTTTATCTCTCGCGTCAGGTCGATGCGATTGCACAAGAGCTCGACAAGCTTTCCGGACCTCACGGGAGAGCCAGCGCGGGGGAAACAGGCGCCGGTGCTCCTTTCGAAGCGCCGCCGATGCGCAACTCGAATGCGCCCGCACCTGTTCAATCCGGGCAATTGCCCGACCCGCGGCTCGTGCGTCAGATCATCGCCCGGCGTCAGGCGCGTTCCAGATATTTCGAAGGGGAGCTTTTTTCCGACCCTGCGTGGGATATGCTGCTCGACCTCACCGCCGCGCACGGCGAACACAAAAAGGTATCTGTCACGAGCCTTTGCATCGCTGCCATGGTGCCGGCGACAACTGCGCTTCGCTGGATCAAGCAATTGGTCGATTGCGGCGTGTTTGAACGCAAGTCCGATCCCAGCGACAAACGCCGCGCCTTTATCGACCTTAGCGACACGGCCCGCGCGGCTATGATCGGCTATTTTCGTGAAGCGCACGGCAATGTGGAAGAGGCCAGGGTGGCAACGACCGGCTAGTCCCGGGCAAGAGCTTGGTGCGGGCCCCTTCTCCCTCTCCCCGTCACAGGCGGGCTCGCACCTTCGGATTTATGACGATCAGTAAGGCCGGTGCACAATGACTGTCGCGCCATCGGGGGCTGCATGGGGGCAGCGGTCCTTGGCGCAATCTTGCGTTTTCGAACACACAATGCGCACGGCATCGGCCCGTGCACGCGCCAAAATCTCGGGCGGCGTGCCTGCATCGGCGCACACCACATCGGCCTCTCCCAAATAGCGCGCCTGTTTCAGCGTCAGATCCTCGGGATCATCGCTGGTAAGGGTTATTGTCAGCGTGCTCGGGCTATTGAGCGCCGCCTCGCCATCAAGCCAGGCGTCGACCTTCTCGCTCGACCTCGCGTCAAGCGCATCGAGCGCGCCGCCTTCGCGCAAAGCCTCATCCAAGGCACGCCGCCGCTCGGCTCCGCCCGGAAAACGTGTCCGCAATCTGGGCCTGGCTGCATAAAGAGCGCGGGCAAGGGAGCCTAGCGAAGCGGGCAATATCCGCTCCAGCCTCAGCCGCAGGTGCTTGGCAAGGCCAGCCGAAGCGCCGCCGGTGCCCACTGCGATGAGGACAGGGTTGCGGTCGAGAATGCTCGGTGTCGTGAAATCGCACAGCTCGGGGCGGTCAACGACATTGACCAGCATCCCTGCGCAACGAAGATTGATCGCCGCGACTTCGCACGCCTTTGCATCCTCGTATGCAACAAAGGCGATGCGCACGCCTTCGTCGATGGCGCGTTGCTGGTCGTCTTCGATGATCGCGCCTGCGCGCTCCACCAACCGCCGCTTGGGCTCCGCCGCTTCGCCTTCGCCCAGCACAAGGACGCTCGCGCCCTTGAGGTTGTGGAACAGCGGAAGGCTTTGCAGTTCGCTCATGCAGGATGAGTCAGATGCGCGCATCAGGCGAGCCATTCGGGCACGCGCTCTGCGTTCATGATCGCGCCTGCATCGATGCGGTCGGCGACCACGGCATATTTGTCGCCATCGACCAGCACTTCAGCGACGAAGCCGCGCGAGTTGTAAGACGACGCCATTGTCGCGCCGTAGGCGCCAGCGGTGCGGAAAACCGCAAGATCGCCCGCTTCCAGATGATCGCACAGGCGGCCCATCGCGAAGGTGTCGCCGGTTTCGCAGATCGGACCCACAATATTGGCGGTCATATCGCGCCCGTTCGGCTCAACGGCGGTGAAATCGTGATACGCGCCGTAGAGCGCAGGGCGCGCCAGATCGTTCATGGCCGCATCGACGATCACAAACGGGTCTTTCACCCCGCGTTTCACCCGAACCACACGGGTCAGCAAAACGCCTGCATTACCAGCAATCACGCGGCCCGGTTCGAAGATGAGTTTAACGCCCCAATCTGCGGTGACACGGGCCACCATCGCGCCATATTCGGCCGGGGAGGGCGGGGTTTCACCTTGCTTGTAAGGCACGCCAAGCCCGCCGCCCAGATCGACATGGGTGATGGTGTGACCCGCCCCGCGAAGCGCGCCGACGAGTTCGCCAAGTTTGTTGAACGCGTTTTCGAGCGGCGCCAGATCGCCCAGCTGGCTGCCGATGTGCACCGCGACACCGCGCAGGTTCACGCCGCCTTCGCTTGCCAGCTTGCCGAAAATCTGGCCCGCCTGACTTATCGGAACGCCAAACTTGTTGTCGGCTTTCCCGGTTGAAATCTTGTCATGCGTGCCAGCGTCGACATCGGGGTTGATGCGAAGCGTGCACTGCGCCTCAAGGCCCAGTTCGCGGGCAACCTCGGCAAGCTCGAGGCCTTCCTCTTCGCTCTCGATGTTGAACTGGCCAATACCAGCCTCAAGCCCGGCGATAAGCTCCGCGCGGGTTTTGCCTACGCCAGAAAATACCACCTTTCCAGGCGCGATTCCGGCAGCGAGCGCTCGGCGCATTTCGCCAACGGAAACGACGTCCGCGCCATAGCCCTGGCTTTGCAGAACCTTAAGGACCGCAAGGTTCGGATTGGCCTTCACCGCAAAGGCAATGAGCTTGTCGGGCACGTCTTTCAAACCATCGCGAAACACTTGGGCGTGGCGCTCAAGCGTCGCTCTGGAATAGACATAGACGGGCGTGCCAACCTCTTGCGCAATAAGTGGCAGGGGCACGTCTTCGGCGTGCATCACGCCGTCTCGAATTGAAAAATGGTCCATGGGTGTGAGAGGTCTTTGAAAAAAGGTCTTTAATCAGGCGGAAGGTCGAAAGGATCGTCGGCGCGTTCTTCTGACCGGCGGCGTAGTTCGACACTGCGTTCAGGAGCGGCGAGCGTTGGCAGTTCGAGCAATTGCTCGGCATCGGGTTTGTCGGTTTCGCCATATGGCGCGACGGGTTGTTCGTTGCTGGCAAGCGGCTGCAAGGGGGCCTGCGCACCGCACGCGGCAAGCGCCAGGCCAAGGCTCAAGGCCAGATGCGGTTTGATAGACTTTGCCACTAGTCCTCCATCCCGAGCGCCCGGCGCGCCCGCTTCACCTGCAAACGTACCTGTTCCGGTGCGGTTCCGCCATAGCTTCTTCGTGCGGCGACCGAGGCATCGACCGAAAGCGCGGCAAAGACGCGTTCATCAATGCGCTCATCAATGGCTTTGAGGTCATCCAGAGGCAGCGCGTCCAACGCAATCCCGCGCGACTCTGCCAGTTTCACCGCAGCGCCAGTGATATGGTGCGCCTCGCGAAACGGGATATCGGCCTGTGTGACGAGCCAGTCGGCGAGGTCGGTGGCGGTGGCATAGCCAAGCTCTGCTGCCTCGCGCATCCGGTCGGTGTGGAACGTTGTTTCTGCGATCATTCCGGTCATTGCGGCAATGCACAGATCGAGCAGGCCCGCCGCTTCGAACACGGGCGGTTTGTCGTTCTGCATGTCCTTGGAATAGGCAAGCGGTAGGCCCTTCATCGAAACCATAAGCGAGGTGACGCAGCCTGCGATCCGCCCCGCGTGGCCGCGAACGAGTTCGGCGGCATCGGGGTTTTTCTTTTGCGGCATGATCGAACTGCCGGTGGAAAGGCTATCTGCCATCCGCACGAAGCCATAGGGCTGGCTCGCCCAGATGATGAGCTCTTCGGCCAAACGTGACAGGTGGAGCGAGCATTGGCTCGCCGCCATCAGGTAATCGAGCGCAAAGTCGCGGTCGGATACGGCATCAAGGCTGTTGTGCGTTGGCCCGTCAAAGCCAAGCGCCTCGGCGGTCATCTCGCGGTCGATGGGAAAGCCCGTGCCAGCCAGCGCCGCGCTTCCCAGCGGGCACAGCGCCAGACGCCGCCGCGCATCGGCAAAACGATCACGGTCGCGTGCGATCATTTCGTAATAGGCCATAAGGTGATGGCCAAGCGTCACCGGCTGCGCGGTTTGCAAATGGGTGAAGCCGGGCATGATGGAGGCCGCGTTCTCTTCGGCGCGGGTGACGAGGGCCACTTGCAGCGCCTTGAGCCCCGCATCCACCCGGTCAATCGCATCGCGCACCCACAGTTTGAAATCGGTCGCCACCTGGTCGTTGCGACTGCGCGCAGTGTGCAGGCGACCGGCAGCGGGTCCGATCAGTTCGGCCAGCCGCGCCTCGGTCGTCATGTGGATGTCTTCAAGGTCCCAGTTTTCCGGCACCCCGTTCGCTTCGTATTCGCCCGCCACTTGGTCGAGGCCATCGGTGATGGTCTTTGCGTCCTCGGCACTGACGATATCCTGCGCGGCCAGCATCGCGACGTGAGCCTTGGAAGCGGCGATGTCCTGTCGCCAAAGCGCCTTGTCGAACGGTATCGAGGCATTGATTTCGCGCATGATCGCGCTAGGTCCATCAGCGAAACGCCCGCCCCACATCGTGTTGGCCTCTGCCTCGGGCGTGTGGGTATTTTTGGAGTTGCTCATGGTCCGCTCAATCGCTTGTCTTGGTCTTGCCGCTCTGGCTCTTGCAGGGTGCGATAGTGGGGCTCAGCCCCTCGCGCAAGAAAGCGCTGCTTCTGAGGAGCAAAACACGGCTGCTGCGCCGCCGTCGCAATCGCCGGGGCGAATGGTGCGCGCCTTTGCGGGGACCCGGCTGCCCGATCTGCAATTCAGCGACACGCAAGGCAATACGCTTGATCTTGGCGAAATGGATGGGCCGGTTCTGGTCAATTTGTGGGCGACGTGGTGCGTTCCATGCGTGGTGGAAATGCCCGCGCTCGATCAACTGGCAGCCGAGATGGAGGGCGAGGTGAGGGTGCTCACCATTTCCCAGGACAATCGCGGCGCGGACGTGGTGGTGCCGTTTTTTGAAGCTCGCGATTTTCGCCATCTGGAACAATGGCTTGATCCGCAGAATGATCTTGCGGTCGAATTCAGCGACGGCGGGCTTCTTCCGGTAACCGTGCTTTTCGATGCCGAGGGCAAGGAGCTCTTGCGCGTTGCTGGCGGCTATGAATGGGATAGCGAGGAGGCTATTGCCCAGGTGCGTGAGGCACTGGATCAGGATTAGCGTCCGCACGAACTCGCAGAGTTCGCAAGGCCGACCGCAGACGCCCCGCAGCGGAGCGGAGAGAATAGCGCCGAGGATTTCAGAAGACTGGTGGGCGATGACAGGCTCGAACTGCCGACCCTCTCGGTGTAAACGAGATGCTCTACCAACTGAGCTAATCGCCCCAACCAGTGTTCACGAACCAGCCAATTTGCTGGTCGGAGCGCGCCAACTAAGGTGCAGGCGCGCCCCGGTCAAGTGTCAAAATCGCCGAAGCGAAGAAATGGCGGATTTTAGCGAACCACATCCATTTCTTCGATGAGGTTTTCAGCGCCGTCGATCTTTTCCATCACCCACAGCATGTAGCGCGAATCGACATGGATCGAACGCGTGGTGCGCGGGTCGAAGTCCCAGTCGGAATTGACGCTTTCAAACGTGCCGTCGAACAAAAGGCCGACAAGCTCGCCTTGCGCATTCAGGGTCGCAGAACCGCTGTTGCCGCCAGTGACATCGAGGTCCGACATGAAATTGACCGGAACAGACCCGATCGAATCCAGCTCATAGCCTGCGTATTCCTTGGCTTCGATTGCGTCCAACTGGCTTTGTGGTGAATTAAAAGGCTCTTCGCCGGTGTCCTTCTGGGTGATCCCTTCCAGTGTGGTGAAGGGGAGATAGGCCATGCCGTCGAATGGCGAACCGCCCATGACATTGCCAAAAGTGATCCGCAGCGTGGAGTTGGCATCGGGATAGGGCAGGCGGCCATCCTCGCGCTGCCATGCGGTGATCGCTTCCATGTAGGCAGGGCGCAAGGCCAGAGCGCGCCCGGCACGCTCTTCGCTCTCATCCTCAAGCCCGCGCTCGTAATCATAAAGCGCAACGGCAAGTTTCACGAAAGGATCATCGCTCGCCTCGAATGTCGCCGCGTCCGCCTCCATCAGCGAAAGGCGTGTCTCGCCATCGCCAAGTTCGGTGTCGTCGTAGAACGACGAGAGAAGGGCAGGCAGGTCTCCAGCTGTCGTCTCGTCGGTGAGGCCAAGCGCATCGTCGAAGACCGCCACGCGCTCTTCGGCTGGCTGGGATAGGTAGCCGGTGAGGAACAGCACCCATTCGGCCTTGTCCACGGCTGGGTCATACCGCCGGTCGAGCGCCTGCAAGCCTTGGCGGAAAAACGTCATGTCGCGTTCTTGATAACCGGGCTCACGCTCGGCGTTGGGAAGCTCGCGTTCTTTCGACAGGCGATAGAGGCGCTGTGCCGCTGACAAAAGGGCAGGGCGCGTGGCGTTGTTGTACCAGAAGTTGGTGCGATCTGCCGTGGCGCTTTCAACCGAAAGTTCGGACAGCGCCTCAATTGCAGGCGCATAGTCTGCACGCGCTTCATCTGCGGCGATCCATTCGGCCAAAGCCGCCTCACGCTCGCGGCGGCGCTCAACCAGGCCAACCCGGCGCGCACCGTCGATCTGGCCGCGCAGGTTTTTCTCGTAATTGTTAAGGCCCGCAAGACGGCTCTCATATTTCACCCGCGCATCGGACCCTTCCGGTGCAGCGTTTTCGATTGTCTCGATCCAACTAGTGAGAAGTCCCTGGAAGGTCGGATAGGTCCAGCCAAACGTGTTCTCGACCTCGGCCAGCAGGGTGTAGCGATTGGTCGAGCCGGGATAGCCTGCGACCATGACAAAATCGCCGTCATCAAGCCCGCCGTTCTCCGCGCTCGCGGCGTTCACTTTGAGGTGATGCTCGGGCGCGTAGGGCACATTGTCCTCGCTGTAATCGGCGGCTGACCCGTCGGGCGCGACATAGGCGCGGTAGAAGGCAAAGTCGCCCGTGTGGCGAGGCCACTGCCAGTTGTCGATGTCGCCGCCATATTTGCCGATGCTGTCTGCTGGGGCGTAGACGAGGCGTACATCGCGCACTTCGAGGCGCTTGATCAGAGTGTATTCCGCGCCGCCGTAAAAGCTTGCGACAAGACAGCGGAAACCGGCGTCGCTTTCACATTCGGCGGTGATGTCCTTGCGGCGCTGCTCGATCGCCTCGTAACGCTCGGACGGCTCCATATCGAGCGTGCCTTCGCGAACGCGATCCGTCACATCGGTAAGCTCGGTCGTGACATAAATCCGGCTTCCGGGCGCGGCGGGAAGTTCGGCGCTTTTCGTCTCGGCAAGAAAGCCGTTTTCGAGATAGTTATTCTCAGCCGTCGAATTGTATTGCACCGACCCGCGCGCGCAGTGGTGATTGGTGACGACCAAGCCTTCGGGCGAGACAAAACTTGCCGAACACCCGCCAAGCGACACAACCGCGCCCATCGGAAAACCGGTGAGGTCGGTGAGATTGTCGGGGTCAAGCTCAAGCCCTGCTTCTTCAAGCTGATCAGCGATTTCGGGAAGTTGTCCGGGCGTGAACATGCCCTCTTTGGCATGAGCGGGTGCGGCGAGCGCGCTGCCCACGAGAAGCGTGGCGGCAAAAAGTCTGGTCGTTTTCATCAATGGTCCTCAAGTGTGGGAGGTGATCAATTTTGTTACACCTATCGCTAGGGTCGATTGGTTTCATGTGCAACCGGACACGCCGCTATGATTGCTACATCATCTGCCACAGGCTCCTTTACGGTATGCGGAGTATGGGCATGGCAATAAAGAGGCTTGCGAACGGCATCCCTTGTGTCCCAAAGAACTCCATGACTTTGCAAGCCACCGCCCCGAGACCGAGGAATACGGCGTCGAAAGCTTCGTCTATCGCGCCCGCGTTCCATTTGATCTGGGCAAGCTTTTTGCTTTCCTTACCGGTGACAATCTTGATCGCGTGTTCCGCGCAAAAGGGCATTTCTGGACAGCGACGCGAACAGAGTTTCTGGCAGAACTTGCCATTGCCGGCGCCAGAAGAGCGTGTCGCGCATGGGCCGCTGGTGGGCGGCGGTTCCCAAGAACCAATGGCCAGCCGATGGAACGTTCGAGGAATTCGTCGCGAAGAACTGGGACCCCGTTTGGGGCGACAGGCGGCAGGAAATCGTCTTTATCGGGATTGAGATGGACGAGGCAAGGATCCGTGCCGCACTCGACGCGTGCCTTGTCCCGGCGAGCGCATACACGCCCGATGAGTGGGAAGGGATGGAAGACCCGTTCCCAGCCTGGCCCGAGACAGGCGTCCACTACGCTTAAGCTGGTCGCACACAGCTGCCAAAACCCGCTTGCAAAGGCGGACGCGAACCCTCAAGAACCGGCGCGGAGAGAATAGAGGGATTTTACATGAGCATCGCCACACTCACATATCTGACCACCACCCAATTCGGCTTTGGCGCACTTGAGCTGTTGCCCAAGGAAATGGCGAAGGCTGGCATCACCAAGCCTTTCATCGCAACCGATGCCGGACTTGTGAAAGCGGGCATTGTCGACACCGTCAAATCGGCAATGGGCGGCGAGGCGGTGGTCTTTGACGAGACACCCGGCAACCCGACCGAAGAAGCGGTGAAAAAGGCGCTGGCGCTTTTCGAATCCGAGGGATGCGACGGGATCATCGCGCTTGGCGGCGGATCGTCGATGGACCTTGGCAAGGCGGTGGGCCTTCTTGCAGCAAGCGGCGGTCCGCTTGAGCAATATGACCCGCTTCAAGGCGGCGCACGCAATATCAAGGGCATGACCCCGCTGATCGCTGTTCCCACCACGTCGGGCACGGGCAGCGAGGTTTCGGTCGGCTTTGTGATCATCCTCGAAGACGGGCGCAAAATGACCTTCGCAAGCCCGCTGTTCATCCCCGTGGCCGCGATTTGCGACCCTGAACTGACCATGGGACTGCCGCCGATGATGACGGCGGCGACCGGGATGGATGCGATCACTCACTGCATCGAGGCCTTCTTGACGCCTAACGTCAATCCTCCTGCCGAAGGGGTTGCATTGGATGGTCTGTGGCGCGGTTATCAGTGGCTGCCAAAGGCGGTGAAAGACGGCTCTGACCGCGATGCGCGCTGGCACATGATGATGGCCTCGACCGAAGGGGCGTTTGCTTTCGTCAAGGGGCTGGGCGCGGTTCACGCAATGAGCCACGCAGCGGGTCGTATCAAACGAGTTAACCCCCACCACGGCACGCTCAACGCGGTATTCCTTCCCGAAGTGCTGCGCTTCAACCAGGGCGACTGCGAAGAAAAATACGTGCGCCTGCGCCAGGCCATGGGGCTGGAGCCGGGCGCCGACATTGCTCAGGCAATCGCCGACCTCAACGCCGAGATCGGCATCCCCGCAGGGCTTGGCGAGATGGGCATTGTCGAGGACGATATTGCCGAGATGGTACAATATTCACAGGCCGACCTTGCCGCCCGCGGCAATCCGCGCCGGGCCTCCGCCGAAGATTTCGAGGCGATGATCCGTGCCTCAATGTAAGACTACCCAAACCAGTAAATTGTGGAGGGAACGAAATAAGTACCTGTAAATAGGTTGACCGTTTCTTGTCTGGTTGCGCAAATTCATCGCGTGGAAAAGCAAGCACCGAAAGAAAGAGCCGACCCTCAAAGCGAGCTTGTTCATATTTCGGAACGTTTCCGTATAGCGAGGCGCAATGCTTTGATTTGGACGAGCATCACCATACTGGTCTCATTGGCCGTGATTAAATGCGGTCAGGCCATTGGCTGGGCGCCGGGTATGACTGGTCTTGTCCATGACCCGTGGCTAATCGTCTCCGCCACCGCGAGTGTAACCATCTTTATGCTTCTCGGCTTTTATCGGGCTGCGGAAGAGGTGCGCTCTTTGAATTCAGAATTTGCTTATGGAAAGTCAATCTCTGAAGTCGCGGAAGCGGCAAGGGAGAGGGCAGCTTTGGTGGGCAAATTGAATGCCGAATCTCGAAGCCTTTCAGAGCTTCTCTCGACTGTCGAAAAAGAGAGGAAAGAGAAGCTCCACCGTCTGATTAGAGGCATTGAATCACACGCAAGAGACACGATTAGCTTCGGAGACGACTTCGTCTCAGCGCAGCGTTCACAAATGTCACATTTAGAAGATCAGCGAGCGGCAGAAGCTAGATTGGAAGCAGCAGCTTCTGGTTCAGGGGCTTTCCAATCTTACAAGCAAGACGTGAATAGGGCGCGAAGGAAAGCGCGTCAATACGAGGATATGCGAGATAGGTATCGCTCGGAGATTGAGCGGAGCATTGAAAAAGCAAAACAAGCCAGTGCCGAGATTAACAGTGTCTGCGCTGATCTTCCGCCAGAGGCGAGCGAGCAGCCGAAAATGGATAAAGAATGGTCCGACCTTTCAGATCAGCTCCAAACTCTTAGCAATGCAATCGGCAACAGCGGCCGATTTTGGCTGACATGGTATGATGTGCGACCCGTCTGGATACTTGGGGGGATCGCCTTACTTCTTGCTTTTGTGCGGTTGGTTTGGCCTTGGCTAATCCCAAATTTACTGGGTTACTCCAATCTTGTTGTCACCGCGAACGGGTGTGTCATTTAAGTAGGCGTTAAGCGTTCACCCAGGGCCCCGTAATCGCGAGGGTCCGGGTGGGCGCATAGGCGTTTACGAACATCGTCTTGCCATCGGGCGCAAAGCACGCGCCGGCAAGCTCTGTCTGCATCGTCAGCCGGCCAAGGTCATACGGGCGGCCATCGGGCGTAATCCCGCGCAGGTGATTGTCGACCACATCGGTGTATTGGTCCTCGCACACCACAAGGTGCCCGTTGGGCGCAACGCACAGATTGTCGCCATAGTTGAACTGTTCCTTGCTCTCGCTTTCGAAGAACAATTCGAACCGGTCGGGCGTGCTGCCACCACCAAGACGCAGGCGGAAAACCTGGCCCAGACCCTTTGCCCCGCCGCTGGTCGAGCAGATGTAAAGCTCGCCTTCGCCCATGTGCAGCCCTTCGCCGCGCGCAATCACCGCTGCACCCTTCGCAGCGGCCCTCGTGCGCAGGTCGTCCTTAGGCGCTTCGACATCGTCGAGGTCGATCCAGCTGACATTGAACTGCTGGCCAAGCGGCATGGTGCTGCCCGACCAGTTGCGCGTGTCGCCAGGGCCGTTTTCGATCACCATCGCCTGAAGCTTGCCGCCATTTGAAAGGTCGCCCGCGACATTGGGCACGAAGCGATAAAACACGCTGTCATCGCGGTCTTCGGTCTGGAAGACATAGCGCGTGATCGGATCGACACAGGCCGCTTCGTGGTTGAACCGGCCCATCGCTTTTAGTGGAACTGGATCGACAAGGCCGGTCGCATTGCCTGGAACCTCAAAGGTCCAGCCGTGATTGACCGCAAGCCCATCGCCGTAACGTTGGCCCGGACCCGTGGGCGCTTCTTCGCAAGTGAGCCATGAACCCCAAGGCGTCACCCCGCCCGAGCAATTGCGGATCGTCCCGCCAAGCGTGCGGAACTGGCGTTTGACCTCCAGTGACTGCGCATCGAGCACGATATTGGTCGTCCCGCCGGGCACGATTTCGCCATTGCGCGTGCCGTATCCTTTCGCAATCGGGCCACCTGCATCATCGCTTGGGACTAGCTCGTGGTTGCGCACCAGAGCAATCTCGCCATTGCCGATGTCGAGACAGCCCATGCCGTCGGCCTTGTCGGGCACGGTTCCGCCATCGTCCATTGCATCGCCAAGGCTGGAAATCACGCGGTAGGAAAACCCTTCCGGCAGATCGAGCAAGCCATTGGGATCTTTGACGAGAGGGCCATAGCCTGAAAAACTCGGCGCCGAGGCAGACGCAAGGCCGGCACCGCGGGTCGTGCAACCGCTCGCCACAAGCGCGGCAAAGGCGCTGCTGGTAGCGGCAAGAAACTGGCGACGATTGGCGGCGGTCAATGGCGTGGATTGCATTGCGAGGGCCCCTTGTTGGTATCCTTCTCATATAGGCACTTCAGATGACATTTTCACGGCTTGATCGATGAAATGCACGAGCAGTAATCGAAACTGAACACGCGCGTGACAGAAGCCCGTCTCGCGCCCCTTTCAAGTCTTAGTCATTGACGCAAGGCACCATCGCGCTTATCTGCGGCGTCTCAGCAAGGACGATACATTATATCATGGGCCCTACAGCAAAAACAGACCGTGCGGCAACGGCCCTGAGCGGGCTGTGTATTTTTCATTGTCTCGCGCTGCCCGTCGCGGCGAGCGCCGCGCCGTTTCTGGCCGCCATGGCCGAAGCGGAGTGGGTCCACATCTTTTTTGCAAGCCTTGCCGTGGTGATCTCAGCCAGCGTTCCTTTCCGCGATTCGCGCGCGCGTACGCTCGCTTTCCTCGCACCAGCGGGGCTGGGGATTGTGTTTCTGATCGCAGGGGTCTTTGCCACCCGTCTTGGCACCGATGAAACGCTGCTGACGGTTGTTGGCGGCGTCTTGCTTGCCGCGGCGCATATTCCGCGCATGGTTACCTTCCGTTGAGCGCAAGGCTACCAAGGCTCCTCGTCCTTGGCACCGGCGGCACCATCGCAGGCAGCGCGGCGAGCGCGACGGGCGGCTCCTATGCTGCCGGTGAGTTGAAGCTCGACCAATTGCTCAAAGACCTGTCCGGCCTGGGGCTTGAGGCAGAGCTTATTGCCAAACCCATCGCGCAGATCGGCTCGCAGGACATGGGCTGGGACGTTTGGGACGTGCTTCATCGGGAAGTTTCAGCGGCTCAAAATGATGGCGAAGTTGACGGAATTCTCGTCACGCACGGCACCGATACCGCCGAGGAGACGGCCTATCTGCTCGATCTGACGCTGCCTTCTGACAAGCCGGTGGTGCTGGTCGGCGCAATGCGGCCTGCGGGCGCGGTGGGTGCAGATGGCATGCGCAACTTTACCAATGCGGTGCGCGTGGCGAGCGATGCCGATGCATGCGGACGCGGACCCTTGCTCGTCATGGGCGATACAGTTTTCGCCGCCAAGGATGTGCGCAAGGCCGCGACCTCCAACATTGATGCCTTCAAGGGCTATCCAAGAGGCCCAATCGCGCGGGTCACGCCTTCCAGCCTCGACTGGTTTGGCGGGGCAACCCGTGTGGGCGAAGCTGCGCGCTATGCCTGGCCCGAGGCGCCGCCGCGCGTGGCGATCCTCACCGCAGGCGCGGGGATGGACGCAAAACCTGTCGAGGCGCTGCTTGGCATTGGCTGCGCCGGGATCGTGCTGGCCGGAATGGGGCAGGGCAACGCGCCCGGATGCGTGCTCGATGCGTTGAGCGATGCGGTGAAAAGCGGCGTGCCGGTGGTGCGTTCCGCGCGCGTGGACGAAGGGCTGGTCGACCGCAATGTCGAGGTTGATGACGAGGCTTACGGCTTTGTCGCGGGAAGGGCGCTGGGCCCTGCCAAGGCGCGGGTGCTGCTGATGGTGCTGATCGCCAACGGGATCACCGATGCGGCCGCAATTCAGGCAGCGTTCGACCGGGGATGAGCAATTGCGGGCCCCCGCATAGGCAGGGCCCCGCCGGGTTCAATTAGGCCCAAGGTGTGACGAGATATTTCTCGCCGGTCTTCATCTGACGATAATCAAGGATCGCATCCTTGGTCAGCATCTCTTCAAGGTTCACCTTCGCTTTATAGCTTGAGGCAAAAGTGGTGGTGAGATTGTCGAGCACGCGCTGGCGCATACGGCCAACCGTTTCCATACCCGCCTTTTGCAGGAACGGCGTCAGCAGCCAGCCTGAAAGCGTCCAACCAAAGCCATAGGAAGGGGTCAGCACGGTCGGGCTCGTATCGAGACGGCCATAGATAAACATGCGCTTTTCCTGATTGGAGCCATAGCGCGAATATTCGGTCATCTTCTTGACGGCGACCTGTTCCATCGCCTTGAACACCGTATCGGTTGCCTGCCCGCCGCCAATGGGGTCAAAGCCATAGAACGCATCGGTTGCATCAATCGCAGAGCGCAATTGCGCCATGAAATCATCATCGGATGAATTGACCACGTGTTTCGCGCCAAGCCCTTTGAGCATTTCGACATGCTCGGCCTTGCGCACGATATTGACCAGTTCAAGGTCGTCTTCTGCACAGATCTTGACCAGCATCTGGCCAAGGTTTGACGCAGCGGCCGTGTGCACGATCGCTTTCTGCCCGTCCATCTTGGCATTCTCGGCAAAGCCAAGCGCGGTCATCGGGTTCACAAAGCTGGACGCACCTTCTTCGCAGGAATGATCGCCCAGCGGCAGGCACATCATCGCATCGGCGATGGCATATTGGCTGAAGGCATTGCCCGGAACACAGGCGACGCGCTTGCCCATGAGCGCCTTGGCCATGTCGCTGTCGCCGGTGGCGACCACGGTGCCTGCGCCTTCATTGCCCGCTGGAAGGCGCTGGTCATGGCGTGCCTTTTGCCCTGAATGGAATGGTTCGGGCATGGTGGCGACCACCTTGCCAGCCGAATATTCCGCGTTTTCAAAATCCGCCGCGCTGGTCAGGATTGCAAGGTCCGACGGGTTGATCGGCGCCGCTTCCATCTTGACCAGAACCTGATTGTCCTTGGGTTCCGGAAAGCTTTCTTCGCTGATCTCGAGGGTCAGTTTGCCGTCGCTTGAAAGCGTTGTGAAAAGCTGTTTGCCAGTGGTCATAAATTTCTCTCTCGATTGTGAAATTAGTCGGTTGCGGCTGTGGTTTCGCTATCTGTGCTTTCGCCGTCTGGCTTCTCTCGCGGGGAAAGCTCAAGAATTGTCGCCATCGCCGCCCAAATGGCGAGCGTGGGTTGAAGTTTGGGGACGCGGGTCAATGAGAACCACTCCTCGGCGATCTGCGGCAGGAAAGCAATGGCAATGGCCGTGAAAACAATACTGAACAGCGTATAGTCGCTCAGTGCAATCGACTGGATCATCATCACGATCAGCGCGCTGATCACGAGCAATGCAACAAAGTCGAAGATCGGCAGGTTTTCACCGCCCACCAGCACAAAACCCAGCACTGCGCCAAACACGATATTGAGCGCGTTGAGGCCAGCGCGGTAGTCGCCGTCTGCCATGCGCGCATTGGTGGGAAATTCGTACCATTTGGCCATCAGTCGTTCTGCTCCTCCGTATAGATCGCTTCTACGAAGTAGAGCCCATGAGGCGGCGCGTTAAGCCCTAATTCTGCGCGATCTTTTGCCGCCAGCGCGTGAGCGATCTGGCCCTCATCCCATGAACCCTGACCCACCAGTTTAAGGCATCCGACCATGCTTCGAACCTGATGGTGCAAGAAGCTGCGCGCTTCGGCATAGATGCGGATTTCATCGCCCCCATCGGTTTGAACGCGCTCCACGTCGAGGCGGTCCAATGTCTTCACAGGGTCGTTGGACTGGCATTGGACCGAACGGAACGTGGTGAAGTCATGGCGCCCCACAAGGCTCTGCGCAGCGCGGTGCATGGCGCGGTGGTCAAGCGGCTTTGCAACGTGCCACACCTGTTTCTTGGCAAAGGTGAGCGGCGCACGCCGGTTGCAGATGCGATAGACATAGCGGCGCTCGATACACGAGAACCTCGCGTGCCAGTCATCGGGGACCACTTCGGCATTGAGAATGGCGATCGGCTCCGGGCGAAGATGCGCATTTAATGCTTCGGAGAGGCGAAAAGGGTCCATGTCCTTTTCAAGATCGACATGGCTGCGCATCCCCAGCGCGTGCACGCCCGCATCTGTGCGCCCTGCTGAATGAAGCACGACCTCTTCGCCCGTGATGCGGTGCAGTGCCTCTTCGATGGACTGCTGGACGCTTGGCCCCTGCTTTTGCCGCTGAAGTCCGTAAAACGGTGTGCCGTCAAATTCTATGGTAAGCGCGAACCGGGTCAATTCGAGCTACCTAACGCTTCGGATGTCTCTGGCACGACCATCATCCCGAGAGGCAGCTTCCTTGAATGACACGGCACAATCGGCTGCAATTGTGGTTCAAGGTCCTGACCATGAAACAGTGAGGTCATGTCGACGATAACATCCATTTCGAGTTTCTCGAGATCGATGAGCTCTGTCCGCACTAGATCCGGCGTTCGGGAAATGTGCACCAAGCGCCCGTCATACCAACCAAGGTCACAAGTCCCTTCGCTTACACACTCACGGCTCGCTCTATCATCAGCGCGATTGAGCCAGACCTTGTCGTCCCAAACGACATAGGAGGTAAACTCCGACACAGCTTCGTTTTCGTCATAGCACTCGATCACCTGATCTGGGATTGGGTTCGGGCTGTATTCGACTATGTCTTCTACAACGATCTCAGGGATGGGCCCTGTTCGTGGTTCCGGTGTGGGAGAAGTTTCCTCTCCTTCAAGAATGCCGCTGCACGCATAGCCGAAGAACGTCAGAGAGGCGACGGCAATGCCGGCGGCAAGAATTGGTTGGCGGCTCATGACAGCTTGAAACCCGCCTCAATCGGTCGTCCGCGCAAGAACTCCTCGCGGCCCATCGCCGGCTTGCCCGCGCGTTGCAGCTTCAAGGGACGAATTGCGCCTTCACCACACGCAATGGCGAGTTCGCCATCAATCACTTCGCCCGGTGCGCCATTGGCTTTGGCCTCCTCAGCCAAAAGCAGCTTCACCCTCTCATCGCCCAGCTCGAACCATGCGCCGGGGAAGGGCGCGAGGCCCGCGACGTGGCGCACCAACTCGCCCGCAGGCCGCGACCAGTCGATGCGGCTTTCCGCCTTGTCGATCTTGGCCGCGTGGGTGGCCTTGGCATCATCCTGCGCCACGGGTGGATAGGCATCGAGATCGCCTAGAACCTCCACCATCGCTTCTGCGCCCATCGCGCCGAGTTCTTCAAACATCTCGCCAGTGGTCTTTGCATCAATGGGCGTGCGCACAATATGTCGCATCGGCCCTGTATCGAGGCCGGCTTCCATCTGCATGATGGTCACACCCGTCTCCTCATCGCCCGCCATGATCGCGCGGTGAATGGGTGCAGCCCCCCGCCAGCGCGGCAGGATCGAAGCATGGATATTGAGACAGCCGTGGGTAGGTGCATCAAGCACCGCTTGCGGCAGGATCAACCCGTAAGCTGCGACCACCGCGATGTCGGCACCGAGTGCTGAAAATTCGGCCTTAGCCTCTTCGCTCCGCAAAGATTTGGGCGAACGCACCTCGAAACCCAGCTCTTCCGCTTTCGCCTGAACCGGCGACGGGCGCAGCTTCTTGCCGCGGCCCGAACGGCTTGGCGGCTGGGTGTAGACACAGGCGATTTCATGTCCCGACTCGTGAAGAGCCACAAGTGCAGGCACCGCAAAATCGGGCGTTCCCATAAAAACTATGCGCATAAGGCCAATGCCAAACCTTTGTGAATTGAGCCAAGCGCCCTATCTCTCCCCACATGGCATCGCAAGAGATCGAAGCACTATCCGGCGCATTGGCGCGACTGCCGGGCCTTGGCCCCCGCAGTGCGCGGCGCGCTGTGCTGTGGCTGGTGAAGAACCGTGATCATGCTTTGCCCGACCTGCTCGAGGCGCTGGACGGCGTTTCGCAAAGCCTCGTTGAATGCGAGGTGTGCGGCAATGTCGACACCATCAACCCTTGCGGCATCTGTGCCGATCCCAAACGTGATGTGAAATCGCTGTGCGTGGTCGAGGATGTGGCCGATGTCTGGGCGCTCGATCGCGCACGCCTGTTCCAAGGGCGCTATCATGTGCTGGGAGGCAAGCTCTCTGCGCTTGACGGCATTGGCCCGGAAGACCTCAACATCAAAAGCTTGCTGGAACGCGTTGCGACAGGCGAGGTGGACGAGGTCGTGCTCGCGATGAACGCGACGCTCGAAGGGCAGACGACGGCGCATTACCTCGCTGAACGGCTGGAAGAGCACAAGGTGCGCATCACGCAGCTGGCGCATGGCCTGCCGGTGGGCGGCGAGCTCGACTACCTCGACGAAGGCACACTTGCACAGGCGCTTAGGGCGCGGCGGCCGGTGGGGTAAAGGCCCACCCCCAACCCCTCCCGCAAGCGGGAGGGGAGCGAGACTTGCCAGCTTGCTGGCTTAGTCGCAGCGGGGTGGGCAATTTCGATTACTTTGATCGAACGCTTGCGCTTGCCCCGCACGACTTCAATCACTAAATCGAACGCATGGCTATCCGCGAAATCATTGAAGTGCCGGACCCCCGGCTCAAACTCGTGTCCGAACCGGTTAAACCCGAAGAGTTCAACGACGAATTGAAAACCCTCGTCGAGGACATGTTTGAAACCATGTACGATGCGCCAGGCATCGGTTTGGCCGCGATCCAGGTCGCGGTGCCCAAGCGTGTGCTCGTCATCGATCTTCAGCCCGAAGATCCCGATGGAGAGCCGGTCGAGTGCGAGCACGACGGACACAAGCACACCCATCCGGCCACCAAGAAAGAGCCGCGGGTATTCATCAATCCGGTAATCACGCCTGAAAGCGAAGAAATGTCGACCTATCAGGAAGGTTGCCTCTCGCTTCCCGAAATCTACGCAGACGTCGATCGCCCGGCCTCGTGCACGGTCGAGTATCAGGACCTTGATGGCAACCACCACAAGGAGCATCTCACCGGCATGATGGCGACATGCCTCCAGCACGAGATGGACCACCTCGAAGGCATCGTGTTCATCGACCATCTTTCGCGCCTTAAGCGCAATATGATGCTGAAGAAGCTGAAAAAGATTAGAGCAGCTGCGTAGTTCTTGCGACCCCGCATCCGCGGGGTCGTCCCCGCCAGACGGGCAGGCAGGCTGCCCCCGCTGCGGGCGGGCTTGCAGGTGGCCTACGGCCGTCTGTGCTTCGCTACGACTCCGCCCTTGCGGTCCTGCGGACCGTTCTGGCGCTCAGGTGGCTCTTCGCCTCATCCTTCCGCTTTGAGCCCCTCGATTGCCTTGGTCACGTCGGCAATCACTTCGTCGCACATCTTCACACAGCGACGACAATGGGCATCATCGTGCATTGAACAGTGCTCCTTGCACTCCTCGCACGCGACAATCACGGCAAGACCCATGGCGCGGATGGTCAGCACATTGTGGCCGGTGCGCCGTGAGCCCATGCGGTAAAACGCGGTGCAGGCATCCGAGGCATCAAGACAACGGCGGATACATTGGCTGCGATCTTCCTTCACATGGGCAAGGCAAGCATCCGCGCACGAATTCATGATCGCCGCGCCATACATCGCGTGCTTGACCGCCTCGCCAAGCTGATCGTTGTAATCATCGCCCACTGACGGGTGTTCCTGAATCATTTCCTTGATCGACATTGCATTCTCCTTTTCCAGACAAAGTGAGAAGGGCCGGGGATAGTTCCGAAAAAGAACATTTGCGCGATTCGATGTTCGATGTATGTTCCTCAGATGGAATCTTCTGCAATCTTAATTGTTGTCGCCCTTGCGGCGCTTGTCATTGGCGGCGTTGCCGGTTGGCTTGTCGCGCGTGGTCCGGTCTCCGAATTGCGTGCGCGAGAGCAAGAGGCGCGAGAGAGCGCGTCATCTGCCGAGGCCGAAGTTGGGCGATTGAACACCGAACTGGCGCGGGCTGAAGCTCGGTCTGCGCGCGTGGATGAACTGACGCAGGAACTTGTCGAGGCACGCAAAAAACGTGACGCCCTCTCGGAGCTTTACGGTCCTGCAGAAGAGCGCGCACAGCGCGTGCCCAAGCTTGAGGAAGAACTCGCCGAACTGCGCGAGAAGTATCGCACAACCGACGTTGCACTGGCCCGCCTGCGCACCGAAAGCGAAGAGCGTGAACGCGCCTTCGCCGAGCGGGTGGCGGAAAAAGAGGCAGCTTTCGAAAAAGAATTCAAGCGCCTGACCGAGGCCGAAGAGAAGCTTCAGGCGAAATTCGGCGAGATCAGCGAGAAGATGCTCGAAGGTGCACAGGCACGCTTTCTCGAAGGTGCGCAGACCAAGCTTGCGGCGATGAACAAAGAGAGCATGGCCGAACTCGACAAACGCGTAGGACCGGTAGGCGAGACGCTCGAGCGTTATCGCAAGCGCGTCGAAGAAATTGAAAAGAACCGATCAGAAGCATGGCATCAATTGCAGGGGGTGATTGGCGAGGTGCGCGCAGGGCAAGAGCGGGTTCTCGATGGTGCAAATCGCATCACGACCACGCTGCAGGGCGCGACCAAGGCGCGCGGCGATTGGGGGGAACTGCAATTCGAAAACCTGCTCGATGCGTGTAATTTGCGCGGCCAGACCGACTTCGCTCGCGAAGTGGGCGTAAAGGATGATGAGGGGCGCGACAAACGGCCCGATGCGATCATCAATATTCCGGGCGGGCGAAAGCTCGTCGTTGATGTGAAGAATGTCTTCAACACCTACAAACAGGCGAACGAAGCGGAGACGGAAGAAGAGCGCAGCGTCTTGCTAGCCAAGCACGCCAAGGAAGTGCGCGGGCACATTCAGGCGCTATCGGCCAATCGGTATCAGGATACGGTTGAAGGCTCTGCCGACTTCGTCGTCATGTTCGTGCCGGGCGAGCATGTACTTTATGCGGCGCTCACGCAGGATGATGGCCTCTTGAACTATGCGCTGGAACGCGGCGTGGTCTTATCTTCCCCGCTCAATTTCATGTCGATTGCACTTACCGTTGCGACTGTGTGGCGGCAGGCGGGTGTGCAGGCCGATGCGCAGGAAATTGCCGCGCTGGGCAAGCAGATTTACGACCGCCTTGCCACGGTGGCCGCACATATCAGCAACGTGCGGCGCGATCTGGGAAAAACAAACAACAGTTTCGACAAGCTGGTCGGTTCGTTCGATACCAACTTGCGCAAGGCCGGTGAACGGTTCGAGGAATTGAGCGTCGATACGAGCGCCAAGGACATGGCCGAAGCCTTACCGCTCAACTCTCAGCCGCGAAAACTGGTCAACTTCGCTGATGGTGAGGAAAACGAGTTTGCGAAGGTTGCTTCCTCCGAACTCGAAGACAAGCAGGACGCGGCCGAGTAGCGCCTACATTTTCTTGTGTATCCTCATCACAAGCGGCCAATACATGTTAATGCCGGCTGGTACATTCTTGAGTCCGAGCTTTCCTCGACACATTATGCGACCTAGCCAAAACATGGCCAAAGGATGACCGCCCTCGGCGGCGGTCTGGAGGTGCGGAAGAACAGCCCCATCGGTCGCGTCCTTGTCGCGGTGATGTGCTGTATAATTTGCGATGTAATAGTGCGCTGGAACAAACCCCTCACTGGTTAGGTCTTCTAGGGCAGCAAGAGCCTGCTCGTATTCATTATCTCTGTAAGAACATCGAGCAAATTCCAGTCCAGAAAGTTGTGATCCACGCTTCCAACCGGTCAGATAGTATTCTTTGGCCTTGATTGGATTCTGCTCGAGGGTCCCTCCCGTCTCACAATGCCAACCAATTTGGCGAGGTGCGGAGATCGACCCATTTGCGTAAGCTCTCTCATAAAGCACCAAAGCTGCTTCGGGGTCTGTTTTTATCAAGGCTGATGCTTGTTCTCTCAGTTCAATGTTTGATGGGCTTTCTGAATCCCTAATGGCATCTTCATTGGACTCCCAATATTCCCAATCAAAGGTCTCTGATTTCAATGCCGAATTGAACTCTTTGCGGTATTGTTGACAGAACTTGCACTTCAACTCCCGATCTCCGCCAGCACTTCATAAGCCAATACAGCACCCGCCACGGCAGCGTTCAGCGAATCCGCGCGGCCTTTCATCGGCATGGTGACGCGCAGGTCGCATTCGGCCTCATACGCTTCCGGCAGTCCTTGCGACTCATTGCCTACCATGATGAAGCATGGCGCCTGATAGTCGGCCCCGCGATAGGGCACGGCGTCGCGCAGGCTTGCCGCCACCAATTGTCCCGCACCGCCCCCATCTTCTTTGGCACGCAGCCAAGGCACGAAGTCCTCCCACCGCGCCCGCGCAAGCGCTTGCGTGAACAGCGCCCCCATGCTCGCGCGCACGGCTTCGGCGCTGAAGGGATCGGCGCAGTCGTCTATCAGGATGAGCCCACCAGCGCCCACCGCATCGCCCGTGCGCAGCATGGTGCCCAGATTGCCCGGATTGCGCAGGTCCTGCGCGACCAGCCAGATTGTCGCCGCGCTCCGATCAATCCGCTCAAGCGATGTGTCGAACTCATCGAAAACCCCGACTACGCTTTGCGCGTTCGACTTGCCGGTGATCTTGGAAAGGATGTCGGGCGTCGTTGTTATGACCTCGCCGCCGCTGCTCTCAATCTCGCGCTCAAGCCCTTCGATCAGGGGATGGGGATCGCGCCCCTGCGCCATAACCACAGTGCGCGGTACATAGCCGCTTGCCCGTGCATCTTCGAGGAGACGCAGTCCCTCGACCAGAAATTGCCCGGCCCGCTTGCGCAGCTTCTTCTCGCGCAGCGAGCGCAGATATTTCACCGTGGGATTGGAAAAACCGGAGATATGCTTGCGCATGTGCGCCTCGTGCTCAGTCTTCGCCAAAGCCGTCTTCGACCAGCGCTACAAGCTCGGCCAGGACGGCCTCGCTGTTGGCGCCGTCGGTGATTACCTCAATCGTGTCGCCTTTGGCAGCGCCCAGCATCATGAGGCCCAGGATCGAGCCGCCGGCGGCCTCATTGCCGTCCTTGGCAACCTTGACCTGAGTGCCTTCGGGAAGAGCCGCAACGGCGCCGACGAATTTGGCACTCGCGCGCGCGTGAAGGCCGCGTTGGTTGACGATGGTGACGGTCTGGCGCTGTTCCCCCATTACCCCGTGCCCCTTAACTTCCGCCGCTCGCAGCGCGTGTCTGTTTATCCTGGGCAGGCTTGTCAGCGCCGAGAAACTCGCTTGCCACGGTGATGTAATTGCGGCCGGCCATCTGGGCTGCCTCCACCGCTTCGACCACGCTCATATTCTTGCGCGCACCGGCCAGTCGGATGAGCATGGGAAGATTGATCCCCGCGATCACTTCGATGCGGCCCGCATCCAGAAGCGAAATCGCCAGATTGGACGGAGTGCCGCCGAACAGGTCGGTCAGGATGATAACACCGCGCCCTGCATCGACGGTGTCGATGGCGTCGGAAATGTCGCTGCGGCGTTGTTCCATGTCGTCATTGGGACCGATGCACACGGTCTCGACCGCCGATTGCTCGCCGACGACGTGCTCCATTGCTTCAACAAATTGGTCCGCCAGACGACCATGCGTTACGAGGATCAAACCGATCATGCTTTAGACTTCAGTATGCCTGTACCCGTTGGCCCCTGCCGGAATAGGCTGCCCTTCGTGCGGAGCTTTGTTCGGGGCTTTATCCAAGGCTTCCATCCCTAATCCTAACACCGCCATGCAATGCAAGTCCTTAATGCGTATCATGGCCCGCTCCCGTAGTTGGCGTGTCTTCGGCCACAGTTGCAGGACTCTCGACCGCGTCAGCCACTCGTGAGCTCAGATTGCGGTGGCGGACAGTGGGCGAAAAGCCTTCCTCGCGCAAGGCCTTTGCCATGCTGTGCGCGGTGAAGACCGAGCGGTGCTTGCCCCCGGTGCAGCCAAAGGCGATGTGGACATAGGCTTTCCCTTGCGCCGCATATCGCGGCAGCACGGTGAGGAGCAGCGTCTTGATCTGCGCAAAGACGGTGTCGAAGGCTGGATCTTTCCGGATATGCTCGCCCACCTGCTGGTCGAGCCCGGTCTTGTCGCGCAATTCCTCGACCCAGTGCGGATTGTCGAGAAAGCGCATGTCGAAAACCAGATCGGCAAGCGGAGGCATCCCGCGCGCAAATCCGAAACTCGAAATGGTGAGGCTTGGCTCTGCCTGATGGTCCTTGCCGAACAATTCGCGGATGCGGGTTTGCAGATCGTTTGAGGTGAGCTCGCTTGTATCGACCATCACTTCGGCCCAGCGGCGCAGCGGCTCAAGCAGTTCGCGTTCGGCCGCGATCCCTTCTTGCACCGTGCGATCCTGGGCCATCGGGTGGCGCCGGCGCGTTTCGTTATAGCGCCGCTCAAGCTCGCTGGTTTTGCAATCGATGAACAGGAAAGTCAGGTCCAGATCATCGCGCAGCGCAAGCTGTTTGATGAGAGTGATGATCTCGTGAGGGACAAAGCCGCGTGTGCGCGAATCGAAACCGATGGCAAGCGGCGAACCGCCATGGCCGGGCTCGCCCACCAATCGGTCGAGCATACGGACAGGGAAGTTGTCTATCGTCTCCCAGCCCAGATCCTCAAGCACGTCGAGCGCGGTCGATTTGCCGGCGCCTGCGAGCCCCGTAACCAGCAAGAGCCGCTGGCGCGTGTCGGATGGGGAGGAATTGGGTGAGCGCGTTGCCATGTCTGTTGGCCTATTTGCGACTTTGGCGGGCGAAAGGGAAGGGGGCTTGTGCGGGTTATTGAGGCGGCGAACTGTGATGGGACAGACCGCGGTGCCGATCATGCGGGATGCCAAAGCGGGCAAGCGCCATCTCTGCACGCGGTGCAGGCGCGATTGAGCCCGGGTCAAAAGCGAGACACGGCACACGCACTCCCAATATCTCGCGGCTTTGCGCGGCCTCGGGCAGGCGTTCGCCGTCTGCGCCCAGAGACAGCACCAAGGCAAGCGGACGAGGGGCACTCAGCGGCATCTCGAACAATCCCACACCGCGCACTTCGAGCAGCCCTTCGATATTGGGCGGGGGGCTTGCGAGAAGATGGTCGCCGCCACGTGTAAGGCGCACCGCATCATCACCAATCAGCACCGCGCCCCTGTCAACCAGCGCGAGAGCGAGCGAGGATTTGCCGCTCCCCGGCGCGCCCTCGATCGCGAGCGCAACGTCGCCGATGGCGATACAGCTTGCTGCAAATATGATTTCGCCTCGCTCATTCATGTCGCCTGTCCAATCCGGCGCGCTATTGCATCGCTGGAAGCTGGAGATGGAGGCACGCGCCCGGTTCGCCGTCGGGCCGCTCGCTTGCGGAAAGCGAGCCATCGTGCGCCTCGGCAATGGTGCGGGCAATCGCAAGGCCAAGCCCTGAATGGTTGCCGAAATCCTCGCCATCGGGACGAACCGAATGGAAACGCTGGAACACCTTTTCGCGCTGGTCCACCGGGATGCCGGGGCCACAGTCGCATACGGTCAGGGTGACGCAGTTGCCATCATTGTCGATCGTGACATTGATCGGTGCATCCGGCGGCGAGAAGGATACCGCATTGTCGAGCAGGTTTTCGATCACCCGTTCAAGCCGCACACCCACACCCAGCACCGTCGGGGTAAAGCCGCGCGTGGTAACCTCAATCCCGTGATCGGCGTTTTCCGAACGGTATTCGCGGCTGCCGATGATCGCCTGAACAAGCTCGGCAAGATCGACCTTCTCGCGGGTCGCACGGCTCATTTCGGCATCAATCCGGCTTGCATCCGAAATCTCGGTCACCAGGCGGTCGATCCGGCGCACGTCGTGCGTGGCGATTTGTTCCAGTTCGCGGCGGGTGTCTGCATCGGAAACCTTGGGAAGGCTTTCCACCGCGCTGCGCAAGGAGGCGAGCGGGTTCTTGATCTCATGCGCCACATCGGCGGCAAAGCTATCGACCGCGTCGATCCTCTGGCGCAGGGCCAGCGTCATGTCGGAAACGGAGCGGGCAAGCTGGCCGATTTCGTCCTTACGCTCTGGCAGGCGCGGCACTTCGACCTCGCGCTCGCGCCCGAGGCGCACCTTTTGCGCAGAGCTTGCCAGCAATTGCAGCGGCGAGACGATGGTGCGGGCGAGATAGAGTGACAACAGCGCAGAAGCGCCGAGCACGAGCAGCACCGATGTGATGAGGGCCGTGCGCGCGGCCCGCACGCTTTCGGTAATGTCGACCGCATTGCGCACGGTAAGAAGCGTTGCGCCGTTAAGGCCCACCGGCGCCGCAGCGGTGATCACCGGTGTTCCATCGACCCAGTCATACAATCGCACCTGGCTCAGCCCTTCTTCGCGCGCCTGCTTAAGCTCGGGCCAATCATCGGCGGTCTGTCCCTCTGGCTCGACATAGTCGGTGACAGCGGGCGCCCTCACGATGGTATCGACCGTCCGGTCGAGCCAGCGCGCGACCTGCTGTTCCCAGCTGTCATCGGTCACATCGGCAAATTCAAAGGCGGGCTCGGCCAATGCGAAGCTGTCTGCCCAAAGCCGTCCTTCGGCATCGAACATGCGCATCCGCATCCGCTGCTCCAGCCCGATCTGGACCAGCAATGCCTCCTGCCGTTGGCGCGTCACGCCGGCAAGCGCCTCTGCGGTGATCTGCGCCTCGATCCGGGCAAGTTTGAACCGTTCATCAATCAGCTGGGTGCGGTAGGTATCGAGATAGAACAGCCCCCCCGACAGGACCGCCAGAGGCAGGATATTCACAGCAAGAATGCGCGCGGTAAGAGAAAAACGGGCAAACAGGTTGGGCCGCTCGGCCGTTTGAATAACGGCTTGCAGGAACGGTTCGGATTTTGTCTCGGCCGCGGTTTCGGCTGGCCGGTCTTGAACGTCAGCCATCGGTGAAGCTGTAGCCTGCGCCATAGAGCGTGTCGATTGCGCTGAATGTGTCATCGACGACGCGGAATTTGCGCCGCATGCGCTTGATGTGGCTGTCGACGGTGCGGTCATCGACGAAGACATCGTCGGGATAGGCTGCATCCATCAACTGGTTGCGGCTTTTGATGACGCCGGGCCGGGCGGCGAGCGCTTCGAGGATCAGGAATTCGGTGACCGTCAGGCTGACCGGCTTGTCGTCCCAGCGCACGTGGTGGCGCGCCGGGTCCATGAAAAGCCGCCCGCGGGTGAGGTTTTCCTGAGCGGTGTCGCTTGCCTGCGGTTCTTCGCCCGGCACCCGTTCCGCCGGCTCCTTGCGGCGCAGGATTGCTCGGATACGCGCGATGAGAAGGCGCAGGGAAAACGGTTTGGCGATGTAATCATCCGCGCCCAGTTCAAGGCCCGCTTCCTCGTCTGCCTCGTCGTCCTTACTGGTGAGAAAGATCACCGGAAGGTCGGACTGCGCGCGCACAAGGCGCAAAAGCTCCATCCCGTTCATCTTGGGCATCTTGATATCGAAAACGGCAAGGTCCGGCGGATTTTGCAAAAGCGCCTTCAGTGCCGTCTCGCCATCGGAATACAGCCGGGTGACAAATCCCTCGGCCTGAAGCGCGATGGAGACGGTGGTGAGAATGTTGCGGTCATCATCGACCAAAGCGATTTCCACCGCTTCATCGGAAGGCTGGTTTGCCTCGCTCAAGGTTTCGGTATCTTGCAGATCGCCTGCCATATCGGGCCGTCCTTCTTCCAATGGCGAAAGGGCTGGATAGCGGGAAGAGCGAAGCGAAACAATCGCGCGAAGCGTTGTCGAACCGGACAGGGCAACGAAGCGGCGCGACAAAATTTGTGGACGGGCAAGGCAGATCATCTAGCCATCAATGGCGGGCTCAGCCTTGATATTGCGCAGTTTGATGCAGGTGCGAAACGCGCGCGCACAAGCGATGGTGCAATGCGGCGTGTCGCACAGGGGTTTGACGACGGTAATCAGCCGCTTTATGCGCAGTGCAACCCTCGGGATCAGGTAATCACGGCACGAATCGCCAAGCGCCCTGCGGCGCAAGGATGCCAGGAAACTTGCCCGGCGGTGCATACGTATGCGCATGACCGCCCTTGCGCGCCACACTGACGCCATCGCGAAGACGTCCTAGGAGATTACACGTTGACCTCGTCTGCTATCCCTCTAGCCCAGCCGCTTTCCTCTCAAGGGATTGAAACCAAAGCCACAATTCACCCCAACCTTGGCACTTCCGCGCTCGTCGAGGCGGCGATTGCCGGTGGTGAGGGCCAGCTGTCCAAGCACGGCGCCCTGGTGGTCAAAACAGGCGCAAAGACAGGGCGCAGCGCGAAGGACAAGTTCATCGTGCGCGACGAAACGACCGAGGACACCGTATGGTGGGGCAAGGTCAATGCCAGCATGACGCCCGAGCATTTTGCCAACCTCAAGGAAGATTTCCTGAGCGCGGTCGGCGACAAGGACACGCTCTATGTCGCAGACCTTTTCGGCGGCTCCCAGCCAGAGCACCGCGTCAATGTGCGCGTGATCAACGAGCTTGCCTGGCACAACCTTTTCATCCGCACGATGCTGGTTCGGCCAACGGCTGAAGAACTGGGCGATTTCGCGCCGGAATACACAATCATCGACCTGCCTTCTTTCAAGGCCGACCCGGAGCGTCACGGCACCAACTCTGAAACCGTGATTGCGGTAAACCTTACCGAAAAGCTGATCCTTATCGGCGGCACGCGTTATGCGGGCGAAATGAAGAAGTCGGTGTTCGGCATCCTCAACTACCTGCTCCCGACCAAGGGCGTGATGCCGATGCACTGCTCGGCCAATATCAGCGCCGATGGCAAGACGGCTGTGTTCTTCGGCCTTTCGGGCACCGGCAAGACGACGCTTTCGGCTGATGCCTCGCGCACGCTTATCGGTGATGACGAGCATGGCTGGTCCGATACGGCGGTCTTCAATTTCGAAGGCGGTTGCTATGCCAAGATGATCCGCCTTTCCGAAGAGGCAGAGCCGGAGATCTACGCCACCACGAAAATGTTCGGCACCGTGCTCGAAAACGTGGTGATGGATGAGCAGACCCGCGAACTTGATTTCGACGACAACACACTCGCCGAGAACACGCGCGGCGCATATCCAATCCACTTCATCCCGAACACGTCCGAGAAGAACCTTGGGCCCGCGCCAAGCAATGTCGTGATGCTGACCGCCGATGCGTTCGGCGTCCTGCCTCCCATCGCGCGTCTCACGCCAGACCAGGCGATGTATCACTTCCTGTCGGGTTACACCGCGAAAGTGGCGGGAACCGAAATCGGTGTGACCGAGCCGGAGGCGACTTTCTCGACCTGCTTTGGCGCGCCGTTCATGCCGCGCCACCCGAGCGTTTACGGAAACCTCTTGAAAGAACGCATCGCCAAGGGCGGCGTCCAGTGCTGGCTGCTCAACACCGGTTGGACCGGCGGCAAATATGGCGTTGGCAACCGGATGCCGATCAAGGCGACCCGCGCGCTTCTGAACGCGGCGCTCGATGGCAAGATGGACGATGTCGAATTCCGCAAGGATCCGAACTTCGGCTTCGATGTGCCTGTCAGCGTTCCTGCACTCGCAGAAGCGGGCATCGACCAGTCCATTCTCGACCCGCGCAGCACGTGGGAAGACAAGGGCGAATACGATGCGACCGCGCAAAAGCTGGTCCAGTTGTTCATCGACAATTTCGCCGAGTTCGAGGCCCACGTTGATGAAGGCGTGCGCAAAGCCGCGCCTGCGAGCGTGGTTGCAGCCTAAGGCTTAGCCAATTTCAGAGCTGGAGAGGGGAGCCCCGCTTGGAGCACTTGCAACAAAGTGCATCAGGCGGGGTTCTTGTCTGCCCTCTCGATTTTCTCGTCGAGGCAAAACTGGCCCAGAACGGCGCGGTGGTCTGACCCGTTGGCGGGCAGAACTTCGAAGTCGCGGACCTTGACATCGCCGTTGACCATGATCTGATCGAGAGGCCAGCCAAAGAAAGGTGCGAATGCAGGAAAGGTGGGATAGGTGCCTCTGCCGATGCGCGGGTCTTTCCAATGGCCAATCTTGCGGAAAGATGTGGTGGTGGTCGACCAGGGCACATCGTTGAAGTCGCCCATTGCAACCGCGCCTGCATATTGGCTTCCATTCTCCTCGGCGGCGCGCTTGATACTGCGATCGCGCTGCGTCGTATCCTGCCCTGGCAAAGGCGCCTTGGGGTGAAGGCCGACAAACTGCACAGCTGACCCTTCATTGGCTTGCAACAGCGCGAAGACACTGGGCGTGTCTTCGCCCGGTTTTTCAAGGACCTCGGCATTGAGCACCGGCAACCGGCTGGCGAACACCTTGCCAAAGGTATCGGATTGCGGATGGGTCAGCGAATAGCGATAGTCGGCCAGCATCGGTTCCACCGCTTCGGCCCAGCCATCGTCCACTTCGGTCAGGAACACCACATCGGGCTGTAATTCGCGCACCTGCGAAATCAGCCGGTCATAATTTGTGTTCTTCATTTTCACGTTCGCCGAATAGACGGTGAAGCATTGGTCCTGCGGGTGACCGGATGCGATCTCCATTTGCGAAGGTGCGAACTGGATGTAAGGCCACACGATGACGAAATTGATGAGCGCCGCTGCAACAAACATCGCGGCGGCAAGCACGCGATGTGATTTCAGGAATACTACCGCCAAAACTGCCAGTGCGATGAACACATATCCGGCAGGTTCGCGGACAAAGCCGACTGCGCGCACGGCCCAGAAATCGCTGGGGTAGATCGGGATGATCGCAGAGGCGAGGGCAAGCCCGCCAGCGATAAGGGCTATAATGGTGCGCGTGCTCATCGGATTGGCATATCAGTCAAGTTGCAGGTTCCTCCAAAAATGTCCGGACATTTCTTTACTTTCGCAATCCCTGGCATGGGTTTAGGTTCCCCGCCAGACTCGCGAAAAGGAGAAGCGGCATGAGTTTGCTCGATGGAATTTTGAAGAATATCGGCGGTGCACCCGATGACGTGACCAATCTGGCAGAGAAAGTCGGGATCGACCCCGCCATGGCCGAAAAAGCCATCGCCGTGCTTGGCCAAACGCACCAGATGGAAGGCGACACCGTCGAACTCGCATCGGCCAAGACCGGTCTTGATACAGGCGTGCTGAGCCAATTGGTCGAACAGATCGGCGGCGAGGGTTCGCTCACCCATTTCGCAGAGGCGATCAAGAACGATCCATCCTCGCTCATGGGCCTGCTTGACCGCGATGGCGACGGCAACCCGCTCGACGATATCGCGGATATCGCAAGCGGCCTGTTCGGCAAGAAATAAGGCCACAACCGGTAAGGAAGAAGGGGGAAGCCGATGAGCCTTGCAGCCATGCTTCAGCAAACGGGCGCGATTTCGTCGATGGCTCGCGAGCTTGGAATTGACGAAGGAACCGCGAAAACCGCGGCGGGTGCGCTTTTGCCGGCGATTGTTGCCGGCATGGGGCGCAGCGCCACCGGCGGCAATTCAACGCCCGATCCGCTTGGCGGGCTCGGCGGTCTTGCGGGCGCTCTGCTCGGCGGCAGCAGCGCGCAAGGAGGCGCCGGAGCAGGTTTGGGCGGGCTCATCGGCGGTGGGCTGCTTGATGCGGTGCTTGGCTCGGCTCCTACACCCACGCAACCGGGCAATGACATCCTCGGCAACATCTTTGGCAGCAAGGATGTAAGCCGCTCTGTCGCTGGCGAGGTGGCTGGCATGACCGGGCTCGATGAAGGCATGCTCAAAAAGATGCTGCCGATCCTCGCCATGGCGGTCGCTGGCTATATGGCCAAGCAAGCCGGAGCAGGCGCAGGCGGCGGCCAACAGGGCGGCGGCGCGCTTGGCGGGATCCTCGGATCGATCGTTGGCGGGATGATGCAGCGCTAATGCAGCGCTGATGCAGCTTTAATCGAGCCCGTCGAGATAGGTCCAGATACGGCTCACCACGACCGAGCCTTCGCCAACGGCGCTCGCGACCCGTTTGACCGAGCCCGAGCGCACATCGCCCACAGCAAAGATGCCATCGGTGCCGGTCTCGAACGGGGTCTCGCGGCCCGCCTGCGCGCCGGTGATGACAAAGCCCTTGTCATCGGTGCCCACCAATCCGCTAAGCCATTGGGTATTGGGCGCAGCGCCAATCATGATGAACAAGGCACGCGTATCGACCCGCCGCTCGTCATCAGGCGTCGTAAAGGTCACACCCTCCAGCCAGTCTTCGCCATGCAACTGGGAGACGGTGGTGTTGTAGTGGATGGTGATCCTGGGATCGGCTTCGAGCCGCTGCGAAAGGTAGCGCGACATGGATGCCGCCAGACTATCCGAGCGCACGACCAGATGAACTTGCGCGGCGCTGCGGCTGAGGTGCATGGCGGCTTGCCCGGCTGAATTGCCTCCGCCGATCACCACCGCTTCGGTGTGCTTGCAAAAGCGCGCCTCCATTTCGGTGGCGGAGTAGAAGACGCCTGCACCTTCCAATTGCTCCAGCCTTTCAAGCGGCAAGCGGCGGTATTGGACCCCGGTGCTCACCAAAACAGCCTTGGCGCAAATTTCATCTTCATCGTCGAGCTGTGCGCAAAAGCTGCCGTCCCCGCGCTGCTCAAGCCCGACCACGCGGCGCGGCATTACAAAGCGGGTGCCGAACTTCATCGCCTGAATCTGTCCACGCCACGTCAGATCCGTGCCGCTGATCCCGGTGGGAAATCCCACGTAGTTTTCGATCCGGCTCGACGTGCCCGCTTGCCCGCCAACGGCCGTGTCCTCGATCACCAGCGCCTCCAGCCCCTCGCTGCCCGCATAGACCGCCGCCGCAACGCCCGCTGGCCCGCCGCCAACGATGAGGAGATCGAAATCGCGCTGCGAACAGATGTCGAGGTCAAGGCCGAGGAACTGCGCGACCTTGCGCGGGCTGGGATCGTCGAGCTTGGTGTCTGTGCCGACAATCACGCCCGGTTCGTTGCTGACGATGGTGCATGCCTCGAGCGTTTCGTTGTCGCCTGCATCCATATCGTAGCTGGAGAAGGGGATGCGGTTGCGCGAAAGAAAGCGTTCGACCGCCTGCACCTTGGCATCGCGGTCTGCTCCGATGATTTTGACAGAGCCATTGGACAGCTCGAACTGCTTGCGCCTGCGTGCAGAAAAAACGGTCAGGATATGGTCGGAAAGCTCGGGCACACGGCTCATCAATTCGAGCATGTCGGTGCGTGGCGCTTCGATCACGCGCGTTTCGCAGGTGGTGCGCATCTTCAGATAGTGCGCGCCGCGATTGAGGAAGCCGATTTCGCCCATGAACTGGGTCGGCCCAAGCGATGCTTCCATCAAGCGTTCGCCGGTATGGTGGTCCACGACCTCGATCTCGCCGTCGAGGACATAGACGAATGTGTCCATCCGGTCGCCAATTTCGGCAACCACATGGCCGGCAGGATAGGTCTTTTCCTCGCCGATCCCGCAAATCGCATCAACGTGAGACTGGGCGAGCGGCACACGGCGCATCGTTTCAAGATCATTGCCGAGCTGTTCCACAAAGTGCCTCCTGTCGATTCATGGGCGTTGCTCACCTTAGTGGGACCCGTGCTCAAAGTCAGGTGCGGCGCAGGCCACGGTCCAAAAGAAAACGCCGCCAGACCGGTTTGGGGTCCTGACGGCGCTCTTGAATTTTAAGGTTTCCGCTTCGCTCCTGACAAAAGAACGAGCGGTCGTGCGCAGAAAATCAGTCTTTCAAATGCGCAGGAACGATGCCGCCCGCTGCTGCCATCTGGTCAAGCACCGCTTTATGAAGTGCGATGTTGTCTTCGGCCGTGCCCGAATAATCGGTGTTCCCCATCTCCTGCGCGAGCGCCTTGCGGTTGGCGTAGCTGGGGTCGATGCGAACAAGCTTCATCAGATCGACGATCGAGGTCTGCCAGTTGAGTTTGTCGGAGCCCGGAATGTTGGCAATGCGCGCTTCGACATCGGCATTGGTGATCGCGGCGCGCTTTGGCGGAGTGGCGGGGGCGGCGGTTGTCGGGGTTGGTGCGGCTGCTGCTGCTTTTGTTTCTTCTTCGTCGTCGCCAAAAATCGCGTTAGAAATCGAACTGAAAATACCCATATTACCCTCCATGGTAGCTACCACCCTAGTGCTAGCGGTGCGCGCAGGGGTTTTCCAGCGGCTTTACAACTGATGACAAGGGGCAAATTGAGACAGGCATGACCGATCTGGTTTTTTCAATCGTGATACTGGCGGCGATCCTGCTGCTGGTGGCGGCCTTTGTTTATTGGCGGCGGACCGGCGCGGTCAAACAGCCCGTGCTCATGGTGGTGCTTGCGCTGATCGCGATTGGCAATGTGCTGATCTGGACGATCCCGACCGCCGATGGCGTTGCTCCCGTTGACCAGATCCAGTCGGCCGAGACGGATTAAGGCCCCGGCCGATTGTTCAAGGTTACTGCGGGATGCGCCAGTTCACGACATTGGAATAGGTGCCAGCAACATTGGCGCCGCTTGCATCCTTTGCCGGGGTGAAGACGGCGCGCGATGTGATCAATTGACACGTCGCGCGGTCAAGCACGGTGTATCCGGTCGAGCCTGTCACCGTGCAGTCCGTGACCTTGCCGCTCGCGCTGATCTTGAGCGAGAAGCGCGCATTGCCTTCATACCCGCGCCGGATCCAGCTTGTACGATAATCGGAGGTCTTGATCCAGTTGCCCGGATTGCCGCGCGGCGCCGCTGCGACGGGATCGAAGGTGGGCGCGGGTTGAGGAAGTGTGGGGAGCTCAACCGGGCCAATGCCAGCGCCCCAATCCTCGCTAAGCGTTCCGCCGGTTGGCAGCGTGCCTGGCCCTGTCAGGGTGATCACGGGATCGGGCGCTGGGGCTGGACGAACCGGATCGGGTTGCGGGATCGGATTGGTCCTGGTGTCTGTCTCGACGGCTTTGTCGGGCTCGATGATCTCCGGGGTAATCACCACATCGGGTATGTCGGTGGCCTTCGGATTGGGGACTTCGGGCGCAATGGCGATCTTGACGGCGAGGCCGGCGACAAGAACTGCACCGACGGTTGCAGGGACGCCCAAAGCGCCGACAACGGCGAGGGGGTTGGGGCGGTTTGCGGTGGTCGCGTAATTCATGAATCTTCTCCTCTCATGATTGGCGATGAGAGGAGGGTCTCACGGGATTTTGCGAATGACAAGCAATATCGAGTTGCAAAGCGCGACGGGTCGCGGGATGCAACGTATTATAATTACGTAGTTTTGTGCTTTTCATTCACCCATCCGGGTGAAAGTCCTCGCTAGACGGCCTCCCCCCGGATCAAGCCCGGGGTGCGGCCCCGCTGCGGGCGCACAGTCGTGCTTGCGATCGCCGCGGCGACCGTGCTCTGCGACTTTCTCGCAATCAAGTTCTGATAACGGCGCCCAAAGCGTCGCAAGGCCGACCGGCCGTCCGGACCGGCCCCGCAGCGTAGCGGAGGGAACAGCCAGGAGGACACGCCCGCGGATGCGGGTTTGGAGATCAAAAACAATCAAATAGCCATCGAGGCTATTTGATTGGACAATCCGGCGAGAGGCGGAAGTCGAGGTAGTTGTCGACGCTCGCCATCATGTCTTCCATTTCGTTTTCGAAGAAATGGTTGGCGCGCGGGATTTCGTCATGGTGGATCGTGATGTGCTTTTGCGTGCGCAGCTTGTCGACGAGCTTCTGCACGGCGCTTGGCTGAACCACGGTGTCCGCTGCCCCTTGCACGAAAATGCCAGAGGCCGGGCACGGCGCAAGGAAGCTGAAGTCATACATGTTCGCAGGCGGCGCAACCGAGATAAAGCCGCGCACTTCGGGACGGCGCATCAGCAGCTGCATGCCGATCAGCGCGCCGAAGGAATAGCCCGCAACCCATGTTTGCTGCGCCTCGGGGTGGATCGATTGCACCCAGTCGAGCGCCGATGCTGCATCGGAAAGCTCGCCGATGCCATTGTCGAAAGAGCCCTGGCTGCGGCCCACGCCGCGAAAGTTGAAGCGAAGCGTGGCGAAGCCGCGATCAACAAAGGTCTGGTAAAGCCGTTGAACGATCCGGTCGTTCATCGTGCCGCCGCCCTCAGGGTGCGGATGCAGGATCATCGCGACAGGTGCGCGCGGGCGTGGTGGCGGGGAAAAACGACCTTCGAGACGGCCCTCTGGACCGGGAAAGATGACGGATGGCATCAAATGACCTTTGTGAAATGGGTTGCGCTGTTACACCGGCTGGTGTCCGCTGGTGCTCCTCCTATATAAGCACTTGCAGGAATGTGCAATTTTTTAAGAATCGTTCTCAATAAGGGCTGTCATTGACCGACCGAGTGTATCTTGATCACGCCGCCACAACCCCGCTGCGCCCCGAAGCGCGCGCGGCGATGGAGGAAGGCCTTGCGCTGTGGGCCAACCCGTCGAGCCCGCATGGCGAAGGACGCAAAGCAAAGAATGCGCTCGAAGACGCACGGGCGCGGATCAAGGCGGCGTGCGATTGGGATGGCGAGGTGATCTTCACGAGCGGCGCGAGCGAGGCGCTTTGGATTGCTCTTAACCGAGCCAAGGCCACGCGCCGCATCGTCAGCGCGGTCGAGCATGATGCGGTCCTGCGGGCTGCTCCCGATGCGGAGATTTCGAGCGATGAAAGCACATTTGACGCGTCGACCATCCTTGCGGTTCAGCATGTCAATTCGGAAACCGGCGTGATCAATCCGGTCGGCGCGATGGCCGAGACCTTGGAGCCTACGGGCGCTGTGCTGCTTTCGGATTGTTCGCAATCAGCGGGCAAACTCGCGCTGCCCAAGGGCGATATGCTGGTGGTCTCTGCGCATAAGCTTGGCGGGCCGATCGGGATCGGTGCGCTTCTGGTGCGCGACTGGAACCTGCTTGAGCCCATGGGCGGGCACGAGCGCGGTTATCGCCAGGGGACCGAAAATATGCCCGGCGCGCTCGGCTTTGCAGCCGCACTTGAGGCCGGCGAATGGGCGACCACTGCCGAGGAGCGCGCCGCCTTTGCGAGCGCACTTGGCGAGGCCAAACTGACCTTTGGCGATCAAACCGACTACATTTTCGCACTCGCTCACCCCACGATGAGCGCGCAGGCTCTCCTCATTCGCCTCGATGCGATGGGCATTGCCGTATCGGCTGGCAGCGCATGTTCTTCGGGGACGCTTAAGAAAAGCCGGGTGCTCGATGCCTTTGGTGTAAGCGACGATGTGGCGGCGCGCACCATTCGTGTAAGCCTTGGCTGGAACACGACCACGGCGGAACTGGACCGTTTTATCGAAGCTTGGAAGTCTCTCACATGATCTATCTCGACAACCAGGCTACCACGCCGCTGGCGCCCGAAGCGCGCGATGCGATGATCCGCTGGCTCGACGGGCCCGATGGCTCAGGGTTCGGCAATCCGCACTCACCGCACAAGCTTGGCCGTCAGGCAGCCGCAGCAATTGAGGCGGCGCGCGATCATGTGGCGGCGCTGTTCCCGGCGGGCGGCAAAGTGATTTTCACCAGCGGCGCGACCGAGGCGCTGAACCTCGCCATCAGGGGGACCAGCGGCAAGGGCAGCGTAGCCTTCTCCGCAATCGAGCACTCGGCGGTCGGCGACACCGCGAAGGATGCCGGCCCGCACAAGGTGCTGGCGGTCGATAGCGACGGAATCTGCGATCCGGAGCAGGATATCAAGGGCGCCGTGCGTCTGATCGCGGTGATGCAGGTGAACAACGAGATCGGCACGATCCAGCCGACCCGCGACTGGCACGAACGCGCCAAGAGAGAGAACGCGCTGTTCCTGATCGATGCGGTTCAGGCTTACGGGAAGATGCCGGTTGCGGGCGCGGATATGCTCGCCGTGTCGGCGCATAAGCTAAACGGCCCCAAGGGCGTTGGCGCATTGTGGGTGCGCGACGGGGTGGAACTTCGCGAGGTGCAGACGGGCGGCGGGCAGGAACACGGCCTTCGCTCCGGCACTTTGTCGCCCGCGCTGATCGCCGGATTTGGCGCAGCGGCCAAGCTCGCCAAGGAGCGCATGGAAGAGGATGCCGCCCATGCAGAGGCACTATGGAACCGTGCGCGCGAACATTTTGACGGCTGGACCCTCAACGGCAGCGACGCATCGCGCTGGTATGGCAATATGAATATAAGGCGCGACGGCCTCGACGTGGCGCGCCTCATGTCGGATTGCCGCCGCGTCATGTTCTCCGCCGGAAGCGCGTGCGCCAGCGGCTCTGGCCGGCCCAGCCACGTGCTCAAGGCCATTGGGCTCACTGACGAACAGGCGAAAAGCTCGATCCGCCTCGGCTGGGGGCGCTACACCACGCTTGACGATATCGACGAGGCGGCCAAAGCCATTCTTCAAGCGGTAAAAGATCAGGAGCTTTGGGGGTAATCTCATGACCATCACAGTGAATTTCATCGACCCCAAGGGGAACGCCATCGCTGCTGAAGGCGAGGCGGGCGACAATCTGCTCAAGGTGGGACAGGCTGCGGGCCTTCCGCTTGAGGGGACGTGCGAGGGACAGATGGCGTGCTCGACCTGCCATGTGATCGTGGCCGCCGAATGGTTCGATAAACTGTCCGAGGCTTCCGAGGAGGAAGAGGACATGCTCGATTTCGCCGCTGGCGCGCGGCGCACATCGCGCCTTTCATGCCAGATTGATCTGACCGATGAGCTCGACGGGCTTACCGTCACTGTCCCCGGCGAGAGCCACGACGCGCGCGGGCTTTAGGTCGCGTGGAACCCAGACGCAAAAAGCCCCGCGACGCTGTTGCAGCGCGGCAGGGCTTTTGTGTTCCGCTTGTGTGCGATTAGACGTTTTCGAGCACTTGATCGGCTGGAATCTCGACCGCGTCGATCAGTGCCTCGGTAAAGGCGGGAATATCGTCAGGATTACGGCTGGTGATGATATGGCCATCGACCGCGACTTCACGGTCGATCACTTCGCCGCCTGCATTCTTGAGGTCGGTGCGAACTGACGGCCATGCGGTGACTACTCGGCCATCGACCAGACCCGCTTCGATCAGCAGCCACGGTGCGTGACAGATCGCGGCAATCGGCTTGCCCTGTTTGTCGAAGGTCTTAATCAGATCAATGACGGTATCGTTCATGCGCAGAATGTCGGGGTTCATCTGACCGCCGGGGAGAAGAAGCGCGTCGAAATCGTCGGCGCTCACGTTATCGACAGTGGCCTCGACCTGGACGCTGTTGCCCCAGTCGCCGTCTTCCCAGCCCTTGATGGTGCCGTTCTCGAGGCTTGCGACGAGCGTTTCTGCGCCCGCTTCCTCAAGCAGCTTCTTGGGCTGTTCCAGCTCTGATTGTTCAAATCCGTTTGTGGCGATGATGAGAATGCGTTTCATGTCTCGGGTGCTCCTTTTGTTTGTGTCTTCACCCTTGGAAAGAGATGAGCCGCCAGTTCGTTCCAAATTCCGAAAAATGCGCCAGAAAAGCGATCCCAACTGTTGGGAATATGAACCAATGTTCAGGATTGTCACAGAATGAAAAGGAATTGCCGGGGTGCGAAAACCGCAGAATTCCGCCGTTTTTCGAGTTTGGCACGGGAGGTGCAAAGCAGTTGGCATACAGCGGAAACAACCCGCAAACAGTTTAAGTAACCTTTTCAAACGGAGATACGAACCATGACCAACATCGCAAACAGCTTCGCCGCAGCCGCTTTCTCGATCGTGATTTCAGCAAGCCTCTTCGCCTACGCAATCGTGCCAGCAAGCCCCGCTGCTTTCGCTTGATCCAAACCGACACACCAAGCCAACTCAAAGGAATTTTAAAATGACCATCGCCGCCAACAACGTCATCGCCGCAGCCTTCAGCCTCGTCGTTTCAGCTGCCCTTTTCTCTTACGCTATCCTCCCTGCCAGCCCACAGCTTCTCGCCTAAGCTGGCCGGTCCGAGGAAAGCGCCCCCTCTTCAAGGACCCACATCATGACCCGCACAAACAATCTCTTCGCTCTCGCCCTGTCCGTCATCACCAGCACCACGCTTTTTGCCTACGCTATTCTCCCCGCAAGCCCAGGCATCATCGCGTGAAACCCCGCTAACTCCCCCGCAAGTTAGCAGTCGTCCCAAGGGCGCATCGGCTTCTCCCCCCAATCGGCCGGTGCGCCCTTTTTGCTACCGCGCAGGGTATGCAAAAGCGCGGCTCCCCTCGGTTGAAAAACCGTGTTACGTTCGCCCCATGCTTAGTCAGATCAAGACCTGGGCCGTTTGTGCAGCGCTCGCCTTTTTTGCCATTTCCCCTGCCGCCGCGAGCACACAGGGCAAATACGCGCTTCTCATCGGCAATTCCGAATATGAGCAACGCGGCGAGGGCAAGTCGTGGACCACGCTTCCCAATCCGGCCAATGATATCGCGCTCGTCGGCAGATCGCTTGACGCCATCGGATTTGAGGTCACCAGCCTTGAGAACGGCAATTGGCGCGAGATGCGCGATACCATCCGCGACTTCAGCAATTCCATCGGTGATGCGGACATCGTCGTATTCTATTTCGCAGGCCACGGGTTCGAATATGGCAGGCGCAATTACCTTGTCCCGGTTGATGCGAGCCTTGAGGCAAGCTTTGACACGATTGACCAGACATTCATCGAATTCGAGGATCTGGCAGAGCGCCTTTACAACGAGGGCACAACCATCTTCATGCTTGATGCGTGCCGCACCGGCGGGGAGATTACCCCGACCGGCGCGAATGGCGGTGCTGTCACCAGAAGCGCGCCTGCGCCCGTCATCATAGAGCCCGCGACCCGTCAGGCAGCATCAGGAGGCATGCGCGAGTTCGATTTTGAACCTGGTGCGCGCGTCGGGGTTCTTTATTCGACCGGACGCGGCGTGCCCGCTTATGATTCTGCCCCGCCGCCGGAAAATGTGAGCCCGTTTGCGGTTGAGGTTGCCGAAAAAGTGACCGTTCCGCGCATGGATGTGAGCATCGTGTTCAACGCCATTCGCGACGGTGTCTTGCAGCGCACCGAAGGGTTCTGGCCGATGCAAGTGCCGTTCACCTATAACTCGCTGTCGCCGAACACTTTCCTCACGCTGGAGCCTGCGGTCTTTGATGACAACCCATCGCTTGGCGCGGCTTCGACCAGCACGCAGCCAGAGCTTCGCCCGATTGACCTCTCGCTCGAGGAGCTTGGCCGGATTGACGAGCCGATCCTGATCATGCGCGTTCTGGCCGAGCGCAGCGTTGCCGATATCGAGGCGTTGGTCGCCAATGGCGATCCGCTCGCGACCTATATCCTTGGTTATATGCAGCATTTCGGGCTTGGCGTTGCAAAGGACCTCACCGCTGCGCGAGCGACTTTGGAGAAGGCGGCATCTTACGGAACGCCCTATGGCCAGCTTGAGCTGGCCTACTTCCTGCGCGTCAATGCGAAGGATGAAGCGGACAAGGCGCGTTCGCTTGAGCTTTACAAAGCGGCCGCCGAGCAAGATTACGCCAAGGCGAGGGGGCACTATTCGCGCGTTCTGATTGGCGCGGCGGCGCACACCGGAACACCCGAGTATGCAGAAGGCGTGCGTCAACAACGCCTCGCGGCGGAGGCTGGCTATGCCTATGCCTATTACGGGCTTTTCTATGCTGTGCCTGATGAGGCCGAGGAGTTCATCGACGCGCTTGAGAAGATGGCGCAGGTCGGGCGCAGCGATGCCGATCAGCAATTGTGCAACATCTTCGTTCGTGAACAGCGGTTTACCGATGCAGTGCCGCATTGCGAAGTGGCTGCCAATGCGGGCTATCCCGACGCCTATGCGCAACTGGCTCTTGCCGCAGAGCAGGGGTGGACCGCGCCGCGATCGGTCGATGATGCGCGGTTCTGGATGCGCCAGGCTCTGTCGCGCGGCGATCTGGAGGCGGGGCTTTGTGGTCAGATGATTTCGATGCAGATCGCACTGGAATATGAGACCGGGACAAAGGGCGCTGCCCGGATCGAAAACTGCAACCGGTCCGCCACCGCTCTTTGAGGGAGCCAATTTGCGCTATTCCCTGTGGAAATGCCTCTCCCCGTAGGCCCCTCAGCTTGCTAAACATGGGCCATGGCTGACCCCACGACCCCTGTCGCTTTTGGTGACGACAAAGATCCGTTCGACACGATTGTCGATGCGCCTTTTGATGCCGCCCTGTCGGAGCGCTACCTTGTCTATGCGCTTTCGACCATCACCGCGCGCTCGCTGCCCGACCTTCGCGACGGGTTGAAGCCGGTGCACCGTCGGCTGCTTTGGACGATGCGCCAGCTGAAATTGTCGCCCGACAGCACCTTCAAGAAATCTGCCCGCGTCGTGGGTGAGGTGATCGGTAAATATCACCCTCACGGCGACACCGCCGCATATGACGCGATGGTGCGTTTGGCGCAGGATTTTTCGCTGCGCTATCCGCTGGTCGAGGGGCAGGGAAACTTTGGCAATATCGACGGTGATAATGCCGCGGCCTACCGTTACACCGAAGCGCGCCTGACCAAGACCGCGATCCAGCTGATGGAAGGGCTGGATGCCGGCACGGTCGATTTCATCCCGACCTATAATGGCGAAGAGGAAGAGCCGGAGTTGATGCCGGGCCTCTTCCCCAATCTGCTCGCCAACGGGGCAAGCGGGATTGCGGTGGGCATGGCGACCAACATCCCCAGCCACAATGTCGCCGAAGTGATCGATGCAACGCTTGAATTGATCGACAACCCCCATGTTGAACATGAGCGTTTGATGGAGCTGATGCAGGGCCCGGACTTTGCGACCGGCGGGCAATTGGTGGACAGCGCGCAGGTGATTTCGGAGGCCTATCGCACCGGTCGGGGCAGCTTCCGCCTGCGCGGTGTGTTCCATGCGCCGGAGGCCGAGAGCGCCGAGGATCAGAAACTCGGCATCGAACGCCTTGGCGGGGGACAATGGCAACTGGTCATCACCGAAATTCCGTATCAGGTGCAAAAGGGCAAGCTGATCGAACAGATCGCGCAAGCGATTGCGGACAAGAAGCTCCCCATCCTCGACGACGTGCGCGACGAGAGCGACGAGAGCATCCGCATCGTGCTGGTGCCAAGAACGCGCAATGTCGATCCTGAATTGCTCAAAGAAAGCATCTTCAAGCTGACCGACATGGAGACCCGCTTCGGGCTCAATATGAATGTGTTGGATAGCACCCGAACGCCGATGGTCATGGGGCTGAAAGAGCTCCTGCAAAACTGGACCGCATCGCAGATCGAGATCCTGCAACGCCGCACGCAGCACCGCCTGGGCCAGATCGCGCGGCGTCTGGAGCTGGTCGAAGGCTACATCACGGCTTTCCTCAACCTCGATCGGGTGATCGAAATCATCCGCTATGAGGATGAGCCAAAGCAGGTGATGATGGCCGAGTTCAATCTCACTGATCGTCAGGCCGAAGCGATCCTCAACATGCGCCTGCGCTCCTTGCGCAAACTTGAGGAGATGGAACTGCGCACCGAGAAGGATAACCTTCTCAAAGAGCAGGAAGAGCTTACCAAGCTTCTGGAAAGCCCCGCTCGTCAACGCACGCGTTTGAAGAAGGATCTTCGGGCCATCCGCAAGGATTATGCAGAGGACACCGCCTTGGGTGCGCGCCGGACGCGGATCGAGGAAGCCGCGCCTGCGGTTGAATTCTCGATGGATGCGATGATCGAAAAAGAGCCGGTGACCGTGATCCTCAGCCAGAAAGGCTGGATCAGGGCGGCCAAGGGTCACGTCGATCTCGAACAGGAGTTCAAATACAAGGAAGGTGACGCGCTCGCCTTCATCCTCCACGCGCAGACGACGGACAAGCTGCTGATCGCAGGCTCCGACGGGCGCTTCTACACGCTTGGCTGCGACAAGCTGCCGGGCGCTCGCGGCTTTGGTGAGCCTGTGCGCACCATGATCGACCTGCCAGCCGAAACCAGTATTGCCGCAATGATGGTGCACAAGCCCGGCGGTCGCCTGCTGCTGGCATCCTCCAACGGCAAGGGCTTCATCGCCGAAACCAAGGAACTGATCGCCGAAACCAAGAAGGGCAAGCAGGTGGTGAACCTCAAAGGCGATGCAAAGCTTCAGGTGATCCGAGAGATTCCCGAAGGGCACGATCACGTCGCCGCGGTGGGTGAGAACCGCAAGCTTATCGTCTTCAACATGGAGGAAATGCCGGTGATGGCGCGGGGGCAGGGCGTGATGCTGCAACGCTACCGCGATGGCGGCCTGTCGGATGCGACCACCTTCAAGCTGGAAGATGGTTTGAGCTGGCAGATGGGCGGTTCGGGTGAGCGCACGCGCACCGAGAACGAAATCTGGCAATGGAAAGTCGCGCGCGGCGCGGCTGGCCGCTTGCCGCCTCAAGGGTTTCCCAAGGACAACAGGTTTTAGTATTCCGCACGCCCATCCGGGCGCGCGTCCTCGCTAGACGGCCTCCGCTACGCTACGGCCCCGCTGCGGGCGGGCGGTCGCCCTTGCGGCCCGCTGCGCGGACCGAGCCCACTTCCGATCCCTCCCGCAAGTGGGAGGGGAGCGAGACCCTGGCGCGAAGCGGCGTTAGTCGCAGCGGGGTGGGCCTCCTCCACCTAAACAAAAGCCGCGGCCACCATCCCCGGTGACCGCGGCCCTATGAAGACCCTCTCGCAAGAGGGACTTGCAATTTTGTTCTGGCTTAGCCGCCTTGAACGGCTGCCATGATGTCAGCCAGGTTCGCGCGTGCAACCAGCGCGTCGTTCGCATCAAGCGCGAAGAAATCGCGTGGCAGCGTTACCATGCCGACTTCGTCATTTTCGACGACGACGTTCGCGTCCATCAATTCGCTGATCGTGCCCAGTGGCTGTGCGTCAGCGGTGATGACAGGGGTGCCAACCGCAATCGCGGCGTCAAGCTTGGCAGCCGCTTCTGCCTTGGCAGCAGCTTCAGCTTCGGCAGCAGCTTCGGCTTGTGCGACCTGTTGGTCCATCATGCCGTCGATTTGTGCCTTGGTCGCGTTGACGGTCCACTTGCCTTCGCGCTCGGCCAGAAGGTTGGCGGGAAGCGGGGCTTGGTGCTTGCCGGTGTTGACGACAACGGTGGTGCCATCGTTGCTTTCCACGGTGCCGATAGCGGCGTCGTCATTGCCATAAACAGTGGCGCCAGCGTCTTGCGCGTTTGCAGCCATGGGGGTTGCTGCGAAAACAGTGGCGAGAAGGGCCATCTTTGCAAACTTCATAACTCAAATGTCTCCAATTTCTTCCAGTCCAGAGGGGCCACCACCGCGGCGTTCGACAGTGCGTGCTAAGAGGTTCAATGCACATCGCGCGACTGGCGCAAATGTGCAGATCAGCTGCATTGAGGCGCGCACCTTGAATCAATGCCTCGATTGCGAGGAGGTTCCCTAAGAGGTGAGGGCGCGTGTTACAACCCGGTCACCTACGAAGCTTTTGTAGTCCATCGCTCGTGAAGCTCGCCTTAACGTAAGCGTCAGGCTTGGTTGAGGAGGCTGTCCAGTATCTGAAAAACTCTCAACCGGGGCGGGAAACCCTCTTCCACCCATTGGCGTTCGGTCGCTTGCAGGATGCGGGCAACCTGCGGTCCGGCGGCAACGCCGCGCGCGACAATTTCGCCGCCTTTCAATGGGAAAGCGGGCGGTGTCCAATCGGTGAGAGGCGCCGTATCCTCGCCCAAAAGAAGCAGGCGATCCACCGCAAAAGGCACGCTGATCCGGTAGGCAAGCGCCTTGGCATTGTCGCCATCATCGGCCAGCCGCTCGGCGGCGGAAACCAGACGCGCGCGCTGAGCCCGGGAGAGCCTTAGCCGCGCTGCGACCCCTTCGGCGACATCGGGCGAGGGGGGCAGGAGTGCAGCAAGGCGGCGCACGGGATCGGGCGCGACGCCCTGATCGGCCTCATGCACTATAAGCGTTTGCAGCGCCTTTATGTGCGCAGCGCAGGCCTCTGGTAAAATGACGCGAAGGACGCCGCGTTCAAACATGCGCTCGACGGTGGGGGCGGGCGCAGGCAGGGCTAGGAGGCGTAGCAACTCATCGGCCACGCGTTCCCGGCTAAGCCCTTTGAGCGTGGCTGCCATTTCGGCGCAGGCCTCTTCCGCTTCCCCGTCCAGCTTCGCGCCAAAGCGCGCCTGAAAACGGTAATACCGAAGGATGCGCAGATGGTCCTCGGCAATGCGTTCGCGCGCATCACCGATAAAGCGCACGCGGCGTGCCTCAAGGTCTTCGAGCCCGCCGAAATAGTCGCTGATCTCAAGCGTTTCGGGGTGCGCATAGAGCGCGTTGATGGTGAAATCGCGGCGGGCGGCATCGTCCTTCCAGTCGGTGGCGAATGCAACCGTTGCGCGTCTGCCATCGGTGGCAACGTCAAGGCGCAAGGTCGTCACCTCGACCACCCCGTCTTCGAGAACGGCGGTCACGGTCCCGTGGTCAATGCCGGTGGGGACGGTGCGGATGCCGGCGCTCGCGCATTTGTCGATCACCACATCGGGCGTGAGCGTGGTGGCGCAGTCGATGTCGTGCACATCCGCGCCCAGAAGCGTGTCGCGAACCGCACCGCCGACCCAGCAGATATTGTCTCCGCCCAACGCCTTGGTCAGGAGTGCGAGGCCTTCGCGCCGGGGCCAATTGGCGGATTGGAGAGCGTTGTTCACAGCGCCATGTCGCTAAACAGAAAAACCAGACTTCGACAAGGCTCGCGTGAGCGGGCCCAAAGGCTCAAGGCGGGCAATCCTCATTTCCAGTCAATGCGCCGTGCAAGGTTAGCGATGATAGCCGCGGTGACCCCCCAGATGCGGAAACCCTCATAGTCCATCTCGAGGTAGCGACGCATTTTTCCTTTCCAGAAGATCTCCTGCATCGTCCAATTGTCGGCATCGAGCAGCAATGCCAGCGGAGGCTCGAACCATGCCTCGACCTCGCCGGGATTGGGGACGAGCGGCAGGTCGGGCGGCACCACGGCGAGCACCGGTGTGACGTCGAAACCTGTGCCGGTGGTGTAAAGATCGCTTGCGCCGATAACGCGGGCGCTTTCGCGGGGAAGGGCAAGTTCCTCCTCGGCTTCGCGAAGGGCAGCGGTCACGGCATCCTCGCCCGGATCGCATTTGCCGCCCGGAAAGGCGACCTGCCCGGGATGATCGCGCATATCGCGCGGGCGCTGGGTCAGGATGATGCCGGGCTCTGGCCGGTCGGTGACAGCTATCAGGACGGCGGCCGGAGTGTGCACATCGCCGCTTGCCAGATTGGCATCGTTCAGAAGCTGATCGGACAGGTCCCTGGCATGACCCTCTTCGAAGAGGCCGCTAAGTTTCTGATAAAGGTCCAAAACCTATCCCAACAGTGAAAACAGCGCGCCCTGGCTTGAGACGATCCAGTCATCGCCGCCTGTCTCGATCGCGATTTCGGCAAGCTGGGTATAGGTCGAGCGGTTCAAACGTGCCTCGCACCCGCGCCGAACGTGCAAGTAGATCGACGGCGTTTCCGGATCGCCCGCCACGCGCAAGGGATTGTCGGGTCCGGCGACGACCAGTTCATCGGTGTTGATGCGAAAAGCGAGATCACCGTCCTTTGAGACGCAATCGACCGCGATAAAGGCGGCGTCCTCGACCTCGATGGATTGTTTTTCGAAAGGGGTCACGAGCCAGTGCTGGCCTTCGTCATCGCGGGTCAACAGCCCGGCAAATGCGCGGACCATCGCCTGACGACGGATGGGGTCGCCCTTGTGATACCAGGTCCCGTCCTCGGCGATGCGCATGAAGCTGTCGCCGGTCGATTGGGGGTCCCATTGTTCAACCGGAGGCAGTTTGCGCTGTGCCACAGCTTGCGCGATTTCGGTAAGGGACAGTTCGGCGAGATAGGGAGGGGGTTCATAAGGCATATAAGGCAATCCGATGCCAGATACGGGCAAGCGATGGAAGTGGAAACGGCGGTTTAACCTGCCGCAAGGGCGACGGCCCGTCCGCAGCGTGGGCAGCTTGCCTGCCCGTCTAGCGAGGAGGCGTGCCCGGATGGGCGCGCAAAAGAAAAAAGGTCAACCTTCCCAAGGCCCCAATATGCCCTCGGTCGGCATTTGCGAAAGGGCAGGGCCGCGCGCAAGAAGGCGTGCCTGATCGTAAGGGCCAGGGCATTGCCAGCCGCCGGTCGCCGCCGCGCTAAAGCCCCAGCGGCCATAATAACCCTCATCCCCGATCAGCACCTGCGGAAAGACGGGCGAGCCTTCACCAGCCATGCGCGCCTCGGCATCCAGCATCGCCGCCATCAGCCCCTGGCCGAAACCTTCGCCTTGTCGTTCCGGCACCACGGCCACGGGGCCAACCATGACGAGAGGCACACGGCGCGCTTCTTCCTTCCCGGTTTTCTTGGGAAGAAGGCCGATCGGATAGCACTGGATCGTGCCGACCAGCATGTCCTCGCTGTCGAGCGCCGCAAAGGACAGGGCATCGAGCCACTCCATCCCTTCGCGGATGCGATAGGCGGTGCGCGCCGCGCGGTCTTCGCCAAAGGTACGGTCGAGCAATTGCTCGATCATAGCGGGCGGGACCGCGGAAAGCGGGATCAGGGTTGCTGTATCGGGCGAACTGTCTGCCATTTCGCCTCGCGCGCTAGGCGCAATTCGCCCGTTTGCCAAGCTTACATGGAAAGCCGCAGGATCGAACCTTCATCGGTGGCGACCCAGATGCTGCCGTCGGGGGCCACATCGAGCGAGCGCACACGGCCATCAATCGGATAGCGCGCGGCCTCGCTTGCGCTGTCGCCGTCGATTTCAACGCGGATTAGGGCGCGTGTCTTGAGCCCAGTGATCAGCGCATCGCCCTGCCAATCGGCGAACATGTCGCCTTCATAAAACTGCATATCGCCCGGCGCGATGACCGGGGTCCACCAGATCGCGGGCTTGTTAAAGCCGTCATCGGGCGAGTGGTCGGTGATGGGATTGCCATTGTAATGCTCGCCATAAGAGCGCTCGGGCCAGCCGTAATTGGCGCCTTTTTCAACGAGGTTCAATTCGTCGCCGCCAGCAGGGCCATGCTCGAGATCCCACAGGCGCCCTTGCGCATCCCAGTCCATGCCCAAAATGTTGCGATGGCCATAGGACCAGATTTGCGCGGTCACGCCGCCTTCATCGGCAAACGGGTTGCCTTGGGCGGGCGTCCCATCAAGGTTGAGGCGCACGATCGAACCCAGCGTGTTCATCTTGTCCTGAGCAGGCGTCAGCTTCTGCCGGTCACCGCTTGCAATATACATATGGCTTTCATCAGGCGAGAATGTGATGCGGTGCGAATAGTGGCCGCGCCCTTCCACTTTGGGTGACTGGCGCCATATCACTTGAAGATCCACGAGTGCGCAATCGTCCATAGAGGGGCAGGCCAGCATGCCTTTCCCGACAACAGCGCCGCGCGTCTCGCCATCGTCGCCAAATTCGGCCCAGCTCAGATAAACCGTGCGGCCATCGACGCTCGAACCCGCTTCGCTTGGCAGGAAGGCGATGTCACCAAAGCCGCCCTGACCGCCAAACGCAACGTCGGGTGCACCGGCAACGGTGGCCGAGGTCCCAGAGGCGGCGTCCATGACTTTCAAAGTGCCCTCTTTCTCGGTCACGAACAGCATTTGCGTGCCCGGCGCAAATTCGATTGCCCATGGTTTATCGAACTCGCCCATTTGCGTGATGGAAAGCTCGCCTGCGGAGGCGACCCCGTCGGTTTGAGCGGTTTCGGTGGTTTCCCCGGTTTCCGCATAGGCGCAGCTTGCGAGCGCGAGCGTGGGAAGAGACAAGGTGGCGATCAGCTTTGGAAGAGTGTTCATGTGTAGGCAAACTCCTGAACTTTTAAATAGTGCCCAAAAAACCGCGCGCGCTCCGATCATTATCGGCGTCGATGAAGCCGGGCGAGGGCCGTTGGCGGGTCCGGTGGTGGCCGCTGCTGTTGTTCTTGGCGAAGTCATACCGGGCGGCATTACCGATTCCAAGAAATTATCAGCCAAGCGGCGCGGGGGCCTTGATGTGGAGCTTCGCGAAAGCTGCCACTGGGCGGTCGCTGTCGTGGAGCCGGAAGAGATCGACGCGGTCAATATCTTCCAGGCGACCATGCTCGCAATGACGCGCTGCGTGCGCGACGTGGTGGCAAAGCTGAACGTGCCGCCCGAAATGGTCCTGATCGACGGCAATATGACGCCGCAGGGGCGGTGCGCCGAATGGTGCTGGCCCGCGCGTGCCATCGTCAAAGGCGATGCAAAGGAGCCGGTTATCGGCGCCGCCTCGATCATCGCAAAGGAATGGCGCGACCGCATGATGCTGGAGGCGGCGATTGCCCATCCCGAATATGGATGGGATCGCAACAAGGGTTATGGAACCAAAGAGCATCTGGATGCTTTGCAAAAACATGGTCCAACCCCTCTTCACCGTCAGAGTTTCGCCCCCGTGGCTCAAGCCAGATTGCTCTGACCGCGCTTGCTTTAGCGGCGCAAGGCGTTAGGCGGGCAACCCATGTTGACTGCAATTCTTTTAAGTCTGGCGGGGCTTGTGGGCCTTGCGATTGGCGGCGAACTTCTGGTGCGCGGCGCGGTGGGTATTGCGCAAAAGCTGGGCGTGTCGACGCTGTTTACCGGCCTTGTGATTGTCGGTTTTGCCACCTCCATGCCCGAAATGGTCGCCAGCGTTCAGGCAAGTCTTGCGGGCTCTCCCGAAATTGCATGGGGTAACATCGTTGGCTCAAACCTTGCCAACACGCTGCTTATCCTCGGGGGATCGGCTTTGGTTGCGCCCATCGTGCTCACCGGGACGGGTCGCCGCGATGCGGTGGTTGCGCTGGGCGCTACGCTGCTTTTGTGGGGCCTTGCGCTGTCGGGTGTGGGCGCGCGGTGGATCGGGGTTCTGCTGCTTGTCCTTATCGTCGTTTATATCGTGTGGCGTTATCGCCATCCGGGCGCCGCGTTGCAGGAAGAGGACGGCGAGGGCGGCCCGCAGAACGGGGTGATCGCAACCGCGCTTTTCGTCGTGGGGCTGGGTATCCTCGTGCTGGGCGGCGATGCCCTTGTGACCGGCGCGATTGCGCTGGCGACCATATTCAAGGTTCCCGAAACCGTGATCGGTTTGACCGTGGTGGCGGTTGGCACATCGCTTCCCGAACTAGCCGCCTCGATAGCCGCTGCGCTTCGCGGGAAATCGGCGCTGGCGCTCGGCAATGTGGTGGGCTCCAATATCTACAATATTCTGCTGATCGGCGGCACAACGATGAGCATTGCGCCTTTCGCGCTCCCCGGTGAACTGGCCGGGTTGCAGATGGCTCTCCTCACGGCCAGCGCGGCGGGACTGCTGGCGCTCCTTTGGATGGCGAAGAAAATCGGCCGGACATTGGGCGCAGTTTTGCTCGCCGCCTTTGTCGGCAATGTCGTGCTTGTCTTTGCCTGATGGATAAGCCCGCAAAAGACCACAAGAACACCCCCGCCAAAGACGTGGTAGGCTGGCGCGAAATGGTTGCCTTGCCAGAGCTTGGCCTCGACCAGATCCCGGCAAAGATCGACACCGGTGCGCGCACGTCATCGCTCCACGCCGAAGTGCTTGAAGAGATCGAGCGCGAGGACGGGCGCTATGTGCGCTTTTCTGTCGATTGGGACGGAGTGCGCCATGAGGGCGTGGCCGTCCATGTCGATGTGCGCGGCATCACCAGCTCCAATGGCGAGACGCAGAAACGTTATGTCATCAAGACACCGCTGAAAATCGGTGATAAGCAATTCAAGGCCGAAATCAGCCTTGCAGACCGCTCTGACATGGCGTTTCCGATGTTGATCGGACGCACGGCTCTGCGCCGCCGTTTTCTGGTCGATAGCGGCCATTCCTGGCTCGCCTCGCCGGGCAAGAAGCGCAAGAAAGGACCACGCTCGTGAAGATCGCAATGCTGGCACGCAATCCGAAGCTTTACTCGCATCAGCGCCTGAAGGAGGCGGCTGAGGCGCGCGGTCACGAGCTTGATATTCTTAACACCACGCGCTGCAATGTGAATATCGCAAGCCACCGTCCAACCGTCACCTATGACGGCAAAACACTGACCGGCTATGACGCGGTGATCCCGCGCATTGGCGCCTCGATCACCAACTATGGCCTGGCCGTGCTGCGCCAGTTCGAGATGCAGGGCACATGGCCCCTCAATGAAAGCGTCGCGATCGGGAGGAGCCGGGACAAGCTGCGCTCGATGCAGATCCTGTCAAAGCACGGGCTAGGCCTGCCTCTGACGGCCTATGCCAACGATCCCAAGGCCGCCGAGGAAATCATTAAAGCGGTCAAAGGGCCGCCAGTGGTGATCAAGCTGCTTGAAGGGACGCAAGGGATCGGCGTGGTTTTGGCCGAAACCATGTCGAGCGCAAAGTCCGTGATCGAGGCCTTTCGCGGGGCCAACGTCAACATTCTGGTGCAGGAATTTATCGCCGAAGCCGGCGGCACCGACATTCGCGCTCTGGTTGTGGGCGGCAAGGTCGTCGCCGCGATGAAGCGCACGGGCGCGGCGGACGATTTTCGCAGCAATCTTCACCGCGGCGGCAGCGCGCAACTCATCAAGATCACACCTGAGGAACGCTCCACCGCCGTGCGCGCGGCCAAGCACATGGGATTGAATGTGTGCGGGGTCGATATGCTGCGATCCAATCATGGGCCGGTGATCATGGAGGTGAACTCCTCGCCCGGTCTTGAAGGGATCGAGAAGGCCAGCGGCAAGGATGTGGCGGGCACGATCATCGATTTCATCGCTTCTCACGCCAAGGCGGGCAAGACCAAAACCAAGGGTCGCGGTTAGGCGCCGGCTTTATTCGCATTTGAGCAAAATCTGAGTCCTCCGCGCAACACCCCCATATCTGGAGTCCCGCTTGGCCAAGGGGACTCAACATTGTGTGGGGCCCCTATTTGTTCCCGCGCGCACTTAGGGGCGTTTACTAAGGATTCACCATAAGACCCCAGAAACTAAGCGCTTGACGCGAGACCCGCGAGGACTCATCCCCTGTGGATAAGTTTGGCGAATAGTGACCTCTGGGGCGAATTATGGGCGTGATCGAAACAACAAAACAGCGCAGTCGGCGGACCGCGAAAGCAACCGCGCAGGACGTGCGCGCGCTGCTCCCATTGGGTCAAATCCTCGATGGCGACTGCATCGAGGCTATGCGTTCGATCCCCGACAATTCGATCGACCTCGTCTTCGCCGATCCGCCCTACAATCTACAGCTTGGCGGCGATCTCAACCGCCCCGACGGCTCGGAAGTGGACGCGGTCACCGATCACTGGGACCAGTTCGACAGCTTCCGCGCCTATGACGAATTCACGCGAGACTGGCTGATCGAGGCAAAGCGAATTCTGAAGCCGGACGGCGCGTTGTGGGTGATTGGCAGCTATCACAATATCTACCGCGTAGGCGCAATCCTTCAGGATATCGGCTTCTGGATTTTGAACGACATCGTGTGGCGCAAGACCAATCCCATGCCCAATTTCAAGGGCACGCGCTTCACCAATGCGCACGAAACTTTGCTCTGGGCGAGCCAGGGCGAGAAGTCGCGCTATCACTTCAACTACCGCGCGATGAAGACGCTGAATGACGAACTGCAAATGCGCTCCGACTGGGTGCTGCCGATTTGTTCGGGCAATGAACGTTTGAAGGAAAACGGCTCGAAAGTGCACCCGACGCAGAAACCTGAAAGCCTCCTTTACCGCGTGCTGCTCGCAACGACCGAGCGCGGTGATGTTGTGCTCGACCCCTTCTTTGGCACCGGCACCACGGGCGCGGTGGCCAAGCGTTTGGGCCGCGAATGGATCGGCTGCGAGCGCGAGGGCACCTACCGCAAGGCCGCGTTGAAGCGGATCGAGAAAGAGCTGCCATTGGACGAAAGCGCGCTTACCACCATGCAATCGAAGAAGGCCGCCCCGCGCGTTGCCTTTGGAGCCGTGGTGGAAAGCGGGCTCATCAAACCCGGCTCCCAAGTGTTCGACAAAAAGCGCCGCTGGTTCGCGACCGTGCGCGCCGATGGCTCGCTCGAATGTGAAACGCCAAAGGGCAGATTACAGGGTTCAATTCACGGTGTGGGCAAGGACCTTCAGGGCGCACCATCGTGCAACGGGTGGACCTTCTGGTATTACGAGGATGGCGGCGAACTGAAGCCGGTTGATGCCGCGCGCGAGCTTTATCGCCTCGCCAACGAGGATTAACCCGCTCACCGCGAGCGCGTCGGGATCGCTACTGCGCAGACTGAAGGCTGCGTTCCTTGCGCCGCCGGCCAAGCGCGATGCTGACCAGTGCAAGCCCCAGAAGCGTCAAAACGCCGGGGGCAGGCACATTGCTGCCGCCGCCCGCACCTGCAGACGAAGTGCCCGTGCCTCCCGATGAAGAGGACCCCGATCCGCCCGAGGAGGTCGAAGTGATCGGGCGTGAGGTGGACCCTTGCGTCATGGCCGCCTTGCCGTTCGCGCCGTCAAGGGAGAAACGCTCGCCCGCGCTATCATCGGCCAAGGCAGGAGACGCCGCCAAAAGGGCCGCCGAAACTGAGATCACCAAACCCGGGGCAAATACCGATTTGTTCATTTAACCTCGCAAGCGTGATTAACGCGTATGAGACAATTAAGCAGGGAGCGTGCCAAACCCTTAAAGTGCAGCGTTTCAGGGGCTTAAATCCTTAACCGTGACGGCGGTGCGCCATCGTTTGTAAAGATTACCGACGCAATATGGTTGATGCAGCGCGGCTGGCCCGACTATCAGCACTGCGACCTGTCCTACCGACTTCGGGCTTGCTAATGCTGCGAAATATGCAAACGCTAGACATCTCGACGACGACTTTTCCCGCTCTTGAACAGTGTCTCAAGTGTCTCAAACCGGACCCGATCACCCTATGACCGCCAGCATCTATCTCCACCCCATCGGCCTGTCGAACGCACCTCAAACTGAAAGCACCGGTGATGGTCCGGGCGCGATCCGATTGGCGGGGAGCATGGTCTATGCCAGCCGCTTTGCAGCAATCGTGCGTGAAGAGGGCAAGGTCATCCACCGGCGGGTGTTCGGTTTGAAAGATGTGAGTGAGGTTCTGGCGGAACCGGGCGGCACTCTCACATCCGAGGCGGAGCGCCAGTGGGCCAACCTTCAGAAAGTGCACGCGCCCCTCACACTTGGAGAGCGCACCGTGCGCCTCGACCAGCCGCAGATCATGGGCGTTCTCAATGTCACCCCCGACAGCTTTAGCGATGGCGGCGAGTGGCTGGAAAAACCCGACGCAGGGCGCGCACACGCCGCCGCAATGGTCGAGGCAGGCGCGGCGATTGTCGACATTGGCGGGGAAAGCACGCGGCCGGGCGGAGCGGCGACATTCGAGGGCGATGAGATCGAGCGGGTGATGCCAGCGGTCGAATATTGCGCGAGCATGGGCGCAGCGATCAGCGTCGATACACGGCGCGCAGGCGTGCTGGAGGCGGCGCTTTCCAAGGGCGCGCATATGGCAAACGATGTGTCTGCTATGCGCTATGACCCGCGCATGATCGAACTGGTCGCGGGGGCTGGGTGTCCTGTCATCCTGATGCACGCTCCGGGCACGGGCGAGGATTTGCACTCGAAGGAGGGCCTTTCGGGCAGCGATTATTCCGATGTGGTGAGCGATGTGTTCGACACACTCAAACACCAGCGCGAAAAGGCGATTGCGGGGGGGATTGCCGAAGATCGCATCATGCTCGATCCTGGCATCGGCTTTGGCAAGACGCTGGGCGAGAACTTGCAGCTTATCAACGCGCTGCCGCAGTTTCACGCGCTCGGCTCACCCCTGCTTCTGGGCATGAGCCGCAAGCGCATGATCGGCGCGCTCAGCCGCGAAGAGGGCGCGCATGAGCGGCTTGGCGGCTCGATTGCGCTGGCCATGGCGGCGATGAACGCAGGCGCGCATATGCTGCGCGTGCACGATGTGGCCGAGACGGTTCAGGCAAGGAATGTGTGGCGCGGACTGCGCGATGCGGCGCTGACCGATTTCAGCCAGTTGCCTCTGTAAGTGACGATGCAACTGGCGATGTAATTGGCAATGTAGGCTGGCTTAGAGGGTGAACCCGCCGTCGCTCACCAGCACATGCCCGGTGATGTTCGAGCCAGCATCGCTCAGCATATAGAGGATGGTCCCCGCAATTTCCTCTGATGTGGCAAAACGCTGGTTCGGGGTGGTCTTGGACATGCGCTTGATCGTTTCTTCGCGGCCAATCGCCTTGACGCTAGCGTTGAAGTCATCGCCCGTCTCCCAGATCGCAGTGTCCACCCCGCCAGGCGCAATCGCGTTGACGCGGATGTTGGCGCCTGCATTCTCCATCGCAGCAATGCGCGCCATGTGAGCGACCGCCGCCTTTGCCGGGCCATAGGGACCGATGCCGGGCACAGGTTTCACCCCGGTCGAAGAGCCGGTGATAACCGCGCTGCCGCCTGTATCCTTGCCGTTCGCCTTGATCGCGCGAAGGCCGGCACGAAGCGTCAGGAACGCGCCGTCGAGGTTGATCGCCATGACCCGGCGCCATTCCTCAAAGGAAAGCTCGTCAATCGCGCCAAACCCGCCAACGCCAGCGTTGACGACGACGTGGTCGAGGCCTTCAAGCTTGGGCTGGATACCGTCCCACATGGCTTCATCGGCAACGCTCCCCGTGACGCATTCAACTTCGCAATCGAGGTCGAGCCCAGCCATTCCTTCGGCGTCAACGTCGACAAGGATAAGCTTGGCCGCGCCGCGCTCGGCCAGAAGCTTTGCGCAAGCCGCGCCAATGCCCGAAGCAGCGCCAGTGACAAGGGCAATCCGGCCCGCGAAATCTTGTGATGTGGTCATGCCCACTCGCTAGGGGCGAGGGCGCGCTATATCAAGCGAAAGTCAGGCCGCGTTGTCGATTCCAAGGTCCGATAGCTTGCGGTAAAGCGTCGAGCGGCCAATGCCCAGACGCCGCGCAACCTCTGTCATCCGGCCGCGATAATGCCCGATGGCAAGTCGGATGACATCGGCCTCGATCTCTTCGAGCGGGCGCAGATTGCCATCCTCGGTGTAGAGCATGACGCCTACACCTTCCTGCTGGGCGGAGAGGCCGGGGCTTTCCAGTTCGCCGATCATTTCGGAAAGTTGCGGGAAGCTTTCAGCGGTGAGTGTGTCGCTCTCGCAGTAAACGGCGGCGCGGAACAGGACCGATTGCAACTGGCGCACATTGCCCGGCCAGTCATAGGCGGCAAGCAGCGCCAGCGCGCTGTCGGAAATGGACAGATGGGTGAGGCCGGGTTGCTCGCCAATCCGCGCGAGGAAGTGGCGGGTGAGCGCGGAAATGTCGCCGGTGCGCTGCTTCAGGGGCGGCAGGGTGATTCTGGTCGCGCCAAGCTTGCTCGCAAGCCTTGCGTCGAACACGCCGCCTTCGACAAGCGGTTCCAGCGCCATGTTGCTGGCGGACAAAATGCGCACATCGACCCGAAAGCCGTGGGCCGCGCCAACCGGGCGGACAATTCCGGTTTCAAGCGCGTCGTGGATACGATCCTGCACTGCGAGCGAAAGACGGTCCACCTCGTCGAGGACCAGAGTGCCGCCGTCGCAATGCTGAAGCGCGCCGATCTGGCGGTCGAATGCTCCGGGGAAAGCATTGGGTTCATGCCCGAACAGCACCGATTCGACGGAGTTCGGCGGAATGCTGGCGATGTTGATGATGCGAAGCGGCTCCTTCGCACGGGGCGAGGCTGCGTGCATGGCGCGCATCAGCATTTCTTTGCCGGTGCCGCTTTCGCCTTGGATAAGAGCGTGGGAATGGCCGCGCGCTGCCTTTGCCGCCTGGGCAAGAGCGGTGCGGAAAGTCGGCGCTGTCCCGATCATGGCATCGAAATCGAGGCTCGCCGACATTTTCTCGGTCAGCGGGGCAAGCTCATCGCGCGGGGCCTCTTGCGTGGTGACCGCGCGAAGGGCCTCCATCAGGCGGTCGGGCGAGACGGGCTTGACCAGATAGTCGCTTGCACCTGCGCGCATCGCCTCGACCGCGAGCAGCGGGGAGGCGCTGGTGGTGAGCATCAGAATGGGAAGGGCGGGGCGGCGTTCCTTCAGCTCGGCAATGAGCGAGCAGGCATCATCGCCCGGAACCCATTGGTCGAGCAGGATCGCTGACAATTGCATGCCTTCGCGTGTGCCCAGCATGGCAATCGCGGTTTCCGCATCGCTTGCGACCACGGTGCGCCATCCATCGCGTGCAGCAATCGCGGAAATCAGCCGGCTTTGGGCAGGCTCATCGTCGATGAGCATGACGACGCGGGTGTCGCCTCGCGATTCGCCACATTCGCCAACACCGTGGCCAAGGCCACTATCCGCCTCGCAAACGGGCGAAATGTCAGCGGTTTCGTCGCTCTGCGCCATAAATGTCGGCCCTGATTCTTCCATGCCCCGGCAAACGTCCCGGGGTGAGACGAGAGATCGGGCTTAAAGGAGGCGGGTAAAGACTGAATTAAGGCTGTTGCGCGTTGCTGGATGTCCTGCAATCTGCACGGCATCGATGGCCTATGTTATTTGATGGGTTGAGCAATGCAAAACCCTTCGATACGAGGCTTGGAAATAAACATCTCCGGGTTGATGCCTCTTCTGCAACATTGCGAAAAGCTGAGGCCGATCCGGGAAAATATATTTGAAAGGGTACTTGCCATGGCCGCGAATGACATCGACGACGCGCGCTCCACTTACGAAACTTTCATGGGCACGCTCAAATGGACCGTGCCACTTATTGCGATCATCGCGTTTATCGTTGTGCTGATGATCGCGCCATAAAGGCGTAACTTCATGAAAATTGCTGTTCTGAAAGAGCGCAGCCCGGGCGAAACGCGGGTCGCGGCCACTCCTGAGACTGTCAAAAAGTTTATCGGGCTTGGCAATGAATTCGCGGTGGAGAAAGGGGCGGGCCTTGCCGCTTCGATCACCGATGAAGCCTATACCGAGGCCGGAGCCACGGTTGGCACGGCGGCTGCGACGGTCAAGGACGCTGACATTGTGCTTGGCATCCAGGCTCCCGATGTGGCGAGCCTCAAGGGTGCAAAGGCGGGCGCGATGGTTGCTGCACTGTTTGACCCCTTTCAGAACGGCGATCTTCTCGAAGCCTATGCCAAGGGCGGGTTCGAGGCGCTTTCGATGGAATTCATGCCGCGCATCACCCGTGCGCAGTCGATGGACGTGCTGTCGAGCCAGTCGAACCTTGCCGGCTATAAGGCGGTCATCGCCGCTGCCGACACCTATGGCCGTGCCTTCCCGATGATGATGACGGCTGCCGGCACCGTTCAGGCGGCTAAGTGCTTCATCATGGGCGTTGGCGTTGCCGGCCTTCAGGCGATTGCAACTGCAAAACGTCTGGGCGCGCAGGTTTCGGCGACGGACGTTCGCTCCGCCACCAGGGAACAGATTGAAAGCCTCGGTGCAAAGCCGATCTTCGTTGAAAGCGTTGCCGGAATCGAGGGCGAGGGCACCGGTGGCTATGCGACTGAGATGAGCGATGAATACAAGGCGGCGCAGGCAAAGCTTGTGTCCGAACACATCGCCAAACAGGACATCGTCATCACGACCGCGCTGATCCCCGGACGCGCTGCGCCTGTTCTCATCACCGATGAACAGATCGCGACAATGAAGCCGGGCAGTGTGATCTTCGACCTTGCCGTGGCGCAAGGCGGCAATGTCGAGGGTTCCGAACCTGACAGGATCGTGGACAAGCACGGGGTGAAGATTGTCGGCTATGCCAACACGCCCGCGCACCTTGCAGCGGACGCCTCGGCGCTGTTTTCGCGCAATCACTTCAACTTCCTCTCGGCCTTCTGGGACAAGGAAGCGGGCAAGCCGGAACTCGACGAAGAGATCGGCGATGCGATCCGTCTGACCAAAGGCGGCGCGATCGTGAATGAACGGCTGAAGGGGGCCTGATCACATGGATTTCATCAGCATTCTATCGATCTTCGTGCTGGCGTGTTTCGTCGGCTATTACGTGGTCTGGTCGGTGACACCTGCGTTGCACACGCCGCTTATGGCTGTGACCAATGCGATTTCATCGGTGATTATCGTCGGCGCGCTTATCGCGGCGGCTGAATCGACCGATCCGGTGGCCAAATATCTCGGGCTTGCCGGGGTTGTGATGGCCTCGATCAACATCTTCGGCGGCTTTGCGGTGACGCAGCGTATGCTCGCCATGTATAAGAAGAAGGAGAAGAAATAATGAGCTTCGACCTTCTCGCAGCCGCCGCCGATGGCATGGGCGGCACTCCCGCTTGGGCCATGCTCGCCTATCTTGCAGCTGGCGTTTTCTTCATCCTCGCGCTTCGCGGGCTTTCCTCGCCTGCAACAAGCCGTGCGGGCAACCGCAATGGCATGATCGGTATGGCGATTGCGCTGGTGACGACACTTGTCACCCACGACATCGCCAATATCGTAGAGATCGGCATTGCAATCTTCCTTGGCGCCATCGTTGGTGTCACCATTGCGCGCAAGATCGCGATGACCGCCATGCCTGAGCTTGTTGCCGGCTTTCACAGCCTCGTCGGCCTTGCCGCCGTGGTCGTGGGTCTTGCGGCGTGGCTCAACCCGGGCGCGTTTGGCATCCTTGATGCCGCGGGCCAAATCCTTGTCGTCAGCCGGATCGAGCTTGGTCTTGGTATTGCTATTGGTGCGATCACTTTCTCCGGCTCGGTTATCGCTTTCCTTAAGCTGTCCGGCCGGATGAGCGGTTCTCCGATCCTTTTGCCCGCGCGCCATATCATCAACCTTGGAACGCTTGCAGCGATCCTCGGGCTGATCGCCGTTTACGCGATGAGCGGGGCAGGCGGTCCGGGTGAGGGCATGTTGATCGTGTGGATCACCTTGCTCGCTTTTGCCATCGGCTTCCTGCTTATCATTCCGATTGGCGGGGCGGATATGCCGGTCGTGGTCTCGATGCTGAACAGCTATTCGGGCTGGGCAGCAGCGGCGATGGGCTTTACTCTTGGCAACACCGCGATGATCATCACCGGTGCGCTTGTCGGCTCTTCCGGTGCGATCCTCTCCTACATCATGTGCAAAGCCATGAACCGCTCTTTCATCAGCGTGATCGCGGGCGGATTTGGAGCAGAAGATGGCGCAGGCGGCAGCGGCGAACCGCGCGAACAACGCCCTTACAAGCAGGGTTCCGCCGACGATGCGGCCTTCATGCTCGAACAGGCCGAGAAGGTCATCGTCATCCCCGGTTACGGCATGGCGGTGGCACAGGCGCAGCACGCGCTGCGCGAAATGTGCGACCTGCTCGAAGAGAAGGGTGTCGAGGTCAAATTCGCAATCCACCCTGTCGCAGGACGGATGCCGGGCCACATGAACGTGCTCCTTGCCGAAGCGTCGGTGGACTATGACAAGGTGTTCGAGCTTGAGGATATCAACTCCGAATTCGCCACGGCCGATGTTGCCTTCATCATCGGGGCGAACGACGTGGTGAACCCGGCGGCAAAGACCGACAAGTCATCACCCATTTACGGCATGCCCGTGTTCGACGTGGACAAGGCAAAACAGGTCTTCTTCATCAAGCGCTCGATGGGCGGTGTGGGTTATGCGGGCGTCGACAACGATGTCTTCTACATGGACCAGACCGTGATGCTCCTTTCGGACGCGAAGAAGATGGTCGAAGAGATCGTGAAGGCGCTCGACTAAGCGGGCCATGCGCTACCTTCTGATCTTCCTCGCCATTCTTCTGGCGCTTGGTGCGTTTTGGGTGCTTGGCGGAGAAAAGCTGGCGGAGAAGGTGACCGAGGCGCGCGTGGAGCAGGCGCTGCTCGACAATGGTGTGCCCGCCGATATGTCGGCGTGCATGGCGCCGCGCCTTGTTGATCGGCTTTCCGTCGCACAATTGCGAAAGCTTGAACGCTTTGCCCCCGAAGACGGCGAAACCAGCATTCCGCTTTCCACGGGCGAGGCCATGGCGCGCCTTCGCCGGGTCGATGACCGCGAGGCGGTGGAAGAAGTCGTGATCGTCGCGGGCGGCTGTGGCCTTCAGATCGGGCTGGACCTGTTGAACCGCTAAGCCCGCTTGCCATTCTCCCTCGTGTTGCGCCACTATGCCGCACGGATTGGGAGAGAATTCACATGATCAGATTTGCATTGGCCGCTTGCGCTTTGGCGACGGCTGCCCCTGTTTGGGCAGAAACCCACACGATCACGCCGGGCGATGGCGCGCAGGAGCGTTTGCAAGAGGCGCTCATTCTTGCCGAGCCGGGCGATGAGATCGTGCTGGAAGCAGGGCGTTATTCGCTCACCGACGGGCTTTCGCTCGACGTTGACGGCGTGACGGTGCGCGGCGCGGGCATGGATGGAACCGTGCTCGACTTCACAAACCAGGCGGGTTCGGGCGAGGGGCTTCTGGTGACATCCGACAACGTGACCTTGCGCGATTTTGCGCTGGAAAACCCCAAGGGCGACGGGATCAAGTCCAAGGGCGCTGATCAAATCGTCTACCACCGTATCCGCGTCACATGGACCAATGGCCCCGACCCCGACAATGGCGCCTACGGCATCTATCCGGTCGAAAGCACCGGCGTGCTGGTTGACGGGGTGAAGGTCACCGGCGCTTCCGATGCTGGCATATACGTTGGCCAGTCGAACCAGATCACGGTGCGCAATTCGATTGCCGAGGCCAATGTCGCGGGGATCGAAATTGAAAACAGCCGCAACGCCATCGTTGAAAACAACATCGCGACCCGCAACACCGGCGGTATTCTGGTGTTCGACCTGCCGGGCCTGCCGGTGATGAACGGCGGCAATGTGATCATTGAAAACAACCTTGTCGTGGCCAATGACACCACCAACTTCGCCCCTCCCGGCAATATTGTCGCTGGCGTTCGCCGCGGCACCGGCATCATGGTGATGGCCAATGAAAAGGTCTTGATCCGGAACAACATCATCGACGAAAACCCCACCGCGCCGATCATGGTGATCGCCTATATCCAGGGATTTGATGATGATCGCTACAACCCCTTCCCGCGTGAAGTGGTGGTGGAAGACAACACCTATGGCAGGGGCGGCGATGACCCCCAGATGGAAGGTGCCGAAATGTTGATGGCGGCTTTTGGCGGCGCTTTGCCCCCGGTAATGTGGGACGGGCAGGGCAGCCTTTATGCCGTGCCCGGAACCTCTGGTTGGTCACTCAATTTGAAAGAGCAGGGCAAGGGTCTCGAAGGCGCAGCTCCATCGCCTCTCAACGTTCCGGCACCGACGGGCGAATTTGACCGCACGGGCATCGGCGCGCCAGCCGAACTGGACGAACGCATTTGATACGCTCCATCGGCATCCTTGGCGCAGCGGCGCTCGCATTTGGTGTCTCGATTGCAGCAGGTCAGGGCGCGGGCGCGGTTGCGCCGCCGATGGTCAATGACGCGCTCATTCAGGGCGACACCATGCCGCGTAGCCTTGGTGATTATGGCTTTTTCCTCGACGCGGGCGCGCGTCAACCGGACGGGCGGGTGCACAATTATGAGCTCAACACCCCGCTCTTTTCGGATGGCGCGGACAAGCTTCGATATATCTACCTGCCCGAGGGGACGCAGCTGACCGCCGGCGGTGAGGGCCTCCTCGAATTCCCGGTAGGAGCTGCGATCATCAAGACCTTCGCTTTTGGAGAGGGAAAGGACCAGCGTTTCATCGAAACCCGCGTGTTGCTGCACCGCGCAGACGGGTGGCTGGCGCTGCCCTATCGCTGGAACGAGGAGCAGACCGAGGCTCGCCTCGCGCTTGCCGGAGGGCGCGTGCCGATCACTACGCCATCGGGCGAAGAGATCAGCTACCGCATCCCCAACAAGAACCAGTGCAAGGCCTGCCATTCGATCGACGGCGAGGTTGTGCCCATTGGCCCCAAGGCGCGCAATCTGTCGGCTGGGTGGCTGGCGCAGATGCACGAAGGCGGCGCGTTGGATGAGGTCCCGCAAGGGGCAGGCACGCTGCCCGAATGGAGCAACACCAGCGCCAGCACCAATGCGCGGGCACGCGCCTATCTCGATGTGAATTGCGCGCATTGTCACCGGCCCGGCGGCGGGGCTTCCAATTCGGGCCTTGATCTGAGCTGGGATCAGGAAGTGCCCTTTGCCATCGGAGTGAACAAGCCGCCTGTGGCCGCAGGGCGCGGGGCAGGGGGGCTGCTTGTCTCGATCGAACCGGGCGCGCCGGACAAGTCGATCCTCGTTCACCGCATGAATTCAAACGAGCCGGGCGTTGCCATGCCGGAACTGGGACGCTCCACCATCGACACGAAGGCTGTTGAACTGATGCGCAAATGGGTGCGGGAGATGGGCGAATGAAATGGGTGATCCGGGGCGTTCTTGCGCTCGTGGCGCTGCTTGTCGCCGCGTTTCTGGTGCTGCGCGTTCCGGACACCGATCCTGAAATGATGCAGGCACGCTGGGGCGGGGAGCCTTCACAATTTGTCGAGATTGGTGATGGCGTCACGGTGCATCTTCGCGATGAGGGGCCGCAAAGCGAAGAGAGCGACGCCCCTGCGATCATATTGCTTCACGGCTCCAACGCGGACCTCCACACATGGGCACCCTGGGTTCAGGGGCTGAAGGAAACGCACCGCGTCATCCGTTTCGATCAGGTCGGCCACGGCCTCACCGGACCAGACCCCGATGATGATTACAGCCGTGCCAACTATGCCAGCGACGTGATCGAGGTGGCCAACGCGCTCGGCCTCGATACCTTCATCCTTGGCGGCAATTCGATGGGCGGCAAGCACGCATTGTCTGTTGCGCATCTTTTCCCGGAAAGGGTCGCGGGCCTGATCCTCGTCGATGCAAGCGGGGCGCCGCAAACGCAGGTCGAAAAAATGATGGACCCTGCCGAACTGGAAAAGGATAATGGCGGCAATATCGGTTTTGCCATCGCGCGCATGCCCGGCGTCAACTGGATAGCGCAGCACATTACCCCGCGCTCTTTAATTGAGCAGAGCCTTGAGCAGAGCGTGTCGAACAAGGCGATCGTCACGCCGACCATGGTTGATCGCTACTGGCAGATGTTGCGTTATCCGGGCAACCGGGCGGCCACGATGGAGCGGTTTTCAACCAGGTTCGAGCCGCTGAGCGTCAAGGATATCGAGGCGATCACCACGCCTGCACTGATCCTTTGGGGGGAGGAAGATCGCCTGATCCCGGTGGAGGCAGGCCAATGGCTTGACCAGAACCTGCCCAATAGCGCGCTTCTGGTCTATCCCGGCATCGGCCATCTGCCGCAGGAAGAAGCGGTTCAATCGACCCTTCGCGACCTCAAAGACTGGCTTGCGCAGCGCGAAACGGGCGCATCTTAAGCCCGTATTCACCATCTAAACGGCTAAGCGCCAAGATAAATGCACACCCTATGGACGCGAGGCGCGGTCTCTCGCTAGACTTGTGCACTGCATCACTAAAGAATCGAAGGTAAGGCTGTTTTGCGCAAACTAGGCATGATCGGCGGGATGAGTTGGGTCTCGACCGGAATTTATTACGACCGGATCAATCGCATCGTCCAACGCCGCGCAGCGCCGATGGCGTCTGCGCCACTGGTGATCGAGAGCCTCGATTTTTGCGAGCTTTACGCCCTTCGCGAAGAGAAGGAGTGGAAGCGCGCAGGCGAGATCCTGAGTGAAAGCGCAAAAAGGCTTGAAGGGGCAGGGGCCGAGGCGCTGATCATCAACGCCAATTCGATGCACAAACTGTATGACGATATCGCCGCAAACGTCGGTATTCCGATCCTGCATATCGCTGATTGTGTTGGTAAAGCTTTGAAAGACGCAGGGTGCAAAACCGCCGCAATCCTTGGCACGCGCAATGTGATGACCGAAAGCTTTTACCGCAAACGGCTGGTCGCACACGGAGTGGACCTTCTTCCGCCCAACATGACCAATGTCGATACGATGGACAGCATCATTTACGATGAGCTGATGGTGGGCAAAGTCACCCGCGATGCAGAGCGCAAGATGAAGACGATCATCACGAACAAGTCGCAGGAAGGGGCACAGGCCGTTGTACTTGCCTGCACGGAACTCGACCTCATCGTCGATGTTGACGCCAATGTTCTGCCGGTTTTCGATTCCACCCGCATCCATTGTCAGGCGGCGGCAAACTGGATCCTCGATGAAGGATCTGAGGATTAGAACTCAACTCGCCTATGAAAAACAACAGTTGGGCGCAGACAAATCGGTAGCGGGGTGCTTTTTTACATCTCCATGACTACTCGCGCCCCAGTGCTTGCCGCTTAATAGAGAGCAAGTCGCGGGTCTCGGGTCGCGCCGATGACCCAAGAGCTGGAAAGCTCTTGGGACCGCCTACCACCCCCCATTGCACCCGGTAGGCGGTCCCATTTTTTCCAATCCGCTTGGACACTATGCTCAGGCCGCGGGCGAAATGCGCGATATTCGCGTGATGCTTCTGTCCACGACTATCCGCCTGCGTTGCCGATCTGTTCCCGTTGAGCCCCGCCTGGCGCTCGCTTAAGCGGGTTTGCGTGTCTGATAGCACTTCCCCCGATACGGCCCCTCGCGCTGCCTTTGCAGCTGACCCCTATGCCCACGGCGGGCGCGAGTTCGCGCGTGTGGCAGCACAGGACGCACAAGCGCCGCTAACGCCAGCCGAACGCCGCGGCCCGCGCAGCGATTTTCAACGCGACCGCGACCGGATCATCCATTCGATGAGCTTCCGCCGCCTGAAGTCGAAGACACAGGTGTTCATCGCGCCCGATGGGGACCATTATCGCACGCGCCTGACGCACAGCGTCGAGGTTGCGCAGATTGGCCGCGTCCTGGCGCGCGCCTTGCGTGTAGACGAGGACCTGACCGAGGCGTTGTGCCTTGCGCATGACCTTGGCCATCCCCCCTTTGGCCACGCGGGCGAAGACGCCCTGTCCGAGGCCATGGCCGAGCACGGCGGCTTTTGCCACAATGCGCAAACGCTGCGCACCGTGATGCGGCTTGAAAGCCCCTATCCCACCCACGAAGGGCTGAACCTTACGTGGGACCTTCTCGAAGGGCTTGCCAAGCACAATGGTCCGGTGACCGCCCCCAATTGGGCCTTGGCCGAGCTTGATGCAGCTTTCCCGCTTGACCTTGGTTCCCATGCCTCGATCGAAGCGCAGATCGCGGCCGTGGCCGACGACATCGCCTATGACAATCACGACATCGACGATGGCCTTCGCGCAGGGTTTCTGACCCTTGATGACCTGATGGAACTGGATTTCCTCGCACACCAATGGCGCATGGTCGAAAAGCGCTTTCCAAACGCTGCGCAAGACCGCTTGCTGCGCGAGCTTATTCGCGATCAGATCGGGTTGATGGTGAATGACGTGCTTGAGCACACCAGAGCGCAGACGAAAGGCTTTGCCAGCGTTGCCGAAGTGCGCGCGGCGGGGCGACAATTGGCGGGATTTTCGCCTGAAATGGAAAAGCAGGAGCGCGAGCTCAAAGCCTTTATGTATCAAAAGCTGTATTACCATCCGGAACAGGTCAACGCGGCGAGCAATGCGCGCGATGTGATTGCGCGATTGTTCGAAGCCTATGCCAATGATCCGGAGCTGATGCCTGCCGATTGGCAAGCGCGCCTGCCGCAGGCCGAGCCGGGGCGCGCGCGCACGATCGCCGATTTTATCGCCGGGATGAGCGACAGTTTTGCCATGCGCGAGCTTTCACGGATCAGCGGCAATGTGCCCCAGGGGCTGATCAATGTCTGACACGCACGCCGAACCCAGCGGTCCCATCCGCATCGGACTTGTTGGCGCAACCGGCCTCATCGGGCGACGCCTGATCGAGATTTCGAGCGCCGGCGAGGATGTTCGCATGGTCGGCATCGCCCGGCGCGAGCCGACATTGCCCAAAGGCGCGAAGGTGGAAATGTTCGTGGCCGACCCTGAAAAGTGGGGCGAGGTTCTTGGCGCGGTCAAGCCGGCGGCGCTTATCTGCGCGCTGGGCACGACATGGAAGAAGGCGGGCCGCGATGAGGCGGCCTTTCGCGCCGTCGATTATGACCTCATCGTCAACACCGCCAGAACCGCGCAAGAGGTCGGCATTTCCAATTTCGTCATGGTCAGTTCGTCGGGCGCCGATGCGCGCTCGAAAAGCTTTTACATGCGCACCAAGGGAGAGACAGAGCAGGCGGTCTCGAAGATCGGGTTGAAACGGGTCGATATCTTGCGCCCCGGCCTCCTTAAGGGATCGCGCAAAGACGATCTTCGCCCGCTTGAGGCGGCGGCGCAATTCGCAAGCCCGATCCTCGACCCGCTGCTGCCCCGGAAATGGTCGGGCTATCGCTCGATTGACGCAGACGCCGTGTGCGAGGCGGCGATCGGGCTGGCTTTGCGTAAGGCCGCGGGGCGATTTACCCATGACAATGACGCGATCAAACGCGCAGCGCGCGACTGGCGCGCGAAAGCTTCTTTTCAAGACGAGTAACATTCAAGACGAGTAACAAGGGGACGCAAGGATGGAATGGAGCACGGTATTCTCGGCTGCCAATATCTTGGCGATGATCGCCTGGGTCGTGCTGATATTGCTCCCGCGTCATCCGATTGCGCTTGCCGGTGTGCTTTATCTCGGCGTGGGGCTGCTCAGTATGGTTTACGCTGTTGCCCTTGGCGGAGTGCTTTCAGGTGTTATCCCGGCAGGTGAGGGCGGCGCTGGCGCAAACTTCACCTCCATCGAAGGGGTGCGCGACATTTTCGCGAGCGATGGCGGCGTCACGATTGGCTGGGTTCATTACCTCGCCTTTGACCTGTTCGTCGGCCTGTGGATCGCGCGCGATGGCGATGCGAAGTTCATCTCGCGCTTTATTCAGGCTCCGATCCTTCTCCTGACCTTTGTCGCAGGACCGGCCGGTCTGCTCCTCTGGCTCATCATTCGCGAGCCGTCTGCGCGTGCGAAGGGGCGCTGGAATTAGGGGGGGCGCTGCAATTAGGGCGCCTTTTGCCCCGCGCTGATGTGCGCAAAATCGCTCCCGTAAAATTATGGACGCGCCCCTGATATTTGCCTAATCCTTCTCGTGAGAGAAGATTGGGGAGAGTAAGGAATGGCGTCTGAAGCCACCGATGATTATCTGTCATTTGACGAATTTTTGAAACATTGGGGCACGGTTGCTCCGGACCGGATCGCGCTCGAAATGGATGGGCGGATCACAACCTATGGTGAGGCGGAAAAACTCACGCGGCAATTGGTCGCCTTCTTCGCCGAAAACGGGGTTGGACGCGGCGACCGCATCGCGTGGCTTGGCAAGAATTCGGACCGCTATTTCCTCCTCCTTTATGCCGCCGCGCGTGTTGGCGCGGTGATGGCTCCTGTGGGTTGGCGTCTCGCGCCGCCCGAGATTGCCTATATCCTGACAGATACCGGCTCCAAGCTGTTGTTCGTCGAAGACGGCTTCATCGACACGGCCAGCGAAGTGACCGGCACATTGGAAAACCCGCCGCGCGTGTTCGAGGTCGAGGCCGCTTTCCGCGCCGCTGACGCGATGAACCCTGCCGAGTTCGAGCCTGCCGATCTGGATGATGCCATCCTCCAGCTTTACACCTCGGGCACGACAGGCAATCCCAAGGGCGTCGGGCTTTCCAACCGCAATATGTTCTCGCTGCGCAAGCCAAGCGTCGAGGAAGATCAGCCTTGGCAAAAATATGTCGAGACGGATTGCATCCTTGCCGCCATGCCATGCGCGCATATCGGCGGCACCGGCCTTGCCGCGATTGCGACGTCGAACGGAGTGCGCGCGCAAATCCTGCCCGAGTTCACACCCGACGGTGTGTTGAGCGCTATTGCCAACGGGGCAACGCACATGTTCCTCGTGCCCGCCGCGATCCAGTTCGTGATCCAGCACCCGCTGGCCAAGGAAACCGATTTCTCCGGTCTTCGCTATCTCATGTATGGCGCAGCGCCCATGCCGTTGGAGCTGTTGAAACAAACCGTCGCGACCATGCCGGGCGCAGGGCTTTTGCAGGTTTATGGCATGACCGAAACTTGCGGCACGGTGACGATGCTGCCGCCTGACGATCACTCGCTCGAAGGCAATGAACGGATGCGTTCGGCGGGCAAGGCGGTTCCCGGTGTCGAGATCGAAATCCGCGGCGAAGACAACAAAGAGGTCGAGCGCGGCGAAATCGGCGAGATCTGCATCAAATCCCCCTCGAACACGGCCGGATATTGGAAACTTGCCGAAGCGACCGCAAACACCATCGATGCCGACGGCTGGCTGAACACGGGCGATGCCGGGATCATGGATGCAGACGGCTATGTCTATATCCAGGACCGGATCAAGGACATGATCATTTCCGGCGGCGAGAACGTATATCCTGCCGAGGTTGAAAGCGCGATTTACGGCCACCCAGCGGTGGCAGAAGTCGCCGTGATCGGCATTCCGTCCGAACAATGGGGCGAAGAGGTCAAGGCCTGCTGCGTGCCAAAGCCGGGAATGGAGATCGAGGAGGGCGATGTGATCGCCTATGCGCGTGAACGGATTGCCGCGTTCAAGGCGCCCAAGAGCGTCGATGTGATCCCCGAAATGCCGCGCAATGCCTCTGGAAAGATCCTGCGCCGGCAATTGCGCGATCCCTATTGGGAAGGGCAGGACCGGCAGGTCAGCTAGGCGCCGCGCTTCGATGCCAAGCCCGACCAGCATGGACGATATCAGCGAGCATGGCGCCAAGCGTCATGCTCCTGCGACCTTGCGCAACCGCGAGGCGATTGCCCGCGTGCTGGCGGTCGAACTGCCCAAAAAAGGAACAGTGCTCGAAGTGGCGAGTGGTTCGGGTGAACACGCGCTTTATTTTGCGGCACAGTTTCCCGAACTCGACTGGCAACCCAGCGACCCCGATCCCGATGCCCGAAATTCGATCAGGGCCTATAGGCAGAAGTATAAGGGAACCAACTTAAGGGATGTCCTCGAGGTTGATGCAAGTCTGCCCAAAGCGTGGGCAATACCCCCTGATATTGACGCAGCCTTGTGCATCAATATGATCCACATATCTGCCTACGCTTCGTGCACTGGTCTTTTCGAAGGCAGCGCGCGCCTCGCTGCCCAAGGGGAGGGCACTGCGGGTTTTCCCGTGATCCTTTATGGTCCGTTCTTTGAGCAGGGGATGGAGCCGGCGGCGTCGAACCTTGCCTTCGATTTGAGCCTGAAGGCGCGAAATCCGGAATGGGGCATTCGGGATGCCGAAAAAGTGGACAGCACGGCAAGGGCGCACGGTTTCGAGCGAGCCGCCCGTTACGAGATGCCCGCCAACAATCTGATGCTGGTCTATCGCAAAAGCTAAAGGCGCTTGCGGATTGCGCTGACCCTCACGCGCGGCGCAGCGCCTTGTTCAAGATCAACCGCCGTTGATGACGTCTTCGCCCGCCTGACCCACGGATTCGATGTCGCGGCCCACACCTTTGACAGTGTTGCACGCCGCGGTTGTCACGGTCAGCGCGCCAAGAACGATCGCAAGAACGGTTTTTTGAGTGGACTTCCGGCTCATTTTTGAAACTCCTTGATGGCTGGATATTAGCTGACAGCGCGCCTTCGCAATACACAAAAAAAGGGCCCGTCATTCAAGCGGGCCCTCTTTTGCGTCAGTTTGACGGACATTTATGTCTCTTCGTCAACCGCATCGGCAGCGGATTTAAGGTCGTCGCCAGCACCGCGAACGGTGTTGCAGGCCGCTGCGCTGAGGGTCATTGCGCCAAGGGCAACTGCGATAATGGTCTTGCGGATCATCGGGGGTCTCCTGTCGTGATGATAACAGGATAAATACGCGCCTAGCGTGCTTTGGGTTCCAAACTTTGCCGTTTGGTCTTTCGTTCGGACGCAAGAGCCCTCTCGCGCCAGGCGATCAAAAGCCCCGCGCCCACGATCAACGGTGCGCCGAACCACAGGCTTGTCGGCGGGGTGCGTTCAAACACGCTCCATCCATAAAAGGTCGCCCACAAAAGCCCGGTGTAGTCGATCAGCAGGATGACGCCCGCCGAGCCGAACCGCAAACTTGCCGTAAGCAGCATTTGCGCAAGCGCGCCGCACAGACCCATGGCAAGGATCAGCCCCCAGGTCACCGGATCGTGCGGCACGTAGACAAAGGGCAGGGCAAGAGCCATGAGCGGCGTGGTGAAGGCGGTGAACCAGAAGACAATGCTCCACGGACTCTCGGTCTTGTTAAGGTCCTGGATTTGCATGCTTATGATTGCAACCCAAAGCGCCGCAAGCAGGCCGACAACGGCACCAAGCGGGTCAATGCCAGCGCCGGTGCCAAGTCCAAAGCCGGGCTGGGTAAGGACCAGCACCCCTGCAAAGCCAAGCGCCACCGCGCTCCAGCGATATTTGCCCGGCCTGTCCTTGAACATGAGCACACCCAAAAGCACCGCGAACAATGGCGAGGTGAAACCCAGCGCGCTCGCCTCGGCCAGCGGAAGAAGCACGACTGCACCATAGACAAGGAACATGCCGGTAATGCCCATGATCGCGCGGCCACCGTGGGCGCGCAGGCGATTTGTTTTGAGATCGGAAAGCCTGCCCCACGCTGCGAGCAGGCCGGTGATGCAAACAAGGGTGATGAGCTGCCGCCAGAATACGAGCTCTGTCAAGGATGCGCCGCGCGCCTCGGTCACCTTGACCAGCATGGACATGGTCGCAAGCGTGGCAGCGGCGGCCAGTCTGATACCGAGCGCTAGAAAGGGGCGGGGCCGGGCGACTGATCCATCCATTGCTGCAACGCTTTAGGGCCAATGCGCGATTGCGCAATCCTTGGCTTGGAAACTTGCCCACGAACTTGCGTGGTTTGCAACGTCCCCTAAATGGGCGCGATGGAGATTTTCAACGCCCTGACCTTTGCCAGCGACGCCGCGCTTCTCGCCGTGGCGGGTGCGGTGTGCTGGGCATTGGCGGTGGTGTGCTTGCTCATGGACCGGATGCGCGAAAAACGCCGTTCGGTCGACCGGTTGGAGCGCGTGGGTTTTGTGCCCTGGACAGGCCTGTTCCTTGGCCTCGCCATTATCGGTGGCGGGTGCCTTGCGATGAGCCTGCCGGTCGTGCTCGGCAACCTTTAGAGGCAGGCTTCCCAATTCGCGAGCCGAAAGCGAGTGCAAGCGCGACCGCGCGTCGGCCGGTCAGGCCGTAGCCAAGCGAGCCGGATGGCTCGCGCCCGGTGCTTGAGGGCGGCCTGCCTTACAGGCAGGCTTCCAGATACGCCTGATCGAACCCGAATTGACGCGCTTTTTCAAGCGTATAGGGACGCAGGCCGCTTGAGCGGAATTCGCCCATGATCTTGCCGTCTTCGCTCTCGTCCAAATACTCGAATTTGAACAGTTCCTGCGTCACGATCACGTCGCCTTCCATCCCGATCACCTCGGTGATGTTGGTCGTTCGACGCGAACCATCGCGCAGACGCTTTACCTGAACGATCAGGTCAACCGATTCCGCGATCTGGCGTGAAATCGCCTCTTTCGGGATCTTGATGTCGCCCATCAGGATCATGTTTTCCATACGGCCAAGGCACTCACGCGGGGAGTTGGCGTGGAGCGTACACATCGAGCCATCGTGGCCCGTGTTCATCGCGGCAAGAAGGTCGAAACATTCCGCGCCACGAATCTCACCAAGGATGATCCGGTCAGGACGCATACGCAGGGCGTTTTTCACAAGGTCACCGATGGTAATCGCGCCTTGCCCTTCAAGGTTTGGCGGACGTGTTTCCAGCGGCAGCCAGTGCGGCTGTTGCAGACGAAGTTCGGCGGCGTCCTCGATCGTCAGAACGCGCTCACCCGGGTCGATCATTTTCGACAGGGCGTTGAGCATGGTCGTTTTACCCGAACCCGTACCGCCTGAAATAACGATGTTCATCCGGCACGCGCCCGCGATCTTGAGGGCGGTACACATTTTCTCCGACATCGAACCGAATTCCTTGAGCATATCGAGGGTGATCGGTTTTTCGGAGAATTTACGAATGGAGATCGCGGTGCCGCGCAGCGACAGGGGCGGAACGATGACGTTCACACGAGAGCCGTCTTTCAAACGGGCGTCGGCAAGCGGCGTGGTCTGGTCGACGCGGCGGCCGACCTGGTTCACGATACGCTGTGCAATCTGGAAAAGGTGCTGTTCATCGCGGAACCGGATTGGCGCGATAACAAGCTTACCCTTTTTCTCGATGTAGGTCTGGTCGGGACCGTTGACCATAATATCGGAAACGTCAGGATCGTTGAGGAGTTCTTCGAGAGGACCAAAGCCCAGAAGCTCGTCGATGAGAACTTTTTCGAGCGCAAATTGTTCGCGGCGGTTCAGCGTGACCTTAAGCTCGGCCAGCACTTCCATGATGATGGGGCGGAATTCTTCCGACAGCTCTTCCTTGGTGAGCGTCGCTGCCGCTTCAGGGTCGACACGCTCGAGAAGGCGCGGGAGAACCTGTTCCTTGATCTTGTGAACGCTCGCCTCAAAGCCGCTGGCTTCGTTTTCTGCGGCGTTGGTCGAGTTCATGCGCTCCTGCAGCCGGTCCATCGCATCCGAAGTTGCATTGCCGGAGGAAGGTTTCGGCGGGGGTGGAGCAGCGGCTTTTGCAGGTTCGGAGCTGCCGCCGCCGTCTTCGGGCAGCGGCGGGAATTGCTCACCACCTTTGGCTTTTTCAGAAGAAGAGCTGCCGCCCTTCATTGGCCTTGCAACGCCAAAAGCAGGTTTCGCGCCAGGCCTCATACCGCCTGCGCCGCCTTTTTTGCCGAATGCGCTCATTCAAATAGCCCCCAGGCTCAAACTTGGTACCACTTGCTGTTTCGCGAGTTATCACGAACAGCGTCTCTCGAAATGTGGTGAATAATTTGGAAACCTTAATTTTTCGCCAAGGTTGCCGCTTGCCAAGCCAGATTATTGGAAAGATCAAGGATCCAATATGCACGTGTTGTTTCTGACATCCACATTACCGCGCTGGGCGGGCGATATGCAGGCGAATTTCGTCGGCGAACAGGCCGATGCCTGGCTGGAGGCGCGTCCAGACGACCGCATCACCATCCTTGCGCCCGCATCGCAAGGCGCGCCCGGCGAAGAGCATCACGGTCGCAAGACGATCAAAAGATACACTTATGCTCGTCCTGCCTCGCTGCAGACGCTGGCCTATCCCGCGATCATGCCAAATCTCAAGGCGCGGCCATGGCGTGCATGGCAGATCGCGCCGCTGGTCTGGGCGCAATATCGCCGCGCGAAAGAGATCATAGGCGAGGGCGGCGTCGATCTGGTCTATGCGCATTGGGCGGTGCCGCAAGGGTTGGTCGCCCACCGGCTGAAGGCCAGAACGGGCGTGCCTTACATCTTGCAGACCCACTCAAGCGATCTCAGCGTTCTGTCCAATTTCGGCAGCGCAGGGCGCGGCGTTGCGCGTGCAATGTTGCAGCAGGCCGAGCACTTTTTCTGCGTGAATGCGGGACAGCTTGATCTGGCACGCGGGTATTATCCCGAACTCGCCACTGGCGACACCGTGACGGGGGCAAGCGTCATCCCGATGGGCGTTGCAAAGCTGCAACCGATGGGCAGTTCGACCGGTGAAATCGAGATCGGATCGATTGGACGCCTGTCCAAAAAGAAGGGCCTGGACCTGCTCATCCGCGCGCTTGAGAAACTCCATGAGAGCGGGGTCAGCCCGCGGGTCGGGATCGCTGGCGACGGAGAAGAACGCGAACATCTGCAAAGCCTTAAGCGCCGCGCCAATGTCGATTTTTTGGGATTCCTATCCGGCAAGGAAAAGGAACATTTTTTGGAAAGCTGCGAACGCTTTGCCTTTCCCGCAAAAGCGAGCGGCGGCGATGTGGAGGGATTGCCCGTGGCATTGCTGGAGGCGCTGATGCGCGGACAGCCTGTGCTCGCCTCGCGCGATACCAATATCGAACTGCTGCCCGAATGGGACGCGATCAAGCGCGATGTGGTTTTCGTCGAGGACCCCACCGATGTTGACGCGCTTGCATGCGCTATTGTCGAATTGATGGCCCGATCACCGGGTTCTGCCGGTCAAGCGAAGCAAGTCCTGTCGCGCTATTTGTGGAGCAATTTGATCGAGGAATATCTCGAACCCATTGAAAGGCGCCTGAAGCGCCGGACTGGGGCCTGATCCTCGAACAATGCGGGCTCGGTTCGAAAGCCCCGATCAGCTCGAGAGGAGCGCGATGCGATCTGCGTCGGTGGTGAGCGCGCGTGCGTTGACGGCGCGCATCTCGCCTGCATGAGCGAGAACCTGGCCGATTACCTTGCGCTCTGTTTCTTTCAGGCGGTCGGTGAAACCAATGTTCTCCGCAAGGCTGAGGTTGAGGTCGGCGGAGTTGATGATCATCTCTATCGCTTCCTCGAGATCCTCTGATCGCGAAAGATCAAAGCGCTGTTCCTCACCATCCCGGCGAAGGAAGATCAGCCCGCCCAATTGCGAGGGCGAGGCATAACTCACCTCTAGAAATTCATCCGCATGCGCGCGTGTGGAGATCAGGAAACGCTTGCCCGTGGTGAGCGCAATTGCCGAACGGATCACATCTTTGATTGCAATCGCAGCTCTTATGCGCGGTGGCACGGTGAGCGTTTTGAGATTGTATGTGAACAGATGCAGCGGGCGCGCATAGGGGTAGACGGTGCCGGTGGCGGTATCGACCATCAACAGGTCATCGCCCATCAATTCATATCCGTTGCGCATCAGGGCGAGCGACAAAGTCGTCTTGCCGGTTCCGCCGTGCGCTGGAAATACGAAAGCCTCGCCGTCTTTGGCAACGCCGGCGCAGTGCATGAAAAGAACGCCGTTTTCCAACAGCTTCTGGTAAATAATCGGTTCGAGCAATTGGCCCTGAACAAATGCGCCAACTGGCGTCGTGTAGAACCGGTCGAGCCAATGGCGTTCAAATTCGATCACTGGCGATGCGCCGTCCAAACCGGTGACGGCATAACGGAAATGGAACAGGCCCTTGTAATGGAGGTTTTTTGCGTTCTCCTGCCCGATGCGATCAACGATCCGTAGGCAGACCAATGGAACAGATGCACCCAGCGGCCTTTGCGCAATGCGCGAATATTCATTGTCGAAATATTCAAGGTAAGAGCGCGGGCCCGTCACCTCGACCTGCACCAGACCATTGAGATTATAGCGACGCGTGTCAGCTGAGGCCATTGTTCACCACCTTTGTTGGCGTTGCCTCGCGTTGGAACGCAAAAGCGAAAAACGCCGCCGTCATATTTACCAAGAGGCCGCAAATCCGGTTGATTGCGATTGCAAGGAATGCCGCCGCAGGAGCGAGTGTTCCGGTCAATTCGGCCAGCGCTGCCGAAAGCGCCTCGGCAATACCAAGACCCGACGGAACAAGCGAGGCCGCAGAGCCCAGAATTGTGGCAAACGCAAACAGCAATGAGGATACCGGCTCGACAAAAAGCCCAATGATCGCGAACGCGACGAAAATCCTCGCAGCGATCAGCAGCAGGCCGACAATGCGATAAGCCAGCGCGGCGAGGGCAACGCCTGCTCCCGCGCGTCGCATAAGCAGGATTTCCATCGCAACGAGGGTCACCCCGCCAAAGGCAAGAAGGCCTATCGCGGCAAGGTTGAGCGCAGGGGTGGGTTCTTTTTCAAAGCCGAGAATGGCAATTGCGCCAGCCACCGCAGCGCAGGCGATCCATAGCAGCGAGAAGCTTAAGACGATAAGCGAGCTTGCGCCGAGTTTTCCGCCTTTTTGCCGCAGCGCCGCCGTCCTTACGATCGCACCGCCCGGAATGGGCAATAACTCGGCCACTTGTGCATAGGCGCTGACCCGGACGCCGTGCCAAAAGCCGGTTTGCAGGCCGAGAGCCTTTGCCATCAATTGAAGGTTTATCGCGCTGTAGGCGAGGGTCAGCGGAGACAGGACGAATAGCAGGAGGAGAAGGGGGGGAAGAGCAAGATCAGATAGGCTGAGATCAAGCGCACTGACCGAGACGACGAGGCCACCTGCAAAGAGAAAGAGCGCGGCAATCAGTAGCGGAAATTTGAATCGCTTGGCCTGCGCCGCAAGGCTTTGGGTAAAGGCCATCACGTAATTGAGAACCGTCGACCCTTGCATCAGAACCCGCCCCAATAGTCGCTTGGCGCAGGCATTGCGGGCGCTGCGATATTGTCACCCCACATGATGTGAGCAGGCACATCGGACGGGTTGGAAATTGCCACGCGCCCGCGCGAAAGCCCCACCGTTTCGCCCGCTTCGACCCGCTCGCCAGCGATCATCAGTGGCGCAGATGCGGTGTAGGTGCCCGGGACAAGCACAGTCCAATTGATCGCTTCGCCTGCCTCAAGATCGCGGCCTGCCAGATACAGATCGCCCCAGAAATGCCGATAGGTGCTGCGCAGCGCCGCTTCGTCGTCGGGGTGGAAGAAGGTGCGCCCATCGCTTTCGAAAAGGGGCGCGAACATCTGCTCATTGTCGAACAGGAGGGGCACCGGCTGCTGCGCCATTTTACCAGCAAATTTGGGCACGCCAGACGCGCGATACCCTTCGATCCCCCATGGCGTCATGAAGCCGTTTGCCTTGGTGAACCGCCCGATCATTCCGCAGCAATCGAAATAGGCGACCGGCTGCGCAAAAGTTTCGTCAATTGCGGAGAGAAGCGCGTGCTGGCGCTGCGTCACGGGCTCTTCATTGGTCACCCACGCCATCATCGCGAACAGGGCAATCGCGGCCGTACACATCGGTGCGCCATAACGCTCTGCCAGAAAGGCGAAGGATACACTGACCGCAATCGCGACCGGCGGCAGAATGAATACGTAAAAGTAAGGCGCTGAATTGTGGTAGAAAAGCGGGGTCAGCACCGGAAACCACAAAAGCGCAAGAGCGGCGCGTTTCGCCACGGGGCGTTTGTCCTTGGCGATCAGGACAGGCGCAAGAGCCACCGCGAGCGCCAACGGCACGGCAAAAAGCGCCGCATGACGCATCAGGTAAAGGTAGGGAGAGTGGAAAAGGCCAAACATCTTGGCCGCCGACCGGCCCGCGTAACTGGTCGTGCTGACCGCGGCCTGACCCGCTTCTGCTGCTGCCGAATGCCACAGGTAGAGCGCAGCGCCCATGACGGCTGCGACCACGCCAGCTGCGACCCAGCGCGCCACATAGCGCCAGTCGAACCCTTCCTCTTCCCAGCGCCATAGAGCGACGCCGAAAAAGGCAGGGAACCACAGAACGAACTTGATCGTGACCAATGCCGAAATTGCGATAAGCGCGCCAAGCGCAAGGATGGCAGGCGCGCGAAGACGGGTGCACATTGCCACCGCAAGCGCGCTTCCAAGGGTCGCCGCAGCGATCGCATCGACGCGAAACGATGCCGCGTGGTTGAGCACGAAACCGCCGCCCAGATAGGCCGCAACCGCCAGATAGGCGGCGGTATCATTGGTGATCTTTCGCGCAGTGACAAAAATCGCTGCGCTGGCAATCGCGGTGAAGCCGAGCATCACCCAACGCGCGGTGAGGATTTGCTCGACCGCCGTGCCGCCAAGCTGGGGCAGCCACCATGCAAACATTTGCGTGTGCAATGTCTGAAGCGGCTGGAAATTGCGCCCTTGGGCAAGGGCTTCGACCTGCGAGTAGAACCAGAATTCGTCCCAGTTGATCGAGCGCGTGAGCGCCAGATGCACGTGAAGCACCGCCATCAGAACGAGCAGGGCGGCAGGCCAAGCCTTTGATAGTGTCTGTGAAAGAGCGCCCAGAGACCCGGCGGGCTCTCGCGGGCGCTCCAGTGTGGCCGCGCTCATGCGCGCCGCCTTACCTGACGCCTGTCTGCAGTGCTGACGGAGTGATCCTCGGACGCGCCGCCGCTGTGATCGAGCCGCTCCTCAATCCGCCTCAGCTTGAGCATGTTGGCTTCGAGAAGCTTGCGGTTTGTGGCGATCAGGTCGGCCAGAATGCCAAGCACGCTCACCAGCACACCGATAATCAACAAAGCCCCGCCAATGACCAGCGACTGGATGTGCCCGTCGCCATCGCCATTGGCAAAAAACCAGAGGAAACGTGCAATCGGCAGCAGGCCGAGAACCGTCGCCAGCGCGCCCAGACCCACAAACACGCGCAGCGCGTTAAACGTGGTGTAGGCGCGAAGGATTGTCACCCCTGTCTGCTGGATAAAGCGCGGGATCGACTTGAACAGGCGCGAGGGGCGCGTTGCGGCATGGGTGCGCACCGGCACGCTTGTGATCGACAGGCGCTTTCGTCCTGCCTGGATCAACATGTCGGTGGTGTAGCTGAAATCGGTGGTGATGTTGATGCGCTGGGCGGCATCGCGGCTGATCGCGCGAAAACCGCTAACGGCATCAGTGATCTCGGTCGCAGAAAGGGTGCGCACCACATATGAGCCAAGCCGCTGAAGCAGCCGTTTGAACGGGCCGAAGTGTGCGTTGTTGCCAACCGAGCGGTCGCCAATGCAGATGTCTGCCTCGCCAGCGACAACGGGGGCGACGATCTTGGCAATGTCGGCCCCTTCATACTGGCCATCGGCATCGGTGTTGACGATGATATCCGCACCTTCCGACAGGCATTTGTCGATCCCGCTGCGGAACGCCTCGGCAAGGCCACGGTTGCCCCGGTGGCGCACGACGTGATGCACGCCCCACCGCCGCGCGACGCCGCTGGTATCGTCGTTGCTGCCATCGTCGATGATGCAATATTCGATTGTATCGACACCCGGCAGCGAGCGCGGCAGCTTCGCCAGCGTTTCCGGCAGCACTTGCGCCTCGTTGAGGCAGGGTATCTGGATAATCAGTTTCATAGTGTCGTTTTTGCCCCCTTGCGCCTTCACACACATCGCGCGTGCGCCCGGTATTTCAGGCTGTGCTAGCGAGGGGGGCTTAAGCAATCGTAAACCATGATTGGCCAGCAAGGCTTCGCGCTGACAAATTTCGGGCGAAATAGCGGGTTTCGCTTCAACTTCTATTCAAGCTTTGCCAGTAAGGGAGCCCAATCACGGGAACGGGCCATGGCCAGCGCATCGCTTGGCGGGACAATCAGGGAAATAACGGCAAAATATGTGCGGCATTATCGGCATCGTAAGCTCGAACGCGGTTCAGGATCGGTTGGTCGATGGCCTGAGGCGGATGGAATACCGCGGCTATGACAGCGCAGGGATCTGCACGCTTGATGACGGGCAGCTTGTGCGCCGCCGCGCGGAAGGCAAGCTGTTGAACCTTGCAGGTGTGCTGGAGAACGAGCCAGCGCCCGGCACGGCCGGAATTGCACACACGCGCTGGGCCACCCACGGCGCGCCAACGGCATCGAACGCGCACCCCCATGCAACGGGTGAAGTTGCCATCGTCCACAATGGCATCATTGAAAATTTCAAGGAATTGAGGGCGCAGCTTGCCGATGCCGGCCGCACTTTCGAAAGCGAAACCGACAGCGAAGTTGTCGCGCATCTGGTCTCGGCTGAAGTCGAGGCGGGGCTTTCGCCCGAAGACGCCGTGCGTGCCGTTCTGCCGCGCCTTCGCGGGGCTTTTGCATTGGCGATTACTTTCCGCTCGCAACCCGACCTCTTGATCGGGGCGCGCCTCGGGTCACCATTGGTGGTGGGCTATGGCGAGGATGAGATGTTTCTGGGCTCCGATGCGCTTGCCCTCGCGCCGCTCACGCAGAAAATTACCTATCTTGAAGAAGGCGACTGGGTCGTCGTTCGCCAGGACGGCGCGCAAATCTTTGATGCCGATGGCAATGCGGTCACGCGCAAGGTTCAGGCCTCCGGCGCGTCGGCAGCGGCGGTGGAGAAGGGCAATTATCGCCACTTCATGCAGAAAGAGATTTTCGAGCAGCCCACCGTGGTTGCGCAAACGCTCTCCTCCTATCTGCGCCGCGAAGATGTCTCGGTGGCGCTGCCACAGTTCGATTTCGATCTTTCCGCGATTCGCCGCCTGACCATCGTTGCTTGCGGCACATCCTATTATGCCGGCCTCGTTGCCAAATACTGGTTCGAGCAATTCGCCCGCGTGCCGGTCGATATCGATGTGGCATCGGAATTTCGTTACCGCGATCCCGTGCTCGAAGAAGGGGGCCTTGCGCTCTTCATTAGCCAAAGCGGGGAGACCGCCGATACGCTGGCCGCGCTTCGCCATTGCAAGGAAAACGGTCAGGTGATCGCGGTCGTCGTCAATGTGCCGACCAGTTCCATGGCGCGCGAGGCGGACCTTCTTTTGCCAACCCATGCAGGGCCCGAGATCGGGGTTGCCTCGACCAAAGCCTTCACCTGTCAACTTGCGGTTCTTGCCGCTTTGGCAGCGCATATGGCGGTCAAGAAAGGCCGGACGAGCCGCGAGGAAGAGCGCGAGGTCGTCACCCACCTGCTCGAAGCGCCCGCCGCGCTCAATGCGGCGCTCAGCCACGATGATGATATTGCCGCCATGGCGCACCACTTCGCGCAAGTGCGCGATGTGCTCTATCTTGGGCGCGGACAGGACTATCCGCTTGCGCTCGAAGGGGCTTTAAAACTCAAGGAAATCAGTTATATCCACGCCGAAGGCTATGCCTCTGGCGAGATGAAGCACGGGCCCATCGCGCTTATCGACGATGATGTGCCCGTGGTGGTGATCGCGCCGTCGGGTCCGCTGTTCGAGAAAACCGTCTCGAACATGGAAGAAGTGCGCGCGCGCGGTGGCAAGGTTGTCCTGATCTCCGATGCGAAAGGCATCAAAGAAGCGGGCGAGGGCTGTCTGGCAACGATCGAGATGCCGGTCGTGCACCCGCTGATCGCGCCGTTGGTGTACGCGATACCGGTGCAATTGCTGGCCTATCACGTTGCGGTCGTTAAGGGCACCGACGTTGATCAGCCGCGCAATCTGGCGAAATCGGTAACGGTCGAATAATTGGCAGAAAATTGGCCCTGTGGTCGGCCAAAAAAACTGGCGGCGAGATACCAAGTTTTACGCCCTCCTAACCTTTGCCGGTTAACCACTTCCGCGTGAGCGACGAAAAACATCTCCCTCCCCCTTCGATCGAGCAGGAATTGCCGGTTTCGGCTGTCCTTGGTCTGTCTGAAAAGGGGCAAGCCGATTGGCCGCGTCTTCGCGGGTTGGAGGCGCAGGAACTCAGTCGCCTGACATTGCACCGATTCTTCGTTCATGCGATTGTCGCTCTTCTTGTCGCGCACCTTTACACCCATCTGGTCGGGTTGCTTTTCATGGGGCTGTGGCTTGGCGCTCTGGCCGTGGTGCAGATCACGGGGATGCGCTCGGACAAGCGCCAGCATGAATACAACACGCGCCGCGGCAAGCATACCTTGCCCAAAAACCATTCGCGCACCGCAATTGTTTCCGCGATCCTCTGGGCTGTGCCCTTGATAGGATTTGCGCCGTTCGGTTCGGTTGAAAGCGCAGGGACCTTGATGGCTGTCATCGGCACGCTGATGGCGGGCCGGGTCTATTTTTACACCACGACCCCTCTCAACATGGTCATTGCTTCGCTTATCAACGGCATTGCAGGTTGCGCGCCTTTCATCGTGATGGGCGAGTGGGCGCTTGTCACCGGCGTCGTTCTGTTCACGATCTGCACCGTGCTTGGCGCGATTGAAGTGGGCCGCACGCATATGGCTGCGCGCATCGCGGAAAGCGCGATAATCGAAAAAGAAGAGGTTGTCTCGCTGCTCCTGCGCGAATTCGAGGAGAATGAGGCCGACTGGCTGTGGGAAATCGACCCGCGTCGCCGTTTGCAGTCGGTTTCGCCCCGCTTTGCCTTTGCCTTGAACGCGACCGATAAAGAGGTCGAAGGAAAGCCTTTGCTTGCTCTGATCGCGGGCGACAAATGGGAAAGCGGCGACTTCCCGCCAAGCCTTCACGAGCTTGCTGAAAAGCTGCGCAATCGTGAAAACTTTTCCAATCTGATCGTTCAGGTCTCGATCAAGGGCGAGGAACGCTGGTGGGAGCTTTCAGGAACACCGATCCGCGATGAACGCGGCAAATTCACCGGGTTCAGGGGCGTTGGTTCGGATGTGACCGAACAGCGCCAGTCCTCCGAGAAGATCGAATATCTCGCGCGCTATGACACGCTCACCTCATTGCCCAACCGTCTGATGCTGACAGAGGCGCTGGGCGATGCGCTGGACCATGCCGAGCATTGGCGCTCGCGCTGCGCATTGATGATGATCGACCTTGATCGCTTTAAAGCGGTAAACGATTCTCTCGGGCACATGACTGGCGACAAACTGCTCGCGCAGGTGTCTTCGCGTCTGAAGGCTCTCATGGGAGACAATGCTGTTGTCGGGCGCCTTGGCGGCGATGAATTTGCAGTCGTCATCCGCGATGCAAGCGACCTGAATTATCTGCGCGATCTGGCGCGGCGCGTGATTTCGAGCCTGTCCGAACCCTATCAGGTTGATCACCACACGCTTTATGTCGGCGCAAGCGTCGGCTCAGCCATCGGACCGCGCGACGGGCGCACCGTGGAAGAGTTGATGCGCAACGCCGACCTCGCGCTCTACCGCGCAAAGGATGCAGGCGGGGGCGAACACTGCCGCTTTGAACCCGTCCTCCACGCCTCGGCCGAAGAGCGCCGCCAGCTTGAGGCTTCCTTGCGCAAGGCATTGGGGCTTGATGAATTCGTGCTGCACTATCAGCCGGTCGTCGATGCACGCAGCGAAAGCATCGTCAGCTTCGAGGCGCTGGTGCGCTGGAACAGTTCGGAGCACGGCTTTGTCAGCCCGGGCAAGTTTATCCCGCTTGCCGAGGACACCCGCCTGATCGTGCCGATTGGTCGCTGGGTCCTGCGTCAGGCGTGCTTCGAGGCGCGCAATTGGCCCGATCACGTGAAGGTCAATGTGAACGTCTCGCCAGAGCAATTGCTCGAGCCCGATTTCCACCAGGAAGTGGTCGATACGCTCGCTGCAAGCGGCCTTCGCCCTGAACGGCTCGAAATCGAGGTGACGGAAAGCATTTTCCTTCGCGATGCCTCGGTTGCCCGCAATGCTCTCGAACAGGTCATGGCGCTTGGCTGTTCGATCGCGCTCGACGATTTTGGCACTGGCTATTCTTCGCTCGGTTACCTGCGCAAGCTGCGCTTCTCGACGATCAAGGTCGACCGCACCTTCGTCCAGGGGGCCTCACAGGGCGCGAATGAGAGCCTTGCCATTATCAACGCGGTGGTCGCGATGGCGAAAAGCCTCGACATGACCACCACGGCCGAAGGGGTGGAAAGCGCCGAAGAGGCCGAACTGATCCGCAACCTTGGCTGCGACAAGATTCAGGGTTTTTACTTCGGACGCCCGATGGCGAGCGAAGATGCGCGAGGATTGTTCAGCAAGAACGGCCTGCCAAACCCGCGCCGCCTGCGGGCATAGGCTCGCAAGGCAAAGGGCGCCAGGCTCAGCCCACGGGCTCAAGCGGCAACGAGGGACTTCACCACGTTTTCAAACAGGGCGCGCCCGTCCTCGCCGCCAAGCGATGGGTGAGCGGCAGGTTCGATTGCACGTTCAGGGTGAGGCATCATGCCCAGAACGCGGCCATTGGCGCTCAGCACACCTGCGATATCGCGGCGCGAACCGTTGACATTGTCCTTATAGCGAAAGGCGATACGCCCTTCGCCTTCGAGCGTGTCCAGCGTCGCTTCGTCAGCGAAGTAATTGCCGTCATGGTGCGCCACGGGAATGCGCAAGACCTGCCCCTGATCGAAACCGCTGGTGTAGATCGAGCTTGTGTTCGCCACTTCCAGTTCAGCCGTGCGGCACACGAACGTCTGTCCTGCATTGCGCATCAAAGCGCCCGGAAGAAGCCCGCTTTCGGTGAGCACCTGAAACCCGTTGCACACGCCCAGCACCGGCACGCCCCGCTCGGCATCCTTGACCACCGCCTTGAGGATCGGACTGCGCGCGGCCATGGCGCCAGAACGCAAGTAATCGCCGTAGGAAAATCCGCCCGGTAGCGCGATGAAATCGAGGCCTTCGGGCAATTCTGCATCGCCATGCCAGATGCGCAGTGCAGGTGTGCCGGTAACGCTTTCCAACGCCACCGTCATGTCGCGGTCGCAATTGGAGCCGGGAAAGGTGATGACGCCCGCTTTAAAGCCCATCAGGCGGGTTCCTTCTGATCGTCAAGCCGTTCAATCGCGTAATCCTCGATCACCATATTCGCCAGCAACTGCTCGCACATCTTGGTGAGCGTTTCGTCCGAAGTGCCTTCAGCCACATCCATTTCGATCATGCGCCCGATGCGCACATCATTGACCCCTTCAAAGCCGAGGCCATCAAGAGAATGGTGAACAGCGCGCCCCTGCGGGTCGAGCACGCCGGGCTTCAAACGGACGAGGATGCGAACTTTCATGGGGCTTTTGTCCTTGCGCAAAGGGTTTCTCGTGTTTTGCCAAGGCCTATAGCGTTTCAGGCGCGCGGCGCAATCGGTGAGGCGACAGCAATCACCCGTCTGATTGCGAGGGCGGGAATGGGAAACGCTTGTTCATGAAAGGTCACCGGGCCTTGTAAAATACCCCGAAAAGAGTAGCCATCCCTAAGTGAGGGGTTTCAATTGAACCCTTACGAAAGGCTGGCAGGAGGCGATCTGTCAGCCTTTTTTAGTGTCCGTTTGCCGGTTCGATCCGGTTGGTGGCAACATCTTCCTGGCCCTTGGGCAGGACCACAAATTCCACCGCGTTTTCAGGGGTGAGATAGGTTCTGGCGATCTTCCCCAGATCGTCTGCCGTGATCGCTTTCAATGTCTCGGGCCCCTTGAACCATCGTTCAAGCCGCTCCTCCTCGCTTTGCGCGCGGTCGGCCAGTTGCAACCACCCGCCAAGCGATTTCAGCGCATTGTCATATGCTTCAAGCAAGGGCTGGCGTGCGCGTTTGATGCGATCGGGATCAATCGGTTTTTCGCGCAAATCCGCAATCATTTCGGCAATCGCGCCGCGCGCTGCTTCGACTTGGGCAACATCAAGCGAGGCGGTGATGGTGAAAGTGCCGTAGCCGGGGTAGATCCGGCTCATCGAGCTTGAGGCGCTGGGCGAATAGGCTTGGCCCAATTCTTCGCGAAGGCGTTCGGTCAGTTCAATGCGCACCAGCCGCGCCAGAAGCGACATCTGCATTTCCTCGACAAAATCGCTGTCGTCATTGGTCGGCCAGACAAGGCGGACGAACGCCTGATCGGCCTCGCCTTCATGGGTGAGGTGGTGGAGGGTGCGATTGGCGGTAAATTGCCGCTCTCGCGCATCCTTACGCACCCGAAACTCGATCTCGCGCGGCGGAAGCGCGCCAAGCGTTGCGCCCACGGCCTCAATCGCTGCCTCTTCGTCAAAGTCTCCCACCAGTGACAACTCAATCGCGCCGGATGCCAACCGGTCTGCGATGGCGGCCTCAAGCCCTTCGTAATCGAGCGCGAAATACGCCTCTTTATCGGCAAGACTGAAACGTGGGTCATTGTCAGACAGGATTGCGCCTGCTGCACTGCTGTAAGCGCGCTGGGGTGTCGATTTGAGGCGGGCGAAGAAATTGTCGATGCCGCGGCGAAATTGCTCAAGCCCATCGCTGCGATAGCCGGGATCGGTGATGGCGGCGGCAAGCACCTGCATCTGCAAGGCAAGGTCGCGCGGCGTGGTGGAGCCGGTGAAGCTGAAGGCATCGGCGGTATTGGAGGCGTTGAACCCGACGCTTCGCCCGGCAAGGATCGTCTGCAATTCATCGCGGCTGTGTTCGCCCAGACCGCCCGCGGAAAGCGAGCTCATCAGGTAGACGCGCAAGGGGTCGTGCTGCGTGTTCATCAAGGTGCCACCGTCGAGCAGCAGGCGATAGGCGACGCGATCCTCGCGCACGTCGGTCGTTTTCAAAGTCAGGCGCACATTGTTGGCAAAGGTGATGTTGCGAAAGCCCAGGCGCTCATCGCGCGCGTCCCTGATTATCTCACCCGGTGTGCCGAATTCGGTGTAGGCAAAAGTTTTCGGGCTGTCCTCCAGCGGCGGATTGATGGGAAGGGCCATCGCCTCGGCAAATGCCTGTCGCAGCGCAGTTTTGCCGCCCTCTGGCGCAGTGCGTCCCTGAAAGCGGATGAGCGGCTCGTCAAACACGATCAACCTTTCGCGAAGCGCGGCAAGCGCGGTTTCGGGGGTGATGGTGGGGGCAAGTTCCTCGAACAAGGCCAGTTGGAAAGCGGGCGTTGTCGGCACGTTTTCATCCGACACCACATTCAGGGCGCGGCGCGCGTAATAGCTGTTCGCCCTTGTCCCGGCACCGGCCACGCGGTTTTCCAACCCTGTGCGGATGTTGGCAAGCTGTTCATCGACCTCGGCGCGGGTAAAGCCGTGGACCTGCGCCTCGTGGACGCTTTGCACCGCAGCCATAACGCCTTCGCGCCATTTGCCATCCTCGCTGGCGATGCTGAGCGTATTGGTGCGCGCCTCTTCGAAAATCTCGCCTTGTGAAAAGCGCGCTGCTCTAAACGGTGCGTTTTCGGAGCGGGCAAGGCGAGACAAACGCCTGCGGATGATGCGGTAGGCGACCGAGTGCAAGATGCTCTCGCGGCGCGCGGCGCGAGTGTCGGGGCGGTCGATGTATGGCCCCATCATGGTGAGCGCGACGGTCTCTGACAGCGCGGGGTCGATAAAGATGTCCGTTTCGCCCTTGCGGGTAAGGTCGACCGGCCCGGTCTCTGGGTCTGCGGGGGCAGGCGCGGGTGTCCAATCGGCGAAATATTCAGCGATTGCCGCTTCCATCGTGGCGGTGGGCAGGTCGCCCACGATCACCATCACCGTGTTGGAAGGGGTGTAGGTCCGCTCGTAAAGCCCGCGAAGATCCGCCGCGCTCGCGTTCTCGATAACCTCTCTTGTGCCAATCGGCAGCCTTTGCGTGTAGCGTGCACCTGGCGCGATAAATTCGAACCTGTCCTCACGCGCCCGCTGCGCATAACCGCGCCGGTCGCGGCGCTCGGCAAGAATCACGCCGCGTTCGCGCTCCACGGCTTGCGGAGTGATGGTCAACTCGCTCGCCGTTTCGCGCATCAGCATCATCGCCGTGCCAAGCAGCTCGTCATCATAGCGCGGCAGGTCGAGCATATAGGTGATTGCCTCGAAGCCGGTCGAAGCGTTGGTGTCCGCGCCAAAGGCCAGCCCTTCGCGCTCAAGCAGGGGGATCATTTCGCCTTCGGGAATGTTAGTCGATCCGTTGAAGGCCATATGTTCGAGGAAATGGGCAAGGCCGCGCTCGTGTTCTTGTTCGGCGAGCGAGCCGGAGCCAATCCGCATCCGCACCAGAACCGTGCCCTCGGGTGTTGCGTTTTCGCGCAGGATATAGCGCATGCCGTTGGGAAGCGTGCCGAATACATAGGCCGGATCGACAGGCAAGTCGCTGGTTTCAAACGGCCATGCGTGTGTTGCCGCTGCGCTCTCGCCAGTGGTGTCACCGGTATCAGCGGCAAGCGGCGCGCTAAGCGAAAACACGAACAACCCGGCGGCAAATGCGCGGAATGCGGTTCTAATCAAAAGTTTGGTCTCTCAGTCCTCTTTGAAGGCACGAAGACTAACCGCTGCAAGATGTATGTCAGCTTATTTTTTCGTCGGGGGCGTGCCGCGCAGGCGCGTGCGGTGGCTCGACAGGTCGAGAACCTCGCCAGGCCCCGTATCTTCATTCTGCAACAGCCCAAGGCGGCGCGCGACTTCGCGGTAGGCCTCTTCCTCTCCGCCAAGGTCGCGGCGGAAGCGGTCCTTGTCGAGTTTTTCCCCGCTCGCCATGTCCCACAGGCGACAGCCATCGGGGCTGATTTCATCGGCGAGGATTACGCGGCTGTAATCGCCATCGAACAGGCGGCCAAACTCGAGCTTGAAGTCCACAAGCCGGATGTCGATTGCTGCGAACATGCCACAAAGGAAATCATTGATGCGGATCGCCATGGAGGAGATGTCCTGCATCTCTTCCTGGCTCGCCCAGTTGAAGCAGGCGATGTGTTCTTCGGCGATCAACGGATCGCCCAGCGCATCATCCTTGTAGTAATATTCGATCAGCGTGTGGGGGAGGGGCTCGCCCTCTTCCAGACCCAGACGTTTGCAGATCGAACCCGCTGCCACATTGCGCAACACCACCTCAATCGGGATGATTTCGACCTGCCGGACAAGCTGTTCGCGCATGTTGAGGCGACGGATGAAGTGGGTGGGGATGCCGATGTGCGAAAGGCGGGTGAACACATGCTCGCTAATGCGATTGTTGATCACGCCCTTGCCGTTGATCGTGCCCTTTTTCTCCGCATTGAAGGCGGTCGCATCGTCCTTGAAATACTGGATCAGCGTGCCGGGTTCAGGACCCTCATAGAGGATTTTGGCCTTGCCTTCGTAGAGTTTGGAGCGGCGGGACATACGCGGGTCAGTTCCCTTTTCTGGCGAATGGTGCCCGGGGGCGGAATCGAACCACCGACACGCGGATTTTCAATCCGCTGCTCTACCCCTGAGCTACCCGGGCATTCGCTGCGTCGTGCGGGGGCATCGAGGCGCCCCGGCGAGCAAATGAAGCGGCGCTATGGCGCGGCTTTGCGTGAATGGCAAGAGAGAAATGGGCCGGTTTATTCGCTTTTGCGATTATTCTTGTGAATCCCACTGCTCACGCGCGATTTGTTCAGGGTCAACCGGCTCTCCAGGAACCGAGTACCCATCGCCAAACCACCGCGCCAGATCGCGGTCCTTGCACCGCTGCGAGCAGAAGGGGGCGAAGGGGTTTTCAGCTGCGCTATCGCCCTGCTGCTTGATCGCGTGGTCGCGTGGTTTCTTGCAGATTGGGCAGGTTTTGGTCGAAGTCGTCATCGCGCAATAATCTGGGCCTGGGGTCCTTCGAGTGCAAGGGCAGGGTTTGCCTCTATCCGCACCTCGCGCCCTGTGCGCCTAGCTAATTGGTCGATCCAGTCGGGCTTGATCTTCGCCCTGAGCGCAGGGTGGACGGTGAGCAGCAGCACCGGGCCATTCCCCTCGGCGCGCTCTGCCACACGTACGGCGTATCGCGCACACATTGCGACCCGGTGGTGCGCGAATCGGTGCAGAAGCGAGGGGCCCTCGAAACGCGCGACAATCTGCACAAGGCCAAAGCCGTTCATGGCTGTTCGTTCGTGCGGCCAATCGGCGAGCGCCTGGGCCAGCGCGTCGTCCACTGCGCGGCGGTCGGCTTTCGCTTCCAATGTGGGAAAGTCGATGCCGATATTGCCGCCCATGTCGAACCATCGAAGCGCCTTTGCGATGGCCGGAACCGCCGCAAGGGCAAGGTCGCGCGGGGGCAGGGCGCCGTCAATGTCGATCACCGTCATGCCCGGTGTCACCGCGCACAGGATTTCGCCGCCATCGAACGCGATGCTGCCCGATGAGGCGGCATGCCAGACCTCTTCCCATGCACCCGTTTCAAAGCGCCGCGTCGGCGTGCCATCTATCGATGGGATTTCGTCCACCTCGCCGTTGATCCAACGTGCTTGCGGCAGTTTGAGCCGGCCGCGTTCGGCAATGCTGGCCCGCGTGATCCGCACCTGACCGGTAAGTCCCTCGGTCGCTTCGCGCGGGAGGTGGTCAACCAAGGCCTCGCGTCCATCCTCGAGCGTTACCGTGCCCCGTTTGGCACCGCCGGTCTTGTGAGTGAGCCGCGCTGTGTGCAGCGTCCCTGCGGCAAGTTCGCCCGGCCATTGCAACCGCGCTGCGAGCACTTCGTCGCCGTCGATGAGCAGGCTGCGGCTCTCGCCAATCCCCTCTTCGACAAACCACTCAGCCAATTGCAAACCCCGCCGCCTTTAACAGCGCGCGCGTTTCATAGAGCGGCAGGCCCATCACGCCCGAATGGCTGCCCTTCATCCACTGGATAAGCGCCTCGGCCTGTCCCTGTATCGCATAACCACCCGCCTTGCCGCGCCATTCGTCACTGGCGATGTAAGCGTCGATTTCCTCGGCAGACAGGTTCTTGAAACGCACCACATTTTCATTGAGCCGTTCGCGACGGGTTCCATCAGGTGCGCGCAGCACCACGCTGGTCAGGACAACGTGGCGGCGGCCAGACAGAAGGTTGAGGCAGTCGCGCGCCTCGCTCTCTTCTTCGGTCTTTGGCAATATCCGGCGGCCGGCGGCCACGACCGTATCGCCCGCCAGCACAAAGCCGTCGGCTGAAACCGCAAACGCTTTTTCGCGGCCCATGCGCAGGGCGTAGTCCCGTGGGCGCTCGTCTTTCAGAGGCGTTTCGTCAATATCGGCTGGCGTCACGGCGTCAGGCGTCATCCCCAGACGCGCCAGAAGGTCGCGCCGCCGGGGCGATGCTGATGCAAGGGTAAGGTGAAGCGCGCTCACAAGCGCGGCTCACTTACTGTGGGCCGGGACCGCCGCGGCCCGGCATAAAGCGATAGGTAATGCGCGCCTTGGTGAGGTCATACGGCGTCAGCTCGCACAATACCTCATCACCCACGAGCACGCGGATCCGGTTCTTGCGCATCTTGCCAGCCGTGTGGCCCAGCACTTCGTGGCCGTTTTCAAGCTCTACCCGGAACATCGCATTGGGCAGCAGCTCGACGACGCGCCCGCGCATTTCGAGAAGTTCTTCCTTGGCCATGTAAGTCCTTTTGTGTTGTTCAATCGGAAACGTCGTTTGCCGTCTCCGTTTATCGAATTCCGCGCGCCATTTAGCGATGGTGAGAACAAAAGTGAAGCCTCGTGCGTTAAACGCGCAAATTCGCAGCAGTTTGAACGCGTCACGATCCGGGGAAAACCGGGCAAAGCGAGAAGCTGATGCAAATTGATACAATCGCGTGCTTTCAATAATGGCTCGCAATAACGCAAAAGGCCCGCATGAACCTCTCTACCCTTTCCCGCAGCGTTTTGATGACGGGTGCCGCCGCCCTTGCGCTCTCCACCGCTGGCACCGCCACTGCGCAGGAGCTAACCGCCCAGGCGCAAAACGAACCGCCCGAAGTGTCGGAAGATGAAGACGATCTTTCCGGCGGCATCATCGTATCCGCACAGCGTCTTCGCGGTCAGCTTAACGTGGGGCAAGCGCCCATTCTCGAACTCGACGAAGAAGCAATCGCAGCCGAGGGCGTTGGCTCCATCGGCGATCTCGTAACCCAGATCAGCGCGCAAACGGGATCATCGCGCGGGCGCGGCGGTGGTCGGCCAATTATCCTTGTGAACGGCATTCGCCCCGGCTCTTTTCGCGAGCTGTTCCAATATCCGCCCGAAGCCCTCGCCAAGACCGAAGTCTTTCCCGAAGAAGTCGCCCAGCGTTTCGGCTTTCCGCCCGACCGCCGGGTTATCAACCTGATCCTCAAGGACAATTACCGCAACGCAGAGGTTGAATTTGAATTCGAAGGCCCCTCGCGCGGTGGCAATTACACCCGCGAGCAGGAGCTTGGCTTCCTGCAAATCCGGGACGGCGCGCGGATCAATATCAATCTGGAGGCCAATGACAGCTCGCTCCTGACCGAGGATGAGCGCGATATTATCCAGACGGACAATTCGACCAGCGATGTCGCAGGCGATCCCGATCAGGCTCCGTTCCGCTCGCTCGTCTCCGACAGCCGCAGCCTTGAGGCCAATATCAGCTGGGCCAAGGCGTTTCAGGACAGCGGGACGGCGGTGACAGCCAACGCCAATTACCAGCGCAGCGACGCGCGCAGCCTACAGGGGTTGAACACGGTTCTGCTTTCCGACGGGCCGCAGGATGATCCGGCGACCAATAGTGTTCTTCGAACCTTTGGCGCAGACAGCCCGATTGAACAGGTCGTGGCATCGGACACATTTTCCGTGTCGGGTTCGGTCAATACGCCGATCAATTCGTTCCGCCTGACCACCACATTCGACGGCAGTTTGAGCGAGCGCGAGACACGGTTCGACCAGCAGTTCGACACGAGCGATCTGGTCGCGGCGGCAAGGGCGGGGGAGCTTGCGCTTGATGCACCGCTGCCATCGCAGCTCGATACAGGGTTCGACGTCGCCTCAAGTCGTACGATCACCGCTGAAAGCCTTGCGACTTTGCGCGGGCCGCTTGCCTATCTTCCGGGCGGTGAGTTGATCGCGACCTTTGATCTGGGCCTTGATTGGGACCGGATCGAAAGCGATGACACGCGCACCAATCTGCCATCGGAATTGACGCGCAGGCGTCTTTCGACGGGCGCGAATTTGAACATTCCGATCACCAGCAGGCGCGAAGGGTTCGCCGATGCGCTGGGCAGTTTCACACTCAACCTGCAAGCAGGGTTCGAAGACTTGTCCGACTTTGGTCTTCTGGGTGATTACACCGCTGGCCTGACCTGGGCGCCGTTCGATAATCTGGATCTGTCCGCGACCTATATCTTCCGCGAAGTTGCCCCGTCGTTAAGTGCGCTGGGCGATCCGCAAGTGGTCAATTTCAACCTGCCGGTTTTCGATTTCGTCAATGGCGAGACGGTGCTGGCCGATGTGACCACGGGCGGCAATCCCAACCTTGTCGCAGAGACGCAGCGCGACTGGAAATTTGCCGCAAACTGGGAGCTACCCTTCTGGGAGCGCGCCCGGTTCCAGGTCGAATATATCCGCAATCGTTCCGATGATGTGGTGAGCTCATTCCCGCAAATCACCCCAGAGATCGAAGCAGCGTTTTCCGACCGGATCACGCGCGATGCAAACGGCACGTTGATCGCGCTCGACAGGCGCCAGGTGACATTCGCCGAGACAAAGGCGGACAGGCTCAACTTCTCGCTGAATGTGCGCGGTTCGTTTGGTGGTTCGAGCGAGCGCGGCGAAGACAGGGGAGGCCCTTCTCAAAACGCTGCTCGCCCTGCCAATGCAAGGCCAGCGGGTGCTCCGGCTGGTGGTCCCCCGGCTGGACCCATGCGCGAAGGCTTTGCCGCCATGCGCGGTATCATCTGCGCCGATGATGGCGATGCGCGCATCAGGGCGCTGATCGCGCGGATTGAGGCGGGCGAGGATGTCTCGGACACGATCCCGGGCTTTGATCCGGCCATGGCCGATATGATGCTCTCGCGCCTTCGCGGCGAGGATGGCGAGATTTCGGACGAGCGGCTGGCCAGAGTTCGCGAGCGGATGTGCTCTGCTGAAGCTGGTGAGCGGATCGCAGCAGCACAAAATGGGCAAGCATCGGGGGGCAGCGCACGTTCTGGCGGCTCTTCGGGCGGTTTCAATCCGCTTTCCCGCCGCCGTTCGGGCTTTCGCTATTTCGTCTCGCTCAATCACACGATCGAGCTTGCCAATGAAATCCTGATTGCGCCGGGCCTTGATCCGCTGGACCAGCTTGACGGGCAATCGACCGAATTCCTCGGCCTGCCGCGCCATACATCGCGGCTTGAAGCGGGGGTTTTCGGCAATGGCATCGGAACGCGGCTGTCGGGCCGTTACACCGGCAAGGCGCGGCTTGACGGCTCGGCTGCGACCTCGACCAATACGATCTTCATCGACGATCTGCTGACCTTCGACCTGCGCGTATTTGCCAATCTCGACCAGCTTACCGGTGGCAACAGCCCGCTGCTCAATAATGTGCGGGTGTCGCTGCGCGCCGACAATGTCTTCGACGTGCAGCAAAACGTGGTCGATGAAACGGGCGCGACACCGCTCACCTATCAATCATTCCTGATTGATCCGGTGGGCCGCTATGTCGGGATTGATATTCGCAAGCTGTTCTAATTAAGCCGGATTATCCCCAAGCGGTTTCAAGCTTGGGGAACATCCAGCTCTGGAACGGATTGGCCTTGAACGGTGCCCATTCGCCCTCTGCCTGTGCGAGGCGGTCGGCCATAGCGATCATCACGCTCGGATTGACGCCGAGGCCCAGATGGCTGGCAAAGACGCGGATATTCTCCGTCGGTGCGCCGCTCGCTTTCGCGGGGTCCTGCACGCTGCCGCGCCAATGAACTACGCCATCGGTCTTGGTCAGGATCGAGGTCGTCGGGACGGGCGGCGCCACATCGAGGCCGGTCAATTGGCCATCACGGATTTCTTCCGGTTCGCTGCCGTTGAAAAATTCGAACAATCGCGAAGCGTTGGTGTGCGCGCGGTCATCGGTGATCGGGCTGCCAAGGCTGATCACGAGGCGCACTTTTTCAGGGCGGAGTTTTGCAAGCTCACGCGCCAGCACCCCGCCAAGACTCCACCCGACGAGCGAAATCTTGCGCCCGCTTGTCTCGAACAGACGATCAATCTGGTCTTCAAGTTTGGTGATAAGCTCTTCATTTACCCGGACATTGCGGCCCGAATCCCAGCCGTGTGCGTCATAGCCAAGGCTTTTGAGCAGGCGCCGCATGGGTATGGTCGAACTGTTAGTTGCCATGAAACCGGGCAGGGTCATGATGCTGTGCCCGTCGCCCTTGGGAAGGGTGGAAAGATAAGCCCGCGATGCGAAAAATGCGCCGAATTCAAAAACCGCCCGGCCTTCGGAAAGCGCCAGAAGCGGGTGCGGCGCGCGCGGCTCAACAGGAACCTCGCGGCGCGATTTCTCATCGTCGACCACGATGCTGCCGGGCATCGGCGGAAATTCGCGATAGGTGGGAAGGGTGGCCATTACTTGATCTCCTCAGCGATGCGCGCAGCCGATGCTTTGGTCGGTTTGCGCTTGGCTGTTTTCTTTGCGCCCGCAGAACTCTTGCGCGCCGCAGTGCTGGTTGTCTTTGCTGCCGTCTTGCTGGATGAAGCTTTACTGGCTGCGGGATTCCTGGCCGTTTGCTTGGCCTTAGTTGGTTTACGGGTGACGGACTTTGCCGTTCCCGATTTCTTAGCCGCTGGCTTTTTTGCAGGCGCGTTGTCGAGCGCCTTCGCCGCTGCCAGCATTTCATCAAAGCTGTCCTTGAGGCATTGCGAATAGAATTCGGGATCGGGCATGATGTCCCGGCACGCGGTGAAGCTCAGATAGGCTTCATCGCAATAGGATTGAACCACGTGAGCCAGACCCAACCCGTCTGTAAGACAGATGAGCGACAAGGCCATGCTCTCAAGCTTTGCGCCTGCCGAATAGATCGGAATGGGCGGGCCGGGCACATTGGTAACAACCGTGTTGAACGGCATTGCAACGCTGTGTGCGATGCTGACCCTGTTGAACAACTGCGCGCCCAAAGCCATGTAAAGCAGCGGATTGACCTTGGACACTTCGGTCATGGTCCGCGCGCCGATGGCGTTGGTCATCGCCTTGGAATTGCTGGTGCGGCCAACGACGAATTTGAGCCGCTCGGCAGGGTCCGCAATATGCGTGCCCAGCGGCGCGATCATGGCCGCGACCTGATTGCCCATATCGCTTTTTTCATCGGCAGAACGCACGGAAATCGGCGCCATGGCGGTCATGGTTGCCTTGGGCAGGTCGCCTTTCGCCGTCAGATATTTGTGCAGCGCGCCCCCGATAACGGCGAGCGCAACGTCATTGACCTTGGTTTTAAGCTCGGGCGCGAGCGCGCGGATCGCCTTCATGTCTTCAAGCGGGAAACGCTGCCCTTCGACCACGCGGTGGGGCGAGATCGACTTGTTAAAACGCGTGCGCGGCGGGACATAGTCGCTCGTCAGCTTGAAATCGCGCGCGATCAGGCCCTTGATCGCATTGGCAACGCCGGGAACGGTCTGGGCGGCCACGCGCGCCTGTTTCAGTGGGTTCAGCAGCGCGTTGACGTAGGATTTGCCCAGCAGTTCAACCGGGCCCGGCACCTTCTCCGGCTTCCACTCATCGGGCTTGTTGGGGGGCGGCGCATGGGGGGCGAGCGTGTGGATCGCCTCCATCAGATCAATCCCGCTCATCCCGTCAATCGCGGCGTGGTGCACCTTGGTTACGAAGGCAAAGCACCCCGGCGGATAGCCCGGCACATTGTCGAGCCCTTCGACCACGGTGAATTCCCATGGCGGACGGTTGAGATCGAGGGGGCGGGCGTGAATGCGCGCGGTCTGGATGCACAATTGCCGCCAATCACCCGGTTTTGGCAAGGCGACATGGCGCAAGTGATATTCGAGGTCGAAATCCGGGTCCTCGATCCAGTAGGGATAGTCGAGATCAAACGGCACGCGCACAAGGCGTTGGCGCATGGTCTTGGACAGTTGCAGCCGGCTGCGAAAGAAGTCGAGAATGTCCTTGAACCGGACAAAGCCGCCCGGGGCAGTGGCAGGATTGTAAATCAGCAGATTGCCGATGTGCATGGGAGAATTGGGCGATTCCAGCGCCACAAATGATGAATCCATACCCTGCAATTGCTGCAATTCGTGTCCCCTCAATCCCACTGCGAGGCCGTGTTTTTCCGGCCTTTAGGAGGTGAGGCTAGTGCGCATTGGCTCAGGTGGCAAGCTGACGCGCGCGTCAGGCGTCAGCGCCCGATTGGTCAAGCGCCTCACCGCAGGCGACCCCGCTTGCCCAGGCCCATTGGAAATTATACCCGCCAAGCCAACCGGTGACATCGACCGCTTCGCCAATGGCATAAAGGCCCGGCACGCGCTTTGCCTCCATGGTCTTGCTCGAAAGTTCGCTTGTCGAAATGCCGCCGATGGTAACCTCGGCCTTGGCGAAACCTTCGGAGCCACTGGGGGTAAAGCGCCAGTTGGCAAGTTTCTCTGCCGCCGCTCGCAGCGCCTTGTCCGAGACATTGCCGAGTTCGGTGTCGATCCCCAGTTTTTCCGCAAGCGCATCGGCGAGGCGGTCTGGCAGATGCTCTCGCAGAGCCGATTTGATGTGGGCGCGCGGGCGGTCGCGCTTCATGTCGAGCAGCCAATCACCCTCGGCCTGAGGGAGGAAGGTGATGCCCACCTCCTCTCCGGGGCGCCAATAGGACGAGATTTGCAGAATCGCAGGACCGGAAAGCCCCTTGTGCGTGAAGAGCGCGGCCTCATCGAAGCTGGCCTTGCGTTTCTTTGACCCGGCATGGGCGCGCACAGGAGCGGAAACGCCGGAAAGCTCGCGGAACAGCACATCGTCGCCGCCCAGCGTCAACGGCACGAGCGCAGGGCGCGGCTCGACCACTTTAAGACCAAACTGGCGCGCGAGATCATAGGCAAAGCCGGTCGCGCCCATCTTCGGGATCGACGGGCCACCGGTCGCAATCACGAGGTTGGGGGCGGCAAAGTTCTGACCACTGGCGGAAACGGCGAACATATCGCCATCTTTCACGACTGCGCTGACAAAGGCATCGCACAGCACATCCACCGTATCCCCGCATTCATCGAGCAGCATTTGGACAATCTGGCTCGCCGATCCGTCGCAAAACAGCTGTCCCAGCGTCTTTTCGTGCCACGCGATGCCATGTTTATCGACCAGCTCGATGAAATCCTTTGGCGTGTAACGGGCAAGGGCGGATTTGGCGAAGTGCGGGTTGTCGGACAGGTAATTGGCGGGGCCTGCATCGACATTTGTGAAATTGCAGCGCCCACCGCCGGAAATGAGGATTTTCTTCCCCGGCCTTTCAGCCTTTTCCAGCACAACGACACGAAGGCCGCGCTTGCCTGCTTGGGCGGCACACATCAGGCCAGCCGCGCCGCCACCAAGGATTATCGCGTCATAATGCTTCATCGTGTGGCCGATAAAGGGTGGCCGGCGGAATGAAAAGCGCTGTGGCCAAGGGCTTTGGCGCATGGTCGACAAAATACAGTGCGCCCGCGCTCGGGCATTTCCGAACGCGGGCACACAATAGGTAGTGAAATCGGACCCTTACACGGCAGGCAGGGTCGGATTGGTGATGGTCATAATCTTGCCGATATCATCCCATTCCTCGCGCGGGGCCCAATTGCGGTTTGCGCCAAGGAAAGAGCGGTCATCCAGCTCCAGAATGCCGATCATGACCTCGGCCACGATTGTCGCACCCACTGGCCCGAGCGCCTCGCCCTTGGTGAAAGTGCCATTGCTTTCGGCGCGGCCAATCACTTCGGCTTCGGCAAGCAGGTAAAGCCACAGAGGGATACCGTCGCTGCCAAGTCCCGGATGGATTTCTGCGATCTTGCCGATCACAGTGTCGATATCCGCCTGATCGACGCCAATGGCTTTCGCGACCTTTTCACCGCCGGGCAGCAGGAAGGCATTGCCACGCAGCAGGTTGCGCGTTGCAAGCGATGCTTCACCGCCGGCCTCGACGAAAGGCAGTTTGAGCAGGTCGCCAGCAAGTTTCGTATCCAGCGTCTGGGTTTTCTCGACGGTGCGCCCTTCGCTGGTTTCGAACAATTCGTGCCAATCCACCACGGCGCGCGGGTGGCTGACCCGGTCAAAGCCGCGGCCAAGAAATTCGCCGAAAAGCTCAAGCTTGCCGGTGCCTTTGCGGGTTTGCAGCGACATCGGGATCATCGAGTGGCCAAAGCGGTATGCGGCGACCGAAAACTCGACCGGAATGAACGGCGTGCTTGCGCAGTAGAACTGGCGTCCACACCCGAGGATGCGCTCCACCACCGGAGTGCCGCACATCGCGGTCAGGAAGTCATTCACAACCGCCCATTGATAGTGCCACGTGGTTTGCTTGCGCGCTTCCACGTAAAGGTCGTGGCCTTCCAGTGTTTCTTCATCGGGGTTGTTCTTGCTGTCATGATACAGCGTATCCGCCACGTGGTTGTGAAAGCGGATTATGGCCAGCTGCATCTGGCTCAAAATGCGGTTTTCATCATTGCGCGGATCGCCGATCACCGCACGCATATTGGGCGAGCGCAGCAGATCGTGATCGGCATAATCACCTTGCACCAGATCCCCGTTGTCCAGACGATTGTCGTCGCCGGTCAGCAGTTTAACGCCGTTAAACGGTGCTTCCTGGCTGAACAGATAGGGCTGAGCCTCTGGTCCGAGGCCATAGATGCAGTCCAGATCGAGCGTCGGAGTGCGCACATTTGAGACCTCGCCCGCATCGCTGATGACCGATGAAAAAGAGGTGGAGGCATCAAGCGTGATGTCGTGGTCGATGAACTGGCCGAAAAAGACCATGCCGACCGGCACCGTCTTGGTGGGCGAGTTCTTGTTGCCGCCGTCCATCGGGCCATTGTCCCGGCCGATTTCCTGAAGAATATCGGGCCGCGTGTAAGCTGGCGGTAAGTCGCCAAACATACGGCCAAAGCGATCTTCGCGCTGATGTTCGGAATAATTGCTTCTGCTGCAATAAGGGGCAAGACCGTCTAAAGGCTTCATCCCGTGGTGTTCGTGGCTGCTCATCTCTTCGTCTCCCTGAATTGGAAAAATCCGGGCGACCCGCTCAAACTATGCTTGCCCCCCCAATGATAATTTAAAAGAATCGGGCAGCGTTTTTTATGCGACGATGTGGGTATGGCGGGTCTTTATGACGGGCTGTGCAGTAAATCACAGGACTAGGGCTATCAGGGGGTTTTCGCGGTGAATTGATGGTCTATTGGTGACCAATGGCTCAATCTCCTTCTGGCCGACCCCACAATCCTGATGGCCCATCGCGCTTTAACGAGGCGCAGGCAGCCACGACGGTCGCGCGCGCGCAGCCCAATCTGGAAGCCGGTGTCACCGCCATTCGCGAGGTGGTGAAGACGCTCAGACCCGTTCCCGGCGTTTACCGGATGCTCGATGCGCGCGGCGATGTCCTTTATGTGGGCAAGGCGCGCAGCCTGAAGGCGCGGGTGGCCAATTACACCCAGGTCAACCAGCTGACCAACCGGCTGCAACGCATGGTGTCGCAATGCCGTTCGATGGAGATCGTGACCACCAATTCAGAGGCCGAGGCGCTGCTTCTCGAAGCGCAGCTGATCAAGAGATATCGCCCGCCTTTCAATGTGTTATTGCGCGATGATAAGAGTTTTCCTTTCATCCTCCTGCGCGCCGATCACGCATTTCCGCGCATCCACAAACATCGCGGCGCGCGGCGGGCAAAGGGTAATTATTACGGCCCCTTCGCCAGCGCGGGCAGCGTCAACACGACGCTTAATGCGCTGGAGAAACTCTTTCTCCTAAGGTCTTGTACCGATAGCTTTTTTAACAATCGCGACCGACCATGCCTGCTCTATCAGATCAAGCGGTGCTCGGCGCCGTGCGTGGGCCGGATCAGCGAAGAAGATTATGCAGCGTTAGTCGCTCAGGCCAAGGATTTCCTCGCTGGCAAATCCTCCAAGGTTCAGGCCGATCTTGAGCGGCAGATGGCCAAGGCCGCCGAAGATCTGGACTTCGAAACCGCCGCCATTCTGCGCGACCGTTTGCGGGCCGCAACCTTCATTCAAGGGTCCCAGGCGATCAATGCGAAGAATGTGGGCGATGCCGATGTCTTCGCGATAGCCGCCAAGGGCGGGCAGATGTGCGTGCAGGCCTTTTTCATCAGGGGCGGGCAGAACTGGGGCCACCGCGCCTTTTTCCCGTCCCACATCAAGGATGTCGAAGAGGCACAGGTTCTCGCCGATGTGATGCTGCAATTCTACGAAGAAGTGCCGCCGCCGCCCACCGTGCTGGTCGACCGCGACCTGCCCGAGAGTGAATTGATGGAAACGGCGCTGGGCGAGCTTGCCGATAGAAAAGTCGCCATATCCATCCCCCAGCGCGGGGACCGTCGCAAGCTTATGGCACAGGCACAGCGCAATGCGGTGGAAGCGCTCGACCGGCGGCTGGCCGAAAGCGGGACCAAGGCCAAGGTTCACCGCGAGCTGGCCGAATTTCTGGAGCTTGATGAACCGGCGAAACGCATCGAGGTTTACGACAACTCCCACATTCAGGGAGCCAAGGCCGTGGGCGCGATGGTGGTCGCGTCGCCCGAAGGTTTTGAAAAGTCGCAATATCGAAAATTCAATATCAAGTCTGCGCAGACCAATGACGACTTTGCCATGATGCGCGAAGTGATGGAGCGGCGCTTTACCCGCGCGATGAAGGACGATCCCGACCGCGAGCGCGAAGGCGTTTGGCCCGATCTCGTGCTGATTGACGGGGGCAAGGGGCAGCTTTCCAGCGTGATGGAGGTGCTGGGCGAACTGGGCATCGAGGACCTGCCCGTTATCGGTATCGCCAAGGGCCCGCATCACGGGCGCGAGGGGCGAGAGGTGTTCCATTTTCCCGACGGGCGCGAGAAGACACTGCCGACCAATTCGCCGGTGCTGTTCTATGCGCAGAATCTTCGCGATGAAGTCCACCGCTTTGTCATTGGCGCACACCGGGCCAAGCGGTCCAAGGCGATCACGGCATCGCCGCTCGATGAAATTCCCGGGATTGGCCCGGCAAGAAAGCGCGCGCTGCTCCTCCATTTTGGCACCGCGTCGAAGGTTCGCGCCGCCGCATTGGAAGACCTGCGCCGCGCCCCCGGCGTCAGCGACGCGGTCGCGCGCACGGTCTATGATTTCTATCATGCGGGGGGATAAGAGAGTGGGCAGGCGAGATTTCGCGCTTAGGGCAAAGATTGAAAGTAGGGTCAGACGTCTTTTTGAAGGACGTCAAAAAGCAGACGATTTAGACCAGATTTTCTTGTGGCTCCGGACACGCAGTTTTGGCGAGACTGTGATACGCGACATTGGAGATTTTGTTGCCCATGGTGAAGAAAGAGACAAAGGCCAAGCTTGGGGACACATTCGGAATGTAAGTGACAGCCTCCGCTATGTCGCTGCGGCGTCAGCCCACGACGGACAACCAAACAAACAGCAGTTAATCGGGCACTTGCGCGCTTCATTACCTTTAGTGACGCGGGAAGCGATCAAGTCTGCTACCGGCTTCAGTAGGGAAACAGCGTCAAGCATAGTTGAGGGGCTCGTTCCTCATATCAAATCGATGAAAGACGGTAAGCCAATATTTGATCGGTTGCTTTCCTCGAAGGAAGCCAAGCTCTACCGTTTCTTGACCTCAAAGCACTACGTGACTCCGGCCTACACTCGGGCGAAGATCGCGAAGTCTTTACAAATCGTCATCGACAGAAACGGCTTATATTCTGATGGAATGGACCCATTTCCCGACCATGTAGTCGACGCTGTAATGATCTTTGCTGTCTCAAAGATGCACGCCGCGCAGATGGCTTATCAAGATGGTAACAACGTGATCCTTGATGCTAACTTCCACGAAGGGGAGAACAACCTCGTTGTTCAGGCGAGTAGTGAGTATCCCCTAGGGAACGATAAAGTTGTCACGATCTCATTCACGGTGCTCGACACTGGTCTAAACATCTCCCAATCATGCGGTAAACACCTTTTATCCACTGACAGAAGGTTTTGGGACCTTGTGGCTCTTGAGGTCAATGACGCAGGGCTTTTGGAGATAGTCATGTGAAGGCCATGAGACGATTTGAGGGTACGTGTCGCCCCCGGCGTCAGCGACGCGGTCGCGCGCACGGTCTATGATTTCTATCACGCAGGGGGGTAGGCCCCGCTGAAATTCGGTAGATAACAGCCGCAGTTAACAGGCAATGTCATTTCTATAACAAGCTGTGTTGCTTGCCAGAATTCGTGCGTCACCGTAAGTTTTGGACCTCTTGATGGAAGGCGCCAAAGCAGTGAAATCACGTATATTCTCGCTCGCACCGCTGTTCGCCTTGGCGGCCGCGATGGCACAGGCGCCCGCTCTGGCCGAAACGCCATCTGACGCGGCGAGTGAGAAGTGCCCCGCCACCGCCGAGCAGGTCCTCCTGAACGCGACGTTTTTGGGCCGTGCGGGGAAAATGGACGGGCAACAGGCCGCAGGGTTGGCGGTTTCGGGCCTCGTCAATTGCCCTGATCGTCCCGTGGTGCAGGCACTCGTCGCCGAACTATTCGCAATGCTTTTTGGCGCTGCGACCGATCAGGCCGATCAGGTCACGATTATCGGATATGGCTTGAAAGCGGTTTCGCAGAATGACCTCGCCTACACCTCCGAAGGGGTAGAGGTGCAGATGCCGGGACAGGAAGAGCCCAAGCGCATCTGGAATTTTGGCACCGCGACCAGCACTCTGACGCAGGTTTTTGCGCCGCAATTGGCGAAGCTGTCGCTGGAAGGCGTGGATATGGAGTGGACGAAGGCAGGCGCAAGCCTTGCCTCATGCCCCTACAAGCAATCCGACCAGCAACGCGCAGCCGAAGAGGCCGAGGCAATCGTGAAGGCGGTGCGCGACCTTTCCAAACTCGGGTTTCAGGGTGTGATGAGCGATCCCGGCGATGCAGACAGCTATTCAGCCAACATAGGCCGACCCATGGCGCGCATCACGGCATTGAAGGCGGCGTGCCCATCGCAATCCTTTGCGCTTGCCCAGCAGGAGGCGCGCCTCCATGCAACACACGCGCTCAAGCGCATTCGCTTTTTCAAACACATCGCAACGCCCCAGCAATCGCGCAGCTACTGGACACCGCTGCTTGAAGAAACGCGCTTGATTGTGGCGCAATCAAAGGCGGCGATTGATGCACTCGAAGCGGCGCTTCCTCCCGGCGCGAAACGGGGGGAGTTCACGTCCGCCTATTCGGCAAGCGCAACCGAGATTGAGCAATGGATGGAGGACGATGCGCGGTATGCAGCCTGCATGGAAGAGCGCGGCGAAATCCAGCTGATCAATCCGTGCGAACCGGCGCGATAGGATTTCTTGGGTGAGTGCCGGCAACCGGGTGGTCCAAGTCGCCGGCACTCAATGCCTCTTTTTCAGTAGCTAGGCCTCTTTGTTCGCCACCATATCCTCTTGCAGGGTGCGCCCTGCGAGAAGGTAGTGCAGCGCTGCCCAGCCATAGCCGCAGCAGAAGATCACGATCGACCATTGCAGACCCCTGGCATCGGCATCCGCGCAGGCCGCCAGATTGGTTGCCTCAACGCCCGTCAATCCGGCCCTTGCATCGGCGCTCAGCGCGATCAGCGGCTTGCACGCCTCAATCGTCAGGCCAAGGTCGGCGCCGCTAAGGAACACCGACTTGAGATAGGTCGACAAGATACCGATCAAGAGCGGTCCGAGGCCATAGCCAAGCAGGTTTACAACGAACAAGGTGATCGCAACCGATGTTGCGCGCATCCGGCTGTCCACGACGCCGCCGGACACCGCATACATTGGCCCCAGATAGAAATAGTGGATCATCGCCGCGATCATCAGCGCGGGCATCGCCAGCCACAAATTGTCAGCGATATAGCCGAAAGCATAGAGCGGGACCGACGCGCCCATGCCAATCGCGGGCAGCCATGAAAGCGCGTTGGGATACCGTTTCGACAGGCGGTCGGACAGCCATCCGGACGAGAACACGCCAATCGCTGCCATCACGCCAAGGATGATGCCGAAGAGGAGCGAGGCCTCCTGAATGGTGAGGCCGTGGGTGCGGATGAGGAAGCTTGTGGTGAACTGGCTCACCCCGTAGCCGACGAAAGAGGCGAGCATCGCGCCAAAGACCACGTGGCGATAGGCGGGCTTTTTCAACAGCACACGCAAGGCCTCGCCAAAGCTGGCCCGCTCAAGGTTCTGGAGCGCGGCAGGATCGGTGTAGCCACGCGGCGGCTCTGTGATGGTGCGCCATACGAGAAAGCCGAGGATCAGGCCCGGCACACCCACAACCACAAAGGCGATGCGCCAGCCTTCGACCTGTGACCAGTCAAGACCGCTGAACAAGCCGCCAAGGCCGATGCTGGCGAGCCACGCGCCAAAAGCGACGCTGTCGATCCCGGCGAGCTGACCGCCGAAGATCGAGGCGAACATACCGCCAAGCGGCACACCAAGAGCATAGATCGACACTGCCGTCGCGCGCTTGGACGGGTGGTAATAATCCGCGATCAGCGATTGTGCAGGCGGGGTGCAGCCTGCCTCGCCGATACTGACCCCGACGCGGAACAGGAACAACATCAGGAAGCTGGCGGCAAATCCGCATAGCGCGGTGAACAGGCTCCAGATGATGACTGCGCCTGCAATGATGAGGACACGGTTATATCGCTCTGCCGCGCGGGCAATGGGAATACCAAGGAAGGTGTAAAGCACCGCAAAGGCCGGCCCGCCAAGCAGGCCCATCTGCCAATCCTCAAGCCCGAACGAGAGTTTGATCGGTTCGGTCAGGATGTTGACGATGGTGCGGTCGATGAAATTGAAGACGTAAACCGTCAGCAACGCAGCCAGCACATAGGCGCGGTAGCCGGGGGTTCCAAAGCCAGTAATGGGGGCACCTGCGGGGGTTGCGGGCGCGGTCGTGCTTGCGGCTGCTGCCGTTGAAGCTTTTGTCAAATCTATCTCTCCCACGGGCGCTTTGGGGAAAGCGCCTGCATCTCTTGATCGTATTTTTCACGAATTAGGCGGAGAGGTAAAGCAAAATGGAGCGCGGGAATGTGGAAGGAGCCATCCGCGAACGAAAAAGCCCGGCACCGCGATGAGGCGGGCCGGGCTCCTTTTTCATGATTTCAGCGCGTTAGGCGTTGGCTGGATAGGTCCAGGTGCTACCGCGCGCGAGGTTTTCCGATGCGAACGCGAAGTTCAGCTTACCATCGACAACCGCGTCGAGATAGGCCGGGCGCGCGTTCTGGTGATCGAGGTAATAGGCGTGCTCCCACACGTCGATCGTCAGCAGCGGGTTGAAGTCCTTGTCGGCAAGCGTGTCACCGTCGTGGCTTTCTTCGATCGAAAGCTTGCCGTCTTTTTCTGCGAGCCACACCCAGCCGCTGGCGAAGTGGCCTGCGCCGCGTGATTTCAGCTGCGACTTGAGCTCGTCCATCGAACCGAATGCTTCGTCGATTTTCGCGGCAAGGTCATCCGACGGTGCGGTTTCCGATGGCGCGAGCGAATGCCAGTAAAAGCCGTGGTTCCAGCTTTGCGCCGAGTTGTTGAACAGGCCCTGATCCGAACCGCGCGCATCTGCGATCACTGCTTCAAGAGCGGCGTCGGCATGCGCGGTGCCTTCGATGGCGTTGTTCGTCTTGTCGATATAGGCCTGGTGGTGCTTGCCATAGTGGTATGAGATGGTCTCGGCCGAGATCGCCGGTGCAAGGGCGTCGTCGGCATAGGGAAGGTCGATGAGGTTAAAAGCCATCTTGAAAAATCTCCTGCGTTGGAATTGGCGTTCCTTTATCTAATGCGTAGCGGCAGGGAAAGTTGCAAATCGATGTTTCGAAATAAGACGGTCTGCGCATTTCCGACATATTTTTGTAAAATATCCACGAGCCGGTCTTGGCTTGCGATTAAAAGTTAGCTTATTGCTTCACCCATGATCGGTTACAAGATCGCCAAGGTGAGGGACAGAAGCATGGAGCCGCGCCTGCCAAAGGGCAGCGTGGTGTTGTTCAGCGCCAAAAAACGGCCAAAGCGCGGGGATACCGTGCTCGCCATGCATCCCGAAATCGGCAAAGTGGTCCAGAAAGTCACAGCGGTCGGACGCAAGGGCGGCGTTTATTTGAGCGTCGACAAGGCGAAAGGCCACGAAGCGCAGTCTGTTGGCAGGGTGCCGATTGACGATGTGCTGGGCGTCATGATCCGGCGCCTCGCTTAAAACGCGGCTAACCGGACCTTACGCGGGGCCATTGGCTCACGCGGCCTGACTTTGCTTCCATTGCGCATCCTTGGCCAGCCGGCTGTGCTCGACCCATGTGGCGTGCACCCCGCTTGATATCTTGTGCGGAAGCCGCGCGCGGCAGATCGGGCCTTTGGCAATGTCGCTTGCATCGAGGATGGCGAGTTCGGATGTGCCGGTGTTCTCGTCGATCAGGAAGGTGACGAGATAGCCGTCGTCTTCTGAAGCGGCATCCTTTCGAGGCACCATCGGGCTTTCGCTGGCATAAACGCCGTCGGGAAGGGTGAAGACCTCTTCCTCGCCCGTCTGCGTATCGTGGCGCACATAGCCATTGAACAGGAACCACCCGGGCCGCGAGGTGGTGGACCAGATATAGCGGCTTTTTTTCATCAGATAGTCCGGATTGACCATCCCGAATTCAACGATCCGGTCGCTGAGCCGCTCTTCGACTGTTTCGCCCGTTTCAAGGTTGAAACGCCAGCGGTGAAGGCGGCTTTGAAAGCTGTGTTCATCGACATAGGCCATCATGTGGCTGTATTCGCCCGCTTCCTCGAGCGGGTCGGGCATGGGCTTGTCCTGATAGTATCCCTCGAGGATCACTTCGTCGCCTTCCTCATACGCATTGGTCCAATGGAGGACGTAGGTGGGCGATGCCTCAAACCAGCGGATATCCTCTGGCTGACCCCGCCGCGGGATCAGTGCAAAGCGCGTCGGCACACCATCGTGAATGCGCGCTGCGTGAATGTTGCGCTCCAATAAATTCTCGTCCCAGAACAGCGGCATATCATTGAGGATCGACCAGTTCTTGGTGATCGCCATATCATGCGGCAGGCGCGGACCGGGCAGGGGGATGGGCACGTAGTGCTCAAGCTGCCCGCTGCGCCCGACAACGCCGTAATGCATGAAGGGTGCGTATTTGGAGTAGTTGAAGAACATCAGCTCGCCCGTTTCTTCATCCACCTTGGGATGGGCCGATACCCCGTCAATCGGGCCCCATGACGCCTTGCCAAGGTTGTCCAGCGTCACCGGGTCCATCTGCCACGCTTCCCCGCATTGATAGAGCGTGGCAAGCGCGGTCCCTGCGTGCACGATAATGTCGGTCGAACCCGTATCCTTCAACCCCTCATGCGCGCCAAATCCGGGGCGTTTTGAGGTGCCGTGCGGGTCCATCAGGCCGCCCCACAAGGCCTCGCCCGCGATCTGTTCTTCGTTGAAGCAATGGGTGCGGATGAAACGGTTGCGATAGCTCGCTTTACCGCCTGAAATGCTGACCTGGTGCACCATGCCATCGCCGTCGAACGGATGGTGGCGGCCAAGCGGTTGATGCACCGGATTTTCGGTGTTGCGCAGGTAAATGCCGTCGATATCCGCCGGGATTTCGCCCTCGATCACTTCGAGCTCGTCAACATCCACCTCTTCGTGAACCGGCGTCCATGCGCGCGATAGATAGGGGTGGTTGGATGGCTGAAGCGTGGTTTTAACCGGCGGCTGGCGTCTAATCTGCATATGTCTCTCCCGCCCGCCATGGTAGCCAAGGGGCACGACAAGACAAGGATAAGCTTGAGGGCAAGCCTACCCCATGATGATATGCGGCAGGAAACGCGCAAGATCGCGGGTGATGGGGCTCGCATCCTCGCGGATCGACATACCGGCGGGGTCATCGCCCACCACCCAGCTGCCGACGACTGCGTGATTGTCGCCCGAGCGCGCAATCGGCGCATAGCCTTGCACGATATGCCCTTCCGCGCCGTAGCCTTCTTTCGGGCCATCGTGACGCGCCTTGCCATCGAACAAGGCAATGTCGGCGCCCTCGCGGCTGAAAAACGGCTTGGTCACGTGGGGCTGAGCCTCAAGCTCGCGCGCGCCGTCGGTTCCGGCAAAGTAGGCGGGCACCAGATTGCGGTGCCCCTGATGCTTTTCCCAGAGCAGCGGGAGGATCGCCTTGTTTGAAAGGATCGCCTTCCACATCGGCTCGATGAAATTGCACGACGCGCCCGCGATCTGGGCTGCGCTTTCTTCAAGCATCATATCCTCCCACGGATAAAGCTTGAACAGGGCGCCGATGCGATAGCCTTCAGGGTCGACAAATTCGCCCTCGCTATCGATCCCGATCTTCGCAATATCGACAAATCGTGTTTCAAGCCCCGCCTGGCCCGCCAGATCTTCGAAATAGGCGACCGTTGCGCGGTCCTCGATATGGTCCTCGACCCCGCTGAAGTGGCACAGCGATCCCGGCGTCAGTATCTGTGCAAAGCGTTCGACCAGTGCCTCGTGCAGGCGATTGAACTGGTCGGTGCTATCGGGCAATTCGTCAGCAGCGATCATGTCCTCAAGCCACTTCCACTGGAAGAAAGCGGTCTCGTAAACCGACGTGGGCGTATCGGCGTTGAACTCCAAGAGCTTGGCTGGCCCATCTCCGGTGTAGGCAAAGTCGAACCGGCCATAGAGCGAGGCATCCCCGCGCTTCCACGAATTGGCGATCGGGTCCCACATATCGCGCGGGATCGCGAGGCGTTCCATCAGTTGTTGGTCGGCGCACGCATCATCCACCAGCGCCAGGCACATGGCATAAAGTTCGGTGGTGGGGTCTTCGATCTCGTCTTCGACCTCGCGCAGGGTAAATTGCCAGCAGGCGCGCTCGTCCCAGTAAAGATCACCGTCAACGTGATGAAAAACAAAGCCGTTTTCGCGGGCGACCTCTTGCCAATTGGGCCGCTCGGGCAGGGTTTTGCGCAGCATTCGGGGGCCTCTCCTTTACGGTTTTACCCGATATCCACCTTACGATAACCTTTTTGCGGTAGCTGAAAACTCCGGAACCAGAGTCTTACGGGGATTAGGGGTAATAATGGCTGCAACCAAAACAAAACGATCGTCAAAAGTGCGGCTGACGACCATGGCTGCCTTGAGTTCAGGCGCGATGCTTTCTGCGTGTGGCGGAGATCCCGCTCCGGCGGCGAAGGCGGCTGATCCCAATGAAAAGCTCGATGTCGAAATCGAGGTGTATGAGAACGTCTTTGCCTGCGCCAAGGCGACCGGCAAGACCACCAAGGAATGCGAAGAGATGCGCGCCGAGGCGCAAGCCGTCGCTGCCAAGGATGCGCCGCGCTTTGAGGCCAAGGAGGATTGCGAAGCGGTCTATGGCCCGGGCCAATGCGTTCAGGAAACTGGTGAGCAAACCAGTAATGCGCGCGGTGCCCGTATTCCTTTCACCCCGTTCATCGCGGCCTGGTATTCCAGCAAGCGCGACGGCAAGACCGGCCCGCTGTTCAAGAGTGGATCGAACGGATACCAGACCGCCAACGGTTCACGCGTTGGATATGGCGGACAGCCCGGCAAATATCTTGCCTCGGCGCGCGGAATGGAACGCGCAAAGTCCGTGCCCAAGGTTCGCGCCGCAAGCGAGATGGCGAAAGCCGCCGGCTTTGGCAAACCGGGCTATGGCAAGAAGTCGGGTGACTTTGGCCGGACCAAGGCATCGGGCGGCGACACAAACGGCGGTTCGACTTCGTCGCGCAGCAAAGGCGGCTGATCCCGCTCCCGTTAAAATAGCCGTAAAATCGCCAATCGCTGTGCTAAATTGATCTAGGTCAATGCAGGGCGCGTCTTTTCGCGCCTAAATCCTTTTGGACAAAGGGAGACCCGAGATGAAAAGCATTCTACTTCACGTTGATAGCGATCAATCTTTCGAAGCGCGATTGCAAGTCGCACTTGATCTGGCGCGCGCCAACAATGGCCACATCACGCTGTTGCAATCGGTCAGTTACGAGGTCTTCGCGCCCGGCGATTTCTATGGCTCGGCAATGGCTGCGGCCATGCCCGTGATCAAAGAGGCCGCAGAGGAGCTGCGCGCCAAGGTTGAGGCGGACCTGGCCAATGAGGATGTCTCCTGGGAGTTTCGTTTCCTCTACGGGATGGCGGAAAACCACCTGCTCGAACAATCCGCGCTGCACGACATCATACTGATCGGCCCCAATGACATCGGAGAGGAGGGCGCGCGCAGGCCATCGTCCATGGCGGGCGAGCTTGCGATCAAGGCCCCGGCCCCGGTGATGGTCGTGCCAACCGATGCATCAGGGATGAAAGTCGACGGCCCGGTCCTGGTCGCGTGGAACGGGTCGGCAGAAGCCTGCGTGGCGCTGCGGGCCAGCCTGCCGCTGCTGGCTCAGGCGAGCGATGTGTATCTTGCCTGCGTTGCCGAGGAAGACGATCAGCAGCGTTATGATTTTCCGGTGAGCGAGGCGGCGATGTATCTCGACCGGCACGGAATTTCGAGCGAGGTCGTCTCCATCCCGCGCGGCAAGGTGAGCATTGGCGACACGCTCTTTTCAGCCGCCGCCATGCGCGATTGCTCTGCGATGGTGATGGGCGCCTATGGCCACTCGCGCCTTGCGGAGATGCTGGTCGGCGGGGTGACACGCCAGGTGCTGAGCGACCCCAAGATGCCGGTGCTTCTGGCGCACTAGTTCCCAAGCGTTTTGAAGGCCTGAACCAAGGCCGAAACAACAGCAAATGCCGCTGCAGACCACGGTCTCGCAGCGGCATTTTGCGTGCGCCGCCTTGCGATCCTGTCACTTTGCACAGGGAAATTCGGCCAGCCAAAGTTTTTGCTTGTGCAAATAATAGGCATTCGCAATAGCACCTGCGGTCAGCAGGAGGAACACTTTGACCAACACCAATACCAACCGATCAACGGGCCACCGCGCTCTTACAGGAACCTTGCTCGCCGGTGCTTTCGGCGCAGCGTTTCTGCCCGCCGCCGCGGCGGCAAACGAGCTCTCCGAAGATCAGCAGAGCGGCGAAATTGTCGTGTCGGGCGACCGTCCCGACATCAACGTCAACGCCGCCAACGAAGCGCCGTTCAAGATTGACCAGTCCACCGACGGCAAGTTTACCGCGCCCGTGCGCGACACGCCCAAGACGCAAACCATCATCCCCAAGGAAGTGATCGAGGATATCGGCGCGACCAGTTTCCGTGAAATCGTGCGCAGCACGCCGGGCGTGACGCTGGGCACGGGTGAGGGCGGCAACGCATTTGGCGACCGCATCTTCATCCGCGGTTTCGAAGCGCGCGGCGACGTTTACATCGACGGCCTGCGCGATCCCGGCGTCACCAGCCGCGAAATCTTCGCAGTGGAACAGATCGAAGTCGTCAAAGGCCCCAGCGCCGTTTTCGGCGGGCGCGGCACGACTGGCGGCCTTGTCTCGCTGCAATCGAAGCGCGCGCAGTTCGGAAACGATTTCGCCGTCCTCGAAGCGGGCGTCGGTACCGAGAATTACTATCGCGGAACAGTTGATGCGAACCTTCAAGTGAATGATCGCGTCGCGCTGCGTTTCAACGGCCTTTATCACGACGCAGATACGCCGGGCCGCGATTTCGTGGAAAGCGAACGGTACGGCGGATCGATTGCAGGGACGCTGCGCGTGACCGACAATCTCGAGATCATGGCCGACTATTACTACTACCGCCTCGACGGTGTGCCCGAGTTCGGCCACCCGTTCAATTCGGCCACACAGCAGCCCTATCTTGTCGATCGGGACAATTTCTACGGCGTAGTCGGGCGCGACTTCATCGACAATGGGGCCGACATCGGCACCGTGCAGATCGAATGGCAGCCGCATGAAGACCTGCGTTTCCATTCGATCACCCGCTATGGCGAAACTTTCAACCGCTATGCGGTGAGCGAACCGTCCATCTGCGTGTTCGAGCGCGATGACAACGGCAGCTGTCCGCGCGGCGGCGGCGTTTCCGTACCCGAAAGCGAGTTCACCGTCAGCCCCGCGCTCAAGAGCAGCTGGCGCAACAACAGCTATTGGGCAAACAGCACCTATGCCGTTGCCGATATCAAAACCGGCAGCATCGACCACACCCTCGTCCTTGGCGGCGATTTCGCAGACGAGACAATCGATGCCTTCCCGCTCGACATTCCGACCACGGTTGAAGATGAAAACGGCAACAGCGTCGAGATCCCCGGTGGTTTCGTTTACGACCTGTTCGATCCACAACCGGTTCTGGGCGTGGATATTCCCATCGGACCGGACACATCGAACGGGCCAACGGTAACCAATGCGCAGAATTTCGCTGGATATCTGATCGACACGATCAAGTTTTCGGACGCGTTTCAGATCGTGCTTGGCGGGCGGGTCGATACCTTCGACCTTGAATATTACAGCCCCGCCTCGGTCGGGCGTTTTGGACCGCAGCCCGAAACCCGGCTGAAATACACCGATACTTTCGTCAACGGACAGGCATCGGTGGTCTATAAACCATCAGAACCCTTCACCCTCTACGCATCATGGTCGACCAGCACCAACCCCAGCGGCGAACAGCTTGACGGCAATGGCGCATCCTATGACGGGATCAGCACCGACAACATCGACCTCTCGCCCGAACAGAACACCTCGTTCGAAGTGGGCGCGAAGGGCGAATTTTTCGACGGCGATCTTCTGCTGACAGCAGCGGGCTTTCACATCGAGAAGGACAATGCCCGCGAAAGTGCCGGTCGCGGTCAACCCTATACCAATGTCGGTGCGCTGCGTTCGCAAGGGATCGAATTGTCCGCCAACGGCACCATCGCCGACAGCATCAATATCTTTGCCGGTTACACCTACACCGATGCAGAGATCACCGCGTCCGCCGATCCGGCCAATGTCGGTCGCCGCTTTGCCAACATTCCGCAGCACACCGCGCAATTGCTGACCACCATTTCGGTGACCAGCCGCTTCGAGATCGGCGGTCAGGTTTACGCCCAGGACGAAATGTTTGGCGGCACGCAATTGGCAGGGACGGCCAAGGTGCCCGGCTACGTGCGGGTGGACGCTGTTGCGCGCTATGCGTTGAGCGACAATGTCCAGATGCGCGTCAATGTGCTGAATGTGACCGACAAGCGGTATTACGATGCGATCTATCGTTCGGGTTCGCCCTTTGCCTATATCGCGCCGGGCCGCTCGGCATTCTTCACCCTGACGGGAACGTTCTGATTGTCTAGGGGCAAGGAATGATCCTTCAGATAGACAATGTGCTCAGCAAACGGGAGGCGGCCGACTTGCGAGGCCGCCTCCTTGATGCCGAATGGGTGGACGGCAATGTCACCAGTGGTGCAGGGGCCGCATCGGTCAAGCGCAACCGCCAATTGCCCGAAGAAGGCGCGGTGACACAGGCCGCGCAGGCGCAGGTGAGCGCGGCGTTGATGAGTAATGCGACCTTTCTTGCAGCCGCATTGCCGCATTCGGTTTTTCCGCCGCTGTTCAACCGTTACGGTCCGGGCGAAACCTTTGGCCTTCACGTCGATAATGCAATTCGCTTTCACGCTGGCACAGGCGCACGGATACGCACCGATCTTTCCGCGACCCTGTTCCTGACGGAGCCTGAGGATTACGAAGGGGGCGAGCTGCGGATCGAGGGCAATTCGGGCACGACAAGCTACAAATTGCCCGCTGGCTCGATGCTGCTTTACCCTTCCACCACCTTGCACAAGGTCGAGGAAGTGACATCGGGTGAGCGGGTCAGCTGCTTCATGTGGTTGCAATCGCTTGTCGCCGATCACGCAGAGCGTGAGATGCTCTACGATCTCGACCGCACCACGCAGGCGCTATCGGCAGAGCGTGGCAAGGCGGATCGCGAAGTGCTGGTGCTGACCCAACTGTATCACAATCTGGTGCGCCGCTGGGCGGAGTCGTAAGCGGGGCCGTTTCGCTGCGCGCGCTCGCTGCCAGTTGGAAATAATCTTTCCAACATCGGCAATAACGGTGCATGAATTCAGTTGATTGCGTTCGCGCTGCGGCGGTGTTTCATCAACCAAACCCCTATTTGGCGGGTTTCCTGACCCGCTTTCTGATCATGCCTTCCTGAGCGACGCTGGCGATCAGCATGCCTTCCTTGTTGAAGATGCGCCCCCGGTTAAAGCCGCGTCCGCCACCCGACCACGGGCTGTCGGTGGCATAGAGCAGCCAGTCGTCTGCGCGCGCCTCCTCATGAAACCACAAGGTGTGATCGAGGCTCGCCCCGACAAGCTCCCCGCGCATCCACGACAGGCCATGCGGCAGCGCGCTCGTGCCAAGCAGCGTGAAGTCGCTGGCATAGGCGATGACGGCGCGGTGAAGCGCGCGATCATCGGGCAGGGCGCTGGCGGCCTTGAACCAGGAATGGGCGCGCGGGTCCTTGGCTTGCGAATTCATCCAGTGGAGCTTGTCCGTGGTCCGCATCTCGATCGGGCGAGGACGAAGCGCAAGCGCACGCTGATCTTCTGTAACCTTGTCGCCCATCGCCTCGATCATGGCGTGGCGGGTCTCCATGTCCGATCTGAGGGTGTCGGGGTCTTCGACTTCGGGCATCGGCGAATCGAGATGCTCAAGACCCTCTTCCGGCGTCTGGAACGAGGCGGTGAGGTTCAGGATCGGAGTGGCGGTGCCGTCTTCGTTTTCCTGGGATGCAACCACCCGCCGGTTGGCAAAGCTGCGCCCGTCAAAGTCGCGCTTGATGCGATATTCAATAGGCACACCTTCGCGCCCGCCGCGAAGAAAGTAGGCGTGCAGGGAGTGCGCGGATTTGCTTTCCGGCACGCTTGCCTGCGCGGCTTGAAGCGCTTGCGCAATGACTTGCCCGCCAAAGACACGGCCAACGCCGCCTTTTTGTGGGCGGCCGACGTAAATGTCGGTGGCAACGCGCTCTACGGTGAGGAGTTTGACGAGACCTTCGACGAGACGTGCGTAATCGGGTGTATCACTCATGCCGCATCCCATGCGCGGTGATGTGGGGCCTCGTCAAGCGCGAGCGAGGCCTGCCTTGCGGATCACGCGATAGCCAAGCGATTTGGCGCGGTTGGTCGCGGGCCAGCGTCCCGGTGCCTTTGGCGAAAGGCCGGCCTTGCGAAGGAGTGCGTTGAACGCGCGGGCCTCGCTTTCGCTATAGCTCCATGTCGAACGCCATGTGATCGACAAGGAGACACTTGGCAGAGGGCCGTTGCGCACGAAATGGGGGGCCATGACCGGCACATAGACGGCATCGCCGGGACCAAGCGGTAATTCGCTAGCCCCGTCCATCAGCGCATCGTCCCATGTGAGTTCACGCGGGCCGCCGGTATGATAGCTTTCGTGCACGCTATCGGCGGCAAAGCGCGCGTTACCTGCGGGAAACTGGGTCATCACCTTGCTGCCACGCACCTGTAGCAAGATGTTGTGCTCTGGGTCGAAATGGTAAGGCGTGACCGCATTGGGACTTGAGATGAAGATGAATGCTTGCGGGGTCAGCATCGCGCCCGTCTTCGCCTCGATTTCCTCGCGCAGTTCGTCCAGCAGGTCGGTGAGAAGCGCCTCGTAAACGGGTGATTGCTCGACATTCTTGAGCACTGCCCAGCTGTTCGCCTTTGCCACCTGGCGAATGGTCTCGGCGATGGAAAGGCCCGTTGCGCCCGGCTTCCCATCGACGCCAATCGGCAGATCACCGCGATTGTATTCGACGCTTGCCTCGGGAAGCTGCTGGGCAAGATCAGCGAGCGCATCGAGTTCAAGCAGCGGGTGCGCACCCAGCGTATGGCGCAAGCTGTGCGGCCCTTCGGGATAGTGCGCAGCAAAGGTGTCGCGCTGATCCTTGTCGAAAATCTGACGGCTGGCGATGGAATCGAAAGTGCTTTGCGCGTTCATCTGCTCAACCCCTTTCGCGCGTTTCATAGGCCATGAGCGCGCGTGCGGTGAGGCGACGAAGCGATCCGCCAATGGCGACATTGCGGCTGACGAACGTACGCTTCTCACGCCAGATGCGTTCGATCATCGAATGGCCTTCGACCGCGCAGCTATCGACCCAGGCGATGTCTTTGCGTGAGAGAAGGTCAAGGTTTTCGATCTGGAGCAGGAGGCCGGGTGAAAAGCGCGCATAATCCTCGTCAAATGCGGTCTTGAAGCTGTAGGCGCCCGGCGCAGTGATGAAGTTTGCGAGCATGGCGACAGGCTTGCCATCGAGACGCATCGCCAATCGTTCAAGCTTCCCGGCCTGAGCGGCGGCATACATGGTGTCGGCAAAGAAGGCGTAAGAGGCCGGATTGCTCTTCAAGGCAGAGCCCGCCGCGCCCTTCCAGCCTGCCGCCTCAAGCGTCAGATATTGCTCGATCCACGGCTCGATACACTCGGTCCCCTCAAGTCGCTCAAAAGTGAGATCGCCAAGCTCGCCAAGGCGATTTTTCTGGCGGCGAAGCTCTTTACGCTTTTTGGCGCTCATCGCCTCTGCGAGGTATTCTTGGGGACCGAGATGAGAGGCAAGCATGGCGCGGCTCGTGCGCTCGACGATCGCGGAAGCGCGGCCCATGTCGCCAAGCGCAGCAGTGAGCGCCTTATCGAGTGCGCCGCCTTCGGGAAGGGCTGGCAGATGGAGGAACAGCGCTTGTCCGGGGGTTTGGTCGAGGCAGGTGACCAAGGCATTCCAGAAGCCGCGTTCGTGCCCTTTCGCGACCAGAGGCGCGCCGCAGAAAGAATGGTCGTGCAGCCACGTGCCAATATGCGGCAGGCCGTGGCCGTAATAGTCGCTCGAATGCTTGATCGGCATCAGGCCGGCAAGTCGACCGCCCACCCAATAGGCTGCGATCTTGTAAGCGTCGCTGTCGGCGAATTGCTCGAAAGAGGGGAGGGTGAACCACGCCTCGAAAAAGGGGTTGGGCTCCGCAGCGCGCCGTGCCAGCGATTTCCAATCTTCGAGAAAGGCCTTTGAATCGACAGTCTGCGTATCAAGCAGGTGAAGCACGCCGCGCGGGCGAGCCGGTCTGCTCACGCGTTCTGAATAGCCGCCTATGGCTGGTGTCCTTGCAAGATCCATTGTGCACCGTCCTCAAGTCCCGCACAGTTCTTATGCGGTGAGTGTGATGTAGGCAGCGCGGCATCGTTAACGCTACCTTTCTGTGCACCTGCGTTCCGGGTGGTTCAGATCGGGACACTCAGGCTTCCAAATGCAAATACGCCAAATGCAAAGAGCCCCGCCGCAGCGATGCTGGGCGGGGCTCTTCAATTCCGGTCTGGGCAGTGCGCTTAGTGCGCTCCCGCCAGAGCTGCGAGCAGAAGCAGCGCAACGATATTGGTGATCTTGATCATCGGGTTCACAGCGGGGCCTGCGGTGTCCTTGTAAGGATCGCCCACAGTGTCGCCGGTCACAGCCGCCTTGTGAGCTTCAGAGCCCTTGCCGCCGTGATTGCCGTCTTCGATATACTTCTTCGCATTGTCCCATGCGCCGCCGCCAGCGGTCATGGAAAGCGCGACGAACAGACCGCCAACGATTACGCCCAGAAGCAGTGCACCGAGCGCTGCAAAGGCGTTGTCCTGGCCTGCGAGGAACAGAATCACGAAGTAAGTCACGATCGGCGCCAGCACCGGAAGCAGCGATGGCACGATCATTTCCTTGATCGCGGCCTTGGTCACAAGGTCCACCGTGCGGGCATAGTTTGGACGGCTGGTGCCTTTCATGATGCCGGGATCAGCAGCGAACTGATCGCGCACGTCGACCACCACGTCACCAGCAGCGCGGCCCACCGCGGTCATACCCATCGCACCAAACAGATACGGGAGCAGCGCGCCGAGCAGGAGGCCGACGATGACATATGGGTTCTCAAGGCTGAAGTTGACCTGCGCGTCCGGGAAGAACAGACGAAGGTCAGCGGTGTAGGCGGCAAACAGCACGAGTGCTGCAAGACCTGCCGAACCGATGGCATAGCCTTTGGTCACGGCCTTGGTCGTGTTGCCCACGGCATCGAGAAGGTCCGTTTTCTCACGAACGCTTGCGTCAAGCTCCGCCATCTCGGCGATACCGCCAGCGTTGTCGGTCACCGGACCATAGGCATCAAGCGCCACAACCATGCCAGCAAGCGCAAGCATCGCGGTTGCACCAAAGGCGAGACCGATGAGGCCTGCGAGTTGGTACGCGCCGATAATAGCTGCAATGATGACGATGGTGGGAAGTGCGGTCGATTCAAGGCTGATTGCCAGACCCTGGATCACGTTCGTGCCGTGGCCCGTTTCCGATGCCTTGGCGATCGACTTCACCGGACGGAAATTCGTGCCGGTGTAATATTCGGTGATCCAGATGATAATGCCGGTAAGCGCGAGGCCGATGAGCGAGCAGTAGAACAGGTCGCGCCCGTTGAACTCAACCGCATCCCCGGGGTTCAGAACCGCATTCATGTCGCCAAGAGCGAACTGGGTCGCAAACCAGATCAGCGGAATTGCAAGAAGGGCGGTGACGATGAAGCCTTTGTACATCGCGCCCATGACATTGGTGCCATTACCCAGACGCACAAAATAAGTGCCGATGATCGAAGTCACGATGCACGCGCCGCCAATGAGAAGCGGCAAAGCCATCATGGGCAGGAGCAGATCGCCAAGCGCTTCGGAAAAGAGCAGGGCGGTCAGAACCATCGTAGCGCCAACGGTCACAACGTAAGTTTCAAACAGGTCAGCGGCCATACCGGCGCAGTCGCCCACGTTGTCGCCCACATTGTCGGCGATGGTCGCAGGGTTGCGGGGGTCGTCCTCCGGGATCGAAGCCTCGACCTTACCCACAAGGTCAGCGCCAACGTCAGCGGCCTTGGTAAAGATACCGCCACCCAGACGCGCGAAGATCGAGATCAGCGATGCCCCAAAGGCAAGGCCGACAAGCCCGTCGATGACGGTGCGATCGTTCGGCGTAAGACCCATCGGGCCGACGAGCACGTAGAAGAAAACTGCAATAGCGAGAAGCGCGAGACCTGCCACCAGCATACCGGTGATAGCGCCAGCGCGAAAAGCGATGGTGAGGCCTTGTTGAAGGCCGGTCTCAGCCGCAGCAGCCGTCCGTACATTCGAGCGGACCGAGATGTTCATCCCGATATAGCCTGCAACGCCCGAAAGCACCGCACCGATGACAAAACCAACGGCTGGCACGACACCAAGGAACAGCCCAACGACGACAGCGGCGACCACGCCCACGATGCCGATGGTGGTGTATTGGCGGTTAAGATAGGCCTGTGCGCCTTCCTGAATAGCGCCTGCAATCTCTTGCATTTTTGCGTTACCGGCGCTGGCACCCAGCACCTGTCGGCTTGTGACGATGCCATACACGATGGCAAGCAGTCCGAGCCCAATTGATATAAGAATTAAGTCCACGAAGATTCCCCTCTCCAAAGCGTGGAAAACATGCGCTTTGACCGGGACCCACCCTTGTTCTCTCTCATTCGCAGATCCCGCGCGCTGAGGAGGGTCAGCTTATCGGGAGAATGCGGGGACACAAGTGGCAATGCGTGTCGGCGGTGGGAAACTTCGCCTTTTATGCACGCTAACTTGCAGTTTTAGCGATGCTCGAATCCCAATCCGGACGCGTTCACCACGGGTTCTCCATCGATGATCAGAGGCGCAAATCCGCGCGGTTCGATCTTGCCGATTGGCGTTGCGGAGACGGGCGGTTGGCTTCCGGCGGGCATGGTGAAAAGCAGTTCATAGTCGTCGCCCCAGCGCATCGCGTCCTCGCGCCGCGCCTCGATTGCCACGGGAACCAAGGCGCTTTCGATTGCCACGGTGATGTCGCTCGCCTGCGCCAAACGGAAAGCATCAAGAAGCAATCCGTCAGATATGTCCATCATCGCCGAGACGTGGGCGGCGAGCCTTTGTCCTTCGACAAGGCGCGGGGTGGGACGATTGAAAGCTTCAAAGTGCTTACCATCCCCTTCAAAGCCCAGCATTGCCCGTCCCAAAGTGCCGGTCACGAACACAGTGTCGCCAATTTGCGCCCCGCTGCGCGAAGGGGCAGGGCTGGCGCTGGCTTTGCCAATCGCTGTGAGCCCAAACACGCTGGCGCCATCGGCTTTGATCGTGTCGCCGCCCAGCAGCGGGGTCTCGAACGCATCAAGCGCTTGGGAAAGGCCGCGCAGGAACCCTCGATCATCGCTGCAAAGGCAATGCCCCAGTAGCACCCCGACAGGCCGAGCACCCTTGGCAGCCAGATCAGACAGGTTGGTCGCGACCAGCTTCCACGCGACATCGGCCATATCGGCGTCGGCTCTGAAGTGCGTGCCCTCGGCCATCGCATCATGCGTGAGGATGAGCGTTTGGCCGCCAAATTCCAGCACTGCACAATCATCTTCGAGCCCGCGCGCCCCGGGGTGGAGCGGAAGTTGGCGCAGGGCGTCGATGAAGTCGGCCTCGTTTATTGCCGGGTCTCCTTGGCAACAGCATCAAGGATGCCATTGACGAACTTGGCTTCGCGATCATCGAAAAAGGCTTTCGCGACATCGACGTATTCGTTGATAGACGCAGCCGCGGGCACATCTGCGCGGGCGATCAACTCAAAGGCGCCGGCGCGAAGGATCTGCACCATCGTCTTGTCGAGCCGTGTGAGCGTCCAGCCCTCTGACAGTTTGGCGGTCAGCAGGCCATCAATCTCATCGCGCCGCGCATCGACACCGCGGACGAGATCGTTGAAGAAATCGACCTCGACTGCTGCAAGCTGCTCACCATCATGGTCTTCATCGTCAATCCGCTCGCCCAAGCGATGGCGGTGAAATTCAACGAGCAATGCATCGACTTTCGTGCCTTCCATCTGGTGCTGATAGAGCGCCTGAACGGCGGCAAGGCGCGCGGTCGAGCGAGCTTGGGATTTGGGATTTGTATTCATTTGAGGCGCAATTCTACTGATTTGGCGTGGGCAGGCAGACCCTCTGCGTGAGCAAGCGTCGCTGCGGCGGGACCGATGGCGTTGAAGCTGGCCTCATCCAATTGAATGAAACTGGTGCGCTTCATGAAGTCGAGAACCGACAGGCCTGAGGAGAAGCGGGCGCGCCGACCGGTGGGCAGCACATGGTTCGGCCCTGCGACATAATCGCCCACCGCTTCCGGCGTCATCCGCCCAAGGAAAATGCTGCCCGCATGGCGAACCTTCTCCATCATGGCTTCAGGTTCATCAATGGCGAGTTCCAGGTGTTCTGCGGCAAGTGCGTTGATGAGGTCAGGCGCTTCGGTTTGAAGGTCGTTCACCTCGATGATGACGCCGTGATCATCCCAACTCGTGCGCGCGGTCTTTTGTGTCGAAAGCTGGCTGATCTGAACATCAATACAATCGGCCACAAGGGCAGCAAAGCTTGCATCGTCGGTGATGAGGACCGATTGCGATGTCGGGTCATGCTCGGCTTGGCTAAGCAGGTCTGCGGCAATCCAGTCCGGATCGTTCTTACCATCGGCGACGACCAGAATTTCGCTTGGCCCTGCGACCATGTCGATGCCGATGACACCATAAAGCTGGCGTTTTGCCTCCGCGACATAGGCGTTGCCGGGGCCCACGATGACATCGACTGGCTTGATGCGATCCGTGCCATAGGCGAGAGCGCCCACCGCCTGTGCACCGCCAATGCGCCAGATTTCATCGACACCGGCAATGTGCGCTGCGGCGAGCACCAGCGGGTTGGAATTACCTTTTGGCGTGGGAGTGACGACGACCAGACGCTCGACGCCCGCAACCCGCGCTGGAATGGCGTTCATCAACAGCGAGGATGGATAGGCCGCCCGTCCGCCGGGGACATAGAGCCCCGCTGCATCGACCGCGCGCCAGACCGCGCCAAGACGCGCGCCCGCTTCATCGGTGTAGTCACGATTATTGGGCAGTTGCGCTTCGTGATAGGCGCGGATGCGGCTGGCTGCCAGTTCAAGTGCCTCGCGCTGATCGCTCTCAAGGTTGTCGTAGGCAGCTTTGCAGGCATCCTTTGTGATGACCCAATCGCCGTCATCAACAAGCGAGTATCCGTCGAAACGTTGAGTGTATTGGACCAAGGCCTTGTCGCCGCCGCTTCGCACTGTGCGCAGGATATCCTGCACGACGCCGGCAACATTCGCATCGGTTTCACGCCGATCGTCGATTACCCGCGCAAACTTGCGGGCAAAGTCGGCATCCATCGTCGAGAGTTGCCTCATCGCTCTACTCCTTCGCGGAAGGCTTCGACCAATTCAGCGACGCGCGGATCGGTCTTGTAAGCGGCACGGTTCACGATCAGGCGCGCGGTGATGTCGATAATCGCTTGCGTCTCGACCAGTCCGTTCTGCTTGAGCGTTGCGCCGGAAGAAACGAGATCAACGATCTGCCGCGCGAGACCGAGCGAGGGGGCAAGTTCCATCGCACCGTTGAGTTTGACGCACTCGGCCTGGATTCCGCTCGCTTCAAAGTGGCGCGCGGTAAGGTTGGGATACTTTGTCGCAACGCGAAGGTGGGTGGCGTTGGCAGCTTCTTCGGTGTCATCGGCCATGCGCGCAACTGACAAACGGCAATGGCCGATGTCGAGATCGACCGGTGCATACAGGTCGTCGTAATCGAACTCTTCGATTACATCTGATCCCACAATCCCGATCTGTGCCGCGCCATGAGCCACAAAGGTCGCCACATCGAATGCGCGAACGCGGATCAGGCGCATGTCGTCGCGGCTGGTGCCAAAGGAAAGCGAGCGATTGCTCTTATCGTGAAATCCGTCTTCGGGCACGATACCAGCCTTCGCCATCAGGGGCAGCGCTTCGTCAAGGATGCGGCCTTTGGGGACTGCGAAGGTCAGCGGTCCGCTGGACAAGGAGGGACCAGACTGGGAGAGAGGTGAGTGTGTCATTGTGGTCGCGCACTTAAGGTGTAGCCATTCAAAGGGCAATACGAAGCGCGCTCGAGCACGGGGGGACAGTAAAAATATGACGGAAAAAGAGCCTGACAGCGGTGACAGCGGGTCGGTGATGGCAATCGAGGACTTTGATGCGGCGATTGAATGGCAAGCCAAGCACGCCGCCATTAATCACGCCCCTTGCACCGCCCGCATAATTCGCGCGCTTCCCAAGGTAATCGAAGGCAATTCGGCCTGTGGGCGGCGGATGGCGTCCTGGGCCGGGCTAACGCTCAAGGACGCGATGCCGCTCAGGATCGCTGGCGGGCTTCACCATCTGCTTTTGTCCGGCACCGATGACCGATTGGCGCGGGTGTATTCGGGACAAATCACCGACCAGGCTCAGGTGGACTGGATCGTTTGCGAACTGATCGAGGCCTACGATACGATCCTACTCCCATGGTTCGACGGTCCGCCGCAGACCAATGAGGCGGGGCGATCTGCCAGCATTATGGCGGGGCTCTTGTGGCTTGCTCACCGTGTCCACCCGCGCTTCGATCTGTTCGAGCTTGGAGCGAGCGCCGGTGTGAACACCATGCTGGAGCGGTATCATTTCCTGATCGGGACGACCGAGGTGGGCCCCGAAAATTCGCCAATGCGTATTGAGCCCGAATGGCGCGGGCAAGCCGGCTCGCCGCCGCGACCGCCCGGCGACTTTGCGATCCGCTCGATTGAAGCGTGCGATGTTGCGCCGATTGACCTTACCGATGAGGCATCGGCTTTGAAGCTGAAGTCTTACGTGTGGCCCGATGCGCCAGGCCGCATGGCGAGGATTGATGCAGCCGTGCAGCTTGCGAATGAAAACCCGCCCTCATTGACACAGATGGATGCCGCCGAGTTCGTCATGAAGCAGCTGGCAAAACCGCAGAAATCCGGAACGACGCGGGCGATGTTCCATTCAATCATGTGGCAATATTTGTCCGAAAACTCGCAAGAAACCATCACCGCGGCGATGGAGGAGGCGGGGAGCGAAGCAAATTGTGAAAAACCGCTCGCGTGGGTCGCGCTGGAGACCGATCCCAAGACATTTCGCCACGAGCTTCGCGTGCGTTTCTGGAATGGGTGTGAGGATGATGGCGCCGTGCATCTCCTCGGTTTTGCGCACCCACACGGCGCGTGGGTGGAATGGGAAGGGGCGTGAAGTCTGCCTCCGCCCCTTTCAATGCATTACGAACAAGCCGTACAACCGCAATCGCAGCAGCCACTGCCCGATTTGCAATTCGTGCAGCCGCAATCGCAAGTTTCGAACGTGATATGATACACCATCTTAAAACTCCTTTTATATCAGAGGGTTAAGTCTTTTTCGGGCGGTTGTCCAGTTCTTGCTGTCTGGCGACTATTTGCTCAGGAATTGCTCCATCGCTTCAATCACTTTGTCGGGCGCACCCCACGTGACGAAATGTTCGCAGCCCTCAATCTTCACCAGCGTAAGCGGGTCGATCTGATCCTCCATTCCTTCCAGATTGCCTGGCGGAAGCGCGGTGTCTCCCATTGCCCAGATGACCAGTGTCGGGATGGTGAGTTTGGGCACTTCGGGTGCGGTAAAGTTAGACGGAAGCTCAAATGGTTCATCCATTCCCGGCACCTCCATCGGCGTTGCGCGGTAATAGTTGAGCATTCCGAAGGCAGCATCCGGATCGGACCAATCCTCTAGCAGGATGGCGCGCTCTTCGGGCTCCATCGACGCGGAATCTTCCCACTCCGCCTCTTTGGCAAGCAGCGGCCCCAGACCGCCTTCACGGACAAGGTCATCGTTTGCCGGATCGCGAAATCCCCGGATGTACTGGGATGCCTCACGCTGTTCTTTGTCGGTGTAGAGCAGCTTGGGGAAGATCGCGGGGTGGGGGGCGTTGGCGATGATCGCGCGCGTAACCCGCACGTGCTGACCCGTCAGTGCGACGGCCCATGCAATCGCGCCGCCCCAATCGTGTCCCACGATGGTGAAGGTTTCTATCCCCAAGGCATCTGCCAACAAGAACACATCGCCGACTAGCTTGTCGGGCGTGTATTCGCTCACATCTTGCGGCTTGGACGAACCACGATAACCGCGTTGATCGGGGGCGATGCAGCGATAGCCGCTGTTTGAAAAATGGGCGATCTGATGGCGCCATGTGCGGTGGTTTTCGGGAAAGCCGTGCAGGAAAATCAGCGGGTCGCCATCGCGCGGCCCCATTTCCACAACATCGAGCTCAATCCCGTTGGCAAGGCTCACACGGGTTTGCGGGAGTTCGATCACGCTTCTGCTTCCATTTTCTCCATATATCCGGCTGCGACCATCGCCTCGACTTGATCGAACAGTGCATCGGGTGTGCGCCTTGCATCGCCCATCGCAAGTTCCACGCCTTGCGCGACGATAATCTCGCGCTCGCCCTTGGTGATACCGTCGAGCATGGTCTTGGCGGCATCGGGCGCCGGGATGCCTTCGTCGATGGCTTTGTCAGAGACGCCCCGTTTCGATCCGTCGGCGGTCATCGCATTGCGCGAGACATTGGTGGCGACTGAACCGGGATAGATCATGTGGACACTGACCCCGCTTTGCGAAAGCTCGGCGCGTAGTGCATCGCCATAGCCGGCCAGCCCGAACTTCACCGCGCAATAGGCGGTGCGCATCGGCACGCCGACTTTGCCAGCGATAGAGGAAATGAAGGCGAGGGCGCCGCTGCCACGCTCTACCATATGCCCGATCAACCCTTGGCTAAATGCGATCTGCGCGGTGAGGTCGATGTCGATGATGTCGCGGTAAACCTGCATATCGGTCTTGAGTGCGCGGCTGCGCTGCGACACCCCGGCATTGGCGAACGCCAGATCGACTCCGCCCTTCCATGCGATTGCCTTGCGCGTGGCCTCGGCAAGCGCATCCTCATCGCGCACATCAAAGGGCAGGATCAATGTCTCGCCGCAATTTTTTGCCACCTCGGCAAGCCGCGCTTCATCGCGGCCCGACAGCACAAGATGCGCCCCCCGGCTTGCCAAATCGCAGGCCAATGCTGCGCCAATTCCCGATGATGCGCCGGTGATCCAGGCGACTTTGCCGGTGTAATCCATGTGTTCTTCTCCCTAAGCTCTTTGACCCCAATAGCTGCCGACTGCAGGCTTACGGGGCAAGCAAATTCATTCGCTTTGCGCAGCTATTCAGGGAGGATGCGCGCAATGATTTGCGCCAAAGTCTCGGGAAAGATCGCCTCGGGCCAGTCGGTCAGTTCCTGTAACGTGAACCAACGATGCTGTGTCATGACCTTCTGCTCAAGCTCGGTGTGGTGGCTTGTGTCGATCACCGGCTCATCCACGCGCATATGGAAATAACGCTCATCGGCCTGTATCGGCTCACCCTCGACGGTGACGAATTCAGGCGTGGTGCGCGCCACTTGCAGGCCGGGATCTGCGGCGATCCCCGTCTCTTCGAAAAGCTCGCGCCGCGCGGCCTCTTCAAAACTTTCGTGTTCATCGCATTCACCGCCAACTGTAACCCAAAAGGGCGGGCGATCTGCCACATCGAACCGGAACAGCAGCACCCGGTCGGCGCGATCAAGCACGATAATACGCGCCGCACGTCGCACGCGCTTGGTGTTGCCAAATTCGTTCATCTCGACGGAGTTATGCCGCAGGTGCGCTTGCCTTGATTGCGACCGCGTGAACCCTCTCGCCGACGATATCTCCCAGCGCTGCGATCACCGCGCGTTGACGGGCAAGGCGGGTCATGTCGGCGAAGGCGGGGGCTTCGATCACGACGGTAAAATGCGATTCTCCCGATCCATCATCGCCCGAATGTCCCGCATGATGCGCGCTGTCATTGATGATTTCGAGGTGGGTTGGGGCGAAAGCCTTGGTGAGGAGCTGCTCCATTTCGCTTGCCACGGTTCCGCTCATTATCTTTGTCCTTGAATTATCGCCATCGGTGTTGCGTAAATTTCACGCCTTGGAATCTGGCGTCTCAATCGCCATTCTCAAGCGCTTTATGGCAAATTCACGATTTCATGGCCGCTTTGAAGGCGAAGACCGGGTTTGCGAGCATCCCACGTGCCGCGAACCGGGCGAATTTCGCGCACCCGGATACCGTCCCAATGGATTTGACGGGCCGGGCGAATACCGCTGGTTCTGCCTCGAACACGTGCGCGAGTTTAACCAGGGTTATGACTGGTTCGAGGGCATGAGCGCGGAAGAAATCCTCGCTGCGCAAAGCCCGGTCAACGGCTGGCGGCGTGAAAGCCCCGCGTTTTCACCGCGCGCCGGTGTCGACGGGATGCCGCGCTGGAACGATTTTGACGACCCGCTCGAGGCGATCTCGGCGCGTGCCAACGGCATCAAGAGCCGCGCCCAGCGCGAGGCTGCGATGCAAATGTCAGGGCGCTTCACCAAGGACGAGGCCGAGGCGCTCGAGGTCATGGGGCTTGGCTCTGACACAACGAAACAGCGCCTCCGCCGCCGCTATTCGGAACTGGTCAGGCGCTATCACCCCGATCGCAATGGCGGCGATCGCAGCTACGAGGCGCGGCTGACCAAAGTGGTCGATGCTTATCAGACTTTGCGTAAAGCAGCTGCGATTTCCTAAGCCTGCACGCGGTAAATTTGGTCAAAGCCGCCAAGGATCATTCGCTTGCCGTCCATGACCTCTGGCCATTCCATCGAGGTCATGCGTTCATCTTCCATCATCGCAGCCGTGCCTTTGTCGCAGGTCTGCTTGTCGGGCCAGATGATCCACGAAAAGACGATCTTTTCATTCGGCTGCGCTGCGACTGCTTTGCGAAAATCGGTGACTTCTCCGTCGGGAACGTCGGCCTCCCAATTTTCGGTCGCCTCCAATGCGCCATATTCGATGAACATCTCACCCATGGTACGGGCGACTTTGAGATATTCCTCCTGACCATCCTCTTTGACACCGAGGACAAATCCTTGAACGTACATTGTCCCTCTCCCTAATTCTGCTTGAATGCCCAACGCAAAGTGCGCCCCACACCCCACGTTGCAGCGCGCGCGGGCAGGGCCGCCAGAACCGGCGTTTGCAGGCCGAGCATGGAGCGGGCAAAAGGCGGAAGCATCGCGACGGCTTCTGCGCCGATGACGGTTTGCACCGCGACTGGCGTGCCCTTTGGGCGCTGGCTGAGAACCAATTGTGCAATCTCGCGTGCTTGCGCAGAGGCGCGAAGATCACTGCGAAGTTCGCGAAAAAGTGCCTCTGCCTCGCGCCGCGTGGTGGGCACCGGATCGGCTCCCAAGGCGCGTGCGATAACCGCAAACTGGCGATAGTATTCGTCCTGCTCAAAGCCGGGCATATTGGGCCGGACATGGCGCAAATATCCTGCAAGAAAACTTTGTGCTTCGGTCACGTGAACCCATGCCAGCGTGCGCGGATTGGTTGCCTGATATGGCGTTCCGTCCGGCAACGTCCCGCCAACCTTGGCGTGGATGCGATTGACCCGCTCGATCGCCTTTTGCGCATCATCGCGATGACCAAAGCTCGTGACCGCGATGAAACGCGCCGTCCTTTGCAGCCGCCCGTGCATATCCTCGCGGAAATTGGAGTGGTCGAGCACCCCTTGCAAAGCGTGCGGGTGGAGCATCTGGAGTAAAAGAGCGCGAACCCCGCCGGTCATCATGCCGACAAGATCCGCATGAACCCGCCTGATCGGTGTATCCTTTTCGAACAGCGCTTCATCCGATGGTGGGACCGGCTTTTGCCCGGATGCCTGATCGTTGAAGGTCGCGCGGACCTGATCCACGAGTCTTAGTCTCAAGTTTTCAACCGGAGAGGGCATAGCCGGGAACCTATCACAGTCGCGGTGGATTGGGGGAATATCTTACATCGCGAACAGGTTGCGACAAGCAACCCTTGCCCCGACGCTCGCAGCCCACTAACGGTCATCACGAAATGAACACGCACTCAACAGAAGAATTCGCAGGCGCAAGCCCCTTGCCAACCGAGCCCGACACCACCGTCGATGTGCGCGAAACATTTGGCATCGATATCAACTGGCAGGTTCCCGCTTTCAGCACGCCATCCGAACACGTGCCCGAAGTGGACGAATCCTACGTTTTCGATCCTGACACCACCTTGGCCATTCTCGCCGGCTTTGCGCACAACCGCCGCGTGATGGTTCAAGGCTATCACGGCACGGGCAAATCGACCCATATCGAGCAGGTCGCAGCGCGCCTCAACTGGCCCAGCATCCGCGTGAACCTCGATGCGCACATCAGCCGGATCGACCTTGTCGGTCGCGATGCAATCGTTCTGAAAGACGGTCAGCAAGTCACTGAATTCAAGGAAGGCATCCTTCCCTGGGCGCTTCAGCATCCGGTGGCGTTGACCTTTGACGAATATGACGCAGGGCGACCTGATGTCATGTTCGTGATCCAGCGTATTCTGGAATTTGATGGCCGCCTCACGCTGCTTGATCAAAACCGCGTGATCACGCCCAATCCGCATTTCCGCCTTTTTGCGACGACCAATACGGTCGGCCTTGGCGATACCAGCGGCCTTTACCACGGGACACAGGCAATCAACCAGGCGCAGATGGACCGCTGGAACGTCGTGGTCGCTCTGAACTATCTGCCCGCCGAAACCGAACAGCAGATCGTTGCCTCCAAAACGCCCGATACCGACAGTGCGGTGATCGCCGATATGGTCAAGGTCGCAGAGCTGACGCGCCAAGGCTTTATGAACGGCGATATCTCGACCGTGATGAGCCCGCGTACGGTGATCACCTGGGCGCAGAACGCGGACATCTTCAATTCGGTCGGGTTTGCTTTCCGCCTGTCGTTCCTCAACAAATGCGACGAGGCAGAGCGCGGTCTGGTGAGTGAATACTACCAGCGCGTCTTTGGCGAAGACCTGCCCGAAGGGGCCGCCAGCGGGGCGTAAACTCTCGCGGCGCTTGCCTAGCGCCGTGTTATACTGATAACACACCGTCTTGATGACGCTGTTTAAACGATTCTGGAAACGCTCGCGGGATGATGACCCGAGGGGGTCAGAGGGCGGATATTACGCGCTCTACGAATCGCAGCGCCCGATGGACCCGGACGATCGCAAAACGAGCTATCGACCAGCGGGTTCGACTGATTTCTCGCGTTGGGATGCCGGCCTCTCGCAGTTCGATGAGACAAGCGCGCCTGCTTCCGATAATCGCGGCTCTTTCTGGAAGCGCGCGTTCTGGCTTGGGCGGCGCAAGCGCTGGTGGGCGGTTCGCATTATTGCAGCGCTTATCATGATGTTCATCGCGCTGGTCGCCTGGCTCGCGATCACCGCCCCGCTGTCCAAGAGTTTGGAGCCGATTGCCGCGCCGCAGGTGACACTGCTGGCAAGCGACGGCACACCCATTGCGCGAAGCGGAGCGATGGTGGCCGCACCTGTCGAAGTGGCCAATCTGCCGCCCCACGTGATCGAGCCGTTTCTTGCCATTGAGGATCGGCGATTTTACTCACACTGGGGTGTTGATCCACGCGGCATCGCGCGCGCGATTTGGACTGGCCGTGGCGGTGGTTCCACGATCACGCAGCAACTGGCCAAATTCACATGGCTGACCCCCGAGCGCAGCCTTACCCGCAAGGCGCAAGAAGCGCTAATCGCGTTCTGGATCGAGACTTGGCTTACCAAGGACGAGATCCTCGAACGCTACCTTTCGAACGCCTATTTCGGTGACAATCAATACGGTCTTCGCGCAGCCAGCTTGCACTATTTTTATCGCAAGCCTGAAAATCTGAAGCCCGAGCAGGCGGCCATGCTCGCCGGATTGTTACAGGCGCCATCGCGCTATAATCCGACCAAGCATTACGACCGAGCGAAGACGCGGATGGACCTTGTTGTCGGAGCGATGGTTGATGTGGGCTATATGAGCCAGGCAGAAGCGGACCGGTTGCCTGCACCAAAGCTTGATGTGCGCACGGCGAATGACCTGCCCACGGGCACCTATTTTGCCGACTGGGCATTGCCTCTTGCGCGCGAACAGATTGAGCCGGGATATGAGCGTTTGGTGGTGGAGACCACGCTTGATGCGCAGCTTCAGGCGCTTGCCAATCGCGTGGTCAGCCGTGCTCGGCTTGGCAATGCGCAGGTTGGCCTTGTCGCGATGCGCCCCACGGGTGAAGTGGTCGCGATGGTGGGGGGCAAATCCTATGCCGACAGCCCGTTCAACCGGGTGACACTGGCGAAACGACAACCGGGCTCGACATTCAAACTGTTTGTCTATCTTGCCGCGCTGGAAGCGGGATGGGATCCTGAAGACACCATTTCAAACCAGTCGATTGCGACGGGCAGTTACCGGCCCAAAAATTCGCGTGAGCGATATTCGGAGACGATCACACTGGAGGACGCCTTTGCCTCCTCCAGCAATGTCGCAGCTGTGCGCCTGTTCAATGAGGTGGGAAGTGATGCCGTCATCCGCACAGCGCGTTCGCTGGGGGTTACATCCGATCTGCCCGAGGGCGATCCGAGCCTTGCGCTTGGCACCACAAGCATGAGCCTTCTCGAACTCACAGCGGCTTATGCCGGGGTTGCGGCCAATGAGTATCCGGTCCGTCCCTTTGCCTTTCCGCAGGAAGAGGAAAGCTGGTGGGATTGGCTCACAAGCAGCGAGGCATCCTTTTCTGGCCGAGTGCATGGCGACATGGAGCAAATGCTTCGCGCAGCGATCAATCGGGGCACCGGCGAAGCGGCAGAATTGCCGATCGCCAATTATGGCAAGACCGGCACAACGCAAAATCACCGCGATGCTCTGTTCGTGGGCTATGCTGGCGATCTGGTGGTGGGCGTCTGGATCGGCAATGACGATAACTCACCGCTTGATGGCGTCTCTGGCGGGGGGCTTCCCGCACGCATCTGGAAAGACTTCATGCGCGGCGCACTCGATCTGCCTGCGCCACAGCCCAAGGCATCGCCCGATCCGCAAGGTCCGGTCGAACCCTTTGACATCGACATCGAGGAAGGTGAAGAGATCCCGCTCGGCGAAGATGGCACCACTTTGCGGATAGAGGAGGACGGCCTCATCCTCAGCCAGGATGGCGTGCCGATGGAATTGCGCGTGACCGAGGACGGGGTCCAGGTAGAGCCGATTGGCCAGAGATAGCGCGCGACCTCAGGCCATGAGGATGTTCATAATCGCGCTTGCAATCGGTTTCGCCCGATCGGTTTGCCACGCCTCAACGCTGATATTGGCGTTGCGCCGTCCCATGCGCGTGATCCGCGCTTTGGCAAAGCTCGTCAGAGGCTTTCCTGCAGACAGATATTGCACGGTAATATTGACCGGCTTCAACTTCGCTTCGCGTCCATCGGCTGCAAGTTGAGCCCTCAGGGCCGCATAAGCCGCGTTTTCGAGCAGTCCGGCAATCGCGCCGCCGTGATAATGGCCCGGACGCCCTTCGACATCCGAGCTGTAATCAACCGTCAGGATCGGGAGACCGTCCTCCACATCGTGAACGCCAATGCCAAGCGCCTCTGCATAAGCGGGGAGGGTGTGCGCCTCAGCCATTGCCGTTCTCCTTTGCGCGGGCTTCGGCTTGCGCCTTCACCTGTTTTCCGATGGCGTTGGGATCGGCAGAAAGCGTCATGAAAACCCCCGCCATTGTCGCGACGGTGTCCTCCGGATCGCCATCGTGAGCCGTCCCGCGCACAAAGGCAGCCGATTTGGTGATGCGATAGCATTCGACGCGGGCCCATACCGCGCTGCGCTCTTTTGCCGGGCGTTGGTAGTCGACGCGAAGATCGAGCGTCGCCACCGGCACAAAGGTCCCGCGTGTGCACCAGATCGACATACCGCTCGCCATATCGAGGAGGCTGACAATCGGCCCGGAGGCAAGCACGGGGCGGTCGGGTTCACCTAGCAGTTTTTCATTCCAGGGCAGCTTCAACTCCACCCAATTCTCGCCATGGTCGGCGTATTCAAGGCCGAGCCAGCCCGGATGGGCTCTGGCCATAAACATCTTCGAGACCTGGGCCGGATCAAAGGTTTGAATGGGGGGTGTGGTGTCAGTCATAGATTGAGATGTCATTGCAGCGGCTCGCGGGCGATGACAACGCCTAATTGACCGAACTGCTTAGAGAACTCCACCGGCCATTCGGTCGATCGCGCCTTGCAGGATGACCGCCGCTGCGTGAGCATCAATGGCTTCGGCCCGGCGCGCACGGCTCATATCCTGACCAATCATTGCAGCCTGTGCGGCCTGCGTCGACCAACGTTCGTCCCATAGGAGCAGGGGCAGGGCAAAGGCCTCATCCAGATTGCGGGCATAGGCGCGCGAGCTTTGGGCACGGGGCCCTTCACTTGCGTCCATATTGCGCGGCAGGCCCAGAACGATGCCTTTGACCTCGCGATCCTCGATAAGCTTTGCGAGCTTTGCCTTGTCCTTGCCCCATTTGCTTCGCCCAATGACAATGCCATTGGTGGCAAAGCGCCAGCCTGCATCGCAAGTCGCCGTCCCAATGGTCTTGGTCCCGAGGTCTAGCCCTAGAAGGACACCGCCATCAGGCAGGCTGTGTGCGAAATCAGGGGCTGATTCGGTGATCAATCCGCGCTCTTTCAATCGGCTGAAGAGGTGCCGCCAGCAAAGGCTGACACACGGCGCGCCACATCGGCTTTCGTGTTCGCCCAGAACAGCGGGATATCATAGACGTGGTAATTATTGCCCGGCAGCACGTAGGACCCCATTTCCGGCGGATCACCGATCATGAGAAGGCCATTATCCGCACAGCGCGCCGGAACCGAATTGGGCACTAGTACGCCGTTTGACATGTCGTCTTCAGGGACCAGCGTGCCGAGATTCGCGTCCTTGTCCTCGATCCCGCCAAAAGTGCCTGTGAGCGGGTTGGTGCAAAGGATCTGGCTGTCGCCGCGAAGCTCTCCGTCAAAGCCGGTCGAGGCCGAATAGCTTTCCATCACAGCCGACGGATCGGCTGGCTCGGCATAGCTTGACCATGACAGGATGCATCCGGTTTGCGATGCGGTAGCGCAGGCAGGCACGCCAAGCGCAGGCAAGTCATGCTCGACCGAAATGGGCCAGCCAATTGCGTAGGAGGCAACGACCCGGCTTGCGTAGTCGCTATCCTTCACCTCTTCGCGCAAAAGGCGCATCAGGTGGAGCGAACCTTGCGAGTGGCCGACGAGCACAATCGGCGTGTCGGCAGCCACCGAATCGAGGAAGAAGCGGAAGGCTTCAAGAACGTCTGCATAGGCTGCATCGAGCGCCATTTCTGCCTCGGGCTCGGTAGTCAAAAACGCGCCGAGAGTCGCCTGGCGATAGCGCGGCGCCCAGATTTCCTCGGCTGCATTGAACGGGCTCGCCATGCCGCGAATGTAAATGCGGGCAATGCGTTCGGCTTCCTCATCGCCGATGGCTGCGTTCCAACTGTCGGTCCCGCGATAGCTGGTGGGATGGATGAAGAAGACTGCGAACGGGGGCACTTCGCCCGTGACGCCAAGTTCCTCACTTCGCGGGTCCACGGGGCGGGATGTAGTGGTTACTTCGCCGTCCTCAACAGCCGAAGCCTCGGACAAGGCTGGTTGCCAACGTGCCGGGTCATTTACGCCGATACCGGGGCGCGAATACCACATGGCTGGGTCCTGATAGGCGTTGTCCTGAAGCGGCTCCTGTTCGACAAACTCGACGTCGGGCACAAACACAAAAGCGGTGAGTTCCTGCGACCAAACGCGTAGGACGATCAGAGCCGCAAAGACCAGAACGATTACAATCGCGACGAAATAGAGGAATTTGCGCGCCATCGGGGCCCCTTTATGCTCGCTTACTCAACTGTATCTTCTTCAGCCACGGCAGGGCGCAAGGTCGTCCATGCCCGGTCGCCGCGCATGGCGGAAAACCACGAAAGCGGGTTCCATGTGGCAGAGCCATCGAGGCTGAAGGTGATGAACTCGGCGCGCCCGCCAATGTTTTCCAGCGGGATGCCATCGCCAAGCCCGCGCGCTTCTGCAGGGGCTCTGCTGTCCGCGCTTTCATCGCGGTTGTCACCCATGACGAATACCTCGTCCTGCCCGACGATATATGGCCCGTAGTTGTCGAGGCCCTGATTGCGGTGGTCGATAACGAGATAGCTTGCCCCGTTGGGTAGAGTTTCGCGATACGTGGGCGGCTCAAACCAGATCGAACCGTCGGCCTCGCGAATGCGATATGCATTGTAGGAAGCAAGGCAGGGAGAGCCATTGCACATCAGTTCAGGCTCGAACGGGATGCGCACCGGGGGAACCACTTCGCGCTTTACGGGCTCGCCATTCAGGATGATGCGGCCCTCGCGCACCTCGATGGTGTCACCGGGCAGGGCAACCACGCGCTTGATGTAGTCTTCATCGCGGTCCGGGTGCACGGGGATGACAATGTCACCATATTCAGGCGTTGAGCCCAGAATGCGCCAGTCGCCGCGCGGAAGGATGTGAAAGCTCGCCGAAGCCCATGACCAACCGTAAGGATATTTGCTCACGACCAAACGATCGCCCACATACAGGGTCGGCATCATCGAGGTCGACGGGATATAGAAAGGCTTTGCCACGAAGCTGTGAAACGCCAGCACAGCAAGCAGCATAAGCGCAAGGCCGCGCAATTCAGCCCACCAATTGATGGTCTCTTTATCCGAATCTTCTGCGGGGATGTTAGTTTGGCTCACTGTCGTCATCGTCTCAAAATGGTGATTATCTGGAATAAAATTGGGTCAAACGAGTTCGACCGGACCCGCGGAAAAATCGGGCACGGTGGGCGCTATAGGGAATGCTTCGATAATAACAAAGGCCTGAGCCCAGGGATGGTCATCTGTCAGGGTCAGATGAATGTTGGCCTCGTGCCCTGGCGGGATCATTTGATTGAGGCGTTCAGCCGCACCGCCGGTCAGCGCAAGCGTGGGCGCGCCTGACGGTTTGTTCACCACGCCGATATCTTTCATGAATACGCCGCGTTTGAAACCGGTGCCCACCGCTTTACTGAAAGCTTCCTTGGCTGCAAAGCGTTTGGCGTAGGTGCCAGCGATGGTGAAGGGGCGGCGGCGCGCCTTGGTGCGCTCGATCTCGGTGAATACGCGATTTTCAAATCGTTCGCCAAAACGGTCCAGCGAATTCTGGATACGCTCGATATTGCACAGGTCTGAGCCGAGGCCGATGATCATTGAAATGCCCTGAAAATAATAGCCACCAATAGAATGACAGCGATGCCGTGCAGTATGACCTGCGACTTGAACAGGGGATGCGCAAAATCGCCGCGCCCCATGCGGATCGCACCGACAAAGCCCAAAATCTGCAGCGCAATCCATCCAATCGCGAACGGGCGCATGACGCCGGTGTTCAAGGAAAACCCGAGGAAGCCCACTGCTGCTAGGAACAGCACGGCTGCGGCGAGGGCCCAGCGTTTTTGTTCAGGGGCAAGGGGAGGCAGGTCCTGCGGCTCGGTCATCTTACCCGCGCGCCTCATCCATAAGTTCGCGCATCCGGCGGATCGCTGGCTCCAATCCCGCGAAGATCGCCTCACCGATCAGATAGTGCCCGATGTTCAGTTCTGCGATCTGGGGAATCGCGGCGATGGGCTGCACATTGTCATACGTGAGGCCATGGCCCGCGTGTGGTTCAATTCCGTTTTTGGCCGCGAGCGCGCTCATATCGGTGATGCGGCGAAGCTCTGCTGCGGTGCGTTCGGTATCGCCGTCAAGAATCGCATGGGCGTATTCGCCAGTATGGAATTCCACCACCGGCGCGCCGAGGCGGATCGCTGCGTCTAATTGCGCCTCACTTGCCTCGATAAAAAGCGAAACGCGGATGCCCGCATCGCGCAATTGAGCGACGATTGCCACCAAAGAGTTATGAAGGCCGGCTGCATCCAGCCCGCCTTCAGTCGTGCGCTCCTCACGTTTTTCGGGGACTATGCACGCGGCATGTGGCTTATGGCGCAGAGCAATCTCGAGCATTTCCTGCGTCGCGGCCATTTCAAGGTTCAAGGGCAGGTCTGTTGCATCTTGGATGCGTTGCAGGTCTTCATCGCGGATATGCCGGCGGTCTTCGCGAAGATGCGCGGTGATTCCATCGCCGCCCACTGCCGCAACGATTTCAGCGGCGCGCACAGGGTCAGGATGATCGCCGCCGCGAGCGTTGCGGATGGTGGCGACGTGGTCGATGTTTACGCCCAATCGAAGTTTGCCGGGTGTCATCCGATTCTTATTCCTTGCGGCTTCCGGGTTTGGTCACAGCTACGGCGGCGAGTTCGGGCGGGATGCTGTCCTCGTCGTAGGTCGGAAAATCAAAAGCAGCGAGAGGATAGAACGGCACGCCCAAATCGACGGTCCCCATAGACCGGTCGATGAGCGAGCATTCCGCGATAACCTCGCCGCCTTCTTTGGCGACCGCAGCAATCGCTTCGCGGCTGGAAAGGCCGGTGGTGACGACGTCTTCGACCATCAACACCTTGGCGCCCGGCTCAAGCGCGAATCCACGGCGCAGGTGGAAAACTCCATCGGGTCGTTCAAGGAACATTGCATCTTTATCAAGAACCCGTGCGACCTCCTGACCGATGATGATGCCGCCCATCGCAGGCGATACCACGACGTCCACTTGCTCGAGGACTTCTTTTGGGATGCCCTGAACCACCCCTTGTGCCAAGCGACCTGCACGCGCAGGACTCATCAATACGCGCGCGCATTGGAGATAGTGGCCCGAATGCTTTCCCGAGGATAGCTTGAAATGCCCCTCGAGCAGTGCGCCGCTTTCGCGGAATTCGGCGAGGACGTCATCAACAGTCGTGGGGATGGTGTGGGCGGGCATAATAGGTAGAATTCCGCTGTCTTGAGAGGTGAAGATTTGAATTTTCAGCCACCAATTGCGCAGGCATCATGGAGACTTGCATAATTTTCTCCCTAGAAGCGCTTGAGGCATGGGGCAAGCGTCGCTAAGGGGGCTCAGATTGTGGCAGGTGTGCTGCGATAAACGGGTGGGACGCTCAACCTTTCGCAGGTTCAGCTCGTATCTCGTGATGGGATTAAACTTTGAAAATGATTAGGCTCTAAAGCTATGCGTCACGCATTTAAACGCTTTCACCTCGGGATTTTCGCTGCGATTGCGGCTCTCTTTGCGTTTGCAGCGCCACACGCTGTCGCCGCGCAAGGCTTGGATCGGACCGAAGTGTTGAACGAAGCCGCCGAGGAAATCGAGGCGCTTACTCCTGGCGCGCCAACCGATGGCGCCAATGTGGAGGCCGGTGCTGGCGAGGCAACTGGCGGTTATGTCCCGATGGCCCCGACGCCGGGCAAGGGTATGCCAACCTCTTACGAGACCGATCCACTGGCGAGCATGACCTTCCAGGATCAATACAGCCAGGACGGTCAGTACGCGCTTTGGATGCATGACACGATCCTGCTGCCAGTGATCGTTGCGATCAGCATCTTCGTGCTGCTTCTCCTGCTTTATGTGATGGTCAAGTTTAACCGTCGCTCCAATCCCAACCCATCGCGCACCACGCATAACACTGCAATCGAAGTGATCTGGACTGTTGTTCCGGTCATCATTCTGGTGGTCATCGCTGTTCCGTCGATCACGCTTCTGGCGCGTCAGTATGAGGAACCACCCGAAGAGGCGATCACGGTCAAGGCTGTCGGCTATCAGTGGTATTGGGGTTACGAATATCCCGACCACGATGTTGAAATCATCTCCAACATGCTCAGCCAGGAAGAGGCGGTTGCCTCTGGCGAAGGTGAGCAGTTCCAGATGGCTGTTGATAACCGCATGGTCGTGCCGGCGGGCGTTCCTATCCGCTTGCAAACCACCGCTGCTGACGTGATCCACGCTTTTGCTATTCCGTCACTCTGGTTCAAGCAGGATGCTGTGCCGGGCCGTTTGAACGAGCGAATGCTCACGATTGATGAGCCAGGCGTTTATTACGGCCAGTGTTCAGAGCTGTGCGGCGCGCTCCATGGCTTTATGCCGATCACCGTCGAAGCGCTTCCGATGGAAGAGTTCGAAGCGTGGGTGGTTGAGCAAGGCGGCACTGTCCCGGGCGCTGAAGTGGCGGCCGATGCCGAGGCAACCGAAGGCGGGGCGGCTGCGTAACTCGTAGGCGACCGATACAAAGATAAGATTACACTCGAGAGAGCTAAAGATTATGGCAACCACCGCAGACAATTTCGCTCCGGCAGCAGAAGCGACGCATGATGATCACCACGATCACAAGCCAAGTTTTTTTGCCCGTTGGTTCATGTCCACCAACCACAAGGATATCGGTTCGCTTTACCTGATGTTCGCTATCGTAGCGGGCATCATCGGCGGCGCGATGTCGGGTGTCATGCGTTTGGAGCTTGCTGAACCGGGCATCCAATACCTTTGGTGGTTTGCAGGGTCCGACCCTGCCGACATCGCTGCGGCGGGTCACATGTGGAACGTGTTTATTACGGGTCACGGCCTTATCATGGTCTTCTTCATGGTCATGCCAGCCATGATCGGCGGTTTTGGTAACTGGTTCGTGCCGCTTATGATCGGTGCGCCAGACATGGCCTTCCCTCGCATGAACAACATCTCGTTCTGGTTGACGGTTGTTGGTTTCCTCTCGCTCCTCTTCTCGCTGTTTGTCCCTGGCAACTCGATCGGTAACGGCGCAGGCGTTGGTTGGACGGTCTATGCACCGCTCTCGACCACGGGTGCGCCGGGGCCAGCTGTCGACTTCGCGATCTTCTCGCTCCACTTGGCGGGCGCAGGTTCGATCCTTGGTGCGACCAACTTCATCACCACCATCTTCAACATGCGTGCGCCGGGCATGACCCTGCACAAAATGCCACTGTTTGTATGGTCGGTGCTCGTCACAGCCTTCCTGCTTCTGCTCGCGCTTCCCGTGCTTGCAGCGGCGATCACCATGCTTCTGACCGACCGTAACCTCGGGACGACCTTCTTCGATCCGGCGGGCGGCGGTGACCCTGTTCTTTACCAGCACTTGTTCTGGTTCTTCGGTCACCCAGAGGTTTACATCATGATCCTGCCAGGTTTCGGCATGATCTCGCAAATCATCGCAACCTTCAGCCGTAAGCCGGTTTTTGGCTACCTCGGCATGGCATACGCCATGGTTGCGATCGGTGTCGTAGGCTTCATCGTGTGGGCGCACCACATGTACACCGTCGGTCTCGACGTGAACACGAAGATGTACTTCACCGCGGCGACCATGGTCATCGCAGTGCCGACCGGCGTTAAGATCTTCAGCTGGATCGCGACCATGTGGGGCGGCTCGATGGAGTTCAAATCACCCATGGTCTGGGCGCTTGGCTTCATCTTCCTCTTCACCGTTGGCGGCGTGACGGGCGTTGTGCTTGCCAATGGCGGCATCGACGACAACCTGCACGACACCTACTACGTGGTTGCTCACTTCCACTACGTGCTGTCGATGGGTGCTGTGTTCTCGATGTTTGCCGGGTTTTACTACTGGTTCCCGAAGATGAGCGGGCGTATGCACTCAGAGCTGCTGTCGCACCTGCACTTCTGGGTGTTCTTCGTGGGCGTGAACGTGATCTTCTTCCCGCAGCACTTCCTCGGCATGAACGGTATGCCGCGCCGCTACCCTGACTATCCAGAGGCGTTTGCGTTCTGGAACCAGGTGAGCTCGTTCGGCTACGTCATCATGGCAGCTTCGATGCTGATCTTCTTCGCGAACCTCGCTTACGCGTTCCTCGTGGGCAAGAAAGCGGCGAACAACCCATGGGGCGAAGGTGCAACGACGCTTGAGTGGACACTGACTTCGCCTCCGCCGTATCACCAGTTTGAAACTCTGCCAGTGATTGAGGATCATCACGATTATCACGATCACCGTCCGGCGACTGCCTAATCGGTGGCCTCGGGCAACCGAGGCACCAAATCAGAGATAAGGGGAGGGCGCGCCGTGCAGGAGTGCCCTCTTCGCTTAAAGGGAAAAGGCCAACAGGCTGACGCAATATGACCGCTTCGACCACAACATTGATGCCGACCGAGTGGCGCGATTTCTTCGCGCTGACGAAGCCGCGCGTGATGACGCTGGTGGTGTTCACGGCGATTTGCGGTCTTTTGGCGGCTCCTGGTTCCATTCATCCGGTTCTAGGCTTCACTGCGGTTCTCGCCATTGCAATGGGTGCTGGCGGATCGGCCGTGCTCAACCAATGGTGGGAAGCTGATCTGGACGCCGGGATGAAGCGGACAAAGGATCGTCCGCTTCCAGGTGGACGGATGCGCCGCGATGATGCGCGCGATTTCGGAATGTTTCTCTCGGGCACCTCGCTGGTCCTGATGGGCGTTGCGATTGGGTGGCTCGCTGCTGCCCTGCTTCTCGCAGCGATCATCTACTACGCCGTCATCTACACCATGTTGCTCAAGCCTCGCACGCCTCAAAACATTGTGATTGGCGGCGGCGCCGGCGCGTTTCCTCCGCTGATCGGTTGGGTGGCTGTCACTGGCGAACTTACCGCGATGCCGATCCTGCTGTTTGCGATCATCTTCATGTGGACGCCGCCGCACTTTTGGGCGCTCGCGCTGTTTGTGAAGACCGATTACGCCAATGTGGGCATTCCGATGATGCCTGTTGTGCGCGGTGAAAAGCACACGCGCCATCAAATCCTCGCCTACACGGTTCTTCTCGCGCCAATCGCGATTGCGCCGTGGCTGATCGGTGGAACAAGCTGGGTTTATGGTTCCGTTGCGGTCGTGTTGTCCGCGATGTTCTTTGCCCTCGCTTGGCCTGTGGGTCTTCGCACCCGTGCCGAAACTGATCCGATGAAACAGGAAATCCTCCTGTTCAAATTCAGCATCGCGTATCTGTTTGTCCTGTTCGCAGCGCTCGTTGCTGACCGCGTGCTTTTTGCACAAGGGGTTATCGGGGGAGGATATTTCGCATGACACCCGACGATAAGGACGAATTCAAGCGCCGCCAGAACGCTCGCAACTGGGTTGTCGGTGGAACGCTGCTGTTTTTCGCGGTTCTCTTTTACGCCATTACCGTCGCGCGGATCGGGGGCTGAACCGATGGTCGCAGCAACCTTCTCCAGCGATACCGATCGCAAAAACGCTAAGACCGGCGCGCTTGCCATTTTCGGCGCATTGTCGATGCTTGGCATGGGCTATGCTGCGGTTCCGCTTTACGATCTGTTTTGCCGGGTTACCGGATTTGGCGGCACCACGCAGGTTGCCACCGAAGCCGAAGCCAATGCTGCTGCATCAGTCGCGGCAACGCGCGATATCTCGATCCGTTTCGACGCATCGCTTTCGCGCGATATGCCGTGGGAATTCGCTCCGACACAAAGTACTGACACGGTGCGCATCGGGCAGCGCGATATCGCAACCTACACGGCCAAGAACGAGAGCAGCGAGCCGATCACCGGCACCGCAACTTTTAACGTCGAGCCATGGCAGGCAGGCGTGTATTTCCACAAGATCCAGTGTTTCTGCTTTACCGAACAAACACTTCAGCCGGGCGAGGAAGTGACCATGCCCGTGCTGTATTACATCGATCCGGCCATCCTCGAAGATGATACGATCGGCGATGTTGAGCAAATCACACTGAGTTACACTTTTCACCGCGCGAAGGAGCCTGTATCTTCGGCTCTCGACCGCTCAAATTCATCATCTGACCAAGCATCCTAGGGACGGGAATCACGACCATGGCTGGCAATGTAAACCACGACTATCACATTCTGGAGCCCGATATCTGGCCGATCGTAGGCTCATTTTCGGCGCTTACTTTCACCAGCGGCATGGTGCTGAGCTTCTACCCTGACCTGTTCGGCACGGCGTCGAGCATTGTCATGTGGGCAGGACTCGCGGGCCTTCTTGCAACCTTCTTCTTCTGGTTCCGCAACGTCACCATCGAAGCGCAGCAAGGCGACCACACTCCTGTGGTGCAACTTCACATGCGTTACGGCATGATCCTGTTCATTGCCTCGGAGGTGATGTTCTTCGTCGGATGGTTCTGGAGTTTCTTCGACTTCGCTCTGTTCCCCGCACCGCTCACCTATGACGCGGCGGCGGATGCGACAACCAACCTCTTCCTTGGCGACAACACGATCACCAAGGGCGAGTTCATCCCGACCGGCATGGAAGTTCTCGACCCGTTCAGCCTTCCGCTTTTGAACACTCTCATCCTGTTGTGCTCGGGCACCACCGTCACCTGGGCGCACCACGCGCTGATCCACGGCGACCGTGAAGGCCTCAAACAAGGTCTTTGGGCCACAATCGCGCTTGGCGTGCTGTTCAGCGCCATTCAGGCATACGAATATGGTCTTGCGCCTTTCGGCTTTGGCGGAAACACCTATTCGAGCGCCTTCTATATGGCGACCGGCTTCCACGGTTTCCACGTTCTGATTGGCACGATCTTCCTCGGCGTGTGCCTTTACCGCGCATACCTTGGCCACTTTACACAGCGCCAGCACTTCGGGTTCGAAGCGGCAGCATGGTATTGGCACTTTGTCGACGTCGTGTGGCTGTTCCTCTTTGTCGCCGTTTACGTCTGGGGCGGCTGGGGCGCTGTTTACCATTGATGCGTTCGGACGAGAGTCCAGACACAAGCAAGGGGCAGTCCGGTATCTTCCGGGCTGCCCTTTTGGGTTCTTGCCCTCAATGCGCAGAGCCCACCTTGTTCGAGGCGCCCGCGCGCGTGGCGTTGGAGTGCCCCAATTGTGGGCTCGACTTTGCCAGGTACGAGCGCGGGGGCCGGGTCAGCGGGCTTTTCACCGTGATGATCGCCATCATCCTGATGTTGGTGGCGGTTTTGATCGAAAGCACCTTTCGCCCGCCCTTGTGGTTGCAGGCGGCTTTCTGGGCTCCGGTCACGGTGGGCACAGTGATTTACTGCCTGCGCCTGTTTAAGACCGTGCTGCTTTATGCTGCCTTTGAAAATGCCAGGGAACGCAGCGAATGATACGCCAATTGCCTTTGATACCCACGATACTTGTCGTCGCCGCTGCTGGCGTGATGGTCGCGCTCGGCTTCTGGCAGCTTGGCAAGGTTGGCCTTCAGGATGACCGACTTCAACAGTACGAAGAAGCTGCGGCCAATCCTGAGCTTGTGCCGTTTCCGACGACCGCCGAGCAGGTCGACACTTTCGCCTATCGGAAGTCATCGGTGGATTGCGCTGATATCATTGGTGAGCCTCGGATCGTGGCCGGGCGCAGCGCACGCGACCAGACCGGCTATGTGCAAGTTGTAACCTGTAAGATCGCCTCCGGCGGGGAAGCGGACGTGCAGCTTGGCTGGACGCGCGCCACCACTCCGGTTGAATGGCAAGGCGGTATGGTGACTGGCACCATTGAGCCACTGCGCACCGGCCTTGCGAAGCTAGTCGCCGATCCGCCGCTTGCTGGCCTGGCCGCGAATGCACCGGTCAAGAAGAAGCAAATCGACCACCTCGCTTATGCGGGTCAGTGGTTCTTCTTCGCCTTTGTCGCTTTGATGATCTATTTCTTTGCTTTGCGCTCGAAACTGGCGAGGCGTGACTAGCATCGCGCGACATTGTGAAACAAGTACAGGGTGACGAATGTAAAAGGCTTCTTGCTTGCTCCATTCCGTTCCCCCCGCTAACCGCTCTCCCACGATGCAATACATATCCACCAGAGGCTCCGCGCCCACGTTAGACTTTGAAGGCGCAACGCTTGCAGGGCTTGCCTGTGATGGCGGCCTGTACCTGCCGACCGAATGGCCACGTTTTACCGAGGACGAGATCCGCGCCATGCGGGGGCTCCCATATCCGGAACTCGCCGCGCGGATTATGAAACCGTTTGTTGCTGGCTCGCTCACCGACGATGAGCTGGGCAGCCTGTGCGAGCAGGTCTACGGCGACTTTGGCCATGCGGCAGTGACACCTCTGGTGCAGCTGAACGAGCAGCACTGGCTGCTTGAACTTTTCCACGGCCCAACGCTGGCGTTCAAGGACGTTGCATTGCAAATGCTGGGCCGTCTGTTCGAGACGTTCCTCGAACGCCGCGGCGAGCAACTCACCATCGTTGGCGCCACCAGCGGGGACACAGGCTCAGCCGCGATCCGCGCCGTTGCCGGGCTTGAACGGGTCGAGATTTTCATGCTCCACCCCAGCGGCAAAGTCTCCGACGTGCAGCGCCGCCAGATGACGACCGTGCGCGCGCCCAATGTGCACAATCTTGCGATTGCAGGCAGCTTTGACGATGCACAGGCGCATGTGAAGGCGATGTTCGCCGATGAAAGTGTCACAGGCACGCTCAACCTTGGCGCGGTCAATTCGATCAACTGGGCACGCCTGATGGCGCAGGTTGTGTATTATTTCTATGCTGGCCTTCAATTGGGCGCACCCGATCGCGGCGCTGCCTACAGTGTGCCGACGGGCAATTTCGGTGATATTTTCGCCGGATACGTTGCGCACAAGATGGGCTTGCCGATCGAGCGGCTGATCGTTGCGACGAATGTGAATGATATCCTCCACCGCGCCCTTCAAGACGGCGACTATTCTGCTGGCAGCACGGTGCCAACGATCACACCGTCAATGGACATCCAGGTCAGCTCCAACTTCGAGCGTCTGCTGTTCGATGTGGGCGGGCGCGACGGAGGCGCTATGGCTGAACAGATGCGCGGCTTTGCAGAATCGAAGGCGATGCAGCTTACCAATAGCCAGCGCGAAGGCGCCTCCAAGCTCTTCACGAGCGGGCGCGCAGACCAAGAAGAGACGACCCGCGCGCTCCAATGGGCCTATCGCAACTGCGCGCAGGTGATTGACCCGCACACAGGCGTTGGCCTTCATGCCGCGCAGCAGGCCGAGCTTGGCGCGGAGGTGCCGATCGTAACGCTTGCGACGGCCCACCCGGCGAAATTCCCCGACGCGGTCGAACGCGCCACCGGCGTTCGTCCTGCACTGCCCTCTCGTGTTGGCGATCTGTTCGGACGCGAAGAGGCTTTGATCGAAATCGGCGGCGATTACGCCTCCGCGCGCGATTTTGTGCTCTCCAACGCAGGCGCAAATGGCTAGGCTCATCGAGCAACCACTGGTGATGGAATGCCACGGGTGGGACGCTTATCGCCTGCTCGACAGCGGAGGGGGGCGCAAGTTCGAAGCCTTTGGCCCTCACTCCTTTATCCGCCCAGAGCCCCAGGCCATGTGGCAACCGCGCATTTCTGACTGGGATGCGGCGGGGGAATTCGTGCCGGGCTCTGATAAAGATGGCGGCGGCCGCTGGGATTTGTCGCCAGAGGTTCCTGATGGTTGGGAGCTATCGTGGAATGATGTGCGCTTCACGGCGACCCCGACCCCGTTCCGACACCTGCAATTCTTTCCTGACATGGCGCCAGTATGGGACTGGATGCGCGGTCAACTGGGCGAGCGTGCGGACGCCGAAACGCTCAATATGTTCGGCTACACCGGGCTTGGCACTTTGGCGTTATCTGACCACGGCCGTGTCACCCATGTTGATGCATCAAAAAAGTCGGTTGCCCAAGCGCGCGATAACGCGCACGCTTCAGGTTTGGATGAGCGCCCCATCCGCTGGCTCGTCGATGATGCGGCGAAGTTCACCGCGCGCGAGGTGCGCCGCGAAAGGCGCTATGACGGGATCATCCTCGATCCGCCAAAATTCGGCCGCGGACCCAAGAACGAGACCTGGCGGATTGAAGAGGGATTGGCAGGCCTGGTCAGCGATTGTGGTAAGCTGCTCGACAAGGATAGCCGCTTCCTCTTCCTCACGGTTTACGCTGTGCGCATGAGCAGCCTCGCGATTGGGGGTCTCTTGCAAGAGGCGCTTCAACACCTCCCCGGCCAGATCGAACACGGCGACTTGGCTGTGCGCGAAGAAGGCGAGGGCGGTCGTCTCCTTCCAACAGCGATCTTCGCACGCTGGTCCAATCCCGGCTAAGGCTCTCATACGATGAACACCACCGATTCGCTCATTCTCGAAGTGGCTGACCTTGAGGTCGATGTCCTTACCGGAATCTACTCCGAAGAGACTGGCAAGCCGCAGCCCCTGCGCATCACCATTCAGGTACGCTACGACGTCGCGGATCGCTATGATCCCGATACGCCGCTGGATGCGTCCAAGAACTATATGGATTTGAAACACGCCGCGTCCGAAGGGCTTCCCGAAGGCGTGCATTTCAAGCTGATCGAGGCGGTGGGCGACCACATCTGCGACACGCTGTTCGTGCAGGACAGGCGCGTTCAGGCGGTGACGGTGAAGATCGTGAAGCTCGCCATCGCCGAAGCGAATGAGAAGATCGGCATCACCCTCCACCGTGAGCGGCCCGCAAGCTAAGCAATGGCGCAGGCTGAGTACACCGTCAGCGATTTGCCCGCGAACGCTTTGGAAGCGAGCGCGCACTTTTACGCTCAGCACCTCGGGCCGGCACTGGCTAAGCGCGGTGAAGGCGATCTTGTCGTCATACTCCCATCCGTCGGTCACGAGCACACAGATTGGCGTCAAGCGTTGGCGCGCGATCTTGCCCGCGAATGCGCGCCCGCCCGCGTCAATGTGATTGCTGCCGGGGACGAGGCGCAGAAAGACAAGCTTCTTCACTATTTGGCGGATGCAAAAGGCGTGACGGGGCAGTACTGTCAGACAAATGACTGAGGTTGCCACCCGCACACGCGACGTTCTGAAGCTCGCTGATCGCAGCGCGCCTCTGGTGGATAGTTTCGGGCGCAGGATCAGCTACCTGCGCCTCTCGGTCACTGACCGCTGCGACCTTCGCTGCACCTATTGCATGCCCGAGCGCATGACCTTCCTGCCCAAGCGCGATGTGCTTTCGCTTGAGGAACTTTACGACCTTGCGACCGGCTTCATTGCCCGCGGCGTGACGAAGATCCGGATCACCGGAGGCGAGCCTTTGGTGCGCCGCGACATTGTTGATCTCTTCACGGCTCTGGGACGGCATCTGGACGGGGGAGGGCTCCAAGAGCTCACACTCACCACCAATGCCACGCAGCTCGCGGGCCATGCCGAGGCGCTCTACAAGGCGGGTGTGAGGCGGGTGAATATCTCGTTGGATACGCTCGACCGTGGGAAGTTCGAACAGCTTACACGCCGCGATGCTCTGCCGCAGGTTCTCGATGGTATCGCCGCTGCGAAAGACGCAGGGCTTCGCGTGAAACTGAACGCAGTGGCGCTGAAAGGCGTCAACGAGGACGAGCTCGCGGACCTGATCGCGTGGGCGCATGGGGAGGGGCATGAGGTGACCCTCATCGAAGTCATGCCGCTGGGCGATGTGGAGGAAGAGCGCCTCGACCAATATCTGCCCTTGAGCGATGTGCGCGCACGGCTCGATGAGCGCTGGACACTGACCGACAATGCGCACCAATCGGGCGGCCCGGCGCGTTATGTCGATGTGGCCGAAACCGGCGGGCGGCTTGGCTTCATCACGCCGCACACCAACAATTTTTGCGACGGCTGCAACCGCTTGCGAGTGACGGCGACGGGGCAGCTTTACCCCTGCCTTGGCGGAGGTGAGCGGGTGGACCTGCGCGCAGCGCTGCGGTCAAATGACCCGCAAGGGCAATTGGCCGAAGCGCTCGACAAAACGATGCAGATCAAGCCCGAGCGCCACCATTTCCGCATGGACGAACGCGGAGCAGCGCCGCATTTGCCGCGGCATATGTCGACGACGGGAGGCTAGACGCGATGGCTGTCAAAATCGTTTTCCTTGGCCCATTGCGCGATATGGCCGGTATGGACAGCGCCGAAGTCGAGGCGCCGCTCGATTGGGCAGGGCTCCTCGCAGCGGTAGGCGCAGACGTCGCAGCGCAACTCCAGGAAGAACGCGTCAACATCGCTTGCGGTGGCCGCGTGCTGGCCGACAAAACCCAGCTTCGGGCCATGGACGGCGATGAAGTCGCTTTGTTGCCCCCTGTCAGTGGTGGTTGACGCGCCGTGAAAGACGTCCGCCTTGTCACCGACATGTTCATTCCCGGGACGCTGGTGGGGCCGTTTACCCAAGCTCATCCGGGCCTTGGCGGTGTCTGCACCTTCGTTGGCGAAGTGCGGGGCGGCGAGGGGCAGGACATGGCTGTGGAGGCGCTCGAACTTTCCCACTACGAGCCGCTCACCCTTCCTACGATGGAGAGTCTCGCGGACCGAGCCATCGAGCGATTCGATCTCATGGGTCTGCTTATGGTTCACCGTGTTGGCAAAATGCGCGTGGGCGAACCCATCGTGTGCGTTTCTGCCGCCGCCCGCCACCGTCGCGGGGCGATAGATGCGGTCGATTTTTGCATGGACCACCTCAAAGCCGCCGCTTGGTTCTGGAAGCGCGAAAAGCGCGCCGATGGCTGGCATTGGATTGAACCGCGCACCGATGATTACGCAGACTTGGCCCGCTGGAGCGAATAAATCGCGCGGGATTGATCTGGATCAAAGAAGGCTCTGCGCAAGCGGCCTAATCCTCGTCTCAACAAAGGAGACAATCAATGGCCGAGCACCTCAAACATCAACTCGATATTGGTAAAGCGCGCATTGTTGAAGCGCCAAGAGTCGACAATATTACGTCGCCCGCAGTTTATATCGACCGCAGCTTTAATCTTCCCAAAGAGCTCTATTTCGGGACGGTTGCGGGCTATCTGGGTTTTCTGGCTTTGATGTCAGTTGCTTTCATCAACCCTGTTCTGATTATACCGATGGTTATCTTCGTCGGCTTCATCGTCGCAGGCTTTGGTGTTCCCGCGATTTTCACTCGGCTCAAGGGCAATGACAGCAAGGCGATGACCTGGGACGAATTCGAATCACGCGGTATTATGACCAACACTGGTAAGCTTGCCCCGCGCGATGCAGCAGTTCAGGTGCTCATCCTGCCAGCTCTGATCGTTATGTGGGGGATAGCGATTGTGACAATCGCAGCGTTGGTCTCGTGAGGATCGGCTGACGCACGAGTGGCGCTAAAAAGGGGATTTAGCGCCCGGAAATATCCCTCAAAAGCGCGGGGTCGGCGATGTCGATCCCGCGCTTTCCATTGCGGGTGATCGCGCCCAGCGTTTCAAGCTCCCCCATCTTGCGACTCACCGTTTCGATCGTCAGGCCCAGCATATTGGCCATTTCGCCCCGCGTCAGGGGGAGATCAAAGCTGTCGGCAATATGGCAAGAGGTGTGGCTCGCTGCCCCTGCAAAATCATGAAGCAGTGCGGCAATCCGCGTCTCTGCGCTTGCATGGGCGGTCAGTTCCAACAGGCTGCGCGTGGCAAGAAGATCTTCTTGTGATCGGCGTAGGAGCGCCTGTGCCAGTGCAGGATACTCGCTTACCGCACGTTCGATATCCTTGCGCGCAAAGGTGCACAATTGGCTCTCGGTGAGGGCAACGACATCATGGTGGGCAAAGGGGCTGAAAAGCTCGCCGATAAAGCCGGAAGGGTGAATAAGGCTGAGGATCTGTTCATTTCCGTCAGCATCAAACGCCGTCACTTTCAATGCACCACTCACCAGCGTCGCACAGGCTGCTTCCTCGTCTCCTGCGGCGAACAGCATCTCGCCGCGTTTCAGCACTCTTGTGCTTCCCGCCGCCGCCAGCGCATCGCGCTCTTCTTCGGTCAGGACCGCACATGCGGCGCTTTCTCTCACGGGGCAGGCTGCGCAGGCTTGGTTCATCGAGCGTCCACTCCAGCAAGCGAATCGAGGATTTGGTCTTGGGCTGAAAGCATGCGCAATACTGTCGCTTGCGCGTCGCGAATAGCAACGGTTTCGGCAAAGCGGGTTGCCGCCTGCGCCTCAAGCGTGTCCAACTGGCCAAGTGCGCCTGCCGTTTGTCCGCGCAATGATGTGAGGCTTGCAACGGCGACGAGAGCGCGTGCGCGTGCATCACTTTCGCGGCCGGTGCCTCGCGATGCCGCCACGAGCGCGCCGACCTCATCGCTTTGCGAGAAGAACTCGGCATTTGCCTGCTTGGCAGTGGCAATCGCTGAGTCGATCCTGTCGCTATCCGGCAGTGCAACAGGGACGCTCGTGGGTTCTGCTTGCGGAGTAAATTCGCCGCTCACCCGCTCCGCATCGCGCACGGCAAGGGAAGGGTAGCGGCCATCAGACGCAGCGCAGCCGCTCAGAAGCAGCCCGGCCAAACCAGCGATTGCAGAAGAAAAATATACTTTGATCATGATCCCGAAGCGCCATACCATGCAGATTGAGCAAAGGGAAATACGCTGCACTTCGCAAATTTGCGGCCAACTCTTGCAAATGACACGTTGACTTGAACGCCCCATTCCCTTAACGGCACGCATCCTTCGATTGCTGCTTTTGTGAGCGGCGTCCCCAAACACTTGTTTGGGTGGTCCGAGCGGTGCGAGTGCTTTGCGCCGTCTTAGACAACCAAAGAATTGAGAGTATTTAGTCATGTTCGCTATCGTGCGCACTGGCGGCAAGCAGTACCGGGTTGCCGCTGGAGATAAGATTGCCGTTGAAAAGCTCGCCGGGGAAGCCGGCGACACGATTACTTTGGGCGACGTTTTGCTCGCCGGCGAAGGCGATTCTATCGCTGATGCAACGAAAGTGACCGTCTCGGCCGAGATCATCGCTCAAGCAAAGAGCGAGAAGACGATCGTTTTCAAAAAGCGTCGTCGTCACAACTACCGCCGCAAGGCCGGTCACCGTCAGCAAATGACGCTTTTGCGCATCACTGACGTTGGCGCTGGCAAGAAGGCTCCTGCCAAGAAGGCCGCTGCTCCTAAGAAGGATGCAGAAACCGAAGCAAAAGCAGCTGCTGACAAGAAGCCAGCAGCCAAAAAAGCTCCCGCCAAAAAGGCACCGGCTAAGAAAGCCGCGCCAAAGGCCGAAGACAAGAAGTAAGGACTAGGACCCATGGCACATAAGAAAGCAGGCGGTTCATCACGCAACGGTCGCGACTCCGTCGGTCGCCGCCTTGGTGTAAAGAAATTCGGTAGCGAAGCTGTCGTCGCCGGCAACATCATCGTGCGTCAGCGCGGCACCAAGTTCTATGCAGGCACCAATGTCGGCATGGGCAAGGATCACACCCTATTTGCGCTCGAAGATGGCGTGGTGCGATTCCACACCGGCAAACAGGCGCGCAAATACGTGTCAGTCGACGCGATTGCGGAAGCAGCCGAATAATCGGACGATTTTTCAAGGATCGTCCACCGGGGCGGTCCTAGCCGATCAAGCAATCGGCAACGTAGAGGGAGAAGGGCCACCCCGCCAGCGGGGAGCCTGTTCTCCCTCTTGTCGTTTCTCCCTCGCATTTGGTCCGATTTGGAATCGGGTGCAAACAGACTGTCATGTTAGTGGCCTAACGGGCGCTCAGGCATGGCGAGAGAGGAAACGCGACGTGTTCCATCGCAGTGAAAGATTGTTGCTTAGACCCATCTGGCCCGAAGATTGGCAGGCCGTCTATGGCGGAATTGCTGATGAGGGCGTGGTGCGCAATCTGGCCCGAGCGCCATGGCCATACTCGAAACAGGATGCGCGCGATTTTGCCTCGAGCCTGCCAACTCCAAACGAGCCGCGCTTCCTGATTACGACCGCGCACAATGGGCAGGTGGTCGGCTGCATCGGCCTCGATGCGCATGACCAAGAGTATCCCGGCGCGGTCGAGATCGGCTATTGGATTGCGCGTGCGCATTGGGGTAAGGGCTATGCCACCGAAGCGGGGCACGCGGTGCTCAACATCGCTCAGGTGCTCGGCTATCCTCGGGTCTATGGCTCGCACTTCCTTGATAATCCAGCCTCCGGCGCGGTTCTCCAGAAGCTCGGGTTTGAGCCCACGGGCCGTGTGATCGAGCGGCATTCGTGTGGACGCGGTGAAGCAGCGATGACAGCGGAATATGCAAGGGAGCTTGGCGCTGTCTCATCCGGTGCGTCACAGTCCGTGTTCCAAACCGGGCACTCCCATCTAACCGCTGCTTGAGCCATCGAGGCATTTGGCTTAGTTGCCAAGGTCAGATGACTGCCAGAAAACGCCTTAGCCCCGAAGAATCGCGTAAAACCGCGCTTGAAGCTGCCCGTTCGCTCCTGATTGAGGCGGGTCCGCAAGCGGTCACGCTCAAGGCTGTTGCCGCGCGAATCGGGCGCACGCACGCCAATCTGCTCCACCACTTCGGCTCGGCCTCCGGCCTGCAGAAAGCCTTGGCAGAGCATTTGGCGAAGACTGTGTGTGAGACAATCATCGAGGCGGTGCGCGCTAGTCGAGCAGGGCTTGGCTCTGCCCGTGAGGTTGTGGATCTGGCCTTCGATGCGTTCGACCGCGAAGGAGCCGGAGCATTGACCTCGTGGATGTTGCTGACTGGCAATGAGGATGCGCTCAATCCCATCATCGAGACAATTCACGCCCTCGTTGACGAGGTCGCGCCTGAAGAGGCCGGAAACCACGAAGACCCGATGCACGTCCACAAGGATACTCTGAGCCTTGTTTTGCTCGCATTGGGAGATGCGCTTATGGGCGCGGCCTTGGCGAAATCGCTCGGTCTGCCGCGCGATTCTGCGCGCAAGCGGGCGGTCGCCAATCTCGAGGCTTCGATGGCAGAATATTACGGGACGGTCGCCAACGGCTAATCGCTAGTCTTTGATCCCGGCGGCTTGCCAGTCGGGCAAGGTTGCCGGATCAAGGTCAGCAACCCGAAGGTGATCAACGGCAAAGCCCAGATCGGGATATTCGGCCTTGCGTCGTTTTTGCTGTGATTGCTCCAATGGCACCACCACAAGCCGCCGATTGACCTTCTGGCGCCAGTTCATGCGTGCGGTGTTTTCCTGACCAATATAGCAACCTTTTTCGAAGCTTACTCCCGACAGCTCAACCGCATTCGTCTCAAGCCACAAGATGTCGCCAAGCTCGCCTTGCCCCTCTGGCACGCCAAGGGAAAGGCGATGTGCAAGGTAGGCGTCGTCAACCGGTTCGCTCGATGCATCGCTGATCCAGCGGTAACCCAGTTCCGGCAAACGAGGATCGGCAACCGCGCCCTCAACGGTGTCTGCTGACCAATGGACGTAGAATGCCTCATCGGGCTCAATCGTGATCTTGCGTCGCAGGCGATAAAGCGAGAGGCGTTTCACAAGATCGTCGGCCACCGCCGCCTCGCAATCGAGCAGAAGATCTTGCCCTTGTGCCCATACGAAGAAGTCAAACATGGCTTTGCCTTGCGCCGACAAAAGCGCGGCATAGACCGGCAGATCCCCGCTTACATCATTGGTCACAAGACCTTGCAGAAACTCCCGAACATTCTCGCTGGGATCATCTGCGCGCATCCGGATAATGCTGCGGGATTTCAGTTGCGTGGCGGTCATACTCTCAGTTCTTTAGCAATAGCGGCAGCGAGGGTTTCACCCATCCGGGGCCCTTGTTCGGGATAGAGATAGGGTTCGATGAGCTCGGCTTCCATAAGCAATAGTGCGCCGCTTTCGTCTTCTAGCATGTCGATGCGCGCGTAGAGCGGCGCCTCGAAGGGGAGGGCGGCAATGATCGCAGCAGCTTGCGCTTGTTCAGCGTCGGTCGGCTCATAGGTAACTTCGGTGCCGCCGTAGAGCGATTGGATGCGATAATCGCCCGTCCGCGGTAGTTTGCGCACGCAGTGGCTGTAAGTTCCGCCAAAGAAAAGGAAGCTCAGTTCTCCGCTTTGCGCGATTGAGGGGAGAAAGGGCTGAACCATGGCCTTGTGGGTGAAGCGCCAATCATCAGCGATTTGGCCGCGTGCAAGCATCTCTTGCCCTTCTGCGCCTCCACCAATTTGACGTTTGACCACGATCTTGTCGCACGAAAATTCGTCCATCGCCGCCTTTGCATCTTCGGCATCCATCTGGTCTAGCCACAAGGTTGGTATGGTTGATGCGCCGCGATCAGCAAGTTCTCTGAGATAGGTCTTGCGGATGTTCCAGCGGACAATCTCGGGCGGATTGCAGACCCTGATACCAGCAGCTTCAAGCGCTCCAAGTTTTGCGAGAAACGCCTCGACCTTATCCCAATAGTTCCACGACGAGCCAACCATCACGAGTTGGACATTTGCGAAGGCATCCATCGGTGCCTCCCAATTAATGACCTTGAGGGTCCAACCGCGCGCTTCAAAGGCGGGCTGAATGGCCGCGATCATGAGATCATGCTCAAATGCGTCTTCGCGCCGCGCGCTGGAGCCGGGCAGGGTGGTCTCGCAAGCGAGGAATGCGATCGTCGTCATGGTGTGCAGCATTAGGATGATGATAAGGGGGTGGAAACCCCCAGCGCCCCTCGTTATGCGGATCAACCATGACAGATAGCATCACCATCCGCCGCCCCGATGACTGGCATCTTCATTTCAGGGACGGTGATGTCATGCGCGGCGTGGTTCCCCACACGGCAAGGCAGTTTGCGCGGGCGATAGTGATGCCGAACCTTACCCCGCCGGTGACGTCGACTGACATGGCAAAGGCCTATCGCGATCGTATTCTGGCGGCGGTGCCGGAAGGCGATCGGTTTGAACCGTTGATGGTGTGCTATCTTACCGATGACACCGACGCCGAAGATCTCGTGCGTGGTGCCAGAGAGGGCGTTTTCACCACGGCGAAGCTTTACCCGGCCAACGCCACGACCAATTCAGCCCACGGCGTCACCGATGTGCGCGGGATCTATCCCGTGCTTCAAAGGATGAGCGATGAAGGCATCGTCTTTTGTATCCACGGCGAAGTGACCAGCCCCGATATTGATGTTTTCGACCGAGAGGCGGAATTTATTGATCGTTATCTGCGCGATATCGTCGCAAACTTCCCCGATCTCAAAGTTGTTTTCGAGCATATCACCACCAGCGACGCGGTGGAATTTGTTCTCGAAAGCGGGCCGAATGTCGGCGCGACGATCACTCCGCAGCATCTGCACATCAACCGTAACGCGATGTTGGTGGGCGGTATCCAACCGCACAATTATTGCCTGCCTGTTGCAAAGCGCGAAGAGCACCGCCTGGCGCTGCGCAAAGCTGCGACCTCCGGCAATGCCAAGTTCTTCCTCGGCACCGATTCAGCCCCGCATTTCAAGGGCGACAAGGAAAGCTCCTGCGGCTGTGCCGGTATCTTTGGCGCGCCGTTTGCGCTCGAAAGCTATCTGACTGTCTTCGATGAAGAGGGTGCGCTCGATAAATTCGAGGGTTTTGCCTCGCTCCATGGCCCTGCATTCTATGGCCTGCCGGTGAATGAGGACACGGTGACCCTCGAACGCGTCGATCACGAGGTGCCATCAGAGCTTCCCATCGCAGGCTCGACCATCGTCCCCTGGCACGGCGGCCAGACCATCGGCTGGCGTTTCGTGGGTTAGGCCCGGATAGGACGCGGCTTGCGACCGCGCCACCACAGGTCCGCAACAAAGATCGCAATTGCGGTCCAGATCAGCAGGAAGCTTGCGAGTTGCACCGTGCGAAGCTGCTGCCCGAAGACAAAAAGGCCGAGCAGGAACACGATCGTGGGTGCGAGATATTGGATAAAGCCGAGGGTTGAATAAGGCATCCGCCGCGCGGCAATCGCGAAAAGCAAAAGCGGGATCGCCGTTACCACGCCCGAAAACACCATCAGAACGCTGAGTTCAACCGTCCTGCCGAAGGTTGATACTTCGGGGGTCGCGGCATACCAAATAACGATACCGGCGGCGACCGGGATCAGGATAAAAGTCTCAATTGTGAGGCCGGGCAGGGCGCCAACATTCACCTGTTTTCGCACAATGCCATAAAGCCCAAAGCTGAAGGCGAGGCTGAGGCTGATCCAGAGCGTGGTGAGGGCGCCCGCGGACAGCATCGCAACTGCGCCTGCCGCAATCGCGACCGTAAGCCATTGAAGACGGCCGAGGCGCTCACCCAGAAAAAGCGTGCCGAGAAGAACGTTCAACAACGGGTTGAGATAATATCCAAGGCTCGCCGCATAGACCTGGTTTTGCATGATCGCCCAGATGTAAATGAACCAATTGGCCGCAATCAGCGCCGCACTCGCAAAAAGCGCGAGCATGGTCTTTGGCGATGCGAAAGCGCGCCTCAGCTCTCCGAACTGTCGACGAACGGCGACAATCAGAAGACACAAGGGAAGGGTCCAGATGATGCGCCAGCCCACGAATTCAAATGGCGGCACGCTCGACACCAAGAGGATGTAGAGCGGCAGAAAGCCCCAGATGATATAAGCGCCCAAAGCATGGGGAAGGCCCGAAGGCTGTGCAGCTTGGGATTGGGGATCGTTCATCAACGCCGCCCCTAGGCTTCGCCAACGACACGCGCAAGTGACGCATCTCGCGGTCAAACCCGCATACGGGCGGATATCCTGAACGCCAGCTAACTGGCCGCTCCCATCTTGTTCAGATAAACTGCTTTATAGATGAACACACAATATGAGAGCGCCTCTCTCCCACCTTTTCAAAATGCGCTCTCGAACCTCCTTGGGCCACTTCCACCACCGGCCCGGGCACGGCGCCACCAGCCGTGGAAAACGCCTTCATACCATCACCGGTATGAAGGCGTTTTCATTTTTGGCTTGAGTCTTAGTTTTCTTTTTTGAGCCCAATGGCGATATTGGCGCGCGGCTGATCCATCTCATTGCTGGAGACCGGATAGGCGCAATAATCGGCTGCATAATAGGCTGCTGGGCGGTGGTTGCCCGATAGGCCGATCCCGCCAAATGGTGAGGAGGAAGACGCGCCATTGGTCGGCCGGTTCCAGTTGATAATGCCTGCCCGCGTGTTTGCCCAGAAACGGCTGTAATCGTCGGGCGATCCACCAATGAGCGATGCCGAAAGGCCAAAGCGCGTGTTGTTTGCCTCTGCAATGCCGGCGTCGAGATCGGGCACGCGGATAACTTGCAGCAGCGGTCCGAATAGTTCGATATCGGGACGGTCGGGTATATCAGTCGTGTCGAGAATTCCGGGTGTTACGAAGGGTTCTTGCGGCTTCAACCGGCGCATCGGTAACAGAGGCTTTCCCCCTGCTGTCATCAACGTCACGAAGCTTTCGGTGATCCCTTCGGCTGCTTCGTTATCGATCACCGGCCCCATGAACGGTTGCGGGTCGGCAAAGGGTTCATCGACATGAATTTTGCGCGCGAGCGGGATAAGCTCGGCCATGAGCGGTTCATACATGCTCTCGACCACGATCAATCGGCGCGCGGCTGTGCAACGCTGACCAGCGGTGGTAAAGGCGCTTTGGATGATCAGTGCGCAGGCGTCCGCGATCAAGGGCGTGTCGGTCACGACGATAGGGTTGTTGCCGCCCATTTCGAGCGCGACGATCTTTCCCGGATTGCTCGCCAGCTTGCGGTTGATCGCGATGCCTGTTTGCGCCGAACCCGTGAAGAGAACCCCGTCAACGCCCGGGTGTGCCACGAGGGCAGCGCCTTCTTCTGGCCCGCCAATGACGACCTGAACCACATCCTCTGGCAAGCCGCACCGTTTCCAGCATTCGAGCAAGGCCATCGCGACGCCCGGCGCTTTTTCTGATGGCTTCAAGAGCACGGTGTTGCCGGCAATCAAAGCTGGGACCATGTGCCCGTTCGGCAGGTGTGCGGGGAAATTATATGGGCCAAGGACTGCCATTACCCCGTGCGGCTTATGCCTGACAGCGGTGATGCCCTGCAACGCGCCGTCGCGTTTCTTGCGGCCTGTGCGCTCGGCGTAGGCCTGTATCGAGATTTCGACCTTGCCGATAACCGCGTCGACTTCCGTGCGCGCTTCCCACAAGGGCTTACCGGTTTCTTTTGCGATCTGCACCGCGATGTCTTCAGCATCGGTCCGCACTTCATTGGCAAAGCGGCGAGCAAGCTCGATCCTTTGGCCTTGCGAGGTGGCGGCCCATGCAGGCCAGGCACGCCGCGACCGGCTCACCGCTTCGCCCACGTCGTCGTGAAACCCGCGCCAAACCTCTTCCCCGGTTGCCGGAGAGTATGAAACCAGTTCAGTTTCGCTCACAGCCTATCGCTTTTCATCTGTTGATCATGTCCGAAGCGTCCCAACCATCTGGCGGGGGACCATCGCGCTAATCCCCGAAATGTGCAAATAAAATGAAATGCCTATTAACCACTATCCCCGAACTCCTCGAGCCTCGGGACGGTTGTTAGACATGACCTCGCGGTGTTGGCGGGATTCCATGCGCGTCACCCATGCGGCGAAGGGCGCTCACTTTGTGTTCAAGCGGCCCCCAATCGTCGCGCTCGTCAATTGCGGACCAGATGGCTTCGACTTCATCAATGACCATGCTTTGCGGCGCATCATCCTGCCAGTAGTCATGCGTGCTGTCGGTTAGGGCATATTGTGAGAGCGTTTCTTTGAGATCGCCCGACAATGCTTGCTCTTCGCCTATTCCGTTGAGCGCACGGCGGATGCCGAAGAAAAAGGCATCAGGCTGGGCCTTACTCTCGCGCATCGCAGCCTCGCACAAACCGACGAGCTTGCCATCTTTCTCGCTTCCCTGCGGTTCAACACCGAGCCGCCAGCACCAGCGGCGCGCAACGGCATCCATATAAAGCGGCCCAAACCGCTCCATCGCAGCAACCAGAGGCTCGCTTTCGGCCAGTTCACGCAAGGCCACTGCCAATTGTCCGCAATTCCAATGCAGCGCTTCTGGCTGGCGGCCAAAGGCATAAAGACCGGAATGGTCGAAGTACGCAGCGGTAAAGCCCGGTTCCCATTGCGGCAGCCAGCGCCACGGGCCGTAGTCAAAGCTTTCGCCGGTTATGTTCATATTATCAGTGTTGAGCACGCCGTGAACAAATCCTGCAACCATATAGCTCACGGCGAGATCGGCCAGTCGTTCGACGACATTGTGCAGCAGTATCACCGCCGGATTGTCGCGGTCGGGCGCGTCTTCGGGTGGGGGAGGGCCGGGGAAGTGTTCGAGGCAATAGGCGACCAGCGTCTCTGAATGTTGCGTCTCTTCCATCGCATAAAGCCGTTGAAACGAGCCGATGCGAATGTGCGAATGCGACAGGCGCACCATGACCGCTGAGCGCGTGGGCGATGGCTCGTCGCCTCGCTCCAATGCCTCCCCGGTTTCAATAATCGAAAAGGTCTTGGATGTGTTAACGCCCAAGGCTTCCAGCATTTCGGTCGCGAGGATTTCGCGCACGCCGCCTTTAAGCGTCAGCCGCCCGTCTCCTGCGCGCGAATAGGGCGTGGTCCCCGATCCCTTGGTGCCAAGGTCCATAAGACGCCCGTCTTGGCCCCGCATCTGAGCAAACAGAAACCCGCGCCCGTCGCCAATCTCGGGATTGTACACGCGGAACTGGTGGCCGTGATATTTGAGCGCGAGGGGGTGGGACAAATTGTCCTGAAGCGGCTCAAACCTGCCGAAGTGCTTGGCCCATTCATCATCGGTGAGTTCTTGCAAACCCACGCTCGCAGCAGCTGCGTCATTGCGAAAGCGAATGCGCGTTTCGGGAAAGTCGGCTGCCTCGACTTGAGAGCCCAGCCAATCGGAAATCGCCATGATTGCAGGATCGGGCCTGTATTCAGATGCGTATTTGGCAGCTTGCAGATCGTCCTTCATGGCGCGATAGTGGGGACGAATGAAGCAGCGTGCAAGGCGCTGGGCACAGAAGGGAATAAAGCGGCACTTTTATGGGGAACTCCACAACTCAGGCCTATCAGGACAAAAGCTGGACAAGCGCCGATGGCCTTTCCCTTTATTACCGCGACTATGCCGGGCCTGACGGTTATGACGGCCCGCCGGTCGTTTGCATGCACGGCCTTACCCGCAATTCGCGCGATTTTGCTGAACTGGCAGAACACATCGCACGAACGCGGCGTGTAATGGTGCTGGAAATGCGCGGGCGGGGGATGAGCGATTATGCGCCCGATGCCTCGACCTACAACCCTGTGCAATATGTTGCGGACGTCGAGGCGCTGCTGGAAGAACAGGGAATTGACCGCTTCATTTCAATCGGCACTTCGATGGGCGGCCTGATGACCATGATGCTTGCCGTGAACAAACCGGGCAGGCTGGCGGCGGTGGTGATGAACGACATCGGCCCGCAGGTTGAACCTGCCGGGATTGAACGGATAACCGGATATGTCGGTCACGGGCGCAGCTACCCCACTTGGATGCACGCGGCGCGCTCGATCTGTAGCGTGCACTCGGAGGCATTTCCCGATTACGAGCTTGATCAGTGGCTTGAGATGGCAAAGCGGACCATGGTGGTGAGCCAGAACGGGCGGATCAGCTATGATTATGACATGGCGATTGCCGAGCCGTTCAAGGAGCCCGATGGCGCGGCGCCTGCCGATTTGTGGCCCGCTTTCGACGCGCTTTGCGGTGTCCCTATGGTGCTTGTGCGCGGTGAGCTTTCCGACCTTCTGTCGCCGCAAACGGTCGAGGAAATGGCGAAGCGCAATCCGGCAATGACCTCTGTCACCGTGCCGCGCGTCGGTCATGCGCCGATGCTGAACGAGCCCGAAGCGCTCGACGCTATTGACGCGCTGCTTGCAAAGGTGTGACGCGCGAAACGCCATGACTAAGTCTAAAACTGCACCCAAAGTGCTGCACCTGCATTCGACCTTTGCCGCCGGTGGAAAAGAGCTGCGCGCGGTTCATCTGATGAACGCTTTTGGCAAAGAGCTCGAGCATACGATCGTATCAGGCCAGCCAGAGCATATGGAGGCGATGGAGCACATCGCTGTGCGTGTGCCGGTTCGTGTTGCGCAGGATTTCCCCTCGCTAACCGGCTGGCCCACGCCCGGACGCCTGTTGAAAATAGCGCAGGCGATGAAAGGCTACGATCTCGTGCTCACCTATAATTGGGGCGCGATGGACGCGGTTTTGGCGCACACGATCTTTGCCAAGCTTCTGGATTTGCCCCCGCTGATCCACCACGAGGATGGTTTTAACGAGGACGAGGCAGACGGCCTCAAGAAAAGCCGCAACTGGATGCGCCAGTTTGCTTTGACAGGCGCCTACGCTCTTGTTGTGCCTAGCCAGGTGCTTGAAACGATCGCGCTTGATGCGTGGGCGCAGCCCCAATCTCTTATCAAGCGTATTCCCAATGGCATCGACACCAAGGCATTTGGCAAAGCGCCAAAGCCGGGATCTTTGCGCGTTATCAAGCGCGAAGGCGAGCGGTGGATCGGCACTCTGGCCGGACTGCGTGCCGTTAAACAATTGCCCGTGCTGGTAGAGGCGTTTGCCGGGCTTGATGAAAATTGGCATCTGGTCATCCTTGGTGAGGGGCCAGAGCGCGATTTGATCGAGGCCAAAGCCGATGAGCTTGAAGTCAACCACCGCGTCCATATGCCCGGCGCGGTAAAGGACCCGGCAAGCATCATCGGGCTGTTCGATATCTTCGCGCTCTCCTCGAAAAGCGAACAATTCCCGCTAAGCGTGGTAGAGGCTATGGCCGCGCGATTGCCAGTCGCGACCCCTGATGTGGGCGATGTGCGTGCAATTCTCGCTCCTGAAAACCACGCATTCATCGCTGTTCCGGGCGATACTGCGGCGCTCGCCCAGGTGATTGGCGACCTCGCTTCGAATGAGCTCCTCCGCGCAGAAGTGGGCGAGGCTAACCGCGAAAAGGCACGCGCGCAGTTTGATCAAAGTGCGATGATCGATGCCTACCGCGCGCTTTACTGGGACGCCATCGAACGGGATTGAGGCACAATCATCGGCAGGCAAACACCTTCATTGAGGGTTCAACTTCGCGCCTGCATTTGTAACAAGGGCTAACACTTGTGCGCGGATTGGCGACTTTGCGCCATTGCGCGAGGGCAATGCGCTCCTTAAAGAGCCGCCTTAAGGTAAATGACTAAGAGGGAAAACGCCCCGTGGCGCGCACTCCGACAACGACGAGCACTCCTGAAAACCAAGCCGGTGCCACTTCGCGCGAGGATGAAGTCCTCATGCGCGAGATTGACGAGGCTGTGCGTCAGGACGACACGCTTCAGTTCTTCCAGAAATACGGTGTGGCGCTTGGCTCTGCTGTAGCGCTCATCATCGTCGGCATGCTCGGCTATTGGTGGTGGGATTCCACGAACGAAGCGGCGCTTGAAGAGCAGTCCGAAGCCATCGTCAGTGCACTCGACTCGATCGAGGCAACCGATTTTGCAGGTGCGGACGAGAAGGTTGAGGGGCTCATCGACGATGGAAGCGTCGGCGCGCGGACCATGGCACGCTTTCTCCAGGCCGCTTCAGCGTTGGAGCAAGGCGAAACCGATAAAGCGGTCGAGCTTTACGCAGGCATCGTGGCCGATGGGGAAACGCCGCAGCCATTGCGTGATCTGGCGCTTGTGCGCGAAGTGTCGGCCAATTTCGACAAGATGGAGCCGGCTGATGTGATCGCCAAGCTCGAAGGGCTTGCCGTACCGGGTAACCCTTACTTCGGCAGTGCCGGGGAACTGGTCGCGGTTGCTCATCTCGAGGCGGGCAATCGCGAGGAAGCGGGCGCGCTCTTTTCCGCTATTTCGCAGGATGAGACAGTGCCGGACACTTTGCGCAACCGTACGCGCCAAATGGCAGGTCTGCTCGGCGTTGATGCAATTGTTGATGTGAATGAACTGATCGAGGAGCAATCCTCTGCTGCGCCGCCTCCGGGCGCGCGCGCACAGTAATCCGCATCGGAACACGTGAATTTGAGGTTTGGGACGGGAATGACAATGCGCAAATCGAAACTGAGTTTGAAAGGTTCAATTGCCGCCGGGACGTTGGCGATGCTTTCAACTGGCTTGCTGACGGCGTGTGCCGGGGACAAGAAGACCACCCCTACCGTTGGTGAACGCACGCCAATCCTTTCGCGCATCGAAAGCGGGGCGAGCGTCGATCCGGCGCTGGCTGGCGTATCGGTCGTGCTTCCGCCCGCTCAGACCAATGCCGAATGGGCACAAGTCGGCGGTTCTGCGAGCAAGTCGTATGGCCACCTCGCACTGGCTGAAAACCCGACGAAGGCATGGTCCAGGAATATCGCAGGGTCGAGCAATTCAGAGCGGCTCGCCGCCTCTCCGGTGATCGGCGCGGGCAAGCTGTTCGTCGAAGACACGCAAGGTGTGATCTATGCCTTCGACAAGGCGACCGGCGCACAAATCTGGCGGGTCGAAGACCGCGAGATGGCCGAGGATCTTCGTCCTTCTGCCTTTGGCGGCGGGGTGAGCTATGACAATGGCGTTGTTTATGCGACCAACGGCGCGGGCGATGTGAAGGCTTTGCGTGCCGAAACCGGCGAACAGATCTGGAAAGTGCAACCCGCAGGGCCGCTGCGCGGATCGCCTACAATTGCCTTTGGCCAAGTTTATGTGATGACACAGGACAATCAGGTCATCGCACTCAACGCAGCGGACGGCGCGCTTTTGTGGAACGAGTCAGGTTCCTCCACGCAAAGCGGCGTCTTCGGTGTCGCGGCACCTGCCGCAGGCCAAGGGACGGTGATTGCAGGGTATTCCTCCGGCGAGCTTTCGGCTTATCGTTACGAGAATGGTCGCACGCTTTGGGCGGATGCTCTCGCGCGGACAAATATCTCCACGAAAGTGAGCTCTGTTACCGATATCGACGCAGACCCCATCATCGATTCAGGTCGCGTCTATGCGCTGGGTCAAGGGGGCCGTATGGCCGCTTATGAGCTTGTGACGGGTCAGCGGATTTGGGAATTGAACCTTGCAGGCATTTCCACCCCGGCGATTGCAGGTGAGTGGATTTTCACGCTTACCGATGATGCTCGCCTGCTTGCCATTGCCCGTTCAACGGGGCGCGTTCGCTGGATCACGCAGCTTCAATCGTACCGCAACGAAGAGAAGAAGAAGGATCCGATCTTCTGGACCGGTCCTGTGCTGGCGGGTGGCCACTTGTGGGTTGCAAGTTCGCGTGGCGAAGTGTGGCGGGTGAGCGCTGGTGAAGGGTCATCTCAGCTCTTCGCAGATGTCGACAGCCCGGTCAGCCTTGCGCCGGTTGTTGCCGATAATACGCTGTATCTTCTGGACGATTCCGGCACGATCCACGCCTGGCGATAAGCTTGCCGGCTAGGCCTGGCCAAAGGTAGGCATGTAATTAACCCTTTTGCGTTACTCGCCGAAGGGTAATGAGCAAATCTTCTCCTGCAAACGCTGCAAATGCGCCCACGAAGCGTGCCAAACTCACATTGCCGAAAAGCGATGTGTCGTCCGGCGTCGGCTTTGCAGGGCTGCTTGGACTGCTCGCATGGATATTGTTCTGCCGCAATTTCCCGCTCATCGCCGAAGGGCTTGGGCTTGAGGGCGACCATGGCGTGCTTTCGGGCTCACACGCATCGTTAGCCGCGATGGCGTTTACCGCAGGGCCGATGGCGATCTGGTCGCTCTTGGTTGACCGTGTGCACCTGCGCCCGTCAACGGGGCTGGACTGGACACTCAAACGACCGCTGGAAGAGACCATCAGCGTTTCCGCAGTCAAGATCGTCGGTCTTTGGGCGACATGGGCGGTGATCGGCGGCCTTTATTGCCTGTGCCGCTGGTATTGGGATGGCTCATACCTTTTCGCGATGGAGGTCATAGGGCTGGCGATCCTGCCGATGATCGTTCTCTCGGTGCCATATGTCATTTGGCTCGACCGCCAGATGGTGGATGTGAAAGACGCAACATGGCATTTCGGCGCTCTGATCGCGACCCATCCCAGCGATCCGGCCCGTGCCGAGATTGACATGGACGCAGTCAAGAAACACTGGCGCGCGTGGATTATCAAAGGCTTTTTCAGCGCCTTCATGATCTCGATCCTGCCGGGGGGCTTTGCCATGATTGTCGAGGCAGACCCGGCCAGCGTGCTCGCCAACCCTTTCGAAATTGGCATGTTCCTCATCACCTTCCTGTTCGTCGTCGACGTGCAGATCGGAACGGTCGGCTATCTCTTCACGCTGCGCCCGCTGGATGCACATATTCGCTCTGGCAATCCGTTTATCGGAGGCTGGCTCGCAGCGCTGCTTTGCTACCCGCCATTCGTTTGGGGCTTGATTGGCAACAATGGGCAAATCCTGAGCTATGAGGGAAGCACGCAAGGGTGGGGCTATTGGCTCGCTGATATGCCGCAGCTGATGTGGATCTGGGCCGTATGGCTCGTGTTCCTCACCGCAATTTATGCCTGGGCAACCGTGGTGTTTGGCATTCGCTTTTCCAACCTCACCTATCGCGGCGTTTTGACAAACGGACCATACCGCTACACACGCCATCCGGCCTATCTATCGAAGAACCTGTTCTGGTGGTGCTCGGTCATGCCGTTCCTCGTCACCAGCGGTTCCTATGTCGATGTGGTCCGAAACACCTTCTTCCTGCTCGTTGTGAACGCGATCTACTATTGGCGAGCGCGCACGGAGGAGGCGCATCTGCTTTCTGAAGATCCGAAGTATCGTCAGTATTACGATTGGATGGAAGAAAACGGTGTAATCACTTCGCGCCTTGCCAGATTGAAGCGCGCAGCTTGGCGTATAGTGTTTGGTGCGCCACACAATCCAGAACCCGAACAAGCGCGCCCCGTGCGGACAGGCGCAACGCCCCGAAGCGAAGAACCGGCCGAATAGGGCCGGTCGCGAGGAGTGGCATCGCACGCTTCGCGCACATGCCCCTAACTTGCCCTTAACCATAATGGACTAGCCAAGGCCCTGAAGCGTGGCGACAAATCGTGCCGCGCGCAATTGGGGGTTTCATATGCTTTTAGGCAGCACGCAGCCTGTGGCGCGAGGCGATAAGGCTTGGCGCGAGGGCGAATACGCTCACGGATTTGTCGCTGACGGGTTTGAACCTGTTCTTGGCGCTTTCAAGGCGTCCATTCTTGCTGAAGAGGCATTGGGCGCAGCGTGCACGATCATCAAGGATGGAAAGGTCGTGGTCGACCTCGTCGGCGGATGGAAGGACGAGGCTCGCCAAAATCCCTGGTGCGAGGGGGATATTGCGCTGGTGTATTCGCTGACCAAGGGCCTCACCGGCATGGCGGGCGCGGTCGCGGTCTCGCGCGGGCTATTTGCCTATGAGGACAAAGTCGCGGATATCTGGCCCGAATTTGCAGCCCACGGCAAAGGCGATGTGACCGTCGGCGAGGCTTTGTCAGAGCAGGCGGGACTTGCCGCGATCGACTTCAAATTGACGCTTGAGAACATCGGCGATGAGGAGGCGATTTGCGCCGCCATCGCCGCGCAAAAGCCCAATTGGAGGCCCGGCGATTACTCGGGCAATCACGCCTACACGCTGGGCTGGATTGCGAGCGAGCTCATTCACCGCCGCGATCCCAAAGGCCGACGCCTACCGCAGTTTTTCGCCGAAGAGATTGCTGGCCCGCTTGGCGTTGATGTTTTTGTCGGTCTGCCTGAGAGCTTTGATCGCAGGCGCATTGCGAGCATCAAGGGTTTCGGGATGGAGGACCTCTTCATCCATCATACGACGATGCCCTGGGCGCTGACATTCAAGATGTGTCTGCCGGGTACCTTGGCCTTCCGCACACTGAACAATCCACTCGTTCTCGAAGGGCCCGGCGCTCTCGATAAGGAGGACTTTTGGCGCGTGGGTCAGGGGGCTGCGGGCGGCATGGCGTCGGCGCATGGCCTTGCGCGATTGTACGACGCTTTTGCACAGGGCGGAGAGGAGCTGGGCGTCACGCCAGAAGTGATGGCGACCCTTGAAGCGGGGCACCATCTCCCCAAGAAGGGCCTCAAGGATCAGGTCCTAACGGCCGACATGTATTACTCGCTGGGCTTTGAAAAACCGTTCAGCGAATGGGAATATGCCCGCACGAGGAGCGCCTTTGGCAGCTTTGCAGTCGGCGGATCCCTCGCGTTCTGCGACCCCGATGATGGCGTATCCTACGCGTGGATCACCAATCAACTTGGCACCGGCAAATGGGATGACCCGCGCGAAAAGATGGTGCGCGATGCCTTTTACACCTGTCTGGAGAATGGCGCATGACTATCGCTCACGTCGTCCTATCGGACATTCACCTCGGTGCGCGCGACAGCATTATGACGCACCTTGGTTGTCACGAAGAGATTCTCGACGGACCTTCGGAAGTGATGAGCGCCTTTGCTGATGGGATGCGCGCGACGCTTGGCGAGACCAAGCCGCAACTGGTGCTTTTGGGCGATGCGCTCGACCTTGGCCTTTCTCCTTTTGGCGATGTGTCGAAGAGCTTCTTGCAGTTGCTCGATGCGTTCTATCCCAAAAGCGGGGAAGACATCTTCGCGCGCGAAATCATCTATATCGCTGGCAATCACGACCATCACTTGTGGCGGATCGCGCAGGATCAAGGGTTCCTAGACGCGGTTGAAAGCGGCGAAATCCCCGGAGACCTAGCCTCCACCAGCCGCATCTTCGGCACGCCATCGCGCCGCTGCCGCTTGATGGAGAGCCTGCTGCGCCATCGTCCTCACTTGAGCGATGCGAGCGTCCGTATTGCTTACCCCAATTGGGGTATCGTCGACAAAGACCTGAGCCGCGCGGTGATCATGCACCATGGGCATTATCTTGACGGCATGTACCGAGCCCTTTCCAATATGCGCGGGTTTCTGGGCGGCACACAGCCGCGCCCCGCAACCATGCAGCAGTTGGAGCAGGAAAACGGGCCGTGGATCGACTTTCTTTGGTCGGATCTCGGCAGCGCGGGTGATGTCGGCACCGAGGTGGGCTCGCTCTATGAGACGATGCTGAGCGCTGGTGCCAGCCACGACTTCGCCGAGAGCCTTGGTCGCCGAATTACAGGCGGCTTGCACTCCAAGCTTGGCATCAATCCCAAGATGGAACTGAAATATGGCATCACTCTCGACAATCTGATCCGTGCAGGCGTCGATATGACCGCTGGACGTGGGGCGGAGCGTCAGCGTGATGGGCATGGGCATGTGCTGGGTGCGGCCGAGGTCGATGATCTCGGCTGGTATCTAAGCGGTCCTGTTGCGCTGGAGATGAACGAAGAGCTTGGCTTCACCCCGCGCGAGCTAAATTTTATCTTCGGCCATACCCATAAGCCGTTCCAAGACGAGCTCATGATCGATGGCTTCGAACTTCCCGTGGGCGTGTTCAACACCGGCGGATGGGTGCTTGATGAGCCGACGCTGATGCCGGTGCAGGGCTGCGCTGCGATGCTTGTCTCGGACGATCTGGAAGTCGCGTCCTTGCGCCTGTTCAACGACCCTACCGATGGCACGATGGCGCCGGTCCGGGTCGAAGGCAGCGGGCGTCAGAGCAAGCTCTTCGAAGAAGCCAGCGCAGCCGTCGCAAGCGCATCAGAAGCATGGTCCGCGTTCTCCGCAATCGTCCATGAGCGCATCATCGAGGAGGCCGACAAACGCGTCGAAAAGCTCCTCTCAGAGTCGAATGAATACGCGCGGGAGGCAGCAGAATGAGCCCTGAAAACACCAAAATGTCGCAGACTCCATTCGGGCAAAAACGCATTGCCAAATCGCTCGATCAAGCAAAATCCCACTATACCGTGCTTGTCGTTGGTTCAGGCTATGGCGCAGGCGTCGCCGCCTCGCGTTTGGCGCGCGCAGGGCAGGATGTGTGTGTCCTCGAACGCGGCAGGGAAATGCTGCCGGGCGAGTACCCCCACAAGATCGGCGATGCTCAGGACGCGGTGCAGTTCAACGTAAAAGGTGGCCGCATCGGTGCGCCCGATGCCTTGTTTGAAGTGCATGTGAACGATGACCAATATGCGCTCGTGGGCTGCGGTCTTGGCGGGACATCGCTGATCAACGCCAACGTCTCTCTGGAGCTCGACAAGCGCCTGCTTGACCAAGCGCATTGGCCCCAGGCGTTCCGCGATGATCCGCATATGGTCGACGCTTATTATGAGCGCGCGCGAGAGATGCTTTCGCCCAACACCTATCCTGATACACACCCGACATTGGGTAAGCTGGAGGCGCTGGAACACTCGGCCAAGGTGATGGGTGAGCGTTTCTACAAGACACCGATCAACGTCAATTTCGAGGATAAGACCAACAAGTTTGGCGTGCCTCAACCGGCGTGTAACAATTGCGGTGACTGTGTCTCGGGCTGCAATGTCGGTGCGAAAAATACCACGCTTATGAATTACTTACCCGATGCGGTGAATCACGGCGCGGAAGTTTTTACGCAGGCTAAGGTGAGCCATGTCGAGCGCGTTGGAGACAAATGGCACGTTCACATCGAGCAAAATGACGGCGGCGGGACCCGCGCTCCATTTGTGATCTCCGCGGACCATGTGGTGCTGGGCGCGGGCGCCCTTGGTTCGACCGAAATCCTGCTGCGTTCGCGCGAGAAGGGGCTTCCTCTCTCAGACCGCTTGGGCGCAAGTTTCTCTGGCAATGGCGATGCCTTGGGCTTTGCCTATGACAGTTACTTCAAGTCCGAGAAGAAGGACGACGAGGTACACGCAGAGCCTTTCTACGCCATCGGTGTGGGTGCAAATGACGTAGCGAAAGAAGCCTATCCCGGCCCTTGCATCACCGGCGTCATCGATATGCGTGGTACAGAGGACGTGACCAAGGGTCTCGTCATCGAAGAAGGCGTTGCGCCCGGCATTCTCGCCGCTGGCCTTGGCCCTGCATTCTTCTTTGGAGAGGCGCTGGCGGATGGCTTTACGCGCTTCGGCTTTGACCAAGTGAAACCGCGCCTGATGGATGCAAAGGCCATGGGCGAGGCGGTTCAGACCGATCCTGCCTCCATCGCAGACCTTGCTTACAAAGGCCCCATGGCGCGCACGCTCACCTACCTTGTGATGAGCGTCGATGATTCCGGCGGACAGCTGAAGCTCGAAGACGACCGCCTCACGATCGAGTGGAAGAGCGCAGGCGAGCAGCGCACGTTCCGCCGCGATGACGACAAGATGCGCGAGGCGGCAGAAGCCATTCAGGCACAGTATTTCTCGGATCCGCTTTTGTCAGAGCCGATGGGTCAAAAGCTCATCACTGTGCACCCGATTGGCGGCTGTGCGATGGGTGACGACGCTGAAACGGGCGTTGTGGATGACACTTGCCGCGTGTTCGCAGGAACCTCGGGCACAGACGTTCATGAAGGCCTTTACGTCTGCGATGGCTCGGTGCTGCCGGGTGCGGTGGGAGTGAACCCGCTTCTCACTATCACCGCGGTTTGCGAGCGCGCGGTCGAGAAACTGGCGCAGCGTCAAGGCTGGGTGATCGACTACTCATTTGAGAGCGAAGGCCCGCTTCCCGAGCCTGTTGCTGAAGAAGAGGCTGCCGAGGAAACCCACGAGGTGCCTCACAAGGAGCACGTCAAACTCGGCATCGCCAGATGGGTTGCTGGGCACGCGATTGGGCCTGTAGCTGACAGCGTTGTCGCGGCGGCTGAGCACTTCAAATCGGGCTCCATTGACGAGGGTAAGGCGGCCATCCGTAGGCTCGTGCAGGATCATCCTGAATCGATGAGCCCGGGCATGGATTTTACCGAGACCATGGCAGGCTATATCTCGGCCACAGGGAGCCACCACCGCCCTTGCGGTCATGCAGAGCGCATCCGCGATGATTATGAGAACGGCGCGGCTTGGGGGCGATCGGAAAATAGCCTTTGCTCCTTCAGGCTGACGGTTTCGACCGATAATCTTCACCGGATGATCGAGGACAAGAACCACCGTTCACGGATCACCGGCGAGGTTCTCATCACTTCGATTTCACCCGAGCCTCTCAAGGTGCGCGAGGGGGAATTCCAGCTGCTCGTCACCAATCCCGACCGGGCCGAAAGCTGGACCATGAATTATCGCATGGTGCTCGATGGGCCGGATGGACCGATCCACTTCCATGGTCACAAGACCCTGGAGCAGCGCGGTAAATCCGACCCGTGGACCGACCTCACCACACTCTTCGTGACTGTGCGTTATGGAGATGAGGAGGGCGAGCTTATCGGACGGGGCGTGCTCAAGCTTGGCATTGATGAATTCATGCGCCAACTCACCACCATCACTGTCCACGACAGCGACACGCTGGTGGGCCATGTGATCAATCTCATCCCCAAGGCGAAGAAAGCCATCGAGACATATTTCATGGCGAAATATGCAGGCTTCTTTGCGATGAATGTGTTCCGCGCTTATGGCGGGATGTTGGCGACCTTGAATGACTTCCCGACCAAAGATGCCGAGAAGCTCGTGCCTCGTGAGCTTCATCTGCCAAAGGCCGAGCGTTATGTCGTACCCACTGAAGACGGCGTGAATGTGGGGCTTACCCGCTATCGCGGCGGCTCACGCGGGCCGATCATGCTGGCACCCGGTTTCTCGGTCAATGCCTCCAGCTTTGCGACGCCAACGGTCGATAAGAACCTCACCGAAAGCCTTGTCGAAGAGGGTTATGACGTGTGGCTGTTCGACTACCGGGCAAGCGCGGATTCCGGCAACGACCAAATCAAACCGCCTGAATTCTCAATCGACGATATCGCTCGCTATGACTGGCCCGCAGCTATTTCGAAAGTCCGCGCAGTGTCTGGCGCAGACAGCGTTCAGGCGCTGGCTCACTGTGTTGGTTCGATGAGCCTACTTATGGGGCTGGGTGCTGGCTGGGTGAGCGATGTGCGCTCGCTTATCAGCTCGCAATTGACGCTTCACCCGGTGACCGATTGGCTCAATTACATGAAGTCAGACCTCGGGATCGCAGCCGCACTTGGCGAGGTTTCCTTGCTTGATGGGCATATGGATTTCGTCAGCCAAGGGACGGATGCGGACAACCAGATCGACGCGGTGATGTATCAGGTGCCGATGCCCGAGGGGCAGGAGTGCAAGAGCCCGACTGTGCGCCGCGTCTTCGGTGTGTTCGGCCCGAGCTGGGATATTCGCCAGTTGGGGCATAACACCTACCTCGCACTCGGCTCCATGTTCAGCCGCGTGTCGCTTTCGCCCTTCGAGCAATTGCAGAAGATTATGCGCCAAGGCATTGCAGTTAACGCCGATGGCGAGGCCATTTACACAAGCGACGATGCAGCGCGTCGTCTTGCCCTGCCGATCACCTTTCTGTCAGGCGCCACCAACCAGATATTCTACCCCGAAAGCGGGCAGAGAACGCGGGTGTGGCTGAGCGGGCACAACGGCAAGGACCTCTACAACCAGCGGATCGTGCCGGACTACGCTCACATGGACCTGTTTATTGGGCGTAATGCTTCTAGAGAGGTGACACCGTTGATTTTGGAAGAGCTCGAAAAGCTCGACCAGAAAAGCGGGGCTAAGGAAGCACGAAGAAGGGCCTAGAAATGAAAGCCTTCGTCGGCGGCTTCGTATCCGGTTAGCTCGCGCTCGCTGATTGCGAGTGCCGAGCACTGGGCGCGCCATTCGGCGATGTGCACGGTGCGCAGATGCGCTTCAAGCGCTGCTTTATCGCGCCATTTTTCAAGGACGCGCACAAGGCCTTCGTCGAATACGTCGAGAGCATAGGTGTATTCGATACACCCCTCTTCCGCGCGGCTTGCCGTGACCATGGCCTCCATCGCCGGACGCAAAACACCGACGATGCTGGGAGGAAAGCGAAAGCTACCTATGACAACGATCATGTGTGCGCGTCCTGTGTTCTAGCTTAGCGGCGAGCCGTTATCGGCTTGGTATTTGGCAAGCTCGGCTATTTCTACACTAAGAGATCCGAGTGCTTTTTGAAATGTCGCCATATGCGGGGTCGAAAAATGGTAGGCGAGGGCTGCGTCATCGACCCACTTCTCGACGATGATCAGCTTGTTCGGATCAAGCACATCAAGCGCATAGGAGTAGCCGAGGCACCCTTCTTCCGCGCGCGATGCCTCAATCATGGCACTGAAGGCCCCGCGCGCCTCTTCCAGTGTACCTTCGCCTAGAGTGGCTTCAGCCAAAACGATCAGCATTGCGTGTCCCCCTCAATGACTTTGAGGGCAAGCATAGCTTTACGATATGATATTTAGAAGGACTGCTTGTAAACGTGCGAAACGTCGCCGCCCCATTCGCCGTGGTATGCGTCGAGCAAGCGTTGCGCTGGAACCTTGCCGGTCGAGACGATTTCATCAAGCGTTTCGAGATAGCCGGTTTCATTGTCGCCGCTTACGTTCAGGCGCGCGCGCGCGGAGAGCCCCTTATGCGCGATGTCGAGCACTTCGCGGCCAAGATCCTGCATCGTCCCGCCACCTGGAAGCGGTGATTGGAGCCCGAGTCTTGGAGCATCATTGCGCAGTTTCTCGCGCTCTTCCATGGTCCAATTCTTGACCCGGTCCCACGCGGCATCAAGCGCGCCCTGGTCATACATGAGGCCGACCCAAAATGCGGGGAGCGCGCAAATCCGGCTCCACGGGCCGCCATCCGCGCCGCGCATTTCAAGAAAGCTTTTGAGGCGCACTTCGGGAAAAGCGGTGGAGAGATGGTCCCACCAATCGCCGGCCGTGGGACGTTCGCCGGGCAGGACGGAAAGCTTGCCGTCCATGAAGTCACGGAAAGAAAGGCCTGCTGCATCAATGTATTTCCCGTCGCGGAAGACGAAATACATCGGCACATCGAGCATGTATTCGGCCCAGCGTTGGTACCCGAAGCCATCCTCAAAAACGAAAGGCAGCATGCCGGTGCGGTGCGGGTCGGTGTCCGACCATATGTGGCTGCGATAGGAGAGATAGCCGTTGGGCTTGCCTTCGGTGAAGGGCGAGTTCGCAAACAGCGCGGTCGCAAGCGGTTGGAGCGCGAGGCCGACGCGGAATTTCTTTACCATGTCAGCTTCGGATGAATAGTCGAGATTGACCTGGATGGTGCAGGTGCGCAGCATCATGTCGAGCCCCAGATTACCGACTTTCGGCATATGGTTCATCATGATCTTGTAGCGCCCCTTGGGCATGACGGGCAGCTCTTCGCGGGTCTTGTCGGGCCACATGCCAAGGCCAAGATAGCCCACACCGCATTCCTCGCCGATTTCCTTGACCTGCGCCAAGTGCCGGCCGGTTTCATTGCAGGTCTCATGCAGCGTTTCGAGGGGTGCGCCGGAAAGCTCAAGCTGGCCTGCGGGTTCAAGGCTGACCGTTCCATCTGCACCTTTCATCGCGATCACATTCGCAGTGCCATCCGGGCCAACTTCCTCAATCGGCTCCCATCCGAACCGCGTCAGGCTCATCAGGATGTCGCGGATGCCGGCGTCCTCGCTGTAGGAGGGAGCGTGGTTGTCATCGGTGTGATAGACGAATTTTTCGTGCTCGGTGCCAATTCGCCAGTCAGCTTTCGGCTTTTCACCGGCGCGCATGGGCGCGGTAAGATCATCGAGGCTTTCGATAATCGGTTCATCGGCGGCGGAGGCTTCGCGGGTGCTCATTCAAGGGTCCCTCTAGTGGAAGGGCTGTTCTAGGAAACGGTTCGAACAGGGGGAAGTGTAATCTGCCTTTATGCCGCGCAAATCATTCTGTTCCCGAATTTTTCCGTGATGCCCAGTCGCCAGCACTCGCCATCCATACGGATAGTGCGGCGATCGCAGCCGTTTCTCCGCGAAGGATGCGCGGGCCGAGTGTGATCGGGCGGGCTTGTGAATGGGCGCGGATCGCGGCGCGCTCGGCGTCGTCGAAACCGCCCTCGGGGCCGATCAGGATGGCGGCAGGGCCTTCATGGCGTGCAAAGGTTGTTGCAGCAGGCTCGCCGCCCTCTTCATCAGCGAAAAAGAGCGTTCGGTCCGTCGGCCAGTCTTTCAACATCGCGTCTAGCTTCATCGGCTCACCAAGTTCGGGCAAAGCCGTGCGCGCGCACTGTTCGGCTGCTTCCGTCGTAATGGTGCGAGCGCGTTCCGCGTTAAGCTTGTCCGCAACACAGCGGCGGGTGATCACAGGCTGGATGCGCGCAGCGCCAAGCTCGGTTGCTTTTTCGAGCACTTGGTCGAAGCGGTCCTTCTTGAGCAAAGCAGGGCACAGCCAAAGATTGGGCACGTCCTCGCGCTCACGCAGGCGCGTGGTTGTTGTCAAATCAACCCGGCGCTTCGCAACCGCATCGATTTTTGCAGCCCATTCGCCAGTTTGATTGTCGCATAAGATGATAACGTCACCGGCTTTCACCCGCATGACTTTGCCAAGATAGTGGGCGTGGCTTCCTTCGAGTTGAAAACTGCACCCTTCGCTCAGCGCAAATTCGACGAACAGGCGCGGCGCGCTCTTGGGAGGCCAGGAAGGAGTGGCAGGCATGGCTTTTCCCTAAGCGCTCAACAGGCTAGAGGGAAGCCATGCGTGCCTTTCTTTGCCAATTCGCAATCGCTTTCGTGTTTCTCGCCCTTGGCGGCTGGGCATTGATCGCCCCGCAAAATGTGATCGATCTGACCCTCACGCCGGAATACCGCGAAGACAGCTTCATCCTTCGCTTCGTTATGGCGTGTTTCGGGGCACAAGCGGTGATGTTCGGCATCATGGCCTTGGTAACGCGCTGGTCGTCCAAGGCGTTTGCGGTTTTCGCCGTGGTGCTCATCCCCTTTTTCGTATTCAACTGGTACTTTCACTACCAGGTGCCCGTGCTCAACTCGATCGGTATGCTTGATTTCGCGGGCAATGTAGTGATGTTTGCCGCCTGTCTCATAGGCTGGCAGGCGGCGCGTAAAGGCGAAAAGAATGCCGGAGGGATTGTCCCGCTATGAACGAGCGTGCCGCTCCGCAAATCGTCCCGGATAGCGAGCATCGCGGCATCATCGCGCGGCTTCCGCAGCTGCCGCGAGACCTTGCGCAGCTTGCGCGGTTTGACCGGCCGATTGGTTGGTGGCTGCTCTTCTGGCCGTGCGTTTTCGGGGTGTGGCTTGCCGGAGCAGGCCCGCAATTTGCGCTGCTCGGCTGGCTTTTGCTTGGTGCGATTGCGATGCGCGGGGCAGGGTGCGTTTACAACGATATTGTCGATGCGAAACTTGATGCGAGCGTCGCGCGCACCGCACTGCGCCCTGTGGCCAGCGGGCGGGTGTCGAAGAAGCTTGCGTGGGGCTGGCTCATTGTCCTGTGCTTCATCGGTTTGGTGGTGCTGCTCCAACTGCGGCTCACCGCACAAGTTGTCGCGCTGGCGAGCCTTGCATTGGTTGCTGCCTATCCCTTTATGAAGCGCATCACATGGTGGCCGCAAGCCTGGCTTGGCATGGTTTTCAATTGGGGGCTGCTCGTGGGATGGAGTGAGCTTCGCTTCGATAATTTCGATGCGCTTGCCGCGATCTATGCAGGCTGCATTTGCTGGGTGATCGGATACGACACGATCTATGCCCTGCAAGATCGGGAAGATGACGCGCTCGTCGGCATCAAGTCGAGCGCCTTGCGCATGGGCAAGCATGTTCACGCAGGTGTTGCCGGGTTTTATGCCGCGACCATCGGCCTTTGGGCGCTCGGTATCTGGCTTTATCGCCCGGATTTTGTCGCTTTGCTCGTGCTGCTTCCGGTCGCTGGACACCTTTTGTGGCAAGTCTCCACCCTTGACCCGAGCGATCCCGATAACCCGCTCGAACGTTTCCGCTCAAATCGCTGGGCAGGGGCTTTGATGGCGGCCGCGTGCTTTGTGGTCGGCAACGCGGGGGCCTGACATGTGTAACCTTTATCGCATGACCAAGACCGTAGACGAAATCGCTGGCCTGTTCGACGCGATTGACGCGGTGCAGGGAGCGAATTTCGGCGAAGAAATCTATCCCGGCTATCCCGGACTTGTCGTCGCCTCCGATAGGGAAGGGCAGAACACAGTCGGCACGATGAGCTGGGGCTTTCCGCTCGTCATGAAGGGTAAGAACGGTCAGCCGATCAAGCCAAAGCCCGTGAACAACGCGCGCACTGATAAGCTCGACAGCTTTTTCTGGCGCTCATCGTTCGAACGACGCCGCTGCCTCATTCCGCTCACCGCATGGGCCGAGGCGCAAGGGCCAAAGGGCGCAAAGACGCGCACCTGGCTCTCGCTTCCCGATGCCGAGACTTTCGCTGCCGCAGGTGTATGGCGAAAGAGCGACGAGTTCGGCACGTGTTATTCGATGGTGATGACCGATAGCGCCGGGTCGTCCGCCGAAGCCGTGCATTCGCGCATGCCCGTGCTGCTTACGCCCGACGACTACGGGCTGTGGATGTCAGGCTCGCCGGAAGAGGAAAAGAGCCTTTGCAAACCATGGAACGGTGACATCACGATTGAAGCGACGGACCAATCCTGGGTGCGCCGATGACGCAATCGACGCCGCTTGGGCCCATGATCGAAGAGCGGTTGGCGAGGCATGATCTCGTTCATTTTGCCTCTCCTTGATAGCTGACGATCTCGAATTCGATCCCGTCCCAGTCGAAGAAATAGAAGCGTCGACCCGGCTGGTAATCGTCATGACCAAAAGGTTCGAGCCCTGCGCCTTTGACCACATTTTCGGCCGCGCCCAGATCATCAACCAGAAGCCCTACATGGTTTAGCGGCTGCCCTTTCGAATACCGCCGGCGTTGATCGGCCCGCACATCGTCATTGGTGTAAAGCGCCAGATAATCAGCGCCATTACCGGGCGCTCCGACGTGGATGGTGTCGCCGCCAAGCCGGGATTTGCCGCGCCAGCGTTCCTCCCAACCGAGCAGCTTCTTAAATAGCTCGGCGCTTTTCTCCGGATTGGTGACGGTGAGATTGGCGTGTTCTATGCGTCCTGAAACCATTGATCTTACTCCTTAATGTGAAGGGTGTGACCGACGTGCGAATCACTGTGTAGGATCATCTTGCGACCTCAACCTAACTTGAGGTCAAGCTATCTTTTTGCTACGACATGACCATGGTTCGAAAACTCTCGCACAAAGACCTCATCCCGATTGGCGAAGTATCGCGCCGCACAGGACAAAGCGTCTCCGCCATTCGTTTTTACGAGGACAAGGGGCTGCTTGAACCTATCCGGACCGGCGGCAATCAGCGCCGTTTCCTTCGTTCGGACATTCGCCGGGTAAGCTTCATCCTCATTGCGCAAAAGCTCGGCCTGACGCTTTCGCAGATCCAGTGGGTGATGCGTGATTTGCCACACGGGCGAACGCCCACAGCCAAGGATTGGCAACGCATCAGCAAGGCTATCAGGGCCTCGATCGATGCGCGGATAGAAGCGCTTGAGCGCACGCGCGATCGCCTTGATGGATGTATCGGTTGCGGCTGCCTTAGCCTGGAAAAATGCGCGATCTACAATCCGCACGACAAGTTGGGCGAGGAAGGTCCGGGCCCCCGACAAATCCTCACGCAGGCGTTTTCCGAAGAATTTCCCGATTAGCCTTCAGGAGCAAGATCAGGGTCAAGGTCGCGCGGACGCTTGAAGTGCGTCAGTTTGCCGCAGAATTTCTTGAGCTGCGACCAGTCATCAATATTGCATTCGATCACGGCAAAAGCGCCAGTGGGGAATTTGACCACGGCTTCTTTGAAAAGATCATTTTCATTGGCTGGTGAAATGAGCTCGAGGATGGTTTCGTACAGCCCCGGGTTATGACCCGAAACCAGAATGGCATCCGGGTCATCGTCGCCCGCGTGATCTTCAACCACTTCCATGATTGTATCCGGGCTCGCCAGATACAGGCGCTGGTCATAGGCGACCGGCATATCGGGAAGCGCGGCCTCTAGCGTTGCTTTCACCCGTTCAGCCGGGCTGGCGACGAGTTTGTCCCACTTCAGACCGTGTTCGATCACATGCGCGCCAATCACTTCGGCTCCGCGCCGACCGCGGTCGTTCAAACCCCGGTCAAAGTCGCGCGTCGCCCCATCACTCCAATCCGATTTGGCGTGTCGCAAAATCCCCAGATACTTCGGCAAGCTTTACCCCCAAGCATTCGCAAGTCGTCGGCGGTCCCATGCCACGAGTTCACGCAAAAGCAAATGCGGCAAAGGTCAAAATGCGGCAATCTCTTTGGTGTGCCCGGTGGATGTCCACCGCTGGGGAATTGGCACACCAGTGAGATTGCCGCCGGCCGGATTGCACGCGCACGAGGATGAGCGCGCGGCCCGATCAAAGGAATGGGTCAATTCAAAACAGGACCAATTGCCGCCAGCCAGCCGTTCAGTGTCGCGGCGGCCGCAAGGAGCGTTGTGACCAGAATGCTCACCCTGTCGGCATTGGGTAGGGAGGGGTTCGGCACACTCGCGCGCGCTAAGAGAGCGCCGACACCGGGGATCGCTTGGCTGTCAGTTGTCGGCTTCGGCCTTCGCTTGTCTAAGTCATGAGGTGGCATCAAAAGGCTCCATCGGGTTTTGATGGTTGCAGTTTGAATGGCCTGCGCCTTATCGTCTCAACGACTTTGGAAAATTGGCCTCGATTCTGGAATCGAGCCGTAATTTTCAATTATGATCGGCCGCTTCCGTCTTTTTTGAAGGGACGTCTTGCACAAATGCTTTTTTGCGAAATTCGCTTGGAGATGAACCGGTTAATTCGCGAAATGCGCGGTTGAACGGGGGCAGCGAATTGTAGCCAAGATCCATTGCAATAGTGAGGATGGGCACGTCGACATATTCAGGAGATGAAAGCAGTCTTTGCGCTTCGGCTATGCGATAGCGGTTGAGGAACGCCGAGAAATTGCGGTGACCCAACCGGCCATTGATGAGTGCGCGCAAACGGTGTTCGGGCGTATCGAGGCTTTCGGCAAATGCTGCGATCGTGAGGCCCGATGTGCGGTAAGCCCCTCCTTCCATCGCCGCAGCCAGCCTGTCGTGAAGCACCTTTTCGGATGGCGACAAATCAAGTTCCGGCATCAGCTCTTCTTGCGGCCTCACCCCTTCTTCCTCGCTGCTTCTTGGCAACAATTCGCCGTTGGCGCGAAACAGGGTGAGGCTGGCAAAGATGCAAATGATAAGCACCAGAGCCGAATGAACGATGGAAATGACCGGATGGCGGCTGTCGATCGCTGAAATCAGTTCCAGCATTTCGAACAGAAGGATCTGCCCCGCCAAAAGCGCGACCAGCAGAGGGAGCCAGAACCGGACAATGCGACGATCTTCGACCAGGTCATCATCCCGTTCGAATATCCCCACCCGCACAAGGTCGCCGACCAATGCGAGCGCAACGATATGCAAAAGAATAAATCCGGCCTCCCACACGAGGTGGTCGAGAAAATTCTGCAGGAACCATCCAAGGACCATAAGAGCCGCGGCGACGAGCACCATGCGCTGCTGCGGCTCGCGTTCAAATAGCCTGCGACCAAAGAGCCAGATCCAGAAAGGTGTCGAAATGGCGGCAAGATCGAGCCACGGCGACATGGGTCCTCGATCGGTCATTACAGGCGTGTTGAGCATATAGGCGACCGAGCCCACCAAGATCCCGATCAGAGGCGCGCGGACCGAGAGGCGCACCTCGCTTGCGACCACCATTGCAATCAGGGTGAGGGCGCTGCCCAGTGACATGAGCCGGATAAGGTAATCCCATTGCTCGATCATGCGAACCTATCTGGGATGTCGTTGTCCAAACTTCCAGTGTCCAGAACGCTCTCGGACGCATCGTCGCCGATCAGACCGCTTTTGACCCTTGTCAGGGCCTCGTCGAGCGTCACCCGGCGCACCATCGTTCCTTCGGGAAACGCGGTGAGCAGCCTTGACGGGAATGCCGATGAGAGCACCACGAAGTGCCCGGCATCATCCTTGTTGCGTATGAGGCGGCCGAATGCCTGGGCGAGTTTTGCTCGGATGATGCGATCGTCATATTTACTGCCACCATTGGCCGCGCGGCGCGCCTTGTGGAGTATGTTGGGGCGCGGCCACGGGACCGCTTCGAGAACTACGCATCTGAGGGAACGTCCCGGCACATCCACCCCGTCACGCAGCGCATCGGTGCCGAGCAAACTCGCTTTGGGATCGTCCCGAAAGATGTCGACCAGCGTGCCGGTATCAATGGGGTCAACGTGCTGAGCATAAATCGGCAGGCCCTCTCGCGCCAGCCGGTCGGCAATGCGACCATGAACCGCGCGCATACGGCGGATGGCTGTGAAAAGGCCAAGAACGCCGCCTTCGCTTGCCTCGATTATTCTCGCGTAGGCTCCCGCAAGGCCCGGCAGGTCGCCTTTCCTGACGTCGGTGACGATCAGGATTTCGGCGCGCTTGGCGTAGTCGAACGGGCTGTCTGCCTGGGTAAGCAGTGGCTTGCTATCGATATGCGCGACGCCTGAGCGGGCGATGGCGCTTTGCCATTGCAATTCTTGGACGTCGCCATCGCCAGAGCCAATTCTGTCGGTGAGCGTTGCACTTGTCAGCATCACGCCGTGGGCAGGTTCCAGCACCACTTTGGCAAAAGGCTTCATCGGGTCGAGCCAGCGCCGGTGAATGGCAACGTCAAACTCTCGTGCATCGGAGCGGTCGACCGCGAGCCAGTCGACAAACTCCGGGTCGGCGGCCCCGCCTAGCCGCACCAGCAGAGATTCCCACGCAGTCAACAAATCCACGCGCCAAGTGAGCGAGAACCGCGCCCCCTCGATCCGTGCCCGGCCTTGCCCATCGAGCCAGTCGGGTGGGTCGGCCATAATCGCCTCCAGCCGCGCACCGAGTTTCATCAGCGGAGTGCGAATTCTGGCAAGTGCTTCGGCAGCAGCATTGGCGGCTTCGATAACTTCTCCGGGCAGACCAGAAGCTTCGGTTTCGATGCCGTATCCGGCCTCCTGCCCTTTTTCATCGCGAGCGTAGGTAACGGTGCGAACGGCAGCCAGAAGCTCCTCAATTGGACCCAAAGCGGCGTCTTCGTGCAGACGCTGTAGCCAGCCATCACCGGGCAGAGCACTTGCGTTCTCGCAAGCCTCGTCAATCGCTTCCCCGCCTTCTTCATCGTAGCTTGCAACATCGGCGAGCCGCGCCGAAAGGCCGCGTCTGCGGCCGCGGTTCTTGCGCTCTGGCCCGATGATCCAGCGCCTTAGCTCGATCGCTTCTTGTCCTGAGAGTGTCGCTGCAAAGGTTGAGTCCGCGGCTTCGAACACATGGTGTCCCTCATCAAAGATGATGCGGGTGGGGCGCTGTGCGTGGTCGCGGCCTCTGGCGGCATTCACCATGACCAAGGCGTGATTGGCGATAACAAGATCCGCCTGCGCGCTGTCTCTGGCCGCGCGTTCGATGAAACATTTTCGGTAATGCGGGCAGCCTGCATAGATGCACTCGCCACGCTGATCGGTGAGGGCTGCAATCCCGCGCTTTCTGAACAATGTGCCGAGCCATCCGGGCAGGTCCCCGCCGATCATGTCGCCATCGCGAGTGAACGATGCCCAGCGCGCGACCAGTTGCGCAAGCACTTCGGGGCGTCCGGCAAAGCCGCCTTGCAGAGCGTCTTCAAGATTGAGCAGGCACAGGTAATTTTCGCGGCCCTTGCGCACCACGACAGGGGGTGTGCCATCGGGGCGCTTGACCGGCCAGGCGCGTCGGCTTTCGGTGCGCAATTGCCGCTGCAGATTCTTGGTAAAGGTGGAGACCCAGACCGTTCCGCCAGAGCGCGCCGCCCAGAGGGATGAGGGGGCCAGATACCCCAGAGTTTTCCCGATCCCTGTGCCTGCCTGTGCGAGTGCGACATGCGGCCGCTCCCGGGTATCGCGGGGTGCAAATATCCTTGCGGCATTCTGCGTGTAAGCCTGTTGCCCTTCGCGCTTTTCAGCCTTGTCGCCGGTCAGCTCATCCAGCTTGGCGGTAACATCCGCTGGCGGCATCTCGACTTGGCGCGGCGCGCCGCGTTCGCCGGCTTCCTCCCATTCGGGAAGCGCGGAGAACAGCCATTTCTCGGCCCGCTCGGGTTTGGCGATATGCGGCTTCAAAACCTGCGCCCATGGCCAGCGCAGCCGTTCCAGAGATTGCAGCGAAGACCAGGCCCCGACGCGCTCGAACCACTCCGGGTTCTCGCACTCTTCGACCAGAGCGCCTGCTGCCAATTGCAGAAACTCTGCAACGGCCTCATCGCCCTCTGGCTCATCCAGCTCCAAAGCAGAAGCTAGCCCTCGCGGGGTCGGTACGCAAAACCGTGCAGGATGGACGAAGGCAAACAGTTCGAGCAGATCAAGCCCCGACAAATCGGGATAGCCCAGCCGATTGGCCACCAAAGGCGCATTCAGAAGCAGAACCGGCGTGTCGGCCGCTGCCATGATCGCGTCCCCTTTTGACGCGGCCTCGGTGGCGCCGGTGCTCGTACGCAGCCAATTGCCCGAATGGCTGGCATGGAGCGATGGTAGGGGGAGGGGGACAGGCGTGCTCACGCGATCCTAGATGGCGCGGCCTCAATCCAATGTAAACGAATGGGTGCAAGACTATTGTGGCTAGACCTTATGGAGAGAGCGCGATGCGTTTCAAACTTGCCATGTCGGTTTTCGGCCTATGCGTTTTGGCCGCGACCATGCCTGCTTCTGCCGAGCAGCAGACCCCTGCTTCAGTTGAACAGGCCAATGCTCGCATTGCGGCCGTGCAGGCGCATATCGATGCCTATCGCTCCGGCGATCTTGATCGCTTCGTCGCGACTTTTGCAAAAGATGCCGAAGTTCACGCCATGGGCATGACCGCTATCGGGCATCGGCAGATCAAGGAAATCTACCGGATGAATTTCCAGCCCGGCTCGCCCAGCCTCCAAATCTACGACAACGGCATGGATGGCGATATGATTTGGGTGTCGGCGGGATACGTCTACCCCAACGGCGAACAGATGTGCTGCTCGCTTTCCGAATATCGGGTCCAAGACGGCAAAATCAGTTTTCTGCGCTCCAATATGGAGTAGCCATTACAGAACTGGCTCTCGTGCCGGAAAAGTGGCTGTCCAAGGTGCAGCTTTGGCGTTTTTCGCGCTTGTGGGCATTGCGACGTGCCCCTAAAAGCCGCCGCACTATGACAGACAGCACACTCAACGAAGCCGCCCGTTCGTCCAAAGCCTGGCCATTCCAAGAGGCACAGCGCCTTGAAAAGCGGGTGAAGGCAAAACGGCTGAAGACCGGCGCAACCGCTGATGAGCCTGTGCTGTTTGAAACCGGATACGGTCCCTCAGGTCTGCCACATATCGGCACTTTTCAGGAAGTCCTTCGCACGACCTTTGTGCGCCGCGCCTATGAGGCGCTGACTGGCGAACCCACGCGTCTTGTCGCGTTCAGTGATGACATGGACGGCCTTCGCAAGGTGCCCGATAATGTTCCCAATCAGGATATGTTGGCCGAGCACCTCGGCAAGCCTCTTTCGCGCATTCCTGACCCGTTCGAGAAATACGAGAGTTTTGCGCATCACAACAACGCGATGCTGCGTGAATTTCTCGACCGCTTCGGTTTCGAATATGAGTTCATCGCCTCATCAAGCCGTTACAATTCGGGCGCGTTTGACGATGCGCTCAAGAATGTACTGCGAAACAATCAGGCAATCCTCGACATCATGCTGCCTACGCTTCGGGCGGAGCGTGCGGCGACTTATTCGCCGATTATGCCCATCTCGCCCAAAACCGGCGTCGTTCTGCAGGTGCCTGTCGAAGTGGTCGATGCCGACGCTGGCACCATTCGTTTCACCGACGAAGACGGCGAAGTGATCGAACAAAGCGCGCTTGGCGGTCAGTCGAAGCTGCAATGGAAAGTCGATTTTGCCATGCGCTGGGTCGCGCTGGGCGTTGATTATGAAATGTACGGCAAGGATTTGACCGACACTGGCGTTCAGTCCGGTAAAATCGCGCGTGTCCTTGGCGGCAACAAGCCGGAAGGTCTGATCTACGAGCTGTTCCTCGACGAAAAGGGCGAAAAGATATCCAAGTCGAAAGGCAATGGCCTGACGATTGAGCAATGGCTGGAGTATGGCACGGAAGAGAGCCTTGGCTTCTACATCTTCCCCAATCCCAAGAGCGCCAAGCAGTTGCACACCGGCGTGATCCCGCGCGCGGTCGATGACTATTGGCAATTCCGTGAGCGTTTGGCTGAACAACCGCTAGACAAGCAATTGGGCAATCCTGTGTGGCACTTGCTACGGGCAAACCATTCGCTTTCGACGCCGGAGGCTCCGGGCGCTGGCGACACGGTTCCGGTCAGCTTCGGCCTGCTCCTCAACCTTGCAAGCGTGCTTGGCTCTGAGGCGACCGCTGAAAACCTCGCAGGCTATGTTCAAAGCTATCTGGGCGAGACAGAAAAGAACGCTGACCTTGATCGGATGATCGAAGCGGCGGTTGCCTATACGCGCGACTTTATCGTGCCCACGCTAAACAAGCGCGCGCCGGTTGGAGGTGAGATCGAGGCCTTGCGCGAACTCGACGCAAAGCTTGCCGAAGCCGACGCCGATGCGAGCGCAGAAGACTTGCAGACGATGGTGTACGAAATTGGCAAGAACGAAGCGCATGGCTTTGAAAACCTGCGCGATTGGTTCCGGGCCTTGTACGAAACGCTGCTTGGTTCAGAGCAGGGGCCGCGCATGGGCAGCTTCATCGCGCTTTACGGTGTTGAGCCAACACGCAAGCTCATCGCAGAGGCGCTCGCCAAGGCGTGACCAACGACGGCTTGTCGTCGCAAGGACGGAGTCGAAGCGAAGCGCAGACGGCCGTAGGCCACCTGCAAGCCCGCCCGCAGCGAAGCGCGGGCGGTCTAGCGAGGAGGCAGGCCCGGATGGGGTTGCGCAAGTTCTAGCGCCTTACTTCCACGCCCGCGTGCGATACCACTTGGTAAAGATGTATTTGGCGCCCTTCACGACCGGCGTTCCGGCATGAATGGTCGCCTCATTGGGTGAGCCATCGGGCTTGGCGTTGTTCCACAAAAGGAGCACGCCGGGCTTGGGTTCAAGTTTGATGCCGATATCGACGAAGTAGGTTTCACCGCCTTCTTCGACTTCGTTAAGGAACGCCATGGTGGTCCAGCTGCGCTGTCCGCCGCGCTTTCTTTCATCCTCCCAATAGGCCTCTGTGGGGTAGAACCAGTCGTTATGCGGCTTGAATTGTTGTCCGGGCAGATAGCGTTGCCCTTGCAACGCTTCGCCCACTTTCGGATCCACGCCCATGAGGTCATCAATCCGCCGGCTGATCCCCTTGACGAAACTGTCATGCGGATCGAGGTCGCCCGAAAAGCTTGTGCGAAAGCCCGCGTCATAGCCGATTTCATGCAAGCTTGAGGGCCGCGCGGTTGCATCGACCATCGTGCACAGCCGCGCGCATTCGGCAGGGGTCAGGAAGTCGCCGACCGCATATAGGTCGGCCAAGTCCGTTTCGATCTTGTAGACACCCGGATCGGCCTCCAATCGCTCGCGCACCCTCTTGCCCATGATGCGGCAGGCGTCTTGATCGGGGAAATTCTTTGTCTTTGCCATCACCGCGCGGATTAGCACCGGATGAAGGCGAAAGAAAACCCCCGGAGGATCGCTCCCCCGAGGGTTTTTCGCCAGTCTGCACCCGGCTTTACCAGAAGAAATCGTGGATCACATCAACCACCTCACCGGTGTAGATATCCACCAACACCACATCGTCATAATACCGTACCCAGCGATAGGGGCCGTAGACCGGTGGCAAGCGGTATGCCCATGGGTCGGAAATCCAGTAACGCTGACCAAAGAACAGGTTATCAAGATAGAACCCGATCCTCAGGCGGCTATAGGAGTGCCCGTAGAAGGGCGCGTAATACCGACCGAGGCGGTAGAAACTTCGATTGGTGGCCCTGTAGTTGCGCCAGCCAAAGCGGCGGTCATTTCGCCATCCGCGACGGTTCCAGCGGCGGAAATCACGTCGGCCATCGCGGTAGCCACGGCCATAGGCGAACCTTTGGTCACGCCAGCCCCGATCGCTGCGGTAATAGCCGCGATTATTGCGGGCGCGGCGTTCAGCGCGCCTCTCGGACCGGACGCCATTGCGATAACCTCTGCGCTCTGCACGATTGATGCGGCGATTATCGCGGCGGTCCGCGCCAAATGCCCGGTTGGCAAAGCCGCGGTTCTCCCGGCCATTTCTCACCCGGTCAGCGCGGCGATCACCGCGACGTTCAATCCGGTCTGCCCTGCGGTCACCGCGCCGCTCTGTTCGGTTGGCGCGGCGGTCACCACGGTTCTCAATCCGGTCTGCGCGCCGCTCTGAACGGCGGTCCACTCGGTTAGCAGCGCGGTTATTGCCGCGCGCTTCAAAGCGATCAGCACGACGGTCGCCTCGACGCTCGACACGGTTCGCGCGGCGTTCACTGCTGCGGTCGACCCGGTTTGCGCGCGTTTCGCTGCGACGCTCGACGCGGTTTGCGCGGCGTTGACTTTGGCGCTCGATCCGATTGCCGGTGCGGTTGGCGCGCTGTTCTGCGCGGTCGCCGCGGGTCATCATGGGGCGCTCCTGTCGTGCTGAGCGTCGTTCCGTGCGATTGGCTTGCCGGTTGGCGCGTCGCTCCCCGCGGTTCGATTGGCGGTTTGCCCGGCGGTTGGCGCGCCGCTCGCCGCGGTTTGCCTGGCGATTTGCGCGGCGGTCGGCGCGGTCTTGTTCCGCTTCCGCTGTTGCGCTCGCCAAGATTTCGAGATTGGTCGCCTCAGCCTCCTCAACAGGAACGGCAAAGGCAAGCGCCAAGCCTAGAGCCGACAAAGCGGTTCCTCTCATCAGCTGGGTAATATCCATTGTAATGCCTTTCAGTGTCGCCGCCCCACCATCACGGCCGTGATTATCCCGGAGCCATTTGGCTCTCGATGATTGGGTTTTACGTATGAGTCGCTGAGCGCAACCTTAACCGCACGTTTAGGCTTACGTTCATGTTGTTAGCCGTGAATATGAACGCCTTGACCCTTTGTGTCAAAGCGCCAATGGCTTTTGTCTATGTTTGAAACACTCGAAGATGTGCGCGAGGATTTGACGCGCCGATTGGTGCGCGCCGCCAAAGACAGGCGCTCTCCCATGCATGTGCCAGCGGTCATTACGAGCGACGTTGATGCGCGCATCATGGTCCTGCGCGAGTTTTATTCAGACAAGTGGGCCTTGCGCTTTCACACCGATACAAGAGCGCCCAAGGTCAAAGCGATTGAGGCGGACCCTCGCATGGCGGTGCTGTTCTATGACAAGGGCGCCAAGATACAGATCCGCGTTAAGGGCAAGGGCAGGGTGCTAGCCGACGATCCGATGACGCAGGAGGCGTGGGACAAGGGCACCAATTTTGCGCGGCGCTGTTATCTGGGGGATGGTCCCGGGACGGCGAGCGATACCCCCACATCTGGCCTGCCGGATGAGTTCGAAGGCCACGAACCAAATGACGAACAGCTTGTTCCAGCGCGCGAAAACTTCGCCATTTTGATGGTTGATCTGGTGGAGCTGGATTGGCTCTACCTTGCCCACACGGGCCATGTGCGCGCGCAATTCACCCGGGATGGAAGCGGCGCGTGGGCCGGGCGATGGGTATCGCCCTAGGCTGCTTTGCTCGAGGAGGGTGAAGGCGCCGGCGCGGGTAGAAGCAGGACTTCTTCCCATGGCTCCTCAGGCGTGCCGTCATCTGTTGGCAGCGGCGCCTTATCAAGCTCCGAGCCTGCGCGCATCACCTTGGCGATATGATCGAGCACGGCCTGGTGATCATAGCGTTCTGCACGGTGGGGAGGGACGGGGCCTGCCGCGTTAGAGCCTTTGGCAGCCTTCCTTGCAAAGATCTTCGCACGGATGGCCGAGGCGTCGCGGTCTGCGCGCTCTGTGCGAGCGGCGTGATCGGCGACGCGCGCGATCTGGCTTTGCAAGGTGTCACCTTCGAACAGGTTCGAGAGCGGATCAGCCTTGGCCCCCTTGCGCGGTTCCCAGAACACGACAGCCAAGGTTCCAAGCGCGCCCAGCGCTGCTCCTGCACCAAGCGCAAGAAGTGGGTTGATCGTGCTCAAAGCGACAAAGAAAGGTTCCAAGACAGCGCCCTCACAGTTCAAGGACCATCCCCTTGGCCCCTGTTGAAACATCAATGTAAATTCATTGACCTGCGCATCTTTCGCGGGCGGGCGTTAAATCCGGGTTAAGGACGCTGGGCGGGAGAGAATTTGCTGCAAGTTTGTCCAGTATCAAAAGCCTCGCGTTATCTGTTTGTTATCAGCGCTCCCCACATGGTGCGGAGGTCACGCAGATACGCCGCATGCCCCCCATGGAAGTGAGCGCTTGGACCCGCTTTGCCTCTAGCCCGTTTGGAGCCAGCAAATGAACGATCTCACCGACCCTGACACCGTTCGAGCGGAGGCACAGGCAGACGCCCGGCTTGGCGAATTGAGAAGGCTTGATGAGGGTCTTTCATCGGCGCTCGGGCTCAACTCTTGCCTCAAGCCCGAGGTCGCCTTGATGCTGGAGCTTTACGAGGCCGAGCGGGCGGGGCGCGCCATGACGGTGTCGGTGATGGGCCTCATTCACGGGATCGCCCCGACGACGACGCTGAGGCATCTTGATGCGCTGCATAACAAGGGCGCGATCAGGCGCGTGGCGCACGAAAGCGACAACCGCATCACCTATGTGGAGCTGACCGACAGCGCCCGCGACGCGATTGATCAGGCGCTGGGGGCGGGGTGACGACGGGCGTCATTGAGGGCTCTTGATCTGAGAGTTAGTTGATAAAGTGCAGCCGTAGCGCAGGATCAACAAAGCTTGTCCGTTGGGGGAGCCCACGAGCGAGGTTTAAGGTGCGCCAGCGATGAAGCTAGCAGGCGTCTGCGATGTAGGAAAATGGGCGTGGTAGGACCGTCTAATTCCGAGCGAAGCTAATTCGTAATTACGGCCCTAAAGTCCAATGGCTTGCAGGGATCTAGCTTACTTTTGAGATTGTCCGCGAAGTGGGGAAGCTGGCGCTCACGATCCATTCAAAGTCATTAACACAATCGACGAATTGAAGTCATTTTAAGAGGTCGTCCAGAGCATTGCGATTGAATGCTAAGTTGTCTTCAGCAGCTTCGTATAGCCCGCGTAGTGAACTCAACGCGGGTGCCGTTGCTATCTTTTGATAGCCTGAAAAACTTTTCGAGAAGATCGAAAGGACATACATTGGACTCCAAGTGAATTCCTCTTCGTCAAGAAAATGCTTAGTGCGAGTTTGTGAGACTACATAAGCTTTATCACCTATTTCCGCAGCGAATGAGTTGTCGATAACTGTCCAAACGTCACCAACATACAGATCGGTAGGTTCCCATTTAATCTCGTTCTTTGATGTCTTCGTGAGCAAGTTTGTGATGGCTTTCCGCCATTGTTCATTCGAGTAGCTCATGGCAAAGCCTCTTTTTCTTTGATCTGCGTTCTCAGTTCGTCTGAAAGCTCGGACATCTTTTGATAGAATTTCCAGAATTGCTCCAATTGCCCAGCGGGTTTTTGGGCCATGTTTACCGACCTGTAATTGACCTTCAGAGTTTCCAGAAGACGTTCCGCCTCCTTAGCCACTCTGATCACATCCTTGTTTTTCACCCTCTTCGCAGAGCGCAAGACAACTGGCGATTCTGACATAAACGCTTGTGAGGGTATTTCAGATAACGGCTCAGAACTGAATTCGCTAATCGCTTTCGTGACTTTGTCTAACTTCCTCAAGATCGCTGGGGTCCGCATTTTGAAGAAATAAGTGTCGGCCAGAAACTGGACTTCAAGTGCTGCGTAAGCAGCGAATACTAAGCTCAGATAACTCAGCGAAACGCCTGCAAAACCAAGTATTAAGTCCAAATCGATCTCTCTCTCGCCAAGTATTAGGCTTGGGTAGAGAAAGAATATAATGGCTAATATCGCGCTGGGCGCAATTGCCAATAAGCTAGCTGCATATTTATAACCTGACATGTTAAACTAGCTTTTATGCGGAAGGTTAGATTGCGTTTTCCTAAGACTGGTTAGGTTCGATGATGCCAAGCGGTAAAGCAAAAAATCACCTAGTCAGCTTCTTATAAGCCAACCGTGTAGGCCGATCCGCCGCGTCACCCAGACGGCGCCGCTTGTCTTCTTCATACGCCTCAAAGTTGCCCTCGAACCATTCGACGTGTGAGTTCCCCTCGAACGCGAGAATGTGCGTGGCCAGACGGTCGAGGAAGAAGCGGTCGTGCGAGATTACCACGGCGCAGCCGGCGAAGTTCTCGATTGCGTCTTCGAGCGCGCCCAGCGTCTCCACATCGAGGTCGTTGGTCGGCTCGTCCAGCAGCAGCACGTTGCCGCCTTGTTTGAGCATTTTCGCCATGTGCACGCGGTTGCGCTCACCGCCGGACAGTTTGCCGACGTTCTTCTGCTGGTCTGCGCCCTTGAAGTTGAACGCGCCCACATATGCACGGGTCGAGGTGTCGTGGCCGTTGACCTGCATGTAGTCGAGGCCGTCGGAAATTTCTTCCCAGACGTTCTTGGACGGGTCGAGATCATCGCGTGACTGGTCGACATAGCCCAAGTGCACCGTGTCGCCGATCTCGATTGAACCGCTGTCGGGGGTTTCCTGACCCGTAATCATGCGGAACAGGGTGGATTTACCCGCACCGTTGGGGCCGATCACGCCGACAATGCCGCCGGGCGGCAGCATGAAGGAGAGGTTTTCGAACAGAAGCTTGTCGCCGTAAGCTTTCGAGATGTTCTTGGCCTCGATCACCTTGCCGCCAAGGCGTTCGGGCACCTGAATGACGATCTGTGCCTTGCCGGGGGCACGGTTGCCCTGCGCTTCCTGCAATTGCTCAAACTTGCGGATACGCGCCTTGGACTTGGTCTGGCGTGCAGCGGGCGTTTGCCTGATCCATTCCAGTTCGCGTGCCAAGGCCTTCTGCTTGCCCGATTCCTCGCGGCTTTCCTGTTCCATCCGCTTGGCCTTCTTCTCGAGATAGGTCGAGTAGTTGCCTTCGTATGGGTAGTAGGTGCCCCGGTCGAGTTCGAGAATCCATTCCACAACATTATCAAGGAAGTAGCGGTCGTGGGTGATCATCAGCACAGCGCCGGCATATTCCTTGAGGTGGTTCTCAAGCCACTCGACACTTTCGGCATCGAGGTGGTTGGTCGGCTCGTCCAGAAGCAGGATCGAAGGCTTCTGGATCAGCAGGCGGGTAAGCGCCACGCGGCGTTTTTCACCACCGGACAGGTTCTCGACGCTTGCATCGGACGGCGGGCAGCGCAGCGCTTCCATCGCGATTTCAAGCTGGTTGTCGAGCGTCCAGCCGTCGACTGCATCAATCTTGCCCTGAAGCTCGGCCATTTCCTCGCCCAGCGCGTCGAAATCTGCATCGGGTTCGGCCATTTGCGCAGACACGGCGTTGAAACGCTCAACCAGATCGGCAGTTTCGCGCGCGCCGTCTTTCACGTTTTCAAGGACGGTCTTGCTCGGATCAAGCTCGGGTTCCTGTGGCAGATAGCCGACGGTGATGTTTTCACCCGGCCACGCTTCGCCGGAGAAGTCCTGGTCGATGCCGGCCATGATTTTCATCAGGGTCGATTTACCCGCACCATTGGGCCCGACGATGCCGATCTTTGCGCCTTGGTAAAATTGCAGGTTGATGTTCGAGAGCACCGGTTTTTGAGCGCCGGGAAAGCTCTTTGTCATGCCTTTCATTACGAAAGCGTATTGCGCAGCCATGGGGCAGGTCCTTTGGGTCGAAAATTCTTGAGATATCGCTTGGCGCTCCAAATAGGCGCGGACACGCGCTTGGGCAAGCGTGCATGTCAGCCGTTTCCGGCGCAAAATCGACTGCACCTGAAAGAAATTGGCAAAGGCCAGGGTTTCAGGGCTTCTCCTAAAGGGGGCCTTAACCTTATTGGATTAGCGCAAGGTCCACCGGGAGTATCTACCTCAATGCAAACACAAATCCTTGGATTGCTGACACCGCTTGTCGGGCTGCTGTTTGCGGCGACTTTTGTCCTGTTCTGGAAACTGGGCAATCTGCGGCGTCATGTCCTTGGTTTTGCAATCGGGTACATATTCTTTTCAGCCGGTTATCTGGTGACGCACTTCCTTCCGCCTGATGCATTCTATCTGTTCCACACAACGCAGCTGCTTTACTCCCTTGCGGTGATCGCGATGGTGGCGTCGATCTGCGAACGGGTCGGGCAAAGCATCAATATGCCGCTTCTGTTCGGGATTTATGCGGTGAGTGCGTTGGTGCTCACTCTTGCGGTTTCTTTGACCAATGATGTGGCGCCGCGTCTGATCATCGTGAACACCGGATATGGCGCGATGTATATCGTGTGCCTCGCCACATTATTGATGGCTCCGCGGCGCGGGTTGGTGGATTTTGCCATCATCTCCGTGATTGCAATCGGGGCGATCGATTTTCTGGTGAGGCCAAACCTTACCCTGATGTATCAAAGCATCATTCCCGAAGAGGCCTACCGCGCCTCGTTCTATTATTCGGTTATCGGCCTTGTGCTAGGCGTGAAAACGGTGCTCGGCGCGATGGTACTGATAGGTGCCACGATCGAGGAATGGACCACGTCTTTCCGCGAAAGCAGCGAGGAAGACCCGCTGACAGGGCTGCACAATCGCGCCGCGTTTGAAGATCAGATGGGCAATCTTATTCCCAAGGCGCAGGCCGAGGGTCGTCCGTTCAGCCTTGTTGTGGCCGACATCGACCACTTCAAACAGGTCAACGACATCTGGGGCCACCAGGCTGGCGACAAGGCGATTTCAAGCTTTGGCCGCCTCATCAGCGATATGGTGCGCAGCTGCGACACCGCGGGCCGTGTGGGGGGCGAGGAATTCTGTATCGCCGTCTATAACTGCCCCAACGAGCCGGCCGAACGCCTCGCAGAGCGTATTCGCCAATCCTTCGCGCAGCTCGCCCACGAGGGGCTGAGCAATGACATTCGCCTGACGGCAAGCTTTGGCGTTGCCTCCGCACGCGACGGTGAAACCTACGAGCAACTGTTCGCACGCGCGGACGAGGCGCTCTACAAGGCGAAATCGAATGGCCGAAACCGCGTCGAGAATGCAGAACGCACCAGCCCGGCCGAACATTCGCCGGTCGCCCCCATCTCGCCACAGCCCGAGCCTCAGCGCGCTGCGCTAATGGGCTGATACTCCTGACGGTCAGGGACTGTGCGGCTCTCCGCGTTCACCGCGAGGGACGCTCCTTGGATGCGCGGATTGCAGATCCGTTACTGCGAGACAGGGCGCAAGGCAGCAGTGAGTGTGTCAGGGTCAAACGGCTTCACGATCCAGCCGGTCGCGCCTGCATCCTTGGCGAGCGCTTTCCTGTCCTCCGAGGCTTCGGTCGTCAGCACTAGGATCGGCCGGTCGCCGTGAAGCGCGTTTTCGCGCAGTTTCCTGATCAGTCTAAATCCATCGAGGCGCGGCATATTGATATCGGTCAGCACCACATCGACCTCACGGGTCGCCAGCCACTCCAGCGCACGCTTCGAGCATCTCATTAATATAGAGCTTCACCTGAACCCGGCCGTATGAGCGGTCTCTGCAGGTTTCCCGCGGGGCCAAGGTCTTGCCAGCGGATAATGGCTCATCCCCCCGATGCGCGCGCCCGGACTATGGAGAGCAAGTCGAAGCCTGTCAGGCAATCTGGAAGGATTGACCTAGAACGACTGGCCGATCCGCAAATTGAACAGGGGGCTGTCGCTATCGCTGTCTGAACGCTCGCCGGTCAGCGGAACCGCCATTTCAACGCCGAGGTTCATATCGCGTGTGACCTTGAGACGAAGCCCGCCGCCTGCCGAGGCAAGCGAGCCGCTTCCAAAGCCGTCTTCGAGGTTTGTGACCGTCCCGCCATCTGCAAACAGATAAGCCTGCGCCCGTGGCAGCCAGAAGCCTTCGCCGCGCCAATCGTAGCGCAATTCGCCAAAGCCCATGATGCCCGTATCGCCTGACCTTTCGTTAAAGTCATAGCCGCGAAGGAAACTGGTGCCACCGATGCCGATGTCCTCTGTCACGAGAACCGGCGCGGATGCCACTTGCCCGCGCGCGCCGACAGCAACGCTTACGGATTTGGCGATCGGGCGCTGCCACGCAAACCAGCCATACAGGCTCGAGAAGCGTGCAGAGGCATCGCTGCGAGAGGCGAGGGGATCGCCCGGATCGGTCGCCGAAAGGATGTCGAGCCCGCGTGAGGCCATGATCCGCCCACGGAACCAGCCCCCAGCCAGCCGACCGCGCGAATGAATGCCGGCGCGAACGGCGGGCACGCGGTCATGCCTTACAAGGTCGCCAAAGCGTTCCTGTTTGAGGTCCGTGACTTCAAATTCGCCGATCACCCACACGCTGAAATCGCGCGAGCGTTTGAGCGGATATTGCGCGGTCACACCGGCGCGCCAGAATTTGCCGTCAATTTCCCGGTCGGAAAGAAAGTCGCCGGGCGCAGTGGAGGAATAGGACAGGTGCGTCCCCAATTCGAGCCCGCTTGCATCGACCGCAATCTTGTAACTGCCGCGAACGAATTGGAGTTCGCCGGGCTGCAAGGGGGTGGTGCCGACAGTCAGAGTGACCTCGTCGCCAGAGCTCAACAGACCGTTGTAATCCGCCATGATGCGGGCGCGGATGGGGCCCACGGTTTTCGAGCCGTTATTGGTCACTTCGGCATAGGCGGATGCGCGGTCGCGCCGCGCCTTGACGACGAGCACGCCGCGCTCGCCTTCCTTTTCATACCGCGAGCCGAGGATGCGCACGCCGGAAATGTCACCGGCAAGCAAAAGCTGGCTTTCAAGCTGGTCCTTGGTGATTGGCGCGCCCGAAGCCAAAGGAGAGAGCTGGCGGGCGATGGCGGCGTCTTGCGCCCCTTCAAGCCGCACCTCATCAATCCGGCCTTCATCCAGCTTGACCCGCAAGACCCCCAGATCGAGCCGCTGTTCAGGAACGCTGGCGGTTGCAAAAATCAAACCGTTTGCCTGTGCCCGCACCGCAACGCGGGTCGCAAGTGTGGCAAGGTCTTGCCTGGAGATAGGCTGGCTCGTGTATTCTTCGATAAGGTCGAGAAATTCGCTGTCGGGCAAGGTTTCATTGCCGACAATGATGATTGATCCGACAGTGATCGAACCGGCGGGAACCGGCGTCGATGGCGCGTCCGAAGTTTTTTGAGCGAGGGTCTGCGGCTGCGGCTCGTCATATTGCATCGGCCCGGCCGGATCGCTCTCCATCGCGCGCGCACCTGTTTGCTCAAGGCTGTCTTGCGCAGCGCCCTGCGCGCTGACCAGCGCCAGGGACAGGGTGCAACTAACGCGCACCAAACATCGGATAGAATTCTTAATAGCCACGGATGCGGCCTTAAGCGTGCAGTACCTAAGAAAGGGTCAAAGGGAGGGCCAAAAACGATCAAAAGATCAATTTGTTAATCATACCCGCTTAGGGTTTGGCGATGTTAGCCGTTCCAAAGGCAGGCTGATTAGGAGACTTTGATGATTAGTACGTCGCGCAAACTGCTGCCTTTGACGCTCTTGTTGTCGAGCACCAGCGCTTTCGCCCAATCCTCCCCCTGGATTGTTAGCGAAGTGCGCGGGACAGTGATGGTGCGCAGCGAGTCGGGCGAACGGCAGGTTGCACGCGGTGCGCGCGTATCGGCTGGCCAACAGGTGGTCACATCGAAAAATGGCAATGCCACCCTCGTGCGTGGCAAGGAATTTGTGACGGTCAGGCCGAATTCGCGCATTACAATCGCGCCTGAACAGCGCGAGCGCAGCGTCATTCAGATTATTCAGGATTACGGCAGCGCGCTGTTCAATATCGGCAAACAGAAAGACCCGCACTTCGGGGTCGATACGCCGTATATGGCCGCTGTGGTGAAGGGCACGCGCTTCTCGATCACCGTGTCTGACGCGGGCGCGTCCATGCAAGTGACCGAAGGCGCGGTCGAGGCATCCACGCTTGACGGCGGAGCCAGCGATCTGGTCGTGCCGGGCGAAGTCGCGATGATCGGCGCAGACGACATGTTTACCCTTAGCATCGAGGGCGATCTGTCGCGCCAGGTGGTGTCGCCCAAGGGCGCGGTGACCACGCAAATATCTTCGCCTCAATCGCTTGCGCCCCAGCCGGCACCGGCACAAGCTGCAACTCCTTTGGTCCTCGCGAGCGCGGCGACGCCAGAAGCAGAAGCGCCAGAGCCACAAGTGATTGACGTTGCCGTTGGCAGCGCAAGCACGGATCTGGGCGAACTTACCGGCGGGATCGTGCAGGGTGAGGTGGGCAATGAGATCGCCACCGATGTCGAGGACACCCTCGACGTTCGCAGCGAAGAAGACGAAACAGTCGACGACTCTGACAACGATACCGACGACAATTCGGGTGATGACGCGGGCGAGGACGCAGGCGCCGAAGGGGCGAGCGACGAAGAGGCCAGCGACGAAGAGGCCAGTGACGAAGGGGCCAGCGACGAGGCCGCCGATGATGCGGACGACGACGCGGACGATGAGGCCGCTGGCGATGAGAACGCCGACAACGATACGGTCGACGACGATACCAGCGACGACAGCGCTGATGATGCTGGTGCCGATAATGATGTCGACGGTGAAGAAGTCGCGGACGATGACGATGCCGCCGATGGCGAAGAAGTCGTGGGCGACGACGATGGTGACTTTGAAGACGAAGACGCCGAAGATGACGATGACGCCGACGATGATGACGACTTCGACGCCGACGATGATGACGCCGAAGATGACGGCGACAGCGAAGACGACGACAGCGGCGAAGACGACGACAGCGCTGGCGAGGCGAGCGACGACGATCTGGTCTATGCAGAAGACCAGGAAAACGGCACTTGCGACGGTGTTCCGAACTGTTCTGGCGGCGAACGGCCAGACGATGATCTTCCCGACGACGACGATGCCAGCGACGATGATGACGATGGCGATGATGACAGCGGCGGCGATATTGGCGTTGATCTTGGTATAGGCATTGGTGTCGGCACTGACGACGATGCCGGCGATGACGACGACGATGATGACGAAGACGACGATGATGACGACGGTAATCGCGGTCATGGCAACGACGACGACGGGTTTGATGATGACAACCCCGGTAACGGCAACGGTAACGGCAACGGCAACGGTAACGGCAACGGCAACGGCAACGGCAACGGCAACGGCAACGGCAACGGCAACGGCAACGGCAACGGTCTCGGATTAGGTCTCGGCCTTGGCAACGACGACGACGATGATGACTTCGGCGACGATGACGGCGATGATGACGACGCCGATGAGGACGACGGCAACGGCGCCGCTCCCGGTAATGCTGGTCAGCAACTTGCCGAGCTTGAGGAAATCCCGGCCATGGATGATGCCATGGGCGAGGACGACACGGGCGACGACGACATGGAGGACGACACCTTCGAACAGGGGCAGGGCGGCGGCCTGAGAGACTTTGTCGGTCGTCTGGTCGATGCCAATCAGGAATTCAGGGAAAACCGCGAGGATCGCGGTGGTTTCGGCGATGATGATGACAATGAATTTGATGACGATTGATCGTCTTGCACGCTCATGCGTCTGAGTGAGACCTGAAGGCTCTTTCCCATGCGCATGACGTTCCCCGCAGCAGCCAGGCAATGGGCCATTGTGCTCGTGAGCCTTGTCGTCTGTGTGGTGCTTGCGCAAACCGATGGCGTGCGACTTCTGGCGCAGGAACAGCGGGCCGCCATCGCCCAGCTTTTACCCAAGAAAGCCTCCGGCGATCTTCATATCGTCGAAGTCGATGCCAAGAGTCTTGCGCAAACCGAAAAATGGCCATGGCCGCGCGATCGTCATGCGCGTCTCGTCCGGCAGCTCGATGCAGCAGGCGCGCGCTCCATCGTCTTTGATATCGATTTTTCTGCGCGCTCGACCCCCGACGGTGACGCGGCCTTTGCAAAGGCTTTGGCCGAGGTGGAAACCGCCTCAGTCGCTTTGCCCACCTTCGGCCAGCGTTCATCGGAAAACTCGGACCGCACTATCGATGCCCTGCCGATCCCGGAGCTTCGCGAGCACGTAAGCCTTGCGACCGTCTCGGTGCTGCCCGACAGGGATGCGCGCGTGCGCCGCATGGTGTACGGCACGCTCACAGACGGAACCCCGCGCCCCTCTTTGTCGGCGCAAATCGCCGGGGTCAGCGGCTCCGTCGGAGAAGAATTCGCGATCGATTACAGCATCGATCCAGCCTCCATCCCCCGTCACAGCTTTGTCGATATCGAGCGCGGGCAATTCGACCCTGCCGCAGTGCGGGGCCGCGATGTGCTGGTCGGGGCGACCGCTATCGAGCTGGGTGATCGCTATGGCGCGCCCATTCACGGTGTCATTCCCGGGGTCACGATCCAGGCGCTCGCCGCCGAAACCCTGATGGCCGGAAGCATGGCAGAGGTGGCATGGTGGCCGCTTTTGCTATTGGGCGTGATTGCCGCGCTCTATCTCGTCCGCTCGCGCAGCTATATGCAGGTCACATGGCGCGGCGTTGGCGCCATCGCGGTGCTGATCATCCTTGATGCTGTCTCCTACCACTTCGCGCGCACGCTGTTGAACATCGTGCCAGCCGGCCTGTTGATCGTGTCAGCAGCCGTGCTTCAAACGGCTTGGCTCATCCGTGAAAAACGGCTCGAGGAAGCGCTGGTGGATGGCGAGACGGGCCTTCCCAACGCGCTCGCCTTTAGCAAGGGGACGCATGACGAGGTGCAGTTCACTATGGCGGCCTACGTCAAGGACTTCGATTCCATCCGCGCTGTTGTCGGGCAGGAGGCGCTCGGCGCCTTTATCGAGCGTTTGATCGACAAGGCCGCCTCGGTTCACCCCATCGGACAGGTTTACCGCGCCGATACCCGCATCATCGCATGGACGCATGAAGGCGATTACCAAGAGCTCATCGAGGCCTGCGAGAAGATCGGCGTCGCGCTGCAAAAGCCGCTGAATGTGGCAGGGCAAAGGATCGATGCGCGTGTTTCCTTCGGACTGGCGTCAGGCGCGGACCTCGATGCGGCCAGCCGTGCGGCGAGCCATGCGGCGGTTGAGGGGCGCTTGTGGCACGCGCATGAAGACGCAGAGGCCGCAATCATCGAACAGCGTGTGTCGCTTATGGGCGAGCTCGAAGAGGCTATTGACGAACGGCAAGTGGGCCTCGTCTATCAGCCCAAGCTGAACCTCAAGACCAACCGGATCGAAAGCGTCGAGGCGCTTATGCGGTGGGAGCATCCGGTGCACGGCTTCATGCGGCCGGACCTGTTTATCCCTCTCGCCGAGGAAACCGGCCGGATTGACCGGCTGACCATGTTCGCGATCGAAAGCGCGATCCTGCAATTGCGCGACTGGCGTCAAAAGGACATCGACATTTCTGTCGCAGTGAACATTTCGGCCAATCTTATCAGTTCGGAACGCTTTGTTGCGGCAACGGAGTTTCTTCTGGCCGAGATGCGTGTCCCGCATGAGCGCTTGATTTTCGAGATCACCGAATCGGCGGCTATGTCAGACCCGGATCTGGCCGCAGCCAACCTCGAACGCATTCGCAAGCTCGGGGCGCTGATCTCGATCGACGACTATGGGACCGGTCAGTCCACGCTCAGCTATCTCCAGAAGCTTCCGCTCAAAGAGCTCAAGATCGACCGCGCCTTTGTCCAGCACGCGCATGAAAACCGCAGTGACGGCCTGATGGTGCGCTCGACCATCGAGCTTGCCCATTCACTCGGCCTTCGCGTGGTATGCGAGGGTATCGAGGATCAGGCTTGCCTTGATTTCCTTCGCGAGAATGGCTGCGACTATGCGCAAGGCTACTTCATCTCGCGGCCTCTGTCGGCGGACGAACTCACGCCGCAGCTTCCAACGCACGCAGGCGAAACCGCCTCGGCGGCTTGAGCGTTGCAGTAAAATTCTCTTTGAAAAGTGATGAAATGGTCGGGGAGAGAGGATTCGAACCTCCGACCCCCTGTACCCAAAACAGGTGCGCTACCTGGCTGCGCCACTCCCCGACATTTCATCCGCGTTACGCCAGATCAGATCTGGCCCGCTTGTTTAGCCCTTTGCAACCGACCGGCTCAAAAATGGTGGGCCCGGCAGGATTCGAACCCGCGACCTAGCCGTTATGAGCGGCCAGCTCTAACCGCTGAGCTACAGGCCCTAAAGGGTTCTTCTAGCCGAACTCAAAGCTAAACTGGAAGGGCCCTCTACAAGCCATTTTTCAAAACCACAAGCGTATTTCCAAAGGAAATTTGCATCCCTTGTGATTGCGCCGAGAAACTAGCGTTTCGCGGCGTCCCAGACATCCTTCACGCAGGCCGATTGCACGCCCTTTTGCGCCAACCGCCCGTAAATCTGCCCAAACCAGTCGTAAAGCGCCTCCACATCGCCCTGAGAGCGTGTGTAGGGCGTAAAGCCCGGCATCAAGGAAGGGCTGTGGAACGACAGCACGATGCAAGGCAGGCCCTGATCAATCGCAAGATCGAGCCCGCGCAGCGCTTCGGTTGCTGTCACACCTTCGGGTGTCAGTGCGATTCGCTCCAGCATACGCAGCCTCGAAAGCGCGCTTAAAAGCTTTGGCATCTGTCCGCCCGCCTGCTGCAAGGATGCACCCATGTGCCGCAGCGCGCCCCAGTGAAGCACGGTCATCGGCAATTCGAGCAGGTCGCGGCTTTCATCGACCCAATAGGGCAGGGTGGGGTGCGCCGAATAATCGGGACCGCCTTGCGCGCTGTAATCGAACAGGGGACGCACCGATGTGTCGAGCTTGATCCCGCCTGCCTTGAGGATGTTCGCCGTATTCGGGCCGAGGCCATAGCGTCCCGCACGGTAAATCTCGGGCGCTATGCCGAAGGCGCGCTCGATTGCATCGCGCAAGGCCTTGAATTTGGCCGCTTCGACCTCGCGTGGCAGATTGCCAGCGAACGAGTTTACAACGCTCAAATCCTCGTCGAAGGGCGGGTTCACCCACGGATGCAATTGTACTCCGACATCGGCGGTGCCGCGCGCAACCGCATCGCCGATAATTTCGACCGCGCCCGCGTCGTTCGCGACGGGCCAATCGACCAGATACACGGGATGCGCGCCGATTCTTTCGCAGAAAGCCTGAAATCTGGCGATGGCGGGAACATGGGCCAGCCCGTGGCGGTCGCGGGTGAAGGGCTTGTTCCAGTCGAACTCTTCTTCCGTATCCACAGTGAGAAGAACGCGCTGCCCGAATTCGGGGGTGAAACTTGCTTTGGCCTGATGATCCGGCGGCGTGGTCATGGGGACGCTGCGCGCAGTTTCCCCGCGCACATGCGGCGCGCCAGTGCGCGCAGATCGAACCTTTGCCAGTGTCATGGCGCAGGCCATAGCACGAGAGTGTTTAGCGACCCCTTACCAGCCTCCCGATTAGCTCGCGCACCTATGCGCGCGCGGCCTATTTGGGTTCTTCGGCAATGATTTCGTCCGTGCGCGCGTCGCTGAGCGGCAAGGACAAGGTCAGCGCGTCCTTTTCCCGCGTAAGATCGCCGCCGCCAGAGCGAGCCTCAGCCCGCGCGAGCCTGAGTGCAAAGCCGGCGCCGAACAGGCCGGGATTGATCGCGGTGCTGATTGGGCGCGCATCGGCTGCGAAAAGATCATCTTCGCCAAGCAATTGCATCGGAAGATCGCAGGTGAGCCGCACCATGCCGCCGCTCTTGCTCAACCTGCCCTGCAAGGTTTCGCCCGCACCGCATCCCCCGCCAAGCGTTGCGAGCATCCGCCACATCAGGCTTTCCGCGCTGTCGCCATCGATTGCCGCGACCAGAGCAGTATCGCTTTCCACGACCAGTTCAACGCCGGCCATCCTTGCATCGAGCACCTGGGCAAGCTGGCGAATGATGCGCTTGGCAAGGCGCGATATGTCGCTTGCGCCCTGTTCCAATTCAATGGCGCCCGTCTCAAGCTTGGCGAGGCGGTCAAGCTCCTCAAAACCTGAAAGAATACGCGCCGCGTCAGACGCGATAGCCGCGGCCAGAGCGCGGTATTCGTGCGGGGCGGAGCCGAACAGTTGTTGCTGGATGACTTCGGAATACCCTTGAACGGCGGTCACGGGCGTGCGCAATTCGTGCAGCAATTGCCGGATGCGGTCGGCCTCGCGCTGGGCGGGGCTGGGCTCCGGGTCGGATGCGATCTCAAGCTTTCTGCGCATGCGCCCGATATAGCCGGAAAAACCCCCGATCGAGCTGAAGCGCGGCTGTGCATCGACCACCCAATCGCCCGCAATCATCGGGGCTCCATTGAGCGATAAAGGCGCAGCCTTGATGATCTGGCGCGCATAAAACGCACGGGTCATGGCATCGGTAGTGCCGCCCATTTGAAGCCGGGAGCGCGCGATAAGGCGCGTGCCCACCACCATCGGGGCAACTTCGCTTTCCGCCCATTCGATTCGGCCAGCCGCATCGGCAGCAAACGCAAATCCGCGCACCACGCGCGTGCCGGCCCGGTCCTCTTCACCAAGTGGCAGGCGCGGCATGAGCGCATCACCATCATCGGGCGGTGTCTCGTCGCTTTTGGGCGCTTCGTTCGCTTCTTCCCGGTTGCGCTTGAACTGCGCAATCCGGTCGACCAGCGCAGAGATTTCACTGCGCCCTTCGTTTTGCGACGCGCCGGTGCCACCTTTGGGCCGTGGAGGGGGCGTGTCCGCCTGACTATCGCTAGCCTCCTGCGCCTCATCATCAAGCTCGAACACATCTTCTGGCGATTCCGGCGTTGCCTCGCCCAACGGCTCTTCGGCAATCTCCCTCAGTTCTTCCTTGGTAAAAGGCTCGGGGGTGAAAGGCTGAGGGGTGAAGGTGAGGGGGCCTGTATCCGTTGCCGCGTCCCGATTTGCACTATCGCGGCGCTGACCGCGATCTTGCGGAAAGAAAATCGGGCGCGATGGGGCAGGAGTATCGTTCGCGTCTGCGCCGTCTCCCTTGTCCGTATCGACAGGCGTTGCATCCTGCGACGGGATGTCAGAGCCGGGGAGAGGAATGACCTTTTCCTCGCCCCGTTCTCGTCCTACGCCACGGCTCTCAGAGGCGGCCTCTGCAGGTTCTCTTTCCGGATGGGGAAGGCCGCGATCATGAACGCCCAGCCGTTCAAGCACTGCCTCAACATCTGCGCCCAAGTCCTTGCGCAGTCTTAAAAATCCGCGCGCCCTTACCGGCAGGCGCGGGATAAGGGCGGTCCAGTCATCGCTCGACAATTGCGCCCGCGAAAGCGCGGCGGATGCGACCTCCGGCTCGAAATCAGCCAGATGCGCCGCAAGCTCGGGGTTGCGCAGCCGCCAGCTTGGCTCTTCGACAAGGCGCGCTCTGTCGCGGGCGGGAATGTCCTGCGCCAGCTTGTCCATGCGCATCCATGCCGCCGCTACAAGGCTGGGATCGCGCGCCGCTTCGCGAGCGCCATTCGCCTGCGCGCCGAGAAGATCGAGCAACTGACGATACTGAGTGCGGCGCAAAGCATCGCTTTGCGCGTTTTGTCTCAGGACCGTTGCAAGGCGATCATCGAAGAACATTCAGGCTCCAAAAACCCCAAATTGCCCGGATGGGCGAGGCGTCTGCACATCGGTCACGCTCGAATATTCGGCTGGCGCAAAACTCAAAGGACCGCATCATGCGTCATAGCACTGAAGATAGGGTGCACCACGCCCGCTTTCGAGTGCGTTGCAAAGCGGGACAATTGCTGGCACATATAATATAATTAGCTTCATAAGCGAGTGGCCCGCTACAATCTTTCAGCAGAAAGATGTGTAGTTATTGCAAGCAGACCGTTTGTGTTGGCGCAGAATTTGGGGCAAGTGAATGGGGGCAAGACACAAAGCGCCCGCCATTGGGGAGTATAAGGGTATCATGGCGAACTTGGACGAGATTGATCGTCGTCTTTTGAGCGAGCTTCAGGCCGAAGGCCGCGTCACCAATGTGGAATTGGCCCAGCGTGTCGGCTTGACCGCGCCTCCGTGCCTGCGCCGTGTTCGCGGGTTGGAAGAAGACGGGGTTATCCGCGGCTATCATGCTGATCTGGACCCTTCCAAACTCGGCTTTGCCATCACCGTCTTTGCCATGGTGAGCCTCAAATCGCAGGCAGAGGCAGAGCTTCGCGAGTTCGAAGACCACATGGCGGACCTTGCAGAGGTGCGCGAGTGTCATATGCTCAATGGCGAAATTGATTTCATTCTCAAGATCGTGAGCCAGGATTTGCAGAGCTTTCAGGAGTTTCTGACAAGCAAGCTGACGCCGGCGCCCAATGTGGCAAGCGTCAAGACATCGCTCACCATCCGCACCGCCAAGCACGAGCCCGGAGTGCCGCTTTAGGACTGCAGCTTCAAACAATCGAAACGAGGGAGAACCGCATATCAGCGAACAAGAAGAATTGATCGCCAACCCCTTGAAAGGGTCATGTCTGTGTGGCTCGGTTTCGATAACCATCGAGCAGGCGCACCGCGAAGTCGATGTGTGTCACTGCTCCATGTGTCAAAGCTGGGGCGGCTCGATGTATGCAGGGATCGAGGCGGACAGTTTCTCCATCGAGGGCGAGGAGCATATCACCGCCTATCCCTCAAGCAGTTGGGCCGAGCGCGCCTTCTGCTACAAATGCGGAAGCCACCTCTGGTACAAATTCGTTCCCACCGGCAATCGGACCTTTCTGGCGGGGATGTTTGACTTGCCGCAGGATATTGCGATCAAGCAGCAGATATTCATCGACGAGAAGCCGCACTGGTATGACCTTGCGCAGGACAGCCCGAAGAAAACCGGGGCTGAAATCATCGCGGAGGCAGAAGCTGCAGGTTTTACCTTCGATTAGTGCAGCTTGAGCCGCGGCCGCACGATCCGGTTGACACGGCCGATCACCATCAGGCCGAGCCCCTTGAACCACCCGTGGATGCCAATCAGGTGCATCCGGTAGAGCGATGTGTAGATGAAGCGCGCCATGCGGCCTTCGACCGCCATCGCGCCCCCCACAAGATTGCCCATCAGGTTGCCGAGCGTGGTAAAGCGGCTCAGCGAAATCAGCGAGCCGTTGTCGTGATAGGTGAAGGTTTCAAGCTTTCGCCCGCGCTCTCTGCGGCAGATATTGTTGAACACCGTGTCCGCCATCTGGTGCGCGGCCTGCGCGCGCGGTGGGATTTGCGGGCCGCCGTCTTCGGGCACGTAGGCGCAGCAATCGCCAAGCGCGAATATATCCTGATCGGTTGTGGTTTGCAGTGTGGGTTTGACCACGATCTGATTGCGCGGTGTCACCTCAAGGCCAAGCGTCGCCAGAAAATCTGCGCCTTTCACGCCAGCAGCCCAGACCATGAGATCGGCTTCGATCTCCTCGCCATCGGCGGTGACCAGCGCGCTGTCGGTGGCCTTCACCACTTGAACCCCCTCGCGCACCTGAACGCCGAGCGCCTGAAGATCGCCGCGCGCCGAATTTGACAGGCGTTCGGGAAGGGCTGGAAGAATACGCTGTCCCGCCTCTAGCAAGGTGACATCGAGGCGGCTTTCATCAAAGACTTCAAGGCCATAGTGTTTGAGGCCAGCCGCCGCGTTGTATAGCTCTGCGGCCAGTTCCACGCCCGTTGCACCGCCGCCAACGATGGCAACCTTCACCCGTTCATCGGCGCCGGGATCGGTCAGCATCGCGCGGCTTACGCGCAGGCAGTGGTTCAAAAGCCTGGTGCGGAACCGGTCGGCCTGCACGCGGCTGTCGAGATAGAGGCAATGCTCCTTTACGCCCGGCACGCCAAAATCGTTCGATACAGAGCCCAAGGCAAGGACCAGCATATCGTAACGGATCGTATGTGCGCCGATCACTTCCTTGCCCTTGTTATCGACCACCGGGGCCAGCCGGATCGTGCGGTTCTGACGGTCGATCAAGCGAACCCTGAAAAAAGCGATAGCCCCACCGCGCGCAGTGGCTGCGGTATCCGACCTCGTCGAGATTGGCATCGAGCGAACCTGCCGCGACCTCGTGCAAAAGAGGTTTCCAGATGTGCGACAGGTTCTGATCGACAAGGATAATGTCGTGATTGCGCCGCCCGAATTTGTCGCCAAGTTTGCGGACAAGCTCAAGGCCTCCGGCTCCTCCACCAACGACAACAATCTGTGTCTTGCGCGCGCCGCGCCTGATGCGCGGATACGGGGGCGAGGGCTGGGCTTTACGCTCGTGAGCGGTGATGTTCTGGTGTTCGATAAGACGTTGCATCCTTGACCAACCCCGATCCCGCAGGGGTAAAGGCCCGATCAATCGGGTCCATGATGCAACGCGCAAAATCCGGTTTTGTGGCCGAGGGTCAAAACGGGCGGTTCAGACGTGATCCTGCGGCGGGCAAAAAAAGCCCGGCAGCAGCGCGGCCGGGCTTTCTCTCAAGCTATGCTGGACGCGGTTTACGCCTCGCGCTCGGCAAGCCATTCTTCGAGCCATTTGATCGAATAATCGCCGTGAAGCACGTCGGTCTGGCGCAGCAATTCCTGATGCAGTGCGATGTTCGTCTTGACCCCTTCGACCACCATTTCTTCCAAAGCGCGGCGCAGGCGCATGATGCATCCTTCGCGGTCGCGGCCATAGACGATGAGCTTGGCGATCATGGAATCGTAATGGGGCGGGATCGAATAGCCTGCATAAAGGCCTGAATCGACGCGCACATGCATGCCGCCAGCCGGATGATAGTATGTGACCTTGCCCGGCGAAGGGGCGAAAGTGAACGCATCCTCGGCATTGATGCGGCACTCGACGGCGTGCCCGCGAAATTCGAGGTCTTCCTGAGCGACGGAGAGCGGTTTGCCAGCGGCAATGCGGATCTGTTCGCGCACAAGATCAACACCCGTGATCGCTTCGGTCACCGGATGCTCGACCTGAAGCCGCGTGTTCATTTCGATGAAGTAGAACTCACCGTTTTCCCAGAGGAATTCGATGGTGCCGGCCCCGCGATAGGCCATATCGCGCATCGCCTTGGCGCAGATTTCGCCCATGCGCATGCGCTCTTCATGGTCGATGACAGGCGAGGGCGCCTCTTCCAGAACCTTCTGGTGGCGGCGTTGCAAAGAGCAATCGCGTTCACCCAGATGAATGGCATTGCCATTGCCATCGCCGAACACCTGAAATTCGATGTGGCGCGGGTTGCCGAGATACTTCTCGATATAAACTGTGGCATCGCCGAATGCTGCCTTTGCCTCGGAGCCCGCCTGCTTCATCAGCGTTTCAAGCTGGTCCTCGCTCTCGCAAACCTTCATCCCGCGGCCACCGCCGCCAGAGGCCGCTTTGATGATAACCGGATAGCCAACTTCTGCTGCGATCTTCTTGCCCTCTTCGGGGTCCTCGATCGCCCCGTCCGAACCCGGAACAAGAGGCAAGCCGAGATCGCCGGCGGTTTTCTTCGCCTGCACCTTGTCGCCCATGGTGCGGATATGCTCAGGCTTCGGCCCGATCCACGCGATGTCGTGCGCTTCGACGATTTCCGCGAATTTGGCGTTTTCCGACAGGAAGCCATAGCCCGGGTGGATCGCGTCGCATCCGGCCACTTCGGCAGCAGAAATGATCGCCGCGTGGTTGAGATAGCTTTCCGAGGCGGCGGGCGGCCCGATACACACAGCGTGATCCGCAAGCCGCACATGCATCGCATCGGCATCCGCGGTGGAGTGCACCGCAACGGTCTCGATGCCCATTTCATGGGCCGCGCGGTGAATACGCAGAGCGATTTCGCCGCGATTGGCGATAAGAATGCGAGTAATGCTCATAATCTAGATGCCCGCTTAACCGATCACGACGAGCGGTTGGTCAAATTCAACCGGCTGCGCGTTTTCGACGAGGATCTCTTTGATAGTGCCAGCCTTGTCCGCGGTGATGGGGTTCATCACTTTCATCGCCTCGACGATCAGAAGCGTATCGCCCTCGGACACGCTGTCGCCGACCTTGATGAAGTTTGGCGCGTTGGGGTCCGGGGCAAGATAGACGGTGCCCACCATCGGAGACTTGAGCGCGTCGGCATTGGTTTGAGCTGCAGGAGCTGCCTCAGGAGCCGGAGCGGCGGCCGCTGGCGCTGCGACAGGTGCCGGGGCCAAGGCAGGAGCGGCGGCAACACTGGTCGCAACCCCGCCGCGCGCAACGCGGATCTTGCGGTCGTCGTCCTCGACCTCGATTTCGGTAAGACCCGTCTCGTTCAGGAGTTCAGCCAGTTCGCGAACCAGACCGGTATCGATGTTCATGCCGGATTTGGATCCGGCGCTTGGCTTCTTGGTAGCCATGCGTTCCCCTATGTTGAAAATTATAACTGTGCCTATTCACGCCAAATGCGGCTGGCAAGTGGCAGGCACGCAAAAATGCACGAAAATATGGGCGATCAAACCTCGTCCGACGCTACGGCTTGCAGTGCAATGCGGTAGGAATCGACGCCATGCCCTTCGACTGTCTTGGCCGCTGCCATGCCCACATAAGAGACATGACGGAATTCCTCGCGCGTTTTGGGGTCAGACAAATGCACCTCTATTACGGGCGTCTTGATCGCCTTTATCGCATCAAGCAGCGCGATGGAGGTGTGGGTGTAGGCGGCCGCATTGAGGAGCACCGCGCGGGCATTTTCGGCCTGCGCTTCGTGGAGCCAGTCGACCAGCATACCTTCGTGATTGGTCTGGCGCATGTCGATCGTAAAACCGTGTTCGCGCGCCTCGTCCTCGAGCATCCCGGCGATCTCGTCGAGGGTGGTGTTCCCGTAGATTTCAGGCTCGCGCAGGCCAAGAAGGTTCAGATTGGGCCCGTTCAGGACGTAAACAGTGTCGTTCATGGCGCGTGCGATAGCGGCTTATGCGTGCACCGCAAAGCGCCTTGGGTGGGTTCGCGGGCAAATTGACCTGAATCAATTCCGGAGGGGCGCTGCTGCACTATCCTTGTCTCATTAAGACAGGAGATGGATCACATGACCGAATATTCCGATTTTGCCGCCAGGCTTAAGTCCCGCATGGGTGATCTTCTCAAGCGCGCCAAGGTGATAGAGGACGATCTGCGCCATCCGCTCGAAGCCGATTCGAGCGAGCAGGCCATCGATCTGGCAGATGACGAGATGCTCATCGGGGTCGATGACGTCCTGCGCGCAGAGATTACCCAGATCAGGCAGGCCCTCGGGCGCATCGAAAGCGGGACTTACGGGACCTGCTCGAAATGCGGGGCCGATATTGGCCGCGAGCGCCTTGACGCGCGGCCGATTGCGACACGCTGTATCAAGTGCGCGAGCGCGGGCTAGGGCGCGGGCTAGGGCGCGCGCGGACCTACTTGTCGACGCCTTTGACTTTCCCCCACTGGCGCGCGGCGGTGTAGCCGAGATAGCCGGTGCCAAAGAGCGCATAAAGCGGCTCCGGCAGCCCGGAGAGATAGGCGTTCATGCCGCTTGCGATATCGGTCGCGGCGGATGGGTTGAACGCGCTTAAAAGACCCATCGGCAACGCCGTCAGGATCAGCACATACATCACGTAAAGAAAGCTTGGCCGCGCGCGGCTGGTCCAGGGGTCTTTGGAATTGGCTTCTGCGACAATGGCTTGCAGGCGCGCTTCGATCAGTTCCATTTCCTGCGAGCCTTCTAGCTTGATGAGTTCAAGCTGAGCCTTGGCGCGGGCTTCCTTGTCCGGAATGATCTTGTCGAGGATCTTGGTGATCGGGCCGATGAGCGAGGTAAGCAGTCCCATAAATGCGCACTCCTTGTTGCGAGTCGCAAATGTGGTAACCAGAATGGTTCGTGTAGGAAAATTCTCTAACCGATACGCATTATTCGCCTGCTTCCGCCAGCAGCCGCTGTGCGAGCGCTAGGTGAGGGCGGTCGATCATCGCGCCATCGAGTTGCAGCGCGCCGGCTTCGGGATTGGCCGCAAACGCATCAACAATCGCGCGCGCGTGGGCAACTTCATCGGCGCTCGGCGTGAAGGCCGCGTTGATCGGCGCCACTTGGGCAGGGTGGATCGCAAGCATGCCGCGAAACCCCTGAGCGCGAACGCGGCGGGCGCGGGTTTCGAGCGCTTCAAGATCGCGAAACTCGGGTTGGACTGTCTCGAGCGGGATGACGCCCGCCTTGACCGCACCCAGAAGGCACAGAGACCGCGCCATTTCAAAGACATGGGTGTATTCGCCATCGGGGCCGCGTTGTTCGCTTGCGCCGATTTCGCTCGACAGGTCTTCTGCCCCCCAGCTCATCGCCACCAATCGCGGCGCGCCGTCATATGTGCCGGTGGTGAACATGGCGGCCGCCGTCTCTGTCACCAATGCGGCAACCTTGATCGAACCCACCGCGAGCCCTGCGGCCTGTTCGCGTTCGGTCAGCATGGCATCGAGTGCCTCAACATCATGCCCGCCCTCGGCCTTGGGAAGGAAGACGCCGCCAGGGCTAGCCGACACCACGGCGTCAAGATCGCCCTTGGTCCAATTACCGGAAAGCGGGTTGACCCGCACCCACACGCGGGCCGGATCGGGAGCGGACCGGATGGCTTCGGCCACCATTTCTCGCGCCGCTTCCTTGCGCTCTGGCACCACGGAATCTTCAAGGTCCAGAAGAGCAATATCGGCATCGCTCGCAACGGCCTTGCCCATTTTCTTCTCGCTGTCGCCGGGGGCAAACAGCCAGCTGCGCATTTTGATCTGGGGTGCGTTATTCATGTCCGGTCCTCTCGTGCCCTGCGGGGTAGAGCGGTCAGAACGTTCCTTCAATCTCAAGCGTGAAGATTTGCCCAAACCGGCGATCGCGATCTTCGACAAAATCGACAGCTCCCGATGCGCGGTCTTCGAAGACGGTGCGATCGAACTTGTTCGTGCGATCAAGGATGTTGTTGATCGCAAGGCGCACCACGAGCCCCTCTACATCCTTGTTTTCAACGTAGTAGCCTGCAAACCCGAAGGTTTCGCGGCGGCGTGAAATCTGGTCGAGGCGCACGTCTTGTGCGTTATTGTTCCAGAAGGCAGTTATGCCGTTTGCCCAGTTGGACGAGCCGAAATCGTGACGCAGCTCAAAGTCGATCTGCTCGGTTTCGAACCCTGAAAGATCGCGGCTGAACCCAAGCAAGGGATCGCGCACCGAACTGGTTGCGAGCCGGAACCCAGCGTCAAACCGCGTTCCTGCCCAACCCAGCGCGTCGGACAAGAATGTCACATCGCCTTCGATGCCATAGCGGCTGGCTGAGGAAATATTGCCCGGTGCCTGGCCGCCGCCTTCGATCGGGATGAGATCGACAATATCGGAAACGTCTTCGTAAAACGGGCGCAGCGCCAGAGTGCCGAGCGCGCCGAGACCCAGATTCGCCTCCATCTCGAAGCGCCAAAGTTGTGGCGGGACCAGTGCAACGTTTGAGACATTGGTGTTGTTTTCGTCGAGATCGACCGAGGCGATGAAATCAAAGAAATTGAGCTGCCCGACCACTCGCTCGATCCGACCGGAAAGATTGACCGTATCGCCCGCTGCCCAATCGAGCGCGACAGAACCCTTGGGACGGTAGAATGTCCGGGTCTGGCCAACCGGTCCGTCCTGCGAAATGCGCGAATATTCAGCGCCCAGGCTCGTCTGCAATTGAAGGTTGGCCGCAAGGGGGCGGCTGTATGTGACGGTTGCCTCGGCCCGGTCCTCCTCGACGCGGCTGTTTGCCCCGACAAGTGCCACCGGCTGCAAGATCCCTTCGCCGTCGCGCTCTTCGAGGGCGGCCTCGATGTCGAGGAAATTCTTGACGCCTTCAACTGCCACAACAAGATCGCCGCCAAATGCGCCGAAGTTGAACTCGCCGCGCGCAATGGTTTCGCCTTCATCGGCATCGCGGGTGAACAAGATGCCTTGCGGCGGACTGCCATCGGCAAATTCTGTCAGGACGGATGAAGTGGTCGGGCTGTCTTCGTAGCGGTGATATGCGATCAGTTTGAGGCGCCCTCCGGCCACGGGAAATTCGTAATCGGCACCCACTTCGAAATTAAACTCGTCCTCGGACCCGCGTAGGGTTCTGGTGCGGTCGACGGGGTCGATAATGCCGGACCGCTCCGAAATTTCACGTTCGCGAAAAATGAACCCGTTCACCGCTCCGGTGAGGTTCAGCACATTGCCGTTGGTGGCAAAGCGCGAATAGGACCCCGAAAGACTGATCGTGTCGGTGGCAAAATTGGCCTTTTCCTCGCGTGTGTCGATCAGGTTTCCTGCGACGTCGAACACCCGTTCGGGCCCTTCATCACCACGCCGGTTTGAATCGTTTTCGAAGCTGAGCGTCCATTCGTCCTTTTCACCGCCGCCAGCAATCGAGACGCGCCCTTCCAACAGGCGGGGAGGGGTGCCGCGTGAGCGTATCTGCGGGGCATATCGGAACGTGCCGGCAATGCCGCCGCTTCTGGCGGTGACGATATTGAGCACCTGCCCGCTGAGCCCGCCGATATCGAGGCTTGCCCCGTCAACCAGTTCGAGGCGCACGACCTCTTCGACCGGGATCCGGCCCAATGCTTCGACCGGGCCGTTTGATTTGCCCGAAATCCGTCGACCGTTAATCAGCACATTGGTGTCAGCAGCGCCAAGACCGCGTGCGCCATCGCCTTCGCGGATCGAGAAACCGGGCACCTGTCGCGCCATATCGGCGGCGCTGCGCGGTGCGAAGCGGGCGAAGTCTTCCGGGGTGAAAACGGCTCTGGTGTCGGCGCTTTGCGTGTCCTGCGCGCCTTGTCCACCGGCTACATCGCTTGCCTCAGCGGTGATCGCCTCGTCCTGCGCCAAAGCCGGCGCTGCACCCGCGACCAACACTGCCGAGCTGGCGAGCAAAAGGGGACGCAGACACGCCGTGGAGGAAGCTATCGAATTCATGAAGGTTCCTTGCGTGGCCCTGCAATGAAATTACAGTGGTAAATGACGAACTGGCCATCTCTCCCGACGAATGGATTTTGGCGCAATTGGTTCCCGGTCACCCGTTGGTGGGCCGCAAACATCGCTGCCCCGCACGGTTGGCAACAGCGTTTTCGTGTCGTCAAGCCGTTGGTGACGGGTCGTGCAAAACGAAAGCAAAATTCAGCAAGTTCTCGATGGTTTGAAATTGCGTCAGGACCATCTTGGCCGGTCTGAAAGCAGTGCCGCCGCGAAGGTAACAAATGTCAACCTCCTTGGGGACTTTGTGTGGCTCAGAAAGCAAAGCGCGGATATTCTTCGCGCTTGATTCATCGATCAAGGAATAGATCGACAGGTCAGTGAGCGCAGAGGTCGTCCCGCCTACCAGGTTTGCGAAACTTGGTGAGACCGCAGCAAATTTGCCAGCCTGATTCAGAACTCCTGTCCCGACGCTCTCTATTCGGGTCAGGCAGGATTCAAGCGCTGCCCTCTCAACAGTCGCATTCCGAATGCGAGAGCGGTTGGTTATGTCTTTGGCAAACATGGCCACGCCATTTGGCCACGGTACAATTTTATAATGATAGGTACGGTTGCCCCGATGGCCTGCGGGCAACTCGAAGCTTTCCGGTCGTTTGCTTTCCAGCGCTTCTTTGAGCCGCAATAGAATATACTGGTCATTGGGTGTTTCGACCAAATTCTCAACGGGCGCGCCGATAGCGTTGTCAGGCTCTATCTCCAGTACATCGCAAAACGCCTGATTGATGCGTCTGATATTGAGGTTTGTATCAAGGATAAGAACCAGTTCGTCGATTGTTTCGAATGTTAACCGAAGTTTCGTGTCGAGCCGGTTTACATCCATCCCGACCAGCGAGCGCATATCGTGATACTGTCTGGACGAAAGAATGGCGAAGTCCTCTCGGCCGTGGGTGGTCACGTGAACAGGACCCGGCACAAGCATCTCTTTGACTTTGGGCAATGACCGCACGAGTTGGGGCAGGCCAATATTGTCGCTCTTGATACCCGCGTCGCGACAAATGAGACCGATATTTCGGACCTCGATGGCCGCGTGACCGTCAACGAAGGCGACATCGCCTCGCTCGACACACGTGTCACCACTGCAGAGGGCGATATCACCGTGCTCGAAGGGCGGGTGGATAACATTCCGGTCGCCTATGTCGATGATACGGACGGCGTAACGCGCTCGCCCGTGCCCACCGGCACTGTTGCATTCGGCACCCCCGGCGGCAGCGCGGTTCGCGTAACAAACGTGGCCGATGCAACTCTTGCAGCGGGATCGACAGACGCGGTCAATGGCGGACAGTTGTTCGCCACAAATCAGACCGTGGCCCAAAACCGCACCGATATCGATGCTAACACCGCCAATATCACTTCGCTGTCCAATTCGCTTCAGGGCAGCACGGTATCAGCGGTTCAGTATTCCAACCCTGACAACACGACAGTCTCTAACGGCGGGACGATCACCAATGACGTGACACTGGTGGGCGCAAACGCTTCTGCTCCGGTGGCGCTGCATAATGTCGCCGACACCACATCGGGCACCGATGCAGTCAACTTGCGTCAGATGCAGAGCGGACTTGGTCAGGTCATGGCCGACTCGATTGCCTACACCGACGCACGCTTTGGCGATCTGAGCTTCGACCTTTCGCAGCTCGAAAACGAAGCGGCCGCAGGGACCGCTGCAGCGATGGCGATGGCCGCTATCCCGCAGACGATTAGCGCCAGTGCGAACATGGTCGGTGGTGCCGTCAGCCATTATCGCGGCGAAACGGCGTTTGGCTTCGGCTTCTCCTCGGCCTTCAACGACGGGACTGCAGTTGTGCGGATCAACGGCACAATCGACACCCCCGGCAGAGGCGGCGTGGCTGCCGGCGCCGGCTCCTCTTTCTGAATTGGCTGCGATTTAATTCGTGGCTGAGTGGGGCCGCATACCGGTCGGCATGGTATGCGGCCCCACATTTATGAGCAACGCGCGATGCGGGCGCGCAAAAACGGGCCGAAAGCTTTCGCGGCTTTTGCCGGTTCTGTTCGGGAAACACCAATGCTGGCTTGAATGAGGCTTGCCCTGCGACAGGTTTGCGATCGGAATAACCCGCGCAACTTCAATTCGGCTAAGCCATTGACTCCACTGGTCGGGAAGACAGGATTCGAACCTGCGACCCCCACACCCCCAGTGTGATGCGCTACCAGGCTGCGCTACTTCCCGAACCGGTGGAGTGCGGGGGCCTATAGGAGGCTCTTTTGATGCTGACAAGCGGGGATGCGTCACGAATTTATTGAGGCACATGGCATCATGCGAATTTGGGGACATCGTTACGCGCAGATGAAGGGTTGATTGCGGGGCGCTTGCAATGCTGCTAACCGCGCCCACTTAAGTCCGATATTACGAGTGCGCTCGGGCTGGTATCGAGGGGTGTCGCGACACATGGCGCGGCTTGGCGTTGTCCTTCCTCAACGATGCTGGCCGCGTGCACAAGCACACACAAAACATAGGTTTAACAAAACGATGCTCGAACTTCTGACAGCTGCTGCCGCTGGTGCAGGCGAAGCGCCTCCGGCCTGGATCAACTGGCTGCCAATCGTTGGTATGGTGGTGATCTTCTGGTTCCTCATCATTCGCCCGCAGATGAAGCGTCAGAAAGAGCACCAGGCAAAAGTTGCTGGCCTCAAGAAGGGCGATCAGGTTGTGACGCAGGGCGGTCTCGTCGGTAAAGTCGTCAAGGTCGATGACGTTTACGCCGAGGTTGAGCTTGCCAAGGACGTGCGCGTGAAAGCGGTCAAGCACACCATCGCCGACCTCGTCGAGCCGGGCGCAAAACCAGCCGCCAACGATTAATTCGCCAGGGCGCGGCGGCGTCTGGCCATCATTCATACATCTCAACAGGATCAAAGCGTAAAAACGATGCTTGATACACCGCTTTGGAAGAAAATCTCGCTCTGGGGGCTGACGATCGCATTGATCGCTGCGGCTGTGCCGTCCCTTATGATGTCGTCCGGATTTGATTTTGGCGAAGATGCGCCAACGGTCAATCTGGGCCTCGATCTGGCGGGTGGCTCGCACCTTCTGCTCGAAGCCGATCCTGATGACGTCGCTGCCAAGCGGCTGGAGAATATGGAAGAATCGGTTGAGGCCGCGCTTCGCGGGGCGACACCGGAAATCAAGTTCGGCGACACTTCGCGCGCCGACGGCCGGTTCTCGCTCCTGCTCGATTCCGCCTCGGATATCGACCGTGCAAGGGGCCTGCTTGAACCGCTCATGATGGGCCGCGATGGTTCGCTCCAGCAGGAGTGGGACCTTGAGGTTGTCGATACACAGCGCCTTGTTCTGGTCCCCACCGAAAGCGGTCTCAACGTCGCGGTCAACAACGCCATGGAAAGCGTGATCGAGGTTGTGCGCCGGCGTATCGACGAACTTGGCACGCGCGAGCCGACGATTGTGCGCCAGGGCGACACCCGCATCGTGGTTCAGGTGCCCGGGCTCGAAGATCCGCAGGCGCTCAAGGAGCTGCTTGGCAAAACGGCAGAGCTTGAATTCAAGCTAGTCGACCAACAAGCGCTGCCCAGCAACACCGAAGCAGGTGTTGCCAATCCGGGAAGCCAGATTTTCCCCTATGCCGCCGATAGCAACCTTGCAGGCCAGGCGGAGGCGGTGAAGCGCCTTGGCGGTATTCGCGGTGACAGCCTCACAGGCGCGCAGGCCGGTGTTGACCCTCAAACCAACCAAAGCGTCGTCAACATCCAGTTTGACCAGCAAGGCGGTCAGAAATTCGCCAAGCTTTCGACCGAGAACGTGGGACAGCGGTTTGCGATTATCCTTGATGGCGAGGTGATCTCGGCCCCGTTCTTCAACGAACCGATCCTTGGCGGTGCGGCGCAAATCTCGGGCAGCTTTACGCCTGACAGCGCGAACCAGCTCGCCATTCAGCTGCGTTCAGGCGCGCTTGAAGTGCCGCTCACTGTTATCGAAGAACGAACCGTTTCGGCAGAATTGGGTGAGCAATCCATCCGCTCCGGCATGATCGCCATGCTGATCGGCAGCCTTGCGGTGATTGCGCTGATGATCGCAACCTATGGCCGTTTCGGCGTTTATGCGACGGGCGCGCTTCTGATCAACGTGCTCATCCTGCTTGGCCTTATGGCCATCGGCAACTTCACCCTGACACTGCCCGGTATTGCGGGCTTCGTGCTCACGGTGGGCGCAGCGGTGGACGCGAACGTCCTCATCAACGAGCGCATCCGCGAAGAGCGCAAGCGTGGCCGCAAGGTCGTGACCGCAGTCGAAAACGGTTACAAGGAAGCCAGCCGCGCCATTTATGACGCCAACATCACCAACTTTATCGCAGGCGCACTGCTGTTCTGGTTCGGTTCCGGGCCTGTCAGGGGCTTTGCCGTGGTTCTGGTGATCGGCCTTATCACTTCGGTATTCACCGCGCTTACGCTCACCCGCATGTGGGTCTCGGGCTATTTGAGTTCGAACCGTCCCAAAGACATCAACATTTAAGGAGGAGGCGAGCACATGAAACTTCTCAAACTCGTCCCCCAGGACACCAACATCAAGTTCCTGCGCTTTCGCGTGCCGTTCTTCATTCTCAGCCTTTTGCTGATTATCGGAAGCTGGGGCGCGGTTGCCTACAATGGCCTGAACCTCGGCATCGACTTTGCCGGCGGACAGGAAGTGCGACTGACCTTTGAAGAAGGCAATGCCGCGCCTGTCGGCGAACTTCGCGAAACGGTCGCAGGGCTCGGCTATGGCACACCTGTCGTACAGGAGTTCGGCTCACCCAATGAGGTAAGCATCCGTGTGCCTTTGCCCGAAGGCGTGGAAGACACACCGGGCGCTGCTACCGCAATTGGTAACGAAGTCATTGCGGCAATCGAAAGCGGGTATCCTGATGTTCGCACCGACGGCAACTCGACCGTTTCAGGCAAAGTCGCAGGCGAGTTCAGCCGCGATGCAGCGATTGCGCTTGCCGCCGCAATGGCGATGGTTGCGCTCTACATCTGGATCCGGTTCGAGTGGCAGTTTGGTGTCGGCGCGCTGTTTGCGCTGTTCCACGATGTCTCGGTGACGCTGGGACTTTTCGCGATCACGCAGATGGAGTTCTCGCTTCAGATTATCGCGGCGATCCTTGCGATTATCGGTTACTCGCTCAACGATACGATTGTTGTCTATGACCGCATCCGCGAGAATTTGAAGAAGTATCGCAAGATGCCGTTGCCCGAGGTTCTCGACCTGTCGGTCAACGAAACCCTCGCGCGTACGGTGATGACATCGCTCACGCTTCTGGTGGCGCTGTTGCCGCTGCTTATCGCGGGGCCAGCAAGCCTTTTCGGTCTTGTCGCTGCGATCACGGCGGGTCTTTTTATCGGGACCTACTCAAGCGTCTATCTCGCCTCTCCGCTGCTGATCTGGATGGGCGTCACATCGGACAGCTTTGTGCCGCAAGAAACCGATGCCGACCGGCAGGAGAAGAAGGTTCTGGGCGAGGCGTAGCTCACGCCTTCGCGATAAGCCCGTCGTAATAGGCGGCGAGCTCAATCGCGTTGGTTTGCCAGCTGAACCGCTCAGCCATCGCCGCAACCGCTTGACGCATGGGCGGGTCGTTCAGGACCGCACGAATGCCTGCGGCAACGCTTTCCGGATCGCGTTTGACGAGGCGGCCGGCGGTTGAATTTGTAATGATCTCGCGCGCGCCACCGACATCGCAGGTGACAACCGGCGTCCCGCAGGCAAGCGCCTCGACCCACGCATTGGCTAGCCCCTCATTGGCGGTGGGAAGCACCATCACATCGGCTGCTGACAGGGCAAGCGGCAGCATATCGTGGTCGAGCAAACCTGCAAAATGCACCCGTTCAGCCACACCCAGATCGCGGGCCAATTGGCGAAGGTGCACCTCATCATCGCCTTTGCCCACCAGAACCAGCCGCGCGCCCTCGATCCGTGCAAGCGCGGCAATCGCGATATCTTGCCCCTTGCGTTCAATCAGCGCGCCAACACACACCAGAAGCGGCGCGTTGTCGGGCATGGCAAAACCTAGCTGCGCGCTGAGTTGCGAGCGCAATTGCGTGTGATCGAGCGGGCGAAAACGTTCCCGGTCAAGCCCGGTGTAATGCACGCTGATTTTCTCGCGTGGCATCCCGATGGCGGTCATTTCCTTGACCATTGACCCGCTCACCGCAAGCAGGCCCGCCGCGCGCTCCGCTGCTTGCAGCATCTGCTCGCGGGCAAAGTCGATCCCGCCCCAGTAGGTGATGTCAGAGCCGCGCGCCTTGATTGAAACGGGCAGGCCCATCTCTTTAGCAATCCAAGCCGCCGCCGGGCCATCGGGGAAGAAGAACTGCGCATCAATAAGGTCGATCGGGTTGTGCTGGTGAATACGCTTGATGACGGGCAGGGCGGCCTTTGCAATGGCAGAGGCATTGCGCCGCGCGCCCACCTTCGGGATCAGCGTAAAGCGCGGCCGATGCACGGTTATTCCATGCTCTTCGGCACTGTCGGGAAGTTTGGCCAACTCGCGGTATCGGCCAAGCGAGAGCGGGGGGAGGCCAACGGGATTGACCACGCTCACCTGCCAATCGCCTGTCTGTGCGCCTCTTTTCGCCAGCGCCTCAAGCGAGCGTGCAACGAACGTCCCAAAGCGCGGAGAAACCGGGTTGGGGTATAGCGTGCTGAGAGAAAGGACGTGCTTCATTGTATCGCTCATAGGGGGCGCACCAGCATGCAGGCGACCGCGATCCAGTCGGGATTGTCGATGACCTGCTGTTTCTGACCGGCCTGCGCGGGCAGTATCGCAAGCTTGTAACCGCTCCGGTCAATCAGCCGCCCGAACGCAAACCGTCCACCGGGACGCGGCACAAGGCAATCACGGTTCATTGCGGCAAGGAAGTCCTTATCCTTGGCCGCCCACGCATCGATTTGCCGCAGCCACACGCTATCGCCGGGTCGATATTCTCCGACTGGGGCGGTCACTTCGAGCACCAGCATGGGCTCATCGCCTTCCTGGGCTGTCATCTCGCTTGGCAGGATTGCATCGCGCTGTTGCTTCAGCGCTTCGGGATCGCTCGCCCCGAGTTCTGCGATAACTTTTGCGCGAGGAGCATTTTCGGAGCGGACCAAGACTTCGGGATCAACGTCGAGCGCTGCGCCAATGCGCTCCATCCATTTGGTCGACAAATTGCGCATGCCCGTTTCGAGGCGTCCGATGGTTTGCGCGGTGGTTGGCGGGTCACACGCTGCGCCAAGGTCGGCAAGCGTCATCCCGCGCGCCTTTCGAATTTCGCGAATACGGTTGATCATCGAGGGCTCGGCCTTTCGCAAAGTAACCAATTTGGCGAATTTGACTTTCCTACATCACCGCGCACGTTGCAAGCCCCTTTCACCACAGCGATGCATAGAGGAGTGTGATGATGCGCAAACTGGTAGAACGCGAACTGACCCCCGAAGGCCCACGGCGCACGAGCGAGGGGCGGGGCAAGCACCGCAGCGTCACGGTCAATCTGGGCGAATCGCCCATCGCCTGGCTCCATTCGCGCGGGCATTTGTCGGATCGCCTGTTTCAAGCGGGCGAGCAGCTCAGGAACGATTACGAACGCGCGCAATTGTCGGCGAATTTGACCATGCGCTGGGATCCGGTGCGGGTGAAGACGGGCAACCGCGGCAGCAGCGAGGCGGGGCTAACGTCGAGCGAGAAGCAGGTGGCCGCCAAGCAACGCTTTGACGGCGCTTTGGCCGAGGCGGGCAAAGGGCTGGACGATGTCTTGTGGCGGGTGGTGTGCGCTGGTGAAGGGTTGCCGCAGGCCGAAAAGGCGCTCGGCTGGCCCGCACGCAGCGGCAAGCTGGTGCTGCAATTGGCGCTTGAACGGGTGGCGGATTTCTACCGCATCAGGTGACAAGCGATTTGCGCCAATGAACAATATCTCAACTGTCTCAAACGAGATCTGCGGCGCGCGAGCGGAGGAGGGGGACCGTCTCGGTTTCGTACCAGGGGTTCTTCGCCATCCACATGCGCACGCGCCATGAGGGGTGGGGCAGGGGGATGACCGTGCCAAGTGCATCGCTCACCTGCTCGCCTTGGCGGACCCGCTCGGTCAGCGAGAGCCTTCGCGTGTGGGGCAGATAGTGTCTTTGCGCGAAGCTTCCCACCAGAAGCGTGAGGCGCGTTCGCGGGAGATGTGCGAGGATTTGATCGTGCCATAGCGGCGCGCATTCCTTGCGCGGTGGGGCATCGCCGCCCTTCGCCTTTCCGGGATAGCAGAACCCCATTGGCATGATCGCGACCTTGGCCGCGTCGTAAAAATCGGGTTTGTCCAGCCCGATCCAACCGCGCAGCCTGTCTCCGCTATCATCGTCCCACGGCACACCGCTTGCATGGACCTTGGTGCCGGGAGCCTGCCCGACGATCAGGATGCGCGAGGTCGCCGAGAACTGGACGACGGGGCGAGGGCCAAGGGGCAGGTGCTCGGCGCAGATGGTGCAGGCCTTGATCTCCTCGTGAAGGCCCGCGCTCGTCATCCCTCGACCCGTTCGGCAAGCTCCAGCCAGCGTTCTTCGGCCGCGTCCTTCTCTGCCCGCGCATTCTCCACGCCCTTGGAGATATTGGCGAACCGCTTTGGATCGGAGGCGAACAGATCGGGGTCGGACAGGATCGTCTCGCCCTTCGCAATCGCTGCTTCGAGTTCTTCGATGCGGGCGGGCAGGAGTTCGTAATCGCGCTGGTCCTTATAAGACAGCTTGGACGGTGTCGCGTCAGGCGTTGGCGCGCGCTCTTCGCTCGTATCGGACTTGGCAGGCTTGGCCTTGGGCGTGATCGGCTTGCGGCGTTTCGCCTCCCAGTCTTCATAACCGCCCGCAACGATATCGACGCGCCCCGTGCCATCGAGGCCGAGAGTGACGGTCACCGTCTTGTCGAGGAAGTCGCGGTCGTGGCTGACGATGAGGACAGTGCCTTCGAAATCGGCGATCACTTCTTGCAGGAGGTCGAGCGTTTCGAGGTCGAGGTCGTTTGTGGGCTCGTCCAGCACGAGAAGATTGGCAGTCCGCGCAAATTCGCGCGCCAACAGGAGCCGCGAACGCTCACCACCCGACAATATGCCGACCTTGGTATCGACCAGCTTGGGGTCGAACAGGAAGTCCTTGAGGTATGCCTGCACGTGCTTGCGATTGCCCCGCACATCGATCCAGTCGCCGCCCTCGGCCAGAATGTCGCGCACGCTCGCATCGGGTTCCAAGAGCTTGCGCTGCTGGTCGATCATGACGCCGCTCAAGGTGCGGGCGTGGGTGATCGTTCCGGTATCGGGCTCGATCTCCTTGGTGAGCAGTTTCAAAAGCGTCGTCTTGCCCGCGCCGTTCGCGCCCACGATCCCGATGCGGTCGCCGTTCTGGATGCGCAGGGTGAAAGGCTTAATCACCGCGCGCCCGTCATAGGACTTGGAAATCTCTTCAGCGACGATCACCGACTTGGATTTGAACTCCTCGTCATTCGCCAGCTTCAGCTTGGCCGAACCGCTGTCCGAAATCATCGCTGCGCGTGCGGCGCGCATCTGGTGGAGCTTTTCAAGCCGCCCCTGATTACGCTTGCGCCGCGCAGTGACCCCGCGTTCGAGCCAGTGCGCCTCGATCTTGAGCTTGGCATCAAGCCGTTCGGCCGCGCGCGCTTCCTCGGCGTAAACCTGCTCTTCCCACGCTTCATAACCGCCAAAGCCGACTTCCTTGCGCCGCAGAGTCCCACGGTCGAGCCACAGCGTCGCGCGGGTCAGGCGTTTCAGAAACGTCCGGTCGTGGCTGATCGTGATGAACGCACCCTTGTAGCGGTTGAGCCAATCCTCAAGCCAGTCAATCGCGGACAGGTCCAGGTGGTTGGTGGGCTCGTCCAGCAGCAGAAGATCAGGGTCTTGTGCCAATGCGCGCGCGATCGCTGCTCGGCGTTTTTCGCCCCCGCTCGCGGTCGCCGCATCGGTCGCCATGTCGATGCCAAGTTGACTTGCAATGGCTTCGACCTCGTGCGCGGCCGGTGCGTTGTCGCCTGCAAGCGCAAAGTCCATCAGGGTGTCGGCCTTGCTGAAATCTGGCTCTTGCTCGAGAAACACGATGCGCGTGCCCGGCTTTACCCGGCGCGTGCCACGGTCGGCTTCGATCCGGTCGTCGATAAGTTTCAGCAGCGTCGTCTTGCCCGCGCCGTTTCTTCCGATCAGCGCGAGACGGTCACCGGGAAGGATATGCAAATCTATCGGTTCGGCGCCCTCACCGGGTTGAGGCCCGCCGAAAAGCCAGCGCGCGCCTTGCTGCAGGGAAAGGCCTTCCCATGAAAGAATTGGTGGTTGTGCCATGGTGCGCGCGCTTAAGCACTTGCATCCTTGCTGCCAAGTCGGTTCAGTGTGCGCTCAGGCATAAAACACTAGGAAGCCTGAAAATTCAGGAGGAAGTTTCATGATCCGCTACGCACTCGCCCTTGGTCTTGCTTCAGGCACCGCAGCCCTGGTTGCTGCGCCCGTCCATGCCCAGGAAATCGAGATTGAAACACATGGGCCCGTGATCGAACTTTCCGTGTCCGAAAGCGTTACGGCAGAACCCGATCTTGTCACGGTCGGCGCAGGGGTCACCAGCAGGGCGGCCACCGCAGTCGAAGCGATGCGCCTCAATTCGCGCCAGATGCAAAGCGTGATCGACCAGATCAAGGCGCTGGGCGTGGAAGACAAGGATATCCAGACGACGGGTATCAATCTCAACGCGCAATATGATTACGACCGCAACAACCAGAAGCAGGTTTTTCGCGGCTATCAGGTTTCCAACCGCGTCAGCATCAAGCTGCGCGACGTGGCTGGCACGGGCGCAGCGTTGGATGCACTTGTGTCGGCGGGCGCAACCGATCTTTCCGGCCCCACTTTCAGCATCGAAGACGATGAAAGCGCCAAGGCGATGGCCCGTGAACGCGCAATCGAACGCGCACAGGCCCGCGCGCAAAGCTATGCCAAAATGTTTGGCTATGACGGCGTGGAAGTGATGTCAGTGAGCGAAAGCTTGCGCGGATCTTCTCCTGCGCCGCAGATGGTGATGCGCTCGATGGCCGATGAATCGGCGGCTGCGCCTGTTCAACCCGGTCAGGTCAGCACCGGGGTCAACCTTACCATCAAGTATGAGATGGTGCGCGACGAGGGGTGACACACCGTTACCTAGCTGAACGCATCAAAGATCGCATATTCACAGCTTGTTCAATAGACCCTTGCTAGGCATGACATTGTAATGACAACCCGCCGTCTCCTTTTGGCCGCAATGGCCGCTTCTGCTGCGACAGTGATGCTGGGCGCTGGCTCTGCAACGTCTGCCGTTGCATCCGGCGTTGCAGTGCAGGAGCAGACGCGCACCGATCAGGGAACCGCACGGCGCGAAATGCGGGCTGGCAACCAGCTTTCCCTGCGTGAGATTGAACGGCGCGTGCTTCCGCGGATGCGCGGCGCGGAATATCTCGGCCCGTCTTATGACAGCACCGCGCGTGCCTACCGGCTGAAATTCATCCGCGATGGCCGCGTGACCTATGTCGATGTTGATGCCCGTTCTGGCCGTATCATCAATCGTTCACGCTAATTCCTGCTCAATTCATGAAATCATCGGGGACTAAGGCGCGTTTGCAAGGGGATGCTCGCTTGACGCGAGTGGTTCAAAAGCGCAGTCCTGCCCCACTGTTATCACGCGAAAATGGTGGAATATGCGCATCCTGATTGTCGAAGATGAACCAACACTTGGGCAACAACTCAAGTCAACGCTTGAGCAGAACGGCTATGCCGTGGACCTTTCCACCGATGGCGAGGACGGGCACTTTCTTGGATCGACCGAGGATTACGATGCCTGTATTCTCGACCTTGGCCTGCCTGAGATTGATGGACTTTCGGTCCTCGGCATGTGGCGCAAGGAAGGGCGGGACTTTCCCGTGCTGGTGCTGACCGCGCGCGATAGCTGGTCCGACAAGGTCGCCGGGCTTGATGCCGGCGCTGATGATTATCTCGCCAAACCGTTCCAGACCGAAGAGCTTATCGCCCGCCTTCGCGCGCTGATCCGCCGCGCTTCGGGCAACACATCGTCGGAACTGACCGCGGGCGGGGTGCGTCTCGATACACGCTCTGGCCGGGTGACACTTGATGGCGAGCCGGTGAAACTCACCGCGCAGGAGTACAAGCTCCTCTCCTACCTCATGCACCATAAGGGCAAGGTGGTGAGCCGCACGGAGCTTATCGAACATATCTATGATCAGGACTTTGACCGCGATTCCAATACGATCGAGGTCTTCGTCACCCGCATCCGCAAGAAACTCGGCAGTGAGGTAATTACGACTATCCGTGGCCTCGGTTACAGCCTCGACGACCCCGCAGACGCGCCCCGCGCCTGAGCAGGCTCAAAATTCGCTGGGCGCGCCGGCGAGCGATGATGTCAGCGGTGAGAATGCCGCCGATGAGGCGCAGCTAAATCCCGTCCCCGGCGCCGAACCGCGCGCCAGTCTTGCTCGCAGAATGGGGCTGATTGCGGCCGGGTGGATCATTGTTCTTCTGCTTGGCGGCGGAATTGCGCTTGAACGCACCTTGACGCGGCAGGTTATCGCCAATTTCGACGAACAGCTCGAATACCAACTCACTTCGATGATTGCGTCGGCTGAGATCGACAGTTTTGGCGAAGTGTGGTTCTACCGCACGCTTGGCGACCAGCGCTTTCTGGAGCCGGGGAGCGGGCTTTACTGGCAGATCAGCGGCCAGGGATATGAACCCTATCCCTCGCGCAGCTTGTGGGACCGCACGCTCACCTTGCAGGCGCAAGAGCGCGAGGCGGATCGAAGTGAGGGCTTCGACAGCGATGTAAACATCTACAATTCGAGCCAGTTCGAAGGCGAGCCTTTGCGCATTGCGGAGCGCACGGTGATCTTGCCGGGCAGCGAGACGCGCTGGACCTTCGCCGTCGCGAGCGCGACCGAGCAGATCGACAGTCAGATCCAGCAAGTGCGCCTGATTCTGACCTGGAGCTTTGCGGTTCTCGGACTTGGCCTCATCGTCATGGCGCTGTTGCAGATCCGCTATGGTCTGTCGCCCTTGCGCCGGGTGAGGGCAGCCATTCAAAAGCTGCGCACCACCGGCGACAATCGCATCACAGAGCCGCTTCCTGCCGAAGTCGAGCCGCTGGTGGATGAGGTCAATGCGCTGCTCGAACACAGCGAGCGTCAGGCCGAGGAAGCGCGCATGCACGCGGGCAATCTGGCGCATGCGTTGAAAACACCGCTCACCGTCCTCACCAATGCGGCGACCGCGCGCGACCCTAACCTTAATGAGGCGGTGTTCCGCGAAACCCGCACGATGCAGCGCCATGTCGATCACCATCTCGCCCGCGCAAGAGCCGTGGGCAGGCGCGCCGTGGGACAGGCACGCAGCGATGTTCGTGCAAGTGCAGAGGCCGTGCGCCGCGCGGTCGAGCGGCTTTATCCCGAAGGCCGGCTGGATATTGCAGGGACGAAAAAGGCGCTGGTCGCCATCGAGCGTCAGGACCTTGATGAAATCCTTGGCAACCTCATCGAGAACGCGGCAAAATATGGCGGGGGAAGCGTGTTCGTGACCCTCGACCACGAGCCGGAAAGCGAACTTCTCAAGATCTGGGTTGAGGATGACGGCATGGGCATTCCGGAGGAAGAGCGACAGCGCATCTTCGATCGCGGCGCACGGCTCGACACTGGTAAGCCGGGGACGGGACTTGGCCTTGCGATTGTTCGCGATGTGGCGGAAATTTACGGCGGGACAGTGACGCTCGATGAAAGTGAGGACCTGGGCGGATTGCTGGTCGAGCTGAGCCTGCCCAGAGCCTGAAGCGAAGAGGATTAGCCCCCGCGCGCCTTTTCATGGTGGCGGATCACTTCATCGATGATGAAACGCAGGAATTTCTCGCTGAATTCCGGGTCAAGATCGGCCTCTTCGGACAATTTGCGCAGCCGGGCGATCTGACGCTCCTCGCGCGCGGGATCGGCCGGGGGCAGGGTGACCTTGGCCTTATACTCGCCCACGGCCTGCGTGATGCGAAAGCGCTCGGCCAGCATGTGGATGAGCGCTGCGTCGATATTATCGATGCTCTTTCGGAACTTTGTCAGTTGCGGATCGTCGGACATAGATGACCGCCTACGCATCAATTCAGCGCTTGCCAAGCCACTCACGCACCCCCTAAGGCCTAAGCCCATGACAGCTGACGTTGTTCCTCTCCCTCGCAAAGAACCGACGATCGAGCCGATGTTGTCGCTGACAGCAAGCGGCATGAATTCGGTGAATGCGGTCATTCTTGACCGGATGCAGAGCGAAATCCCGCTGATTCCGCGCCTTGCCGGTCACCTTATTTCCGGCGGTGGCAAACGGCTTCGCCCGATGCTGACGCTCGCAGGGGCAGAGCTGGTGGGATACAATGGCACGCGCCATCACAAGCTTGCAGCAGCCGTTGAATTTATCCACACCGCGACGCTTCTGCACGATGATGTGGTCGATGGCAGCGAGCTTCGACGCGGGAAAGCGGCGGCCAACATCATCTTTGGTAATCCGGCAACGGTATTGGTCGGAGACTTCCTGTTCAGCCGCGCGTTTGAACTGATGACCGAAGACGGGAGCCTTCGGGTTCTCAAAATCCTCAGTCACGCAAGCGCCGTGATTGCAGAAGGCGAGGTCGCGCAACTGACCTCGCAGCGCCAGATCGAAACCAGCGAAGAGCGTTATCTTCACATCATCGGCGCCAAGACCGCGGCTCTGTTTGCCGCGGCCAGCCAGATCAGCGCGGTCGTCGCCGAATGCAGCGAAGAGGAAGAGCGCGCATTGGAAGACTATGGCCGCAACCTTGGCGTTGCGTTCCAGCTGGTCGATGATGCGATCGATTACGATTCCGATGCAGCCGAAATGGGCAAGGACCAGGGCGATGACTTCCGCGAGGGCAAGATGACCCTGCCGGTGATCCTCGCACACGCGCGCGGCGATGCGGATGAGCGCAAGTTCTGGAAAGACGCGATCCTCGGGCACCGCTCGTCTGACGAAGATCTGGCGCATGCGGTATCTCTGATCGAGAAACACAACGCGCTCGAAGACACGCGCGAGAAGGCGCGTCACTTTGCCCAGCGCGCGATTGATGCGATCTCGATCTTCCCCGACAGCAAGGCCCGCGCCGCAATGGCGGAAGCGGCGCAATTTGCCGTCGCGCGCGGCTATTGATCGCGCTATCTGAACGGGCGTGACGCCTGATCTTCCCATTTATGAAGTGCTGCCCGACCTGCGGGATGCACTTGCGCGCGAAGGGGCGGCTGTCCTTATCGCGCCTCCGGGTGCGGGTAAGACCACCGCTGTTGCGCCCGATCTGCTCGGCGAAGAGTGGTGCACCGGCCAGATCATCCTCACATCTCCGCGCCGCGTGGCCGCCCGTGCGGCTGCCGAACGCATGGCGCAGATGCTGGGCGAGAAGCCAGGCGAAACCGTGGGCTATATGACCCGCCTCGACAGCAAGACTTCCGCCAGGACCCGCATTTTGGTTGTGACCGAGGCGATCCTTGTGAACCGGCTGGTGGAGGACCCAGAGTTAGGGGGCGTGTCGGCGGTGCTGTTCGATGAAGCGCATGAGCGCCATCTCGACAGCGACCTTGGCCTCGCGCTTGCTCTGGAGACGCGCGAGGTGCTGCGCGAAGACCTGCGGGTGCTTGTCATGTCTGCGACCATTGATGGCGAACGGTTCGCTGGGCTTCTAGGAGAGGATGCTCCCGTTATCGAGAGCGAGGGGCGCAGTTACCCGCTCACCATCAAATGGCTCGGCAGCGACCCTACCGCGCGAATAGAGGATAATGTCACCCAAGGCGTCATGACCGCGTGGCGCGACGGCGTTGAGGGCGAAGGCGGAGATATCCTCGCCTTCCTCCCCGGTGTGGGAGAGATCGAGCGCACGCGTGAACGGCTGCAAGCCAAACTTCCCGACACGACCATCCTTCCCTTGCACGGTCAGGTCGAACCCGCCGCCCAGCGCGCAGCGATCCGCCGCGATTCCGAAGGGCGAAGGCGCATAGTGCTGGCCTCTGCCATTGCCGAAACCTCGCTGACCCTCGACGGTGTGAGCATGGTGGTCGATAGCGGATTGGCGCGCATGGCCGAGTTCGATCGCGCGGCGGGAACCACGCATCTGGTCACCCAGCGCGCTTCGCAAGCAGCGGCGGCCCAAAGGGCAGGGCGCGCAGCGCGGCAGGGGCCGGGCGTGGCCTATCGCTTGTGGGAGGAGGGCGGGCACCTTGGCCGCCCAGAATTCGCACCGCCAGAGATCGCGACCGCGGACCTCACCTCGCTTGTGCTCAAACTTGCCAAATGGGGCACCGGCGACCCGGCGGACCTCAAATGGATCGACCCGCCCCCTGCCGCCTCTGTTGCCGCGGCTCAAAAGGCGCTTAACGCAATGGGCGCGCTGGACGCGGAGGGACGCATCACACCACTTGGCGAGGCGATTGCGGCGATGCCGATGGCGCCCGATCATGCGGCCTGCGTGTTGAACGGTGCAAGGGCCGGTTGCGCGGAGGAAGCGGCGCGGCTGGTCATGCTCCTGCAAGAACGCGGCCTTGGCGGACGCAGCGAGGATTTGACGCAGCGGCTTTCCCAATGGCGCGGCGATAGATCGAAACGCGCGATCAGCGCCGGGCGGATCGCCTCGGGTTGGGCGAAAACCGCGAGCAAGCTGATCGAAGGGACCGGGGCGAGGGAGCTTGAGCCGGTCGAATGTCTCGCTCTGGCGCGGGCGGATTTCGTTGCGCGACGGCGCGATGGGACCGGTGAAAACTGGGTAAGTACATACGGACGGGGGTTTTTGTTGAATCCGACCTCTCCGCTGGCCCGGGCGCAGTGGCTGGTGATTGGCGATGCGCAGGGACAGGCGAAGGGAGCGAGGATTACGGCGGCTGCGGAACTGCCACCGGAGCGGGTCGAGGTGATCTTTGCAAAGGCATTGCAGGAGCACACTGTAACCCATTGGAATAGCGACAAAAAACGTGTCGAAGCGCGGCGCGAGAGACGGCTGGGCGCGATTGTGCTTTCCAGTGGTCCCGACCCCGATCCGGACCCGCAGGCCATTGTGGATATGCTTGTGGATAAGGCTCTGGATGATCTGGGGGCAATTTTCCCGGCGGGATTCCTTGCAAGGGCTGAATTTGCAGGCGTTGAGGCGCTTTCGCACGACAACCTCAGAGCGCAGGCGGACATATGGCTTGCACCGTTGCTTGAGGGCCACCGTGATCTCGATCTGGGGCCAGCGCGCTTTGCCGATGCAGCTCTCGGGCTTCTCGATTGGAACGAGCGGCAAAGCCTCGACAAGATCGCGCCCATTAAGTTCACCTCGCCCGCAAACACCACCCACACCATCGATTACGCAGGCGATGATGCGCCCAGTGTCGAGGTGCGTGTGCAGGCGCTCTTCGGGCTCGATTCTCACCCTATGATCGGAAACACGCCGCTCCTATTGAAGCTCACCAGCCCCGCTGGCCGGCCAATCCAGTCCACCCGCGATCTGCCCGGCTTCTGGCGCGGTTCATGGGCTGATGTCGCAAAGGATATGAAGGGACGCTATCCCAAACACCGCTGGCCCGATGAGCCATGGGGGGAAATCCCCGATCTTCGCACCAAAAATGCCTTCAATCGGCGGTGATATTGGATTATGGGCGGGGGCCGAACGAATACATCGGTTGCGCGAGCGACCGCAAGGCCGACCGGCCGCCGCGGCTTATGCCGCGAAAGCCAAGGCGGGCGGATGCCCGCCGCCCGGCGTTTGAGGGACTAAACAAATATGACCGCCATCATCTATCAGCAGCCGAAAAGCGCCATGCAATCTGGCAAGGCCAAGGTAGACACCTGGATTCTCGAATTCGAACAGAGCGAGAAACGCCGTGCCGATCCGTTGATGGGTTGGACCGGGAGCGGCGATACGCAGGCTCAGGTGAAACTCAAGTTTCCCACGAAAGAGGCCGCACTGGAATACGCCCAGCGTCAGGGCATCGTGGCCCGCGTTCATGCAACGCCGCGCAAGAGCTTGAAAATTCAGGCTTACGCCGACAATTTTCGCTAGGGTATTTGCCCACCCCGCTGCGACTAACCTCGCCTGCGGCTCGCTAAGTCTCGCTCCCCTCCCGCCTGCGGGAGGGGGTTGGGGGTGGGCCAATAACGCTTGAAATCTTTGGCAACCCCCGCCATATGGCGCGTCGGGAGTCGGGTGGACGTTTGCGTTCGCTCACCGGGTCAGGACCGGAAGGTAGCAGCCCAAGTGGATTGCGGCGGGTCGCTCGGCTCCTTATAGTCCTTAAAATGACTGAAAAAATTCGCGTGATCGCTAGCCGATGGGAAACTCCCTTCGAATCATTGGATCGCGGCAAGCTCCATTTGTTGCGCGTCACCTATCCGTCATGTTCATTCATCCAGCATGTCAATGGCGCGCATTATGACTTCTCAGAATACTCCGGTGATGACTATTGTGAGATCGTAGTCTTCAGCGAGACCGATCAGACGGTTTACCGAATTCTGTCAGACGCAGATACGGTTCGTATCCACGACGAGCGAGATTTGGAGCTGGTCGATGAATGGGCGTCAGAAACCGGTCGATCCACAATGCGGTTGACCGGCACGCACCTCCATCGGACGGTTTCGAGTGCAATGAATCAGGACGAGCCAACTTATCTGGTTGTAACCGGCATGGACTGTGTCGAGTTTATTTGCCTGAATGACCCAATAATCGAAGCGATCGGAAAGATTGAGGATAGCAGACCTGCATTGCATTAACCGCCATGACAAACGCTGGCTTAGCGCCTAGCTTGTCAGGTGATGAGTGATTCCGATCCAGACCTGCCCGAGAACGAGGAAGAAAAGGCTCCCAGCGCGGCCGAGCTAGAGGCGGCTGGGCAGAACTCCATGTTCGGGGGCGATGATATGGGCGGAGCGGCAACGCCGCCGCCACCGGCTCCGGCGCCAACGCCAGAGGGAGCAGCACCGAAACCCGGATCCACTCCCGCTGAAACAAATCAGCCCTACCGCGTCCTTGCGCGCAAATATCGGCCTCAGACTTTCTCCGAGCTGATCGGGCAAGAGCCGATGGTGCGCACGCTCGCCAATGCGATTGAGCGCGACCGGCTGGCCCACGCCTTCCTGATGACCGGGGTGAGGGGGGTCGGAAAGACTTCGACCGCGCGCCTGATTGCCAAGGCTTTGAACTGCGTTGGCCCCGACGGGAATGGCGGGCCGACCATCGACCCTTGCGGCGTGTGCGAATATTGCACCGCGATCGCCGAAGGTCGCCATATTGACGTGATCGAAATGGACGCCGCCTCCCACACCGGCGTCGACGATGTGCGCGATATTATCGAGCAGGTGCGCTATGCGGCGGTTTCTGCGCGCTACAAAATCTACATCATCGACGAAGTGCACATGCTTTCGCGCAATGCCTTCAATGCGCTTCTCAAAACGCTGGAAGAGCCGCCTGCGCACGTCAAATTCCTGTTCGCGACCACCGAGGTTGAAAAGCTTCCCGTAACGGTGCTCAGCCGGACGCAGCGGTTCGACCTTCGCCGCATCCCTGCCGAACTGCTCGCCCGGCATTTTGGCAAGGTCTGCGCTCTTGAAGGTGTCGAGGCCGAGGAAGAGGCACTCAACATCATCGCTGCCGCCGCCGAAGGGTCGGTGCGCGATGGCCTCTCGATCCTCGACCAAGCGATTGCCCATGCCGATATGGACGGCGCTGCCGGTTCAGGGGGCGGCGTGAGCGCTGCCCGCGTGCGCGATATGCTGGGCCTCGCCGATAAAGGCGCGCAGCGGCGCATTCTGACCCACATTCTGGCCGGCGATGCGAAAGCGCTGCTCGCTGGAATTGACGAGCAATATGCGCTTGGCGTTGAGCCGCTTGCCCTGATGCGCACGCTGATGGATCTGGTGCACCGCGTGACGGTAGCGCAAGTGTCGGGCGGCGAACCCGATGCGCCTAGCGAAGAAGAACGCGCCGCGCTTGCAGAGTTTGCCCACAAACTTGGCGCGGGCGAGCTTCACCGCTTGTGGCAATTGATGCTCAAGGGCCATGATGAAGTGCGCCTTGCGCCCGATCCGCTGGTCGCGCTGCAGATGGCGCTCTTGCGGGTGCTCCACGCAAGCGAGCTTCCCGATCCCGGCAAACTTGCCAAGCGGATCGAGGAAATCGCCGCAAACGGCCCGGCACCTGCTGCCGCTGCCACTGCTCCAGCGGGTGAGGGCGCACCAGCCCCCGTTGCCAGCGCGCCCGCAAGCTCGGTCGATTGGGCCGAACTGGTCGAGCGCGTTGATGCTGGCGGGCATTTGCGCGTCGCTCAAATCATGCGCGACCGGGTGCGGGTGATCGAGATTGCCGACGGGCGGCTGATCTTTGAACAGGCCGACAACTATCCCGAAGACCCCATTCCCGACATGCGCGATTGCCTGTTTAAACTGACCGGCAAACGCTGGCTTATCGAGCGTGGTTCGGGCGAAGCGCAACCATCCTTGCGCGAAGCTCAAGAGGCCGCAGCCCAGGCGAGCGCGGATCGCATCCGCGCCCATCCGCTGGTACAGGCAACGCTCGACGCCTTTCCCGAAGGCGAGCTCATCGACCCCGAAGACAATGTGGCCCGCGCAAGCAACGCTGGCCGCAAATGGAACTAGAGAAAAGGAAATAGCCCCATGAAAAGCATGGAAGAAATGATGCAGGCAGCCCAACAGGCAGCCGAGACCATTCAAAAGCAGATGGGCGATATGCAGGTCAAACTCGACGCGATTGAGGTCGAGGGTCAGGCAGGCGGCGGCCTTGTCAAAGTGCGCGCCTCGGCCAAGGGCCGCATCCTTGGTGTTTCCATCGACGACAGCCTGATGAAGGTGGAAGAAAAGAACATCGTCGAAGACCTCGTCACCGCGGCCTTCAACGATGCGCGCGACAAGGCCGACCGCGTTTCCGAAGAGCAGATGAAGGAAATGCAGAGCGGAATGGGCCTGCCGCCGGGATTCAACCTTCCCGGCATGGGATAAGCCTGCTGCTCCCCATTGCAGGGGAGGGGGGCGCTTCCCATATTCCTGCTCAGACACTGATTAGGAACGGTCGGCCCGCTTTTGGGTAAGACCGCCATGGAATACGCAAATATGACACACAGCTACCCTCTCCTCCCGCTTCGCGATATCGTCGTCTTTCCCGGCATGGTCGTGCCCCTGTTTGTGGGGCGCGACAAATCGGTTGCGGCGCTTGAGGCGGCGATGGAAGCGTCGAAAGACATCTTCCTTCTCGCGCAGCTTGACCCGGCCTGCGACGACCCGGAAGGCGATGACCTTTATGATGTGGGCGTCGTGGCGCAGGTGTTGCAGATGCTCAAACTGCCCGACGGCACCGTGCGCGTGCTCGTCGAAGGGGCAGAGCGCGCGAAGTTGACCGCGCTCCGCGCTGAAAGGTCTGGGGAAGGCGAATATGTCGTCTCCGACGTTGAGTTGATCGAGCCGGAAACCGTCGCGGGCACCGAAGTTACCGCCCTGATGCGTCAGGTGGGCGATCAATTCGGCGAATATGCCAAGCTTAACAAGAAGATGGGCGAGGACAATCCGGTTGACCTGTCTGAAATCGACGACGCAGGCCAGCTTGCCGACACGATCGCCGCCGCGATCAGCGCGAAGGTTTCGGACAAGCAATCCATCCTGACAGAGCAGAGCCCGTTGAAGCGGCTGGAACTCGTCATGGCCTTCATGGAAGGCGAGTTGTCGGTCCTCCAGGTCGAGCGCAAGATCCGTGGCCGCGTGAAGCGCCAAATGGAAAAGACACAGCGCGAATATTACCTCAACGAACAGTTGAAGGCGATCCAGTCGGAGCTTGGCGGTTCTGACGATGGCGAGGGCGGTGATGAAATCGCCGAGCTTGCCAAGAAGATCGACGAAACGAAGCTTTCCGAAGAAGCCGAGACAAAGGCGAAGGCGGAGCTCAAGAAATTGCGCGGCATGCAGCCGATGAGCGCCGAAGCAACGGTGGTGCGCAACTATCTGGACGTGCTGCTTGGCCTGCCGTGGGGCAAGAAAAGCCGCATCAAGAAAGATATTCCCAAGGCGCAGGAAATCCTCGATGCCGATCACTACGGGCTTGAGAAGGTCAAGGATCGCATCATCGAATATCTGGCAGTGCAGGCGCGCACCAACAAGTTGAAAGGCCCGATCCTGTGCCTCGTCGGCCCTCCCGGTGTGGGTAAGACCTCGCTGGGTAAATCCATCGCCAAGGCCACGGGCCGCGAGTTCGTGCGCCAGTCGCTGGGCGGCGTTCGCGATGAGGCGGAAATCCGCGGGCACCGGCGCACCTATATCGGCTCGATGCCGGGCAAGATCGTCAACAATCTGAAGAAGGCAGGCACCAGCAATCCGCTCTTCCTGCTCGATGAAATCGACAAACTCGGTCAGGACTTTCGCGGTGACCCCGCTTCGGCCCTGCTTGAGGTGCTCGACCCGGAACAGAACGACAAGTTCCAGGATCACTATCTCGAGCTTGATCTGAACCTTTCGGACATCATGTTCGTGACCACCGCGAACAGCCTCGACCTGCCTCAACCGTTGCTCGACCGGATGGAGATTATCCGCCTCGAAGGCTACACCGAGGATGAAAAGGTCGAGATTGCCAAGCGTCACCTGATCGGAAAGCAGGTAAAGGATCACGGCCTCAAAAAGGGCGAGTTCGAACTCACCGAAGAGGGGCTTCGCGACCTTATCCGTTATTACACCCGTGAAGCGGGCGTTCGCACGCTCGAGCGCGAGATTGCGCGGCTGGCTCGTAAGAGCCTGCGCAAGATCCTCGAGAAGGAAGCGACCAGCATCACGATCACGCCCGAGAACCTCGGTGATTTTGCAGGCGTGCGCAAATTCAAGCACGGCATGAGCGAAGACGAAGCGCAGGTTGGCGCGGTCACCGGCCTTGCCTGGACCAGCGTTGGCGGCGAGCTTTTGACCATCGAAAGCGTCACCACGCCGGGCAAAGGCGAGATCAAAACCACCGGCAAACTTGGCGAAGTGATGAACGAAAGCGTCGCAGCCGCCTTCTCATTTGTAAAATCCAGAGCGCCCCAATACGGGATCAAGCCTTCGCTTTTCAGCCGCAAGAACGTCCACATCCACCTGCCGGAAGGGGCCGTGCCCAAGGACGGGCCGAGCGCCGGCATCGGCATGGTGACGAGCATCGTGTCGACCCTGACAGGCGCCAAGGTGAACCCCGATGTCGCCATGACCGGTGAGGTCACATTGCGCGGCCGGGTGCTTGCAATTGGCGGGCTCAAGGAGAAACTTCTGGCCGCCTTGCGGGGTGGGATCACCAAGGTTCTTATCCCCGAAGAGAACGTCAAAGACCTTGCGGAGATTCCTGCGAATGTGAAGGAAGGCCTTGAAATCGTTCCTGTTGCCCACGTCGATGACGTGCTTGAACACGCGCTGATTGACCGGGCAGGGCCGATTGAATGGACCGAGGCCGACGACCTTGCCTTGCACGCTGGCGGGCAGGGCGGCGGACAGGGCACTGCGCCCGGCGTCGCTGGCGGAAGTGTCCCGACCGCGCATTAAAGTGCAGCTCGCAATGGCTGACAGCCGTCACCATCCTGAGGGTGACGGCTTCTTAAGCCGCGTCCTTTAATTGCTTCTGATCGCTTGATGGCATGGCTTTCATGCCATCTATTCCCGCGTGCGCGTAAGCTGCGGCAAAACGCGCGGCCCGGTTACAATTTTTGCTATTTTTGCCTTTGACACAGGGGCAGAAAACGGCTCAATTCGGCGGCTTCCAAGGGGGGCGATTCACTCAAGACACAACTCGCGAAGAGTAAGAGGGGTAAGACGTAATGAATAAAAACGATCTGATAAGCGCTGTCGCTGAATCCAGCGGACTTTCGAAAAGTGATGCTGCAAACGCAGTAGAAGGCGTGTTCGAATCAATCCAAAAAGCGCTTGCAGGTGGCGATGAAGTGCGTCTCGTCGGTTTTGGTACCTTTGCAGTTGCAAAGCGCAAGGCGTCGATGGGCCGCAACCCGCGTACCGGCGAGCCGATGCCGATCAAGGCATCGAACCAGCCCAAGTTCAAAGCAGGTAAGGGTCTCAAGGACGCCGTAAACTGATTTGACGAACGCTCCCGTTCTTTTGGAAAGGCCGCCTTTATGGACGAGGCGGCTGAGCTACAATAAAAAACCCCTCCAGCGGTGGCTGGCGGGGTTTTTTGTTTGCGTCGCTTGCTGTGCGTCAGCGTTCAGCGCGACAGATCGATAAGCGCAGTCGGTGCAGCTTTTGAGCGCGGTGAGATTTGCCACACGAGCTCTTGACCGCGAGCGGTCGTGCTTGCGCCCTCATCGGTGTTGTTGGCCTTGATCTGACCGTTGGTGACGATTGTGAAAGTGCCTTCCATTGTGGGCACATTGGGCATTTCGGTTGCGTCAGAAGATTTTTCCGACATCGCCGCCATACCGCCGAGCCCCGCCATTGAGCCCATCATTCCGCCCATGGGGTTGCTTTCATTCTGGGCAGAGAAGCCGGGCGCATTGACGCGCACAACACCTTCGTCACGAAGGACGATCTGCACAAACGGATTGGTGCTTGGCACATCCTCGATCACCGGAAACATGAAGTCGTGATTGAGAACACCGCTTACCGAATAACGCACATCGAAAACACCGTCGCCCTTGTCGACAACGCTTTCCCAGCCTCGCTGACGCGAAAGCAGTGCGGCCACTTCGGCGGAGGCTTGCGGATCGCTGGTGTCGATGCCGCCCATCATCGCCGACATCTGGGCCGCCTGCTCCTGCGCCTTGGCGGCGCGAATTGGCGCGTTCATCTCCCATACCTCGCGCTGCTCCGCGATTTCGGCCGCCGTGCACTCGCGCGTTTCGTAATTTTCACCGAAACATTCTTCGGCCTCGAATTCTTCGCTCGCCGCGCCCATTTCGGCGAGGCTGGAAAGACCGAGGAAAAAGATTTCGCCCTCATAGGTGAAAGTGAAGCGGTCGTCTTCGAGGAGAACCAGTTCGGAGGTGAATTTGCCCGGTGTGATGAAACATCCGGTCAAAAGCAGCGAGAGGCCGGCAACCAGCGCGGTCGCTAAGGTGCGGGTGGAAGTCAAAGCGGTCATCATGTGTCCCCCAGTAAGCCGCGCCCCCTATTGCGGCGCGCGCGTGGCTACAGCGTATAATGCAATAGCGGCTGCATTAGAAACATTAAGACTTTCGATATCCGAAGAGATGGGCAGCTTGGCGAGGGTGTCGCAATGCTGCTCGATATTGTGGCGCATGCCTTCGCCTTCTGCGCCCAGCACGATGGCGAGGGGCCCTGAAGAAAGGCTTTGAGCAAGCGTTGCCTCGGCCTCGCCAGTCATTCCGATGCGCCAATATCCGGCATCGGCCAGTTCATCCAACGCGCGCGCAAGATTGACGACGCGCACCCACGGCACCGTTTCAAGCGCGCCGCTGGCCGATTTGCCCAGAACGCCGCCTTCGGGCGGGGCGTGGCGGTCTTGCGTGACGATACATGCAGCACCAAATGCTGCAGCTGATCGCAGGATGGCGCCGACATTGTGCGGATCGGTGACCTGATCGAGAATCACCACTGGCCGTGCAGGATCGCCGGTCGCCACTTCGTCGAGGAAAACATCGTCCAAGGGCTCGCATTCAAGCACAAGGCCCTGGTGCGGCGCGTCTTTCGCGACGAGCCGCGCAAGATCGGTAACATCTGCGTATTCCACAGGAAAATCAGCGGGAAGTTCGCCATCAAGGCTGTCGATTCCCTCGCGCGTTGCCCACAGTTTGCGGTGCTTGCGCGCAGGGTTCTTGAGGGCAGCCTCCACCGGATGGCGGCCCCAAAGGCGCACATAGCCCGCGGTCCCCTTACCAGAGCCGCGTCCGCCCTTCATACGGCCTGCCCGGCCTCTCAAAGCCTTCTTGCGATCGCCTTTTGCCATAAAATCTCGCACTAAATGTGTGTCTGGACCCGCCCTTTGCCAGTAGCCCCATTGACAGGCAAGCACAGCTTCGCCAAAGGGGCGCCTCTCGGCAGCAAGGCGCCCGCGCCTTTCTTCATTGAGTGAGCCCCTTTTCGGGTGCTCTTTTCAAGGCCCATGTGTGGACAGGTGGCCGAGTGGTTAAAGGCAGCAGACTGTAAATCTGCCCGCGCAAGCGTACGCTGGTTCGAATCCAGCCCTGTCCACCACTACCCTTTCTCACAACATCCCCGAAAAGCCCTAGAAATCGCGGAAAACCAAGGGTATTCTGCCTTCTGAGGACCGCCCCTGTTCGCTGTTGTTTGCCTGCAACCGGCAGTGAGTGTGGGGAAGGTGTGGGGAAGAAAGTAGGCTTCCCCACACTGCGGCTCTCTCAATTGGCCTCCAGAAATGTGGGGAACGAGAATGGGCAAACTTACGGCGGTGGCGGTCAAGGCCGCTTTGGCGAATCAAGGCACCTATCAGGACGGTGACGGTCTTTTCCTGAAAGTTGGAAAAACTGGAGCGGCTTCCTGGCTCTTGCGTCTCCAACGCGATGGCAAACGACAAGACATTGGTCTTGGTAGTGCGAAGCTGGTGACGCTTGCTGAAGCGCGCGCCAAGGCGGCGGAGCTGCGAAAAGCCGTAAAGGTTGAGAAGCGCGACGTGCTGACTGAGCGCAAGGACGAGGAAGCCGCCAAAGTCACCTTCCGCGAAGCTGCCACCCAATACCACTCGGAGAATGAGGCAGGTTGGAAGAGCGATGTCTACGGACGCCAATGGCTTGCCAGTCTGGAGAATTACGCCTTCCCGAAGCTGGGCGATATGACGACCGGTGGGATCACCGCTGCCGACATTATTTCGGTCCTTACGCCGATCTGGCAGGAAATCCCTGAAACCGCTCGCCAGGTCCGCAATCGCATTTGCGCCGTGCTCGATTACTCCCATGCAAAGGGCTGGCGCTCTACGGAGGCTCCATCGGGCAACAGCAGCCTGAAAGCTGGGCGAGGGCTGCCGCGACAGGTCAAGAAACCGGCAAACCGCAAAGCAATGCCATACGTCGCCGTTCCATCATTCCTGACCGCGCTGCGCCGTAAGCCATCCTATTCGCGTCTTGCGCTGGACCTCCTCATCCTGACGGGCGTCCGTTCGCAGGAGGTCCGCCTTGCGAAATGGGACGAGTTTGATCTCGACCAGCGCCTTTGGACAATCCCAGCCGAGCATATGAAGCGCAGCAGGGCGCACATCGTGCCGCTTTCAGAAGCGGCGATGGCGGTGCTTGTGAAAGCGGAAGCAATGCAGATGGAGGGAGCCGAAGTGGTTTTCCCCGGCATGACAGGGAAAGCCATGTCCAACATGACGCTGCTCAAGGTTATGCGCGACATGCAGGAGCCTTTTCACGTCCACGGTTTCCGCTCCAGCTTTACCGACTGGGCGGCCAACGAGGGTTTCCCCAACGCGGTCGTCGAAGCGGCACTGGCGCACAAGACGCCTGACGCTGTACAGGCAGCCTACCGCCGCACGACATATTTGGGCACTCCGGATAATCCGGGCGCTCGGGTGAAGCTGATGGAGGCTTGGGGAGGCTATTGCTCCGGGCTTGAGGCCCCACAGCAGATAGGTGACCAACGGAAGGGTGCTGCCTAATCTCTTTGGCCCATCAGGTCAGGCCTTGCCGGATCGAAACTCCCTCATCTTAGCGATTGCTCGCCGCACCGGTGGGTCGTCTGACCGTCGGGGATGAACGGATCATCATCGTCCTGTATGACCGACATATCGGGATCGTTCTCATCTATCGTCCACGCAGGGCGAACTTCCAATCGACGCCTTGGTTGGATCAAATCAAGCATTGGAACAGGGAATGGCTTCCCGGGAACCGCTACCGCAGGCGCGAAGGCAAACGTTCCTGCCTTCTGATATGCGCTCAGGAAGCCATTCAAGTTATCCGGCGTAGAAGCGTCCAGTCGCATATAGCGTGACAACGTTGTGAACGTAATTCCGCTTCGCTCATCTCTTGTTCGATAGACCGGTCCAATGTGCATCGAATATGCGAAGGGGTGCTTGACCGAGACTCCCGTTATGATCGAGATCCGCAGATTCTCGTCGCTGCCTTCGCGTCCCCATCGAGAGATCCAATCCTCAAAGATACGTCGGGAGGCATCTGCATCTCGAAAGTGCAGCGCCAAAATTGGCCCTGGCATTCCATCGTAGCCCATAAATGCTGTCCCGTGCCAGCCAGCTTTGTCCCATAAATCCAATTCGATGGGAGAAAGGACGCTCCGGTCTGTGTGCTTTAATTCCTCCGGTTTTGCGAAGGCAGCCGGGATCGGCCCTTTTCCATGCTTAAGCGGCTGGGCTCCACCTATGAGCTTTTCTTTTTGGATCAGAGGCGCTTCCCTCAATGGGGTAAATACACGAGAACCGCTCGTAATATGATCGCCAATCCGAACCGGTGGTTTGGCGCCAAACACATTGAAATTGACAGTCAGCATGTCGCTGAATGTGAAAGCTCTGGAGAAACCGCGCTCGTCTGCAGCGATCTTTGACATCCATCCTTCAATGTCTCGCACAATCGCAAAGCGGCAGACTATCTCGACAACAAGCTCCTGCAACCAGTCGCGGTATCGCTGCATCTTATCTGCACTGTCTTGGTGAAAGTCAGGCGAGTGAGAAATTTCGATATACGACGCTCCTTTGTCCTCGACCAAGCGATGACTGGGAATGGAATCAGGCTCACCATCGGGCAGCACTACAATCCGAAACTTCTCTTTATGCGGTAGAACGTCACTTTCATCACTTGTGGCCATCAAGCTCTCAAGGCTGCCGAGTATGGTCTCAGCAATGCCTACCGATACCGGATCGGTGTGTGATTTGACCCGGATGTTGCAGCCAAGGACATTCGACTGAAATTCAACGTCGGCTTGATCCAGTAACATCGTTTCGCTCGGCATCTGGTCGCCACCTGGCACATTGATCCAACTCTGTAGAAAGTCGCTAAGGTCCTTCTCTGTCTGCCCCTCTGGGCAATAACCTTCTTCGACCAGAGCTTGGTTCTGACCCAAAGTGAACAGGGTCGCCATTCCCGGAATGACAAGATCGTATTCTTCAAAACTGTCGTGAAGTTTCGAAATGGCCCCAAGTTGCCCGACATCGAGATTCAGAAGGAGCAAGCCAAAAGCAACCTCGATAGATATCAGGTCGTCTTCAACTTGATCTGCAATCTCGCCCTCAGGTTGCAATGCCGCAAGAATGAATTTTGCCAGCATCAGCGTTGCTAGAGCCTGCGGCACACGACCCAACCGCAGCTCGGCCCAAGCCAACTGCTTCACGGCAATCCATGCTAGCCAGTCAATGTCTCCATCTTCGCGAAAGTCCATCATCGCATGATCAAGCGCAACCAATGCACGATTCCTCGCCGCCCATCGCAAACCAACAACGCTGTAGGCACTGCCGCTTCCCAGCAAGGCTTCGGTCAATTCCTCGCGGTATTCCCGCTTCAGTAATAACTCTTCCGCTCGCCCAAACCAACGAATAGCCTCATACGGGTTTTCGAGCTCGAGCTTCTGAAATGCGCGCTTGATATTGGCCTGACCTGCCGCACCGTGGCTGCGCCTTTGCCCAATCACATCGGTCAGTTCTGCAAATAGGTTATCAAAGGCAGGGCTATCAACGACGTTGCCAAGCTCACCTAAGACGCTTTCGAGTAGATCGACCGGGTAAGAGCCTAGGGTTTCTGATGCTTTCAAAATTTCTGAAAAATCAGTCCAGCACTCGTCAAGAGCGTCGGTTGCTTCCCCTTGCATTGCATCATGGGTTTTGATGAGTGTCAGATAGGTCTTCGCTTCCAAGGCATTGTTTGGACGCGCTTCATTCTTTGCCAAAGGCTCTAGGATAGCGACCAAGGCGCGCCTCTTTTCGGCAGTATCAACGCTTTCGGGTTCCAGCCTCCCATTGCTGATCGAGGCAACCGTAAGGGAATAGAGGGTATGGAGATGTTTAGCTTCGGAGCTTTGTTCAGTCCCCGCAAGCCTCTCTTCTACTTCGTCGTACAACTTCAAGAATTTGGGCAAATCCTCGAACCACCAAAAGGCTGTCCAAGCGTAGTGATATCTGAATCGCATGGCTTGGGAAGTGGTGCCCAGCTCATCTGCAATCCGTATTGCTTGCTCGAAACGAGCCTCAACTTCAGCCTGGGGTCTTTCCAGCCCCCGCGCTAGAATGGCAGACCGGAAACAATCAGACGCCAATTGAAATCGAGCGCCGACATATCGTTCTGAGTCGGATGTTTGCTTATCCAATTCAGTCAGCTCAGCCGACCTGGCAGCATCCCTTGGTCCGAATTTCAGGATCGTATCTGATTGAGCGCCTTCGATGGCTAGGGCCGAGATCGCCATGCCCAGGTGTCCATTTTCATATACTTTCGCGACGATCCAACTGCGATCAAGAATGACAACTCGAAATGGGTATTCTTCGGAAAGCTGATCTTGTAGCTTTGCCTTATCTTTATCGGCAGCAAACTGGTTCGTTATGAAATAGACAAGATCATATTCGCGTCCTGTGCCAGCGATCTTTTTCACGTCGGATTTTAGCTTTGCCTTCCAGTCTTTTTTCGCGCTGAATGCGAAAGCCCATCGCTCCCTGCCTGCTGATGGATTGCCCACCCACCATCGCTCTGCAATCTCTGCGGCTACAGGATATGTTTCGGCGTCGGTTTTTCCATCACCGCCCCCTGTAGGTCCGGTTTGGATTGTGAGGTTGGGGCAAAGTTCTTTCTCTGCCAGCTTTCGGCAAAAGTCCTCGAATTCAAACTCTTGTTTGCGGGCAGTTAGCGTTTCCAGATGATACTCGAAACTTGCACGAGGGAACGCCGTCGATCGGTCAATTTCGCTATCAGAGAATAAATATGGTCGCTTCTGCCGCATCATTTCGCGCGGCGAAGGAATTGGGTTTAGTGGAGTTTCGGTGCTTTCGGCCATCACGAGCCAATATGGTGAAGGCTTTCCTTTTCAGCAACGGCTCGCCAACCGGCTTCAAATTTGAACCGGTTCTTGCAGGGCAGAATGATGGCACTGCGAATCTGCTAGAGCGTTCCAATGGGGTTCTGTGTAGGGAAGCCGAAGCACTTTTTGAGGTGACTCATGGTCAGACTCTTCAATTCCGGCAGAAGGACTTAGCTCGTTGACCGGAAATCCAGATTCCAGCCCGCATGGCGGAAGCGCGGCAATATTGGGCTTCCTGTATCAATTGCAGGCGACGGCGACACGCCTACTTGAAGCACGGATTGAACTGAAGCCCTCCGCTAATACGATCAACTCCATCCAAGTAATTCTAGAACCTAATTCCGGAAGTGATGCGATCATTGAGGGAGATGAGCGACACGCCATTCAATTCAAACTTCGCAACCGGCCAATAGATCTTGGCACATTTGCGGATGCGGTATTGCCTGACCTGTTTGGCGCGCACTGCGAACAGGTTTGCGATCGATACGAATTGCAAAGCACTCAGAGATTGACGAAGCCCGCAGTTGAGCTCAGTTCAACTCTCGCGTCTGGCGGAACACCAACAGCGGCGGTCGAGAAAAATTTTCAACGCGCAAGAAGTTCATGTCTAAGAGTCTTCATTGAACAAACGGGAAGCGACAGTGGATTTGACCAGTCGTTCCGTGTTTTTGCGAGCCGCTTGCTGGTCGCTGAGCCTATCGACGAAAACGAAATCTCTACCAAATTGGCGAGCCAACTGTTTCCAAGGCTGCCATACGGCAACCAGCTTGAAACGAAGCTGGACCAATTGACTGGCAACCTGATGAAGCGCGCTCGGCAGAACGATTGCGTTGTTTCAGGGAAAGCGATTGAAGAGATTTTGGGTCTGGCCAGCCTTACCGATGCGCAAGAGACGCTCAGGTTAGCGCTTGAAACTGCGTTGACCGCTCGTCAGTACGATCCTGCATTTGACGTGCGCGCGCCGCTTCCGGCATCGACAACTACTCACCTGGAGCTAGTTTCGGGATCGTCAGGAAACGGCAAGAGTTGGGCTCTTTACCGGCTAGCTCAAGAGGCACTTGAAAATCGCCAACCTGCGGTGCTCATTCGTGCCTCTGATCGGTCCGAACTGGAACGTGAGTTGAAGCGCTTGATCGCAATCGAAGCGCTTGATCACGAGAGTCCGATCGAACCACCTGCGCTCGGAAGGCTGTGGCGTCGCCGCCATGGTGACGACGCTTCTAATGTTCTCGTACTCTGGGAAGGATGTCAAAACCCTGAGGAACTCAAACAGCTATTCTACCAGAGCGGAATAGGTGAGGGCATTCGCGCTATAGCGGAAGTTCCGCCGGAAGCTGATGCTGAGGTTTTTCGCGAGATTGGCATCGAGCCATTTCAAATCGGGGAATTTGGGGTCTCGGAGCTTTTCGAAGCCCTGAGTAGAAGGGGGGTAAATGCGGGTGCAGTTCCCTCTTCGATCCGACGGATGCTTCGTCATCCGGTCCTTTGCGGCATCTACGCCCAATTGGCGATTGAGAGCGACAAGTGGAATCCTTCAAACGAATATCTTGTCCTGAATAAATTCTGGGAAAGAGCACGACAAAAAGCGGGCCAGGCTGCGGGCGCTCGCCTTAAGGCTTTGGCCGAAAAAATGGTCGAGAAGGGGTCAAGAGAGGCAACGGACTCAGAGGTCCTTGCGCTTAGCTTTACAGATGAACAGCTTGGCAAACTGGCATCGTCTGGGTGGCTCGAACATCTGTCTGGTAAATGGCGTTTTGCACATGATCGACTGCTAACTTGGGCGATTGCGGAATGGTTGGCGGAGAGGCTTTCGCGACCGAGTGCTGCGGTGGACGAAATCGCCAAGTCTATCGAAGAACTTCAAAACGATTCTCCCGAAGACCGCAATCGCCTCCATGGATTGGGCTTCTTGATGATGGACGTTTTGTGGCTGGCAATCCCTGAAGGCGTCCCGGCAGACAAGCTAGGCGAACTCATGGCGTTACTAGAGGAAGATCGGCTTCACCGATCATCTCACAGTTTTTATCGCGATCTCTGCCCAACGCTTGGTTCGGGTATTGTCGAAGGCCTGCTTGCGCGTGCAGACCTATTGACAGACGATGAAGGCGAATGCGGGCATATCGGAAATATTGCCGCAGCTATCCGTGCCTTGACGCTAACAGATACCGAGAAGGCATCAATTATTCAGAGGCTGTCAAAGGGCGATGAGAACGCTTGGAGATTGCTGCTCCTATTAGGAAATAGATGGCCCTTGGAAGGTCAGCGCGAAAGGGTCTGGGAAGGGTTGGTGGAAGCCTACCGAACGCTTGGGTCGGAGCAGCGCAAGTTTTCAGAATTCGAGATTTTTCGCGACGCTGCCCTTTGCCTATGTCTTCTAGACCCTCACTGGTTAGAGAACAAGATTCTCTCCACAACTGACCCAAAAGAGCTTGGCATTGCGAGCAGCCTCTTGCGCGAAGTCTCACCGGTTCCTGATGAGCAGACGTGGTCATTGGTATCAAACCACCTGCTCGCGCACATGAGCTCTGACGATCACACCCAGATCATCGGATTTATTCGGCGAACCGAGGATAAAACCAAAATTCCCTTCCTCGTCGAACAGATCGAAGCTGGTTCTCATGGCGGACCCGACGCTCTGGTCGCCCTCGCGATGATCGACCCGTCCGCAGCCTTGGATATTATTGCGAGCAAACCGGTCTTGAAATATGCACCGCATGCTGGCCTCTGGCTTCAACGCGTCCTGGATCACTCGCCAGACCGTGGACGCAATCTCATAGACCAATGGCTCATGCACATCGATCCGACGGGCTGCATGCTGGCTTCACTTTGGGCAGCAGAACCGACAGGCGTCGGGTCCGAAACCGTTGCAATTCTCTTGCGATGTCTAGCTGCGGAAATGGTTCAAGAAGGCGGTGGCGACGAGCGCATCATACGTATCTTGCTGGGAGTACTTGGTAGCAGCAAAATTCGGCCCAGTACCGGAAACTCCTTCCGGTCATTTCATGGAAGTCGCTTGGCAAGCGAATTGCGCATTCGATTGGAAGCCCACGCTCAAGGCGCTCGGAATCCGCTTGCCGAAAAAATGTGGAGCGTCTTGCTTCGTATTGATGGTGCCGACTTTGAAACGTATGTTTTGAACTTGCTTGACGGACCGGTCGAAGCTCGTGGGTATGGAGTTGGTTCTGCAATTTTTTCGCCTACACCTTCGGTCATTGATCGGCTCGAGCAGATGGCTCTGGATTGGTCATCGGATTATTCCCAGCAGATGCGAAAACCGATCTGGCGAGCTCTCGTCAGCATAGAGCCTCATAAATGGTATTCACGCATGTTGGCTTTGCTAAGCGCAAGCAGCGAGGTGGAGCGGTCACTTGGCGTCGAGTTGTTCGACGATCTCGGCTACGTCGAAGATGCCTACGCTCTGTTAGATTGCGTCCGAATGTCGGAGGTCGGGGGTGACCTTGAGGCGCGAGCGATTAATCTTGCTGTGCATTACGACGTCAAGGATCCGCTTCTGCTTGAGCGGGCACTCCCAAGATTCCGGAAGGAGAAGGACTCAGAGGGCCATCTGGCCGCGTGCAACGTTCTTTTGCAGGAGCGAGGCACACCGGCGAGAGCAGAATTGGACAAATTCTTGATGGAGCTAACTACAAGAAACAGCTGGAATTCGACAGATATGGAGGTGCTCGCGATCCGCCTCCGACAAGACGATGTATCTGAAGAATTGCTTGAAGCTGCTGAACCCTTCATGCGTCGACCATCGTTCTTCGGCGAACGCATAATCGATCCATATTTAGAACGCGGGCATCAGGAGATTGAGGACATAGTGCTGGATCGTGCATTTGCGCCACCCCAAATGCTGACCAGTGAGCTACCGAATATGATCGAGGCATTGGCTCGCATCAACCTTTCGAAAGCTGAGCAAGCATTCGAACAGGCGTGGCTGGAAACGCCCAAACGTCAACGCTACCTGGTCCCCAGCTCTCGAAAGCTCGGAGCATCCGCCCTTCAAGCAATGCTGAGCAATCTCCCATCCAAAGATCATGGGCAGGATAGCGAAATTGCTTTCCGGTTGATGTGTATTGAATGTCGGCGACGACATGCGGAAGCTTTGCCGATGATAGCCACTCGCTACGGCACAGCCTCAAAGAGCGATCGCGAATTATTGGCTAAAGCGATTTCTTGGCTGCCTGATGCCAAGGCTGAATTGGAGAGGCTCGCCGCAAACGAAAATGATCCTGACGTTCGGGATTTGGTGGAAGGATTGCTGAATCTGCATTTGCAGCGCGCTGAAGCAGTGAATGCATATCGCGCTGATCCGGGTTCCGTTCCGAAGCTTCTTCATGTTTTGGAGATTGTCGACCCTGAGGTTCTTTACCGCATGAGTGACGAATGGAGCATCACGGGGTTAATCCAATCGAGTGGCCAACAAACTGTTGTAGCAGAAGACGTGTTGGTTCGGCGGTTCAATAAGGTCGGCAAGACTCGCTACAAAAAAGTAAGAATCAGACCGCGTATCCATAGCGATGTAGAGCTGAGCCATTAACTTTCAGCTCTGACATATTCATTTTCCAATCTGAATATGGCAACTAACAGCATCATTCGCGTTTTCTGCACGCTCACTGCAGTGTTCCAAGGCTTCGCGGTTCGCGTTTAGTATTCTGTGGGTTGCCATTAGCTCTTCGAAGCCCTCTGGATTCTGTGACCGAATCAACCGCATTCCCGCCTCTAAGATAGTTGGTTCACCCACAGCCTTGCGAGCCATACTCTCGGGCCACTGCCAGCTTTCGGGCATGGCGCGAGCGATAGTGCCGGGCAGGATTGACCAGAGCAAGATACCGGCAGCCAGCCCCATGGCTGCAAAGCGCCATGTCTGGCGCCTCTGTTCGTCCTCGGTGCGGACTCGCCCGACAATTGCAGCGAGCCGACCGGTTGCAGTGTCTAGGTCTTTGCGTCCGTGCCGGAACAGGTCGCTGGCATCGCGCAGCATATCGAGCGAGGCGCGCTTGATCTGAACCGCGATGTCTTCCGGCGTCAGCTCGATGGCAGGCTTGTCACCAATTGCACCCAACGTCTTGGAGACCTGCGCCAACTGATCGGCCATCTGGCCAAGCGTGGCGGTGTAGTCCGGGATCACGATGTCGGCGCGTTCCCTGGCCATATTCTGGACGGTATGTCGCACCATTGCCATTTCGCCTTCGAGGCGGGCGAAGGCTTCAGTTGCCGGATCGGTTTCCGCCAGGGCTTCTGACTCAGGCTGCGGCGAGTGCGGTTCTTCGACTTCGAGGTCCAGTCGCACTTCTTCGATGGGATCGTCTTCCATGTCGTATCTCCTAAATGCCCATGTCGAAAGCGCGGGCGCGTTCGCGGGTAAGGGTTGCGGTGAGTTCGTTTGCGATGCTGCGTTCGGGCTTCGGATCGATGCCGAGTTCGCGCGCCTTGCCGCGCAGCAGGCCTTCGACTTGCGGATCGCGTTCAAGCCCCTTCGCCAGCTCGGACAGCTTCGCGGACACGCGGGCATCTCCTGCCCGGTCACCCTGCTGCTCAAGCTGTTTGCGCGCCGTGCTCAGCCCTTGCCAGTCGCTGACAAAGCGTTCGGATCGCAACGCCGGATCGGTGCGCACTGCGGCTTCATGCTGCATGGCGCGCATGGTATCCTGGCTGCGCCCGCTAGCGGCCTCGGGGATCAGCTCAGGACGGCGATCAAGCGCCTTGGCGAGATCGGCGGCGGCATGGGGCCGGATGGCTTCTAGCGCCTTTCCTGCCTTCTCTAGCGCGTCTTTCTGGTGCGGCAGAACGGGTAAGCCCTGGGCCTGCTTCGTGCCGATATCACCAAGCGCACGGGCGTAGCGTTCGACCGCGCGGCGCTGGTCGTTCTGCGTGTTGGTTTGTGCCGGAAGTGCTTCGAGCTGTCGGGCCTGCGGACGGAAGTTTCCGAAAATGGACCTGGCCTTCTCCGGCACCTTCCGCACCATCTCCACGATCCGTTCACGGAAGCTGATGCCGCGCAGTTCGGCGAACGCCTGTTCGGGTTTGTAGTCGCCCGCCATGTCCTTCCCGCGCTCGCGGCTTAGCGTGCGGACAAGTTTCGACTGGTCCGCAAAGTCATCTCGGCCATGGTGCAGCGCCAGCCCAACGCGATGGCGCGACATGGCGACATAGGCGGAATGGCTGTCCATGCCGGGAGTGGCGAGCACATGCGCGCGGTCCACTGTCATTCCCTGCGCCTTGTGGATCGTGGCGGCGTAGCCATGATCGATATGGGCATAGTCCTTGGTGTCGAAGGCAATGTCGCGGCCATCATCGGTGCGCACGGCCAAGCTCTGTGCGCTGGCCATTGCGACCGTGCCCAGCGTGCCGTTCTTGACCCCGAGCCCGCGCTCATTGCGCAGGAAAATGATGCGGTCGCCCGATGCAAATTGCCGCTCGCCACGCGATGCCGTTATCTTTGCATCGGCCCCAAGCGCGCCAGCCTCGCGCATCTTCCCGCGCGCCATGTGGTTCAGCTCGCGCACCTCGTCATTGGTGTGGGTGAGGATGATCCGGCTGTCGTCGGGGCTGTTCTGGCGTCCCTGATTCCACCGTTCGATCAGCGCCGTGCGAGCCGTTTCGCGGGTGTCGGCGGCATGGACCATGCCGCGCTCTTCGTAGGTCCGGATAGCTTCGCCCGTTCCGCCCGTGGCGAGGTGCCTGGTCGCATCCTGCTGCCAATCGGAAAGCTGGCGGCGGACCTCGGTGATCTCGACCCCGCCGTGGCGCTCGTGGATCGCCCGGAATGCCGCGCCTGCTTCGATGGCCTGAAGCTGCTGCTGGTCGCCGACCAGGACCACCTTCGCACCGGCCCTGGCGGCATGGGACAGCACGCGCTCCATCTGGCGCGTGCCGACCATGCCGGCCTCATCAATGACTAGCATGTCGCGCGAAGTGAGCTGTTCGCGTCCCTTGCCCCATTGATGCTCAAGGCTGGCGATGGTGCGCGAAGCGATGCCGGAGCCGTTTTCCAGACCTTCGGCAGCAATGCCGGAGAGCGCTGCACCACGCACGGAATAGCCCGCGCTTTCCCAAGCCTTGCGCGCCACGCCCAGCATCGCGCTTTTGCCAGTTCCGGCATAGCCGACGACAACGGCAAGACCCTTGCTATTGGTGACATGCTCGAAGGCGAATTTCTGCTCACGGGACAGGACCAGGCCGCGCTTTGAAGCGCTCGCGAATGCGGCGTTACGCTGAATGTCATTGACCGCATGGCCCGTGCTTTGCGCCATTGCGTCGGCGGCACTATGCAGGCGCTGTTCGGTCTTGATCATCGCGCGCGAAGTGAAGCGGTCCTGCCTGCGTCCGTCCTTACCCAAGGAGATCAAATCGGGCGATGCGCGCACCGCATTGTAGGCAGCATCGAACTGCTCCTTGCCGTCGCTATGCCGGTGAACAAATGCGGCAAGATCGCGCTTGGTGAAGGTCGCCTGCTGGTGCGTGATTGCATCCAACGCGAGCGCGGGGTTCGCGATGACCCGCTCGCCGTTGCGCTGCGCAATCGCGCGGTGTTCCTCGATCCGCTCGGCTTCTAGCCCGCGTCCGCCAATGCGCGAGGCAGCAGGACCGATCTTGTCCTGCGGTTCCAGCGCGATGCCTTGCGCTTCCAAGCTGCGATGATCGATCCGCGCATCGATGTCGCGTTCCGCCAGCGCGCGGTTGACATGATTGGCCCAGCGCTCGCGCCATTGTTCGATCTGCGCGGTCCTGTTCCAGTCGCGAACCTTTGCGCCGAAGCCGTTCTTGGTGACTTCCCGCATCGTCAGCATGACATGGGCGTGGGGCTTGGCCTTGCCGTCTTCGCCGATATCCCAATGGACATTGAGATCGGCGATCATGCCTTTCTCGACGAACTCGGCCTTCACGAATTCGCGCGCCAGCTTGACGTTGTCTTTCTTCGACAGCTCGCGGGGCAGGGCGAATTCGACCTCGCGAGCAAGCTGCGCATCCTTGCGCTTTTCGGCGGCCTCGACCGCGTTCCACAAAGTGGCCCGGTCGGCGAAGGCTTCGGGCGCGCCTTTAGGCAGCATCACTCCGGAATGAAGGACGCCCGCCTTGTTGGTGAAATCATGGGTCCTGTCGATCCGCTCATCGTGCAATCGCTCGCCAGCACGATAGGCCGCCGCCGCAACGACACTGCGTCCACTTGACCGTCCGATGACCTTTGCGCTGAAATGAAAGATTGCCATGACGGCAATCCAGTTACACGCCAAACCGCACGTCGGCACGACGTATAAGCGCGCCCTCTCACGATAAAATCCTGATCGGGACTAGGCGGTATCACACTGTCCCGGCGACCTTACTGCATTGGGAAAGCTCAGAGACTATCATGGCTCCATCACACCAACGATGGAGGCACCCCATGCGCAAACCCCGCGATTTTGATTCGGAACTGAAGGCTCTGGCCGACAAGGCCAAACAGTTGAAGGAACGCCGCGTGCGCGACCTCGGTACGCTGGTCACAGCAACCGGAGCGGACGCGCTCGATGCCGAAGTCCTGGCTGGCGCGCTGCTCGACGCTGCCGCCAATACCGACAAGGCAATCGGGGAGGGCTGGCGCAAGCGCGGCGCGGCCTTCTTTCAGGGCAAGTCACGCAACGTTGCGAGCGGACCTCGCCAGCAGCCGGAAGGCAATCTGTCGCTCGACGGCGGCGCGGCATCGGCTTGAGGGAGCAAAGGCACGAACCGACATGCGCGAATGGCAGGTCAAACGACGCGAGCGGACGCGGCAACTGATCGAGCTGGGCGGCCTGGTCGCCAAGGCCGATCTGGTCGAGCTGACCGATGATGACCGCGCCGCGCTTTACGGCGCATTCCTTACCGTTGCCGCCAAGCTGCGCGGGCCGGATGGCGCGCAGGCGCTGGTGCTCTTCCGGCGGAAAGGGAAGCGGGCGTTTGAGGCGGAGCAATCAGGCTGATCGGCAGAGGAGAGCGGCTCCAATCTCTGCAAATTGGAGTCGATTGCTTGCGTCAGCTTTGCGCCCTAATCGAAGACGTAGCCATTCGAGATCTTAGCACCCGAAAGCGGACGTTCTCTGAGGCCATTCCGGCCAAGGAGAATGACGATGACGTATTCACACTTTGACCCAGCTTACCAAAACCGTGTGCCTTGGAACTTCGGAGCGAAGATCGGTCCAAAGCGCCCTTTCAATCAAAAGCAGATTTGGGCGATCCGTTTCTTCCTAGATCGTGAAGAACGAATTCGAGATCGAGCGCTGTTTGATTTGGCGATCGATAGCAAGTTGCGAGGCTGTGACCTTGTCGAGCTGAAGATCGGCGATCTCGTTAGTGGTCCAGAAATCAGAACGCGAGCGACGATCACTCAGCGAAAGACCGGGCGGCCAGTTCAGTTCGAGATTGCGTCAGATGCGCGTGCAAGTCTGTTTGCCTGGCTGGAACTGAGAGGAGGTGATGTCGAGGACTTCATCTTTCCAAGCCGAGTGGATCACTCACGTCATTTGAGCACCCGACAATACGCTCGGCTTGTCGATGAGTGGGTTGAAGCGATTGGCCTGCGTCGGGAGGAATATGGGACGCATTCGCTTCGTCGAACGAAGGCCTCGATCATCTACAAGGCCACAGGCAACATCCGAGCGATCCAAATTCTGCTTGGTCACTCCAAGATCGAGAACACGGTTCGATACCTAGGCGTCGATATAGAAGACGCTCTCACGCTTGCAGAGAAGACCGAAATCTGAGTGGAGAGGGGCGCTGGCTTCGACTGAGCTGGCGTCCGCTTCTGGGGGGAAAGCGGACAATACCTTTTCGACCGCGGGCCGATTACAAAAACTGGCAAAGACGAAGCCAGCGCTCCGTTCTACGCTGGTCTCTGCAAAAACGGAGATCGGAAATTGGTCACGACGTTCCGTAAATCCGAGGCTGCCGCATAAGCTGCGGGTATCACCAACAATGTCAGGAAGGTAGATGTCGTGAGACCGCCGATAATGATGAATCCCATGGGGTTTCTCCATTCCGCAGCGTCTGACTGTGCCAATGCGACGGGCATCATGCCGAAAACGGCAGCCAGCGCGGTCATGAGGACTGGTCGCAGCCGTTCCGGCGCGGCATCGCGCATGGCCGCAGCAGCATCTTTGCCAGAATCGCGGAACTGGTTGGCGCGATCGACAAGCAGGATGCCGTTTTTCATCACGATACCCATAAGCGCAATCATGCCGATTTGCGCAAACAAGCTCATTTCCTGACCCGCTGCCCACATGATGAAATACGCGCCGGAGAAGGATAATGGCGCGGTGAGCATTATGATGATGGGTTGCCCGAAGCTGTTAAACTGGCTTGCGAGGACGATGTAGAGTGCGATAATCGCCAAGATGAAGGCAAAGATAATGGCCTCGCTCGTTTCTGCGAGGCGGCGCGCTGTGCCTTCCATTTGGGTAGACAGTCCAGCTGGCGGTGGGTTGGCGGCAAGTAGTTCCTCTACATCTGCAACGGCAACGCTCAACGGCACACCGGGCGCGGTATTGGCGAGCACGGAAATCTGGCGCGAGCGATCAATGCGTTCGATCTCTGCAGCGCTCAGCGTGACATCGATGTCGGCAATTGCCGCCAGATCCACTAGGCTGCCTTGGCCTGTCCTGAGTGGCAGCGCCTCGATGTCGCTCAGTTGCTGTCGCCCACTTTCCTCCAATCGAACCCGGACGTCGTAGCGGCGTCCGCCGGTCTCGAATGTTCCGGCATCGCTCCCGCCTACCAGTGTCCGCGAAGCTGCGGCGAGATTGCGCGCAGAAATACCGAGGTCCGCCGCCCGATCACGGTCGAGCGCGATCTGCAACTCAGGCCTGCCGCCCTCGTAGGTGGAGCGCACGTCCACGAAATCGGATCGCGCGGACAGTTCACCTTCAAGCCATTGCGCATAGGTATTGATGGTGGCGGTGTCCGGCCCAGTGATGATCAGTTCTATCGCGGTCTGTCCGACCCCTGCGCCCGAAACCCACGGAACTTCCTCCACCGCAACTTGGCTTGCCGTCGGGACACCTTCGAGTGCTGCCTCGCGTGCGAAGGTCATTATGTCGTCTTGCGTCGCGTCGCGCGACCGTTTGGGCGAAAGGCCGACATAGATATCGAGCTCGTTGGTCTTTGGATTGGTCCCGCTGCCCGCACTGACAAAGACGAGCTCGACTTCGGGATTTTCGCGCAAGGCAGTTTCCACCTGCTGCGCTGCATCCTTTGCCCCGGCTATCCCGGTGCCGAGAGGCAGCTTGACCGTGGCGAGAAATTCCGAGCGGTCCGTGGTGGACATGAATGTGCTGGGCACGAGCGCAGCGAAAAAGACCCCGACGAATACGCTGGCAAGCGCGCCGCCTAGCACAAGGTAGCGGCGTCGGATCGCCCAGGATACGAGCCTTTCATAGCGTTGTCGCATCCCAACGTGGAATTCTTCGATCCGCGCGAGCCAGCCACTCTCCTTTTCTTCGGGACGCAGCAACCGGGCCGAAAGCGCGGGTGTAAGCGTGAAGGCAACCAGCATCGAGACGCTGACGGAGAACACGATGGCAAGACCGTATTGAAAGAAAAATCGGCCAACGATCCCTTCCATGAACGCGATCGGCACGAACACCGCCAAAGTCGCAAAGGTGCCTGCCAGAACCGCCAAGGCAACCCGCTTGGTGGCTGTATGAGCCGCTTCAGTTGCGTCAGCACCTTCTTCGACATCATTTTGAACTGCTTCGACGACGACGATCGCGTCATCGACCAGCAGGCCGATAGCGACCGTCAGCGCTAACAAAGTGACCATGTTGATCGTGAAATCGAACGCCGCAAAGGCAATAAAGGTTGCGACTATCGAAGTCGGAATTGCCAGCAATACGATGATCGTTGCGCGCCAACTGAGAAGGAAAAGGAAAGTCACGGCGATCACCAGAACCACCGCGATAAAGAGGTCGAACAGCACGTCTCCAATGGCCTGTTCGATAAAGCGGGACGTGTCGCGCGCGATGACGAAATTGACGCCGTCGGGAGCTGAAGTTCGAAGGCCTTCTATTTCAGCGCGGATTTGTTCGGCCACGGCGACGGTATTCTCACCGCTTTGTTTGCGGACCTCAAGAACGACGCCTGGTTCACCATCGAGCTGAGCATAACTGGCCTCGTCTTCAATCGAGTCTTCGACCCTTCCGACGTCGCCGATCCGCACGGTTTGGCCATTGGGTCGATAGGCGATGGGTATTGCCGCGAATTCTGCCGCGCTTTCTGCTTCGGCGAGTATGCGAATGCCGAATTGGCGTGCGCGCCCCTCGGTGACCAAACGCCCACCGGGTAATTCGGTGTTCTCGCGCTGAATCGCGCCGAGTACGTCATCCGCCGTCACTCCGCGAGCGCGCATTGCTGGTGCATCGAGCCAGATACGCATTTCCCGCTTGCGTCCGCCGACCAGCTCGACCGAACCGACGCCGGGGACGCGCTGCAAACGCTCCTTAACTTCCTCGTCTGCGAAAGCGGTAAGATCGCGAACGGGCATGTCGCCCGACATGAGAACCGAGAGAATAGGCGCAGCATCGGGATCGACCTTTTCTATCACCGGCGGCTCGGAATCAGCTGGCAGATCGGCTCCAAGTCGCGACATCTTGTCGCGCACTTCCTGCGCTTTCAGATCGGCATCTTCCTCGAGTTCGAATTCGAGATTGACGATGCTCACGCCCTCGGCACTGGTCGACCGCATCTGGCGCAATCCCGCAATCGTGTTGAGCTGTTCCTCAATGATGTCGGTAACTTCGCTCTCCACAGTTCCGGGCGAGGCGCCAGGAAGTGCAGTCGTCACGGAAACGTATGGAAACTCTACATCTGGAAATAGGTCGACACCCAGCCGGTTAAATGAGACGAACCCCAAAACGACGAGCGATGCAATCAACATCGTCGCGAAAACCGGGCGCCGGATCGATACGTCCGCGAGCCACATATCAGTTTGCGTTACTCATTCGGCGTGGCTCAACTGGTTCGCCATCACGCAAGTTCGAAGGCGGATCGAGGACCACCTCGTCCCTTACTGCCAAGCCTGAAAGAATGCGCACCCGATCAAGGTCGACACTCTCGAATGTGACTTCACGCCGCCGTGCCTTCCCGCCAGCAACAACGAAAACGTGCGCAGCCGCACTATCTCCAAGAATTGTAGTTCGAGGGAGGATTATCGCTGAAACGGGTGGAACGTCTATTTCTGCACGAGCCGCCAGACCGGAGCTGATGCGATAATTTGGATTTTCAATCGGCAGCCGCAATTCGACCATCCGGCTTTCAGGGTCGACCCGGTCGTTGATGATATAGACTATGCTATCGAACGGCTCATTGAACCCTTCAATATAGACGCGGGCGGGCATATTCCGCCGGAAGGCATCAACATATTCCTGCGGCGCGTTCACGATGGCGGCGACTGTTCCAAGTTCCTGCAATTGGAGCGCCGCTGATTGACCACCCATCGAAAAACGGTTGTTGAGGTAGACCCCTTCATCGACGAGACGAGCGGTGACAACTCCATCGTAAGGCGCTCGCGTAATTGTATCGGACAAAGCTTGCTGCGCGGTGCCAAGCGCGGCCAAAGCCTGTGTTTTCTGCGCTCGCGCGACGGCAAGTTCCGTTTCGACCGCATCGACCTGCGCTTTTGATACGAAACCTCTTGGTGCAAGCGCAATAACGCGCTCGTAGCGCCGTTCTGCCTCGATCGCTTGGGCGTTAGCGAGATCGACGGCAGCCTGCGCCTCGGCGACACGCCGATGGTAGTCGGCCTGGCGGATGCGAAAGAGTGGTTGGCCACGCGATACCCTGTCGCCAACCTTGACGAAAATGCGCTCAACCGGCCCTTCTGTTAGCGCTCCGATCGAGCTGCTTTGCTTTGCCGCAATGGTGCCGAATGCTTTCACTGGCTCGGCGAGCAATTCGGGTTCGACGACCATTGTCCGAACTTTGCGCGGGCCAGACTGAATTTCTTGCTCGGCCTCGTTTTCAGCTACGCCACCGGAGCACGCAGCAAGAGCCAGACAGAAAGCCGTTAGAGTGGCGCGCGCTAACATATGTAGGCACCCCTGCCGCTGGCGATTATTTTGCCGTCCGGTCCGACTATCCGGCTTTCGGCAACCGAGATTTGCCTTCCGACCTTGACCACCTGACCCGTCACAATGAGGGGCCCAGAAGTCGCCGGGCGATGATAATCAACGCGCAGGTCGGCTGTCGCCTTCGCTGTCACACCTTGCGACAGCAATGTGTAGAGCCCTGTGAGGTCAATCAGCGATGCCAGCACGCCGCCATGAGCCGAACCGATCATCGGGTTAGAGACGATCTCTTCACGCCAAGGCATTTCAAGCTCAATTTGTTCGTCCGAACACGACTTTACCGTCAGGCCGAGCCACTGATGAAATGGCGCAATCCGCAACAGCTCGTCGAGGCGCTGGCGATCGATAGGACCTCGTTCCTTGCTCATGATGGCACACCTTGGGGTGGGTGGTGGCGGGTCAGGAAATCGAGGATTGCTGCCGAAAAGGCATCGTTGGCATCACCCACCACCATGTGCGTGGCATTTGCTATGTCGGAATATTCGGTGTGCGGCACCAGGTCGCACAAATGCGCCACCGCCTCTTCGGAAACCAGATCGCTTGATCCGCCGCGAATGAGATGCACTGGTAACGAAAGCCGACTGGCCGCATCGCTCAGCGCATCGAATTGCCGATCCTGATGAGCCGGATCGCTTCGCTTCGTGGTCATGATGTTACGGATAAAGGCCGGGTCCCAGTGCCAGTAGTAGCGGCCATCATCCTTTTTGCGCAGGTAGCGCCGCAGTCCCTCTCCAGCCCCGCGCTTGCGGCGATGCGGCATGTAGCTCGCGATGATTCCCGCCGCTTCTTCAGGTGAAGAAAAGCCGGTATCGACATGCTGTGCCATGAAACCGACCACACGCATCACGCCGCCCGGCTCCATGCGCGGGGCAATGTCTACAAGGGTCAGGGAAGCGAAAGTGTCTGGCGCGAGATAACCCTCGGCAATGATCCCGGCCAGTCCCCCCAGCGAAGCACCAACGAGTGCTGGTTTGCATTCCATGCCTGATGCAATCGCTACAAGATCGGAAGCGAAGTCGCGAATGTCGTATGCTCCGCTCGCAGCCCAATCGCTGTCGCCATGACCGCGCATATCGATCGCGATTGCGTGGTAGCCAGCCGTGGCCAGATCACCGGTCACGCGCTTCCACGCGCGGCGTGTTTGCCCACCGCCATGGGCGAGTAAGACGGGCATCGCGCTGTCGTCACCGACCACTTCAGCGGCAAGGGAGAGTCCTCCCGATCCCTCGATTTTGGTGGTCACGCTCTCCATGTCGCAAGCCACTATATTGTAAATTGCTTTACAGTAAATGACTTTATTTAAATCGATGTTGTGTTAAGGTGCTCTGCATGGCAACCAAGCTCGACAATGATGCCGACGAAAAGGCAGCGGCATTCCTGACCGATCAAGACCGGTTGGTTTTTCTTTTGGAAGAACTGACGAGGCGCTTGCGTCGCACCTTCGACACCTCGGTCGAACAGTTCGGACTTACCCGAACCCAGTGGCGCGCGTTGGCCTATCTCTACCGCACACCCGGCATGACCCAATCCGAACTGGCCAGCGAATTGGAACTGGAGCGGGCAAGCATAGGGCAAGCGATCGACCGGCTGGAAGAATTGGGCTTGGTCGAACGGCGCAGCGCCAAAAACGACCGGCGCGTGTGGCAGGTGCACCTCAAACCCGCTGCAATAGATCTACTTCCCAAAATGCGAGTCGAAGCGGACCAGGTTTATGCGCGCCTGCTCACGAGAATAGAGGACGAGGATTTGGAAACGTTCAAATCTACCCTAGCCGCAATGCAGCGCAATTTGAGCGATACTTAACGGGCTCGGCCGTCGCCCGAAGAGAAGGACATTTTGCCACCTGAATATGGCGCCAAGACCAATAAGCAGAGGGTATTCCGCTGATTGGCGATTAGCGTCGGCAAATGGGTCGTTAGCCGAATGCCTGCTTGACGATCTGACAAAGCTAAAATCGGACAGTCGGCAATTCGGCCCAGTTTCAGTCATTGCGGGCGGCCAGGTTCGACAGCAGAAAATTCTTTAGCCCCATGCAAATCGGGAAATCAGCAAGGATTGGGATAGCAGCGCATTCTTAACTCGATTCGCGCAGATTCTGGTGCCGCTGGCGCGGAAATACGTCCTTGCCGTCGCAACTTCGCGCTCGTCGGTCGCTAATTCGCGCTGGGCGCGAAAATTTTCTGAACCGACAACTGTTGAGCAGTTTGTCCCTAAAGGTTTCGGACCGTCCATAGCCGTTTCAAATCATGCAAATCGTTGAAGATTTGCTCGAATTCTAGCTCAGACTGACCCTTGCGTTGCACCAAAAAGTTCTCATTATGTTCCGTAGAGGGGCTGTCAGTATCAATAATGAGAACGCCCAATGTCCAATACCGAACGCATCATTCGCTTGAAGACCGTGCTCGACCGCACCGGTCTTTCCCGTTCCACCATCTACCGCAAGATCGCCGAGGGCACCTTCCCGTCGCAGGTTAAGATCAGTATCCACGGCGCGGGCTGGCACGAGTCAGCAATCAATCGCTGGATCGCCGATCCCGCTCACTATCGTGAAGAGGAACCGGCGGAGTGAGCGGCCAACAATCTGTCGAGCCGATCTGCGTCCGGGTGAATGACGCTGCCCGCATGATTGGTGTCGGACGCACAAAGCTCTACGAGCTGATCTCAAATGGCGAACTCGAAACCATCAAGATTGGCAAGGCTACACGTATCACTACAGCCAGTTTGCATAGGTTGGTTGAGCGGCATCGGGCATTGAACTGACCGAGCTGCTAACTCGAAATTGGACAGTGTCAAACCGTGCAATTATGTTGCGGTCAGGTGCGCTGCGGATCGCCCATTTATTCAGCTTTTCGATCAAAACGCTGAACCGAACCACCGTTAAATGAACGAAAGTGTGGGGGAGAGTGTGGGGTAAGGTCTGCCTTTGTTCCAAGAATAGAATTGATATCAAAGCGTTATTTTAGCGGTTCGAATCAAGCCCTGCCACCACTGGCTCCCGCCACTGGCTCTCTCGACATCTCGATTGCCATCCATCACAAGCCTTTGCGATGACGCTTTCCTCGCAAACTGTGCAGCCTGTGTGGCCGATTCTGGCCCGGTCGAGTGTGGCGTTGTTTGCCGTGGCACTACCTCTGGGTGCAGTCTTGTTGCTGGCGGAGGCTTCCGCGCTTCCTGCGATCATCGCATTGGCCATGATGAGCGCAGGCATGATTGCAGCCGCGGCTTCGGGTCGCCTTTGGCTAGGGCTGGGCGCGGCTGTTGGTGTCGCTTTTACGCTGCTGCTTGTCGCGAGCGTGTCCGGCCAATCTATCGGGATCGAGCCCCTTGGCGTGGCGCTTGCGATCGCAATTGCGAGCCTTAGCTTTGCTGCGCGCGGGGCATTGTTTGCCCGCTCTGCCGGACCACGCGGCTGGTTGGTGGCGCTCGCCATTGTGGCGGGGGAGGGCGCTGTTGTGCTTTCCGCTGTCATTGACCCCGACCTGTGGCCCGACTGGCTGCTCGCTCTGCTGCCGGCGCAATGGGCAAGCATGGCGTTCGACGCAGCGATTGGTAGCACCTTTGGCACCGCACCTTTCACAGCGCTTGGCGGGACCGCTCTTGCGACGTTGCTGGTGGTGCACCTGTGGCCGCGCCGTTGGACCTATGCAATCATGTTCAGCGTCTGGCTTGGCCTCTCAGCCCTCGTGTATCATTCGCCTGTTTGAGGGCGCCTAGGTTTCCTTTGAATTCACGATCGTTTCAAATTCGTCCAGTTCGTCGAGATCATCCTGCCCCATGATCTGGGCCATCTGCTCACGCAAGAGCGGGTCCCATTCACTGCGCAGCTTCTTGATCAGCGCGATCATTTCCTCGTTTTCCCACGGCGGCGTGCCGAATTCGAAAGCGTTGGCCATCGGGCGCATGGTGCTGCGATCCAGTTCCTCGAACTTTTCGGTCATCGCAGTTGCTCGCTCGCTAGAGATGCCAAGCGCTTCGTATGCCGAGCGGCCCATGCGCAAAGAGCTGTCATAGGTTTCGCGAATGATATCGCGGCAGCCCAGCGACCAAAGCTCGAACACGTGGCTTCGATCATAGGCGCGTGCGACGATGTGGACGTGGGGGTAGTTCTTGGCGACATATTTGACGAGGCGGTTCGTCGCCTCCTTGTCGTTGATCGCGATGACCAGAAGGCGCGCCTTTTCAATTCCTGCTGATTTCAAAAGGTCCGGCCGCGCGGCGTCGCCAAAATAGGTGCGGATGCCAAACTTACTCAGGCGTTCGATCTGCGCAGAGGAGTAGTCGATCACCGTGGTGCGATAGCCGGCGGTTTCCAGCATGCGGTCGACGATACCGCCCACGCGCCCGCGTCCGGCAAGGATAATGTCCGATGGTTCGTCAATTTCATCAAAGGCGCGCTGACGGCCCTTTTGATAGTGGCGCAGGATCACCTTGTCATAGAAGATAAACAACAGTGGCGTGATCAACATCGACATTGCCACGATCAGCAACAATTGATCGGCCAGCGCCTGTGGCAGGACATTGGCGCCAAGGGCAAAGCTGATGAGGACGAACCCGAATTCGCCCGCCTGCGCAAGGCCAAGCGCAAAGAGCCAGCGGTCCTGCCCTGCGATGCCGAAGAACGTGCCCAGCACATAGAGCACGGCGATCTTGGTCGCGACGAGGGCGGCGGTCCATCCAAGGATGGTGGCGTAATTTTCGGACATCAGCGCAAAGTTGATCCCTGCGCCCACCGTGATGAAGAACAGCCCCAGCAAAAGTCCCTTGAACGGTTCGATGTCGGATTCCAGTTCGTGGCGGTATTCGCTATTGGCCAGCACCACTCCGGCAAGAAAGGTGCCAAGGGCAGGGGAAAGTCCCACCACCGTCATCAGCAAGGCGATCCCGACCACCACAAGCAAAGCGGTCGCGGTAAACAGTTCGCGCAGGTCCGCCATGGCGATAAAGCGGAACAGCGGGCGCGTCAGGTAATTGCCCGCAAATGCGACAAAGGCGACGGCCGCAAGGGTCGCAAGCCCTGCGGCCCATGCCGGAAGCCCCGCGAGTATGTTCCAGCTCGCACCATCTTCCCCGCCATGATCGCCCGCTGCGCCAGCAGTATCGGCAGCCAGTTCGGGCAGCGCGAGAAGCGGCAAAATCGCCAGAATGGGGATGACCGCGATGTCCTGAAACAGCAGAACCGAAAAGGAGGATTGTCCGCCTTCGGTTTTCATGAGGCCTTTTTCATCGAGCGTTTGCAGGATGATCGCGGTCGAGGACAGCGCGAGGATCATACCCACCGCAAGCGCCGTCTGCCACGCATTGCCTATGAACAGCGAGTAGCCCGCCATGATGGCAATGGTGATGAGCACCTGTCCCCCGCCAAGGCCCAGCAGATGCACGCGCAGTTCCCACAGTTTCCTGGGCTCAAGCTCCAGCCCGATGAGGAACAGCATCATCACAACGCCAAACTCGGCGAAATGCTGGAGCGCGATGACATCGACGCCAAGCACGTCGAGCGCGGGGCTGACCGCCATACCAGCGATCAGATAGCCAAGCACCGAGCCAAGGCCGAGCCTTGCGGCGATCGGCACGGCGATGACGCCGACAGCCAGAAGGATCGTTGCGAGAAGGAGAAATCCGGTCATGGTGTGAAGGGGCTATGGCTCTTCCGCCACAAACTCAAGACGATTGCGCCGTGGGCCGTGTTGACGGGAAGGCTGTGAGCAATGCTGTGGCTTGGCGCGTGATCTTGGGTTGCCCGCGCAGGGAGGGGGGCCTATCTGTGGCCGCCATTCAGGAAACAACATTCGCGAAGACAATAATGACAACACAGATCCAGTCGCAAAACGAGGGAGGCAACAAGGTGCTCACCGGACGGCCCGTAATCTCATCCACCGGACTTTTTACTCCGGAAGAATCCATCACCAATGCCGAACTCGTTGAAAGCTTCAACGAGTATGTCGACCGCTACAACGCCGCCAACGCCGATGCGATCGAAGCGGGCGAGGTGGACGCGCTGACCTATTCCTCGGTTGAATTCATCGAGAAAGCGAGCGGGATCAAAGCGCGCCACGTGATGAGCAAGGAGCCGATCCTTGACCCTGATATTATGGCCCCGCGCTGGGAAGAGCGCGGAAACGATGAACGTTCCATGATGTGCGAGATTGGTGTCACCGCCGCGCTTCAGGCTCTGGAACGGGCAGGGCGCGATCCCAAGGACGTTGACGCGGTGCTGTGTGCCGCTTCCAATATGGAGCGGCCTTACCCTGCGATGGCGATCGAGATTCAGCAGGCGCTTGGCATCGAGGGCTTCGGCTTTGACATGAATGTCGCGTGTTCATCCGCGACTTTCGGTATTCAGACGGCGGCCGATTATGTGCGCGCGGGCAATGCGAAAAGCGTTCTTGTGGTGAGCCCCGAGATCACTTCGGGCCACCTCAACTGGCGCGATCGCGACAGTCACTTCATTTTTGGCGACGTGGCAACCGCGGTGCTGGTCGAAGACGAAGCGATTGCACCAGCGGACCACTGGGAAATCCTCAGCACCAAGCTGAAAACTGTTTTCTCGAACAACATTCGCAACAATTTCGGCTTTTTGAACCGTGCCGACCCCGACAAAGCGGACAATGCCGACAAGCTTTTCGTCCAGGAAGGGCGCAAGGTATTCAAAGAGGTCGTGCCGATGGTTGCCGAAATGATCATCGAGGAAGCGAAAAAACTGCAAATGGACCCGGCGACACTTCGCCGCCTCTGGTTGCACCAGGCCAATGCGGGCATGAACCGCCTGATTTCGCAGCGCGTTCTGGGCCATGAGGCCAATTCCGATGAAAGCCCGACGGTGCTCGACACCTATGGCAACACCTCCAGCGCGGGCTCGATCATCGCCTTCCATTCGCATAGCGAAGATCTTGAGAAGGGCGATACCGGGCTGATTTGCAGCTTTGGCGCCGGTTATTCGGCGGGCACAGTCTTCGTTCGCAAAGCTGCCTGAGGGCATTTTGACAAAAGGATATGGACGCGGCGCTGGACCAAACAGTTGTTTGGAAGCTCCGCAGTGCCTAAATGGATGACCTATGGCAGGTGAAATTCTCGATAATCAGGGCCGCGGCGAAGCAAGCTGGGGTTGGCCCCCGATCCACCCGGAAGGGCGCAAATATGGCGTGATCGCGATTGCAATTGCGCTCGTTCCGCTTGTGCTTGGCTGGCAAATTATTGGTTGGCCGCTGTTGCTCTTGTCGCTTGGCGTGTTCGCCTTCTTCCGCGATCCGGAGCGTGTGGTGCCGCAAGATGACAAGTCTATTGTCGCCCCTGCGGACGGTCTTGTCACGCTGATTCAGGAGGTCGAGCCGCCTGCGGAAATGCTGGGCAACGATGGCTCCGGCGTGCCCGGCCTTTCGGCAGGTCCCGTGACCCGCGTTTCAATTTTCATGAGCGTGTTCGACGTACACATTAACCGCGCACCGATCGCAGGAACGGTGCAGCGGGTGGTCTATATCCCGGGCAAATTCGTCAATGCCGACCTCGACAAGGCATCCGAAGAAAACGAGCGCCAGCTGCTTCTGATCGAACGCAATGACGGCCTGATGATCGGCTTTACGCAGATCGCCGGACTGGTCGCGCGGCGCATCGTGCCTTTCGTGAAACCCGGCGATACCGTCGCCAAGGGACAGCGCGTGGGCCTCATCCGCTTTGGCTCACGGGTGGATGTCTATCTTCCCGCTGGCACGCAGCCCAAGGTCTTGATGGGTCAAAAGATTGTCGCAGGCGAGACCATTCTGGCCGAAGTGGGCGCAACCGCTCTGCTTGAAGGGATCGCGCAATAACCGTGGCCAAACGACCCTCAGACCCCATCGAAAACCGCGTTGGCCCCAAAGCGGCAGAAGACGAGGACATCTCGCTCGCCCAGCCGATGGACGATGATAGCGAGAGCGTTGAGGAGAAAAGCGGCCTGTCTCTGCGCGCAATGCTCCCCAATGCGATCACGGCGGCGGCATTGTGTTCGGGGTTGACGGCGATCCGCTTTGCGATTGATGAAAACTGGTCTTTTGCTGTTCTGGCAATTTTCGTGGCCGGCATTCTCGATGGCCTTGATGGGCGCATTGCGCGCCTTTTGAATGCGCAGTCCCGCTTTGGGGCAGAGCTTGATAGTCTTGCAGATGCGCTGTCTTTCGGAATGGCGCCTGCGATTATTCTTTTCTTGTGGTCATTGAATGATCTCAGCCGCTTTGGATGGTTCGCAGCATTGGCTTTTGCGATCTGCTGCGCCTTGCGGCTTGCGCGGTTTAATGCGCGCCTCGATATAGACGATCAGCCGCACAGATCCGCCGGCTTTCTGACCGGTGTGCCAGCGCCTGCGGGCGCGGGACTTGCGCTGACGCCGATATGCCTGTGGCTTGAAACCGGTCTCGACCTCTTCCGCGATCCCTTGTTCAACACGATCTGGGTGGCGACAATCGGAGTGCTCTTCATCTCCAACATGGCAACGCTCAGCTGGACGGCGATCCGCCCTCAGCGCGACATTCGGATATGGCTGATCGCTCTTGTCGCACTTGCCTTTGCCGGGCTTTTGCTGGAGCCGTGGTGGACATTCAGCACGCTGAGCGCGGTTTACCTTGCGCTGATGCCCTATGCCCTGCTGCGTTACGGGAAGATCAAGCGGGCGCGGGCCGCCCAAGGCTGATCAGGCGCCCGATCAACGAAGAGACTGAACCGCGCCAAGTTGTGATCGCGGCGCGCCACCAAAGCCGCGTTGACGCCAACGACTGGACTGGCGACTGGGTTGCGGAGCGCGGCGCGCGGTCTTGTGCAGGGGGCGCCGCACTCGAAGCTCGCTCGCCTCGACCTGCGGAACAAAACCGGCATCGAGCAACTCACGTTCTTCAAATACGGCCCAGAACGCAGCGCGCGCCTTCATCCATGTGTCGGTCAGGCTAAGCACCGCGACAAACGCAGCGAGCGACAGGGCGACTGTGATGGAAATGGCGAGCATGATATTCTATCCGTTCAATCTTTGTTCTGCACCCTTGTTCTCTAAGTGTTCTCACCAAGTCAAGCGTTTTGTTCCTTTTGTGTTCTCTTGAATTGAGAAGGCACTAGATTTTGTGTGCGCACACCTCTATGTGCGCGCTTCTCGGATGTAACGGTTCGCGAATCATTGCGTTCCAATTCGTCCGAAATTCACATGAGCAGGCAAACATACCGGTGCCACGGCGGGATCTCCGCCAACGGTCACGAACGCTTGCTCAGAGGACTAACCGGAAAGGAATTATCCTATGGCGACCACAACCGTCACCATGCAGCAATTGATTGAGGCCGGCGCACACTTCGGCCACCAGACCCACCGTTGGAACCCGCGCATGAAGCCGTATATCTTCGGCGCACGCAACGGCGTTCACATTCTCGACCTTTCACAAACCGTTCCGCTGTTCGCGCGCGCTCTCGACTTTGTCGAGCAAACCGTTCGCGCAGGCGGCAAGGTTCTGTTCGTTGGCACCAAGCGTCAGGCGCAAGAGCCGATCGCTGAAATGGCTCGCCAGTCGGGCCAGCACTTCGTGAACCACCGTTGGCTGGGCGGTATGCTCACCAACTGGAAAACCATCAGCGGTTCGATCAAGCGTCTCAAGACCCTTGAAGAGCAGCTTTCGGGCGACACCAGCGGCCTCACCAAGAAAGAGGTTCTCAACCTCACCCGTGAGCGTGACAAGCTTGAGCTGTCGCTCGGCGGTATCCGCGACATGGGTGGCATTCCGGACGTGATGTTCGTGATCGACGCGAACAAGGAAGACCTCGCCATTAAAGAAGCGGCTGTTCTCGGCATTCCGGTGATTTGCGTGCTCGACACCAACACCGATCCAACCGGCATCGCTTTCCCGATCCCCGGCAATGACGATGCAAGCCGTGCTGTGCGTCTCTACTGTCAGGCAATCGCTGACGCTGCCAACGCTGGCCGTGGCCAGGCTGTTGAGCAGTCTGGCGAAGACTTCGGCGCGATGGACACGCCGCCAGCTGAAGCTGCTGCTGAATAAGCACCGCATTCTTGCAGCGCGTCAATGCGCTGTCACAAATCCAATCTAGCGCGCCGGGCAAGCCTCAACTGAGCGCTCCCCGGCGCCCCTAAACTTAAAGGAAATCACCATGGCTGCTTTTACCGCTGCTGATGTGAAGAAACTGCGCGAACTTTCTGGCGCAGGCATGATGGATGCAAAGAAAGCCCTGACCGAAGCCGATGGCGACATCGACGCAGCGGTTGACGCTCTGCGCGCCAAAGGCCTTGCAACCGCACAGAAGAAATCGAGCCGGACCGCTGCTGAAGGTCTTGTTGGCGTTGCCGTTGAAGGCACGCGCGGCGTGGCTGTTGAAGTCAACTCGGAAACCGACTTCGTTGCGAAAAACGACAAGTTCCAGGATTTCGTGCGCAAGACGACCCAGGTTGCTCTTGGCGTTGAAGGCGACGATGTCGAAGCTCTGAAAGCTGCAAGCTACCCCGACGGTGGCACGGTTGCTGACAAGCTCACCGACAACATCGCAACCATCGGCGAAAACCAGCAGGTTCGCCGCATGAAAACCGTCACCGTGAACAGCGGTGCGATCGTTTCCTACGTCCACAACGCGGCGGCCGAAGGCCTTGGCAAGATCGGCGTTCTGGTTGCTCTGGAAAGCGACCTTGGCGCAGACGTGCTCGAGCCGTTCGGCAAGCAGCTTGCCATGCACATCGCCTCGATGTTCCCGCAGGCCCTCAACGCTGATGGCCTCGACGCAGACGTGATCGAGCGTGAGCGCAAGATTGCACAGGAAAAGGCAGCCGAAAGCGGCAAGCCTGAGAACGTGCAGGAGAAAATGGTCGAAGGCGCGATCAAGAAGTTTGCGAAAGAAAACGCGCTTCTCAGCCAGATGTTCGTGATGGACAACAAGACGAGCGTCGAAGACACCGTCGCCAAGTTCGGCAAGGACAATGGCGGTTCGGTCGTCCTCAAGGACTACGTCCGCTTCCAGCTCGGCGAAGGCATCGAGAAAGAAGAGAGCGACTTTGCAGCAGAGGTTGCAGCTGCTGTTGGCGGTTAATCGCTAACCCACGCTTTCAAGAAAATTGAAAAGGCCGCCGCGGGGGAAACCTTGCGGCGGCCTTCTTCGTTGATCCGCTCGAATCTTCTCGCAAAACTGGTGGGCGAGCGCACGCGCCCTCTTGGCATCTGTCCCCCTCGCGGATAAGGCCTAGCGCCAAGCATTTGACCTGCCAAGAAAGAGCCCAAGCAGCCATGACACTTCCCCCCATCAAACGCGTTCTCCTCAAGCTTTCGGGCGAGGTGCTGATGGGGAGCCAGGAATATGGCATTGATCCTGAATATGTCGCGCGGCTGGCTGAAGAGGTGAAGGCAGCAAAAGACAGCGGGATCGAGGTGTGCCTGGTTATCGGCGGGGGCAATATCTTCCGCGGGATTGCAGGCGCGGCCAAAGGTCTTGACCGCACCACGGGCGATTACATGGGTATGCTGGCGACGGTCATGAACGCGCTCGCCATGCAGAACGCGCTGGAGCAGCTGGGCGTGCAAACCCGCGTGCAGTCGGCAATCCCCATGTCCAGCGTGTGTGAACCTTATATTCGCAGGCGTGCAGAGAGGCACCTTGAAAAGGGCCGGATCGTGATCTTTGCCGCTGGCACGGGCAATCCGTTCTTTACCACCGATACGGGCGCTGCTCTTCGCGCGGCGGAAATGAATTGCGATGCGCTGCTCAAGGGCACTAGCGTTGATGGCGTTTACGACAGCGATCCCAAGCATAACCCCGATGCCACGCGCTTCGACACGATCACTTACGACCAGGTTCTTGCGGACAATCTCAAGGTGATGGACGCAACCGCTGTTGCGCTTTGCCGTGAGAACGCCATTCCGCTAGTGGTCTTTTCAATCCGCGAACGAGGCAATGTTGCCAAAGTGCTCTCGGGCGAGGGCACACAGACAATTGTACAAAAGGATTAGAAAGTTAGATCATGCCGACATACGACAAATCTGACATCGAACGCCGCATGGCTGGCGCCGTTGAATCGCTGAAAGGCGACCTTTCGGGCCTTCGCACAGGCCGCGCCAACACTGCGCTGCTCGATCCTGTGGTGGCCGAGGTTTACGGCGCGATGATGCCGCTTTCCCAAGTTGCAACTGTGTCTGCGCCTGAGCCGCGGATGCTTTCGGTGCAGGTCTGGGACAAAAGCAATGTGAGCGCGGTGGAGAAAGGGATTTCCAAAGCGAACCTTGGTCTCAACCCGATGACCGATGGCCAGACGATCCGCCTGCCGATGCCCGACCTTACCGAGGACCGTCGCAAGGATCTGGCGAAACTTGCCGGTGAATATGGCGAGAAGGCCAAGGTTGCCGCGCGCAATGTGCGCCGCGACGGGATGGAAAGCCTCAAGGCCGACGAAAAGGCCAAGGAAATTTCCGAGGACGAGCGCAAGCGTGCGGAAGACGAGGTGCAGAAGCTCACCGACAAATATGTCGCTGAAATCGACGCAGCGATTGAAAAGAAGGTTCAGGAAATCCTGACCCAATAAGATTGCCCCTGCGTAAAGCGGGCGCGGGTCGAGAGGGAAATGGGGCACGGTTTGGAGAACGGCGACGGGAAAAGCGGTGCCCGAAAAGGAGCAAGGCACGTCGCTATCATCATGGATGGCAATGGCCGCTGGGCAAAGAAGCGCGCCCTTCCGCGCGCCATCGGCCACCAGCGCGGGGTCGAGGCGGTGCGCCGTCTTGTCCGCTCGCTCGAGCCGATGAACCTCGACTGCCTGACGCTTTACGCCTTCAGCTCGGAAAACTGGAAGCGCTCGGAAGACGAGGTCGATGACCTCATGAATCTCATGCGCAAGTTCATAAAGTCGGACTTGGCCGAGTTCGTCGCGAACGATGTGAAGCTCAAGATTATTGGCGATTGGCGCGGTCTTGCGTCCGATATTGTCACGATGCTCGAGGATGCCCTTGCGCAGACGGCCAACGGCAAGCAGACGCTTGCAGTGGCGCTAAATTACGGCGCGCAGAACGAGATCGCGCGCGCAGCCGCAAAAGCAGGGTCGATTGGCGAGATCACGCCTGAAAGCATCGCTGCACATCTCGATACAGCGGACCTGCCGCCGCTCGACCTGTTGATCCGCACCAGTGGCGAGATCCGGTTGAGCAATTTCCTGCTGTGGCAATCGGCCTATGCGGAGATGCTTTTCGTCGATACGCTGTGGCCCGATTTCAAGCCCGAGCATTTGGCCAAGGCTCTGGAAGACTTTGCGCAAAGGGAGAGGCGCTTTGGAGGAAGATAGCGGCCCAGTCGGCCACGAGCCGGTCAAACAGGGTCCATCGGGCACGTCGGATCTGCTCGTTCGCTTTGTATCGGCGGTCGCGATGATCGGACTTGTCGTGATTCCGCTCTGGCTGGGCGGCTGGTTCTGGATCGGTTTCGTGGTGCTTCTAGCAGGGCTTGTCCTGTGGGAATGGAACAAGCTCGTGCGGGCCTTCGATGTGTCGTCCGTTGCAGAGGTTTTCTGGCAGTTTGCCGGTACGATCTACGTTGGCGGCGCCGCGATTGCGATGATTGCCGCGCGCATCGGCTGGGGTTTTCTGTTCGGAGAGCCAGCCCAGGCTTACAATCCGTGGGCGGTTCTGCTCGTCTATTTTGCGCCGATTGTTGCCGTTGATGTTGGTGCATATTTCTCAGGTCGTCTCATTGGTGGCCCGAGAATTGCCCCGTCGATCAGCCCTTCGAAAACCTGGGCTGGTCTTGCTGGCGGAGCGGTGGCTGCTGCGATTGTCAATCTGGTGATCGGGGGCACAGGTTTTGGGCGCGAAGGTGCATCGGTCACCTTCATCCTCGGCACTATCGCAGGTGCGATTGCCGCCGGCATTCTGATTGCTGTCATTGCGCAAGCCGGAGATTTCTTCGAAAGCTGGATGAAACGGCGCGCCGGGGTCAAGGATTCGAGCAATCTCATTCCCGGCCACGGCGGCGTTTTCGACCGACTTGATGGCTTTATCGCCGTGTTCTTTATCCTGTTCCTAGTCACTCTCATCCAAGCGGCAATGTGGCCCCAATGACCCGTTCGATCACTCTCTTAGGCGCGACTGGTTCCATCGGGGCCTCGACGCTTGATCTGATCCGGCGCAATCCGGATGATTGGCAGGTCGAGGCGCTGACCGCGAATTGCTCGGCCAAGGAGCTTGCGGCTCTGGCGCGCGAATTCGGGGCGAAGCTTGCGGTTGTAGGCGACGAGAGCTGTCTTGCCGAATTGCGCGAGGCGCTCTCGGGAAGCGGGATTGAGGCCGCGGGCGGGGTGGAGGCCCTGTGCGAGGCGGCCCGGCGCCCGGTTGATATGACGGTCGCAGCAATCGTTGGCTGCGCTGGTCTTGCGCCTACCATGGCGGCAGTGGAGCGCGGCGGAACGATTGCGCTTGCCAATAAGGAAGCGCTGGTATCAGCCGGCAGCGTGATGACCTCGGCAGTCGCAAAGCACGGTGCAACGCTGCTTCCGACCGACAGCGAGCACAATGCGATCTTTCAATGTCTTGCGGGCGGCAAGATCGAGGATGTTGCGCGCATCACCCTGACAGCCAGCGGCGGCCCTTTCCGCACGTGGGACAAGGCCGCGATTGAGGCGGCGACGCCTGAGCAGGCTGTGGCGCATCCCAACTGGTCGATGGGCGCCAAGATCAGCGTCGACAGCGCGACCATGATGAACAAGGGCCTCGAATACATCGAGGCGCATCACCTCTTTCCCGTCGGGCTTGATCGCTTGAAGGTCGTGGTGCACCCGCAAAGCGTCATTCACTCCATGGTCGAATATCGCGACCGGTCGACGCTGGCGCAGCTTGGGCCATCGGATATGCGCGTGCCGATTGCCTCCTGCCTTGCCTGGCCTGACCGGATGGAGACGCCCCTAAAGCCGCTCGACTTGGCTAGCATTGGTGAGCTGACGTTTCAGGCCCCCGATGAAGAGCTTTTCCCTGCGACCCGAATTGCGCGCGAGGCGATAGAGGCGGGCGGGGCGGCCCCTGCCATTCTCAATGCTGCAAACGAGATCGCTGTCGAAGCGTTTCTGGCTGGTCACATTGGGTTCAGCCGGATTACGGCAGTAGCGGAAGAGACCTTGGCGCGCTATGACGCGTCGCCGCCTGACAATTTGGAAGACATATTGGCGGTAGACAGCGAGGCGCGCAAACGCGCCCGTGAGGCTTTGGAGACCGCGCCCCTTGTTTGAATCGCCCCCTTTCTGGATGTATTTCATCGGCTTCCTGCTCGTGTTGGGGCCACTGGTGACCGTTCATGAACTTGGCCACTATCTCGTCGGGCGCTGGTTCGGCGTGAAGGCGGAGGCTTTTTCCGTCGGATTCGGCAAAGAGATCGCCGGATGGACCGACAAACAGGGCACGCGATGGAAACTTTCGTGGCTGCCGCTTGGCGGTTATGTCCAGTTCAAGGGCGATATGAACCCGGCAAGTATACCCGCCCCCAATTCGCCCGTGGACCGCAATGCCAATGACGGCAGCTTCCAGAACGCGGCGCTGTGGAAGCGCGCTCTCATCGTGGCGGCGGGGCCGGTGACCAACCTGATCGTGGCGGTGATGATTTTCGCTGCCTTCTTCGCGATTTACGGCAATCCCACCATCGTCGGCGCTGAAGATTCGCGCACGATCGGCGAGTTTGGCGAGCAATCGGTGGCACAGGAAGCCGGGCTTCAGATCGGCGATACCATCACCGAAATTGATGGTGAGGAAATGGCCGATTTCGACGCGATCCGTACCGAAGTCATGCTCCATCCTGATCGCAGTATGGTCATCACGGTTATTCGCGATGGCAATGAGATGGACATTCCGGTCACCACTGCCCGCGTTGAACAGGCTGACAGCTTTGGCAATGTGAGCGAGATTGGCCAATTGGGCGTCGCTCCCGCTGGCGGACGCTATGAGTTTGAAGAGGTGGGACTTCTTGCGTCTGTGCCCCTCGCGCTTGAGCGATGCTGGGACATTACCGAGATGATGGTCACCGGGATCAAGCAGATCGTCACCGGCGAACGTTCGATCAAGGAGCTGGGCGGGCCAGTGAAGATCGCCAAATATTCCGGCGAACAAATGAGCTTGGGCTTCCTCGCCTTCGTCAATTTCGCCGCACTCATTTCGCTTAACTTGGCATTCATCAACTTCTTGCCAATCCCTGCACTCGATGGTGGCCACCTGGCCTTTTACGCCGCCGAAGCGGTTCGCCGTAAGCCGGTCGGGCCTCAGGCGACCGAGTGGGCCTACCGTGCAGGCATCGCAGTGGTTCTGGTCTTCATGGTCGTGGTCACGGTGAATGACGTGACCGGGCTGTTGCCATTAGGATGATTTGAGGCCTTGCTTGAGCGCGAGGCTTGGTTAGAGGAGCGATTTGCCGAAGAAAGCGAACGGGTCGGCGGTTATTCGCCGGTCATAGCGCGCTTAGTCTCCTTGACCCGCGTAAGGCGCATCGGGCAAAGGCGACTGACACGTTCTTGGGGGAAGCAAGGCCCGCGTGGAGGCAATGTCTCCGGGCTGCGCTTGAAAAACACATCGGGGCGATGGTTTAGGTACGGATTGGACGGGATATAACATCCATGAATCTTAGTGAGCAAGCAGGCGTCCGGTCTGTGGTTTTGAATAATGCCAAGGCAAAGAACGCCGTGGGCCGCTTTAGTCTTGCGCTGGGCAGTGCAACGATGCTGGCCGGTGTGCCGGTCGGCGCTTATGCGCAAGAGCAAGACGGGGCGCAGGGCGATGCCGTGACGCCTTCAAGCCAGACCGCGCAAACTCCGGCACCTGCTCCCGCACCGGCGACCAACACGATCCGCTCGATCAGCGTCGTGGGCGCAGAGCGTCTCGAGCCGACAACGATCCTTTCCTATATTCGCCTTCGCGTGGGCCAGGAATACACCTCGGCTGCTGCTGACGAAGCGTTGAAGGACCTTGGCGCGACCGAACTTTTCGCCAATTTCTCGATCCGCAATGATGCCGGCAATGTCGTCATCAATGTGACCGAGAACCCCGTGATCAACCGGATCGTGCTTGAGGGCAACGACCGGATTGATAACGACAAGATCCTGCCTGAAATCCGCCTTGCACCGCGCCAGATCTTTACCCGGTCGAAAGTGCGCGCAGACGTTGCGCGGATTATCGAACTTTACAAGCGTCAGGGCCGGTTTGCTGCCACGGTCGAACCACAAATGGTTCAGCTCCCGCAAAACCGCGTCGACATTGTTTTCGAAATCGAAGAAGGTCCCAAGTCCAAGGTTCGCCAGATCAATATCATCGGGAACGAGGTTTTCTCCGATGGCGATTTGCGCAGCGAGATGGTGACGAAGCAATCGCGCTTCTTCCGCTTCTTCAGTTCGAACACCAGCTATGACCCTGACCGGCTCGCCTTTGACCAGCAAAAGCTGCGTCAGTTCTATCTGACCAATGGCTATGCCGACTTCCGCGTTGTTTCTGCGGTCGCAGAGCTTACGCCTGACCAGCGCGACTTCATCATCACCTACGTGGTCGAAGAGGGCGAGCGCTACAATTTCGGCGAGGTCGAAGTTGAAAGCCAGCTGCGCGACTTTGACAGCGATACGATCCAGGCAGGCCTGGCAATCAAGAGCGGCGATTTCTACGACGCGAAGAAGGTCGAAGACACCGTCGAATCGCTGACAGAGCTTGCGGGCCGCTTCGGTTACGCTTTTGCCGACGTTCAGCCGCGCTTTAACCGCAATCCCGAAGACCTGACGATGGATATCAACTTCATCCTGCGTCAGGCACCGAGAGTTTATGTCGAACGCGTCGACGTCAACGGCAATACGCTGAGCCAGGACAAGGTTATCCGCCGCGAGTTCCGCCTGTCCGAAGGTGATGCCTTCAGCTCCATCGGGGTTCAGCGGACCACCGCGCGGATTAATTCGCTTGGCTATTATCAGGAGAATTTCGAGGTCACGCAGGTCGAAGGCTCGGCCCCCGACCGGATTGTGCTCGAAGCGAACGTCGAAGAGCAACCCACGGGCGAACTGCAATTCTCCGCAGGCTTTTCCTCGATCGAGCGGTTCATTCTGGCCGGCTCCATCCGTCAGCGTAACTTCCGCGGGCGCGGGCAGACAGTGGGCCTCTCGCTCAACCTTTCGCAATTCTCGCGTTCGGCGCAGTTGAGCTTTACCGAGCCTTACCTGTTCGACCGCAACATTTCGGCTGGCGCTGATATTTACCGCCGCGATTTCAACAGCTTCAACCGCTTTGATCGCACGCGCGAGAATACCTTTGAACAATCGACCACCGGCGGTTCGGTGCGTGTTGGTGTGCCGCTGACCGAATTCATGTCGCTCGTTGGCAGCTATACGCTCAACTACGACGAGGTGAGCCTCGATGAATCGCAGTTCTTCACCGACAACAATGGTGACGGCATTCGTGGGAACAGCCCCGATGATACCTGCGACACCTTCCGTTCGGGCCGGTTCCTGTGCGATCAGCTAGGCAACCGCTTGAGCTCGATTGCAGGGCTTAGCCTCAACTACAACACGCTCAACAACGGTTTCCGTCCGACGCGCGGGCGCCTGATCTCGCTCAGCACCGAATTTGCAGGGCTGGGCGGCGATGTGCGCTATCTTCGTTTCCGAGGCAAAGCGCAGCAATTCTGGAATGTCTTCAATTCCGGCTTCATCTTCTCGCTTTCGCTTGAAGGCGGCACGATCCATCCGCTGCGCGAGCGTCCCGGCGTTGGCGTTGACGACGTCTTCCTTACCGACCGCTTCTTCTTAGGCGAGCCACAATTCCGCGGCTTTGACATTCGCGGTGTTGGCCCGCGCGTGCTGAGGCAGGGGGCGATCCCTGATCCGACCAACGTCAACTTCGCCTTGCTTGATGATGATGGCAATATTGTCTTCAACGAAGAGCGTGACCGCGTGCGCGATGACGCGCTTGGCGGACGTCACTATTATCTGGGCCGTGCCGAGATTGAAATTCCGCTTGGCACCGGCGCGCGTGAGTTGGGCCTTCGTCCGTCGATCTGGATGGATGTCGGCGCGCTTTGGAACATTGAGACGCCCGTTCTCAATTCCACCGACCTTTTCTCCGAACGCGTCGAAACGATTGTGACCGACGCAGACGGCAATGAAACGACCGTCGTCACCTTCGAGACGACCGAGAACCCGATTGCAGCAGACGGTGTGACACCCAACACGCCAAGCTCTGCCAACATTCGCGAGATTTTCGTCGGCGATTCGTCGAGCCCTCGCATCACCGCCGGGATCGGGGTGAACTGGAATTCTCCCTTCGGCCCGTTCCGCATCGACGTCGCTCAGACCATTCGCAAGGTCGAGGGCGACGATGACAAACAAATCACGTTTAACGTAGGAACCCAATTCTGATGAAACGCTTTATCAAAACCCTCGGCGCAGCAGGTCTTGCTGCTGGCGCACTTATCGCAGCAACCCCGGCTGCCGCTCAGGTCCAGGGGCAGATGGCAACCGCGGATATCAGCCGCGCAATCCTTGGCACGACCGCTCTGCAAACCGCCTACAACCAGGTCGGCACCACCTATGCAGCGCAGATCGAACAGCGCGCGACCAAGCAACAGCAGCTGACGCAACTGCTTCAGCCGTTCGATTCCAATGGCGACGGCCAGCTTGCCGAAAGCGAGCTTGCAGGCGTCCAACAATCGCCAAACTTCAGCCAAATTCAAACGCTTGAGCAAGAGATCGCCGGTCTCAACAATCAAGTGAATGCAGCGCGCGTTTATGCTGTCGAGCAAATCTTTGCGCAGTATCCGGCCGCACTGACCGAAGTGGCACAGGCGCAGAACGTCGCGATCGTGTTCCAGCCCGACATGCTGCAATACGCAGCCCAAGGCGCAGACATCACCAGCGCGATTACGACGTCGCTGAACGCAAAAGTGCCATCGGTCGAGATCGTTCCGCCAGCGAACTATCGTCCCAACCAGAACGCAGCGCAGATCTTCCAGGAAATCCAGCAAACGCTGCTTCGCGCGCAGATCATTCAGCAGCAGCAAGCCGCTCAGCAAGGTCAGCAGCAAGCCGCGCCAGCGGGTCGCTAAGGCGCAATCGGGCAAATAGGGGCGAGGCATGAGTGAGAGTGAAAAACCGTCGCAGCCGATCACCGACTACGACATTCACAAGATTCTGAAGGCCTTGCCGCACCGCTACCCGCTTTTGCTGGTGGATCGGGTGCGCGAAATTCATCTGAACGAGCGCATCCACGCGGTGAAGGCCGTCAGCATGAATGAGGAGTTCTTCCAGGGGCATTTCCCCGGCGCTCCCATCATGCCGGGCGTGCTTCAGATCGAAGCGCTGGCGCAAGCGGCTGCCATCCTCGGGATTGAGACGCTTGAACTGGCAGGGACGGGCAAGCTCGTTTTGTTCATGGGCATTGATAGCGCGAAATTCCGTACACCTGTGACACCGGGCTGCCTGCTCGACCTCAAGGTTGAATTTCTGCAGGCGCGCCGCACGATCTACAAGTTCAAGGGCGAGGCGAGCGTCGATGGCAAAGTCACCTGCCAGACCGAGTTCACCGCGATGATCGCCGATCCGCCCGAAGGGTAATCTCACAACTCAGCTTGCAATTTTTTGGCGCGGCGTTATGTGCGCGTCTTTCCAGTTTTATAGCACCCCCGGTCGGTACCGGGGCAAGCTCTCGAAGGATAAAGACGATGAAAGCCGAAGGGCACCCAGAATATCACACGATCACGGTCAAGATGACCGATGGCACCGAGTTTCAAACCCGCTCAACCTGGGGCAGTGAGGGCGATACGCTCGCGCTTGAAATTGACCCCACCAGCCACCCAGCATGGACCGGCGGCAACCGCCAGATCCAGGAAGGCGGCCGTGTGGCAGCGTTCAACAAGCGTTTCGGCGGTCTTACGCTCAAGAAGTAAGCGCTCATCGCTCTAACATCATGAAGAGGCGGCCTGTTGCGGGCCGCCTTTTTTGTTTTTGGCTCACCCTACGGGTGTCACCACGGCCACGGCCTTTCGCGGTACCATTTGGTGATCACATATTTCATGCCCTTGCGCACCTTCATACCGTGGTGGAGCGTATTGGGGTTGAGCTCGCCATTGGAGCGCTTGTTGTTCCAGCACACGAGTTTGCCGATCTCTGGCTGAAAGGTTTTGCCGATGGTCTTGAACCGGGTCGCGCCGCCCGCTTCGACCTCGTTGAGGTAGACCATGAAGGTCCATGTGCGCTGTCCCGATTCGCTGCAGAACTTTTCGAAATCCGGCGTGCCCGGCGTGAAGTAATCGGTGTGCGCCTTAAACTCCTGTCCCACGTCATAACGTTGCCCCTGAACCGGTTCGCCAAGAGCGGGGTCAATACCGTTGAGGCCATGCAGCATGGCGTCGAGTTTCTGCACCACCGGCTCTGCACGCGGAAGATCGCACGTCTCACTGGTGCGGAAAGTCGCATCGCCATCGGAATTGGCAAGCGTGCTCGGGCGCCGGTCCTTGTCGACCAAGGTGATAAGCTGCTGACAATGCTCGGGCGTCAGGAACTGTTTGAGTTGGAACAGCTCGATCTTGGGGTGGGGCACCCGCTGGATACGGTCGCTCGAGGCGAGCTTCAAGGCGACAGAATCAGCGAGAAAATCCATGGAAGACGAGTGTAATTCGATGGCGCGCTCAGGCAAGGGTGGTAAGCTTGGCGAAATTTTATTGCGCGAGTGTCAAACACGCGCAGTTTTCGCTTCCCATTGCGCGCGCATTATGCAACACGCTCGCTCCGCTCTCACACGGTCTTGACCACGTGGGTCGCTTTTGCGCAAAGGCACCGCTCGCAAGCGTCTTTTGCCATTGGCCCATGGTCGATCTTGAGAGGCGGGAAATGATGTGTGGCGATCGTAGCTCAGTTGGTTAGAGCGCCGGTTTGTGGTACCGGAGGTCGGGGGTTCGAGACCCCTCGATCGCCCCATTTTCTCCCCCCAGAGGTCATCATAACAAGCTCGGCATGGACGCTGGATCAATTGCCTGCGGGGGCCTTTTTATGACTGCTTTCTGGACCGAAGCCGATTTTGACGATCACGAGTTCGTGCATGTTGTGCGCGATCGGGAATCGGGTTTGACGGCAATTGTCTCGGTGCACTCGACCCATCTGGGGCCGGGGGCAGGGGGCACACGTTTCTGGCATTATCCCGATCCCAAAGACGGTCTTCGCGATGCGCTGCGCCTGTCGCGCGGCATGAGCTACAAGAATGCGATGGCAGGATTGCCAGCGGGCGGGGGCAAGGCTGTGATTCTCGCCGATAGCGACCGGCGCAAGACACCCGAAATGCTCGCCGCCTTTGCAAAAGCGATTGATCGGCTTGGCGGCAATTACATCACCGCGCAGGATGTCGGGATTTCCGAGGACGATATCGTCGCGGTCAGCCGTGGCACATCTCACGTCGCGGGGCTTCCCGGGCGCGGCGGTGATCCGGGTCCATACACCGCTCGCGGCGTTTATCTTGGCGTGAAAGCGGCGGCCCGCCGTGCGCTTGGCAGCGATGATATGCGCGGTGTGCGTGTCGCCATTCAGGGCGTTGGAAGCGTCGGTGGCGGTCTGGCGCGCTATCTTGCCGAAGAGGGCGCGCAGCTTGTGCTTGCCGACATCAATCGGGATTACGTCCAGAACCTTGCGCAAGAGCTCGGCGCGCAGGTGGTCAGCGTGGACGAGGTTCTCACGACCGAATGCGATATTCTGAGCCCTAATGCTCTTGGTGCGATTCTCACTCAACAATCCATCGAAGGCCTGAAGGCAAAAGCTGTTGCAGGCGGCGCCAACAACCAGCTCGCCAAGGGACACGAAGGCGCACTGCTTCAGGAGCGCGGCATTCTTTATGCTCCCGATTACGTCATCAATGCAGGCGGCATCATCAACGTCCTGCGCGAGATCGACAGGTCGGATGACGACGCAATCCATGCCAAGATCGACAAGATCCCCGGACGGCTCGAAGACATCTGGCAGGAAGCCGACGAAAGCGGCGCATCGCCCGATGTGGTCGCCGATCGTATGGCGCGCAGGCTCATCGGGCGCTAAAAATCGGCGTTATCAACGACTGTTGCAGGTTTTGCGCCCTTGCAGGGGCTGGCAACGGCACTAATACAGTGTGATAGAGTTTTAGCACTGTGCACATTTACGCGAACCCTAAGAGATTCCTTGCGCTGGCAAGCTGGATGACACCGCTCTTTTTCTGGAGCGGGGCGTTGTTGTCGCTTGGCGCGATTGCCTGGGGCTTTTTCATGGTTTCGCCCGACCGTTTGATGGGCGAAACGGTGCGCATCATCTTCCTGCATGTGCCTGCTGCATGGCTTGGAATGGGCGGTTGGACCGGCATCGCGATTTCCAGCGCGGCATTGCTGATCTGGAAGCACCCGTTGGCGGGACTTTCGGCGCGCGCCATCGCGCTGCCGGGCATGGTTTTTACGGCCATTTGCCTTGCCACCGGTTCGATCTGGGGCAGGCCAACCTGGGGCACCTGGTGGGAATGGGACGGGCGGCTGACCAGCATGCTTGTGCTCCTGTTCCTTTATGGCGGCTATATCGCGCTCGCTCAGGCGACGCAGCGTGAAGGCGGCTCACCCAAGATCCCGGCAATCCTCGGTATCGTCGGGGCGATCGTCGTGCCGATTATCAATCGTTCGGTTGTCTGGTGGAATTCGCTCCATCAACCGCCAAGTCTGACAGCAGGCAAGAGCGCGATTGATGCAGAATATCTTTGGCCTTTGCTTATCTCGACGCTCGGCTTTTCGCTTTTGTTCGGAGCCATCGTGCTCATGCGGATGCGCGCACTTATCGCGGAGCAGCAGGTCGAGGCGCGCCTGCGCCGCCGCGCGCTCGATGAGGAAGAGCCTGTTGCAACGCCCCCTCTGGCGGAGTCCGCGTAATGCGTGAGGCACTCGACCACTGGCCTTTTGTGCTCGGCGCTTATGCGGTAGGCGCGTTGGCCATGGGCTGCCTCGTCGCGTGGAGTTACACCACAATGCGCAAGGCTGAGAAGCGGCGCGAAGAAATGAGGCGCAAGTAATGGCGCAAATGAAAGCGAAACATCAACGCATGACCCTCGTGGTTCTGGCGCTGATTGCGGTTGTCGCCGCAGGATTGATCGCGGCTTGGGCCCTGCGAAGCCAGGCCAATTATTTCTACCTGCCCGAACAAATGGCAGAAGAGCCACCTGCGGTCGGCCAAGCGGTGCGTCTGGGCGGCATGGTCGCTGCTGACAGCATCACTACGGCGGATGACGGCATCACGGTTAGCTTTCTCGTCACCGGCAACACCGATGACATGATCCCCGTGACTTACAGCGGGATCCTGCCCGATCTTTTCGTCGAAGGATCCGGCGTTGTCGCAGAGGGCCACTTGCAAGCCGACGGCACCTTCCTTGCGACCAACCTTCTTGCCAAGCATGATGAAAACTACGTGCCCAAGGAGCTTGAAGGGCTGGAGGGGCATCAAGCCTCCGAGGAATATGCCGAAACCGTGGCGGGAATGAGCTAAAGCGCGATGATCGCAGAACTCGGACATGCTGCCCTGTGGCTCGCAACCGCGCTTGCGGTATTGCAAATGGTTGCAGGCGGCCTCGGCCTTCGCGCCGGGAAAGAGGCGATTGTCGCTCTCGCGCGTCCAGCGGCGGTGGTGCAGGCGTTTCTGGCGACGCTTTCCTTCCTGCTGCTGCTTTACGCTTTTGCGATCACCGATCTGTCGATCAAGCTGGTTGCAACCAATTCCCATTCAATGAAGCCCTTCATCTACAAGCTGACCGGCACTTGGGGAAATCACGAGGGCTCGATGCTTTTGTGGGTGGCGGTTCTGGCGATTTCAGGCGGGCTTCTCGCAGGGCTTGAGCGACGCTTGCCTGAAAAAACCATGTCCGCAACGCTGAGCGTGCAAGGCTTTGTGGCGCTTGGCTTTTACAGCTTCCTGCTGCTCTCATCCAACCCGTTTGAGCGCCTACCAGTGCCAGCGGGCGAAGGGTCGGGCCTGAACCCGCTGCTGCAGGATATCGGTCTCGCGATCCATCCGCCTACGCTCTACATCGGCTATGTCGGGCTTTCGGTGGCGTTCAGCCTGTGCATGGGCGCGCTGATAACCCGTCAGGTCACGCCCGATTTTGCCAAGGTCATGCGGCCTTGGGTTCTGGGCGCCTGGGTTTTCCTCACTTTCGGGATCACCGCCGGTTCTTACTGGGCCTATTACGAACTTGGCTGGGGCGGCTGGTGGTTCTGGGACCCGGTTGAAAATGCCTCGCTCATGCCATGGCTCGCAGCGACCGCATTGCTCCATTCGGTGAGCGTTCTTGCGGCGCGCGATGCTTTGCGAACATGGACAATCATGCTGGGCGTGCTCGCGTTTTCGATGTCGATGCTGGGCACGTTCCTCGTGCGCTCGGGCGTTATCACCAGCGTTCATGCCTTTGCGGTCGATCCCGAGCGGGGCAGCTTTATCCTCGCGCTGCTTGGCCTCTATATCGGCGGCGCGCTCGTCATCTTTGCCATGCGGGCAGGCTACATCGCCGAAGGCAAGCGCTTTTCCGCGACAAGCCGCGAGGGCGCACTTGTCTTTAACAATGTGATGCTCTCTGCAATCCTCGCGATCGTGCTGCTCGGCACACTTTATCCGGTGTTCACCGAAGCGTTCGATGTTCGCGTCTCGGTCGGACCACCATATTTCAATCCGGCAGGCGCAATCTTTGCGATCCCGATGTTCATGGTGATGGCCGTGGGGCCGCTCCTGCGCTGGAAAGACGACAAACCTGCGCGCATCCAATTCGAGATTTCGATGCTCGCAGCAATTGTCATCGCGGTGATCGCTCTGGTCGCTTTCTTCGGAAGCTTTGACGTCCTCCCGCTGCTTGGCCTCGCCTTTGCAGCAGCGCTTGGCGTTGCTTCGCTTCTGCCGCTTCGGGGCCGTAAATTGAGCCGCGTCCCCACCGCTACCTGGGGCATGGTCATGGCCCATTTCGGCGTCGCAGTTGCGCTCTTCGGCATGGCAAGCGAGAGCGCTTTCACCTCGGAGAGGCTCGCGGCGGTTTCGCCCGGCGGTCAAGAGCAAGTGGCCGACTGGACTATTGAACTGCAAAGCGTCGACCCGATCGCAGGCCCCAACTGGACCGCGGTCGAAGCGCGGATTATCGCAACGCGCGGCGACGGGGAGGGCGTCCTCCTCACCCCGCAAGCGCGCAATTTCTGGGCGCCCTCACAAGCGACCAGCGAAAGCGCGCTGCTCACAAGGTGGGATGGCCAGCTGTATGCCGTGATCGGTGATCAGGCGGGCGTCGATGCCAATGGCAACCAACGCTGGCAGCTTCGCGTGTGGTGGAAACCGTTCGTCACCTTCATCTGGTACGGCGGCCTCCTGATCGCATTTGGCGGCGTTCTGTCCATCATTGGCCGCTTGCAGGTTGATCTCAAACGCCGCTCGGTGACCAGGCGCGGGAATGAACGCCGCGAAGATGCCGCAGCCCTTGCTGGCGAAACAGCGCCGGAGCCCGCCGAATAATGCGTCCCGTTTATCTCATCCCGCTCGCGCTCTTCCTCTTTTTTGCAGGCGTTGCTGGCTATCAGCTGACCCAGCCAAAGCAGGTCAACATCCCGTCGCAAATGATCGAGCGTGAACTTCCCGAGTTTTCGCTTGAGCCCGCGCTTGAAGGCATGCCGGGGGCCTCGCGCGCAGACTTTATTGGCGGCAAGCCCAAGCTTCTCAACATCTGGGCCAGCTGGTGCGTGCCCTGCATTGCCGAAGCGCCCCATCTGGAGCGCTTGAAGCAGGAAGGCGTCGAGATTATCGGCGTCGCGGTGCGCGACCGGCCAGAGGCAGTGGAGGGTTTCCTCGCCCGCTACGGCAATCCCTACAGCCGCATCGGAGCGGATGACATTTCGGAACTGATGCTCGAAATCGGCGCATCGGGCGTGCCCGAAACCTATGTGATCGATGCAGCTGGCAACATCCGCTATCAACACATTGGCGATATTCGCGAAAACCACGTCGAGATGCTTCTTGAGAAATTGGAGGAGGCGGCGTGATGCGCATTTACATCGCCTTGCTTGCTCTGATCGCCGCGCCGCTTGTGTCTCCGGTTTGGGCGCAAAGTGCGATGCCGCCTGCACCTTATGCCTACACCCAGCTCGACGATCCTGTTCTAGAGGCCGAAGCAACCGCGCTGATGGAGACGCTGCGTTGTCTCAAATGCCAGTCGCAGAGCATTGCAGACAGCGATGCCCCTATGGCAGGTGATATGCGTCATCAGGTCCGCTCGCGCCTTCTGGCGGGCGAAAGCCCCGATGAGGTGCGCGATTGGCTGACCCAACGTTATGGCGACTACGTCAGCTATGAGCCGACGGTAAGCGCGACCACCTGGCCCCTGTTCGCTATTCCGGTGCTCTTGCTCCTTGTTGTTGGGGCGGTGCTGTTGCGCAGGCTTGGCAAGCGGTCGTCTGACAAGGAAAACGCAGCATAATGGGTCAGTGGCTCGCCATTCTCGCGCTCACACTGGTGAGCTTTGCGATTGCTGCATTCTACCTGCGCATGCCTCGCCAAGGGTTCGCCGTTTTCGGTGCAGCGCTCATTTTCGGGCTCATCGGCTACACATGGGCAGGCTCGCCCGGTCAGGCTGGCAGCCCCAAGCAACCGCAAACGCAGGTTGAACAGCAATCGGGCGAAGCGATGGTCGAAGCGCGGCGGGCCTTGTTTGACCCGACGCTTGCCAAACCAGATTATCTGACACTGTCGGATGGTTTTGCGCGGCGCGGCAAGTTTGACGATGCAGCCGGGCTCTTGCGCAACGGCCTTCGTGAAAACCCGGAACACCTCGAAGGATGGCTTGCGCTGGGAATGGCGCTTACCGGTCACGCCGAAGGGTTCGTGACGCCAGCTGCCAATTATGCCTATGGAAAGGCGCGGGAAATCGATCCGACCAACCCGGGTCCTGATTTCTTCCTCGGCACCTCGCTGGTCCAGACCGGACAGATTGTCGCGGGCCGCGATGTATGGGCGCGCCTGCTTGAAAACTCGCCAGACGATGCGCCGTGGAAGGCCGAGATCGAGGCCCGTGTCGCGCGCCTTGACCAGATGATCGCCAATGCACCGATGCTTCAATAAGGTCCTGTTCCCAGAGCGCGGTTGCAGGTGACCCCTCCCGGTGGTAGAGCGCGCCCCCTTGACCGACAAGGGGCTCCCGTGAGTCTCCCAATTCGGGCCAAGACACGGGATAATCGCACACGATGAGCGAAAACTCAGCAGCACATGACACCACCTCGCTAGACACCCATTCTAGCGGACACGCGCACAGCGGCTCGAAAGCGGCGCTGGCGGTGGGGGCGATTGGCATCGTGTTTGGCGATATCGGGACAAGCCCGCTCTACGCTTTTCGTGAGACTTTTGCCGGCACCGCGACCGTTGCGATTGACCGGATGCACGTTCTTGGCGTTGTCAGCCTTATCTTCTGGTCGATGCTGCTCGTCGTGGCGATCCAGTATGTGACGATCCTTATGCGCGCCGACAATAAGGGGCAGGGCGGCAGCCTTGCGCTTGTGGCCTTGTTGTCACGGCACATGGGCAAATCATCCTACGGCTGGCTGGTGATCCTGCTGGGCGTCTTTGCGACGTCGCTGTTCTATGGCGATTCCATGATTACGCCCGCGATCTCCGTCCTTTCGGCGGTTGAGGGCCTCACCGTGGTCGATCAGGGCCTTCAGCAATATGTGATCCCCATCGCTCTGGGCCTTCTGGTCTTTCTCTTTATGCTTCAGGCGCGCGGAACAGCCAAAGTCGGCGCCCTTTTCGCGCCGGTGATGATCATCTGGTTCATTGTCCTCGCTGGGCTTGGCGGGTGGCAAATCATCCAGAACCCGGACATTTTGTGGGCGCTCAATCCCTATTACGCGGTCATGTTCTTTGTGAGCGATGGCTTTGTTGCTTTCCTCGCTCTCGGCGCGGTGGTTCTCGCTGTGACAGGCTCGGAGGCGCTTTATTCGGACATGGGGCACTTCGGGCGCGGACCGATGAGGCTGTCGTGGTTCGGCTTTGTCATGCCGTGCCTTCTTCTCAACTATTTTGGCCAGGGCGCCATGATTGCCGGGCTTCCCGCTGAGGAAGCCGCTGTCGTCGTTCAGAACCCCTTCTTCCTGCTGGCAAGCGAAGAATGGCGTTTGCCTCTCGTCTTCCTCGCAACGGTCGCAACTTTCATTGCGAGCCAGGCTGTGATTTCGGGCGCTTTCTCGATCACGCATCAGGCGGTGCAGATGGGCTTCATGCCGCGACTTTCCATCCTCCACACCTCAGAAACCGAAGGCGGCCAGATTTACATTCCATTCGTCAACTGGGCGTTGATGGTGGCGGTGATCGTTCTGGTGCTGACCTTCCAGAATTCGTCCAACCTCGCCAGCGCTTACGGTATCGCTGTGACCGGGGCGGTGACGATTGATACGCTTTTGATGGGCCTTCTGTTTGTGAGCGTGTGGAAATGGAAGTGGTGGTATGCTGCGCCCGTTGTCCTGCTTTTCCTCATCGTCGATGGCGCCTATTTCGCAGCAAACCTCACCAAGGTGCCCGATGGCGGCTGGTTCCCGCTTGCGGTCGGGTTTGTGGCTTTCACGCTGCTGACGACTTGGGCGAGGGGCCGCAAATTGATGCGTGCCCGGATGAGCGAGGGGACATTGCCGATCGAGATCTTTGCCAAATCAGCAAAGAATTCGGCGCTGCGTGTGCCCGGGACCGCGATCTTCATGGCCAGCAGTCAGGCAGGCGTGCCGTCCGCACTGCTCCATAATATCAAGCACAACAAAGTCCTGCACGAGCGGGTGGTGATCCTCACGGTCGATATTCAGGATGAACCTTATGTCGATCCGGACAAACGCTGCGAATATATCGATATGGGCGATGGTTTTTACCGCGCGGTGCTGCGCTATGGCTTCATGGAAGAAACCGATGTGCCCGAGGGGCTGAAGGGTATGGGCATCTATTGCGGTGGCCAGTTCGACATGATGCACACCAGCTTCTTCCTCTCACGCCAGACGCTTCTGGCGAGCGACAAGCCGGGTATGCCGATCTGGCGAGAGAAGATATTCGCTTGGATGCTGAGGAATTCGGCAAGCGCGATGGACTTCTTCAAGCTTCCCACCAACCGCGTGGTGGAGCTTGGAAGTCAGGTCGAGATTTAGCGACTCCGGCCTTGCACAGGCGCGTCCGGCGACGACGCTTTGCCGCGGGCTGGATACGCCCCTATTCGCTCGGCACAACAGTGATGCGCGTTTGTCGTCCGTCGAGATAGCGAACATTCTCCCCATCGAAAATCGCATCTTCCTCGGTGCGAAAGTCCACTCGCTGTCCGCCCCATTCGGGAACCTCTGCATAGCTGGTGAGCTCGATCGCCCATGCGGTGTTGGCGCGAAGTTTATCCTCCCCGCGCGGGTCCGCCTCCTGATTGTCCCAGAAGCCGATGGAGGTTCCAGCGGCGTGCCCGTGAAAGCCGATGGGGTGCGAGTAGATTGAAGGGTCGAGCCCTTCTGCAATCGCGTCGGCACGGGCGCGCGCAAGGATTTCATTGCCCGAAAGGCCCACTTTCATATGGCTCGTCAGGATATCCTGCACGCGGTTCGAATTGGCGAGGCCTTGCTGCAACCCTGCTGGCACCTCGTTTTCGCCGGGTTTCAGGACATAACCCAGATGCTGCGTATCGGTGTTGAGCCGCAGGTAAGTGAGGCCAAGATCGGTCCATAGGAGGTCGCCCGGCATTATCACCGTATCGCCCGACAAGATGCCTTCTTCGCCCTCGCGCTGAACGCCGAAACTGGGGTGGAACCAAGGTTCGATCCCGAGGTCTTGGATGCGCTGACGATACCACCATTGCACCTCTCGGGTCGTGGTCTCACCCGGAGTGATCACTTCGCGCGACATGGCTGTGGCGATCAGTTCGTGGGCGAGGGCAACGAGTGCGCGGTAGCGCTCGACTTCCTCGTCTGATCGCGTCTCAAGCCAGCGCACAGCAAGGCTCTCGCCAGACACGATCCGCTCGCGGTATTGGGGCGAAAGAGCCGTCATCATCGCGTCGTATTGGCTCTTGGTCATGCCATCAGCAAAGCGGGTCGCATCGGAGACATTGATCGCAATGTTGGCAGGATCCCGCTCGGCGATGATATCCGCGAGCGCCGCCCATTGACTGGGCTCTTCGTCCGGGTTCCACGCGGGGTGGAAAAGCCCGGCAAGGCCATAGCGGCTGACGGTAAGGCGCTCGATAGGCTGCCCCTCGCAGTCCGATTTGCAGGGGTCAAAGAACACCAGAATGGTCCGCCGGCGCGCGTTCAAACTCCTTGCATCGAGCATGGTGGCGATCACCGGTTCTTCGAAATACTCGCGCGCCATGATGACCCACATGGCAACACCCTCTTCGCGCATAAGCTGCGGGATGAGCGTGTCGAGCCTTTGCCCAAGCGCATCATCAATCGCCTGCGCGCGCTCCTCAAGCAGCATGATCTTGGCTGGCTCGGCACGCGGCTCACCGTTGGCGAAGGTGATCGGGCTGTGATCATCGGCGAGGGCCGGCGCGCTCAGAAGGGCGGCAATACCAAGAACAAGTGGGGCGAATTTCATATGCGGGTCTAATCCTCGATTGAGACGGCGATCGATGTGGCAGGGTTCGGATCCTCATTGGGATCGGTGAAGTGGCCTTTGGGAAATGAGACGAAAACAGGCACGTCTGATGTGTCCAGACATAGCACGTGATTGTTGTCGGGGTCTTCGTGATCGGCAAGCTCGATGGGAGAGACTTCGCGTGTCGTGCCATCTTCACCCAGCACGGTGACGGTGTAGAGCCGCCGCGCCTCTTGTGTCGGAGCATCGCCGCCCTTGAGAGTGACACCGCCCGCCCATGTGACGCGCAATTGCTGCACGGTCGCCGGTTCGGTGCACAGGCTGCCAGCGGTGCCAAGCGCGCCGAGCCCCATATCCCTTTCATCGTCTGAAACGCGCTCCGCAGCGACAAGAAAGGGGCCGTCTTTCAACGGTGTGACCTTGACGCTCGCGCCTTTGAAATTGGTCTTTCCGTCAAGCGACAGGAGGTTGCCTGCTATCTCGACGCTCGCGGGCGGGTCCTCGCCGTCATTGCCGAACTCCCCGATGAGAAGGATGGTGCGCAATTCGCCTGCATCGGTCGCAGGAAGGAGGCTTGCGCAATCGACGCTCCCCTCCGCGCCGGACGCTCTTACCATGCGAAAGTCACCAGCCTGAAGGCTCTTATGATCGACCTCTTTCGACGTAATGACCGGCATCCCGTCTTTGCCAGCGCCGCCCAGGCAGATGCGATGCGCAACCATCGGAAGCGCGTTGTCGAGCCCGAAAAAGGCGGAGAGCAGTGTGCCTTCGGCAAGCCCTTGCGTGTCGGCGGTGGTGTCTGCGCTTTCGGTGCTGGTCGCAGGTTGGCTGCACGCCGCGAGCCCCAATACGAAGGCAGGGGCCGCAAGGCAGCTGGCAAAAGGATTAGCCTTTGGCTTCATCCTCGTCATCGTCGCCTTCGTTCTGGCCAACATCAAGCCCATGTTTCAAGAGCATGGGCAGCTGGGTGAAGGTGAAGAGGTATGTAAGCGGCAGGAAGACCCACAGTTTGGCCCAGAGCCAGCCTTCGAAATCCATGTAGGCGCGCAAGGCCTCGTTGAGGCCGGCGAGCAATAGGAAGAACACCCCCCAATTGCGCGAAAGTTTAAGCCAGCCTTCTTCGGACAGCCCTTCAAAAGCCGCTTCGAGCAGGATCTTGAGAAGCGCGCGGCCGGTGAAAAACCCGACGAGCAGCGTCACGCCAAAAAAGGCGTAGATGATGGTAGGTTTGAGCTGCACGAAGACGGGGTCGCCGAAGAATATCGTGAGCGCACCAAACCCGACGATGAGCGCGGTGGAGAGCCACAGCATGGGTGAAACTTTGCCAAGTTTGAACTTGGAGAAAAGCAGCGCAGCGACGGCTGCGACCATGAATGCGCCCGTGCCATAGATGATCGCGAGCAATTCGCCCGCCGCATTGGGCTCTGCTGGTGCGTTGAAGCGGTAGACGGCGAGGAACACCAGCAGCGGGCCATAGTCGACCGCGACGTTAAGCCAGCCGGAGCCCTTGGGCTCTGTTGCTTTGAGGGTTTCTGTCTCGGGCATCAGGCCACTCCTGCGATGACGCGCGCGACAAGGTCGGGGTCGAAGGGGCGCAGGTCTTCCATCTTTTCACCAACGCCGATCGCGTGGATGGGAAGGCCGTATTGCTCGGCAGCAGCCACAAGAACGCCGCCGCGCGCCGTCCCGTCAAGCTTTGTCATGATGAGGCCAGTGACGCCTGCGACTTCGCGAAACACGTCGATCTGTGACAGCGCGTTCTGCCCGTTGGTGGCATCGAGGACGAGCACGACGTCGTGCGGGGCCTCTTCGTTGAGCTTACCCAAAACCCGGCGGATCTTGGCGAGCTCTTCCATGAGCTCTTTCTTGTTCTGCAAGCGTCCGGCGGTGTCGACCACCAGCGCGTCGATCCCGGTGTCGGTCGCCTGCTTGACTGCATCGAACACGATGGAGGCCGGGTCGCCGCCCTCCGGCCCGCGCACGATGTCGACGCCTGCACGCTCCGCCCATGTCGCAAGCTGGCCGATAGCTGCGGCGCGGAAGGTGTCGCCCGCTGCCAGAAGCACGCCGTAATCATCTTCGGTGAAAAGGTGCGCGAGTTTGGCGATGGTCGTGGTTTTGCCCGACCCATTGACGCCAATCACGAGGATCACCTGCGGGCGCGGGAAGGCGGTGATCTCGAGCGGCTTTGCCACGGGGCGAAGGATCTCGGCGATTTCTTCGGCGACCGACTCCTTGAGTTCCCTCTGCGTGATCTCAAGGCCAAAGCTCTTGTCCGACAACCTCTGGCGAATGCGCGCAGCCGCCGCCGGACCCAGGTCCGAGACAATCAGCGCGTCTTCAATGTCATCCAGCGTCGCATCATCAAGGCGCGTCGCCACGCCCGTCAGATTGCTCCCAATGCGCTCGGAAGTCTTGCGAAAGCCGCTGAAGAGCTTCTCGCTCCAACTTTGCGTCATACGAGCATGCCTCCTTCAAGGCGTTGCGGAGTGAGGTTGACGATCTCACCCGGTGTTGCATCGGCGGGGCATTCCACCCGCGCGTAATTGGGCGCATAGCCTGTACCGTCGCGTTCGACGAGGACCGGCAAGGTTTCGCCCACAAGTCCTTCGACCCAGCGTGTCCGCCGCGCCTTTACCGCCTCGCGTAAGTCAGCGGCTCTGGCCTTCACAATCCCCCTGTCAAGCTGCGGCATACGGGCAGCGGGTGTGCCGGGGCGGGGGGAATAGGGGAAGATGTGGCCGTGGACGATGTCGAGCTCTTCGATGATCGAAAGGTTGGCCTGATGGTGTTCATCGCTCTCGGTCGGGAAGCCAGCGATGAGGTCTGCACCAACGGCGAGGTCAGGGCGGCGAGCCTTGAGGCGCTGCACCAGATCGACCGCATCATCGCGCAGATGGCGGCGCTTCATGCGCTTGAGGATCAAATCGTGTCCGTGCTGCATCGAGAGATGCAGGTGCGGCATCAGGCGCTCTTCGCTGGCGAAAAGTTCGAACAGCTGGTCGTCGATTTCAATGCCATCGAGCGAGGACATGCGCAGGCGCTTTAGTTGATGAAACCCCTCCAGCACCGAGCCAACAAGTTCACCCAAAGGTGGTGTTCCCGCAAGATCATGTCCCCAGCTTGTAACATCCACACCCGTCAGAACAACTTCCTTAGCCCCCTGTTCAAGGTGGTGTTCAACCTCTTTGAGCACCTGCGCAATAGTCATCGAGCGGCTTTTGCCGCGCCCTTGCGGGATGACACAGAAGGTGCAGGCGTGGTCGCAGCCGTTCTGCACTGCGATGAAAGCTCTGGTGCGCGTGGGCGCTGGAGGAGCCTCGGGAAGGGGCACATTCCACACCCTCGGATCAAGCTTGTGCTCGTTTGCAATCAGGCCGTCGACCTCGGGCATATCGGCCAATTGCTCCCGCTCGATATCGGCGGCGCATCCTGTCACCAGAAGCCGCGCATCGGGCCGCTCGCGTCGCGCCTTGCGGATCGCCTGCCGGGTCTGTCGCACAGCTTCGGTTGTGACCGCGCAGGAATTGATGACCACCACATCATCCGCTTCGCCCAGCATCGCCTTCATCCGTTCGGATTCAGCGATATTGAGGCGGCAGCCCAGAGAAATCACGTCGGCGCCGCTCATTTCCCATTACCTCTGGCGAAATCCTCCCACTCGAACTCGCCGCGAAAGCTTTCTGCTGCCGGACCTGTCATGCGAATGGTCTCGCCCGGCGACCATTCGATCACCAGATCGCCGCCGGGAAGGGTAACCGTCACCCGATTGCCGACAAGCCCGCGCCGGATCGCCGCCACGGCCGTTGCACAAGCGCCCGTGCCGCATGCCCGCGTCAACCCTGCGCCGCGCTCCCAAACGCGCAGTTTGAGGTGATCCTCACCCACGCCCGATGCGACGTTGACATTGACCCGCTGGGGAAAAAGCGGATCGCTTTCGATTTCGGGCCCGAGTGTAGCAAGGTCAATCGCGTCGGCATCCTCCACGAAGAAAATCACATGCGGATTGCCGACATTGACCGCCACCCCGCCTCGAAGTTCGCCCCAGCCAACCGGCATGGTGAGCGTATCCATTGGATAGTCGAGCGGGATCTGATCCCATTCCAGCCGGGGTTCGCCCATATCGACGCTGGCCCCGCCTTCGGCAGGTTCAAGCGACAATGTGCCGCCAGCGGTCTCGATCTGCGCCGCTTCGCCATGCAATAGCGCAACCGCGCGCGTCGCATTGCCGCACGCTTCCACTTCGCTGCCATCGGCATTGAAGATACGCATCTTGAAGGCGTGGCGCTCGCTTGGTTCGAGCACGATCATCTGATCGCAGCCGATACCGGTGTGCCGGTCGGCAATTGCGCTTGCGAAGTGTGCGCTGATTGCGGGCAGGGCTGTCCGCCGCGCGTCGAGCACGACGAAATCATTGCCGAGGCCATGCATCTTGATGAAGGGGACACGCATTACGGGTGCGCATTTATGCACCCGCGGCCCCAGCGTCCAGTGTTAGTGGGGCAAATCGCCCTAACCGGCCTGACGCGATGGGGGGGAGGCAGCCTGCTGATCGTGGCTTTCGAGTTGTGCATCGCCTCGCTTTGTCGCGCTTGCCGCGAGTTGGCCAAGCTTTACCAGACGCTCGCGCACCTGCATGGCGCTTTCCGGCTGACCATAGAGGAAACCCTGACCCTTGAGCTTGCCCAGCTTCTTGAGCTGGTCGAGGATAACCTCGTCTTCGATACCCTCTGCCGTCATCGGCAGATCGAGACCCCGGCCAAGCGACACAATCGCATCGACGATGGTGGATTTGGCCGAAGGCGAGGACAATTCGCGCACGAAACTGCGGTCGATCTTGAGCCTGTCGAAGGGCAGGGTGCGCAGTTGTTCCAGCGAGGAATAGCCGGTGCCAAAATCATCAAGGCTCACCTGAACGCCTTGATTGCGCAGGCTCGTGATGATGCTGCGCACCATGTCAATATTATCGTGCAGACAGCTTTCGGTGACTTCGACCTCAAGGCGGTGGGCAGGGAAGTTGTGTTTGACCAGCAGCTTCAGCAGCTTTTGCGCAAACCACGGATCGCGCAATTGCACAGGCGACACGTTAATCGACAAGGTCAGCGTATCGTCCCATTCGTGCGCGTCGAGAAGCGCGCGCTCGATCAGTTGATCCGACAGCTCCGAGATAACGCCGATCTCTTCGGCTACGGGAATGAAAATCTCTGGGCTGACGAGGCCCATTTGCGGCGAGTGCCAGCGCGCCAGCATTTCAAACCCGACCAGTTCGCCGGTTTCAAGATCGACCTGTTGTTCGTAGAACGGTTCGAATTCGCCCGCCTGAAGTCCGGCGCGAATGCCAACCTCCAGCCTGTTGCGGAAGCGAAGGTCGCTTTCCATGCTGGGTTCGAACCAGAAATAGCGGTTTTTGCCGGCGTTCTTGGCCTGATACATGGCAATGTCAGCGCGGTGCATCAGGGCATCCGCACAGCTCATGTCTGCATTGAAACGGCTGGTATCCTGATCGCTGGTGACGCCGATGGAAATGGTCGCTTCGACGGTCACGCTGTCGAGATCGAACGGCAAGGCCATCGCTTCGAACAGTCGGATGACAAGGTCATCGACGCGCTCTGGCTGATGGGGGTCGAATTCGGTCACGAAGGCGAATTCATCCCCGCCCAGGCGCGCGAGTGTCCCGCCTTTGGGAAGCACCTGATTGATCCGCTTGGCAAGCTCAACCAATGCGGCATCGCCGACCGCGTGGCCGTGCATATCATTGATCTGCTTGAAATTATCGAGGTCGATCAGGCAATAAGCCACTGCGAGCCCGCGCGCATTGGCACGCGTGCGCACGTCTTCGGTCACCTTTGCCATGCTGCGCCGGTTCAGGCAGCCGGTAAGCGGATCGGTTTCGGACAGTTTGCGCGCGAGATTTTCGGCCTCGCGCCGGTCGCTGATTTCAAGCTTCAATTCGCGGTAACGCCGCCAGCCAAAGATGACGAGCACGACGTTCAGCAGCAGAGCGTTGACGAGTAGGGTATCGGGCCCTGCTGCGCCTGTAATAATGGAGTTGATTGCCTTGGGAAGCACGGCGCCACCGGTGGCAACGAACAGGATGATCGCTGCAGTCGCGATACCGAGCGCGACAAGGTCCCGCTCTGCGCTGCCTTTGAGGCCTTGGCTCTGTTTGATGTCCGACACTACCGATAAGCCCTGATAAAAAGGGTGCTTTTCGCCCCCGCTCCTGCGACGATCTATCAGGCAGCCTTTAAAGATTGAGTTAACTCGCTTCTGCGCCGCGCGGATGTGCGGGCCGCGGAAATCGTGAGCGATTTCAGTCTGGAAGGAGGCGGCCGGGTCAGCTAACCATGGTTTACGCAATCAGGTGTGACGGGCGCACGTCACCCGACCGATGCGTAAAACAGGAGAAACGTTCGATGTCTCAGGATCGTCCCCGCTATTGGCTGATCAAATCCGAACCCTATGAATATGGCTGGGATGACCTTGTGGCCGAGGGGGAGGGCCTGTGGGAGGGCGTGCGCAATCACAGCGCCAAGCTAAACCTTCAGGCGATGGAGGTGGGCGACCAATGCTTTTTCTACCACTCGCGCGAAGGGTTGGAAATTGTCGGTGTCGCCGAGGTGAGCGTTGCCGGCATAGGCGATCCGACCGACGACACGGGCAAGTGGGCGGCGGTAAAGGTCAAGCCCTTGCGCAAGCTGGATAATCCCGTGACGCTCAAGCAGATCAAGGCCGAGCCGCGCCTTGTTGATTGCGAACTGGTGCGCATGTCGCGGCTGTCGGTTGCCAAGATCACGCCCGAGGAATGGGATATCATCTGCGCGATGGCACAGGGCGACTGAACGCAACGGCAGCCGCGTGATGGAACCATGGGGGATGTGCTCTGTAGGATTGGCAAGCAAACCAAACCAATGGAGACATCATGAACCGGTTCGAAAACAAACGCATCCTCATCACTGGCGGCACCAGCGGCATGGGGCTCGAAGCAGCCAAGCAGATTGTCGAGGAGGGCGGCGAAGTGGCCGTCACCGGCACAACCCAGGAACACCTCGACGAGGCAGGCAAGGCGCTGCCTTCGGGCTCGCTCGTCCTTCGCAATGACGCATCCGACCCCGAAGCGGCCAAGGAACTTGGCGCCAAGGTCAAGGAGCAGATGGGTACGGTTGACGGCCTGTGGCTCAATGCAGGTTATGGCAAGTTTGGCCCGACCGAAGACGTCGACGCCGAATTTTTCGACAATATGCACAACGTCAACGTGCGCGGCCCTGTGCTGCAGATGGCGGAATTGATGCCTTCGCTAAGCGACGGCGGCGCGGTGCTGCTCACCTCCTCGGTCGCGCCCTATCTGGGGCAGGCGCAAGGCGCGGTTTACGCGGCGACCAAGGGCGCGGTAAGCGCGCTCACGCGCAGCTGGGCATCGGCGCTCGCCCCGCGCGACATCCGCGTCAATTCGGTTGCGCCAGGGCCAATTGATACGAACTTCATGAACGGTATGGGCTTTTCGGAAGATGAAAAGGAACAATTCATGGAGCAGATTCAGGAGCAGGTGCCCCTCGGCCGGCTGGGCACATCAAAGGAAGCGGCGCAGGTCGCGCTGTTCCTTCTTTCCGACCATGCGTCCTATGTGTCGGGATCCGAATATATGGTCGATGGCGGCATGACGAAACGCTGATCGCGTAAAGTGCGCGGCCTTATGCCTTTGCGCGAAGGCCGCTCACCGTTGCACCACTGGCCGCGAGTTGCTCGACGTCGATCTTCATATGGATGAGACGCAGCCCCTCGCGGTCTTTTGCTTGGGCAAGGGCGGATTTGAACTCGTCGCTCGTCGTCACAGCAGCGCTCCACGCGCCGAAGCTTTCGCCGAGCATGGCAAAGTCGGGATTGGCAAGCCGTGTGCCGGAAACGCGGGCAGGGTATTCGCGCTCCTGATGCATGCGGATCGTGCCATATGCGCCGTTATCAACCACACATACGAGCAGGTTCACGCCATATTGCGCAGCCGTGGCAAGCTCCTGACCGTTCATCATGAAATCACCATCGCCAGCCACCGCGACGACTGTTCTGTCGGGATAGCGTAGGGCTGCTGCGACCGAGGCGGGCACACCGTAACCCATCGCGCCGGCGGTCGGGGCAAGCTGGCTGGGGTAACCGGCATAGCGCCAATAGCGGTGCCACCATCCGGCAAAATTGCCAGCGCCGTTACAGATAATCGCATCCTCGGGCAGCGCCTCGCGCATCGCCGTCACACAGGCCGCCATGTCGAGTGCGGGGGCGCTGTCCGTAGGCGAATGCGTCGCCCATTCGCGCCATTCGCGGTTGGCCTCGGCCCCTGCATCAAACGGAATGATCGCGGCATCTTCCCACAGGCTTGCCGCTTCTGCGAATTCATCAACCGAACACGCCATCGCCAGATCGGCGCGATACACCCGGCCAAGCTCGTCGGGGTCGGGATGAATATGCACCAGCGTCTGGTCCGGGTGGTCGAGCGTGAGCACCTCGTAACCATCGGTCGTCGCCTCGCCCAGCCGCGCGCCCACGGCAATCACGAGGTCAGCGTTCTTCACCCGGTCGATCAGCTTGGGATTGGGGCCATAGCCAAGGTTCCCGGCATAGACGCTCGATCCCGGATCAATCGCGTCCTGCCTGCGAAACGCGGTTGCCACGGGCAATCCCACACGCTCTGCAAATTGCTGAAATCCGAGCCGCGCCTTGGTGTTCCAGCCTGCGCCGCCGATGATCGCAATCGGGCTCGCGGCATCGGCGAGAAGAGCGAACATCGCCTGCATCGCATCGGGGCACACCGCTTGCGCAGGGCGGGTGACGACGGGGCGCGGCGCAAGGTCGGCCGGAACGGGATCGCACAGCATATCTTCGGGTAGCGCCAGCACCACGGGGCCCGGACGACCGCTCACCGCAACCGAATAGGCTCTCGCGATGTATTCGGGCACGCGCGCGGGATCATCAATGCGCGCCGCCCATTTCGAGATCGGGCCAAAAAACGCCTCGAAATCGACCTCCTGAAAGCCCTCACGATCCCGCGCGGACCTTGCGACATCGCCAACGAACAGGATCATCGGCTGAGAATCCTGATGCGCGACATGCACGCCGATTGAGGCATTGGTCGCACCGGGCCCGCGCGTCACGAAAGCAACGCCGGGGCGAAGGCAATCGCCAGCGGCGCTCATCGCGCCATCCGCGCACGCCATGAACGCAGCGCCGCCTTCCTGACGGCACACCACGGTCTCGATTGCGGTTTTATCGTGCAGCGCATCAAGCACGGCGAGAAAACTTTCGCCCGGAACCGTGAAAATGCGGTTTGTGCCCTGTTCCCCAAGGCATTCCACGAGCAGCTCGGCGGCGGTTTTCGTCTTTTGCGTCATCGTGACCCTTTCGCGATACAGCCCGAGCGTTAGCTGGGACACTGTGAGAGTGCAAACCCTCTAACAAGGGCGGTTTCCTGCGGGCTGGAACGGTGGAGATTAACCACAAGATCGCCTAACTGTCCCGCTACAGGTCAGCCTCGATTGGTCGATGTTAAAAAGGTTAAGAAAGTCTTAAACCTTTGAGCCATGACAACGAAAACAATGACTGCTGAGACCTTCCTCGCAATCAAAGCGGGTCCCGAGATTGAGAGACGCCGCCTCGCGGGTCGCAAGCGCCGATCTCTCGTTCTCACCGATGACGCCGAAGGCCATCCTTTTCGCGCAACTCTTCCGCCTCATGTGACGAGCGTCGATGTTGAAGAAGAAGAACCGGCGAACTTCTGGCACCTGACGCGCGATGACGTGCGCGGATTTGCAACCACATATTTCGCCGTCTTCGCAGCGGTGCTGGTCTTTATCCTTTAAGCCGCACCTAAAGCGTGAATTCGGCCTCGTCTTTCTCGGCGGAGTAAAGCTTCCATCCCAGCCACGCTGACACGACCGTCATTCCGGCGGCGACCAGCAATTGTTCGACCACCGGCAATCCGATTGCCGTGAGCGCGATGGCCAGCGCCGAACCCAGCACCATGCAGATGCAGTTGACGATATTGTTGACCGCGATCGTGCGGCTGGCCGCGTCTTTTGCGCAATGGGTGGTGAGGAAGGCATAAAGCGGCACGACGAACATCCCGCCCGCGGTTGAAACGCCCAGCAACATGAAGGACAGCGGCAAGGCGAGCGGTTCGAAAATCCATTCTTCAATCGGCAAAAGCTCGCCTGCAGCATTGGGCGTCCACGCCTTTGCCACGAGATAGGCACCGATCAAAAACGCGCCCATGATGACAACCGCAACCGGGCCAAAACGGGCGGACACCTTGCCTTTGAGAAGTGTGTTGATGCCCACCGAACCAAGAGCGATGCCGAGCGAGAAGATCACGAGGAAAAGGCTGGCAACTTCAGGCGTCGCAAGAAGCTGGTTCTTGGCAAGGGGCGGGAACAGGATGAACAGCACCGCACCCATCGTCCAGAAAAAGCTGATCGCGATAATCGCAAGCCAGATCTGCCGGTTCTGTTTGACTTCTTTAATCAGGCGCGCACTCATCACCACCTGATCGGCAATGGCAACAAAAGGATAGCCGAGCCAGCGTTTGACCTTGCTCTTGGTGTTGGCGGCAAAGGGTTCGAGCAGCGGGAAGTGCATCTCGTAGTTGCTGAGCGGCGGTGCTTCGGGGACAAAGCGCGCCGAATAATAGCCGATGAAGGCGATGATGATGACCAGAACGAGGCTGACCTGCACATCGACAAAGCCTGCAAGGATCGTCCCGCCAAGGATCGCGATATAGGTGCCTGCCTCGACCAGCCCTGTGCCCGAAAGCACTTCTTCAGGCTTCAATTGCTGGGGCAGGATCGCATATTTGATTGGCCCCAGAAACGCGCTTTGCGTCGAGGCGAGGAATAGCACGATCATGAGCAGCGGAATCCCCGCTGTGTGCACCTCGACCCCTCGCCAGACCATGAAAAGGCCGAGCGCGCCAAGGCTTGCCCAGCCGATCTCGCACAATTTAACGATGCGAATGATCGCCGCCTTGTCGCGTGTATCGGCCAGTTGCCCGGCGAGCGCGGAAAACAGCACGAAAGGAGCGACAAAGATAAGCGATGCAGCGCCGCTGAACATCGCTTCCTGGCTTTCGGAATTGTAGATCGAATAGACGACGAACAAGACCATCGCAGTCTTGTAGAGATTGTCGTTGAAAGCGTTGAAAAACTGCGTGACCATCAGCGGCAGGAAACGCCTTTGGCGCAAAAGATGCGTCGATGTTGTCATGCTTTAGGTGGCGTCCCCTCGGGCCTGTTTGCTGCGGCATATCTAGTCGAAAGACCAGCGTGCACAAGGGCGCGTGCGAGGGCAGCCTTTCATTTGTCCCAAGATGAGGACGGTGCGATGCAAGGTGTTTTGCTAAAAGCAAATCCCCGCTAAGGGGCAGTCTGAGCCATGTTGACCTTGCCTAACATCCTTACCCTGTCGCGCATTTTCGCGGTTCCGTTGCTCGGGTTCTTCCTGTGGTGGCCCGATTGGAAAGTGGGCTATCTCATCGGGTTCGCTCTGTATTGCGTGATTGCGATCACCGATTTCTTCGACGGCTATCTGGCGCGCGCGCAAGGGACGGTGTCGAAACTGGGCGTTTTTCTCGACCCTATCGCGGACAAGATCATGGTGGCGGCCGTCATCCTTATCCTCACCGCGCAAGGCTATCTTCGCGGGCCTTATGTGGGCGATCTGCACGTGATTGCCGGGGGCATTATTCTGGTGCGCGAAATTACCGTATCGGGCCTGCGCGAATTTCTGGGCGGGATCCAGGTGTCGGTGCCTGTTACAAAACTGGCCAAGTGGAAAACCACTTTTCAACTGATCGCTTTGGGCGCGTTGATTTTGGGCGGCGCGGTGCATGGACAGCCGTGCCAATCGCTTGATGCGCCCGATTGTGACACCATCGTGGAAAGCTGGGTGCATGTGGTGGGCCTTGTCAGCCTGTGGCTCGCTGCGGGGCTGACATGTATCACCGGCTGGGACTATCTGCGGGTTGGCCTCAAGCATATGGATTGACGGCGGCTTGTGCTTTAGCAGGCCTGCAATTCAAGCGCGCGCCCCGGGGCAGAACCGGAAACGATCCTCCCACCAGAGCGCGCGCGACCAGAACCACCCCTGGAAAACTGATTATGGTAAGATGCCCGCCTGTTAACGGCGCCTGATCCGGGCGACATTGCGCGTGGAAACGGGCGCTGCTTCGACCTTTTCTGTCTCCACCGGCTCAAGCGATGCTTGCGTGGCGGGTGCTGCCATAAACGGCGCGGGGCTCACTTTATCGCCTGTCTCTTCGCTGTGCCCGCGCTGAGGAGGGGCGGGGGGCAGCGAAGCAAGTGCGTTCAATCGCCTGTCTTCGCGCCGCGCGCGTTCCTCTTCGAGTTCCATTCGTACGAGGCGGTTGCTTTCGTGTTGTACGTCGATCTCGTCCTTGAGGGCCTGTATGCGGGCATCGCGCGAGGCTTCGACGTCGCTGTATTTGCCTTTCACGATGCGCAATTCCTCACGCGCGGCTTCAAGCTGCGTCTCAAGCGTCGCAATACGGTCGCGCGCATCGACGAGCTCGTCTGACTGCTCGGCGATCAGCTGCTCCTTTCGCCTGAGCCCTTGCGTGGTTTCGTCCACTTGCGATTGGAGCTTCGCCTTGTGCGTTTGCAATTCGGTTTGCGAGCGAAGAAGCGCGCTGTGCGCTTCGCTGCGTTCTGCCAGAGCCGTGCGTAGGCACTCCACGTCAAGCTCGGCCTCCTCGCGTGCCTCGCGCTGGACTTTCAAATCATGCATCGCCTCATCAAGCGCCTTCGTGGCCGTGCCAAGGCGGTCATCAAGGCCTTCAGCTTTCATCGCATTGGCGCTCGCCTCGCTGTCGCTTGCTTCGTAAAGCTCGCGGATACGGGTGACTTCCTCTTTAAGCCGAGCCACGTCGCGCATCGCGCATTCGACCTTGGCCGTCTTGCTGCCGAGTTCGCTTGTGGCTTGATCGAGCCGGTTGCGGAGCTCTGCGTTCTCGCTTTTCAATCCGTCGATCTGGCTGGCCTCGACTTCCAGAGCGGACATCTCCCCGATCATCTGATCCGCATCGCGGCGCGCGTGTTCGAGCGATCGTTTGAGATCATCGAGATTGCCCAGAAGCTTGCCCGAAGGACCTGTCATGGGTGCGTCTTGCGGGGGAGCAGGCGGCAGGCATTGGATGGCATCTTCGGCCTTCGCGTCGGAGATGCTTCCTTTCACGTGCGAGCCACGCAAAGCCCGAAATTGAAACGCATTGGCCATTGTGTCTGTGCTTGCCTGTCGCTGGAGTGCCTGGGTCAGCGCGCCACCGTGATCCCGCTCGATCATGGTAAACGAACCGCTTGCAAAGACAGTTACCGGACAACCAGCAAACCAATGTCTACCCGCAACCTGCGGGCCCATACTAAGGAATAGGCGCTAGGGATCTGTCCGGGGTCGCTTTGATCTGCGGACACATTTGCCATGCCGTTTGACGCGGCGGGTAACGCTTGCGATGGGTTGGCGGGCGCGCGGACAAGCGAAAGGAATTGAGCACCTCATGGCAACTTGGCGCTTTGCGATCGATCGTGGGGGAACCTTTACCGACGTTGTCGCCTCAACGCCCGGCGGCCTGCTCGTGACCGACAAGCTTCTGTCCGAAAATCCCGACCACTATGCCGATGCCGCAAGCGAGGCGGTGCGACGCTTAATGGAGCGCCACGGCGATGCGCCGATTGCAGAGCTTCGCATCGGGACGACGGTTGCAACCAACGCCCTGCTTGAACGCAAGGGCGAGCGGCTCGCCCTGGCAATCACGCGCGGCTTTGGCGACGCGCTCAGGATCGGGACACAGGCGCGGCCCGATATCTTTGCGCGGCACATCATCCTGCCCGAACAGCTGCCCGAGACAGTGATCGAGGTGGCAGAGCGTGTAGGCGTTGATGGCACAGTTCTCACCCCGCTCGACGAAGAGGCTGCGCGCGCCGATTTCATGAAGCTGCGCGATGAGGGCTTCGATGCCATCGCGATAGTCCTCATGCACGGCTGGAAATATCGCGACCACGAGACGCGGCTGGCGACAATCGCCCGAGAGCTTGGCTTTGCGCAAGTAAGCGTCAGCCACGAGGTCGCACCGCTCATAAAGCTTGTTCCGCGCGGCGATACGACGGTCGTGGACGCTTACCTCTCTCCGGTGTTGAAGCGATACACCGATACGCTGCAAGCCCAATTGCCCGATGCGGATGCGGTGCGTTTCATGCAGTCCAATGGCGGCCTTGCAGAGGTGGGCGCGTTCCGGGGCAAGGATGCCATCCTCTCAGGGCCAGCGGGAGGCGTTGTCGGCATGGTCGCAGCAAGCGAGCCACTGGGCCACACGAAACTCATCGGCTTCGACATGGGCGGGACCAGCACCGATGTCGCGCATTACGGCGGCGAATATGAGCTTACCGGTGACAGCGTGGTTGCCGGTGTTCGTGTCGCGGCCCCGATGATGCAAATTCACACGGTTGCCGCTGGCGGGGGCTCGATCTGCGAATTTGACGGCGCGCGGTTTCGCGTGGGGCCGCACAGCGCGGGCGCCGATCCGGGCCCAGCGTGCTATCGCAAGGGCGGGCCGCTTACCGTTACCGACTGCAATCTGTTTCTGGGCCGCATTGACACCGCCTTCTTTCCAAGCGTCTTTGGCCCCGACGGCGACGAACCGCTCGACCCCGAGGCCGCGCGCGCCGCATTGCAGGACGTTGCAGACGCGCTTCCCGAACCCAAACCCTTGGGCGATATTGCCGAAGGTTTCCTCGCCATTGCGGTCGACAATATGGCCAACGCCATCCGCAAGATTTCGGTCGCGCGTGGCCATGACGTGACCGAATATGCGCTCGCCTGTTTTGGCGGGGCAGGGGGACAGCACGCCTGCAAGGTTGCCGATGAATTGGGGATGGAGACGGTGCTCGTCCACCCGCTTGCCGGCATCCTGTCCGCTTTCGGCATCGGCCTTGCCCCCGTCAAGGCGATCCGCGAAGTCAGCCTTGTGCAGCCCATGGGCGACAGCTTCGAAAGCGAACTCGCCGAGCTTGAGGATGAGGCGCGCAGTGCCCTTTACGACCAAGGAATTGAGGAAAGCGCGATTGCGATCGTCCCCCGCGCACGGTTGCGTTTTGAGGGAAGCGATTCCCTGCTCACCGTCGATTGCGGCGATACGGCACAGATGGATAGAGCGTTCCGCAAACTCCACCGCCAGCAATTCGGATACACCGACGACAATGCCGCGATCATCATCGAAGCCTTAAGCGTCGAGGCGAGCGGCACGGCGGGCGGGTTGGGCAACCTTGATGCTGCGCCAGAGCCCGTGAACGCCGAACCTTCCGGCGATTGGCGCACATTTGAACGCGCAGCGCTTTCGCAAGGGCAGATCGTGACCGGTCCCGCTCTTGTCATTGATCCGGGTTCAACAACCGTGATCGAAGAGGGCTGGCAGGCCGAAATGGCCAGGGATGCAAGCCTCATCCTCACCCGTCACGTTCCACTTGAGCGCGAACAGGCAGTGGGCACCAGCGTCGATCCCGTCCGGCTCGAAATTTTCAACAACCTCTTCATGGCCATCGCAGAGGAAATGGGGGTGGTGCTGCAATCCACCGCGACCTCTGTGAACATCAAGGAGCGGCTCGATTTCTCCTGCGCGCTGTTCGATGCAAGCGGGAACCTGATCGCCAATGCGCCGCACATTCCGGTGCATTTGGGCAGCATGGGCGACAGCGTTGCCCGCGTGATCGAGGCGCGCGGGCCGGACGAAAACGGGGAGGCACGCGATGGAAGGGGCTTTGTTCGCGGCGATGCTTATGTGCTGAACGATCCCTATCGCGGCGGAACGCACCTGCCGGATATCACCGTGATCGTGCCTGTCTTCTACAGCGATGAGAGCACAGCCCCCGACGCTTTTGTCGCGGCACGGGGCCACCATGCGGATATCGGCGGAATTGCGCCCGGCTCCATGCCCCCTGAAAGCCGAACCATCGAAGAAGAAGGGGTGATGATCGACAATCTCCTGATGGTCGATGCGGGTAGGTTTCGGGAGGCTGCTGTGCGCGAAGTTCTGGCCGCTGGCCAATACCCGGCGCGCAGTCCTGACCGCAATATCTCCGATCTGCGCGCCAAGCTGGCGGCGTGCACAAGGGGGGCAGAATTGCTCACCGCTGCCGCGCGCGACGGTGGCGCCGAGGTAGTGGCCGCCTATATGGGTCACGTCATCGCCAATGCCGAAGAGAGCGTGCGAAACCTGCTGGACCGGCTGGAGGACGGGGCGTTCACAACCCGTCTCGACAATGGAGCGCAGGTCAGGGTCGCGATCCGCATCGACCGCGACAATCGCTCGGCCGTGTTCGATTTCACCGGAACCTCGGCGCAATTGCCGGACAATTTCAACGCGCCGCGCTCAATCACGCGGGCCGCTGCGCTCTATGTCCTGCGCACTCTGATCGACGATGCCATCCCCATGAATGACGGGTGCTTGCGGCCCGTCAAACTGATCGTGCCCGAAGGTTCGATGCTTAACCCCAAGCCGGGAGCAGCCGTCGTCGCGGGCAATGTCGAGACGAGCCAGGCGGTGACTGACACGCTGTTCGCAGCCACCGGCAAACTCGCACCCTCCCAAGGCACGATGAACAATTTCACCTTCGGCAACGAACGCCACCAATATTACGAAACGATCTGTGGCGGATCGGGCGCAGGACCGGACCACGACGGGACAAGCGCGGTGCAAACCCACATGACCAATTCGCGCCTCACCGATCCCGAGATACTGGAGACGCGCCTTCCGGTGCGGCTGGACGAGTTTTCGATCCGCAGGGGCTCTGGCGGGAAGGGCGCGCACACAGGCGGGGACGGGACCGTGCGGCGCGTGACTTTCCTTGAGGAAATGCGCGCCAACATGCTCGCCAACCGCAGAGCCGTGCCGCCAAGCGGGCTTGCCGGCGGGAGCAATGCACAGGCTGGACGCAATTGGGTCGAGCGGGTCGATGGCAGCCGCGAAGAGCTCACCGCAACCGACAGCGCCGAGATGGGCGTGGGCGATACATTCGTCATTCTTACGCCGGGCGGGGGCGGATACGGGAAGGGATAAAGGACATGAATTATTGGCCGCTTCTCGGCATTGCGCTGGTCATCATTGGCTTTGCGTTGAAGTTCAATCCGCTGCTTGTCGTGGTCGGGGCCGCTGTTGCGACGGGGCTTTTGGCCGGACATGACCTGATCGCAGTGATCGAAGCGCTTGGAAAAGCGTTTAACGATAACCGCTATATCTCTGTAACTTGGATTATTTTGCCACTTATCGGCCTGCTCGAACGATACGGCCTGCAACAAAGGGCAAGGGCAGTGATCGAGGGTATCCGCGGGGCGACCATGGGCAAGCTTTTGATGGTCTATCTGCTCTTCCGGCAGGCGACCGCCGCGCTTGGCCTCACCAGCATCGGCGGACATCCGCAAACGGTGCGGCCTCTCGTGGCACCGATGGCAGAGGCAGCGGCGGTGAAATCGCACGGGGACCTGTCCGAAGACGAACGCGAAAAGGTCAAGGCCATGTCGGCAGCAACCGACAACGTCGGCCTTTTCTTTGGTGAAGACATCTTCATGGCAATCGCCTCTATCCTGTTGATCCAAGGGGTTTTTGAAACCTACGGCTATCCCCTGACGCCGCTGCAACTGTCGGTTTGGGCGATCCCTACCGCGATCTGTGCCTTCGTCATTCATGGCTATCGCATCAATGCGCTTGATCGGCGGCTGGCGCAGGTGAGGGCTGCCACCAAGGAGGCCGCGTCATGATCTCCTACGAATGGCTTTATGTGCTCCTCGGCGTATTCTTCGCGGTGACAGCACTTCTTAGCTTGCGGTCGCAAAATATTGGAAATGCGTGTTTTTGGGCGCTTCTTGCGGTTAGCTTCTTTTTCGGTTCGCATATTGGCGATCTGATGAATGGCCTGATCGTTCTGGGCCTTGTCGCGATTGCTGCGCTTGGCGGATTGAAACCTTCTGACCCCGAAACCACGACACCGGTTGAGCGAGAAGAGTTCTCAAAAACCCTCGGCAACAAATTGTTTTTACCTGCTTTAGTGGTTCCGGTTGTGGCGGTCGCGGGCACGCTTCTTTACAATCTCACACCGCTTGGTGAACTCGGGCTATTTGCAGAGCGGCAGACCACGCTCATCCTCTTTTGCGTTGGCGCGATTCTCGGTCTGGGCGGCGCGATTGTCTGGCTGAAGCCTCCCGTTTCGGCACCCGCCCAAGAGGGGCGGCGGCTCATTGATTCAATTGGTTGGGCCGCGATCCTGCCGCAAATGCTTGCCGCTCTCGGGGCGGTATTTGCCCTTGCCGGAGTGGGTGAGATCATTGGCGGGATTGCGGGCGCTGCAATCCCCGAGGGAAGCGTATTCCTCACTGTGGTGGTCTTCGCGCTTGGTATGGCGCTTTTCACCATGATCATGGGCAATGCCTTCGCCGCCTTTCCGGTCATGGCGGCAGCGATTGGCATCCCGCTATTGGTCGAAGGATATGGCGGCAATCCGGCGGTTATCGGAGCGGTTGGAATGCTCGCAGGCTTTTGCGGAACCTTGCTCACCCCGATGGCGGCCAATTTCAACATCGTGCCAGCCGCGCTTCTGGAGCTGAAGGATCAGAACGCTGTCATCCGCCAGCAGGTGGGAACCGCCGTGCCGCTCTGGTTCTGCAATGTAATCATCATCTACGTGGGGGCATTCTTGCTATGGAATTGAGCCTGACGCCTGAGATTGCGTCGAAATTTGCGCAAATTGCGCTTGGCCATGTGGGGCAGGAATACCCCAATCAGCCCCATCACGCGATGGAGAGCGACGCCGATGCCAAGACGCCCCGCGAGCTTCACCCCGCGTTCTTCGGCAGCTATGACTGGCATTCCTGCGTCCATTCCTGGTGGCTTTTGCTGACCTTGCGGCGGCTCTTTCCCACCATTCCCGAGGCGCAGGCGATCACGCGGTTGGCCGATGCAACTTTGACACAAGAAAAGCTTGCCGCCGAGCTTGCCTATTTCGAGCGCCCTTCCGCGCGCGGGTGGGAGCGGCCCTATGGCTGGGGCTGGCTGCTTTACCTGCACCACGAGGCAGAGCGTCACGAAGATCACGACTGGGCGCGCCATCTTGAGCCGCTTGCCCGTTTGATAGCGCAGCGATTTGCGCAGCACCTTCCGCTTCTCACCTATCCCATCACTGTCGGCACGCATTTCAACACCGCATTTGCACTGGTTTTGGCGCGCGAGTGGGCCGGCGCGCGAGATCCGGCGCTGCTCGGACAGATTGACGGCTTTGCTACCAAGGCCTTTGCCGGAAAGCAGGCATATGCTGGCTGGGAGCCGGGCGGTGATGAATTTCTCTCGCCCGTTCTCACCGCTGCGCTCCTGATGAGTAAGGTCATGCCACCCGCTGATTTTGCGCCTTGGTTTGACCGGTTGCTCGTGTCGAATCGCTGGCTCGAAAACGAGTGCCATCCCGTCACCGTGTCCGACCGCAGCGATGGCAAGATCGCGCATCTCGACGGGCTCAACCTCAGCCGCGCCTGGTGCCTCAATTGTATCGGCCAAATTTTAGCCGCAAGTAAGGCAGCCCCCGCTGCTGAAACCGCGCTTATCGAGGCGCGCGCCGAGGCGCATCTCAAGGCAGCCATTCCGCATGTCGCGGGCGACTATATGGGCGAGCACTGGCTAGCGAGTTTCGCATTGCTGGCGCTACTCGCGGCGGGATAATCGACTTGTATCACTTGTATCTTGCTGTAAGACGAAAGTTAGCAAATAAGTCAAAATTAGCTGATTCTTCAAGGGGTTGATATTTACCAGATTTTACACAAGTGCTAATTACACGTTAACCAATGTCCCCTATTGGGGATAGGTATGAACACCAAGCCCCTCCTTCGTCCGCTGTTCGCCACGTCTGTTCTGGCGACGTTTACCTTTTCCGCTCCGGTCATGGCCGAGGGCGTCGATGCAGGTACGCTCATCGAAAACACCGCCACCGCCACCTATGAGGATGGCGAGGGTGAAAAGACGGTGGATTCGAACACCGTAACGGTCACGGTCGACGAACTGCTCGACGTGACGGTGACTTCGCTTGACGGCGGGCCGGTTGGTACGGCTCCGGGTCAGGCCGTTTTGTCATACGAGGTCACGAACCAGGGCAATGGTCCGGAGGCTTTCACGCTGATCGCTGATCCGGCGGTTGACGGAAATGACTTTGACACGACGGTCGACCTCATCGCGATCGATACCAACGGGAACGGCGTTTACGACGACGGCGTCGACGAGATCCTCACCGGTCCTGAAACCACCCCCGAACTCGCAGCAGACGAAGCGGTCACCGTTTTCGTGGTTGTGACAGTTCCCGGCGATGCCAACGACACCGAAGTGAGCCAGGTCGAGCTTCGCGCTGATGCGGTGACCGGAACCGGCGCGCCCGGCGATACATTTGCAGGCGCCGGTGTTGGCGGCGTGGATGCAATTGTCGGCACCACCGGCGCATCGGCAATTGCCAACGGCTCGCTCGTGATCGGTCTTATCACGGTTGATCTCACCAAGGCCGTCAGCGTGGTTGACCCGTTCGGCGGCACCGGCGCGGTTCCCGGCTCGGTCGCGACCTTTACGATTAGCGCCGAGGTCGTGGGCGATGGTTCGCTCGACGCACTCGTCATCACTGACGCCATCCCTGACGACACGACCTACGTCGCAGGCAGCCTCGCACTGGATGGCAACCCCCTCACCGATGCCGACGGCGACGATGCAGGTTCTGCATCCGACGCAGCGGGCATCTCGGTCGATATCGGCACCGTCAACGGCGGCGACACCTACGAAGTGACGTTCGACGTCACGATCGACTGATACAAATTCATTTAAGGACAAGGACAGGGTCCATGAAAACGTTTAAGAAAATCATTGCTGCACCGCTTCTGATCGCATCGGCATCGCTGAGCGTTCCGGCGCTCGCACAAGAAACGCCATCGGTGGTTGTATCCGGCGATGTTAAGCAGGTTGAGGTTTCCACCAACGCCGCTGGCGAGGAAGTTACGAAACTCGTTGATATCGACCTCACCGTGCCCGGCACGCGGCTTGTGTTTCGCACGAATTACGAAAACACGACCTCCGAGGTCATCCGCAACTTCAAGCTCACCAATCCGATGCATCCATCGGTGCGCCTTGCACCTGATGCAGACGCAGATCTGACGGTGTCGGTTGATGGCGGCAACACCTGGGGCCCGCTCTCTTCACTCAGCGTGACTGGCGAAGATGGAGCGACCCGCACCGCCACCCATGCCGACGTGACGCACGTTCGCTGGACCATTGCGGAAATCCCCGCAGGCGGCAGCGGCCAGGTGCAGATGCCAGCAGTAATTCGCTGATCTCAAACAATTTTTTAACCAGCTTCGCTTCCTTCAACGGGGGGCAAGCCGCCAAGCCTTGTGGGCGGTAAATTTGACACAAGGCGCACTCGCAAAGGACCACTTGCAATGAGACAATCTACCCAATTGCTGGGTGCGGTGAGCGCGGTAGCGCTTATTGCCGTGTCCAGCACGCCGGCACTTGCTGTCGGCACAACAGCTGGGGAGTCGATTACCAACTCGGTAAGCGTCTCCTATCAGGTTGGGAATGACCCCAACACTGAACAAAGCGTCACAGACACAGACACATTCATCGTCGACCGTGTGATCGACGTGAACGTCAATCTTACCAGCGCGACCCCTGTAACGGTTGCTCCTGGTGAGGTTCAGGCTGTTCTTGCCTTTGACGTGACCAACCTGTCGAACGACACGGTTGACCTTGACCTCTCGACCGTTCTGACGGCCGGGACGCCTGCAAACATCGAAAACATCACGATTTATCGTGACCTCAATGGTGACGGCGTGCTTGATCAGGCCGAAATCGACGCTGGTGCGATCACCTTCCTCGACGAAGTGCTCGCCGACGATGGCACGGGCGCAGAAACTCTTGAAGTTATCGTTGTTGCTGACATCACCACCGATGCGGTTAATGGCGACATCTTCGACATCGTTCTGATTGCTGACGCACACGAAGCTGGCACTGCTGGCACTCTGGGTGCTGAAATCGCTGCAACGGCTGGCGCAAACACCGACGGCATCGACACAGTCCTTGCCGATGGTTCGGGCACGGCTGAAGAAGCGGCCAACAATGGTGATCACTCTGACCTCGGTCAGTTTGAGGTTGCTGGCGCACTTGTCTCGGTTGTGAAATCGAGCCGCATCATCAGCGATCCAGTGAACGGCACGACCGACCCGAAAGCAATTCCGGGCGCCGTGATCGAATATTGTATTGCTGTTTCCAACGCTGCCGACGCTGCTGATGCAACCGCCGTTAGCGTGAGCGATGATCTTCCTGCCGACGTGACCTTCACGGCTGGTTCGGGCATCTTCGTTGATGGTACAGCCACCGTTGACACCTCGGGCGCAATTCCGGTTGCAACCTGTTCAGGTGGTGCAGACGGTGAGGGAAGCACTGCTTTCTATACAGCTGGCGGCGGTACTGGCGGTCTCGACCTGATTGCAGGCGACCTGTCAGACATCCCGGCGAGCACCACTCGCTCGCTCTATTTCCAAGTCACGATCAACTAAGGTCGAACGGCTAGGAATATGACTTTGCGTGTGTGCTCTTCTGTGAAGCGCCTGGCAGCAGCACTCGGTGTAGTGCTGCTGCCATTCGGCGTGCTCGCAGGGAGCGCAAACGCGCAAAACACAGATGATGCGGAGGTTCTTCGCACCATTACCAATACCGCGGAGGCTAGCTGGCTGTTTGAGGGGCGCGAGCGCGAAACAGTCTCCAACGAAGTGCGGTTCGATGTCACATTGCCTCCACCAGAGATTCGGGCATTTCGTCCGACCCCTCAGGGCGGTGTTGACCTCAATTTCCGCGCGCCATTGTGCGCGGCAGGCGGGCAAGGGCCCGCTGGTTCGGGCGGCGGAGGATCTTCGCCAATCGAGCTTACCCCTGTAGAAGGGGCCGCCGAGGTCACGTCGATTATCCGGCCTGGCCAAACCATGCTGTTCGAGATCACCGCGCTTCAGGCGAATGTCGATCCGAACGAAGTGGATCGCATGGATGTGACGATCACCACGTCCACCGGCGATGAAGAAAGCCTGACGATTTTTGAAACAGGCAACAACACCGGCACTTTCATCGGTCAGATTGGCACCGCGCGCATCCCGCCGACCCCGGCGAGCGGCGATTGCCAGCTTAGCATCAATGATGGCGCGAACATTTCGATCGAGGCTTTCCTTCCTGGCGAAACGACGGTTGTCGTGGAAACCGAGGTTCAGGTGCTCGCCGATCCGTTCGGCGTCGTGTTTGACAGCGAAACCGGTCAGCCGGTGTCCGGCGCGCGCGTATCGCTTGTCGATGCGGCAACCGGCGCTCCTGCGACCGTATTTGCCGAAGACGGCGTTACCCCGTGGCCTTCGACGGTCATTTCGGGTGAGCCTGTCACCTATGGCGATGGTCTTGTCTTCAATCCCGAAGCTGGCGAGTTCTGGTTCCCGCTCACCTTCCTGGGCACCTATCGCCTCGTTATCGAGCCGCCGGAGCCTTACACCGCGCCATCGGTCGCAAGTCGTTCGAGCCTTGCGCAGTTGAGCCGTCCCGATGGCCGTTCCTTTATCATTCTCGATGCGTCCTTCGGCGACGTGTTCGAGCTGAACGATCCAACGCCAATTCAGGTGGACATTCCGCTTGACCGTCCGGCCGAAGACATCGGCCTTGTCAAAACCGCGTCGAGAAACCGGGTGCAGCCGGGCGATGTCGTGTTCTATTCGATCACTGCGCGTAACGATGATCCATCGCGTCCGCGCCGCGACGTGGTGCTGACCGATACGCCGTCATCTTCGCTGCGTTTCCGCGCCGACAGCGTGCGGGTGAACGGGGCCGAAGCTCCTGACCAGATCGCGTTTGCGCCTGATGGCAGCTCGCTCACCGTATCACTGGGTGACCTGGCTCCTGGCGAAAACGCCCGCGTCACTTACGCCATGAGCGTGCTTCCCGATGCGGCACCGGGCATTGCACCTAACGATGTGGTTAGCGTCGATTCCATCGGCCGCACCGCGCGCACCAGTGTTGCGGTTGAGGTCGAGCGCGAGACAATCGCCGACCGCATGACAATCATCGGCCGCATCACGGCTGGCCCTTGCTCGGTGGACAACACCAGGGACAACCCGCGGCCCGGCGTTCCCGGCGTGCGCGTGGTCATGGAAGACGGCTCTTACGCGATCACCGATGCCGATGGCCGCTATCACTTCGAAGGCGTTGTGCCGGGCACCCACGTGGTTGCTGTTGCGCGCATGACGGTTCCTGAAGGCGGCGAGCTGGTCAATTGCTACCGCGACACCCGCAACGCCGGCAGCGCAAGTTCGCGCTTTGTTATCGGGCAGGGCGGTTCGCTGGTGGTTGCTGATTTCGACATCAACTTCCCCGAAGGCACGCCTGCATTTGTCGAGCAAACTCTTGAAGAGCTCAATGGCGAGGCTCGCCCTGATGGCGATGCTGCGCGCGCAGTAAATGCAATCGCTGGCGGCTCTGGCCGTCCCGGCATCGAGCGCGCTACTCCGGCTGTATCGGCTGACACCCTTACGGGCGCAGGCATCCCTGCAAGCACCGCCGAGGCAGCAGAGCGCGCCGAGCCGGTCTATGCCGCGAACACCGACTGGCTGGCACTTGGCGATGGCGAAGACGGGTTCCTTTACCCCGGCACCACCGCCAACCCGCGTTCGCCAGCGATCCGTGTCGCAATCCGTCACCGCCGCGGTCAACAGATCAAGCTTCGCGTCAATGGCGAAGAGGTAAGCGGGCTTTCCTTCGACGGCACTTTGACCCCTGCGCAAGGCCGCTTTGCGGTTAGCACATGGCGCGGCATTGTCCTCGACGGCGACCGCACCGTGCTCGAAGCCGATGTGATCAACTCTTTTGGCGGGGTCAGCAAGACCTTCAGCCAGGAAGTGTTCTTCACCTCGACACCGGCGCGCGTTGAGCTTGTCCCTGAACAATCGAACCTCGTTGCTGACGGGCGCACGCGTCCGGTCGTCGCAATCCGCGTCCTTGACCGCAACGATCGTCCGCTTCGCGAAGGTGTGTCGGGTAACTTCACCCTCAACGCCCCTTATGAAAGCGGCGAGCACATCGATCGCCAGCAACTCAACCAGCTTACCGGCTTCAACTCGAGCCAGGCGCGCTGGGTTGTCGAAGGCACCGACGGTATTGCGAAAATCGAGCTTGCGCCGACCATGGTTTCCGGTTCGCTGCGCCTCGACTTCCAATTCAACGATGGCGAGCTTGTGCGCGAGCAGCAGCTTGAGACATGGGTTGTTCCCGGTGACATTGAATGGACAATCGTCGGCCTTGCAGAAGGCACGGTTGGTGCAAAATCCGTCGCAGAGAACATGGAGCGCGAAGGCCGCTTTGACAGCGATCTTGGCGACAATGCCCGCGTCGCACTTTACGCCAAGGGCCGCATCCTTGGTAAGTTCCTGACCACCATCGCATACGACAGCGCCAAGCAGCGCGAAGACCAGCGCGTCCTGGGTCAGCTTGACCCCAACGCCTATTACACCGTCTTTGCCGACGCATCATCGCGCCGCTTTGATGCTGCAAGCCGCGAAAAACTCTACGTGCGCATCGAAACCGCGACCTTCTATGCGCTCTATGGCGACTTCGAGACCGCTTTCGATCAGACCCGCCTTGCCCGCTACAACCGCACCGCAACCGGTGTGAAGGGCGAAGCGCGCGTGGGTCAATTCAAGGCGAGCGCCTTTGCCGCCGAAATCTCGACCCGTCTCCAACGTGAAGAGATCCAGGGTCAGGGCATCACCGGTCCATACCAGCTTGGCAGCCGCAACGTCGTGCCAAACTCCGAGCGCGTGACGATTGAAGTGCGCGACCGCTTCCGTTCGGAACTGATCGTGAGCAGCCGCACTCTGACGCGCTTCCTCGACTATGATCTCGACCTGCTGACAGGCACGATCACTTTCACGCGCCCTGTGCTTAGCCGTGATGAGAACCTCAACCCGCAATTTATCGTGGTCGAGTATGAAACCGACGGACTTGGCAATGCCGAAATGAACGCTGGCGCGCGCGTCGACTGGACCAGCAAGGATGGCCGTGTCCGCATCGGCGCGAACGCAATCACTGACAAGGGCGAGGGCGCTCGCACCGACATTGGCTCGCTCGATGTTCGCGCGGACATCTCCTCCAGCACGCAGGTTCGCGGTGAAATCGCCATGAGCCGCAGCGAAGGCGAAACCGCGACCGGCTGGCTCGCTGAAGTTCAGCACCAGACCGGTAAGCTCGACATTCTCGCCTATGCCCACCAACTCGACCAGGATTACGGTGTTGGCCAGCAGAACGGCGTTGATCAGGGCCGCCGCAAGGTTGGCGTCGATGGCCGCGTGTTCCTGAGCGATCACCTCAGCGTGCTGGGCAGCGTGTGGCAGGATGACAGCCTGCAGGATTCATCGCGTCGCCGTGCAGCGCAGGCGCAGTTGAACCTGACCCGCAAGAACACCGATTTCCGTGTCGGCCTAGCGCATTTCAACGATCGCCTGACCGATGGCACGACCAACACCTCAACCGTGCTCGAAGGCGGCGTGACACAGCGTCTGTTCGACAATGCACTTGAACTGTCGGCCTCGACTGCGATTGCGCTCGACAAGGCGGAAAGCATCGACCTGCCGGCGCGTCATCGCATCGGTGCTCGCTATGCGGTTGCGCAAGGCGTTCGTCTGGTTGGCTCTTATGAGATCGCCGATGGCGAAAACATCGATGCGCGCACGCTTCGCGGCGGTGTTGAAGTAACCCCTTGGCAAGGTGGGCAGATCATCACCTCTATCGGTCAGGACAACATCAGCGAGCTTGGCAATCGCACCTTTGCCGCCTTTGGCCTTGCGCAAACGCTGCAACTTTCGCCTGAATTCTCGATTGATGCGACCATCGATGGCAACCGCACTTTGAACGGTGCGCCTGATGTGGCCGATCTTGTGAACCCGCTGCAACCGGCGGCCTCTGGCGGCCAGTTGACGGGCGGCCAGCAGTTTGAAGACTTCACCGCAGTCACACTCGGCGGTGCATGGCGCAAGGATCGCTGGAGCATCACGGGCCGCGGTGAATATCGCGATGGCGAGCTTGCCGACCGTATGGGCGCGACCTTTGGCGCGATCCGCCAGCTGGGCGAGGGGTCGATTGTCGGCTCCGGCTTCACCTGGACCAAAGCCGAAGACGAGAACGGTCCAATGGTCGAGATTATGGACGCAGCGATCGCCTTCGCTCACCGCCCTGACTTTTCCGAATTCGCCATGCTGGGCAAACTCGAATACCGCAGCGACAAGGTGACCGGCGGTATCGCAGGGGTCGCTGGTGGTGCCGGTTCGAGTGCGCTTCTGGTTGACGGCGATGCACTGTCGCGCCGCCTTATCGCGAGCTGGTCCACCAACTGGACCCCGCGCGATTTTGATGAGGACGACGATGGCATCATCACCCAGACGCGCCGCAACGAATTCGGCCTGTTCGTGGGTGGCCGCTACAACTTCGACAAGTTTGAGGGCACCGAGTTCTCGGGCACAACCGCATTCCTCGGCGCAGACGCGCGCATTGGTGTCGGCGAGATCTTCGAAATCGGCGCAAGCGCCACTGTGCGCGCCATGCTGGAAGGCGATCTGGCGAGCTTCTCTTACGGACCGACCATTGGTGTGACGCCGGTTGAAGGCATGCTCATCACCGTTGGTTACAACATCAAAGGTTTCCGCGACGGCGACTTCTCCGCTGCACGCAACACCGACAAAGGCGTGTTCGCCAGCGTCCGCATGAAGTTCGACACCAGCAGCTTTGATTTCCTTGGGCTGAATCGATGAACGGCGTACAGATTTCTAGAAATTCTGACATTCCCGGCATGGTAAACCCGGCGTTTACCATCACCGCCTATGCACGCGTCATGGTCGCTCAAACGGATAGTCTGGTGCGTAAGGTTCTAACGCTCGCAAGTGCATTGATGCTTGCGGTCCTTATGATGCCCAGCGCCGCACACGCCCAGTCGGAGACGGTCGATTGGGCCGATGCTGGTGTTGGCAGCCTGCAAGCTTTGCCTTCGGGTACAACTGTCAACGGCTCGGATGGCACGGTTGCAACGATAACCTACTCGGTCCAGACCGAAGGGGCCGGGACTTTTGAGCCAGCTTTTTCTCCAACCTTTGTAACGTATTTCGCCGGTACAATCGGCGGGGCGGCAAGCCCGCTCGTTTCCAGTTTCGACAACTCCAATTTCGATCCCCGCGATAAGGTCACCATCACCATTGACCTCAGCCGATCGGTGCGCGACCTGGAATTCTCGCTCGGCGATATTGACCAGGGCAATTACACCGACGCGGTGGAGGTTTTTTACGACGATGGCAGCGGCGGATTTGCCAATGCTGCGACAAACACTGCATTCTGGACCACCGGCAGTTCTGTTACGCGCACGAATGATGCGACCGTAAATGGCTGGAGGGGTACGGGCGGCTCCGCGACCGCCGGAACCAATGGCAATATCAATTTCGATTTCGGGTCGCAGTCCGTTCAGCGCATCCGGATCGTCTATTTCAGCTACACAGGCAGCGGCGATCCAGGGACCCAGTTCCTTGGCATTTCGGACTTTGACTATACTCCGCCAAGCGCTGACCTCTCGCTGACCAAGACACTGGTCGGATCACCACCGGTGCAAGGCGGGACCGCCGTGTGGCGTTTGACGGCAACCAATGCAGCGGATTCGGAATTGGCCGCAGACGGCGTGGTGGTCCAAGACACTTTGCCCGCCGGTTTCAACTTCGCCAGCTCATCGGGTGATGGCTCGTTCAATCCGGGCAATGGCCAATGGACCATCGGCACACTGGCACCCGGTCAAAGTGCGACACTGACCGTTTCAGGCTCGATTACCGCAAACGCGGGCACGACAATCACAAACACCGCTGAAATCATTTCAAGCAGCGTGCCGGACTTTGATTCGACCCCTAACAACGGAAACAATGGCGAAGACGATTTTACCTCGTCCAGCTTCACCGTCCAATCGGGCCGCGCACCGGGTGTTCCGCCTGTGCTTTCCTGCCCGGCAGGCCAATCGGTGTTCGATTGGGATGCGATTTCGGGCTGGACCGCAGGCTCGACCAACAACACCTATGGATTTGGCAGCTTTGGCGATGTGAATTTCTCGTTCGACAACGACGGAGCCTACGTGAACAACGCCATCTGGGGCGGGGCGATCCCCAATGTGGGGACCTATTTCAACGGCGGCCTCAACCCTGTCGAAAACGTGCTTCAGGTCGTTTCGGACCAGGCCAACCGGACGGACGAGGTAGAGCTCACCATCACTTTGCCACGCAGTTTCACCGGCCTGCAATTCTCGATCTTCGATGTCGACTTTGGTGCGAACCAGTTCGCCGACCGCCTGATCGTGACCGGCAGCAACAATGGCGCGAGCGTCAATCCGACCCTTACGAATGGCAACGTCAACTTTGTCAGCGGCAATTCGGTCGTCGGTGATGGCACCGCCGATAACAATTCTGCAACCGGCAATGTGGTGGTTACTTTCACGCAGGCCGTCGACACGGTTGTGATCCGTTACGGCAATGCCAACACCGCGCCGACCAACCCCGGCCAACAGGGCATCGGGGTCCACGATCTTTTCTTCTGCACGCCGCAAGTCGACCTGACCGTCAGCAAGATCAGTTCGGTCATTGCTGACCCGGTCAACGGGACGAACAATCCCAAGGCGATCCCGGGTGCGACGGTCGAATATCTGATTACCGTCACCAATACCGGCGTCGATGCGACATTCCCCGACACGGTAAGCGTGCTCGACAATGGTCCGGCGGATGCAAGAATGTGCCTGATAAGCCGTGCAGGCGGGCCGGTGATCTTCGGTGATCCGGGGTCGAACTCGGGCCTTGGCTACAGTTTTGCCGGCCTTGGATCGGGCGCGGATGATGTGGAATTTTCCAGCGATAACGGCGCAAGCTTTACCTATACTCCCGTCGACGATGGCACAGGCTGCGACGCCAATATCACCGACTTCAGGGTCAACCCATCAGGCGCAATGGCTGGCGGCAGCACCTTCACCGTCACGGTGCGCTACGAGGTCGAATAGCAAGGCCGCAAAGCCCCATCGCATAGCAATGCGTGTTGTTGCGGTGCAGCAAATGCATTGACCGCGCACAGCTTTGCTCTAGGGTTTGGCCCATGCAATCTGCTCTCGATTTGAGCGCGCCCCCAGCGCTGGCGACCCTCCTGCAAAGCGCGCGCCATGCGCTGTTCCTTGATTTTGACGGGACTTTGGTGGAGCTCGCTCCCACCCCTGACACAATTGCGCCGGCGGCGGATATGGCGCCGAGGCTTGAAGATCTCTCACGGCGATTGGGCGGGGCACTCGCCCTCGTCAGCGGGCGCTCGATCGCCGATATCGAAACGCATATTGGCGCTGTGCGCTTGGCGGCTGCTGGCTCCCACGGCTCGGACGTGAGGCGCGCGGATCGTTCGGCGCTCGGCACCGCCGCGCAAGAATTGCCGGAGACGATGGAAAAAGCGCTGCGCAATTTTGCGCAGGAAGAGGACCTCGATTTCGAGAAGAAGCCCCATGGCGGTGCTCTCCATTACCGGGCAAACCCCGATAAAGGCGAGGCGGCGCAAGATTTTGCGCAAAAGCTGGCGGATGAAAACGGTTGGAGCACGCAGAGCGGCAAATGCGTGGTCGAAGTGATCGCAGGCGGCGCGGATAAGGGCACGGCAGTGGTCGCCCTAATGGAGGAACCGGGATTTGCCGGATGCATTCCCGTCTTCATAGGCGATGACCTCACCGATGAAGCCGGCTTTATCGCGGCCAGTCGCCTTGGCGGTTTCGGCATCCTTGTAGGAGAGCGCGAAACCACCAGCGCCGCCCATGCGCTCGCCACTGTCACACAGGTCCACGAATGGCTGGAGCTTTAGGAATTTGACCCAAGAACCCTTGTTTGAACAATCCAATCTTGAGCTTTGGCCGGTTGGAAACTGTCAGGTTACCGCACTCGTCGATGAAAGCGGGGCGTTTGTCTGGGGCTGTATCCCGCGCGTTGACGGGGATCCTGTTTTTTCCGCGCTCCTCAACAACAGCCAGCGCGATGCCGGCATCTGGCGCTTCGAACTTGAAGGGCAGGTAAGCGCCTCGCAAGAGTATATTCGCAACACGCCGATCCTTGTCACCACCCTGAAGGCACAGGATGGCAGCGCGATCGAGGTGCTCGATTTTGCGCCGCGATACGAAGGGTCGGGGCGGATGTATCGCCCCGTTGCCTTTGCCCGCATAGTGCGGCCGATCAGCGGCCATCCGCGTATCAAGGTGGTCCTCAAACCGACGAGGAATTACGGCGCGGGCCTTGCTGATACGACGCACGGGACCAATCACATCCGCTATCTAGCCGGAGAGAACACGCTTCGCCTCTCCACCGATGCACCCATCGGTTATATCGAGGAAGGGCGCACATTCCGCATCGAAGAGGACACGCATTTCTTCCTTGGCCCAGACGAACCCTTTGTCGGGAACCTGCGCGAAAACGTGCGCTCGATGGAGCAGGCGACGCGCAAATACTGGCAAAGCTGGGTGAGGGGGCTGCACATTCCGCTGGAGTGGCAGGACGAGGTCATCCGCTGTGCCATCACCCTCAAGCTGTGCCAGCACGAGGAAACGGGCGCGATTGTGGCTGCGCTCACCACCTCCATCCCCGAGGCCGCGCATTCGGAACGCAATTGGGACTATCGCTACTGCTGGATCAGGGACAGTTATTACACCATTCAGGCGCTCAACCGTCTGGGCGCGTTGGATGTGATGGAGAAATATCTCACCTATCTGCGCAACATCGTCGACGGCGCACGCGGGGGACAGATCCAGCCGCTTTATTCGGTGATGGGCGAGGACCGGTTGAGCGAGACGACCGCATCATACCTTGCCGGTTATCGCGGGATGGGCCCGGTGCGGCGCGGTAACGCGGCCTACAAACAGATCCAGCATGATTGCTATGGCCAGATCGTCCTGCCAAGCGCGCAAGGTTTCTTCGATCAGCGCCTGCTTCGCCCCGCCGATGATGCCGATTTTGCAGCGCTTGAAGAAGTGGGCGACATGGCTTGGAACATGCACGATCAACCCGACGCTGGCCTGTGGGAATTCCGCACGCGCGAGGAAGTGCACACCTATTCCGCCGTGATGAGTTGGGCAGCGTGTGATCGCCTTGCGAACGTTGCGGAGCATTTGGGCAAAGAAGATCGCGCGAACCATTGGCGCACACGCGCCGACCGCATCGCTGCGACGATCGATGAAAAGGCGTGGAAGCCCGATGGGAGGGGCGCGGGCCATTACGGCGCCAGTTTTGAAAGCGATTATCTGGACGCATCGCTTTTGCAGATGGTGGAGCTGCGTTTCCTGTCGCCTGACAATGAACGCTTTCAGCAGACCTTTGCCGCCGTCGAAGAGCACTTGAGGCGCGGCGACCATATGCTGCGCTATGCCGCCGAAGACGATTTTGGCGCGCCAGAGACCGCGTTCAACGTGTGCACCTTTTGGCTTATCGAGGCGCTTCATCTTGCAGGGCGCAGCAATGAAGCGAGGGCATTGTTTGAAACCATGCTCAGCCATACGACCAAATCCGGCTTGCTGAGCGAAGATCTCGACTATGAAACCGGCGAGCTTTGGGGGAACTTCCCTCAGACTTATTCCCTGGTAGGAGTAATCAATTGTGCCGGACTGCTGTCCAAGCCGTGGAGTGAAGTGCGATAAGCCGTCTAGTTGTCATATCGAATCGTGTCGCTGTTCCGAAAGCGCGCGGTGCCGCAGGCGCCCAAGGCGGCCTTGCAGGCGCACTTAATGCAGCTCTGAAGGATCGCGGCGGCGTGTGGTTCGGATGGTCGGGCCAGGAAAGTGATGAGCAATCCAGCAACCTTGACCTTCAACGCAATGACGGCGTGACCACAGCGACGATCGACCTGTCCACACAAGAACTGGACGAATATTATAACGGATACGCCAATTCGACCCTGTGGCCGCTGTTCCACTATCGCATTGATCTTGCCCGTTATGAGAACAAAACAGGCGAGAGCTATGAGCGGGTAAATGACCGCTTTGCCGAAAATGTGCTGCCGCTGATTGAGGAAGAGGACCTTGTCTGGGTCCATGACTATCACCTCATCCCCTTGGGCGAGCGTCTGCGCTCGCGCGGGGTCAAGAACCGGATCGGTTTTTTCCTCCACACGCCTTGGCCACCGACACGTCTTCTCACATCGCTCCCGTTTCATGAGCGGTTGGTGAATACCATGCTGTCCTATGATCTTATCGGCTTTCAAACGCCGGAATGGCTGTCCAGTTTTGTGCATTATTGCGAAAACGAGCTTGGCGCCGAGGTTGACCATGACACCGGTCAGATCACCCACGAAGGGCGCACGACAATCGCGCGCGCCTATCCGATCGGGATCGATTGGGAGCATTTTCAGGCCGAAGGCGCAAAGCCGGAAGCCAAGGACGCCGAAGAGCGCTTCCTCGCCTCGATCCGGGGTCGGACCGGCATGATTGGTGTGGACCGGCTGGATTATTCCAAGGGCCTGCCCGAACGTATCGACGGCATCGGGCGCTTTTTTGATGAGCATCCCGACCGCGTGCGCGATCTTGTTTTCATCCAGATTGCACCGCCCAGCCGCGAGGATGTCGAAAGCTATCAGGAAATCCGCGCGGAGCTTGAACAAAAGACCGGACAGATCAATGGCGCACGATCTGAGGTTGATCTTGTCCCCATCCGTTACGTCAACAGAGGGTATTCCCATGCCGAGCTCTTCGGCTTTTTCAGGGCATCAAAGATCGGCTTGGTCACTCCTTTGCGCGACGGGATGAATCTGGTTGCAAAGGAATATGTCGCAGCGCAGGACCCCGAAGATCCGGGCGTGCTTGTCCTGTCCGATTTTGCGGGCGCGGCCTATCAGCTCGACTGCGATGGCAAAGGCGCCTTGCTGGTGAACCCGCACAGTCCCGATGCGCTGGCGATGGCGATTGCCAAGGCGCTCGATATGCCGCTGGAGGAGCGCAAGAGCCGTTATCAGGCGATGATCGCCACCGTGCGCGATGACAATGTGCGCGAATGGACAACGCAGTTCTGCGACGATCTGGCCGCAGGCTAGCTTTATATCACCCGGCGCGGAGCGGGGTTCACTTGCGTGGCCAGCCCTGCGCTTTCCTCAAGATAGGTTTGCAGGTCCTTGTGGCGCGGTTGATCGTTGTGCCGCGCCAGTATTCGCCGCACCCGCAAGGTGAGCCCGCGCGGATCGAAGGGCTTGCGGATGTATCCTTGCGCCCCTTCGAAGGTGGCGCGCGCTTCGTCCTGTGCGCCGCTCATCGCGGTGAACATGAGGACAGGAAGATCGTAAAAATCGGGCGATTGGCGCAGCTTGCGAAGAAGTGCGAGCCCGGACATGCCGGGCATATCCTGATCGAGCAGAAGCACATGGGGGCGCCGCTTTTTCAAAAGTTCCCAGCAATCCTCGGCGCTCGTCACCCAGCCACAGGCGTGGCCTGCGTCAATCAATGCCTGACTTGCAAGCTCTGCGATGAGGTCGTCATCATCAGCGATCAGAATATAGGCCATATGCGTTTCTGCCAATTGGATGTGGGGCGAGGGTGATTACGTCTGATTAAACATGTGCGGCAAATTGCGCGTTCCGCGTGCCCCTCGAATGCCTACTTAGGGGCCATTGCGTAGCGGCGGCTTGCCGTTGAGCGCGCGCGCTGTCACACGGTGAGCCTATGATTCGAGACGCATCCAAGAAACCTTTCCCAGACCCCTTCCTCACCACCGAGGGGATCCACAATCTGCGCGATTATGGCGGCTATGAAGGCGCTGATGGCGCGCGCGTGAAGAAGGGGCTCTTGTTCCGCTCCGGACAGCACAAGGACGCAAGCGAAGCGGATCTGGAGCTTGTCCAGAGCCTTGGGATCCAGACGATCGTCGATTTTCGCGGGGAGAGCGAGCGCACGAGTTTCCCCTGCCAACGGCACGCGGATTTCAACGCCCATGTGATCGCATTTGATGGCGAAACCTCTAGCTCGCCACCCCACGAAGGGTGCGCCGGCAGCGGGGAGATGACCCCTGAAAAAGGGCGTCAGCGCATGATTGCGGTTTACACACGGATGCCGGTAAACCCCGCGATGATCGACATGTTCTCGCGTTATTTCAACGCGCTGGAAACGCGCGATGGCGGTAATCTGATCCACTGTTTTGCGGGCAAGGACCGCACAGGCGTGGGTGCAAGCCTGCTGCTGCATACGCTTGGCGTGCATTACGATGACATTCTGGCAGAATTCATGCTTACCAATGATGCGCCGACGCAGCACATCCTCAAGGCGCAATCGCTTCCCCGGATGCAGGCGCATTACGGCGAAATCGACCCCGAGGCCATTCGCAACCTCATGGGCGTTCGAGAGGAATATCTTGGCACCTATTGGCAGGAGGTGACGAAGAGCCACGGCTCTGTCGACAATTACATGGCGCAAACTTTAGGTGTGGATGAGAAAAGGAAAGCTCGCCTGAGAGAACGCCTGCTGGCGTGACATTAACGTCAAGCGCCCCCATATCCCACTCAACACGATTTGAGACTTCAAGAGACGACTTATGGCTACCCATCGCACAAAAATGCTTATCATCGGTTCGGGTCCTGCTGGCTATTCCGCCGCGATTTACGCCGCGCGCGCCATGCTTGAACCGATTGTGGTCCAGGGCCTTCAACCCGGCGGTCAGCTGACCATCACCACCGATGTCGAAAACTATCCCGGCTACCGCGACGTGGTTCAGGGCCCGTGGATGATGGAAGAAATGAAAGCGCAGGCCGAAAATGTCGGCACGCGCATGATGTATGACATCATCACCGAAGTGGACCTTGAGCACGGCTCGCCTTTCCGCGCGGTTGCTGACAGCGGTGATGAATACATTGCCGACACCATCGTCATTGCTACCGGTGCGCAGGCCAAATGGCTGGGCGTGCCGGGCGAACAGGAGCTGGGCGGGAAGGGCGTTTCGGCCTGTGCGACCTGCGATGGGTTCTTCTATCGTGGCAAGAAGGTCGCCGTGATCGGCGGGGGCAACACCGCGGTTGAAGAGGCGCTCTACCTCACCAATCATTCTGACGATGTGACGATCATTCACCGCCGCGATGAATTTCGCGCTGAAAAGATCCTGCAGGACCGCGTGTTCAAGTCCGACAAGATCAACGTTATGTGGAACAAGACGGTCGAAAGTTTCGAGGCGGGCGAAGATGGCTCGCTTGGCCATCTGAACCTGAAAGACACGGTGACGGGCGAGAGCTCGACCCTCGAGGTCGACGGCGCGTTTGTTGCCATCGGTCACGCACCGTCTACCGAATTGTTCGAAGGCAAGCTACCGATGCACTCGGGCAAATATCTTGCGGTTGAACCCGGCACGCCCAAGACCGCGATCCCCGGCGTATTTGCCGCGGGCGATGTCACCGATGCTGTCTATCGCCAGGCGGTGACGGCGGCTGGTATGGGCTGCATGGCGGCGCTTGATGCGGAGCGTTTTCTCGCCACTCTCGAAGACGCGCGCGAAGTCGAAGCGACCGAATAAAAAGGGTTGGGGCAGCCGCAAAGCTGCCCCGATACCATCAGGCAAAGACGATAAACGCCGCCTTTGCGATCAACACGATCAGAACCACGCTCGAGATGGCGAACAATACAAAGCGCACCATCACGCGGTTGGCGGTCACTTGCACGAGGCTGTGTGCCACGCGTAGGCCGACGTAAATCCACGCAAGAAACGCGTTCATCCCGTCGCCTTGACCAAGGATCGCGAGGATGATGGCCACCGCGTAAAACACCGTGGGCGCTTCGTGCAGGTGGTTGTAATTGTCCGCTTTCCAATTGACGCGCTCGGGCAATTTCTCGCGCAGGCTGGCCGGTGTTGTTCCCACCAGCTTTGATGGTTCGGGGATTTCGGGACTTGCGCTCATCGCAGGGATGCGCGTTGCATACATCCACGCCCACATTATCATCGTCCAGATCATCAGCGCGACCGCTGGGGCGAGAATATCCATTCCAATCATGTTTGATCCCTCAAAAATCAATTATTGCGGTGCAATGCTGGGGTCAGCAAAAACGGTTGCCATCACCGCCCGCACTGCAAGGACGGCAAGCACGATTGTGCCGGCAAGAAACAGCAGAAAACGCACCGGAATTGTGTTCACCAGAATTTGCCAGAGCGAGTGCGCAATGCGCAAGGCGACGTAGCCCCACGCCAGCATTATATCAATCGCACCCGCTCCAACGATCGCAAGGATCGCGCTGACCGCATAAAAGAGCGTGGGTTGTTCATGCAAATGGGTGTGATTGTGCGCCGGCCAGTTTGCCTTGTCGGGGATGACTCCTTCAAGATCATTGCCCCGAACGCCTGTCTTGCCGAGTTTCGACTTATCCCGAACCTTCGCAAGTGAGCCAAAGCGCGGCGGGATTATCCAGAAAAGCACAATGATGGTCCACACAACCAGGACGGCTGCGGGTGCGAGCATTTGAGCTTGCATGATAATGATCCCTTACCTTTATGTTTTTCCAATTGTCTGTGCGCCGCCGCGCGAATTGTCAAACGCGCAACAGGTTATGAATGCGGGTCAACTGCGGATCGTTTCCGCAAAGGCTTGCGGGTCTGCATTTCCGCCTGTGATCATGATGACGGTGCCTTCGTCCAAGGGCAATTTGCCGCTCAGGGCGGCCGCCAGAGCAGCGGCTCCGCCGGGCTCGACCACCAAGCGCAAATTGGCAAAGGCCCATCGCTGCGCCTCGCGCACTTCCTCATCGGTGACGCTTGTTCCCGGCTCGGCGCGCCCTTTGAGCACTTCGAGATTGATGGATTTCGTCGCCGTCGGCTGAAGCGCGTCGCAGATGGTTTTGGGAGCATCTTCTGGGGCGCTCACGATCTCGCCTTTTGCCAGCGCGCGTCCAACCATATCCCAGCCTTCGGGCTCGACCACATGGACCGCGCTGTTCGTGCACCCGATTGCAAGTCCTGCCGCAAGCCCTCCGCCCCCGCAACACACGATGAAGCGCGATGGATCTGTTCCAAGCTGCTTTGCCGCCTCGATACCGGCAGAACCCTGTCCCTCGATCACCCACGGATCGCCAAAGGCATGGACCAGCGTCCCACCGCGCTCCTTTATCAGCTTGGCCGCAACCTCGTCCCGATCTTCGCCGGGCCTGTCGTAAAGCACCACCTCGGCACCCAGAGCCTTGGTGTTGGCCAGTTTTACCTGCGGAGCATCGCGCGGCATCACAATGGTGGCTTTCATGCCGAGCCTCTTCGCGGCCCAGGCGACCCCTTGCGCGTGATTGCCGGACGATACTGCGATCACCCCGCTGGCGCGCTCTTCCTCGTCAAGGTTGGAAAGCCGCCACCACGCGCCCCTGATCTTGAATGCGCCGATAGGCTGGAGATTTTCGGCTTTGACGAAACAGCGCACGCCCTCGATCTCGACCGGCAAAAGCGGCGTTGGCGGAACAATATCGGCAATGCTTGCGGCCGCGGCGATAACGCCTTCATATGTAGGTGTTCGGATCATTTGTAGCCATTAACGCATTAGAGTAGGAGACGCGCAAGATTCGAATTGAAAGGTGGCAAAATATGTCAAAGGTTTTGGTAGTCGGTGCAGGGGGCGTAAGCTCGGTTTGCGTTCACAAAATGGCGATGAACTCGGACACCTTCCCCGAGATCCATCTCGCCAGCCGCACCAAGTCAAAATGCGACGCGATCGCGGCCTCTGTGAAGGAGCGCACCGGCGTCGACGTGCCGACCTATGAAATCGACGCCGAAGAGGTGCCCGCGATGGTCAATCTCATCAAGAAAGTCGGCGCGAACCTCGTCGTCAATCTCGCGCTTCCCTATCAGGATTTGCCGATCATGGATGCCTGCCTCGAAGCGGGCGTGCATTATCTGGATACCGCGAACTACGAGCCAAAAGACGAGGCAAAGTTCGAGTACAAGTGGCAGTGGGCCTATCACGATCGCTTCAAGGAAGCGGGCCTCATGGCGCTGCTTGGCTCCGGCTTTGACCCCGGTGTGACGAGCGTTTTCACCATGTGGCTGAAAAAGCATAAGCTCAAGACCATCCGCACGCTCGACATTCTCGATTGCAATGGCGGCGATCACGGACAGGCCTTTGCGACCAATTTCAACCCCGAAATCAACATCCGCGAAGTGACCGCGCCTGCGCGTCACTGGGAAAACGGCGAATGGGTCGAGACGCCCGCCATGCAGGTAAAAACCGAGTTCGACTTCGAGGCGGTCGGCCCCAAGAACGCCTACCTCATGTATCACGAAGAGCTTGAGAGCCTCGCCAAATTCAATCCTGAAATGGAGCGTGCGCGCTTCTGGATGACGTTCGGTGATGAGTACATCAAGCACCTCACCGTGCTCCAGAACGTCGGCATGACGGGGATCGAGCCGATCCGCTATCAGGGCAAGGACATCATCCCGCTGCAATTCCTCGCAGCCGTGCTCCCCAAACCTGAGACCCTGGGCGAGACCACCAAGGGCAACACCAATATCGGCTGCATCGCAACAGGCGAAGCACTCAATGGATCGGGTGAGAAGACCTTTTACATCAACAACATCTGCTCCCACGAAGCAGCCTTCGAGGAAACCGGCAACCAGGCGGTGAGCTACACCACCGGCGTGCCCGCGATGATCGGCGCTGCAATGATGGTGCAGGGCACATGGGAAGGGCAGGGCGTATTCAACATGGAAGAAATGGACCCCGATCCGTTCATGGATATGCTCAACGCTCATGGCCTGCCATGGCAGGTGAAGGAGCTTAACGGGCCGGTTGGGTTTTAGCACGAAAATGAGAGTTGCTGAAAAACTTGATCTGATTGACGCTATCGGGCGCGAGCTTCAGCAGCGCTACACTTACGTCGAGATTGATGCCTTCTTGGCTGAATTTGGGCTCGAACCACCAGCACAAGTGTCGAGCAACAGCAAATGGGTCTACTCAAAAGCTGCGTTGAACGGACAGTCAGAAGAGCTCATTTTGCGAGTGGCAGCCGAGCTCGATATAACCGTCGGTTCTTCGGCGTCTGGATTGATCGAGCCACCAGAAAATTGGAGGGATACTGCTGAGTTCAAATTGTTTATCAGTCATGTGTCGAAAGATAAGCATATCGCGACACGGCTCAGAGAGGCTCTGGAGAAATATTCAATAGCTGGATTTGTTGCCCACGAAGACATTCATCCTACCCTTGAGTGGCAAGGACAACTTGAGCGAGCGTTATGGCATATGGACGCGATGGTTGCTGTCCATACTGAGGGGTTTTCAGCTAGCTATTGGACCCAGCAAGAAATCGGGTTTGCGTTGGGCCGAGGGGTCTATGTGATCTCCTTCAAATGGGGAGAGGACCCGACTGGCTTCATATCTAAACTGCAGGCGCTTCCTCGTCGAAAGCGGACCGCTGAGGAAATTGCGGCAGAAATTGATCGGTTGCTCTCAAGTGATGAACGAACCAAGGCCAAACTGAACGAGGCTAAACCGACATTCTCTTATGATGATCTTGATGACGACATTCCTTTCTGAGGCTTGGAGACCCTGATGCAAACCCAGGCCGGCAATCCGGGCGCTTTCGCCCATTTCGACCTCACCCGCGTCGAAAGTCCCGCCTTTGTCGTGGATGCAGCGAAGATCCGCGCCAATTGCCAGATCCTCGCCGACATTCGCGACGCAGCCGGGTGTAAAGTGTTCGCCGCACTGAAGGCGTTCTCCATGCACTCGGTCGCGCATATCATGGGCGAGTATCTCGACGGCGTATCCACCAGCGGCCTTTGGGAAGCGCGGCTGGCGTCCGAATTCTACGACGGGGAAATCGCGACCTATTCCGCCGCTTTCAAGCCGGAGGAACTGGACGAGATTTGCCGTCTTTCCGATCACGTGATCTTCAACTCACCCGCTCAGATGAAGCGTGCGGTATTGATCCTCGATCAGGCGGCGGTGACGGGCGGCGATGTCTCGGTGGGCCTCAGGCTCAACCCCATGGTCGCAACCGGCGAAGTGCCGAAGTACGATCCTTCCGCCCCCGGCTCGCGCCTTGGCTTTCCCATAGACCAGCTGACCGATGAGCATATGGAAGGGGTGGAGGGCATCCACTTCCACAATTTGTGCGAGCAAACCTTTGAGCCGCTGCGCCAGACTTGGGACCGCGTGTTTGACGCGATTGAGCCCTGGTTCGGGCGGCTCAAATGGATCAATATGGGCGGCGGGCATCATATCACCCGTGCCGATTACGAGCGCGACGAGCTGATCGAATTTTTGAAAGACGCAGCTGACGACACCGGCGCCGAGATCATCCTTGAACCCGGCGAAGCGGTGGCTCTGGATTCTGGCATCCTCGTGGGCACATTGCTCGACACTGGCTTCAATGAAGTGCCCATCGGCATCGCGGATATATCGGCAACCTGCCATATGCCCGACGTGCTTGAGGCACCCTACCGCCCCGCCATGCTCGGCGAGCTTCAGGATGACAGCGTCCCGATCCGACTTGGTGGTCCATCCTGCCTAGCAGGGGATGTCATCGGCGACTATCGCCTGCCCGTGCCGGCAGAGCCGGGAGCGCGTTTCGCCTTCCTCGATCAGGCGCATTATTCGATGGTCAAGACCAATACCTTCAACGGTGTGCAATTGCCGTCGATCTATCTCTGGGATAGCGACACAGACGCGCTCGAATGCGTCAAACGCTTCGAATACGAAGACTTCCGCGACCGGCTGAGCTGATCAAAGCCCTTTGCGCCCAAACCCCCCAGCGCGGCGCGGCGCTGCCTCGCGCACACTGTCTGTTATGCCGGGATGCTGGGGCGTGTGATTGATCGCCTCGGTTCTCCCGCGCTCATTCTGGTTGATTGCCAGCATGAGGCGCGCAAGCGCGGCGAACTGGTCTGCGGTTTCCTGGGCGCGGGCGTTGTCTTCCTCGGCCTTCATCGAGCCGCTCTCGAACATATCCTCGCTTTCGACGACAATCACCAGATGCTGATCAACGAACAGAGCGCGGACCGCCTTGCCGTGAAATGATTTTTCAAGCGCGATGAGGTGCTCGATATAGGAGGGGTGGATAAGGACCCGCGCCTCGATCTGGTCGTCGCTGAAAATCTCGAAGGTGTTTTCAAATTCCGGATGCACCTGATCGACATATTGCATCCGGTGGCCGTCGATTGTGATCTCGTCCTTGACCCCGCCAAGCCCGAACCATTTCTTGTGCTTGCCCTTGCGCTGGAGAAGCGTGGTGGAGCGAAATTCGCGGCCAAAGGGTAGGGAGATGATCGCGCCCCTGAATACCGTCACCCAGCGGCGGTTCTTGCCTGACCCTCGACGCTCTTCGAGATGCGCTTCGTAGAGGTTGAACGGGTTGCCGTTCAGTTCGCCATACCAGCAATCTTCGAACTCATCGCGGTCATAGCTTGGCACCAGCCCGTATGTTTTCGCTCGGTGAAATTCCAATCCGGGCTCAACCTCGGGGTCGTATTCAATGCCGAGGTCACGTGCGATGGCCGAGTTGATACCGACCTTGATGGTCTTTTTCGCCTCCTGAATGGGTTTGTAGCCCCATGCGCCAACGCCAATGATTGCAGCAAGCCCGGCGAAAAGCTTCAGGTTAAATCCGCCAAAAGGGACGAACCACAGAAACGCAAACACAGGCAAAAGCGCAATTCCGCCGTAAAACCAGCGGTCAAACGCCTTTTTACTTGCCTCATCGCGCATTTCGGATTGCTCGGACAACCAATTGCCAAGCTCACCGCGCATCAACCCCTGAACATCGGCCTGCATCGTACCAACCTCTTAACCTTTCGCCGCTATGCTTAACCGCAGAAAGTAAAAGAGGGCTTCACAATGGTTGATATTTTCGGATGGTTCTGGACTTCGGCGATTTTTGTGATCGTTGTGGTTGGCGTCTTTGCCATCATTTCAATTTACAACACTCTTGTTCGCCTGCGTCAGAACGTGAACCAGGGGCGCGCGGATATCGATGCGCAGCTGCGCCAGCGTCATGACCTCATCCCCAACCTTGTCGAAGCGGTGAAGGGCTATGCGGGCCATGAAAAATCCACGCTTGAAGAGGTGATCAAGGCACGCAACGTCGCTGCCAAGGGTCAGCCGGACAGCGGATCGGAGCAGGGGCTCAAGGTCGCGCTCGACAACCTTCTCGCGCTGGGTGAGGATTATCCTGACCTTCGTGCATCTGAAAACTTTCAGGAATTGCAAAACGAGCTGGCCGAGATCGAGGACAAGCTCGCCGCTGCCCGCCGTGCATTGAACGCGGCAGCCGCACAGTTCAACGCGGCCCGCGAGGCATTCCCGGCTGTTCTCTTCGCCAGCATGCTTGGCTTCAAGGAAGCCGATTTCAACACGCTCGACGATTCAGAACGCGGCACTGTGGACCAGGCGCCCAAGGTCGCATTTTCCTGAAATTAAACGCCTTTTCGGGAACCTATCGAAAGGCGAAAGATTTTGATTGCAGGCGGCGGCATTTTATTGCAAATGCCGCCGCCTCGCTGCCGAGCCTCATGTCTTTTGGGGACAATCCAACCGCAAGGCAGCCCTGTTGAAACGCTTACGGTCAAGGCCTAGCTGCCACAGTACCGTTTTAAGGGGGTCCCTTGAGTTGTACATTTATCCCGACGCCAAGGCTGTAGTTCAGGCCATCGAGCCTGATGAACCCATCATCCTCAACCGCCCGCATGCAGCACGCCGCGCGGCGCGTTTCTTTGTCGAGAAGTTTCCCGGCAAAGTGCTTTATGCTGTCAAAGCGAACCCTGCACCCGACCTGATCCAGGTCCTGTGGGAATCGGGCGTCACGCATTTCGACGTCGCCTCCATCGCGGAGGTGCGTCTGGTGCGCGAGGCGCTGCCTGATGCGAATTTGTGCTTCATGCACCCGATCAAGCGCCGCCGCGCAATCTCGGAAGCTTATCACCAGCACGGCGTCAAAACCTTCAGCCTCGATACTCTCGAAGAGCTGGAAAAGATCGTAGAGGCATGCCGCAACCCCGAGACGGGCGAGCCGGCCAAGGACCTGCGTCTGTGCGTGCGCATTCGCGTGTCGAGCGAATATTCCGAGCTCTCGCTTGCGGCCAAGTTTGGCTGTGACCTGACCGAAGCGCCTGCGCTGCTGCAAACGGCGCGCCAGCATTGCGACTGGCTTGGCATTTGCTTCCATGTCGGCAGCCAGGCGATGACGCCCTTCGCCTTTGTTCAGGCGCTCGACCGGACCAGAGCCGCGATTGCCGATGCATCGGTCGTGATCGACATGATCGACGTTGGTGGCGGCTTCCCCAGCATTTATCCCGGCATGGAGCCGCCCCCGCTCGAAGATTACTTCGCACTCATCGCAAAGCATTTCGAGGCGCTTCCCATCGCCTATAATGCCGAACTGTGGTGCGAGCCGGGTAGGGCCCTGTGCGCCGAATATTCGAGCATGATCGTCAGTGTCGACAAGCGGCGCGGAAATGAACTTTACATCAACGATGGCGCTTACGGCGCTCTTTATGATGCGGCGCATGTGGGCTGGCGTTTTCCGGTCAAAGCGCTCGAAGACGATCTGATCGAGCCGTTGGAAGATTACGCCTTTTATGGCCCGACCTGTGATGATGCGGATTACATGGCGGGCCCGTTCCCGCTTCCGTCCGACATTCAGGCTGGCGATTACATCGAAGTGGGTATGCTGGGCGCATATGGCGCGGCGATGAAGACCGGCTTCAACGGGTTCGGCAATGCGCAGGTTGTGACGGTGACCGATGATCCGATGATGAGCCTGTTCGACGGGGCGCAGCGTCGCGAAGCGTCCGACAATGTGATAAACCTGCGTTAGCGGTTCTCTCGACCGAGCGAACTATTTTGGTCGCTCAGGTGATTTTTGCGGAACGGTTCATGCTCCCGGGCTGTTGGGTAGGTAAACCAACCCCGATCTCGCCTCGCCCGCAATTCATACCCCTAGTGAATCAGCGCGGCGTCGCGAGAGCCCCCAAAGGAGCTCATCTATGACGCAGATCACGACCAACAATCCCGCCACCCGCGAAGACCTCGAAACCTATGACGTGATGTCAAAGTCCGAGGCCTTCGAGGTGATTGACGGCGCGCATGAAGCGTTCCTCGATTGGCGGATGCGCAGCCCCGAAGAACGCGCACCGTTCTTGCGCGAAATCGCTGCCAAGCTTCGCGAAAACTCGGAAAGCCTATCGAAACTGATGACGCAGGAAATGGGCAAGCTGCTGAAAGACGGAAAGACCGAAGTCGAACTGTGCGCGCGCCTGTTCGAATATTCCGCCGACAACGGCCCTGAAGAACTCGCCGATGAAGAGCGCACCCATTCGGGCGGTAAAAAGCGCGGCATCGTCACCTATTCGCCCATCGGCGTAATTTACTCGGTGCAACCGTGGAATTTCCCTCTTTATCAGGCGGTTCGCGTTCTTGCGGCTAACCTGATTGCCGGCAATGCCGTAATCCTCAAGCACGCCTCGATCTGCACCGGCAGCGGTTTGGCTCTGCGCGATGTGTGCCTCGAAGCAGGCCTTCCCCGCGGCCTTTTTGAAGTGGTGGTTGTCGGCCACGATGTGTCTGACGACATCATCACGCACGACAAAATCCGCGCCGTAACCATGACCGGTAGCGATGGCGCAGGCGCGCATATCGGTGAAAAAGCGGCCAAGGCGCTCAAGAAAACCGTGCTCGAGCTTGGCTCTAACGATGCCTATCTGGTGCTTGAAGACGCTGACATTGATCTCGCGGTTCAAACCTGTGCTGTCGGGCGCCTTTATAACAACGGCGAAACCTGCGTGTCGGCAAAACGCTTCGTTGTGACCGATGCGGTCTACGACAAATTCGTGGACGCCTTCGTTGAACGAATGAAGGCCACGAAAATGGGCGATCCCATGGATGAAGACACGCAGCTTGGCCCGCTTTCCAGCGAACAGCAATTCAAGGATGTGAAAGAGCAAACCGAGAAAAGCATCGCGGGCGGCGCAACACTGTTGTGCGGCGGCGATCCGGAAGACGATCCCAAAGGCTGGTATTATCCCGCCACCGTTTTGGCCGACTGTCAGCCGGGAACGCCTGCTTATGATGACGAGATTTTCGGCCCTGTCGCAGCGGTCATTCGTGCAAAGGACGATGAAGATGCCATGCGCATCGCCAATGATAGCCGTTATGGCCTTGGCGGCGGTATCTTCACCAAGGATGAGGAAAAGGCGATCGCTCTTGCACGCGATCACTTTGACACCGGCATGGTGCGCATCAACTCCTTCGGCGCGGCTGATCCCAATATGCCGTTCGGCGGCGTGAAGGACAGTGGTTACGGGCGTGAACACGGCGGCTTTGGCATGAAGGAATTCGTCAACGCCAAGGCAATTTTCCTGCCCTCGTAAGCCCGTACCGACCAATCAAATCGAAAGAGAAAGCCCATGAAAATTCTAGTAGCCGGCGCGACCGGTAATACAGGCCAACGCCTGACGCATGAACTGAAAGACAGGGGGCATGAGCCCGTCGCCATGATCCGCGGAAGCTCCGATACAAGCGGACTGCCCGAAGGGGTGGAAACACGCCTCGGCGATCTGGCCGACCTCGATGCAGGCATCACGCAAGGATGCGACGTCGTTGTATTTGCGGCAGGATCCGGTAGCTCTACCGGCGAAGACATGACCGACAAGATCGACCGCGACGGTGCAATGCGCCTGATCGACTTGTCCGAGAAAAGCGACGTTGGCCGCTTCGTAATGCTTAGCACCGTTGGTGCCGACCAATCCGACCCCAGCGGCGATCTTGCCCATTACCTCAAGGCCAAGCATGATGCAGACGAGCGGCTCAAGGAAAGCTCGCTCGACTACGCCATCCTCCGTCCGGTCAGCCTCACCGATGATGGCCCGACCGGCAATGTAAAGCTTGGCGACGATGTAGATACCAAGGGCAAAGCAGCGCGCGGCGATGTCGCCGTTCTGCTGGCCGATGCTGCCGAGCAACCCGACTGGGTGGGCCGCGTGACGCTTATGGAAAGCGTCTGAGCGAAAGCTCTAGTCAAACCCCACGAAGGTCGCCGCCTCATCGACTGATCGGCGGGTGATCTTCACGGGGTTTGCCGCAAAATCAGGGTCGGGCCAGCCGAGCGCGACCGCTTTCATAATCACCTGATCGTCCGGGATGTTCGCATGTTCGCGCACGACCGGACTTTGCATGATGCCTTGGCTGTTGATGACGCAGCCAAGGCCTTTTGACCATGCGGCGTTGACGAGTGCAGTCGTTGCTGCGCCGCAATCGAAGACCGTATCATCGGCGTCCGAAAGCTCATTGTCATAGGTGATGATGACGCAGACGGGCGCGTCAAACTGGCGAAAACCCCGCAGTACCCAATCCTGACGCTTTTCCTTGTCGTCGCGTTCGATTCCCATTGCTTCAAACAACTGGATCGCGCAGCCTACCTGGCGCTCGCGGTGAACGCCCTGGAAAGGATGGCCCTTGCGAAATTCGCGGCTGTCGGGCTCACCAGCGAGAATGCGTTCGGTGTTGCCCTTGCGGATGCGGTCCAATGGTTCGCCGGTGATGACGTGGAAGTGATAAGGCTGAGTGTTCATCGAAGACGGTGAACGCATCGCCATCGCCAGAACTTCTTCGATAATTTCGCGTGGCACTGGCTTATCCAGATAACCGCGGATCGAACGCCTGCCGTTTACAACCTGCGCAAAAGTTTGAGTTTCATCGCCGTATTCATTGGCCACGCGTAATCTCCCGAGTCTCGTTTGAGGAGGACAGCTAGCGCAGCTTTGGCCACGATCAAAGGACGTTACGGCAGTGCGTGGTTCAGGGCGCGCTTCAGGGTGTGAAGAAAGGCTTGTCTCCCGCAATCGTTACCCGTTCCATCACGCGGCGTGCGGGGAAATAGTCGGAGGCCGCCAAGTGCTGGCACACCCGGTTGTCCCAGAAGGCGATGGAGCCAGCCTGCCAGCGGAAGCGACATTGGATCTCGGCGTCTTTAGCCGTGGCATAAAGGTGATCGAGCAGCCACGCGCTCTCTTTATCTGAAAGTCCCTCGATATGGCTGGTGAAGGCGGTGTTCACATAGATCACCCGCTCGCCAGTTTCCGGGTGGCTGCGGATCACCGGATGGCGCATGGGCGGGAATCTCTCGTGCAGGTCCGCAGGCGCTTTATCGAGCCGCTTGGCAAAGACCCGCGCAATGTCGTGCACCGCGGTGAGCCCTTCACAAAACCGCTGCATCTGTTCTGAGAGACGCTCATACGCCAAGTGCATATTCGCGAACAAAGTATCGCCGCCGCATTCGGGAACCTCGCGCGCCAGCAGAATGGAGCCCAGCGAAGGCTTCTCGCGCCATGTTACATCGGAGTGCCAATAGTTCTCCTGCCCCCGGCTCTTTGGACCGTGCGCGATGCGCAGGACTTCAGGGTTGGGTTGGTCCTTGGGCGTGGCGGGGTGGACTTCAAGATCGCCGAAATGTCGGGCAAAGGCGATGTGTTGTTCTTGCGTGAGATCTTGGTCGCGAAAGAAGATCACACCGTGTTTTAGGAGCGCGGCGCGGATTTCAGGGATGCGAGAAGGCGTGTCGGCTGCGGCCAGATCAATCCCGTGGATTTCCGCGCCAATCGCCGGTGTCAGCGGCTGGATGTCCAATGCGCCGGTGTCGAGTTTCGCTCGATCAAATGTGGTGGCCATGTGTGTCTCTCCCTCTCTCAGGGAGGAGTGTGCACGCACTAGGCTAGTTGATCAAGCGCACTTAATTCGGCAGTTCGATCCCATATGCCGTGCAAACTTTTGCCGGTGTCAAACCGGGATCATACAATCGCCAAGAGAGTTTTGCGCCCGAAGTATCTGTACCGAGATCTTCCGGGCTTTCTTCGCGAATTTGCCGTTCCCAACCACATTGGCTTTCGACTTCTTCGCGCAAGAATGGATAGCCTACTTCGCGCATAGTTTTGCAACCTGCATGGTTGGGCCAGCCGACGCACAACGTCGCCCATTGCTCTTGTGATTCCGGAATAAAATCTGGAAGGCCCGCATCCCTTTGTTGAGCCTTCCAAGCCTCATGGAGATCCTGCTTGATGTCTTTTGCAGCCTGCGCTTCCCGATCACCGGGACGTGGACTCAGGATGAAAGCAACCATCCCGCCAAAGAGTATGATCGCTAGCCATGCAGGGGCGCTGCTGCCCCCTAAAAATGCCCCACGATATTTGTTGTCGCTCAAATCAAGCCGCTTCAGCAAGCACCAGATCAAGGCGGTCCCAAATCTCGACAAGCGCCTCGGTCAGTTCCGTCATCATGGCTTCGGTGTGATGCGGGCCGGGGGTGAAGCGCAGGCGCTCTGTCCCGCGGGGCACGGTGGGGTAGTTGATCGGCTGAACATAGACGCCGTATTCGGCGAGCAGAACGTCGCTGATCTTCTTGGCCTTTACCGGATCACCGACCATCAAGGGCACGATGTGGGTGACGCTGTCCATAACCGGAAGGCCCGCCTCGGCAAACTTCAGCTTGAGCGTCGCGGCGGCCTGTTGCTGCGCGTTACGCTCTACGTTGGACGATTTGAGGTGCTTCACCGATGCAAGCACGCCTGCGACCAGAACGGGCGAGAGCGAGGTCGTGAAGATGAAACCGGGCGCATAGGAACGGATGCAATCAACGACCTTGGTGCTGGCCGCGATATAGCCGCCCATTACACCAAACGCCTTGCCCAGAGTGCCTTCGATAATGTCGATGCGGTGCGCGGCGTTATCGCGCTCCGAAATGCCGCCACCGTGATCGCCATACATGCCGACTGCGTGCACTTCGTCGATATAGGTAAGGGCGTTGTATTTCTCGGCCAAGTCGCAAATCGCATGGATCGGCGCAACGTCGCCTTCCATCGAATACACGCTTTCAAACGCGATCAGCTTGGGCGTTTCGGGGTCTTCTGCGGCGAGCAGTTCTTCGAGATGCGCAAGGTCATTGTGGCGGAACACCCGCTTTTCACAGCCTGAATTGCGAATGCCGGCGATCATGCTTGCGTGGTTCAATGCGTCAGAGAAAATGACACAGCCCGGAAGCAGTTTTGCGAGCGTGGAAAGCGTCGCATCGTTCGAGACATAGCCGCTGGTGAACAACAGCGCCTGTTCTTTTCCGTGAAGTTCGGCGAGCTCTCTTTCGAGCTCGACGTGAAGGTGTGTGTTGCCGCCGATGTTGCGCGTGCCGCCGGAGCCCGCGCCAACGTCATGCAGCGCCTCTTCCATTGCTCCGATCACCACATCGTGCTGACCCATGGCAAGGTAGTCGTTCGAGCACCACACGGTGATGGGCTTGGGGCCATTATGCCCGTGGAAACAGCGCGCGTTGGGATAGGCGCCCTTGTTGCGCAAAATGTCGATAAAGACGCGGTAACGGCCTTCTTCGTGCAGTCGGTCGATGGCGGAATCGAAGATTTGATCGTAATTCATAATCAGAGGTTCTTTATCCCTCGCGGATCGCCTTCTTTCTCAGGCAGTTTCCTATCCGCGCACATTCGCTGTCAAAGCCATACAACCCGCTCATGGCTCAAAGGTTTCCGCTGCGCTATGTAGCACTCAATCGGCTCAATAAAACCGCTATCTTTGCGAATGACTAGCGTTTGCCAGTACTAAAATTGTTCAACGTGATCGATCCCGTAGGTCGATAGAACCTTGCCGAGCCGCTGAAAATCATCAGGGTCACCGGTCATAACAGCGCGCCTTCCTGCGGTGCGATCGAAGGTTTGCCCTTCGACAAGCCGCGCGATCTGCCGCGCGATCCCGCCTGCGCCGTGGAGGAGTGTGACGTTTTCTCCGAAGACCTGATGCAATTCGCGGTCAAGCAGCGGAAAGTGGGTGCAGGCAAGCACGAGAGTGTCGATCTCGTCGCCCCGCGCCATTTCGCGCAAGGTGCGTGCTGCGTCCTCGATGACGCTCATGTCCACGGCTTGCCCGCGCAATTTGGCTTCAGCCGCCTCGACAAGGCGGGGCGCAGCAAGGCGCAGCAGCTTCTTGTCGCTGGCAAATTCGGCTTCGAGTTTGTCGACGTAATGCTGGCGGATGGTGGCTTCAGTGCCGAGCAGTCCGATCACGCCTGTCCTCGTCAAACTTGCCGCCGGCTTGATCGCAGGGACGGTTCCGACAATCGGCACCTCCAGCACATCGCGCACCATGCCAAGCGCGATGGTCGAGGCTGTGTTGCAGGCAATACAGATGAGGCGCGGCTTGTACCGTTCCGCCATGCGACCGAGCAGCCCTGTGACGCGCGCCGCGATCTGCGCCTCGGTCTTTGTGCCATACGGTAGCCCCGCCAAGTCCGCTGCATAGATCACGGGCGCTTTGGGCAAGAGGCGATTGAGCTCTGCAAACACAGAGAGGCCGCCGACGCCGGAATCGAACAGAAGGATGGGGGAGGAAGCTTGGATATTCATCGAAACCGTCTGCGCTGATCTTGTCGAAGCACCACACTTCTTATAACTCTCACGTTCCCTTAGAGAAAAACCGCTCGCGGACAAGTTCGCAGCGTTACGGAGCTTCAGAAATTGGAACCGCTTTTAGCCGCATTGCTGGGTTACCTATCAGGCTCGATCCCCTTTGGCCTCCTGCTAACCAGAGCGGCGGGCATGGGCGATGTGCGCAATATTGGCTCTGGCAATATCGGTGCGACCAATGTTCTGCGGACGGGTAACAAGGGACTGGCCGCAGGCACTTTGCTGCTCGACCTGCTGAAGGGCTTTGCGCCAGTTTTTGCCGCCGGGATCATCTGGGCTGGCGACACGGGCGATGTTGCCAAAGCTTTTGCGGCTGGCGGGGCGGTGATCGGGCATTGCTACCCTGTCTGGCTTGGGTTCAAGGGAGGGAAGGGCGTTGCGACAAATGCCGGTGTCTCGTTCGGCCTCGCCTGGGCGATTGGCGGCGCATATGCTCTGATCTGGCTTTCAATGCTTGCCATTTTCCGCATCTCCAGCCTTGCCGGGATGAGTGCGGTTGTCGCGGCTGCCGCTGCGGCGCCCCTGTTTGGCTATCCCCAATTCTTCCCCGTGCTCGCCGCGATTGCAGGGCTCATCATCTATCTTCACCGGGAGAATATCGGGAGGTTGGTCAAAGGCGAAGAACCAAGGGTCGGCGGCAAGAAATGAGCGGGGCAAGGGGGGACCAGGACGCGCTTTCACAAGTCGAAGCCTTTGCCCGCATACGCCTTCTGCGCTCACCCAACATCGGTCCTGTTTCTTATCGGCAGTTGCTCGCGCGCTTTGGCACTGCGGTCGCCGCCATCGAAGGGCTGCCCGAACTGGGATCGCGCGGTAAGAAAGCCTATCGGCCAGCGCCCAAGGAAAAGATCGAGCGCGAGATCGAGGGCGTTATCGCATCAGGTGCGCGCTATCTCTTCCATGATCAGGACCACTATCCCGCGCTTCTAGCCGAGATCGACAGCGCGCCGCCGATCATCACCTGCCGCGGCGATCAGGCTCTCGCAAGCGAGCCGTGCGTAGCCATAGTCGGTGCGCGCAACGCATCTGGGGCGGCGACAAAATTGGCGCGCGATTGGGCAAGGGAGCTGTCAGAGGCAGGGCTCACCGTGGTCAGCGGGCTTGCACGCGGGATCGATGGCGCAGCGCATGAAGGCAGCTTTCCCAAGACTATCGGTGTCATCGCCAGCGGCATCGACATCGCCTATCCGCCGCAACACAAAGAGCTTCAGGAAAAGATTGCTACAGAAGGCCTCCTGATCGCAGAACAACCTCCCGGCACCGAACCACGCGGTCGCCATTTCCCCAGCCGCAACCGCATTATCGCAGGCCTCGCCAGTGGAACCCTCGTGGTCGAAGCCGCGCCGCGTTCAGGCTCGCTCATCACCGCAAGGCTCGCAGGCGAGGCGGGCCGCGAGGTCATGGCGATCCCCGGCTCCCCGCTCGACCCGCGCTCGGCCGGATGCAACCAGCTTATCCGCGATGGCGCAGTGCTGGTATCCGAGCCGCGAGACGTAATCGAACTTCTCGAGACCTTTACCGGAGCTCCGCGCTCAACCTACCGCGTCGCCGAAGACCCGACCACTTTCGACTACGCAGAGCTCAGCAAGCTCGAATGGGGAGAGGCGAAGGCATCCGGGGACGAGGCCGAAGCCGTCGGCAGGCTTCTCACCAAAGCACCGATCGGCGTCGATGAACTCATCCGTCAGTCAGGCGCTGCGCCGGCGGTGGTCCACATGGTGCTGCTCGACATGGAACTGTCAGGAGAACTCGAACGCCACGATGATGGCGGCGTTAGCCGGATGTGATGGAGGATTCAAATTGAGCGGGTCATTGAGCGAACCATTGATGGCAGAGCAAACAGCAATTGCACGAAACGGGAGCCGGTACATATTGCTCTACGTTCTGCTTTGGGCAGGGCCATACATCTACGTCGATATCAATATGCCCGAATCCAATGGAGCATACTTTCTAATCTCTTTCATAGGCATCGGGTTGAACTTCTTTCTTCTCTCCAGCCTTACCCAGTCCAGCGATGCCAGTGGTGAGAAAACCCACACAGGCATAATCGCATATTTTGGTCTTTCCGTTCTGCATTCAGTCGCCATCTCGGTTGGCTTGCTTTTCCTTATTCTACCGGGACTCTACCTTGCTCTACGATGGCTTCCTGCGTTTGCGCGTTTGTTGAAGTCTGATGAAGGAGTGGTCGAAGCGCTCGGATGGAGTTGGGACAGAACCAAAGGCCACGAGCTTGCTCTTGGATTGCCCTTCCTTGGGATGACCTCAATCTATCTCTTGGGGGTCGGGCCGATTGTTGGCTGGGAGTATCTGTACAATCTGACTGACTATGTATCGTATGAAACGATCGAGAGCCTCTATGTGCCTTCAGTTGTGTTGACGAATATCGCTCTCGCTTTGGGATTAGCGTGGTACACCATACTCGGCGTGGCGTGCTATTCCTGCTTACGTGATGACGTATGGGGCGAAACTACTGCTTTTGATTAACGTCCGCTGCGAACTGAGCTTGCGCCTACGCTCTTACAAACCTACTTGACGCGGGAATGAGCGCGGTCCCACCCTCGCGCGTACGCGTAAAGTGCTTCGGCACGAGTAAGGAAATCGAACCCACTAATGCAGCTCGTCATTGTTGAATCGCCCGCGAAGGCGAAGACTATTGAGAAATATCTGGGCGGCGACTTCAAGGTCCTCGCATCCTATGGTCACATCCGCGATCTGCCTCCCAAGGACGGCAGCGTGCGGCCTGACGATAAATTTGCAATGGACTGGGAAGTCTATTCCGACAAGCGCAACCGCGAGCAGGTCAAAGCGATCTCGGACGCGGCGAAAGACGCATCGCGCCTTGTTCTCGCAACCGACCCTGACCGCGAAGGCGAGGCGATCAGCTGGCATGTTCTGGATGTGCTGAAGAAGCGTAAGGCGCTGCCCACCAAAGTGGACCGGGTGACGTTCAACTCGATCACCAAGAAGGCGGTGACCGAGGCAATGGCAAAGCCGCGCGAACTCGATCAGCCGCTGATCGACGCCTATCTGGGCCGCCGCGCGCTTGATTATCTGTTTGGTTTTACGCTCTCGCCGGTGCTGTGGCGCAAGCTTCCTGGCGCAAAGTCGGCTGGCCGGGTGCAATCGGTGGCGCTGCGCCTCATTGTTGAGCGCGAGCGCGAGATTGAGGCGTTTAAGCCCGATGAATATTGGTCGGTGATCGCCAAACTTGAGCATGCCGGGACCGAATTTGACGCCAAACTCGTTCGTTACAAGGGCGACAAGCTGGAGAAGCTTTCACTCGGCGAAGAAGGCATCGCGATGCAGGCCAAGGCCGCTGTCGAGGGCGGGCGTTTCACCGTTGAGGACGTTGAGAAAAAGCCGCTCAAGCGCAACCCGGCGCCTCCGTTTACCACCTCTACCATGCAACAGGAAGCCGCGCGTAAACTCGGCTTTTCCGCAAGCCAGACGATGAGCGCAGCGCAGCGTCTTTATGAGGCGGGCGCGATCACCTATATGCGGACCGACGGTGTGCAGATGGATGGAAGCGCGATTGCGGCCTGTCGCCACGAAATCGGTGACCGCTATGACGCGGCCTATTGTCCGGAAAAACCACGCTTTTACGCAACCAAAGCGAAGAACGCTCAAGAAGCGCACGAGGCGATCCGGCCAACCAATTTTGCAAAGGATCGCGTGGGCAGCGGCGATGAGGCAAAGCTCTATTCGCTGATCTGGAAGCGCGCCATGGCAAGCCAGATGTCAACCGCGCAATTGGAACGCACGACGGTCACCATGCGCGATGCGACGGGTCAGCACGAACTGCGTGCGACGGGTCAGGTCGTTGTCTTTCCCGGCTTCTTTGCCGTCTATCAGGAAGGCTTCGACGACAAGGAAGAGGATGAGGATGGCCTCCTTCCGGCGCTCAAGGCGGGCGATGTGCCTGCCAAAAAAGACGTCGAGGCAACCCAACACTTCACCCAGCCACCGCCTCGTTTCTCTGAAGCGTCGCTGGTTAAGCGCCTCGAAGAACTTGGCATTGGCCGTCCCTCGACCTATGCTTCTACCATTCAAACGCTGCGCGACCGAGCCTATGTCCGGGTTGAGAGCAAGCGTTTCTTTGCCGAGGAATCAGGGCGTCTCTTGACGTCTTTCCTTGAGCGGTTCTTCCCGACCTATGTCGCCTATGACTTCACCGCTGGCCTCGAAGACGAGCTCGATGTCGTCTCCGACGGGCGCGAGGATTACAAGGCGCTGCTTGCGAAGTTCTGGCAGGATTTCAAACCCAAGGCCGATGAGGTCATGGAAAAGTTGCCTTCGGAAGTCACCGAGGCGCTGGACGAATATCTCTCCGACTACCTCTTCCCGCCGCGCGAAGACGGCAAGGATCCGCGCCATTGTCCCTTGTGCGAGCAAGAAGGCCGCGAAAACGGTCGCCTGTCGCTTCGTGGCGGCAAGTTTGGCGCGTTCATCGCGTGCCAGAACTACCCTGAGTGCAAATACACTCGCCGCTTTGCGCAGCCGGGCGCAGATGGCGCTGACCCTGCCGAGGATGGCCTCATGGGAACGCACCCGGAGACGGGCGCTGAAATCCACCGCAAATCCGGACGCTTTGGCCCTTATGTCGAGATGGAACATGAGGATAAAAAGAAGCGCGCTTCGATCCCCAAAGACCTCGACGATTTCAATCTTGAGTGGGCGGTAAAGCTGCTCGACCTGCCGCGCATTATCGGGCCGCACCCGGAAACAGGCAAGGACATCGAGGCGGCGATTGGCCGCTATGGTCCGTATCTTCGTCACGATGGCAAATACGCCAATATGAAGAACACAGTGGATGTGTTTGAAACCGGCATGAACCAGGCTGTCGTGCTGCTCGCCGAGGCAGCCAATCGCAAAGGTGGCCGCGCGAAAGCTGAACCGATCAAGACGCTGGGCGAACACCCGACCACCGGTGGTGAGATCAAGGTGATGCCGGGCCGCTATGGCCCCTATGTCACCGACGGCACGACCAATGCGACCATCCCCAAGGACATCAAGCCCGAGGATATCGAAGCGGCCAAGGCGATCGAGTTGATCGACGCGCGTGCAGCAAAAGGCCCTGCTAAGAAGAAGACACGCAAGAAGGCGCCAGCGAAGAAGAAGGCTCCGGCCAAGAAAACCGCAGCCAAGAAAACCCCGGCCAAGAAAACCCCGGCCAAGAAAGCTCCGGCCAAGAAAAAGGCACCGGCCAAAGAGTAGGGCCTAAGAGTAGACGGCGCTGCACCAGAAGATGCAGCGCCGCAATGGCTTACCAGGGCAGTGGGCCGGTGTAGGGCTCTTGGGGGCGACCGTTCGGGTAAAAGCTACCGTTGTGCCATTCGCCGCCGGGGAAGCGCTCTTCGAGTTCACGGATGATGTTACCGCCGCAAACCACGTCGATGTCGTGAGTGTTCAGTTCGATAATAGTGCTCATGTCAGTTCTCCTATGTGCTGATGAGGGCTCCAGATTAGGAGATGAACGCGCGCTCAGGGATCAGCCATATCGGCTAGTTCATTGAAATTAGACGGTTTGACCGAGCTTATCAGCGTTTGAGCGCGCGTTTGTAATTCCTTCAGCATTATCACCTAGGTTTTGTTCACAGACCGGGAACCAATGCTGTGATCGAAATCGAAGTCCAAAACGAGACCCGCCAAACACAAGAGACCATCCGCTTTGCCGCGGTGCCCCGCATCGGGGAGGGCCTTCGCCTTCGCGAACCCGACGGAATGTGGGCGAGCTATGATATCCTCGATGTATGGTATCAAAAGGCCGAATACGGCGATGTCTGGGTTCCTTACCTGCACATCTGCCTGACCCCGGAAGCGGGGGCCGAGCCGGTGGGGGCAGCCAATGACAGCGGCCACATTGATGGAAATGATGTCCACGAAGATGATACGCACGACCTGAGCGGCGAAGATGCCTTCGCAGAGCTCGGCGGGGAGGCACAGCCATTCAAAATCTAATCAAACGAACGACCGGCAAGCAAAGCCAGGCCAATGCCAACCGCGAGCCGCACGTGCCCGAAGGTGCGCCGGTCGAAACGCCGGAAGATGTGAAGCAAGTGGTTGATCCGCTTGCCGATACCGGCGCTCGAAAAGCTGATGATGCTGGAGCCGAGGATGTCGACGCCGTGGTCCAAGCTGCGAAAGCGATGCGCGATGGCGGCAGCGGTGCCGGCGCGAGTCAGGCCGCTGCGAATGTGTGCCTCATCGTCGATGACAGCCGGGTGATCCGCAAGGTGTCGAGCAAGATTGTAAGAACTCTCGGATTTGTGCCGGTCGAGGCGCAAGACGGGATCGAGGCGCTTGCCCGTTGCAAGAAAGCGATGCCTGCGCTCATCCTAACTGATTGGGATATGCCAGAGATGGACGGCCTTGAATTCGTCCGCCAATTGCGCGCTATCCCGACACCCAAGGCCCCCACGGTCGTGTTCTGCACCTCCAAGAACAAGCCCGCCGATGTTCATGCGAGCATTCAAGCGGGCGCAGATGACTACATTGTCAAACCGTTCGACGAGGCGGGACTAAGGGCGAAGCTGGAGCGGCTGGGGCTGGTTTAGATCACGTTCGTCACTGCCGTGCTTTACCCGGCAGGAGTAACGGGAGTTCACCTTTGCCATTTCGTCCCCGTGGCTTATGTCTGTCTCGATGCAAGTCGGATGGACCAAGAATGAATGCGAAGAAGTTGCCACTCGGTTTTTCAAGGAGGTAACATCCGACCTTCTGCGCTACGGCGGTGTGGAAGTCGGAAGAGAGATGCCGCTACGGCGCAGCCCTGCCTTCGCGAGTGCGGTTTTCGACAAACTGGCCGTCATACTCGCACGAAAATATCATAGCGGCGAACTCGACTATGAGACTGCTGACTGGTTCGCAAACCAGTTTGAGAGCGAACTCACGAACCTAATCGTCGAGATGTGGCCTAAGACTAACGGGCCTTATCCGATGAAATGGAGCGAGGTGTATGAAGCTTTTGATGCTGGTGAGTTCGATCACTTTGGCCGGTCGAGCGATCCCGTGACGGAATTCACAGAACCAATGATCGCGGAGTTTCTGGCAAAGCAGGTCTGAAGCAGCTTCATCACCTAACCCAATCAAGCCCCATTTCCTCGAAGATTTCTTTGTCCTCGGACCACCCCTCCGAGTGCTTCACGTGGAGGAAAAGGTGCACCTTCACACCAAGCATCTCGGATAGCTCGGCTCGCGCTGCGGCGCCGATTTCCTTGATGCGCGCGCCGCCTTTGCCGAGCACAATGCCCTTCTGGCTCTCGCGCGCGACCACGATCTGCTGGTGGATTTCAAGGCTTCCGTCGGGGCGCTCCTGATAGCTTTCGGGCCGCACGGCGCTGTCATAGGGGAGCTCTTCGTGGAGCTGCTTGTAGAGTTGCTCGCGTGTGACTTCGGCAGCAAGCAGGCGTTCCGAGGCATCGGACACCTGATCTTCGGGATACATCCACACGCCTTCGGGCATACGCTCGGCCAGAGCCGCTTTCAACTCCGGCACGCCTTCGCCATTGAGCGCGGATACGAAGAAAATCTCTTCAAACGGGACACGCTCATTCAACTCCTGTGCAAGCGCCAGAAGCGGTTCTTTTACCGCCTTGTCGACCTTGTTAAGGACGAGGATCTTGCGCTCGGGGCGTTTTTCCAGCGCCTCGATCAGCGGCTCCAACTCATGGCGGCGCTGTTTGACCGGATCGACGATCAGGAGGATTGCATCGGCGCTCTCGGCACCCTCCCAGGCTGCCGACACCATCGCGCGGTCGAGACGGCGTTTGGGCGCGAAAATGCCGGGCGTATCGACAAGGATCATCTGCACCTGATCATGCAGCGCAATGCCCAGCATCCGCGCGCGGGTTGTCTGGGCCTTGGCAGAGGTGATCGCGACTTTCTGGCCCACCAACTGGTTCACCAGCGTCGATTTACCCGCATTGGGCGCGCCAATAACCGCAACCACACCGCATTTCGTTTCAGTCATAATCTCAACCAAATTCTTTCAAAAAGGCTTGGGCGGCAAGTTTTTCAGCCTCGCCTTTGCTGGTGGCGGTGGCCTCTGCCTTGCCTACGTTGTGAATACTGACCTCGACCGTGAAGCGCGAGGCGTGGTCGGGTCCCTCGCGCGATTTCACCGCGTATTGGGGCATCGCGCGCTTGTTGTGCGCGGCCCATTCCTGAAGCGCGCTCTTGGGATGCTTTGCCTTGCCCGCATCACCCGAAAGGTCGCTTTCCCAAAGTTGCAAGATGACATCGCGGGTCACGTCGAAACCATTGTCGAGAAAGCTCGCCCCGATCAGCGCTTCCATCACATCGCCAAGGATATTGTCGCTATCCGCACCGCCATCTTCGCGCGCCTGTTTGCCAAGCCTGACGTGGTCGGGCATCCCGATATTGCGGGCAATCCGCGCACAGGTCCGTCCGCTGACGAGCGCATTCAGCCGCTGCGAGAGCTTGCCCTCGTGATTGTCACTGGCGTCATAAAGCCAGCCTGCCACGGCGAGGCCCAGCACGCGGTCACCAAGAAATTCGAGCCGCTGATAATCGCGCGCGTGGTTTTCCTGCTGCGGACTGCCGGAATTGAAGCTGCCGTGCGTGAGCGCCTCGAGCCAGATTGCTTCGGTACGCACGGTAAAGCCGCTTCCTTCGAGCCAGTTCGCGGTTTCAGGGGGCAGGGGGTTAGTCATAAAAGCGTTCCAATCCGGCTCCAGCGCACTGTGCTGAACCAGCTTACGGGATTGTACCATTGGGCAGATCCCTTGCTCGACCACAATATGATCGAAGCCTCGCCCACCAGCAGGTCCTGACTGACGATACCGACCGCATCGCCGGCGCGCGCGTCAAAACGGCTGTCGCGCGAATTGTCGCGGCTATCGCCCATGACGAAAATATGTCCCTCGGGCACTACAACCGGGCCAAAGCCATCCGCTGGCGTCGGGCCAAAGTCGAGCGTGTTGTAGCTTGTGCCATCGGGCAGGGTTTCGCGAAATTGCGAATAGCGGCATTCAATCTCGCCAGAGGCCGCGCGCATTTCACGCCCGCCCCAGTTGCAGCCGGTGTTGGGCGATAGCTCCACGGTAAAATCGGACATTTGTTGCCGGGGCAGGGCCTCACCATTCAGGATCACGACCCCGTCTCGAAGCGCGATGGTGTCTCCGGGAAGGGCGATCACGCGTTTGATATAGTCGGTCTCATCAATGGGATGTTTGAAAATGACGATGTCCCCGCGCTCGGGCTCGTCAGCCAGAATGCGGCCCGGGATTAGCGGGGCCGAGAAGGGAAGCGAATAGCGCGAATAGCCATAGGGCCACTTTGCCGCGAGCAGCAAATCTCCGTTCATCAGCCGCGGCAACATGCTTTCAGACGGGATGGAGAAAGGCGAAAAGACAAAGCTGCGAAAGATCAGCACTGCGATGATCAACTGAAGAAGAAAGACCGCGAAACTCCCCCAAGTTTCCTTCTCGGCCTCCTTGGCAGCAGGCATGGTCTCTTGTCTCACCTGTCCTGCAGACGTATTCGCTGGGGACCTTCGCTCCTTCAGGGGAGACGCGCCAGCGTTTTTGTCTGTAGGGGTTTTGCCATTCATTCTTCGTCCCTTACTCGCCCCTTCCGCTCCAGCATAGAGGTTTTGCCCGATGAACTCATCCGCCGATCAAAAGACCAAGCAAAAGGCTGTTTGGGAGCGCTTGTCGGCGATGCCGACGCCGACTTTGGCACAGCTTTTCAACGGCGATGAGAGCCGCGTGTCCAAGATGAGCCAGCGGCTCGAGTTCGCGCTTGGCGACGCGCAAGACGGGACAGAGCCGATGGGGCTCTTGCTTGACTGGTCGAAGACGCACCTTGGCGACGATGAGCTTTCAGCGTTCGAGGATCTGGCCGAGGTCATGGGCTTTGGCGCGGCGCGCGAGGCCTTGTTTGGCGGCGGGATCGTGAACCCCACAGAAGGCCGCGCCGCTACCCATGGCGCAATGCGGGGAAGCGGCACCGAGGCAGACGTCGAGGAAGCCGGCCAACTCCTTCAACGCATGGGGATGCTGGTCACCGCCATCCACGAAGGCGCATTTGGCAAGGTCGAGCACCTGATCCACATCGGTATCGGCGGCTCTGCGCTTGGTCCAGACCTGGCGGTGGACGCGCTGACGCGGGATTTCGCCCGCGTGGATGTCCACGTAGTCTCAAACATCGACGGTCTTGCCTTGGAGCAGGCTTTCGCGGCGTGCGATCCGCACACGACCATGATCGCGGTGGCCTCCAAGACCTTTACCACGACCGAAACGATGACGAATGCCGCGAGCGCCTTGAAGTGGCTAGGCGACAACAACGTCGGCGATCCGAGCGGGCGCGTGGTGGCTCTGACCGCGAACCCGGAAAAAGCGGTGGAATGGGGCGTCGATGAAACACGCATTCTGCCTTTCCCTGAAAGCGTTGGCGGTCGCTATTCGCTGTGGTCGAGCATTGGTTTCCCGCTCGCGCTCGCGATAGGCATGGAAGAGTTCACCGAGTTTCTTGCCGGCGCGCAAGGGATGGACACCCACTTTCGTGAAAACGAGGGCAGGGCGAATGGGCCGCTTCTGGCTGCATTTGGCGACCTGTATTATTCAAGAGTGCGTGGATGCCAGACCCGCGCGGTTTTCGCCTATGATGAACGCCTGGCGCTGCTCCCCGACTATCTCCAACAGCTGGAAATGGAGAGCAACGGCAAGTCGGTGACCGTGAGCGGCGAACCCGTCGACGCGCCCACCGCCGCCATTACGTGGGGCGGGGTCGGCACCGACGCGCAGCACGCGGTGTTCCAGCTCCTCCACCAGGGCACGCATCTTATCCCCGTAGACTTCATCGCCAGCATCGCGCCCGGAGACGAACTCAACCCCGCGCACCACAAGGCTCTGCTCGCGAACTGCTTTGCCCAAGGTGCAGCACTGATGGCGGGCGGCAATATGAGCGAAGGAGGCGAGGACCCGGCGCGAGGTTTCGCAGGTGACCGGCCTTCTGCGACGATCTTGGTGGATGATCTGGACGCAGCGACCTTGGGGGCGCTCATCGCTTTCCACGAACACCGCGTGTTTGCAGGCGCTGTGTTGATGGGCATCAACCCCTTCGACCAATTCGGCGTCGAATTGGGTAAGAAAATGGCGAAAGAGGTTGAGAGCGGCGAGGGGGATTTTGATGCGAGCACCAAAGCGCTGATGGAGGCGGCGGGTTTGGGGTGAGGTGACTACAATGCCCAAAAATAGGTTGGGTTAGACCTGACTATTCACTTGATTCAATCCGCTGGAATGCGGAGTTATCTGCCCATTCCCGACCTAATTGTGAAAAGGTGATTTCGGTAGTTCTGGAATCTACTGTCCAAATCCACCATCATCGCAACTGCTTCAGGCTCTTTACATTTATGAGCTTCGAGAATGGCGGTAAGCCCTCTTTGATCTCCGGAGGAAAGCGCTTCTTCCCAAGCAACCCGATCTTGGGAATCATTAATCACTTCCCAAATCGGTTTCGTTACATCTCCGGGAAAGCGATCATCCCAGCGTGCACCATTCAACGGTTTTTCCAATGCTTCGATGCGTAACCAATCGCGCTTAAGTCCAGGGCGTCTTGACCAAAACTCGAGTATTTCAAGCTCGGATACGGTCATTGCATATCCGGCACATCGCACACCGCCTTTTATTTCCGCACATGCGTTTGGAGGGTCGCCGATGTCGAATTCATTCAAGTAAGCCAATTGAGTTCGAAGGCTATGAAACAATGGCGGTTTTGGAGTTACGGCAATATCATATCTTACGCCACAGTCCTGACATTCGCTGTGCACTAGCGCCACTTCGCTGGAAAGCAGGCCTTTAGGTGAAAAGTCATCAAAGCGAGGCACACCGTCTAACCACCATTTGGGCGGATCAGCTATTCGCGAGAGGATATCATGATATTGCAAGTGCATGAACTCTCACATAGGGCTGAATATTTGAAATCTCGTGAATCCATCCTTCGACAGGTTCAGGACGAACGGGGGTGGATGTAGGGGCGGAGAGCGAATTGCTTTGACTTTTTGCGCTGCAACATCCATCTGCGCTCTCAACAGCGAAACGCGACACTAAAGCCAGCGTGAAGCGGCGGCTCTCTTTTGAACCCGCCCCGGCTAAGCGTTTCACCCAAACCTCTTACAGCTTCCCATTTCACGCGGGCGGTTTTTTAAACCCCGCGCTTCGCACGCCCTATTTGCGCGTGCGCGTCGCACATATTTGCGAGTTTATATGACAAATTTTGACCAACTCGGGCTGTCTCAGCCCGTTCTCCAAGCTCTTGATCTCAAGGGTTATTCCACTCCCACGCCGATCCAGGAACAGGCCATTCCGCCTGTGCTCGAAGGCCGCGATCTTCTGGGTATTGCGCAGACGGGCACCGGGAAAACGGCGGCTTTCATGCTGCCTTCCATTGATCGACTCCGGACAAGCGACAATCGCATTCCGTTCAAATCCTGCCGTATGCTGGTTCTCGCCCCGACGCGCGAGCTGGTGCAGCAGATTGCCGATTCAGCCAAGGACTACGGCGCGCTTGCCGGCCTTAAGGTACAGAGCATCGTTGGTGGCACTTCGGTCAACAAAGATCGCAACAAGCTCCATCGTGGCACCGACATTCTGATCGCGACACCTGGGCGTTTGCTAGACCTGATCGATCAAAAGGCGTTCAACCTCAACGGGGTCGAAGTGCTGGTGCTCGATGAAGCGGACCAGATGCTCGACCTTGGCTTTATCCACGCGCTTCGCCGTATCAACGAGCTTGTCCCGAAAGAGCGCCAGACGCTGTTCTTCTCGGCCACCATGCCCAAGGCGATCAAGGAGCTGGTGAAGAACTATTGCCGCAATCCGGTGCAGGTCAGCGTCACGCCGGAAAGCACGACAGCCGAACGGATCGATCAATACATCTTCATGGTTCAAAAGGATGAAAAGCAATGGCTGCTTGATATGATCCTTGGCGGCCAACACCGCGTGCCCGGCGAGATGGAGCGCGTTCTTATCTTCACCCGCACGAAGCACGGCGCGGACCGCGTGGTGAAGAAGTTGCGCCAGCGCGGGATTGAATCAAACGCCATCCACGGCAACAAGTCCCAGCCTCAACGCCAGCGCGCTCTCGACGAGTTTCGCCGGGGCAAGACGAGCATCCTGATCGCCACCGATGTTGCCGCACGCGGGATTGATATTCCGGGCGTCAGCCACGTAATCAATTACGAGCTTCCCAATGTGCCAGAGCAATATGTGCACCGTATCGGGCGAACGGCGCGTGCGGGCAAGGACGGGATTGCGATTGCGTTTTGCGGCGAGGACGAGCGGTCCTATCTCAAGGATATCCGCAAGGTGACGAAAGCAGAACTTGACCGCCTGGACCTTCCGGAAAACTTCCGCGCAGTGGTCGAAGGCGAGGGGCCAACCAAGCCTGCTCCCAAGGGCGCGACGCGGGTCTCCAAGAAGAAGATCAGGCCGAAGCCTGCTAGCGCATCTGCCAAGCAAAAGCCGAAGGGCGAGGATCAGCAAAAGGAAAAGCCCAAAAAGCCCAAGCACCAGGCGCGTAAGGGCAAACCAAATGCAGGCAAGCCAAGCGGCAAACGCTTTGGCAAGCCTGGTGGCGGGCGCCCCGGCGGTAAGCCGGGCGGCAACCGCAACCGGCGCGGTAGCGGCGGGGGCGGCGGTGGCGGTCAGGGCGCTGCGAAGCGCCGCTCATCCGGCGGCTAAGGCATACAAAATCTTACAGGATTTGTGCGGGTCCTGCGCTCGAATTTAAAACGAAATTAAACATGCGAGGGCTAACTGGCGCTTCATTCAGCAAGCACGCCAGCAAGGGGCCAACACACTCGCATGATCCGCACCGATACGACATTGATCATAGGCGCTGGCGCTAACCGCGAGATCGAGATGCCCGACGGGCCCGAGCTCCTGAATAAAATCGCCAGCGGCTATGAATTCGAGCGGCTTAACTCCGAGGTCAAATCTCGCGATTTGATCAATCTGGCGAACCTGTTCGAGCAGGTCGCGCCGCAAGTTGGCATGAGCTATGACGAGCTTGTGCGCGGGGCGACGGCGATCCGTGATGCGACGCTGGTCAGCACCAATATCGATGCGATCCTTGAACAATACGGCCACGATCCGGCGGTTCAGGCGGCGGGCAAGATTGCGATCGTTTACTACACGCTTCAGGCCGAATCCAAATCGACCTTGGCGGTAGAACCGCGATCGGCCGATGAGCTGCCGCTGCGAGGCACGGAAAACTGGCTTTATCAATTGGGCCAGTTGATCGTGAAAGGTGTGCCGCGCGCACGGGCGGAGGAATGTTTCGAGAAGCTTTCCATCGTGTGTTTCAACTATGACCGCGCGATTGAGCATTACCTCCCATGGGTGGTGCAGCGCGCATTCGGCATGACAATCGAAGAAGCACAGGAGCTTGTCGCAGGGCGGCTTCGCATTGTGCACCCTTATGGTGTTGCCGGGCGCTTGCCATGGCAAGGCGATGAGGAAAATGGCGCGACTTGGGGCAATGTCGATGCGACCAATATAGTGGCGCTCTCCAAGCGAATTTTTACCGCCAGCCAGCGCGCCAAATCGCGTCAGTTTCAATCCTATCTTCGCGCCGAAATGTCACGCGGCAAACGCCTTGCCTTTTTGGGTTTTGGCTTTGATCCGATGAATGTCGCCATGCTGTTTGACGAGCTCGAACACGACAATCCCGATATGCTGATCACGCTGATGAACATCGGCGAGACCGAGCAAAAGGCGATCCTGCGGCTTATTCACCGCCTTACCGGCATCACCGATGACGGGCTCATCACGCTTGAGAATATGAAAGCATTTGAGCTTCTTCGCGATTATGCGCGGTTTCTCGAAAGCTGAGCTTCCCGCTAATCAAGCAATCAACGAGAGCGCAGGCGTAACCCGCTTGCCCCTAAAGACGAAGATGACCATATGCGGACCAATCAAGAGGAACCGATATGGCCAACGACAAATACGACTACGACCTTTTCACAATCGGCATTGGCTCAGGCGGAACGCGCGCAAGCCGGGTGGCTGCCGCTCACGGCGCGCGGGTTGCAGCGGCCGAAGAACACAGGGTCGGAGGCACATGCGTCATTCGCGGATGTGTACCCAAGAAGATGCTCGTCTACGGTGCGCAATTTGCCGAGGACCTCGAAGATGCGACGCAGTTTGGCTGGACCATCGAAGGCAAAAGCTTTGATTGGGTGAAGCTTCGCGACCATGTGATGAAGGACGTTGCTCGGATCGAGAGCGTCTATACCGACACGCTCGAAAACCACGATGTGACCATCTTCAAGCAGCGCGCCCAGATTACGGGGGATCACGAGATTACCCTTGAGGATGGCACAGTTGTCACTGCCAAAAACATCCTGATCGCTACCGGCGCGCGCCCTTTCATTCCCGACTTTCCCGGCAAAACCCACTGCATCACTTCCAATGAGGCATTCCATCTTGACGAGGTGCCCGGTTGCATCCTGATCCTGGGCGGCGGCTATATCGCGAACGAATTTGCCGGCATCTTCAACGAGTTCGGCTCAAGCGTCGTCGTCGCAAACCGTTCGGACATCATCCTTCGCGAATACGACTTCTCGCTGCGCGACCGCCTGATGCAGATTTCTATGACCAAGGGTATCGAATTTCTCTTCAACGCCGGTATCGAAAAGGTGGAGGAGAACGAGAACGGCACTTACGACGTTAAGCTTGCAGGGCACGAAGTGCGCACTTTCGACAAGGTCCTGCTCGCCACTGGCCGCGTGCCGAATATCGAAGGATTGGGGCTTGAAAATGTCGGTGTCGAGACCGGCGAAAAAGGCGAGATCAAGGTCGACGAATTTTCCAAGACGAACGTCGACTATATCTATGCGGTGGGCGATGTGACCGACAGGGTACAACTGACCCCGGTGGCTATTCGTGAAGGCCAGGCATTTGCCGACAGCGTGTTTGGTCCTGATGAACCATACAGCGTCGATCACAGCTGCATCCCAAGCGCGGTGTTCAGCCACCCACCGATTTCCTCGGTCGGCCTGAACGAACGCGAGGCGAAGGACCAGTATGGTCAGGTTTCGGTTTACACCTCGGATTTTCGTCCGATGAAAAACGTGGTGGCCGGGCGTAACGAGCGCAGCTTGATCAAGATGATCTGCGACGGGGCGAATGGAAAGATACTGGGCCTCCACATGATCGGGCCGGACGCGCCGGAAATCATGCAAGCCGCCGCCGTGGCGGTCAAAGCGGGCATGAATAAATCCGATTTCGATGCGACGACTGCAATCCACCCGACCGTCGCCGAGGAACTGGTGCTGCTCAAGTAGCGCGCGCGAAACGTTCAGGGGCAAAGAGTTCGGGGGTGATCCCGTTCTCTTTGAACCTGGGCGGAAGGCTGCGCTGGACGATCATCGCGGTTCCGATTTCGGCAAGGGCAGGGGAGGTTTGAAAGCCGTATCCCCCCTGTCCTGCGAACCAGAAGAAACCGGATGTGTCTGGGACGAATCCCACTGCAGGCAATTCGTCAGGGGTAAAGCTTCTGAGGCCTGCCCATGAGTGAGCGATACGGCTGATATCAATCTCGCTCGCTTCCCCAATCCTGTATGCGATTGTGGCAATGTCGATCTCTTCGGGGGCAGCGTCGCATGGCTCGCTTTCCCCTTCGTCTTGAGGGGAGGCAAGCAATTGGTCCGGGCCTTCGGGCAAAAGATAGAACCCCTTGCCGAGCGTTTTGACAAAAGGCCACTTCGCGCTTTGCGTGCCCTCGGGCGCAGCAAAGGCGATCACTGTGCGGCGGCGAGGCTCAATTCCTATAGGCTGGACGCCAGCCTTGCGTGCAACTTCATCGGCCCATGCTCCGGCAGCGTTAATGAGTACAGGCGCAGAGTAGGTGCCCGAAGTTGTCTTCGCCTCCCAACTGTCACCCTTGCGGCTCAAACCCAGCACCCGCGCACCGCAGATCAATTGACCCTCTCGAGAGCGGAGATCACGCACATGCCCCTGAAGCATTGCATCGGTATCGAGTTTAAGCGCGCCGCGGTCGAGAAGCGCCTCGTGAATGTAATCCCTGCCGGTTTTCAGCATCGGGACCAGATCACGCACATCGTCGGCCAATAGCCGCTCACAATCACAGCCGAATGATCGGTGCACCTCTTCGAGCGCATCGAGTTCGGCAATCTGGTCGCTGCGCGCAATATGCAGGGCCGGGTGAGGGCGGGCATAGCGGGCGCGGTCATCGTCGGGGCTGGCTGCGAGCTCATCAAGGCTCATCGCCGTGAGGGTGCGGACAATTTTCTCGCCAAGGCCAAAATGTGCAAAAGCCACGCTGCGTCCCGAAGCATGATAGCCCGGCGCGCTCTCGGCCTCTAGCACGGTGACGCGACCATGGTTCGACAAGCGGGCCGCCAGAAAAAGGCCTGCAATCCCGGCTCCGATCACCAGAAAATCGCTGTGCGCCTGTCTATCGCTGCTCATGAAATCGCAAAACCCTTGCTAGCTTCGTTACGCTTATATCGCACTCGCTACCATTTTCGAGCCGCTGTCCGCAGCCATGCAAGGGCTCGCAAAGCGCAAGGGGGCTGAACCTTTGATAAGTTGACGCTTGGCAATGGGTGCGGCAACGAACAGACAAACATTCAATCAGGGATAGGGATCACTTAATGTCTGCCAATATTGCTGAAATGGAACGCAAGCGCGAAGCTGCCAGAATGGGGGGCGGGCAAAAGCGCATCGATGCACAGCACGCCAAAGGCAAGCTGACCGCGCGCGAACGCCTCGACGTTCTCCTTGACGAGGGCTCTTTTGAAGAGATCGACACCTACGTTGAGCATGATTGTGTTGATTTCGGCATGGCGGAACAGAAGATTCCGGGCGACGGCGTTGTCACGGGCTCTGGCACGATCAACGGGCGGCTGGTCTATGTGTTCTCTCAGGATTTCACCGTCTTCGGTGGTTCGCTGTCGAAACGCCATGCGGAGAAAATCTGCAAGGTGATGGACATGGCGATGAAGGTCGGCGCTCCGGTGATTGGCCTCAACGATTCAGGCGGCGCGCGTATTCAGGAAGGCGTGGCGTCACTTGGCGGTTATGCCGATGTGTTCCAGAAGAACATTCTCGCCAGCGGCGTCATCCCCCAGATCAGCCTCATCATGGGCCCATGCGCAGGGGGCGCGGTGTATTCGCCTGCCATGACCGACTTCATCTTTATGGTGAAGGACAGCTCTTACATGTTCGTGACCGGGCCAGAGGTGGTGAAGACCGTCACCAACGAAGAGGTCACGCAGGAAGAGCTTGGCGGAGCGATCACGCATACAACCAAGACGTCCGTCGCCGATATCGCTTTCGATAACGACATCGAGACGCTCCTCGCAACGCGCGAGTTCTTCAACTACCTGCCACTGTCCAACCGTGAGGAAGCGCCCGAGCTTCCCACCAATGACCCTTGGGACCGGCTGGAGCATTCGCTCGACACCATTATCCCGGACAATGCGAACCAGCCTTATGATATGCATGAGGTGATCCGTAAGACGCTGGATGAAGGCGAGTTTTTCGAAATTCAGCCAGCGCACGCAGCGAACATTATCTGCGGCTTTGGCCGGGTCGAAGGGCGCACCGTAGGTGTGGTCGCGAACCAGCCGATGGTGCTTGCCGGCGTGCTCGATATTGCCTCATCCAAAAAGGCCGCGCGCTTTGTGCGTTTCTGCGATGCGTTCGATATCCCGATTGTAACCTTCGTCGATGTCCCCGGCTTTCTACCCGGCACGAGCCAGGAGATGGGCGGGATTATCAAACACGGCGCAAAGCTGCTGTTTGCATACGGCGAGGCAACCGTGCCCAAGATCACCATCATCACCCGCAAAGCCTATGGCGGCGCGTATGACGTGATGGCGTCAAAGCACCTTCGCGGAGACCTAAATTACGCTTGGCCCACCGCAGAAATCGCGGTGATGGGAGCCAAAGGCGCGGTGGAGATCATCTTCCGCCAAGACCGCGGTGATGCCGAGAAGATCGCGGAGAAAACCAAGGAATACGAAGACCGCTTTGCCAACCCATTCGTGGCGGCATCACGCGGCTATATCGACGAGGTGATCCATCCGCACTCGACCCGCAGGCGGGTTGCGCTGGGGCTAAGAAAGCTGCGGACTAAGCAGTTGGAGAACCCATGGAAGAAGCACGATAATATTCCGTTGTGAGCTGCGATGACTGCAAAGGAACTGATCATTCGAGTGTCTTTTTGGACTACCGTAGGAACGCTGATTTTGACCGCATTCGTTCTTTCTAGTCCAAGAATTCCATAGAACGGAGCGAACCTTTTATCGACACCCTGAACTTTTTTCAGGGTCCATTTCTCGGCGGGCGAAGTTGGTTCTCGAATGCGAAATGGATCCCGGATCAAGTCCGGGATGACGAGTTACGAAACTGGCGAGCTGGATTCCGGCCTCGCCGGAAGGACGAAAGGCAGAAAATGAAACTAGGCCGCCTAAACCACATCGGGATCGCAACGCCCTCTATCGCTGATAGCATCGCGCATTACCGCGACACGATGGGCGCAACCCAAATCACCGAGCCCTTTGACCTGCCCGAACAGGGCGTTAAAGTCTGTTTTGTCGATACTCCTACAGATAGCGGAATGAACGGCACGCAGCTTGAACTGATCGAGCCTTATGACGAGAGTTCACCGATAAAAGGCTTCCTCGCGAAGAACCCGGCCGGTGGTCAGCACCATGTCTGCTTTGAAGTGCCCGATATCGACGAGGCGCGCACCTATTTCGAGGAGCTCGGCAAACGCATCCTTGCCCCCACGCGCATTGGTGCACACGGCACACCGATCTTCTTCCTGCACCCAAAAGACATGCAAGGCATGCTCACTGAAATCATGGAAACGCCAAAAGACGGAGCGCACTAATGCTTTTCTACGACAGCCCCAATCCCGCACCCAATCCGCGCCGGGTCCGCATCTTTGCCGCCGAAAAGGGTGTTGCGCTTCCTTCAAAAGAAGTCTCGATCCCCAAGCGCGAGCAGAAATCGCCCGAATTCACCGCCAAAAACCCGCGCGGGCAGACGCCGATCCTCGAGCTAGACGATGGCACGGTTATCTCGGAGAGCGTTGCGATCATGCGCTATCTTGAGGCGCAGCATCCCGAACCGCCGATGTTTGGCACAAACGCGCTTGAAATCGCGCAGATCGAAATGTGGAGCCGCCGGGTCGAGATGATCCTGATGCCGACAGTTGGGGCAGTCTGGGTGCACACGCATCCCTTCACATCCGCGCTACCGGGTCGCAACACGGAATGGGGCGAAGCCAATCGTCCGCGCGCTTTTGATGCGATGCGTTTCTTCGACCAGTCGCTGGCAGAGCGCGAATTTCTCGCAAGCGATACCTATAGCGCAGCCGATATCCTGCTTTTGACGACGGTGGATTTTGCGAATTTCATCGGTCTTGAAACGCCGGAAGAATGCAGCGCGCTCCGCGCATGGCACGAACGGGTTTCGGCAAGGCCCAGCGCGAAAGCCTGATTGACCATTCTGTGCACATCGCTCTTGCACCGGCCCGCAATCCTCGGCAGGACCGGTTGCGAAACGAAACGCACACGCAACGCAATAACGCACTCAGGGAGAGAGCCCATATGACCTATGAAACCATCAAGGTGGACCGCGAAGGCCCGCTGATGATCGTGACGCTGAACAAGCCGGATCGTTTGAACGCAATGGCCCCGCAGATGGCCGATGAGATCGGTCAGGCGTTCTACGACCTTGGCGATGCGCGCGCGGTTCTCATCACAGGCGAGGGTAAAGGGTTTTGTTCGGGCGCAGACCTGTCCGCGCGCGGAGATGGCTCGGCGCTCGGCTCCAAAGGCGGCAGCCACGAGGCGTTGCAGAAACACTATAACCCCGCAATCAGCCAGATCGTGCGCGCCGAAGTTCCCGTAATCTGCGCGGTCAATGGTCCCGCGGCGGGCGTGGGCTGTTCGCTCGCTCTTGCAGCAGACTTCACGATAGTCGCGAGAAGCGCCTATTTCCTTCAGGCTTTCGTGAACATCGGCCTTGTGCCCGATGGCGGCTCAACCTGGCTGCTGACCCGCGCAATCGGCCGCGCACGCGCCACCCGCATGATGATGCTGGGCGAGAAAATTCGCGGCGAACAGGCCGAGGAATGGGGCCTTGCCTACAAATGTGTCGAGGACGGCGACCTGATGAACGAAGCGCGCGCTTTGGCCGAAAAGCTCGCCAACGGGCCGACGGTTGCGATCAAGACCATGAAGCGCAACATCGCTCTGGCCGCAGACGGCACGCTTGAGCAGGTTCTCGTCGCAGAAGCCGAGGGGCAGCGCATTGCCGGGGCGAGCCAGGATGCGATGGAAGGCGGCATGGCCTTCCTGCAAAAGCGCAAGGCCGAGTTCAAAGGGCAGTAAGGCCCTCTCAAATGGAACAGGAATTCAAAAGAAATCGGGGCGGTGCCTTTGCGCTGCCCCATTTTTATTTTTAGAGCGTTCGCATGACTGACACCAACGACTCCCGGCCGACACCCGCCGATTGGAAAGCCCTCGCTGAAAAGGAAGTGAAGGGCCCAGAAAACTTTGAAGCGCTGACCTGGAACACGCCCGAGGGGGTTGAGATCAAGCCGCTCTACACCGCCGAGGATCACGAGGGGTGGGACCCCGGACTTCCCGGATTTGCGCCGTTCACGCGCGGGGTGAAGGCGTCGATGTATGCGGGGCGCCCTTGGACGATCCGGCAATATGCAGGCTTCTCCACGGCGGAGGAATCGAACGCATTCTATCGCCGCAATCTGGCCGCGGGTCAGAAAGGTCTTTCAGTGGCCTTCGACCTTGCCACGCACCGTGGCTATGACAGCGACCACCCGCGCGTGGTCGGCGATGTAGGCAAGGCCGGCGTCGCGATCGACACGGTCGCCGACATGGAAATCCTGTTCGATCAGATCCCGCTCGACACCATGAGCGTATCGATGACGATGAACGGGGCGGTGATCCCGGTGCTGGCATTCTATATCGTCGCGGCCGAGCGGTCGGGCGTTTCTCAAGAGAAGCTTTCCGGCACCATTCAGAACGATATCCTCAAAGAATTCATGGTCCGCAACACCTATATCTATCCGCCCGAGCCTTCGATGCGGATTATCTCGGATATCATCGGATACACTTCGGCTAACATGCCGAAATTCAACAGCATTTCGATTAGCGGCTATCACATGCACGAGGCCGGGGCGACGGCGGTGCAGGAGCTCGCATTCACCATCGCCGACGGCAAGGAATACGCGAGCCGCGCGATGGCAACGGGCCTTGATATCGATGCGTTTGCCGGGCGCCTGTCGTTCTTCTTTGGCATCGGCATGAACTTCTTCATGGAGATCGCCAAGCTGCGCGCGGCGCGCACGCTGTGGTATGAGGTGATGGATGGGCTGGGCGCGAAGGCCGAGCGTTCAAAGATGCTGCGCACCCACTGCCAGACTTCCGGTGTGAGCTTGCAAGAGCAAGACCCTTACAACAACGTCATGCGAACAACGATCGAGGCGATGGCCGCGACGCTTGGCGGCACTCAGTCGCTCCACACCAATGCGCTCGATGAAGCCATCGCGCTTCCTACCGATTTCTCGGCTCGCATTGCGCGCAACACGCAATTGGTGCTTCAGGAAGAGAGCGGCATCACCAATGTCGTCGATCCGCTCGGCGGCTCGCACTATATCGAGGCGCTGACCTCGAAACTGGTCGAGGACGCCCGCGCTCTGATGGCAGAGGTTGACGAAGCGGGCGGGATGACCGCCTATGTCGCAACCGGCGCGCCCAAGGCTGCGATTGAGCGTGCGGCTGCTGAAAAGCAGACCATGGTCGATAAGGGCGAGACGGTCATCGTCGGGGTCAACAAGTACCGCAAGGACAAGGAAGACCCCATCGAGACGCTCGACATCGACAACGCGGCGGTGCGCAAGGGCCAGATCAAGCGCATTGAGGCCGTGCGGGCCAAGCGCGATGAAGCTGCGTGTCAGGCGGCATTGAAGGCTCTGACCGAGGGTTCGGCGGGCGATGCCAATGTGCTCGAGCTCGCGGTGGAAGCCGCGCGCCACGATGCGACACTGGGCGAGATTTCGTCCGCGATGGATCAGGTTTTTGGCCGCCACGACGCAACGCCAAAGCCCGTCTCGGGCGTCTACAAAACCGCATACGAGTTTGATCAGCGCTGGGCGCAGGTCACAGACGGTGTGGAGGCAGTCAGCCGCCGCTTGGGCCGAAGCCCACGCATGATGGTCGCCAAAATGGGCCAGGACGGCCATGACCGCGGCGCGAATGTGATCGCAAGCGCTTTTGCCGATATGGGCTTCGAAATTGTCTCCGGACCCCTGTTCCAGACACCCGAAGAAGCCTGCGAAATGGCGCTCGAAAACGATGTCGATGTAGTGGGCTGCTCAAGCCTTGCAGCCGGGCACAAGACATTGATCCCGGAATTGATCCGTTTGCTCAAGGAAGCGGGCCGTCCCGATATCAAAGTCACCGCGGGTGGAGTGATCCCCGCGACAGACTATGATTTTCTCCGCGAAGCGGGCGTGCAGGGCATCTATGGACCGGGTTCCAATGTGGTCGAGTGCGCCGCCGATATCCTCACCATGCTCGGCCACAATATGCCGCCTCTGGAGAGTATTGATGAGGCTGCGGAGTAGCTGAAATCATCAACCATTCGTGTTGAGCCAAGTCGTGAGACCGCTCCGGTCGCAGAGCAGCGGTTTAAAGAATGACAGTCCTGCGATGCGCTCAGGGCAAACGGAGTTATGCAAATGACAGACCTACCCGAAGGCACACGGCCCGAAACGCTCACCGTCCACGCGGGCACACAGCCTGACCCTACGACTAACGCGCGGATTACTCCGATTTATCAGACGTCCAGCTACGTCTTCGATAGCCCGGAGCATGCGGCGAACTTGTTCAACTTGAGCGAGTTCGGCAATATTTACTCGCGCATCATGAACCCCACCAATGATGCGCTGGAGAAGAAGGTTGCAGCGCTCGAGGGCGGTGTCGGCGCTTTGGGCGTCGCCTCGGGTCACGCGGCGCAGTTGATCGCGTTCCATACTCTGATGGAGCCTGGCTGTAACATCGTTGCGGCGAAGAAGCTTTACGGCGGATCGCTTAACCAGATGGGGGAGGCCTTCCTCAAGTTCGGATGGGAAACGCGTTTTGTCGACGTCGATGACGTTGAGAATGTGCGCGCAGCGATGGATGAGAACACGCGTGCCGTCTTTATCGAGAGCCTTGCCAATCCCGGCGGCGTCGTCACCGATATCGAGGCCATCGCGGCTGTCGCTCACGAAGGCGGAGTGCCGCTCATCGTCGACAACACTATGGCAACCCCGGCGCTGTGCCGTCCGTTTGAACATGGCGCAGACATTGTCACACATTCGACCACCAAGTTCCTCAATGGCCACGGAAATGCGATTGGCGGCGTGATCGTCGATAGCGGAAATTTCGATTGGAAAGCGCAAGGCGACAAGTTCCCGTCGCTCACCAAGCCCAATGGTTCATATCATGGCGCCGTGCTTGCCGATGCGCTTGAACCGATTGGCCCGATTGCCTTCATCATCGCCTGCCGCGTTCTGGGTCTGCGCGATCTTGGACCGGCTATGGCGCCGATGAACGCGTTTTTGGCGCTTACCGGAATGGAAACGCTGCATCTTCGGATGGAGCGCCACTGTGATAATGCCCTTGAACTTGCGAAATGGCTTGAACAGCAAGATGCGGTCGAATGGGTGAGCTACGCTGGTCTCTCCGACAGCCCTTACAACGCAAACGCCGAGAAATATCTTGGCGGCCGCGGCGGAGCCGTGTTCACCTTCGGCCTCAAGGGCGGATACGAAGCGGGCAAGGCGCTCGTCTCAAATGTGAAACTTTTCAGCCATTTGGCGAACATTGGTGACACGCGCTCGCTGATCATTCACCCGGCATCTACCACTCACAGCCAGCTTTCGGCAGAAGATTTGGTTGCAGCAGGCGCTGGCCCGGATGTAGTGCGCGTGTCGGTCGGTGTCGAGCATATCGACGATATCAAGGCCGATCTCGAACAAGCTCTCAACGTAAGGTAATAATGACCCAAATTCGCAACGACTGGACGCGCGAGGAAATCGCTGACCTCTTCGATCTGCCCTTCACCGAGCTGCTTTTTCAAGCCGCAACCGTCCACCGCGACAATCACCCGCCAGAGCAGATCCAGCTGTGCACTCTGCTCAGCATCAAGACCGGCGGCTGCCCGGAAGATTGCGGCTATTGCTCGCAAAGCGTGAAAGCCGATAGCGGCGTCGAAGCGTCCAAATTGATGGACGTGCAGGCAGTGTTGCAACGCGCGGCTCAGGCGAAGGACCAAGGCTCGCAGCGGTTTTGCATGGGCGCCGCGTGGCGCAATCCCAAGGACCGCGATATGCCAGCGATTATCGAAATCGTGAAAGGCGTGCGCGACATGGGTCTCGAGACCTGCATGACGCTTGGGATGCTTGAGCCGCATCAGGCGGATATGCTCGCCGAGGCGGGGCTCGATTATTACAACCACAATATCGACAGCAGCCCCGAGTATTACGAGCGCGTAATCTCGACGCGCGATTTCCAGTGTCGCCTTGATACGCTCGATCACGTGCGCAAGGCGGGCATCAATGTGTGTTCGGGCGGGATTGTCGGCATGGGCGAAACGCGCGAGGATCGGGTTGGCTTTGTCCACACGCTCGCGACCCTGGAAGAGCATCCCGAAAGCGTTCCAGTAAACGCTTTGGTGCCGGTTAAGGGCACGGTGCTGGGCGATATGCTTGCCGATACGCCGATGGCAAAGATTGACGATATCGAGTTCGTGCGCACGGTTGCGGTGGCCCGTATCACGATGCCGATGTCGATGGTGCGCCTCTCCGCTGGCCGCGAAAGCATGAGCGATGCGACGCAAGCCTTGTGCTTTCTGGCCGGCGCGAACTCGATTTTCACCGGAGACAAGCTGCTCACCGCGCCCAATGCAGGCGACGACAGCGACGGTGCATTGTTTGCCAAGCTTGGCCTCACGGCGTTGCAGGGCGAGGAACCTGCCCGCGCATGCAGACAGGCAGAGCCTGCTCGGTGATCCCCGAAATTGCGGCCCTTCTTCTGGCGCTGCAGGCCCCTGTTGATTTTGCCCCGCTTGTCGTGGGGGAGAGTGCAACTGCGACCGTTCTTGAGGCAGAACGCGAGATCAATGTCGTGCTGCCCTCAACCTACGCACAGGAAACAGAGCGCCAGTGGCCGGTCGTAATCATGCTCGACGGCGGGATGCAGCAGGATGTGATGATGGGTGTAGGCATCCACAATTGGAACCGCCTGTGGGGCCGCAGCAAGGAAGCTATCTGGGTCGGTATCGAGACGAAGGACAGGCAACGCGAATTGCTCCCGCCCACGGGTGATGCGGCTGAACAAGAGCGCTATCCAACCGCCGGTCAAAGCGACGTTTACCGTGACTGGCTCGTTGATACGATGCTGCCCCTGATCGCTGCCCGCTATCGCGGCAATGGCGAAGTCTATCTTTTAGGAGAGAGCGCAGCGGGGCATTTTGTAGTCGAAACCTGGGCCTCTGACACGCACGCTTTTACCGGATACGCTGCGATTTCGCCCAGTCTCCAATGGGATGAGCAATCCCTATCCCGCATGGTCGCGGGGCAAGAGGTAAACGACGCGCCGCTGTATATCTCCCTCGCTGATGAGGGTGGGCCGACACAGGAGGGTATCCTGCGCCTTGTCGAGGCGCTGCCCAAGGGTCAGCGATGGTGTTTTTCGGATCGCCGCGAGGACCTCGTCCACGCAGACAGCTTGCACAGGCTTCTACCCGAGGCGCTTCAGTTCCTCATGCCGACACCGGCGGATTGGCTGGAAGAATACGGGTTTTTGCTGCGATGTGATCGACGGGGGCTGGCAGCTGACTAGCGCGACCCTTGGCTTTTGCGTGAACGATCTCCTGCCCAAGGCGCGTGGGGGAGGGCGTTTGCGGATGGGGCTCAACCGGCTGCGCGATGATGAATGGCTTCAGCCTGAACCGGACCTTGCGGCGCGTGCACAGGGGTTTGCCGAATGGCCCGAAGGGATTCAACTGACACCCGAGGTTGACGCTCCGGGCCGGGAATTGGCCGCAATGCTTGGTATCAACGGCGCGCTTGTCGAGGCGGCACTGGCGCATCACGAGGATATGTGTCTTTTGGCAAAACGCCCGGAAGATGACCAATATCGCTTGATCGGTGCAGCCGTAGCGTGGCCTTCTGACTGGCATCCCAAGGACAAGATCGGCCTCCCTTTACGCGCACTCCACGCGCCGATTGCAGGTTATGAGGAGCAGCTTGCGACGGGCGTTGACCGGTTCATGGATACGCTACAGCCCGGCGCGATCTATGGCCGGTGCAACTGGTTTGTCGCGGCGACAGGAAAGAGGTGTTGGCTCGCCGCGGGCGATCCTCAAACGCAATTCGCCCATGTGACAGCCGAAAACGCAGGGGAAACCCTGTTCGTGCGTTCCGAACGGCAGACTTTGCGTCGTCTGCCGCAAACGGGGGCGATCCTCTTCACCATCGGGATTTATGTCGAACCGATAAATGCGCTCAACACGCCCAACCTTCGCAACCTTGCCGCTGCGGTGCAATCGCTTGTACACGGTGAAGGTGACCGGCGCGGCGCACCAGCCTACGCCTCGGCGTTGATAGACTATTGCACGCAAAGGAACTCGTGATGTTCTCGCTCCTTCTGATCATGGCCCAGACCGCCGATTTGCCCGATTGCAATCAGGACAAGGCCGACCAGGGGATTCAGCGCGAGATGAACATTTGCGCGCACCGTGACTACCTGATCGCCGATGCGGAATTGAACGCTCAATGGAAACTGACCCGCGCCGAAATGAAGCGCCGCGATCGCGAGGCAGTCCAGCCCGATTGGGATGACCGGCCCGGCTATTTCGGCACACTTCTGGCCGCACAGCGCGCGTGGCTGACCTATCGTGATGCCCATTGCCGGAGCGAAGGATATTTTGCCCGCGGGGGGAGCCTTGAACCATTGCTCGTGTCGACCTGCAAAACGGCGCTGACCAAGGAGCGGACCGACCAACTGCGCGAGCTTGCGCGCACTTACTAGCCAGGCAAGAAACACATCCTTTGCGATAGGTTGCAAGGGGGCAACCAACTCGGCATAGGATTGTCGTTAAACGAGAGAAACAGAAGCGAGAGAGAATGTTTTCAAAGATTTTGGTGGCCAATCGCGGCGAAATCGCTTGCCGTGTTTTTCAGACCGCGCGCAAGATGGGGATTGCGACTGTCGCGGTCTATTCCGATGCGGACCGTAACGCACCGTTCGTGCGCATGGCGGACGAGGCCGTGCATATCGGTCCATCTCCTGCGGCTGAAAGCTATCTTCTCCCTGAAAAGATTATCGCTGCGTGTAAGGGGACCGGCGCCGAGGCGGTCCATCCTGGCTACGGCTTTCTCTCGGAGCGGGCGAGCTTCGTCGAAGCGATCGAGGCTGAGAATATCGTCTTCATCGGCCCGCCTGCAGGCGCGATTGCCGCGATGGGCGACAAGATTGAATCGAAGAAACTCGCGCGTGAAGCGGGCGTCAACGTGGTTCCCGGCTTCGTCGGCGAAATCCGCGACACCGATCACGCGGTCGAGATTTCCAATGACATCGGCTACCCTGTGATGATGAAGGCCTCCGCCGGCGGCGGGGGCAAGGGGATGCGGCTCGCGTGGTCCGAAAATGACGTGCGCGAAGGGTTCGAAGCCACCAAGCGCGAAGGTCTCAACTCCTTTGGCGATGACCGTGTTTTTATTGAAAAATTCATCGAAAACCCGCGCCATATCGAGATCCAGATCCTTGGCGACAAGCACGGCAATACCCTCTATCTGAACGAGCGCGAGTGCTCGATCCAGCGTCGCCACCAGAAGGTTGTCGAAGAAGCGCCATCTCCCTTCGTGACCGAGAAGATGCGCAAGGCCATGGGCGAACAATGCGTCGCTCTGGCAAAGGCCGTCGATTACCATTCTGCTGGCACGGTTGAACTGATCGTGTCGGGCGCGGATAAGACGGGTGAGAGCTTCTACTTCCTCGAAATGAATACCCGCCTTCAGGTGGAGCACCCCGTGACCGAGGCGATCACGGGCATCGACCTTGTCGAGCAGATGATCCGCGTTGCTGCGGGCGAGAAACTTGAGCTTTCCCAAGACGATATCGGCATTGATGGTTGGTCGATCGAGAACCGCGTCTATGCCGAAGACCCCTATCGCGGCTTCCTGCCTTCGACTGGCCGCCTCATCGAATATTCGCCAAGCGTCAAGGGGTGGAGCGATGATGGCGAGGTCGCCGGAAAACCGCGCCGCGGCGTCGCGCGCGGCAATGGCAGCGTGCGTGTGGATGACGGCGTGTTCGAAGGGGGCGAGGTCTCCATGTTCTACGACCCCATGATCGCCAAGCTCATCACCTGGGCACCGACGCGCGAAGAGGCGGCAGATCTCCAGATTGAGGCGCTTGATTCGTTCCGCATCAAGGGCCTTGGCCACAATGTCGATTTCCTTTCAGCCATCATGCAGCACGAACGTTTCCGTTCTGGTGAACTGACCACGGGATTTATCGCTGAAGAATATCCCGAGGGTTTCGAAGGCGCACCAGCAAGCGATGATCATTTGCGTCAGCTTGCCGCGCTTTTTGCAGGGGCAGAATTCGACCATCAGGTCCGTTCGCGGCAGATTTCAGGGCAACTCAACGGAAGCGCGAACCCGCCCTCGCAATGGATGGTGAAGATAGGCGGCCGGAGCTTTGATGTGACGCTCGAAGAAGGCGGTGCAACGGTCGACGGTCACCGGATCAATGGCACATGGGACTGGGCCGTGGGTAAGACTTTCGCCCACGTCACGGGCGACGCCATCAATAACGGGGAAATGGTCGTTCAGATTGAGCGTGTAGGCGTGCGCTGGCGCATCACGACGCGCGGCGCAAGCCATGAGGCACTTGTCCTGCCTGAAAGGCTTACCGCGCACGAAGGCCACATGATCGAGAAAGAGCCGCCGGACCTTTCCAAGATGCTCATTTGTCCGATGCCCGGCATGCTTGTGAAATTGCATGTGAGCGAAGGTGAAACGGTTCAGCCCGGACAGCCACTCGCCACGGTTGAGGCGATGAAGATGGAGAACATCCTGCGCGCCGAAAAAGAGGCCACGATTGCCAAGGTCAACGCGGCCGAAGGCGAAAGTCTTGCGGTGGATGCGGTGATCCTCGAACTCGAGTAATCGGCAGACCAAGGCCCCTACAGTTTGATAAAATAGAACCCGGATGGCGTAAGATGTTAACCGCGTTTCGAAACATCCTGTGCCAATTCCTTCCCGAATTGGTCAAAAGACACAGTTTTACACAAACGAACTAGCTAGAATTGCCTAATTGATGGAGACTTGGGTCTGCGACTCGGTGGGGCGAGTGCAGGTCCAACCCTTTAGGAGGATGGTTTCATGGCTAGGAAAGGGACAGGGTTTTTCGACCGGAAGGGCCATTTTTTCAAAACGGCTCGGGAAGCAACGGCGAGTGATTTTGCCGGTTTGCTTGGACAAATCGGCGAGGGTGAGAGCCTCGCTCCGGGTATTGCACTACTGCTATTGGACAAGCGCGAAGAGATCGAGCGTCTGTTTGCTGAACACGATGCGATGATCGAAGACGAGAACGTCTTGGCGCTTGGGACGTCGGACAAGGTTGCGCAACTGCCGCGTCCGGTAGGCTGAGCTAAAACGTCCGCGTCAAAAGCTGTCGGTGAAACTGACATTGGTCACGCTCCAGCCTCGGGGCAGGCTATCGGTGCGCAGGGTCCAGAGCAAAAGCAGATCCTCGTGCTGGCAAACATAACGCATCGTCATGCGCAGTTTCGATGTATGCGTATGAGAACTCAGAATACATTGCGAGATGGGGCCATAAAGCTGCACACCGGTCCGGGCTTGCGCAACGACGGCGGCCATGTCCGACTGTTTTTCCTCTAGCAGCGGGCTGCTTTCCTGAATTTTGGCGATAGCGAGGTCGAAACTGCCCGCCGCCACCAGTTCCATGATCGGGTCGCTCACCGCTTTTGCTGCGGAGAAATCGGCATCCGAAGGTTCGGAGTGGTAGGTGTGCGCCTGTTCACCAGCGCCCGCAGGCATGGCAATGGCGGCCAGCACAGGTCCTGCAAATAGGTGATATTTCAATTCGCTATCCTTCCAGCATCGCCACTGCGCGTATCCAGCCGGCGCTCGCGCGTTCGATCTTCACCGGGAAACAGCTGACGGTAAAGCCATGGGAGGGCAGGCTTTCAAGATTGGTGAGTTTCTCGATCTGGTAATAGGGCCGGATGCGACCCGCCTTGTGACCTTCCCAGATGATCTCCGGATCGCGGGTTTCGGCCCAGCGCTTTGCCGTGTGGCTGAAGGGCGCATCCCAACTCCATGCGTCTGTGCCCACGACCTCGACACCGCGTTCAGTAAGCCACAGCGTCGCTTCTGCGCCGAGCCCCACGCCTTGGTCGGTGAAGTTCTCGGTGCCATAAACCGCGCCCGACTGAATAAGCACGATATCAAGCGGTTGTAGCTCGTAGTTGATGTTGGCGAATGCTTCCTCAAGTTCGCTCGCGCTCACCACGTGGCCGTGGGGCAGGTGCGAAAAGTCGAGTTTGACTCCGGGACGCAGGAAGCGATCGAGCGGGGCCTCATCAATGCTGGACGCAGGGGCGGCGCCTTCGTCCGTAGTCGAATGGTAATGCCACGGCGCGTCCATATGTGTGCCGTTGTGGGTGGAAATCTCCAGCATCTCTACCGCCCAACCTTCGCCGTCGGGAAGATCGCCTTTCTCGAGACCGGGAAAGAACATGGCGATCTGCTCCCATGTGTCCTCGTGGGTCATATAAGTGACCTTGGGACGCATCACCTCGGGGTCGGAAACGACGTCATTGGTGATCGGGATCGACAGATCGACAAACCGCGTCATGCAAGCTCCTCATCCAGAAACGCTGCGACATCTGAAAGCTCGACATCGCGTGCCATGTAAGCCTCGCCAAGCCCCTTCAGAAGGAGGAAGGGGAGGGTGCCAGAGCCTTCCATCTTCTTGTCATGGCGCATGTGGTCGACCAGAGTCTTTCCGCTGCATGTAAGCCCAAGGTCTGTGATCTGCGCTGGCAGGCCGCTCGCACCGATTGCTGTGGCAGCGCGACTTGCATCTGTATCTGAAATTTCACCCCGGCGGGCCGAATAGCGCGCGGCCAGCACCATGCCCAGTGCAACGGCTTCACCGTGGAGCAGGCGATCGGAAAAACCAGTCTCCGCCTCGAGCGCGTGCCCGAAGGTATGGCCAAGGTTGAGGAGTGCGCGAACACCCGACGTCTCACGCTCATCTTCTGCAACGATGCGCGCTTTGGCGCGGATGCTGGTGGCGATGGCGGCTTCGAGCGCCGCAGCTTCGCGAGCGAGGACCGCGCGAGAGTTTGCCTCAAGCCACGCAAAAAACTCCGCATCACCCAAAAGGCCGTATTTGATGACTTCTGCGTAGCCTGCGCGCATCTCGCGATCTGGTAATGTGGCAAGGCTGTCGGTGTCGGCAAGCACGAGCGAGGGTTGGTGAAACGCGCCGATCATGTTTTTGCCAGCGCAGGTGTTGATCGCGGTTTTTCCGCCGACCGAACTGTCGACCTGTGAAAGCAGTGTGGTCGGCAATTGCACAAAGCCGCATCCGCGTTTGAGGATGGCGCAGGCAAATCCGACGAGATCGCCCACGACCCCTCCGCCAAGCGCGAACACATGGTCGGAGCGCGTGATGCCCAAGGAAAGCAGCCAATCGGTGAGCTTTTCCAAACTCGCCCAGCTTTTCGACGCTTCGCCCGAGGCAACATCGTACCACACGACCTCGTGCCCCGCAGCGCCAAGCGATGCCTCGATCCGGGGACCATGATGGGCGCGCGCGTTTACGTCGGCGACAATGGGAACAGGGCGCGAGGTGTAACTTTCCAAAAAAGGCGCGGCCAGCTGCGCTATATCGTCCAGAAGCCCTGCGCCCACCAGCACATCATATGAACGTCCACCCAGCTCAACCCGGATGGTTTCAGGCGTATTTACAGCCATTTATCGATCGCTTTCAGAATGGACCATGCGGTTTCGGCATGGGGGGTGTTTGCACTTGTGACCTTCACTTGCGCTTGGGAATAATACGGCTCACGCGCTTCATACAGATTGGTCAGGATCTCTTTGGGGTCACCGTTCTGGAGCAATGGGCGCGTGTCGCGGCGTGAAGTGCGCTCGACCAGAATGTCGATGTCCGAGTGAATCCAAACGGCGATAGCATTATTGAGGATAACCGCGCGGGTTTCATCATCGACAAACGCGCCGCCGCCGGTGGCGATCACACCGCCGGTCTCTTCGATCAGGCGGGCGATGACGCGGCGTTCGCCATCGCGAAAATAGCTTTCTCCGAACTCTTTGAAGATCTCCGAGATTGAACGCTGCGCGGCTTTTTCGATCTCCTCATCGGCATCGACAAAGTCGCTGCCGAGCAATTCGGCAAGTTTGCGTCCGACCGTCGATTTGCCAACTCCCATAAGGCCGACCAGCACGATCGGCCTGTCGAGCCGCTTGGCTATCCGGGTTATCTCAGCTGTGTCTAATGGCGTTTCTTCACTCATTCGGTTCTCAGGCATCGCTATTTTAAGCGTCTGGTTTCAACTTCTCTGTTCCATGCGGGCCTAGACTTGGGGTAGGGCTCACGCAATATGTCTGACGATGCAAATACACTCGGTGCGCCATCTTCTCCCCGAACCAAACGCAAGGCTGCGCTTTATCTGTGCGCGGGGGTGGTCGTGATTTTGACCCTTGCCTATTTCGACGGCGGTGAAGAGCCATTGCGCCCGATTGTGCAGACCGTTTCGCTTGCGTCTTTGATGGAGGCGCGGCCATGACGCGGTCAAAGACCCGGAAAATAAAGACCCGAAAAATGACGATGCAATTGTCGGGCGTGGCCGCTCTTGCATTGGCTGGCGCGTTTGGCGGCGCTGCTTTGGGCGGCTTTGCTAACGCGCAAGATGCGCCCGAATCGCTGCTACCACCTGGTTTTGATGATCCGGTGCCGACCCCGACGCCTGCACCGACGCCCAGCGTCGCGCCGCCAGCAGGTCCAGCGCCCGCTCCGCCTGCTGCTGCACCGCAAGCGGCCCCCGCTGCACCGGGATCATCGCCTGTTGTGCAATCGATACCCGATGTGCCCCAGCTATCCGCTGAAGAGGCTGCCGGGCTTCCAAGTCTTGAGGAATTGGAGGAGCTCACCACCGACGAGCTTGACGATCTTCTTGGGCTCAAGCCGCAATACGACATTCCCCCTGCCGCCCGGCGCTCGCTTGCGCGTGTGGGAGTTTTGTCACCTGCCGAAGGCGGGCTGGCGACCGGCGCATTGGCCAAGCAACCAGGCGCGCTTGTCCGCGCGATCCTCGCTGGGACAAAAGCGCCTCTGGTTTCGCGTTGGGGTCATATTCTGGTCCGGCGCGCCTTGGTCAGCCGCTATGAAGCGCCCGAGGGTATGAATCCGGTCGAATTTGCCGCACTTCGAGCTGCTGTTCTCAACGCCATCGGTGAATTCGGTCTGGCGCGGGCATTGGTTCAGGATATCGACACGGGCAATTGGAATTCCGGCCTCACCGACCAGGCGCTTGTCGCATATATCGGCTCTGGCGATGTGGTGGGCTCATGCCCGGCTGTGCGTCTGCAAGGGGCCGACCGCGATGATCCGCAATGGGTGATGCTGCGCGCTATTTGCAACGCTTACGCGGGCGAGGGCGCCTTATCCTCTCGTCAGCTGAACACCGCCCAAAACGAGGAGGTCGCACCTGAGATCGACCTTCTTTTGGCGCAGCGTTACGCAGGCGCCGCCGGTCGCGGCCGGGGCGGGACCACGGTTTCGTGGGAAGGCGTAGAGGGCATCACCCCATGGCGTTTCAGCCTCGCCAATTCGGTAGGGGAAGCAATCCCAGAAGAACTGTTGTCGAGCGCGGTGAACAGCCGATCGGGCGGCTACTATCGCCTCGCCGGTGCGGCCAGCGCCGCAGTGCCATTGGACCAGCGCGTCGATTTTGCCGACTATGCGGCAACGCGAGGGGTGTTCTCGTCCAAAGCCTTGGTCAGCCTTTACTCCCAACTTTACAACAACGAAGGTCTGGGCGGTCCGGCAGCGCAGCGTGCATCGCGGCTCCGCGATGCGTATGTTGTGCTTGACCCGCAAGCGCGCATCACCGCCATGCGCGGGCTTTGGAGCGATCTTGACGGGGAAAGCGGTTCGCGGTTTGCAGGGCACATCCTCACCGCGTACGCCGCTGCACGCATTCCGCCTTCGGCCGAGGCGCTTGGCGATGCTGATCAGTTGATCGCTTCCATGCTTGCAGCCGGGCTTGAGCGTGATGCTGCGGCCTGGAGCACCTTTGTCGAAGAAGGTTCCCTTGGTTGGGGGCTGATTGCGCTGTCCAATCCAACGGGCGACGCGGCCAGCGTTGGCGGTGTCGACGAGTTCTTGAGCGATGATGACAGCGATGGGCAGCGCAAATCGGCTTTCCTGATCGCGGGACTGGGCGCGCTTGGTCGATTGCCCGCTGGTGATCTCAATGAATATGGCGCGCAGGTCGGCGTTGATTTCGCCCGGCAGACTCGCTGGACCCGGATGATTGACCGTGCAGCGGAGGTGAAAAATCCGGCTATGGTCGCGCTGCTTGCCGGCCTTGGGATGCAGGGTGACGAGTGGTCGCAGATGACGCCCGTGCATCTCTACCACCTCGTCTCGGCCTTCAATCGGGTTGGGCTTGAGGCCGAGGCCAGAATGATCGCCGCAGAGGCGGTCGCGCGCGGGTAATCGCGTGTCGGCGGCGACCCGCGATTTCCTCGATATGCTTGCAGCAGAGCGGGGTGCATCGGCCAACACTCTTGCTGCCTATACCCGTGATCTGGACGGAGCAGAGGAGCTTTTGGGCGACCTTGCAAAGGCTCCGCGTGCCTCCGTCGCCAAGCTTGCGAACGCATGGAGCGATCTTGCGCCCTCGACCATCGCCCGCAAAGCATCCGCGCTGCGTCAGTTTTTCGGTTTTGCCGTGGACGAGGGTTGGCGAGAGGATAACCCCTCTGGCGCATTGCCGGCACCGCGCACCCGCCGCCCGCTTCCCAAGGTGTTGAGCCACGAGGCGGTAGATGCACTGTTCGAACGCGCCGAGCTTGAGGCATCGTGCGGCAAGTCAACCGCAATCCGCCAGTTGGCGCTCCTTGAATTGCTCTATGGATCGGGCCTTCGGGCAACCGAGCTGGTGGGCCTGCCTCTTAACGCAGTCCCGCGCGATGCGCCGCTTCTCACCGTCATGGGCAAGGGCGGCCAGGCGCGCATGGTCCCCATCAGTGAGCGTGCAAGGCAAGCGATCTCCGCGTGGCTCGAGGTGCGCCCGAAAGAACCGGCCTCGCGGTTCCTTTTCCCGTCGCGCGGGGGAAAACCATTATCGCGCGTGCGCTTGTTCCAGATGCTGAAAGAGCTTTCCGTGCGCGCCCATCTCGACCCATCAGGCATCAGCCCCCATGTCCTTCGCCATGCCTTTGCGACGCATCTTCTGGAGGGCGGGGCGGATCTGCGCGTGTTGCAGACGCTGCTTGGCCATGCCGATATCGCGACAACGCAAATCTACACTCATGTCGATGCCGCGCGTCTCGTGGAGTTGGTCAACACACGGCACCCTCTTGCGAACAGGCCCCTTGCCCAACGCAGCGCAAAGCCCTAGCGAAAATCCATGATTTCTTACCTCGAATTTGAAAAACCCATCGCCAGCCTTGAGCAGCGCATCAAGGAAATGCGCACGCTTGAAAGTGATGACGGCGTGGATGTGAGCTCAGAGATTGAGCGGCTTGAGACGAAAAGCGATGCATTGCTCGCCTCGACCTATGCTTCGCTCTCGCCTTGGCAGAAGACGCAGGTCGCGCGCCATCCCCAGCGCCCGCACTTTCGCGATTACATCGAACACGCTTTCACCGATTTCATGCCGCTTGGCGGCGATCGCACCTATGCCGATGATGAAGCTATCATGGGCGGGTTTGCGAAACTTGGTGAACGCCGGGTGATGGTGATCGGCCATGAGAAGGGCAACGACACGCAAAGCCGTATCAAGCACAATTTCGGCATGGGCAAACCCGAAGGGTATCGCAAGGCGATCCGTTTGATGGAGCTTGCCGGGCGCTTTGGGCTTCCGGTGGTGACGCTGGTTGATACATCAGGCGCCTTTCCCGGCATCGAGGCGGAAGAGCGCGGCCAGGCCGAAGCGATTGCGCGCTCGACCGAGGCATGCCTTGCGCTCCCCACGCCGATGGTCTCGGTTATTGTGGGTGAGGGCGGTTCAGGCGGCGCTGTGGCGCTTGCAAGCGCAGAACGGGTCCTGATGCTCGAACACGCGGTTTATTCGGTCATTTCGCCGGAAGGTTGCGCGTCGATTTTGTGGCGCACGTCGGAAAAGGCTGCCGATGCAGCGCAGGCGATGAAAATCACCGCGCAGCACCTGAAACGCCTCGGTGTGATCGACAGAATTGTAAAAGAACCTGTCGGCGGCGCGCACCGCGATGTTGCAGGGATGGCCCAAACGCTTGGTCAGGCCATTGGCGAAGAGCTTGATAAGCTTGGAAAAATGGACGGCGAGGCGATTTTGGCTCTGCGAGAGAAGCGCTTTTTGGAACTGGGCGGCTGATTAAGTGTCAGTGGGGTAGGGGCTGACATGGCCGCTACGGGTGTGCTTCATTTGTAAGCAACAGCCGGTTTCAAGATTCAGGAGAGCCTCATGACCAAATTCCTTCGCAAGACCAAACTCGCAGGAGTTGCTTCGATCAGCCTCGCTTTGACCGCGTGTGCGACCACGCCAATCCCGGGGCAAACCGAGGCGATCACGCAGAGCGAGGCGCAGCAAGGTGCGCAATATCACCCGCAACTTGTCGCGGAATTTGGTGGCGAGATGTCGGGGCCGCTTGCGCAATATGTCGAAGAGGTAGGAAAGAATGTCGCGGTCCAATCGGGGCTTGGCGGCGCGCGTGACAGTTTCAACGTCACCCTCCTCAACAGCCCGGTGAACAACGCATTTGCTGTGCCCGGCGGCTATGTCTACACCACGCGCCAACTGGTGGCGTTGATGGAAAGCGAGGCTGAACTGGCGGGCGTTCTCGCCCACGAAGTCGGCCACGTGACCGCGCGCCACTCGGAACGCCGTATGCGGAGAGCGCAGCGTAACCAGCTGCTAGGCGGGATCGGCGCGATTTTGTCCGGTGTTCTTTTGGGCGATAGCCAACTTGGCAATCTCATCACGCGCGGCGCGGTTACTGCGCCGCAATTCCTCAACCTTGCTTATTCTCGCGAACATGAGGAGGAATCGGACCGGCTCGGCATCGATTACATGAGCCGCGCCGGCTATGATCCGAAAGCGATGGGCGACCTACTCGAACGGCTTGCGCGCCAGAACGAACTCGATGCCCGCCTGCAAGGGCGCTCCAGTGCGAACCCGCCCGTCTGGGCAAGCAGTCACCCGGAACCCGCAGTGAGGGTGAGGCTGGCGGATGCCTATGCCGAAGGTAAGCCGGGAACTGTCAGCAATCGCGACGCCTTTCTCAACCGGATTGACGGTATGATTTATGGCGATGATCCGGAACAAGGCCTCGTGGAAGGGCGCGATTTCCTTCATCCGAACCTGCGTTTGCGCTTCACGGCGCCCGAGGGTTTCTACATGCTCAACGGCACGAGAGCGGTGAGCATCAACGGCGAGGGCGGGCAAGCGCAATTCACGACAGCGCAATATTCCGGGGACCTGCAGCAGTATATTTTACAAGCGTTTTCGGCTCTTGGCGGTGAAAACAATCGGCTTCAACCACAGCGAATCGAGCGAACGCGGGTAAATGGGCTTGATGCAGCTTACGGACAAGCGCGGGTAAGCAATGGTCAATCACAGGTGGATTTGACCGTATTTGCTTATGAGTTTGCGAACGACAGAGCCTATCATTTCGTGACGTTCACGCCAGCTGGCGGGACGAACCCGTTCACAAGCATGTATCAATCCGTCAGAAGGCTTTCGTCCACCGAGGCAGCGCAGGTGATTCCGCGCAGGCTTCGCGTTGTGACGGTGCAGCGCGGCGATACCGTCTCGGGACTTGCAAGGCAGATGGCTTATGACAACGCACGTGAAGAACGTTTCCGTGTGCTCAATGGCCTTGATGCAAGAGAGCAACTTCGCGTCGGCGACCGGGTGAAACTGGTGGTTCGGTCACGGTAAGCGACCGGGCCTTTGCCCTAATTCAAACCTGAAACGCGCAAAAGAAAAGCGGCGGGGAAATCCCCGCCGCTCTCTTTTTCGCTGGTAAGCGAGGTCGGTTTACGGAGTAACCGAGCCAGTGCTCATGCCTTCTTCTACGTCTTCGAAGGTGTTCGAGATGGTGCCGCCAAGTGCGCCCATTGCGGTGATTGCAGCGACAGCGATAAGAGCAGCGATCAGGCCGTACTCAATTGCAGTTGCGCCTTCTTCGTTGCGTGCAAGCTTGTTGATGAATTGCATTTCTAGTCTCCTGGTTTTGGTCTTCGGTACCCGTGCCCGGCTGAGTGGTTCAGTCGGACGATTTGTGGAATTAAGTGCTAGCTCTTTACAAAACCCTAATTTGCTTCAGTCGTTCTGAGCCTCAGCCCATCACAGCCACACTTTCCTCCATCACGTAGTCCCACGTGTTGATGGTAATTTCCGCCACGCCATTCACCGCAGCGATCATTGCGATCACGATAAGACTACAGATCAGCCCGTACTCAACAGCGGTGGCCCCGGAATTGTCGTTCCCAATGTGCTTAAGGAAGCTGGTCAATTTCATGTGGTCACCCGTTAAAACGCTTCTGACAGCGCCTAAAATTGCGCCAACGCGTTAAAAAAAGACTAAGAGAGCTGCCCGAAGTGGAAAAAAAACCGACATGACAGCCGATCCGATATACGTAGTGGCAGGAGCATTGAGCAGCGGCGAAGACCGTTTCCTAATGCATCTCAGACCTGAAGAAAAAGCGCATGGCGGGCTATGGGAATTCCCCGGGGGCAAGGTGGAACCCACTGAAATGCCAGTAGAAGCCCTCATAAGGGAGCTTCACGAGGAGCTTGGTATCGTTGTTGAAACCGCTTCGTGTGAGCCGGCAACGTTTGCCGAAGATCGCCGCCAACCGGGGCAGCGCCCGATTGTAATTTTGCTTTACACAATTGCCGATTGGATCGGTGATCCGCGCGCACTGGAGGGCGGGGCAGTGAAGTGGTTTTCACGATCGGAGATGGCGCAACTTGCAAAACCACCGCTGGACGAGTGCCTGTTTGAGCGCCTGTTTCGCATTTGAAAAACGCAAAAAGATACTTCTCGCGGGGGATCAGCAAAATTTTTGGCTGATTTGGCGCTTTTTGGCCAAAGAGGGTGTTGCCAAGTGAGAAAGGTCGCCGTATGTGCCGCATCTCTCGCGCGCCAGTAGCTCAGCTGGATAGAGTACCTGACTACGAATCAGGCGGCCGGAGGTTCGAATCCTTCCTGGCGCGCCAAGAAAACCCATCCCCGCTAATCGGGGGTGGGTTTTTTTGTTTGTGCGCACGCGTGTGCGGGATCGTCCAATGCGGAACCTTTGGCGGCCGTGTCGGTAGATATGGTGAAGTCAACGCTACCCCCACGGAGTTACCATGAGCGACCAAGCCAAGATCCTGACCCGCATCGAAGAAGACCACAATCGCCAGCGCGAGCTGCTGGACAAAATCGCCGAAACATCGGGCGACAGCGACGAGCGTCGCAAATTGTTTGAAGAACTCAACGCCGAGCTGAAAAGCCATGCGGCGGCCGAAGAGCAATCGCTTTACGCCGAAATGATTGCAGAACCTGATGCCAATGATGAAACGCGTCACTCTGTGGCCGAGCACCATGAGATCGACGAAATGCTCAACGATCTTGCTGCCACCGATATGAGTTCGCCGGGGTGGTTGCTGAAGTTCAAGGAATTCGACCACCGCTATCGTCACCACATCAACGAAGAAGAGGAAGACCACTTTCCCGATTTCGAAGAGCTGATCGACGAGAAGACCGACGCAAAGCTCACCGAGACGTTCGAAGAACGCAAAGAGGTTGAAAAGCAACAGGCCGAGATCACGCCCGTTGCAGCGGATGACGCCAAGGAATAAATCTCCCGAAGCCGTACTAGGCTACGAAAAGCCCTCCGTTCACGCGGGGGGCTTTTTCAATGTGGCGCAGCTAAATCTGTGCGTGACCGAGACCGGTGATCAACCAATCTTCGTGCATTTTCCCGCTTGTTGCCTATATCAATGCAAGGGGCAGCCTATCTCGGTTGCAATCGATACATCGCCTCAGGCAATTTAGGTTTTATCGTGCAAACTTTGCATGGAACCATCTGAGCGTGCAGCGATTTTTACCCTTGGGATATCGAAAGGAAGTATAACGGGCCGCAAGCCGGGTCGATTTGCTTGCCAGGAATATGCCGCTTGTCGGCAACATAGAGGTAATGCCATGAACTGCATGAACCCGCACGATGCGGCTGATTTTGATCCGGAGAATCCATTGAACAAACCTGATGTGCCCGAAGAAGTTCAGGAAGCGGTCCGCACCCTGCTGCGCTGGGCAGGCGATGATCCCACCCGCGAAGGATTGCTCGATACGCCCAAACGCGTCGGCCGTGCGTGGCTGGAATATTGCCGCGGCAATCAGGAAGATCCTGCCATCCACCTCTCGCGCATTTTTGAAGAGGTAGGCGGTTATGAAGAGATCGTGCTTCTTAAAGACATCCCGTTCCAATCCCATTGCGAACATCACATGGCCCCGATCACAGGAAAAGCGCACATCGCTTACCTGCCCAATCAAAAGGTCGTCGGCATTTCAAAGCTTGCCCGTGTGCTTCACGGCTATGCCAACCGACTTCAGGTGCAAGAGCGCCTGACCGCAGAAGTCGCCGAATGCATCTGGAACAATCTCGAACCGCGCGGCGTCGCCGTAGTGATTGAGGCCGAACACGGCTGCATGACGGGTCGCGGTGTGAAAGTGCACGAGGTTGAAATGCTGACCAGCCGCATGATGGGCTGTTTCCTCGATGACCCGGCAAGCCGCAAGGAAGTCCTGGGGCTGATGGGCTATTGAGCCCTGAGCATTTCGCGTTAGGGGACGGGGATGACAGCAACGCCGCTCAAACCCGTCCTTACCGCTGATGAACTGGTTGATTTCTTTTGCGAGGCATTCCCGGGTCAAGACCGGTCCGCGCACGATTTTGTCGAGATAAAGTCGGGCTTCTTGAGGCTGCGCCAACTGGCAGAGCATTCGATGATGCGGCCGGGCGGCATTATATCTGGTCCCACGCAAATGGCGGTGGCCGACCGCGCAGCCTATGCAGTGATTTTGGCGCATATCGGGATCGTCCCGATGGCAGTGACATCCAATCTTAATATGAGCTTTCTGCGCGGCGTTGAGGCGCGCGACTTTTTTGCGGACGCTTCGCTCATCAAGCTGGGACGCAGGCTGGCAACGGTCGATGTGCGGCTTTGGCAAGATGACCCTGCGCGGGTCGCGGCGCAATCGACCGTGACCTACGCGCTGCCTGATCGCTAAGGAACAGTCCAAAAAGAAAGGGCGCCTCAATCGAGACGCCCTTCGTAAAAATACCAAGACTGGCCGCTTACATCTGGCCGAGCATATGCTCCGCGCTCGACACCTTGAAATCGCCGGGCTCTTCGACGTTCAATTGCGTGACGGTGCCATCGTCGATCACCATGGAAAAACGCTGGCCGCGTTTGCCAAGGCCAAAGCCAGAGCCGTCCATTGTCAGCCCCACCGCTTCCACAAATTCCGCATTGCCATCAGCGAGCATGGTGATGTCGTCCGACCCTGCTGCCTCGTTCCATGCGCCCATCACGAAAGCATCGTTGACCGCTGTACCGACGATTTCATCTACGCCCTTGGCTTTGAGATCGCCCGCCTTCTCGACAAAGCCGGGAAGGTGTTTGGCAGAACAGGTTGGGGTAAAGGCGCCGGGCACAGAGAACAGCGCGACTTTCTTACCGGCAAAATACTCCGAGGCTTTGACGGGTTGGGGGCCCTCCGGGGTGGCTTTCACCATGTTCACTTCTGGCACTTTATCGCCGACTGAAATTGTCATCACTGTCTCCTGTATCGATCTCGCGCGGGGTATACGGACTCGCCCTTAGAGGGGCGCTCCGCTTTGGGTTCCGGACCAATATAGGGTCTTGCGACGAACTCACAAACTGTGATTTTCCAAGGGAGAACTTGGTTGATTTCGCTTTACCTCAGATATTGAATTTCAGGTAAATCAGCACAGCGAATCTTGAGGGCGTGATGGACCACACAATGCGCTTGGGAATGATAAATGACACAACAAAAACGCGCCGCAGCCACCGAAGGTTCGAGCCCGTTCACATGCAGGACGCGGCCATTAGAAGCGGTTGCCGGCTTCGTTCTGGCCGCTGCCTTGTCCAGCTCGCCAGCAAGCGCAAACAGCGGATTTGAAGACGCCCATTTGCTGCGCAGTCTCGACATTATGCTTATGGTGACGTCGCTGAGATGCCGCTCGGGCGCGCACGATTTCAGGGGTGAATACCATCGTTTTTCCGCTGCAAATCTGGAGCATCTGAACGACGCGAGCAGCACGTTGAAGCGCAGCTTTATTTCCAATCATGGCGAGCGTAATCCTGCACGCGCGCTTGACCGTATGGGCGTCAAAATCGCCAACAGTTATGGCGACGGCCACCCATGGCTGTCATGTGCCGAGCTCAAGGACGTTGCGCGGGACCTTTCGCATGGGAGTGACGCAAAAAGCCTGGCTAGAAGGGCACGCTATCTGTTGAACGCGGCTCGTCCCCGCGCACACGATATCGCACAAATAGCGGCGAAAAGCGGGACCGAGGCTTCACCGCAGATCGCCCGAAGCGGCGAGTATGTCCGGCTGACATACAATATGAGCGCGCAATGGGAGATCCGGCCCTAGCTGCGAAAGAGCGGTGGCCTCGAAGATGCTTCATATCAAGATATAAAGAAAACTTTATATTGTGATTGCCCGGGAGCGGGTTGGCGGCTATGGACGCGCCAGCTTTAGGCGTGTCAGGCGTGATGTCACGCAGCGCCTCCCATGAGACGACAGGAGATGGCCCGTGGCCACCGCAGTGCAATCCCACGAATATGTAATCAAAGATATCGGCCTTGCCCAATTTGGCCGCGATGAAATCGCAATTGCTGAAACCGAAATGCCGGGCCTGATGGCTCTGCGCGAGGAATACGGCGCCGCGCAGCCATTGAAGGGCGCTCGTATCACCGGTTCGCTTCACATGACCATTCAGACCGCTGTCCTGATCGAGACATTGGTGGCCCTGGGTGCTGAGGTACGCTGGGCGACCTGTAATATTTTCTCGACACAGGATCACGCAGCCGCCGCGATTGCCGATCAAGGCATTCCGGTGTTTGCCATTAAAGGTGAATCGCTTGCCGATTACTGGGACTATGTTGGCCGCATTTTCGATTGGTCGAGCGAAGCCGATCCAGAACTGACTGCCAATATGATCCTCGACGACGGCGGTGATGCAACGATGTTTGCGCTTTGGGGTGCCCGGATTGAAGCTGGCGAAGAAATGCCAGCGCCAGCAAACGCCGAGGAAATCGAATTCCAGCGCGCTCTCAAAGCGTTTGTCGCAGCAAAGCCTGGCTATCTCACCAAGTCGGTGAAGACCATCAAAGGCGTTTCGGAAGAAACCACCACGGGCGTCATGCGCCTTTACCAGATCGCGAAACAGGGCAAGCTTCCGTTCCCGGCAATCAACGTCAATGACAGCGTAACGAAGTCGAAGTTCGACAACCTTTATGGTTGTAAGGAAAGCCTCGTTGACGCGATCCGCCGTGCAACCGACGTAATGCTTGCCGGTAAAGTCGCCTGCGTTGCCGGCTATGGCGATGTAGGCAAGGGGTCTGCGGCCTCGCTTCGTGATGGCGGTGCGCGCGTCATGGTGACCGAAATCGACCCGATCTGCGCGCTTCAGGCGGCGATGGATGGCTATGAAGTCGTTTCGATGGAAGAGGCGACCAAGCGCGCCGACATCTTCGTGACCGCGACCGGCAATGAAGACGTCATCACCGGCGAGCACATGAAGAACATGAAGAACATGGCCATCGTGTGCAACATCGGTCACTTCGATTCCGAGATCCAGATTTCCGCGCTCGACAATTACGACTGGAAAGAGATCAAAGAGGGCACCGATATGGTGACCATGCCCGATGGCAACAGCTTGCTTATTCTTGCCAAGGGCCGTCTGGTGAACCTGGGATGTGCCACGGGTCACCCGAGCTTTGTGATGAGCGCAAGTTTCACCAACCAGACGCTTGCCCAGATCGAGCTTTTCACAAAGGCCGACGAATATCAGAACGATGTGTATGTTCTGCCAAAGCATCTCGACGAGAAGGTCGCTGCATTGCACCTTGAAAAGCTGGGCGTCGAGCTGACCAAGCTCAGCCAGACACAGGCTGACTATATCGGCGTTCCAAAAGATGGTCCGTTCAAGCCGGATCACTATCGTTACTGATTGACCGATCTAAGCCATTGCCGGCCATTCGCCGCGAAATTGGAGCCCCCGGTCGTCATAGGGATCAAACCCTGTGCAATTCCGGGGGCTTTTGCGTGTGCGACCCGTTGCACTTGGCGCTTTGCACGCATAGCTGAGAGAGATGGAATTAAGCCCGCTCGCCTTGGTGATAATCGCGCTTGTGCTGGCCGCATGGACGGTGGCGGCGGCGGTGATGATGCTGCGGGCGAGCGCGCAGACAAACCGGGCCAAGGCGCTGAAGGGTTCGCTGCGCCGGATGCGGCATTTGGTCGATGTTTCGCCTGCAATCCCCCTGCTGGTGCGCACCGATGGCCGGATCGAGGCGCCTGAGCGTTTGGCGCGGTGGCTCGGGCTGGAGGCAATTCCGGCCTATCTCTCGGAGCTTGCAGGAGGAGAGGGGGCCAATTCAGAGAAACAGGGCCTTTCAAAAGCGCAGGCGGACGAGTTGTGGGAGAAAGCGCGCGCAACGCAAAAGAGCGCAGCGCCCTTTTCGATGACGATCAGGCCGCCTGGCTCCAACCGCAGCCTTTCGCTCGAGGGCTCGCTTGCCGATCCTGCCGTATCGCCCGGCGGCGCGGTGATTGTGTGGGTGTTCGACTTCACATCGAGCGAAAGCGAGCTTGCCAGACTGCGCTCAGAAGCGGCTCATGCAAAATCTGACTTCGCAGCACTGAGCGGTCTTATCGCCTCGGCTCCGACGCCGATGTGGATCCGCGATCCCGATATGAACCTGCGCCTTGCCAACGATGCCTATGTCGAGGCGGTTGGTGCGGAGAGCATGGAAAGGGTGATCGAAGACCAGATCGAGCTTCTGGAAGCGCGCGACGGTCGAACGCCTGCACAGCTTGCGCGTGATGCCTTTACCACCAAACGCCAACTAGACCGCATTGATGGCGTTACCATCGATGGTGAGCGGCGATCCATGCGTGTTACCGACCTGCCTTTGGGTGAGGATGGTGTTGCCGGCTACGCGATTGACGTCGAGGAACAACAGCAAGTCGCACGCGATTTCCGCGCCTTCCGCGATGCCCAGCGTGCGATGCTCGACCAACTCTCCATTGGCGTCGCGCAATTTGCCCCGGACGAAACTTTGAACTTCGCCAACCGGCCTTTCCGCAGGCTGTTCGGACTGTTCTCCAGCGATTCACTCGAAGGAAAACTCGCTTTCGACCGCCTGCTTTCCGATGCGAGGGAGCGCGGCCAGACCCCCGAAGTGCGCGATTTTCCCGAATGGCGCGAAGAGCATCGCGCGTGGTTCGATGCGCAGGAGACGCTGGAGGAATACTGGCCACTTCCGGGAGGGACCCACCTTCGCATCGTCGCCCAACCCTTGCCCGACGGCGGCCTCGTGATGATTGCCGAAGACCGCACCGAACAGCTTGAACTGTCTGCCACAAGGGACACTTTGCTGCGCACCCGGACGGCAACGCTCGACAGCCTGTTCGAAGCGCTCGCGATTTTTGCGCCCGATGGCTCGGTTCAGATCTGGAACCGGACATTTGCGGGCACTTGGGGGATCAGTTCGGATCTTCTCGACACCCACCCAAGCGCCGAAGGGTTGTTTGAAGCGATCGGTGCGAATCTCGCAAACCCCAAAGAGGTCGAAAGTCTGGGCGCAGTGGTGCGTGCAGCCACTCTCGACCGGCGCGAGAAAAAGGGGCAGGTCATGCTTGCTGACGGGAGAACGCTTCGTTTCGCCGGCGTCCCGCTTCCCGATGGCAATGGACTTTTGACGGTGCTCGACATCACCGATTCGCAAAAAGCGGAAGCCGCCTTGCGCGAGCGGGCCATTGCGCTTGAAGAGGCGGACGCGGTGAAAGCGCGCTTCCTGGCGAATATGTCCTACGAGTTCCGTACACCGCTGACCACGATTGGCGGTTTTGCCGAGCTTTTGTCGAGCGGGGCAGCAGGCGATCTGAGCGAGCAGGCGGGCGAATATGTCGATGCCATACTCACCTCTGTCGCACGGTTGACCGAGCAGGTGGAAAACGTCCTCGACCTGTCGCAGACCGAAGCGGGGTTGATGCCAATTGCAAAAGAGCCGCTGGACCTCCTTCCCTTCATGGCCGAGCTTGTGCGCAAGCGCGAGACGGCGATTGTGAAAGCAGGGCTTGGCCTGGACCTGAAGGGGCGCCGTGGGCGAACCGTGGATGCGGATCCACGTCAGCTTGGCCGGGCAATCGGCAATCTCATCGACAATGCGATTGAGGGAACGCCGGAAGGCGGGCAGATCACAATCGAATTGCCCAAGCCGTCGCGCGATGACGAATGGCGCGGGCAGGTTGTCATCCGTGACGATGGCAATGGCATGACGCCCGAACAATTGCAGCGCGCTATGGGCGCCCTTCCAGAAGGAGAGGCGCCCGGGGACAGCGCAGGGGAAGGCACCGGTCTGGGCATTCGCCTCGCGCATCAGCTTGTCGCAGCGCACGGCGGAACTCTTGAGCTTGATAGCCAAGAGGGCGTGGGCACGATTGCGGTGATCACATTACCGTGAGCGCCGAAACCCGGATAGAACTGCCTGACCTCAATGCGATGGCCGAGTTTGGGCAGCGTATCGCTGCAAAACTGCGCGAAGGCGATGTTATCGCGCTCGAAGGCGGGTTGGGCGCAGGCAAGACCACTCTCGCGCGCGCGATCCTTTCGGGATTGGGGCATGAGGGCGAGGTTCCTTCGCCAACATTCACCATCATCGAAACCTATGACGCGCCGCCACTTCGTGTTGCTGTCGCCCATGCCGATTTTTACCGACTCGACGATCCATCCGAAGCACTCGAGATCGGGCTTGATGATTATCGCGAGGGCGCGGTTCTGCTTGCGGAATGGCCCGATCACGCCGGTGGATTTGCGCATGAGGCGGCGTGTTTGTCGATCCTGTTGGAAACGCAAGGGAAGGGGCGCGTCGCTGTTGTGAAACCGGGCGCAGATTGGTTAGGACGCATGCCATGAGCGAATTGCCTGACGGACTTGTTGAATTTGTAGAAGACGCGGGCTGGGGGGCAGCTGATATAGAGCCCATCCCCGGCGATGCGTCCTTTCGCCGCTACTTCCGCTTGCGCAAAGATTCGGGCGAGACCGCGATGCTGATGCATGCGCCGCCGCCCGAGGAAGACCCTCAACCTTTCATACTCGTTGCAGGTTGGCTGAGCGCAAACGGCATGCGCGCTCCCGACCTGCTTGCTCAGAACCCGCGTGAAGGCTGGCTGCTCACAGAAGACTTCGGCGACGAGCGTATGCGGGAATGGGTGGATGCCAATCCCTCTGACGAGGTGCCCGCTTACGAGGCGGCAATCGACGCACTGGTTGCGCTCCATCAGCGTCCTGCCGGACCGTTTTCGCCTTACGATATGCCCACATATCTGCGCGAGGCTGCGCTGTTGACCGAGTGGTATGCCCCCGCTCATGGGCTGAATGTCGATGTCGCAGGATACAATGCCGCGTGGGAAGAGGCCCTTTCGCCTCTGATTGACCGTCAAGCTTCGCCCGTTACCGTTCTGCGCGACTATCACGCGGAAAACATCATGCTCCTGGACGGAAAAGCGACCGCCCCCCAAGGGCTGATCGATTTTCAGGACGCACTTTCGGGCCACCGGGCCTACGATCTCGTCTCACTTCTTCAGGACGCACGGCGCGATGTCTCTACCGATCTCGAGGAGTCGATGGTGTCACGCTACATTGAAAAGGCAGGGGCAGACGAGCATTTCCGCGCCGACTACGCGCGGCTTGGCGCGCAACGAAACGCGAAGATTGTTGGAATTTTCGTGCGCCTCTTCAGACGCGACGGAAAGCCCAAATACCTCTCGATGATCCCGCGCGTTTGGGCGGCGATGGAACGCGATTTGCAGCATCCTGCCCTGGAGCCCGTGGCCAGATGGTTCGATGCCAACATCCCTGATGGACTGCGCGCCGCAAACGGAGGCACCATCGCATGAGCAAGCTTGCAAGCGACACCGCCATGGTGATGGCCGCCGGCATGGGCAAGCGTATGCGTCCGCTCACCGCGACAATGCCAAAACCCATGGTGCGCGTGGCTGGCAAACCGCTCATCGACCATGCGCTCGACCGGCTTGCCGAGAGCGGCGTGACTAATGCGGTCGTCAACGTCCACTATCTCGCCGATGCGCTTGAGGCGCACGTGCTTGATCGCGATGTGCCCAGAGTGACAATTTCCGATGAGCGCGATCAGCTTCTTGAAACGGGCGGCGGCCTTATCAAGGCAGCGGACATGCTGCCTGACACGTTCTTTTGCCTCAACGCAGATAACATCTGGCTCGACGGGCCAAAAAGCGCCTTTCATGACCTTTCCGCTCGCTGGGACGCGGACAAGATGGACGCGCTGCTCTTACTGGTAGGCCACGCGCGGGCCGAGAATTTCAAGGGCAAGGGCGATTTTCACATGGACGGCGAAGGGCGGCTCAAGCGCCGTCAGTCAGGCCGGATCGCGCCCTTTATCTACACCGGTATTCAACTGCTCTCAAAGCGCCTGCTTCGCGATGCGCCGCAGGGTAAGTTTTCGACCAACATCCTGTGGAACCGCGCAATGGAGGAGGGGAGGCTTTACGGCGTTTCCTTCACCGGCATGTGGTTCGAAGTCGGTACACCGGATGCCATCGCTCCGACCGAGGATGCGCTAAAACGTGGCTGAGGAAAGCCACCCCAATATCTACTCAATCGCCGCGCACCGCGGTTTTGCCGATGCGCTCGTGGCGGGGATCGTCCCGCGTTATTCCGAGGGCGAATTGGGCTTGGCCCGCCTGACGCTTCTGGTCCCCAGTTCACGGGCCGCGCGTACAATTTCCGAGGCCTTCATTCGTCACACCGGCGAAGAGGGCAAGGCGGGCATGCTCATGCCGCGCATGGTGACAATCGGTGATCTCGATCTCGACGAAGCCTTGGGCGCATTGCTCGATCCTTTGGGCGCAGGAGACATACCTCCAGCGGTTGAACCCACCAAACGCTGGCTTGAGATAGCCAGGCTTATCGAAGTGGAACGTGCAGAGCTCGGTGAAAGCCCGGTGCCCGATGCAGCCCGGCTTCGCATGGCCCGCGATCTTGCACGAACAATGGACCGCTTGTTGGTCGAAGAGAAAACGCCCGACGATCTTCTCGACCCTGCAATCCTCGATAAGCTCGGGGATTTGTCTGAACATTGGCAGCGTTCATTGCGCCTGTTTGCGAAGGTGCAGCAACGCTGGCGCTCCCGGCTTGAGGAAACGGGCGAGGTTGATGCAGCAACCCGTCGCAATCTCCTGTTCGAGCGTGCAGCCAGACGCTGGCGTGCGGAGCCGCCTTCGACACCGATCGTTGCCGCTGGTGTGACAAGCGCGTCACCTGCACTGGCACGGATGCTGCGGGTTGTATCCTATCTGCCCAATGGCGCGGTTATCCTTCCCGATCTCGACCTGTCCTTGTCAGACGAGGCGTGGGACGAGCTTGGCCGGGCGGGCGCTACGCCTGAACCGGGGGGCGAGATTTTTGGCAAGTCCGATGCGCTCACCCATCCGCAGTATCATCTCAAATTGCTGCTTGAACGCATGGGTATAGCCCGCGCCGAAGTTCGCCCTTGGCATCGTTCTGGCATGAGCGCCGCGCAGCCAGCGCGCGCCCGCGCCATCAGTTCGGTTTTCCTGCCACCGCAAGCCAGCAAGTCCTGGGTCGAACTGGATAAGGATATGCGCCGGTTGGACAAGGTGCGCCTGATGACCAGCGCGACGGCAGAGGATGAAGCGCAGGCCATCGCGTTGCTGGTTCGCGAAGCGCTCGAAGAGCCTGAAAAACGCGTTGCGGTGATCAGCGCCGATCGCAATCTTGCACGCCGCGTCGCGCAAAATCTTATGCGCTGGAATATCGAGGCGAATGACACGGCGGGCCGCGCCTTGTCGCTCACACCTGCCGGGCGGATGTTCGGCCTTCTGGCTGACCTTGTCACGCATGGTCCGGCCCCTGCGCAGGTCATCGGGGCGCTCGCCCATCCGCTGGTCCTGCGCGATGATCCGGAGGGCAGGGGAGCATGGCTCAGCGCGCTGCGGACATTTGATCGCGAGCTTCGCGGGCCAACTCCCGCGCCAGGGCTCGGCCCGCTGCGCGAAATCGCGAAGAAGGCAGGCGTTCTCGAATGGTGGGAGGGGGTTGAAGCGATCCTGTCGCCGCTGACTGACCTGCCGGAAGAACTGGCGCTGGCCGATGCGCTCGATCTTCTATCCGAGGCGGGCGAAGCGCTGGCTGGTGAGGCGCTTTGGGCGCGCGAGGATGGCCGGGCGCTTGCGCATATGGTGGAAGATTTGCGGCTTCATGCGCGCGAGGTCAGCACTGGCGCTGCGGCCAGCGATCTTGCCGGCATCGTGCGCGATTGCATGGAGGAAATCGCGGTTCGCCCGCCTTATGGTGGGCATCCGCGTGTTGCGATTTACGGCCTCCTCGAATCGCGCCTTGCAAGAGCCGATCTGGTGATTTGCGCGGGGCTTAACGAAGGAAGCTGGCCGCAAGCTCCGGGTTCTGACGCGCTGCTTGCCCCTGCGATCCTGCGCACGCTCGGCGTGCCCGGCGCAGAATTCCGCATCGGCCTTGCCGCGCATGATCTCGCTGGCGCGATGGGCGCGCCCGAAGTCGTGCTGAGCCGCTCTCAACGCGATGCAGAAGGGCCGACTTTGCCCTCGCGGTTCTTGCTGCGGGTAGAGGCATTGTTGGGCGAGCTTGCCGATGGCGTGCGCGAAACCCGCATGGAGGGCTTGCAAGCCCGACTTGACCGCGCACCCGAACCGGCACCGCCCTATCCACGGCCAATGCCGCTCCCGTCGGCGGAGCAGCGCAAGGTTGATATCAAGGTCACCGCTCTGGACCGCCTGTTGGGCGATCCCTACCAATTCTATGCCGCCGAAATTCTGGGGCTGAGAAAGCTCGAACCGCTCGCGGCTGACCCCTTTGGGGACCCGGCTCTGCGGGGAACTTTGGTGCACGACATTCTCGACAAGTGGCACCGTGCAAGAGTGACCGATCCAGCTTTGAAGCTCGTACCCTTCGCCGTTCAGAAATTTGACGAAGCGCAAGTGCACCCCCTGTTCAAGGGCCTGTGGCAGCCACGCCTCTTGGCGGCTTTCGAACGGTTCGAAGAATGGATTGACGAGGCGGCTTCTGAAGGCCGCCAGATCATCACGACCGAGGCAAGCGGCGCGATGATGGTGGAAGGCATCAAAGTGCGAGGGCGCGCCGACCGGATTGACCGCATGCCCGATGGTTCGCTTGCAATTGTCGACTACAAGACGGGCGGACCGCCATCCGCATTTCAAGCGGAGAAAGGCTTTGCGCTTCAGATGGGGCTGCTTGGCCTGATCGCGCGCGACGGCAGCTTTGAAGCCGATCAGATGATCACCGGGGACACGAGCAAGTTCGAATACTGGTCGCTCTCCCGTTCGAAGAAGGATAGCGAATTCGGCTACACGGACGAGCCGCTGAAAGTAGGTGCGAAGAAGAAGGGCCTTACCCCCGATCAATTTCTGCCCGCGCACGAGGAATTTCTGTCGAAAGCCGTCTCGCGCTTTATCCTCGGGACCGATCCCTTCACCGCCAAGGAGAACCCCGATTACCCCGGCTATTCTGACTTCGATCAACTGATGCGCCTTGAGGAATGGATCGTGCAGCTGAGTGAACCAGATAATCAATCTGGCGCGGGGGACGAGCAATGAGCGGCGCCGTCTTTCCTCTTCAGGACAATCAGCTGGGCGCGGCAAACCCGCGCGACAATGTCTGGCTGTCAGCCTCTGCCGGAACCGGGAAAACGCAGGTGTTGTCCGCGCGCGTCCTTCGCCTTTTGCTCACTCCCGGCGTCGATCCTTCGCAAATACTGTGTCTTACCTTCACCAAAGCGGGCGCTGCCGAAATGGCGACTCGCATCAACTCGGTGCTCGCCCGCTGGGTCAGGCTTGATGCGGGAACTTTGGGCAAGGAATTGAGCTACCTCGGCGCGAAGGTTGATCAGGCGACGCAGGCTCATGCGCGAACATTGTTTGCAAGCGTCCTCGATTGCCCCGGCGGCGGTCTTCGTATCGATACGATCCATGCGTTCTCGCAATGGTTGCTCGCAAACTTTCCCGAAGAGGCGGAACTTCCCCCCGGCGCGCGGCCGATGGAGGATCGTGAGCGCGAACTTCTGGCGCGCGACGTGTTGGCTGAGATGCTGTGCGAAGGCGACGCAGCACTCACCGCCAGCGTCGAGAGTTTTGCGCGGGCAAAAGACCCCGATGCGCTGCGAAGCTGGCTGATGCGATGTGCAGGTGCTGCCGAAATGTGGCAGGGCCGCAGTGCGTGGCAATCGCCGATGGGGGCTCGGGTCAAGGGCTTGCTCGATATGCCAAGCGATGCGGACGACGCATGGGCGCAGGAAGTCCTTCATCCCGATGTTTTTCCGGATCATCATTTGTCCGCGATGCTTCCGGTCATGCAAAGCTGGGCCACCAAGGCAGGGGACGCTTGCGCTTCGTTCTATCCCGTGTGGTTACAGCTCGATCCGCAAGAGAGGGCTGCTCAGGTGGAGCGCTTCTACGATACAGCTCTGACTAAAAAGGGCATGCCACGGCAAATGGCAAAGCCCGCCAAAACTGATCCGAAGCTGCCCGAAAGGCTTCAGGAAATTGGTGAAGCTGTTGCGATGTATCAGGACCGTGTTTCACTGCTTCGCCTCGCCGAATTCCTCACCAGCGCGCTCGAAATGGGCGGTGCATTCTGGGAGCGCTGGGAAGCGGCCAAGCTGCGCGAGGGTTATCTTGATTTCGACGATCTTATCCGGCGCGCTGCCGAGCTTTTGGGGACCAAAGATGCGTCTGCCTGGATTCGCTACAAGCTTGATCGCAGCTTCGATCATATTCTCATCGACGAGGCGCAGGACACCAATGCGAGCCAGTGGAAAATCATCGACGCACTGATTGACGATTTCTTCTCGGGCGAGGGCGCAAGTGGTGACAAGATCCGCACGATTTTCACCGTAGGCGATTATAAACAGGCGATTTTCGGCTTTCAGGGGACCAGCCCCGAAAACTTTGAACGCGCCAAGGAGAGGGTCAAGAAGCGCATTGAAGATGCGAAGGCGACGGCCCACGAAATGCGCGACAATCGCCAATTGCCCACGTGGAACGATCTTGATCTCGGACGCTCCTTCCGGACTGCCATGCCAGTCCTTGATTTCGTCAACCGGACGATGGATGCGATTGGCCATTCGGCGTTCGGTCTTACCAAACCGCCTGAACCCCACGTTGGCGACGACCGGCCCGGATTGGTGACATTGTGGAATCCGGTCAAGGCACAGAGCGCGGGCGAGGAGGGGCAAGATCACGACCGCGACAATGATCGTGACGGCGAGGATCAGCAGGACCAGGACTGGTTGCCCGCACATGACACGCAAATGGCCGAGAAGATCGCCCAGCAGGTCAGCCGATGGGTCGACCCCAGGAATCCGAACTACGAGCCCTTCGTGCTTGAGAAGGGCGGACGCCGTCACGCAACCGCCGGTGACGTCATGGTGCTTGTGCGCAAGCGCAAGGATATTGCGCGCCAGATCGTTGCCAAGCTTCACGCAAAAGGCGTGGCCGTCGCCGGTGTCGACAGGCTTCGGCTCGGCGATCCGCTGGCGGTCAAGGATCTGATGGCCGCGTTGCGCTTTGCCAGCCAGCCATTGGACGATTTGTCGCTTGCCAATCTGCTAGCATCACCGCTCATCGGTTGGTCCCAGGATGACCTGCTTGAATATGTTCCGCGTGCGCCGAAGAAGCGTTTGTGGGAGCATCTTCGCAAACATGATGCCCCCTTCGTGCAAGAGACGGCCAACAAGCTGAAAGAATTGCTCAATCGCGCAGATTACGACACGCCGCAGGACCTGCTCGCATGGATGCTAACAGGTCCTTGGGCAGCGCGCCGCGAACTGGTTGCGCGGCTAGGGCGCGAGGCCAACGATCCGATTGACGAGCTTCTCAATTCGGCCTTCGCCTATCAAAGCGCGCATACGCCAAGCCTGGCAGGTTTCATCGAGTGGTTCGATGCAGGCACCGCTGACCTCAAGCGCGATTCGGACGAGGCCGGGGGGCAGGTGCGGGTGATGACGGTTCACGGCTCCAAGGGATTGCAGGCGCCAATCGTCATCCTTGCCGATGCCACCGATGATGTAGGCAGGCCGGGGGACCTGGCTCTGGCAGATGATCCCTTGAAATCAGGCGACAAGGACCTGCGCACGGTCCCGTTGCCATCGCTCAAGAAAGATGAGCTCGCAGGGCGCGCCGCTGAAGCTTTGGAGAAGGCCGAGACGGCAGCGATGGAGGAGCATTGGCGACTGCTTTACGTCGCGATGACCCGCGCTGAAGAGGCATTGTTTATCGGCGGTTCGCTCGGCCCCAAGATCGCGAAGAAAGGGCCGCCAGAAAACTCATGGTTCGCGCACCTTGAACCGGTGTTCGATTCCCCGCTTCTTCAAGATCCAATCTGGGAGGCCCGGCGCGAGTTTGGCGCGCGCGCAGAGCCGCTCGTAACTGTGGATGAAACCCGGTTCGAAGAAGAGCGATCCGAAGTGCCGAAATGGCTCATGACCCCGATAGGGCCCGAGCCCAAACCACCTCGCCCTCTGGCGCCAAGTTCCGCTGGTGAGGAGCAGGGAAGTGATCCTCCGCTGGAGCCTGAACACGCCAAAATCGCAGCGCGGCGAGGGACCCTGATCCACGCCTTGCTGGAGCGCCTGCCCGATGTGCACCCTGATCAAAGGCGCACGGCTGCGGGTGCCTGGTTGGAGCGCCGGGCAGGGGATATGGACGAGGATGTGCGAGCCGAAATGCTCGAAAGCGCGCTTGCGGTACTCGATAAGCCGCAGTTTTCGGGCGTTTTCTCGGACCAAGCACTTGCCGAAGTGCCGCTTACCGCAACGGTCGATGGCGTCGTGATCGCAGGCACCGCAGACCGCCTGCTGGTCACTCCCGAAGCGATCACGGTGGTCGACTTCAAGACCACGCGTCGTCCACCCGAAAACGTCGAAGCCGTGCCTGTGGCCACCGTGAAGCAGATGGCGGCCTATGTATCGGCGCTCGAAGCGATCTATCCTGGGCGGGCCATTCGAGCAGGCGTTTTATACACCCAGACGCCGCAATTGTTCGCGCTTTCGTCCAGTATCATTGAAACGCACAAGCGCGAGTTTGGCGAGGCACAGGATAAGTTTGCGCCGCTTGATATTGAGTGAGGCGCGATAGCGACTAGATTGAAGGCAACACGAAATCACGAGGAGAGCCACTATGGCCACCGTCAATGTTACCGATGCAAGTTTTGAGGCTGATGTTCTGGGCAGCGACAAGCCCGTTCTGGTCGATTTTTGGGCCGATTGGTGCGGCCCGTGCAAAATGATCGCGCCAGCACTGGAAGAGATCAGCGAAGAGCTTGGCGATAGCGTCACCATCGCCAAAATGGATATCATGGAAAACACCGGCGTTCCTGCCGATATGGGCGTGCAGTCGATCCCGCTCATGGTTCTGTTCAAGAACGGTGAGCCTGTCGCACGCAAGGTTGGTGCAGCCCCGAAAAGCCAACTTAAAGAGTGGCTTGAAAGCGAAATCTAAGGATCCGCAGGTCCGGCCGAGCTATTGCGCTTGGCCGGACCTCATTAGTCCAGCCGTCCTTCAAGACGTTTGGCAAACGCTTCCCACAAATCCGGATGCGATGCGCCGATCATTCCGGTGCGGTCGTGTTCGTCCACGCGATACTCGCTGCCGTCATAGCGAGCCGCTCTCCCGCCTGCTTCGTTGAGCCATAGAGCTCCTGCCGCATGGTCCCAGGCAAGTGTGCGCTTGAACACCGAAATATCGTTCTGACCCAAGGCGAGGCGCGGATATTGCTCTGCGGCACAGCGCGGGATGTCTACAAGTGTGTAGTGCGGGGTGATCTTCTCATCCATTTCCGCGCGCTGCTCGGCATTGAGGAATAGCGTGCTGATTCCGGCAACCGGCGGAGTTTGCCCGGTGGTCTTGGCGGTTATCCGCTCACCATTAACGTATGCGCCGTCCCCTTTGCGCGCGTGGCACAAACGGTCCTTGATCGGGTCGTAGAGCCAGCCTGCAACCGCAATTCCGGCATCCGCCAGAGCGATGATGATGCCGAACGGCTCTTTGCCTTTGGTGAAATTGGCTGTGCCATCCAAAGGGTCGATGATCCAGCACGCCTCCGAGAGCTTGTCGAGCACGCTTGGGTCGGCTGCCACCGCTTCCTCGCCCACCACGGCCACATCCGGCGCAAGCTTGGTCAACGCCTCGCTGAGAAATTCTTCGATCTCGCGGTCAACCACGGTGACCGGGTCATCCTCCCCCTTCATTTCGATCTCGTCCTCGGCGAGCATCCGGAAACGCGGCATCATGGAGCGTTCGGCGGCAAAGCGAAGAAGGTCGCGAATTTCGGCGTCGAGAGGGGAAAATTCGGTCATATGCGGCCCTTATGAGCGGTAGTCGGCGTTGATCGAGATATAGCCGTGGGTGAGGTCGCAGGTCCAAACGGTGGCCGCGCCATCGCCCATGCCAAGGTCCACGGCAAGGTCAATTTCCTGAGCTTTGAGATGCTCTGCCACGGGCGCTTCATCGTAATCCTCGACCGGCAATCCGTCGCGTGCTGCCCATATTCCGCCAAAGGCGATAGAGAGCTTGTCGCGATCAGCCGGTTCGCCCGCCTTGCCCACAGCCATGACGACACGGCCCCAATTGGCATCCTCTCCCGCAATAGCGGTCTTGACGAGCGGCGAGTTCGCAATGGCGAGCCCCACGCGGCGTGCACTGTCATCACTGGCCGCGCCAGAAACGCGCACGGTGATGAATTTGGACGCCCCTTCGCCGTCGCGCACCACCGCCTGGGCAAGCGCGCGACACACATCACGAAGCGCCGCAGCGAAGGCATCTGCGCCCGGACTTTCCCAACCCGTGATGCGCGAATTGCCGGCTTTGCCAGTTGCGAAGGCCAGCACGGTGTCGCTCGTCGAGGTGTCGCCATCGACGGTGATGCAAGAAAAAGTCTGAAGGTTTGCTGCGCTCAAAAGCTCCTGCAGAAAGGCAGGCTCTACATCTGCGTCGGTGAAAACATACCCCAGCATGGTCGCCATATCGGGTGCGATCATGCCGGAGCCCTTGATGATCCCGCACAGCTCCACGCGATGGTCACCAATCATGGCCGAGGCATGGGCGCCTTTGTTGAAGGTGTCGGTGGTGTTGATCGCAGCCGCCGCATCCTCCCAGCCACAAGGCTCTGCGCCAAGCGCCTTGGCCACGCCTTCGCGGGCCTTGTCCTTGGGCAGCGGCACGCCGATCACCCCGGTGGAAGAAACGAGAACCTCGCCCGTCTTGCATTCAAGCGCTTGAGCGACCTGCGATTGGATAGCTTCAACCGCCTCGCGCCCACGGTGTCCGGTAAAGGCATTGGAATTGCCAGCATTGACGATCAAGGCGCGTGCCGAACCGGATTTCACCTGTTCGCGGCCAAGTTCAACCTCTGAGGAGGCGCAAGCCGATTGGGTAAAAACGCCCGCAACGCTCGTCCCTTCATCAAGCTCTACGAAGGTCAGATCACACCGATCCCACTTCTTATACCGCGCCCGCGCCACGCGCAGGGTCACACCGTCAATGGCGGGCATGTCGGGAAAGGGCAGGGCAAGGGGAGAGGTTGCAAGGTCCATAGTGACGCGCCCTAATCCCCTTTTGCGGAGGCTGCAATCAGGCAGAGGAAGCCCGGAGTCACCATTTATTCACCATAATTGCGCAGAGGATCTGGCAACCGCAAGCATGGCGGTGGACGAAGCGACCTAAAATGCCTATCTGAGCGCCCGTAATGATCAAACGCCATCTCTTGACGCTGTTCGTGCTTTTGAGCGGTTTTGCCGCTTTGCAAGCGCCTGTGCATGCGTCATGCGGAGAGGCCACGGCAGCGCATGCTGGCGCTTTGCACAGCGGTTGCGATGCGGGTGACGCAGGTCACGCTTCGTGCGCATTCGTGGCAGAAGCGCGCGCGAAGGCACAAGAGGCAGACGGAGAGGGGCCAATCGCCCACGAGCCCGCCCGTGCGCCAGAGGCGCTTGTCCCATATATTTTCGGGGTTGATCGCGCGCTGGAATAGCGCCTTTTCACGTTTTTGACCCTTAAAGTCCGCAGCATTTTAGCGCGCGGCATCCCGCATACATTATCAGCCCAATGCTCAAGGTCTGCCCGCGCGGCGACCCCCGCTAAAGGCACTATATCACAAGGCTTTAGACGTTCCATGTTCAACACAATCGTAAAATCAGTCTTCGGCTCTTCCAACGACCGCTACGTCAAGAAGATCAGCAAGATCGTCGACAAGATCAACGCGCTCGAACCCATGATCGAAGGGCTCTCCGACGAGGCTTTGAAAGCGCAGACGAACAAGTTTCGCGAGCAATTGGAAGCAGGCACATCGCGTGATGATATTTTGCCCGAAGCCTTTGCGACGGTGCGCGAGGCGTCAAAGCGTGTTTTTGGCATGCGCCATTTCGACGTGCAGATGATTGGCGGCATCGTCCTGCAGCGCGGCGAAATTGCCGAAATGCGCACAGGCGAGGGTAAGACGCTGATGGCGACGCTGGCGTGTTACCTGAACGCGCTTGACGGCAAGGGTGTTCACGTTGTCACCGTCAACGATTACCTTGCCCGGCGTGATGCGGCCGATATGGGCCGCCTCTATAACTGGCTTGGCCTTACGGTTGGTGTGATCGTTCCCAACATGATGGAGGCCGACAAGCGCGAGGCTTACAACGCCGACATCACCTACGGCACGAACAACGAGTTCGGCTTCGATTATCTTCGCGACAATATGAAGCACGAAAAGTCGCAGCTGGTGCAGCGGCCCTTCAATTACGCGATTGTCGATGAGGTCGATTCGATCCTCATTGACGAGGCGCGTACGCCGCTGATCATCTCTGGCCCGACCGAGGACAAGTCCGACCTTTACGTAAAGCTCGATGAGGTCGCAAAACTGATCCCCGAGGAGTGGTACGACAAGGACGAGAAAACCAAAAACATTCAGTTGAATGAAGATGGTCTCGACAAGGTCGAGGCGCTTCTGATGGAAAAAGGGCTGCTAGAGACCGACAATCTCTACGATGTTGAGAACACACAGGTTGTTCACCACCTCGATCAGGCTTTGAAGGCCGTCCACATGTTCAAGCGCGATGACCATTACATCGTGAAGGACGACAAGGTCGTGATCATCGACGAATTCACCGGTCGGATGATGGACGGGCGGCGCTGGTCGAACGGTCTCCACCAGGCGGTCGAGGCCAAGGAAGGCGTGAAAATCGAGCCTGAGAACCAGACCATGGCCTCGATCACCTTCCAGAACTATTTCCGCATGTATCCAAAGCTTGCTGGCATGACCGGTACGGCGGCGACCGAGGCAGCGGAATTCTGGGACATCTACAAGGTCAACGTGGTCGAAATCCCGACCAACCTTCCCGTGGCGCGGATCGACGAGGAAGACGAGTTCTACAAGAATACGATGGACAAGTTCGCCGCGATTGCGAAAGCGATCAAGGAGAAGAACGAGATCGGTCAGCCTATCCTTGTGGGTACCGTTTCGATCGAGAAGTCCGAATTGCTCTCGCAGTTCCTCGATAAAGAGGGCGTCGCGCACGAAGTTCTCAACGCGCGTCAGCACGAGCGTGAAGCGCATATCGTGGCGCAGGCAGGCCGCATTGGCGCAGTGACTATCGCCACCAACATGGCCGGTCGCGGTACCGATATTCAGCTTGGCGGTAACGTCGATTTCCGTATCGAAGATGAGCTTGGCCAGATGGAAGAGGGTCCTGAAAAAGACGCCGCCATCGCCAGGATCCGCGAGGAAGTCGCCGCTGAAAAAGCCAAGGTCCTCGAAGCTGGCGGGCTTTTCGTGCTCGGCACCGAGCGCCACGAAAGCCGCCGCATCGATAACCAGCTTCGCGGGCGTTCAGGGCGCCAGGGTGACCCGGGTCTTTCGCGCTTCTACCTGTGCCTTGAAGACGATCTTCTGCGTATCTTTGGTCCGGACACGCTGTTCGCCAAGATGATGAATTCCAATCTTGAGGATGGCGAGGCAATCGGCTCGAAGTGGCTGTCCAAAGCTATTGAAACCGCACAGAAAAAGGTTGAGGGCCGTAATTACGACCAGCGTAAGAGCGTTGTCCAATACGACGATGTGATGAACGACCAGCGCAAGGTCATTTACGAACAGCGCGGCGAAATCCAGGAATCCGAGACGGTCGACGATGTCGTCCTTGATATGCGTCATGACACGCTCTCCTCAATCGTCTACTCGAACTGCCCCGCAGGCACCTATCCAGAGCAATGGAATGTCGAAGGGCTCAAGGAGAAGATCGAAGAGGTCTTCGGCCTCACTCCGCCAATCGAGCAATGGCTTGAGGAAGACGAGGTCGAGCAGGAAATCATCGAGGAGCGTATCAAGGCCGAAGCTGACGCTCTCATGGAAGAGAAGATTGCCAAGGCTGAAGGTGTGAACTGGTCTGCGCTTGAAAAGCAGGTTCTGCTTGAGCGCCTCGACTACCACTGGAAAGAGCACCTCGCGACCCTCGATGCTTTGCGTCAGGTGATCTGGATGCGCTCGGTCGCGCAGAAGAACCCGATCAACGAATACAAGCAGGAGGCGTTTGGCCTGTTTGAATCGATGCTCGACAACTTGCGTGAGGATGTGACCAAGATTTTGGTCACGTCAGAAATTCGCCTGGCTCCGCCGCCTGAGGCGCTGCCAGAACTGCCCGAATTCCTGACCCACCACATCGACCCTCTGACGGGTGAAGATAACTCGAACGATGGCGATGGTTCGGCAAGTCGTCCCGACATGATCGGCTCGCTCGCGCCATCGACGACGCCACAGGCCAGCACTGGCGGGGCGATCACCGAGAACCCCTATGCGCACTTGAATCTGTCCCGCAATGCGCTGTGCCCATGCGGGTCGGGCAAGAAATACAAGCATTGCCACGGCGCAGCAGGAATTCCTCCGGTCGCGGCTCCCGTCTAAGGCAGGATTGGCGCAGTCGTGCCGATAATCGCCCTGCTGGTTCTGGGGTTTTTCCTCACCGCGCTGCTTTATGCGAGCGTGGGCTTTGGCGGAGGGTCGACCTATTCGGCGCTCCTGGCACTTGCGGGGACGGACACCCGCATCCTCCCGCTGATATCGCTGGCGTGCAATATCGTCGTGGTGGCGGGCGCCTCGTGGAGGTTCGCCCGCGCTGGCGTCACTCCGTGGAAAGGGGCATTGCTGCTGACCGCCTTGGCGGCCCCAGCAGCATTTGTGGGGGGAATGATCCCGATAGATCGGGCGAGCTTCCTGCTGCTCTTGGGCGCAAGTCTTGTGCTCACGGCGCTGACAATGCTGATCCCGGTGTCTGAAACATCAGGGAAGGGGGCACCTAACCGCTTCGCAAAGGCAATGCCCTTCGCTGCGGCTCCCATCGGTTTTCTCGCAGGGCTGGTGGGTATTGGCGGAGGCATTTTCCTTGCGCCATTGCTTCACCTCACCCGCTGGGGAGGCGCGCGAGAAATCGCTGCGACTGCAAGCCTTTTCATTCTTGTGAACTCGGCCTTCGGGTTGGCTGGCCAACTTGCCAAAAACGGGCCCGCCATGTTCAGCGGCGCGATAGCCGAGGCCCTGCCGCTGCTTCTTGCGGTGGTGATTGGCGGTCAAATCGGGAGCCTGATGGCTTTGCGTGTGCTGCCGGAGAAGTGGATCAGATGGCTGACCGCGGCGCTCGTGTTTGTTGTAGGGGTGCGGCTGCTGGCAGGCGCCTAGCAATCACGCGCGACCCGGCCACCATTGTCCCAGCGTTCAATAGGGAATGCATACCCCAGTTCGGGCTCCCTCACGCTCAGGCGTTATTCGATTTAAAGGAAAATGGCTCCCCGAGTTGGCCTTGCGAGCTATTCGCATCAATTCGCATTAATTCGCAAAAGCCAACGATTGCAGCGCTCTAAGGTCGAAACCTGTTCATATTTATTCGTTGACATTCTCACCTAACCGCGTCCAAGTGTGGGGCGAAGTGTTGGAACGAGGGAATGGCTCCACTTGGGAAAGCTGACAGTCAAACAGGCGAAAAGTGCCAAACCCGGCATCCACGTGGATGGCGCAGGGCTGCTACTGAAGGTGCGGGCGAGTGGCTCGCGCTCTTGGATATTGCGCGTCCAATTCGATGGGAGGCGCAGAGACATTGGGCTTGGCTCCGATACTGATCTCTCGCTTGCCGAGGCGCGCGAAAAGGCGGCGCATTTGCGCAAGGTGGCTCGGCAGGGCCTTGACCCTATCCTTGAGCGAGACAAGCACAAGAATCGCGCTCCCACGTTCGCAGAGGCAGTCATTCAGGCGCACGAAGAACTCGCGAAGGGGTGGGAGCCCAAAACCGGCGATGCCTTCTTGTCCTCGCTTCAAGCACACGCAGTGCCAGCGATCGGGCGGCGGCGGGTCAATGATGTTGGTGCTGCCGAGGTGATCAAGGTGCTTGAGCCGATTTGGACTGCAAAGCCTGATCAGGCCAAAAAGGTGCGCAGGCGGATCATCCAAGTGCTTGGTTTTGCCAAGGCGCGCGGGTGGCGGGCTGAGCCCGTGCCAGAGGCTGCGGAGATACGCAGGGGGCTTGCGCGCCAGAAGAAAAGCGAGGGCTTTCGCTCGATGCCCTACGCCGAAGTGCCAGCATTTGTCGCGGGCGAGCTCGATCGCGATCACACGCCGGCGCGTCTCGCGATGCTTTTTGTGATCCTCACTGCCGCGCGGAGCCAAGAGGTTCGCTTTGCGAAATGGGAGCAGATCGACCGAGAAGCGCGGCTATGGGCAAGGCCCGCGCACATTATGAAATCACGCGAGGCTCACACAGTCACACTCAGCCCTGCGGCCTTGTCGATCCTCGATCTCGCTGCTGAGCTTTGGGGGCAATCTGAATACATATTCCCCTCAGCGAGGGAAGGGCGACCGCTCTCGGATATGAGCCTTAGCAAAATGATGCGCACCGCAGGGCGCAGCGAGACGGTCCACGGCTTCCGGTCGAGCTTTCGAGATTGGGCCGCCGAGATGATGCCGCAAGTGCCCGGCGACGTTGCTGAGATGGCGCTCGCGCACAAGGTTGGCGACCGAGTGGTGCAAGCTTACCTGCGAACCGATTTAAGGGCGCTGCGCTTTGATCTGGTCGACGCGTGGGGCGCTTTCGTGTCCACCAGTCTTCATGGGCTTGGCTCCCAAGACAGCATTTGAAAATCTTGGCGCGCCATTCGGCGCACCTCCGCACCCCTGTAGACCTCGGCGAACCTAGCCTTGTGACCTTGTCAAGGGTGCGATTTGTCCCGCACTCTAAATAATTCGCTTCGCCGCACCCCCGCTAACTTCATATTTATTTGGCCTCGAACGAACACACACGGAGGCAATATGACAGAGAAACTTCTTTCTATCGAAGAGGTGATGGCAAGGACCAATTTCCGGCGCACCAAGATATACGACATGATTGGGAAGGGTGCCTTCCCGAGGCCCGCTAAAATCGGAGCGGCCTCGCGCTGGCGGGAGGCGGCGGTTGACCAGTGGATTGCCTCGCATTTCGCTGAGAATTGATTGTGCCGCAAAAGGCAGCGCCGCGCGGTAGCGGCGAAACCAATCTTTGCAGAGATGCGCGCCAGTTTCGCGGCATCAAGCACGGCTTCGGATGGAACCCGCTTTCGCTCGAAGGTGGTGGCAAGGTCCGTCTGAGCCCTCGGCAGCAAGCCGAGATCAGCCGGAGGCGGCGGGTCAAGGTGAAGGCACTGCCGCGCCCTAAGCGAGAAACTCTCATTTCTAACGAAGCCATGGGGCAGCGCCTGAAAACGCTGCAATGGCGTGCGAGGTGGTCATTATGAACTGGCAGGAGGCGCGCGATCAAAAGTCGCTAGAAGCTTGTGTTCTTCATTACTTGCCAGCGTCCTCGGCGCGTGAGGTGGAGATGCGCGTAACGCTGTTAAGAGCGCGCGAATATGCATCTGTCTTGCGAGGCCGCACAGAAGGGCATCTAAGCTCAAATCTGGCTGCTTGGGCGCACGAAGTGGCAGGCGAATTCGTCTACCGACCCGATGAAACTGAAGCTCGCTTAGATATGGCGGCGACGCTTTGCCGCCGACTAGCTGGTGCGGCGATCGCGGCGGATGGTCTGCATTCCGAGGAGTATCCGCTTTGAGCGATCTAAGGTCACTACTTGATCGAACTGAGGCATTCTTCGCCCGGTTCGTATCGTATCCGTCTTGTCATGCGCGAAAGGCGCATGTCCTATGGGTAGCGCACACGCATTGTCTGCCTGCCTTTGAGGCCACACCGAGGCTTGCCTTCCTGTCTCCCGAACCTGGCAGCGGCAAGACGCGCGCTTTGGAGGTGACCGCTTTGCTCGTGCCACGTCCGGTTGAAGCCGTTTCGGTAACCCCAGCCTATCTTTTCAGGAAAGTTGGCAGTGACGAAGGGCTACCTACTATTCTTTACGATGAAATCGATGCTGTCTTTGGACCGAAAGCGAAAGACAATGAGGAGATCCGCGCGATGTTGAACGCGGGTCACAGGAGAAGTGGTGTTGCGGGGCGTTGTGTGCTGCAAGGTAACAGGCAGGTTACTGAGGAGATTCCGGCTTTTTGCGCGGTCGCTTTGGCAGGGCTTGGAAATCTGCCCGACACCATCCTAACTCGCTCGATTATCTGTAGGATGCGTAGGCGCGCGCCTGACGAGATTGTTGAGGCTTTCCGCCACCGTGTCCATGGGCCTGAAGGAGAAGTTCTTCTCCATGAGTTTGAAGATATCGCGGACGAACTCACTGAGACACTGTCCCGCGAAGAGGCCTGGCCCGAATTGCCTGACGAGATTGTTGATCGGGATGCAGATGTGTGGGAGCCGCTGATTGCCATTGCTGATCAGGCCGGAGGAGAGTGGCCGGAGTGGGCACGTGTTGCGGCTGTGGCGTTTGTGGCGGATGCTAAGGAAAAGAGCCCCAGCCTTGGAATTAGGCTGCTCGAGGACTTGCGGAAGGTCTTTGCGGATCACGATCAGCTTCCGACTGCTCTAATACTTCAGGCGCTTGCAGACCTTGATGAGGCCCCGTGGGGTGATCTTGGAGGGAAGCCGATAGATGCTCGGCGGCTATCAAGGATGCTGAGGTCATACGACATAAAGTCTAAGACCATTCGCATGGAAACATCGACACCCAAGGGGTATGCGAAGGTGGACTTGCATGACGCTTGGCAAAGGTATCTCCCACCTCTCGTTTCCCAAGGCAGCGCCACAAGCGCCACATCCGCAACCGTCGAGACTTCCGGTAATTGGATGCCCGGTGATGACTAGGCGGGGGGAAGTCCAAAGTCTGGCAACTGGCCGAGTGCGACACCGCCCACCTACGCATTGGGAGATTTTTCACAGTGCGCGGCGGTTTCTGGGGGAGGGGGTGCCTCATGGGTAAACGTAGAGCGCCTTCGCTTCGCCAGAAGCTGAAATCGCAAATTGAGCGAGGATCGCGTGCAGGAACCTCTGAGGAAGGCGCTGCGCGCGTCTCCGAGGCCGATTTGCGAGAGGCCCTTGCTGATCGGAACCTCGCGAGTTTTTCCCCTTTCGAGGTGACAGGTGGCGTTGATCTCTTCGGAGAGCCGATCGTCTCAAACCCTAACCGGATGGGTCGACCTCCTCACCTCCCCACAAAGCAGTCCAGGCGACAGGTTGCAAAGCTCCGGGCGAAGGGTCGGAGCCAGCCTGAGATTGCAAAGGTGATAGGTATCTCGCTGCCGACGCTTCGCCTCAATTATCCCAATGAGCTCGGGTCGAGCTCGCAAACGTGGCGCAGGCGCGCCCCCAAGAAGTAGTGAAAGGAATTGCAATGAGTGGAGCATGGAAAGAGCCGTCTGAGGTCGAGCGGGCGCAAGTCAATATCGCTGCGCAAGAGTTTGTCGAGTTGATGAATCGACAGGACAAGGAGGGGTTTGCCTCTGGTGTGATCTTGGCAGCTGCGGGTGTGGCGATCGCCGATGCGATCAGCTCCTACCACAGCGCACAGGAAGTGCCCGCGTGGTTCAAAAAACAGGGCGAACTTGCGGAAAGCGCACTCTCGAGGCGTTGACGTTCCCCTTTTCTTCTTCCATAGTCTCAGAGTTGACGCGCGGCTGCTCGCGCTAAAACACCAATCATTCCCGCGGCTGTCCGCGCCGATTGGCTGAGAACTGAACTTTGTTCGACAGCTGAGGTGCGTCTGATGGAAACTGCGGCTTCCCAATTTGAAATCAAGCAATTGAATGAAAGCGGCCAGATCGCTGGCCTTTTGGCGGGGTTCAACAATGTTGACCGCCAAGGGGACGTGATCTCCTCGCAGGCGTTTTCACGAACCCTTGCCGAGCGCGGCGAGCGTCCGCTTCCCATGCTCTTGCACCATGATCAGCAGCGACCAGTCGGCGCTTGGCTGAAATTCAGGGAAACCCCTGAAGGGCTTTACGCAGAGGGCGAGCTGACGCTCGGGACGCGCGATGCAGACGAGGCCCATGCCTTGGCCAAGGCTGGCGCGCTAACCGGGCTTTCGATTGGCTACGTCGCAAAATCGGCGCGAACGGATGCTCGATCGGGTGAAAGAGCATTGCTCGACCTCGATCTTGTCGAGGGCAGTCTGGTGACTGTCCCAAGTAACCCGAAATCCCATGTGTCCTCGGTCAAGTCGATCACTTGCGCCAAGGACATTGCGGATTTGCTCAAAGGCTCAGGGGTTAGCGGCAGGCAGGCGAAGGCAGCAGCGGGAGCCGCGTGGCAACAGCTTAGCACAAAGGACAGTGAGGCACATCTCGACCCCGAGGTGGAGGCCCTTTTGCGCAACACGACTGCCCGCATCCGGGCGATTGGAGTAAGAAAATGAACGCAGTTACCAAAGAATTCGTCGAGACCGTTGAGGCTCAATTTGCAGGCCTGGATGAAGATGTGAAAGCAGCACTCGCTGAGGCCAAAGCGGCTCAAGCGATCGGGTTCGAGCTCGAGCAGAAGATGGCGAGCCTGAAATTTGGCGGTGGGTCTTCACCTCGCTCTTGGGGCGGGCAGGTGATCGACAGCGAACAAGTCAAGTCGCTGCGAGAGATCACAGGCTCTCAGCCGGGCCGTGTGCGGGTCGAGGTCAAGGACGTAACGGGCGCTGCCAACAGTGGCGGTGGCTTGGTCGTGCCAGATCGGCAGGCCGTTAACGGTATGCCGCGCCGGCGTTTGCAGATTCGCGACCTTATGGACCCGATCGACACAACCTCTGGCAGCATTGAATATGCTCACCAGACGACGCGAGACAATCAGGCTGCGCCGCAGGTCGAGGGAGCGGTTAAAGCCGAGTCCGACTATGCTTGGGAACTGCGCGACCTTCCTATTCGCACGATTGCACACTGGACGAAAGCGAGCGTTCAAATTCTCGGAGACGCGCCGCAGCTGCAATCGCTGATTGATAGCGAGCTACGCTATGGCTTGGCGCTTGCCGAAGAAGATCAGTTGCTCAACGGAGATGGAACGGGTGCAAACCTCAACGGCATGGTCACCAATGCGACCGCTTTTGCAGATCCTCTTTCGCTGTCTTCGCCAACAATGATCGACACGCTTGGCACGGCGATCCTTCAAGTTGCTATTGAGGACTTCACGCCGAACGGCATCGCGATGCACGCAAGCGATTGGATGCGAATCCGGCTGCTGAAAGATGCCGATGGCAAATACCTCCTGGGCGATCCCGGCGAGGCGATCGAGCCGCGCCTCTTTGGTCTTCCAGTGATCGCAACCACCTCGATGGAAATTGACAAGTTCCTTGTTGGTGACTTTGCGCGCGCTGCAACGCTTTACGATCGAGAAGGCGCTAACGTGGCTCTCTCGACCGAGGATGGCGACAACTTCACTCGAAACATGGTCACGATCCGCGCCGAGGAGCGCCTCGGGCTCGCGATCAAGCAACCAAAGGCGCTCTCATACGGCGACTTTGGCAACGCGGCTTAGCCAGTTCGGGCCCGGGTTTTTCACGAATTTCCTTACCCGGGCTCGAAACCATTTGTGAGGTGATCTTATGGCGACAATGCTAGGCTCGCTTTTGGTGTCGCTAGGCATGGAAAGTGCCAGTTTCACGAAAGGTATGACGAACGCTCAGCGCCAGATGAAGCGCACGCAGCAGGGTTTCGACAAGATCGGGACCAAAATGGCCGGTCTGGGCAAAACGATCTCGGTGGGCTTCACTGCACCGGTGATCGCTGCTGCTGCCGCTTTTGGCAAATCCGCGCACGATATGGCGATGCAGGCGCGCGAGATGAGCACCGCCGCGCAGGTTGCGGGTGAAGGCTTTGAGGACTTCCAGCGGCAGACATACGCAGCCAAGTCCGTTGGTGTCGAGTTCGACAAGCTTGGCGACATTTTCAAGGATGTGCGCGACCGCGTTGGCGATTTCGCGGCGACGGGCGGCGGGCCAATGGCCGATTTCTTCGAGAACATCGGGCCCAAGGTCGGGGTCACCGCCGAGGCGTTCAAGAACCTCTCAGGCAAGGAATCGCTCCAGCTTTATTACGACAGCTTGAAAGCGGCGAATGTTAGCCAAGACGAGATGGTTTTCTATCTCGAGGCGATGGCGAGCGATACGACCGCACTGATCCCGCTGCTTGAAAAGGGCGGCAAGGCGTTCAGGGACCTGGGTGAGAATGCCAGCGTCATTGACGCAGACGAGGCCGAGCGCCTCGAAAAATATGTGAAGGCGCAGGAGCGGCTTGGCGAGGCGACGAAAGCCCTCACCATCGCGTTCGTGTCCAGCGGCCTTCTCGACACCGTGGTGTCATTGGTGGAACGTTTTGCCGCGTTCACTGAAAAACTCTCCCAAACAAATCCCCTGCTTCTCGAAGTGGGCGCGATCGTGGCTGGTGTGGCGGCGGTTGTGGGGCCGTTCATCATTATCCTGGGTAATCTGGTCAGTGCGTGGGGTGTGCTTTTGCCGGTCCTCGAGCCTGTGCCAGCTTTGTTCGGGTCGATCAGGATGGCCGCACTTGCGCTGATGGCGAACCCGGTTTTCCTCGCTTTTGCGGGTGTGATCGCGGCGATCACGGCGGCGTGGTATTACTGGGACGACATCAAGCCGATCCTCGTTTCTCTCGGTGAGGCAGTGAGCGCGTGGTATTCGACCCACATCAAGCCCACGTTCGATGCGGTGATGGCGGTGATCGAGCCGTTTATCAGCTTCTTCGCCGATTATTTTGCAGGGCAGTTCCGCGATGCGGTGCGGCTGATCTCTTCGCTTGTGAGCGGGGATTTTGCCGGTGCGTGGGATGCGGCCAAGTCCATCGTCGGTCGCGCGGTGGAGGCGCTGCGCAATTTCGTGCCGATGATGATCGAGGTAGGCGGCGATCTGATTGCGGGGCTGGTGCGCGGCATCCTCGACAACGCAACATCCGTATTCAACGCGATTGCAAACGTCGTCACTGGAGCGATAGGCCGAGCAAATGAGCTTTTAGAGATCAACTCACCATCTCGTGTGTTCATGGGTATTGGTAATTCCGTTGCAGAGGGCTTCGCAAAAGGCATCATCGCGGGCAAGCCGATGGTCGATGGCGCGATCGGCGAGATGGCGCAGGGCACTGAGGTGCAGGCCGTGCGCATTGCCGACAGCCTTCAGGACATGGTGAACAAGACCGTCGACGCGTTTCGCGGGATGAGCGATGCGATCAAGGGCGGCGGTTTTCTCGACATTCTGGGCTCTGCGGTAAATCTGTTCATGCAGCTTGGCTCGACCGGCCTGTTCGGCAAAACGATTGCGGGCAATATCAACAAAACGCCGAGCATCCCCGGCTATGCCAATGGCACCAATTTTGCGCCCGGTGGCCTCGCGCTGGTGGGCGAGTTGGGGCCTGAGCTCGTCAATCTGCCGCGCGGCAGTCAGGTGACGACCAATCGCGAGCTGCGGTCGATGGCGGGCGGTGGTGGCGGTGAGCTTTCCATTCGTCTTGGCTCCGGCCTTGAGGCGGAGTGGCTCAGGAAAAGCGGAATGCAGACGGTGCAGATTGTCGAGGCGACTGCGCCGCAGATCGCTGGCGCGTCCTCGGCCCGTGCGCGGCGCGATGCCTCGCGGCCGATCATGCCGGGCGGGGTGACGGGCTGATGGTTTCGGTTAAGACCTCGGTTGTAATTGAGGCTGCGGGCCCGGGCCTTTGGCGGGTGCGTCCCTTTCCGATGCAGCCTCAGTTCCTGCGGGGTTTCAGCCTATGTGATGGCGGATATGATCGGGCGATTGGTTACGCTGCGGGCTTGGCAGTGCACTTGCAGTGCGACCTCCTCGATGTGACCGGTCGCTTGTCTGAAGGCCAAGCTCGTGAGCTTGTGCGAGCCGTTAGGATGGAGCGCAAATTCGACCGGCTCAGCGAAGCAGATTTCCTCGCTCGCTTTGAGGATAGCTCGGAGAATTGACCTCGAGCTTCCATAGTCCCCAAGATTGCGCTATTGGATAACGGCCCGATCGGTGTTGCAGCACCAGACCGGGCCTAACCGATAACCATCATTGGAGTGATGATCATGGCTAAAGAAATCGTAGGCGTTAGAAAACCCGCGTTCAACATCCCACAAAACTTGAGGGCACTTAGTCCCCGCGATTCAGAGGCGCTTGTGGCGCGTGATGCAGCGTTCTGGCGCGCGCACGCAGAATGGCGCGAGGTCGAAACGCAGTTTGAGGCATGGGACGCTTGCCCCGATGAATGTGGGCACTCTCAAGTCCTCCTCGATCGCGCCAGCGCCTTGCGTGATACCATGCTTTCAATCGAGGTTTCGACAGCCTCGGCGCTTACTATGAAGATCGAGGCGGTCCGCGAGGGCGACTGGATGACCATGCTTCAAGAGCTGCCTTGCGGGCGGAAGGTGGCCGATGTTGTCGAGGCGGATGTTGCTCGAATTGCCATGGCCGAGATGTGGGGCTGATTGTGGGGCGAAATGCCCGCGCGCTTCCCAAATATCTGAAAAGCAACAAAGTTTAAAGGGTGTGTGGCTCCCCGAGTTGGATTCGAACCAACGACCAAGTGATTAACAGTCACCTACTCTACCGCTGAGCTATCGGGGAGCAGCTTCCCAAGCGGTATAAAGGGAAGCGAGGACGCGCCTATATGGGGGTGTGCGAAGCTTGGCAAGAGGGTGTGTTTGCTTTTTTGCGCATTCCCGCACTTTCACTTGAAAATCGGCGTATTGATCGGGGCCTTGGACCCTAATCGACCGCGAATTGCTCGGAAACAATGCGTTCTGCCAGGGACTGACCCGGATCAAACAGGAGCTCGAGCTCGTTCGCATGGTCAATCTCGACGATGACCTCGGCAATGTCGCGCAGTTCCTTCTGGTCGGCAACCGCGGCCACGGGGCGTTTCTTGGGCTCAAGCACGCGCAAAGTTATGCGCATTTCGTCAGGCAGAATCGCGCCGCGCCAACGGCGGGGGCGAAACGGGCTGATCGGGGTGAGCGCGAGCATCCGGCTGTCGAGAGGAAGGATGGGGCCGTTCGCAGACAGGTTGTATGCAGTCGAACCTGCCGGGGTCGAGACTAGGATGCCATCGCCTACCAGCTCCTCAATACGAACACGGCTGCCAACGGTAACTTCGATTTTCGCGGTCTGGCGCGTTTCACGCAGCAGTGACAGCTCGTTAATTGCACACAGCTTGTGCATCTCGCCGTCTTGCGTGACTGCGGTGACGCGCAGCGGAGAGATCGTCTTGCCACGCGCTTTTTCCAGCCGCCGCATGACGTTTGCGCGGACGTCATAACGGTTCATGAGAAAACCGACCGTGCCCCTGTTCATGCCGTAGGCCGGTACAATCCGGCGCATATCAATCATCCTATGGAGCGTGTGGAGCATATATCCATCGCCGCCCAGAACGACCACGGCATCGGCCTCGTCCAATGGCACCCAGTCGCGCTGCTGCGACAGGTGGTCGAATGCCTCCTGTGCGCGGTCGGCATCGGAGGCGACGAGCGCAATTTTCTCAAACCCGCCTTTGATGTCATGACCATCAAGAGGGCTGTCGGTGGTTGTCGCTTTATCCATTGCCTCTGCCGTTTCATCCCGCAAATTTCGCAAGAATCTTATCTGCCGCCTTGCCATCATGCACGCTTCCGCCGAGGCTACACGATAGTTGTGTGGCGCGCCCCTCCAAATTTTCGGCGCTAGTGAGTTATCCTGATGTTCCAAAATCGGTCGGAATGCAATTGGAGAGCGCAATCAACGAACTAAGGGGCTAAGGGTGGTGCGATGGCTATTCAAACGTCATCCAATAGGACACCGGGAAAGGCTGCAAGGAGTAAGGCAGGGATGGGGCACCCATCATCATTGCGAGGGCCCGTCGCGGGCGAATTTCCGGGAGTGAAGCCCGGCGCGCTCGATGCCGATTTGCTCAGTGCGCTCGATCGGCGTGAGATCGAGGTGCTTTTCCAGCCGCAATTTTCGTGTGCGACGGGCGCGCTTGTTGGCGCGGAGGCACTGGCGCGCTGGCAGCATCCGACCTTGGGTGAAATCGGCGCACGCGACCTGTTCGCGATTGCCGAACGTGCCGCATTGGTCGCGCCACTGTCGCGCCATGTGGTGGCGCGGGCGCTGGAGGATGCAGGGCGCTGGCCTGCGGAACTGACGGTTTCGCTCAATATCACACCCGAAGAGTTGGGCGATCCGCGCTTTGCCGCCGACTTTGCGAGTGTCATTGCCAAAAGCGATATTGAACCCCGGCGCCTGATGCTCGAAATTACTGAAGATGTGCTTTTGCGCAATCTGGAACAAGCATCATCGGCATTGCGGGCGCTGCGCAAGCTCGGGTTTCGCACAGCTTTGGACGACTTTGGCGCTGGCTTTTGCAACTTTCGATACCTGCGCGAATTGCCATTGGACGCGATCAAGCTCGACAAGATCATGGTCGATGATGTGCCGGGAGATGCCAAGGCTTTGGCGGTGCTGCGCGCGATTATGCAGCTGGGCAAAGCGCTTGATCTTGCGATTTATGCGGAAGGCATCGAAAACGATGTCCAGCGCGCGGCGATTACATCGGAAGGGTGCGATTATTGGCAAGGGTTCTTGCGCGCACAGCCGATGAAAAGCGACGATGTGCTGACGCTGGCTGCTACAGCACGCGGCCGGGGGCATGGGTAGGGTCAGCGAGACTGGCGCTGATGCTCTGCCAAGGCGTCGCGATACTCGGTATATGTGTATGGCCCGACGCGGTAGCCAACTGATGTTATAGCTACAATTCCGTCTGGCAGCGATTTATGAGGTGTTGGCTTCAACGAGCCGCCTTCATTTTCCCAATCGTTTGTTGCAGGCTTTTCAGGCGTTGCGGAGTTTGAAGGTTCGGTCACGTTATCGCTCCTTAGACCTTGATGTGCGGCGATCATGGGGCCAACCGTGAGTTGATAGGCCGTTGGCTTTTCGCCAATCGGTAATCAGCTTTGCACGCTGGTCCAGCTGATTGATCGCATTTGTGCGCTCGTCGGTCGTGCCCGAGCGGTCAATCTTCATGGCCGCGAGCTGGTGATCGAATAGAAACTGATTCATCGGCATGGAAAATGACCTTGTAGCGGGAAGGTTTGTGAGCCGGGAGCATGAAACCCCCGGCCCCGTTGTCAGCGTCAGCCTTGTTGGTGCTGCAAGTTCACGGCATGCTTTTTGCCGCCATCGACTTCGCTGGTTTCATAACTGAAACGCTCATCGACTTTGGGAACCTGACCTTCCTGTTGCAGGTCAGCCTTCGTGAAGCGGATCGCATCGCCGCCCTTTTCAGGGGTGATCGAGCCTGTGCCCATGCTGCTGTCGTAGCTCTTGATTTTGCCAAAATATGCCATGTGGAATTCCTTCGAACGAGTGTGCAGCGCGCCAGTATTGACCCGGCTGCGACTAGAAGGCGAAATTGAAGGAAAGGGCTTCGTTTGAGGGAAGCGATGACCGTCGATGACGACTGGTAGCTGACCTCTATGTGGCTACGGAGCGACACGGTTACAACGGCAACTAATCGTATGGCGCCCGGTTGAAGTCCTATGTATATAATAAGGCTCGCATAACCGGAAATAAATATTTGTTTGCCCGGAAAATTGCGTTGCTCTTAGGCTGGCTTCTTTGGTTTCCTGGCTTTGCGCACGATCCCCGAAAGCCCCTTGGTTAGCTGGAACAACCCGTTGAGGCGGCTTTCCGGGCTGCCCCAGGCGCGGTTGATGACGAGCTTCATATCCGGGCGCAGCTTCGCGGTTTCGGCATTGCTCTGATTGAGGCGGTCGACATAGGCGACAAGGCCCGGCCCGTCGGGAAAGTCATCCTTGTGGAACGTCACCAGTGTGCCGCGTGCGCCCACGTCGATCTTGGCAATATTGGCTTCGATGGCCTGATGCTTGATCTCGATTAGTTTGACGAGGTTTTGGGTGGGGGCAGGGAGGTCGCCGAAGCGGTCGATCATCTCGGCGGCCATTGCCTCGATCTCGGCTTTGTCCTGTGCCTGATTGAGACGACGATACAGCGCCATGCGCACCGCCAGATCGGGCACATAATCTTCGGGGATCATGATAGGGGCATCCACCGTGATCTGTGGTGAGAAGGCATCCTCGGCCTTCTCAAGGCCCATTTCGCCGGCTTTCGCGGCCATGATCGCGTCTTCGAGCATGGACTGATAGAGTTCAAAGCCGACCTCGCGAATGTGGCCGGACTGCTCATCGCCTAGCAGGTTCCCCGCACCGCGAATGTCGAGATCGTGGGAGGCGAGTTGGAAGCCAGCGCCGAGCGAATCAAGGTCGGAAAGAACCTTGAGCCGTTTCTCTGCAATCTCGGAAAGCTGCACATCTTTCTCATAGGTCAGATAGGCATAGGCGCGCAGTTTCGAGCGGCCTACGCGGCCTCTCAACTGGTAGAGTTGGGCAAGGCCGAAGCGGTCGGCGCGATGGATAATGATGGTGTTGGCCGAGGGCAGGTCGAGGCCGCTTTCAACGATTGTGGTTGAGAGAAGCACCTCATACTTACCCTCGTAGAACGCGCTCATCCGCTCTTCGATTTCGCTCGCGCCCATCTGGCCGTGAGCGGAAATCGGTTTCACTTCGGGCACGTTCTCGCGAAGCCATTCTTCGACTTCGGCCATGTCCGAAATGCGGGGCACGACGATGAAGCTCTGACCACCGCGGTGGTGTTCGCGAAGCAGCGCCTCGCGCATCACCATATCGTCCCACTCCATCACATATGTGCGAACCGCCAAGCGGTCGACGGGAGGGGTTTGAATGGTTGAAAGCTCCCGCAGGCCCGTCATCGCCATTTGCAACGTGCGCGGGATGGGTGTGGCGGTAAGGGTCAGCATGTGAACATCGGAGCGCAGCTGCTTGAGCTTCTCCTTGTGTGTCACGCCAAATCGCTGTTCCTCATCGACAATCACGAGGCCCAAGTTCTTGAACTCGGTCGATTTTGAAAGGATTGCATGGGTGCCGACAATCACGTCGATATTACCCGAGGCGAGCCCTTCGCGGGTTTCGGTCATCTCTTTTGAGGAGACAAGGCGCGAAAGGCGGCCGACATTCAAGGGGAAGCCAGCGAAGCGTTCCTTGAAATTCTGATAGTGCTGGCGAGCGAGAAGGGTCGTGGGAGCGACGACGGCGACCTGCTGGCCGTTCATTGCGGCCACGAATGCTGCGCGCAAGGCGACTTCGGTTTTGCCAAAGCCAACGTCACCGCACACGAGGCGGTCCATTGGCTTGCCGCTTTCCAGATCGCGAAGCACGTCAGCAATGGCTGCTTCCTGATCTTCGGTCTCTTCCCAAGGGAAGCGGTCGACGAACTGGTTGAAACTTGCATCGTCTGCCTCGAATACAGGCGCCTTCTTGAGCGCGCGCTCTGCGGCGACTTTCATCAACTCACCGGCGATAGCGGTGATGCGTTCTTTCAGTTTTGCTCGGCGTTTCTGCCATGCTTCGCCGCCAAGCCGGTCGAGCATGACCGCATCTTCGGATGAGCCATAGCGGCTAAGCACGTCGATGTTCTCGACCGGGATGAAAAGCTTGTCGCCGCCCTTGTACTCAAGCTGCACACAGTCGTGCTGGCTTTTGCCGACAGGGACCGGTTCGAGCCCCAAATATTTGCCGATGCCGTGTTCGACATGAACGACGAGATCGCCCTTGGTGAGTGCCTGTAGTTCAGCCAGAAACGCATCGGAATCCTTGCGCTTCTTCTTGCGACGCACAAGTCGGTCGCCAAGCACATCCTGTTCGGTCAGGATTTCAAGCTCGTCGCTCGCAAAGCCGGTGTCGAGCGGAAGGACCATCGCGGCGATCTTCCCTTTGGACGCAAGACCCTGCGCCTCCTGCCAGCTTTCCGCGATCACACTTGGCGCGCCCGCTTCATCGAGGATGGAGGCAATGCGCGCCCGGCTGCCGGTCGAATAAGCGGCAAACATGGCCTTTTTGCCAGACTTGGTGATCGCGCCAAAGTGCTTGGCCGCTGCTTCGTAAATATTGTCGCCGCGCGCGCGTTCGGGTGAGAAATCGCGCGCAGCCTTGAAGCCGAAGTCGAGGGTATTTGGGGTCTCGGCCTGCACAAAGACGGTCGCCTTATGCGCCTTGGCAGAGGCGAGGGCGGCTTTGAATTCGTCCTCGCCCAGATAAAGCGCGTCCTTGGCAAGCGGTCGATAGCTGCCCGATTTCTCGCATGCAATACGCTTGCGCTGGTCGTGGTAATCGGTGATGTCCGAAAGGCGTTCTTCCGCCGCGCCAACCGCACCTGCATCAATCACGACCACATCATCCTTGCCGAGGTGGTCGAAAAGGGTCGCAAGCTTTTCCTCGAACAATGGAAGCCAATGCTCCATGCCTGCAAGCCGCCTGCCATCGCTCACCGCTTCATAGAGCGGGTCCTGCGTTGCGTTTGCTCCGAACAATTCGCGGTAGCGTGAGCGGAACCGCTTGATGCTATCATCGTCAATCAGCGCCTCTGATGCAGGCAGCAGCAGGTGGTCCTGCAACCGTCCGGTCGAACGCTGGGTACCGGGATCGAACAGGCGCAAGCTCTCGAGTTCGTCACCGAAGAAATCGAGACGCAGGCCTTCATCGAGAGACGACGGGAAAATATCGACAATGGAACCGCGCACCGCGAATTCGCCGTGATCGATCACCGTGTCCGTGCGTGAATAACCTTGGCGGGTGAGCAACGCTGCCAAGCTGTCGTGGCCGATCGTGGTGCCCACCTTGAACTCGCGCACGCTTTCACGAATGCGAAACGGAGTGAGGACGCGCTGAAGCACGGCGTTCGCGGTCGTCACTACCAATTGCGAGGACGACGAAGGCCGCTGCATCCGGAAGAGCGCGGAAAGCCGTGCAGCGCTCACTGACAGCGCAGGGGATGCGCGGTCATAAGGCAGGCAATCCCATGCGGGGAATTCAAGCACCTCAATCTCAGGCGCAAAGAAGCGCGCGGTCTCCGCGACCGATCGCATCGCCGCATCATCGGGCGCGATGAAAACCGCGCGCTGCGTGGTCGCCCGCGCAAGGTCCGCCATCACCAATGGCTGCGCGCCGCGAGGGAGCGACGACAAGGTCAGCGAGGCATTGGCCGAGAGGATGCGGGAGAGGTCTGGCATATGGGATCAGCTCAATAGCAACTGGGCCCCGCGAAAGTTCCGAGGGGCCTTACGATTATTCGGTTTTGTGTGGGCTTAGCTTGGAATGTCGACGTAGTCGAGGCGCTGCATCTTCTCGATCATCTCGCCTTGGAAACGCTCTGGCACCGCCTGTGTCTTGAGGCCCCAAGCCATCACATCGACATCGTCCTCGGCCAGAAGATCTTCGAACCAGTCCATCTCTTTTTCGCCCCATGTTTCTTGGTAGCGATCGAAATAACCGCCGATCATGTAATCGGCCTCGCGCGTGCCTCTGTGCCAGGCGCGGAATTTGGCGCGTGCCTTGCGGGTCTTTAATGTGGGCATATCGGACATGGGTTTCAGGTAAGACACTCGAAAGCTGTGTGCAAGGTGCCTATAGCTTGTGCGATGCGGCCCGATATTCTCAACCCACTGTTTGCTGAAAGCCAGACGCTGGATGGCGTGGGGCCCAAGCTTGCCAAGCCTTTGGAAAAACTGGGCCTGACGCGGGTGCGCGATTTTCTTTATCACCTGCCAGAGCGGTTCGTGACGCGCTGCGCTATCACGAACCTTGATGAGGCGGGCGAGGGCGAGCAGGTGATCGTCGCGCTCACGCCCACCGAACACCGTGCTTCGCGCAATCCGGGCAGGGCGCCTTTCCGCGTACTGGCGCAAGACGAGGTCGGCAACATCTGCGCGATCACATACTTTGGGCGCGCGTCCTACACGGGCAAGAAACAGCTCCCGGTTGGCGAGAAACGCTGGGTGGCGGGGCGGCTTGATCGCTATGGCGATATGCTTCAGATCGTGCACCCCGACCACGTCGAAGAGACGTCAGATGCGAATATGGGCCGCATGACCGAGCCGGTGTATCGCCTGTCCGAAGGGTTGACGCAGCCGCGCATCCTATCGCTCGTCGAGCAATCTCTGGCCAAGGCGCCGCCGCTCCCTGAATGGATTGAGCCCGGGCAGTTCGAAAGGGAAAACTGGCCAGATTGGCAGAAGGCCGTTCGCGAGGCACACAAGGGCCCAAGCGATGCGGCGCGCAACCGTCTTGCCTATGATGAGCTCTTGGCAAACAGCCTCGCGCTTCTTCTGGTGAAAGCCGACAGCCGCCGCCGAAAGGGGCAGGCGCTTGTGGGCGATGGAAGCCTTCGCGCAAAACTCGACCTGCCATTTGAAATGACCGGCGCTCAGAAGCGTTCGGTCGCCGAGATTGAAGGCGATTTGCAGCAGGAAGCACCGATGCTTCGGCTGCTTCAAGGTGATGTGGGTGCAGGCAAAACCGTAGTGGCGTTGCAAGCCATGCTGGTCGCCAATGAAGCGGGTAAACAGGCCGCGCTTCTTGCGCCAACCGAAATCCTTGCACGCCAGCATTACGAGACGCTCCGCAAGATGGCGGCACCCACCGGGGTTGAGGTTGCTCTTCTCACGGGGCGCGCAAAAGGGCGTGAGCGTGAAGGGCTTTTGATGAGCCTCATGCAAGGCGATATCGATATCCTCGTGGGCACGCACGCAATCTTTCAGGACAGCGTTGCTTACAAGGATCTGGGGCTTGTGGTGATAGACGAACAGCACCGCTTTGGCGTGGCACAACGCCTCGCTTTGGCGGGCAAGGGCAAACGCAGCCCGCACACGCTGGCCATGACAGCAACTCCGATCCCGCGCAGTTTGACGCTGGCGCAATATGGCGAGATGGATGTGAGCCGCCTTGATGAACTGCCGCCGGGAAGACAGGCGATCGAGACGCTGGTTTTTCCGCAAGGTCGCCTCGATGAAATGATCGCCGCCGTCGGGCGACACCTTGCAAGCGGGAGCCAGGCCTATTGGGTTTGCCCTATGGTGCGCGAGGCAAGCGGCTCGTTCGAAAGCGCCGACATCGCTGCCGCCGAGGCCCGCTATGCCCAACTCGCCGAGCATTTCGGTGATCAGGTCGTGATGGTCCACGGACAGCTTCATCCCGATATCAAAGACGCAAATATGCAAGCCTTTGCGAGCGGTAAGGCCAAGCTTTTGATTGCGACCACCGTGATCGAGGTCGGCGTCGATGTGCCAAGCGCCACGCTCATGGTGATTGAACAGGCAGAACGATTTGGCCTTGCGCAACTTCACCAATTGCGCGGGCGTGTGGGGCGGGGTTCGGAGAAAAGCCGATGCGTGCTTTTGCGTGGTGACGAATTGTCGGAGACTGGCAAGAAACGCCTGACTTTCGTCAAGGAATCGCAGGATGGTTTCTATCTTGCTGAAAAAGATCTCGAACTGCGCGGCGGCGGCGAACTGCTTGGCACGCGCCAATCGGGCGAGGCGGCGTTTCGCATTGCCGATCTTGAGCAGGTGCAGAAGCTTCTTCCCGCAGCCCACGCCGATGCGCGGCTTTTGATGGAGCGTGACGGCGGGCTCACCTCTGAAAGGGGAGAGGCCGCTCGGATTTTGCTCTATCTGTTTGAACGCGATTGGGGCGTGCAGCTTCTCAGAGGCGGGTGAGAACGCCCCTAGGCTTTCGGCGCTTCTGCTGTTGCTGCCAGCTTTTCAGCCAGCCTGTTCGCAGCGCTGGATACCTGTTCCCAGCATTCGTCAAAACTGCCCTGATCGCCATAATAGGGGTCATCGACAGACGCCCCCTCGCGATCCTCGAACACATCGAGAAGCATGGCGACTTTGGCGCGGCCATGGCGCGGCGCGCGCGCCTCGATGCCAGCCAGATTGGCGCTGTCGAGTGCAAAGATGTGCGTAAAGCGGTCGAAATCCTGCTCGCATAGCTGTCTGCCGCGGCCACCCGAGATGTCCACGCCGTGCCTGCTCGCTGCTTTGATCGCTCTTGGATCGGGCGGTTCGCCGATATGATAGCCGGCAGTGCCTGCCGAATCGATTGCAATATCAAGCCCGGCCTCAGCCGCAGCTTTGCGAAATGCCCCTTCGGCCATTGGTGATCGGCAAATATTGCCCAAGCACACGAACAGGACCGACAGGCCGTTTTCATTCCCCCACTTCATGACTGCTCTTTAACAACAGCCTTACGCAATGCAACAAGGATTGGACTGGGGGTGCGTCATCATGATGTAAATTCGTGTTTGCAATCCAGTATCTTAGCTTGGGAAAGGCGTTGTTTTAGCAAGGATCTCTTGCGTCATACGCCTGACGTTCACCTTCGCTTTGAGGCGCGCGCCAAGAAGAGCTGTGCCAGACACTTTACGCTGGACGAACAAGGTTTCAATGGGAGGGAAGGCCCATGTTGCCTTATCCTGCGCGATCTCCCACCCTTCTTCACGCAGCAATGGCACAAAGCCTCGGTCGCCAAAGTCGAATGGAGCATCCTCGCGCATCTCGTTGATGACGATGTCGATCATGCGATTGACCCGCTCGGGGTGACGCTCGGCAACGATAGGCATCATAAAGCCTGCTTCAATGGTGGCTTTGAGCACCTCGTCGCGGTTTCCGTTGAGGCCTGCCTCAAGCATTCTGCGATAGCCATTGGCGACGTCGGGATCGACCGCGCGGCACGCGCCAAAATCAAGAAGGATGATCTGGTCCGTCGATGCTCTGTAGCGGAAGTTGGCAAAGTTGGGATCGGTCTGCATCACGCCAAACTCGAAGAGTTCGCGCGCAACCAGACGCATCAGGCGCTCTGTCACAGCATTGATGCGCTCTTGGGGCTGCTCTTCCAATGCCTCAATTGGTGACCCTTCTTCAAAACTCATCGCAAGGATGGAACCGCGCGTAAGCTCTTTATGAAGGCGCGGGACCACAAAACCCGTCTCGCCTTCCAATTGCTTGCGGTAAAGCTCCATCTGCTCACCCTCGCGGGTGTAGTCAGCCTCTTCGTGGAGCTGTTTTTTCGCGGCGGCGAGAAGTTTTTCAACTTCAATTTCGGGCGGGGCAAAGCCAGCGACTTTGAGCAGTGTCATCACATTGTCGACGTCGCTATCGATGCTCTTTGCAACGCCGGGATATTGGACCTTGATCGCAAGCTCCTGACCATCGCGGGTCATCGCCTTGTGAACCTGACCAATAGATGCAGCAGCAATAGGGCGCGGGTTGAACCACTTGAACTGGCGGCGCCAATCATTGCCCCATTCCTGTCTGAGGACGGTGTCGAGCTGCTTGGTCGGCATGAAATTCGCCTGATCGCGAAGACGTGCCAGAATGTCGGAGAGTTCCTTGGGTAGGAAGTCGCCTGCATCCAGGCTGATCATCTGCCCCATTTTCATAGCTGCCCCGCGCATATGGCTCAGGCGATCGGTCATGCGCGTGACATTGCCGGGGGTGAGGATGAGGTCGCGGCGATTGAGGCCTTCGCCATTTGCCAGCCGCCGAACGCCTTCTGCGGCCATTCCTCCGGCGACACCGCCCACGAGCCTGCCCATTGAACCAAGGCGCGCCATGCGGCTTGCAGGCACTGCCCGTTCGCGAGATTTGTCCTTAGGGCCGTCCACTTTGCACCTTTTGCACTTTCACTGGTCACAAAACGCAAAGGGCCCGGGAAGTATCCCGAACCCTTTGTTCCGGAGATCAAGCTCCAGAAAAATGAGATTTGCGCATTATGCGATCGCGCGTCCATCACCTTGGACATAGTTCACGTAAATACCGTGGACGAGGCCGGGGATATAAAAGATCAGCGTGAGGATCAGGTTGATCAAAAAGTCAGTGCCCAGTCCCTTTTTAAGGGCAACGCCAAGCGGCGGCAAAAGAACGGTGGCAACAAGGATAATAAGTTCCATCATGAGCGGGGTCTCCGTTTAACTCTATTTTGGCGCCGCGTGTATCGCGTTGGCCTTCATTCAACCTATGCAGACAAGGCCTGATCGTTCCAATTTTCTCAGTGAACGTAATTCGAAGAGCCTATCCAGCGACCTCGATGAAATTGGATTTCTCATGTTCGGCAGGTGAGGCACATTGTTTTTATCCCTTCATCAATGGGAACCGTGCGCCGCCAGAAACGCTCTTTGGTTCATGGAACCGCAGACCTCACTAACCAAAACCGCCCGCGTCCTTGGATACGCCGGGCTTTTGCCGCAGACCCTGTGCCTTGGCTTGACAGTTTCGGGTCATGAATACGCCTACACCGCGATGGCTGGAGGGTTTGCCTATGCAGCCGCGATCTTCAGTTTTCTGGGAGGCGTTTGGTGGGGACAAGCAATCCAGAGTGGGAAAGGGGGAGCAGGGGCCTATCTCATCGCCGTCATACCCAGCCTGATCGCAGTCGCGCTGTTTCTGCCGTGGAGCTTTGGGTGGGAATGGCCGGGCCCTGCGTTGCTATTTCTCGGCATTCTGATTGCGGCCTCTCCCCTGGTCGACCGCGCTTTGGGCTTTGCGCAAGGTGATTTCATGCGGCTTCGCTGGCATCTTTCCTTGGGCCTTGGGGGTCTCACCATCGCGCTAGGCTTTGCCTCGATGCAGCTTATGCAGAGAAGCCTCGCTGTTTGAATTTACGCAAGGTTCGAGTTTACACGAGCCGCCACTTGCGTTCTAAAGCCTCGCAAACAGTTTCAATATCCAAGGGTCCTTCATGCTCGCTCGCTTGCTTGCCGCTTTTGCTTTTTTCATTGGTTCAACATCCGCGCTCGCCGAACCGGTCAGCTACTTCCAGGTGGAAGGCGTCCAGTATGACGAAAGCGTACCAGCGTATGAGGACCATGCAGGCTACGAGATTGGCGAGCGCCCTGTCCGCATGGCGGAGATGGTTTCCTATCTCCGCGGGCTTGCGGCGAAATCAGACCGGATTGTTGTCGAAACAATCGGTTATTCGCATGAGCGCCGTCCGCTTTTTTCGCTGATTGTCACCAGTCCGCAGAACCACGCCAATCTCGAAAGCATTCGCCATGCGCATCTGGCGCGGGCTGAAGGGCGCGCCGCTCCTGATGCAGCGCCCATGGTGTTGTGGCTGAATTTCGGCGTGCATGGGGCCGAGACGTCGGGGATGGAAGCGGCAGTGCCGGTGGTCTATCACTTCGCCGCGGCACAAGGGGCAGCGGTTGAAAACCAGCTCGATAATGCAGTGATGATCTTCACCGTGCCGTTCAATCCCGATGGACACACGCGACGGATCGATCACGTCGATACCTATTGGTCCTATGCGGACAATTCCGATCCCAATGACGCAGCGCACGACCTTTGGGTGGAAGCGCGGACCAATCACTACTGGTTCGATTTGAACCGCCAATGGCTTTTGCTCACGCAGCCCGAGTCTCAGGCGTGGATCAAGCAATGGCACAAGTGGAAGCCGATGCTCTCGGTCGACTATCACGAGATGGGCTCGCACTCGCCCTATTACTTTCACCCGGGGGAAGAGAAGCGCAAGAACCCTCTCATCCCGGATCGCGCACGCGATCTTGCCTATGGCATCGCAGAACGGCACGCGGCCTATCTCGATGGCGAGAAACACCTCTACACCACCGAAGAACGCTTCGATAATTATTACATCGGAAAAGGCTCTACCTATCCGCAGATCAATGGCTCGCTTGGCATATTGTTTGAGGCAGGCGCGGCGCGGGGAGGGGCCATCCAAACCGAGCGCGGTCTTGTAAAAACGGCCGAGAATGTGCGCACGCAATTCCGCACTGCGCTCACCAGCATTCAGGGGGCTCTCGATCTACGGCAGGAAATCACCGCCTATCAGCGCGATTTCTTTGCCGAGAATGCCCGTGCCGCGACGAGCGGGGGATGGGTCTTTACAGCCGATGGCGACCCGGAAAGAGCGGCGCGTTTCGTAAGACTTCTCAATATGCACGATATCGAGGTTAGCACACTTGGTTCGAACGTGACCGCCGGCGGGCGCAACTTCGCCGCTGGCACCAGCTATTTCGTCCCTATGTCGCAGACCAACAATCGAATGATCCGCAGTATTTTCGAGCGCGTCACGAGCTTTGAGGAAAACATCTTCTACGATGTGTCTGGATGGACCCTGCCGCTCACCTATGACCTCGATTACGCAAAGGTCAGTCGCACGCCTGCTTTGGCAGAGCGCGCCCTTGGCGATTTTGAGAGCGCTCCTTTGCCCGATGTCGCGCCCTATGGTTACGTGTTCGACTGGTCGCACACCTATGCCCCGCGCGCACTGAATCGCATTTTGTCAAAAGGTATCATGGCAAGGGCAGCCACGGAAGGCACAATTGTACGCACCACACGCGGCGAGGTCGAACTTGGGCGCGGCGCGATCTTCGTGCCGCTCGACCGTCAGGAGGTTTCGCAAGACGAAATCCATCCGGTGATGGAAACGATCGCTGCACAAGACGGCGTTCCGGTCTATGCCGCCATCTCGGGGCTTACCCCGGTTCCGGGTAGGGACCTTGGCGCGACCAATATCTTTAGAGCATTGGAACAACCCAAAGTAGTGCTCGCCTATGGAGATGGCCTTGCATTTTATGATGCGGGCGAAGTGTGGTGGACGCTCGATTATGGCCACAAGATGCCGGTCACGCTCGTTCGCAAGAATGATTTGGGGCGTCTGGATTGGCGCGACTACACCCATCTCATCATGGTTGGTGGCAATCCCAAATTGCCAGAGGAGCTTACCAAGAGCCTGCAAAGCTGGATCAAGCAGGGCGGCACTCTCATCGCGACACGCGATTCTGCGCGCTGGGCTGAAAAGACTGTGCTGGGAGGCAATGAGAAAAAGGACGAGGATGAGCACAAGGGCGCGGACACGGACACGGACAGGGGCAACGAAGAAGACGCGCCTGCGGAACGTCTCGATTTTGCAGAAATGGGACTTCGCGATGCCGAACATGTGATTGGCGGTGCAATCTTTGCCACCGACCTCGACACGTCGCACCCGCTGGGGTTTGGTTATTCCGACCGCGACTTGCCGGTGCACCGCAATGTCGAGTTCACGCTGAAACGTCCAGAGAAGAACCCGTATGCCGTACCGGTTGAATACACTTCCGACCCGCTTCTTTCGGGATATTCGTCACAAAAGCGGTTGGATGAAATCGCTGGCACACCCTCGGTCGTGGCACAGCGATTGGAGGGGGGGACGGTAGTCCTGATGGCCGACAACCCGGTTTTCCGTGGCACTTATGCGGGCACGGAGAAATTGCTGATGAATGCGCTGTTCTTCTCGAGCTTGATTGATCGCCCGCGCGGAGACTATTCCGAAGAGTAAACCGACCACCTTGTGGAAAGAGGGTGCGAATAAGTGGGTTCCGGCAAGGTGGCATGCTGGCATTTGCTGGCTATAGATCAGGCATGACCGGACCTCATCCAGAGCAGCAATATCTCGACCTGATGCGCCAGATTTGGGAGCGTGGGAGCGAGCGTGTCGATCGCACAGGGATCGGTACGCGGTCGATTGCGGGCGCGATGCTGCGGTATGATCTTGGCGATGGCGCGATGCCGCTCCTCACCACCAAACGGGTTTACTGGAAGACCGCAACGCGCGAAATGCTCTGGTTTCTGACGGGTGAGACAAATATTCGCCCGCTCGTGCTCCAGGGCGTAAAGATCTGGAACGAGTGGCCCCATGCCCGCTATGTCAAAGAGACGGGCGAGGACATTGCGCTCGAAGACTTTGTGCAGCGGATTGCCGACAGCGAAGAGTTTGCCGAAGAATGGGGCGACCTTGGTCCTGTTTACGGAAAGCAATGGGTGGATTGGCCGACTTATCACCCGCGCGAAGACGGGCTTTTCGAGGCTGGTCCCGGCATCAATCAGGTCGCGCAAGTCGTCGAGAGCCTTCGCAACAATCCGGGCAGCCGCCGCCATATCATCGAAGGCTGGAATGTCGCCGAGCTCGACCAGATGGCGCTCCCGCCATGTCACAAAACCTACCAGTTTCACGTGGCTGATGGGCGCTTGAATTGCCTTCTTTATCAACGTTCCTGCGATGTCGCGTTGGGGCTGCCTTTCAACCTGTGGTCGGCGGCGCTTCTGAACCGGATGCTCGCGCAGCAGGCGGACCTTGAGCCCGGCGAACTTGTCTGGATGGGCGGGGACGTGCACCTCTACCTCAATCACGCGCATCTCATCGAAGAACAATTGAGTCGCTCGCCCGCTGGTAACCCGACTTTGGAAATCACCAGAAAGCCTGAAACAATTTTCGACTACAAAATCGAGGACTTTCGGGTCGATGATTACGCGCCTCAGCCCCCAATCAAGGCTCCTGTTGCGGTGTAATCCACTCGCCTTGACCCGGGTTTTGCGAGAGGCTTATCGCTGGCTCTCACGCTTTTTCTGGGAGAGCAAATATGGCCGATCCGGCCTCCAATCGCCCACCACTTGCACTCCACGTGCCAGAGCCCAAGTCGCGGCCCGGTGATCCGGTCGACTTTACCGAAATCAATGTTCCCGAGGCCGGAGCGCAGGCGCGCCCCGATGAGGCGACAAAGCCCGATGAAATAAAAGACCTCGCCTACGATCTCGTGCGAGTGTTGGGCGATGATGACAAGGCGCACGGGCCATGGGACCCCAAGCTTGATCCAGAGACGCTTCGCACGATGCTCGGCCATATGGCGATGGTGCGCGCGTTTGATGAACGCATGTTCCGCGGTCAACGTCAGGGCAAGACCAGCTTCTACATGAAGTGCACCGGCGAAGAGGCAACGAGCGTTGCCGCGTCGATGGCCTTGGCGAGCGATGACATGGTGTTTCCCAGCTATCGCCAGCAGGGCATCCTGATCGCGCGCGGCTATCCGCTGATCGAGATGATCAACCAGATCTATTCGAACGCCGGCGACAAGCTTAAAGGCCGCCAGTTGCCCATCATGTATTCGAGCCGTGAGCACAGCTTCTTTTCGATCTCCGGCAACCTCGCGACGCAAACCCCGCAAGCCGTTGGCTGGGCCATGGCAAGCGCGATCAAGGGCGACAGCCGGATCGCTGCGACATGGGTAGGCGAGGGCTCGACCGCTGAGGGCGACTTCCACTCGGCCTGCACATTCGCCAGCGTTTACAACGCGCCGGTGATCCTCAACGTGATCAACAACCAATGGGCGATCTCTAGCTTCAGCGGCTTTGCGGGCGCTGAGCGCACGACCTTCGCAGCGCGCGCTCTTGGTTACGGCATCGCTGGTCTTCGCGTGGACGGAAACGATGCGCTTGCCTGTTTCGCTGCGCAGCAATGGGCCGCCAACCGGGCAAGGGCGAATCAGGGCCCGACGCTGATCGAATATTTCACCTACCGGGCCGAAGGGCACTCAACTTCGGACGATCCATCGGGCTACCGCTCTGCGCAAGAGCGCGAGGAATGGCCGCTTGGCGATCCGGTGATGCGCCTCAAGAACCACCTCATCGCGCTCGGCGAATGGGACGAAGAGCGTCAGGAAGCGATGGACCTCGCCTGCGCGGAAGAGGTCAAGAAGACCACCAAGGAAGCCGAGAAGAACGGTATTCTGGGACATGGTCTGCACCATCCATTTCACACCATGTTCGAGGACGTGTTCGAGGAGCTTCCCTGGCATCTCGAAGAGCAGGCCGCACAGGCGACGCGCGAGCGCGAGATCAAGTGGCCCGACCAGCATCCTAAACAATTCGCAGGTAAAGGGACCGGCAAATGAGCGATACGGTCGAAAAACAAACTCAGGAAGTCTCGGCGACGGATGGTGTACGGCGCATCAACATGATCGAGGCGATCAACGATGCGCTCGACATCATGCTTGAGCGTGATCCCGATGTGATCGTGATGGGCGAAGATGTCGGCTATTTCGGCGGCGTGTTCCGCTGCACCGCTGGCCTCCAGGAAAAGCATGGCAAGACCCGTGTTTTCGACACTCCGATCTCAGAGTGCGGCATCATCGGCGTTGCCGTGGGCATGGGCGCCTATGGGCTTCGGCCGGTTCCCGAGATCCAGTTTGCCGATTACATCTATCCCGGCCTTGATCAGCTGATCTCGGAAGCCGCGCGTCTGCGCTATCGTTCGGCCACCGAATATATTGCGCCGCTCACTGTACGCTCGCCTTTTGGTGGCGGGATTTTTGGTGGGCAGACGCACTCGCAATCGCCAGAAAGCATCTTCACCCACGTATCGGGTCTGAAAACGGTGATCCCGTCGACGCCTTACGATGCAAAGGGGCTGCTAATCAGCTGCATTGAAGACAACGATCCCGTCATCTTCTTCGAGCCCAAACGCATCTACAACGGCCCGTTCACCGGTTTTTACGACAAGCCGGTCGAGCCTTGGAAAAAGCACGATGCGAGCGAGGTTCCCGAGGGGTATTACAAGATCCCGCTGGGCAAGGCGCGCACGGTGCAAGCGGGTGAAGCGCTGACCGTGCTTACCTATGGCACAATGGTTCACGTGGCCGAGGCGGTCGCCAAGGACAAAGGCATCGATGCTGAAATCCTCGACCTTCGCACGCTTGTCCCGCTCGATATCGAGGCGATCGAGGCATCGGTCAAAAAGACCGGGCGCTGCCTCATCGTGCATGAAGCGACACGCACCAGCGGCTTTGGTGCGGAATTGTCGGCGCTTGTGACAGAGCGTTGTTTCTACCACCTCGAAGCTCCGGTCGAGCGCGTCACCGGCTTCGACACACCCTATCCCCACAGCCTCGAATGGGCTTATTTCCCGGGCCCCGTCCGCATTGGCGAGGCAATGGACAAAATCCTCAAGGACTAACGCAACATGGCAAAGTTCACATTCAACATGCCCGATGTGGGCGAGGGCGTTGCAGAAGCCGAGATCGTCGAATGGGTGGTCAAGGTGGGCGACACCGTGTCCGAGGACCAGCATCTGGTCGACGTTATGACCGACAAGGCGACGATTGACATCGAGAGTCCGGTTGACGGCAAAGTGCTCGAAATTGCCGGCGAAGTAGGCGATGTGGTCGCGGTTGGTTCGATGCTGTTGGTGATCGAGGTAGAGGGCGAGGAAGTGCCCGAAGTCGAAGAGAAGGCCGATGAGGAACCGGCTCCTGCTCCTGCGCCAGAACCGGCTCCCGCCCCGACACCGGCACCTGCGCCCGCTCCAGAGCCAACACCTGCGTCTGCGCAGTCCACTCCTGCCGCGAAAGTCCTTGCATCGCCAGCCGTTCGTCAACGCGCGCGTGATTTGGGCATAGATCTGGCTGAAGTGAAACCCGCCGAAGATGGCCGCGTGCGTCACGGCGATCTTGATCAATTCCTTGCTTACAATGCCGGCGGTGGCTTCTCACCCGCTGGAGCCAGCCGCGAAGACGAAACGATTAAGGTCATCGGCCTTCGCAAGCGTATCGCGCAGAACATGAGCGCGGCCAAGCGTAACATCCCGCACTTCACCTATGTCGAAGAATGCGATGTCACAGCGCTAGAGGCTATGCGCGCTGATTTGAACTCGGCGCGGGGGAGCAAGCCCAAACTTACCATGCTGCCGCTGCTCATCACCGCATTCTGCAAGCTGCTGCCAAAATATCCGATGATCAACGCACGGTTCGATGATGAAGCGGGCGTTGTGACGCGTCACGGATCGGTGCACCTTGGCATGGCGACGCAGACCGACAATGGCCTGATGGTGCCGGTGATCCGCGATGCGCAGGCGCGCAATCTGTGGCAGCTTGCAAGCGAGATTGGCCGCCTGGCAAATGCCGCGCGCGACGGTTCGGCAAAGTCTGAGGAGCTTTCCGGCTCCACGCTTACCGTCACATCGCTCGGACCTCTTGGCGGCGTTGCGACCACGCCTGTGATCAATCGCCCCGAAGTCGCGATCATCGGTCCCAACCGCATCATCGAGCGCCCCATGTTTGTGCCCGACGGGCAGGGCGGGGAGCGAATCGAAAAGCGCAAGCTGATGAATATCTCGATTTCCTGCGATCACCGGGTGGTCGACGGCTATGATGCAGCAAGCTTCATTCAGGAAGTGAAGCAGCTTATCGAGACGCCTGTTTTGCTCCTGTCGGATTGAGGTGTAGGTTCGCTCCGGACGGAGGGGACCGATGCAATGCAATCCAAAGGTTGATGCCTACATCGCCAAGCAGGCCGATTTTGCTCGGCCGATACTCGAGCACGTGCGAAAGCTCGTGCACGAAGCGCTTCCCGAGGGGGAAGAAGGCCTCAAATGGGGCGTTCCCTACTTCATGGTGAATGGCAGGAACGCGGTCGGCATGGCTGCGTTCAAAAAGCACGCTTCGGTGATCGTGCGCAGCACTGTGACCGCCGGCGGGGGTATGGGCAGTTTCGGCAAACTTGCCGCTGTTGATGATTTGCCCTCGGACAAAGACCTCATCAAGCAATTCCGGCAGTCAGCCAAGGACGTACAATCGACCACGAGGGCGAAGCCCAAACCAAAGCCGGCGCTCGACATCCTTGATGATCTGGCTCAAGCGCTCGATAACGTGCCGGGAGCCCGTGAAGTCTTCGACGGTTTCACCGACGCGCAAAGGCGCGATTACATCGAATGGGTGACCTCGGCCAAACACGAATTCACGCGCGAAAAGCGCATCGCAACGGCGGCAGAATGGATAAGTGAAGGCAAGCGCCGGAACTGGAAATATGAGAACTGCTGAGAAAAAATCGCCGCACCTCAAAAAAGGTGCACAAGGCTTGTTGACAGGCAAAACTCACTGGCCTAGAGGCGCGTCTCCCAAGAGGCGCTAGCCGCTTAAATGCGCGGGTGTAGCTCAGTTGGTTAGAGTATCGGCCTGTCACGCCGAGGGTCGCGGGTTCGAGTCCCGTCACTCGCGCCACTTGGGACATTTTCCTTCGGCTTTTCCGATTAGTGTTGGACCGCTCAGCGTGTTTCGCCGGGGTTTCGCGAAGATCCCTCAAGTTAAAACACGAGGGCTATCCTTATCTTCGCCAAAGCAAGCGCCGACCAATCAGACTGCTTTCACCGCTTCTGGCCCCATTTGCCGGTTTCCATCCAGATCAGGAAGTTTCCAAGCGGCAAAAGCCAGATCACACCGAGGAAAATGTAGACGAGTGTTTGCGCAAGCCAATGCCAGTCGGCGAGAATGTCAGCGAGATAGACTGAGATCAAAATGCCATAGATCATGAGGCCCAGAAACAGGCCGATGATGCCGACAGGTATTCTCCAGGTGGGGGTCTCGCGCATTAGTCCAATCCATACATCCGTGTTGGTGTAATCACCGCGTCCAGCGTTCTGTCATGCGGCTCAAGCGGCAGTCCGTCACACAATTGCACATCCCACGCCAAACCAATGGCTTTCGCGTCAGGATGGGCGGCCAGCCAGCGATCGTAATGCCCGCCGCCCTGGCCAAGTCGCTCCATCCTTTCGGTGAAGCCTACCAAAGGTACGAAAACCACATTGGGTGAGATGAGGTTCGCATCGCTTCGGGGTTGCACAAGGCCAGAAGGACCTGCTCCTAGATCGCTTTCGCCGAACGGATCGGTATGTTCGCGAAACTCCATCGCAGCGGTTTCGCTGGCGAAGAAGGGCAGGGCAATACGGTGGCCCGCCTCATGAAAGAACCGGGCGTAAGCGTTTGTCGGGGCTTCGAATTCGGTCGCGTGATAGAGGCCGATGGTGGCGCCGTCCTTTATTGTGGGAAGGATCGAACGCGGCGGCATATTGAAAAGCAGCGCGCGCACCATGTCAGGCTGCGCAGCGACATGCTCGCGGCGGGCTTTGCGAAGGGTTTTGCGGAGATCAGACTTTGTGATGGCGGTTTCCAGCATCAATCGGCGCGAAAGGCCGCAAGGGTGATCGTCCTCATGTAGCGAAGCGATTGGACAAATCAAACGCCGTCCACAGCGTGGGCAGCTTGCCTGCCCGTCTAGCGAGGACGCGCCCGCGGATGCGGGTGCGGAAAAACAACGACGTAGCGGGACCACCATGGGCCGGACCATGAAATCCTCTGACGCCGGAAACGTCAGGTGGGCGCCGTATGCCCTAGACCCCGGGACGGACCCGTAATCTAAGGTAGGGACAGCTCCCGTGGATTGCTTATAGCCTCAGGGATGTTCGTTGGCTCGTGCCGGGCAGCCCCGCCGCATTGCTATTTAGGGTGCCTTGGCCGACGCTTCAAGCGCCCGCTTCGAGCGCGCTGGCGGTATCTTCTGCGCGGCGAGCAAGAGCCTCAAGCTTTTCTGCCAGTGCTTTGCTGTGCGCCGCATTGTCTTCGGGACTTCCGAACAGATCGTGCTGATGGCGTGCCTCTTCCTGAAGCGTCGCGATTTCGGCTTTCAATCTGGAGTTTTCCTTGCGAGCGTGTTCCTCGGCCTTGCGCACAGTGTCGATATGGGCCTGAAGCTCGGCCTTGGCCTTGCTCGCCTGTTCGAGTTCTTCCGCGGTGTTCTCTGTCGCTTGGGCAACCATGGCATTGACGTCGCCTTGTGCGGCCTTGAGATTGGTCGAAACCTCGTCGAGTTCTCTGCGAAGCGCGTCCAGCTTGGTGCGCGCCTCGTCGAGTTCATCGGCCATGAAAAGCGCGGCGAACACCATATTGTCCGCTTCTTGAGGCGCGCGCGCCGTGCCAAGTTTGGCGTAGTTTTCGTCGATAAGTGCGCCGAACTTGCGAACCTTTTCCTCGTCCGCAGGATCGCAGGCGATTTGATAGGAGCGCGGGCCGATCTGGATCTTTACCTTATTCACCTTCAAGCTCCTCGATCAGAGTGTCGAGTTCGCCTAGCGTATCCGCGACCTCTTCGCGCAGCTTTTCATGGGCGTTGACCAGCGCCATCACCCGCGCAGAGCCGGGGTTGTCCTTGGTGGCAGAAGCATCACCCGCGCCCTGTCCAGAGGAGTTGATGTCCCGCTGCGCAGCATCAATCCGCGCCATCGCGGCGTTGATCCGGGCCATTGCCTCGTCAATTCTCTTAGCGCTCATGGCTCATGAAATAACAAGAATAGGCTGCTTCGCAAAGCTTTGCTTGCCGCTGTTGATAAGTGTTCTCGGCTTATCAAAAGCTTCTTTGCGCCCGTGCATGCGGCGTGCGCTCCCTGTTGACCTTATCGGGCGGCTCGGCAATGGCGTTCCGCGTCGGGAAGAGGGGGCGAATCGCTCGCTCATCGCCCGCTTCGATTTGCGTGAGATAAACAGATAAGCGCGCCTCACGGGATGCGCCAGCAGGAGCACTCGAGCATAATGACGATCGACCCAGCAAGGCTTCAACCGATGGCCAACGCCATCAGGGCGCTTTCGATGGACGCGGTTCAGGCGGCGAATTCGGGCCACCCGGGAATGCCAATGGGAATGGCGGATGCGGCAACCGTTCTTTTTGACCGGCATCTGAAATTCGACGCAAGCCGTCCAGACTGGGAAGATCGCGATCGCTTCGTGCTTTCCGCCGGTCACGGCTCGATGCTGATCTATTCGCTTCTCAACCTCACCGGCTACGCGCACCCGACGATTGAGGAGATCAGGAATTTCCGCCAGCTGGGCAGCCCATGCGCCGGCCACCCGGAAAACTTTCTGCTGGATGGCGTGGAATGCACCACCGGACCTCTTGGTCAGGGGCTTGCGATGGCGGTCGGCATGGCGATGGCAGAACGCCATCTGAACGCCAAATTCGGCGATGATCTTGTGAACCACCGCACTTGGGTCGTCGCTGGCGACGGGTGCCTGATGGAAGGCATCAATCACGAAGCGATTGGTCTGGCCGGGCACTTGAAGCTGGGCCACCTAAACGTGCTTTGGGACGATAACGCGATCACGATTGATGGCGGCACCGACAAGTCAACCAGCGAAGACGTCTGCGCGCGCTACGAGGCGACCGGATGGCACGTCGTGCGCTGCAATGGCCACGATTTCGAAAGCATCGACGCAGCGCTTTCAGAGGCCAAATCTGATCCGCGCCCGTCGCTGATCGCGTGTAAAACGATCATCGGTAAAGGGGCGCCCAACAAGGAAGGCACAAGTGCCACCCACGGCGCGCCGCTTGGGCCCGACGAGATCGCGGCAGCGCGTGAGGAACTGGGCTGGGATGCAGAGCCGTTTGTGGTTCCATCCCAGATCAAGGAAAATTGGCGCAGTGTCGGCGCAAAAGGTGCCGAGGCGAGTGCTGAATGGGACGCGCGACTTGCCGCATCGTCGCATAAGGACGCATTCGAAGCGCAAATGGCAGGACCTGCCGCTGGCGCTGATGCGGCGATCCAGGATTACATTCGCAAGCTTGCCGCAGAGCCCAAGAAAGTCGCCACGCGCAAAGCATCGGAAATGGCGCTCGGCCCGCTTACCGAAAAGCTCCCGCAGCTGATTGGCGGTTCTGCCGACCTTACCGGTTCGAACAACACCAAGACTGCTGCGACCGAACCATTCACCCATGACGATTATTCGGGCCGCTATGTCTATTACGGCATCCGCGAGTTCGGCATGGCCGCAGCAATGAACGGCATGGCGCTGCACGGCGGTGTTACCCCGTATGGCGGAACGTTCCTGATCTTCTCCGACTATTGCCGAAATGCGATCCGCCTGTCCGCGCTTCAGCAGACGCAGGCGATCTACGTGATGACGCATGACAGCATCGGTCTTGGGGAAGATGGTCCGACGCACCAGCCGATTGAACAGGTGATGAGCCTGCGCCTCGTGCCCAACCTTTATACCTTCCGTCCGTGTGACACGATCGAGACGGCAGAGTGCTGGGCGCTTGCAATCAAGGCGACCGAAACGCCGTCTGTTCTCGCTCTTACCCGACAGGGCCTGCCGCAATTGCGCGGCGAGGGCGATGAGGCGTGGACGGGTGCAGACAATCGCTGCGCCAAAGGGGGCTATCGCCTTCAATCCGCCAACGCCGCACGCAAAGTCGTGTTGGTCGCATCGGGCAGCGAGGTTTCGCTCGCAGTCGATTGTGCTGCAAAACTTGAAGAGCAGGGCATCGGCGCGGACGTTGTCTCCATGCCGTGCACCGAGCTTTTCGATGATCAGGACGCCTCCTACAAAGCCGATCTTCTTCCATCCGACGCGCTGCTCGTTTCAATCGAAGCGGGCGTGACGCAAGGTTGGGAGCGTTACACGGGCCTTGGCGGCCTCAACATCGGCATCGACCGTTTTGGTGCATCGGCGCCAGCGGGCGAACTCTTCGAAAAATTCGGCCTCACTCCAGAGGCGATTGTTCCGCAAATTCTTAATAAACTCAGCAGCTAAGCAGGAAACCTTCACATGACTACCAAGGTTGCAATCAACGGTTTTGGCCGCATCGGCCGTCTTGTCGCTCGCGCTATTCTTGAGCGTTCCGACGATGATATGGAGCTCGTCTCCATCAACGACCTCGCAGACACAAAATCCAACGCGCTGTTGTTCCAATACGATTCCACCCACGGCCGTTTCCCCGGCACCGTTGAGGTCGAAGACGGCGCAATAATCGTCAACGGTCAACGCATCGCTGTTACTTCGGAGCGTGATCCTGCAAACTTGCCGCACGGCGAGCAGGGCGTCGACATCGTGCTTGAGTGCACCGGTTTTTTCCAAAGCGACGAAGCCTGCCGTCCGCACCTTGCTGCCGGCGCAAAGCGTGTCCTGATCTCGGCCCCGGCAAAGGGCGTTTCGGCAACCGTCGTCTACGGCGTGAACCACGATGTTCTGACCGCCGAAGACGTGATCGTGTCCAACGCAAGCTGCACCACAAACTGCCTTTCGCCGATTGCGAAGGTGCTCAACGACACCGTCGGGATTGAGCGCGGCTTCATGACCACGGTCCACTCCTACACCAACGACCAGCGTATGCTCGACCAGATGCACTCGGACATGCGCCGTGCACGTGGCGGGGCACAGAACATGATCCCGACCACAACCGGTGCTGCACGTGCTGTTGGTCTGGTCCTGCCAGAGCTGGCGGGCAAGCTTGACGGCTCTTCGATCCGCGTGCCCACGCCAAACGTCAGCCTCGTCGACCTCGTGTTCACGCCAGGTCGCGACACCACAGCCGAGGAGCTCAACGCTGCGCTCAAAGCGGCTGCCGAAGGCCCGATGAAAGGCGTGCTCGATTACACCACCGATCCGCTGGTGAGTTCTGACTTCAACCATCACCCTGCAAGCTCGACTGTCGACAGCCTCGAGACGAGCGTGATGGAAGGCAAGCTTGCCCGTGTTGTCAGCTGGTATGACAATGAATGGGGCTTCTCCAACCGCATGATCGACACTGCCAAAGTGATGGCGTCGTTCCTCTAATTTCTTTCCTCTAACTCAGCAGGTTGGATCGCAATGGCCGCTTTCAAAACGCTCGATGATCTCGGTGATGTGACTGGAAAGGTCGCGCTGGTCCGGGTCGATTTGAACCTCCCGATGAAGGATGGCTCGGCCACCGATCTAACCCGTGCTGAAGCGGTCAAGCCGACCATTCTGGAACTTGCCGAACGCGGCGCCAAAGTGCTGCTTCTCGCACACTTTGGTCGTCCGGGCGGCAAGCGATCCTCCGTCCTCTCGACCAGCATGGTCGTTGGCGATGTCGAGAATGTCCTTGGCAAGGAGATCATGTTCATCCCCGAGGTTTCAGGCCCGGTGGTGGAACAGACGATCGGCATCTTGCGCAATGGCGACGTGGGCCTTCTGGAGAACACCCGCTTTTGGCCGGGTGAAGAGGCTAATGACCAAGACTTCGCCAAGGCCATCGCGGCACACGGCGATTTTTATGTAAACGACGCCTTTTCTGCCGCCCACCGCGCCCACGCGACAACCGAGGGTATTACCCATCACCTGCCAGTCTATGCCGGGCGGGCGATGGAGAAAGAACTGAAGGCGCTCGACACGGCGCTTGGCAATCCGCAAACCCCGGTTGCTGCGGTTGTCGGCGGGGCGAAGGTTTCGACCAAGCTCGCTGTGCTGGAAAACCTCGTTGGCCGCGTTCAGCACCTTATTATTGGCGGCGGCATGGCCAACACCTTTCTCGCCGCACGCGGGGTCGATGTTGGCAAGTCCCTGTGTGAGCACGATCTCACCGACACCGCATCCAAGATCATGGATGAAGCGGATCATTCCGGCTGCACCGTTCACCTGCCCTATGATGTTGTTGTAGCGAAAGAATTCGCAGCGAACCCGGCAAGCTTGCGCACCTGCAATGTCCACGAAGTTGCCGAGGATGAAATGATCCTCGACATTGGCCCGCAGGCGGCCGAAGCACTTGCCGACGTTCTCAAAACCTGCCGCACTCTTGTGTGGAACGGTCCGCTTGGCGCCTTCGAAACCGAGCCATTTGACGCTGCCACCATGGCACTTGCGAGCCATGTGGCCGCGCTCACCCTCGAAGACGAATTGATCAGCGTTGCCGGGGGCGGAGACACCGTCGCCGCGCTTGCCCAGGCTGGCGTGACTGACGATGTAACCTACATCTCGACCGCAGGCGGCGCATTTCTCGAATGGATGGAAGGCAAGGTTCTTCCCGGGGTGGCCGCGCTAGAAAAATGAGCGAGAAGAAAACCGAATATGGTTACGGCGGCGCGATAGAGTGCCAGGAGGGCGAATTTGCCGGGTGGTATCATTGGAACCACGATCCGTTTGAAACCCGCGCAGGCCCGTTTTACATGCGCCGCGAAGAGGACGGAAGCTACTTGAGCGCATTTCGTGCTGAAGAGCGGCACATGAACGGTGCAGGTTCTATGCACGGCGGTTGCTTGATGACCTTTGCCGATTTTGCGCTTTTCGCCATCGCAACCGATGAAATGGCAGGGGAAATGGGCGTTACCATGAACCTTTCGAGCGACTTTCTGGGCGGTGCGCAGCCCGGCGCGCTGATGGAAGCGCGCGGCGAAGTTACGCGGGGAGGGGGCAAAACCATCTTCATTCGTGGACTTATCACAGGTGACGGCGCGCCGGTCCTCAGCTTCACTGGAATAATTCGTAAACTCTCAAAACGGGGCTGACACACGCTGTTGCCCACCACCGGCAGCGTGGCTAAAGCGCTGACAAACCATTACGCATACGATTGCATCAGGGCAGGGATCACAGATCATGAACAAGCAGGAAATGACCGACAAGATTGCAACGGGCCAAGGCTTTATCGCCGCCCTCGACCAATCAGGTGGCTCAACTCCCAAGGCGCTTCGCGGATACGGCGTTGAAGACAAAGAGTGGGCAGGCGATGAAGAAATGTTTGCCCAGATCCACGCCATGCGCTCGCGGGTCATTACCTCGCCATGCTTCTCAAAGGGCAAGGTTATTGGCGCAATCCTGTTCGAGCGCACGATGGACGGCGAAGTGGCTGGCAAGTCCACCGCAGACGCCCTCAAAGAACGCGGTATCGTGCCCTTCATCAAGGTCGATCAGGGCCTTGCGGATGAAGAAAACGGCGCGCAGATGATGAAGCCGCTCGACAAGCTCCCCGCACTCCTCGAAAAATCGGTCGGCCACGGTATGTTCGGCACCAAGATGCGCTCTGTCATAAAGTCGGCAAATCCCAAGGGCATCGCTGATGTGGTCGCGCAACAATTTGAAGTCGGCAACCAGATCGCCGACGCCGGCCTGATGCCGATGCTCGAACCTGAATACGACATCACCGCCGATGATCGTGCGGAGGGTGAGGACATTCTTCTGGCAGAATTGCAAAAAGGCCTCGACGCGCTTCCCGAGGGGCGCAAGGTGATGCTCAAGCTGTCTATTCCAGCACGTCCGAGCCACTATACCACCCTGGCCGAGCACCCCAATGTGCTGCGCGTGGTGGCGCTTTCGGGCGGCTATTCAACCGATGACGCCTGCGCGCACCTTGCCAAGAACCCCGGCATGATCGCAAGCTTCTCGCGCGGGCTTCTCCAAGACCTGCGCAAGGGTCAATCGGATAATGAATTCGACGGTGCGCTTGGTAAAGCCATCGACCAGATCCAGGCGGCAAGCGTCGCTGAATAAGCTTTTTCGGCACGACCTTCCACAGCACAGGGGGCTTTGCGTCTCGCAGCCCCCTCGCTATTGGCATTGCCCATGAGCGATATTTCAACCCAGCTTTACCTGATTTCGCCCCTCGATGTAGGCGGGGAATTTCCCGCGCGTCTGACCCGTGCGTTGGAGGCGGGTGAGGGGCTCGTCACTGCTTTCCAATTCCGGGTGAAGGATCTGGACCAGCACGAAGCTGCGCGTCTGGCGGAGCCGTTGCAGCAAATCTGCGCCGAGCATGAGGTTGCCTTTATTGTCAACGACAGCATCCCACTCGCCAAGCGTCTGAAGGCTGACGGTGTTCACTTGGGGCAGGACGACGACGATCCGAAGGAAGCGCGCGAGGAACTTGGCCGCGAGGCGCAGATCGGCGTTACATGTCATGCTTCCATGCACCTCGCGATGGAAGCGGGTGAAGCGGGCGCTGATTATGTCGCGTTTGGTGCCTTTTTCGACAGTACGACCAAGGACAAGGGCGATGCGGAGCGGCCCACGACCGAAATGATTGAACGGTGGGTGAAGCTGTTTGAAATCCCGCTGGTGGCGATCGGCGGCATCACGCCTGACAATTGCGCGCCCTTGGTTGAGGCTGGTGCCGACTTTCTCGCGGTGTCAGGCGCCGTCTGGAATGGTGACGAAGCTCAGGTTGTTGGCGAATTTGCCAAGGCGATAGAGGCAGCGCGCCCGGCCTCGTAATTATTTTCGCCGGTCAGCAAGACGCGTGCAAAGCAGCTCGCCTTTCGACCCGTCACGGTTGCGTTTGCGCAATTGATTATCGCCAACTCTTTCAAAGCGTTCGCCATTCTTGGGACCCGCTGTGAAGGTCAGGTTCCTGCCGCGCAGGATATAGGTCCCGTCGCCTGCCTTGCTGCTGTAGCGCGAAGCGGTGCTGATGCGGAAACCTTCATCGGATTGGCTTTCAAACGCGCGTCCGCCCGCATCGCCCGGTAAAGCGCAATCGTAATAGCCGTGCGGCATCGTGCGCAGCATCCCGCCGCCCGGTGGCGGCGACACGGCCTGAACGCCGCCCGACGTGGGCAGCACAGGACCAGCGGTTGCAACGACGGCTCCGGTGGTGGCCACGATGATGATGAATAATGTGCGCATATAAGGGCTGTGTATGGCTCCGTGGCTTTACTACGCATTTACCATCGCAACGGCCAGTGCGTTAACCGTAAAATCCTGTGCCTTGCGGTGTCGCTTTGGCGTGAAACTTCGCTGCGCTTGCTCAAGCAGGTGAGAGCCGCTATTGGCGCGGGCTCAGTTTCTGACAGCGCGAACCCTCATTATCCGGGTGAAGGCGCTCCCACCACGTATTGAAAGCAAACTCTCATGAAGATCAGCGGCGTCGACATTCGTCCCGGCAATATTATCGAATATGAGAAGGGCATCTGGAAAGTTGCCAAGATCCAGCATACGCAGCCGGGCAAGGGTGGCGCCTATATGCAGGTCGAGATGAAGAACCTGCAGGACGGCCGCAAGACCAACGTGCGCTTCCGCAGCGCCGACACGGTCGAAAAAGTGCGCCTCGACACGCAGGATTATCAGTTCCTCTATGAAGATGGCGACATGCTCGTGTTCATGGACACCAACACTTACGAGCAGATCAACCTGCCCAACGACCTTCTGGGCGATGCGCGTCCGTTCTTGCAGGACGGCATGCAGGTGATGCTCGAGCTGTGGGAAGAAAAGCCCATCAGCGTTCAGCTCCCGCAGCAGGTTGAGGCCGAAATCACCGAGGCTGACGCCGTGGTGAAAGGCCAGACCGCTTCCTCCAGCTACAAGCCAGCCGTGCTCGACAATGGCGTTCGCATCATGGTTCCACCGCACATCGAAAGCGGCACCCGCATCATCGTCGATGTTTACGAGCAAACCTACGTTGGGAAGGCATAAGCTCCCATGAGTATGTTTTCAGGCCTGATCCGCGTGATGGAGCGCGCTGCGCGTAAAGCGGGCGGGCGTTTGCGCCGCGATTTTGGCGAAGTCGAGCACCTTCAGGTGAGCCGCAAGGGCCCTGCGGACTTTGTCTCCAAAGCCGATATGCGCGCAGAGCGTGCGATCTATGACGAGTTGCTGCATGCACGGCCCGATTGGGGCTTTGTCATGGAAGAGGCAGGAACAATCGAAGGCGCGCCGGACAAGCCGCGCTGGATTGTCGATCCGCTCGATGGCACCAGCAACTTCCTTCACGGCATCCCCCACTTCGCGATCAGCATCGCGGTGCAGGAGCCACGCCTTGATGGCAAAGGTTGGGGTGAGGTGACCGCTGGCGTCGTCTATAACCCGATCAATGATGAAACCTACTGGGCCGAGAAAACCCGCGGCGCCTGGTTGCAGGATGCGCGGCTTCGCGTGTCGGCGCGCCGTCACCTTTCAGACGCTCTTGTCGCCACTGGCATCCCGTTTCAGGGTCACGGCGACTTTGCCGAATGGAGCCGCATTTTCGGCGCCATCGGTCCCGAAGTCGCAGGCATCCGCCGTTTCGGCGCCGCCTCGCTTGATCTCGCTTACCTTGCGCAAGGCCGCTTCGACGGTTTCTGGGAAAGCGGGCTCAACGATTGGGATACGGCTGCTGGCTGTCTGCTCGTGCGCGAAGCGGGCGGGTTCGTGTCGGATTTCCGAGGTCGTTCCAATCCGATCCATTCCGAGCAAATCCTGGCCGCAAACGATGCTTTGCATTCAAAACTGCACAAGATTTTGGCTGGAAGCTTGCGGTAAGCTTTAGCGCGGGCTAACAGCCTGCGCTCTCGCTGTTGAAGCACGTGCCCCTGTGGTGGAATTGGTAGACGCGAGCGATTCAAAATCGCTTTCCTACGGGAGTGCCGGTTCGAGTCCGGCCAGGGGCACCACTCCTCTCGATCAAAATCACTTGCCAAGTCTCTCACAAATTGAGACATCTCCGCAAAGACGCATCTTATGATCGAGCTTCCCTCCTATCACGCAATGGCCGCAATGGCTGTCACGGTCTTGATGTTTATCGAGTTCGTGCGGGGCAAGCTGTCGATCGAGATCGTCTCGTTGCTCACAATCGCGGTGATCGCGGTGGGACTCTATTTCTTCCCGCTTCCAGACAGCAGGCCCATTGACGGGCTGGCCCTCGCATTCGGAGGTTTCGGGCATTACGCGCTCATCACCATTTGTGCGTTGATGATCATGGGCAGGGGCCTTGTGGTCACCGGCGCCCTGGAACCAGCCGCGCGCATTCTGGAGCGATTGTTCAAATTCAATCTGCAGATCGGATTGCTGATCTCGTTGGTCATCGCTCTGGTCTTGTCGATGTTCGTCAACAATACGCCTGTGCTGGTATTGATGATACCGATCTTCGCAGCGCTCGCCGCCAAGGGCGCTTTGCCGACGTCCAAGACCCTGATGCCCTTGAACGCGGCAAGCCTTATCGGCGGACTCGCGACAACGATCGGCACCTCGACCAATATCCTCGTGGTTTCGATCGCGGTGGATCTTGGCATGCGCGAAATCGGGGTCTTCGACTTTACGCCAATCGTGCTTGGCGCTGCGCTTGTTGCAATACCGTATATGTGGCTCGTCATGCCGCGCCTTCTGAACGACAACAGCGTTGAAGCGGCCGGTTCGATGCGCATGTTTCACACCAGACTGCGCGTCGGCAATCAGTCAATGCTCAGCGGCAAGGAGCTCTCCGAGGTTGCGGACAAGCTGCCGGGCGGAATAACCTTTCACGGAGTGAATAAGGGGCCGTTCCAGCCGCAGCAGCGTGTCCATATCTCTGGCACGCACGAGGCGTTGGAGGACGCGACGCGCGAGCTTCGCGGTGAACTCGCCCCATCTTGGGTGCTCGACAGGATCAAGCGCACGGCTTCTGCCACGGGCATGGACCAGATGGTGGTCGAAATGACCGTCACCGCTGATTCGCGTCTGATCACACGCACGCTGCCGTCTTCGGGTATCGCAGACCTTTATGGCGTCGCAGTGCTTGGTATTCACCGGCCCGAACGCCTGATGGGTGAGCGCGACCAATATTCCGATGGCGGCGACCTGCGCATCATGGAAGGCGACGTTCTGCTCGTGATGGGGATCGAGCCCGACCTGCAGGAGTTCGCCCGCGCCGACAGCCTGCTGATGCTCGAAGGTGCGCGCGAGCTTCCTCGCCGGTCCAAGGCCTTGCTTTCGACCGCGATCATGGGTTTCTCGGTCATTATGGCCGCGGTTGGCCTTCTCCCTATCGCGATCAGCGCGCTTGTAGGCGCGATCCTGATGTTCGTGACCGGGTGCGTGAAATTCGACCGGGTGGGAAGGGCGCTATCAGGTCAGGTCATTGTGCTGGTGGCGGCGAGTATCACCATCGGGCGTTTTATCGACGAAAGTGGCGCTGCCGCGTGGCTGGGCGAAACTTTATCATTGGGTCTCGTCTATCTGCCGCCTGCGCTCGTTCTGGCCGCGATCATGGCCTTTGTCACGGTGCTCACAAACTTTGCCTCAAATGCTACCGCTGCGACCGTAGGCACGCCGATCGCGTTTAGCATCGCCGCAACGCTTGGCCTGCCTCCAGAGCCGCTGGTGCTGGCCGTGCTGTTCGGCTGTAACCTGTGTTACGCGACGCCGATTGCGTACCAAACAAACATGCTCATCATGGCCGAGGGCAAATACGAGTTTGCCGACTACATCCGCACTGGTGTGCCGCTGGTGGCAATCATGGTGGCGACGCTCTCGGTGCTGCTGGTGCTGAGTTACGGGCTTTAGGGTCTGCGCCTGCCGGGCGTGTCCGGTTTCCTACTTCCCGGCATTTTGCGATGGCCCGTCAATGTGCTCTCGCCTTGTGCTCTTCTCATTGAATTGTCCGGTTAAAGGGCGCGTGCTTTGATCGAGTGCATTTTGCGCCTCTGGACAGTGTCTCAAGTGTCTCAAACGCCAGGCCGCATGCAGCTTCGTGGAGGGGCTAATCGCATAGAAGCGGCGCACAAACAGTTACGGCCACCAAACAGGGCAAAACCCCGTCTGGCGGCCGTGTTCTCCTCCCCAGGAGAATTCTGTGATGAAGAAGCCCGTTGGCTTCACCCGACTGCTTAGCTTGGAACGTAAGTCCCGAGACGATGGTGAAGGGCGTTGATCTTGGCAAGCTCCTCGCGGTCTTCGGTGCCCCGAGCATGACTTTCCAGCGCACGGCGCAGGAGCTTCATGTCAGCGGTCGAAAGAAGCGCGCGGGCGCGAGCAGGTTCGGTCTTCGGAGTGTCGTTATCGCTCATCGTATCTCTCTATCTCTGGCTCGAAATGAACCGACTGATGAGTAAAGCTAATGAAGGGTTGCTACGGTTCCCGCAAGGCCAGTGTTTCGCGACCTCACAGGAACCGAGCTATCGAACCTTACGCAGCGGCGAATTGGTTCATGGTGTTGTCCTTGCCGCCCGCTTTGAGGGCAGCTTCACCGGCGAAGTATTCCTTGTGGTCATCGCCAATGTCAGAGCCAGCCATGTTCTGGTGCTTGACGCAGGCAATACCCTGACGGATTTCTTCGCGCTGAACGTTCTTGACGTAGCCAAGCATCGCAGCATCACCGAAGTACTCTTTCGCAAGGTTATCGGTGCTGAGCGCAGCGGTGTGATACGTCGGCAGCGTGATGAGGTGGTGGAAGATACCAGCGCGCTTCGAAGCATCGCGTTGGAAGGTACGGATCTTCTCATCGGCCTCTGCTGCAAGCTCGGTGCCGTCGTAGTCCACGCTCATCAGCTTGTCGCGGTCGTATGCGGACACGTCCTTGCCTGCTTCCGACCAAGCATCAAAGACTTGCTGACGGAAGTTGAGCGTCCAGTTGAACGAAGGCGAGTTGTTGTAAACCAGCTTTGCGTTCGGGATGACTTCGCGAACACGGCCAACCATGCCGGCGATCTGTTCAACGTGGGGCTTCTCGGTTTCGATCCAGAGAAGGTCGGCGCCGTTCTGAAGCGAAGTGATGCAGTCCAGAACACAGCGATCTTCGCCGGTGCCCGAACGGAACTGATAAAGGTTCGATGGGAGACGCTTGGGAGCAAGCAGCTTGCCGTCGCGGCTGATGAAAACCTGACCGTTGTTGATGTCCGATGGGTCGACTTCATCGCAGTCGAGGAATGCGTTGTACTGGTCACCAAGGTCGCCCGGCTCTTTCGAGAAAGCGATCTGCTTGGTGAGGCCAGCGCCGAGCGAGTCGGTGCGGGCAACGATCACGCCATCTTCAACGCCCATTTCGAGGAAGGCGTGGCGACAGGCGCGGATCTTCTGAAGGAAATCTTCGTGCGGAACGGTAACCTTGCCGTCCTGGTGGCCGCACTGCTTTTCGTCGGAAACCTGGTTTTCGATTTGCAGAGCGCAGGCGCCGGCTTCGATCATTTTCTTGGCGAGGAGGTAGGTCGCTTCTGCGTTACCGAAACCAGCGTCGATGTCCGCGATGATCGGAACAACGTGGGTTTCGTAATTGTCGATCTGGTTTTCGATTTCCTTGGCCTTGACCTCGTCACCAGCTTCGCGTGCCGCGTCGAGATCGCGGAACATCATGCCAAGTTCACGAGCGTCGGCTTGCTTGAGGAAGGTGTAAAGCTCTTCGATCAGCGCAGGAACGCTGGTTTTTTCGTGCATGGATTGGTCAGGAAGCGGACCGAACTCACTGCGGAGCGCGGCAACCATCCAGCCCGAGAGGTAGAGGTAGCGTTGTTTCGTGGTGCCGAAGTGCTTCTTGATCGAAATCATCTTCTGCTGCGCGATAAACCCGTGCCAGCAGCCGAGCGACTGAGTGTAGTTGGCGGGATCAGCGTCGTAGGCTTCCATATCGGCGCGCATGATCTTTGCGGTGTATTTCGCAATGTCGAGTCCGGTGGGGAAGCGGTTTTGAATCGCCATACGAGCGGTAGCTTCAGGGTCGATCGCGTTCCAGCTTGGGCCGCCGGCCTCGATTGCGGTGCGCATATTTGCGATAGCAGATTGGTAAGTCATGAAACCGTCCTTGGTTATTGGGGAGGGATGAGGGCCAAGTGCCATGTTGCGCCGCAGCGCGACAGGAAAAGTTACAAATTTTGTTGTCTATATGACGCACTAACCGGCTCGATCTTGTGTAACCGTGTAAAGAAGTTTACAGAGCGCTTATGACAGATTCATCGCTCCTCGCTGGTCCATCGCTCCGCCGTCTGCGCAAGCGTGAAGGGCTCACCCAAGCCGCCATGGCTGCCTCCCTTGGGATCTCGCCAAGCTATCTCAATCTCATTGAACGCAACCAGCGGCCTCTTTCGGCGCGTGTGCTGGTGCAGGTGATCGAACGGTTCGACTTTGACCCGCGCGATATTCGCGAGGATGAAACCATTGGCGGAGTTGACGGGCTTGCCCGCCGCATGGCGGACAAACGCTTTGCCGATCTTGGTATCGACCGCGAGGAATTGCAGGAGTTTCTCTCCGCCGCTCCGCAAGCAGCAGCGGCCTTTGCAAGGCTCTACGACAATTCCGACGCCAGCGTGCCCAGCGATGATCCGGCCGGTGATGCAAGGCGCGCAGTTGAGCGCTGGCAAAACCATTTTCCCGACCTCGACCACGCGGCAGAGGAGCTTTCTGACCAATTGCGCCTGTCGCGCGGCGACCTTGCCGCAGCTTTATCGGAGCGGCTGCGTGAGAAACATCGGCTCACTGTTCGGATCCTTCCCGCAGATGTGATGCCCGGCATGATGGCGCGTCTCGACCTTCATGCACGCCAGTTGCAGATCTCCGAGATGCTCGGGGGCGCTGCGAGGCGGTATCAGATCGCCCGGCAAATCGCGCTGTTTGAACAACGCGAACTCATCGAAACTCTTGTTGAGGGCGCGAACATTTCGTCAGCCGAGGGGCGCGACAAGTTTCGCGAACATGTGACCAATTATGCGGCGTCCGCGTTGCTTATGCCTTACAGCCGGTTCCTGCGCGCGTGTGAGCAGACCGGATATGATCTTGCTGTGCTCACGCGGCGGTTCACCGTAAGCCTTGAGCAATTGGCGGATCGACTGACAACCCTGCAAAGAGTTGGTGAGCGCGGGCTTCCGTTCTTTTGTGCACGGTTCGGGCGCACGGGCCGCATGATCCACTTCATTGCAGGCGCAAGCGGAGCAGCATACCCGCTCGAAGGGGCGCGTTGGCCGGCCTGGGTTCCCTATGCCGCATTCGAACGGCGCGGTTCCTTGCTCACGCAGTCTGTATTGTTCGGGGAGGGCGAGGCCATCCCGCGGCATTGGTTTACAATGGCAAGCACTTTCGAGATCAGCGGAGAGGCCTGTTTGTCACGGCGCGCGGTCGTGCTCGGCATAGAGGCGCGATATGCCGAAAACCTTGCCGAAGCGCGCGGCGTGTCGCTCGACCCTCTGGATGCCATTCCGCTGGGCACGCCTTGCAAGGCGTGCGGCAAGGTCAACTGCCTGACACCGGCACCGGGACGAATGGCTCTGACGGGGTGAGGATGAGGCTCGATGCTTGAAGCATTTTGGAACGAACGATCCCGGGCATGGTTCTTAAGCCATTGGAGGAAAAGAATATGTCTGAAGAACGCATTACTGAAACGACCGATGCACAAGGTAACACCCACACGACCCGCGTCGTTTCTGACGGAGGATCAGGCGGCGGTATGGCCAAATGGGCGTTCCTGCTCGTTCTGGTTATCGCTCTTGGTGTTGCAGGCTTCCTTTTGACACAAACGAACACGGCCGAAATCGCTAAGGACAACGCCATCACTGAGGCAGCACAGGATGTAGGCGAAGCTGCTGGTCAAGTTGGTGACGCTGCACAAGAGGCCAGTGACGCGGCGCGCGATGCGGCGGAGAACATGGGCGGCTAAACACAGCGTTAACCACCGTCACGCCTGAAAAACGCGCGCTGCTTGCGGCACTGTAAAATTTACCGACACTTAAGCTCTCGGCATTAGGAGGAGGATCGAAAAGCACTCATTAGCCCAAGGCGCGCGCGTTTTTATGATCCGATTATTCAAGCACTACATCCCGCATGCGGTGATGCTTCTGGGTATCCTTGACTTTGCGCTTCTCGTGGTCGCAAGCGAGGCGGCGTGGCAGTTGAGGGCCAACCAGATCGGTATGGAGCCAGGACCGATTGAAGGGCGCTGGATCCCGCTTGTCGGCTCTGCCTCCGTTGTCTGGTTGGCGATGATCGCCGTCGGAGTTTACGGTCCCTACGCTTTGAGATCATTGCGGTTTGCCGGTGCGCGCCTGCTGGTTGCAATCAGCCTCGGCATTATCGCCTTGGCAACGATCGACTGGATTTTGCCGGGCGAGACTTTCTGGCGTTCGACCCTTCTTTACGCAATGGGTCTGGCGATATTCGTGCTGGTTGCCGACCGGCTTCTACTCAACAGCTTCCTCGGCTCCTCCGCTTTTCGCAGGCGGGTCATGGTCTTGGGCGCAGGGGATCGCGCCCAGCGTTTGCGCGACCTCAGCGAAAAACCGGAATCGGGCTTCGTCATCGTCTCTTACATAGCGATGGGCGAGCCCGAGCGCGTTGTTGAAGAGGCGATCGCGCGCGAAGCCATCCATGATCTTGGCCGTTTCGTTGAAAATCTCGGCGTGAGCGAGGTTGTTCTTGCACTACAGGAACGCCGCAATTCCCTGCCGCTTTCCGACCTTTTACGCATCAAGACGAAGGGCGTTCACGTCAACGATTTCTCCAGCTTCCTCGAACGCGAGACGGGCCGCGTGGACCTTGATACGGTCAATCCCAGCTGGCTCATTTTCTCGGATGGCTTTTCGAGCGGGCGGATGTTGTCGAGCGCGGTAAAGCGCCTGCTCGACATAGTCGCCTCGATCATGCTGCTGGCGCTTACCTTCCCGATAATCCTGATCTTCGCGCTTATCGTGAAACTCGACAGCAAAGGGCCTGCCTTCTTCAAACAGGAGCGCATTGGACTTTTCGGCCAGCCATTTCACCTGATCAAACTGCGCTCGATGAGGGTTGATGCGGAGAAGGACGGGGCGAAATGGGCGGCTGAAAATGACGACCGCATCACCCGCGTGGGTCGTTTTATCCGCAAAGTGCGCATTGATGAGCTTCCGCAAACCTGGAGCGTTCTGAAAGGCGAGATGAGCTTTGTCGGCCCCCGGCCCGAAGTGCCCAAATTTGTCAACGATCTTCAAAAAGAGATCCGTTTTTACCAGGAACGGCACATGGTGAAGCCAGGCATCACCGGGTGGGCGCAGATCAATTATCCTTACGGCGCCTCGACCGAGGACAGCCGCAAGAAGCTCGAATACGACCTCTATTACGCCAAGAACTACACTCCGTTTCTTGATTTCGTGATCCTGCTGCAAACAGTGCGCGTGATCCTCTGGCCGGAGGGGGCGCGCTGATTTTGGCAGGTTTCGCAAGCCTTGAACCCATGTTGGCGTGGGTGTGCTATCTTGCCGGGGCAATCGCTTCGGCGGGGGCGCTGGTATGGATTGCGCAATTCGGAGATCGCAATCGCCCTGATCGAAAATCCGTGCTCGTGGCGCTCGCGACGTGTGTCGTGTGGTGCAGCCTCTCGCTTGCCTCTGACCCTGAATCGCTGGCAGTCGGTATCGCGGAGACAGCGCGCAATGTTGCGCTTCTTGTGGTCATTTTTCACCTGTTTGCAGCCGATGGACGCGATGAAAGCCTTAAGCCCACTCGGCCTGTGATTGTCATCCTCGTCCTTGTCCAACTGCTCCAATTGGTCCTGATCGGCGTTGATGCGCAGGCCACTGCCTTCCCGCAAGTGCTCCAGCTGACAGACGAGATCAGCGGATTCTTCTCGATGATGGTTGCAATCGGCGCGCTGGTTCTGTTGCACAACCTTTATGCAGGGGCGGCCTCCACTTCGCGCCGGATTATCATGTGGAGCGGGATCGGGCTTGGCGGTTTTTTCGCATATGATTTGAACCTGCATACGCTTGCCTATCTTGGACAAGTGAACCCGCCCGTTCTGGTTTCCCTTCACGGCTTTGCGGCAGCGGTTATGGCGGTGATGATGGCTTTTGGCGCCAATTCAAGCAGTGCAGGCCTTGAGTTCAAGCCTTCGCGCGCTGTCACCTTCCAAACGCTCTCGCTCCTTGTCATCGGCTCCTATCTGATCGTGATGGTCATCGTAACGCGCAGTCTGGCGCTGTTGGGTGGAGATGTTGCACGCGCCAGCCAGATTGCATTCGTAGTGTTCGCCATTGCGGCTGCTGCTATCTGGCTTCCATCGCATCGGATCAGGCGCTCGGTGCGGGTCATGGCGGCCAAACACCTGTTTCAGCATCGTTATGATTACCGCGAGGAGTGGCTTCGGTTTACGCGGACCATCGGCCACGTCTCTAACAATCGCAGCAGCTTTCAGGAGCGCGCTGTAAAGGCGCTTGCCGATATTACGGAAAGTCCGGCGGGCTTGTTGCTGATGCCCAATGAAGAAGCGCATCTCGAGCTTAATGCGCGGTGGAACTGGCCAACCCTGGACGTTCCCGCCATCGCAAGCGATTATATGCTGCCCGGCCTGTTGGAGCAGCAGAACCACATTCTCGCGCTCGATGAGGCGCGTTCCGGCATTGAGTATTTTGGCGAGCTTGACCATGTTCCGGCGTGGCTGCTCGACGCCGAGGATGCATGGGCGCTTGTCCCGCTTATCCACTTCGACAGGCTCGTTGGCGTCATCGTTCTCGCCCGCCCTCCGTTCGAGCGCAGGCTCGATTGGGAAGACTTCGATCTCCTGCGTGTCGGCGGTCAGCAGCTGGCAAGTTACCTGGCTGAACAAGCCGGGCAACAAGCCTTGATGGATGCAAGTCGCTTCGACGAATTCAACCGGCGCATGGCGTTCGTGATGCACGACATCAAGAACATCGCAAGCCAGCTTTCGCTGCTGTCTCGCAACGCTCAAAAGCACGCCGACAATCCCGAATTTCGCGCCGATATGCTGGTCACCTTGCGCAATTCCTCGGACAAGCTGAACATACTGCTCGATCGCCTGGGACGGTATGGTTCGGGTCACGCACAAGAGGTGCGCGAGCTAGATCTCAATGACCTCGCAGTCAGGGTCCGCGAGCGTTTCAAAGGCGTCCATCCCGTTTCGTTTGCGCGCACCGAAGCTGTGAGGGTTCTCGCTGATGCAGAGGCGCTTGAGCAGGCGTTGCTCCATCTCGTGCAGAACGCCGTTGACGCGAGCGAAGAGGGTGCCGAGGTGATTTTGAACACTTCGCGCGAAGGCTTGAGTGGATCAATCGAAGTCGTTGATGTCGGCACTGGCATGACACCGGAATTCGTGCGCACGGGCCTGTTCAAACCGTTTGTTTCATCCAAACAGGGCGGTTTTGGGATCGGGGCGTTCGAAGCGCGCGAGATGATCAAGGCGATGGGCGGCAGGCTCACCGTCGAAAGCCGGGAAGGGTTGGGCACGCGTTTCACCGTGAGCCTCCCAGTCCCCGAAGCGGCACGATTGCGCGATCCGAGCATCTCCGCCGCCCCCATTACCGACCACCAAACTCCAAGTGAAGAAGAGGCCGCCTGATGGCTGACAAGAAACCCGTTTTGCTCATCATTGAAGATGATGAAGGCCTGCAAGCCCAATTGAAATGGGCCTATGAGGATTTTGAAGTCGTGATCGCTGGCGACCGCGACAGCGCGATTGCCGCGCTTCGCAGCGAGGCGCCTGCGGTGGTCACTCTCGATCTGGGCCTCCCACCAGACCCCGATGGGACGAGCGAAGGATTTGCCGTGCTCGATGCGATCATGGCCCTGAAGCCCGATACCAAGGTCATCGTCGCCAGCGGTCACGGCGCGCGCGAAAGTGCGCTTCAGGCGATTGAGCGCGGGGCTTACGATTTCTATCAGAAGCCCGTTGATATCGAGCAGCTTGGCCTGATCGTTCGGCGTGCTTTCAACCTTCACACAATCGAGGATGAAAACCGCCGATTGGTCGCTCATGCCAGCGAGGACAAGACCGTTCTCGGTCGTCTGATCACCGGCGCGCCAGAAATGGTCAAAGTCGCTCGCACAATCGAGCGGGTGGCCTCGACCAATGTCTCGGTCATGCTGCTGGGCGCGAGCGGCACGGGAAAAGAACTGCTCGCGCAAGGCCTTCACGAGGCCAGCAACCGCCGCGATAAACCTTTCGTAGCAATCAACTGCGCGGCGATCCCGGAAAACCTTCTTGAAAGCGAGCTGTTCGGTCACGAGAAAGGCGCGTTCACAGGCGCTGTCAAAACCACCGAGGGCAAGATTGAAAGCGCCAATGGCGGCACTCTGTTCCTCGACGAGGTGGGCGATATCCCTCTGCCTTTGCAGGTGAAGCTTCTTCGCTTCCTTCAGGAGCGCACCATTGAACGCATTGGCGGGCGCAAGACCATCGCGGTCGACACCCGCATCGTTTGCGCGACTCACCAGAACCTAGAGAGCATGATCGGTGAGGGCACGTTCCGCGAGGACCTGTTCTATCGCTTGGCCGAGATTGTCGTGCGTATTCCCGGGCTTGCAGAGCGGCATGGTGACGCCGTTCTGCTCGCCAAGGCGTTCCTCAAACGCTTTGCTGCGGAAATGAATCCGGCGGTCACTGGCTTTGCGCCTGATGCTCTTAGTGCGATTGATGGCCACGACTGGCCGGGCAACGTGCGCGAGCTTGAAAACCGGGTGAAGCGCGCGGTGATCATGGCCGATGGCAAGCTTGTGGCGGCAGCCGATCTCGATTTTGAAGGTGAGACAGATGAGGACGAGGAGGTCCTCAATCTCAAATCCGCGCGCGAACAGTCGGACCGCAAGGTGATCCGTCATGCTCTGGCACGCAGCGAGGGCAATATTTCGAGCACCGCAAAGCTTTTGGGTATCAGTCGCCCGACCTTGTACGATCTGCTCAAACAATATGATTTGCAGGTGTAGTCTCGACAAGCGGGTTTGATCAGGGCAGGGCGCGGCCACAATGATGTCGCGCCTGTCTGTTCTTGCCGATCCGATGATCGTGGTGCTGATCACCGCGACCCTTCTGGCGACTGTTGTGCCAGCGGCAGGCGAGACGCGGGGTATCGCTCAAACTGTTTCAAACGTTGCGATTTTTCTGCTGTTTCTGGTGAACGGCATGCGCATCGCGCGCGGGGAAATTGCCAAAGGGCTTGCAAACTGGCGCTTCTTTGTGCCGCTTTTCGTCTGGGTTTTTGGCGCGATGGCCCTCATTGGACTGGGCCTTTCAACGCTTGCCTCCGGCCTTCTTCCACCGCTTGTCGCGCTTGGGTTTCTATTCCTTGGCGCGCTGCCTTCAACCATCCAGTCTGCGACCTCGTACGCCAGCCTTGCAGGCGGCAATGTCGCCCTATCGGTCGTGGGCGCTGCACTCATCAATATCGCCGGAGTTTTCATCACGGCACCGCTGTTTGCGCTTCTTGCAGGGGGCGAAGCGGTTGATGTTGGTTCCGAGACCATTGTACGCATTGGCACGATCCTCATCCTGCCTTTCCTGATTGGTCAGGCAGTGCAGGCTTGGACGATTGACTGGCTAAGGGCACGCAAGTCAGACGTCGCCTGGCTTGACCGGATCGTCATTGGCATCGCCGTCTACGTCGCTTTCTCAGGCGCGGTCGAGCAAGGGCTTGGTCAGATGTTCACCCTTACTGGATGGGCAGTGCTCATAGGTCTAATCATAGTTTATCTTGTCGCTGCATCTGGCGGCGCGTGGGTCACTGGCGGGCTTCTCAAAATCTCTCGCGAAGACCGGATCGCTTTCCTTTTCGCCGGTGCGCAAAAGAGCGTAGCCATCGGCGCGCCGCTCGCCGCCATTTTGTTTGCGCCCGACGTAGCAGGCTTCGTCATCGCGCCGCTGCTGCTGTATCATCTGCTCCAGCTGCTTATCGCAGCGCCGCTCGCCAATTTTCTGGCCAAGTCTAGGATTTAGGCTGGTAGGTCTGGTCTTCGGTCGGAAATGTGCGTTCGCGCACTTCCTCGGCGTAGTGCGCGACCGTTTTCTCAATGACGGAAGCAATGTCCTCATACTTCTTCACAAAGCGCGGGACGCGTTCAAACATGCCGAGCATATCTTCGGTCACCAGCACTTGCCCGTCACACTGGTTTGATGCGCCAATGCCAATCGTCGGACACGACACCGCTTTCGTCGCCTCGATCGCGATGGGTTCGAGCACGCCTTCGAGCACGATCGCAAACGCACCAGCTTTGTCCAGAGCAACAGCATCGCTGACGATCTTTTCTGCTTCTACATCGGATCGCCCGCGCGCCATGTAGCCGCCGAGCACGTTGACCGCCTGCGGGGTCAGACCAACGTGCCCCATCACCGGGATGCCGCGCGTGTTGAGAAATTCGACCGTCTCGGCCATCGCCTCGCCGCCTTCGAGTTTCACCGCAGCCGCGCCGGTTTGCTTCAAAAGGTAAGACGCGCTTTCAAACGCCTGTTCCTTGCTTGATTCATAGGAGCCGAAGGGCATGTCCACGACCACCACCGAGTGATAGCTTCCGCGTACCACCGCCGCGCCGTGGTTGGCCATCATCTCGAGCGTCACCGGGACGGTCGAAGGCAGGCCATAGATCACTTGAGCTAGCGAGTCCCCGACAAGCAGCAGGTCGCAATGCGCATCCAGAAGCTGGGCCTGACGCGCGGTGTAGGCGGTCAGCATCACCAGAGGGTCTTCGGTCACCCCGTCCTTCTTGCGCGCCCTGATGCGCGGCACGGTCAGCCGCTTCATCGGCTGCGGGGTGGGATTGGCTCGGCTTGTGCTCGTATCGAGCTGGAATGTTGTCGACATGGGCGCTGTCTCTAAAGGTCAAAGCGCGAAATGCAAAAAATTTTGAAGCCACGGTCAGGGTTATCAGATGAGTTGGATCGCCTGTGAGGTGGCCCGAGTGTCGGATGAATTCAGCAGCAAGTAGCTTCAAAATAAATATTTTTCAGGTACTTATGGTCTTATTGCGACCTGGTGCTTTTCCAGAAATTTTTGGCATCATATCGTGAGCACAAGGTCGCTCGCTGCCGCCGTGATTGCCAGGCCGCGTTTGGGGAAGCGGTTCGCCCAGTCTTATGCGCTCAAATTGCAACTCAATCATCGCTTGATAACCGCCATGTTCCCCTTGGCGTTTTGCTGGAATCGTTGCACAACGCCGCTCCAAGAGTTGAGGGGTAAGCGCCGCTTCAAAGGCGCTCGCAAAAAAGGGACTAATCAAACAATGGCAGCATCCAGCGTAGGGCACGAAAACTGGTCATCGCGCAGCGCGTTTATCCTTGCCGCAGTGGGGTCGGCAGTGGGCCTTGGCAATATGTGGCGATTTCCTGCTGAAGCTGGCGAAAACGGCGGTGGCGCCTTTGTCTTGTTCTACATCTTTTGCGTGCTGCTGATCGGTTTGCCGGTGCTGTTATCCGAGGTTCTGATCGGTCGCCACGGACAGGCCAATGCGCCTGAATCGGTTCGCCGTCTCGCTCGCGATTCAAATGCGTCGGGTGGCTGGGGATTTGTCGGCTCCATGGGCGTATTCGCCGCATTCCTCATTCTCAGCTTCTACTGCGTCGTTGGCGGATGGGTGGTCTATTACATCGGCATTTTTGCAGGCGATCTGTTCCAGACCGGGCTCACTGGTGGAGCGTTTGAAGGGCGCGCAGCTGAGGATGTCGAAGGGCTGCTGCCGAGCCTGTTTGGCAATGGCTCAATGATGGTGGGGCTGAACCTCGGGTTTCTTGCGGTTACGATGTTCTTCGTTGCGCGCGGGGTGTCGAGCGGGATCGAATGGGTCGCGGTCTATCTTATGCCGCTGTTCTTCCTGCTCTTCCTTGGTATTACCATTTACGGCGCGTTCACCGGTAACTTTGGTGATGCGGTTGCTTATCTGTTTACCTTCGATTTCTCCAAGCTCACTCCGGAGGTGATGCTGGCGGCAGTGGGACAGGCGTTCTTCTCGTTGTCGCTCGGGGTTGCGGGCATGATGACCTACGGGGCCTATGCCAACCGCGAAACCAATCTGGGTCACACTTCGGGCATTATCGCCAGCGCGGATACCGCCGTGGCGCTGCTCGCAGGTTTGGCAATTTTCCCGATTGTTTTCGCCGCCGGACTGTCGGCAAGCGCGGGTCCGGGTCTCATGTTCCAATCATTGCCGATTGCGTTTCAGGCGATGCCGTTTGGCTCGCTTATCGGCCTTGCTTTCTTCGTCATGATTTTCTTCGCAGCGCTTACCAGTTCGGTTTCGCTGCTCGAAGCGCCGACTGCATGGACTTATGAAAGGTTCAAGATCCCGCGCGCTCTTGCGACGGTGATCGTGGGTGTGGGCGCGGCTGTTCTGGGCGTGTTGTCGGCATTGTCTTTCAACACTCTCGGAGAATTTTATCCGCTGGGCTTTATCCCGTTGTTTGCGGAAACCAATTTCTTCGACACGCTTGATGGTGTGACGGCGAAGTTGTTCATGCCGATTGGCGCTATCCTGACGTGCATTTTTGTGGGCTGGATCGCTGATGCGCGGTTGATCGACAAGGAAAATGGCCTTGATGGTGGACTTCACCTTTTGTGGCGCGCCTTGGTGCGGTTTGTGTGCCCGATTGTTCTCACCGTGATCTTGGTGATGGGGCTGCTCGCTTAAGTTTTGCCGAAAATGGGAGGGGCGCGCACTTGCGCTCCTCCTTCTTGTGTGGAACATAATAGGAACAAAGGGGCTCTGGGCGAGTCTCTTCACCTGTTCCTATGACCCAATCGGCTTCTCCTTCCCGGCCTGACGCGCCGCCCGTTCCGCACCTCTCCGGTGTGGATGTCGCTGCTTTGTCGAAACCCCTTCTTTCTGGGCAGCGCGAGGCGCGGTGGCGTCCGGGTCTTGCTGACCAACCTTTGCATAGCGAGATTTTTGCCAGCGCGCGTGATGCCAGCGGGGCAGGGCTGGCGCTTGCCCTGGCGCGCGATGCGCTGAGTTTTTCCGGGGCAGTTGCGGGTGAAAAGCAAGATGATCTGGCCGAGGCGGAAGATCTGCGGCAGGTCCTTTGGGTGCAGGACAGCCGCGCGATTGCCATGAACGGACGCCCCTATCTTCACGGGCTTCCCGAAGAATGGCGCGAGCGGCTGATCTGTGTCGAGGCGAATACTCCCGAAGATGCACTGTTTGCCCTCGAAGAGGGGCTCAAGTGCCGCGATCTGATGTGCGTGATCGGGGAGATTGCAGGCAATCCGCGCGCGCTCGATTTCACCGCTTCGAGAAGGTTGAGCCTGACGGCGGAAAAGCACGGTGTTGCGCTGTGGCTGGTGCGGCTTGAGGCTGAGGCGGATTTGTCCTCGGCGCGGATGCGTTGGAGGGCGCGCCCTGCGGTGTCTGAAAGCCCGCGCTGGAATGCAACTGCGCCCGGCGAGCCCATGTGGCAGGCCGAACTCTTCCGCGCCCGCTCCCATGCTCCGGGGGAATGGAAGTTGAGTTCTAAGGGCGGTCGATTGTGCGTGCCCAAACCGCCCAAGCACCCCGCTAATGAAACCGCCAAAGAATCCGGGCATCCTCTCGAGCATACACGCAATGTCCCCTTCAAACCTTCCAAACACCCCCAGAAAAGACCGGCGCATTCTGGCAATCTGGTGCGCGCAACTTTCGGTCGATCGCTGGCGGCTGTCGCGCGGGGGTGAGGCGCGCGGGGCTGAGGCTGAAGAGGGGGGCGCGCCGCCAACTGCCCTCATCACCGAGACCGCTCATGGCCCGCGTATTGACGCGGTAAACGACAGCGGTGCCCGCGTGGGCGCAAGGGTGGGGATGATGCTCGCCGATGCGCGCGCACTTTATCCGAACCTCAAAACCGCGCCTTCCGATCCTGCGGGTGATCTCGCGTGCCTTGAGAAGCTTGCCGTGTGGGCGCAGCGCTGGGGCCCGTGGAGTGCGCTTGATCCGCCCGATGGCCTGCTCGTCGATGTGACAGCGGTCGCGCATCTCTTCGGCGGGGAGCGCAGGCTCTTGGCGGATGTAGAGCGCTCCTTTGCCAAACGGCGCCTGCGAGTGCGCGCAAGCATTGCCCCCACTGCGGGTGCGGCCTGGGCGATGGCACATTACGGTCCAAGGGGCAGCATCATCAATCCTCCCCAAGCTGGAGAGGACGTCATGCGCCAGCTCGCAGACCTTCCCGCAGCAGCGCTTCGCCTTGACCAGGATGTTCTCACCGTCCTGCGCCGCCTTGGGCTCCAGCGCCTTGGTGATCTGGCGGATATTGCGCGCGGGGCCGCAAGCCGCAGCGAAGCCGCTGCAAGAGATGCGCTTCACCGCCGGTTTCGCGGTCGCAAATCGCCCGCTGCCAACCCGCTCATCCGCCTGGACCAGTTGCTCGGCCGCGTGCCTGAACCGCTGCTTCCGGTGGTGCCTGAACAAATGCCGCTGGTGCAGCGCCGTTTGATGGAACCCTTGCGCCATCGTTCGCTGCTCGATCAGGTGCTGGAGGACCTGGCGCAGGACATGGCGCGCGAACTCGAAGCTCAGGGGAAGGGGGCAAGGCGGCTTGAGCTGGGCATGTGGCGGGTCGATGGCGAGGTGATCGTGCGGCGCCTCGAACTCGCTGCCGCGACACGCGATCCCCAACACATCACCCGCCTGTTCGGGGAAAAAATTGAAGGGGTAGAGGCCGGCTTCGGGATCGAAACCGTGCGCCTGCGCGCTTCCTGGGCGGAACCATTGGCCGCCAGTCAAGCCGATGTCGAAGAGGCCGCCGCGCGCCATGGCACATCGCTTTCGGCCTGCGTTGACCGGCTTACCGTGCGCCTTGGCCCGAATGCGGTGCGCCGCCCTGTGCCCCGCGCCAGCCATCTGCCTGAACGCGCACAAAGCTGGCAGCCCGCGCTCGCCCCTGTCCCTATGCTGCGCACACCCAGCTTCTCTCGCAAGAGGCCGCTCAAGCTGCTCGACCGGCCAGAGACAATCGCTGTCCTTTACGCTTCTCCCGATGGCTACCCCCAGCGTTTCCGTTGGCGCGGCCAAGTGCATGAGGTGGCGCGCGTCGAGGGGCCTGAGCGGATTGCGCCTGAATGGTGGCGCGAGCGTTCAACCACGCGGCTGCGTGATTATTATGCCATCGAGGACGCGCATGGAGCGCGCTACTGGATATATCGCTCCGGCATTCTGGGTGACGGCCGCGGGGGCACACCGCAATGGTATCTCCACGCAATTGCGACATGAATGCGTAAAGAAATTAAGGATAGAATTTAGGAAATTCTTACAGTCTTTTACGTAATGGTCGGACACACCGACTTTAGCGACACCACGGAGACGGCGCGCATGGCGAGTTTGCCGCAGAACAATAACCCAAGAGCGTCTCAACGGCGCCCCTTGCACTTGTTGATCAAGGGCCGCGTTCAATCACGCTCGATCTATGCCAAACTCATTGATATTTCAGAGGGCGGCTGCAAGATTTGTGCAACCGAAGGCTTCGCCAATCTGTGCGACAGGGTGACCATCCGTGTGAACGGGATCAACACCCCACTGGGTAAGGTCGCCTGGGTCGAGGGCAAGATGGCAGGCGTGACATTCGAAAGCCCGATGCACGTCGCCGTGCTCGATCACCTGTGCGCGAATGTTTACGAGGCAACCGATCATCAAAGGCAACGCATGCACCAGATGTAATCACTGGCGTGTGATTACATCTGACCGGCATTGCCATCATCCAGACACGAAAAAAGGGGCCGGGAGGAACATCCGGCCCCTTTCGTTTTCACAGCAACAAGGCTGTGGGTCAGGAAGCTTAATTGTCGGGACTGTAAGGGATGGTCGACTTGTGCACGGCCATCTTCAGATCACCTTCTGCATCCCGAATATAGCCGATTGTATATTCCACCTTCACCTCGTCACCGCCATTGGCCGGGGTGAAGTAGTAGTTGCCCATCGCAACGGCCATGTTGCAGATGTTGTTGGTGATGCCGGCATTCTGCCAACGCACCGATGACCATGGGGTGATCGCAAACCCCTTGTCTTCAGGATAAGATTCGTTTCCGCCCACGAAGTAGGAGAGTGCGCCATCAAAGGATGGTCGGAATTGCTCGATCGAGGCAAGCGTTGGTTTGAACAACACAAGGCTTTCATCATAGGCGTAGAATGTATCGATGTGGTCAATCGCGGCCTGGCGATAATCGCCGCCCGATGAATAGACTTCACCGATCTTGATAATGCCATCGCCCCACGCGGCCTGCGCGGCGATCACTTCCTTTTCCGTGATGCATTGCAGCTGCGCCTCGGTTGGACCGGTCGGTTCGCCTGCACCAATCGGAGTATCGCCGTTGGTCTGTGCAGCGGCGGCGGTGGCAAGGATGGCGGTCGCTGCGGCTGAAGCTGTCAGAGTGAGCTTTGCACGGTTGAATACGGTGTTCTTCATTTTAGTCTCCTTGGAGGGGATCGTCCCCGGAATGTCTGGCCCTGAGATAGGGAGATCAGGAGGATCGCGAAATTCCCCGGCGGGCCTAAGTCGAAGTGTGTAGGCCGCTTGGCCTATGCCCGTTTTGGCGGTCTTGAGGGGAGGGTTGCACAGTTTGCATTTGTAGGAATGGGACAAAGAACATATATAGAACATATGATTCAGAGATCACCTCAAAAGTCCTTGCGCGAACGGTTGGAAATCCTCGCCGATGCGGCGAAATATGATGCGTCCTGCGCCTCGTCGGGCACGGCGAAGAAAAACTCGCTTGGCGGAAAAGGCGTAGGCTCGACCGAGGGGATGGGCATCTGCCATGCCTATGCACCCGACGGCCGGTGCATCTCGCTTTTGAAGGTGTTGCTGACCAATCACTGTATCTTCGATTGCCATTACTGTGTGAACCGCAAGAGCTCGAATACGCCGCGCGCAAAGTTCACGCCGCAGGAGGTCGCCGACCTCACGATCAATTTTTACAAGCGCAATTATATCGAGGGGCTGTTTCTCTCCTCTGGTATCATCAAAAGCTCCAACCACACGATGGAGCAGTTGATGGAGACCGCCCGGATCTTGCGCGAGGAATATGATTTTCGCGGCTACATCCATTTGAAAACCATTCCCGAGGCAGACCCTGAACTGATCGAGCAGGCGGGGATGTATGCCGACCGGGTGTCGATCAATGTGGAATTGCTGACCAGAGCCGGTCTGACGAAGCTTGCGCCTGACAAGAACGAGGCCGAGATTGAGGGGGCCTTGGCGAAGACCAAGAGCCGCATCATTCAGGCCAAGGACGAAAGAAAGCGCTTCCGCTATGCGCCGCGCTTTGCACCTGCGGGGCAATCGACGCAGATGATCGTGGGCGCGGATGATGCCAATGACGCCGCGATCGTGAGCCGGGCCAGCAATCTTTACGGCAATTTTGGCCTTCGCCGTGTTTACTACAGTGCCTTTTCACCGATCCCCGATGCGAGTGCGGTTCTGCCGTTGAAACGCCCGCCCTTGATGCGCGAACACCGGCTGTATCAGTCCGACTGGCTGATCCGGTTCTACGGCTTTGACGCGAATGATGTGGCCGATGCGACGGAAAAGGACGGCAATCTCCCGCTCGATATCGATCCCAAGCTTGCCTGGGCGCTGAAGTTCAGGGGGCAGTTTCCGGTTGATGTGAACCGTGCCTCCAAGGAACAATTGCTGCGCGTGCCGGGGCTGGGGACGACTGCGGTGGGACGTATCCTGAAGGCGCGGCGCTATCGGCGGTTGCGCTTGGAGGATGTGGGCAGGCTCACCCAGTCCATCGCCAAGGTGCGCCCCTTTCTGGTGGCGGCAGACTGGCGGCCAACGCGGTTGACCGACCGGGCGGATTTGCGCTCGATGCTCGCGCCCAAGCAAGAACAGCTGGAGCTGTTTTGATGACCGCCCTCCAGCACGTCTCCCTTGGCGCGCATTATGTCGTCCACCTGCCGCGCCCCGATGACTTCGCCTTTTGGCGCGAGCGCGCGCGGCAACTCATCCAATGCGATGTGCCCCCGGACCGGGTGAGCTGGGTTGAGCCGGGCGGGACGGGCGATCTGTTTGCTTTCGAGGGCCCCTCACGCGGTGAGAAACGCCTGCCTGTGCCCGGCGCTGACGCGGGCGAGGTTCGCGCCTCGAAACGCTTCATGCGCTTGGCCCGCAATGCCTCGGTCCACTCGGACCCAGAGCGTTTCAGCCTTCTTTACCGCGTCCTCTGGCGGCTCCAATCGAAGCCCGGCATGATGCAGGACAGCGCTGATACGGACGTGCGCCGCATCGAGGAACTCGACAAGGAAGTGCGCCGCGACGCGCACAAGATGCACGCTTTCGTGCGTTTCCGCGAGGTGGAGAGCGAGGAGGGCGAGCACTACGTCGCGTGGTTTGAGCCCGACCATCATATCGTGCGCCGCGAGGCTGGCTTTTTCATGCGCCGCTTTGCCAATATGAACTGGTCGATCCTGACGCCGCGCGGCTCAATCCATTGGGACGGGGAGGTTATGCGCGAAGGTCCTCCAGCGCGGCGCGAAGATGCGCCAGCGGGCGATCCGGTCGAGACGCTGTGGAAGTCCTATTACGCTTCGACCTTCAATCCGGCGCGGTTGAAAGTCGGCGCGATGCTTTCGGAAATGCCCAAGAAATACTGGAAGAATATGCCCGAGGCCGAGCTTATTCCGGAGCTTATCGCCGGGGCGCAGGCGCGCGAGGCGGGCATGGTGGCAGCGGGCGAGCGGCAGGTTCGCAAAATGCCTTCGAGCCTGGAGGCGATCGCTGAAGGGATCAGCACCTGCCGCGATTGTCCGATAGCCGAATGCGGCACCCGCGCGGTGATGGGCGAGGGCGCGCCCGGCACTCCTTTGATGATCGTGGGCGAGCAGCCAGGGGATCAGGAAGATCGCGAAGGCAGGCCCTTTGTGGGACCTGCGGGGCAATTGCTTGATGTCTATCTCGATAAAGCCGAGATTGACCGCAAGAGCGCCTACGTCACCAATGCGGTCAAGCACTTCAAGTTTGTGAGCCGCGGCAAGCGCCGCATCCACCAGACCCCGCAGGCCAAGGAAATCGACACTTGCCGCTGGTGGCTCGAAGCCGAGCGCAAGGTCGTGCAACCCCGCGTGGTTCTGGCCCTTGGCGCAAGCGCTGCAAGAGCAATGCTTGGCCGCACGGTGAGCCTTGCAAAAGAGCGCGGGCGACCCGCCACGTTGGAGGATGGCAGCGAACTCTGGATAACCGCGCACCCTTCCTATCTTCTTCGGCTCGATGGCGAGGCGAGGGCGGCGCAGGAAGAGCTTTTCGCGCGCGATCTCGCGGCGGTGCGAGGACGCCTCCTAGAGTTGGCAGGATGAGATGCCCGAGGCCCCGCTCACCCCTGACAAACGCACGCTGGTGGTCGATCCTGACGCAATCGAGCCGCCATCACTCGCGCCCTTCGTAGAACTGGGGCTGGTCAGCTGTTTCAGCTTCCTTCGCGGTGCGTCCGATGCGGTCGACCTTGCCATGACCGCGCGCAGCCAAGGCTATGACGCGCTGGGCATCGCCGATGTGAACAGCTTTGCCGGCGTGGTGCGGCTTCACACCGAGGCAAAGACCCTCAAGCTGCGGCCCGTAATCGGCACCCGCATCGAAACGGTCGAGGGGCTGGCCTTCCTCGCTTATCCCAGAGACCGCAAAGCCTATGGCCGCCTCTCGCGCCTCATCAGCCAGGGACGGATGCAGACACTGGATGGTGAGTGGCAGGAAAAAGGCGTATGCGAGATCAGCCTTGCAATGCTGGCGGAGCATTCGGAGGGCGTGCAACTGGTCCTGCTCCCGCCGGATGATCTGAGCGCGCGGTTTACCATCGAGGTTGAGAGCAATGTCGTGCCGCTCAGGCCCGATGGGGAGTTGGCAGGGAATGTGTCGCTCTGCGCTCCTTTCCCCGAACTGCTCCCGCATCTCGCCCGGCAACTCGCGGGGCTCGGCCACCTCGCGGCAAGCTATCTCTACCGCGGGGATGACGTCGCTCGGATCGACGAACTCGACAGGTTGGCGAGCGACAACGGACTGACCCTGCTCGCCACCAACGACGTGCATTATCATGCACCCGCGCGCCGGCCCTTGCAGGACGTCATGACGGCGATTGCACACAAGACCACGGTGGCAGAGGCCGGACACCTGCTCCACGCCAATGCGGAGCGGCATCTGAAATCGCCCGAAACCATGCTCCGCCTGTTCGAGCGCTGGCCCCATGCAATTGAGGCGGCGCGCGAGGTAGCGGACAATTGCGACTTTTCCCTCGACGAAGTCGCCTACGAATACCCAGAGGAAATCCACCCCGACGGCATGTCGCCGCAGGAATTTCTTGAGGTCGAGACATGGGCCGGCGCTGAGCGGCGCTATCCGGAAGGCGTTCCACAAACCGTCCACGACACGCTCGAGCGCGAGCTTGCCCTGATCGCCAAGCTCGACCTTGCGCGCTACTTTCTCACCATCAAGGATATCGTCGATTTCGCCCGAAGCGTCGATCCGCCGATCCTGTGTCAGGGGAGGGGTTCTGCTGCTAACTCCGCTGTGTGTTATTGCCTCGAAATCACCAGCGTTGACCCGGCCAAGCACCAGCTGCTCTTCGACCGTTTCATCTCCGAAGAGCGCAAAGAACCGCCCGATATCGACGTCGATTTCGAGCATGAGCGGCGCGAAGAGGTGATCCAGTATATCTACAAGAAATACGGGCGCGCACGCGCCGGGCTGACGGCAACGGTCATCCACTATCGCCCGCGCATGGCAATCCGCGAAGTGGGTAAGGCAATGGGGCTTTCCGAGGACGTGACTTCGCGCCTTGCCAAGAGCGTGTGGGGCTCATGGGGCCGCGAGATCAGTGAGAAACACGCGGACGAAAGCGGTCTGGATGTGACCGATCCTCATCTTAGACGCGTGCTGGCGCTGACCGAGCAGATGATCGGTATGCCGCGCCACCTTTCGCAGCATGTGGGCGGGTTTATCCTCACCGACGGGCCGCTCACCGAGACTGTGCCGATTGGCAATGGTGCCATGCCGGACCGCTCCTTCATCGAGTGGGATAAGGACGATATCGAGGCGCTGGGTATCCTCAAGGTCGATGTGCTGGCGCTCGGCATGCTCACCTGCATCAAGAAATGCCTCGACCTGCTCGAAGCGCACCACGATCGCACTCTGACCCTTGCCACCGTCCCGCGTGAGGATCCCGAAACCTATGCCATGCTGCGCAAAGGGGATTCGCTCGGCGTGTTTCAGGTCGAGAGCCGCGCGCAGATGAATATGCTCCCGCGTCTTCGCCCGCGCGAGTTTTACGACCTCGTGATTCAGGTGGCGATTGTGCGCCCGGGGCCGATCCAGGGCGATATGGTGCACCCCTATCTCAAACGCCGGCGCGGCGCAGAAGAGGTGGTGATCCCCAAGCCTTCGCCAGCACATGGTCCACCCGACGAGCTTTCCAGCATCTTGGAGCGCACCCTGGGTGTGCCGATCTTTCAGGAGCAGGCGATGAAGATCGCTCTGGATGCCGCCAAATTTTCCAGCCTCGAAGCCAACCGATTGCGCAAGGCGATGGCGACCTTCCGTTCGCGCGGGATGGTCGATGAACTGCAGGACATGATGGTCGGGCGCATGGTGAAGCGCGGCTATGATCCAGAGTTTGCCGAGCGGTGCTTCAACCAGATCAGGGGCTTTGGCGAATACGGCTTTCCCGAAAGCCACGCGGCGAGCTTCGCGCATCTGGTGTATGTTTCAAGCTGGCTCAAATGCCATTTCCCGGCGGCGTTTGCGGCGGCGCTTTTGAACTCTCAGCCGATGGGTTTCTATGCGCCGGCACAGATTGTGCGCGATGCAAGGGAACACGGCGTCGAGGTGCTTCCCGCCGATGTGAACCGGTCACAATGGGATTGTACGCTGGAGGAAATCCGTCACCCCGGCGAAGGGCAGAATGATGACCAGGGAAGGCAAGATCGCCACATCGCCCTGCGCTTGGGCCTTCGCCAGATCGACGGCCTCCACGAACACGTCACTGCGCAGCTTGTCGCCGAGCGCGCGGAGAACGGGCCTTACCGCGATGTCGCAGAGCTGCGCGAGCGTGCCGGGCTCTCCCCGCCGCATATCGAGCGGCTTGCGAGCGCAGACGCCTTTACCTCGCTAAACCTGCCGCGGCGCCAAGCCCTATGGGATGCGCGCAGCCTTATTGCAGGGCCTGATCTCCCGCTGTTCCGGGCAGCGGACGAGCGTGACGAGGGGGCGGAGAAATCGCCCACCAAGCTGCCCACCATGCCGCTCTCCGAAGAGGTGGTGAACGATTATCAGACCACGCGTTTGAGCCTCAAGGCACACCCGATGGCTTTCCTGCGCCCGCGCCTTGCCGAGCGTGGATTTGTGCGCGCCTGTGACCTCAGAAACCGCAAGTTTCGCTCCATGGTGCAGGTTGCAGGCGTCGTTCTCATCCGTCAGCGGCCGGGCAGCGCCAAGGGCGTGTGCTTTATCACGCTGGAGGATGAAACGGGGGTTGTGAACCTTGTCGTGTGGCCTGATCTCAAGGAGAAACAGCGCCAAGTGGTCATGGGCGCGCGGTTGATGGAGGTGCGGGGGCGCGTCGAATATGACGATGAGGTTATCCACGTCATCGCGCACCATATGACCGATGCAAGCGATGCGCTCTATTCGTTGTCCGACGATATGCTCAACGCGCCGCTCGCCCGTGCAGATCATGTGAATACGCCGCTGCAATCCCATTCTCAGGCACGCAAGGTTCACGAAACAGACGAAGTCGTGCGCCCCCGTGACATGATTGACCAGTTGCCGCCAGCAAATGGAACGGCACATGGAACGTCAGGCGGCCACCCGCGTAACCATAGGATAATACCCAAGTCGCGCGATTTTCATTAAGGACCCAGAATGCCAAAGAAAAAGACAAGCACGGGCTTGCGCGTGGTGCGCCGAATTCTTGTCCTTGGTCTTTTGGTCGCGGTGGGTCTGGCTGGATGGAACTGGCTTGAGGACCATCCACAGCATAACCCGTGGGCTCCGCTCGACCTGCGCGATCCAATTGGCGTTGCGACCGCGACAAAACTCGTTGCCCTTCGCGATGACATTGCGCAGTGCCGCGCGGCGCTGGAGCGGAGCGATGTAGCCTACACCGCTCTACCGCAAACAGGGGAGGGGGCATGTGCGCGCCCTGACCGAACCCGCCTAACTGAATTTCCGCTCAGCCCCAGCAACCCTGCAACCACTTGCCCGGTGGCAGCGGCAATGGAGCTATGGCTCAATCAAAGCGTCGAACCTGCTGCGCGCGAGATTTTTGGGAGCGGTGTCGCACGCTTCGAGCATCTTGGCGTCTATAATTGCCGCCGGATACGCGGATCCTCCGACAATTGGAGCCAGCATGCGACCGGCAATGCGATTGATATCAGCGCAATCGTGCTTGAGGATGGGCGCCGGATCAGCCTGATTGCCGATTGGGAGGGCGAGGGTGGCGACGCACAGTTCCTGCGCCAGATCCGCGATGGTGCCTGCGGCGTGTTCGCAGTCGTCCTGTCACCGGACTACAACGCCGCGCACGCCGATCATTTTCACTTCGACCAGGGCGGCAATGTGATGGGCGTTTGCCGCTAGGCCTTCTGTCTAGATCGACTCGAGCGCATATCCGGCCGAACGCACGGTGCGTATCGGGTCTTTGACCCCTTCGATTTCGATTGCCTTGCGCAGCCGGCGGATGTGCACATCGACGGTGCGAAGTTCGATATCAGACGCGGTGCCCCATACTCCGTCGAGCAGTTGCCCGCGGCTGAAAACGCGACCCGGACTTTCCATAAAGAATTTCAGAAGGCGATATTCGGTTGGCCCCAATTGGAGGGTTTGACCGCGCCGCTGGACTTTGTGGGCGACCGGATCGAGCTTGATATCGCCAACCTCGATAGTTTCGCCAGCAAGGGCAGGGCGAATGCGGCGCATCACCGCGGCCACACGCGCCAACAATTCGCGCGGCGAAAACGGCTTGGTGAGGTAATCGTCTGCGCCCATTTCCAGACCACGGACCCGGTCATCCTCGGCCTCGCGCGCGGTCAGCATGATGATCGGCACATGAGCGGTCTGCTTGTCCCGGCGCAATTGGCGGCACACCTCAATCCCGCTGGTCCCTTCAATCATCCAGTCGAGGATGATGAGATCGGGCACATCTTCGCGTGCAAGCATGAGCGCATCATCACCATCCTTGGTGCATCGCACGGTGTAGCCTTCATTTTGAAAGCGGTATTCGAGAAGCTCGGAAAGGGCGGGATCATCTTCGACAAGAAGCAGTTTGGCCGCATGCATAGCGAGCGTCTCCTAAATTAAGGCCCCGCGCCGTTCAGGCATTGCCGGGCCGCCTTCCAGAGCCAATGTGTCAGTAACGCTACGGTTTTATGAAACCGAGCCCGCAAACTTATCCACCGGGCAACGCGATCTCTAGCGGTCATCCTCGGGCGGATAGACGCCGGTTGCAGCAAAGTGGACCATCTCGGCCACATTGGTGGCATGGTCGCCGATCCGCTCAAGATTGCGAGCGACAAAGAGCAATTGCGCAGCGCTCGAAATGGTCGCAGGATTTTCGACCATATAACTCACAAGATTGCGGAAAATGCTGTTGTAAAAAGCATCAACCTTGCTGTCGGTGGCGATCACTTCGCGCGCCAGTTCCGGGTCGCGCGCTGCGTAAGCGGTGAGCACATCGTGGACCATTTCGGCAGCGACTTCGCCCATTGCAGGCAGAAGGGTCAGCGGCTCGAAACGGTCTTTTGCTTCAAGTTCACCGACACGCTTTGCGATGTTCTTGGAATAGTCGCCGATGCGTTCAACCACGCCGGCGATTTTGAGCGCTGCGATAACTTCACGAAGGTCATCGGCCATTGGCGCACGAAGAGCAATGACCCGGATCGCAAGCTTGTCCACCTGCATCTCGAGCTCATCGAGCTTCTTGTCGCCCTTAACGACCTTCTTTGCGCGCTCGACATCGCCTGTCACCAGTGCAGCAAGCGATTCTTCGATCGCGACTTCTGCAAGCCCGCCCATCTCACCAATGAGCCCGCGCAGTCGTGTGATGTCCTCGTCGAACGCTTTTACTGTATGCTCATTCATTAGCCATACCGTCCTGTGATGTAGTCCTTGGTACGCTGTTCGATAGGATTGGTGAAGATGTCGTTCGTGCGGCCATACTCCACAATCTCGCCCAAGTGAAAGAACGCGGTCCGGTCAGAAACGCGCGCTGCCTGTTGCATGGAGTGTGTGACGATCACGATCGCATAGCGGCCAGAGAGTTCGGCGATCAGTTCCTCAATCCGGGCCGTCGCAATCGGATCAAGTGCAGAACAAGGCTCGTCCATAAGGATCACTTCGGGATCGACCGCAATTGCACGAGCGATGCACAGGCGCTGCTGCTGACCGCCGGAGAGCGCTGTGCCCGGATCGCCCAAGCGGTCCTTCACCTCATCCCAGAGGCCCGCGCGGCGCAGCGAGTTCTCGACGATTTCATCAAGATCGCTCTTTTGTTCAAAGATGCCGTGAATGCGCGGGCCATAGGCGATGTTGTCATAAATCGACTTGGGAAAGGGGTTCGGCTTCTGAAAGACCATCCCCACACGTGCGCGCAATTGCACAACGTCCATGCTCGATGCGTAGATGTCTTCGCCATCAAGCTCGATCGTGCCAGTGACACGGGCCGACGCGATGGTGTCGTTCATCCGGTTAAGCGCGCGCAAAAAGGTTGATTTGCCGCAGCCTGACGGGCCGATAAACGCGGTCACATATTTGGCAGGAATGCCAATCGTGACGTCCTTGATCGCCTGTTTCTCGCCGTAATAGACCGAGACGCCCTCGGCGTGCATCTTCGACGTGACTTCTTCGATGTTGGGATGGACTACGGTCACCAGCTTTTCTCGAATTTGTTGCGCAGATAAATGGCAAGACCATTCATCAGCAGAAGGACAATCAACAGGACGATGATAGCCGCACTTGTCCGCTCGACAAAGCCGCGGTCGATTTCATCAGACCAAAGGAAGATCTGCACCGGCAAAACAGTCGCTGCAGATGTGAACCCCTCGGGCGGGGTTGCCACAAATGCGCGAAGGCCAATGAGGATGAGCGGCGCTGTTTCGCCCAGCGCGCGTGCCATCCCGATAATGGTGCCGGTCAGCATTCCGGGCATGGCCAGCGGAAGCACGTGGTGGAATACCACTTGAACGGGTGATGCGCCCACCGCCAATGCACCGTCGCGAATGGATGGAGGGACTGCCTTGATCGCATTGCGGCCCGAAATCACGATGACCGGCATCGTCATCAACGCAAGGGTGACACCGGCGATAATCGGCGTGGACCGAAGGTTCGGAAACAGCGTCATCAGGAAGAACAGGCCAAGCAGACCAAAGATGATCGAAGGAACAGCCGCCAAATTGTTGATCGAGACTTCGAGAAAGTCAGTCCAACGGTTCTTCGGCGCGTATTCTTCGAGGTAGAGCGCGGCCATAATGCCGATCGGGAAGGCCAGCACAAAGGTCACCAGCATGGTGAGAACAGAGCCCTTGAGCGCGCCCCATATCCCGGCCAGTTGCGGATCGGTTGCATCCGAGCGTTCAAGAAATCCAATGTCGAAGTTCTTTGACAACAGCTCCTGATCCGTCAGGCTACTCGCGAGCGATTGCATCTCGTCAGTGCCTTCGCCGGAATAGCCCGCTGAAATGTCGGCAGAGGCAGGGAGCCATAGCGTTTCGTTGCGCGTCAGGATCGAAGGATCCGCATGGATCATGCTCGCCACTTCGCGCCATGCTTCGCTGTTCAACTGGTCTGCGCCCTCAACTCCAAGGCTGTTTTGCGCAGCACCATAAATGACCGAGCGGAGCCCTTGGTTGTCGAGTGAACGCATGGTTTCCGGCGCCGTTGCGCCGGCTTCTGGTGGTTGCAAGCCGCTTTGGACAAAGTCGATCTCAACCGCCAGTTCGACACGCTGAAATCCGCCGATGCCGTTCATCAGCATGTTGCCAAGCAGCAAGATCAGCACAACAACCGAGAACGAAATGGCAGCCAGCCCAAGCGCCTTGAAGCGCCGTTCCTGGGCATAACGCTGCTTCATGCGTTTCTCGAAACGCTCTGTTCGGGCAGCAGCGAGAGGGGCCTCGCCAGAGGTGGGGGTGATAGCCTCACTCATAAGCTTCGCGGTACCTTTTGACGACGCTCAAAGCGATAAAGTTCAGGGCCAGAGTGACCAGAAAGAGGATGAAACCAAGCGCAAAGGCGCTCAATGTTGCAGGGTGGTCGAAGCTGCCTTCGCCGGTAAGCATTGCAACAATTTGAACCGTAACAGTGGTCATGGAGTCCAGAGGGTTGGCGGATAGATTGGCGGCGGTCGATGCTGCCATCACCACGATCATAGTTTCACCAATCGCGCGGCTGACCGCGAGCATTACGCCACCGACGATACCGGGAAGGGCCGCTGGCACGAGCACTTTCTTGATGGTTTCTGATGTCGTTGCACCCATAGCCAGGCTGCCATCGCGCATTGCTTGGGGAACTGCTGCGATGCTGTCATCGGCCATGGATGAAACGAACGGAATGATCATCACGCCCATGACAAGTCCAGCAGCGAGCGCGCTTTCGGACGAGGCATTGGCAATGCCGACCGCAATCGCCGCATCGCGGATAAGCGGGGCAACTGTAAGCGCGGCGAAATAGCCGTAAACAACCGTCGGCACACCGGCGAGCACTTCAAGCGCAGGCTTCGCGAATGCGCGAAAACGCGGGTGGGCGTATTGCGTGAGGTAGATCGCACTCATCATGCCGAGCGGGATGGCCACGATCATGGCGATAATCGCACCGATCAGAATCGTGCCCCAGAAAAGTGGAATTGCGCCGTAACGGGTGGGGTCCGGATTGTCCGGGTTCGCCATCGGATCGGGCGACCAGAATGTTCCGAAGAGGAAATCGATGGGCGACACCATTTCGAAGAAACGGAAGGTTTCAAAGATAAGGCTCGCCAGAATGCCGAAGGTGCAGAACACCGCGACAAGCGATGCTAGGATAAGCAGCGCCATGATGACCCGCTCAACGCGTGTGCGCGCGCCGAAGTCAGGCTTGATCCGGAGAAAACTGTAAGCGCCCGCCGCACCCGCGATGATTAAGGTGAGAGCAATGCCAATCCAGCGGTATTGCGTGATTGCATCGCTGAACGGTGCAACCATGGGCAATGCATCGGGATTGGTTGTCGAAGCGGTCACGCCAGTTGCCACCGCGCGGGCTTCGCGTAATGCTTCAAGCCTTGCGCTATCCATCGCGGGAAGACCATCGGCAGCGGGGCTGCCCAGAACGGATTGGAGCACAAGGCCCGGCGAAATCGCGTTCCAAATCAACACAAAGAGGATGGTTGGTACGAAGACCCAAAGGCCTACGTACCAACCGTGATAGTTGGGAAGACTGGAAAGCCGGCCGCCCGCCTCAGCGCGAAGCGTCCACGCGCGGCTCCTCGCCGCTAACCATCCGGCGAGGGCAAGGCCCAAGACCAAGAGAAACGAAGCAGCCAGCGTTCTATCCTAACTTCGAAAAGTGCCTTACTTCAGTTCCGACCCGTCGAGGGTCGTGTACTCGGTTGCGGCTGTGAGATTCGCAGCCATGACGTCGTCTGGCGACGCCACTAGTCCAATCGAAGCCAGAGGGCCACCGCGTTCCCACATTTTTGTCCATTCGGTGAGATATTCGGCAAGGCCGTTCACTTCGCCGATGTGGGCTTTCTTGACATAGACATAGAGCGGGCGCGCGCCCGGATAGTCAAAGCTCGAGATATTCTCGTAAGTTGGATCAACGCCGTTCATGGGAAGGCCTTGAACCTTGTCCGCGTTTTCCTCGAGATAGGAGTACCCGAATACGCCGACCGCATTCTCATTGCCCTCGATCTTCTGAACGATGAGATTGTCCTGCTCACCCTGATCGACATAAAGACCATCGGCGCGCACTTCGGTGCAGACCTGGTCGTATTTGTCTTCATCTTCTTCCTTGAGCGCTTCCATCTCAGGGTTCGATTCGCAGCCGACTTCAAGGATCAGCTCTTTAAGAGCATCACGCGTGCCCGAAGTGGTAGGCGGACCGTAAACGAGGATCGGGAGGTCTGGGAGCGAAGGATCAACATCGGCCCAGGTCTGCGTCGTTTGCTCGCCGCCATAAGGAGCAGCGGCCAGAGCTTCGTAAACGATCTTTGGCGTGAGGTTCAGTTCAATGCCACCTTGCGCAGATGCAAACGCGATCCCGTCGAGGCCGACCTGCATTTCGATCACGTCAGCAACGCCGTTTTCTTGGCAATCGGCGAATTCCGATGCTTTCATGCGGCGCGATGCGTTGGTGGCCGAAGGCGTGTCGAGGCCGACGCCGGAACAAAACAGCTTCATACCGCCGCCGGTGCCAGTCGATTCAATAACCACCGCAGGCAGCTCAGGGTTGGAACGCGCAAGCGATTCCGAGACCGCCTTCGCGAATGGGAAGACAGTGGATGAGCCGACCGAGCGGATGGTTTCGCGGCTTTCGACTTCGCCAAGTTCGTCACCACACGCGGCAAGCGCAAGTGTCGATGCGGCGAGAAGAATGGCTGATTTGCCGAGTTTCATTGTATTTGCTCCTTAAGCAGTTGGAGAAGTCCAATAGGGATTGATGTTTCAGCTTCGCGACAGGCTGATCACAAATTTTCAACAAACGTGACAAAATGTGACCGGCCTGTTTCGTTTAAAAGTCAACTTGCGCGCGCGCGCCGAACACGTGCACGGCGTATGACGTGTCGCCGCTCTCTGTCGGGAAGGCTGCGTCGTCATATTTCAGCAGGCCATAATTGAACAAAATCCGGGTGTAGTCGGTGAAGGTCCAGATGAGCGAGGCTTGCAGGCTGTCCTGCGTCCCGCCGATGATGCCTTCTGAGTTCATATCGAGGTGGTCATAGCGCAGGTTGACCTGAACCGCACCCGAGCCGCCTTCACCCACTGGCTTGTTCGGCTTCACCCGGTTGAATTCGCCAATCTTGTACCCACGGCTATCGCCTTCGGTAAGGAAATATCCTGCCTCGATCGAGCCCCCGAAGAAGCTTGGGCTTGCAAGCGCGCCCGGGCGGTTGACGCTCTGGCGGAAACCTTCGACGGCTACGTGGAAGGGGCCGGCAATCGCCGCTGCTTCAAGGCCCAACCCAAGCTCGCTGGTCGCGGAAAAACGGTCGGTGTTGATGAAGCGGTTGTCGGTCCAGTGCACCAGTGGCCGCTGGCGATAGCGCACTTCGCTGCCTTCACCGAGCTTGTTGTAGTGCACAGATCCCCCGAAGTGCAGCTGCGTTGAGCCTGATTTCGGGGCGAAGACAATCCGGCTGTCGAAGCTTGTGTTGTCATTGGGCAGGTCTTCGCTGTTATCGCTAAAGACGCCGCCCTGGATCATGAATTCGTTCGTTTTGTAAATTGCGGCCACACCGACGCGGCGTTCAAACGGCAGCACATCGGTCCATGCCGAACGCTCAAGGAATGACGTATGGAGGCTGCTGGAAATTTCTTCGAGGCCCCAGAACGGGTTGAACTGGCCTGCCTGAAGGGTCAGCTCGCCGTCTGTGTAGGACACGATTGCATCGGTGAGAGCCACCTGGTTCTCGGCAAAATCGGCTTCGATCTTATAGCCAAAACCGCCGGGGATCTTGCCCGATGCACCAAGTCGAATGCGGCGCGCTTCTGCGTCGAAGCCGCTGTCGGCACCGGTCGAGCCGGGCGCACTGACATAGCCAAAATCGATGTTTGCGCGGCCACGTGGCTTGAATGTGAAGCCGCGGTCATCTTTGACTTCAGGTGACGCCTTGAGCGTTACCTGCGGGGTGCTGGCTGCAGCCAGTGTGGCTTCCTGAGCCGTGGCGGCTGCGGTTTTCGCAACATCTTGCGCGGCGGTTGCCGTGTTCTGCGCGGTTTGAGCGGCTGTCGCATTATCTGCGATGCTGCTTTCCAGCTGTTCGATACGCGCCGAAAGGCGTGCCAGTTCTGCACGCAGAGCCTCAATCTCAGCTTGGCTCGTGTTTGCATCCTGCGCGAGCGCCTGACCAGAGGTCGAAGCGCAGAATGCTGCGACGAGAATCGCAACGCGGGTTGGCTTTGTCATTGTAATTATTCCTCCGCACCACCGGAGCATCCGGCGGGTCCGGCGGCGCCAATATGACCACAATGTGACGCAAGAGTGACCGGAGTATTACAGTTTGGTAACAGCTGGGGAAAACAACTCAAGTGGCTCAGTATGGCAAAATGCGACGCGGCATTCGCTTTTTGTCAATTTGTCGATGGAGAAGCGGGCGCGGCATCCGCACTCTCACCCTCGGTGTCGACTTCAGGGAGCCGAACGATAACACGCGTTCCAACGCCCTCGGTGCTCTGAATATCTAGTCTTCCGCGATGGCGTTCGACAATGTGTTTGACAATGGCGAGGCCAAGTCCGGTGCCGCCCGATGCGCGGCTGCGGCTTGGGTCGGTGCGATAGAAGCGCCGGGTGAGGTGGGGGACGTGTTCCGAAGGAATGCCGTCGCCTGTATCGCTGACCGTTATACGAGCCTCGCCCGGTCGCGAATTGTCGAGACGCACACGCACGTAAGTGTCGTCATGCCCATATTTGAACGCATTATCGACGAGATTCCGGACGACTTGTTCAAGCTGCTGCTGATCGCCTTGGACGATAGGCTTCTCGGCCAACTCGAATTCGAGCCAGTCCATTCGCTCTGCCCCCGCCGCATCGCGCGCCGCGCGCTCGACCAGAGGGGCGAGTTCCAGGTTTTTCTCCGGCAAATCGTGTTTTTCAGCCTCGACCCGAGACAGGCTCATGAGGTCGCTGATGAGGTTTTGCATCCGCTTTGCCTCACGCTCGATTGTGCCGAGGAACCTTTGCGACATTGGTGTGTCGAAATTCTCGCCGCTCTCGCTCAACGTTTCGACATAACCGATGATGGAGGCAAGCGGTGTGCGAAGCTCGTGACTGGCATTGGCGACAAAGTCGGTATGAGCGCGGCTGACATCGGCCTCGGCGTTCTGGTTGATAAGCTCGATTACGGCGAGTTCTTCATCTATCACCTGCCGATTGATGCGCCACACATCCTGACGACGAACCAATCCGCGAACGAGGGCCTGGCCGCCTTTCTTCTTGCCAAGCAGCTTGATCGCTGCGGGCTGGCGAAAGACGACGCGCGCGTCCTGTCCGCCGATATGCGTGCCAAGAAGCTTTCGCGCAGAGCGGTTGGCAATCGCGATATTGCCCTTCTCGGTCACGAGCACAGGCGTCGATGAATTTTCGACGAGTTCGCGCATTGAACTCATGCTGAGGCGCTTGTTGCGTTTGGCGGTCTGGTTTTCCGGAGGGGTGCTGGTGACAAGGAACAGCGAGCCGATCCAGACGCCCAGAACTCCAAAAACCAGAACGAGATCAAGCCCAAGCAGCGCCATCACGCCGCTCGTCAAAACTGCGAGCCATATGCCCGTGACGGGAATCGTGCGGCGGCTGACCATGGATTCGCTCTAGCGCGCAAGGGGCCAAGGTCAATTGCGTAATGGCTTTGTCAAAAAGTGCGAAAGCCAAACAAAAAACGGCTCCCGAAGGAGCCGTTTGGGCCTGCTTGATGCAGGAGCAAGTTTGGTGACCCGTACGGGAATCGAACCCGTGTTTCAGCCGTGAAAGGGCCGCGTCCTAACCGCTAGACGAACGGGCCACGCTCGCTTGCGGAAGCGCGCATCTAGGGGGGCATGCAGATTGGGTCAAGCCCTCATTTCGCACATTCTGCGAAAAAGTTTGCGCCACCCTCGCAGCGCACCTGCTCAATCGGCAAAAGCTGCATCTTCCAAGTGGAGCTCGGCAGCAGGGCGGGGCCCCCAATCGTCGATCTTGACGCGCCCTGCGAGATGGAATCGGCGCTGCGCACTGCGATGCATCAGGGTTTGCGCCATTTCAGTATCGGCTGCCCTGAATGCGATCGCCTTGAAGCTTTTTCCATCCTGACCACTGGCGATCACGCGCAAATGGTCCTTGCCGACAATATCGGCCTTGATGATGCGCACAGGGCCAACCGCCACGCGAGGGGCAGGCCAGCCCACACCGTAGGGACCGGCTGCATCAAGTGTGTTCACCAGCTCTGGAGTAAGGCCGCCGGGAGAAAGCGAGAGGTCCAACTGCATCGATTGGCCTGCTCGTGCTGTTTCCACATCGCGTGAAAGCCTTGTGTCGAGAAATTCGCTGAAGGCGGAAAGCTTCGCCTCTTCTATCGTAAGCCCGGCGGCCATGGCGTGTCCGCCGCCAGCAACCAGCAATCCTTCCTCGCGCGCAGCAATGATTGCAGCGCCTAGATCGACGCCGCTGATCGAACGGCCGGAGCCTTTTCCTTCTTTCCCGTCCAGAGCGATGACAATCGAGGGCTTGCCGGTTTTCTCCTTGATGCGCCCGGCCACAATTCCGATGACGCCAGGGTGCCAGCCACTCGCCGAGAGCACCTGCACGGCCATATTGTGCTGTCCGTCAAGCTGCGCTTCGGCGGCTTCCTGCACGGCAGCCTCGATGGCTCGGCGTTCCTCGTTCAAGGCCGAAAGTTGCTCTGCAATCTCGCGCGCTTCTTCGGGATCGCTGGTGGTGAGGAGACGCACGCCAAGGGTCGATTCTCCGATGCGCCCGCCGGCATTGATGCGCGGGCCCAAGGCAAAGCCAAGATCGGAGGCAATCGGGGCGCGTTTCAACCGGCTTGCGTCCAGCAAAGCGGCCATGCCGATCCGGTCGCGGCGGCTGAGCACTTTCAGCCCTTGCGCAACGAACGCCCGGTTAAGCCCGTGGAGCGCCGCAACATCGGCAACCGTGCCGAGCGCAACAAGGTCGAGGAGCGCCATCAAATCGGGCTCTTTACGGTTCTCGAAGTACCCTTGCGCCCGCAAGGTGCGCACAAGCGCAATTGCGAGGAGAAACGCCACACCCACGGCCGCCAGATGGCCGTGTGAGGCCGCAAGGTCGCTTTCATCGAGGCGGTTCGGGTTAACGAGGGCAGCGGTCGGGGGCAAATCGGGCGAGCATTTGTGATGATCGACGACGATCACATCGACGCCCGCCTCGCGAGCCATGGTGAGCGCTTCGTGAGCCATCGCGCCGCAATCGACTGTCACGATCAGGCTGGAACCATCCTGTGCCAGTTTGACCAGAGCCTCCCCGCTGGGACCGTAACCTTCAAGCAGGCGGTCAGGTATGTAATAGCCCGCGTCCACCCCGAGCGAGCGAAGCAGGTCGATGAGCAAGGCCGCGCTGGTCGCGCCATCGACGTCATAGTCGCCATAAATCGTGATCTGTTCACCGCTCAGCACCGCTTTCGCGATCCGCTCAGCGGCAGCATCCATGTCGCGAAATTCGGACGGGTTGGGCAGGAACTCGCGCATGGTCGGGGCTGCGTGCTTGGCAATCTCCTCGCGCGCGACCCCGCGTGACACCAACAATTGCTCTGTAATGTCGGCGGCAAGTCCGTAAGTTTCTTCGCCGCAATCCATATTTCCGCCACGCCACAACCAGGCGCGCCCACCAAGCGATTGCGTTACGCCGAGAACATTCGAGAGAGAGCGAGTTGCCATGGCGTCCCAATTAGCCGATCACTGCGAGTTGCAACAGAGCCGAAGCATTGACAATCGACAGCCTGCTGGGCTTTTGCATGGCTATGGACGCACCGCGCACGCTTCTTATCGTCTGGCACAGCCGAACAGGTGCGAGCGAGCAGATGGCCAAAGCTGCCGCATCACACGAAAACGCACGTCTGATGAGAGCGCGAGAGGTCTGCTCCGATGACATCCTGTCCGCGTCAGCTTACCTTTTTGTTTGCCCCGAGAATCTCGCGTCAATGAGCGGCGAGATGAAGGAAATGTTCGACGCAAATTATTACCCCGTTCTCGGGCAAATCGAGGGCCGCGCCTATGCGACAATCATCGCAGCAGGATCAGATGGCAGTGGCGCACAAAAACAGATTGATCGAATTGCGACAGGCTGGAGGCTCAAACGCGTGGCAGATCCGATGATCGTCAATTTCGATGCCCAAGCGCCCGAAGAGATAATGGCCAAAAAGAATGTTGAGGCTGAATCCCTCAAAGAGTGCGGGGAATTGGGCCTTTCGATTTGCGAAGGTCTTGCACTTGGCGTGTTCTAAATAGCCGAAATCGGGGGAAACAATTGTGGTTTCGATAGTAATAGCGCGAAGGCGCGGCGCTTAAGCGTTTGCGTTTTTGCCACTGATCGACAATGGTGTGCTGGTGCAATGGGCTGCCCGCCATGAATAAAACCAGAGGGGGGTCTCGCGATAACTGATTTAAGTCTTCGAGCAGCCCAAGGGCTTTTTCTCCTGTTCAAGCGGGGACACAGACCTGACCGTCATGCGATCAGGGACTTCGCCACTTGCAAGGCAAACGCATCGATAAGCCATGATCCGCTCGACCAGGTTCCTTTACACCTTGCCAGCTCAGACGGAGAGAGCGTGGAGAAAGGCGAGGGCGCGCTTAAAGCCGATACGCTGAGCAAGACGGCTTGGCTTGAGCTGTTGCGCGATGGCATGTCCTTTGAGCTTTCCGGCCTTGCGCCTGGCGAGGGTCTTTCGCTTCCGCATGTCGAGTTTGTCTTTGATTTTTCGGCACCTCCCGAACCGTTTGACTATGAAGCTCTCTTGTTGGCTCCCGGCCATCACCTTGCAGGGGGCGAGCGCACGCTGCCTGTTGCAAGGGCGCTGCTAGGATTGGCGCGAGATCTGGTCGATCATTTCGCCGAACTCGAAGGGGTGATTTGGCCGCCGTCGGCGAGTGCGATTGGTGACCAGTTTTTCGAATCTGTGGTCACGGCATGGTTTGAAGGCGGACCCTTTCCCGCTCTTGGGCTTACAGCCTTTCGCGAGACCACCGATGGGGCACTACAGACAGAGGGCCTTAGCTTCTGGATCGATCAAGAGCTCCGGATCGAGCCACCGCTCTCGCTTGATAAAGTTTCTGCCACCAGAATTGGTGTCCGTTTAGTTAACCAGTTAGTATTGGTTGGCGGTATAGATGCCAGCGAGCGAGTGGTCGCTCCGGACGGCACCAGGCTTGTTTTGCGCACCTCTCGCAACGGGCAATTTGTAAGGGTCTGGCGAGAGTGACCGCCGACAGCGAGGGGTTAGTTGTCTGGGATCAGGGCGCCGGAAACGGCGCACGGGACATCAGGTGCACATTCGCAGGCGACAGTGCAGGGTACGCGGCCCCATTATGCTACCCGAACGAAAATTACATTCCAGTCAGTTAACCGACGCGGCTCCCCGCGCTACGATCCGGGGCTTCAACGGCACCATCTCCTGCCAAAACAGCTGCTTGGCAAACGATACTTTGGCCGCATGTTCAACAGCATCGGGCGGGTGAGGGTAGGCTTCGACGATTTTCGTTTCAACGGCCTCCTTCTGCCATCGACGGAGCAAGCGTCGATCCACACAGGCCTGCCGCTGCACCGCGGGCCTCACCCCGTTTACAACGAGCTCGTCATCGAGCGCGTTGGCTCAATCGAGAGCCGATGGGAGCAGGTGCAGCGCAAAGACCCTGACACTGCTCAACAAGAAGCGCTTGAGCGGATGCGGCTGTTGCAAAGAGCGCTTCGGCTGCGGCTTATCACCGAGAAGAAGGGCTTCGTCCTCAACCGCAAAGACCCGCTGGGCACCGGCTTCGATTTCTCCACGCTTGACGCAATGGCCGAGAAAATCTGGAGATCAACCTGACGAGCCAACTGGCCCGCGCTGCGATTATTCGGCGGCCTGCGCCAACTGTGTCCACGAACTGTAGTTCGATACGTCGAGCATGCGCGCGCGTGCTTCGTGATATTCGCGCTCGAACCGGGCGACCATGTCCTCGACAGTGCCAACCGATTTGACCGCGCCGATCCCCTGGCCAGAACCCCAGATGTCCTTCCAGGCCTTGGCTTTTGTATTGCCGCCAGAACCAAAGTTCATTTTCGACGGGTCACTTTCCGGCAGGTTGTCAGGATCGAGCCCAGCGTTCTCGACCGATGAACGCAAGTAGTTGCCGTGAACGCCGGTAAACAAGTTGGAATAGACGATGCCTTCAGCAGAACCATCGACGATGCCCTGCTTGTAACCCTGGTCTGCGTTGGCTTCTTCGGTGGCGATAAAGGCGCTTCCGCAATAGCCGAAGTCTGCGCCCACCGACTGCGCAGCCAGAATTGAGGCGCCATGACCGATCGAGCCTGAAAGCGCGACGAGCCCGTCAAACCACTCACGAATCTCGCGAACTAGCGCGAAGGGTGATTGCGTGCCAGCGTGGCCACCAGCACCAGCTGCCACCGGGATAAGGCCATCTGCGCCTTTCTCGATTGCCTTGTTGGCAAAGCGATTGTTGATGACATCATGCATGGTGATGCCACCCCAATTGCGCACCGCGTCAAAGATCTCCGTCCGCGCGCCAAGCGAGGTGATCACCATGGGCACCTGCCATTTCTCGCAGGTTTTCATGTCTTCCATGACCCGGTCATTCGATTTGTGAACGATCTGGTTGACGGCAAAAGGCGCAGCGGGCCGGTCGGGATTTTCGCGATTGTGCTTGGCCAGTTCCTCGGTGATCTGGTGCAGCCATTCATCAAGCAGGCTTTGCGGACGCGCATTCAGCGCTGGGAAGCTGCCCACGATCCCTGCCTTACATTGCGCGATCACAAGCTCTGGGCCCGACACGATAAACAAAGGCGAACCGATCAGCGGCAGGCGAAGGCGATCAAAAGGGGCGGGCAGGGACATGCAATTCTCTCCAAAATCGATTGTGCGCTGGCTTCGTTAGGTTGCAAAACGCAATCAGACAAGCGCTCTCAGGCAAGCATCGTCAGGCAAGCATCGTCAGGCAAGCAGGTCTTCCAATCCATAAAAGCGCGCCGCGTTCCCGGCATAAAGCGCGGTCTTTTCATCCTCGCTCGCGCCTTTGGTCAGGCGTTTGAAGGTGTTCCACAGCACACCATATCCTGCGCCCCAACGGTCGACCGGGTAATTGCTTTCGAACATCGCACGCTTCGGCCCAAAGGCCTCGATGCAGGTTTCGATGTAAGGTTTCCACATGGGCGCGAGCTGTTCCGAGCTCAGGCCAGCGGCGGGGCCCTCGTCAGGCAGGGCACAGAACGCCATCGCAAGCCCGCCCAATTTGACCTCGACATTTTCGCATTTGGCAAGCTCGTGAATGTCCGCCCGCCATGTTTCGAAGCGTTCTTCAAGCCGTCCCTTGTAACTCGCGATACCGAGCGGCGTGCCGCAGTGATCGAGGCAGATGGGTTGTTCGGGGAAAGCCCGGGCCAGATCAATCACATCCTTGATTTGCGGCTCAAGCACCCAAGCATCAAACGTCATACCGCGCTTGCCAAGTTCGGCGAAGCCTTCGCGAAACTTTGCCTCGTGGTAGAGCCCAGCTGGAGCATGAAACGGTGGGCCGAGCACCTCAAGGTCAGCATCCCACGCGCCCTGGTGGCGTATGCCGCGAAAGCGCGCGGGTGCGGCTGCTTGCAGTGCGTCTAGGACATCACCTGTGGCGCTTCCCAGCATGAGATCTGCGTGCCCGACGATAGCTGCACACAAGCGTGAATTGCCATAAAGGCCGCTTGCGCTTTGCGCGGCAACGCCGTTAACAAATTCAACCTCGCCAACGGTCTTCAACGCCTCGCCATAGGCCGCATTGTAGAACGCGCCGCATTCCATAAAGACCGTGCCGACGATGTTGTGACCGCTTCCCGATACTTCCGCGTTGAACTGGTCAAAGGTGTAGAGGCCGACAGGCAGGAGCGTTTCGATAAAGGGGTGATAAGGCTCGGGAAACATGGGCACCATCGCGCTCAGATCCCACAGATGGTGGTGGGGATCTATGATCGGCAGATCGGGCTCTAGGATGGTTTCAGTCATTGGCGCTCACTCTCCATTTGTGAGACTTGTTTTACATATCTGACGTTGTCCCGAAAGCGAGAATTTTGCGATCCCGGGACCTAGGATTTCTCTATTGGTTTCTTGATGTGGTAGTCGAATGCCCATGAACCTAGAAGAATATATATCTCAACTGAACAGCCTCGTTTTCTGGCGCGAATTCACTTTTACTGGGAACAAATTTTCACCCGCTCCGGGCAGAGAATTGGAACTAGCTGACAGTTTGGTTTGGCGATCGAGCTTACGTCATGCAACTCAAGCAACGCGACGGTGCCACTGATGATCCGGAAGTCGAAACGCGATGGTTCAAGAAGAAAATCAAAGGAACTGCCACGAAGCAGATTCGAGACTCGCTTGCGTACCTGGACAGCAACAAGGCGATTGAGGTCACCAACCTACACCAACACAAGTTCGAGATAGAACCGAGTAAGATCAAGCATGTCACTAAGATCATTGTATTCCTCGCTTCCGAGAACCTTCCAGACCGCGACCAGTGCACTCGCTTCCATTTAAGCAAGACTACCGGTGAGTTTATGCATGTAATCGCGGCGCATGATTATCTTGGCATTCTCCAAACTTTGGGGGTTCCAGAAGAGATTGCGCGATACTTTGATTACCGCGAAATGGTTGTGCGTGACCTTGCAGGTAACTTTGAAATCGAAGAGCCGGACATTATGGGCGCTTTCTTGACGGAACTAGATGAGCCCGTTTGTGGTTCTCGGTCTGTGCTTGCGCATTTGCTACAGGATTCCGAGGATTTCGATCTTTCAGGCTTGCTGGGTGATTTGAACCGTCACATCGAAGCAGCTCCCGACCCGTACCAGTACTATGAAATTCTGTGTGAATTTGCACGCACGCCTCGCTCAATGTGGCGAGCGATCAAGAAGCGGCTTATTCTGGCACTTGAAGCGTCCTCGAATGGTGAATTCACTCGGCCCTTTAGGGTGACCTATCCTGAGAATGATTGCAGCTTCATGATTGCCGCTCTTGATCCAGACTTGCCAGCCACTGGCGTTGAAGGTGAAGAACTGAGGCGCAATGGTTTGAGCAATTTTTGCGGTGCCCTGAAGCACATGATGCAATCAACAAGGTGCATAGGCATTCTCGTATCCAGAGATGGAGAATATGTGCAGATTGACTGGTGCCTACTTGACTATCCCTGTCGGCCCGAACCGGAACTCGGTGATTGGTTGTCTAAGGCCAACCCGTTTCGACCCGCCAGTGAGAAGAAAGTAGATGGGTATTTCTTTAAAGATCTGCCGCCGCCGTATTCGCGGCACTGAGCACGGCGCGCACGCTTGCCGTTGCGACGTCTTCGTCGATGCCGCAGCCCCAGATCACACGGTCACCGGATTGGCACATCAGATAGGCCGCCGCTTTTGCATTGCGGCCCGTGCCAAGCGCGTGTTCGGTGTAGTCCAGAACCTTTAGCTCAAGATCGAACGCCTCTTCGAGCGTGGATACGACGCTTGAGATAAGGCCATTGCCCCGACCAGAGACGCTTTGCTCGCCGCCGTCGACCGCGATCTTGCCAACAAAAATGCGTGTGCCATCGCCTGCGCGGCTTTCCTCATAGTCGACCAGCTGGAATTTCTTGTCGCTTGTCTGGACATGATAGGCGGTCTTGAAGGCTTCCCAGATGTCCGCCGCGTTGAGTTCGCGGCCAAGCTGATCCGCCATGGCTTGGACGTGGCGTGAGAAGTCGGCCTGCATCTTCTTGGGCAGTTTGAGGCCCTGATCCTGTTCCAGCACCCAGGCAAAACCGCCTTTGCCGCTTTGCGAATTGACGCGGATGACCGCTTCGTAATCGCGACCAAGGTCAGCAGGATCGATGGGGAGGTAAGGCACCCGCCAGAATTCGTCGTTTTGTGCCTGATGGGCTTCAAAGCCCTTCTTGATGGCGTCTTGGTGGCTGCCGGAAAAGGCGGTGTAAACAAGTTCGCCGCCGTAGGGGTGGCGTTGATGGACCGGAAGATCGTTGCAATATTCGACTGTCTCGATCACGCGGTCGATGTCCGAAAAATCGAGTTCAGGATCAACGCCTTGTGTGTACATGTTGAGAGCCATTGTCACAAGACAGCAATTGCCCGTGCGCTCACCATTGCCGAACAGGCACCCTTCGACACGGTCGGCGCCCGCCATAAGGCCAAGCTCGGCCGCAGCAACGCCCGTTCCTCGGTCGTTATGGGTGTGGAGCGAGATTACCGCGCTTTCGCGGCCCGGCAGGTGCTTGCAGAAATATTCGATCTGGTCGGCGTAGATATTGGGTGTCGCCGCCTCGACCGTGGCCGGCAGGTTCAAGATGATCGGTTTTTCAGGCGTAGGCTGAAGCACCTCCATCACCGCTGCACACACTTCGATAGAAAAATCGATTTCTGCGGTTGAGAACGTCTCTGGCGAATACTGAAAATGCCAGTCGGTATCGGGTTGTTCGGCGGCGCAATCGCGCATGACCTTTGCGCCCGTCATCGCAATTTCACGCACTTCTTCCTTGCTCATGCGGAATACGATGTCGCGCCACGCCGGACTTACGGCATTGTAAAGATGGACAATCGCCGCGCGTGCACCGCGCAAGGATTCGAACGATGTCCGGATGAGGTCTTCACGGCTTTGAGTAAGGACTTGAATGATCACATCTTCAGGCACGGCATCGGATTGGACAAGGCCGGAGATAAAATCGAATTCGGTAGCGCCAGCGCTGGGGAAGCCGACTTCGATTTCCTTGACGCCGACCTCGATCAGAAGATCGAAAAAGCGGCGTTTCTTTACCGCGTCCATGGGGTCGATGATTGACTGGTTGCCGTCACGAAGGTCGGTTGAGAGCCAACGCGGAGCCTTGTCAATAACTTGGCCGGGCCATTGGCGATTGGGCAGGTCAATCTGAGGGAAAGGACGATATTTGGCGGATGGATTTTTCAGCATGGCGGATCGCTGTTCGCTTTTGTTTTGAACTTTAAAGAAGGAGGCTTGGCTGGACCCTTGAGCGGTGGGCCGCGCCGTCTTCCAAGCGCAAAAGCCCTACGCCGCCCAAGGGCGGATAAGTCGTAGGAGGAGGCCTGTGCTGATAACCATGAGGCGAAGTCTTTGCCGATTTAACCGAGAAGTGCAAGCGGATGAGCGTGGGGAGACGCAAAATTTGTTCATTTTTGGCCTCTTTTGGGTCCTTGTATAACTTTCAAAGGTGCTGACGCGAAATGGTGAGTGACCCGGCGAAAGGCTGCTGGCGAGCAGGCAATCGCGATGAGGAGGATTTATCCCGTGAAGGCATCACTGATCGCTCTCGCTCTAGTGGCCAGGATCGCCGCATGCAGCGCACTGGCTCACGGCACCGTCTAAAGCGATAATGCGCAAGGATTCATCGAAGACCCTGCCAAACATGCTCCTGCCTTCCGGTGGAGCGCAGGGGCGTCGTAACTGAAGCGCAAGTCTAGCCGCAGCGCGCGTCGCGGATGATGCCGAGATTGTCGATCATGATGCTAAGGCGAGGGCTTGTCGGGTCAGGGATGATCGTTTGGCCCGGTTGGACAAAGCGCACATCGCTTGCGCCGCTTGCCGCCATCTTGATTGCCGATTTTGTCGCCAGATCAGCTTCTTTCCCGATGTAATCGCCCATCAGGTTCGCGCCGCAAGTTGAGCTGTTCGGATCGGTGAGGGTGCCGGGCACATACGCTCCGGGCGCAGCACCCGGTAGAGGTTTCGCAACCGTAGGAGGGGCAAGCTGCACCGGTTGAACGCCTTGCGCTTCGCCTTGTGCCGGCGTCGCCGCTTGCCCGGTAGCAGCAGGCGCCGTCGAAGCACTGGTGTTGCCGCCCTTGATGCGCGCGGCAAAGTCATCGGCGCTAACGTTATTATCCGTCGGCTCGGCCCCGCAAGCTGCCAGAGCCAGCGCCAATGGCGTTACCAGAAGACACGCGAATCTTTTCATGGCCGTCACTCGTTCGATTTGTTGTGATGCACGCCAAGAGGCGTTCACCGTTGCAGTTTTATGACGTAGGCGAAATTGCATGCGCTCAGCACATGGGGCGGCTGCGCAAACGATCCCTCGTGAGCTGGTCGACACTCGTCACCCCCATAAGCTTCATCCCGCGTTCGATCTCGTCCTTCATGATGGTCAAGGCGCGTGTCACGCCTTCCTGCCCTGCCGCTGCTAGCGCGTAAAGATAGAGCCTGCCGCCCGATGCTGCATTGGCTCCCATACACAGTGCCTTCAAAGCATGGGTTCCCCGCCGTACGCCGCCATCGCAGATGATCTCGATCTCGCCACCGACCGCTTGAACAATCTCCTCCAATTGATCGAATGGCGCACGGCTCCCGTCCAGTTGGCGGCCACCATGATTGGAAATCATGATCCCATCGGCGCCCATATCCACCGCGCGTCTGGCATCGGCGACGCTCATCACACCTTTAAGAACGAAGGTTCCTCCCCATTGTTCGCGGATTTGCGCAGCAGTGTCCCAAGTCATCGAGGTGTCGAGCATGGTGTTGAAATAATCTGCGATGCTCAAGGCCTTGCTCGACCCTTCGGCGACATGCGTGTCGAGATTGGGGAGGCGGAATTTATCGCGCAAAAGGTAATCGAGTGTCCAGCGCGGACGTGTGGCATAGCTCCATATGCTTGCAGGCGTGAAGCGGGGCGGGGTGGTGAAACCGCTCCTCAAACACCGCTCGCGCTTTCCCGAAACGATGGTGTCTACCGTTAAAGCGATGCAGTCGAATTTCGCCGCTTGGCACCGCTCGATCATGTGGGTGTTGAGCCCGGCGTCCTTGTGAACATAGAGCTGGAACATCTTGGGGCCGCTGGTGAGCTGCGCAATCTCTTCGATCGACCGTGTCGCGAGGCTGGATATCCCGAACCACAGGCCGAATTGTTCCGCCGCCTTGGCGACAGCGGTTTCACCCTGCCAGTGAAAGGCGCGTTGAACGGCGGTGGGTGAAAGCATCAGGGGAAGCGCGCTCCTGCGACCAAGGATGGTGCACGAAGTGTCGATGTCCTCCACCCCGGCAAGCACATCTGGCACGAGATCAACGCTGTCATAGCTTTGCGTATTGCGCGCCTTGGTCAGCTCGTCATCGGCCGCCCCGTCGATGTAGTCGAATACGGGGAAGGGCAGGCGCGCTTTGGCGAGTTTCCTGAAATCGTCGATGTTGTGACAATCGGTGAGCTTCATACCCTCAGCCCTTGGCTGATTGGCGCTTTATTGTCGAGTGTGGCGGATCTGCGAAACTTTCTGTGAGCGAGGTGTCACTTTTTCGAGACAACCGACGAACCCCAAATGTGGAGCGACGACTTGTGCGCCTGCTGCCTGACGGGCGCGCGCTTGAGTGTGGCTGGAGGTCATTTCCTCCGATGAACCTTCGGTCACACTCTCTTACGCAAAAGGCGCGGGTCCTCAGCAGGGTGTTTCGAAGTTGCCGAGGCGCGCGGCAAGAGTTTCGATGCTGTAGCTGTTCTCGATCCGGTCCGACGAGCAAGATCGATATTTCGGGTCCTGCATCAGGCACCCCTCACCGCAGACGAGCCGTGCCGTCCCGCTTTCGTGATCAATGTGCCAGAAGCGGCCACCGGGCGTGGCGACATAGCCGTCAATGCCGCTCGCCATGTCGCTTTGAATATCGGTGATCGATGGCACTTCGCTGTCATATTCGCTGCTGTAACTGCCATGGGTGTGGAAGCTGGCAACCGGGACCATGCCGGGTTCATCATAGTAAATGAGATCACAGGTCGCCTCTGACCCGCCGGTCTTGCGCCCCATGCCAAGCGTGGCATCGGAGCTTTCGAAGATAATGCCGCAAAGCTCTATATTTTCGTCAAAACTTCGCGATTGGACCGCGTTCAATTGGGTCTTGGCAAAGGCTTCGACCTCGGCCTGCGGCAAGGTCGCTTGAAGCGCCTCTGGCCCTTTCACATTGGCGTAGGCGCGTATGAGGATTACCACAAAGGCAATCGCGCACAGGGTATAGAGGATGCGGGTGGTGGACACGGTCATGCCCACCACCCGTAGCCTTTAGTTCTTTGATTTGTCGACCAGCTTGTTGGCCGAAATCCAGGGCATCATCGCGCGAAGCTCTGCGCCGGTTTTCTCGATCGGATGGGCTTCTGCACGCTTGCGAGCAGCCTTCAGCTCTGGCTGGCCAGCGCGGTTGTCGAGCACGAAGTCCTTGACGAAGCGGCCTGATTGGATGTCGTCGAGAACGCGCTTCATTTCCTTCTTGGTTTCCTCGGTGATGATGCGCGGGCCGGTGGTGATGTCGCCATATTCCGCCGTATTCGAGATTGAATAGCGCATGTTGGCAATGCCGCCTTCGTAGAGCAGGTCAACGATGAGCTTGGTCTCGTGGAGACACTCGAAGTAGGCCATTTCCGGCGCGTAGCCTGCTTCGGTCAGCGTTTCGAAGCCAGCCTGAATGAGGTGGGTGATGCCACCGCACAAAACAGCTTGCTCACCGAAGAGGTCGGTTTCGCACTCTTCGCGGAAATTGGTTTCGATGATGCCGGACCGGCCGCCGCCAACGCCTGAAGCGTAGGAGAGCGCGACGTCTTTCGCAGAACCGCTTGCATCCTGATGCACCGCGATCAGGCAAGGCACGCCGCCGCCGCGCTGGTATTCGCTGCGCACGGTGTGGCCAGGGCCCTTGGGCGCGATCATGATGACGTCGATGTCTTCTTGCGCCTCGATCAGGCCAAAGTGGACGTTAAGACCGTGTGCAAAGGCAAGCGCGCTGCCCGGCTTCATGCGCCCGTGAATGTCATCGGCATAGATCGCGGCCTGATGCTCGTCAGGTGCGAGGATCATGAGGATATCCGCCCACTCGGCCGCTTCCTTGTTGGAAAGCACCTTGAAGCCTGCATCTTCCGCCTTCTTGGCAGTCGCGGAACCTTCGCGAAGGGCGATCGCTACTTCGGCAACGCCGCTGTCACGCAGGTTTTGCGCGTGGGCGTGGCCTTGCGAGCCATAGCCAAGCACGGCGACTTTCTTCGATTTGACGAGGCCAAGATCCGCGTCGGCGTCGTAATAGACTTTCATGGGTGTTCCCTTTGATTGTTCGCTTGAATGGTGAATTTATGTGTTGGGTTAGCTGTCATCAGTGCCGCGCATCATGCCGACCACGCCAGAGCGTCCGACTGATACAAGGCCAAGCCCGCGCATCAGCGCGATGAAGCTGTCGATTTTATCGGGCGCGCCGGTGAGCTCGAAAACGAAGCTTTCTGTGGTCGTGTCCACGACATTGGCGCGGAAAATTTCGGCAACGCGAAGAGCCTCGACCCGCTTTTCGCCAGTGCCTGCCACTTTAATAAGAGCAAGTTCGCGCTCCACATGCGGGCCTGCCTGCGTGAGGTCGGTGACCTTGTGGACCGGGACCAAACGCTCCAACTGCGCCTCGATCTGGTCGATCACCTCGGGCGGGCCATTGGTGACGACCGTGATGCGGCTGATCGCGTGGTCGTCTGAAATATCGGCCACGGTAAGGCTGTCGATATTGTAGCCGCGCGCGGTGAAAAGGCCGGTGATTTTGGCGAGGATGCCGGGTTCATTGTCGACCGTGATAGTCAGAACGTGGCGTTCGCTCTGGGCGTTTTTGATTTTCATGAGAGCGTTTTCCTACACCAGAGCCTTGGCTTCATCGTCCATCGTGCCTTCGACCTGATCGCCGTAGAGCAGCATTTCGGTGTGCGCCGCGCCCGACGGGATCATCGGGAAGCAGTTGGCGTCCTTGGCAACGCAGCAATCGACAATCACCGGACCATCGTGGTCGATCATCGCTTGGATGCCTGCATCAAGATCTGCGCCGTCTGTGATGCGAATACCCTTCCAGCCATAGGCTTGCGCGAGCGCGACGAAGTCAGGCAGGCTGTCGGAATAGCTGTTTGAATAACGGCTCTCATAGGTCAGTTCCTGCCACTGGCGGACCATCCCCATATATTCGTTGTTCAGGATGAAGATCTTGACCGGGAGGCGGTATTGCGAAGCCGTTCCAAGTTCCTGAATATTCATCTGAATTGAGGCTTCACCTGCAATGTCGATTACCAGATCATCTGGGTTACCCAATTGCGCTCCGATGGCGGCAGGGAGGCCGTAACCCATGGTGCCGAGCCCGCCTGAGGTGAGCCACTTGTTGGGTTTGTCGAAACCGAAATATTGCGCCGCCCACATCTGGTGCTGGCCAACTTCGGTGGTGATGATCGGCGATTTCTCGTGGGTGAGGGCGTACAGTCGCTCAACCGCCTTTTGCGGCATGATCGCTTCGGGGTTCTTGCGTGATTTTTCGGGATAGGCGAGGCATTCACGCGCGCGCCATCCGGCAATACGCGCCTTCCATTCGCCAAGATCACGCGCAGAACGATCCCCCCAGGCGGTTATGAGCTGTTCCAGCACGGTCGCGCAGTCGCCAACAATGCCAAGGTCGACGGGAACCGTCTTGTTGATGGAAGAGCGATCAATATCGATGTGGATCTTCTTCGATTCCGGGCTGAACGCATCGAGGCGGCCCGTAACACGGTCGTCAAAACGTGCACCGATGCAAACCATGACGTCGCATTTGTTCATCGCCATATTGGCTTCATAGGTGCCGTGCATGCCCAGCATCCCCAGCCAATCGGGATGGGTGTTGGGAAAGCAGCCAAGGCCCATGAGCGTCGAAGTCGTCGGCGCGCCGGTCATATTCTGGAATTGGCGCAAGAGCTCGCTTGCTCGCGGACCGGAATTGATGACGCCGCCGCCGGTGTAGAAAATCGGCGCATCGGCGTTTGCAATCATCTCGATCGCTTCGGCGATTTGCTCGGCCGGGGCGACCATTTGCGGGGCGTAGCGGTGCGAACCGTGATGCGCGACATAGGCGCGGCTCTCCGACGGCACGGCGATTTGCACGTCCTTGGGAATATCGACCACAACAGGGCCGGGCCGTCCGGTGGTGGCAATGCGGAAGGCCTCTTCGAGTGTCGCAACCAGCTCGGCCGGGTCCTTCACAAGGTAATTGTGCTTGGTGCAGTGACGCGTGATGCCAACGGTATCCGCCTCCTGAAAGGCGTCCGTGCCGATCAGGGTGGAGGGGACTTGCCCGGTGATGACCACCATCGGGATCGAATCCATCCACGCATCGGCAATGCCGGTGACGGCGTTGGTTGCACCCGGGCCGGAGGTCACCAGAACCACGCCCGGCTTGCCGGTTGCGCGCGCATATCCTTCGGCCGCGTGTGCGGCGCCCGCTTCGTGCCGGACAAGAACGTGGCGGATGCGTTGATCGCCAAAGAGTTCGTCATAGATGGGCAGCACCGCGCCTCCGGGATAGCCGAAGACATATTCGACCCCTTGGTCGACCAGGCATTCCATCAAAAGGGCCGCTCCAGAGCGCTGTCCCACGTGTCTTACTCCCAAGTGTCGGCGACCTTTCGAAAAAGGCCCCCAAAGAAAAACGGCCCAGTGCGTATTCGCAGCGGGCCGGTCAGGTCATCTTTGATTAGATCCCGATCAGCCCGATTGTCCCACGATAAGTACAACTGCCATGATCGATAATCCTGTCTCAAACTTTCCGGTCAAACCATCCCGGCGCTGCCCGTATCCTAACGGGAATTGCCATGAGAACCAACCCTTGCGTGGCCTCATGCTGCGCGTCGCTAAGCGATAGAATGTAATTGGTCAACCCCTATTCTTGTAATAAAGAAACAAAAGCATCCGCTATGTCGATATTTTTAGACTCGTCTCGGGTCCAATCTTCCGGGCACTGATTGCGCAGCCAGGTAAATTGGCGTTTGGCATATTGGCGCGTGGCGGTGGAGCCTGCGGCAATCGCTTCCTCTTTGGAGATTTCACCCCGAACAAACGCCGCAATCTCGCGCACACCAATGGCGCGCATGGCAGGAAGGTCGGGGTCAAGTTCGCGCGCAAGCAGCGCCTCGACCTCTTCAATGGCTCCATCCTCGAGCATTTGCGCAAACCGTGTGTCACAGCGTTCGTACACCCATTGGCGCGGCGGCATCATGACAAGCGGGTGAAGAGTAATTTCCTCGCCGATCCCGCCGGTCTTTGCCTGTTGCCAATCGCCAAGGGTCACGCCGGTTGAGCGTTTTACTTCGAGTGCGCGAGCGATGCGCTGGCTGTCGGTGGGCTCCAACTCGCTGGCGCGGACAGGATCCTCGATCTGCAGCGCCTTATAGGCATCGGCCGTCTCCATTGCGCGCACAACCTCGCGCACTTCAGGCTCAATCGCGGGGATGGGGGCGATCCCTTCAATCAGGACCTTGAGATACATGCCTGTCCCGCCAACAAGGACCGGAACAGCGCCATCAGCATGCACCGAGGCAATCTCATTACGCGCTCGTGCAGCCCAATCGGCGGCAGAGCACGGCTCGCTTGCATCCCATGCGCCATAGAGCCTGTGATCGGCCTGTTCGCGTTCTTCCTGACCGGGCGAGGCGGCAAGCACCGGAATGTCGGCATAAACCTGCATGCTGTCGGCGTTGATGATAACGCCCTTGCGGCCTTGCTTTTCCAGAGCCTCGGCAAGTTTAAGCGCGACTGCGCTCTTGCCGCTGGCGGTTGGCCCTGCAATGAGCGCCACTGGTGGCGCTTCGCTTGTACTTTCAGGAGATTTTTTTGTGCTCATTGCCCGTCTGATAGCAGACCAGCCGGATTGGGAAACACGTCTTCGCACCTTTGGCGAGGCTTTGGTTGCCGCAGGTATGGAACTCCAGTCCATCGGCGCGATCCCTGAATTGGGGGCAGTGTGGGAACTTCGCGTCAAAGACGGCACAGCGGCGCAGCTTCTCTCTGCGATGGATGCGCACATCGGGCCGTGCGATTGTCTGGTCAGCGCCGCAGAGATCGAGGTCCCCCGTCTGTTCGTTTCCGACATGGATTCAACCATGATCGGGCAGGAATGCATCGACGAGCTGGCCGATTTTGCAGGACTAAAGGAGCAGATCTCCGAGATCACCGAACGCGCCATGCAAGGTGAACTCGATTTCGAAAGCGCGCTGCTGGAGCGGGTAGGGCTGCTCGAGGGGCTGGAAGAAAGCGCGATTGATCGGTGCCTTTCTGAACGCATTAGCCCGACGCCAGGGGCCAGAGTGTTGACGCAAACGCTCAAAGCCAAAGGCGCGCGCACCGTTCTTGTCACGGGCGGCTTCCACCATTTCGCTGACGCGGTGGCTGATTGGCTCGGGTTTGACCGGGTGGTGGGCAACCGTTTGGGCGTGGCCGATGGCAAGCTTACCGGGCGTCTTGCTGGACCAATTTCGGATGCGAGCACCAAGCTCGCCACGCTTCAAGAGGAGGCCGCGAAGTTGGGTGAGAGCGCGCGTGTGCTCGCAAGCGGGGACGGGGCGAACGACATCCCGATGCTCGAGGCAGCCGACTACGGCTTTGCATACAAGGCCAAACCCAAGGCGCGCGAAATGGCAAACGGGCGTGTGGATCAAGGCGATCTCAACGTCATCCTTTCGCTTCTCGGGATCCCGAAGGAGGAATGGGTGTTGGATTAGGAGCAATGGGAAGGGCGTGGAATCTACTATTTACATTGGTGTAAGTAAGTGCTATTAGGTTTTTCATAACAACCCACCTCTTAAGGTTTGCCCCCATGACTGACACAGCCGCTTACGCTCAAATCTTCGCCTCAGATGGAACGGTTTTGCGTCACCCGGAACGCCCGGAGCCGCGATATTCCCTGCCGCGCGCGATCAAGAATTTCCGTCTGCTGATGAAGGATAAGGAAGACACGAGCTTGGTCTTCAAAATTTACGAATCGCTTCCTTCGAAAGACTTCATGCCCCGCGTCAAAGCGCTCGCGCTGTCTGAGCGCGGCGAGTATTTGCGCCGGACCGAACCGAGCCTCCCCGAAATCCTCGACGATCACGCCGAGCTGCGCAAAACGCCAAAGGGCAGCCTCGCGCATGCTTATTGCGACTTCATGGAAAGCGAAGGGCTAAGCGCAGCGGGCTTGGTGGCTGAAAGTGACCGTCTTGGCCGCCCGAAATACGATGATCTCGTGCAGTGGTATGGCGACCGTTCGCGCGACACACACGACCTGTTTCACGTCCTTACCGGCTATGGCCGCGATGCTCTGGGTGAGCAATGCGTGCTCCTTTTCACGCACGGTCAATCGCCAACCCAAGGCCACTTGCTGATCGGCTATGCCGGTTCTGCCAATATCAAGAAAATGGTCTGGGGCTCCAGGGCACCGGTCATGGGCGCTGTGCGTCAGGCCAAGGCGACGGGTCGCGGTGCGCCAGCGCTGCTTGAACAGCCTATCCGCGAGCTTTTAAAGCAACCGGTCGATGATGTGCGCCGCGCGCTCAATATTCCGGTGCCAACGATGTATAATGAATGTCACCGCATCTGGGCAGAAGAGGGCATCGACCCTTACAATCTGCTCGCATCGGAGAATACAAGCGAGGCGCTCGCCGCCTAAAGCCAGCTCGCAATCTGGCTGAGCGGCTTCTTCAGAACCGCTTTGGCAGGGACGGTCGCGTCATCGCTGGGCCGTCCCACCACTACGATCATAAGCGGTTTTTCCCATTCCGGGCGTTCACACGCCTCGCGCAGGAAACCCATGGGCGAGGGCGTGTGTGTGAGCGTGGCAAGTCCTGCTTCGTGCAGTGTCGCAATCAGCATCCCGCAGGCAATCCCGACGCTTTCATTAACGTAGTAGTTCTGCGTTTTCCCGTCCTCTTCAATCCCGCCTTTGCGCTGTGCAAAGACAACGATGAGAAAAGGCGCGGTTTCGAGAAACGGTTTGTCCGCATCGGTGCCCAGGTCTTTGAGCGCGCCAAGCCATTCATCGCTCGCCTTGGGTTCATCCCCGTCTTCGCCGTAAAAGCGCCGCTCTTCAGCTTCCGCCGCCTCGCGAACGGCGCGCTTCTTCTCTGGCGACGACACAACGGCGAAATGCCACGGTTGATGGTTGGCGCCATTGGGGGCCGTGCCAGCTGCCTCGATCGCCGCCTCAATCACTTCGCGCGGCACGTCGGCATCGGAGAAGTAGCGGCAGGTCCGGCGTTTCTTCAAACGGTCGCGCATTGCACGAGCGCGGCCAACGCTTTCGCCATCAGGCAGACGCTCCAGCGAATATGGAATTTGATCATGATCTCGCATGGGCCCGTCTATCCGCGGTTTCGCTCAAGTTGGCTAGTGGACTTTTAACTGACAAAGATGTAAATAATGTGCTGAGAGGAAAGCCGAATGTCCCAGCTTGATCGCCCGCTGGTAGCGCCCGACCGCATCGTGTCGGGTTTTCGTCCGCTCAAGGTGTTGCATCACTATCGCAAGCTGGTCGCCGATAAGGAAGATACGGAACAGGTCTTTCACATCATCGAGGCGACCAAGGGCAAGACCTCTCACCGACAAGCCTGGGACTTTATCCAATCGGAGGAAGGCCAGCGTTTCCTTCGCGACGGCATCAATATCCCTACGATGCTTGATGACCATGCGCGCTGGGCGGACCTGCCGGAGAACAGCGTTGGGAGGCATTACATCCGCTTCATGCAGCGCGAGGGGCTGAGCGCGCAAGGCTTGGTCGATGAAAGCCACAAATGGGCCCCGCCGGAGCAATTGCCGCAGGATTTGACGCAGTGGTATTTTGACCGCCTGCGCGACACACACGATCTTTTCCATGTTCTCACCACCTATGGTCGCGATGCGCTTGGCGAGACGTCGCTCCTTGGCTTCAGCTATTCGCAAAACCACAACAAGGGTATTCTCTTTATAGCTTATGCTGGCGCGCATCAGATCAAGAAGGTGACCGGAACCAAGGCTCCGCTTTTTGCCTCTGTTCGCGAGGGTCAGCGCAACGGGAAGGCGGCGGAGAAGCTGGCCCATCTCGATGTCGAGGCGCTGATGCGCGAGGACATTGACGAAGCGCGTTCGCGTTTGGGGATCAAGCCGCCAACGGTTTATCGCGAATGCCTCGAAATTCTGCATTCCGAAGGCTATTCGACCGATGAGCTTGGCCTTTCAGCGGAAGACAGCCCGAAGGCCCAGGCCGCCTGATCCTATAAAGGTCAGAGCGCGCCCATCGCCACGCAATCGCCGGTATCGACCATAAGGTGCCACAGCGCGCCCGCACCAAATGCGCGCGCCCACCAGCGCGGGACGCAGAGCAGCGCGAGATAGACGATCGCCGCTTCCCACCCGTGAAATGTATGAAAGCCGATTGAGCAGCGGTCCGGATCGAACATCGGAACGGCCCAAAGGTGGTCGATGTCGATGGCATTGCTTGCGACCATCACACTGCCGAAGCGTTTCCACTGCGTTCGCTGGATCATCCACGCGATCAGGAACGGCGCTATAAAATGGCCGCTGTAGTGGAGGAGGGGCTGAAGGAGTTCCACTCAAATGCGCTTCTGCTTTCGCAAAAGCTTACATTTTTCAATCGCCCATCCAATCGGCAAAGAAGCTCTTGTGCGCGGCGCGCATTTCTTCGACCGACACGCCAAGCAGCTTGTCACCGCCGACGGTGCCAATGCGCGTAAAGCCGACCATTTCCGCCTCGGAGATTTCCGGACCTGCGGCGAGTTCCTTGTTGAAAGCGTCGAGTTTGTCGGCGCTGACCGTCACGACATAGCGCGCCTGATCTTCCCCGAACCACCATTGTGCAGCGGTGTAAGCGTCGTTTGCAGTGACCTCAGCGCCAAGTCCGCCGCTCATCGCCATCTCGGCAAGGGCCACGGCGAGGCCACCGTCGGAGATATCGTGGACCGCTGAAAGCAGACCCATCTCGACAAGGCGCCGCACGAGATGGCCAGCGCCGCGCTCTGCCAGCAGATCCACCGGAGGGGCGCGGCCCTCGTCGCGGCCATGCACCACATCGAGCCAAAGCGATTTGCCAAGGTGCGAGCGGGTCGGGTCGGGTTTGGCCCAGAACTCGGGCGCGATGAGGTAGATGGCGTCTCCGTCAGCCTTGAAAGCCGGCGTCATCATTTTCGACGCGTCTTCGAGAATGCCCACGCCGCCAATCGCGGGGGTTGGAAGGATTGCCGACCCGCCGCCGGTTGCCTTGCTTTCGTTGTAGAGCGAGACATTGCCTGACACGATCGGGAAATCCAATGCGCGACACGCATCGCCCATTCCTTCGAGCGCATGAACGAACTGGCTCATGATCTCGGGGCGCTGCGGGTTTGCGAAGTTAAGGCAATTGGTGACCGCCAAAGGACGCGCACCGACCGCACAAATGTTGCGATAGGCCTCTGCGATTGCCTGTTTGCCGCCTTCAAACGGATCGGCATAGACATAACGCGGTGTGCAATCGGTGCTGATTGCGAGGGCTTTGTCCGTGCCGTGCACGCGCACAACGCTTGCATCGCCTCCGGTTTGCAGCGTGTCGGCCATGACCTGGCTGTCATATTGTTCGGTAATCCAGCCGCGCGAGGCGAGGTTGGGGGAGGCGAGCATTTTCAGAAGGTCAGCACCCGGATCGCTGGTATCGGGCGCATTTTTCATCGGGGTGATGCCCGCCCACTCAGCGTATTCCTGCTTTGAAATATAGGGGCGCTCATATTCTGGCGCGTCGGCAGCCAGAGGTCCAAGCGGAATGTCGCACACGACCTCTCCGTCGAATTCGAGCACCATGTGGTGCGTATCGGTCACTTCGCCGATCACGGCAAAGTCCAATTCCCATTTCTCGAAGATCGCTGCGGCCATCTCTTCCTTGCCGGGCTTGAGCACCATCAGCATCCGCTCCTGGCTCTCTGACAGCATCATTTCATACGGCGTCATGCCTTCTTCGCGGCAAGGAACCTTGTTCATGTCGAGGCGGATGCCCGCCTTGCCATTGGTCGCCATCTCGACGCTGGAGGAAGTAAGGCCGGCCGCGCCCATATCCTGAATTGCGACAATCGCATCGGTCGCCATCAGTTCAAGGCAAGCCTCGATCAGCAGCTTCTCGGTGAAGGGGTCGCCCACTTGCACCGTTGGCCGCTTGGCCTCCGCATCTTCCTCGAAATCAGCGCTCGCCATTGTCGCGCCGTGGATGCCATCGCGCCCGGTTTTGGAGCCGACATAGACGATGGGGTTTCCAACACCCGTGGCCGCTGAATAGAAGATCTTGTCGGCATCCGCGATGCCCACGGTCATGGCATTCACGAGGATATTGCCATCGTAGGCCGGGTGGAAATTGGTCTCGCCACCCACAGTAGGCACGCCGACGCAATTGCCATAGCCGCCAATGCCGGCGACCACGCCCTGCACGAGGTGCTTCATCTTGGGGTGGTCGGGACGGCCAAAACGCAGCGCGTTCATATTGGCCACAGGCCGCGCGCCCATGGTGAAAACATCGCGCAAAATGCCGCCAACACCGGTCGCCGCGCCTTGGTAGGGCTCGATGTAAGAGGGGTGGTTGTGGCTCTCCATCTTGAAGATTGCCGCTTGCCCGTCACCAATATCGATGACGCCTGCATTTTCACCCGGACCGCAAATCACCCAAGGCGCCTCGGTGGGCAGCTTCTTCAGGTGAAAGCGCGAGCTCTTGTAGGAGCAATGCTCGGACCACATGACCGAGAAGATGCCCAGTTCGACCAAATTGGGCTCACGGCCAAGGCCTGAAAGCACGCGCTCATATTCTTCAGGAGACAGCCCGTGCTGTTCAACGATTTCCGGTGTGATTTCGCTCATGCGCGCTCCCTTAAGCCAGTGGTTCGCCGTCGCCAACCCGCCACTGCACCTTAAAGCGCAGTTTCTCCCCAAACAGGCGTATTAGCGCGTGAATTTAAGTGCAATCCAGCTGGCGAGGGCGCTCGTCATGCCCGTCGCAAAGGCGCCCCACATAATGTCGAGCACGCTCACCTTGGTCGCCCAGACCTTGAACACGGCCTGGCTGGTAAGGTCGAAGGTCGCGTAGCACAGGCCTCCGAGAAGAACCCCGTTCAAAAGCGCAATTCTGGCATCGCCAGCGATCAGACCCGGCCTGATGGCAAACCATGTCATGCCGAAAAGGTAGATCACATAAAACGCCGCCGCAGCGCCCACATTGAACTCATCAGCCATGATCTCGCCGATCGTGGGTTCGTATAAATTGGTCGAGGCCCAGCCAAGCCACATGGCATCAAGCCCGCCGAAAATTACAGCCGCGCTCACAAAAGCGATCAAATATCGGGTCATAGTCAAATCCTTGCCGTTACCAGCCTTGAACGGGGCCTTGACCGGGAGGTTCCTGAACGTCATTGCATGGCCGCATGGATGAGGCAAACGTATCCGGGTCAAATCCGGCAATCGAAGAAATGAGCTTTGAACAGGCGCTTACCGCGCTTGAGGAGATCGTCACGCAATTGGAGCGCGGCGATGTGCCCCTCGATCAATCGATCAACCTCTATGAGCGCGGCGAACGACTGCGCGCGGCGTGCCAAAAACGCCTCGATAGCGCGCAGGCACGGATCGAAAAGATCGTGGCAGGCAGCGACGGTTCGCCAAATGGCACCACCCCCTTGGACGGTGGAGCGTAAAGAGCGCATGGGAGCGGAAATTCTGAAAGAGGGGTTGGCCCGCGTCCAAGGCGAGATCGATTCGGTCTTCGATGCTTTCTTGCCCGTGCCTTCGGACACCCGCGCAAGGCTGGTCGAAGCGATGCGCTATGCCGCGATTGGCGGTGGCAAGCGTGTGCGTCCGCTTTTGCTTGTGAGCACGGCGGAACTGTTCGGCGTCGACCGGACCTCGGCGCTGCGTGCTGGCGCGGCGGTCGAGGCGATCCATTGCTATTCGCTCATCCACGATGATCTGCCGTGCATGGACGATGATGATTTGCGACATGGCAAACCCACCTTGCACCACGTCTATGACGAGGCGACCGCAGTCCTTGCAGGCGACGCGCTTCACGCATTGGCCTTTGAAGTCCTTGCCGATACCGGGACGAGCAGCGACCCGTTCGTGCGCAGCGAGCTAATCGCAACGCTGGGTATGGCGAGCGGAATGAACGGGATGGCAGGTGGCCAGATGATGGACATGGTCGCCGATGAAGAGGGCGTCACATACGACCTCCAGGCAATCACCCGCCTTCAGCAATTGAAGACCGGAGCGCTGCTGTCATGCGCGGTTGAAATGGGCGCGATCCTTGGCCGTATTCCCGTGGAAGGCCGCGCGCATCTTCGGGCCTATGCGCGCGATATCGGCCTTGCATTCCAGATTGCAGACGACCTTCTTGATGTAGAGGGTGATGCCGAATTGGCGGGCAAGGCGCTGCGCAAGGACGAGGAACAAGGCAAGCAGACCTTTGTGACCTTGATGGGCGTGGAAAAGGCGCGTGAACAGGCGCGGATGCTGGTCGATCAGGCGGTGGGGCACCTTAGCTCGCATGGCAGCGAAGCCGATTTGCTGCGCGCGCTTGCCCGCTTCATCGTCGAGCGGGACCGCTAAGTCGGCAATAAACGGGCGCTCAGACCCGGACAGTGTGAAGGAACACCCAAATGAGCAAACGCATCGGAATTTACCCCGGGACATTTGACCCGATCACTTTGGGTCACGCCGACATCATTCGGCGCGGGGCAAAACTCGTGGATGAGCTCATCATTGGCGTCACCACGAACCCATCAAAAAACCCTATGTTTTCAACCGAAGAGCGCTTTTCCATGGTTGAACGTGAGGTCGAGAACCTCGGGCTCGACAACGTGAAGGTGGTCGGTTTCAACGCGCTGCTCGTCAAATTTGCGCAAAGGCAAGGCGCATCGGTCATCATCCGAGGGCTGCGCGCGGTTGCCGACTTTGAATACGAATATCAAATGGCTGGCATGAACCAGCAGTTGGATGACGACATCGAGACCGTCTTCCTGATGGCCGACGTCTCACTCCAACCGATTGCATCCAAACTGGTGAAGGAAATCGCGCTTTATGGCGGTGACATCACCCCGTTTGCGAGCAAGGAAGTGTGCGAAGAAGTCGTCGCACGGGTCGACGAGATCGGACGCAAGGGCGATTATTGAGCGCCAATGCTGGCCCTGTCATCTGTCCCTCTTACAAGGCTGTGCGCGAAGTTCCACTCATTCATTGAAGTGTCAGGGACCCACCGCTAGACGGGTGCAAACGATATTTGACGGATCTATAGAAACCCCATGTTCAAGACTGTAACTTCATCTTTGGCGGCCCTTGCCCTTGCTGCGACCCCTTTTGCTGCTCTTGCGCAGGACGAAGAGGCCTCGCAACCCGAGGGTGAGGCCGAGGCAGCGGTCGATAATCGCACCTATCCGGCTGTTGAGTTTGACCAGAGTGTTGAACCTGAAAACATCTGGGTGCTGGACCTGTCCAATGGCGAACGGGTGAAAATCCGCCTTATGGAGGAATGGGCGCCAAACCATGTGGAGCGTATCAAGACGCTGACTGCTGATGGTTTTTACAACGGTGTTGTCTTTCACCGTGTGATCGAAGGGTTCATGGCGCAATCGGGCGATCCAACGGGCACGGGCCAGGGATCATCGCAGCTTCCCGATCTCAATGAAGAATTTAACCCCATGCCGCACGTGCGTGGCACGGTTTCGATGGCGCGCGCAAACGAGGAAAACAGCGCAAACAGCCAGTTTTTCATCGTTTTCTATCCCCGTTTCGCGCTTGATAAGCGCTACACCAATTTTGGCCGTGTGATCGAAAACATGGGCGCGGTCGATGCGATTGTGCGCGGGGAACCGCCCGCGAACCCGACCCGCATCCTGCAAGCCTCGTTGCTGAGCGACAATTTGCCTGCTCCAAGTGTGGCTCCGCCGCAAATGGAAGCAGAGGTGACCTCCGATATGTTGAGCGCGCCGCTCGACACGCAGTAAATGCGAAAGTCAGCGAACCGCTCACCTTTTCGATAAAACCGGTTTTCGTAATGGGCGCAAAGCCCTAAGCGTGCGCGCACCATGCGTGTTGACCTGTTTGATTTCGAGCTTCCCCAAGACCGTATAGCCCTGCGTCCCGTGCGCCCGCGCGATGCTGCGCGGATGCTTGTCGTGCGCGGGCAAGATGCCGCGTTTGAGGATGCAGGCGTGCTCAATCTGCCGAGCCTGCTTGAACCAGGCGATGTGCTGGTTTTCAATGATACGCGCGTGCTCCCGGCCCAGCTTGAAGGCAGGCGCGCTGGCGGTGAGGCCAAGGTCGGCGCGACGCTGCACAAACGCCTCGATCTTCGTCGGTGGGACGCTTTTGTCCGCAATGCCAAGCGAGTAAAGGAAGGCGACCAGATCATCTTTGGCGGCGGCGTCACAGCGCTTGCGCAATGCCGGAACGTGGACGGTTCGATCACGCTTTTCTTCGAGGGCGAGGAACCGGTCGAAGTCCTGCTCGATCGGGCGGGCACCATGCCGCTTCCGCCGTATATTGCCGTGCGCCGGGGCGTGGATGAGCAAGACCTTGCCGACTACCAGACCATGTTTGCGAGTGAAGACGGCGCGGTCGCAGCGCCAACGGCCAGCCTGCATTTTACCGACCGACTGATCGAAGCACTCGATGCGCGCGGGATCGGGCGTGAAATGCTGACCTTGCACGTGGGGGCAGGGACATTCCTGCCGGTCAAGGCCGATGACACCGACGACCATCAGATGCACTCCGAATTTGGCCGGATCAGCGCCGAGGCCGCCAAGCGATTGAACGCAGCCAGAAAAGCAGGCGGGCGCATTATCGCGGTTGGCACCACGAGCCTTCGCACGCTGGAAAGCGCGGCGTCAGAAGACGGCCAAATCCACGAGTTTGCCGCAGACACCGATATTTTCATCACGCCCGGCTATCGCTTCAAGGCGGTGGATGGCTTGATGACCAATTTTCACCTGCCGAAAAGCACCTTGATGATGCTGGTGAGCGCTCTCATGGGGCGCGAGCGGATGATGGCGGCTTACGCCCACGCAATCGAAAATGAGTACCGCTTCTATTCCTATGGTGACTCCTCGCTGCTCCTGCCTTAGTCCGCTTGGTGATGTCTGATCCCATTCTCTCGATCAAAGGCCTGTCAAAGGTTTACGCTGGCGGAACCAAGGCGCTCGACAATGTCGATCTCGACATTCGCGAGGGCGAGATTTTCGCACTGCTCGGTCCCAATGGCGCTGGCAAGACCACGCTGATCGGGGCAGTGTGTGGCCTTGTCCGGCCCACCTCAGGCACAATCACAGCTTTCGGCCACGACCTCGCAACCGATTGGCGAGCGGCAAGGGCGCGGATCGGCCTCGTCCCGCAAGAGCTTTCGACCGATATGTTCGAGACGGTCTGGCGCGCGGTGTCATATTCGCGCGGGCTGTTTGGTTTGTCGCCCGACAAGGCGCGCATTGAGGAAATCCTGCGCAGCCTCAGCCTGTGGGAGAAGAAGGACGCGCAAATCCGCGAGCTTTCGGGCGGCATGAAGCGCCGGGTGCTGATTGCAAAGGCGCTGGCGCACGAACCCGACCTTCTTTTTCTCGATGAACCCACCGCTGGCGTCGATGTCGAGCTGCGCAAGGGTATGTGGGAGCAGATCGGTGCCCTGCGGGAACGCGGCACGACGATCATTCTCACCACGCATTATATCGAGGAAGCCGAATTGATGGCTGACCGGGTCGGGATCATCCGCAAGGGACAGATCCTGATGGTCGATGACAAGGCCTCGATGATGCAGCACATGGGCTCGACCGAGGCGGTCTTTACCCTGGCGCAGCCCCTGGCAGCGGTCCCTGAGACGCTCGATCAGTTTGGGCTAACGCTAGGCAAGGGCGGCACTTCGCTGATCTATCGCGGCGGCACGGGCGCTGAGGATGGTGGAGGCGGTGGCAATGGCGAAGTCGCCGCGCTGACCAAGGCGCTGATTGCCTCTGGTGTCGATTATATCGGCATCGATATTCACGACAGCTCGCTTGAAGACATCTTCGTCGGTCTCGTCGCTGAAACGCAAGAGGAAGCGGCGTGATGCAACGGTTCAACGTGCGCGGCGCGTGGTCAATCTATGTTCGCGAGTTGATGCGCGCTCTGCGCACGGCGTTTCAGTCGATTCTCTCGCCAGTGCTGACGACCTCGCTCTATTTCGTGGTGTTCGGGACCGTTATCGGCGGACGGATGGAGCCGGTGGACGGCGTTGCATACGGCGCCTTTATCATTCCCGGCCTGCTCATGCTCACGCTGTTGGGTGAGACGACCAGCAATTCCTCGTTCGGCATCTATATGCCGCGCTTCACCGGCACAATCTACGAGCTTTTATCCGCACCCGTCGGCGTTGCCGAGACGTTGATCGGCTTTGTCGGCGCAGCGGCCACGAAGGGCCTGATCCTTGCCGCGATCATTCTTGGAACAGCGACATTTTTTGTCGATTATGAAATTGCCCATCCGCTCGCTGCCGCCGGCTATATCATGCTGGTCGCGGCAAGCTTCTCCCTCTTCGGGTTCATTCTTGGAATATGGGCGGACAGTTTTGAAAAGCTGGGAATTATCCCGCTTTTATTTCTGACACCGCTGACCTTTCTCGGGGGCACCTTCTATTCAATCGATGATCTCCCCGGAGTGTGGTCGACAATCGCCTATGCCAACCCTATCGCCTTTTTGGTGAGCGGGCTGCGCTGGACGTTTTATGGCACGTCGGATGTGTCGATCTGGGTCTCGCTGGGCATGACTTTGGGCTTTCTCGCCCTGTGCGTTGGCATCATCGCTTTCATATTCAAAACCGGGTGGAGATTACGAGAGTGACCCGCTTCTCATTCGAACTTCACGCCACCGATGGTCGCGCGCGCACCGGTAAAATCACCATGCAGCGCGGCGAAATTCGCACGCCAGCTTTCATGCCGGTGGGGACCGCCGCGACCGTCAAGGCGATGAAGCCCGAAAGCGTGCGAGCCATCGGCGCGGACATTATCCTTGGCAACACCTACCACCTGATGCTGCGTCCGGGCGCTGAACGCATGGCGCGGCTTGGTGGCTTGCACAATTTCATGAAGTGGGACCGCCCGATCCTGACCGATAGCGGCGGCTATCAGGTGATGAGCCTTTCAGATCTGCGAAAACTCTCCGAAAAAGGCGTCGAATTTCGCAGTCATATTGATGGCTCCAAGCATATGCTCACGCCGGAGCGTTCAATGGAGATCCAGCGTCTTCTAGGCTCCGACATCGTGATGTGTTTTGACGAGTGCCCCCGCGCCGACCGCCCGCGCGACGAGATCGCAGCCTCGATGGAGCTTTCGATGCGCTGGGCAAAGCGAAGCCGCGATGGTTTCGACAGCGGTGAAGAACACGCCGCCCGCTCGGCACTCTTCGGTATCCAGCAAGGCGCGTTGGACGAAGATTTGCGCAAGATCAGCGCGCAGAAGCTGATCGACATTGGCTTTGACGGCTATGCAGTCGGCGGCCTTGCCGTCGGTGAGGGGCAGGAGGCGATGTTTGGCGTGCTCGATTACGCGCCCGAACAATTGCCCAAGGACAAACCGCGCTATCTCATGGGCGTTGGCAAGCCCGATGACCTCGTCGGAGCGGTTGAGCGCGGCATTGATATGTTCGATTGTGTCCTTCCCACAAGGTCAGGCCGCAATGGGCAGGCTTTCACCTGGAACGGCCCTATCAACATTCGCAACGCAAAGTTTGCCGAGGACTTGTCACCGATCGACCAGAATTCGGATTGCTCCGCGTCTCGGGACTATTCCAAGGCCTATCTCCATCACCTGCACAAGAGCCACGAGATCCTTGGCGCGATGCTTGTGACCGAGCACAATCTCGCTTTTTATCAGGCCTTGATGCAGAAGATGCGTGATGCCATTGCAGCGGGGCAATTTGCCGAGTTCGCGGCTGATTTTCGCCGCAACTACCTTGGAAAGTAAGAATTAATGCCCAAACTGCCCGAAGCCAAACTGCCCGATGATTGCCATTCGATGGTCGAGGTGCGTGAAGGCGTTGATGCGACCGATCGGGAGCTTGTCGCCCTGCTTGAGCGGCGGTTTGGTTATATGCGGGCAGCGGCACGGATAAAACCGAACCGCGAGGCCGTCCGCGACGAAGAACGCAAGGCAAGCGTCATTGCCGCGGCCAAAGCCGAGGCCGAGGCGCGCGGTATTCCGGGCGCTCTCATCGCACAGATTTGGGATGATCTGGTCGAAGGCTCGATCGCCTACGAACTGGAAGAGTGGGACAACACTCGCAGCTGAGGACAAGCCATCCCGCGTTTCGCAATTATAATCCACAAAATCAAAGGGCGGCCCAATCGGACCGCCCTTAATTCGTTTCGTAAAGCGTTCAGGCTTTAGCGCGAGTAGAACTCGACCACGAGGTTCGGTTCCATCGTCACCGGATAAGGCACTTCGTCAAGCTTTGGCACGCGGGTGAATTGCACCTTGTCGTTGCCTTCTGGAGCAACATAGTCAGGAATTTCACGCTCTGGCAGGCTTTGCGCTTCGATGATGAGCGCCATTTCCTTGGCCTTCGTGTTGAGGCTGATGACATCGCCAACATCGCAGCGACGCGATGGGATGTTACACTTCACGCCGTTCACGAGAATGTGACCGTGATTGACGATTTGACGCGCGGCAAAGATCGTTGGCGCGAATTTCGCACGATACACGATCATGTCGAGACGACGCTCAAGCAGACCGATGAGGTTTTGACCCGTATCACCCTTCATGCGGGTTGCGTCTTTGTAGGTTGAGCGGAACTGCTTCTCGGTCACATCGCCATAATAGCCCTTGAGCTTCTGCTTGGCGCGCAGCTGAAGACCGAAGTCGCTCATCTTGCTCTTGCGACGCTGACCGTGTTGGCCAGGACCATAAGAACGCTTGTTCACTGGAGAGTTTGGACGACCCCAGATGTTTTCGCCCATCCGGCGGTCGAGTTTGTGCTTGGCGCTTGTGCGCTTAGTCATTGTCTTTCCTTACATTTTGCTGGCTCACCCATGTGGCAAGCGTTGAACCCGGCGGCGCACCGTTGAAGCATGTGTTCAACGCGGCTTCCGCTTCACCGGGGTGCGGAGCCAGATTTGCGTGAGCGCGCGTATACAGCGCTGTATCGCAAAATCAACCCTTATCGGGGCCACCCTTCGCAAGGTCTTTGTCAGGACGGCCAAGGGAGGACAGAACCCCTCGCAAAGTGCGCACCTCGAGATGGTTCCACCCCGGCTTGGTGAGGACTGTGCGCAGAGTTCGCCGCGTTGCCTCGGCGCGCGCTTCGGGGAAGAAATACCCCTTGGGTGCGAGCATTCCCTCAAGGTGGGAGATCAGACCCTCTAGCTCGTCCTGCGGGGCAGGGGGCAGCGTTTCTTCTTCTGCCGTTGGCTGCACGAGGCCGCTCGCCTCAACCTCGCGCCCTATGCGCGACCATTCGTAAGCGGTGAGGATCACGGCTTGCGCAAGGTTGAGAGAACCGAATTCAGGATTGATTGGTACTGTCAAAATGTGTCGGGCAAGGGCGACATCCTCCGTCTCGAGCCCTGACGCCTCGCGGCCGAACAGCACAGCGTGGCGCCCCTCGGCCGAGTGCATCAGGCGTGCCGCCTCATCCGGGCCCACAACCGGCTTTGTCACGCCGCGTTTGCGCACGGTGGTTGCGTAAACGTGCTCACAATCAGCGACAGCCTCGGCGGTTGTTTCGTATATCTTGGCTTCGTCGAGCACGATGTCAGCCCCCGCCGCAGCAGGGCCAGCGCTGGGGTTTGGCCAACCATCACGAGGATTGACGATACGCATTTCGGTGAGGCCAAAGTTGAGCATCGCGCGTGCCGCTTTTCCGATGTTCTCGCCCAGTTGGGGGCGAACCAGAACGATGATGGGTTTACTCGACACGATCAGTCTTTGGCAGCGTCAACGACGGTGCTGGCGAATTCTTCAAAGTCCTTGGCCTCCGAGAAATCGCGATAAACGCTGGCAAAGCGAATATAGGCAACCGAATCCAGTTGTTTGAGGCCGTCCATCACCATTTCGCCAATGCGTGACGAGGGCACTTCGGCATCGCCTGCGGTTTCGACCTGACGCTGAATGCCGGAGACAAGTTGGTCGATGCGTTCCTGGCTCACGTCGCGTTTGCGACAGGCAAGGGCGACCGATTTTTCCAGTTTGGAGCGGTCGAACGGTTCACGGCGTGGTTCGGAACCGTCCGCGCGGGTCTTGACGATCACCACTTCGCGCAATTGCACACGTTCAAAAGTGGTGAAGCGCGCGCCGCAGGAATTGCACTGACGCCGCCGCCTGATCGAGGTGTTGTCCTCGGTCGGGCGACTGTCTTTGACCTGCGTGTCCTCGTGAGCGCAAAAAGGGCAGCGCATGGGTGTTTCTAGCTCTCAGGATAGACCGGGAAATCGGCGCACAGCTTGGCGACGCGATTGCGAACGCTCTCTTCGACCTGTGCGTCTCCTTCCGGGCCGTTCTTGGAGAGGCCATCGACGACTTCCGCGATGAGCTTACCCACTTCGCGAAATTCCACCGGACCAAAGCCGCGCGTGGTGCCAGCCGGGGTGCCGAGGCGGACCCCCGAAGTCACGAAGGGCGAACGGGTGTCAAACGGGATGCCGTTCTTGTTGCAGGTGAGCCATGCACGGTCGAGGCCAGCCTCGGCCGCCTTGCCGGTCACGTCTTTCGCGGTGAGATCAACCAGCATCGAGTGGTTGTCCGTGCCGCCCGAAACAATCCGGAGGCCGTTTTCCTCCAGGCTTGCCGCGAGCGCGCGGGCGTTTTCGACGACACGGTGCGCGTAGGTCTTGAACTCCGGCGTGAGGGCCTCTTTGAACGCGACCGCTTTCGCTGCAACAACGTGCATCAGCGGGCCACCTTGAAGACCGGGGAACACCGCCATATTCAACGGCTTGGTGAATTTTTCGTCGTTCCACAGGATAATGCCGGAACGCGGGCCGCGAAGCGACTTGTGGGTCGTAGAAGTCACGATGTCACAGTGAGGGAAGGGCGAGGGGTGCGCGCCGCCAGCGACAAGGCCGGAGATATGGCTCATATCGCAAAGGAGGATCGCGTCCACTTCATCGGCGATCTTGCGGAAAGCCTCGAAATCCCAGACCCGCGAATAGGCCGTGCCGCCGCAGATGATGAGCTTTGGCTTGTGCTCACGCGCAAGCGCCGCAACCGCCTCCATATCGATCCGCTCATCACCCTCCGTCACGCCATAGCTGACGGGGTTGAACCACTTGCCGCTCATATTGACCGGCGAGCCGTGGGTGAGGTGCCCACCTGAATTAAGGTCGAGCCCCATGAAGGTGTCGCCCGGTTGCAAAAGCCCGAGGAACACCGCCTGATTCATCTGGCTGCCCGAATTGGGCTGAACATTGGCAAAGTTGCATCCAAACAATTGCTTGGCTCGCTCAATTGCCAGCGTTTCGACCACATCGGCATAGTCGCAGCCGCCATAATACCGCTTGCCCGGATAGCCTTCTGCGTATTTGTTGGTGAAGACGCTTCCCGTCGCCTCAAGCACCGCCTTCGATGCGATGTTTTCAGAGGCAATCAGTTCGATCTTGTCCTGCTGACGCGCCAGTTCCTTGCCGATGGCTGCAGCAATTTCTGGGTCCGCGCTAGCCAGATCGTCGTGCCAGAAGCCGTGCCCAGGAGAATTTTGGGGATCGGTCACTGAAGAAGGATTGGTGCTCATTGGTGCGTCTCGATGTGGTCAGGGTCGATGGGTGGGTTGCCAAGCTTGGCAACGCGGCGATGATGGCGTCCGTTGGGATCGCCTTCATCGGCAAATATGGTGCTTAAGAAAGTTGCGATGCAGCTCTTCGCCATTTCGATACCGGTAAGGCGCGCACCCAAGGCAATGCAGTTGGCATTGTTGTGCTCACGCGCGAGCGCTGCCGAAAGAGGCTCTGAAACCAGAGCACAGCGAATGCCCGGGTGACGATTGGCGCTGATCGAGATGCCGATGCCCGAACCGCACAATGCGATGCCATATTCAGCGGTGCCATCGGCAACCACGTCGGCAAGCTTGTAGCCATAATCGGGGTAGTCGACGCTTTCCCCGGGCTCTGGTCCAAGGTCTGCAACTTCGTGGCCTTCCTCCATCAGCCATTCGGCCAATTCGGATTTGAGGTCGGTTGCGGCGTGATCTGATGCGATGGCTAGTCTCATGGCCACGCTCTTTAATGCGCCAGGCCTTACGAAACCACCCCGATTAAGCGGCTTTTCGACGTTTCTGCCTCCCAGATAAGGTGCACCCTTGCGAGGCGCGGCCACATCAGCCATTCCTGACCCATCCAAATCCTCAAAAGATCGAGTGTTTATCGATGCGCTTTGTGTTTTTCCTCTGGGCAAGTTTTGCCTTGGCTTTATCGGGCTTGAGCGCCCAAGGGGCGGACCATCTGGGCATTGAGGTGGAGCGCCTCAAACGCGCATCTTCGCTCGAACCGGGCAATGGCGCGCTCATAATCTCGATTCGCAGCGAGATTTACCTCGACGAGCCGCTGGATGTTTTCTTCCTTCGAGAAGGCGGTGATATCGCTAATGAAAGCGACGTGATCCGCCTGACTCGCAAGCAGAACCAACTCGCCTTCACCAATTCGACGACCAAATACAAAGTGCGTACCTATCAATTGGCGGCGGGGACCTATCGCATGATCGCGCATGGGATGGATTGTCCCAAGATCCCCGCCGAAGACGAGCGCTGTCTGTCCGATGTCAACCGCTTGCTGCTTGGAAAGCTGGTCCTGGGCAGGCCCTCGCGTGGCTATAGCGAGGACGCGCCGCGCTTCGAGGTTCGTGCCGGAGAGGTGACCTACGCGGGTGATTTTGCGCTTACCTCGCGCAACACGATCGAATGGTCCGGAATTCCGCAGGAAGAGTTGGACCGATCACGCCGCCGCGTGAAGGGATTGGCGCGCGGGCCAGAGCCAGTGGTGCCGAAAGAGTTTGAACTCAAATATGGCCTGTTTCCCCGCAGTTTCGAAACGGATGCGAAACGGCGATACTGAAGCGGCTGTTTCTAGGCTTTCTTCAGCGATTTATTCAGCCATTTCCATAGCTGATCGATTTCTTCGGCGGCCTTGCCCCTAGGCGCAAGCTCGCTCGCGGTTTCGCCCTTTGCGCTCGAACGATGAAAATCGGCGCGTTCGCCCAGTTCGACCGGGCATATATCGAGCCCCATTTCGGTCGCTGCATCGCGGGCGCTTTTTGCAAGCTGCGTTGCGCCCGAAGGAACGCTGTTGAGAACGACAAATGCCGGAGTTTTGGCGTAGCCCACCAGATCCGCAATCGGTTCCAGCGCAGCAAGATCAAACGCGCGTGGCTTTGTCGGGATGAGGACGAGATCAGCTGCCTTGATTGCTTCGCGTGCGGCAGCATCGGCGTGGGGAGGCGTGTCGATTACCACGAAGTCCACACCGTTCTTTTTCGCGCTTTCAATCGTGCGGCCAAGACGGGCGGGCGGAGCTGTCACCACCACCGGCAGGAAATCGCCGCGCCAATCCGACCAGGCAGCAGCGGTCGCCTGCGGGTCCGTGTCCACGACGCAGCTTTCATGCTTGGCGGCGGCCGCGCGGGTTGCCAGATTGACGGCAAGGGTGGTTTTGCCCGAGCCGCCTTTCTGGCTGACAATGGCTATGGTTGTAATGTCGGGTTTGGCCATGGCTTAGCTTTCATGATCTCTCGATGAGATACGATCATGGAAAATCCGCTATTGTGCAAGTGCGAACAGTGTTTTTCCGTGAAGCGCTTTGCAGGTCGGTTCCGCGAGCGCGACTATTTGCCGACGCCAGCTGCCTCGAGACGCTCAATCGCATCGGGATTGTTCTGCAAATACTCAACCACGCGCGCTTGAAGCTTTTTGACTTCAACCTCTTGAACCGTATTGAGTTCGCTGAAGAACTCCTGATTAGACTGCGCAATCGCAGGATCTGAGAGGAGTTTTTGCGCATTTCTGAAATAACGCCTTCCGCTCTGGGTTGAAGCGAACTCTCGAATGTCGCGCAGCTCTTCCAAAGTAAACTCGCGAGTGTAGGCGATTGCGGTCGATTTCATCATGCTCGGCATATGCTTTGCGATCATTGGGCGCATCATGTCAGGCATGTCGGCCAAGAACTGGTCCATGATCGCCCGGATGCCCGGCTCTTCGAAAATCGGTCCCGACATCGCGGACGCCGCATATTGGTTCGCCATGGTCATCGCGGTGTCGAGCATGTCCTGCTCGCGCGTTTGGGCAGGGAGCATGACCTCGATGATAGCCATCGCCTCTACCATTTCCTCGGCGGGCGGTGTGTAGTCATCAGATTGGGCAATCACTGGTGACGCGATGCAGGCGCAAAGCATCGCGCCTCCACCAATAGCGAGGCGTTTGAGATGCTTTGTCATTGAAACAGCCCTTACTGGTCGAGGAACGAGCGCATCTTGCGCGACCGGCTCGGGTGCTTGAGCTTGCGCAGCGCCTTTGCTTCGATCTGACGAATACGTTCGCGGGTCACGGAGAATTGCTGGCCGACCTCCTCAAGGGTGTGGTCGGTGTTCATGCCGATACCAAACCGCATCCGCAGAACGCGTTCCTCACGCGGTGTGAGCGAGGCGAGAACGCGGGTGACGGTTTCCTTGAGGTTTGCCTGAATAGCGGCATCCACAGGGATAATCGCGTTCTTGTCCTCGATGAAATCGCCGAGGTGCGAATCTTCTTCATCGCCAATCGGGGTTTCAAGCGAGATCGGCTCTTTGGCGATTTTCATGACCTTGCGAACCTTCTCCAATGGCATGGAGAGACGCGCTGCCATTTCTTCTGGTGTCGGCTCGCGGCCTTCTTCGTGAAGGAACTGACGGCTCGTGCGCACAAGCTTGTTGATCGTCTCGATCATGTGCACCGGAATACGGATCGTGCGCGCCTGGTCAGCGATCGAGCGGGTTATCGCCTGACGGATCCACCATGTCGCATAGGTCGAGAACTTGTAGCCGCGGCGGTATTCGAACTTGTCGACCGCCTTCATCAGGCCGATGTTCCCTTCCTGAATAAGATCAAGGAATTGCAGGCCGCGGTTGGTATATTTCTTGGCGATAGAGATCACCAGGCGAAGGTTGGCTTCCACCATTTCCTTTTTCGCGATCCGCGCCTCGCGCTCGCCTTTTTGCACCATATTGACGATGCGGCGGAACTCGGGGAGGGCCATGCCGGTGTTGGCGGCAATGTCGGTGATCTCAGTGCGGATGCGGTCGACTGCGGCTCCCTCCTTTTCGAGGAAAGCGGCCCACTTCTTGTCCTTCGCCGCGCGCTCCTTGATCCATGCATCATCGAGCTCGTTGCCGACGTAGGATTTGAGAAAGTCGATGCGCTTGATCTTGTGACGCTCGGCCAAGCGCAGCATCTGACCGCCAAGAGCAGTCAGGCGGCGATTGAAGGCATAAAGGTTGTCGACGAGGAATTCGATTTTCGCTGCGTGGAATTGCACGCTTTCGACTTCGGCCGTGAGCTCTTCGGAGAGCTTTTCGTACTTGTTCTCTTTCGCCTTCGGAAAGGCGCCGCCATCGGCAAGCGTGTCGACACGTTCGATCTGCAACTTCTCGAAGCTTTTGAAAAGCTTGGTGATACGGGCAAAACGCTCGATCGCATCGGGTTTGAGCGCGGCTTCCATCTGAGCAAGCGAAAGAGTGTTGTCCTCCTCTTCTTCCTCGTCTTTCTTGCCGTCTTCACCGTCCTCGCCGTCTTCGCCGTCTTCCTTGTGATCTTCGACGTCGTCATCGTCGTCACGGATCGTAGGGCCAGCGGTTTCTTCGGAGATCTCGCCGTTCTCGGCTTCTTCGTTTTCCTCCTCCATCTTGTCAGGTGGAGGCTCTTTGGAAAGCATCGCATCAAGATCGAGGATTTCACGAAGCTGCATGTCTTCGGAGTTGAGCGCTTCCGACCACTGGATAATCGCATGGAAAGTGATCGGGCTTTGACACAGGCCCATGATCATCATGTCGCGGCCGGCCTCAATCCGCTTGGCAATCGCGATTTCACCTTCACGGCTGAGCAGTTCCACTGCGCCCATTTCGCGAAGATACATGCGAACAGGGTCATCGGTGCGCCCATCAGCGGCGGTCTTCTTCGCGGCGGGCTTGGCAGGAGTGGCAGCGGCCTTTTTCTTGTCGTCGTCGACTTCCATTGCCTCGACTTCGGCTTCCTGTTCAGCCTCAGCCTCAGCCTCTTCGTCGTTCTCGACGATCTGCACGCCCATTTCGGAAAGCGCGGTCTGGATATCTTCGATCTGATCCGGGCTCATTTCCCCCGAAGGCAAAGCAGCGTTGAGCTCATCATACGTGATGTAGCCCTTCTTCTTTGCCTTGGTCATCAGCCTCTTCACAGAAGCTTCATTGAGGTCGATCAGCGGTGCGTCGTCTTTTTCGGTTTTTGCACTCGAAGCCATAAAACTCGTCAGTCCGTATCAATGTTGGCCGATTGCTTTGGGGTCCCCATCGTGAGCCCACGCACCTCGGTCATCTAAACTTCATCGCGATCCGGATCAGGAAACCCCGGATCAATTCTGCTCAGCTGATGCGCCGGCTTTCCTGCGCCCAAAGGCTTTCAAGCGTTCATCAACTGTATGGAGCCGTTCTCGCAATCTGACCTGCTCTGCCAATGCCCCTTCGGGATCATCGTCAAACCGCGCAATTGTTGCCGCCATAGCGGTTTCGAGCGCTGGTTTTAAAGCCAGCAGCGATACAGCTTCAGCCAATTCCTCGCGCGCTTCACCGGGGTCTGTGCCTTCTTTGAGAAAGGCGAGTTTGTTGTTTTCCGGTGGGGCGGGAATGCCTTGAAGCTCCGATATGGCGTTTGACCCGTGCGAATCAAGTGTTTCTGCAAGCTCCATCAACGATTCTATTGCAGGAGCGGCATTCGGGTCGTTTTGAGCGAGCCGTGAGAGGGCTTCTGAATGCGCGGCGATTTCGTCCGGGTGACGGATAAGTCCAGCGATTACAGCGGACATGAGCGAGGCACGCTGGCCCCCTGACATCGTTTTGCCGAGCGTGTCTTTTGCCTCCTGCGAAAGCCCGCGCGCCATCGGTTTCCTGTTCTGCCAATTGGCTTTGCCGGGGACAGGGCGATTTTCTCGCCTTGGGAAGGCAAAAGCGGAGAAACGGTCGAGGAGTTCGCGGCGGTAGAGCGCCTGAATGTCGCGGTTTTCGATCGTGTCGACGTGCTCCATGAGCCGCGCTTTCAATCCAGCTTTGGCCTCGGGGCTGGTGAGCGGCTGCGCATCGCGCTCGCCCTCCCACAGTGCATCAAGCAGGCTTTTGGGCTCCGCGAGGAGTTTCTCCATCGCGCTCGCGCCTCGCTCTTTGATGAGGTCATCAGGGTCCATGCCGCCGGGCAAGCGCACGATGGAAAGCGAGCGCATGGGGGCAAGGAGGGGGAGGGCGCGTGCGATGGCTCGCATCGCGGCGCGCTCGCCAGCCTTGTCGCCGTCAAAGCACAGCACCGGCACCTCGACCATGCGCCACAGCATCTCAAGCTGCGTCTCGGTAAGCGCGGTTCCAAGCGGAGCAACCGCATCGTGAAAGCCCGCCTGAGCGAGCGCGACCACGTCCATATAGCCCTCGACCACCACAACGCGGCCCGTCTGGCGCGAGGCGGGGGAGGCGCGGTGGAGATTGTAGAGCGTGCGCCCCTTGTCAAAAAGCGGCGTGTCGGGGGAGTTCAGATACTTCGCGACCCCGTCGCGGCTTTCCATGATCCGCCCGCCAAAGGCGATCACCCTGCCCCGCGCATCCTGAATGGGCAGCATGACACGGCCGCGAAACCGGTCATAGCTCGACCCGTCATCGGTCCTGATCCGCATGCCCGTCTCGACCAGCATCTGGTCTTCGTAGCGGGAAAGCGCGTTGTTCAATGCCTGCTTGCTCTCTGGCGCATATCCAAAGCCGAATTCCTGAAGGGTCTCAGGCTTCAATCCACGACCCGTCAGATATTGCATCGCCTCACGCCCGTCGGGCTTTCGCAAATTATCGTAAAACCACGCTTGCGCGTCTGTCGTCACGTCGATCAATTCGGCGCGCTTTTCCGCTTTCTTCGCCGCCACAGGGTCAGGGGCGGGGACCTCCATCCCGGCTTCGGCGGCGAGTTCCTTGCACGCATCGATAAAGGAAAGCCCACGCTGCTCTGTCATCCAGCTGATGACATCGCCATGCGCCCCGCAGCCAAAGCAGTGATAAAAGCTCTTTTGATCATTCACATAGAAGCTGGGCGTCGCCTCGTTATGGAACGGACAGCACGCCTTGAACTCGCGCCCCGCACGGGTGAGCTTGGTCGTGCGATTGATCACGGTTGAAAGCGTGATCCTCGCGCGCAGCTCGTCCTTCCATTGCGGGGTAATGCTCATATGCGAATAGTGCGCCCGAACGTTGGACGGTTCAAGCGCACTTGTGCCCTCTTGTGGGTATGTCTGTGGCTTAGGAAAGCGCAGCCTTCACCAGACCGCTTGCCATCTTCCCGTCGAGGACAGCGCCGTGCCTGGCTTTAAGAGCACCCATGACCTGGCCCATGTCCTTCATCGATGATGCACCCGTTTCCGCCTTGATAGCCTCAATCGCGGCCTTGGTTTCTTCCTCGCTCATCATCTGCGGCAGGAATTCTTCGATTACCGCCAGCTCGGCTTTCTCGGCATCGGCCAGCTCCTGGCGACCGCCATTTTCATACATTTCGATGGATTCGCGGCGCTGCTTGGCCATCTTTTGAAGCACGGAAGTCACCAGAGCATCGTCATCGATTTCTTTTCCCGATGTGCGCTCTTCAATATCGCGATCCTTGATCTTGGCGCTCATCTGGCGAAGGGCAGCAGTGCGTTCTTTTTCCTTGGCTTTCATCGCGGTGATGGTGGCAGCTTTGATATCGTCGCGGATCATCGAATTCGGCTCTTTCTGTGGATGGTTTCGTATTCCGGGCGGCTTAACCCATAAAGGACCGCTTAGATAGGTTGACGTGGCCCCCAAGCAAGCTTAGCGGGTGGGTCTTAGCGACATTGCTGGAAAACCCTTTCTTGGAGAGCCCCAAATGGCTTCTGCTGCCAATCGTCCTGCGCAACCTGAAGGTGCGACAGGAGTCCTTGTTCTGGCCGATGGAACGGTAATCTGGGGTAGGGGCTTTGGCGCCAAAGGAGAAGCCGTCGGCGAGGTGTGTTTCAACACCAGCATGACAGGGTATCAGGAGGTGATGACCGATCCCTCCTACGCGGCGCAGATTGTCACCTTTACCTTCCCCCACATCGGCAATGTCGGCGCTAACGCCGAGGATGTGGAGAGCGCGGTTGAAGGCGCGGTAGGCTGTGTGGTGCGCGAAGATGTGACAGAGCCGTCCAACTTCCGCAGCCTTGAGCGGTTTCAGGAGTGGATGGAACGCAACGGCAAGATCGGCCTCTCGGGTGTTGATACCCGCGCGCTCACCCGCCGCATCCGCTTGTCCGGCGCTCCCAATGCGGTGATTGCGCATTCACCCGAAGGGCAATTCGACATCGCCGCTTTGATTAAACGCGCACAGGAGTGGGCGGGGCTGGAAGGCATGGACCTCGCCATCCGCGTGAGCCGCGAGCATCAGGAAAGCTGGGAGGGCGGCTATTGGCGACTGGGCCATGGCTACGGACGTGCAAGCCGCGACGCGACCCCGCATGTGGTTGCAATCGACTATGGCTCGAAGGACAACATCTTCCGCAATCTCGTGCGCGCCGGGGCCAAGGTGACGGTTGTGCCTGCCAAGACAAGCTTCGACGAAATTATGGCGTTGAAGCCTGACGGCGTGTTCCTCTCCAACGGCCCCGGAGACCCGGCGGCGACGGGTGAATACGCTGTGCCGGTGATCCAAAAATTGCTTGAGGCCGACATGCCGCTTTTCGGCATTTGTTTGGGCCACCAGATGCTGGCTCTTGCAGCTGGCGCAAAGACGATCAAAATGCACCAGGGCCACCGAGGCGCAAACCACCCGGTTCAGCGCGTAGGCGAGGGCTGGGGCGAGACCACAGGTCTTGTCGAAATCACCAGCATGAACCACGGCTTTGCGGTGGATGTGGATACTCTGCCCGACACGCTGGAACAGACCCATGTAAGCCTCTTCGACGGCTCCAACTGCGGAATCGCGGTTAGGGGTAAGAATGCATTTGGCGTGCAGTATCACCCGGAGGCAAGCCCGGGCCCGCAGGATAGCTTTTACCTCTTCGAGAAGTTCGTTGGGGGGCTGGGGTGATGCTTGTTGCCACTCTGGTCGCCAGCTTTTCTCTGGCAGCTCCACCTCAACCGCCCGCAATCCGTATTGCACCGCCAAGAGTCACATTTGCGCGTATCTTAGAACCGTTGCCTAGGGGCTATTACCCATTCCGTAACGGCAAAATTGAGGATGCTCTTAAGTCGTGCGGGTTCCATGAAGTCACTTTCGGAATGTATCCAACCTATACTCCAATCTCTGTGGATCCCGACCGGTTCGATCCTGAGAAGCTCGATTGCTTTAAGCGATGGACGGTAAAGCAGACGGACTTGCAGATTGAATGGTTGAAATAGATGCCATTGATAAGGGCTTCATCAATTACTTTGGTTTGTTCATTGCCTAGGTCGTCGGCTCCACCCGCTTTGCAAAGAGGCATCGCATGATTCGCTTTATCTTCGCCTCCATTGCGCTGCTCAGCCTCTCCGGTTGCCACAGCCTCTTCCCCGAAGATCCGCGCGAAGGCACCGAGCTCAGCGCAGAATGCCCCACGCGCGTCGCCAGCCTTCTCGGCCCGACCACGCAATTCGCCAATTACACAGAAGAGATGGGCGTCCCCACCTTCACCTTCGACATCACCAAGATGGCGTTTGAGGATATGCAGCGGCTGATGGTGGAGGGCAGCGACGACACCGCTGGAAGGCGTGCGATGGACGCGACCAATGTGGACTCCACCGCGGTTGACCTCTTCATGGAAACACCCGTCGATGAGAAGGGCGCCTTCTTCACGGGCCGTGACCCTGCGCTTTACCGCGTTCGCGGCGGGCTCCAGCCCAAATCGACCATGGTCGCCACCGGATGTGCCCGGCAGCAAGAGGGCATGCGTCTGATCATGATCGACGTTGACCCCGTGCCCGCCCAAGAGGACGCGGCGCCCGAGCCCGAATCTGACCCCGATACCCTTGAAACACCCTCCGATAATGAGAGCCAATAATGCCCAAGCGTAGCGACATTTCCTCAATCCTTGTGATTGGTGCTGGACCCATCATCATCGGGCAGGCGTGCGAGTTCGATTATTCGGGCACGCAGGCGATCAAGGCTTTGAAAGAAGAAGGGTATCGGGTCATTCTGGTGAACTCGAACCCGGCAACGATCATGACCGATCCAGAGTTCGCCGACGCGACTTACGTAGAGCCGATCACCCCGGAAATCGTCGCCAAGATCATCGCCAAGGAAAAACCCGATGCGCTGCTCCCCACGATGGGCGGGCAGACGGCACTGAACTGTGCGCTTGCTCTCGAGGATATGGGCGTGCTGGCCGAGCACGGTGTCGAGATGATCGGGGCAAAAGCCGACGCCATCGACAAGGCCGAGAACCGCCAGCGGTTCCGCGAGGCGATGGACAAGATCGGTCTTGAAAGCGCGCGCTCGGGCGTTGCCAATACCCTTGAAGAAGCGCGCGAGGTTTTGAAGCGCACCGGCCTTCCTTCGATTATCCGCCCAAGCTTTACACTCGGCGGCACGGGCGGCGGGATCGCCTACAACACGCAGGAGTTTGAGCGGATCGTGCGCGAGGGGCTCGATGCCTCGCCCACAACCGAGGTGCTGATCGAAGAATCCCTGCTGGGGTGGAAAGAATATGAGATGGAGGTTGTGCGGGACAAAGCCGACAACGCCATCATTATCTGCTCGATCGAAAACGTCGATCCGATGGGTGTGCACACGGGCGATTCCATTACCGTGGCCCCTGCACTGACCCTGACCGACAAGGAATACCAGATCATGCGCACCGCCTCGATTGAGGTGCTGCGCGAAATCGGCGTTGAGACAGGTGGTTCGAATGTGCAGTTTGCGGTGAACCCCAAGGACGGGCGCCTCATCGTAATCGAGATGAACCCGCGCGTGTCGCGCTCCTCTGCGCTCGCATCCAAGGCCACCGGCTTCCCCATCGCCCGCGTCGCGGCGAAACTTGCGGTGGGCTACACCCTCGACGAGATTACCAACGAGATCACCGGCGCAACCCCTGCGAGCTTTGAGCCGACCATCGATTATGTCGTGACCAAGATCCCGCGCTTCGCCTTTGAGAAGTTCAAGGGTGCTGAGCCGCTTCTGGCAACCGCTATGAAATCGGTGGGCGAAGTGATGGCCATCGGCCGCAACTTCCAGGAGAGCGTGCAGAAGGCATTGCGCGGGCTTGAGACCGGGCTCGACGGGTTCAACCGCGTGACCGAACTCGAAGGGGTGCACAAGGACGTTGTGACCGCATCGCTTTCCAAGCGCACGCCAGATCGCCTTCTGAAAGTCGGGCAGGCCTTCCGCGAGGGGCTAAGCCTTGAGGATATTCAGAACGTCACCGGCTACGACCCGTGGTTCCTGCGCCAGATCGAGGCGATCATTGCGGCAGAAAAGCAAGTGCAGGCCGATGGACTTCCCCGCGATGCAGCGACCTTGCGCAAGCTCAAATCCATGGGCTTTTCCGACAAGCGCCTTGCGACGCTCGCCGTGCGCTCTGTTGGTGTAAAGGGCGGCCTTGCCGAAACACAGGCCAAGCGGTCGGGCCTGCTACATGACGCGCTGCAAGCCATGGCAGGCGCAACCAGCGAAGAGGAAGTGCGCGCCCTTCGCCAGAAACTTGGCGTTACGCCAGTGTTCAAGCGCATCGATTCCTGCGCCGCCGAGTTCGAGGCAATCACGCCTTACATGTATTCGACCTATGAGGCCCCGACCTTCGGTGAACCCGAGTGCGAGGCGGACGTTTCGGACCGCAAAAAGATTGTCATCCTTGGCGGCGGGCCCAACCGCATCGGGCAGGGGATCGAGTTCGACTATTGCTGTGTCCATGCTTGCTTTGCGCTGGCAGAGCAGGGTTTTGAAACGATCATGGTCAACTGCAATCCGGAGACGGTCTCAACCGACTACGATACCTCAGACCGCCTCTATTTCGAGCCGCTGACCGCGGAGGACGTTCTGGAAATCCTCCGCGTCGAACAGCAATCGGGTGAACTCGTTGGCGTGATCGTCCAGTTTGGCGGGCAAACCCCGCTTAAACTTGCGCAGGCTTTGGAAGATGCAGGGATCCCGATCCTTGGCACATCTCCCGATGCGATCGACCATGCCGAAGATCGTGAGCGGTTTGCCAAGCTCGTCAACAAGCTGAAGCTGAAACAGCCCGACAACGGCATCGCCTTCACCCGCGACGAAGCCGCGGCGGCTGCCGCGCGCATCGGCTATCCCGTGCTGCTACGCCCCAGCTTCGTGCTGGGTGGGCGCGCTATGGAAATCGTCGATTCCGAAGCGCAGCTGGATGATTACATCAAGACCGCAGTGACCGTGTCAGGCGAAAGCCCCGTGCTGGTGGACCAATACTTGCGCGATGCCATCGAGTGCGATGTCGATGCGCTTTGCGATGGCGACGAAGTGCGCATTGCAGGGGTGATGCAGCATATCGAGGAGGCCGGCGTCCATTCAGGCGACAGCGCCTGCACCCTGCCACCATATTCGCTTTCACCAGATATCATCGCAGAGATGGAGCGTCAGGCCGAGGCACTCGCCTTCGCGCTAAAAGTGCGGGGCCTTATGAATGTGCAGTTCGCTGTGAAAGACGGCGAGGTGTATCTCATCGAGGTCAACCCGCGCGCAAGCCGGACGGTGCCGTTCGTCGCCAAGGCCATCGGCCAGCCCGTTGCCAAGATCGCCGCCCGCGTCATGGCAGGTGAGAAGCTCAGCAGTTTCGAACCGTTCCGCCGTGACCTGTCATACATGGCGATCAAGGAAGCGGTGTTCCCCTTTGCCCGATTCCCCGGCGCAGACCCTGTCCTTTCTCCGGAAATGAAATCGACTGGCGAGGTGATGGGCATCGACTGCGCATTCGAGCCTGCCTTCTTCAAATCCCAATTGGGTGCAGGCATGGCCTTGCCGCAACAAGGCACCGCTTTTGTCTCGGTCAAAAATTCGGACAAGGCCAATATCGTGCCGGCAGTGAAAGACCTGCTCGATTCCGGGTTTACCGTTATCGCGACGTCAGGGACGCAAAGTTACCTTTCCGAACAAGGGCTTTCGGTAGAGCGCGTCAACAAGGTGGCCGAAGGTCAGCCGCATATCGTCGATAGGATCATCGACGGCGAGGTCGCGCTTATCTTTAACACCACCGAAGGTTGGCAATCGCTGCTGGATTCAAAATCGATCCGCGCCAGCGCCCTCGAAAAGAAGGTTCCGTATTACACGACCGCCGCCGCTTCGGTCGCTGTGGCAGCCTCAATTAAGGCGCTTGAACCGTCACAGCTTGAAGTTCGGTCGTTGCAAGACTATTATAGCTGAGAATTTTACACGTCCTCCCCTTCATTTCGTGAGACTGAGGCCGCCTCGATAGGGGCGGTCATGGACGAAATTTCCCGGTTGAAATACGGGGGTGGGCGTCGAAACAGAAAGAAACAGGAATGGCTACGATGGATAAGGTCCCGATGCTGGCTGAAGGCTATGAGCGTCTGACAGCAGACCTTAAGGCACTTCGCGAAGAGCGGCCCCGGATTGTGGATGCAATCGAAGAGGCGCGCGCACATGGTGACCTTTCAGAGAACGCTGAATACCACGCCGCGAAAGAGCGTCAGGGGCAGATCGAGGCTCAGATCGGCGATCTTGAAGGCAAGATTGGCCGCGCCCAGATCATCGATCCAAGCACGCTTTCTGGCGATAAAGTGATTTTCGGTGCGACGGTTACGCTTCTTGATGAAGACGACAAGCCTGTGAAGTACCAGATTGTCGGGGAAACAGAGGCGGATGCGGCCAAAGGCCGGATTTCCTATTCCTCGCCGATCGCCCGCGCGCTCATCGGCAAACAAGTCGACGACGAGATCGAGGTGACGGTCCCGTCAGGCGACAAATTCTACCTGATCGAAAAAATCGAATTCATCTGAGGTTTGCTGCGTTAGCCCCCTGAACTGGCGGCTTTCAGGTCAATTCCTTGTCCATCTCGTAATTATGAATGGCAACGCCGCGAAGATCGAAGTCGCGGCGCCCTTTCAGTGTGTATCCTGCGCGCTCGAACGCAGTTCGCGCAAGCTCGCTTGCCTCGGTGTAAAGCCGGGTCACGCCCAGCTTGCGCGCTTCCCCCTCTGCATAAGCAAGCAGCTTCGCCGCGAGCCCGTGCCCGGAGTGTGCAGGGGAGCAGTAAAGCATATCCAGATGGCCGTCAGGCTCCAGCAGAGCGTAGGCTACCGGCAAATCGCTCTCATCGGCCATCACATAGATGTGGTGGCCGGCGTCCGCGCGCGCCACAAAGCGCGCAGGATCGTCGTGACCCGAGGACCAGACGCGCACTTGCTCAGCAGAATAGGCCTTGGCGCCAGTCTGCACGATAGCGTCCAGCGTAAGCGCACACAGGGCCGGGGCATCTTTGGTGGTGAAGGGGCGAAGCGTATAAGCCACGCGCGCGCTGCTCAGGTTTCGGGCGTCAGCAGCTTGTGGATGGGCACGATGACATATTTCATCTCAGCATCATCGACCGTGCGTTGAGCTTGTGCGCGCCAAGCGTCTTCTGCCGCTTCGTAGGTGCTAAAGACACCGACTACGTGAAGGCTTTCCGGGTCTGCAAAATCGTGGCCGCGCGGATCGGTCACGCGCCCACCCATGACGAGGTGAAGGCGCTGGTTCGTGGTTGCTTCTTCCATTGTGTACTTCCTTGGGGAGGATGGGGAGGGACAGAACGTCCCGATCATTTCCCGCAGTTAGTAGAAGCGCCAATCAAGCACAAGATGCGCGCATCGCCGCACATGAAAATATGCGCGTTTGCGCCGATCAGCTACGCACGCGCTGGGTCAAATCGCGCACGGCGCGTGTGGCGCGGCGCTTTGTGCGCTGTGTAGCAGCACGACCCTTGTCTGCGGCCGAGCCAGCGACATAGCCTGCTTCGCGGCGAACGGACCGCGCCTTGGCAGCGGCGGTGTCGCCCATATCCTCAAGTGCGTCCTTGCCAGCGGTTGCGCCACCAAGGATGTCATCAATGATGTCCATAGCCCGGTCAGCGATCGTATCAGCGATCAGCACCCAGAGCGCGCTCGTGCGATTGCGCGCCGCCGTCGCCACACTGCCTTTTGCTGCGTTCGCGGCGCTCTCTGCCGCATCGCCAACTTTACTGGCGGCGTGTGTCGCAGCGCCAGCTGCACTTGATGCAGCTTTGCCAGCGACACGACGTCCGGGCTGTGTCATCAGGCCAATAGCAACCCCGACGACGACCGCGCCTGCAATCACTTTGAGCGGGTTTTCGCGGGTGTAATCCACCGCCGCATCGACCGCCTCTTTGGCCTGCTCGCCAAGCGTGCGCTCGGCTATGCGCCGCTCGCTCGCCTCAATCTTCTGGCGCAGGGCATCGCGTTTGGTTTCGTCGCTGTTCATCGAACTATCAGTTGTCATCATTGTCTCCGGGGGAAGGGGCGGCTTCGCTCATCTCGGGGGATGCGTGAGCCGTGTCTGAACCTTCCGTATCACTGTCAATTTCTTCGGCCATTGCGGCCAACAAGGGCTCACGACCAAACCAGAGGGCGAGCGCCCCGAGAACGATCGCGATGATCCCACGATTATCCACCGTGTGAACCTTTGCCACTTCGAAAACGTCTTTGCCGCCTTCGATCACTCCGCCAAGATAGCGGTTGGTGAGGCCTTTGGCGGAATAGGCGGTTCGAGCGTGCTCGATTTCTTCGAGCAGCACCTTTTTCGAGGCGTCGCGCAAGGCGCGGTAGTCGGCGAAGCGTTGTTCGAGATTGCTCACGCGGCCTCTCCTTCATCATCGTCATCACTGTCAGATGATGCAAACAGGCCTGTCATCTTCTGGACATTCGCGAACGCGCGCCAGCCCAAATAGGCTGTGACAAGCAAAAGACCGCCAAAGACAATCCCGATCGCGCCCCAGATCCCGACAAGCGGCTCAAACGCCAGCACCAGGCCGACCGCGAGCGCGAGAAAAGCGATGTGCAGCAGGATAAGCGCAAGAATGCCCAGGCCTGCCGCGACACCGACATAGCGGCCCGCCAAGGCAGCCCGCGTTTTCTGGAAGCCAAGCTCCGCCTCGGCATAGGTGCGCGCATTGTCGATAAGTGCGCTCGCCTCTTCCATCAAGGACGGGTCGACGCGCGGGGAGGGCGCCGTTTCCTCGGCGCCGCCTGAAGTGGACGCGCCAGTGTTTGCTGGATCGTTCACTTGCCCGTCGGCAGCGGTACAATCAGGAGCGGCAGCGCCGGCGCGAGCTGCGCCGACCCGCCCGTGTGTCTCCGCCATTCGGTCCCCCTTTGCGTCTTGGCTCACTAGCGCGGATTACTTGCCGCTGCGGAAAAGGCGCGCAACGAGGAAGCCAACGACGGCAGCAATGCCGACAGCGGCGGCCGGGCTTTTGCGGATAGCCTCACGGGTGTCTTCGCCAAGTTCGTCGAGGCTCTTCGCTTCGAGTTTGGCCGATGTTTCAGTCAGCGAACGCGACGCTGACCGCGCATAATCGCCGTATTTTTCGCCGAAACGCTCGTCGATCTGACCCGCGGTATCGCCAACCGCTTTACCGATGCTGGCAATCGCATCTGATGCTGCTGCCTTACCTTCGACAGCGAGGTCGCTTGCGCGCGCTTTTGCTTTATCGCCATACTGTTTGGCTTCTGACATCACGTCGTCTCCACGGGATTTGGCTTGTTCACGATAGGCTCCTGCTCGATTGCCGGCTTCATCACGAAGCGCAGCAGCGCCCGCCTTGGCTTCGGCAAGAGCAGCGTTGAAGCGGCTTTTTGCCTCGGTCGTGCCGGTTGCAGCGGTGTCAGCCTCAGCCTTATTCGCGGTGGCACCGGTCTTCTTGGGAGCAGTTTTCTTCGCGGTTGTCTTCTTCGCTGCAGGTTTGCGCGTGGTTTTGGTCGTTTTTGCTTCTGCCATGTTGATCTCTTACCCTCGGTTTTGCGCGATGCAGCATAACGCAATCGCGACTTTATGTAATGAATATCTATGTCACTTGCACCGATCTTTTCTTGCCCATAAGGGGGCCGGGAAACATTTGGTGCAATCGTCCAGCCCGGACAATCCGAGCCAGTTCCTACTATATATATATTCTTCTCACGCCGGAGTTCCAATAATGACAGCGATTATCGATATTCATGGCCGCGAAATTCTCGACAGCCGGGGGAATCCGACGGTTGAAGTGGATGTTTTGCTCGACGACGGCAGTTTCGGGCGCGCCGCAGTTCCTTCGGGTGCCTCGACCGGCGCCCATGAAGCGGTGGAGCTGCGCGATGGCGACAAGGCGCGCTACATGGGGAAGGGCGTTTTGAAGGCGGTGGACGCGGTCAACACCGAGATCCGCGACCTGCTCGTCGATACTTTCGATGCCGAAGACCAGCGCGATATCGACCTCTCGCTCATCGATCTCGACGGGACCGAGAACAAGGGGCGCCTTGGCGCAAATGCCATTTTGGGAACCAGCCTTGCCGTGGCGAAAGCGGCGGCCAATGCGCGCGGTCTTCCTCTTTACTCCTACCTCGGCGGGGTTTCAGCGCATGTCCTGCCCGTGCCGATGATGAATATCATCAATGGCGGCGAGCACGCTGATAATCCGATTGATATTCAGGAATTCATGATCATGCCTGTGGGCGCTGACAGCATTGCCGAGGCAGTGCGCTGGGGCTCAGAGGTGTTTCACACGCTGAAGAAGGGCCTGCATGACAAAGGTCTTGCCACCAGCGTTGGCGATGAAGGCGGATTTGCGCCGGATCTGGCCAGCACGCGCGCCGCGCTCGATTTCATCATGGCTTCGATTGAGCAGGCGGGCTTCAAGCCGGGCGATGACATCGTGCTCGCATTGGACTGTGCCGCCACCGAATTTTACCGCGATGGCAAATATGAAATTTCGGGAGAGGGGCTCAGCCTCGATGGTCAAGGCATGGCCGATTATCTCGCCAAATTGTGCGATGACTATCCCATCCTCTCGATCGAAGACGGTATGAGCGAAGACGATTTTGATGGCTGGGCGGCTATTACCAAGGCCATTGGTGACCGGGTACAGCTTGTGGGTGATGACCTATTCGTTACCAATCCGGCACGTCTTGGGCAGGGGATTGCCGATGGTCTCGCCAACTCCCTGCTGGTCAAGGTCAACCAGATCGGCACACTGACCGAAACGCTCGCAGCGGTCGATATGGCGACCCGCGCGCGCTACACCTCGGTGATGAGCCACCGTTCGGGGGAAACCGAGGATGCGACCATTGCCGATCTCGCGGTGGCGACCAACTGCGGCCAGATCAAAACAGGCAGCCTCGCGCGTTCAGACCGGCTCGCGAAATACAATCAGCTCATCCGTATCGAGGAAGAGCTTGGCGACAGCGCCGTCTATGCCGGGCGCGGCTGTTTTGGCGCTTTGTCGGCTTAAGGCGAGCCTACCTTAAATTCGGGCAATTGCCCGGAAGCTTCGGGTCAGAGGGTGCACGAAGAAGCTTCCGGGCGGTGCCAGCCAGAGTTGACTAAGGGGTCAATCCGAGGCTGGCGAAATATTCATCCATCGCGGCAAGGCCTTTGTCAGTCAGGCGCACCAGAACGCGGCGCTGATCCTCGGGGTCGTGCTCGCGGGCAATCAGGCCTTGCTCTGACAACACGCCAAGCCAGCGAAGTCCGGTAGTCGGTGGGGCAGCAGAGCCGATGCACGCACTCGACACGGAAACCGGCTTGTTCTCGACATTGGCGATGTAGAGATCGAGCAGTATGTCCCAAGCGGGCTCACCGAATAGCTCGTCATTGTCGAATATCGCGGAACGGCGGCGACGAACGGCGTAAGCTTCCCGGGCCATGTCGCCAAACACCTTGCGCCGCATACGCGCGTCGGTGTGAATGGCGGTTGCACCCTTGATCTCTTGCGGGAATTTCTTTTCCCCAGAGCCGCTTTGTTCTGATGCAGTCGAGGGGTCGCTTGCATTGGTTCGACCGGTCGATTTGCGCAGCGCATCGGCAATGACCGCCAAATGCTCGGCCAGCGCCCCAAGGTCGGTTTCCAAAGGCGCATCTGCACCGGATTGAAAAGCTTCTCCTGCCGCATTATTCATAGCGGGCGGATCGCTCCGCGCCTCCGTGCGCGCCTCTTTACGGGAAAGCTCGGAGTGTTCTGATTCTCGTAGTGACTGAACAAATTTCGTGACCATCGGATCATTCTTGAATTGGTTCATACACAAACCCCTCCGATATCGAGGGAGAACTGGGGTGACACGCCGCGAGAGCGCACAAAACCCGCGTCAAGCGCGATCGCACCGTCCGATCGGGCGCGATGTAAGGGGGCATCCGCGCCATTGAATTTGTTAAATGAAAAGATGCCGTGCATTGCAAAGGCCCTTCCCAACGGGGCCCGCGCCAGGCCGGGATGGCCTGGGTCAGTGGATCGCTTGCCCCACCAAAACCCTAGGCAAAGTCCCCCAGCTGTGCATTACGCAAGACCCCGTAATTTACATTTCAAAATGGACTAATACTCCTGTGGCAGAGAATTGTTCGGCCCGTTTTGGATGTATTACTCGTTTTTCTCTGGGAAAGTGATCTGTCGTATCTTCAAGAGATCAGAATCTGCAGCGATAACGGACATGTTTTTATTTAACTGTTCGATTGCTGCATTAACATGAATCGCCGCAATACCGGCTCCGACAGTATCGAGGGAAACCAAAACCCGCTCAAGCGCGTGCTGGCATTGTTTGAGGTCGATGACCTCGTCAGTTGTCATATGGATCATCGCAGAAATTCCTGCTTTTGAAGTGTGCACCAAGACCCGGCGATCGACCGGCCCTACAAAGGTGCGCCTAAGCGATAATCCTTCGACCTGATATACGTATTAGTCCCTAGTCTTTGCGTAAGCGGGTGTTTTGCAACGTTTTTGCGTGCAGCGGGTCAGCGTTGTCCGCAAGTCCTCACGCGTCGAAGCGCTCCGCAAGGCTCAACAGAGAAAGCGCTGCCTGTGCCGCTTCGCCACCCTTGTTCTTTTCCTCAGGATCGGCGCGCACAAGCGCCTGCGCTTCATTTTCGACAGTGAGAATGCCGTTGCCGATCGCGATCCCGTCCATCGTGAGAGCCATGATCGCCCGTGCACTTTCGCCTGCGACGATTTCGAAGTGATAAGTCTCGCCCCGGATCACCACCCCAATAGCGACAAAGGCATCATACTCGCCCGTCTCGGCGGCGAGCGCGATAGCTCCCGGAATTTCCAGAGCGCCCGGCACGGTGAGAACTTCTACCTCATGCCCCGCCGCAGTGATCGCAGCTTTTGCTCCATCGATGAGCATGTCGTTGAAGTTTTCGTAGAACCGCGCTTCGACGATAAGAATTTTGGCCATGATTGGGCTCCTGTAATCTCTGAAAGTGGGATCGACGCGCCGCCGTCGCCCGAAGCTTGGGCCAGGGTGCATCGTTTGCGATGGCTATGGTCACAAGGCCGGGTTGAACGCAAGCACCCTCAAGCGTTTGCGCACTTCGCTTATTCCGGGATTTCCTGATGTCCGGTGAGCGTGATGCCGTATCCCTCCAGTGCGACAAAATCTGGTCGTGAGTTCGACAAGAGGATCATCTCGTGCACGCCAAGGTCGGCGAGGATCTGAGAGCCGATGCCGATGTTGCGGTGCTCCTCGTCGGCGGTCCACTGGCCGCTTGTTCCGACGCGTTGTGTGAGGATGACGATTACGCCTGCACCTTTATCGCCAATTGCGCCCATTGCCCGCTGCAAGGTGCGCTTGCGGGGGCCAGGCGCGCCGAGCACGTCGTCGAACACCGAAATAGGATGGACGCGGGCGAGGGTGGGTTCATCGGGGCTGATATGGCCCTTTTGCAGCACATAGGCCTCGTTATCGGATATCGTGTTGCGGTAAGTGATCATCCGCCACTGACCGCCATAATCACTCTCAAACGTGCTCTCGCCGATGCGTTCGACCAGATGATCGTTGCGCATGCGATAGGCGATGAGATCGCGGATCGTGCCGATCTTCATGTCGTGCTTGCGCGCAAATTCAATAAGATCGTCAAGCCGCGCCATGCTGCCGTCTTCGTTCATGATTTCACAGATGACGCCGGAAGGGTTGAGCCCCGCGAGACGCGAAATATCCACGGCTGCCTCGGTATGACCAGCACGCACCAAAGTGCCCCCTTCACGAGCGACCAGCGGGAAAACATGGCCGGGCGTGACAATGTCATCCGGACCCTTGGACGCATCGATGGCGACGGCGATCGTGCGCGCTCTGTCGGCTGCTGAAATACCGGTTGTCACACCCTCTTTCGCCTCGATCGAGACAGTGAAGGCGGTCTGCATGCTTTCGCGGTTGTTGCGGCTCATCGGGTCAAGGCCAAGCGCATCCACCCGCGCCTTGTCGAGCGCCAGACAGATTAGTCCGCGCCCGTGCGTCGCCATGAAGTTGACGGCGGCCGGCGTTGCCATCTGGGCCGGAATGATCAGATCACCTTCGTTCTCGCGATCTTCGTCATCGACGAGGATATACATCCGCCCATTGCGGGCCTCGTCGATGATCTCTTCCGCGCCAACCAGCACAGGTGTATCATCGTTTGCGTCCAGAAAACGCTGCAATTTCGCCAGTGTCTCGGCGGTGGGGTTCCAGTCCTCATCGCTTGCGTCGCGCAAGGTGTTGGCGTGTAGGCCGGCAGCGCGCGCGATCCCTGCTTTGGTGTAAGCGCCAGACTCGATCAGGTTGCGGACCTGTGTGATTGTTGATGTGCTCATTGCACCGCGATAGCACACTGCAATGTGATTGCAATGTCTGTGTCGGTCATTCCGCTGTATACCTGACGTCATGGCGCCCCCGGTCATACTGGATTGCAGCACACCAGGATCCATGCCGAACAGCAGCTGTTCTGACTTCAGGACTACAGTTGAGGGACCCGCTGAAGATGCTCCTTTATCAGAATGTTTAATCGAGGAAATTTGATCCTCGGGCGCTTCGATTCCAAGGCCTGTTAGAGCTCGATTGATCTTTCGCTCAAAATGGCCCCGCACCTGTTCCAGGCTGCGCGGTTTGCCCTGTTGGGTGAAAAATATACTGCGGTTGGCCCGCGCTGCTTTTGGGAACAGGGATGCCGCGACCATCTCTGGCGAGGATTGCCAAGCCTGCATAAAGCGGCTTGCCCCACCGCTACCGAGAAAATGCGCCAGATACAGCTCCGTCCGGGTCGCCTGCCTTCCCAAGATCCGCTCGAGCTTCTCCGCGTTGTCATGCGCATAAGAGGCGGCCACAAGTGAGGCGAGTTCGGCATCGTGACGCCAATCAAGCTTCTCCTTGCGCGAAGTGCCCTTCTCCTGAAGCAATGATGTCTCGATCTGGCTCTGATAGCGATCAAGGCTCGCAAGCCAGGTTGTCTCGATAAATTGAAACAGCCCCGCCGCGCTGGACGTGCGTGCCTTGGCTTGAGGGTTTAAGCCCGATTCCAGATGAGCCTGAGCAACCAGGTAATTGTAATCAACGCCGGTCTGTTCAGCAGCTTTCCAGATCGCATCCATGACCTCCCGCTTTGAAGGTGGACCCGCTTGTCGATGCGTGGTCAGCCTTGCGTAAGTTGCTGGCAAATCGAATGTTTGCTGATCCGAACCAAGCTCTTCGTTGGACGCGCGGTCAGGGCTAAATCCACCCGTTTCTTGGGCAGAGGCCGGAAGCGCGGCGCCCAGCAGCCACGCGCACATAACCCCCTTCAAGATTGACCCAGCCCTCACCATCGGATGAGTAGTCGCAGACGCGGGTTAAGCGGTCGGTGTTTGAAGATAGTGAATTTTGAGCAAACGCGGCGCTTTGCCGAACTGTTTGCTGAAAATGGTGGACGCACTAGGGTTCGAACCTAGGACCCGCTGATTAAGAGTCAGCTGCTCTACCAACTGAGCTATGCGTCCTTACCGAATGCCTTCGGAGCCGCTTAGATGGTGCGGCTTTTACGGATTAAAAGGGGAGGACAGCGATTTTATCCTGAAAAACCCGTGCGAGGCGCTTCACGGTTCCAGCGATTGACCATCATCAGCGCTCCGATACAGATCATGTTGGTCATCATCGATGAACCGCCATGGCTCATAAAGGGTAGGGGGATGCCCACGACCGGCGCCATTCCCATGACCATCATCAAATTGACCGCGACATAAAAGAAGATCGTGGCAACCATTCCGGCGGCGACAAGGCTCCCAAAACGGTCCCGCGATTGCCGGGCCACTTTGAGGCCCCAACTCAAAATGATGGTAAAGACGCCAAGAACAAACAGCCCTCCGACAAGACCCCATTCCTCTGCCATTGTAGCGAAGACAAAGTCGGTTTGCGGCTCGGGCAGATATTCAAGGTGGCTCTGCGATCCGTTGTTGAAGCCTTTTCCGAAGATGCCACCTGAACCAATTGCAATCTTTGACTGATTAATGTGGTATCCTGCGCCTAGCGCGTCGGCTTCCGGATTGAACATCGTCATCACGCGGCGCTGTTGATAATCCTGAAGGCCAAAGAAAAAGATGAGCGGAGCCGCAGCCAGCGCTGCAACGCCGCCACCGATGAACCATTTGAGGGGCAAGCCTGCTAGGAGCATTACCACCGCGCCGCCAAACGCAATGGCGAGCGACGTGCCGAGGTCAGGTTGAAGCAGCACGAAGGAAACCGGCACGGCGATGAGTGCGCCGGGAACGAGCAGCGCACGCCAACTGACGAGCATGCTCAGCGGGAGGCTCGCATAGAATTGGGCAAGCGTGACCACAATCACCGGCTTCATCAATTCAGAAGGCTGGAGCACCATGAACCCAAGGTCGAGCCAGCGCTGGCTTCCCCCGCGCACATTGCCGACAATCTCAACGCCGATAAGCAGCAAGAGAACAACGATATACGCCGGATAGGTCATAAACCGCACGAAGACCCGCGGGAGCGAGGCAATGACCGCAGCCATTCCCAGAAAAACGCCGAACCGGATGAGGTGCGAGGAGGCAAACGGGTCCATCCGCCCACCGGCAGCCGAAAACAGGACCGCCGCGCCGAAAGCCACCAGCAGGAACAGCGGGATAAGCATCCCCCAAGGCTGGCGCGCGATCGGCTCAGGGATGATGCCTGAATTGATGCTCATGGCTGATCCTGCGGGGTGACAGCGGGAGTGAGCGCATCGGGAGGCGGGGAACCGGACGCGGTCTGATTTTCACGCGGGACCACGAATTCGTCGCCAATTTCCTGCGTTTGCTCGGCCTCGATGCGCGCCTCGGCCTCGACCCGGTCGAAAATGTCTTCATCGCGGCGGGGAGGGGGCGTGACCGTTGCTCCGCGTTCCGCGGCGTAGGCGGCGTAGCGTTTTTCAAGCCGTTCCTGCGCAGTGCCACCCCATTGCTTCTCAAGGCTTTTGAGCGCCTCGATCCCCTTCGCCGGGTCGAACAGGAACGTCATTACGTCGCGCGCAATCGGATAGGCGGAGCCTGAACCCCCGCCGTGCTCGATCACCACGGCGCCGGCATAACGCGGATTGTCGAAGGGCGCGAAAAAGGTGAAAAGGCCGTGATCGCGGTATTTCCACGGGCCGCTGCGGCCATCGGACACGCTGAGCGAGACGACCTGCGCGGTTCCGGTTTTTCCCGAGATTGTAACGTCCTCGAGCGGAAGGCGCGCCCGCCGTGCGGTGCCCGCGCCATTGACCACATTGCTCATCCCCTGACGCACATGGGCGAGATGCTCTGGATTATAGCCAAAACTCTCCGCTCTCACCGGCGTGTCATCGAGCAACAGTCGCGGCTGAACGCGATTGCCAGTGGTCAGCCGCGCGGTCATCACAGCGAGCTGCAAAGGGCTTGCCAGATAATACCCCTGACCAATCGACGCGTTCACTGTGTCAAACGTCTGCCATTCGCGCCCGAACTTGTTGAATTTCCAATCAGACGTAGGAACCGTGCCATAAAATTGGCTGGTGACAGGCAGTTCGAATTCCTGCCCCATGCCAAGCTCCTTGGCGAGCGCGGCAACCTTGTCGAAACCGACTTGCTGGGCGAAATGGTAAAAGTAACTGTCGCAGCTTTGCGCAATCGCCTTGTCCATGTCGACCACACCGTGGTTGGAGTGGCAATTGAAGAAGCGGCTTCCGATCCGGCGTCCACCGCCACACACGATGGTGTCCTGCGGCGATACGCCAGCTTGCAGAAAGGCCAGGCAGTGCATTGGCTTGACCGTTGAACCGGGCGGATAAAGTCCTTTGAGCACTTTATTGCGTAGCGGCACCCGCTGGTCATCGCGCAGCATCGAATATTCGACAGAGCCGATGCCATCTGAAAAGCTGTTGGGGTCGAAGCTGGGCATGGAGGCCATGCACAAAAGGTCGCCGGTCTGGCAGTCCATCACCACAACGGAGCCGCTCTCAAGCCCGATGCGACGCGCAGCATAGTCCTGCAACGGACCATCAATCGTCAGGCGAATCGGGTCACCTTGAATGTCCTCGCGGGTTTCAAGATCGCGCACGATCCGTCCGCCTGCAGTCACTTCAACCCGGCGCGCACCCGGAGTTCCACGAAGGCTTTTTTCGAACTGTTTTTCAAGACCATCCTTTCCGATCTTATGACCCGGTGTGATAAGGATGGGGTTGCGGTCCTGCTCATATTCCTCGGCATTGGCCGGGCCCACGTAGCCGATCAAATGTCCAACCGAGGAAGCGGTGGGATAATAGCGCGAAAAGCCGCGTTGGGGCACCACGCCCTGCATATCGGGCAGCCGCACGCTGAGTGCTGCAAATTCGTCGTAATTAAGGCCGCTGGCGATTTCGACAGGCGCAAATCCGCGCGCGTCGGCGATCTTGGTCTTGAGATCGTTGACCCGGTCGGCCTCCAGCTTGAGGATGCCGCCGATCTCCTCGACCATTTCATCAGGGTCAGAAAGGCGTTCGGGAATTACATCGACCCGAAAGTCCGCGCGGTTGGAGGCAAGAGGTGCTCCATTGCGGTCCAGGATCCAGCCCCGGCGCGGTGGAATAAGCGTCAGGTTTACCCGGTTACTCTCTGATTCCAGGCGATATTTTTCATTCTCTGCGATAGAAAGATAGCCCATCCGCGCAGCCAGAAGAACCGCGACAGAGCCCTGTATTCCGCCGATAACTGCGACCCGCCGGTCGAAGGTGTTGCGCACCGTCGATGCATTGACGACGGGCGCGGCGCGCCTGCTCCCGTTTCTCAGTTTGAAAAACCGTTTCACCCGATCCTCCGCGCCCGTGACAGACGGAACCGGTCAGCCCGGGCGATCAGGCGGGCGACTATCGGATAAAGCAGGATGGAGAACAAGATCTGGGGCGCGATCATGGCGAAGAGCGATAGAGAAATGGTTGCGCCGGAAATGAACATGCAAGCCACAATATAAATCGCAATTCCAAGACCTGCGGTGAACCAGTCGAGCCAAAACCCGCGCCAGGGGAAGCGGGATTCGATTACTTCCAATGCGATCATGGTCAGCGACCACAGAAAGATGGCGCTGCCGAAAGGTTGGCCACTGAACAGATCATCGAACGCGCCCAGCGGGACCCCAGCCCATAGAGGCATGAGCCCGGGGCGCATCAGCCTCCAGCTAAGGAAAAACATGAAGCCAAGCGGCGGGGCGATTGGCATCACATCGGCAATGATGAACCAGGGCAGGATCGAGCCGAGAACGATGGTGATGTAGTGAACCGAATTGGTGCGCCAGGGGTCTGGTACGCGGTTGATCTTCTCTCCGCCATAAGCGCGGCGCCGTATGGGTGGGTCAATGCGATCGATCAATTGGCAAGTTCCTCTTGCGTCAATTCATCTCGATCGCGCACGCCCGACGCTTCAACCGCAAGCGGTTGGTAGATCGGCTCGACACTTACATAATTTGTTCCGGAAGGCTCGGCGATCAGCTGCGCAATCCCTCCATCAGGGGTCAGTTCGGAAAGGACCGCCACTGCGACGCCTGGTCGATAATACCCGCCAGCACCGCTGGTGACGAACACATCGCCCACTTCGAGGGGGTTGAGCCCCAAATTGATAAGGCGGATGCGCAAAAGCCCATCGCCGCGCCCTTCGGCAAAGGCCACCGTTTGGTCGGCGGCACGGCGTACGGGAAGCACGCTTTCCGTGTCTGTCAGGAGCAACACCCGCGACGAGCCAAGCGATGTTTCCAACACCCGGCCAATGACCCCGCGCTCGGAATGGACCGGCATCCCGATCTCGACACCATCACTGGTGCCGACACCGATATAGGCAAAACGGCGCACTGATGACGGGCTGGAGGCGACCAGGCGGGTCGTAGCAATCGGTTTGCTCTCACCGCTGTAAAGGCCAAGCAATGCTTTCAGGCGCTTGTTCTCTGCCGCAATTGCCTCTGCCTCGGCAAGGCGAACGCGGCTTTCCTCAATCTCTTCGCGCAGCCGCGCATTTTGCGATCCGGCGCGCCAAAATCCGGTGACGGTCGCCCACAGGCTCTGTCGCTCGGTGCGCACGGTAGCGGTCACTTCTCCCACAGGGCTGACAACGGTGGTCGCACCTCCACGCAAGGGCTGCATGAGGGAGGGATAAATCAGGGAAACACCCAAGAGGGCAAGTCCCAACAAGGCACCAAGCGTCGCCAACAAATACCCGGTAAAGACCGAATATTGCTGCTTTTTCGAAAAGCCCGATCGACGCGATTTGGGCGACGCCATGGCCTTGGTCTACCCCTCGTAAATGTTGCCCTTAGGCGGTCATCAGGACGCCGCGGTAAATCGGATCTTCCATCGCGCGGCCGGTGCCAATCGCGACGCAGGTAAGCGGGTCTTCAGCGATGGAGACGGGCAGGCCCGTTTCCTCGCGAAGATGCTCATCCAGACGGCGGATAAGCGCGCCGCCACCGGTGAGCACGATGCCCTGATCGACGATGTCGGCGGCAAGTTCCGGCGCGGTGTTTTCAAGCGCGATCCGCACGCCCTCGACAATTGCGCCGATAGGCTCGGACAAGGCTTCTGCGACATGCGATTGGTTGATCGTGATCTCTTTAGGCACGCCGTTCACCAGGTCGCGGCCCTTAAGGGTGATCGTCTCGCCCACGCCATCTTCGGGGATGACCGCGATGCCGTAATCCTTCTTGATCCGTTCCGCCGTGCTGTCACCGATGAGAAGGTTGTGGTGCCGTCGAACGTAAGAGACGATCGCTTCGTCCATCTTGTCGCCGCCGGTACGCACCGATGTGGTGTAGGCAAGGCCGCGAAGCGACAGGACGGCCACCTCGGTTGTGCCGCCGCCGATGTCGACCACCATCGAGCCCACAGGCTCGGTCACTGGCATATCCGCGCCAATCGCCGCTGCCATGGGTTCGAGGATCAAGTGCACTTCCGACGCGCCAGCGTTCGAGGCTGCATCGCGGATCGCGCGCTTTTCAACCGAAGTCGAGCCCGATGGCACACAGATCACGATTTCAGGATAGCGGAACAGATTGCGCTTCCCGTGCACCTTGCGGATGAAGTGCTTGATCATTTCCTCAGCGACTTCGATGTCCGCGATCACACCGTCGCGCAAGGGGCGGATTGCCTCAATCGTGTCAGGCGTCTTGCCCATCATCATCTTCGCATCATCGCCCACCGCTTTGACGCGCTTATGCCCATTGATCGTCTCAATCGCGACCACAGACGGTTCGTTCAGGATGATCCCTTCGTCCTGAACATAGACCAGTGTGTTCGCGGTTCCGAGGTCGATCGCCATGTTCTGCGATCCAAATTTGAAAAGGTTGGCAAAGAAGCTCATTGTGCGTTTTTCCGTAGGTCCCAATTGTGCTTACCGGCATCGGATAAGCCCCGCACGTCGTAATGACATGCCCGTGTCACACCGGTTAGCGAATGCCACGCAAAAATGGAAAATTTTTGTTGAGAGAAGGGGCGATTTTCCCCCGTAACACTCGAATTTTCGGCCTGTCGGCGCTAGGCTGCGATGAATGCCCCAAATTCGACGCCTTCCAGAGACGCTTGTCAACCGAATTGCCGCTGGTGAAGTGGTGGAACGGCCCGCTGCGGCACTTAAAGAGCTGGTTGAAAACGCCATTGATGCCGGTTCCACGCGAATCGCTATCGCTTTGGTCGACGGCGGACTGACCCGTTTGGAGGTCACAGATGATGGCTGCGGTATGTCCAAGGACGAAATGGCGCTCGCTCTTGAACGGCATGCGACCTCCAAGCTTCCTGATGAAGCAATCGAAATGGTGGCGACTTTGGGCTTCAGGGGGGAGGCCCTCCCTTCCATTGCGAGCGTCGCGCGGCTGACGCTCGAAAGCCGGGTCCGTGGGTCCGAAGACGGTTGGCGCCGCGTTGTCGATCACGGCGAAGTGATAGAGGAGGGGCCTGCAGCGCTTCCCTATGGGACCAGAGTGCGCGTCGAACAGATATTTGCCCGTGTGCCTGCGCGCCGCAAGTTCCTGCGCACCGCGCGCAGCGAATATATGGCGAGCCTGGACATAGTGCGCCGCCTCGCGATGGCGCGGCCTGATATCGCATTCACGCTTACGAACACGGTGGATGGAAAGGTGCGCAAGGGCCTCACCACACAAGGCGAAGAGGCGCTTGCAACGCGCGTATCCCAGATCATCGCGCGCGAACTCAAGGATAACGCGGTCGAGATTGATCTTGCCCGCGATACTCCAAATGGCGCGATGCGGCTTAGTGGGCTTGCCGGACTGCCTACCTACAATCGCGGTGTGGCAGATCACCAATATCTGTTCGTCAACGGTCGCCCGGTGAAGGACAGGCTGCTCACTGGGGCTGTGCGAGGGGCGTATTCCGATATGCTCGCGCGTGATCGCCATGCGGTGCTTGCGCTGTTTCTCGAAATTCCGCCGCAAGAAGTTGATGTGAACGTGCATCCGGCCAAGACCGAGGTTCGCTTCCGGGATAGTGCCGGAGTGCGCGGATTTATCGTGTCGGGGCTGCGTCAGGCTTTGGGCACTGGCGACCGGAGATCTGCGCAGGGGCCAGATCGCGCCGCGATGGAGCGCTGGGTTGCAGAGCCCGTGCGGCCGGACCCGCATGAGCCGGCGCCCGCACTTCGTTCGATGTTTGAAACCCGCGATTGGTCTGCGCCAGCACAAAGAGTTGCAGAAAGCAGACCGGAGTTTACCACACCTTATGCGCCGGTGCAGGTGGATGGCGCTCTGCCTCAAGGACGCGCAGAGGAAGCAGAACCTCTCCCGGAAAACGCCGAGGACTATCCTCTTGGTATCGCGCGCGGGCAGGTGGCCAACACTTATATCGTTGCTGAAAGCAAGGATGGCCTGATCCTCGTCGATCAACACGCAGCGCACGAGCGGCTCGTTCTGGAACGCCTCAAACGCGCAGGCGCAGAAGAAGCGGTGCAGCGCAGCCAGGCATTGCTCGTCCCCGATGTTGTCGAGATGGACGAGGCGGACTGTGATCGGCTGGAAGACGCAGCAGAAGGGCTCGCTCGCTATGGCCTGAGTGTAGAACGCTTTGGTCCGTCCGCCATGTTGGTGCGCGCAGTGCCTTCAGCAATTGCGAAAGCCGACACGGGAAAACTGCTGCGCGATCTTGCCGACGACATCGCCAAGCATGGCAAGCAAGAGGACAGCGGCTCGCTGCTCCTTGCCGAGCGGCTTGACTATGTTCTGGCGACAATGGCGTGCCACGGTTCGGTGAGGGCAGGGCGGGTGCTCAATGTTGCCGAGATGAACGCTCTGCTGCGCGAAATGGAGGCCACCCCGAGATCAGGCCAATGCAATCATGGCCGGCCCACTTGGGTGAAACTTGATATGGAAGACGTCGAAAAGCTGTTTGGCCGGCACTGATGCGGGCAACTTTACCTCTTTTGCTGTTCTGTGCCGTGTCATGCGGACCGCAAGAACCGAATGACGCCGACGACAACACGGCAATCGATTACGATGCGATCAACGCAAAAGCGCTTGGACCTGCTGTGCCGATCGTTTTACAATCGTTTGACGTAAAGGAAGTTGAGGCGCCCGAAGCATCGCCCTATTGCCTGCTGGTCGATCCTGAAACACGAAGTCTGCTATTCTTTGCTACGACATCGGGTGCGATGGTCAAATATGACGGAGCGTTACGTCGTCTGGCCCCTGTGCCTTCGCTCCAGCGGCTTCCCTACGACATCAACACAAGTTTTGACGGGTTGGAGCACTCGGCAAAGTTAATACTTCCGGACAACAATTCGACGATTACCGATGCTGGAACGTCAATCCGGGTTACCCTATCAATTCGCGACCCGCATGATCGTATCGTCATGAACAGGGAATTGGCGATCCAATGCAGTGACAGCGGTCGCCCGGTTACCCGGCCCTGAATTCCGGAACCCCTGCATCGCTGTCGAGGTCGGGAATTATGCGATAGTTTGCAAGAATAAGGCTGAACACGCCAAAGAGAATAAGGCCCGCTGCAGTCGCAGTGAACAACGCACCCTCTCCAGCAAGCGAGGCAAGAGCACCACCAAGGGTTTTCACATTCTGCGCGCCCTGTGACATGAACCCGGATTGGACAAGTGACCAACCGATCATGGCATAGACGACACCGCGTGCACTGTAACCGACAGCGCCCATCCAGCGTGAGGCATCTGGTGCGGATGCAGACAGGCGGTTCATAAACTCGCCGGTTAAACCTTTCTTGATCTGGAAAATAGCGACCACGAAAAAGATGATGCCAAGAATGCCGAGCAAGGTTCCACCAAACGGCACGCCAAGCACGCCCGATGCGGCTTCCTCAGCCCCGCCGCCACCCGAGCCACCGCCCGAGTTCATCGCAAATTGATAAGCGGTATAGGCAAGCGCCAGGTGGCCGACACCCGATCCAGCGTGGCCGATCCGTTTACCCCATCCCTTTGCATCAGATCCTTCGTTCTCGATATCGAACACAGGTGAAGCAAAGCGGAATAACGCGTAGAAAAACAGGCCAATCGCCATGATCCACAAGATTGCCGTTGCAGCAGGAAAGCCCTGAATCGCCTCGAAGATTCCGTCGGTGCCTTTGCTGATTTGTCCTGCTGTCGTCAGGGCGATAAGCCCGAGAACGCCATAAAGGATCGCGCGGGCCAAATATCCAACGCGCACGAGCCAATTGAACTTCTCTGATTTGTCGACCATTCTTTCACCCTGCTTTTTGCGCTTTCAATTTTAGAACAGCGCAGCAGGCCTCGAGTTCCATTATTCGCAGATCAGAAGCGGGAATCCTCTCGCGCTGTATCAAAGCGCGCGGGCCAGCATCCAGATTGCCATCCCCACCATCGCGAGATTTTCGGAGAGCGAGATAAAGCCGAGCGGCACGTCGCCGCTCCCGCCGACACAGGCGCATTTGATGTCGCGCTTTTGGATATACACCGCGTAGATCACACTGGCCGCGCCAATCGTGCCGATAGTGAAAGCGACCGGAATCGAAATCCAGGGCAATAAACGACCTGCCATGAGGATTGCTGCCAGCGCCTCAAGATAGGGGTAGGCATAAGCGTAGGGCACAAACCTTTGCCCCAGCAGATCATAGCCCACGAACATGGTCGAGAATTGCTCGACATCCTGAAGCTTGAGCATGGCAAGCATGGCCATGGAGAAGGCAACGAACCATTCAATTGTGCGCACGCCAACGGTGCCGAAAATTGCGAAGGACAGCGAGACGGCAAGCGCCAGCCCCACCGCGAACACCGCGAGAACAGGACGATAGCTTTTGCCACCTGTATCCTTCGCCACGCCGAAATGTCCGCGCAATGCCTCGTAGCCGCCGATCCGTTCCCCATCGATGAAGGTTTGCGGGGTCGTCGCAACGCCATGCTTTTCCTTGAAAGCGTCCGTTTCTTCGCGGGTGGTAAGGTGATGGTCCTCAACCGAAAACCCGCGTCGTTCGAGCATGTATTTCGATCTGGTGCCGTAGGGACAAACGTGTTTGTCCATCACCATGCGGTAGAGTTTCGCTGTCTTCGCCATACCTTATGAATGGCCCGCAAGGCCGAGAGTTCCGAAAGCGGCGTTACACGTTGAATTTGAACAGCATGATGTCGCCGTCCTGAACCACGTATTCCTTGCCTTCCTGACGCATCTTGCCCGCTTCTTTTGCACCCGCTTCGCCGTTCAATGCGATGTAGTCATCGTAGGCAATCGTCTCTGCGCGGATGAAGCCTTTTTCAAAGTCGGTGTGGATTTCGCCCGCGGCTTGCGGAGCTTTCGCGCCATCGGGGAAAGTCCATGCGCGCGATTCCTTGGGACCGGCGGTGAAGAAGGTCTTGAGGCCAAGCAACGTGTAGCCAGCGCGGATCACGCGGGCGAGGCCGCTTTCCTCAAGGCCCAGTTCGGCGAGGTATTCGGCGCGGTCCTCTTGCGGCATGGCGACGAGTTCTGCCTCGATCGCAGCGGAGGCAACGACGGCCTGCGCGCCTTCGCTCTCGGCCTTTGCAAAGACCTTGGCTGAAAGCTCGTTCCCTTCGGCTGCCTCGTCCTCTGCGACGTTGCAGACGTAGAGAACAGGTTTTGCGGTGAGCAACTGCGCCTGCTTCAACACGCGCGCTTCTTCCTCGTCATTAGGCTCGACCAGCCGTGCGGGCTTGCCGTCTTTCAAAAGCTGCAAAGCCTGACCTAGAACAGACGCCATGATTTTGGCTTCTTTATCGCCGGCCGTCGCACGCTTGGCCGCGTTGGCAACCCGCTTTTCGAGGCTTTCGAGATCAGCGAGCATCAATTCGGTTTCGACCACTTCGGCATCGGCAATAGGGTCGACCTTGTTGGAGACGTGCTGAATATCGTCGTCTTCAAAGCAGCGCAGCACGTGCACGATCGCATCGACCTCGCGGATATTGCCGAGGAACTGGTTGCCCAGACCCTCGCCAGCGCTCGCGCCTTTTACAAGGCCGGCAATGTCCACGAAGGACAGCTGGGTCGCGATGACCTTTGCAGACGAGGCTATCGCCGCAATCTTGTCGAGGCGCTCATCTGGCACGGCAACCTGCCCGACATTGGGCTCAATCGTGCAGAACGGATAGTTTGCCGCCTGCGCAGCTTGCGTCTCGGTGAGAGCATTGAACAGGGTGGACTTGCCCACATTGGGAAGTCCCACGATCCCGCATTTGAAACCCATGGGTGATTACTTTCTGTGCCTGAAGATTGCCCGCGGGGCCTTAGCTTGCAGGTCGTTTCAAATCAAACGTTATGAACTGCCTTGATCCACGGGCCATAACCGCTTTCACCCAGCCAGCCGACTTGCACCTCGGCGGCAACCTTATTGATCGCGATTTGCGGTTTGGGCCCGGGGTGCACTTCGCGTCGCAGCGGGCGGGTGCCGGGGACCATCGAAATGACTTCGGCCATGGCGTTTGGCACGTCCATTGGATCGGTCGATCCACCGCCGGTGCGCTGACCCAGACCTTCGATAAGGGCGGTGTAGCCTGAAGTGTGCTTCTCTTCCGCGCGTTCCAGAAGCGTGAGCGTGTTCTCGTTTGAGTTTTTCCAGATCTTGGTCGGATAGCCGCCGGGTTCAATGATGGTCACATCAATGCCGTGGGGCACCAGCTCATAGGCGAGTTGTTCGCTCATCGCCTCGAGAGCGAATTTGGTTGGCGAATACTGGCCGTAAGCAGGCACAATGACGCGGCCCAATTGCGAGGAGACGTTGATGATGAGGCCGCTCTTGGCCTTGCGCATCGCAGGCAGCACGGCGCGCGCCATACGGTGGGGGCCAAAGACGTTGACATCGAACAGGCCTTGCGTTGCCTTCATGTCCTGAATTTCAAGCGGACCAGCGTAAGACGTGCCTGCGTTGTTAATGAGCACATCAAGCGTTCCGCCCGTCATTTCCAGCGCCTTTGCAACGCCTGCTTCGACTTGCTCGTCGGATGTCACGTCAATCTCGATGACATGCAGGTCAAGCTCTTTCTCGGCTGCCAGCGCCATCAGCTCGTCCGCCTCGGTGCGCGACAAATTGCGCATCGTTGCAAAAACCTTTGCGCCTTTGCGGGCGAAGTCTTCGGCAGCAAGCCGGCCGAACCCGCTCGAACAACCGGTGATGAGGACCGACTTGCCTGTCATGTCCATGGTCGCCGGGATCATATCTTCGGCGGTGACAGTCGCGGTCGCTGCGAGTGCTCCCGTAGCGGCGGCTCCTGCAAGCAAGGTGCGGCGGTTGATGGCGGTCATGATGGCTTCCTTTCAGAAATCGAATATCACTCAGGTGCACCGAGCGTTTCTTCACGCTCCAGCCTAGTCAGTTCGCGCAAGAGATACCACAGCGCAAAAACGTCATACAGGAAATGCGCCAGCATGACGCCCAACAGGCTGCCCGTTTGCCAGTAGATGACGCCGAACAGGCATCCGATCAGAAACTGGAGAAAACCAATCACCGGCTTGCTGAAATGAACAAGAGCGAAAACGGCCGAGGCAATCAGGATCGCAAGAGGCGCGCCAAGAGCGTCGGTCAACCAAACCTGCGCGCCGCCCCGGAATAATGCTTCTTCCCATACGCCCGCGAAAAACGAGATGATGATGATGACGCGCCACGAGTTGAATTTGGTAAGCCAGCCATAAGTCTCGCGCTGCATCGATATAAGGTATGCAGAGATACGCGGGAAGAAATAACCGCATAGCCCAAGCGCGATCAGCCCGGCGGTGCTTAGAAGTCCGACCTTGATGTCATAAGGGCCAAAGCTGATCCATTCGTGCGCAGCCCGGCCGGTTGAGAGCCAAATGCCAAGACCCAAGGCCGCAAAGACAGTTCCCTGAAAGGCGGTGATGCGCAGTAAGGCGCCTTCGGTCAGGTCATGTTTGGGAGAGGGAGGGACCTCGCTCATCCTTGCTGTCGCAGGGCCACATCACTCATGAAACGCGGGCCATCGCCATCCGCCAACCACTTCGCCTCTGCTGAGAGCGCGCCAAGCATGGTCGCCAGATCGTCTTGTTCCGCCTTGGCGTAATTGCCCAAAACATAGGAGCTTACCCGGTCCTTGTGCCCAGGGTGCCCGATGCCGAGGCGCACGCGGCGAAAGTCTGCGCCAAGATGTTTGTCGATCGAGCGAAGCCCGTTGTGGCCCGCCGTGCCGCCGCCTTGCTTGACCTTTACCTTGAACGGCGCAAGATCAAGCTCGTCGTGAAAAACCGTAAGGGCATCCAGATCGAGCTTGTAGAAGCGCATGGCCTCTCCTACCGCGCGGCCGCTTTCGTTCATGAAGGTTGCGGGCTTCAGCAGCAGGATTTTCTGCGTCCCTATCCGGCCCTCCTGAACCCAGCCCTGAAACTTTTTCTGCACCGGTCCAAACCCGTGCATATCGGCTATCACATCGAGCGCCATGAAGCCGACGTTGTGCCGGTGAAGCGCATACTTTGGTCCGGGATTTCCTAGGCCTGTCCATATCTGCATGTGGGTTCCTTAGCAGGGGCTCGGTCGCTCGCAACAGCTAGCCTGGCGCATTTCCCACCCCCAAGCCCTACCGCAAGCGGGAGGGGAACGAGACTTGCCAGCTTGCTGGCTTAGTCGCAGCGGGGTGGGCGAGGGCGAAAACTTTCCTCAAAAACAAAACACCGAGCCCCAAAGGGACCCGGTGTCTTGGTGATTTCGTTTTGGTGAAAGCGATTATTCGCCGTCAGCGTCCGGATCAGCCTTCTGCTCGGTGGCTTCAACCTCATCGGCTGCCGGTGCATCGCCCTCTTCACCTTCTGCGGTGCTGTCGCCTTCAGACTGCTTGAGAGCAGACGGTGCAACAAGAGTAGCGATGGTGAAGTCGCGATCGGTGATCGCGCTCTCGGAGCCTTCAGGAAGGTTCACTTCGCTGATGTGGATCGAATCGCCAACTTCCTTGCCAGCAACCGAGATTTCGATCTCGCCGGGGATCTTGTCGGCTTCGCAAACCAGTTCCAGTTCGTGACGAACCACGTTGAGAACGCCGCCTTTTTCAAGGCCGGGCGATTCCTTCTCGCCAACAAAGACAACAGGGATCGAAACATCGACCTTGGCGTCTTTGGAGAGGCGGAAGAAGTCAGCGTGCGTCGGACGGTCGGTGACCGGATGCAGAGCAACGTCTTTTGGAAGGGTGCGGACCGTTTCGCCGCCCACTTCGACCTTCACGATCGAGTTCATGAAGTGACCGGTCATCAGCTGACGGACCAGTTCCTTTTCCTCGACGTGGATCATTTCAGGTTCTTCTTTGCCGCCATAAATAACAGCGGGGACCCGACCTTCGCGGCGAAGTGCTCGGGAGGCTCCCTTGCCAGCCCGTTCGCGGCGTTCGGCGGGCAGATTCAGAGCGTCGCTCATAACATTAGCCTTTCGAATGCATATTTAGATTGCGCTGTCCCGCGTCCCGCCTCCAGGGATGACCAGAACGCATCAGCGAGCGCGCACATAGCGGGGCAGGGGGAAAAGGCAAGCGAATTGTGGGGTAGGCGCTGCCGGTCTATCGCACCCGCGTGACAGTGTACCCGCGCTGCTTCAGCTGCTTTGCAAGACCATCCGGCCCGACCAAATGCGCCGCCCCGACCGCAACAAGCGGCCTTGGCCCATCGTCAAGGATAGGCTCCAATTGGTTCAACCAGTCACGGTTGCGATCTTCAAGCAGTGCAGCGCGGATTTCAGGGTCGGCCATGATCCCTTCGTTGGTGGCTGCCTCCAGAGTTTGGACATCGCCTGCGATCCAGGCCCGCAGAAGCTTTTCACGATTATCGGTAGAGGCGGCCCACTCTTCGACTGTTGCTTCCAATAACGCGAGTTGATCTTCTGGTGCTAACTGGTCGAAAATGCCCAATTGCTCTCTTGCAGTTTCAAACCCGGAAACCTTTCGTCCCTCGAACTGCGTGATCAGGGCGCGGTCGACGCCATATCTGGGGTCACCAGGGGCATCGAGCCGGGCGAGCATGATTGCAGCCGCCCAGTCTTCCGAAGAGCGAAGGATTGCGCGCGACGTGCCAAGCTCACCAATCATCGCGTCCAGATCATCGCGAAACTCTGGCGCTACACGTTCGGTGAGAGGGGGGAGACCCGGGCTTTGCGATAGCTCGACGAAAACCTTCGTCACATCATCATTTTGCCCAAGGCCTGCAACTTCAACGAGAAGCAGGTCAGCCTCGGTCACCACCTGTTCAATTGCAGGAGTGCGCCAGTCGACATCCTCGGGCAGGGCGTGGATCGTGCCAAGCAGCCACCCCTCAACCTCTCCTTGTGCGTCTGCAACTTCGTAAAGCAGCGGACTGGCCTCGGGGTAGGGGGCATTTTCATCCGTGTCGGGCTCACTGCTGCAACCGCCCAAGGCAAGCATCAGCAACGCCGCAAGCCCCAAGGCAAGCGCCCTCACCAGCCAATCGAACCCGCGATTAAACGGTGCGTTAGAGCCGCTGGCGGCGTGCGCTGTCACTATTGAACCCGCTCGCTTTGTATGCCGCGTTCCACAAGATAGTCCTGCACGCTTTGTTTGCCCGCAAGATGCCCTGCGCCCACAGCCATGAAGACCGTGCCGGGCGTGCTGTCCAACCGGTCTTCGATCCATTCGGCCCAGCTTTCATTGCGCGAATAAAGCAGCGTGTCAGCGAGCACGGGGTCGGTCAGGTCGTCATTCATCAGGGCTGCAAGCCCATCCGCGTCGCCTTGGGCCCAGCGTTCGACCATTCCATCAAGCGTTGCTTTCACCTCGGGCATGGCCTCGACCGCCTCCATCATGAAAGTCACTTGCTTGTCCATCGGCATGGAATCGAACATGTCGAGCTGGAACTCGATCGTCTCCAAAGCATCCAGAGATTGCTCGCCCGCCTTGGACAAGATCACCTTTTCAACGCCTGATGCCGGGTCATACCCCTGTTGCATGAGCGGCAGAAAGGTAAGGGTGAGCGTAGTCAGCCAAGGCTCCAGGGGATCGAATGAATTGGCAGGAGCGCCCAGCTTTGCAAGCGCGCTTTCATAAGCTGCCCTTTGCTCTTCGTTGAGAAGCGAGCGGAGCGTGGTTCCGTCGGTGAAAACCCCCTTTTGCTGAGCGAGGATTTGCTGTTTCGCCTCGGTCGCCGGGTCCATCGCGATTTCGGTGACAATCGTATCCGATGCGTTCAACGCCTCGTCTATCTCGGCATCATACCAGACCAGATCCTTGGGCAGCACGTGCACCGTGCCAAACAGATAAATCGTCGTGTCCTCGTCCGACACCTTCCACAGCGCGGGTCCTTCGGGGCCGCTGGGAAGTTCTTGCACTGTGTCCGAGAGTTGATCGTCAGCAAACGCTGGCGATGCGGCCAAAAGCGCAGTCACGGAAACGCAGGCCGCGAACACAGATTTGATTTTCATACAGCTATCCTTTGATCTTGCGGTCATAAATGGCCCAGGAATGATGACAAGAGTGTGAACGCTCATCGGTGTTTCATGCGGTGATTTGCGCCTGTCCTTTCTGTGAGCAGTGCGCCATTTCGCCGCAGCGCAGCATTGACGCATAGGGGGCCTTGCGTCATGGGCCTTTGCTCTATGGAACAAGAGCTTTCTAACCCGGCGATTCCGACCCGCGATCCGGCCAAGAGCTTCCAGGACATGATCCTGACGCTCCACGATTTCTGGGCCGCGAATGGATGCGTGATCCTGCAACCGTATGACATGCGGATGGGGGCAGGGACCTTTCACACAGCGACGACCTTGAGGGCGCTCGGCCCGGAACCGTGGAATGCCGCCTTTGTGCAACCATGCCGCCGCCCGACCGATGGACGCTATGGCGAGAACCCGAACCGGCTGCAGCATTACTATCAGTATCAGGTGATCCTGAAGCCTTCGCCAGCAGACATTCAGGACCTCTATCTGGAAAGCCTGCGCGCGATTGGCATCGACCCGCTGGCGCATGACATCCGCTTTGTCGAAGACGATTGGGAAAGCCCGACGCTGGGCGCATGGGGGCTGGGCTGGGAAGTCTGGTGCGACGGGATGGAAGTCACCCAGTTCACCTATTTCCAGCAGATGGGCGGCTTTGACTGCAAGCCTGTCGCAGGCGAACTGACTTACGGACTTGAACGCCTCGCAATGTATATTCAAGGCGTTGATAACGTGTACGATCTTGCCTTCAATGCGCATGGCGTAAGCTATGGCGACGTGTTCCTTGAGAACGAACGGCAGATGTCCAAGTGGAACTTTGAAGTTGCCGAAACAGACGCTTTGTTCGACCTTTTTGCCAAGGCAGAGGCGGAGTGCAAAAACGCGCTCGCCAATGACGTGCCCATCGCCGCCTACGAACAGGCGGTTGAGGCGAGCCACCTGTTCAACCTGCTTCAGGCACGCGGCGTGATCAGCGTGCAGGAACGCGCTTCCTATATGGGTCGTGTCCGCGACCTCGCTCGCTCGTCCTGCGAGAAATACGCGGAGAAGATGGCGCCCGAATGGGCCGAGAAATACCCGGAATGGAGCCTTGTATAATGGCTGATTTCCTCCTCGAACTCCTCACCGAAGAAATCCCTGCGCGGATGCAAAATGGCGCGCGCGGCGAGCTTGAGAAGCTGTTTGCGCGCGAGCTGTCTGCAAGCGGCATTGAAGCGGGCAATGTGACCGTATGGTCGACGCCGCGCCGCCTGGCACTCATCGCTCGCGGCCTGCCGACCGAGACACAGGCTGTGCGCGAAGAGGCCAAGGGGCCTCCCGTGGGCGCTCCCGATCAGGCAGTCGATGGCTTCTGCCGCAAGAACGGCGTCACCCGCGACCAGCTTGAGAGCCGCGAAGTAAAGGGCCGCGCGACCTATTTTACGGTGATCGAAAAGCCGGGTCAGCAGGTCAGCGATCTGCTCGCCGCTGCCATCCCTGCGATCATTCGCGATTTCAGCTGGCCAAAATCCATGCGCTGGGGAGAGGCATCAATCAGCAGCGAAAGCACGCGCTGGGTCCGCCCATTGTCCGGTATTGTCGCTCTGCTTGGCGGTGAAGTGGTGCCGGTTGTCAAGGACGGCATTTCCAGCGGGCGCGAGACGATGGGCCACCGCTTCCATTCGACGGGTTCGATCTCCATCGACGGCGCGGACGATTATGCCGAGAAATTGCGCAGCGCCCATGTGATCGTCGATCACGACGAGCGCGCTGCCATCATTCGCGATGGCGCGAAGAAGGCGGCTGAAGACGCAGGACTTGTTCTGGTCGAGGATGAAGGGCTTGTAATCGAGAATGCTGGCCTCACCGAATGGCCCGTGCCGCTGCTTGGGCGCTTTGACGAGGAATTCCTCGACGTGCCGCCAGAGGTGATCCAACTCACTGCGCGGGTGAACCAGAAGTATTTTGTATGCGAAACGGCTGCCAACGACGGCGTAAATCGCCTCGCCAACGCCTTTGTCTGCACCGCCAATATCGACGCCGTGGACCCCGCCGTGGTGGTCGATGGCAACCGCAAGGTTCTGGCCGCAAGGCTTTCTGATGCGCGCTTTTTCTGGGAGCTGGACCAGAAGACTTCGCTTGAAGCCCACGCCAAGGGTCTTGAGCGGATCACCTTCCACGAGAAGCTTGGCACAGTCGCGGACAAGGTTGACCGTGTGGCGAAACTTGCGCGCTGGCTGTGCGAAGAGGGCATTGTCGAAGGCGACGCTGAATTGGCCGAACAAGCGGCGCGGCTGTGCAAGGCGGACCTCGTCACCGAAATGGTCGGTGAGTTTCCCGAGCTGCAAGGCCTGATGGGCGGTTACTACGCCGAGAAAGAGAGGCTGCCGCAAGAAGTCTCCGACGCAATCCGCGATCACTATAAGCCGGTGGGGCAGGGCGACGATGTGCCGACCGCACCGGTGACGGTGGCGGTGAGTTTGGCGGATAAGTTGGATACGTTGAGTTGCTTTTTCGCGATCGACGAGAAACCGACGGGCTCCAAGGATCCATTCGCGCTTCGGCGGGCTGCGTTGGGCGTGTTGTCTCTGATACAGAATTCTGGAGCCAGATTGCATATAATGCGCGCCTTTAAAGTCGCATCTCTTGGATGGGTCGAAACGGCTGCTCGCGCGTGCAAACTTGGAATGAAGTACGACCTTCACGAACAAGACTTGTCTTATGGCGCAGAGGATCTTCTCCGCGGTAATCTTGCGTCAAACCATTTGGAATTTGCACCGCTGGAATTCGAGAAGAATTTCAATCGGATGTTCAACAGCTGGGAGTTCGAGGCGCGCTTCGCCCTCCTCGACTTCTTCGCCGACCGCCTCAAAGTTCAACAGCGCGAGGCTGGCGTTCGCCATGACTTGATCGACGCCGTCTTTGCGCTTGGCGGGGAAGACGATCTAGTCCGCTTGCTCGCCCGTGTGCACGCCCTCCAAAGCTTCATCGAAACCGACAACGGCGCAAACCTTCTTGCAGGTTACAAGCGCGCGGCAAATATCCTCAAGAAAGAGGAATGGGAGGAGGGCGCTGTAAACCCCGCTCCCGAACCCGCCGAAGCTGCGCTTATCGCCTCGCTCGACGAAGCCGAACCGAAAGCCGCCGCTGCGGTTGAGGCCGAAGACTTCGCCGCCGCAATGGAGGCGTTGTCTTCCCTTCGCGGCGCGGTCGATCGCTTCTTTGAAGATGTGATTGTCAACGCAGAAGATAAGAATGTGCGCGCAAGCCGCCTTTCCCTGCTAGCGCGTCTTCGCGATGCCGTTCACAAGGTCGCTGATTTCTCAAGGATTGAAGGTTGATGGTCGAGACAGTCTACCCCTTTGGCGGCGATGCCGCCCACTCCGATCCCCGCCAGGGCGACAAGACAATCACCGGGGGCAAGGGTGCAAACCTTGCCGAAATGGCGAGTATCGGACTGCCGGTGCCTCCCGGTTTCACCATCACCACCGAAGAGTGCGTCTCCTATCTCCAGCACGGCGCTGAATTTTCCGATTCCCTGCGCGAAGCGGTTTCGGAGGCGGTCGGGCACATCGAAAAATCTGTCGGCAAGACGTTTGGTGATGCAAGCGATCCGATGCTGGTATCGGTGCGTTCGGGCGCGCGCGTTTCAATGCCGGGAATGATGGACACGGTTCTCAACCTTGGGCTCAATGATGAAACAGTCGAAGGGCTGGCCAAGACAAGCGGCGATGAACGGTTCGCCTGGGACAGTTACCGTCGTTTTATCCAGATGTATTCGGATGTGGTGCTTGGAATTGACCATGGTCTTTTCGAAGAAGCTCTCGAAATCTGCAAGGAAGACAATGGCTTCTACGCTGATACCGAGCTCTCGGCCGATGATTGGAAGGCGCTTGTAGGAGAGTTCAAGGGCATCGTTTCAAGCGAATTGAACGAACCCTTCCCTCAAGACGTGTTTCATCAACTTTGGGGCGCGATCAGAGCCGTTTTTGACAGCTGGGACAGCGACCGGGCCAAGGTCTATCGCCGCCTCAATGACATTCCAGGCGACTGGGGCACGGCGGTCAATGTGCAGGCGATGGTGTTCGGCAATATGGGCGACACATCGGCCACCGGCGTTGCCTTTACCCGCGACCCTGCAACCGGTGAACGTGCCTATTACGGTGAGTATCTGATCAACGCGCAAGGCGAAGACGTGGTGGCGGGCATCCGCACCCCGCAATATCTGACCAAGGCCGCGCGCGAAGCAGCTGGGGCAAAGCCGCTTTCGATGGAAGAGGCCATGCCAGAGGCTTACGACGAACTGGCGCGTGTCTTCGACCTTCTCGAAGCGCACTATAAGGATATGCAGGACATCGAGTTTACCGTCGAGCGCGGGAAACTCTGGATGCTGCAGACCCGTTCGGGCAAGCGCACGGCGAAGGCTGCGCTGAAGATGGCGGTCGATATGGAAGGCGAGGGGCTGATCACCCGCGAAGAGGCGGTGCGCCGCGTGGACCCGATGGCACTCGACCAATTGCTTCACCCGACACTCGACCCTGATGCCGAACGCAACATCCTTGGCGCAGGCCTACCGGCATCGCCGGGCGCAGCTGCGGGCAAGATCGTGCTTGATGCCGACACAGCCGAGCAATGGGTCGAGCGCGGTGACAAGGTCATTCTAGTGCGGGTTGAAACCTCGCCGGAAGACATCCACGGCATGCACGCTGCACAAGGTATTCTGACGGCGCGCGGCGGGATGACCAGCCACGCGGCCGTCGTGGCGCGCGGCATGGGCCGCCCTTGTGTCTCGGGCGCAAGCGCGGTGTCGATCGACCTTGCCTCGCGCACTCTCAAAATCGGACGTCAGGACCTCAAGGAAGGTGACGAGATCACCCTTGATGGCGCCAATGGTCAGATCATGCTCGGCATTGTCCCGACAGTTGAGCCTGAGCTTGCCGGTGATTTCGGCACCTTGATGGTCTGGGCAGACGCACTTCGTCGCATGAAAGTGCGCACCAATGCCGAAACGCCTGCGGACTGTAAGATGGCACGCCAATTCGGCGCGGAGGGCATCGGTCTTTGCCGCACAGAGCACATGTTCTTCGATGCAAGCCGCATCAAGGCTGTGCGCCAGATGATCCTCGCCGAAGAGGACGCAGGACGCCGCGCGGCTTTGGACATTCTTCTGCCGGAACAACGCGCCGACTTTACGGCGATTTTCGAAGTGATGGCGGGACTTCCCTGTACGATCCGTCTCCTCGATCCGCCCTTGCACGAGTTTCTTCCCACACAAGATGCCGAGTTCGAAGAGCTGGCCGATGTAACGGGACTGGGCGTTGACCACTTGAAGCGGCGTGCAGATGAATTGCACGAATTCAACCCGATGCTGGGTCACCGGGGATGCCGTTTGGGGATCACATTTCCTGAAATCTACGAGATGCAGGCGCGCGCTATTTTTGAAGCCGTGTGCGATGTGAAAGCATCCTCTGGCGAAGCTCCTTTGCCCGAGATTATGATCCCGCTTGTGGCAACACAAAAAGAGCTCGCTATCCTTAAGGCGCTTGTCGACCGGGTGGCTGAAGAAGTGTTCGCCGAAAAGGGGACAAGGCTCGATTACCTCGTCGGCACCATGATCGAATTGCCGCGCGCGGCGCTCATGGCGGATAAAATTGCCGAAGAAGGCGAGTTTTTCAGCTTTGGCACAAACGATCTTACGCAAACTACCCTCGGGGTGAGCCGCGATGACTCGGCCAAGTTCCTGGCTCCCTATGTCGAGAAAGGCATCTTCGCGCGCGATCCGTTTGTGAGCCTCGATGTCGAAGGCGTTGGCCAGTTGGTCGAACTTGCGGCCGAGCGAGGCAGGGCGACGCGCCCGGACATCAAGCTTGGCATTTGCGGTGAACATGGCGGGGACCCGGCCTCGATCGCATTCTGCGAGAAAGTCGGCCTCGATTATGTGAGTGCCTCGCCTTACCGTGTGCCGATTGCGCGGCTCGCGGCGGCTCAGGCGGCACTCAAATAGGTCCTAGCGCCAACCGGTCAGAACGAGAATTTCAAAGGTCTCGGTCACCTTGCCATCGTCTTCGCGCATGGCATCGAAGGCGGCTTTGGCGCGGGCAAGCCATTTGCGTGTCAATGGCGGAACAGGGCTGTTGAGTGAACGGGTGAGACCGTGGTCGCGAAGGTCATTGATAAGCTGACCAAACGACGAGAAGCGCACCTTGAGCGGGTAGCTGTCGACCACTTGGCGGGAAAACCCTGCGCGTTCGAGAAGCGCTGTACCAGCGCGATTATCGACCAGCGGGTGCATCCGTGCAGCAGGACGCTCATCATCAGCCTCCAAGGCAATCTGGCGGAGCGCCGGAAGCGATCCTGCGCCGGGCAAACCTGCCATGAACAGACCGCCTTCGCGCAAAGAGTTGCGCGCATGGATAAGCGCGCCGGGCAGGTCATTCACAACGCCAAGCCCGAGGATGTGAATGAGCAGGTCGTGGGCCTCGAACGCGCCCGGCACTTCCTCGTCGAACGCTCCCAATGGTGCGTGCTTTCCAAGCGGCAACAGTCCACCCGCATCACCAATCACCAACGGAGTTTCCGCCTCGAAACGCATAAAATCGAGCCTGTCGGAGATGTCTTCCGCAATCGAAACGCTCAAATATGATGCCGCACCGTCGCGCGATTGCCTTTCTCTTGCGCGCGCCCATTTCGCAGAGGCGGCTTTGCGGTCGAATATCTGTGGAACTTGTGAGGAGGCCATGGCGCTTCACTTGGCGTGCTTGCGGGGGAAGCGCAAGTGCGGCACACTCGCGCACACAATGGCATCGCGTGGCTCCTTTGGGAAAGAGATTGTCGAGGGGCTGAAGCCTGCCTTCAACCTCGTCTATCCACCGCGTTGTGCATCGTGTGGCTGCTCTATCGCAGAACACGGTGCATTGTGTCCGGAATGCTGGGGCGAACTTGAATTTCCTGGCAATGTTGAAAAGCCCGACCCTCACACTGGCGAGCGGCACGCAGGGATCATCGCTGCAACGCTCTACACTGAAATGTCTCGCTCGCTTCTGCTCAAGTTCAAGCATGGCGGGAAGCTTTCGCTTGCACCGATCCTTGGCCGGATGATCGCTTCGCGCATCCACAATGAGGATGGCGACGCGCCGCTGATCATCCCGGTGCCGCTTCACCGCCTGCGAATATGGCAGCGCGGCTTCAACCAGTCTGCGATGTTGGCGCGCGAGGTAGCCAAGGCAGGCAAAGGTGAGCTTTTGGTCGATGGACTGGTTCGCATCAAACGCACTCCAAGTCTGGGTGACCTGCCTTCGGACACACGTCACGCAATTCTCAACGGGGCGATCGAAGTGCGAAAGGGCGCAGCTGATATGGTGAGGGCACGGTCGATCATCCTGATTGATGACGTCCTCACTAGCGGTGCGACCAGCACAGCATGTGTCGATGCCTTGCTAGGCGCTGGGGCTAAGGATGTGAGGATCGCCTGCTTCGCACGGGCAAGGCGCACGCCAAAGCGAAATTGAATTCCGAGAATGAGCCGGAAACCGAAACGCCCGAGGCCGCAAAGCCCCGGGCGCCACGTGACGAAACGGTTTAGATCCGCTCTTGAGAGCTCAGATAGCGACCCCCTAACTTCGCTATCAGGACCATATCCCTTATTCGTTCAATCGGTCATCCAACACCCCGCTGTTGGCTTTGACCGACACCCCCTGAACCCGGCGTTTGACAACACCGATTGTTAGGTGGAAGGGCACCGCTCGGCGCCCTGTGACTCAGGTTGTTCCATTTGCCTTACCGATCGGAAAGGCGATTCATGTATTTTTGCGTATTTTGCAGCGGAGATGTTGTAGCTTTGCAACAATCTGTCGCTTACAATGAACCATTGACCGTCCAGTGGCCCGCATTGTTACGTTTAAGGAGACATTTCTTGTCCAGCGATTGCTGCCTGAGCACTCAGGAGATCGAAGAGGGGAGCGTTTTTGCCCCCAAGTTTGATGACAACGGGTTGCTGAGTGCGGTGGTGCTCGATTCCGAAACGAAGCAGGTGCTGGTGGTCGCGTTCATGAATGCGAACAGCCTCGCGATGACCCGCGAGAGCGGGAACGTCACCTTCTGGTCGCGTTCACGGCAGAAGCTTTGGATGAAGGGAGAGACATCCGGCCACGTGTTACGGGTGGAAGAGATACTCGTCGATTGCGATCAGGATGCGCTTGTCATTTACGCTAAGCCGGCGGGTCCGACCTGTCACACAGGGCGGACCTCCTGCTTCTACAGAAGGCTCGATCCAGCGGCAGATGACAGCACGGCTCTCGTTAAGGTCAAGACTTGACGCTCACGTAAAGGTAAGGTATTTCTTTGCCCATGGACATGCAATCTGAATCGCTCGCTGACAATCAATCACAGGCTGAAGGCACACGCAGAGAAGATTCCCGCCGGCAGGGGGCACACCTTGACCGCCCGGATGATCTGGCACGCGAACAATTCTCAATCTCTGATCTCACTTCGGAATTCGGCTGCACTGCGCGCGCACTTCGCTTTTATGAAGACGAAGGGCTGATCAGCCCGGCCCGCGTCGGCCTTACCCGGGTTTATTCAAAGCGCGATCGGGCTCGTCTGGCCTGGATCATGCGCGCCAAGAATGTGGGCTTTAGTCTTACCGAAATTCGCGAGATGATCGATCTGTACGATCTCGACGATGGCCGAGTGGAGCAGCGCCGGGTCACCATCGAACGGTGCCGCGCCCATATCGCCAAGCTGAAAGAGCAGCGTGCCGATATCGACTCGTCGATCAAAGAGCTCAGCGAATTTGTGAAAGAGATCGAGAAACTCGACCTCTAGCGTCTCGAATTTCAACCCCGTTACCAACCTAAAACGCTTCGATAAAAGGGATCACCCGATGCCAACCTATACCGCTCCAACGCGCGACACGCGCTTTGTCCTCAACGAGATGCTTGATCTTGCAAGCTACGGCAATTTGCCGGGGTTCGAGAACGCCTCACAGGACCTGATCGACACAATCGTGAACGAGGCGGGCAAGTTTTGCTCCGAGGTTCTCGCGCCGATCAACCAGTCGGGCGACGAGGAAGGCTGCACCCGTCACGAAGACGGTTCGGTGACCACGCCAAAGGGCTTTAAGGAAGCCTATGACGCCTATGTCGAAGGCGGTTGGGGCACTCTGGCCAAGCCTGAAGAGTTTGGCGGGCAAGGCCTTCCACACACGCTTGGCATGGTGGTTGAAGAGTTCACCGCCGCTGCCAACCAGGCGTTTGGCATGTATCCTGGCCTTACCAACGGCGCATCCGCAGCGCTCGAGGCAGCGGGCACGCAGGAGCAGAAGGAAGCCTATCTCCCCAAGATGATTTCGGGCGAATGGTCAGGCACGATGAACCTGACAGAACCACAGTGCGGGACCGATCTGGGCATGATCCGCACCAAGGCCGAGCCACAAGCAGACGGCTCCTACAAGATCACCGGCACCAAGATCTTTATCTCGGCAGGTGAGCACGACCTTACCAGCAATATCATTCACTTGGTGCTGGCAAAAACGCCGGGTGCGCCGGATAGCTCGAAGGGGATTTCGCTCTTCATCGTGCCCAAGTACATCCTCGATGAAAACGGCGAACCGGGCGAGCGTAATGGCGTAACCTGTGGTTCGATCGAGAAGAAGATGGGTATCCACGGCAACGCAACCTGCGTCCTCAACTATGACGAGGCGACGGGTTACATGCTGGGCGAAGAGAACAAGGGTCTTGCTGCCATGTTCGTGATGATGAACGCGGCGCGTCTGGGTGTTGGCCTTCAGGGTCTCGCTCAGGCAGAAGTTTCTTACCAGAACGCCGTTAGCTATGCGGTCGACCGCCGTCAGGGCCGCGCGCTTTCCGGTCCTGCGGAACCAGAAGCAAAGGCCGATCCGATCTTCGTTCACCCAGACGTGCGCCGGATGCTGATGGACGCAAAAGTGTTCAACGAAAGTATGCGCGCTTTGTGTCTGTGGGGAGCTTTGCAAGTGGACCTCACCCACAAGGCGCAGACCGAAGAAGAGCGCCAGCTTGCCGACGATCTGATCGGCCTCATGACCCCGGTTATCAAAGGCTACGGCACCGACAAGGGCTATGACATCGCGAACAACATGCAGCAGGTTTATGGCGGACACGGCTACGTCAGAGAATGGGGCATGGAGCAGTTCGTGCGCGATGCCCGCATTGCAATGATCTACGAAGGCACCAACGGCGTTCAGGCGATGGATCTTTGCGGGCGCAAACTTGCAAGCAAGGGCGGCCGTGCGATCCAGGCGTTCTTCAAGATGATTGACGATGAGATTGCAGACGCCAAAGAGAACGAAGCGCTCGCGGACTTCGCTGGCAAGTTGGAAAAGGCACTTGGCGAACAGAAGCAGGCGACCATGTGGTTCATGCAAAACGCAATGGCGAACCCCAATCACCTTGGCGCAGGCGCGCACCACTACATGCACATCATGGGCATCGTGACGCTTGGCTTCTTCTGGCTGAAACAAGCCAAGACTGCTTCGGCAGCGCTTGCCGGCAATCCGGACGATAAAGCATTCTACGAGGCAAAGATGACCTCGGCTGCTTACTACGCAGAGCGTTTCCTGCCAGACGCAGGCGCGCTTCGTCGCAAGCTTGAGGCGGGCAGCGAAAATATGATGGCGCTTCCAGAAGAGGCGTTCTCAACCGCCGCCTAAGCATTTACTTGATCGGAAGATCACAAAGCCCTCGTTAGCCTCGTGCTGGCGGGGGCTTTTCCTTGTGCATCGCGCTTGCCAGATGATGGCTCTCCCAATAGCCTGCGACGCAAGAAATTTTGGGAGAGAAATTATGCGCATATTGGCTCAGGGATTTGGGGCGCTTCTGGCATCAACCGCTTTGGCCGGCGCTGCGCTCGCTGACGATCACAGCCCCTTTAGCGCCGAGATCACGCGCACGACGCACAACATCGCGCATATCGAAGCGGGCACATGGGAAGGGGTGGGCTACGGCGTCGCCTATGCTTATGCCGAGGATAACATCTGTATGCTGGCCGAAGAATTCGTCAGCGTGCGAGGGGAGCGGTCGCTCTACTTCGGGCCGGAGGGCAAAAACGAACTTGGTTTGAGGGGCGCAGACAACCTCACATCCGACATCTTTTTCCGCAGCCAGATTGACTTACCCTCCTTGCGCGAGGGGGCAGAGCAAACGAGCGCGGCGACGCAGGCGCTGATGGCGGGATATGTGGCGGGGTATAACCGCTATCTCTTCGATAATCCTGTTTCGACCCTGCCCGAAGAGTGCCGGGATGCCAAGTGGGTTCGCCCGATCACATCGGATGATATGCTGCGCCTTACCGAGAAAACCATGTTGCTGGCGAGTTCTCTCGCGCTCGCTGGCGGGATTGCGAACGCGCAGCCGCCGAGCAGCGGACAGGATTCGGCCAGAATTGAAACGCTTACATTTCCCGCTCCGCCAGAGCCTAGCTATGGCAGCAATGGCTGGGCCTTTGGCTCGGACGTAACAGCGGATGGTAGAGGGCTGCTAATCGGAAACCCCCACTTCCCGTGGGAGGGGCCTGCGCGTTTCTGGCAGATGCACGTGCGAGGGCCGGATGGCTATGAAGTCATGGGAGTGGGGCTTGCCGGTACGCCGCTGCCAACGCTTGGCTTTAACAAGGATATCGCCTGGACCCACACAGTGACCAAGGCGCGCCATTTTACCGTCTATATGCTCTCGCTCGATCCTTCGGATCCGACATCCTACATGGTCGACGGCGAGAGCGTTCCGATGGAAGAGATCACCGTCAGCGTCCCCATGCCAGAGGGCGAGGATCCGGTTGAACGCACTCTCTACACGACGCAATTCGGGCGGATCGTGACGGTGGAGGGCACGCCTATGCAATGGCAGCCGGGCATGGCATTCGCATTAAAAGACGCGAACGCCGGCAATCAGCGCGGCATGGACACATGGCTGCAAATGGGCAAAGCTCGCAATGTCAGGGAGGTCGAGGCCGCGGTCAGCGAAACGCTTGGCATTCCGTGGGTGAACACGATTGCAGCCGATCGCGAAGGCAATGCTCTCCACGCCGACATCACCGCAGTCCCCAATGTGAGCGCGCAGTTTGCAAAGACCTGTGGGACACCGTTTTCCGGGATGGTCGCGGACCAGGTGACACTGTTGGACGGCACCCGCTCGGCATGTGACTGGAGCGCGGTGGCAAGCGAAGGGGCGATCCCCGGGCTTCTGCCCGCAAGCGATCAGGCATCGCGAACCCGCACTGATTACGTGACCAATTCCAACGACAGCTATTGGTTGAGCCATGCGGGCGAGCCTTACCGTGAACTCTCGCCGATCCTCGGCGCTTATAAGACACAGCTCTCATTGCGCTCCCGCTCAAACTACACCGAGACAGAGGCGACGCTTGCCGAAGCTCCGATGGATCACGCGCGCGCTAAGGATCTGGTCTTTGGCAACAAGGTACTTGCCGCCCACATGACGCTCGATGCGCTGCTTGCAGCGTGCGAGGGCAGCAATTCGCTTAGCGAGGCGTGCGGCGTTCTCGCCAAGTGGGATCGCCGCGTGAATGTCGACAGCAAAGGCGCGCACCTCTTCCTTGCGTTCTGGGACAAGGTTCGCCAGTCCAAGGATTTGTGGGAGGTGCCCTTCGCCAAGGACGCGCCCATAGCAACGCCATCGGGCTTCAAGGCAAGCGACACCATGCTCGAAAAGCTTGGCGAGGCCGCCGAACAGCTCATCGCCAAAGGCATCGCTCTCGACGCACCATGGGGCATGGTGCAGACGCGTGTGGACGGCGAAGAAGCCATTCCCATCCACGGCGCGAGTGGCCTTGCGGGCATTCTCAATATGCAGGAATCGCGAGAGGTCGAAGGCGGCCTGACCCCACGCCATGGCTCGAGCTATATCCAGATCGTCGGTTTTGATGACGATGGTCCTGTCGCCGACGCTATCCTGAGCTATTCGCAAAGCAGCAATCCAGCATCGCCCTTCTATGCCGACCAAACCCGGCTCTATTCTGCCAAGGAATGGCATCGCCTACCGTTCTCCGAAGAAGAGATCGAGGCAGAGCGAATTGGGGAGACAATCTCAATCAGCGAGTAGGTTTCAGTCGAGGCATTCGTTGAACAGGGAGAGCATTGCGTTCCAGCTCTGCCGTTCAGCGCTCTTGTCGTAGGCAGGATTTGCGGCTCCGTCGAAACGGACAGGCATCGTGAAGCCATGATCGACGCCAGCATAGGAATGGAAATGCCAATCGGCATTGGCAGCGTCCATCTCTTCCCAAAACGCCAAGACTTGTGTCCTCGGGACCATCGCGTCGGCATCGCCATGGCACACGAGGATGCGAGGCTTGATGTCGTCGGTCGCGGGTAATGACGTGTCGAGCAACCCGTGGAAGCTCGCAACGGCGACAAAATCTTGACCTTCGCGCGCCATTTCGAGGACCGCCTTACCGCCAAGGCAGTAGCCAATCGCAAGCTGCGGGATTCCATTGGTCATGCCGCGCATCGTTTCGATCGAAGTGCGAAGTCGCGTGCGCATGGCAGCAGGATCGCCCGTCAGCCTTTCCATGGCTTTGAAAGCCTCGTCGAAAGTTGAGGGCGCTGCCGGTCCGTAAAAGTCGCCAATGAAGACTGCAAAGCCTTCGTCCACCAGTCGCAGCGCCTTGCCTTCGACACCCGGCGTGGTGTTCATGAAGGTGGGGTAAATTGTGATCGCTGCGCGTGCGGTCCCATCGGGCTTTGCAAACAATCCCCGCAATGGCGTGTCGCCATCGGCGTAATCGACTGTCTCAAGTCTGGTCATCACACCTTCTCATTCGCCTCTGCAATTGCGAAGGCCTCTTCCCATTTGTCGAAGTTCTTGCGCGCGTCTTGCACGAACGGCGACTTGCGGATGGCCCAGAGCCATGCGTCGTGGACGAGCTTGCCGGGAAAGCCCATCGGGCGCTTAACCTGAACGAGCAGAATGACGCGCGTCTCGTTCGTTTCATTGGCGACCTGATGCACGAAGCAATCGTCGAAAATGAGCCATTCGCGGTTCTTCCAATGGGCGCGTTGACCTTCGACTTCGATCCAGCAGTTGGAAGTGTCTTTCGGGACTTTCACTCCGAGATGACAGGTAACTAGCCCCCGCGTAACTCCGCGGTGGGGAGGGATGATTGCCCCCGGATCGAGGATGGAGAAAAACGCGGAGTTCAAATCCGGCACTTTCTCCATCAGAGCAGCGGTCTTGGGAGCGCGGGCGCAGTTTTCGGGGACCTTGTAGCCGTAGCCGATAAGGAAGAATGAGCGCCATTTTCCATCGCGCCCGGTGTTGCGGTGGTCAGGCGATAGCTCGCGCAAGGGCGGGATCGCATCGCGGTGTTTTACGACAGCCTCCGCTTCCGCTGCAATTTCCTCCCAGTGATCAGCAATATGCCTGGTCCAGTCGAAGTGCTTCTCGTTCAGGATTGGCTCGACCGGAATCTTTGAACTGGCGGTGCTGATCCGGTCGATGCGCGAGCGCAGCTTTGAGCCGACCCGGATGATCCACGGTCGCGCCTCGGGGCCTTTTTCTTGGTCTTGCATTGCTCGTCCGCCACCGGGTCCTATTCAACCGGCAGGAAATCCGGCACGGAAAGATACCGCTCACCCGTATCGTAATTGAAGCCCAAGACCCGCACGCCTGCATCCAGTTCAGGCAGCTTCTGGGCGATTGCGGCGAGAGTTGCGCCCGAAGAGATGCCGACCAACATGCCTTCTTCACGCGCGGCGCGGCGTGCCATTTCCTTGGCCCCGTCGGCATCCACCTTGATCGCGCCGTCGATGGCGTCGGTATGAAGGTTGCCGGGGATGAAGCCGGCGCCAATTCCCTGAATCGGGTGAGGGCCGGGTTCACCACCGTTGATGACGGGAGAAAGCACAGGCTCAACACCGTAAGCCTTGAAACCATTCCAGTGCTTCTTCAGCTCTTCCGCGCAGCCGGTAAGGTGACCGCCGGTGCCAACGCCGGTGATCATTACATCGATCGGCGTATCAGCGAAATCGCTGAGAATTTCCTTCGCGGTGGTGCGCGCATGCACTTCGGGGTTCGCGCCATTGTCGAACTGGCTCGGCATCCAGGCGCCATCGGTGGTCTCCACGATTTCGGTAGCGCGGGCGATGGCACCTTTCATGCCCTTTTCCTTGGGCGTGAGGTCGAAGGTCGCACCATAGGCAAGCATCAGTCGCCGCCGCTCTATCGACATGCTTTCCGGCATGACGAGCACGAGGGTATAGCCCTTGACCGCAGCGACCATGGCAAGGCCGATGCCGGTGTTGCCGCTGGTTGGCTCCACGATGGTCCCGCCGGGCTTAAGCAAGCCTTTCGCTTCTGCATCCTCGACCATGGCAAGCGCAATCCGGTCCTTGATCGAGCCGCCGGGATTGGCGCGCTCAGATTTTAGCCAGACCTCGTGATCGGGGAACAGCTTGGACAGTCGAATGTGCGGTGTGTTTCCGATTGTCTCGAGAATATTGGCGGCTTTCATGGGCTAAGCTCCCTGAGAATTTTGGGCCTGAGTCTGTGTCTTCTGACCTTCTTCTAGCAAATGATCGGGCGGATCGAAGGTCTTTGTTGTTCGTAGCACCGGGAATATGCGGCTCCACAAGACAACGGTTACAATAGCGCCGATGCCGCCTGCAACCAGCGCGGCGACCGGACCAATCGCGTAGGCGAGGGCACCCGAGAAGGCATCGCCCCCTTCGTTGGACGCGCTGATCGTCATCATGCTGACCGAAGAGACGCGCCCGCGCTTGTCATCTGGCGTGTGCAACTGGATCAAGGATTGGCGCACATAGACGCTGAACATGTCAGCCGAACCGATGATGAAAAGCATCGTAAGGCTGAGTGCCATATTTCGTGAGAACGCAAAGACGATGGTGGCAAGGCCAAAAACAAATACCGCACCCAGCATCTTGGGACCAACCTGTGTCCTCAACGGGCGGAAGGAAAAATAGGCTGCTGTAAGCGCGGCTCCAATTCCCGGTGCCATTGCCAATTGCGCCAGACCGTCTGCACCTACCGCCAGAATGTCGCGCGCAAATACCGGAAGAAGGGCATTAGCCCCTGCGAGAAAAACCGCGAAGAGGTCGAGCGTGATCGCGCCCAGAACCATCTTGTTGCGGCCCACATATTGAAGGCCGTCAAGGATCGCGCCGATAGGCCGCTGGTCTTTCTTCATCGCGGGTTGCGGCACCTTACCAACGAGGCCCAATGCAACAAATCCAAGCAGGAACAATCCACCGGCAACCATATAGGGAAGGGCAGGCAGGATGGCGTAGAGATAGCCGCCCATCGCGGCGCCCAGGATTGAGCCCATCTGCCAGGCCACAGTCGAAACCGCGATCGCCGTTGGCAAAATCTCTTTAGGGACGAGGTTGGGAGCCAGAGCGGAAAGCGCAGGGCCGGCAAATCCGCGCGCAATGCCGAGCAAGACCGCCACACCAAAAAGGATCGGCAGCGTAAGAGTGCCGGCATGGGTAAACCATCCAAGGATACCTGCACAAACCAATTGCAACAGGATTGTCAAAAGGCCCAGCATCCGCCGGTCGAACTTGTCAGCGGCAAGCCCGGTAAAAGGCGTGAGCACGAACAAAGGCAGGAATTGCAACAGGCCAATGAGCGCCAACTGGCCCGAAGCCGCTGGAATGCTCATTCCCCCATCACGCGCCAGATTGTACGTCTGCCATCCGATGATAAGGATCATCGCATATTGCCCAAGAGTCATCGCGAAGCGCGACGTCAAATAGGCGCGAAAATTATGAACCTGAAGCGGGTGGGTGGCTGCTTTTGTAATCACCACCATGCCATGACAGCGCCGCGCGGCAATGCCAAGCGCAGCGTTTCGGTGACTATATAAAGCTGTAGTTTAGTCGCTTTGCGACGAAGGGACCGACGCGCCTAGCGGTTGCGGCGAAGGCGAGGGTTTGGTTGAAGCGTGTCGATCATTGCAACGAAGTCATCGAGGCGGATGATGCGCTCAAACTGAAAGCCTGCGCGTTCTTCTCTGGTCCAGATGACGTAAGCCTCGATGCGTCCCACAACGGGCAAACGGATGATCACGCGGTCTCCGCGTGAAAGCTGTGCCGCGTCATCGACCATGAAGCCGTGGGCCGAGATGTTACACACGTGCAAATTGAGGTCGCCAGCAGAGAAATGCTCGACGATCACTGGAAAATCCACGGGGTGACGCGCAGCGCGTCGCACATCGGTTACACTCAGATTCGCTCCGGATGCCACAGGCCAAGCCCTCCATTCATACCTGCCCCGGACCATCCGGGATTAGAGGTAAATGCAGGAGAAAGGCTGATAATTGGTAAAGCGGGTGGGACATTTTGGTCTGTCCCACCACTTCAGGCTGTCAGTTGGCCATGCTTAAAACACGGATCCAACCCCGAAAACCGTCTGTATCAGGCCGTGATAAGCCCGTGTTTCTTTTTGCCGAGGCTGAGTTTTATCGTCTGGCCTTCGTGCGCGTGCACGACATAGCCTGCGTCGAGGATCACATCCCCGTTAATCTTGACCGCACCTTCGGCAATCTTGCGCTTTGCTTCGCCATTTGATGCGGTGAAACCGATCCCGGTCAGGATGTTGAGCAAACGCTCACCACCTGCGCCTGCGGCATAGCTCGGCAAATCTTCGCCCGCACCACCACCAGCAAAAGTCTCGCGCGCGGTCACTTCGGCTGCCTTGGCGGCGTCAGCGCCGCGCACCATCGCGGTGACTTCATTGGCGAGAATGGTTTTCGCGTCGTTGATTTCGGCACCTTCCAGCGCCTCAAGCCGAACGATTTCGTCCAGCGGCACATCAGTGAACAGCCGCAGGAATTTGCCAACGTCACGGTCGTCGGTGTTGCGCCAGTATTGCCAGAAATCATAGGCAGGAAGCGCATCCTCGTTGAGCCAGATCGCACCATCGACAGACTTGCCCATCTTCGCGCCATCGGCCCGCGTGATCAGAGGGGCGGTGACCCCGTAAACTTCGCGCGCGTCGATACGGCGATTAAGTTCGATGCCGTTGACAATATTGCCCCACTGATCGGACCCGCCAAGCTGCAGCGAACAACCGTATTCGCGCGCAAGCACGAGATAATCATACGCCTGCATGATCATGTAATTGAATTCGAGGAAGGTGAGCGGCTGTTCCCGATCAAGGCGCGTCTTGACCGAATCAAAGGTCAGCATCCGGTTGATCGTGAAATGCGGGCCCACATCGCGCAGCAACTCGATATAACCAAGTTCACTCAGCCAATCGTCATTGTTGATAAGCAGCGCGCCGGTTTCGGCATCGCTGAAATCGAGCATGCGCTCAAAGCTGCCTTTGATCCCGGCAATGTTGTTGGCCAGTCTCTCATCGGTCATCAACTTGCGTGTTTCATCCTTGCCAGATGGATCGCCCACCTTGGCGGTGCCGCCCCCGAGGATGACGATCGGGCGGTGGCCGGCCTGCTGCAAACGCTTGAGCAGCATGATGGAAGCAAGGTTGCCGATATGAAGTGACGGGGCAGTGGGATCAAATCCCACATAGCCGGTAATGATCTGCTTTTTGGCACGCGCATCCAGTGCGCCCGGATCGGTGATTTGGTGCAGGTGGTCGCGGCTCTCAAGCAAGCGCAACAGATCGGATTCGTATGTCATAGCGCCATGCGCTTAACAGTGTGGGCGGCTGCGGGAAAGCCACTTGCGCGCCTTGTCCAGCTTGGCGATACGGAGCCAATGAAACCCCTGATGCTTCACCACTCATGCGACCTTGGTCCGATCAAGGCCGTGACCGCCCAAATCGAGGCGAGCGAGGCGGGTTTGGAAGCGCAATACCGTCTCGACGGCGCGATTGACCGGATTCGTTTGCCTGAGCCGGGCCGGAGCGAACGCACCGACGGGCTTTGGAAATCGACCTGCCTCGAAGTGTTCTGGCAACCCCTTGGTCAGCCCGGTTACACCGAATTCAACCTGTCCCCTTGCGGACGCTGGGCCGCCTATGAGTTCGACCATTGGCGAGAGGGCATGCGTGAGGCGCAAATTGAGGCCATCACGATCAACCTTTTGCAATCAGAAACGGGTCTGACGCTCAAGACGAGCATCGCGGCACAGTTGTCGGCGCCGGCCCAAGTTGGTCTATCTGTCGTGATCGAACACGCGGATGGAGCCTTGCAATACTGGGCTTTGGCGTTTCCTCCGGGGAAACCTGATTTCCACTCCGAAGCGTGCCGTCAGTGGGTGCTAGACCGCGAATAAGTCGCAAACTTTAGCGGCCGAGGGCAGTTACGCGGCTCCGAAGGGCTTGTTCAGTTGGACCACTCTCCAACTGAGAGCGAAGGCGAAAGTAACCCAGAGCAGATAGGGCACATTCAACCAGGGAATTATCCCGGGATAATCCGACAGCCAGAAACACAAGGCCGCGACGGAGAGCCACAGAAAGACATTCTCAATAAGCGCCCAATCGGGCCGTTTCGCTTTGAAAAACAGCGGTGACCACGCAAGATGAAAGACGAAGTTCGTCCCGAACAAAACCGCGAGAACAATGTGGTCGACCACCAGATCGGTTTGCGACCAAGCGAGATATAGGCTCCAACCCGATAGACCCAGAATGATTGTCCAAGCTGGCCCAAAAAGCCAATCAGGTGGTTGCCAACTGGGTTTTTCAAGATTGCGATACCACTCACCGATCTCGGTCAGCGCGCCGCCAGCCCCGCCAAGGATGATGGCCCACGCCGCGGCAACACCTGCTAAAGTCCAGTCGATTTCCACATGCGCTGCCCTACACGCATCCCGAGGGATTCGGAAACAGAAGCTTCGCATCCGGGATTGCGTTTGATGCGAGGGTGCGCCAATCCGATGGCCATGACTTCACAAGTGAAATTCGGAATCGACCGCCTTCTCGCCAGCCCCGAACTTCTGGAGGAGCTGAAGGGGAAGCGCGTCGCATTGGTCGCTCACCCGGCGAGCGTGACCGAGGATCTGACGCATAGCCTCGATGCTTTGATCGCAGCCGGCGTCAATGTGACTGCTGCCTTTGGCCCCCAGCATGGGCTTAAGGGCGATAAACAAGACAATATGGTCGAGACCGAGGATGAGGTTGATGCAGACTATGGCATCCCTGTGTTCTCACTTTACGGCGAAGTGCGCAGACCCACGGGTCAGATGATGAGCGCAGCCGATGTGTTTCTCTACGATCTTCAAGACCTTGGCTGCCGTATCTACACCTTCGTAACAACGCTGCTCTATCTGCTCGAAGAAGCGGAAAAGCTGGGCAAAGAGGTGTGGGTTTTGGACCGCCCAAATCCTGCGGGGCGACCGGTTGAAGGCACGATGCTGGTCCCGGGACACGAAAGCTTTGTCGGCGCTGCCCCCATGCCCATGCGCCACGGCCTCACCATGGGCGAGATGGGGTACTGGTTCACCGGACATTTCGACCTTGATGTGACCTATAAAGTCGTTGCGATGGAGGGTTGGAACCCGAACGCTGGCGGCTCAGCTGTAGCGAGTGGTTATGGCTGGCCCGAGGACCGCATCTGGGTGAATCCATCACCCAACGCTGCGAGCGTCAATATGGCACGATGCTATGCCGGAACGGTGATGATCGAAGGCGCTACCGTCAGCGAGGGCAGGGGCACCACGCGGCCGCTTGAGGTGCTGTTCGGCGCGCCCGACATTGATGCAAAGGCTGTGATGCGCGAAATGCTCAAGCTAGCGCCCGATTGGTGCGAAGGTGTGATCATGCGCGATTGTTGGTTCGAGCCGACGTTTCACAAGCACGCTGGTACGCTTTGCAACGGGATTATGCTCCATGCAGAAGGGCCCGGCTACGATCATGAGGCGTTCAAACCATGGCGCTGCCAAGCGTTAGCGTTCAAAGCGATCCGGAGGCTTTACCCGGACTATGAGCTGTGGCGCGGCACGGACTTCAAATACGAGTACACCAATAATGTGCTTGCGATTGATGTGATCAACGGTGGATCATCCTTGCGCGAATGGGTCGATGATCCAGCGGCAACGCCTGATGATCTGGACGCGCTTGCGTCAGTGGATGAAACGGCGTGGGTGCAGGTTGTAAAGGGACATTTACTGTATTAATTGGCTCATTAACCCGCTTGGAACACTCTCTTGCTATCGGTCTGTCACGGACCGTAAGGATTGATCACAAGGCCGAGGGGCGAGCGATGAATATTGTCCAAGGTACCGGATTGTTGCTGGCCGCTGGCGTTGGGGGCTATCCCGTATTCACCCAGGGCCCGAACGTCAGTGATGGATACGAGCGTAGTGAAATCTACGCCAGTTGCGAGCGCGATTACGTGCAAAGCGCTCCCTATCTGGGGTTTCGGGCATCGTCAGGTGAATGCGAGTGTTTTGATGACAAATTGCAGCAGTTGACTGTCAGTCAGCGTTCGGCTGCATACAAGTCACTCGAAGATCGGCTAACCCTCGCGTTCATGGGTAAAGCGGGTGCACGGGTTAGTGGTGCAAATGTTCAGTTCACTGATGATGCTCTTGGCGCAGTCAATGCCAACTTGAACATCGAGACGAGTGGCCGGGCGATTATGGACCAATGCTCAATGTTCTGAACGCTGCGTTCAGTGAGACGCTAGTGCCCCTGTTTCCTACTCAGCTCGCGCATGGCATCATCGAGGCCCTCTAGCGTCAAACCATACATGCGATCGTTCATGAGCTCTTTGAGCATCTTGGTCGACTGCGAATAGCCCCATTGCTTTTCGGGCACGGGGTTGAGCCAAACGGTTGCGGGATAGGTGTCGGTCACACGCTTCATCCAGACTGCGCCCGCTTCCTCGTTCATATGCTCGACCGAGCCGCCCGCATGGGTGATCTCATAGGGGCTCATCGCTGCGTCCCCCACGAAGATCACTTTGTAATCGTGACCGTATTTGTGGAGGATATCCCAAGTTTTCTCCCGCTCTTGCCAGCGGCGCTTGTTATCCTTCCAAACCCCTTCGTAGAGGCAGTTGTGGAAGTAGAAAAATTCGAGGTTCTTGAACTCGGTAGTGGCAGCGCTGAAGAGTTCTTCGCATAGCTTGATGAAGGGGTCCATTGATCCGCCAACATCAAGAAACAACAGCAATTTCACCGCGTTGCGGCGTTCGGCTCGCATGTGAATGTCGAGGAATCCCTGCTTCGCCGTGCCATCAATCGTCGCATCAAGGTCCAACTGGTCCTGCGCGCCTTCACGGGCAAAACGGCGCAGGCGGCGAAGCGCCATCTTGATATTGCGGGTGCCCAGTTCCTTGGTGTTGTCGAGGTTTTTAAACTCGCGCTTTTCCCAGACTTTGACGGCCTTCTTGTGCTTGCTCTCACCGCCGATCCGCACGCCTTCGGGATTGTAACCTGAATTGCCGAATGGAGATGTGCCTCCGGTGCCGATCCATTTATTGCCGCCCTCATGGCGTTTTTCCTGCTCGGCGAGGCGCTCCTTGAGCTTTTCCATAAGCTCATCCCAATCGCCGATCTTCTCGATCTCTGCCATTTCCTCTTCGGTGAGGAATTTTTCAGCTACGGCCTTGAGCCAATCTTCCGGCACATCGACCGGGTTTTGCCCATAATCGGACATGATGCCTTTGAAGACCTTGTGGAACACCTGATCGAACCGGTCGAGCATCCCTTCGTCTTTCACGAAGGTCGCGCGGCTGAGATAGTAAAACGCCTCCGGCGTCTGCTCAATCACGTCCTTATCTAGCGCCTCAAGCAGCGTCAGATGTTCTTTGAAACTTGCGCCAATACCAGCGTCGCGCAACTCATCCATGAAATTGAAAAACATGGGCGACGGTGTAGCCGCCGATCCGGGCAAATGCCAGTGGGAATGGCGCAAGATTGTTCCAATTCCTATGCACTTGGCGGCCAGCTTAAGGGTTCGATAACCAAGATTGCTTACCTCGACTTCCAAGGAACTCCATCGATAGCCGTCGCTGGCAAAGGGCAAGACTGAATGAAACCGATCTCACTTGAAAACACCAACGCGGCGGCACTCGAGGCTATACCCGAAAGCTGCGGCGCGGTGACGGTTGGATGCAGCCAGGTGGCAGGCGTGGTCGAGGCGGTGATCGCATCGTCAGAAGCCTTGCGGGCCGAGCACAAGGCGCTGCAAGGCACGGTTGCCGATCTTGAGGCTGATCAGGCCAAGGTTTCCGATGCAAGCGATGAGGCGCGGCTCCTTTCGGAACGCGCGATTGAGCGGCTCAACGAAGGAACCGCGCATATCCATTCGTCGCTGAGCCAAATCAACGACTTGCTTGAGATGGTTGATACACTCGGACAGCATGTGACCTCGTTTGCTGCGGCAATGGAGCAGGTGCGTCGAAGCGCTCAGGACATTGATGATATCGCTGAAACCACCAACATTCTTGCGCTTAACGCAACGATCGAAGCGATGCGCGCGGGCGATGCCGGACGCACATTTGCCGTGGTCGCTGACGAGGTGAAGGGTCTTGCCAACGACACCCGGAAGGCGACCGAACAGATTGCCCAGACGATCAACTCGCTCGATGAGGAAGCGAACACATTCATCGGAAAGATCGAGGCTGGAAGCCAGGCCAGCGGCAAGGCAAAAGCCTCCGTGGCCCAAATCGAAAAGACAATGGAAGGCGTCAGCGAACTTGTTGAGGAAGTCGACAAGCAGAACGATGTCATTGCGCGTTCAACCGGGACGATCAGCACCCATGTGAAATCGGTTCAGGATGTGCTGGTCCGTTATGACGAAGTCACCCGCGACAACGAAAAACAACTCGCCGACGCACAAAGCGAAGCGGTCGGGCTAGAAAGCATCGCCAACGACATGTTCGACGGACTTGTTCAGGCCGGCCTTTCGCCACAAGACGAGGCCATGGCGAGCCACGCAATGGAAGTCGCGCGCGAACTAATTGCAGCAACAGAGGCCGGGATTAACAAGGGCGAGGTCAGCATCGCCCAGGTCTTCGATCAGGATTACCAGTTGATCGAAGGTTCAGTGCCCGAACGCTTTACCACCGGCATCAGCGACTTTGCCGCGCGGGTCTGGAAACCCATCCTTGACCAGTCCACTGATACAGTCGACGAGGCGATCGCGACCGTATGCGCCGATTTCAACGGTTTCATGCCGACGCATATCGAACGCTTTGCGCAAAAACCGACGGGCGATCTCGAGCACGACACCAGATTCTGCCGCAATGGCCTTATCATAATCGATGAAGCCGATAAGGCCGCCCAAAAAAGCGAAGCGCCCTACCGCCTTTCGGTTTTCCGCCAGCCTACGGAGGCAGGCGACTACACCGTGGTGCGCAGCGCCTATGTGCCAATCCGGATTAACGGCAAGCGCTGGGGCGATTTGAAATTCGCCTACACGCTGGACGGTTCGGGAATTTAGCTTGGATTGCGGCGCGCCATAAAGGCAAGGCGTTCGAACAGCATTACATCCTGCTCGTTCTTGAGCAGTGCGCCGTGGAGCGGCGGAATAGCGCTGTTCGGATTGGAATCCTGAAGGATTTCCAAGGGCATATCCTCATTGAGAAGAAGCTTCAGCCAGTCGAGAAGCTCGCTGGTTGATGGCTTTTTCTTGAGACCGGGCACTTCGCGAAGTTCGTAGAAGACATCCATCGCCTTTTTGACCAGCGCCTTCTGGATGCCGGGGAAGTGCACGTCGATGATCGATGCCATCGTGTCGCGGTCGGGAAACTTGATGTAGTGGAAGAAGCAGCGGCGAAGGAACGCGTCGGGCAGTTCCTTTTCATTGTTCGAGGTGATCACCACGATCGGGCGCTCTTTCGCCTCGATGCGCTCCTGCGTTTCATAAACATCGAAGCTCATCCGGTCGAGTTCCTGCAGAAGGTCGTTCGGAAACTCGATGTCCGCCTTGTCGATTTCGTCGATCAGAAGCACGGGGAGCTTTTCGGAAGTGAAGGCTTCCCAAAGCTTGCCCTTCTTGATGTAGTTCTTGATGTCGTGAACGCGCTCATCACCGAGTTGGCCATCGCGAAGACGCGCCACCGCGTCATATTCGTAAAGACCCTGCTGCGCCTTGGTGGTCGATTTGATGTTCCACTCAATCAGCGGCGCGCCAAGCGCCTTTGAAATCTCATGCGCGAGGACAGTCTTACCTGTGCCCGGTTCACCCTTGACCAGCAACGGGCGACGAAGCGTGACAGCGGCATCCACGGCGACCTTGAGATCGTCGGTGGCGATGTAATTGCTGGTGCCTTCAAAGCGTTGGCCGGTGTTGTCGCTCATGAGTTTTCCTTCAAAACGTATATTGCTTTTGCGTGGCGATAGGGATGTGCGGGCGAGGGCGCAAGGGGTTGGTCAGGCGACGTTCCCGATACAATGCCCTCGATAATTCAGTTCATAGGCGTGGAAATGTCGCGAGCGCAAACAGTCCGAACCAGAATGCGAGCATGATGATTGTCCCCGCTTGCCAGCCAAGTCCAGCCTTTGCCATGCCGCGGTGCCAGGTCCATGCGCCGATGACCCCGCTTGAAAGGGCGGTGAGAACGATCGAGAGCCACCCGCTTGTGCCGATCAGCACAAAGAACAGAAAACCGGTCAGGAAAATTTGCGCGAAAAGAGCGCCGGTGAACCAGACGATTGGCACGGGGCGATACGCGCCGTCGGGAATATCCCAATCTGGCAGCTGGACATCCGGACGCGAGATCCGACGATCGCCGTAGACAATGTCCTCTTTGCGCGGGTCCTTGTAGTCAGTCATCGTGATTACGCATCAATCATGTCGCGGTCCATTTCGCCTGCGCGATTCTGGATGAAGTTGAAGCGGTGCTCTGGATTGCGGCCCATGAGTTGATCGACCAGTTCCTTGACCCCTGCGCGCTGTTCAAACTCCTGGGGTAGCGTGATGCGCACAAGACTGCGCGTGTCTGGATGCATGGTGGTTTCGCGCAATTGCTGCGGGTTCATCTCGCCCAGACCTTTAAAGCGGGCGACCTCGACCTTTTTTCCTTTGAAGACCGTCTCTTCAAGTTCTGCGCGGTGCGCGTCATCGCGGGCGTAGCGGCTCTCTTTGCCGGCTGTCAGACGGTAGAGCGGTGGCTGGGCCAGGAACAAATGACCCTTGCGCACGATCTCTGGCATTTCCTGAAAGAAAAAGGTCATCAGCAATGTTGCGATATGCGCGCCATCGACGTCTGCGTCGGTCATGATAATGATGCGGTCGTAGCGAAGGTTCTCCGGATCGCATTCCTTGCGCGTCCCGCACCCCATCGCGAGGATAAGGTCAGCGATTTCCGAGTTTGCGCGTATCTTGTCCGCAGTGGCACTGGCCACGTTAAGGATCTTGCCTCGGATCGGCAGGATCGCCTGCGTCTTGCGGTCGCGCGCCTGCTTGGCCGACCCACCTGCAGAATCGCCTTCGACGATGAAAAGTTCTGTCTCGCGATCTCCTTCGCCAGAGCAATCAGTGAGTTTGCCCGGAAGGCGCAGCTTCTTCGCATTGGTCGCGGTCTTGCGTTTGATCTCGCGCTCTTGCTTGCGCTTCAAACGCTCGTCCATGCGCTCCATCACCTCACCCAGAAGCGCCTTGCCGCGATCCATGTTGTCGGTGAGGAAGTGATCGAAGTGGTCGCGCACCGCGTTCTCGACCAAACGCACGGCCTCTGGTGAGGTGAGGCGATCCTTGGTCTGGGACTGGAATTGCGGATCGCGGATAAAGACGCTGAGCATCACCTCCGCTCCTGTCATCACATCGTCGGCGGTGATGTCCTTGGCTTTCTTGACACCGGTAAGCTCGCCAAAGGCGCGAAGGCCTTTGGTCAATGCACCGCGCAGGCCCTGCTCGTGCGTCCCGCCATCGGGGGTGGGAACGGTGTTACAATACCAGCTTGTCGAGCCGTCGGAATAAAGCGGCCATGCAATCGCCCATTCGACGCTGCCCGCCTCATCGGGGAACTCCTGACGCCCGGTGAAGGGTTGTGCCGTGACACACTCGCGTGCACCCACCTGTTCGGCGAGGTGGTCGGCGAGACCTCCGGGAAATTTGAAAACGGCTTCTGTGGGGACGTCCTCTGAGGTAAGACTTTCAGCGCATTTCCAACGGATTTCGACGCCTGCAAACAGGTATGCCTTAGAGCGAGCCAGTTTAAACAGGCGATGCGGTTTAAACTTGCGGTCACCGAAGATTTCGCTGTCGGGCGTGAAGGTTACGGTCGTCCCACGGCGATTTGGGGCAGCGCCCACCACTTCAATCGGGCCGAGGGTCTGACCTTTGGAAAACTCTTGCGCGTAAAGTTGTTTCTCGCGCGCAACTTCCACCCGTGTCGCAGAGGACAGTGCGTTCACGACGCTGACGCCGACACCGTGGAGGCCGCCGCTGGTCGCGTAAGCCTTGCCAGAGAACTTGCCGCCTGAGTGGAGCGTTGAAAGGATGACCTCAAGCGTGGATTTGCCCGGAAACTTGGGGTGTTCATCGACCGGAATGCCGCGACCATTGTCCGAAATGCTCAGCCGGTTGCCTTCCTCAAGACGCACCTCGATCCGGTTGGCGTGACCTGCAACCGCTTCGTCCATCGAGTTGTCGAGCACCTCGGCTGCCAGATGGTGCAGCGCGCGGTCATCTGTGCCGCCGATATACATACCCGGCCGGCGGCGCACCGGCTCAAGGCCCTCAAGAACTTCGATCGAGGAAGAGTCGTAGTCGCCGCCAGAAGCTGGCGCGTTTTCAAAAAGGTCGTCGGACATAGGATTGATATAGGCACAGCCCGTCGAGGGTCACAAGAAGGCCGCGTGGCGTTTTGCGCCGTTATCGCCCTGAAATGTTACTGGCTAAAGCTTCTGGGCGCAGCCTCGACCGCGACAACCTGATTGCCGCGCACCTGACGCACCTCGAGTGCGCGTTCGGCGACACCGCTTCTACCAAAGCGAAACGCGCCGTCGACGCCTACGAAACCGCCGCGATCATAAAGCCGCGATTTGGGGAAAGCGTCGCCTACGCGCCAATCCTGCGCGATGCGAAGGGTAAGGAGAACCGCGTCATAGCCAAGCGTCGCAATGCGGAACGGCTTGGTACCGAAACGTGCCTCATAACTGTCCGAGAAACGGCGGAAGCGTCCATCTGAAACGGCCGAGAACAAGGCGCCATCGACATCTCTGGTGCGAGTGATTGCGCTGCCACCACTCCAAAGCTCTGTTCCGAGCAAGCGTGTTCCTTCCGCGCCATCGCTGCGAAGATAGGGCGCTGCCATAATCGAAAGCCGCGCGCCTTCCGCAATGAGCACAGTGTCATAGCCGCCGCGCGTGCGAAGGCGCTGCGCTGCGCTCACGATCGAGGTGTTGCCACGCGCGTAGCTTTCCGCGCCCACCAGACTACCGCCAAAATCGCTCAGTGAATTTTGCAGGGCGCTGAAAGCTTTGCGGCCATAATCACCTTCCGGAAATAGTGCGGCGAAATTGGAAGAGCCATTCTTGCGCGCATATTGGACGGAGCGCGCTACCGATTGCTCCGGTGTGTGCCCGATAATGAAGGTGTTGTTGCTTGCGACGCTTGCATCGTTGGAAAATGCAATCGCTGGCACGTCGGCTGGCCCGGCGACCGCTTCGACTGCTGCGACGTTGTCCGCCAGAAGCGGCCCGAGGATAAGTTTGTTGCCATCGGCAATCGCTCGACGCGCAGCCGCACTGGCACCGCTTGAGGTGTCGTAGGTGGTGATGCGAAGGCTGTCGGTGCTACTGTCGCGCGATGCGGTATCGAGCAGTGCCATCGTGGTCGCATTGGCCAGCGATTGTCCCACCTGAGCAGCGTTGCCACCCATCGGTACGAGCAAGGCCACACGGTGGCGCGTCGCATCGGAAGGAAGCGCAGTCGCGCTTGGCTCCGGTGTCGGGGCAGGGGGCGGGGCGGTCACGACCGTTTCGGTGCGCGGCACAACCTGACAACCCGCGAGGAGTGCGGCCGATCCGGCGAGCGCCAGATTGCGGCGATTGATCCCCCGCGCCGCTGCAACAACACCTGCTCGAACACCATCGGTGCCGAAAACCGACAAAACCATCCGCTTCATTCTTGAAGACCCTCTAAGCTTTCTTCAAAGGTAGCACTTGTGAGCGTGCCAACATCTGAATCTATGAATCCCAAACCCCTTGATCCCGGCTTGTATATCGTTGCAACGCCGATTGGCAATCTTGGCGACATAACGTTGCGGGCAATCGACGTTCTGCGCGGCGCTAGCGTCATCGCGTGCGAAGATACAAGGGTGACTGGCAAATTGCTCAAAGCGTGCGATGTAGATACCCGCATGCAACGCTATGACGACCATGCGTCGCCTACGGTCCGTGCCAAGCTGGTCGAGGCGGCCTTGGCTCAGCCGGTTGCTTTGGTGAGCGATGCAGGCACGCCTCTCGTTTCCGATCCGGGCTATCGCCTCGTTCGTGAAGCGCGCGAAGCAGGCGTCTCGATCACCACGATTCCCGGCGCGTGCGCGGCGGTGGCGGGCCTTACCTTGAGCGGCCTGCCCAATGATCGCTTCCTTTTTGCTGGTTTCTTGCCGGTCAAGGACAAGGCCCGCCGCGATGTCATGGATGATCTTGGCGAGATCGAAGCCACCCTCATCTTCTACGAAACTGGTCCGCGACTGGAACGCTCGTTGAAGGCGATTGCGGAGATTTGGCCCGACAGAGAGATCGCCGTGGCGCGTGAACTCACAAAGCTGCACGAGGAATGTCGCACGGGAAAGGCGGGCGAGTTGGCACAGCACTACGCGGCCCATCCACCCAAGGGCGAGATCGTTTTACTGGTCGGGCCTCCGGTTGAGCGGAGCCTGAAGGCTGACCCTGACGAACTTCTCAAGTCCGCGCTTGAGGAAATGAGCGTCAGTAAAGCGGCGGGCACAGTCGCCAAGGCGACCGGGCTTGATCGCCAGACCCTGTATGCACGCGCAGTTGAGCTCAAACAGCAATGAGCGAAGAGCGACCCGTCAGCGAGAAAAGACAGCGAGCCGATCGGAAGGGTCGCGAAGCCGAGGCGCAAGCGGCGCAATATTTCATGCTGCAAGGCTTCGAAATTATTGGTGAGCGGCGAAAGACCAAGCTGGGTGAAATCGACCTTATCGCGCGCAAGACCGGGCTCGTGGTCTTTGCCGAGGTCAAATGGCGTGCGCGCAAAGCTGATCTTGCGACCGCGATAGACGAACATCGTTTGGCCCGGGTCGCAGCCGCTGTAGAGGCGGTGGCGCACGAATATGCAGAGCCAACCGACGATATACGCATTGACGTCATCCTGCTCTCGCCCGGTTCACGCCCGGACCATATCGAAAACGCATGGATGCCCTGAAGCTGAGGAACTGATCAAATGACACTCAAGGTCGCGGTCCAGATGGACCCTATTGAAGACATCAACATCAAGGGCGACAGCTCCTTTGCGCTCATGCTTGCAGCCCAGGAGCGCGGTTACGAAGTGTTCGAGTATCACGTGGAGAGCCTCACTCTCGACGCCGACGACCGGCTTTATGCCGAATGCTCGCCGGTGAAGGTCCAGCGCGTAGAAGGCGATCACTTCGAGAAGGGCGAGGCGCAGCGCCTTGATCTTGGCAAGGACGTCGATGTCATCCTTATGCGCCAGGATCCGCCGTTCGATATGGGCTACATCACCGCGACCCATTTGCTTGAGCGGATCAAGGATGAGACGCTGGTGGTCAATGATCCCGCCAGTGTTCGCAATGCGCCCGAGAAGGTGATGGTTCTCGATTATCGCGAATTTATGCCGCCCACACTCGTCACTCGGTCGGTGGACGAAGTTCGACGCTTTATGGCTGAACACGGCGCGGTTGTGGTCAAACCGATCCACGGCAATGGCGGGAAAGCGATCTTCCGCGTGCCCGCCGATGGTGACAATCTTACCGCGCTGTTCGAGGTGTTCAACCAAACCTGGCCAGAGCCGCACATGGTCCAGCCCTTCCTTCCCGAAGTTGCAGAAGGCGACAAACGCATCGTGTTGATCGATGGCGACGTTGCGGGGGCGATCAACCGCATCCCGGGAGAGGGCGAGTTCCGTTCAAACCTTGCGATGGGGGGGAGCGCTGAGAAGACTGACCTGACGCCGCGCGAGCAAGAGATTTGCGCCGCAATGGGACCGGAGCTGAAGCGCTTGGGTCTGACATTTGTCGGGATTGATGTGATCGGCGGCAAGTATCTCACCGAAATCAATGTGACCTCGCCGACGGGCATTGTGGCGATTTCCGAGTTCGACGGGACCGATTTGGCGGGCCAGATTTGGGACGCGATTGAGCAGCGGTTGGCTTGAGGGCCCACCTTTACATTTCGTCATTATAAGGAACCAAAGGTTAGGCTGTGACGGATTAGGTAGGGGCTAGCTTTTCTTCGCCCTTGGATGCGCCCCACGATAGGTCTCCAACAAACTCGCCGCATCGACCTTCGTGTAAATCTGGGTCGATCCGAGCGATGCGTGCCCCAGCAACTCCTGCAAGGACCGTAAATCCGCGCCCGCTCCCAGCAAATGCGTGGCGAACGAATGCCTCAACGCATGCGGCGTCGCTGTGTCGGGCAATCCTAACGCCACCCGCGCGCGGGCCATCGCCTTTTGCACCATCCCTTGCGAGAGTGGCCCACCTTTGGCCCCGCGAAACAGGGCTTCATCGCGGGCCAAGGGGTAGGGGCAGGCATCGACATAGGCCGCCACCGCTTCGCGCGTGATGGGGAGGATGGGGACGAGCCTTTGCTTGCCGCCTTTGCCGGTCACTTGGAGGGTCTCACCTAAAGGCGCATCGGCTCCTTGCAGCGACAAGGCTTCGGCAATGCGCAGTCCCGAGCCATACATCAAGAGCAGCACAGCGCGGTCTCTTGCGCCAATCCAGTCATCACTTGCCATACCATCCATGAGGTCAGCGATATTGACCGCATCATCGGGTGTGACGGGGCGAGGAAGGCCTTTCTTGAGGCGCGGCCCGCGAAGGCGAGGGGCGGCTGGATCGGGATCACCCGTCTCGCTCCGAGCAAAGGCGATAAGGGCTTTCAACGCAGACAGCTCTCGCGCGGCGCTGGAATTGGCAAGGCCGTCTGCACGCCGGGCGGCGAGGTGCGCGCGAAGATCGCCCGCTTCCACCCGCGCCAATTCCTCCCACGACGTTGCTCTGCGAGCATGGATAAGTCGCTGCGCAGCTGAGACATAGGCGCGAACGGTGTGGGGAGAGCGGCGCCGCGCGTTGGTCAGATGCGCGTGCCAGCTTGCAATGAGATCACTCGCGCTCATGCGAGGACCAGAGCCTCGTCCACAAGTTCTGCCAGAATTGCATCGAGCACAGGCAAACCCTTCGCGGTGACACCAATGCGCGTGCCTTCGGTCCAGATAAGTTCGAGTTGCTTCAATTGCTCGCGTTTTTGCTCGTGCACGAGTGTTTCGACCGGCACATTATAACGTGATGCAAGTGCACCAAGATCAATCCCTTCGACCAGTCGCAGGCCCATCAAAAGTGCTTCGGACAACTGCTCATTGGCAGGCAGCAATTGTTGCTCCTGAATGCCGTGTCCGCGCGCCTCGACCGCTTTCAAGTAGTTCTCGGGCTTCCGGTGCCGTGTCGTCGCAAATCCGCCGCGGCGGCCATGGGCTCCAGGACCAATGCCAGCGTAATCCTGATATCGCCAATAGGTGAGGTTATGGCGGCTTTCTTCGCCCGGTCTGGCGTGATTGCTGATTTCGTATGCAGGCACTCCAGCTGTCCCAGTCATGTCCTGCGTGAGAGTGTAGAGCTTGGCAGCCTCATCATCGTCGAGCGGCTCAAAAACTCCGCGTCTGACATCGGTCTCAAACCGCGTGGCTGGTTCAATCGTCAGTTGATAAAGCGAGAGATGCGACGTGCCCAATGCAAGCGCGCGCGACAGTTGCCGTTCCCATTGGTCCGGCGTTTGATCAGGCAGGGCATAGATCAAATCGAAGCTGACCCGCGCAAAACGGCGCTGTGCCACGTCCAATGCAGCCAATGCTTCGTGCGCACCGTGAAGCCGTCCGAGCCATTTCAGCGTCTTGTCCTCAAGCGACTGCACGCCAAGGGAAACGCGATTGACGCCAGCGCCAGCAAGCCCGGCAAAATTGGCCGCCTCAACCGAGGATGGATTGGCCTCAAGCGTGATTTCAATGTCGGGATCAAAGCCCCAAAGCAGCTCCGCTTCACCAATCAGACGCTCCACGAGTGCAGGCGGCATCAGCGAAGGCGTACCCCCGCCAAAGAAGATTGACGTCAAACCTTCTCCACCAGCGACCGCAGCCTCGGCGCGCATGTCCGCGAGCAATGCAGCTTCCCATGCGCCTATATCCACATCACTGCGAACATGGCTGTTGAAGTCACAATAGGGGCATTTTTTCTCGCAGAAAGGCCAATGGATGTAGAGCGCGCGGGCCAAATGGGGGGTGCCTTCAGTCTTTCATTAAGGGTTGATCGCCATGCTTTAGAGCATGGATTATCGTGCGACAATTCTAAGCGTCATCGCTTGTTGCGCTGCCGCATTGCTCGGCACAGGTTCTGCTGCCGCGAAAGAAGCCCGAACAGCCGATAAGGAGGCATGGCTTCAGGCGCATAACGAGGCGCGTCACGCCTTTGGCACCGCGCCTCTTTCATGGTCATCACGGCTGTCACGCGAGGCACAGGCTTGGGCTGATGTGCTTGCCCGCACCAACACAATGCGCCATTCCTCTCACGATGAGCGCGCAAGGACTGGTGAAAACCTCTGGATGGGCACCGCAGGATATTTCGCTCCCAAACAGATGATCGGCTATTTCGTCGATGAGCAGCGTTACTTTCGCTCTGGCTACTTCCCGGAAATATCAACCACCGGCAACTGGGCCGACGTGGGTCACTACACGCAGATTGTATGGGCTGACACACGCGAAGTCGGCTGCGCGAAAGCCAGCAATGGACGCAATGACTTTCTCGTGTGCCGCTATTACCCGGCGGGAAATGTGCTGGGCGAGCGTATCGAGCCACGCCGCGAGATGGCCAAACGCTAGGCCCCGAACTGTTCTGCGACCAGCTTGGCAAAGGCATCGGCGCGGTGGCTGATGCCATGTTTCTCGGCGGGGTCGATCTCTGCAAATGTCTCTGACCCTTCGCGCGCAGACGGCACGAAAACCGGATCATAGCCAAAGCCCATTTCACCGCGCGGTGGCCAAGTCAGTTCACCGGGGCATTGCCCTTCGTAAACTGCCTGTTCCCCATCGGGCCATGCGATTGCGAGAACACAGTGGAATGCTGCGGCGCGATTGGTATCGGGTCCAAGTTGCTGAAACATCCCTTCGACCTTGCCCATGGCCATATACCAGTCGCGGCCCGGATCGCCCTCGAACCATTGCCGCTCCGCCCAATCAGCGGTGTAAACGCCCGGACGACCGCCAAGAGCGTCGACGCTTAAGCCACTGTCGTCCGCAAGGGCGGGAAGCCCAGATGCCTCAGCCGCTGCACGCGCCTTGATCAGAGCGTTTTCGACAAACGTCTTCCCTGTCTCCGGCGGTTCGGGCAGACCCAAAGAGCCTGCGGAAATGCATTTCAATCCATGCGGATCGAGCAGCGCAGAAATCTCTTTTAGTTTGCCCGCATTATGGGTCGCGATAACAAGCGATCCGCCACCGAGTTTTCGGGTCATTTCACCGCGTCCACCTGGGCCTTGAAGATCGCATCGCAGCCGATGTTGGCAAGGCGAAGGAGGCGCAGGAGGCCCTCTTCATCATAGGTCTCGCCCTCGGCAGTCGCCTGGACTTCGGCAATCTGGCCGCCGCTGATGAGGACGAAGTTTGCATCAGCATCGGCATCGCTATCCTCGGGGTAGTCGAGGTCGAGGACCGGCGTGCCCTTGTAGATGCCGCAGGAGATTGCAGCGACCTGCGCCGTGATCGGGTCTTCCTTGAGGTCGCCTGACGCGATCAGACTGTTCACCGCAAGACGAAGTGCCACCCATGCGCCAGAAATGGACGCGGTGCGGGTGCCGCCGTCAGCCTGGATGACGTCACAGTCCAAGGTGATTTGACGCTCGCCCAGTTTCTTGAGATCCACAACGGCACGCAAAGAACGGCCTATAAGCCGCTGAATTTCCTGCGTGCGACCCGATTGCTTGCCGCGCGCTGCCTCGCGTGAACCACGAGTATGCGTGGCGCGGGGGAGCATGGAGTATTCGCCGGTTACCCAACCTTCGCCTTTGCCGCGAAGCCAAGGCGGGATGCGTTCTTCAACCGAAGCTGTGCACAGCACGCGGGTGTCACCAAAGCTGATCAGGCACGAGCCTTCTGCGTGCTTGGTGTAACCGGTTTCGATAGTGATCGCGCGCATTTCATCCGCGCTACGTCCTGAAGGGCGCATTGAATTCTCCAAAATGTTTCGCCGCCCAACTGACAGCCAAGACTTGTCGCCGCAAGCGCAAACACTAAGATTATGCGCATGAGCGGTCCAACGATCACCGAACTTACCACAAGAGCGCGCGACATTTTTCGGCGTGTGGTCGAGGAATACCTTGAGAACGGTCAGCCTGTAGGCTCCAAAACGCTTGCAGCGGACGGCGCGATAAACTTGTCGCCTGCCTCGATCAGGTCGGTTCTGGCCGATCTTGAGAGCCAGGGATTTCTTGCTGCTCCTCACACCAGCGCCGGGAGAATGCCGACCGAAGCCGGTCTTCGCATATTTGTCGATGGCATGATGCGCGTCGCTGAGCCGTCCCGCGAGGAGCAAGCGCAGATCGAGGCACGGATTGCGGAAAGCGGACCGGTTGAACAGGCTTTGCAAGCCACCAGCGCGCTCTTATCCGAACTTTCGGGCGCTGCCGGTATGGTGATGGTCCCACCGCGTGAACAACGTCTGTCGCAATTCAGCCTCGTAAGCCTTGGCCAAGGCCGCGCTTTGGCGGTGTTGGTGGGAGAAGACGGCGCAGTTGAAAACCGCGTCCTCGACATTGTTCCCGGCGACACAGGATCCCTCGAAGCGGCCAGCAATTACATCACGTCACGGCTCACCGGACGCACTCTGGCCGAAGCCGCACAGGCAATGCGCGCCGAGATCAAGGCCGGACAAAGCCAGCTTGATGCCGCAAGCAGCGACCTTGTCGAACGCGGCCTTGCGGTGTGGAGCGAGGATGCAAACGCGCGGCCCGTGCTGATCGTGCGGGGTGCGTCCAATCTGATCGACGAATCGGCAATGGAAGATATTGAGCGGGTGCGCTCCCTGCTCGACGACCTTGAAGACAAGCAATCGGTTGCCTCGCTTCTGGAAAGCGCGCGCGAGGCCGATGCCACGCGCATCTTCATTGGAAGCGAGAATCGCCTGTTCGGTCTTTCAGGTTCCTCGGTGATCGCTTCGCCGTATCGCGACATGGAGGGCAGGGTGGTCGGCGTTCTGGGGGTGATCGGTCCCACACGCTTGAATTACGCGCGCGTGGTCCCCATGGTTGACTTAACCGCCCGATCGCTTAGCCGCTCGCTAAGCGCCTCATCGGGCAAATTGATCGCGTAAGACGCAGGAACATTAAAGAAATGAACGACGAAAATAAGCCGCAGAACGATGCGGCGGCTGAAGCTGAACTCAAAGGTGTGCCGGAAGAATTTCTGGACGACGGCGGCGAATGCGAGCCTGCTGGTGATGACGCTGTCGCAGAAGCGCTAGAGGCCCTTCGCGGCGATCTGGAAGCTGCCAAGCAAGACGTGCTCTATGCGCAGGCCGAGACGCAAAATGTGCGGCGCCGTTTGGAAAAGGATGTTGAGGACGCGCGCAACTATGCCGCAACAGGCTTCGCCCGCGATATTCTGAGCGTTTGGGACAATCTGTCCCGTGCCGTCGATGCCATCCCGGCCTCCTTGCGCGAAGACGACAAGATGAAGGGTCTCGTGGTCGGCATCGAAGCTACACAACGCGAGCTTGAAAAAGTCTTCAAACAGCACGGCGTTGAGCGAATTGCCGCCGTCGGCCTGCCGCTCGATCCCAACCAGCATCAGGCGATGATGGAAGTGCCAAGCGCTGACCATGAAGCAGGCACTGTCATTCAGGAGATGCAATCCGGCTGGATGATCAAAGACCGACTATTGCGTCCTGCAATGGTGGGTGTGGCAAAGAAGCCTGACTAACCGGCTTCACGCCATAGTCGCACCAGCGAAAGCAACTAGCCTGTCATAAGCAGCCTTGTCCGCGACACCCGGTATTGTAGCGCCATGCCTTAACAAAAAGGCGTGTTTGACGATCTCTGCCTGTTGTTCGATCCCGTAGTCCTCGAGCGCGGCGCCCGGCTTCAACGAATAGCTGTAGCTGCAGAAGGGATGGCGATGGAGCAACAGATACCAGCGCCCTTTCGTTTGCGTCTGCCAAACGTGGGTCATCTCATGGATGAAAAAGCCCTGCACGTTTAACGGCTGAAAGGCGTAGTCGTCGCAATACGCGCGGCCTTCGGGGTGAAAGTAGATGTGGCCGTTGGGCGCCATGGTGATGCGCTTTGGTTGAAACGGCCACCACTTGCGACGTTTCAGCAGCACGGTCTTGTAGTCGATTGCGTTTCCAAAGACCGTACGTGCAAGAGAAATCTCGCCAGGGGTCAAGGGCCGCTCACCGCCAACCGGGCATGCGGCTGGCGGTGATTGGTTTAGCGAGGCAAGCGCATCCTTCAGCGCTCATCCCCCGCTGCGCGCACGTCTGCGGTGAACTTATGCGTTCCGCCGCCCGAAAGTTTGAGCGTGACTTCGGCGGTGCCGCCCGCTTCGAGGTCGGACGATGGCTGCATCGCCATCACGTGATAATCGCCGGGCTTGAACTCGATCGTCGTGCCAGCGGTGAGGGGAATGGGAACCGATTCCACCATGCGGTTTTGTCCCGGCTCGACAACGGTCTGGTGGATCATCGCATCGCCAGCGCCCGCAACTTCGGCATCGTAGAGCGAAAGTGCGCGCTGACCTTCATAGGAGAGGTCGAAATAGACCGCCGCAGGATTGCCGGAGACCGGCGCCAGCACAACGCGCCCATTCTCGACCTTCATGCCGGGGACCACCCCTTCCACAGGTGCGGGCTCCGCCGCTTGTTCCTCGGCACAAGCGCTCATCGCCAGAGCGCCCGCCAGCACAAAACCAAATCTTTTCATACCCACTCCCTGTTAGTTCACGAGACGCAGCCTTTATGAGCGTCCCTTTTGTGGATTGCTCAAAAACTAGGGCCTTGGGGTTCTTGTGCCAAGAAAAACCGCACCTATATCCGCCTCATATTCGAGCCGCCGAGCTGTCTCGCCGCTTTACGGGAGGCGCAAGGCGCGGTGTCCAACAATGAATTAGGATCGAGAAATCATGGGTAAAGTAATCGGTATCGACCTTGGCACGACCAACAGCTGTGTCTCTGTTATGGATGGTGGCAAACCAAAGGTCATCGAAAACTCGGAAGGCGCGCGCACGACGCCTTCGATTGTGGCTTTCACCAAGGATGGCGAGCGCCTGATCGGCCAGCCAGCCAAGCGTCAGGCCGTCACCAACCCTGACAACACCCTCTTTGCAATCAAACGCCTTATCGGCCGCCGTTTTGACGACCCACTGACCAAGAAGGACATGGAGATCGTCCCTTACGACATCGTCAAAGGCAAAAACGGCGATGCATGGGTTGAAGCTAGCGGCGAAGAGTATTCGCCTTCACAAGTTTCCGCTTTCATCCTGCAGAAGATGAAAGAAACCGCCGAGAGCTATCTTGGCGAAACGGTGACCCAAGCGGTCATCACGGTGCCTGCATACTTCAACGATGCACAGCGTCAGGCGACAAAAGACGCAGGCCAGATCGCAGGCCTTGAAGTCCTTCGCATCATCAACGAGCCAACTGCTGCTGCACTTGCCTATGGCATGGACAAGGAAGACGGCAAAACCATCGCCGTTTACGATCTTGGCGGCGGTACGTTCGACGTCTCGATCCTCGAGATTGGCGACGGCGTGTTCGAAGTGAAGTCGACCAACGGCGACACGTTCCTTGGTGGTGAAGACTTCGACAACGCGATTGTCGAGCATCTCGCTGACGCCTTCAAGAAGAAGGAAAACATGGACCTGAAGACCGACAAGCTTGCTCTTCAGCGTCTCAAGGAAGCGGCCGAGAAAGCAAAAATCGAGCTTTCATCATCCGCCACAACCGAAGTGAACCTGCCCTTCATCACCGCACGCATGGAAGGCGGCGCATCGACCCCGCTGCACCTAGTTGAAACTATCAGCCGCTCCGACCTCGAAAAACTGGTCGGTGGTTTGATCGACCGCACGCTTGAGCCTTGTAAAAAGGCTCTTAAGGACGCTGGCGTTACCAAGGACGAGATCGACGAAGTGATCCTCGTTGGCGGTATGACCCGCATGCCGCGCGTTCGCGAAGTGGTTGAAAAGTTTTTCGAAGCCAAGCCGCACACTGGCGTGAACCCTGATGAAGTGGTCGCGATGGGTGCAGCCATTCAGGCAGGCGTTCTTCAGGGCGACGTGAAAGACGTTTTGCTCCTCGACGTGACCCCGCTGTCGCTCGGCATCGAGACGCTCGGCGGCGTTTTCACCCGCATGATCGACCGCAACACGACGATCCCGACGAAGAAAACGCAAACCTACTCGACCGCAGAAGACAATCAGAACGCTGTGACGATCAAGGTCTTCCAGGGTGAGCGCGAGATGGCCGCAGACAACAAGCTGCTCGGCAATTTCGACCTGGTCGGTATTCCGCCGGCACCACGCGGTGTGCCTCAGATCGAAGTGACCTTCGACATTGATGCCAACGGCATTGTGTCGGTGGGCGCCAAGGACAAGGGCACCGGTAAAGAGCAAACGATCAAGATCCAGGCATCTGGCGGTCTGTCCGACAGCGACATCGATCAAATGGTTCAGGATGCCGAGAAGTTTGCCGAAGAGGACAAGAAGCGTAAAGAACAAGCCGAAGCCCGCAACCAAGCCGACAGCCTTGTTCACGCGACCGAAAAGCAGCTTGAAGAAAACGGCGACAAAGTCGACGCCGAAACTAAGACGGCTGTCGAGGAAGCGATTGCCGCGACCAAGACCGCTCTTGAAGGTGACGATGCCGAAGAGATCAACGCGAAAGCCCAAGAGTTGACGCAAGCGGCCATGAAAATGGGCGAACAGATCTACAAGCAAGAGCAGGAAAATCAGGCTTCAGAGAGCGCCGGTGAAGACACCAGCGCAGCCGAAGAAGCCGATGAAGAAGTCGTCGACGCCGAGTTCTCGGAAGTCGATGACGAGAAAAAGGACTAATCCATTAACGCTCTAACCCTCCCTCTCCTCGCTGCCACAAGCGGTGAGGGGAGGGTCGGCTTAAAGGCATAACGATGGCTACATCCGACTATTATCAAACACTTGGTGTCTCGCGCGACGTTGACGCTGGTTCGCTCAAGTCTGCCTATCGCAAGGCGGCAATGAAGTGGCACCCGGACCGCAATCCGGGCGACGCGGAGGCCGAAGCGAAGTTCAAGGCCTTGGGCGAAGCATACGAAGTCCTCAAGGATCCGCAGAAACGCGCAGCTTACGACCGCTTCGGTCACGAGGCCTTCACGCAGGGCATGGGCGCAGGCGGCGGTGGCTTTGGCGGCGCCGGGCCTGAAGGCTTTGGCGACATCGGCGACATTTTCGAAACGATCTTCGGCAGCGCCTTTGGCGGTGGCGGTGGAATGGGCGGTGCCCGTCAACGCCAGCGCCGGGGGGCCGATCTACGCTATGACATGGAAATCACCCTCGAAGAGGCGTTCCATGGCAAGACCACCGAGATCGAAATCGAAGTCAGCACCGAATGTGACACTTGCGACGGCTCCGGCGCAACGCCGGGCACAGGTGAACGCACTTGCACGACCTGCCATGGCGCAGGGGCCGTGCGAGCCAAGCAAGGCCTGTTCGTTGTCGAGCGCCCATGCCCCACCTGCGGCGGGCGCGGTGTCATGATCGAAGATCCGTGCAAGGCCTGCCGCGGCGAAGGCCGGGTCGACGAGGTCCAGACACTGGAGGTGGAGATTCCACCGGGCGTTGATACTGGCACCCGTATTCGCCTGTCAGGCAAAGGCGAGGCCGGACAACGCGGCGCACCTGCCGGCGATCTCTACATTTTCATTCACGTGAAGCAGCATTCGCTGTTCGAGCGAGAAGGCACAACGCTTGCAACGCGCGTTCCGGTCACTTTCACCACGGCGGCGCTGGGCGGTTCGGTCGACATTCCGGACCTCGATGGCTCCACCAATACCATCGAAATCCCCGTGGGCATCCAGTCGGGCAAGCAATTGCGAGTGCGCGGAGCCGGCATGCCGGTGCTTCAAGGGCGCGGGCGAGGGGACCTTGTGGTTGAAATCAAGGTGGAAACCCCGACCAAGCTCTCGCGCAAGCAAAAGGAGCTGCTCGAGGAATTTCGTGAGACCGAAACGGGCGACGAATGTCCTGAAAGCCGCAGCTTCTTTGGCAAGTTGAAAGAAGCGTTCAAAGGCTGACCTGATGACAGGCGAGCCCCAAGATAAAAGGCACGCCTTGTCCCGAAAGTCGGCGGGTTTATCGGCTTTTGAAAAAGGCGATGAGGCGGCGGCGACGCTTTTGGCATCTGCGTTGAAGGATGAACCTTATGACGGCGGGCTTCTGATTGCTCATGCAGCATCCCTTCTGCGCTCTGGTGAAGCTGATCCTTTTGACCGCATCGAAAGCGTGCTCAACCAATCGCCCGATTGGGTGGAGGGACACAAGGCTCTCGCTCGGTTAAAGGCCGAAACGCAGGCGGACAATCCGCTGGCTACGATCGAGGCGGCCTTGGAAAGGTTGCCCAAGCATCCCGGCTTATGGATGGCCTATCTGACGCTTCTGGGATCTTCCGGGCGACATTCGGAGGCGGCGCAGCACACAGCGCGGCTGCGTCAAAGAATTGCCGATCTCCCAGAGCTCCGGCTGGTTGAAGCGCGGCACAGAGGGTTTGCGGGCGAATACGAGGCAGCGCAAAGTCTCCTCACGGGGTTGCCTGCTCACCTGCCAGAGCTCGGCTTTGAACGCGCGCGGTGCGCTTTGCGGCTCGGCCAACTTGATGAGGCCAGCGACCATATCCAAGCGGTCGTAGACAATGACCCTGGCGATACAGGCGCTTGGGCTCTTGCAGAATTGTGTTGGCGAGCAAGCGCAGACCCGCGTCATCAATGGCTTTGCCTCGATGATGCACTCTTTTCCCAGCGTGATCTCGGACTCTCCGCAGTTGATCTGGACCGGCTAGCGGAAAGCCTGCGAGCGCTTCACGTCACCCGTTCTGCCCCGCTCGGTCAGAGCGTCGAGGGCGGCACACAAACACATGGCAATCTCAGGCTTCGCGACGATCTCGCAATCGCCGGTCTGTTTGAGCGCATCGACGGTGCCTTGGCTGAATACGTGCATAATCTGCCAAAGCTGGACGCGGCTCATCCGCTTGCCCAGCTCACAAACAAGGCGCCTCGCATCTCTGCAAGTTGGTCTATCCTGCTTCAAAGCGGGGGGCGTCATGTTCCTCATCTGCATGATGGAGGGCGCATCAGTTCCGCGGTGCATATCGCTGTTCCGGGCGATCTGAAGCCGAACGAAGGCGCGCTAGAACTCGGTCGTTCGCCCGAAGATATCCCTCTGGAGCTGCCCCCAATCGCACGTTTCGCCCCGAAGCCCGGGCATCTCGTGCTATTCCCAAGCTTTGTCTATCACTCAACTTCGCGCTTTGGTGATGGCGAGCGGCTAACCGTTGCTTTCGACGCAGGGTAAATGCGTTGCAGTCAGCGTCATTTCTTTCCCCTTCATGGCGGGGAAGGCCGCAAGATCAAAGATGCCTCCGAGACCTGAATCTGGTTCTTGGAAGCGACGAACAGCTACTAAAGACCCAGCTTTTCTCTCATCTCGTCGGCAGCTTCCTCTTTCGCACGATTTTCCGCAGCTTTGGCCTTGTAGCTCAGCCCAAGCATTCCATTTCGCTCACCGCCGCGTCCGTTGCCATACCAATCAGACAGGAATTCCGCTGCCTTGCTTGAACCACGATCAGAAGCCAGTTTGAATCGCTCGATTGCAAGTTCCTGGTCTTCCGGCACACCTCGCCCCTCAAGTGCCATGAAGGCGAGGTCCAGCGTTGCTTTGGCCATCCCGGCTTCGCGTGCCTGCGTCAGATATTTGACAGCTATCGGAAAATCGGTGCCGAACGGATTGCCGCTGACCATTGCATGGCCCAATTCGTAGGCTGAAACAGTTGAACCAAGATCAGCCGACTGTTGGGCGTATTTGACGAAGAGGTCCCGGTCCTGCGGGAACACATCAGTTTTGCCGACAAGGTATAACCTGCTCAGCATCGCAAGCGCTCTTATGGTTCCTTTTTCCGCAAATCTTTCAAGAATTTCCTTGGTTTTTTCAGGTTGTGGACGAACCAAGAAGGTCTGGTCCCCTTTCTCGAGCCGGCCATTCAGCAAGGCGCTTCTCGAAGCTCCGGTAAATCCGTTAAGATACAATCTCGCTGCGATTTCTTGCATATCGAAATTATCGGCCAGCATTCCTTGCGTGAGATATTGCAGGGCATTTTCCATCATTGCCCGCTTTTCGCGATAATACACCGTAGCAGCCTCAGCGCGGAACTGCCTTGCTAGTGGGACGCGCTCCATTATGTCCTTGGCCTGATCAAGCTCAGCCTGTTGCTCTTCGGAAAATACCGGCTTGAAGTAAGTCTTTTTCGTGTAGTCATCATATTCGCATTGGCTACATATCTTCACATCGGCAGCCATCTTGTAGAATTCGTAAGCCGAAGCCGCATCACCGGCCTTCGCGCCGCCTTCGTAAAAATTCATCGCATCCAGCGGACCACCCTCCGGCGTTCGGCCGTAACGCACAATGTCGCCCATACGCTTGAATGCAGGGCCATAACCCTCTTCCACGGCGGCCATCAGATATTTCACCTGAAAGGCGAGGATCGCCTTTCTCTCGATAAAGTTCTTGCCCAACTCCTGCTCAATTTTGTCAGATAGCCAGACCATTGAGTAAGGATCGCCATTGTCGGCACTGACCATACGCCGCCTAATGTCAGGCCGGGACATAAAGGCCTCTAGATCGGCCTGAAATTGGCTCTGCCCCGGTTGATCTTGTGCAATTGCTGTAAAAGGGGTTGTTGCGACCAGCGCGCAAGCCAGTGCCAGACTTCTAAGCATGTTGAACCTCTCGTCTCGTGAGCTTTGATCCTAAGCGCTCAAAGTGATGAAGTCTCATGACAAAAGCTGTTCATTTTGTTCGATAACTCAACCGAGCTTTGCTTCAATTTCTTCCCGCAATCGGAGCAAAGGCCCGGCCTCACACCGGCCTGCCGCCATTTCCTCGTCCAGAATGGCGAGGAAGGCTGCTTTCTTGGTGTCTTTGACGCTGTCGTGCGGCATCGGGTCGTCGAGGGTCGAGACCACCAGGTCAATCATCCGCTCAGCGCCGTGCAAACGCCCCCAAACGTAGTCGTTTTCGCGGTACGCACGGCTGAAGAATGCGCCGAAGTTATAAAACTCGGTTCCACGCAACGTCGCCGCGGTACCGCCTGACCTGATCGAGAGGGCATCATCGGGCGAAATGCGGTCGATCTTCACCGGATCATATTCGTCCAGCCTATCGCTTTGCAGGACCGGCAGAGTCGCGGCATCGTAGAAGGGAAAACCTACATAAGTGAGCAGCATACGGCGTTTAAGATTGCGTGGCATCTCTGCCAAAGCCTCCGCCAGAAGCCGCTCGGCCTCGGCATCGGTTTCGGGCATCAATCGTTTTCGCGCAAGGTAATCAAGCACCGCGCCGGGATTTTCCAACGCAAGAGGAGCGATCGCAGCAAACCCCTCGCCAAGCGCGGTTATGTCATCGGCGCCCTTGTAGAGTTTCATGATCTCATAAATCCGCGTCCGCGCCAGATCGAGCGCATCGTCCGGAATCTCGGGATCAACTTCCCAATCACGCGAAAGCCTGCGCGACAAAAGCTGAAGGCGGCGAATGCGAAATCCGACATCGTGCGTCTGAAAAAATGCAATCGCAGCAGGCGTGGCACCGCCCGATTCCCCGCAGAGTGCAGTTAGCCCGCGAGCCTTGAGCTCCCGGCGAAACACGCTCGCAATGGTTGTTTCGTCGATCATCTTCAGCTCAGGCGCAGCTTGCAGAGTTAGTCTCGCGAGACGTTCGACGATGAAACTGTATTTGGTCTGTGCGTATGCGCCGAAAATGTAGCCCGCGCGCTCGGCAGCGGCGTGCTGCGCCTTGTGCCGCCACCCTGCGAGCCGTTTGACCGTTGGGCTGTTGAGGAAGAATGTGCGGCCAAACAGCTTCTCAACCGCCCGGTCGATCTCTGGCCGCAGTCCCTGCACAATGCGCCGCAGACGCTGGGCATCCTTGGATTGCTGTTCGATACGCTCGAGATCGTCACGGATCGGCTGTTCGCGGGGGATGGTGGACAGCGATCCGAATATCGAGGTGAACCACCCAATCGGCTCCAGCGTCTCTCCCGCTACGCGACTTGGGCTTCGATCCGGGCGCGGTTCAATATAGACAAAGCGGCGATCGACCTCGCGCTGCGAAGTGCGACCCGAAATGGCCTTGAGCGCGGCACCGAAGGGCGCATTCACCAGAACTGCACCATCAATGAGCGCAACGTCATTGATCGAGCCATCGCGCATATGGGACGGCATGATGCGGGACAAAAAGTCTCCTCGCGACGCCCAATGGTGGGCGTTGCTTGCGCCCAAGCGGTCGATTTCATCAAGCACCAGCGGCGGGAAAGCGCCGGGAAAGCTGGCCGTTGCGCGCGCTGCCAATACCAGCTCAAGGCGATCTGCCACTTCGCCACCAGCCTCGAGCGGGACCGCTTTGCGAAAAGCAATCGGCAGGCGGTGCTCGGTCTCTTCGACAATCGGCGGCGAATTGAGCCTCAGCATCTCTGCGTGACCGCGAAAATCGGTGGCTGTCACCAGAAGGTCTACCGGAAAACCGGGCGGGAGGAGCGGTGGACCGGCATTGGTCGCCGCCATATTCTGAAGCGCTTCGTAGAGCATTTCAGAGAAGCGCTCGCCCGAGAACGGAGGACCGAACCAGCGCCCCCGAACCATCTGCGACACTTTGCCGCGCACCTCTTTGCGCGTCTCTGGCGAAACGCTTTCATCGACCGCATTGCCGCTGCGCTTCAAAAACCAATCGGCCAAGGGCTGGGCCCAGAATTTGGCAAAACGCCATCCGGGCTGGGCTTCTTCGGCGGTGAGTTCGCTCACATCGGCGTTCTTGAGCCACAGATCCGTCAGTGCCTCCAAAGAGCCGCCGGAATAAAGAGCCTGCGCCAGGAATACCGCGTTGATCCCGCCCGCGCTTGCCCCTGTGAGAATGTCGGGAAGCACCCTCAAGCGCAGCGAATGGTCTGTTTCAATTTTTTCTAGAAGTTCGCGATAGACACCGGCGACGCCGTCAATCTCATCGCCGTCCTGATGCGCACGGCTGGCTCTGGCGATATGCCAGATTTCCTTGGTGACACCGTGCATGTAAACAGCAAGGCTGACACCGCCATAGCAGACGAGAGCGAGACGCAGTTCCTTTTTTCGCATTGCAGAAAGCGTCTTGCAGGGGATTGTTGGGTTTCGCAATTGCGTTCTGCAAATGTTCTGGTAACAACTTCGCGTATGGCGAAAGCAAAAAAGCGATATGTTTGCGCAAATTGTGGCGCGGTTTCTCCACGATGGCAGGGGCAATGCGGCGACTGCGGCGAGTGGAACACGCTGACAGAAGACGTGCCGGCGACGGTCTTTTCGCAAAAACATGATTTGTCGAGCGGCGGGCGGGGTATCGAATTTGTGCCGCTCAATCGCCCGGCAGAATTGCCAGTGCGCAAATCCACAGGGCTTGCCGAGTTCGACCGCGCGCTTGGTGGTGGGATTGTGCCGGGCTCTGCCATCCTGATGGGCGGCGATCCCGGAATCGGGAAATCCACTCTTCTTTTGCAAACGGCGGCAACGATTGCGCGCGGCGGCAATGATGTTGTCTATGTCAGCGGTGAGGAAGCCGCCGGGCAAGTGCGCCTGAGGGCTCAACGGCTTGGAGTCGCGGACGCGCCCATTCGCCTCGCCTCGGAAACATCGGTGCGCGATATTCTTACAACATTGGGGCAGGGGGTGCCGCCCGCGCTCCTCGTCATTGATTCGATCCAGACAATGCATTCCGACACCATCGAAGGCGCGCCGGGCACGGTAAGCCAGGTACGCGGCTGTGCGCTTGAGCTTATCCGGTTTGCCAAGGCGACTGGGACGGCATTGGTGCTCGTTGGTCATGTCACCAAGGATGGCAATATCGCGGGGCCGCGTGTGCTCGAACACATGGTCGACGTGGTGATGAGCTTCGAAGGCGAGCGCAGCCACCAATACCGGATCCTTCGTGCGCTCAAAAACCGCTTCGGCGCGGTCGATGAAATTGGCGTTTTCTCGATGGAAGGGGCAGGGCTGGAAGAGGTTTCAAATCCTTCCATGCTCTTTCTGTCAGGCCGCGATCAGCCATTGGCCGGAAGCGCGGTTTTTCCTGCCCTTGAAGGCACGCGGCCTGTGCTGGTGGAAATCCAGGCGCTGATTGTGCGGCTTCAATCGGGAGCCACGCCAAGACGCGCAGTTGTTGGATGGGATAACGGGCGGCTTGCTATGCTGCTCGCGGTTCTGGAATCGCGCTGCGGGCTCAATTTCTCGAGCGCAGAGGTTTATCTCAATATTGCCGGTGGATACCGGTTGTCCGATCCGGCAGCCGATCTGGCGGTAGCCGCTGCGCTTGTCTCGGCACTTGCCGACAAGCCGTTGCCGCAGAAATCTGCGTGGTTCGGAGAGGTCTCTCTCGCAGGCGAAATTCGCCCTGTGTCCCACACTGATCTTCGCATGCGCGAAACCGCAAAATTGGGCTTTGTGAAAGGCTACGGTCCATCGGGCGCAAAGACCGGCTCGTCGAAGCTTGAGTATAAAGGTATAAGTCAACTTTCCAATCTCGTTGACCAAGTGATGGCAACCGCATAATCCGCAAAAGCGTTATGACCGGTTTTGACATAATCGTTCTGATCATCGTCGCAGTGGCGGCCATAGGCGGGTTCCTTCGCGGGCTTGTGCAGGAGGTGTTGAGCCTTGCTGCATGGATCCTTGCTGCGTGTTCGGTGCACTATCTACACGGCGATCTCACACAGTTCCTGCTCGGGTTCTATAATCTGGACCCAGGCGCTGCCATCCTCGCCTTTGCGCTTCTTCTCATCATTCCCTATGCCGCGATGAAGCTGATCGCCGGCAATGTCGGAGAGGCGTCGCGCGGCTCGATCCTGGGCCCGATAGACAGGGTTCTCGGATTTGGATTTGGCGCGGTTAAAGGCGCGATTATCGTTGTCTTTGCCTTTTCGGTTCTTGTGCTCGGCTTTGATACGGTGTGGGGATACAAGGGGCGTCCTGACTGGATTTCGCAGGCGCGCACCTATCCTGCCGCCGATGCTTTCTCGCGAGAGTTGGTGCGCATGATCGCATCGCGTCGCGCGCGTCTGTCGGACGAGGCACGCGATGGCGACGCGGAGTAATCACGGCTAGTGGCTGAGGCGAGCGTTACCAAGCTCTACACTCCCGAACTTCTCGGGCTGTCCACGAGGCTTGCAGAATTTCCACTCAGCGGTGAGTTTGACTACCGGGCTGAAGCGCGCTCGCGCACGTGTGGCAGCACAATCGAAGTCGGCGTGGATGTGGGCGCGGATGGTGCAATCACCATGCTCGGACTTCAGGTAAGCGCCTGCGCCATCGGGCAAAGCTCTGCGGCAATCCTTGCTCTCGATGCCAAGGGCCGCAGTCCAGCTGACTTCCGGCGAATTCTTACCGAAATCGAGACTTGGTTGGCGAGTGACGGGACATGGCAAGCGCCTGTACCCGACTGGCCCGGCTTCGAGGCACTCGTTCCTGCGCGCCCGCATCAAGGGCGGCACGGCGCGCTTTTATTGGCGTGGACTGCGATCAATCAGGCGCTTTCCACTGCGCCATCCGCGCGTTAAGGCTTCTTGAGAGAAGACAAAGTCGCAAGAAGCGGGCGAGTGGGGACCTATGTCAGCAACATCTGCAACCAACGAGGCAAGCGCGCTGGATGAGCGCGAGCCAACGAAGAAGGAAATCCGTCTTGTCGTGGGCGCGTCGAGCGCCGGGACTATCTTTGAGTGGTATGATTTCTTCATTTACGGAACGCTCGCCTACATTCTGAAAGACGCGTTCTACGATGTGGATGACCCGACGCTGGGGCTCTTGCTCGTATGGTCGACCTTTGCGGTCGGATTTGCCTTCCGACCTATCGGCGCGATCCTCTTCGGATTTCTTGGTGACAAGCTCGGGCGCAAATACACCTTTCTTGTGACCGTCACGCTGATGGGTATCGCAACCGCCGGGGTGGGCTTCATCCCGACGGTCGACACAATAGGCGTAGCAGCGCCAATAATCGTTATCGTGTTGCGGGTCCTGCAGGGCCTTGCCCTGGGCGGGGAATATGGCGGCGCGGCAATTTATGTCGCCGAACACTCACCCCCTGATCAGCGCGGGTATTACACGAGCTATATCCAGGCTTCGGTTGCCGGCGGCTTCGTGCTTTCGATCATCGTGGTGCTCGGGTGTCGTTTCCTGATCCCGGAGGCGGATTTTGAAGCATGGGGCTGGCGCGTCCCATTCCTCCTTTCAATCCTTCTTCTCGCGATCTCGCTCTGGATGCGTTTGATGCTGTCGGAAAGCCCGGTTTTCCAGGCTATGAAAGAGGCGGGCGAGACGAGCGGCAATCCCTTTGTCGAAAGCTTCACCTACCCCGGCAATAAAAAGCGCATCTTTGTCGCTCTTTTCGGGGTGACAGGTATTCTCACAACCATCTGGTACACCGCGTTTTTCTCCGGAATGAGCTTTTTGAGGGGCCCTATGCACGTGGACCCGTTCACGGTTGAGGTTATCCTTCTCATTGCTGGCGCCATTGCGATGAGCTTCTATATTTTTGTCGGCAAATGGTCAGACAAAGTCGGGCGCAAGAAGCCGATTATCATCGGCGCGCTGGCGACATTGGCGTTGCTTTTCCCCGCGTTCTGGGGGCTAGGCAGCCTTGCGAATCCCGGGCTTGCCGAAGCGTCCGAGCGCGCTCCCATCGTGGTGAGCGGACCAGAATGTGTGACCGATCCATTTGCCGAACTGTTCGACCGCGAACAGACCGATTGCGGCAAGATCCTTGGCACTCTGACAGCTTCGGGAGTTGCCTATACGCTCGAGCAAGGGGACACGCTTTCGATCACGGTTGATGGCAACGAAGTTACCGACGAACCTGAATGGTTTGAAAGCGGACAGGGGAGCACACAAGGCCTGCAAAATGCGTTGAGTGAATACGGTTTCGATTTCTCCAAGCAGCAGCCTGACCTCATCAACATCATCGGGATTATCGGGCTTTTGCTTATGCTCGGGATGCTTTCGGCTCTCACTTATGGATCGGTTGCGGCGCTCCTGTCCGAGATGTTTCCGCCCAAGATCCGCTATTCCTCGATGTCGATCCCCTATCACATTGGTGCAGGCTATCTCGGCGGGTTCCTGCCACTTATCGCCGGCGTGATCGTGGCGAGCACGGGCGACATTTACGCGGGACTCTGGTACACTTGGGCGGTCGTTGCCTTTGGTGTTGTTGTCGCTTGGTGGGGCATCCCCGGCGGGCCTCCTAGAGACTTTGAAGACAATGCAGCTGCCTGACACTTTGGCACCCGAACCGACGATAAGACTTCGCATCGACGAGCAGGCCCTCGCACACAACTGGCACGCGCTTGACCGAATGTCGGGCAAGGCGTCAGCAGGCGCTGCGGTGAAGGCCAATTGCTACGGTCTTGGCGTGGACGCTTGCGTGCCGGTGCTTCGCGACGTGGGCTGCGATGCCTTTTTCGTCGCGCATTGGAGCGAGGTCGAGGCGCTCTTACCCCATGTCGACGCCGCACAAATCGCTGTGCTGCACGGGCCAGTTCGCGATGACGATGTTCGCTTTGCCAAGGCAACCGGAGTGGTTCCGGTTCTAAACTCGCTGTCGCAGGTTCGCCGATGGAATGCGGCAGGGGGAGGGCGGTGCCATTTGATGGTAGACACAGGGATCAACCGTCTGGGTATCGCCTCAGGTGAGCTTGGCGATCCGGAGATCGCGAAACTCGATGTCGATGTCTTGATGAGCCACTTGGCCTGCGCCGATGAGGACAGCGTGCGAAATCAAAGGCAACTCGAAGCGTTCCGCAAGTGCCTGCCCGCCGTGCAGCACAACCGCGCCAGCCTAGCCAACAGTGCTGGCATCGCGCTTGGCGCTGAGTTCGGCTTTGACCTCACCCGTCCGGGCCTTGCGCTCTATGGCGGCATTCCAAGGCCAGAACTCGCCAGCATAATCCGTCAGGTCGCTTTTGTTGATGCGGCCATCATGCAAGTCCGCACACTCTGCGAAGGTAACGCGGTCGGTTACAATGGTGAATTCATCGCGCCATCTGGCATGCGCGTTGCTACGGTTTCCTTGGGGTATGCCGATGGGTTCCTGCGCAGCAGGGGGCCGGGCGCAGCCTTGCAGCACGGGGATGCATCGCTCCCCGTTCTTGGTAAAGTTTCGATGGATATGATCGTCGTGGACGTGACCGACGCGCCCGAATTGGGCGAGGGGGATTGGCTCCATGTGCCGATGCACCTGCCCGACGAAGCAGTGCAAAGCGGCCTATCCCAATACGAACTTCTGACGGTTATCGGCTCTCGCCTTCGTTGAGATCGCCGTATTTACGCCATGAAAACACGCTTGTTGCACCGCACTATGGGCAGGTGCTAAGATGCGCAGATCAACAGGATCTCCGGGAAACATTATGGCGCGCAAATCTGCCGAAGCGGCAACCAATGTCGATGAAAACACCATCGTCATCAAAAAATACGCCAATCGGCGGCTCTACAACACGGCCTCGTCAAGCTATATCACCTTGGAAGATCTCGCGAAAATGGTGCGGGACAATGTCGAGTTTGCAGTGTTCGATGCAAAGTCCGGCGAGGACATCACGCGCTCGATCCTTACCCAAATCATCATGGATGAAGAGGCGAACGGCGGTCAGATGCTCCCCGTCAGCTTCCTTCGACAGTTAATCTCCATGTACGGCAATTCGATGCAGAACCTCATGCCGTCCTATCTCGAGGCGACGATGACCAATTTTCGTGAGCGCCAGAGCGAAATTCGCGAAGCCTTCGACAAAGGCATGCAGAACAATCCGCTAACCGCGATCCACGAAACCAATATGGCCATGATGCGCGCTGCAGCGGAAACCTTTATCCCCGGTGTAAGCAAGAAGAAGGCAGAGCCAACCGATAACGACGATGCAAACGACGAAATCGCAGCGCTTCGTGAACAGATGGCCGCTATGCAAAAGAAACTGGACGAACTGGGCAAATAGGGGCAGGGCTCCGGCTCAAAATCAAGCTATAATCGAGCAGGAAATTCCAAGTGTCTGACAGTCGCCCCGCGATCAAACACGCGCTGAACGTGAAGCGCGAAAACGATTTCGCCAAATGGTATCAAGAGGTCATTACAGCGGCCGATCTCGCTGAAGAATCCGGCGTGCGTGGCTGTATGGTGATCAAGCCTTGGGGCTACGGCATTTGGGAACGTGTTCAGCGCCTTATGGATGACCGGATCAAGGAAGCCGGCATCGACAATGCCTACTTCCCGCTCTTTATCCCGCTCGCTAATTTCGAGCGCGAGGCCGACCATGTCGATGGTTTTGCCAAGGAGATGGCGGTCGTTACCCACCACCGGCTGATCGCGGATGGCAAGGGTGGACTGATCCCCGATCCGGAAGCGAAGCTCGAAGAACCGCTGGTGGTGCGCCCGACCTCCGAGACGATTATCGGCGATGCGATGGCGCGCTGGGTCCAGTCGTGGCGTGACCTTCCGCTGATGCTGAACCAGTGGGCCAATGTTGTGCGCTGGGAAATGCGCACCCGCATGTTCCTGCGCACGAGCGAGTTTCTCTGGCAGGAAGGTCATACCGCGCACGCCACACGCGAAGAGGCGCTCGAAGAAACCCACCGTGCGCTCGAAATGTATCGTGCTTGCCTTGAAGAAGACCTGGCGATGCCAGTGATCGCTGGCGAAAAACCGGAAAACGAGCGTTTCCCCGGCGCGGACGAGACCTGGTCGGTTGAGGCGATGATGCAGGATGGCAAGGCGCTGCAAGCGGGCACCTCGCATTATCTGGGCACGTCCTTCGCTGAGGCAGCCAACATTCAGTATCAGGACAAGGAAGGCGAGCATCAGCTCTGCCACACCACCAGCTGGGGCACGTCGACGCGCATGATTGGCGGGGTCGTAATGACGCATGGCGATGACGACGGTTTGCGTGTGCCGCCACGCATTGCCCCGCACCAAATTATCATTCTGCCCATGTTGCGCGACAAGCCTGAAGACGAGGCAGTCTTCGCTTACTGTGATGAAGTGCGTGCATCCCTGAAAGGTCTCGCCGCGCTAGGCGAACCGATCCGCGTTTTGCTCGACAAGTCGCCCGGCAAGGCGGCGACAAAGCGTTGGAACTGGGTCAAGAAGGGCGCGCCTGTGATAGTCGAGGTTGGCCCGCGCGATATGGAAAACGGCAAAGTGGCTGTTCTTCGCCGCGATGCGCTTTGGAACATGGACAATGGCAAGCCTGCGATGGCGTTCACTCCTCGCGATGAATTCGCAAGCAGCGCCGCGCAGCTTCTTGAAGACATTCAATCGGGCCTTTTCAACGAGGCAGCAGAGCGCCGTGATGCAAACATTACCCGCGGGCTCACCGACTGGCACGATGTCGTAAATTCCTTCCGCAAGGGCGGCAAATACCCGGGCTGGGTGGAGGTCCAATGGGCAAAGCCCACCGGCGATGAACTCGAAACAGTGGTCGAGAAGTTGAAAGCGGAAAAGCTCACCTTCCGCAACGTACCGCGCGACAGCGAGCCAGCTGACGGCACCTGCATCTTTTCTGGCAAGCCGGCGGTGGAGCGGATCCTCGTGGCGCGCGCCTACTAAATGGCGGGTCGCAAACCTAAGCAGTTCCGGGGAATGCCTTCCAAAAAGCAGATCCTCGAGTTTATCCAGACTTCTGACACGCCTGCCGGAAAAAGAGAAATCGCGCGCGCCTTTGGCCTTAAGGGTCAGGAGAAAATCACGCTCAAGCGCGTCCTCAAGGATATGGCAGAAGAAGGGCTGATCGACGGGAAGAAAGCCGCCTATCACCGCATGGGCGGCGTCCCGAAGGTGACTGTCCTGCGCGTGGTCGAGATCGAGGATGGCGAGGCAATCGCGATCCCGGACAATTGGTCACCTGAAGCGCCGGAAAAGCCGCCTCGACTGACCTTGCGCGAAATGAAAGGGCGCGGCGGAAAGCGTCCCCCTGCCTTGAAACGCGGCGACCGTGTGCTGTCGCGCACCGAAGAGACAGAGGCAGGCTGGATTGCCTTTCCGATGAAGAAACTTCCGCCGCGCACCGAGGGCCTCATGGGCGTGGTCGAAATGGACGGGACCGGCAAGCCATGGCTCGCGCCCGTCGACAAACGTGTGCGCGATTCGGCCAAGATTGTTGATCTTGGCGAAGCCGAGGAAGGCCAGCTGGTGATCGCAGAGCGCGCGGGCCGCTCCGAACGCGCCGGAGTCAAGGTGATCGAAGTCGTAGGCGATCCGCTGGCGCCCAAGAGCTTCAGCCTCATTGCCATCGCCAAACATGGCATTCCGCACGTGTTCCCGGAAGGCGTGCATGAAGAAGCCGCGCGTGCGGCAGACCTCAAGCTCTCCGAGGATAAACGCGAAGACCTACGCGATGTGCCGATTGTCGCGATCGACCCGGCGGACGCGCGTGATCATGACGATGCAATCTGGGCCGAACCAGACGGGAAGGGCGGCTACAACGCGCTCGTCGCCATTGCCGATGTAAGCTTTTACGTGCGTCCGGGTTCTGCGCTCGACAAGGAAGCAAGGAAACGCGGCAATTCGGTCTATTTCCCTGACCGTGTGGTTCCCATGCTTCCCGAGGTGCTCTCGGCCGATGTGTGCTCTCTACGAGAAAACGAAGATCGCGCGTCGATGGTGTGCCATGTTCACATCAATGAGAGCGGACAGGTGGAAACAAAGCGTTTTACCAGAGCCATTGTGCGTATTCATCACAATATCGCCTATGAGGATGCGCAGGCAGCCGTCGATGCGGGCGACCCGCCTGACTACCTCGCCAACCTTTGGGGTGCATGGAAATTGCTCGCCGCGGCGCGCGAAAAACGCGATCCGTTGGAGCTCGAATTGCCCGAACGCCGCGTGGTCCTGAATGAAGAAGGGCAGATCGCCGAAATCGCCGTACGCGAACGGCTTGATGCGCACCGCGTCGTCGAGGACTTCATGATCGCGGCCAATGTCGCGGCTGCGAAAGCGCTCGAGGCCAAGAACTCGCCCGTCGTCTATCGCAATCACGAAGTGCCCGCCCGCGAGAAGATGATTGCGCTGCGCGATTACATGGCGACGTTGGGCAAGAAGCTGGCGCTTGGACAGGTCATTACGCCCGGCCTTTTCAACAAGCTTCTGAAAGACATCGACGACGAAGCTGACAAAGCGCAATTGATGGAAGCAGTGCTTCGTACCCAGACACAGGCCTATTACGGGCCCGACAACACTGGCCACTTCGGCCTGGCACTGGGTTCCTATGCCCATTTCACCTCGCCCATTCGCCGCTATTCAGACCTTCTGGTCCATCGCGCTCTGGTCGATGCCTACAAGCTCGAACAGCCGAAGCCGCCCGGCTCGCTTCCCGACACAAGCGGACTTTCGGACAAAGACCGGTCGAACATCAAAGCGATCAGCGACACGATCAGCCAGACTGAACGCCGCGCGATGGAGGCAGAGCGCGACACCATCGACCGCTATGTCGCAGCGTGGCTCTCTGGCAAAGTGGGTCAGCAATTCGACACACGCATCACCGGGGTGCAGAGCTTCGGCTTCTTCGCGACCATCCTTGGTCTTGGCGGAGATGGGCTGGTGCCGGTTTCAACGCTGGGCTCTGAACATTTCCGCTATGAGGAAGCAGCGCAGGCCTTGGTGGGTGAAGACAGTGGGACGACTTATAAGGCGGGCGATCGTTTGCGACTTCAGCTTGCCGAGGCCAATGCGCTCACCGGCGCTCTCAAATTTGCGCCGCTCGATAGTGATGGCAATGTGATCGAGCCGAGGGGAAGGCGGCCTGCGCCGCGCTACAAGCGGGGTGGCAACACGCGTGGCACTGGTCCCAAGAAGGGCAAGTTTCAGACCAACAAGCGCGGACGCCCTGGCAACATCAGGCATCAGGGCCGCAAGAAGCGTTAAGCGATGAAACCATTTCTCCTCTCGCCTGTAGGTAGGGCAAAGGAGAAATGACATGATCAAGCCAGGCACACCGGCACCCACTCTCGACCTGCCCCTTACGATTGGGGCACGCTACGAACTGTCGAAGCAGAACCCGGAAAACTTCACTCTCGTCGTGATGTATCGCGGCAAGCATTGCCCCATCTGCAAACAGCAATTGAAAGATCTTTCTTCAAAGCTGGGCGAATTCACCAAGCGCGGCATCAATGTCGTCGCCGTCTCGATGGACAGTGAAGAGCGCGCGATGGTCGTGGACGAAGAATGGGAAACCGGTGATGTCCCAATCGCGTATGATATGAGCGAGGAAAAGGCGCGCGAGTGGGGCCTTTATATCTCTGAAGCGCGTGAAGGCAGCGAGGAACCCGCGATTTTCTCAGAACCCGGAATGTTTTTGGTCCGGCCAAATGGCGATCTGTATTTTGAAAGCATCCAAAACGCGCCGTTCACGAGGCCTCCGCTGGATGACCTTATCAAGGGAATCGATTTCATTATGGAAAACGATTATCCGACGCGCGGAACACTGACCTAAACTTCTGAATATCCGAAGAAATCAAATTGGCCGATCACGCAGAGTGGTCGGCCATTTTTTCGTCATAGCCTTCAGGGATGATGTAAAGCGGGCACCCGAGGCTTCCTGCATTGGCTGCAAAGTGGGTCACCAACGGACCAGGTGAGCTTCCCTCGGCAGCGCCAAGCACGAGGGCCGCGACCTCTTTATGATTGGCCAAAAATTCGCTGACGATCTTCGGGCCGTTGCCGATCTTGACCGAGATTGTCGGCATTACGCCGCTCTCGGCGAGCAGATTGCCCGCCACGCCGTTCGCGAGCATCTCTGCCCGGTCGCGTGCTTCTTGTTCAATTGTGGCTTGCACGCCGCCGAATGCGCTGAAATTTTGCTGCGTCACCAGTGCCAGCAAGTGCACCGCACCTCCAACCTGAACCGCACGCCGGGCTGCATAACGCAGTGCCGCGCGCGCTTCATCGCTTTCATCGATGATAACCAGAAATGTGCGCATTGATGTTGCCTCCCTGGCTCTCACCCAAAGGTATCTCCAAACTTGCGCTGATTTGCAAGCTGACCGGTCATCGGAGCTGTGAAGTCCGCCTACGACCTGTGTTGGATAAAGTCGTACCAACGAAGTCCAATGAATGAAGTCGTATTCAGGCACTTGCTCCAGAGCCTCGCAGGCCGTACCGGAAAGGAGACGCTTTGACGAAAATCTTGGGGACCTTGTCAGCCGATGGCCATTGAACTGAAAATGCCTGCTCTTTCGCCAACCATGGAAGAGGGGACGCTGGCGCGCTGGCTTGTGAAAGTGGGCGATGAGATTGCCTCTGGCGATATCATGGCCGAGATTGAAACCGACAAGGCGACGATGGAATTCGAAGCTGTCGATGAGGGCACTTTGGCGGCGATCCTCGTCGAAGAAGGCACAGAAAATGTGAGCGTGGGCACCGTCATTGCAATGCTCGCGGAAGACGGCGAGGATGTAGGTGATGTGAGCGCGCCTTCTGCCGATGCGGCACCAGCACCAACGCCTGAAAAAGATGCTGAGCCAGAGCCTGCGCCGGCTCCCGCTCCCGCCGCATCCGACGCCGACGCCAAGGCAAGCCCGCTTGCCAAACGGATCGCGGCAAATGAGGGCGTGGACTTGGCAAACGTCCAAGGTACGGGCCCCAAGGGGCGGATTGTGAAAGCTGATGTGGAAGCCGCCGTCGGAGGGACTTCGAACGTGGTCGAGCTTCGATCAGGCGACCGGGTGATCGCATCGCCATTGGCCCGCAAGCTCGCAGGAGAGCAGGGCATCGACCTAGCCGCAGTTGCAGGCTCCGGCCCCGGCCCCGGCGGCCGGGTGATTAAAGCCGACATCGACAATTACAAGCCGCCAGCGAAATCAGCCGAGGCGCCCGCGAAGGATGTGCGCAATAAAGCTGCGGCTCCGGCCAATGATCTTGACGCGCCGTATGAGGAGCAAAAGCTCAACAATGTTCGAAAGGTCATTGCACGCCGCCTGACCGAGGCGAAACAGACTGTCCCGCACATTTATCTCACCGTCGATGTTCGCCTCGATCCACTTTTGAAAGTGCGCAAGGAAATCAACGCCGCACTTGAAGCAGAAGGCTTGAAACTGTCGGTCAATGACCTCATTATCAAGGCGCTCGCCAAGGCACTCACCCGCGAACCGCAGTGCAATGTGTCGTTCCAGGGCGATGTGATGCACCAATATTCGCGCGCTGATATTTCGGTCGCGGTCGCTGCGCCAAGCGGTCTGATCACCCCGATCATTCGCGATGCGGGCAACAAGAGCCTGGCTGCGATTTCATCCGAGATGAAGGAGCTTGCCGGCAAAGCGCGCGAGGGCAAATTGCAGCCGCATGAGTATCAGGGTGGCACCGCCTCGCTTTCAAACCTCGGCATGTTCGGCACCAAGCAGTTCGACGCTGTCATCAACCCGCCGCAGGGCATGATTCTGGCGGTTGGCGCAGGCGAACAGCGGCCCCATGTGGTCGATGGCGAGTTGACTGTCGCAACCGTGATGAGCGTCACTGGCAGCTTCGACCACCGCGCGATTGACGGCGTGGATGGCGCGAAATTGCTCGACCAATTCCGCAGCCTGATCGAAAACCCGATGGGGCTGGTGGTTTAGGCACTGTCCTACAAGTCGCACTGAGTGCTTGAGTGAAAGGCGCGATGAATTTGTCCGGTTTCTTTCTGAAAACCCACGTTTTTAGCCCGATTTTGGGTCATCATATTTTCGCACCTTGGACAGTGTCTCAAGTGCCTCAAAAGCGCGGTGCGGGTAAGGAGGTCGGCCGGTGATGACTGAGCGCCAACCCCAAATCCGCACCACCGCGATGCCAACCGATCTCAACCCTTATGGTGGGGTCTTTGGCGGGTGGTTGATGGCGCAAATGGCGCTTGGGGCAGGCTCGCTTGCAAGCCGCACCGCCAATGCAAAAGCCGTGGTCGTGCACGCCACCGACTTCACCTTTCCCGGCGCCATGCAGGTCGGTGATGAACTCTCTATCTATTGCGAGCTTCTCAAGACCGGGCGCACCTCAATGACGATTGAGGCCGAGGGCATTGCGCGCGCTCGCAATGGCGAAGAAACCATCAAAGTGTGCGCGGGAACTTTCAAATTCGTCGCTCTTGATGAGCATGACAAACCCTTACCACTTCCTCCCCAAGGATAACGAAAATGGCTGATGCAAACTATGATGTGATTGTTCTGGGTTCTGGCCCTGGTGGCTACGTGGCGGCCATTCGTGCCTCGCAATTGGGATTGAAGACCGCGATTGTTGAGCGGGAGCTTTTGGGCGGCATCTGCCTCAACTGGGGCTGTATTCCGACCAAGGCGATGCTGCGCAGCGCGGAAATCTTTCACCAGATGAACCATGCCAAGGACTATGGCCTCAAAGTCGCTGGCGAAATCGAGGCGGATCTGGAAGCGATTGTGAAGCGCTCTCGCGGCGTTGCCAAACAGCTTAATCAGGGCGTCACCCACCTGATGAAGAAGAACAAAATCACCGTTCACATGGGCGAGGGCGCTTTGACTGGACCGACCTCGCTGAAGGTGAAGAGTGAGGACGGCGAGGAAGAGCTCACTGCCAAGCACATCATCGTCGCCACTGGAGCGCGCGCCCGCGATCTGCCCTTCGCGCCCGCTGACGGCAAGCGCGTGTGGACCTATCGCCATGCGATGACACCGCCGGAAAAGCCCACCAAGCTCTTGGTGATCGGTTCGGGCGCTATCGGGATCGAATTTGCGAGCTTCTACAATGACATCGGCGTCGATGTGACGGTTGTCGAGATGCTCGACCGGATTGTGCCGGTGGAAGATGCCGACGTATCGACTTTCCTTGAAAAGAGCCTAAGTAAGCAGGGCATTGCGATCATGACAGGGGCAGGGGTGGAAGACCTCAAGGTCTCCGACAAGGGCGTGACCGCGACGATCAAGGACAAGGACGGCAACACGGATACGACCGAGTTCAGCCACGTCATCACCGCGATCGGCATTGTGCCCAACACCGAAAATATCGGCCTCGACGATCTTGCCGAAATGGACCGCGGCTTTATCCAGATCGACGACTATGGCCGCACCAAATCAGATGGTCTTTGGGCGATTGGCGATTGCACGCCGGGACCATGGCTCGCACACAAGGCCAGCCACGAGGGTGTCACCGCTGCTGAAGCTATCGCGCAAGAGCTTGGCAACACCGAGGTCCACCCACACGCGATGGACCGATCAAACATTCCGGGCTGCACCTACTGCCACCCGCAAATCGCCAGCGTGGGGCTAACCGAGGCCAAGGCGAAGGAGGCGGGCTACGAGTTGAAGGTCGGCAATTTCCCCTTCATCGGCAATGGCAAGGCCATCGCTCTTGGCGAAGCGGAAGGCTTCATCAAGACCGTCTTCGATGCAAAGACCGGTGAGCTTCTTGGCGCGCATATGGTGGGCGCAGAAGTGACCGAGTTGATCCAGGGCTACACCGTGGGCAAGACGCTGGAGACAACCGAAGCAGAGCTTATGCAGACGGTCTTTGCGCACCCGACATTGTCAGAAATGATGCACGAAAGCGTCCTCGACGCTTACGGCAAGGCGATCCATATCTGATGGGGGTGGGATTAGATAAGTGGCGGACAGTCAGGGATTCGAACCCTGGAAGGGCTTGCACCCTTGCCGGTTTTCAAGACCGGTGCATTCAACCACTCTGCCAACTGTCCGCTTGGGGGATGCTCGCTAACGATGTAGTTTGATTCTGTCACCCCTCCTTTTTCAGTTTAGGAGCGAAATTTCTTGGCCAAAGGCACCCACGATTTTGAAGCCGACCCGCGCAATGATGAAATCCTCATCAATGTAAACGGAACGCTCCTTCCACGCGCTGAGGCAAGTGTCTCGGTCTTCGACAGCGGCTTCATGTTGGGTGACGGGGTATGGGAAGGTCTGCGACTTCATAGAGGCAAGGTTGCCTTCCTCGATGCGCATCTGGACCGGCTCTATGAAGGTGCGAAAGCCATTGCGATGGATATCGGTCTTTCCCGCGATGATCTTTGCGAGCGGATCGATGAAACGATCGACGCAAATGCGATGCGCGGACAAGAGGGCGTCCATATGCGCTTGATGGTCACGCGCGGGATACGCTCAACGCCCTATCAGGACCCACGCGTCGTCATCTCGCCAGCGACCATCGTAATCATCCCGGAATACAAAACCCCGCTTCCAAGCACCATTGAGACAGGGATACGGCTGTTCACGGTCCACGTCAGGCGGGGCGATCCGGCGGTACAGGACCAAAAGCTCAACTCGCACTCCAAACTCAATTGCATCACCGCCTGTATTCAGGCGACACAGGCAGGAGCGGACGAAGCACTGATGCTCGACCCTCACGGATTCGTTGCGACCTGCAATTCCACCCACTTTTTCATCGTGCGAAAAGGCGAGGTGTGGACCTCGAGCGGGGATTATTGCCTCGGTGGTATCACCCGAAGCAATGTCATACAGCTGTGCCGCGAGGCAGGGATCCCGGTGTTTGAAAAGAACTTCTCGCTGACCGATGTCTATGGCGCCGATGAGGCCTTCGTGACTGGCACATTCGCTGGTGTTGTGCCGGTGACAGAGATTGATGGCCGCGCCATGACGCGAGCGCGCGGGCCGATGGTAGAGCGATTGCAAGGGCTTTATCGCGATCTCATGGACAGCGACGTCGCATGACCATCAGGATCGCCATGTGGTCGGGCCCGCGCAATCTATCGACCGCTATGATGCGCAGTTTCGGCGCGCGCCCCGACACATTCGTCAGTGATGAGCCATTCTACGGCGCCTATCTCAAGACCACGCGCGACCCTCAGCCGATGATTGAGGAAATCATCGCCGACATGGATTGTGATTGGAACAGTGTAAAAGACGCCCAGAATGGCGAGGCACCTGATGGAAGCCCAATCTGGTATCAAAAGCACATGCCCCACCACATGGAAGGGCCGGTCGACATCAGCGACTTTCCCGACACGAGGCACGCCTTTCTGATCCGTGATCCTGTCCGCGTTGCCGCCAGCTATGCCAATAAGCGCGCCGAAATCCAGCCAGAACATCTGGGAGTGACGCGCCAGAGAGAGTATTTTGAAAAGGTGGCGGACCAAACGGGAAAGGCGCCGCCCGTCATAGACAGCCACGACATCCTCCTTGATCCGCCAGTCGCCCTGCAAGGATTGTGCGAGGCACTCGAGATTGATTACGATCCAAGGATGCTGTCATGGGAAAGGGGGCCGCACAAACAAGACGGCATCTGGGGTTCGCATTGGTACGACAAGGTCAATGCCTCGACCGGCTTTGGCAGCGCGCCGGATTCCATGCCAGAACTCGACGCAGCCTACCGCAAGGTGGCCGATGAGTGCCGCACGGACTATGAATTTCTCTCCCAATTCGCGATCAGATAAATGGATCGCAGTGGCTAACTCCGATATGGTCATGGCTTGTTCAAACACAACATAATAGAAGCGCCCAATGATGCACCGTAGCCTTTCCTCACTTGCTCTTTTCGCCGCCGCTATTGTCGGTGTCGGAGCGCTTTCGCAAATTGCGCCAAGCAGCCCTGCCAACGCACAAGTTGCCGCGCGCGACGGGATCGCGTTCGACGCCTATCTTGAGCAGATAAAGGCCAAGGCCCGCGCGCAAGGCGTGTCGGAGCGGACCATTCAGCGCATGACATCAGGGCTAACGCCTAATCCAACCGTGATCCGCCTTGATCAGGGTCAGCCGGGCACACCGACGCGGCGCGGCTACCCTGATCTGGCCCCATATATCGCGAAACACGTGAACCCCACACGCATCAATGGCGGGCGTCAGGTGTATCGCGCCAACAGCGGGATATTGCGCGCGGTTGAGCGAGAGTATGGCGTGCCGGGGGAAATTATCGTCGCGATCTTCGGCCATGAAACAAGCTACGGGCGAATTCGCGGCAATTTCGACCTTTCGCGCAGCCTTGCAACCCTTGCATGGGAAGGGCGCCGCCGCGAGCTGTTTGAAGGCGAATGGATTGCGCTGATGAAGGTCGCTGACAAAGGCTATTCACGCGGTGAATTGGTGGGCAGCTATGCCGGGGCTTTCGGTAATCCGCAATTCTTGCCCTCGGTTTACCTGCGTCTTGCCACCGATGGCGACGGGGATGGCCGCGCGAACATCTTTTCCAACCGCGCCGATACCTTTGCATCAATCGCAAATTACTTCCGCGATGCAGGATGGCGAACAGGGCAACCGTGGGGCGTTCGCTCCTATGTACCGGCTGGTTTCGATGTCGATGCATATAGAACCAAGCTGCAGGCTCCGGTCTGCCCGCGCGTCCATGAACGGCATAGCCAATGGAAAACCGTCGCCGAATGGCGGGCGCTCGGCATCCAGCCTCAAAGGCCGCTTGCCGACGATACGTTGGCTTCGCTGTTCCAGCCTGACGGACCGGGCAAGCCTGCATGGCTTCTGACAAGTAACTACCGCGTGATCCTCGAATACAATTGCTCGAACTATTACGCGATGAGTGTGGGGCTGCTGGCCGACGAAATCGTGAACTAAGCACGCACGGGCACTCGCATCGTTTGTTGCTTGGGCCTATAGATTGCCGCGTGAGCTTCGGAGGCATCTTCAGACTGGCGCTGCCATGCGCTTTATTCGCGGCTGGATTGGTCGCGGCTCCGCATATGGCGAGGGCGAAAGAGCCCGCTCCCGTTCCATCAAGGTCGGAAGTGCCCATCGCGCTCTTGGTCGATGTGACCAGCAATCAGGTCCTCTTCGCACGCGAAGCAGATCTGCGTTTCGTGCCTGCATCCATTACGAAGGTGATGACCCTCTATCACGCTTTTGAGCTGATTGACGAAGGCGCTCTTACACCAAAGCAGCGCTTTCGAATGCGCGATGACACCTGGGCCGAGTGGCACCGCAAGGGTTCAACAATGTTCATCGCCGATGGCGAAAGCGTTGCTGTCGATGACCTGCTCATGGGGATCGCCAATGTGTCTGCCAATGACGGCGCTATGGCCCTTGCAGAGGGGCAAGCCGGTTCGCTCGAAGCCTGGCTTCAAGGGATGAATGCTCGCGCCCGCACGCTAGGGATGACGAACAGCCACTTCGGCACGCCCAACGGCTGGCCCGATGAAGGCCGCACATTCACGAACGCAAAGGATTTGGTGAGGCTGGCAAAAGCCCTGACCGATCGCCACCCCGAAAAAGTTGCGCGCTATATCGGTAAAGAGGGCTTTCGCTATAACAATATCGCGCAAAGCAATCGCGACCCCATGATCGGCCGCGTCAACGGTGCAGATGGCATCAAAACCGGTTTCACAAGTGAAGCCGGGCTTGGCTATCTCGGCACGGCAGCCAGAGAAGGACAGCGCCTTGTTGTTGTTATCGCCGGAGCAGACGAGGAAAGCATCAGGGGTGAGGCCGCACGCGGCCTTATCGAATGGGGTTTTGCCGAATTTGATCGGCGCAAAGTCGCAGTCAAAGGCCAATCCATCGGCAAGGCTCGCGTGCAAAATGGCAAAAGCAAATTTGTCACCTTGCAGACGTCCGCCCCTGTTTTTGTCAATGTCCCCAAGGGCATGATCGGCGAAGTTCGAATGTCGATCTCTTACAATGGCCCAGTTCACGCGCCTATCAATTCGGGCGAGCGTGTTGCCACTCTGCTTGTCACAGTGCCGGGATTGGAGCCTGCGCGCATTCCGCTCGTCGCATCGCAAGATGTAGAAAAGGCAGGGCTTTTCGGCCGGGTCTGGAATGGCATCACAGGATGGTTCGCATGAGCTCGAAAGCGCAACGCGGCTGTTTCATTGCACTCGAAGGGGGCGAGGGCACAGGGAAGTCCACACAAGGCCGCCTGCTCGCTGAAGCACTACGCGAGGACTATGGCCTGGGCGTCACAACCACGCGCGAGCCAGGCGGCACTCCGGGCGCTGAAGCGATCCGCGAGCTACTGCTGAACCCGCCGGGAGAAGGCTGGAATGCCCAAAGCGAGGCGCTCTTGTTTGCAGCAGCGCGTGCGGATCACGTGGCGCATTTGATTGTTCCGGCAATTGAAGCGGGCAACTGGGTGATCTGCGACCGCTTTGTCGATTCAAGCCGGGCTTATCAAGGCGGGGCAGGGGGCATGGGAGACGAGGCCATTCGTTCCCTGCACGCATTTGGCAGCAATGGCCTTCGCCCCGATTGCACCGTCCTTCTCGTAGTGGACGATGCAGCACGTCATAGACGTCTCACCGCCCGCGATGGCGACACAAGCGACGCCATAGGCGGGCGCAGCAATGAATATCACAAAGCCGTCGCAGAAAGCTTTCGTGCACTTGCGGAAGCGGACCCTCAAGGGTTTGTGATCGTCGACGGTTTGGGCACGCCCGAGGAGGTCCATGCTCGGATAATGAAGGCCATCGCGTTATTGCTCGAAAGGGTGAAGCAATGAGCGTCACCCAGCCTCTCTCATGGCCGAACCATAAAGATGCCTGGCATCAATGGCGCAGCGCCATGACCAGCGAGCGCATGCACCACGGCTGGATTCTTGCGGGCAAGAAGGGGTTGGGAAAGCATGATTTCGCGCTTGCCGCCGCGCGGGAGTTGGTGGCGGAGGAGGGCCTCGCGCAGCCACCGGGCGACCATCCCGATATCCTGACGGTCACCTACGGCCCTAAGGACAAGAAAGCGATTGCCGCACAAGAGGCAGGCAAACCCTTCGAACTGGCGCGCAGTATTCGCATCGCACAAATTCGTGAGATGCAGCGACGCCTGACCGTTCGCCCGACTCTCGGTTCTCGCCGTGTGGTTATTATCAACCCGGCAGACGATATGGAGCGCGCGACTTCGAACGCACTGCTCAAAAGCCTTGAAGAACCGCCGCAAGGCACGTTTTTCCTGCTTGTAACACACCGCCCTTCGCGGCTTTTGCCCACAATCCGTTCACGTTGCCGGATACTCCGTTTTCCCGGCCTCACCGACGACGAGCTTCGGGCAATGCTGCAAGATGCGCAGCAAGAGGGAGACATGTCGGCGGCGATTGAGGCTGCAGAGGGTTCGTTTGGCGCCGCACTCCAATTTGCCCAGCAGGATCTGCAACCTGTCGCCAACCAAATGACCCGGCTTATCGTCGATGGGGACCGGGACCTCAACGGGCGTACCGCGCTGGCGAAGCTTATCGGGCCGCGTGCAGACAAGGACCGAATGACGGCCATTTTAGAACTTGCACAATCCATTGTCGCACAGCGCGCGCGCGCAAGCGAAAACTCGCTTCAGCGCGCTGCATTAATCGAGGTTCACTCCGAACTTACTACCCTCGCAGCGCAAACTCCGTCCTATAATTTCGACACCGGATTGCTTTGCCTTGAAATCGGCACCTTGCTCTGCCGCCCAAGCGCGGCTAGCGAGCACGCCCATGGCTGAACCCTATTACATCACCACCGCGATCAACTACCCCAATGGCCGCCCGCACATCGGGCATGCCTATGAAGGCATCGCCGCTGACGTCATCGCCCGTTTCCAACGCCTGCGCGGACGCGACGTGCGGTTTCAAACCGGCACCGATGAACACGGCCTCAAAATGGCGCGCAAAGCCGAAGAACAAGGCCGCACTCCGCGCGAGCTTGCCGATGAAATGTCGAGCTATTTCCAGGAGATGGATGAAGCGCTCAACATCAGTTTTGACCGCTTTATCAGGACAGTAGAGCCCGATCATCACAAAGCGAGCCAGGCGATCTGGCAACGCATGGAAGACGCGGGCGACCTCTATCTTGATCGTTACGAAGGCTGGTATTCGGTTCGTGATGAAGCGTATTACGATGAGAGCGAGCTCAAGGATGGCGAGGGCGGAGAGAAGCTTTCCCCACAATACACTCCGGTTGAATGGACGGTTGAGGAAAGCTGGTTTTTCCGTCTCTCGAAATATCAAGAGCCACTGCTCGAACTATTGAAAACCCCCGGTTTTCTTGAGCCTGCAAGCCGCCGCAACGAGATGATCGCCTTCGTCGAAGGCGGCCTTCGCGATCTTTCGATCAGCCGGACCAGTTTTGATTGGGGCGTGAAAGTTCCCGGCTCCGACACGCATGTCATGTATGTCTGGGTCGATGCGCTGACCAATTATCTGACCGGGCTGGGTTTTCCTGACGAGACGGAAAACATGGCCAAGTTCTGGCCCGCCGACCTTCATCTGATCGGCAAGGATATTGTCCGCTTCCACACGATCTATTGGCCTGCATTTCTTTTGAGTGCCAAGCTTCCTGTTCCCAAGAAAGTGTTTGGACACGGGTTCTTACTCAACAAAGGTCAAAAGGAATCAAAGTCGCTCGGCAATGTCACCGATCCGATCGAACTTGCTGAACAATTCGGGGTCGATGCGCTTCGTTATTTCCTCATTCGTGAAGTGTCTTTCGGCAAGGACGGCTCTTACTCGCCAGAGGCCATTATCGAGCGCGCGAACGGGGAACTGGGCAATGCTTTTGGCAACTTGGCTCAACGCACACTTGGCTTCATGGCGAAGAACCTGAATGGAAATCTGCCTGCGGTCCATGGGCACACCGACGCTGACAATGCGCTGTTTAAAGAGGTCGAGAAGGCTATCTCAACCGATGTTCCCCAAGCCTTTGAAGAGCTTGCGCTTCAGCAAGGCGTCGAAGCGTGGTTGAAAGCAGTTTTTGCCTGCAACGCCTATATTGATTCAGAAGCGCCCTGGGCTTTGCGCAAGACCGATCCTGAGCGAATGGAGACCGTGCTTGCCACGCTCTACATCTGCATCGCGCAACTCGGCGTTGCTATTCAGCCTGTGATCCCGACAAGCGCGCAAAAGCTGCTCGACATGATGGGTATTCCGGAAGACTGCCGAACTTACGAGGGCATTCACTCGCATTGGTATTCGCCGCTGTCTGAAAGCGGGTTTCAGATCGAGAAACCGACACCGCTTTTCCCGCGCCTTGAATTGCCGGAAGCGGCAGAGGGGTAAAGGCCGTGCTCGTCGATAGCCATTGCCACCTTGAGTATAAGGGTCTCGTCGAAGATCAGGCCGGCGTTCTCGAACGTGCGCGCGAGGCAGGGGTGGGCGCCTTTCTCAACATCTCGACCAAGCGCGCCGAATGGGAACAGGTTGTCGCAACCGCCAACCGCGAGTCCGATGTCTTCGCAAGTGTCGGAATACACCCGCATGAGGCCGATGGGCACGAGGATTTGGGCCGCGCAGAATTGCTCGCCGCGACAGAAAACGAGCGCGTGATCGGGATCGGCGAAACCGGCCTCGACTATTTCTACGAATATTCGGACCGCGAGGTGCAGGCCAAACTTTTCCGGATGCACATCGATGTGGCCCGCGAGACCGGCCTGCCTGTCATCATTCATACCCGCGATGCAGAAGACGACACCTACGATATTCTCGCCGACGAGATGGAGAAGGGCGCGTTTCCTGCATTGATCCATTGCTTCACCGCTTCTGCCGAGTTCGGTCGGAAGGTGCTCGATTTGGGACTGACGATCTCGATCTCGGGAATCGTTACCTTCAAGAATGCCAAGGACTTGCAGGCCGCAGCTCTCGAAGTGCCTGAAGATCGATTACTGGTCGAAACCGACAGCCCGTTTCTCGCTCCTGTCCCGCATCGCGGCAAATCGTGTGAGCCTGCCTACGTGGCCGACACCGCGCGTTTTCTAGCGGAATTGCGCGGCACGGAACCCGAACGTCTCGCTGAGCAAACGACTGCGAATTTCACCAGGCTTTTCTCAAAGGCCGCCTTGTGAAGTTTATCATGCTCGGCTCCGGTACATCGACGGGTGTGCCACGCGTTGGCGGGCCCGATGGCACCGGCGACTGGGGCGACTGCGATCCTAACGAGCCGCGAAATCGCAGATCCCGGGTGTCGATCGCGATTGAGAGCAATGATGGCTCGCGCATTCTCATAGATACCAGCTCCGATTGCCGTGCACAGCTTTTGGCCAACAGGATCAACCGCTTGGACGCGGTTTTCTGGACACATGATCACGCCGATCATTGTCACGGGATAGATGATTTGCGGGTTCTTCGTTATGGCCGTGGTGGTCCTATTCCAGCCTATGCTCACACCGAAACCGTGCGCCGGCTTCGCCAAAGGTTCGGATATGTCTTTGCCAATCAGGATGGCTATCCCGACATCTGCAGCATCTCAACGCTTGAGAAATTGCGCATTGTAGCCGGCTTTGGCGTCGAATGGTGTCAAATGGAACACGGACCTGGCGAAACGACCGGCTATCGCTTTGACGCAGATGGCAAATCAATTGTCTATGCCACTGATTTTTCATCAATCTCTGACGAAATGGTGGAGACCTTCGAAGGCGCCGACATCCTCGTATGCGACTGCTTGCGGCGCGAACCCCATCCGACGCACGCGCATCTGGCGATGGCGATTGAGCTTTGCGAACGCACCGGTGCCAAACAGCTTGTCCTGAGCCATCTCGACAAGAGTATGGATTATCGCACATTATGCGACGAAGTTCCGGACTTTGTGACCGTCGGATATGACGGGTTGGAGATGGTGGCATGAGCGAAGGCTCAATTATATCAATCGTAGCGCTACTTGGTTGGCTTATCCTCGCAGGCAGCGCGCTTGCATCGTTCCGAATGGGTTGGGGAAAGATGGCGCAGCTTGCATTGGTGTGGCTGGCGATCTTCGCCGGTTTGTTTGTCATTGCTGACCTGATGGGGGCGACACTCCCTAACTAGCAACCCATCAAATTTAACATAATATATATTATCATTCTTACATTGAGGCAACGCGCGCACTCTGATGGCCATCGGAAACCACTCCTCCCAAATGGAACGACTGCTGCACATCATGGCGCGCTTGCGCGATCCGGAGAGCGGCTGCGAATGGGATACAGCGCAGACGTTCGATACAATCGCGCCTTACACGATTGAGGAAGCCTACGAGGTCGCCGATGCAATCGAACGAAAGGACATGGCGGAACTGAGGTCCGAGCTCGGCGACCTGTTGCTTCAGGTCGTTTTCCATTCGCAAATGGCCGCCGAGGCTGACGAATTCACTTTTGAGGACGTTGCCCGCGCGATCAGTGACAAGATGGAACGTCGCCACCCACATATCTTTGGCGAAGAAACCGGCGAGATGACAACCCAGCGTTGGGAAGATCTCAAGGCCGCCGAGCGCGATGATGCAGGATCATCAAGCGCCCTGGACGGGGTAGCAAAGGCGCTTCCGGCGTTAATGCGATCCGACAAGCTGCAAAAACGAGCCGCGCGCGTCGGGTTTCAGTGGCATGATCTGAAAGGTCCGAAAGAAAAGCTTGAGGAAGAGCTGGAAGAACTCGAAACCGCCAGCGATGAAGAACGCCTGATGGAAGCGGGCGATGTCCTGTTCGTCGCGGTCAACATTGTTCGGCGTTATGATGTCGATCCCGAAGCCGCACTCAAGGCGTCAAATTCCAAGTTTGAACAGCGTTTCAGGCAGATGGAGGTTCTTGCAAAGAGCGATGGCCAAGACTTCGCCACGCTTTCCCTCGATGAGCAGGAAGCCTATTGGCAGAAAGTCAAAGCGCTAGAAAAAGCCCAAGGTTAGAGCTTTAAAGTGTTGAATATTGGCCCAATTCTTTAGGATTAAGCCGCACCGTCATCCGGCGCAGAGGGCCGTTCTCCCCTTCCCCTGCATCCTCATCTGCGAGGACCTCGCCATGAGCATGAAGCCATGCGATGCGGCGGCCATCGGACACGGGCAGCGTGACCGTTATCTCGCTTGCCTGCTCGGTGAGAATCTGTGCGATTCTTTCCTCAAATGCCTGTAATCCCGTGCCCTTCGCAGCCGACACCAGAACAGCCCCCTGCCCGGCAGCGGCTTCTTCGAGTTCGGCGATGCGGTCCTCATCCAGCAAATCGGCCTTGTTCCAGATCTCGAGGATTGGGATCTCGCTTTGTCCACTCTCGGCGTCCACGACGCCAAGGTCGGCTAAAACCTCCATTACCTGTTTCTTCTGAGCAGCATGGGCAGGATTGGCCATATCGCGTACGTGACAGATGATGTCGGCTCCGGTGACCTCTTCGAGCGTTGCCCGAAATGCGGCGACCAATTGGGTCGGCAGATCGGAGATGAAGCCGACCGTGTCGGAGAGAATGGCCTTTTCAACCCCAGGCAAAGAAATAGCACGCATTGTCGGGTCGAGAGTTGCAAAGAGCAGGTCCTCGGCCATGACCTCGGCGCCGGTCAAATGATTGAAAAGCGTCGATTTCCCAGCGTTAGTGTAGCCTACCAGCGCAATCACAGGCCATGGTGCCCTTCCTCGCCGCTCGCGGTGCAGCGCGCGGGTCTTTCGAACTTGTTCAAGCTCACGGCGAAGGCGGCCCATGCGCTGACGGATCATGCGCCGGTCGGCCTCGATCTGGGTTTCACCAGGTCCGCCAAGGAAGCCGAAGCCGCCGCGCTGCCTTTCAAGGTGGGTCCAGCTGCGCACAAGGCGGCTTTGCTGGTAATCGAGATGAGCAAGCTCTACCTGCAGGCGCCCTTCGGCAGTGGCCGCGCGATCACCAAAGATTTCAAGGATTAATCCCGTGCGATCAATGACTTTGCGCTTGAGTTTGTCTTCAAGGTTGCGCTGCTGAATTGGGCTGAGCGCACCGTCCACGATGACAAGCTCACATTCATGCTGCTCGCATGCGATCTTGATGTTTTCGACCTGCCCCGAACCAAACAGTGTGTTCGGCTGCATCTGGCGAACAGGCAGCACTTCGGAATGCGCGATGATCACACCGATCGCCAGCGCAAGTCCCTCTGCTTCAGCCAGCCTTTCCTGCGCGTCGAGGTCGTAGGAAAAGCTTTTCACATCGGGGCACAGGACCAAGCAACGCGCCCCGCGCGTCACTTCGTCCATCAAAGTTTCATCAAAGCTCAGTAGTCACCCTCGTAATCGTCGTCATCCTCATCCTCGCCTTCGTAATCGGGATCATCGGAGAGGTCGACTGGGCTCGATGGCTGAATGGTCGATACCGCGTGCTTATAGGCAAGCTGCACTGCGCCATCACGTTCTAGCAGCATGCAGAACAGGTCGAATGCAGCGATGCGGCCTTGCAACATGACCCCGTTCACAAGGAACATCGTCACCTCGACCTGTGATGCGCTCACGCGGCTGAGGAAAACGTCCTGCAGCAAGCGTTGCTTGCCCGAGCTGTTGCGACTGGCAAACTGCTCAGCATCCACCGGCCCACCGGGCATGATGGTGGAGATCGCGTGCTTGTAGACAAGCTGCGACTGGCCATCGCGGCGCAGAAGGATCGAGAAATTGTCGAACCATGTGACAATCCCTTGAAGCTTCACGCCTTTGACCAGAAACATCGTTACCGGTGTCTTGTTCTTGCGCAGCAGATTCAGAAAAGCGTCTTGAAGATTGCCCTGCTGTTTAGCGTTACCCCCCGTGGAACGCGCAGCTGGTGCTGGAGACGGCTTTGATATGGGGCGGGGAGAGAGAGTTCGCCCACTGGACATATTATGCTCCTGTTATTGGCGGCCGCTGTTACGATCCGCAATCGCGCAATAGCCTATACCAAAGTTAAGCTAAAGCTCTGTTGCATAATGGCGATTGATAGCCAAAGCTGCAATGGCTCTGATGTGCCATTGCGAATTTTTCGCGACAAAAGACCACAAAACTGTGGTTACTTTTTATCCAAATCGCGCCTGTCGGCCATGCCCAGAAGCTTAAGCTTGCGGTGCAAGGCCGAGCGTTCCATTCCGATGAAAGTCGCTGTTTTCGAGATATTTCCCGAAAACCGTCGGATCTGAATGGTGAGATATTCGCGCTCGAATGTCTCGCGCGCTTCCCGAAGGGGAACGCCCATCATCGCGGTCAGACCTTCGCCAGAATTCGCAAGCCGCCCACCGGTAATTTCGGTCGGGAGCATATCGGGTTCGACAACCTTGAGCCGGTCGCGCGGCGTCATGATGATGGTGCGTTCAACCACATTGCGTAGCTGCCGCACGTTACCGGGCCAATCATAGGCCTGAAGCGCTGCCATTGCTTCCTGGCTGATCTCTGGCGGAGCGATCCCCTGCTCGCTCGAATAGCGGGCAAAGAATTGGTTGGTAAGCGCTGGTATGTCGTCGCGCCGCTCGGCAAGAGACGGGATCGCGACGGGCACGACATTGAGACGGTAGAAAAGGTCTTCGCGAAACCGCTTTTCCTCCATTTCGAGGGCGAGGTCACGCGAGGTAGAAGAGACCACCCGCACATCGACACCAATCTGGCGAGAGCCCCCTACCCTTACGAACGACTGCTCTGTCAAAACCCGCAAGATGCGCGCCTGCGTCGACAAAGGCATATCAGCCACCTCGTCGAGATAAAGTGTTCCGCCATCAGCGAGTTCGAACAGGCCGGGCTTGATCTGCTTGCCATCGTCTTCTTCGCCGAACAGTTCCTGTTCGAAGCGCTCCGGCGTTATGCGCGCCGAATTCACCAGAACAAACGCACCATCGGCACGGTTGCTCCAGCTGTGGAGCATGCGCGCGGCGACTTCTTTACCTGCACCGGCAGGGCCCGAGATCATCACCCGGCTGCCGGTGTTGGCGACGCGCTTCAATGTTGCGCGAACCGTGTTGATCGCAGAGGAATTGCCAGTGAATTCGGGCTCCCCCCAATTCATCTCGCGAAGCTGCGTATTCTCGCGGCGAAGGCGTTCGGTTTCGGTCGCGCGCTCAACCAAGAGCAACAGGCGCTCTGCCTCAAACGGCTTCTCGATGAAGTCCATCGCGCCCCGGCCTACCGCAGACACAGCGGTGTCGATATTGCCGTGTCCCGAAAAGATAATCACCGGAAGATCAGGTTCACGCGCCTTGATCGCGTCAAGCGTTTCGAGGCCGTCCATCTCGCTTCCGTGAAGCCATACATCGAGCAGAACGAGGCTTGGGCGGCGCTCGTCAACGGCTGCCAAGGCCCCGGTGGAATCGGCGGCCGTGCGACATTCATATCCCTCGTCCCCGAGCACTCCAGCGACAAGCTCGCGAATATCGCGTTCATCATCAACAATCAGGATATCAAGCGCCATGCGCATCTCCGTGGGGCATTCTTGTTTTATGGGGGAAAGTGAGAGGGGTGGTGGCAGAGGTCACTGTGCATCGCCCTCCTTCGGCTTGGGCGCTCGCGCGAAGCGCAAGGTTACCCTCGTGCCCCCTTCCGGGGCGCTCGCAAAACTCATGTCGCCGCCGTGCTCATCAACAATCTTGTTAACGATCGCGAGCCCAAGTCCGGTGCCCTTTTCGCGGGTGGTAACATAGGGTTCAAGCAGCCGCTCACGATCGGTTGGGAGGCCGATTCCATTATCAGCTACGATAATCGCGACGCGTTCACCATCATCGGTCAAGCTCACCTGAATCTGGCCGCGATAGTCAGGTCCGGATTTGGTTGCACGCGCCTCGACCGCCTCGACCGCATTCTTCAGGACGTTGGTCATCGCCTGACCCAGTTGGTGACGATCGCATTCGATATGGCGCTCGGTCAGGTTCGCCGCGTCGAGTGCGAAGTCCACCTCAGTATGTGCGACCTCCTGCAAGAAAACCGCCTGACGCACGAGATCAAGCGCATCTTCTCCGCGGAATACAGGCTTGGGCAGGCGCGCAAACGAGGAGAATTCATCCACCATCTTGCGAAGGTCACCAACTTGGCGAACAATCGTGCTGGTGAGTTCATCAAACAGCTCGCCGTCCGCGGGCTCCACCTGCTTGCGATAGCGGCGCTTCAATCGCTCGGTCGCAAGCTGGATCGGGGTCAGCGGATTCTTGATCTCGTGAGCAATCCGTCGGGCGACATCGGACCAGGCCGCCTGGCGCTGATCGAGCAATTGCCGGGTGATATCCTCAAAGGTAATCACAAATCCTCGCGTGCCAGGCGCGACAGTCACCGCAAGGGTGAAAAACTCGCCCTTGTGTTCGTGACTGACGATGCTTCGTTCTTTTCCATCGCTGATAACCTGCGCAATCTCGGCAGAGAGTTCTTCGAGCGGCTGGCCCTCGCCATCACCGTTTTCATCATCGCACAAAAGCCCGTACGCCGTGCCGTTCATCAACAGAACGCGCATATCTTCATCGACTGACACAACGCCAGCGGTCACCGATTGCAGCACCGCTTCCATAAAAGCGCGGCGCTCATCGATTTGCCTGTTTGCGCTGACAAGCGCGTCGGTCTGCTTTTCAAGCTGCGACGTCATGCGATTGAACGCACGGTTGAGAAGGCCGATTTCATCGCCGCCCGAACGCCCGTCTACCCGCATAGAGAAGTTGCCCTGCCCCACCTTGTTTGCAGCGCCGATAAGCTCGGTCAGTGGCTCCACCTGACGATCAGCAAAGCGAAGCGCGAACCACACGGCCAAGCCAACAAGAAGCAGGCTCATCGCGACAAGAGCAATGTTGAAGCGCAACTGTAGAACGCGCGCCTCACCGGTCAGGGTTTCATAAGCGGTGCCAATGGCCTGCGCGCGCTCCCATGAGTTGAACATCGTCTCTTCTGTCGTTCGCGCGTTGTAGAGGTATATGCCGCTTTCCCGGTCGATTGGCGCTATCGCCGCAATGCGTTCGGAACTTCCTTCCACCACGACGAATTCGCCTTGATCCAAGGCCGGTAGCGCGGCGGTGCTGAAAGCAAGCGGGCTGTTGTCCTCCATCAGGTTCATGATTGCAGCCGTCCGAAGGCTGCCATCGCTCAGCCGCTGAAGGATCGCGCTTTCGCTGATTTCGCGGCCCTGAGCCTGAAACGCGTAAAAGTCCGGGAAGTCAGGGTCGGTGATGGGGACGCGGCGAAGGATCTCGCCCATATCCACCGCCATGGTGATCGTGTTCTGCTGCACATCGCGCTGGTTTGCATCGTAATAACTTTGTGCCAGCGCGTTGGCGTTTTCCATGAGGCCGCGCGACTCATCCGAAAACCAGAACGCGACGCCCGTTTGGAACAGAAACGCAGCAAAGCCAGCGACCAACAATGTTGGAACGGCGGCGACAATTGAAAAGAAGAACACAAGGCGCACATGAAGCCGGGAGGTGCTTCCGGCCGCGCGGCGAAGCGCCATTCTCCGGCCAATCAGTACAAGGATCGACAAGGCTGGAACAAGCACTCCAACCAGAAGCAACGACACCTGCAGCGAAGGCAGAGCGCCGGTTTGTTCAGGCGTATTGGTATAAGCGATATAATTGGCGAACAGCGCAAGAAACAGAGCAGCCGCCGACAACCATTCGAGGATAGGGAAAAGGTTGGCTCTGCCTGATAAATGCATCAGATCACGCCACCTTTGAGCAGCGCCTTGCGAGCGGTCGCTTGATACGGCCGGATCGCCAGTCATTTCTGGCTCCGATTTGGGTGACACAATTCCGTCCATCGTTGCCCAGTTACAACAACTAGTGTTGCAAAATGGCAAGCTTAAAGTGATTGATTAGTCGCAAATCAGGGGTCACTCATCGCAAAACGGCGCGTAACTTGGCGCGAGCCTCACATCTCAATGCGGCCGTGCGTAACGATCGGGTTCAATGAAAAGCTCGGTGATGCGTTTTCGTAAGGTATTGCGGTTGATCCCCAAAAGTTTTGCCGCGCGCAGTTGGTTGCCGCCTGTCTTTCTCAAGGCGTGCTCGATCAGAGGCTTCTCAAACGCCGCAAGCGCGCTGCCATAGACCGTCCCTGCAGGTGGGTCCTGAGCAAGCAGCCATTGATCGAGCGCGGCGGATATTCCTGCACTCGGATCATCGCCTTCGCCATGTTCCGACATGAATGGCCGCTCTTCGCCAAGTGTGTCGATCAGGACTTCGCTGTCGATCGCGTCCTTGCGGCTCATCACCGCTAGGCGATAGATCGCATTGCGAAGCTCGCGCACGTTGCCGCGCCAGTGCCTCGCCTCAAGCTCTGCCACCGCTTCTTTTGTAAGCTGACGTTGAGGCAAGCCTTCATCGACGGCTTGAACAAGGAAATGCTGCGAAAGCACTTCGATATCCTCGCGCCGCTCGCGAAGGGGGGGAAGCTCAATCGGCACGACATTGAGACGGTAAAAAAGGTCTTCGCGAAATTTCCCTGCCTCGATCAAAGGCATGAGATCGCGATTTGTTGCGGCGATGATCCGCACGTCGACCGCAATCTCCTGACGCCCGCCTACGCGCCGGATGCGCCCCGATTGCAGCGCGCGAAGGAGCCGTGTTTGAGCCTCGGGCGGCATATCGCCGATCTCGTCGAGGAAAAGCGTGCCGCCATTGGCCTGCTCAAACTTGCCGATAGCCTGCGCCACAGCGCCGGTGAACGCGCCTTTTTCGTGGCCGAACAGCTCGCTTTCGACCAGATCGTGCGGAATAGCAGCCGTGTTGACCGCAACGAACGGACCGGTGCGCCGGCTGCCCAACTGGTGCACTGCCTCGGCTACCAATTCCTTGCCTGTGCCGCTTTCGCCTGTGACCAGTACGGTCAAGTCATTACGAAGCACGCGGGTGATCATGCGATAGACGCTTTGCATCGCGGGCGATCGGCCCACCAAGGGCATGCCATCGCCCTCTTCGCTCATCGAGATGGCCTCTGATGTCTCTTTTCGGCTTGAAGACGCCTGCGATACGGCACGCACCAGCTCATCTAGATCGAAGGGCTTTGGAAAATACTCGAAAGCGTTGTTGTCGCTCGCACGCACCGCCGTATCGAGGGTGTTTTGCGCCGAAAGTACGATGATCGGCATATCGGGCGCATTTTGGCGGACATGGCCAAGGCTTTGCAAACCGTCACCATCTTCGAGCATGACGTCGGTCAGCATCACATCAAACTTGCCATTCTCGAGATGAACATCACGCTCTGCAATCTTGCTGCAGCGCCTGATCACATAGCCTTCGTCTTCGAGCGCCGCCGTGATAACGGTGGCAATCGCGCTGTCGTCTTCGACCAGAAGAATTGATCCCGGCATGGCGTTCAGGTCCCCTCACTTGTGGCAGCATCAGTTTTGGCAAGCGGCAGGTGGACCCGGAAACGTGTCATTGCCCGTTTGGCATCGCGTTCGTGACTGATTGAGCCATTCATGTCGTGCACCAGCTTTCGCACCAGCGCGAGGCCGAGCCCCTGCCCCGATGGTTTGGAGGAAACGAAGGGCTCGAAAATATGGTCGCGCATGGCACGTTCGACGCCGGGGCCGTTGTCGCTGATCGTGATTTCAATCGGCAAGCGAACCGCCCTCCCCAACCGGATAGCGCTGAACGCAAGACCGCTGACGAAGCGCGTTCGGACGGTGACCTGCCCTTGCGCTGCCGAGCTCACGGCGTCGCGAGCGTTGGAAATGAGGTTGATCAACACCTGCTCCAATGCATCCTGATTGGCGAGCACGGGTGGCAATGACGGATCGAATTCCTCGATAATCTCCACCTTGCCCTTGTCGGCTGCGCGCACGGTTGCAATCGCGGTCCGGATTGCTTCGTGCGGGTTGCAGGCACTTACCTCTTCCGGCGTGCGCGAACCCAATTGCTGCATGCGATCAATCAGACGAACGATCCGGTCCACCTCGTCGGTGATCATCGTTGCAAGCTTCGCATCAGCCCCCGTCAGCTTACGCGCAGCGAGTTGGGCGGCACCCCGAATGGCAGCGAGTGGATTCTTGATTTCGTGAGCAAGGATAGACGGAGCGCCGAGAGACGAGGCCAGTTCCTCATCATTCCCCGTCTCGTCATAGCCCACCTCCGACAAGGTGACCACCCGCCAGCCCGGGTGAGTCACAAGCGGCGATGCGGTCAGGTTGACGCGCTTTTCGGCTTCACTGGTCGAGATGGTGATCTCACGCGCAACAAGAGCCGCATCGTTTACCGAAAGGCGGTGTTCAACGCGCGGATCAAGCGGTCCGATCAGTTCAATCAGATCGTGACCAATCACTCGCTTCGCGCTCTTGCCAAGCATGTTTTCCGCCGACTGATTCAGTTCAGCGACTTTCAGGTCAGGGTCGATGAGGATGAGAGCGAAGAGCAACCCATCGATCTGCTCGCTTGCGCCCGGGCGCAGATCGGGACTTGTCGAATTGTGAGATGGAGTAGCCACGTCGCCCGTCTGTTTGGCATCAAGCCGCTTTGGCCGTGCGGCCAAGGAACGGCTCGTAAAACCGCTCAAGCTCATCGAGAACGACGTCGGGGTTATCGATGAAGTTCGCCTTGTTTCGAAAATCAGCAGAGCCGTGCATCCCCTTGGTGTACCACCCCAGGTGTTTGCGGGCGATCTTTGTGCCGACATCGCGACCGTAATGGTCGAGCATACGCTCGTAATGCTCGACGAGTGTCGCATATTGTTCATCAAAGCTTGGCGTTGGAATGACTTCGCCCGTGCGCCACCAGTGCATGACCTGACCCAACAGCCACGGCTTACCATATGCACCCCGGCCAATCATCAGTCCATCAGCGCCCGATTGCTCAAGCGCCTTTGCCGCATCATCAATCGTGCAGATATCGCCATTCACGATGACCGGGATCGAAACCGCGTCCTTCACTTTCCGGATGAAGGACCAGTCGGCGCTGCCCTTATACATCTGATTGCGGGTGCGGCCGTGGACGGTAATCATCTTGACGCCCAAGTCTTCTGCAATGCGGGCCATCTCGGGCGCGTTAAGGCTTTGATGGTCCCAGCCCATGCGCATTTTGACGGTCACTGGCACATCGACCGCTTTCACTGTCGCTTCCATCAGCTTGGTCGCCAGCGGCACCTCACGCATCAGCGCAGAGCCTGCAAGCTGTCCGACAACTTTGCGAACCGGGCAACCGAAGTTAATGTCTATAATTGCCGCGCCATTACCCTCTTGCAGCTTGGCCGCTTCGCCCATCGAACCCGGATCACAGCCAACGAGCTGCATCGAAACCGGCTCTTCGGTCTTGTCCCATTCTGCCTTTTGCACCGATTGGCGCGTCTCGCGAATAGCTGCCTCGCTTGCGATCATCTCGGTCACGTTAAGGCCAGAGCCGTATCGGCGCACAAGCGTTCGGAACGGCTTGTCGGTGACGCCCGTCATGGGTGCGAGGATCACGGGCTCGTTGATCGTGAGGGGGCCGACCTGGATCGGTTTCAAAGGAGGCGGTGCGGGAATGTTGGACATAGGAGCAATATAGGCAAAGGCTGCGCAAAAATGAGGGGGTGTGCTTAAAATTTGTGCAGCGCATAGTGCATTGCTAATGAGCCGTCCAGACCTTAAGCGCTTCGTCCAATGTCGACGAATACTTCCCTTCCCGATTTTGCTGCGATAATCGTTGCCGCTGGCAAGGGTTTGCGCGTCGGTGGTGAGACACCGAAACAGTTTCGCAAAGTCCAGGGAAAGCCGGTGCTTCGCCATTCGGTCGAGAGATTGCTGGACGCAGGGGCGGCGCCTTTGATCGTGGTCATCGCTAAAGGCAGTGAAAGCCATGCCCAGGACGCTCTTTCCGGCCTCGAAGGGTTCGAATTCGTATCTGGCGGGACATCGCGTCAAGACTCGGTGCGCGCCGGGCTCGAGGCGATTGAGGGTAACGCGGCGGCCCGCGTGTTGATCCACGATGCCGCACGCCCTCACCTGCCGTTCGCAGTCGTCGAGCGTCTTATTACAGCCCTCGCCAATCATGCTGGTGCCATCCCGGTGCTCCCTGTGGTCGACAGCCTTGCTGTGGCAAGCGATGACGGCATTATGCAAGGCTCGGCCAAGCGCGAGACGCTTCGCCGCGTTCAAACACCCCAGGCGTTTCGATACCCGGACATTCTTGCCGCGCACCGCAGTTGGGATGGCACTACAGACGCCGGCGATGATGCGCAGGTGCTCGCGGCAAGCTCCGGTTCAGTTGCGGTCGTCCAGGGGGATGAACGCCTGAAAAAAATCACTTTTGCCGACGATCTAGAGGATTTCGCAATCAAACCGCCCTTTCGCATTGGTCAAGGTTACGACGTGCACCGCCTCGAAGAGGGTGAGGAGTTGTGGCTTGGCGGGATCAAACTCGAGCATTCTCACGGACTTTCAGGGCATTCGGACGCCGATGTGGCGCTCCATGCCATTACCGACGCTGTGCTCGGCGGTATCGGCGACGGCGATATTGGCACACACTTCCCGCCCAGCGATCCGCAATGGAAAGGGGCACGCTCGGGCCAGTTTCTCGAACACGCCGTTAAACTTGCCAATGAAGCGGGTTATGCCATTGGCAATGTCGACCTCACCATCATCTGCGAAGCGCCCAAGATTGGTCCACACCGTCCCGCAATGCGCGCTGAGGTCGCAAGGCTGATGGGACTTGACGAGCCGCAAGTCAGCATCAAGGCAACCACCACAGAAAAACTCGGATTTACCGGCCGCAGCGAAGGGATCGCTGCACAGGCTGTCGTATCACTTTTTGCAATGGAGACCCGTTCATGAAAACCAAAATCGTCAGCACCGCGCTCGCTTTCACCGCGCTTGCTTCAGCTCAAGCCGCAGCAGCGCAGCAAGCATGCGTCGAGAGCGCGGACGTTTCCGATACAGTAACCTATGCGATGCCGATGCTTTACGATGCAGTTCAGGGACCGTGCTCAGCGGAATTTGCGGCAAGCGAATTCATGACGAATGATGCGGATGCCTTCGTTGCTCAGTTTGCGAGCCTTCAGGACGCATCGTGGCCGGGCACCTTGCGGCTGCTCAAAGTCTTTATGGCGGCAGATTCGGCAGAAAAAGGCAAAGGCGAAGATCCAATGATGGCCGCTTTTGAGCAAATGCCGCCGGAAGCCTTGCGGCCGCTGGTTGATGCATTTGTCGGGCAAATGATCACGAACGACCTCGCCAAGGATTTGGAACCTTCAACCTGCGGCGATATTGCCGAGGCCATGGAATTGGTAGCTCCTCTACCGCCTGAGAACATCGGCGGGCTCGCAAGTTTCCTGGCGCGCGTCACAGGGCTCGACAATCCTGCTGTTTGCGGGACACCGCAAGCAGAACAAGCAGCGCAAGCGGCAGAGTAAGACGAAGCCCGTGAGCAATTATCTCCTCTCCGATGAAATTGGTGCGCTCGCCGCGCGCGTGGTCGAAGAAAACGCGAAAGCAGGCCGCAAGGTTGTCACGGCGGAAAGCTGTACCGGCGGACTGGTGGCAGGAGCCCTGACCGAGATTGCCGGATCTTCGGCGGTGCTTGACCGTGGCTATGTGACCTATTCAAACGAGGCCAAGATGGAAATGCTGGGCGTTGCTCAGGATATCATCGAAACCTTCGGGGCGGTCTCGATTGCGTGCGTATGGGCAATGGCGCAAGGCGCTCTTGAACGCTCCGATGCCGATGTGGCGGTGGCGATCAGCGGCGTCGCAGGCCCAGGGGGCGGCTCGCAGTTAAAGCCTGTGGGCACAGTCGTGTTCGCCCGGGTGGTACGCAACCAGTCAGGCGATCCCGAGGGCGAACTCAAGCATTTCGAAGGCGGAGAAGGCCCCGGCGGCAGAGCCGAGATCCGGCGTCAGGCGACGATGTGCGCGCTGGAGTTGTTGTTACCGTAAAGCTCGCCGGCGCGCTTTTCGAAAGCCGCAACCATCTTGCGAAAAGCCCTGTCAAAATATTGGCCTGCGAGCGCTTGAAACACACGGTTCTTGAACTCGAAATCGACCGCAAAGTCGATCTCGCACGTGTTTTCGTCTATCACGCGGAAGGTCCAGACATTGTCGAGGTCCGATAGCGGGCCGTCGACATAGTGAACCGCGATCTGTTTGGGCCGATCCTTCAACACGCGCGAGGTAAATGTCTCACGGATGGATTTGAAGCCCACCACCATATCGGCAAGCATTTCCGTCTCGGTGTTTGAGCGCACGCGTGTCGCAACAACCCACGGCAAAAACTCACGATACCTTGCAACATCGGCCACCAGATCGAACATCTGTTCCGCGCTGTAGGGTAGCCTTCGGGTTTCTCTGATCCCAACCATCAGACAGCCAGATGATCACGCTTGCGGTTCTTGGCGAGCTTTTCCTCGCGCGCCTTGCGCATCACCGCAAAGTCATCGCCAGCGTGGTAGCTTGAGCGTGTGAGCGGACTTGAGGCGACTTGCAAAAAGCCCTTGGCGCGCGCGATGGACCCGAACGCCTTGAAGGCTTTCGGCGTAACGAACTCTTCGACTTTGGCGTGTTTGGGAGTTGGCTGAAGGTATTGTCCCATCGTGATGAAATCGACATCGGCAGAGCGCATGTCATCCATCACCTGGTGCACCTCGAGGCGCTCTTCGCCAAGACCAAGCATGATGCCGGACTTGGCGAAAATCATCGGGTTATGGGCCTTTACCTCTTCGAGCAAACGCAGCGATGCATAATAGCGCGCGCCGGGGCGGATTGTCGGGTACAGGCGCGGGACGGTCTCGAGGTTGTGGTTGTAAACATCAGGTCCCGCCTCGCAGATCGCTTCGACTGCCGCGCGCATTTTGCCGCGAAAGTCAGGTGTAAGTATCTCGATCGTGGTGTTCGGGGTGTTGCGGCGCAGCGCCTCAATCACCTTTACAAACTGCCCCGCCCCGCCGTCTGGAAGATCGTCGCGATCAACGGAGGTGATGACGATGTGTTCAAGCCCCATTTTGGCCGCCGCAACCGCGGTGTTTTCTGGCTCCATCGGGTCAACCGCACGCGGCATCCCAGTCTTCACGTTGCAGAATGCGCAGGCCCGTGTGCACACATCGCCAAGGATCATCACGGTCGCGTGTTTCTTCGACCAGCATTCACCGATGTTGGGGCACGCGGCCTCTTCGCAAACCGTATTCAGATTGAGCTCGCGCATGAGCTTGCGCGTTTCGTGATAGCCCTTGCTGACGGGTGCTCGCACTCTGATCCAATCAGGCTTGCGCTGACGCAGCGGGCGTTCTTCGTCGGACGACACGCCAGAAGGTGTCTGGGCAGGTGAATTCGATAGGTCGTTCATGCCCGCCCATTTAGGCGCGTTCCCCGTCCGCCGCAAGCGAAGCAGATGATACGCCGATCAGCCTAGGCCAAGATTAGGCGACATCGCCTCGCACAATTGAGTATTGGGATGCAGCCAATTCAACGCTACGAGGGCCTCCGTGCTGGAAACTGCAATACAGAGCTTCACATCTCCGGTGGTCTTGTTTTTCGTGCTCGGGCTTCTGGCAGCCTTCGTGCGTTCGGACCTTGCGATCCCGGAACCGATTGCCAAAGCCATGTCGCTATATCTGATGGCAGCGATCGGCCTGAAAGGCGGTGTCGCTGTCTCGAAATCCGGGATTGATGCGACCGTGATTTCTGCCCTTGGCGCAGGGATTGTGGCCGGCTTTCTCCTTCCGTTTTTCGCATACGCCATTCTTAAAACATTCGGGAAACTCGACCACATCAATTCCGGCGCGGTCGCAGCGCACTATGGTTCGATCAGCGTCGTCACCTTCGTCACCGCGACCGAAATCCTGACTGGACAAGCGCTCGAGCCGGGCGGCTACATGGTCGCCGTTATGGCCGCGATGGAAGCTCCGGCAATCTTGAGCGGACTTATCCTGGCGCGAGGCGCCGGAAGCGCAGGGAACCAGAGCACAGGCGAGATGCTGCACGAGGTGTTCACCAATTCTTCGATCGTGCTTCTCCTTGGCGCCTTCGTCATCGGTATGATCGGCGGCGAAGCGGGCTTTGGCGAAGTCAGTCCCTTTTTTGAAGCCGGGTTCAAGGGTGTTCTTTGCATCTTCCTTCTCGATATGGGCCTCATCGCTGCTCGACGGATGATTGATGCGCGTTCGGTCACGTGGCGATTGGCCGCGATTGCGATCTTCCTGCCAATTGTGAACGGTCTTGCCGGGACCGCGCTTGGCGTAGGTATTGGCTTGGATGCGGGATCGTCCGCAGCCCTGGGCGTATTGTGCGCAAGTGCAAGTTACATTGCCGTTCCCGCAGCAATGCGGCTTGCCCTGCCCGAAGCTGATCCGGGAATTTACCTGACCATGTCGTTGAGCATCACTTTCCCATTCAACGTGCTCATCAATATCGGTGTGATTAGCGCCTTTGCAGCCTTTCTCACCGGGCTCGCCGGCGTAGATGGAGGGGTCCGATGATCGAAACAGTTACCCGTAAACGCATTGAAATTCTCACTGACAAGGCGCTGCAAAAGCGCGTGACCGACGCGATCGAGAAAGCAGGGATTGCCGGCTGGACCATCCTCCCCGTCAGCAGCGGCAAGGGCCGCGAAGGCGTGTGGCGCGAGGAAAGCGTGATGGGCACGGACAAAGTCTTCGTTCTCACAATAGCGTCGGAAGAAAATGCGCAGGCTCTTGCAGAAACCCTTGCACCTATGCTTACGAACTTTGGCTTCCTGCTATCGATGTGGGATGTTCAAGTTATTCGCGGGGAGCGGTTCACCTGAACGCCTCCTCTGCATAGTGAAGAGGGGGCTCGATTGCCCGAATATGCTGAGCTGTTGAAGGGCTACCGCCGGTTTCGCGAGGACACCTATCCTCGACAAAAAGAGCGTTTCGACAAAACAATCGCCGAAGGGCAGCATCCAAAGCTGCTGATCATCGGGTGTTCTGACAGCCGCGTGGACCCTGCACAGATTTTCGACGTTGACCCGGGCGACATATTCGTGGTCCGCAATGTCGCAGCGCTCGTTCCTCCCTTCGAAACAACAGGCGGACAACACGGCGTTTCAGCTGCGGTCGAGTTTGCCGTTCAAATGCTTGAAGTGGCGCAGGTCGTCGTGATGGGCCATGGCCGATGCGGCGGCTGCCAGGCGGCGCTGACCAAGGCATTCGAAGATACGGACCATGGAGAAGGCGCGTTTATCGCCAATTGGGTAGGCCTGCTGGACGAGGTGCGTGACAAAGTGGCCCGCAAATACGGAACCGAGGGCCGCAAAGCAGAACTGGCAATGGAATTTGCAGCCATCAGGCAAAGCATCGACAATCTGCGCACGTTCCCGTGGGTTGCGGAAAAAGAGGCGTCCGGAACGCTCAAATTGCGCGGCGCGCATTTCTCTATTGCGGAAGGAATACTCTACTCGCTCGACGAAGAGACAGGTGCGTTTCTTCCCGAGGAGTGATCCCTCCCCTCTTCAACCCTCGCGAAATATGAAGGCATTATGGCTGATCGTGAACTCAAGAACATTGCCCTGCTGATTGATGCAGACAATACGATGCCTAGCGGTATTGATCCGGTTTTGACCGTCATGGCAGAGCTCGGTCAGGTCAATATCCGCCGCGCCTATGGCAATTTTGCGAAGGATAATCTCGCGCCATGGGAAACGATCACCAACAAGTTCGGCATCCGGCCACAGCAGCAATTCGATGTGTCAAAGGGCAAGAACGCAACCGACATGGCGATGACCATCGACGCGATTGACCTTCTGTATCAGGGCAAGGTTGACGGCTTTGGCCTGATGACGTCGGATAGCGACTTCACCCCGCTTGTGACGCGCCTTCGCCAGGACGGCATCATCGTTTACGGTTTTGGCGAGTCGAAGACACCGCAAGCTTTTAAATCCGTATGCACGCGCTTCATTGATATCAAAAAGCTGATCGCGACCAATGCGAGCGACAATAACGGCACAAAAAAGGAAGCGCCGGGCCCCGACACATCGGTGGATGACGATCTGCACGAACTCATCACCGCCGCCTATTCCGAGGCCAAGAAAGACCGCGGATTTGCCCGTCTCTCCCAAGTGGGACAGATCGCTGGCAACCGCTCGAGTTTCGATGTCAGGAACTACGGGTTCAAGAGCCTTAAGGAGCTGTTTGAAAGCCTCGACAACTTCAAGCTTGAGACGCGCGACGACAATCAGGTTTACGTGAAACGCGAAAGATAGACGCCGCCACGGCGACCACGCACGAAAAAGGGCGCCGGGATTGCTCCGGGCGCCCTTTTTGTTAGGTCTATCGACTGGATTACATCGTCGTAGCGGTCGCCGGTGCATCCGATGGCATAACTTCCGGAGTTGCGCCTGCCCCAGCTTCAAGCTGATTTGCATAAGCCGTCCACAGCATTGCCAGAGGCTTGCGTGTACCGGTGATGCGGCTCAGGCTTTCGCGAGCAGCTGCATAATCGCCCGCGCCGATCTGTGCGATAGCAAGGCGGTTGAGCTCTTCGTCGAGATCGACGCCTGGCATCGCTACAGCGCGCTCGTAGAACTTCACCGCCTTGTCATACTCGCCATAGCTCAAGAATGCATCGCCTGCCGCAACAACGGTGCGAAGGCCGGCATCAGCAGCCGAAGCGTCTGCTTCAAGCGCTGGCAAGTCAGCGCGGTCGCTTGCGATCCGGCCGTTGGCAATGCCGAGCTGTTCGACCATGTAGAGGTTCGAGTCGACGAGAATGCCCGCAGCCTTTCCTTCCTCGATCACGCTCTTCACTTCGCTTGGAAGACGGCGCGCGTCGGCAACTTCGATATAGTAGTCGTAGTCGGAAGCCGAGTTGAGAGCGCCGGTCTGGCGTGAAAGGCGGAAGAGATCGAGCATCTCAGCCTGTGTGAACTCGTTGAGATTACGGGCGATGTTGATCGAATCGCGCCAATTGGTTTCGCTTGGGAAATCGCGAAGCCACATGGTGGCGATTTCATATACCGCCGGAGTGAGCTCATTTTCATAAGCAATCGAGATCCCACGGCGATACCATGCTTCGTCGACCGTTTGACCGGCAGCTTTTTGCTGAGCGATCGCATCGTTCAGATATTTGATGCCATCATCAAATTCGTTGTTGCCGAAGTAGCTTTCCATCATCGCGATGCGCAGGCTGGCTGGTGTGATGTTATCGGCTGTGAAATTGTTGTCGATTGCAGCCTGAAGATAGGTGCGGGCTTTGGCGACCATGTTCTGACGGTCGGCAAGCTGATAGGCGATGAAATTGTAACGCCCGGCATTCGCCGCATCGACCATGCCACTCGCCAGCATGGCTTCCATGCCTTTAAGCTGGAGAGCCGGGTCTTGCAGACGCACACCTGAATTGAACATTAGACCACCGCCAGCGATCTTTTCATCAGGGGTGTTGAGAAGCCCAGCAAGCACGTCAAATTGCGCGCGTTGTGAGGCAAGATCGGAGCCTTCGGTGTTCATCAGCTCGTTAAGCGGCTGATAGACAGCGATAAACTCTTTCGAATAGCCGCCACCATCGTTTTCATCTTTTTTCTTCTTGCGCTGCGCACTTGCTTCGGTTGGCATAACAGCAGTTGTCGCAACAGCAGCACCTGTCGCCATGGCAATGGCAAGAGCGAGCGAAGACGTGCGCTTGCGTGAGAAAAATGTGATCATTGTTGGTCTCTCCAGCAAAAGGTTTCAAAGCCGACCGTTTAGGGGGCGCGGCTGTTTGATGAATCTCTAGGCAGCTCAATGGACGAGGCGGTACCCTATTGCAATTGGTACTAGAGGAGTTGTGCTGAACGAGGATTGAATGGTGCGCACATATCATTCCCCGGCTTGTAATTATTGTTCACAAAGCCTCGACATTCGCCGCATGGTGCGACAAGCCCTTCCCAAGTGTGGAAAAAGCCCAGAATGAACGGGTATCTCGCGCCCAATCGGTGGCACTCGCCCGCGCGATACCCTACATTATGCGTATAGAAATAGAAGCGAGCGAAAAGGCTTTTCCTTGAGCGACGACAACGACATTCTCGAACCTTCCGCATCGGCTCCGCAGCCAAGCGAATATGGCCGCATCGACATCGTCGATGAAATGAAAACGAGCTATCTCGACTACGCAATGAGCGTGATCGTTAGCCGCGCCCTGCCCGATGTGCGCGACGGCTTGAAACCGGTCCACCGCCGGATTCTTTACGCCTCCAAGCTCGGCAATTTCGTGGCCGGTCGCCCTTACGTTAAAAGCGCGAAGATCGTGGGCGATGTGATGGGTGATTTCCACCCGCACGGCGACAGCGCAATTTACGATGCCTTGGCGCGTTTGACGCAGGATTGGTCGATGCGCGTGCCCCTGATCGATGGTCAGGGCAATTTCGGATCGATGGACCCTGATCCGCCTGCGTCCATGCGTTATACCGAGGCGCGGCTTGCGCGGGTCACTGATACGCTGCTCGATGACCTTGATAAGGACACGATCGACTTCGTGCCGAACTACGATGGCCGGAAGAAAGAGCCGTCCGTCCTTCCCGCCCGCTTCCCCAACCTTCTCGTCAATGGCGCGGGCGGTATTGCGGTGGGCATGGCGACCAATGTCCCGCCCCACAATTTGGGTGAGGTCATCGACGGGTGCTTGGCCTTCATGGACAATCCGGCGATCACGTCAGAAGAGCTGATCGAGTATATTCCGGGACCGGATTTCCCGACCGCTCCACTGATCCTCGGGACGAGCGGGGCGAAAGCTGCCTACACAAAAGGGCGCGGCTCGATCCTGATGCGCTGCCGTCATGAGATCGAGACGCGGCGCGGTGACCGCGAAAGCATCGTCTTCACCTCGATCCCCTATCAAGTCGGTAAAGCGGGCCTCGTCGAAAAGATCGCCGATGCTGCCAAGGAAAAACGGATCGAAGGCATCGCCGACATTCGCGACGAAAGTTCGCGGACCGGTGTGCGCGTGGTCATCGACTTGAAGCGCGATGCGACGGCCGAGGTCGTTCTGAACCAGATCTGGCGTCACACTCCGGCGCAATCCTCTTTCCCGGCGAACATGCTGGCAATTCGCGGCGGGCGTCCGGAAACGCTGATGCTGCGCGATTTCATCCAGGCGTTCATCTCGTTCCGCGAAGAGGTCATTACCCGTCGCACCAAGTTCGAGCTTAACCGCGCCCGTGAACGTGCGCATATCTTGCTCGGGCTCGTGGTGGCTGTCTCTAACCTCGACGAAGTCGTGGCTATTATTCGGGGCGCACCAAATCCGGCGACTGCGCGCGAGCGCTTGCTCGCCAAGGAATGGCCGATTGGCGACATCGCGCAATACATCCGTCTGGTTGAGGCGATTGAGCCCTCTGCCGATCAGGAAGGCGGCACCTATCGTCTGTCGGTGCGCCAAGTGAAAGCCATCCTCGATTTGCGCCTTCACCGCCTCACGGCTTTGGGCCGCGATGAAATTGGCGATGAACTGGCCGAACTGGCGGAGCGGATCGAGGAATATCTCGCCATCCTTGCTGACCGCTTGAAGCTTTATGCCGTGATGCGCGAAGAGCTTGAGGAAATCCGTGCGACCTATGCGACCCCTCGCCTCTCCGAGATTGCACCGGCGTGGGATGGTCTCGATGATGAAGACCTGATCGAGCGCGACGATATGGTCGTGACCGTCACTCTGGACGGCTACATCAAGCGCACCCCGCTTTCGACCTTCCGCGCACAAAATCGCGGCGGCAAGGGGCGCGCAGGCATGTCGACCAAGGACGAAGATGCCATCGCCGAAATGTTCGTGACTTCCACGCACAATCCGGTGCTGTTCTTCTCGACCGCAGGCAAGGTCTATCGCATCAAGGTCTGGAAGCTTCCCGAAGGAGGCCCAGCAACGCGAGGTCGTCCGATTATCAACCTGCTTCCCGCACTGGATGATGGCGAGACGATCCAGACCGTGCTGCCGCTTCCTGAGGACGAAGACACCTGGGGCGCGCTTTCTGTGGTGTTCGCCACGGCCAAAGGCAATGTGCGCCGCAACTCGATGGATGCATTCAGCAATATCCCGTCGAACGGCAAATTCGCGATGCGCTTTGACGAGGATAGCGATGACCGTCTGATCGGCGTGCGCCTCGTCGAAGCGGGCGATGATGTCATGCTTGCCTCAAAGGCAGGCAAGGCGATCCGCTTTGGCGCCGAAGAAGTGCGCGAGTTTACGTCGCGCACCTCTACCGGCGTTCGCGGGATGAAACTGCCTGAAGGCACCGAGGTCGTCTCGCTCTCCACCCTGAGCGCGACCGGCACCACGCCTGAGGAGCGCGAGCAGTATCTCAAATTCGCGCCCTACAAAGGGGAGCGCGAGGGCGAGCCAAACATGTCGCCCGAACGCTTCGATGAAATCGAGGGCAAGGAGCAATTCATCCTCACCGTGTGCGCCAATGGCTATGGCAAGGTGTCGAGCTCCTACGAATACCGCACCACCGGTCGCGGCGGTCAGGGCGTCGTCAACATCGACAATATCGAGCGCAACGGTCCCGTTGTGGCAAGCTTTGTCGTGGGTTCCGGGGACCAGCTTATGCTCGTCACCGATCAGGCCAAGCTCATCCGCATCGGGCTTGAGAGCCTTCGTGTGCTTGGCCGTAACACAGCCGGCGTTCGCCTGTTCAATGTCGGCAAAAACGAGCACGTCGTCTCAGCCGTTAAAATCGACGAAACCGAAGAGCCTGAGAACGAAGGCGAAGAGGCTGTTGTCGAGGAAATGGTCGAGCGTCGCGGCGGCGGGGACGTTACCTCGCCGGAAGGTCCCGCTGACACAGAATAACCTCTTGTGAAAACCTCTCCCACTGTTAGGTTCAGAAAACAGACTTTGGGAGAGGTCACGTGAAAATTGAACCATCGGGTGCGTCTTGCGGGGCAACCGTGCGCGGCGTCGATCTGGCCGGCGATTTGTCACCGGAGCTTTTGGCGGACATCCAACACGCGTGGCTTGAGCACAAGGTGCTCGCCTTTGCAGATCAGCAGATGGATGACGATGCGCTTGAGCGTTTCAGTCTCTCCATAGGCGAATTTGGCGACGATCCATTCTTCGATCCCATCGAGGGCCGCGAGCATATTGCTGCGATCCTGCGCGAAGCCGACGAAACCAGTCCCCTTTTCGCTGAAAGCTGGCATTCGGATTGGAGCTTTATGCCCGAGCCTCCTAAGGCAACCTGCCTGATGGCAGTCGAGATACCGCCCATGGGAGGCGACACGATGTTTTGCGATCAGGTGGCAGCCTTTGAAGCCATGCCTAGCAAGCGCAAGGACGAGTTGCGCCAGATCAAGGCGATCCATTCAGCACGGCGCGGCTATGCACCTGACGGGCTTTATGGCGACAATGACACAGGTCGTTCTATGGCGATTAAGCCGGGTGAAGCGGCGATGGCAACGCATACACACCCCCTCATCAAACCCCATCCCGAGACGGGCGACGAAGTGCTGTTCTTCTCGGTCAGTTATACAATCGGGTTCGAAGACATGGACGATATGGCAGCGATGCAGCTTCTCATGGAGCTTCACCAATGGTGTGAGCAAGACCGCTTTCACTACGCACAAAAGTGGGAGCCCGACATGCTGGTCATGTGGGACAATCGCTGTCTCAATCACAAGGCGACCGGCGGCTATGAAGGCTATCGGCGTGAGCTGCACCGGACCACAATTGCGGCCTAGCGGGCTGGCGTTTCCCCGCGAAGGGACTGAACCACGCCCGTAGCGATCATCAACTGTCCGGCAAAGTAAAGCGGCCAAACCAGCAGGTCTGGCAAGTCTCCGAGGTCGAACGGCCCCATGCGGCTGAAGATCAGCCAATCGCTCACCACGAAGAGCAGCGCGCCAATCCCCACCCGATAGCGCGGGAAACGGCTGGTCCATGCGGTCGCTGCCATGGCGCCCAGCGTGATCGCATAGACGCCGATCAGAGGGTCATCCGAAAGCACAAAGGAAAATGCTGGCACCGTGATGAGGAGTGCAAGGCCCAACAAGCGCTGGCTCATGCTTGCCCCGTCCCGGCGATTGCGCATGTAAAGAATGATTGCTGCCACGTGTGAAGCCGCGAATAGCGCCCCACCCGCTTCAAACCACAGCTCCAATGCCATGTCCGCCAAGGCCGAGAGTGCGAGCGCGATCGTGAGAATAGTGCCATCCACGCCCGGCGCGCGGCGCAGCGCGTAAATCGCCAGAAATCCGACTCCAAGCCCTTTAATGGCAATCTCTATCGGCTCGACCTTGATCGAGCCTTGAAGAAAATAAAAGGCCACCGCCGCGATAACGCCAACAAGCAGCCATGGCCGATGGTCAACAAGCGCGCGTCTTGGCATTTTGGCTCTCAATTCCTCTTCTTGCCTTGAAGGTGCGATAGCACGGGGCTACTTCGCGAGCCATGACAACAACCCAATCTACCCACGATGTCCACATTATCGGTGGCGGCCTGGCCGGCTCTGAAGCGGCGTGGCAGCTCGCCAATCGCGGCGTCAAAGTGCGCCTGTCCGAAATGCGCGGGTCAGGAGAGATGACGCCCGCGCATCAAACCGACGGCCTCGCAGAGCTGGTGTGTTCGAACAGCTTTCGTTCGGACGATGACACCAAAAACGCTGTCGGACTTCTTCACCACGAGATGCGCGAACTCAATTCCATCGTCATGCGTGCAGGCGAAGTGGCCCGTGTGCCTGCCGGGAGCGCCATGGCGGTCGATCGCGACGTATTTTCCTCCGAAGTCGAAAAGGCGCTCAAAGAACACCCCAATGTCGATATTGTGCGCGAGCGGGTGGACCAGCTTCCCGAAGCGGGCCTTACCATAGTCGCGACCGGTCCGCTTACTGCGCAATCTTTGGCCGAAAGCATTATCGGGACCACGGGTCAGGAACGGCTCGCCTTTTTCGATGCGATTGCGCCCATCGTTCACCGCGACAGCATCGATATGTCGAAATGCTGGATCCAGTCGCGCTGGAACAAGACCACCGAAGCCTCCAATGAGGAGGGTGATTACATCAATTGCCCGATGACCAAGGAGCAGTACGAAACTTTCGTGCGCGGCCTCATTGAAGGTGACAAGGGCGAGTTCAAGGACTGGGAAAAGGACACACCCTATTTCGATGGCTGCATGCCTATCGAGGTTATGGCCGAACGCGGGATCGAGACGCTCCGCTATGGCCCGATGAAAGGCGTGGGGCTCGACAACCCGTACGACACCACCGAAGAGCATCCGCAAGGGCGCTGGCCCTATGCCGTCGTGCAGCTTCGCCAGGACAACAAGCTTGGCACGCTGTGGAACATGGTCGGTTTCCAGACCAAGCTCAAATACGGCGCGCAGGTGGAACTTTTCCGGACAATCCCCGGTCTGGAAAACGCCGAATTTGCCCGACTCGGTGGGCTTCACCGCAACACGTTTCTGAATTCGCCGGAAGTGCTCGACCGGCAATTGCGCTTGAAATCGGCCCCGCACATCCGGTTTGCCGGTCAAGTCACCGGATGCGAGGGCTATGTCGAAAGCTCTGCAATCGGCCTTGTTGCTGGCATGATGACCGCGTGCGAACTTGCTGGCGAAGAGTGGAAACCCCTTCCCCCTTCCACCGCGATGGGTGCACTTTTAAGCCACATTACCGGCGATGCCGACGCCGCGACATTCCAGCCCATGAATGTGAATTTCGGCCTGTTCCCGCCGCTTCACGAGGTAAAGAAAAAGCAGCGCAAGGAAGCCTATACATCACGTGCCAAGGCCGACTTGGCGCAGTGGATCACTGAAACTCGTCAAGTCGAACCGGCCTAACACCGGCACGCGGGCTTGCGCGTGCGCTTGGGTGCAGAAGTAGCAAATTCTGCCTGCGTCAATTCAGCATTACCGTCTTCGTCCATTTCGGCGAAACGGTCAGAGATGCGCACCGCCCATTCCTCGAAGGTCAGCAGATTATTGCCGTCCTTATCGAGCTTGCGAAAAGCCTTGGAGCGCGTCGAAAGCATTTCGTTGCGGGTGATCTTGCGGTCGCGATTGCGATCGTAGCGGAAAAAGCGGCGCTCTTCGCGGGTGAGCTCGGACGATTCGGGAGGCGCAGGGCCAACCATGTCACCAGGGTCCGTTTCGGGAAGAATGTCGGGGTCTACTTCGGCGCTCTCTTCGGGTTCAGGCGGTGGCGGGGCCAATTCTTCGACCTGCGCACGGCCTTGCCACCAGAACACGCCAACACCAGCAAAGATGAGGCCCAAGAACACTCCAAGCACTGTTTGACGCATACCGATCTCCTTTACTGGATCTCGACGGGATAATACCTTGTCTTTTCGCTAGAAGATAGTCGCTCTGAGTGCCGCGAGCGAAGCGCCCCGCCCTTCCATTAAGGGTCGCCCACCCCGTTTTAGTGCACGGTGTGCCAAAGCGCCAAGAAGATGGAGCCCTTTGTCAGGTTTGGGCAAGCGATCGATTATAGGATCAAATCGCAGGCCAAGGTCCACAAACATTGCCCTCTCTTCCTCGTCGCTGACATTTGCAGCCAGATCGGCACAGGCCCACCACCAGGCAGGTTTGGCGTAGCTTTTCTGCTTGTTGTCGCCGCTGGTATATTTGCCATAGGCCGCCATCAACACGTCGCGGCGCGCCATGAGGAAGGCAAGCGCATCCTCTTTGCCAAGGGGTGGTTCGGCAAGAAGCCTTTCCCATCCATCCACCAGCTTGATCAGATCAGCTTCTCGACCAGGCCAATGCTCTCCGATCGCATCCAGCACCACGTCTCCGCTCGGGCGCTCGGCAATCGGTTTCGCCAGCGTTTCGCGCCACCACGCAAGCCTCATTTGACCCAGCATCACCTCATTCGTCCCGGCGACAATTCTGCCCAAACGCGCATCAAGCTCAAAGAATATCCTTAACGGAGCCCGATACATCGGCTGCGTATGGGCAAGTGCGAGTTCAATCTCGTCCGGCAGGTTTTCATGAGAAGAAGGGGACATAGAGCAGGGTTCTAGGGCGGCGAGGTGACGATTTGTCAACCAGATCTTGGCAAGGGTTGCAGTTGGGAATTGAAGTTAAAGGCAAGGGGGCAATGAAACTTTCTGTTAACCAGAAAGCTTTGGAATCCGCTTACCCGCGGTGGGTTATACCTGTGTCCAATAGCTTAGATTGCGTGCGGATTGCACGTGAAAGACAACCTTGAGGACAAAGTACCATGGGTAAATCGCTGATACCGACTGGCACGTTTCTCCAGCGCATCGCACACGACACGACCGCGAACACGCTCGCGATCTCTGCTGCAGCAATGTTGCCGCTTATGGCGATGGTCGGAGGCGGCGTCGATGCAAGCCGCTATTATATGACGGAATCACGCCTCCAGGCCGCATGTGACGCAGGCGCGCTTGCCGCGCGGCGTGCCATGGACGACAACGAATTTACCAATGAGCACAAAACCGTTGGCCTCAACTTCTTTGACAACAACTACAAAGAAGGAACTTTCGGGCTCGAAAACCTTGAACGCAATTTTGTCGGGACAGACGATGGCGAAGTGAACGGAACAGCGACCGGCACTCTTCCTGCCTCGATCATGGGCGCGTTCGGTTACAAAACTTTCCCGGTCGAGGTAGAGTGTCAGGCCGATATCAACATCGCGAACACCGACATTGTGCTCGTCCTCGATACCACCGGGTCGATGGACGGCCAGCCTATCCAGGATCTGCGCGATGCGACCCTGTCATTCTATGACGTGATCGAAGAGGCTACATCCGATGCTGCGCAGGTGCGCTACGGCATTGTACCCTATTCCTCGCAGGTGAATGTCGGTCACCTTTTGCAGGCTGGCTGGATGAAAACCAACCACACCTATCAATCGCGCGAGACAATTCGTACTTCTGGTACTCCCACTACCGAAAGTATCGACGTTGTGCGCACAGGTGATGCGACAAATTTCCAGAACCTGCCGAACCAGCAATATTACAGCGAAGTTCTCGCGACCTATAACGATTGTGTGGACATCGCCTTCACCAACGAACCGGGCAACAACGAATACATCTCGCACGATCCGGAAGAGTTGACCCTGGTTTCGCAAGAGACCGACGGCTCGCGAACCATTTCGGTTTACGAAGGCTTCGCCAAGTACCTGAACCTGAATTTCGCAAGCGGGACGTGGTTCGGTTCGACTTCATCGACCAACCGCGAATGCCGGTTGTATTTCAACCGCCAGTCCTATGACGCCTGGTCGACAATCACTATCATTGAAGATGCCCCTTACGAGTGGGATTGGGAATACAAACCTGCTTCTTACAACGTGGGAAATGTAAAATCGAACGGCTATCTTGATGCCCCTACTGGCGATGACATGGAGTCTGTGCGGCACAATTGGAACGGTTGTATCGAAGAAGCGCAAACGGTGAATACGAGCGTCTGGGACCCGGTTCCATCGGGTGCGTACGACGTCGACATTGACCTTGTGCCAAGTTCGGAAGCCGAGCGCTGGGCCCCTATGCTGCCTACACTGGTTCGCCCCCGCTATAACGATGGAAGCAACCGTTACAGCGAATCAAACTACGTTCTGGGCAACATGCGCTCAGAGGAAGACAAGCAACCGATCTGGACGACTTGCCCCAAGCCCGCGCGTCAGTTGGACGAAATGTCGGATCGCACGGAGCTTGAAGATTACCTGAAAGCGAGCGAGGGCTTTGTCGCCGACGGCGCGACCTACCACGACATTGGAATGGTGTGGGGTGGCCGCATGATTTCGCCCGATGGTATCTTCTCATCGCGCAACCAGACCGGCGCAAACGGTCAGTCCATCTCGCGCCACATCGTCTTCATGACCGATGGTGTGATGTTTGGAAACAACCGCGTGTATTCGCCCTATGGCTACGAGTGGTGGGATCGCCGCGTCACAGACGATGGCAACCAGAACAAAAACACCGCCATTCACGCAGAACGCTTCCAGGCCGCCTGCCGCGCAGTGCGCAACAAGAACATCACCTTGTGGGTGGTCGCCTTTGGCACGGCGCTTTCGCAAAACCTGATCGATTGCGCGACCCCGGGCCGGGCCCTGCGCGCCGCCGACGGTGACGAGCTCGACGAGAAATTCCGCGAGATCGCTGAGAAGATCGCAGACCTGAGGTTGACCAAATAATGGCTATCAAAGATGCAAAAGGCTTGAAGCGCGACACAGACGGCGCGGCACTGACGGAGTTCGCTCTGGTCGCGCCAGTTCTGATCCTGCTCATCATGGGCATATTTGACATGGCCCACTCAAGCTACACCAACTCGCTGATGAGTGGTGCCATTCAGAAAGCTGCGCGCGACCTCACCTTGGAAACCGGCGTGGTCAAGCAGGATGACATCGATGACGCAGTGATTGCACAGGTTCGCAATGTCGTGCCCGCAACTGCAGACATCGAGCTTGTTAAGCTTTCGCACTTCGAATTCGAAGATATCGGTCAGCCTGAAGAATACACCGATACCAACGGCAACGGAAAATGCGACGGCGGTGAGCCTTACATCGACTACAACAACAACGGTCAGTACGATTTGAACCGCGGTGCTGAAGGCATCGGCGGGGCAAAGGACGCGGTGCTTTACACCGTCAACGTCAGCTACGACCGGCTTTTGCCGATGGCCTATCTGGCGGGCCTTTCCGAAACCATCAATCTGAGCGCCTCGACCGTTCTTCGCAACCAACCTTACGCCGAACAGGTCAAAAGTGTATCACAAGGGAATTGCGCGTGAGCATGATCAAAGCCCCCAAATTCTCGCGTCTGCGCAATGCAGCAAGAAAACTTCGCACCCTGGCGCGCGACAATTCCGCCATTGCGCTTACCGAATTCGCCTTCGCAGCGCCGATCACTCTCAGCATGGGTATGCTTGGCACTGAAACCGCCTATTTCGCGATCTCGCATATGCAGATGAGCCAGATTGCCATGCAGGTCGCCGATAACGCTAGCCGCGTGGGCGACAGCGCTCTGGCTGCTCAGGTCGTTACCGAAAAAGATATCAATGGCACTTTCGTCGGCGCAGAGCGACTTGGCGAGAGCTATGATATTTTCCAGAACGGCCGCATCATTGTTTCAAGCCTGCAGGTCAATGACGATGGCGGGCAATGGATCGCATGGCAGCGGTGCCGCGGAGCGAAGGTAAAGGATTCCAAATATGGTTCCGAGGGAACGGGCGCCGACGGCACGGCCTTCAAGGGAATGGGCGACCCGGCAAAGCCGGTAACCGCCAGCTCTGGCACCGCCGTGATCTTCGTCGAGCTTTACTACACTTACGACCACATCACGCCATTCGAGCTCTTCGGCGAAAAGGAATTCCAATACGAAGCTGCATTCAACATCCGCGATGTGCGCGATCTTAGCGGATTGCAGCAGACCAACCCGGTAAGCCCGGTGGCGCGGTGCAATCAATACACCAAGGACCTCACCTAGCCGGTCAAATCTTCGTAAAAGGTCAAAGGGGAGAGTGGCGATGGCCGCCCTCCCCTTTCTCTTATTTGTAGCAGACTTTCTTGACCGCCTCGACAATGCGCGGCGCGTCGATCAAAGCCAGCTTCTCAAGGTTCGCAGCATAGGGCAGAGGAACGTCCTCGTTACACACCCGCGTGACCGGCGCATCGAGATCGTCGAAACCCTCCTCCATGCAGATCGCGACGATTTCTGACGCGATAGAGCATGTTGGCCAACCTTCTTCGGCGATCACCAGACGGTTGGTCTTGGCAAGGCTTTTGAGCACGGTCTCCTTATCAAGTGGACGAAGCGTGCGCAGGTCGATGACTTCTGCGTCAATTCCTTCTTCCGCCAAAGTCTCTGCTGCTTCAAGCGCAAGGCCCACACCGATCGAATAGGAAACGATAGTCGCATCCTTACCCTCGCGCATGATCCGCGCCTTGCCGATAGGGAGCACGTGATCATCGAGATCAGGAACGTCAAAGCTGCGCCCGTAAACAAGCTCGTTCTCGAGGAAGACCACAGGATCTTCAGAACGGATCGCCGCCTTCATAAGCCCCTTCGCATCCGAAGCGTCATAGGGAGCAATCACGATGAGACCCGGAACGCTCGCATACCATGGACCATAGTTTTGCGAATGCTGCGCGCCCACACGGCTTGCGGCGCCATTGGGGCCGCGGAAGACGATAGGGCAGCGCATCTGGCCGCCCGACATATAGTTCGTCTTGGCGGCCGAGTTGATGATGTGGTCAATCGCCTGCATGGCGAAGTTGAAGGTCATGAATTCGACAATCGGACGAAGACCACCCATTGCCGCACCCGCGCCGATGCCGGCAAAGCCATATTCGGTAATCGGTGTGTCGATGACCCGCTTCGGTCCGAACTCATCGAGCAACCCTTGGGTGACCTTATACGCGCCCTGATATTCGGCGACCTCCTCACCCATGACAAACACGCGAGGGTCCGCGCGCATCTCTTCAGCCATCCCATCGCGAAGTGCCTCGCGAACCGTGGTGGAGGTAAAGCTGGTGCCTTCAGGGATCGCAGGATCGCTCGCCCGTGCCGCAGCTTTGGGCGGTGCATCAGCAGTGGAAGCTTCTGGCGCAGGGGTTGGTGTTGGAGCCGGTGCAGGCGCTGGTTCAGGTGTCGGGGCAGGAGATGCCTCGGCGTCCTCGCCTTCCATGTGAGCGATCACCGTGCCGACAGCGACATTCTCGGTGCCCTCCTCGACGAGGATCTTGGACAGCACACCTTCATCGATGGCTTCGAATTCCATCGTCGCCTTGTCGGTCTCGATCTCGGCAATGATGTCGCCGGGCTCAATCGTATCACCTTCCGACTTAAGCCAGCGCGCAAGAGTGCCCTCTTCCATGGTCGGAGAGAGCGCGGGCATTTTGAGTTCGATAGCCATCGATTAATACTCCCCCACCAGAACATCGGTGTAGAGTTCGCTCGCCTCTGGCTCTGGTGAACTTTCGGAGAAGTCCGCCGCTTCGGTCACCACTTTACGAATATCCTTGTCGATCGCTTTTAGGTCAGCTTCATCGTGCCCCTTCTCGATCAGCGCGCGCTTCAATCGCTCGATTGGATCGTGCTTCTCGCGCTGCTCCTGCACTTCGTCGCGGGTGCGGTATTTGGCAGGGTCAGACATGGAGTGCCCGCGATAGCGGTAGGTGTTCAATTCCATCAGAACAGGGCCCTTGCCCTCGCGCACGTGTTTGAATGCGACTTCGGCGGCGGCACGCACTTCGAGGACGTCCATGCCATTCACATCCATGCCCGGAATGCGGAAAGCCGTGCCACGGCGGTGGAAACGGGTTTCAGCTGACGAGCGCGAGCTCGATGTTCCCATCGCATACTGGTTGTCTTCCACCACGAACACGATTGGCAGGTTCCAAAGCGCGGCCATATTGAAAGTCTCGTAGACCTGGCCCTGGTTTGCTGCGCCATCGCCGAAATAGGCGAGGCAAAGACCGCCATCCTCACTGTATTGGTGCGCAAGCGCGAGGCCTCCGCCAAGAGCCACTTGAGCGCCCACAATACCGTGGCCGCCGTAGAATTTGTGCTCGGTCGAGAACATGTGCATCGACCCGCCCTTGCCCTTGGAGATACCAGCCTCGCGACCGGTAAGCTCTGCCATGATGACTTTTGGATCAATGCCATAGGCAAGCATGTGGCCATGGTCGCGATAGCCGGTGATCACGCTATCCGTGTCGTTGTCGAGAGCCGATTGCAGACCGATCGCAACCGCTTCCTGACCGATATAGAGATGACAAAAGCCACCAATCAGCCCGAGACCGTAAAGCTGACCCGCCTTCTCTTCAAAACGCCGGATGAGGAGCATCTGCTTGTAGAACTCGAGCATTTGCTCATCGCTCGCAGCGAAGCTCTTGTTCTTCTCAAACTCTTCCTGAAGCGAATGAAGGATGAAGTCTGTATCATCCGAAGGCGCAGACGATGCTGGCGCTTTCTTGGGTGCAGCTTTTTTTGCAGCGGGCTTTTTTGCCAAGGTATTATCCCTTCTCTCATGCGGTCGATTTTTGCATTGGCGCAAATTCGCCGTCTCACCGTTGGTATAGGCAGGGCGCACCGGGTTCCGCAACGTCAAGCGCTGTGCATAGGTATTAAATTACCATTCCGGTTAAATTTAACCCGCCACGCAACCAAATCAGCGTGGCAGCGTCAGTCTTCCAATGTTACGACGATTTCATCCGGGTGAAGCACGCCGAGATCCTTGCGCACCAATTCGCCCACAAGATCAGGATCAGCGCCGTTGGGATCGAGCAATTCGACGCGGTTTTTCAATGCATCGCGCTTTTCAGTGAGAGCCGTGATGCGCGCTTCGCGTTCAGCGAGCACCTCGGAATTTTCAGCCCAGGCGAGAAGACCCGTGGGACCCGCGATTGCGCCGACGGTCAGCACCACGAGCAAAACAAGCGCGAGGCTTTGCTTCACGTGTTCCTGTGGTTGTCTACGCATGGTGTCCCCTGTCCTTGGATGCTCACAGAATCACAGTTAACGCCCCCATGCAAGCGAAATGCGAATGAGCGGCGGGAATTCGCGCCAAATTGGTAAAAATGCTTAATACGAGCGAGGCAAACCCAGCACGTGCTCAGCCAGATAGGACAGGATCAGATTGGTTGAGATTGGGGCGACGGTGTAGAGCCGAGCCTCACGGAATTTGCGCTCGACGTCGTATTCTTCGGCAAAACCAAATCCGCCGAAGGTTTGCACGCACATGTCAGCAGCAGCCCAGCTTGCCTCTGACGCGAGAAGTTTTGCCATATTGGCTTCTGCCCCGGGATTTTCGCCTTCGTCATAAGTCTGCGCTGCGTGATGCACCATCAATTCAGCGGCGCACATCTGCGCATAGCTTCGTGCAATGGGAAACTGTACACCTTGGTTTTGACCGATTGGCCGTGAAAAGACATTGCGGTCGCTGGCGTAGCTGCGGGCTTGTTCGATGAACCATTTCGCATCGCCGATGCACTCGGCCGCGATCAGGATCCTCTCTGCGTTCATGCCTGAAAGGATGTAGCGAAAGCCCTTGCCTTTTTCGCCCACGAGACTGCTTGCCGGAATGCACAGATCATCGAAAAATACCTCGCACGATGAATGGTTCATCATGGTGCGAATGGGCTTGATGCTCATGCCGTTTTTGAGCGCTTCCTGCATATCGACAAGGAAGATCGAGAGGCCCTCGGTTTTCTTTGCAACATCCTCGCGCGGCGTGGTCCTTGCGAGCAACAGCATGAGGTCGGAGTGTTCGGCGCGGCTTGTCCAGATCTTCTGGCCGGAAACGATGTAATGTTCGCCGTCACGCACCGCCTTTGTCTTAAGGCTCAGCGTATCTGTTCCACTGGTGGGTTCCGAAACGCCGAATGCCTGCAATCGCAGCTCACCATTGGCGATGCGCGGCAAGTATTGCGCTTTCTGCTCCTCAGAACCGTAACGCAGCAGCGTGTTCATGATGTACATTTGCGCGTGAGCTGAACTGCCGTTGCACCCGCTCGCCTGAATTTCCTCCATGATGACGCAGGCGGCATCAAGGCTAAGCCCGCTTCCCCCGTATTCGGCCGGTATCAACGCCGCGAGAAACCCTGCCTTTGTCAGAGCATCGACAAATTCGCCCGGATATTCGCGCGCTGCATCCTTCTCGCGCCAATATTCGCCCGGAAAGTCATCACACAATGCTCTAACCGAGCGGCGGATTTCGGTGAGCTCTTCGCTCTCTTTGGCCATTGCAGATCCTCTCTCAGGAGTGTTTTGCGTGCTTTATCAGGAGGCTCGCTGCAAATTTCAAACACAATCGGTTTTTTCATGCTACCTATCTCGCCAAAGAGACGGGAGACCAACATCATGCAAGTCCTTCAAACCGACCTTTCGCGCTTCGCAAACATTCCAGATTATCCCTTTGCGGAGAATTGGTTGGAGATCGATTTGGGCGAAGGGCACAAGGGCCGGATGCACTATGTGGATGAGGGACCAAAGGACGCGCCTCCCGTGCTGCTTTATCATGGTGAGCCCAGTTGGAGCTTTCTCTACCGCAAGATGATCCCGGTCCTGCTTGATGCCGGTTTTCGTTGCCTTGCGCCTGATCTCATCGGTTTTGGCAAAAGCGATAAGCCAGACGACATCAGCTTCTACACCTACGATCGCCACATCTATTGGCTCTCGCAATGGCGCGATGTGATCGTGCCGCGCGATGCGGGACTGTTTTGCCAGGATTGGGGTGGGCTTTTGGGGCTACGGCTTGTCGGCGAGCAGCCAGACCGCTTTCAATATGTCGTTGCTTCCAACACTTTCCTGCCCACCGGCGGCACGCCCTCGCCCGCTTTTCTTGCATGGCGCGAATTTGCCAAGAGTTCGCCCGAGTTCAAAATCGGAGAATTGCTCCAACGCGCCACCGCCACCGAGCGCACCGCAGAAGATGTCGCAGCCTATGATGCGCCCTTTCCCGATGAGCCGAGCAAAGCAGGCGCGCGGGCATTTCCGGCGCTTGTGCCGGTCGAGGACGGGATGGATGGCATCGCACAGAACAAGGCCGCCTGGCAGGGACTTGCGAGCTTTGACAAACCGTTCCTCACACTATTTGGTGAAGATGACCCGGTCACTGGCGGACTGGCGCAACCGCTTATAGACAATATCGCCGGTGCCAAAGGTCAGCCCCACGGCATGCTTTCGACCTGCGGCCATTTTTGCCAGGAAGACAGGCCGCAAGAACTCGCTCAGGGCGTAATTGATATGGCCAGGAAAGCAGGTGTGATCTGAACGCTTCCATCGCGCCCGAGCCCGCCAAGGAACAACCAGTGCAATCGCTCGGCTATCTCACCAAAGGTCAGGAGTATGCGCTCGCCGTGACAGTCGCGATTGTCACGGCAAACGCCTATTACATCCACCCGATCGTAAGCGAGGTTGCCGATAATTTCGGCGTGAGTGACGCGCAGATCGGGATTGTCCCGGCACTGAACCAGCTTGCGCTGGTTTTCGGTATTCTCCTGCTCCTTCCCCTGGGCGATCGCTATTCGAACAAGACCCTCAGTCTAGTGTTCGTGGGCGCGCAAAGCGTTTTCATGCTGGGCATGGCTTTGGCGGAAAGCTTTGCGCTTTTCACGCTTGCCTCGACGCTTTTGGGCTTTGTCACCATCGCGCCTTATCTCATCCCCACCTTTGCCTCAAAACGCGTTGCTCCAGAACGGCTGGGACAGGTCATGGCGCTCCTGACGGCAGGCGTGATATTCGGCATTCTTGTAGCGCGCGTCGGCGCTGGCATTGTCGCGGAAAATTTTGGTTGGCGTGCTGTCTATTGGTGCGCTGTTGCCGCTATGGTTGGCATTACTGTGTGCTTGCCCATTGCCATGCGAAGCGAAGGTAAGGTGAACAAGGGGCAAAGGAGCAGTTACAGCGCGCTGATCCTGTCCGTTTTCACCATAGCTCGATCCAATCGCGATATGCTGATCGGAGGGGTCATTCAGGCGCTCAACTTTGCAAGCTTCATTGCAATCTGGCTTGGCCTTGCACTCTATCTGACGAGCGATGATATGGGCTACGGGGTCGACACGGTCGGCTATCTGGCAGGCATCGCCATTGTCAGCATCTTTGCCACGCCGCGCCTCGGAAAGCTTGCGGACAAGATCGGCCCGCGCCGTGCACGAATGATCGCGGCGATTGCGCAGTGCGCTGGCATTGCGCTGCTCTATCCGCTTGGCGGATCGGTGTGGCAGATCATCGTGCCGCTTTTCATCATCAACGCTGTTGGCCCCACGATTGACGTGACGGGGCGCATGACCTTCCTCACCGAAGAGCCGGAAATCCGCACGAGGCTGACCACGTCCTACATCATGCTCATGTTTGTAGGCGGCGCTTTGGGCAGCATCTTGGGGACGAGTGTCTATGATCTGGCGGGATGGGCCGGAACTTGCGCGCTGATGGCGATTGTCTCGATCAGTGTTCTTGCCCTGTCGATCTATTCCTATCGCACCTCGGTCGAACGGATCTAGGTGCAAACACTAGGTAACAGTGCCTAGGCATTCGCTAGTGTATCTTAGACAAGCGAGGTCTAAACAAGGTGAAGAGGCCGCTAAGGAACATACCGAGGGCGGGAGGCTGGCTCCCACTTTTCCGGTTCCATCCGAGTGATCTCATAGCCACCCCGGCCTGATCGTGAGACGGGCCGTTATATAAAAGGGCGCTACGGCATCTTTTTTCCGAACGGCTTGCTGTTCCCGGAAATTGCCGAGCGTCCTTTTTTCCATAGGTCGCTATTCTTGCAAAATAGACACAACCCTCGCCGACTTGACGCTGGTCCGTCTCAATATGTCGTTCATCGGTTTCACCTTGCGGTTGAGCCGCGTGAAAGAGCTTTTGACCCATCAATGTTCGTCGCTGGGTCGGGGCTTCTTCCTTGATGGGAGGATAATGAGAGCCTAGCCATCGGACGTAAGGGGCCGCGTTTCAAGCTGGCCGTCTTGGTTGAACTCTCGCAGGGGGACGGCTCCTGCGACACGGGGGTTATATGTCGCTTCAAAAATTCTTCGTAACGCTGATGGCGGTCCTCGGGCTCGCCTTTTCCGGTCTGGGCGCATCTGCCTTTGCGCAAGAGGACGGGGACACGCCGGCCTTGTCGAGCGGCACTTTTGATGCCTTCAAACTGCGCGGAATTGGTCCTGCGTTCATGTCGGGCCGCATCGCGGACATCGCCATTGTGCCCGACGAACCGGCCACCTGGTATGTTGCGGTGGGCTCTGGCGGCGTTTGGAAAACGGAAAATGCAGGGACCACTTGGACCAGCCTGTTCGACGGGCAAGGTTCCTATTCCATCGGCTCGCTTGCTCTTGATCCCAGTGACCCGAGCCGCATCTGGGTTGGCACCGGCGAAAATCACGGCGGGCGTCACCTTGCCTATGGCGATGGAATCTATCTTTCCGAAGATGGCGGCAAAAGCTGGAAGAATATGGGGCTCAAAGGGTCCGAGCGGATCGGCAAGATCATCGTTCACCCTGAAGATTCAAATACTGTCTGGGTCGCAGCACAGGGCCCGATCTGGAGCCCCGGCGGCGAGCGCGGCGTTTACAAGACCACCGACGGCGGTGAAACTTGGGACCTCGTTCTTTCCTCGGACAATGAATACACCGGCTCCGGCGATCTGATCATCGATCCGCGCAACCCTGATCGCCTGTATGCCACCACTTGGCAGCGTCACCGCACGGTAGCCGCCTATGTCGGCGGTGGGCCGGAAAGCGGCATTTGGCGTTCTGAAGACGGTGGCGAGACCTGGTCTGAGCTAAAAACCGGCCTTCCGAAAGGCAATATGGGCAAGATTGGCCTCGCCGTCTCTCCCATGCAGCCCGACATTGTTTACGCAGCGATTGAAACCGACCGACGCGAAGGCGGTATCTGGCGTTCAACAGACCGCGGCTCCAGCTGGACCAAGATGTCCGACACCGTTTCGGGTGGCACAGGCCCGCACTATTATCAGGAGCTTTACGCAAGCCCGCATTATTTCGACCGCATCTACCTGATGTCGAACACCTCGCAGATTTCGAATGACGGCGGCAAGACATTCAGCGGCCTCAACAACGATCTGAAACACGTGGATGACCACGCCCTCGCCTTCCGTCCCGATGATCCCGACTACGTTTTGTTTGGCTCTGATGGCGGACTTTATGAAAGCTATGACCACACGAAAACGTGGCGCTTCATCAACAACCTGCCAATCACGCAGTTCTACAAGGTGGCGGTCGATGATGCCGAGCCATTCTACTTCGTTTACGGCGGGACACAGGACAATAACTCGCAAGGCGGCCCTTCGCGCACCGACAACCGTCACGGTATCCGCAACGATGACTGGTTCATCACGCTGTTTGCCGATGGCCACCAGTCCGCGACCGAACCGGGCAATCCCGACATCATGTATGCGCAATGGCAGCAGGGTAATCTGGCCCGCGTCGACCGCATTACCGGCGAGATCGTCCACATCCAACCGCAAGCAGCTCCCGGTGAGCCGATTGCCCGCTTCAACTGGGACGCGCCCATTCTGGTGAGCGCGCACCAGCCCACGCGCATTTATCACGCCTCGCAGCGCCTTTGGCGTTCGGATGATCGCGGGGACACTTGGCGGGCAATTTCCCCCGACCTCACCCGCAATGAAAACCGCCTGCGCCTGCCGGTTCAGGGCCGCCAGTGGAGCTGGGACGCAGGCTGGGACTTGCTGGCCATGTCGCAATACAACACGATTGCGAACATTGGTGAAAGCCCGCTGGATGAAAACCTTCTTTATGTCGGCACCGATGATGGCCTGATCCAGGTGACCGAAGATGGCGGTGCGAACTGGCGCCGTATCGAAGTCGGCTCGCTTCCCGGCGTGCCTTCGACCGCTTACGTCAACGACATCCGCGCGGACCTCTTCGATGTGAACACGGTCTATGTCGCGCTCGACAATCACAAGTATGGCGATTTCAAGCCGTACCTTTTGAAGAGCACCAACCGAGGCCGCACATGGGCCTCGATCAAGAGCAATATCCCTGATCGCCACCTCGTCTGGCGTATCGTTCAGGATCACAAGAACCCGAACCTGCTTTTCACCGCGACCGAATTCGCGCTGTTCTTCAGCCTTGATGGCGGTCAAAAATGGGTCAAGATGACCGGCGATGCTCCGACCATTGCGTTCCGCGATGTGACGATCCAGCGCCGCGAAGATGACCTTGTTGCAGCCAGCTTTGGTCGCGGCTTCTTTATCGTCGATGACATCTCGCCGCTTCGCGAAATCAACGAGGCGAGCCTTACCCAAGAGGCGATGCTTTTCCCCGGGCGCAAGGCGTGGTGGTACATCGAACAGCACCCCCTCGCCTTTGACGAAGGCGGCAGTCAGGGGCACGGCTATTTCCGCGCGCCCAACCCGCCATTTGGTGCAAACTTCACTTATTATCTCGCTGACAATATTCAGTCGCTCGAAGAAATGCGCCAGGAGCGTGAGAAGCCAATTGCAAAGCAGGGCGGCGACACGACTTTGCCCAGCTTCGACAACCTGACCGCCGAACTTTTGGAAGAAAAGCCCGCGATCTATCTCACCGTGCGCGACATGGATGGCAATGTGGTGCGCCGCATCAAGGGGCCAGCCAAAAAAGGCTTCCACCGCGTGAACTGGGACCTTCGTTACCCCAGCCAGTCTGCGGTAACGCGGATGCCGGGCCCCAACTCTACCGGCAGCGGTTTCCTCGTGAGCCCGGGGCAATACACCGTCTCGCTCTCGAAGCGGGTGCGCGGTGTCACGACCGAGCTTGTGGGGCCAAAGCCTTTCATGGTGGAGCGTCTTCGCGAAGGAGCTCTTCCGGCACAGCCTGATGCGGCTGACTTCTGGGCAGAGGTTTCGGCATTCGACCGCAAGGTGACAGCCGTTGCGAACACGCTTGATGCAACACAGAAGCGGATCGAACTTATGCAAGTCGCAGTTGAACGGGCTGGCGGCGATCCGACCGCGCTCGACAACCGCCTTGCGGCAATCCGCAATGAAGCAAATGCACTCGATGGCCTCCTCAATGGCAATCAGGCGCGCCAAGTCATCGGCGAGCGCACGCAACCAACCGTTCGCAGCCGTCTGGGCCTGGTAATGATGGGCCTTGGTGCATCGACCTATGGCCCGACACAGTCACACCGCGAACAGTTCGGTTATGCTCAGGCGGAGTTTTCCAACATTCAAAACCGCCTGCGCACGCTTACCGAAAGCACTATTCCCAGCTTCGAGGTCGAGCTCGAAGCCGCTGGTGCGCCCTGGGTTGCAGGAAGCGCGCTTCCCCAATAACCTGCGACCGAAATGAAAAGATGCTGGGGGCTTGCCTTCGGGCGGCCCCCGCTTCAGTTGAGAGACAATGAACGCAAAACGCTTGTTTCGTCAGGTCCATTACTGGCTTTCTGTCGCTGTATTCATCCCTGCGGCAATCATGTTTGTGGCTGGCGGGTTCCTGATGCTCAAAAAAGAAGTCGAGTGGATACAACCCGGCACCGAAAGAGGCGCAGTTGAGGATACAATCCCCACCATCTCGTATGAACAAATGGTCGATGCGGCGAGCAAGCACCCTGAAGCCGGCATTCAGGAGTGGACCGACATCGACCGAATTGACCTGCGCGTTGGTCGAGGCATTGCAAAACTTCGCGCCAATTCGGGCTGGGAAGTTCAGGTCGACACCGCGACAGCCGAAGTTCTCAAAGTCGCCTACCGCCGCTCCGACACGATCGAGGCAATCCACGACGGGTCATGGTTCGCCGACTGGGTGAAGCTTTATGTTTTTCTGCCTATCGGCATCATTCTCATCATCATGTGGGGAACCGGAGCGTACCTGTTCCTGTTGCCATATCTAGCGAAGTCGAAAAAGAAGCGGACCAAGAAGGCCGCATCAAAATCCGTCACAAATTAGGGGCCATTCCATGAGAACTCTTGCCGCCGCCGCTTCCCTTATTGCCTTGATCGCTGCGCCTGTCGCCGCAGAAACGCAAAAGCCTGTCGAAGAACAGATCGGTGCAGGCGGCAGGCCTGTAGGGGCCAATTGGTCGCGCAGTCCGGTCTATGCTGAGAACGGCATGGCAGCGACCGCGCACCCTCTGGCGACACAAATCGCACTCCAGATCCTTCGCGAGGGCGGCAATGCGGTGGACGCGGCCATCGCGGCCAATGCCGCGCTCGGCCTGATGGAGCCAACAGGCAACGGCATTGGCGGCGATCTTTTCGCGATCATCTACGACCCTAAAACCGGTGAGCTTCATGGTCTCAATGGGTCTGGCCGCTCGCCATCGGGGCAGACTTTGGATGACCTTCTTGACAAGCTCGATGGAGCCGATGCGCTTCCAGCAGTGGGCCCCCTCCCAGTCACGATCCCCGGCACAGTCGATGGCTGGTTCGCCATGCACGAGCGCTTTGGTTCAATGCCGATGAGCGACGTTCTTGCCCCGACGGTCGAGTATGCACGCGAGGGTCACCCGGTGGCTCCCGTGATCGCGATGTATTTCGACCGGAGCCTGCGCGCTTATGAAAACCGGCTTGAGAGCACTCAGTTTGAATTCGACAATGCTCGTGCAACCTACTTTGATGATGGTGCGCCTGAGGCGGGCGACTTGTTCAAAAATCCCGACCTTGCGAATACGCTCGAGACCATTGGACGCGAAGGGCGCGATGCGTTTTATCAGGGCGACCTTGCCAAGGTCATGGTCGACTATCTCCAGCGCCAAGGGTCGGCCTACACGATGGAGGACTTTGCCAATCACACCAGCGAGTGGGTGGACGTTGGCTGCGCTAAATATCGCGACGGCTACGAACTTTGCGAGCTTCCACCAAACGGCCAGGGCTTTGCAGCGCTGCAAATGGTCAACATCCTCAAGAATGTTGACCTTCGCCGATGGGAACGTGGCAGCCCGGAGGTGATCCACTATATCACCGAAGCCAAGCGTCTCGCCTATGCCGATGTCGCGCGTTTTTATGCCGATCCTGATTTCTCTGCTTTGCCAGAAGAGCTGCTGAGCGAAGAATATGGAAAAGAACGCTTTGCCCTGATTGATCCAGAGAAAGCGACGCCGGTCTTTGCCCCCGGCGAGCCCAAACTCGAGGGCGAAGGTGACACCACTTACCTTACCGTGACCGACAAGGACGGGATGATGGTGAGCCTCATTCAGTCGAATTATCGCGGCATGGGCGGTGGGCTGGTCCCCGATGGCCTTGGCTTCATGTTTCAGGACCGCGGCGAATTGTTCAGCCTAGATCCCGAGCACCCCAATGCCTACGAGCCTTCAAAGCGCCCCTTCCACACGATCATTCCGGCGTTCGTGAAGAAAGACGGCGAACCGTTCATGACGCTTGGCCTGATGGGCGGCGGGATGCAACCGCAAGGGCACGTGCAGGTGCTCATCAACATGGTCGATTTTGGCATGAACATCCAGGAAGCGGGTGATGCTGCGCGGATCAATCACGATGGTGGCCGTCAGCCAACCGACAGCCTCGACGGGCCGATTGATGATGATCTGGGCACGCTGTACGTTGAACCTGGCATTCCTGCTGAAACCGTCGAGACCTTGCGCGCGATGGGACACAATGTGCGTGTGGTTTCCAACGGGATCATGTTCGGCGGCTATCAGGCGATCATGCGCGATGCCGAGACAGGCGTCTATGCCGGCGCGACCGAGATGCGCAAAGATGGACAGGCGAGCGGTTACTGAAAAGCCAACGGACCTGAAGGGTCCGCAAGGGCGACCGCCCGCCCGCAGCGGGGCAGCTTGCCTGCCCGTCTAGCGAGGATACGCGCCCGGATGCACGTGCGAAAGACGAAAACGCTGGTGATCCCGACAGGATTCGAACCTGTGGCCTTCGGATTAGGAATCCGACGCTCTATCCACCTGAGCTACGGGACCGACCAAGCGCAGCCATAGCAGCGTGTGCGCGCTGATCAATTGGCCTTTGTTCAATTGAGCTTTTCAGGTGGAGCCACAGGAAACGGCAGAGGTGCAACCGGCACGCCTTCCTCAGCGAGTTCCTTGGCTTCCTCAAGGCTTGCCTGCCCATGAATGGGGGCCTCGTCGCGCTCCCCATAGTGCATGTCGCGCGCTTCCTTGACGAAGTCTTTGCCCACATAGGTGCTGTTTTCCAACGCTTTGGCCTGCGCTTTGGCGAGCGCTTCAATCGCTTTTTGCACCTCTTCTGGAGGCGGCGCGTTAATGACAGCTTTTCCCTCGCCGGGGGCTGGCTGGTGCTCAGGACGCGCTGCGAGCGCGCGATCGGGCTTGCTGTTGCCCTTCGCAGGAACGGCCGGCGCCATCGGAGCCTTGCTCACCGCATCAGTGGCACATTCGGGACAGGCGACGAGCCCGCGCGTCTTCTGATCCTCGAAATCGGAGGATGATTTGAACCACCCCTCGAAGCGGTGGCCATGTTCACAATGGAGGTCAAAAACGATCATTACGGTCTTCTAGTTGGGAATTTTGCGACGATTGGCAAGACTTGGGACCTGTGCGCGCACCTCCGCGATCCGGCCAAGATCAATGTCACAAAAGGCCAGGCCCGCTTGCTCGCCCCCCATGTCGAGGAGCACATTGCCCCAAGGGTCCACGACGAGGGAATGACCGTAGGTTTCGCGCCCATCCTCGTGTTTCCCGATTTGCGCTGCGGCGATGACGAAGGCACTCGCCTCAATTGCGCGGGCCCGAAGAAGCACATGCCAATGCGCCTCGCCGGTGGGCTTGGTGAAGGCCGCAGGAACGGCGATGGCGTCGCACTTTCTCTGGCCGAGCGCCTCGAACAAAGCCGGAAACCGCATGTCATAACAGATGGTTAGCCCCAGCCTGCCGACGGGAGTGTCCTCGACAGTGACCACCTTATCGCCCGCTTGATATGCTCCGCTCTCGCGCCACGTTTCACCTGTTGAAAGCTCAACATCGAACATGTGGATCTTGTCATAGGTAATCGGAGGCGTCCCCGAAGCGGGAAGATAGAACGTGCGATTGGCGTATTTATCGCCGCCCCCCGCGACAGGCGCTGAACCAAGGCATATGTCGATCTCCAGATCTGATGCCAATCGGGACAAACGTTCTATCATTTCGCTTGGACGTTCGCTGCTGATCCACTGTCCGGCACGGCTGCGATTGCGATCCAGCAGAAGCGCCATTTCAGGGGTGAAAAGCGCGCTGGCACCCTCGCCCGCTCCCTCACGTGCAGCAGCTGTAATAGTGTCGAAATTTGCCTCGGGATCGATTCCCGAGGTCATCTGAAGAAGCGCAATTTTCGGCATTGGTGTGCCGCCCTACCCCGCCAAGAGCGCGTCGAGTTTGCCCGCTTCTTCGAGCGCGGCGAGATCGTCCGAACCGCCAACATGCGTCTCACCGATAAAGATCTGTGGAACGGTGCGAGCCGTCGGCGCACGCTCCATCATCTCATCGCGCTTCTCGCCACCCATGGTGATGTCATACTCGTTGTAAGCCGCGCCCTTTTTGTCGAGCAAATGCTTGGCGCGCACGCAAAATGGGCAGGCGAATTTGGTGTAAATATCGATCGTTGGAGCTGTCATGTTTCAAACCCGTTTTTAAGCCTCAAGAACCTCTTGAAAGCCATTTTTCGAGAACCTAACTAATGCGTGTTGCTCCATTTCGCCAGTCTTGGGAAATGGCATCGGCGACACCTCCAAGCAGGCGCTGCACTTTGCAGGCCTGCGAATTGAAACCAAATTGCTCAAAGAAGAGGATTTGAATTTATGTCACGTCTTGATTTTACCCCCTATCGCCGCAGCACCGTTGGCTTTGACCGCCTTTTCGACATGCTCGAAAACCAGGCGCGCGTGAACTCCGGGGACAATTACCCGCCTTTCAATATCGCCCGGCAAAGCGAAGATAGCTATCGCATCACCCTCGCGGTCGCTGGTTTCCGCACGCAGGATATCGAAATCACTGCACAGGCCAATTTGCTGACCGTGCAAGGTCGCAAACGCGAAGACGCCGATGAAGGGGCCGAAATGCTTCATGTCGGCATCGCGAATCGCGGGTTTGAACGCCGATTCGAACTTGCCGATTACGTGCGCGTCGAAAATGCAGCGCTCGCCGATGGTCTCCTTGTGATCGACCTCGTGCGTGAGATCCCGGAGGCCATGAAGCCCAAGAAGATCGCTGTAAATGCGACCCCAACCTTGAGCGCGGTGCCGAGCGAGGAATCGTCTTCAGACGACGAGGACGAAGCAAACGCTGCCTAACCGGCGTAGCTCGTTCCGGTCATCCAATGCGAAGGTGACCGAAATCTCTCAGCATTCCCAAATCGTTATGTTGCGATAAAGAACGGGGGCGGCTCATGAAGAGCCGCCCCCTGCGACGCATGTCGCCCCAAACCAAAATCGACCGACCGGGTCGCAGTAGACGGCCAACTCTGGTCTGAGCTCTTGGTAGCGTTGCGCAGGGCAATTTCTTGATCCTGTCCGCACCACTCAAATTTTCCGCAACTTGAGGATGGCACATGATCTGTGCACGCCGCGTTAATTACCGCTCGAAAATGCAGTTAAATGCGAGCTCTTGTCCGTCTGCGTAAAGCGCAAATTGAACCTTGCGCAAGGATAAACTTGCGCACTTGTAAGAACGCGACAAGTAATTGAGGGATCAAAAGAAAATTCATCCCGTGCTGTCACGTTTATGACAGCACACGAGGCCCCAAACCGATGAGATTTGCCATCTGCGGCAATAAACGCGCCGCGTTAAACAAGCCGTGATTGTTCGAGCGCTGCTGCGATGAAGCCTGCAAACAGCGGGTGCGGATCGAACGGTTTCGATTTCAGCTCCGGGTGGAACTGCACGCCGACGAACCAAGGGTGATCGGGCCGCTCGACGATCTCGGGCAAAAGCCCGTCAGGCGACATCCCTGAAAAGACCAGACCGCCTTCTTCGAGAGGCTCGATATAGCCGCTGTTCACCTCATAGCGGTGACGGTGGCGTTCCGAAATCGTCTCGGCCCCGCCATAAATCCGCGATGTGTGGCTGTTCGCGCCAAGCTTTGCCTCATAAGCGCCAAGGCGCATGGTTCCACCAAGGTCCCCGCCCTCTTCGCGGCTTTGCAAACCTTCCTTGGTCATCCATTCGGTGATGATGCCGACGACCGGCTCTTTGGTCTCACCAAATTCAGTCGAGGAGGCATCCGCAATACCCACCGAACGAGCGCCTTCGATACAGGCCATCTGCATACCGAGGCAGATGCCGAAGAAAGGAACCTTGCGCTCTCTTGCAAATCGAACAGACGCAATTTTGCCTTCGCTGCCGCGTTCGCCAAAACCGCCGGGCACAAGAATGCCGTGCATCGGCTCAAGCGCGGAAACAATTTCGCTATCATCTTCGCCTTCGAAGACTTCGGCATCGATCCACTTGATGTTGACCTTCACGCGGTTCGCAAGCCCGCCGTGCACAAGCGCTTCGTTGAGGCTTTTGTAAGCGTCTGGAAGGCCGACATATTTGCCAACCACGCCGATGGTAACTTCGCCTTCAGGATTGAAGTAGCGGTCGGTAACATCGTTCCAGGCCGACAAATCGGGCGCAGGTGCATCGGTGATGCCAAAGCCACGCAGGACTTCTGCATCGAGGCCTTCCTCGTGATATTGCAGCGGCACCGAATAAATCGAAGGTGCGTCCAAGGCCGGTATCACCGCTTCCTTACGCACGTTACAGAAATTCGCGATCTTCTGACGCTCACCATCGGGGATCGGGTGTTCTGCGCGGCAAAGAAGCACGTCGGGCTTGATGCCGAGCGATGCGAGTTCGCGGACCGAGTGCTGTGTCGGTTTGGTCTTAAGCTCACCTGCAGCCGCAATATAGGGCACAAGCGTCACATGGACGCTAAGGGTCTGAAACGGCTCAAGCTCGTTCCGGATCTGGCGGATCGCCTCCATGAAGGGCAGCGATTCGATGTCGCCCACCGTCCCGCCAATCTCGCACAGTATGAAATCGTGATCATCCTGGTCGGCGAGTGCAAATTCTTTGATGGCGTCGGTCACATGCGGAACAACCTGCACGGTCGCGCCAAGGTAATCGCCGCGGCGTTCTTTCGCGATGATATCGCGGTAAACACGGCCCGAGGTGATGTTGTCGCTCTGACGTGCAGAGACGCCTGTAAAGCGTTCGTAGTGGCCCAGATCGAGGTCGGTTTCAGCGCCGTCGTCGGTCACATAGACCTCGCCGTGCTGATACGGGCTCATCGTGCCCGGATCGACGTTCAGATAGGGATCGAACTTGCGGATGCGGACCTTGTACCCGCGCGACTGAAGGAGGGCAGCAAGACTTGCCGCCATGAGACCTTTGCCGAGCGAGGAGACCACGCCGCCGGTGATAAAAATGTACCGCGCCATGGGAGTTGAGCCTTAAGCGTTGAGTGCGATTCTTGGCAAGCGAATTGGCGCGAGAAAACTCCGCCAATCCACAAGTGTGACTTTTGGGAAATAGGTTAGCTGCGCGATTTATTCGCTGAGCGGATCATCGCCAGCAGCAGCTTCACCGGTTCCTGTGGCGGAGTTGCCTTCGCCAAGCAGATCGTCGGATGATGCAGCACCGCCCTCGCTTGTTGTGCCTTCGCCGAGAAGGTCAACAGGAGCCGGAGCGCCTGCATCGCGGTCGAGGGTCGAAGAAACTTCGCCGACGCTCGATTCGCTGACGGCCATCGCGGCAAGCACAATCGACATCACCACAAACACAATCGCCAGCCATTTGGTCGAACGGGTCAGGAAATCCGCTGCGCCGCGCGCACCAAGCGCACCCGAAGGATTACCGCCAATTCCAAGACCTCCGCCCTCGGAGCGTTGCATAAGCACCACCCCGACAAGTGCGGCAGCAATCATTGCCTGAATGACAGTGAGAATAATGAAAAGCGACATATCTGTTTCTTCGATTAATTAGCGTGCTTGAGGGCGCACTTAGGGACAAGCGGCGCCCACGACAAGGCCGGAACAGGGTCTGGGGCGTGTAAACCCTTAAGCGTCGTCGGTCTCTGCGGCAGCAAGGGCAATGCTCATGAAGCTGTCAGCGGTAAGGCTCGCCCCGCCGACAAGTGCACCGCCAACGTTTGGCACAGCGAAGATTTCGGCAGCGTTTTCAGGCTTTACCGAACCGCCATAAAGGATGCGCACGCCTTGGCCTGCCTCTTCACCGTAAAGCTTCACGAGGAGCGCCCGGATGCTCGCGTGCATTTCTTCGATATCGCTGGCTTGCGCCGTATTGCCAGTGCCGATTGCCCAGATCGGTTCATAGGCGACCGCGAGTTGTTCTGCTGGATCTTCGATATCAGCAGGAAGCGAGGCCTTGAGCTGGCGCGAGACGAAGGCGACCGCATCGCCCTTCTCGCGCGTTTCCTCGCTTTCGCCGCAGCACATGATGACGCGCAGGCCTGCACCAAGCGCTGATTCGGCTTTCGCTTTGATCTGCGCATTGCTCTCGCGGTGATTCTGCCGGCGTTCCGAATGGCCAAGGATCACAAATTTCGCGCCAGCGTCGGCGATCATGGAGGCGGAAATGTCGCCGGTGTGCGCCCCACCGTCCTGCTCGTGGCAATCCTGCGCACCAACAGCGATCTGTTCTGCCTCGCGATGGATCGGATGAATAAGGGTATATGGCGGCGCAATCGCCACCTCGACTTTCATATGACGCTGAGCAGCGCGGTCGATCGAGCGCGCCTCTGACAACATGGCACGGGTGCCGTGCATCTTCCAATTGCCAACGATATAGGGTCGAAGGGACATTGCTTTTCCTGAAAACTTTTTGTCGAGGGTGACCTCGCGAATCTTGGACCAAGATGTAAACTCGCGGTGGGCGGTCGGCTAGACGAGCATGTAAGTTTAGTCAAAAGCTTGCGCAACCTGTTGCCGCGAGGTCGCAGGGGAGATAAAGCGCTCCAGCCTTGAGCCCGTCTGGGGGAAAGCGCAGTTTTCCCACCTTTGGAACACTTGAGGCATCGCTATAAACATCGTGTCGCGGCCTGATTGCTGGCCATGCGTCACAAAAAACACGCGCCGCGCGGCGTAATTATGCGCTTTGGGAATTGACTTAGATGATTTCGCTGTTCCGTAATTTTTTCCAGTCGAAGATCGGCCTGCCCATCTTCATCGGGTTCCTGATCATCGTGGCTCTTGCCTTTGCGGCAAGCGATATCTCGGGCTCGGCGACATTTGGCGGGCTTAGCGGCGACGACAAGATCGCGGCCGTGGGCGGCGAGACAATCTCTGCCAATGAAGCCAATGGCGCAGTGAACAGCGCCCTTGATCGCGCGCGCCAGCAGAACCCGACAATCACAATGCCGCAATTCATCGAGCAAGGCGGGTATGCTTCTGAAATTGACGTTTTGATCGACCGCTATGCGCTGGGCTTTTTCGCGCGCGACATTGGTCTTCGTGCAGGCGACAATCTGGTGAACAGCGAAATTCTGCAAATTCCGGCTTTTCGCAATCTGACCGGCGAGTTTGACGCCGAAACCTATCAAGCTGCGCTTCGCCGTCAGGGGATCACCGATTCCATCCTTCGTAAGGACATTGCCGACGGCCTTCTTGCACAACAAATCCTCCGCCCGGCACTGGGTGCCTCGACCCTGCCCAAAGCGGCAGCCAAACACTATGCCTCGCTGGTTCTTGAACGGCGCAAGGGACAGGTCGGGCTTATCTCTGCCCTCGCCTATGCCCCCGAAGAAGAGCCAAGCGATGAGGTGCTGAACTCATTCTACTCGGCAAACCAGGAAGACTTCATCCTTCCGGAGCGCCGCACATTGCGCTTTGCTGCATTTGGCGCGGACAAGGTGACAGCCAACCTTGAGGCGAGTGATGCAGAAATTGCAGCCCGTTTCGAGCAAGATGCAGAGCGGTATGACGCGCAAGAGCGCCGCTCTTTCAGCTCTTTCGTGGTTCCGACCGAAGAGGCAGCTAAGGCGCTGACAGCACGCATCCGCGCTGGTACTTCGCTGGAAGCTGCGGCGGCCGAGGCAGGCTTCAATGTCTCCACAAGCGAACTTCGCGACCAGGAACAGACCGGCACGGCGACCAGCTTTGCCATCGCCGAGAACATTTTCTCGACACCGCGCGGCACGGTCATTGACCCCGCCAGAAGCGCTCTTGGCTGGTACGTCGCACGGGTTGACCAGATCGAGAACACCCCTGCGCGCACCCTCAATGAAGTGCGCAATCAGATTGCAGAGCAAATCCGCAGCGAGAAGCTTGCGGCCGCGCTGATCGATCTCAGTTCAAGGATCGAAGAGCAAGTGGACACCGGCACCTCTCTTACCGATGTGGCGGAGGAGTTCGGGCTCGAAGTCACCACTGCGCCGAACATCACCGCCAACGGCACCGTCTTCGGCACGCAGGGACAAAGCGTGTCCCAAGCAGTTCGCCCGCTGGTCGACACCGCGTTCCAGATGGAAGAAGGCAATCCACAGCTTGCAGAAGTGGTGCCGGGCACGCAATTCGTCGTGTTCGATGTGTCCGAAATCACCGAAAGCGCGGCTCCCCCGCTTGAAGAGGTCAAGCAGGAAGTCGCGGTAGAGTGGCGCTTGGCGGAAGGGAGCAAGGAAGCGCGCAAGGTCGCTGATCAGGTGCAGGAAGCCATTGAAGGCGGCGCGTCGATCAGGGACGCGATGAGCGATGCCGGCGTGGACTTGCGCCAGATCCAGAATATCGACCTCACCCGCGAAGAGCTTCTCCAGCAATCGCAAGGCCGCGTGCCTTCGGCCATTGTGCTGCTTTTCTCTATGGCTCAAGGTTCGACCAAGGTACTCGAAGACCAGAACGGCCTTGGGTGGTTCGTGGTCAATCTTGACGAAATCAGCGTAGGCGAGGTCGAGGACGACAATCCCCTTCTCGAACAAACCCGCCAGCAAATCGGCAATGCGATCGCCAATGAATACGCAAGCCAGCTTTCGCGTTCTGTGCGCGAAGAAGTTGGCGTTGAGCGCAATGAAGAAGCGATCGAAGCGCTTCGCCGCAACCTCGCTGGCGAAAGCTAAGGAGCGGCGCTGAACTTCGTGGGACAGGCCACTTCTACCGATACGCAGTTGGGCAATGCAGCCGGCGCGACTGATGCGCTCGGGCGCGGAAAACCTGCGCTTGTGTGGCGCAAGATCGTCGCTGACTGCGACACGCCCGTAGGGGCCGCGCGCCGCTTGATCGAGCCGGGACGTGGCGACTTCCTGCTGGAATCGGTCGAAGGCGGCGAGGTGCGCGGACGCTATTCGCTGCTGGGGCTCGATCCTGATCTGGTGTTCCGCGCAAGCGGCAGGGACGCCGCAATCAACGCGCGCTGGAAAGAGGACCGCGAGGCGTTTGCTCCCTGCAATGGCGACGCAATGCAGGAACTGCGCGCGCTATCGCAAAGCTGCCGGATTGATGTGCCGGACGGGCTTCCCCCGGCGCTTGCCTGTCTGGTCGGCTATTTCGGCTATGAGACGATCGGGCTGGTCGAAAAGTTACCGCGTGCCCCGCAAAACGAGCTTGCGCTTCCTGATATGCTGTTCGTGCGGCCAACGGTCATCCTGATCTTTGACGGGCTATCCGATGAGCTGTTTTGTGTTGCGCCCATCTGGCAGGCCGCGGACCCGAAGATCGAAATCGAAAAGGCAGGCGAGCGGATCGACGAAACACTGCGCGCCCTTGCCCGGCCCCGCCCGCCCGAGCCACGGACCTCGCCCGAAACGATAGAGCCTGAGCTGACGCCGGTTATGTCTGGCAATGACTACAAAGGAATGGTGGCGCGCGCGAAGGATTACATCCTTGCAGGCGACATTTTCCAGGTGGTGCTGGCCCAGCGTTTCACCTGTCCGTTCGAGCTTCCTCCGCTGGCGCTTTATCGTAGCCTCCGGCGCGTAAACCCCTCGCCTTTCCTCTATTTCCTCGACCTTCCCGGCTTTGCGATTGTCGGGTCCAGTCCTGAAATTCTCGTGCGTGTCCGCGATGGTGAAGTCACCATTCGGCCCATTGCCGGCACGCGGCCTCGTGGGAGCAACCGCGTGGAAGACGACGCCAACGAAGTGTCGCTTCTTGCCGATCCCAAGGAACTGGCCGAGCACCTGATGCTGCTTGATCTGGGGCGCAATGATGTGGGCCGCGTCGCCTCTCGCGCAAGCGTCGAGGTCACCGACAGCTTTACCATCGAACGCTATTCCCATGTCATGCACATCGTAAGCAATGTGATCGGAAAGCTTGCGGATGACAAAGACGCGCTTGATGCCGTTTTTGCAGGATTTCCCGCTGGCACAGTGTCGGGCGCGCCCAAGATCCGCGCATGTGAAATCATCGCCGAGCTGGAGCCCGAAACGCGCGGCGCTTACGCTGGCGGTGTCGGCTATTTCGCGCCCGATGGCTCGGTCGACAGTTGCATCGTTTTACGAACGGCCGTCGTAAAAGATGGCACAATGCACGTTCAGGCCGGCGCTGGCATCGTAGCCGATAGCGAGCCTGACTATGAACTTGCCGAATGCCGCGCGAAGGCTGGCGCTTTGATCGCGGCCGCCAAAGAGGCCGTGCGCGTGGCAAGCGAACCGGGATTTGGTCAATGAAACGTCTGTCACTGATCTTTGCAGCCACCTTTGCGCTGACCGCTTGCGAGCAGCAGCCAGCGGGCGAGCCGGTGGTGCGGTCCGAGATTGGCGATGCCGTGCCGCGCCCGATTCAGGACCCGGTTGAAACTCTCGCTGCCGAAGAAAACGAAGATACGGCCTGCCGTTCGGTGACATTTGAAGACGTGCCGCTCACCCATTGCACCGCCGACCCCGAAACGCACCGGATCAGCACCGGCCTTGCGCCATCAAGCGGGCCTAACTTCGGCACTATCGAAGGATGGGCAGCGGGCCGCGATGAAAGTACAATCGCCTTTGTCATGAACGGCGGGATGTATGACGATGCTTTGAAGCCCATCGGTTATTTCGTGCGCGATGAAGACCGCTTGGGTGAGCTCAACCGCCGCGATGGCTCTGGCAATTTCTACCTGAAACCCAATGGCGTTTTCTTTGGCACCGGCGGCAGGTGGCAAATCCTGACCTCCGACACTTTCCTGCGCACCATCGGCACACGGCCCCAGTTCGGAACACAGTCGGGCCCCATGCTGGTTGTCGGTGGCAAGTTGCATCCGGAAATTCAGGACAACGGCCCTTCAAAGGCGATCCGTAACGGAGTTGGCATTGATGCCGAAGGCAAGGCGCATTTCGTCATTTCCGATGCGCCTTTGAGTTTCGGTCAACTAGCGCGGTATTTCAGAGACGAGGTTAAGACGCCCAATGCGCTTTTCCTGGATGGCAATGTGTCCTCGCTCTGGCACCCGGCAAGCGGGCGCATGGATAAACAGCGCGTGGGACCTGTAATCGTGGTGGAGAGGCGTGATGGCCAATAGCAATATGCTTAATTATGAACGCTCGCTCTATCCCGAGATCGAGCCTTATGAGACGGGCTTTCTTGATGTAGGCGAAGGGCATTCGCTTTATTACGAGCGGGTCGGCACGCCCGGCGCAAAACCTGCAGTGTTTCTGCACGGCGGCCCAGGTGGCGGTATGTCGCCAGCGCACCGCCGACAATGGGACCCGGAGAAGTACGACGTTCTCCTGTTCGATCAACGCGGCTGCGGACAATCGCTTCCCTTTGCCGAAATCGAGAACAACGACACATGGCGCATCGTCGCCGATATCGAGCGCTTGCGCGAAATGTGCGGCCACGACAACTGGCAGGTCTTTGGCGGAAGCTGGGGGGCGACGCTGGCTCTCGCCTATTCACAAGCCCATCCTGAGCGCGCGTCTGAAATCATTCTTCGCGGGGTGTTTCTCGCGCGGCAGAATGAAAAATCCTGGCTCTATAAATATGGCGCGAGCGAAATCATGGCCGAGCAGTGGGACGAGTTCTCAGGCCATATCCCGCAAGGCGAGCGGGGCGATCTGGTAAAAGCCTATTACGAACGGCTCACCAGCAGTGATGAACCAACGCGGCTGGCGGCTGCAACGCAGTGGTCCTTGTGGGAAGGCACAGTCGCAACGCTTCTGCCGAATGACGAGCTGCTCGCAGATTTCGAGGACCCGGCCAAAGCGGTGCCCTTCGCTCGCATTTGCGCGCGGTTTTTCCTCAATGATTTCTACCTTGAGGAAAACCAGCTGCTTCGCGACATGCCGAAGATTGCTGATATCCCGATGATTATCGTTCAGGGCCGCCACGATATCTGCACGCCGCCAGGCGCGGCATGGGCGGTCAAGAAGGCTCACCCGACTGCGGAATTGTGGATGGTTCACGACGCAGGGCATTCCGCTGGCGAGCCGGGGATTATCGACGGGCTCGTCCGCGCGACAGACAGATTTGCGGGTGTCTAAATGAGCCAGATACTCATTATCGACAATTACGACAGCTTCACCTTCAACCTTGTCCATTATTTGATGGAACTGGGCGCGGATATCCGCGTCGAGCGTAATGACGCGCTTACCGCAAATGAAGCGCTGGCCACCAATGCAAGCGGATTTCTCATCTCACCGGGCCCCTGCACACCTAACGAGGCTGGTGTGAGCCTCGATCTGGTCGCGGCCTGTGCGGATGCGGGCAAACCACTGATGGGCGTGTGCCTTGGCCACCAGGCGATTGGGCAGCACTTTGGCGGGACGGTCACGCGCGGGGGGCTGATGCATGGCAAGACATCTCCCGTTACGCACGATGGCACGGGTCTCTTCGAAGGCCTGCCCTCCCCTTACACCGCGACACGCTATCACAGCCTCGAGGTTGTCGACTTGCCGGCTTGCCTCATCGCCAATGCCCATGCGGAGACGCCGGGCGAGGATCACCCGAGCGTCATGGGATTTCGCCACGAAAGCCTTCCGATTCATTCGGTGCAATACCACCCCGAAAGCATCGCGACCGAGCATGGTCATGCTCTGCTTGCAAACTTTCTGCGTATCTGCGGGATTGAACCTGAGGAATTGCCCAAATGACATCGCTCCCGCTCGATGCCCCCACCCTCACCCGTGCCGAAGCCGATGAGGTCTTTGCCAACATCCTCGACCTGAAAGTCAGCGCCGAGGAGATCGAGGCCTTCCTGATCGCCCTGTCCGCTCGCGGAGAGACCGCCGTGGAGATCGCTGCCGCAGCGCAAGCAATGCGTGAGCGCGTCAATGGTATCACACCGCCACAGGGCGCGGTCGATTGCTGTGGGACAGGGGGCGATGGACAGCAAACGCTCAATGTTTCCACCGCCGTCAGCCTTGTTGTGGCCGCCTGCGGAGTGCCGGTCGCTAAGCACGGCAACCGCGCCGCCTCGTCCAAGTCAGGCGCTGCCGACACATTGGAAGCTCTCGGCCTCGATATGGATGCCGCCGTGCGATGCGCGGAAAAGACGCTGCACGAAATCGGCATCGGATTTCTTTTCGCGCGCGTTCATCACCCCGCGCTCGGCCCCATCGCGCCGATCCGCGAAAAAATAGGCAAGCGCACCATCTTCAACCTGCTTGGCCCCCTCACCAATCCGGCTGGCGTACGCACCCAATTGATCGGCCTTGCCAGCCCTGACCTCGTGCCGATGTATGCCGAAGCGAAGGCAAGCCTTGATCAGACCCGCACCTTTATCGTTTCGGGCGATGAGGGGCTTGATGAGCTCAGCCTTGCAGGCAGGAACACCCTTGCAGATGTGGATGGGGGCAAGATCACCATGCGCCGCGTGGATGCAAGCATCATCGGCGTTCCCAATGCCCCGCTCGAAGCAATCCGCGGAGATGATGCACAGTATAATGCCGCTGCCCTTACAAGGCTTCTGGACGGAGAAAAGAACGCATACCGCGATGCAGTACTGTTGAACGCGGCTGGCACTTTGGTCGTGGCGGGCAAAACCGACGACTGGCAAGAAGGCGCAAATTTTGCTGCTGAAGCGATCGATTCCGGGGCCGCCAAAACCCTTCTCGCGAAATGGATTGAGCTCACAGTCTGATGAACAAACTCGAAGAAATCTGCGCGAAAAAGCGCGAGGAAGTGGCGCTGCGCAAAGCTGCCACGACCATCGCCGCGCTTGAAGCCGCTGCCAAGGATCAAACCACCCCACGCGGGTTCGAGGCCGCCTTGCGCGCCAAGGCCAAAACCGATTTTGCCCTGATCGCAGAGGTCAAAAAGGCAAGCCCTTCCAAAGGCCTCATCCGCCCGGACTTTCGCCCGAAAGATCACGCGCGCGACTACGAAACCGGTGGCGCAGCGTGCCTCAGCGTCCTGACTGACGCGCCCTATTTTCAGGGGCATGAGGATTACCTCGTCGAAGCCAGAAACGCCTGCACCCTTCCGGTGCTTCGCAAGGACTTTATGGTCGATCCGTGGCAGTGCCTCGAAGCGCGCGCCATCGGCGCCGATGCGATCCTCATCATCGTCGCTGCCCTCGAAAACGCGCAAATGGCCGAAATCGAGGCCGCAGCCATCGACCACGCGATGGATGTGCTCGTCGAAGTGCACGATGAAGAAGAGATGGAGCGCGCCGCAGCCCACCTCGAATCGAAACTCATCGGGGTCAACAACCGCGACCTTAAAACCTTCACCACTTCGCTTGCCACAACAGAGCGGCTCGCCCCGCTTGCCCCCGAAGACGCGCTGCTCGTGGGCGAGAGCGGGATCGCAAGCCATGCCGATTGCGAGCGCCTAGCGCAAAGCGGCGTGCGGACCTTCCTCGTCGGTGAAAGCCTGATGCGAGCCGACGATGTGGCCGCTGCGACCCGCACGCTTTTGCAAGGTTAGTATCCTACATCATCCAAATCTGGCATCATCCTGCCATGACTGAGCAAACACCCTCATTCCATCCGACTACGGCGATCAAAATCCGTTTAGTTGATCGGAAAGTTTTCAACTCTTGGACAGTGTCTCAAGTGTCTCAAATCTCCAACATCGAGGGCGCAGCATGAGCCGCCTCACGCATCTTGGCGATGATGGCGCAGCGCATATGGTGGATGTCGGTAGCAAAGCGGAAACGCACCGGGTCGCAATCGCATCTGGATCCATCAGCATGAGCGAGGAAGCGCTCAAAGCCATCCGCGAAGGTGACGCTCCCAAGGGCGACGTGCTGGGAACCGCGCGGATCGCCGGGATCATGGCGGCGAAGCGCACTGGCGAACTTATTCCCCTGTGTCACCCGCTGGGTCTGGAGGCGGTCACGGTGAATTTCACCTTCGAGGAAAACGCCATTCGCGCCACGGCCAGCGCCTCCCTCACCGGGAAAACCGGTGTCGAGATGGAGGCGATGGTGGCGGTCTCCACGGCGCTCCTCACGATCTACGACATGGCCAAAGCGATCGACAAGGGCATGGTGATTAGCGAGGTGCGCCTCATCGAAAAGCGCGGCGGCAAATCGGGCACGTGGAAAGCGGACAGCTAAATGGGCGCGTGGCTCGACCTTGCCGAGGCTCAGGCGCAGCTTCTCGCGCTCGCCCCACAAATGCGTAGCGAAGAGGTGGCGGTCGAGGATGCACTGGGACGCGTCGTCGCAAGCGATATCAAAGCACGCCGCACGCAGCCTCCCGCCGATCTATCTGCAATGGATGGCTACGCGATTGCGGGCGAAGGGCCTTGGACGTTGGTCGGAGAAAGCCGCGCTGGCGCGCCGTTCGAGGGGGCGATTGCCCACGGCGAAGCGGTGCGCGTCTCTACCGGCGCGCATATGCCCAAAGGCGCCAACAGCGTCGTAATTCAGGAAAATGCCGCGCGCGATGGCGATTGCCTGAGCGCCGAACAAACACCCGAGCCCGGGCGCCACGTGCGCCGCCGAGGCTTTGACTTTGGCAAAGGCGACCAATTGCTCGCCCAAGGCACAGTGCTCGGCCCTGGACAGCTCGCGCTCGCGATCGCCGGAGGTCATGCGGTGCTGCCTGTTGCTGCGCGCCCAAAAGTTACGGTACTCGACAGCGGCGACGAACTCGCGCGCGATGCAACGAATGTGCGCGATGACCAGATCCCTGCGAGCAACGGCCCGATGCTTGCCGCGATGTTGGCGCCACTCATCGGTTCTGCTCAACGTATCGGCCCCGTCGCCGACGATATGGGTGCACTTGCGGATGCTCTCGCCAATGCACAGGATTGCGATATCCTCATCACCTCCGGCGGCGCATCGGTGGGCGACCACGACCTGGTGCAAGATGCGCTTCGGGAATGGGGCTGCGAGATTGCGTTCTGGAAAGTCGCCATCAAACCCGGCAAGCCCCTGATGGTGGCCACGCGCGCGATCGGTGGCCGCCGTCAAGTCATCCTCGGGCTTCCCGGTAATCCGGTATCGAGTTTTGTGACAGCTTACCTCTTCGCGCTGCCCTTGATGCGCGCTTCGCTGGGGATAGCAAATCCGCTCCCCTCACCCCAGCAACGCACTGCGGGAGAAGTCTTCCCAGCTGGCGGACCGAGACGCGAATTCGTTCGCGCAATCAGCGACGGAGAGAAAGTGGTGAGTGCGGCCTCGCAGGATTCGAGTGCCTTGGGCTCTCTGGCGCTCGCCAATTGCCTGGTCGAACGGGAACCGGGCGCGGGCAAAGTCGCCGAAGGAGACCCGATAACCGTCTACCCCCTCCAAAATGGCGGTTTTGCTTGGCCTTAGCAGGTTCGACGGCTTGACTTGACGAATCAAGTTGCCTATTCGTTCCGCATTCGTTCACCATATTGGTCGGACGGTTAGTGCTCTGTATTGCATGTGTTCCGCGCTGTTCTTTGCAAGATGCGCGGGTGTCATGCCTCTACAAGGCGCGTATCTTTGGCACTGTGTGGACTTGGCTCAAGGGGGCGATGTTGCACACATAAGAGTGCGGCTGATGGAGTTTGCCCATGCTAACGGCAAAGCAACACGAACTGATCCGTTTCATCCAGCAGCGGCTGGAAGAGACCGGAATTTCGCCCAGTTTTGAAGAAATGAAAGAAGCGCTCGATTTGAAGAGCAAATCGGGTGTGCACCGCTTGATCTCTGCGCTTGAAGAGCGTGGCTTTATCCGGCGTCTGCCCAACCGGGCGCGCGCGCTTGAGGTGATCAGAAACCCTGAAGATTCGACACCAATCCCGCGGACGAGTGCTGCGGTTTCTCCTGCTGCAAATGACACGGTCGTTGCCCCCAGCGCGGCGGCAAAACCGGCACCGGAACCTGCCAATGATGTGATTGAAATCCCGCTACACGGCAGGATTGCGGCCGGTGCACCGATCGAAGCGCTTGAAGGCCAAAGCTCACTTCCCGTTCCAGCGGCTCTGCTTGGTCCGGGCGAGCACTACGCTCTTGAAGTGTCGGGCGATTCGATGATCGAGGCTGGCATCTTTGACGGCGACTTTGCGCTTGTTCGCCGCACCAACACTGCTCGCGATGGAGAAATCGTGGTGGCTCTGGTGCGCGGCGAAGAGGCAACGCTCAAATATCTCCACAAAGATGGCGGACTCGTGCGCCTCGACCCGGCCAATGCGACCCATGACCCGCAAGTTTACGGTCCTGAAGAAGTCGAGGTTCAAGGCAAGCTCGCAGGGCTCTTGCGACGTTATCATTGATTGTGCACGCGCTTGGCGCGAGGTGCAACTCACCTCTCTTCAGCGCGCCACCATCCATGCTCACCTTGAGACGCCGAAACGCGGGTAATGCGTTCATTGGCAAGATCGAGAGCGAGCCCTCCGCTTTGTTGGAGGAACCGGCGGTCCGCTTTGAGCCAACGCGGCGAGCAAGATCGGGGCAGGAATCTATCGGCAACGACGATGTCCGCCCGCTCGCAAGCCGCGGCCAGCGCGCGCTCTTCGACCATTGCGCGGTTGCGGGCGAGAAGAAGAGACCATTTGCGGCCACCACGTTCAAGCGCGATAGTGCAAAACTCGGGCGAACACCGCGCCCCTTCCCACTCGGCGAGCGGTATGGGCTCGCTGGTGACGCTGGAAAGTTCGAGAAGGTTGTCGCGCGAGTAAGAAGAACGGCTGTCTCGCAAGGATAACAAGCGGCGCGAGCCATCCTTGGCGGTGACAGTTATGCCGACATGGCGCCCCTCCCTTCCGATCAAAACATCCGGGATTGGAGTCTGGACGAGAAGCACTGTCGCGATTGCCGCAGGCACGAACCCGAACAGCCTCGCGCGTCCCGACCACAAAGCCAGCCACAGACCGCCACCGACAAACAGCACAATCGTAAGGCCACTCATCTGCGGCATCAGCTTGACCGCACCGGGTTGGGCCGAGGTAAAATGCGCGATTGCGAGAAGGAGATTAAGCGACTTCTCAGTCAGCCACCAAAACGGCCCGCCCAAGCCCGCCAGATCGAACAACAGTGCAAGCGCGATGAGCGGCATCGAGATGAACGTCACAAGCGGAATGGCAAGGACATTGGCTACTGCACCGTAGAGGCCGGCGCGATGAAAGTGGAACAACACGATTGGCATCAGCGCGATTTCAATCACCAATCCGGTCACGAACAGCATCGCAGTTCCGCGCCCGAGCCGTCCGAGATAGCTCTCTTCACGCGGGGCGAGAAACGCCTTGACTGGTTCGCTTGAATGCAAGGCCACAATTGCAAGCACAGCGGCAAAGCTCATCTGGAAACTGGGACCAACCACACTTTCAGGCCAGAGCATGAGGACAAAAACAGCCGCCATTGCAACCATGCGCAAAGAGAGAGCTTCCCTGCCCGTCGCCAACGCAAGAAGGACCAGCATCGCTGCCGCGCACGCACGCACCGTGGGGACTTGAGCACCGGTGAGTAATGTATAGCTGATCCCGGCGACAGCCCCCACGCCCGCAGCAACAACTGGCAGCCGCACCCGAAGGGCAAGCGCCGGGAAAAGCGCGAGTAACTTGATTGCCAGCAGATACGCCCCAGCAATGACCGCGCTCACGTGCAGTCCGCTGATGGCGAGCAAGTGCGTCAGTCCCGCATCACGCATTGCGTTACGGTCGCCTTCTTCGATGGCGCCCCGGTCGCCGCTCGCGAAAGCAGCCGCGATCGTGCCAGCGGAGCCGCCTACGTTGTTTCGGACGTGGGACGAGAGCCAGCGCTGGGCTTTGGCGATGAAACCATCGTTTTGCGCTGCCTCAACAACCTCGACCGCGCCCATCGCGCTACCTGTTCCCGACAGGCCCTTGAACCAGGCTGCGCGTGCAAAATCGTATGCTCCCGGCAACATCGGGCTTGCAGGCGGCATAAGCCTCACCCGCAATCTTATCACAGCGCCTTCGGTGAGGACGCTGGCGCCATCACCCTTCCCGTATTTCGTCCGTGCCCGTTCGACTGCCTCGAGCGGAACATTGACCCTTATCTTTCGGCTTTGCCCGCTTGTCGCATCGCGCACCGCAAGGACGAGTCGTATGCGATCCTGAGAGGGCTGATCCTCGCGAGAAAGGATGTAACCGTGCACGCGCTCCACCGTTGGCCGATCCATCGCCTCTGCCCCGACCATTTCGGAGCGCAGCCAAACCACCGAAATGCCTGCTGCAAATACAATCGTGCTGGCAATGACTGCGGTGCGCAAATGGTCACGCGCCACGTCACCGCGCCATGCTGCGAGGGCAAACCCGCCAAGGATGAGGCTTGAACCAATCGCGCTGGCCCAGGCCCATGGGGTCTTGAGCCCGAACCAGGTCAAAATCCCGCAGGCAAAAATCACCGCCAGCCAAGGCGCGCGGTCAAATTGTGCCCGCTCGAGGAAGCTTTCAAGTTTATCGGCAATTGTCCCCCAAATGCTGGACAATCCGCCCCCCCTTTGCCAGAGGCGCTTTGAAGGCTTCGTCTCCGGGTTTTCTCGAGACGAAGCAGGGGTGCTTCCCGCGCTGGCATTATCGCCCGCAGGATCATCCCCTATTGGAATAGTTGGCACATTGGCCATGCAGTAACGCCCCTCCCCCGGTTGGGTTGGTTGGCATTAGCATGCAGCAAACAGGTAGGAATTGGTAGTCAATGCTGAGCGAAACTGGCGATCAGGCAAATAATACGCAAGTTGTGACCCGTTTTGCGCCTTCTCCGACGGGCTTTCTTCATATTGGTGGCGCGCGCACGGCATTGTTTAACTGGCTCTATGCTCGTCATCATGGCGGCAAAGCGCTTTTGCGGATCGAAGATACGGACAAGAAGCGCTCTACCGACGAAACGATCGAAGCAATCTTCGATGGCCTCGATTGGCTTGGCCTTCATTTTGATGACGAACCGGTGTTCCAGTCAAAGCGGGCCGAGCGTCATGCGCAAGTCGCCAATCAGTTGCTTGAGGCGGGCTATGCCTACAAGTGCTTTGCGACCGCCGAAGAGCTCGAAGAGATGCGCGCCCAGCAGCGCGCCAATAAACAACCTCTTCGCTACGATGGACGTTGGCGCGACCGCAACCCTTCCGAAGCGCCGGAAGGTGCGTCCTTCACTGTCCGCTTGAAGACCCCGATTGAGGGCGCGACAAGCATTTCAGATCAGGTGCAAGGCCAAGTTTCTGTTCAGAATGAGGAGCTCGATGACTATATCATCCTGCGCGCTGACGGTACGCCGACCTATATGCTCGCGGTGGTGGTCGATGACCATGACATGGGGGTCACCCATGTCATTCGCGGCGATGATCATTTGAACAACGCGTTTCGCCAGCTTCCGATCTATCGCGCAATGGACGCGATTGAAGGTGGATGGCCTGATCCGGTCTATGCCCATGTCCCGCTCATCCACGGTCAGGACGGTGGCAAGCTTTCGAAGCGCCACGGGGCTCTTGGTGCCGAGACGTATCGCGATGAATTTGGCATCCTCCCCGAGGCCTTGTTCAATTACCTGCTGCGCCTTGGTTGGGCGCATGGCGACCGCGAGGAATTCACGCGCGAAGAGGCGATTGAGCTTTTCGATATTGCTGGCGTCGGCAAAAGCCCTTCTCGATTTGACCTCAAGAAGCTCGAAAACCTCAACGGCCATTACATTCGCGAAGCAGATGATGCGCGGCTTGCACCTCTTGTTGCAAAGCGCATCAAGGCAGACGCGGATCTGGACCTTCTCGCCAAGGCCATGCCTGTCCTCAAAACTCGTGCCAAGACGCTCGACGAACTTGCTGAAGGGGCTGGCTTTTTGTTCGCAAAACCGCCTCTTGAGATGACCGATAAGGCAGCCAAATTCCTTGATGATGATGGCAGAGCCCGCCTACGCCTAATTTCTAACGCATTATCGGGCGAAAATGACTGGACAATGGAGGCTCTCGAAGCCACTACGAAGGCGCTCGCCGAGGACCTTGATCTGGGATTTGGCAAGATTGCGCAGCCGCTTCGTGCTGCGCTGACTGGGACGACAACCTCGCCTGGAATTTTTGACGTCCTGGTTCTGCTGGGACGGGACGAATCCTTGGCTCGCATCGACGCGCAAGCAGCGTGAACGGCGCGGGGAAACAAGGGCAAGATAAAGACTGACTAGGAGACTCATGGTGGCTGACAAGCAAGCGACGCTCGGACTTGGCGGTTCGACAAACGAATTCCCTGTGCTCGAAGGAAGCACCGGGCCTGACGTAATTGATATTCGCAAGCTTTACGGTGCGACCGGCGCCTTCACCTTCGACCCCGGCTATAAGTCGACCGCTAGCTGTGAAAGCGCGCTGACATATATCGACGGGCAAGAGGGTGTGCTGCTTCACCGCGGCTACCCGATTGGTCAGCTCGCAGAGCATTCAAGCTTCATGGAAGTAAGCTACCTTCTCCTGAACGGCGAACTGCCGAGCGCTGATGAGCTTGCGGACTTCGAGAACACGATCACCCGCCACACCATGCTGCACGAGCAGCTGCGCACCTTCCTTCAGGGTTTCCGCCGCGATGCACACCCTATGGCGATCATGTGCGGCGTCGTCGGTGCACTGTCGGCGTTTTACCACGACAGCACCGACATCTCGGACCCTGAACACCGCAAGATTTCATCGCACCGCCTCATTGCAAAGATGCCGACCATTGCTGCGATGGCGTATAAGTATTCGGTGGGCCAGCCTTCCCTATATCCCGACAATTCGTTGTCTTACACTGGCAACTTCCTTCGCATGACTTTCGGCGTGCCAGCGGAAGAATATGAAGTGCACCCTGCGATCGAAAAAGCGATGGACCGGATTTTCATCCTCCACGCCGATCACGAGCAGAACGCTTCCACTTCGACCGTGCGTCTTGCAGGTTCTTCGGGCGCGAACCCGTTTGCCTGTATCGCAGCGGGCATCGCCTGCCTCTGGGGTCCAGCACACGGCGGCGCCAACGAAGCTGCTCTCAACATGCTGCAGGAAATCGGCACGCCTGACCGCATCCCGCACTATATCGAGCGCGCTAAGGACAAGAACGACCCGTTCCGCCTCATGGGCTTTGGCCACCGGGTTTACAAAAACTACGACCCTCGCGCGACCGTAATGCAAAAGACGCTTCGCGAAGTGTTCGAGGCGCTCAAGACCACTGATCCTGTGTTTGAAACCGCGCTTCAGCTCGAAGAGATCGCGCTCAACGACGACTACTTCAAAGAGAAGAAGCTCTTCCCGAACGTTGATTTCTATTCCGGTATTATCCTGAGCTCAATCGGCTTCCCGACCACCATGTTCACCGCGCTCTTCGCGCTTGCACGTACGGTTGGCTGGGTTGCGCAGTGGAACGAAATGATCTCCGATCCAGCTCAGGTTATCGGCCGTCCGCGCCAGCTTTACACTGGCCCGACGCAGCGCGACTACGTTCCGGTCGACAAGCGCTGATCTGATCGATTCTACGCTAAAGAAAAACGCGGTCTGTCCCTTGGCAGGCCGCGTTTTTTATGCGTCAGCCTTGGGAAGCGTCAGCTTGAATTCTGCGCCCACCAAATCTTCATCGACCGGCGGCTGAAGCACTTCCAGGTCGCCGCCCATCGCCAGCGCAAGCTTGCGTGATATGTAAAGGCCGAGACCAGAGCCTGTGTCGTTACCGCCATCGCTATCACGGCCGAGCCTTTCGAACTTTTCAAAGATCTTGGCCGATTGCTCTGGTGTAACGCCCGGCCCCTGGTCAATGACGCTCAGGCTCACCGTGTCGTCGGAATTTGCCCAAGAGGTCACCGAAACACTGCTGCCCTCGGGCGAATAGGCGATGGCATTGCCAATCAAATTGATGAGAATCTGGAGCACACGCCGGAATTCGGCGGTGGCATAGAGAGGTTCGTCGGCCGCTTCGACGGAAACGTTGATATCGCGCGCAGACGCTCGTACGCCGAGGATTCCGGCTGCGCGCTTGGCGATGTCGCGGATGTCGACGCGGTCCTTGGAAGTCTTGAACCCGGGGGCCTCGACCACTTCAAGATCGGCTAGATCGTCGAGCATTCCTGACAAATGTTGTCCGGCGGCAGCGATGTTGGCTGCATATTCGCTGTATTCGTCGCGCAATGGACCCGCGAGCCGCGCGTGAATGGTCTCGGCATTTGCGACGATGCGCGCAATGGGTTGGCGCAAGACCGGGGTAAGCGCGCTTCCGATAAGGCGTGAATGTTCAGGCGGCGCGATTTGAGAAGGGTCGTCCTCCTTGACTGTCTCGCTGAGAGGTTCCCTTGCGATCAGCAACAGTTCGAACCCTTGCGGGGCATTTGGCGAAAGCCCGATGGGAAGGAGTCTCACTCGCCAAGAGCGGGCTGATCCCGGCACCTTTGCTTTTGCCCCGTCCAGCAATCGCCAATGCAAAGGCTGTTCATGAGCTATCCCATCCAAAGCAATATAATCGCTCCAGATTTTTCCCGGCTCGTCGTCGATTGCCTGTGCCAATGCTTCGGCATCGGGGCTATGCGATGAAAGGGCCCGAACGGCCTGATCTGCATCAAGATGCGCTGTTATCTCTGCTGTTGCCCGGTCCGCTTCGTCCAGCCACTGTGTTGCACCGCGCCCACCCTCCTCGATATCCGGCGCGCTCAACCAGTTTTCGATCAGGATCTCGCAGCCCGAGCCACCCTCTGACCCGTCGGTTTCGGCATTATCAAGCGGGTGAATGCGGACAAAGCCGGAGACCGTGTCTTCGCCATAAAGTGCTGAAAATGGACGAGCAATGCGCAGTCCCTGCTCCCGGCACTGGCGCACCAGATCGAGCAATTCGGGAACGGCAAGCGTGCCCGACATCTTGCCCCCGCAAGCTTCCTGCAAATCGGCAAGCAGTTCGTCAGCACTGATCAGGCGATCATGATCGTCCGTCGTGCCTTTCGCGGCCACCAGGGATTGATGGCGGTTCATTTGGAAACGCCTTCTTGCATGTGCGCGGCGAGCATATCCCGCGCATAGGCTTGGGAAATTGCCTCAAGACCGCCCGGGACGGCCTTTGTACCGCCTAGGAGAGCGATCTGACGCTCGCTCGCCTCACCATTCAACCCTGCGGCTTTTAGCATCAAAGCGAGGCGCACAGTCTGGCCCTCGTGGCAGGCAAACACGGCGTGCTCACGCTCTATTGAAAGGAGCGAGGCGCACGAGCTGGCGAACAGGGCAAGCCCTGCGTGCGCAAGATCAAGCCCGGCAATCGCCCCTCCCCTCATCGCCGCAGTGAGTCGCGCCAACAGGCCGATGCGATTGGTCCCTTCGTCATAATTGCTTTTAAGCTTCGCAAAAGCTTCCTTCGCCACGTCCACATTCGCATCAACCGCAGCAGCTTCGCCATGCTCCAATGTGCGGGCGAAAACTTCAAATGGCAGCTCGCCCAAGGGAAGCTCCATGCGTGTATGATTGAGACTAAAGCGCGACTGAGCGGCGAGCACGCTCATGGCAATCTCTGCGATTGCAGCACTGTCGGAGGCGATGAGCTCCTGCAGCAGAGGGCTGAGAACCGGGTCAATCGCACAAGTTTGTTCGAGATTCTTGGCGATCAGACCTTCGAGCGCGACCGAATACAGGTGATCGACAACGACCGCATCACCAGCCAGGCGGTTCGACAACGCTTGGCGGGTTCGGGAGGCATCGCTGCTATTGTCATTATTCGTTTGGGCCAGCAATTGACGGATCAAATCATCAAGCTGGCCGCGCAGGGCTGCAATGATCGCGTCGTTAAACAGACTAGGGCCATCGCTGTCGAGAAAATGCGCAAAGACAGGCACAACCGAGGCCCGCGCACGATTGCCGCGCGCAAGCTCCTCCCGCAGGAGCACGTCCACTGATGCAGACTGAGATCGGTCCATGGTTACTTTGCCCATCACGTAGCCCATACAGGCTCGTGGTTAACCCCTGGTTAGCTTAGACATTTAATCGCTGCGATCTGTCTATTGCTTCTTCGAGCGAACAGCCAGTTGCAAAAGCGCTGCGAGGGAGAACGCGATTATACTTTCCTGCAGGTATCCAAAGCCGGCGAAGAGCGCAAAGAAAAGCAAATGGGCCGGCGTATCGCGCCAGAATGCGCTGATCTGCGCACGGCGCTCTTCTCCGTTGATCGAAGCAAGGCCGATGGCAAAAATCGGTAGCGAGGCTCTAACGAGCCATTCGTCCTCTTGGGAATTGGCCAAGACAAGAGTGACGAGAGCGAGAATAAGCATGGCAAAAGGAAAGCCAATGCGCCAGATCTGGTTCTCCGCTTGGCTGTAGAGCGCACCGCGCAAGGCGCGCGAGTTCGCACTCAACATGGCGGCAAATGCGCCAACCGCAGCGACGATTAGCCCCGGCACGGCATAGCCGAACGCCGCCAAACCTGCTCCGATTGCACTGAACAACAGCGCACTCAATCCCGCTCCCTCAGGTGCGGATTGAAGCCAGAAGGGTGCGGTCCGGCGGACGATTTCGGTGGCGCCTGCGCTCATTGGTCCTGCCCATTGAGAGTCAGGCAGGCTCGATGACATCATTGCCGCCTCGCGCCGGCCAAGCGCGGCCTGATCGCCAGCAGGAATCCAATCATCACTTTCGAGAAGTTGCGAAGGAACAGCGTTGCACCCGGTGCGCTCTTGCAAGGCAATTCGCAAAAGGAGCGAAACCGCATCGCCATCTTCCGGTAGATCGCCGAGCGCTCGAACGCATTGTCCCGGAATAATCGCGGCGCCTGCCCAGTGCCGGTCGCGGTCGATCCGCTCGAACAGATAAGGAAATGTCGAGGCGAGCGCATGGTTGGCAGGAAGTGTCCATATGCCAGACACGAGTTCCCCATCGCATGTCAGCAAATCGGAGGCTGTGTCAGCGCTCACGAACAATCCGTCGCACAAGAGGAAAACCTCATCCGCGTCACGAACGAGGTTCGCCAATTGCAGCGGGCCTCGCGCTGTGTGAAACGCCAACCCCTTGCTTTCCAACCGGCGCTGTTGAGCAATGACCGCCGCGGAAGGAGCTTCGCATAGGCAAATCACCCGCTCGCACCCCAGGCGCAGAGCAACATCAACCTGCCACGCGAGCAGTGCACGACCTGCAACCGCCTCTTCGGCAAGAAGATTGCCGTGGCGGTTTCGTGTAAGGGCAGAGATGAGCGCAGTGCGCAAAGCCGAACTCCCGATTAGAAACGGCTCTTGGCTAAGCGCCTTCTGCGCCCCGCTTCAAGCGGTTTGGCGCCGGTCTTTCCACGATTTTGCGGTGATAGGTGTCAGATTTTGAGTGAGTTCTTACCGCTGAAGCCTGACAGAACCTGCTCAATCTCACGCACGGCCATTGGCTCTCCCGGTGCGCAATTGAGTGCATATTCTGCAGCATCGAGCAATTCCTGGGCATGAAAGCTGGCGGCCAACCCTTTGAGCCGCAAGGCTGCAACATTCCAATTGCCGTCGCAGCGCGAACGTTTCAGAAGGTCGAGGTGCTTCTCTGCACTCTCCAAGAACGCGATACGCAACTCGCCAAGCAAGGCCGCGTTATCACCCGCAGCTGCTGCCAAAGTCGCATCAAGAGCTCCGCTTTCATAAGCCATGGGTCCATCCATTAGCCGAAATCGAGTTAATGCGGGGTTTATCCTTTGCTGTGGTGTGGTATTTATCCAGGCATGGCAGGTAGAAAGCACATTCGCGCAGTCAGCCAAGAAGCTGAAAATAAAGCGCAATCCGAAAACAACGCGGCTGATGAGGCACGCGAGGGTGTTGATTTTGCTGATGCGATCGAGCCTGACGAACCGCTTGAACTGACGCAAAACGAGTTCGAGGAGGAGTATGATGAACTCCACTCGTCGCGCAAACTAGCTTGGCTCGCACCTGCGTTCGCAATTGTCTTGGCGCTGGCATGGACCGGCTTCTATGGCTGGGCCATGCAGGGAGAAATCCTCTCGGCAAACACACAGCCTTCCGTTTGGGTGAGCTTGCTCGTGAACTGGTCGGTCCCGCTTCTCCTGATTGGTGTCGCCTGGCTTCTTGCCATGCGCAATTCGCGGGCCGAGGCGAACCGGTTTGCCGCAAGTGCGGCCATGCTGTCGCAGGAAAGCCGCGAGTTGGAAGATCGGCTGACAATCGTCAATCGCGAACTGAGCCTAGCACGCGAGTTCTTGAGCGCTCAATCTCTTGAGCTTGAATCGCTCGGCCGCGTCGCCAGCGAGCGCATTTCGACCCATGCCGATGCGCTGCAAAGCCTCATCAAAAACAATGGTGCGCAGGTCGATGCCATCGGCAGCGCAAGCGAGAGCGCGCTCGCCAATATGACGCGGCTGCGCGATAATTTGCCCGTCGTCGCGAATTCGGCGCGCGATGTCTCCAACCAGGTCGGCTCAGCCGGGCGCACCGCGCAAGAGCAACTGGACAAGCTTGTTGCCGGGTTCGAACGGCTCAACCAGTTCGGCAAGGCAAGCGAGGCGCAAGTAAACTCGCTTGAGGGCGAAGTGAGCGCAATCCTCGAGCGGTTCCAGACGCAAATCGACGCAATCGAAGGGGCTGCTGGTTCAAGGTTCAGCGCCTTGCAGGAGAACACCGAAAGCTATCGCAGCGAAGTATCGCAGACAGAGGAAACTGCCATCGCCGCCCTCAAAGAGCGCACCGCCCTGCTGCAATCTGAAACGCAATCCATCAGCGATGATCTGCGCGCGGCAGAAGACAAGGCGATGGAACAACTTAATGCGAGCAAAGAGCGGTTTATCGCTCAAATGACTGCGGCGATTGAGCGGCTCGATGAAACCGATGCAAAAGCGATAGCCAAGGCGCAAAGCCGGGTCGACCAATTGAACGCCAACGTTGCGCTTTTCACTGAACAGCTTTCAACGCGGGATCGCCAGTTCAACGAACAGGTTGCGCAAGTTCAAGAACGCTTCTCGACCAATGAAGCGCAGGCAAGCGAAGTGCTGGCTCAGCGTCTTTCAGACCTTGATGATGCACTGGCCGAACGCCGCGACGCGCATCTTGCAGAGACAGAAAAGCTAGAAAAACACAGCACCGCTATTGCCGAACAAATGGAGCGGTTGACTGCATTGCTGGCGGACACAGGCGGACAGGGTGAAGCGACCCGTGAGGCGCTCACCTCGGGGCTGGCAGCGCTGGACGAACAGCTTGAAGACAAACGTGCGAAACTGCGCGAGACCGAGGCTGAAATCGCCAACCTGACCGAAAATGGCATTCGCCTGCTTGAGATCATCCAATCAAGTGCCAAGTTCAGCCGCGAAGATCTGCCAGAGGCGATGCAAACCACGCTGGGCACTTTGACCGACGTCGAAGAACGTGCACAGGAAGTCTCTACTTTGATGCTGGCGACCAATGAGAAAGCGGATGCCCTCACATCCTACCTCGTGGATGCACGCACCAAGGTCGACGACAACGAAGCGTCCATCGAGGCGCTTCAGGCCAAGGTCCAGGGCCAATCCGAGGAAGCGCTGGCGAAGATCAACGGTTTGCGCAGCGGGCTGGCCGAATTGGCGCAGGCAAGCGAGACATTCTCTGGCGAAACGCAAGACCACTTGCGCGCCAGCATAGAGAAACTCGAAGAGGCAACACGCCAGGTGTTCAACACATTGGAGACTGGCACCGGCGAAAAGGTCGACGCGGTGGCGCAAAGCCTGTCTGAACGCGCGGTCGCGGAACTCGAACGGTCCCTGCGTATCAATTCGTCAGAGGCTGCTGGGAAACTGGAACAGGCTGCGGCCCATGCCTCCGGCGTAAGCCGTGAGGCGACCTCGCATCTGCGCGATCAACTCGCCAAGGTGAATGAGCTGACCGTCAATCTGGAACAACGTATTGCAAGAGCGCGCGAACTTGCCGAGGAGCAGGTCAACAATGACTTTTCGCGGCGCATGGCGCTTATTACCGATAGCCTCAACTCATCGGCCATCGACATCACGACCGCGCTCTCGCAAGAAGTGTCTGAAACCGCCTGGGATGCTTACCTCAAGGGCGAGCGCGGCATCTTCACAAGGCGGGCCGTGCGTTTGATTGAAAGCGGGGATGCACGTGAGATTGCCGAGCTTTATCAAAGCGATGCCGAATTCAAAGCAAATGTAAGCCGGTACATTCACGACTTTGAAGCGATGCTGCGTTCGGTTCTGTCGACCAGAGACGGCAAAGCCCTTGGCGTGACAGTCCTCGGTTCGGATGTTGGCAAGCTCTATGTCGTGCTCGCGCAGGCGATAGAACGCCTACGCTAACTTGCTGCTTTATCCCTCGCGGGTGAGGTTTTCAGGCGGCTTTGGCAAAATGTCGAGGTCGTCCGCACCTATCCAGCCATATTCGTAGTTGAGCACGAAGAGGCTTGTGAGCACGATCGCGATCAATGTTGCGCGGACCAGCAGTTTGCCCGGCTTGAATTGCGCCGGCGCACTTTCGGACTGGCCCGGTACAAGCGCCTCGCCTGCCTCTTCCGATGTGCGCACACCAAAAGGCAGCATCATGAATGCACTCATCACCCAGATGAGAAAATAGACGGCGAGGATCGACGTCCACTGCATCAGTCTGTCTCACCTGAAAGACCCGGCATAAGCACGCGGACCTGCGGATTCTTGCCTGACCAACGCCGGGCCGCTCGCCTTGCCGCAAGCCGCGCTGCCTCGTGCACAGCCGAGGGATCGCTGGCATCGCGCCCTTTCAGCTTGCCTATCGCCTTCAGGATATCTTCGCGTGTTTCCTCGATAAACTCGGGCATATCCTCATCGAGGGGCAGGCCGATCGCCTCGATAAGAGGGGCTTCTCCGCGCGCGAGAACCACGATGACGATACCCTCAAACGACACCCGCCGCCTTGTGTTCACTGCATCGCCATCGGCAGGGGAAATGATGTCACCATCAAGAACAAGACGGCCCGAGCGAACCTCGCCGATTTTGCCTGGCTCCCCCGGCGCAAGCCGCACAATATCGCCATTCGACTGGACTATATTGCTGGCAATCCCGCATTCTTTGCCGACCCGCGCTTGCTCCTGCATATGCCGCATTTCGCCATGCACAGGCACGAGCACTTCGGGGCGGAGCCAACCGTAAAGCGCTTCAAGCTCAGGACGTCCGGGGTGTCCCGAGACGTGAATAAAGCTCTGGCGATCGGTGATCATCTCTATGCCGCGCGCAGCGAGCTGGTTCTGCATTTTGCCAACTGCGATCTCATTGCCGGGGATGAGGCGCGAGGAGAAAAGCACGACGTCGCCGGAGACAAGCTCTAGCGGATGATTATCATCGGCAATCCGCGCCAGCGCAGCGCGCGGCTCACCCTGTCCGCCGGTTGCTAGGATCATCACATCGCCGCGCGGCAGCCCCATCGCGGTGTCGAAGTCGACAGGAGTCGGGAAGTCTTCGAGATAGCCGTTGTCCTGCGCCACCTCGAGGATGCGATCAATCGAGCGGCCAGCAACGCACAGCTTTCGCCCTGTTTCGCGCGCCACTTCACCAAGCGTTTGAAGACGGGCGACATTGCTGGCGAAGGTGGTGACGAGAACGCGCTTGCCCTTGTGGCGCGCAACCTCTTCCATAAGCCCTTTGTGCACTGCGCCTTCGGAACCCGACGGATTGGGATTGAAGACATTGGTGCTATCACACACGAGGGCGAGAACGCCTTCATCGCCAATCTCGCGAAGCTCGTCTTCAGTGGTTGGCTCACCAATGATGGGATCCTCGTCGAGTTTCCAGTCGCCAGTATGAAAAATGCGGCCATGCGGCGTGTCGATCAGCAGAGCGTTCCCTTCCGCAATCGAGTGCGCAAGCGGTAGATACGTCACGGTGAAAGGGCCGATGTCGATCTGGCCGTGATCTTCCTCGATTATGTTGAGCTCAACTTTACCCAAGAGGCCGGCCTCTTCGAGTTTCCGGGCGACCAGATCCGCAGTAAACGGCGTCGCGTAAAGCGGCACGCCAAGCTCGCCAGCGAAATAGGGAACTGCGCCGATATGGTCTTCATGCGCATGGGTGAGAACGATGCCGAGGAGGTCCTTTGTGCGCTCCTCGATGAACTCTAGGTCGGCGAAAACCAGATCTACACCCGGATATTCGCCGCCTGAAAAGGTCATGCCAAGGTCGACCATCAACCATTTGCCGTTGCAGCCATAAAGGTTGACGTTCATGCCGATCTCGCCCGAGCCCCCAAGGGCAAGAAAGAGCAGTTCATTTTCTGGGGTGTAGTCTTTTTTCACTTTGTTTTTATCGTTCTATCTCGTTTGATGCGCCGCTCACCTTAAGGCCTGTCTGGCTAGGATCGCCAGCCCCTCAATGGTCAAATCGGCGTCGACTTCGTCGAAAATGTTGGTTGCCTCGTCAAACAGGATGGCAAGCCCGCCGGTTGCGACAACTTTAACCGGTCGTCCGATTTCGGACTTCATACGCGCGACGATCCCTTCCATCATTGCGACATAGCCCCAGAAAACTCCAATGAGCATTTGGTCTTCTGTGTTGCGTCCGATGACACTCTGGCTTGCCGGTGTTTCGATCGCGATGCGCGGCAGCTTTGCCGTTTTGCCAACCAATGCATCCAGTGAAAGATTGATCCCGGGAGCGATTGAGCCGCCCTTGTAAGTGCCATTGAAATCGATCGCTTCAAACTTGGTCGCCGTACCAAAATCGATCACGACAAGATCGCCGCCATATTTATGATGGGCCGCCAGAATATTGAGCGCGCGATCTGCCCCAAGGGAGCTTGGCTGATCGACGTCAGCCACAAATGGCCATGCTGCCGCGCCCTCGCCCGCCTTGAGCGGCGTGATATCGAAATATTTCTGGCTCAAGACCGTCAAGTTATGATCTGCGCGTGGCACAACAGACGCGTAGATTATCGCTTTCACGTCGTCGCGCGAAACACCCTCGATATCGAGGAGCTGCAGGAGCCAAACCGCATATTCATCGCCCGTCCGCCGCGGATCGGTGGCAATACGCCAGCGTGCGCGCGGCGGCATTGTAAAACCGCCCTCCCCGTCGGGCTCAAACAGGGCAAAGACAACATTGGTGTTTCCGACGTCAGCTGCCAGCAGCATTGCGGCGCTCCCTTTATGAAATGTCTCCAGCTCGAATGACACGTTCCGAGCCATCCGCCAAGCGCAGCCTTAATGCCCCATCACTTTCTTCAAGGCCGGCAAAGGTGCCCGAAATGTAAGAACCGTCCGTGTCATGGACGGTGACCGCGCTTCCGCTTGAGTGCATTGAGCGTTCAAGAAAACGGGGAAGCAGATGGGGCAATCCGCGTTGGCGCCACTCTTCAAGCCAGAACGCAAATTTATCGGCAAGGTCATGCGCAAACGCATCGACACCCACTATTGTACCAATCTCTGCAAGCGCGCTCGTTTTGCGCTCCGCCAGGCTGGGGGCTCGGGCAAGGTTCACCCCGATACCGGCGACAATCGTATTGCCGACCAGCTCAAGCAGAATGCCGGAGAGCTTTCCCTCGTTCAAAAGCACATCATTGGGCCATTTAAGCTTGAGGTTGTGTGCGGCATTCGATGCCTCAAGCGTGGTGTCGAAAACAGCCAAGGCTGCTACGAAACTCAATGATGCAGGCGGGGGGGCACCCGCTGCAAGAGTAACAACAGTCGAGCCCATAAAATTGCCCGAGCCGTCAAACCATTCGCGGCCCTGACGACCCTTGCCCGCAGTTTGTCGCCGCGCGACCAGCCAATGACCCTCTACCGGCTTCGCATCAGAGCGAAGCGCGCTCGCCAAATCTGCGTTGGTAGAGCCAGTTGTCTCGACGAAGCGGATCAAGCCGCCCTTCCCCTACACAGCAAGGAACAGCGCAGATGCTGCCTTGTTGGCAAGATCACTGATCGAGCCGGTCATCAGATAGCCCAGCGGCGAAATGATCGCGCCGGTGATGATGAGCAGCACCCAATGCGATGTTTCGCTCTTGCCAGTGGCAACGCCAACGGGCTCGTCGAAGAACATGACCTTCACGAACTTGATGTAATAGAACGCACCGATGACGCTTGCTGCGATTGCGATGGCTGCAAAGACAACGAGGTCAGCTTCCACGACGGCCTGGAATACTACGAACTTGCTGTAGAAGCCGAGCAGCGGCGGGATGCCGGCAAGGCTGAACATAAAGAGCAGCAAAGCCCAGGCAATGGCAGGGCGCGTAACGGCCAGGCCTGCGATGTCGCCAAAGGTTTCATAAAGCTCACCATCGGCACCGCGCAGCATGAGTAGCGCAGTAAAGCTGCCAAGGCTCATTACTACATAAATGACGAGGTAGATCAGCATCGCACTTGCGCCCGCAGGCGTCGCCACGGCGAGGCCCAGCAGGATGAAACCGATGTTGTTGATCGAGGAGTAGGCCAGAAGGCGTTTCAAATTGTCCTGACCAATCGCGCCAAGCGCGCCGAAAACGATTGAGGCCAAGGCGGTGAACATTACGATCTGTTGCCATGCCTGAACCTGACCGCCGAAAACTTCGAACACGACGCGCGCGGTGAGAGCGACCGCCGCAACCTTCGGTGCGGTGGCGAAGAACAGCGTGACAGGCGTTGGAGCCCCTTCATAAACGTCGGGCGTCCACATGTGGAACGGCACCGCAGCAATTTTGAATGCGAGGCCGGCAAGGACAAAGGTCAGACCGAAAAGCTGCCCGGTCGAAAGCTCGCCTTCGAGCCCTGCGCGAACGCTGGCGAAGTCGGTGCCACCGGTAAAACCGTAAAGCAGGCTGATGCCGTAGAGCAGGATGCCCGAGGCAAGTGCGCCGAGGACGAAATATTTGAGGCCAGCTTCCGCCGAGCGCGTGTCCTTGCGCAGGATCGCTGCGAGCACGTAGGCCGCAAGTGAGTTCAATTCTAGCCCCATGTAAAGCGTCATGAAATCGCTGGCCGAAACCATGATGCTCATACCCAGCGTCGCGAACAGGACGAGCACGGGATATTCTGCGCGAAGCCCGCGTTCGCTCGCAACCGCTGGGCCATTGAAGAAAGCGGGCGCAACCATCAGCGCACCGATACCTGCAAGATAGATCAACGCCTTGGAGAAGAGTGCGAAGCTGTCGATCTTGAGAAGGGTGCCGAAGGCATAGGTATCAGGACCGTCCGTGCCAAAGTGCAGGCCGGGGATGGTGAAAAGACCCGCTGTAAACAACGTGGCAGCAGCAAGAATTGTAGATGCGCGCGCCGCCTTGTCACCGACCCATGCGGCTACAAGCAAGAGAACAAGGCCCGCGCCTGTGAGGATAAGTTCCGGAATGACCAGAGCGAAGGAGGATGAGAAGTCGAGCATCAGTGCGCCTCCCCTTCGTGGCCCTCGAACTCGATGGCGTTGGCCGCCTCGCCCAAGGGTTCGCCGCTGGCAAGCGCTGCATCGCTTGCAGGTGCCGCTGCGGCCAGTTGCGCGTCAAGCGCCGCAATATCGGCGCGCATGGGCGCCAGGAAGCTTTCAGGGTAGACGCCCATCCAAAGCACCACTGCTGCAATCGGGGTCATCATGATCCATTCGCGCGCTGTGATGTCTTTCATCGCGGCCGCGTCAGCGTTCTTCTGATCACCGAAAGCCACGCGGCGGTAGAGGTAGAGCATGTAGGCTGCGCCCAGGATGATGCCGGTGGTGCTGACAAGCGCCACAAGGCTGGAAGTTTGATAGATGCCGGCAAGCGAGAGGAATTCGCCCACAAAGCCGCTGGTCCCCGGAAGGCCAATCGAGGCCATCGTAAAGAGCAGGAAGAACAGCGCGTAATAGGGCATATTGATGCTGAGCCCGCCATAGCGTTCGATCTCGCGGGTGTGCAGGCGGTCGTAAATGACGCCAACGCAAAGGAAGAGTGCGCCGGACACGAGGCCGTGCGAAAGCATGACGATCATCGCACCTTCAAGACCCTGCACGTTGAAAGCGAACAGACCCACCGTCACGATCGCCATGTGCGCAACCGATGAATAAGCGATGAGCTTCTTCATATCGGCCTGAACCAAAGCGACCAGCGAAGTGTAGATCACCGCGACCATAGAGAGGATGAAGACGAACCATGCAAAATCAGCCGACGCCTCGGGGAACATCGGGAGGCTGAAACGGATAAAGCCGTAGCCACCCAGTTTGAGCAAAACGCCTGCAAGGATCACCGAACCAGCGGTCGGCGCTTGCACGTGCGCGTCGGGAAGCCAGGTGTGGAACGGCCACATGGGCACTTTCACCGCAAAGCTCGCAAAGAAAGCCAGCCACAGCCAGGTCTGCGCGCCGCCAGGGAAGTCGTACTGCATGAGAGTTGGAATGTCCGACGTGCCCGCTTCACTCACCATCCAGAACATCGCGATCAACATCAGGACCGAGCCGATCAGTGTGTAGAGGAAGAATTTGTAGCTGGCGTAAATGCGGTTGTCCCCACCCCAAACGCCGATGATGAGATACATCGGAATTAGGCCAGCCTCGAAGAAGATGTAGAACAGAAACAGGTCTTGCGCTGCAAACGTCCCGATCATCAGCACTTCCATAAACAGGAAGGCTGCCATGTATTCGCCCACGCGCTTGGTGATCGAATCCCAGCTGGCGAGAATGCAGATCGGCATGAGAAATACGCTGAGCATGATGAGCATCAGCGCAATGCCATCGATCCCCAGAGCGTAAGAGAAACCAGCGACTAGCTCGTACTTCTCCTGAAACTGCCACTGCGCGCCGCCGATCTCGTAATTGGCCCACAGCATGATGCCGAGAACAAAAGTCACGAGCGTCGCGCCGAGCGCAATCACGCGCGAGGCTGACCCTGCGAACAGACATGCCAGTGCGCCTGCAAGCGGCACCAGCATCATGGTGGTGAGGATGGGAAAGTCCATTACGCTCAAAGACCCCTAGAGCAGCACATAAGTGACAGCGGCAATCAGGCCAAGAAGCATGATCAGCGCATAAGTGTAGAGATAGCCCGACTGGATCGTCTTGGCCGCGACCGAACCACGCTGAACCACGGCGGCGATCCCGTTGGGGCCAAAGCGGTCGATGGTGCCGATGTCGCCCAGTTTCCAGAACTGGCGGCCGAACCAGAAGGCAGGCTTCACGAAAATCGCGTCGTAAAGCTCGTCGAAATACCATTTGCGAAACACGAAGTTGTGCAACCAGCCAAAGGACGAGACGAACTTTGCGGGAATATCGGGCTTCGCGATATAAGCGACGTAGGCTCCGATGAAGCCTGCGATCATCACCACGGTTGCTGCGAGCTTCACCCACAGCGGCACGGCGTGAAGCGCGTGAACGAGGTTTTCGTTGAAATAGATCGAACCACCCCAGAATGCGCCATTCACAGCTTCTGCCGAGCCATCGACGAATGGGTATTTGAATACATAGCCAGCCAATACCGCCCCCACCGTCAGCACGCCGAGCGGGATCAACATCGAGATCGGACTTTCATGCGGGTGATAGCCGCCGGTCGTGTCTTCGCCGGCCTCTTCTGGCGTCTTGTGAACCGAGTGCTGAATATGCTCGCTCTCGATCCAGCGCGGTTTGCCCCAGAAAGTGAGGAACATCAGGCGCCAGCTGTAGAAGCTGGTCAGCAGAGCAGCGACGGCTCCAGCCCAGAATGCCGCTTGCGAGAGGCCAGTGCCGCGAGCCCAGGCCGCTTCAAGAATGGCATCTTTCGAATAGAAGCCAGCAAAGCCGAACACGCCGAGCACGCCCACCCCGGTGATTGCCAGCGTTCCGGCCATCATAGCCCAGAAAGTAATCGGGATCTCTTTGCGCAGCGCACCATAATAGCGCATGTCTTGCTCGTGGTGCATCGCGTGAATGACCGAGCCGGCACCAAGGAACAGCAGAGCCTTGAAGAAAGCGTGCGTGAACAGGTGGAACATCGCGACACCGTAAGCGCCGACGCCTGCGGCAAAGAACATATATCCCAGTTGAGAACAGGTCGAGTAAGCGATGACCCGCTTGATGTCCCACTGCGTCGTGCCGATCGTGGCTGCGAAGAAGCAGGTTGCCGCGCCCACCACGGTCACGATTGCAAGCGCGGTTGGAGCGGTTTCGAACATGGGAGACAAGCGGCAGACCATGAATACGCCTGCGGTCACCATCGTCGCTGCGTGAATAAGTGCTGAAACGGGCGTCGGCCCTTCCATCGCATCGGGCAACCATGTGTGCAGGCCAAGCTGAGCCGATTTACCCATCGCGCCGATAAACAAAAGGACGCACAAGACATCCATCGTTGCCAAGCGCATGCCAAGAAAGCCGATGGTCGATCCACTCATCCCGGGGGCAGCTTCGAGAATCTCGGGAATAGAGGTCGTTTGGAACACAAGGAATGTTCCGAAAATGCCGAGCATGAAGCCAAGGTCGCCAACGCGGTTGACGACAAAAGCCTTGATCGCGGCAGCGCCTGCAGATGGCTTTTTGAACCAGAAACCGATCAGCAGGTATGAGGCAAGGCCCACCCCTTCCCAACCGAAGAACATCTGAACGAGGTTATCGGCCGTCACCAGCATGAGCATGGCGAAAGTGAAGAGTGAGAGATAAGCAAAGAAGCGCGGCTGATCCGGATCTTCTTCCATATAGCCCCAGCTATACAGGTGAACGAGCGCGGAAACCGAGTTGATCACCACCAGCATCACAGCCGTCAGCGCATCAACGCGCAGCGCCCAGTCAAAGCTCATATCGCCAGACTGAACCCACTGAAGCACAGGCACGACCTCTGCCGTGTGCGTGCCGGTCAAAAAGCCAATGAAAATTGGCCAGCTGAGCGCCGCCGAAACGAAAAGACCGCCAGTTGTGATCGACTTGGCAATCGTGTTGCCCAGCGACTTGTTGCCAAGACCTGCAATGATCGAGGCGATCAGCGGGGCGAAAACGATGATTAAGATTTGGGTATCCACGGCGCGTTACCCTTTCATCCGGTTGACATCATCAACCGCAATCGTGCCACGGCCACGGAAGTAGATAACGAGAATGGCAAGGCCAATCGCCGCTTCGGCGGCCGCCACGGTCAGCACCATCATCGCAAACACCTGTCCAACAAGGTCACCCTTGAAGGCGCTGAATGCGACGAGGTTGATGTTCACTGCAAGCAGGATCAGCTCAACCGCCATCAGAATGACGATTACATTCTTGCGGTTCAGGAAAATGCCGAGAACGCCAAGCACGAACAGGATCGCGCCAACGACAAGGTAATGTTCGATGCCGATGGTCATAGCTCGACCCCCTTCCCGACTTCCGGGTTCTTCATTTGCGTGGCCTCTTCAGGACGACGGGAAATCTGTTTACCGATATCTTGCTGCGCGCGGCTGCCCGGAGGCGGTGCCTGGAACGTCAGCACGATCGCACCGATCATCGCAACCAGCAGGATGATGCCAGCGATCTCGAACAGCAAGATATAGCGGCCATACAAAAGCGCGCCGATTGACTCGATGTTCGAGGCTGTTGCGCTAACCACAGCCGCTCCATCGGCGCTGCCAAGTTCGACCCCGCCCGCACCATATGCGCCAATGCCGAGGCCAAGCTCTGCGAGGAGCACCAAAGCGATAGCAATGCCCAAAGGGAAATTCTTGATGAAACCTGCGCGCATTGCGGCAAAGTCGATGTCGAGCATCATCACCACGAACAGGAACAGCACAGCGACCGCCCCCACATAAACGATGACAAGCAGCATCGCGATAAACTCGGCACCCACCAGCACCATCAGGCCCGCTGCGTTGAAAAACGCAAGGATGAGCCACAGCACGGAGTGTACCGGGTTTCGCGACATGATGACCATCACCGCACTCGCGATGACGACACCTGCGAACAGGTAGAAGGCTAAAGCTTGAATCATTTGATCCCTGTTATCCCGTCCCGCCTAGAAAGGCTTGGACGCGCCCTTAACGATAGGGTGCGTCTGCTTCAAGGTTCGCCGCGATGGCGCGTTCCCATTTGTCACCATTTGCGAGGAGTTTGGCCTTGTCATAGAGCAATTCCTCGCGTGTTTCGGTGGCATATTCGAAGTTTGGCCCCTCAACCACGGCGTCCACCGGGCAGGCCTCCTGACAAAACCCGCAATAAATGCACTTCGTCATGTCGATATCGTAGCGCGTGGTGCGGCGGCTGCCGTCTTCGCGCGGCTCACTCTCGATCGTGATCGCTTGAGCGGGGCAAACCGCTTCGCACAGCTTACACGCGATACAGCGCTCTTCCCCGTTGGGATAGCGACGCAGCGCATGCTCACCGCGAAAACGAGGGGAGAGTGGAGATTTCTCGAAAGGGTAGTTGATTGTCACCTTGGGCTTGAAGAAATACTTTAAGGTCAGCGCGTGCGCCTTGAGAAATTCCCAAAGTGTGAAGCTCTTAAGGAGCTGGGTTGCGGTAGCCATTACATATCCCTCGCGAGCGTAGGCCGCGTTTCGGTCAGTTCAACGATTTGAGATGGGGCGACGGTCGCCGGGTCCGTCAATGGAGCTGGATCCGTGAAGTGTCCGGTAGCCATCAAATACCCGCTGATCGCTGCAACGAAGAGAAGGCTCATCGGAAGGAAGACCTTCCAGCCAAGACGCATCAGCTGGTCATAGCGATAGCGCGGTACGGTCGCCCAGATCCAGCTGAATAGCAGGAAGAAGAAGAAGGTCTTCAAGAGGAACCACACGATGCCCGGCACATAGTAAAGCGGTGCCCAATCAATCGGTGGCAGCCACCCGCCCATGAACAGGATCGTGCAGAGCGAACACATCAGCAGAATGTTCGCATATTCACCCAGCCAGAAGAGCGCGAAAGCCATCGACGAATATTCGGTCTGATAGCCTGCAACGAGCTCGGACTCGGCCTCTGTCAGGTCGAACGGTGCCCGCGCTGTCTCAGCCAGAGCCGAGATAAAGAACACCACAAACATCGGGAAAAGCAGCGGGTTAAAGAAGAACCCGTTCACGACGCCGAGCCCGTGTCCACGCTGTGCCTCGACGATGCCGGTCATGTTGAACGTGCCAGCCCACAGGACCACGCACACGAGGATAAAGCCGATGGAAACCTCGTAGGAGATCATCTGCGCAGCGGCGCGCATGGCGGAGAAGAAGGGGTACTTCGAGTTCGACGCCCAACCGCTCATCACCACGCCGTAAACGCCGAGCGACGAGATCGCGAGGATGTAGAGCAGCCCCACATTGATGTCGGCGAGCACCACACCCTCGCTGAACGGGATCACTGCCCATGCGGCCAGCGCCACGGTGAATGTGATGATCGGGGCGAGCAGGAAGATGCCCTTGTTCGCAGCGCTCGGAATGATGGTCTCTTGCAGGAAGACTTTAAGCCCGTCAGCAAAGCTTTGAAGCAGACCAAACGGCCCCACCACATTGGGCCCGCGCCGCAGAGACACAGCACCAATGACCTTGCGGTCGACATAGATCACATAGGCAACGGCAACCATCACCGGCAGCGCGATCAGGAGGATGCCAGCGATGGTGGCGATGAACCAGGCCCACTCGTAGGAGAGCCCCAGACTTTCAAAGAACGCGGTCATTGCCGAGCCTCCAGATACACATCAAGCCGCGTCATTAATGCCGCAGCAATCAGCAGCCAGCTGCCGTAGAAAAGATTATCGATGATCGGGCCATTTGTGACCAAGGTCGCGCCGATAGCGATGACAAAGAAAGCGATCAAGAAATGAGGGGTAAATTGCGCAATCGTGCGCGTGAACGCGTCGCTCATTCCGCAGCCTCCTTCATCTCATCGCCATGGAGCAGTTCTGCCGAACATTGCTGCATCACGGTCGAAGCGCGGGCGATGGCGTTTGTGAGGTAGAAATCCTTGACGGGATATGCACTGATCACACCTTCGGCCTTGGCTTTGCTGTCCGCCTTTGGAAGTGCGCCGTAATCTGCGAGAGCCTCCTCGCCGAGCGCCGGCACTTCGGCAATCATCGCACCCTGCAACTGCTCAAAGCTATCGAAACCAACGTTCACGCCGATGGCATCGGCAAGCGCACGCAGGATGGTCCAGTCTTCGCGGGCATCACCGGGGGCAAACACCGCTTTTTCAGCAAACTGCACGCGCCCTTCTGTGTTGACGTAAGTGCCGTCTTTCTCGGCATAGGATGCAGCTGGCAGAATGATATCCGCATTGTGCGCTCCACGATCGCCGTGGTGGCCGATATAGACCTTGAGGCTATCCGCGAATGGCTCGTAGTCCATCTCGTCTGCGCCAAGGCTGAAGAGCACTTTGGGCTTCGCAGCAGCGATATCCGCCATGCCGCCTTCTTGCGCGTAGCCGAGCATCAGGCCGCCCATTCGTGCCGCGCTGAAGTGCAGAACGTTGAAACCGTTCCAGCCCTCCTTCACCAAGCCAAATTTATCGACCAGCTTAAGGCCTGCTCCGAGCGCACCTTGAGCCAGGGCCGCACCGCCAAGGATCACAGCAGGCCGCTCGGCTGCTTTCATCGCATCGCCAAGAGCCTTGGGCACACGGTTCAATACCTTGAGGTCATCCCCCAAGAATTCAGCAGGGTAAGTGGTCTCCCATTCAGGACCCACGACAAAGACCTTCGCACCCGCTTTCACAGCCTTGCGAATGCGAGCATTCACCAGAGCCGCTTCCCAGCGGATGTGCGAACCAACGATGAGGATGCAATCGGTGGTTTCAATCCCAGCAAGGGTTGAGTTGAAATTTACCGCCGCCAAGTTCGAAACGTCATAGGTCATGCCCGTCTGGCGACCTTCAATCAGGGTCGAACCGCAAGATTTAAGCAGCGCCTTCGCCGCAAACATGGTCTCACAATCGACCATATCACCGGCAACTGCTGCGACGGAGGACTTGTCGCCCTCAAGCGCGCCAGCAATCACCCCGAATGCCTCGTTCCAATCGGACGCCGCAAGCTTGCCTTCTTTGCGAACGAACACACGGTCGAGGCGACGCTTGATCAGGCCATCAACCTGATAACGCGCTTTGTCCGACAACCATTCCTCGTTCACATCATCGTTGATGCGAGGAAGCGCGCGCATGACTTCGCGACCCTTTGAATGGAGCGAGATATTCGCGCCAACCGCGTCGGATACGTCAATGCTAAGAGTGCGCTTCAATTCCCAAGGGCGAGCCTCAAACGCATAAGGACGCGAAGTCAAAGCACCAACTGGGCACAGATCGATCACGTTCGCCGACAGCTCATGCGCTGCCGCTTGCTCTAAATACGTTGTGATCTGCATGTCTTCGCCGCGATACAGCGCGCCGATCTCGTCGACGCCTGCGATCTCTTCGGAGAAGCGAACGCAGCGGGTGCAGTGAATACACCGGGTCATCACCGTCTTGATCAACGGACCCATGTATTTCTCGGTCACCGCACGGCGGTTTTCTTTGGTCCGCGAGGAGCCACGACCATAGGCCATCGCCTGATCCTGCAGATCGCATTCGCCGCCCTGATCACAAATCGGGCAGTCGAGCGGGTGGTTGACGAGCAGAAACTCCATCACCCCTTCGCGCGCCTTTTTGACCATCTCGCTGTCAGTGCGAATTTCCTGACCATCAGCCGCCGGAAGTGCACAAGATGCCTGTGGCTTAGGCGGCCCCGGCTTCACTTCGACAAGGCACATGCGGCAATTGCCCGCAATCGACAGGCGCTCGTGATAGCAGAAACGCGGGATTTCCTTCCCGGCTTCCTCACACGCCTGAAGCACGGTCGCCCCTTGTGGGACTTCGATCTCTTGGCCGTCTACGGTTACCTTAGGCATTAGTCTTGCCTCTCCAATTCTTTCGCCTGATGCAGCGTGCGGTAGAGACCGAAAGAAAGCAGTGCTCGAAGCGATGATTTGTCAAATTTGGCCTCAACCCCTTCGCTGATGCAGGGGCCAAGATGGGGCGCAATCGCCTGGATTGCGGTGGTTTCGTCTTGCGACTCAGGCTCCGATTCAATCAGAGCCGCGATTGATTGCGGTTGGGACTGAGCCATGCACATACCAAGCGATTCGCTCGCATTGCGGGGATGCATGACAGGGTTGCCCCAATCCTCTTGCGAAAGACCGGCGATCATTTCAGCGTAGTTTTTGCCAAAATCCTTCTCGAAGAAATACTCTGAAAAGGCGCCGACCATCACGCTGCTGTCGTATCCGATCCGCATGGTGCCAAAATCCGAGAAGCAATCCTGCGTCCGTGCCTCACCCCACGAAACTTTGGGCATGAAATCATCGGAGGCTTCCACCTGCTCTCGGCTGCGATAGGGCAAATCTAACACATCGCGTGCCGTTGAACGATCAAGCGATGCAGCGCAGCGTAAGTAGGCGCGAACCGCAGGACGAGGAGAATCCGCCTGACGCGGGTCATACCTTTTCGTAAGCCCCTGTTCACCCCTGCTCACTCGTGAGCCAATAGGAGGATCAGCAAGCGCGGTGGTCGCACCAAAGGCGGTCACAACAAGCGCTAGGGAAATGGTCCGGACAGGACGCTTCATTCCGCAGCCTCCCGGAATTGTGCGTTGTGTTCTTCGATCCGGCGCTCAAGCTCGGGGCGGAAATGGCGGATGAGGCCCTGGATTGGCCACGCGGCTGCATCGCCAAGCGCGCAGATTGTGTGGCCTTCGACCTGTTTGGTGACTTCCTGGAGCATATCGATCTCTTCGATTTCAGCATCGCCTGTGCGAAGCCGCTCCATCATGCGCCACATCCAACCGGTGCCCTCGCGGCACGGGGTGCATTGGCCGCAACTTTCGTGCTTGTAGAAATAGCTGATGCGAGAAATTGCGCGCACGATATCGGTGGACTTGTCCATGACGATGACCGCTGCCGTGCCAAGGCCCGAGCCGAGCTCTTTAAGCCCATCAAAATCCATCGGCGCAGAGCGAATTTGCTCGGCGGGCACGAGTGGAACCGAAGAGCCCCCCGGAATGACCGCGAGCAGATTGTCCCACCCGCCAGTGATACCACCGCAGTGCTTTTCGATCAGTTCCTCGAACGGGATGCTCATCTCTTCTTCGACCACGCATGGCTTTTCCACGTGCCCGCTGATCTGGAAGAGTTTGGTGCCCGCATTGCCCTCGCGCCCGAAGCTCGCAAACCAAGCCCCTGAACGGCGCAGGATCGTGGGCACAACCGCAATGCTCTCAACATTGTTCACAGTCGTCGGACAGCCGTAAAGACCTGCGCCCGCAGGGAACGGCGGCTTCAAACGCGGCTGACCTTTTTTGCCCTCAAGACTTTCGATCATCGCGGTTTCTTCGCCGCAGATATAGGCGCCCGCGCCCCGGTGCATGAAGACATCGAAGTCATAGCCGGAACCACTGGCGTTCTTACCGATCAGTCCGGCGTCATAGGCTTCGTCAATTGCGGCCTGAAGCGTCTCAGCCTCGCGAATATATTCGCCGCGAATGTAGATATAGGCCGCACGCGCGCGCATGGCGAAACCGGCAACCAAAGCGCCTTCGATCAGCTTGTGCGGATCGTGGCGGATGATTTCGCGGTCCTTGCATGATCCGGGCTCGGATTCGTCGGCGTTGATGACGAGGAAGCTTGGACGTCCGTCCGCGCTTTCCTTGGGCATGAATGACCATTTGAGACCGGTCGGGAAGCCCGCCCCGCCCCGGCCACGCAGGCCAGAGGCTTTGATCTCTTCGATAATCGCGTCCTGCCCTCGCTCGATCAGAGCCTTGGTGTTATCCCAATCGCCGCGCATCTGCGCTGCCTTCAGGCCCCAGTCCTGAAAGCCATAGACGTTGGTAAAGATGCGGTCCTTATCAGCCAGCATCGGTCATATCCCTTCGTACCGCCCGGTTTTTCCGAGCCAATTTCATTTGTCGCAGCGTCAAAACCTGAAACACCAGGCCTGCGATCATCAAGCCAATGCCAATCTCGCGCTCACCGGTCGGTGCAAGGTATGCGCCCGCACCAAAGCAGATCAGCCCTGCCAGCATGAGGATGAGCGTGCTGCGACCCATCACTTATCCTCTAGTGTCTTTGCGTTGATGACAAAGAGCACCACTGTGAATGCCAGAAACAGGCCGCCGATGACGATCCATGTAGCCATCAGCCGATCACTCCCGTTTGCCAAAGATAGGCCGTAACCCCGATCACGAGCACGATCGCCATCACACGTAAAAGACCCATCAGGACCTTGTACGCAACGAAAGCGATAGCCAGCGCCAGGATGATCGAGAGCACGTCCATCTGGGCTTACCAATCCCCTCGGTAATCGTGGTTGGAATCGACCATCTCTTTGAGAGTGGTCGGCCCGCCAGACGGTTCTGAGGTATGACGACCGGGCTCCTGCGTGCCCGCCTTCGGCGTTTCGCCAGCGGCCAGCGCATCGAGAACCGCATCGAGACGCTCAACCGTCAAATCTTCGTAATTGTCGTCGTTGATCTGAACCATCGGGGCGGTGGCGCAATTGCCCATGCACTCAACCTCGGTCAGGGTCCAAAGGCCATCTTCCGACACGTGGCCCATCTTCATGCCACGCTTCTTACACGCGCTGATGATGTCGTCAGAACCGCGCAGCATACACGGCGTCGTGCCGCAGACTTGCACGTGATATTTCCCGACCGGCTTCATATTGTACATGAAGTAGAAGGTCGCGACTTCGAGCACGCGGATCACCGGTACGTCGATATACTTCGCGACATATTCGATCACTGGCAGCGGCAGCCAGCCTTGCGTCTCGGTCTCTTCGCCAACCTGACGCTGAGCCAGATCAAGCAGCGGCATCGTCGCCGACTTCGCCCGGCCTTCGGGGTATTTGGCGATATGGTAATCGGCCTTTTTCTTATTCTCTTTTGACCACTCAAAAGAGCCCCAACGCGCGCGCAGTTCAGGGGTATCGGGTGCGGGTGTACGGTCAGCCATGCGCTTTAGCTTTCTCGCGTATTGAAGAAATAGCCCCAAACGCCATCAGCGCGAAGAAAGCGCAACAAAGGACGATCTTGAGAGGGCCATTGGTAATGTCGAACAGCGAATACTCCACGATGATAATCGCGAGGAGAAATCCGGCAACGCCCGCCCATAGAACTCGAAGGAGGTCGATCACCGATCACACTCCCCGAACACGACATCGATTGCGCCAAGAATAGCGGTCGCATCGGCCAGCATATGCCCCTTGCTCATCATCTCCATCGCCTGAAGGTGGGAGAACGCGGTCGGGCGGATTTTGCAGCGGTAGGGTTTGTTGGTGCCATCGCTGACGAGGTAGACGCCGAATTCGCCCTTGGGGCTTTCGGTGGCGACGTAGACCTCGCCCTCGGGCACATGGAAGCCTTCGGTGTATAGCTTGAAGTGGTGTATCAGGCTTTCCATCGACTGCTTCATCTCGCCGCGTTTGGGCGGCGAAACCTTGCCATCGGTGCTTGCAATCGGGCCTTGTGGCATATCGCGCAGACACTGCTTGATGATCTTGGCGCTCTCGCGAACTTCCTTCACGCGCACCATAAATCGGTCGTAGCAGTCTGAATTGGTTCCGACTGGAATGTCGAACTCCATCCGGTCGTAAACATCATAGGGCTGCGACTTGCGCAGATCCCACGGAATGCCAGCGGCGCGGATCATCGGACCCGAAAAACCCCACGCAATCGCATCTTCGCGGCCCACAACGGCGATGTCGACGTTGCGCTGCTTGAAGATGCGGTTGTCCATGACGAGGCTCATCGCATCGTCGAACAGCTGGAAGAAGCGGTTGTCGAGCCAGTCGCCAATATCGACGAGCAGCTTCTCGGGAACATCCTGGTGAACACCGCCGGGGCGGAACCATGCCGAGTGCATCCGCGCGCCCGATGCCCGTTCGAAGAAGTTGAGGCAGTCTTCGCGCAGCTCAAACACCCAAAGGTTCGGCGTCATCGCGCCCACGTCCATGACGTGTGCACCGATGTTGAGCATGTGGTTGCAGATGCGGGTGAGCTCGGCAAACAGGACGCGAAGGTACTGCGCTCGCTTTGGCACTTCAATGTTCAGCAGCTTCTCGATCGCGAGCACATAAGAATGCTCCTGACACAGCGGCGAACAATAATCCAAGCGGTCGAAATACGGCAGCGCTTGCAGATAGGTCTTCTGCTCGATCAGCTTTTCGGTGCCGCGGTGGAGCAGACCCACGTGAGGGTCCACGCGCTCGATCACTTCGCCATCAAGCTCCATCACCATACGCAGAACGCCGTGCGCCGCAGGGTGCTGCGGCCCGAAGTTCAGCGTGTAGTTCTTGATGACTTCGCCGTCATTGGTTGGCGATTCTTCGATTTGGACGCTCATTTACCGTCCTCCTCATCCTCGATTTCAATCTCGATCATGTCGGGAGGAACAGCGTCGGTGCCCTCCTCCGCATTCTCTTCCGCCTTTGGACCAGCGCCCGTGTCAGCAGGCTTCTCGGTCACCTTTGGCTTATCGACGTCCGGCGCGCCTTCGGCCTTTTCATCACCGGGCAGCACGTAGTCCGCGCCCTCCCATGGTGAAAGGAAGTCGAACGTGCGCATATCCTGCGGCAACTCAACCGGCTCTGACACGACGCGCTTTTCCTCTTCGGAGTAACGCAATTCGGTATAGCCGGTCATCGGGAAGTCCTTGCGGAACGGGTGCCCTTCAAAACCGTAATCGGTGAGGATGCGGCGAAGGTCCTGATTACCCTCGAACACCACACCGTATAGGTCGAACACCTCACGCTCCAACCAACCGGCATTAGGCCACAGCGTTGTGACAGTTGGAACAGGTGTATCGGCACTGGCCGAACACTTCACCATGACGCGGTGGTTCTTGGTGAGCGACAGGAGCATATAAACGACCTCAAACCGCTCAGCACGGTCGGGATAGTCGGCGCCCGCAATTTCCATAAGCTGCTGATACTCATGATCCTCTTTCAAGGATTTAAGCACCGTCGCAACTTCTTCGCGCTTGGCTGTCAGGATGATTTCACCATGCTCTTCCGATGTGGCTTCAAGCCACACGCTGAGTGAGCCGGCAAGGTCGTCAAGAACACCGTCGTTCGACGCGAATTTGGGGGCGGAGTGGAGAACTGTCACAGGCCTGGCTCCTAGCGCTCAATCGTGCCGACGCGGCGAATTTTGCGCTGCAATTGCATCACGCCATATAGCAACGCCTCTGCCGTTGGAGGGCAGCCGGGCACGTAGATGTCGACCGGCACAATCCGGTCACAGCCGCGAACCACGCTGTACGAATAGTGATAATAGCCGCCACCATTGGCGCACGACCCCATGCTGATCACATATTTGGGATCAGACATCTGGTCGTATACCTTGCGAAGCGCCGGAGCCATCTTGTTGCACAGCGTGCCGGCCACGATCATCACGTCCGATTGACGCGGAGATGCGCGAGGCGCAGCGCCAAACCGCTCCATATCATAGCGCGGCATATTGACGTGGATCATCTCGACCGCACAACACGCCAGACCAAAGGTCATCCACCAGAGCGAACCGGTGCGCGCCCATTGGAAGAGGTCTTCGGTCGAGGTGACAAGAAAGCCCTTGTCATTCACCTCGGACTGGAGCGCGCGGAAGTAATCCTGATCCGGGGCACGCACCTCGCCCGCCTTTGCGGTTTCGAGTTCGCTTACATCAGCGAGAGATTTAGGGGGTGTGATCGTATTCATCTGTGATTCCTCAGGGCCAGTACCCTACTGCCAATCGAGGGCTCCCTTTTTCCACTCATACGCAAGACCAATTGCAAGGATGGTGAGGAAGGTCATCATCCCGATCCAACCGATCCAGCCCGTTTGGCCAAGGCTCACCGCCCACGGGAACAGGAATGCAGCCTCAAGGTCAAAAATGATAAAGCTGATCGCGACCAAATAGAATTGAACGTCAAACTGGCTGCGCGAATCTTCAAATGCGGGAAAGCCGCACTCATATTCCGACAATTTCTCAGCATCAGGATTGTGCGCCCCCGTCAGGCGGGAAACACCCATCGGCAGGAAGACAAAAAGCACCGATAGCCCGAGGGCCACGCCAATGAAGAGCAGTATCGGCAAATACTGTCCGAGGTCGACGGATTGGTCGATCATACCGATTTCCATGTAGTTCATATCCCAGTTGTGGGCCACTTACGCATGAGCCGCGCGCTGCGCAAGGGCAAGTCACGCGTAAATCGCAGCATAATGCGTGCAGAAAATCGAACGACGAACAATGACCGCTGTCAATCGGGAAAAGACGTAGTGGCCGCGCCTTTCAATCGCACCGCGATTGGGGCGCCAAATGTGTCACTTGCGGGACACGGTTACTTGATCATGTTGGCAACCGCCTTTTGCGTCGCTTTCCCGTAGGGCGGCTTGAACCCGCCGAGCTTGGCAATGTCGATCTTTGGCTGGTGATAGACGCTGCGCGCGTGGCTGAATTCTTTAAAGCCCTCGACCGCATGATAGCTCCCCATGCCCGATGGTCCCACGCCGCCAAACGGCAGGTCCTCGATCGAAATGTGGAAAAGCACATCATTGGTCGTCACCCCGCCCGAGATCGTACGGGTCAGCACGCGCTCCTGCTCTGCCTTACTCTCACCAAAGTAATAAAGGCCAAGCGGACGGTCGTTCTCATTCACATAATCAATTGCTTCATCGACCGCGCGATAGGTTTTGACCGGCAGGACGGGACCAAAGATTTCCTCCTGCATCGCTTGCATCTCTTCATTGACGTTCTTGAGGATTGTCAACGGCATCTTGCGCTGGTTGGCGTTGCTGAAGTCCTCGCCCGCAGGGTTCACCTCAATGACTTCTGCACCCTTGCCGCGCGCATCTTCGACAAGACCCTGAAGCCGTTCAAAGTGCCGGTCGGAAACGATAGAGGCGTAGTCATCGTTCTGAAGCACGGTCGGGTACATATTGGTTGCACCCTGAACCACGCCAGCAATCGCTTCGTCTTCACTCTCTTGAGGAACATACATATAATCAGGCGCGAGGCAGATTTGCCCTGCGTTCATCATCTTGCCCAAGGCGATCCGCTCACCCGCTTTTGCAAAATCGGCGCTCTTACCCATGATCACAGGAGACTTGCCGCCAAGTTCCAGCGTCACGGGCACAAGATTGGCAGAGGCGGCTTCCATCACCCGGCGTCCGGTCGCGGTCGAACCGGTGAAAACCAGATGATCGAACGGAAGCGAAGAAAAGGCAGCTGCTACCTCCGGCCCGCCGGTCACAACGGCCAGTTCGTCCTTCGTGAAGTATTCCTCGACAAGTTCGGCCATGAGCTTACTCGTGCGCTCGGTAAATTCGCTCGGCTTGATCATCGCCCGGTTGCCGGCGGCAAAGACTTGCATCAGCGGGCCGAAGGCAAGCTGGACCGGGAAATTCCACGGGCTCAAAATGCCGATCACACCCTTGGGTTCATAACGCAGCTCAGCCTTGGCCCCCAAAAGTCCCAGAGGAAACTGAACCGGCCGCTTTTCAGTCTTGGCCCATTTGTCCATGTGCTTGAGGGCGTGTTTACCCGCGCCCACGGTCGCAGCGATGTCGGTGATCATCGACTGATCCATCGAGCGATTGCCAAAGTCGGCTGCCATCGCCTTGCACAGATTTTCAGCGTGGTCCTTCAAAAGCGCCATGGTCCGTTTGATCCGGTCCTTGCGCAGGGCCATGGTTTCAGGCCGCGACGCGGTAAAAGCATCACGTTGCAGCTTCAGGATCGCTTCTTGCTGTTCGCGTAGATCATCGGCCATTATTGACCCTCTCCTTATTATCCCGTTTTGATTTGAGACGCACCTTGCGCGAAGTCACCGGCGCGCGCAAGAATTACGACCAGCAGGATGCCTTGCCAATCGGGCCGCTCCAAAAACTGAAAGGTCTTGTCGTTGCGTTTGAGCGACTCCGCTCCTACGTGCACAGATGAAAGTATTGACCCCTTCTTGAAGGATTTAACCCATGTCGCAATTTGCTGCTTCTGACCCGATCGTCATCCTATCCTATGCCCGCACACCAATGGGCGGAATGCAGGGGGCATTGTCCGATGTCTCGGCAACCGAACTTGGTGCGACTGCAGTCAAGGCAGCGGTAGAGCGTTCGGGCGTATCAGGCGACAAATTCGACCGTGCCTACATGGGCTGCGTGCTTCCAGCGGGCCTTGGCCAGGCGCCAGCGCGGCAAGCTGCCTTGAAAGCGGGTCTGCCCAAATCCGTTCAGGCCACCACCGTCAACAAGGTGTGCGGCTCAGGCATGCAGACCGTCATCATGGGCGCAGAAGCGCTTGCGAGCGGAACCGTTGACTATGTGATCGCAGGCGGAATGGAGAGCATGACCAATGCGCCATACCTGCTTAAAAAGCACCGCTCGGGCGCGCGTATCGGCCACGATACAACCTATGACCACATGTTCCTCGACGGCCTCGAAGATGCCTATGAGGAAGGCCGCGCAATGGGCACTTTCGCGCAGGATACCGCAAACGAATACCAGCTGACCCGCGAGGAGCAGGACGCGTATTCGATTGAATCCCTTTCACGCGCCAACGCCGCGATCGAAAGCGGTGCGTTTGCGGACGAAGTCGTTCCTGTCACTTTCAAGACACGCAAGGGCGATGTGACTGTCGACACCGACGAACAACCCGGCAAAGGCCGCCCGGACAAGATCCCGACCCTTCGCGCAGCGTTCGCGAAAGACGGCACAATCACCGCTGCGACTTCAAGCTCGATTTCAGACGGCGCCGCTGCCGTGGTTCTCACCCGCGAAAGCGTGGCCAAGGAAAATGGTCAGGAACCTGTCGCCAAGATCGTGGCGCTCGCCGCACACGCCCGCGAGCCAAAAGACTTCACCGTCGCCCCTGTTGGCGCGATTGAAAAAGTCCTCGCTAATGCAGGCTGGTCTGTGGACGATGTTGATCTGTGGGAAGTGAACGAGGCATTCGCCTGCGTCGCCATGTTCGCAATGCGCGACATCGGCATCAACCATGCCAAGATCAACGTAAACGGCGGCGCAACCGCTCTGGGTCACCCGATCGGCGCTTCGGGCACGAGGATTATCGTAACTCTCATCAACGCGCTCAAGTCGCAAGGTAAAAAACGCGGCGTCGCCAGCCTTTGCATCGGCGGCGGTGAGGCAACGGCAGTGGCGGTCGAACTCGCTTAAATTTCGGGAGAGCTCCTGCGATCTGCGCGGGAGCTCTTCTCCTCACATTTCGCTGACGCCCCAAAGTCGCTCGGCAGCGATCCATCCGCTGCGCCCGGCCACGTCAATCTCGCAAAAATTCTCGCGGCAGCGCATAAGCTCGCCGACCACGCCGGGCTCGGCTTGCCAGCGCAAAGCGGCCGCATTGGACGCATCTTCACGAAGCGGCGCATTGCCTTCACCGACCACAAGAGCGCCCAGCTTCGGGCTCAACTGGCTTGCTGCGATCCAGCCTTGCGTGCCTTCCGGGTCCTGAACCAGTCGCCATCCTTCGCGAAGGCGCACCACCTTAACCGGAAGACCCTTGCGCTTATACACCCAGTCAATCGGATAGTCCTGGCTGGGCCCTTTGCGCATGTTCACGGTGTCAAACCGCAATGTCGCCCAATAGGGCACCTCGCGGTCCTGCGCGAACGCGGGAGCGGCAAGTGTGCCAACGAAAAGCGTGATGACCATGACGGCGAACAAAATGGCGCGAGATTGCTTCATGCAGCGGGTAGTAACCAAGTCGATCTCAACTTTTCAAGACGGGCAAATGTAAAGCCTCGTTTGCACGTCCCGATCCGAGAAAGCCAGCTTGACGCTTGTGGGGCATTACCAGTAGCGCTCAAGTTGTAATGTCCGATCATAAAAGCCCTCCGCAATTTGCCTCTGGCAAGCCCAAAGTCGTCGTCACGCGCCACCTCGCCCCCGCGGTCGAAGCGCGTATGAGCGAGCTTTACGACACGGTTTTGAACGAAACCGATCAGCCCATGACGCGTGAGCAGCTGATAGAGGCGATGGGAAGTTGCGATGTTCTGGTCCCGACGGTCACGGACCGGATTGATGCGGACATGATCGAGAACGCGGGCGAAAGGCTCCGCCTGATCGCCAATTTCGGCGCAGGCACCGAGCATATCGATCTAAAAGCAGCCGCAAAGCGCAAGATCATCGTCACCAATACTCCGGGTGTTTTCACCGATGACACAGCCGATTTGACGATGGCTGGCATCATCGGTGTGCCGCGCCGCATCCGCGAAGGCGTCGAGCTTATCCGCGGAGGCAAATGGACCGGATGGGCACCCACTGGGATGCTGGGACGCAAGATCGGCGGCAAGGTTTTGGGCATCATCGGCATGGGCCGGATCGGACAGGCGGTCGCCCACCGCGCCCGCGCTTTCGGCATGGAAATCGCCTATTACGGCAGGCGCCAACTGCCCGAAGCGATGGAAAAAATGCTCGGCGCACGCTTTGTCGATACTGTCGATGCGCTTGTGACTGAAGCCGATATTCTCACACTGCACTGTCCCCTGACCGAGGAAACGCGCGGATTGATCGATGCACGGCGCATTGGAATGATGAAGCCTGGCTCTTGCATCGTGAACACCGCACGAGGGGAAATTATCGATCAGGAGGCGCTTATCGCGGCTCTGCAATCCGGGCACCTCGCGGGCGCTGGACTTGATGTCTATCCGGATGAACCTCTGGTCGATCCACGCCTCATCCGGCATCCCAACGTGATGACCCTTCCTCATATCGGCAGCGCCACGGTCGAGGGCCGCGAAGCGTCAGGCGAGAAGGTGATTGCCAACATCCGCTTTTGGGCCGACGGGCACAGACCGCCCGATCAGGTCCTAACCGCTCTCGTCGGTGGATGAATCCGCTTTCTGCGCCCTTGCAAATTCATTCATTACTATAGCGGCTATTTCTCGGGCCTCTCGGCGCCCCGCCCCGAAGGTCATGTGCCGCGCCTTCATCTCGATTGCGACATCGCGTTCATGCGGCTGACCTCGCGCGCTTAACGGCGCGATGATCCCATCGCGCTTCGACCAGATGGCAACCGTATGGACAGGCGGTTTGAGGCTCGCATCGTCTTTTACCGGCGGCGAATCGACCGTGTGTTTATTGAGATATTCGTACACTCGCCAAGCGTTGTTGGCTTTGCGACTGCCCGAAAATGGTGAGCCCAACGTCACCACCATGGCAACGCGCTTGGGGTGACGCTGTGCAAGGACACGGGCGTAAAGCCCGCCAAGGCTCCATCCCACCAGAATGACCGGCTTTCCATGCCGTTTCGAGATTTTGCGCAGGCGCTTCTCGGCCTTTTTCATGCGTTTGCGTGTGACCCCGCGCATGAAACCCATTTTGGACGAGTAAGTTGGAAAGCCGGATTGCTTTAGCGTGCGTCGAAGCAAGGAGGTCGAAATATCGCGGGACATTAGACCCGGCACAACAATAATTGGCGGCGGATCATCCTCTGGATTGACCAACAACTCCACAGCGTGCGCCTCGCGCCACCGTGAGGCCCAGATAAACGGGATATGCGGCAGCTCCCTCAAAAAGAGGAACAGCGAGGGAGGTTTGTAGGTCACTTGAGCTCAAGCGAATAAAGCTTGTTAAAGTCGCCCGGGTCATAACCCGCAAAGGCGCCGCAAGGCTCGAAGCCGAAGCTTTTGTATAGGCCCACGGCCGCCTCGAAAACCGGCCCCTTGCCCGCTTCAAGCTTCACCCGCGAAAAACCCAGCTCGCGCGCACGATCCAACAGATGGGCCAACATCGCTTTGCCCGCACCCGTACCCCGCGCATCCGGATGGGAACGCATGGACTTGATCTCGCCAAAGCCCTCGTGGAGCTTGAGCGCGCCGATGGAGAGCAATCTCTCACCGTCCCACGCGGCATACATCTCAACCTCGGGCACTTTCAGCCCCGACAGATCGAGGAAATGGCACGTGCCCGGCGGTGAGCCGGCATCCATCTCGCGCCCATGCAATTCGATCAGCGCAATAACTTCAGCTTCGGATAGGTCGCTGCGCCGGATCTCCATGTGGTTTTATCCCTGGAATTTGCTCATCAACATCGAGCCATTGGTACCGCCAAAGCCGAAGCTGTTGGTCATCACCGTGTCGAGCCCAGCATTTTCCACCAGTTCGGTGGCAATTTCTTCAGGCTTCAACGCAGGGTCGAGATTTTCGACGTTTATCGAAGGGATGATGAAATCGTTTTCGAGCGCGAGCAGACAGTAAACCGCCTCTTGCGCGCCGGTTGCGCCTTGGCTGTGGCCCGTCATCGACTTGGTCGAGCTTACTGGAGGCGTTGAGCCTTCTCCGAACACGCGGCGGACCGCTTCGATTTCGCCAACATCGCCAACCGGTGTCGAGGTGCCGTGGGCATTGATATAGGACACCTTGCGACCCTCTGGCAGGGTCTTCAGCGCGCCGGCCATTGCCCGCTCACCGCCCTCGCCTGATGGCGCGACCATGTCTGCCCCGTCGGATGTTGCGCAAAAACCGGTGACCTCGGCGTAGATTTTCGCACCGCGCGCCTGAGCATGCTCAAGGCTTTCGAGAACCAGCATCGCGCCGCCCCCGCCGATGACGAAACCATCGCGGTCTGCGTCAAAAGCACGGCTCGCACGTTCGGGTGTGTCGTTATATTTGCTCGACATCGCGCCCATCGCATCGAACAGGCACGACAGCGTCCAGTCGAGCTCTTCGCCGCCGCCGCCGAACATTACGTCCTGAACGCCAAGCGCGATCTGCTGCGCGGCCATACCGATACAATGGAGCGAGGTCGAACACGCCGATGTGATCGAGAAGTTCATGCCCTTGATCTGGTAAGCGGTCGCAAGGTTCGCGCTCACCGTCGAAGACATGGTTTTCGGAACCGCGAGTGGGCCGATGCGCTTGGTCGCGCCGCTTTTGAGCACGGTCTGGTGTGCTGCAAACATTGCGGAGGTTGAGGGCCCGCCGGAGCCTGCAATCACCCCGGTCATCGGGTTAATTACGTCTTTTTCCTGAAGGCCAGCGTCGGCAATTGCTTGTTCCATCGCGAGATAGGCATAGGCTGCGCCCGGCCCCATAAAACGGAGCGTGCGCTTGTCGATCGCTTCTTTGACATCCAGATTAATCGCGCCCGCGACCTGCGAGCGAAAGCCGTGTTCGGCCATGTCCTCGTTGAACGAAATGCCGGATCTTCCGGCTTTCAAAGAAGCGGTCACCTCTTCGGCATTGTTTCCGATTGAGGATACGATCCCCAGTCCCGTTATCACTACGCGGCGCATTTGATCCCCTTGCTGCTGCTATCCGGCCTCAAGCCTCGGAAAGCGCGACTTTCATGTCTTTGACTTGATAGATGACTTCGCCATCGGCCTCGACCACGCCGTCGGCCACACCCATGGTGAGGCGGCGGGTTTGCACGGCCTTGGTGAAATTCACGTAATATTTGAGCATCTTGCGATTAGGCCGCACCATTCCCGTAAGCTTGACCTCGCCTACGCCGAGCGCATAACCGCGCCCCTTCCAACCGCGCCAGCCCAAGTTGAAGCCGGTCAGCTGCCACAGGCCATCAAGCCCCAAGCACCCCGGCATGATCGGATTGCCCGGAAAGTGGCAATCGAAAAACCACAGGTCGGGGTTGATGTCGTACTCTGCAATGACATGGCCTTTGCCATGCTCGCCGCCATCGCCCGAAATATCGGTGATCCGGTCCATCATCAGCATCGGCGGCGCTGGCAATTGCGCATTGCCGGGACCAAACAGTTCCCCGCGTGAGCATTTGAGCAAATCTTCACGATCAAAGCTGGTTGGATATTCAGACACCCGGGCGACACTCCGTTTGATTATTTATACAGGTGATGCGCGCCTAGCATTGCGTCTGGGCTATGAAAAGGCCGCGCTCGGCTCTCGTGGACAAGTGGGCGCCCTTACGGTCTTACCGGTTTGTGCAGGCCTTGATCTCTTGCGGCTCCACACGCGCTTCACCGCGTTCAAACCTTGCAAAATAGCTTTCAAGATCGGGACGCTCGACAAATTCGGTCAGCTTGTATCCCACAGCCTCCATCTCGCAGAACAGCAGCTGAGGCGGGATGCCGCCTGTGTTGGTTGGCCGGTCATACTCGACGATGATGATTTGTCCTCCACGCGAAAGCGCAGGCCACATGCGCCACATGAATGCATAAGGCTCTGTCACCTCGCTATAGACATGGACGAGAAAGATGCGGTCGAAACTGTCCACGGGAAGCTGCGGATCGTCGGTTTCGCCAAGCTTGATCGAAATATTCTCAAGCCTCTCACGCTCCACGCGCCGGCCCAGACGCTGCAAAGCGTCGCGGTCGATGTCTTGCGCCAGCACGCGGCCATCGTCGCCAACGCGCGTGCCAAGGCGGACGGTGTAGTACCCTTCCCCTGCCCCGATATCCGCAACGGTCATGCCGGCTGCGATGTCTGCCAACTCTATCACTGTCTGCGCTTCGCCGCGTTCTTCGCGTTCGTCCTCGTCTGGGAAAGGATCGGTCTCTTGCGACGGGATCTCAGGGACGCTGCGGTCGGCTGCCGGAAAATCGGCAACGCTGTCAGACCGGTCGGGCATGGGCGCCAGCGCATCGCACCCTGCAAGTATGAGCGCAGCACCTGCGACCAGCGAGCTAAGCGAAAGATACTTGATCATGGAATGGGCAGCGCTCGCATACCGGAAATGAAAACATCGAATGGAAGATCGCCCTGTCGCCACGGCGATTGCCGCTGCTCGGTGCGCTTGTTCACGGCGATAGCCGTTTTGCGAAATACTTCATCAAGCGATTGTCGACGGTCAATCTGTTTGGCGAACTCGATCGCGAAGGGACTGCCCTTCCCCGGTTGATCGCCGTCTTCAGCAACATTGCCCGGCTCGGTCGAGAAGAATGCAACCGCCGAAAGCCCGCGCAAGTTTCCAATCTGTGCAAGGCCGCTTTGCGCGCCAGACATATCTTCGAGGCGAATAAAGCTGAGGCTGCGCGTTGCCCCGTCAATCGCAACAATATCAAGATTGCTCTCAGGCTCGGCTTCAAAATAGGGATTATCGCGGCACGCATCCACGATGATGACCGCCCCGCGTGCCCGCTGAGTGATCTGTGTGATCAACGCATCAAGCGGGATCAGCGAAGTGCCATCGGAGCTGAGCAGATAATTGAGTCCGTCAAATTGAAACCCGTGACCCGCGTAGTAAAACATGCCGATGTCATCGCCCGACAAAGTGTCGAGCCAGGCATTGAAACTGCTTTGCCATTCTTCAGAAGTGGGCTCCTCCAGGACGGTCAAATCGCGCACATTAGTTGAACGCAGCGAGGACCGTACCAGACGCAGATCAGCAAGCGGATTGGCAAGCCGCAAATCCTTATCGGCTGCTTCCTCATAATTCGACGCAACCAGCAAAGCTTTGACTTCTGCACGGGCCATGCCCGGTAGAGCCAAGGCTGCCAGCACAAATGCCAGAACACTGAGGAAACGGGTCACCACCATCACATCCTCAATGAAAGGCCTAAGTTTAACCCATGATTGACCCGTGCATCGGAAAAGCTCTGATCCCCAGAAACCGGGAAGAAGAGCACCGCGCGGTAACGCAGATCGAGCGCAAGGGCTTCAGAGAGGATAAACTGCGCGCCGACCGCAATGTCGGGGCCGAAGCTGATCTCGTCCGGGTTCTCGAAATCCGAGTTGAGATCGCTGCCTTGCTGGCTGATCGGCCTTGTGATGATGCGCGCGGTGTAGGCGGGCTGATAGCTTGCGTGAACCATGCCGTTTGCAAAGGCGACCGTGTTCTCTCCAATGGGCGCAAACAATGTGGCTCCAGCCCTCGCGCTTGCGGTGACGAGCGCGGCCTCATTTGTAGTGGCAAATTGCGAAATGCTGGATTGCGGGGCGACGGTCATTCCCGTTTCCTGCGAGAGGATTTCGGCCGCAATGATGCCGGTTTCCGCGTTACGAACGGTAATTTCTGCATCCGCCTCAATCCGCTCAAAGCGAACCCCTGCAAAGAAGGCGAACCGCTCATTCTGGCGGCGCTGCCACGTCGCTTCGAGATCAATTCGTTTGTAATCCACGCTCCCCGAGAGTGTCTGGGTGGCGATGTCGGTGATGCTCTCATCGCCGACGGTCAGCGTTGAGGTGGTAGAGGATAGAAGCTCAATCGTTCCCGAGCCCTCGCCATAGCCGGCGCTCAAGGTGAAGCGGTCGCGGTCATCGCCAAAGTTGATCATGCCGCCAACCATGGCAAAGCCGATCTGGTTGGCAGTGACCCCTTCGCCCTCAAAAGTGGTGTTGAAGGTCACCTCATCGCTTTCAAACGCATTACGCACGCTTTGCAAAAAGGCCTCATCGCCCTGCCGTGCAATCAGGACCTGATCGCTGCCATCGGAGGTGCGAAGGTTCGAGTTGTCAAAATAATAGGCAATGCGCGGGCCAATGATGACATCGGCCTGCGCGACCGAGGGGATGGCGGCGCATGAAGCCAAGGCCAAAACCTTGAACATCCAGCAAAAATTTCTCTTCATGCACCGTTCTCCTAAATTACTCATCGGCGCGACGGATATACGCCTTGCAGCGCGATACAGGTGGTGATGGCAAGGAACGGCTGACGATTGTTCTCGTCCCTATCAGCGCGAGTTGCCACATCGTCACTTCCCTCCATCGTTCGGATCGGGGTGTTGTCGTTGAATTCGCTCCCGCCTTTTTCGCCAAGCCGATAGTTGGAAAGCCCCGGCCCTGTGCCAGGCGCGATCGCCACGCGGCCGCGAAAATCGGGCAGGCCGAATGTGGTCCGGCCATCGCCGCCATAATTCGTGCCTAGCAGTGAAAACAGCGCACTGTTTTGCGAAATAGCTAGCAATTGCCCCTCGGTCTTGGCCCAGCCCCGCGGGCAGAAATTGCCGCCAAATTGCATGATTTCGCCGATGAAAGGCTCGCGCGCCTGCACCGGAGCGCTGGTTGCAAAACCGCTTGCGATCATGGCTGCCAGAGCCGCTTTCAGAGTCGTTTTCCGCACCAACAGTCTCCCTCGTTTAATCCCCGGCGCGACAATGCCTTAACCCTGCGCCAGACTATTCAACATCTTCAACATCAACGGTTTCGCCGGTTACACGCTGGGCGAGCGCGGCCGAGATATAGCCGTCAATCTCGCCATCGAGCACTTTATCCGGCGATGAACTGGTGAACCCTGTCCGAAGGTCTTTGACCATTTGATAGGGTTGCAGGACGTAAGAGCGGATCTGATGGCCCCAGCCAATTTCGCTCTTCTCCTGATATTCTCCCGAGGCCGCCGCTTCGCGTTCCTGCATTTCGCGTTCGAACAGGCGGGCCTTGAGCATATTCATCGCGGTGGCGCGGTTCTTGTGCTGCGAACGGTCGTTTTGCGAGGCAACGACGATGCCGGTTGGCTGGTGGGTGATCCGAACGGCGGAATCGGTGGTGTTGACGTGCTGACCACCTGCTCCACTTGCGCGGTAGGTGTCCACTTTCAGGTCAGCGGGATTAATCTCGATATCAATGTCATCGTCGATCACAGGATAGACCCAGACGCTCGAGAATGAAGTGTGGCGTTTGGCTGCGCTGTCATAGGGGCTGATGCGGACGAGGCGGTGGACGCCACTCTCCGTCTTGGCATAGCCGTATGCATTGTCGCCTTTGATCAGCAGCGTGGCCGACTTGATGCCCGCTTGATCGCCCGCTTGGTATTCGACCGTCTCGACCTTGAAGCCGCGCCGCTCGGCCCAGCGGCCATACATGCGGAACAGCATTTCGGCCCAATCCTGGCTCTCCGTGCCGCCCGCCCCTGCGTGGATCTCAAGGTAGGTGTCGTTAGCATCGGCCTCGCCCGAAAGGAGCGCCTGCACTTTGTCGGCATCCGCGCGTGTCGCAAGTTTCTCAAGGCTGGCAAGACCATCGTTGACGATGCTCTCCTCGCCTTCGGCTTCGCCCATTTCGATGAACTCGACTGCATCGCCCATCTCGGCGCTGATCTGGTTGACGGTGTTGACCGCGCTTTCGAGCTGCTTTTGCTCGCGGCTCACCTTCTGGGCTTCCTTGGGGTCATCCCAAAGATTGGGGTCCTGAACCCGCGCGTTGAGCTCATCGAGACGCCGCAAGGCGCGCTCCCAATCCAATGATTGACGCACAAGATCGAGCGCTGCTTCGATCCGATCAATATGGGCTTGGGCTTCGGCCCGCATAGTCAATTCCTAAAGGCAAGAATGCGTGCCCCGATGAACGCGAGCGACGCCAATGTAAAGTGAGGTCAGTCTATTTGGAGAGCGCGCGGACAGCTGCAAGGGTCTTGGTCACGTGGCTGCGGTAATCGCTGTCGGAATGGGCCATGGCAATCTTGCCGTCTTGCGCAATGACATATGAGGTGCGGCTGGCGAGGCCAGAGGCTCCCAAGGCCACATCATATTCTTCGATCAGATCGGCATTGGCGATGCCAACCGGAAAGGCATCGCGGCATTCCTCTTTGCTGAAGCGTTTGAGGGTTTCGATGTCGTCGATTGACATGCCAACAACGCTTGCGCCCGCCTTGCGAAATTCGGGCATGGCCTCGGCAAAAGCATTTGCCTCAAGAGTGCAGCCCGAGGTGAACGCCTTGGGATAGAAATAGAGCACCACCGGACCGCGGCGCAGGGCAGCGTTCAGCGAAAAGCCCATCTGCTTGCCCGCCAGGGCCGCGCTTGTGGTGAAAGACGGGGCGTCTGCGCCCTCGGGAAGGTCAGCGCTGGCCGGAGCGGCTAGCATCGCAGCAGCCGCGCCAAATCCGATAGCCCACTTGAAAGATCGCATCAGTAAATGCCTCCCTGGTCTTCGGCGAAGTTTGCAGGTTCTCCCTCATTTCTGGTCCGAGGCCCCTCGCGGCTTGTCCTGATTAGCTCCAGAATTTCATCGCGTTTGGCGGCGATTTCGTCCTGTCTTGTGGAGCGTTCTGGCACGGTGTCGGGCTTGAACGCCTCCCAAATGATATCGGAGCGCGGGTCACCTGTGGGCCATCCATCAAGCACACGCTTACCCGTGCGGCGGTCAACACGAACCATGCGGATACCCTCCGGCGCGATTGCAGGAAGTTCGGACCATTTATCCCGCGATGTCTTGATCAAATCCTTGATAATCGGCGCTACAATCGTCCCGCCATAAGCATAGCCGCCCATATTGCGCGGCGTGTCAAAGCCCATATAGGCGCCGGCAATGATGCGCTGCGTGCCGCCCACGAACCAGACATCCTTGGGCCCGCTGGTGGTGCCGGTCTTGCCGAACAGAGGCAGGCCGAGGTCTTTCAGAGTGGTTGCCGTTCCGCGGGTAACGACACCTTCAAGCATGTGCATGATCTGAAACGCGGTGCGCGCATCCATCGCCTGCCGCCCCTTGATGCCAAAGCGCGGCATGGGTGATCCATCATACTCGGCAAGATTACACCCGTTGCACGGCCGCCGGTCAGCACGCCAGATAACCTTGCCGTTGCGATCCTGCACATAGTCGATGACTGTGGGCTCATTTAGTCGCCCGTGATTGGCGATTGCTCCGTAGGCAGCGACCAGACGCGAAACAGTCGTTTCCTCAGAGCCAAGCGAGGTTGCCGCATAAGGATCAGCATCATCGCTGATATCCATCGTCTTGATCATATCAACGACGTTGTTCATGCCCGCCTGCATACCGATCTGCACGGTCATGATGTTCTGCGACTGCTCAAGCCCATAACGCATCGGGAATTGTCCCGCGCGTCCGCCGCGGATGCATTTCTCGCCCAGCTGCCGACCCTGATAATAGCAATAGCGCGTGTTATCGATCTGGGTTGACGGAGTCATGCCGTTCTCGAGACCTGTCGCATAAACGAACGGCTTGATCGTCGAACCCGGCTGACGATAGGCCTGCGTTGCCCGGTTGAAGTCAGTGAGGCGGTGATCGAAGCCGCCCTGCATCGCGAGAACACGGCCAGTCTGCGCGTTCTGCACGACAAGGCCGCCCTGTGCCTCCGGAATGGTTTCGACGCGGTAGCCATTACGTGATGGGCTGACAGCGATAACATCGCCCGCTTTCAATGCATTGGGCAAATTAGTCAGCGGGGCCTCATCACCATTCGAAAAACCGATGGTTGCGGACGACCCGGTGCGGGTGGTCACCACGCCCACGCGCCAATTCTCATAGTTTACAGAGAGGAACGAACTCGCAAGCTGGCTTGCCCACGGACCGTCATCGAAATTGATTGTCGCGATCGGTCCTGCCCACGCCCTGCGCCCGTGATAACGCACGAGCCCCCGGCGTAGGCTCTCACGCGCGGCATCCTGCATTTCGACATCGAGCGAGGTGCGCACCCATAGGCCGCCAGCATAAACGCTGTTCTCGCCATCTTCTGCGGTCTCGCCAAAATCCTCGATCAGTTGCCGGCGCACTTCTTCCAGAAAGTAACCCGCATCCGCGCTGCGCCGCGACCGCTGCTGAACAAGGCCCAAGGGTTGAGCAGCGGCAGCGGCCCGTTCGGCTTCGGTGATAAAGCCGTTGTCCCGCATCTGCGAAAGCACGAAATCGCGGCGCGCCAAAGCCGCTTCTTCCTGACCTGCGCGGCCATAACGCTCCGGCGCTTTGGGAAGAATCGCAAGGAAGGCAACTTCATGAAGGTCAAGTTCGCCCACATCCTTGTCGAAATAGGCGCGCGCTGCGGCCTGCACCCCGAACGAACGGCGGCCCAATGGAATTTCGTTGAGGTAAAGCTCAAGGATTTCCTCTTTTTCGAGAACACCCTCGATCCGGCTTGCAAGGATCATCTCCTTAAGCTTGCGAGTGATCGAATATTCGTCCCCCAGAAGCAGGATCTTTGCCAACTGCTGCGTTATGGTGGAGCCACCCACGGCCCGCTCGCCCGAGCCGAACTTGATCGCGTAGTCGAACACCGCATTGGCCGTACCCGTCACATCGACGCCGCCGTGGCTGAAGAACGTCTTGTCCTCTGCCGACAGATACGCCTCGACCAGTCGATCGGGAAAATCCGCATATTGCAGTTGAACCCGGCGTTCGCGCGCATAGGAATGGACGATTTCGCCATCTGCGCCGCGCACGACCGTTGGAAGCGGCGTTTGATACTCAACGAGGCTTTCCGCTTCGGGCAGATCGCTCGCCAGCCAGATCCACAGTGCGAGCCAGATCAGCATCGCGGCAACCACCGCGCCGGCGATCAGCTTGAACAAGAGGCTATCGCGCCATTTTTCGGCGAACCATGCACTCGCGCCGCCCAGATCGCGGGTCACCCGGTATCTAAAGTAGGCGGGGAAAGGCAGATCGCTTTGGTCAGCGGTTGTCTGTGAAGAGGGGGCTTCGTTGGTCATTGTCGATCGATTTAAAACGGTTTGTCGCGAATTGCTAGCGGCTATGCCGCACTAGCCAGCGGGAGAAGCCGCCGTGTCAGAACGCCTTGCGAGATAGACGCGTATCGCGCTTTCCAAGACCTCGGCGTATTCGCGTCGGCCATCCTCGGTCATCAGCCGAGCAAGATCGCGTTCGTTGGTAACAAAACCGCTTTCGAACAGAACGCCGGGAACATCGGGCGCGCGCAGCACCGCGAGCGCTGCCGAGCGTTTGGCGAAGGGGTGAAAGGCAATCCTGCCATCTCCTTCGCGAAGGATGAGGTCGGCAAATTCAAGCGCGTCCTCCTGCGTGCGGGTTTGGCTCAGCTCGACCAGAATATCGCTGACCGCGCTGTTATCGGTTTCAACGCTTATGCCGTTCAAGCTGTCGGCGGCGTTCTCGCGTGCGGCGAAACGTGCGGCCGCCTCGCTCGATGCTTCGTTGGACAGGGTGTAAACGGTCGCACCGGACACTTCCGAACGATCACCCGCGGAATCGATATGGATCGAAACAAACAGGTCGGCACCCAGACGCCGCGCAATTTCAGGGCGATAGGCAAGTGGGATGATGCGGTCATCTTCGCGGGTCAAGGCCACACGAATTCCGCCATTTTCCAGCAGGACATCGCGCAATTCGAGGCTGAGAGCGAGAACAAGATCCTTTTCGTACACCTCGCTTCCATCTGGGCGCTTTTGCACCTTGCCCGGATCGCGTCCGCCATGCCCTGCATCAATCACGACAAGGGGCCTTGTTGTATCGGATGTGCCCTGCACCTCGGGCAGTTCAAGCGCTGGCGTTTCGGCCGGGAAGGCAAAACGCAGAACATACTCACGGCCCCACTGCGGCACGGGAATGTCCATGCCAACAATCTTGGCCCCGCCGAGCAGAAGGGCGGGCAATCCAAGAACAATCAAGAGGAGCGTTCGGACACTCATGGTGCCCTAAGGATTAGAATGTTGCGTATGGATAGCGCAATAGTGTTGCGGCCAACTTCCCACGGTGCTAGCTGTGCTTATGAAAGCGCTAAGGGTTTGTCTGCTAAGGCAAGCTCGATCAGTTTTCGCTTTTTTCGCAGAACCGGGCATTTGGGGATAACACCTGCTCCCGGTTACACACAGGTTGATGCAGTGACGAGACGCTCCTCCTCGCAAAACTACACAAGGCGCTTTGACGCTGGTGTTTTTGCGAGTCGCAGCGCGGGAGAGACCCGCAGCTCGTTCACAGCAGACACGTTTATGGCGTCCAATTCGGCAGTTATGCAGGACGCTGTTCTTACCACGAGCGCGCGCAGCGAGAGGCCCGGTCCAGTGAGACATGGCCCCCTGCTGAAAACGCGCGCGCAACACCCCAACAATACACGCCGCCCCCGCGCTTTGATGTCGCGGGCCTTCGGCGTTTGGAGACAATTACATGGCAACGCGCATGCTAATCGACGCGCGCCACTCGGAAGAGACCCGGGTGGCGGTGCTCAAAGGCAACCGGATTGAGGAATTTGATTTTGAATCTGCTGAACACAAGCAGATCAAAGGAAACATCTATCTAGCAAAAGTCACGCGGGTCGAACCCTCGCTGCAAGCGGCTTTTGTCGATTTTGGCGGCAACCGCCACGGCTTTCTTGCTTTCAACGAAATCCACCCGGATTACTACCAGATCCCGCAAAGCGACCGTGAGGCGCTGCTCGCTGAAGAGGCCGAGGCCGCCGAAGAAGAGGCGCGCCTTCGCGCTGAGGAAGAGGAAGAGGGCCTTACCCCCGGCGAAGAATATGACGCCGACGAGGAAAGCGCTGAGGCTCTGGCCGAAGATCTTGCCGAAGACGGTCTTGAAGAGATTGACACCAGCGACAAGGACAAGGTCTCTACCATCGAAGACGGCACGTCGGATGACGACGGCGAAGACGATGATGACGACAGCGACGAGGAAGAAGCCGACGAAAACTCGGATGACAACGAGGAAGCCAAGCCTCGCCGTGGTCGCCGTGGTCGCGGTCGCCGCCGGCAAGGTCGCGGTAAGAAGGGTGGTAATGGCCGCTCCAGAGCCAAGGAAGTCGATGAAGTGCGCGCCAAGCGTATGGCGCTTCGCCGTCGATACAAAATTCAGGACGTTATCCAGCGCCGCCAGGTTCTGCTGGTGCAAGTCGTCAAGGAAGAGCGCGGCAACAAGGGCGCAGCTCTCACCACCTATCTAAGCCTTGCTGGTCGCTACACCGTGCTCATGCCCAACAGCAGCCACGGTGGCGGAATCAGTCGCAAGATCAACTCATCAAGCGACCGCAAGCGTTTGAAAGAAGTCGTCAGCAGCCTCAGTCTTCCCAAGAGCATGGGGCTGATCGTGCGCACGGCAGGTCTTTCGCGCACCAAGACCGAGATCAAGCGCGACTTTGATTACCTCGCGCGTCTTTGGGACGGCATTCGCCAGAACACCCTGTCCTCGACCGCGCCTGCGCTGATCCATTCGGACAGCGACCTGATCAAGCGCGCGATCCGCGATATTTACAATCGCGAAATCGAGGAAGTGATCGTCGAAGGGGCGGAAGGCTACAAATCGGCAAAGGCATTCATGAAAATGCTGATGCCCAGCCACGCGCGCCGGGTAAAAGCCTATTCAGACCCTGTCCCGCTGTTCCAGCGCTATGGTGCCGAAGATCAGCTGCGGGCGATGTATGATCCGATGGTTCAGCTGAAATCGGGTGGCTATCTGATCATCAACCCGACCGAGGCACTGGTCTCGATCGACATCAACTCGGGCCGTTCGACCAAAGAGCACGGGATCGAGCAGACCGCCCTGCACACCAACCTTGAGGCCGCGCGCGAAATCGCTAGGCAACTGCGTCTTCGCGATATGGCGGGCCTCGTAGTGATCGACTTTATCGACATGGAGTATAACTCCAACGTGCGTAAGGTCGAAAAAGCGATGAAAGAAGCGCTCAAGAACGACCGCGCGCGCATTCAGGTAGGCCGCATTTCGGGCTTTGGCCTGATGGAAATGAGCCGCCAACGCCTTCGCACCGGCGTCCTTGAGGCGACCACGCGCGAATGTCCGCACTGCGATGGCACTGGCCTTGTGCGCACAGCCTCGTCGGCCGGCCTTTCCGCGCTTCGCCTGATTGAAGACGAAGCCGCCAAAGGCAAGGGCACTGTCATCAAGCTTGCCGCGAGCACCGAAGCTGCGATCTACATGCTTAACGAAAAGCGCGGCGAGTTGGTCGAAATCGAAGAGCGTTACGGCGTCACCATCGAAGTCTCGCCCGAAGGCGAAGACGAAGGTGCGAAAATGAGCGTATCGAGCATGGGCCCGCGCCCTGCCGAAGCGCCCAAATTCGAACCCATCGTCGATGATGAGGAAGACGAGGACATCGCGGCTGAAGAAAGCTTCGATGATGACGACGATCAGCCCAAGAAGAAGAAACGCCGCCGCCGCCGTGGTGGCCGTGGCCGCAACAAAAAGCGTCAGGATGAGGATTCGGCCGACGGCGAAAACGGCTCTGACGACAGCGAGGCGGATGAGGCATCGTCCGATGAAACCGACGATGGCGACGAAAAGCCCAAGCGCCGTCGCCGCCGTGGCGGTCGAGGTCGCCGCCGCAAGCAGGAAGGCGACAGCGAAGAGAAAGCAATCGAAGAAGGCGCCGAAGCTCTCGAAGAGGTTGCCGAGAAAGTCGAAGAGGACGTGGCAGTAGTGGCTGCGCCTGATGGCGAAGAGGACGCTGTTTCCGAGCCAGAGGCCGACGCCAAGCCTGCCAAGGAAGAAAAGCCAAAACGCAAGCGCGCCCCGCGCAAGAAGAAGGCTGATGCCGAGGCTGAAGCTGCTGCCGAAGATGCAACCGAGGAAAAGCCGGCGAAGCGCAAGCGGGCGGCTGCCAAGAAGGCTGACACAAAGGACGCCGCATCGGACGAGACGGCAACAAACGGAGCCGCAACCGAAGAGGCGAAAGAAGAAAAGCCCAAGCGCAAACGCACCCCGCGCAAGAAAAAGGTCGAAGCTGAGGCTGAAGCTCCGGCTGCTGAAGCCGACGCCGCGCCAGAGGCTCCGGCTGAGGTTGCAGCCCCAGAAGAGGCGCCTGCTGCTGAAGAAAACGCGGGTTCAGACGGTTCTGCTGACGATAGCGGACCCAAGAAACGCGGTTGGTGGCAACGCACTTTCGGTGAGTAATTGGTGGCCGGCTCGGAAAGTGGGCGTAGAGGTTACTCGCCTACTTTCCGGGCCGCCCCCCACTCATTCCACATCGCCCATCGCGGCGTCTTGGGCATATATCCCTTCCCCAATTGATCGACCTCGAACCCGGCATTTGCAAAAGCCGACGAGATCGGACGCGTCAGGTGACACCCACCTGCAAGATGCTTCCAGACAGGCTCGATCCGGTCCTGCCATTTAGCCACATCGGCATCGGGCGCGCGGCCATGCTCGAGAAACAGCGCCTGCCCGCCTGGGCGCAAAATCCGGCGCATTTCTGAAAGCACGCGTGTTGGTTCCTGCACTGAACACAACGTGAAGGTGCACACCGCCGTATCGAACGAATTGTCGTCAAACGGGATGGCCTCGCCTACCCCTTGGCGCATGTCCACGGCCCAGTCCTTTTTTGCCGCGGCCTCTCTCGCGGTCTCGAGCATCCCTTCGTGCGGATCGATCCCGGCGTAGCTTGTCACCGCAGCAACATCATAGAACTCCTGATTGATCCCGCACCCGCAACCAAGCTCGAAAACATCGCCCCTGGCCAGCGGCACGACCTTCGCGCGGCGTTTCATCACCTGCCCCATCCCACAGGCGCAGCCAATCACCTTGGGCACGACATTCGCATCGTACCAATCGCCCAAGCCCATCAAACCTCTCCCCTGACTCTCGCAGAAGAGTGTTGCGCAATTGGTCCTGCTTGCCAAGCTGCCAATGGGTAGAGCCGCTATGGCTCGATCAACTTGCCCGCAAAATCGTATACTTGCCCCGATTGCTCCGGAGTAAGCTTGGCCAGAACCGAAATCAGATTGTCCGCCGCTTCATCGGCGTCGGTCAACTGACCATCGGGAAGGCCCTTCTGAAACGGCTCTGAAAGCGCGGTGTCGACCGTGCCGGGATGCAGTCCTGCGACGACGCCGTACGGATGGGTGCGCCCCATTTCGATCGCAAAGTTCTTGAGCAGCATATTAAGCGCAGCCTTGGAAGCTCTGTAGGAGTGCCAGCCCCCCAGCCCGTTATCGCTGATTGAACCCACCCGGGCGCTGAGCGCGGCAAAGGTGAATGCCTCATCCCTCGGCATAAGGCGCAGCATGTGCTTGGCGATGATCGCTGGTCCTATGGTATTGAGAGACAAGACTTTTGCCATCACATCCGGATCGAGGCGTTTGTAGGTGCGTTCGGGCCCTGAACCGTCTTCGAGCGTCAGAACACCGCTTGCGACTATCACCCATTGGGGTGGAGCCTCGCGCATCATCGCAGCCGCTTCCTCCGCGCTCGCCTCCTTCTCAAGATCGAAGCGAAACGGGATGACAGTGCCTCCGAAATCACCTTTGCCAGATCGTGAACCTGCGTAAATCTTTGCGCATCCCAATTCCTCAAGCCTGCGAACCAGCGCAGCGCCAATTCCGCCGCTCGCGCCAAAAACCGCGGCGCTGGCCGGCGCTTTCGCACTGGCGCCTGGCGCCGCGTGACCGCTTTCATTTTTTGTATCTGCCATGACAGCTAAAGCTCAGCCGAAGCCGCCTTGTTCCCGCAATTAAAATCAGTCGAGACGCATTATGTTGGAACTCGGAACTCAAACAATTGATACATATGGGTTTGTAAGGTGGTATCTGTGCCATATCCCCGCCGTTCGCGTCCGGTTTCTGGCTAAAATTGAGCGAATGGCAAGGGTCATCCCAAAGTGTGCAATACCCGCTCTCTTGCCTCACCGCGCGAAGGCGTTAGATAGGACCAAACGCAAATAGGGATAAGCGATTATGGCGACTTTCACGCTGCCGAAAAATTCTAAAATCAAAAGCACCGGCAAGGTTCACAAGGCCCCAGGTGGCTCACGGGTGAAATCGTTCAAGATTTACCGCTACGATCCCGACACGGGTGAAAACCCGCGCTATGACAAGTTCGAAATCGACCTTGATGAATGCGGTCCGATGGTTCTGGACGCGCTGTTCAAGATCAAGAACGAAATTGACCCAACTCTGACCTTCCGTCGCTCGTGCCGCGAGGGGATTTGCGGGTCATGTTCAATGAACCTGAATGGCAAGAACGGCCTTGCCTGCACCACCGCGATTGAGGATCTGAAGGGCGAAATTCGTATCACCCCTCTTCCGCATATGGATGTGATCAAGGACCTCGTGCCGGATTTCACGCACTTCTATGCGCAATACGCCTCGATCAAGCCGTGGCTGCAAACCGTCAGCACGACGCCATCAGGTAAAGAGCGTCTGCAAAGCCCGGCCGAACGTGAAAAGCTGGATGGTCTGTATGAGTGCATCTTGTGCGCTTGCTGCTCAACCTCGTGCCCGTCGTACTGGTGGAACTCTGACAAATTCCTCGGCCCTGCGATCCTGCTTCAGGCCTATCGCTGGCTCGCGGATAGCCGTGACGAAATGACCGGTGAGCGTTTGAACGAACTCGAAGATCCGTTCCGCCTTTATCGTTGTCACACAATCATGAACTGCGCGAATGTGTGTCCGAAAGGCCTGTCGCCAGCCAAAGCGATTGCAGAAACCAAGAAGATGATGGCCGAACGCGCCATCTGAACTTGGCTGCAATGTCCCTGCGCGAACAGTATTTCGACGACGGCCCCTGCCCGGATAACCCCGGTTGGCGGCAGTGGAACATCAAGGATAAAACAATTTTCAACGGCGCGGTGATGGGCCATCTCATCACCCGCGTCGATGACGATGGTAAGGCGCGCCTGCGCATGTTTCCCGAACGCCGGCACGAAAACCTGCAGGGCATGATCCACGGCGCGATCAGCCTCTCGCTGATCGACATTTCGATGTTCACAACCATGCACATGATCGGCGGCGGGGACGCGGGCCCTTCGGTCACGTTGGAAATGTCGACGCAATTTGTTGGTGCCGGTGATCCTGCGCTACCACTTGATGCAGTAAACGAGATTGTGCGCGAAACCGGCAAGCTTGTTTTTGTCCGCGGGCAAGTGGTGCAAGGCGACAATGTCGTTGCCTCGCATTCGGGCATCGTGCGAAAATTCTCGAGCACGCGCGCCGACGGCCAATCTTAATGGGCACTCTGGCGCGATACGAACAGCTTATTGCCAATGGCGAGCTTCGCGAAGACCCCGATCAAAGACGCGCTGCGGCCCGTCTGGACCAATTGCAAAAAGAGCTTGAGGCTGAAAAACCGGGCGGGCTTTTTGCGCAATTTTTCGCAAGCAAGCCCGCGCGCGCCGAGGGTGTTTACATGGTCGGCGGCGTGGGTCGCGGCAAATCCATGTTGATGGACCTGTTTCACGAAAGTCTGAGAATCACCGAAAAACGGCGCGTGCACTTCCACGCCTTTATGCAAGAAGTGCACGCCGAAATGCGCGAGGCACGCAAAACGCACGCAGGCGACCCCATCCCGCCCGTTGCGGCAAAGCTTTCCGATGGAGTCCGGGTGCTCGCTTTTGACGAAATGGTGGTGACCAATTCGGCAGACGCGATGATTATGAGCCGGCTTTTTACCCAGCTTATCATGGAGCAAGGCGTCACCATCGTCACCACATCCAACCGCGCGCCGAGCGAGCTTTATAAAGACGGGCTCAACCGCGAACACTTCCTGCCCTTTATCGACTTGATAGAGGGCGAACTTGATGTGCTGACGCTTGATGGCCCGACCGACTACCGCCTCGACCGGATCGGAGGGCTCAACAGCTGGTATTCACCGCTAGGCGACGAGGCGACCGCGCGTGTGCGCGAGGTGTTCTTCCGTCTCACCGACTTTGATCCCGAGGATGCAGCAAATGTTCCTTCCGGCGAGCTTGCCGTTGGTTCGAAGCGGACGATGCACGTCCCCAAATCTCTGAAAGGTGTCGCGGTTTTCAGCTTCAAACGCCTGTGCCATGACGCACGCGGGGCGCCGGATTATCTCGCGATTGCACGCGAATATCATACCGTCATCATCGTCGGAATCCCGCAGATGGGCCCTGAGAACCGGAATGAAGCGGCGCGCTTCGTGACATTGATTGATGCCCTTTACGAACACCGCGTGAAGCTTTTCGCAACCGCTGCGACCAAGCCCGAAGCGCTCTACCAATCAGGCGATGGCAGCTTCGAGTTTGAAAGGACCGTCAGCCGCCTCAACGAAATGCAAAGCGACGAATACATGGCTCTGGGCCACGGAAGCGACGGAGCGTCTGACTGACTTCGATTATGCGGCCGCAAGCCGGTCCGCGAGGCGCGCTTGCGCCGCTACAAGCCGGCTCATCACCTTCAGGTCCTGCTCCGACAACTTAAGCGCCGTATCGGCCCAAAGCTCGGTAATCGCGTTCAATTCGCCTAGCTGGATTGGCCAGACCATTTTCGTGGCTTGGTGTGCACCCACAAGGCCTGAGTGGCGACGCTCCGACTTGCTGATGAACTCGCGAACGGCACTCACGCCCTCACCCGGCTCTGCGATCTGCTGGACCAGGCCAAGGTCGTACATCTCTTCTGCGGTGTATGTCTTGTTCGACAAAATGATGCGCTCGGCCATTGCCGTGCCCAGTTTTCGGACGAGAAAAGCATGGGCCCCCATGCCCGGATAAAGGCCGAACATGATTTCAGGCAGGCCAAATGTCGCGTGGCGTTCGGCGATGATGTAATCAAAGGACATGAGAGCTTCGAAACCACCGCCAAGGGCCGCGCCCTGGACGAGTCCTATTGTCAACATCGGCAGATCGAGCGAACGCACATTGCGCTCGAGAATTTCGCAACACCGATGACCATATTTGATCAGACCGGCACGATCCCTGGTGCGGATCAGATGTTGAAACAACTCAAGATCGCCGCCGAAGCAGAACACATCCTGTGAGCGGCTGCCCAGGATAAGATAGCGAAGTGGAACCTTCTCCTCGCCGAAGCCGGCCGAGATAAGGTCTTGCCAGCTTTCGAAGTCCTTGAGCATGGTTGGCGTAAAGCTTGGTCGGCCTTCGGGACGCATAAAAGTCCACAGAGCCGCCGATTGATCGTCATAAAGAACGTCAAGCTCGCGAAGTTCGAACAAGCCATTAGGCACAGCATCGTTCAAAATACTTTCGGCAATAGCATCCTCTTCGCCCGAATAGGGGAGAGGATTTCCCGCACTACTGTCCATCTCACCATTCTCCGGACTTGACCCATGAACCACCAGACTCATGTCTTAGCAGCTTGTGCAATTTTCTTAGAACCACAACGGATGTAAAATTGTCCGATTTTGCAAAATTTTGCAAATAGAAATTTCGCGATTTTAGACAGTCTTGAACCTGAGTGTGACAAAATGGGACGCAGGAATGTTATATTGTTTCACGGGTTAACTAAAATCCGGCCCGAGAATCGGAGCGTGATCAAGGCTGTGCGCCGATAGCCTTCAATGATTTTTCGAGCATGAGAAGTTGCCACAAGGTGCGCGAATGATCGCTTCGGCCCGCGATGTGGGCATCGGCCATCTGTGTGACGAAAGCGGGGTCAATCCAGCCCGCCTGAACAAGCGAAGAGCGCGATGCGATTGCGCGGATTTCACCGGCCAACGGACCTCTCATCCAATCTGCGATTGGGGTCACAAATCCTTGTTTCGGACGGTAAAGCACGTCCCTTGGAAGATAGCGCTTCATACACTTCTTGAGCAGGTATTTTCCGGTCCCCGACCGCACTCGCATCCTTTCGGGAAGCTTGGCTGCAAATTGGATAAGACGATGGTCGAGCAAAGGCTCGCGCGCTTCAAGGCTCACCGCCATGCTGGCGCGATCAACTTTGGTGAGGATGTCACCCGGCAACCAGAATGCAAGATCGGCGTATTGCGCGCGATCAAGCCCCGATCTCGCCGGCGCGCCTTTCATCAGATCAATGAGTTCGTCCTCAGCGCGAAACCCGCCAAGATTCGAAGCAAATTGCGATGTGAAGAGCTTTGAGCGCAGATCAGGTGAGGTGACGCTCAGGGCGCCGGCGTAGCCCTCCTCTCCGCTTTGCGCCAACGAGAGAAAAGTGGTCTTGGCGCGCAAGGGGCGCGGCGCCCAATCGGCTTTTGGCCAGAATCTGCCAAGACCGCCGAACAATGGCTGACGCAAACCTGCTGACAGGAGCGAGCGGACGCGCTCTTCACCCTGATGAAAAACCTGCCGCCTGTATCCGGCGAATGCCTCGTCTGCGCCATCGCCGGAAAGCGCCACGGTCACCTTCTCGCGCGCCAATTGACACACTCGCCAGGTCGGCAGAGCCGATGCATCGGCGAAGGGCTCATCAAACATGGCCGCAAGCGTGTCGATCTCTCCGAAATCATTCTGGCTTACCACGCGCGCCTCGTGCGCGGTACCGAACTGCTTGGCGATCATTTCGGCGTAGCTGGTCTCGTCCAGTGCTTCGACATCGAAGCCTATCGAGCAGGTGCGCACCGGCTGAGCGCTCGCCTCGCTCATCAAGGCAACGACGCTCGATGAATCGACACCGCCCGACAGAAACGCGCCAAGCGGCACATCGGCGACCATACGCGATTGCACGGCCTCTCGAAGCAAATGCACGAGTTCGGCGGAAAGATCGGCTTCCTTGCCTTTTGCCCGTTCCTCGAAACTGATGTCCCACCAACGCTGCTGTGCGGGCATCGGATTGCCATGTTCGAGCATCAGAAAATGGCCGGCTTGCAGCTTTGTCACGCCGTCAAGAATGGAATGACTGTCGGGGACATAGCCCCAGGTCATATAGGCCTCGATCGCCTGCGGATTGATCCGTCGGCGCATCATCGGGTGCGCCAGAAGACCTTTGAGCTCGGAGGCAAAAATCAGGCTGCCGTCGGAGAGTTGCGATAAAAAGAGCGGCTTAACGCCAAGGCGATCGCGCGCAAGAAAAAGCTGTCGCTTCTCCAAATCATAAATCGCAAAGGCGAACATGCCATCGAGCCGCGAGAGGCAGTCGGGACCCCAACGCTGCCAGGCGGCGAGAATCACCTCGGTATCGCCAGAGGTTCGGAAATGCGCCCCCTCCCTCTCCAGCTGCGCGCGAAGTTCGCGGAAATTATAGATCTCGCCGTTGAAGACGATCACCGCCCTGCCATCGGTCGAGACCATCGGCTGAGGCGATCCTTCAAGGTCGATGATGGAAAGGCGGCGGTGCCCGAGGCCTATTCCTTGCTCGGTCCAGACCCCTGCCCCATCAGGCCCGCGATGCACCATAGCATCGCACATCCGCTCGACCCGAACTGGATCGACCGGCTTGAGCGTCTCTCGATGAAATATCCCGGCGATCCCGCACATATCGAGAGCGCTAGCCTATTGCAGCAGAGCCAGCAATCATCGCTGTCCCGCCAGCAAGCAAGCAGAGCGCCAAGGTGCCAGCCAAGATTGATGCAGATGGCGTATTGGCGCTTTCAAAGCGGTCCAACATGGCGAAGCCCTGCACCTCTTTTGCGCTCCAGCCATAGTCTTCGGGATCGCGTTCGAAGAAACGCCATGCGAAACCGAGGATCAGAACGACCACAAAGGCGAAGAAGAACCAGCCGTAGAAAACATGGTCGAAGCCTGCCGCGAATTCGACGCCCTGGCTTTGTGCGATGTAAATCGTGCCCCACGCCCGAATGCCGTTCGCGACAATCGGGACGATGATTGAGGCTGCTATGAAAGCGGCTCTTCGAGACCAACTGGTGAAACGGGTGTAAGCGACCAGGACCGCCAGTGTGATCATCGCGATGAGAAAGCGCACGCCTGAACACGCCTCGGCAACGATAAACAGACCGACGGGCGTATCGATATAAATACCATCCGAAAAGGCGGGAATGCCGCTTTGATGTGTGAGCCAAATGGCTATCTGGGCGGTGAGGACTTGCAAGGGCTCGATGATTTCATCGCCAAACGGGACGAGAAACACTCCGAAACACAAGGGAAGCGCAAGCAATGTGCACACTCTTGGTCCCAATACGGCGATAACGATCCCCTGAAGCGTTCCCACAGCGCCAGCGTGAGCGATCAGGTTTGTTTCGGTAACCCGCCCGATCAGCCAAAGCGCAAGTCCCATCGCGACCACTCCAAGGCCCGGCAGCCAGGGACTTGGCACGAGTTTGGCCAGCTCGCTCGCCTTGAGTGCAACAAGCCAGCCGATGATGATCGGAATGAGCAGAATGTGCGAATAGGTGTCGATGTTCCACCATTGGTGCAGCATCTCTGCCCATTCGCGCATGGTGACAGCCACACTTGCCATTGCGCCGAAGACGAGAACGACCAAAGCCTCGCGCCATTTGGGGCTGATGCGCGAGACAACGCCCTGCTCAGGCACGGGACTAAGGGTCGTCTCAGGCGGCATCGCGGGTTTCCCCGAGGCGCGGATCGACAAGCGTCGCTAGCGGCGCGAGCATGGCGTCCCAATTGTGGTGATCGAGAACGAACTGCCTTGCAGCCTCCCCCATGGCTATCGCCGCATCGGGATTGGCGCGCAGGTCATCAATCCGCGCGGCCATGGCGTCGGGATCGTCTTCGCACAGCATCCAGTGCTTGCCATCGACCGCATCAATGCCGGTCGCCGCTTGCCTTGTCAGCAAGACGGGACGCGCCATAGCCATCGCTTCAAGCACTTTGTTCTGGACCCCGCGCGCGATCGACAGCGGCACCACGATGCAGTCAGCAGCGGCGATGAACGGGCGCACATCGGGGACCTCCCCCCAGATAGTGACGCCTTGCCTGTCCTTGTCCTGCAACGGCTTGGTCGGGTTGCGCCCCACTATATGGATTTCGGCATCGGGGCTCTCGACTTTGTAGGCGGCCCAGAGCGATCCAATCGCCCATAATGCGGCCTGTTCGTTTGGGGGGTAGTCCATTTGCCCGGTAAAAACGAAATGCGGTCCCGGTCTTGTCGCAAGATCGGCTTGGGGCGTGGAATGCGCAGGATCGAAGAAATCAGAGTCGATCCCGTTTCCGATAACCTGCACATTCGCTGTCTCAGGGACCGAAAGGCGTGAGCGGAAAAGATTGGCCTCGTTGTCGCTGATAAGAATGGTTGCATCCGCGCGCGCCGCCAAACGCTCTTCCTCGCGCGCCAACAACCGCCCTTCCCGCGAGTTAAGCCACACGCGCTGACCGGCGGATGCGTAGTTCTCAAACTTGGCGCTATCGACATCGCACAGGTCAATCACTACCCGGCCTTGAAAGTCGTCGGGGATGTATTGGCCCATCTGCCCCGAAAACACGAAGATCGTCGTGATAGGGCGCGAGTTGATTGTTTCGTGCACCCAGTTTTCAAGCCGTGCCGAATGAAAGGCGGTGAGGCTTACAGGCTTTCCCAAGAGCACAGCCTCGACCCCGGCCAAAACAAGTGGCTTGGTACGGTTTACAACACAATGCGAAGCGGAAAGCGAGGCGACCTCTTTGGCCCCTTCCCTGTCCTCACTATTCTCGGCAAAGCAGCCTACGTGAACGGGCGAGATTTGCGCGAGCTTCTTAAGAAGGTTGGAGCTGCGGATCTTGTCCCCGCGATTGGGCGGGAATGGAACGCGGTGCGCCAGAAAGAGGATTTCACCCATCTTGACGCTCCCTTACGCAAGGCCGCGCGCAATAAATGGGCCAATGGCGTTCGCAACCGGCAGCGGCAGCTTCTTCCAAAGTTCGATCTTGCGACTGTATGCTTCGCTTGTCGGGTCCACATCGCGTCGCGCCTCGCCCGGCGCGGTCCACAGTCCATAGATGAGAGGTTGAGGATCAAAGCCCCAATTCTTTTTGAACTTTGCAGGTCCGCTTCCGATTTTGGAACGGCCGAAGTCGAACCGCTTCATTCCGCGCTGCCGGGCATGGCGCATCAGCTCAAAATACATGAGTTCGTTCGCGCGCGCTGCCCTCGCAGCAAAGCTGCCCCCGCCCCAAAACGGAAGCACCGCCCCATCGTGGTAGAACGAAAGGACGCTTGCCAGCGGTATGCCATCACACGAAATCGTGAGGATGTCGCTTTCTTCCGGGAAGGCTTCAAGCATTTGCTTGAAAAGAGTCCTTGGGAAAACCGGTGTGCCAAGGTTGCGCACGCTCTGCGAGTAGCAGGCGTAATGCGCTGCCAAATCCTGTGACGAGCGCCCGACGCGCACCTCGAGATTGTTTTTGAGCCCCTTGCGCACCTCTGCGCGTGATTTGCGCGGGATAGCGAGAAGCTCCGCTTCGTCGTCCTCGGCCAAATCTCGCTCAAAACCGCAGTGCTTGTCGGCAATGGTCTGCCACCCTTCGGGCACCTCGCCGCCACGCAGTTCAACGCTAGCAAAGCCTTTTGCCTTGGCCAGGTCTTGAGCGGTTCCAGCGAGCTTCGCCGCGACATCGGGCCTCTCTGCGCAAATGCCGCCACCCACGCCAAAGCCGCTGGAAACAAGAGCCTTCCCGAAAAGGAGGGAGCGCACCTCCGTCAGTGGCAACCAACCCTGAATGACACCCAGTTGCTCGACCACAAATCCGCCAGCGCGTTGACCAGTCGATTTCTCCACAGCAAGAAGCCAGTTCGGCCTGTGAAAGACACTTGCGCCCATCTCTTGCACGAACGCATCGAGCCGCGTGCGCATTGCGGCGTCAGCGAGATCGACCGCCCGCGCATTGAGAGAAAGGCTTACTGGCGCATTCATCGCGCAAGCTCCCGCTGCGAGACGGGAAACTCATCAGTACGGCCTGCCTCAATTTCGGCAAGCGCATCCATGCGGCCCCAATGAAACTCGCCCACAAGCTTGCGCAGCTTTTCGGCCATTTTGTCCAAATTGGTGTAGTGACGCAGCTTCGAGCGCAGCGGAGCATTGCCCACACGCGGCTGGTCGGGATCGACTTCCCACGGGTGGAAATAAAACACCGCCGGCCGCTCGTCCTCACGGTTCACTTGTGCAATTGCCCAGCGCGAAAAACCATAGGGAAGGACGCGGAAGAACCCGCCCCCGCCTGCTGCCAACCGGCGCGAGCCGAAAAGCGCGGTTGTCACCGGAATCTCGATCAGGTCCGACCCTGCAAGCGGACGGAAGGCAAAACGTGGTGCTTCGCGCCAGCCGTAATGGTCGTGCACGACCGGTGCGACGCTGGATGAATATTTATAGCCCTGCTCTGCCAGCACATCGAAAGCCCAAAGCGATCGCGGATCAATCGAAAAGCTTGGCGCCCGATAGCCGACAACGCGCTGCCCAGTCGCATCTTCGAGTATTTCGCGGGTTTTGCGAATATCTTCTGCGAATTTGCCTGCATCAAGCGTGAATACCCGCGCATGGTCGTAGCCGTGACTGGCGACCTCATGGCCCGCCTCGGCGATGCGGCGAATAGCTTGCGGATAACGCTGCGCAATCCATCCAAGAGTGAAGAAGGTCGCACGCACCCGCGCCTCGCCGAAAAGAGCGAGGATTTCGTCCACGTTGCGTTCGACACGGCTTGTCAGGCCATCCCAGTTACCCCGATCAATGACGTCTTCGAACGCTCCAACCTGGAACCAGTCTTCGACATCGACCGACAGCCCGTTGACGATGGGGCCCGTGACAGCATCTTTGAAACCAATGGGGCTCTGCGCGTTCATGGCCTAGGCGGCCTCGCGCGACTTATCGTCCTCAAGCCATTCGATCAGCATAGTCATCACATGACGGAAAGAGCGTTCCTGCTCCTCAAGCCGTGCTTCAATGCGTTCGAGCGCCTCGTTGAATTCATCTTCGCTCAGGCCATGCGGCTGAGCGGCATCCGGCCGAGCGCCTGCCGCCTGCAATTCGCTGATTGCCGCCTCCAGTTCGGAAGCGCGGGCATCACGCTGGGCCATCATGGCCGCAACTTCGCTTGCCGGAATGCTCTCGATTGCGGCTTCGGTTTTTGAATCAACAGGTTCAGCAGGAGCATTGGCAGCAGTTTCTCCCTCTGCCTCTTGCTCGACATTTCCATCGAGCAGCGTTTCAGCCGAGGGTTCATTCTGCGTCCCTTGCGAAACAGTTTCCGGCGACACTTGGCGCAAGGTTCCGCCGCGTGACTGATCCTGCGACATTTCTTCAAGCACCGCATCAAGCATGCTCAAGCCAATCTCGTCTCGCTCTTCAATAGCCCCGAGGAGAAGCAAACGGTTCATGATCTGGTTCACTCGGCGCGGTATGCCATCGGTTGCATCGTACAGTGCGGTGAGAAGGCCAGCTTCAAGCGATGGTTGCTGCTCCCAGCCGACATGCGCCAGACGGTGGTGCACATAGTCTTCGAGTTCTTCTGAATCCAAAGCCTCAAGGTGGTGCGAGGCAATGATGCGCTGGCGAAGCTGATCGAGGTTCGGGTGATGCGCCAAGGTCCGGCGGAATTCCGGTTGCCCCAGCAAAAGGCTTTGCAACAGCGGATGAGAACCCAATTGGAAGTTCGAAAGCATGCGCAGTTCTTCCAATGCGGTAAACTCAAGGTTCTGGCACTCATCGACGATCAGCAGGCAGCGACGCCCTGCGCGCGCTTCTTCCTGGAGGAATTGCTCGATCGCACCCAATGCGCCCGCTTTATCCTTGCCATCAACGGCAATCCCGAAGCTTTGCGCGACGACATGGATCAGCTCTTCACCATCGAGCGCGGAGGTCACCACCTGGGCAACGGTCAGGGCCTCTGGATCAATCCGCTCCATCAGATGGGCGACCAGCGTGGACTTACCTGCTCCCACTTCGCCAGTAATGACGATGAAGCCCTCGCCTTGATTGAGCCCATAGCCAAGATAGCTCATCGCCTTCTTGTGGCTTGCGCTCTCGAAATAAAACTCGGGATCAGGGGTTAACTGAAAGGGTCGCCCGGTGAAGCCATAATAAGAATCGTACATGTTACCTAACGCTCCATGAATCTCTTAAAAGTCGTAGCGCAGACCAAGCAGCGCGGAGGCTGTGGCAAAGTCTTCGTCCGAAAATTCGCTGTCGAAATAATCCAGCGCCACCGCGGCACGCGCTGACAATCTGCCGGCAAGGGTGCGGCTGTAAGCGGCGCTTGCACCAACCGCTGTGAGGTCGCCACTGCCCGAGTTTGAAGTGAACCAGTTTGCATAGGCTGTCGTCGCAATCGCGCCGCTGCGGCCAACGTCCGTGCTCAAAGTGCCGGTGAGGTAATAGCTTTCGTCACGAATACCATCGGCGCTTTCAAGCGCGCCGCCAGCAGCCGCGATAAAGGTGCGACGGTCGTATCCTGCACCGATGGCAGCGTTGATGCGGCCAAGTTGCGTGGTGTAGCTTGCATTGACGCCGCGACCGCGGAAAGCGGACGAGCGGATCGAACCGAGCGCGCCGACGAGGCCAACGCCCTCATCGCTCGAAACAAGCCCGCCAAAGTCACCCGAGAACGGGTTGCGCTGCACCGAGAAATCGCTCGATAGGCGCGAGAGTGAGTTGTTCACAACCCCGCCGAAACCCGAAATGCCGTCATAGACCGCAATCGCCAGCGAATCGCCCGGGTTCGGCTGATAGCTGAAGGTGCCGTAGTAAGTTGTGCTGTCATAGCGGCGGCCAACACGCGCCTCAAGATTGGTGCGTGAACTGGGGCGCCACAAAACGCCGACGTCCCACAGCAATCCATCGACCTCAAACGCTACGAGACGCGGTGAACTGCTATCGGTGACAAGGCGGCCATTGTTGTCGAACAGCGGATCGCCATTGACGTCGCGCACCGCGTCGCGGCTCGACACTTCGACGTCTTCATATCCAACACCGCCAACCAGGGCGAGCGAGGGTGTCACCGGCACGGTTACATCACCGCGCACGTAAACATCGCGCACCCGTTGATCGAGGTTTGAGAGGTCTTCCTGAAAGCCGCCTGCGCTAACCGCAACGCCGACGGGCAGGATTTGACCCGGACGAACGCCTGCGGCGATCTGGCCGCTGTAGGTTACGCTGTCGTCGAATACATCGACCTGATCGCCATTGACGTCGAAAACCGCGTTGTTGGCCTCGAAACGGTTGTAACCGACGCGCGCATTGCCCGAGATCTGGACTGCGCCTGCACGGGTCTGGAAATCCGGACCGGCGTAAACACTGTAGATTTGATTGGTCGCATCTTCGCTGGCCAGAGGATTGACCGAGACTGCGCCGCCGCCATCAACACGGCTACGGCTGGCAAGAGCGCCCGCCTGCAAGGTCACAGCGCGGGGAACAACTTCAAGATATCCGCGCGCAATTCCGCTTACGGTGTCAGTGTCGACCTGATCATCGCCCCATCCGAAATTGCGCTCATAGCGCACCGAGACAGAGGCTCCGCTTCTACGCCCTTGAACGGTCGTGTCCACGCCGACCGCAACCTGGGTATAGGTCAACTGGTCACTCACCGGCTCCAATTGCGCGGTGAGGATTTGGGACACCTCGATATAGGGTTGAACGGTGGTCGACCGACCTTGATCGGATTGTTGCCCGTCCTGTGCGAGCGCCGGAGAAGCGGCAGCGAGGGATGCGATCCCTGCAAGGAGGCCTGTCTTTATATAACGCATTATCATCCCTCCCTTTCGCCATAGTCGCCAAAGCGGCGACCGGACGGGCTGAATTGTGTTGCATTGAGAAGCAGCTTGATGTCGTCACACGCAGACAAAAGCTGGACTGAATCATCGAGCGCCGCGCGGCTGGTGTCGTCAGCCCGCACCACAAGGACAGCTTGACCGACATGGGCGGCAAGCTCGGCTGCTGGTGATGCGGCAAGCGCCGGAGGTGTATCGAAAATAAGGAAGCGATTGGGCGCGCCCCTTGTGAGGCGGTCGAGCACCTGACCGGTGCGCGCGCTTGTGAGATACTCTGAATCGCGCGCGCTGCTGGTTCCCGCAGGCAGGATAAACAGCCCTTCGATATCGGTTGGCGAAACATGGTCTTCAGGACGCAGGCTTTTGTCGGCGAGCACGTCCATCAGCCCGGCTCCCGTTTCGACCCCAAGGCGCTGCGAAACAGACGGGTTGAGAACATCGGCATCCACCAAGACCACTTCGATGTCGCGTTCAGCGGCCAAGGCAATGGCCAGATTGGTGGCGCAATAGGTCTTGCCTTCACCTTGATGCGGCGAGCAGACCAGAATGCGGCGCGCCTGATCATCGCCTGCATGACGCGCATCGGCGAGCAGCTCGCGTTTGATGATGCGAAATTCTTCGAGAAGTCCCGTGACCGGCGCCCCGGGTGTAATCATTCCTTCTGCCTCGAGAACCTCACGGTCAACGCACACCTTTGGCCCCCGCAGCGCGACCGCGCGCTCAGGCTTTTGCGATGCAGTCGCGGGCTGTTCTTCGGTTGCGACCTTGGGCGGCTCGGCTGTCTGGCGCTCTTCGCTTTGCGCCTCACGCTTCGATGGAGGCGGTGCAACAGGGCGAGGTGCCGAAGGCAGATTGGCAGGCACAGGTTTTGCGCCAAATCCGTCCAGCCCGAAAACCGCATCCGCACGTTCGAACAAGGAGGTGCGGCCGCGTGAAGAGGCGAGCGTTTTGCGGGAGAAGTTGCTTTGATCAGTCACTGTGCTTCCTCACGCAATCGTCCCAATCGAGACGACCTCGATCACCAAAAGAACACAAAGCACGCCAACGAGCCCCGCGCAGGCTCCTGCGAACTGGCGCAAACGCCGTTTGCGCAAGGTTTGGGCAGTTTGTGAGAGGTTGAGCGAGACTGACCCGATGACAGGCAGCTCCATCGATTTTTCAAGCTTTTGCGCCGTGGCGTAGCCCGAGCGCAGCTGGCCCATTATCCACGCAATCCCCACACCCGCACCGATCCCGGCGATAAGCACGCCGAGCAGAAGCAACGGGCGGTTAGGCGCCGCTGGTTTTTGCGGCACGACCGGCGGATCGACGAGATCGAATTTATACTGGCTGGTTTCATCAACCACATCGCCGCGTGTGCGCAGTTTTTCGCGATCTTCGAGCAGCTTTTCATAGTTGTCGCGCAGCACCTCATAGTCGCGGCTGATGCGATTTGCTTCGGCGGCAACAGCAGGTTCGGTCGCCTGGCTCGCAGCAAGCGATGCCAGCTGCGATTGCAGCGCAGCGCGGCGCGATTGAAGCGATTCAATCGAAGCCTGACGATCTGCGCGCAAGGCAACAAGCGACGAATACGCAGGGTTCGGCGTGCCCGAAACCTGATTGGGGCCAGCGCCTGCAACTTGCTTGGTCAGCAATTCCACCTGGCGTTTGGTTGAAATGACATCAGGGTGCTCTTCGGTAAGCCCGCGCGAGCGAAGCCCGGCCAATTGCGACTGCGCTTCGAGCAGAGCAGCTTGCGGCCCCACAGCGTCCGATGAGCCGATGATCGTGCGCGGCGTGCTGGCAATCTGGCTGTTCATCGCGGCAAGCGCGCTTTGGGCCGCGGCAAGATCAGCATCGATATCGCGCAGTTCGGTGCGCGCTTGCTGAACCCGGGTGGAAAGCGTCTGCGTGCCGCCGATCAGATCTGGATATTGGGCCTCGAAGGCAAGCCGCCGTTGTTCGGCCGCTTCAAGCTCGAGCTTGCGCTCTTCAAGCTGATCGTCGAGGTCGTTGATCGCGCCGCTGATTTCGGCGCGGTTGCCCGCGATATGCTCTTCGCGGAAAATATCGAGCAGCTTCTGGACCACATCGCGCGCAAGCACGGCATTTTGAGCATCGCTCAAATCGCTTTTGCCCACCGACGCAGTGATAGAGAACAGATTGTCCTCCTCGCTGCTGATCTTAACATCCTCGCTCATGGATGCGATCGCACGTTCCAGCGCCTGTCGGTCCTGGATCCCATCGCCGAGCTTGGTGGTGGTGATGACCTTCTCCAGATTGACCGAACTCAAAAGCGTCTGGCGAACGCGCGCGATCTCTTCTTTACCGTCGCCTGCAATGCCAAGCTGTTCGGAGAGAACATCCTCGACATCGACATAGATGCGGGCCTTGGACTCGTATGAATTCGGGATGAGTGCGACGACGAGCCAGCCTGCAAGGCATACCCCCCAGGCAACAGCAAGCGCGATCCAGCGGCGGTGCCAGACCGAATAAAGCGCTGTGCGCAGCTCTTCGAATAGCTCGTGCATTTTGGTCCCAACGCTCCCTTAGAACCGGCTCTCAGGGATGATGATGGTGTCGCCCGGACGCAGCATGACATTCGCCGTGCTGTCGCCGCGCTTGATTAAATCGGAAAGGCGCAGGCGGTATTCCTTCTGAACGCCCGTCTCGCGGTCGATCCGCAGCAGCTTGGCCCGGTTGCCCGACGCAAATTCACCAAGACCGCCGACCGCGATCATCGCATCGAGGACGGTCATATTGGCGCGGTAAGGCAGGGATGCGGGCTGTTCGGTTGAACCGACCACGCGGATCTGCTGGTCAAAGGTCGAATTGAATTCGTTGACGATCACCGACACGATCGGTTGCTCGATATACTGGACAAGCACGTCGCTAATATCGTCCTGAAGCTGCGTCGCGGTTTTGCCCACTGCAGTCATGTCGCGCACCAGCGGGATGGTGATCCGCCCGTCGGGGCGAACCTGAATATCCTCGGCGCTCAACTCCGGATTGCGCCAGACGTGAATGGTAATCTGGTCGAGCGGCCCGATGATGTATTCTTCGGTCGGCGCAGATTGCGAATCTGCATACGTAGCGGTCGGCAGCTCTGGTCCCGTGCCCGCACAGGCTGTCAGCGTTAACGTCGCTAAAGACACGCCGGCAAGACGGGCAAAAGAAGGCGAATTTGGCATCGATGCATTTCCTCAAGGTCGTGATGCGAAAGCCGCTGCACCTGTGAGGAGCGACCTCACGCAAGCGGTTTTTCGCGAATGACCTGGAGTTACTCGCCGATAATGGTGAATATAATGTTAGTGATAACGCGATTAATGAAGGGCAATCCCAGATCGGGACAGCCGAGTTAATGAAGATTAAACAATCATCTCCGCCGCAGGGCCATGTCCCAGGAACATTGCCGGAGATGCGCTTGCTCCATAGGCGCCCGCACAAAAGACCGCGACCAGATCACCCACCTCGGCACGGGGCAATTCGGCCATGTCGGCGAGCCTGTCGAGCGGCGTGCAAAGGCAACCGACCACGTTTGCGATCTCACCGGGCTGTTCTCCAAAACGCGAAGCAATCGCCACCGGATAATTGCGCCTCACCACGGTCCCGAAATTACCGGACGCGGCCAACTGGTGATGAAGGCCGCCATCGGTGATCAGGTAAGTCTGTTCATGGCTAACCTTCTTATCAATCACCCGGCACAGGTAAACGCCCGCTTCGCCAACGAGATAGCGCCCCAATTCAAGGCACAGCTCGGTATCGCCAAGGGCTGCATCGTGCTGTTTTACAAGGCCATGCAAAGCTGCGCCAACTGCGGACAGGTCAAGGGGCTCATCACCCGGGAAATAGGGAATACCAAAGCCGCCGCCCATATTGAGCTTGGGCAATGGAGCGCCGATTCTCTCCGAAAGGGATACCGCCAATTCCAGCACATTGGTCTGCGCCTCTGTGATGGCTTCAGCGCTCAAGGTCTGGCTGCCCGTGAAGATATGAAGCCCGCGCCATTCGGCTCCTTCGGCGATGATATGCTTTGCTAGCGCAGGCACGCGCTCGGCATCCACGCCAAATGGTTTCGCGCCACCGCCCATCTTCATGCCCGAACCCTTGAGCTCGAAATCGGGATTGACCCGGATCGCGATGCGCGGCGTCCTGCCAAGCCTTTGACCGATGGCGAGCGAGCGCTGCGCCTCTCCCTCGGATTCGCAGTTCAGCGTAACACCTGCCGTGATCGCTGCCTCAAGCTCATCATCGCGCTTGCCCGGTCCTGCAAAGCTCACGCGGACCGGGTCGATCCCTGCTTTCTGGATCATCACAAGTTCGCCGGAAGAGGCGATGTCGAAGCCATCAACCAAAGGCTCCATGTGGCCGATCACCTGCGGGTGGGGATTGGCTTTCACCGCGTAATTGATACCGATACGCGGCGGGATGGCAGCGCGTAGGCTTGCCATGCGCTCATCAAGGTGTGCTCTGGAATAGACAAACAACGGCGTGCGTCCTGCGGCTTTGACAAGCTCGCTAGCCTTGCGACCGCCAATCGCCAATTCTCCGTCCAAGGCTGTGTAGCCTGCAGGTATCGGTCCGAGGGGTTTGGTTTTCATTGCCCCGCCTCCTGCGTCAATTCACGGTAAAGAGCGGTGCGATCAATCTTGCCGTTGGGATTGAGCGGAAGCGTGTCCTTCCAGTGAAATTCTTGCGGTTGCATAAAGTTGGGAAGTTCCTTGAGTAAAGCCTTGGGAAGCTGAGCTTCTTCAACGGTTTCGCCGCTTGCTCGTATTACCAGATGCACCGCATGCCCAAGCCTTGCGTCGGGTATGCCAAGCGCGACCGCTTCAGCCACCAGGCCAGTGGCACGGGCCGCATCCTCGATCTCTTGCGGGCTGATACGATTGCCCGCGCTCTTGATCATGGCGTCGCGCCGACCGACGAAATAGAGAAGGCCATTCGCATCGCGCTTTACCCGGTCCCCTGACCAGACGGCGGTCCCGCCATAGTGTGATCCTTCTGGTGCAGCTTTGAACCGCTCCGCTGTGCGGGTCTTGTCCTGCCAATATCCTTGCGCGACGAGAGGGCCGCAGTGGACCAGTTCGCCCTCTTCACCTGCATCCGCAATCGCACCCTCATCATTGACCACAAGGATTTCGGCAAACGGGATGGCGGTGCCCATGCTTGTCGGGTGGCGGTCGACCAAGGCGGGCTCAAGATAGGTCGAGCGAAACGCCTCGGTAAGGCCGTACATCGGATAGAGATCGGCGCTGGCGAAAATCCCTTGCAAATCGGCCACGAGATCGCTGGTCAGCGCTCCGCCGCTATTGGTAAGCCTGCGAAGTGGCGAGGAGGCCTCCGGGGTCCAATCAATCTCGGTCAATTGCACCCAGAGCGGCGGCACAGCTGCAAGCGTCGTCACCTGATGCTTGGCGCACGCCTTCGCCACATCGCGCGGGAAGAGGAAATCGAGCGGCACGACGCTGCCGCCTGCATACCAGGTCGAAAGCAGCTGGTTTTGCCCATAATCAAAGGACAAGGGCAGCACCGCCAGCGTCACATCATCGCTCGCCAGCTTAAGGTAATGCGCAACGCTGACCGCGCCGAGCCATAGATTGGCATGGCTCAGCACCACGCCCTTGGGGCGGCCAGTCGAGCCGCTGGTGTAGAGGATAGCGCAAACTTCATCAGGGTCCGCCGCAGAAGGACCCATGACCACACCGGCGTCCCACGCAGCCTCAAGAGCCTGACCCTCTTCCAGCTGCGCACAATAAGGGGACACATCGCCCTCTTCCAGTGATTTCAGCCGCGATGGCGTAGCGATCAACATCACCGCCCCGCTGTCGGCCAGAATATGTGCCACCTGTGCGCGCTTTAGAAGCGGGTTGATCGGCACATGGATGAGCCCTGCCCTCGCCGCTGCCAATGGCAAGAGGCACGTGAGTTCGCCCTTCGCCGCCCAGCTCGCGATACGCGCTCCCTTTTGCGGCACTTGACGTGACAACCAACCGGCGAGCAAGGCCACACGCTCTCTTAACGCATTGTGGTTAAGGACTTCGCTGCGAAGCACCAAGGCTGGCGCCTCGCCATTGCCGTTTGTGCACGCTCGCTCTGCGAGGTGATCAAGCGGAAAAGGCGTTGGGTCAGGCTGCGGTGTCATTGGGTTCCTTCAAAAGGACATGAACGGTAGTGATCGAAGCGCGGTATCACGACAGGGTTAACGTCTTGCAAGAGCTGTTCGACAATGGCTCCCTTGCACAGCCGCTTGCGCCCTTTGACCGCGCGGGGTGGTATGCGCTTCTGGCAGATGCGGGACTCACCCCGCTTATCGCGATTGCGAGCGATCAGGACAATAGCGCTGCGCTCGCTTTGACCGAAAGCGGCGGGCACATCACTCCGATGCGAAACTGGTACAGTTTCACATGGCGACAATTGGCGCCGGCTGGCGATGCCGGGGATGCATTACTTCTCGAAATTGCGCGCCAGCTCAAATCGCGTTCCCATCGGGTGACGCTTGAGCCGGTTCCCGACGAGGATGGCTCGGCAAGCCGCCTTGCCGCTGCCTTTGCGAGGGCGGGATGGCGCGTCGAGGTCAGCCAATGCGACACCAACCACGTGCTGTATGTCAATGGACGCAGCTTTGACGAATACTGGACCTCGCGTCCCGGCCGACTTCGCACGACGCTCAAACGCAAAGGCGTCAAGGTCAAAACGCGCGTCATAACTCACTTCGATGCCGAGGCGTGGAATGCCTATGAGGCCATATACGAGGCGAGCTGGAAACCGTCAGAAGACAATCCCGCAATGCTGCGCCGATTTGCCGAAGAAGAAGGAAGCGCCGGGCGTCTGCGGTTGGGGCTCGCGCTGCACGATGGGAGGCCCGTTGCCGCGCAGTGTTGGACCGTCGAGGGCGGCTGCGCCTTCATCCACAAGCTCGCCCACCTTGATAGCGCGCGCAAACTTTCCGCTGGCACAACACTTTCGGCGGCACTTTTCAGACACGTGATCGACATCGACAGGGTCGAATTGATTGATTTCGGAACAGGCACCCAGAGTTACAAGGCCGACTGGATGGAGGGTATTCGCCCGCGCTACCGCATCGACTGTCTCAACCTTGCAAAGCCGCGCGCGTGGCTTGATCTTGCCCGTCTCACGGCAAGACGCCTTACCTTGCCAGAAGTGCCTGCGCTTGCGCCAAGCCCTCCACGCCGTTAATGGCCCTCCCGCAGGGCGCGCGTGAGGGCGCCCTTGGGTCAAACGCCTCAGAAAAAGGATCACAAGGGGATGGGCTCTCAACAGGCTAAGGCAGACGCAGCGCCACACGAACGCGCGCCAGAAGAGCATGCATTGGCTCTCAAGCTGAAATCAATCATCGCCGATGTGCTTGGCATTGATGCCGAGGATGCCGCCGCCCTTGATGAGGACAGCGGCCTGTTCGGACACCTGCCCGAGCTTGATTCCATGGCCGTTGCCGGGCTTTTGACCGAAATCGAAGACCGCCTCGATATTGTCATCGAAGATGAGGATGTGGACGGCGAAATGCTTGAAACCTTTGGCGGGCTTCTGGCCTTTGCGAAGGCCAAGCTTGACGAGGAGTAACCTCGCGTGACCGCGCCTGAGCCGCGCATGATTGCGACATGGCAGGCCCCCATTGCCGGGGGCATAACTTCCCAAGAGTTGCTGGTTTCCTTCGACCGCGGGCGAGAGCGACGGGTGCTCGTGCTCCCGGCATTGTTCGACGAAGCCAACAAGATGCGCCGCTTCACTGTTCAGATGATGCGCGCTCTCGATGATCTTGGCGTGGACTGTTTTCTCCCCGATCTGCCGGGTTGTAATGAAAGCCTTGTGCCTCTTGCAAAGCTTTCGCTTGAAGACTTGAGGATTGCTGCGAGCGCAGCAGCTCAAGCGTTTGGCGTAATTGACGTCGTGACTATCCGCGCAGGCGCGCTTCTTGCCCCAGAGGGCCTCGCCACCTGGCAATATGCACCCCAAACCGGAGCCAAAGTTCTGAAATCCATGCTTCGCGCTCGCATAATCGCATCGCGCGAGGCAGGACGCGCCGAGACGCAGGAACAATTGCTCGAAGAGGGGCGTGAAAGCGGTCTTATGCTAGCAGGCTGGCCCATTGGCGCGGCGATGTTTCGAGATCTGGAAACGGCTCTCCCAAGCGCGTCGGCCACGCAGCATGTTATCGCGCAGTCACAGGTGGGTGGCGGCGGGCTTTGGCTTCGCGCAGAACCTTCGCACGATCAGGCGCAGGCCGAAACGCTCGCACAGATTATCGCTGCGAACGACAGAGGCGATGGATGAGCCGGCTCCAGTTTCAGTTCGGCTGCCAGAGCCACAAGCTCGCAGGCTCGCTCGATACAGCGCCCGGCGTCACCGGTCTGCTTATCGTCAATGGCGGCAATGAAATCCGCTCCGGCGCGTTCGGCGGGCAGTCACTGCTTGCCGCCAGCCTCGCCAAACAGGGCTTTCCCGTCTTTCGTTTTGATCGCCGGGGAACAGGAGACAGCGAGGGCGAAAATCGAGGCTTCCTGAAAAGCGCAAGCGACATCGCGGCAGCCTGTGAAGCGTTCCGCGCGATGGCTCCGCAGGTTGAACGGGTTTTTGCCTTCGGAAATTGCGATGCGGCCTCCGCTCTCATGTTGATGAAAGGGGCTGGTTTTGACGGCCTTATCCTGTCCAACCCCTGGACTTTCGAAGACGAGGACGATGATAGCGCCGAGCCCAAGCACAGCGCAGAAGCAATCCGCTCGCGCTATCTTCAAAAGCTGAAAAATCCGCGCGAAATCATGCGCCTGCTGAGAGGCGGAGTGAATTTACGCAAGCTTGCGAAAGGTTTAGGCGGCGCCATTCGTTCGTCCAACGAGCCCTCGACACTCGCTGAAGATATGCGCCGTTCGCTCGAGGAATTCGACGGCAGCGTCCACTTCCTCATCGCTGGCGCCGATCGCACTGCGCAAGGTTTCGAGGCGGCGTGGGACAAGAGCGATCCGCGGATCGAACGCTGCGAAGGCGCGGGCCATTCCTATGTCGAGCCTGAGCATCGCGCGTGGCTAGAGGCGCAAATCCTCGCTGCGCTGCGCAACTAGCGTTCGAACAGGCTCACCAACTCGACATGTGTTGACCAACGAAACTGTCCCACGGGGCGCAGCTTCTTCAGTTTGAAGCCGGCATTTGCGAGCACCGCCCCGTCCCGCGCCCAACTCGATGGATTGCAGCTTACATAAACAACGCGGGAAAGCGTGCTTTGCGCAATCTCGGCGATTTGCGATTTTGCCCCTGCGCGCGGCGGATCAAGCAGCACGGCGTCAAACCGGCTGAGTTCGGAGGCCTGCAAAGGATTGCGAAACAGGTCGCGATGGAGTGCAATCACTTTGCCGCCTGTGCGTGCAGTGGCGGATTTGCATGCCAGATGCGCGGCTTGATCGGCTTCGGCGGCCAGCACCTTGCGTCCTGTGGGCCCGGTCCTCGCCATGGCAAAGGCAAATGTGCCCAGCCCGGAAAAAAGGTCGGCGACAAGCCGCGCATCGCCAAGCCAGCGACAAGCATCCTCGACCATGCGCGCCTCGGCATCGGGCGTCGCTTGCAGGAAGGATCCCGGCGGCATTGCGACCGGCAATCCGGATAGGGTGACAGTAGCAGGCTCAGGCTCCCAGACGGTTTCGGGACCATATCCTTGGTCGATGGTGATACGCGCGAGGCCATGCTCCCGCGCGAAGTCGGAAACCGCCTCGGTCGCGGCAAGGCCATCTAGCGGAAAATGCGTGAGCCCCGCATCAACGCCCTGATCGCACAGCGAAAGGGCGATATCCACGTTACCTTTTGGGCCGTGCTCTGCGACCAGCGATCGCAACGGCTCGATAAGACTTGCAAGTTTGGGATCAAGAACCGGACAGATGTCTAGATCGACCAGCCTGTGAGAGCCCGCCTCGCGGTATCCGATGAGAGCCCCGCCCTTCACCTTGAGCGCGTGAAGCCCTGCCCTGCGGCGAGAATGCGGCGGGGAGAGATGTTCAGCCAAAACTTCACCCGGCTCCAGCCCCTGACCGGCTGCTGCATTAACCACCCGTTCGCGAACGAAACGGGCCAGAACGTCTTCATCAGCATGCTGTAACTGGCAACCGCCGCAAGTGCCAAAATGCGGACAGGGAGGTGTCACGTGATGGGGCCCGTGGGTGAGCGAGCCATCCGCCTCGACCACATCGCCCGGCACGCTCATCGGAACATGCGTGCCATCGGCCGCTACCCCGTCGCCTTTCGCAGCGATACGAATGATCTTTTGCGCCATGCCTAAAGACACTTTGCCAGCGCGCCCGAGACGCTGTGCGCTAGGTCGAGCGGTGTAAAGGCAGCGCCGCAAAGCCGTGCCGCTTCGCCGTGCAGCCAGACCGCCTCACATGCAGCAGTGAATGGGTCCGACCCATTGGCCATGCGGCTCAAAGAAATGCCAGCAAGGACATCGCCGCTCCCCGCAACCGACAGCCACGAAGACGCAGGCCCTGCCAGAACCATTCGCCCGTCAGGTGCGGCGATCACCGTGTCCGGTCCCTTGGCGAGGACCACGATATTGGCCGCCCGTGCAAGTGCCAGCGCACGGTCGCGGCGACCTTCTGCGATCACCGAAAAGCTGCGGCAAAGCGCGTCAAGCTCACCGTCATGCGGCGTTGCAAGAACCGGCTGATCGTCCGACAGCATCGCAGGCTTCAGGAGGACCAGAGCATCGGCATCAAGCACCAACGGCTTTCCCGATGAAAGCGCAATATCAAGCCTCGCCCTCGCCCCATCATCACGCCCCAACCCCGGGCCGACAAGAACAGCATCTGTGCGTTTGTCGGTAACAATTGGCTCAAGGTCGCCTGCGTCCTCGACAAGGGCCGGATTGGCACCATCCGCGCTGTCTTGAGGGCACAGCTTGATATAGCCCGCCCCGCCCCGCATCGCAGCTTCGGCAGCAAGGCGCCCGGCCCCCGGCATTTCGCCACCAACGATTACGCCAAGGCCGCGAGTGTATTTATGCGCATCACTTTTCGGGGCCGCCAATTTCGGCTTCTGCAGCAACTCAACCGCCCCTTCGACCCGGTCAATTCCAATAGGCACAAGCCGCAGAGTGCCCATCTTCTCGCGCCCCGGCAGCATGAAGTGCGCAAACTTGAAAGCGCCCAGCGACAAAGTCACGTCAAAGCATGGCAGTTTCTCATTCAGCAGCGCCCCCGTATCGCTCGAAATTCCGCTAGGCAGATCGAGAGCGATGGCGATCTGGTGACGTTCTGCAAGATCGCGCAAAAGCAGGGCATGGGCGCCGCTTAACGCTCGCGTGAGGCCGGAGCCAAAGAGGCAATCGACGAAGACTTCCCCTTGCGCTTTACCGCCCGAGGTAAGAACTGCCTGTCCCCACAACTCGCGCGCCTGCTTTGCCGCATCGGTTTTTGGCGGTTCAGGCGCGACAACCTGAACGGTGAGCCCCGCATTCGCCAGACAATGCGCCATGACATAGCCGTCGCCGCCATTGTTTCCCGGCCCGCACAGAATGGTAACGCTGCGCCCTGCGGCAATGCGACGCACCCATTCCGCCGCGCGCCCTGCAGCAAGCTGCATCAGCTCAAACACCGGCGTGCCGGCATCGAAAATACGCTGCTCGGCATCGCGCATTTGCTCAACTGTGAGTATTTGAGAGTGGGTCTCAGCCGCTGGCATAAAGCATCGCTCAGGCTCCCGACGGTGGCGGCGGCGCCATGATGTAGCGGTCCCCATCAACTTCGAATTGCCACAGGTCGCCGGGCGCAGGTTCGAGCATCACGACGTCCAGCGCGCCGTCGAGCGCGGTCACGCCGCTTGCGTCCTCATTGACTGCAAACCTGCGGAAGCCGCCCTCGGGGTGGTGGATCAGGAATTTACCGCCTTCCACGCCGTTCACCCATTCAAGCGTGCACACATCGGCAAACCCCGCGCCCGCGCCAATCGCGCATTCAATCGTCTCGCCCTCGGGTGCAGGCGTCTCGGCCACGCTGCATGCGGCTATCGCAAATGCAGCAAGACTGGCGCTAAATGTCCGCAAATACATGGGTCTCCGCCTTTGCTCCCGGGTGGGTAAGAGCGCCCTTGCGTGCTGGTCCCACATTTTGAGCATAGCGCCAAAGCGCGCCGGATTGGTAGTCATTCATGCGCGGCTGCCACGCCTTGCGCCGTTCGACGAAGGTGTGTTCGTCAACCTCAAGGTCGATTGTGCCGGCCTCGGCGTCGATAGAGATGGTGTCGCCATCTTCGACCAGAGCAATCGGGCCGCCATCGGCCGCTTCGGGTCCGACGTGTCCGATGCAGAACCCGCGGGTTGCGCCGGAGAAGCGGCCATCGGTGATCAGCGCCACTTTCTCGCCCATCCCCTGCCCGTAAAGCGCAGCGGTGGTGGAGAGCATTTCGCGCATGCCGGGGCCGCCCTTTGGCCCTTCGTAACGGATGATGATGACGCTGCCTTCGCCAATGTCGCGCTGTTCCACGGCGGCGAAGGCGTCTTCCTCGCAGTCGAACACGCGCGCCGTGCCGGTGAATTGCAGGCGTTCCATCCCGGCGACTTTCACAATCGCTCCGTCGGGCGCGAGCGAGCCTTTGAGCCCGACGACGCCGCCTGTCGGGGTGATCGGCTTTGCCACATCGTAGAAGACTTTCTGATCGGGGTTCCAGGTGATCTCCTCGATATTCTCACCCAAGGTTTTACCCGTGACCGTCATCGGATTGGGGTCGAGGAAACCGCCTTCAAGAAGCGTCTTCATCCCCATGTAGATGCCGCCCGCTTCATGCATGTCCTTGGCGACATATTTCCCGCCGGGCTTAAGGTCAGCGATGTAAGGCGTTGATTTGAAGATTTCGGCAACGTCGAAGAGGTCAAATTCAATCCCCGCCTCGCTCGCCATTGCAGGCAGGTGAAGCGCGGCATTGGTTGAACCGCCGGTCGCCGCCACCACGCGCGCAGCGTTCTCGAATGCCGCCTTGGTGCAGATGTCGCGCGGGCGAAGGTTCAGCTTCAACAGCTCCATCACCTGAGAGCCGGCGGCACGCGCGATCTCTTCGCGTGAGCGGAAAGGGGCTGGTGCCATATTGCTGTTGGGCAATGACAATCCGATCGCCTCGCCAACGCAGGCCATCGTGTTAGCCGTAAACTGGCCACCGCACGCGCCGTGTCCGGGGCAGGCGACTTTCTCAAGCTCGATCAGCTCTTGCAGCGGGCAATTGCCGGCGGCGTGCTGGCCCACTTTCTCGAACACATCGACGACGGTGACATCCTCGCCGTGATAGGTGCCAGGAAGGATCGAGCCGCCATAGACGAAAATCGACGGCACATTGAGGCGCAGCATCGACATCATCATGCCGGGCAGGCTCTTGTCGCAACCTGCAAAGCCCACCAGCGCGTCATAACAATGCCCGCGCACCGAAACCTCGACGCTGTCGGCAATCACCTCGCGGCTGATGAGCGAGCTTTTCATGCCCTGGTGGCCCATGGCGATACCATCGGTCACGGTGATCGTGTTGAACCGGCGCGGCGTGCCGCCATTGCCGATCACACCCTCGCGGCAGATATCGGCCTGCGCGTTCAACGTGGTGTTGCAGGGCGCCGAGTCGTTACCCGCACTCGCCACCGCGACGAATGGCTGTGCGATCTCTTCCTCGGTCATGCCCATGGCATAGTAATAGGAGCGGTGTGGCGCGCGCTCTGGACCAACGGAAACGTGACGGCTTGGCAGTTTGGATTTGTCGAACGACATGATGTTACTCTTGAGGGTTGCTTTGAGTAACGTCCCCTGCCTTTAGTCGAGCGCGAGCGCAACCCTTCCGCACACATCGGCCACCGTTGCTGCCCAGCGCGACTGATCTGCTCTGTTCGAAATCAGGTCGTTGCGGATCTCGATCGCACAATAGGGACGGCCGTGGGCTTCGGCGTGGCGGTTCATGGTCGCGTTCAATTGCCTGCCCGAATAAGGCTGATTGTCGCCCACATTCAGCCCCTCTTCGCCGAACAGACGGATCGCATGGCGCGCGGCGCGATCGTCCTCGTTGTAGAGAAGGCCCACATCCCACGGTCGATCCTCGCCGCCGCTTTCGAGCTTGGGCGTGAAGCTGTGAAGCGAGATGATGAGTTCAGGCCGCGCCGCATCGAGCCATTTGGCCAACGCGTCGTGATAGGGGCGGTGATAGGTATTGAGCCGCGCCTCGACATCGGCGCCAATGTTGCCTGGGATGAGATGCCCGTCGCTTGTCGTGGGGACTACATGGGGATGGTCCTCCTCGCGGTGGAGGTCGATCACGAGGCGACTGATCTGCGCCATATGTGCAGGGATGCCGTGGCGGCGCGCCATTCGGCCGACCACTCCGGCTGTGCCGATATCGACCGCGATATGCATGTCGAGCAGGCTCGCCGGAATGCCAAGCGGCACATCTTCGGGCACAAAGTTCGACGCGTGATCGCATACACAGACGATACCACCCGGCTTTACAGCGCCAATGTGCTTGTATGGCAGTCCGTCGATCATCTCAGTTTCCCCGCAAGCGTCCACCAGTCGGGCCGCTCTGTTTTGAGTCGTGTCAGCGCCTCGTCGCGGGCGCTCTCGTCCTCATACAACGCAAAACAGGTCGCTCCTGATCCCGACATGCGGGTGAGCCATGCGTCTCCCTGCTCTAGTTGATGAAGTACCTCCCTGATGGAGGGCATCAAGGAAATCGCGCTTTGAGTAAGATCATTACGCCCGTGAAGCGCAATGTTGCGATCGTTGGAAATATTGCCGCCCTCGCTTGTCGGCAGAGGGCCGCGATCTTTCCCGTCCCACGCCTTGAAAACCGGACCGGTTGCAAGCGGTTCGCGCGGGTTTACGAGCAGTACGGGCGTGCCTGTGAGGTCGCTTTCAATCGGCTCCAACTCGGTGCCTGTGCCGCGCCCGATAGCGGTTTCGCTGCGCACGCAGGAAGGGACATCGGCGCCGAGTTTCGCAGCGCGCGCCTGCCAGTCATCGGGCAGACCGTGAAGGCGCTCGACCAGCCGGAAGACCGCGCCCGCGTCAGCCGAGCCTCCACCCAACCCGGCAGCGACGGGGAGGTTCTTTTCGAGGGTGATGTTGAGGCCCTGCCCAGACCCATGTGGACGCGGGAGTGCGGACAGCGCCTTGGCCACTAGATTGTCGAACGGGTCGTCGATCCCGCCTGCAAACTCGCCAATTGTGGTGACTTGGTCCTGTTCGGCTGTGTGCGCGCTCAGAGTGTCGCCGCTATCTACAAAGGCAAACAGCGTCTCAAGCTCATGATAGCCATCCTCGCGCCGCCTGCGAACATGCAGCGCAAGGTTGATCTTGGCGTAGGCGGTTTCTTGCACTCAATCCTCCCCAATCTGGGGAGGGGGACCATCCGCAGGATGGTGGAGGGGCGACCCAGCGCGATGGTCACAAATCTGAACGAGCCGGATCACCACCGCTTCAATATCCTCAATTATTGTGCGTGCCGGAATACGCGTGGTGGCGATGCCTTGCGCACGAAGCCAGGCCGAACGCTGCTTGTCCGTGGCAACACGTGTATCATGCGCCTGTCCGTCGACCTCAACAGCTAACCGTATCGCCGCGCAGTAGAAATCCAGCACGAACTGTCCAGCCGGATGCTGACGCCGAAACTTGTAGCCACCGGGTCGCTTGCGAAGTTCGGTCCAGAGCTTCACCTCGGGCAGCGTCATTTCGCGGCGCAGCTTTCGTGCGAGTTTAACAGTGCGAGCAGGGCCAGTAATCATGTCTACCATCCTCCCCAACATGGGGAGGTGGCAGTTGCGCAAGCAACTGACGGAGGGGCTTTTGCGCGAGCCCAAGCTTTCATCACCCCCCTCCACCGCTTCGCGGTCCCCCTCCCCGTTTCGGGGAGGACGAACTCACATATTCGGATAATTAGGGCCACCCATCCCTTCTGGTGTCACCCAGTTGATGTTCTGGTTGGGGTCCTTGATGTCGCAGGTCTTGCAGTGGACGCAGTTTTGCGAATTGATCTGGAACTTGGGCTCCTTGCCCTCTTCCTCGATCCACTCGTACACGCCCGCCGGACAATAGCGCGCCGAAGGGCCGCCGAACACGTCGTGCTCGCTCGTCTTTTGCAGGTCGAGATCACCCACTTGCAAGTGAACCGGCTGGTCCTCTGCGTGGTTGGTGAAGCTATACGCCACATTGGTCAGGCGGTCGAAGCTGATTACGCCGTCGGGCTTGGGATAGTCGATCTTGGGATAAAGATCAGCACGGCCCGTCATGGTGTAGTCGGGGTGGTGCTTCATGCTGATCGGCAGACCGATCTTGAGCGTGCGCATCCACATGTCGGCGCCCGCAAGGATCGTACCGATGTCTTCGCCATATTTGGCAACAGCGGGCTCTGCGTTCTGAACCAGTTTGAGCTCGTCCGCGATCCAGCTTGAACGAACTGCAGGCTCGTAACCTTGCAGCTCCGGCTGGCTTTCGTGGGTTTCAATCTCCGCCACAATCGATTCAGCGCACAGCATGGCGCTCTTCATCGCGGTGTGAGAGCCCTTGATCCGCGGCACGTTCACGAAACCCGCCGCGCAGCCGATAAGCGCACCGCCCGGGAACGCCAGCTTTGGCACAGACTGCCAGCCGCCCTCGTTAATCGCACGCGCGCCATAAGCGACACGGGTGCCCCCTTCGAGGATTTCGCGGATTTCCGGGTGCTGTTTCCAACGCTGGAATTCCTGATAGGGCGAAACCCAGGGGTTTGCGTAATCAAGCGCGGTGACAAAGCCGATCGCGACCTGATTGTTCGCCTGGTGGTAGAAGAAACCGCCGCCCCATGTGCCGCTTTCCGAAAGCGGCCAGCCTTGCGTGTGGATCACACGTCCGGGCACGTGTTTCGCAGGGTCAATATCCCACAATTCCTTGATGCCAAGGCCGTAAACCTGCGGCTCGCAATTGGCCTCAAGGTCGAATTTCGCCTTGATCGATTTGGTCAGATGCCCGCGCGCGCCCTCTGCAAAGAGGGTGTACTTCGCCTCGATATCCATGCCGGGCTGATAATCGGGCTTCTTCGTGCCGTCCTCGGCAATGCCCATATCCTGCGTCGCGACGCCTTTCACCGCGCCATTGTCGTCATAGAGGACGCCCGAGGCAGGGAAACCGGGGAAGACCATCACGCCAAGCGCTTCGGCCTGTTCGCCAAGCCAGCGGGTCATATTGCCGAGCGAGCCAGTGTAGCAGCCCTTGTTGCTCATCAGCGGCGGCATGATGAAATGCGGCAAGGAGGTCTTGCCCGTCTTCGACAGCGACCAGTGCCAGTTATCGGTCACCGGCGTTTCGGCCATCGGGCAATCCATGTCGCGCCAGTCGGGGAAAAGTTCATCGAGAGCTTTGGGATCGACCACCGCGCCTGAAAGAATGTGCGCGCCGATTTCCGACCCTTTTTCAAGGACTACGACTTCGAGTTCTTCATTCAGTTGCTTCAACCGGATCGCTGCGGAGAGGCCGGCAACCCCGCCACCCACAATCACAACGTCGCATGGCATTGATTCGCGTTCGCTCATCGGCTTTTCTATCCCAATCTGTCGTTTCGCGAGCTTTCTCGCATATTATGTGCGTGAGTGCACTTGCTAAGCGTAAGTCTCGCAGTCAAGGGGGGCATTGAACACTATGACCACTGTCGACCCCACATTGAGTTACGAATTGCAGGCCGCCATGGATTGGTGGCGGCTGGCGGGCGTGGACAGCGACTTTGTCGATGACGCTACGGATTGGCTTGGCGAGGCTGAGGAGGCGGGCGGCAAGGCCGGCCCTGCCAAATCGGGTCAGGCCACGCAAAACGCGGGCGATGCGGGCGGCCTGAAGATTAACGCACAGGGCGGTGCAACACAGCGCGAAGCTGCGCCCAAGGTGGTCGAGCGGGTGGATCTGCTGGGCGCGAATCCCCCGCAAACCCTTGGCCAGTTTCAGAAATGGTGGCTCACGGCGCCCGGCCTCGACACCATCGGCCCGCGCGGGCGGGTTGCGCCGCGCGGCTCCGAAAATGCGGAACTCATGGTTCTGGTGATTGATCCTGAACAATCGGACCACGAAACGCTGTTGAGCGGACCGCAGGGAAAACTTCTTTCGCGAATCATCGCGGCGATGGGAGTGTCAGAGGAAAAAGTCTATTTCGCATCCGCCCTGCCGCGCCACACGCCCATGGCCGACACGGCTGCAATTGCGGCGGCGGGAATGGATGAGGTCACAAGCCTTCACATTAACCTTGTTTCGCCGCGACACGTCCTTGCCTTTGGCGCAGGCATCCCGCCGCTTTTGGGCCACGGATTAACGAAAGACCTCTCGCTTTTACGTGAAATCAACCAAACAACGCCAACTGTGCCATTGTTCGTGACCGAGGGGCTCGATGCGATGATGGCAATGCCCCGTTTGAAAGCACGTTTCTGGCGGAGATGGATCGAATGGTCGGCGCAGGGATAAACTTGAATTTGAAGACGCTTAAATCAATGCGCAGAACTCTTGCCGCACTTGCCTTTGTACCTGCCGTTGCCCTTGCCCCGTCTGCGTCTGCGCAGGACGGCAGCCTTGTCGCGCACTATGATCGCGGCGTTGCGCAAAGCGCGGCTGTTCCATCACAGTTGAGCGCTGGAGAGCGTCAGCATTATATCCGCCTGTTCGCGGCCATCGATGCGCAAAACTGGGATATGGTCACGCAGATGCTGGACGAGCGCAGCGATAGCGTCCTGCACCAGGTCGCGGTCGCCGAATTCTACACCCACGCCGCCAGCCCCAGGGTTTCGGCCGAGCAGGTATCCGAGTGGTTTCGCGATGGGGTGCACCTGCCCCAATCTGAACAGCTCGGGCGGCTTGGGGTAAAGCGTGGCCTTGAATGGCTACCCGACTTCCCGCGCACGAATGATCTGGCACGCCAACCCGGCATCACCAAGCGCATGCGTCCGCGCACTATCGACGATGGAACTTTGCCAGCGGACAGCCGCAGCGCCATCCTCGATGCGATCCGCAATGACGATCCGCTCGGCGCTTATGCGACCTTGCAGGAAGTGGACCCATACTTAAGCTCCGAGGCGCGCGCCGAATGGCGTCAGCGTGTGGCGTGGAGTTTCTACATCGAGAACGATGACCAGAACGCTCTGGCGCTTGCCCGTGTGGTGTCGGAAGGGTCGGGCGCATGGGTCGCAGAGGGCGAATGGGTGGCCGGCCTTGCCGCATGGCGCCTGGGCTATTGTCAGGAAGCCGCCGACAGCTTTGCGCGCGCTGCTGATCGTTCTACCAATGTCGAGCTCACTTCGGCTGCGCATTACTGGGCGCACCGTTCGCTCATCCGCTGCCGCGATCCGCAGGCGGCACAGGTGCATCTGCAAAATGCGGCGCGCTATGACGAGACGCTTTACGGCCTGCTCGCGGTCGATCAGTTGGGTATCGAAGTGCCCTCTTCCACTCCGGCACAGCCGCTTTCGAGCGACGACTGGAACGCGATCTCGCAGCGCCCTAATGTGCGCATCGCCGCCGCGCTGGTAGAGATCGGCCGGCACGGGCTCGCAGACGAAGTGCTGCGCCATGAGGCGCGCATCGGGCGGGCCGACAATTATCCTGTGGTGGCAAAGCTGGCGCGCGAACTCGGCCTTCCGTCAACGCAGCTGTTCATGGCGAATTATGCGCCGCGCGGCATGCGCGCCGATCCCTCTTTGCGCTTTCCCGTTGCGCATTGGCAACCGCGCACAGGCTGGCGGGTGGACCCTGCGCTCGCCTTTGCCCACGCATTGCAGGAAAGCAATTTCCGCGCCCGTGCTGTGTCGCCGGCCAATGCCCGCGGCCTGATGCAGATCATGCCCGGCACCGCGCGCGATCATAATCGGCGCCTCAACCTTGGCGCGAGCTATGCCGATCTGAACGACCCGGAGGTGAACCTCGCCTACGGTCAGCAACACCTTGAGATGCTGCGCGATTCCGGTGCGACAGGGGGACTTCTGCCGAAAATCATGGCCGCGTATAACGCTGGCCTCACACCCGTTGACCGCTGGAACTACGAGATCAACGATCAGGGCGATCCGTTGCTCTGGATGGAATCGATCCCCTATTGGGAAACGCGCGGCTATGTCGCCATCGTGATGCGCAATTACTGGATGTATGAACGCGCCGCAGGTGTCCCCTCGCCCAGCCGCCGCGCTCTCGCACAAGGGCAATGGCCAACCTTCCCGCTTCCCGCTAGGACCCGCTCTGCACAGATCGACTATCAGCAGTAGCAGGACAAACCACAGTGGCGATTGACGAGAGCAGGCAATTCAAACCGATCAACATCGCCGTTCTGACAGTGTCTGATACCCGAACGCCTGAGACCGATACCTCGGGCGATATTCTTGCAGCGCGCGTCACCGATGCCGGCCACACCCTGGCTGCGCGCACCATCGTGAAAGACGATGCAGATGCCCTTGCTGCGCAGTTCGATGCGTGGATCGACGATGCACACATCGACGCGATTGTCTCCACCGGAGGCACGGGCCTGACGGGCCGCGATGTGACGCCCGAAGCCTTCTCGAAGATCGAGGGCGCACGCGACATCCCCGGCTTTGGCGAGCTTTTCCGCTGGCTCTCCTACAAGACCATCGGCACCAGCACCGTCCAATCGCGCGCCTGCGCTATCGTTGCGCGCGGGACCTACCTTTTTGCCCTTCCCGGCTCGAACGGAGCGGTGAAAGACGGCTGGGACGGCATCCTCGCCGAGCAACTCGACAGCCGCAATCGTCCGTGCAATTTCGTCGAGCTAATGCCGAGGCTGACGGAGAAGTAGCCGCTTGCAGGGGGGGCGAGAAAGTGCAGCTGACACCGGCGGATAAGGACGCGCTTGTCGCGCTGTTTCGCAAAGGTGATTTTGCAGCCTGTTTCGCCCGCGCCGATGCCCTGACGAAAACCCATCCCGATGCGCTCGATGCCTGGAATTTGCGCGGCGCCGCCGCTTTGCAACTGGGGCGATTGGCCGATGCGATCGAAAGCTTTCGCAAGCTCGAGGCGCTGGCCCCGGACCTGCCCAGTGGCCCCTACAACCTTGGCATCGCGCTTGAACAACAGGGCGACAACACCGAGGCGATGGAGGCATACCGTAGAGCCATCGGCCATGCCCCCACCTCCGCGGCAGCGCATCTCAGTCTGGGCCGCCTTGCGCAAAAGCTGGGGCAAGTTGAGCTGGCGCTTGAGCATCTGACGCGCGCAGGCGAGCTTCAGCCCAATTCACCAGAAGCCCACAACAACCTTGGCACCGTGCTTGAACAGCTTGGCCGCTCTGGCGAAGCGCACGCGGCCTATTCCCGCGCTCTCGAACTCAAACCCGATTTTGCCGAAGCGCTCTACAATTGGGGCATGCTTGAAAGCGCGCGCGGCGAGCATCAATCGGCGGCCGACGCGTTTCGCAAAGCCCTGGCCAGCGATCCTGCCAACGCGCCGGCCAAGGCCATGCTGCTGCACGAACTCAGCCATTCTTGCGACTGGGACGCGATGGCTGAATTCGAGGCTGCGATCCCGAAACTGGGTGTCGAGGGTGCGGCGGTCCCGCCTTTCGTCATGATTCATCTGGAGGACAGTCCCGAACGCCAACTTGCCCGCGCGCGCAATTGGGCAGCCACGCGCTATGGCTCCTTAAGCGTGGCCCCGCGCGCCTTTGCACGGCCCAAAACGCGCCCGCAGCGTTTGCGGATCGCCTATCTAAGCGCTGATTTTCACGATCACCCGGGCATGCGCCTTATGTCGGGAATGCTGGAAGAGCACGACCGCTCCCGCTTTGATGTGCACGCGGTCAGCTATGGCCGCCCGCGCAGCGATAAATGGCGCCATAAAGCGGCTGGTGCGGTAGACCATTTTCACGATGTCCATGGCAAGCCCGACAGCGAAGTGGCGCGGGCGTTGGAAGACCTCAATATCGACATCGCTATCGAGCGGCAGGGATACACGCAAGGCACGCGGATCGACCGGCTCGCGCAGCGCATCGCGCCGGTTCAGATCAGCTTTCTTGGCTATTGTTCGGGCACCTCGCTGCCTTTCATCGACTATATGATAGCGGACAAAACGGTCATTCCGGACGCGAGCCGAGCGCACTTTGATGAAGCAATGATCTGGCTTCCCGATTGCTATCAACCGGGCAACAACACTCTGGTAATTGGCGAGACGCGCACCACGCGGGGCGATCACGGGCTTCCGCAAGGGGCCACCGTGCTGTGCTGCTTCAACAATCTCTACAAGCTGCGCCGCCATGTCTTTGCGGTCTGGATGCGGATTATGCACCGGGCCCAAAACACCGTGCTGTGGCTGCTCGGCTCAAACGAGGCAGCGCATGAAAACCTGCGCAAAGCGGCGGCAAATGCAGGGATTGATCCTGCCCGCCTGATCTTCGCCCCGCGCCTGCCCCATGACGAGCATCTGGAGCGTCATACTCACGCGGACCTCTTCATCGACAGCGGCCCTTACGGCGCGCACACGACCTGCAACGATGCGCTTTACGCAGGGCTTCCGCTTGTCACCATGGCGGGCGAGCAAATGTCCGCGCGCGTTGCCGCGAGCATACTGAAAGCGGCGCATTTACAGGAGTGTATCACTCAATCCTGGGACGAATACGAGGCTCTGGTCGTCGAGATAGCAGGCGATAGGGCGAAGGCCAAAGCGCTGCGCGCCAAGCTTTCGGCCCAGCGGATGAGGATCCCGATGTTCGACACGGCGCGCTACACCCGCCACCTCGAAGATGGATATGACGCCGCCTATAGGCGGTTCCTCGAATATCAGCCCCCAGCCGATATTGCAGTGCCTGAGCGAAGCTGAGAACACTGGACGCAGTCGCCGCATTTGTTCTATATATGTTCTCATTATGGGAACACCCGAACACCCCGATTCTGTCAAAGGACGCGGCGCACCTTCTGCCAATGTCCCCACCCGCTTTGGCCTCGCCACGCGCGAGACCGATGGCGATTGGCGCGACTATGTCGCGAGCCTTGGCGCGGACGATGCGCCGCCGGTGAAATTACGCACTCAGGTGACCGAAGAGCGGCCCAAAACGATCCTGTCATTCAACGCCTCGCCCGATGTGCCGTTCGACCGCTCGGTCAACGCCTATCGCGGGTGCGAGCATGGCTGTGTCTATTGCTTTGCGCGGCCCACCCACGCCTATCACGATCTGTCACCGGGCCTCGACTTTGAAACGCAGCTGTTTGCCAAACCCGATGCACCAGAGCTTTTGCGCAAAACGCTGGCAAAGCGCGGGTACAAGCCTGCGCCCATTGCGCTTGGAACCAACACCGATCCCTATCAACCAATTGAAAAACGGTATGAAATCACCCGTGGAATTTTGGAGGCGTGTCTTGACGCGCGCCATCCGGTGACAATCACGACCAAATCTGACAGGGTGCTACGCGATGCCGATTTGCTTGAGGAAATGGCGGCGCGCAACCTTGTTGCAGTGGCGATTTCGGTGACCTCGCTCGACCCTGTTCTTTCAGCCAAGCTGGAGCCGCGCTGCGCTACCCCTGCCAAGCGCATTGCAGCCCTTGGAAAGCTCGCCCGGATTGGCGTGCCGGTCCATTGCTCGGTCTCCCCCATCATCCCGGCGATCACCGATGAATTCATGGAAGACATCATCGCGCGCGTGGCCGATGTGGGGGTCAAAAGCGCGAACTGGATACCGCTGCGTCTGCCCCATGAAGTCGCCCCGTTGTTTCGCGAATGGCTCGCCGTCCATTACCCTGACCGCGCAAGCAAGGTCATGCGGATCGTGCGCGAAATGCGCGGGGGCAAAGACAATGACCCCAATTTCTTCACCCGCTTCAAACCGACAGGCGTTTGGGCAGACATGTTCCGCGCGCGTTTCCGCATCGCCTGCAAACGAAATGGCGTCGGGCATGGAAAAACAGCACCGAAATTCGAGCTGGATTGCGAACAATTTCGTGCACCCGAAGTCGGCGGGCAAATGCGGCTATTGTAAATCAATACGTGTTTTTACAAGGAATTCGAAATATTATCTGTTATTAGTTGAAATCGAGGCGCGATTTTATTTTTCACAGATTGCGCGGTGCATAACAAACTCGCCACACCCGTGTGATGAGTAGTGCAATTGGGGGTGTAATTTATGGCTGATATGAAACCAGGCCAGGACGGCGAAAACGGCGATCAACGCGGTGAGGGCAATACCGACAGGCGCGGCGACGATCGCAGGCAAAGCACAAAGCCATATACCGGCCCGGAACGCCGCAAGCACGAGCGGCGGGACTCCTAAACGGGTATTACTATCCCTTGGCGCGAACGGCGCAGGGGTTAGATGAGCTTCAGGCAAATCCTCCGCCGGTTTCCCCAGGCTTGAACCGCATCAGGCGGCTATCAACTAGCGCGGCGGTCCTGTTGACCACGGCGAGTTGATAGTCGGGGTTTTTGATCATCGAAAAGAACGCGCCCGCATCGGGATATTGCGCGACAAAGCCGTCGTGCCACACTTTCTCATCGGGCTCCGGTCCGGTCACCATGGTCTGAAAGCTGCCGCGCCAAACGACAGTGCCGCCCACATCTGCAAAGATCGGGCCGCTGGTTTTGCCATATTCCTCATAGGCCCGACGCCCGGTCCAGCCATTGCCGTGGTGCTCATGCCCTTCGGGATATTCGGCCAGATCACGGTAATGCAGCAGGTTGAGCATATGGATCGGCTCATCGCGCGGCAGGTCCTTGAACGCCTGGAAATTGGCAGGTGATGGGTCGATATAGGTTTTGGTCATTCGTCTCTCCTCATCCTCCCCAAATTGGGGAGGTGGCAGCGCGAAAACGCTGACGGAGGGGCTCGGTGAGTTTCAAACCTCTGTGCCCCTCCACCACTTTGTGGTCCCCCTCCCCTTGAAGGGGAGGACAGGTTTACGCCTCCAGCTTGTAGTCAGCGAAGCGGTCGCGAAGGTCTTTCTTGCTGATCTTGCCGGTTGCTGTGTGCGGAATGTCGTCGACAAATTCGACCGCATCGGGCAGCCACCATTTTGCGATAAGCGGTTTCAGATGTTCGATAATCTCGCCGCCCGTTACATCAGAGCCTTCCTTGCGAACGACGAACAGCACCGGACGCTCGTCCCATTTGGGGTGGAACATGCCGACACAGGCCGCCTCCGCAACGCCGGGATGGCCAACGGCTGCGTTCTCCAATTCGACCGAGCTGATCCACTCGCCGCCCGACTTGATCACGTCCTTTGTTCGGTCGGTCAGTTGAAGCGTGCCGTCGGGGTGGATGATGCCAACATCGCCGGTGTCGAACCAGCCCTCTTCATTGGCCGCATCCTGCTCTGCCTTGAAGTAGCGCTTGATGATCCATGGGCCCCGGATTTGCAGCGCGCCCGAAGTCTTACCATCGCGCGGCAGTTCGGTTTCCATGTCATCGAGGTCCACCGTGCGCAGTTGCACGCCGTAGATCGGGCGGCCTTGCATACAGGTCTTGGTGACCTTTTCCTCAAAGGTGAGCTCATCCCAATCAGACGTAGGCCCGCCCACTGTCCCGATGGGCGATGTTTCGGTCATGCCCCAGGCGTGCTGGACCCGCGTCCCGTTTTTCATAAGCCGTTCGACCATGAAACGCGGCGCGGCTGACCCGCCGATGGTGGCGGCCTTCAATGGCGGCAGGTCGATGCCTTCCTTGTCGCAATGCTGGAAGTGCGCGAGCCATACGGTCGGCACACCGGCGCTGTCGGTGACGCCTTCATCGAGCATCAACTGGTGCAGCACCGCAGGATCGTTGACAGCCGAAAAGACGAACTTCACGCCCGCCATCGCGCCTGCATAGGGAAGCCCCCAGGAAGCTGCGTGGAACATCGGCACCACGGGAAGCATGACGGAGGAACTGGAGAAGTTGAACGCCGCCGGCTGCATGCCCGCAATCGCGTGAAGCATGGTCGAGCGGTGCTCGTACTGAACACCCTTCGGATTGCCGGTGGTGCCACTGGTGTAGCAGATCATGCAAGGGTCGCGTTCATCGCCCACGAACCATTGATAGTCGCCGTCCTGCGCGCCGATCCAGTCTTCAAAGCTTTGCGTGTGCTCACCGGAATCGTAGCAAATGTAATGCTCTACCGTGGTCCAGCGGTCCTTCATCTTGTCGATGATCGGCTGGAACGCGGCGTCGTAGATCATCACTTTGTCTTCAGCGTGGGTGACAATGTATTCGAGTTGGTCGTCAAACAGGCGCGGGTTCACCGTGTGCAGAACCCCGCCCATGCCGGCAACGCCATACCAGCTGACAAGGTGGCGCGAATGGTTCATCGCCATGCTCGCCACGCGCTCTCCGGGTTTCAGGCCCAGCGCCTCCAACGCCTGCGCCATCTTGAGCGCATCCTCGCGAATTCCTGCCCAATTGGTGCGGGTGATGCTGCCATCGGCCCAGCGGCTGACAATCTCGCGGTTGCCGGATTCGCGCGCTGCGTGATCGATAACGCCGTTGATCCGTAAAGCCTGCGATTGCATTTCGCCAAGGGATTGGGTGCGCATGTGATTGTCTCTCCTCAAAGTCTCTCTTTGACGGGGAGAATGGCGCGGGAAAGCGCGCTTGGCAATTGTAGATTTTGATCGAAAACCTTTAGGCGACAAGCTTCAGGTTTGCCCGGCCTTTTGCAGGGGTGAGCGTCACGCTCGATAACCCCTCCACCCCCGTCAGCCGTTCGGCCAGATCGCCATTGAGCGCATAATTGGTGCCAAGGCGCACATGCGCTTCTTCGCCCTCTCCAAGCAACAGTTTCAAAAGCACCTCACCCTGCGCCCCGTCGGCTGTTGCGAGTTCCAGTTGCAGCTGCGTGATGGCATCAATGCTTGTCACATCGGCGCGAAGGATCATTGCGATCGAGCCGGAAACCGCCGCCAGCGGCCTTGCGCCGCGCACGGTGAGACGCGGTGGTTCGCCCGGATTGGGACTGTCGAGCTCTACGGTCAAAAGCACACATTCGCCATTGGCAGCCCATTCAGGGAATTTATCGACGAGGCTTTCTTCGAAACACGCGCTTGAGAATTGGCCCGAGGCATCGGAGAAATCGGCGCGAATGAATTCAGCGCCGCGCTTGGTGCGCCCCTTGCTCGCGCCTTCGACCATGGCCGCGATCATGGCGGTGGATCGACCACCCGCAGGCGCGCCGCCTTCCATCAGACTTTGATAGGTGCGCGCCCCGTGGGCAGAGGCTGCCTCGCGGAATTGCTGCACCGGGTGTGCGGAGAAATAGAAGCCGAAGTTCTCGCGCTCCTTCGCCATTTGTTCGATGCGTGGCCAGCTTTCCGCTGGTTGCAGGCGGATGCCTTCCTGCGGCGCATTGTCGCCTCCGAAAAGCCCGCCCTGCCCGCTGGACCTTTCGCGTGCAGCCGCTTCTGCTGTGGCCAGCAGCAGGTCGGCATTGGCGAAAAGCTCCCCGCGATTGGGGTGGAGCCCGTCCAACGCGCCAGCGCAGATAAGCCCCTCCAACTGCCGCCGGTTCATCGAGCCTTGGGGAATGCGCTCGAAAAAGTCCTTGAGACTTTCATATTTCCCGTTCGCCTCGCGCTCGGCAACGATGGCTTCCATCGCTTTTTCACCGACATTGCGAATTCCGGCGAGCGCATATCGCACAGCATAGCCGTGATCGGTCTGCTCGGTGGTGAATTTGGCCTTCGAATAGTTCACATCCGGCGCGAGGACTTCGACGCCTGTTACTCTTGAATCGCTGGCCCCTTCGCGTTCCACCGGATAGCGGCGCGCGTCATCGACAAACACGGAAAGCTTTTCCGACTGGTGCATGTCAAAGCACATCGAAGCGGCGTAGAATTCTTCGGGATAATGCGCCTTGAGCCACGCGGTTTGATAGGCGAGCAAGGCGTAGGCGGCTGCGTGCGATTTGTTGAAGCCATAGCCTGCGAACTTGTCGATCAAGTCGAACAGTTCGTTCGCCTGTTTCGCCTCGATATCGGAGACTTCCTTGCACCCTTCGACGAAGCGGACGCGTTGAATGTCCATTTCGGCCTGGACTTTCTTCCCCATCGCGCGGCGCAGGAGGTCGGCGTCACCCAGCGAGTATCCGGCAAGGATCTGCGCTGCCTGCATCACCTGTTCCTGATAAACGAAGATGCCGTAGGTTTCCTTGAGGATACCCTCCAGCTTGGCGTGCGGATATTCAATCGGCACCTCTCCCGCCTTACGCTGTCCGAATAGCGGGATGTTATCCATCGGGCCCGGACGATAGAGCGAGACAAGCGCGATAATATCGCCGAAGTTGGAAGGCTTCACCGCTTTCAGCGTGCGCCGCATCCCTTCCGATTCCAGCTGGAACACGCCGACCGTGTTACCCGACTGCATAAGGTCATAAACGCCCGTGTCATCCAGCGGAAGCGCGCCCAGATCAATCTCGATCCCGCGCTCTGCAAGGAGGTCCACCGCCTTGCGCAGCACGCTGAGAGTTTTGAGCCCCAAGAAGTCGAATTTAACGAGCCCCGAGCTTTCGACATTCTTCATGTCGTATTGCGTGACCGGCATATCCGAACGCGGATCGCGGTAGAGCGGCACGAGTTTCGCCAGCGGGCGGTCGCCGATCACAACGCCGGCGGCGTGGGTCGAGGAGTTGCGCGGCTGCCCTTCCAATTGCAGCGCGAGGTCGACGAGGCGTTTCACCTCATTGTCGTTGTCATATTCCTTCTTGAAATCCGCCGCGCCATTCAATGCGCGCGGCAGTGTCCAAGGGTCGGTCGGATGGTTTGGTACCATCTTGCACAGCCGGTCGACCTGACCATAGCTCATCTGCAAAATCCGCCCGCAATCGCGCAGCACAGCGCGCGCTTTCATCTTACCAAAGGTGATGATCTGCGCGACGTGGTCTTGCCCGTATTTTTGCTGCACATAGCGGATGACCTCGCCGCGCCGCGTCTCGCAAAAGTCGATATCGAAGTCGGGCATGGACACACGTTCGGGGTTCAGGAAACGCTCGAACAGCAGCCCCAACTGAATAGGGTCAAGGTCCGTAATCGTCAGCGCCCAGGCCACAATCGAACCCGCACCAGAGCCACGTCCCGGTCCCACCGGGATGCTGTTGTCCTTGGCCCATTGGATAAAATCGGCAACGATCAGGAAGTAGCCGGGAAAACCCATGTTGACGATGATGCCGATTTCGTAATCGAGCCGGTCAAAATAGGCCTTGCGATCCTCATCGGAGAGGCTCTCGTAGGTCGAAAGCCGTTCCTCGAGACCTGCCTTCGATTGTTCGGCGAGCATCTTCGCCTCGCCCTCAAGATCGCCTGCAAGGCTTGGCAGGATCGGTTTGCGGTAAGGCGGCGCATAGGCACAACGCTGCGCCACGACGAGCGTGTTGGAAATCGCCTCGGGCAGGTCGATGAACAGATCGCGCATCATATGCGCCGATTTGACGTAGGCTTGCTCGTTGGTGCGCGGGCGGTCCTCGTTCTCGACATAGGTCGAATTGGCGATGCACAGCATGGCATCATGCGCCTTGTGCATGTGCGGCTCTGCGAAATTGGCGGGGTTGGTCGCGACCAGAGGCAGGTTGCGGGCGTAAGCCACGTCGATCAGCGGCTCTTCCGCGCGTTCGCACACCGGATCGCCGTGCCGGGCAAGTTCGATGTAGAGGCGGCCGGGAAAAAGCATCTCCAGCTTTTCAATCAATGCGCGCGCTGCGTCCGCTTGCCCCTCTGCCAGAAGGCGCGTCAAAGCCCCCTCGCCCGCGCCGGTTAGCGCAATCAGACCGTCCGAATGGCCTTCAAGCTCGGACATCTCGACATGTGGCTCAAGCTCGAGCGGGCGATCAAGGTGCGCGGCCGAGACAAGGTGGCACAAATTGTCATAGCCCGCCTCATCCTTCGCCAGAAGCGGCAGGTAATCGACAAGTTTGCCCTCCGACCCCTCGCGCGCAACGCCCAGAAGCGTGCCGATAATCGGCTGCACGCCTTCAGCTTTACAGGCATTGGCAAACATGACCGCGCCATAAAGCCCGTTGCGGTCGCACATGGCGATGGCTGGAAATTCGCGTTCCTTGGCAAGTTTCGCAATCGCTTTGGGATCGATTGCCCCTTCGAGCATCGAATAGGACGAAAACACGCGCAAAGGGACAAATGGAGCGTAGAGCATGGGCTCAATATGCGCTCTTGCCACGCCTGCGCCAAGGGCGACTTCCACAGGAAATGACACAAATGTTACCCCCGCCCCCGCGAGGGTGACTTGAGCCGCCTAAAGCAGCTTCTCAATGTCCTTGATGATGGTCTTGGGCGCATCCTGCGGGCCGTATCGTTTCACCACTTCCCCCTCACGATTGATGAGGAACTTGGTGAAGTTCCACTTGATCGACGTGGAGCCCATCAGGCCCTTCTTTTCCGATTTCATCCAGTCGAAAAGGGGCGATGCGTTGTCGCCATTCACATCAACCTTCGCCATCAGCGGGAAGGTAACGCCAAAATTGACCTTGCAAAATTCTGCGATCTCATCGGCATTGCCCGGTTCCTGCGCGCCGAATTGGTTGCAGGGGAAACCGAGCACTTCGAAATCTTGATCCTTGAACTGCTGATACAGCTTTTCAAGCCCGTCATATTGCGGCGTGAAGCCACATTTGGACGCAGTGTTCACGACGAGCAGGACCTTGCCCTTCTTACTCGCAAGATCGAGCGTCTCGCCACGGTTGGTGGTCACTTGGAAGTCGGCAATGGTGGTCATGCGCGTCTGGCCCCTTAACGCTGAGCGGGAAAATTGCGTTCCCTATGAAGGGAAATCGTCCCGGCTGGCAAGCGCGACGGCCTCTTCTGCCGAATATTCGCGGTCGCCCTTTTTTTCGATCACAAGATCGCCGCGCTCACCTTCGGGAAGCATGGTGATGTGCTTGATCATTTCGGCAAATGTCCCGCGCCTGAGGGCATTGGCCCCTGAAATCACGCCGTCTGCGCTCGCCTTGTTGTAGAGCGCGGCGCGGTCGTTCCACGCAAATTCGCCGGTTTCGAGCGGGGTGCCTTTGTAAGTGCTGGGATGGTCTGCCATTTTTATCTCCTTTGAAGATATACAAGCGGGGGGCGCGAAGGGTTCCTTTATTCAAGCACACCTTCGTGAAGGCGCACCACACGGTCCATCCGGTGTGCGAGGCGCTCGTTATGGGTCGCAACCAGAGCCGCGCTGCCCTCACCGCGCACAAGCTCGAGAAATTGGCCAAGCACCGTGTCCGAGGTTGCCTCATCAAGGTTGCCGGTGGGTTCATCGGCGAGCACAAGCGTGGGGCGATTGGCGAGAGCGCGCGCCACGGCGACCCGCTGCTGCTCCCCGCCCGACAGCTGGCTTGGCCGGTGGGTCAGGCGGTGGCTGAGGCCGAGACTGGTGAGAAGGCTCTGCGCGCGCGCCTTTGCCTCGTCCTCCGGGGCCCCTGCCACCATCTGCGGCATCACGACATTTTCGGTCGCGTTGAAGTCGGGCAGCAGGTGGTGAAACTGATAGACAAAACCCAGATGCTCGCGCCGCAGCCTCGTGCGTTGGTCAGAGGCCATTTTCTCGGCCCGCTCGCCCGCGATGTTAATCGATCCTTCAAAGCCGCCTTCGAGAAGGCCGACCGCCTGCAGCATGGTCGATTTGCCAGAACCCGACGGGCCCAGAAGCGCGACAATTTCCCCCGGCATAATGTCGAGATTGACCCCGCGCAGCACGTCGATGCGCGTGCCGCCCTGCTCAAAGCTGCGTTTGAGATCGCGAAGCTGGACGATTGGCTTACTCATATCGCAGCACCTGAACCGGGTCAGTGTTGGACGCTTTTAGCGCCGGATAAAGCGTCGCAAGGAAGCTCAGCCCAATGCCAAGGATCGTTATCCCGGCAATCTCCCACGGGTCCACCCGCATCGGTAGTGTCGTCAGAAACCGCACTTCGGGGTCCCACAATTGCGCGCCGGTGAGGAAGGAGATGCCATCGACGATATTGTTGCGGAAAAACAGGAGGAGGAAACCGAGCACAAGGCCAGCTCCTGTGCCGATCGCGCCGATCGTAGTGCCGGTGGTCACGAAAATCTTCAAGAGGCTGCGCCGCGTCGCCCCCATGGTGCGCATGATGGCAATGTCGCGAGTCTTTGCCCGCACAAGCATCACGAGGCTCGACAAAATGTTAAAGCTGGCCACCAACACCATGAAACTCAGCACAAATGACGTGACCATCCGGTCAATCTCAAGCGCTTCGAAAAGGGTAGAGTTGATCGTTTTCCAATCGGCAATCACCGCCTTGCCCTGAAGGTCCGGTTCCAGCCCGCCCAAAATCCCGCCGACATTATCGGGATCGGTGACCGTCACTTCGATCAAGCCGATCTTGTCACCCAGAAGAAGCAGCGTCTGCGCATCCTCCATCGGCATGACGACAAAGGTTTCATCGAAATCGTATAGCCCGATCTCGAAGATCGCGCCCACTTCGTAGCCGACCTGGCGGATCGACGTGCCAAAAGGCGTTGTGCGCCCTTGCGGATTGATGATGGTGATCGTGTCGCCCACCCGAATACCGAGATTGCTTGCAAGCTGAACGCCAAGCGCGACCTTGCCCGAACCGGGCGTCACGCTCGCCATGTCGCCAAGCACGACCTTGTCCGAAATGCCGGCAATGTCCTCAGCCGTATTGCCGCGCACAAAAATCGCCGCGTTGCGTCCGTTGTAGCCTGCGATCAATGGCTGTTCGATCAGGGGGGATGCGCTGATCACGCCCTCGGTCGCCTGAACCTTGGCAAGGACATCTTCCCAGCCTTCAAGCTCGCCGCCATAGGCCTGGATCACCGCGTGACCGTTCAGCGATGAAAACTTGTCGAGCATCTCGCTGCGAAAACCGCCCATAACGCTCATCACCGCGACCAGAAGAGCGACCGACAGCATCACCACGCATACCGAAATACCGGCGACCAGCGCGATGAAAGCCTCGCCTTTGCCGGGCCATAGATAGCGCTTGGCTATCATCTTTTCGAAGGGGGTGAGCATTGGAAAAAACGCTTTTGCAAAAGGGTTTGTGAACGCAGGCTTTAAGCGCGCAAGGCATCACGCACAATCGGTAATCGGGCGCAATCTGTGCGTAATGTGGCGCTTGCCCGCTGCTGCTTGCCCATGCCCTTCCCCGCGCTATGCCAAAATCTCGGGGAGCGGGGCCCAATAATCCCCCCGATTGGCCTTGTAATTGATCGGTAACATCGCCATTGACGCTCCCATCCAAAAGACACCACGCGAGCGGGGCAGCAGGCGAGGAAGCTATGGCAATTACCGAAACGGGTCGTTTAGCAGGCAATCTCACTCACCCCTTCCTCGACGAGGATGGTGACAAACTTCGCGAAGAATGCGGGGTTTTTGGCGCAATTAACGCGGAAAAAGCGTCGGCTGCGACCGCGCTTGGCCTTCACGCGCTGCAACACCGCGGTCAGGAAGCGGCCGGCATCACCAGCTTTGATGGCAAGGACTTCATCTCGCGCCGGGGCCTTGGCCACGTGGCAGAGAATTTCTCGACCCAGGAAGCGATCGACGAACTTCCCGGCACAATGGCAGCGGGCCATGTGCGTTATTCCACCACCGGTGGCTCGGGCCTTCGCAATGTGCAGCCGCTTTACGCAGAGCTTGCCAGCGGCGGCTTTGCGATTGCGCATAACGGCAACATTTCCAACTCCTTGAACCTTCGCAAGGATCTGGTGGGTAAGGGTTCGATCTTCCAGTCGACCTCTGACACCGAGGTTATCATCCACCTGGTTGCGACCTCGCGCTATCCCACGGTTGCCGACCGCCTGATCGACGCGCTGCGTCTGGTCGAAGGCGCATATGCGCTCATCGTGATGACGCCAGAAGGCATGATTGCGTGCCGCGACCCGCTTGGCATCCGTCCGCTCGTCATGGGCGAGATGGTCAATGGCGACGGCTCGAAAGCGGTCCTTTTCGCTAGCGAAAGCGTTGCCTTCGATGTGGTCGGCGCGAAATTCATCCGCGAGGTCGAGCCGGGCGAAATGCTGCAAGTCGGCTTTGACGGCGAGACAAAGAGCATGCGCCCCTTCGGCAGCCCTGCCCCTCGCCCCTGTATTTTCGAACACGTCTATTTCAGCCGCCCCGACAGCACTTTTGCAGGGCACAGCGTTTACGAAGCGCGCAAGGCCATCGGGCGCGAGCTTGCTATCGAATCCCCGTGCGAAGTCGACCTCATCGTGCCAGTGCCTGACAGCGGCGTTCCCGCAGCCATCGGCTATGCCCACGAATCCGGCGTTCCGTTCGAGCTTGGTATTATCCGCTCGCACTATGTCGGGCGCACCTTCATCCAGCCATCGGACGGCGCGCGCGACAGCTCTGTAAAGCGCAAGCACAACGCCAACCGTGCCCTGATCGAAGGAAAGCGGATTGTCCTTATCGACGATTCCATTGTGCGCGGCACGACCAGCCTCAAGATCGTTCAAATGATGCGCGATGCGGGCGCGAAAGAAGTGCACTTCCGCGTTGCCAGCCCGCCGACCGCGCATTCGTGTTTCTATGGCGTCGATACGCCCGAGCGCAACAAGCTGCTCGCCGCTCGCATGGAGATCGAGCCGATGCGCGAATATATCCAGGCCGACAGCCTCGCCTTTATCTCCATCGACGGGCTTTACCGTGCGGTGGGATCGCAAAAGGGCCGCGACAAGGCATGTCCGCAATTCTGTGACGCCTGCTTTACGGGCGACTACCCCACTTCGCTCACCGATCTGAACAACGCGCGCGAAGGCAGCGATGAGCTCCCTTTTGCTGATCCAAGAGCCGCTTGAGACTCCAGAACCATGACCGACACAAAACCTCTTGAAGGGCAGACCGCCCTCGTCACCGGCGCGAGCCGCGGAATTGGCGCAGCGACCGCGATTGCCCTTGCGAAAGCGGGCGCGCATGTGATCATCACCGCGCGCAAGGTTAAGGACCTGGAAGCGGTTGAAGACAAGATCCACGCTGGCGGGGGCACCTCCACCATCGCGCCGGTGGACCTGATGGAACCTGACGCCATTGGCCGGCTTGCAAGCGCGATTGCCGGGCGCTGGGATACGCTTGATTTGATGGTGATTGCAGGCGCTTACCTGCCAGAACTCACACCGCTTAGCCAGATTGACCCCAAGCAATTCAACACCGCGATCCTGACCAATGTTGTCGCGACGCAGGCGCTATTGGCGGGGTTCGATCCGCTGCTGCGACGGGCAAAAGCGGGCAAGATCATCGGCCTGACCAGCAGCGTTGGTGCGAACCCGCGCGCTTATTGGGGTGCCTATGGTTCGACCAAGGCCGCGTTTGACAATTTGCTCGAAACCTATGGGCAGGAGGTTGAGAAACTCTCTGAACTGCGCGTTGCGATTGTCGATCCGGGCGCAACCCGGACCGCCATGCGCGCGCGCGCCTATCCCGGCGAAAAACCCGAAACGCTCAAAGGCCCGGAAGTCGTCGCAGACCGGCTTGTGGCATTGGCGAGCGAAGGCTTCGAAACGGGGCACCGCGAACGGGTCGATTGACCCCGCGCAAATGCGCTTGGGGCAGCTTGTCAGGTCGCCGAACCCGCGCCTGACGCGATTGGCTCGGTTATGCTTAAATCGCTGTTAACCAAAACCTGCAACTTTGTGTCAGTACCATCTGTGCCATGCCTGCGGGCGTATGAGTGCCCCTTGGCATTCTGAAACGCACATTACTGACAAAGAAGGTTCAAAAAGCGTATGCCGACCGCTGACAACCGCTATCTCGCCGCAGCACAGGAAGATCGCTGCTCTCCTCGTACACGCCTGGTGATCCCTGCCTCATTGCGGGCATCGGGTGGCCGCGCGTTTCAAACGAACGTTCAGGACCTTTCGATCTCGGGCTTTTCGGCAAGCTCGATCAATCGCATGCACGAAGGCCAGATGTGCTGGCTCACCCTGCCCGGCCTTGAATCGCTTCAGGCGCAGGTCGTGTGGTGGGAAAACTGCATCGTGGGTTGCGCATTCGAAGAGCTTTTGAGCCCGATCGTGCACGACAATATCCTGATGCGTTATTCAAGCGCGGGTGTCAGCCGCCCGATGATTTGATCGGCAGCTTCAATCGGCAGATTTGTTTGGAAGCGGCGCCGCGATCAGCGCCCCTCCCCGCCCAATCTTCAAAACTCAATCCCTTTGGCTCAATTCAGCGCCGCAATCCTGTTCGCCACATCGCGCCAGGCTGCGCGGTGGGTATTGCTCGTTGCGGTCGGCCAATTGCTAACCACGGTGAGCACCAATTGCTTTTCAGGGATGATGGTGATCGACTGGCCAAATATGCCTTGTGCGCCGTATCCTTGCGGATAGGTCCACCATTGATAGCCATAGCCAAAGCCGGTCGCATCGCCTTCAAAATCGACAAGGCTGTCGCCTGCTTCGGCAAACCAGCCATCCGGCACGACATCGCCGCCCCCTTCGAGCGCGAAGATCCCCATACGGGTGTAATCGCCAAGCGTGAGTGACAAACAGCATCCCCCGATGCTGCCACCGCGGGTGTCGGACATCCAGAACATCGGGCTTTCAAAGCCGGCAGGCTCGACGATCTTCTCCTGCGCATATTGGGCAAGCGAGAGGCCGACGGCGTTTTCGACCACCATGCCGATGAGATTTGTCTCACCGGTCTTGTAGAGCCACTTTTCTCCCGGATCGGTTTCGCGTTCCAGCCCCTTGAGCTGCATCACCATCGCCTCTGATCCGTATTTGACCATGAAGTGGTTCATCTGCGCGACGTCGCTATTGGGGTCGGTGTAATCCTCGTTCCACGCAACGCCGCTGGTCATGGTCGCGATCTGGCGCACGGTGACGCCGTCATAGGCTGAACCTGCAAGGCCGGGCACATAGGTGACGACATTGTCATCAAGGCTCGCGATGAAACCATCGCGCACCGCTGCACCCAACAGCGTCGAGGTAAAGCTTTTCGCGACCGAGAAGCTGGTCCAGCGTTGATCGGGCCCAAAGCCAAGGCCGTAATCCTCGAACCGCACGCCCCCGCTTTGATACACCATCACGCCTGCGGCATTGGTTTTTGCCATGAGCGCGCGAATATCAGCGGCGAGATCGGCAGGAAGCGGCGCGCCATCGGAAAGAGCGCGCGGCGACGTGCTGGCGGGCACTTCCTTGCCGGGAAACCAGTTTTCCATTTCGCGGAACCGTGCCGTGCGTTCGTCATCGCTCCAGAACAGCACTTGCAACTCGGAAGGGTCACGCTGCGGTGGTTCGACATCGGTGACCGCTGCGAGCGGTGCGGGTCCTGTGTCAATCCCCTCGGCAGCGCCATATCCGCAAGCGGCAAGCGCAAGGCTGGCAGCGCCAGCAGCTAGAAATTTGGCGTAGTTCATCGGTGTCCTCTCCCAAGTGGCGCCCGCGAGCATATTGTCGCCCGCTATTCCCATGCAAAGTCCCAAGAGGCAAGCATTGCCTGGCGATCTTTCCCTAGTCGCTTTTCATCGACTTATAGGCCGAAAGCGCGCGCTCGCGCCCTTCCTTGTGTGCAATCATTTTCGAAGGATAGGCCTTGGGAAGGCAGCCATGCTCTTCGGGATCATGGATGTAAGGCTCATCCAGATCAGCAAGTTCGGGCACATATTCGCGGATATAGGCGGCGGCATCGAATTTCTCCGATTGCGTCAGCGGCGCCATGATGCGCGAGAACATGTTGCTGTCGACGCCTGTGCCGGAATTCCACTGCCAATTGACCACGTTCGAGCCAAAATCGGCATCGACAAGGCAATCCCAGAACCACTGCTCACCCTTGCGCCAATCAATGAGCAGGTGCTTGATGAGGAAGCTTGCCGTAATCATCCGCACGCGGTTGTGCATCCAGCCGGTCTGCCAAAGCTGGCGCATCCCGGCATCAACAATCGGGTAGCCGGTCTTGCCCTGCTGCCATTTTTTGAGGTCCTTCGCGGCTTTGTCATCGCTGTCGGGGTCGCGCCAATTGAGCTTGTCGTAATCCTCGCGGTAATTTTCGGTCGCATAGGCCGGATTGTCACAGATCACATTGGCGGCATAATCGCGCCACACGATCTCGCTCTCGAAGCTGTCCCATCCTTGCGAGCGCTTGTGCTTGAGCGCGTGCCAGACCTGCACCGGGCTGATCTCGCCAAAGTGCAAATGCGGGGACAAGCGCGAGGTTTTATCGACACTGGGAAAATTGCGCTTGTCCTCATAGTCCGCGACGTGGTCTTCCCATTCCTCCAGCCGCTCATGCGCGGCCTTTTCGCCGACCTCCCAAAAGTCTGCGATGCCGCCTGACCAATCGGGCTTGGTGGGAAGAAGGTTCCAATCCTCCAGCGCGTCGCTTGCGGGCCAGTCATCGGGCGAGGACAGCGTCTCTGGCTCGGGCAATTCATCGCGCGGGGGCAGGACCTGTTTGATCGCCTTGTAAAACGGCGTGTAGATTTTGTAGGGATCGCCCGAACCCGTGGTCACGTGCCCTGCGGGGAAGAGATAGACCCCATCGTAAAGCTCCAGCTCGATTTCGTCTTTCAGCTTCTTCTGCGCCTTCCTCCACCACGGTTCGTAATGGGTGTTGGCGTGGATGGTCTTGGCTCCCACGGCATTGGCCACTGTGGTCAATTCCTCCACCGCATCGCCGCGCCTAAGGATCAGCTTTGCATTGCGGCTGCCCAGACTCTTGCCAAGGCTCTCCAGCGAATGGTGCAGCCACCAGCGCGAGGCGCCGCCCATTTTGTGATGATCGGGCGCTTCGTCGTCGAGCACATAGACGCACACGACGGGGCCTTGTTGGGCGGCATGATAAAGGGCGGGATTATCGGCCATGCGCAAGTCGCGGCGCAGCCAGACGATTTGTGTTTCACTCATGCAGGCAAAAGCGCTTCACTGCTCGGGTAGTTCCAGCAAATTGCCTTCTTCATCAAAGCGAATGCTAAACCGGTCCACCGCTCTTGGATCGCGAAAACGCTGATCATATAGCCAGAAAACGCGGACTGAGGCCATTTCATTCTCGACATAAATTTCGGGCATACGCGACCAAAACAAAAAAGCGGCAACTTGTGAGTTGTTCTGCCCTATGGCGCGCACAACAGATTCTTCGCGATCGCTGTAGCGGCGTAAATAATGCCATCGGAGGGGGTCTTGAGGGGTATCAAACGTTAGCGTTTCGATTGGGCCGTATCTGCTGCTTGGCGTGTAATACTCCGCGCCTGTCTCAACCGAGTAGTGACCGGAACCAAAAATCGCGCCACCGCCGTCAGCATCGTCAATCTCTTTGCGGAAGAGAATTTCTCTTTGCCAAAACACGAACGGCACTGGGCTACCGACCACTTCGGTGGGTTCAAAGTTGTAGGTGTACTCGGCCAATTCATGGCCTGAGTGTTCTGCGTGTTGAGTGATCGCGCCATTAAGACCAATATACGCCAGCATCACCGCAATCGCGCCTCTTGCAATCGGGCGCTGATTTCCGCCTGCTTTCTCGCGGGCATAACCCCACCAAACCGACACAATCAAAAGCGCCCAAAGCCACACATCAATAATGAACAGCGTATCGCCATAAGCCCATGTGGGCGCAAACGGCTCCCAAAAGCGAACGCCGTAAACATTGAGCCAGTCGAGCAGCGGGTGGCTCAATGCCCCCAGAAAGCTCAAACCGTAGAGCCAGCCGAAATGCACCGCCAAGCGCTTTTCCGGCCGTTTGCCGCGCCCCGCCTGCCAGCGGTCAAAACCCCACAACAGACCGGCCAGAATCAGCGGCAAAATCACCAGAGCGGGCGGGCCGTGCGTGATCCCGCGCCTGAAGCCCAGATGCTCGGTCCCCTCCAGCCAGAAGAAACACGCCGCATCCACATCGGGCAGGTTCGCGCCGATGACAAGCGCGGGCATGGCAAGCCCGGTTTTCCGCTTGAGCCCCGCCTGACCCATGATTGCGCCGACAAGGCTGTGCGTTAGGTTATCCATTTGCAACTGATTAGCGATGGTGCATATCAGCGTCAAAGACGGATCGACGAGAGAGGCAAATCCCATGAACGATACACCGCAAAGCGCGCCATTCGTGCGCCCCGATATGCAGGCATTTCTGGACGCTCTGGCGGCAGCGGGAGCTCCGGCCATCGCTGACATGACGATAGCGGAAGCGCGCGCCTCTTACGTGGCTCTGCACGGCATGGCGGATCGCCCGGCGCGTGATCTTGCCGCGATAAAGGATCTGTCATGCCCCGGTCCTGCCGGTGACATCCCCTTGCGGCTCTATGACGCGCGCGAAACCCGCGAGCCGGGGCCAGTGATTACATTTTACCACGGCGGCGGCTTTGTTATCGGCGATCTCGACACTCATCACAATCTGTGCACCGAAATCGCCGCGCTTATGGACCTGCCCCTCGTGGCGGTCGATTATCGCCTTGCGCCGGAACACCCCTTCCCTGCTGCGATCGAGGATTGCGAAGCGGCCACGCGCTGGATCGCATCATCGCCATCGGAACTGGGACGCGAGGCATCCGGCATCATCACCATCGGCGACAGCGCCGGGGGCAATGCAACCATTGTTGTCGGGCAATTGCTTGGCGCCACCCCCGCAGCCGCGCCAGTGGTTCTGCAAGTGCCTATCTTCCCGCTCGCCAGCGATGCGATGGGCTCGGCCAGCCTTGACGATTTTGCCGACGGTTTTGTTTTGACCAAGGCAGCGATTGAATTCTTCGATGCCGCTTACAAGGCCGACCGCGCTGATCCGCGCGGCTTCCCAATTTTGAGCGACCATTCGAACGCCCCGCCAACCGTGCTTGCCACGGCAAGCCTTGACCCGATCCGCGATTCAGGGCGCGATTATGGCAAGGCCTTGATTGATGCCGGGCGAAGCGTCGTCTATCTCGAGATGCAAGGGGTCACCCACTCCTTCACCAATATCCGCGCCGCCGTTCCCAGCACCCAGGGTGATCTGGAGCGCGTGACCGCGGCGATGAAACTTATGCTGGACCACGGATAAATGAGCGAACTTCCCTACCGCCTGTGCGCGGGCTTCATGCTGGTGAACGAGGACGGCCTCGTCTTTGTGGGCGAGCGCATCAACAAAAGTGCGCATGGTTTCTGGCAGATGCCCCAGGGCGGCATTGATCCGGGCGAAGATCCGAAGACCGCTGCCTTGCGCGAACTCGAAGAAGAGACAGGGGTCCGTGCGGATCAGGTCGAGATTGTCGCTGGCGGTGACCGGACTTTCAAATATGATCTGCCACCGGAGCTTTTGGGCCGCGTGTGGAAAGGCAAGTATCAGGGGCAAGAGCAATATTGGTATCTTGGCCGCTTTAGCGGGACCGATGCCGATATTGACCTCAGCGCCCATGATCCGGCCGAATTTCAATCGTTCCGCTGGGTCGAGGTGCAGCAATTGCCGGAGCTAATCATTCCGTTCAAGCGCGCGGTTTATGAAGAGCTTGTCGAAGAGTTCGCGCCGTTGATCTGATCCGGTTAGAACCGGAAAGCGATGTGCGGACGGTCATCCCTGGCGCGCGCTGACTTGAAGCTATCGAGCGCTTCAATCCGGTCGAACCATGCGTGAATGTTGGGATAGCCGCCTGCAAACGCGCCCTTATCGCGTGCGGCATACATGGGGTAAACCAGCGTGATATCCGCACTGGTCAATTGGTCTCCGCCAAAGAAGGGCTGCTTGCCCAGATCCTCTTCCATGAGGTTCAGCATCGCGCTCATCCTCGGATCGAGGAACAGCTTGCGCACCTGACCGAATACCGATTTCAGCAATGAGCTGATCGGCCACGGACTGCGTGCTTCAAGAAGGCCGAGGATCATCGCAATGCTCTGCAAATTCATCAGCGAGGCTTGCGATGCGTGATACCAGAAAAGGTGCCTCACCCGGTCCTTGTGCCCTGCCCCGGGATTGAGCGGGCTTTCTGGATAACTATCGAGAATATAGTCGATAATCGCATTGCTTTCGGCCAGCACCAGATCGCCATCGGTCACAACCGGCGCCGTGCCCAGGGGCGAAAGCGCCTTGTAATTGTCGGGCGCAAGATTGGTATCCGGGTCGCGATTATAGAGCTTTAGCTCATATTCAGCGCCAAGCGCCTCCAGCAGCCAGAGGATGCGAAAGCTCTGCGAATATTCAAGGTGGTGTAGTGTAAGCATATCCGCGCCCTTGCCAGATTGGATCAGTTGGTGGCCGCGCCCTCTTCGCCTGCATCCATCACGGTCTCAACCGCGAGACGCGCAGGAGGCCCCGCGGTGATGCGCTGTTGCAGCGCCATTGTTTCAGGACAGGTTGCACCGCACAGGCTTTCCAGCCGCGACAGATTGCGCTGCGCCTTTTCAACCGCACCGCGTTCGACCAGAGCCTCACCCTCGCCCGAAATCGCGGCGAAATTGTCCGGATCGCGGTTCAGCGCCTCGCGGTAATACGCAATCGCCTTGCCCTGAAGCCCGTCCTGACGCGCCGCCTCTGCCAGTTCAAGGAAGATCGGCGTGTAGGCAGGATCGACCGCGAAAGCGGCCTCGAACGCGTCAATCGCGCCCTGCGTATCGCCGGATGCAAGTGCCTCTTGCCCCTGTTCGATCAAAGCCGCCGCACGCGGGTCGGGCACCTTGTCACCTGCGCTCGTCACACTCGCCGTCGCGACGAGAAAGAGAGAAAGGACAGCGGCAACCGGCGCGAAACGCATGAACAGCTCCTTCAAAGCTTTAGGGCCCACCTTTGATGGGCCGAAAGACGATGGCCCAGATGTGGACGGGTCAACCATAACATGGTTGCCTAACACTCCAAGGCGAGCAATGCGACAAAAAAGCCGTCTGTCTCGTCATGGAACGGTGAAAGCCGGGTTCCTTGTCCTCTGGCACGACCAAGCGGGATGGCAACCTTGGTTGACGACCATCCTTTACGCCTCTCCAGAAAAGCTTCGATCCGGTTCGCGCCTTCATCATCAAGGACAGAACACGTTACAAAGGCAAGCGTTCCGCCCGGCTTGACGAGTTCAGCGCCAATATCGAGCACGTGATCCTGCAATTGGGTAAGGCGTTTGAGCTCGGCCTGATCGAGACGCCATCGCCCCTCTGGCTGCCTGCGCCATGTGCCTGAACCCGAACATGGCGCATCGACAAGCACGCGGTCGGCTTTACCAATCCAAGGGGCCAGCGCCCCACGCTCGGCCTTGGGGTTGAGGAGGACAGTGTGGTCGACCTGCGCGCCAGCACGCGCGGCACGCGGCGCAAGGTTGCCAAGACGGCGTTTGTCGGTGTCACACGCAATCAGGCTCGCACCATTGCCCGTCTGCGCGGCGAGAGCGAGGGTTTTGCCCCCTGCACCTGCGCAAAGGTCAATGATCGTTTCACCTGCCTTCGCGCCAACAGCCTCGCATACCCATTGGCTTGCATGATCCTGTATCTCGACCAGGCCATCGCGATATTCGCGCCATTGCTCAACCTGTGTGCCGGAAGGGAAGCGCAAGGCATTTGGCGCAGCGAGCTTTTCGCCGTCTTCGGGAAGTTCGATAGTGTCGCGCGCAGCTTTGAGCGTGTTGACCCGCACATCAAGCGAGGCGCGGCCCAGAAGCGCCTCTGCCTCTTTGCCGGTGATCCCCGACGCCTTCAGCTTTTCCATCAACCAATCTGGCGCGGTGCCGATGAAGGCGGCCATCTCGCCGCCCCCGATCTTGGCAGGGCCATGCGGCGATCCGTCAAACAACGGGACGAGCGAGGCATCCTCGGTCGCGACTGCCAACATCGCTGAGCGCCCGTCATATGGCACCTCTCCGCACAGGCGAATGGCGCGATACACAAGGTCACGCACGGCCCTGCGATCCTTCGAACCGGCATAGCGGCGCTGTTTGAAATAGGCCGAAATCAGCCGATCGGCGGGCGCCCCCTTGTTCCGCGCGCCTTCGATGATCTGGTCGAGTAATTCTATCGCGGCTTGAACGCGGGCGGCGGGGGTCATTGGCCGGACTCTTCGCGTCTCTTATTCATCTCGGCAAAAAGACGCTCATATTCATCGCGCGACGGGACCCGGTTGCAAAAGACGCGAAAGTACGTCCCGTTTTCCTGCTCTGCGACCACCCGAGCTCGCACGGTATCATCGCCCGCTTTGAGACATTGTGCTTCGGTTTCGAACAGCACTGGGTGGCGCATTAGCTCGATCTTGCCGGGATCATCCTCGGAAATGCCAAGGACAAACAGCATGAAAGGAATAAAAAGTTCCATCAATCAGCGCGTCGGGTAGTTCGGTGCTTCGCGCGTAATCGCAACGTCGTGCACGTGGCTTTCCGAAAGCCCTGCATTGGTGATGCGAACAAATTGAGCGCGCTTTTGCAGATCCGTGATGGTTTCAGAGCCGGTGTAGCCCATTGCCGCCTTCACCCCGCCGACAAGCTGGTGGATGACGTCGGATGCCGGGCCTTTGAACGGCACCTGACCCTCGATCCCTTCGGGCACCAGTTTCAACGCCGATACGTCCTGCTGGAAATACCGGTCAGCGGACCCGCGCGCCATTGCGCCAACGCTGCCCATGCCGCGATAGGCCTTGTAGGAGCGCCCTTGATAAAGGAACACTTCGCCCGGGCTTTCGGTGGTGCCAGCGAGCATTGAGCCGACCATGACGGAGGATGCGCCTGCCGCAAGAGCCTTTGCCGCATCACCCGATGTGCGAAGGCCGCCGTCTGCGATTACGGGGACGCCCGATTTGGCCGCTTCCTCGGCGCTTTCCATGACAGCGGTGAGTTGCGGCACGCCAACGCCAGCGACAACGCGGGTCGTGCAGATCGAGCCCGGGCCGATGCCGACCTTCACCGCGTCTGCGCCTGCGTCAATCAAGGCGCGCGTTGCTTCAGCAGTCGCGACATTGCCTGCGATAACCTGAACCGAGTTGGAGAGTTTCTTTGCGCGCTCAACCGCGCGGCTCACGTCCTGATTGTGGCCGTGCGCTGTGTCGATCACGACGACATCAACCTCTGCGTCAATCAGAGCCTCGGTGCGCTCGAACCCCTTGTCACCCACCGTGCTTGCCGCTGCTACGCGAAGGCGGCCTGCGGTGTCCTTGGTCGCGTGCGGATAGGTGACGGCCTTCTCGATATCCTTGACCGTGATAAGGCCGATGCACTTGTAGTCATCATCCACCACCAGCAGTTTTTCAATGCGGCGCTGGTGCAACAGGCGGCGCGCTTCTTCCTGGCTGGTGCCAAGGGGCACGGTCGCCAGATTATCGGTCGTCATCAATTCGCGCACGGGCTGTGCCGGATTTTCGGCAAAGCGCACGTCGCGGTTGGTGAGAATGCCGACAAGCTTGCCGTCGCGGTCGGTCACAGGAATCCCGCTGATCCGGTGCTGGTCCATAAGCGCCTGTGCATCGCCCAACACCGCATCGGGGCTGATCGTGATTGGGTTGACCACCATGCCGCTTTCAAAGCGTTTGACCACGCGAACGGCGGCGGTTTGCTCTTCAATGCTCAGATTGCGGTGGAGCACCCCAATGCCGCCCAATTGCGCCATGACAATCGCCATGTCGGCCTCGGTCACAGTGTCCATCGCACTCGACAGAACCGGAATGTTGAGCGCGATCTCCTTCGTCAGCCTGGTCGCTGTGTTCGCCATGCTGGGCAGAACATTGCTTTCCGCAGGGCGCAGAAGAACATCGTCAAAAGTAAGGCCGAGGGGGATATCAGTGTGCACGTAGCTAGCTTTCTTTGGCGTGGAGCGATTCGTGCACGTCCCTGTAGGACGGACTTTCGCTCAACGCTAGGGGAGCTGAGTGCGTAATCGTCGACTATTGTGACGGCGATGTGTCGCCCGATGCGCTGGCAAGGCGCGTGACCAGCTCTTCGTGCAGGAGAAGATCATCAACCGCGCCGCCCATCTCAATGGCCCGCACCTCATCGCCGGGTTTGTGATAACGCGATGCGAGATAGGGGCCCATCACGATCTCGGAGGCAAAGGCGGTAGAGACAAGGACCGCAGGCACGCCTGCTTCCAACAGAACCCAGCCATCGTGACGTTGGAGAAAACTTTCGGCAAATTCGCGATTGCCAAGCTCGACGCCGCGCTTGCTCACCGCCTCCTGAACAATGGCGTCAAGCCGCGTGCGTCCCTCGCCCACGAAGCCGAAATTGCCGCCCGCAGGCGCGATGGCGACGGAATCGAAGTTGAACGCTGCCTCTATGCTTTCAAGCGGCATGGGCGGGCTGTCGATGAAGGCCTTTGCCCCCAAAAGACCCGCTTCTTCTGCACTCGTGGCAAGAAGGTAGATATCGCGATCATGCGGCCCGGTTGCCTTGAGACGCGCAGCGAGTTCCAGCATCAGCGCAAGGCCCGAGGCATTGTCGACCGCGCCGTTGCAGATCGTGTCGGGTGTCCCGGGTGCACATTCGCCAAAGTGATCCCAGTGCGCCATCAGCAACACCGCGCCGGACCCGCGAACCTGACCCGGGATAAGCCCAATGACATTGGCGCTGGTAAATTTGCGCCTTGTCGAATGGACGTCGATTGCGATGGTGGTGGCCATCACCTCTGAACGAAATTCAGGTGCAGCAGCCAAAGCCAAAAGCCTGTCCCATTCGCCGGTCGGAAGAGCGTTGGCAAAGGCCGTGCGCGTGACAAAAGCGTTGAGCCGATCGTCGTCGCTGCCGGCAAGAAGCAGGCGCTCGCGCTCGAATCGTGCACGCTCGGCGTCGAGCGCGGCCTCGTCCGCGACCACCGATATGATCGCCGCAGGATTGGCGGCAAAGATCGCCTCGCGCGCGGCAGGATCGCCTTCGTCCTGTGTCATGACGACGATGCGTCCGGTCAATTCATCGGCGCTCACCTCGCGGCTGCCATCACCGATAAATACGACCTGCACCCCGTCGATCAGCACCCGGCTATTGAGCGAATAGGCCGCGCTTTCCCTGAGCGGCAGGGTCGTCGTGCGCCTTCCGGTGCGAACGGTGATAGTGTGGTCGAGCGGCTGCGTGCTGACCAGCTCAACCGGCGCGCGCCATGCGCTGCCGGGATCATTGGTGCCCGATTCAAGGCCAATCGCCTGCATCCGGCTGATGAGATAGGAGACGGTGCGTTCACCGCCCGGTGTGCCGGGTCTGCGCCCGCCAAATTCGTCGCTTGCCAGCACCTCGATATCGCGCATCATCCGCGCAGCCGCTGCGTCGCGTTCAGTCTGTGAAAAGGGCACAGACGTCGCCGCGCAAGCCGCAAGAGCGGTGCACGCGAAGGCAGTCAGCAAGAGGCGACCCAATCGCGTCATTCGGCGGTCCAGCCTCCGTCAATGCTCCAGTTGGCGCCGGTCACATTGCCCATTTCCTCACTGCAAAGGAAAGCGGCAAGCGCGCCAACTTCTTCGGGTTGCACGAATTTCTTGGTCGGCTGCTTGGCAAGAAGCACATCGTTGATGACTTCCTCCCGGCTAAGGCCGCGCGCAGCCATCGTGTCCGGGATCTGCCCCTCGATAAGCGGCGTCCACACATAACCGGGCGAAATACAATTGGCGGTCACGCCGCTTTCAGCGAGTTCAAGCGCGATGGTCTTTGTAAAGCCATCGACGGCGTGCTTGCTCGCATTATACGCGCTCTTGAATGGCGATGCGGTCTTGGAATGCGCGCTTGCGGTGTTGATGATCCGGCCCCAGCCCTTTTCCTTCATGTGAGGCACAGCAAGGCGCGTCGTGTGAAACACCGCCGAAAGATTGAGCGCGATGATCGCGTCCCATTTTTCGACCGGGAAATCCTCAACCGGCGAAACGTGCTGCATCCCGGCATTGTTCACGAGAATATCAACGGGGCCGATATCGCCCATCATCGCTTCAATCGCGCCCACCTCCATCAGGTTTGCGCCATTATGGGTCGCGCCCAGTTCATCGCACAATCGGGCGATCTCGGCTTCATCGCCGAAACCGTTGAGCACAATTTCGGCCCCTGCCGCGCCAAGCGCGCGTGCAACCGCAAGACCGATGCCCGAAGTCGAGCCGGTCACCAGTGCGCGCTTACCAAGTAGACTGTTTTCTTTGAGCATTGCGAGCTATTCCCGGACGTGTACCATAAGATATGCGTTCATCGCTTCGCCGGGCTCACCTGTCCAGCAATTTGCGAAGGATTTGAAGGGCACCGGGCAACTCTTGCGGGTTTTTACAAGCCGCGCGGGCGCCGCAGCAAAGGGATACGAATACGTGCGATTGGGGCGATACGACACATCCAGGATCAAGGTCCGTTCTGGCGGGCGCGGCGTAGGGCGCGCGGGCAAAGCGGGCGGGATCGGCTGCGGGACGATAGTCATCGCGATTATCGCCGCGCTCGTCTTTGGCGTTGATCCCATGCAGACGATCGGCGTGATGCAGGGGATGGAGGGCTCCTCCCCTCAGGCCACGCAGCAATCATCACTCAGCGAAGAACAATTGTGCTCAAGCGGACCTTATGCCGATGAGGCGTGCCGGGCGATGCAGAGCCTCAATGAAACCTGGGAGCCGATCGTGCGTCAGGCGGGCATCCGCTTTGATCAGCCCGAACTGGTGCTTTACCCGCCGGGTCCGGTTTCAACGCAAGGGTGCGGCAATGCAAGCTTGGCCGCGGGGCCATTTTATTGCCCGGCTGATATGGGCATTTACATCGAAACCGGCTTTTTCGACCAATTGGCGCAAATGTCGGGCACCAGGGGCGATTTCGCGCGTCTTTACGTCATGGCGCACGAATATGGTCACCACATCCAGAACCTCACCGGAATGTCGGCGCAAGTGCGCAGCGCGCAGGCGCAAAACCCGCGTCAGGCCAACCAGTTGCTCGTGCGGCTTGAACTTCAGGCCGATTGCTATGCCGGGGTATGGGCGGGCCAGAACCGCAACCTTCTCGAACCCGATGACCTTGGCGAAGGGATGCGGGCGGCCTCTTCGGTGGGGGATGACACGATCCAGCGCCGCGCAGGCCAGCGCATCAACCCCGAAGGCTTTACCCACGGGACGAGCGATCAACGAATGGAAGCGCTAAGGCGCGGATTACAAACCGGCGATGCAGGAGCATGCGATGTCTATTTCAACAACTAGATTGATCCTTTCCGGTGCGGCTCTCGCGCTCGCAATTCCGGCGGCTGGAGCCCACGCGCAGGTCAAGAGCGAACCGGACGCAATGGACGTCGCGCGCACCCCGCTTGAGGATTTGAACATCGATGCAGCCGACCTGCCCGACATTCTCGTGAAGGCGGCTCTCAACCCTTACGCCATGGCCGAGATGACGACCTGCAACGATCTCGTCAGAGAAATCGCCTTATTGGATAACACGCTGGGACCGGACTACGATCTTCCGCAAGAGGAAGGCAGCCGGATCAGCGCAGGCCGTATCGGCAAAAGCCTTGTTGGCTCCCTCATCCCGTTTCGCAGCATCGTTCGCGAAATCACCGGGGCGAACAAGCGCAAGGATGATTATGAGGACGCCGTGACTGCAGGGCTTGTTCGCCGCGGTTATCTTAAAGGCGTTGGTCTGGGACGCGGTTGCGCCTACCCCGCACGCCCGCGCGAAGAGGCGACCGTCCCTGTTGCAAACAGGGATATCGATCTCGATGAAACAGGCGGCATGTAGCAATGCGCCCTCGCCCATCAAAAAACCGGCGCCAGAGTTTCCCCGGCGCCGGTCTTAAATAGTCAGATACTCCAAAGCTCAGCTTGAAGTATCGGCCCAGCGGTCAATCGCCCGGTCGATTTCGCGAAGCGCGCTCTTGCGTGCCTCTTTGCTGATTTCCTGATTGTTCCTGATCTCTTCGCGCGCCTCGCGAAGGCCCTGAAGAGCGGTCGACATGATCCGTTTCTGGCAAATCCTTACGACCCGCGAACCGTCGCCAAGTTCGGTCGTGGTTGCGACCTCGGTTCCTGTGTCATCACAGCCGCGCTCAACCCGGACCCTCGTGCGGCCCTCACGCTCCATTTCGACCTCGACTTCTGCCATGGCGGTTTCGATCATCTGGGGCACGTTTTCGAGCACCCTGTTCGCCTCTTCGAGACCTTCGCGCACTTCTTCCATGATTTCGTCCATCTGCGCCTCGCTAAGCTGGCCTTCCTCACCCAATTGGGCGCGGTCGATAAAGCGTGCGTTGCGGCTATTGGTGCGAACGATAAAGCGCCTGTCGGCGGTGTTGCGCTCATCCTCGATCACGAACACGTTGGGTTCACTGGCGCTGGAAGGCCAGGCGTCTGCGTCAGGATCGATGGCAAAGATCTGCTCACTGGCCATGGCTGTGGTTGGCGCTGCGGGAGGAAGCGGGCCCGCAGGAGGTGTCGGGGGTGCAGGCGGAGCCGGCGGCGCGGGAACGCTTGCAGTCACCGAGGGCGCCTCGGGAGGTGCGGGCGGCGCAGGCACTTCGCTCGCGGCATAGCTGATCGATGCGGTAAGCGGCATTGCGACTAGCCCTGCGCCAAGCATAAGCCTGCCAATGGCGCGCTGTTTTCTATTGGTGTTTTCCATGTTCAGGCTCCTCAAACGGTGGATAATGGATTTTTCACCCAGCACCGGACACGCCATCGGGGCGGTCAGCGCATGGGCGGGTGAAACAGTGTGCCCAAGGGCGTCTTTCGCCGCGAAGCTGACGATGAGATTGGCATAAACCTCGCGCTCTTCGCGCTTGGCGCTGGCCATGACGCGGGCATCGCAGGCCGCCTCCTGATCGCGGCGCAGCGCCAGCCAGCCATAGCGGCCAAGCGGGTTCCACCAATGGATCGCGAACAGCGGCTGGACGAGGATATTGACGAGCAGGTCCTGTCCCTTGTGGTGCGCAAGCTCATGCTCGAGCGCCAGATCGCGCACCGCCCTGTCGGGCTGGGCAAGAAATCCTTCCGGCAGGGCGATGACCTTGTCGATCACACCAAAGGCAAGCGGGGCCCTCGTCCCCGGCGTTTCGATCAGGCGCACCTTGCCCGAGCGGCCCATTTCGCGCGCGCCTTGGAGCAGCTCGTCGCGAAGGCGGAAATAGGCAGAAAAGCGGGAAGCCAGGAACACTGCCGCGCCCACCAGCCACACGGCCAGCGCAGGGACAATCAGTTGGCCGAAATCGAAGGCGGCAGGTTGAGCGAGAATGGGGCTCGCCAATTCTGTGACTGGCGCCGCCGCAACGGTAGCCTCTTCAAGTGGAGCCAGCGTTGACGTCACCGTCGGGGCTTCAACAACAAGGACCGTCGGTTCAGCCAACACTGGCTCACTCACCCGCATCCAGGCGGGCAACTCAATTGGCGGGAGGAACAATCGCAGCGCGGGCAGCGCCCACAGGGCATAGGCGATTTGCGGCCCGAAATGGCGGGCAACAGGACGGCGAACGAGCAGCACGAATGCAATCAGCACGCCGGTCCACAGGAGCGTTTCCAACATCCATTGGGTCATGATTTCAGCTCCTTCAAAAGAGCTTCGATCTCGCTGACATCATCCTCGCTCAGCGCCTCGGTCTCTGCCAAATGCGCCACAAGAGACGCCGCGCGCCCGCCAAACAGGCGATCGACCAGACGCCGCGATTCCCCGCCGACATATTCAGCGCGCGCGATCAGCGGCGAATAAAGAAAGCGCCTGCCATCGGGCTTCGCCTCAATCGCGCCCTTTTGCACGAGGCGTGAAAGCAGCGTCTTGACCGTGGCGAGGCTCCAGCCACGGGTGTCGCAGACGCTGTCGCAAACCTCGGACGCGCTTGCCGTGCCACGGTCCCACAGGACCTCCATCACGGCATGCTCTGCCTCGCTTATGCGTTCTGGTTGATCAGTCTTTTTCAACGCGGCCTCCCCATCTGCAAAATCACCATGTGACCGGGAATACGATTACAGGTGTAGTCATAGCGATTACAAATGTAAACATTGCTACCACATGAATATGGCTGTTTCGCGCTTGTTTCTCGGCGAAGGGCGAATATCGTGGGATGAATGACATGGAGCCGAATTTTCACCGCCGCGCTGTGCGCACTCCTTGCCGCCGGTATGCCTCTGGGCGCCGCTGCGCAGGATGAGCTGTTCGTCGAGACACAGCCGATTGACCTTGACCGGAGCGATCCGTCGCAAACACAAATCGGCGAGCTGATTTACCGGGGCGGACTGGAGATTGATCCGGGCGAGGAAGACATCGGCGGCATTTCCGGCCTGACATGGCACGGCGACCGTTTGTTCGCGGTGGGCGATGACGGCCACTGGTTTTCCATCGAACCCGACGAGATCAACGGTCAGCTGATTGACCTTTTGACCTTTGAGCGCGGCGAATTGCGCGATGAGCGGGGCAAGCGCTTGAAGGGCAAGGACGAGGCCGATGCCGAAGCGATTGAGCGCGTGTCGCTTGGCGGATGGGTTGTCGCCTTCGAGCGTCAACACCGTATCTTGTATTATGAGCGGCTCGATGGACCCGGCGTGCCGGTGACCACGCCCGAACTGTCGGCCGCCTTCTCACTCATTGAAAAGCCCGAGCCCAATGCCGGCCTCGAAACCCTGGCCTTCAACACCGATGTGATGATCGCCTGCGGAGAATGGGCGCGCTCTGGCGAGATCAATTGCGTGCGTTCCGCCAAGGAGGCCACCAATCCTTTCGAGCTCCCCGCCCCGCCCGAACTCGCAGAACACGGCAGCGCCCCCACCGATGGCGCGTGCACGCAGGACGGCACCTGCTTCGTCCTCTTCCGCAGTTATCGAGATGGCCAAGGCAACCGCGCGGCAATCGTGAAACTGCCGTTGGACGGCGAGGCGGAAGTGCTTGCGGTCCTCACCCCTCCCCTCACCCTCGACAATTTCGAGGGGCTGGCCGTGCGCGAGCAATATGGCAAAACCTTCCTCTACCTCGCCTCCGACAACAATTTCTCCGACGATCAGCGCAATCTCCTGATGAAGTTCGAGATCATGACGAAGGAGCAATTGATCGCCGCAACGCCAGAGCCGGAAGTGAATTACGAGACGAAGGACGTTGTGCTCAAGACGACCAAGGGCGACATCACCATTCGCCTTGAAGTCGAGCGCGCGCCAATCACTGCGGCCAATTTTCTGCGCTATGTTGATGAGGGGCGGTTTGACGGGACGGTGTTTTACCGCGCGATGAAGCTGAACCGCGACCCCATGCCCAATGGCCTGATCCAGGGGGGCACACAGTTTGACCCCAAGCGCATTCTTCCCGGTATCGCGCATGAGCCGACGACTGAAACGGGGCTGAGCCACACCAATGGCGCTGTCTCTATGGCGATGCTGGAGCCGGGGACGGCCAATGGCGACTTTTCAATTATGCTGGCAGATCAGACCGGGCTTGATGCCAACCCCCAATCCAACGATCCCACCTGGCAAGCGGGCTTTGCCGTCTTTGGCTATGTGATCGACGGGATGGACGTGGTCTCCGCGATCCATGCGGGCGAAGCGGACCCGAACAAGGGCGAAGGCGTGATGGTCGGGCAGATGCTGGCAGAGCCGGTCAAGATCGTGAAGGCGCGGCGTCTGCCGCCCGAGGCCGGTCCGCCTGTCGAGAGCGGCGCGGAGTAATTATTCAGCGACCGACGGCCTTCCAACCGGCGCGCTGGCGACTTGCGGCATTCGGGCTTCGAGCGCAGGCAGCCACCCGCTCACCCCTGCGCCAAAGGCGCTTTGCGGGAGCGAGGCGAGAAGCCCTTGGGCTGTCTCCCATCCCGCGATCTCAACCGCCGCTTCACGCGCAGCATCGGACAAGCTCTGCGGCTTGCGCAGCGCGCGGTTGATCAGCGCATCGCCAAAGAAGGTCCAGTCGTTATCGGGCTGACAGCCGAAAGAATTGCGCTGTGCCGCCGCGGCTGTGAGCACGGCGGTGTCGCGGCTCGCCAAAGCTGGCACGAACACGCCCGACTGGCACGCGCTAATGATGACAATGCGTCGGGTAAGGCCAAGCTCTTCAAGCGTGCGTTTGAGCAGGGAGGGCGAAAGCACGCCGTAAGAGCTGTCGCCATAGTGGTGCACCAGCCCCGCCTGCATCCCGTGGCTGGTGGTGTAGAGGACAAGCACGTCTTCGTCAGCGTCCATCCGCTGCGCCACCGCACCGAGAGACCGAAGCAGGTTCTCAATCGTGCCATAAGCGAGTTCATCGCTTGTCCCATCCGGTCCCGCGAGCACGAGCGTGCGCCCATCCGCACCGTAGCGCTGCGAAAGCACCCTCCCCGCCTCACGCGCCTCACGCGCAAACACCGGATCGCTATCAAGCGCGGCGACAAGGACGAAGGCATCGACCTCGCCCGCCTGCTGAGCGCCAAGTGCTGCAATTTGTGCCGAGAGCCGCCGCTGCTGTTCGAGCATGTGCTCAAGATCAATGCCGCGCTTGAGCGTAAGGCCAAGCGCCAGGCTCTCGCTCATCTCTTCCTGTGATTGCCCAACCACCACATTCGGAAAAGGGAGCGTGTGTTCAGGGGCCTCGTTGGGTTCATCCTGCGCGTGCGCGTCCGTGCCAGCAGCGAAAGCGCACACAATCGCGAGGTGACGAAGGATGGAAGGCAGCATCAAGGCTAAGGGTTAACCGAAGTCACCCTACGGTCAAGAGACCTCGCGCCTTCAAACGCTGCATAGTGATCGAAGATGCCGGGCGGGAAGACCGAGCCCCCGCCCCGCCAAATTAATACACCCGCGCCTTTGGCTCGATGTAGGTCACATCTTCGGTGAGCGTGTAGTCGTGCACCGGACGGTAATCGATGCGGATGTTGCTGCCTTGGCCGCCCCATCCTTCGAACCATGCCACCGTGTGCTTCATCCACTCTGCATCGTTGCGATCGGGATAATCCTCGTGCGCGTGCGCGCCGCGGCTTTCCTTGCGGTTGGCAGCTGACGCCATCGTCACGTTCGCCTGGCTCATCAGATTGTCGAGCTCAAGCGTTTCGATGAGATCGCTGTTCCAGATGAGCGACTGGTCGGTCACGTGGATGTCTTCCATGCGCTTGTTCTGCTCGGCGAGCAGCTTCACGCCTTCGTCCATCAATTCCTGATCGCGGAACACGGCGCAGTGTTTCTGCATCGCTTTCTGCATATCGGAGCGGATCGCGGCGGTGGGTGAACCACCCTTCGCATAGCGGAAGTGATCGAGGCGCGTCAGCGCAAAGTCGGCGCTGTCGGTTGGAAGCTCGGGCTGCGATGCGCCTGCCTTGAGGTTATCTTTCAGGTGCAGACCGGTTGCGCGGCCAAAGACCACGAGGTCGATGAGCGAGTTCGAACCCAGACGGTTCGCACCGTGGACCGACACACAGGCCGCTTCGCCAACGGCGTAAAGGCCCGGCACAACCGTATCAGGATTGCCGTCTTTGCCGATGGTCACAACCTGACCGTGATAGTTACACTGGATGCCGCCCATGTTGTAGTGAACGGTCGGCGTCACGGGCAAAGCTTCGCGCGTGAGGTCAACGCCTGCGAAAATCTTGCCGCTTTCGGTGATGCCGGGAAGGCGCTGAGCCAGAACGTTGGGATCAATGTGGTCAAGGTGCAGGTGAATGTGGTCGCCATCTGCACCAACCCCGCGCCCTTCGCGCATTTCGAGAGCCATCGAACGGCTGACAACATCGCGCGAGGCGAGGTCTTTTGCAGAAGGCGCGTAACGCTCCATAAAGCGCTCGCCTTCCGAGTTGGTTAGATAGCCGCCCTCGCCGCGTGCGCCCTCTGTGATGAGGACGCCTGCGCCGTAAATGCCAGTCGGGTGGAATTGGACAAATTCCATATCCTGCAATGGCAAGCCAGCGCGCAGCACCATGCCGCCGCCATCGCCGGTGCAGGTGTGTGCAGATGTCGCGGTGTAGTAACAACGGCCATAACCGCCGGTTGCCAGCACCACAGACTGAGCGCGGAAACGGTGGATGGTGCCATCATCAAGGCACATCGCCATCACGCCAACGCATTGCTGCTGGCCGTCGACATCCGCCATGATGAGGTCGAGCGCGAAATATTCGATGAAGAAGTCCGCGTCATACTTCAGGCTTTGCTGATACAGCGCGTGAAGCATGGCGTGGCCGGTGCGGTCAGCGGCTGCACAGGTGCGCTGCACCGGGGGGCCGTCGCCCATGTTTTGCATGTGGCCGCCGAAGGGACGCTGATAAATTGTCCCGTCTTCGTTGCGGCTGAAAGGAACGCCTGCGTGCTCCAGCTCGTAAACCGCCTGCGGCGCCTCGCGAACGAGATATTCAATCGCGTCTTGGTCGCCCAGCCAGTCTGACCCCTTTACGGTGTCATACATATGCCAGGTCCAGTGATCGGGCGTGTTATTGCCAAGCGATGCCGCGATGCCGCCCTGCGCTGCGACCGTGTGGGAGCGCGTCGGGAACACTTTGGAGATATTGGCAGTGCGAAGGCCAGCTTCGGCAGCGCCCGTGGTTGCGCGAAGGCCAGAGCCCCCGGCCCCCACAACAACCACGTCATAGGTGTGGTCGATGATCTTGTAGGCGTCGTTTGCGGGTTTAGTAGCCATCAGGCTGCTCCTGTGAGTGCAAGGCGGGCGATGCTGAACAATGCAAACGCACCGCCGCCAAATGCGGCAAGGTTGAGCGCGGTGAGCGCTCCGAATTTAAGGCCAGATTCGTGGACGTAATCTTCGATCAAGACCTGAAGCCCGAGTTTGGCGTGATAAAAAACGCTGATGATAAGCAGCATCATAGGTACGGCGGCAATCGGTTGAGAGATCCAACCCGAGACCGTTTGATATGAAAAATCAGGCAGTAGGACGAAGCTGACGATCAGCCAGGTCATCAATATAAGATTGCCCACAGCGGTCGTGCGAGCAACCAGCCAGTGATGCGCGCCTTCATGCGCCGAACCAAGTCCGCGAACGCGGCCGATAGAGGTGCCGTTACCCATGGCTTACGCCCCTTTTCCAAAGATGATGTAAGCCCAAAGAGCCGCCGTCAGGAGGATTGCGATGATTGGCGATGCAATCGACCAGAACCGGTTGGTGTCGAGTTCATAGCCAGCGCCAATATCGAGGACGAAGTGCCTCAAACCGCTCATCATATGGGTGAAAAATGCCCACGTAAGGCCAACCAGAACCAGATAGCCGACCGGCGATGCGGCGACACTCAGGAAGGTTTCATACGCCTCTGGCCCGCTTGCCAGTGCGCCAAGCCACCAGACGAGAACGGCGAGACCAACCAATGCCATGCCATCGCCTGTTGCACGGTGCAGGATCGACACCAGCATATGCGGGCCCCACCGCCATATCTGGAGGTGTGGTGAAAGCGGTCTTTGGCTCATAGTTGTCTCATGCAGATTGTTTATCCCCGGCCCCACTTAGCGAAGTGGGAGCCACGTGCAAGCCTACACGCGCTCGACTTTGCTTGCAAAAATTCCGATAAAGCGTTGCATGAGTTACATCCTTGTCACCGGAAGCAGCCGCGGGATCGGCAAAGCAGCGCGCGAATCCCTCGAAGCGCGCGGCCTGAAAATCATCGGCCATGCAACGCAAGACGGGGGCGATGACACCATCGCTGCCGATTTCAGAGACCCGATGGCGGCACAATTCCTGTGGAATGAAGCCCTCGCGCGGTCGGGCGGCGATATCATCGCGGTCGTGAACAATGCCGGGTTGTTCGAGGCAAACTCGCTCGATTCTTCCGACATCGAATGGCTCGACCGGTGGGAGGATACCTTGCGGATCAACCTTACTGCCACTGCACAGATCAGCCGGTTTGCCGTTCGCCACTGGCAGGGGCGGCTTGCCGGCAAAAGCGGGGAACGCGGGCGATTGGTCCACGTTGCAAGCCGCGCGGCCTATCGCGGCGATTCGCCTGCGCACTGGCATTACGCAGCCGCCAAGGGCGGAATGGTGGCGATGCACAAAACCATCGCGAGGGCCTATGCCGGAGAGGGCATTTTGAGCTTTGCGGTGACCCCCGGTTTTACCGACACCAGCATGGCAGGCGATTATCTCGCCAGCAGAGGGGGCGCAGGGCTTTTGGCTGACATACCGCTTGGCAGGGTGGCAAACCCGGAAGAGATCGCCTCGATCATCACCTATTGCGCGCTCGATGCACCTGCGAGCATGACGGGCGCCGTCATCGATGCCAACGGCGCGAGTTTTGTACGCTAGACGGAGCGGAAACCACCAATGGCCACAAGCTGGAAACTCACCGCTCACGCGCCCAAGAAAACCGTTCAGTCGGCGCTGCTTGCGCATGACGAACTGGAAGAGTGGGACTTTGATCTTGTCATCGCAGGGCGCGAGCTTGACGAGGATCACCCGCAGGACTGGGTGCTCGAGGGATGGTATCCAAAAGAGCCGGGCAAGGACCAGATCGCAGCGCTTCAAGGCCTGTTCGAAGGTCAGGCGCCCAAGGTCGCGATCGAGAGATTGCCCGAAACCGATTGGGTCGCACAAAGCCAGCAGGGGACTCAACCGATCCAAGCAGGCGATTTCCATGTCCACACGCCCGATTTTGCGCCTGACCCTACCCTTGTGAACTTCGCCATTCCCGCAAGCCAGGCCTTTGGCACCGGACAGCACGACACCACCGCAGGGTGCCTTGAAATGCTGAGCGCGATGAAAGCGACCGGAATGCGCGCACGCCGGATTGCGGATATCGGCACCGGCACCGGACTGCTTGGATTTGCTGCCATGCACCTTTGGCCGCGCGCGCAGGTGACTGCCTCCGACATCGATCCCGTCTGCGCCCAAGTCGTTCACGACAATGCGGCATTGAACGGCATCGCTCTTGGCCCGGCACCGGGCGCGATGACCATGGTAATCGCGGACGGGATGGAAGACCCGCTCCTTCAGTTGCGCGGTCCCTATGACCTTTTGATCGCCAATATCCTTGCTGGCCCATTGGTCGAATTGTCTCAGGATTTCGCGGCCAGCGTTGCGCCGGGTGGAAGCCTTCTTCTTGCAGGATTGCTGACGGGCAAACAGGAAAGCGCGGTCCGGCGCGCATACCGCCGCGCAGGATTTCGCCTTGCCACAAGGCAAACCCGCGGCGATTGGGCAATCCTTTGGTTCAAGCGCCGCCGGATTATCTAAGCCGTGTCATCTGACGCGCGCCTGCCAGCGGGTTTCAAAACTATTTCGGAACAGGTGGGCGGGTCTCTCCATTGAATAGCAAAGACACTCGCAATTCAAAGGAACGACGACATGGCCAAGACACTTCTTATTACCGGCGCATCTTCAGGTATTGGCGCTGCGAGCGCGAAAGCCGCCGCCGAGGCTGGCTGGAACGTCGCCTTGTGCGCGCGTTCGACCGACAAGATCGAAGCGCTCGCCAGCGAGATCGGCGATGCGGCGCTTGCGATCACCTGCGACGTGACCAAGCGTGATGAAGTGCGCAGCGCGCTTGAACAGACCGAGGAGCGCTTTGGCAGCGTCGATGCAGTTTACGCCAACGCTGGCACCGGCGTCGAAAAGCCCGGCATCGAAAACGGCGATCCGGACGAATGGCAAGACATGATCCACGTCAACGTGCTCGCCCCGCTGCTTCTGGCGCATGAGGCAACGCCCTTCCTCAAGAAAACCAAGGGCCACTACCTGATCACCGGGTCCAAGGCGGGCCGCGACAATTTCCAGGGCTCGGTCTATTCGGCGACCAAACATTTCGTGCACGGTTTTGGCGAAAACCTGGCCGAGGAAATGCGCCAATGGGGTGGCCGTGCGACGGTGATTGCACCGGGCATGGTCAACACGGCGTTCTTCGATGAGCCCAAGCCATCAAAAATCCAGCCCGAAGACGTCGCCAAAGCTGTGGTCTACGCGCTCTCGCAGCCGGAAACAGCCGCAGTGCGCGAGATCTACATCATGCCCAACGACTAATCGCTCATGCCTTCATCCGGCGCGAGCACGCTTTGCGCAAAGTCGAGCGCGTGGCGGGTGAAGGCATACATATTGGCGATGCGGTCATCGCTTGCCGTTTCTAGCACGGTGTGGGCAATAAAATTGTCAGGTCCGGCGAGCGCAACAACGCTCAAGCCCGATGGCGCGCCGCCTGGGTGCTTTGACCCGCCGACCGATCCACTTTCGGCAAGACCCCATTCGGCGTGCAAACGATCGCGGATCGAACGCGCCTGCAGCTCTGCATATTCGGGGCACGGCCCGCGTATCCCTTCGTAAGCGTCGCGCGGTTGATCGAACAGGACATCGCGCGCACGAAACGAGTAAACAACGCCCCCGCCCACAAAGAATTTGAGCGCGCCCGGCACCGTCAGAAGGCTCGCCATGATAAGCCCGCCCGTTGCGCCATCGGCAACGGCGAGCTTTTCCCGCCGCGCTTTTAGCGCCTCGGCGATGCAGTTCGCCTGACCGTGAAATTCGCGCAAGGGATCGAAGGGAGCGGCGGGGTCCATTATCCCGCCTCCGCCACGATAGCCGCCCAGCCCGCCTCATCGACGACTTCGATGCCGAGGCTTTCTGCTTTCTTGAGCTTTGATCCCGCTCCCGGCCCTGCGACGAGCAGATCGGTCTTGGCGCTCACGCTGCCGGCTGCCTTTGCGCCCAGACGCTCGGCCTGTGCCTTGGCTTCGTCGCGGCTCATGGTTTCAAGCTTGCCGGTGAAGACCACGGTCTTGCCCGCAACGCGGCTTTGCACGGTTTCGACCTCGTAGCGCGGCGGGTTCACAAGGGAGAGCAAGTCCTCCCACACTGCCACATTGTGCGGTTCGTGGAAGAAATCGCCCAACGCCTCGACCACGCTTGGCCCGATTCCGTCAATCGCGGTCAGCTCGCTCGCCGCGTCTTCATCGCCCGAACGCGCTTTTTGCGCAATGTCACGCAGTGCGGACAGCTCGTGCACATGCTTCATCAGATCACGCGCCGTCACCTCGCCAACGTGGCGAATACCAAGCCCGAAAAGTAGGCGCGCCGCGTCCGGCTCGCGCTTGCTTTCCACAGCTGCCAACAAATTGTCCACAGACTTATCCTGCCACCCTTCAAGCGCCAGAATGTCATCGCGCCGCTCTTTCAAACGGAAGATATCGGCAGGGCTTTCAAGCCAGCCCAGTTCAAAGAACTGCGCGATGGTCTTGGTCCCGAACCCGTCAATATCGAGCGCCTTGCGGCTGACAAAATGCTCAAGCCGCTGTGTGCGCTGTGCCGGACAGATAAGGCCGCCGGTGCAGCGCACATCAACGTCATCGTCCTGCGCCACCGCCTCGCTGTCGCAAACGGGGCAATGGTCGGGGAACTGGAAGGGCTCTCGCTCTTCGTCTCGGGTGAGGTTTTCGACCACTTGCGGGATCACATCGCCAGCGCGCTGGACAACCACGCGGTCACCGGGGCGAACACCCAGACGCTCGATCTCGTCGCGATTATGCAATGTCACATTGGTGACCGTCACACCGCCGACAAGGACAGGCGCGAGCCTGCCTACAGGCGTCAGCTTGCCCGTGCGCCCGACCTGAATGTCGATGGCTTCAAGCGTGGTCTGAGCCTTTTCCGCCGGGAATTTATGCGCAAGCGCCCAGCGCGGAGCCTTGGCGACAAAGCCGAGGCGCTGCTGATAATCGAGCCGGTCAACCTTGTAGACGACCCCGTCGATCTCATAGCCAAGGTCGGGACGCTGGCGGCCGATCTCTTCGTAATGCGCGATCATTTCATCAACGCTGGTCGTGCGAGTGAGGAAGGGTGAGAGCGGAAAGCCCCAGCTTTCAATTACCCGCATCATCTCGCTTTGCGTCTCGCACGGCACTTGCGATGCCGCGCCCCAGCCGTAGGCCCAGAATTTGAGCGGGCGCTTGGCGGTGACACTTGCATCTTTCTGGCGGAACGAACCGGCGGCGGCATTGCGCGGGTTGGCGAAAAGCTTGGCCCCCGCCTCCTCCTGCGCGGCATTGAGCGCCGCAAAGTCCGCGCGCGACATATAGACCTCACCGCGAACCTCGAAAACATCCGGCACGCCTTCAGGCAACTCCCCCGGAATGTCGGAGATATGGCGCGCATTGGCGGTCACATCTTCGCCCACCTGTCCATCGCCTCTCGTCGCAGCGCGCACGAGTTTGCCGTTTTCATATCGTAAGCTGCACGAAAGCCCGTCGATTTTGTCTTCGGCGGTGATCGCAACCTCGTCATCCGCGCCAAGATTGAGATAGCGCCTCACCCGCGCCACCCATTCCTCGACCTCTTCGCGATTGAAGCCATTGTCGAGGCTCATCATGCGAACCTCGTGCGTGACCTTGCTCAGGGGCGAGGCAGCAATCTCGTGGCCAATTTTCTTAGACGGACTGTCATCGCGCACCAGATGCGGAAACGCCTCTTCAAGCTCGCGGTTGCGCCGGACCAGCGCGTCATATTCCTGATCGGTGATCTCGGGCGCGTCTTCGGCGTGATAGAGCTTGTCATGATGCGCGATTTTTTTCGCGAGCCGCATGAGTTCATTGGCGGCATCGACTTCGGACAAGTCTTCAGGGGAGGGGTTTTCGGAGTTAGGCGACATTGGTGGCATTCAAAAAGATGGCGGCTGCAAGAAGGCTGACGATGGACTGGATCGCCCACCGCTTCCACCCTCCGCCAAGGAATTCCTGGGGACGCGAGGCGATCAGGATGTTGAGCAGGCCCAGCACAGTGATCGTTGCCATCAGGGCAAAGTTGAGAAGCGTTGCGTAAGGGAAGATCGAAGTGACCCAGTCGGGCGCGTTGCCGGTGTCCGGCAGCATCACGTCGGCTGCGCGAATCCCCCACATGAGTAGCCCGACAAGGCCAAACAAAGTGCCGCCAAGCGATAGAAGCAGAGCCGCAGTGACAGTGGCTCTTGCGGGAAGTCTGCGTGTGTTGGCTGCGTTCATACGGCGGGTTTCGGTCATCTAAGCGACGGGTTCAAGCCAATTTATCATGCTGAACCTTTCCAAAAGGCCCGTTCGTGACAAACGGCCTGCCGCCACCTGGCTCACTCCTCGCGAGCGGGCACTTCCGCCGTGGTCTCATCCGGGATGGTGATCGTCACGCCGCTGTCGCCATTCTCGGCGTCACTGCCGATCTGTACGCCATCGCCGTTTACATCGATACCGATCTGCAAATCCTCAAAGCCGCCGAGGATCTCGCGCACACGCGCTTCGGCCTCTTCTTCGGTGATCTCGCCGCGATCTGCCGCCTCGCCGATTTCGCGCAGCTTCGGAAAAGCCTCGCGCCATTGCTCGCCTGCATCATCGGGGAATTGCACGACACCGCCCAATTCATCGCGCAAATCGCGCTCGAACGAACCGTCCGCAATCGCGCCGCCAATACCCATTGCAAGCAGGATCGGCGCCAACAGGCCCACGCCCGCAGACACCAGAAAAACCTTCTTGAAATCGAAATCAGTGAGGAAATAGAGGACGCCCATGACCATCAGGCCGACGATTGCAGCAAGGCCAATTCCTGCAAGCACAGCCATCGCGGCAAGCCCTGCCAGGATAGGTCCGATAATCTCCATCTAAACGTCCTCGAGTAACCGATCTGCCTGCGCGCGCGCCTCCGAAGTGATTTCCGCGCCGGAGAGCATTCGCGCAATCTCTTCCTGCCTGCCTTCAGCCGATAGCTCAACAACGCCCGTCTTGGTGACTGTGCCCTTCGACGATTTCGCGATGAGGTAATGCTGGCTCCCGCGCGCGGCGACCTGCGGACTGTGCGTGACGGCGAGGAGTTGACCCTCTTCGCTGGCCAGCCTTGCTAGCCTCTCGCCAATGGCACTGGCCACCGCGCCGCCCACGCCCCGGTCGATTTCGTCAAAGATGATCGTCGCCGCCCCGCCCTTTTCCGCAAGCGCGACTTTCAATGCGAGGATGAAGCGAGAGAGTTCACCGCCCGAGGCGATCTTGCCAAGCGGTGCAAAGTCAGAGCCGGGGTTGGTCGAAATGAGGAATTCGACGCCGTCCATTCCGTGCGCGCCCCAGCGGTCCTCGGGCAGTTCGGTGATAGCCGTCTGGAACCGCGCGGCGTCGAGTTTGAGCGGCGCCAATTCCTTGGCCACCGCCTTGTCGAGCTTCTTCGCGGCTTTCATGCGGGTGTCGCGCGCTTTCCCGGCGGTCTTCAGATACGCCTCGCGCGCTTCGAATGCGCCCGCCTCCAGCGCGTCCAATTGCGCCTCGCCGCCTTCAATCGCATCGAGCCTCACGCGCATATCGCGCATGACTTCGGGCAGAGCATCCACTTCGCAGCGGTGTTTGCGAGCCAAAGCCCGCAGTTCGAACAGGCGCGTTTCTGCCGCATCCAGTGCTTGCGGATCATGGACGAGCGCCATGGCCGCAGATTCCAGCTTTTCCTCCGCTTCGCCCGCCTCGATAACCGCACGGTCAAGCGAGGCGAGCGCTTCGGTCAGGAGCGGGTGCTGGTCAGCGATGCGGTCCAGACGACGCGCGGCGACGCGAAGGCTGGCAAGCGGGCTGTCCGAACCTTCCCACAAATGGCGCAATTCCTCGAGGTCGCCCGAAAGCTTCTCACCCTTTTGCATGTCGGCGCGCGCTTCGGCGAGGCGCGCTTCCTCGCCGGCTTGCGGTTCGAGCGCGGTGAGCTCAGCCAGATGCGCGATCAACAGGTCCTGATCCGCCCTCGCCTGCTCAACCTCATCGCGCGCTTCGGCCAATTGCGCCTCTGCCTTGGCCCACGCTTTCCACCGGCGTTCAAGCGCCGCGACATCGGTGCCGGCAAACCGGTCGAGCAAGGCCATGTGCCCGCGCGGGTTCACAAGGCCGCGATCATCGTGCTGGCCATGCAATTCGACCAGCGAGCCTGCAAGTTCGCGCAGCAGGCCGACACTGGTGGGTTGATCGTTGATAAACGCCTTGGAGCCACCGTCCGCCTTAACCTGACGCCGGATGATGAGCGGTTCGCCCGGCTCGATCTCGATATCGGCATCGTCCAGTGCCAGAGTGATCGCGCGCGGCAATTCAGCAAACTCGAAGCTCGCCGAAACGCTCGCCTTGGGCTCGCCCCCGCGCACCAGAGACGTCTCGGCCCTGTCGCCCAGCACAAGGCCAAGCGCATCGAGCAAGATCGATTTACCCGCCCCCGTCTCACCGGTAAGCACGCCAAGACCGCGCCTGAAATCCAGATCAAGCGCTTCGATCAAAACGATATTGCGGATGGAAAGCCGGGTCAGCATTGCGCAGGCGGTTTAACCCAAACAATGCGCCTCGTCACGCGGGGAAACAGCGGAAACGAACAGCTTTGACACGAAAGTCCCGCCCATAGCGTCCGGGCCAGGCAGGCTACCCGAGACTGAGCGGCGACCAATGCCCAGGGTTAATTTTCGCCCTGCTCGTTATCGGCAGTGTCCGCGTCCGCGCTCATTTCCGAAAACAATCCGATCACGGTTCCGAAAAGGGCAAAGATCGGGCCGCTGATGGGGCCGATTGTAACTGCGAAATAGTGCATCAATCCAAGGGAAGCGGCGAGCATTAGCGCGGCGAGTATCGCAATGAGGAGCGCTTGCTTGCCAACCTCGAAATCTGGATTGAAACGCCGCTTGAACAGGGTGCGCACGCTGATCCCTGCACCCAGTGCCAAATAGCTGGCACCGATGATTGCAAAGCCCAGCGCGATCTCTCCATCCCAGAATGCCGCGCCGCCCATGAACAGCGCGACGAGGAAGTAGGGTAGGGAAAGAAGTATCAAGGAACCGGCCTCAAGATCCGATGGGTCAAGGCTGACGATGCTGGCAACAAGATGGCAGTATCACCGCCCCTCGCGTGACAGGAAACCACTTGCGCGCGAAACCTGTCAGCTCGGCGTTACGTCGCTGGCGTGGTCTTCGATGAGTTCGAAAGACTTCTCATACCACTCATTGCCTGGATAGTTTGCGCCCAGCACAGCGGCATATTTCACCGCTTCTTCACGCAGACCCAGCGCAAGGCTGCTCTCGGTCAGGCGGTAGAGCGCCTCTGGCGTGTGGCTTGTCGTCTCATACTGGTCGACCACATTGCGGAACCGCAATTGTGCAGCGAGCCAGCGGCCCGAACGTTGGTAGAAACGACCGATCTCCATTTCCTTGCCTGCAAGGTGGTCGGCGACGAGGTCGAGCTTCAAACGCGCATCAGCGGCATATTCGGTTTGCGGGAAACGGCGGTTCACTTCGCGAAGCGCGGTTTGCGCCTGCTCGGTAATCGACTGATCGCGGTTCACGTCCGAAATCTGCTCGTAATAGCACAGCGCGATCAGATAGTAGGCGTAAGGCGCATCCTTGTTGCCCGGGTGGATCGACAGAAACCGCTGAGCGTTCGAGATCGACTTGTTGTAATCGCGCGAGATGTAATAGCTGAACGCGCTCATCAACTGTGCACGGCGGGCCCATGGCGAATAGGGGTGCTGACGCTCCACCTCGTCGAACAGGGCCGCGGCCAATTGCGTATTGCCCTGGTCAAGGCGGCGCTGCGCCTCGGCATAAAGTGTCTCCACATCGCGGGCGACATAGGCAACGTCTTCGTTGGCGGCACCGCCACCGCACGCAGCGGTGGTCACGATAGCAGCGCCAAGCAGCGCGGCGCGGGAGATTTTCGCTTGGATCGAACGTGTCATGGCCGCGAGCTATAGCCAGCCCCACACTGAACGCCAAGTGAAGTTAGCGAAACTTTGCGCCTGTCTTGCACAGATCAGAATGAAAGCGGCTTCAAGCCCTCTTATGCCTGGCCCTCAAGCTCGGCGATTTTTGCCATCACCTCGGGCACTTCGCCCGCCTTGTCGACAAAGCGGCGATAGTTGTCGAGCGCCAGCCGGTTGTTTCCAAAAGCGGCCTCGATATCGCCCATCAGCAAGAGGAATTCGGGATTGTCAGCGAACACGCGCTCGATCTTGTCCTTGGCCTCGCGCGCGCCCTGCGCATCGCCAGTCGCAAGTTTGTAGCGCGCCAATTGCCATTGCAGGAATGGAAAGTCGCCGTGGTTTTCAAGCGCAGGCTTCAACGCCTCGCCCGCTTGTTCAACCTGGCCCAGATCAAGGTGCAGGCCCACAACATTGGTGAGCGGCAGAGCGTTGGTCGGGTTGATTTCGTTCGCGCGATTGTAATGCGCGATGGCGCCTTCAAGGTCGCCTTCAAAGATCGCCTTGCGCCCCGCGACAAGACGCGCTTCGAGCACGTCGGGACCGTTTTCAATCGCGACATCGGCAAACTGCTCTGCTTCACCCGGCAAACGGAAATCGTAAAGCTGATCGGCGGCAAGCGCGTTCAGATGCGGGCTTTGCGGAAAGGCATCGAGGGCAAAGTCCATACCGGCGGCAAAGTCCTCTGCCTCATCCATGTCGCGCAGCGCCCAGAGCACCATGCGAAAGTCCTGTTCGGAGTAATCCTCCTGCGGCAGATCTTCGAAAAGCGCGGCCGCTTTTACCGGCGAGCCTTGAAGGATATGGGCGTGCGCCCGGGCAATGCGGCGTTCCGCCTCGCTCAAAGCATCTGGCGACATCTGGTCGAGTGCTGCAATCGCGCGGTTGCCGTCACCCATCGTGAGCATCAGGTCGAGCTGCAATTTGCGCACTTGGTCATCGACCTCGCCATTGGCCAGCACATAGGCCAGATGCGCGTTGGCAATACGGTATTGCCCCTCGTCAAAGGCGGTCTGGGCGTCCTCATAGGTGGACGAAGTGCTCATCATGCCATCGCAGCCGCCTAGAGAGGCAACAAGAGCAAGGGCGAAGAGGCCGGTCAGCGGCTTTGAAGCGGAGTGTTTCATGGGGCGCGTGGTTAACGCAAATCCCCTAAATTTCTCTAAAACCCCGATGCCTGGCGATGGCGCATGAAAAAGGCCGGCATCCCGTCGTGGGGAGGCCGGCCTCTTGATGTTTCGTTGATCGGATTTTGGCGTGTTGGCCTTAGCCTTCAGCGCGCTTTTTCTGGGCCCGCTTTTTGGACAGGCGACGGCCGCCAATTGCGCCTGCTGCTGCCAGACCGAAGAGCGCCATGCCGCCGGGTGCCGGCACATTGGTGCCGCCCGAGCTCGAACCGCCCGAAGTGCTGCCGCCCGAGGTGCTGCCGCCGGTCGTTGTCGTGGTTGTGCTGGTGCTGCCGCCGGTGGTGCTACCGCCAGTCGTGCTGCCGCCCGAGGTGCTGCTGCCGCCGCTCGAAGTGCTGCTGCTCTTGCTCGATTTGCTCGACTTGGTCGATTTCGTGGACTTGGTCGATTTGGTCGACTTGCTGAAGAACGACTTGGTGAAAGTCGACTTGGTCGTTGTCTTGTTGAAGAGCGACGTTTTGGTGGATTTGAAGAAGAACGCGTTTGCGTCCGATGGAGTCACAGCGGCCACCGAGGTCGTAGCGACGGCAGCGGAGACGATCGCTGCCTTTGTGAGTTTCCGATATTGCATCTGTCCTACCCTTTTTACTTGATTTGGCCCCGCCGAGGACGGTCTTTTTCGTGTTCGGCGTTGGTAAAGCAATGGGCGTGCCAGACTTGCAAAACCCCTGGTTTTCCATGGGTTTCAAAGGTTAACGGGACTGCGCCTTTTTCAAGGTTTGTCAAAATTCCCGACACTTTTTCACGCCTCGCGGCAAGAATGCGGAGCAAAGCGCGAAATCAGGACATGGCGGGCCGGAGCGTGATGTCCGGCCCCTTTCTCGTCACGCGTTCCAGATGCCCAGAATATGCGCCATCGGCGTGATATTGGTCATCTCGAAGTTTTCGTACTCCTCGACACGTTCGGGATCGGGGAAGTAGTTTCCGCTGATCGAAACGCGCTTTTCATCGCTCATATTGCGGCGGGTGTAGTGGGGCGCATAGCTTGGAAAAATCACGAGATTTCCGACCTCTGGTGCGATCTCGACCATCGTGCGGCGGGCAACCGCATCCAGCGCAAAGACAAGCTCGCCGCTGTTTTCCGGATACTGCGGGTAATACACCCACGACAGGCCATCGGGCCAGTCGGGACGGATATGGGTGTGGTAATCGGTGTTTTGTCCGGGGTTCAGGATGTGCCCCCAGCTTTCGGCCTCTTCGAACGTTTCGAAATACGGATTGAGCGTGCGGAAAAAACCGTCAATGCGCTGCAACAGGGCAGCCACATCGGGATTGTCATAAGGCAGCAGCGAATCTTCCGATTTCGTATCGCCCACCTCTTCGCTGCGGCGTTGGCTTTCCATCGCGATAACCGCATCGGAAATCGCCTTGTTGTCCAGATCAACGCCAATCGGCACGATCAAATGGCCAACAGAAACCATCGGCGCAAAATAGGTGAAAGGGTCCTGGGCAATGGGAACGATATGCTCAGGATTGGGGTTGAATGGCTTGTTCACGTGCCAAAGCTCCGGCAATTATTGAGGTTGCCGGCGGCTTAACCATGAAGCCTTAAAAAAGCCGTTAAGCCGTGTGGCCATTGGCAGGAACGGGCGTCACCCCCGCGACTTTGACGCCGCCTAAGATGCCATTACTGTTTCTTTTGCCGCGACACTCACCGCGATCCCGTTCAGCACAGCATTGCCGGTCAGCGCATCGAAACGCTGCGTATCAATTAGGTCGTTGAGCGACACGCCCGCGTGCTCTGCTGCCGTCTGCCAGCTTAGCCCCTTGCGATTGTGCCCCCACCCATGCGGGAGCGAGACGACGCCTTGCATGACGTCCTCGGTCACTTCGGCAGTGGTCTCGACGCTGGTCACTTGCGAGGTGATGGTGATCGTCTCGCCATCGACGATCCCGCGCGCTTCTGCATCGGCAGGGTGGATCATCAACGTGCAGCGGTCGGGGCCTTTCACAAGTCGGTGCGAATTATGCAGCCAGCTGTTGTTGGACCGCACGTGACGACGCCCGATCAGGCGCAGCGCATCCTCGGCGGTTTCGGCCATGCTCTGTGCAAAGCGGTCAAGGTCTGCGACCAGTTCGGGCGGTGCAACGTGGATCTGGCCGCTATCGGTCCGCAGGCGGTCCTTGATGCATGGCTCCAGCGGGCCAAGGTCAACGCCGTCTTCCATCGCTTCGACTTCGGCGAGGCTCATCCCCGCTGGCGAGGCCTTGAGCATTGCGTCCAATTGCTCGCGCGGGGTCTGGATATTGGGCGCCGATGTCCCCTTGGCGGCGTAGACCGCGACCGCGAGTTCCTCGACGATCTGGCTGTCGGGTTTTGCGCCCTCTTCCACAGCGAAAGTGGGCTTGGAATAAGCCCCGAAGTTGCGCACCGAAAGCGGGCCGAAGAACATGTTAAAATGGTCTTTTTCCAATGGCCCGCACGGCGGCAGGATATAATGCGCATGGCGCGATGTTTCGGTGATATGCGGATCCAGCGCCACCATCAGGTCGAGAGATTTCAGCCCCTCTTCGGTTTTGAGGCCATCGGGCGCAGAAAGCACCGGATTGCCCGACTGGACGAAGAGGACGCGGATACGCCCCTCGTCTTCGCGCAGCATCTCGTCAGCAAAAGCGACCATCGGGGTTTCGCCCATCACGCTGGGAAGCGTGCCGCGCGCAGTTTCCACCGTGCTCACCGCGCCCCTGCCATTGAGGCCCACAAGGTCGAACAGGGGTTTGGGGTACATGGTGCCCCCCTCACGGTCCAAGTTGCCGGACGCCAGGTTGATGACCTGCACCAGCCATTGATTGAGCGCGCCGAACTCGCAGACCGAGACACCCATGCGCCCGTAAAGCGCAGCGGGCTCTTCCCCGGCAAAGGGTTTGGCTAGCGCAGCGATTTCCTCTGGCGACACTCCGCAAAAGGCGGAAAGCTTTTGGATATCAAACGAGGCCACAGCCTCACGCACCGTATCGAGCCCGTCATCGCACACCTCCGTCAGTCCCGGGCGCAGCGCAGGTTTCGCCTCAAGCACGTGCTTGAGAATAGCGATCAGGAGCGCCGTATCCGTCCCCGGTTTCACAGGCACCCAGTGGTCCGCAATCTTCGCCGTCTCGGTCCTGCGCGGGTCAACCACGGTGAGCGTGCCGCCGCGATTGTGCAGCTCCCTCACCCGCCCGCGAAAGTCCGGCACCGTCCACAAGCTGCCGTTGGAGGCCATGGGATTGCCGCCAAGGATCACGATATGCTGGCTGCGATCAATATCAGGCACCGCGGCAAGGCTCACGTGACCATACATCTGGTATTGCACATAATGGTGCGGCATCTGGTCCAGTGTCGATGCGGAATAGGACCGCCTGGCCCCCACCGCCCGCTGCAAATGGCGCGATTGCAGCACCAGCGCGTAGTCATGCGCGCTCGGATTGCCGCGATAAAACGCGCTCGACGAGCCATCGGGATCGACCTCGGCCACCCTGGCCGCAATCTCGCGATAGGCATCGTCCCATTCCATCGGCTCCCAAGTGTCCCCCACACGCTTAACGGGCGTGCGCAGCCGGTCCGGATCATCCTGCAAATCCGCAATCGCGGTCGCCTTGGGACAGATGTAGCCCCGGCTCAAAGGATTATCCGGATTGCCCTTGATCGAGATGACTTTGCGCCCCTCGACCTCAACCAGAACCCCGCAATTCGCCTCGCAGATATGACAGGTGCGCTTGTGGATTTCTCGCTTGTGGATTTCACTCATCTTTCGGCCTCTCTCTTGAAGCCCCCTTCTGCCGCCGAGCCCGCGCAAGGGCAAGGAGCCAATTTTCCTACTTCGCCCATTTCTGCTTGTCTCGCGCCCCTCATGACCCGCCGCACCGATCCCCGCACCAAACGCTTGGCCGTTCCCCGCAGCCAGCTCCCCGACTTCTCTCCTGTCCCGATCAAGCCGCGCTCCGACGGCTGGACCCCGGCACGCCAGACAGAATTCATCGAGCCCCTCGCAGACACCGGCAGCGTCGAGGCCGCCTGCAAACATGTCGATATGAGCACCGTTGGCGCCTACCGCATCCGCCGCCTGCCCGAGGGCAAGAGCTTTGCCGAGGCGTGGGACAAGGCGCTCGACCTTGGCGTGAGGCGCCTCGAAGACGTTGCCATGGACCGCGCATTGAACGGCGTGGAGGAGCCTTTCTACGTCTACGGCCAGCACGTCGGCACGCGCAAGAAGTACAACGACCGCCTGCTCATGTTCATGCTCAGAAACCGCTCACCCGAACGCTTCGGCAACAGCGTCACCAAAGGCGGCGGGTCATTGAAGGGCCTCAACGCCATAGGCAAAATGGAAAAGCGCCGACTAAAGAAGAAGTGGCGCAAAAAGTGGGAGAAGAAGCAAGCCAGCGAGGCTGCCAAAGCCAAAGACGCCGCGCGTGAGCAAGTGTCCGTTCAAGCGATCCGCGATAGCATCGATGCAAAAGTCGCTGGCATCCGCGCCGAGATCGAGCGCGAGCGGATGCGCGAATGGGAGCAAATGTCCGAAGAAACCCGCGCAGCCTGGGCCGAGTTCGAGCGCCTACGCAACCGCGACTTTGAGCGCTTGGAGGCCAATGAGGCGTTTCGTCGGCGGCACGAGCGGGGGCCCCAAGGAAACGGAAAACGCGAGACGGTGAACTGCGAGCCTTTCGATTGGCGCAAAAAGCCCAAGCCTAAGGTGAGGAAGACGGTGCACTCGCTCAAGGATGATGGGTGGGAGTGACGACACCGAGCGGACCTATACGAGAAAGAGACGGTAAAGAAGCAAAGCTAGGAGCTATACGTCTGTGTTTACATAGATGGGCATTAGCGCAGTAAATCAACACACACAGGCTTGTTTCCACCCTACGACCTGTGTGATGAGTTAAATTGTTTATAAATTCCAAAGCGTTTGAATAGGCGCTCACATCCTGCACAAAACAAGCGGTAAGCTAGGATAAAAATTGTAATGAAGTGTTTTCTCTCACACAGCAGCAAAGACAAACTTGGTTATGTGTCTCTAGTGGCCGACAAGTTGGGGCCAAATGCGGAATACGATGAAAGAACCTTCGAAGAAGGAATGGGCAACCTTGAAGAGATCATCAATGCTCTAGACCGGTCTCAATTATTTGTGCTTTTTATCTCACAACACTCACTTGAGTCTGTGTGGGTACAGCGCGAGATCACCGAGGCAAAGCGACTCTTAGAAATCGGTCAACTAAAGAGGTTCTTCCCGCTGGTTATAGACCGAACCGTCACCTACTCCGACGAGAGAATACCCAACTGGATCCGAGAAGCATATAACCTTCGGCCAATTACCAAGCCGACAGTCGCGGCAAAGCGAATTCGTGAGAGGATGATTGAAGCCTCTTGGGAATCTCACCCAATGCTAAAGGAACGAGATCAGATATTCGTAGGTCGTAACGACTTAGTGACTAAGTTTGAACGTCGAATTGACGATTTTTCAAAGGACCAACCAACGGTCGTCTTTGCGTCGGGTCTGAACGAGATTGGTCGAAAGTCCACTCTCCGATTTTGCCTGCGAAAATCGAATATTGTCCGCGACACTTACGATCCAATTCATTTGAGTTTGGATAGGGACGATGGACTCGAAGGGCTGATGCTAAAACTGAATGATCTTGGCTTCTCAGAAGGCCTCGATCTATCAGACTTATTGAACATGGCAATCAGCGAGAAGGTGCAACTATGCGCGCAACTAATCGCCGAGATATCCCAGCATGATGAAGTCATACTGCTCGAAGATCGGTATTGCATCGTTAGATTTGAAAGGGAAATTGCGCCATGGTTTCAAGAAATTGTCGAGACACTTGAGAATAACAAGCTAACAATTGTTATTGCGTGCTCGGCACGCCCAGCCAAGTATCGCTATGTTCGCAAAAATGAGTTCTTTTTTTTGGAAGTTCCAGAACTTGAGAAGTCCGAGCGGATCGGCTTACTTCGACGCTATGCGGATCATTTGGGCCACGGGCTTTCTAAAGAAGACTTCGACAATTTTGTTCCTCTACTTTCAGGGTTTCCGGAACAAGTCACTTACGCTGCGAGCTTGATAGCTGAGATTGGCCCTGAAAAAGCTTTCAAGCAGGCCAATGAGATCGTGTCGTTTTCGACCTTTCGCGCAGGAATCGTGATAAGCAAGTATAGCCCTGACAGCGCACTGATGGACTTTCTTCGATTTATCTCCTCTTTTGAGTTCTTCTCGGCCGATTTTGTGTACGGCATTTCAGAAAAGATCGAAAAGCCTCTCACAAATTTTTTAGACCGACTAGTTGGTGACAATGTATGTGAGCCTCTGGGAGCGAGTGGAAATTATTTCCGTGTAAACGACGTTATCCGAGATACGATCATTCGAGATCGATATGATATCGATGACAAGTATCGCGAAGCTCTCAACAACTTTGTAGATGACTTCTTAGAATCATCGAATTCATCGGAGTACGATGTCTCAGAGTATCAAATTGCTGTAAAAGAGGCGCTCACTTCGAAGCGCAGCCTTCCAACAAGCATGCTGATCCCAGCACACTTTCTACAGGCCATGCGACAGCTCTATTTTGAGCGGAATTACAACGAAGTAGTAGCACTTGCGGACAGAGCTCTTCAAAATAAAGAGTTTTACGATGAGCATACCGAACAGGATATCCGTTACTATCTTTGCCAGTGCCTTGCACGTCAATCAGATCAACGTTTTCTAGAAGAGGTTCAGTACATTAGTGGGCCGGAACACGACTTTCTCCTAGGCTTTTACTATCGCGTTCGGCGAAGGTTTGAGGATGCTCTGGTTCGTTTCGAGGAGGCGAAGAAGCATCAACGAACAGAACAAAGAGCAAGGCGTGAAATTGTCTTCGTGCTGACGACAATGGAGGATTACGATTCTGCAATAACACTCGCTCGTGAAAATTTCGAACGATATCAAAGAAATCCCTATCTCGCTCAAGCCTACTTCGATTGCCTTTTCCACCAACACGAAGAAAAGGACAGAAAGAAACTTCTTAGTGAGATTGTTGAGGCGATTGCCAGGATGCCGGGTGAACGAGCTTCGGAAATGCACGACAGCCTAAAGGCAAGATTCGAATTTGAGTTCGGTAAGCGCGATACAGCATTCAAACTGATCGATGTGGCCATTCGAGAACATTCGGATACTCTCTATCCGCTGCTGACAAAATTGGACTTATCTATTTACCAAGAAGATGCTGAGTTAATCTCAGCCACAATCAAATCGCTCGAGAGAAGTGACCTTGGTGCAGGACACAAAACAGCAATTTCAAGGGGCAAGGCGGTGCTTCTAGCGCTCGAAGGTGAGGTTGATAAGGCAATCGGCATGCTAAATAAGGACCTTCGTCACCTACGTGTTGAAGCGAAGGAACGGTTTGCTCGGAAGCTTAGGGCGATAACACCGGTCAACGGCCAAAGGACGTTTCTTAGATAGGCTCTCTGATACTCAGGTTAACTCCTCCCCCAACCTCAGCGCGGCAATAAATGCTCCCTGCGCAATGCTGACGTTTCTCCCCGCCTTCGCGGGGGCAGGCCGCTCTTCGTGCATTACTGCATCCTCAGAATAAGGTAGGTTACTCCTGCCCCATCCTCAGAGCAGCAATAAACGCTTCCTGAGGAATACTCACATTCCCATACTCGCGCATCCGGGCCTTACCCTTCTTCTGCTTCTCCAACAGCTTCTTCTTACGCGAGATGTCGCCGCCGTAGCATTTCGCTGTCACATCCTTCCTCATCGCGGCAATCGTCTCGCGGGCGATGATTTTGCCGCCTATGGCTGCTTGGACCGGGATCTTGAAGAGGTGGCGCGGGATCAAGTCCTTCAACCGCTCGCACATGCCGCGGCCGCGCTCTTCGGCGACGCCTCGGTGGACGATCAGCGAGAGCGCATCCACGGGTTCCGCATTCACGAGAATGTTCATCTTCACAAGGTCGCCTTCGCGAAGGCCAATTTGCTCGTAGTCGAAGCTGGCATAGCCGCGTGAAATCGACTTCAGGCGGTCGTAGAAATCAAACACCACCTCGTTCAGAGGTAGCTCATATGTGACCTGTGCGCGGCCGCCAACGTAAGTCAGATCGGTCTGGATGCCGCGGCGGTCCTGACACAGCTTCAGGATCGAGCCGAGATATTCGTCGGGTGTGTAGATCACCGCCTTGATCCACGGCTCCTCGATTGACGCGATGCGGTTCACATCGGGCCAGTCGGCGGGGTTGTGGATGTCGATGGTGGTCGCATCCTCGGTCTTCGATTTGGAGAGGTGGACGCGGTAAACCACCGATGGCGCGGTGGTGATGAGGTCGAGATCGTATTCTCTGGAGAGGCGTTCCTGAATGATCTCCAAGTGGAGGAGGCCGAGGAAGCCGCAGCGAAAGCCAAAGCCAAGCGCGGCGGAGCTTTCCATCTCAAAGGAGAAGGAGGCGTCATTGAGGCGCAGTTTGCCGATGCTCTCGCGCAGTTTCTCAAAATCAGCCGCATCCACGGGGAACAGGCCGCAGAAGACGACGGGCTGGACTTCCTTATAGCCCGGCAGAGCCTCGGTCGCGCCGTTCTTGACCGTGGTGATGGTGTCGCCGACGCGGGCCTGTTCGACCTCTTTGATCTGCGCTGTGATAAAGCCGATTTCGCCGGGGCCGAGTTCAGGCAGCTGCTCGATCTTGGGGCGCATGCAGCCGACGCGGTCGACGAGGTGCTGCGTACCGCCTTGCATAAACTGGATCTGCTGGCCCTTGGTGAGGACGCCTTCGATGACGCGCACGAGGATGACGACGCCGAGGTAGGGGTCGTACCAGCTGTCGACGAGGGAGGCTTTGAGCGGGACGCCGCGCTCGCCCTTGGGGGGCGGGATTTTGGCGACGACCGCTTCGAGCACGTCCTCGATGCCGATACCGGTTTTGGCTGACGTCATGACAGCATCGGATGCGTCGAGGCCGATGACCTCTTCGATCTCGGCCTGAACGCGCTCTGGTTCGGCGGCGGGGAGGTCGACCTTGTTGATAACGGAGACGATTTCGTGGTCGTGCTCGATCGATTGGTAGACATTGGCGAGGGTTTGCGCCTCAACCCCTTGTGCGGCGTCCACGACAAGGAGGGCGCCTTCGCATGCGGCGAGGCTGCGCGAGACTTCATAGGCGAAGTCGACGTGGCCAGGCGTGTCCATCAGGTTGAGCTGATAGGTCTCGCCGTCCTTCGCGGTGTAGCTGAGACGCACGGTTTGCGCCTTGATGGTGATGCCGCGCTCTTTCTCAATGTCCATGTTATCAAGGACTTGCTCGGACATTTCACGCTCGGTCAGGCCGCCGGTGAACTGGATCAGCCGGTCTGCCAGCGTCGACTTGCCGTGGTCGATATGCGCGATAATGGAAAAGTTGCGGATTTTTGAGAGGTCAGTCATTTGCGGCTGCATTTAGCGGCCTCTCGCGCACATGTCATTCGCGAAGTTTGCAACAATCCCCGCCGTGTGACGCGCGCCTGGATAAAGCGCAGACCTACGCCGCTTCGAAGCGTGCTTGCGGGGCGTAGCTGAATTGCGGCACGCTGCCTTGTCCCAGACCCCCGCCGGGCATGGCCTGATAGCTTCCCGGTGAGAGCGCAGCGAGAGGAGCACCTGCCGCGGACAAAGCGTATGGCGAGACACGGTTGCGCGTGCACAGCCCCCCTGCCCCGTCGTCGATCAGCGATTGCTCAAACTCAAGCCCTTGCGTGTCGCCATTGGTGCGGATGACGGTGGCAACCGCCAGCTGCCCGCCGCCAAGATCGACCACGAACTGTGTGCCCTTGGGAACTTCGTCGAGGCCCTGAATCAGCGCACCCGTCTTGGACAGATTGCGCAGCACCACTTCGTAGGAGTGGTCATCGTGGATCACATTGATGCGGCGATAGACCGTGCGGCGGCGCGAACGTTTGATCCGGTCGCCGCTCGGCGCGATTTTCCATTTCTCGCTCGTAAGTTCGCCTGCAACGACCTCGCTTGTGACAGGGTCGGAATAGATCGGGCCCTCCATCCGCTTAACGCCGCATTTCTTGAGACGTTCGAACAGCGAGGTGCTCTCGATGCCGTTGGCGATAGTGTCCATCTCGAGCGCGCCAGCAAGCGCGACAATCGCCTTGATCAGGCCGAGATCGCTGGAATCGTGTTTTTCGGCTTCGGCGACCAGTTTTTCGTCGATCTTGATCGCGTCGAATGGTGCTCGGCGAAGATAAGCGAGCGAGGAATAGCCGCTGCCGAATTCATCTAGCGTCAGGCGCACGCCAAGCTTGAACAATTGGGCCAGCGTGCGGTCGACCACATCGGTATCGCCGAAAAAGACCGCCTCGCTCACTTCGAGATCAAGCCGGTGCGCGGGCAAATCGGCATCGCCGAGCGCTTCGGCAACGCTGTCGACGAAGTCGTCCGCGCCAAAGAGGGGCACGGGAACATTGACCGCAACGCGGATCGTATCGGGCCATTGCGAGGCTTGCGCGCAGGCCTGCCGGATGGCCCAATTGCCCACTTCTCCGACCTGGCTCGACCCTTCGAGGATCGAGGCAAATTCTTCCTCGTCAATCTCGCCGCGTTGTTCGTGCATCCAGCAAATATGCGCTTCCAATGCGCGCACTTCCTCGCTCGAGGCATCAACGATGGGCTCATATTTGAGGAACAATTGCTTCTCGCGCACCGCTTCGCCCAAGTTTTCTTCAAGGCGGCGGCGGAACAATGCCTCGTTCTCAAGCTCGCCAGAGAAGAAGCGGTATTGGCCGCGACCGCCGTTCTTTGCAGCGTAGAGCGCAAGGTCGGCAGAGCGCACGACCTCGTCCATCGTTACCCCGTCGTGCGGTGCAACGGCGATGCCCACAGAGCATCCGATCACGCAGCGCCCTTCTTCAAGGGTGTAGGGCTGTTTGAGCATGGTGATGATCTTCATCGCGATTTCACCAAGCGTGCCGCGATCGTCGAGATCGGGGATCATCACCTGAAATTCATCGCCGCCAAGCCGCCCGATCTCGCACTCGACCTCAATCGAGCGTTTGAGGCGGTCGGAAACCTGCTTCAAAAGCTCATCTCCCGCCGCATGGCCGAGCGTGTCGTTGACGTGTTTGAACTTGTCGAGATCAAGCATCATCAGAGCACAATTGCGCTTGGCCGCCTTGAAGGCGGTGAGCGTGGTCTCGATCAGATGCTTCATCCGGTGACGGTTGGCGAGACCTGTCAGCGAATCGTATTTGGCCAGCCGCGCGGTTTCTTCCTCGCGGTAATATTCCTCGGTGATGTCCCAGCCGGTCCCGCGAAATCCTGCGAAGGTGTCGCCATCAAAGCAAGGCTGACCCGACAGACGCAGGACCGCGCCTTCGGGGCGCTCTTGCGCGCGAACAGCAAAGCCGGAGAACGCCTTGTGCGCGCCCAGCATCAACGCGAGCGATTTGGTTCGCCCGTCGCGTTCGGCTGAAACAAACACGCTTGAAAGCGGCTGACCGATGATCTGGTCGAGCGGCACTTCGAGGCGGTCTGCAATGGTGCCGGAAAGATAGGTGAGATTGCCCCTGGGATCGCACGACCAGAACCAGCCGAGCCCCGAACGCTCAAGGTCATCAAGCATGGCAAGTTTCTCCCCGTCAGAGAGTTTGCTCGCCGCTGTGCGCGAAGCTGCGCTGCCGATTGATGACAAGAGACCCTTGAGGGGCATCCCCAGCCTGTCCTTTCCTCTTACGATGTTAGCCGATACCACGGGCTTCGCGTGTTCAATTTGAGTAAACTCGGGTGGTTATTTTTTCGCTAAGATCAAAGGTTAACTGCGCAATATTTTCGGAGATCTTTGCAAGCTGGAATGCGCGTAATGCCGGCTTTGCGATCAAGCGCGCCCTTGCGCGCTGATATCCACCTCTACGAATGCCTTGGGCACTGACTGGCTGCCGCTTGTGTAGGCGGTAACGGCCGAATTGGTGAGAGCGCCAAGTGGTCGACCGGCGGCTTCGATCTGGTAGGGCGAGACGCGGTGCCTTGTGCAAAGCCCGTTGTCGCCGTCACTGATAAGCTTGGTTTCAAATTCGACGCCCTGGCTGAACCCTTCCGAACGCCGCACCGTGGCAACGGCAAGCTGACCATCGCCAAGGTCCAGAACAAGCTCTGTTCCCACTGGCACATCGAGCATCCCCTCGATGCGCGCGCCGGTTTTGGAAAGGTTGCGCAGGAACACATTGTAGCGGCTGTCGCCATGGATGACGCCGATCTTGCGGAATTCCGTCCGGCGTTCGGCTCGATATTTCTCTGGCCCGCGCGGCTTGAACTCGAATTCCTTGTTCTCGAAGCGGGTGATCAGCTCTTCAATCGAAATCGGGCCCGAGAACAGATACCCTTGGAGATGGGTCGCGCCGTGGCCTTTGACCATCGCAAGCTCATCCTTCGTCTCGATGCCCTCTGCCACGGTTTCCATCTTGAGTGCATTGGCCATGCTCACAATGGCACAGACGAGCGCGCTGTTGTTGTTGTCTTCAACCGAACAGCCGCGCACAAAGCTTTGGTCGATCTTGATTTTATCAAAGGGTGCATCGCGCAGATAGCTGAGCGAGGAATAGCCGGTGCCGAAATCATCAAGCGACAAGCGGACGCCGCGTTTCTTCAGCTTTTTAAACAGGTTAAGCGTGCGCTCAAGATCGCCCACGAACACGCTTTCGGTGATTTCCAATTCGACGCGCGCAGGGTCAACGCCGGTCTTGGTAAGTATGCGATCGACCGCGGCATAGAATTTTCCCGATGCGAACTGGATCGGCGATACATTGATCGCGGCGCGCACTTCTGGTGGACAGTTGGAGAGCTGGGTACAGACCTCTTCAAGCACCCATTCACCGATCTCGTTGATGATCCCCAATTCTTCGGCAACCGGTACGAATTCCGCAGGCGACACGCGCCCGCGCTCCGGGTGTTCCCAGCGCAGCAATGCCTCGAGCGAGGCAATCTTGTGCGTCTTTGCATCGACAATCGGCTGATACTGGACGAGCAATTGCCCTTGAGACAGAGCATCGCGCAGATCATCTTCGATCCGTTGCCGCCAATCGGCGCTCCGGCTCAGTTCGCTTGAATAGAAGCGGTAGGTGCCCCGACCTGCGTCTTTCGCCGCATAGAGCGCAAGGTCAGCCGCCTTCACCAGCTCGCTCGCCTCGATCCCGTCATAAGGGGCGACCGCAATACCGATGGAACAGCCGATGATTGCCCGTGAACCTCCAACCGAATATGGCTGTGAGAGCATTTGCACAAGGCGCTTGGACAGATCGCCAAGCTCACCCCGGTCATCAATGTCGGGCAGCATTATTTGAAATTCGTCGCCGCCAAGACGGCCGATCTCACCTTGATCGCCAAAAAGCTGCTTGATCCTGACCGCCACCTGCTTGAGCAGTTCATCGCCAGCCGGGTGACCGAGCGTGTCATTGACCTTCTTGAACCGGTCGAGATCGAGCAACATGATCGCGCATGAGCGTTTCGACTGCTTGAAGGCGTCAAGCGTCTGGCCCAGCTTGCGCGTCATCCGGTGGCGGTTGGCAAGCCCAGTCAGCGAATCATATTGCGCCGCCCTTTCCGAATCCCGGCTTTGCGCCAGCGAGTTGGTGTTGTCGCGCGCGATGCCATAAAAGCCTGCAAACTCGCCATTGCCATCAAGCTTTGGCGTGGCCGAAATTTCCCACCACACCTCGTGGCTTTTATCGGCAAGGACTTGGACATTGAGGCGCGAAATCGGGCTGCGCGAGGCGATGCGGAATTTGAGCGGGCGAGAGGTGGAATCATAGTCGTCCGAATCGCCGGTGGCGAGAATTTCGGTGAGCTCACGTCCGACCAGATCGTCGCTGGTCAGACCGATCGCGCTCATCGCTGATTCACTCAGATAGGTGAGGCAGCCCCTCGCGTCGCATTCCCAGAACCAGCCAAGATCCGCCGATTCAAGGCCTGCGAGCATCTGCGCGCTTCGCCGCGCGTCGAGTGCACGTGCATCATCGCGTGCCAGCGCGGATTCGACCGGCTGGCCTCCCGACAATCTCGACAGCAATCCACTCATGCTTGATCTTGGTCCTCGTCCATTCGCGTTGGCTGATAGTCGCAAGGGGTGAAGGAAGATTAAATTTGCGAAGGGAGCGCCACATCGGGCGCCCATGCGCAGCGCTGCTTCACGCCGCGTTATCGAAGGCTGCACCTTGCATTGCGCGATTGTGCGCGCCATCAAGTAAACAATGAGCAAGCATAAGCTTGCCAAACAATAAGGGGAGATCGGAATGTCCGGGCCGAAAGTCACACTCGAAAATGAAGCGGCTCAATCGACGAACGCATTAGGCCCTCTGGTGGGCCTTGCGCGTGAGGATTTCGTCGGAGCCGTGGCGGTATTGCTGCGCGAGACCGCATCTGATCCCAAGCGATTGATGAAACACGCCCAATCCATGGGCGAGGACATGGTCAAGATCGTGACCGGCAAAAGCGATCTTGCCCCCCACCCCAAGGACAAGCGGTTTCAGGACCCTGCCTGGCAGTACAATCCGTTTTTCCGCGCCGGCGCGCAATATTATCTCGCCATCCAGAAGGGGATGAGCAACTGGCTTGAGGATCTTGAACTCGACGAGCTTGAACGCAACCGCGCCAACTTCATCTCGAACATCATCATCGACAGCCTCGCGCCGACCAACACGCTGGCCGGTAATCCGATCGCGCAAAAACAGGTCATCAATTCAGGCGGGCTCAGCCTCATCAAGGGGCTGCAAAACGCGTATAACGACATCGTGAACAACCGCGGCATGGTGAGCCAGGTTGACAAGCGCCCCTTCAAGCTGGGCGAAAACATCGCGACCTCCAAAGGCAGCGTCGTCCACCGGACCGAGATGTATGAGCTGATCCATTACGCGCCCACCACCGATGAGGTGTACGAGGTGCCGCAGCTGACCATCCCGCCACAGATCAACAAGATGTATATCAACGACCTCTCGCCGGAGAAGTCGATCATCAAGTGGCAGGTCGATAACGGCATGCAGACCTTCGTCATTTCGTGGCGCAACCCGTCCAAGGAGCAGGGTCACTGGGGCATGGCCGACTACATCGCGAGCTGCGAGGAGGCGCTTGAAGTTGTCTCCGAAATCACGGGCTCGAAAACGGTGAATGTCTCGGCCGGGTGTTCGGGCGGACAGACGGCATCGGTTCTTGCGTCAAAGCTCGCGGCAACGGGCAATCCGGTGCTCGGCACGCTTACGCTGATGGTGTGCGTGCTGCACCCCAAACAGACCGACATCGAAGCGGGCTCTCTGGTCAGCGAGAACGGGATGGAGATCGCGAAGAAGCGCGCGGCCAAGAAAGGCATCATCAAGGCCGATGATCTGGCGCGCGGATTTGCGTGGCTGCGGCCCAACGATCTGATCTGGAATTATGTGATCAACAATTACCTGCTCGGCATGGACCCGCCTGCCTTTGACGTTCTTTACTGGAATTCGGATGCGACGAACCTGTCGGCGAGCCTCATGGGCGATTTCCTGACGCTTTATGAGACGCTTGCCTTCTCCACCCCGGGCGAAACCGAGATGGCCGATCACAAGGTCGACCTTACCAAGGTGACAGCGGACCTGTTTATCCTTGGCGGCGTTACCGACCACATCACCCCGTGGAAGGCGACCTATCGCTCGACCCAGCTGTTCGGCTCGAAGGACGTAACTTACGTCCTTTCGCAAAGCGGCCACATGCAGGCGATTTTGAACCCGCCGACCAATCCGAAAGCCAAGTATTTCGTCCAGAAGAAGAAGGGCAAATTGCCCGAGACGGCGGACGAGTGGCTGCAAGGCAGCGAAGAAGTAAAAGGAAGCTGGTGGCCATACTGGATCGAGTGGATCCAGAAGCGTTCGGGCAAGAAGGTCGCGGCCCCGAAACAGGTCGGCAGCAAGGCCCATCCGCCGATGGAAAGCGCGCCGGGACTCTACGTTATCGAAGAAGTCTGATAAGGACGCCCCAGATAGCGCGCCAAAAGAGCTTGAGGGAGACACAGCCCGCACGGGATCTGCGAGCCGTGTCTCCCACCCTCTTCCCCCTTAAAAGCGCAGCGTGAAAGGTTAGGACAGTTGTGAGCAATGTGATGAAGGATGCCGTGGTCACCATGGAAGAAGTGGCCGGGCGGACGCTACGGGTTGCTAGGTGGAGGCTTGAGGACAAGAGCGAGCATCCCCCCATCCTGTTCTTCAACGGCATCGGCGCCAACATCGAGGCGGTCGCCCCGCTGACCGAGGCGATGCCAGAGCGCGGGTTCATCATGTTCGATATGCCGGGAACGGGCGAATCGCCCGATCCGGTGATCCCCTACAACCCCTTCACCATGAGCTGGATTGCCGCCGAATTGCTTGGCCGTTTCGGCCTTGGCGAAGTCGATGTGATGGGCGTTTCGTGGGGCGGCGCGATGGCGCAGCATTTCGCGCTTCAGCACCCTGCACGCACGCGGCGGTTGATCCTGATTGCGACCACTCCGGGCATGGCGATGGTGCCCGGCAATCCGGCGGCCTTTACCAAGATGGCAAACCCGCGCCGTTACATCGATCCCGAATTCATGAACGAGCATTTCGCAACGCTTTATGGCGGCGCGGATGCCGATGGTGCCGCGCACCAGAAGGACAGCCACATCGGGCGTTTGAAGCCCCCTTCCCCGCGCGGATATATGTATCAATTGCTGTGCATGATGGGCTGGACCAGCCTGCCTGCGCTGCCTTTCCTGAAGAAAGAGACATTGATCATGATGGGCGAGGACGACCAGATCGTGCGCCCGATCAATGGCAAGATCTTGAAAGCGATGATGCCCAACGCGAAACTCCAGATGTTCGAAGGCGGCGGGCACCTGTTCCTGCTCACCCACGCCGATGAAAGCGTGGCGGCCATCCGCGAATTTCTGGACGCGCCGGAGACAAAATCGGAAAAAACCCGCACCAGCGCCTTTGCAGCTTAAGCTAGGCGTCCGGTAGCCACTCGTCCAAAATCGCATTGACCTGATCCGGTGCATCCTGCTGCACCCAGTGGGAAACGCCGGGCAGGCGCTTTAGCGTGAGGTTTGGCACCCATTGCTCGGTCCCGTGGGTGCAGTGGATGTCGATCGCAACATCCTCTTCGCCCCACACCATCAGCGTGGGCACATCGACGGTGAAATCGCCCGGATCAACCGTGTCACCGTGGCGCAAAAGCGCGCGGTAGTAATTGACCATCGCCTTGCGCGCGCCCGCACGGCGGCTGGCATCGCTGTACATGCGCCGTTCTTCAGGGCCAAAACGCTCCGGATTGCAGGATGTGTTCGCGATCAAATCGCCCACCACATCTCCGCCCTTTCGCCCAAGGAACGCCTCGGGCAACCACGGCAGTTGGAAAAAGAAGATGTACCAGCTCTTCTTCAACTGCCGCCATTTCCTGATCTCGCGCCTTGCTGGCATCGGATGCGGCACGTTCATGATGATGAGACGTTCAATCGGGCGTTTCTTCAGGATCGCAAACATCCACGCGATGATCGCGCCCCAATCGTGGGCGAACAAAGTGACCTTGCTCGCCCCGCTTGCATCGATCAGATCGGCAACGTCTTGTGTCAGGTGATCAAGCGCGTAATTGCGCACGCCCTCTGGCCTATCGCTCGCGCCATAGCCGCGAAGGTTGGGCGCCCACACGCGGTACCCCTTCTGCGCGAGCAAGGCCATCTGATGCCGCCAGGAATAATGCAGCTCCGGAAAGCCGTGGAGCATCAGCGCCAGATGATCGCTGCCCCCACTCCTGGCCCCCGCCTCAGCCACCTCGAAGGTAAGGCCGCTGGTCTCGACGAACTTTACCTCGATGCCGCTGTCCGCAGGCGGGTTCCAGCTGGGCGTGCGGGCCATCACTCGCCGCCGCGCGTGATACCGCAAGTGCCCGGCGCCGGCAGACGCTCAGCCTCGGCCAGCGCCATTGCCGCTGCACGCGGCCGGTCGGTCGCGATGATATCCACCCCGCCCTGCCCAAGTTCGGCATAGCGTTCATCGGTGCCAAAACGGTCGAACACCCCGTCGAGCGAGCGATCAGGCCGGCCCAATGTGCCGAAAATCACTTCAACGTTCTGATCATCAAGCGCCGCATACAGGTCGGGCTTCGCCAACCGCGTGCCGGTAAAGGCGACAATGTTCTGCGCCGGAATACCCGCCTCGACGATGTCGGCCAGATCGCCGGGCGCGTTGACCGAATAGGAAATGAGCATGTCGGGCGCGAGCTCATAAAGTTTGAGCGCCTGCGCCTTGGTATAGGCGATCAGGATCACGCCCTGTTCCATCCCGGCCTTGCGAATCTCGGCTATCACCGTCTCGAAATTGGCAGTGCGTTTGAAATCGACTTGCAGCACGGTCTTGCCCTTGGCCCATGCAAGCGTGCCGGCCAGTGTGGGCACGCGGTAGGGCGTCACCCAACCCGCTTCGTCCACCAGACGCAGCTGCGCAACCTCTTTCCACGGCACATCGGTGACAGCGCCCGTGCCCGTCGTCGTGCGATCCAGCGTGCGGTCGTGCATCAGGTAATGCACACCGTCCGGGCTCGCCGCGACGTCGATTTCCATCATCGCGGGCAGCGCGTGGAGCACCGCGTCCATTGTCGGAATGGCATTTTCCGGCAGTCCCGGCGAAGGGCCGCCGCGGTGCGCCGAAATGATTGTCGCACCCGCTCCCTCAAGACAGTCGAGCTTGGCCGACAGATCGCCCTCGGTTCCGATCATGTAAGGGCCGGTGGGCTTCTGCGCGCTGACGCTAACCGTTGCCACAATCGCGAGAGCGGCTGCTCCCAAATGCTTCAAACTCGTCACAGATTCGTTCTCCTTAAGGCCCGCAAACTAGCGCCCCTCACCGTCGGGACAAGCTGGTTGCCAAATCAGTTTTGATGTGAGACCTTCTCCAACGAGAGAGAGGAGACATATCATGCCAGCATTTGACCTCATTATACGGGGCGGAACCATCGTGGACGGCACCGGGGCACAGCGATTTACCGGGGGACGTCGCGGTCAAGGACGGGCTGATTGCTCAAGTGGGCGAAGTGCGCGGCGATGCGGAAAAAGAAATCGACGCGACCGGCAAGATCGTGGCTCCCGGCTTTGTCGATATTCACACGCACTATGACGGGCAGGCAACCTGGGATCAGGAAATGGCGCCCTCCAGCTGGCACGGCGTCACCACTGTCGTCATGGGCAATTGCGGCGTCGGTTTTGCGCCCGCCAAACCCGACCGCCACGAATGGCTGATCAGCCTGATGGAAGGGGTCGAGGACATTCCCGGCACCGCCCTTGCCGAAGGCATTACGTGGGAATGGAAGACCTTTCCCGAATATCTGGACGCTCTCGAAAAACTGCCGCGCACGGTCGATGTGGGAACCCACGTCCCCCACGGCGCGGTGCGTGCCTATGTGCTGGGCGAGCGCGAGCAGCCCGGCGCAGTGCCAACGGATGAGGATATCAAGGCAATGTCCGATATCGTCGAAGAAGGCGTTCGTGCAGGCGCACTCGGCTTTTCTACCTCGCGCACAGTGCTGCACAAATCGGTCGATGGAGAGCTTGTCCCCGGCACCACCGCAACGCCGGAAGAACTGGTCGCCATCGGTCACGCCATGGGCCGCGGACAGGAGCCCGGCGGTCATGCCGTGTTCGAAATGGCGAGCGACTTGAAACGCGACTGGAACGAATTTGAATGGATGGGCAAATTGAGCCGCGAGGCAGGTGTTCCCGTCACTTTTGCCGCGTTGCAATCCATCGCCAAGGAACTGCCGCTCGACGAGCAGATCGACAAGATGCGCGCGGAAAACGACAATGGCGCCAATATCGTTGCGCAAATTGCGCTGCGTGGAAACGGCATCATCATGGGCTGGCAAGGGACGGTGCATCCCTTCGTCTATCGCCCAAGCTGGATAGCAATCGCGGACCTCCCGTGGGAGGAGCAAAAGGCCAAACTTCTCGATCCTGAATTCAAAGCGCAATTGCTATCAGAGACGAGCGATTATTCCGACGCGCCGCAAGACATCATCGAGGTTGTCATGGTCGTCACCATGGGGTGGGCGATGCAATATGAGATGGACGAGGATTTCGATTACGAGCCCGAAGCGTCGGCCTCGATCAATGAACGCGCGCGCGCCGCTGGCGTCTCGCCCCAAGAATACGCCTATGACCTTATGTGCCGCGATGAGGGCAAGGGGTTCATTTACCTGCCGATCCTGAACTATGCCGACGGCAATCTCGATTTCCTCCACCCGCTCCAGCAGTCCGACGACACGGTGAACTCGCTGTCGGATGGCGGTGCGCACTGCGGCACGATCTGCGATGCGGCATCGCCTACGTTCATGCTTGAACACTGGGTGAAGAACCGCAAACGCGGCGAGCGGATCACTCTGGAAAACGCAATTCGGCGCCAGTGCCGCGACACGGGGGTGCTCTATGGCCTCGAAGATCGCGGAGTGATTGCGCCGGGCTATCTCGCCGATCTCAATGTGATCGATCTGGAGCGGCTGAAGCTTGGTAAACCGTGGCTCGCCTTCGACCTGCCCGCAGGCGGCAAGCGCCTCCTGCAAAAGGCGCAAGGCTATGATTACACGATCAAGAACGGCGAAGTGACGTTTGAAGGCGGCAAGTGGACGGGCGAGACGCCCGGCGGCCTCATCCGCGGACCACAGCGCGCCGAGCTTGCCGAAGCGGCGGAATAGGACGAGCGCCTAACCGCTTGTGGGAGGGGCGAAAGCTCCCCCGCTTGCCTGCGCAATTCTGCGGGCGGTCCCCCCGCCTATGGTCATCCAGTATTCGCCTTGCGGCCCCAGTTTCATCCTTGCGCCCGAAAGTCCCAGAACCCTCGCTTCTTCCACGACCAGAGTGTCCCAGCGAATGAAGATCGGGCGGCTCAGCGGCGCAAACACTTTCCAGACACGCACCCGAAGGCCGCTTTGACACACTTCGAAGGTCACACACCCCCGATAGGACGCGCCGAGCTTCTGCTTGCCGAGATAGAACCCGTGGAAGCGAAAGGTTTGAATGGCGGCTTCATCGACGTCGGGGTGGTGTTTTTCAAGCACCGCCCAGCCGGTCAACTTGGGCAATAAAGCGGTAGTGACAAACCACATGGCCACGAACACAAGCACCATGCCAAAAGCATAGATCCCGGCGCCGCCTGATGAAGCGGTGGTCACGGTTCGACCACCACACCCTTCGCTGGATCAATATCGCCATTCAGCATCGCAAGATAGGTCTCGCGCGCCGCGTCGAGCCCTTTGTGCGTTTCGATTGCGACCGTGCCTTCCACAGCGCTCAGGAACGTGTGCCAGTTTTCCGCGACCATTTTGCCGCCTTCTTGCGGACCATGCTCCTTGAAGAAGGAGACGAAATGGTCGGGCGCAAAGAACAGCGTGGGCTTAGGCCCGGGAAGATCGCCAGCGTCGTCCCCCATCGAACTCCTCGCCTCGATGTGGGTCGCGCCCACAAGACACGAATATTTCAGCGTGTCGCTGAAGTGGTTGTGGAGCTTGCCAAGCACTTCCGCATTGCCGGCGAAATCGACCGTGACCGTATCCGCGATTGGAAGGGTTCCGATCGTTTCATAGGTCGCAACCTCATCATAAAGCCCTGTCTTCTCGACAAAATCCACATTTCCAGCAGAGGTGAGGCCGATGCGTTTCACATTTGGCGAATTCTGCTTGGCAACGCTGGCAAGGCCCATTGCGGTTTTGGATGAGGCGCTGGTCAGGATCACCTGGCTCGCGCCAAACCAGTCTTCCGACCGCATGAAATAATCGATCACGAAACCCGTCTTGAACAGCGGGCCGTAGATCATGCGCTCGTTCTCGCGCGAGGGATCATGCTCGGGATCGGCGGCAAGGCGGTTGTAGGTGTTGTAAACCGGGCTCATCGGCTGGCGATAATCAGTCATGTCCATGAAGCTTGCAGCGCTCACATTGCCGGGCACCACGTCAAGCTCGGTCCCCATCGGGAGATAGCCATACACACGCTCGCCCACGGCAAATTCGTCGTGCTTGCTTTGGGTGACCACCGCATGGCCCCACATCGGCACGATGCCCATTCCTTCTTCCTCGGTCTTGGGCGGGAAGAAATTCCAATAGCCAAAGCCATCGCCCACCACCGCATAGGTGATGTTGTTCGCGGTGACCGAGAAACTCTCGACCTTCAAGCGGATCGCTCCTTCGGCAAGTTCGCCCGAGGACACTTCGACGAGGGCGGTTTCGCTCAATTTGTCTTTACGAACGTGGACTTGGGCAACGGTCATGCAAAATCTCCTCTTTGAGGCAAGGGAGTAGCCTATCCCTGTTCGATTTCCCAGTGTGTTGCGGTGATCGAGGGTCGATTTTTGAGGGTCGCCAGCCACGCGCTCAGATGGTCGCATTGCCCGATCCCCACCTCCCCTTGCGGAGTGAGTTCGAGCGAGCGAACAATCGGATAAAGGAACACGTCGGCAAGCGTCACGCCCGCATCGCCCGCAATGACCGTCCAGGCGCCATCAGCCTGCAATTCCGTCTCCAGAAAGCCCAGTGCGCGGCTGATATTGGGGAGCGCGCTGTTGATCTTCTCAGGATCAAGCTCAATGCCAGCGACCCGGTGCATCAGCCACGGCATCACAAGTCCATGCTCGAACAGCGGGAAGAGATAGGTGTTCGCGACCGACACCCATTTGTCCATGACCGCGCGCCGGGCGGGGTCGCGCGGTTGCAGCGCGCCGCCTCCATGCCGGTTATCGAGATATTGCGTGATCGCGACGCTTTCGATCAATTCGAGGCCGTCGACCTCCACCACCGGCACCTTGCCGAAAGGATGGCGGTTGTGCGGGCTTTGCGCAGAAGTCGCTATTGTTTCGTGGCTTAACCCTGCCTCTTCACACGCGATCTGAACAATGCGGGTGTAGGTTGATGTGACCGTGCCGAAAATGCGCACTGCTGCGCCATCTGTCTCACTCATCGTCAGACTGTTCGCGCTGCACATCGGCAAGGACACGGCGAATGCTTTCCATACGCGAGGCAAATCCGCGGGTGCGAAGCCCGCAAATCTGCTCCAGCTCCCTCGTATCGCGCTTCCGGAATTCGGGATAACGCTCTGCCAAAGCGACATTTATCGGCGTGCCGCGCTGCGCTTCGTAGCGGCCGATGTAATAGGTCATGGACGCAAGATAGGCGGAGGAAACATCGGGCGTCATCACCCCTTCCGCCTCCCCAATAAGCGAGCCGACATAAAGCGCGCAGTCGAGGTCGTCCTCGGGGGAGAAACCCTGACCGTTGCCCGCGCCCGCATTGCCCGCACCCGCATTGTCCTGTGCGCCAGCAGTGCTCGCACCCAAAAGTGCCAATGAAAAGGCAACGCCAGCGATGATCCCCCCGAAAACGCGCATCACACGCGCATCGGCATCAGCACATAGAGTGCAGGCGAGGCATCGTCTTCGCGGATCAGCGTCGGAGCGCCCGCGTCCGCCAAGTGCAACTCGACCTCATCGGAATCGAACTGGCCAAGGATGTCCTTGAGATAATTGGCGTTAAAGCCGATCTCGAAACCCTCGCTCGAATAGCTTGCGGCGAGTTCTTCCGATGCATTGCCGTTGTCAGGCGAAGTCACGCTGAGCGTGACCTTGTCGGCATCGAGCCCCATTTTCACTGCGCGGGTCTTCTCGGTTGCGATAGTCGCAACGCGGTCGACACCCTGGTGGAAGAGCTTGGGATCCACTTTCAGAAGCTTGTCATTGCCCGTCGGAATGACGCGGCTGTAATCGGGGAAGGTCCCGTCGATCAGCTTGCTGGTCAGCACAACGCCGCCCTCACCCGACAAGGTGAAACGGATTTTCGAGGCCGACAGGTCAACCATGACCGCGCCATCCAATGCTTCTTCGAGCAGCTTGCGCAGTTCGCCCACGGCTTTGCGCGGCACGATCACATCGGGCATTCCGTTCGCGCCGTCAGGCTGCGCAATGGTGAAGCGTGCAAGGCGGTGACCATCGGTGGCCGCTGCCTTCAGAACCGGCCCGTCATCATCCGACACGTGCAGGAAAATGCCGTTGAGGTAATAACGCGTTTCCTCGGTCGAAATCGCAAAGCGCGTGGCATCGATCATCTGCGCCAGAGTGCGAGCCGGAATCTCGAAAGAGGTCGGCAGATCGCCCTCGACAATGACAGGAAAGTCATCGCGCGGCAGCGTCGGCAGTTTGAAGCGCGAGCGGCCCGCCTTGACCACCATCTGGTTGTCCGCCGCCTCAAGGCTGACCTGACTGCCATCGGGGAGCTTGCGGGCAATGTCGAACAGAAGGTGCGCGGACACGGTGATCGCGCCGGGCGTATCGACCGAAGCGGCGCTCATCGTCTCGACCACTTGCAGGTCGAGGTCGGTCGCCATGACCTTTACGCTGCCGTCTTCCGATGACTCGATCAGGACGTTGGAGAGGATCGGAATGGTGTTGCGGCGTTCCACCACCGACTGAACATGGGACAGACAACGCAGGAGCGTCGCGCGTTCGATCGTAGCCTTCATCGGACTTACCCTATCGCTTTTGTGTTCACGGGGGCCCTTGCAGGCATGGAATCGCTGGCAAATGCCCCTTGTTTCGCAAAAAACCTTAGCGGCCTTACGAAGCGGGGCAAGATTGTTGGTTACCTAGCGGCGATTCCCTTGGGGATAAGGGCTCGAAGGACACCCGGAACGCGCCTTTGAGCCCCATCCAAGGGGTTACAGCATCGCCATCCCGCCGTTTACGTGGATTGTCTCGCCGGTGATATATCCTGCCTCGCGGCTTGCGAGGAATGCGACGGCGGCGCCAATGTCTTCGCCCTCGCCCATTTTGCCGGCCGGGATCTTGGCGTTGATCGCATCGGTCTGTTTTTCATCCAGTGCGCTGGTCATGTCGGTGCGGATGAAGCCGGGGGCAACGCAATTTGCGGTGATGCCGCGGCTGGCGACTTCCTGCGCAAAGCTCTTGGTCATGCCGGTGAGCCCTGCCTTGGCCGCGCAATAGTTCATCTGGCCCGGATTGCCGGTGTGGCCGACGACCGAGGTGATGTTGATGATCCGGCCAAACCGGCCCTTCATCATCGGGCGGGCAGAGGCGCGCATCAGGCGGAAGGCGGCTTCGAGATTGACGCCGATGACGGCCTGCCAATCTTCATCCTTCATGCGCATCGCAAGGCCATCGCGGGTGATGCCCGCGTTGTTCACCAGAATGTCCACGCCGCCAAGCGTATCGACCGCTGCGGGGATGAGATTATCGACCTCTTCGCTGTCCGAAAGATTGCAGGTGATCGCGACGTGATCGCCCGTTTCCGGCGATCCGACATCGCTGATGAGCTGCTCGCGAAACACGCGCAGTTTTTCCGCGTTGGAGCCCGACAGCGCCAGACGCGCGCCCTGTTTTGCGAGCGCATAGGCAATCGCTGAACCGATCCCGCCGCTTGCGCCGGTTACCAGCGCGTTCATTCCTTGAAGCGAAAACATCAGCCATTCTCCTTTGCGAAGGTTTCCAGATCTTCCATCGTGATAAGGCTGCTTGTCTCAGCCTCTGAGGCAATCTTGCGGATCATGGGGGCAAGCACCTTGCCGCCCAGTTCAACGAAGTGGGTGACGCCATCGGCGTGCATCGCGCCCACGCTTTCGCGCCAGCGCACGCGCCCTGTGACTTGCTGGACGAGCAAGTCCTGCTCCTCGGCCGGATCGGTCACCTTGGCAGCGGTCACATTGGCATAAAGCGGCACAGCGAGCGCGCCCGGAGGCGTTTCTTCGAGCGCCTCGGCCATGCGCTCTGCGGCGGGCTTCATGAGCGAGCAGTGGAAGGGCGCCGAGACGGGCAGAAGGACACCGCGCTTGATGCCGTGCTCCTTGACGAGGCCGACCGCGCGTTCGATCGCGGCCTTGTGGCCTGAAATCACGACTTGTCCGGGATCATTGTCATTGGCGACTTCGCACACGTCACCTTCGGCAGCCGCCTCGGCAAGCGCCTTGGCCTTGTCGATGTCTGCGCCCAACAGAGCCGCCATCGCGCCCTCGCCCACCGGAACCGCCGATTGCATGGCAGAACCGCGCAGCTTCAACAGGCGGGCCGTCGTCGCAAGGTCGAAAGCACCCACAGCGCACAGCGCGGTGTATTCGCCCAGCGAGTGCCCGGCGACACACGATGCGGTGTCTGCAAGCTTCGCCCCGAACTCCCGCTCCAGAACGCGCAAGGTGGCGATGGCGTTCGCCATGATCGCAGGCTGCGCGTTTTCGGTGAGGATAAGCTGGTCCTCGGGCCCGTCGGCCATGATCGCCCAGAGCTTGACGCCAAGCGCCTCGTCAACCTCTTCAAACACCTCTCGCGCGGCGGCGCTGGCAGCGGCAAGCTCGGTGCCCATGCCGACTTTCTGGCTGCCCTGGCCGGGAAAAACGAATGCTATCATGTCTAAGATCCCTCTTGTTGAGGCGGCCCGTTAAGAGGCCCGCGCCGGTCCTGCAAGCCCGAAAGGCACAACCCTGTTGGCAGAGGTGTGCCCGATTTCAGCGCGGCCAAGGTAGGGAATGCCCGCCCTTGCGCACCAGAACTTCGCGATCTCTTCCTCGTTCGAACCGAAGGGAATATCGTTTTCGGGAATATCGCTGACCGCGCCGAGCCTTAGGCCTGCAAGCCTTGGCAGGCTTCCGGCGAGCGCGAAGAAACAGCGGTCGATGGCGTAGAGCTGCTCGCTCACTTCCTCGACCATGACCACATGGCCAGTAAGATCCGGCATCAGCGGCGTTTTTGCCAGCATGGCCAGCGTGATGAGGTTGAAGGCGGCGGTGGGCGCCCGCCCATCAACGCTCGGCTCCATCCCCGAATTGTCCCCGCCAAACCAGCGCAGCACGCGGCGCGCGGATTCAGGGCCGCTTGAAGAACTCGCGCTGATCGGCATGGAACCGTGCGCACATTGACCAATGCCCGCACGATACAGCGCGCCCAGCAGATATCCGCAATCCGAATAGCCAACGTAAGTCTTCTCACGCGCGGCCGCATTCATGCGTGCAATCGCGGCCTCGGCGATCCGGTTCGAGCCATAGCCCCCGCGCGCAAACCACACCGCATCGAATGCCGGGTCATTGGCGCAGTCGAGCAAGCCTGTAAGCCGGGTCAGATCGTCGCCTGCAAAATGGCCCGACCGCTCAAAGCACTGATCGTGAAACGTCACCGAATGCTCGGGAAACTCGGCGGCAACCAATGCCTCCAGTGCGGCGGCGTGGTCTTTTGTTATTGCCCTTGCAGGCGCGCAGATGGCGATATTTGTCATTAACTCTAGGGTGCGCGCTTGTATCTCGACTTGCAAGCCCATAACCATGCGCGCCATGACGGATACCAAGGGTGAGGACGAGAACCCACGTCCATTCTTTTTCTGCGGCATCGGCGGGTCGGGCATGCTCCCGCTTGCGCAGCTTGCCCACGGCTTTGGCCATCAGGTCGGCGGCTCCGACCGCAGCTTTGACCAGGGCCGCACCCCTGAAAAATTCGCATGGCTGGAACGCAGCGGCTTTGCCCTTTTTCCACAAGATGGAAGCGGGCTGACAAGCGCCGAGCAGACCCTGATCGCATCCGCTGCGGTCGAGGACACCGTGCCCGAAGTCGCCCGCGCAAAGGAACTGGGCTGCGAGCGGTTGACGCGCGCGGAACTGCTTTCAGAGCTTTTCAACGAGGCGGGCTATTCCGTCGCCATCGGCGGCACATCGGGCAAAAGCACCGTCACCGGCATGATCGCATGGATCCTTGCTGACATCGGCCATGATCCTACGGTTATGAACGGCGCGGTGATGAAGAACTTCGTCGATGAAGCGAACCCTTTTGCCAGCGCGCGGGTTGGTAGCCCGCGTGTCTTTGTCAGCGAAGTGGATGAAAGCGACGGCTCCATCGCTCTGTTCAAACCCACCGTTGGCGTGCTTTTGAACGTCAGCCTCGACCACAAATCAATCGAGGAATTGCGCAGACTCTTTGGCGATTACATTGCGACCTCGGGCTGCGCTGTCATAAATCTGGATGACGAGGAAACACGCTTCCTCGCTGAACGCGCGAGGCAGACGGTAACCTTCGGCATTGACCAGCAGGACGCCGATTTCACGGTCGAGCCCGGCAGCATTGAACAACTGCCCTTGAGCATCCGAGCGATCCTGATCGACAATCGCAGCAAGGAGATATTCCCGTTGGAACTCCCCATGCCCGGATTGCACAATCTGTCGAACGCGCTCGCCGCGATTGCGACATTGAGCGCCACCGGGGTGGAAACGAGCCGCAGCGTTTATGCCCTTACAAGGTTTCAGGGCCTTGCACGCCGCTTCGATGTGGTGGGCACATCCCCGAGCGGTATTAGCGTGATCGACGATTTCGGCCACAATCCGGAAAAATGCGCCGCCACCTTGCGCACGTTGAAAGCGACCGAGGGGCGCGTGATCGCCTTTTTCCAGCCGCACGGCTATGGCCCGCTTCGCCAGATGGGCGATGAATTGGCCCAAACCTTTGCGCGGGAGCTTGGCGAGGATGACATCACCATCATGTGCGACCCCGTCTATTTCGGCGGAACGGTGGACCGCAGCGAGGGGACCGAGCGGATTATCGGGTTGATCGAGAGCCATGGCGGCTCTGCCGAGCATATCGCTGCCCGCGAGGATTGCGGCAACCGCATCGTAGAAATTGCCAAATCCGGCGACCGCGTCGTCATCATGGGCGCGCGCGATGACACCTTGAGCACATTTGCTAAGAGTGTGTTACAACGTCTAAGGTGAGCTACTATCGGCATCTTTGGATGATTTGGTTCCTATCAATCGGGGCCCCGCTTTTCGGTGCAACCTGTCTTGTCGGCTTTTTTCTATCTGGGTCTTCGTCTGAAGGAACGGTCACTACTTGGGCGGCCGCGATCCTAACGGCTTGGCTTATTGCGGGGCTTTTGTGGTTGGCGGATCGGCACGCTTGCCCGGAATGTGGAGCAAGTATCTGGAGAACACCGCATATCGATCTCGCTTTCGGAATGAGGTTCGACTTTCTCCCACCACCGCTATCCTGCCGTCATTGCAGTCATAGCTTCGAAGCGGAGCGCGAGGGATGACGATTTACCGCCTTGCCATTCGCCACACTCAGCTGATGCTGTTTGCGACCTTGGCTGCATTTATGTTTGTTATCACCATCGACAAGTGGGTCGGGCACTCGACCTGGGCCTTTGCCGTGGCGGTGCTGCTCTTGATCCTCGTGAATGTGCGCATCCGCTATTTCAATTGCCCGCATTGCGGCAAGAACCTGTTCTTTCGCGGAGCGTTCATGGTGCCTTGGCCCAACAAGACCTGCGGCAATTGTGGGACGGATCTGGATGCGTCTTAAGGCGCGCCTGCTTTTTCCTTTGCGACTGCGCTCTTATAGGCTTCGCGTGAGGTCAACCGCTTGCGATACGCCTTGAGCGGTTCCGGAATACGCTCATCCAGCCCGACGGCTTTCGCCAATACCAGCGCATACCCCACGCAAATATCCGCCACGGTAAACCGGTCCGCGCACAGATATTCGCGCCGCTCCAAACGCTGCTCAATCTTCACAAGCCGCTTTTCAAACCAGTCGGCATAGGCATGACCAGCCTCTTCCCAACCCTTGTGCTTTTCGAACAGGGCAAAGCGCATATAGACCGTCTGGGGGAAGGTGATCGTGGCATCGGCGTGATAGGTGTAGTCGAGATACTCGCCATAATCCGCCTCACCCGGCGCCACGAAGAGGTGGTGCGCCCCGCCCTTTATCGCCAAATAATGCGCAATCGCGCAGCTTTCGGTCATCTGCGTGTCGCCATCCACCAGCATGGGGATCGTGCCCAGCGGATTGGTTTCCAGATACTCCGGCGCTTTATGACGCGGCGGAAACGGAAGCATGCGAAGATCCAGCTCAACGCCTGCCTCTTGCGCTGCCCATGTGCAGCGTAGTCCGCGTGAACCTGCGCAAGTGTAGAGGATGGGCGTTGTCTGGCTTTCCCCCGCCATCAATGCGCACCCTCATAGCCGATGACCTTGTGCAGCACGAACGCGATCACCACGCCAAGCGCAAGCCCGAGGACGGCAGAAATCGCCGCATAGGTAAACCAGCCCGCGACGCCTGAAAGCGCGCCTGCGGCAGCAGCGACTGCATATTCGGCCCCGTGCGCAATGTCATAAAACAGGTCAAAGCCGATCTCATGCGTTCCGTGGACGATGATGCCGCCGCCCACCCATAGCATCGCAATGGTTCCGACCACCGAAAGCGTCTTGAGCAGTTTGGGCACGAAAGCGACCAGTCCCTGGCCAAACCTGCGCGCACCTGCGCTTTCGCGTTTGGTCATGGCGAGCCCGATATCGTCGAGCTTCACGATGATCGCCACCGTGCCATAGACAACCACTGTCACCGCCACTGCGACAATCGCGAGCGCAGCGCCTTTTTGCCACAGGCTGTCGCGGATCAGATCGTTCTGGGTCAGTTCGTTGAGGACGATGGCCATGATCTCTGCCGACAGGATGAAGTCGGTCCGAACCGCGCCGGAAATCCGCTGTTTCTCGAACGCGACGGGGTCTTCGATAACATCGTCCACCGTCTTGCCGTGTTTTGCCCCGCCAAGCCATTCCATGACCTTTTCCGCGCCTTCATAGCACAGGAATGATCCGCCGATCATGAGCAGATAGATCACCAGCCACGGAGCGAAATAGTCGAGCAGCATGGCAATCGGCAAAAGGATGACGAGCTTGTTGAACAAGCTCCCCCGGGTGATTGCCCAGATGATGGGAAGCTCGCGCGCCGGGCTTAGCCCCGTCACATAGCTTGGCGTAACGGCTGCATCGTCGATGACGACGCCCGCGGTCTTGGAACCCGCCCTGCCCGCAGCCGCCGCCACATCATCAACCGATGCCGCCGCAGTGCGCGCGATCACTGCCACATCGTCGAGCAGCGCAACCAAACCTGAAGGCATTGAGAAACTTCCCTGTTATTCGTCGTATGCGGGAAAGACCTGCCGCCCTGCGCGCGGTTGCGCAAGGTGGTAAATTGCGCTTACCCCGCTTTCTGGCGCCTGTTGATAGCTTCGCAGGCAGGGATTGTTTGTTTTACGCTTTTATTTCAATGGCTTAGAGTCCGCATAGGCCTGAGTTGACGGATTCAACCTTTCCCCCTTGCCGCATGTACTTGCTGAAGAAGCCTGCCATTTGCCCGCATTGGCTCTTGCCTTTTGGGCTGCAACCGTTATGTGCGCACATCCCTTTCTTACCGAGAGGGACGCAAAGAAAGCCGGAGGGGCCCTGCAATCCCGCAGACAAGCCAGCGATCGGCATTACAGTGTAAGGACAAGAAGCATGGCTCTTTATGAGCACATCTTCCTTGCGCGTCAGGACCTGAGCCAGTCTCAGGTGGACGCGCTGGCGGCCACGGCGACCGAAATCGTCGAAGCGAACGAAGGTAAAGTCACCAAGACCGAAACCTGGGGCCTTAAATCCCTCGCTTACAAGATCGAGCGCAACCGCAAAGCGCACTTCGTGATGCTCAACATTGACGGCCCCGGTGCGGTGGTCGCAGAACTCGAGCGTCAGACCCGTATCAATGAAGACGTCATCCGTTACATGACCATCCGTGTCGACGAACACGAAGAAGGTCCTTCCGTGATGATGCGCAAGAACGAGCGCGACCGTAAGCGCCGTTCAGACCGTGAGGAGCGTGACTGATGGCCCGTCCTTTCTTCCGCCGCCGCAAGTCTTGCCCGTTCTCTGGCAAAGACGCCCCCACAATCGACTACAAAGACGTGCGTCTGCTCCAGGGCTTTATGTCCGAGCGTGGCAAGATCGTGCCTTCGCGCATCACCGCCGTCTCAGCCAAGAAGCAGCGTGAACTGGCCAAGGCCATCAAGCGCGCACGCCACATCGGCCTGCTTCCTTACATCGTGAAGTAGGAGGAGAAACCACATGGATATCATTCTTCTCGAACGCGTCGAAAAACTCGGCACGATCGGCGATGTCGTCACCGTCAAGGACGGCTACGCCCGCAACTTCCTTCTTCCGCAAAAGAAGGCCCTTCGCGCCAACGAAGCCAACAAGGCTGTGTTCGAAGCGAACCGTGAGCGTCTCGAAAAAGAGAACGCTGAAAAGCGGACCGAAGCTGAAAAAGCTGGTGAGAAGGTCTCTGGCGCTGAGGTTGTCCTCATCCGTGCCGCTTCGAACACCGGTCAGCTTTACGGCTCGGTCAACGTGCGCGACATGGTCGCTGGCCTGACCGCACAAGGTCACGACATCGACAAGAAGCAGGTCATCATGGGCGCGCCGATCAAGACGATCGGCATGCACGAAGTGACCGTCGCCCTGCACCCAGAGGTGCACGTAATCGTGAAGGCAAACGTTGCCCGCTCTGACGACGAAGCCGAGCTTCAGTCTCAAGGCGTCGACGTTCTTGCGCAAATGTTCGAAGAAGAGCAGCGCGAGATCGAAGAAGCAGCTGCTGCCAACACCCGCGACCCAAGCCTTGAGCCTGGCGAAATCCCCGAAGAGCTCTTCGATGAAGGCGCAGCGCCTGAAGCTGAAGAGGCTACCGAGGAAGCCGCAGAGGCAAATGAAGAGAACGAAGGCTAAGAGCTTCACTCTTCAATCAAGCCTTTCAAAAGGGCGCGGGAGTCACAAGACTTTCGCGCCCTTTTTGTAAAGGGAGCCTCGGGTTCCTAAATGGGTAACAACAACGAGAACGAGAAAACCTGTATGACACCAATCCCCACCATCCTTGAACAATTGCAACAGCACTATTTCGATGCCGTCCAGACCCTCCGCGACGATGTCATCGCCTTTGGCAAAGGCGGGGTCATTCCCCCCGAGCGCAAGCGCCACGATGGCTCTTACGCCTACCCTCAGCTGACTTTGCATTATTCAGGAGTGGGCGATCCCAAAGACCGCAGCCGCGCCTTTGGCCGATTGGAAATCCAGGGCACATATTCGACCACCATTACCCGGCCCGATCTGTTCAATGACTATCTGGCTGAGCAATTGGAGCTTATCGCGCAAGAGTATGAGATCGACGTCTCGGTCAGCCGGTCGCGTCAGGAGATCCCCTTTCCTTACGTGCTCGACGGAGAAGCGGGCGCGGCCATGCAAGGCATCGCGCCGCAGGACATCGCCCAGCACTTCCCTTCGACCGACCTCTCGCTGATCGGAGATGAGCTTGCCGACGGGATTGAATTTGATGACGATGCCAACATGCCATTGTCGCTTTTCGATGGTCTGCGCACAGACTACTCGCTCGCACGGCTTGCACATTATACCGGCACCAAGGTCGAGGACTTTCAGGACTTCATCCTGTTCACCAACTATCACCGCTATGTCGATGAGTTCGTAAACTGGGGTGCACAGCAGATTGGTTCGAATGAGCAAGGGGGCGGATACACCTCTTTGAAGGGCGCGGCCGGCCTCAATATCGAGCAATCCACCGACAACGCGCAGGCTCAATTGAACGACACGGCGTGGCGCCGACACCAGATGCCAGCCTACCACCTTATCCGCGAAGACGGACAGGGCATTACCCTCGTCAACATCGGCGTTGGCCCGTCGAACGCGAAGACCATTTGTGACCACCTCGCGGTGCTTCGCCCGCATGCGTGGATGATGATCGGCCACTGCGGCGGGGTTCGTTCAAGCCAGAAGATCGGCGACTTTGTGCTTGCCCACGCCTATTTGCGCGATGACCATGTGCTCGACGGCGTGCTTCCGCCAGAGGTCCCCATTCCTCCGATTGCCGAGGTTCAACTGGCCCTTGCCGAAGCGGCCGAAGCTGTCTCGGGCGTCCAGGGTGCAAACATCAAACAACGCATGCGCACCGGCACCGTTGTCACCACGGATGACCGCAATTGGGAGCTTCTGTACGCCACCTCTGCCAAGCGTTTTTCGCAAAGCCGAGCGATCGCGGTCGAGATGGAGAGCGCGACAATCGCCGCGCAAGGGTATCGCTTCCGCGTACCTTACGGGACGCTCCTGTGTGTCTCGGACAAGCCGCTGCACGGTGAAATCAAGCTGCCGGGTCAGGCCAACAAGTTCTATGAAGAGGCCATTGCTGCCCACCTTCAGATCGGCCTCGAAGCGGTCAAACGCCTGCGCGATGAGGGCGACAGCCTGCACTCGCGCAAGCTGCGCGCATTTAACGAGCCTCCGTTCCGCTAAAAAGTCTCGCGAGGCGGATTATTCGCTGAAGAAACCAACAAGTGTATCTCCAAAAGCTGGCTCGGCAACGCTCGACATATGGGTTCCGGGAATCTCCCGATACCGTCCGTCGGGCAACGCTGCCGCCAGCTCTTTGGCTGAACCGTTGTCCTGATCCTTGTCGCCGCAGATGAGTGCGGTCGGCATCGTGATCTTTGCAAGATCATCGCTTGCGACATCATCCACTGCGCCAAGCAACAGTCGTGCTGCCTCGCGGTCTATGCCCATGGTTTTCATGAAAGACTTGGCCATGAACGCTGGATCGCCGCGCTTGATTTCGTCAAAGCGGTCTATCGCGTCGATGAAGAAGGCAGAGCGGTTCTTCCAGCCGGAAAGGCCTTCCAGGCCCATCCCGCACAGGGCGAGACGCCGGGGCGCGAGCCCTTCGATAACGCCTTTGGCCGACGTGCGGGCACCCAGCGAGAACCCGGCAAGGTCATAGTCGCCAAGCTCGAAGTGCTTGACCAGCGCAGCGAGGTCCTTGGTCAGAACACCGTGGGGGTAGTTACGCGCATCGTGCGACTTGGCGCTCGCCCCGTGTGCGCGAAGGTCGGGCATGATGCATTTGAAGCCTGCATCGGCAAGTCTCGTCGCATGACCAAACTTGATCCAGTTCATCTCGGCGGTTGAGAAAAGCCCGTGGACCAGCACCAAGGGCCGACCCTCGCCCATGACAGTGACCGCAAGCGAGGCGCCATCGAAACTTTCAAAGCTGTTTGTTTTCACCTTTTCGTGAGCCCCTTTTGCTCAAGCCGCCATTTGGCCATGTCGACGCGGTCCTGCCCGAAGAACGGCTCCCCATCCACCACGAGCGTCGGCACGCCCCAATGGCCCGCTTCTTCAAGCGCTTTGGTATTGCCCTCAATCTCCGCATCGAGCGCATCTGCGTCGGATGCGGCTTCGGCCTCGAGCTCTGTGAAATCGAGGCCAGCACGCTCGGCAGCACCTGCGAGGTGGTCCCCCTCATGCCAGTTCTCGGTGGAGCCATCCCAGATGATCGGCGCGACCTCTGCGGCAAATTCAAGCCCTTTGCCCCTGCGTGTCGCCGCCTGTCCCAAACGACAGATGCGGTAGATATAGGGCTGTTCCTCAGCGATCTTGCGCGTTGCCAAATCCTGCACAATCGGGTCCGGCCGGGGCCAGCTTAGCGGGATGCCGAGGAACTGCGCTGCCCGCATACAGTCCATCACGATGTAGCGCGGTGCCGCAGGATTGCCGGTAAAAAGGATATCAGGATCTCGCACCGCGATCGGCAAAACCGTGCGCAGCGTAATGTCGAGATCATACTCGCGCGCTATGTCGCGATAACGCCCCACCGCAAGATAGGAATAGGGCGAACGGAAGCTGAAATAGAGGTCTGCTTTCAATGTCATTGCGGCAGCTTAGCGAGCTTCGCCGAAAAAGCACAGCTATCTGAAAAAGCACTGGGTCCCGGCATAGAGCGCGGCGACTTTCCCGTCCTCCACAAAACCGCCCATCGTATTGCTGAGCGCGAATTCGTCACCAAGTGTGCTGCCCTCGATCGGCGCGTATCCGCTGGCATCTTCCAATTCATCGAGCGGCGTGCCAACAGCGACGTCAGCATCGATCTGGATCTTGTCGCCTTCCCCCTCAGGCGCTGCACCAACATTCCAACCCACGAGCGAGCCGGATTGAAAATTCACGCTCAGCTCGCCCGGAAAACTGGTGATTGTCATGGCACCCGCGCCGCATTCAGCGACTTCGCTGCGTCCGGTGGGTTCGCCGAGGATTTTGGTAACGGCGGCTTCGACCTCGTTCTGTCCGGCAGCGAAGAAGAAGCTCTCCGGTCCGGCGACAAGTCCTTCACCGTGGAGTGCAACGAGCCCCGCGGCAGCCACATCAACCGGCACATCGCCCGACATGCGATCTGCGGGCGATGGCACTTGCCCGCTGTCGCAGGCGGCAAGGAAGAGAACGGCCAATCCGATTGTGGCAGGGCGCATGATTTTTATCCCTTCTTGAGGTGACGCCGCCCGAGAAGCTCTGCGATCTGCACCGCGTTCAAAGCAGCGCCTTTGCGAAGGTTGTCAGACACACACCAGAGCGCAAGGCCGTTTTCAACAGTCGGGTCTTCGCGAACGCGGCTGATGTAGGTGGCGCTGTCACCGGCACTTTCGACTGGCGTTACGTAGCCTTCATCTTCGCGCTTATCGATCAGCATGATGCCGGGTGCTTCGCGCAGGATATCTTGCGCTTGTTCGGCAGAGAGTTCCTTTTCAAACTCGATGTTTACGGCTTCCGAGTGGCCTACGAACACCGGCACGCGCACACAGGTTGCGGTGAGCTTGATTTTCGGATCGAGGATCTTCTTCGTCTCAACTGTCATCTTCCACTCTTCCTTGGTGAAACCATCGTCGAGGAAGACATCGATGTGCGGGATGACGTTGAAGGCGATTTGCTTGGTGAACTTTGCTGGCTCTACGGGATCGCCAACGAAAATCGCGCGGGATTGCTCAAACAGTTCGTCCATGCCCGCTTTGCCTGCGCCGGAAACCGACTGATAGGTCGATACCACAACGCGCTTGATCGTCGCGGCATCGTGCAATGGCTTCAGAGCAACAACCAATTGCGCGGTCGAGCAGTTGGGGTTCGCGATGATGTTCTTCTTGGTATAATCGTCAATCGCATCCGGGTTCACCTCGGGCACGATTAGCGGCACATCCGGATCCATGCGATAAAGCGATGAGTTGTCGATCACAACGCAGCCAGCGGCCGCCGCTTTGGGCGCATATTCCTTGGCAGGGCCAGAGCCAGCGGCAAAAAGGGCAATATCCCATCCGGACCAGTCAAAATGCTCAATGTTCTTGCATTTGAGCATTTTACCCGTGTCGCCATACTCGACCTCGGTTCCCTGACTGCGCGAGCTTGCGACTGCTGCGATTTCGTCGGCGGGAAACTCGCGTTCGGCCATGATCTGCATCACTTCGCGGCCCACATTTCCGGTCGCACCGACGACTGCTACACGGTAGCCCATTCTCGTATTCCTTCACATCAATTTGGGTTGCGCCGCCACCATCGGCAGCTAGCATCGCTCCGCAAGGGAGATTTCATGGCAGCCGATACACACATTTGGCGCGAAAAGGCACAATATTTCGACTTTCAAGGGCATCAGATTGCCTATTGGACAGGTGAGAATACGTCTGCACGCCCATTATTGCTCGTGCATGGTTATCCGACCTGCGTCTTCGACTTTGCGCGCGTATGGGAACAGCTTGGCGCAAAGCATCATCTCATCGCGTGCGATATGCTGGGGTTTGGCCTCTCGGATAAGCCCAGATCGGGCTATTCGATCCACAGACAGACGGACATTCAAGAGGCGCTTCTCGCGCATCTCGGCGTAACCGAGTTTGACGCGCTGGTGCATGATTACGGTGTGTCGGTCGGGCAGGAACTGCTCGCCCGCCAGCAGGATTGCACCGGTGCTTCGGGCCTTGGCAAAATGGTTTTCCTCAATGGCGGGATTTTCCCGGATCAGCATCGCCCGGTTCTCATGCAAAAGATCGGCGTCTCGCCCTTCGGCTTTTTGCTCGGCCTGCTCATCAAGCGGGAAAGTTTCGGCAAAAGCTTCTCGCAGGTGTTTGGCCCGAACACACAGCCCTCATCCGACGAACTGGACCAATTCTGGGGCTTCATCAGTCACAATTCAGGCAACCGCATAATGCACAAGCTGCTGCATTATATCGCGGACCGCCGCGCACATAAGGCGCGTTGGGAGGCAGCACTTCGCGGTGCGGAGAACAAGATCGGCTTGATCAACGGCGCGCTCGACCCGGTGTCAGGCCGGCACGCCTATGACAAATGGCGCGAGGTGGTGCCGGATGCACGGCATCACCTGCTGCCCACCATAGGCCACTACCCGCAGGTTGAGGCGGCTGATGAAGTAGCGGGCAAAGCCCTGGAGTGGCTCGCCTAGATTGCTCGACCCCGCTTACTCGGGCGGCGTCACGCCATGCGCCTCGAGGAAACGGAAGATCGAGTTCCACATATGCGGGGAGATCTGCTCGCCTGACACACGGTGCGTGTAGCCAGGGTAGAGCATCATCTCGAAGGGCACATTGTTCTCTTGCATGACGCTGATGAGTTCAGACGAGTTTTCGAACACCACATTGTCATCGGCCATGCCGTGAATCAGGAGCAGCGGATCGCTGATCCTGGTCGCATCGGGGATGGCACTTGCTTTCTCATAAGCCTCGGGCACCTCGCGCGGGTCGCCCATGAACCGTTCTGTATAATGGGTGTCGTAAAGCTCCCACTTGGTTACAGGCGCGCCGGAAATGCCCGCTGCATAAAGCCCCGGATCGGCCTGCAGCTGCTTGAGCGTCATATAGCCGCCATAAGACCAGCCATAGAGCGCGATCTTGTCTCCATCGACATAGTCGAGGGTCTTCAGGAACTCAGCACCAGTCTTCTGGTCATCCACTTCAACCCCGCCCATGGCGCGGTAGATCGGTTGTTCAAAGTCCACGCCGCGATTGGCGGTGCCCCGGTTGTCGAGCGCGAAGTAGATATAACCCTTGTCGACAATCGCCTGAGCGAGTGCCCCGACCCAGCCCTTGTCGACGATCTGCGGGCCCGGCCCCGAGTAGTGGTAATAGAACACCGGATATGTCTTGCCCGGCTCCATATCGGGTTTGAGCATCATGTAATGCAGCGGCGTTCCGTCCTCTGCCGGGATGGTGCCGTATTCTGGCATGGTGTGCCCCATGAGATAGGGCGTGTAGGGGTGCTCTTCGGAAAGGGCGTTTTCTTCGACCCAGGTAAGCTGCTGACCCAGATCGCCCGCAAGATAACTTTGCGGCGGTTGGTCGGGCGCCGAGCGCGTGACAAACAGACGGCTGCCCGTAGGGTCCATGCTGGCGGTGTTGGTGTAGTCGGTGTCTGTCAGGCGCTTGGGCTCTGAGGGACCGGAGAGGCTCGCGGAATAGACTTGCTCAGTCAGAACGTCCTCAACCGCTACAAAGAACAGCTGATCTTTGTCCTGATTGACGCCGACGAGCTTGGTCACAGGCTCTTTTAGGCTCGTGAGCTGCGTCCATTTGCTGCCATCGAAGCGGTAGAAATTGCCGAAACCATCGCGCTCGGACCACCACAAAAGCGAGCCGTCCTTCAGGAAACGATAGTTGTCCGACAGGTTGATCCAGTAGTCTTCGCGCGCAGCCTCTTCGGTGAACCAGACTTCGCTTGTGCCCGTCGCAGGATCAACCCGCAGCATATCGAGCACGGTCTGCTCGCGGTTCTGACGCTGGACGTAAAGCATCCCGTCCGGGCCCCAATTGACCCGCGCGATATAGATGTCGGTTTGATCGCCAAGGTCGACCTTCACCCGGTTCCCGCCATCGGGGTCCATCAAGTAAAGCTCAACAATCGCATTGTCTGAACCTGCCACCGGATAGCGCTGGTCGAAGACCTTGGTGCCGGTTGCGCCAATGGCCGCGCGAGTGACAATGCCCACCGGGCTTTCGTCGGTGCGCTGGACGGCAAGGCGCGTGTCATCGCCCTTCCACCAATAGCCGGTGAGGCGGCTCATCTCTTCCTGCGCGACAAATTCCGCCTCGCCCCAGCGGATGGTGTCCTCTTCCTTGGGGGTGACCGGCGCCGCTTCCCCGCCGACTTCACCAACCCACAACTGGCGATCACGGATGAAGGAGACGTAGCCTGCCTTTGGCGAGAGCTTCGGATTGAGCTCGCTTTCCTCGGTGTCGGTCAAACGTCGCACATCGCCGTCGAGTTTTGCGAAATACAGATCGCCATCGATCGGCACCAAAACGCCCGACGCATCGCTCGCCCATTGATAGGTGATGATGCCTTTTAGGCTCCCCACCCGCGCACGTTCGCGCTGCATCTTTTCGTCTTCGGAAAGCTCGCGGCCCGAACCCACGGCTTCGGAATCCACCAACATGCGCCATTCGCTCGTCTGCAGGTCAAAGCCCCACAGATCATAGCGCGAGGCGTCTTCATCCCGGTTGCGCAGCAGCGTCAGATACCGGCCATCCGGCGAAAACTGCACGGCGCGCGGGCTCGGCCCGGTCAATGAAGGCGAAGCAAAAACGCGCTCAAACGTGAGTTCGGGCTCGGAGGCGGAAGTGTCGGTCATATGGTCGTCGGCCAAGGCAGTGGTGGAAAGAAGTGCGGCAGAAGCAGCGGCAAGAAACAAGCGCATCGGGTGAGTTACCTCTTTTGTGAGCATTTATCGAATGCTCGGCATAGTGCCGGTGTTCCTCGCAATCACGCGGATGAAACGCAAGGCCCGCAAACGAAAAAGGGCGGCTCCCATCGGAAGCCGCCCTTCAAAAACCCTGCGGGTTCGCTCTTACTTTTTCGGAGCGTTCTCACGGCGCTCGGCGATACGCGCACGCTTACCGGTGCGGCCACGCAGATAGTAGAGCTTCGCACGGCGCACGACGCCGCGGCGTACAACAGTGATGCTGTCGAGGATTGGTGAGTACAGCGGGAACACACGCTCCACGCCTTCGCCGAAGCTCATTTTGCGCACTGTGAAGTTGGAGCCCATGCCACGGTTCGAACGCGCGATGACCACGCCTTCAAAGTTCTGCACACGCTCACGGTTGCCTTCTTTAACTTTCACGCCGACACGAACGGTGTCGCCTGCGCGAAAGTTTGGAATTTCTTTTTCAACCTTGCCGATTTCTTCGGCTTCGATTTGCTGGATCAGGTTCACTGGTCCGTATCCTTTTGTTTTCGCCGCGCGCCAGAGGCAGACTGGTCCCGAACACTGTTATAGCGTTCCCAAAGGTCCGGCCTGCGTAACCGAGTGATCTCTTGCGCCTTGGCTTCACGCCAAGCCGCAATCTTCGCATGATCCCCCGATCGCAGCACTTCGGGGATCGTGCGCCCTTCCCATTCTTGAGGTCGGGTATAGTGCGGATACTCAAGCAAGCCGTCCTCAAACGACTCTTCAGTCCCACTAGAAGCCGCGCCCATTACGCCGGGAAGCAGCCGAATGCAAGCATCAAGTATCGTGAGCGCTGCTGTTTCGCCCCCGGAGAGGACGATGTCGGCGAGGCAAACCTCTTCGATTTGCGGGCGAGCCTCGAACAGGCGCTCGTCAAAGCCCTCAAAACGGCCGCATAGAATGGTGACGCCGGGGCCGTCTGCGAGCTCGCGGATGCGGGTTTGAGTGATGGGTTTGCCTCGAGGGGTCATGGCGAGGATGGGACTATCCTCCTCAGCATGGGGAGGGGGACCAGACGCAGTCTGGTGGAGGGGCAGGTCGCGTCCATCCGCAGGTTCCCCTCCACCGTCTACAACGGTCCCCCTCCCCGATCCGGGGAGGACTGAGTCCAAGGCGCGCGCCATCACATCGGCCTTAAGAACCATCCCGGCCCCGCCGCCTGCGGGCGTGTCATCAACGGTGCGGTGCTTGTCCGTGGTAAAGTCGCGGGGGTTAACCGTCGCGAGCGACCAATCACCGCGCTCAAGCGCCTTACCCGCAAGGCTAGAGCCAAGCGGACCGGGAAACATCTCCGGGTAGAGCGTGAGGATGGTGGCGGCGAAGGTCATGGGTCGATCCATTCGCCGTGTTCGAGCACATTTGCAACATGCGCTAAGGTCAAGCGCTCAAGTTCGGGTTTGCGAGGAAATGCAGTGTCGCCCCAAGGAAGACGCAGCATGTCCCAAATGGCCGCGATTGGAGCCAGAATTGGCACGCCCTCATCAAGACAGACGAACCGTTCCCAAGGCCAGTCGGCTACCCATTCCCCGTATCGTTCAGCCAAGGGTTCGGCAAAATCATCAACGTCATCGCCAATGATCTTCAAGTCCTGATCTAGCGCACTGTGTAGCGTCGCTTCGCGAAAACCAAACTGCTCCCTCGCCACCCAAAGGACAAAATCTTCGGTCGACAACGAAGCGGGAGGCGACTTTCTACGAGTTGAAAAAAACCCCATCCTTCGCCCTCGTATCCACATTAAGCTCAAACACGTCAGGCCGGGAATAGTGGCCGTCGGTATCAAGGCTGGTGAGACCCTGCCCGCGCTCTGACAGGTCGAGCTCCGCGTGCAAAATCTCTTCGCTCTCGCCAGCCTGAGCCAAAACCCGCGCGTCAGGCGCGATAATCATCGAACCGCCGCGATTGAGCGCCTCGCCCTCAATCGCCTCGAACAATTCCTTGGCTTGCGGGTTGCCACCAACCCGCTCCAACCCGTCAAAGAGATCATCGCGGTGCTGCACCAGCCCCGCGGCAAGCACAAAGCACCGCCCCTCCATCGCATAATGCCGCGAGGCGAGCGCATATTCCTCGCGCACCGTGGGCCAAGCGGCGACGTGCACTGCCTCGCCCAGATTGTGCATCGCCGCGCGCGCGAGAGGCATCCAGTGCTCCCAGCAAATGAGATTGCCAGCGTTACCCCACTCTGCTTCATGCACGTTCAATGTCGAACCATCGCCGCGCATCCAGATCAGGCGCTCGCCATGCGTTGGTACAAGCTTGCGGTGGTCCAAAGGCGGCAGGCCGGGCCGGAAGAGCAATTGATTGTTGTAGAGGCTTGAGCGAAGCCGCTCATGCGCACCGATGGAGATGCAAGCGCCGCTCTCATCGCACAGCTCCTGCAACGGCAGCAGCCGCTCATCCCCCGGCACAATGGCGTTATCGAGCATGATCTGGTGACACGCCTTAGTCCCCGGATGGTCCCAGAGCGCTGCACCGGGGCTCTCATCCAGCCATAGCGGATAGCCACCGAGAAACGTCTCACCAAAGGCAACAAATTGCGCGCCCGCCTCAATGGCTTCGCGCGCAAGGCTAGTGGCTTTCTCAATCCCTCCGGTGAAATCCAGCGGAATGGGCGCCGCTTGGCAAATGGCAACGTTAAGCTTGGTCACACATGCCCCTTAAGCGAGCCGCCTAGCCCCCGCAACCGCCGCATCCTCCGCCGCCGCAGCCGCCGCCGTCTGAACCGTCGCCGCCAAAGCCGCTTTCGCCGCCAGCACCCGCTTGCCGCGCAGCATGGACAGGTTCCCACGGCGTTCCAACGAGAACAGCTGTTCCGAACAAGGCAACAGCGAAACCCGCCTCATTGGCCTGCGGTGCGCGCTTCATTCGGCTGCCTTCTTCTTCGAGCGACTTGACAACCTCTTGCCCCGCGATGGTGCGGTTTGTGCCAGTCAAGAAGCGAAAAATGCCAAACAGAAATGTCACCACCAACAAGGCGATTAGGAAGCCGGTCGACTCCCCTTGCGTGGCGCCCGCTTGTTGGCGGTAAAGCCCGATCAGGAAAAGCAGTGCATAGGGGAGCGCGGATAGGAACCGTATGCGGATGCGCTCTGAGCTGTTCATCAAGAGCCCGCGCCGGATCAGACGCGCCTCGACCCGCTCGGCTTGCACTTTGAGCGATGTTCGAGCCTCTGCTGGCGAAAAGTCGCTCACCTTTGCGAGCACTGCCCGCTCAGCGTCGCCCTCGCCGGCATCGTGGCGCCTCACGATCAGCTTTTTCTTCTTGCCTTCCGCAATCGCGCCCTTGGCAAAGAGAGATGAGATGATGGCAACGCTCAGGCGATCAGCGCCGCCTGTCAGCACCGCAACTTCTTCCAGATCTTCTACCGCTCCGCGTCTGCCTGAAGGACGAAGATTGGCCGGGATCCAAAGCCCTGCCGCCACACAGGTCGCTAGCATCACGAGGTAAAAGACGAGAAAGTCGCTACCCGTATAAGAGCTGAAGAATTCCATCAGAAAATCACTCCAATCACAACGGCGATCCCGATCCCAAGCGCAATCCAGCCCGCTGCACCCAATATGGCGAGCCGACGGTCAAGGATCATTACATCATTGGGGTTAACGCGAAGACCCTTTGGATCAACGCCAAAGCGCCGCCTGGCGTTTGGCCAGATATCGGCTGGTGGAGGCTCTGCGAAAGCGGCCTCATAGGAACGGAAAGTTTCGGCATATTGGTCGTAATAGCGCGTGCGCTCGACCTGCCCGCCTGCGGTGGGACCGTGGTGGAGGTCCATCCCGAGCACCTTTGGACAAAACTCGCCCCAGTAGTCGCGGCTGTAGGTCAGGTGCAGATGCCATACCTGATCGACCGCATCGGACGGCGTGACTTCGTGGCCGGCGGTGCAGGCCAGGTAGCAGAAACGCTTGTATTCATGGATCACGCGCTGCGTGAAAGAAGTTGACCAACGGTTTTCGCGGGCAAGGCGCGCGGCAAAGGGAAAAGCTGCGCCTTCGATGCCTATCTCATAAGCTTCGAGCCGCGCCCAAAGCTCGCTTGTGGTCGCTGATGCCAAATCGCCCATGGGCTATTGGTCGGCGAAATCCTCAGCAATGACAAGTTTTGTCGCATCCCACCCGGTCACGGCCTGCTTGGTCATGGGAACCATGATGGTCTTGAGGCCCTTGGCAGGCGGGGGATCGAGGGTGATTTCAATAATATCGGTCGCGCCGTAATTCTGGACCGCTGCGACAGTTCCAATGACGCGGCCGGCGTCAGTGTGCACGTCAAGGCCGATAAGGTCGGCGTGGTAGTATTCGTCGTCGGAAAGCTCGGGCAGTTCTTCGCGAGGAACGCTGAGCGTGGTGCCCCGCAGCTTTTCCGCCGAATTCCGCCCCTGCACCTCGGCAAAGCGCGCAATCGCGCCGCCCTTGTTGTCGGAGCGGATTTTCTTGAGAGTGAGCTCGCCAGAATTGAAGTTTTTGTGGGCTTTGAGGGCATCAAGCCCTTCCCCAAGCAGTTTAAGGCGAACCTCGCCCGCAACACCATGCGCGCCGGTGATCGCGGCCAGGACGATGGGTTCGTCAGACATTAGCCCCTCCCGCTTGCGGGAGGGGTTTGGGGTGGGCATGGGCTTGAGCGCGGTTCCAATCCGCGCCCGCTCCGGCCAGGCGCCCGACCGGATCGTCGCGGAGACGATCCGGCAGTAGGGCTCGCTCCCGCAGCCGGGAGGGGAGAAGCATCGGCTTAGTCTTCCGACTTCTCTTCAGCTGCCGCTTCCTCAGCTGGTGCTTCTTCTGCCGCGGCTTCTTCAGCAGGCGCTTCGGCTGCCGCCTCTTCAGCTGCTTTCGCTGCTTCTTCGGCTTCCTTGGCCTTCTCGGCTTTCTCTTCTGCGCGCTCTACGGCTTTCTCGCCGGGCTTACCTTTGTTCGGGTTGTTGCGTGCTTCACGCTCGAGAATGCCAGCGGCGTCAAGGAAGCGGTGCACACGGTCGGATGGCTGCGCGCCAACCGAAAGCCAGTGACGTGCACGGTCTTCGTTGAGCTTCACGCGCTCAGGATTGTCCTTGGCAAGCAGCGGGTTGTAGGTGCCGATCTGCTCAAGATACTTACCATCGCGTGGGGCACGCGAGTCTGAGACGACGATGCGGTAGTAAGGACGCTTTTTCGCACCACCGCGCGAGAGACGGATTGCAACTGCCATTAGATATTACCTTTCAAATGTAACTGTCTGTATTCGTGTATTTTTAAATCGTTGAACTATTTCTTCTTGGGACCACCAAGGCCGGGCAGACCTGGAGGAAGGCCTCCGCCTGAACCGCCCATGCCGGGCAGGCCACCAGGCATTTTCCCGCCCATTCCAGGTGGCATTGCGCCACCGCCAGGACCCCCGGCGCCGAACATCGCCGCGAGGCTTTTCAGGCCGCCCATTTTCTTCAGCTGTTTCATCGCCTTGGACATCTCCTGATGCATTTTCAGGAGCTTGTTCACGGTCTGCACATCGGTGCCTGACCCTGCGGCGACGCGCTTTTTGCGCTTGGCATTCAAAAGGTTCGGATTGGCGCGCTCTTTGGGCGTCATCGAGCCGATGATCGCATCCATGTGGACCAGCACTTTGTCGTCCATGTTGGACGCAGCCAGCGCTTGCTTGGCCTTCTTCATGCCCGGCATCATGCCAGCGAGCATGCCGAGGCCGCCCATGTTTTGCATCTGCTTCAATTGCATGCGCAAATCGTTGAGGTCGAATTTGCCCTTTTCAAAGTTCTCGGCAAGCTGGGCGGCTTCTTCCTCTTTGATGGTCGCCGCTGCTTTTTCGACAAGGCTGACGACGTCGCCCATGCCAAGGATTCGGTCGGCAACTGATGCGGGGCGGAACGTCTCGATCGCGTCGAGTTTCTCGCCGGTCCCTGCAAACTTGATCGGCTTGCCAGTGACCGCGCGCATCGAAAGCGCTGCACCACCGCGCGCATCGCCATCCATCCGGGTGAGAACCACACCGGTGAGCGGAACCTCGCCCGAGAAGCTTTGTGCGACGTTCACCGCGTCCTGACCGGTGAGGCTGTCGACTACGAGCAGCACTTCGGTCGGCTCAGAAACCTGAGAGACGGCCTTCATCTCGGCCATGAGCGCTTCATCGACGTGCAAACGGCCTGCAGTGTCGAGCAGGAGGACGTCGAAGTTCTGCAGCTTCGCGGCTCCCATTGCACGGCGAGCAATATCGACAGGCTGCTGACCTTCGACAATCGGCAGGGTGGCAACATCAACCTGCTCGCCCAGAACCTTGAGCTGTTCCTGTGCTGCCGGACGGTTGACGTCGAGCGAGGCCATCATGGCCTTTTTACCGTGGCGTTCGCGGATCAGCTTGCCGAGTTTTGCCGTCGTGGTGGTCTTACCAGAGCCCTGAAGACCCACCATCATGATCACAACAGGCGGAGTCGCGTTGAAGTTCAGCTCTTCGCCAGCACCGACTTCATCGCCCTCTCCGGTGAGCATGGCGACGAGCTCGTCATGGACGATCTTGACGACCTGCTGTCCGGGAGTGACCGATTTGAGCACGTCCTGGCCAACGGCCTTCTCAGTGACGGCGTCGATAAACCGGCGCGCAACCGGAAGCGCGACGTCGGCCTCAAGCAGAGCCACGCGCACTTCGCGCATTGCATCGCGAACGTCTTGTTCCTTAAGGCTTCCGCGGCCTTTGAGCTTGTCAAAGACGCCGCCTAAGCGATCGGACAGATTGTCAAACATCTTCAACTACTCCTTACAGACAACATCAAGATGCCTGTTAAACGCGAAAAACGCCGGCGGACGAAACCTCGTCGGCCAGCGTGCGGAAATCTTCGACAGACGTCCGTCTTTGTTTTGGTACGATGGTGGAGCCTAGCGGGATCGAACCGCTGACCTCAACACTGCCAGTGTTGCGCTCTCCCAGCTGAGCTAAGGCCCCATCTCATCGTCGTGTCGGCCCTACCAGAGATAAGACCGGTCCCCGCTTTCGCAAGGGAGCGCTCCCTTAGGAGAGCCCCCTTCGAAACGCAAGAGCAAAATCAGCTATCGTCGTTGTCGTCGTCTTTGGCAGCTTTCACGCCAAGATCATCGTCACCGCCGAGGTCAACGTCGTTGTCAGGCGAATCCTCTGCATCATCGATGTTCTCAATGTCCTTGAGATCATCATCATCATCGTCAGCCGCCAGATCGGTGTCAGCCTCGCCCTTCTTCGCCTTCTCAGGATCGTCGATTGGGATCGGCTGCTTGGATTTGAGCACTGGCTCTGGATACCACTGGTGACCATTGGGGCTGGTTACAGGGTTATCATTGCCAAGATCATAGAAACGCTCACCCGTTTGTGGGCAGGTGCGCTTTGTTCCCCATTCGGGTTTGGGCATGGATTTTGTCCTTATCTGATCCTGCTTTACGCAGCAGGCAGTAATTCAATAGCAGTAATTTGGGCAGCGCGGTGCCGGAATCAAGCCTGCGCGCTGCTTTGATCGGCGCGCGCCTTGCCATAGGGCTTGGCCGCTGTCAAAGACCGGCGCAATATGGCATCTCATACTTTCAATTCCAGTGACCCCCTGACCGGTCGCCTGCGCGTCCCGGGGGATAAATCCATCAGCCACCGCGCACTCATGTTCGCAGGGCTCGCTGTAGGCGAATCGCGTATTTCGGGCTTGCTCGAAGGCGAGGATGTCCTCGCGACCGCAGCGGCCATGCGGCAATTGGGCGCTCAGATCGAGCGGCAGGACGATGGCACCTGGGTCGTGCATGGCGCAGGACTTGGCAGTCTGGTCGAGCCGCGCACCGCGCTCGACATGGGCAATTCGGGCACTTCCACGCGGCTCATGATGGGATTGCTGGCCAGTCATGCCATTACCACAACATTCGTGGGCGATGCGAGCCTTTCGGGCCGTCCGATGAACCGCGTGATCGAGCCACTCAGCCAGATGGGCGCTTCGTTCGAGGCGTCGAGCGGCGGCACCCTGCCCTGCATGGTGCATGGCGCGTTTCCGGCGGTGCCGATTACCTATCGCCTTCCGGTCGCGAGTGCACAGGTTAAAAGCGCGGTGCTTCTGGCTGGCCTGAACACGCCCGGTATCACCACCGTTATCGAACCCGTCGCCACGCGCGATCACACAGAACGCATGCTGACCGGATTTGGCGCGAAACTCGAAATTGGCGAGGATAGTGGCGAGCGGATCATTTCAATACACGGTGAGGCAGAACTCACGGCGATGGACGTGGTGGTGCCTGGCGACCCCTCCTCTGCCGCATTCTTCCTTGTCGCGGCCAGCATCGTGCCGGGTAGCGATCTTGTGATCGAGAACGTTGGCCTCAATCCAACCCGTGCTGGCATTGTGACGGTGCTCAAGCAAATGGGCGCTGACATTGAGGAACTGAACGCGCGCGAAGTGGGCGGCGAGCCTGTCGCAGACCTGCGCGTGCGACACGCCCCCCTCACCGGCATCGAAGTCGACCCGGCCATTGTGCCGAGCATGGTCGATGAGTTTCCCGTGCTGTTCGTCGCCGCAGCGTTCGCTGAAGGCACGACCGTTTGCACCGGTTTGGAAGAACTGCGCGTCAAGGAAAGCGACCGCATCGCTGTCATGGCCGCAGCGCTCACCGCAGCCGGAGCGCGCGTCGAAGAACAGGAAGACGGCCTCACCATCCACGGAACGGGTGGGGAGCCTCTCCAAGGCACATCCGACGCGAGGGTGAAAACACACCTCGACCACCGCATCGCGATGAGCATGGCGGTTGCGGGTCTTACGAGCAAAGACGGTGTTGAGGTTGACGACACAGCGCCGATAGCGACAAGCTTTCCGACATTTATGCCAATGCTCGAGGATGCCGCGAAGTGACCACCCCGCTCGATATCTACTCCCTCATCGGCTTCGTCGGCACGGCCTGCATCATCGGAGCCTATGCCTATTTGACCTATGTCGACAAACCCAACCCCTTTATCCTGCACGGGACCAATCTGACCGGAGCCGCGCTCCTCACGGTCAGCCTGCTTGTGCACACCAACTGGCCCAGCCTTGTGCTGGAAGGCTTTTGGGCGGCCATCGCGATATTCGGTTTGGCGAAAGCCTTGCGAGCGCGCGCGCAAAGCGACAAAAGAATGCAATGATCCGCACGATCCTGAGCCTTGGCAAGACACCCGTGAGCCGCCGAATTGTGGCCGCCCTCGTGCTTCTTGCCGCGGCCACCGGGGCATCGGTTATGCGCAAAGAAGGTCAGGTTCTCACGATTGATATGGCATCAAATCTCGTCATAGCGGGCATCGCTTTTGGTCTCTTGCACCTGCGCTGGCGCAAGCGGGAAGCCCGCGATCTGACGCCCAAGAAGCTCAAGGACACGTTTTCATGATTATCGCCGTCGACGGCCCCACCGCTTCTGGCAAAGGCACCATTGCCAAACGCCTCGCCGCGCATTTCGGAGTGCCGTGCCTCGACACAGGCCTCCTTTACCGCGCGGTTGGCAGACAGGTGGCGATCAATGGCGGCGACCCTGACAATGAAGCCGATGCACTTGCAGCCTGCGATTTCCCCGATGCCCTGATGGAGGACGATGTCCTTCGCACCGAGGAATCCGGCGGTCTTGCAAGCCGTGTCTCGGTCCATCCCGCCGTTCGCGAGGCTCTGTTCAAACGCCAGCGCGCCTTTGCCGAACAACCGGGCGGCGCGGTTCTCGACGGACGCGACATCGGCACGGTCATCGCGCCTGATGCGGACGTTAAACTCTTCATCACCGCCAGCGTCCAATCGCGCGCGCGGCGCCGCTGGCTCGAAATGGTCGACAAGAAACTCGACCACGAAGAGGAAATCCCCCTTTCCGAAATCGAGAAAGATGTGGTCGCCCGCGACGCCCGCGATATCAATCGCCGGGACGCGCCGCTCAAAGCTGCATCAGATGCCTTGGTGATCGACACCACAAGTTTCGACCGCGAGCAGGCGTTCGAACTGGTGCTGGAGGCGGTAGAAGAGGCCCTTGGCAAGACGTGATTTCGCTTGCAATCGCGCCCCTTTCGGTCTAGGCGCGCGCCCGTTCCAGACATCGGTAACGATGAACAGAACCTTCGCTTGTGCATTCGGCCTTGCGGAGATGTCGGCCTCTTGCCCTGCTAGCCCTCGCAATGGTGCGTGGGAGGCAGTTTAAGACCCGGAGAAAAACTCCGTGGCCGGTAACAAACAAAACCAAGGATTAGCCACGCTTTATGGCAACCTCACCTAACCCAACGCGCGACGATTTCGAAGCGCTTCTTAACGAACAACTCGGCGGTGCCGGCGACGAAGGCTTTGAAGGCCGTGTTGTCATGGGCACGATCACTGCAATCGAAGCAGGTCACGCCGTAATCGACGTAGGTCTCAAGAGCGAAGGCCGCGTCAACCTCAAAGAATTCTCGCGTGGCGAAGACGAGCACGGCCTTTCGGTCGGTGATGAAGTCGAAGTTTACGTCGACCGCGTTGAAAACGCTGACGGCGAAGCCATGCTGTCGCGTGACCGCGCCCGCCGCGAAGCGGCTTGGGACAAGCTCGAGAACGAGTTTGGCGAAGGCAAGCGCGTTGAAGGCCGCATCTTTGGCCGCGTCAAAGGCGGCTTCACCGTCGACCTCGACGGCGCTGTTGCGTTCCTTCCCGGTTCACAAGTCGACATCCGCCCTGTGCGCGACGTCACGCCGCTAATGGAAGTGCCACAGCCTTTCCAGATCCTCAAAATGGACCGTCGCCGCGGCAACATCGTTGTTTCGCGTCGTGCCGTTCTTGAAGAAACCCGTGCCGAACAGCGCAGCGAACTCATCAGCGATCTGGCCGAAGGTCAGGTCATCGACGGCGTGGTCAAGAACATCACCGATTACGGTGCCTTTGTCGACCTTGGCGGCATCGACGGCCTCCTCCACGTCACCGACATGAGCTACAAGCGCGTCAACCACCCAAGCGAAGTGATCGCCATCGGCGACACCGTGACGGTTCAAATCGTGCGTATCAACGCCGATACCCAGCGTATCAGCCTTGGCATGAAGCAGCTTGAAAGCGATCCATGGGATGGCGTTGCTGCGAAATATCCGGTTGGCATGAAGCTCACCGGCCAGGTCACCAACATCACCGAATACGGTGCATTTGTTGAGCTTGAAGCGGGTATCGAGGGTCTTGTTCACGTCTCTGAAATGAGCTGGACCAAGAAGAACGTGCACCCCGGCAAGATCGTCAGCACCTCGCAAGAGGTCGAAGTGGTGATCCTCGAAGTCGACAGCGAGAAGCGTCGCATTTCGCTGGGCCTCAAGCAGGCTCAAGGCAACCCATGGGAAGAATTCGCAGAGAAATTCCCAGTGGGCGCGGAAGTCACCGGCGAAGTCAAGAACGCGACCGAATTCGGTCTGTTCATCGGCCTCGATGGCGACGTCGACGGTATGGTCCACATGTCAGACATCGCATGGGGCATCTCGGGCGAGGACGCACTGGCGCTTCACCGCAAGGGCGAAGAAGTCAAAGCCGTTGTTCTCGACGTTGACGTTGAGAAAGAGCGCATCAGCCTCGGCATGAAGCAGCTTGAAAAAGGCGCTCCGACCGAAGCTGGCGCAGCAGCAGCTGGCTCGCTTCGCAAGGGCGAAACCGTCACTGTCACCGTTCTCGAAGTTCGCGATGGCGGCCTCGAAGTTCAGGTTGGCGACGATGGCGCAACCGGCTTCATCAAGCGCAGCGACCTTGGCCGTGACCGCGACGAGCAGCGTCCAGACCGCTTCCAGGTTGGCAGCAAGGTCGACGCAATGGTCACCGGTTTCGACCGTTCGAAGAAGCCAAACTTCTCGATCAAAGCGCGTCAGATCGCCGAAGAGAAAGAAGCAGTGCAACAGTTCGGTTCATCCGATTCAGGCGCATCGCTCGGCGACATCCTTGGCGAAGCTCTCAAGGGCAAAGACGACTAAGTCTGACGCCTCACTGGCAAATCAGGAAGGCCCGCTTGCGCGTTCGCAGGCGGGCCTTTTCTATTGCTGGCATGATGATTAGAATGGCCCGAAAGAGGATCCCCGACCATGCTTGAAGTCCACCAATTCCCCTGCCTGTCCGACAATTACGGCTTTCTGCTGCACAATTCGGTCACGGGCGAAACCGCCGCGATCGACACGCCTGACGGGGGCGAATATCTCGACCAGGCAAAGGCCAAGGGCTGGACTATCACCCATATCTGGAACACCCACTGGCACCCCGACCACGCGGGCGGCAATGTGGAAATTGTCGAGGCGACAGGTGCGCGGGTTCTCGCGCCAATAGAGGTTGAGAAGCTCTCCCCCATCGACCGCGTGATCGAGCACGGCGACACGGTAAACCTTGGCGAACACCGCGCCGATGTTATCGACGTATCGGGCCACACCAATGGTCACATAGCGTTCCACGTTGTCGAGGAAGGCATAGCGTTCGTGGGTGACAGCGTGTTTGCGCTTGGCTGCGGACGCATGTTCGAAGGCGAACCCGAGCAATTCTGGCGCAGTCTTAAGCGGATCAAGCGCCTCTCGACCGCCACGGTCCTCTATTGCGCGCATGAATACACGCAGGCGAATGCCAGGTTCGCGCTTCATGCCGACCCCGATAACACCGAGCTTCAGGAATACGCCGCCGAGATCAACGAAAAGCGCGCTCGCGGTGAATGGACTGTGCCGACCGTCCTGAAACGCGAGCTTGCCACCAATCCATTCCTGCGGGCCGATGATCCAGCGATGCAGGCGCGTTGGGGTGGCAATGCGCCGCATGAGACCTTCGCTGCGCTTCGCACCGCCAAGGACAATTTCTAGGCCCTCACATGCAAGCCTTACGCGTTGAGGAGCTATCGCAGGACCTTTCGGGGGTTCGACTGTTCGATATGCCAGGGCCAACCCGCGCGCCCGGCGAAGTGCTGGTGCGTGTAAAGGCAGCCTCGCTCAACTTTCCCGACCTGCTGATGACCAGGGGCGAGTATCAGTTCAAACCCGATGTTCCCTTCACCAGCGGGCTTGAGATGGCGGGCGAGGTGCTTGAGGCTGATCCCGGCAGCGGCTTTGTCTCCGGCGACACAGTGATCGGCGGTAAGAAAACGGACGCCTTTGCCGAAATCATCAGCGTGCCCGAACGCAGCCTCTCTCCCCTCCCCTCTGGCCTCAGCTTCGCACAGGGCGCAGCGATGGGTGCAGCCTATCAGACCGCATACACCGGGCTCGTCGAGCTGGGGCGATTGCAATCGGGCCAATGGGTTCTCGTTCACGGAGCGAGCGGCGGCGTGGGGCTTGCGACCTGCGATCTTGCCAATGCGCTAGGCGCGCGCGTGATCGCGGCCACCGGCGTGGCAGCCAAACATGGGGCGATTGCCGCTGCGGTCGCGCCGGACGCAGTGATTACCGCTGAAGGCCGTTTCCGCGAGCAGGTTGCAGAGCTCACCGATGGTAAGCTTTGCGACATCGTGTTCGACCCTGTGGGCGGCGATGTGTTCGACGAATCCACCCGCTGCGTCAGTTTCGCAGGCAAGCTCATGGTTGTCGGCTTCACCAGTGGAAGGATCGCAGAGATCGCGACCAATATCCCGCTCATCAAAGGCTTTAGCGTCGTGGGACTTCGCGCTGGCGAGTATGCCCGCCGCTTCCCCGAACGCGGCAAGGCCATCAATGACGCGATCGCCAAACTCGCAAGCAATGGCAAGATCACGCCGACCATCGACCGCACCTTGCCGCTCTCTCGCTGGCGTGAAGGATTTGACGCCATGGCGCGGCGCGAGCTGGTGGGCAAAGTGGTCTTTGAACCTGGCAAATAACCAAAGGCACATAAACAAAAAGGCGACCCGCAAGGGCCGCCTCATTGTGTGTTCGCGATAGAATGCGTGGCGCTTAGAGCGAGGAGATAACCTCGTCAGCAAGCGCCTTGTCGGCATCCTTGTCATGCTTGTCAGCGATGATCTTGCGCGACGCCGTTGCAGCCGCATCCGCAGCTGTTGCCCGTACGCCAGCGACTGCTTCACGCTCAGCAGCAGCAATCTTGTCCTCGGCCATGCGCTTGCGGCGCTCGACCATGGCCTTGCTGTCGTCCTCGGCCTTGGCGAGGATAGCGTCCGCTTCGCGCTGGGCGCCTTCCATCATGGCTTCGGCGTCTTTTTCAGCGCCAGCGATCTTGGCCGCATATTCGTCACGCAGGGTTTCGGCCTCAGCGCGAAGGTTCTTGGCTTCGTCGAGCTGGGACTTGATCTCGGCAATCTTCTTGTCGAGCCCGCCAGCAATTGCGGAAGGAACTTTCTTCCACAAAACGACAGCGATCAGCACCGCCATCGACAGGCTCACCCATTGGTAATCCTGAAGGCCAAAGGCCGATGGCCCTTCGCCCGCTGCGATGGTGAGAGAAATGAGATTAGGCATCTGCAAGCGCCTTCTTCACAGCAGAGCGTGCGCTCCGCTTGTCAACTTTAGTACCAGCGAGCCGGGCCACGATGTCCTGCGCCGCTTCGGTCGCCACATCTTCGACCTCGGCCATCGCGTTTTCACGCGCTGCCTCGATCTCGGCGGCTGCCTTTTCAAGCTTGGCATCGAGCCGCTTTTGCGCCGCTGCCAGTTTCTTTTCGGACGAAGCCGCCGCCTTGGCTTTCGCCTCGGAGATCAGGGCCTGTGCTTCGGCACGGTTCGCATTCTCACGCTCGCGCCATGCCTCTTCCTGCGTGTCAGCCGCATCACGGGCTGCCTGGGCCGCTGCCAGATCGTCCGCGATCTGCTTGTCGCGAAGCTCGACAGTGCTCATCACCTTGGGCACCATTCCGCGCCCGATGAGGAAAAAGGTTATGCCAAAGAACACCAGCATCCAGAAAATCTGGCTGGAATAGGTGTCTGCTAATTGGGCTATCTGAGGCATTGGTCAGGCCTTGCGCGTGCGCTGCGAGAGCTGCGTTAGTTGATAAAACACCTTCAGGAGGCGGATTCAACGAAACCGCCTCCTGTAGGAATTTGTAGGATTTAGGCGACGAAGATCAGGATCATCGCGACGACGAACGCCAGCAGGCCGAGAAGCTCAGCTGCGGCGAAGCCGATGAACAGGCGACCTTGCTGGCCGTCTGCAGCGCCTGGGTTGCGAAGTGCGCTCTCGAGGAACGAACCGAAGACGTTACCCACACCGATCGCGGCCATACCGGCACCGATTGCTGCAAGGCCTGCGCCGACGAGCTTGGCTGCTTCTGCTTCCATTGTAAAAACTCCTTAGAAAATCAGTCTGTTAATTGGGAATATAATGTAACTTAGTGAAGGTGCTCTGCATCGTTGATGTAAAGCGAGGTGAGCAGGGCAAAGACGTAAGCCTGGATGCCTGCCACCAGGATTTCGAGGGCCGAGATGCCGATCATCAGAAGGAAGCTTGGCGCGCTGACCAGAAGGCCAAAGCCAAGACCTGCATTGATGCCGTCCATCACGAAGCTTGAGAGCACTTTCAAAAGGACGTGCCCCGCCATCATCGCCACGAACAAACGCAGCGCGAGGCTGAACGGACGCACGAGGAACGAGATCAGCTCGATCGGGAAAATGATCGGGATCATCGGCAGCGGCGTACCGTGCGGCACGAACAGGGAGAAAAACTTGATGCCGTGCTTCCAGAAACCAACCAGCAGCACGATAGAGAAGCTGATCACGGCAAGAACGCCGGTCACTGTGAAGTGGCTGGTGAAAGTGAACGGGTGAAGGCCGACAAGGCCAATCGGCAGAAGACCAAGAAGGTTGCCGAACAGGATGAACATGAACAGGCTGAAGACATAAGGAAGGTATTTCTTACCGCCCTCGCCGATGTTCGCCTCGAGCATGTCGTCGATGAAACCGGTGAAGGTTTCCACCGCCATCTGCCAGCGACCGGGCACGAGATCGCGCTTCATGCCGATGAAGATGAAGGCCCAAAGCAGAACAGTGGTCACGGCCATCCACAAAGCGGAATTGGTGAACGCGATGTTGTATCCGGCAATCTCCCAGACGTCAGAGCCGAAAAGTGGCTCGATCTGGAATTGCTTCATCGGATCGACTTTGGCTTCCGCTACCGGAGTTGGTGCGCCTGTCACGATCGTGTGTATCCCTTGGTACCTGTTTAAACGCGCCCGCCCTGACTTTGACCCTTATTGGGGGTCATCATCGGGTGTTGTGGACTGCGTATTAGCCGCAGTAATGATATTCCTGAAAGCAACGCCAATTCCGAGGAACAGCCCTACCAACAGACCCCAGGGCGATGTACCGACCAGAGCGTCGAACGCCCAGCCAATGACAAAGCCTCCCAAGATCCCGCCGATGAGGTCCGCTAGCACCCGGTTACCGCTGCGATAATTCGCATCAGCCCCCTTTTGCTTTGACCGGTTGCGTTCATCTTCGCGCTCTCTCGCAGCTTTCAGCCGCGCTTCAAGCGCATCAATTCGCGCATCCTCAAGGATGGGTTCTTCGGCGGGTTTTTCCTCGCTCATGCTGACCTCCTTATGAAGATGGAAAAGCGCGAGCGCGAAAGGTGCCCGCCAAGGGCGAGTGCCCCCTAGAAGAGGGCGATTCTGGAGTCAATGGTGGTGTGGTGTGTTTTCCGCGCACGCGGCTGATTGAGCATCCTTGCAAGACAGGCAGGCACGCTGCCCGCGCTGCGTGTGTCCGGTCGGCCTTGCCGCGCTTTACGAAGGTGTGTCACCTCGTGATTACGGACAGATCGGCAGACGCTCGGGCGGAGCGGACGTGCGGGTCTGCCAAGAGCCGTCGGGCGCCTGATACTTTTCACCCGGAACGGTGCGCGCAATCGCCTGACACCCGGCGGTGGTCGCATATTGTTCGACCGTCGCGTTATTCTGCTGTGCCTTGCGGGTGTAGACCGCGCGGCGTTGGATGTTGATGTCATTGACGAGGGTTTGCAGCGCAGGCGTTGCCTGTCCGACAATCCCCAGATAACCGTCGATCTGTTCGCCAACGCTGCCATTGGCGCGCGCGGCGGCATAGGCCGGATCGCGCTGTGCCATTGCAGGCGAAGCAACACCGGTAAGCACGGTGGCGCCAGCAACCAGGGCCATCATGGATTTGCGAAAGCTATTCATCTCAATTCCTTTTCAACCTCCCCGTCGGCCTATTGCGCGCCGCGTCAGAAGATGTCTGCATTCTCATCAATCGTATTGCTGGCATCCTCTGCCAGCCGGTAAAGCACTTCGGCGCGAATATTGACGTTCAGCTCGATCACAATCGGTTCTTCGGGTGCGGCGACGTTGATACATCCCCCAAGCCCCGCCATCCCGGCTGCGATCGTGGCGATCTGCCAGACCTTACGGTTCATATTCGCTCCCCTGAAATTGACGAAGCCGAGTGTGGCACCGCCGCTTTCGGGGGTCAATTTGTCGTGTGTCATAGCTTTTCATCGCTTTCTGGAGGTTGAACGGCGGAGTCTTCCCTGCGTTCAGCTTCAACCGAAGGGGTCTCAGGTGTGGGATCGGGTGTCGGAGCGGGAAATGGCACGCTGTCACGCGGCACGATCCGGTTGCCGTCGATCTGCAAGAGCCCCTGATCTATCGGATCGCCGAAGACGCTCGGGTCAAACAGACCGCGCACGATTGTTGCGAGCAGGTAGAAATTTTCCGAGCGCACGTTGATCTTGAACCGGATCGGCAGGTTAGCAAGCTGGCGCGTGACGAAATTCTTGCTCGCCCCTGTGCCCTGCCTGACGCCATCAATGTTGAAATTGGTGATGATTTCGCCGGCCAGATTGCCGTTCAGTTCGATGCTCATCTGGTTGTAATCGAGCGAGCGCAGCGTCTGGAAAGCGTAATTGCCCATCGCGCCCAGATCCTCATAAGTGAGCTCGCCCACGTAAGAGACATTGCCGCCCGGAGGCCGCGAAATGAGCAGGCCGCCGGCAATCCTGCCATTGCCCTGCGCATCGAAAATGATCGGAATGGTGCCGTCAAACTGTCCGGTTGCGCTAAGGTTCGACAGCTCCATCTGCGTGACGAAAGTCGCCGCATCGAGGGCAATGATCTCGAAAATATAGCTTTGCCCCTGCCCGCCGCCATAGTCGAGCGTGACAGGACGAAGCATGAGCTCGCCGCCCATGAACGGCCAGCGCCCGTCATTCACCTCGATCACGGTCCCATCGGTGATCGAATAGACGATCCGGCCATCGAGCGCCTCGATCCCGGGATTGACCGAGGCGATGGTCGCGACCTGATTGGGCGCGGTGGTCATGGCGAGAAGGTCGGTGAACTCTATCGTGCCCGCAAGACCGCGCACCGGACCAAATGCAGCGGCAAAGTCGAAGCCTTCGGTAGAGAAAGTGCCCGTGCTGTCGATATCGCTGCCGTTCCAGTCGAGGCGACCCTCCCCTTCGATCACGCCATCGGCAAAGGCGATCAAGCCCTTGGTAAGCGATGTGAGATCATCAGGCTGGAACGCTTCGTCAAAGCCGAGCCCGGGCACGGTGAAATCCGCGCCGCCGATGCCGGATGAAAGATCGTGGCGAAGCGCAATATCGGCCACGCCGCGCGATGTCGCGGGATGGAACAGCTCCGCATTTGCGAGCACCATGCCATCGGCAAACGTAAGGCTCGCGCCCTCGCTCGCCAGCGGTTCAATGCGCCGGACGGCGCCGGGCTCGACTCTTTCGGTGACGGTAAACGCACCTTCGCGAAGGGCGAGCACATTGTCGGCAAAGCTCCATTCCCCCGACAGTTCGGAAATATCGAGCGGCACGAAGTCGAGAGAGGCATTGGCTCCTTCGATATTGCCGCCGATCACATCGCCAAGCTCGCCGTCGATGCGGGCCGCATCGAAGCGCACTGCCTCGCCGCTCGCGCCGATCCTTGCGGTGAGGTCGGTAAGCGCAAAACCGCCGGGATACCGCAGGCTGGCGCTTGATGCGGTGATGGCGGCGGGGCTTTCTCCCAAACTGCCCGAAAGCGCGATCTCGTCCACTCGCGCGGCAATCTGAAGATCGTCGCGGTAGCGCACAATCGCACCGCCAGCATCGGGGCACACGGTCAAAGTCTGCTGGCGCACGTCGAAGTCATAGGCCCGCACCCCGGCGATTTGCGCCCGGCCGCACTGCGTGCCAAGGGCAAGACCCGAAGCAGGCGACCAGCGCCCTTCCACGGGAAGAACCAGCCCTTGCAGCCCTCCCCCCGGCACTGCTCCTTGCGCAAGCATTGTGCCATCGAACTGCACAGCGCCCGCCGCATTGCGCCTTGCCTCGAGCCTCGGGATGCTGATCGCGTCGGCCCCTTCGCGGTATTCCGCCATGCTCATGCGCAGCGCCAGATTGCCGCTACCACGCTGCGAAATTCGCGCATTAATGCGCGGCAAGTCCGCGCCGCCGGTGAGGACATTGCCCGAAAGGTTCTCGGGCTGCCCCTCGCCTGCGCTCGCATAGCTGACACGCGACATTGCCAGCAGCGTCTCGCCGCCCGCGCTGCTAAGCCGCGCCTCGGGGACCACAAGCCGCACGGTGTCGCTGGTGGTGCGCACAGAGGCATCGGCGGCAAAAGCGCCGCCGGACAGCCCCCGACCAAGGCCGCGCTCAAGCTTACCCAGAAGCGAGCCGACAAGCGTGCCCTCCCCTGCTGCACGCGCCTCGGCCAGACCTGCGCCATTGATGAAGTCCCCAGCGTCGATGGCGTCGCCCGTGACGCGCCCTGTCCATTCGTTGCGGGCAAAACCCTGCTGGCTGCGCAAGGTCCCTTCGGAAGCGATGCGGGCTGCATTGGCGTAGCTGGTCCTCAACCCCTCGCCCGAAATGTCATGGCGCAGGCTCAATTCGGCCTGCTCGCCAAAAGCGAGGGCAAAATCCGCCGAACCGCCAAGCGTGTCGAGCGCCATGTCGGAAAAGCCCAATCCCGAGCCATAAAGCGCCAGATCGCCTTCAACCGAGGCGAAATCCCCGGCCAGTGTCAGCACCGCGCCCACGTCGGCTGTTGCTACACGCGCGCCCTCGCAGGAAAACTCGCGCAGACGCAGCGGACCATCGAAACTGAGCCGTCCTGCATCACTGGTTAGATCGCCAAAGGCGGTCGCGTCCCTCGCCGAGCATCCTTCCACGCTCAGTCCAGGAGCGGTGGCCGCGAGTGTGCCCGAAAACCCGTCGTCAATCGCGCCCTCGCCGTCCAATTTGGCACCGATAACGCCATAATCGCTCGCAATCCGCGCGCGCCCGTCGATGATGCGCACATTATATGTGGGTAGCCCCGCCGGCTCCTCGCTTTCGGCAAAAAGCAGGGCATCAAGGCTCCCGAAGCTCAGCGCGCCATCGGTAAACTCGCCGAACAATCGCGGCCGCGTCAGCTCGATCTGGCCAAGCGCAGGCGGACCGTAGGTATAGGATATAGCAAGCGTCACCCGCTCGGCGGTAAAATCGGGACGCGCCGGATCGCCCACCACGAGGTTGCGAATAACCTGCCGCCGCGCACCGATGCTCTCGATCTCGTAACTCGCGTCGAGCCCGTAACTGGCGAGCGTGTCTTCGATCAGATTGGCCGCAATCCGCTCTCGCCCGAGCCAAGCGAGCGATCCCGCCAGCACCACGAACGCCAGCACCATGAGGCTTATCCGCCAGCGCCAACGCGCAGGCCAAAAGCGCCGTCTGCGCTTCAGATCGGGTAAATCTGCTTCGGGCTGAACCTCTGCCATGGGCCTCATCACTTGCGCGTAAGCCTCGACAAAGGCAATGATAGTCGCGTGTAAAATCAGTGCACGAGGCGAGATTGCCACAATCTGAAGACGCATTTGACTTTGGCGAGGAGCCCGCGGGCAGCCTTGCGCCCAAATCGGATGCGGGAAAGCACGCAGGGCTTGGCCACCGCGAACGCCTGCGCGAACGGCTCCTCAAAGGCGGGGCAGAGGCGCTCGCCGATTACGAGGTGCTCGAATACCTCCTGTTTGCCGCGATCAAACAGGGCGACACCAAGCCGGTTGCCAAGGCGCTGCTCGCCCAGTTCGGCTCGCTTTCTGCCGTGCTCAATGCCGATGCAGCTGCGCTCCAACGCACGAAAGGCGTGGGCAAGACCAGCGCGGCGGCTCTCAAAAGCGTCGCGATTGCCGCTCGACGTATGGCGCGAAGCGAGATCAGCGCAAAGCCGGTGCTTTCCAGCTGGCAATCGCTAATCGACTATCTCGCCATCGACATGGCACATTTGACGGTTGAGCGGGTGCGCGTCCTTTACCTCGACAGCAAGAACAGGCTCATTGACGATCACCATGTCGGCGATGGTTCGATTGACGAGGCCGCCATCCACCCGCGCGAAGTGATCCGGCGCGCGATGGATGTAGGCGCGGCTGCGCTGATCCTTGTCCACAATCACCCGTCCGGTTCACCAGAGCCAAGCAAGGCCGATATTCAAATCACAAGGAAGATCGCAGAGGCGGGGCGGCTTTTGGGGGTGACGGTGCACGACCATGTGATCGTCGGGCGCGAGGGGCATGTGAGCTTGCGCGCCAAGGGCCTGATCTAGAGCGCCCCAACGTCAAGCGGGAGAAGACGCGTAAGGAAAGTGGCCGGTAACTGTCCCCTTGCCTCTTGTTGCCCCTTGCAATCGTTCCCCCGCCCGCTTAGCCGCGCTTCGCATAACCACCACTGCTTATGAAGGACATTGCCCGATGGTCCCCCGTTACGCTCGCCCCCAGATGACCGCTCTTTGGGAGCCGGAAGCCAAATATCGCATCTGGTTCGAAATCGAAGCGCACGCGACGCAAAAGTTGGGCGAGATGGGCGTGGTTCCAGCCTCCGCTGGCAAGGCGCTGTGGGACTGGTGGGCGACGAACCCCACAATTGACGTTGAAGCCATCGACGCGATCGAAGCGGTGACGAAGCACGATGTGATCGCTTTTCTTACGTGGGTCGCTGAACAGGTTGATGCCGCAGGCTACACCGGCGAAGCGCGCTTCATGCACCAGGGGATGACCAGCTCCGACGTGCTCGACACGACGCTGGCCGTGCAACTGGCGCGCGCGACCGATATTCTGCTCGAAGATATGGACGCGCTTCTGGCCGCGATCAAAATGCGCGCCGAAGAGCACAAGTTCACCCCAACCATCGGGCGCAGCCACGGCATTCATGCAGAGCCTGTGACCTTCGGCCTCAAACTCGCGCAAGCTTACGCCGAATTTGACCGCTGCAAAACGCGCCTTATCACCGCGCGCCGGGAAATCGCGACCTGCGCCGTCTCGGGCGCGGTGGGCACATTTGCCAATATCAACCCTGAGGTCGAGGCCTATGTTGCCGAGCAGCTTGGCCTTGAGGTCGAACCGATCAGCACGCAAGTTATCCCGCGCGACCGTCACGCCGCCTATTTCGCGACGCTGGCGGTGGTTGCCGGTTCGATCGAACGGCTCGCGGTTGAAGTGCGCCACCTACAACGCACCGAAGTTCTTGAGGCTGAGGAATTCTTCTCCAAGGGCCAGAAGGGTTCAAGCGCGATGCCGCACAAGCGCAACCCGATCCTGACCGAGAACCTCACCGGCCAGGCGCGCATGATCCGCGCCTATGCCCTGCCCGCGCTTGAGAACGTGGCGCTGTGGCATGAACGCGATATTTCGCACTCTTCGGTTGAGCGTTTCATCGGGCCCGATGCGACGATCACGCTCGATTTTGCCCTCGCACGTTTGACCGGCGTGGTCGAGAAGCTGCTGGTTTATCCTGAGCGCATGCAGTCCAACATGGACGCGATGGGCGGCCTTATTCACTCGCAGCGGGTTCTGCTTGCCTTGACGCAGGCCGGTGTCAGCCGCGAGGATGCCTACCGCCTGGTCCAGCGCAATGCGATGAAAGTGTGGGAATCGGGCGGTAATCTCATGCTCCTCGATCTGCTCAAGGCCGATGAAGAAGTGACGGCGGCATTGTCACACGCGGAGCTCGAAGAGAAGTTCGACCTCGAATATCACTTCAAGCATGTGGACACGATTTTCGCGCGCGTCTTTGGATAGAGCGCGTGCACGCTGGACTTGGGAGCCAAAACGCCTAGGTTCGGACGTGGATTTTGAACGGATAGGGGATAGGCGCCTTGCAAATTGTGCGCACAATATTGTGGGTTATGGTCGCGATTGCGATCATGCTTTTCTCAATTCTCAACTGGAACCCGGTCGAGATCACCTTGTGGGACGGCATTCTGGTCGAAACCAAGGTGCCGGCACTCGTGATCCTTGCTTTCCTGCTCGGCCTGTTTCCGATGTGGCTCTATCACCGCTCGGTCAAATGGGGCCTTGATCGCCGCATTCGCAGTCTTGAAAACTCGATCAAATCCGCAGCCCTTGCCCATTCGCGCGAGACGCCTGTTGATGGGGCCGGGGATAAGCCTGTGGATAGCCCCGCTTCTGCCCCCGTCGTGAGCCCTGTTGACAATCCTGTTGAAAAGCCTGCCGATAGCCTGTCGCCAGTGCATGACGCACAAGATGATACGCAGGGCACGAACAAGCCATGAGCAATCCGGTTTATCTCGCGCTCGATGTGCCGCAAATCGAACCTGCCAAAGCTCTCATCAACAAGGTGAAAGCGCATATTGGCGGGGTGAAACTTGGCCTTGAATTCTTTTGCGCACATGGCGGACACGGTGTGCATGAAATCGCGCATCTGGGCCTGCCGATCTTCCTCGATCTGAAGTTTCACGACATTCCCAACACCGTCGCATCTGCGATGATGGCGATCCATGTGTACGAACCCAAGATCGTGACCATTCACGCAAGCGGCGGGCGCGCGATGATGGAAGATGCCAAGGCAGCAGCCGCCGAAGGATGCAAGGTCGTCGCGGTTACCACGCTGACGAGCATGGATGAGGCCGACCTTGCCGCAACAGGCGTCGGGGGCTCTGCCGAAGATCAGGTCATGCGTCTCGCGGAACTGGCCCACGCATCGGGTCTTGACGGGATTGTGTGTTCAGGCCGCGAAGTGGGCAAGGTCCACAAGCAATGGAAGGACGGCTATTTCGTCGTCCCCGGCCTTCGTCCCGCTGGTTCAGGTGCAGGCGATCAAAAACGCGTCGTCACCCCGCGCAAGGCCCGCGATGATGGCGCAAGCGTCCTCGTCATAGGCCGTCCCATCAGCCGCGCCGAAGACCCCATGGCCGCCGCCCGCGCAATTGAGGCAACGCTTTAGGCAGCGCCAGTCCAGTGTCTGTTCAAATCAAGATCTGCGGCCTTTCGACGCCTGATACCATTGCTGCGTGTGCCAATGCCGGGGCGAGCCACATCGGGTTCAACTTCTACCCGCCTAGCCCGCGTTTTGTCTCCGCTGCCCAAGCTGCGAAGCTTTCTGAGGATGCGCCTGCAACCCTCCAGAAAGTCGGAGTTTTTGTGAACCCTGATGACGCGTTTTTGCAAGAGATGGTCACAGCCGGACGCCTCGATGCGATCCAGCTTCATGGGCAAGAAACACACGCCCGCACTGCCGACGTAGCCGCGCGTTTCAATCTGCCGGTCTGGAAGGTTTTGAGCGTGGAGAACGCCGACGACATCGCAGAGGCGGCCGACTATTCGGACGCTGCCGATTTCCTCCTGTTCGATGCCAAGACGCCCAAGGGTTCCGCGCTTCCTGGCGGCATGGGGCACTGCTTCGACTGGAGCCTGCTCAAGGCCTACACCGGGCCGCTCGATTGGGGGCTTGCAGGCGGGTTGACGGCGGACAACGTAGCACAGGCCATCAAAGCCACCGGAGCGCAATTGGTCGACACCTCTTCCGGGGTCGAAAGCGCGCCCGGCACCAAGGATGCGGCGATGATCGAGGCCTTCTGCAAGGCCGCTCTTTCCTGATCGCTTCCGCTACTCCCAACGAAAAAGGGCGACCCGTCGCCGGATCGCCCTTTCGTCTTTGTCTTTTCGCTAATTCAGGCGATTAGAACTTGATGCCACCGCCAACAGCAAAGGTGTCGATGTCGGAGAAATCGGAGAAGAAGTGGCGGTATTCGCCCTTCACGTAGAAGTTGCCGCCGAGCTTTTGCTCAACGCCAAGGCCTGCGTGCCATACATCTTCACCAGAGGTGAAGCTGCGGCCACCGGCTGCGAAAATGCGGGTGCTTTCGCCAGCTTTCGTGCCGATGCGGCCGGTGAGGCCGTAGATTTCGTCCGAGCCATCAACGAGCACTTTGTCGACAGACACTTCGCCGCCGACAAATACGGTTTCGCCAAGGTCGAAGTCATAGCCGGCTGCTGCGCCGATGAAACCTTCGTCAAAGCCGCCGCCAGTGGCGAGGCCACCGCGAACTTCAACGCGGCCTTCGCCGGCTGCGTCTTGTGCCATTGCAGGGGTTGCAAAAGCGGTTGCAGCTGCTGCTGCGGTGATAAGAGCAATTTTCTTCATAGAACCCTCTTTTGTTAGTGGGGTATTTCGGGGAAGGCGTAGGTAGGTTTGCGTGCATGAACGTTCAATTACAGATCATGCAATTATTCCAGCCTTTGGTAATTTTGTGACTCATTCGCCACACATTGTAAATCTGCCAGAAAGGTTCGGGCGTGCTGTCGCAGCATCGCGCGCGCGCGCCATTGACCAGACACACCTTTCCTCACACGGCTGGACAGGCGCGGCTCTAACTGCCAACGGAAAATTGCTATGAATCAGACACCCAAGTTCTCTGGCCCCAACTCCTTCCGCAATCAGCCCGATGATCGCGGCCATTTTGGCGATTTTGGCGGGCGCTATGTCGCCGAAACGCTGATGCCGCTGATCCTCGATCTGGAGCGCGAATATCGTGCCGCGCAGCAAGATCCTGAATTTCAGCGCGAGTTTGACGACCTGCTTGAGCATTACGTCGGCCGCCCTTCGCCGATGTATTATGCAGAGCGGCTGACCGAGGAACTGCGCAAGGACGCGGAACCCGGCATGGGCGCGCAAGTGTGGTTCAAGCGCGACGAGCTCAACCACACCGGCGCGCACAAGATCAACAATTGCATCGGGCAGATTTTGCTTGCGAAGCGCATGGGCAAGACCCGTATTATCGCAGAAACCGGCGCAGGGCAGCACGGTGTTGCCACCGCGACCGTATGCGCGCGTTTTGGCCTGCCTTGCGTGATCTATATGGGCGCAGAGGATGTTGCGCGCCAATCGCCCAATGTCTTTCGCATGAAGCTCCTTGGCGCAGAAGTCGTCCCCGTGACCAGCGGCGGCGCGACGCTCAAAGACGCGATGAACGAAGGCCTGCGCGATTGGGTCGCCAATGTGCACGACACCTTCTACATCATCGGCACCGCGGCTGGGCCCCATCCCTACCCCGAACTGGTGCGCAATTTTCAAAGCGTCATCGGCACCGAAGCGCGCGCGCAACTGCTGGCGCGTGCTGGCCGGCTGCCTGACCTGCTCATTGCGTGCATTGGCGGGGGCTCCAATGCGCTGGGCCTGTTCCACCCGTTCCTCGATGATCCGGACGTGAAGATGCTCGGCGTCGAAGCGGCAGGCCACGGCCTTGATGGCGACGAACACGCGGCGAGCCTTCTGGGCGGCGCTCCCGGAGTGCTCCACGGCAACAAGACCTATCTCCTGCAAGACGCGGACGGCCAGATCACCGAAGGCCACTCGATTTCCGCAGGGCTCGACTACCCCGGTATCGGCCCCGAACACGCATGGCTGAAAGACACAGGCCGCGTCGAATACACCGCCGTCACTGATGACGAGGCATTGGAAGGCTTCCAACTGCTCTGCCGCACCGAGGGGATTATCCCGGCGCTAGAGCCGAGCCATGCGCTAGCCGCTGTCGCAAAACGTGCGCCGATGATGCGCGAAGATGAGATCATCTGCATGAACCTATGCGGCCGCGGCGATAAGGACATTTTTACCGTGGCTGAAAAGCTTGGGGTGGAGATGTGAAGCGCGATTGGCGGCTAGTAATTGCTGCGCTTGCTACACCTGCAGCATTTGCAGCAGCAATGGCTTATCATCAGACTACGTTACTTCGTCGGCTAGAGTGGCAAAGTAACGGTGGGCGTTGTGGCCATTTTCGAGAACAAGGCATCAGCGTGGCCTTTTGTAAGGAGAATATCCCCTCCGACGAAATGTATCTTGCCATTGCTTGGATTGGATTCAGCTTCCTCGCCTTTGCACTAACCACTTGGATTTTCTTAAGGCCCCAGAAATGACCCGCCTCTCCTCCGCCTTTTCCAAACCCCATGCCGCTTTCGTCGCTTTCATCACTGCTGGCGATGGCGACACTGCTGCCAATCTCGACGCTCTCGTCGCGGGCGGTGCTGACGTAATCGAGTTGGGGATGCCCTTTACCGACCCCATGGCCGATGGCCCCGCGATCCAGAGCGCGAACTTGCGCTCGCTCGGCAAAGGCACCACCACCGCTGACGTGCTGCAATACGCCTATGAATTCCGCGAGCGTCACCCCGATGTGCCTCTGGTGCTGATGGGCTATGCCAACCCCATGATCCGCCGGGGTCCTGAGTGGTTTGCCAAAGCCGCCAAGGGCGCAGGCGTCGACGGCGTCATCTGCGTCGATATTCCGCCTGAAGAGGACGATGCGCTGGGTCCGGCCCTTCGCGCGGAAGGCATCTCCCCCATTCGCCTCGCCACCCCCACAACCGATGCAAAGCGCCTGCCGCAAGTGCTCGAAGGGTCTAGCGGCTTTCTCTATTACGTCTCGGTCGCCGGGGTCACCGGGCTGCAACAGGCCGCAGCGGGTTCTATAGAGGAAGCTGTTGCCGCCCTCAAATCCGCCACCGATATCCCCGTCGCGGTCGGTTTTGGCGTGCGTGAACCCGCGCAAGCCGCTGCCATCGCCAAGCATGCCGACGGCGTTGTCGTAGGGTCCGCCTTTGTTGACTTGGTGGGCGAACATGGCGCAAACGCGGCGCCCAAGCTAAAAGAGCTGACCGCGAGCATGGTTGCCGCGATCAAGTCGGCCTGAAGGAACACGAGACATGAGCTGGTTAAACCGCGTCCGCAATTCGCTGGGCTTTGGCGATCAAAAGACAAGCACCGAAAAAGACCTTTGGATCAAATGTCCCAATTGTCAGGAGATGCTGTTCGTCTCCGATTATGAGGAAAACCTCCAAGTCTGCCCCAAATGCGGGCATCATGGGCGGATCAATGCCGATACGCGCCTGAAGCTGCTTCTCGATGAAGGTTTTGAACTGCTTCCCGTGCCCGAGGTGACCGAAGACCCCCTGAAGTTCAAGGATTCCAAGAAATACACCGACCGCCTGAAAGCGGCGCGGGCGAAAAGCCCCCATGCCGATGCCTTCATCACGGGTTCGGGCGCGATTGACGGACAGCCAGCGGTCGTGGGCGTTCAGGACTTCAGCTTCATGGGCGGCTCAATGGGCATGGCCGTGGGCGAGGCGTTTTGTCAGGGCGCGCAAAAGGCGCTCGACCGCAATTGTGCCTATGTCGTGGTGACAGCGGCAGGCGGTGCGCGGATGCAAGAGGGGATCTTGTCCCTGATGCAAATGCCGCGTGCGACGGTGATGACACGGCGTTTGAAGGCAGCGGGATTGCCCTACATCGTAGTCCTCACCGATCCGACCACGGGCGGCGTAACGGCAAGTTACGCCATGCTGGGCGACATCCATATCGCAGAGCCCGGCGCGCTCATTGGCTTTGCCGGACAGCGGGTTATTCAGGACACCATCCGTGAGCAGTTGCCCGAAGGGTTCCAGCGCGCGGAATATCTGCACAAGCACGGCATGGTCGATATGGTCGTGCCGCGCGGCGAGCTTAAGGAGCGGCTCTCGCAGGTGCTTGAGTTCCTTCAGCCCAAGGCTGCTGCCTAAACCCCATGGACTTTGGCCGCTCGGATGATGCCCGCGTTCAGGCGCAGCTCGACCGGCTCGCCCGCTTAAGCGTCCCGCAAGGGCGCCTGGGGCTGGAAACCATCACTGCCCTGATGGAGCGCCTTGGCAATCCGCACCGCAAGCTGCCGCCTGTGTTCCACGTCGCTGGCACCAATGGCAAAGGTTCGGTCTGCGCGTTTCTTCGCGCCATACTGGAGGCCGATGGCAAGCGCGTCCACGTCACCACCTCGCCCCATCTGGTGCGCTATAATGAGCGGATCAGGATAGCGGGCAAGCTCATCGACGATGGACCGCTGGCGGAGTTGCTCGAAGAAGTGCTCGATGCAGGCGAGGACCTTGCGCCCAGTTTCTTCGAAGTCACCATCGCTGCCGCTTTCCTTGCCTTCAGCCGGACGCCTGCCGATGCCTGCGTGGTCGAAGTGGGCCTTGGCGGGCGCTTTGATGCAACCAATGTGCTCGAGCCCAAAGCGCTCGCGGCCTGCGGAATTGCCGCGCTTGGGCTCGATCATGAGCGGTTCTTGTTGGCGCCCGAGGAGGGTGTTCCTACCGAGCCAATGGCGCGGATCGCGTTCGAGAAGGCAGGGATTGCCAAGAAGGGCGTGCCGTTGGTGACGATGGGGCCTCTTTACCCATTGAACGCGCGGCTATCGATAATCTCGAAAGTTCATACGTGCGGCGCAATTCTCTTGGAACAAGGGGAGCAGTGGAGCTGCGCCCCGACTGCGAACAAGTTCTATTACCACGACCGGCATTTTCGGTCCGGCCCAGCTTACCTTCCGCAACCTGTGATGCCCGGTAAGCACCAAGTCGACAATGCTGGATTGGCGATTGCCATGTTGCGATTGCAAAGTCGTGTGAATGTCGAGCACAAAAGCATCATCGACGGCCTTCTCAATGCAAAGTGGCCTGCGCGTATGCAGCGCCTTTCGGATGGCCTGCTCACCTCGCTCGCTCCCGATCACACGATCTGGCTCGACGGCGGGCACAATCCGAGCGCTGGGGCGGCGATTTCGGAGCTTTTTGAGAAGCAGCAATTGCACCTGATCCTCGGGATGCTCGACAACAAGAACCCTCGGGCGTTGCTTGATCCCCTGGGGGATAGGGTGCGCACGCTTCAGGGGGTGCCTGTGCCTGATCACGAGAGCCATCCGGCGAGTGCCTTTGGCGAGAATGCGGTGGCTCGCGGTGATCTGGAAGAGGCGCTCTTGAATGTGTCTTCGGACGGCTCGCCCATCCTTATTGCAGGTTCGCTTTACCTCGCGGGTGAAGCGCTGCGGTTGAATGACGAGATTCCGGACTGAAGTCCCAAGGTTGCAGAGCGTCCGCCCGTGGTGGGTGCAACGCACCCGCCTTGGGGGCGGGCGGGCGCGGGCTCGCTGCTTCGCAGCAAGCCGAAGCCCCCTCCCCTAACCCCTCCCCGACTGGGATGGGGACACAGGAGGTTTGCCAGCACTCCCCATCGCCTCATCTACTAATCCCGTCCGCATCATCCACCAGAACAGCGCTATCCCCGGAAGCGCGAGCACAGTGGTGAGCAGGTAGAAATTCACATAGCCCACACCCTCAATCAGCCCGCCCGCTGTCGTGCCCGTGAGCAGCCTCCCCACAACGCTCGCGCCCGCTGAAATCAGCGCATATTGCGCCGCCGTGAACCTCAGATCACAAAGCGCCGAAAAATACGCGACCACCACCACGCCGCCGTATCCGCTGGCGAAGTTCTCGAACCCGATTGCCGCTGCCATCGCGAGGTTCGAGTGCCCCACCACGGCGAGCCCGGCAAAACTCAGATTGGACACCGCCATCAGGACAAGCGCCAGCATCACCGAGCGCTTGAGCCCGAGCTTTGTGTAGAGCACTCCGCCCACGAAAATCCCGATCATGAACGCCCAGAACCCCACGCCCACATCGTAGATCGCGATCTCGTCATTGGTGTAGCCAAGGTCATCGAAGAGCAGGCGGAAGGTGAGGTTTGCGAGCGTATCGCCGATCTTGTGGACGAGGATAAAGGCAAGGACGAGCCATGCACCATGCCGCCCGAGAAACTCGCGGAACGGCCCTGCGATGGATTGCCATACATCGGCGACGCCCTTCTTCGCGATGGTCACAGTGCGCCGTGCAGGCTCTCCCATGATGAGCGCGGTCAGCATGGCGGGAAGTGCGAGGCACGCGCAGGCGAGATAGGCGGCTTCCCATCCTACTCTGGCCGCGACGACAAGCGCCAGCGCACCCGCCCCCGCCGCCCCGATGCGCCAGCCATATTGGCTCATCCCCGACCCTGTGCCGAGTTGGTCAGGGCGCAGCGTCTCGATCCGGTAGGCGTCGATCACGATGTCGAAAGTGGCCCCTGCAACGCCTACCAAGACCGCTGCAATGATGGTCGCGCTAAGGCCGCTCTGCGGGTCAACCAGCGCGAGGTTCACAACGCTCGCGATCACCAGCGTGCCGGAAAACAGCATCCACGACACGCGCTGACCCATGCGGCCAAGAACGGGCAGGCGCACACCGTCCACCACCCACGCCCAGAACACCTTGAGATTATAGACAAGGAAAGCGAGCGTGAACGCGGTCACCGTCGCCTTGTCGATCCCGTCCTGCGCCAGCCTCGTGGTCAGCGTCGCTCCGATCATCGCGTAAGGGAACCCGGAGGAGACCCCGACGAAGAAAGCCGCGAGCGCTTCTTTCTCAAGGTAGGGAGCAATCGCTCCCCAGATCCCTTGCGCTTTCGTGGTCACTGAGCCGCGTGCGGCTTTGGCTCGGCGCCGACATCATCGGTGCCCATCTTCGACTGGCGATACCATTCGGCAAGGCACAGAACCACGGCGACAAGCCCGATCAGCGTCGTCAGCACGAAGACATCGAAATAGCCCTGCTCCTCGATCATCTCGCCCAAGGCACCGCGCCCGAGCGTGCCGACCAGCAGCGTGAGCGAAGACAGCAGCGCGTATTGGACAGCGGCATATTTTTTCGAGACGATGGAGGACAGCCACGCGATATAAGCAGCGCCCGCGATACCGATCGCGAGGTTTTCAAACATGATCGTGAAGGTGAGGCGCGGCAAAGCGTCCGAGCCGAACGGCGCAAAGGTGCTGATCAGCCAGGTGAAGCCGATCAGGTCGCTCGCCGCCTGCATATTGGCCCCTCCCACCGCCATATCGGCGTAGAGCAGATTGGTGAGCGCGGCGAGAAGCGCGCCCAGCGTCAGCGTCAGCATCCGCCCCAGAACGGTGAGCATATAGCCGCCCAGCGCAAGGCCAGCGATAATCGCGCCAACGCCAAAGAATTTGGATGCAAAGGCCACCTCATCATTGGTGTAGTTCAATTCACCCAGATAGAACGGATAGGCGAACGTCCCCCAGATCGCATCGCAAATCCGGTAAGTGAGGACGAGCGCAAGGATCAGCACCAGCGGCCAACCGATCCGCCCGACAAACTCCACCAATGGCACCAGAAGCGCGCGGTAGAGGTGGTCGATGCCGCCAGAGGCGCGCTTGATCGTTTCTCCGGGAGCGATCACATCGTGCCCGTTTGCCTTGCGACGGTGAAGCGTGCCCGCAATCGCTGCGGGGAGGATGATCGTTGCAGCGATGATCAGCGGACCCATCTTGGCGGTAAACTCGGTCGGGTCGGGCCTGCCGCTCTCGTTCAACGGGAACATGCCAAGCAGCCAGTTCGGGTCGAGTGACACCGGCCCCAGTTCCAGCACGCCCATCATCGGGACAAAACCGCCAAGCGCGCGGACCATGAAGATGCCAAGGATAATGAGCGCCCAGCCCCACAAGGCGACCACCATCCACAGATAGCGGCGGCGCACATCGGGGCGCACTTCGCCCACTTGGTAAAGCTCCTCGATTTCGTCATCGCTGGTGCCGATCTGGCTCACGTGATCTCTTGCCGTATCAGGAGCAAAAAGCCCGGCGAACCCGACCACAAGGATCGCTGCGCCGAACAGGAAATAGGTTTCCGGCCAGCCAATGCGCGCGGCGATGATGAGGCCCAGTGCACCCCCGAACAGCGAGGCGAGGCGATAACCCATAATATAAATGGTCGAGAGCATGTCGAGCGTCGCCTCTTCATCCGCCACATCGATCCGCCATGCGTTGATCGCAATGTCCTGTGTGGCGCTCGCCAGCGCGCCGATACCAGCGAGCAGAGAGAACCAGCCGAGCTGCGTCTTGGGTTCAAGCAGGGAAAGCGTCACGAGGATCGCGCCAAGGATGAGCTGCATCGGCGCAATCCATTGCTTGCGCTTGCCAAGCGCGCGAAGCCCGGGAATATTGACCTTGTCCACTAGCGGCGACCAGATGAACTGGAAGGCGTAGGCAAGGCCAATAAGCGAAAAGACGCCCATAGTCTCAAGGTCGACTTCTGCCTCGGAAAGCCAGGCGTAGAGCGTCCCAAGGAACAGCGCGAAGGGCAGCCCGCTGGTGAAGCCGAACAGCGCCATATAGGCCGACTTCCTGTTCCTGAGCGCGCGGATGACTTCGCCGATGCCTGGTTTTTCGGTTTTTTCGGGCTTTTCGGGCTTCTTGGTTTCTTCGGATGCGGCTGCTTGCGTCACGTGATCGCTAATCCCTTTTGATTTGAGCGCGAGTGTGGGGCATATCGTGCCTGAGGGAAATAGGGAGAGGGCGATGAACGCCACAACAACACAAGATTTGCCCAGAGAATTTTCGCGGGCGGAGCCAACCGCAGGTCAACTCGCGCTGGCGGAAAACATTCGCACCGGCACATCGCGCGAAGTGGACGCGATCGGCACCGTGCCAGCCAACCGCTACACTTGTCCCGATCACTTTGCGCGCGAGAAAGCGGCGCTGTTCGACAAGCTTCCGCAAGTGCTCGTCCCGTCCGCGCTTTTGCCCGAACCGGGCATGGTGGTCCCGCACGATGATACCGGTCGTCCGCTGCTTGTCACCCGGGACACAGACGGAAAGGCGCACGTGTTCCTCAACGTATGCCAGCACCGCGGCACCCGCCTTGTCGAGGGCCGCGAAGTGCAATGCGCCAAGCGGATGGTGTGCCCCTATCACGCATGGACCTACAAGCTTGATGGCAAGCTGCTTGCCCTGCCCCGCCCCGAAACCTTTCCCGGCATGGACAAATCCGATCACGCCCTCGTCGAATTGCCGAGCGTAGAGACCGGCGGCCTCATCTGGTTCGTCCCGCAAGAGGGCGCCGACTTTGGCCATGCCAAAGCGATCAGCGCCGATTTCGATGCCTTTGGAATGGGTGACCTGCACCTCTTCCGCCGCAAGACCCATCAGGTGAAAGGCAATTGGAAGCTCATCATGGATGCTTTCCTCGAAAGCTACCATGTGACGCGCCTTCACGCGAACACCATCGGGCCGTTTTTCAAGGACGGCATCACCAGCGGCGACTCCGTTGGTCCGCATATGCGCTCCGCTGTCGGGCGGCTTGAAGAAATGGAGGGCGTCGACTTCACCGATATGGCTGCGATGCGCCGGGTGATCACCTTTGCCTACCAGCTTTTCCCCGCGACCGTCATCGTGCCCAGCCCCGACTATATGAACGTCATGGTGCTGATGCCGACCGCGCATAATCACACGATTGTTGAGGACTTTATGCTCATCCCGGAGGAGCCCAAGAGCGAGAAAGCATTGGACCACTGGGAACGCAGTTGGAAACTTCTCGACGGCGGGGTTTTCGCCTCCGAGGACTTCCGCGCAGCCGAGCTTGGCCAGCAGGGGTTGGAGAGCGGCGCGATCAAGGAGCTTACCATGGGAACGCTCGAAAGCGGCATCGTTCGCTTCGATGCGATTGTGCAGGAGCACTTGAACGCTTAAAGGGCTTTTCATGCCCACAAACCCCAAAAAATCAGACGATCGCCCCGAAGGCCACCGCATCGCCAAATTGCTCGCGCGGGCGGGCGTTGCCTCGCGCCGCGAGATCGAGCGCATGATCGCTGACAAGCGCATCACCCTCGATGGAAAGCCGGTCGAGACGCCTGCGACCTTCCTCAAGGATTTGCGCGGTGTCAGCGTCGATGGAAAACCCGTCGCCGGCCCAGAACCTGCGCAGCTTTTCGCGTTCAACAAGCCCACCGGCCTTATCACCGCAGAACGCGATCCGGCAGGCCGTGCAACCATCTATTCGGCTCTGGTAAACGCCCTTCCCAAGGGCACCCCACGCATGATGCCGATCGGGCGGCTCGACCTTAACACCGAGGGGCTGTTGCTCCTTACCAATGACGGCGGTCTGAAGCGCACCATGGAATTGCCCTCGTCCGGCATCCCGCGCACCTACCGCGCCAGAGCATTTGGCGAGGTCACGCAGGAACAACTCGAAGCGTTGAGCGAAGGCGTTGAGATCGAAGGTATCCGCTATGGCTCGATTGACGCCAATCTCGACCATGGATCGGGCGGCAAGGGGCATAAGAACCACTGGATCGATATCACTATCACCGAAGGCAAGAACCGCGAGGTTCGCCGCGTGCTTGAATATCTCGGGCTCAAGGTGAACCGCCTTATCCGCATCGGCTATGGCCCCTTTGCGCTTGGCGACCTGCCGCGTGGACAGGCGGCGCGCATCAAGAAAGGCGACCTTGATCGCTTTGTCGCGAGCCTCAAGGGAGGGCGCCGCTGATGCGCATTATCGCTGGCGATTGGCGCGGACGTAAACTTTCCGCGCCCAAGGGCGATGCCACCCGCCCTACCGCCGATCGCACGCGTGAGACATTGTTCTCCATGCTCACAAGCCGGCTGGGAAGTTTTGAGGATCTGCGCATCGCCGACCTTTTCGCAGGCTCGGGTGCGCTGGGACTTGAGGCGCTATCAAGGGGCGCAGCGCATTGCCTGTTCGTTGAACAGGACCGTGACGCTGCGGACGTCATCCGCGCCAATATCACGTCGCTGGATGCGCGCGGGCATTGCACTGTGGAAGCAGGCTCCGTGATGGGCCTTCGCGCCGCCAAGGAACCGCTCGACCTGATTTTGCTCGACCCGCCCTATCGCACGGGCGCTGGTGAAGTGGCGCTTGACCGGATGCTGCGCCTTGGCTGGATTGGCGAGGCTACTTGGATCGCGCTGGAAACTGCATTTGACGAAGAGCCCGAAATCAAGGGGCTCACCGTCGAGACAAGCCGCAAGGTCGGAAAAGCACGCCTCCACATCATGCAGCGCGCCGTCTGACACGCTTCAAGACATCAGACACAAAAAAGGCAGCGTAAACCGCTGCCCTTGTTGTTGTCGCTAGTTTTGCGATCTTACATTTGGCTTGCGGGCTTGCCCGGCCAGTAATCAAGCGGGCGATTACCCCAATCAAGACCAGCTGCGCGCGGGTTGATGCAGCCGTCATGCTCGTCGTTCATGCACACATCATAGACCTTGCCGTTGACGCGAACCTTGGTCGCCTTACCCTTGTCGTTGCGCTCGACAATCACCGGCGTTTGCGCCTTGGTCGAACCATCGCGGGACGAATATTCGTCGCCCTCTGCCAGAGCGGTTCCTCCAACGCTGAGCGTTGCAATGGATGCTGCGGTGATGAGGCTTGCTAAAAGGTTTTTCATGGGCTTGTCCTGTGATTGTCCTTTTTTCCGTTCCGTCGATGCTTAGTTAATCAACCATCACCGGCATCGTTCCGAAAATAACCAAATTACCTGCCCGGCGCGCCTGTTGGTCATGCGCAAAAAGGAAAGGCAGACCCACGCTTTTTCCCGAGCGCGAGCCTGCCTTTGCGAGGGTTGATAAGGACGGTGGCCAAGAAAGGGCGGCAAAGGACTGAAATAAGCGCCCGAACCTGCTTCGTCCCGACCAATCGCTTGCCCCGTGTCAGGGCAATCCTAACTTGGCGAAGAGGAAGCGCGCGCCTCGATCTGGTTCCAGGCTGCCTCGCGTTCGGGGCCGGTCATCGCCGTTAGAGCGACTTTATCCTTGTCGGCAAGCATCCAGAACATTGTCTGGCGCGGCTTTGAAAGTTCCCAGTAATAGCCTTGCGTTTCTGCAGGCCAGCTCATGTAGGCGGTCTGTTTGTCGGCGGGCCATGTGCCGACTTCTGCCTGTTGCTCCGGCGAAAGCTGCGGCGCACTCATTGTTTCCGGCGTTGGTTCCGCATCGCCGGCGCCATCTTCCTGCGGCTGCCCGGCGGTGAGCGGTGCATCTGCAAGAGCGGGTGATGCTGCAAAAAAGCCGAGTGCTGCTGCGACAAGACCGGACTTGTGATAGTTTGATTTAGGCATTGGATACTCCTTGAAAGGTGAAATCCAAGCGTTGACGAACAAGAGCCTTTTGACAGGCCCTTTTAGCGGCGCATAGCCTGACTGCCCTGCTCCAATCGCGTGAGGCCCACGGATCAGCGAATGGCGTTCACAAAACCGGACGGGCTGAAATGCCACGGGATACCACGCCAAGATTAGTCGGGGAGTGGCGCTTGCCGACAGGTGCGTGCGCCCCCACATTATGCAAGATTGCAATTCCAACATTTGTTCTATACTTGTTCCCCCTTGTCTTATGAGTGCACAATTGCCCCAATCTGCTGCTTCCGGCGCGCCTGATAATGGCGTCCCGCCCTATGCTGCGCGTTTGAACCCGCCGCAGCGTGAGGCTGTGCTGACGACCGAAGGGCCGGTGCTGATGCTGGCTGGCGCTGGCACGGGGAAAACGGCGGCGCTGACGGCGCGCATGGCCCATCTGGTGGCGACGCGCCGCGCGTGGCCGAGCCAGATCTTGTGCGTGACCTTCACCAACAAGGCCGCGCGCGAAATGCGTGAGCGGGTGGCGGGGCACCTCGGTGCTCCCGGTGAGGGATTGCCGTGGCTCGGCACTTTCCACTCGATCTGCGCCAAGATGCTGCGCCGCCATGCGGAACTCGCCGGGCTGCAGAGCAATTACACGATCATCGACACCGACGATCAGTTGCGGCTTTTGAAACAGCTCATCAACGATCACGAGCTGGATGAGAAACGCTGGCCCGCGCGTTCACTGGCCGGGCTTATTGACCGTTGGAAAAACCGCGGGCTCAACCCCGACGATCTCGATGCGGCCGAAAACGAAGCCTATGCCAATGGCAAGGGCGCGCAGATGTATGGCGCATATCAGGAGCGTCTGAAGGCTCTTAACGCCTGCGATTTCGGCGATTTGATGCTGCATATGCTGAACATCTTTCGGAAGCACACCGATGTGCTCGCCGAGTATCAGCAGCGCTTCAAATACATCATGGTGGACGAATATCAGGACACCAATGCGGTGCAGTATCTCTGGCTGCGACTGCTCGCGCAGGCGCACAAGAACATCTGCGTGGTCGGCGATGATGACCAGTCGATCTATTCATGGCGCGGGGCAGAAGTTGCCAATATCCTTCGGTTTGAAAAGGATTTTCCCGGAACCGCCGTGGTGCGCCTTGAGCAGAATTACCGCTCGACGCCGCAGATTCTGGGCGCGGCTTCCGGCCTGATCAGCGCCAATTCGCAGCGCCACGACAAATCGCTTTGGACCGAAAGCAATGGCGGCGACAAGGTCAAGGTGATCGGCGTTTGGGACGCGCCCGAAGAAGCGCGCCGCGTCTCCGAAGAGATCGAGCGGCTGGAGCGCGAGGGCGCGCCACTGAACCAGGTCGCGATCCTTGTGCGCGCGCAATATCAAACGCGCGAGTTCGAAGACCGCTTTATCCAGGTCGGTATCAACTACCGGATCATCGGCGGCTTTCGCTTCTACGAGCGCGTCGAAATCCGCGATGCGCTCGCCTACCTTCGCGTGATTGCGCAGCCGCAGGATGATCTGGCGTTCGAGCGGATTTATAACCAGCCCAAGCGCGGTCTTGGCTCCAAGACCCTCGAAAAGATGCATATTCACGCGCGCCAGGTGGGTCTGCCGCTCGCCGCTGCGTCCCTGCAACTGGCGGACAGCGACGAATTGCCCAAGCGCGCGGCGAACACCATCGGTTCGCTGATGCGCCAGTTTCTCAGCTGGCGCGAGGCGGCCGAAGTCATGTCGCCTTCGGACCTGCTGCGGCATGTGCTCGACGAAAGCGGCTACAACGACATGCTCGCCAAGGACCGCTCTGCCGAAAGCGCAGGGCGTGCCGAAAACCTCTCCGAATTGACGCGCGCGATGGAGGAATATGAGAGCCTCGGCGACTTCCTCGAACACGTCAGCCTCGTCATGGACAATGACCGCAGCGACGAGGAAGAAACAGTCACCATCATGACGATGCACGCGGCAAAGGGCCTCGAATATGATAATGTTTTTTGCGTGGGCTGGGAAGAAGGCGTCTTCCCGTCACAGCGGGCGATCGACGAAGGGGGGCTCGCGTCCTTGGAAGAAGAGCGCCGTCTGGCTTACGTCGCGATCACGCGGGCGAAGCGCAAATGCACGATCCTGCACGCGGCGAACCGGCGAATCTACGGCCAATGGACCAGTTCGATCCCCTCGCGCTTTATCGAAGAATTGCCCGAGGAGTTCATCGAACAGGAAACGACCATGAGCGGCGGCGCATCGCTCTGGCGCGCGAACTGGAGCGAAAGCGAAGACCCGTTTGCTCACGTCGCCGAGCAAAACCCCACCCGTGCACAGGCTCGCGGTCCGGGCTGGCAGCGCGCGATTTCGTCTGGCTATGAGACCAAGCAAAAGCGGGTTTCGGAACCCGGACGTTCAGCGGCAAGCTTCGCCGCAGCGCCCCGCTCCGACATTGCCATCGGCGCCATGGTCGAACACAAGAAATTCGGCGTGGGCTGCGTAATCGATCAGGAAGGCAACAAGCTCACCATCCAGTTCGAGGAAGCGGGCGAAAAGCGCGTGATCGACAGCTTCGTGAGCGTTGTTGAGTGACAGCCGACAAGCCGCATTGGCGTGAAGTGGACCACCAAGGCCTCACCGTAGAGCACAAGTTAGCAGTTGCAGAATGCGTAATGGCTTGGGGGAAATGCGAGAGCAATCTTCGAGCGCTGTTGACCGCATTAGAGGGTCGGCATCTCGATGATGGGGCCAAAGATTACAACCGCCTCACACCTAATGACGCTTGGAAACGCATAAAAAAGCAGATGCGGAAAAGCGGTGCGAAAGAACCGGTTCTCAATGCAATTCAGAAGCAAAGGGATGGTTGCAGAATGCATTATGAAACGAGGAGAATCATAGTCCATTCAGGGTGCGTCGGCGTATGGACCAAAGATCGCGACTATTTGGCGTTCTCGGCATTTGAAACCTTTGCAGAGGGAGAAATGGCGCTCTATTGGCTTCCAATAAACGACCTCTTGCTTTCGACCCACTATGCAGAGGGAGCAAAAGTCCTATCTCTGAGAATTCTCAAAGAGCTGGGGCATTAAACTGCGCGGTCGCAATTGGCTTATTCTATAACCGCGAACCAGATACTCGCAAAGAACGAAAGCCCCCCGCAGGTCCCGAAGGCGTGCCAGATGGGATAGCGGTAAAGCATCGCCTTGCGCCGATAAAACAGCGTTCCGACCGTGTAGAATATCCCGCCGCTCGCAATCAGGGCGAGGCTCAATTTGGGCAGGCCCGCGGTGAAATCAGGCAGCGCAAACAGCGCAAACCAGCCCATGCCAAGATAGGACATGAGCGACCACGGCGAATCCGGATTGCCTCCTGCGAGTTTGAAACCAACGCCAATCAGCGCGAAAAACCACAAGAGGCCAAGGATCACAAAGGCGCTCGGCGTGCCGCACACCACCAGTAGCGGACCGAACACCCCGGCAATCACGACATAAATCGCGGCATGGTCCCAGCGGCGCAAGCCTGCGCGAAGGTCATGGCGGGGGAGCAAGTGGTACGCGAAGGAAATGCCAAGCGAGAACAGCGCCGCAAACGCATAAACGGCAACCGCCGCAGTCAGAAGCGCATCGCCGCGCGCGCTCGCTTCGCAGACCAGAAGAACGCTTGCCGGAATGAGAAACGCAAGCCCGCTCGCATGGACCCAGAAATCGGCCCTTCGCTCAGGAAGCGTCTTGCTGGGAAACATCGCCTCGTCCCAATTTGAGTGGGCTTATGCGCCGAACCCTACGTCGAGGAAGCTGGGCTTTGGACCGTTCCACTCGCCTGCTGGCACGGGTTCATCGTCCGCATCCTGTTTACGCGCTCGGGTCTTGCGCTTGGGCTTGTCATCCGATGGCTCCGAGCGTTCACGCCGGGGCTTCTTGGGCGCGTCGTCCTCGCCGTCCTTTTTCGCGCGGCGGCTTCGCGTCGACTTCTTTTCTTGAGGCTTTTCTTCGCCAGCATCGTCGTCGGACGGTTTGCTCTTGCCCGGTTCGGCGAGTTCGACCCGCACGTCTTCCTTGCCGAACACCTTGACCGGATTGCCAGTCAGCTTCTCGACATTGGCCATGGCCTCTTCGTCCACCTTGGAAACGAAGGTGAAAGCGCGGCCTTTGGCCCCTGCCCGGCCCGTGCGGCCGATGCGGTGGACGTAATCATCCGGGTGCCAGGGCGTGTCGAAATTGAAGACGTGGGAGACGCCTTTGACATCGAGCCCGCGCGCCGCAACGTCGGAGGCCACAAGAATGTTCACATCGCCCGATTTGAAGCGCTCAAGCTCTTTGAGGCGTGAGTTCTGGTCCATGTCGCCGTGGATCTCTCCACTCGCAAAGCCGTGGCTCTGCAAACTCTTGTTCAGCTCACGCACGGTGGTCTTGCGGTTGGCGAAAATGATCGCGGTTTCGACCTGATCATTCCTGAGCAGCCAGCGCAAAGTCTCGCGCTTTTTGCGTTGATCGATCGGTATCTTGAACGCGGTGATGTCCTTGTTCGTGGTCGCCGCGCGGGCCGTCTCGATCCGCTTCGGATTGTTCAGGAACTTTTTGGATAGCTTTTCAATCGGAGGCGGCATGGTCGCCGAGAAAAGCATGGTCTGACGCGTCTCCGGAAGCTTGTCACAGATGAACTCGATATCCGGAATGAACCCCATGTCGAGCATCCGGTCGGCTTCGTCGATCACCAGAAGCTCACAACCCGAAAGCAGGATCTTGCCGCGCTCGAACAGGTCCATCATCCGGCCTGGCGTTGCGATGAGGACATCGACGCCTTCGTTCAGGGCCTTCACCTGGTCGCCCATCTGCACACCGCCGATAAGCAGCGCCATTTTGAGGTCGTGGTTCTTGCCGTATTTCTCGAAATTCTCGGCAACCTGTGCGGCAAGCTCGCGCGTGGGTTCCAGAATGAGGGAGCGCGGCATAAGCGCGCGCCTGCGGCCCGATGCCATGACGTCGATCATGGGCAGCACAAAGCTTGCGGTTTTACCCGTGCCGGTTTGCGCAATCCCGATGATGTCCTTCATCATGAGAATGGGCGGGATCGCTTCAGCCTGAATAGCGGTTGGCTCGGTATAGCCAGCCTCGTCTACGGCTTTGAGCAATTCAGGAGAAAGGCCGAGATCGGCAAATGTCATACGTTCGAAAATGTCCGGATAAAGTGAAGCACTATAGTCGTTTCGCGTGGGCGCCTAGTGCTGCATTGCACAAGCGCGGTTACGAAAGTGCGCTCCGCTTGGCCAAAAAGGCCTTGAAAGTCAAGAAATGGGGCAAATGGTCGTGCGCTGCGGCACAATCAATTGTCGACCGCGACGAGACGGCGCATCCCTGCGACCTCGCATTTTGCGCCGCTGCGCGATTGCAGAAGGTCGCGTTTGACGCACAGGCGACCATCCTCATTGCGCTCGATGTAAAAGCCCGAATAAAAGTCGCGCGCCCTGCACCCGCGCTCAAGATTGAGGCTGACGATCCGCTGATCGTTCAGGAACAGCAGCAGTCGATTGCCATTGCCCGTCTGAACCCCGGCGATACCCGAAACTGGCACGCAATTGTCCATCTTGCGCTCTTCAAACGTCCGCGACACGCCTTGACGCGGCAGCCTTGCAAGCAGGCTGTTGCGACTGCCCTGGCTATAGGGTGAGATGCGGATGGTCACGCGCCGTTCAATCCGCACCTGATTGGCCCGGTGTGAATTATAGAGTGCTTCCAATGGATTGGCTGTGCCCACTTCGGGTTGAAGCGAGATTCTTGGCGGTTCGCTGTGCGATGCGGTTTCGGGCGAGGTTTCGATGCCGGGTGCGGCGCATTGAGGGGTAAACGGCGTTGCCACACGTTGCGCTTCGTCTGCTCCTGCTGCAACGCTTCCGAAGCCCAGAGGCAACAGAAGCGCAAGCGAAGTCGCAAAGGCGAAACTGCTAGACATGAAGTCCCTTCAACCCTCCCAAGAAAACCAAGCCTTAAAAGACAGACCCCGAAACAAGGTTCGCCAACCATCGGGCGCTGTGAAGACACACGAAGTAGCAGTGATCGTTGAACGCTGCCTTAATGTGCGCCCCAATCGCCGCAAAGCGCTGGCAAAATCGGCCAGCGGTGTGGCATAGACGCCGCAATGAATGAAGCGTCTTCTCATCTTAACACCTTCGCAGCCAAGGCCAGCGATCTGCTCGGCCCGAAGGGCTGGACCACCCTCGCCGACGACCTTGAGCCCTGGCTCACCGACTGGCGCGGACGTTACACCGGCAAGGCATCGGGCCTTGCGAGCCCTGCGTCGACCCAAGAAGTCGCCGCGTTCGTGAAGCTTTGCGCTGAATATGACGTGCCGATTGTGCCACAGGGTGGCAACAGCGGAATGGCCGGCGGGGCAACGCCTGATGAAAGCGGTGGCTCGGTCCTCTTGTCGATGCGCCGCATGAACGCGATCCGCTCGCTCGATGCGGGCGCCGGTCAGGCGGTTTGCGAGGCGGGGGTCATCCTACAGACGTTTCACGAGGCAGCCGAAGAGGCGGATCTGCGCTTCCCTCTAACCCTTGGCGGCAAGGGGTCTGCGACGATTGGCGGGCTTGTCTCGACCAATGCCGGCGGTACGCAGGTGCTGCGCCATGGCACTATGCGCGCGCAGGTTCTGGGGATTGAGGCGGTGCTTGCCGACGGAAGCATCTTCAACGCCTTGACGGTCCTCAAGAAGGACAATCGCGGATTTGACCTCAAACAGCTCCTCATCGGATCGGAAGGCACCTTGGGGATCGTGACCGCGGCCACCTTGCGCCTTCTTCCCGCGCCAAGGGCGCGCGCAACCGCATGGGTGGGCCTTGGCGCCCTGCCCGATGCGCGCACGCTCCTCCGCAGGATTGACCGGGCGCTGGGAGAGACACTGGAAGGGTTCGAGATCATCCCCGATCATTGCCTAGACAGTGTTCTTGCCCACCTTCCCGATGCGCGAAAGCCACTTGAAAACCGCCATGCGTGGAACGCGCTTATCGAATGTGTCGCGGTCGAAGGCGACGATGCAGCCTTGCGCGAAAGCCTGGAAGAGGCTCTCGCACAGGCAGCGCAGGACGGCCTTATCGACGACGGCGTGATTGCCGCCAATGAGCGGCAGGCAGAAGACTTCTGGACCTTGCGCGATTCCATCTCCGCCGCCGAACGCGCGCTTGGCCCCGCGATGCAGCACGATATCAGCGTGCCGGTCGAGAAAATGCCCGAATTCATCCTTGAGGCCTCGCCCGCGATCGAAGCCGAGTTCGAGGGCACGCGCGCGGTTGCATTTGGCCATCTGGGCGATGGAAATGTCCACTTCCACGTCCTTGCGCCAAGCGGCGCAGTGCCGGGCCAATGGGAAGAGAGCGAAGGCAAGAAAGTCAGCGCGCGGGTCTATGATCTGGTGACCCGGTGGGGCGGCTCGATCAGCGCAGAGCACGGCATCGGCCAAATGAAAGTCGGCGACCTTCACCGTCTCAGCGATCCGGTCGCTCTTGGCCTTATGGCAAAGGTGAAGGACGCGCTCGATCCCGGAGGTCTGCTTAATCCGGGCAAGCTTCTGGCCAGATAGGGCGCGCAAATAGGCACACCGCTTGCGCCGCGAAGCAGGAGCGCCTAAAGCCGCCAGCGCATTTGACGGGTGGGGGATATGCGAGCTTCGCGCGAACCCGTCTCCCATATGAGATTAACCGGTTTAGGAGAAACCACATGGCCAGCGCGCCGAAACCGCAACTTCCACTGTTTTACAACGACCTGCTTCCGCTCAACAGCCGCGATCACGGCGATCACGTCGTAACCGCTTTTGGCGATGCGTCTTTCCTCGCCGACACCCACGCGATCCCGCTTACTGTTGACGAATTTGTCGATGCACAGCGCAACTACCCGATCGTTTTCACCGCAAACGACACGCCGCTGCCGATTGCCCTGATGGGTCTCAATGAAGGCGTGAACACCTTCATCGACAAAGAGAACAAGCTCGAGCCGGGCATCTATGTCCCCGCTTACGTGCGTCGTTACCCCTTCATCCTCGCAAAACTTCAGGCCGACAGCGAAGACATGTCGCTGTGTTTTGATCCGAAATCGGGCGTTGTTGTCGAAGGTAAAGAAGGCCACGCTCTTTTCGAGGGCGAAGGCGAAGAGCGTAAGGCAACCGAATACACCAACAACATTCTCGAGTTCTGCCGCCGCTTCGAAGAATCGGGCCAGCGCACCAAGGCTTTCCTTGAAAAGCTTACCGAACTCGACCTTCTGATGGACGGCGAAATCGCCATCACTCGCAACGACATGCCCGATAAGCCCTTCGTTTATCGCGGATTTAAGATGGTCGACGAGAAGAAGCTGCGCGAGCTTGCAGCCGACAAGGTCGAAGAGCTCAACAAGAGCGGCATGCTCATGCTGATCCACGCGCACCTGTTCTCGATGAACCTCATGCGCATGGTGTTCGAGCGTCAAACCGCTCAAGGCAAGGTGCCGCTTCCCGACGCCAATTCTTAAGCGTTTCTTCCCTAACCCTAGGGAAAACAAGACCATTTCCGTTTAAATTGGGGCGGCCTGCTGGTTGAAAGCGGGCCGCCCTAAACTTATATTGCGGTTGTTGGCGGTCACCCCCTCATGAGCCGCCACGGAACGCTCGATTTTTCGCAGCGATCCTCCCTGAACCTGGCCACCTCGTGCTTCCCCCCCTTTCGCACGAGGTGGCTTTTTTATCAGGAGGACCGACTAACCGGCGACGCGGATTTATTCCGCTGCTTGCGCCACATGACGGCCAGAGCCAAGCCCCGCCGTTTCCGCCCCCAGAATGCGCACCAATCCGGCCAGCATCTGCGCAAGGGGCCGGACATTTTGCGAAGGCTCTGAAAGCGTAGGATCGAGATAGGAGCTTCGGCACAGCTCGATCTGAATGGCGTGGATCCCGCGATTGGGCCGCGCATGGCGGTCGAGCACATAGCCGCCGGAATAGGGGCGATTGTGCGAGGCAACCTGCCCATGCTGTTCAAGGTACCGGAATGCGTAAGCGGCAAGGATATGGTCGCACGATGCGCCGTAACGGTCTCCGATTACGATTTTGGGCACCGCCTCTTCATTGCTGCGGCGGCGAAGCGGCGGCATGGAGTGCAGATCAATCAGCAGCGCCGCGCCCCAGGCGTCGCGAATCCGCACAAGTTCGTTTTCAAGAAACGTATGATAGGGCCGGTGAATCTGCTCGATACGCCGCGCCAGTTCGTTGTGCGAGAGTTTGGATCGCCAGATTTCGCCCGATCCCGGTAATCTGCGCGGCACGATGCCAAGCCCGCTGCGAGCCCTTGCATTGCTCGACGGGCCGGATGTGTGTTTTTCATCAAAGGCACGCGTATCAAACCCCTTGGGACGCGCCACCATGCCCCAGTCAATGTCGTCAGAGGCCCGGTTGAGATCGATGATCGCCCGCGGTGCGTGGGCAACCAGTAACCCCGTGCCCGTCGCGCGCGCGATTTCCACCCCGACCGCGTCCACCCTGCGATCTTCCAACCGCAGTTGCGAGGACTTGGGATCGCGCATCTGGGCCACGATTTTATCGGAATAATTGCACCCTGCATGGGGCACCGCGATCAACACCGGCAAAGGCATGTCGCGCGGCGCGACATGAACAAACGCCGCGCTTTGCGCCTCTGCGTCGGCATTTGACGCAATCGAGCCGCCCCTGGTCGTCACATACCCCTTTGCCTCGCCCAGATCGCTGGTCGAGGCGCGGCGGGGCGACGAAGCGGGCTGCGCTTGTTCATGATGCCGAGAATGGGACCGCATGGGAGCTCCTTGCTGCCCGCATTACAGGCTCAAGTCAAAGGGTGATTAGACGCGGGTTGGCCCGTTCTCGAAGCTATGAGCCACAGGGACACGCGCCGCTCAAAACCAAATCGCTTGGCCCCCATGTCGTTCCAGAAGTTATCCGGGTTAGCCAATCGATCAGTTCTGGACGTTTCAAATGAGGGCAATACGCAAGATCACAAAACATTTCTTAAGTGATTTGGGCTAAGAGCTTTTGCATGACGACACCTTCTACGCCCCGAATCCTTCTTGCCGAAGACGAAGAAGCGATGCGCGCCTATCTTGAGCGCGCTCTTACCAAAGCCGGTTTCGAAGTGACCAGCGTTGATCGGGGGACCGAGGCTGTTCCGCTTCTGGAAAGTGAGCATTTCGACCTGCTTTTGTCGGATATCGTCATGCCAGAAATGGACGGGATCGAGCTCGCACAGCGATGCGCCGAGTTGTCGCCCCGCACCAAGGTCATGTTCATCACCGGCTTTGCTGCGGTTTCCCTTCGCGCAAGCCGCGAACAGCCGCACGCCAAGGTTCTTTCCAAGCCTTTCCACCTGCGCGATCTCGTGCTTGAGGTGGAACGCGTCTTTGAAGAACAGCGCGAGGCGCAGATTTAGCGAAAATTCGCTCGAATCGCTTGCACTCGCTTTCGAGCTTCGCTAACGCGCGGCCTCTCGCAGGCGATTGGCTGCAAGAACACAATGATGGTGCGGGCGTATAGCTCAGGGGTAGAGCACTATGTTGACATCGTAGGGGTCCCAAGTTCAAATCTTGGTACGCCCACCATCATTCTTCCAAAAGGCGTCGCGATTGCGGCGCCTTTTTGCTTTCGGGCGCCGGTTCATTCAGGCGCTGACGCAATTTCCGCCTCCACCGTGGGCTCGGGCGTCTTGCAAACTTGCAACAATATGCACCTCTGCTAGAGCCCGTTGGCACAGGATGGGATCACACATCCAAGCAATTCAAATACGACGTTCCCCGGACGGAAGGACAAGGCGTTCGCCCATGCAAAAAATTCAGGTTAAAAACCCGGTCGTCGAGCTCGACGGCGACGAAATGACCAAAATCATCTGGCAGTGGATCCGTGAAAGGTTGATCCTGCCTTATCTCGATATCGATCTGAAGTATTACGATCTCTCGGTTGAAAAACGCGATGAGACCGATGACCAGATCACCATCGATGCCGCCAATGCAATCAAGGAACACGGCGTTGGCGTGAAATGCGCGACCATCACCCCTGATGAAGCGCGCGTTGAAGAATTCAACCTCAAGAAAATGTGGAGATCGCCAAACGGCACGATCCGCAACATTCTTGGCGGCGTGGTTTTCCGTGAGCCTATCGTGATCGACAACGTGCCGCGCCTTGTGCCCGGCTGGACCGACCCGATCGTGGTTGGCCGTCACGCGTTTGGTGACCAGTATCGCGCTACCGACACGCTGATCCCGGGCCCTGGTCGCCTGCGCATGGTGTATGAGGGCGAAGATGGCACCGAGATTGATCTCAACGTCTTCGATTTCCCGAGCTCGGGCGTTGCGATGGCGATGTACAACCTCGACGATTCGATCCGCGACTTTGCACGCGCGTCGATGAACTACGGCCTCGACCGTGGCTGGCCGGTGTATCTCTCGACCAAGAACACCATCATGAAAGCCTATGACGGCCGCTTCAAAGACCTGTTCGAAGAAGTGTTCGAGAACGAATTCAAGGACAAGTTCGCGGAAGCGGGCATCACCTATGAACACCGTCTGATCGACGACATGGTTGCATCCGCTCTCAAATGGTCGGGCAAGTTTGTCTGGGCCTGTAAGAACTATGACGGCGATGTTCAGTCCGACACCGTGGCACAAGGCTTCGGCTCGCTTGGTCTGATGACGTCTGTTCTGATGACGCCAGATGGCAAAACCATCGAAGCAGAAGCCGCCCACGGCACCGTCACCCGTCACTATCGTCAGCACCAGCAGGGCAAGGCAACTTCGACCAACCCGATTGCCTCGATCTTCGCATGGACGCGTGGCCTCATGTATCGCGGCAAGTTCGACGATACGCCCGATGTGGTCCGCTTTGCCGAAACGCTCGAGCGGGTCTGCATCGAGACGGTCGAAAACGGTCAGATGACAAAGGACCTGGCGCTTCTGATCGGTCCGGGCCAAAACTGGCTCACCACCGAACAATTCTTCGAGGCGATCGTGCAGAACCTCGAAAAAGAGATGCAGAACTGGGCGTAACACGCGCCTTTGCATTTGGAACAAGCCCGCTGAAAAGGCGTAGAATCAGGGCGGCCTCTCTCATCGAGCGGGCCGCCCTTTGTTTGTCGAAAAAAGGTATGTGGGTTTGACTGAAGATCGTTTGAACCAGAGCAGCAGGAAAGCACGCCTCGAAGTGCGCCAGGCGCATCTCAAGGATGTGCGCGCGATTGGCGACCTTGTGCGTCGCGCCTACGATGACCTGCCCGCTTACACGCAGGGCGAAATCAGGGGGCAGATCAACAATTACCCCGACGGCTGTTTCGTCGCCAAACTCGACGGCAAGATCGTCGGCTATTGCGCCTCGATGCGGCTCGATGAAAATGTCGCGCTGAGCGATCACACCTGGGACGAGGTAACCGGCAACGGCTTTGGCTCGCGCCACGATCCGACCGGTGACTGGCTATATGGCTATGAGCTTTGCGTTGATCCCAAAGTGCGCGGGACCCGATTGGGCCGACGGCTTTACGAAGAGCGGCGCGCCCTTGCCGAACGACTGGAGCTTACCGGAATTGTCTTTGGCGGACGTATGCCGGGCTATGCCCGCGCCAAGCGTCGCAAGAACAACCGCGCCGACAATCCGCAGGAATATCTCGAGCTGATACTTGAGGGCAAGGTTCACGATCCGGTCTTGCGGTTCCAGCTCGCCAACGGGTTTGAACCGTCAGGCATCCTCCACAAATACCTGCCCGAAGACCGCGCGAGCCGGGGCAATGCCGTGCGCATGGTGTGGCGCAATCCGTATGTGGATGGCGATGCCCCCAAGAAACACCGCCTGCCGCGCGATGTGCAAGGTGTGCGCATCGCCACCTGTCAATTGCAGGCGCGCGCAGTTTCAGACTTCGACGAGTTCATGAGGCAGGTGAAGTATTTCGTCGACGTGGCAGCGGATTACGAAAGCGACTTCATCGTCTTTCCCGAGCTTTTCACCCTGATGCTGCTCTCTGCCGAAGAGGACCAACTCAACCCGCAAGAGGCCATCGAGGCGCTCAGCGAATACACGCCGCGCATCCGCACCGCGCTTTCCGAAATGGCGCTGGCTTACAACATCAATATCATCGGCGGATCGCACCCCACGCGCATGCCCGATGGTGACATTCACAACGTGGCCTATGTGTGCCTGCGCGACGGATCGATCTACGCGCAGGAGAAGATCCACCCCACCCCGAATGAGGCCTATTGGTGGAACATCAAGGGCGGCGATTCGATTGACGCCATCCCAACCGATTGCGGACCGATCGGTGTACTGATCTGTTACGATTCCGAATTTCCCGAGCTTGCCCGAAGGCTGGTCGATGAAGGCGCGCGGATCATTTTCGTGCCCTTCTGCACCGACAGTCGCCAGGGCTATATGCGGGTGCGCTATTGCGCCCAGGCGCGCGCGATTGAGAACCAGTGTTATGTCGTCATGAGCGGCAATGTCGGTAACCTTCCCAACGTCGCCAACATGGACATCCAATACGCGCAAAGCTGTATTCTGACGCCTTGCGATTTCCCTTTTGCGCGCGATGGAATTGCGGCCGAGGCTTCGGAAAATGTTGAAACGCTCACGATCAGCGATGTAAACCTGTCCGACCTGCAGTGGGCCCGCGCCGAAGGGACCGTTCAAAACCTCGCAGACCGGCGGTTCGATCTTTATCGCATTGAATGGGATAAACGCGTAGGCAACATTTCAGACCCGCTTGGCGAGGACACACAAAAGCAACCTTCAATCCCCTCCAGCGGTCGAGGGCACGGAGGCGGTTAAAAGTGTTGTCGCAGCGGATTTCGGGGTATTTTTCAGGATTGGACGACTAAACAATGGCCGGCGAACTGACCCTCTCTCCGGTGATGTCCGATGCGCTGGTGATCCTTGGATCGGCCGGCATCGTCATCCCAGTCTTTGCACGTTTCCGCATCACACCGATTATCGGGTTCATCCTTATTGGCGTTCTCGTCGGTCCCTTCGGGCTCGGCGCGATGGTCGATCAATATAAATGGCTGTACTGGATAACCATAAGCGACCCCGACGCGCTGACTCCCTTTGCCGACTTCGGAATTATCCTGCTGCTATTCGCGATCGGGCTGGAACTGTCGTTCAACCGCTTGTGGCAAATGCGCAAACTCGTGTTCGGGCTCGGCAGCCTCGAGCTGCTCATCATCGGCAGCATCTCGGCGGCTTTCTTCGGTCAGTATTCAGGCATGAGCACGACCGCTGCTCTTGCATTGGGATTTGCGCTCGCTTTCTCCTCGACCGCCATTGTGTTGCCGATTGCGGGTACCAGAAGCCCGGTCGGACGCGCAGCCTTGTCCATGCTCCTATTCGAAGACATCATGATCGTGCCGATCATCTTCATCCTCGGCGCGCTTGCGCCAACGGCGGCGGCAGACGGGGTTGAAGGGCTCACCAGCACGCTCGTCTCTGGCGGAGTGGTCATCATCGTGCTGCTGGTGGTGGGCCGTTTTGCCCTTCCCCGCCTGTTCAGCCAGGCCGCACGCACCAAAAGCCCCGAACTGTTTCTGGCGGCCACGATGCTCGTCGTCATCGGCGCAAGCCTTGCAACATCGGCGACCGGCCTATCGCCCATCGTTGGCGCGTTGATCGCCGGGCTTCTGATCGCAGAAACCGAATACCACGGCGAAGTCGAAACAATTATGGAACCGTTCAAGGGCCTCGCCCTTGGCGTTTTCCTCATCACCATCGGGATGAGCGTCAACCTGCTCGAAGTGTGGACCAATTGGGGCGAAATTCTCGCCGCTCTGGTCGGTCTTTTGCTGTTCAAGGCGACCATCACCGGCACGCTGCTCAAGATGATGGGCGCGCGGCGCAGCACCGCTGCGGAAACGGGCGTTTTGATGGCGAGCCCTTCCGAAACCACGCTTATCGTTCTCGCTGCTGCGACCAGCGCGCTCGTGATCGACACCGAAACCGCGCAATTCTGGCAGATTGTCACCGCGCTTGGCCTCACCGTCACACCACTTCTGGCAAAGCTTGGCCGGGTGATTGCGCGCAGGATAGAATTGACGCCAGAACTGCCGGAAGAGGACACAGAGGAGGCGCGCACCATCATCATCGGCGGCGGGCGCGTGGGCCGCTTGGTCGCCGATATGATGACCAAGCACGAGCAACCCTATGTCATCCTCGACAGCGATCCCGACCTCATCAGCGATGCCAAGCGCAATGGCTATCGCGCGACATTCGGGGACGCGGCGCGCGGGGATGCGCTTACCCGTTTGGGCGTGGAAACCGCGCCATCCGTGGTCCTTACAATGGACGAACCGGTTCTTGCACAACGACTGGTCGGCAAATTGCGCAAGGAGCACCCCGAGCTGCTGATCGTCTCGCGCGCCCGCGACACCGATCACGCCGCGAGATTGTATCGTGCCGGCGCAAGCCACGCGGTTCCGGAAAACCTCGAAAGCTCGCTCCAGCTGTCGGAGGCGGTGTTGGTCGATATCGGCGTACCGATGGGCCCGGTGATTGCCTCGATCCACGAAAAACGCGATGAATATCGCGAGCGGTTGGAAATTGATGGCGGCCTCAAAGAGCGCCCCAAACTGCGCACCTCGACAGCCGAAGGTTAGGCGTTCTCGCTTGCAAGCGCCTGCTTCACGGCAGCAATCGCATCAGCAGCCTTGGCCCCGTCCGGGCCGCCGCCTTGCGCCATATCCGGACGCCCGCCGCCGCCTTTGCCGCCAAGCGCTTCGACGCCTGCGCGCACCAGATCGACCGCGCTGAAACGATCGGTCAGATCTTCGGTTACCGCTGCGGCAATACTGGCCTTGCCGTCGTTCACCGCGACAATGGATGCGACACCCGTGCCAAGGCGCTGCTTGGTTTCGTCAAGCAGTGGCCGAAGCTCTTTTGGGTTGAGGCCTTCGAGAACCTGCCCGCTGAACGCAACGCCGCCGATGTCTTCATCGGCTGGCCCTGCGTCTGCACCACCTGTGCCTCCGCCGCCAAGCGCGAGCGCTTTCTTCGCCTCGGCCAGCTCTTTTTCGAGCCGCTTGCGTTCATCCATGAGCGCGCTGATCCGGGCTGGCACCTCCTCGGGTGTTGCCTTGATTACGGTCGCTGCACTTTTCAACGCTTCTTCGCGGGCGACCAGCCAGTTGCGCGCAGCGTCACCCGTCAGCGCCTCGATCCGGCGCACACCAGAGGAAACCGCGCTTTCTGAAATGATGCGGAACAGGCCGATGTCGCCTGTCGCATTGACGTGGGTGCCGCCGCACAATTCGACAGAGTAGTTGCGGCCCTCGCCGCCTTTTCGGCCCATCGACAAAACGCGCACCTCGTCGCCATATTTTTCGCCGAACAGCGCCAGAGCGCCCGCTTCCACGGCATCATCCGGGCTCATCAGCCGCGTTGCCACCGGTTCGTTTGCGAGGATTTCGGCGTTCACCTCAGCTTCGATCGCAGCGATGTCTTCGCTCGACAAGGCCTTGGGATGCGAGAAATCGAACCGCAGCCGATCGTCTGCGACAAGCGAACCTTTTTGCGTCACGTGATCGCCAAGCTGACCGCGCAAGGCAGCGTGAACGAGGTGCGTGGCCGAGTGGTTGGCGCGAACCTGATTGCGGCGCGCAGCGTCCACATCGAGTTGCACATTGTCGCCCACATTTACCGTGCCGGCGGTGATCGTGGTGTGGTGCGCGTGCAGGCGGCCCAATGGCTTGCTGGTGTCGGTCACCGTTGCCGCAAGGCCATCGGGTGAACTGATCGTGCCCGCATCACCCGTCTGCCCGCCGCTTTCGCCATAGAAAGGGGTCTGGTTGGTGAGGATCACGACCTCATCGCCGGCGGATGCGCTGATCACTTCGGCGCCGTCCTTGACGATAGACACGACCGTGCCCTCGCCCGATGTTGCGGTGTAGCCGGTGAACTCGCTTGCGCCTTCGCGTTCGGAAATGTCGAACCAGATTTCGTCCGATGCCGCTTCGCCCGAACCCTTCCACGCAGCGCGCGCGGCCTCCTTCTGGCGGGTCATCGCCGCATCGAAGCCCTCGCGGTCAACCGCAATGCCGCGCGCACGAAGCGCGTCTTCGGTGAGGTCGTAGGGGAAGCCGTAGGTATCGTAGAGTTTGAACGCGGTCTCACCGTCAAGCTCGCCGCCCTCGCCCATATCGCCGGTGGCTTCGTCCAGCAGTTTGAGGCCTTTGTCGAGCGTCTTGCGGAATTGGGTTTCCTCGCGCAGCAGCACTTCTTCGATAAGCGCCTGTCCACGCTGAAGTTCGGGGTAGGCCTGCCCCATTTCGGTGACGAGCGACGGGACGAGGCGGTGCATCAATGGCTCGCTTGCGCCCAGAAGGTGCGCATGGCGCATCGCCCGGCGCATGATACGGCGCAGCACATAGCCGCGCCCTTCGTTCGAGGGCAGCACGCCATCCGCCATCAGGAAAGAGGTTGAGCGAAGGTGATCCGCGATCACGCGGTGCGATGCGGTGTTGTCGCCGGACGCTTCAACACCCGTCAGACCTTCCGATGCTGCGATCAAGGCCTTGAATGTGTCGGTGTCGTAATTGTCGTGCACGCCTTGCATGACCGCCGCGATCCGCTCCAGCCCCATGCCGGTGTCGATCGAGGGGCTTGGCAAATCCTTGCGCGTGCCGTCCGCCTGTTGGTCAAACTGCATGAACACGAGGTTCCAGATCTCGATAAAGCGGTCGCCGTCTTCATCAGGGCTTCCGGGAGGGCCGCCGGGGATATGTTCGCCGTGGTCGTAGAAAATTTCCGAGCATGGGCCGCACGGACCAGTCTCACCCATTGACCAGAAATTGTCATTGGTAGCGATGCGGATGATGCGGTCTTCGGGAAGACCGGCGATCTTGCGCCACAGGTCAAAGGCTTCATCATCGGTGTGGTAAACAGTGACGAGAAGCTTGTCTGCAGGGATGCCCCATTCGCGGGTGAGGAGCGTCCAGGCGTTCGTGATTGCTTGCTCTTTGAAGTAATCGCCGAACGAGAAATTGCCGAGCATTTCGAAGAAGGTGTGGTGGCGCGCGGTGTAGCCGACATTGTCGAGATCGTTGTGCTTGCCGCCGGCGCGCACGCATTTTTGCGAGGATGTCGCGCACGGGCCCGGAGGTGTTTCGAGGCCCGTAAACACATTCTTGAACGGGACCATCCCTGCGTTCACGAACATGAGCGTAGGGTCGTTATACGGAACCAGCGGCGCACTGGGCACATTGACGTGGCCTGCGCCTGCGAAGAAGTCCAAGAAAGATCGACGAATATCGTTTGTTGATGTCATGCCAGAATTCAAGCCAGTTAGCGTTGTTCCGCGTGCAGGTAAGCCATGGCGCCGCAAGCGACAAGCGAAAGAAGGGCAATAGTTTCGATCACAGTGTTTGTGTGATGCCTTGGCACGCAGCTGGATAGCAAAGCGCAAACGAAAAACCGGCGCCAGGCCAAGCCACCATGAAGGCGGCTGGCAAAGCGCCGGTGTTCCGTTTTTCCGGGCGGCGCGCCGGTGACCAACGCGCGCTTGGCATGCTCACCGATGCGAGCGCCCGCTTAAGGATGAGATGACCTACTCCGCGTCCGGGCCAGTCATCATCTCCTCGGCGACTTCGTCGGTTTTACCGCGAATGGCGGCTTCCAACTTGTCGCAAGTCTCCGGGTTTTCTTTAAGATAGGTTTTTGCGTTTTCGCGGCCCTGACCGATGCGCACGCTGTCGTATGAATACCAGCTGCCCGACTTTTCAACCACGCCGGCCTTGACACCAAGGTCGAGTATCTCACCGATCTTGGAGATGCCCTCGCCATACATGATGTCAAATTCGACCTGTTTGAACGGCGGTGCGACCTTGTTCTTGACCACTTTGACGCGGGTCGAGTTACCGATCACCTCGTCGCGGTCCTTGATCTGGCCGGTGCGGCGAATGTCGAGGCGAACAGAGGCGTAGAACTTGAGCGCGTTACCGCCCGTCGTCGTCTCAGGATTGCCGTACATCACGCCGATTTTCATGCGCAGCTGGTTGATGAAAATCACCATGCACTTTGAACGATTGATCGATCCGGTGAGCTTGCGGAGCGACTGGGACATAAGCCGCGCCTGAAGGCCGACGTGGCTGTCGCCCATCTCGCCTTCGATTTCCGCGCGCGGGACAAGCGCTGCGACCGAATCGACCACAAGGACATCAATCGCATTGGAACGCACGAGAGTGTCCGTGATTTCGAGAGCCTGTTCGCCGGTGTCGGGCTGCGAAACGATCAGCTCGTCAATATCAACGCCCAGCTTTTTGGCATAAACAGGATCAAGCGCATGCTCGGCATCGACAAAAGCCGCCGTGCCGCCCGCTTTTTGCGCCTCGGCAATGCAATGCAGTGCGAGCGTTGTTTTACCCGAACTTTCCGGGCCATAAACCTCGATCACGCGACCCTTGGGAAGGCCGCCGATGCCAAGCGCGATATCGAGGCCGAGCGATCCGGTGGAAATCGATTCCACCTGCATCGCCTCTTTCGAGCCGAGCTTCATCGCAGAGCCTTTACCAAAGGCGCGATCAATTTGTTGAAGAGCAGCGTCCAGCGCTTTTTGACGGTCCACGTCTTTATCCTTGTCCACGAGCTTAAGTTGAGTAGCCATCGCACGCACTCCTTCGCTTGCAAAGGTCCGATTAAGCACTTTTAACCAGACCTAAGGGAAAGCCCTCTTGCCACCCCTTTGCGTCGTCTTGTTGGAAAGCATGTACTCAATTTGTTCTCAAAGAACAAGAGGGGAACGAAAATTTTCTTCAAACCCCTTCACGCAGATCTAGGGAAGCCTCACCCGCCAGCGGATATCGCGTGTTTCATAAGGCGCAAGAACGAGCCTGCCGAAGACCTGTCCATTCTTCGTTTCGGTGCGACCAAAAGGCCAATCGATACGCCATAAACCGGGCCGGCCCAGAAAGATCCGCGTCTCGACGCTGTGATTGTTGGCATTGGTGACTTCGGCTTCGATCTCTCGCCATTTGCTATCGTCACGCGCGTCATCATATATTTCGACAGGAGCGCAACTGGCGCTGACATGCTGGCTTTGCCCGAGATCGAGTTCGATATCCTGACCCACCGCATAATCTCGCAGGGAATTTTCATTCACCAGCAACGGGCCAAAGGAACTGGGCTCAAACAGGTTGAATGCCCCTTGAGGAAGGGCGATGCCAAGCCCTTGCTCGTCCTCGTTTTCGGTTTGCAGGAAGATCGTCGCCTGACGGATGCCTGCCTGCGGATTTGGGCGGATCAATGAGGAGGCCCTGCAATTGATCTCGTAGATGTATCGCGCGCTGACATCGTCCCTGCTCAGAAAGGCGACCTGCTTGATGCCTTGCGCGCTCACCGTCACCCGTTCGGGCACGCGGTAGAGTTTGAGGTCACCCAATTGCTCTTCGGACGCTTCCATGACTTCCGAACCGAGAGCCATAGCAGCCATCGGCGCGGGTAGCGGCTCTTGCATTCGTTTCTGTGCAGTCACGACGATCACATCGTTTTCTGCATAATCAGCATATTGCTGGAAAGTAAGCGGGTCAGCATATCGCGGAATGGGTGAGCCTGCCGCCGTGCTGCCAAGGGGATAGCAAGACAGGCGCAGCGGTTCACCGCTTGGTGGATCGGCCAACTCGGCATAATCGGAAACAACGCTAAGCTCACCGGCAACCACGAGCAGTTGGGCATTGTCGAAGCTCTGGGCGTTGTCGTTGAGCACAGTGAGCCAACTGAGCAGTCCCATCTCGAAACCATCCGCCCCGCCCTGCTCTTTCAATGAGGCGACGTAATTCGCCTGCCAATCGAAGCCCCATGAAAGATAGGTCAGCGTAACCGCATAAGTCCCACCGCTATCGTCTCTTGTGTCGATGGAAAAAACAGGCTCGGCCGACAGCCCTTCGGGCACGCGCTCAAAGCCCAGCGTTTCGGGGAGCCCGGCGCATCGCACTGCCTCAAAGCCATCGCCCGTTTGCAAGACCAGCCCGCCATCTGCACGCGTGCGCACGATCGCCTGCTCGGACACGGCCTTGCCGGTTGCGGGATTGGTTCGCGTGATCGTCACGCGGTTGCCGAGCGCGCCATTGACGAGCGCTGCAGGAGACAACAGTTCGGCATTGCGGTTTTTCTCTATCGTGCCGCCCGGAAGGCCGGTGACAATAGCACTGACGCCCACCATCCCTTCTGCGACCCCTTCGAACCGGATCGTGCTTTCGCCCGGCGGCAGCGTCACTTCGCGCCTTTCGCTGATCATCGCAAAGCCGCGGGGGTAGTCGGCGTTCATTGCCTGACCCTCGGACCGGTTGGGGTCGCGGTAGATCGTAACCGAAAGATCGCTTGGCGCCCTGGCATAGACGATCTGACGCGCTGAGGCGGGCGCGTCCGGAGCAGGAGTGGATGCAGCGTTATCCTGCGCGAGCACCGGCAGCGCCGCGAGCACGGACGCGAGCGCCAATCCAAGCGCTGCAATGAAAGATGGGGAACGCGTCATACGGGTGCGCTCCTGTCAGTAACGTGATTCGTAAACGACCCTTACGACCCGCTTGCCCTCGGCAGGCACGGGGACAATCCATTTGCGAGTGTCGGCATTGATCTGCTTGCCTTCGACATCTTCGCTAATGATGCGATAGTCATAGGCATACCAATATCGCATCAGGCCCGATTGGGTGAGATCGACCTCGACGCTTTGCGCTTTGGCATTGGTCAGCGTGTAGCGCATGGTGGTGCGATAGAATGTCTTTGGTCGCTCGACATCATATTGGCGCGTCACCTCACCATCTTCGATCACGCGGTAACGCGCTGTGCGCTCCCATTCGGCGGACGTGATTTTTTCGCGCGCCTCGACCTCTGCCTGAACGCTGATGTCGAAAGCCGAGCCGGTTTGCAGCAAAAGCTCGCTGCCCATGGGAGTGTGGCCAAGCCCGTTTTCACCGATGAATTGCGGCGTGCCCTGGCTGTCGCGTTGATAGAAACGCACCGTGCCAGCAGGCAGAGCATCGCCCAACCCCTGATCGAGCGAGGTTGAAAAGGCGATGCCCGATGACACGTTCACAGGGTTGCTGTCATTGGCAAGCCAGCCGACATTGCGGGTGTAAACCTTGCGAGCGGGCACGGCCTGCACGTCCAGAAAGCTCACTTGCTTTGTTTGCGCATTGGCAATCGTGGTTCTCTCGGCAATGGGATAAAGGTAAAAGTCGCCCAGACGCTCCCGGTCGGCGGCCTCTGTTCCGGGCGAAAGAATGCCCATATTCGCAGAGCCGCGCCGTCCCCGTCCGTTGGTCGTCGGGTCGCCTGCGACCAGCAACGTGTTCGCGCGGTGGAATGTGGTGCCGGTATTGTTTGTGAGCGTGACCCAGCCCTGCATATCGATCGTGCTGTCTTCTTCGTTGAACAAAGCAACGTAATCCGCGCTCCAGCCGAGCCCGCTCGACAAATAGCGGATCGAAACCGGGCGCCGCCCTGACCTGCTGCTTTCCAGATTAACCGAAAGCGTGGGGCGTGCGCGCAGGTTTGGCGGCACTTCGTCAAAGATCACACGGACCGGCAGGCCATCATCGCGCAAGACCTCGATACGGTCACCGATCTGGACAACGACGCCGCCCGCCGTGGAAAGAACCTTGGCCCGCTCGCGCGTTTCTGCGCCCGTGGCAGGGTTCGTTCGCAGCAGGGTAACGGTCTCACCAATGGCTTTATCCATCAGCTTGCCCGGGGTCAGCAGATCAAAGTCAAAATTCTGTTCGATGATCGTGGTTCGCGGAGCGTAGAAGCTTAAGGTCTGCGGGCTGATGCTCGCGGAAACATCGGGCAGTTCAACTCGGGTGCGCCCGCTGTCGATATCGATCTGGCGCACGTCCTGAATAAGCGCGCGATTGGAATTGTAGATGGTGACGGACACATCGCCCTGAGCCGTCTCCTCTCCGCTTGCGTTAGTCGACTGCGATGCCGCCGCAGAACTCAAAAGCGCGCCTGCGCCCAATGCCGAAAGCCAATATGCCTGTTTCATGCAACCTCCCCAATTGCGTCACTCAAAGCGTGCGATTTGTGAGCTTTACGCGATATGAACGCGCTTTCCAGCCCGTTTAATCGACTTCTTGTGCGCGTGCTTCGGCCATTACCATGGCGACTTTCTCCGTTATGGCAGCCACGCTGAAGGGCTTGGGCAGAAAGTGCATCTTGGGAATGTCGATGTCCTTGCGAAGCGCCTCTTCGGCGTAACCTGACATGAACAGCACGGGGATTTCGGGATTGGCCTTGCGGATCGCACGCACCATCGCCGGTCCGTCCATTCCGGGCATGACGACATCGCTCACCACGATGTCAAAATCCGCATCGGGTGCCTCCATTGCTTCCAGCCCATCTTCACCATCCGAACAGGCGGTGATCTCATATCCCGCGCGCGCGAGAGCGCGTTCGGCAACCGCACGGACCATGTCCTCGTCCTCGACCAGCAGCACCTTGCCGCCTGCCGACCATTCCGAAGACGCCTCTGGCACAGGCGCTTTGCGCCGCTGCGGCGCTTCACCGGCATGGACCGGGAAATAGATCGTAAAGCGCGCGCCGATGGGGCCGCCTGAATTGCCGGTCGCATTGTCGGCAAAGATATAACCGCCCGATTGCTTGACGATGCCGTACACGGTCGAAAGGCCAAGACCGGTGCCCTTGCCCTGCTCTTTCGTGGTGAAGAAGGGTTCGAACAATTTGGGCAGAACCTTGGGCGGAATACCGCCACCGTTATCCTGAACGATAAGGACGGTATAATCGGCTGCGGGCAGGATTTCAGAGCCCAGCTTCACCACCTCGTGCGATTTGACCGAACGGGTGAGGAGCGAGATGCGACCTGTCACCTTCTCGCGGGCGGTCCGCCCATGCGCGCCATTCATATTGATTGCATCGCGCGCATTGACCGCAAGGTTCATGATCACCTGCTCAAGCTGCTGCGGGTCGGCGCGCACCGGACCCAAGTTGCGATCGTGCTGAACGAAATAGTCGATCTTTTCGCCGACGAGCCGCTTGATGAGGGGGCCCACCTCGCTGATCACATCGGGCAGTTGCAGTATTTCCGGACGCAGCGTCTGCTGGCGCGAGAAGGCGAGCAATTGCCGCGTCAAAGAGGCTGCGCGGTTGGAGTTTGCGCGAATTTGCTGGATGTCGTCATAGTCGCTGTCGCCCGGCGTATGGCGCAGCAGCATCAGGTCGCACGTGCCGATGATCGCGGTCAGCACATTGTTGAAGTCATGCGCAACGCCGCCTGCAAGCTGGCCCACGGCCTGCATCTTGGTCGCTTGCGCCACCTGGCGTTTGAGCTGCGTTTCCTCGGAGGTATCGGCAAGGCTGATGAGCACCGCCGCCTCGCCAAGCCCGCGCACCCCGACGAGCCCCATCGAGACGGGTTCATCGGGCGATGAAGACAGACGGACCGCCATATCTCCCCTGTTGGCTGGCCCTCTGCCATATCGGCGCACTGCATCGGAAAGAGCGCCCTTGTCTTCGCGCACGACGAGGTCGGTGGGAAAGGAAGGAAGCTGCCCTTCCACGCGCCCGACAGAGCGTAAGAATGCATCATTGCCAAACAGGAAACGCCCGTCGCGGTCGGTCATCGCAAGGCCCAGCGGCAATTGCGACAACAGCGCCTCGAGTTGGGCAACACCCGCCTGCGCCGAGCCATCCCAGCCGCTGCCAACGCCAACCCCGCTATCGACCAGCAGCATGAGCGTGGTGCCCTCGTCAGGGCTTGGCGGCAGGCCCGCTTGCCCCACCTCGGCCAGCGGCACGTCGATCAGCGTTTGCGGCGTGCCGTTGCGGCCTTCGCGCGCGAAGAAGATGCGTTCGCGTTCGTCGGCGCGAAGGAAGGAGACAAACGACTGCCCGACAAGCGTCGCCGTCGCATCGCCCACCGCTCTTTCGGCAAATCCTTCCCCGACACTGCGAATGGTGCCGTCTGGCGCGGTGATCGCGGCCTCGATGCCGGCCCGGCTGAGCATGGCGCCGAAGGGACCGGAAAGATCCATCTGCACCGCTTCGCTCGGCGTTGGAATGGCAAGGCGTTCAAAGCGCCAGATCAGGTGATCTTCACCCCGCCCCGCGCGTGACGCGGTAACCGCCCAAGTGCGCAAGGAAATATCCTCGAACTTCTCAATTTCGGCATCGCCATCGCGCCATGCTTCGCGCGCGGCGCGGTTCAGCGCCTCCAGCCCGGAACGCTCTGCCTCAAGCACTGGCGGCGCGGTTTCTGTGCCGAAACTTTGTGTATAGGCGCTGTTGGCGCAAACCAGCCGGTTGGCCCTGTCGGTGATCGCAATCGCCATCGCGCCCGCACCCGCGCCGCTCTCGATCGCGGCAACCGTCACCGACCAGTCCGGACTTGAAACTTCGGCAGCTTCAGGGGTCTTGGTAAAGCGTTCTGCGGCTGCTGCGCCAAACAACAGGACCGTGAGTCCGCCGAAATAAAGGCCGGTCATCACCGCGCTCGATGTCGCAGCGAACAATGCAACCGCACTCAGGACAAGCGCGACACCCACTATGATCAGCAAGGTGCGTCCCGACTGCGCTTCGGGCAATGTGCCGAGCGCGCCAGATTGATCGCCGGTGTCTGAAATTTTCTTGGTCACGCCTTGGCTTGCCTTTGATGATCCGGAACCAATTTATCCGGAGCTGTCTTCGCGCAGATACTACTGCGCGCCGCCATCAAGGTCGAGGTCGCCCCCCGCACGTTTCAAACGTTTTGCCCGTTTGCGTGAAACTTTGCGCGCAACGATCACCCGCCAGATACCGCTCGCAAGCAGATAGCCCACCGCTGACGAAATGACCGCCAGAACAAGAAAGCCGAGAACGGTCACCCCGGCCAGTTGGAATGCGTCAACGAGGTAGTCCCACCACACCGCTTCGGCCTGCTCCATCACGATACCCGATGCCGCTGCGTCGATGCGCAGGATGAAATTGCCGACGCGGTTGGCGATCACTGCCCAGAAAGCGATGGTGAATGGGTTAGTGACGAATGTCACCGCCGCTGCCAACGGCACGTTGGCGCGCGCGGGCCAGGCGAGAAACGCCGCCAGAAAAATCTGACCCACGGGAATGATGAAAGCCGCAAACAGGCCAAGCGCCACACCGCGCGGGACCGAACGCCTGGTAAAGCGCCAAAGTTCGGGGTTCAGGAACCGGTGGGCAATGGGCGCCAGATACCTGTTCTTCGCCATATCCTCGCGGCTGGGCATGGTGCGGCTCAGCCGATGTTTCATCCACGCCCATGGGTTGGGCAGAAAGCCCGGGGGTGAAGAGGAGGAAGAAGGAGACTGCGCGCTCATAATCTTACAATATTACCACCAATGCCCTTCTGGCCGTGCGAGGATATTCGCGATCAGGCCAGGCGGGCGCCGCCACTGATCGCATATGGGTATCACCGAGCGCCTGACCAATGGGTGAACTGGATTAATGACATTATTACGTCCCTTAAGACGCGCGCTTCGTCATATCTGTTCCAAAATGCACAAAACTTATCAGCGTTCTCGCATCAAACGCGCCTTGTCGCGCTTCCAATCGCGCTCCTTGATGGTGGCGCGCTTGTCATGCGCCTGCTTACCCTTGGCAAGCGCCAGTTCGACCTTCGCGCGGCCCGTGCGGTTGAAATATACCGACAGGGGCACAAGCGTCATGCCCTTTCGTTCAACCGCACCGAATAGCTTGTTGATCTCGCGAGCGTTGAGCAGCAGTTTGCGGGCCCTGCGCGGTTCGTGGTTCTGGCGGTTGCCGTGGGAATATTCCGGAATGTTGGAATTGATCAGCCACACCTCGCCATCGCGCACCTCGGCATAGCTTTCCGCGATGGTCGCCTGTCCTGCACGCAGGGCCTTCACCTCGGTCCCATGGAGCGCAAGTCCGGCTTCGAACTTTTCCTCGATGTGATAGTCGAAGCGCGCCCGCCGATTTTCGGCGACCGTTTTCACTTTGTCGAAAGTTTCAGGTTTGGGACGTGCCATAATGCTGCGCGAGATAGGCTTCCACTTGCCGCTTGCCAAGCGGTGACATTCGGGCACAGAAGGATTTGTGAGCGAGGAACCTTCAAAAATGCACGCCCCAAACTGGATAGATTTCAAAATCGGAGGCGAAAGCATTGCGCCGGGCAATCAGGCCGATGTCAGCCTGCCGATCACCACTTTGGCGACGGGCTATAACTCGCAGCTTGCCGTGCGCGTTCTGCATGGGGCAAAGCCCGGCCCAACGGTGTTCGTCAGCGGGGCCATCCACGGCAATGAATTGAACGGCACCGCGATTGTCCAACGCCTTGCAGCGCAAATTGACGCAAGCGATCTGGCCGGCACGCTTTTGCTGGTGCCGGTTGCCAATATCTTCGGATTTATGAGCCGCAGCCGCTATTTACCGGACCGGCGCGACCTCAATCGCTCTTTTCCGGGAAGCGCGGGCGGTTCGCTTGCGGCACAGGTCGCCAATGTGTTTTTCAGCGAGATCGTCAACCACGCATCGCTTGGCATTGATATCCACACCGCCGCAATTCACCGCTACAACCTGCCGCAAATCCGCATCGCGGCCGGCAATGAAAGACTGCTTGAGCTTGCACGGGCGTTTGGCGCGCCGGTCGTCATCGAAAGCCCGTTGCGCGACGGATCGCTTCGCGCGCTCGCCGATAGCGAAGGTGTCGATATGCTGCTCATGGAAGCGGGCGAGGCGCTGCGCTTTGACCGTTTTTCCGTTAAGACAGGCGTTGCGGGCGTGAAGCGGGTGCTGGCGCATCTGGCGATGATTGAACCGGACGCAGAGCTGCCCGAACTCCACCCGTCGGCTCGCTCTAAAAAGACGCAGTGGGTTCGCTCTCCAAGAGGGGGCGTATTGCATCCGGTGCGCGAATCGGGCGATGCAGTCAAACAGGGCGATCTTCTCGCAGCGGTCACCGGGCTTATGGGTGAGGAGCCGGAGGAGATTTTGAGCCCGATCGACGGCATTATCATCGGCCATGCGACCTTGCCGGTCGTCCATCAAGGCGATGCAATGTTCCACATCGCCCACGTCGAGGATGCCCAGCGGGTGGGAGAGCAGATCGAAAGCTTGAGCGATGCGATCTATGCGGGCGAGCCAGAAGGCTTTGCCGAAGCGCTGCTCGACGAAGACGAAGTGCTTTAAATCAGCCCGGCGTGCTCAAGCGCCTCGTCCACCGCTTTGCGCGATGCTTCGGAAGCTTCGACAATAGGCAGGCGAACGCTTGGCGAAAACCATTCCTGCACGCGGCTAAGCGCATATTTGACGGGCGCTGGCGAGGCATCGGAGAACATGGCGTAATGCAGCGGGAAAAGGCGATCATTGAGCTCACGCGCGCGCTTCAATTCGTTGTTATTGATCGCTTCCTGAAATTCAGCGCACAACGCGGGTGCGACATTGGCGGTGACTGAAATCGCGCCCCTGCCCCCTGCTGCATTGTGCGGCAGCCACAATTCGTCATTGCCAGAAAGCTGGCAGAAGTCGCGGCCAATGCCCATGCGGTGATCGGCCACGCGCGACAGGTCGCCCGACGCATCCTTGATCGCGACGATCTGTTCGGGATATTTTTTGACAAGCGCGACCACCGTTTCGTCTTCAATATCGGTCACGGTGCGGCTGGGCACGTTGTAAAGCACAATCGGCAGGTGGCATTCTTCCGCCAGATAGCTGAAATGCGCCATCAAACCTGCCTGACTTGGCCGGTTGTAATAGGGCGCCACGCACAATCCCGCAGCCGCGCCCGCTTTCTTGGCAAAATTCATGTGCAGCGCGGCATTGCGCGTGTCGTTCGAGCCGCAGCCAGCGATGACCGGAACCCGCCCGGCGGCCTGTTCGATGCACACTTCGATCACGCGGTGATGCTCTGCATTGGACAGCGTCGAGGCCTCGCCCGTGGTCCCGCACGGGACTAGCGCGCTGCTCCCGCTTTCGATCTGCCAGTCGACAAGCTTGCGAAAGGCGCTCTCGTCAAACGATCCGTCGCGAAAAGGAGTCGCTAGAGCGGGAATGGAGCCGCTGAACATTGTGAAATTCCTGTATTGATCAATAATCGTGAAATTGGTTGAAGGGGGACAAATCCCCTAACCTGTTCAGCGCCTACTAAGGAGCCCACCTGCAATATGTCCAGCATGGTCAGAAATTTGCTTACTTCCCCGATTGCCCTTGCCGCTGTTGCCGTATGCTCGGTTGGCGCTCTTGCCTCGCCCTCGTCCGCGCAAATGGGCGGCTCCGAGAGGGGTGGCAACATGGTCGCCGGACAGCCGCAATTTGCAGGCGTAGCCATCTCCAAGTGGGAGCGGCTTCAGGGAAATGGCGAATTCTCGTTCAGCGAATATGCGGGCTTTGCCCTGGCCTATCCCGATTTTCCACGCATGGAGATCATTCGTAGAAAAGCAGAAGACCGCCTGGACGACGAGGCGCCGTCGCGCGCCCGGATCCTCGAATTTTTTGACGCCAACCCGCCGCTGACGAATTCCGGCCGGGCGCGCTATGCCCTGTCGCTTGCCGGCGCCCAGCGCGAAGATGCGTATGCCGTTGCAACGCAAGCCTGGCGCGGGGGTTCGATGTCCGGCCCAGCCGAAGCCTATCTGCTCGGACTTTTCGGATCGCGCTTTTCCGAAGACGATCACGAAGCGCGCATGGATGCCCTCTTGTGGCAGGGCGATGCCGAGGCGGCTGAGCGGCATATGATCAACCTTTCACCGGCGAAGCGCGAATTGGCGATGGCGCGATTGGCGCTTGTGCGCGGTTCGACACCGCAGGCAGCGGGCCTTCCCACGCCCGCAGGCGCGCTGAGCGATGCAGGTTATGTCTATAATCTGGCAAGCTATTATCTGTCCCGCCGCAACACGGGCAGCGCGATCAACCTTCTCAAAACCCGCCCGGATTTTGACGCGCCCGCGCTTGATAGTGAAGCGCTGGTTGGCGTTATCCTGAACACCGCCGAGGCGGCCAATGCCTCCGACACTGTGCGGATCGCGAGCAAGATCGACGATCTTTTTGCACCGGGCACCGACATTTCCGAAGGCTCCTTCCGCCTTCGCGACCGTTACACCGATCTTATGTGGATGGGTGGCACCAATGCCCTGTGGCGGCTTCGCGACGGGGCAACGGCAGCGCCCCTGTTCTTCCGTTACGGAGAGGCTGCAAAAACGCCTCTGACCAAGTCGAAAGGCTATTTCTGGGCGGGCCGCGCAGCGCGTGAAGCCGGACAAAGCGAGGACGCGACCCGTTATTTCGAAATGGCGGCGCAGTATCCGCACTACTATTACGGCCAGCTGGCGCTTGACGCGCTTGGTCGGCCTATGCCGCAATTTGCGCAGCTTCCCGAAGTCGACATGAACGCAAACGAGCGCGCCGAATTTGAAGCGCGTCCGTTGGTGAAGGCAATCCGTTCCATCGCAAGCAACCGCCAGAAATGGCAGACCGAACGCCGGTTCTTCCAGGCGATCGGTGCAAGCGCGCAGACGCCTGAAGATGTGGCCGCCTATGCGCAGCTTGCCGCTGAAACCGGTCTTCCCGAAATGGCCGTTGTGGTCGGCATGGAAGCGGGCGCGAACGGCATCAAGGGCGTTGAGCGCGCAGGATTTCCAATTGTGCCAACACCGCGTGTCAATGACTGGACCATGGCGCACGCAATCATGCGGCAGGAAAGCGAATTTGACCGCACTAGGCGCAGCCACGCAAACGCGTTTGGCATGATGCAGCTTTTGCGCAGCACCGCGCGCGAAGAGGCAGGCATCCTTGGCATTCAATATATGAGCGCCAACCTCACCGAAGACCCGCTCTACAATATCACGCTGGGTGATGCGCACTTTGCGCGGCGCATGGATCTTTATAATGGCGCCTATCCGCTGGCGATTGCGAGCTATAACGCTGGGCCAGGCCGTGTGCGCCAGTGGGTGCGTCTCAATGGTGATCCACGCTATAGTAGGGTGGACTGGGTCGAATGGGTCGAGAAGATCCCCTCCAATTTCGAAACCCGCTATTACGTGATGCGCGTGATCGGCAATGCGGTGACATATTCGCATATGTATCCGCAGCAGGCTGGCCTGCCGCGCACGGTCGACACCTTCCTGCCCTGAGCACTCCTGATGGCAACGAGGCCCGGTCCCCCCATCACTCCGCAAGGCATGGCGGCGCTAAAGGCGCGCTATGATCACCTGCTTGGCAAGGAGCGCCCCGAGATCGTCGAGATCGTCAGCTGGGCGGCGGGCAATGGCGACCGTTCGGAAAATGGCGACTACCTTTACGGGCGCAAGCGCATGCGCGAAATCGACCGCGAGCTTGGCTATCTCTCGCGCCGGATGAAGGCGTGCCGCGTGGTCGATCCGTCTGACCAACCCGACAAGACCCGCGTCTTCTTCGGTGCAAAGGTCGAGCTTGCCGACGAAGATGACGAGCGCAAGCATCTCCAGATCGTGGGCGATGACGAACAGGACGCAGGCCAAGGCCGGATTGGGTGGTCGTCACCCATCGCCAAGGCGTTGAAAGGCGCATCAATCGGGGATTGCCGCACGGTAAAGCTTCCCGGCGGGCTCAAGGAATGGGAAGTCATGGCGGTGAGTTATGACTAAAGCTGCCCTGCCCCTTCTCGCCCTTCTGGCTGTTTCGGCGCCTGCTACCGCTCGCGACAGCCTTGGCGTTTATTCCAATTGGGCCGCATTTCGCGATGACAGCCCCTCGCGCTGCTATGCAATCGCCAAGCCGCGCGGCAACAACGCATCGGCCTCTTTCGCCAGTATCGCTACATGGCCGGACAAAGGCATTCGCGGGCAATTGCACTTACGACTATCGCGCGCGGTCGCCGACGAAGGCGAGGCCGTGCTCAGCATTGGTGGCGAGGAATTCACGGTGGTCGCCAAGGGCCGCAATGCCTGGGCAAGCGATGGCCGCATGGACGCGCAGATCGTTGCCGCCATGCGCTCTGCCTCTCGCATGACCGTCGCAGCGCGCGGCGCGAACGGTGCCCGCTTCTCAGACCGCTACAGCCTTTCCGGCGTCGCGACCGCAATGGACGCAGCGACAGTTGGATGCGCACGGTAATCATCTCAAATCGCTAGCGAAGTGCCGCCCCCATAAAAAAGCCGGACCCATCACAGATGAGCCCGGCTTCGTATTCAGTCGGTTGAGTGCCCGATTAGAAGCGGAAACCCACCCCGGCCATTACCTGGTGCCGGTCGAGATCGATGTCGCCAAGGTCGACATCGCCAAGGCCGTCATCTTCAAAGTCGATTTCGGCATCGGTGTAGTTCGAATAGCGGTACTCGACTTTGGCGTATGTATTCGTGCCAAGGACATATTCGAGGCCGGCGCCGAGGCGAAAACCGTCGGTGTCGATCGAACTGCGGAACTCATCACCGTCAAATGACGCAGAGACGTTGTAACGCGCATTGGTGTAGCCACCCTTGGCGTAAAGCAGGGCATTGTCACCGACACGGGCGCCGATACGCGCGCCAAGATAAATGTCGCGGCCGCTCTCAACGTCACCAAGGCCAAACCCTTCGAAATCGCCTTCGTCGACTTCGACTTCAGCGGTTGAATCGCTCAATTCGGCCTCGACGCCAAGCACAACGCCGCCTGCGTTGAAATCATAGCCTGCCTCGACACCATAACCGAACCCTTCGATTGATTCATCGTTGTCTTCGTTCAGGTCATCATCAACATCGCTTCCCGCGCGGCTTGTATCAAAGCCGGCAATCACCCCTACGCGCGGACCGGTGAAGGGATCATCGCTGCTTTGAGCCATGGCAGGAGCAGAAGTTGCTGCGATCGAAGCGGCGGCGAGAAGATACAGTTTGTAGTTCATTTGTTACTCCATAAAATTGACGTGCCCATTTGCAGGCGCGTTAGTTTTCTAACAGCGCTCGATCCGAGTTGTTCCATTAACCTCCCACAACATGAATTTGTTGCAGGGAAGACACAAAACGCAAGTTGAAGTGTTCATTTATTGCGTCCAGTTGATGAGTGTGTGGGGGCATCGACGAAGCGTTGGCTGTGTTCGGCCAAAGCAGGGAACGAAAACACATGATGGAATGTTCACGCACGCCTTTCGTTCTACGCGTGTTCGCACTGCCCCCTTTGATTTGTTCGAACAGCACGCCTATATGGCCGCTCAATCATGGCAGACACCACTCTTATAACCATCCCGGGCCAAGTGGACCCGGTTCCCGTCGCGCGTGACATCACGCCGCGCGAAGATGGTCGCATTGACCTTATTGGCCTCCCCCGCCCGCGCATACGCGAACTGTTCGAAGAAGCAGGGCTCGACGCACGGCAGGCCAAATTGCGCTCCAAACAGGTGTTCCACTGGCTCTATCACCGCGGCGTCACCGATTTTGACGCGATGACCGATATTGCCAAGACGATGCGCCCGTGGCTGGCGGAGCGGTTCGTCATCGGGCGTCCCAATGTCGTCGAGGCACAACATTCATCGGACGGCACGCGCAAATGGCTGTTGCAAACCGATGATGGCCACGATTTTGAAATGGTCTTTATCCCCGATGCGGACAGGGGCACCTTGTGCGTGTCGAGCCAGGTCGGCTGCACGTTGAATTGCACTTTCTGCCACACCGGCACCATGCGGCTCGTGCGCAATCTCACTCCGGGTGAGATCGTGGGGCAGGTAATGCTGGCGCGCGATGCACTGGGCGAATGGCCCAAGGGCGTGATGGACGGGCTCGACGAAGCGGAGGATGCCGGCCACTACACTGCCGATGGCCGCCTACTCACCAACATCGTGATGATGGGCATGGGCGAGCCGCTTTATAATTTCGACTATGTGCGCGATGCGCTCAAGCTCGTCATGGATGGCGACGGTCTTGCACTTTCGAAACGGCGTATCACCCTTTCCACCAGCGGTGTCATCCCCGCAATGGAACGCTGCGGCGAAGAGATCGGGGTGAACCTTGCGGTATCGCTCCACGCCGTGACCAAGGACGTGCGCGACGAGATCGTGCCGCTCAACAAGAAATACGGGCTCGAAGAGCTGCTTCAGGCTTGTGCCAACTATCCCGGCGCCTCCAACGCGCGGCGGATCACGTTTGAATATGTGATGCTCAAGGACAAGAATGACAGCGACGATGACGCGCGCGAGCTTGTCCGGCTGCTGAAGCAATTCAACCTACCCGCCAAGGTCAACCTCATCCCGTTCAACCCGTGGCCGGGCGCGAACTATGAATGCTCGACACCGGAGCGGATCAAGGCGTTTTCCGACATCGTCTTCGAAGGCGGGATCAGCGCGCCGGTGCGCACTCCGCGCGGCCGCGATATTGATGCAGCCTGCGGACAGCTGAAAACGGCGGCGGAGAAGAAGAGCCGCGCGCAAAGGGACCGCGAGGCGGCGGCCCAGAAGGCGACGGAGCAAGCGGCGGCTGGCGAGTGAGCATCGACCCGGCTACGTTTGAATTCTACCAGTCGGGCGCGCCTCATTTTTCCCTGAACTCCGCGATCAGCCATTCGCGGCATCTGGATCAATTTCTCGACCGGCTTGAACCGCGCGCGCGGGTGCTGGAGCTTGGCTGCGGCGCAGGGCGCGATGCGGTGCGCATTGTGGAGCGCGGGTTTGACCTTGATACGACCGATGGCGTGCCCGCGATGGTGGCCAAGGCGAATGAACGCCACGATCTCACCGCGCGCTTGATGCGTTTTGACGAGTTGGAGGCGGTTGAGGATTACGACGCTGTTTGGGCCCACGCCTGCCTGCTGCATTGTCCCCGCGATCAATTGCCGAGCGTGCTCGCACGTATTTACCGCGCGCTGAAGCCTGGCGGCTATCATTATGCGAGTTATAAGCTGGGCGACGGCGAAGGGCGTGATCTGCTGGGGCGATTGCACAATTTCCCCTCGCCCGATTGGCTGTTTGAGACCTATAATGCGGCTGGATTTAAGCCAGTTGTGCACGAAGTCTTTGCCGGCAAAGCAAGCGACGGGACGCAGCGCGATTGGTTGGCTCTTACAGTGAGGACGCAATGAAACGCACTTTGGAGGCCATTTGCACCGGCACGGCGCGCCCCTTTAATGGCGCAGAACTCAGCGCATTCGCCAAGCGCCCGCGCGAGGGGAAGGTGCAGATCCTCGAAGACGGGTTTGCCCCTGACGAACAGGCCGACCGCAAACACCACGGCGGCCCCGACATGGCGCTCCACCTCTATCCGCTTGCCCACCACGATTTCTGGCGCGAGGAACTGGGCGATATCGACCTGCTAAAAGAGCCCGGCGCGTTCGGGTCCAATCTGGCGGTTCGTGACCTTGTCGAAACGCAGGTCCATCTGGGCGATAAATTCCGCCTCGGCACCGCGCTGATCGAGATCAGCCAGCCGCGCAAACCCTGCTGGAAGATCGAACACCGCTTTTCCGACCACTGCGATTCCAAGGGCATGGTCGCGACAATCGTCAAATCGGCGCGCTGCGGGTGGTATTTCCGCGTGCTCGAAATGGGAGAGGCACAAGCGGGCGACACGCTGGAGCGGATCGAGCTTGGCCATGAGGATTGGGACATCGCCCGCGCCTCTTTCGCGCTCCATGCCGGAAAAGGCTCGCAAGAGGATTATGCCGAGCTTGCCGCGATGGAAGTGCTTTCGGCGACAGAGCGTGAACGGGCAAAAGCGAAACTGAAACCGGCCTGATCGCACCCTGCCCGCCGCACTCACAATTCGGCTCGTCTCATTATCGCAAATCCAACGGCCTGTTCATCTGAGGTTCGTCCGTGATGAACGAAATCGCTTTCGAGCCCACATTGAGGCTGGAAAGGAAACACCCATGAAGACGCCAACAAAGAGCCTGGCACTGATCGCGGTCACGGGATCGCTCGCCGCAATGAGTGTTCCCGCACAGGCTGCGGACATGCCTGCGCCCACCCAAAGCACCACCGAGTTTACAGCTGCACCCTTGATGGCCTTGGCCACCGATGCGCACTATGCAGACCGCGATTGGGACGATGATGACCGGCGGTATCGCCGTGGTCGCGGGCGTTACGATGACCGCGTCTATGACAGCCGGGGCCGCTACCGCGAGCCGCGCCGCATTCGCGACCGTGATCGCATCTGGCGCGGGCGCGACGGCAATTATTATTGCAAGCGCGACAATGGCACCACGGGCCTCGTGATCGGAGCCGGTGTCGGCGCGCTGCTTGGCCGCTCGGTTGATACACGCGGTGACCGCACCGTTGGCACGCTCCTTGGCGGTGCCCTTGGAGCGGTGATCGGCCGCGAGATTGATCGCGGCGATGTGCGCTGCCGCTAAGAGCTTTGCGACGGGGGCGCTTCGTTAGAGAAGCGTCCCTTGCTTGGCTACAATCTGGCATCGCCCGCCAATCCACACATCGCCGCTATCGTCCTGCTCGCACCGGACAAGGCCATTGGCGCCCACTTTGCGCCCCTGCCCTGCGGTGTAAGAGCCTTGGACCAGCCCGTTTTCAAACAGGTGGATGGCAACGCCTGCGTTGAAACTGCCCGTCACCGGGTCTTCGTTAAGGTTGCCGAGCGCATCGGCGAAGAATGCGCGCAGTTCCCAATCGCGTTCAAACCCTGCTTCATGCGGCCCGGCGATACCGATGTCGGTGCCAAGAGGCGCCTTTGCTGCTGGGTTCGCGGCAAGAACATCGGCCGATGATTTCAGACGCAAGAGCTGCCACTTCGGTCCGTTCACAACATGCACGGCCTCGATCACTGCCCCCTCATCCACACCGGTGTAGGCGATCGCAGAGGCGCGCTCTTCACCGGTCAGTTCCTCATGCTTGAGGAGCGGCGGCGCTTTGAAGGCGAGCGTTTCACCCTCCTGCCGAATATCGACAAGGCCAATGCCACATTCCTGCACCACCCTCCCCTCGCTCTTGGGCTGGCCGCCCGCTTCGAGCCATGAATGGCACGAGCCAAGCGTCGGATGCCCGGCAAAGGGAAGTTCGCCGCCCGGATAAAAGATGCGCACGCGGTAATCTGCGGCCGGATCTGTGGGGGGCAGGAGAAAAGTCGTCTCGGAAAAGCCGAGCCAATTGGTGAAAGCCTGCATCGCTTCCGTGCTCAGGTCATCGCCCCCGTGCACCACGCCCAGCGGATTGCCCGAAAGCGGCCCATCGCAAAACACATCGATCAAATCGCAGGTCGGCATCTTAAAAATTTCCCTTCGCCTGTAACCTTATGGCGCACTCGTGCGTTAAGCTAGGCAAGGCCACATTTTTCTGTTTCTAAAGGTATCATGACCAAACCAGCCGTTCTTATCACCGGAAGCGCCACGCGTCTTGGCGCCGAGATTGCGCGCGGATTTGCAAACGCGGGATGGCATGTGGTGATCCACCACCTCACCTCCGATGACGAGGCCGAGGCGCTTCAGGACGAATTGCCGAGCGCCGAGACGGTGTGCTGCGATCTGGCCGATCACGAGGCTGCGGTCCGCATGGTGGAGGCACTTTGCAGACGGCTTCCCGAATTTCGCTGTCTCATCAATTCGGCATCAATTTTTCAGTATGACAATGCGCGCAATATCGAGGCGGACAAGACCGAACAGGCGATGCAGATCAATGCGCGCACTCCCGCGCTGATGACGCAGAGCTTTCTTGCCAATGCAAACAGCGCGGGGCCTCCTTGCGTCATTCAGGTGACCGATATGAAGCTGGAAAACCCGAACCCCGATTTTTTCAGCTACACCATGTCGAAACACGCCCTTGCCTCAACGATAAGGATGTTCGCCGAGGATGCAGGCGATGACGCGAGGATCTACGGCATCGCGCCTGGCGCCATCCTGCCCAGCCACGACCAAAGCAAGGAAGAAACCGAAACCAGCCATGTGATGAACCTGCTCGAGCGCAAAACGGGAGCAGGCGAGATCGTCGATGCCGCCCTTTTCCTCAGCACGGGCGCGCTCAAGAATGGCTCCACCCTCTTCGTCGACAACGGTCAGCACCTGCTCGATCAGCCGCGCGATGTGATCTATCTGGCACGCGAAGAGGCATGATGAGCAAGGGTCCAGCAAAACGCCACGCGCTCACCACCCGTCTCTGGCACTGGATCAACGCGGTTGCCGTCGTGGTGCTGTTCATGTCCGGCCTCAATATCTCCAACGCGCACCGCGCGCTGTATTGGGGTGACTATGGCTATGACATGAGCGAGGCGTGGTTGATCGTTGCGCGCTTTCCCGCATGGATGACAATCCCGCAGCGTTACGACCTTGCCGAGGCGCGCGATTGGCACAATCTGTCGGCATGGGTGTTTGCGCTTGGCCTCCTCGTCGTGTGGGCGATGAGCCTTGTGAACCGCCACTTTGCCCGCGACATTGCGACCTCGCTCAGTGATTGGCGCCCCGCCTCGTGGAAAGCCGCGATCAAGGAGCACGCGCAGCCCGGCGACCATGGCGACAAGAGCTATAATGCGGTTCAGAAGATTTCTTACGGCCTGGTGCTTGGCATCGGTTTGCCGCTGATGATTGCGACCGGCCTTGCGATAAGCCCCGGGTTCGAAGTGAGCGCACCCTGGCTCGTCGAAGGCCTCGGCGGGCGACAGAGTGCGCGATCGTTGCATTTCCTTTGTGCCTGGGGGCTTGCCTTCTTTGTCGCGGTGCATCTGGTGATGGTGCTGTGGTCGGGGCCGCTCGCACAGATCGGGCGCATGATTACCGGCGGACGCCGCGAGGGAGACGCAAATGCCTGACAAACCTATCACGGCTATGAAACGCCGCTCGCTCCTTGCAGGCCTTGCGGCCATGCCCGCCGCCGCCTGCACCGAGCTTGCCGAGACAAAGCCTGTCGGCGAACTGTTTGACGCTGCCGAAGGCTGGCACCGCGCCGCCCACCGAAGCCTTGCCGCACGCCAAGCATTGGCGCCCGAATATGCTCCAGACGAACGCTCCCCCGATGTGAAGGGCAATGGCACGGTCAGTGTCGAAACCCCTGAATATCAGGAGCAATTGGCGAAAGGTTTTCCCGATTGGCGGCTAGAGGTACGCGGGCTTGTCGATAATCCGCTGAGCCTTTCGCTGGCCGAACTTAAGGCCCTGCCCCAGCGCACCCAGATCACCCGCCACGATTGTGTCGAGGGCTGGAGCGCGATTGGCGAATGGAAGGGGCCGAAGCTCTCCGACCTGCTCGATCAGGCCCGCGTCAGCGACAAGGCCAACTTCATCGTCTTCCGTTGTGCCGATGTGCTTTATGGCCGCGACTATTACGAGAGCGTCGATATGGTCGATGCCTATCATCCGCAAACAATCATTGCGCATGAATTGAACGGCGACCCCCTGCCCGAGAAAAACGGCGCCCCCTTGCGCGCCCGGATCGAACGGCAACTGGGCTACAAGCACGCCAAATACCTCACCGCGATCGAAGCGGTTGCGAGCTTTGACGACCTTTACGGCGGCAAAGGCGGGTTTTGGGAGGATACTGGCGATTACCAGTGGTATGCCGGGATCTGATCGCTATTCGGGATAGATGCGGTTCATCGTCTCCCAATCGTTGGCGATCATCTCCTCAAGCACGTCGAGGTCGATATCGGCGAGCTTGTTGACGTAAAGGCACGATGCGCCGGTCGAATGTTTGCCCAGCCGCTTTAGCGCATCCTCGCGTCGTTTTGCCTGAATATCATCGCAATAACCGCCCATGAGGTAGAGCGAATGCCTGGCCTTGCGCGGGGAGAAGCCAGCGCGGCACATATCCCCTTCGCGTCCGCTTGCGTATTTGTAGTGATAGCTGCCGTAGCCGATGATCGACGGGCCCCACATCTGCGGTGCCTCGCCCGTCACCTTGCGAAACATCGCGTCCAAAACGCGCGCATCCTCGCGCTTTGATGCAGGCTCCACCGCATCAATAAACGCCTCGACCGACACCTGTGTCGGCTTTGTCTTGTTCTCCGCCATGCTCATCCCTCCCCAAGCGCATTGTATTCGACAATTGACATCGTACACAACGCGCCGCACATTCGCACTGTAACAGCAGAAGGGGACTGCTCGGACTATGTGGCTGCTCGACAAATTTCTTAAAAAGGCGATCAAACACGGCAGGTTGATCGTTACCGACCATGATGGGCGCGAATACAGCTATGGTCCGGGGGGTGAATACGATCCGCTAAACGGCGGGCGAGCGGGTCCAATCCGCATCAAACTGACCCACAAGAAAGCGGCACATCACATCGTGCGCTATCCCCAAATGGGCGCGGGCGAGGCGTTCATGTGGGGCTGGCTCGTCGTCGAAGAACCGCACGATATCCGCGACATGATCCTGTTCGTGACCATGAATGCAAAACGCATGGGCGACAATATGCTCAAGGCGAAGGGCCCCGTTCGCAAGGCCTTGCAGCGGGTGAAGGCGGCGGTGGACGGTATCAATCTGCGCAGTTCCGCGCGCGCCAATGCCGAGCACACCTACAACCTCACGCGCGAGCTTTATGAGCGCTTCCTCGACGAAGACCGCCAATACACCATGGCCTATTACCGCGAGGATGATCCGACGAAGACCAGCCTCGAACAGGCGCAGATGGACAAAAAAGCGCACCTTGCCGCCAAGCTTTACATGAAGCGGCCAGAGGATAACGGTGGCAAACCGATGCGGGTGCTCGACATTGGCTGTGGCTGGGGCGGTTTCGCGCTTTACCTGAACAAGATGTACGATTGCGAAGTGCTGGGCGTGGCGCTTGCCCCTGATCAGGTCGCCTTCTCGAATGAGCGCGCGAAAGAACTTGGCGTTGATGACAAGGTCAAGTTTGAGCTGTGCGATTACCGCGACGTTGAGGGCGAGTTCGACCGCATCTCCAGCGTTGGTCTGCTCGAACACGTGGGCACGATCCACTATCCGCAATTCTTCGAGCACACCAACCGGCTGCTCAAGAGCAACGGCGTTATGATCTCGCATTGTTGCGGGCGTTCGGGCGCGCCGGGTTATACCGATGCATGGACGCGTAAGTATATCTTCCCCGGCGGCTATATCCCTGCCCTCTCCGAACTTGTGACCGAGAGCGAGAAGTTCGGCTGGCAGGTAACCGATGTCGAAGCAATGCGCTTTCACTACAGCCACACCTTGCAGGAATGGTACAATCGAACCGTCATGCACCGTGAAGAGATCACGCAAATGCATGACGAGGTCTTTTACCGCATGTGGCTGTTCTATCTCGCGGGCGCGGAGCAGTCTTTCCGCAACGGGACGATGATCAACTGGCAGCTGCAATATGTGAAGGACCGCGAGGCAATCCCGATGACGCGCGAATATATGGAAGCCGAAAGCGCGCGGCTTCGCGCAATCGGCGAAATCCCGAGCTGGCGTTTCGATCCCGAGCTTAAAGAAGCAGCGGAGTAACTTACTCGGCGACCTTGGAAGGCCGGTAAATCGGCCCAAAGCCCAGCAATGCTGCCCCGACGAAGGGCGCTGCGACCACCCATATTCTTAGCCCGGTGATGCCTTCGGGGCTCGCGATGGTGATGCCGGCGGTGCAGCCAAGGCCGATGCAGATCAGCAATACGCCCGCTACTACCCGCGCGCGTGGCACTGTGCGCCCGCCCCTGATCGGGGTAAAGGTGCGCTCGTGCCGTGCGAAAATGCCGATCAGGGGCAGTGTCGCAAGGATATAGATCGCTAGCCACAAGGGGCGCGTTGCCCACCACTCGCCTGTGCCCGGAACGCTGTCGAGGCCGACACCGCCTAGCGCGATCCAGACAAAGGTCATCACCAGCACAAAGGCGGTGAGATGCCACAGGAACACGGTCATAATCATCCCGTTCATCAACACGGTCGCAGTCCACAGCCGGAGATTGTCGAGCATCCGCCTGCCCAGCGGCTCCAGCGCCAGCACCAGCCCCACCTGCACCACGCCCAGCGCCAGAAGGGCGAAAGTCGGCGGGAGCGAGTTGGAAAAGCCATCGGGCGCTGACACCATGGAGACGGGATAGAAGCCATAGACGGTGACAGAGACAAGCACCGCAAGCCCAAGGACAAACCAAGCCGACGCAAATGCTGGGCTTTTGAACCGCCCTTCCTGCCAGGCGAAACCCAATTGGTGGATTGCCAGAAACACCCAAAGGAAATTGGTAAAGCTGATGTAAGGAACGCCATAGGCAAAGCGCAGGTAATCGACCCCCAGCACCAGCGGGACATAAATAGCAAAGCTCGCCCAGCCGAAACGCTTCCACGCGCGCAGAGCAAGCGGGGTGCAGGCCGTCACCAGGAGATAGACGGCAAGAAACCAGACCGGGATAAGCGCCGCCTCGGTTGCCATGCGGATTTGATCGCGCGGGAAACCCAACTGGGTCAGAACCACGGCAATGACCGCCCACACCAGCAAGACCGGGAATGTCGGCGCAATCAGACGCTGAACCCGCGCCGCGAGCCAGTCACGATAAACGCCGGTCTGCCCCGGGGAGGCTTTTAGCAAGGTCCCATGCCAGCTTACCGAATTGGAATAGCCGCCAACAAGGAAGAAGACCGGCATCACCTGAAAAGCCCAGGTCAGCCAGTGCGTCCACTGTGAGGTTTCAATCAAGTCACCGCGTTGCAGCGCGCCCGCGTCATCGACATAGAGCCCAGCCATCAACCAGTGGCCGAAAACCACCGCCATGATGGAGATTGCGCGCAGGAAATCGACCCAGCGATTGCGCTCCGGCGGGGTCATTTGCGCCATTTCGCGCGCTTTGTTCCACATGGCGACCACTAAGTTCTCTCCCATCCCACCCGAAAACTACCCTTATGAGCAGAAAATATTGGTGGCCTCGCGCGCCTCTGCAAGTCTAAGGGGCCTTGAGACTGTGCAATTCGGCGGAGTTCCCGATAGGCCGCCTGCATTGAAATTGTGTGAAAGAAGGCTCTGAAATGTCTGATATCAAGCGTGTTGTTCTTGCCTATTCCGGTGGCCTCGACACTTCCGTCATTGCCAAATGGTTGAGCGTGGAGCGCGGACTTGAGGTTGTGACCTTCACCGCGGACCTTGGCCAGGGCGAAGAGATCGAGCCCGCGCGCGACAAGGCCCGCAACATGGGCATTCCCGACGAGCACATCTTCATCGAGGACCTTCGCGAAGAATTCGTGCGCGATTTCGTCTTTCCGATGATGCGCGCCAATGCGCGATACGAAGGCGACTATCTGCTCGGCACCTCGATTGCGCGCCCGCTTATTTCCAAGCGCCTTGTCGAAATTGCCCATGAAACCGGCGCCGATGCGATTGCCCACGGGGCAACCGGCAAAGGCAATGACCAGGTGCGCTTCGAGCTTTCGGCCTACGCGCTTGATCCGTCGATCCAGGTGATCGCGCCGTGGCGCGAATGGGATCTGACCTCCCGCACCGCGCTCATCGCATGGGCAGAGGCGCACCAGATTGCCGTTCCCAAGGACAAGCGCGGCGAAGCACCCTTCTCCACCGATGCAAACCTTCTGCACACCTCGTCCGAGGGCAAGGTGCTCGAAGATCCGTGGGAAGAGACACCGGACTACGTCTATTCGCGCACCGATCACCCGGAAAACGCGCCCGACACTCCTGAATACATCGAAATCGGCTTTGAACGCGGCGATGGCGTATCCCTGAACGGCGAGGCGATGTCGCCAGCCACCTTGTTGACCGCTCTTAACGAACTTGGCCGCAAGCATGGCATTGGCCGCCTCGACCTCGTTGAAAACCGCTTTGTCGGCATGAAATCGCGCGGGATGTATGAAACACCGGGCGGCGAAATCTATGCCGTTGCACACCGCGGCATCGAACAGATCACCCTCGACCGGGGCGCAGCGCACCTCAAGGACGAGCTGATGCCCAAATATGCCGAGCTCATTTACAACGGCTTCTGGTTCGCGCCCGAACGCGAGATGCTGCAAGCCGCCATCGATCTTAGCCAAGAGAAGGTCACGGGCACGGTGCGCGTGCGCCTTTACAAAGGGCTCGCCAGCGTCGTTGGCCGCAAATCGCCGCACTCGCTCTATTCCGAAGCGCACGTGACGTTTGAGGACGATGCGGGCGCTTATGATCAACACGATGCAGAAGGCTTCATCAAACTGAACGCCCTGCGTTTGAAGCTGCTCGCGCAAAGAGATCGATAAGGGCAACCGGTAAACCTGCGGCGTTTGGCCCGCAGGTTTGCACCGCTCCAAGGCAGTCTTGCCGAGTCGCGTCAGAAACCCGTGCCGGTTGTGAAATTTTGCCGAAGTTCGACTTTGCGAAAAGAACTGGGACGCACTCCCAATAGGCGCATTGGTTCCCGCTTTGCAGAAGTAAAAGCGACGAGCTGTTGAGTTGTCCACTCGTGTCCACAAGTGATCTTGGGAAAAGTGGATAAGTCGCTCTTGCCAGCCTTGCGAAAACCCCGATCAGGGCGCACTTTCAACTTGTCTTCGGGACGGGAAACCCTTCGAAAGAAGAACCGCAAGGAACTGATTTCACGAGGATTTTCTCGAAACAAAGATACGGTGGCTGCTGTCCACGCTTGTCTTGAGAGAAGGAGTGCACAAAGCTCACGCCAAGTGCAAGTCTGATCGTTTGAAAGACTGGCGATGCAAAGCAACCGTTCAAGGCCGACATAATGGCTGGCAATAGCTGTTGGAAAGAATGCTCGTACGCAAGTGGGAGCAATCGGAACGAACAGTGTCTGACTTGCCAAATCCAAGATGACGGTCTCGGCGATGCCAGACGGCAGGCTGGACGCGAGAGTGGTGGCTTTGGCCACGACAGGAGCGAAGGTCCGCACAAGGCAACGTCGGATGCCGGCGCGAGCGTCGGTGGAAGGACCGCGAAGCAAGGCGGCGCCGAAAGACGCGAAACCTGCAAGGGGGACGCGAGAAACGGAGCAGCCGGACGCGGGCGATACACCGGGTGCCAAGTGCGCTTTGGTCAGGATGCAGGAGGGGCGGCTTGTCCAAACCGAATGCAGACATCAGCCAAGCGACCACGCGCTGGTGAGAGTGGGGTCGGCAGCAATGCCGGCCCCATTTGCTTTTTCCGCCCCCTTTTTAACCAATGAATCGTCCAGGGGTCGTGCGCGCGATGGGTGCTCCTGCGACTCCGCGCTATGTGAATATCGCTCCTTTCTGCATGCCTGCCCCTGCTCGCTCCACCGCCCCAACCGCACCGATCATCGTGAATCCGCCCCTAAATCGCGACAGGTAGGTGCCCCCAATTGGCGCGCCGGTTCCTATTTGTGTATGCGCCCCTCCCATTGACCAAGGTGCGATGGGAGAGAGAACTGTGACCAAATTTGCGCGTAAGGCCGCAGGCATTGCCATGTTGGGCCTTGCTTGCGTGACATCGCTCAATGCCTCTGCGCTCAATGCCTCTGCCGCCGCCGATGACGCGCGCACGGAAATGTCCGCCAGCTTCGTCCCTCCGCAATCGTCAACCTCATCTTCGGACTTCAGCGCCGAGTTTGACGGCCTGATTGCCGATGCCGGACCAGCCACGGGCCAGGATGCAATCGCGGTCCCCGCGCACGCCGTCGACCTCAGCACTTTTGAGCCGCCCCGCGGGCCCAGCGTCCTGCGCGATCTGGGCGCCGGAGTGGCCTCTTTTTACGGGCGGCGCTTTCATGGCCGTCTCACCGCCAATGGCGAGCGGTTCAATATGAACGCCATGACCGCCGCGCATAAGACGCTGCCGTTTGGCACCCGCGTGCGCGTCACCAATCCGCGCAATGGCCGTTCGGTTGTGGTGCGCATCAATGATCGCGGACCATTTGTCAGAGGGCGCCACATCGACCTCTCGCGCGCAGCGGCCAAGCGGCTTGGCATCGTTTCGCGCGGCCACGCGCGGGTGGAACTTGACGTCATCAAATAGCGGCCCCGCGCCGACGTTTACGCGGTCAGGCCTTTGCGCTGTTCGCTATTCAACAGCCCCGTTTGAGACAGTTGAGACACTGTCCAGAGCCGGAAATCCTGCGCCAGCGCAATCCGCCCCATGGCCGCCCTCCCAATCGCGCAGCATCGGCGGAAGGGTCAGCTCCCTTTCCGGCGCGCGGGAAAGCTCGGCAACCTGCAGGTCAAAGCCATGCGCCTTTTCGACTGTGTGGCGATTGCCCTCGAGCCGGTCGAGCCGCGCAAGGTGCGCGAGCAGCAGCCGCGCATCATAGCGCGTGCGCGTCGCCACCTCCTCTCCGTGAGGACCGACGGTGGGGACAGCTTCCATGGTGACGAGAGCGTTCATGATTCCCGCATGGTCTTAAGTGAACCGGGTTAACTCTGGGGGGAATGAGGAGAATGACAGTAATTCAAAAATGCAATATCCCAGAACGTTCCTCTCTAAATTGGGATAAGACCGGTGTATTCTGTTTCAACAATTGCGTACTCGTAATTCAATCAGTAACGATGCCGTGTGGGCGGAATGACGAAAGTCATTAGCTCCAGAATTGGGGTTGTCCTTATTGCTGAGTTCGTCTGAGCTTCTGCTGTCTTCGTAAGAGGAATTAGTGATCCATTGTTTGCGCCTACGACATGACCAATCAAAAACGCACTGAGCGAATCTATTTGACGGCCAAAACGCGAATGATCGCGGAGGAAAAGGCCCGAACGCTCAATGCGTTTTTGAACGGTTTGACAGCTTGGTATGCGTTCTCGCTAATTGCGATATCGGTTGCCAATTTGGCTGGCGGTTTACGTCACGGCATGATCGAATTTTCATCAACACTGCTATCGATTGCCTTATTCGGGATTTCGGTCTTCCTTCTCGGTGGGCGGATTTCCCAACGAGCAGAAGATCACCAGCGTTGTTACTTGGCACTGAAGGCCATTTATCACTCTTCGGCTTCCGATGAGGAAAAGATGGCCGCGTATGATAGTGAGTTGGAAAAATACCCTAATCACAAACCGATCGATTACGATCTGATGATTGATGCAGCAACCTCGCGGAACCAAAAGCTTTGGAACGATGAAGGCGAAGTTGAACTGACTGAGGAAATTCAAAAAAGAGTCAAATCTTTCAAAAAGTGGCGATCTCTTTCAGCGGTCTTGGCAATCTGTCTTCCGGCAATCCTGTTCGCAACAGCATACGCACTTTCGTCTATTTCGTTAGAATCAAATGGCCCTAGCAACGAAGAAGCGACAAATTAAAGTTGAGTGTCAGCCCCATTTCCCAAGTCTCGCTTTGGATATTGCCTTCCGAACAGGCAGACTATTTTCGCGCCCAGTATCTCAGGTTTCTGTTTCAGCAGAAAATTTCGAAATCGCGAGCTACCGGAAAAGATGGCGTTCGAATGGAAAAATTCATCGAATGCTTGACTTCCGAGTCTGAAGTCATTGAGCGAAAATTCCTGAACGGCACATACAAGTTTACACGCTACAAGGAGCGCTTGCTACTTAGGGGGGCCGACCGCGAGCCGCGTCAAATTTCCATTCCGACGGTTCGAGATCGCCTGACTTTGCGCTCCCTATGCCAACTCCTCCACGACAAAGAACCCGCATCGAAAGGATATTCACCCCATGCGGTAGTCGACCAAGTAATCAAATGCGTTTCGCAGGAGCCACTATCACGTAAATTCGTCAGAATTGATGTAAGAAATTTCTACCCAAGCATCGTTCACACAAAGCTTGAGTCCGCTTTGAAGCGATCAAAAATCGATCCTTTGGTTCGCACTCTCGCCATGTCGGCAGTGAAGACAGCGACAGGAAAGGCCGCAGTAAATGAGCGAGGGATCCCCCAAGGCCTAAGCATCTCAGGTGCCCTTTCAGGAGTATATTTGAAATCGCTCGATCAGAAATTCCGGTCTCGCTTTGATAACTATTTCCGGTACGTCGACGATATACTCTGTGTAGTCGAGAATGGTGAAGAAGGGTCCGTAATAAACTCCATCGCAAAATCGCTAAACTCACTAGGTTTGACAATCCACGAGGAAGGGGTTGCAGGGAAAACTGAGATCAAAAGTCTCAACGAGGGCATCGATTTCCTCGGCTACCATATAACTCCTGATACGGTTTCTGTAAGAGAGAGTTCATTCAAACGAATGTTCTCAAATCTATTGAAGGTCATTACCGACTACAAGTATCGAAGAAACGTCAATCGGACCCTTTTCCGCTTAAACCTCAAGATTACAGGATGTATTGTCGACAGCAAACGTCGCGGCTGGTTAATGTTCTTCTCAAGGACAGAAGATCTTTCCCAATTGAAGTTCCTTGATGTTTTCGTTTCCAGACAACTTCAACGGATCGAATTTCCTTCCGGTAATCACATCGATGTCGCTCGATTCATCAAAGCCTATCATGAGATTCGATACAATATTGCGGAAACCACCTATGTTCCAAACTTCGATAAATACGACCTATCTCAAAAGAAGAAGTTGGTTTCGGATTATCGAGGTTTGAAAGACGTTGAAATAGAGTCGTGGGACGCGTCCAGAATTGAGGACGAGTTCAGCAAAATCGTATCTTCAGAAGTACACGATTTGGAAGAAGATATCGGGGCCTTCTCATAGCAATAAGCTGCAGGCCATCTACCCCGCCCCCACCTTCGCCCGATCCAACATCGGCAGCAAATACTGCCCCGTAAAGCTCCGCTCGACCTCAGCCACCTCCTCCGGTGTCCCGCTCGCCACAAGCTCGCCGCCGCGAACGCCGCCATCTGGCCCCAAGTCCAGAATATGATCCGCGGTCTTAATCACATCGAGATTGTGCTCAATCACCACGACCGAATTGCCCTGCTCGACGAGGCGGTGGAGCACCTCCAGGAGCTTGCGCACATCCTCGAAATGCAGGCCCGTGGTGGGCTCATCGAGGATGTAGAGCGTCTGGCCCGTCGAACGCTTCGCCAATTCCTTGGCGAGTTTCACGCGCTGCGCCTCGCCGCCTGAAAGCGTGGTTGCCTGTTGGCCGACCTTTACATAGCCCAGCCCCACCTCGCACAGCATCGCCATCTTGTCGCGGATGGGGGGGACGGCTTTGAAGAATTCGGCGGCATCCTCAATCGTCATGTCGAGCACATCGGCGATCGAGTGCCCCTTGAACTTCACCTGTAAAGTTTCGCGATTGTAACGCTTTCCGCCGCATTCCTCACACGTCACGTAAACATCGGGTAGGAAGTGCATCTCGATCTTGCGCACGCCATCGCCCTGGCACGCCTCGCACCGCCCGCCCTTCACGTTGAAGGAGAAGCGCCCCGGCTTGTATCCGCGCGCCTGGGATTCTGGCAGCCCTGCAAACCAGTCGCGGATCTGGGTGAAGGCGCCGGTGTAGGTCGCTGGGTTGGAACGCGGGGTGCGGCCGATGGGCGATTGGTCGATCTCGATCACCTTGTCGCAATGTTCGAGGCCCGTGACCTTCTCGTGCTTGCCAGCGATAATGCGCGCGCCGTTCAATGTGCGCGCGGCGGCTGCGTAGAGCGTGTCGATGGTGAAGGACGACTTGCCCGATCCCGATACGCCGGTGATGCAGGTAAAGGTGCCAAGGGGAATCGAGGCCGTCACGTTCTGCAGATTGTTCGCCTGTGCCCCGTGAACGGTGAGCGAGAGGCCGTTGCCCTTGCGCCGCTCCTTCGGGACAGCGATCTCGCGCCGCCCGGTCAGGTAGTCTGCGGTGAGCGACTTTTTCGAGCGCATGATCTGCTTCAGCGTCCCTTGCGCCACGATCTCACCGCCGCGAACCCCTGCTCCGGGACCGATATCGACGATATGGTCGGCGGTGCGGATGGCGTCCTCATCATGCTCGACCACGATGACCGTATTGCCAAGGTCGCGCAGACGTTTGAGCGTTTCGAGGAGGCGGTCGTTGTCGCGCTGGTGGAGGCCAATGGAGGGCTCGTCCAGCACGTAAAGCACGCCGGAAAGCCCGCTGCCGATCTGGCTGGCGAGGCGGATACGCTGGCTCTCGCCGCCTGAAAGCGTTCCGCTGGTGCGGTCGAGGTTGAGATAGTCGAGCCCGACATTGTCGAGGAAGCCGAGGCGCTCATTGATCTCCTTGAGGACCGGCTTTGCAATCTGCTGTTGCTGTTCGGTCAGATGCTGGTCGAGGTCGAGGAACCACGCCTTGGCATCGGCAACGCTCATCTTAACCGGCTCTGCGATATCGGTCGGGCCGTTCGCAGACGGGATCTTTACCGCGAGCGATTTTTCATTGAGGCGCTTGCCCCCGCACGCCTCGCACGGTTGGGAGGTCTGGAACTTGGAAAGCTCCTCCTGCATCCACGCGCTTTCGGTTTGGGCAAGCCGCCGGTTGAGATTGCCGATCACACCCTCGAACGCCTTGTTGACGGTGTATTCCTTGCGCCCGTCCTTGAACGTCAGCGGCACCGGCATCCCGCCCGTGCCGTGCAGGATGATAAGCTGCTGATCAGGCTCCAGATCCTTCCACGGCGTGGTGATCTTGAAGTCGTATGCTTTGGCAAGGCTGGTCAGAACCTGCATGTAATAGGGCGACGGCGGGTTGGACTTGGCCCACGGGGCAACCGCCCCCTGTTTCAGGGTTAGCCCTTCATTGGGGATCACCAACTGCGGGTCGAACAGCTGCTTTTCACCAATCCCGTCGCAGGTCGGGCATGCCCCTTGCGGCGAGTTGAACGAGAACAGGCGCGGTTCGATCTCCTCGATGGTGAAGCCGCTGACGGGGCAGGCAAATTTCTCTGAAAAGACGATGCGGTTGGCAGGGATCCCCGCTCCCTTCATCGCTCCGCCTGACGCATCCTCACCCTCGCGCCCGGGCACCACGCCATCGGCAAGGTCCACATAGGCGAGCCCCTCGGCAAGTTTCAGCGCGGTTTCAAATGAATCCGCCAGCCGCGTTTGCAAGCCGTCCTTCACCGCGATCCGGTCGACCACGACCTCGATGTCATGCTTGAACTTCTTGTCGAGCGCAGGCGCTTCCTCAATCGGGTAAAGCTCCCCGTCGATCCGCACACGGGTAAAGCCCGCCTTTTGCCACTCGGCCAGTTCCTTGCGATACTCACCCTTGCGGCCGCGCACGACCGGCGCGAGGAGGTAAGCGCGCGTGCCCTCGGGCAGTTCCATCACCCGGTCGACCATTTGGCTGACCGATTGCGCCGAAATCGGCTCTCCGGTCGCAGGCGAATAGGGCACGCCAACCCTCGCCCACAAAAGCCGCATATAGTCGTAAATCTCGGTCACCGTCGCCACGGTCGAGCGCGGGTTGCGGCTGGTGGTTTTTTGCTCAATCGAGATCGCAGGGGAAAGCCCGTCGATATGCTCGACATCGGGCTTTTGCATCATCTCGAGGAATTGGCGCGCATAGGCCGACAGGCTCTCAACATAGCGCCTCTGCCCCTCGGCATAGATCGTATCGAATGCGAGCGAAGATTTACCAGAGCCCGACAACCCTGTGACCACAATCAGCGCATCGCGCGGCAGATCAATATCGATGCCTTTAAGATTATGCTCCCGCGCACCGCGGACCGAGATTTTTGTAAGTGACATGGGAGATGTATGTTCCGTAAATGTTCTGGTTCGTCAAGAAGGTGGCAGGCGCGAGCGGTCAGTCATCCCCGACTTGGGTCCGAGAGTGTGATATTGCAACGCTTGGGAGGGGCTTTGGTTGCTGACCCTAAAGCGGAAGCGCAGCTATTTTTTCTAAGATTGAAAGAATGCTCGGCTCATTTACGAAAACCTCGCGCAGCCATTCAATGTTGCGTTGTATCCACTCAGCAGCTGCATAAGCCCTTTCACCCGCTATGCCGCCAGCAATAGCTATCTTGCCCTTGTGCTTCTTGATCAGCGAGCCGACGCCGCGAATGAAGTTTTTGAGCCCCTCTGTCGCCTGAGCCAACCTTCGATCATCGGCCTTGGCGTCGGCAGGCACATTGTCCGCAAGATCATCAAGCGCCTCCGATGCTTCGTCATTCGGGATATCCTCCGCCTTAACCGACTCGATGACCGCCTTAAGAGCCTCAAGATCAAGCAAGGTAGGAACAGCATCGGGGCCACGTGCCGTGCGTTCAACGCTGGCCAAGAAGGGGTCTAGTCCGACAAGCAGGTTGTGGGCGGTCAACCAATCTTCAAGCGCGGCGGCTTGGGTTTCTGAAAACGGAATGGCCAAGCCAGAAGCATCTTTCCGCGATGCGATAATGCGGCGCAATTTTTCGCCGCGAGAAATCAGAAGGGCATGGGAAACGCCAAAGGTGTCCTCACCCAAGGCTGCTAAATAGCGCTCCAGCGGGCGCTCGACATCCGTTGCCTGGGTGACATTGGGACGTGACGCTTCGAGAGCAGTTCGCGCTTCATCCAAAGCCTCGGCGTGTCGTTCTTGTGCTGCTTCACTGTGATCAACTTCATCGGCATTTTGATTGGTCCGAAGGCCAATTTGGCCGCTTGGGAGCGCGTCGAAAGCGATGGCACGGCGGTTCTGCTCAAGCTCAGCATCATTTGGGAGTGCCGGATCGGGTGCATTTTGAGGCTTGCGTAACCCATCGACGAATTCGGTGATCTCTGCGTTGACCTCGGCGGGCTCACGCGACCACCAAGCGTTGTCTTGTTCGACAATCCAGCGGTAGAACGCTTCGTCTGCCTTGTCGTCAAAGTCGGCGAAGGCATGAGGAAGCCCTTCGAGGCGGCCATAATACCACTCACGCCAAATTTCGAATCCATGTTCCGCGTTTGAGAGAACACGCGCTGCTCTACCCCACGCTTCCTGAAACCACTTAGGTTTTTCATTCCAGATAGCCACGTCAAACAAAGTCGTCGGGTGCACACCGCCAGACAACCAGCCGCAGTCGGCTTCCAAACGAAGCAATGCTGTTTCGGTGTCAATCCTCGCGCCGTCCATGGCGACGATCGCATCTTCGAAGGTTTCGACAGCGAACCAGCCAGAGGATCCACGTGCCGCTGCCGCAGCTTTGAGTGCCGCAGCCGAAGCAAAGCTAGCAATGTCACTGAGCGCACTAATGTCTTTTACAGTATCGCTGCTGGAATAAGCGATTTCAAATGCACTTTCTGCAACCGAGCTCTCATTCGAAAAACGGGCGGCGGCCAATGCTGCGACAAGCGCGCGAAGCGTCGTCAAAATCATTTCCGGACGCTTGCTCGTTTCGCTCCAGCTGTTCGGATCGACGACGAGAGGAAAAACCCGAAGCGCGCAACGATAGGCAATGACTTGCTCCCATATTTTGGGCTGCCCCTCAAGCCACTCTTGAAGCTCCACGCTCGATCTAATCTTTACCGCCATATGCCATCTATTCCTCTGCTGCTTGGCAATAGCAAGCGTCCCTTTTGTGCGCGCCCCTAACACCTTTGCGGCAAAGGCGAATCAACTAGCCACGCGTGCCTTCATCGCCGTTGATTAATGCGTGTTAACTGGTCGACCAAACGCGATCATGGCACTTGTCTGATCCTAAGATCGACGACACGGCTCTTTCTCAACCCACTGACAACGCGCAAGGTTTTGCCGCTGAACACCCCCCCTACAGGATTTCTTAAGTGTCGCCTTTTTGTAAAATCCGCGATCACATACTCCTCTCTTTGACACATCTTGTCGGTGAGGCTCTTCGGGTCGCAACGAAAGCCTGTCGCAGGCAAAATCGAGTTATTGAGATGCGGCGCTCCTAACCCGCCGCTCCGGGCTGGTGTGTTATCGCTCGTAAGAAGGTTCGTCGCTGCACCCGGCGCCCCTGTCTTGCCTTTAAAGCGTGATGCATCAGCCCGGTACCAATTCCCCCCGTCTTCTGCCGCCTTCCTTCGCCGCGCGTCGCCCGACTGACGGTCCGACCGTTCCGCCCAAAGCTTTACGTTGACGAATTTGCCAGCGCTGTGCGGTTGCGGGACACCCCCTTGCGTCTCGCTCCCCATTGAGCGCCTCTCAGGCTACGCGCCAATGCGCGCTATGACTTTGATCCGCAAACTCTTGGGCCAACGCTTGTTCAGCGGCATGCCATTTGGAAGACGCACCCCTGCGGTGATCTGTCTGCCCAATGAAACGCGCCCCGATGAAAGCGCGGCGACACCATTTGACCCGGCTGATTTCGGCGAAAAGAAAGTCGTCGAGGCGGTGTTCGAAGAGATCGCCGAGCTACAGGTCTGTGTGTTCAAGAAAAGTGGCGCCAAAAACGCTGCTGAGCCTCTTCCCTCCGCCGCATCGAATGCCGGCGAGCCCCTGCGTTTCGACAGACCGATTTTCCGCAGCGATCATGCGCCCGAGCCGCTGGTAAAACCGGCAGCGCACAAACGCTCGATGCCGCGCCGCACGCCATCGTCGAAGCTCGCTGCAGAGCCAAACCCTGCACCCAAACCGGTAAAGCCGGGTTGGTCGCCCGGCGCGCGCGCAACGACACTTCTTGCGATTGTTGCAGTGCCTGCGGTCGCAGCTGCCTCGCAAAACCTTGGCAAGCTTCCCGGCAATGCGCCAACCGAGGCACAGATGATAAGCGATCAACTGCGCGAAGAGCTCGCCCGCAATCCTGCCATGCCGTTTGAAAAGCCGGGGATGAGCTTTCCCGGCTCTGCCTTCTTCTTCCTCGCCGATCCACCGCGCGAGACGCTGATCGCTTTGCCCACGACCGATGCGACCATGCCCGAGACGGGCGAGGCGGGCCATGAACTGGGCCAGTTGATCGACGCAGGACCAAGCGCAAATCCGTTCTTCAGCCACGGCGGAACCTCTCACCTGCGCGCAAGCAACTGCCTTGCACAAGCAGTCTGGTACGAAGCGGCAAGCGAAAGCGAAGCGGGCAAGCGCGCGGTTGCACAGGTGGTGCTGAACCGGGTGGCGCATCCGGGCTGGCCGGGGAGCGTGTGCGGCGTTGTCTATCAGGGCTCCACCCGCAGCACCGGGTGCCAGTTCAGCTTCACCTGCGACGGGAGCCTAGGGCGCAAGGCGGTGGGGCGTTCATGGCGCGAGGCGCAGGAAATTGCCGATGAAGCGTTGAGCGGAAGTGTCTACACACCGATCGGCCACGCAACGCATTACCACACGCTCTGGGTGAACCCCTATTGGGCCTCCAGCCTCGATCACGTCGGCACCATCGGCGCGCACCGTTTTTACCGCAATCGCGGCGCGGGCGGTGACAAGCGCGCATTTACGCAACGATATTCGGGGATCGAGCCGGGGGTAGAGGCGCGCATCACCGCCTTGCCCGCGCTTGAGAGCCCAGCGCCTGCGCTGGTGCAGGACGCAAGACCGGCCTCGCCTGCATCAGGTAGTGCGCCTGGCCCGTCGCCCGCTTACCAGCCGCCCGCCGTGCCCGCTCAAGCGATTGCCGGACCCGGCGCGGTGCGCAGCGATGCAAGCGTATCCACCGTCGGCCAGGTCCGCGAAGACTATTCACGCGCCGGTCAATGGAAAAGCGATGCGGTGCGTGCCGCCCTCCTTCAAGAAGAGGAAAAAAGCGCAAACACCCCGCCTGAAGGGGCTTCGCAATAACGGCAGTTGGCGCGTTCAACCGCCCTTGCCGCTTTCGCATTTTCCGGCATCTGAAAATCCAGCGCAAACCCTGCGTCCAAATCGATGGTTAACGCGCTCTCAACCCTAGTTTCACACAAAGCCTTAGCGGCCCTGTGGATATTGCTTTTGCCATCACAGCAAGCCGACGCGATGCCCCCACCTTCGCGTCAGAGATTTGCCAAGTTTGGACAAAAGCCCCCATGTCGATCCATTTCGCCCCGGCCAAACCATCCGGATTTTCCCCGGCCAAACCCGGGGTTGCAAAGAAAATCCTTAGACGAGCGCAAGGCAATGTGGCCAATGACAATGGCCCGGGTCGCGAAGCCGCTGACCGGGTGCTGCGCGCTGCGCTGCATCATTTTGCACAGCACGGTCTGGGCGCTGCCAAAGTGGCCCGCGCACAGGCGGAGAAAGCCTTTTTCGAAGGCGATCGTGAGACTTATGACTGGTGGCTGGGCATTACGCGGACGCTTGACCGGCGACTGGCAGCAAGTGTGACGGGGCAATCCTGAACCGTTCAGCTGGGCGCGCTGATCCCTGAAAAAACGGTGTCGAACCCGCCAATTTCCGGCGCTTTTAGTGGTTATCATAAGGTTAACGGGCGTTGACAATGAAACAGGAGCGGCAGAGCGAAACTAAGGGACAGGACGCAGGTGCGTCTTCGTTCCTTTTGCAGCATGCCGGAGACAATGAGGGCGGCGCTATGTCGCCAGATACCATCTCCCGCATTACGCCCAATGGCGTTGAAACGCTGCCGATCAATCACCCTGACCGCGTGCGTCCGAAGTTCGATTTTCCCAAAGCCTTCCGGCATTTTCGCGTCTTCGTGAAAGACAAGGAAAGAACCGACGAGATTTTCGGTTATTTCGACGCGCTGCCGTGGCGCAGTGTCGGGGAAACAGCCGCAGCGTTCCTCAAGAGTGAGGAGGGAAAGCGGATCTATCAATCGGAACCGTTTCTGCCCGATATTCTGGACGATCACGAAACTTTGAGAAAGATGCCGGAAGGCAGCTTTGCGCAAGCCTATTGCGATTTCATGGTGGCCGAAAACCTCACCGCCTACGGGATTGTCGAGGAATCGGAAGTCACCCGCAAGGGAAGCGTGAGGATTGATGACGGCATCGAATGGTACAATGATCGCCTGCGCGATGTGCACGATATCATCCACGTGCTGACCGGATATGGCCGTGATACTTTGGGCGAACAATGCCTGTTCGTCTGGCAATCGCACCAGCGCCCATGCCCGGGACGCCTGTCGATTTCCTGGATCGCAATGCTTTTGTTGAAAGCAAAACTGAAAACGAAAGCGCCATTCTTCGGCGCGTATTTGCAGGCGCGACGCGACGGGCAAATCACAAAACGCCTCGCCGAACAGCCCATTCGCGAACTTCTGCCACTGCCATTGGAAGAAGTGCGCCGCAGGTTGAACATTCCGAAGCCCACCAAATATCTGAAGGTGATGGATATTTGGCGTTCTGAAGGCATCGACCCGCATGCTCTGTTGGGAGCGCAGGACGCATAAGCCCTGCTCGGCCTTGCTGGCCCTCCCGCATCGCCAATTCGTGAAGACTTTTCTGCCCGGCGCCCCGTGGTGCACCGTAAGGTCACCCATAGACGCCGCGTTAACCACTCTGTGACTTCTATTGCTTATCGCAAGGTTCGGGTTGCAGCAGGACGAACCAAATTTTTAATTTGAAGCATCTTTTACCATGGCGTCAGGAAGAAGACGCGGTTGATCAGGAAGTTCGAAAGACCCTGGTCAAAGCGCTCTATTCCAGTCCGATGAGCCTAGTAAATGGCGCGGTCGCGACAGTTGGCGCGGCTGCAGTTGCTGCGTGGCTTTCTGGGCTTTCGGGCCTTTGGGTCGCTGCCGTCATCCTGACCATCATCGCTGCTGTGCGCATTACCGCATCGCTTGGGCTTTCGCCCGATGAGGATGACAATTCGATCACAATGATGGAACTTACCTACGAGATCGGGGCATTCAGCTTCGCTTTTGCTCTAGGCGCGACGGCAGCTTTTGCGATACTCGTCGATAGCAGCTCGCAGGTTCAGGTTTTGATGGTTGCCAATGCGCTTGGCTACGGCGTCGGCGTTTCTGCGCGCAATGCAGGGCGTCCAACGATCGCGATCGGGCAGCTGACATTTTCCTGCCTGCCGATTGCTGTCGCCTCATTCTGGACGATGCAGATCGGCTATGTCACCCTTGGTGCGACGATCCTCCTGCTGATTGTAGGCCAATCGGTTATCACCCGGCGCATTTTCAGCGAACTGCGCGATTCTATTGCCTCTGCCAATGCCAATGCGCTGCTTGCGAATAAGATGGAGATTCAGGCCCACACCGATGTGGTCACCAACCTTGCGAACCGTGCAGGCCTTAACCAGGCGGTGGCGCGGGCGATGGAGAACTTCACCGAAGAGTCCAAGCTTGCCCTCATCTGGATCGACCTCGATCGGTTCAAAGAGGTCAACGATCTTCTGGGCCACCCTGTGGGCGACAAGGTTCTGAAAGGTGTGGCGCAGCGCCTTCAGGATGTGACGCCTGACGGCAGCACCGTTGCCCGTTTTGGCGGTGATGAATTCATCGTGCTGTCACCAATTGACGGTCTCAAACATGCAGAGCTTATCGCGAGCGAAATCCACTGCGAGATCATGTGCCCCATGCGCATTGATGGCGAGTTGCTTGAGATCCGCGCTTCGCTGGGCGTTGCGCTTTTGCCAGATGACACCGAAGATGCCGACCAGCTCATGCAACGCGCCGACCTTGCGCTTTATCATGCAAAGGTGGGCGGGCGCGCCCAGACGTGTTTCTACGAGCCGTCGATGAGCCGCGACCTCGTGCGCCGGCGCGAGATCGAAGCCGAGCTGCGCACCGCGATCCAGCGTGACGAGCTTTCGATCTTCTTCCAGCCGATCGTCGATCTGGAAACCGGCAAGATCAAGACGTTCGAGGCTCTGGTGCGTTGGTTTCACCCGGACAAGGGCGAGCTTCGCCCGGACGAATTCATCCCTGTTGCCGAAGAAACAGGTGTCATTGTCACGCTTGGCAACTGGATCACGGTTCAGGCTGCGCGCATCGCGGCAGGCTGGCCCGATGATGTGACGGTCGCGGTAAACCTCTCGCCCTTGCAAATCCGTGCGCCCGGCGCGGCTCTGGGGATCAAGAACGCACTTCGCGAAGCAGGCCTTCCCGCACACCGGCTTGAGCTTGAGGTGACCGAAAGCCTGTTTATCGAGGACAATCACGCAACCGCCAGCTTCATCGAGGAACTGTCCGAACTGGGCGTGCGCTTTGCGCTCGATGACTTCGGAACGGGTTACTCCTCCTTGAGCTATATCAACTCCTTCCCCTTCTCCAAGATCAAGGTTGATCGCAGCTTTGTCTCCGGCAGCCAAGCCGGGCAAAAGAGCGATGCGATCATTCAGGCGGTGGCCAAGATGGGCAACACGCTGGGCATGGATATTGTCGCAGAAGGGCTCGAGACCGCGGATCAGGTATCCGCAGTGCGCGCGGCGGGTTGCAACCTTGGCCAGGGCTATCACTTCAGCCGCGCGGTGCCCGATTATCTTGCTGCCATGCTGCTCTCGCAAGAACGCGGCGATGACAGGCAACGGGCGAGCGCCTGACACCCTATCCTCAACTAAAGGCGAGCTATTGCAAAGACTAGGTGTTCGCGCATAGGCTTATTGCAATTGCAAACTGTTTGCAAAGATAGATGGCACTTGCGCCCTATTCACGGTTGCAATCGCCTGTATGCCAGCCTAGGTCCGCCCAAAGACCGGAGTCTGGCGGCTTGGGACGATCGCCTTTTACGCTCCTTCGTGTGATATGTCCGTCCCACAAGACTTTTTGGGAAGGATCACCCCCTTATGGCTCGCAAGAAAATCGCGCTTATCGGCTCTGGCATGATCGGCGGCACGCTCGCGCACCTCGCTGCAAAGAAAGAGCTTGGCGATATCGTCCTGTTCGACATCGCTGAAGGCATGCCGCAGGGTAAGGCACTGGACCTGTCGCAGTGCGGCCCGGTTGAAGGCTTTGACGCGAAGATCACCGGCTCGAACGACTACGCCGATATCGCAGGCGCTGACGTAGTGATCGTCACCGCTGGCGTTCCGCGTAAGCCTGGCATGAGCCGCGATGACCTTCTTGGCATCAACCTCTCCGTGATGAAGGCCGTTGGCGAAGGCATCAAGAACAACTGCCCCGACGCCTTTGTTATCTGCATCACAAACCCGCTCGACGCGATGGTCTGGGCGCTGCGTGAATTCTCTGGCCTTCCGCACAACAAAGTGGTCGGCATGGCAGGCGTTCTCGACAGCGCGCGCTTTGCGACCTTCCTTGCATGGGAGTTCGATTGCTCGGTGAAAGACGTCAACGCCTTCGTGCTTGGCGGCCACGGCGACACGATGGTTCCGGTGAAGAGCTACACCACGGTGAACGGCATTCCGGTGGACGACTATGCGAAGATCAAAGGCGTTGATCCAGCGCGCCTCGACGAAATCGTAGACCGCACCCGCAAAGGCGGCGGCGAGATCGTTGGCCTGCTCGGCAACGGCTCGGCTTACTACGCACCAGCGACCTCAGCGATTGCGATGGCGGAAGCCTATCTGGGCGATCAGAAGCGCATCCTGCCCTGCGCGAGCTATGTTGACGGCAAATACGGCCTCGATGGCCTCTATGTCGGCGTCCCCACAGTGATCGGCGCAGGCGGCACCGAGGAAGTGGTCGAAATCGAACTCAGCGACGAAGAGAAAGCCAACCTCAAAGTCTCAACCGATGCAGTCGAAGAGCTGCTTGAGGCGTGTAAGGGTTTGGATAGCAGCCTTGCGTAAGCTAGCACCTGCTGCACTAGCATTGTCAGTTGTCGTCGCAGTTCCGGCTGCGGCACAATTGCGAGAAGCGCCGCTGCCTCAGATTTTCGAGAGTTATAACGATTGTTTTGCTGCGACTGAAAGCGGTCAGATCGACACAGATGCGCTGACTGACCTCGGGTGGGCCCGAGCCACAATTACGGATGGCGATGGCAACGACATCAAAGATGGCCCCCTCATCTTCGGACATAAAGAGCGACGCCCGATATTGCTTCTCAGTGGGCTTAAAGGTGACGGGGTTTGTATCGTTAACGCGCGGATCAAATCGTTCGAAGTCTATAAGAATTTCACCGAGGCATTTGGCGGCAAACTGCCTGCTCCAGATGACGAAGGCGCGATCACGTTCATGGCACAAGGTCATATCGTCCAGATAGCGCCGACCGGATCAACCGAAAAACCAAGCCTACGCCTAGTCGTGGGGACGAAAGCGGAGACAAAATAAATGTCCATCCTCATTAACAAAGACACCAAGGTCATCACCCAAGGGATGACCGGCAACACCGGCACCTTCCACACGCAGCAAGCCCTCGATTATGGCTCGCAAATGGTGGCGGGTGTTACCCCCGGTAAGGGCGGGACCGAGCATATCGGTATCCCCCAGTTCAACACCGTGCGCGAAGCCAAGGCGGCGACGGGGGCTACCGCAAGCTGCATCTACGTCCCCCCTCCCTTCGCCGCCGATGCGATTTGCGAGGCTATCGACGCGGAAGTGGAGCTCATCATCTGCATCACCGAGGGCATCCCTGTGCTCGACATGGTGCGCGCCAAGGCTGCCCTTAAAGGCTCCAAATCGCGCCTCATCGGCCCGAACTGCCCCGGCGTTCTGACCCCTGAAGAGTGCAAGATCGGCATTATGCCGGGCTCCATCTTCAAAAAGGGCAGCGTCGGCGTTGTTTCGCGTTCGGGCACGCTCACTTATGAAGCGGTGCACCAAACGACGATGGTTGGCCTTGGTCAGACCACGGCTGTCGGCATTGGCGGTGACCCGGTCAACGGCACCAACTTTATCGACGTGCTCGACCTCTTCCTCGATGACCCTGAAACCAAGTCGATGATCATGATCGGCGAGATCGGCGGGTCGGCTGAAGAAGAAGCCGCTGAATTCTTGAAGCAAGAAGCCGCCAAGGGCCGCTCCAAGCCAACGGTTGGCTTTATCGCAGGTCGCACAGCGCCTCCGGGCCGCCGTATGGGCCACGCCGGCGCGATTGTGTCGGGCGGCAAAGGCGGCGCCGAAGACAAGATCGCGGCGATGGAAGACGCAGGCATCCGCGTTTCGCCTTCGCCATCAGAGCTGGGCACCACGCTCGACGCCATGCTGAAAGAGATGGCCTAAACCATTGGGCGCTCCGGTGATGAACCGGGGCGCCCCCTACACACAACACCTCGTGTTCTCCTCCCCAGGACAAACCCCATGAACAAAGAGACCGCCAATTTCATCCCAGAAATGATCGATCAGGAAGGCCCGCAGCCGGGTCCGTCCTGGGGCAATCCCAAATGGATGAGCGAAGTCGCCGATGCGGGCGCCGATCTAACCGGCGCGATGGACCCGACGCAGATGCGTCTGGGGGTCGAAAAGGCGGTCAAATCCGCTTCAAAAGCAGCGGGCAAACCAACCGACGAAGAGGCACTGCGTTACGCATCGGACCTGTCGAACAAGGCGATGACCCTTGTGCGGCTTTACCGCGTGCGCGGGCATCTTTCGGCAAATCTCGACCCGCTGGGCATCAGCCAGAAACGCGGCGATCCCGCCGACCTCACCCTCGCCTTCCATGGTCTTGACGGCAAGGAAAACGAAGAGGTCTATGTTGGCGATGTCCTTGGCATGGAGTGGACCACGATTGGCGCGCTGCACAAGCGGCTGCGCGAAGTGTATTGCGGCAATGTCGGCCTTGAATACATGCACATCGCCGACACCGAAGAACGCCGCTTCCTTCAGGACAAGTTCGAAAGCCCCGGCGATACGATCGAGTTTACGCCAGAGGGTAAGAAGGCGATCCTCGCTGCCGTGCTTCGCGGCGAAGGTTACGAGGAATTTCTCGGCAAGAAATATGTCGGGACCAAGCGGTTCGGCCTTGATGGCGGCGAGAGCATGATCCCGGCGCTTGAGGCCGTTATCAAGCACGGCGGCTCGGCTGGCGTTCGCGAAATCGTTTACGGCATGGCGCACCGCGGGCGTTTGAACGTCCTCGCCAATGTGATGGCCAAGCCATACAAGGTTATCTTCCACGAATTTTCCGGCGGCACCGCCAACCCCGAAGATGTGGGCGGTTCGGGCGATGTGAAATATCACCTCGGGACCAGCACCGACCGCGAATTCGACGGCATTAGCGTGCACATGTCGCTCACGCCCAACCCCTCTCACCTCGAAACGGTGAACCCGGTTGTTCTGGGCAAGGTGCGCGCACAGCAGGCGATCCGCGATGATCTGGCCTCGAAGAAAGAGGTCCTGCCCGTCCTGATCCACGGCGATGCGGCCTTCGCGGGTCAAGGTGTTGTGTGGGAAAGCCTCAGCCTGTCGGGCGTCAACGGCTATGACACGGGCGGCTGCATCCACTTCATCATCAACAACCAGATCGGCTTTACCACTTCGCCAAAGTTTGCGCGCAACTCGCCTTATCCAAGCGATGTGGCGAAAGGCGTGATGGCGCCGATCCTGCACGTCAACGGCGATGATCCCGAAGCGGTGACCTTCGCGTGCAAGCTGGCGATCGAATACCGTCAGACATTCCACCGCGACGTCGTGATCGACATGTGGTGCTATCGCCGCTTTGGCCACAACGAGGGCGACGAGCCCAAGTTCACCCAGCCGTTGATGTATGACAAGATCAAGAACCACCCCAAGGTCAGCCGCGTTTACGAACAGCGCCTGATCGAAGAGGGCGTGATCGACGAAGGCCACCGCGCGAGCGTTGCGCAGGAATTTGTCGATCTGCTCGAAGAAGAGTTCGAGGCGGCCAAGAGCTATTCGGCCAACCAGGCCGACTGGTTCGGCGGGCGCTGGACGGGCCTTAACAAGCCGGCCGATGACGAAACCGCGCGCCGCGGCATCGAAACCGCGATCGAGCGCAAGGCGTTTGACGCGCTGGGCCGCACTTTGACGAGCGTTCCTGACGATGTGAACATCCACAAGACGCTTGCCCGCGTGCTCAAGGCAAAATCGGAGATGTTCGAAAGCGGCGAAGGCTTCGATTGGGCCACCGCAGAGGCGCTCGCTTTCGGCAGCCTCGTGATGGAAGGATACGGCGTTCGCCTGTCGGGTCAGGATTCGGGCCGCGGCACCTTCTCACAACGTCATGCGGTGTGGGTCGACCAGAAAACCGAAGACAAATACATCCCCCTCACCACCCTGCCCCACGGCAAGTTCGAGGTGTATGATTCCACACTGTCCGAATACGGCGTGCTCGGGTTTGAATACGGCTTTGCGATGGCGGATCCGAAGTCTCTGGTGTTGTGGGAAGCGCAATTTGGCGACTTTGCCAATGGCGCACAGATCATGATCGACCAGTATATCGCGGCGGGCGAGGCCAAGTGGCTGCGCGCCAACGGGCTCGTGATGCTGCTGCCGCATGGTTACGAAGGTCAGGGACCAGAGCACTCCTCGGCTCGCCTTGAACGCTTCCTGCAATTGTGCGCGAGCGACAATATCCAGGTGTGCAACATCACCACGCCTGCCAACTACTTCCACGTTTTGCGCCGGCAAATGCTGCGTCCGTTCCGCAAGCCTCTCGTGATCATGACGCCAAAATCGCTTTTGCGTCACCCGATGGCAAAATCCTCGCGCGAGGAATTCCTTGGCGATTGGCAGTTCAAGCGGATCAAGTCCGACCCTGCGATGGAACCGGACAGCCCTGCCGATGAAAAGATCAAGCGCGTTGTCCTGTGTTCGGGCAAAGTCGCCTATGACCTGATCGAGAAGCGCGATGCAGAAGGCATCGACGACATCACGATCATCCGCATCGAACAACTCTACCCCTTCCCGGGCGAGCCTTTGGGCCTGCGCCTTAGCCGGATGAAAAACCTGAAAGAGGTCATCTGGTGTCAGGAAGAGCCCAAGAACAACGGCGCGTGGTTCTTCGTTGAAAACCAGATCGAAAAAGCGCTCGAACTGGGCGGTCACTTCGGAATGCGGCCCTTCTACGTCGGGCGCGCGGCATCGGCTTCGCCTGCGACGGGTCTGGCCAAACGCCACGCTGAACAACAAGCCCGCCTCGTTGCCGAAGCGCTTGGTCTTGCTGAATAATTTTACGCCAATTCAAATTTAGGATTACGAGAAATGGCTACAGAAATCACAGTCCCGGTTCTGGGTGAATCGGTCACAGAAGGCTCCATCGGTGAATGGCTGAAACAGCCGGGTGACGCGGTTGCGGTTGATGAACCGATCTGCTCGCTCGAAACCGACAAGGTCGCGGTCGACGTGCCCTCGCCGGTTGCAGGCGTGCTGAGCGAACACCGCGCAGCCGAAGGCGATACGGTCGAAGTAGGCGCTGTCCTCGCGATCATCGAGGAAGGCGCAACCGGCGCTGCGACCAAGGGCGAAGAGCCAGCACGCGAGGCAGAAGCGCGCGAGGAGATGGAAGAGGCGCCCAATGAGGGCTCAACCGCTTCGCAGACCCTCTCGCCAGCCGTGCGCCGCGCGGTTCTTGAACACGGCGTCGATCCTTCGACGATCAAGGGCACCGGCAAAGGTGGCCGGATCACCAAGGAAGACGTTCTCGAAGCGGCGAAGAACAAGGACAATACCCCCGCTCCGGCACCCGCTGCCTCGCCTGCGCCGGCTCCTGCCGCAAGCGGCGAACGTCGCGAAGAGCGCGTCAAAATGACCCGCATGCGCCAGACCATCGCCAAGCGTCTCAAAGGCGCTCAGGAAGAGGCGGCGCTGCTCACCACGTTCAACGATGTGGACATGAGCGCGGTCATCGAAGCGCGCACCAAATACAAGGACATGTTCGCCAAGAAGCATGACATCCGTCTGGGCTTCATGGGCTTTTTCGCAAAAGCTGCGTGCCTCGCATTGAAAGACGTCCCAGCGGTCAACGCCTACATCGAGGGCGATGAGATCGTCTATCACGACTATGTCGATATCTCGGTCGCGGTTTCTGCGCCCAACGGCCTCGTGGTCCCCGTGATCCGCGATTGCCAGGACAAGGGTTTTGCCCGCATCGAGAAAGACATCGCCGACTTCGGCAAGCGCGCCAAGGAAGGCACGCTGACCATGGCCGACATGACCGGTGGTACGTTCACCATCTCCAACGGCGGTGTGTTCGGATCGCTCATGTCGACCCCGATCATCAACCCGCCGCAATCAGCCGTGCTGGGTCTTCACCGGATCGAAGATCGTCCTGTTGCGATCAACGGCGAGGTCAAGATCCGTCCGATGATGTACATCGCGCTTTCCTACGACCACCGCCTGATTGATGGCCGCGAAGCTGTGACGGCGCTCAAGATCATCAAGGAAGCGATCGAAGATCCGACCCGGATGCTGATTGATCTTTAAGGCCATGGGCACCTTTGCCCCAACCGACCAGCCCGCATTCAACGCCGAATTCAACAGGCGCCGCTACGCCCACTCTGTCACCCAGACCCTGCCCCAATTCTGGGCGCGGTTTGGGGGGCTGCCGGATGTGGCGGGTAAGCATGTGTTCGACTTTGGCTGCGCGCGCGGGGGGATGGTGCACACCATGCTTGAGGCTGGAGCCAAGAGCGCATGCGGGATCGACATCAACCCCGACTATATCGAGTCCGCAAAGGCCAAACACGCCGATTGGGGCCAGCGCACCCAATTCGTGTGCGGCGATATTCGCGAACAATCGCTTGAACCCGCCGATATCATAACCTCGTGCAATGTCATGGAGCACGTGATGGACCTGCCCGAGACGCTGGCCGCGCTGGTCGATCACGCAAAGCCCGGGGGCGAGCTTTTCATCGGTTTCTCACCGCTGTGGCACTCGCCCTTCGGGCATCACCGGCTGATCGACACGCGCAGGCCATGGGCGCATCTGCCGCGAAGCAACCACGCCTTCCTCGAGCGCCTCGTGGACGACGAAGGCAATTCGCCTGCCACAATTCAGGAGCTTGGCTTTAACGGCGCCACTCCCGCCGATTTCCGCGCGGCGCTCAAGGGCCTCCCCGTCGAGGTCATCTCCGCGCGGCGCAACGTCGCCACACACCCGCTCAAACAGATCGCGATGAAGGCGATGCTCCTTCCTTCCGCGTTCTCCGCATTGGAAAAATACGTCACAATCGGCATTTACTGGCATCTCAGGCGCACGAAATGACAACTCCCCCGCCAAAAACAGCAATGGCGAAACCGGATCAAAGTGCCTAGATACCCAAAAGATTCACAATCACGCTATCACACCTTTAGCCAAACATACGGGATCAAGACGAACCATGGCTGACACTTCATACGACTACGATTGCCTTGTTATCGGCGCTGGCCCCGGCGGCTATGTCGCTGCCATTCGCGCGGCGCAGCTGGGCCTCAAGACGGCCTGCGTGGAAAGCCGCGAGACGCTGGGCGGAACCTGCCTCAACGTGGGCTGTATCCCGTCAAAGGCGCTGCTCCACGCTTCCGAACTGTTCGAAGAGGCCGAGGGCGGTCACTTTGCGACCTGGGGCATCGACGCCAAGGCGAGCTTCGACCTGTCGAAAATGATGGCGGAAAAGAGCAATGCCGTGGGCGATCTTACCGGCGGCATCGAGTTTCTGTTCAAGAAGAACAAGGTCACATGGCTCAAGGGCCACGGCGCGTTCGTCGATGCGAACACGGTCAAGGTCGGCGATGAAACCGTCACCGCGAAAGACATCGTGATCGCAACGGGTTCTTCCGTCACTCCCCTTCCCGGTGTCGAGGTCGACAACGCCGGCGGGCGCATCGTTGACAGCACCGGCGCGCTTGAGCTTTCCGAAGTGCCAGAGCACCTCGTCGTGATCGGCGGCGGTGTCATCGGGCTTGAGCTTGGCAGCGTGTGGCGCCGCCTTGGCGCGAAGGTCACCGTGGTCGAATTCCTGCCGCAAATCCTCCCCGGCATGGACGAGGAAGTGCGCAAGGAAGCGAACAAGATCTTCAAGAAACAGGGCCTTGAATGGATGCTCGGCCACAAGGTCACCGGCGCCGAGGTCAAGGGCAAAGAGGTCAACCTCACCATCGAGAAGTCCGACGGCGGGGATGAGCAGGTTGTGGAAGCAAGCCACGTGCTCGTCTCCATCGGGAGGCGTCCGAACACCGATGGTCTCGCGCTCGACAAGGCCGGCCTTGAGGTGAACAACCGCGGCCAGATTGAAATCGATCACGATTTCAGCACCAGCGTTGATGGCATCTGGGCAATTGGCGATGTGGTCCCCGGCCCGATGCTCGCCCACAAGGCCGAGGATGAAGGCGTTGCCGTGGCTGAAAACATCGCCGGCGAAACCGGCATTGTGAACCACGATGTGATCCCGAACGTGGTCTACACCACGCCGGAAATCGCAGGCGTCGGCCTCACCACCGAACAGGCGATTGAGGCCGCTGGCGGCGACAAGTCCAAGGTCAAGGTCGGCAAGTTCCCGATGATGGCGAACAGCCGCGCCAAGGCGAACCGCGACACCGACGGCTTTGTCAAAGTCATTGCTGACGCGGAAACCGACCGCGTGCTGGGCGTGTGGATGATCAACAGCCTTGCGGGCACGATGATCGCGCAGGCCGCGCAAGCGATGGAATTTGGCGCAACGTCAGAAGACATCGCCTACACCTGCCACGCGCACCCCACCCACGCCGAGGCGTTCAAAGAGGCCGCGATGGCGGTTCAGGGCAAGCCTATCCATATGTGATGGCACGCGAGGGGGCGAGCTCTGGCGGGGCGTCGTGGCCAAGGCTGCGCGCTGCTGCAATGCTCGCCCTTGGCGTGCCTACCTCGTCGGGGCTGGTCTTTCTCGCGCTGTTCGATGCGCCCTACAGCTATGTGATTGTAAACGCGGCGGCTCTGGCAGCAGGGCTCGCCGCGATTGCTTTTGGATCGCTGCCGGGGGCACCATACTTACGCCGCGCAATTGTCCTGGCACTTCTCACATTGCTGGCCGCGCCCTTGGTCCTCGGGCCGGATGTAAACGGGGTCCAGCGGTGGGTCGCTGCCGGCGGGCTATCGCTGCACATGGGTTCGCTTACGATCCCGCTGATCGTGTGCCTTGCCGCGCGTGATCGCCCTTTTGCCGCGCCCGTCCTGCTCGCTGCGATCTTCCTCTCCCTTTTGCAACCCGATGCAGCCTCCTCTTTCGCGCTTATGCTGGCGAGCGTGGGGCTATATTTTGCGTGGCTTGACTGGAAGCTGGGCGTGACCGCGATTGCGGGCTTTGCAGCCGGTCTTTCGGCCGCCGTACGCGGCAGACTGCCGCCCCAGCCGTTCGTCGAGGGGATCATCGCCGATCTTATCGTGGTGGCCCCTTGGCTTGCCCTATGGCTCATATCGAGCCTCGTGATCGCCTTCCTCCTGATCCTCAAGGCCCTGCCCCGCCCCACAGCAGAACGCTTTGCTCTGGCAGGGGCGCTGGCGGGGTTTTCCCTCACCGGGCTCATGGCGAGCTATCCTTTTGTGCTCGTCGCATATGGCGCGGCGCCGATTCTTGGATTTGGCCTCGCGCTTGGAGGAGCCGCGCGAAAAGCGGACTAAGACCACTTCTTTGAAAGCCCTTGATGGGTTAGACCCCCTCGCCAAGAGAGGGAGAGAACACGAGAAATGGCATATCCGAAACTGACCGATAAGCCCGGCGCACTTGAGACGGCGGCGGCTATTCGCAGCGGGCAAATGTCCGTGGCCGAAGCCGTGGATGCGGCGATCACGCGCATCGAGCAGCTCGATGCAGAGATCGACGCGCTTGCCGTGCCTGATTTCGAGCGTGCAGCCGAGACAGCCAAGGCGATGGACCAGGCCGGCCCCAAGGGTGACCAGCCGCTGTTCGGTGTGCCGATGACGGTCAAGGAAAGCTTCGATGTGGCGGGCCTGCAAAGCTGTTGGGGGCACAAAGAACACACCGATTACATCGCGCCCAGGGACAGCGAGCTTGTCGCGCGTATGAAAGCGGCCGGAGCCGTCATCGTGGGCAAGACCAATGTGCCGGTCGACCTCACCGACTGGCAGAGCTTCAACCCGGTCTATGGCCGGACGAACAATCCGCATGACACAGGCCGCTCTCCCGGTGGTTCGTCTGGGGGAAGCGCGGCGGCGGTCGCCTCCGGCATGGTGCCGATGGAATTTGGCACCGATATCGGCGGATCGGTGCGCGTCCCTGCACATTTCTGCGGCGTGTGGGCGCATAAACCCACCTGGGGTATCGTCTCCAAAGCCGGGCACGACCACCCGCAAATGGCAAAGCAGAATGGCTTCATCGCAGCCCACGACGGCATCCTTTCGGTAGCAGGGCCGTTCGCGCGCAATCCGCAGGATCTGGCCGCGATGATGCAGGTGACGAGCCAGTACCCGCTGACGCGGCGATCCAGGCCCCTGAAAGATTGCCGCATTCTCGCGGTCACAGACTATCCCGGTGCCCCCGTCGACCAAAGCGTTGCCGAGCCGACCGAGGCCGCGATTGAGGCGCTTGCCAAGGCGGGCGTCACCGTGGACCGGAAAAGCGACCTTCTGCCCGACCTCAAAAAGCAGTTCGACGATTACATGATGATGCTCAATGTCGCGATGGCCAGAGGCGCGCCTTCGCCAAGTGGCAGGCGGGCAAGTGCGACCGACTGGTTCGACCTGCTCGATGCGCAAAGTGCCAATCAGGCGCAGTGGGCTGCCCTGTTCGAGACTTATGACTTTGTCATCGCGCCCCCTGCCCCGGTGCTCGCCATCCCCCACAGCGACAAACGCGCGTTCGACCAGCCGATGCGTATCAATGGCGATGACGTGCCCGGCGCATCGGGCCTTGCATGGGCGGGCATCGCGACCTTCCCCCACTTGCCCTCAAGCGTGCTGCCCATTGGCTCCGGCACCTATGAAGGGGCAGAGCTTCCGTGCGGGATACAGGTCATGGGGCCATTGATGAGCGACCTTGATTGCATCGAGGCAGCGCAGGCCATCGGGAATATCTTGCACAGCTAGCCCGCTCGTTCCATGGGGCCGCTTATGGCTAAAGACTCCAACTTACGGCTCCTTGCCAAATGGCACATCTGGCTTGGCTGGCTCGTGGGGGTTCCCATCGTCATGTGGCTTGCAAGCGGGCTGTTCATGACGATCAAACCCATCGAGGAGGTGCGCGGTGAACACCTGCGCGTGGGCGTAGAAGAGATGCCCCTCGTGATCGAGGGCAGCGCGTTTGCGACCAGCGATGCCGGGCTAAAGGATATGCGGCTCGTCATGCAGGAAGGCCGCGCGGTGGCGCTGCTCACCACGCTCGACGGCACGGTCACGCGTATCGACTATGCCAGCGGTGAACCCATCGCAGCCGTGACCGCCGACACAGCGCGCGCCATCGTCGCAGATCGCATCATCGGCGGGGATCAGGTCAAATCGGTGCGCTTTTTCGAGGCAGACGAAGTGCCCTTCGATTTCCGCCGCCCGCGCCCCGTCTGGCAAGTCACCCTTGAAGATGCGACCCATGTCTACATCGGGCGCGACACCGGAGAGATTGAAGCTGTGCGCACCCAGTGGTGGCGCTGGTTCGATTTCATGTGGGGCCTTCACATCATGGACCTGTCCGAGCGCGAGGCGACAAGCCACCCGATCCTGATCCTGTTTGCCGGCCTCTCGCTTACCGGAGCCATGCTTGGCTGCGTCCTGATGTTCCGTCGCCGCAAATCGCGAAACAAGGCGCTCAGCTAATGGATGAAGCCGTCCTCACCCCGATTCTCGACTGGCTCGATTTTGCGGGAATTGCGGTCTTTGCGCTGTCCGGCGCGCTGGTCGCAGCGCGTGAACGGCAGACATTTGTCACCATGGGCTTTTTCGCGCTGGTCACAGGGGTTGGCGGGGGAACCGTGCGCGACCTTTTGATCGACGCGCCGGTCTTCTGGATGCAGGACCCCTATGTGGCGGCGGTGTGCCTTGGGACTGCGCTTATCGTGTGGTTCACGCCGGTCAGATGGTGGGACGGGAAACTGCTCGATTATGCCGATGCGCTGGGCCTTGCGGCCTATGCCGTCCTCGGCAGTGCAAAGGCGCTTGCCTATGGTATTCCGCCCGTTCCCGCCGCTCTTATGGGTGTGATCACGGGCTGTGTCGGTGGCGTCATTCGCGATGTGGTCGCTGGCCGCCCTTCGATCATCATGCAGCCTGAGCTTTACGTGACCGCCGCCTCGCTAAGTTCCGTGATGACGGTTGCCGCCATGCTCCTGCCGCTTGGCGTGAGCAATTGGGCGATCTGGATTGCGGCTTTCGTTGCCGGTTTCACTTTGCGCGCAGCAGCCATCCGGTTTGAATGGGGTCTGCCCAGTTACGGCAAATCGGAAGAGGCAGGGCCAAAAGAAACAGGCCAAAAAGAAGGGGGAGAGCAAGCGCCCTCCCCCAAATCATCCCAGAAGGATTAACGTCACTGCGCGGGTCAATTGCGCAGTTCTTCGCCCGGAAGCGGACCGCCAGGATAGGCGGGAAGCCGCTCGTCATCCTGATTGATCGCGATCTGCGGCGCGTCAGAACCGCCCGCATCTGCCGGATCAATCGCTAGGTCAGGGCGCGTCGTGCCGCCAACTCCTGCACGCGCATTGGCGTAACGGTCGTCGGACAGTTGCCCTTCGGCGCGCCCGCCAGCCATGGCGAAACTCTGGCTGCTGCCCAGCGATGACACACCGCTACCACGACCATAGTCGATGCCCGAGATGTTGCCCGAATTGTCAATCTGACACGAGAAGCCCGAGCCATCGAACAGCGAGCCGGTCACGATCCAGCCCGTGCCCACGCGGCTTGCGCCATCGACGCTGTCAACGCGGATATCCTGCTCGATTTCATTGAGGCACATGGACACCGCATTGTCGATGCCAGAGCCGCTGGTGGTTGAACGCACGGTGCTGCGACGGTTCAAGTCGCGGTTTTCCGGGCGATAGCGATAATCGCGCTCGCGCTCTACTACGACAACCTCGCGCTCGCGTTCACGGCGGCGGTTGTTGCTTGCCGCGCTGGCAATTGCGGCGATCCCGCCCAGGATTGCGACACCGGCGATCACATCGCCTGCACGAACGCCGCGGCGGTGGCGACGATAGCCGCGCCAGCCACGGCGCCAGCCATAACGGCCCCACTCCTGCACATTGTCCGCGCCGGGCGCCTTTGGACCAAGCGCATCAAGAGCGGTCGCGCCCGTGTTGCCAGCAGTGGTTTGGGCGATAAACCCGGTCGCGTATCCGGCGGTGCCAAGCGACGCCATTTCGGCGGCCTGCGCCTGTGCCGGAGTGAATGCGAGAGACGATGCGGCCAGAAGGCTTGCCCAAGTGCCCTTCTTGCCTGCAAATCGGTTTTGGTGAGCCATATGCTCCCTCCTGTTGTTGTCAGTCGAAAGGGTGCGCCCACCAAACGCCCCTGTGTATCTAACATAGGTAGGCGGCCCAGGCTTACGCAAGCCTGAACCGCCTTGGTGGGTTAGAGGTTAAAGGTGTGCTGCCAAATCGGGCGCATCAAAGGCCGCGAATGGAGCGGAAGTCGATCTGTGGACGGCCGCGACCTTCGACATAGCAAGTGAATTTACCGCGATCATATCCGCGATTGCCATAACCATAGCCGCGTCCTTGCAAGCCCTGGACTTCCATCCGGCCCTTGACGCGCCAGCCGTAACGGGTGCGGTCAACATCGCGGATCTGGGTCACATCGGCGTAGCGATAGCCTCCGAAGCGGCGGGCCTGACGTTCGGCCACGCGGATACAGCGTTCGATGGCTCGCTGGCCGCCGCCACGATTGTAGCGATAGCCATTGTTGTAATGGCGGTTGTTGTAGCGGCGATCATTATAGCGGTCGCGCTTGCTATCAAAGGCACCGGCAAGAGCGGCGATCCCGCCGATCACAACAGCGCCTGCGATCACATCGCCTGCGTCAATGCCCCGGTCGCGGCCACGGTCAGCCATGGCAGGGCTTGCGGATGCCAGGGCCATCGCTCCAACCGCGACAGTCCCGAGCGTCCCCTTGGTAATCTTTTGAGTGAGCTTGGTCATTGGGTTCATCCTCGGGTTCTTCAGTGGCCGGGACCATTCCCGTTCACTGTGAAGCCCTTTTAGATGAACAAGTATGAGATGATTCTGAGCGGGCCTTGCAGGGGATGTTCAGGTTAGAGATCTCTTTTATGAACGCCGATTCACTCAATCGGCCATGTGGAGGTGTTTTATGAACTAAACCCCCGCTCGGGCTCAGTCCTCCAACGCTGCCAGCACATCTTTGGTGAAGGCCGTGATGTCGAAGCGGGTTCCCACCATATCCTCACCCCGCCGCACGATCACGACATCGCGCGACGGCACGACAACGATGTATTGTCCCCGATTGCCAGCGGCCAGAATGGTGTCTTCGGGCACGCCTTCTTCCTTGTTGAGCAGCCACCAGCCTGCACCATACCCCCAACTGCGCCCTTCCGGTTGCGGGCCACTGGGGGCCGAGACATAGTCGAGCCAGCCTTCAGGAAGGAGGCGCTTGCGGTTCCAAACTCCGTCATTGAGATGGAGCTGGCCGATTGCAGCAAGGTCCCACGCGGTCGACCAGACTTGGCTCGATAGGACGTAGTTACCCTGCCAATCTGCCTCGGCCACCGTCCTATCTACCCCAATCTTTGAGAAGAAGTCAGGCGGTGGCTGATCCACAAACGTAGACTCAATCGCCTTAACTGCTGCAAGGGTGTCATTATTGGCATAGCGATAGACGGTTCCTGGCTCTGAAACCAACGGCCAATTCTGAGCACGCTCATCAATGGTGCTCCCCCCCCCAGTAGAGCGGGTCGGTTCGATTTCCGGCAGTGTCCGAATAACGACCAGACGCCATGCGCAGGGCATGATCGACTGTGATCGCTCGGCGCGGATCGCTATCATCAGCACCCAGCCGCGCACTGTCACTCACTTGCACCTCATTTCTATACACCGCCGCACCGACCAACGTCGCGGCAATGCTTTTGGCAACCGACCAGGTGCGCTGCGGCGTGTACCTGTCAAATCCGGGCGCGAACTGCATGTAGTTCACTTTAGCGTTACCGTCCTCGACCACTCTAACGATCACGGCCGTTGTTCGGCCTTCCCCATATCGGTTTGTGAAAGCCGCCTTCATTGGGGCCAATTTTGGAGGAGGAGGTGGCATGTGCCCCAAGGCATAATGGACGTCCTCGATTTCAATCTTGTCAAACGGGACGAATTCGCTTGGATCGCTCACATTTTCATCCGTCCCGATTGGCATAACCGCACAACCCTTGGTGCGCCCTCCATAGACTGCCACTCGATCAGGCATGTCTTCGACCCATTCGACCTGCACATGCGCAATTTGACCAGAAGGACGGCGCACAACCTTAAAGGGAAGATCACGGATTATTGCATCAAGGGGCGTTTGAATTCCTGTCAATTCCCACTGGTGGATGCTTTCAGGACTTCGAGTAGCTCCATTCGCTTCCGCATTCGCAATCCCGCTACACAGCATCAACGCCTTATACCCTGCAGCTAGCGCGCGGTCATAGGGCGCATTGAGGTGCTCTTGAGCGGTTTGGGCCGCTACTGTGTTGCTCAGGACGAACGCAGTCGCCGCTAGGATCAGTTTCTTCATACCCGCGCACCGTAAGCCCCGACCCGCATGAGGCAAGCCTTCAAAGGAAAAGGGCCCGCAGGATCGCTCCTACGGGCCCTTTTTCTGTCTCTTGCTCGACGCGTTTATGCAGTCGCTTCGGCTTCTGCGTATTCGTCGATCTGGCTCATGTCCGGACCCGAATCCAGGCCGCGCGCATCTTCGTCGCGGTCGACGAATTCGATGACAGCCATTTCAGCAGCATCGCTAGCACGTGGACCAGCTTTGATCACGCGGGTGTAGCCACCGTCGCGATCTTTGTAACGCTCAGCCAGAACGTCGAAGAGTTTCTTCAGCTGCGTTTCGTCCTGAAGTTTGCTCATCGCAAGACGACGGTTCGAAAGACCACCGCGCTTGGCAAGGGTGACAAGCTTCTCGATGTAAGGACGCAGTTCTTTCGCCTTCGCGCGGGTCGTGATGATCTGCTCATGCTTGATCAGGTTCGCCGACATGTTGCGGAACAGAGCCTTGCGGTGGCCCGATTTGCGCGAGAGCTTACGCTGTGAAATTCCGTGACGCATTTGTATTTTCCTTGTTTGTAAGGGGCCCGTATCAGGTAGCCCGGTACTGGCGGCGCTTAAGGTGCGCCGCCGGAACCCAATTTAGCCAAAAGGCTTAACCAAGCAGTTCTTGCTCGAGCTTCTTGGCCATTTCTTCGATGTTCTCAGGCGGCCATCCGGGGATGTCCATTCCGAGGCGCAGACCCATGCTTGAGAGCACTTCCTTGATCTCGTTCAAGGATTTGCGACCAAAGTTTGGCGTGCGCAGCATCTCGGCTTCGGTCTTTTGAACCAGATCGCCGATGTAGATGATGTTGTCGTTCTTGAGGCAGTTTGCCGAACGAACCGAAAGCTCGAGCTCGTCGACCTTCTTGAGAAGGTAACGGTTGAGTTGGTTGGCATCGTCCTCTTGCGGGGTCGCTGCCTGACCGATCATCGCGCTTTGCGGCTGTGGAATGCCGTCTTCGAAGTGGACGAACAAGGTGAGTTGGTCCTGAAGGATGCGAGCGGCATAAGCCACGGCATCTTCCGGGGTCACCGTGCCATCGGTTTCGACCGTGAGGCTGAGCTTGTCGTAGTCAAGCTCCTGGCCAACACGTGCATTCTCGACCTTGTAGCTCACCTGACGGACAGGCGAATAGAGCGAGTCCACAGGGATCAGGCCAATCGGCGCGTCTGCCGGACGGTTCTGAACAGCAGGCGCATAACCTTTGCCCACGTCAGCGGTCAGCTCCATGTTGAGCGTTGCGCCTTCGTCGAGGTGACAAAGGACAAGGTCCTTGTTCATCACTTCGATGTCGCCGGTAACGGCGATGTCGCCAGCTTTCACTTCAGCCGGGCCAGTCATGGAAAGCTGAAGACGCTTTGGTCCTTCACCTTCCATCTTGAGTGCGATCTGCTTCACATTGAGGACGATGTCGGTGATGTCCTCGCGCACACCTGCGAGCGATGAGAATTCGTGCAGCACGTTCTCAATCTTGATCGAGGTGATTGCCGCGCCTTGGAGCGACGACAAAAGCACACGGCGCAGCGCGTTGCCCAAAGTCAGACCAAAGCCGCGTTCCAGCGGTTCGGCGACGAAAGTGGTCTTGCGCTGTTTGTCGCCACCTTCCTTAATTTCGAGAGCGTTGGGTTTCTTCAATTCCTGCCAGTTCTTCATATTGACGGACATGGATTTCCCCTAAGTCGCTTACGTTAGCGGGTTGATTTAAAGTGCGGGCCCAAAGCGCTCGTCAGCATTTGTGGGCCCGTTGAAGGAGCGGCGGCCGCCGCCCCTCAATGGGATCAGCGTCGGTGGATTAGACCCGGCGACGCTTGGATGGACGCACACCGTTGTGCGGGATCGGCGTCACATCGCGGATAGAAGTAATGTTGAAACCAACAGCTGCAAGACCGCGAAGCGCGCTCTCACGGCCTGAGCCTGGGCCCTTCACTTCGACTTCCAGCGTGCGCACGCCGTGTTCAGCAGCTTTCTTGCCTGCATCGTCCGCTGCAACCTGTGCTGCGTACGGAGTGGATTTACGACTGCCTTTGAAGCCCATCATGCCAGCAGAGGACCAGCTGATCGCATTGCCTTGTGCATCGGTGATGGTGATCATCGTGTTGTTGAAGCTTGCGTTGATGTGAGCAACACCAGAGGTGATGTTCTTTCTGTCGCGGCGCCTTACTTTGCCAGGTTCGCGTGCCATTTCATATATTCCTTTAACTCGTCAGAAGAGTGTTTGAGCGCGAGGCCAAAAGCCCCAAGCCCAATTACTTCTTCTTGCCTGCAATCGGCTTGGCCTTACCCTTGCGGGTGCGGGCATTGGTGTGAGTGCGCTGTCCGCGAACGGGGAGCTGGTTACGGTGGCGAAGGCCACGATAAGAACGCAGGTCCATCAGACGTTTGATGTTCATCGCCGTGTTGCGGCGAAGGTCGCCTTCCACGGTGTGATCAGCATCAATCGTTTCACGAATGCGCAGAACTTCCTCATCGGTAAGATCTTGCACACGCGCGGTGTGTGGAATGCCCAGCTTGTCAGCAATTTGGACAGCCGTCGTGCGGCCAATCCCGTGAATATATGTCAGCGCGATGATCACGCGCTTGTTTGTGGGGATGTTTACCCCGGCAATACGAGCCACTTAAATCTCCATGCTCCACAGGGGTGAAAAACCCCTATCTCTACGCGAATTCACTGCGACAAGGCCATCCCATGCCATTAAACGGCAAAAGCCCGGATAGAACGCCACATGGGTAGTGGGCTCCTGACCGGACTGACTACGACTCTGTCGAGTGAGACGCGCGGATAGGGCGAATCATTGAGCGCGTCAACAGCCAAAAGCATAAAGCAGGGAACGCTTCCCGCTCTGGCCACCCACTCAAGCCTCACTAACGCACTCAAAAGCGTTAGAGCAATGTCTTCAAGAGAAATGCGGGAATAGTAATTCTTGCATTACCGATTCAGCAAATGATGCTCTTCGTCTGATTTACAACGATTTACTTCGCAAATTTACCTAGTCTAAGCTTTATCCGCTAAGCATGCGGATTATTATGAGGAATGGCAGCGCGATTTCGATCATGCGAACCCCGACGCCTGGCATCTTTTTGGCAGGAGCATTCGTGCTTCTGTGCTCGCTTCTGCCTGCGCCTGCACAGGCCGGACGGCTCGAGGCTGGCACTTTTACCGCGCATGATACGCTTGGCTCAAATCGCACGCCGGATTTCGTGCCGTTTCAAGAACAGTTTGACGTGCCGCCTGTTGTGGTAGCGATTTCGGATTCTTCGGGTAACAACTCGGCCTCGATCCGCATCACCAATGTGACGACGGCCGGGTTCGACGAGCTTATCCTCGAACCTGACAATTGGGATGGCCGCCACTTGGCTCAGCCCACGCAATACATCGCGGTCGAGCCCGGGCGGCATCTGCTTTCAGACGGGACCATCATCGAAGCAGGTTTTATCGACCTCAACAATGTGCAGTTTGGGACCGGATTTTCAGGCGGCGTCGCCAGTTGGCGCACTGTCAATTTTGCAGGACCGATGAACGGCACACCGATAATCCTTCACCAGTTGCAAACCGCCAACAGCGAGACCCGCAACGTCGCCAATGAAAGCTCGCGCCCGCACATCACCTCAATCGCGCAGAGCGCCTCTGCCACCGGCTTTCAACTCGCGATCGAACGCAGCCAGGCCAATAGCGGCCCCTTCCCCACGACCGAGAGGATCGGATGGATCGCCATCCAAAGTGGGCAAAATGCAAGTTTCCCCGATACCGCGGGGGCGACCATCAATTGGAGCACGCGGACCAGCCCTGCGACCATTCGGGGCTGGGACAACGGCTGCTTCGGCGTGAACCATGGCGTGACCGGCAGCGCGAACCCGATCGTGATCGCCAAGAAAACAACACGCAACAACGGCGATGGCGGTTGGCTGCGTTATTGTACGATTGGTTCGGCCACCATCAGCCTTCGCGTTGATGAAGACCGCGATCAGGACAATGAGCGCAGTGTTGCGGCAGGCGATGCAGAAAGTGCGAGCATCATCGCCTTTTCCCAGAGCTTTCACGCTAACCTTCGCGCCGATCTGGGCGTGACGAAGGTCAACACCGGCGCGGTAAACGCAAACGGGACCGACTTCTACGCTCCCGGAGCAAGCGTTTCCTATCTCATTACCGTCTTCAACGCCGGCAACGCCCCGCCCGCAGAAGGCAGTGTGTTCGTAACCGAGGCATTGCCTGAAAGGCTGGCCTTGATCTTGGCAGATTTTGGCACTGCCGGCTCTGGGCCGATTGAATTCACCGATGGATCGCCTGCCACCAATGTGTCGTGCCCCTTTGCAGGATTTGCATCGACCAATGACTGCTATTCCTTCTCAACCGATGGGAGCGATTTCACTTACGTGCCCAGCGATAGCGGCGATGGCACCGATCCGAACGTTCGCTTCATCCGAATTCAGCCCACCGGCATCATGAGCGCACAGTTGGGCAGCGGGCCGCCAAATTTTGAGCTGAGATTGAGCGCGCGAATCCGATAAAGACGCTTCCTCTGACGCGCGCCTAACTCTCGTCGCCGCTCAGATCTCCAAACGCTTCGTCGACACTTGGCTCTGCGCTTGCCTCGCCATCGGTGTCCATTTCAACTTCGGCTTCCGCGGCGTCCTCGATCGGCTCGTCAGTCATTTCGGCATCGTCGCCCTCGCCCTCTTCTGCCGCGTCAGGTTCAACCTCTTCGGGCCCCTCCTCTTCAGGCGACGACCCGCGCTCTGGCAATTCGACCGCGCCCAGATGCTCGGCAAGGCCCACGAGCTGCAATGTCATGACACCGTCCACAGCCTGGCTGATCACCGGGACGGGGTAGCGCATTTTACCACCGACATTGTATTCCCACACGATGCGGGTGCGCGGTTCGCCTGCGGGTCCTTCTTCCGCTTCGCTGATCGCAACGGTCAGGATGCCGGTGACAGGCTCGCTTTGAAGCGGGCCCAGCGCACCGGTCATACGCAATGCGACTTCTGGATAGGCCTGGATCACGCGCATGTGCTCAACGCTGCCCTCAAGGGTGAAGCCCCCGTCAGCGGTCTCGGCTTCCGGAATGGTCTCGCAAAAGCAGCCACCGGCCTGCGGGGTCAGTCGCAGATTGGCCGCATCGGCTGACCATGTGTGCTCGCCCGACCACCAGCGCGCAGGGCTGATCAGCGCAAGCCATGTCGCCTTGCGGTCAGCATCAACAATTGCCTCTGCCTTGGTGATGAAATGATCGTCATGCGCCTCAGCCACCTCGGCCATTGCAGGCGATGCGCCGGCCGCCAAGGTAGCGAGGCTCAAACTTGCAAGAAATCTGGTAGTGCTCAGGCGCAAAATTTATCTCCTCAGGCTCAATAGAGCCCCGATTAGGAGATTGAGCACAAGCTGAAAAGCCCGCGCGCGCAAAAGCGGTGGTTTAGCCCGAAGCCTTAGCTTTTGAGGATCGCGTCGATCGCGCCGGCGACCTCGTCGATTTCGCCCATGCCATCGACCCGCTGAACAATGCCGCGTGCTTCATAGCCCGGAAGAATCGGCGCAGTTTTCTCGCGATACTCTTCCATGCGGGTGCGCACGGTTGCCTCGTTATCATCGGGACGGCGCTTGAACTCGGTCGAGCCGCAATTGTCGCACACACCTTCTTTCGCAGGCGGGTTGGCGGTGTCGTGATAGAGCGCACCGCAATTGGCGCAGGAAAAACGGCCGGTGATCCGTTCTACCAGGGCGTCGACATCAACGGACAGCTCAATCACATGATCGAGCGAGCGGTCGTGCTTTGCCAGCAGAGCGTCCAATTGTTCGCCTTGGGCCGCGGTGCGTGGATAACCATCGAAGATCGCGCCTTGGTCGGCAGGCATCCCGGCGAGGTTTTCGTCGATCAGGGCTGACACAATGTCGTCAGAGACCAACTCGCCCCGGTCCATCACGGCTTTCGCTTCGATGCCAACAGGAGTCCCTGCCTTGACCGCTGCGCGCAGCATGTCACCGGTCGAAAGCTGCTTCATGCCGTGGCGCTCAACGAGCCCTGCACTTTGCGTGCCTTTGCCAGCACCAGGAGGACCAAGAAGAATGATGTTCACGGAAAAAATCGCCCCTTATTATCCGCGCCGCTTCGAATGGGTAACTGCCCCAATCAACGCGACTAGATCGAATGTCGCTCCAACGATGCCTTAACGCATCCGGCCTTTCAACTTAGCCTTCTTGATAAGATCGCCATATTGGTGCGCAAGCAGATGCGACTGCACTTGGCTGATCGTATCCACGGTCACGTTCACCACAATCAGAAGGCTGGTGCCGCCAAGGAAAAGCGGAATGCCCGTCTGCGCGATCATATATTCCGGCACAACGCAGACCACGGTGAGGTAGATCGCGCCCACAACGGTAATGCGCGTGAGCACATACTCAAGATATTCCGCCGTGCGTTTGCCCGGACGAATGCCAGGGATGAACCCGCCGTTCTTCTTGAGGTTTTCCGCGTGCTCTTCCGGATCGAAGACGACCGCGGTGTAGAAGAAGCAGAAGAAGATGATGCCGAGCGCATAGAGCGTCATGTAGATCGGCTCACCGTGCTGGAGATATTGGTTCAAGGACTGGATCAAGCTTCCCGAGGTCGAGCTTGTGTCAATCGACTGACCGGCAAACGAGCTGATCGTCAGCGGCAGAAGCAGCAGCGAGCTTGCGAAGATCGGCGGGATAACGCCAGCGGTGTTGAGCTTCAATGGCAGGTGCGAGCGGTCGGCTTGCATCATGCCGCGCTGCGTTGCGCGCTTGGGATACTGGATCAACAGGCGGCGCTGCGCGCGCTCGACAAAGCTGATCATGAGGATGAGGAACACGACCATCACGAGGAAGGTGATGATGATGCCAGGAGCAATCGAACCGGTGCGCCCGCCTTCAAACATGTTCATCGCAAAGACCGGGAATTGCGCCACGATGCCCGCCATGATGATCAGGCTGACGCCGTTACCGATGCCGCGCGCGGTGATTTGTTCGCCCAGCCACAGCAGGAACATGGTGCCGCCGACAAGGCTGATCACCGCGCCAATGCGGAACATGTAGCCCGGGTTCACAACCGCCTCGAGCCCTTGCGCGCTTGCAAGCGTTTCAAGACCGGTAGCGAGGAAATACCCTTGGATCGCGCACAGGAAAACCGTGCCGTAGCGTGTGTATTGGTTTAGCTTCTGACGCCCGGTAGCGCCCTCTTTCTTGAGAGCGGACAGCGTCGGGTGAAGCGCCGAGGCCATCTGAACAACGATCGATGCCGTAATATACGGCATCACACCCAAGGCAATCAGGCTCATATTCGCCAGCGCGCCGCCGGTGAACATGTTGAACATGCCAAGGATGCCGCCTTGCTGCGATTCAGCCAGAACATCGAGCGCAAGCGGGTTGATCCCGGGCAGCGGCACAAAGCTCAAGAAGCGGAAAACGATCAGCGCACCAATGGTAAACCAGATGCGTTGGCGCAGTTCGGTCGCCTGAGCAAAATTGCCCAGGTTCAGATTACTCGCGATATTATCGGCGCGTGAAGCCATTTTGGGTGTCGATCCTATGGATGTCCCTCGGTGTCTTCCCGAGGTGAAGCCAGATATGTGTCGGCTTAAATAGGAAGCGCAAGGTCACTTGTCGAACCCTGCGTGCCACTTTTCATCATCCCGGCGCGATCAGAGGCCGCACCGGGACGATAAAAGGTGATTATTCGGCGTCTGCTTTTTCTTTAGCAGGAGCGGTCACTTCGACGCTGCCGCCGGCTTTCTCGACCGCAGCAATCGCGCCCTTTGTGGCGCCAGTGACGACGAACTTGGCCTTGGACTTGATTTCGCCTTTGCCAAGAAGACGAACGCCGTCCTTGCCACCACGGGCGAGACCGGTTTCGCGAAGAACTTCTTCAGTGATGTCTTTTTTCGCGTCGATTTTCTTTGCATCGACCCACTTTTGGACCATGCCGATGTTCACTTCAGCGAAGTCTTTGCCAAACGGGTTGTTGAACCCGCGCTTTGGCAGACGCATGTGAAGCGGCATCTGACCACCGGCAAAGCCGTTGATCGCTACACCGGAACGGGATTTTTGACCCTTTTGACCGCGTGCAGCAGTTTTACCTTTGCCAGAACCGATACCACGGCCCACACGGATACGCCCCTTGCGGGCACCATCATTGTCACGGATGTTGTTGAGTTTCATCGTTGCACTCGCTTTCGCTTTCTAGATACGGCCCCACCATGGGGCAACGCGCTATTTGGAAGGCGCGCAACTAGCCCAGTGTGCGCGGGGGTGCAAGGGGAAATGGGGCTGTACGCCGCATATCTCGCGACGAGGAAACCGGGCGCGCCCGACTGCCCTACTCGCGGGCTGTGCGTGCGCTATTCTGCTTCTCGCGAACAAGCGCTGCCTTGCGGGATCGGTCGGCAAGATCACGCCACGTCTTTTCGGCACGCAGGTTTCGCTCTCGAACATTGTCGAGGGTCGCCTCTTTTGCCGCCTGCGCAGCTTCGGTTGCCCTGGCATCGTAAAATTCGAATGTCGCGGCCATGCTGCGCCCTTTATTATTGCTTGGAATAAGAACAGGATGTGCAACTCCCGCCCTCTTTGATGACAGAAGGCGGGAGGAGCGAATTGGACGATCAGTCAGCCACCGAAAGGTTTACAGCGCTTTCCTTGCCATTGCGGCCGGTTTCAACTTCGTAGTTGAGGCGCTGCTCTTTATCGAGCGTTTGCATGCCTGCGGCTTGCACGGCGCTGATGTGGACGAAGCTGTCGTTGGAGCCATCGTCCGGCTGGATGAAACCATAGCCTTTGTCGGTGTTGAAGAATTTGACTGTTCCGGTCATGCTCATAATGGTTCCTTTCAAGAACGCATAAGGGTTGCCTGCGTGCCACATGCACGAAGGTCGTCGCGTAGAATCGTTCAATGAAGGGAAGTCGTCGTCTGTTTTACGCCGGGGCCAGTAATGGCAAGCGGCGGTCGTCAAAATCCGAAGTCCGTCGCAAATCTCGACGTCAGCGCGACCGCAGTAGCAGATGGGTGGCGATACACCTAATGAATAATGGGTTTGGCGGGAACTGAACCGCCGAGACGACTGTTCGCAGAACCAATTATTCCCGATAAATACCGACGCCATAGGCACACGGTGCCCGATCGCAGCGGATCATCTTGACGACAAAGTCCGCCACGACATCCCCATCTGGAGCAAGCTCGACAATCGGGATGGCGTCTTCTTGGGTGTCGCTGGCGATCTCAGAGCCTTTTTCGTCTTGGACGATAAGGTCAATGTCTTTGCATTGCTCATCACATAGACCAATCGCGATGTAGCGCTCACCTGATTTCACGGTGAAACGCAGCGTTCCTGCTTTGCGCTCCTCCAGCGAACCGCCGCTGAAAGCCTCAGAGCCCGAAAACCCTCGCCCCCGCGCAATCGCCCTCGCCTCGCGTCCAAGATCTCTCACGACTTCGGCAGACGTCTTGGGCCCGGCTGTAGTCATACAGCCTGACAGCGCAATGCCCGCAGTCACGCAGGCGATTGCCCCCAAGGTCCTATAATACTTCAAATTTTCAGTCCCCGTGCGCCACGATAGCGCCGCGCGAGACTACCACCCTACCCCCTGAACGCACGCGGGCCCGCCATGCGCTTTTGCATGACGGGCCCGTCTTGAATAAAAGTGTCGGCTGATATTTAGTCGACTACAGTCACCAGATGCGGGATCTTGGCGATCGCGCCGCGCACTTCAGGGGTGTCCTGACGCTCCACGACTTTGTGCATCTTGTTGAGGCCAAGACCGATAAGGATCTTGCGCTGGCTCTCAGGGCGACGGATCGGCGAACCGATCTGCTTGATTTTGATGGTAGCCATTATGGATTACTCCGCAATTGCAGCGGCATCAACTGCCGCTTCAGCTTCGCTGGCACCGCCACGACCCAGAAGGTCGGCAACTTTCTTGCCGCGACGCTGAGCGACTGACTTCGGTGAAGTCTGGTCGCTGAGCGCTGCGAAAGTTGCGCGGATCATGTTGTAAGGGTTCGAGGTGCCCACCGACTTGGTGACAACGTCTGCCACGCCAAGGCTCTCGAACACAGCACGCATCGGACCACCGGCAATGATACCGGTACCCGGAGGCGCTGTACGAACGGTGACCTTGCCGGCGCCAAAACGGCCATTGCCGTCGTGGTGCAGCGTGCGGCCTTCTTTCAAAGGAACGCGGATCATCTTCTTGCGAGCCGCAGCAGTTGCCTTGGTGATCGCCTCTGGAACTTCGCGGGCTTTACCGTGACCAAAGCCGACACGGCCCTGACCGTCACCAACCACTACGAGAGCTGCAAAGCCGAAGCGCTTACCACCCTTAACCGTCTTCGAGACGCGGTTGATGTGGACGAGTTTCTCGATGATGCCATCATCTTCTTCCTCGCGCTTGTTGTCACGGCCACGGCCGCGACCACGACCACGACCACCGCCATCACGGTTGTTGCCACCACGACCACGACCGCCACGACCACGCTGCTCTTCAGCAGGCGCTTCGGTCTTGGGCTCTTCGGTTGGCTGAGCGGAAGGCTCTTGTGCTGCCGACTGGTCTTCAGCCGCCTGCGAAGGCGCTTCAGCTACAGCTGGCGTTTCGGTTGCAGCGGTTTCGGTTGCTGCTTCTTCTGGTTTCTTTTCGTCAGCCATCTTTAGAACTCCAGCCCGCCTTCACGAGCGGCATCGGCCAGCGCCTTTACGCGGCCATGGAACAGGAACCCGCCGCGATCGAACACGACATTGGTCACGCCAGCTTTCTTGGCAGCCGCTGCGATGTCCTTACCCACTTGGGTAGCGGCATCGACATTGGCGCCCGAATTCTTCGCACCGAGCGTCGAGGCAGCTGCAACGGTCTTACCCGCTGCATCGTCGATGACCTGTGCGTAGATGTGGCGGCCCGTGCGGTGAACGCTGAGGCGCGGTTTGCCACCGGCGCGCGCTTTCAAAGCGGTGCGCACACGGCGACGGCGACGTTCAAAGAGAGATAGTTTTGCCATCTTACTTCTTCTTCCCTTCCTTGCGGAAGATATACTCGCCGCGATACTTGATACCCTTGCCCTTGTAAGGCTCAGGCTTGCGCCACTTGCGGATTTCGGCGGCAAACTGGCCAACGGCCTGCTTGTCGATGCCGGAAACCTCGACAGTGGTCTGATCGGGCGTTTTAACTTCGAGACCTTCTGGAACTTCCAGATCAACGTCGTGGCTGAAACCAAGCTCGAGCTTCAGGGTCTTGCCTTGAGCTTTCGCACGGTAACCAACACCGGAAATTTCCAAAGTCTTGGAAAAGCCTTCGGTGACGCCTTCAACCAGGTTCGAGACCAGCGTGCGCTGCATGCCCCAGAAAGAGCGTGCCTGCTTGCTGTCGTTTGCCGGGTTTACCGCGATCTCGTCGCCTTCAACCTTGTAGGAGATAAGGTCTGACAACCCCATCGAAAGAGTGCCTTTCGGACCCTTAACGGTGAGAGTGCCGTTATCGATCGTGGCAGTTACCCCTGACGGGATAGCCACTGCCTTTTTACCAATGCGGCTCATCAGAAGACCTCCGCAAGCACTTCGCCGCCGACCTTGTTTTCGCGAGCTTCATTGTCCGAAAGGACACCGCGCGGGGTCGAGACGATGGTGATGCCAAGGCCGTTGCGAACAGTCGGAAGTTCCTGAGAACCCGAATAGACGCGGCGGCCTGGCTTGGATACGCGAGCAACGTGCTTGATCGCAGGCTCGCCTTCGAAATACTTCAGCTCGATACGAAGCTGCGGGTGCTTGCCCGAAGCGTCATCGGAATAGCCACGGATGTAGCCTTCGCGTGTGAGAACTTCGAGAACGTTTGCACGCAGCTTGGAAGCTGGAGAGACAACGCTGTCCATCTTCGCACGCTGGCCGTTGCGGATGCGGGTGAGCATATCACCCAGTGGATCGGTCATAGCCATCTGTTAGCTCCTCACCAGCTCGACTTGGTCAGACCAGGGATCATGCCCCGGTTGCCGAGATTGCGCAGCTCGATACGGTTGATGCCGAACTTGCGGTAATAGCCGCGTGGGCGGCCGGTGGTGGCGCAGCGATTGCGCACGCGGGTTGGGTTCGCATTGCGAGGAAGCTCAGCCATCTTGAGGCGGGCCATCAGGCGCTCGCTCTCGTCAAGGCTCTCGTCATTCGCGATTGCCTTCAGCTTTTCGTACTTCGCTGCGTACTTCTTGACGAGAGCCTTACGCTTCTCGTTCTTATTGATCGAACTCAGTTTCGCCATTGGACTTAAGCTCTCTTCCTATTGAATTGCTGTCATGGAAGAGGCGGGCCTGATCAGGCCGCCTCTTTCTGATCGCCTGCCTCACCCTCAAAGGGGAAGCCGAACAGACGCAGGAGCTCGCGAGCTTCTTCGTCGGTCTTGGCGGTGGTGGTCACGATAATGTCCATACCCCGGACCTTGTCGATCTTGTCGTAAGAGATCTCTGGGAAGATGATCTGCTCTTTGATGCCCATGGCATAGTTGCCACGGCCGTCGAACGAGTTGGGGTTAAGACCACGGAAATCTCGAATACGAGGCATCGCGATGGTCACGAGACGGTCGAGGAACTCGTACATACGTGCACGGCGAAGGTTTACCTTACAACCGATTGGCATGCCGTCGCGCAGCTTGAACTGGGCGATCGACTTTTTCGCGCGAGTGATGACCGGTTTTTGACCGGCAATCAGAGCCATCTCTTCAGCAGCCGTCTGGATCTTTTTCTTATCCTGGCTTGCTTCGCCCACGCCCATGTTGAGCGTGATTTTCTCGATTTGCGGGACCTGAAGACGGTTGGTGTAACCAAACTTCTCGGTCATCGCCTTGACGATTTCGTCCTCATACTTGGACTTCAAACGCGGAGTGTAATCAGCCATCGATAGCCTCCCCACTCTTTACGGCAACACGCACCTTCTTGCCGTCCTTCTCTTCGAAGCGGACGCGGGTGGGCTTGCCATCCTTCGGATCAGCCACAGCAACCTTGGAGATGTCCATCGGAGCGGGGAAACGCTCGATGCCACCTTGCGGATTGATCTGGCTCGGCTTGCGGTGACGGGTTGCAACATTCACGCCTTCGACGATGACCTTGCCATCCTTCGGCATGACTTGCTGGACAGTGCCTGTACGGCCCTTGTCCTTGCCCGACAATACGACGACTTCGTCGCCCTTCTTGATCTTAGCAGCACCCATCTTAGAGCACCTCCGGAGCAAGCGAGATAATTTTCATGAAGCCCGCGCCGCGAAGTTCGCGAACAACTGGGCCAAAGATACGAGTGCCGATAGGCTCGTTCGACTTGTTCACAAGCACAGCAGAGTTGCTGTCGAAACGGATTACGCTTCCGTCCTTGCGACGAACGTCCTTCTTGGTGCGCACGATGACGGCGCGGTGTACGTCGCCCTTTTTCACCTTTGCGCGTGGCTGAGCCTCTTTCACAGAGACCACGATCACGTCGCCAACGGAGGCAAAACGGCGCTTCGACCCGCCCAGCACTTTAATGCACTGGACGCGCTTCGCGCCGCTGTTGTCCGCGACGTCGAGATTGGATTGCATCTGGATCATGGATCCGGTTCCTTCTCTTGGCTTACTGGGACACCCGACTGTGACCGGGGCTCAGCAGTTCCATCGTCAAAATGTCTTTCCCGAAAGAAAAACGCGTCAATTAGTTACCCGCTGCCTCGACATCGAGATCAGCTTCAACCGCCTGAACCCCGCCGGCCACGACACGGTCTTTCACAACCCATGTCTTGGTTTTGGAGATCGGCTTGGTCTCTTCGATGCGAACAACGTCGCCAATGGTGTACTCATTGGTTTCGTCATGCGCATGATACTTCTTCGAGCGACGGATGATTTTCCCGTACAGAGGGTGTTTCACCTTACGCTCGACCAGAACGGTCACGGTTTTGTCGGTTTTGTCAGAGCTGACAGTACCGGTAAGAATACGCTTTGGCATTGTCTACTCCTTACGCCTTTGCAGCCGCTGCACGCTCGTTTTGAAGCGTTTTGATCTGAGCGATCGTGCGGCGCACTTCTTTGATGCGTGACGGCTTCTCAAGCTGGTTGGTCGCAGCCTGGAAACGCAGGTTGTACTGCTCGCGCTTAAGCTCGGTCAGGTCAGCTGAAAGCTGATCGTCAGTCTTTGCGCGCAGATCTTCGGTGGTAGCCATTACTTGTCACCTCCCAAGTGCGAGGTGTCGCCGAAACGGGCAACGACCTTGGTTTTGATCGGCAGCTTCATAGCAGCGCGTTCGAATGCGAGCGCGGCCACTGGGCCCGGCACACCGTCCAGTTCAAACATGATGCGGCCTGGTTTCACGCGGGCTGCCCAGTATTCAACCGAGCCTTTACCCTTACCCTGACGAACTTCAGCAGGTTTCTTCGAAACCGGCACATCGGGGAACACGCGGATCCACAGACGGCCCTGACGCTTCATGGCGCGGGTGATCGCACGGCGAGCCGCTTCGATCTGACGCGCTGTGATACGCTCTGGTTCCATGGCTTTGAGGCCATAAGAACCAAAGTTCAGCGTGGTGCCGCCCTTGGCGTTGCCATGGATCTTGCCCTTGAACGCCTTGCGGTATTTGGTTTTCTTTGGTTGCAGCATTTTCTCTTACCTATCATGCGGTCCAACTCAGCGAGCCGGACGCACTCCTGAGGTTTGCGATTCCATCATCAGGCGATCTTGCGCGGTCGGATCATGGCCGAGGATCTCGCCTTTGAAGACCCACACCTTGATACCGATGATACCGTATGCGGTGAGCGCCTCGGTTTCCGCATAATCGATGTTGGCGCGCAGCGTGTGCAGCGGCACACGACCTTCACGATATTGCTCAACGCGGGCAATCTCAGCGCCGCCAAGACGGCCACCACATACGATCTTGATGCCTTCAGCACCCAGACGCATCGCAGATTGCATCGCGCGCTTCATCGCGCGGCGGAATGCCACACGGCGAATAAGCTGATCAGCGATGCCTTGAGCAACGAGCTTCGCGTCGATTTCCGGCTTGCGGATCTCAACGATGTTCAGCTTCACTTCGCTCTCGGTCATCGTGGAAAGCTTGGAGCGCAGCTTTTCGATGTCTGCGCCCTTCTTGCCGATGATGACACCCGGACGCGCTGCATAGATCGACACGCGGCAAAGTTTCGCCGGACGTTCGATCACAACCTTGGAGATCGCTGCCTGTGGCAGGTTCTCAAGGATGTACTTGCGGATCCTGATGTCCTCGGCGAGGAGCCCCGCATAGTCACGCCCTTCCGCGTACCAGCGGCTATCCCAAGTGCGGTTGATCTGAAGACGCAGACCAATTGGATTACTCTTCTGACCCATGGTTTATGCCTCTTCTGCTTCACGAACAACGATGCGCAGCTTGCTGAATGGCTTCAGGATGCGCGTCGACTTACCACGACCACGCGTATGGAAACGCTTCATCGTGATCGATTTGCCAACCGATGCCTCAGCAACGACGAGCGCGTCGACGTCGAGATCGTGGTTGTTTTCCGCATTGGCAATCGCAGATGCGAGAACCTTGCTGGCGTCTTTAGCCATCGCCTTCTTCGAGAACGCGAGGATGTTGAGAGCTTCTTCAGCTTTCTTACCGCGGATCAGCTCGGCAACGAGGTTCAGCTTCTGAGCGGAGCCGCGAATTTGCGTACCCACTGCCAGAGCCTCGTTGTCAGCAACGCGGCGGGGAGACTTTGCCTTACCCATTATCGCTTGCCCTTCTTGTCAGCCGCGTGGCCGGGGAAGTTGCGCGTAGGAGCGAACTCACCAAGCTTGTGGCCAACCATTTCTTCCGAAACAGCTACGGGGATGAACTTCTGACCGTTGTATACGTTGAACGTCAGGCCAACGAATTGCGGCAGAATAGTCGAGCGGCGTGACCAGGTTTTAATCGGCTTTGAATTGCCGGCATCCTGTGCCTCTTCGGCCTTCTTGAGAAGGCTGAGCTCGACAAACGGACCTTTCCAGACGGAACGTGCCATCGTCTCTTACCTCTTCTTCTTAGCGTGACGCGAACGGATGATCATCTTATCCGTCTGCTTGTTCTTACGAGTGCGAGCACCCTTGGTCGGCTTGCCCCATGGCGTCACTGGGTGACGACCACCAGAGGTCCGGCCTTCACCACCACCGTGGGGGTGATCAACTGGGTTCTTCGCAACACCACGCGTGAGAGGGCGACGGCCCTTCCAACGGGTGCGACCGGCCTTGCCGAAGTTCTGGTTCTGGTTGTCAGGGTTAGAAACCGCACCAACCGTGCCCATGCAATCGCTGCGAAGGTAACGCTGCTCGCCCGAGTTCAAGCGAACGATCACCATGCCGCGGTCACGACCAACGATCTGGACATATGCACCTGCAGAGCGAGCGATCTGACCGCCCTTGCCCGGCTTCATCTCCACATTGTGGCAGATGGTGCCGACCGGCATCTGACCCAGAAGCATGGCGTTAGCAGGCTTGGTGTCGACCTTTTCGCCAGCAATCACGCTATCACCGACAGCAAGACGTTGAGGTGCGATGATGTAGGCAAGCTCGCCGTCTTCGTACTTAAGCAGCGCGATGAAAGCGGTGCGGTTAGGATCGTATTCAATACGCTCCACAGTTGCAGCCACATCCCACTTACGACGCTTGAAGTCGATGATGCGATACTTCTGCTTGTGACCACCAGCGATACCGCGTGAAGTCACATGGCCCTTGTTGTTGCGGCCACCGGTCTTGCGCTTGCCTTCGCTGAGCGACTTGACCGGGCCACCTTTGTGGAGACCGGTCTTGTCGACCAGAATAAGGCCACGGCGCGCCGGGCTTGTCGGGTTGTAATTCTTAAGTGCCATTAGCCGACCTGCTCAGTGATATCGATCATTTCACCTTCGGCGAGACGAACCACTGCTTTCTTGAAGTCAGAACGCTTGTAGGGCTTGCCCCGCCAGCGCTTGGTTTTGCCTTTAACAAGGATGGTGTTCACCGAGACAACTTTCGTTGAATAGATGGCTTCCACCGCTTCCTTGATCTGCGGCTTGGTCGCGTCATTCGCCACCTTGAACACAACACCGTTGGATTCCGACGCCATGGTCGATTTCTCGGTGATGTGAGGGGCGAGGATCACGTCATAGTGCCGCGCATCGACTGCTTCTTTCTTAGCCATTGAAGCGCGCCTCCAGCTTTTCGACCGCGTCCTTGGTAAGGACGAGCATGTCGTGGTTGAGAATGTCGTAAACGTTCGCGCCAGCTGCTGGCATTACGTTGACACCCTTGAGGTTGTTGGCAGCCTTGCGGAAGTCATCGTTCACAGCCTCACCGTCGATCACGAGGATTTTGCCTGTGAAACCGTGCTTGTCGAAGTGACCTTTGAGGGCCTGTGTCTTGGCTTCTTTAAGCTCGAGCTTGTCGACAACCACGAGACCGTCTTTGGCTTTGGTCGAAAGCGCCATCTTCAGACCAAGTGCACGAACCTTCTTGTTCAGCGACTGGTTGAAGTCACGCTTGCGCGCGCCATGGGCTTTACCACCACCGATAAAGATCGGAGCGCCGCGATCGCCGTGACGAGCGCCGCCCGAACCCTTTTGCGGGCCGAACTTCTTACCGGTGCGAGCGACGTCGGAACGCTCACGCGTTGGACGCGCCGTGCCGCGGCGGTTTTCGAGTTGCCAGGTTACAACACGGTGCAGGATATCAGCGCGAGGCTCTACACCGAACACATCATCATTGAGTTCGATATCGCCCGAGGCTTTCCCGTCGATTTTCTGGACCTTCACCTTCATGGCTTAGCCCTCCTTGTTTTCGTCGGAAGCGCCGCCGTTTTCGGCTGCTGCTTCTTCGGCTTGTGACGGAACGTCGGTGGCCGGTTCTTTTGCTGGATCGTTCTTTTCGTCCTGCGGTGCAGCGGTCTCGACCACAGCGCCCGGGAACGGAAGATCATCGGCGTGCTTGAGCTTCACAGCGTCGCGCACGAGCAGCCAGCCATTCTTCGAACCAGGGACCGAGCCCTTGATGAAGAGAAGGCCACGATCAGCGTCGGTGCGAACCACTTCGAGGTTCTGCTGCGTACGCTGACGGTCACCCATGTGACCAGCCATCTTCTTGCCCTTGAACACGCGGCCCGGATCCTGACGGTTACCCGTCGAACCGTGCGAACGGTGAGAGATCGAAACACCGTGGGTTGCGCGCAGACCGCCGAAACCCCAGCGCTTCATCGCACCTGCAAAACCCTTACCCTGGGTGTGCCCGGTGATGTCGACCTTCTGACCATCCACAAAGTGCTCTGCACTGATGAGCGAGCCGACAGGTACGAGACCGTCTTCGCCATCCACGCGGAATTCAGCCATGCGAGCCTTCAGGCCCACGCCCGCTTTCGCGAAATGCTCGCGTTGCGGTTTGTTTACGTTCTTTTGTTTTGCTTCGCCTGCACCAAGCTGAACAGCAAAGTAGCCGTCCGTATCTTGTGTGCGGTGGGAAACGACCTGGCAATCTTCCAGCGAAAGAACGGTCACAGGCACGTGCCGTCCATCCTCCTGGAAGAGGCGGGTCATCCCAACCTTTTTCGCGATCACGCCAGTGCGCATCGTCAATACTCCTTACAGAGGCACCCCTGAGACCATCCCAAAGGTGCGTGCCAACCCAAATTTTGAAACTGAGCCCCGTCTGGGCTGATGCCGCCCCTCTCCGGTTGGAGTGGTTTGGCGAGACGGAGGACTCAGCCCGGAAATATCCGGCGGTATCCATATGTCTTGCCGAAGTCGCCTTCGGCGGGGCCAATGGCAGGCCCAAATTCCCGGTCGGTTTAACGCCCTGCCGAAGGGCGGAGGCAAACGCGCTTAGGCGAGTTTGATCTCGACGTTTACGCCAGCAGCAAGGTCGAGCTTCATCAGCGCATCGACGGTCTGGGCGTTCGGCTGCACGATGTCGAGCAGACGCTTGTAAGTGCGAACTTCGAACTGCTCACGCGACTTCTTGTCGATGTGCGGACCGCGGTTCACAGTAAACTTCTCAATGCGCGTTGGCATAGGAATGGGACCACGAATAAGAGCACCCGTGCGACGTGCGGTGTCTGCAATCTCGCCAGTTGCCTGATCGAGAACGCGGTGGTCGAATGCCTTAAGGCGAATACGGATATTCTGTGCTTCCATTACCTATTACCAATGCGAAAGAGCCAGAGAACGAAGTTTCGCGGAACCCCGTCCTACAAAAAGTAAAAGGCCCGCCCTTCCCCGGTGACCCGGAATGGGAGGCCCCATGAATTTCGTTTCAACGGCAACGGAATCGCCGCTGGAGTTGGCGCGCGTATATCGAGGCTGTTGGATTCTGGCAACCCAGAAATTCCCTCAGATCGTCGCAATGCCAAAAAGCCGCATCTCCAATCGGAAAATCCTCAAGGAAATTGGGCTTACATAATAAGAGGCCCGGCGCACTCTCGTGAGCCGGGCCCCGTTAATTCGTTAAGGCTCCGAGGAGCCTAAGCCGACTTAGGCGGTGATCTTAGCCACAACGCCTGAACCAACGGTACGACCGCCTTCGCGGATAGCGAAACGCAGACCTTCGTCCATAGCGATCGGAGCGATCAGCTTGACATTGATGGTCACATTGTCGCCAGGCATAACCATCTCGGTGCCCTCTGGGAGGATCACTTCGCCGGTTACGTCAGTCGTACGGAAGTAGAACTGCGGACGGTAGTTCGCGAAGAATGGCGTGTGACGGCCACCTTCGTCCTTCGAAAGGACGTAAACTTCTGCAGAGAACTCGGTGTGCGGAGTGACCGAACCCGGCTTTGCAAGAACCTGACCACGCTCAACTTCTTCACGACCAACACCGCGGATAAGAGCGCCGATGTTGTCGCCTGCTTCACCGCTGTCGAGCAGCTTGCGGAACATTTCAACGCCGGTAACGGTCGTTTTGGTGGTGTCCTTGATGCCGACGATTTCAACTTCGTCACCAACGTTCACAACGCCGGTTTCAACACGGCCGGTGACAACCGTACCACGGCCAGAGATCGAGAACACGTCCTCGATCGGCATGAGGAAGTCTTGGTCAACTGGACGCTCAGGCTGTGGGATGTAGCTGTCGACAGCTTCCATCAGAGCCTTCACGGAGTTTTCGCCGATTTCCGGATCGCGGCCTTCGAGAGCTGCAAGCGCAGAACCCTTGACGATTGGAATCTCGTCGCCGTCGAAGCCGTACTCGCTGAGGAGTTCGCGAACTTCGAGTTCAACCAGCTCGAGAATTTCTTCGTCGTCGACCTGGTCAACTTTGTTCATGTAAACGACCAGAGCAGGCACACCAACCTGACGTGCGAGCAGGATGTGCTCACGCGTTTGTGGCATTGGGCCGTCAGCTGCGTTCACCACGAGGATCGCGCCGTCCATTTGTGCCGCGCCGGTGATCATGTTCTTAACATAGTCGGCGTGACCTGGGCAGTCGACGTGTGCGTAGTGACGGTTGTCGGTTTCGTACTCAACGTGTGCGGTTGAGATGGTGATGCCGCGCTCACGCTCTTCAGGAGCTTTATCGATGTTGCCGAAGTCCACAGCTGCGCCCTGAACTTTCGTGATAGCCGCTGTCAGTGTCGTCTTACCGTGGTCAACGTGACCGATGGTGCCGATGTTGCAGTGCGGCTTATTACGCTCAAACTTTTCCTTCGCCATTTCTCTAATAACCTTCTTATTCAAATGTGCATTGTAAGCGGGGAGAAAACGGCGCCCGCATCAACGTGGCGCCGCCCATAGAATGTGTTGCTCGCTTAAGCAAGCTTCTCCTTGACCTCTTGCGCCACAGCTTGCGGCACTTCGTCGTAGTGGCTGAACTGCATGGTGTACTGAGCACGTCCTTGGGTAAAGGAACGCAGCTCGTTCACATAGCCGAACATGTTGGCCAGCGGGACGAACGCTTCGACAGCTTGTGCGTTACCGCGGCTGTCAGTGCCCTGGATCTGGCCACGGCGAGAGTTGAGGTCGCCGATGACGTCGCCGAGGTAATCCTCGGGGGTCACGACTTCAACTTTCATCACTGGCTCAAGCAGCTTGATGCCTGCCCTGTCAGCAGCTTCGCGCATTGCGCCGCGACCTGCGATTTCAAATGCCACGGTGCTGGAGTCAACATCGTGATACTTACCGTCGATCAGACGGATGGTGAAATCGATGATCGGGAAGCCAACGAGATAGCCGCTCTCGGCTTGCTCGCGCATGCCTTTTTCGACCGACGGGATATATTCCTTCGGAATGTTACCGCCTTTGATCTCGTCTTCGAAGATGATGCCCTGGCCGCGCTCACCCGGAGTGACGACAACCTTGGCTTCACCGAACTGACCCGAACCACCCGATTGTTTCTTGTGGGTGTAGGTAAGCTCGACTTCGCGGGCGAGCGATTCGCGGTATGCCACTTGCGGCGCACCAACGTTTGCCTCGACCTTGAACTCGCGCTTCATACGATCGACGAGAATGTCGAGGTGAAGCTCGCCCATGCCCTTGATAATCGTCTGACCCGATTCGTGATCGGTGGTGACGCGGAAGCTGGGGTCTTCGGCCGCAAGGCGGTTGAGAGCAACACCCATCTTCTCTTGGTCGGCCTTCGTCTTGGGCTCAACGGAAAGCTCGATCACGGGATCGGGGAATTCCATGCGCTCAAGAATGATCGGTGCGTTCGGGGCACAAAGGGTATCACCAGTGGTGGTTTCCTTGAGACCAGCAATCGCAACAATGTCGCCAGCAAACGCCTCATCAATGTCCTCACGGTCATTGGAGTGCATGAGCAGCATACGGCCGATTTTCTCTTTCTTGTCCTTCACCGAGTTCAGAACCGAACCCTTGGTGAGGTGGCCAGAATAGATACGCGTGAAGGTGAGCGAGCCCACGAACGGATCGTTCATGATCTTGAACGCCAGCGCAGAGAACGGCTCGTCATCCGACGATGGACGTGTCTCTTCTTCGTCGCTGTCAGGCAGAACACCCTTAATCGCAGCAACGTCAAGCGGTGATGGCATGTAGTCGATCACAGCGTCGAGAAGAGGCTGAACCCCCTTGTTCTTAAACGCCGAACCACACAGAACCGGCACAAACGCCTGATCAAGCGTACCCTTACGGATGAGACGCTTAAGCTCCTGGGCTGATGGCTCGTTTCCTTCGAGATACGCTTCCATCGCATCGTCGTCTTGCTCAACAGCAAGCTCGATCAGCTTTTCACGGTACTCAGCCGCTTCGTCAGCCATATCATCGGGGATCGGGCCGAACTCATAGGAAGCACCAAGGTCTTCGTTGCTCCAGATGATCGAACGCTGGTTCACGAGGTCAACAAGACCCTTGAGCGAGCTCTCGATGCCGATCGGGAGATAAAGCACAGCAGGCGTCGCACCCAGGCGATCAATGATCGACTGAACACAGTATTTGAAGTCTGCACCGGTGCGGTCCAATTTATTAATGAAGCACATCCGAGGTACGGAGTACTTGTCGGCCTGGCGCCAAACGGTCTCAGACTGCGGCTCAACACCCGCAACACCGTCGAAGCAAGCTACAGCACCGTCGAGCACACGAAGCGAACGCTCAACTTCAATTGTGAAGTCAACGTGGCCGGGGGTGTCGATGATGTTGATGCGGTGTTTTGGCGTATTTTTGCGCAGTTCTGCCGGATCGCCCATTGGGTCCATTTCAGGATCTTCAGGGTTCCAGAAACAAGTCGTCGCAGCGGAAGTGATTGTAATTCCACGCTCTTGTTCCTGCTCCATCCAGTCCATCGTCGCGCCACCATCGTGGACCTCGCCGATTTTGTAGGACTTTCCGGTGTAGTACAAAATACGCTCGGTAGTCGTAGTCTTACCAGCATCGATGTGCGCCATGATGCCGATATTGCGATAGCGCTCCAGCGGATATTCGCGGGCCATGTGCAATTCCTTAGTTCGAGTAGGGGGCCGCCTGAAAAAGCTTAACCAACAGGTCAGCGCCCCATATAGTTACGAATGTGACAAGCCCAAGACCACAAGTGCATTGAGGCCCGGGCTGTCCACATCCAATTACCAGCGGTAGTGCGAGAACGCGCGGTTCGCATCCGCCATGCGGTGCGTATCCTCACGCTTCTTCACAGCGTTCCCGCGGTTGTTGGCAGCATCCATCAGCTCACCCGACAGGCGCGCCGACATGGTCGTTTCAGGACGACCGCGAGCCGCACCAATCAGCCAGCGAATGGCCAGAGCCTGTGCACGCTCGGGACGAACCTCGACCGGCACCTGATAGGTTGCACCACCCACACGGCGTGAGCGAACCTCAACCTGCGGCTTTACGTTGTTCAAAGCGTCATGGAACAGCTGCACCGGATCGGCCTTGGCTTTCGACTCAACCGCATCAAGCGCCGAATACACAATACCTTCTGCAACGGCTTTCTTACCGTCGAGCATAAGGTTGTTCATGAACTTTGACAGAACCTGATCACCAAACTTGGGATCGGGCAGAATGACCCGTTTCTCGGGACGACGACGACGTGACATCTTTTAGAACTCCTTCGGAGTGCGGCGCGCGCATCCGCGCCCGCCTAGCTGCACCGGCCCTCTCCCCCGCCCTTCCACCCGGAAATTGTCCTTGATGGTAGAAGGACGGGGAAGAGGACCGCCGCAGCGGTTAAACCTTACTTCGGACGTTTCGCCCCGTATTTCGAACGCGACTGCTTGCGGTCCTTGACCCCTTGCGTATCGAGCACGCCGCGAAGGACGTGGTAACGAACGCCGGGAAGGTCGCGCACACGGCCACCGCGGATAAGCACAACGGAGTGCTCTTGCAGGTTGTGACCTTCGCCCGGGATGTAGGAGATCACCTCACGCGAGTTGGTGAGACGAACCTTGGCCACTTTACGCAAAGCGGAGTTCGGTTTCTTCGGGGTCGTCGTATAGACGCGGGTGCAGACGCCGCGCTTCTGCGGGTTCTGCTCCATTGCAGGGACCTTGGATTTGGCCTTCTGCGGAGTGCGGCCCTTGCGGACCAGCTGGTTGATAGTTGGCATAAGTTACTCTTCACCTGTTTGGCGTTCGAAGGAAGCGGAGATGAAGAGAAGCAGTATCGTGGCATTCGCGAGTGGGTCCGGTCAAAGGCCGGGATCCAGCGAAAGCAGCACGAGCCTGAAACGCTCCACCCAGCACAATCAAAGCACCGGATTACTTTGCCGACCCATTTACCCATGAAGGTATCTGGAGCCGCCAATGTTCAGCTCTATTTTCGAGTTAGGGGAGCGCGCATGCGAGCCCTGCCCTCAGATGGTGGCGCGCTTAGGGAGATTCTTTGGTGGGGTCAAGGCTTTTAGCACCATCTTGCTATGACTACTAAATATGCCAGAAACGCTCACCTCATTGCTTTGTAATTATTGCCGGTAGTAATAGAAACTCTTGATTTTTCAACCTAGCCTCCAATTTCATGGCTCGGTTTTGTGTTTTCGGGAGGCTTTCAATTGAGTAAACAATTAGTTCAATCGCCCACGGTTGCGTTAGTCGAAGCTAACAAGGTGCCTGCGCTGTTGGATACTATTCGACCACAGTGGCAAGCCAAGAAGTTGATTGAACGGACGAGGAAGCTGATCGCTGTTGATCCAAGCAGCGCGTGCCAAAGGATTTTTAACGCGTCAATTCATGATCTTCGAGAAAAAGTGAAACTTGCTGGGGCAGACATCGCGGGAGAGGCGGCCAAGCAGAACAAGTTACCCCCAATCGGTCGCGACGAAGACATCGATAATTACTCCACAGCCAGACTAATCGACCTAAGCTATCGAATGGGATTGCTAAGCCGCGCTGAATGGCGACGCGTAACACGGTGTTACGAAATCAGACGCGATCTAGAACATGAAGACGACGAGTATGAGGCCGGCCCAGAAGACATTATTTATATCTTTAAGACGTGCGTCGAGGTGATTTTATCAAAAGACCCGATCCAACTAGTACGCGTCTCGGAATTTAAGGATTTGATCGAGCAGGCCAGCGCCGCTGTCCCAGATGATACGATACTTGAGGATTTCGAGATGGCTCCGCAGCCCAGGCAAGAGGAAATTTCGAGATTTCTGATAGCATCAGCCATGGATCAGCAGAAAGCCGACTTGATCCAACAAAACGCATTTCGTGCCCTAACTCTCATCGCAGAGCGTATTCACGCTCATGTACGGACCTCTTTGGGGAGTTGGTTTCAAGAGCGTGTAGGTCGAAATCTATCTGACAGAGAGGCGAGGGTCGCACACGCAGCAGGAATTCTGCCTTATGTAAGACAAAGAGCGCGAGCATCGCTATTCGACGAGATGCACGCGCAAATGGATCGGGTTGGCCACGGCTGGCGCGGCTACAACGAGCATGGCGAACTACTTCGAAACTTTGAAGAATGCGGCGGATTATCAGCTTGTCCGCCTGATCAACGGGCGAAAATTGTCAAGTGGATGGTGCGAACCTACATCGGGTCACCTGGAGGGCTCACCCAATTCGGAAATGTTCGGAAGGTATTCTATAGCAATTCAGCGGCGCCGATTATTCGGCGAATATTCGAGGAGGAAGGCACCCGTCTTGAGGCTGAGTTGAAAGCGCTGAAGAAGGACAAGGATGTAAAGAGAGCCTTAAGCGATCAGGATGTCGCGCGCCGTTTTGAGAAACTAGTCGATGCGACTGATAGCGCTTAAATAGGCGGGTTAAACAAACTGAGGTTCGTCCATAAGAGGTCACCAGGTGAAAAATGCCACAATTGCGACTGCTTCTGTGTGGTGGGGCAGCAGCATGGCGACCGCGCCGCAAGGGCGACCGCCCGCCCGCAGCGGGGCCGAAGCGTAGCGAAGGCCGTCTAGCGAGGGAGTCGAAGACGGGCGAAGCCCACCCGCCCGCGGATGCGGGCGCATGAGACAAACAACCCCACACACTCCCCATTTTCCTACAAGCCAAAATTGTGCTCAATACCCTCGGGCCATGCCAAAGCCCTCCTCCAACCTCCCCGTCCCCACTCGCAAAATCCCTCGCCAAGCGACCAGCCGTGTTGCCTTTGTGAGCGAGCCACCTGAGCCCGGCGATCCGCTGCTGGCCTTTGAGCCCTACATCCACAAACGCCCGCGCGCGAACTCGATCACGCCTGATCTTCAGCGCGAATTTGTCGCTCATCTCGCGGCGACGGGCATCGTCACCAGCGCGGCAAAACACATCGGGCGCTCGATGGAGGCGCTTTACAAACTGAGGCAGATGCCGGGGGCACAGGGCTTTGCAGCCGCGTGGGAGCGTGCGGCGCAGCTGGGGGTGAACCGGCTGGAGGACACAGCCCTCGCCCGCGCAATCGAAGGCTCGGAGCGCAAGATCATCCGGGGCGGCGAGGTAGTGGCGACCGAGCGCGCGCATAATGAAAGCCTCGTCATGTTCTTCCTGCGCAATCGCCTGCCCGAACGATACTCGAAGGAGAAGGATATCGGGCCCGGCCATCCGGTCTATGAAAAGGTGCGCGAGGAATATGCCGAGATGAAGCGCAAGGAGGCCAATGATCCGGCGAAGATCAAGGCGATCCACGATTCGATTGATCGCAAGGTGGCCGCATGGCGCGCCGAGTATGAGGCGAAGTGGGATGCGCAGCGCGAAAGGGGGCGACAGGCGGAAAAGGCCGGGGACGAACGCTTTGACGAAGGGGACGCGACGCGGCTCTAGGCGCTCTGGTCAGGTGCGCGTTATTCGCCGCGCAATTTCGCATACCAATAGACGTCGCACATGCCGATATGGGTGACCTCATGCTCGCGCAAATGCGCCTCTTGTGTGAAGCCGAGGCTTTCCAGAAGGCGTATGGACGGGGTGTTGCGGGTGTCGACTTCGGCGGTGATCTTGCGCGCGCCCTCTTGCCACAGGTGATCGATCAGCGCCTTTGTGCACTCGCGCGCTACCCCTGTTCCTTGGGCGTGCTTGGCGGTGATGTAGCCGATCTCGAACACCGGGCCGTGTGTGTCATCGCAGCCATTGCCGGGCCCTGCGACAAAGCGGCCGACGACCATGTTTGCGCTATCGACCGCGATCCATGTGCGGCCGGGCCATGCAGGGTCTGTGAACCAGTCCCACAGCTCCTCTTCGCTATCGAATTTGGGCCGCGTCAGGTAAAGGCTCTGCTCCTCATCCGCCATGGTGGGGAACATCGCGACCTCGTCCCCGCGCTGCAATCGGCGCATGGTGAAGCGGTCTGTTTTCAGTATCGGGACTTCAGTCACCGGTGAGGAACTCGACCAGCGCCTTCACCTTCTTGGATCGCCATTGCGGCACCGGAGCCACCAGCCAATAGGCGCGCTTGCCTTCCACCGGTTCGTCGAGCTTCACCAACCGCCCTTCTTCAAGCGCCGATTCCACCAGAGCCAGCGGCAGCACGGTGCGCCCCATGCCGGCGAGCGTCGAACTCATCGCCTGCCCTGCACTGGCGGTTTTGACGCAAGCGTTCGTGCCTTCCGGCAGCCGCGCTTCGGGCCAGTCAATCCACGCATCGCGCGCATCAGGGGCCGCGACGAGAACCTGCAAGGCAGGCGCCAATTGCACCCCCTGAAGTTCGCCGGGGCCAGCGATAAAACGGATCGCGAGGTCAAGGTTCGCCTCGGTAAAGTCGGACGCCTCATCGGGCGCAAGGATATATTGGACGCCGGGTGTCGACGCCTGGAACGGAGCAATCCGCGGCGCCAGCCACGAGGCATAGAACTCGCGCGGCGCGGCAATGGTGTAGCGATCGCTTGACTGCCCCATCTGCATCGCGGACACGCTTTCCTCGAACCGCAGGAACCCCTCGCGCAAGGGGTCGAGGCCTGCCTCACCCTCGGGCGTCAACTCGAGCCCCCTGGACGTGCGGCGGAACAGCACCACGCCAAGGTGATCTTCGAGGGCGCGGATCTGCTGTCCCACGGCCGCCGGTGTCACGGCCAGCTCATCAGCCGCCCGCGTGAAGGAAAGGTGACGTGCAGCGGCATCATAGACCCGCAATGCGTTCAAGGGGAGATGGGTGCGTTTCACGAAAGACGACTTAGGCCGCCCTCGCATTTACTGCAAGATTTCAGGGATCAACGCCTCGTTTGGCGCGCCAAAGCTACGCTATCGAGCGCCAGTTTTCAGCGCCAGTCAGTCGTCAGCCGTCAGCGTTCTGCGGTTTCTGGCGCGGCAAGCGGAAAGAACGGGATGCGCACTTCCAAGTGGCTGCCATCAGCTTTCGCGAAAGTATAAAAGCCTTCCATTGAGCCATGCGTTGTTGTCAGCGGGCAGCCCGAGACATAATCATGGCTCTCGCCGGGTCCGAGCAAAGGCTGTTCGCCCACGACCCCTTCCCCATCGACATGGTTCACCATCCCGCGCGCATCGGTAATGCGCCAGTGACGGGTGAGCAGCTTCACCTCTTCGTGGGAGCCGTTTTCGATGCGGATGTGATAGACCCAGAACCATTTGCCCGCCTCGGGATGCGACTGCTCCGGCAGGAAGTTGACCGCGACCCGCACGGTGATGCCTTCGGTGGTGGCTGCGTGTTGGAAGAGTTCTTTCATGGCTGATCCCAAGGTAACGATCATTTCCCGCCCATCAAGAGCGACATTGCAGATAATCCCCTTAGTTTCCCCTGAATGGTCGCAATCTTTGCAAAGCAAGTTGCATCGCAGAGGACCTGCTGATCGCTGCGCTGCGTATGCGGCCTGATCGGATCATTCTGGGCGAGATGCGCGGGGTGGAAGCCTTCACCTTCCTTCGTGCGGTCAACACCGGGCATCCCGGTTCCCACTTAATTCAGCGCGCCACCATCCATGCTGACACACCCGCGAGAGCGATTGAGCAGCTTGCCCTGCTGGTGCTGCAAGCAGGCTCTAGGCTTAGCCGCGAAGACGTGCGGCACTATGTGCGGCCCCACTAGAGCTTTTTGGGCGTTGATGTGTTCGTGCAATTGGAGCGGCGCGTCGGCAAGCGGCGGGTGTCTCAAGTGTTGGCGGCCGCATAGTGGAGAGCGCGATGTTGAATCTGCTGGCTGTGCAGCCGAGCTTGTTTGAGCCTAGCGGTGCCTCACCTTTGCAAGGTGCAATGGGCTGGATCAGCGAGCTTATGCAAGGGCCGCTGGTGGTGGCGCTTTGTGTGATTGCCGTGGCGCTGGTGGGGTTTGTCGCGTTGAATGGGCGTTTGCCGGTTCGCATGGGCGCAAGGGCCGTGCTGGGATGCTTTGTAGTGCTGGGCGCGCCGGCAATTGCCTCTGCGCTAATGTGGCAAAGCGAAGAGCCGACGCCCCAAGTGGTTTACCAAGCCGAGAGTGTGGCGAGCGAGCCCGCAAGACCCGAGCTGCCGTCTGCAGACTATGATCCTTACTCAGGAGCCTCGCTGAGGCGGAAATAAATGGACCCTAAAGAACTTCGGTGTGAGAGGGCTCACTAATTGTTGAAACGGAACGTCGCTCGTACTTATACACGGTTGAATTTAAGTGGGATACGAAGCCATAGTCCTAATTGCCTTGTTTGGATGGTTGAACAGCGCAATGGGCTGGCCATCAGTTTCTGTCGTGGTCGCGTCAATACCCCGAACATCCTTCGAGCGAAGTAACTATCGGAAGCTGACATCAAAGCCGTAGCGCTTTGCAATTAGACTGTCGCATCCGTGCGGAAAACCCATCAGCATTCCAATCATGCGAAGCCTTAGTTTATCAAGATCGACGGTAAGCGCTATATCGTTCCGATCGGCTAACCCACGCAGTGATTCAAGCTCATATTTGTATAGTCCAAAGACGGTTTGAAATTCGCCATCATCTGGAAACACCTCAGGATCTAAAACGACCTCAAAGACTTCGTCTAAGCTTGCAGTTTCAATTCTCCTCATTGGCTTAAGATTGTATTGCGCCAAAAGCCATATTTGGATCGGAAGATCGTCGATTGGCTTGGCCTATGATTATTAATTATCACGACAACACCGCTCTGCTTATTCCTCGTACTTCCTCCAGGTGCGTACCAAAAGGCACGTCGGCCTCTTGGCAATGCATGAAATTCATTTCGCTGAGCAATAGCAGTATAAGCCAACGCAGCAACCTGTTCTCTCGTATTAAGCCCCAGTTCTTGAGGTCGAGCTGAGTTCACATGATTTGCGGCATTGTTCGATGCTTCTACACGAAGATCATGAAGTGTCGCTTGGGCGCGTCTAACCTGACCAGAGGAAATTGGCGAATTTGGACTTTTGGCGTGGGCAGCATACTTCGGGTTCACCTCACGAATACCCGCAATAGCTTGCGTATGTGCAGCCGCATTTGCGCCATTGCCTGGTCCTCTTCCTCGGCGCGTTGCCGGACGTCCATTGCCTGACGATGAGGCCGAAAATGCGGAGACATTCTCAGTTCCCATCCCCAGTGCTGCCGCAGCTTCTGGCGAATAGTATGATTGGGCGGCATCTGCAGTATAGCCTTCAATGGTCTCAAACCCGTCACATGCATTCACCTGATGGCACGACGACATCCCCGTCGGATCAGTTACATTTATCGGATCATTCCCGACATAGGCGTAGAGGTTAGACTGGTCCTCATATCCAATCGGATCGGTCTGCATAAACCGCCCGAGCCTTGGCGAGTAAATGCGGGCTTTGTAGTAATACATGCCCAGCTCTGGCAGCCACGCCTGCCCGGTGTATTGGAACCGCCCCTCATTGGTGGTGGCAGGCTGTCCATACTCATCATAGCTGTTGATCTCAGGCGTCGCTCCTGTCGCACCAGCCCTCAGCACAATGCTCCCACGCGCGTCGGTGTAGAGATTGGTGCGGTCAGTAGGCGCTACGCCTGCGCCCGTGTACTCCGCAATCGGATCGTCCACGCCCTGCTGCGGACCGTGCACATAGCGCTTTAGCATCGCGCCGCTCGCATTGTACTCTGCGATCAGAGCATCACCGTCATAGAGCATGGTGGTGGGGCCTTGAGCCACACCGCCGATGAAGTTCTCCAGCGAATACAAGCGCCCGAGCGGATCGTATTTGAGCTGCGCCTTAAGCTCTCCGGCATAGGACAGGTTCGGGCAATCGATCGTGCTGGGCGCTGGGCGCGGGGTGCCTCTAGGCTACCCCTTCGCCAGTTCCTCTTCGATCTGGCCCAGTCGCTCCTTGCCGAAGAAGATTTCGCCCTTCTCACCTTTTGCCCCCACAAACATCGTCGGAATGCCAAAGGCCCCGCGCTCGACCGCTGCTGAGGTGTTGGCGACAAGGCCGTCTTTGACCTCTTGGCTTTGGCTGCGCTCAAACAGGTCCTTGGCATCAAAGCCGGCCGCCTCAACCGCTGCGCCAAGGGCCTCCGGATCGGTAATATCAATGCCCTCTTCCCAGATTGCGGGCAACATCGCCTCGACAAACTGTACCCCGCGCCCGTCCTGGTCGGCGGCGTAAAGCATGCGTTGCAAGGTGATGGAATTGAACGGGAATTGCGGGTGCATCTTGAAATTACTGAGCTGGTGCTTGGCGATAAACCGCTGGATTTCGAGCATGTCATATTCGACCTTGCCCTTCACGTCCTTATTGCGGATCATCGGCGGGGCATTGCCGGTCAGCTTGTGCATTCCGCCAAGGAACACCGGCGTCACATCGAGCTCTGCCCCAGTGCGCTTTACCACCTCGCGAAGGGGCCACCAGATCATATAGGCGTTGGGACTCACAAAATCGAAAATCAACTCAACCCGGTTCGCCATTTGTCTCGTCTCCCAATTTTCTCTCGGGTTAGGGCTCGCAGGTGAAGACGCGATTGGCAAGTGCGTTTTAATTTCGAACTGTTTTGCTTCAGACCGGTCACGCCAAACGCGGTTAAATTCGCGTTAAGCGCATTCCTCGCGGTTTCTTTAAGGCGCATGGGGAATAGAGTGCACTGTGCCCCTTTTCACAAAGAGGCACCGGCTAAAGGCCACGAAAGTCGTTCTGACTGTCCCGAAAGAGACCCTTTGACCGGGGCAGATGTGCTTGGGAGCCGAGGTGATGCGCACATTCACGCATGGCCTCGGCTCTTTGCTTTTTGCGCCCCGCCTCTACCAGGGCGCGATTAATGCGGCGCGAGACCAAGCTCAAGCCCGGTGCGATCTTCGAGCGCGTATTTATCAAACAGATCAGCGCTTGCCGCATTGAGGCCCACGACCCGCGTGTGACGGCCATTGCGGCGCATCCGCTCTACTGCTTTTTCAAGTGCGCCGATGGCTGAGATGTCCCAGAAATGCGCCTTGGACACGTCGATCACCACGTGGTGCGCTGCGTCTTCATACTGGCTTTCAGGGCCGAGCATGTCCTGGAACTTCTCAACGCTGGCGAAGAAGATTTCGCCGGTGACGACATAGACCGAGCTGTTCGGGCGACGCACACGTTCGACGGTAAAGAGGTTCTTGACCTTTTGCGCGAAGAAGATGCCCGAAAGCAGCACACCCACCAGCACGCCGAGCGCCAGATCGTGGGTCCAGACCACCACGACAACGGTTGCGACCATCACGATCGAGCTGGTCGCCGGATGGCGGCGCAGATTGGGGATCGAATTCCAGCTGAAGGTGCCGATGCTGACCATGATCATCACCGCAACGAGCGCAGGCATGGGCACCTGACCCACATAGGGGCCAAGCACCGTCAAAAGGAACAACAGAAAGGCCCCTGCGGTAAACGTCGACAAGCGACCGCGTCCGCCCGAGGCAACGTTGATGACTGATTGTCCGATCATCGCACAACCACCCATGCCGCCAAAGAAGGCCGCCACGATATTGGCGATGCCCTGCCCTGCACCTTCGCGCCGCTTGTCGCTGTCGGTGTGGGTCATGTCATCGACGATTTGCGCGGTGAGGAAACTTTCCAGAAGGCCCACCGCCGCCATGGTCAGCGAATATGGTGCGATGATGACCAGGGTTTCCCACGTCAACGGCACATTCGGGATGGCAAAACTTGGCAAGCCGCTGGGAAGTTCGCCTTCGCCTGCGACATTGTTGACCGGCAATCCCCAATAGATCGTTGCCGCAGTCAGCAATACGATGGCCACCAGCGGGCTTGGAATGGTCTTGGTAATGCGCGGGAAGCCATAAATGATGCCAAGGCCAACAAGGACCATCGCCCATGTCCACGGACCAACGCCCTCGTTACCGGGCATAAGCTGCGGAATTTGCGCCATGAAAATCAGGATCGCGAGCGCGTTGACGAAGCCGGTGATCACGCTGCGCGAGACGAATTGCATCAGCAGGTTAAGCCGCAGAACCGCCGCAATTCCCTGGAAAATGCCCATGAGGATCGTTGCGGCAAAAAGATATTCGACCCCGTAATCGCGCACGAGCGGGATCACCACAACCGCCACCGCAGCGGTCGCGGCAGAGATCATGCCCGGACGCCCGCCGGTAAAGGCAATCACCATCGCAATCGCGACGCTGGCATAGAGGCCAACGCTCGGGTCCACCCCTGCGATCAGGGCAAAGCCGATCGCTTCGGGAATAAGGGCCAGCGCCACAACAATTCCGGCCAGAATGTCAGCGCGCGGCTGGGCCAGCCAGTCACGGCGGAATGTCTCCGCAAAGGAAGCGGTTTGGGTCATGTGAGAAATCCTGATTTCGTATCGCGACAACGACCAAATTGTCGATCAGTGCCGCCCAAAGCGATTTGCGCCGCGCTTAGTGGGTTATGCTGCAACGCACAAGGCGGGTTCTGAGGAGGTCTGCTTGAAACTGGTCTTATTAGGCCGATTTACGGCCAGTCTTGGGGGTGTTAGCGGACATTGCCAAAGAAGGACGGTTTAGCCTAAGTTCAACGGATGGACTTCGCCAGAATCCCACCCTTAGCGTTGCTCGACAGTGCTCAATTGATTGAGCTGACGGCGAGAGAACATGATTGGATCTTCCTCTTTTCGGGCGGTGTATGCGTCGTCGCAGAAGCTAGCCATTGGCGGCTCATCGATGATAATCGGGTTGTCATCACGGACGAAGACCACGGCGAGGTGTTCGGCCTCAAAGAGCCAGTCGATGCAGCAAAGCTTGTTCTCGAGAAACTTGCGGCTACCTCGGTTAGTCGGATTGAGCTTTCCCCCGTGTCCGACTTGGTCTTGTCATTCTCGAATGGACTTACGCTGCAATTCCAAGTCGGCTCTGTTGGATATGAAAACTGGCACGTCTATGGTCCCGATCAGACTCACACCTTTGCCGTAGGCGGCGGGGAGCTATGCCGCATGGTCACTTAATGTCCGAAATTGGGTCGTGAGCGGACAGACAGCTTCTGGTTCCAGTCGACCAAAGCGGACGGGCCGCCCACTAAATGCTAAATTCCCGCCACTTTCAGCGCCTGATCCATGTCTTCGATAAGGTCTTGAATATCCTCAAGGCCGACATTGATGCGCAAAAGCCCTTCGGTCACGCCCATTTCGCCGCGCGCCTCTTCGCCCATATTGGCGTGGGTGGTCGAGGCCGGGTGGCACATGAGGCTGCGCGCATCGCCAATATTGTTCGATATGTCGATCAATTGTAGCGCGTCGAGCACCTGGAACGCGCGCTCGCGGGTTTGAACATCGAAGGCGAAGATCGGGCCGGTTGCGTCCATTTGCGTCTTGGCGAGTTCATGTCGCGGGTGGCTGGCGAGCCCTGGATGCTGCATCACTCCGCCCGCTTTGGTCACGCGCGGCTCAAGAAACTGGCCGAGCTCGACGGCATTGCGGCTTTGCTGGTGCGCGCGAAGCGAAAGCGTCTCCAGCCCCTTGTGCACGACCCATGCATTGAAGGGCGAGATATTGGGTCCGGTGTTGCGCTGAAACGGGAGCAGCACCTCGTTGATCCACTCCTCGGACCCGCAAACCGCGCCCGCAAGCACGCGGCCTTGTCCGTCCATCAGCTTGGTCGCGGAATAGGCCACAACATCGGCGCCGAACTCCATCGGGCGTTGCAGCACTGGCGATGCAAAAGCGTTGTCGACCACGGTGGTGATGCCATGCGTGCGGGCGAGGTCGCACACGTGTTGAAGATCGACGATATCAAGCGTGGGGTTCGCCGGGCTTTCAAAGAAGAATACTTTTGTGTTGTCGCGGATGGCTTCTTCCCACGCCGCATTGTCCGCGCTGTCAATCACGGTTGTTTCGACCCCGAAGCGAGGCAGCAGATGATCGACCAGCCAGCGGCACGACCCGAAGGCCGCGCGCGCGGCAACCACGTGGTCGCCAGCGGATACCTGACACAAGAGCGCCGCAGTCATCGCGGCCATGCCGGAGGCTTGGGCACGGCAGGCCTCAGCCCCTTCCATCAGCGCAATCCGCTCCTCCAGCATCGCCACAGTCGGGTTCTGGAGGCGCGAATAGGTCATCCCTTCGGCCTCGCCCGCAAAGCGGTCTGCGACCGTCTGCGCATCGTCATAGGTGTAGCCCGAGGTGAGGAACAACGCCTCGCTCGTCTCGCCATTCTCTGAGCGCCAGGTGCCGCCGCGAATGGCTTGCGTTTGCGGGCGCCATTTGCGCGTGGTCGCGCGGTCCATGCCGGTGGTCTTTTTCATATCGGGCGCGGGCTTAGTCGTGACCACGCCTGCCTGCAAGAGCGCTTGCCCTCGCCGCTGGCTTTGCGTAACCCGCCAGAGGCAATGGATAGTGCGGCTTTACCTGAACTTACACACAGCGAAACGCCGCCAGCGGCCCCGCTGTATCACGATGCCGATCCGTGGGGCTGGTGCCTTGTCATACCCTTGGTGTTCGCTTGCCTTGCCGCGATCCGCCTCGCAACGCCGAGCATCCCGTTCTTCGATGAGATCCACTACCTGCCCGCCGCCCGCGATATGCTGGCGGCATTTGGCGGGGCCGATGTGCCCTATGACAATCCCGAACACCCACTGCTTGGCAAGGCGCTGATCGCGGCAGGAATGGGCATTGCGGGCGACAATCCGATCGGGTGGCGGATCATGTCGCTTTTCGCCGGAACGCTAGCGCTCGCGGCCTCGATGCGCGCGCTCTGGCACGCGAGCGAGGATCGGTTTGCCACCATCAGCTTTGGCGTGCTTCTGATCACGGGCTTCCACCTGTTCGTGCAGGCGCGCATCGCCATGCTCGATATTTTCATGGTCGCCTTTCTCGCCATTGCCGCATGGCAGTTCGTCGCCGCCATTCGCCAGCCCGAAACGGGTCGGCGCAGGCTCATCCTCACCGGCCTTGCCATCGGTTGTGCGCTTGGTTCGAAATGGAACGCGGTTCCGATGGCAGTGCTGCCCGGCCTAGCCTTTTTCGCCGCGCGTCTATCAGCAGGCCGCAGACGTTTGCTCTCAAGCCGCAGAGGTGCGCCTGTTCCCGGCATCAGCCTTCTCGAAGCCTTCGCATGGCTCGGCATTTTGCCGCTTGTCACCTACGCTGTGACCTTTGCTCCGGGCTATTGGCTGGGCGATGATATGCATCCCTCGCCGCTTGTCGAGCATGGCCTGTTTGCCCTCCATACACAGATTATTGAACTGCAACAACAAGTGCTTAGTCCACACACCTATCAAAGCACTTGGGAACAATGGGCCGCCAATACGCGTGGCATCTGGTATCTTTACGAGCAGGTCGACGGGGCACAGCGCGGGGTGCTTCTGATCGGTAATCCGGTGACGATGCTTTTGGGGCTGGCGGCGATTGTATGGTGCGGGGCGGTCGGTATCCTGCGCGGCGATTGGGCCCGCCTTGGCGTGGTGGCAGGATACTGCGTTGCGCTCGGCTTCTGGGCCTTCGCGCCGAAACCTGTGCAATTCTACTATCACTATGTGACGCCCAGCCTCTTCCTGCTCTCCGCCCTCGCCTTGTCGCTAAGCGACCTTCGCGAGGCGGGTTGGTCGAAGCTTGGCTACGCCGTGCTGGCGGCCAGTATTGCGGTCTTCGCGGTGTTCTTTCCCATCCTCACGGCTGCGCCGCTAGAGGGGGAGCGCAGTTTCGAATACTGGATGTGGCTCGACGGGTGGAGGTGATTTTTAGTTTTCCGCACCCGCATCCGCGGGCGCGTCCTCGCTAGACGTCCTCCGCTACGCTGCGGACTCGCTGCGGGCGGGCGGTCGCCCTTGCGGCGCGTTTGCGCCGTTTCACTGTGCACCTACCTAGAATCTCCCCCACACAAAGCGGCTCGACAGCGCGTAATTCCACACCGCCCCGACCAGAACGCCTGCCAAGGCCGCGACCACCCAGAACAAGCCGGCATCTTCCAGCAATGTCGCCACAGCCACGTTGGCAAGCGCACCGACCGAGCAGGCGAGGCAAAAGCCTATCCAACCCCGCACAAAGGCGCGCGCTCCCTTAAGCCGCCGATCGCGGTAGGTCAGCCAGTTGTTGAGCCAGAAGTTGAAGCTCATCGCGGTGAGGACAGCGATTCCCTGCGAAAGCGCGAAGCCCTCTCCTGCGGCAAGATAAAGGAGCGCGAGCATGGCCATGTGCACCACGACGCCCGCCGCGCCGACCGTCCCGAACAGGGCAAAGCGCGTCGGGATGACCTGCCCCAAGGTCTTGTCATAGACCCCGGCGAGAAAATCGAATGCCACCGCGCGGTCAAGCTTGCTGGTTCCTTTGCGCCGTGCGGCAAAGTTCAGGGGAAATTCCTTAACCTGCATGGCTGTGTCGGAGGTTGCGAGCACATCGAGCAATATCTTGAACCCGATGCCGGAAAGCCTTGGTGCAAGGGCGCGGGCGCGCGCGCTTGCCAGCATGAAATAGCCGCTCATCGGGTCGCTTAGCTCGGTGCCGGTAATCCAGCGTGCCAGCCGGTTGGCAAATCCCGACAGACGCTCGCGCTCTGGCTCGTCCCATCCTTCGGTGCTTGCACCGGGGGCAAACCGGCTTGCGACGCAGATGTCGGCCTCGCCTTTTTGCAAGGCCTCCAGCATTCCTTTAAGCAGCGCCGGATCATGCTGGTGGTCGGCATCCATCACCGCAACATAAGGCGCAGCGGTAGCACAGAACCCTTCGATCGCGGCGCTTGCAAGGCCGCGCCTGCCGATGCGTTGAATGACCCGGATGCGCGGGTCTTTAAGGGCCAATGCGCGCGCCTCATCGGCGGTGCCGTCCACGCTGTCATCATCGACAATGAGGACTTCCCAATTGTCGCGCCCAAGCGCTGCCTCAATTCGCGCAATCAGCGGCGCGAGATTGCCGCTCTCATTGAGCGTTGGCAGGATAATCGCGAGTCGAAGCACCGCGCCGCTCCCGCGTTACAGCCGCTCCAGCACCGCCTGACCGATCGCCTCGGTCCCGTGCGTTCCGCCAAGGTCCCCGCCACGAACGCCGTCTGAAAGCGCTTTCGCAACCGCTGCTTCGACGCGGGTTGCCTCGGCCTCAAGCCCGAAGGAATGGCGCAGCATCATCGCTGCCGAAAGGATCGTTGCCATCGGGTTTGCCTTGCCCTCACCTGCGATATCAGGCGCGCTGCCGTGGATGGGTTCGTAAAGGCCGAACAGGCCATGCTCGGTCTGCCGCTCACCCATAGAGGCACTCGCCAAAAGGCCGATGGAGCCCACCGCCGCGCTTGCCAGATCGGAAAGGATATCGCCGAACAGATTGCCCGTCAGGATCACGCCAAAACGCTCCGGATTGGAAATGATCTGCATCGCGGCGTTGTCGACATACATATGGTCGAGCGCGATATCGGGATGCGCGCCAGCCGCGGCAATCACCGCATCGCGCCACACCTGGCTGGTTTCAAGGACGTTGGCTTTATCGACGCTGGTGACGCGGTGTTTGTCATCGCCCGCGCGCGCCGTGCGGAAAGCAACCTGCGCAATGCGCGTTACCTCCTTTTCGGAATAGGACATCATGTCCCACCCCTCGCGAGAGCCGTCCTTGCCTTCCCTTGTGCCTTTCTCGCCGAAATACACATCGCCATTGAGTTCGCGCACGAACATCATGTCGATTGCCGCCGCCTTCTCGGGGGCTAGCGGGGAAAGATGTTCGAGCCCTGCGAACACCTTGGCGGGGCGCAGATTGGCGAACAGGCCAAGCTCTTTGCGCAGGCCAAGGATCGCCTGTTCTGGGCGCAGATGCCGTTCAAGATTGTCGCAATCGGGATCGCCCACCGCGCCAAACAGCACCGCGTCGCACTCGCGCGCAAGGGTCAGTGTTTCAGGCGGGAGCGGGTGGCCATGCGCCTTGTAAGCGGCACCGCCCACGTCCCCGTCAAACAGGATGAGACCCGGCAGGTTCAGCGCTTCGATCACCTTCACCGCCTGGGCGGTCACTTCAGGTCCGATGCCATCTCCGGGCAGAACGGCGATTTTCATGTCAGATCTCACTTAAATCATGCGTTTGAGCCGCTCTCCCAAAGCGGTTCGGGCGGCCATAACATCGCGCGGGTTTCCTGCAAGCAGGTAGTCGCGAATGGGTCGATGGAGCGCACGAAAACTTTCAAATTGTGCCTCAAACGGCGCGCTTATGTCGGGTTTTACCCCGCCATAACCCAGTTCGCGCAACAAAATTGCTTCATAGGCAACCATCGCCGCCAGCCATCCGCGTGCACTGGGCGCCGAACAGATCGCATCGAGCAACGCGCTCAATGAGGCGTAGAGCGAGGGATACGGATTGCGCTCCGGCAGAGTGCTTGCCGTGAGCGCGCAGGCCCAATTGATCGCGCTCGCAGGCAACGGCTCGGTCATCCACGGCGCGCGGCTTTGTGCCAGTTCAACCTTCGCGTAGGGCAATTGCGCGTCGGATTTTGATCGCAGTTCGATCGCAACGCTATTGCCCGGGATCATCACCGGCCCCATGCGCTTGCCCCGCCCGCCGGGGACAAAGCCTGCAACGAGGCCATGATCTTGCGTCAAAACCCGCGCGATGCTCGCATTCTCGCCATGCGGGCGGCTGGCGATGAGTATGGCGGGAGCGCTCAGGTTCATTCGGCGTTGGAAAGCCCCAATTGCTCCTCGAGGAACTCGGCCTGCTTGCGGAAATAGAACAATTGGTTCGACAATTTGCGCCAGCCGTGGCCCTCATCGGGAATACGCACGAAGGGGGCCTCCACACCGTTTTCGCGCAGGGTTTTGACCATCACTTCAGTCTCGTAGATGTCGATGCGCGGGTCCTGCACGCCGTGCGAATAGAGCACGGGCACGGTGATCTGATCCGCTTTGCGGATGGGTGAGTTTACCTTGTAAAACTCGCGCCAACGCTCCTCGGTGATGTCGCCATATTCGATCCGGTCTGACGCCTTGAGCGAGGGTGAGGCCACTTCGAGAGCGGTGATCCAGTCGGCCACGCCAAACAGGGAAACGCCAGCGACAAATTCGCCCGGATGTTCAGCCAGCACCGCGTTGACGGCATAGCCTCCGTAGGAACCACCCATCACCGCTGCGCGGTCGCCATCGATCAGGCCGCCGGCTGAAAGCGCGTTTTTCAGATCAACAAGATCGCTGATCGAGTTGAGACGATTTTCGCGGTCGTCGAGCATCGCATAGGTGCGCCCGAGGCCCGTGCTGCCGCGCACATTGGGCTCGAATACGGCGACGCCCCTTGCGACGTGATACTGCGCAATCGGGTCAAAGCTCGCCTGCGACTGTGACGAGGGCCCGCCATGAACGGAGAAGACGACCGGCGGGGCATCGTCGCCCGTACCGGCACCTTCGGGCAGGTAGAGCAAGCCCTGCAGCTCAACCCCGTCGCGCGCGGGATAGCGCACGACCTGCGGACGGATAAGGCGTTCACGATCAAGCCCGGCATAATTCGCCGCAAAGACTTTTTCAGCGGTGCCTTTGATCGGGTTGGTCATCCAAAGCTCGCCCGGCGTCTGCCAGCCGCTGACACGTATCAATAGATCGCCGTCGGCCTCGCAGTCGAGCGAATAGGTGCCTTCAGGCAATTCGGGCATGCTGATCGCGCGCTTTTCGACCACGTGCCAACCGCCAAGCCGGTCGAAGCCGTCATCGTTTTCGGTCCAAAAGAGGTAGGAGCCACCCTCACCTGCGCCGCACAGTTCGAGGTTCTCGACGTCGCGTTCCGATCCGAAGACCATCTCGAAACTGCCGCTTTCGATATCATAAAAGGAGAGCGCGCCATATTCGCGGCCTAGGTTGGTCGAGAAATAGAAGCCGCGCGAATTGGGCCACCATTCAAAGCCGCCCAGCGTGTGGCTGGCCCGGTCCTCGACCGGCGGTTTTGAGATTGTGGTCATCTCCCTCGTCACGAGGTCAAGCAGGTAGAGATTGTCACCGTCTTCGCCCACGGTCTCGGTCACGATTGCGTATTTTCCATTAGGAGAGATCGAGCGCGCCCGGTGGCCGAGTTCGGACTGGAAGATCATCTGCGATGAACCGTCCATCTGGCCGCGATAAATGTCGAATACGCCCGCACCGCGCGCGGTCGAGGCGTAGATAAAGCTTCCGTCGGCTGCAAAACCGCCAAAGCTGCGAAAATCGCCGCGTTTGGCGGGCAGGATCTCGGTTTCGGTGGAGCCATCGGCAGAAAGAGCGAAATAGCCCGGCTGCTCGTTCCCGTCACGGTCAGCGGAGTAGAACAGCGCCGAACCATCCGGCGTCCAGATCGGGAAACGCACGCCTGTCTGAAAAGTCATCTGCTTCGGCACGCCGCCCGATGCCGGCATTACCCAAAGCTCTGGCTGGCCTGTCACATCCCATGAAAAGGCAATCGTTTCGCCATCGGGCGACAGATTGGCACTGCCCGGTCCGTTTGCGAGAAGATAGCGAGCAATGTCAGCCGGATATTCACCCGCGCGCCCAAGGGTAACGGGTGAGCTATCGGGCTCCATCGCCTCAATCGAAAGGTCAGCGCCCTTCGCGCCTCCGAAGGCTTCCTCACCGTCTTGCCCGAAAGCGGGCGCGCCGCACATCGCGAATGCTGCGGCGGTCGAGAGAAGAATACGTTTCATGTGGGCTGCTCCAGAATTGCGGACAAGCAGCAAACTAGAGCAATCGCACCTTCGCGCAATGCCGTTTTACGCAGCGATTATAGGCGACTTATTTCTTGGCAAGCTTCGCTTCGAGCTCGGCCACTTTGGCTTCCAGTGCGTCAGCCTGTTCGCGCGCTTTTTGCGCCATGGCTTTCACCGTGTCGAACTCTTCACGGCTCACGAAATCCATACCGGCGAGGCCTTCGCGCAAACGCTCCCGCGCGTTCTCGCGCGCTTCGCGCGACATGCCGGCAACCGTTCCAGCGGCACCATTGGCGAGTTTGACGAGATCGGCGATCAGTGGGTTCTGGCTTTGCATGGGTTCTATTTGGCTATTTGCCGGCCCGAGAGCAAGGGGTTAAGTCAAAGCTCGAAACGCTCGACCGCTCTTGTTTCCTGAGGGATCACCCCGCCGTCGGGATTTTCGGCAATGAATTGCCAGTTGAGCGCGGTCGCGAAAAGCACCCACGCAAGATAAGGCACAAGGATCAAGGCAGCCACGCGCCGCACGCGCCAGAACAGCCACATGACCACCAGCAATGTGACCACGGTGTAGATCAGCACGCCAAGGCCAAGCTGCATGTTCTGAAGCCCGAAAAAGGCATAGGTCCAGGCCAGATTGCCGATAAAATGCGCCGCAAACGCGATAATGGCGATGCCCCGGCCAAAGGCTCCCCATGCGCTTGCCACAAGAGCGACCGAAAAGCCGATCATCACATAAAGAATGGTCCACACGATCCCGAACGCCGCAGGTGGAGGATAGATCGCCGGCTTGTTCAGCGCCTGAAACCACGCGGTTGATGGACTGCCTAATTGCCCGGCCAGAAAGCCGAGAAGCACGATCAACGGGACCAGAAAAAGCGACCAACGGACAAAGCTTGCTCTCAATTGTGCTTTCGATGCCAGAAAGTTCACCTGCGTCTCCTGATGCCGCCATGCGAGTGCGATTCGCTCATCATGGGCGTGTGGGCAAGCGATACACGAGCGGGCAATGTCTGCAAATTCACCCCCGCGCGCCAGGCGGGTGATCAGGTGAAATGTTACAAATTCAAGGGCCAAGGAGCAAAGCGGGCGACCTTTGCCCGGGTCCGAATGACAAGGGGGCTCGCGCTTTTGTGACATTGTGATAGCGTTGCCACATTCTTGCCGTGATTCGGGGCGCGCCGGCAGGAAATCTTCTGCGCTCCAGCTACCAACTGGGATCATGGCTGATCGGGCACATGTTCCAATTCAGGGAAAGATTTAATGAAAAAAACCAACTTTGCTTCGCTGCTCGCTGTTTCCGGCGGTCTGGCACTTGCAACCGCTGCTTGCTCGGCTCCTGCTGAAGAAGCTGACACCATGGCTGACGAGACCTCGGTTGAAGAAGCTGCCGAAGGCGAAATGGTCGAAGGTGAGATGGCTGAAGGCGAAATGGCTGAAGGCGAAATGGCCGAAGGCGAAATGGCTGAAGACGAAATGGCCGAAGGCGAAATGGCTCCGTGCGAAGGCGCCGATTGCGGAGCTGCATAAGCTCAAGCAAAGCGCATAACGACGCTGCAATTCGACCGGGGGCAACACCATGTTGCTGCCGGTCGTTTTGTATCTAGCGCCCTAATTTGGTTGCAATTGAGGCTGTTACTCTCTGCGCCCAATCGCTAAAACCTGATCTCATGAACACCGCAGCCGCGCCCCAGTCCGAACCGGAAACTGCTCCCACCCCTGCAATGAACGAGGTAGAAGCCGCCCGCACAGTGATCGAGACGATCACCCGGATGGCGCAGGAGCAAAAGCCCCTTATGCTGCGCGTGGTGCCACAAGACGGCGCGACCTTCTGGACGCATTATCCCAAGAGCGATGCGCGCGACAAATACTGCAAGAGCCGCTGGTATTATCACGTCCATGCGCCCGGCATTCGAGACACGGAAGAACACGGCCATTTCCACCTTTTCCTCCACCGCACGCAGTTGCCTGATGGAATGGAGCCCAAGGTCTGGCCACCCCAGGGCGAGGACGCGCGTGCGCATGTGACGCATCTGATCGCGCTTTCAATCGACACCAACGGCATTCCGCGCAGCTGGTTCACGGTCAATCGCTTCGTGACCAATGAGTTTCTTTATCCGGCCGATGTCATGATCGAACACTTGCCCGATTTCAGCGTCGATCACACGCAAGAGGACGATCTGGTCAACCGCTTCGTGACCGCCATGGTTGCGCTTTACCGCGAAGAGATCGCCCAGCTTTTACGCGAACGCGATCGCCGCCATGCCGAACTGGTCGCGGAATTTGGCGATGATGCCTATTCGAAAGCAAGCGGCGTCGAAGTGTTGAGCCAGATCCCGATTGATCTCGACGCGAAGCTGGGGTCGCTCGATCTGAAATAGCGCCCTATTGGCGAAGCGCCGAAATCAGGAATTCCACATTGCCCTGGGGGCCGGTGATGGGACTTGTCACGATCCCTTCGATTGTCCAGTCAAGCCTTTCTAACCACTCGCGAACTTCGCCGCATACGCGTTCGTGCAGAGCGGTATCACGCACCACGCCGCCTTTGCCGACTTCGTGTTTTTCGACTTCGAACTGAGGCTTGATCAAAGCGACCAAACGGCACTCCTGCGCCGCGAGTTCAAGCGGGCGTTCGAGCACTTTGGCAAGCCCGATAAAGCTCGCATCGCACACGACGAGATTGCAGTCCTTGTAGATGTGATCGCGGGTCAGAATACGCGCACTGGTCTGTTCGAGCACGGTGACGCGTTCGTCTTGGCGCAGCTTCCATGCAAGCTGGTTTGTGCCCGAATCCACTGCGAACACGTGGGCAGCCCCGCCCTGCAACAGCACATCGGTAAAACCGCCGGTAGAACTGCCGATGTCCATCGCCACTGCGCCCGCGACATCAATCCCGAAGTGCTCGATTGCGTGCGCCAGCTTGATCCCTCCGCGGCTCACCCAGGGATGATCGCGCCCGCGCACATCGAGATCGGCATCGTGTGCCACCTGTTGCCCGGGTTTTGCGATCTTTTGCTCGCCCACGAACACCACCCCCGCCATGACCAGCGCCTGAGCGCGCGTGCGGCTTTCGGCAAGGCCGCGCTCGACCAACAGGTGATCCACACGAGATTTGGGTGATTTCGGCGCTTTAGTCATAGACGCGCGCAGCGTTAGCGCGCATTTAGGCGCTATGAAAGCAGCTTACTTCACCGCCGCGGGCGCGCTTGCCCTGACATTCGGAATTGCAGCCTGCGTTGCGGGCCCTGATATGCCAGAGCCACGGGCAACACCCACCCCTGCTCCGGTCGCGCAGCCCGCGCCGCCACCAGCGCCAACACCTCCCCCGATCGTTCGTGAGCCTGTGTTCGACAACTATCTCGATGCGCCGCAAACGCCGGGGACATGGCGCTATGCCGATGAGCCGGATGAGACATTTGCGATGTTTGTGAGCTCTGAGACGGCTGGGCCGGCGTTCATGCTGCGCTGCGCCGGTGGTCAGATTGCACTGGCCCGCTTCACACGGGGACCTTCTACCCTGCCGCTGGCAATGGAGGTTCAAACCGAAACGACGAGCCGCACCCTGTCTGCAAGCCCTGTCGAAGGCCGCCCGATTGTGGCAGCCACGCTGCCTGCGCAAGACAGTTTGCTCGACGCAATGGCGATCACCAAAGGCCGCATCGCGATCGGCGTTCAGGGTGAACGCACGCTTTATCTCCCCGCATGGGCAGAGATCACGCGTGTGATCGAGGATTGTCGGTAAAGCTGTTTGCGTTTCGAAAGCGCATCCGCGCTTTCGTCTTCGGCGTCGAAGCAGCACTATGTTTCAATGAAGTCGCGAAGCACGGTTTCGCCAGGAACCGCAAGGGCGACCGCCCGCCCGCAGCGGGCCCGCAGCGTAGCGAAGGGCGTCTAGCGAGGACGCGCTCGCGGATGCGAGTGCGCAGAGCCAAAGCGATTCTATACATTAATATCCACAGGCTTATGCACGCTGCGTCCGCAGCCTTGTGCACTCGCGCCTCTGAATCAAAAAGCGCCCTCGGGAAACCCTAGGGCGCTAGATACTCAGACCACTGAGCGACAGCCGCCGAGTATGACGTGGGAAAACATAATTTCAAGTCTTGCGAAGGAGCTCGTGACGATTCACATATAGTCGTGAGGCCAGCGGCGAACGCGGCTCTCGGCTCCCCCGGTGATCGGCAGGGGTCTTGGCTTACTAGCGCGAAAGGAGGTGATCCGATGTCTCATGGTTCAGTAGAGAGGTCGGCAAGTTTCCGCGCGAGGCATATTCGGTGATTTCGGCTACCGAGTAAGGCTTCGTGAGCGGCGCTTACCGCCGCTGACCATGAAAGGGCGTTTCCACCTACGGGCGTGGAAGCGCCCTTTTCATTTGGTGTGATGGATTGTGCACGCCCCTCCGCGCGCGCATCTTCGCTCGACGGGCAGGCAAGCTGCCCCGCTGCGGGCGCACGGTCGTGCTTGCGAGCCTGCGGCTCGTGCTCTGCGACTTCGCCAATATCCTTGCTCAAAACGGCGCCCGCTATTATCGGGCTTTGCCATGCAATTTACGTCACTCCCACACCCCTCGCCTTCTCTTGATGCAGATCGTCTGGCGCGCATTGCCGATCCCGGTTTTGGCAAAGTGCACACCGATCACATGGTGGTGATCGACTATGACGCGGACAAAGGCGGCTGGCACAAGGCGACGCTTGGCCCGCGCGAACCGATCGCGCTCGATCCGGCGGCTAGCGTGCTCCACTACGCGCAGGAAATCTTCGAGGGCATGAAAGCCTTCCGCCACGAAGACGGCGGGCTTGCCATGTTCCGGCCAGAGCAGAACGCGCGCCGCTTCAACGCGAGCGCGCGCCGCATGGCGATGCCGGAGATCCCCGAGGAGCTGTTCCTCGAGGCGGTCAAATTGCTCGTCCAGAAGGACGCCAATTGGTTGCCAGAGGTCGAAGGCGGTTCGCTTTACATCCGGCCCTTCATGTTCGCCTCCGAGGCCTTCCTCGGCGTGCGTCCGGCAACGCAGTACAAGTTTGTCGTGATCCTTGTCTCGAGCGGCAACTATTTCAAAGGCGGGGTCAATCCGGTCAAGATCTGGGTCAGCCAGGACTACGTGCGCGCGGCTCCGGGAGGCACAGGCGCGGCCAAGACCGGCGGCAATTACGCGGCATCGCTCGTGCCCCAGGCCGAGGCGATTGAGCATGGCTGCGACCAAGTGGTGTTTCTTGATGCGGTCGAGCACAAATGGGTCGAGGAACTCGGCGGCATGAACCTCTTCTTCATCCGCCGCGATGGCAGCGTCATCACCCCGCCGCTCACCGGCACAATCCTTCCCGGCATCACCCGCGACAGCCTCATCACCATGCTGCGCGAAGAGGGCCTTGATGTGCGCGAAGAGCCTTATTCGATCACCCAATGGCGCGAGGAAGCGGAAAGCGGAGAACTGCTCGAGACGCTGGCTTGCGGCACAGCAGCGGTAGTAACGCCCGTAGGCACCGTCGCCTCCCCCTCGGGCGAGTTCACCATAGGCACCGGCGGCATCGGCCAGATGGCCCAGAAAATGCGCGAGAAGCTGGTGGGCATCCAGAACGGCAAGGTCGAGGACCAGCACGGCTGGGTGATGCGGGTTTGAGTGCCGATCCTTTCAAAGACACGCTCCTTGAGCGGCTGAAACGACCACCAGCCATTACCCTTTGGCTAGGTCTCGCAGTCGCGCTCGGGATAGGGCTAAATTCCCTCGACTTGCACATAAAGCAACGAACCAAAGAACCAGAACTTCATACAGTGATCGGTATCGCTGCTGCTCTTGAAACGAGGCCTCAAAACAAGGCACTCGTAAATACCGCAGACAAGGAAGGAAAGGTGCATTCGCTGAGCATAAGCTACCGTGACCTTGGCAAATGCAAGGACGGACAACCAATCGTCGTTCTGAAGTCAGGACCATATCGGAGACTTGCGGACCGGCCTTGTGATCCCGAGGTGATCGCAGATGTCGAATAACGAATACACCGTCGCAGCCCTCTATTGTTTCACGCCGTTTGAAGACCCGGCGGCGATCCGCGAGCCCCTGCTTGCGCTTTGCGAGGAAGCGGGGACCAAGGGCACGCTTCTGCTCGCGCATGAAGGCATCAACGGCACTATCGCTGGCAGTGACAATGCGATTGGCGCGGTGGTGGATCATATCCGCTCGCTTCCCGGCTGTGCGGGCCTCGACGTCAAATATTCCTATGCATCCGAAGCGCCCTTTGCCCGGATGAAAGTTCGGTTGAAGCGCGAGATCGTGACCATGGGTGAGCCCGGCGTTGATCCTCGCGCCTCGGTTGGCCGCTATGTCGCGCCGGAGGATTGGAACGCGCTCATCTCCGACCCCGACACCGTGGTGATCGACACCCGCAATGACTATGAGGTCGCGGCGGGCACGTTCGAGGGCGCGGTGGACCCCGAGACCACCTCCTTCCGCGAGTTTCCCAAGTGGTTCCGCGACAACCGCGAGGACCTGCTTGAGGGCAAGAAGAAGGTCGCGATGTTCTGCACCGGAGGCATCCGCTGCGAGAAATCGACCAGTTTCCTGCGCGGTGAAGGCGTGGACGAGGTGTATCACCTTAAAGGCGGTATCCTCAAATATCTCGAAACCGTGCCCGAAGAGGAAAGCAAATGGCATGGCGACTGCTTCGTTTTCGACGAGCGGGTGACGGTCAAACACGGGCTCAAGGAAGGTGACTATCACCTGTGCCGTGCGTGCCGCCGCCCGATCACCGACGAAGAGATGGCGCATGAGCACTATGTCGAAGGCGTGTCGTGCCCCCATTGCTACGACGAAAAGAGCGAGGCCCAGCGCGCCCGCTATGCCGAGCGCCAACGTCAACGTGAATTGGCCAAGCTACGCGGAGAAAAACCCTGAGCGACGCACCAATCCTATATTCTTTCCGCCGCTGCCCCTATGCCATGCGGGGGCGCATGGGGCTTTGGATAGCAGGGATCACGGTGGAGCTTCGCGAGGTTAAACTCGCCAACAAACCGCCCGACCTGATCGAGGCAAGTCCCAAGGCGACTGTTCCTGTGCTTGTGCTGGATAGTGGCAAGGTGATCGACGAAAGCATCGCGGTCGCGCGGTGGGCGCTCTCGCAGAACGACCCTGAAGGCTGGCTTGAGGGCGATGATGCAGAGTTGATCGCTGAGGCCGATGGCCCGTTCAAGCACCACCTCGACCGCTACAAATACCCCAATCGCTACGAAAACGAAGAGGGCTTTGGCGAGGTCGATCATCAGGCAGAGGGGCTCAAAATCCTGCAGAAGTGGGACGCGCGGCTCGCTCGGTACGGCCAGATGTGCGGGCCCCGCCGCACCCTTGCCGATATCGCGCTTTTCCCCTTCATCCGCCAGTTCGCCAATCACAATCGCGACTGGTTCGATGCACAGGATTTGCCGCACCTCCATCCCTGGCTCGAAGCGCATCTTGCCTCGGACCTCTTCAAAAGCATCATGCCCAAGTTTACGCCATGGAAGGCGGGCGATGCCGTTACGGAATTCGGGCCGGGTGCCTGACCGGTTTACCTCGAGTTTACCAGCCTGTGCGACAAGGCGGGGAAATATAAATCGAGGATGCCAATCGCCATGAACGTTACCGAAGCTTTTTACGAAGCCCGCCTTGTCGAGGACCAATGCGAGCTGCATTATTCCTGCGGCGGCATGTGGAACGAGGAAACCATGCAGGGCATGTTCGACAGCTTCGCCGAAACGGTGATGCCGCTTTTGAAAGCGCGCAAGCAATACAGTTCGGTCGGCGATTTTACCAAGGCGCTGCCGCAGGACCGCGGAACCGCTAATGTGATTATCGCCAACCTCGAACAGGCGTCGAAATACGGTCTGAAGCGTTCGGCCATTATCGGCGCCAGCCCCCTGACGAAGCTGCAATATCGCCGTGTCGCGGCCTCGGTCGACGTCGAATTTTTCGACAATCGCGCCGATGCCCTGCGCTGGGTGCGGTCATAAGGCTCAGTTGCACCCGTTTCGTTAAAGGCCCCTCAAAGGGCCGCTTTGAACTCATCAATCACCCAACTGGTCGCCGGACCAAGCACAGTGTCGCGCCGCCACAGGGCATAAAGCGTATATTTATCGCCGGGCTTTTCCGGCAGATCGAGTTCGACTAGCCGCCCGCTTGCCAGATCATCCGCCACCATGGCGCGCGGCATATTGCCCCAGCCCAGCCCCTCTTTCAAAAGTGAATGTTTGGCCGACAAATCGCCCAGCCGCCATGTCAACGGGCTCAGCACGGAAAATTCGCGGCCTTGCGTGCGCGTCGAGCGATCGGAAAGCACCAGTTGCAGGTACTTGCGGCTTTCACCCGGCGCAATATCGGCGACGGCGAGCGGATGGTCAGGCGCCGCGACAGGGAGCAGGTCCACTTTTCCCAGAGCCTGCCGCTCAAGGCCAAGCTCATCGCTCACCACAGGGCCACCGATGGCGGCCTGCGCGCCCTCCTCGATCAGGCATTGCGCCACCGCGCCCAGCCCTTCGACCCGCAAGCGCAGGGCAACGGTCGGATACCGTTCGCGAAAGGCGGCAAGGATGCGCGCGGTCACATCACCCGGCACCATGACGTCGACCACAAGCGCCAGACTGCTTTCAAGCCCTGCGTGCAAAGATCGTGTCTTGGCAAGCAGGCTATCGACCCCGTCCGCGACATGGCGCGCTTCTGTCAAAAGCCCCTCACCCGCTTTGGTCAACACCGGCTTTCGGGAGCCTTCGCGTTCGAACAATGTGACCGCAAGCTGCGCCTCCAACTGGGCGATGCCATAGCTGATCGCTGAGACCGCGCGGTTCATGCGCCGCGCCGCTGCGCCAAAGCTGCCTTCCTCCACCACGGCGAGGAAGATGCGCAGATGGTCAAGACTGGGTTCGCCTAGCTTCATGGGAGCATATGTTCATATAATCTGAACATTTTAGCAAGTTTTATCGCAGTTATTTGTTCGCCGCATCGTCGCTATTTCCTTTTTCAACGAAGCGAGGGACGCGCTCTGCAACGAGGCGACCTTCGCGAAGAAAAGGAGTTAAATCCATGACGAAGCCTATTATTGAACTGCGCCCCTTCGAGAGCCTTGGCAGTGCAAACCACGGCTGGCTCGACGCGCATCACCACTTTTCCTTTGCCGGCTACCACGATCCGGCCCGCGTGAACTGGGGGTCCCTGCGTGTGTGGAACGATGACACCATCGCTCCGGGCACCGGCTTTCCCCCTCACCCGCACTCGGACATGGAAATCATTACCTATGTTCGCAAAGGCGCGATCACGCACCGCGACAATCAGGGCAACGAAGGCCGCACCGAGGCGGGCGATGTTCAGGTAATGAGCGCTGGCAACGGCATTCAGCACTCTGAATACAACCGCGAGGACGAAGAGACGCAAATCTTCCAGATCTGGATCATTCCGGACGAGCGCGGCGGCACTCCAGATTGGGGCGCGCGGGCCTTTCCAAAAGGAGATCGTGCCGGCTCTTTCGTGCCTCTTGCAAGTGGCTCGACCAACGATAATGACGCCCTCCCCATCCGCACCGATGCGCGGGTTCTGGGCGCGACGATCAAGGCCGGAACAAGTGTCACCTACGAGGTCGCTGATGCCTCGCGCCATCTCTACCTCGTGCCGGCGCAAGGCAAGGTCTGCATCGAGACAGTCGAGGCAAAAGCACGCGACGGTGTGGCGATTACAGGCGCTGAAAGCGTGACAGTCACCGCACTTGAAGACAGCGAAGTCGTCCTCGTCGACGCTGCCTGATCCATCCCCCCGGGGCCGGCCTTTCCCCCCACGCCCACAGGCCGGCCCCACCCCTTTCATCCGACCGAATTCCAGGAGCTTTCCCATGACCCATATCCTCCATATCACCGCCAGCATCCGCAACGATGAAAGCGTCTCGAACGGACTTGGCACCGCCCTTGTCGACAAGCTTTCCGCGCAAGGCGCGACCACTGTGACGCGGCGCAATCTTGCGGCCGATGATCTGCCCTATCAAAGCTGGGAGCGGTTCAACGCAGGGCTGACCAATCCTGACGAGCGCAGCGCGGAGCAAGCCGAACTCGCCAAGCTGGCCGACACGCTTATCGATGAGCTTCAGGCCGCAGATACGATCGTCATTTCCTCGCCGATCTACAATTTCGGCGCGCCTGCAAGCGTCAAGGCATGGGCCGACCTTGTCGCGCGCGCTGGCACCACGTTCAAATACACCGAGAATGGCCCCAAGGGCCTGCTCGAAGGCAAGAAGGCCTACATCACCATCGCATCTGGCGGGACGCCGGTGGGGTCAGACATCGACTTCATGTCCGGCTGGCTCACTTTCTTCCTCGAATTTCTCGGCATTGAAGTGGTCGAAGTGATCGCTGCTGACGGGATCATGGGCCAAGACGGCGATGCCAAAATCGAAGCCGCGCACGACGCAATCGCACAGCTCGCGGCTTAAGCCGCCCCACCCTCACGCAAAGGACCAATTTTCATGAACACGCTCACAGACACATTGCAGCCAAACGCCGTTTCCTCCGGCTTCAACACCACTGCGCAGGATAGCCTGGCCCTTGCAGGCCGCGTGCTTCTCGCAGCCCTGTTCCTTATCGCAGGAATCAACAAAATCGGCGCTGCCGAAGGGACAAGCGGCTATATTGCGAGCGTGGGCCTGCCATTTCCGGAGCTGCTTTATTGGGCAACCCTTGCGCTTGAGATTATCGCCCCGATCATGCTGATCGTCGGATACAAGGCTCGCTACGCCGCCCTTGCACTAGGCGTGTTCAGCATCGCTGCGGCGGCGTTGTTCCATGCCGATTTCGCCGATCAGCAGCAGATGACCAGCTTCCTTAAGAACTTTGCTGTTGCTGGTGGTTTATTCTTCGTCGCCGCTTTTGGCCCGGGCCGTTTTTCACTCGACCGCGGTTAAGCCGACCCTCCCCCCCCATCATGAGGATCGCGCAAGGCACCGGGAAGCTTTCGAGCTTCCCGGTGTTTCTCATTCGGAGAAAGCGTCGCCGGGCAGGCTATCGCGCAATTCATCCAGCCACACATCGGCCACCGCATCGCTGGGCGCACGCCAATCGCCGCGCGGGCTTAGCGCGCCAGCCGATGACACCTTGGGCCCGTTGGGAATGGCGCTACGCTTGAATTGCGAGAAGCCGAAGAAGCGTTTGAGGAACATTTCAAGCCATCTGGCAATTTCGGCAAGATCATATTCGCGCTTGCGGTGTTCGGACAGGCCATCAGGCCATTCACCCGCAGACGCATCGCGCCATGCGTGCCAGGCGAGAAAGGCAATCTTGCCGGGATGTTGGCCGTAACGGATACAGTGGTGGATGAAAAAGTCGTGAAGCTCGTAGGGGCCAACATGCGCTTCGGTGTCCTGAATGGCACCGTCTTCGCCCGGCGGCACGAGTTCTGGCGAAATCACCGTGTCGTAAACGCTAAGCAGGATCTTGCTGCAGGTGTCGTCAAACTGCCCCGTTTCCGCCGTCCAGCGGATGAGAAACCGGATCAGCGTCTTGGGAACGCCCGCATTGACGCCGTAATGGCTCATATGGTCGCCAACGCCATAGGTGCACCAGCCAAGCGCGAGTTCGCTAAGATCGCCGGTGCCAACGACGAAGCCGGAATGTTGCCCCGCAAGACGGAAAAGATAATCGGTGCGAAGTCCCGCCTGAACATTCTCGAATGTTACGTCATATTGCGGCTCACCTTTGGCAAACGGGTGGCCCATGTCTTCGAGCATTCTGGTCGCTGCCGGCTTGATGTCGATTTCTTCCGCGGTGATGCCGAAGGCTTCCATCAGCTTCCAGGCGTTGGATTTGGTCCCCTCGGACGTGCCGAAACCGGGCATGGTATAACCGCGCACCGTGCTGCGCGGGAGGCCCAGCCGGTCACACGCCTTGCACGCCACGATCAGGGCATGCGTGCTGTCGAGCCCGCCTGAAATACCGATCACAAGGCTTTTTGCACGTGTCGCCTGAATACGCCTCAAAAGCGCATCGACCTGAATGTTGAATGCCTCGTAGCAATCCTCTTCGAGAGTCTTGGGATTGTTGGGCACAAAGGGGAAGCGGCGGATCTTGCGCTCGAGGCCAATGTCACCCTTGGTGTAATTGTGTTCAAAGACGATCCGGCGAAACGTGTCTTCGGGCCGGCCATGTGCCTCTGCTGCGTCGGAGAACGTCTGGTTGCGCATCCGTTCGCCCGCGATCCGGTCGGTGTCTATATCGGTGACGCACAATTCGGCATCGAGATCAAAGCGGACGCTTTGCGCAAGAAGGTCGCCCAATTCGTAGATCACGCCCTGCCCGTCCCACGCAAGGTCGGTGGTGCTTTCACCGTGGCCGCTTGCCGAATAGACATAGGCGCAGATCGAGCGCGATGAACTGGAGCGGCAGTGCAGATGGCGATCATCGGCCCGGCCAATGGTGATGGGAGAGGCGGAAAGATTGCACAAGATCAGCGCGCCAGCGAGCGCAGCCATCGTTCCGGGAGGATTAGGCGCCCAATAGTCTTCGCAAATCTCGACCCCGAACGTGAAACCTTTAAGATTGGAAGCGGCGAAAATCAGGTCGGTGCCAAAGGGCACTTCTTCGCCGTTGATCCCGATCCACAAATCCTGACAGCCGCGCCCGTGGCTGAAATGGCGCTTTTCATAAAACTCGCGATAGTTGGGGAGGTAGGACTTGGGGATCACACCCAGCACCTCTCCCCCGGCAATCACCACGGCGCAATTGTAGAGCTTGTTGTTACGGCGCAGGGGCGCGCCCACGATCAGGACCGGCGAAATATCGGTGCTGGCTTCGGCAATCGATGCAATCGCGGCCTCGCTTGCATCGAGCAGCGCATCCTGAAGCAAGAGATCGTCAATCGCGTAGGACGAGATGCACAGCTCGGGATACACCACGAGATCGACGTTCTGCTCTCCCGCCTTCTTCGCCTCTGCAAGAATACCCTTGGTATTATACGCGACATCGGCGGTGCGGTGGCATGGTGTTGCGGTCGCGACACGGACCATGCCGTGGGCGTGCATATCGTAAAAGGAGTGCGCGTTTTCAGCCATATGCGTCTCCTAGCGGCTAACCGTGAAAGCTCCAAACATTGCGCAAAAGGTTACACAAGATCGTCTTTCCTCCGGCCAGCGAAAGCTTGGGGCCAAGCCGCTTGCATCACATCAGGGAAATCGCCACGTTTTGCGCCAAGGATGAGGCCGCGCAATCCCTCGCGCCCCTCGCATGAAAGGAAGACGCATCTATGGCTGACCCAACTTACACCCCGCCCGCCGTCTGGAGCGCCGATACCGAAAGCGGTGGCCGCTTTGCCAATATCAATCGCCCGACTTCCGGCGCACGCGAAGAGAAAGCTCTGCCGCGCGGCAAGAACCCGCTCCAACTCTATTCGCTCGCGACGCCCAACGGGGTGAAGGCAACGGTCATGCTCGAAGAGCTGATCGAAAAAGGGCACGCAGGCGCAGAATATGACGCCTACACCGTCAATATCGGCGAAGGCGAGCAATTCACCAGCGGGTTTGTCGAAGTGAACCCCAATTCGAAAATCCCGGCCATGGTCGATGCAAGCGGCGAGACGGACATTCGCGTTTTCGAAAGTGGCGCGATCCTTGTCTATCTGGCCGAAAAGTTCGGAGAATTTCTCCCCACCGATCCCGCAGCGCGCGCAGAAGTGCTTTCATGGGTGTTCTGGCAAGTGGGCACCGGCCCCTTCATCGGCGGCGGCTTTGGCCACTTCTACGCCTATGCGCCGGAGAAATACGAATATCCGATCAACCGCTATGCCATGGAAACCAAGCGCATTTTTGATGTTGCAAACAATCAGCTTGCCAAGACGCAATATCTTGCAGGCGACGAGTACACGATCGCCGACATTGCCAACTTCCCATGGCTCGCGCCGTTCTTCGCCGGCACGATCTACAACGATGCAAAGACATTCCTCTCGATCGAGGAAGACTACCCCCACGTTGGCCGTTGGGCGCGTGAAATTGCCAAGCGGCCCGGTGTCCAGCGCGGCCGTCTCGTCAACAAGGTGTGGGGCGATGAAGACCAGCAATTGCGCGAACGCCACTCGCCCAGCGACTTCGACGGCAAGAACCTCGATTTCACGTTCTGACCGACGCGCAATCTGATCAGACGAATGGGCTGGAAGTTTTCGGACTTCCGGCCCATTGTCCTTTTCGAGAGTATAGAGGGACTGGAATTTGGCCGATCAGGCGCACAGCGCACAACATGAACGCATCGGCCTTGGTGAAAAGCTTGGCTATGGCGTGGGAGATCTCGCTTCCGGGCTGATGCTGAATTTCTTCGGCTTTTACCTGCTCTATTTCTTCGTGGACCTTGGCGGCCTTGCACCCGCTGCTATCGGGCTCATGTTTCTCCTCACCAAACTGATCGATGCTGTCACCGATCCGGTGATGGGCATGGTGGCCGACCGCACGCGCACGCGCTGGGGCCGCTATCGGCCTTACATCCTGTTCGGGTCGGTTCCTCTGGGGCTGAGCATGGTGCTGATCTTCAGCGCGCCCGAGGATATGGGCGGCACCGCGCTGCTTATCTGGGCCTATGCGACATACTCTGTGTGCATGCTCGCCTTTACGGTGGCCAATGTGCCCTATGGCGGGTTGCTGGGCGTGATTTCCCCCTCCTCGCACCAACGCTCCCGCGTGACCGCCTTTCGGATGTTCTTTTCAGCCTGCGGCGGTATTCTGGTCGGTGCGCTGGGCACAACGCTCGTGCGCGAATTTGGCGGCGGGGATGAACGGTTGGGCCTTCTCCTCACCATTTCCTGCATCGCTGCGGTGTCTGTCGCTTGCCTCCTTACAACTTTTGCCACCACCAAAGAACGCATTCCGCCCACCCCGCAGAACGGATCGGTCAAAGGGGATTTGGGAGTGCTGCTGCGCACCGGACCGTGGATCGCCGTGGTGATTGCTGCGGTCCTTGGCGTTACATCCATCGCCGCACGCGCCTCGACCGCACCGTTCTTCTTCAAATATGTCGCAGGCGATGACGGAAGCCCGGTGTTCCTGTTCTTTGATCGGCCCGCGCTGTTCCTGACCGCGCTTGCGATTGGTCAGGTATCGGGCGTCATCCTTGGCAATTTCGTGATGCGCCGAGTCGAAAAATCGCACCTGCTAATCGGCGCAGGCGCGTCGATGGCGGCGTTTATCATGGTCTTTTACACTCTGCCGCTTGGCGCAGTGTGGCCGCAGACCTTCATACAGCTTGCCATCGGCATCGGCTTTGGCCTCTTGATGGTGCTTTCCTATTCGATGTTCACCGACATCGCGGAATATATCGACTGGAAAACCAGGCGGCAGATGACCGCGCTCGTGATCGCGGCATCGGTGTTCGGGGTGAAAGCAGGCGTAGGGCTCGGCTCGTTTCTCCCCGGTCTCGCGCTCGACCTCACCGGCTTTGTTGCAGAAGGTGAGCAGAGCGAAACCGCGCTTTGGGGAATTCAGATTGCCTTTGCCTTCATCCCGGCAGGCATCCTCATTCCGGCGGCAGGCGCGCTGTTCTTTTACAACATAAACCACAAGGTTTTGGCCAAGGCAGAGAGCGAACTTTCGCAGCGCCGCGCGGCGCGTGCATAATTTCTTTAAATCGCCTCTTCACATCCGCGAAAGACCCGCTATATCGCCCCCTCCTGCTGGGGTGTAGCCAAGTGGTAAGGCACCGGTTTTTGGTACCGGCATTCGCAGGTTCGATCCCTGCCACCCCAGCCACTTATCCTTATTTGCCGCTTTCCAACACCGCCTCTGCAAGAGCGCGGCCCGAGAGGAATGCGCCTTCGACGCGCGGGGAGTGGAGATAGTCTCCTGCGATTCCCAGACTTAGCGCCGCATCAAAGCGCGCGGCGTCGCCTTTGACGGCGGCTGGCATGGCGTAGAGCCAGCGATGGGCCACAAGGTGCGCGGGTTCGCGTGGCGCCGCGCCTGCTTGCGCGAAGAAATCGGCAAGAAGGATCTTGGCCGCTTCTTCTTTGGGAGACTCGATAATCTCGCGCGATCGCTCCGGTGATGCGTGAAGCACCCACGTCTCGCTCCCAGTGCGCTGCGGCTTGGCTGAATTGCGCGCCGCCCAGGAAATCCTGGCTTGCGGCTCGCGAAGCCCGTCCGATTCGATGGGGAGGCGCTCTTCAAAACCCACCATTACTGCCCAGCACGGCGCCGATTCGACAGCTGCGGCGACGCTCGCAAGTTCATCGGCAACATTGGTGAGGATTTCGGCGGCCTGCTCTGCCGGAACAGCGACAAGCACGGTGTCCGCGGTGAAGCTGTCATCGCCAGCATCAACGAACCAACCTCGGTCCAGACGGCTCAAAGTGTGCCCGCGCACGCCCCAGCGCACATCGTGTTCAATCCCCATGGCGCGAATGGGTCCGTTCATGCCGGGGACGCCCACCCATGCATCCTCGCCAGCCGCCGGCCATGGAGCGACAACGCCCGCCGCGCGCCAGTTGGCCACCACCTCTTTGAATGCAGCGTCGCGAGCGGTGAAATATTGCGCGCCGTGGTCGAAGGACACCGTTTCACCCAAAATCTCCGCACGCCGCGCCGCCATGCGCCCGCCGGGACCGCGCCCCTTGTCGAGAAGTCGCACCTCGCACCCCGCCTTTGTGAGCGCGTCTGCGCAAGAGAGCCCCGCCATACCGGCACCGATGATGAGAATGTCGCTGTGTGTTCTATCCATACAGCTTCAATGCGCAGGATAACCATAGGTTTCAATCAGAAGCTTTGCGACGCTCGATTTCGCGCACGATTGCAACCGCGCGCTGATTCGTGCCGCGCGCACCGGGCAGGTTGCAGGCCTGAAAAATGAAGCATCGCTGCGCGCCTTTATCTGCCTTCATGGCAAAGCGCGCTTCGTAAGGCTGGCTTGACGCTTCGTTCTCGCGGGCGAGCCGGGCGAAATCGAGCGCCGGATCCTTGTCCGCCGTTTCGCCCCCGATAATCGCTTTCAAATTATCCGAATACTGCTGTGCCCCGGTCACGAAATCGTAATGCCAAACGCCTTGGCTCGTGGTGCCCGAGGTTTCGCGCAGGCTTTCGAGGAATTCGTGAATGGCCTGTGTTTGGGCTTGGGCCTCGCGCCGGACCTGACGGCTTTTCCGGCGTCTTGCCATGACCCGGCTCACCGTCACCATCGCCAGGAGGGCCAAAGCGATGCAGCCGAAAAGCAGCGTCTCGGTATCGAGCATCATGCGCAGCACATCGCCGCCCACCGCGCTGTCCTCAGCGCGAATGGCAAGTGATGCGACGGTGGATGGCACAACAAGAAGCATAGCCCCGGCTTACCATAGCCAGCGCCGGAAAAGTCCCTAGGGACATTACCGAGGTGCGAAGCGGTCTAGGCCGCGTCTGCGGTGCGCTGCTCGCTGGTTTCGGCGTTGAGCATCTCTGCCAGAGCAAAGGCAAGCTCAAGCGACTGCTCGGCGTTGAGGCGCGGGTCGCAGTGCGTGTGATAACGAGCACCAAGAGCATCATCGGTGATGGCAACCGCGCCGCCAACGCACTCGGTCACGTCCTGACCGGTCATCTCGATGTGAATGCCGCCCGGATGCGTGCCTTCTGCGCGGTGCACGTCGAAGAAGCCCTTCACCTCGGTAAGGATGCGGTCAAAAGGCCGCGTCTTATAGCCGCTGTCCGACTTGATCACATTGCCGTGCATCGGGTCGCACGACCACACCACCGGATGCCCCTCGGCCTTCACCGCGCGCACCAGCTTGGGCAGGCCGTCGAGCACCTTATCGTGGCCATAACGCGAGATCAGCGTGATGCGCCCGGCCTCGCGGCCCGGATTGAGCTCGTCAAGCAGCTTGAGAAGCGCATCAGGTTCAAGGCTAGGCCCGCACTTCATGCCGAGCGGGTTTTGAATACCGCGCGCAAATTCAATGTGCGCGCTGCCCGGGAAGCGGGTGCGGTCGCCGATCCAGAGCATATGGGCGCTGGTCGCATACCAATCGCCCGTCAGCGAATCCTTGCGGGTCATTGCCTGCTCGTAAGGGAGCAAGAGCCCTTCGTGGCTGGTGTAGAAATCGGTGCCCTGCAATTGCGGGACGGTGTTGGGGTCAACCCCGCACGCTTCCATGAAATCGAGCGCTTCGCCAATGCGATCGGCGGTTTCGGCGAACCTTTCGGTCCACGGCGTGCGGCCCATGAAATCGAGCGTCCACTGGTGCACCTGGCGAAGGTTGGCGTATCCACCGCCAGCAAAGGCGCGCAGCAGGTTCAGCGTCGAGGCTGCTTGCGAATAAGCGCGCACCATGCGTGCCGGATCGTTGCGGCGCTGGTCGGCGTCAAATTCGATGCCGTTGATGTTGTCGCCAAGGTAGCTTGGCAAGGTCACGTCGCCTTGCGTTTCAGTCGGCGAAGAGCGCGGCTTTGCAAATTGGCCGGCCATACGGCCCACTTTTACCACAGGGCGCTTCGACCCGAAGGTCATCACTACTGCCATCTGCAACAGCACGCGGAACGTGTCGCGGATGTTGTTGGGGTGAAATTCCTTGAAGCTCTCCGCGCAGTCACCGCCTTGAAGAAGGAAGGCATCACCCTTGGCGACCTTGGCAAGGTCAGCTTTCAGAGCGCGCGCTTCGCCTGCAAAGACGAGCGGCGGATAGTCAGCGAGCGTCGCCTCTGCCTCAGCCAATTCACCTGCGTCCTCATAGTGAGGCAGGTGCTTTGCTTCAAAACTCTTCCAGCTTTCGGGTTGCCAGTCTTGGGCCACGGTAAATTCGTCCATTGTTAAATAATCAGGGCGCGCGCCTATCTTCGCGCGGCGCATATGTAAAGCATAGCCCATCTCGGGGGCAATTTAATTTCAAGCGCAGTCTGAACGACGCACTCGATCAGTCGGTTCAGCGTCCCGTGGCTTGCGCTGGCGCAGGTGGCGCCACGGGGGCGGTTGAAACGCCGGCAACCTCCGGAATTTCCCCGAGTTCTGTGCCTTCGGGAAGCACAGCGAGCTTGAACGGCTCAACGCCTGAGAAATACCTCTGCGCAAGAAATTTCATGATCTCGGGCGTGGTGTTGGAATAATCCGACAGGAGCGAGCGAAGAAGCTCGATACGCTGCGGGTCCTCACTCGCGCCTTCGAGGTTGTAGAGCCAGAACTGGTTCCCGGTCGAGGCACGCCGCACACGTTGGCCAAGCGGGCCAGTGACGCGGTTGATCTCGTCTGCCGTGGGCGGATTGGCGGCAAGGTCCGCACCGATCTTTTGCGCTTCGGCAAAGAAAACAGGAACGAATTCAGGCTTCAGTTGGGCAAGAGCGACGATCTTGCCCCCTGCGCTAACGTCGCTGGGCCAATCGGAATAGGCTTGCGGCGCGTAGCTTGCCCCTGCCCTCTCGCGCATCGCATCGAGCAGTCGATTGCTGAAGATTTGCACCAGGATTTCAAGCTGGCGCGATTCGCGGATGCGCGTCATGCCTGCGCCGCTTGGCCATGCCACTGCCGCGGCGGCTTGATCGGCATCGCCCCTATGGGTGACGACCTGCGGAGTGTTTACGCCGACCGGGAAGGCCGGAACGCGCGAGGCGACCTCAGGCGCGATGGCTTCGCGCTCCGGCAATGCGCCAAAAGTCGTGCGCAGCTTCTCGATGATTTCGGCCTGATCGAATTCGCCAAAGACGAGCACCTCGATCGGCCCTTGCGCAAGCAATGGTTCCCACACCTCACGGAACCGTTCTGGCGTGACGCCCGAAAGGGTCTCCGGCGTCGGAATCGCAAAGCGCGGGTCCTTGGCGGTGGTGAGATATTCAAGGTCACGGCTCAGCACCGAGGCAGGTCCGGTTGAATAGGTGTTATAGGCAAGCTCTGCAGCTGCCTTTGCCCGGATCACCGGATCCTCGTCCCAGCGCGGGTCGCCCAGCTTTGCAGCGAACAAGTAAAGTTGATCGGCCACATCGCTTGAACGGGTTTGCGCCGTGAATGTGAAAACCGCATCATCAATGTCGAAATTGAACCCGAGCTTGCGCCCTGTCGCGAGGAGGTCGAGCTCGTTTTGTCCCAGCTCGCCAAGGCCAGAGCCGACAAGCGCGCCCTGCCCAAGGTTGGCGTAAACGGCGGTGTCTTCGTCGAACGCGCGGTAACCGGCGCCAAAGCGCACTTTCACCGTCACGCGGCCCGGCTCTGCATCGTTTGACCAAAGGATCGCATTGACGCCATTGGCAAAGGACACTTTCTGAATGTCGAGAATGCCAAGCGGGCCCTGCTCAGTGATCGTGCCCGGTTCACCGATGGGAGGAAGTTCCTCAAAAGAAATCGCGTTGTCCGCAAGCCGCGCGGTGTCGTCGATTGTTACCTCGCTTGCGAGCGCCAGTTCGAGCTTGGCCTTGTCGGCCTCACCGATTGCGGGGGTAACATAGACCGAGCGCACGACGTCGCCTTCAAACAGGGCCTTGGTGCGCGCGTGAACCTCTTCAGGGTTCATCCGGTCACGCATCCCGCGAAACACGTCAAGCACCACCTGGGGGCTGGCAACGGTTTCACGAATGTCGACCGCATTGACGATATTATCAGCCAGATCGCGGCCCGATTGAACGCTTTCCTGCTCAACCGAATTGACGAAAGCGACGTCGAATTCAGCGGCCTCGCGGTCAATCTCTTCTTGTGTGGGCGGGTTCGCAATCGCATCGGCAATCACGCCGCGCACATCGGCAAGTGCCGCTTCCCAATCCTCACCCAGCGGGGCAAACGCGACAAAGGTCGCATCGGTCGAGCGCGATACATCGTCCTGATTGATCTGCGCGTAAAGATAAGAGCCGCCACCACGCGCGCGGGTTTCGAGACGGCGATTGATAATCGACTGGGCCAGAGCGTCGAGCAGCAGGCCTTCATTATATTCGATCGTGTCTTCAACCTGACGCCAAGGCCGCATGATCGCATAGGTGAGATTGCGTGGAAGATCGGGTTCAACCGCGACCGCAAGCTCGCCAATGGGAAGATCGCTGCTATCCAGCATGGCCGCGCCTTCAGGCGCCACCGGATCGCCAAAATCGGGGGCAACGCCCGGCTCGCCCGTCCCTTCCCAATCGCCGAACCATTTCTCGACATAGCCGGCGAGCACCATCGGGTCGGCATCACCGGCCACCACGATCACGGTTTTTTCGGGGCGATACCAACGGTCGTAAAACGCCTGAACCGAACTGCCTGTGGCCGCCGCCAGAGTTTCATCCGTGCCAATGGGATTGCGCTCTGAAAGGCGTTGGCCGGCAAAAAAAGTGCGGCGCGTAAGATCGCTTACCCGCAATGCCGCGCCGCCGCGCTCGCGCTTTTCGGCCAAAACGATGGGACGTTCGGTCGCGACGTTTTCATCGCTCAGCACCGGCCCCTTGATCATGCCTGAAAGAAGTTTGAAACTCTCGTCCAGCTTTTCAGGGCCGATGTCGGGAATATCGAGCTTGTAGGCGGTGTGCGTCGGGCTTGTCTCGGCGTTGGCATCCGCACCAAAGGTCGCGCCCAGACGTTGCCACGCGGCAATCGCCTCGGCCTTGCCGAGATGGGTGCTCTCGCGAAACAGGAGGTGTTCGAGAAGGTGGGCATAGCCCTGTTCGCTATCGCGTTCGTGAAGCGAGCCCGCGTCAATACGAACGCGGATCGAGACCTGGTTTGGCGGCACACCGTTCCTGCGCACCGCATAGCGAAGGCCATTGTCCATCTCGCCAAAGACCCACTCGCGGTCGACGGGAACATTGCTTCCCTCGTAAAGCCACGGGGTTTCATCCTCGCCCTGAACGGCCTTGGGATCGGGCACTTCGTAGCCTGCAAGCGGGCTCGACAGGAGCACATCTTGTGCCGCGACTGGAGCGGTGAGTGCGAAGGGGGCGGCGATAAAGGAGAGGGCAGCGCTTGCCCGGACAAAAAAGTTCATGGGAAACACTATAGGGATGCAAGCGATGAAGGACCAGTGAATGTGCGACACAAATAGCTCACTTGTCGGGGGCGTGTTCGCCACCTATCTGATCACCCATGTTTATTGAGACAGAACGCACCCCCAATCCATCCAGCCTCAAATTCCTGCCCGGGCGCACGGTGATGCCCACCGGCACGCGCGAATTTGCATCGCCCGAAGCGGCTGAGGCGAGCCCTCTGGCAGAGGCGATCTTCAATACGGGCGAGGTCGTGAATGTCTTTTTCGGACATGACTTTGTGACGGTGACCGCTGCGCCTGGCATCGATTGGAGCGCGTTGAAACCCGAAGTTGTGACGATCCTGCTCGACCATTTCGTTTCCGAAGCGCCGCTTTTTGCAGGTGGCAGCGCCGATGGTATTTCGGTCCCGGCCGAAGAGGAACTCACGCCAATGGTCGAGGACCGTGAGGAAGACGCCGAAATCATCGCCTCGATCCACGAGCTTCTCGAAACGCGGGTTCGCCCTGCCGTTGCCAGCGATGGGGGCGACATCGCCTATCGCGGCTTTTCCGAAGGCGTGGTCTATCTCACCCTTCAAGGCGCGTGTGCCGGATGCCCATCGAGCACGATGACCCTGAAACAGGGGATCGAGAGCCTACTCACCCATTACATCCCCGAAGTTACAGAAGTGCGAGCAGCCTGATGACCCAGCAATTCCACGACCAGGTCCTGAACGAAAAGGCCCTCGCGCAGCTTTTCAACGAGGCGCGCACTTATAACGACTGGCTCGACAAGCCGGTTGCCGACGAGCAATTGCACGCGATCTGGGACCTGATGAAGATGGCTCCGACCTCGGCCAATATGCAGCCTGTGCGCATTGTCTGGGTAAAATCCGAAGAGCAGAAGAAACGCCTCGCCGGCCTTGCCTCGGAAGGAAACGCGGACAAGATCGTCGCCGCGCCTGTCACCGCCATCATCGGCTATGACATCGACTTTCACGAAGAGCTTCCCTGGCTTTTCCCCCACACCGATGCGAAAAGCTGGTTTGAAGGTGACGAAGAGGGCCGCCGCGAAGGCGCGTTTCGCAATTCCTCGCTGCAAGGCGCCTATCTGATCCTCGCCGCACGCGCGCTTGGTCTTGATTGCGGGCCAATGTCGGGCTTCGACGCGGACAAGGTGAACGAGGCGTTTTTCGGCGATAATCCGCGCCACCGCGTCAATTTCATCTGTTCGGTTGGCTATGGCGATCCGGAGAGCGTTTTCGACCGTTCCCCGCGCCCCGAATTCGACAAGTTCAACCAGATTGTGTGAGCGCCCTGGCGTGTAAGTGACTTGCGAGCCCGCCTCGCCTTTGGCAGGGCGATGCCATGTCAGTAGCCACGCGCACTCTTGTAATCGACACCGCCAGTGAGGCGTGTTCCATCGCCCTGTTCGATGGGCAAAAAGAGCTCGCCGCCGATCACCGTGTGATGGGACGCGGGCACGCGGAGCGGCTCATCCCCATGATCGAAGCGCTGCCTGATAAGGGCCGCGCGAACCGCATTCTCGTCTCGCTTGGTCCGGGCAGCTTTACCGGCGTTCGCATCGGCATCGCGGCTGCCCGCGCGCTTGGCGTTGCATGGGGGGCAAAAGTGCTGGGCTATCCAACGCTAGCCCTTGTCGCCGTGCGCGCCTGGCAGCCCTCCCCCCGCCCGGTCACCGTCTGCATGAATGGCGGGCACGGCGAATGGTTCGTCCAGAACTTCACCAATGACAGCGCCGATGGTCCGGTGCAGTCGCTCACGCCCGAAGATGCGCACGCAGCAGGCGCTCACGATGTCATCGTCGGCAACAGAGCCAAAGAATTTGCGGCCCTGTTCGATGATGAACGGCTCGCGCTCGACCTCCTGCCCGATGCGCGCGCGGCCCATCTGCTGCACGAAAGCCGGCTGACCAGCGACCTTGCTCCGATCTACGGGCGAGAGCCCGATGCCAAACCGCAGGCAAGCTTGAAACCAGCTGGATCGTCCAAATGAGAGACGCTGGCCCCGTGAGAGCACCCGTTTGTGGTGACATAGATCGCATCATGGAGGTGATGGAGGCCGCGTTCGACCCGACCTATGGCGAGGCGTGGAACCGCCAGCAGATTACCGACGCTCTCGCGATGCCGACGACACGGGCGCTGTTGGTGGACGCAGACGGGGCGCGTATATCCGGCGAAACGGCTCACCACGACTCGAATACGGAAGCCGCGAAGACCGCCGCAGGGTTCGTTCTGACTCGAAAAGCGGCTGATGAGGAAGAATTGCTGCTGATTGCGGTTACCCCTCAATTTCGGCGCCGTGGCCTCGGCGAAATCCTTATCCAGCATTTGTTCAACCGCGCCCGCAATGAGGGCACAGCGCACATTTTCCTGGAGATGCGGCGGGGGAATCCCGCCATCCATCTGTATGAGAAAGTGGGATTTCAACCCATCGGCGAACGGCGAAACTACTACCGGCTTACCACCGGCGAACGGGTGGATGCGATTACTTTCGGCTGCACAATCTAGACATGGATTGTATCCAATAATCGGACATATTGGCGATTTTTAGGGCTCAGATTGCCCCGCGTACTTGCCAATTTTCGCGTGTTAAGCCATGCGAACAATATCGGAAAAATCCGAACACAAGAAAAACGAGGAACTCATGCAGAATATAGATATCGAAATGAAAGAGACTTTGATAACGCTAACCAGCGATATCGTTGCAGCGCATCTCAGCAACAACAGTGTCGATGTTGACGCTGTGCCGGGGCTGATCACGAATGTATACGGCGCGCTTTCCGGCCTTGGCGAAGAGCCCGTAGCGGTCGAAGAACGACCAGAGCCAGCCGTTTCGGTGCGTGCATCGGTCAAGCCTGATTACATCGTGTGTCTCGAAGACGGCAAGAAGCTGAAAATGCTCAAGCGTTACTTGCGCACCAATTACGACATGACGCCCGAAGAATATCGCCAGCGTTGGAATTTGCCATCAGACTATCCGATGGTTGCTCCCAACTATGCTGAAAAACGCCGCGATCTTGCCAAGAAAATCGGCCTTGGCCGCAAGCCTGGTGGTCGCAAGGCAGCGTAAGCCAAAACGCAACACTGGTTTCAAAGCATCACCTGCCGGATGGGGGCGCGGTGATGCTTTGTGCACCCCCTTGGCTTTTGCAAAAATTCTTCAACAATCTTTCTTCAACAGGGCCCAAGCTTGAGCATTTGGCCAAGCGTGGGTAGAGAAGAGGCGATCCCACCGGCTGGTCTAACCCGCCCATTTACAAGGATGCCTTGGCGTGAGCCAGAAAATCGACCTCGAACAATTGTGCGCCGAAAAAGGCTTGCGCATTACCGAACAACGCCGCGTGATTGCGAAAGTCCTTTCGGAAAGCGAGGACCATCCGGATGTGGAATTGCTGCACGAACGCGCATCGGCGATTGATGACAAGATCTCGATCGCCACGGTCTATCGCACCGTGCGTCTTTTCGAAGAGGCCGGCATTCTCGACCGCCACGATTTTGGTGACGGGCGCTCGCGCTATGAGCCTGTGCCAGAGGCGCATCACGATCACCTGATTGATGTGGAAACCGGCAAGGTCGTCGAATTCGTCGATCCGGAAATCGAGGCGTTGCAAAAACAGATTGCCGAAAAGCTGGGGTATCGTCTCGTCGATCACCGCATGGAGCTTTACGGTGTGCGCCTGTCGCGCGATGACTGACCGGATCAGGTCGGATGAGCCACGATCTAGCCAGCGGGCCGGCGGCCGACACGGGTATTCAAGCCCGCAACGATGCGAAAGCCTGGCAATTGCGCGTTGCGGCCGCGCGCGGCGAGAAAACCCCGATCTCGGTCCTCGGATGGCTTCGGATTATCACGCGCGCATCGCTTCTGGCCCTGCTCATCACGGTGATGGTGCCGATGCACTATCTGTTTCGCATTTTTGCCTATGGTTCGCCCTTTCCCATGTGGTTCCTGCGCTTTGCCGCGCGGATTTCGGGCGCGAAGGTCAAGGTTCACGGCACCCATTTGAAGCGCGATGTCTTTTACATTGCCAATCACGTTTCCTGGCTCGACATTCTCAGCCTTGCGGGCGCTTGCGGCACCGCATTCGTGGCCAAGGCGGAACTGTCCCGCGCGCCTCTCGTCGGCTGGCTTGCAAAGATCAACCGCACTGTCTTTGTGAAGCGCGAGGAGCGCCTGAGCGTCGCGAACCAGATCAATTCCTTGAAAGAGGCGCTGGCGGATAATTGGTCGGTCACTGTCTTCCCAGAAGGCACCACGACCGATGGGCAATCACTGCTTCCGTTCAAGACCAGCATGCTTTCCGTGCTTGAGCCGCCGCCACCTGGCGTCATGGTTCAACCGGTGCTGATCGATTATGGGCCGATGGCAGAATGGATCGGGTGGATCGGAGAGGAAGGCGGGTTGAACAACGCCAAGCGGGTGCTTGCGCGCAAGGGCACATTCCCCCTGCATATCCATTTTCTCGAACCGTTCAGCCCGGTCGATTTCCGGGGCCGAAAGGCGATTGGCAATGAGGGACGCAGGCGCATCGAGGAAGCTCTGCTTGATGCGCTGGGAAAGCCGCTGCGTGACTTTGCCCATGACGTGCCTCCTATCCGCTACGAAGCGGATGAGAAGGCCAAAGAGCATTCTATTACGAGGGGTTAGAGCCCCGCTCTGACCAGCCAATCGTGAAACAGCCGCACAGGCCGCGTCTCCAGCGCGGTCGGCTTGCACACGAACCAGTAGCTGTAGGGGCTGTGCACCTCCGGACCGGGCAGATTGGTAAGGCGGTTGTCGCCCGCCCTGCGCAAGTGGTCATCGTGCATGATAGCGATGCCAAGTCCTTGCGCCGCTGCTTCGAGCATCAAGGCGCCCGAATCGTAATGGTCAATCGCTGCCGGCTCCAGATCTTCAAGATCATTCGCCGTCTTCCATGCCACAAAGCTTTCGGGAAGCTCGTTGTGGATGAGGAAGGTTTGTTTGGCGAGCACTTCTTCGTTCATCTGCTCCCCGATCACGCCCGCGGCGGAGCGCGAGCAGATCGCGTGAACCAGATTGTGATCAAGCCTGACCGCGTGAAGCCCGCTTGCCGGACCGCGTGAAAGGATGATCGCCGCATCGAGTGTATCGCCAACACGGTCTTCGAGATGGGGCGCTGTGTCGATGTCGATATGGAGGAGCGGGTGACGCTTGCGCAATTCGCCGAGACGCGGAAACAGGCGTTGAGAGCCGAACATCGGCAGGACACCGAGACGCAGGCGAAGCAGCGCGATATTGTCCGATTGGCTTTCCACCGCGCGGGCAAGCGCTTCCATATGTGGGTTCACCGCCTCGAAGAAAGCCTGCCCTTCATCGGTCAGCTGCATGGATTGACGGGCGCGCGTGAACAGCTTCTTGCCGACGAATTCCTCAAGATTGGTGATCCGCCGCGACAATGCGGACGGGCTCAATCCGATCTCTTCCGCCGCTGCGCGCGCAGAGCCAAGGCGCACGGTGCGCATGAACGCTTCGAGGGCGCGAAGAGGGGGAAGACGACGTGACGGCATTGTTATCAGCTCCTTTGCAAAGAGCTACGACGAGCGCCAGAAAAGGATGCAAAAAAGAGAAGGGAAAATGCAAAAACCACGCTGTCGGTGATATTATTGCAAGTCGCTCGCACCTATTTCGGAGGTCGGCGCATGCAGACGCAGACGCTTCACATGGGTTTCGTCGCCTGCAAGAACCTCAATGCGCCAGCCGCTTGAATGTTCCAGTATCGTGCCGACCGAGGGAACCGCTTCTGCGAGCACAAAGGCAAGGCCACCCAGAGTGTCGACAGCCTCTTCGACTTCGGCAAGTCTCGGGTCAACCAATTGCGCCACATCGTCAAGCTCCGCCCTCGCGTCGCAATCCCACATGCCTTCGCCGATGGATGCAATCCACTCCTCGGGCATCTCATCGTGTTCGTCTTCGATCTCGCCAACGATTTCCTCGACCAGATCCTCGATCGTGATCAGACCATCGGTGCCCGAAAATTCATCGAGCACCACCGCCAGATGCACCCGGCGCGCGCGCATATCGGCAAGCACATCCAGAGCGCCGCGTGTTTGCGGGACATAAAGCGGCTGACGCATCAGCACGGTCCAGTCGCGCGGAGGCGCCTTGCCATTGGCAAGATAGGCGAACACATCCTTGATGTGGATCATGCCGATCACATCGTCCAGTGTGTGGCGATAGACCGGCATGCGCGAGTGGCCATGCTCGGCAAATGCGGCGACAAGGTCATCCCAGGCAATGCTGGCATCGACAGCGACAATCTCGCCGCGCGGGACCGCAACATCATCGGCATCGTGATCGGAAAAGTGCAGGAGGTTGCGCAGCATCTGCCGCTCAACCGGGGACAAATCGCCGCTGTTGCTGCTGGCGTCTTCGTTGGTTTCGCCGTCGCCCTCGCCGTTTTCGCCCTCGTGGGCGTCAATCTGCTCTTCAAGCTGCGCGCGAAGCGAGCGTGTGTCGGACCCGAGGCCAACCAGCTTTTTTATCCGGGGCCAAAGCCCCGTGCTACTCTCCGCATCTCCTGCGGCAGCATTAGTATTCTCTGGCATGAAGCCTACGAGGTGTCCTCCGTGCTACTGTCGCACCGCTTTTGCGGCGCGCTTACCGATCACCATATGGGTCCGCGATACCGAGTTTGGCAAGAGCTTGTCGTTCCAAGGCCTCCATCGCCTCGGCTTCCTCGTCCGAATGGACATGGTCATGTCCCGCCAGATGCAGCAGTCCGTGGATAATGAGATGGCTCGCGTGATGCTCAAGCGGGACTTCTTTTTCCCCCGCCTCCCTTATGCAAGTCTCATATGCGAGCGCGATATCGCCCAGCATTTCGGGCGGGCCGTCAGCGGCTAGATTCAGCAAGTCGTCGCGCTCCATCATGGGGAAGCTCAAGACATTGGTAGGCTTGTCGCGGTCGCGCCATTCGCGGTTCAATGTGTGGACTTCCTCATCCGAGGTGAAGAGCACGCTGACAAGCAGGCGCGCATTGGACAGCTCAGGCGCAATTTGGCCCGCCGCCTTGCCGGCACGGGTCGCAAGCCCTTCCCAATCGCCCGAAGGCCAGCCTTCGCAATCAATCTCAAGCTCCACAGGAGTGCCCGCTAATCCAAGGGGTTAGCTTCCGTTTGAGACACTTGAGACACCGTCCAAGGGCGGAAAATCTTTCGATGCCCAAAAGGGTAGAAAAAGGCAGGGAAGAAAGGCGGTGTGGCTGTGTCATCGAGCACGCGCCTTAGAGGAAATGGACGGGGTTAGGAAAGCGCCAAGTTGGAAACCTTCAGCTCGCAAAAGCTGCCCTCGCCGCCTCGGTAACGCCCGCCATGGCCGTGCGCCAAGGTTCGCCGCCATAGCTGATCCGCGCAACGCCCAGATTGGTGAGCTCGTGATTGCTTACCATCTGGGGCAGGCGCATGACATTCACCGGAAGCGTCACCTTGTCGCACACTTGCGCGATAAGGTCAGGGTCGCTGAGGCCCGGGATGAAAAAACACCCCGCCCCTGCCCGTGCATATGCGTTCGCTCGCTCAAGAGCGGCATAGACAAGCTCCATCTGATTGGGGTCCGTCCCCTGCATCAGTGGTTTCAGAAACACATCGGTGCGCGCGTTGACGAATAGGCCCGCCTTGTTGAACACCTCGATCCGCTCGGCCTGCTCCTCGATCGCGCGAAGACCGCCTGCACGGATCAAGCGGTCCTCCAGATTGCAACCGACCACGCCTGCACGAACAAGCGCATCGGCATTGTTCGCAAGGTCGGCAAGATTGATCGCATAGCCCGCTTCGACGTCGACGGTGATCGGCAATTCGACCGCGTCGGCGATCTGCTTTGCAGTTTCAACGAGCCGCGAAAACGGGATGTTCTCACCGTCATCATAACCTTGTGATTCGGCCACCGACTGACTGCCGGTGCCAATAGCCCTTGCGCCCGCTTCGGCGACTGCAATGGCGCTGCCCGCGTCCCACACGTTGAACAAGACCAGCGGATCGCCCGCTTTGTGCAGGGCAGCAAAATCTCTTTTGGTCATAGCAATCCTCCCCCTTCGCGCTTCAGCAATTCGGCCTTGATCTCGGGGCCGTAGGCGTAACCGCCCACCCCTCCGCTTGCCGGCACGACCCGGTGGCAGGGGATGAGGATGGCGATATTGTTCGCTCCATTGGCGCTGCCGACCGCGCGGCTTGCCTTGGGATTGCCAAGCATCGCAGCCTGCTCGCCATAGCTTCTCGTCTCGCCTGCCGGGATCTGGCGCAGCGCCTCCCAGCATTTCTGCTGAAACGCCGTGCAGTGCACGTCGAGGGGGATGTGCGAATTGTCGAGCGCGGGCTCTTCAACCGCTGCGACAACCTGGTCGAACAAGGCTTTGAAATCGCAGCCCGCTTCGATGATTTCGGCCTTGGGAAAACGCGCGCGCAGCTGTGCCTCACCCTCATTGAACGACAAACAGCACACACCCTTTTCCGTCGCCGCAACCAGCATCGCGCCCAAAGACGTGTCGATCACGCTCCAGTGCACGCGCTTGCCTTCCCCGCCATTGGCCCATTCACTTGCCGCCATGCCCAATCGTCCTTTTGTATCGGCGTAAAACCTTGAAGGCGCCGAATAGCCCGCCGTGTAAAGCGCATCGGTGACATTCACGCCCTCTTCCAAGGCTTCGCGCACCTTTTCTTCGCGCAAGGCCCGCGCAAAAGCCGCCGGGGAAAGGCCCACGGTGCGCTTGAAAAGCCGTTGGAAATGGGTGGGGGAATAGCCGGTCAGGTCGGAAAGTTCATCGAGGGTCAGAGCCCCCTTCCCTTCCCCGACCTGTGCGCGGATCGCAGCAATCGCGGCCATTACGCACGCTTCCTCCGCGCTTTGCGTGTTGGGTGAACATCGCTTGCACGCTCGAAGACCAGCGGCCTCAGCATCCATAGCGTTTGCGTAAAACTTCACGTTTTTGCGCAATGGCTTTCGTGCAGGGCACGAGGGACGGCAGTAAATTCCGGTCGAATGCACCCCTGTGACAAAGGCACCGTCGAAGCGGCGATCTTTCTCCAGCACCGCCTGCCAGCGATCCTCGTCGGTGAGATTGGTTGAATTGGTCATGCGCGGTTGGTGCCTCTTGCGTCAGTTAAACGCATCCCGAAGCTTGCGGTCAATGTTGGGAGAGGACTAAAGACCGCTGGCAATGACCAGATTACTTCACATTCTTTTGGGGCTGACAGCACTCTTGCTGATGCCCGTCGCGGCAAAGGCCGACCCCGCCGACATCGACGCAGCTGCGCGCGGGGTGGTGCGCGTTGTGCTGATCGATCAAAGCTCCGAAGAAGCCGCGCCCGTGACCCACGGCAGCGGCTTTGCAGTTGCCCCGCGCATGATTGTCACCAATGCCCATGTCATCCGCGAGGCGCTGGTCGATGATACGCTGAAAATAGGAATTGTGCCGAGCGAGGGCGAATCTGCAACCTTTGCGCGCGCCGTGGCCGTGTCACCGCGCAATGATCTGGCCTTGCTCGAGATCACCGACGGATCGCTGCGCCTGCCGCCGCTGACGCTCGCAGGTGGGGGAAGCGCGAATATGGGCGAGGTTTCGGCCGTAGGGTATCCGATGAATGTGGACCTTGCCCAAGGGCTCGAGATCCGCGACATCTTCCGTGCGCAGCCACCGGTGAAAAGCCGCGGGTTCCTGTCGGGCGAGCGTCCGAGCCGCCAGTTTGACACTATCCTTCACACCGCGCCCATTGCGCGTGGCAATTCGGGCGGCCCGCTGCTTGATGGTTGTGGCCGGGTTCTGGGTGTCAACAGCTTCGGCGCGGATTCGGGCGGGTCGGATGCGGAGTTCTTTTTCGCCGTATCCTTGCGCGAATTGCTGCCCTTTCTTCGTGAAAACGGGATAGAACCAAGCGTCAACTCACTGCCCTGCACCTCTATCGACGATCTGAACGCAGCAGAGCGCGCCCGGTTCGAACAACAACGCGCCGAGGCCGAAGCGCGGATGGAGGCGCGCGCGGAGCAATTGCGAGAAAAGCGCGATGCAGCGCAAATACAGGCCCAGATCGAAATTCTCGACGCGCGCGACAACGCGATGGCTCTGGCGATGGTGCTTTTGCTGGTGGCGATCGGTGCAGGCTATGCCGCAGGGCAATTGCGCGCCGGCATGGCGGACAAGCCCCAGAACCAGCAGCGCGCCCTGTTCGCAGCCGCGATTTCCGGTTCGGCTCTGATCGGGGCCGTGTTCGTTTGGATCACGCGCCCGAGCTATGCCGATATCGAAGAGCGCGTAGCGGTGCTAATGGGCGAGGTCGAAGACCCCGATGCGGCATCTGCTGGTGCAGAGCCTGCTGCTGATGGCACGCTTATCTGCACGCTGGTGCCTGAACGCAGCCGCATTACCGGTGCGCGCACCGATGATGTCGAATTTGACTGGCAGGCGGGCGGCTGCGTCAACGAGCGCACGCAATATGGCATGGTCGGGGGCGCATGGACCCGCGTCCTTGTGCCCTCATCCGAAGCCGCAGTCTCGGTCAGCACCTATGACCCCGAAACCCGCACCTATCGCACCGACCGTTATCTGCTCGGCCAAGCCGCGATGAAGACAGCGCGTGAGGCACGCAGCGAATACACCCCGCCCGCTTGCGGCGTCACCGATGCAGCGCGCGTTCTGGGCGAACAACAGGCGGCGCTCCTCGCTATGCTGCCCGAACGCCCGAACGAGCGGCTTGTATATTCATGCGAGACGAAGAAAACAGGCGGCATCGGCGGCGCACTTGGCGCGGCGTTCGATGAAGAGTTCGGGACGGACAAATAAACTGCACAAAAGGTACCTGCATCCGCGAAGCAGACCTTGAGTTTGTTTACAAATCGGTCATGCTTGGTGACCGGCGCGGACACTTGCCCGCATTGCGTCTTAACGGAGGAAAAGATGATCTACCGGCTGTGGCTTTTCGTACTTACGGCGCTCGCATTCTTTCCTGCTCACTTAAACGCGAGCGAAGCGGACGTTGATGCCGCCTCCCGCGGCGTCGTGCGGGTAGTTATCTTCTCGGTCGATATGAACAGGAATATGCGTTTCCGCAGTTACGGCACGGGATTCGCTGTTGCTGAAAACAAGTTTGTTACCAATTTTCATGTGGTCGAAGAAGCAACCAGATATCGCAATGTTTTTGTAGGTGTCATTCCCCCAAAAGGCGACAAGCCAACCATCGCCAAGGTTGTGGGACGCAACAGCAACATTGATCTCGCACTCGTAGAAGTCACTGACGGCCTGCGCTTGCCGGCGCTTACATTCGTATCCAATTTCACTTCGGAAAGCGCAGATGTGGTCGCCGTCGGTTTTCCAGGTGTGGTCGATGATGTCGTTGGCCTCGGATATGAGCCAACGGTTTCACGCGGGCAGGTTTCCCAACAACGCAGCGTGCGTGGAATTGATCATGTTCTGCATAATGCTCCGATCGCGCGTGGTAATTCCGGCGGTCCCTTGCTGGACGATTGCGGAAGGGTGATTGGGGTCAATACGTTCGGAGCAAAATCCGCATCGAGCGAAGGGGAGTTCCTATTCGCAGTCGCCAACTCAGAAACGCTTGCCTTGCTTCGCGAGAATGGTGTCAGCCCAAAGACAAGTGATCTGCCGTGTCGCAGCCTTGCCGAAATCGAGCAGGAAGAAGCCCGGCGCGTTCAACTTGAACAAGATCTGGCAGAGCAGCAGCAGCTCGCAAAAGAAGCCGAAGAACAAAAACGACGCGATGAGGTCGAGGCACAGATCACAGAAGAGCGCGAAAACATGATGGCGCTGGCAGCCATCCTCTTGCTGCTAGGCGCAGGCGCAAGCGCGATGGCATATCAGGCATCATCGACGGAAAACGGGAAAAACCGTGCAATCATTTTGGGTGTGATTGGAGGTCTGGCCACGCTCGGCGCTGCCTATGCCTGGATCACCCGTCCCAGCGCGAGTGATGTCGATGATCGCCTCAATCAACAAATGGATGCAAGCGCACTTTTGACCGATGATGAAGGATCAATGGGTTTGCAGCCTGGCACCTTCAGCTGCACGCTTGATACTGAGCGCAGCCGCATAACCACTTCGCCTCCGCGTTATGTAGAGTTCGAATGGAAAGCCGAAGGATGCCATGAGGAGACGCAATATCAAATGCGCGATGGCTCATGGTCCCGCGTATTTGTGCCACAAGAAGATTACATGGTGCGGGTCGCGACAATAGATCTGGCCTCGGGCGAATTTCGCAATGAGCGTTACTTGCTTGCAAAGACTGACTGGCAAAGAGCGCGCGATGCCAGGATGAGCTATCAGCCACCATCATGTGGCGCGAGCAACGCCTCGCAACGCCTCTCTGACATGCAGGAGAGTGTGATTGCCCTATTGCCTGATCAACCCAATGAGCGGTTGATCTATGAATGCGAAAGCAATTGAACGAGCAGTCTCGCGTTAGGATACCGCAATAGGCCTGCACGGTGCGCCCTGGGCGTGAAATCAGATCACGCCGCCAGCGCCTCACCCGACAGCGTAATGCGGTGCATCTCGCGATAGTGCCCCTGGTAGTCGTTCATCGCATTGTGCCAGGTCGTGCGGTTGTCCCAGATCGCAATGGTGCCGGGCTTCCATTGAAGGCGGCACTGGTTCGTTTCGGTCAGCGCTGCCTCACACAGCTTCTCCAGAAGCGGAAGGCTTTCCTCGCGGGTCTGGCCCACGAAATTGATCGTGAAGGCAGTGTTCACATAAAGCAGCTTGCGCCCTGTATGTGGGTGACGGATCACGACCGGGTGGATCGCGCCTGTCTTGAGGTCCTGCCCGCGCAAGGACTTGCCCATGTCGGTCTGCGCATAAAGGCCGTCGGCTTTATAGACGTGGTCAGCGGTGTGGAACGCCTCCAGCCCTTCGATCTTCTGTTTAAGCGTATCCGACAGCGAATCGTAAGCCGCACCCATATGCGCCCACATGGTATCGCCGCCCGATGGCGGAAGATGCCGCGCAACGAGGACCGATCCCATAGCCGGAATCTGGTCATAGGAATGATCGGTGTGCCACGCCCCGCCGATATTGGTCTGCTGATCGGGCTCTTTCTTGACGATCGAGATTTCCTCGTAATCATCTTGCAGCGGGAAATAATTGTTCACATCAATCCCGCCCCAGCGGCGGCCAAACTTGATGTGGTCTTCAGGCGTAAACTCCTGATCGCGGAAAACCGCCACGCCGTGTTCGTAAATGGCCTGCTTGATCGCTTCCATCCCTTCATTGCTGCACGAGGCGAGCGAAACGCCCGAAACCTCGACCCCGCACTCGGGCGCCATAGGCGTCATTGCCAGCGGACTTGATGTGGAATTTTGGCGCGTCAGCGTCTCTGATTGCGGTGCCATCTGTTCTCTCCCTGCATACGGTGTTTTCACCTTGACGCTTGGTAAGGTGACTTAAGTTGCAGTGGCTGTCCAGAGAATCCGGCGACTATCGCACTCGGACCGCTTGCATAGACGAAGGCCCTTTGCTAGGCGCGCGCCAACTTCGGCAGGAGAGATTTATGATGCCCGCCATCACTCGCCTTGCCGACATACTTTTTCTCATGCCTCAAAGAGGACACTAAGCGCGTGGAAACTTCCGCCGGTATTCAGGCTAGCCTTCAAGGGCGTTACGCCTCGGCTCTCTTCGATCTCGCAAGCGAGAACGGGACCGTGACTGCGGTCGAAACAGATCTCGAAACGCTGGGTGCTGCCCTTGGCGAATCGGACGATTTGCGAGCCGCCACCACCAACCCGCAACTGACCCGCTCACAACAGGGGGCAGCTGTTAACGCGGTGGCCAAGAAATTGAAGCTGACAGAGCTCACCACCAATTTCCTCGGCGTTCTGGCTGGCAACCGCCGCCTGTCAAAACTGCCGGAAATGATCTCGGCGTTCAAAACCATCGCGGCGAATCAACGCGGCGAGGTTTCGGCCAATGTCACCTCAGCGCACCCGCTGACCGACGATCAGGTCAAAACGCTCAAGGACAAGCTCACCGCTCGCGTGGGCCGCACCGTAATGCTTACAACCGACACAAACCCCGATCTTCTCGGCGGTCTGGTCGTCACCATCGGATCAGAGCGCATCGACGCCTCGATCCGCACCCGTTTGAACTCACTTTCGCAGGCTATGAAAGCCTGAGTATTCGTTTTTGGCCATGAAAGCCTAAAGGACTCGAAAACATGGAAATCCGCGCCGCAGAAATTTCAAAGGTCATCAAAGACCAGATCGCCAATTTCGGCACCGAAGCTGAAGTCAGCGAAGTTGGCACCGTGCTCAGCGTTGGTGACGGCATCGCCCGTATCCACGGCCTCGACAAGGTTCAGGCTGGTGAGATGGTGGAATTCGCCAACGGCGTTCAGGGCATGGCTCTGAACCTTGAAAGCGACAACGTCGGCGTCGTGATCTTCGGCTCTGACGCTGAGATTAAAGAAGGCGATACCGTCAAGCGGACCGAGACCATCGTGGACGTTCCGGTTGGTAAAGGCCTTCTTGGCCGCGTTGTTGACGCTCTGGGCAACCCGATCGACGGCAAAGGCCCGATCACTGACGTAACGCGTCAACGTGTCGAGGTGAAAGCGCCCGGCATTATCCCGCGCGAATCTGTGTCCGAGCCTGTGCAAACCGGCCTGAAAGCGGTTGACGCTCTGGTTCCGGTTGGCCGTGGTCAGCGCGAACTTATCATTGGTGACCGTCAAACCGGTAAAACCGCTGTCGCAATCGACACCTTCATCAACCAGAAGGGTGTCAACGCAGGCGATGACGAGAGCAAAAAGCTTTACTGCGTTTACGTAGCTGTCGGTCAAAAGCGTTCGACCGTTGCTCAAATCGTGAAGCAGCTCGAAGAAAACGGCGCGATGGAGTATTCCATTGTTGTCGCCGCGACCGCTTCTGAACCTGCTCCGCTGCAATACCTTGCGCCTTATACCGGCTGTGCGATGGGCGAATTCTTCCGCGACAACGGCATGCACGCCGTGATCGTGTATGATGACCTTTCCAAGCAAGCTGTGGCTTACCGTCAAATGTCGCTTCTGCTTCGTCGTCCTCCAGGCCGTGAAGCGTATCCAGGTGACGTTTTCTATCTCCACTCACGCCTGCTTGAGCGTGCGGCGAAGATGAACCCTGACAATGGCTCTGGCTCGCTCACTGCTCTGCCGATCATTGAAACGCAGGCTGGCGACGTGTCGGCATACATTCCAACCAACGTGATTTCGATCACCGACGGTCAGATCTTCCTTGAAACTGACCTCTTCTACCAGGGCATCCGTCCTGCGATTAACGTGGGTCTGTCGGTGTCGCGTGTGGGCGGCGCTGCTCAAACGAAAGCGATGAAGAAGGTTTCGGGTTCTATGAAACTCGACCTTGCGCAATACCGCGAAATGGCGGCCTTCGCCCAGTTCGGTTCGGACCTCGATGCGGCGACGCAAAAGCTCCTCAACCGCGGTGCACGCCTGACCGAGCTTCTGAAACAAAAGCAATTCTCGCCAATGCCATTCGAAGAGCAGACCGTGTCGATCTTCGCTGGCACCAACGGCTACATCGACGATGTGCCGGTTGAGCGCGTTGGCGAATATGAAGAGCAAATGCTCGCCTTCTTCCGCAGCGAGCACGCTGACGTTCTGAAAACGATCCGCGAAACCGGAAAGTTCGACGACGCCAAAGACGCAACTGTCGCTGCTCTCGAAGCATTCGCCAAGCAATTCGCATAAGGGAGGCCATCAGTGCCCTCACTTAAGGAACTAAAAGATCGGATCGGGTCGGTTAAATCGACCCAGAAGATCACCAAGGCCAAGCAGATGGTTGCAGCCGCTAAGCTGCGGCGTGCGCAAGCCTCGGCTGAAGCAGGTCGGCCTTATGCCGAGCGTTTGAGCGCCGTTATGGCCTCGCTCGCCGGCAAGGTCTCCGGCGACAGCGCGCCAAAGCTTCTGGCTGGCACCGGCTCAGACCAACGCAACCTTCTGGTTGTGGTCAACACCGACAAAGGCCTTTGCGGCGGTTTGAACTCGAACCTCGTGAAAGCGGCCAAGGCGAAAGCGCAGGAGCTTCTCGCTGCTGGCAAATCGGTGGAATTCTACCTCGTCGGCAAAAAGGGCCGTGCGCCCCTCAAGCGTGATTACGAGAAAGAAATCACCGGCGGCTTTGACACTTCGGTTGTGAAGACACCGGGCTTTGAAGAAGCTGACGCGATTGCGGCTGAACTCATCGAAATGTTCGAAGAGGGCAAGTTCGACGTCGCGCACCTGATCTTCCCGACCTTCCAGTCGGCTCTGGTGCAAAACCCGACGGTCAACCAGCTGATCCCTGTCCCTGCTCCCGAAACTTCGGACGACGGCGGCGCTGTGGTCGAATATGAGCCGGGCGAAGAGGAAATCCTTGAAGCTCTCCTGCCGCGCTATGTGAAGACGCAAGTTTTCACCGCGCTGCTTGAGCGTGAGGCATCCGAGCAAGGCGCTTCGATGACCGCCATGGACAACGCAACGCGTAACGCCGGCGACCTCATCAACAAGCTGACGATCCAATACAACCGCAGCCGTCAGGCCGCGATTACCACCGAATTGATTGAAATTATTGCTGGCGCTGAGGCTCTGTAATGAAAACGCATGCTGCCTTGACCCTTTTACTCGCACTGGGCGTGTCGGCGTGCGGTTCAAATGAGCCGGATGGACCCATTCCGAGCGGTGTTGACCATATTCGCACAACGATTGCCAATCTCTGCGAAATTGAGCCGGCAGCGTTGCAACTTAATTGCTCCGAGGAAGAGTTTTTGGAACGTGAAAACTCCTCTGACCTGTATGGCCAGACTTGCAACTATGGATTTATTCAAGGCGCGGACACCCCATATTCATTTCGGACGTTTCGCACGTCCGGTGACAGGGAATGGGGTCAAACCACCAAGACTCTGTTTTCGCTCGTTTGCGCCGATGGAAAGCCAAAAGCTTCTTCCACCACTTCCGGAAACGCCATAGCAGACCGCCCGAATGCTGATACCCTCAATGCCGAGCTCGCCCCCACCGCGACCCCTGGCAACCCGGCTCCCACGGTTACTGCAATGCAATGCCGCCCGATGTCGCATGAAACTTACGAATATTGCTGCGACGTGACGTTCGACAATGATGAAGCCTTTCGCGCTAGTGATAGTGAGCGCTTTCAAACAGTAGCCTTTTACAGAAGCCCGATCGACAACTCATGGGTTAGCAAAATTGCAAGCCCTCAATGCGGCGCGTCCAACGTCAGCAACCAACAACAGATCATACCTCTTAATTGAACCTGATATCCTAGGATAAGAAATCATGGCCACCGCACCTGCACTTAACCAAACGACCAATGGCACAATCAGCCAGGTCATCGGCGCTGTCGTCGATGTTCAATTCCCCGGCGAATTGCCCGCAATTCTCACCGCGCTTGAAACCAAGAACGACGGCAAGACGCTCGTCCTCGAAGTGGCTCAACACCTTGGTGAGAACACCGTTCGCACCATCGCCATGGACGCCACCGAAGGTCTTGTTCGCGGCGCTGAAGTGATCAACACCGGCTCACAGATTTCTGTGCCTGTTGGCCCGAAAACACTCGGCCGCATTATGAACGTCGTAGGCGAAGCAATTGACGAGCGCGGCCCAATCGGCGCAGATGGCACCGCCCCAATTCACGCCGAAGCACCTGCTTTCGTTGACCAGTCAACCGAGGCGGCAATCCTTGTGACCGGCATTAAGGTTATCGACCTTCTCGCCCCGTACGCAAAGGGCGGTAAGATCGGTCTGTTTGGCGGCGCGGGCGTTGGTAAAACCGTTCTTATTCAGGAACTCATCAACAACATCGCAAAAGGCCACGGCGGCGTGTCCGTGTTTGCGGGCGTTGGTGAGCGTACCCGTGAAGGTAACGACCTTTATCACGAATTCCTCGACGCTGGCGTTATCGCCAAAAATGACGCCGGCGAAGCGATCAGCGAAGGCTCGAAAGTGGCCCTCGTCTTCGGTCAGATGAACGAGCCTCCCGGCGCGCGTGCTCGTGTGGCTCTTTCAGGCCTCACCATGGCGGAATACTTCCGCGACCAAGAAGGCCAAGACGTGCTCTTCTTCGTCGACAACATCTTCCGCTTTACGCAAGCCGGCTCCGAAGTGTCCGCGCTGCTTGGTCGTATTCCTTCGGCTGTGGGTTATCAGCCAACCCTGTCGACCGACATGGGTAACCTGCAAGAGCGCATTACCTCGACCACCAAAGGTTCGATTACTTCGGTGCAAGCCATCTACGTTCCTGCAGATGACTTGACCGACCCTGCGCCTGCAACCTCGTTTGCTCACTTGGACGCAACCACCACGCTGTCGCGCGCCATCTCTGAGCTTGGCATTTACCCAGCTGTTGACCCGCTCGACTCAACGTCGCGCGTTCTTGAGCCATCGGTTGTTGGTCAAGAGCACTACGACACCGCTCGCCGCGTTCAGGAAACGCTGCAGAAGTACAAGTCGCTCCAAGACATCATCGCCATTCTCGGCATGGACGAGCTTTCAGAGGAAGATAAGCTGGTCGTTGCGCGTGCGCGCAAGATCCAGAAGTTCCTCAGCCAGCCTTTCCACGTGGCAGAAGTCTTCACCAACATTCCCGGTCTGTTCGTCCAGCTCGAAGACACGGTGAAGTCGTTTAAGGCGGTTGTGGACGGTGAATACGATCACCTTCCAGAAGCAGCCTTCTACATGGTCGGCGGCATCGACATGGTGGTTGAGAAAGCCGCCAAGCTCGCTGAGGAAGACTAATTGACGGATACCGGTCCGCTCGACCTTGAGGATTGCGTCAATGAGACGTGTCCCTGGTCGGGCGATCCGGTTTCGGCTGACAGTCTGACGTTATACCGCGGCAAGGTTGTGGGGTTCTGCAATCCTGGCTGCCGCGACAAATTTGCAAAAGCTGCGTCACACTTTGACGCCAGCATTGATGGATAAGAGCACGGTAAGAGCACATGGCACTCCATTTTGAACTCGTAACGCCTGCAAAGCTGGTCCGCTCCGAGGAAGTCCACATGGTCGTGGTCCCCGGCGCAGAAGGCGAATTCGGCGTCCTCGAAGGCCACGCGCCCTTCATGAGCACCATCGACGATGGCGCGGTGCAGGTGTTCAAGACCGCCGGCGGCGAGCCTGAGACGATCAACGTCAAAGGCGGCTTTGCCGAGGTTGGCGAAAACGGCCTCACCGTGCTGGCGGAACAGGTCGAAGGCTAAGAGCTGTCACAAAAGCTATAGAGGGCGCCCCCACGAAAGTGCGGTCGCCCTTTTTGTATCTGGGATGCGGACTTAGAACTGGCTAACGGCTTTTGGTCGGTGACCAGTTTTTAGCCGCCTGATGCCGAAAGCTGTCTGTCCGCTCACGACCCACTTGCGAACCCTTTTGCGAAATTGTGGCTTTAGCTCAATTCCGGCGCGCTCTTAAGTCACTCTATACGCATCGACCGGCTTTCTTTCTTTCCCGCAATCGTTCCATTCTCCCCCGTGCTACGGGTTCGAGGTATTTTAGCATTCCAGGGTTGAAACTAATGTAACCAAGCGACTTATCCGGCTTACCAAAGGAACTGAGGGTGACCCTTATTTCAACATTTCTGGCTGACTTTAATTCATCAAGCATGGCGCTGGACAAAGCGCCCGGCGCTCGATCATTCCCGTTCAATCTTTCATTATACCCGGCGCTGAGAACCAAGTTCCCATCCGCATATACTTGGTGATTTTCAAATCCTAGCCAGACATTACTTTGGCCTGAGTCAAAGAAGTAGCGCACCTTCCCTGTGTCAGAATAGCGGATAGAAAATGCTTTTTGACTGATCTCACCAGTGGATGTCTCTAATTTTGGAAATATCTCATAGTGACTATCACTAGCGCCATATCGCCATTCTTCACTTGGTGGATCGACTTCAAGGCAGAATTTCTTCAGGGGCGGAAGAAACTGTGCCGATGCAGATGCTGCCTGCATGGACACAAGTGCGGCAAAAGCGGTGAGTAGCATTTTTCTCAACGTGGTTCTCCAACTAATGCCGATCCAACATTCCTCGGAAAGCGGCCGAACTGATCTTTGTCCTCTTACCACTTAGCCTTCATGGTGCGGAAAGACTATATGCGCCCGATTGAGAGACTACGGGACTGGACTGGAACAGGGCACATATCCGGAAATTGCGCCCCACCAGTCGGTTTGGCTACTTCATCTCATCGCCAGAAGTGATCGGTCTAGTTCTGGCGACGAATGTCAGCTATCACCCCCAAAACACGCCATCGGCCGCCGATGTTGGCCCACTCGAAAGCGGAATGGCGGGTTTTGCGCTGGCAAGGTTTATACGGACTTGGATGTTCGATTTCTGCCTTTGCAAGAGGTCGCCGCGCAATGATTCTCTGTCACATTGAAGAACCACCTATCGGGCCATGTCTCTGCCGGAATACCGACCCCTCCCTCCCCCGTGTGAAAATCCCTTCACAAGCGTCGCCGCAAGGCCCACATTGAAAGCTATCACCTCGTCCTTGGAGAGAAGGCTTTGAAACTTGTATCTACTCTTGCTCTGGTCGCTGTCATGACGATTGGCGCCACCACATCCGCAAATGCCGAAGACCCTGAGAACAACAGCGTGCCCGGTCCCGACGAAGATCCCTACATCTGGCTTGAAGAAGCGCGCAGCGAAGAAGCGCTCTCCTGGGTCGAGGCAGAAAACAAGCGCACACTCGCGGTGCTCGAAGAGGACGCGCGTTTCGACACGCTCAAGGCCGAGGCGCTCGCCATCTACGACAGCGAAGACCGCATCCCTTATGTAACCTTCCGCCCCGATGGCCTCTACAATTTCTGGCAGGACAAGGAGAACCCTAAGGGTCTCCTGCGCCGCACCACGCTTGAAAGCTACAAGAGCGACGAGCCGGAATGGGAAATCCTGCTCGATGTGGATGCACTCGCCAAGGAAGAGGGCAAGGAGTGGGTTTACAAGGGCTCCACCTGCCTGCCGACCAACATGGAAATGTGCATGATCGCGCTTTCCGACGGGGGCGAGGATGCCACCGTCATGCGCGAGTTTAACACCACCACCAAACAGTTCGTCGAAGGCGGCTTTGAGCTTCCGCAGAAAAGCCAGGGCGGGATCGAATGGCTCGACGAGGACACGCTGTTCGTGGGCCGCGACTTTGGCGAAGGGACGCTGACGGACAGCGAATACCCCTTCACCACCCGCATCTGGAAGCGCGGAACCGATATTGCCGACGCCGAAGAACTCTTTCGCGGTGAGCCAAGCGATGTTTGGGCAGGCGCGAACCTCGTGCGCGATGCAAGCGGCGAAATTCACGCGACATTGGCCTTTCGCGCGGTCAGCTTCCATGAAAGTGAATATTACTGGCTTAACCCCGACAAGGAGTGGGTGAAGCTGGATATGCCCAAGAAGGCATCGCCCTACGGCATCGTCGATGGGCATATGCTGTTTTCGACCGATGTCGACTGGACCGTTGGCGACACCACCTTCCCCGCTGACAGCCTTGTCGCGGTCGAGCTAGAGGCATTCAAGCAAGACCCCAATGCCGCAGCCAAAACGCTCGTCTGGGCTCCTGAAGAGCGCCAGACCAAACGCGGCGGCGGCATTACGGCGGGTGCTCTTTACGTTGGGCTTCTCGACAATGTCGTTGGCAAGGTCTTGAAGTTCAATTTCGAGAACGACACTTGGGTGAGCGAGGAAGTTCCGCTGCCCGACAATGCCACCATAGAGGTCGAAGCGAGCTCCAAGGACAGCGAGCAGATCATGTTTTCTGTCACCGACTTCCTCAATCCCACAACGCTTTACTACACTGACGGCTCGGGCGCGCCCGAAGCGATCAAAACCTCGCCGTCCTATTTCGATGCCGCCGGCATGGAAGTCGAACAGCACGAGGCGATCAGCGCGGACGGGACGAAGATCCCCTATTTCATCGTGAAACCTGAAGGTATGGAGATGAACGGGGAGACTGCCGTCCTGATGACGGGTTACGGCGGTTTTCAGGTCCCGCGCCTGCCCGGATACCTTGGCGCGACAGGCAAGATGTGGCTGTCGCGCGGCGGGGCTTTTGTCCTTGGCAATATGCGCGGCGGGGGCGAATTCGGACCCGGCTGGCACCAGACCGCAATCCGCGAGAACAAGCAGCGCACCTGGGACGATTTCATCGCCATTGGCGATGATCTGGTAGAGCGCGGTTTCACCTCGCCAGAGCATCTTGGCATTCAGGGCGGCAGCCAGGGCGGCCTTCTGGTGGGCACCGCCTTCACACAGCGACCGGACCTATTCGGGGCTGCCATCGTGCAAATCCCGCTGTTCGACATGCTGCGCTATCACGTGATCGGGCGCGGCGCATCGTGGATCGGCGAATATGGTGATCCGCGCATTCCGGAGCAGCGCGCGTGGATCGAGGGCTATTCGCCCTATCAGATGATCGTCGAGGATGCGGATTATCCCACGCCGTTCCTATGGGCCTCTACCGCCGATGATCGCACCCACCCCGCACACGCGCGCAAAGGCGCCGCGCGCCTCAAGGAACAGGGTCACCCCTATTACTACTTCGAGGATATGACCGGAGGGCACTCGGGCGGCGTTGACAATGAACAGCGCGCCAAACTGCAAGCACTGCAATTTGTCTATCTGATGCAGCAATTGATGGACTGATCCTGGCATCAAGCACTTCGATTAGGGCGGTTTCGCGAATGCGGGGCCGCCCTTTTTCGTGGCAGTTCGCTGACCGTTTCCACGGGCCTTTCCGCCTGCGTTTCCCCCATCAAAACCGAGCGCCCGAGCGACGGTGTAAAAAACGCCGACACTTTTGCCTCCATTCGTCGCACGCCCGCCACGGCAGGGTTCGTCAATCTGGTTTTAACCCTGTTTGAAAAGCCCTCGTTAAGCGCGCTCGCCAAAATTCAGGTCATTCGGGGCGTGAGGAACGAGATTTTTTATGAAGGAGTACAACGCTATGGCTTACCCCCGCGATATGTCGATCGCCCAGGCAATCAAGCAATATGGTTTGCCCAAAAACCACCGCGCACACTGGTCCCCTGCACGCAAGGCAGGCGTTGTCCGAGCGGTGCAGGAACGCGCAATGAGTTTCCATGAAGCTCGCGAACGCTATCTTCTCTCGCGCAGCGAGTTCGAAGAATGGGAACGCGATTTCTCTCCTGGCAGCGCTTCGACCACACCTTCCGCATTGGAGCGTGTGTAACAAGCGTCTTGGCCCCCTAGAGGTCGTCGCAACGGGATCTGGTTCAAGACCTGCCCCCTACTAGTTTGGGCCAGGTCCCAGGCGACGACCTCGACCCGTTTGGGCCGCCTTGATCGCTCAGCTATCTGAAGCGACTTCGACCATCACCTCATTGCGGCGCAGAGGTCCGGGCACCATCGGCGCATCGTAAAACGCATATTCGGCGCCGCCCACTGGCTTGAGGCCTTGCTCCTCGACCCATTGACCAAGTTTCGCCTCCCATTGAGCAAGATCGGCGTCCTTCGCATTCCCGTTGAATTGAACCGCTGCCATACGGCGGCCTTCGACCTTGGTGAGCGAAATGTCCGACGGCGGCGTTGGCAGGGTTTCCATCGTGTATTTGGACGGCATGACAAAGCGCATGCGCCATTCGCCCTCGCCCGTCTCTTCGCTCATCACAGGAGAGGTCATGGCGATTTCTTCATTTTGATCGACGCGTGAAGACATCACCGGAGAAGTCATCGCGATGTCTTCACCGCCACCGGGACGGTCATCGCCAAAAATATAGGCCGCAAGCCTGCGAAAGCTTTTTCCCCGCACATCCTCGCGCGTGCCCTTGTGGGTGACCTCTGCAACGATCATGGGCGCATATTGGCGAAGTTCGAAGTCGCCCTCAGCCATCACCACTTCATAGGCGGGCTTTTCGATGTCGCGATATTGAGCCCATGCTATGGCTGCTCCAACCGCTGCAATGCCAACCCCGCCAAGAACCCATTTACCGATAGCCACTGTCTCGCTCCTTTTTTACGCGTCTGCCTGTCTAGCAATCGCGCGAGGCAATGGTTCCCGGCCAGCGACTTTGCCTTGCCGCTTTAACGGCGTGTCGGAGCGTGGAAATCGGGCTCTTTGCGTCTCACCCACTTCACGAATTTGGCAATCGCCGGATGCTCCCTGATCGTCTCGGGATCATCGCCGATGCGTGCAAGCTCGGCATTGGTGAAGTTGGTGTGGATGGTCTTGTGACAGATCGGGTGGACGGGCACGGTCGCGCGGCCCTTCTTCGATTTTGGCACGGGATGATGCCACTGGATAAGTGTTTCAAACCCGCGCCCGCAAAGCCAGCAGGTGAGCCCCTCATCATCAAGGCTCAAGGCGCTACCTCGGCAAAAAGCTCTTTCTCCATTGGCAAAAACGCCTTTGCGGCGTCGTAATCGACCGGTTTCACATCGTCGTCATCGCAGAGCCTCTTGGCGATTTTCTCGCCGTCCTTGACCACCACCACGCCGTCGCTGATCGCCGGATTGTTGGGCTCGCCGAGCTCAATGTTGGTGCGGATGATCTGGCTGAAAACGATGTAGCTCGTTTCAACATTCTCAAACTTGATTTGAGCTTCGCCGCCGCCTGAATAGGGGACGCTTGCCCATACGCCGCCGTCGAGGACCAGCTCGGCCTTGTCTTCATCGCCAAAGCGATATTGAACAGCGCCCCCGCTCGAACCGCATACGGACAAGCGTTTGCCGCCTTCGACTGTACAGGAGAAGATCGGGGTTTCTTCGATTGTGCAAGAGGCAGGGGTGATTGTGGCGGCTGCGGCCGCCTCGCTTGATCCAGCGGTTTCGTCCCTCGCATCAGCGTAGGCCTCTTCGGCCACGCGTGTGCCCACCTCGGCGTCGCGGACGGGCTCTGCTGGGCCTTGGGAGCATGCTGCAAGACCGCTCATTCCGGCGATCACCCAAAAGTGTTTCATGCACCCTGCCTTCATGCGTCAGCTTTTCTTTGACCCGCTTTTCTGCGCTGCCTTTTTCTTTTTCATCGCATCGTGGAAGCGGTCGGCCCAGCCTTGTTTGACGAGCTGTTCGGCGCGCACCATGCGAAGATCGCCTGCGCCCACATCGCGGCTGACCGCGCTGCCAGCGGCTACGATGGCGTCATCACCGATTGTGACAGGCGCGATCAGGGCCGAGTTGGAGCCGACAAAGGCACGATCCCCAATGACAGTCTGATACTTGAAATATCCATCGTAATTGCAGGTGATCGTTCCTGCGCCGATGTTGGCGTCTTTCCCAACGGTCGCATCACCGATGTAGGACAGGTGGCTCGCCTTGGCTCCAGGGCCAAGAGTCGCTTTCTTCATCTCGACGAAATTGCCGACAAAGCTGCCCTCCTCCATCACCGCGCCGGGACGAAGCCGCGCGAAGGGCCCGGCTTGCGCACCTTTTTCGAGGGTCGCACCCTCAAGATGGGTGTATGCCTTGATGTGAACGCCATCCGCGACGGTGACGCCCGGGCCGAACACCACATGAGGGTCGATGGTCACATCGCGGCCAAGCTTCGTGTCGTGGCTGAAAAACACGGTGTCGGGCGCCTTGAGCGTCGCGCCCTCGTCCATCGCCTGCACACGGCGCGCAGCTTGCCAGCGTTGTTCGGCCTCGGCCAGTTCCGCGCGGCTGTTGATCCCGGCGACTTCATCAGGCTCACATTCAATCACGACCACCTTGTCACCGCGCGCAATCGCGCCTGTAGCGACATCGGGGAGGTAATATTCGCCTTGGGCATTGTCGTTATCGACCGCCTCCAACAGCGGCCACATGTCGTCCGAATGGGCGACGATCAGCCCCGAATTGCACATCCGGGTCTTCTTCTCGCGCTCCGTCGCGTCCTTGAACTCGACCATTTTGCGCACGGTTCCGTCATCATCGGCAATGATCCGGCCATAGGCGAGCGCGTCTTCGGGCTTGAAACCAAGCACCGCGACCTTTGCCCCGCCCTCAAGCGCGCCGAGCAGCCGCTCAACCGTCGCAGCCGTCACCATCGGCACATCGCCAAAGGTGACGAGCACATGACCGCTAAAGCCTTGCAATGCGGCCTTTGCCTGCAATGCCGCGTGCGCCGTGCCATGCTGCGGGTCCTGCAACGCGGTCACGACATCGCGGCCGGCAATGCTCGCATCAATCTGCTCGCGCCGATCGCCCACCACCACGACCGTCTGCCTGGGCTTGAGCACCTCGAACTCGTCCAGAATGTGCATCAGCATCGGCTTACCCGCGATTCCGTGCAGCACCTTGTGTAAGGAGCTCTTCATCCGGGTTCCCTTGCCAGCGGCAAGAATAATGGCGGCAAAATCAGTCATCGAAGGCCCTATAACACGTAATTGCGAAACTTGCCGCCCGCTTGCCAGCAAATGCTTGCAGTTTGAAGTCCGCTGGGCCACGCGGGCACACGCTATGACCACATTTCCTTTTGATGCCGTCGGTTTCGACCTTGATGGCACCCTTGTCGACAGCTTCCGCGACCTTGGCGAAGCGGTGAACCACGCGCTCGAGCTTGGCGGCTTTGAAACGGTACCAGTGGAAAGTTCCAAGGATTTGATCGGCGGCGGCGCGAAGATCATGCTTTCCAAAGCGGTGGATGCGCAAGGAGGGCTGCCGGCTGACGAGTTCAAGGTGCTCTACAAGAAGATGCTGGCCTATTACTCTGAAAACAACGCGGTCCACACACGCCCCTACCCCCATGCGCGCGAAGTGGTGGGCGAGCTGAAGTCGCGCGGCGTGAAGGTCATCGTCGTCACCAACAAGTTTGAAGAATTTGCCCGCTCTATCCTCACGCAAATCGACTTTATCGAGCCATTCGAGGCCGTGATCGGGGGCAATTCGCTTGGCAAGGGACCGGACGGACAATTCCTGGCAAAGCCTCACCCCGACCCGGTCATCAAAGCGCGCGAAATCTGCGGCGGCGGCGCTTTCGCCTTTGTCGGCGACTCAACCTATGACGTGAACGCGGCCAAATCGGCGGGCGTTCCGGTGGTCGGCGCGGCCTATGGCTATTGCGACAAGCCCCCGCATCAACTCGGCGCGGATGTGGTGATTGATTCGCTGGATGGCCTTATTCCGGCCCTCGAAACGCTCTAGTCATCGCGCCTGACGCTACGGCAGCGCGCTGCGTCAAATCCCCCTGTTGCATGGCGGCGAAAATCCTGCCACGCAGCGCCCACATTTGAGTTTACGCGAGCGTAAAGGTGCGCTCCTACCTCGAACGAAAAAGAACAATTCAGCACGGAAAGGAACGATCCCATGAGCATCGATTTCAAAGATAAGGTTGCTATCGTCACTGGCGCAGGCGGCGGTCTTGGCCGCGAATACGCGCTTGAGCTTGCCCGCCGCGGCGCGAAAGTCGTCGTCAACGATCTGGGCGGTTCGCGCGATGGCACCGGCCACTCCGACATGGCTCTTGAAGTTGTGAAAGAGATCGAAGCCATGGGCGGCGAAGCCATGTCCAACGGCGGCTCAGTCACCGAATACGACCAGATGGAAAAGATGGTCGCCGACGTTAAGGAAAAATGGGGCCGCATCGACATCCTCATCAACAACGCCGGCGTCCTTCGCGACAAGACTTTCGCCAAGATGACCCCTGACGACTTTGAATTCGTCGTCAAAGTCCACCTGACGGGCTCTGCCTTCGTCACCAAGGCATGCTGGGAAACCTTCCGCGAACAAGGATATGGCCGCATCCTCATGACGGCATCGTCAACCGGCCTGTTCGGCAACTTTGGTCAGGCAAACTATGGCGCGGCCAAACTCGGCCTTGCCGGCCTTACCAAGACGCTGCAACTCGAAGGTGCGAAATACAACATTCGCGTAAACTCGCTGTCGCCAGTGGCTGGCACCCGCATGACCGAAGACCTCTTCCCTGAAGAAGCCTTCAAGCTGTTCGATCCGGTGAACGTGGTTCCAGCCGCGCTCTACCTCGTGAGCGAAGATGCCCCAACCAACGCCATCGTTGGCGCTGGCGCAGGTGGTTTCCACTCTTCATGGGTTGTGATGAACGACGCGGTATGGCTGCCCGACGGTGAGCGCACGGTCGAAGGCTTTGCTGAAAACTGGAACAAGATCAACGATTTCAGCAACCTTGCAGCCCCGCAATCGGGCGCTGACCAGTCGGCTGCGATCCTCAAGGCGATGCAGAAGGTCACCGGCACCGGACCATCGAGCGCACGCGGCTAAACGCTTGGGCGACACAAGAATTAGGCCCCTCGCACAGCGATGTGCGGGGGGCTTTTTTGGTGGTAGGGATTATTCCTCGACAGCCTTCAGCAAGCGCCGTTCGATCGGGGCGAGCACGTTTGCCAGTTCCGAACCGCGTTTGAGCACTTGGCCGTGTTCTCCGAACAGCGTGTACATGCCCTGTTTGTTACGCAAGGAAGGGCGCTTTTCGATGCGGGCCTGCGGGCGCTCTGCGGCCCTGCGGAAGGCAGCGAAGGTCGCTGCGCGTTTGTCAAAATCCATTGCGTAATCGCGCCACTGGCCGCTTGCGACCATGCGCCCATACAAATCGAGAATGCGGGACAATTCGTCTCGGTCGAAACCGACCTGACCTTGATGCTTACCGCCGGGGAATGCGACGATCTGGCCGCCTGCACCCGGGCCCAAACCTGAACTCATCCTCAGGCGCTTCCGCTTTTCTTGCCGAGGTCAAAATTGCCTTGAACAGGCTCGGCGCCGTGTGCGGCGGCCGCTTTCATCGCCGCTATCTCGGCCTTCATTTCCGCAAGCTCGCTCTGGAGCTTTTCGATGCAGTCGACGCGGTTTCCGTCTTCATCCTCACACTCCATCGCGAGCGGTGTGCCATAGGGGATGAACTCCCTGATCCATTCCTCGGCCGGAACAAGGGTGGAGCGCGCTTTGACAGCGACCATCGTCGCGCCTGCGGGCACCTCTTCCATCACCACGGCATTCGCGCCAATCCGTGCGCGCTCGCCCACAGTGATGGGGCCGATAACCTGCGCGCCCGAGCCGATGATGACATTGTCTTCGATCGTGGGGTGACGTTTGCCGCCTTTGCCGTTGGTGGGATTGGTCCCGCCCAGCGTTACGCATTGATAAATCGTAACATTGTCACCGATCTCGGCCGTTTCACCAATGACGGTAAAGCCATGATCGATGAAGAGGTTTTTGCCGATCGTCGCGCCGGGGTGAATATCAATCGCGGTCAGAAACCGGCTGAAATTGTTCACAAAGCGCGCTAGCAGGAACAGCTTTGCCTCAAACAGCCAATGCGCCACGCGGTGAAAACCGAGTGCCAGGACACCGGGATAAAACAGCACTTCCCAGCGCGAGCGCGGCGCGGGATCTCTCGCCTTGAGCGAGTCCAGATAGGCTTTGAGCTTTGTGAACATTCCGGGATTCTCCCACCAAACGGGCAATTTTGCAAATTTGCTCAGAGCAGTTTTGCTTGGGGTGGACCATGCAAAGCTTCCAGCGCCGCGCGCCAGACAGACATGGTGGCAGGGTGTGCTCGTTCAAGGCTGATCCGATCAATTGCTGCGACAAGCCGTTCAAGGTCGGCAAAGCTGCGCCGTGTTCGCGGCACCAGATAATCGGCCGCGCCCTGCCCCAAAGTGAGCGCGCGCGCCGCAGCGTGTGCTTCGATCAGCTGTGCTGCCATGACGTCATCGGGTTCACCAATTGCCAATTGCAGCGACCCGCCAAGGCGCGATCTGAGGTCGGGCAAAGACACTTCCCAAGGGGTCTGGTCCGCGATCAGCAGCAGCGGCGTTCCCGCATTTGACCCACCATCCTGAACCGAATTCCAGCGATGGAAGACCTGCGCCTCCTCCATCGCGTCCGCTCCGTCGAGCACCTCGATCCCTTGCCCCGCTGCCCAGCGGCCCAGAAGCGATTTGCCCGAGCGCGGCGGTCCGGTGAGAACGGCGGTGCGAAACGGCCAGCGTGACGGTTCACGCAAGGCGGTGATCACCGCATCATTGGCGTTGCCCACTACGATGCGCTGCGCCTCGCCGGTGGCCTCGACCACGAGCGGCAGAGCGATTTGGGAGGGGGGATTTGTCGCCTCAGCCATAGCCAAGGGCTCTTTAGCGGCTGATCGCGAGCGCGTTCGCGCCCTCGCGCACGGTAAAGCCGCGTGCACGCAGGGCAGCGGCCAGCGTTGCGACATCGCCGGCAAAGCTTGCGCGCATGACCGATGTTCCGCCCATCGCGGTGCTTGTGACTGCGATGCCCTGAACCCCTGGCACCTGGCGGACCGCGGTCAGACTTGCATCAAAACTGCCCGGGTCGGGCGTTGCGAATTGCACGGTGATCTGGCGCACTGTTGCGGGCGCTGCGGTGGGTGTCTCGGAGCTTTCGATCACCGCTTCTGGTGCGATGGTCGCGTTATCCGCCGCGTTCTGAGCCGCATTGCGTGCTCTGATTGCCCGCCCGATTTCGATAAGGCGAGCAATCGCCGGATCGACTTCTCCCGAACCGCCGATACGCAAGGTGGGATCGGGCTGCAGCATCCCATCGACAAGCGCCTGTTCGTAAATCCGGTCAATCCGGTTCACTGCCTCGCCCAGCATTTCTGAAAGCTCACCCGGCCCGCTTGCCTCAAGCGTGAAGCTATCGAGTTTCACACTGTCAGGGCCATAACGCGCGGTGAAGGTTCCGATGATCGGGCCGCCGGGAAACTGGTGGTCGAGTTTGACGATCGGCACAAGCGCATCGGCTGCGCCATATTGGTCGAGGGTCAAACGCCACCATGCACGGCTGCGCCGCCCGACCTGCCCATAATTGAGGAGCAGCGAATCGCCGCCAGCGCCCGTCGGCCGTACATAGTCGATGCGGCTGGTGCCCGGATTGAATTCGGCCCAGGCGCGTTGCCACGGGTTGCGCACTTCAAATGTGGTGTAGGTGCCGCCGCTGAACGTGACAGGGATAAGCAGCATTGGCGCAGACGAGCGTCCCGCGCGTCCCCCGCCAAGGTATCGCCCTGCCCGCTGGCGATCAAAGGTCACGCCAAGCGTTGCGACATAGCGTTTGGGACCAACCCGTTCGCGTTGAATAACGATGGCAGAAACAAGGCCGTTGAGCTGCCCGTCGGAAACGGCGGGGCCGCCTGCCTTTGCCCATGCTTTGCGCGCGGCCTCTTTCCACCCCTTGCTGCGTGCGTCCTCCGCGCTGTCTCCAATGACGTCGACTTCGACGCCGCGCACTTCGATGTCGGTGCTCGACGCGGTGGGCGCGATCCCGCGGTCGCCCGAAACCTGCGCAAGCACAAGGGCATAGCCGCCTGCAAGCAGCACGAGTGCAATGACACTCGCCAGCAGCCAGCGGGCGCGAAACGGGGCTCTCAAACTTGGGCCAAGAGGATGCGAAACTGCCGCCATCGGGGAAATCTCGATGGTCTTTGCCCAAACCGGCGTGGAATTCCAAGCCTAAAGGGGTAAAGGGCTTCAAATGGACGGAAAAAACTCACCCTACACCTATGCCGATGCCGGCGTTTCGATCGAAGCGGGCAATGCCCTGGTGAAAGCCATCGCGCCTCTGGCCAGAGCAACCGCGCGCCCCGGCGCGACCAGCGAACTTGGCGGATTTGGCGGATTTTTCGATCCCAAGGCAGCAGGGTATGAAGACCCGCTTCTGGTCGCGGCCAATGATGGGGTTGGCACCAAGTTGAAGCTCGCGATTGAGCATGACCGGCACGATTGCGTGGGCATTGATCTTGTTGCGATGTGCGTCAACGATCTCATCGTCCAAGGCGCAGAACCTTTGTTTTTCCTCGACTATTTTGCGACCGGGAAGCTTGAAAACGGCATTGCGGAGCGTGTTGTCGCGGGCATTGCGGATGGCTGTAAACAGGCCGGATGCGCGCTGATCGGCGGGGAGACAGCAGAGATGCCGGGCATGTATGCCGACGGCGATTATGACCTTGCAGGCTTTTGCGTCGGTGCGGTGGAGCGGGGCGAACAGCTGACCGGAGAGAAGGTGGCGGCGGGCGATGTCCTGATCGGTCTTTCGAGCTCTGGCGTGCACTCCAACGGCTATTCGCTGGTGCGGCGACTCGCCGAGGATAAAAGGTGGAAGCTTGAGCGCCCTGCCCTGTTCGATCCAGACCGTCTTCTTATCGACACTCTGATCGAGCCGACACGTATTTATGTAGCATCCCTCCTGCCGCTCATTCGCGAAGGACTGGTCCATGGTCTTGCGCATATCACCGGCGGCGGATTGCTGGAGAATATCCCGCGCATTCTGCCCGAGGGCGCGTATGCGCATGTCGATGCCGACCTGTGGGAGCAGCCCCGCCTCATGGCCTTCCTGCAAGCGCAGGGCGCAATCGAGCCCGAAGAAATGGCGCGCACCTTCAACTGCGGTGTGGGCATGGTTCTCGCCGTGGCCGCGGATCAGGCGGACGCCGTGACCAAGCGGCTTGAGGAGGCGGGCGAAACCGTCGTGGAGGTTGGCCACATCGACTCAGGCAAACGTGGCTGCACCGTGCGCGGCAGTCAGGGAACCTGGGGCGGGCGCGAGGAGTGGGAGGCCACCCACCTTGCCTGACGGCTCGCATCCCAAGGCGCGCATTGCGGTCTTTATTTCGGGAACCGGCACCAATATGGCCGCGCTCCTTTATGCCAGCCGCCTGAAAGATGCCGCTTTCGAGATCGTGCTGGTCGCCAGCAATGTTGGAGGTGCCGAGGGACTGACCCTCGCAAAGACGGAAGGCCTTGCCACCTTCACCCATTCGCACAAAGGCATCACCCGCGAAGAGCAGGACGCCGCGATGGAAGCCGCAGCCATTGAAGCTGGCGCAGACTATATCGTGCTTGCCGGGTATATGCGCATTTTGTCGCAAGGTTTTGTCGAGCGGTGGGAGGGCCGGATGCTTAATATCCACCCCTCCCTGCTTCCCAAATACAAGGGGCTGAACACCTTTTCCCGCGCCATCGAAGCGGGCGACAGCCACGCAGGCTCCAGCGTCCATATCGTCACCCACGAACTCGACGCAGGCGAGGTTCTGGCGCAGGTCAAGGTTGCGATCGCAGCCGACGACACCGCCGAAACCCTTGCCGCGCGGGTCAAGATTGCCGAACACCAGCTTTATCCTCGAGCGGTTGCGGATTATGTCGGCCGGGGTAACGATCCCGACTATCTTTACGCAAAGGTGAGCGAGCTTGCCCTCGCCCTGCCCGAAACCCACGAGAAAACCAGCCACGGCTCCCCCGGTTTTCGTGTCGGGACCGAAAAGTCGGGCAAATTCTTCGCCCATTTCAGCCAGATGCACCACGGCTCTCAGCATATCGCCGTGCTGGTCAAAACCAGCAGCATGGACGAACTCCTCGCCCTCGTCGAAACCCAGCCCGAGACCTATTACAAACCCGATTATTACGGGGCGAGCGGCTGGGTTGGAGTAATTCTTAACCGTCCCGGCGTAGATTGGGACCATGTTCAGGACTGGCTGATGCGCAGTTGGCGCGAGGTTGCTCCTGCGCGGTTAACCAAATTGCACGATGCAGCGAACATGTTCTAGGGTTCGGACCCATAATGGCCACCAGATGGAAAATCCCTGAGCGAGAGCACCTGCTGGCCCGCGGGCCTATGGCGCAACGGGCCAATGATTTCCTGAGCCGCGCATGGCAGCGCGGATGGCTGCCGACACCGCCGCTTTCACCCGGCGTCTTGTGGGACACCGTCTCGAAAGGCTTTTCCAATCCGGCAATCTGCGAAACTGGCGGGCGTTCGGCAGAGGATGTGGCTGATTTCAGGCTCCGGCTCGAACGGCTTTGCGATGCAATCAACGCCGACGCCAAGCTAAATTCACTGGGGCAAGCGATGGCCTATGGCCAGCTCACCCGCGTCATCAAGAACCGCCTTGCACTTGGCCTGTTGTGGCATGGACGCCCGCAAATCCTTGCGACAAAACTTGCCCCGCCGATCATCGTGATCGGCCATATGCGCAGCGGCACAACGCGCGTTCACAAGCTTCTGGCCAGCGACCCTGCGCATTCGCACACGCGCTATCAGGATGCGTATCACCCCGTTCCCGCAAAGCTTGGCATAAACCGCGTGCGCTCGGCGCTGGATCTGGCGATGCTGGGCGCGCTCAATCCGTGGTTGCAGTCCATCCACCCGATGGGCCCGCGCGAAGTAGAAGAGGAACTGGCGTGGATTTCAGCCGCGCTCCACCACTCGATCTACGAATCGCAGTGGCACATCCCTGACTACAGCACCTTCAGCGAAGCCCGCGATCCCCAGCCGATCTATCGCGAGTTCGCGCGCATCCTGCGCACCGATGCCGCGACGCGCGGCATCGCGCATATGCCGCGCATCATGAAAGTACCCGCCTTTAGCGAGGACCTGCCAGCGCTGCTTGAGCAGTTCCCCGAAGCGCGCCTTGTCATCGCGACGCGCAAGCGCACGGCCGTTCTGCGCAGCGCGGTTTCGCTGTGCGCAAACCAGATGGCGGTGCAATCGGATGCGTGCGATCTTTCGCGGATCGAGGCCTTGTGGGAGCACAAGATCACCATGCGCGAGAAACGGATGGCCGACGCGCTCAAAGATTGGAACGGGCCGATTGCGCAGTTGCATTTCGATGAGCTCAACACTGACTGGGAAGCTGCGATCAGGCGGTGTTATTCCGAACTTGGCCTGCCGCTCAGCGTTGAGGCGCTGACTGCGATGCGCAAGGCGATGGCCGAAAGCACCAAAAGCGCGCACCACGCGCATTCGGCCCAACTGCAACGCTTCGCTGCGCAGGCGTAGAACGAAAAAAGGCCGCCCGGCAAGGACGACCCCTTTTCAAAATAGCTGCAAGGTAAATGCCGCTTAGCCGACGATTTCGTCGTCGTTGAAGAAAAAGGCGATTTCGATCGCGGCGTTTTCTTCGCTGTCCGAACCGTGGACGGTGTTTTCACCGATGGAAAGCGCGTGCTCCTTGCGGATCGTGCCTTCTTCGGCTTCGGCAGGGTTGGTTGCGCCCATGATGTCGCGGTTGCGCTTCACAGCGTCTTCGCCTTCGAGAACCTGCACGACAACCGGCTCGCTCATCATGAAGTCGACGAGTTCACCGAAGAAGGGGCGCTCTTTGTGGACGGCGTAGAAGCCTTCGGCTTGCTCGCGGCTCATGTGGATACGCTTGGATGCGACAACGCGAAGGCCGGCGTCTTCCAACATCTTGGTGACAGCGCCGGTGAGGTTGCGCTTGGTGGCATCAGGCTTGATGATCGAAAAGGTGCGGGTAACCGCCATGACATGTATTCCTTGTTTTGAAGAGAGGGGCACTTGAACTGCGTGCGCCAGAATTCGCTCGCGCGCCATTACTCGCGAGCCGTGCTAAATTCAAGCGTTGTGTGAGACCTCGGTGCGGGTCAGCCCGGCTCTTCGCTGATCGTTAGCTGGCCGGTGACCACGCCTTCGTCATCGGGAAAGGCGCTAACCGAAAATGTCGTGCCCGTCGTCTCATTCTCGCCGCCGATCATCTTGCCGCCGTTCATATTGGTCTCGATCTGGATCGTGATCCCGGCGCTTTCGGCCTCGGCGCGGTAGTGGTCTGCGATCTGCTCGGGCGATTTGTCGCTGCGAAAGGTGGTGAGGCTGCCCTTAGTCTCGCCATTGTCGATCATGGTGTTGGAGAGCACTTCGGCTCCGCTCACCAAGGTAAAGCCCGCTGGCAGATCGGCGGGTGCATCGGTGTTGGTGACCATGCTGACCGTTCCGTCCTCGGTTTCGACGGTCATCGAGCTTTCGCCAGTGCTGCGGTCGATCTGGTATTCGCCCGTGTCGCCGTCTTCGGTGGCGAAATCGCCTTCGGTTTCTGATCCGCAAGCGGCAAGCGCAAGCGTACTCACGGCTGCGACAACAGTGAAAAATCTCATCATTCGTCCCCCAATTGGTGTCTCAAGCGACCTTAACCCATTTCCCGCCGTCCTGGCGAAAAAATGACCGTTCGAGCGGTTCCTTGCCGTCGAGCGAGCGCCACGTACCGCGTGCGGCCTCCACCGTCGCATCATCGAACAGGAGGAATGCGCGGGCAAAACCGTCCGTTTCGCGATATTCACCATCGGCATAAATCACATGGCTCGCACTGTTCGCAGGCTCGGGCGCGTCAGAGAGCAGGATCGGTTGATCCCCTGCCCCTGCTGCGCCCGCTTCGCCATTGGCGAGGAAGCTTTCAGGGCCAGCCTTCCAAAGCGCCCTGGAAATGGCTTCGCGTTGTTCTGCGGATTTGCTGACAACCAGCAAGCGGTCGCCGCCGTCGAGCACGCGCCCTGCGATCAGGGCGACGACCTTTTCGACAGGGTCACGCGAGAGTTGCCAGAAATCGACTTTCATATCTCGACGTTAGACGAAGCCGCCCGCGCCCTCCACCCTTCCACCCGGATTTTCACACCGGAGTATGATCCGGGTGAAAGGGTGGAGGGCGCGGGTGGCCCGGGCGCTAGCCCTTATTGAGCTTACACCGGTCCGAACAATACTTCACATTGTCCCAGTCGCGCTCCCATTTCTTGCGCCAGGTAAACGGGAGCCCGCAGGTGAGGCAGATCTTGCTGGGAAGATCGCTCTTCTTGCGCATCTTCGGCATGTTTGCTGTCCTACCGCTCCGCTACCTGAGGAAATTCTTGATGTCCTACCGCTTCGCTACTTGAGGACAGGCGAGCTTACTCAGCGTTGTCCGCGACAAACTGGTCGATCAGGCGCGCGCCATAACCGGTTGCGCCTTTCTCGTGCGTTGCGCCCGGCTTATCCGACCACACCATACCAGCGATGTCGCAGTGCGCCCAGGCAACGCCTTTCTTGATGAAGCGCTGAAGGAATTGTGCCGCCGTGATCGAACCGGCCCAGCGTCCGCCAATGTTTTTCATATCGGCGATGGGTGAATTGATAAGCTTGTCATACTCTGGCCCCAAAGGCATCCGCCACAACTTGTCATCAGTGGTCTTGCCCGCTGCGACAAGGCCATCGGCCAGCGTATCGTCATTGGCGAACAGTCCGCCGTGCTCATTGCCAAGCGCGACCATCATCGCGCCGGTCAGCGTTGCGAAATCGACGATGTGAGCGGGATCATATTCTTCCTGTGCCCAGTGAAGCGCATCGCACAGCACGAGGCGGCCTTCGGCGTCGGTATTGAGCACTTCGATGGTCTGGCCGCTCATGCTGGTGACGACGTCGCCGGGACGCTGGGCGTTACCGTCGGGCATGTTTTCGACAAGGCCCATCACGCCAACAACGTTCGCTTTTGCCTTGCGCGAAACGAGCGCGAGCATGCCGCCGGCAACCGCGCCAGCGCCGCCCATGTCCCATTTCATGTCTTCCATGCCAGGCGCAGGTTTGATCGAGATGCCGCCGGTGTCGAAAGTCACGCCCTTGCCGACAAAGACCGATGGCTTGTCGCCATCATTGCCGCCGTTCCACTTGATCGCAAGCAGTCGGGATTCGCGCCGCGAACCCTGACCAACACCCAGAAGAGCGCCCATGCCAAGCTCGCCCATTTGCTTCTCGTCCAGCACGATGATTTGTGCGCCCGTTCCCTCGAAAGCTTCCTTGCAAAGCTCGACGAAGCTTTCGGGGTAAACGATATTAGCAGGCTCGGTGACGAGCATCTTGGTGAACTCGACGCCTTTGGCAATCGCTGCTTGACGCTCCCAATCGTCGCCCGTCCCCTCCGGTGCGCCGACAACGTGAATGGTCTTGAGCGAAATTTGCTTGTCGCTCGAAAGCTTGGTGCGATATTTGTCATGAGCCCAGCTGCGCAGTTTCGCGCCGAGCAGAACCGCGCCCGCGTCGGCTGCCGAAAGACCCGCCGATGACAGGTCGAGCACCAGCGCCTCTTCGCCCGAACGCAGATATTTCGCGATGAGAGCGCCGCCTGCTTTTTCAAGGTTCAGCCGGCGATTGGCCGCGCCCTTGTCGCCTGCGCCCACGAGAGCCACACGGGCAACCGCGTCACCGTTTGTGGTGAACCCTTCGAATAGCTGACCCGGCGAGCCCTTGAAGCGCGAAGCCTCGGCCCCCTTGACCAATGCGGAATCAAGCCCTGCAGGCGTGTCGCCCTTGTCGACGATGGTCGCGGTGAGGGTGACTTGTGAAGGCGCGCTGGCGCTAAACTCGATTTGCATGTGTGCTCCGGCTGTTTAAGCTTCTGAGAGGACGGGGTGAATTGCGATATTGATCACGGTCGATGAACAGCTGACCGTGGGCAAAAGTTCCTCACATCCCAAACTCGATTGCGATTAAGCGTGAGCGGTGCAATAGGCAAGCCATGGCGGCAAGATTCAGCGTCAAGATGGTGCCTTTCGAGCGTGCTGCATGTGCAGCGACGTTGAGCCTTTACGCGCTCGGCGCACCTCTGGCTGCGCAGGATCAGGTTGAAAACCAGCAGGAGACGCCAGACACAAACGAGGTCGCCTCGGGTCTCGACGCGCTGAGCGATGAGACGATCAATTTCGAAGCCGACAGCGTCGATTACGATTCTGCCGCCGAGCGTATCACGGCGCGCGGCAATGTGATCTTGCGCAATTCCGACGCAAGCGTTCGCGCCGACGAGGTCGAGTGGGACCGCACCACCTCCACGATCACCGCACGCGGCAATGTGCGTTTCGTCGACCGTTCAGGCAATCAGATCTTCACCGAGACAGTGCAACTGAACGACGCGTTCGAAGCAGGCGCAATGGACGATCTGCTGCTTGCGCTTCGCACCGGCGGAAGGCTCGCCGCCCGCTCCGCAGAGCGCGGCGAGGACGGCGTCGTGGTCCTGAACGAAGCTGCCTATTCGGCCTGTCCCGTAACAGACGAGGAAGGCTGCGATCGCGACCCCAGCTGGCGTATCACCGCCGACCGGGTGCGCTATGACCCTGAAGAGAGCCGCATCAAGTTCGATGGCGCGATGCTCGAACTTTTCGGAGCGAGGCTCCTACCGCTTCCCGGCCTTGCGCTTCGCACCGATGGCGCTGCGGAAAGCGGATTTCTGGTGCCCAACATCCGCTTCGACCAGGTTAACGGGCTGGAGGTTTCGGGCGAATATTATTGGCGCATGGCCGATAACAAGGACCTGATACTCGGCACGCACGTCTACACCGACGCAGCCCCCATGGCCCGCGCGCAGTTCCGGCACTTCACCGAAAAGGGCGCTTATCAGATCAGCGGCTATGCCACCAACAGCCGGCGCGTGGCGAACTTTGGCGTTGCGCCGACCACCGAAAGCGATCCGCGCGGCTATCTTGCTGCCAATGGCCGCTTTATCTTCTCGCCAGAGTGGAGCCTGACCGGTTCGATCCGGCTCGCCTCCGACCGCACGTTCCTTCGCCGCTATGACATCAGCCGCGATGACCGTTTGCGTTCGACCATCAATCTGGAGCGGATCGACGACAATTCCTATTTCAGCCTCGCTGGCTGGGCGACCCAGACGCTGAGGATTGCCGCTGATCAGGGTCAGATCCCGCTCGCTGTCCCCGCGCTTGATTACCGTCAGAGGCTGGACCGCGAAGTGCTTGGCGGAACAGTCGAATTTCAGGCGAATACGCTCGCGCTTATCCGCGATGAAGGGCAGGACACCCAGCGCGCCTTTGCTGGCGCAAAGTGGGATTTGCGCACACTCACCGGGCTTGGCCAGATGGTTACGCTGACGGGCCTCGTGCGCGGCGATGTCTATAACACCGAGGACACCCTCTCGACCCTGACACAGGTTTACCGCGGGCAGGAAGGCTGGACCACGCGGGGCATCGCCACCGCCGCTGTCGATGTCGAATGGCCGTTTGTGGGCGAGGCATTCGGGGGCACGCAGGTGCTGACCCCGCGCGTCCAATTGGTCGCCAGCCCCAATATCCGCAATCTCGCAGTGCCGAACGAAGATGCGCGCGCGATTGATCTTGAGGATTCCAACCTCTTCGCGCTCAACCGTTTCTCCGGATACGACCGGGTCGAGGACGGCGCGCGGGTCACCTATGGCTTCGACTGGGAGCTCAATCGTCCCGGCTGGCGGATCAAGACCAATATCGGGCAAAGCTATCGCCTTACCAATGAGGAAGAGATCTTCCCCGACGGGACGGGCCTGTCGGATCGTTTCTCCGACTTCGTTGGCCGGACCGAGGTGCGGTATAAAAACTTCGTGAAGTTCACCCACCGCTTCCGCCTCGACAAGGACAATTTCGCGGTGCGCCGCAATGAAATCGACGCCGCCGTCGGATCGCAGCGCAATTACGTGGAAATCGGCTATCTGAGGCTCAACCGGAACATTCAAACGGTCGAAGACCTGAGCGACCGCGAAGAAGTGCGCGCCGCCGCGCGTGTGACGATTGGCCGCAACTGGTCGGTGTTCGGCTCGGGCGTTTTCAACCTCACCGATGAGGATGAAGATCCGGTCTTCGCGCCCGACGGTTTCGAGCCCATCCGCACGAGGTTAGGCATTGCTTACCGCGACGATTGTATCGAATTTGGTGCGACATGGCGGCGCGACTTCATCACCTTTGGCGATGCAGAACAGGGCAACTCTTTCCGCCTGTTTTTTGCCCTGCGCAATCTTGGCTTCAGATAAAGAGCGCGCGCGCGTTGGCAGTTTACCAAAAAGCGGTTAAAGAGCGGCGACAAACAACGTCAGGCAGCGTTAAGCTGGCGGTTTGTATCGGGGTTGGGACACGGCAAAGGAGCCACTGGAGAGGCGAGCAAAAAGGCGCCTCGGGCCTGGCGAAAATACGGGCCCACTCTTTTGCAAACACACATTGAAATATGATGCGAGATACCGGGATCAACATGGTGACCTTGAAGGCTTTTTCTTACATGCGCAGCTCTCTTCTGGCGCTTGGCGTCGCGGCGATGGCCGCTTCTTCCTTGCCGCTGGCAGCGCCTGCATTGGCGCAATCGGGCGCGCCTGCGGCACCCGCGCCGCCGCCTGCTGCTGCACCGTCCAATCCCTTTGGTCTGCCAGACAACGTCAACCTGCTTGGCAGCAGCCGCCCCAACGAGCGTAGCGCAACCGCGATGGTCAATGGCTATGTCATCACCGGCACCGATATCGACCAGCGCGTGGCGCTCGTCACCAATGCGTCGGAGAACGAGATCGAGGGCGAAGAGCTTCAACGGCTGCGCGCACAGGTGCTTCGCAATCTGATCGACGAAACGATCAAGATCCAGGCCGCAGAGGCTCAGGAAATCGGCATTCAGAAGGCGCAGGTTGAGCAAACCTACGCCCAGCTTGCCGCGCAAAACTTCCCCGACAATCCGGCGGGCATGGACGCTTATCTCAAATCCATCGGCTCTTCCCCCGACGCGCTCAAGCGCCAGATCGAGGGCGAGCTTGCATGGGACAACCTCATCCGCCGCAACATCAGCCCGTTCGTGAACGTCGCCGCTGAAGAAGTGACCGGCATTCTCGAAAGGCTCGAGGCATCGCGCGGCACCGAAGAATATCGTCTCGGCGAAATTTACATGAGCGCGACCGACGAGAACCGCGACGCGGTGATCCAGAACATGCAGCGCATCGTTGAGCAGCTTCAGGCAGGCGGCAGCTTTGTCGCCTATGCCCGCCAGTTTTCCGAAGCATCAACCGCGGTGACAGGCGGCGATACGGATTTCCTTCGCCTTGGCACATTGCCCGGCCCCATGGCCGAAGCCGTGCAAGGGATGCAGCCGGGCCAACTTGTCGGCCCTATCGCCATTCCGGGCGGCTACACCATCATCTATCTGATTGATAAACGTCAGGTTCTGATGGCTGACCCGCGCGACGCCGTGCTCAGCCTTAAACAAATCTCGATCGAACTTGCCCCCGGCCTCAGCCAAGCCGAAGCAACCGCCCAGATCGAGCAATTCGGCGAAGCGGTCCAAACCATGCGCGGGTGTTCGAACGCGGATGAGGTCGCGCGCTCGATCGGTGCCTCGGTCGTCTCCAATCCGGAGATCCAGGTGCGCCAGCTCCCCGACCAATTGCAGGGCATCCTGCTTGGCCTTCAGGTGGGGCAGGCAACGCCTCCGTTCGGCACCGCCGATGAGGGTGTTCGGGTGCTGATGCTGTGCGGGCGCGATGATCCGCAGCAATCCGGCACGCCCACCTTCCAATCGGTGATGAATTCGATCGAGGAAGAGCGCATCAACAAGCGCGCCCAGCGTTACCTGCGCGACCTGCGCAACGACGCTTACGTTCAGTACAATTAAAGGCAGCGCGCGAGGGTGACAGCATTGCCGCTTGCCCTGTCGCTCGGCGATCCTGCGGGGATTGGCCCCGAAATAATTCTGGACGCCTATGCCGCGCTGCAGTCCGGCGAGCGCGGGTTCTTTGTCGTAGGCGGTTTTGACGTGCTTCGAGCCTGCGCAAAGGCGCGGGGCCACACCTTCCCGATTGTCGCAATCGGCGAGCCGGGCGAAGCGGCAGAGGCCTTTGCCGAAGGACTGCCGGTCCTGGCCGGCGCCGATGCCGCCTACACCCCCGGCAATCCCGATGACGAAGGGGCCGCGCTTGCGATGCACTCGCTTGCCGAAGGCGTGCGCTGCGTTCTTCTGGGTCAGGCGAGCGGGATCGTGACTGCGCCAGTGAGCAAGAGCCAACTTGCGCAGGTCGGCTTTGATTTTCCGGGACAGACCGAATTTCTCGCCAGCGTTTGCGGGCTTGCGCCTGAAGATGCGGTGATGATGCTTGCCGGACCGACTTTGCGCACCGTGCCGCTCACCGTGCACGTTGCCTTGTCACAGGTCCCTCGCCTCGTTTCGCGCGAGTTGATCGAGCACAAGGCGGGTATCGTTGATGCTGCATTGAAGCGCGATTTCGGCATTTCCGCCCCGCGCATCGCAATCTCCGGTCTCAACCCGCACAATGGCGAAGACGGCAAGTTTGGCGATGAAGAGGCTCGCGTGATCGAACCCGCCATCGAGGCGCTGCGCGAACGCGGCGTGGGCGCGTTCGGCCCGGTTCCGGCCGATGCCCTGTTCACAGCGCCCATCCGCCCCAGTTTTGACGCTGCGATCTGCATGTATCACGATCAGGCGCTTATCCCGATCAAGGCGCTTGAATTTGACGAAGGCGTCAATGTGACGCTGGGCCTGCCCATTATCCGCACCTCCCCCGATCACGGGACGGCATTCGACATCGCAGGCTCAGGCGAGGCCGACGCAGGCGCAATGCTCGCCGCAATCCGCATGGCGGTGCAGATGGCAGCCGCGCGGTCGAAACTTTAAGTGGTCACCCTTCCCCCCATCCGAGAAACCATCGCGCGCCACGGCCTTTCGGCCAGCAAGGCGCTTGGCCAGAACTTCCTGCTGGATGAGCAATTGCTCGACCGGATCGCCGCGCTTCCCGGTGACCTCAACGGCGCAAACGTGCTCGAAGTCGGCCCCGGGCCTGGCGGGCTAACCCGCGCATTGTTGAGAGCGGGCGCGAATGTCACGGCGATCGAAATGGACACGCGATGTCTGCCAGCCTTGGAGGAATTGTCCGAGGCATTTCCCGGTCAGCTGAGCGTTATTCAGGGCGATGCCATGAAACTCGATCATGGCGAAATCATGCAAGGCAAGCCGTTCCACGTCCTCTCCAACCTGCCCTACAACGTCGGGACCGCCTTGTTCGTGAACTGGCTTTCGGGCGAGAACTGGCCGCCCCAATGGCAATCGCTCACCCTCATGTTCCAGCGCGAAGTGGCCGAACGCATCGTCGCGAAATCCGGAACGGGCGCCTATGGCCGCCTCGCCGTCCTTGCCCAGTGGCGCACGCAAACAAAACTGGCGATGAAGGTCCACCGCAGCGCCTTCACCCCGCCGCCCAAGGTCATGAGCGCGATTGTTCATGTGACACCGGGTGAGGCTCCTGAAGGCGTGTCCGCGAGAACCCTCGAACGCCTAACCGAAGCCGCCTTTGGCCAGCGCCGCAAGATGCTGCGCCAGAGTTTGAAAGGCGTGCCCGGTGCATTGGAATCGCTGGAAGCTGTCGGCATCGAACCCACCCGCCGTGCCGAAACGGTGAGCGTGGAGGAGTTTGTTGCTCTGGCGCGGGCGCTCAAGAACTAGGATATCCGCCTTTCCTTAAGCCCTTCTCAATTCCCGCTGGCTAACACGGGGTGGAATGCAAGGAGGCACCAATGCTTGAGTCCAACAAGAATTCACCTATGCTCAATGGCCCTATCGAGTTTGATTTCACGGTAGAGATCGAGCGCCCCGCCTCTGAAGTCTTTCCCCTTATCGACGTGTCCGACCCGCGCTTTTCGCAGGTTGCCCTTGGCAATACGGTCAAGAAGCTGGACGAAAAATCCTTCGAACTCGAAATCTCAGAGTTGGAGGGCCACGCCGTTCGCTTTTTTGTTGTCGACTACGCCAAGGACGCGCGGCACGCGTCGAAAGTCACTATCGAACCGACTATCGGCAATCTTGTCGAAGCGGTTGAGGATTATGAGCTCACCCCGCTTGGCGATGATCGCTGCGCGCTAACACTCGTCACCAAAGCGACCTTCTCGGACGATCTCAGCGTTGAAGAGATCGCGCAAGAAGTGGCGATGATGAGCATGGCGGTCGAAGAAGACCTGACCAAGCTGAAAATGCACGCCGAAGAAGGCGTCGATGCTGTCAAAGCCTATATGCAAGAGCAGGCAGCTGCCTTTGGACTCGAGCTTGATCTGGAGGATTTCGAAATCGATTGGGACGACATCGAGCCGCAGCAGTGAAAGCGGCGTAACCTTTATCCGATACCGAGCGAGCGGTAACACAGATACATCACCGCTGGCGCGGTGACGACGCTGATCGCGAAGTTCACCATCATGCGGGCGCTGTCGCGCTCCCCGTCTTCTGCATCTGTTGCTGCGCGGTAGAGCAGGAATAGCGCGATGAGGGTGCCCAAAGTGCCAAGCGCCAGAAAACTTGCCGCCACGAATTGATCCGCGTCGTATCCGCCGGCAATCCCTCCTGCGAGCGCAAACAGCGCCAGGATCGGAGCGACGAACACCAGCGCGACCATAACTCCCAACAAGGGCGCCAGGGGACTGAGCGCAAGCAGGATTAGCGCGCCATGGATCGCAACCGAAAACTTGAGCTTGCCCGATGTCATCAGGCGCGTTCCAGATCGCGGACCATTTCTGCGCGCTGAAGCATCAGGTCGAGCACCTCGGAGTGCTTGGCTGTCCATTCCATCACATTGGAAAACATGACGATTTCGATGCCGTCCACGCCTTCCATCTGGATGCCATATTCATGGCTCAGCGTATCCCAGGCGGCAGGCTCCACCGTCATTTTGGAGAAGGGCAAAAACAGGTCGCGGTGGCCAAATCTGAAAGGCTGGACCATCGACAGGGTAAGCCCGTCACAGTGAACGCCGACATTCACCGGCGGATGGCGATAGGATTTAAGGTCGCCCGACAAATGCCCCCATCGCGCACCGGGCTGCGCAATACGGATCGCCCCGGTCATCTGTTTTGCAATAGGCTTGCGCGGGGTCGTGACCGCGTATAGCCGCTCATACTCGCGCCAGCGCGAATAGCTCGCGCTCATGATGTAGAGTGCAATCCCGCCAAAGACGGTAAGGCTGAGCGCGCCGACAAGCGCCAGGTATATCTGCTCGATAATCTCGCCCATTTGCGCGCCTCCGGTGTCCAATGATCGCCCGCTGCAATCATCGAACACCCTAGGCGCTTATGGTGGAGAAAGGGTTTACCCCGCCTTCTTGACCTGCCGCCACTCATGCAGCAGCGGCTCGGTATATCCGCTCGGCTGCTCCACGCCTTTGAAAATCAGGTCCTTGGCCGCCTGGAAAGCAGGCGCGTCCTCGTTGCCGATAAGCGGTTGGTAGGTCGGATCACTAGCGTTCTGCTCGTCAACCTTGGCTGCCATGCGGGAGAGGCTGTCCATGATCTGATCCTCGGTAACAACGCCGTGAAGGAGCCAGTTGGCAAGGTGTTGTGATGAAATGCGCAAGGTCGCGCGGTCTTCCATCAGGCCCACATCGTTGATGTCGGGGACCTTTGAACAGCCAACGCCTGCATCGATCCAGCGCACGACATAGCCAAGCAGGCCTTGGCAATTGTTGTCGAGTTCCTCGCGAAGCTCTGCATCCGACCAATTGGTGCCTTCGGCAAGCGGAATGGTGAGCAGAGCGTCGAGACCCGCGGGTTCGGGCAGCTCTTTTTGAATATCGAACACGTTTTCGCGGTGATAGTGGATCGCGTGGAGCGTTGCAGCGGTGGGCGATGGTACCCATGCGGTGTTGGCCCCTGCGCGCAGGTGGCCGATTTTCTCGATCATCATCTGACCCATAAGATCGGGTGCTGCCCACATGCCCTTGCCGATTTGCGCCTTGCCCGAAAGTCCGTGTTTGAGGCCAATCGCGACATTGCGCGCTTCGTATGCCTTCAGCCAGTCCGAACCCTTCATCGCGCCTTTGCGCATCATGGGTCCTGCACGCATCGAGGTGTGGATTTCATCGCCCGTGCGATCGAGGAAGCCTGTGTTGATGAAGACGATCCGGTCCTTCACCGCCTCGATACAAGCGCCAAGATTGGCCGAGGTGCGGCGTTCTTCGTCCATGACACCGACCTTGATCGTGTGACGGTTGAGACCGAGCAGGTCCTCCACCGCGTTGAAGAGATCATTGGTGAAGGCGCATTCTTCCGGACCATGCATCTTGGGTTTTACGATGTAGATCGAACCGTGCTTGGAATTGCCATATTTGGCGTGACCTTCCACGTCCAAGGTGCTGATCGCGCTGGTGAAAACGGCGTCCATGATGCCTTCGGGGATCTCGCTCCCGTCGGGAAGCAGGATCGCAGGATTGGTCATCAGGTGCCCGACATTGCGCACGAACATGAGGCTGCGGCCGGAGAGCGAGTGCTCATTGCCCGAGCCATCGTTGTAGGTCTTGTTGCCGTTGAGTTTGCGCGTGAGCGTTTTGCCGCCCTTGTTAAAGCTTTCCTCCAGATCACCCCGGATAATGCCGAGCCAATTGGTGTAGGCGAGCAGCTTGTCCTCACCATCAACCGCAGCGACCGAATCCTCGCAATCGGCAATCGTGGTGAGTGCGGCTTCGAGATTGATATCCGCAATGCCCGCTTTGTCGGTTTTGCCGATTGGGCTTGTCGCATCGAAAACCACTTCGATGTGGAGGCCGTTGCTCTGGAACAAAAGACCCTTGTCGGTGTGACCGACCCATTGGCTTTCGTCCTGAAGCTTGCCGTCGTTTTCGTCCTTCAGGTCCGCCCAGCTCTGGTCCACCAGCGGCAGCGTCTCGTCGAGGAATTGGCGACCGCGCGCGATCACCGCTGCGCCGCGTTCCTCGTCATAACCGCCCGGACGCGCTGCTGGCGCATTCAATGCGTCGGTGCCGTAGAACGCGTCGTAGAGCGAACCCCAGCGTGCATTGGCCGCGTTCAGGAGGAAGCGCGCGTTGAGGATGGGCACCACCAGCTGCGGCCCCGCCATCGTGGCGATTTCCGCATCCACATTCTGCGTGCCGATCTGGAAATCAGCGGGTTCTGGCACGAGGTAGCCGATCTCGCGCAAAAACGCCTCATACTCGCTCGCGTCATGCGGCTTGCCAGCGCGCTCTGAATGATAGGCGTCGATCCTGGCTTGCAGGTCTTCGCGCTTTTCCAGCAGCGCCTTGTTGCGCGGCGCATGGCTCGCGAGAAGCTCGGCAAACCCGTTCCAAAACGCGTCCACATCGCGGCCAAGGGGCGCAAGAACCTGAGTTTCGAGAAGCTCAGCAAGTGGAGCGTCCACAGAAAGACCAGCGCGGGTGGTGTAATTGTGCATAGAAGTCCTCAGATACCAAGTGGGTTGGGATCCTGGGGAGGAGGACGTGAGCGCCCTATGGCGAAGCTTGCCGCATATTGCAATCCCGCCGTCGCCCGGTCCCCTTGATAGTTATCGGGGCGCGGCCTAGACGGTTTCTTATGAAACCAACCAGCCTTTCCGATATCGATCAGGACACAATGCTAAGCCAGGTGATCGCCTGGTCCAGGATCAACACCGGAACCGCCAATCTTGATGGCCTTGCGCGGCAGATTGACGTTTTGGCTGAGGCCTTCTCCGCGCTTCCGGGCGAGATAGAATATGTCGATCCCGCGCCCGTGACCGTGGTGAACGCAAGCGGCGAGGAGGTCGAAAAGCCCCACGGCAAGCATATGGTCTTGCGCGTTCGCCCCACGGCCAATCGCCGCATCCTGCTTACCGGACACATGGATACAGTCTTTCCCAAGGACTATTTCTTTCAGGACGTGACCTGGCTTGAAGACGGGGTGCTTGGCGGGCCGGGCGTTGCCGATATGAAGGGCGGGATTGCAGTCATGCTCCATGCCCTGATGGCGTTTGAGCGCGGCGCTGGTGCAGGTTCGCTTGGCTATGATGTGCTGCTTAATTCCGATGAGGAAACCGGATCGCTGGCAAGCGCCGACCTGATCGCGCAAATGGCGCGCGGCAAGCTCGCAGCGCTCACCTATGAACCGGCCGCGCTCCCCGATGGCACACTTGCCCATGCGCGGGGCGGTTCGGGAAATTATTCTGTGATTATCACCGGACAGTCTGCCCATGCGGGACGCAATCCCGATGACGGGCGCAACGCGATCGTTGCAGCAGCCGAATTGGCGGTGAAACTGAAGGCCATGCATTGCCCCGACATCTCGGTAAACCCGGCCAAGATCGAGGGTGGGAGCGCCAATAATGTCGTGCCCGATCATGCAATCCTGCGTTTCAACATCCGTCCCCAATCCATCGAAGCGGGCGAGAAATTCGAACGCGATCTCAAGGAACTGGTCGCCAGCATTGAGACAGCGCACGAGGTTTCCACCCACACCCACGGCGGGGTCAGCCGTCCGCCCAAGCCCGTCGATGACAAGGCGCAACAGCTGTTCGACCTCGTGCGCGAATGCGGTGCAGAACTTGGCCAGACTATCAAATGGAAGTCGACAGGCGGCGTGTGCGATGGCAACAATATCGCCGCTTGCGGGGTTCCGGTCGTGGACACCATGGGCGTTCGCGGGGGCTCGATCCACTCCCCGCAGGAATTTATGATCACCGAAAGTCTGGCCGAACGCGCCGCACTCTCTGCACGCGTGATCCAACGTCTTGATGAAGGGGCCATCTCTTGAGTTTTCGCCTGCGGCCTGCGCGCCTTTCTGATCTTGAGCATCTGTATGAGATGGCAAAGCTTACCGGAGGCGGTTTCACCAACCTGCCTGCGGATCGCAACGCTTTAACAGCAAAGCTCACCCGCGCGGTTGAAGCCTTTGAAAACACTGAGGATGAACTGGTCGATGAGCAGTTCGTGCTGGTCCTTGAAGACACCAAATCAGGCGCGGTGCGCGGCACGTGCCAGTTGATGACGATGGTGGGCCAGCAATGGCCGTTCTATTCCTACCGCCTCAACACGCTCACGCAATATTCCAAAGAACTCGACCGCACGGTGCGAACAGAGATGCTCAATCTCGTCACCGACCTTGAGGGGTCGAGCGAGGTCGGCGGGCTGTTCCTCCACCCCAATGAGCGAGCGGGCGGCCACGGGCTGCTTCTTGCGCGCAGCCGCTATCTCTTTATCGCGATGCACCGAAAACGCTTTGCCGACCGCATCCTGGCTGAGCTTCGCGGGATCATCGACGAGCGCGGCGATAGCCCGTTCTGGGACAATGTTGCGGGCCGTTTCTTCGGAATGACCTTTAACGAGGCCGATTATTTCAACGCGATCAACGGCAATCAGTTTATCGCCGACCTCATGCCCAAGCACCCGGTCTATGTCGCCATGCTCGCCGAAGAAGCGCGCAAGGTGATCGGCGTGCCGCACCTTTCAGGCAGAGCGGCGATGCGGATGTTGGAGAACGAAGGCTTCGCTTATGAAGGCTATGTCGATATCTTCGACGGCGGCCCTACGATGACCGCGCGCACCGACCAGGTGACGAGCATCAAGAACAGCGTGGCAGCCAAGGTGACCAACATGGACGTGGGCGAAGGCGAGCGCGCGATCCTTGCCACCGGCACGCTTTCGAACTTCCGCTCGTGCTACGGCGCGCGGGTGCTGGATGAGGACGGCGGGATCGCCATTGATGCAGCCGCTGCGGACACTCTGGATGTTTCCGAAGGCGACACGGTATGGAGCGTTGCGCGGTGAGCCTTAAAGAAATCAACTTCGACGGGCTCGTGGGGCCTAGCCACAATTACGCAGGGCTAAGCCTCGGCAATATTGCGAGCGCAAGCCACAAGGGCGATCCCTCCTACCCGCGCGCCGCCGCGCTTCAGGGGATGGCGAAGATGCGTCGCAATCTGGCCGCGCTGGGTGTGCAGGGGTTTCTCCTGCCCCTACCCCGCCCCAATCGCGCCTTGCAGGAGGCGCTGAGCTTTGACGGGACAGAGGCGGCGGCATTGCGCGCTGCGCCCTGGTCAGCCTCCAGCATGTGGACCGCCAATGCCGCAACGGTTTCACCTGCGCCCGATACAGCCGACGGCAAATGTCACCTGACGCCGGCAAACCTCATCACCATGCTCCACCGTGCGCAGGAATGGGAAGACACCAAGGCGCAGCTCGACATTGCCTTTGGCGATCGGGACCACTTCACCGTGCACAGCGCCGTGCCGCCGACCTTTGGCGATGAGGGCGCGGCGAACCACGGGCGTTTCTGCGACACGCACAGCGCAGCCGGCGTCGAGCTTTTCGTTTACGGCAGGCCGGGCGGCAAATTCCCCGCACGCCAGCACGAACAGGCAAGCCGCCTCGTCGCGCGCCAGCACGGGCTCGATCCCGACAACTGCGTTTTCATCGAGCAAAACCCCGCTGCAATCGAGGCGGGCGCGTTTCACAATGACGTGGTGAGCGTGGTGAACGAGCGCGTGCTTTTCACCCATCAGGAAGCATTCGCCGACCAGGAGGGCGCATACGAGGCAATCCGCGCCAAATTCCCTGCTTTGGAAGTGGTCGAGGTGCCTTCTGCCAAGGTCACTATGGCCGAAGCGATCCGCACCTATCTTTTCAACGCGCAGCTGATCACTCTGCCCGATGGCACGATGAACCTTATCGTCCCCGAAGAATGCCGCGAAAGCCCAAGCGTATGGGCCTATTGCGAAGAGATGATGGCTTCGAATGGCCCGATCCGCAAAGTCGTGCCCGTCGATGTGCGCCAGTCGATGGCGAACGGCGGGGGTCCAGCGTGCCTGCGCCTGCGCGTGGTGTGCGATCCCGTCACGGTTGATCCGCGCTTCCTCCTCGATGAGGCCAAGGCCGACAGGATGGAGGAGATCATCGCCTCTCACTGGCCCGAACAGATCGACCCCGCCGATATCGGCAGCGAGACGCTCGCCAAGAGCGTGATCGACGCGCGTGCGGCACTTTTCGACGCGCTCGACCTTGGGGTTCTTGCGTAGTTTTCCCAAGTCTGCCCGCACAAGACGGTTAACGCCATTGCGCCGTCTTGTCGGAGGTGTTTACACTTGCGTAACCATTAACCTTCGAGAGCCCCGGCTTCGCGTGCTTGGCATGGGGCTTGCTCTGTAAAATGGGCACCAAGGAGCAACTATGCTGAACAAGATCGGGCGACTGTTTGTGATCAAGAACCGCTTTGAAGCGTTCGCGATCATCTATGCGCTTGCTCTTGGTGCGACCAATCGCGGTTATGCCTATCTGGAAAGCTTTCCGCCCTATTGGGGTGAGGCGCTGTTTCTCGCAGCGTGCCTGGCGGTCCTCATGGGTGGCGCGGCCATTCTGGATTCGCTCAAGACGAAAAACGAGCTTGAGGAATTGAAGGCGGAACTGGCCGCCGAACGCGGGGAAAAGCGCGGTTGACGCCTACTTGTTAAGCGGGTCGACGATCACCGCTTCGCCGTTTTCGTCATACTCCGGCAACAGGGCGATATCCTCTGCATTGTCGACCATCAACGTCACCTGTTTGCGCCGACGATCAATTCGCGCGCCGACATAAACGGGGGTGAGGCGCGGTTGGCCCCGCACGACCACGCGGCGATTGCGAAAGTAGGAACGCAAACGCGGCAGGCTTGCTTCGACCATTTCGGTCTCGCCATCGCGTTCGACGATAATCCCCTCACCCTCTTCCTCGCCTCTTTCTGACGCAGAATTGCTGACCTTCGGTGCGAGCAGCTTTTCCGTGTTGAGAATATCGGCGAAGGTCGCCTTGTCGAGCTCGATCACCACGACTTCGGGACTGCGCCCCGCGACGCGGTTGCGCGTTCGCCCGCCGACGCCTGAACCAAAGCTGGTGTCGATCCCTGCCGAGGCAAGCAGCTCCAATTCGACCAGGGCGGAAGAATCGGAGACGATGTTGTGAAGCTCGAACTTGTCGCCAACCACGCGCACTTCGACCACATCCATGATAACCGCCATGTCGCCTGACGCCTCGCTCGAACGTTTGCGCGCTGCAATCTGGAAACGGCGCGGCTCAAGGCATTCGACCGAGCAAATGTCGCGCAGGCGTTCAAGGTACTGTTGATAGCTTTCCGCTTTGGTGGAGGAAGGGGCAAGGAGCGTAAGAGCCGATGCGGCGGCGACAAACAAGGCGGGTTTGATCACAAGCGTTCCTTGCCAAAAACTGGTGGGGGTTTCTGTTGCTAGCTACCCCCGGAGCCCCGGAATCCACTTCTGTTGCCCGGTGGGTCCAACCGCGCATAGGCTTTGTAAATTCAGGCCGCTAGGCCGTCACATTACGCTGCGATTGCGAGTGCTTCGTTATCGTTTGCACTTATAAAGATGAACAGTTTTACGGGTTACTCAGCCCGGGCAAAAACTACGCTTTTCAGTCCACGTCGATCCTAGTTCGGCCCCGTCAAAACACCCCGTCCACCAATTGGCTTTCGGGGTTTTATGGTGGAGCCGCCGGGTACTGCCCCCGGGTCCGTTGTACCTATTGCACGCAGCAATTTATCGCCATAGTCCGCCGAAACGGACAGGTGATATATAGGGATCGCGAAACCAAATGAAAAGGGCGGACCAATCCGGCCCGCCCAATTCTTGTGCGATCAAACGCAACTGATGTTCGCTAAGCGATTAGCCGACGGTGTCGACTTCCTCAGCCATATCGTCAATCTCGTCCGCTTTGTCTTCGATAGCGTCTTCTTGCGCTTCGGTCGGTGCTTCTTCAGCCATGTCGTCAACGGCATCAGCTTTGTCTTCGAGCATGTCCGACTCCTGCTCAGCAGGCGACTCAGGACCACAAGCGACGAGTGAAAGCGACGCAGCAGCGGTAGCGGCAACAAAAATCTTACGCATAATAAACCCCTCAAATGGTTGGTGGGAGCCGAAAAATTGCGGCCCCTCAGATGAAGAAAGAGGGCAATAGGCCAAAGGTTCCATTAAATCCAACATTAATGCCACAAAAAAGCCTTGTTTCTTCAATCAACCCACAGTTTCAACGCTGTGTCCGGCTGCGTCATCAGTGTTCACACTGCCCCCGCGCATTTCAGCAAGAATTTTCTTGAGCACATCCAATTGCGGATCGGTGGGGATGTTCTCTTGTTTGGCGCTGTCTTCCGCCTCGCCCTGAAGCTCCTGCATCTCGTCGATTACCCGGTTCACTGTCTTCAGAAGCAGGAACAGTGCAAAGGCGATGATCAGGAAATTGACAAGCTGGGTGAGGAAATCGCCATAGCCTAGCATGGCAACACCTGCCTCCTTGAGTTCCCCATAATTGGTAAGGCTACCGGTATAGCCTTCGGGAACAGGGCCAAGCTGCAAGAAGTAGTTTGAAAAATCGACGTCACCAAACACCCACCCGATCAAAGGCATGATGATGCTTTCGGTTAGAGAGGTGACGATCTTTCCGAAGGCTGCGCCGATTACCACACCGATGGCCAAATCGAGCACATTGCCGCGCGCGATGAATTTGCGAAATTCTGCGATAAAATTCAAAGGGGTTCTCCTGTTTCCGATGCCTTCATGAACGGATACCAGAAACAGGGAGTTCCCGTAATAATTGGCCCCGCCCCCAAGGATTGTCTTGGGCGACGGGGCCGGTGTGACTTACTTTTTCAAAGAGTCGCGGATTTCGATCAGCAGGTCGATCTCGCTCGGACCGGCCGGCGCTTCTTCTGCGGGCTCTTCGGGTTTCTCCATCGAGGCCTTAACCTTGTTGGCATAGCGCACCAGCAGGAAGATGATGAACGCCAGGATGACGAAGTTGATGATCGTCGTGATAAGGGCACCGTAACCGATCATCGCCGCGCCCGCTTCTTTCAATGCCGCATAATCGGTCATCGAACCTTCATAGCCTTCTGGTGCGGAAAGCAGGATGAACTGCGAGGAGAAATCCGCGCCGCCAAAGATGTAACCGACAATCGGCATGATGACATCGCCGGTAAGCGAGGCGACGATGGTGCCGAAAGCGCCCGCGATAATGACCGCGACGGCCAGTTCCATGACATTGCCCTTGGCAATAAATTCCTTGAATTCGTTAAGCATCGTGATCCCCAATTTTACGATTGTTGGCGCCGCCTCCTAGTGGCTCATCCGGTTTTGGAAAGAGCGCGTTACAAGTCTTTGCATAGCTTGAAACGATTGCACAGGTGCCCTATGTGACCAATACACGTGATTTTCGCTGCCGAGGCGCGTGTGCCGACGCAGTTCTTTGGAAGGGAAACCCATGAATTTTCGCATGATCGGGCGCGGCTTCGTCGTCGCAGCCATCTCCTTGACGCTGGCCGCTTGCGGTATCAATTCGGTCCCCACAGCCGAGGAAGAGGCCAAGGCGAAATGGGCCGATGTCGAGGCACAGTTTCAACGCCGCGCCAACCTCATCCCCAACCTTGCCGAAATCGTACAGGGTGCTGCTGAGAATGAGCGCGCAATCCTGACCGAAGTCACCGAAGCGCGCGCGCGTGCGACCAGCGTGAACATTTCCGCCGACAACCTTGGCGATGCAGAAGCAATGCAGGAATATGCCGCAGCTCAAGGCCAGATCAGCCAGGGCATCGGCCGTCTGCTGGCAAGCTTCGAAGCCTATCCGCAAATCCAGTCGAACCAGAACTATCTCGCGTTCCAGAGCCAGTTCGAAGGCACGGAAAACCGCATCGCGGTCGCCATTCGCGACTACAACGAGGCGGTGCGCCAGTATAACACGACGATCCGCACCTTCCCCGATACGATTGGCGCAAACATCATCCACGGCGCCGAGCCGCTTGAGCCCTACACTTCGGTCACCGAAGGCGCAGAGGTCGCCCCGACGCTCGATATGACGTCGGACTAAGCGAGCGACCGTGCTCCGCCGATTTCTCCTCATTCTGGCGATGCTGGGGGCGCTGATCGCGTTCACAGTTTCTGGCCCCGCCCTCGCCCTGCCGGAATTTCCCGCGCTGACCGGGCGTGTGGTCGATACCGCTGACATCATCCCCGCCGATGTCGAGGCGCAGTTGACCGCCAAGCTTGAGGCGCTCGAAACGCAGTCCCAGCGCCAACTGGTCGTGGCAACCGTGCCGAGCCTTCAGGGTTATGATATTGCCGATTATGGCTATCAGTTGGGCCGCGAATGGGAGCTCGGCGATGCAGAGAGAGATAACGGTGCGCTGCTGCTCGTTGCGCCGAATGAGAGGCGCGTCCACATTGCTTCGGGCTATGGCCTCGAAGGCTATCTCACCGATGCGCTGTCCTCGCTGATCATCCAGAACGAAATCCTCCCAGCGTTTCGCGATGGCGATATGCCGGGCGGCATTGTGGCGGGGACCGATGCGATCATATCGCAGTTGGTGCTCCCTCCAGAGGAGGCCGCGCGCGTTGCGCAAGAGGCGACCGAGGCTCGATCAAGCGACGGGGGCTTCCCCTTCGGCTTCCTCATCTGGATCGGCTTCATGTTCTTCTTCTTCGTGCTGCCCCTCATGCGGGGCGCGCGGCGCAGGCGGAAATACCGCTCCAAGGGCAAAGGTCCGTGGGGCAAGCGGCGCGATGATGACGATGACGACGACGGCATGGGCGGCGTTGTCGGCAACATCATCCTGTGGGAAATCGGCTCTGCCATCGCGCGCGGCGCCATGTCTGGCGGCGGTGGCGGAAGCTCGGGCTGGGGCGGCGGAGGCGGCTTTGGCGGCGGCTTTTCCGGCGGTGGCGGCTCATTTGGAGGCGGCGGCGCCTCAGGAGGCTGGTGACACATGGCCTATCTGAATGAAGACCAGCACAAAATCGTCTCGAATGCGGTGAAGGAGGCGGAACTTTCCACCTCTGGCGAGATCGTGACCGTCCTTGCCGATCGCTCGGACGAATACACCGATGTCGCGCTGTGGTGGTCGCTTGGCCTCAGCTTCACCGTGATGAGCCTGTTTGCAGCCTTCCCCTCGCCATTCCTCAATCTGTGGGACGCAGCGATCGGCGGTTGGGGCCATGAATGGACCACGGGCGAACTGGCCAGCATGACCATCGGCTTGGGCCTCCTCACATTTCTGATCGTCCTCGGGCTCCAACAATGGCAGCCCCTGAAATTCTTCCTCATCCCCGCCCCGGTCAAGGCGTCACGCGCCCACGATCAGGCGATCAAGCACTTCAAGGTCGGCGCTGAACGCCGCACAATTGGCGCAACGGGGGTGCTCATCTACCTTTCCATGCGCGAACACCGTGCGGAAATCGTCGCTGACGACAGCATTGCCGAAAAGGTCAACGCCGAGGTTTGGGGCGAGGCGATGGGCGATATGCTCGTGCACATCCGCAAGGGTCAGGTCGCCGAAGGCATGGCCGCAGGGGTGCGCGATGTGGGTTTTATCCTGTCAGAGCACTTTCCACGCGGCGAGAACGACGAAAACGAGTTGCCCGACCGGCTGATTGAGGTCTAAGCGTGGCTCGCACATGAGCCATTCCAATTACACAAAAGACGCAGACGCCGACCAACCGGAGGAAATCCGCTGGGAAGGCAAATTCATCGCCGCCAAGACGCGCGGGCGATGGGAATATGTGGGACGCACGCGCGGAATCAGGGCCGCGGCCATCATCGCCCTGGACGAGGACGCGGACGGCACGCGCCATGTAATCCTCGTCAGCCAATACCGCGTTCCGCTGGGCCGTTTCTGCCTTGAAATCCCCGCCGGGCTCGTCGGCGATGACGATGGTGCAGAAGACGAAGCCGCCTATGATGCCGCCGCCCGCGAGCTTGAGGAAGAAACCGGCTATAAAGCGGGCAAATTGGAAGTATTGGGCGAGTTTTATTCCTCGCCCGGCATGGTTTCCGAATGCTTCACCCTGCTGCGCGCCACGGGCCTTGAAAAGGTCAGCGAAGGCGGAGGCCTTGAGGGCGAGAACATTACCGTACACCGCGTGGCATTAGACAGGCTGTCCGATTTCGTTGCCGAATGGCGCGAGGCCGGCCACGGCGTCGATGTGCGCATCGCGATGCTGCTTACGCCGGAATATCTGGCACCGGAATAATTGGGAGAGAATACGAAATGACCAAACGCTGCGAAGGCAAACTTGCACTCGTTACCGGCGGCGCACAAGGATTGGGCCGCGCTCACTGCATCCGTCTGGCACAAGAAGGCGCGCGGGTGCTCGCCACCGATATCAATGGCGAAGGTGCGGCGGAAACCGCGGAAATTGTCAACGCTGAAATGGGCGCTGGCACGGCTTTTTCGATCAGCCACGATGTCACCGATCCCGCCGCATGGGAAGCGGCCGTGGATGCGGCGCGTGAACAGATGGGCGGGCTCAACGTGCTGGTTAACAACGCTGGCATTGGCGTTCCGGGCAATATCGAGCAATGCGACTTTGCCGACTGGCAGCGGTGCTTTTCAATCAATGTCGACAGCATTTTTCACGGCTGTCAAAAGGCGCTCCCCCTGATGCGCGAACACGCGCCGGGTTCGATCATCAACATCAGCTCGATCGCAGGGCTTATCGCAAGCGATACGATGCCCGCCTACAACGCCTCCAAGGCGAGCGTGTGGATGCTGTCCAAATCCATCGCCCTGCACTGCGCGAAGAAGAATATGCAGATCCGCTGCAATTCGGTGCACCCGACCTTTGTCGATACCCCCATCCTTGATGGAACCGCCAAATCCGCGCAGCTCGACAAGGACGTTCTTCTGGAAAAACTCGCGCGGCAGATCCCGCTGAAATTCGTTGGCGAACCCAATGATATTGCGAATGCGGTGGTCTATCTCGCGAGCGACGAAAGCCGCTTCATGACCGGCGCAGAGATCAAGCTGGATGGTGGGATTTCGGCCATGTAACCGAAACAGACGGGCTTTACGGCCACAACGGGGGGGAAGATGACTGATACTGCAGAACGTAACAGAGCACTCATCACACGGGCGTTTGACGGATTGGCTAAAGGCGATCCTTCACATTTTATCCCGCTATTTGATCAGGAGATTGAATGGCGGGTCGCCGGCTCTAGTGCGTGGTCGAAACATGCCGTCGGCTTGGAGGCTGTTGTCCGTGACCTTGTTGAACCACTCTTTGCACGGTTCGCAGGCCCCTACCTCACGACGGCTGAACTGATTATCGCCGACGGCAACCACGTCGCGGTTCAGGCGAAGGGAAACGCTCAAACCCACGAGGGTGCGCGATACGACAACGAATACTGTTTCGTTTTCACACTGAGCGACGACAAAATCGTCAAGGTCGTCGAATATATGGATACGATCCTGGCAGATCGCGCGTTGGGAACAGAAGCCTGAGGGCCAAAGCCGCGTCGATCCCAAAGTGACAAGGGTCGCGCGGCAAAAGAAAAGGGCCCCAACATGAGGCCCCTATTACCGGTTATCAGCTCAATTGCCGGAGACCGCTGGCGGTTCGTAAAAACCGGCCCTCGAAAAGCGGGTTAGCGGTGCGTCAGTCGGCGAAGAGGGCGATGGCGAGGTAGATCAGGATCGGGAAACCCATCCCCAGAAGAACCGCGCCGACAAATCCGATGCGCCAGATCAGCGCGTCGACGCCCGACCAGTTGGCGAGGCCTGAGCAAACACCGAACAGCTTGCCGTTGGCCTTGTCCAGGCGAAAGCCGCCGCCTGCGGGTGGTTGGCTGTTGTTGCGGGTCAGATTGCTCATGCAAGGGCTCCTATGGTCGAAAGTGCGGCGTCGGGTGAAACGATGGATTGATTGGCAGCGTAGGTTCCTGCGACCAATATTACGGTGATTAAGAGGGCTCCTGCACCGGCCATCACCTTGGCCGCTTTCGTGCTGGAAAGATCAAAAAACGAGTACATCATCCTATCCTGTCAGTGGAATTTGCGGACAGCTTTTCAAGCGCCGCGCTCGCGGCGTATCTTACGCGATGGGGCTTGCCGGGATCATTGCGTAAGCGGTGGCAACGACACCGGTGGTCACCATCAGGCTGAAGGCGGCGGCGAAGAAGCGGGTTGTGGTTTCGTGGGAAAACATGGGCGGGTCCTTTCGTGGACAGGGGTGAAAGCTATCGGGGGGAAAGCGTGTGGCCGTTATGCGATCGCTGGCGATCCAGGCACGATGGCGTAAGCGAACAGGGTTGCTGATACGACGAGTGAGAAAGCAGCAGCGACGAAGCGGTTTGCGGTGTTGGTGGCAGTCATGATTGGTCTCCTAAGTTCAAGTTTGGTTCGTTTTCCCGGCTTATCCGGGGACACCAAAGACATTGCAGGAGGTGTGCCAAACTTGAAAAATGGCGGAATTCTGGGGTTTACACGAAGTTACAATCCTTGCGTGCCGTTCATCATTACGAAAGGTTGGGATTTTTCACCAAGACTTAGTATCGGTGATTTTGCGCGCACCAAGGCTGTGCTTTCGCCCCGCCCCTGCTAGGCAATTTCGCAGCTATGGCGCTTTCGAAAATCACCTTGCAGAATTTCCGCAACCACGCCGCAAGCGAGCTGGGGGACACGGCGCATTTTAACCTGCTTGTCGGCGAGAATGGCGCTGGCAAGACCAATGTGCTCGAGGCGATCTCGCTGCTTGCGCCAGGTCGCGGGCTAAGGCGCGCGAATTTGGCGGATTTGGCACGCAAGATGTCACCTGATGCAGCACCCGGAGCATTCGCCATCGGTGCGACCCTGATCGAGCAGGGCCAGACGTCTGCGCGCATCGGCACCTACACCGAAAGCCAGCGTCCCACGCGCCGGCTTGTGCGGATCAACGGGGCGGAGGCAAAATCCTCTGCGCTCAGCGAATGGCACGCAGTGGCCTGGCTCACCCCTGCGATGGATGGCCTGTTCACCGACAGCGCGGGCGCGCGGCGGCGTTATATCGACCGTATGGCGCTGGCGATTGAGCCCACTCATGCGCGCCACGTCAATCAGCTGGAAACGGCTCTTCGCGAACGCAACCGCCTGCTCGAAGAACGCAGCGATGCGCGCTGGCTCGACGCGATTGAGGCGCAGGCCGCGCAGCACGGCAGCATGGTCGCCGGGACGCGCGCCTCGCTTGTTGCGCGCCTTTCGGATGAGCTTTCCGCCCTCCCCGCTGAGCCATTCGCACGCCCCATCCTCACTTATCGCCCCGGCGGGCCGATGGGACCGGAAGAACTGCTCGCGGAATTTGCCCGCAGCCGCCCCCGTGACAGGGCAGCGGGACGCGCGCTCACCGGCCCGCACCGCGACGAGTTGGAAGTTGTGATGGCCACCAAAGACCGTTCACCCGGTCCGCCCGCCGCTTCCTGCTCCACCGGCGAGCAGAAGGCGATGCTGATCGCGATCACGCTGGCGCACGGCGTTCTCGCTGCGTCCGGTCGGCCCAGCGTCCTCTTGCTCGATGAAGTCGCCGCTCACCTCGATCCGGTGCGGCGCAAAGCCCTGTTCGACCGATTGCGCGCCGGAAAGGCACAGGTGTGGATGACCGGTACAGAGCTCGCGCCCTTCGCCGACATTGAGGAAGAAGCCGCGATCTGGCGGGTCTGCGGCGGGACGTTGGAGCGGCTCTGACGCTATTCCTCGGTTTCGCCATCGCCCTCTGGCAGGGCCGCCGCCACCTCATCGACAGTCGAAGCGACCAGCGCCTCGATCCCTTCGGCGGTGGGATGGATGCGGTCATCCTGGAACAGCTCTGGCCGCGTGTAGATGTCTTCCAGCCAGAAATCGATCAGCGCGGTATCATATTGCTCGGCCAGATCGGCGTAGATCGCATCGAAAGCCTCTTGATACTCGGCCCCGTAATTCGGCGGAGAGCGCATCCCCATGATGAGCACAGGCACATCGGCCTCGCGCAAAGTGGTAAGCATGGCTTCGAAATTGGTGCGCGTTTCCTCTGGTGAAATCCCGCGCAGCAGGTCATTGCCGCCCAGTTCGAGGATGAACAGGTCCGGTGTCTCTTCCTGACCTTCAAGTGTAAAGGCCAAGCGGTCGCGGCCCGCCGCGCTTGTGTCGCCTGAAACGCCTGCATCAATAACCCGCGCATTGATCCCGCGCGCTCTCAACGCGCCTTCGAGTTTTTCGGGATACCCTTCGGGTTCTGCCAGATTGTAGCCTGCAAAAAGGCTGTCCCCAAAGGCGACGATCCGCACTTCTTCACCCATGACGGGAACGGGCATTGCGCCGTCTTCAAAAGCTGCCTCCTCGCTCGCCTCTCTTGCGTCTTCGACAGGCGCTTGCGCCCCGCAAGCAACCAGTGCCAGCGCAGCGACGGGACCCAGTATGGTTTTCACACGTAGTGTATTACTCTGCCAGAAGCGCATGAGCATCTGCGAACCTCTTGAATTGCTACTTGTTTGAAAATTGCCTCTATCCCATCTGGAACCCGATGACAAAAGCCACAACACAGCCAGCCCCCGCACCCACCCCTGCCCCCGCTCACGATGCCCCGCTCGCAATCAGCGCGCGTGGATTAACCCTCACGCTCGGCTCGTCCAGCGCGCCGGTCGAGATCCTCAAGGGCATCGACCTCGACATTGGAGTGGGTGAAGTGGTGGCGCTGCTCGGTCCGTCGGGATCGGGCAAAAGCTCGCTGATGGCGGTGCTTTCAGGACTGGAGCGCGCAAGCGGCGGGTCGCTGACCGTCGCAGGACAAGATTTCGCCTCGCTTGATGAAGATGGGTTGGCCGCCGCGCGACGGGGCCGGATCGGGATCGTTCTTCAAGCCTTCCACCTTCTGCCGACCATGACGGCAACGGAGAATGTGGCGACCCCGATGGAGCTTGCGGGGAGCAAGGACGCATCCCCCCGCGCCCGCGAGGAATTGACCGCGGTTGGCCTTGGTCACCGCACCGACCATTACCCCACTCAGCTTTCCGGCGGTGAGCAACAGCGCGTCGCCATTGCCAGAGCCATTGCCCCGCGCCCAACGCTGATTTTCGCCGATGAGCCCACCGGCAACCTCGACGTATCGACGGGCGAGGAGATTGTCGAACTTCTCTTTGCCCGCCGCGCGGAAACAGGCGCAACGCTCCTCATCATCACCCATGACGCCAGCCTTGCCGAAAAGTGCGAGCGCGTACTCACCATGGCGGACGGCGTGATCGTATCGGACCGCCGCACCAGTGCAGCGCCGGCGGTTGAGGCTGCGGAATGAGTGCGGATAGCGCGGCCACGCACGGTCTTGGCTGGGGCGCTGCGTGGAACATTGCCCGACGCGATCTGAATGCGCGCTTCAAGGGGCTGCGGCTTCTTCTTGTCTGCATCTTTCTTGGCACGGCGGCGCTGGCAGCAATCGGCACCCTAACCGCCTCGATCGAGCGCGAGCTGGAAAGCTCGGGGCGCGAACTGCTTGGCGGCGATCTCGAGGTTGAGGTGTGGCAACGCGACCTGTCATCCGACGAACTCGCGACTTTAAGCGAATATGGCGAAGTGTCGGGCGGTTACCGCCTGCAAGCCATGGCCAGCACCGATGACGCCGCCGCGCCGGTTGAACTGAAATCGGTCGAAGACAATTACCCGCTCTTCGGCACGCTCACCCTGACCGATGGCAGCGAGGCCAGTGCGCCCAGCGGCAACAACGCCTATCTTGCGCAAGGGGCGCTGGACCGCCTTGGCATCGAAGTGGGCAACAGTTTCCGCGTGGGCACGATGAGCATGGTGGCCGCTGGCGTCATCGCGAACGAGCCTGATCGTTTATCGGAAGGCTTCCAGCTTGGACCGACGGTGATCGTTGCCAAAGACGTGCCGATAGACGCTGGCCTGCTTCAGCCCGGATCGCTGTACCAAAGCAAATACCGCATCGCTTTTGACGATGCCGGGGGCGATCCCGAAGGGGTCGAGGAAGCTCTCACCGAGGCGTTTCCCAATGCCGGCTTCGATTTCCGCAACCGCGACCGCGCCTCCCCCGGCGCCGACCGGTTTGTGACACGGATGAGCGACTTTTTGACCCTCGTGGGACTTGCCGCACTGGTGATCGCAGGGATCGGGATTGCAGGGGGCGTTTCATCCTATCTTGACCAGCGCCGCGCGAGCATTGCGACATTGAAAGTGCTCGGCGCATCGAGCCGCGATATCGTACGCATTTACGCGTTGCAAATTGCAGTGGCTGCCGTTGTCGGCAGCGCGCTTGGCCTTGCCACCGGGGTTCTGGTCACACCGTTTCTCGGCATGGCTCTGGAAGGGCTCTTGCCTGTTGAAGGCGGCTTCGTGATTGAGCCTGCGCCGCTTTTGCTTGCGGGTGGATACGGCATTCTTGTCGCCTTTGCCTTTGCCTCCGCGCCGCTGCTTCGCGCGCGGTCGTTTCCGGCAATGGCCCTGATGCGCAGCCGCATCGTGCCGTTGTCGCGTGACAAGCGCGCCCTTCTCGCCACTGCCGCCGGGCTTGTCGCGATCTGTGTTCTGGCGCTTGTAACGTCGAGCCAGGTTCTTCTAACCGCAGGGTTCCTTGTGGGTGCGGGTCTTGCTCTCCTCGCGCTTGCCGCGCTTGGCCTCGGGCTGCAATATGCGGCGCGCAAACTGCCGCGCCCGTCTAACCCGCTCCTGCGATCGGCGCTTGCCAATATTTACCGCCCCGGTGCCCCCACCAGCGCGCTCGTCACAGCGCTCGGTTTCGGGCTTGCGGCCTTTGTGCTGCTCGCCGCGATCCAGAGCGCGATTGACGGCAATATCCAGAGCCGCGTCCCCCAAGAGGCGCCGGATTATGTGGTCATCGATCTGGCCCCCGAGAACGAGGCTCAATTTACCGAGCTCGTGACCTCCTCCTTCCCCGATGCGGTGGTGCGCACGGTCCCCACCATGCGCGGCGCGGTTCTCGCCTTTGGCCCCGAAGGCGACATGCAGCGCACCGCCGATCTTGAGGAGATCCCTGATGGCGCGTGGGCGCTTCGCGGAGAGCGGGGTATCACCTATTCCGACACCGCCCCCGATGGCAGCCGCGTGGTCGAGGGATCGTGGTGGAGCCCGTTCCATAACGGTGAGCCACTGGTCTCCATCGACAAGGAATTTGCCGATGCCGCAGGCCTTGAGGTGGGCGACATGCTGACCATGGGTATCCTTGGCCAAACGCGCGACGTGCGTATTGCAAACCTACGCGAAATCGACTGGGAAACCATGGGGTTCAATTTCACCATGGTCTTTTCCCGCAACGCCATATCCGATGTGCCGCACAAGCTTTCTGCGACCATCGACCTGCCTGATGGCGCAGGCACGCAGGAGCGCGCCGAACTGCTGCGCGCGATGGTGCGCGAATATCCGTCGAGCTCTGTCGTCGAAGTGGGCGATGTACTGGTTCAGGCTGCGACCTTGCTTGAACAAGTCGGACTTGCCACCCTTGCCGCCGCTGCTGTTGCTGTGCTCGCTGGCCTTGCTGTTCTGATGGGCGCCATCGCGGCCGCCCGCGCGGCGCGGACTTATGACACGGTGGTCTTGAGGGTGATGGGTGCAAGCCGCCGGCAAATCCTCGGTCTGCAACTGGCGGAATACGGACTTATTGCGGGCGCTCTGGCGCTGGTGGCGCTGGCGCTTGGCTCTGGCCTTGCGTGGGTGATTATCACCCAGCTGTTCGAATTTGACTGGTTGCCCGATTGGGGCGTGGTGCTCGCCGTGCTTGGCATGGGGCTGGCGATGGTGCTCGCCTTTGCGCTTGGCGGATCGCTCCCGCTGCTGCGCGCAAAACCGGCACAGGCGTTGAGAGAGCTGTAAGCTTCTCTCAGCGCCTGCCGATTGGTCAGGTTACTCGAAAACCTCTGTATTGTGCGGGTCCTTCGGATCCGGGCCGAAGCGGTTCGGACCGTCGGTTCCCGGCAGAGCCATGATCACGATAAATGCGATCGAGATGATGAAACCGATAAGCGGGATCATGCCGCCAACGATAAAGCCAAGATACCACCAGCCCGACATGTCGCGGTCGTGCAGGCGCCGCACGGTCACGGCGATACTCGGGATGAGAATGGCAAGCGCGAAGAGACCGTAAAGGCCAAGCCCTGCCATTCCCAAAGTGCCAATCCCGGCAAACGGATCAGCGTCCACCGCATAGGGATCGGTGACCGATGTGCTCATGATCGAGAAGAAGGTCGGGCCTGCAAGGATCATGCTCACTACGGTGGTGAACAGGATAAACATCCAGAATTCCTTGCGGCGCGAGCGGCCTGAAAACTGCGCATAGCGCTTAAGCGGCAAAATCATCCATTCCATAACTTGATCCCCTTTTGTGTGGTCGCTCCAATTCGACCGTTCAGTTTACCCTCGACTGCGGCAAACAGCGCCCCTCAGCGCCGCCGCCCCCTTACTCAAAAACTTGCGTATCGATGTGGCTTTCGCCCGGTTTCGCCTGCAGGACCAAAGTGCTGCAGATGATGTCGTGCAGGCCCTGCTTGCGACCGGTGAATGCGACCATGATGTATCCGATCAGCAGGATGATACCTGAGAGGATCTTCGCGAAATAGCGGCCAATTGCGCGCAGCGGCGAGATCCTGCGGCCATCAAGGTCGGTCACGACCAGTCCCAATGCGCTTTTGCCCGGTGTCGCCTGGCGAGCAGACGATTCAAAGCCTGCAAAATAGGCAATGCCGATTATGAAAAGCACGAGGTTGAGAAGCGGCGAATCCGATTGTGTGTTGGCGGAAAAGCCGGTTGATGTGGTGTCGGTCACCGTCTCGCCAAAAGCGAACAGCAGCGCGAATTGCACGACCATCAAAATGACGAAGTCGATCAGATAGGCAACGACGCGAAGCCAAAAACCACCGTAATTCATTATATTGCCCCTAACCCCTCGTAAGGATGCAAAACTACACAAGCGCAGGCGCAACACAAGACCAAGAACGGCGCGCCTTTATGAAGTTCCACGAAAAAGCCCCGCTGCAAGTTACCTTGCGAGCGGGGCTAATTCTTTAAGCTAATCGCGATGATTAGAACTTGAAGCGAACCACGCCGCCATAGGTGCGCGGCTGGCTTGGGTAACCAGACACCGAACCCGCCTGCGCAACAGCGTCGAACACGGTCAGAATGTACTGGTCATCAAACAGGTTGCGGGCAAAGGCGCCTACTTCAAGACCATTGTTCAAAGCCAACGTCATCGAGGTGTTCACCAGGTTCACTTCGCGACGGAAGATGCGGGAGTTACCCAGCGCCGTGTTGAAGGTTGGCAGACCGTTGTTGATGTCGGTGTTGCTCTCGTGGTTGTAATCGATGCGCGTAATGAGCTGCGTACCGCTGTCCCACTCGTGGGTGTAGGTTGCGCTGGTCGCGATTGACCATGCCGGAATACCGGCCGGACGCTGACCCGAAAGGTCGCCGTTGACGCTTCCGGGGAAGCTGTCGAAGAGCGGATCGAGGTGGGTCATCGCGAAGGTCAGAACCAGACCATCGGTCGGCTGGACCGTTGCATCAAATTCGAAACCCTTGACCGACTGGCGGCCTGCGTTGCGCAGCGCAAAGCCGGTGCCGGTGAATGCAAGGCTCTGGAAGCCGTCAATCGTTTGGTCAAAGAGCGCAAGGTTGAAGCCGAAGCCGTCCCACTGACCCTTGACGCCGATTTCATAAACCTCGGCTTCTTCTGGCCCGGCAAAACGCGAACCCGACACGAGGTTTGGCACAGCCAGCCCCGCGTTGATGATCGGCGAATCCGGCGCAGCGAAGGTCGAACCGCCTGGCCCTGCGACAAAATCGGTCGCCAGTGGGCGGCTGTCACGCGACAGGTTGACCGAGCTCGCCTTGAAGCCGGTTGCATAGCTTGCGTAGACGTTGACCTCTGGCGAGATCTCATAGGCGATACGCCCGAGATAGGTCAGTTTATCGTCCCGTGTCCGACCGTCTTCAACTGCGTTCGGGATGGCAAGGAATGGCGGTTGGAATTGGAATGCAGACAGTCCGAGAAGCGGATTGACCGAAGGATCGGTTGCCGCTGCGAGCAGAGCTGCTTGGTTTGCAGCCGGAAGCGCCTGGAACTGGTCACGGGTGGTGACCGCGCCCATCGTCGCACCGGTGATGAAGGCATCGACAAAGTTCACCTGGGCCAGCGGATCAAACGACGTCTGGCTCAGCGCGAAGTCTTTTTTGTCATCGGTGTAGTTGAAGCCACCGGTGAGAACGAGGCCATCAACCGGCTCAAAATCAACCGTACCGAAGATCGACCAGCTGGTGTTGTCCATCGCGAAGGTTTCTGAGGTCAGAAGCGGCGTGTTGAAGATCGTTTCCTGACCGAAACCGAAGCCGCCCGCTGCAACAGGTGCTTCGAGCTGGTTGAACAGCGTTGGTTGCCCGGTCAGAACCGCGACGGGATCCTGGCCAGCGAGAATCTCGAAGAAGTTGCGGATGTCCGCACCGTTCTCGAGCGAGCTGTCCTGCGAGATCTTCTCGTCGAAGTAGTAACCGCCAAGCAGGAAGTTGATGGGGCCATCGAAATCCGACGTGATGCGGATTTCCTGTGTGAAGGTATCGACCTCCTGAGCGCGCCGTTCATTGGCGATATCGGCACTGCTGTAATCGATGTCCGACTGGAATGCGTTACGCAGTTCACGATAGGCGGTGATCGACGTCAAGGCGATCGGACCAGCGTTGTAATCCATTTGGAGCGATGCGCCGTAGTTTTCGACTTCGTTCGTTGGAACGACGTTCAGGAAAGCGTCGTATTCGAAGAAGTCAGCCGGATCAGCGATCTGGCCACCGACCGCGGCAATGCCGGCAGCCGTTGGACCATTGACCAATGCGCCAACCTGACAGCAAATCTCGTCAATTTTCGAATAGTCGACAATCGCGCGGGCGCGGAAATCGGATGTTGGTTCAAACAGAAGCTGACCACGGACCGAATAGCGGTCGCGATTGTTCTGTTCTTCATCGAGGTTGACGATATCGGCATAACCGTCGCGGCGTTGATAGTTGCCGTCGACCGACCATGCGACCGTCTCGCTCAGCGGACCGGTGAGGTCGCCTTTGACAACAACCGTGTTGTAATTGCCGTAAACCGCCTCGACGCTGCCGCCGAACTCGAATTGTGGTTCGCGGGTGACAACCGAGATCACACCGGCTGATGCGTTCTTACCAAACAGGGTCGATTGCGGACCGTTCAGAACCTCGATGCGTTGGACGTTGGGAAGATCGCCCAGAGCCGCCGCAGAGCGCGAACGGAACACGCCGTCGATGAACACGCCGACCGATGGCTCGATGCCGAAGTTGTTGTCGCCGTTACCAAAACCACGAATGATGAACGTCGATGCCGACGATGTTTGCAGCTGGCTTACCCGCAGCGACGGAGTGACCGTTTGCAGGTCGAGTACGTCGCGGATTTGCGCGTTCTCAAGTGTTTCGCCGGTGGTGACGCTGACCGAAATTGGCGTTTCCTGAAGCGTTTGCTCACGCTTCGAGGCGGTCACGATAATGACGCTGCTATCGTTTTCGTCGGCAAGCTCTGGCAGATCGCTGTCTTGAGCAAAAGCGGTGGTTGGTGCCGTGATGGCAAAGCCGGCAGCTCCTGCCAAAAGTGCAGTGCGCAGGGGACCGGCTACGCCGGAAGCATATGATCGCATGGGAATCCTTCTCCTCGTCTCTCTCGTCAAAGCGTCGGCCATTTTCTTGCATCCCCAGACGCATTCGGGCCTATCCGCTTGTGATCGCTGGCGTGATCTACTCGCTTGTTTGCAAGCTAACAAGCGCAGAAATGCAGGGATTCAGCGCAGAAATGCAGGCCTGTTGCCAAGGAGTCACACTTGCATTGCACGCGGCTGTGTCAAAGATTTTGCACAGCAAAAAAGGTGCGCAGAATGGGCTGACGCTGCGTCAAGCTGTGTTTGCGCGGGCATCCGATCGCGAACCCCCTTCCCCCACAGCTGCGAAATATACGCTCTTGTTGCAACGCACCACAGCGTCTAAGGACGCGCAAAATTTCCCCACGCTTTATAAAGATTGAGCCCATTTATGTCTCGCGACCTCAGAAACATCGCGATTATCGCGCACGTTGACCATGGTAAAACCACTCTGGTTGACCAGCTTTTCCGCCAATCCGGCACTTTCCGCGATAACCAGCGCGTTGAAGAACGGGCCATGGATTCCGGCGATCTGGAAAAAGAGCGCGGGATCACCATTCTTGCCAAATGCACCAGCGTCGAGTGGGAGCATGATGGCACCACGACACGCATCAACATCGTCGACACCCCCGGCCACGCCGACTTCGGCGCGGAGGTTGAGCGTATTTTGTCGATGGTCGACGGCGTTATCCTTCTGGTCGACAGCGCCGAAGGGGCGATGCCGCAAACCAAATTCGTAACCGGCAAGGCGCTTGCTCTTGGCCTCAAGCCCATCGTCGTCGTCAACAAGATCGATCGTCCCGATGGCCGCCCTCAGGAAGTGCTGGACGAGGTGTTCGACCTTTTCGCATCTCTTGATGCAAGCGACGAACAACTGGACTTCCCCTCGCTTTTCGCGAGTGGCCGCGATGGGTATGCCAGCGAGGACGAGAGCGCACGCGAAGGCGACCTCAACCCGCTGTTCAAACTCATCACCGAGCACGTGCCAGCGCCGGGCCTCGACACCTCGGGCAAGTTCAGCTTCCTTGCGACCCTGCTTGACCGCGACAACTTCATGGGCCGCGTTCTGACGGGCCGGGTCCAGTCGGGCACGCTCAAGGTGAACGATCCGATCCACGCAATCGACATGGACGGCAACGTGGTTGAAACGGGGCGCGCGACCAAGCTGATGAGCTTTGACGGGCTTGAACGTGTGCCGGTCGATAGCGCGCAGGCAGGCGACATCATCGCGCTCGCCGGCCTTGAAAAGGCAACCGTTGCCAACACCATTTGCGATCCTGCGGTCAAGGAGCCCATCGAAGCCCAGCCGATCGACCCGCCGACGCTCGCCATGCGCTTTGCCGTGAACGACAGCCCGCTTGCAGGCCGCGAAGGCGACAAGGTGACGAGCCGGATGATCCGCGACCGCCTCTTCCGCGAGGCCGAAACCAACGTCGCGATCCGCATCACCGAAAGCGACGACAAGGACAGCTTCGAAGTCGCCGGCCGCGGCGAACTCCAGCTTGGCGTCCTGATCGAAACCATGCGCCGCGAAGGCTTCGAGCTTGGCATTAGCCGGCCCAAAGTGCTGCTTCGCGAAGAAGACGGGCAAAAGCTCGAGCCGTATGAAACCGTCGTGATCGATGTGGACGACGAACATTCGGGCACCGTGGTTGAGAAGATGCAGCGCCGCAAGGCCGACCTGACCGAGATGAAGCCATCGGGCCAGGGCAAGACCCGCATCACATTCTCCGCGCCTTCGCGCGGCCTCATCGGCTATCACGGCGAATTCCTGTCCGACACGCGCGGCACCGGGATCATGAACCGCCTGTTCGAGAAATACGGCCCCTACAAAGGCCCCATCGAAGGGCGCAACAATGGCGTGCTGATCTCGAACGGCGACGGCGAATCCAACGCCTACGCGCTCAACATGCTTGAGGAACGCGGCGAATTGTTCGTTGGCCCGTCGATGAAGCTGTATGAGGGCATGATCATCGGCGAAAACGCCAAGCCCGACGACCTTGAAGTCAACCCGATGAAGGCGAAACAGCTCACCAACATCCGTTCAAGCGGCAAGGACGATAGCATTCGCCTCACCCCGCCGCGCCGGATGACGCTGGAACAATCGATCGCCTATATCGACGACGATGAAATGGTCGAAGTCACGCCGCAATCGATCCGCCTGCGCAAAACCGCGCTCGACCCGCACGAGCGCAAGCGCATGAAACGCGCAAAGGCGAGCTAAGGGCGCAGGCTACGCTTCATTGCGCGACAATGCATGAGAGTTTCGCGCAACCCTGAATACATCAGGTTCAATCGGCGGCGGCACGGTTGAGGGCCAACGCGCATCAAGCAGGCGATCCTTTGCGATCCATGCGAAATTGACCATGTCCGACTGGTTGCCGCCAAGCACCCGGTAGGCACCGTCGTCCTCGCCTGAATAAAAGCCGACGTGCCCTTTCCAGCCGCTGCGCGACCCGCGCCAGAAGACCAGAACCGCGCCCATCGTCGGCTCGACAGGAATGCCAAAACTGCTCCACCGCCGCGCGGTCAGCGGGCTTGAGGGCAGCGGCTCCAGATCGAGTGTCGAGCCGATGCAATGCGCCACAAACAGGCCGCACCACGGAATATCGTCGCTGCGATAGGCGATGCCGCGATCATCAGCCCAGTCGATGATGGTGCGATTGCTCGCCGGACCGGGCACCTCCTTGGTGCCATATTGCCGCGCGGCCTCTTCATACCAGACCGTCATGGGCTCATCTGACACATCAAGATCGGTAGCAGCGACCAGAGCAGCGGTGGTGAGTGGCCCCACCACCCCATCGGGATCGAGCCCGCTGGCAATCTGAAAACTTCTGACGGCTGCTGCGGTTCGGCGCCCCCAGATCCCGTCAATCGGCCCCGGCTTGTATCCAAGACGCGCCAGAATCTTCTGCGCTTCAAGTGTCTTCATAATTCCCCCCGTGATTCAACACCATGCGCTGCACCCGGCCAAAGAACTAAGGGCCCCGCCCCCGAACAGTCTTTGCACGACACCTTTCATAAGGGAGCAAAGCCGCTTCACACGTGCAAAAAGCCACAGGTCAACTTTGCCGCGCCAAGTATTGTGATCGCACAAACCGCAAAAAGACTCAGCCACAGTGCCCATTGGGTCTATTTTGCGCACGCAGTGGAAACGGGGGACATCACATGCCGATCGACAGAGCGCCCATCTTCGCCAGCCTTGCAGCGCAATTGCCCGGTGTCTGGAATATCGAGGGCACTATCGCGGCACTCGACCGGATCATCGACAGCTGGGAGGCAGGACAAGCGCCCGCCGAAACACAATACCCCTTCCCTATTGCAGCGATTGACGCTGATCTGCTGGCGCTGGTGTCATCCAAATCCGCTTTCGAGCTCGAGCAATGGGTCGCACCGATCCAGGCGGCCTGTGCCAAATATGAAATCACGACGATCCGCCGTGTGGCTGCGTTTATCACAACGCTCGCGCATGAAGCCGGTTTCAGGGTCGGCGCGCGCGAGAATATGAACTATTCCGCCAAGCGCCTCAGCCAGGTCTGGCCTCATCGATATGGGCGGCGTGGCCCCAACCAGAAAGCGCGAAGCCTGCACCGGCAGCCAGAGGCTATCGCCAACGATGTTTACGCCAATCGCATGGGCAACGGCCCTGCGTCGTCAGGTGATGGCTGGCGTTTTCGGGGCACGGGTCCGATCCAGCTGACAGGTCGCGACAATTTCACCGCATTTGCCGATCATCTGGGTATCGCGCTTGAGGAAGCCGAGACGCTGATCCTGACAGTAGAAGGCGGTATTCAATCGGCCGCGTGGTTCTGGGATGAAAACGACATCAACCGCCTCGCCGACACGCCGGGCATCGCCGATGAAACCCGCAAGATCAACGGCGGCACCAACGGCATCGCTGATCGCAAGCGCAAGTTCGACAGGCTGGTGGCAGAATTGCTGGAGCGCGAACGGGCTGTGGGGGGTTAGGGTGTTATTCGGGCAGGAAACCCAATTCGAAAACCATTGGGCGCAGTTTGTCCGATAGCGTAGCATAAGCTGCCTTGAACGGATCGAAATCGGTAAGCTCGGTATCGCCATATTGCTCTAGCGCCTTGCGGATTTGGTACCATCCAGCATCGGCGCGGTTGAGTTTCAGGTCCTCGCGGATGCGCTTGGGGAAGCTGGTGGCGTGGTATTTGGCCCAGAGCTTGCGCCCTTCGTCGAGCACGGCCTGTGCCTCCGGCGAGAACGCCATGCCTTTCATATATCGCACCATAAAGTCGCTTTCGAACCGGGCGTTCGCGCCGACTTCGCTTTCGGTGAAGGGGATGAAGTGATTGGTGAGCGACCATGTGCGATCATTCCATTCGAGACCATCCGCCCCGGCGGTAAGATTGCTGCCGTTGAACAGCATCCAGACGAGGCAATCGGATTTGAATTCATCGGTAAGCGGTTCGCTGGGTTGCAGAAACTGGTCGCGGTCGTTGAGCCATGTGGGCTTGATGAGGCGGCGGACGGAGAAGACGATGGCGGCTTGCCAGAGGTTTTCTTTGGTGACGAAAAGACCGTGGCCGCCATTAAAGCCTGACGAGAAGAGTGCGGTCTTATTTGCCTGCTGCAAATCATTGCTATTGCACCACATGTAAGCAATTGCGCCGTCCGACCAGCGTGTTCCTCGCAAGTCCTTTTTCGCTGTCGCAGGGGTTATTGCATTCTTAAGCGGAATCACTTCTGTGCGGTTCGAACGTTGTCGAAATATCCACTTAGTCAACAACTGCTCTGACGGGCGTGTCGCGAAGGACTTTTCGTCAATTACAGCCCCGGTGCGATCCAGAACGTCGCCTGAAACGACGCTGATCCTTTCATCTTTCGACAAATCCCAGATGAGAAACCCGATAGGGAAATCGCCATCAACGCCGTCAAAAGCCCTACTATGGACGATAAACCCGCCGAGGTACCGAGCGTGCCAAAGGTTACGGAAGGGTTCCAACGTAGGGGAAAGAACATACTTTAATGTGCTGAATTGCGCTAGCTTTGCTCTCGGCAATTCCTTGTCGATCCTGACCATAAACTGGCCGAACAATTCATTCCTTGCCTTGCCGTAGTCTTTCAGGAGCGCCTCACCGGCCTTGGTCCTCGATACGCCTCGTTTGTCACCGCTGTTGTCGTCTGCAACACCCCTTGCAGTGTTGTCGTTCGTCGCCTCCGCATAAGGCGGGTTGATCAGCACCAATATCTGCTTAGCGCCCTTTTTCCCCTCGCGCCTCGCCTGAATCGCATCGCGCAGGCTCTGCGGCACCTTGTTCGTGATCGAATAGTCGATCTCGCCAAAATCCGTGATGTCGTCGTTCAGATAATCATACTGGAATATCTCTGCCCCGGCGAAGGCGGGGTTGCTGCGCATGATCGTCACGTCTTCGCTGTCCAGCGTGGACATATAGACGTTACGCAGGTTGGAGTGCTTCGCCTCCAGATTGCCGACGCCCGCGCACATATCCCAAACGATGTATTTGCTCTGCCAGTTCTCGCCCAACGTGGCGGTCAACTGGTCATAGGCTTTATCGACGATGTGCAGCGGGGTGTAATACGCGCCCTTGAACTTCTGATCGTCAATCGGCAGCAGGCTGTCGCGCCGTTCGAGCAGATAGTGGCGATATTCCTTTTCCGGCGGGCGGTGGTAGATTTTCCAGAAATTGTAATAGCCGCGCTCGCTGGCGAGATCGTAGGTTTCGCCGTGCAGCAGGAATACCGGCTTTTCGCCGTCATACAGCAGGCGCGCGGGCAGGTTGGTCATTGCCGCGTTTTCGCCATCGTGCATGATATCGGCAAAGAACAGCACGGCGTAATCCGCCTCGCTGGTCACGCCAAGTTCGACACCGACCATCTCGACCCAGCGGTCAAACACCTGCCTCAGATTGTCGGGAGTGATCTGTGTGCGGATAATGCGGCCTTCTTTGACCGCATCCTTGGTCGCCTTGATGAATTCCTTTTCGTAATCCTCAATCTCGTAAACGACGTAATGGCTCTCGACATAAGGAGCGATGGCGGTGGCCAGCGCCTTGTCCGCCTTTGACCCGGATTTGGGCCACACGATGCTCTTGTCATCTAGGATCGGCATAGCGTGCTCGGTTGCCATGAGAGCGGCCTTCTCGCGGTCGATCACGCAGAGAAAGCCGGGGATTGCCTCGCCACGCTTGCGCGCGGCGCGGACGTAGACCAACAATTGCGCGAACATCAGAAGCGGCGGAGTCGAAGCCTCCTTGGCCTCAAACCAGATTTCAGGTGTCTGGATATCGACGAGGCCCTTAAAAACGCTCTTCAGGCCGAGCGCCTTAATATAAGCGTCTTTGACGTCTTCTTCGGTCTTAGCCCTCTCAAGGTCTTCGACTAGGCTCATTCATAACTCCCTATTGGCCCTTGGCTCTGCCACCCCCTGAAGCGCTGCGCAACCGCCTGATTTTCCTACATCCACCGCGCGTGATAGCTTCGCTTTGCACCCTTGCATGCGTGACCGCGCTGGCGGGGTTTGTTCGCACCCCGCTGCCGCCAGTGTTTTATCAACTAAACCCCCTCATGCACCCAGCCTCGCCCACGCGATTCGGGCCCTTTGCGAGGGGCTTAGCCCGCGAGATTGGGCTGGCCGTTGCTTGCGCTGACCCCGCCATCGACCGGCAGGTTGACGCCGGTGATGAAGGCTGCATCCTCGCTTGCAAGGAACGCGGCGGCAGCGGCGATATCCTCTGGCTCGCCAATGCGGCCAAGCGCAACGCGGTTCATGAATGCCTTCATCGTGTCATCATTCGACAAGACCCCATCCACCATGTCAGAGCGCGTGATCGAAGGGTTGATCGCATTGACCCGCACGCCCTTCGCCCCGATCTGCAGGGCAAGCCCGCGGGTGAGGTTCGTCACCGCCCCCTTGGACGCGTTGTAGATGGGCAGCATGGAATCCCCGCCAATGCCTGACACGCTCGAGATGTTGACGATTGAACCCCCACCCGGCATCGCGCTCTTGATCAGATGCGGTATGCTTGCGCGGCTCAGATAGATCACGCCTTTCACATTGATGTCGATGATGCGGTCAATCTCTGCATCGTCGGTCTTGTGGAGGATGCCCCCGCCACCGACACCGGCATTGTTGACGAGGCAATCGAGGCCGCCAAAGCGCTCGACCGTCTTGGCAACGATCTCATCCGCAAAGTCCGATTTCGACACATCGCCTGCGACCACAAGGGTGCGGTCTGCATCAAGGCTCGCCGCAGTCTCAGCGCATTTTTCAGCGTTGCGGGCGTTGATGACGACATTGGCGCCCTCAGCATGGAAGCGCCTCGCGATCCCTTCGCCGATGCCGGTGGACGACCCCGTCACGATTACCGTCTTGCCTGCGAAGCGCTGAGTATCTGTCATGGGGTCTGTTCCTTTGAATAGCGTGCAATTGAATCCGCGGCTTATTGCATGGCGCTTGCCTCCTCGCAAAGGATCAGTTTTGCCAGGGAAGCAGGTCCAAGCTACACCAAGACGCGTTGAGGAGGACGGGGACGATGAGTGATAAGAACAGTGCAGCGGCCAGTGGCCCACGCGTGACGGGATTGGGCGGCGTCTTTTATGTGGCAAGCGACCCCGAGGCGACACGCGCGTGGTACCGCGACAAGCTTGGTGTGGATGGCGAATATGGGCCGCAATTTGCCTGGGCAGACGAGCCCAAAGCCAACCCCTATTCGCTGGTCAGTCACTTCAAGGATGATGGATATATCAAGCCGGGCAAAGGCGGCTTCATGATCAATTTGCGCGTTGCCGATCTTGATGGCTTCGTCGAGCTTCTGAAATCGCGTGATGTGGAGGTGCTCGACACAGCGGATGAAGGTTACGGCAAGTTTGCATGGATCCTTGACCCCAACGGGGTGAAGATCGAGCTTTGGGAGCAAGTGGCAGAAGAGCTACCCTGACACAAAGCGTGGCGCGATAGCCGCTGCGCTATGGCCCGCGAGTTGGGCTCAGGAGGGGTCGCGACCCCAGCACCTGGAGTGTTGCCGGGGCCGCGCGGGTACCAAGGGCGCGATGGCATCGCCCTTCGAATGGATCAGGTTTGGTGAGGGCTCATCCCCTCAAACAGTGCCGCCATCAGGCACTCATCTGCGGTTCAATCTGGGGTTCCAGTTTGGCTTCAAGCTTAAGGCGCACCGCTTCGGCTGCGTGGCGGGCACCAAGCTTGTGCATCATGTTGGCGCGGTGAATCTCCACCGTTCGCGGGCTGATCTCAAGCTCGCGGGCGATCACCTTGTTCGAGCTGCCCTGGGCGAGCCATTCGAGCACTTCGCGCTCGCGAACCGAGAGGCTGGCGATACGGTCGCGCGCTTCGATCATGCGGCGACGGGCCGCGCCGAACACTTCGGCTTCTTTTTCGATCCGGGAAAGGCACCTTTCAAACCGATCTGGATCGAGTGGGAGGGAGAGATAATCCAATGCGCCGGCCTTGATGGCCTCGACAATTCGACCCGGTCGCGGGTCCGTTTCAACCGCGATCAAGGGCAACCAGATGCCCAATCGACTGAGCCGGTCGAGGATCATCGAGACGCCGCCCTGATCGGGCAGATCGCGCGCAATAATGATCCCTTCGCGTGGGGGGTGAATGGATAATTCCGAAATGTCGCCATACACTTCCGAATGGTGGCCCAGGGAAAACCCTATGCGTGCCAATTCAGCGCGATGACGGCTATTGGAATCGATGAAATGGAGGGTGGCTTTGCGTGACATGCCTATACTGGTGCAGTCACCACGATTTTAATTCACGCACCTCTAACCCCGATATGGAGTCATACGGTCCGTGAAATCACCAAGACGCTGATTACCCCTATATATTTAGGTCCAATTTCGAGCATTTCATTCCGGAGAAATCCGTGTTGGGCACGCGAGATGCCTTGCGCTTTACCGGGGATTGCGAAAGTCATTAACTACGAATCGCAAGAGAAACCGGGGCGATCCGCTAAACCGGTTGCCGATCGAGTTCAGCAATGACCGCACTGATTGATTGCGGGTCGTAGGTAAAACCGGAATGGGTGCAGCGCAGCGGTATGGCGCGATCACGCTCTCCCGGCTTGCCCGCAGCGCACCGCGGACCGATTGCGCCGTCATTGGCGCTCCAGAAGGCGATTGTCTCTACCGGCGGCTTTTCCGAGGCGTCCGTATCGATGCCCGGCTCATCCACGCTTTCACCCGTGATCACCGAATACAATCGCCAGATATTGTTGCTGCGCCGCGAGCCGGAAAAGGGCGAGCCCATGGTGATAACCTTGGTAATGCAATCCGGGTGCAGCTTGGCCAGTTCGCGCGCATAAAGCCCGCCAAGGCTCCATCCGACAAGGGCCACCTGCCCGCCGCTTTGCTCGCACACCTCGAGCAGTCTTTTCTCAAGCCCGTGCAGCGTTTCCTCGGCCACGCCCCAGTTGCGTCCCTGCCCCCAGTCCTTGACCGTGTGCCCCGCCTCTTCGAGCAGCTGCGCCATATAGCGCATGCGCGATGGGCCGTGGCCAAAGCCGGGGAACAGGATTACGGTTTGCGGGCGCTCAGCCTTGGGAACCTCGAATTTGCGAACCAGTCGCCGGGCGGGCTCAATCAACAGATCGGCCTCGCCCATGAATTTGAGGAAGCTGGGCTTGCCCATCTCCTCCTCGGTGTAATCGCCCGAGGCAAGCTGAATGCGCCGCGCAAGCTCCGTTTGGGTAAGAGCTGCCCTCGATGAAGCCAGAAAATGTTCGATCTTCGACATGGCCACCAAAGGCTATAGCTTACGGTTGAACACAGGGTGAAGCTTAATCGGCGCAATCACCCACGCGTTTGCCGCCCGCTTTGGCGTTGATCTGCATCGCGCCCATTTCGGATGCGTCCATGGAAATCTTCATCTCCATCGAATAGCTTGTCTCGTCATAGGAGCCGGTGTTGGTGATCGTTGCCGTCCCCGATTGCGGGTCCTTGCACGTCATCGCCATGTCAATCGAGCCGCCGCCAAATTCAAACTTGGAATATTCGCAGTCGGCGGCATCGCTGCCAGAGAACATTTCTGCGGCCGGCTCCTTGGCCTCTTCCTCGGTGATGCAGCTGCTAGTCGTATTCGTTTGCCCGCGCATCGCGTCCAGCATCGGCCCGACCATACCGCGTGCCTCTGGTGGCAGTTGGCTTTCGTCGAATTCGATATCGACAAATTCGACCGTGTTTTCCCACTGACCCGGCGAAAGCGTCAGGTCCGAATTGGCGAGCACGGTTTCAACCTCGTCCTGGGTGATGGTGCCATCACCGTCGGCATCCGCTTCGGGCTCGCTGCTGCACGCTGCAAGCGCGACTGCTGAGGCCAGAGTGGCTGCGCCTGTGAATTTAACGATCGACATTTCGGATAATTCCTTCCCTCATTGCATATCCGGCAGGGATAGTGCCCTCATCAACGCTTCACAAGCGGCATGTCGCATCCCATATCTGTGCGCATGAGCGAGCTAGTCATCAGACGCGGGCTGGAAGAGCCTGAAACCGGCGAAGATTTTACCCCGCACCGCCCGGCCAGGCCCGAAAAGTCGATGCCGGGAGAGCCTTTCAAGCTTGTCTCCGATTACAAGCCTGCAGGGGACCAACCCACCGCGATTGCGGAACTGGTGGCGGGTGCAAAAGAAGGCGAGCAGACGCAAACGCTTCTGGGTGTCACAGGGTCGGGCAAGACCTTCACCATGGCGAGCGTCATCGAGGAACTGCAGCGCCCTGCCCTGATCCTTGCGCCCAACAAGATTCTCGCAGCTCAACTCTACGGCGAGATGAAGAGCTTCTTCCCGGAGAACGCGGTCGAGTATTTCGTCAGCTATTACGACTATTACCAGCCCGAAGCCTATGTCCCGCGCTCCGACACCTATATCGAGAAAGAATCGAGCGTAAACGAGGCGATCGACCGGATGCGCCACTCGGCGACGCGCGCGCTGCTTGAACGCGACGATGTGGTGATCGTCGCCTCTGTCTCATGCCTTTACGGTATCGGCTCGGTCGAAACCTATTCGGCGATGATTTTCGACATCAAGAAGGACGAGAGCGTCGATCAGCGCGAGCTTATCCGCAAGCTCGTCGCGCTTCAGTATAAACGCAATGATGCCGCCTTCACGCGCGGGTGTTTCCGGGTGCGCGGAGACAATCTGGAGCTTTTCCCAAGCCACTATGAAGACATGGCATGGCGTATCAGCTTTTTCGGCGATGAGATTGAAGAGATTGCGGAATTTGACCCGCTGACGGGTAAGACCGGCGCGAAACTCGACAAGGTGCGGGTCTATGCAAACTCGCACTATGTAACGCCGGGTCCGACCATGAAGCAGGCGAGCGAGGCGATCAAATTCGAACTTGCCGAGCGGCTGAAAGAGCTTGAGGCCGAAGGCAAGCTGCTCGAACACCAGCGCCTCGAACAGCGCACCCATTTCGATCTTGAGATGATTGCGGCAACAGGTTCGTGCAACGGGATCGAGAACTACTCGCGGTTCCTCACCGGACGCCTTCCGGGTGAACCGCCCCCCACCCTGTTCGAATACCTGCCCGAAAACGCGCTGCTTTTCGTCGATGAAAGCCACCAGACCGTGCCGCAAATCGGCGCGATGGCAAGGGGCGACCACCGCCGCAAGATTACGCTGGCCGAATACGGTTTCCGCCTGCCAAGCTGCATCGACAATCGCCCTTTGCGCTTCAACGAATGGGACGCGATGCGCCCGCAGACCTTCTGCGTTTCGGCCACTCCGGGGCCGTGGGAGATGGAGCAGACCGGCGGCGTGTTTGCAGAACAGGTCATCCGTCCCACAGGCCTTATCGACCCACCTGTCGAAATCCGCCCGGTCGAAGATCAGGTGCAGGACTGTATTCAGGAATGTCTTGCGACCGCGAAGAAAGGCTACCGCACGCTCGTCACCACCTTGACCAAGCGCATGGCGGAAGACCTTACCGAGTTCATGCACGAGGCAGGCGTCAAGGTGCGTTACATGCACTCCGACGTTGAGACATTGGAGCGCATCGAGCTTATCCGCGACCTTCGCATGGGGGTCTATGACGTGCTGATCGGCATCAACCTGCTTCGCGAGGGTCTCGATATCCCTGAATGCGGCCTCGTGTGTATTTTGGATGCAGACAAGGAGGGCTTCCTTCGCTCGGAGACGTCGCTGGTGCAGACCATCGGCCGCGCGGCGCGTAACGTTGATGGCCGCGTAATCCTTTATGCCGACCGCATCACGGGCAGCATGGAGCGCGCGATGGCCGAAACCGACCGCCGCCGCGAAAGGCAGAAGGCCTTTAACGAAGAGCACGGCATCACCCCGCAAACGATCAAGCGCGACATTGCCGACATCGTGGCGCACACTGCTTCGCAGGATGGCGTTACGGTCGAGACGGGCGATGACGAGGTCAACAACCTCGCCGGCCACAACCTTCGCAGCTACATCGAGGACCTCGAGAAACGGATGCGCGATGCCGCAGCCAATCTCGAGTTCGAGGAAGCGGGCCGACTTCGCGACGAAATCCGGCGCCTTGAGAATGACGAGCTGGGCCTTCCTGATGAGCAGAAGAAAGCGCCGCGCGTTGGCCGCTCCAACGAGGGCAAGCCGGGCACGCGCAAGACCCGCTTTGGCAAGACACGATACAAGAAGATGGGCGGCAAACCTTGAGGACAATCGCCTTCCTCCCCCTTCTAGCTTTAGCCGCGTGCAAGCCGCCGCCGACCGATGCGGACATGATCCGCGAGGTGGAATTGGAAAACTTCGCCTCTGCTCCTCTGCCCTCGCCCGATGCGACCGGCGCGCTGTGGGCGGTGAGCCAGCGGTCCGAGGGCCGCCTTATCTACGGTGTTCCGAGCAATCCTGCTCTCATCTCTATTGAATGCACCGACGCCGCTGTGCCCGCGATCCGCATCACGCGCCATTCGCCCGCCGACGAAGGCGCAGGCGCTATGCTGGCGATGGTTGGCAATGGCCACATCGGGCGGCTTGCGGTTGATGCGATGAGAGTCACCGGGCGCTATTTCTGGGTCGGGGAAGAGCCCGCAGCAAGCGATGTATGGGAGCCTCTCGCTGGTTCGCGCGAATTGATTGCGACGGTCCCGGGCGCAGGCACGGTGGAGCTTCGTGCAAGCCCCCTTCCCGGCGCTCTGATCGAGGCCTGCCGAGCGGGCGAGCCTTTTGATCCGGCGTCGCTGGATGAGCCGAAAGAGCCCGAAGAGGAACCCTCAGCGGCTTCTTAAGGCGCGTTCGGTCAGCATTTCAGGCGTGAGCACTTGTGGCAATTGTTCCGCTTCCGCCCCGGGTTCATACCAAAGATAAAGCGGCACGCCCGCTGCGCCCTGCTCGGTCAGGAACTGCGTGATCTCTTCATCGCGCACGGTCCAATCGCCGACAATCGCGACAACGCCCGCTTCTTGGAAAGCCTCGGCAGTCGCCTCGCGCTCGATGGCGACGCTTTCATTGACCTTGCAGGTCACGCACCAGTCGGCGGTGAACCACACAAAGACAGGCTGACCGCTGGCGCGCGCCTCGGCTAGGGTCTCCCGACCGAAGGGCTGCGGTTCGAGAAGGGAAGCGGAGAGATCGCGGGCCTCAGGCGCGTAGGAGCTGGGCAGCGCGAACGCACCGAAAATAAGAAACGGCGCAGCAACAAGGCCAAAGGCTGGCCATGCCATCTTGCCCGCCTGTTGTAGCCGTCCGACCACGAACAACGCGAGCACGATGCCGAACAGCATCACCAGTGCAAACAGGCCAAACCCGCGCCCGCCAAGTTGCACCGTCAGCCAGATCAGCGCCATAGCGGTCAGCCCCATCGGGATCGCCATGGCGCGGCGGAAGGTGTCCATCCACGACCCCGGCTTTGGCAGCCGCTTCCGAAGCGCGGGCACGAACCCAATTGCGAGAAACGGCAGCGCGAGCCCCAGCCCCAGCGTCGCAAATAGCATCAACGCAAGCGGTGTCGGCAAAAGCAGCGCGGCTCCCAAGGCGGCGGCCATGAACGGGCCGGTGCACGGCGTTGCGGCGACAGCGGCGAGCAGCCCCGTGGCAAAGGCGCCCCGAACACCCGAGCGCCCCTGCCCGCTGCCGGTATCCACGCTGGGCAGCTCGAAAATGCCAGCGAAGTTCATGGTGATGACGGTCGCCAGCACCAGGAGCAGCACGACCACCGTGGGGCTCTGTAATTGGAAAGCCCAGCCCACCTGCTCGCCCGCAGCCCGAAGCGCGAGCATCACACCGCCCAGCGCCACACAGGCGATCACCACGCCCGCGGTGTAGGCCAATCCTTCTGCCTTGGCTTCTTGCTCGCGGCCACCAGCCCGGGCCAGCGACAGCGCCTTGAGGCTGAGGATCGGGAAAACACACGGCATGATATTGAGGATGAGCCCGCCAAGGAGCGCCCCCAGAATGAGCGACCATAGCGGGGGTGTGACACCATCGGCGCTGTTCATGGTGACGATACGCTCACCACCGATGGCAACCTCTCCCGCCTGTGCCACAAAACGCACGCCTGTCTCACCGCCGAATGACAAGATACCCTCGACCCTGTCGGCATTGCCCGTGCCGAACTCGCTCAACGGAATTTCGACCACCAATCGGTCGCCATCGCGCCAAAAACTTTGAAACGGGGCATAATCGACAAGCTGCGTGTTCGCGATGAAGACGTAAGGGTCGGACAATTCGACGCTTTCAGGAAGCGGAATGCCAAGGCGCAAGACCTTGCCATCAATCGCAAAGCTGGCGCTCGCATCAAGCATTGGCGCCACCTGCGCGCGCCACTTGGCAAAATCACCGCCCGACGCGCCGATCTGTCCGGCGTTCAAGACCGCCCCTTGAGGCACGCAGATTTCATCGGTGCAGGCAAGATATTCGACGACTCCGGTCACTTGCGGCACACCCTCGATCACGGCCTCCGCTGGCACTTCGACCGGCACGAGGACCGCATACTCGCCCTCGTAAATGTGGTTCATCAGATCCGCGATCAGCAGCCGCTTGGGAACCGAATAGAGCGGGTCGCCCGCCTCCCAACCTTCTGGAAGGTCAAGCGTAAGCTGCATCCCCAGCCCTGCATCGCCCGGGTTTTTCCAATAGCCGTGCCATTCCGGCGCGCTGGGCGTGAAGCGCAGGGCCAGCATCCATGTCTCGCCCGCTCGCGGCACTCCATCAGCGAACAGGTCGACCGAAATGCGCTCATCGCCGGCTCGCTCGATGCGGGTGAGCGCCCGCTCGCGTTCCGCGTCCGTAGTTTGCGCAAACGCCGCCACGGGGAGCAGGAACAACGCCGCAAGCGCGAGCAGAAGCGCATTTATCCATGCGCCCCGCACAAGATAAGATGCAGCGAATATCACGGAGTTTGGCTTGCCTCTCAATAGGTGGTGGACCATGTAAGTCCCTAGCGAGGTAAATAGTCTTCGCAAGAGCCACTTGAAGAGTTACACGAAGGCGCAATGAGCACATCAGCAGAAAACGAAACCCGCGATCTCCTCATTCTGGGAGGCGGCCTTGTCGGCATGGCGCTTGCGCTTGCTGCTGCGAAACAGGGCATTTCCAGCCATGTGATCGACCGCGCGGACCCGGCTGAACTCACCAAGGAAGGGTTCGATGATCGCGCGACGGCGATCTCGACCGCAAGTTGGCACCTGTTCGAAAACATCGGGATTGCCGAATATCTCGAACCCTTCGCTTGTGACATCGCGAGCATTGCGGTAACCGACCAGAACAAGCCCGGGCGTCTCGATTTCACGCCTGAACCGCACGAGGGCACTCTGGGCCGAATGTTCCCGAACCGGCGTTTGCGCCTGGCCCTTTTTGAAGCGGCAGCAGAGGAACCGCTGATCCATTGGGTGTCCAAGGCCGAAATCGCAGAGCGTCAGCGCAGCGAGTTTGGCGTTGCCGCCGTGCTCGAGGATGGCCGCAAATTGAAAGGCCGCCTGATGATTGCAGCCGAAGGGCGGCAATCCCCCACACGCGACGGCGCGGGCATTACGATTGCCAAATGGGATTACAAACACCGCGCGATCATCGCCGGCCTCACCCATTCCAAACCGCATGGCAATGTCGCGTGGGAAATCTTCTATCCCGCAGGCCCCTTTGCCCTGCTGCCGATGAACGACGATGCCGACGGCACCCACCGCTCCAGCCTTGTCTGGACAGTGTCCGAGGAAGACGGCAGGGGCGTCACCAAGCTGGGCGACCGCGCCTTTATCGCTGAGGTGCAAAAACGCATGGGCGATGTTCTGGGTGAAGTGACCAGCGTGGGCGCGCGCTCAAGCTGGCCGCTGGGCTTTCACCACACCGCGAAAATCACCGCCGAGCGCCTGGCTCTGATCGGCGATGCGGCGCACGGTATCCACCCGATTGCAGGCCAGGGGCTCAACCTGGGCCTGCGCGATGTGGGCGCGCTTGTGCAAGTGCTGGTCGAAGGGGCGCGGATCGGGCTTGATCCGGGCGATCCGGAACTGCTTAAGCGTTATGAAACATGGCGCGGGCTCGACAGTTTCATGGTCGCATTGGCCACCGACGGCCTTACCCGCCTGTTCGGCGTGCCGACCGGTGCAGCCAGTGCGGTCCGTCGCCTTGGTATGGCGGCAGTGCAGCGCACGCCGCTTCTCAAGACTTTCTTCATGGACGAAGCACGCGGCGTCTCCGGTGATTTGCCGGAATTGCTAAAGGCGTAAATCCTATTCCTCGCGGTCAATCGGGCTTGGCTGGTTGACGATATTGCCAGCACCGTCGCGAAGCCCGCTTTGATCGAGCACGGCGGCGGTTTCGATCACCTCAAGCGCTTCCATCGCCGATTTGTAACGTTCGGCATCGGCGATCCACGCCTGCGCCTGCGCTGCGCCCGGCATACCCTTGATCTCGTCAATCGCGTTTTGAAAGCGCCCCTGCTCCAAAGCGATGCGCGCCCGTTCAAGCCTCAATTCGGGTTGAGGCGAAGGAGTGCTTTCGCGGCGCACGACAAACAGTTCGCTGAACTCGCGCTTGATCCGGTCCCAGCTGATGCCCTCTTCCTGCTTCACCAGTTGCGGTCCCAATCCGTCGAGCCGCGCCGTCAGGTTGTCGATGCGCAAGGGATCGCGGCTGAAGCTGATGATCGTGCTCACCGCATTGGGCCACTGGTCGGCAAATCGCAGGCGCAATTGATCGGCGAGATAGCCAAGCTCCGCGCCGCGTTCGACCGCGCGCCGTGTGGCGAAAGCGATCAGCAAGCCTTCCGCGCGCGCCGCGTTACCCGCTGCTGCCTGCGCTTGAAGGTCGAGACGCGCGAGGCGCTGTTCGGCCGCAGCCAGGCGCTGGTCTATGCCACCTTGTTGATCGACTACGCCGCGCACCACTTCGGCTGCGCCCTCGGTATCGCCATCTTCGAGTGCGGCGACCGCTTCGGCCAAAGGTGTTGGCGATGCAGAGGCGGCGGGACTTGCAGACGGCTCTCCATCAACCGGCTGTGCATCAGGCAGTTCGGGCACGGCGGGCGCAGTAACGGCCGCTGGCTCGTCCGACTGGTAATTGTACCAAACGACATAGCCGACAAGCGCGCCACCAAAACCGAAAGAGGCCAGTGCAGCGAACAAAAATCGCCCCGTCGAGGCTGGTTTTCTGCGGCTGCCAAATTTTGAGTCCATACCAAGATTACCTTGCGTGCCCGTTCTTACGATTTCTCCTACCCTCACGGAGAACATGCGGGCTTGTTACATCTATATGCACATCGCTTGCGCCAATTCCAACATTGCACGGTCATTTGGGGCAGGAGAAACGTGGATATTTGCCCACCCTGTACCCGCAGCATCGGCCACACGCGGGCCAATCACGACGAGGTTGATGCGCGCACGGTGGAGCGCAAGACGCCGCGCTTCGGCATCGAATTGGCGCGCTGCGGCTGCGGAATGAAGAAGCACGATAAGCCCCAGATCCTGAAGCGCGCGCATGGGTTCGGGAAGTTCGAGAGCGACCGCTTCATAGGTGACGGCGGTAAGGACGCTTACCCCTTCGGGAGCGTGAAGCGGCACGTGTTCAGCGCCCGCCAGCCGCAGGAGGCGCGTTCCACAAGGCACGTCGCTCAGCACATTTTGCAAACCGCCCGTCCCAACGTCCGCGACTTCAAAACCTGCCGCACGTGCTGCCTTGGCCGTGGTGGCTCCTACCGCATAAACGGGTTTGCCGGTGAGCTTCGCCAGAGCCTCACCCGCATGGCGAAACACATTGGCGCTACCGATGAGAAGCGCGTCGACCTGGGCCGGGTCGGGACATTCCCAGCGAACCGCGCGGATTTCGAACAAGGGATAGCCAACCGCGTTGAGCCCCATGTCCTCAGCCGCCCGAAGCGTTGCGCCAAGACCGGGCTCAGGGCGAACCACAAGGATCATGCCGCTCATCAACGCAGCCCTAATCCGCGCCGCCAAAATGGGGCCGGATACCGGGAGTGGCACGGGTGAGAAGGTCCTTTGCCAGAGCCCTCACCGGAGCCAGATCCAGCGCGTCGAACATCGCCTCGCCCTCAATCCGCTCGGTGCCATCGGGGCTGAACAGAGCGGCGCGCATGGTCAACCCCTCGCCACCGGGCTGGCACAGCACGGCCACCGGTGAATGACACGTGCCGCCAAGCTCAGCCAAAAGCGCGCGTTCGGCCTCAAGCTCGGCGCGCGTTCCGTGGTCGTCGATTGCCGCCAGCGCGGCCTTGGTCGATGCGTCATCCGCGCGGCATTCGAGCGTGATCGCGCCTTGCGCTGCTGCCGGGATCCATTCGTCGGCTTCCAGAGGCGCGCCCACCTCGCTTTGGCCCAGACGCTCGAGGCCCGCTGCCGCAAGGAACGTCACATCCGCCTCGCCCGCCTCAAGCTTTCCAAGCCTTGTCGCGACATTCCCCCGGAAGGTGACCACCGTGCAATCGGGGCGCAGGTTGAGCAGTTGCGATGCGCGGCGCGGAGCCGATGTGCCGACAACTGCGCCTTCAGGAATAGCGGAAATGCTCGACGCGCCCACAAGGCAATCGCGGCGGTCCGCGCGCGGCAGAACGGCGCCGAATTCAAACACATCGGGCCGGATCGTCTCGACATCCTTGGCCGAGTGCACCGAGACATCGATCCGCCCTTCGGCAAGCCACACGTCAAGTTCCTTGGTCCACAGCGCCTTGCCACCGATTTCGGCCAGAGGTCGGTCGAGGACCTTGTCACCGCTTGCCAGAACGGGGACCAGTTCGACCTCGTCCTCGGCCCATCCATGCGCTGCGCACAATCTCGCCCGTGTCTCATAGGCCTGCGCCATTGCAAGCGGCGAATTGCGTGTGCCGAGGCGCAGTTTTACCGCACCTTCTTGCCTATTACTCACCAGTCCAGTCTCCCGTCATGCTTGCTCTAGCGCGCGCACACACTAGATGGAAGCGCCATGAGCCCTCGCCCACACATAGTATTGGGGATCGAATCCTCCTGCGATGAAACAGCGGTTGCGCTGGTCACGTCGGACCGGCGTATCCTGGCAGAGCGGATTGCGAGCCAGGAAGAAGAGCACGCGCCCTATGGCGGCGTGGTGCCCGAGATCGCCGCCAGAGCCCACGCAGAACGGCTTGCTCCCATGCTCGAGGCGGTTCTGGGCGATGCCGGAATGAAACTTGACCAAGTCGATGCCATTGCCGCGACCGCTGGCCCGGGGCTAATCGGCGGGGTGATGGTCGGCCTTGTGAGCGGCAAGGCGCTCGCAATGGCATCGGGCAAGCCGCTGATCGCGGTGAACCACCTTGAAGGCCATGCCCTCTCGCCGCGCCTCGCCGATGAAAGCCTGGACCTCCCCTATCTCCTGCTGCTTGTCTCGGGCGGGCATTGCCAGATCCTGAGCGTGGAAGGCGTCGGCAAATACCGCCGCTTGGCCACCACGATCGATGATGCGCTGGGTGAGGCATTTGACAAGACGGCCAAAATTCTCGGGCTGGGCTATCCCGGCGGGCCGCAGGTCGAGAAATTGGCCTTGGAAGGGGATGCGAAGGCCGTGCCCCTGCCGCGGCCTTTGAAAGGCTCCAAGGAACCGCACTTCTCCTTTGCCGGGCTTAAAAGCGCCGTCCTTCGCGCGCATGAAAGCGGCGAACATGCATCTGCCGATATCGCCGCCAGTTTCCAACAGGCTGCGATCGATTGCCTTATCGACCGGCTCGAAAAATCACTCGCGACGGCTGGCACCCACCCGGCTCTCGTTGTTGCAGGGGGGGTGGCCGCGAACAAGGCCGTGCGCGGCGCGCTGGAGGATCTTGCGAGCCGCCATGCGATGCAATTTGTCGCCCCGCCCTTGAAACTATGCACCGATAATGCGGCGATGATCGCATGGGCGGGTTGCGAGCGCCTTACCGCAGAGCCTAGTTTTGTCGGCGATCCGCTGGACCTCAAGGCAAGGCCGCGCTGGCCGCTTGACCCCGAGGCCGAGGCGGTGCGCGGGGCAGGAGTGAAGGCATGAGCGCAAAATCAATGATCGGCGTTGTCGGCGCTGGCGCCTGGGGAACGGCGCTTGCCCAGATGCTTAGCAGCGACGGGCGCGATGTGCTATTGTGGGCCTATGAGCCCGAGGTGGTCGATGCGATCAACACTTCGCACCGCAACCCGCGCTATCTGCCCGGTGCCGACCTTTCGCCCGCTATCCACGCAACAGGCGACCTCGCCGAATTTGCCGAGATCGACATCGTTCTTGCGGTGACGCCGGCACAGGTTCTTGGCCGCGTGCTCCAAGGGTTATCGAAGGCTCCGCAAGACCTTGTGTTGTGTTCCAAGGGGATCGAGGCAGGCACGCAGCGATTGATGAACGATGTCGCGCGCGCAGCTTCTCCCGGAAGCCAGATTGCGGTTCTCTCAGGCCCGACTTTCGCGCATGAAGTGGCAGACGGCCTTCCCACCGCCGTCACTCTCGCCTGCGAAGGTGGCCGCGCGCAGTGGGAGCGGCTCTCCCCCGCTATCGCACGGGCCGCCTTCCGCCCCTATTATTCCGACGATGTGACCGGCGCAGAAATCGGCGGTTCGATCAAGAACGTGCTCGCCATTGCCTGCGGCGTGGTCGACGGGCTTGGCCTTGGCCAGAACGCGCGCGCCTCCCTGATCGCGCGCGGCTATGCCGAGATGCTCCGCTTTGGCGAGGCGCTTGGCGCGCAGGCCGAAACGCTTTCGGGTCTTTGCGGCCTTGGCGATCTGGTGCTGACCTGCTCCTCCACCTCAAGCCGCAATTTCTCGCTCGGCAAGGCGCTGGGCGAAGGGGGCTCGACCCAAGAGCTCATGGCGGACCGCACCACCGTCGCAGAAGGCGCGCACACCGCGCCCGTACTCGCCGGGCTTGCGAGCGAGCGCCAGATCGCAATGCCGATCACTGCCGCGGTGAATGCCATCCTCGAAGGCGAAGCGCCCCGCGACGTCGTGGCGCGGCTTCTTGCCCGTCCCCTCACCGCCGAGATGACCGGCGATCAGGCGCACTTGGGCTAGGCAGACCGGGATTGAGCACCCTACCGCCTTCCAGCGTCGAGCCTCCTGCTCTCCCCCCCGAAAAGGGCGGCGATGATATGGCAACGCTTGCCAAGGGCGGGCGAACAAACACTCTCGGCTTCGTGCTCAGGCTTCTTGGGGGACTGCCGTTCCTTTTCGTCGGCTTTCGCCTTTACGGTGTTGAGGAGATGGGAAAATTCGCCGCGGCTTTCGTTGTGGTGGAGATTTTCGCACTCGTCTGCGCGCTGGGGGAGAAACGCGGCCTTGCCCAGCGACTTACCGAAGGCATTCAGGACCACGAGGACACGCCGGCCAATCTGGTATTCGATGCGATGCTGGTCTCGCTGCTCTTTTCCGGGATTGCCTGCCTGTTGCTGATCGCCTTTCCGGTGATAATCTTCCCGAGCGGGGTCAGCAGCGCGTTCGACATGTGGATGATCGCGGCGATCCCGGCCTTTGCGCTCACTGAAATTCTGCTGGCAGCGCAAGCGTATAAATACGACATCGCAACCACGGTCAGAGCGCGGGCGCTGGTCGAACCATGGGTCAAATCGATCCTCGTCGCCGTGCTTTTCTTAATCCCGGCGCTTTCTAGTGGCGGAATTGCGCTTGCCTTTATCGGTGCGATTTACGCTGCCTTTTTCACCGCGCTCTGGTCTTTCCTCAGGACCTATGGCCTGCCCAAGGCGTGGCGACCGCGCCCGCGTTATCTGGGCAGGATGACTTCGCGCGCCATGCCTCTCATCGGGGCCGATGTGATCGAGCGCGGCACACGGCTGCTCGACGTGTTCCTTCTGGGCCAGTTCACATCCTCGGGGACGGTCGGCATCTACTGGTTCGCAAAGGAAGTCGTGAGCCTGCCGCAAAAGCTCAAAACCAGTTTCGAGCCTATCCTTGCCCCTGTCATCACAAAGAACCTCAAGACCGGCAACATGGAAGCCATCGCCTCGCAGGTGCGCCAGGTCGGTTTCTGGATCATCGCCTTGCAATTTGGCATCGCGCTCACTCTGGCAATTCCGGGAGAAGGCGTGATGGGTCTTGGCGGGCCGGCGATTGTCGGGGGAACGGGCGCGCTTGCAATCCTGCTCGCAGCGGAAGTTATCGCCTCGATGGCGGTCGTCTCGGAAAGCGTGCTCGTCTATATTGCGCGCAAGCGAAACCTCGCGATCTCGGTGGGCGTTATCACCTTGCAAGGTGCGCTGACGGTGGGGTTCATCCTTCTGGCACAGCGCATGGGCTATCCCGAAGGTTTTCAGGCAGCCGGCGCGGCGGCGGCTCTTTTCATATCATTGGGCGCGGCAAGTTTCATCAAGGCAGCGGTGCTCAAATCGCTTTTGAAGGCGCCGGTGTCGAACCTTCGCTGGGCGCTTGTCTGGGCGGCGGCACCGGCGGTCATCGTAGGCTTCCTCTTCACCCGCTACACGCCTGAATGGGTGGAACTGGCCATTGGCGGGCCGGCGATCATGGCGACTTATATGTGGGTCATCTGGAAGCGGGGTTTTGACGAATCGGACAAGGTGCTTTTCCGTAAGAAGGTGGTGCCCGACATCGACGAAGACCCGCTTTCCCCACAGCCCAAATAGCGCAGACTTCTGCGGCTTAGCGGGCGTTACACCTCCCCTCGCATGGCCGTTGCCCATCGCAACTCATGGACCGTTCATCTATCGGATGTGACCTTGCAGCTCGGGGCTAACAGGGTCTTGACCCGAGATGGAAGGTGGTCCGATGCCGGGGAAAATCAGGAAGTTGCAAGGCACAGCCTATGCAACAGGCATCAAGTCCAACCTTTTTCGGGTGGGAATGGAGGACTGAAAGATGCCAGCGAATAATCAAGACGGATTTGGGCAAGAAACGCGGCGTGGACGTAAGGCAGTAATATTGGGCAGCGTCGTATTTGCCCATGTCGGGCTGCTCGCCGCTTGCAGCGATGGATCGGACGATGTGGCCATGGCTCCTCCACCGCCTCCTCCTCCTCCGCCCGCGATGGCTTCACCGCAAAAGGTCGTAGTGACCGGCTCGCGTGCCATGATGGAAAGCGCCGATGCCTATTACGCGCCGCCCGTCATGGTCCCGCAGGATCCGGGCCGCGAACGTTATAACGGTGAAGAAGTATCGCCGGTCAAACTCACCAATGCAGAGCCCGTGAGCACGTTCAGCGTTGACGTTGATACCGGCGCCTATGCCAATACGCGGCGTTTCCTTCGCCAGGGCAACCTGCCCCCGCGCGACGCCGTGCGGACCGAGGAACTGGTCAACTATTTCCGCTATGATTACGACCGGCCAGCGGACAAATCGACGCCGTTTACCACCAATATCGACGTTGCCAGAACGCCGTGGAATGATGACACCTATCTCATGCGCGTCGGGCTTCGCGGATATGACATTGCGCGCGAGGAGCGGCCAGCGGCCAACCTTGTGTTTCTGATGGATGTGTCGGGTTCGATGGGACAGGCTGACAAGCTCCCCCTCGTCAAAACCGCGCTATCGGGCCTTGCTGGCGAGCTTGGCGAAAACGACAAGGTTTCCATCGTGGTCTATGCTGGCGCCGCTGGCCTCGTGCTTGAACCCACCAATTCAACCGCGAAAATCCGCCGCGCCCTCGACAGCCTTAATGCAGGCGGTTCAACCGCAGGCGGCGCGGGGATCCAGCTTGCCTACAACATTGCCGAAGACAACTTCATCGAAGGCGGCGTCAATCGCGTGATCCTGGCAACCGATGGCGATTTCAACGTCGGCGTGTCGGACCGCGATGCTCTGGTCGAAATGGTCGAGAAAAACCGCGACCGCGGCATCACGCTTACAACGCTTGGCTTTGGCACAGGCAATTATAACGAAGCGCTAATGGAGCAGATCGCCAATCACGGTAACGGCAATTATGCCTATATCGACAGCGCCCTGGAGGCGAAAAAGGTGCTGGGCGATGAGATGAGTTCGACGCTCTTCACCATCGCCAAGGACGTCAAGATCCAGGTCGAGTTCAATCCCGCTGTCATCAGCCAGTATCGCCTCGTCGGCTATGAAAACCGCGCGCTTCGCGAAGAGGATTTCGACAATGACAAGGTCGATGCAGGCGACATTGGCGCAGGGCATCAGGTGACCGCCATTTACGAAGTCGTGCCCACAGGAACCAAAGGCTGGATCGCCCCGCGCCGTTATGAAGACCAACCCGCACGCGCTGCGACAGACCGGATTGTCGAAGCCGCCAATGTGAAACTGCGGTATAAATTGCCCACGGGTTCGGCCTCGCGCCTGATTGAAAAGCAGGTGATGGCCGACGCCTTCACCACCGCGCGGGCCCCGCGAGGCGACTTTGCCTTCGCCGCAGCGGTCGCCGCTTATGGTCAACTTTTGCGCGGGGATGAGCTCATGATGGACTTCACCCACGATGATGTGGGCACGCTTGCCGGGCGCCAGGCCAACTTCTGGCGGCAGGAGTTTCTGGAACTCAACGCGCTCGCAGGTGCTGCCAGCCCGAGCGCACGCGGCGGGGGGTAAACTGCGCGCAGATCGGCTTCACGACCTTGGGGGCTACCCCTTGCATGGTTCATCCTGCTAAGGCGCCGGAAATCAACTTTTCCAAGCCTTACAGGAATGAACATCCATGACCATGCCTGCGACCTTCCAAGAAGCTCTTCCCCTTATCCTGCTCGCGATCGCGTTTCTGATCGTAGTCTGGGGTCTGATCAGAGCTTCGCGCAAGACCAGAATCGTCGACAAGACCGAAGGCGATGTGCTCGACGAAGGGGCAAGCCCGGCGGCGCGGAACCAGGCGTTGATTGATGCGCCTCGCTCGGTCGAGATCACGACCGGCGAAACCTCCGCTGTTGCCAATTCGGATACAATCGCCGCAGCACCTTCGTCCGCCGATGCAGAAGCAGGACCAGCGATTGCTCCGACCAAAGAGGCCCCCGAAGAGGTCAAGCCTACTCCTGCGCCCTCGACTGAGAGAGATGACCTGAAGCGCATCAAAGGCGTAGGTCCGAAACTGGTGACGATGCTCAATGAACAAGGGATCACCACCTTTGCCCAGATCGCAGCGTGGTCCGATGCCGATATCCAGCGCGTCGATGCGACTCTTGGCCGGTTCAGCGGACGGATCGTGCGCGATCAATGGGTCGAACAAGCAAAACTGCTTAGCGCCGGGGACGAAAGCGGGTTCAGTAAAACGTTTGGAAACAACGGCTAAGGCGTCATTTTCAATTTTGACTTAGGTCAAGCGTCCACTTTCTGTTACACTCAACCTGTCAGGGGTCAGAATCAGAAAGGAAGCCGCGCGATGGGCCAAAGGATTTTGATTGCCGAAGACGAAGCCATTCTGGCTTATGATCTTGCTGAAACGTTTGAGGCGGCAGGCTTTCTCATCGAAGGGCCGCATCCGGGCATTTCCGATGCCATGCTGGCGTTTCAGAAGGCAAAGCCTGACCTTGCCATCCTTGATGTGGAACTCAGCGATGGAAACGTGTTCTCCTTTGCCCGCAAGCTGAATGACGAAGATGTGCCGGTGGTCTTTCACACAGGCAGTCTTTCCCAGAAAGAGATCGCCGATCGCTTTCCCGAGGCGGTCGTTTGCACCAAGCCCTGCCCTCCCACGAGCATGCTCAACGCGGTGGGCGAGGCGTTAGACCCGAAGTAATCGCTGGCGAACGACACGGTTTCAATTGAAACCAACCTGTCGCTATCCTACATGATCGCCATGTTCAAAGGGGAGCGAGACGGGTGAAAGTTCACGGCTATTTCCGCAGTTCGACGAGTTACCGCTTGCGTATCGCGCTGGAGCTCAAGGGCCTCGAATATGAGAATATTCCGGTCAATCTGCTCAAATCCGAGCAGAAGGATGCAAGCTACACCAGCCAGAACCCGTTTGGCAGCGTCCCCCTGCTGCAAGCCGATGGCCGCGACCGCGCGCAGAGCATGGCGCAGATCGAGTGGCTCGATGAAGCCTATCCCGACCGCCCGCTCCTGCCAGCCGATATCGAAGATCGCTTTACCGCGCGCGAGCTTACATACGCCATCGCGACCGAGCTTCACGCGCCCCTGAACCTGCCTGTTCTGAAATATCTCAAGAACGAATACGGCAAATCGCAGGGCGAAATCGACACATGGTATCGCCACTGGCTCACGCGCACGCTTGTGCCGGTCGAACAGCGCCTGTCGCAGCTTGGCACAGGCGATTTTCTGTTCGATGCGCCCGGCATTTTCGAGGTCGTGCTGCTCCCCCAACTCTATAACGCGCGGCGTTTCGCTTTTGACCTTGGCGACAGCCCGCATATCACCCGTATCGAGGCGGCGTGCCTTGCTCTTCCAGAGTTCCAGCGCGCCCATCCTGACAATCAAAACGACAATCCAGAGAGGACCGCTCAATGAAGCTTGCAACCCTGAATGATGGCACACGCGACGGCAAATTGGTGGTGGTTTCCAAAGACCTCACCCGCTGCTGCGCGGCGGGCTATATCGCGCCCACCATGCAGGCGGCACTCGACAATTGGGCGCGGGTTGCACCTGAACTTGAACTGCTCGCCACCGATGTCGAGCACGAGGCGGTGCCGTGCGAGCGGTTCCACGAACGCCAGGCGCACTCGCCACTCCCGCGCGCCTACCAATGGGCCGATGGCAGCGCCTATATCAACCACGTCGAACTGGTGAGGAAGGCTCGGGGTGCCGAGGTGCCCGAGAGCTTTTACCATGACCCGCTGATGTATCAGGGCGGCTCGGACAGCTTCTTGCCCCCGCGCGCCGACATTCCCTTGGGCGACACCGCATGGGGCTGCGATATGGAAGGGGAAGTCGCTGTGATCGTCGACGACGTGCCGATGGGCGTCTCGGTCGAGGATGCGGCCTCTCACATCAAGCTGATCATGCTGGTGAACGATGTGAGCCTTCGAGGCCTTATCCCGGGCGAGCTTGCCAAGGGCTTCGGCTTTTTCCAATCGAAGCCATCAAGCGCGTTTAGCCCGGTTGCGGTCACTCCCGATGAACTGGGCGATGCGTGGCAGGACAACCTCATCCATCTGCCGCTCATGGTCGACTACAACGGGGAGCCATTCGGGCGCGCCGAGGTGGGCGTGGACGCGACCTTCAACATGGCGCAGCTTGTCGCACACGCCGCCAAAACGCGGCCTTTGTGTGCCGGTTCAATCATCGGCTCTGGCACGATTTCGAACAAGGGCAGCGATGGCGGTCCGGGCAAGCCTGTCTCCGAAGGCGGCCTTGGCTATTCCTGCATTGCCGAAATCCGCATGATCGAGACGATCGCCAATGGAGAGCCCACCACGCCCTTCATGTCGCCGGGCGACACGGTGAAGGTCGAGATGCGCGATCATGACAATCACTCGATCTTTGGCGCGATCGAGCAGACGGTGGTGGAAGCCTAAAGCTTCGGCAGGTCCGCGATCTGTGGCTCGTGCCCCCAATGGCGCACGAGCCCCAGAATATCGGTGCCGTTGAGCGTGACAGTCGCAGTATTACGCAAGGGGTGAACGCCGACCGGCTCGTCACCCGCGAGGCTCTCGTCCAGCACCAAAGTGATCGTGCCGGGTTTGGCGTTGATCATGGCGAGCGGCGTGACCGAACCGGGCGTGACCCCGATAAGCTCCTCCATCGCCTCTGCCTTTCCAAAGCTCAAGCGGCGGCAATGAAGGATCGGGTGCACGCGCTTTAGATCAATGCGTGCCTCAGCCGGAACAGTCAGAAGAAAGAACGCCCCGCCTGCATCCTTCAGAAACAGGTTCTTCGTATGCAGGCACGCAATATCGGTCTTGATCGCGCGGCTTTCCTCGACCGTGAAAACCGCCTCGTGTTCAAAAACCTCGTGAGCAATGCCTAGCGTGCGGCAGTCGGCGTAAAGTTTTTCTTCCGGTCTCGCCGCCATCAGGCTTTCAGCCGGCCTGCGTGCCATGCGACGTGATCGGCCATGAAGCTGGAGATGAAGAAGTAGGAGTGGTCATACCCCTCCTGCATCCGGATTTCGGCGTCGATGCCAGCCGAAGCGCAAGCCTGCTCAAGCCGGTTGGTTTGAAGCTGTTCTTCCAGGAAATTGTCCGCCGTCCCCTGATCCACCAAGAGTCCGGGCACGCGCGCGCCATCCTCGATCAGGGCGACCGCATCATATTCGCGCCATGCGCCTGTATCATCGCCCAGATAACGGCCCAGCGCTTTCTTGCCCCAGGGAACCTCACTTGGCGCAACAATCGGCGCGAACGCGCTGACCGAGCGGAAGCGGTCGGGATTGCGAAGCGCGATGGTTAGCGCGCCGTGTCCGCCCATGGAATGGCCCGTTATGCTTTCGCGCGCCGTGTCGACCGGAAAATTCGCAGCGATGAGCGCAGGAAGTTCATTCTCGATATAGCTGCACATCCGGTAATGCTGCGCCCACGGCTTTTCTGTTGCATCGACGTAGAAGCCTGCGCCCTTGCCAAAGTCATATTCTTCCTCGGCATCGGGCACGTCGTCACCGCGCGGGCTTGTATCAGGAGCGACAAGGATGATCCCGTGCTCGGCGCAAGCAGCCCGATATTCGCCCTTTTCCATGACATTGGCATGGGTGCAGGTGAGGCCCGACAGATAGGTCAGCACCGGCAGCCGCCCCTCCGGCTTATGGTCGGGCACGAACACCGCAAAGGTCATATCCGTGCCCGTTGCCTCGGACGCGTGCGAGCAGACCCACTGCGTTCCGCCGTGCGAGCGCGTTTGTGAAATCGTCTCCATCAAAAGACCACGACGCTGCGGATACTTTCGCCTGCGTGCATCAGGTCAAAGCCCTTGTTGATCTCTTCAAGGGTTAGGCGGTGGGTAATCATCGGGTCGATCTCGATCTTGCCGTTCATGTACCAATCGACGATCTTGGGCACATCGGTGCGCCCCTTTGCCCCGCCAAAGGCCGTTCCGCGCCAATTGCGGCCCGTGACCAATTGGAAGGGGCGGGTCGAGATTTCCTTGCCCGCTTCGGCGACGCCGATGATGATGCTGGTGCCCCACCCCTTGTGACAGCATTCCAGCGCATCTCTCATGACATCGGTGTTGCCCGTGCAATCGAAGGAATAATCCGCCCCGCCATCGAGCATCTCGACCAGATGCGCGACAACGTCGGAGGTTTCCTTGGGGTTCACGAAATCGGTCATGCCGAATTTCTCGCCCCATTCGCGTTTCGACGGGTTGATATCGACGCCAACAATGCGGTTTGCCCCCGCCATTTTCGCGCCTTGGATAACGTTGAGGCCAATCCCGCCAAGGCCGAAGACTACCACATTGTCGCCCGGCTGAACCTTGGCCGTATTGGTCACCGCGCCAACGCCAGTCGTGACCCCGCACCCGACGTAGCAGGTGGTGTCGAACGGTGCGTCCTCACGGATTTTCGCAACGGCAATCTCCGGCAGGACGATGAAGTTCGAAAAGGTCGAACACCCCATGTAGTGGTAGATCGTCTCGCCCTTGTAACTCATGCGCGAGGTACCATCGGGCATCAGCCCCTGGCCTTGCGTCACGCGGATCGCCTGGCACAGATTGGTCTTGCCCGAGAGGCAAAACTTACACTTGCCGCATTCCGGCGTGTAGAGCGGGATGACGTGATCATCGGGCGCAACCGAGGTGACGCCCGGGCCCACTTCGCGCACCACGCCGCACCCTTCGTGGCCAAGAACGCTTGGAAAAATGCCTTCGCTATCGAGGCCGTCCAGAGTGTAGGCATCGGTGTGACAAATGCCGGTTGCCATCAATTCAACCAGAACCTCGCCAGCCTTGGGCCCTTCAAGATCAAGTTCAACGATCTCAAGCGGTTTCTTGGCTTCAAAAGCGACGGCGGCTCTGGTCTTCATTGATGTTCTCCTCGTTTGTCCCTGCATTGGACATCAGGAGAAACGCGGTCAAGCAGGCTTGCGCCCATCGGTTCAGAAGCCGAGGCTTTCCGAGACCACTTCGTTTGCAATCTTGCCCTTGTGCACGTTAAGGCCCGGCGCGAGGTGCGGATCGTCGGCGCAGGCCTTTTCCACGCCCTTGTTCGCGAGCGCCAAGCCAAAGGGAAGCGTCGCATTGTTGAGCGCGTAGCTTGAGGTAAGCGGCACCGCGCCTGGCATATTGGCAACGCAGTAATGGATGATCCCGTCGACCTCATAGGTCGGCTCTTCATGCGTTGTGGGCTTTGATGTCTCAAAGCATCCGCCCTGATCGATCGCCACGTCGACGAGCACGGCGCGCGGCTTCATGATCTTGAGGTCTTCGCGCGGCACGAGGCTTGGCGCGCTCGCCCCAGGGATAAGCACAGCGCCGATCACCACATCGGCATCGGTCAGTGCCTGTTCGATCGTGCCCGCAGTCGAATACCGCGTGCTAACGCGACCCTGGAACATCTCGTCCAGCTCGCGAAGCCGGGGCAGTGAACGGTCGAATATCTCGACATATGCGCCCAATCCCACAGCCATTCGCGCCGCTTGCGTCCCGACGACACCGCCGCCAAGAATGACGACCTTTGCAGGCAGAACTCCGGGAACACCGCCCATCAAGGTCCCGCGCCCGCCATTGTGCGCGCGCAAGGCATGCGCGCCTGCCTCGATCGACAGCCTGCCCGCGACCTCGCTCATCGGAGCAAGCAAAGGAAGGCCGCCACGCGGACCGGTGACGGTTTCATAGGCTATGGCTGACACGCCGCTTTCCATAAGGCCGCGCGCCTGATCGGGATCGGGTGCGAGGTGGAGATAGGTGAAGAGCATCTGGTCTTCGCGAAGCTGCACCCATTCGGATGGTTGCGGCTCTTTCACCTTCACGATCATCTGCGCGCTGGCAAAAACTTCCTCGGCGGTGTCGACGATTGTCGCGCCAATTGCGCGATAGTCATCGTCAGTCTTGCTGATGCCCAGCCCTGCGCCGGTTTGCACCATCACCTGATGGCCGGCAGCGATATATTCGCGCGCGGATTCCGGCGTCAGGCCGACGCGGTATTCGTGGTTCTTGATTTCCTTTGGGACACCGACAAGCATTGTTCTCTCCATTCGCAAACGGTCACACGCATAATAAAAGCAGCCGCGCGGAAAATCCCGGCGAAGTTGGAATTGAAAACGCCACTCTATGCAGCTATCAAACGCCACAATCTCAATTATCGATGGAATCCTGCATGGAATTCGACACAGTCGACCGCAAGCTGCTTCAGGCCCTCGCCAACGAAGGGCGCGCCAGCCACCAGCAATTGAGCGAAGAAATTGGCCGTTCGCCCACCTCCATTGCGCGGCGGCAACGCCAGCTTGAAGAGGCGGGCGTTATTCGCGGATATGGCGCCGATATCGATATGGGCACGCTCGGCTTTGGCGTGACGGTTCATCTCAAGATCACGCTCGCCTCGCAAAGCAATGAGGTCTTGAGTGCTTTTGAAGACGCGATCCGCAAAAGCCCCTCGGTCATACAATGCGAGCTTATGTCGGGGGCGGATGATTACTATGTCACCGTGCTCGTCAGCTCGCTCGAACACTTTGAGGAAATCCACCGCGAGGAATTGTCAAAACTGCCGGGTGTCTCGCGGATGGAGACCGGATTTGTCCTTCGCAAAGTGGTCGAAAGACGCCTCCCGCCCGGATGGCAGGATTGAAACGAGCGAGAGCATTGCTAACTTGGTTGCGACTGCAACTAAACCCTTCGAAGGAAATCCTATGACCGCCTATCCCACAATCAAGATGCTTATCGGTTCTGACTGGGTTGCGGATGGCGGCGAAGGGTCGATGCCGATCATCAACCCTGCCGACGAGCAAAAGGTAGGGAGCGCGCCCAAGGCCTCGAAAGAGCAGCTGGATGCAGCGCTCGCCGCGGCGGGGGACGCGTTTCCGGTCTGGTCGAACACGCCCGCGATCGAACGGTATCGCATCATTCGCCGCGCGGCCGACTTGCTGCGCGAGCGGGCGGAGACGATTGCCCGTGTCATGACGCTCGAAATGGGCAAACCGCACGCGCAGGCTCTGGGCGAGACGAAGGGCGCAGCCGACCTCATCGACTTCCTTGCAGAAGAGGCAAAGCGTCAGGGCGGGCGGCTCGTGCCGGTGCGCAGCAACAATTTGCTTGAACAACGCGTGACGCAGGAACCCGTGGGTCCGGCGATCCTGCTGACACCGTGGAACTTCCCGATCAATCTGCCTGCCAAGAAGATCGCGGGCGCGCTTTCCGCTGGGTGCAGCGCGATCCTGAAACCTGCCGAAACAACGCCGGCCTGCGCGCAAATGCTCGCCGAGTGCTTCGTCGATGCGGGCCTTCCATCGGGCGTGCTCAACGTCGTTTACGGCGATCCTGCGATGATTTCAGAGCATCTCATTGCCTCGCCCATCCCGCGCAAGGTGAGCTTCACCGGCTCCACCGCGGTTGGCCGTCAATTGGGCGCTCTCGCAGCGCAAGGGCTCAAGCGTTACACCCCGGAGCTGGGCGGCCACGCGCCTGTCGTGATCGGGGAAAGCGCCGATTTTGAACGCACTGTTGCGGCCTGTGCTGCGACAAAGTTCCGCAATGCCGGGCAAGTGTGCGTCAGCCCGACCCGCTTTCTCGTGGCGCGCGGCATTTACGACAAGTTCGTCGCGGAATTTTCCGCCCGGTCGCAAAAGCTCAAGGTCGGCGATGCCAGCAAGGATGACAGCGTCGATATGGGCCCGCTCGCCCACGCGGGCCGCGTTGCCGCGATGGAGGATCTCATGTCCTCCATGGGCGGCGCGCAGGGCGAGATTGTCTCTGGCGGATCAGCGATTGAAGGGCCGGGCCATTTCTTTGCCCCCACCATCATCGCCGCGCCATCGCCCGACAGCCGCATGATGACCGAAGAACCCTTTGGCCCGGTTGCAGGGATCGTGCCCTATGACAGTATCGAAGAGGCCGTGGGGATCGCCAATTCCCTGCGCTACGGCCTTGCTGCTTACGCTTTCACCAGCTCGCTTGATGAAAGCCACTACCTCGGCAATTCGCTTCGCGCAGGCATGGTTGCGATCAACCACTTCGCGGTGGGTTCGCCGGAAACCCCGTTCGGCGGGACCGGCGACAGCGGGTTTGGCTCTGAAAGCGGGGTCGAGGGGTATCTCGGCTATACCGAGACAAAATTGGTCACGGTCGCCAAATCGGCGCCGTGAGCCATTCACGGCGGGCCAATATCTGGTGCGGAGCGTTTGACCAAAGTCAGGTCAGCGCTTGCCCAGAACATTGGAAAAAAAGCGTGCGACCGGGCTTTTCGGTGCCATTGGACGGATGCGTCCATACCGTGCCCGGCGCGAGCTTTCATTACCAAAACACACCGTTCGGCCCATGGCATCTGGGCCAGACGAGATAATCGTTGGTCGTTCCATAGTCTTTCGCGTCCCCGAGTCGCGTTGTTGACTTCGGGGTAAGTTAACACCGGTTGTGCGCAAAACTGAGTCGGAAATTGACGCCCGCGCAAACTTTTTACAACTTTTGTCAAGTCAGCACGTCATAGGGACGAACACTTATGCACCGTCGGTGCGCTGCGCCCCCGCTTCGCGAACAGCCGCCAGGTCGGGATAACCGTTTACCGCCATCATCAAATCGGCCTCGGCCAGAATACAGCGAAGCACCCATGCCGCGCCCTCGGCTCCGCCAATAGCGAGCCCGTAGGTGTAAGGCCGCCCTACCCCCACCGCTGTCGCGCCGAGGGCCAATGCCTTTACCGCATCAGAACCCGAGCGGATGCCACTGTCGAAGAGGACCGGCGTGTCGCCCGATGCGGCCACCACATCGGCGAGAAGGTCAATCGTCGCGATCCCGCCATTGGCTTGCCGCCCGCCGTGGTTCGAGCAGTAAATCGCGTCCGCCCCGTGATCGATGGCCTTGCGCGCATCATCGGGATGGCAAATTCCTTTAAGCACAATCGGCAGGTCCGTGACCGATTTGAACCATTCCATATCCTCCCACGTAAGGACCTGCCCGAAGATCGCGGCAAACATCATGATCGCGGCCTTGGGGTCTTCCTCGGGCGGTTTTTCCAGAAGGCTGCGAAAGACCGGATCGGTGAAGTAGTTCTGCATCACCTTGCCGCGCAGTTGCGGAAAGTTGGATGCGTTGAGATCGCGCGGCCGCCAACCAGTGAGCCAGGTGTCGAGCGTCACGATAATCGCCTTTGCGCCGGAGCTTTCGGCCCGTTTGATAAGACTCTGCGCCAATTCGCGATTGCGCGGGGTGTAAAGCTGGAAGAAGGCGGGCGTATCGCCGCATTGCTCGAACACGTCCTCCATCGGATCATTGCCAAGGGTCGAGACGCAGAACGGCACCCCGGTTTGAGCAGACGCGCGCGCCGCGGCCATATCGCCGTGGCGGTCCTGCGTCGCCTCTCCGTTAAGGCCGATGGGCGCCATGAACAGCGGGCTTTTAAGCTTCATCCCGAACAGGTCGATCGACAAATCGCGCTCGGTGCAATCGACCATCATGCGCGGGATCATTCCCCAGTGGTGAAAGGCGCCTGCATTGCTGTCCTGCGTATGCTCATCCCCGCAACCGCCCGCGACATAATTGGTGAGCATTTCACCCAGAGCCTGTTGGCCGCGCTTTTCAAGCGTTGCGAAATCCACCGGATAGTCGGGCAAAATCCCCTGCAGACCAGCGTTGTAGATCTCGTTTTGCATCCCGCCAAAATTGTGCATCAGGCCTCTCTCTCCCTTGTTCTTGTTGTTCGGGAAAAGACCTTATGTGCAGCGCGGGGGCAAGTCTTTTGTGACTGCGCTTCAGCTCAATAGCTTCTGGAGGCGCGGGCGCACGCGCAAAAACAGGATGTAAAGCCGCTCCAGCACGGCCAGCACGAAGCGATTTTTGGCAAGAATACCAAGCGTTCGCAAAGCCGGAATCGCGCGCCACATCGCCGCAAATGCCGCCGCGCCGCTCAGGACTTTGCCGTCCTCTTCGGCATGAAAGCGCGCGAGGAGCTCTTTCTGATCAATCGGGCAGGAAGGATCGGCGTCTTCGGATACGTCGACAAAGTTGATCGCGTTATCTCGATCAAGCCGCCGCATCAGCGAAATCTCGCGAATGCACAGCGGACACGCGCCATCGAACCACACTTTGACGCGGGAGGCTTCGGGAGAGCGGGGAGACGGTGCCTGGTCCATGCTGCATCAATGCGCGCTTTCGCGGCAAGTTCCGTAAGGCCGGCACAAAGCAAAACGCGCCCGCACCGTGAAAGGCGCGGACGCGTTCTTGATATTTTCGCTTTCGTAGTCCGATCAGCGAACCGTCATCAGGACGCTTCGGCCTCGGCAATATCGCCAAGAACCGTCAGCTGACCCATGCAGCCGTTTTCAGCGAGAGCCCCCGCCAGCGCATCCGGCTGGCGATAGGTTTCGGTGAGCGCGACGATTTTCACATCGACCGATGCGTTGGCGTCGTCTTCACCAGCAGGACCGGTGATCGTGTATGTCGCACCGTCAGCAAGCTTCAGCCCTTCGGGATCGAGCGCGCGCATGCTCTCTGTCTCGACAAAGGTCACATCAAGCGCGCCGTCACCGTCCTGCTGAGCGATGGAATAGGTTTGACCCTCGCTCGGCTCTGGACGCCACAAACGCACATTTTCAAGGTCGTAAAGACACGTCGTGCCGGCGGCTGCGACATTGACCATCCATAGGTTCGGCATGGTGACAGAGCCGCCACCACCGCCGCGTACTGCCCCGGTGCGTGCCCGGTTGGATGCGCCCTGACGGGTAAGCCGCGCAAAACGTGCGCGGGTGCGGGTCGCGCCCTCGCCCACGCGGAAAGTGCCGGGCCCTTGCATCACTTTCGTGCCGCCATTGACGAGCACGGTGATCTTGTCGCCTGCGCGAAGAGTGATCGTGGAACTGTCAGCCACCTTCTTGCCAACCGGATAGGTTGCGGCAGAAGGGCCTGCGGATTTCACGACCACGCCCGCGGCCGCTGCACCTGGAATTGAAACAGCAGCCATGGCGGCTGCGAGGCCCGCAATGCGAGCCTTGGATTTAACCGAGAACATATGCTCCCCCATCATTCAAATTGCGAATTCGGTATGCGTAGTTTTCTAGCGCCGAACTCTCGGGATGACCAGCGACCACTTGATCTATCAGCTGCACTGCTAGTTCATGGTTGCTATCTGTAAGCTGAACAACCTCTTCAAGTTTCTTGCGGTCTTCGGCTGGAAGGTCGGGCATCGGTTGATAGATATTCACCGGCTGCGCACGGCCACGCAGCACGATGCGCCCCATCGGGACCCACCAGTCGGGATCGGCTTGCTCGATGATCTCACGGCTCGCCGAGACACTGGATTTGAGCGGTTTGTTTGCCGCCTCAAGCCTCGCTGCGGTGTTCATGGAATCGCCTAGCGCGGTGTATTGAATACGGGTTTCGCCGCCAAAATTGCCAACCACCGCCTCGCCATAGTGAAGGCCAACGCGCGTTTTACCGATCTTGGGAAGGTCGGGGTCCATCGCGGCGACTTCTGCGCGAAACTCCTCGCCCGCCTGCCAGATCGCGTAGCCCGCCTTGAGAGCGCGCTGTGCATCGTCTTCGCGGGCAATTGGCGCGCCCCAGAATGCGACCACCGCATCGCCGACATATTTGTCGATCACACCGCCATGATCGAGCACGACCTTGCTCAGCATTTCGAGATAGCGGTTCAAAAGCTTCGCTACCATCTCCGGCTCGATCGCGTGGCTCATCTTGGTAAAGCCCTCAAGGTCGGAGAACATCACGTAGATCTCGCGCTTCTCACCGCCAAGCGACAGCAGGTCAGGCTCGTCGATAATCGCCTCTGCGATATCGCGCGGGATATATTTGCCAAGCGCCCCTTGCGCAAAGGACCGCTGCGCTGCGCCTGCCGAGCGCGCCGCTGCGGTGACGACGGTGAAGGTGATGATCCAGGCGACCAGCCAGCCCACGGCGGGCAGGCCGTAGGTATCCACTTCATTGAAATGCAGCATAAACGGCAAGCCAAAGTAGATCGCGCCCAGCCCTGCCAGCATGGGCACCAGCCTTTGCGCAGGCGATTCAAGCAGAGCGACCAGAACCGCGCTGCCGACCACGACAAGGGCCATCACCCAAAGGCTCCACGATGGAATTTGCGCAAGTCGCTTTCCATCGAGCATTTGCGCGATCAATTCGCCGTGGACGGATAGCCCGGACGGCTCGAACCCCGTCCATGACGTGAACGGGGTCGCCACCCGGTCATAATCGAGAATGTCGCCCCCGATGAGGACATATTTGCCCTCGATCTCCTGAGCGACGATTTCGGCCACCGCCGGGTCAAGATCGAGAAAAAGCTCGATAGACAAGGTCAGGAACAACGGTTCTTCCACCTGCCCTTGCGTCGGCGCATCAGGGTCCGCGTCATCATCGAAATCAGCTTTCAAAGCGCGGCGATATTCAATCGCGCCTTCATACCCTGCAAATTCCTGATGAGGTCCGCCTGCATCTTCCAGCATCGCCCGGCCCAGCAAGGGCGGCAAATCCGGTATGATATCAGGCCACACACGGGTCGCCCCGAATTCGTCGTCAAGGCGGATACTCGCGCGCCTTACATTGGTGTTGCCTTCCTCGACTGCCGCCATGAATTCGTTGAGGAATTCCTGCTGCTGATAGACGATGTCGGCCTCGTTCGTGGCAAGCGTTGCATAGGCAACCGATGTCGGCGTCTCCATCGCGCGCAGGGTTTCGACAAGGTCGATGTCTTCGGCTTGAGGTTGATCGAAGAGAATATCGATCCCGATGGCTTTCGCGCCCATTCCATCAAGATTTCGCAGCGCCTCCGCAATGGCGTCTCGCGGCAAGGGCGAGCGTTTTTCAAGATTGATGAGCGCCTGATCGTCGAACACCACAAGGACGATGCGCTCATCCTGCTCGACCAGATCGGCGGCCAGATAGGCGCGCGTATCATAAAGGGCGCGCTCGGCATCATTGGTAAGAGGTGTCGGCTCCCCTCCCCCCGGCAAGGCCCAGCTGTAGCGCGCGATGAATATCGAGAAGGCCACGAATATGACCATCCCGACAAGCTGCACCATGCCCGCTTCGCGCAGTCCCCTGACGTTGCGAACCAATGCGCCGCTGCGCTTTTTCCGAGGGTTTTCACCCGCCATTTATGATCCCCCCAAATCCCGGACCGTGCCGCTGGCACAGCCTTGCTTGCGATCAAGTGAAAGCAGGTTTCGCGAGCACGGGCAAGCGCGAAGGTTCACCTATCCGGGATGAAGGCCAGGGGCCGGGATAGGGAAAAATTCATAATCTCGTGATCTATTCCTCAGCGCGAAACAACCAATAGGTCGCTTATGCACTCGCTTGCCCAGATCGCCCCCATCCTCGGGGCATACGCCGGGAGCCCATCGTCCCCCAAGGTCATGCCCAAAAGCTATGGCCCAAGGCGGCCTCGCGCATCATTTGGCAATCGGACTAAGTCGCGCTATGCAAACCAAATGTCGGTTAACGAACTGAAATGGAGCCATGAAGAGCGGGGCAACGCTCTCGTGCTTTCGCCCAAGGGCAGAGTGGACGAAGCCACCGCCGATGCGTTCAAGGACCATATGGTCGCAACCATGCAAAACGGCCCGGACAAGGCCATCCTCGATCTGTCCGGTATCGATTACATGTCCTCGCGCGGGCTTCGCGGATTTACGCTGGCACAGCGGGCGGCCACGCAAAACGGAACAACTATTGTGCTTGCCGCTCCCAATGATACTCTGCGCGAAATTCTGCAGATAAGCCGGTACGATACGATTTTCACCGTAACCGAAACGGTAGAGGCCGCACTGGGGAATTAGCGACACTGCTTTAGGGGGGACATATGCAGGTCAGATTTTGGGGAACGCGCGGGTCACTCCCCGTTGCGCCGCATGCTTCAACCATTTCTGACAAGGTCGCAGACGCGCTTTTCCAGGCGCAGGGCCAAAAGTTTGCGGACAAAAAGGCCGCCCTTCAATATGCGCGCGATGAGCTGCCCTTCGCCGTCGGGCAAGGGTATGGCGGAGCGACAAGCTGCGTTGAAATTGACGTTGGCAAAGGCGCCTTTGTCATTTGCGACATGGGTTCGGGCCTTCGCGAACTGGGCCTCGACACGCTTAGACGCCTGTCAGAGGGGGGGCGCGATAAGGAGTGGCATTTCTTCCTTTCGCACCTTCACTGGGACCATATCATGGGTTTCCCGTTCTTCGTGCCCGCCTTTGTCGAAGGCGCGAAGGTCATCATTCACGCAGGGCACACCGACGCGGAAACCGCCCTTCGCCGCCAGCAGGAAGAAATCTCCTTCCCCGTGCCGTTCGACTGGCTCAAGGCCGATATCGAATTTCGCACTCTGACGCCGGGCGAAGAATACCGGATCGGTGAGCTCACCGTTGGCCTGACCCGGCAAGAGCACAGCCACGACAGCTATGGCTATCGCTTTACAGACAGCAAAGGGCGCAGCGCGGTCTATTCGACCGATGCCGAGTACAAGATAGACAAGATGGGCGAAGAAGACGACATGGCCGAGTTCATGTCGGGCGCGGACCTCGTGATTGCGGACACCATGTATTCGCTCGCCGACAGTGTGACGATGAAGGAAGATTGGGGCCACTCCTCCAACATCGTCGCGGTGGATCTGTGCCGCAAGGCGGGCGCGAAACGGCTTGCCCTGTTCCACCACGAACCGACCTATTCCGATGCTGATATTGCGCGCATGCACGCCGAAACAATGCGGTACGAAGAGCTTTTGCGCGAAGACAGCGCGCCGATCGAGGTGCTGTGCTCTTACGATGGCTATTGCCTCGAACTCTAGAGGGGTTTGATGCCCGAAAAATCCAAACGCCTGATCGTCGCCGCCGTTCTGGCGGGCGCTGTGATCGGCCTTCTGGTGAGCCTTTTTGGCGGCGAGTTTCAGCGCCGGCTCGTGTTCGACAGCTGGCAAAACCTCGCCCCGCGCGATAGCGCCAGCGATGATGTCGTGGTCGTGATGATCGACGATGCGAGCGTTGCGGCGAAGGGCCAGTGGCCATGGCGGCGCACCGATGTCGCAGCGCTGCTCGAAAACATCGCGCAAACCGGCCCCAAAGCAATCGGCATCGATATATATTTCACCGAACCAGACCGGATGCGGCCCGAAAACTTCGCCGATCTCTACACCGAGGAGGCGCTCGATGCAGCGACGCGCGAGAGGCTCCTCACCCTGCCCTATGGCGACCAGTATCTGGCAAGCGTGATCGAAAGCGCGCCCACGGTCATGCCTTGGGTAACCACCGATACGGGCGGCCGTCCACTTGGCGAGCTTACGTTTGACGGTGTCGAGGGCGAGCCGCCTTCAAGGATCGCCACAACGCCGCGGATGCTCACCAGCATTGCGCTGCTCGATGACCTTGCTCTTGCCCGCGGGGTGGTTATCGGCCCACCTGATCGCGACGGGATCGTGCGCCGCGTGCCTCTTGCGGTCAAGGCGGGTGACGTGTCGGCACCGGGTTTTGCAGTCCAGCTTGCCAACATCGCACTTGGCGGGGACATGCTGGCGTGGACTGACGGCGGCATGGCGGTGGGCGAGCGGGTGGTGCCTTCCGATTCCAGGGGTAATTTCGAGTTCAAGATGGCGCCGGGCTGGGATGAAAAGGCCATTTCGGCGATCAACGTGCTCGAAGGTGATCTTGTCGACGTGGATGAGTTGCAGGGCAAGATCGTGCTTGTCGGCTTTGGCGCGACGGGCACAACCGATATCGTTGCAACGCCGGTTGCCAGCAGGATGCAGGGCACCTTGGTGCAGGCGCAAGCGGTCGATGCGATCTTGAACGGCCATTGGTTGTCGCGTCCCGCTTGGGCCACGGCGCTGGAATGGGTGCTTGCGCTCGCCCTGGTGGCCATGTTGGTGATCGCTGGGCTCGGGATCGCCAAATGGCTGATCGTGCCGGTGCTGGCGAGCGCCGCGGTGCTGCCTGCCGCGTCCTATTTCGCCTATGACGCAAGCGGCATATTGTTGGATCCTGCGCGCCCCCTGGTTATTGCAGTCTTCGCTGCGATTGCTTTGGTCGGCGTGCGATACGCCCTCGCCTTTCGCGAGCTTGTCGAAAAGCGCATCGTCACCGCCGAGCAGGAAAAGGAAAACGAGAGCGCGCGCAAGCTCCAGATGACCATGGTGCCAAGCGCCGCGCGCCTTGCGCGATTGGGCACCCGCACCGAAATCGGCGCGGTCCTCGAGCCCGCAAAATCGGTGGGCGGCGATTTTTACGATGCAATGGAATTGGAGGGCAATCGCCTCGCATTCCTTGTCGGGGACGTGAGCGGCAAAGGGCTTCGTGCAGCTCTCTTTATGGCGCTGTCCAAGTCGGTGTCGAAGAACAACCTCATGCGCTCAAGCGGCGACCTCGAAACAGCGGTGCGCAAAGTCAACGCCGATCTCATGGCCGAAGAGGATGAGGAAATGGACCTCACCATGCTGGTGGGGATCATCGACTGTTCGACCGGCAAGGTGGAAATGGTCAACGCAGGCCACGAAGACCCCATGTTGGTTAGCGCCGATGGGAGGGTCGAAGTCGTCAAAATGGTCGGCGGCCTTCGCCTTCGCACCCTCGACGATTTTCCCTACAGCGTCGAAACCCTGCAGATGAAACCCGGCGAAAGCCTCGTCATCATCACCGATGGGGCAACCGATGCGATGAACATGAAAGAGGACCGCTTTGGCCTCGACCGCGTGATCGGCGCGATTGGCGAGAACATCGAAGCCACCGCCGAGGAGCGCGCCAGGCATATCGCGGCCAGAGTGCGTGAGTTCGAGCGCGGGATGGACCCGGCCGACGATCTGACAATACTGGCGCTGCGCTACCTCGGTTGCGAGGCGAGCCGTTAGCGGACGGTGACCACCACCACGCGGTAGGCAGGATCAGGCTGACCTGCTTCACCGGGCGCAAGGGCAGAGCGTGCCCAGTGCCATGAACTTGCCACAGCGTCGATGTCACCTTCTTCGACCGGAAGGTCGGCATCGCTCACACGTTTGCGCACTTGTCCAAGAACTGTCATCGCACGTTGCTGTGACACACGGTCGTTGACCTCTTCACTGCCTGTTGCATCGGTGTGCGCGGCGATTTCAATTTCGACCCCGGGCCGGTTTTCGATATTTTGCGCAAGGAAGGCTTGAAGCCGGTCCATTTCCGTATCGCTGAGGGTTCCTTCCCCGGTTGCGAAATAGAAATTCTCGCGCGCAAACCTTTTCGGCAAGTCCGTCATGATCTCGGCGTGGACAGGGTCAACCTCGTCAAACTGTTTGAGCCGCGGCTCTTTCTCGCCCCTGAGCTTTGCCTGCTGGTTCGCAGCGGTCAGATAGGCTTCGCTGCCATCGGCATATTCGATCACAACCGCGCCTGTGTCTTTACCGGGCACCGCCGACGACAACAGCGTGACCCGCTCCTTGGAAGACGCGCACCCTGCCAATGCAAGAGCGCCCCCCAGCGCAATCAATCCAAGTGTTCTTTGCATTACTCGTCGACCTCAATCACAAATGTGGTTCCCCGAACGCCAAGCGTCGATGTCGGTGTTCTGAATTTCATACGGCCAGAGCGCGAAAGCTCGCCGGAATCGACGCCAACCTTGCCCCTTTCGATCCGCATCGAGGATTCGCCCGTCCGGCGCGCGCGGTCGAAACGATAGCGCGAGATGATCATCCGGCTGCGCGGGGCAACCACAAGGCGGGTATTGTCGACGAAGGTGATGCCGGCGCGTTGGCGCGCGTTGGTCACGACGATGTCGCCTTCGCGCAGCTTGAAACCGGACCGGCCTGTCAGCTTCGCCCCGGCGCGGATAACCTCGATCCCGCCAGCGGTGACATTCTTGATCCGTCCGATCTCGTTTGCGACAGCAGGTTGCGCTACAATCGCGAATAGCGCTGCGATAAAAATGGTTACATTTCGCATATATACTCCCCAGCCAGAGGTGTGTTAGCATAGTTTCATGGGGCACAGGAGGCGATTTTCGGCATATGTTGCAAAAGATTGTAATTTTGCCCCGGTGATCCGCCAATCGCTCCAATTTGCGCACGACTTCCTCGCAGCGCATGATTTTCAGCCGCGCCTTCAGGTGAAACTTGCGATTGTGGTCGAAGAATTGGTCACCAATGCGCTTTGTCATGGCGGCAAGGGGCAGGATTTTTCCCTCTCGCTGGAGCTGGCCGAAAAAGATGGCTCAATCGCCCTGCGGATGGAGGACAATGGTATCGCCTTCAACCCGCTGTGCGTGCCGCCCGCCAAGGCGCCCAACCCCATTACGGGAGGCGGGATCGGCCTTGCCATCGTCCACGCCTGGGCAACCGATACCAGTTATGAAAGAGGCGGTGTCACCAATTCGCTCGGCCTGACTCTCGCCTGAGTTCAGCCCGGTCAGCGATCACCCCAACCTTGAAAAGCAGCAGCGGACAGGCATTCTTGAGGGTAGCCCCGCGAATGGCCTCGGCATCGCCAATGCGCGAGGAATCGCGAAGCAGCAGATAGTCGACGCCCCATGCCTTGATGAAAGCATCATGGCTGGGCGCACCGGCCCTTCGCTGAGCGATATTGCGCGGCTCCATCATGGTTCGTAGCGAGCCCAGAGCCCCCGCCTTCGCAGCGAAATGGTCGTCGCCCATCACGAGGATCCGCGCATCGGGCTCGTCCTCAAGACAGTCCTGCAAAACGGCCACATCTTGTGGGCGTTCAAAGTCGCGCCCATTCTCCAACTCGAGGCGGCCATCCTGCGATGCAAGGAAGGGCGTCGCACACGCAAACAGCGCAATCCATGGCAGGATGAGGGCCGAAAGGATTGTCCCATAGGACCGGGCTTGCGCCATGCTGACAGCTTGGGAGATGAGCCATGTCGCAGGCAAAAGGACAAAGACCCAGACAAGCGCCGAATAATACCGGTATTCAAGGTAGCCCGTGACGATCTGAGGCACCATTAAAAGAGCTATCATTGCCGTGAACGCGAACAGGACATCGTGGCGACCGCTAAACCCGATTGTCCGCGCATCAACGCTTGGCGCTTTCTGGCCGAGCCAGTGCACACCGCCCAGCCCCAACAGGCCGAAAGCCCACGCAGCGCCAAGGGGCCCTGCGAGAATGGCGATAGCATTCACCGCCCACTGCCCTGCACCTCCCATGACTTTGAGCGCCCATGCGCCCGGTTCATCGGCCAGAGACGGCTGCGCTTGCGGCCACCAATCGGTGACAAACGCGCGCGGGTCGAGCGCGGTCGCAATCCCTGCATTGTCGGTGGCAAACACTGTTCCGAATGTGCCAAGCGAATAGGCAACCCACGGCGAAACAGCGACGGCAGATGCCGCAAGCGCTGCAATCACGCGCGCCGGGCTGCGGGTGATCCATCCGACGAGCATCGCGGCAAGCACCGGCAGGAGCGCTGCATCAAAGCGGTTCATGACGGCCAGCCCTGCGATAATACCGATGAGACCAGCGCCTGCGACGGTCATTCCCCGCCCCGCCAACGCCGCCCGCAAAATGAGCGCATAGAGCAGCAGTTGCAGCGGGATCGTCCGTCCTGCGCCAAGCTCGTCCCAAACCATGCTCGGGCCAAGCAGCGGGATCAGAGCCGCAGCCGTCCCACCCCACGGTGCGCCCGTGACACGCCGCCCAATCTGTTCAGAAACCAGCACAAAGGCGAAATAGGCAAGAAACGCCAGATACAGCCCCGTTCGCGCCCCGGTCCCCAGTGCCGCATCGACAATCGCGATCAAGCTTGGCCAAAGCGGCGCAAAGGCGGCTGAATATTCCGAGGCGCTGGCGTAACTGCGAAAATGGGTGAAGCGGTAGAAATCGCCAAAGACGGTCTTGCTGAGTTCATACAATGCCCAGCTGTCAGGCGAATAGTCGGGGGCGACAACGACGCTTAAAAAGAGCGGAAAGATCACCGCTGCGGCCAACAAAGCGGGCCAAAGCAGCGAAGGGTTTGGCCGCGCAGCATGATCGGGTGTGTGGCCGCCCGTCGCCGCGCGCACCGTCTCACCCAGAAGCGCAAGCTTTGAGGCGAGCCCGCCGATCTTCGTGGGCACTTTGCCGTCCTGCGGATAGCGGCGCACGACGGGCACATGATCGACCTTCAGGCCCAGCTGCCCTGCCCTCACCGTGAGGTAGAACAGGAGATTGTAAACCTCGAATTCGGCGCGGAATGGCGCGACATCAGGATGCGTCAGATAGCGCGCGGAATAGGCCCGGAACCCGTTGGTCGTGTCGGTGAACCAGTGTTTTCCCGCAAGGCTCAAAAGCGGTGCGTGGATAAGGCGGTTTGCAATGGTCCGCTCCAGCGGGGTGTTCTCCGCCTCGCCTCCGGGCAGGTATCGCGAACCCTGAACATAGTCGCAGCCCTCTTCAAGCTTGGCAACGAACTGCGTGACCGCCTCGACCCCGTCCTTGCCATTGCCGTCAATGGTGACGATGCCTTCGTAGCCTTCGCGAAGCGCCCACGCGTAAGCCATGCGAAGCTGCGCCGACAGCTTGCCCGGCCCCGTCTTGGTCAGCACCGCGCGCACGCCCACAGGCTTTACGAAATCGGCATCGAGCGACCCATCGGTGGAGCCGCCGTCCGCGACGATCACATCAACGCTAAGCTGCGCGTCCTTGATCCGCGATAGCTGCCCCCTGATGCGCTCACCTTCGTTAATGACCGGGATGACAAGCGCATATTTGTGCGCCTTGGGGGCGTAGATCGCCTCCTCATGGGACGGGAGCTCCCAATCGCTGTCATTGAAGGGGAGAGGCGCGGCGACGGTCATGATGCGCTCTCACCTGCGGGCGCCTGCGCGAACACGAAGAGCTTGCTCAAAGCGAAATTGGCGAAAAAGGACACCCCGGCCCCGCAAATCAGGATGAGAAGCGCGAAGGCGCCCGCGAGCCACATGTCGAGCAGCGCCACAACGCTCACCCGCACGAGCAGGGTGAGCCCTGCGACCACGCCATATTTCGCCGCACGCGCACCGGAAAGGCTGCGCATCCCTCCCCCGAAACTCCAGACCTGATGCAGCACGTAATTGGCGCTTGCCGCGCAGACAAAGCCGATCAGAGCAGCAAGGGCCAAGGGGACGCCGGCAAGCTCATGAAGCGCGTAGGCAATCGCGATATCGACGACCACACCCAGAACGGTGACGGTAAAGAAGCGCAGCATTTCGCCCATCACTGCCACCGCGCAATCAGGCGATCCACGCCGTCTGGAAAGCTTGGCAACGCGGCAAAATCAACCGGCGGCAGAACCTGCGCATCGCATTGTGCAAACCCGATGGGCGAGCCGTCGAGCACCTTGAAAGAGAGCCGCGTTTCTTCGCCGTGGGTTACCGGTGCCGGCACCTCCACCACCTCGGCATTGGGGATGCCGTAACGCGGAAAATCGCTCCACTGCGCCTCGTTCACCGAGCGTGTGAAGGGCGAATTTTCCGTAACCGTCAAAAGCGCGGTGCGCGCTTCAGCGTCAAACGCCTCCCGCTCGATATAGAGCGAGGCAAGCCCGCTCACATCGCTCGTCACCACCACTTCAAACCGGTCGAGCGTCTGGTGGATAACCTCGCACTCCGCGCTTTCCTTGGCCAAACCGCCGCCGCGCCGGACCCAAAGAATGTTCTGATCACTCTTCGCAATCGGATCGTAGAGTTCGCGCAAGGTCTTGAAGAAGGGCCAGTTGGCTCTGGTGTTCCACCCTTCCCATCCGGTGTAGTCAGGCGCAATCGTGCTCACCGCAATCGCTTTACCGAACAGCAGCTTGGTGAACTCTGCGCGATTGCCCGGGCCCAGTGCATGGATCAGCGATCCGACAGACGCAGGGCTCTTGGCGCCAGCCGCAATGTCGAGGGTCGAGGTGTAAACAGAAAGCAATCGCTCATCGCGTGGCACCCCGCGAGCGTCCAGATAGCTGGAAAAGCGCTTGATGGCCTTGAGGTCCTCGGCCTTGGTGGTCGTCACATAAAATCCTATTTCTTCAATATAAACAGTAGCTTGCGACTGCCCTTTGACGCTTACAAGCGCGCCTGTATCCATGCCGATCATCGCCAACGCGGCCAGGCCAGCCGTGAAAGGCACGATTTGTCTGTTCCCCCGTCTCAGGAGGTGTTTTGATAACAAAAGGACCCTTCGCTGGAACAGGATCACCGGCGCGCACAGACCAAAGACAAAGGTGATCGCCTTGTATTCAGAACCGATATGCCCCCCGATCTGAGGCAGGGTCGCAGTGCCGATGAGCGCGGCTCCCACGAACACGAAAGCGCCCAACCGAACAGGCGATCCCCGCCCCCTCAATCGCTTCCAGAGCGCAAACAGGAGCGAAGCCGTCAGGATCATCAGGCTGAGCGCGGTCAATGGCTCGCCTGCGTAAAAGATGCGCGGCAGATCAAGGATGGAAAGCACCCGCGCTGCCTCTCCCCAAGGGCCGAAATACCAGAACTGGTCGCCCGCCACATCGACGAAATTGTATTGGAGCCACCCCGAAGGATCGCCGTGGGTGACGAGCATGAGGATGGCGAATACGGCTGCGGCGGCTCCGACGGCGAACGCAACCATTGCCTTTGCAAGGAGCGCCAATCGCTGATGCAGCGCGCTGACAAGCCCCATCAGCGCAGCGATCAGCAGCGGAATGCCAGCGTCGTTCGACCACAGCAGCGCAGTCCCTGCCGCGAGCCCCAGCCACACCGCAGGCACCCAGCTACTGCCCCGCATAATGGCTCTCACCGCCCACACGAAGACCGGAAGCACGAAGAAGGGCAATGCACCGCGAAGGGGCCGCAGGGAGACGCCGGGATCATAGGTTGCCGGCCATCGATATGGGACAAGCCCCGCAGCCGCTTGCCCAGCGTAATAGAACAGGAAGACAAGGAGTATGGCGAGCGCCCAGCGAAGCGCCCTTGGCACCGGACGCAGCATCCAGACAATGCCGTATGCGCCCACAAAGCTGCCCACGATCACCATCGTGTAAGCGGCAAAGGTCGAGGCCCAGAGCGTCTCGCCAAACGCCATGAACATCGGCAATAGCAAGAGGATCATGGTGATCCCGAGATAGGACTGAAACGCCTCGCCCAGCTTTGCTCCATCGGCAAAATTGTCTAGCGCAAACCACGTCTGCATCGCGCCGTCGATCGAATTGAGGCTGTGATCGTAGAGCAGCGTCCAACCTCGAAGGGCGATCACCGCCGCCATAAGGGCAGCGAGCAGCATCCAGCCACGCTGCTTCACGCCAACGATCTCAGGCATATTGCGCCCCCAGCACAAAGCCCGAATGCGCTGCGCCAAATTCGGGCGCGGTGCTCTTCACCGCCTCGAACAGGTCGTAGATATTGTCAATCTTGCCGCCCAGAACCGAGATGACACGGCTGCCCTCGGGCTTCTGGTGATAGAGGATCGGGCGGCCATCATCGGCCTCGTTCTTCACCAGAACGGTCTTCACATCGAAGATCGAGCGGCGATAGGTCGCAGCGCCGATGCAAGGCAAATAACGCTGCGCATCGCGCAACATAAAGGCGTATCGCGTCTCGTAATGTCGTGCGGCGAAGTGGGCGTAGGGGTCGCTGACCGGCCCAGCGTCGCTCCAGCTTTCGTGCGGGGTGTAGCGCACATGGGTGAGCGAATAGAGCCCGACCGACGGGTAGGGCATGGCTGAGAAGAACGGCCCGTCCATCACCGTCACCCCCCGCGTGGAAAGCTCTTGCGGCGGCTCGATCAATGCAAGTTCAGCGACTTCGTATTTGAGCGCGGCCTTGGGCAAATCCGCCATCTCCAGCACGGAATTGACCTGCGCATAGGTGATGTTGAAAGCGTATCTTGCTGTGACTTCCTGTCCGTCTGACAGGCCCGCGACCACGTGGCCTCGAGCATTTTTGAGCGCCTCGAGCCTCGTGTTCAACCGCAGTTCGACGCCGGCTTCATCCAGACGCTCGGCCATTTGCTTGGCGAGAACCGAGTAGTCGAAAGCGGTCTCGTAACAAGCGAAGACCTCATCGACCATATCGCGGTCGAACAGCGCGCGGTCATTGGGAGAAGCCACTTCAATTGGCGCCCCCATCTCGCTGAACATACGGTGGAATTTCTTGGCCGTAACCTTGGATCGCCGCTGTGCAATCGCATAGAGCATCTGAAATTCATCGACGATTGCCTCGGGGAAATCTTCGAGGAATTTGCGGTGGAGCAGCATGGACTTGACCGCTGTCACGGCTGAACGCGGATAGTGAAATCCGGTGTGAACGCGAGCCTGGTTCACGCGGCTTGCGCGGGTCATCAGCGCGTCCGATGCCTCGACCAGCAGAACCTTGTCGGAGATCGAGCGTAGGAACAGCGCGAGGCAGCAGCCGTAAAAGCCGCCGCCGATCACGACGTAGTCATATTGGGTGGTCAAAGGCCCCCTCATCACCCACCATCGGGCTTCGTGGCATCCTGCACCCAAGCCTCGCTTTCGAGCTCGACATTGAGGTCGGCGGAGACTTTGCCAAAAAGGTCGATGCGGTTGACCTCTTCAGACACCCGCTCGCCGCGATCGCGCCCATTCTGGCGAAGGACGTGCTGCAAACCGAGGCTAAGCCCAAGGGTTGAGACGCCCATGAATACGGCGCTCACCGCGAGCATGGTGTTGGTGGTGAGCCATCCGGGCGCGAGGGCGTCGACCATGATCACCGCACCGATAATCCAAGCGGCATAGGCGATACCGACGAGCGTCAGAATAGTGGAGGAAATCGCCACCACGCTCAGGATAATCGGGGTAAGGAAGACCAGAAGAGTCTGCAAAAGCTGCATTCGCCGCCCGATATCCTTGAACGCGCCGCGCGAGGTCACGTTGCTATCTGCCGTAAACCCCGCGAGCGGCAGGCGTGGATCTCTTGGCGGATAGCGCAATGCGAGACGCGGCTCGTCATGCGCGAGGATGTGATTGAGAAGCGTGCGCGGCATGGCGATGGACTGCCAATCGCTGGGGTATACCGCAAAGCCGGCCAGTCGTCCCAAGGCCACAAAGGGCCAGCTGAGAACAGCCTTGATCGGGCGGCTCTTATCCTGACTGGCGATGGCGATGGCATTGGCGCTCTCGGCTCGCTCAAGGAAGGCGAGCACGTCGAGCGCGGCCACTTCATCTTCGTGCGCGATCAACACAAGATCGCCGATGGCTTCCTCCGCAGCGATTACGCGGCGTTCGTAATATTCGGTGCCCTTGCGCACGAGGAATAGGCGCACATCGCTGACCTCTTCGACCAAAGGCAAGAAGGCCTCGCGTTCGTGGGTTTCGACGACAAGGATAATCTCTCGAAAGCGGAATGTGGTGTCGAGCGTTTCGGCAACATTGCGGATTGTCTCAAAGGTCTTTTTGCTTGGCCGGGGCGTTGCAAAACAGACGGATACAACCGTGTCTTCGCGTTGCTTGGTAAAGCTTTTGGGGGCCGGCTCATGCATCAACACTCTCCCCCATATTGGCCGCTTTAGCGAGCGAGGCGATTGATGAGCGTACGCCTTGGAGTCCGCTTTCAGGGCGGCGCATTTCGATGGATACCGCCTTGGTGTAGCCTTGGCTCGCAAGGCCAGAAAGGATGGGCACGAGCGCTTCGGGATTGGGAGGAGCAGGCGCTAAGTCAGGCTCGCTCACGTGGACATGATTAAGCTTGGCAGCGAGCGTGGGGAGCGCCTCCGGAACGCTCTCAAACTCGCCGTTCATATGCATCGCGCCAAGGTCGAGGATCGCAGCGATAGCCGGATGATCGACCATTTCGACAAAGTGCAATGCTTCGTCCAGCGTGTTCAGAAAATTGGTGCCATAGGCCGCCGGGTTCGCTTCCACCGTGATCGTCGTGCCTGCCTCGGCAGCTCGGTCGCCAAGCGCGCGAAATACCTCTGCGGCCTCACCAAGGGCGTGTTCCATTGCCATTGCGTCTGGGACCCGGCGCTGCGCGGGAGAGCCGAAGACGAGATTGGGAATGCCAAAACGGCCCGCCAGATCAATCGCGCGGTGCATGCCTTTCACAAGTGCCGCGCGCGCCACTTCACCGTCGAACAAAGCTGCGCCCTCAACTCCGAACAGGAGCGACTGCATCGACATGAGACTGAGCCCATGATCTGCGATCTCCGCCAAAGCCTCGCGCGCTTCGGCCTCGCCTGGAACGAAAGGATCTTCGCTGACATGGAAGAACAGCCCCGGCGCTATCTCCAGCCCTGCAAAGCCCGCTTCCGCCATCGCACCGTAGGCGCCATGACGCTCTTCCGGCGCCCACGCGATATTGGACATCGACAAAATCATGCAGGCGCCCTCTCGCCAGCATAGAACTGCTCCAGCCGTTCCAGTGTCGCTGCGCCGCTGTAGAGATAGGGCCCGCTCGCACCCCACAGCGTCCCATGCGCCGAGTGCATATCCTCGCGGTGCAGGCGCGCGGATGTCTGCGGCATTGGATAGCCTGTGAGCCGCTCGTGAATAACAGCCGCCTTCAACGGTTCGCTTGTAAGGTGCAGGTGCGTAAGCCCTGCCTCCAAAGCCGCACCGATATCGCGCCAGAGCCGGTCTATCTCGTAATATTGGTAGGTCGTCTCGCGGTTGTGGAACTGCGTCGCTGAAAACCCGAGGTCGCTTACCGCCTCACTCAGTGCCGCCCGCCGCCCGTCGTGGTTCAATGCCTCGCGATCCAGCTTGAGAAGTCCGGTCGCTGCGTCTTCGGCGTACAATTCACCAACCCACCGCGACAAAGCGTCATTCAAACCACTGCGCAAAGCATCCAGCTTCTCGGCGGTCAGCATCGAAGGCACCGGGTTCATCAGATCAAAGATGAAATTCTTGCGAAGCCCTTTTCCAAACAGGGCCGGCAGGCGCACGATCAGATGTTGGGCGAAATGGTCTTCGACAAAGGCTTCAAGCTCACGCCGGTGGCGGCCATAGGCGAGGCTTTCCTGAAAGTTTTCGGTGGTTTCATCATCCTGCCCCGCAAAGTCAGCAAGCACGGCAATCGAGGAGACGAGAATAAACCGCTTCGCATCAACCCTCGACAATTGTTCGATCAGGCCTTGGATAGCTGCACGGTCGCGTTCGGGGGCGGTGTTGGCCTCGAGCATTGAACCGGGAGCCGCCGCGCACACCAATGTGCCAAACCGCTGCCCCTCGACTTCGTTCACATTGCGGCTCTGAAAACGGGCATCAAAACCCATTTGACGCAGCAGTGCGCCGCCGACAAAGCCGGTTGCACCGATCAGGCCCGATTGCAGCCCATGTGAATTCGTCACAGCCATCTTAGAAACCGGCGCTTTCCTTGTCCGTTTTGGTGAACGCGTTAGTCACCAAGCGGCTTAGAAAAGAATGCTAAGCATTGGGTTAATCATGTGGGGGGTGCGAGGCGCGTATCGTCAGCCTGGGGCAACCTGCGAATACGATTTCAGCTGGGAACTTTGACCTCGCACGAATTTGAGCATCGCCCTATAAGCGCAATCAAACGCAGATGGAGACACGCCAATGAACGATACCACGAGCTTTGACCCACTGGAAATTCAGCGCGTTATGAAATCGGCCCCGGTCATCCCAGTGCTGGTCGTCAAAGACGCCGGAAAGGCGCGCGAGCAGGCCGAGGCGCTGGTTGATGGCGGGCTCAAGGTTCTCGAGGTAACGCTGCGCACCGATGCCGCCTTGGAAGCGATCAAACGCATGAATTTGGTCCCCGGCGCGATTGTCGGCGCTGGCACGGTGATCAACGCACGCCGATTGGAAGAGGCGCAAGGGGCAGGCTCTGAATTCATCGTGTCGCCCGGCCTGACCCCTGCTCTGGGCGATGCAGCGCTCACCAGTGGCCTGCCTTTCCTGCCCGGTATCGCCAATGCAGCCGATATCATGCTGGGTCTCGACATGGGGCTCACCCATTTCAAGTTTTTCCCCGCCATGGCAGCAGGCGGTATCCCTGCATTGAAAGCGCTGTCAGGGCCATTTGGTCAGGCGAAATTCTGTCCCACGGGCGGGGTCACTTTGGAAACCGCGCCAGAATGGCTTGCTCTTCCACAAGTGCTATGCGTAGGCGGAAGCTGGATTGTTCCCGATGGCGCAAGCCTTGACGAGATCAATGCAAACGCGCGGCACGCCGCCGCGCTTGCCGGTTAAATCGCCGACGGAGCTGAGGCGCGCAGCCGGTCGTAAAGCAGCCGCGTTTCCAGAAGATTGGAAATCCGCAAGCCGACCTCGATTACATCGAAAGGTTTGGCGACAAAATCCTTTGCACCAAGGGCGAGCGCCTTGCGCCGCGCCTGGATCGTAGTGTCAGCGGTCAGCACGAGCACGGGGCGAAACTCATCGGCTGCGTCATGGCGCGAAAACGCCTCGAGCAGTTGAAAACCATCTACCTCGGGCATCATTAGATCAAGCAGCACCAGGTCTGGCTCAAGATCGATATAGGTCGAAAGCGCATCTCTTGATTGCGTCAGACAGTGAACGTCCGTGTATCCTTCGCGCTGCAAGATACTGCGCAAGAGCATCACGTTTGCCTCCTCGTCGTCGATCACAAGGATGCGACGGGCGAGTATCTCTTTGGGGTCGATAAGCTGTGCTGGCATGATACGTCCTATTGCGCGCCATGTTGGGCGCTGGCTGAGACGGGTTTGGTGGACAGGGTGAACCAGAAACGCGCGCCGCTTTCGTCTCCGCCCGGATCGCGCGGCGCGTAGTCGAGCGTTCCGCCCATCGATTCCACGAGCGACTTCGAAAGCGCAAGGCCAAGGCCCGTCCCTTCGCTGCGAGAGAGTTTTTGCTGGCCAAGGCGATCAAACGCTGTGAACAGGCGCGAGCGGTCAGCAGATGCGACGCCCGGGCCATCGTCTTCGACAAAGACTGTTACTTTGTCGCCGGAGACTTCAGCGCCCAGTCGCACAAACTCGCCATCGACATTATATTTGGCCGCATTGCCAACGAGATTGAGGATCACCTGGGTGGTTCGACGCTGGTCGGCCTCTACCAATGTGTCCTTGCCCGGCAGATCAATATCAAATCGAAGGGACGCGGCACGCACGATCGGATCGGCAAGGCTGCGCACTTCTTCGAGCAATTCGGCGATATTGACCGTCTCGATTTCGACCTCTTCGGCGCCCGCCTCGATGCTGGAAATATCGAGCAGGTCATTGATCAATGAGAGCAAATGGCGCCCCGCCTTGGTGATCTGTCGAACCGCATCGCGGTGAGATTCGGCAAAATCCTCTTCATCGATCTCGAGCAATTGTCCAAAGCCAAGGATGGCATTCAAAGGCGTGCGCAGTTCGTGGCTTGTGCGCGAGAGAAATTCGGATTTTGCAAGGTTTGCCGCAACCGCCTCTTCGCGGGCCAGGCGAAGTTCCTCTTCGCTGCGGCGACGTTCGGTCATGTCGCGGGTCACCTTGGCAAAACCTTGCAATTCGCCCGCCTCGTCACGCAGCGCGGTGATCACGACATTGGCCCAAAAGCGTGATCCGTCCTTTCGGATGCGCCAGCCTTCGTCTTCGGCGGCACCTTCATCCCGCGCCCGTTCAAGCATGGTGGTTGGCAAGGTGTCGCGCGTGTCGGGGGGGTAAAAGCGGCTGAAATGCTCGCCCACGATCTCATCTGTGCGCCAGCCCTTGATCCGTTCAGCGCCGAGGTTCCAACTGGTCACGATGCCTTGGTTGTCGAGCGTGAAGATGCCGTAATCGCGCACCCGCTCGATAACGAGGCGGAAGCGTTCCTCGCTTGCCTTGAGGTCATCCTCGCGCCTGCGCAATAGCGCGCTCGCCCGCGACAATCGCTGCGCCAGACGCCCAAGCTCATCGGCTTCTTCGGGAGGGTCATCCAGACGCTCCCCGCGAGCCAGAAGTTCAGCATCGCCTTCGAGTTTGCCCACACGGCGCACGATGCCGGTCGAAAACAGGTAAACAGCCGCAAAGCTGCCGAGCAGACCGATGATCGCACTTACCGCGGTCAGCGTCAGAAACCGGGTGCGCACGTCATCGACCAAGGCGCGGCGCCGGTCGAGAACCACGCCCTCAAGCTCTTGGATATTTTCAATTTCCTGACGCACAGCATCAAGCGCAAGCTTGTTCGCGACGAGCGATTGCTCGATCTGATCCACGCTTTCTCCGTCGGGGCTCTGCGCAAGGGCAATCGTTGCGTTCAGGCCGCTACGTTTTGCCTGCGTGACCTGAAGAAGTTCAAGAAAACGCGGGCGCACATCCTTGTCTTCAATCGCCTCATCGAGCCGCTCCAGCGTTGCAGGCAAGTCCCGTTCGGCGGTGTAATACGGCTCCAAAAATCGCTCTTCGCGCGTTAGGGCATAACCGCGCACGCCCGCGGCTGCTTCTGCGAGAAGCGCGTGCACCTGATAAACGTCGCGCTGGATAGCGAAGGCGCGGCGCACATCGTCCTCTGCGCGGGTTTCCGCGCTCGATGCCAGATAAAGCGACACCAGCGAGCCCAGCAGCACCGCGAGCGGCAGGGCGACAACCACGAGCCCTTTGAATGCCAGCGGGCGATCAGTCCAAAAGAGGGTTGACCGCCTGCTCACACGCCGTCGGAGCCTGTCGATTTAAGCTTGGTGGCCAGCACAGCAGCTTGCGTGCGATCGGCAACGCCCAGTTTCGAGATCAGACGCTCGACGTGGACCTTGACCGTCGCGGGACTGATGTCGAGTTTGCGCGCAATCTCTTTGTTGGTCAGCCCTTCTGCCACGTGCTCGACGACCTCTTGCTCGCGCTCGGTCAGGATTTTGCCCAATTCACCTGAAGCTGCGGAAACCGGATCGCTGCTCATCGCCGCGCTGACGAGGTCGAGCGGGACGGCAGAGCGTCCTTCCATGACCTGCGAAATTGCGCTGCGAAGGTCGCCGATTTCGGTGTCTTTGAGAACATATCCCGCGGCCCCCGCCGAAAGAGCGGTGCGCACATATCCCGGCATATCATGAAGGGTCAGCATGATGACCTTAGTCGGAAGGCCGAGGCTTGCAATCTGGCGGGTGGCCTCAAGCCCGTCGATACCATCGCCGAGGCGCACGTCCATTAAAACGATGTCGGGTTCGATTTCGCGCACCATTTCAACTGCTTCTTCACCGGTAGAGGCCAGATGAATATCGCCAAATCCGTCGCCCGCCAGCACCGCGCGCAGCCCCTCGCGGGCCAATTGGTGATCGTCAACGATCAGAATGGTGGGGGAGGCATTATCAGAGGACATTCAATGGGCTTTCCAGATATCAGAGTTCGGCGGGAAAACGCGCTTCGACAACCACGCCGCGTTTGGGACCAGCGCCCCAATCGAGCGAGCCACCAATCGCGCTCATGCGTTCTTTCATCACTTCAATTCCCACATTGTTCCCGCTGAGCGCACCGGTTTTGCGCGTTTCGTCAGATGGGCCCACACCGTGGTCTTCGATGCGAAGCATAAGCGGGTCCAGGTCAAACCGCGCTTCTATAGTCACTTCGCACGGTTCTCCCGCGTGCTTGCGGATGTTGGCCACCGCTTCTTGCGCAACGCGAAACACCGCCGTTTCGACTAACGGCGATACGCGTTTGGGCCCCTCGGTCAGCGACTGGCTGACGCTGTAGCCCTCGGCTGCAAGTCCCTCGCCAAGCGCTTGCAGAGCGGGAAGAAGCCCAAGATCGTCGAGCAAGGTCGGGCGAAGACCAGCGATCACACGGCGCAGTTCGGAGACAAGAGAGCGCGCAACCTCGGCAGGTTTGATCCCGCCTTCGTCGCCCGCCTTTGTAAGCTTCGCGCTTTCGGCCGGACTTTCCAAGATGCGCACCAATGCGGTCGCGGTTTGTGCAACGCCATCGTGGAGTTCATGGCTTACTCGGCGGCGCTCTTCTTCTTGGGCGGTAAAAATCCGCTCAAGCAATGTCGCCAGCGTCTTCTCGCGGCTCTGCAGCTTCGCGACCAGATCGGCCCGCTCACGCTCGCGCTTGATACGATCAATGGTGAGGCCCATTTGATCGAGCTCCATTCGGAAGGCCTCGCGATCTTCTGCATCGGGAATGTCGTCGATAGAGCCAAGGCCCTCGATCATCAGCCATGCGAGTGTTTCACCGGCTTGTCCGGGCGCGCGGATTGCAATCCCCGCATTGTCGCCGGGATGCGTGTCACAGTGAGAGACCGATCCGCCCCGGCATCCGACAAAGAACGCCAGCCTCTCCGCGCAGCGATTGATCACTTCATCCAGGGTTTCGCTTGTCGCGGCTGCCAACTCGCGAGCGGACGCCGACAAGAGCCGCAACCGGGCAGCGCGCGCTTCGGCAGCGCGATAAAGCTCGCGCAGTTCGGCGACAGTTTCACCATCGGATGGCAGAGAGGAAAGTGAGTCTCGCATTCGGCCCATCATAGGGCAGCAAGCAAAAAGCGCATAGGCCAGGCGGCGTAAGCCGAGAAGATCGCCAGTCGGCAGATTTGGCGAGCATTTGCATTGCCTATTTCGGTCCCCGTTCGGCGTGGCCGGATGGCCGGGCAGGTGACAGGGCGGGATGCATTCCCTCCACCATCGCGTCCAAGCCTACGCAATAGGAGAAACAAAATGACTGATCCTCCGAAAGCAGCCCGGCCGGTTGTCCCCGACCCGGCCCGCGCTGAACCCATGATTGGTTAAAACCCCTCCCGCACCGGTTTTCCTTCAGGAACTGCGTGCAACTTCCCCCGAGAACAGGCCTCAATCCTGTTCCAGTCCTCAAGGCGGGCGGCATTTCATTCAGGAGTGTCGCTCGCCATTTTCTATAATTTGAAGATTTGCGAGATCCCTTCCAATGCAAAGCATGAAACTGGCTCTTTTAGCCGCTGCAATTGGTTTGCCCTTTGCCACCCCGGCCGCTGCGACCGAGGATGATTTGAATGTCTGGGCGGGCCAGTTTGTCACGATCGACCTTGGCGAAGACAGCGACTGGTATATCCGCGGCGAGGCGCAGGAACGTTTCACCAATGACGCTGACCGATTGGGCCAGCTGCTTTTGCGCAGCTTCGTAGGTTATCGCATCACCGACAAGGTAAACATTGGCGGGGGCTATGCCTATATCCTCACCGATCCGGTCGGCCCTGCAAAGACCAACGAGCACCGCTTTTACCAGGAGTTGAACGTGCGCCTGATCGAGCGCGACGGCGTGACACTGGACTCGCGCACCCGCCTTGAACAACGCACTTTTGAAGAGGGCGATGGCACATCCTGGCGCTTTCGCAACTTCGTCCAGCTGCGCGTACCGATTACACAAAACAACAAGCTCAATCTCTATACAGAGCCATTCATCGAATTGAACGACACCCAGTTCCAGAACGGCGGCCTAAGCGTCTGGCGTAACTTTGTGGGCGTGACCGTGCCGCTTGGCGACAATGTCACAATGGTGCCGGGCTATCTTAACCAGACGGTGTTTCGCGACGGCCAGGAAGACCGCATGGACCACGTGGCCAATGTAAACGTGTTCATGTCGTTCTAGGCCGTAAGGCTACATCAGTCCCTTTTCCTTCTTGTCGGCAAGCTCGGCATCGTCCCAGCCCAAAAGCTCGGCCATGACTTCCGCATTGTGCTGTCCCGGCGTGACCGGGGCCGTGCGCCTCACACCGCTCTGGCTCTTTGAAAACCTTGGGAAAGCGTTTTGCATCTTGAGTGGTCCGTGGCCTTCGGTATCGACCTCAATGATGGCCTCACGGTCTTTGAAATGCGGATCGGCGAGCATGTCCTTGGCGGTATAGACGCGCCCAGCCGGGATCGAATGCTTGATCATCAGCGCGTCCAGCTCATCGACCGTTAGCATGCCCGTCCATCGATTGATCAGGATATCGAGCTCGGTTTGATTTTCACCGCGCGCAAGGTGGGTCGCATAGCGTTCATCTTCGGCAAGTTCAGGCTGCTCCATCGCTTCGCATAGCCGCGAGAAGATCGCGTCATTGTTCGCACCGATCATGAAGGGGCCGTCCGCGCACAGATAGACATTGCTGGGCGCGATACCGGGCAGGATCGAGCCAGATCGTTCGCGGATAAAGCCGTTGTAGTCATATTCGGGGACGAGCCCTTCCATAACCTGAAGCACGGCCTCGTAAAGCGCGGTGTCGATGACCTGCCCCTCACCCGTCTTTTCGCGGTGGTGAAGCGCGGCGAGCACGCCCATCGCGCCATATGTCGCACATAGAGTGTCGCCAATCGAAACGCCCATGCGTGCAGGCGGACGGTCGGGATCGCCGACGATGTAACGCCACCCGCCCATCGCTTCACCAATGCCGCCAAAGCCGGCGCGCGTCGAATAGAGACCCGTCTGGCCGTAACCCGACATGCGCGCGATGATGAGGCCGGGGTTGGTTTTGTGCAGTTCTTCAGGACCAAGGGCCCATTTCTCAAGCGTGCCGGGCTTGAAATTCTCGACCAGAATATCGGCTTTTGCGATCAGCTGGCGGGCGATTTCCTGGCCCTCTGGCACGCGAAGGTTGCAGGTGACGGAACGCTTGTTGCGAGCGATCACTTCCCACTGGACCTTCTCCTCGCCCTGCCCCCAATCGCGCATGGGGTCCCCTTTGCCGGGCGGCTCGATCTTGATGACGTCCGCGCCCATATCGCCAAGCAATTGGCCGCAGAATGGACCTGCAAGAAGCTGGCCCATCTCGACCACGCGAAGACCTTTAAGCGCTCCTGTATTTGTCGGATCAACCATGGCGTGCTGCATCCCATGTAGGTTGGATTGGAGCGGCAAGGCCGGTTTCTTCTTCGCAAGCCTCACGCAATGCCTCGATGCCGGGGCCGTAATCGAACAGTGGCAGGTCGCCTCGGCGCTCCTTGATCTGTGCCCGCAAGGCGTCGGTAGCGCCTGTGTCCACCGTGTGATCGTCACCGATTACAACGCCGTATTCGCTTGCCCCGTCGATCGTGACTAGGCCCTGGCGAACCTCGAGCGCCACGAGCTCAGGATCACGCTCAAGCGGGTCGCCCCAGCCTCCACCACCCCAGGTGATGAAGTGCAATTGCTCGCCCGCTTTCACCTCGACGTCCTCAACCTTGTTCCCGACGATTTCGGTTGTGCCATCGAGCCGCTCAATGAGCTTGGTCGCGCGTTTGCCCGGGTGGCCGCCATTGACACCCCATGGTGGCACGAACCAGCGGTCATCGTGGATCGCAATCGCTCCATCGGCAGGGAAGCGATAGGTCATGTGAATGCCATTGCCGCCCCGGTGAAGGCCCGCGCCGCCTGAATCCTTTTCGGTTTCATAACGCTCAATCCGAAGCGGGAAATACCGCTCAAGAAATTCATTGGGCACATTGGTGAAGCCAGGCCAGAGCGAATGACCATCAGGGCCATCGCCAAGCGGACGTCCCGGAATTCCGCCAAAGCCGATCTGGAAGAGTTGGAACCAATCTGCCTTCTTGCCTTCTCTGTTGTCCCAGCCTGAGTAGAACAGGTGGGGAGAGGACGAGAACCCAGCCGCGTTGAGGAATTCCGGCGTGCCCTGCCCCAAAAGACCGCCAAGGATGTCGAAAATCCGGCCCAAAGCGTGGGTGCGCCCTGAAAGCGCTGCGGGGAACTTCGGTTTGAGCAGCGAGCCTTCAGGAATGCGCACTTCGATCAAGTCATAGAAGCCATCATTGAACAAGATCTGCGGGTCGAAGACCATGATCATGTAGATGCCGAAGAACATCTTGAACATGTTCTCGTTCAAATAGAAATTGATCGAAGCCGCCGATTGCGGATCGGTGCCATCGAAGTCGAGGATGACTTTATCGCCCTCGCGCCACATCGTGCACTTGATCTTGTAGGGGCCGTAGCCCTTGCCGTCATCGCAGATGAAATCCTCAAAGCTTGCCTTTGCCTCGGGGATCGCTTGGCCGATCAGTGCCTTCATCGCACGGTGATTGCGGGCGAGCAGCTCCTGCGTCGCGGAATAATACACATCGTCGCTGAAGCGCTCGGCCATCTCGACAAGGCGGTTGGAGGCAACGCGGCAGCTTGCGATAAGTGCGTTCAAATCCGCCTGACACCAGTCGGGCTTGCTTGTCTGGTGCATGACAAGCTTCATCAGGTCGTCATTGTATTCGCCTTTTTTCCAGATCTTGACCGGCGGAATGCGCACGCCTTCCTGGAAAATCGAAGTCGCCTCAATCGGCATGGAGCCGGGAACCATGCCGCCAATATCGGACTGGTGCCCGAACATGGCGGTGTAGGCGATGAGACGCCCGTCCTTGAACACCGGCAGCAGGACGAGCCAGTCGTTCGAGTGGCTGATCGCGCCTTCGCATGAATAGGGATCGGAGAGAAAAATCATGTCCCCGTCCTCAATCGTGCCCTCAAAGCCTTTGAGAAAGCCGCCGATAAAGCTGCCGAATTGGCCGACGATCATTTTCCCGGACGGGTCTGCGATAAGCGGGAAGGCATCTCCCTGCTCGCGGATGCCGGGGCTCATGGCTGTGCGAACGAGGGTTGCATCCATCTCGGTGCGGGCATTGCGCAATGCGTTCTCGATAATGTCGAGCGTAACCGGATCAATATCGAGCTTCTTGAAGGGCGCAGGATTGGTTTCGATGATTTGTGCTGGCATCGTTTAGCCCTCCTGATTGGGGTTGATGAGAATGTTACCGACCGCATCGATGGTCGCGGTGCAATCGTGCTCGACGAGCGTAGTCGAATCCATCTCGGTGATGATCGCAGGGCCAGGAACGCGATCGCCCTGAAGCAGTTTAGAGCGATCGTAGATGACAGCCGCGCGCTCCTCCCCGTCCATCCAGAGTCTGTGGTCCTTGATCTTCGCGTGGCTCGGATCGCCATTGCCCTTGGCAAGCTCGGCAGCTTCGAGTTCAAGCGATTCCCCCAGCGCCACCGCGCGCAGGTTCACGATTTCGTGGGGCGTATCCATGTTGAAGGTGAAAAGGCGGCGGTGCTCTTCATCGAACCGCGCAAGAATGCCCTCAATGCCCTTTTTACGCAGCGTATCCTGGTCGATTGTAAGAGGGACTTCAAAGGCTTGCCCTGCATAGCGCACATCGACTTCGAACTCGCTCGTGATGGTATCGGAGGCAATGCCATCGGCCTCAAGCTCGGCGCGGGTTTGCTCCGCCATCTCGTCGAGAAGGGCGATGAGATCGCTCACATCGGTTTCTGTAGCGAGCTTGCTGAAAGACCGCGCAGTTTCCGTCCGCATCCGCGTTGTCGCATCGCCAAGTGCACAAAGAACGCCAGGCGAAACCGGTGACACCGCAGGCCAGGAACCCATAAGCTTCGCAACAGCATTCAAATGCAAAGGACCCGCTCCACCAAAGCCCATCAGCGCAAAGTGCCTCGGATCATAGCCTTGCTGGACGCTGATCATGCGAAGCGCGCCAAACATATTTTCGTTCACAATGTCGATGATCCCGCGCGCCGCATCCATGAGGCTCACCCCAAGCGCATCGGCAATTGTCTGCACCGCCTTTTTCGCGCCTTCACGGTCGAGTTTGAACGAGCCGCCGAGCAGATCTTCAGGTAGATAACCCAGCACCACATTGGCATCGGTCACGGTCGGCAATTCACCGCCCTTCGAGTATGCGACCGGCCCCGGCACAGCGCCTGCACTTTCGGGGCCCACACGCAGCGCTCCGGTTAGCTCGGGAACGTGAGCGATAGAGCCCCCTCCAGCACCAACAGTCTTCACATCCAAGGCCGATGCACGCACCGACAAGTGGCCGACTTCGGTCGTTCGCACGCGGCGCGGTTCAAGGTTTTCGATAAGTGCAACGTCGGTGGAAGTCCCACCCACATCAAGCGTGAGGATGTTTTTAAGCCCGGCGTTTTTGGCCACCCATACGGCGCCCGTAACGCCGCCGGCAGGGCCCGACATCAGGATATTCACCGGATGCTCTTCAGCCTTCTGGCTGCTCATAAGACCGCCATCCGAGCGCAGCATTGAAAGCTTGCCCTTCACGCCCGCTTCCTTGAGCTTGTCGCGAAGTTTCGAGACGTAATTGCCAACCACCGGACGCACGGCCGCATTGGCAACCGTTGAGAGCGTACGCTCATATTCCTGCATCTCAGGCAGCACTTCGTGGCTAAGCGAGATGGGCACATCTGCGCCGAAAACTTCCTCGGCAATCGCGCCGATCTGCTTTTCATGCGCGCCGTTTACATAGGCATTGATGAGGCTGACCGTGATCGCTTCGACGCCTTGGGCCTTGAGCTTCTCCAGAGCCTCCCGTGCGCCCGCCTCGTCGACAGGGCGCACTTCATTGCCATCGGCATCCATCCGCCCGCCCACGGTGAGCGTGTCCTCAAGCGCGGCCAGCGGCTGGGGCTTGGGCCATACGATCCATGCGGCAAGGCCTCCGGGCACAAAGCTGCGCGCGATCTGCATAATGTCGCGGTAGCCCTCGGTCGTGATCAGCCCGACGCGCGCGCCTTTGCCTTCAAGCACCGCATTGGTTGCAACCGTCGTACCGTGGAGGAAGAACTCAATATCGCCCGGATCAACGCCGGCTTGCTCAGTGATAGCCAGAACGCCATTCAAAATCCCTTCGGAGCTATCGTGCGGGGTCGAAGGCGTTTTGTGCCGCCAGAATGCACCGCTTGTCTGATCAAACAACAGTAGGTCGGTGAACGTACCCCCGACGTCCACTCCAAGACGATAGCGCATCAGGCGAGTTCCTTTTTCTCTGATTGAGGGGCGGGAAATCCGCCCGATTTGGCAACCATCGCAGGCAAATCCTTGCCCATGATTGGGCTGAGCCACGCGTTGGTTTCAATGAGTTTTGAGAGCGATAGTCCGGTATTGATCCCGGCACGCTCCAGCATGTAGGCGACGTCTTCGGTGGCGACATTGCCCGCCGCCCCCGGCGCGAAGGGACAACCGCCCAGCCCGCCGATAGAAGCGTCAATAGTCGAAGCGCCCGCCTCAATCGCGGCCCAGACATTGGCAAGTCCGGTGCCGCGCGTGTTATGAAAATGCATCCTGATCGGCACGTTGCCCACCGCATCCCTCACACCTTCGATCAGGCGGGTCACATGCGCGGGATTGCCCACACCGATAGTATCGGCAAGCGCGATCTCTACCGGGCCAGCTTCAGCGACAGCCCTCGCCATTTCAATCACGCGCGCCTCATCGACTTCGCCTTCAAACGGGCAGCCAAAGCTTGCCGCAATCGTCGCTTGCGCGGTCTTGCCAGCCGCTTTTGCCGTCTCGATAATCGCCTTGGCCGCTTCGACCGAGCCGTCCGAAGTCTGACCCTGATTACGCATGGCGAATGTATCTGTGGCAACACACACTGCGCCCAGCTGGTCGATCCGGCCCGTTGCAAGAGCGCGATCAGCGCCGCGCTGGTTCATCACGAGCCCGATGTAGGTCACATCGTCTCGTTCCGGCAGCCCTTCGCAGACAGCATCCGCATCTGCCATCTGTGGTACGGCCCGCGGGTTGACGAAGCTTGCTACCTCTATGCGCTTGGCACCAGCACCAATCGCCTTGGAAATAAGCCCCAACTTGTGCGCCGTACTCACCTCCACCTTCTCGTTCTGGAGCCCGTCGCGGGGGCTAACTTCGACGATCTCGACCGTTTTTGTATACACTGTTGCCATTAGGCCGCACCCCTTTCAGGCTCAGCCGGCCCCTTGTTCAGCCCCTTGTGAGCATCGGCATAGGCATGGAAAGCGCGCCTGATGTGACCGGCCATCACGCTCTGGGCCCAGGCACCATCGCGCCGCTCGAACGCCGCCACGAGATCGGCGTGCTCGCGGTACGAACACTCGAAAGCTTCGGGATCGTAATGCTGCGCCGTGCGCCACACGACAGGCTGCTCGATGAGCGCTGTCAAAAGCCCTTTCAATCGGCGCGAATCCGCAGTTTCGAGCACCAATGCGTGAAAATCCCGGTTCCGGTCGAGAAAGGTCGGAACGTCGGGGGGAGACTTTGAAATTGCCGCGAAAATGGCTTTGTTACAGGACTTAAGCTCACAGATTACCTCATCCGTCATTCGCTCAGCCGCGCGTTTCGCAGCATGCCCTTCGAGCATCGCCCGAAGCTCGAAGGCGTCCGACACATCGTCGAGCGACCAATCGGCGACATAGCTTCTTTGCGACTCGGTGCGGCGCACAAGAAGGTCAGCCTCAAGCTGCCTCAACGCTTCGCGAACAGGAGTGCGCGACACACCGCAAACTTCCGCGAGGGCCTCCTCGCGCAGGGCATCGCCCGAGGAAAGCTCGCCGGAGAGGATCATGCTCCTGATCGTATCATAGGCGCGGTCAGACGCTTTGGTCATGGATGGCTTCTCAAAAAGTTGGACCGGGGGCAGGCCCCTTGACTTGGATTAATTGTATACAATAAAGCTCAGCCAACGCAAGACGAAGAAAAGAGTCGGCTTGGGTGACAGTGGCGGGATCCACCGGGCTGCAAGGCAAGGGACTGCAATCATCAGTCCGGTGCTATCGGGCCGCGTGCAGACCAACAGATGGAAGAGACGATCGTTCGGCGATTGGCGCGCGATCCAGAAAAGGGAATTCACATGCGTCACGTTTCTATGTTGAGTGCGGCTTCATTCATTGCTCTTGCGGTTGCGGCGCCAGCCCACGCCCAGACCGCCACGACGGCTGATGGGGTTGATGGCGCGCAGGAAGACGATTCAGCGATCATCGTGACCGCGCGCCGCCAGAATGAGCGTTTGCAGGACGTGCCCGCCTCAGTCTCCGTTCTGACAGCCGACGCACTTCAGAAAACGGGCGCAACAAACGCATCCGATTTTTCGCAGCTTACCCCCGGCGTCACCATCGTGACCGGAACCGCCGAGGCGGGTGATACCCAGATCAACATCCGCGGCATCAATGGTGCGCGCGATGCGGAAAGCTCGGTCGCACTGGTGGTCGATGGCATCCTTAAAACCAACACCGCCCAGCTCAACCAGAACCAGGGCACCCTGCGACAGGTCGAAATCCTCAAAGGCCCGCAAGGCGCGCTCTATGGCCGCAATGCAGCCGCTGGCGCAATCGCCCTGCAAACTGCCAAACCGAGTGATATTGTCGAAGGGGCGGTGCGCGCCTCTTACGCCAACGAGAGCACTTTCGAGGCCACCGGCTATGTCTCCAGCCCGCTTGGCGAGAACCTGGGCATCGTTGCCTCCGGCTATTACCGCACTACCGACGGGTTCTTCTTCAACGAATTTCTCAACGACGACGTCGTCGATAATCAGGAGGTTTGGTCATTGGACGGCCGCCTCGTTGCCGGTTTGGGCGAGGCGACCGAACTTGATGTAAAGGCACGCTATTCACAGCTTCGCGGTGCGTCGATCAACTTCAACTCCTCTTTCCACATCCCCGCATTTGGCGCGACCAACCCCGCCTTTTTCGAGGACGTGAACGAGCACCCCTTCGTCTACAACGGCAATATCCGTCCCACGAACGAACAAGACAGCTTCGACATCTCCGCCAAGATCGAGCATGATTTCGACGGCGTCACGCTTACCGCTTGAGCACTTTATTCCGACGTTGACCAATTGCTGACGGCCGACGGGACCAGCGCCGATTTCGCTCGCTTTATCGGCGCTGCTGATCCGGCTGCACAAGGCGTTGTCGATAGCTGCTTTGCCACCACCGCGCAGTTGACCGGCTTCCCCGTCGCGCAGCCCGGCTTTATCGGCGAAATTCCGGTGCCATTTATCTTTGCTCCTGCCAATGGTTCCACCTTTGGCGCGTACAGCCCGACCACCTGCGACGGCACTCAGCTACAGATCCGCAAACAATCGGACATCAGTGCGGAAATCCGGCTTGCGTCCAATGATGGCGGTCCGTTGAGCTGGCAGCTAGGCGGCTATTTCCTCAACATCGACCGCGAGACCGGTGTTTCTATCGGCGGCGACACGGGTGCCGGCGTCTCGGAGAATTTGTTCAACGCACCGGGCAGCTCCAACCCGACAAGCCTTCTCTTGAACGATGAATTCGACACCTCGGTCTATGCCATCTTCAGCAATGCAGAATATGAATTCGACACCGTCACACTCGGCCTTGCGCTGCGCTATGACATCGAGGATCGTTCGTCCAACTCGCTCGTCCCCACAGACGCGCTTGACCCGTTCACCGGCGGCCCGATCAATCCGGGCCTTGCGTTCGGCGCGTTCACGCCCGTTTCCGAAACCTTCAAGCAGCTGCAACCCAAGCTGAGCTTCAGCTATCAGCCGTCACCCGATTTCAACCTCTACGCCAACTGGGGCATTGGGATTAAATCGGGCGGCTTCAACAATCAGGGTTCCGCCGCAATCATCGATGCAAACTTCGTTCAGGCGCTGGGCGCAGATGTGATCATCGCCGATGTCTATGACAAAGAGGTCTCCTCCGCTTTTGAAGTGGGCCTGAAAGGCGAGATTGCGAACGGCGCGATCACGTTCGATCTGGCTGGCTACTACACCGATATCGACGATATGCAGTTCTTCGAGTTCTTCGTGGGCTCGTTCGGATTGCTGCGCGTTGTTTCCAATATCGACGAAGTCGAGGTCTACGGCCTTGAGTTCAACACGGCGGCGGAAATCGTCGACGGGTGGAAAATCTTTGGCGCGGTGAACATCACCGAAAGCGAGATCAAGGCGAACAGCTCGCGTCCATCGACGGTTGGTAACAAGTCGCCATACACCGCCGACTATACGATCAACCTCGGGACAGAGATCGACACACCTCTGAATGACAGCATGGATCTGATTCTTCGGGCAGACTATCGGATCACCGGGCCAACCTGGTTCCACTCCTTCCAGGATCAAACATCGCCAACACTGTTTTCCGGGCTCCTCCCGATCTCCGCGCTCGCGCTTCCGGCAGAAGTTGGCAATGCCGACTACAGCGTCGTAGAACGCGAAGCCTTCGGCGTTCTCAACCTTCGCGCCGGGGTCGAAGTGGGCAACTTCACCGCTGCTGTCTTTGCCGAGAATGCGTTGAACCGCGAATATCTCAACGAAGTTATTCCAGCGATTGAGTTTGGCGGCTCCTTCATTTCGCCGGGTGCACGGCGTTTGGTCGGGGTGGAAGTGGGCTACCGCTTCTAATTCGAACCCGACAGCCACACTTCGAGTGTCGCGGAAAACGGGCAGGCCCTTGTCCCAGGGTCTGCCCTTTTCTTTTGTCTGGTGTAAAAGGCATCCCGCTACGCAACCAAGCTGACACACAGTCATCGCAAAAGGGCGGTCAGCTTAACCACACGGAACCGATCACAAATGACAGACACCCGATCACGGCGCCTTGAACTGAGCCGGCGCTTTGCTCTCAAATCCTTTGGCGCATCGGCCATCACCGGGCTCTCATTGTTGAGTGCTGGCGGCGCGATCGCATCGCCCGTATTCCGCCAATATCCGTTTCAGCTGGGCATCGCATCAGGGGAGCCGGAGGCAGACAGCTTCGTCATTTGGACAAGGCTCGCCCCGCAGCCCTTCGAGCCCGGCTATGGCATGTTGCCCGCGCCTGTCGAAGTGCGCTGGGAGGTGGCAAGTGATGAGCGGATGCAAAACAAGGTCGCCGAAGGAACCGCGATTGCCCGCCCCGAGCTTGGCCATGCAGTCCACGTCGAGGTCGCAGGACTGGAACCCAATCGCCCTTATTTCTACCGCTTCTATTCCGGTCGCGAAAGAAGCGGCGTTGGCCGTGCAAAAACAACCCCTGCCCTGGGTCAACCGATTGACAAACTTCGGTTCGGCGTGGCTGGCTGCCAGAACTACGAGGAAGGCTTTTACACCGCGCACCGTTTTCTAGCAGCCGAAGAGGCTGACTTCATCTTCTGCTATGGCGATTACATTTATGAATACCGCGGCGACCGGATGCGCGCCCAATGGAACGGTGAAGTCACCGAGAACGTGCGCCCGCATTATGGACAGGAAGTCCATACTATCGAGGATTACCGCCGCCGGTATGCGCAGTATAAAATGGACCCCGACCTTCAGGCGGCCCACGCCTCTGCGCCGTGGTTCGTGACGTGGGACGACCATGAGATCGACAACAACTGGGTTAGCGATCTTGATCAGGACGGCACGCCAGCCTCCATTTTTGCGCTTCGACAGCAGATGGCGATGCAGGCGTATTATGAGCATATGCCACTGCGGGCTTCATCCATGTCGCTGGGCAATCGGATGCAAATTTACCGTCAGCAACGCTTTGGCGATTTGCTCGATCTGAATCTTCTCGACACGCGCCAATACCGCACCGATCAGCCATGCGATGACCGCTGGGCGCAGATGTGCGATGAAGTGAACAGCCGCGATGCACAGGTTCTGGGCCGCGAGCAGGAAGACTGGCTTTTCGACAAGCTCAAATCCTCCAAGGCGCAGTGGCAGGTGCTCGCTCAGCAGATCATGATGATGGACCTCGACCGCCGCATTGGCGCGGGCGAAGGGCGCAATGTCGATAGCTGGGGCGGCTATGAAACGCCGCGCGACAGGGTGCTGGCGCAGGTCGAGGAACTTGGCAAAGACAGCGTGATCGTGCTGACCGGGGATGAGCATCAGAACTATGCGGGCCAGCTTCATCTTGATGGGCAACGCCCCGGCGCAAAGCCGATTGCGACCGAATTTGTGACCACGTCGATCACTTCAGGCGGGGACGGCGTTGATGAGCGGTCCGACACAGCCTTGATCCAGAAAGAGAACGAATTCCTCAAATGGCACAACGCGCAGCGCGGATATTCGATCTGCGAGGTGACGCGCGACCAATGGACGACCGAATACAAGACGATGGACTATGTTTCGCGTCGTGGCGGTTCGATCAAGACGCGCAAACGGATGGCAGTGGCGGCCGGTGACCCGGGATCACTTGCCGAGGCGTAAGCCAAGCCGCAGAGAAACAAAAAAGGGGCGGATGAGATCAACTCATCCGCCCCTTTTTTCTGGATGTGACCGGCGTTTAGCCCGGGTAGTCGGGAACTCCGCTCCCCGGTGTATAAGGTGCACCCATCGCGGCCAGTTCATCTTCCAGAGCCTCTACGCGAAGCTCGACATCGCGAAGCTGGCCAAGGACCTCCTGGAACTCGGACCTGGCGATTTCGAAAGCGGTTTTGTCAGAGCCGGTGACGGGCGACTGATGGTTCCAGCCCCAGCCACGGATTTGCCCGATCCGCTGGTTGATGGAGAACGGCGCTGGCTCGTCGCGGCCAGCCACCGTCCGGTCGCCAAACAGCGCCATATCGGCATTGTCGAGCAGGCTTTCGATCTGCTGGATCGCAGTGCGCTGCGCATCGTTGGGTTCAGGCAGAGCCTCGACCGCGACCTTCATCAGTTCCACCCGGTTGCGAAGCTCCCTTGAGGCCGCGCTTGCGCCGGAGACCGCTTTGGAAAGCTCGGCGGTGTCGGTTTGGAATGCGAGCACAGCGGCGCGGTCGTCCGCAATCTCGGGGCTGTTGTCGAGCTCCTTCACGGTGAAACTTTGCGGGGTTCCCAGAGGCGTCATAACTCCGTTCACCCGCTTGCCCATTTGCACGGTGTACTCGCCCGGGAGCACCAGCGGACCCGTGGGCGCGCTCGAGAAAATGCTGGTGCTCGGCGGAGCAAGGCTCGCAGGATTCGGCGCAGGATAGCGCAAGTCCCACGCAACGCGGTGCAGCCCCTTGGTGTGCGGACCGGTCATCCGGCGCACGATCTGGCCGCTTGCATCAGTGATCGTGAAGACAATCGCGGGCGCATCCTCGCGGTCTTCTGCACGAAGCGCCTCCCATGATGGATACGGCGTGTCGCCGCCAGTTTTCTCGATCTCGCGCTCGGCCTTGCGACGGGCTTGAGCGCGGGTCTCAAGACCATCGCGTAGAGTGTAAGTGAAGACCGCGCCAAAGGGCGGGTTTTCGGCGTACCAGAAGTTGTCACCATTGGACGCCTGCGCGCTGCCATAGGTGCCCCAAAGATCGCCCTCGATATACATCCAGGGGTCGCGTACGGGGAAAAGCGTCGCTTCGTTTGCGGCAACGGTGGAGGCACTGGTGCGAAGCGCCGAATAATCGTCGAGGATATAGACGCCGCGCCCGAAGGTGCCGACGACAAGGTCGTTTTCACGGCGCTGTATCTCGATATCGCGCACGTCGATAGTCGGGAAGCCGTTCTTCAGCTGCTGCCAGTTCCCACCGCCGTTCTGCGTATAGAACAGGCCGAATTCGGTGCCCACGAACAAGAGGTTCGGGTCAATATGGTCTTCGGCGATAGTGTGCACTGAACCCTTGGCAGGGAGATTCCCCGCAATCGAGGTCCATGTCCGGCCGCGGTCGCTTGTGCGATAGACGTAAGGCGCATCATCGCCGCGCTTGTGGTTGTCGAACACGGCATAGGCGACGTCTGCATTGTGGCTGGAAGACACGATATCCTCAACCAGCGTCATATCCGGCACACCGCGAACAGTGGTGAGCCTGCGCCAGTTCGCGCCGTTGTTTTCGGTGACCGAAATGACCCCGTCATCGGTGCCAACATAGATCAGCCCCTCGACAAGCGGGCTCTCGCTCAGTGCAATCGCTGCGCCGTAGATCGAAGTGGAATCATTCTTCGCGATCGCATCCACGCTCCACACACGGCCCATCACCTCCAGGGCGTTGCGGTCGATCTGGCGAGTGAGATCGGGGCTGATCTTCTCCCATGAATTGCCGCGGTCGTTGGAGGCAAAGAGGTATTCTGCCGCATAGTAAATCCGGTCGGGATTGTGCGGGCTGATCAAAAGCGGTGTGTTCCAGTTCCATTTGTAAGCCGGCTCGCCAGCTTCGGGTTGCGGGGTGAGGAACACCCGCTCGTGAGTGCGCCGGTCGTAACGCGCAAGGCCGCCATACTGGTACTGCGTATAGACAATATTGGGGTCGCGCGGGTCGATCTGTGGCTTGTAGCCATCCCCGCCCAGCACGATGTGCCAATCAGAATTTGTAATGCCGTGGACAACGGTGGTGCGCGACGGACCGCACAGCGAGTTGTTATCCTGCGTCCCCCCGCACACGTTATAGAACGGCGCGGCATTATCGGGCTGCACACGGTAGAACTGCACAATGGGCAGGTTCTGGAAGTGGCGCCATTTCTGGCCGCCATCCCATGTTTCATAAACCCCGCCATCGCCTCCGATAATCATGTGGCTCGTGTTGTTCTCGTCGATCCACAGCGCGTGGTCATCGACGTGGCGCGTCGCATTGCTCATATCCGAGAAGGTCTTACCTCCATCGGTCGAACGCTTCGAAAACGTATCGAGCGAATAGAGGATATCGGAGTTTTTCGGATCGACCACGATCTCGTTATAATATTGGGGGCTGGTGGTCATGTACGAGGACCGCTTGGTCCAGCTTTGCCCGAAATCGGTAGAGCGATAGACGCCTTTCTCATCGTCCTGCGCTTCGATAATTGCATAAAGGGTGTTTGGCGCTGATGGCGCCATGGCCAATCCGATGCGGCCCACATCGTCTTTACCGGGTAAGCCGGCTGTCACCTTTTTCCAGCTTTCGCCGCCATCGCAGGAACGGTGAATGCCAGAGCCCGGTCCACCATTGATCAGAACCCAAACATGGCGGCGACGCTGATACGACGATGCGGTGATCATGTCGTAATTGTCGGGGTGAACGACGAATTCGTTGATCCCGGTGTGCTCGTCGATCTCGAGGAGCAGTTCCCAGCTCTCCCCACCATCTGTTGTCTTATAAAGCCCGCGATCTCCGCCTGCCGACCACAGCGGGCCTTGTGCTGCGACAAGAACATGGTCTGCGTCTTCGGGATTGATCCAAATCTGCGAGATGTGGCCTGATTCTTTCAGCCCCATGTTGGTCCACGATTTTCCGCCATCGGTCGATTTGTAAACGCCATCACCAAAGGCGACCGAACGCTGAGCGTTGTTTTCGCCTGTGCCGACCCAGATGACATTTTCATCCGATGGGGCAATTTCGACAACACCGATGGAATACGATCCCTCTCGATCGAAAATCGGAGTCCAGGTGGTGCCGGCATCCTTTGTCATCCAGAGGCCACCCGAAGCGGTGGCGACAATGTAATGGTGCGAGCCGCCTTCAAAGAAGGCAAAATCCGAAATCCGCCCCGAGACATAGCCCGGCCCGATCAATCGCAAGGGAAGCGATGAAAGCGCGTTTTTGCTCTCATCTTGCGCCATCACAGGAGCGCTCAGCCCAAATCCCAGCACCAATGCAACCACCGCGAAAACGCGGGCGCTGGATTGGAAAAACTGCTGCATCGCGCGCTTACTCATGGATCGAACCTTCCCCTGTTACGACTCTCGTGCCACCTGAACCTTAGCCAAGAAACGAAATTTCGCAACGCGCGACAAATCGTGCGCAAGGATTTCAGATCGCACCTCAAGCTGGTCGCTTCGCGCTTGACCACGGCCCCGCGCTCGTTGAACGAGAAACCAACCGATATATGAGGCTCGCAAATGTCAGACGGCTTGGACGCAAATTACGCAAAGGCTTACGGCGGATCAGCCGGATTTGGAAAATCGCCTGCGCTCGTGATGATCGACTTTGTCGAAGGCTATTTCGATCCCGAATGCGACCTTTACGCCGATGTCGATGATACTCTGGCCTCCGCCCTACGGGTGCGCGAGGCCGCTCATGCAGCCGGCATTCCCGTAATCCTTACCAATGTGGTCTATCATCCAAAAGCGATGAACGGCGGACGCTTCTACGAAAAGGCGCCGCCTTTGCGCTATTTCCTTGAAGGCAGCCCGAGGGGCGCCTGGCCAAAGGGATTGGAGCCCACGGCCGATGAGCTCATCATCTCCAAACAATACCCCAGCGCGTTTTTCGGAACTTCGCTTGCTTCAACGCTGACAAGTCTGCGCGTCGACAATGTGATCCTTACCGGGCTTACAACCAGCGGATGCGTGCGCGCATCGTGCGTGGATTCAATGAGCCACGGTTTTATCACCACCGTAGTGCGCGATGCCTGCGGTGACCGGCACGACGGGCCGCACGAGGCCAACCTTTTCGACATGCGGGCAAAATACGCCGACGTCGTCTCTGAAAATGCGGTTGTCGATTACCTTAAATCACTCAAATCCTGAGGTCTTTCACATCATGTCCCCGAGACAAGCGAACACGCGTCACACGAATTTGCAAGTGTTTACGACTGAATCGCGCACAATTGGGCTATAAGCTCCCGCACAGTCTGAGGGGTTAGTGGGGGCCGCAAAATGCAAAATGGACTAAACGACAAAGCACCCGATCCGGGCATGCTTTATCTTGCAATCGGGATAGGTGTCTTCTCGGTTCTCGCATCGTTTACACTGGCCATTTATTGTTCGGGTGCTGGCGCTGCCAGCGCGGCCTCCCAACCCCTCGAACCGGTCCTGCAAGCCGATGCACGTGGCGCAGTAGACTAGGTCAAACACGCTTTTGGATAAGCGCGCGGTGATGCCCTTTGGGTGCAATGCAAAGAAGTGCTGAACCTCGTGTTTCGAGGCGGGTCCCAATCTACCCCCCCCCAGGGACCCGCCTCTTTTTTTCGAAACCTTGGCGACCAAACGCTTTCGCAGGGCCATTCGGCGTAAAAAGATGTAATATCTAAGCTATTATCACGCCTAGTAGCTGGATTGATTGTCAATCAGATGTAACAGACATTCGTGTTACAAATTACCTTTTGAGGAGCACACGAGATGCGAATTGCTCTTGCAGACGATGATCGCGACATTCGCGAACAGGTCTCTGCCATGGTCCGAAAAGCGGGCCATCAGGTCGATGACTTTACCAATGGTCTCGATGTGCAGAAGGCTCTGCAGCGCGATACGTACGACGTCGTTCTGCTGGATTGGAATATGCCGGGACGCACCGGTTTCGACGTTCTGCAATGGGCATCTGAAAATCTCGATGCGCCGCCGCCATTCATCCTTCTGACCAGCCGCCAGGACAAGGGCGACATCGTTGCAGGGTTAGAGGCCGGCGCGGTCGATTACATCATCAAACCCGAAAGCGAAGAGGTCATCCGGGCCCGGATCGAAGCAGCCGCGCGCCGCACCGCTGTCAAAGAGACACGCCAGACGGCTGAATATGGTCCGTTTGTTGTCAACCACAGTTCCCGCACCATCAGCCGCGATGGCGAAGCGATTTCTTTAACTGCGAAAGAATATGACCTTGCGGTGTTAATGTTCGAGAATATCGACCGGCCCTTGTCGCGCGGCTATCTTTTCAGCCGTGTCTGGGGCGGCAATATCGACGTCGAAACCCGCACAATCGACATGCATATCTCTCGGCTCCGCTCGAAATTGGGGCTGACCCCCGAATCCGGCCTTGTTATCCGCACCGTTTTTGGCTTTGGTTACCGCATGGATCATTTCGAGGTCGAAACCTTGGCGTGATCGCACGCAAATGCGGGGTTATCACGATGCAAAGTCCGGAACCTTGGGGCGCTGCCAAAGGGCTCGCGCTCGCTTTGGCATGCGGGGCACTGACTGCCTGCGCTGTTTCTACGCCTGCGACAATCACGGCGGCGCAACCGGCGCCAAGTCCCGTTACGAATCTCACCTTCGTTAGCCAGGACGCGGAGGAGCGCGATATTCGCGCCCGGTTCAAAGCGGCGCTCAGCGAGGCGTTGTCAGCGCAAGGTGTTAAGATCAGCTCAGACGGAGATTACCTGGCCGACTTCACCGTGTCCCAGCGTCCCGGTGAATACGCTTTGCAGGAAGTCACAAGCGATGATGCCAATGCATCGCCGCCCGTCACCGATTACGAGCCGCGCTGGTTTCACAAATGCAAGCCGGCCCGCGTGAACGCGAGCCTGGTGATTTATGCCAAGGCAAGCGGTGCTCTTCATTCAAGAGCGCAAGGCGAGTTTCTTGCCTGCCCCGGAGACACATCGCAGCTTGACGATCTTGCCAATATGTTGGCCGCCCGCGCGCTCCAGAATTAGCGGCTATCTGTAGGGCAAGCGGATCACAAAACGCGTGCCTTCGCCCTCGACGCTCTCAACCGTGATAACTCCCTGGTGCATGTCGACCACCTGTTTGACGTAAGCAAGGCCCAGCCCCGAGCTTGGTCCCTTGCTGGTGTCACGCGCCCCAAACCGTGCAAATGGCGCCTCTTTACGCTCTTGCGACAGGCCGGGCCCTGCATCGGCAACGGTGATTTCGAAGGCCTCGCCATCGCCTTCATCTAGGGTCATCAAGACCCGCGCATTCTCTGGCGAAAACTTGACCGCATTGCTGATCAGATTGTCGAGCATGCGTGCAAGGGCAAAGGCATCGACAAACGCAAAGACCGGCTCGAACGGTGCGGCGAACGCAACCTTCACCCCGCGTTTGTGCGCCAGCGGAAATGCGCGATCAGCGGCCTCCTGAAGGATCGAGCCAAGCTCTGCTTCCTCGCGCTCGACCCCTTCGTTGGAAATGCGCGCGATCTGGACAAAATCCTCTGTCAGCTTGAGCGTGCGGCGCGATTGATCGGCTATGCGTGAAAAGCGTTCGTCGGGCGAGAGCGTCTCGTCGGCCTGATGCGCAAGGCTGATGATCGCCACTTGCGGCGAGCGCATATCATGGCTCAAGAATTCCAGCGTCTCGCGCCTTTGGCGTTCGGCCTCCTTGTTTTCGGTGATTTCACGCAGGGAAAGAACCTCGCTGCCCACCTCTTCGTCGAGTTGAGCCGAGGCGAGCCAGAAGCTACGCCCATCGGCGAGGTTCAATTCATCGCGCCCCTCGTCCAATGTGCCCCCCACCAAGTGGAACAGGTCGGTGAGCGTTGACTTTTGCGCTTTGGGTGCGGTGCCGAACAGACTCTCGGCTGCTAAATTACCCATCGTCACCCGGCCTTCGCCATCGGTCACCAGCATCACATCGGGCGAAGCGTCGATGACGTCCTGAATGAGCTTCAGGTTGCCCGAAACGCCAGTGGTCAACCGTTTGAGCAGCGCGACCTGCTGCGCCACGACGTCAAACCCTTCGCTCGCCCTTTTGCGGCCCTTGGGAAGGCTCGCCACCTCGCGAAGCGAAGCCGCCTCACTTTCCAGAAAGCGGCTGACCGAGGCAAGGCGTCGCCAACCCCACAGCGGATAGGCAATCACTATCGCGAGCAGCGCCCCGCTTACCGGAAGCCAGATATTGAAGAGCATCAAGGAAAGGATCGAAATCGCGAACAATCCGCCGGTGAGCGTCAATGCGACGATCAGCGCGCTGCGCGGCGACAGGCGCCAAAAGCTTGCGAACAAAAGCACAATCACCGCGATTTGAAGCGCGAGAGCAATGCCGGGGCCCCCCTCATCGATCAAATCGCCTTTCAACATCGCATTGGTAAGATGCGCCTGCATTTCCACTCCGGTGAGGATACGCCCGGCATGAAACGGCACCGAATAACGGTCCCCCAAGCCCGGAGAGGTAGCACCGACAAACACAATCGCGTCAGTAAAGAACTCAGGCGGAACGGATCCCGACAGGACCGCAGACGCAGGAACTGCGCTGACCGCCCCCCTTGAGCCGTAGCGCACGATAGCCTCGCTGAGCACAGGGTCAGGTCCGCTTAGCGCATAGCTGGTGGCATCGCCTGCCACTTCCAGCGTTTCGACCGCAAAATGGGGAAAGCTGTCCTCTGCCCCGGCTCTCACAAGCTCGAAGCGCCGCGCCACCCCATCGACATCCGGAGTTAGAGCAACGTGCCCAACTGCGCTCGCCGCACCTTGCAATATCGGAAGCGGATAAAGCGGCACTTCGCCGCTTCGCGCGTTGGGTTTGGGGGCAAAACTATGGGGCAGCACGACCTTGCCACTCTGGGACAGGCTTTGCGCCAAGGCGGTATCGCTCGCCTCATTTGTGGCCTCGACGAACAGGACATCATACGCGATCGCATCCGGATCAAAGCTGTCGATCGTACTGATCAATTCCGCGTGGACCGCCCTGTCCCACGGCCAGGCGCCGACTTCTTCGAGAGATGCATCGTCGATCTCTACGAGGATGATGCGCGGATCAATGTCCGGCGTGTTCAGCGAAGCTTCCAGATCAAGCAGGAGCAGGTCAAACCGCTGCGTCCATCCGCGCGTATGCGCTGCCACCAACAGCGCCAGCATGGCTGCAAAAAGGATCAGCCATTCGGCAAAGAGGCGCGTCTTTAACAAAGGTGCAATCAGCCTAGTCGGTGACTTTCAGATCGACCGGGTCGCTCCATATCTTGATCACCTCGCTCTCGGCGCCCCCACCTTCGCTTTCCTCCTCAGGAGGGATGATCAGGAAGGTTGATACCTGCCATTGATAATCGCCCGGTTCCAGATTGCTGACGTAGAACCCTTCATTTGTAAGGCCGGTTTCATCGATCAAAAGCACTTCGGGATTGTCCTTCTCCCATAGGCGGAAACCGGCATAGCTTTGGCCCTCGCCCTCGGGTTGCCAGACGAATTTGAACGCATCGGCAAAAGGTGATGGTGCAATGCCGCCGGATGCGCCCACGCGCTTGCGGCGGAAAGCCTGTACGGGCGTCTCGAGCCCTTCCAGACCGCTCGCGGCGACCGCGCGCGAACGCACCGACAGGCGTGCATCCTCAATGCCCTCAAAAGTCACCACGGGCTGCGTCGTCACCTCTTCAGCGATCACGGCGAGGAAAGTCTGATCGCTTGCAATCTGCGTACGATAGGCAACGGCGCCCTCCACCGGTTCGATAGCGAAAGTGACCAGTTCGCCGGTCTGGGTTTCGTTCGGGTCAACCAGCTCAGGAGCCTTGAGCAGCTCCTCCGGATCGCCAAGCCCGCTTGTGTCGCTCGCTACACCAAGCCCTGCCGGAATATTGCTTGCCGCATTACCCGCGGAAACCTCGACCAGCCCTTCGACTACTTCGGTGAGAGCCAGCGAGCCTTCTTCCTCATAGCCTACGCGAAATTCCGTGCCGCGCACCGCCGTCACAGCCAAGGGTGTGCCGGTGTTGAAACGCTCACCCTCGCGAAGTTTGGGCGCAGTGATTTCGCCGCGCCCGCGAAGGACGCGCAAATCCACATCCAGCTTGTCACCCAGGCGATAGCGCCGCGCGCGCTTGATCTGAACGCGCGAGTTTGACGGCAAAGCAACGCGCGTTTGCCCGCCGCCCGCGCTTAGCGAGATAAATGCGCGCGCGCCGGTGGTAATAATCGCCCCGGGGCGAACCTGCATGCCCTGCTCCGCATTGCGCACCGTGCCACCTTGCCGGATCGTCACATTTCCCCGGCTGAACCGCACATTCAACAACACCGGGTCCGATTTCAGGAGCTTGCGCGGAACCTTAAGCACCGAGCCCACGGGAATGGCGCGCGTATTTCTGATCCGGTTCAGTTTTTGCACCTGGGTAATGGCAGCATTCGAGGTGAAGTACTTACCGGCCAAAGCATAAAGCGTATCGCCCGCCTCCATCGTGTAGGAGATGGTGTCCTGCGCGCCCGAATTTGCTTGCGCGCGTGCCGGTGCCGGTACCGACAGGCTTGCGCAAGCAAGCGTCGCTGCGGCGATGAATTTGAACGATGCTCTAAGCGCCATGCCCTTCGCAAACCTTTCTCAGATTTAGCCTTATCGTCAGCATACCCCAAAACGCCGAACGTTGCCAAAGAATGCTGGGCAAATTCATGTAAATTGACAGGAAATTGCAAGTTGACGTGCCGCAAGCCTCCATTCCGGAAGCGGACGAAGCGTAGCACAAATGCGCATACCGCAAACATCAACCTCTTGGTATAATCCCGCAAGGGACCAAGCTGCGAAGCAATGAAGGTTTTCAGATGCAACGCGCCCTTCCCAAATCAACTCATGGCTGTATCACCATGTCCATGAACACACTTGCAACACCAACAAACCCGAACCTTGAAGCCTGGCACAACTATATGCGCGAAGGTAGCGCAGAGGCGCTCAACGCCCAATTGGCCGATGATGTCACATTTTACTCACCTGTGGTGCACACGCCTCAACGCGGACGCGAGATCACTGCAGCCTATCTCCTCGCTGCCGAGAAAGTGCTTGGAAGCGAACATTTCCGATATGTGCGAGAGATAGACGGAGGCGACACCGCTGTTCTTGAATTTGCCACGATGATTGACGGCATCGAAATCAACGGCATCGACATGATCACCTGGAACGAGGAAGGCAAGATCACCGATTTCAAGGTGATGGTTCGGCCGCTGAAGGCGATCAACACCGTGCACGAAGCGATGGGCAAAGTGCTGATGGAAATGAAGAAAGCAGGCTAGTCGCCCCGCAAGGTCGAATCAATAAAGGCGTTCAATTCACGATGTTCTCACCTCCCGAAGATCGCACCGCGCGCGAAGGCGTGCAAGGTTACATGACTGAAGAGCGCCGCATGATGCAGCAAATGGCGCGTGAATTTGCCCGCGATGAAGTGTTGCCGATCGCGAACAAGCTGGATCCAGCTCAAGGCGATATCCCGCAAGAGCTGATCGACAAAATGGGTGAGCTTGGCTTCTTCGGCATCATGATCCCCGAAGAACTCGGCGGGCTTGGCCTTGGCTGCTTTGAATATTGCCTCGCCGCCGAAGAACTGGCTGGCGCGTGGATGAGCGTCGCCTCCCTCCTTGCGCGCGCCAACACATTCTACAAGTCAGTGCCCGGAGCGACAGAGGAAGAACGCCGCGAACGCATCGCCCTTATGGCGAAGGGCCAATATATGGGCGCGGTTGCCCTGTCAGAACCGGGCGCCGGATCCGATGCGGCTGCTGTTCAACTGAAAGCGGTGCGCGAGGGCGATGAATGGGTGCTCACCGGCTCAAAATATTGGTGCACCTTTGCTGACCGCGCGGATTTTATCCAGGTGGTCGCGCGCACAGGAGCCGAAGAAGGCGCGCCGCGTCATGCCGGAATGACACTGATCCCTGTCGAAAAACCGCGCGGGGAATTCATCGATGGGCTTTCAGGCTCACCCATTCCCAAGATCGGTTACTACGGCTGGAAAACCTATGAGCTTGCCTTCGATAAGGTCCGCGTGCCAGTTTACGAGCGCGATCTGAAAAACGAGGGGCGCGGGTTTTACGGTGTCGTCTCCGGCCTCGAAATCGCCCGTGCGCACACCGCAGCACGCTCGATTGGTTTGGCACAAATGGCGCTCGACACGGCCATTGCCTACGCCAAGGAGCGCGAGCAATTTGGTCAGCCGATCAGCAACTTTCAGGCGATCCGCTTCAAGGTCGCGACGATGGCCACCGAAGTCGAAGCCGCCCGGCAATTGATGTATCATGTGTGCACCGAAATCGATTCCGGCAGGCGGTGCGACCAAGAGGCCTCAATGGTCAAATACTTCGCCGCTGAAATGGCAGAGCGCGTGACGAGCGAGGCGCTGCAAATTCTGGGCGGTGCGGGGTATACCACGCACTATCCCGTCGAACGATGCTGGCGCGATGCTCGGTTGACGAAAATCTTCGAAGGATCGTCCGAAATCCAGCAGCGGATCATCTCCGACAGTATCTTTGGAAAGCCTGTCGAACCCAAATTCTAACCGCAGGAAGGCGCATATGAGCGAACACGCAGGCAAGACGGTCTTTATCACCGGAGGCACCAGCGGCATCAACCTTGGTATCGCCAAGGGCTTTGCCCGCGAAGGCGCGAAGGTCGCGGTAATCGGACGCGATCCGGAGCGCGCTGCAAACGCCGAGGCGCAGATCAAGGCGGAGTGCACCGGAGACGGCGATGCCATGGGCTTTTCGTGCGACGTGCGCGACTACGACGCGGTTGAAGCTGCGCTGAAGAAAGTCGCGGATGCCTATGGCTCCATCGACGTTCTGATCGCAGGCGCTGCTGGCAATTTTTATGCGCCGCTTCTCGGAATGAGCGCCAACGCCTTTCGCACAGTGGTTGATATTGACCTGTTCGGCACCTTCAACGCTTTTCGGGCAAGCTATCCCTACCTCACCAAACCGGGAGCCTCGCTCATTGCTATTTCGGCAGGGCAAGCCGACCGCGCGAGTGCCATGCAAGCCCATGCCTGCGCAGCCAAAGCAGGCGTCAACCAGCTCACCAAGGTCTGCGCGGTGGAATGGGGCCCTGCTGGCGTACGTGCAAATATCATTTCGCCTGGCGGAATTGCCGACACAGTTGGAGTCAAGTTCCTGAGCAAGGACCCTGCCCAATTTGAAGAAGCAATCGAGCGCATCCCGGGCAAACGCCTGGGCACAGTGGATGAGATCGCAGACGCAGCGAAGTTTCTAAGCTCGGATGCTGCGCGCTACATCAACGGCCAGGTGATCTACGTTGATGGCGGGCTTTACGCAGGCGATGCGAGCGTCGACTGCCTCAACCCACCACCGCGAGAGAAAAAGGCATGATCAAGCGCATTTTGTGGGGCGTTGTTGCGCTCATCATCATTGCCGGTGTCTGGGCCGGCTTTGAGGTTTACCGCGTTTCTGGCCTCGGGACGAAACTGGAAACTAAGCTTGCTGGTGAATGTGTGCGGGTGGATGTGGCTCCCGGTGCAGAAGACATCCAATACGATCCTGAAACGGGCCTTGCCTTCATCAGCGCCGAGAACCGGCGCGTGGTCGACCACAACAACCCGGCGCCGGGTATGGGCACGGCCGATGGAAACGGCATCTACGTCGTTGATGTAAACGTGCCCTTGGACCAGATTGGCGAAGCCACCAGAGTGTCACCCGAAGGATGGCGTGATTTTCGTCCCCACGGTCTTTATCTTTGGACTGGCGAAGATGAGGCAGGAATCGCGGCAAAGCGGTTGTTCGTGGTCAATCACAAGAGCATGGCGCGCGAGAACATCGAACAGAATGTTGAGATTTTCGACGTTGGCGAAGGCGGGAGGCTGACCCATTTGGAGAGCATCTCTTTTCCGGAAATGTTTTCACCAAACGATGTTGTCGGCGTCGGCCCACGCCAATTCTACGCCAGCAATGATATCGTCAATCAGGAGGGCATTGCCCTTTATGCCGAGGCGCTCTTGTCGCTTCCGCTATCTACCGCGGTCTTTTTCGATGGTAAGGAAGGGCACACGGTCGCAGAAGGCTTGGCGTTCGGAAACGGGATCAATGTCTCTCCCGATGGCAAGACCATCTATATCGGCGAATGGACCGATCATGAGGTGAGTTTCTACGACCGGCTTGAGGACAATTCGCTAAGCCACCGTGCCAGCTATTCGATGCCGGCAGGCGTCGACAATATCGATGTAGGCCCTGATGGCACCATCTGGTTTGGTGGGCTAAGCCGCCTGTTCGATTTTATCGAAAGCCGGGACAACCCGGCCAAGACGGTGGATTCGATCGGTGTGAAAGTCGATCCACAAACCGGCGCTCACGAGGTTGTATTTCAAGCGTTCAAGGGCGAAATCAACTCGGCCAGCATCGCAGCGGTCGCAGGAGACAAGCTGCTGATCGGGTCGGTCAACGATCCGTTCATTCTGGCCTGCCCCAAACCCGATTGATCGGGGCAAGGGCAGGCCAAAGAGCGTATTGTGTTCGGACAATTGCGCTAGGAGGCGCAATCCTCCTCGTCCTCGCAGCTGTTTCCCTCGCCTTGCCAGAAATCCTCGTTACCGGCCCCGGTGACCGGATCGTCAATGAGAGGGTCATCCTCGAAGGTTGAATCTGGCGTCAAGTCGATCAAGCCACCGAGAAGCGGTCCTTCCGGGCGGACTTCTGGCGGGGTGAGGCCATCCTCAATGAGGTCGCGCGTTTCGACTTCGCCACCGTCGGTCGACGGCTCCAAAGGAGGAGTGGGTGTCGGCGTTGGTGTGGGTGTGGGTGTCGGCGTAGGTGTTGGTGTGGGTGTCGGCGTTGGCGTAGGTGTCGGCGTTGGCGTTGGCGTACCCGTCGCACACGATGCCGGATCGGCGATAATGCAGCCATTGATCGTCGAATCGACCGCCGGATTGCTGTCGATCAGGGTTTCCGCAATCGTGTCGATGCCGGTCACTCCGCCAACCACGCCGTTGATGACGATAGGTTGATCCGTGGTGCTCAACGAGCGGATCAATATCGAGTTCACATCGAAACCGCGCCGGTCATCGAAATCGGTTCCAGGAACGGTGTTCTGAATGAATACGTCGCTGGCGCGGGTTGTAATGCGCAAATCGTCCGAGCGGATCACACCTTCAGGCCGGTTCACACCGTCACTGTCCGCGAGCCGCAGATCAATCTCGGAAAGGCTCAGGCCGTCAATATCGACCAATGCCTGATCGGTTGCTGCGATGAAGTCATTTGCCAGCACATCAATACGGCCAGCAAGGCCGCCATTGGCATCGAGGACGAAAATTCCGCCTGCCGCCGTGTCAACGCGCACGAGGTTCGCTGCATCAAATACCACATCGGTATCTGCTATCGCGCCTGAAATCGTCGCATTGCCCAGCACCTCAATGTCGCCATCCGAAGTGAAGGTGAGAGCGCTGGACTGGCCAAATGTCTGGTCGAAAAGACCCGACCCATCGCCAGCAATCACATCGAATTGATCGAGCGTGATCAGGGCATCGAAACCGCTGCCGGTCGCGAAGGCGGTAAATCTGAGGCTGCCGCCCGACGTGATATGGCCAAGCTCGCTATTGTCGATCTGGTAAGGGAGGGTGTCGTTCTGCACCCCGCCAAGAGCCATATCGCCGAAGGTCTGGAACTCGATTGAGAACGTGCGACTTTCGCTACCGATGATGCTGTCGCTACCAAGGGCCACATCGCCTGAAATCACGCTGATCGCTTCACCCAGAGCGGTCCCGTTCACCGCATCAAAAACGCCGCCTGCATCAATGTCGAGGAAAGTGCCAGCGTCTGCGCGGCCCTCGATTATGACCGCACCCGCTGCAGCGAGGCTGATGTCATTTGCGTTTGCATCGTTGACGATGAGATCACTGTTCACGCTTTCAAGTGTGGCATTACCGCGGACTGCATCAGCGACGCGCGCTTCGAGCGTGCTTTGAGCTGAAACTTCGATATCGCCGTCATTGGCCAGAGCTTCGATGGCAAGATCAGTGCTTGAACCGACAGTGATCGCCGTTCCTTCAGCGGTCAGGAGATTGTCGATCACCGCATCCGCGACTGTCACCTCGCCGCCATTGGCCAGGAGGTTCGCATCGGGCGCAGTGAGCGTGCCAAGGGTAATATCGCCAACCCCGCCAATTGTGACAGGACCGCCGCCCGACCCGCCGGTCCCGGAAGCAGAGCCTGCCACGAGGTCAGCGGTATCACCGGCTGTCAGCGTTGTTCCCTGAATGGATTCGTCAGCCATCATGTTGACTGTCGAGCCGGCAGAAACGGTTACGAAATCAATTGAAAGCGCAGTCACATCCACCAAACCGCCAGCGCTCGAATTGCCCAGATCAGCGGCATCTGCGACATCAATCACGATATCGCCGCCGGTAATGATCGAGTTGAGGCCGGTGGTGATCGAGCCACCTCCGTCAGCGATGAAATCGCCATCTGCCTCGGCGTGGTCGACGTCGATGTCACCGGCTGAATCGATAAGAATGTCTCCGCCAGACAGGGTGTTCGCAATCGTAATGCCAAGGTCGAATGCGGTGACTTCTACCGTATCGGCTGCATCAATCTCGAAAATATCGACCAGCGCGCCTTCGATCGTGACCAGGCCCGAGCTTGCGATGTCATCACCAAAGACCGATCCGCCCGCGAAAATCGAAACATCGCTCGCATCAAGAGAGCCAAAGAGGACATTGCCGCCATCAAGGTTGATGCTTCCGCTCACACTGGAAAAGTCGAGAGTCACATCGCCGCCTGCCGTGAGGAACACGTCCGAAGGCGAGGACGCATCACCAATGTTGATGTCGCCGCCAGCCGAAAGGTCGATGCTTGCGCCGTCCTGATTGAAGAAGCCCGCGATGAAACTGCCGGGGACTTCGTAGAAGCCCGGGCCAGACCCGACCTCATCCACAAGTGTAAGTTCACCGCCGGTATCAATGCCGCCGACGATAATGGAATCACCTACGGTGATGCCGATGTCGTTCAAACTTGCAAGAGTGCCAGTGCCCAGCACGCTTCCCGCTGCTGCAATCAGGATCTGATTGGCATCGATGCTTGCATCGCGCAAATCGACATTACCGGTCAGACTTTCAGCAGAGAAAAGGTTCGCCGCATCAAGCTGTGTGTCGATACCGGTCGTGCCCATCACGATGTCGTTGCGGGTTTGGATAAGGATATCGGTCGCCTCGACAACAGCCTGCTCGATAAAGAGCTGGATCGTGTCGTTATTGCTATCAAGACCGATCTCGATCACGTTCTGCGCGTCCATATCGCCAAGGCAAACAACGCCTTCAAGACATGGCCCCGTCAGCAGACCATCATCATCGCTCAAGCTAAAAAAGCCGGGATCTGGCGCATCGCGCACATCGGCTTTGATCGAACCAGCGACAAGCGAGCTATCAAGACCTTCGACCGCATCACCTTCGAGCACGATCGCTGCGTCATTGGCGTTGAGCGTGCCGTCGACGACAAGCGAGGCAATCGGCGTTGCGGGGATAGAGAGAAGGTTCTCTTCGCCACCTGCGATAAGGACCAGATTGGGCCCCTCCGAGAACGGCGATGCCGGATCGATTGAGGTTATAGGATCGTTTGCCGCTGAAAGCTCGGCGCCCGCCTCAACGATGATGTCATCGCCTGTGTTGACGGTGAAGGTGTCGTCTGCGGCCGTGACGGAGCCGCTCGCGAACAATGCGTTTCCGCCTGCCCTGATATCAATACCGTCATAGCTGGTGACGGTCCCGTTGATCGTCGAATTGGAGAGGAAATCGTAGGCGAATACCCCGCCACCGAAATCGATCCGCCCTGCATCAATGATAAGTCCAGAGAAATTGCTTGCGCCCAGCGGCCCGATGACACTCGCATCGTTGAGCGTCACACTGCCTTGTGCGGTCAGCACCATTGCGGGCCCTGAACGAAGATCGTTGGCAAGAATATTTCCGCCCGCGGTGATCAATTGCTCACCGACCGAGTTGAAAATGGTGCCGTCGCCCGATGCGAACGATCCGCCAAGGTTGACGCTCAACCCTTGACCCACATCCACCGTCGGTGTCGCAGTCGTGTTCGCGAGATGAGTAGCATCAAGGTCGCCGCTTGCGTTAAAGTTGGCGCTCTGCGTGACCACGAATTGCCCATCGTTTTCCATTTCGATGGCGATGTCACCGGTTACATCAGCAAAGAACGGACCATCAACCGTGACTGGCCCACTGTCCGATGTGATCAGGAGTGAACCCGAACTGGTTCCAGGCGCGCCCGTCGCATCGATGGTTAGGCTACCCATCGTGATGAGGCCATCAATCGATGTCGATGTGTCGCTGATCGTGACCTGGCCGCCACCATCGCCAGCAGCGTCGATAGTCACATTGCCCAGATTGACAATGCCAGGGCTGCCTTCGATCACTTCGATTGTGGGAGTGCCGCCAAAGCCCAATCCGGCATTGCCAGCAGCGCCAAGGACAGCGCCCGCGCCACCAAGGCCGCCCTGGCCGCCCTCTCCACCGACGCCTGTTGCAACAAGGTCCACATCGGCGATGTTGATCGTGCCTCCGATGGCGCTGATCAAAGGCGAGCCGCCTGTGCCAATCCCGCCATCGCCGCCTGCGCCCGCTGTCTGACCTTGAGCGTTATCGCCGCCGGTACCACCGGCGCCGCCCTCGCCAAAGCCTGACAGATTGAACGGGCCCGACCCCTGAATGATCGTAACTTCGCCGCCGGTCGCAGCTGTGATCGCAGCGGTTCCGCCCGTCGCGTTGCCCCCCGCGCCGCCATCGCCAGACGCACCGGCACCCAGGCTCGCTTGTCCATCTCCGCCTGCGCCACCGAAGCTGTCCGCATCAAGGATAAACGAGGACGCATCAATCGAGATGAGCGCATCGTCTTCGACTGCAAGACTTGCAGAACCGCCGATTGCACCGCCCCCGGCACCGCCACTGCCGCTAGGATCAAGGGATTGTCCTCCTTGGGAACCCAGCCCACCGTTAGCGCCCGTCGCACCCACCACAATCGCGATGGTCGAGTTCGCCTGAAAATCCGCATTCGGTCCGGAGACAAGCAAGGTGGCATTGCCGCCAGTCGCCCCGCCACCGGCAGCACCGTCAGAGATAAGTCCACCTTCGACAAGGCCCGGCGCTCCGCCCGATGCGGTCGCATCGATAGTCAAGGCTTCGAACACCACGAACACATCATTGATGGCGAGCTGCGCTGTGCCTCCCATGCCGTCGCCGCCGTCGCCAGCAATTGCGCCCTGGCCGCCTGCACCGCCAAGCCCTTGCGCGATTACCGAATATTCCTTGGGCGCCGCATCGTCCTGACTAAGGGAGATAAGCGCACTGCCACCCATGCCATTGCCGCCAATACCGCCCGTGCCTTGCGCAACGCCATTGGCAAAACCGATGCTGCTCTCACCGCCCTCGCCGCCGGTGCCGCTTGCATTCACTGTCAACGTCTCAAACGTGAGGTTTCCAGCCGTGTCATTGAAAAGGGCAATTCCCCCTGTCCCTGACCCGCCAGCACCGCCCGAAATGTCAGGATTGCCATTGAAATCGAACCGGCTATCGCCGCCTTCGCCGCCATAGGCTTGGGTGGAAACGACAACTGCGGTCGCGTTTACCGTCGCGGTCCCATCCAGATTGAATGTCGCGCTCCCGCCTTCAGCATCGCCACCAATCCCTCCGATTGACGCACGTCCAAAGCCGCCCTCACCGCCGAACGGTCCAAAGCCTATGTCACGGTTGCCCGTCGCCTCGACGGTCAGGGTATTGGTAACAGTCAGATCGCCCGAAATCGCATTGAAAGTGGCGGTTCCACCAACGGCATTGCCGCCATCACCGGCGTTTGTCCCGTCTTCGAAACTGCCAAAGGTGCCAAAGCCGCCAACGCCGCTCGCGGTTACATCAAGGTCACCGATGCTGGCATTGCCGCCGTCAAGATTGAATTCGACCTGCCCGCCAATTCCATCGCCGCCCGGACCGGTATTTTCCAGGCCGTTCGTAATATTGACCGATCCAATGCCGAATTCGCCCCCCGGCCCGCCTTCGCCGATGGACGAAACGGTAACCTCTGTCGCGCTAAGAAAGCCGCCCAAAACGTTGAAGCGAGTTAGCCCGCCAACGCCTGTGCTGCCCGCGCCGGCAAAGAAAGTGTCGAGAACCTCACCGTCAAAAGCAAAGCTTCCGTCAGTTCCCGCCGAGAGTTCGGCAAAACTGAGCAAACCATCGGCACCTTGAACAGTGATGTCGATGATGCCGCCGATCCCGTCACCTGCAACACTTCCGCCTGTCCCCGAAATCGCAAAGCCATTTGCATTCAGCGACAGGAAGTCGCCAAAACTGACCGTTCCGTCGTCGGCGAGGACCGTAATGCTCCCGCCCCGGCCACCGGACGCTCCGCCAAGGCCGACTGGTACGCCGGTTCCGTCTGCGCTGATAAAGCTGAAACCCGAAAAGTTCATGCCGCCAGAGTTCTGGGCAATTATGTCGATACTTCCCCCCTGGGCCAGATCGCTTGCCACGCCGAACCCCGAGAACGAATCCCCGGCATCCGCGAAGATGCGGAGGCTATCGGCGATCAGGAGGCCGTTTTCCGCTGTCAGTAGGACGTTACCCGCCTGGAGAAGGGGACCGGGTGCACCACCGCGCGAATCTGCATCAATAGAAAGGCGGCCACCGATGGTGAGGCCAGCGCCCGTATTAAAGCCGGTATCAATGACGCTTATCGAAACGGTGTCGCCAACCGGAGCACCTGCGCCGCCCCTCGCACCGGCATCGATCGTAAAGCTGTCTTGAATATCGACCAGCGTATCAGAATTGAGGATATTGACCGTCGCACCGCCGCGTCCGGCCTGTCCTTCGAATGATGCGCCAGAGCCGTCGAACGAATCTGCCGCGTCAGCGGTCACATCGACATTGACCCTGCCAAAGAAGTGTGCGCCGCCCGAGATATCCAGATTGAATTGACCTGCGCTCGCGTCGTTCGATTGCGCGATAGTATCGTCTTGGCCGCCGGTCGCCTCCGCGAACGCATTGACGACAAGCGCGCCGACATCCACGCCGCCACTGGCCAGCGTAATCGAGACATTGCCGGCGGTTGAATCGCTGCCTTCGAGGGATCTTTGTGCGATCCCTGCCGAAGTGCCGGCATCACGTGCAAAGGAATTAATCGTGAGCGAACCAGATACATCGACGAACCCTTGGTCGACCACAAGCGAGACATTGCCGCCCTGTGCAGAGCCACTGCGAACCTCGCCCCTTCCGCCATTGGCAGATGCATCGATAGTGAAATCACCTCCAACCACAAGATTGGCGCCATCCAGAACCGATATGGAAATGTCGCCCGCAACCCCGTCAGAGCCGATGCCCTGACCACCGTTGTTGCGAACATTGTCGATGTCATCGAGCCCTTGGCCGCGCGCATCAAGGGACAGATTGCCACCAACCGAAAGAGCCCCGCCATCAGGCGCACTTATGCTGCCATCGAATTCAACCGCAAAGTTGACATCGCCCCCGTTGCTAACGCCGTCGCCTGTCGCGACACTCAGCGAGCCGGTGACATCAATGATGCCGACCTGATTGATTGTGAGGTTGACTTCATTGCCCGCGATAAGCGCGAGATCGGCTGCGTCATCCGAATTGCCTACTTCAACGCCAACGCCTGTGAATGCCGGGTTCGTGAATGCTTGGACATCGATCGTGTCTTCGGCAAAGGCGGTCGTGTCCGAGGTGAGGCTGAGCGATTCAAGCAGGATGTTCCCCGCAGGTCCGCCGTCAACAGTGGTGTCGACGATGTTCCGTGAAATTTGCACGTTATTGCCGCTGAATGGAGGATCTTCGACGATGACCTCCTCGCGCTCGACCCGGTCGCCGGTCGTCAAAATGATCTCGCCATTGACGATCTGGGCGCTGCTCGCCTCGGAATAGCCAATCGTCCCGGACAAAAGCATGGTCAGCGCGTTGTTCTTGGGCACGGCGACAAAATACATCGCCTGCTCGTCGGTCAAACCCGTCGATGAAGGGCCCGTGGTCGACCCTGAGTGAACTATTCCTTCTCCGTCTTCGGTTCCAACATTGACTGTTATGTCGAAGAGGTTGTTCTGAATGGTCAAAACGGCCTCTTCAGCCGCCACGAAGGCAGCTGTGCCATTGACGTTGATTTGACCGCCCTGCTCAATCCGGGGCGCGACCATGGCGATATAGGAATCGCTGGCTGTCGCCTGAATTGAAGCGAGGTTTTCAACCACGATTGCCGATTCAGGATTGCTCACACCAAGGAAATTGATCGCAGACGGGTTGGCGACGACATCGTTGGGATCAATCGTGCTCGTGCTCAAAAGGAGGCTGCCAATATTGAAGGACGCCTCCGAGCCGATGATCAATCCGCCTTCGCTCGAAAACCAGATATTGCCACCGACTATCGAGCTGCTGAAAATGTTGGACTCGATAGTTCCGTCGATGCGAACCGGGCTTGCAACGCCGGGCGTGGTGATGCGGTTGAGGACGGTGTATTCGCCCACATCTGCGGAGAAGAAAAGACTGTTGCCGGGATCAAGAAAAGAGACAGCTGCACCCGTCCCCGGATCGAAGGTCGTCCAATCAATGATCGCCGATGAACCAAGCAGCTCGACCCTGTCTCCAAATGCGGACGGGGTGAATGCAACCGCGTTCGAGTCAAATTCAGCACTCGCATTGACCGAAATGCCGTTGACGCTCGTGGCTGCTAGCGGTGTCGCCGAAGGGGTTGCCTGAAGCGGCGCTGCATTGATGGCGGGAGCAACGGCAACCGACGGCGTCGAAGGAGCCGCATTGATCGACATTGTCACCTGCTCGGGCGGTGCGACCATGGCGTTATGGGCGTTCGGGACAGTGACATTACGCGGCAGAGGCTGCGTTGTGACCATGGTGGAGGCAGCAGGCGCCGAAGCCCTTGGAGCCGCGTTATGAAGAACCTGTTGCCCCCCGCCGAGCGCGCGAAATTCAGGCATGGTTTGCGGCACATCATGGGCGTGGCCACGCATTTGCGAGAGGCCCATGCCAGGTGCGGATTGCGCAAAGGCCGGCACGTTGCTCGCAGCCAGAACCGTTGCGGCCGCCAGAGCAGAGGCGCTCCGCAGCCAGTTTTGACGCAGACCATTACGATGAGCTGGGTTGCTCGAAATCATGATACTTTCCCCCCGCGCCTGATCATTTGAACCAGGGCTGCAATTGCACTGTGAGTGTTCCGAGGATCCTCACATCGCCTTTGCTTGTTTGAAAATTGGTTTTCTCAAGCGGCACCGCTGCGAACAGATCGAACAATGCCTGCCGCCCGATTGCCATGCGCACGCCTCCACCTACGGAGGTTATGCTATCCGACGTGTCGGCCGCATCGTTGAGTTCAACCCGGGCATAATCGACAAAGGCAAAAGGTTGCGCCGCAATGCCCTCCGGCGTTTCCGGAATGAGCGATCCGGCGAAAGCTTCGAGCTGAAAGCCGTAGCCCTTGTCGCCGATAATCGCGCCAGGATCGTATCCGCGACCAACGGTGAAATTGCCGCCGGAATATTGCTCGTAGCCAAGCAGACGATCGGATGAATGTTGAAAGCGGTTGCGGATGTTGAAGCCGAATAGCGGCGTTGGCCGGTAGGTAAAACTCGATGCGCCGCGCAGAACGAAACCGGTCGGATCTGCGTCAAGGCGGCTGAGTGGAATGGCCCCGGGCGCTGAACACACTGCGAAATTCACACCGCAAGATGGCGATGCTCCAAAAGCATCGATACCGTGGCGCAATTCAAGCGATGCCGAATAAGCAACTTTCGGCTCGAAAATCGAAAATCCACTGCGGCCATTGACGCTGTCCCGATCCATCTTGGAGAAATCGAGCCGGGCAAACGCCACGCGAAGCTTGTCCTGACTGAAATCGAGATCGGTAAAATCGACGCTTTGATCGATCAGATCTCCGCCGACAGACAGGCTGAGATTGCGCTGTTGAGAGCGGATGATGGGATACCGAGCATAGAGCGAGGCGACGAACGTGTCAGTATCGAACACATCGGGTCCACCCGGAACATCAGGTGTCGACCACGCGCGCGTACCGGCAAGCCCAAAGGTCAGCCCTTCTGAGCCTACCCTGAATTCGTGATAGCCGGAAAGGACGAGCTGCTCGCTGAAATCATGGGTTGAATAACCGCTGATCATGGTCTCATCGCCAAGGCCGGTGAGACCATTGAGGCGCACACGTGCAAGCCCGCCAAAACGGCCTATTTGGCGGCTGCCGAAATTCTGCACGTTTACATCGATGAGGAGCGGCGTGTGAACCACGTCAAACACGCCGACAACGTCGCCCGGATTGCCGCCTTGCTCCCTGGAGACCGGCTGCAACGTAAGGCGCACATCAAGCCCCGGAATATCGCGCGCCAGCAGCAGATAGCGTTCCGCTTCGTTCGAGTTGAACACATCCTGAGAGGCCAGCTTGTCGAGGATCGGGCGAAGTGCGCCGCTGGACGCGCCAGCATCGCCGCGCACTTGCACGCCCTTCATGCGTGCAAGCAACACATCGAATTTGACTTTGCCCTCGCCGATGGTCTGGACCGGAACCTGGACCGCCGCGAGATAGCCTTCGCTGCGCAGAATGGTCGCTGCGCGGTCGCGGATTTCGCAGATCGTGGAGACGGGAATCTCCTGCCCGACATAGCCCGAATAGCTCGGCGTCAGAAGCGAAGGATCAATCGGGCCAAGACCTGAAAATTCAGGCGCTGCAAAAGTGAAAGTAAGATCGGCGAACTGCGGCGCTGCGAGCGGACAAGGCGCACGCTCGATTGCGCCCTCCACCGAGACGGGAGCAGAACCTTGACGCAATTGATCTTCGATCGTGCGCCGCTCGATCTCCTCACGCGTGGGAGCGATCTGGCCTTGCGCCGAGGCAGCATCGGGAAACGCGCCAGCCAGAACCATCGCGCTGGTCGCTGTCAGCGTCGACTTTACAAACAAACCCGCCATCATTGTGCCTCCGCCACATCGCCCGCAAAGGCAAGGTCATTTGCCGGGGCAGTCATTGACGAGGAAAGCAACGGGCGGGTCGCATCCCCGATCACGGCGAAAGCCGCCCAGTAAAACGGGTGCGATGTCGCCGCATCATCCATCAAGAGCTGGCGTGATTGCTGGAGCGCATTGCCAACCGTCTGTCCTTCGCCGCGCCTGAACATTTCAGTCATCAGGCGCTGCGTCGCGTCAAAATCATCCGGCACCGGCCAATGGCTCGCCATCACGGCGCGCGCCCCTGCACCGATGAACGCGCGGACCAATCCTTCAAGTTCCGACCCGCCGCCAGACGAAAGGCCAGCGGCTCTCGTTGCCTCAACGCTTGCAGAACCGGCGGTGTCGCAAGCTGAAAGGATCACAAGGTCCGCATCAAGGTCGAGTTCAAAGATTTCTTCAAAGCTCAAAAGACCATCCGATCCAGACCCGCCAAATGACGTGACAAGAGCAGGTTTCGCCGGACATCCGGGATTGGGCGCAGTGACCAGCCCGTGCGTCGCGAAATGAAGAACGCGATATTCGTCCAGATCACCGCGCTGCGTGACGTTTGTGTCGGTAAAGCTTTCGCGAGTGACGACCTGAGCGGCTCCCTCCCCGATAATCCCTGCCGCAGTGCGCAGCTCAGATGCACTGATCGGCTCGTTCCATTGATTGGCCGGCCAGAAGCAATCGAGTGCTTGCGCAGTGTTCGTATAGCTTGCCGGCAAGGTCGCTCCGACAGGGGCGTTCTCGCCAAAGCCTACATATTGCCGACTTGCGTTCGAGTTGGACGCTTTGCGCGCCTGGACGAAGGCTTCGGCGGACACCGCTGTGCTCACCGAACGGTCACGGCCAAGCCAGCTTACACCGGTAAAGTCGTATTCGTCCGCAGCGGGGCGTGAGACCTGCGCAGTGTAACGCTCTACCGAGGCATCGTCGGTTACCAAAAGGTCGGGCGGCAGCCTCAGCATCGCTCCATCTGGCTCGAAAATGATGTGCTGTGCCGCCTCCAACCTGCTGGCAATGGGACCGAACAGTGAGGTGTAGAGCTCTCGCGCTGCGCCGATCTCGAACGGCAAGGTGAGAACCTGGTCGGCATCCACGATCGCGATGGAATCGCGGATAAGGGCGACCTTCTCATCAAGCTCGGTATTGGAGATAGGTGCACGGTAGGCCATCGCCGTCTCACTGTCGGTGTAAAAGACAAAGACGTCATCGCTCACCACTGCGAGGCGGGTGTAAGCCTCACCGGGGCGCAGCGCCGCGCGGAACTCGTCAAGATCGAGCGCAGACTGTGCCACCACCCGATATTGCGGATATTCGTTCAGTTGAGCCTGCGTCTGGATCTGCGCGGTTTCGAGATTGCTGATCTGGGTCAAAAGCTCGGCTGAACGGCGCCGGTTTTCTGCTGTATCGGGCTGCGCTGCCAACGCTTCATACCGGATACGTGCGCGCTCGATCTCGCGCCCAAGGTCCACCGATTGGCGGAACAGGCGAGAGGCTTCGTCCGAATTTGCACTGAGCCTGCGCGCAAGCACTGCTTGCGTTTCTGCAACGCCTGGCCGGATGAGGACTTGCGCGGCTTTGAAGAAATCGTTGGCCGCGCCATCAACCTTGCCCACGCGTTCCGCCAGAAGCGAATAATATGGTGCCAATTGATTGGCAAAACCGATGGTTGCATTGCGTTTGCCAATCGCGCGATCAATCACCGAACCGTATAGATCCAGCGCCTCACCTTCGCGGTTTTCGCGAAGCAGGAATGCCGCAAGCTGCGCTTCTGATGCGCTCACCGCGCGACGTTCGGGATATTGGGCCCGAAGAAGAGCAAGACCGTTGCGCAAATAGCTTTCGGCAGCTGCAGAGTCGCCTCGACGCTCCGCGATCAGTGCAAGGTCGCCTAGCACTTGCGCGCGAAGCCGCGTAATCGATGTGACCCGCCCGTCGCGAACTGAAAGCGCTTGGCTGTACGCGTCGATGAGGTCTGCGCGCGCGCCCTCCAGATCGCCGCCTAGCCGTTTGGCGGTGCCGCGAATTTGAAGCGCCTGCGCGTCGATAATCTGGGCGCGCTCGTCGGTGGTAAGGCTTAACTCATCGACGATACCGAAAAGATAGCCGGTTTCCTGTTGGCGGTTGAGCCGCTCGGAAATGGGCACAGTGATCGCGAGTTCGCCCGAAACCGTGCTTGCGCCGATTGCGCTGCTCGGCAGCTCTTGCGTCAAACGCTCAATCGCGGCCTCACCAAACCCCTGATTGAGCAAGTGGATCGCCTCGAAATTGCGCAGAAGCCGAGAGGTAATCGGATCATCGCCGCCAAACTGACGCGCGCTCTCGAACAGGTTGTTGGCTACCGCGAATTCGCCAAGGTTGCTTTTCTGCAATGCGCGGTTGACGAAAAATTCGCCCGGATTGATCGCTGCATCGCTGTCATTTTCGAGCCTCTGTTGAAGCGTCTCAAAGTAAGCGGCCGCCTCGGCATATTCGCCCGCCAGATTGCGACGATAGCCTTCTGCCAAAGCTTGCTCGGGCTCCAACGTGTCCGCTTGCACCCGTGCAAAAGACAAGGGATCAGACACACTGGTCGATGCAACGTCGATTGTCCCTTGCGCGACGGCATTGTTCATCACCGACTGTAATGCCAGCCGTGTTGCGCCATCATACGCTTCAAACCCTTCGGCGAAGTAGGTAACCCCTCCCGATTGCGCTGTAATCTGGCTCCAGCGAAGCTGCGTTTCATCGACCGTGCAGGTCTGTTTTTGCGAGCCGGCAATCGGACCCTGCATCGAAGCGGCGCCAGCAGGACAGGAAACCTGCAGCCTGCGCATGGAGCGAAGCGCGTCCCTCGCCTGAGAATTGAAATCCTCAAATGCAAAAACTTCGGCAATCGGTCGCGGGCTGTCGCGACAAACAACCGCCCAACGGCGGTCGAAAATCGATTGGCTTGCCGGATTGTCGGTGCTGCGATCCTGAACCTGACACAGGATGCCGTCAGTGTCTCCAATCGGGAAACTGTCCCTTGTCAGAACCGCGCCGTCCTGAGCTGACGCGGGCGACAAAGCCACAGCCAGGCCGACGAACACCAGTGACACCTTGGTGGAAAACTTCCCCACAATTACCCCCCATTTGCGTACAGGGCGCCCGCGCCCCAGCAAGACCAAAAAGCCTTTTTTCGCTCGCACGCGCCCTAACCATTTCCCACCCTAGGACCAGTGAGGCCGGCAAGATAGTATAAATTGGACAGGAACGAGTGGCTCCTCGCTCTGCTGACCAATGTGAAAACAGACTAGGTAAACATGCGCAGAGGAGTCTGCGCAGGAAAGTGCACTATATCACTTTGGGACGAATATGTTCTGAGCGCCGATCTGTCCGACAAAGCGATAGGAACAGGAGTTGATGGATGAAGCGATCAATGGCCGCCGGTGCAGTGCTCCAATCTTGGAGGGGCGATAGGACACCAACCAAGAAAAAAGCGGGCGGTGATTTTCATCCCCGCCCGCTCGTTATCATCGACGTGTCAAAACAGTAGCTTAGAAGCCTTGGCTTGGCGGCGCGTAGCTGGTGAGGTTTATGCCTTCGACTGCGGCGGTGTACTCATCGATCGTTGGCGTGCGGCCAAGGATCGTTGAAAGCACCACCACCGGGGTCGAGGAAAGCAGGCTTTCCCCTTTCTTATCGGCTGCGTCTTCGACCACGCGGCCTTGGAAAAGCCGTGTTGAGGTCGCCATCACCGTGTCGCCCTTCGCAGCCTTCTCCTGGTTGCCCATGCAAAGGTTACAGCCCGGACGCTCAAGGTAGAGCATGTTCTCATAATCGGTGCGCGCGGCGTTTTTGGGATTGGTGTCGTCAAACTCGAAGCCTGCGTATTTGGCAAGCACGTCCCAATCGCCCTCTGCCTTCAACTCATCGACGATGTTGTAGGTTGGAGGCGCGACGACGAGCGGAGCCTTGAACTCGACCTTGCCGTTCTTCTTCTCCATGTTCTGGAGCATTTCGGACAGGATCTTCATGTCGCCCTTGTGCACCATGCAACTGCCGATAAAGCCGAGGTCCACTGTCTTTTCCCCGCCGTAATAGGAAATCGGACGAATGGTGTCGTGGGTATAACGCTTTGAAATGTCGTTATTGTTGACATCAGGATCGGCGATCATGGGCTCGGCAATGATATCGAGGTCGACCACCACTTCGGCGATGTATTTCGCATTAGCATCCGGACGCAGCGCTGGCACTTCGCCCGACTGGATTTCGGCGATGCGCTTGTCGGCTTTGGCAATGAGGCCGGCGAGAACGCCCTTCTCATTGTCCATGCCCTTGTCGATCATGATCTGGATGCGGCTCTTGGCGATCTCAAGCGATTCAATGAGCGTTTCATCCTCAGAAATACAGATCGAGGCTTTCGCCTTCATCTCTGCGGTCCAGTCGGTGAATGTGAACGCTTGGTCAGCAAGAAGCGTCCCGATGTGAACCTCGATCACGCGGCCCTGGAAGACGTTGTCGCCAAATTGCTTGAGCATCTGAGCCTGCGTCGCGTGAACGACATCGCGGAAATCCATGTGGTCCTTAAGGCTGCCCTTGAAGGTCACCTTGACGCTTTCAGGGATCGGCATAGTCGCTTCGCCCGTTGCCAGCGCCAGAGCCACCGTTCCCGAGTCCGCACCAAAGGCGACGCCCTTGGACATGCGCGTATGGCTGTCGCCGCCCACGATGATATCGCGGTCGTCGACCGTGATGTCATTGAGAACCTTGTGGATCACATCGGTCAGCGGCGGATAGTTGCCCTCCGGATCGCGCGCAGTGATCAGGCCAAACTTGTTCATAAAGCTCATGAGCTTGGGAATGTTGGTCTGCGCCTTCGCATCCCAGACCGACGCCGTGTGGCAGCCCGATTGATACGCGCCGTCCACCGTCGGAGCGATGACGGTCGCTGCCATGGCTTCGAGTTCTTGCGCGGTCATAAGGCCGGTCGTGTCTTGCGAACCGACGATATTCACGCCCACGCGAACGTCTGAGCCTGCGTGCAGCACCTTGCCCGGCTCAGTGCCAAGCGCGTTGCGGTTGAAGATCTTCTCAACCGCCGTGAGGCCCTGACCCTCGTGGCTGATTTCACGATTGGGCGCGTAGGCGGATTTCAGCGGAAGGCCCAGCGTCGTCTGAGCAAAGCTTTGAAGCTTCTTGCCAAAGACCACGGCATAAGAGCCTCCGGCCTTCATGAACTCCATTTTCTGTGCGGTGAATGCGCTGGACACATCGGCAAGCTCTGTATCGCCTTCGTAAAGCTTTTTCTCGCGCGTGTTAATTGTCAGGACCTTGCCGGTTTCAACTGAATAAGCCTGCTCGAGCATCGGATCGCCATAGCCATCCTTAACGACTTCGCCGTTCTCGTCAGTCTTTTTGACCCAGTTTTTAAGGTCGAGGCCGATGCCGCCGGTCACACCAACCGTGGTGAGAAAGATTGGTGAGATACCATTGGTGCCCGCTACCACCGGAGCGATATTCACAAACGGCACATAAGGGCTTGCCTGCTTGCCCGCCCAAAGCGCAACATTGTTGACGCCCGACATCCGGCTTGAGCCAACACCCATCGTGCCCTTCTCAGCGATCAGCATCACACGCGCATCGGGGTGCTTTTCCTTGAGCGCCGTGATCTCAGCCTGCGCCTCAGGAGAGATCATGCACTTGCCGTGCAGTTCGCGGTCAGAGCGGGAGTGAGCCTGATTGCCCGGTGACAGAAGGTCGGTCGAAATGTCGCCTTCGCCGGCAATGTATGTGACGACCTTGATCTCTTCCTCGACCTCGGGAAGCTTGGTGAAGAACTCTGCCTCGGCGTAGCTTTGAAGTATGTCTCTTGCGACGGCATTTCCGTCTGCATACGCCTCAGCCAGACGAGCGGTGTCGGCATCGTAGAGGAACACTTGGGTCTTCAGGACTTCGGCTGCTTTTGCGGCAATCTGAGCATCGTGGCCGAGTGCGAGATCGAGCAGCACCTCCACCGAAGGGCCACCCTTCATGTGGGAAAGAAGCTCGAACGCAAACTCTGGAGAGATTTCGGCGACGCTCGCCTTGCCAAGAATGATCTCTTTCAAAAACGCCGCTTTGACGCCAGCCGCGCTGGTCGTGCCGGGAAGCGTGTTGTAGATGAAGAATTTAAGCGCATCCTCGCGGTTCGCATTGCCCGTGTCCTCGATAAGCGCGATCAGCTCCACGATCAGCGCGCCATCCTCGATGGGCTTTGGCGAGAGGCCTTGAGTGTGTCGGTTTGCGATTTCGGCGAGGTAGTCGTCGTATAGACTCATGTCAGATCCCAAGAATTGCGTTGTGTGGTCCCGTGCCATTAGCGGGCATAGCGCAACGGAGCCGATTGTATGGATCAGGCTCCGGCGTTGCTGCGCGCTCCATGCGCTGCTGCGCGTATTAGAGACTTCCCTCTGGCGCAAGGGCAATATCACCCATTCGCCTTCGTCCTCGCGAACCGCAGCCGTGCGCCCGTAGTGTCCATGAGACGCCTGCCGTTACGGTTCGCTTTGGCCACGGGCACTTGGGAACGATGACACGCAGGCATGACAACGCGACACCGACATCGTCGAACGGGTCGAAGAACACCGGATCGGTATCCTGTTTGCCGGCGCCGGCGCAAGTTCGGCGCAATCGATTGTGAAGAGGGTCCGCCCACCCATTACAATCGGAACCACAAAGGATACTTGCTCGTAGGGATATTAACGGCACGCCGCGCAGCAATAATAAAGGCGCCGGCGATTGCTTAGTGGATGGGATAGTTTTTGGCGCATTGCCCGAGAGCTACATAAGCCTAACAAATGAGAGGTCATCCAGATGGGTCTAGACACAAAGTTGCGATCGCCTGCTAATGATCAAGATATCATCTTTCGCACCGCCCGCCGGCTGTTTGAAGAGCGCCAATTGCGCAGCGAACACCTGCCGCTGAACGATTTGTTTGGTGAGCCCGCTTGGGACATCCTCCTGTTCTTGTTCATCAGCCAGGCCAAAGGCAAAGGTGCCAAGATTGGAAACCTCTCACGGGCATCTCGAATGCCCGTGACACAGGCCTTGCGCTGGCTCGAAAAGCTGGAAAGCAAGCAAATGGTCTTTGCCTATCGCGACGAGGACAATTCAGACGAGGTGTTTGTGCGCCTTACCTCTGAAGGACGCTCGTCCATGACCCGATATCTTCATCAGGTCGCACTTCGCAGTATGGGTAATCGTCAACCCTCGCCTTCGTAAGCCTCGACGATGCGTCCCACGATTGGGTGGCGAACAACATCGCCAGCGCCAAAGCGGATTGTGCCAAAGCCATCGACCCCTTCAAGCTTTTCGACCGCATCAGCGAGCCCGCTCATGCGGTCGCCGCCGGGAATATCAACCTGACGCGGATCGCCGCATATGACCATGCGTGAGTTCTGCCCGAACCGGGTCAAAAACATCTTCATCTGTTCGCGCGTGGTGTTCTGCGCCTCGTCCAGAATGACAAAAGCATCGGCCAAAGTGCGCCCGCGCATGAAGGCAATCGGCGCAATTTCGATCTCTCCGCTTTCAATGCGGCGCTCCACCTGCTCTGGCGGCATACAATCGTAAAGCGCATCGTAAAGCGGACGTAGATATGGATCGACCTTGTCTTTCATATCACCTGGCAGGAATCCCAGCTTCTCGCCCGCTTCCACCGCCGGACGCGACAGGATCAGCCGCTGGACGCTTCCGGTCATCAGCTGGCTAACCGCCTGCGCAACCGCGAGATACGTCTTACCTGTTCCAGCCGGGCCAAGCGCGAAGATAATGTCATCGCGTGCAAGACTGCGCATATAGGTGATCTGCGTGGCAGAGCGCGGGACAATGGTCTTGCGCCTCGTGCGGATCATGATGGGCGGCTCATTCTTATCGCCGCTGATGATCCCTTCCAAAGTGGGCTCGTTCGACATGGCGATCAGCGATTCAATCGCGCCAGCGTCCAGGTCCTGACCCATGGCTAGACGGTCATACATCGTCATCAGAGTATCGCGCGCCCGCGCAACGGCGTCTTCGGTGCCTTCGATCAGGACCTGATCACCGCGTGCGTGAATATAGACGTTCAGCCTGTTTTCGACCTGAACCAGATTGGCATCGAATTGTCCGAAAAGGGCGCCCAATAAAGATTGGTTTTCGAAAGAAAGTTCAGCCCGCGCTCGCCCAGTCGCGTTAGGCGCTTGGTTCGAGTTGATAGCAGCAGGCACAACGGATGGATCAATTGCACCGGCGGGTTTCGCTGTGGGTCTGCGTCCCATAGGGTCCTTTGCGGTTGGACCACTCGTGAAAAAGAGCGGCCTTTACGAGTCGTAAGGTTACGCCGCTTTTGCCGCTTGGCAAGCTTGCAGGGCGTGCACCGCTGGGGAAAGTAATCTTAGTGTCTTTATATGACGCCGCGAACGGAGTTGGGGCCGGCCTCAACCAGCTTGACCTCAACCAGATCACCGATTTGCGCCTCGCCTTCGAACCACACGCTTGTGAGCCAGGGTGATTTGCCGAGCCATTGGCCCGCAAGCTTGCCTTTGCGTTCGACCAATACAGCGCAAGTCTTGCCCTCGCTCGCCTTGTTGAACGCCATCTGGTCGCGGTTGAGGCGAGCCTGCAGGCGTTGCAGACGGTCATCCATCACTTCGCGCGGCAATTGGTTGTCCATCGTAGCCGCTGGCGTTCCGGGGCGCGGGGAGTATTTGAAGCTGAACGCCTGAGAGTAACGCACTTCATCGACAAGAGAGAGCGTGTCCTCAAACTCGGCCTCGGTCTCACCGGGGAAGCCGACGATGAAGTCGCCCGAGAGCGCAATATCGGGACGCGCTTCACGGAAGCGCTCGAGAAGCCTCAGATAGCTGTCCGCCGTATGCGCGCGGTTCATGGCTTTGAGCACGCGGTCATTGCCCGACTGCACGGGCAGGTGCAGATAGGGCATAAGCTTATCAACCTCGCCGTGCGCTGCGATAAGGTCGTCTTCCATGTCGTTGGGGTGACTGGTGGTGTAGCGGATACGCTCCAACCCATCGAGTTTGGCAAGCGCGCGGATCAGGCCAGCTAGTCCCACGCTGCGGCCAGAAGCATCTTCTCCAGACCAGGCGTTGACGTTCTGACCAAGCAGGGTGATTTCACGCGCGCCTGCTTCAATGAGCTTCTGCGCTTCGCCGATCAAATCACTGAAAGGCCGCGAAATCTCTGCGCCGCGGGTGTAAGGCACGACGCAATAGGTGCAGAATTTATCGCAGCCTTCCTGCACCGTCAGAAACGCGCTCGGAGACCGGCGCTTGCGCTGCGGGAGCGCGCCAAATTTTGCAATGGCGGGCATATCAGTGTCGGTCGCGCGCTCACCCTTCACCGCCTTGTCCAGCATATCGGGCAGGCGATGGTACGCTTGCGGTCCCACGACCATGGAGACCGATGGCGCACGTGCCATGATCTCTTCGCCCTCTGCCTGAGCCACGCAGCCTGCAACCGCGATCATGGGTTTTGAGCCATCATCCTTTTTGAGGCGGCCAATGTCGGAATAGACTTTTTCCGCCGCCTTCTCGCGAATGTGGCAGGTGTTGAGCACCACGAGGTCCGCTTCCTCACCTTCTGGCGCAGGCGTGATGCCCTTCTCTGCGAGAAGTTCGCCCATGCGCTCGCCATCATAGACGTTCATCTGACAGCCGAAGGATTTGACCCGGTAGGTCTTGGGAGGAGTTTGCGGTTTCATGATTTGCGCGCCCCTACCTTAGGCGGGGCATAACTTCAATTGCTGTCGTCTTCTTCGTCAGACGGGCGTGCAATGTGCTCGCACGGGAAATCCTCGCGCGTCATCACGCCGGGATGTTCATCGTTTTCGCGCCGGCATTCAACGATGGGGCGCTTGATGGCATAAGGATCTTCGTCCTTGTGCGCTTCGATCAACCTGCCCGCCTCACGGTCGGCATAGGCTGCAATCCAGATAAGACAATCGGCGAGCCTTCGCATCTTGTGCTTGGTCGCAGCATTGACGCCGGGGCTGCAATTGAGCGTGAAGACTTCGCTTGCGGGCTCCGGTTTGTAGCGCGCGGGATAGCGCAGCCCCTCGCCGCGCTCGTTGAACACGGTGCGCTTGTCGGCATTTTCATCAGCCTCGCCCGAATAGAAAGGAGAGGTGTTGAACATGAATGCGGTCACGTCGCTGGATTTAACCGACACCTCCGTTGCAAGCGCCCCGCCCAAGGAGTGCCCCGTCACCACCCACGGCACATCATCGGAAAAGCGCGCAGATTCAGCATCGAATGCCTGCATCGCAAGCTTGGCCTGGTCGTCGGAAAGCGTGCCGTAGAAGATATCGCGCACAATGCCATTGCCAGCCGAATCCGTTCCGCGAAAAGCGAGTATCCGTTCGATTGGACGCGCTTGCTGAGCGACCGGTAGCCCGGGCCGGTAACGCTCCCACACAGTGTAATGAAAGCCGGTTTTCTCCCTTTCTTCAGGATCAATCGGCGGATTGGCCTCCCACTCTTCGGGCGGATCCAGCTTGACCAGCCAGTCGGGAGGAAAGGCATAAATGTCTTCATCCGTCTCGTATGTCTGGAGCGAAGTGACCGCGTAAGGATAGGCCCTCACCGCCCCTTCACGCACAAAATCGCACCACCCGCCCGGCTCCATCCGGCAAGGAGAGCGCGATTGAGAGATGTCGGGATAGGAGGCGCAGGCGGAGAGGGTGAGCATTGCCACGCTCGAAACCCAAGCCCGAACAACAGCGCTTCGGGAATTTCTCAAATAACCAATTTTCATAATCGAGAATTCCCATCGATGGATGGTTACGAATCAAGAGCAGCAATATTGAAGGTTCTCTGAACGATAGGCCTTTCTTAACCCGGTGACCACTAAACGATCACCTAAATATTGGGGCTTTGGTTACGATGAAAATCCTAAGAAAACTCACGAGAGACGATAGTTTGCACCCAACCCTAAATTTGGTTCTTCACATCATTTCTTGGATCTTAGCGTCGATCCTTTGGTTCGCTATCTTTTACCTGCCACTGATGTATCTCGGTCCTTGGGCCTTTGCTTTTCCACCTTGGCTCTTGGCTGCCATGTACGCAGGTCCGGTCGTGTCGAACGGTGGAACTATCGAGATGGTACTCGCCGAATTTCGCAATGGCGCGATAATCTGGGCATCGATCTCCGCAATCTGCATTCTAGCCGGTGCTATACGCAAGAGCATCCTGATCGCTTCCATCGGCATTCATCATTTGATCCCACTGATCGCTGTGATCGGGTCGGTCATGATGGCTACAGGAATCGATCAAGATAACATCTTTGAATGGATTGCTTCAGCTTAACCCACGGTCGCTTTGACGATCTTACCCGGGTTCGCAGGTGGCTCACCCTTGGGCAGTGCGTGAACATGTTCCATGCCGCTCTCGACATTGCCCCATACGGTGTATTGACCATCGAGGAAGTGTGCATCTTCGAAGCAGATGAAGAACTGCGAGTTTGCGCTATCGGGCATTTGCGAACGCGCCATCGAGCAGGTGCCTTCGACGTGCGGCTCTGAGTTGAACTCGGCCTTGAGGTCCGGCTTTTCCGAACCGCCCATGCCGGTGCCGGTAGGGTCGCCGCCTTGCGCCATGAAGCCAGCGATCACGCGGTGGAACACCACGCCATCGTAGAAGCCTTCGCTGGCAAGCTCGGTGATGCGCTCAACGTGGCCGGGAGCGAGGTCCGGGCGCAGCTTGATAACAACGTCCTTGTTCTCGCCATCACCAGTGTCGAGCGTGAAAGTCAGTTTGTCGGCCATTTTGAAAATCTCCTGAATGTTGAAACGCTCTCTAGCATTTGAGATTCAGATGTCACCCGCTTGCTTTTCAATCCCCCGCATCTAAACGTGCTGACCATGGTCGATCCCTCCTCTCTCGATGAAATCCGCATGGCGTCCGACGTTGAGGAAATGGTGCGCCCGGACGACCGGATCGATGACGAGCGCCACGATGAGGAAAACCGCCTCAAACGCTCCTTTGTAAGCGCAGTCAGGGAGGCCTTGAACGAGGGAGACACCAATGCGGTGTACGACCTTGTCGAACCGCTCCACCCTGCTGACATCGCCGACCTTATCGAGCTGACCGAGGAAGAAGATCGCTCAACCCTCGCCGCCGCGATCACCGACCTTATGTCCTCCGAAGTGGTGGCAGAGCTCAACGATCACGTGCGCGAATTGATGATGGAGGCGCTCGCCCCTCAAGACGTCGCCACCATCACCGAGCAGATGGAGACCGATGACGCGGTCCAGTTGCTCGAAGACCTCGACGAAGACGACCGACAAGCGATCATCGACGAACTGGAGCCTGAAACACAGGCGGCGGTTGAGAGCGCACTATCCTACCCGGAGGAAACCGCCGGGCGTCTGATGAACCGCCACGTGATGGCGGTGCCAGAACATCTGACGGTGGGCGACCTTATCGATTACCTTCGCGAAGAAGGCGATCTGGAGCATGATTTTTACGAGGTGTTTGTGGTCGATGCCTCGCATCATCCGGTTGGCACCTGCGCGCTGAACTGGATTTTGACGACACCTCGCACCATCAAGCTTGTCGATGTGATGAAGCGCGACCAGACCCTGATCCCGGTTAACACCGATCAGGAAGAAGTCGCGCTGATGTTCCAGAAATACGCGCTGATTTCTGCCGCCGTTGTCGATGAAAGCGGCCGGCTGGTCGGCCAGATGACGGTAGACGATGTCGTGCACATCATCTCCGAAGAGGCGGGCGAGGATGCGCTGCTTCTTTCGGGTGCAGGTGACGGTGACATCAACGAGCCGATCAAGGAAGCATATTCCAGCCGCGTACGCTGGCTCGTTGCCAATCTTGGAACGGCGGTTATCGCCAGCGCCATCATCGCCTTTTTCGGTGCAGCGATTGAACAATTGGTGGCGCTTGCGGTTCTTATGCCAATCGTGGCGAGCATCGGCGGCAATGCGGGGACCCAAACCATGGCAGTCGCTGTGCGCGCGATTGCAACCAATCAGCTGACGCGCGCCAACACGTGGCGGATTGTCTGGCGCGAACTTCGGGTGGCGCTTCTCAATGGTGCGACTGTCGCGGTGCTGATCGGGATTGCTGCTGCTGTTTTGTTCAGCCCCGAAATGGGCCTTGTGATTGCGCTTGCCATGGTGATCAACATCGCCGTTTCCGGCCTTGCAGGCGTGCTCGTGCCCGTCACTTTTGAACGCCTGGGACAAGACCCTGCCGTCGCCTCGAGCGTATTTGTCACCATGATCACCGATTCCATGGGGTTCTTTGCATTCCTCGGCCTCGCCGTTGCAGCGGGATTGGCGCCCTTGAGTTGACCATTTCGAGTTGTGTCCGCGCCTCAAGTTCCTAGATTAACACCATGCCCCTACACCTCACTAAAATTGCCTATGGCGCACAGAGCTACGCCGAGCTTGAAAGCTGGTATCGGGGGAATACCCGCGCACCTTACCTCACGACCAAATACCGCCCGACCAAGTGGGAACAATGCATCGGCGGATCGCTCTATTGGATCCACCAACATTCGATTGTCGCGCGCTCCGAAATTCTCGGCTTTTCGCAAACCGACAGCGGACGATGGCTGATTGAGCTCAAACCCGAACTCGTTCGCGTTGAGCCTCGGCCAAAGCGCGCCCACCAAGGGTGGCGCTACCTCAAGGGTGAGCCCCCGCGCGATCTCGAAGAGGGCGAGGACATTGGCGACGCGCTTCCTGGCAAGCTTGCAGCAAAGCTTGAAAAACTCGGTCTGGTTTAGAGCCCCTCTGAGCGCCAAAGCTTTGCTCGCGCGCAAGGGGCCCGTCACCAGAACCATAAACGTTCGACGGCTTGCGAATATGCAAAAAAGCTATGAAGGATCTCGAGGCAAGATCGGCGTGACTTCGCGATCACCGTCACCGACCATGGCTTCTTCAGCAGACGCAAATGTGGCCGCAGTCGTAACGCCAAGCGAGGACAACGCCTGAATGGCTGCGACCGCAATCAATGCCGCCATAAGCCCGTATTCAATTGCCGCTGAACCTCGCTCATCACGCAGTATGAGAGAGATGGGTCGGGATGCTCTTTGGAGCGTAGCAAGGATGTGATGTGTCATGGCGATTGTCACTAGGCATCGCGCCCTGACACAATGCTCACCAAGCTGGTGAAGTGCGCGAATTTCCGCCCTAGGTTGAACCACGTAAGTCGCGCTGCGAAAGACCAGCGATTGCCCGCTCGGCGTGATCTATTCTTACGCCTTATGTGAGTGGCGGTGCGCCGGAGTAAATCCAGAAAGTGAACCCTGCCGCCACTACGAGACAGGCGAGCGCCCTTCCCCATGGGGTCGGCGAGTTATCCTCGACGCTCATCGCCTTTTCGCCCGAACCCGCGACCATCGGACCGATCAGGTTTTGTGCCTGCAGAGCGCCGTAAAGACCCACTGCGGTGATGTGCAGGCCAATCATGCCAAACACCACCCAGTAGAACCATTTGTGCGTATCAGTCAGGAAATCAGCGTTCGCCACGCCGACGAGCGGATTCAGGGGGCCGGTCGCTCCATCAAAGGGGTCACCTGCGAAAAGCCCCATCGACACTTGCGTCAGAGTGAGCCCCAGAAGGGCCAGAACTGCCAAAGCGCCAAGCGGTGTGTGGCCCTTGTGCTGTTTGTGCGCAAATTCGCCGCGCAAGTAACCAAGCACGGCGCCCGGCCCCTTCACAAAGCTGGTAAAGCGCGCGGTTTTCGTGCCGACAAAACCCCACAGAATGCGAAAGAGGATAAGGGCCAGAAGCACATGGCCCAATCGCATATGCGTGCCCCATTGCGAGTTGTCAGCGGTGACCCACATGGCAGGCAGAAGCAGAACGAGGGACCAATGCGTCAACCGCACCGGCCAATCCCAAATCTTTACTGAATGCGTGGCCACCGCGGCTCGCCCCGGCTAACTCAGGCGTCGTCGTCGACGCGGTATTTGTCGTGGCACGCCTTGCAGCCGTTAAGGCCCAGATTGCCAACCTGACCGCCAACCGCCTCCGGATCACCGGTTTCGGCTGCTGCCATCAAGTCTTCTGACGCGGCAATCGCGTTCTGGATCGCTTCATCAAAGCCCTGTTGATCTTCCCAGATCGCTGCGAGAGCTTCGGTGTCATACCCCGCTTCCATGCTGGTGCCTTCGGGGAAAAGATCGGGCAGTCGCTGTAGTCGTTCATTGATTTCAGCAGCGCTGGTTTGAATGACCGCCATATCGGGGCTGTCTGTTTCGAGCTGTTCTCGCACCGCTTTGAAGTTGTCGCCGATGGCCTCGAAATTGTCCTGACGCTCAGCGATTTCAGCGGGCGCATCGCCAGCTGGCGCAGCGGCCTCTTCACCAGCTTCACCGCCACAGGCGGACAGCAGGGCGAATGCAGAAACAGCGGCAAAAACGGACGGCGCAGACGAAAACTTGAGGGGCATACGGGCCATGAGGCTCTCCTTGTTCACTGACGATCCCTTGGCGCAAGGTCTATCGCAATCTCTTGAAATCGCAAATCATGTTTTAATTCGATGGCGGCTTCGGGAACAGCACAGGTGTGTTCTTGCGATATTTCTGATAATCCGGATCATCGCCCCAACGCTCTTTGGCTTGCTCTTCCTGAAGATTGATCCCGCTGATCCGGGAGAGCAGGATGTAAACAAAAATCGGTGAGATTACGGCAAGCCATGAGAACCCGGACAATACCGGAATGGCAATCACAAGGACGCCGGTCCACAAGGTAATTTCGCCGAAATAGTTGGGATGGCGGCTCCATTTCCAAAGCCCTACGTCGATGAAGTCGCCTTCATTGTCCGGGTCCTCCTTGAACTTGCTCTTTTGCGCATCGGCAACGCTTTCAAAGACAAAGCCAAACAGCCAGATCGCAGAGCCGATGAAGAAAAATGCGCCGATCGGGTCACGATTTTCAGCAGTGATAACCACGATCGCGGCCGAGGCGGTAAAGACCACCCACAGAGCCTGAAGCGTCCAGGCGGCGAGGAAGCGCGCTGGTTTCGTCTTGATTTTCTCAAACCGGCTATCCGAGCCTCCGCTGTTCTTGATGCGGATAAAGAGGAAAGTGCCAAGCCTGATGCACCACACAATCACCATCGCGGCAACCACGAGGCTGCGTGTGTCGAGATCGCCGTGGTAACCAGAAGCGGCGTAAACGCACAGCAATGTCACCGTGAAATAGGTGACCGCACCCATGGTGTCATAGAATTTGTCGCTCTGCGCGATGGCCGAGGGGATAAATGCAAGCCAGTTGAGCGTGAGTGCCCAGAGCCCTGCGACAAACATAGCCTTGAGCCCGAACAATGGAACACTGTTCGCGCCTGCATACCATGAAAAGGCCAATATGATGGCGGCGACAATCACCACCACACCCAGACTTTTCCCCATAGCTAACCCCCTGCTTTTCTTATCTGGCCCAGACCGCCTCTCTCTCGGCGATAAGCGGGCGAATATCAAATCTCACGCCCGGCTTCATCGAAAGGGCGTGTCACAGATACAAGCGCGCATCACATCCATTCGTTCCTGACGCCGCCGCTTGTGTCGCCAAGCCTCAAGCGGCGGTCCTGGATTTTTCGACCACCCGTCTCAGCACGTTGACATAGGTTTCGGGCCCCTGCGCACCGGGCACCATGAACTTGCCGTTGATGATCATCGCAGGCACGCCAGAGATATTGTGTTCCCATGCCTGGCGCTCCTCCGCTTCGACGCGGGCGTTGAGTTCTGGGTCATCAAGCGCTGATTTCGCGGCCAGTTTGTGAAGACCGACACCAGATGCGATTTCGAGCAGGACATCGCGGTCCGACAGGTCGCGGCGTTCGTTGAAGTGGGCTTTGAAAAGCGCCAGCTTGAGCGCCGTTTGGACCTGTGGCCCCGCCTCCTCGAGTGCGAAGGTGAGGAGGCAATGGCACTCCCTCGTGTTCCACATCATCGCTGGCGGTGGCGGGTCCTGATCGCCCTCATAGCGAAGGGAGACGCCCGCTTCTTCAGCGATAGCTTTCATCTGTCCGCGCACTGCCGCGCCTTCCTCGGCTGATCGGCGATATTTGCGTTGCAGGTGTGCCTCTTGCTCCTCGCCTTCAGGCGGCATGTCCGGATTGAGTTCAAACGGGCGCCAGCGAAGCTCGGCTTCCACTTCGCCTTCAAGGTGGCCCAATGCCTGCTGCAATTGCCCGTATCCGATCAAGCACCACGGGCACATCACGTCGGAGTAAATGTCGATTGTCAGCTTCTCAGGCGCGCTCATGCCTTGGTCTCCAGCCACCACTTCATCAGATTGTGCGCAATAGCATGGGCCGGCGGGGCTACGAAGGGACCATCGCCATTAAGAGAACTCGCCACTTCATCGCGGGTGTACCAATTGATCTCGGCCATCTCGGTTTCGTCGATCACCAGCGCATCATCATCGGCATAGGAATGGCAAGCGATCATCAGTTGGCTTGGGAAAGGCCAGGGCTGGCTCGCGACATATTCGACGTCGCGCACACGAACGCCCGACTCTTCGAAAACCTCGCGGGCAACCGCCTCTTCGATGGTCTCCCCCGGCTCGACAAATCCGGCAAGGGCGGAAAAACGGCCCTCTGGCCACCCCAGCCCGCGCCCGAGCATCAGCTTGCCTTCGTATTCGGCAAGCATGATGGTGACGGGATCAGTGCGTGGGAAATGCTGTGCGCCGCATGACGGGCAATTCCTCTGCCACCCGCCTTTGGCGATCTCGGTCTTCGCGCCGCATTGGGCGCAATGGCGGTGGCGCGCATGCCAGTCGATCAGGCTCCTTGCGCCGCCGTATAACGCCAGATCGCCCGGATCGAGGTTCGCCATGAGCGCCCAGAGGCGCGGGTTCGCCATGCGCGGAGCAGCATCGCCTTCAGCGGGAACGGCTGCAAAACACGCCTTCTCCCCGCCGTCCGCCCGGTCAATTCCAAGGAAAACGAGCTCCACATCCTCCGGCGCATCGGCCAGAGTTCCCCAGGCAAGCCGCCCCGCATCGTCCAGCAGCGGCATGAGCTGGTCGAGCATCAGAAACTTTGCCTTCCAGTTCATAAGCGCACCAAGCGCCTCACGGTCGGCACGGATATTGTCCGCGCGGTCGAGCGGAGAGCCTGAAAAGGCAATCGGCAATGGTTGAACCATCAGGCCGCTTTCTTGACGCGCATCGCCGAAATGTCAGCTTCGAGCGCCGCCATATATTCATCGCGGATCGGATAGGCGTCGCTGGGCATATATTGCGTAAACAACGCCGCGCGCAGGCCCAGTTTGTAATCAACCGCCGCAAGCGTGCCAGCAGCCCCGCCCCAGCCGAAAGTTCCATTGACCGAACGTCCACCAGCGCCGTGGCCCTGCCCTTCCATCCACGTGCCAGCGAGATCGACGGTCTCGGGGAAAAGGTTGGAGACACCCTGACGAATGGCGTTTTCGCTTATCACGCGGGTTTCGCCCAGCTTGCCGTAGCCAAGCAGCATGCGAAGGAAACGGTCATAGTCTCGCGGCGAGCTGACAAGTCCAGCGCCGCCAGCGGGGAATGGCGCTTCGTCGAGGTAGATCGAGCTTGAGCCCATATCGATCGGAAGCGGGTTGCCTTCGAGAATACCGTAATTGTCGGTGAAGCGCGCAACCTGGCTCGACGGCACAGTAAAATAGGTGCTCTCCATCATGCACGGCTCAAAGATACGCTCGAACAGGAATTGCGCAAACGGCATGCCCGAGGCAACTTCGATCACGCGGCCCAGAAGATCGAGGCTCATCGAATAGGAAAACTTCTCGCCCGGCTGGAGCACGAGCGGCATTTGGGCAAGACCATCGGCAAAGGCCTCAAGACTGCCTACCGGTTCGGCTCGGGAAATGCCGGGAATTGGGAAGCGCGAGACCCGGCCAGCGACCAAGCCTGCCTCGTTATAGGCATCAGTGATCGGGCCCTTCTGGATGATGCTATAGCCAATGCCAGAGGTATGGGTGAGCAGGTGGCGCACAGTGATGTGGCGTTTTGCAGGCTCCAGATTGTCGTCGGTGATCGCGCCGTCATATTCGACCTGCACCATCATGTCCTTGAACGCGGGCAATATCTCATAAACCGGCTGGTCAAGCTCAAGCACGCCTTCGTCGATGAGGATCATCGCCGCCATCCCGGTGATGGGCTTGGTCATCGAATAGATGCGATAGAGTGTGTCTTCATCGACTTGCGTGTCGGAATTGAGCGCCAGAGTGCCCCCGCCAACATGGTGCGCGTGGTCTTGCTGCCCCCAACCAAAGGTCGCGTAAAAGTTCGCAACCTTGCGCTCGCTCACATATTTTGCGGCAAGCGCCGCCACGTTGGGCCAATTTTCCTCGACATTGTGCGCGAGCAATTCGCGGCCAAACGGTAGGCTTCCAAGGGCACCAATGCCCGCTCCATATGCGGCCGTGCGGAAAAGAGCGCGTCGGGACAAAACGGGGTCGATAAGCTTGCGGTTTTCCAAGGGTCACTCTCCGATATGCGTGAATTCTTTGTTCTCGCAATCAATGGGGGAGCAAGGCTGAACCGTCAATTGCGTTGTGATTTAGAACCCAGTTCACACTTGCAAATTCAAGGTGTCATAGCCATATAACACACATGTTCAATCTACTCAGTTTTCTTTTCGGGCTTATCAGCCTCGTGATCGTCATCCCGTCGACCATTCCGTTTCTTGGATGGGGCAACTGGATTGCCATGCCTGTAATCGTCATCGGGATCATTCTAGGTGCGCTTTCGTCGAGCAATGGCGGGCGCAATTTCTGTTTGATCGTGTTCCTGATCGCGGCGGTGCGCTTGGCGCTCGGCGGCGGATTTATCTAAGCAAGCGCCAACCGCGCGGCCTCGGCAAAGAGCGTCGGGAGCCCTGCTTCCTCGATAGTGTCGATGGGCCACCATTCGCCCTCACCTTGAGGCCTCGCCGTGCCACCAATCGCCACGACCTCGAGCGTCAAGTGCGCGTGGGTAAAGGTGTGTCTCACCGCGCCCAGGCTCTTCGTGTCGCCTCGAAGCGGCGCCTCTGCTGCGCCGTCCTCTCTCGCGCTCCAACCATCGTCGGGAAGGCTGCGCATTCCGCCCAGCATCCCGGTGCCGGGCCGTTTGACGAGCCAGACCTTTCCTTCGCGTTCAATCCAGAATGCGCGCCCTTGCCGTTCGGGCTTTGCCTTCTTGGGTGGCTTAACGGGCAGGCGCTCTGGTTCTCCAGCCGCCCTTCCCTCACACATATCGGCCAAGGGGCACAGCAGGCAGCGGGGCGCTCTGCTGGTGCAGACCTGAGAGCCCAGATCCATCATGCCCTGCGCAAAATCGCCCGCGCGCGCATCGGGCGTGATTGCATCGGCGCGTTCGCGGATGGTTTTGCGCCCTCCGGGCAGCGGCTCTTCAATGTTAAACAGGCGTGCGACCACCCGCTCGACATTGGCATCGACCACAACCGCCCGTTTTCCAAAGGCAATGCTGGCAATCGCCGCCGCCGTGTAGGCCCCCAGCCCCGGCAGTTTCAAAAGCTCCGCCTCGCTCTCGGGAAAGCCGCCAAGCTGCGCCACAGCCTTCGCGCATTTCACCAGATTGCGAGCGCGGCTATAGTATCCCAGCCCCGCCCAGGCCGCCATGACGTCTTCGTCCGAGGCCTTCGCGAGATCGAAGACTGTCGGCCAGATCGCGGTAAACTTGGCAAAATACGGCTTCACCGCCGCAACCGTTGTCTGCTGCAACATCACCTCGGACAGCCACACTCGGTAAGGAAAAGCTGGATCGCTCGGCCGCTCCTCGCACGGTGGCACCCGCCAGGGTAAGCTGCGCGCATTGCGGTCATACCAGTCCAAAAGTGTGTCAGAGATGGTGGCGGTCACGGCGCGCCTATGGCATGGCCTTTCGCACAATGGGAAGCGACACCGACAAAAGACCTGCGAAAAAGCGCAAAGCCAAGGCGGGTAAGCCTTATGAAAGGCCAAGGGGTCGCGGTGCCAAGGCGATCGGCGATCTTATGCCCGATATTGGCCGCACCGCCTTTCGCCGCTTCGGCTTTGTGCAAAGCTCGGTTGTCACCCGCTGGCCCGAGATTGTCGGCCCGACCCATTCGCTCATCTGCGCGCCCGAGGCGATCCGTTTCCCACCGGGCGAAAAATCCGAAGGCATCCTGCAACTGGTGGTTAAACCCGCGCACGCCCCGCTGATCCAGCAAGTGCTCCCTGAGATTATCGAGCGGGTGAACCGGTTCTTTGGATACAAGGCCGTTGCGCGCGCAAAAATCCGGCAAGGCGAGGTTAAGCCTCCACCGGGCAACGACCGCCCCAAACCACCGCCGACACTCAAACCCATTCCGATGGAACTGGGCGATAGTCTTCGCGATATTGGCGATCCGGAACTTCGGACGGTGTTGGAATCGCTGGCGCGCAGCCTTGGCGATGATGACAAGAAAGACGACCAAAAGAGATGAGAACCCTCGCATTTGTAAGCCTCGCAACTCTTAGCGCCCTTGGCCTTTCGTTTGCAGCACCGGCATCGGCGCAAACGCAGGAATCGGAAAATCAGCTGAAGGACCCGCCTTCCGCTTTCATGGTCGATAAACGCCGCGCTTCGTGGCACGCCGAGGTTGAGAAGACCGAGCGCGGCTACATGATCGGTAATCCAGAGGCCGAAGCTTCGCTGATCGAATGGATCAGTTACACTTGCCCCGCTTGCGCCAACTTCGCGCGCGAGGGCGAAGGAGCGCTGGATCTGGCGCTGCTTGCCCCTGGCCACATGAATGTTGAAGTTCGGCCCGTTATTCGCAACGCGATTGACCTCACCGTCTCCATGCTTGTCCAATGCGGCGGTGAAGGGGACTTCAAAGACCGCCACCGCATGTTCATGATGGGGCAGCGCACATGGTTGCCCAAGGCGCATGGCGCGCCGCAAACCCAGAAAGCAAGCTGGTCTTCAGGCAGCAAATCGGCACGGCTGAGCATGGCATCGGCGCTGGGATTTGACGATATGCTCGCCAATCGCGGCGTGTCGCGAATGGATATCTCCACCTGTCTCAGCGACGATGCAGCCGCGCAAAAGCTGGTCCAGAACAGCGCCGCGGATCGCACCCAGTTTGCCGTCACTTCAACGCCGAGCTTTTCCCTCGATGGCGAGCGTTTGCCCGACGTATATAGCTGGGCGACGCTTTACCCGGTAATTGCAGAGCGTTTCAAACCCGAAAATTCGTCTCAATAAGGGGCAAAAATGGGGCCCACACAGGCTATTCCCACAAAATCGACACATTTGTGCACAGGCGCCGGGCATTTTCCCTTCCAGTGCCAACACTCCCACGTATAGTCTTTTTCCGCTTAGATCGAAGGATTCTTGAAAGCCATGACCGTTCGCAATTCAGTAAAATTCGCTCTCGCTGCTCCACTGGCACTCGCGCTTGCCGCATGCGGCGGTGATGCCGATGGTGAGGTGCAAGGCGATGCAATCGACCCCATCGAAGCGCCCGAAGGCGCAAATTGGACAGACACAGTCACAGTCAGCGAAAGCGACGGTTATGTCCTCGGCAACCCCGACGCGCCGATCAAGCTGGTCGAATACGCCTCGCACACCTGCGGCGGCTGTGCGAGTTTTTCAGCAGCAGCGAAACCGGGCATCAAGGAATACGTCGAAACCGGCGTTGTCAGCTTCGAACAGCGCAACCTTGTGCGCGACCCGATTGACCTGGCGGTTGCGACCCTCGTTCGGTGCGGCGCGAATGAAAACATGCAGGTTCTTTCGGATGAAGCTTGGGGCTACCTCCCGCAGATTTTTGAGAACGTGCAGCAAAATTCCGCCGCTTACGAAGCAGCAGGACAAGCTCCCGTTGACCAACGCTTCGTCGGGATCGCTCAGGCTGCCGGCTTGATCGACTTTTTCGCCGCGCGCGGCCTTTCCGCCGATCAACAACGCGCCTGCCTTGCCGATACCGCCAAGATTGAGGCGATCGCCGACAATTCTTCGGAACAGGCGAGCGAACTTAACATCACTTCGACGCCGACCTTCATCCTCAATGGTAACAAACTTGATGCCATTGGATGGAACGATGTCGAGGCTGCTCTTCAACGCGCCGGTGCGCGCCAAGAGTAAGAGGACGCAGCAAGACCGCCCATGCAGATCAACCGGCTCAAGGTTTCAGGCTTCAAAAGCTTTGTCGAGCCGGCTGAACTGCGCATCGAGCCCGGCCTCACCGGAGTAGTGGGGCCCAATGGCTGCGGCAAATCGAATGTGCTTGAGGCGATCCGCTGGGTCATGGGGGAAACCTCGGCCAAGTCCATGCGCTCTGGCGGCATGGAAGATGTGATCTTCGCAGGCACCGACACAAGGCCACAGCGCGCCTTTGCCGAAGTTGTGCTTCATGCCACCGATGACAAAGGCGAAGAGCTCGTCGTAACACGCCGGATTGAGCGCGGTGCTGGCTCTGCCTACCGCGTCAATGGCCGCGATGTGCGGGCAAAGGACGTGGCGCTCACATTTGCCGATGCTGCAACGGGCGCACATTCGCCGGCTCTGGTGAGCCAGGGCAAGATCGCCCAGGTCATCGCCGCAAAGCCGGCCCAGCGTCGCATGATGCTGGAAGAGGCCGCCGGAATTGCGGGGCTCCACGTGCGGCGCAAGGATGCCGAAAGCAAGCTGCGCTCGACAGAGAAAAACCTCGAGCGGCTCGAAGACCTCATGGCGAACCTCGATTCGCAGATGGCGTCACTCAGGCGGCAGGCGAAACAGGCCGAACGCTACACCAAGCTGACCGAGCAGATCAGCCACGCCGAGGCGCGCGTTGTCTTTGCCCGTTGGCGCGATGCGTCTTACGCGGCAAAAGAGGCCCGCGACGCAGCGCAATCAGCCGAAGACAGGGTGACACTTGCGCAAACAGCGGCGACGCAAGCACAGAAACAGCAGGCCGAAGCGGCCGAGCAGCTGGCCGAAGCGCGTGAGGAATTGGCCGACCGCCGTGACGATGCAAGCGCGCATGGCCACCGTATGGCGGCTCTTTCCGAAAAGCTTGAAGCGGCGGAAACGCGGCTGAAGGATCTGGAACGCCAGAAAACCCGGCTTGAGGAAGACCGCAAGGACGCAGACCGTCTGACCAAGGATGCCGCCGAGGCTCTGACGCGCCTGGAACGCGAGGTGGAGGCCAGCCAAGCGACTTTTGCCAAAGCCGAGGCTGATCGCCCTGCGCTTGCCAACCGAAGCGAGGACACAGAGCGCGCAAGCCGGGGCGCTGAGCTCGCTCTGGCGAAGGCCACTGCTGATCACGCGGGCGTTGAGGCTGAATGGCGGGTGGCGGAGGCCGCGATTGAACAGGCAGAAACGCGCCTTTCGCGAGTTGAGCGCGAGGTCGAACGCATCGCGGCCGTGCGGGCCGAGCTTGCGGATGGCGGCGACCTGAAAACTGCTGTGGGAGCTGCACGCGAGGCCGCAGACGAGGCAGCGGCAGAAGTGGCGCGTCTGCGCACCAAGCTTGAAGATGAGCGCGCACGCAAGACCCTTCTACAAACCGCGCGCGATGAGGCCTCGACTGCGCTTGCCAGTGCAAAGGCAGAACTCGCCGGGATCGAGCGTGAGTATCTGGCGCTGGTGCGCGACCGTGATGCGCGGACAAAACGCGAAAAGGGGCGCGCAGGATTACCCGCAGCACTCGACAAGGTCCGCATTGCGCCCGGCTATGAGCGCGCGATCGCGGCCGTTCTGGGCCGCGATGCAAAATCGCCGCTGGGCCTGCCGGAGGACAACCCGGATGGGCGGTTCTGGACCGGAGGCGCCGAAGGGCCTTCACCTGTGAAGTACAGCCTGCTCGAATTTATCAGCGATTGCCCCGAGGAACTTCGCGCAAGGTTCGCCCTTGTCCATGTTTCCGACCGCGACGATGGCCGCACACTTAATCCGGGCGAATGGCTCGTAACCAAAGCAGGGCATCTGCGCCGTTGGGATGGCTTTGTTGCGCGCGGCGAAGGCTCTGCCGAAGCCGCACGGTTGGAGGCCGCCAATCGGCTAGACGAGTTGGAAGGCCTGCTGCCGCCTCTGCGCGAAGCGGTGGAAAATGCGGGCACCCAAGAGGCGGCCGCGCGCGAAGAGCTTTCGGCGTTACAAACGTCGCTGGTGGCACAGGAACGGGAAATCGCGAGCGCGATTGAGGCGGAGCGATCCGCCTTGCGCGGCCTCGATCAGGCCGAAGCGGCGCTCGAACGCAATGCCGCACGGCTTGAGGAACTGAGCCAGTCGGCTAGCGATCTTGGCGAACAGCTCGCCAGCGCCAAGGACGAAGTGAACGCGGCAAAAGAAGCGCGCGCTTCGCTGCCCTCGCCCGACTCTGGCAGAGCCGCACTGGAAGCAGCGCGGGCAAAGCACGAGGCGGCGAAATCAGCCGTGCAGGCCGCCATGGCAGAGCTTGCGGCCCACGACCAGGGGCTCGCCGTCGCACGCGAGCGTTTGGCTGCGCAGCAGGCGGACCGCACCAATTGGCAAGCCCGCTCTGGCGAGGCGACCAAGCGCGTGGCCGATGCGAATTATCGCCTCGAAGAGATCGAGGCCGAACATAAGGTCATGGCCGCAAAACCCGCCTCCCTGATGGCCGAGATCGAACAGGGCGAAACAATCGCCAAGCGCCTGTCCGAGCAATTGCAGTCCGCCCAAGCGGTGATGGAGAGCCGCCAGGCCGCGATCACCGAGTGCGACCGCGAACTTTCGCAAGCTCAGGAAGCCTTGGCGGTGGCTCGCGAAGGGCGCGCAACCCTGGCGGCGAGAGCGGAAAACGAGGAGCAACGCCGCTCTGAAATGGCGCGCATATCGGGCGAGAAATTCCAGTGCCCGCCTCCGCTTTTGTCCGAACGCTTTGACTTCGACGAAGACAGCGTCCAGCCCGCTTCAACCGAAAGCGAGGAAATGGACCGCCTCACGGCCAGCCGCGAGCGCATCGGGCCGGTCAACCTTGTCGCTGCCGAGGAACTTGCGCGGATCGAAGAAGAACACGGCTCGAGCGCTTCCGAACAGGCCGAGCTTGTCGAAGCGGTCGGGCGTCTGCGTGCCTCCATCGGCAATCTCAACCGCGAAGGCCGCGAACGCCTGCGCGCTGCATTTGAAGAGGTCGATGGCCACTTCCGCGTCCTGTTCACGCGGCTCTTTCAAGGGGGCCAGGCGCATCTGGCGCTTGTCGATAGCGACGATCCGCTCGAAGCGGGGCTTGAGATTTACGCCCAGCCGCCGGGCAAGAAATTGCAGAGCCTCTCGCTCCTTTCGGGCGGCGAACAGGCGCTTACCGCAACCGCGCTTATCTTTGGACTGTTCCTCACCAATCCAGCGCCCATCTGCGTGCTCGATGAGGTCGACGCGCCGCTCGACGATGCGAATGTCGAACGCTTCTGCGATCTGCTGGAGTCCATGGTCGAGACGACCAACACGCGTTATCTGATCGTCACCCACAATGCGGTGACCATGAGCCGGATGCACCGCCTGTTCGGGGTGACAATGGCGGAAAAAGGCGTCTCGCGCCTCGTGAGTGTCGATCTGGGTGAAGCGGAATTAATGGCAGCGGAGTAGCCGCGCTAATCGTTGTCAATTCGTCAGGCTTCGATGGCTTTTGCCAGCCGGTCGCGGATGCTTTTCAGCTTGGTGATGCTTTCCGACAGATCAGGCCCCGCGCTCTCAGGCCCACCGCTCTTTGGCACAGCTCGATCCATTGCAGGGGCGCCGGTGGCGCTGGCATCAACGCCGGAGGCCCGCCGATCTCCGACACGCCGATCATTTTTTCGGCGTTCAGAGCCGGGCGCGCCATGCGAGCGCAGATAGGCTTCAGCGCCCTTGAGGGTATAGCCTTCGCCATTCACCAGCCGGTCGATTTCCTCGACCATTTCAATATCACCTGGGCGATAAAGCCGGCGCCCGCCGCTGCGCTTCATCGGCTTGAGCAGCGAAAATTGCTGCTCCCAATAGCGCAGCACATGCGGCTTGATGTTCAGCGCCTCGCTGACCTCGCCAATGGTGCGAAAGGCGCTTTTCGCCTTGCCGTCTGCAAATTCCGCCATTTCAAAAAATGTCCCGGGCTCGCCAGCTCGGCGCCTTAAGACGCCTTGGCGATTTTTTCTTTAAGCAGCTGGCTTGCGCGAAACGTCAGAACGCGGCGCGGCGTGATCGGAACCTCGACCCCTGTCTTGGGGTTACGACCGACACGTTCATTCTTGTCGCGAAGAACGAAGCTGCCAAAGCCGGAAATCTTGACGTTCTCACCCTCGGCGAGCGCATCCGACATTTTGTCCAAAATCGCTTCGACCAGATCAAGCGACTCCGCCCGGCTGAAACCCATTTTGCGATTGATTGTCTCGGCGAGGTCGGCCCGAGTAAGAGTGCCTGCAGAACGCATCATATGCCTATCTCCACCTGTTGGCGCGAACCCATTAAGTCATGAGACTATAAAACCTTTTCGGCCTTCGCGCAAACTGAGCATGGGATATCCCGCACATTTTCTGGGCCGACAAGTGCGAAACAATCAAATTCGGAGAAGAGTAGCGCCCCAGGTGAAGCCGCCGCCCATCGCTTCAAACATGACCAGATCACCCGATTTGATCCGCCCGTCCTTGCGCGCGGTGTCAAACGCCAGTGGCACAGATGCAGCCGAGGTGTTGGCGTGGCTGTCGACGGTCACGATCACCCGTTCCGGTCCTATCTTGAGCTTGCGCGCGGTTGCATCGAGAATGCGTTTGTTCGCCTGATGCGGCACGATCCAGTCGATGTCATCGGCAGAAATACCAGCGTCTTCAATGACCTCGTGCAGAACGCCGGAAAGGTTGACCACTGCGTGCTTGAAGACTTCGGGGCCACGCATACGCAAATGGCCAACGGTCTGCGTCGAGGAAGGTCCACCGTCGACATAGAGCAAATCGTGCTGTGCCCCATCAGCGTGAAGCCGGCTTGCGATAATGCCGGGGCCGCCATCCTTAACCCGGTTCGAAGCGTCTGGCGCTTCCAGAACAATGGCACCCGCCCCATCGCCAAACAGGACACAGGTCGTGCGGTCTTCCCAATCGAGAATACGGCTGAAAGTCTCGGCTCCGATCACCAGAGCGCGGCGAGCCATGCCTGTCGTAAGGAGCGAGTCGGCGGTGGCAATTGCGTATAGAAAGCCCGAACACACTGCCGCCACATCAAAGGCAATTCCGCCGTGGCAGCCCAGCGCATCCTGCACCTTCGTGGCGGTCGCTGGAAAAGTGTTGTCGGGCGTTGCGGTGGCAAGGACGATCAAGCCGATGTCGGCAGGTTCAAGCCCGGCATCATCCAGCGCCGCGCGAGCAGCCTTGATTGCAAGGGTCGCGGTCGTTTCGTCTTCGCCTGCAATGTGCCGCTGGCGAATTCCGGTGCGCTCGACGATCCATTCATCGGACGTGTCGACCATCGTGGCCATTTCGGCATTGGTAACAATGCGGTCAGGAAGGGCAGAGCCCGATCCCAACACTTTTGATCCTGGCACTGAAAGCGCACTCCGCTTGCTTTGCGTAACGACACGCACAAGCGCTTTCTACGCCTTTACGTTACGTTTCAAGGCCTCGACCATTAAAATCCGGGCCCAATTCGCCCAGATCCGCGGCGATCCGATCAGTGAGGCGGTTTTCGAGAAGGCGGGCCGCGACGGTGACCGCTTGCGCGACGCCCCTTGCATTGGCGCTACCGTGGCTTTTGACGACAACCCCGTTTAGGCCGAGAAACACCGCGCCATTGTGATTATTGGGATCAAGGTGATGCTTCAACAGCTCGGTCGCGGGCTTCGAGACGAGAAAGCCGAATTTTGAACGCAGCGAACTAGTGAAGGCTTGCCGCAAAAGGTCGGTTACAAAACGCGCCGAGCCCTCAATCGCTTTCAAGGCGATGTTGCCGGAAAAACCATCGGTCACGACCACATGGGTCTCGCCCCGGTTGATCTTGTCGCTTTCAACAAAGCCATCGAAATTCATCGCAAGGCCCGTTGCGCTCGTCAGTTGAGCGGCGGCATCGCGCAGCCTTTCGGTGCCCTTGATCATTTCAGTGCCGATGTTGAGCAGGCGCACCGTCGGGCTCTCGAACCCGTTCACAATGCGCGAATAGGCAGCGCCCATGACGGCAAACTGGACGAGGTTGCGCGCGTCCGCGTCCGTATTGGCGCCAAGGTCGAGCATGACCACATCGTGCTGTTCAAGGGTCGGCAGAAGCGCCGCCAATGCGGGCCGGTCAATGCCGGGAAGAGTGCGAAGCGCAAGCTTGCTGATCGCCATGAGCGCGCCGGTGTTACCAGCACTTACCGCAGCGCCAGCCGCACCTTTTTTCACCGCGTGGACGGCTTGCCCCATGCTTGTCGTTTTGGCGCGGCGAATGGCTTTGGATGGAAGTTCATCCCCGCTGATCACATCATCGCAGTGCAGAATCTCGGAAGCCCCAGCCATGCCGGGGTGATCTTCGAGAGCGCGCTCAATGCGCTGCTGGTCGCCTACGAGAAGAAATTTGAAGCGGTCGTGCTCGCGCCGGGCGAGAGCTGCGCCCTCGACCATAACGCGCACACCTTCATCGCCGCCCATCGCATCAATGGCGATACGCGGGAGGGTCATGCGCGAAATCCTTCTTTAGTAACGGGTTAGATGCCCTTGGGGGCAAGCACCAGACGGCCGTTGTAATAGCCACAGTGGTGGCACATCGTGTGCGGGCGGTGCAATTCACCGCAGTTCGAGCATTCACCGAAAGCTTCCACTTTCAGCGAGTCGTGCGCGCGCCGATTGCCACGGCGATGCGGGGATACTTTTCTCTTAGGGACAGCCATGGCTCAGCCATTTCCTCAAATAGTTGCTTGCAAAGGCGTGATTCTCTCGACCCTTGCGTGTGTTTCGGTGACGCCCTTAAGGCAAGGCGGCTAGCCACACAAGGTGAATAACCCTTACGTGCCGCGTCCAAGCCTCAATTGGCGGGAAGCCGCGCGCTATAGCGAAAATTTCAAAGCTTGCAAGCGTTGAAGCCATTCCGCACCGCTTGGCCAAGAGCATTGCATCGCCCAAGCCCCTCGCCTAGCCCGGTTTCGGAATAAAACCAACTAGAGATCGAGGGGAACGTCTGGTGGAACTTTTGAGCGTAACGCTGTCGAGCGCAGCGGCGGCTGCGATATTGAACATCTGGTTGATGCTGCGGGTTGGCGCGGTGCGTCAGGCTGAAAAGATTTCCGTGGGTGACGAGGACAATGAAAACCTCATCCGCCGGATGCGGGCACAGGCCAATTTCGTGGAGAATGCGCCGTTTGTGCTGATTCTGATCGCTGCGGTTGAACTTTCGGGCCGGGGTGATCCGTGGCTCGCATGGGTTGCGGGCGCCTTTATCATCGGCCGCGTGGCGCACGCCTTCGGGATGGACGGCGGATCAATGCAGATTGGCCGCATGATCGGCACGCTGGTGTCGATGTTGACGCTACTTGGATTGGGCGTTGTGGCGGCACTCATATCAGCAGGCGTGATGTAGTCTTTTTTGCTTTGCACCCCCGCATCCGCGGGAGCGCGCTCGCTTGACGTCATCCGCTTCGCCACGGATCCGCTGCGGGCAGCAGGCAGTCGCCCTCGCACCGTCTGGGGCGGCGTTGTGAATCTAACTTAACGCGTAATCGCTCACGAACGCATTTGTCTTGCGCTCACGCCCGAACGTGCTGGTTGGTCCGTGGCCGGGGATAAAGGTAATGTCTTCGCCCAATGGCCACAGGCGCTGAGTAATCGAATTGATCAAATCCTGGTGATTGCCGCGCGGGAAATCGGTGCGACCGATGGAGCCTTGGAAGAGCACATCGCCGACAATCGCAAACTTGCTCGGGCCGTGGACAAAAACGACGTGGCCGGGCGTGTGGCCGGGGCAATGGATCACGTCGAGGGTCAGTTCACCCACCGTCACCGTGTCGCCATGCTCCAACCAGCGGTCGGGGGTAAAGCTTTTGGCCTCCATCCCGTAACGCGCGCCGTCGCTGTCGAGTTGCTCGATCCAGAACAGGTCGTCCTTGTGCGGGCCTTCAATGGGAACGCCCAGTTCCTCGGCCAGCATGCCAGCCTGACCGCAGTGGTCGAGGTGGCCGTGAGTGATGAGAATTTTCTCCAGGGTCACACCTGCCTTGGCGATGCCGTCTTTCAGCTTGTGCAGATCGCCGCCCGGATCGGTCAGCGCCGCCTTCATCGTCTTGGTGCACCAGATCAGCGAGCAGTTCTGCTGCAACGGCGTCACAGGAATGATGGCGGCTTTCATCGGCGGCTGTTTGGGCGTGTCATTCATGGGGAGCGAGATGGCGCGGGAGCGGCGCAATTGCAAGCGGGGCACATTCGGGTTTCACAATGAAACGGGCACGCTATGCTGTCCAAAACGGGGAGAGATTTCACGATGACACTCGCAAGCAAGCTCACACTGCCATGCGGCGCGGTGCTGCCCAATCGGCTTTCAAAAGCTGCGATGACGGAAGGGTTGGCCGATCCGCAAGGGCTCCCCCCGCCTGAACTCTCGCGGCTTTACAAGATTTGGTCCGAAGGCGGCGCAGGCATGCTCCTTTCAGGCAATATCCAGATCGACGCCGACCACCTCGAGCGCCCCGGCAATGTCATTATCGACCGCGAGCTCACCGAAAACGAACGTGAACGATTTCGCGAATGGACGGCTGCTGGGACGTCGAGTGGCAACCACTTCTGGGCGCAGATCAGCCACGCAGGGCGTCAGTGCTTCAAGATCGTCAACCCGCATCCCAAGGCGCCCTCCGCCGTCAAAGTCGGCATTCCCGGCGGCCAATTCGGCGAGCCGGTCGCGCTAGAGGGTCACGAGATCGAAGGGGTCATTGCTGGCTTTGTTCGCGCGGTGCGTATCTGCAAGGAGGTCGGCTTTACCGGTGTCCAGATCCACGGCGCGCACGGTTATCTCATCTCCCAATTCCTCTCCCCGCGCACCAATATCCGAGAGGATGAATGGGGCGGCAGTCTTGAAAACCGCGCTCGCCTGCTCCTCGAAATCATCCGCCAGTCCCGCGAGGCTGTGGGGCCGGACTTCCCCATCAGCGTCAAACTCAACAGCGCCGACTTCCAGAAAGGCGGCTTCGCGTTCGAAGACAGCCTTACGGTCGTCGGTTGGCTCGAGGAACTGGGCGTTGACCTGATCGAAGTCTCCGGCGGCACTTACGAACAACCCAAGCTCCTCGGGGTCGAGGGGATGGAGCCCTCCGACAACCCCAATGTCAAAGCCTCAACCGCCAAGCGCGAGGCCTATTTCGTCGACTTCGCGCATGCCATGAAGGAGGCGTGCAATGTGCCGCTCATGGTCACCGGCGGCTTTCGCAGCAAAGCGGCGATGGAACAGGCGCTGGAAAGCGGCGCGGCAGACCTGATCGGCTTGGGAAGACCCCTATGCGCAGACCCGGACGGCCCAAAGCGGCTGCTTGAGGGCGAAGAGGCCTTGCACCGCTACGAAGACGAGCTTTCACTTTTCCCCGCGCCCCTGCGCTTCCTCACCGGCATCAAAGCCTTGCGCGCGACGGCGAGTTTCGCGGTGCAGTTCTGGTTCTATGGCCAGATTTATGCACTTGGGCGGACGGGAAAGGCAGATAAAGACCTCTCCGTTTTCGCCGCATGGCGTCAGACCGAGGCGACGCATAAGGATTGGCTCAAGCGGCGGCGGGGATAGCTTTCCTAATGCCCAAGCACTGTGCGAGCATCAATTCCAGAACACGACGGCTGCGAGAACAAACAGCACGCAAACAACTCCGCGAGCGATCACTGACTTTGCTTTGCGGCCCACGATTAGCGCCCCTATCGCTCCTGTGGTCAAAGCGACAAAGCCGATCCTGCTAAGAATGTAGTTCTCTTTGGAAAGGTAGCTCCATTTTCCCGCAACAGGCCCCTCTGCTCCCCAAGGATAGCAATCGGGTCCCGCCCCGGGCATGCGGCAGGAATTGGCATCCATGGCGATAAAAGCGTCCAAGACGATGATGATCGAGGCGAGACCGAATATAGTCGCCAAAATAACGAGCACTGCATCGAGCGCTTTCATATCCGCCCACCCTTCCAAACAACCCTACCAATCACGTCCATCTCATCCGCTGCCACATCCACCGGCGGATAGGCCAAATTCTGGCTGAGCAGCGAAAAGCGCCCCGCCCCTGCTTGCGCGACGCGCTTCACCATTAGCGTATCGCCAAGGCGCACCACGTGAACCCCGTCGCGAAATGGGCGCTGGCTGGTGTCGATCAAGATTTCATCGCCATCGTTGAGGAGTGACTCCATCGAGTCGCCCTCGACCGTGATCGCTTGCAACTTAGCGCCCTCCAGCCCCTGTTCCGCCAGCCAGCGGCGGGAGAACTGGAAGGTGTCGTAAGCCTCTTCCGTATCGGGCAATGCCCCCGGTCCAGCAGATGCGCCGATATTGAGGCGCGGGACGCCGATCCATCGCGTACTTCGCTTTGGCCTCGCAGAATTGTAGGATTTTTCCTTAAATTTTTCCCCGGGTGCGCCGAGCTCGCTTTCCGCCACACCGAAGAACTCTGCCAGCATCTTGCGGTCGCCTTCCTCGAGCTTCTTAGGGCTCCCCTTCTTGATGAATTGCTGCAGGTAAGTGCTGTTCCTTCCGAGCATTTCCGACAGGCTCGCCAGGCTCGCGCCGCGCTCTTTCGAGAGGGAGAGCAAGCGTTCGCGCGCATTCTTTTGCTGGTCATCACTCATGGCACTTTCCTTCTTGCAACGCCATTGGTTACCAAACCCTTCCTACACGTAGGATTTTTCCTAGACAAGCGTGAAGTTGTATGGGACATTTAGTGAACATTGAGTGATTCGCGGTGCAGGTGACGGCTCGGTGACCACAAATGGAACACCGAAAGGGACGATGATGTTGCTTCGAGACGTTGAGAGATTTTTACGCACCCACCAAATGGCCGCGACCAAGTTTGGCCGCCTTGCCGCCCATGATCCACGCTTTGTGCTGGACCTTCGCATGGGCCGCATCCCGCGCCCCGAAACCGAGGCGCGCACCCTTGAGTGGATGAAGGAATTCGAGGCCGGCAATCGCGCGATGGCGCGCCCGCACTCCTTTCGCATTGCCGCCAACGATGAGCCTGCATTCGAGACGAAGGGATTTTGCTATGCTGCGTGATCGCCGCGCTCCCGCTCTTTCGCCTGCACTCAAATGCACGCGCCGACCGATCCTTGGCCCCACCTTTGGTCGCGCAAGGCTGGAGTTTAAATCCATGAGTGCGCCAGCGGCGAAAAGCCCTCACCCCATGCGCGCCCGAAAAACCACCGCCGACCGGCTGCGCGAGGCATTGTTCAAACTCACCGGAATTTCCTTCCCTGAACAGTGTCTCAAGTGTCTCAAACATGAGGAAAGCGCGTGGAGCTCGATCACATTTTCCGGCACGCGCCACGAAGTGACCCTGGTATTTGAGGGCGCACAGGCCGTGGCCAAGGGTGAGGAATTCATGGAAGCCCTGCCCGAGCACGAATTCACCATCCCCGGCCAATTGGTTGCCGATGCCAGTATCCGCGAAGTTGACCACCGATTTGGCATGCACGAACGATTGCAGGTGACGGCTGTGCTGCTGCTGTTGGAGGATAGTTGAGACAGGCTCCGGTGGGCCCGCCTCGACCTCCCTAACTATTGATCACGATCATCTTCTCAATGGTCATTTCGTGCATCGTGTAGGGAATGCCGCCGACGCCGTGGCCTGACGTTTTGAGGCCGGCGAACGGCATCCAGTCCACGCGGAAGGCGGAGTGGTCGTTCACCATCACCGCTGAGGCATTGATGTTGCGATAGGTGTGCATCGCGCCTTTGAGATCGTTGGTGAAGACTGCCGCCTGGAATGACACGTCGAGCGAATTGGCCTGAGCAATCGCATCGTCGACATCGTCGTAGGAATAGATGCAGACCACCGGGCCAAATACTTCATGGGTCGAGACCTTCGCATTCTTGGGCGGGTTGAGCAGCACTGTGGGGGCGAAGGTCGTGTCGGAGAGTTTCTCGCCGCCGCATAGGACCTCGGCCCCGCCTTCGCGCGCTTCTTCGACCCATTCGGATACGCGGTCCGTTTCCGCAGGGCGGATGAGAGGGCCACATTCGGTGTCCTCGTCAATCGCATTGCCGACTTTGAGCTCCTTTGCCGCCGCTGCCATGCGCGAGGAAAGCTCGTCGACGACCGAAGAGTGAGCGAAGATCCGCTGGACCGAAACACACACCTGGCCCGAGTGATAAAAGCCGCCCTTCATCAAGGCAGGAACGGCTGCATCGAGATCGGCGGTTGCATCAACGATCACCGGCGCAACGCCGCCGTGTTCGAGCGCGCAGCGTGTGCCGGGCGAAAGCTTGGAACGAAGGCCCCAGCCAACCCCAGCCGAACCGATAAAGGTGAAGAAAGCGACGCGCGGGTCGGTCACCATCTTTTCCGACGCCTCACGCGATGGCGCGACCGCCTTGGCCCACTCCTTCGGCAATCCGGCCTCGTGCAGGATGTCGATGAATTCAAAGCAGGAGAGCGGCGTGTCGCTGGCCGGTTTGACAATCACCGGGCACCCTGTTGCCACGGCTGGCGCGACCTGGTGGACGATGAGATTGAGCGGGTGGTTGAAGGCCGAGACCGCAACAACCGGTCCGATCGGCTCACGCGAGGTCCACGCAAGACGCCCATCGCCAGACGCGCTCAGCCCCATCGGGATTTCGGTGCCGCGCACATTACCAAGGTCTTCGATGCAAAGCTCGACCCCCTTGATCGCCCGGTCCGCCTCGACCCGCGCATCGATCAGTGGCTTGCCGCCTTCATTGGCGATCTGAAAGGCGAGGTGGTCGCGCCGCTCTTTCATGATTTCCACCACCTTCTCGAGGATCGCGGCACGTTCATGCGGTTTCATCCAGGTCGAGCGATCCTCGGCAAGCTCATGCGCCCGCGTCAGGAACGCGTCGATCTCATTCCATTCGGCTATTGGCACCTGGCCGATTTCAGAAAGGTCGAACGGGTTGACGACTGTCTTCATCATAGTCTCCTGACGGGGTCGCGAGGCAGCTTACAGCTCGGCGCTCAGTTTCTTGATGTCATGATTCAAGATCTGATCGTTTTCCGAATAATCGACCGGACAATCAATCAGGTGCACACCCGGCGTATCGCGGCAATGGGCGAGGAGTTCGCGCAAGTGCTCGCTGCTTTCCACCCGGTGCCCCTTGGCCCCGTAACTCTCTGCATACTGGACATAATCGGGGTTGCCATAGGTAAGGCCAAAGTCCTCAAAGCCCATGTTCGCCTGCTTCCAGCGGATCATGCCATAAGCATCATCGCGAAGGATCAATACAGTGAGGTTGAGCCCCAGGCGCACCGCGGTTTCCATCTCCTGGCTGTTCATCATGAAGCCGCCATCGCCGCAGATCGCCATCACATGGCGGTCGGGATAAAGCATTGCGCTCATCATCGCGGACGGGAGCCCTGCCCCCATGGTCGCAAGAGCATTGTCGAGCAGCACGGTGTTCGGAAGATAAGCGGTGTAGCCGCGCGCAAACCAGATTTTATAGACGCCGTTGTCGAGGCAGATGATACCATCGTGTGGCACCGCCTCGCGCACCTGTTTCACCAGATGCGGCGGGAAGATGGGGAAGCGCGCATCATCGGCCAGCTTGCCTGTGTGCTCAAGCTCGGCCTGATGGTATTCAAGCATATGCCCAAAATCCCAGCTGCGGTTGGGCGAAATGTCTTCCTTGATCTGCCAGATTGCATTGCCGATATCCCCGATCACCTCGATCTGCGGGAAATAGACAGGGTCGACTTCGGCGGTGTTGGTCGAGACGTGAATAACCGTCTGCCCGCCGGTCTTTGGATCATCGAAGACATTCTTCATGAAGAACGGCGGCTTCTCGATCACATCGTGGCCCACATTGATGATGCAGTCGCTAGCCTCGACCGCGCGGTGGACAAAATCGCCTGCCGACAAGGCTGCACAGCCCAGGAATTTGGGGTGCCGTTCGTCGATCACGCCCTTGCCCATTTGCGTGGTGAGAAACGGGATGCCCGTCTTCTCGACCAGTTGTTCGAGCATGCGCCCCGCTGTCTTGCGGTTGGCGCCTGCGCCGATGACGATCACCGGGTTCTTTGCATTCTCGATCGCTTTGACGGCTGCACGCACTGCTTTGTGCTCTGCCGAAGGACGGCGCGCCACGCTCTTGGGAAGCGGGTGCCAATCGGTCGTGGGTTCTTCAGCGATATCCTCGGGCAGTTCGATCAGGGTCGCACCAGGCTTTTCTTCTTCAGCCAGACGATAGGCCTCGCGCACGCGGCTGGGGATATTGTCGCCCGCGGCAATCTGGATCGAATACTTGGTCACCGGCTCCATCAGGGAGACGATATCGACGATCTGGAAGCGGCCTTGCTTCGACTTTTTGATGGGCTTTTGCCCGGTAATCATCAGCACCGGCATCCCGCCAAGCTGAGCGTAAGCGGCGCTGGTCACGAAGTTCGTCGCGCCCGGCCCAAGCGTTGCAACGCAAACGCCCGTCTTGCCCGTATGGCGGCCATAGGTTGCGGCCATAAAGCCAGCGCCCTGTTCGTGGCGGGTGAGGATCAGCTTGATCTTATCCGAGCGCCCCAACGAATCGAGAAAGTCCAAATTCTCCTCGCCCGGCACACCAAAGATGTATTCGCACCCTTCGGCTTCCAGACATTCGATGAAAACGTCGGACGCTTTTTTGGTATCAGTCATGCTTGCAATTCCCCCCTGTTGGCGCGCGCAAGGTTCGCTCGTGCGGCCGCAAAATCCGTGCGCCCCAAGGGAGAAAGTCATCTGCGTCTGCAGAAACTCAAAAGAACCATTCCCCCAAACGGTTCGCGTCTAACCGGCCATGTGGACCGCTTGCAGCCCCATGTATTGCAGGAATCCGTCAGAATCCAAGTGCGCAATGCACATTTTGCAAGATCAATAACCCAGCTTCGGATCGAAAATGGGCGAGAGTGGCTCGCCGCGCCGGTACTTCTCAAGGTTCTCGAGGAAGCGCTGGGCGCTGCGGATGAACATCATGTTTTGCGCCCGGCCCGAGAGGTGCATGGAGATATGCGCATTGTCGAGGGTCCAGAGTTCGTGGGTCTCCGGGAGCGGCTCGGGAGTGGTCACATCGAGGAAAGCGCCCTCGATCGAGCGGCTTTTGAGCGCTTCGATGAGAGCGGGTTGGTCGACGACTTCGCCGCGCGCGATGTTCACAAGGACGCACTCGCGTTTCATCGCGGCAAGCTCTTCGGCGCCGATCATATTCTCGGTCTCGGGCGTTGCGGGGACGGCGAGGATCATCCAGTCAAACTCACCCAGTTTGCCGCGCCATTCGTCTGGCGCAAGCACGCCTTCCCCGCCCGAACGGCGCACGACGGTGACGTCCACATCGAAGGCTTCGAGCCGCGGCTTGATGAGCTTGCCAATTGCGCCATAGCCCAAAAGCAGCGCCTTGGAGCCTGCGAGTTCGCGCTTGCCGGGGCTGTCCATCAACCACTCGCGACGTTCCTGAGCACGCACGACATCGCGGTATCCCTTGGCAATGTTGAGCATGCCCATGATCGTGTATTCAGCAATCGTGATCGCGTTGATCCCGACGCCATTGGTCACGGTGATCCCGCGCTCGATCAGAACGTCCATCGGCAGGAAGTCGAGCCCAGCGTAGATCGAATTGAGCCATTTGAGATCGGTCGCAGCGTGGAGAGCCGCAGCCATCGCGGGCTTTTCATTCATATCAAACCACCCGATTTCCGCGCCCTTGACCGCTTCAAGCGCCTCTTCGTGGGTCATGAACCAGCTGACCTCCAGATCGGCTGGAAGCTGAGGCTCGAGCAGCGGGCGGATGAGGCCGGAAATGGCGAGTTTGGTCATTGAAAGTATCTCCCCTTCCCGCTTGCGGGAGGGGCCGCGAGTGGGCCATCCCAACGGGTGTTTGTGCTCGACTAGCCCACCCTTAACTTCTGGCACAAGGTGCCGCCTTCGACTCCCCGCAAGCAGGAGGGGAATTGACGGCTCAGCCGAGCTTCCAATCCCAGCCCAGTGGATCGCCGTCCATCACCTCGACGCCCATTGCGGCAAGCTCATCGCGGATCGCATCGGAAGCCGCAAAGTCCTTCTCAGCGCGGGCCGCCTTGCGACGTGCCAGCGCGTCTTCGATCGCATCTTCGGTGATCTCGGCAGAGACCGGACGAATGCGAAGGTCTTCGCGGGTCAGACCAAACAGATTGAGACCCAGAACCGCGTCCATATGCTCGATGACAGCGCGCTTGATTTCAGGCGCGACTTTCTTGATCGCCAGCGCCTCCTCAAGGGCCGTCAGCGCTACCGGCGTGCCGAGGTCGTCAGAGATCGCTTCTTCGAACTTGGCAAGAGGCGCTGCAAATTTGGAATGCTCGGCCATCGGCTCGCTTGGAACATCCTTCAGACGCTCTGCTGCGATAATCATGCGCTTCAATCGCGTCAGCGCAGCCTCAAGCCCCTCCCAGGAAAACTCAAGCTCCGAGCGGTAATGCGCCTGCAAACACATCAGGCGATAGCTGAGCGGGTGAAAGCCCTTGTCGACCAGCAATTGCAGCCGCAGAAACTCGCCGGAGGACTTGGACATTTTGCCCGACCGCTCGACAAGGAAGTTGTTGTGCATCCAGATATTCGCACCTGAATTGCGCGCGTCGTTCAGCCCTTCACCCCCGCAGCAGGAAAACGCCTGGTTCTGCGCGATTTCATTGGGGTGGTGAATTTCGCGGTGGTCGATGCCGCCGGTGTGAATGTCGAACGGAAAGCCCAATAGCTTCTCGCCCATGACCGAGCATTCAAGGTGCCAGCCGGGCGCGCCTTTGCCCCAGGGGCTATCCCATTCCATCTGACGCGTTTCGCCCTCCGGTGTCTTGCGCCAAATCGCAAAGTCGCCCGCATTGCGCTTGCCCTCAAGCTTCTCGATCCGGCCCTCTCCCTCCTCGGTGACAGCGCGCGCGAGCTTGCCGTAGTCGGCGACGGTTGAGATGTCGAAATAGAGGCCGCTGTCGAGCTGATAGCAGTGCTTGTCCGCCATGCCCTTACCCCACTCGATCATCTCTTCGACATATTCGGTGGCGCGCGGGTGCTGCTTTTTCTGCACGTTCAGGCGCGCGAGGTCGTTTTCGAAATCGGCCTGATAAAAGGCGGCGATGTCCCAGGCGCTCTTGCCTTGGGTGGCCGCCATTTTCTCCATCTTGTCCTCGCCCTCATCCGCGTCAGAAGTGAGGTGCCCCACATCGGTGATGTTGATCACGTGGGTAAGCTTATAGCCCTTGTACTGAAGCGTGCGGCCAAGCGTATCGGCAAACACATAGGCGCGCATATTGCCGATATGCTGGTAGTTATAGACCGTTGGCCCGCACGAATAGACCCGCGCCTCGCCTTCGTGGACGGGGACAAAAGGCTCGATCTCGCGGGTGAGCGAGTTGAAGAGTTTAAGCTCGGACATGGTGGGGCGCTTTTATGAGCAAAGCGCGCCGGGTCAATGGCCGAAGCGCATTACTCAAACCCGTGGAAGGTGACGTGCTCGTCCAGCAGCACGCGCTCGCGCTCGAAATTGTTGAGCGGTGCGTCCGGGTCGCGATAGCCAATCGCCATGCCGCAAAAGAGCATGTAACGCTCATGATCGAGGCCAAGGTGCTCGCGGATCGTGTTGGCGTAGAGCGCCATAAATTCCTGGTAACAGCTGTCCAGCCCCTCTTCGCGAAGGAGCAGAGCGACCGTTTGCAGCCACATACCGGTGTCCGACCACTGCGGCTCTTTCATAAAGCGCGGGAAGTATGTGAACATGACAACCGGCGCGTCAAAACTGTTGGCGTTGCGCGCCATGGCCGCCGCGCGGCCTTCCTTGTCATCGCGCTCAATCCCCATAGCGCCAAACATTCCAGCACCCACCGCATGAAGGCGCGAGAGATAGGCCTCCTCCTGTTCAGGCGCGGTCCAGTCGTATTCGGGCTTCTCGGGGCCGTTCTTGGCGATTTTTGCCTGAAGCTCTTTGAGCGATTGCCCGGTGACAACGGCGGCTTCCCAAGGTTGAAAGTTGCAGCCCGACGCCGTCCAACGCGCTGTGTCGAGCACGCGGCGCAGCTTCTCAAGCTCGACCGGCTTATCAAGAAATTCTCGCACAGAGCGGCGGCTGGTGACGGCTTCGGTTACGTTCATTGAAAAATCCCCTGTAAAACTGCGGCTGCTCCAAGCACCATCGCCACACCGCCGATAATACGAATGGCTCTGTGGCTTAGGTCAAACCTGGGCTGATAGGATTCAAGCTCTCGCTTCTCCTCGAGGAAGGCCTCTGGCGCGCCGTCCTCGAGCTCCTTCAAGCGTCGGCCATGATTACGCTTCGACTCTTTGATAAAAGTTTGCGGGGCAATTACCGCGCCTAACCCCATGACGAGCATCGCAGCGCCCAAACCGATGATCCCGATAGCCATGCTCTAACGCTGCCGTCCGCCCTTCTCGTCCTCAAACAATTCCGCAAGCTGCTCCATGATCGTGCCGCCGAGTTGTTCGACGTCCATGATCGTCACGGCGCGGCGGTAGTAGCGGGTTACGTCGTGGCCGATCCCGATGGCGACCAATTGCACGGGGCTGACGTTCTCGATCCAGTCGATCACGCCGCGAAGGTGGGCTTCCAAATAGCCGGCCGAGTTCACTGACAGAGTGCTGTCATCCACCGGCGCGCCATCAGAGATCACCATCAGAATGCGGCGTTCTTCGGGGCGGTAGACCAGCCGCGAATGCGCCCACAAAAGCGCTTCGCCGTCGATGTTCTCTTTAAGCAGCCCCTCGCGCATCATCAGGCCGAGATTGCGGCGCGCGCGGCGCCATGGCTCGTCTGCCTGTTTGTAGATGATGTGGCGCAAATCGTTGAGGCGCCCGGGCCCTTGCGGCTTGCCATCGGCGAGCCATGCTTCGCGCGATTGCCCGCCCTTCCAAGCTCTCGTGGTAAAGCCGAGGATTTCGGTCTTCACCCCGCACCGCTCAAGCGTGCGCGCAAGGATATCGGCGCTGATCGCGGCGATGGAGATCGGACGCCCGCGCATTGACCCCGAATTATCGATCAGCAAGGTCACAATCGTATCCTTGAAGTCGATATCACGTTCAACCTTGTAAGACAGCGCGGTGCCGGGGGACACGATCACCCGGCTAAGGCGCGCGGCGTCCAGGACGCCCTCTTCCTGATCGAAGTCCCAGCTGCGGTTCTGCTGCGCCATCAGGCGGCGTTGCAGACGGTTGGCGAGCCGCGTCACCACACCTTGAAGCCCGGTTAGCTGGCTGTCGAGGTAGGCGCGCAGACGGTCGAGTTCTTCCGCATCGCAAAGCTCAGGTGCTTCGATTTCCTCGTCAAACTTTTCGGTGAAGGCCTTGTAGTCGAGGCCTTCGGGAATGTCGGCTTGCGGACGATTGGGGCGCGTGGGCGCGTTGGAAGCATCGCCGTCTTCGCCCGGCTCGCCTTCCTCAAAGTCCTCATCGCCCTGCATCTCTGCCTCGGTGTCACCCTCAGCCTCGCCCTCCTGCATTTCGCCAGCAGCTTCGGCGGTGTCGGGCTCTGCCTCGCCCTCTTGCTGCTCGTCGCCTGCGTCCTCTTCGTCCTGACCGTCGTCTTCGTCAGAATCGTCGTCCTCGGTCTGATCCTGCTCTTCGGTCGGACGGGTCAGATCAAGATCGCGCAGCATGTCGAGCGCGAGTTTTTGAAACGCCTCCTGATCGCCAAGACTGTCCGTGAGGGCGGAGAGATCATTGCCCACCGCTTTTTCAATCGCCTCACGCACAAGGCTGAGGCCAGTGACGGCGCGCTCCGGAATAGGTTCGCCGGTAAGCTCCTCGCGCACCATCAGGGCAAGCGCGGTTTGCAGCGGCACCTCGGAAGCATTTTGCGCGCGGGTGATCCCGTCGGAATTGAGCCGCATCTCGGTCGCGTCATCAAGGTTCGCCTTGATCCCGTCAAAACGGTTTGCGCCAAGCGCCTCGTAGCGCACCTGCTCGATCGCATCATAGCACGCCCGCGCAACCGGCTCTGGCGGTGCGTTGACCGCATGAAGCCCCGCATCATGGTGGCGAAGCTTCAATGCGAAACTGTCAGCAAACCCGCGCGCTTCGCTCACCTGTTCGGCGGGCAAATCGCGTCCGGGCAATGGCACGCGAAAGCGATTGCCAGAGGCGCCTGGCACATCCGCGCTCCATGCAACCTCGACTTCCGCGTCGCGCGAAATAGCGCGAGACGCTCCGGTCAGGGCCTGCTTGAATTTATCGAGAGGGGTTTCTTCAGACATTACCAGTTGCCGTTAGCAACCGATGAGCCGTGGCGGCAAGGCGTATCTGATCAAACCATGCCTATTATACAATCGACTGCCCTGTCGCTTCCCAATCCTTGAGGAAGCCCTCGATGCCCTTGTCCGTCAGCACGTGGTTGAACAGCGCATGGATCACCTTTGGCGGCGCGGTCATCACGTCTGCGCCGATCTTGGCGCTTTCGAGCACGTGAGTGACGTGGCGAACGGATGCGACAAGGATTTCGGTGTCGAAGCCATAGTTGTCATAGATCAGGCGAATGTCCTCGATAAGGTCCATTCCATCAAAGCCGTTGTCGTCGTGGCGGCCGACGAAGGGCGACACAAAAGTCGCGCCTGCTTTGGCCGCCAAAAGCGCCTGATTGGCCGAGAAGCAAAGCGTTACATTGACCATCGTGCCATCGCTTGTGAGGGCCTTGCAGGTCTTCAGCCCATCGACCGTAAGCGGCACCTTGATGCAGACATTGTCCGCGATCTTGCGCAGGACCTCTGCCTCTTTCATCATCGTCTCGTGGTCGAGGGCGACGACTTCGGCGGACACCGGGCCATCGGTGATGCCGCAAATCTCGCGTGTCACTTCCATGAAGTCGCGGCCCGACTTGTGTATTAGCGACGGGTTGGTCGTGACCCCGTCCAAAAGGCCTGTTGCTGCGAGGTCCTTGATCGCATCAATCTCTGCAGTGTCGGCGAAGAATTTCATCGGGTTTGCCTTTCAATCGAGTCTCTCTTGCGACGCTGATTGCCCGCGCGCGGTGAGATTCGCAACCGAAGAGGCTTCTTGTTTCGGGGATGCCTTGTGCGCGATCAGCCCTAGAGCGACCTTCCATGCCCAAAGACGCCGATCAGTAGCGGATCGTTGGTGCCTTGCGGGTTCGCGCGGATAAGCGCTTCTTCATTGCCGATTTCGCTCCAGATCACATCGTCGATATTGCCGGCAAAGCCTTGGACAATACCGCTCAAATCAGCGCCGCTGACCTCGCGCAGCAGTTCTGCCACCACGGGATCAGACGCGATCCGCAAGGCATCGCCGAGCTCGGGCACCATTTCGTCGATGAGCCGCCCGCCGAGTTCTCCGCGAAGCGCGGTTGTTGCTGCTTTCGGCCCGCCACGCACAAGTTCCACCGCATTGGCAAAGCCGATGGTGCGCACCGCTTCGGTCACGATTGGCGCGGCCTTGAACGAGGCATCGATAGCAAAGTCGGCAAAGGCATCCTCCAACTGGTTCTTCACCAGCGTCGATGTGAGAACCCTCGTCAGAACATTGCCGCGCGATCCCAGCATATCGCCAAGACCAAGCTGAGCCACCTGGTTGTCCCAGAAACCGCCGTCGGCAGTAAGCCGTGCAAAAGCATTCTCGCTCGACAGCAGCAGCAAACGCCGCACCGCTTCGGTAAGACTGAAACCGGACGTGCCCGCACACGCGGGCAGACAAAGCGCGGCCGATAGCGCGAGCCCTCCCCCGATAAACTGACGGCGCGCGACCGATGTGTTCGGGGAAGTGTGCGGGGATTTGTGCATATGTGCCTCCTCGATGACTGGCATATTCGCCTTACGCGGCATAGTTGTAGCCTTGCGATGAACCGCGTCCGAATTCTTGTCCTGAATGCAGCACTGGGGCCGCTTGATTACAAGCTGGCCGAAGGAATGGCTGTGGAAGCGGGGAGCGTGGTGGCTGCTCCCTTGGGCCCGCGGACTGTGACGGGAGTGGTGTGGGACGAAGGGCGATTGCCCGGGGCCGAGGTCGATGCCGCGAAACTTCGGGCGCTGCGCGAGGTCATGCCGGTGCCTCCAATCTCAGCGCCGCTGCGTCGCCTGATCGAGTGGACTTCGGATTATTACTGCGCCCCTTTGGCAAGCGTTGCGCGCATGGTCCTATCCAGCGGCGGCGCATTGGGAGGGCCTACCACGACAACCGAATATCGGCTGGTCGAAGGGGCGGCGCCTGAACGCATGACCCCGCAGCGCGAAGCAGCGATCGAGCTCTTGCAGGGCGAGCAAGGTATCTTGCGCGAGCTTTCAGAGATTGCAGGGGTTTCGACCGGTGTGCTCAGGGGCCTTGTGAACCAGGGCGTGATCGAGCCGGTGACGGTGGCGATTGATCGGCCCTATCCACCCAGCGATCCCGACTTTCACCAGCCTGCCCTCTCCGAAGATCAGATGCGTGTTGCCAAGACGCTTGTGAAGGCGGTCGAGGCACGCAAATTCGAGCCCTTCCTTCTCGACGGGGTCACCGGATCCGGCAAGACCGAGACGTATTTCGAACCCGTCGCCGAAGCGCTGCGCATGGGGCGGCAGGTGCTCGTGCTGCTCCCCGAGATTGCGCTCACCGAAAACTTCCTCACCCGGTTCGAGCAACGCTTCGGAACGCCGCCGGTGCAATGGCACTCGTCGCTCAAATCCACCGAGAGGCGCCGAGCGTGGCGGGCGATCAGTGAGGGTTCGGCGCAGGTCATCGTCGGCGCGCGGTCGGCACTGTTCCTGCCCTATGCCAACCTTGGCCTGATCGTCGTCGATGAGGCGCATGAGATCAGCTTCAAGCAGGATGATGGTGTGCGTTATAACGCTCGCGATGTGTCGGTAATGCGCGCGAGATTCGAGAACATCCCCGTGGTCCTCGCCAGCGCAACGCCTGCGCTTGAAAGCCTGCACATGGCGAACAGCGGGACATACACTAAGCTTGAACTGCCCAGCCGCTTTGGCGGCGCTGAATTGCCTGAAATCAAGCTCGTCGACCTTACCGAGCATAAGCCGGGGTCGGGATGCTGGCTGGCTGAGCCTTTGGTTGAGGCGCTTGGAAAACGGCTTGAAGCGGGTGAGCAATCGCTCCTCTTTCTCAATCGGCGGGGCTATGCGCCCCTCACCTTGTGCCGCAATTGCGGGCACCGTTTCCAATGCCCCAATTGCAGTGCGTGGCTAGTCGAACATCGGCTCTCACGCCGCCTTTCCTGCCACCATTGCGGGCTTGAGGGACCGGTCCCCGATAGCTGCCCCGAATGCGGCGAGGCGGATTGCCTCGTCGCCTGCGGGCCGGGTGTCGAGCGGATTGCCGACGAGGTGGCCGAACGCTTTCCCGATGCGCGCGTGGCAGTGGCGACGTCTGATACACTCGGCTCTCCAGAGCGCGCAGCCGAATTCATTGCCAAGGCCGAAGCCAAAGCCATCGACGTGATCGTCGGCACGCAGCTTGTGACCAAGGGCTTCCACTTCCCTGAGCTTACTCTTGTGGGCGTGGTCGACGCGGACTTGGGGCTAGAAGGCGGAGATCTGCGGGCAGCCGAGCGCACATACCAGCAAGTCGCCCAAGTTGCCGGGCGCGCGGGACGCGGGTCGAAACCGGGCGAAGTGCTGATCCAGACGCGCCACCCTGAAGCAAGCGTCATCGCAGCCCTCGCAGACGGTGACCGCGACGGGTTTTACGAAGCCGAAACCGCGGCCCGCCGCGATGCAGGCGCCCCGCCCTTTGGCAGATGGGCCGCGATTATCCTGTCGAGCGAAGACGAACGCGAAGTGCGCGACGTTGCCACCCGAATGGGCCATTCGCGCCCGCATCTGGACGATATAATGATTCTGGGCCCCGCGCCCGCCCCCATGGCGCTGCTCAGAAACAGATACCGCTACCGCTTCCTCATCAATGCGCGGCGCAGCGCCAATCTCCAAGGGACCTTGCGCGATTGGCTCGCCACTCAGGAATTCCCGCCCGGCGTGCGCGTGGGCGTCGATATCGACCCCTACAGCTTCGTCTAGACGAAAGGCGCTCGGCACTTTTTGCGCCTCCGCGCGTATGAAAGCCATGCCCAAATGCCAAACACTTATTCCCGTTCTCGGTGACCAACTCACGCGCAGCCTTCCCTCTTTGATGGGCGCGACCAAGGAGGACAGCGTCGTCCTCATGATGGAGGTCTGGGACGAGGCGACCTACGTCAAGCACCACAAGCAGAAGATCACGCTGATCTTTTCCGCCATGCGCCATTTTGCGCAGGAACTTCGCGAAGCCGGCTGGACGGTCGATTATGTAAAACTGGACGATGAGGACAATTCGGGCAGCTTCACCGGCGAAGTCGCCCGCGCAATCGAGCGCCACGGTCCGGACACCATCCGAGTTGTCGAAGCGGGCGAATGGCGGGTGCAGCAGGCACTGGAAGAATGGGCGGACAAATTCGACTGCGAGGTCGAAATCCTGCCCGACAGCCGCTTCCTGTGCTCGCATCAGGAATTTCGCGACTGGGCCGAGGACCGAAAGCACCTCACCATGGAGCATTTCTACCGCGAGATGCGCAAGAAAACCGGCATCCTGATGACCGATAACGGAAAGCCCGTCGGCGGCGACTGGAATTACGACAAGGACAACCGCGAGCCGCCAAAAGACGAGATGGACCCGCCGCCCGTTCCGAAGTTTGAGCCCGATGACATCACGACAGAGGTGATGGAACTGGTCGAGGACCGCTTTGGTGACCACTTCGGCAATCTGGACAGCTTCCAGTGGCCCGTGACAGCCGACGAAGCCGAGAAAGCCGCCGACGCATTTTTCGCCGAGCGGATCGAGAAATTCGGCCCCTATCAAGACGCGATGGTGCACGGGTCAGACGACCTTTACCACTCGATGCTTTCGACCAGCATCAATTGCGGGCTACTCGACCCGATAAAGCTGTGCGAGCGGGCAGAAAAGGCCTATGATGATGGCCGCGCACCGATCAATTCGGTTGAGGGTTTCATTCGTCAGATCATCGGCTGGCGCGAATACATCCGAGGCTTTTACTGGCTCAAGATGCCGGACCTTCAGACGGATAACAAACTGAACGCACAACGCGCTTTGCCAGAGTTCTTCTGGACCGGCGAGACCGATATGCGGTGCCTTTCTGATTGCATCCGTTCAACCCACGATAACGCCCACGCCCACCATATTCAGCGGCTCATGGTGCTTGGTAATTTCTGTCTGCTTGCTGGCATCAATCCCAAGGACGTTCAGGACTGGTATCTCGCGGTCTATGCCGATGCCTATGAGTGGGTCGAGCTTCCCAATGTCTCCGGCATGATCCTTTACGCCGATGGCGGGAACCTTGCGACCAAGCCCTATGCGGCAAGCGGCAATTACATCAATAAAATGTCCGATTACTGCAAAAAATGCTCATACTCAGTGAGCAAGAAAACCGGCGAAGGCGCGTGCCCATTCAACCCGCTTTACTGGCATTTCATGGACCGCCACCGCGACCGGCTGGAAAGCAATCACCGCATCGGCCGCATTTATTCAAACTGGGACCGAATGGATGAAGACAAGCGGCAAGACTACCTTGATACCGCACAGAAATTTCTCGACGCGCTCACCCCAGCCGACAAGAGCTGGGCGCGCGCCGAGGATTGAGCGCTGTTCTAGTCTTTCTGACTGGCGAGATAGGCATCCGCCTGCACTCCAGCGAGCGCAACCAGATCACCCATCGCCAGATGCATATCGATCGTGTGCAGACCCCAAATCGGGGCAAGCGCAGGCACGCTTCCGGTTGAGCCTAGCGTAGGCGTTTTGCGAGGGGACTTTGCGTTATAGGCAACGGAAAGCACCTGCGCACCCTCGGTATCGACACAGCGCGCTGATACGACACCCGGCACCTTTACGAAACGCTGAGTGATCGTCTCACCTTCGACCCAAAGGCCGCCTTTGTCTTCTCCGGGGATGTTGGAGAAATACGCATCAAGCGTCGCGAAAGCGTCCGACGCGGGTGCAGCCGGATTGACGCAGGCCACATCGACCCCGTCTTTGTAACTGCGCCCAAACAAGGTGCGCTCAGCAGGAACCATGCCTTCTTGGAAGGTGGCGAAGGTCACGACGCATCCCGTTTCTTCAGTAGAGGAACACAGCGGCATCCTTTGGAAGTCGCCACCCACACGGGCACCCGTGGGCACCTCGACATTGTAGCCAACAAGATGAGCCGCGATGACTTGCGCAAGTGCATCGCTGTTCTCAATCTCTTCCGCGATCAGCCTCTTGAGCATTCCGCTTCCCTGAGAATGACCGATCAGGATCACCCCGCGACCATCATTATGGTTGGTCCAATATTCCTCCCACGCGGATTTTACATCTGCGTAAGCAAAGTCGCGCGCATCGCCTGTACGCACCGCAGCGGTCGCGGCTGCGCTCTGTGCCATGCGAGAGCGCAAATAGGTAAGCGTAACTTGCCGATAAAGCGGCGCAAAGGTCCGGCACTTCGAGCCATAGCGCGCAAACTGCGCAGCAATGACAGACATCTCTTCTGGCCCGGCGTTCAGATCGCTGTTCGCACCCTCATCGAGAGAGACGGTAGGATAGACGTAAAAGCAATCAACTTTGGCATTCTCAGCGCGCATGAATTTTTCGACCGTCACCGTACCGTCATTTGCAATAACGGCTGCATCAAGGTCGACGGCGCAGGCATCGTCGCGCTCTGGCAGGCACAACCAATTTGAACCGTTCGCATAATTGGGTGCGCCGTCGCTACCAACAGCCTTACTAACTGCCACGGCGTTCTTGGCTATCGGTTCCTGAGTGCCCGTCGCTGCGCATCCGGCAAGCAAGCTGCCGGCGGCACTGGCGATCAATAGCTTCCACCCTGTAATACCACTCCCCATACCATACTCTCCTTTTGAAAAAGAGATTAGCGAGGGTAGGCGACCTTGTCGATTGCGGATTGTATTCCAAGAGCAAGGAGCGCTCTTGCGTTGCCGATTTATGCTGGCTGAAGCGCCTTCATCAGGCCCGCAGCCGCGCCCGTGTCGACATATTCGCGAAGGGCCGTGATTTCGCCGCCCCTAACCTCGCCAACCACGCACAGCATCAGCTTGAACGTGCTCCCGTCAGGCAGCGTCCCGCACACATCGTGTTCTTCGACAAAGCCGTTATCAGTGGCTTGGCACACCGCGTTTTCATATCGGAAATCGGGCACGACCTTGTGCACCATCTGCGTGAAACCCATCAAGGTGTCGGCATCCATCGGAGCCCCGCCATTTTGTGTGCCACGAAAGCTGTCAGCGCAAAGACTGCGCGCGGTTTCCAAGTCTGCAACTTCAAGCGAGGTGAAGAACAGCCGAGCGATTTTGATATTGTCCATCCGGCAAGGATTACTGTCCTCTTTCACGCTTGGGAAGGGCCCCTTCACTGGATCGGCACGTCCTGCGCTTCGGCATCTTCGCGCTTCACGACTTTGTGCTGCGTTTCATTTAATCCCAGTTTCCAATAGCTTGAGATATAAAGATTGCGGGGATCAAGACCCAGCTCTTCGCGAAAATGAGAGCGAACACGCTTCATGCTCTCAAACTCGCAGGCCACCCAGCCTGAAATTTCACCGGATGGCAGTTGAACCTCGCGCAGAGTTTCAAGCAGAAGCGATGGATGAAGTCCCGGCTCCGCATTCAGGATCCAGCGCAGTTCCATGCCTTCTGGTGCATCAATCGTGACTTTATCGCCCTCGTCTTGCACTTCCAGCACTGTCACGCCTCTCGCTCCGGGCGCCATTGCCTCAAGGTTGGCCGCGATTGCGGGTAGTGCAGACATGTCCCCCGCAATTAGGTGAAAATCGCAATTCTCAGGCGGCGGTTTGGCTGGACCAGGCCCACGAATGGTCACAGGGTCGCCGATCTGTGCGCTCAAGGCCCAGCTCGTCGCTGGACCCGAAGCGTGATCGCCATGCAGAGCAAACAGAACGTCGATCTCAGTCTCTCGCTGCCGACGGATCGTATATGTCCGCATCAACGCTTTCTTACTATCGCTCCCCTTTTCCAGGATCAGTTTGAAATAGCCGCCCGCCTGCCCTGTCGGAAAGTCCCGCAGGGCCTCGCCAGCTAGCGTGATCTGATGCATCGAAGGGGAAACCCGATGAGAGGTGGCGACGGTGAGATCGTAAGATGATTGAGCCATGTCATTCACTTAATGCGAATGGTTCGCAATTCAACCTTACCGCAGGCTCTTGGCAGTAAATTCTCTCGACACCGCTCCAAGCTTCGCCCAATCTGAAGCAGAAAGATTTCACAGGAGAGAGCCCAAATGCTGACCATCCACCACCTTCGCATTTCGCAATCAGAGCGCATCGTCTGGCTGTGTGAAGAGCTGGGGATCGAATACGATCTCAAGCTCTATAACCGCGATTCCGAGACGCGCCTTGCTCCGCCGGAATTGAAGTCGCTCCACCCGATGGAAATTGCGCCAGTCATAACCGATGGCGACCTCGTTCTGGGCGAAAGCGGCGCGATCATGGACTATATCGTGGGTAAATATGCGCCCGATACGGACCTTGTGCCCGCTCCCGACAGCCCTAATTTCGCGCAGCACCTCTATTGGTATCACTTCGCCAATGCGACGCTGATGACCAATGGCATGATGAGCATTGCGGTGAACGCCGTGGGTGCGCAGATGCCGCCTCCGCTTGCCAAACGCATCACCAATGCCTGGGCGCATATCGAAAAGGCATTGGGCAAAAGCGAATATTTTGGCGGCACGCAGTTTTCGACCGCCGACATCATGCTGGGCTTTTCTCTTACAACGGCGCGCGCCTTCAGCGATATGAGCATTGAGGGCATGCCCAATTTGCAGGCCTATCTGAAACGCATCGGCGCGCGGCCTGCCTATCAAGCCGCGATGGCGAAGGCTGAACCGGGCTTCCCGCCGAAACTGGATTGATCATCTGGCCATTCGCATAACCTTTGGAACAATCCAACTGTCCACCAGTAGGTGAAAGACAGACATTTGAGACAAAAGGCAATGCGAGGAGAAAGCCATCATGTCAGATCACACATACAAGGTCGTCACAATCGTAGGCAGTTCGACCAAGTCGGTCGAAGACGCCATTCGCGGCGCGATTGCGAAGGCGAATGAAACCATCCGCAATATGAACTGGTTCGAGGTCGTAGAAACCCGTGGCCATATCGAAGAGGGTTCAGTCGCGCACTTTCAGGTGACGTTGAAAGTCGGTTTCACCCTCGATTGATTTCAATGAACAAGCCCCCGCGCTGGCATTTCCGGTCAAACCGGGCTGTCTGCGCGTGGGCTTTACCCTTGCGAAGGAGTGACCATCCATGAAAACGACAAATTCCGCCTCAGCCCGCTATGAAGGCATGGGCAAGACCGGCAAAGGACACGTCTCCACCAAATCCGGGGCGCTCGACAATCCTTACGGGTTCAACACGCGCTTTGAAGATGCCGCCGGGACCAACCCCGAAGAGATGATCGCCGCAGCGCATGCCTCGTGCTTCACGATGGCGACCAGTTTTCAACTGGCAGAAGCCGGGCACGAGGACGGCGAACTTCATTGCGATTGCGATGTGACGCTTGAAGACGATGGCGAAGGCGGCTTTGTCGTCACGCAAAGTGCGTTGAAATTGAAAGGGAAACTGCCCGGCGTCGCAAAGGAGACCTTCGAGGATCTTGCGAACAAAGCAAAAGAAAATTGCCCGATTTCAAAGCTTCTCGATTGCGAAATAACGCTCGAAACCGAGTTTGAAGGGTAAGAACGCAAGCAGGGCGGGACGACGATGGAATCTTATCAGCCACTCAGCCGCTCTATTTCAGGCCACAAGGCGGTCGTGACCGGCGCCGCAAGCGGTATGGGCCGGGCGACCGTGCATCTCTTCGCCTCTGAAGGGGCGTTGGTCGCGGTCACTGACCTTGAGCAGGCGAAATGCGATGCGGTGGCAAGCGAGATCAACAAAGCTGGCTATTTGGGCCGCGCTTTTCCCCTTGCCGTTGATGTTAGCAATGAGGCCGCGATCGATTCTGGCGTTAAGCGGATCGCTGATGAATTCGGCGGGCTCGACATTGTCGTCAACAACGCTGGTTTCGCGCGCCACGCTCTTATCGAGGATGAAAGCTATCCCGGTATCTGGGACGCGAGCATTGCCGCAATGCTAACCGGGCAGCAAAGGATGATCCGCGCTGCCATGCCATATCTTCGCAAAAGTGACTGCCCACGCATCGTCAATATCGCTTCGACCGAAGGGCTTGGCGCTACGCCCGGCAATTCGCCCTATGTGTCGGCAAAGCACGGGGTGATCGGGCTTACACGGGGCCTTGCGGTCGATCTGGGACGCGATGGGATTACGGTCAATTGCATTTGCCCCGGCCCTATTCACACCGGGATTACAGAGGGCATTCCTGACGAACACAAAGAGATTTACGCCAAGCGCCGCGTGCCTTTGCGTCGCTATGGCATCCCCGAAGAGGTCGCGCATATGACGCTCTCGCTGGTGCTGCCTGCGGCGAGTTTTCTTACCGGCGTCGCGATCCCCGTCGACGGCGGTCTGACGATCAAGAACGCCTAACCAGTCACGGTCGCAATCAGGTCCTTGAGCGAGGCCATTCCCGCCTGCGTTTTGTAGTGATCGGGCGAGCCGATGCGGAAAATCGCAACGCGCTGACCAAAGCGCAGTCGCTCTGCGTTGATCGGCCAGCCGGTCTCATAATCTACAATAGTGATAAGATCGGGAAGGCACGCGATCAGTTCTTCGCCTTGGCGCACGCCCAGATATTCGTTCTTGACCGATACAACGAGCGGCGGCTCTCCGGCTCGCGCGCTCTCAATCTGTGCCTGACCCACGTCATATCCGCCCACAACCGTGCTGGTGTAATCGGTGACGAGGCCGCTCGCGACAAGCTTCAAGTCGCCGTAGATTGTGCCTTTGAAAAGCTCGGCAAGATCGGCCTCACGCTCGGCTGCATTGCCGCCGCTTTGACGCAGATACTGTCCAAGCCGCGCCGATAAGGAGACCGTTTCGGGCACCACGCAGGCCTTAAGCTCCGCCCCGCTCATGCCAAATTCCGCGCTCACCGCCATGCCGCCGCGTTCCATTGCGAATTGCCGGATCATCGGCTCATAGGCTTGCACATCGGGAGCATCAAATCGCTTGGTGTTTCCCGAATAGTCGAGGCCCACGGCTGGCGTCGGGGCGATGCCAGCAATGGCGTAGGTCATCATGGTCGCTTCGGGCAGAGCGCGGCCCATGCCGTCGCCGTCGATAAGCGGAATGCCAAGCGCCGCTGCCGCCACCATCGGGATAAGCGAGTTTGCTCCGCCGATTTCGAACGAGATGATGGCATCGGGCATGCGTCCGACGATCTCACCATAAGCCTGCGTTACGCGCACCGCCTCATCAACAGATGGGAGAAGCTCGAGGCTGGTGGTTGGCGCGCCCACTCCCCCGACAGCGATGACAAAGGCGTCATCGGGAAGGTCGCGGGGCGCGAGCAGTTTGGCAGGGCCGTGTTGTTTGAGCCCTTCCTTGGCGCACAGGCACGCAAGGTAGGGATCACCCCCTCCCCCGGTTGCGAGGAAAGCTGCACCTGCCGCGATATCGTCAAGCATGTCGATGGTGACTTCGTTCATCACGCGCGCTTCCCCTTTCTCTGGCCAAGTTTGGCAAGGTCTCCGACCATCTTCACCCGGATGCGGGTCACGCCTTCGTCCATGTAAGGGAGGGGAGTCTCCTCGATCTCGGTCACCCGCATGCTGGCGGCGTCTCCGCCTGCCGAAGCCGCGACGCTCTGCGCCTGTGCCTTGGCGCGTTCGAGCGCTCGCTCGCGTGGTTCATCGCGATAATCGGCAAAGATTTCCGCCTCGCCTCCAACCAGCGCAATTGCCGCGCCGATGGCATTGGCAACGCCGCTGTTCTCGGGGGCAAAGACTTGGCTGGCGCCGGACAAATCACGCGGAGCAAGGATCGCGCCGCCGCCCACCAGCACCACGGGAAGCGGCTGTTTGTCGGGCTTCATCTGGCGGATATTGTCCTCGAGCATTCGCCTGATCGTCGCGAGCGCATTGTCAATGGTTTCGCGCGGCAGATGCGCGACCTTTGCCGGATCGCCAACCTCGACCATGCCTGCTGCCACGACAATATCAGTCGCGGTCAGCGTCTTGCCGCCGAACACCAGCGCCTCACTCACCAGTCTGTGTCCCACAGAGCGCGGCCCGATGGAGCGGCCATCGTCCGAGACGATACTGCCTCCGCCTAGCCCTACGGCCATGATGTCAGGCATCCGGAAGTTGGTGCGCACCCCGCCCACATCGACCGCGCGGTTGCTCTCCCTCGGAAAGCCGCCGCGAAGCACGCCAATGTCGCTGGTGGTGCCGCCAATATCGACGACAATCGCCTCGTCCAGCCCGGTCAGTCGCGCCGCCCCGCGCAGGGAATTGGTAGGACCTGATGAGAAGGTGAGGGCCGGAAAATCGCGCACGAAGCCAGCGTCCATCAGCGTTCCGTCGTTCTGGCTGATGAACAAGGGCGCGGTGATGCCGAACTCATGAAGTGCGCCTTTGAATGCCTTGACCACGCGCGCGGCAAAAGGTTTGAGCGAGGCGTTGAGCATCGCTGCATTTTCGCGCTCGAGCAATCCCAAACGCCCCACCTGATGCGACAAGGTGACGCGCGCATCGGGCATCGCTTTCAGAATCATCGCCGCGAGCCGCTCTTCGGGCTCCGGATTCGCAGGCGAGAAGGCCGAAGAAATCGCCACATCCTTCAACCCCTTGTTCGCGATATCGGAAACGCAAGCCTCCATCGCCTCAGGGTCCTCGGGCGAAAGAGGCTTGCCATCATACAAGAACCCGCCCGGCAGCGCGTAGGCATGACGCCCAAGCGCATCGCAAATATCCTCCGGCCAGCCAGCCCCCGGCGGCAAGCCCCTGCCCGATGGTAAGTCAATCCGCACCGCAGCAACCTCAGCCAATTCGCGCCGCTCGACCACCGCATTGGTGAACTGCGTCGTGCCCAGCATCACCGCTTCGAGCCCCGCCAGATCGCCATGCTGTTCAGCCAAATTGCGCAGCGCCGCTTTCACACCCGAAATCACATCCGCGCTTGTCAATTCCTTGCAACTGGCAAGTATCGTTTCGCCTTCGATTAGCACCGCATCGGTATGCGTGCCGCCGACATCGATGCCGATCCTCATGATATGGCCTCCTCTTGCAAAGAGAACTTTGACAGGGTCAGATGCAGCACAAAGCTCACTAGAATCGCATCAATGGCGACCGTACCTGAAAGCGTAATGAGACCCTCCATCGCAGCAAGCGCAACACCCGAGCCTGCCCCCCAGGCGACCAGAGATGGCCAGCGGATCGCGGGCAAAGCACTCCGGTTCTCAAAGGCGTAAGGCGCACGGTCAATCACGAAGTAATCGGCCAAAATTACTGCACCCACCGGAATGAAAATCACCGTCAGATAGATCAGGAAGGGAATGAAATTGTCGAGGATATTGAGGAAGGCAAAAACCGTCCCTCCAATACCTCCGAGCACCACAACCCAGCCGCGCCGCGCGTCTGGCAACACCGTCCCGATGGAAAGCGCTGCGCTGTACAAATTGAGCGCGTTCAAGGTCGTGCTCCCGCCAAAGACGATGGCGAACGCGCCCAGCCCCAGCCCGAAAGCGAGCATGAGCGGCAGAAGGTCTGTTTCTCCGGTCGCGATCCCCGCAAGGCCTGCCACCAGCACAACCGCACTGCTCGATAAAAGATAGGTCGCAATCGCTACCCCGACGCTCCCCCAACGGCTGCGTACAAAGCGGCAGGTGTCAGGCAGGATCACCGCCCCCACGGCCACCGTCCCCACGGTCGCCGACATGACATCACCAAAGGACAGCCCCTCAGGCACGCCGCCCGCTATGATCGATTGGAACGAGCCCGCCTCCAGCACCGCCAGAAGCATCAGCACCGTTATAAGCGCGAGCAGCGGGGTCACAAACAGCGTCAACCAATTGATCGCGCGCAGTCCCAGAAAGGTGAGCACAGTCATCAACACCCCGCCCAATGCCTCAAGCGCGAAAAGAGGCACATCGGCATAGCCCATCGACACGGCGAGCCGCTGCATCGCTTCGCCAAAAAGCTCGATATTGACCCCGAACCAGCCCAGCAGCGAAAGCGCGAAGGCGAAGTTCAAAACCTTGGACGCTTGCGTTCCAAAGGCCGAGCGCGCGAGCATATAGGAGCTCAGCCGCGTTTGCGATCCGATCACCGCCATGGGCGCTGCGATGAGAGTCAGGAACACGCCGCCCAGGATCGTGCCCCAAACGAAGGTTTCGACAGGGGCGGCTGCGACCAATTCGAGCCCGCCCAGAAACATCGGCAGAGAAATCGAGAAGATCGAATTCATCAGCGCAATCCGCCACCAGGCGATGCTGGCGTGATCGGGCACGGGCTCGGTTTGAAATTCGTCTTCCATCCGTGTGCTGGCTTAGAAGCAATTTGCGCGATGTCGAACGGGTTTTTGCGGCAGTAGTCGCCCTCGTCCCCCGATTTCCTACTCACCGCACCCTTGCTAACGCAGGCCGATGTTGCACACGACACGGCCATGCGATCAATCGCCTTACCCGATTGAAATCGCCTTTATTGATCGATCTGCTTTCAACTTCAGGACAGTGTCTCAAGTGTCTCAAACCACGCTGCCCCAAAGCAAAACATTGACACAAAGCACAGCCCATCCGCATGGGAGAGCCCACCATGCTGCTCGACCGCAAACCCCAAGCTCAAACGAGCCATCCTATACCCTCAGCGACCGTGCCTGAGATCGCGGTTATTCTGCCGTGCTACAACGAAGCTGGCGGTATCGCGAAGGTGATTGCGGATTTTCGTGAGAGTCTGCCAACGGCCAAAATCTACGTTTATGATAACAACAGCTCCGACGGCACCGTTGAGATCGCGCGCGAGGCAGGCGCCATCGTCAGGCAAGAGCCGCGGCAGGGCAAAGGCCATGTGGTGCGCCGCATGTTCGCCGATATCGAGGCCGACATTTACGTCATGTGCGATGCCGACGACACCTATGACGCGGGCGCGGCGGGGGCGTTGGTGAGCGCTGTGCAAAGCGAGGGCCTCGATATGGTCGTGGGCGCGCGTCAGCAGGAAAAGGCGGGCACTTACCGCCCGGGCCACGAGTTCGGAAACTGGATGCTCTCCGTTCTGGTGCGAAAGATCTTCGGCGACCAGTTCCGCGACATGCTAAGCGGTTACCGCGTCTTTTCGCGGCGTTTCGTAAAGTCTTTCCCGGTGATGTCGGGCGGTTTCGAGATCGAGACAGAACTTACGATCCACGCCCTTGAGTTGGAGATGCCGGCGACCGAAATACCGATTGCCTTCAGCGACCGGGCGCCGGGTTCCGAAAGCAAGTTGCGCACCTTCCACGATGGCTTTCGTATCCTTGGCACCATTGTGAACCTCTTGAAGCAAGAGCGCCCCTTGCAGTTTTTCTCTGCCTTTGCAGCGGTGTTGGCGCTGGTTTCCGTGGCACTGGCTGTGCCGATCATTGGCACGTATCTTGATACCGGGCTTGTGCCGCGTTTCCCGACAGCAATTTTGTCCAGCGCCTTGATGCTTTTGGCCTTCCTGTTCCTGTTTAGCGGCTTGATCCTGCAGACTGTTACGCGCGGTCGGCAGGAGGCAAAGCGGATGCGTTATCTCGCGGTGCCCGGAATCCATGCAAGTGTCCATGCGACCGTGGGGGACGGCGATCTGGGCGAGAGCGACGCCTGACATGGGATTGCCGCGCTTCCTGCGCTTTGCCCTTGTCGGAGCAGCGGGCTTCTTCGTCGACCTCGCCGCGCTTTATGCCAGCTTAGCGCTCGGCGCGGGGCTCTACACCGGGCGCGTCATATCGTACCTTTGTGCAGCGACCTTTACATGGGGGGTGAACCGGCGCTTTACCTTCGCCAGCGAAGTCCCGCCTAGCTTTGGGGAATGGCTGCGGTTCTTGCTCGCCAATGCAATCGGGGGCCTCGTCAATTATGGAACCTACGCGGCGCTGGTTTCGTGGGGCACGGGATTGTTGGGGCATCCGGCACTGGCCGTTGCCTGCGGGTCGATAGCGGGGCTGGTTGTGAACTATCTGGCGAGCAGCAGGTTCGTCTTCACCGACCAGAAGCAAGGCTAAGCTGCTGTCCCAGAAGCGTAACATAGGCGCTGAGCGTGCGCTGGAGATCAAAGTCGCGCGCTCTTACGATGAGGGCCTCGGATCCTCGCGGAAGGGCCAAACGGCGCTTCATTGCCTCAGCGAGGGCAGCTGCATCACCGACGGGCACCAGATGCTCCTCGCCCAGTGGTGCAAGCACTTCTTTGATGCCCGTTGGCGCCCGCGTGGCGACAATCGGTGTGCCGCTTGCCAAGGCTTCGAGCACGACATTGCTCGCCCCTTCCCAGCGCGATGAGGAGACAAAAAGATCAGCACTCGCCAGATGCTCGGCGACATTATCGACATGGCCGAGGAGTTCAACCCGCTCGCTTATCCCCTTGGCGCGGGCGCGGGCGTGCAAGCGTTTCATCCAGGCCTCGCTGCCCCGCCCCAAAATGCGCAAAATCGGTTTTGGCTGGGTGTCTATAAGCGCGAGCGCGTCGATGAGGGTCGCAAAGTCCTTCTGCTTGGAGAGGCGGCCGATGCCGAGGATCACCGGGCGTTCATTGTCCGGCGCTTGCGAAGTGGTGCCAGCGAAACGCGCGGCGTCGATGCCGTTGGGAATGACTGAAAGATTTGCAGCGGAAATGCCAAGCCCGCTCCCAATCTGGTCGCGCAACTCCTGCGAGACCGCGACAACATGATCCATCGCGCAGTATTGCAACGCCTCTTGCCCCGCGATTGCTTTGCGGAACAACCAGTTCGATTGCCCTTGCGAAACGACCGCATTGCTGGCTCTGGCAAGAGACCGGGGGCGCTCGCTGTCGGGCAACGATCCGAGCGCCTTTGCGACATGCCAGTGCATCTGATTGCCGGCGGAGAAGATAAGCGCAGGGGCGCGGGTCTTGAACGCCTCGGCAAGAGCGCCCTGGTGCCTAAAGGAGTCCCAATCGCGCTGCATAGTGGTCTGATCTCCAAGGATGGGGCGAAGCGGCGCGCACTCGCTCGCTTCCTTGAGGAATTCGCCCTGCCCTCGCAGCGGCCAGAGCTCGAAATCAAGGCCCGCATCGCGCGCGGCTCTGGCGATGCGAAGGAGGTTGCGCACCACACCGCTTGCCCGAAGGTCATAGACAATGGCGCCGATCACGCCGTGGCTCGTCACCGACCGTCTCGCAGCCAGATCACAGCGTCGCCGTGAGGGCTCTCCAATCGGCGATAACCAGAGCCTTTGGCGAACTCTTCAATCGGCACTTCGAGGCCAAGCGCATCGACATGGTCGAAGTTCTCATAACCGGTTACGATGGCATCGGGCTGCGTGCGTCCGAGGTACTCGGAGACGGTGCTATGCGTGGTGATGCGCAGAGCCTTCCGGTCCGTCTCCGCGATCAAATCGCCGGTGCGATAGGCAAAGGGGCCGGTCGCAAAGGTGGGATCAAGCGGAAGGCCACTTGCAAGCACCACTTCGGGGCTGAGGCTCGCAGCGGGGCCATCAAGCCCGGCTTTCGCCGCCTCGCGAGCGAGAAACGCCCCTTCGGCCTGGATCACCAGCGGGCTGGCATCATCAGTCATGGTCCCCTTCCAGAGCTGAAACACCGGTTGTCCGAGACCCGCAATGGCGGCGAGGGTGAAACCATATTTGATCGCCTTGGAGATGCTGCCACCCTTCTCGCAATAATCCTGCCAGACGAGGCCAAGCCCCACAAAGAGCGGCGGCAAAAGCGGCATCGCATATTGCCGCCAGGTGGGTGTGGGAGCGATGGTTGCGACGAGTCCTGCGAAGACCAGAACATCAATCATAAGCAAGATGGGCCGCTGTGCGTCGCGCCTTCGCACAGATGCCAGACGCAGCCAGACGTAAACCACCAGAGCGAACAGCGCAGGCCCCCTGATCAGGGTCAAAAGCACGTCCCGCGCCTTCGCATACAGCGTCAGGCGATCCTCAAGCCCGTTGGCCGCATACCACGCGAGCGGAGCCTCGGCGTGATAGCCAAAGTTGCCATAGTCAAAGGCAAGCGGGGCAGCTTCCCTAAACCAGAGGAGTGGGGCCAGTGCGAGCGTGAGACCAATCGTGGCTGCGGTGGACCACAAGATCGCCTTGCGCCAAGGGACCGCTCTCAAAAGTGCTGCCCAAACGGGAAATCCTGCAAGGCACAACGCAGGCGCGAGGTAGGATATTTTGATCCCCGCTGCCATTCCGAGCAAAGCGCCAGCGAGCGCCCAAGCCCAAAGTCGCCCCGCGCTCTCCCGCGTCCGGGCAAGTTGCGCGGCCGCCACCAGTATCGCGCCGCTCAACAGCAGCGCTGGCAGCGCGTCATTGCGCACCACCGTGACGCTGAAGACAAAGGTGTGGCACAGCGCCAGCAAGATGCAGCAAACCGCTGCGCGGCCCGCGTCCACGCGAAGCACGCGCAACGCCGCATAGGCGAGCACCAGGGAGCCTCCTCCCAAAATCCCGGTGACCACACGCGAGGCGAGAAAGCCGTATTCTTCAAACAGTTCAAACAGCGGCGCAAAAAAATAGATTTGATAGGGCGTTTGAAGATAGAGAAAGTCGCGAAACGGGACGAAGCCATCACTCGCCAGTTGCGCTGCCGCAATATACTGCGTCTCGTCGTGGTTGATGGGCGATATAAGAGCCAAAAGGGGCAGCAACACCCATACCGCAACGAGCCAACCGAAGTGGCTTTGCTCCTGTGCAGCAACGGCCCCATCTCCCTGGAGCGGGTGTGAAATGGTCATATCGCTCATCGCCTTGCTCATGGCGCGTCAATCCCTTAATGGCCAGCGCCGTTCGTACATTTGAGAAGTTTGATGCGCATTTGGCTCAAAGATGATGTCTTGAGGCGCGTCATGCGCAACACCGGCATGCTTGGCGTTGGTAAAGTGGCCGGCGCGGTTCTGCACCTGGCGTCCATCGCGGTTACTGCGCGTGTTCTCGATCTCAACGAGTTCGGCCTCCTCATGCTCTTTCGCAGCCTTGCACAAGGACTCGCCGCCTTCGCCAAGTTTCAGTCCTGGCAGGCCATGGTCCATTTTGGCGCCGCTTCCTATGAAACGAACGAAATGGGAGGGGTGCGCAGCCTCTGGTTTCGCCTTGCAACTATCGACCTTGTCGTCGGTTTGGCTGCAATGGCGCTTGGTGGTGCACTGGCCTTTGGCGCGGGTGAAGCGCTCAGCATCCCTGCCGAGTTTGCTCCTGTTGCAGCGATCTACTGTCTGATCATCCCCCTGCAAGTCGCTGGCACACCAACAGGCATCCTGCGTCTTGCCGATCGCTTTGACCTGATGGCTTGGCAAAGCCTTGTGACCCCGACAGTCCGCCTGGTCGGCGTGAGTATCGCCTTTCTTTTCGGAGCGCCTCTCTTGGCAGTCGTCGTCGCCTGGGTCTTGTCCGACATATTGGGCGATGCTTTTCTCTGGTTCTGTGCGGTCACCGTTGCCAAGGCGAAGGGCATCATTTCAGCCAGCACAGCAACTGCACCAGCAACAATCGCCTCACACGATATGTGGCGTTATCTGCTCGGCACCAATTTCAACGCCTCGCTTCAACAAGGGGCCCTGCCGCTCCTGACGCTTGTCATCGGAGGGGCCCTTGGCGCCTCAGCGGCCGGAACCTATCGCCTTGCGCAAACCTTGCTCGAAGCTGTGTTTGCTCCCGTCGAACTCGCCATGCGCAGCCTGTTCCCGGAGATCTCCAAGTTGCAGGCGGCAACGACTGCGCGTTTGAAAGAGGTCATGCGCCACGTTGGATCGACCCTGCTTTTCGTCTCCGTCCCGGCAAGCCTTGTTCTGTATTTTGGCTCCGACATGATTGTTACCATCGTCGCGGGCGATGCCTATTCAGGCGCCGGAAGGCTTTTGTCGATCCTTGCATGGACGCTACCAGCGCTTTTCCTCGCTGCGATTTGTGAGACGTTCATGCTGGGAAGCGGCAAGTCGCTTGCACCGGTCTTATCGCGGATCACCATTGTCGGATCGGTGCTTGCGGTAATCTTGCTCAGTGTAAGCGAGTTGGATCTTGCCGATTTGGGACTGACAATTCTGCTTGCTAGCTATGCAGGGCTGCTCGTGCTTCTCGTGCCGACTGGTCTTGCTCTTTTTGGCAAACGGCAGACTGAGGCTCGGAAATAACGGGCTTGGCCCGGCGTTTATCACGCAGGCGTTGCGCCAGAATCTGTCTGACGAGATCGAGGTCCTCGGGCTTGTCTACGTCAATCGGCGCTTCGGCATCCAGCACGATGGGCTTGGCAACCAACCCCATTTTGCGGCTCGCCATGCCAAGTCCTTTCTCGAAACCAACCCGCCGCAAGAGAAATGAGAGGAGCAGTGACGGGCCGAAACTGGCGATCAGTTTGATGCCCTTCTTTCGATCCTGCTCAACCTCGCGCCAATGGTCGATTGCAGGCAAACACTGGTCGCTGTTAAACGCGAACAGGTTGGCGCCCGAATAATGGCCGTCCCTGAATTTGAGCCATGTTCGCCGCGTGTCAGGAAAGCGGCTCTCGACGACCGAACGCTCGCTCACGCCGACACCAATGTCGCAGCCGCCTGCGCCCGATAGGAAACTCTTCACCCGCCGCGCTGTCAAAAGCGCATTGTCAGCAGTGGTTACCAGAACCGGCCAAGGCGCGTCGGGTGTCCCAAGGATGGATCGCAGACTGCTGGCAATGCCGTTGCCGCTGGTCATCAATGCAACCCTTTGGTCGCTCAGAAGGTCGGAAGCCTCGCCTTTAAAAATGAGGTCAGTATCCTGCGCAAGGACAAGCACTCTCGCAGCGCGATTGCTGTCCAGGAGCGCACGCACGACGCGCGATAGCATCGTGCGACCCTCGATTTCGATCAAGGCTTTTGCAGGCACGCCAAGCTCTTTCGCCAGCGGATCGCCACCGGGGCGCTCGCCTGCAAGAACGATTGCTGTCCAATCGCGCATCTTGGCTGGGTCTATGTCCTGCATTCTGGGTGACAAAACTTTGCTCCGAATGGTCCGCTACCGAAACAAAGGCGAATAGGCTGGCGAGTTCCCGCGGCCATGGCCTAAAACGAGAGGCTATCCAATAGATGAGAGCGTTTCCGCGATGAATAGCCCCGCCCCGGAGACGAAAGCGAACCGGATGGCAGTGCTAGATGGGGCGCTGAATAAGCCAGTCAAAGAAGACAGGGAACAGCTTGATCCAGCGAAACAGCACGAAGAGCTGCAAAGAACAGCCGCCTTATTGGGCCAGTTCCAAGCCTTGAGCCTCGGCGAGATAGCCCAACATTGCCGTTTCCATCTTCGTGAGATCGGGCGCGCTCTGTGCTGTCTTCCCCGCAGCTTGGCGCTTGTCAAATGATGCCTCCCGCAAAGAGATGACGGCAGGGTGGATATAGCTGCTTCTGGCAATCGTGGGGGTGTTGCGCAGCACACTCGCCGCTTCCTCGCTCATCGCTTTGATAGTTGGTTTTTCGTCGCTGACACACAGCTCAAAGGCGGCAAGGGTCCCGGCCCAGGTGCGAAAAGTCTTGGCGGTGATGTGCTCGCTATCTGCAACATCCTGAAGCCAATCGTTCACATGTTCAGAGCGCACACCATAAATATCGCCATCAGATCCGATATAGCGGAAAAGCTCTTTTCCCGGCAGTTCGTCAATTTTTTCAAGGATTTGGAGCAGCCAACGATCACTGATCTGGCGACGAACCCGCTTTCCACCCTTCGCGGTGTAATCCAGCCGCAAGGCGTCTTCGGTCATTTTCACATTGCGTTGTTTAAGCGTGCACGCACCGACCACATCGCCCTCGCCTGTGCTGCTTCCGATACGCAAAGGTGCATTGTCCAGCAGCCGGACGAGCGCAGAGATGACAAGCTCTTTGTCAGGATCGCTGACCTCGCGAAAAGTGCGCCGCACGCGGCGACGGATCCTCGGCAAGGCGGCCCCGAATTCGATTAGGCGGTTGAACTTTGTCTGCTCACGAAAAGCACGCCAATCGTCATGGTATCGGTATTGTTTACGGCCGGCATCATCCACGCCAGTCGCCTGCAAATGACCGTTGGCCTGTGGGCATATCCACACATCGCGCCAAGCGGGCGGCAAGCCTAAAGCTTCCACCCGCGCCAGTTCATTCTCGCATTTCAATATGCGGCCATCTGCATCAAAGTAGACGAATTCGTCTTTCTTGCGCTTCCTCGCGAATCCGTTGTCACTTTCCTCGACGTATATCAGGTCATCGGGCAGCTTCTTTTCGCCTGCCGTGAGATCCATCATTTGCAAGGCAGCGACAACGGTCATGTGATTGGCTCAAATGTTACGGGGCCAAAGCCAAAGCGACCCACTATGCCCTCAGGCGTTCTTGGCGATGAGTTTTTCGATGTCGGCCATGTCGTGATTTGTGAGATCCTTGTCGATCTCGGCCACGATGCGCTGCTCAACCTCCTGATGCCACTCTTTGCGCAATTCGCCCAAGGTTGAGGGATCGGCTGCAACGATCAACTCTTCGAAATCGCCGCGATGGGCCCGCTTATAGAGCATGTCGGCAAGGTCATGCGCGAAACGGTCCTTGGCCAACTCGTGCCAATCGGTATCATCCACCGCAGACTTGTGTCCCGTGCCATCAAACATGCGCCCGCGGCGATTGGCGGCCTGTTCGCGCGTTGGCGGATTATCCTGCTCCTCCTTGCGCTCAACCTCGAGATGGGGCGCCTTCGCATCGCCGATGTTGCGCATGAAAAGCGCCTTTTCACCATCTGCAACCAGGACAAGGCAGCCGCTTGCGATGTTGCTTGAATCATCGTTCAAATCGGGAAGACTTTGCGTTTCATAGACCATTTCGGGTCTCCTTTTCCTGTTGGTTACAAATCGGTGATGCGCGGGTTGATAACCCGGCTTCAGCGAGCGGTTCGGAACAAGCGTTCAAGAAAGCCCGGCTCTTCAAGTGGTTGAATTCGGCCGTACTTCATGAACCGGATCGAGGCGTCGCTGTAAGGACGGGGGGCGGTCCATTGATCAGGTTTACTGGTGTGGATCGATACCGGTGTCATTGAGCAATTCCTTTAATAGTCAGGCTCGCGCAGCGCCCCAATTGAGGCCTTTCCAACGCTTCGCCCGGTTTCCCCGTCCTGTTATAAGATCAATCAACCGGCGTGCGATTGGTTCCAAATTTCACAAGAGAAATCACAACGTAAGCCTCTCGCTTGCATCACACGCAGCTTACGCCTTGCGCACCTCGGAATGGCTCTTGAAAACCTCTTGTCCGTCGTTCTGCTCGATCTTGTATGAAGGGCAGTCTTCGCTGGCATCGCGCGTTACTTCATTGCCATCGATCTTGAGCGTGCGTTGCTGCGTGTAGACCTGCTTGACCTCGCCGCTGGCTGTCCCATCGCCCCAGTCCCACTCGACCTTGGTTCCTTCCGAATATCCACTCATACTATCTTCCTTCTCGTCTTGATTGGTTGCAGTTAAACGATTTCCTGAACGACCGCCTTGATTGAGGTTTGCTCGTCGTCTTCGGGTGAAGCGACCGCCGGCTTTCCACTGACCCATTGGTCATTCTCAACTGCGTCCAGCATAAGTTTGGCGATGTCGCCTGTTCGGCTGCGGATCAGGTCCTCACGAATGACGCGGTCGGTGATGACGGCATCGGGCGATGGGTCTGCATCCATGATCCAGCCGGGGCGAACTGCGGTCCAGCGAAGGTTATCAAGCCGCGTCAACTGCGCCTCCATATCCTCCATCTGTTTAAAGACCATGGCCAAGGCAGGAAGCGATGCCTGAAAATGCGCTGGGCCACGCTCGAGTGTTTCGACAAAGGTCGCTGACACTACGACGAGGCGATCAATGGACGCGTCTTTCAAAGCGCCCGCGATCAGCAGCGTGCCCTTGGTGTAGAGGGGCGGAGGATCGAACAAGGTCGCTGGATCATTGCCAACCCCGAGGCACGAGACAACGGCGCTTGAACCTTCAAGCGCTTCAGCCAAATCGTCTTTGAGGACGTCAGCCTGAAAGGGGGTTACCTTGGCATGAGAGTGACTCGTCTCACCATGCGAGACGGCTTTCACGTCGAAGCCACGCTGCGCGGCCTGATCCACTACACGCGATCCAACGCGGCCGGTCGCTCCGAAAACGGTGATCTGCATGCTCAAAATCTTTCTATATTGGTCGCATCGTCGAAGCGGCGCGTTTGGACGTCACGCTTGCTCCGCCCCTGTGACGCCTATCCGGTGATAGCCTTTGTGATTGCGATGGAGGCCGCGCTTGCCGTGCCGGTTGCAAATGCGCCCCAGAGGATGTCGATAATGCTGACCTTGGTGGACCAGGTCATCAACACAGCCTGGCTCGTGAGATCATAGGTCGCATAACACAGCCCGCCGAGGAGCAGGCCATTGAGAAGCGCCGCTCCAACGCCGCCTTGGGCAAGCGCAGGGGCAAGAATGAACCAGGCCATCCCCGCAAGGTAAATGACGTAGAAGATAAGAGCCGAAGCCATCCGGAAATCCTCTGCCATTACCTCGCCGATATTGGGGCGGTAGAGATTTGACCCCGCCCAGCGAAGCCAGATCGCATCCAAAGCTCCGAAAATGATAGCAGCGCAAAGGATGGCAATGGCCAGTTGCATATGGGGGTCTCCTGGTCGGTGTTCCCCATATTTACCGCAAGCCGGCGCTTTCGTTCCCGACAAGGGGGCAGTGCACTGCCCGTTGCACGGTGACCGGGCGGAGTGCCGGCGTTACTGTTGTGCCTCTTCTTCGCGCTCTACTGTGACGCGCGCGATGTGGTTTGTGCCCGACTGATGGATCAACAGCGACTGGCCATCCAATGAAGTGCGCATATGGCGCAATATTCCGCCGTAAAATTCGCCTGTCGAAGGCGTGCCGGAAGGTATCGGCCAGCTTTGGAATGTCTCGGTTTCCGGGTCAAACCGAACCAGCATATCGGGCCGCACGCCGCTTTCATTATACCACACCGCACCATCAAAGATCGCGATGGCGTATGGGTGAGATTTGGCGCCACTGGGCGATGGCCATTCCTTGATTGCACCGGTTTCAGGGTCATAGCGCCCCAGACGGCCGAGTCCCGAATTGACCCACCAGATCATGCCGTTTTCATCGATATCGAGGCGGCGCACCTTGGTCCCTTCTTCGGGCAGAGTGATCTCGGTGACTTTCATCGTCTCCGGGTCCACCCGCAACAGGCAATTGGCACCGTTACAAGCGACCCAGATCGTCCCGTCACGGGCAATTTTCACGCCGTATGGCCGCGATTTTTCCCGCGGGCTGTCAACGAGTCGCACTTCCCCGCTCGCCGGATCGAGGCGGCCGATCATATTGCTGCCCTGAAGGCTGAACCACATTATGCCTTTTGCATCGAATTCTGCCGTGTGCGGGTCTCGCGCGGCGGGATCGGTCATAGGATATTCTGTTATATCGGTTGTTTCAGGATCAAACCGGCCAATGGTCGCATTGCGATTGCCGGTGTACCAGGCATAGCCATTGGGCCCGATATTGACCGAATGCGGCTTTGCCCCTGTCGGCAGGCGAAACTCCTCCATTCGGCCTGACTTGGGATCGACCCTTCCGAGGATATCGCCCCACTGGCCCACCCACCAGATTTTCCCATCCGGCGCTTCGACCGGGTCGCGCGAACGCTGGCCCAATGTTGGCACTTGCCACTGCTCGAACCGGATCGAGAGATCACCTTCCACCGGGGTCGATGCCCGGTTGCCGCTGGGCGGGAAATTGCCAGCGAGATAGTCGAGAATTTGCCCTTCCATCTCGCGATTGCGCGAAAGGTCGATCATGGTCGCGGTAAGCGCCTGCCAGTCTTCGCGGGTATAGCCAGAGCTGCGTTCGATCAGACGCGGGCTATGGCACGTGCCGCACACTGCCTCGACCAGAACCTTGCCCTCCCCTTCGGGCAAGGCATGCGCGCTCGGAGAAAACGCAAACAGCGCAAGGACAAAAAGCGAGCGAACAGCGTTGCGGAGCATGGCGGTGCCTTTGGTTTCGAGAGTTGTTGCAACGATAATTGCACCTCGTCCCAATGCAAGGTCCATCCCGCCTCTGCCGCGGCGCAAACCCCGCACGCTTACTGTTGGCGCCCAAGCGCCTCGAGAATGGCTTGCCAGGACACCAGCTTGAAGTTTTGCGCATCAGGCCGGTTGTCGCCGTCCTGTGCCACGAACAAACCTTCGGGATAGGACGGGCCAAAGTCTCCCAGCGCAAGTTCAATTCCGTCCGTCTCTTCGGCAGAACCGATGGCGCTGTCGCCAATGCGGAAGCGGCCAAGGCCAGCCATGTCAGGCAGGGTGTAAACCGCATAGGTGTTGTCGCCCTGGCTCGATGCCACGAGATAGCCACCATTGCTTCCCGCAGGTGCAAGGGCGAGCCCCTCAACATCAGCAACCATCTGCTTGTTGTCGATTGCCGCGACGAGATTGCCTTGCCCTGTGTCCGTATTAAAGCGCCAGATACCGGCAACTTCCTCGCCGACATAGAGCGAGCGCGTGCGCGGATCGAACACGCAACCTTCGGGCTGTGTGGGAACGCTGGCAAAGGTGCTTGTGACGTTCGACCATCCATCGCCGTCGCGTTGCACAATGTTCAGCGCAATACGCCCGTCTTTGATCGGGCTGTACATGGTGACAGAGCCGTCTTCGAGCGTCTCCCCCATGCAAAAGCCGTAGGCTTCACCCGGCCCTGCATCGACCCGCGTGATCTCGCTCAAGGTGCCGGTCGTCGTATCAAGCGATGCAAGCAGTATCTTGGCATTCACGGGATCGCCCCGATCGCTTGCCGCGACCAGAACCATGCCATCATCAAGCGTGATGAGATCGACATTGTTGAGAAGCCCGGCCCGCAGGAAGCTGCGCACAGTGCCCTCAAGGTCGTAGACGTAAAGCCCGGCCTTCTTGTCGGTCGCAACGATCAGGCTTGCCGCAGGATTGCTCACATTGCGCCAGATCGCAGGGTCATCGGCTGCATCCTCGTTCGCGGTGCCCACAGGCTCGGTCTGCGCAAGGGCGCTGACCGAAACTGCAGGATCACCGTAGATGGGGGCGTTCGCACAAGCGGAAACGAGACCCAAGGCCGCAATGGAAAGTACTCTCAAACTGCTCTTCATCAAAATGTCACCCGCGCGCCAAACTTCATGGTCCAGTTATACTCTTCATATTGCAGAAGATTCTCTTGACCACCAAGGCGGTTGAAGGCGAAATATTCCGCATCGTTGATATTCACCCACTCATAGTAGAGCTGAATCTTGTCGGTTACGCGGTATTTCGCGCTGAGGTCCAGTTGAAAGTGGTTGTCGACATAGCGGTCAAGGTCGGCCTCATCGGCAAGTTCGTCGAGATAGCCATCGCGGTAAGTGCCCGAAAGGCGAATATCGAATGGCCCCTTGTCATAGCCAAGCGAGAAGTTCGCCGTGTGCTTTGACGTGGCAGGCAAATCAATGTCGCGCGGGCCATCGCTTTCAACCGTGGTGATCGTTCCCGTGGCATCGGTGAAGGTGTAATTCGCCTGCACCACGAAGCCGTCGAGCGGGCCGGTAAATGCCTGTGCAAAGCCAAGCTCAACCCCGAAAATCTCGCCCTCGTCGCCATTGGCAAAGATCGTCGCTTCGTCAAAGTCAACGCCGTTGAAGGTGCCGCCGTTGTCGAAGTTCTGCTCGACGATGAAATCATCAATGCTCTTGTAGAAAAGCGAGGCGAAGATCGCGCCGTTATTGGGCATGTAATATTCAATCGCCGCATCAATGTTCCACGCCTCTGTCGGGCGCAGCGACGGGTTGCCGAATTCGCCTTCGCGCTCGCCATCGTCGGCTTCTTCGACCGTGATACGCGGCGCCTGTTGGAACGGGCCGGGACGCACGAGGCTGCGATAACCGGCAAAGCGCAGGATCAGATCGTCAGCCGCTTCGTAGCGCACGTTCACGCTCGGCAACCAGTGATCATAATCACGCTCGGTAACGGTTGGCGTGACGATCACGGTATCGTCGGTAGCAATCGCGCCGTTTGGCAAAAGGCCGTCTTCTTCCACCAACAGGACGTCATTGCCTGACAATGTGTTGGAGGTGTCCTCATAACGCACACCGGCAATAACAGTCACATCGCTGTTTTCCCAGCGGCCCATGAAATAGCCTGCGAGAATGTCCTCTTCGACCGCAAAGTCGGAGACGGCTGAATCGAACTGGCTGTCGATTTCCTGAAGCTCGAAAGCTGCAAAGTTGCTGTTGAAGAAGGTGGTTGCCTCGGTGAGGCCCGGCAGCGGGGCAAGGTCGATCAGTCGATAGGTCGGCCCCACGCCAAGAGCATCAGCCACGGAAAAATCGTCAATCTCGTAGAATTCAATCTCACCATTGAAGCTTTTTTCGCGCCAGCGGCCCTTGAAACCGGCCTGAAGCGTCAGAGTGCCAGAATCGCCATAAATCCTGCGACCAATGTCGAGCTGTGTTGCATACTCCTCATCTTCGCTGTCGGACAGGGCAGTGAACTCGATATCGTTGAGCTCATATGCTGCTGCATCGAAGAAATCGCCCGTCGGATCGGCGAGCACCGAATAAAGCGGCACGCGCGGGTCGGAATAGTCAAAGCCCACTTGCAGGCCCTCGGCTTCGAATTCACGTTCGAATTGTGCCGGGTCCACGCTACCGTTCTCGAACTCGGTCGATTTGGCATAGCTTACCGAATAATCGGCAAACCATTCGCCCCAATCGCTTTCTCCGCCAAAGACGACAGAACGGATGCGTTGGCGCTCGAAACGGTCTTTCACATCGCGCTCAACGGTGATGGCTTCATCATCATTGTACACAGGCGAAGCGCTCGTGCCGTCAACGCCTGCATCGCCCAGATCAAATGTCAGCCGGCGGCGGAATTCCTGATCGTCGAACTGGCTCCAGATACCTTTGACGTAAAGCTCGGTGCTGTCGCCTGCACGGATGTCGAAACCAAGCGTTGCGCTGATGCGTTCGCGTTCAACATCATAGTCGCGGTATTGGATTTCTTCGGCATAAACGAGGCCGTCCTGTGTCCAATCGTCCGCTTCGATGTTGTCGGTTTCGAACTTACGATTGTAGAATGAGAGACCGCCCGACACGCCGAAATTGTCGCTCAAGCGGGTGGAGAAATCCGCGCTGAGGTCAGGAGTGAGCTCATCTGCCAGATCGTTGTAGCTGCCACCGATTGAGAGGACATAGAGATCGTCTTTGCGGTCAAACGCGCTGGTTGTCTCGATCTCGATCGAGGCGCCGATGGTGTCGGCATCCATATCAGGCGTCAGCGACTTTTTGACTTCGACCGATTCAATAATGTCGGAGGACACAACGTCCAGAGCGACCGCGCGAATGTCGCTTTCCGGCGATGGCAAACGCACACCATTGATCGAAGTCGCATTAAGCGTCGGGTCGAGGCCGCGCACAGAAACAAAACGTCCCTCGCCCTGATCGTTAAGGACGTTCACACCGGGCAGGCGGCGTAGCGATTCCGCAACGTTTTGGTCGGGAAACTGTCCGATCGCATCGCGCGTCAGAATATCGCTAACCCCGTCGTTTGCGCGCTTGCGAGAAAGCGACGAGGCCTGGTTGGCGATCTGGCCGATGACGAGGATATTGTCAGAGCCTTCGCGCATAAGGGCAATGTTGACCGTCGCGGTGCCGTCCTGCGAAACGGTGACGGTCTGCGTTTGAGGTGCTGCTCCGATATAGCGCACTTCCAATGTGTAAGTGCCCGCAGGGACGCCGCCAAAGCTGAAGCTGCCATCGCGCTCGGTCGTGACCGTGCGATCAAGTTCGACGATGCGCACTTCTGCTGCGCGAACGGCAACGGTGTTGTCGGCATCGGTTACCGTGCCACGAACATCGCCAGCAAGAGCCGCCACAGGCGTGGAAACCGCCGCCAGCGCAGCGCTTGCGAATAATACAGACTTCAATTTCATCAAGATTGCCCTCCAAAGATGAGGGCGCGTTACGGACTGTTTTTGTCCGCTTCGCTTCACTTTGCGGTCAGTTTTATGTCCGACGCATCGCCGCAGTCATAAAACTGTACCATCCCCGCAAGGCTGGCATCACATAAGGTGCGAGAGCGGTCTGCCCGCTCTCGCACTATTTTTTTAAGGTATTGGCTCGACTAGGTTCGCGTTTGGCCTTGGCCTAGTACAACATATTTAAAGCTGGTGAGCTGTTCGAGACCCACTGGCCCGCGTGCGTGCATTTTGCCTGTCGCAATACCGATCTCGGCGCCCATGCCAAACTCTCCGCCGTCGGCAAATTGGGTGGACGCATTGTGCATCACAATCGCACTATCGATCTGTGTGAGAAATTCACGGGCGACTTCGGAATTTTCGGTCATAATCGCATCGGTGTGGCCCGAACTGTGCTTTGCCACCCACTGGATCGCCTCCTCTGAACCCGAGACAACTTTGACCGAAAGCACTGCATCGAGAAACTCGGTGTCGAAATCAGCATCGCTCGCCGGTTTGATACGCTCATCCGCTTTGACCGCTGCCGCGTCGCCCCGCATTTCGCAATCGGGCATGACGTCTACGATCTGAGGCAGCGCCTTGTCTGCAATTGAAGCATCGATCACCAAGCTTTCCGCCGCGCCGCAAATGCCCGTGCGACGCAGCTTGGCGTTGCGGATGACGGGGATGGCCTTTTCCAGATCGGCCTCTTCGTGAACATAGATGTGACAATTGCCATCAAGGTGGAGAAGCGTTGGCACCTTCGCATTGTCGCGCACAAGCTCGGTAAGCCCGCGGCCACCGCGCGGGATAACAAGGTCGATATAATCGACCGCGCCCAACATCTCCGCCACTGCTTCGCGGGCGGTGGTCTGAACCGTCTGCACAGCTTCACGCGGAAGGCCCGCTGCCTCGAGCCCCGCCTGCATGCACTCGACAATAACGCGGGTAGAATGACGGCTTTCCGAACCACCACGCAGGATCACGGCATTGCCCGATTTAAGGCAAAGCGCGCTCGCATCCGAGCCAACATTGGGGCGAGATTCGTAAATCATACCGATGACGCCGATTGGCACGGCCACGCGTTCGATCTTCAGCCCATTGGGCCGGTCGAATGTCGCAAGCTTGCGGCCGACAGGATCAGCAAGCTCTGCGATCTGCTCCAATGCGCTCGCCATGCCTTCGATGCGGTCTGGATCAAGCATCAGGCGGTCAATAAAGCTTTCAGGCTTTGTATCACGGACGCTGTCCACATCCATTTTGTTGGCCTCCACCAAACGGTCGGTCGCCTTGCGCATTGCCTTTGCCGCTTCGATCAATGCGGTGTTCTTCGCCTCCGTGCTTACGGCGCGCAGCCCTCGCGCGGCGTCCTTGGCGCGCTCACCTAGCTGAACGATGTGGATTTGCGGGTCGAGAGTGTTGTCAGTCATTGTTTGATCCCATTGTTGCTTCGTTAGAAGCTGGAAAAGAGAGTTATTTTAGCTCCAAAGCGCGCTCGTAAGCGGCTTTGACCGTGGCGTTCAGCCGTTCAGTGATCGCGCCGTCGCCGTTAAAGGCGTCGAGACCGGCTGCGGTTGTGCCGCCTTTGCTGGTCACAGAGTTGCGAAGGCTTGCAAGGTCTTCATCCGAAGCACGTGCCATTTCGGTAGCACCTGCCATAGTTTCAAGCACCATAGACCGCGCGGACGCTCGGTCAAAGCCCAGGTCCATCGCTGCTTCGACAAAAGTGCGCGCGAATTCGAATATGTATCCCGGGCCAGACCCGGCGACACCGGTGAAGCGGTCGATCTTGTCCTCGTCATCGACAGTAATGGCGGTGCCCGTCAGGCCCATGATCTTTTGAGTGTGGGCAAGGTGCGTATCACTTGCATCCTCGCTTGCGCAAATCGCGCTGACCCCCCGCCCCACTGCTGCGGGCAGATTGGGCATCACGCGGACCACCGGCGCGCCGCCCGTCACGGCCTTGATCCTTTCGATCGAGCAGCCGGCGGCCATCGAAAGGACATAGCCACCATCGCCCAGCATGGTTGCATAAGCGGGCATGACCTTCTCGATCAACTGGGGCTTCAGGCCTATGATGACGACGTCAAATGTGCGCCCTGCAAGCTCGCCGGTGTCGCGCACCAGATCGGTTTGCGGAGGAGCGGTTTCTAGCGCAGGGTCAGTAATGGTGTACACATCACCAGACTTCACCCAATTACCAAGAAGGGCACCACCCATCTTTCCGCACCCAATCATAAGAATGTTCAATTGAGACATAATATAGGTCAATCTCTTATTAATATAGAGCCGCCAACTAACGTGATCATTTCGTAAACAGAGAATGCAACTTCTGCAATTACTTTAGATCTTGTTCGGCGGAGAATTTGAAATTTTATGTTGCATTGCGCGTTTATTCTAACTATTGCACCGCACAATCGTTCCAAATTTCTTATCTGAATCTCGAGAATTTAATGCCAAAATCCAAACGTATCGTAGTCAAGATCGGATCAAGCCTGCTTGCCAACACCGATCGCCTCACCCCCCGCTTCGGCTTTCTGCAGCGTCTGCTCGACGATGTGGCAAGGCTGCGCGATGAGGGTTACGAGGTCATCCTGACAAGCTCTGGCGCGGTTGCATTGGGGCTTAAAACGGTCGGAATGACGCCGGAAACTGCCGGACTGCGCGACAAACAGGCCGCTGCAGCCTGCGGCATGCCGCTTCTTCTCAATGCATACAAACAGGTCGGGCTCGAATTCGGTTTTGAAATCGCGCAGATTCTGTTGGTGCTCGACGATTTTGAGGACCACCGCCGCTTCCTCAACACCCGCAACACGGTCGCTCGGCTGATGGAATCGCGCATCGTGCCAATCGTGAACGAGAACGACACGATTACGACCGAAGAAATCCGCGTGGGCGACAATGATCGCCTGGCCGCCAAGATTGCGCAAATGGTCGAAGCTGAAAGCCTGATCATTCTTACTGAAGTTGACGGCCTCTATGACCGCAACCCAGCGGAAGAAGGCGCGCAACTGGTCGAGGAGGTCCATAATGTGGCCGACTATGTCGAAGCCGCATCTGGCGGGTTCAGCGAGCTTGGATCAGGCGGGATGCTCACCAAGTTAAAAGCAGCCAACATGGCGCAGAATGCTGGATGCACCGCTTATATCGCAAATGGCGATGCCGAAGCTCCTCTTTCTTCTGTCCTCAAAGCGAAGCGCAAGTGCACCGTGTGCCTGCCTAATCCCGATCCTGTTTCCATGTGGGAAACCTGGCTCGCAGACCGGCTCCAGATGGCGGGCAGCATTGTCATCAATGACGAGGCAGCCAAAGACTTTGACGGCGAAAGCGCGATCAGCCGTAATGATGTGGTCGCGGTCAACGGAGACTTTACGCGCGGAGACGTGCTTCACGTCTACGATCAAGAGAGCAATGAACTGGCGCGCGGTCTTTCCGACTTCAACTCCGAAGAGGCGCGCATCTTGATGCGCAATCTAGAACTGCCGGCTCGCCAATTGCTAGGCTACCAGTCGGACGCTGAATTCATTCGGCCCGAGAATCTCGTGATGATCGAGGAACGCCACCTAGCATGGGACGCCCCTGATCAGGCGGCCTGATTAAATTCTACCGACATTGAATCAAAAAAGACCGCTGATTGATGTCAGCGAGCTTGGGCAGCGATTGCCACCGCTTCGCTCGCAAGGGTTGTGATTTGTGAATAGTCGCCAATCGCGACCGCTTCTTTTGGTGTGAGCCAACTGCGACCGCAGGCAAGCACGCTCGGCCGGGTGAGAAACTCTGCCAAGTTGGCCGCTGGTACGCCGCCGGTTGGCATAAAGCGCATTTCGCGGAACACCGACGAGAAGGCCCTGAGCATCGGGACACCGCCAGCCAGCGAGGCAGGGAAGAATTTAACCTCGCGCAAACCCAGAGCATAAGCGCGCTGGACCTCGCCTGCGGTCATTGTGCCGGGATAGAACGGAATGTTTTCCGCCAGACAAGACTCGCCAATCTCATCGACAAGACTGGGCGACACGATAAATTGCGCCCCGCTCGCACGAACCGATTTTGCCTGATCAAGGGTCCGAATCGTGCCTGACGTATCACAACGAGCGCCTGGGCACCGTGCGGCATACGCGCAGCCTCGTGCGAGGGGCCGATGATAAGGACAACCCATACGCCTATGGCGGGGACAGCCTCTATTTCAAGGCGGGCATCTACAATCAATGCAGCACGAGGACGGGGACGTCGATGTGGTATTCAGGGTGTCCGGGCACAGGTGACTGGGAAACGGACAAGGCCGACGGCAATTACGCACAAGCAAGCTTTTCCCGCCTCGTCGTCGGACCGTCCACGCCGCCTGAGTAACGCCCTTCCCGTTCGAAGCGCAGTGATGTGCGCAAGGACAGGTGCCCGATGATATCGGGGACCTGTCCTGAACCGGCGGTTTGCGGAACGGCCTTAATAGGAGTGGCCATCTCCATCGCCGTCGCCGTGATTGTGACCGCCACCGGCATGGGTCGCGCGTTCGGAGCCGCCTGCGTTGCCGCCCATGCCCGTCTCCCACCAATAGGCGCGGCGACCACCGTCACCCGTGGCGACTTCCTGCATGGTCTTGGCGTCATACATCCGCCCGCCGATCATGACGCTTTCGATTGTGTCGCTGTCGCGCACATTTGCGGTCGGATCGGCGGTGAGAACCAGAAGATCGGCGAGCTTGCCGACCTCAAGGCTGCCGACGTCCTTTGCCATGCCCAGCGATTGCGCAGGGTATATCGTCGCGGTCTTGAGCGCTTCGACAGCGCTATAGCCGCCACGCGCAAAGCTCCAGATTTCCCAGTGCGCGCCAAGCCCCGGCTGCTGACCATGCGCGCCGATCGACACCTTGATCCCGCGGTCGGAAAGCTTCTTGGCCTCGCGCGCGGCATTGTCGTCGACAAAGGCCCAGTCGGGCGCCTTGGTGCGGCGCGCGTTGTTGGCCAAAAGCACCTTGGGCGGTGAGTGGATCATCAGCGGGTGGTCGAATACATCCATCGCCTGACGCCAGTATGGGTCCCCTGCAAGCCCGCCATATGTGACCACCAGAGTAGGCGTATAATTGGTGTTGGACTGGCCAAAGAATTGCAGCACGTCCTCATAGAAGACATCGCCGGGCACATTGTGCTCCATGGTCGAATTGCCATCCGCGATGAGGTTCATGTCCATCCCGAACAGTGAGCCGCCCTCGGCCACGACGAGCATATTTTCCTCAGCCGATGCACGCGCAACCATCTGGCGCTGTTCGCGCCGCGGCTGGTTGTAGTTCTTGATCGAGATACCGCCTTGCGCCTTGATCCGGCGAACATGGGCCAGCGCCTCTTCATATGTGTCGATCCGCGCGTAAACGCTTGGCGCCTTGGCCCCGTAAACGATCTCTCCGGTTGAAAAGATGCGCGGCGCGAGAAGCCTGCCTGCCATCTGCCGCTCGGCCGAGGCAAAGATCAGGCTCGCATCGCTCGACGGGTTGTGCGTGGTCGTGGTGCCCATCGCCAGGTCCTGGATAAGGCTCCAGTTCTGCTGCGGAATGAGTTCGCCCGTGCCATGCGGCCCGTGGTGGTGCGCATCGACAAATCCGGGCATCACCACCTTGCCGCTTGCATCGACAACCGTCGCATCTGCGGGCACGCTAATCTCGCCAGCAGCACCAATGGCCGCGATCCGGTCGCCTTTGATCACGACAACGCCGTTTTCGATCACACCAGCATCGTCGGCATCAAGGCCCGCCGCCATAGTGAGGATTTTTGCGCCCGTGATGGCCACCGTGCCCGAAGGCGCCGCCTTGTTGACCGTCACCGCCATGGAAATCGCGCTGCCGGGTGTCTCATACCCGTTTTCTTCCTCGCCCTCGCCCTTGGGCTTGGAGGCGAAGAAATCGCTGACCTGCGCTTGCTTGAGGTCGGGGCCTATCGACCAGAACAGCGTTTCGCCCCCGCGCGCCCAGCCCATGAAGTCTGCGCCGCCCTTGGACACCATGGTGATCGGCACCGGCCCCTGTGTCTCGTTTACATCGACCGGTTTGCCGCCCGGGATCACCGGCATTGCGAACACTTCGTAATTCTGGCGGAAGGCAATTGTCGCGCCGTCGGGCGAAATGCGAAAGTCGTTGACGAGGCTGCCGGTCGCGTGAGTGCGGGTCTTGTCACCTTCAAGATCAGACGACATCAGCGCAAGCTTGTCGCCGGCACGTCCGACCATGAAGATGCGGTCGTTTGATGCACCAAATTGCGGTGTCGATCCTTCGCGCGTCACGAAGACAGGATCGCCGCCACTCGCTGATTGCAGATAGATGCCGGGATTTTCCGATTGCTCGGGCGCGGTAAGATAGCCGCCCGTCCGTTTCTCATAGGCAATCGTGCGCCCGTCGGGCGACCATGCAAGGTTCGCATAATGGCCGGGCATAGGCGATACGACCTTGGCATTTGCGCCATTTGCGTTCGCCACGACAATCTCGCCAAGGCCATCGTCGGTCCAGCGCACAAAGGCGAGCTTTGAACCGTCGCGGCTGAACGCGGGATAGGCTTCGACCGCATCGCTGGTGTCACCGGTCATCGGGCGCGCGCCATCGCGGCCCCGCGCGGATTTGGTGTGCAGTTTGCCCAGCGTTTCGAACACGACGCGGCTTCCATCGGGCGAAAGCGTACCGAATTTGGCCATTCTGGTCGTGAACCGGTCGGGGGCGACTTCGACCTCGGGATGCGGCGCATCGGCAATGCCGCGCGTATCACTCACACTGAACGGGATTACCGCATGGTTTTCCCCGTCGCGGTCCACCCGGTTCAGCTTGCCCCCTGCCCAGAACACGATCGACGCGCTGTCGGGGGTCCAATCCATATTGGGATAGACGCCGGTAACCGCCCAGGTTTCCTGCACATCAAGATCGAGCGCGTCGTAAATCATCCGCTCGCGCCCTGTGGCAAGCTCTTTCACCCAAAGCTGTGAGGTGTCCTTGTCGCGCCTGACAAAGGCGATTTCCGTGCCATCGGGCGACGGAGCCGGGCGCACCGCGCCGCCGTATCCATCGACAACGGTGGTGACTTCGCCTTTATCGAGGTCGTGTTTTTCAATCGCGAACACGCCTGCGTTTGAATCCTGCGCGTAGATAAACGTGTTCCCGCCGGTCGTATTGCGGGTGTAGTAAATCGCCGAGCCATCGGGTGCGAAAACCGGTTCGCCCAATTCCTTTTGCAGCTCTTCATTGCGCCGCTCGACCACCTGAACGCCGCCACCGCCCGAGACATGGTACATCCAGATCTCGCCTGTGCCGAGCGAACGCTGCGTGGTGAAATGCTTCTTGGCCGCGATAAACCGTCCGTCGGGCGACCAGGTCGGCTGGTCCAGCAGGCGGAACTCTTCCTTGGTTACCTGGCGCTTGTCCGAACCGTCGGCGTTCATCACCCAGATATTGTCGCCGCCGCCACGATCGGATGTGAAGGCAATACGCGAACCGTCAGGTGAAAAACGCGGGTGCACTTCCCACGCCAGACCTTGCGCAATCCGCGTCGCCGCGCCGCCTGTCATCGGCACGGTGTAAATATCGCCGAGCAGGGCGAATGCGATCGTATCGCCATCGGGCGACACATCGACATCCATCCAAGTTCCCTCATCGGTCTGGATAGGAACTTCGCGGATGATCGCTCCTTGAGGGGCCTGAACGTCCCATTCGGCCTTTTCCTCGCCCTCCTGATCCTGCGCAAGCGCGACGCTGGCGCTTGCCAGCATGGAGCCGGAAAGCATTGCAGCGGCAAAGTGGCGAATGGTGAAGCGGCGCATATGGAAGTCTCCCCTGACAGGCCCTGAAGTGAGCCAAGTAGGCTGGGTTTGTTTTCAAGTCACGATATTGCAGGCTCTCAAGAGCGTTCAGCCTTTGACCCCGTCGATATAGCGCGCCACATTCTTGGCGAGCACATCCATCGGCGCATTTCCGCCAAGAATGATGGCATCGTTGAACGCTTTGAGATCGTAAGCATCGCCAAGTTCGCGTTCGGCTCTGGCGCGCAAATCGACGATACGGCTGTGGCCCAATTTGTAGCCCGTGGCCTGCCCCGGCCAACTGCAATAGCGGTCGACCTCGCTTGCCACTTCCTGTTCCTTGGAGCCATTGCGCTCGACAAAGAAATTGACCGCGCGTTCGCGGCTCCAGCCTTTGGAGTGCAACCCTGTATCGACCACCATCCGGCACGCGCGGAACGCAAGGCTTTGCAGATAGCCCAGCCGCCCGACCTTGAAATCATCATAGGCGCCCAGTTCATCGGCCAATTGCTCGGCATAAAGCGCCCAGCCTTCCGAAAACGGATTAAACGCAAGGATCGAGCGGATAAGGGGGAGACGGTTGGAATATTCGCCCTCCCAGACATGGCCCGGAATGGTCTCGTGATAGGTAAGGTCGGCAAGGTCATATTTGCGATGCAGATCGGTGGTGCGAAGATTGATCCACATCCGCCCCGGAATTGTGCCATCCTTGCTGCCAGCCCCGCCATAGGCGCCCGGCGCACCCGGTTCTTCGGAAAGCGGCAGGCGGCGCACTTCGAGATTGGGATCGACCAGCGTGTTGAACGCGCGCGGCATCTCGCCCTTGATCCATTCAATCCGGTCCTTGATGAAGGCCATAATCTCGGCGCGTCCCGGATCGCCCTCTGAAAACTTGTAGCGCGGGTCCTGGCTCAGCGCCTGCATCCGCTCGCCGACCGTGCCCTTGGTGAAACCGATCTCGCGCAGGATCGGGTCCATGCGTGCGTGCAGCGCCTCAAGCTCTTCCAGACCCTGATTGTGGACCTCATCGGCAGTCAGGTTTGTCGTGGTGCTGGAACGCAGGGCCCATGTGTACCATTCCTCGCCATAGGGCCGCTCGCGCATGCCCGCATCGTTCGTGGCCCTGGTCCGCTGGCGTTTCAATTCTTCCAGCTGGCGGGTGAGTGCAGCAACGATTTGCCCGCGTTCAATCGTGGCGGCTTCTTCGACCGGGGCGTTAGCAATGCCGGCTTCGGCGGACCTTCGGGACAGCGAGGATGTGAACAAATCGGCCTGCCCGGCGGTGGCAATCGTGCTCTCCATCTGTGCGATGGCCTTGTCGAGCAGGAAGGCGGGCGGGATCACGCCAAGGTCCGCCGTCGATTGCATCCGGTCCAGTTCGCCATCAAAGACAGCGGGCATTTGCTTCATCCGCTCAAGGAAGAATTCGGCATCGTCGCCATCAGATAACGGATGGCCTGAATCCATGAAACGCGGCAGATCGAGATAGGAGCCCACGTTCTGGATCACGACATAAGGCGCGGTGCGCCAGCTTCCCACGGGAATATCGCCATAAGGCAGGGCAAGCCCGTCCAGAGCCACTTGATATCCGCTTTCGACCGCCTCGAAGCTGGTGAGCTGCTCAGGGGTCAGATTATCACGCGGATAGGCTTTCGTCATCTCAAGGTCGCGGCGCAAGGTCGCGGCAAGCGCATCCTGTCCGGCCTGGCTTTGATCTTCGAGTTTGCCTCGAAGGCCTGCATATTGGCCGACATCCACACCCAGGCTCGTCGCCCGTTCAGGTTCGTGACCGAGCAGGTTGTAGCCGACCTGTTCAAGCCAGTTATCGGGGGTGAGAGATGCAACCGGCCCATCAAGGCCAGTCATCTTGCATCCGGTAAGGGTAAGCGCGGTGGTTGCGCTGAGCCCGGCCAAAGTCTGGCGGCGGGTCAGGCTGAATTGTGTGTTCGTCATGGCATCATTGTGTGCAGACCATAGGAGGGCAAGTCAATTTGCCGTTGCCCGGTTTTTACTACGCGTATCAGGCAGGCTCTTCATATTGCAGCGTCGCATCCACATTGCTGCGCGTGTAGGCGTGATAACCGCTGCGCGTTTGAGCATAGATGCGCTGTGCAATTGGCTTACCCCAATCCGTGTTGTTGAGCGCGGTGAACAGGGGGCTTACAAACTTGTTGCGCCCAACCCTTGCCAAAAAGCGTTCAGCCTGCGGCACTCCTGGGTCATATTCATTGCGCAAAGCCGCCTCCAGCCACAGGAACAAGACCTCGTTGTTAGCGGTCTGCGAAAGGCCAAGGCTATTATCCAGCGCCGCGAGTTGCTCTGCCGACAGCTTTTCGGGCAATTCCTCCAGAAAGCGGCGCTGCTCTGCCGCAGTCCAGCCGCGCCATACACCACCATCGGGAAGCGTGCCTGCGTTCGCATATGCTGCAACCGCATCGTCCACCTGAGCGAACGCTTCGGGATCGGGCTTCCACGCATTTTCGGGAAGGCCCGTGCCATAAACCCATTCGTCGAGCATCAATTGCTCTTCGAGCTCGGCATCACCCTTGATGAGTTTTTCGCGTAGGTCATTCAAAAACATTTCGGATGTGACCGGCTGGAAGGCGTGGGTGTCGAACCACTGGGTAAGCCAGGCATCGAACGGCTCGCGCCCGATGATGTTTTCCACCGTGCGAAGGAACACTGTCCCCTTGTCGTAAATGGCAAAGCCCCTCGTTGCGAACGGGCTGATGTCGTCGGGGGTGCGCATGGCTGTTGCGGGATTGTCTGCGCCTGCGTTTTCGATCCCCTCGACAAGGCCCGCATAGCTAAGAGCATATTCCTGCTCGGCGCGCTGTTTGCCGTAAACCTCTTCAACGATGCGGTTCTCGAAATAGGAGGTAACGCCCTCGTTGAGCCATCCGTCGCGCCAGCTTGAATAGGTGGTGAGATTGCCAGACCAGCTGTGTGCAAGCTCATGCGCGACCAAACCGTTATTGGAGCGGTCGCCTGCGATAAATGTGGGCGTGAGGAAGGTCATGACCGGGTTTTCCATACCGCCATAGGGGAACGCCGGCGGCAGGACGATCATGTCATATCGACCCCAGCGATAATCGCCGAACAGCGCGATCCCGGCATCGATCATTTCTTCGGTATCGCCCACTTCCTGTGCCGCCGCTTCGATGACTTCAGGCTCAGCCCAAACGCCCGAGCGCGGGCCAAGTTCGCGAAATTCGATATTCCCTGCGGCAATAGCGATCAGATAGGGCGGCACCGCATTGTTCATCACAAAGGAAAATTCGCGGCGATTCTCGTCCTCGGCTTGCGGGTCGCCCTGCACCACCCCGCTCATCACGACATTGAGGGGTTCGGGCGCCGAAATGGTCGCCTCCCATGTCTGACGGATGCCGGGGCTGTCCTGTGTGGGAATCCATGTGCGATTGTTGATCGCCTGACCCTGGCTGAAAAGGAACGGATATTCGCCGCCAGCGGTCTGCTGCGGGCTGAGCCACTGCAAGGCTTCTGCCTCGGGCGCGGAAAGATATTCGATCACGATGCGATGCGTCGGCGCAAGTTCACCCTCAGCAAGATCGGCACCGCGCTCCAGCTTTTGAGCCGGAAGGCCAATCGTCAAAGGCTCACCCTTCCCCTCAACCGTGTCACCCAATTCAAACGGCAGCGCATTGCCAGCCTCGTCGGTAACGGCAGAGATGCGAAGCCCGTTGGAATCGAGAATGATCTCGTCCGCCGCATCGGCCGCCAGCACATCGAGCACCGCCGTCCCGCCAATGGTCTTCGCATCGAAATCCACCGCCAGATCGAGATCCAGATGGGTCACTCGCGCCTCGATTGGCTTTGCGAAGGTTTGGTCATCGAAGGCTTCTTCGCTCGTCAATATGGGCGCGATGGGGCCGCGCTTGCCCGTGTCGGGCGACATCAATTCTGCACAGCCCGCAAGCAGGAGCACAAAGGGAAGCAGAAGAAGTGAGACGGTAGCACGCATCGGGAAATCCTGAAACTTTTGATTGCGCGGCTGAATGGCATGAAACAAAGCGGCTTGCCAACAGTCGATACGGCGCGCGGCGTCTTGCCCCTGCGAGAAGTTCAATTTTCACCTGCCACCCGATGCTGCAGTCGAAGCAAAAACCGTGGTTAACAAGCCCGAAAGCCCAATCAATTGGTCCCGATATTAAATTCCAACTGCCAGATAACGCAGCTCCCGCAATTTCTCTCCCATCGCGACCACGATGGATCGGGCATCACGCGGTTTCGCGAAGCATCAGCCGAGGAGGCAATACAAGACTTTCCGTATCCTCCCCTGCCAAGCGTCGCAACAACAGGTCTACGAGACCCTTTGCACCAGCAGCGATGTCTTGCCTCACCGTTGTAAGAGGCGGCGCCGTCTGGCTTGAAATCGGAAGATCGTCGAAACCGACAATCTTTAGCTGGTCCGGCACAGCGATGCCGCGTTCCCGAAGTTCTTTAAGACAGGTCACAGCGATTGTGTCGGTTGCGGCAAAAATGCCGTCAACCTCGCCTTCGATCTCCTGCAAATGCTCCGCGATTTCCTCGCCGGTCTTCTCGGGCGACAGGTGCGTTGGAAGGGCGCGGATCGCTACACCCATTTTTTCAGCCACTTCTTTTGCGCCGGCATAGCGGGCTGCAAACTCGATCGGCTGTGTGTCGCCCAGGAATGCGAGTGCTTTTGCTCCCGACGCGATGAGCTTTTCAGCGGCGAGCTTTCCCCCCAGACGATTGTCTGTGCCAACCACGCAGTGCCTTTGGCCTTCCTGATGATTGCCCCAAACCACCATCGGCAGATAACCGTCGGCGACATCCTCAATCCGCTCGTACTGGTCTGACTGACCGATCACAATCACGCCATCGACCATCCCCGATCCGATGAATCGGTCAAGCCAGTCCTCATCCTGATCGGGAATGACACGCCTCAGCATGAGGTCGTATCCCTTCTCCGTCAGTTCGTCGGCCAGATAGCCGAGCAGGGTGATGAAGAAGGTGTCGGAAATTTGCTGCCGCACGTCGTGACCCAGCGGAATTGCGACCCCGATGACGCCTGTCTTTTGACGGCGAAGCTTGCTCGCCATCTGGTTCGGGCGAAAGCCATGTTCGCGCGCAATCGCCTCGATTTTTGCGCGTGTCTTCGTGTTGACCAGGCTGTTGCCGGCAAGCGCGCGCGACACAGTGCCGGTGGAGACACCGGCAATCTTGGCAAGGTCGGCAAGAGTGCGAACTCTCCCTGCGCTTTCCGGGGTATCTGGGGCATCTGAATCAGGCATGTGCCCCCCCTTAGCCTGCCAGCGCCTTTTGTTCACGCGGAACTCTGTGACCTGCATCGACAAACAGGGTTGCGATTGCACCGACGATCATCAGCGCCCCTCCCATCATCAACACATTGCGTGGATCACCGCCGAGCAAAGGATTGTAGATGAGCGGCATTGTCAGCGTCTGGAACAGCATGGGAATGACGATGAACATGTTGAAGATGCCCATATAGATGCCGTTGCGTTCCGCCGGGATGGAGTCTGCGAGCATCACATAGGTGTTGCCCATCATTCCGGCCCAACCAATGCCGATGCCAAGCATAAGAGCAAAGAGCGCAGCCGACGTTTCCACCCCCGGGATAAGCAGCATGGCCACCCCTGACGCGGTAAGGCAGACTGCATGGACCAGGCGCGCACCAAGTCGCGCTACGATCGGGATGAGCAGTAAAGCCCCGATGAAAGCAATGAAGTTGTACAGAGCGCCTGCCTGCTGCGTGGTCAACGTTGCTTCACGAAATGCCGCGCTCGACGGATCGGAGGTATCATAGATCGAGCGCCCCACGGCAAAGGTGATGTATTGCCAATAAGCGAACATTGCGTACCATTGGCAAAGCATGGCGAGGGCAAGCTGGCGCATCGGCTTTGGCATATCGCGGATCGCATCGACGATTTCCGTGAGCGTGCCTTTCACCGTCAGCGGTTTCTTGTCCAGAACGGCCTTCTCATCCTCGGTCATCGGCAGTTCGGGCACGCGCCAAACGGACCAAACGATGGTCGAAATCGAGAGTATCGCTCCGATAATGAAAGCGATGCGGACGATGACCGGAATGCCGTTATCGTCCAGCATGTCCTGCGCAACAAACGCCGTCAGAAGCGTCGGAGCGAGATAGGAGAGAGTTTGCGCCAGACCGGTGAAAGCACTTTGGGTGAGAAATCCGATTGATCGCTGTTCGGGCACGAGCCGGTCCGCAACATAGGCGCGATAGGGCTCCATGGTGATGTTGTTACCAGCATCAAGAATCCAGAGCAGCGATGCCGCCATCCAGAGCGTCGACGAATACGGCATGAAAAACAGACTGATCGTGCAAAGGATCGCGCCGATCAGGAAGTAGGGTGTCCGGCGGCCATATCGTGAACTGGTCCGGTCGCTCATTGCGCCAACGATTGGCTGGATGATGAGGCCCGTCATCGGACCTGCAAGCCACAACAGCGGCATCGTCGCTTCGTCCGCGCCGAGAAAACCGTAGATCGGTCCCATATTGGCTTGCTGCAGACCGAAACTGAATTGCAGGCCGAAAAAACCGATGTTCATTTCGATGATTCGAAGCAGCGAAAGCCGTGGTTTTACGGCGGTTTGCATAATCAACTCCCTCTCACTCGCCGTTATGTGACCGGCGTTGTGGCATTTTCGTGACATACATTGCGCGCGATTGCAATCGTTTGCAATTTTATTGTTGCAAACGATTGCAATCGAATTATGCATTACTGCGAATCGCGCAAAATGGTGCGAGCACAAAGGAGAGAATTCCCATGAAGTTTCGTCACGCTTTGGCCTTTGGCGTCGCGCTGAGTGCCTTTTCCACCCCTGTATTCGCACAGGACGCCGCCGAGACTGCAGAAGATGACAATGAGATCATCGTCACGGCGGTTGCTCGCAGTCAGAACCGGCTTGAAAGCTCGGTTTCGGTAAGCTCGGTCGGTGCTGAACAGATCGCAGATCTCGCGCCGCCATCCTCTGCCGATCTTATCCGCCAAATTCCGGGCATTCGTTCCGAAGCATCAGGTGGTGAGGGCAACGCCAACATCGCCGTTCGCGGTCTGCCCGTTTCGACCGGCGGTGCGCGCTACATCCAGCTTCAGGAAGACGGCCTGCCCGTTCTCGAATTCGGCGACATCATCTTCGGCAACGCCGACAACTTCCTTCGCGCAGACCGCAATGTGGCGCGCGTCGAGGCCGTTCGCGGTGGTTCAGCCTCTACTTTCGCATCGAACGCACCGGGCGGCGTGATCAACTTCATCTCGAAAACCGGACAACGCGAAGGCGGTGCAATCCAGGGCACTGTGGGCGTCGATTTTGAGACCTACCGTGTTGATTTTGACTATGGCGCTCCCCTCGCCGATGATCTGTATTTCCATGTCGGCGGCTTTTACCGCACTGGCGAAGGCCCGCGCGATATCGGCTACAATGGCTATGACGGCGGCCAGGTCAAAGCAAACCTTACCAAAGAATTCGACGGCGGCTATGTGCGTTTCCACGCCAAGTTCCTTGATGACATTACCCCCACCATCCTGCCCCAGCCTGTTTCTGTAACCGGCACGGACGGCAATCCGGATTACACTGCGATTGCTGGCTTCGATCCGCGTTCAGACTCGCTCTACAGCCCGTTCATCACGACCATCACCACCCTCGATGGTGGCAACAACCCGACCACCTACAATTTCCAGGATGGCCTTTCGGTTGAATCCCAGGCGTTCGGTGTCGAGGCCGAAATTGACGTAGGCTCAGGCTGGACGCTGACCAACCGCTTCCGTTACGCCAACAACTCGGGCAGCTTCGTCTCGCCTTTCCCGGCAAGCGCAGGCGCGGCTCAGGATATTGCTGATGGTATCGGCGGCGCCGGCTCGAGCATTGTGTTTGCCTCCGGCCCGAACTCGGGCAGCGTCGCAAATGCTGCTGACATCGGCGGCAATGGGTTGCTCGCCAATATCGTGAATTTCAATGTTCGCCTGAACAGCCTCGACAACGTCACGAACGATTTCCGCATCTCCAAGGACTTCGACTTCGGCAGCGGCTCGGCAACGTTCACCTCGGGCTTCTATCTGTCGCGTCAGGACGTGGACACCGACTGGCTGTGGACTGCTCACGTCCAGACCGTTCAGGGTGATGGCCAGTCCGTGCTCGTCGATATTGTCGATGCCGATGGCGACACGGTCACCGACAACGGCGTCGTTGGCTATGGTGCGAACTTCTTTGGCAACTGCTGCCGCCGCAACTATGACGTGGCGTACAGCACTTATGCGCCGTTCGCCTCACTTGCTCTCGATTTCGATCGACTGACGCTCGATATGAGTGTGCGCTACGACTATGGCGATGCCAATGGCACAGTCACAGGCGATGGCCCTGTCACAGACTTCGACTTCAACAATGACGGCGATATCAGCCAGGCGGAATCGCAAACCAGCGTTCTCCCGCTGACCACCCCTTCACCGGTCAATTATGATTTTGGCTATTTCTCATGGTCGCTCGGCGCGAACTACCTGCTGACTGATGATCTGGGTATTTTTGCGCGCTACAGCCAAGGTGGGCGTCACACTGCCGACCGCAGCCTTCTCTCGCCTGCTGTCAGCACAGTCGACGGCGGACTTCCGGGCGGCGATGATGGCGTGATCGCCGAAGTCAACCAGCTCGAGCTTGGCCTGAAGTATCAAGGTGGCGGCTTCTCGGTCTATGCGACCGGCTTCTTTGCCGAAACCAGCGAAACCAACGTCGAGATTGCGCCGCTGCTTCTGACTGATACCGACTACGAAGCCTATGGTGTCGAACTTGAAGGTTCGTATTCGACCGGCCCGTTCACTCTTAGCGCCGGTGCCACATGGACCGATGCCGAGATCAAGGACTCGCTCAACGCAGCGCTCATTGGCAACACTCCGCGCCGTCAAGCAGACCTCGTCTATCAAGCCACTGCGCAATATGACGATGGTTTCTTCAAGGCTGGTGCCAATCTGATCGGGACCACGGACAGCTTTACGCAAGACAGCAACCAGCTCGAATTGCCCGGCTATAACCAGGTCAACGCGTTCCTCGCAGTGCGTCCGGTAGACCGGGTCGAAGTGGCGCTGAACGCGACCAATCTCTTCAACAACTTCGGCTACACCGAAGCAGAAGAGGGCTCGATCCCAGGCAACGGGATTGTGCGGGCTCGCTCGATCGCTGGTCGCACGGTCGCAGCCTCGGTTCGCTTCGACTTCTAAGCCTCGCGGGTCGCGAGCGCTGCAAGCTGGCCGGATGATCTCCCCCCCTTCATCCGGCCAGCTTCCTTTTTTGTGCCGGTTTAAGTTAGGTGAACCAATGACTTCGTTTTGGAAGCCGGAACACGCGCGCGATGCGCGCCGCAGCATTTCGGTGCAAATCCCTGTAATTGAGAGCGTTAATCGCGAAGGCCTTCAATCCGGGCGGATCTATTGGGACATGTGGCCCATTCAAACCCGCTCCGGCCATATTGCCCTAATCAAGGGCCGCGAGCTCTGGATGGCACTCGGAGCCCCTGATCGGGCGGATTCTTCGATCAGGCATTTCGAAGCCAAAATCTATTTGCTGGAACGCCAAGGCACTCGCTGGGTAGATCTGGGCCCGGTCCTTCCGGAATTCGACGTCGATTATGAACGCGAATGGTCGGGCTCTGCGATCATCGAAGGGGACAACCTTTCGCTCTACATCACCGGCGCTGGCGTGGCGCAGAAGGCAGGCGGCTATCAGCAACGCCTGTTTGAAGCCCACGCGACTATTGGCGACAACGGCCTGCCGATCAATTGGTCCAAGCCGGTCCTGTCGGTTGAAGGCTACGGCGAGCATTACATGCCGGCCGATGCGCATGAAGGGGAAGCGGGCAAGATCAAGGCATTCCGCGATCCCGCTTTTTTCAAGGACCCGGCCGATGGCGCCGAATATCTCGTCTTCAGCGGGTCACTTGCCGGAAGTTCCAGCGACTTCAACGGCGTGATCGGCATTGCCAAGCGCGCTGGTGAACGCTGGGATTTGCTTCCCCCCCTCATCAGCGCCGAGGGCGTGAACAATGAGCTGGAGCGGGCCCATGTGGTCTTTCATGAAGGCCGCTACTACGCCTTCTGGGTAACGCAAAGCCACACATTCGCCCCCGACCTTCGCCAAGCGCCCACAGGCCTTTACGGAATGGTCGCGGACAGTCTTTTCGGAGAGTACCACCCCCTCAATGGAAGCGGTCTTGTGCTCGCCACTCCTGAAAGCGAACCGTTACAAAGCTACAGCTGGTTTGTGTCGAGCGAGTTGCTGGTTTCCAGTTTCGTCGATTTTTACGGGCTCAAAGGCAGCACGCTGCCCAGCGATACCGCAGCGGCCAATCAGTTTTTTGGCGGGGTTCCCGCCCCCCTCCTCAAACTCCAAATTGATGCAGATCGCTGTGAGTTGGCCGAAATGGTCCAGGCATGAGTTCAACTGGCAAACCTTTGCTGGGTGCAATCGAGGCGGGTGGCACGAAATTTGTGCTCGCTGTCGGACACTCTCCTGCCGAGATCATCGCGCGGCACGAAATTCCCACGCGCGATCCAGACGCGACGCTGGCGGAAGCACACGCCTGGTTCGAAGGGCACGGGGCGATCAGCGCGCTCGGAATTGGCAGTTTCGGACCAGTTGATCTTGATCGATCCTCGCCAGAGTGGGGTCGCATTACCAACACGCCTAAGCCGGGTTGGGCGAATTGTGATCTGGTGGGATACTTTGCCGAGCGGCTATGTGTACCCATCGGCTTCGACACAGACGTGAACGCGGCGGCCCTAGCTGAATACACCTATGGCGCCGGTAAAAGCGCCGCATCGCTCGCTTACATCACGGTGGGCACTGGTATTGGTGGCGGACTGGTACTCGATGGAAAAGGCGTCCATGGTGCCGCACATCCAGAGATGGGGCACATTCTTCCCCGCCGCCACCCGGATGATCGCGACTTCAAGGGTGTGTGCCCGCACCACGGCGACTGTCTGGAAGGACTGGCGAGTGGTCCGGCCATTAAGGCGCGTTGGGGAACCTCGCTTTCCGAGTTACCGGCAGATCACGAAGCGCACGAAATCATCGCCTGTTATATGGCCCAGCTCGCTGTCTCTCTCATTGCTGTGACTTCGGTAGAAGTTATCGTGTTTGGCGGCGGTGTGATGAAGACACCTGCCTTGCTTGAGCGTGTCGATCAGCGCGCTTCAGAACTTGGCGCGGCGTATTTCCCCGGAAAAGCGAGGCACAAGATCGTCTCGCCCGGCCTTGGTCAAAATGCCGGCCTTACAGGAGCATTGTTGCTCGCTGCCGATCTATGATCTGGGCCCGAGGCTCGGCCCGGGTGCTAACGCTGCGTTCTTGGCTGATCCTAGGACGAACCGCTTGGCGGTCATGCACGAACGGCTTGCACGCGTGACTCAGCCCGTCTTCGATCTCGCGATCGTCGAGCTTTCCTACGACCTGCCGCCTATGCGCGAAATGATGCAGCACCATGTATCACGTGCGGGCGATGCGGGACTGGATTGGTTGCACGATAAAATCCTTCAATTCGCAAGAGACAGCTGAAAAAACGCGGGCCTGACAATGCGAGCAGCGGATCGGGAGTTAACGTGATGACACTTGATGCCTTATCCTTGAGCGAATGCAATTGGCACGCCGGCCCCAAGGTAGAACCTGCACAAATTCCGGGGCAATGGCACCTGTTTAATCGAGCCTCACCCCTATCGGAAAGCCGTTATGGTATCGAAGGGGAGCAGAACAGAAACTTCTGATTATATCACATATAAATGGCGGAGACGGAGGGATTCGATTTAAGATATCATGTATCTGATATCATGAGGTGGGGAGGAACTGTGAATTCTTCAATACCCCCAACGCTACCCCGCTCTGCAGGCGAGATCTTCTTTATGGGCGGTCTCCGGACCGTATAGGGGTTTGCCTTTGCCAATATCCCTTGCGCCCAGTATTCGGCCATCCGAAGTTTAGGAACGATTTCAGAAAACTCCCCTCCGTGCACGATCGAGCGAATGCCCGCTTTGCGCCCCAGTACAAGACGTAGCCATCCGATTTCTGAGTCCCCAGTAGCGGACATTCTCTGTGGTAAATACGGCCAAGGAGAATGAAAATGAATTTCTCACATGTTGACACCGCTGCTCAGAACCGGGTGCTTCTGAACTTTGAAGCGAAAACCGGTCCGAAGCGACCCTTTAATCAGAAGCAAATCTGGGTGACCCGTTTCTTACTCAATCGTGAAGAGCGCATTCGAGATCGCGCGGTGTTTGATTTGGCGATCGATAGCAAGCTGCTAGGCTTTGATCTTGTTGAGTTGAAGATCGGTGGGTTGGTCAGTGGTCCAGAGATCAGAAAGCGAGCGACACTCACTCAGCGCAAGGCTGGCCGGCATGATCAGTTTGAGATTGCAGCAGAAGCGCGCGCCAGCCTGTTCGCCTGACTGGAGCTCAGAGGAGGTGACGTCGAGGACTTCATCCTGTCAAGCCGAGTTGATCACCCGCGCCGCTCGGGACGCGGCAATACGCGCGGCCAGTCGATAAGTGGGTCACGCCTATCTGCTCGCGACCAGAAGAGTATGGTATCCACTCGCTGCGTCGAACGAAGGCTTCGATCATCTACAAAGCCACAGACAATATACGTGCAATCCAGATGCTGCTCGGTCATTCAAAGATCGACACACAGTCCGATAGCTAGGCGTCGAGATAAAAGACGCTCTTGCCCCTCGCTGAGAAGACTGAAATCTGAGTCGAGTTGTGCGCTGACTTAAAGTGATCCAGCGTCCGACTCTGTCGGGTGAAAATGAACGTTGCGCTAAGCGATAGAAGTCCCGTCATTGCAACTAGAAGATCCGGCGTAGTGCGCGAGCAATTTCGTTAAAAGCCCAATGCGCAAATGAACGTCCGCTCGTCTTGATCTGCACTGAGCCAGGCACGGGCTGTATCTGATAGCCCTTAGCGCTCACTGCGCCCTTCTCCGCAATCAACCGCACTCGATAGAGAGCCTCACGCGGTGTCAATTCTTCACCGTCGCGGTCGACCGCAATCGGGCCGCCATTGGTTGAAGCCAGAATATCCTGCTCCAAGCGTTCGATTGCGCTGGCAGACGTTTCTATCAGCTTAGCCTCGCGCGAAGGGCCGCCCGCATCGGATGCGACGAAAGTGCCCAATGCCCCCTCCTCCAATCGCCAGATATCATCTTCTGACAAATACGCTTGCACATCAAAATCGCTTGGCGTCACCACATTTGCGATGATCTCGTCTCCCGCTATCCAGCGACCTTGGTGCATTTCTGGCGATAGACCGGCCACCAGGCCAGCATGAGGAGCGCGAAGGATCAGCTTCTCACTACGCCGTGTCAGTCCGCTAAGCTTGTTGCGCTCCCTTGCCAGCTCTCGCTCGAGGACGGAACGATTGGACCGGTCGCGCTGATCAGCCACGGCTCGATCAACCTGCAACTGCAATTGAGCAATTCGAACTTTGGTCGCAGCGGCTTGAGCTTTGAGCTCAGGGGCCTGAAGCTCAATGATCGGTGTGCCCGCGAAGACTTCCTGACCATTTTCGACCAAGACTTCTATAATCTCCGCTGGCTCGCCGGAGACAATCGGCGCTGACCCCACTGGACTTAGCACCGCATACCCGCTGACATGCCGATCGAGTGGTAAGAAGGCGGCGATTGTCAATCCGCCTGCTATCCAAAGCCACGCGCCTCCACGCCTCTTGGAGAAAATGCGGTCTTTCATCTGGTACCAAACGCGAAGCTCGCTCAACACTGGGCGACCGATGAAAACAGCCAGTTCGACGGCTGCCAGGATCAGGCCCAAGGGTTTGAAAAACACGTTATAAACCAACACCGCGATCCCGATGAACAGGAAAAAGCGATAGGCCCAAGTCGCATAGGCGTAGAGGATCATTCCGCGGCGCAGCTTGGTCGGCACCGTTTCTGGAGCGGCATCGCTCAGGCCAAACAGCGTTTTGCGCAATCGCCATCTGCCAAGCGCGAAAGCGCGCGGCTGCAGATTTGGTACGTTCAGCAAGTCCGAAAGAACATAGTAGCCATCAAACCGCATGAACGGGTTGAGGTTGATCGCCAGGCTCATGATCCAGCTTGTGGTCGCCAAAATAAAGGCAACGCTTCGCAGCAAGCCATCGGGCAAGACGACCCAGAGCATGGTCGCTATGCTGGCGATCATCAGCTCGGTTGCAATCCCTGCGCAATCAATCGCGAGCCTTTGTTTGCGTGATGTCAGTCCCCATGCCGAGGTCGTGTCAGTGTAAAGCACTGGCATCATCACAAGGAAGCTGAGCCCCATTGTCGGGACGCGGCAGCCATAGCGGGTCGCGGTATAAGCATGGCCAAGCTCATGCAGGATTTTCACTACGATCAGCCCTAGGCCATACGCAATCACTCCCTGCCAGCTGAAGAAATAGAGGAAGGATGCAAGAAACGCGTCCCACTGGCGCGCCACCAGCAGCAGACCTGAAAAGGCCAGCAGCGCAAAGAAAACAGCGCTTTTCCACGACCAGAGAAAGCTGACGCGGTTCATTGTTCGGGTGAGAAAATCGGCGGGTTTGACCAGCGGCAGGCGGATAAACAGATAGTTATCGAGGAGCCATTTCCATGCGGATTTCTTGCTGCTGGCTCGCTTTTCCAGGAAGGCCGAAACGCTGTCGCGCCCGACTGGCGTTACACTCAGCGCGTTGGCCGCTACGAACTCCACTACTTCGTTGAAGGCCCGATTAGTGGCCTCATCATCAAGCCCAAGGCGCGCAAGTTGTGGACCGATACCGGCCAATTGCCCGCTTGCCCAATGGGAAAGGATGACAAATTCGATCCGTCCAAGCTGGAAAAAGGTATGGCGAACGGGATCAAACAAGGTCCAGCTCGGGGCACCGTTCACCAGCGGTGCTCCCGGTTCGATCCGCAATTCTTGTCTCAGCCCCGGCAATGGCGGCGGTTTCTTCGCGTCCGGCAGCTTTATCGGGATTGTAGAGCTCGTCATAGCCCGATGAATTGCCGCAGCGCAGAAATCGGCCTGCGAAGCAAAGAGTAAATGAGGGGAACCCATCGACCATAGACTTGCGCTGTCCCGCGCGAACCGATGCGCGCCTCGCCGGAGGTGACCCGCGCTGTCAGTGCGAATGCCAATACGCCTTCGGGTGTTTGGCGCGCCTGATAGCTGGCTGTCTCAAGCTCAGCGTCAATCGCCCAGAAAGGCTGCGAGTCCAGCCACATTTTGATCTTCCCGCCCTGCACCAATGTCATTTGCTCAGCTGCCGGCAGATCCACTCTGATCATCACTTTGCTGGGATCGACCACCTGCATGATTGGATCACCCACATCGACCGCTCGCCCCTCCCAATCGCGGCGGTCGCTAAACAGGGCCATCCCATCACGTTCGGCTCTGATCGAAGACTGACCAGCTAGCTGGCTGGCATAGTCAAATTCGGCCTGCGCCACTTCGACTTCTGCTTGCATGATTGCCATGTCGGACGTCTCGTCTTCGCCGCCAAAAGCCGAGCTAGTTGAGCGCTCCAGGCGAGATTTGGCGACCGCCAATCGCTCTTGCGCGAGCTCCAGCTCGTTGGCGAGCCGAACATCGTCAAACCGCAGCAAGACCTCGCCTTGTTTCACTGGGGCATTCGGGGTGACTTCGATCGAGGCGATCCGACCGGAGAAAGGTGCCGCGACCACATAAGGGCGCTCCGCGACGATCTCGGCTGGCGCCAAGGCGGTTAGGCGCACTGGAAAGAGCAAGATGACCAATACTGCAGCAGCGAGCCAGCGCTTCTTGGTCGTGTCGAGGGCTGGGAGGCGGCGCACGGGGCGATTTGCAGTTAAAGCGAGCCAGCTATGCGCAGTGGTCTCTGCGATGCGCGCGGCACGATATTTTTCGCCCTCCCGCAAGCTTTCGTCGCGTGCGAACAGCAACCCGCCAAAGACTTCACCAGCTCGATCAAGAAGCGGCTGCCAATGCAGCTGATGATAGGGGTAAGCGGAAAGCGCCTCATCTTCACGCAGACTTCCGGCCGCGAAGCTGCGAGCTTCGGCGAGCCCATACTGATCGGCCAATACGGTCACTTCTTGCTCAAGTGCGTGAATCAGCGGTGCGTTTCGATCCACTGTCGCGATTGATGATGCGCATTTGATCTTGAACCCCTCGCCGATCGTTGCCTGGCGGAGGATGAAGAGCTGACCATATGGCAAGATGCTGCGGGTTTCGTTGGCGACTAAGTATTGCAGCTCAGGCAGGCTTGCCTGACGCCTTATGTCGGACTCAAACTGAAGCAAAGCGGCGAGTCTGGCCGGATCCCCACTGCGCGGAACGGCTTCAAGCTGGGTGGTACCCCTCCCCGCGTCGTTTGGCTCAGGTCGGCTCGCTGCCATTGCCCTCGTCACCTATCTCACTGTCGCCGGCAGTTGCAGCCTCCGGCTCTTCGCTTTCGGCGGCTTCGTCTTCTCCCGTGAATGTCGCAGTGCCGCTCATTCCCGGCAGGACAAGAGCCTCGCCCGGATCGATACTGGCAGCGACGCGAATAGTCTTACTCACCGGATCAACCGATGCGCCAAGCCGTTCAACCTCGCCCGTGATCGTGGCTCCGGTTTCATCGATCAGAAATTCGAAGTCGGCACCCGGTTTAAGCCACGTCAACCAATTGCTCGGGACGATCAGATCTGCTTCCAGGTTGCCGCCGCTCTGAATGCGCATGAGCGGTTGTCCGCTGGCTGCAACTTCGCCGCGCCGGGCTAAAGCTTCGACCACCGTGCCCGAGAATGGGGCATAGACTGCGCAATCCTTGAGCTGAGCGGCGACTGCGTTGGCTTCTGCCCGGGCCCGCCCAAGATTGGCTTGTGAGACTTCGACTTCATTCTTGCCAACAGCTTCATAGCTGTCGAGCTCAAGATTTGTCTCATATGTCTTCTGATAGGCGGTGGTGGCCGCCCGTGCGGCGGTCAGCTCTGCGCGAATGGTCGAACAATCAAACCGCGCCAAAAGCGATCCGCGACGAAAGCTCTGCCCTTCGTCGAAGGGCATTGAGGTGATCCGCGCGGTTATGCGGGATGCGACGGTGGACTCATCCTTCGCTGCAATAACTCCGCGCGCATCAAGCGCAGGTTCCGCCTCGACTTCTGGCAATGCTTCCTGAGCGGGGACTTCTTTTGGAGCAGGGACATCCGAGGATACGATATTCTCTGACCAAGTGGTGTCACCGCTATTGACATAAACTGCCCCGGCAACAATCGCGAGCAAGGCCGCCGCGCCGCCACCAAACCAGTATTTGCGCTTATTATCGCTTGCGTCGGTGACGCTTTCGGAAGGTTCAGTCGCTTCACTCATCAGTCTGCTGCTTTGTTTCTATCCCATTCCAACGAAGCGGCCTATTGCCCTGACAATCTAACCGACTCCTCGCGGTCCCGCCACAATTGCGCCAGCGACGCCTGCAGTGTGGCGACATCTTCGCGTCCGGTCACGTCTGGACTGAACTCATCGACGCCCATCGACGCAAACAGGTTAGCATAGGCATTCTGCGCCTCTGCGAAGGCGATGTCATACTTCACTTCTGAAACAAGAGTGTTCATTTCTTCGCGCAGCAGGGTCTGACGGCTCATCACACCGGTGCGATGTCCTGCGCGGATCTGATCCATGATCTTGCTTTGGACGCCCATTTGTTTGCCAGCTGTCTCAAGTTCCTTGCTCAAATGGCTAAATCGGGCGCGGGCGACGTGAACCTGGGTGATAACCGCCATCGTCAACGCCAGCTCGCGCTGGTCTAGGAGCTCTTCCTGCGCGCGCACGGCGCGCTCATGGGCTGGCAGACGAAACAGGTTGAGCACGTTCCAGCTCGCGCGCGCGCCATAGTTCACCCAATTGTTGTTAAACAGGAAATCGTTGGAGTCGACATTAACGCCAAGGATGCCGCGGAAGCTTGGCAAGGCAGAAAGCAGAGCCGCATCCAGTTCACGAGAATTGATGCGTTGACGATAACTCACCTCGCGCAGTTCTGGGCGATTGACCAGTGCAGTCATCATCATGTCTTCGCCGGGATATTTTACCTCCGGCAATTGCTCCGAGCGGTCTGGCAGGACCAGCGAGAATTGCGTGCCCGGCCGCAGATTCATGAGTGCAGCAAGCTGCGACTTCGCGATCACCAGTTCGCGCTGCAGCTTGCGAATTTCTGATTGGATCTCAAGCAGCTCACGCTGATAGGTCAGTGCTGTGAGGGGCGCGGACAGCCGGCGGCTAGCAAGCCTCTCTGAGTTTTCCAAAGTCGTAGTGACTGACCCTTCGAGCTCTTTGAGCTTCGTCAGAAGGCGCTCAGCACTCACCGCACGCCAATAAGCCGAACGCACATCTTCGATCACGCGGTTCGCGACCTTGCGACGCCGCTCCTGGGCGATCAGCACTTCATCAGCGCCTTGCTTGGCGCGCACATAGGAGAGCCCAAAGTCAAGCACATCCCAACTTAGGGAGAGATCAGCCGTGAACAGATCGCGCTCTTGCGAAGTCGAAGGCTCAAGCGATTGCCGCTGTGTGATCAGCGATAGCGAACTCGCGCCGGAGAAATTGTTACGTCCTGCATAGCCTGCGCTGGCGACCAGTTGAGGCAGCATATCGTAACGTTGCAAATCAAGATCGCGATCCCGCAGCGCGATCTCCATAAGCTCGACCTTGTAGTCGAGGTTGTATTTGAGCGCGCGAGCCATGGCTTCATAGAGGTCAATCGGGGCCGAGATCGGCTCCTGATCCACATCAACCTGAGCAAAATTGCGCTCGGCCGTAGTACTCAGCTCGGCAGCCGTAAACGGCTCGGGAACAGTTGCGCAGGCGCTCAACATCAGCGTCGAAGCACTCAGCAGCACTATTGACTTGTTCATTGGCTTATCCCTCATCCGTCTTTCTGAATTCATGTAAACGCGGCGAGCAACTCGCCGATTTCATTATCTGCCTCGGCACTGGCCTGCGACATCATGGTATCGAGCGTTGGAGCTCGCACCCGCGATTGATCGAACGGGACATCGATCTGAACCTCGCCCGTTGAACCTTGAATTATAATGGGAATATCAACCGCTTGGCCACTCTCATCGATCGCTCTGACGATCACTCGCAAGGTCTCTGCGTCAGCGGGCCGTTCGATTATCGCGAGCCCGCGAGGATCCACTTTCACCCAATCGGGCAGCGGAGTGCCGTCGCGCGTCAGTAGTTGGAACTCGACGAAGCGCGCGTCGCTATCCGCGCCAATATCGCGCATTTCCACATATAGTACCCGATCACGCACGATCGATTCGATCATAAGTCGGTCTGAACCAGTATCGAGCTGGCGGACCGAGAACCCGGTTAGACTCTCCGTAAGGAAGTCACCGAAGCGCGGATCAAACAAGCGGTCTGCGCCGAAACGGAAATCACGGATGTGATCAAGATAATCAATGACATCGCCGATCGGATGCTCGCCTAGGCCAAATCCACCAATTCCATTGAGTGTGCGAATGCCGTTAACGGCTTCAAGCAGCGGCCGGTCAACATCGAGCGTGCCAGTGCCACCGAGGTCACGGAAACCATTTACGGTGTCGAGAATGACAAGCGGTGTGCTGATGAAGCTATCGGATTGATCAAGCACTCTATCGACCAGCCACGGATCCGGAATGCCAGGCACAGTGCCATCATCAAGCAGTGCGTTGATATCAGCCGCAGCCTCGACAATCGTGATGGTTGCAAAGGACTCGACAAACCCGCCATTCCCATCGGAAATGATGTAGCGAATGGTCGCCACACCATCAAAACCTTGCGGCGCCTCATAGGTAAGAGTGCCATCAGGATTGATGGTGACGGTGCCGATATCGGCGCTGACGAATATCACTTCGAGCGGGTCGCCATCCGGATCATTCGCATTGTCGAGGACATTGATCGTGGTAATTGTGCCGCCGATCACGCTGACTTCCTCAGGCTCATCGACTGGCGCTTCATTGGTATTGACTACCGTAACGGTGACGGTCGCAATTGAAGTTCCACCATTGCCATCGCTGATTGTGTAAGTGATCGTATCCGTTCCGAAGAAATCGGGATTGGGCACGTAAGTGACCGTTCCGTCGGGATTGATCGTGACCGTGCCGTTATTTGCACTTGCCTCGGTCACCGTCAGCGGATCGCCGTCGGCATCAGTATCATTCACCAGGACCGGAATGGTCACTTCTGAGTCTTCGTTAACACTGGTCACATCATCTGCTACGACTGGAGGATCATTGACCGGGTTCACCGTGACAGTGATCGTCGCCGTATCAAATCCGCCCATACCATCGCTGACCTGGTAAGTGATGGTGTCTGTCCCATTGAAATTCGGATTTGGCGTGTAAGTGACAGTGCCGTCCGGATTGATTGTAACAGTGCCGTTAGGCGCATTTGCCGACACAATTGTCAGCGGATCGCCATCATTGTCGCTGTCATTGACCAAGGGCGACAGCGTAACGGGCGTGTCTTCATCGGTCTCGCCAACGTCAGGCTCACTTACCGGCAGATCATTCACCGGGGCGACATTGACAGTCACCGTTGCAGTCGCGGTGCCGCCCATACCATCGTCGATTGTATAGCTGATGGTAGTCGGACCGTTGAAATCAGGGTCTGGAACGAAGGTGATGGTGCCATCTGGATTGACCGTGACAGTGCCATCCGGCGAAGTCGCCTCCGTAACGGTGAGCGGATCGCCATCGGGATCGCTATCGTTAGCAAGCACTGGAATGGTGACCGGTTGATCTTCCGTCCCAACGACCAAGTCATCTTGAGCGATTGGCAGGTCATTCACCGGGTTCACTGTGACAGTGACGGTCGCGACGTCAGTTCCGCCCATGCCATCATCGATCTCATAGGTGATGACGTCTGTGCCGTTGAAATCGGGATCAGGCGTGTAGGTCACGGTCCCATCGGGATTGATCGTCACTGTGCCATTGGGCGCAGTTGCGCTGGTCACTGTCAGATCATCGCCATCGGCATCGCTATCATTGCCAAGCACCGGCACCGTTATCGGCGTGTCCTCATCGGTTGTGGCGGTGTCATCCGCTGCGACCGGATCATCATTGACCGGGCTCACATTGGCTGTGACAGTCGCGGTTGCGGTGCCTCCCATGCCATCATCGATCGTGTAGGTGATCGTTGTCGGTCCGTTGAAATCGGGATCGGGAACAAAGGTGATTGTGCCGTCAGGATTGATCGTGACGGTGCCATTCGGCGACGTTGCCTCTGTGACTGTCAACGGATCGCCATCAACATCGGTATCATTGTCGAGCACCGGGAGCGTAATCGGGGTATCTTCGGGCGTGTCGACTGTCTCTGGGACTGCGACAGGATCGTCATTGACCGGAGCAACGACGACCGTGATCGTAGCTGTATCTGTTCCGCCATTGCCATCAGAGATTTCATAGGTGATCGTGTCCGTCCCGTTGAAATCAGGGTCTGGCGTATACGTCACTGTGCCATCCGGATTGATCGTCACCGTGCCGTTGGGTGCACTCGCGTCGGTCACCATCAAGTCATCGCCGTCGGCATCACTGTCATTGTCAAGCAGAGGGATTGTGACCGCGGTGTCTTCGTCCGTTGTGACGGTGTCATTCACAGCCACCGGTGGATCATTGACCGGATCGACCGTCACCGTGACAATCGCGGTGGCAACACCGCCATTACCATCCGAAATCTGATAGGTGATCGTGTCGATGCCATTGAAATCGGGGTTCGGCGTGTAATCGAGCGTGCCATCCGGCAAGATCGTCACACTGCCGTTTGCCGCCGAAGCGGTCACAACTGTGAGCGGATCGCCATCGGGATCATTGTCGTTCGCTAACACATCGATGTTGGTTGGTGTGTCTTCTGCGGTCGTAGCGGTATCGTCAGCGGCTTCTGGTGGTGGGTTGGTGACCGTCCAACTAAAGGTGGTCGAAACCGTGCCGCCGTTTCCATCGTCAGCAGTAACGGTGACCTCATAGATACCGTTGCCAGCCGGGCCGCCTTGCGAAGCCGCAGGATCGATTGTCCCGGTAATCTCGCCAGAAGTCGGATCGATGCTCAGGCCTGTGGGAAGCCCCATCGCGCTGAAGCTGAGATCGTCGCCATCCACATCAGCAAAGTTGCTGGCAGTAGGCACACTCACAACGGCGCTATCGATATTCTCGCGCGGAGCAATGGGAGTGACAGTCGGATCGTCATTTTCGGCAGCGACAGTAACGGTCACTGTCGCAGTCGACGTGCCGCCATTGCCGTCTGAAATCTCGTAAGTGATCGTATCTGTGCCGTTGAAGTCCTGATCAGGCGTGTAGGTGATGGTGCCATCTGCTTCGATCACCACGCTGCCATTGCCAGCGCTTGCCTGAGTGACAGTCAGCGCATCGCCATCAGGATCGTTGTCATTGGCGAGCACATCGATGTTCACCTGAGTATCTTCAGTGGTTGAAGCTGTGTCATCAGTCGCCAAAGGTGCTGGGTTCGTAATCGTCCATATGAAGCTGGTTGATACAGTCCCGCCATTGCCATCGTCGGCAGTGATGGTGACTTCATAAACACCGTCACTTCCAAGGCCGCCTTGTGAGGCAGCCGGGTCAATTGTCCCTGTTATGTTGCCATTTGCATCGATGGACAGGCCGGGTGGAAGGCCCATGGCAGAGAATGTCAGCGGATCGCCATCAACGTCGGCAAAACCACCCGACACATCAAGGGCGATCACATCAGCGTCCAAATTGCCGCGCGCCGGGAGGGAAGGCGCGGTGGGATCATCGTTTTCCGCACTAACGGTAACCGTTACAATCGCAGTTGATGTACCGCCCTGACCGTCATCGATTTGATAGGTGATCGTATCGGTACCGTTGAAATCTGGATCAGGTGTGTAGGTCAGAGTACCATTGGCATTGATTGTGACATCACCATTGGGGGCGCTCGCTGATACGACTGTCAGCGCATCGCCGTCCGGATCATTGTCATTGGCGAGGATATCAATATCGACCGCATTGTCTTCGGTGGTCGAGGCGTTGTCATCGGTCGCTGTGGGACCGGGGTTGGTTATCGTCCAGACGAATGTGACATCTGTCGTTCCGCCATTGCCATCATCTGCGGTGATTGTGGTCTGATAGACCCCGTTGTTGACCTGGCTGGCATTGGGATCAATCGTCCCTGTGATTTCGCCGGTCGCAGTATCAATACTCAAGCCAGCAGGCAGATTGGTTGCGCTGAAAGTCAGCATATCGCCTTCTGGATCGGAGAACAGAACACCTGCATCAATAGTGATCGGATCACCATCCTGATCGGCTCGATCTGGCAGTGTAGTTGCGTCTGGCGCGTCATTTACAGCTGCGATTTCAATCGTCGCCACGGCTGTGGCCGGATCGCCATTGGCATCCTCGATCGTGTAGGTCACCGTCGCGGTGCCGTTGAAATTTTGATCGGGGGTGAATGTGATCGTGCCGTCAGCATTGACCACTGCAGTGCCGTTAGTGGCCTCTACCGCAATGATCTCAATCGGAGTGTTTGGATCGCCATCCGGATCGATGTCATTATCGAGCACGTTGAGCACTTGCGGCGTATCTTCGACGCCCACAAAGCTATCATTTACCGCGGTTGGCGGCTCGTTGTTGATTGTCCAGGTGAACGTTGTTTCTACAAATGCACCGCTTGGATCTTCCGCGCGAACCGTGACGGTGTAAACGCCATCACCGCCTGGTCCGCCTGAAGAAGCTGTAACGGTGGTGGTGCCGGTAACCTCACCGGTCATTGGGTCGATAGACAAACCATCGGGCAGGTCTGTCGCGCTGAAGGTAAGAACATCGTTCTCAGCATCAGCGAATGCCGGGGCAAGCGGTACAATTATGACCTCATTATTGCCATCCGTCAGGTCTGGAAGGCCAACTGTGGTTGGCGCGTCATTGAGTGGATTGACGGTGACTGTAACGGTCGAAGTGGCAGTGCCGCCCTCACCATCATCGATCGAGTAGACAATTGTGTCGGTGCCATTGAAATCACCATCAGGCGTATAGGTAATTGTACCATCTGCATTGATGACAACGGTTCCGTTGCCAGCGTTGGCCTCAGTGACAATGAGCGCATCGCCATCTGGGTCATTGTCATTGGCCAGCACATCGATTATCACCGGCACATCTTCATCGGTGGTCGCACTATCGGCTGCCGCATTCGGCCCGGGATTGGTGACAGTCCATACAAAGGTCGAGCTAGTCGTTCCGCCATTCCCGTCATCGGCCGTGACTGTAACGGTGTAAATGCCATTGCTCGCAGGCCCGCCTCGAGAGGCCGAAGGATCAATAGTGCCGGTGATATTGCCCGCAGCATCGATTGAGAGACCTGCCGGCAGACCTGTTGCACTGAAGGTGAGCGTATCGCCATCAACATCTTCGAAATTGCCAGACACGTCGAGCGCGATGACGTCAGCATCCTGATCGGTCTGGTTCGTCAGCTGCGGGTCAGCGACAGGATCATCGTTGACCGGGTTGACGGTGACCGTGACAGTCGCAGTGCTTGTGCCGCCTTCGTCATCACTGATCGTGTATGTGATCGTATCCGTGCCATTGAAGTCTTCATTCGGCGTGTAGGTTACTGTCCCATCCGCTTCGATCACAACGGTGCCGTTTGCAGCAGTTGCTGAGATAACGCTCAGCGCATCGCCATCGGGATCATTGTCATTGGCAAGAACCGCAATATTGATCGGAGTGTCTTCATCAGTGGTCGCGGCGTCATCGCTTGCAACCGGCGGCGGGTTCGTGATTGTCCAAGCGAAACTTGCGGTTACCGTTCCGCCATTGCCATCGCCCGCTGTGACCGTGACCGTATATATGCCGTCGCCAGCCGGTCCACCTTGGGAAGCAGACGGATCGATTGTGCCGGTGATGTTGCCATTGGCATCAATGCTGAGACCCGGCGGGAGCCCAGTGGCACTGAATGTGAGAGCATCGCCATCAAGATCGCTGAAATCGCCGGCTACCGAGACATTCACCGTGGCGTCATCGACATTTGCGAGGTTGGGCAGAGGTGTATCGACGGTCGGATCATCATTCACAGGATCGACTGTGACAGTAGCGGTCGCAGTAGCCGTGCCACCATTGCCGTCACTTATCGTGTAAGTGATCGTATCCGTGCCATTGAAGTTTTCATTGGGCGTGTATGTAAGGCTGCCATCTGCTTCAATTACAACCGTTCCGTTTGGCGCGGTCGCTGATGTGACGGTCAAGGGATCGCCATCGGGATCATTATCATTGGCCAGCACCGAAATATTGACCGGTGTGTCCTCATCAGTGGTGGCGCTATCGTCAAGAGCGACTGGTGGTGGATTGGTTACCGTCCAGCTGAATGTGGTTGAGACCGTGCCGCCATTGCCGTCATCGGCTGTGACTGTGACTTCATAGATGCCATCGCCAGCCGGGCCTCCTTGCGAGGCGTCTGGATCAATCGCGCCGGAGATGACGCCCGTCGCTGGATCGATCGTTAATCCCGGCGGCAATCCGGTTGCATCGAAAGTCAACGTATCGCCATCAACATCGGTGAAATTGCCGGCTGTCGGCAGGTTGACCGTGGCGCTGTCAATATTGTTCTGTGCGCCAATCGGCGTTGCTTCGGGTGCATCGTTAACCGGGTCTACGGTGACGGTGACGATAGCAGTCGAGGTTCCCCCGTTACCATCACTGACCGTATAAGTGATGGTGTCCGTGCCGTTAAAGTCCGGATCGGGAGTGTAGGTGAGAGTCCCATCAGCCTCGATCACGACCGTGCCATTGGGAGCATCCGCTGCGATAACCGTCAGCGGATCACCATCGGGGTCATTGTCATTCGCGAGCGCTGGGATGTTGACCGGCGTATCTTCATCGGTGGTCGCATTGTCATTGCTGGCGACCGGTGGCGGATTGGTTACCGTCCACGCGAATGTCGTAGAGACAGTTCCGCCATTGCCGTCATCGGTAGTGACAGTCACCTCATAAACGCCATCGCCCAGTGGCCCGCCTTGCGATGCATCTGGATCGAGCATGCCTGTGATATTGCCATCGACACCGATTGAGAGGCCCGGCGGCAAACCAGTTGCGCTGAAGCTGAGATCGTCGCCATCGACATCGGAGAAATTGCCCGAAACATCGAGAGAAACCGGGGTTCTGTCCGGATTGGTTTGCGGCGCAATTGGGCTTACCACAGGCGCATCATTGATCGGGTTAACAGTGACTGTCGCAGTGGACGTCGCGAATCCGCCATTTCCGTCGCTGATCGTATAGGTGATCGTATCCGTGCCGTTGAAATCGGGGTCCGGCGTGTAGGTCACGGTCCCGTCGCCATTGATTACAACCGTTCCATTTGGCGCTGTTGCCGCGGTGATTGTTAGCGGATCGCCATCGGCATCAGTGTCATTTCCGATCAGATCGATATCGACAGGAGTGTCTTCGTCTGTAGTGGCGCTATCTGTGTTGGCGACCGGAGGATCGTTGATCGGATTCACCGTCACTGTGACAGTTGCCGTCGCAGTGCCGCCATTGCCATCAGATATCTCATAGGTGATGGTCGTGGTGCCGTTGAAATTCGGGTCCGGCGTGAACTCAAGCGTGCCATCAGGATTGATGGTCACATTGCCGTTGGGCGAAGTGGCCGAGGTGACAGTCAGGTCATCGCCATCCACATCGCTATCATTGCCCAACACGCCGATAGTGACCGGCGTGTCTTCGTCGGTTGTGACGCTGTCATCGACCGCAACCGGCGCATCATTGACCGGATTGACAGTAACGATGACTGCCGCTGTGGCGCTGCCGCCATTGCCATCACTTATCGTGTAGGTGATCGTGTCTTCGCCGTTGAAATCCGGATTGGGTGTGTAAGTGAGCGTTCCGTCGGGCTCGATGACAACCGTGCCGTTGGGGGCGCTGGCGGATACAACCGTCAGTGGGTCACCGTCCGGATCAGTGTCATTAGGCAGAACCGCTATGTTGACCGCCGTGTCTTCATCTGTGGTCGCAGCATCATTGACTGCGGTTGGCGCTGGGTTGGTCACAGTCCAGGTAAAGTCCTGCGATACCGTGCCGCCATTGCCATCGTCAGCGGTTAGCGTGACAGTGTAAACGCCGTCGCCACCTGGCCCACCCTGGCTCGCATCAATGTCGAGCGTACCGGAGATGATGCCAGTTGCTGGGTCAATCGTCAGACCGGGTGGGAGCCCCGTCGCGGTGATGGTCAGGTCATCGCCATCAACATCGGTGAAGAAGCTCTCAGTCGCGACAGAGACCGATTGATTATCTTCATTTGTGACGTCCGGGATATCGACCGCCAAGGGCGCATCGTTTTCTGGCGTCACGTCAATCGTGAGTGTCGCCGTCGCAACCCCGCCTTGGCCGTCGCTCACAGTGTAGGTGACATTGGCCTGCCCGTTGAAATCCGGATCAGGAGTATAGGTCAAAGTGCCGTCTGGATTGACTACGACGGTTCCATTGTCGGCGCTTGCGCTGGTGATCGTGAGCGGATCGCCATCGGGGTCGCTGTCGTTCGCGAGAACAGCCACCGTGACCGGCGTATCCTCTGGCGTGCTAGCGCTGTCATCCTGCGCGACTGGCGGCACGTTCTGGACCGAGTAGATGAAAGTCGTGCTGACCTCTTCGCCCGATGGATCGGTCGCAGTGACGGTGACCACAAATGGGCCGTTCTGCGATGAGTCCGCGGCCAGAGTGCCTGAGATCACACCCGTATCTGGATCAATAGTCAAAGATGGCGGCAGGCCATCCGCGCTAAACGTCAGATCATCGCCGTCAACATCATCGAAGGCGCTCGCAGTTGGAATGCTGACGGTTTGGCCGTCTTCGCCATTCTGGTTTGGCAGGCCAGTGGTGGTCGGCGCATCGTTTACCGGGGTGACAACAACGTCTACGCTGGCAGAAGACAGGCCACCTTCCCCATCGCTTATCGTGTAGACGATGGTGTCTGTGCCATTGAAGTCTGGGTTGGGTGTGTAAACCAGCGAGCCATCAGGATTGATCGTGACAGTGCCATTGCCGGCTGAAGCTTCAATCACAGTAAGATCATCGCCATCGGGATCGGCATCATTGGCGAGAACCGGGATGTTGACTGGCGTGTCTTCATCTGTGGTCGCGGTGTCGTTGCTCGCAATCGGAGCCGGGTTGGCGACCTGCCATGTAAAGCTCTGCGAGACCGTGCCGCCGCGACCGTCATCTGCCGTCACGGTGACCATGTAGACCCCGCCGTTCACCTGACTAGCGCTGTTGTCGATCGGACCCGAGATCACACCAGTGTCTGGATCGATCGTCAAGCCAGCTGGCAAGCCGGTCGCCGAGAAAGTAAGAGGATCGCCATCCGGATCGCTGAATGCGCCCGCCACTGGCAAATTGATATCCTGATCATCCAGATGAGTCTGATCACCAATCGAACCACTGGTAACCGGTGCGTCATTAATGTCTGCAACGGCTACAGTGACGGTCGCAATCGAAGTGCCGCCATTACCGTCAGAAATCTCGTAGGTGATTGTGTCAGTACCGTTAAATCCGGGATTCGGCGTGTAGGTTACCGTACCATCGGCTTCGATCACCACTGTGCCATTCTGTGCATCTGCCGAAGTGACGGTCAGTACATCGCCGTCAGGATCACTGTCATTGGCGAGCACATCGATGTTGACCGGGGTGTCCTCAGCGGTCGCGGCGCTATCATCAACGGCTTCTGGCGGAGGGTTGGATACGTTGAAGGTAATGGTCTCTGAAACTGTCCCGCCGTTCCCATCGGAAACCGTGATCGTTGCAGTGTAGACCCCGCCATTGGTTTGGCTGGCGCCAGGAGTGATGGTGCCCGTTATCGATCCAGTGTCAGGATCAATCGAAAGGCCCGGTGGCAAATCAGTTGCACTAAATGTCAGATCATCGCCATCAACATCGCTGAAAGCGTCAGCGACAGAGACCGCAATGGTCTCGCTATCTTCGGCATCAACTGGCGGGATCGCATCCGCGGTTGGATCGTCATTTACCGGGTTAACCGTGACCGTGACGGTCGCCTCAGAAGTTCCGCCTTCCCCATCGCTGATCCGGTAAGTAATGGTGGCTGTTCCGCTGAAATTCGCCGGCGGCGTGTAGCTGATCTGATTGCCAACCAAAGTGGCCTGACCGATCGAGGCAAATGCAGAAATGACGGTGATCGCATCTCCATCAGGATCGCTGTCGTTTGGCAGGACATCAATCAGAACAGGCGTGTCTTCATCGGTCGTAGCGGTATCATCGACTGCGATTGGCGCAGGATTGGTAATGGTCCAGCTGAACGATTGATCAGCGCTCACTCCAAACGCATCAGTGGCGGTGACCACCACGTCATAGACACCGCCGGTCCCACCAATGCTGGCTGAGTTGTCGATCGTACCGGTGATCTCGCCGGTGGCGCTATTAATGGACAGGCCCGGAGGCAGGCCGGTGGCGCTGTAGGTCAGGCTTGCATCATCAACATCAGTGAATGCTCCGGCGGTCGGAACGCTGATACCGCTATCTGCATCAAGATTGGTCTGCGGCGGCAAGGTGCCCGCCGGGACGGGCGCATCGTTGTCCGCTGAAACGGTCACTTCGACTTCAGCAGTGCTTGTTCCGCCTTCGCCGTCGCTGATTGTGTAGGTAATGGTGTCAGTGCCGTTGAAATCGGCATTAGGGGTATAAGTCAGTGTGCCGTCAGCTTCGATGACGACAGTTCCATTAGGCGCGGACGCAGAGACAACGCTCAGATTATCGCCGTCAGGATCAACATCATTGCCCAGTACGACGATGTTGACCGGCGTGTCCTCATTAGTGGAAGCAGTGTCGTCGTTGGCAGTTGGGCCGGGATTGTTGACCGTCCAACTAAAGTTCTGCGTTGCCGTTCCCCCAACGCCATCGCTTAGCGTCACGGTTACGGAATAGACCCCGTTAGCACCGCCCTGGCTCGCAGAGTTATCAATTGTGCCAGTGATCTCACCGGTGTTGGAGTTGATTGAGAGACCTGGCGGAAGCCCGGTCGCGCTGTAGATTGTGGCCGGACCATCAATGTCGTTAAACCCGCTGGACGTATCAACGCTGATCCCCCCATCCGCGTCCAGATTGGTTTGCGGCGGGAGGTTCCCTACGGGCACAGGTGGATCATTTTGCGCCGTGACGAACAGGTTCACCGTGGCCATGCTGGTCCCGCCCTCACCATCACTGATCGTGTAAGTGATGGTTTCAGGACCATTGAAATTCGGGTTGGGGGTGTAAGTTATAGTTCCATCTGGGTTGATGACGACACTACCGTTGGGCGCACTTGCAGAGACCACGCTGATATCATCGCCATCGGGATCCCGATCATTCGCCAAGACGTCGAAGGTGACTGGGGTATCTTCAAGCGTTGAGCCGCCATCATTGTTGGCCTGCGGCGGGGGATTGGTGATCGACCAGCCGAAGTCTTGCGTGACCGATAGGCCGCCGGAATCTGTGGCGGTTATCGAAACTGTGTAGACTCCGCCCGCGCCGCCCTGGCTCGCAGAACTGTCTATCGTGCCGGTGATAAATCCTGTGCTCGGGTCAATGGATAGGCCAGGCGGAAGATTGTTCGCAGAGAAAGTGAGATTGCTGTCTTCAACATCATCAAAGCCACCGGAGACATCAACGAAAATGCCTTGCTGCGCATCTTGATTGGCTTGTGGCGGCAGATTGCCATTAACAGTCGGTTGGTCGTTTACAGCATTGATGACAATTGGAACGATTGCGGTCGAAGTCCCGCCGCGGCCATCGTTGATTGTATAGGTGATCGTGTCCGTGCCATTAAAATTAGCATCTGGCGTGTAGTTAAGCGTGCCGTCGCCGTTTATTGTCACAGTGCCATTGCTGGCATTGGCGGCGATCACCGAAAGAGGATCGCCGTCGCCGTCGAAGTCGTTGCCCAGCACGTTGATGTTTGTGATAGGCGTATCTTCGTCGGTCGTTCGGGTCGGATCGTCGATCGCTGTCGGCGGGTCATTGACCTCGACTACCTGTATGGTCGAAGTGGCAACGTTTGAGTTGAGGCGCGTGTTCTCGAAGAAAATATTAATCGTGCGATCGACTTCGCTGGGCCTCTCACCAAGCGATTGGAAGGTGATTGCAAGCAGCGCATTCTCATAGTCCTGCGCTGTGCCCGAGCCCGAGATGATAATCTCGGTTGCTGTGCGCGTGTAAATAAGGTCACCCGCCAATGCCCCTGTCGCCGCGGTCGAGCCGTTGACCAGCAACTCATCGCCTGCCTGGGCATTTGTCAGCGTGACCGTGATTTCTTCAACCGTTCCGTCAGGATTGGTGATCTGAACATCGCTATCGACGACCCCCACCGCCGAACCATTTTCCACGAAAGTTCCCGAATAAGCGGAGCTGGGTGCCGTGCTGTTGTTCTGATCCAGATCTAGCCGCGGAATTGAGACCGTTGTCCCGCCGGTGCCAAGATTGAAGTCAGCATCGCCGTCATGTCGGAAAAAAGCTCCGGTAAAACCGTTTGCCAGATTGTATTCGATGGTAAAGCTATTCGTATCGAGCCAATTGAAGCGCGCTGCGGACCCAACCCCGCTATTCTCATTAGCTGTTCCGGATGCGATAACAATTCCGGGATTGTTGGTATTGAAATCGACATTCGTACCGTTGGCAGACTGGAAAGATGACAAGGTGTCGGTGTCAATAACTAGAAACTCACGCGTCTGCGGCGCGCCGTTCCCGTCGATATCGGCAACCGTGAAGTTCACATCTACATTTGCCGGCGCATCTGTAGCCGTGAAAAAGATATCCCAGCGAATTTCGACAGTACCCAACCCAGCTGCACTGCCCTTTCTTAAAAAGACACCAAAATCATCGCCCGGACCACTGAACTCAACATTGTCCCCCGCAGTCAGAGCAGTGATCGTCGCTCGAACGCTGATATCCTGCCCGTTAACTTGCGCAACATTGAACCAGATCGCCGAGGAGCCGACAGTGGTCACTCGGGTATTGTCAGGCACTTGAGTGCCGTTTTCGTCAAAGACATCGAATGCGCCTGTCACCAGCGCGGTCGGCGCGAGCAGCCCCTCCCAAATGGGAGCGTCGAGCGACGCCGTTTCCACCAAGCCGAGACGGTTCTCAAGCGTCCAGTCCCCGCCCTTTAGAATGCTTCCAGTATCGTCTATGGAAGCTGCGATATCCGCGCCAGTTATCAGCGCCAGATTGTCAATCAGCTGTTGACCAGCCTCATCCGCACCAACGTCGCATCCATAAAGCAGTATATCACCGCCATCGCTAAGTTTTGAGCCGATCGAGGCGAAGGCAGCAGCCAATTCACCGGAAAGGGAATTGGAATCAATCCTTGTATCGCCAAGCCAGAAAAGCCCATTCTCACCATGGCTAACGATATGGATCGCCCCGATATCGCTCGCTCCAGCAAGCGCAGCGAGCATTTGAGCAACACCATCACTCGCACTGTCGATGAAAACGGTGCTCCCGCGACCCTGCCATGTTGCAGCAAGCTCTTGATGGTTCTCGACGCTGGTATCGATAAAGATAAAGTCATTGCCGCTGCTTGCGCGGTCAGCGAACGGATCGAGCAAGCCGGTATCAAGGTCGAGGCCGCCTTGCCCAGTTTCAAAAAATTCCAGGCCGCGAAAAGCTTCACTCTCCCTGTACCACAGGTCTGGCGCGAGGGCCCAAGGATGGACGCTTAAACCTCCAAAAGCGCGCTCCACTTCGCGTGCAAATGACACCGGCAGGTCCGCACGATTGACGATAACCATATCGCTAATGACGCTTGCGATATAATCAGAACCGCTTTGACCATCGCTTTCCAACAAAACCTGATCAAACCCAACGGAGCCTTGGCGCAAGGAAGTAAATTGATCGCCAGCCTCATCTCGAGAGGTCAGACCATCGTCGTCACCGCTTTGGAACTCAGATGCACTGCTGCGATTATCAAGCGTGGATGTTTTTGCGCTGCTAAGGGTCACAACTGGTCCACTAGTCGCGTCGTACCGCGCATCGAGCGCCAGAGGTGCAACAGAAACCTCGCTGAAATTGAGTGCGCTCGGCGAGAGCACCACCTGCCCTGCATCAACAGCAGAAGCAGTGACCACCCCAGCCCCATCAAACATCATTCTCGGCTCAAGCGCGATCAGATGAGAATTTGGAACCGCTTTTTGCGACATAAGCGACAATCCTTCACAGTCAGTCGAGCGCGGGCGTCTCGAGCGCACCCAAATCCACTCGCCATCAAAATGCAGAACTACCAACACGCGAACTAATAATCACCCTACTTTTTGTAAAAGCCTGCATCGTTTTGCGGGGGCCTGTCACAAATTTCTAACGAGTGGCCGTATTGGTTGCGACAGTGCAACACGCAAATTGCCGGTCGAAATATAAATACGGGTGTCTGCAGCACGCTTGGGGTCGCCGCCGCCTTAGTACGTCTTTCACTGTTGTGGATCGGTCAGTGCAAGGAACAATTCGCTGTTCCAACACCACTGCAAGCCTGGCATCGCTCTCATTCGGAATGCAACTGTGAACGCTGCAACTACATCACGCCTTTAGATGAATTGGCATCGTAAGATCAGCTTCGCTGCTCATTTAAGCCATTAGCAGACTGACCGCTACCGGTCCACATTTGGAGAGGGCGGCGTGTGAAGAGATCTAGGAAGACGAGCAATTCGATGGTCTTTGGCCGGCTTTCTCAAATCAACACTCCGCCTCGCCTCTACTCTCAGGCTCATCGCAATTCGCGAGGAAACGCAGTGGTTACAAAACTCCTTTGAACATCAAGCCGATTCCATAGGCGATCAATCCGCCGAAAATGGAAGATGCCACACAAGCAACCCCAAAGATGCCGACGATATCGAGCGACACCGAATACTCTCTTTCTTCAGGCGCCTTGGTACGCTCGAATACCGTGACCCGATTATTGCGTTGCCATCTGGCAAAATCCTCGGCCACTGCTAACGCCTTGCGCGTCTCCAGAGCATCGTCCTTGAGAGAGCCAGTCATGGATATTGCTTTACCCACGAGCTGTGTCATCTGAGCTGTCCGGACCTCAAGTTCCTTGAGCGCCTGACCGACCTTGGCAGTCAGTCTGACAGGACTATGGGGATCCATGATCAGGGTCGAATACAGGCAGTGAACCGTCACGGCGCTGGCGATAAGCGTACTCTCATCGCCATTCGAGCAACGTGCGATATTCTCCATAACGCGGCGTTCGGACGGGAGTATTTCGCGCTCAAACAGCGTCTCCCAGAGTTCGTCGATCGAGTTCACTGCATCCTCCTCGCGATCTCTTCGAAGAAAGCATCGAGTCTTCCTTCAAACCGTATGGTTGCTACCGGCTGTTCGGAAACCTTGAGCTGGTATGCAAAGCTCGACGGCTGCGTCTGCAGTTTGGAAGCGATGAAGCTGGGTACGCCGGGAATCTGAAGCAGCGGATCATCAGGCCGCTGCCCGAGGCCGTACTTGCGCAGCCCGACAACGCGCTCGACTTCGACATTTTTTGCGGTGTCGAGCAGCTTGAACTTCTCGTCGTTCTTGTCGGCGATGAGGAACAACATGGAGAAGCCCTCCAACTCTTCGGTGATGAAGTTTGCCGCTCCGATTGCCTCTCCTGGTAGTGCCTGCTCGTATTCGATGATGGCGATGCGTTCACCGTGTTTGAACCTACGGTCCAGAGTGTCCGCCAGCACATCTTCCCTGCCCCCTTCCTCTTCCAAGGGTTTGACGTGGATGAAATGGTTTTCGGGCAGTTCGCGATAGGCCCAGCTCTTCATGCCGCCCACCTGGATGATGAGCGGCTGTTCCTTGAAATAATGCGAGAGCAGAAGAGCAAACATGCTGGCTCCCACGCCACCATCGACCCTTCCGATAACAAAGGTCGGGGCCATGTTCGTGTCCTTGTTGTAAAAGGCCGGCAGCACCGGCTTTTCCTTGGCGGGCCTTGCCTGCAGCATATGCTGCAAACGTGCGTGGAACCCGTCGCCGGGCAGAAGATCGTTGCTCATCTGAAGTCCTCTTCGGTAAGTTTGTCGATGGTCTTGCGAATCATCGGAAGCGGTTTTTGCGCCGCCGGTGGCTGTTCGGTCCGAGGCTGTCGTGCGCCATCGAGCGGTGCGTCATCGGCCTGTTCTTGCTCGTCGAAATCGAACAGCGAGGGGCTGACGGCGACTTTCGATCCGGCAACCACAGGCAGGTTTGCACTGCCTTGAGACAGGGTTTCAGGATCGTCGGGATCAGGCGCCAGGCCGTGGTTGTCGTCGGTCTGAGACGGGGTTTCGCCATCGATAGAGGTCGAACCAACGGCCCTAGTTTCACTCCCCTTCGCTACTTCGGCCCCACTGCTGATCAGCTCATCATCCGGGTTTTCATCGCTGTCACAACCGTCGAACAGCGGCCCAAGCTCGGCCTCCCAGCTTTCCCGATTCCATGCCTTCGCATCGATCTCCTCAAAGCCCTCGTCCCACTCGAGATGCACCGTATGCCCGACGACCTTGAAGCGCTGCTCCACGCTGCACGCCCAGCGAATATCGTCGAGCAACATCTCGTGGCGTTCCTCTTCCCTGCGGCGCTCGGCCAGACGCGCCACCTCCTCGTAGGTGGAGGACAAGCGAAACCCGCTGGCGAGGAGCATTTCGAAGGCTTCGGCACCAGGCACCGTATCGGCAAAATCCTGCGCGAACGACTCGATCATTTTGGGGACATCACGAGCCCAGTCGTCGGTCGAGCGGTTGTGCGCCTCGAGGCGTTCGAACGCCTTTTGAACTGCGACAAGCTGGATTGTGAGCGCGGTATCGCGCGCCTCATAGGCGTTACGCTGGGTCACGAAATGCACGAGCGCCTGCAGTCGGTCGAGATCGCCCTGCTCGGTCAATCCGAGCACTTTTCCGAGGAAATCGACATCGCGATCGTGGACCAGCACGTGGGCCCGTGCATAGGCGCGTGCCTGCCCTTCGGAGACTTCGGCGAGACAGCTGCGCAGATGATAAAGGCCCTCAAGGAAAGAGGTGCCGAACCCTGCCGGCAGGCCGCAATCCTCGCGCGCTGCACGTGCAAATTCCGCCGCTCCGGCATCATCCTTCAGCGTGTGCCTGGCATAGTCGATTGCGGCTGCTTCTTCCGCCGTCATACTGCCCGTGTAGGCATGGAGAACGCCTGCCCGCATCAGCTGCCCCCACAGGTTTTCAAGGTTCTGAAAGTCGGGATCGTCGCGCCAATCTGAGATCAATTTCGATATCAGATCTGACGCAAAAACCGGGAGCCGGCCGATGGTCGAAGCCGCATTTCCGCGGTCAATAAGCCTTTCGATGAAAGGGCGTACCATCGCGTCGATCTTGTCCTGATCGGTGCGCTCACGGCTCGGCGGCACGTCTACATCGACGGCGGAATTATCTTCGCTGAGGATGTCCAGTTCGATCTGGTACTGCTCCCATTCGACGAACGAGAGCATGGCTTCGGCGGCGGCTTTCTGAGCCTTGGCCCTGCGCTTGCGAACGGCTTTCTCGTACTGCCGCAGCGCCCTCTTGAGAGGCATCTGCAGGAGCAGATTATTACGCAGAACCTCGCGAGCCTTGCGGGCAGCCGAAGTCAGTTTTCCGCCCGTGTCACGCTCCTCCGTCTTCGCCCTCATTTCCAGGTAGGCTTCGAACTGCGCGCGCAGATCCGGGAATGCGGCAGTCACGCGCCGAAGCAATTCGATCATCAAAGTATTGAGAGGTGAGTTGTCCATGGGTCCGCATTGTAGGATGCGGATTCGGCAGACCAAAGCAGTCGGACAACTTTTTTTGTCGCAACAATAGGAAAATGCGACAGCGGATTGTCTTTAGTAATTCATCCGGCGCCTATCAATTAAGATATCGAGGATCGCCGGGACTTGAACATTTGCGTATGCGCAAATGAAAACCGCTCACAGGGTAAACGGACTGACTTGCCGTTTTTACCCTTTCTCGTTTTTGAGGCGCAATACCTCAAAGTCATCCGCACCTTTGGAGCGGACGATTTTGATGACATCGTCCGAACTCGCGTTCGCCCGATAAGGAGCTCGCTGGCGCTCGCACGTCGGCTCTTGCAAGCCTCCTTCGAGTGCGGCCTGGCGCGGCCTGGGGCGATGTCACTGACATCTTGGGGGGCGGACCCTTGCGCTGACAGCTTCGGGCCGCGAGCAATCTTTGAGCACTCGAGGATGACCTGCCGGTTGAAGCCGGCAGGGTGAGAGGAAAAGAGCAATAGCGCTCGGCTCCCGCCTCGCCGGTTTCACCAAAAGGAGAAACTGGAATGTTGAATACCGAACACCTGCCGCCTGACGCCGAAGCGCTGGCGGCAGAGCTTGAAGCCCTAGAGGACTACCGCGTGCTCAGGCGCGTACCCAGGCCGTATACATCGCTGCCGCACTTGGGGCCTGCGCCCGACGGCAAGTGCATTGCAATCCTCGACACCGAAACCACCGGGCTCGACAGCGAGAACGATGTCATCATCGAGCTCGCGATCCAGCTCGTCTTTGTCGGCGAAGATGGAGAGGTGATCGGGCACTCGGCGCCCCACAGCTGGCTCGAAGATCCCGAGCGCGAACTTGACCCCCGGATCACCATGGTGACTGGCCTCGGCGCGCAACACCTGCAAGGCCAGAAGATCGACGATGATTTCGCGCGCGGACTGCTCGATCGGGCTGACCTAATCGTGGCACAGAATGCTGCGTTCGATGCGGGCTTTATCGAGCGCCGCTATCCCGACCTCGCGGGCAAAGCCTGGGCCTGTTCGTACAACGAGATCGACTGGTTAAAATTGGGCTTCGAGGGTCGCTCGCAATCCGCGCTCCTCGCGCACATCGGATGGTTCTCGGATGCGCATCGCGCGGCGGCCGATGCATGGGCTCTGTTCTGGCTCTTGCAGCACCGCCAGCGCGGACCGGGTGGGAGCGGTTCTCGCACATATCTCGCACGCCTGATAGAAGCCTCCGGGCAGCCCACGGTAATGGTCCAGGCCGAGCGCGCGCCGTTCTCGAAGAAGGAGCTGCTGCGCGCACGTGGCTATCGCTGGAATGCGCACAAAAAGTTCTGGCAGATCGAACTTCGGCCCGAGTGCGTCGATCGCGAGCAGGCCTGGGGCTACCGCCACGGCCTCCCGGCGATGACCACGCGGCCGATCACTGCGCACGAGCGGCACCGCTAGCCGCTCGCTTCCACCGACAACCCAATCAATGGCTCTGGGCTTCGCGCGACGCGCGAGCCCCGGGGCCATATCGATGGAGATTTTCATGACTAGGAATACACCTAATTGCCTCGACCAGTGGGCCGAGGATGCGCGCCTGTTTTGCGCGAATGCCAACGGCCAGGTCGACGGTGCGCAAACCATCATCGTCGCCGATTTCGAATATGCCTGGGACCGCGACCGGCATCATGCCTATCGGGTCGCCGAAGGCGCGAGTGCCGAGCCGACCATTCGCTGGCCATTTCATCGTGTGGCGGCGGCAAGCTGGATCGTGGTGCGGTTTGTCGCAGGCGAGGCGCTCCCCGAGATAGCGGAGCCAATGGTACTGACCGTCGAGATGATGAACGAGGGCGAGATCGTTGCCGCGTTCTTCGATGCCCTTCGCGCACAGCCCGATGCACAGCTCGTCACATGGGGCGGCGAGACCAAGGATCTTGCCGTGCTGCGCCAGGTCGCGATGATGCAGGACCAGGTGCTACCCGCACAGCTTGCCGATCTCCATCCGCACAGCGACTGCCGGCTTGATCTGTGCCTCGCAACCTCGGTCGCGGCAAAGACCGTGCACCTGCCCGAAATCGCGACGGCAATGGGTATTCCGGCAAAGCCCAGCCCGAGCAAGAGCATCGGTCCGCTGGTCGAAGCGGGCGCATGGCAAGAGGTCGAGGACCAGGTACTCGCCGACGTCGTCACCACAAGCGTTCTTGCGATGATGCAGATGGGCTCGGCGGGACGCATCCGGATCAATCGCTCCACCTCGCTGCTGGCGCTCGCACAAACGTTCGGCGAAGCCTTTCCAAACTCCCAGTTCTGCAAGCGCAGCTTCGCCCCTTGGGCAAGAGCGCGTCACGCCGAAGCTGGTCTTCGCGGTGCGGTCTATCGCGCGCCCGAAATGGTCTGACCAGAGACGAGGTTGGCGCGGCAATGCCAAGGAGGGAAAAGACGGTGACTTAGACCAAGTATGAAACTGGCGCTGTAGGCCGCCCGGCAATTCCACCGCTTACATGTCATCACACGGCCCAGCGAAGGGTCAACCGTATGCCGCAAGTCCATCTAGGGACGAGCGCCATTTTTTTATGCCTCAAAGGAGTTTCAAGAATGCCCAGGAAAAAATCATCGAGCCGCCGGGGACTGACCTCTGGTCAGAACACCAATCTTCCGAAGCTGCCCGAGCGCTTTGCCATTGCGGATAGCGAAATCCGGCCCGAACAATTCTACGTGATCGAGGACAGGCACCCTGGCGGGCGCGGCCCTTGGAGCGATGAACCGGTCGACAAGCTTGCCTGGCGCGACGCGGCAACTGGCCTAGATTGCATCCTCCTTCGCCAAATCTCTGGTGTGTGGGCGGGATTTGTCGGAGTGGAGCCAGGACACCCGCTGTACGGCTTTCATGCAGACGCCATTCCCGCAGCAGCCGGGCTCACGCCGCATGGCGGGATCGATTTTGCCGAGGCCTGTTCACGGCGAGGCCCAGAGGCAATCCAGATCTGCCATGTGCGCCACCGCGACCAAGTCCCCCCGACAAGGCAAGCTGCACAACACGATGACTCCTGGTGGTTCGGCTTCGCTGCAGACAAGCCGGGTGATCTGGTTCCCTCTGGATCGAAACCCCCGCTGCCGCGTGAAGAAGGCGAGACCTACCGCGACCTCGATTACATGTATTCCGAGACGATCGAACTCGCACGCCAGCTGAAGGAGATCGATAGTGCTCCTTCGATCACGTCGGATCCTCTCCTGGGGCCTGCCGCTCCCAGGCTTGGCCGGTCATGAGGGAGGCGCACATGGAATCGCATATCCCTTACGAACAGCGGCGCAATCCGAACCTGCCCTGGGGTTACTGGTGCACTGTCGATCCCGATCACGATCCGCATCTGATCGACGATAGCGGGAGACGCTGGGATTCGCTGCGCCACTACCTGTGGTGCGGTCGTCTCGGGATGGCGCGTGGGGCTGCCTACGAGTTGGAGAACCAGACCGAATTACTCCTCTCCGCGCTCGCCGCGATCGACCGCCGCACCTGTTACATCGAGGAGCAGGTGATAGACCTGTTCAAAGGCTCGTGGGACCTGGCGCGCCACTATGGAAGCTGGCTGAAGGGTCATCGAGTTGCCGACGGTCTCACCGGTGGGATCACTCACGAGGGCCATGCCATGCTCGTGACCCTCGCGAGCACCAGGTCTGCTGGGGCCGCGCCTGTTCCGATCGGCCTGCCGACGATAGCCCCCGCGCGGGGGCTCGACCATGGCAGCACGCGCGCGGAACGCGAACGTGTCTTCAAGGCCAATGAAACCTTCGCGCTCGGTCTGCCGGGCAGGTTCGTCCGCGAGGTGATTACCGAACGTCCCGGGATAAAGCTCGTAGGCGTTCCTGAAGGAGAAAATGTTCCTCTCGGCCGCGTCTTATGGACCATGACTTTCGGCGATGATTTCGCGCGCGACCGGATGTTTGCGTGGCTGATCCATCGCCTTGATCGCTGGCCGGCGTGGACCGAGCGTGCGCGGCGCGAAGGCGCGCAAGGGTTGAGCGATCATTTCCTGCAGCTGCGCTTTGCCGACGAGCTTATGGAACCCGCTTAGCTACCCTTCGCCCACCACCGACGATCAATCCACTGCGGGAGGCATCCGAACGGGATGCCTCCCGCTGCCGTATTCGGGAATCACCATCATGCGAAATCGCATCATCAGCACCATGCCCGATCGCATGGTCGTTCTGACGCTACTACCGCCGCCGCACCCATTCGAACCCCTCCGCCCGTTTGGATTCGGAGCCTTAGTAATAGCGCGATATAGCCGGACCGAAGCCCAGTTCTCGCTCCGTGCTCGCGGCTACGGTTCAGGATACGAACCAAAACGGATACGACGCGATATCCGCACGCTCTTCACGCCCGAAACCAAGACGCTGATCTACATGCCTGCACCGCCCAACATGCGCGGGAAACGGATCGCCGAGGCGCAATTCCCGTCGTCGTTCTTCGATCTCGTGCCGCGCGTCGGCCTGTTGTCGAACGTATTCGCGGTATTGCCGGGCGATATCCTTGCGCATTCGGCAGGCATCGCTGGCTTGAGCCTCTCAGGCGCAAACCCGTCGCCTTTACAACGGGTCGGTCAGCTGGGCATCGAAGCACAAGCCGCGTGGGTCTACTGGCTGTTCAAGTCCTTCTCGCCGAACCTTCGGCGCAGCTTGCTCGCCGGTCACTCAGCTTGGCAGGCCATCGAACGGGCGAGGAAGCATCCAGTTCGAGAGGGTTGCTAAAAAGGGGGGGGCGCTTCACGCGTCCCCCTTTTTTGTATCCACATTCGCCCGGGTTGGGCTAAGGATAGGTCGAACACGACAGCACCTACGAAAGCCATACACGCGCGTAGGTAGATGTATAACGGGGCTGCTAGTTGCGACGTCATGCAACCGGTCCCGATAAGGCGCTGGTAACCGGTATTGTGGCAAGCAGTCATGCATGTCGAAATACACCAAGGTGCAACCCGGGGTGCGGTCCCTGCCACGCGGCTACCGCCTCCCCTGGACGAGCGCATTGCAACTCCTGCATGCCGAACGCTTCGCCCGCTCACTCCGGCGCCCCATGACGCACGCGGTTACCATCACCTTCACCCGGCCCCTGAAGCAGGGCGTGAGTGCCCGCGACGTGTTCGTGGAGATCCGCAGCAAGGTCCAGCGTGCCTGGAACTACCGGCGCAAGAAGGGGAGAGTGAACGATCCGATCTACTACCTCGCCGTCTTCGAGAACCCGCCTTACGGGCGACGGTTCGGCAGGACCGTCTACGGTCCGCTCCACGTTCACTGGATGATCCACTGGTATGGTGTGCCCACCAAGCTTATCGAGCAGATCGCCAACCGGGTGCTCAGGAAATACAGCTCTGGCATCCCGCACAACTGCGTCGACATCACCCCGCTCTACAAGCCGGTCGGCTATGCAATGTATATGTGCAAAGGGATCGATCCGCCTTACGCCAAGCACTATCATCTCCAGCACCGGCCACAGGGCTATGTGCCGTTCAAGCGCATCGCCATCTCCAACCGCTTGGGCGATGCGGCGATGAGGAAATACAAGGCGCAGCACGGCATCCATCCGTTCACCGTCGCCAACAGCCAGCGCAAGAAAAACGCCTGGAAATTCGTAGGCAAGCCACGGCGCAACCGGATGAAACGGCAGCGCTCGTGGAAGAGCAAGACCTACGGATCGGTCAATTCAATGAACCGGATGGCGCCGCAGCCATCCAAGCCTTAGACTATAAAAAAATCGTCGTCCTCGACCCATGAAGCTGGTTGCTGAGCGTCCTAGGAGCGCGCGGCGGTTCCGTACGGCCTTGAGTGTCTAGCCTCTAAGTCCGCTCATCCTTCGAAATCGCCTAGCCGTTTTTCGCTAGGCGCGCGAGCTCCGGGTGGATAAACTGAAACGCAGGATCGGGCTCCTCGTCCGCGGCCAATGGAAGCCCTGGATCGATCATCTCCAGCAGACCGCTATATATGCTCTGCGACTGCTCGATCCGCGAAAGTTGTAAGGGCGAAAGCCCCGTCCTTTCCGCCACATCCTCAAGAGTAAGCTTCTCATGGAGGCGACCGGCGCGCAGCGCTGAGCTGAGATCCTGAGTCTGACAGTCGCTTACAGTCGCGCATAGGGAAACGCCGTTGGAGACAGCGAGGTAATTATATCAGTGCTTGCAACTATGTGGTGGTTGCGGCGGAGGCTGTGGGACGGGTAGCGCCCAGTGAGAATAGACGCAGCGAGGGTACAGTGCTCGCCGTTCCTAGACGGAAGAAACATCTGCTGGAGAATTCGTCTCTGACACCCGCGCCAACCAGCGTTCTACGACATAGCATCAGGAGCAAAGCCGGCGCCGCAAACTTTGTTGACCGATTGAGGGGGGATCTTCGCAATTTCGCGACTACTTTCCTAGCCCCAATAATTTGCTGGCACCGCCTCGTATTTAAATCCGTTATCATTCGGATAATTGTATGAGCCTGAAGCCAAAAATTCGTCCGTGCTGCTTATGCAGCTTACCTTAAACTTCAAGGTTGGAAACTCATCAGCCAGTGCCTCGAAAATTTCGACTGGCGCATCTCCATCACAGTCGAAGCAGAAGCTAAAGGTGCCAAGATCGTGAGGCCCATGGGTCACCAAATTATATGTCCAGTATTGTCCGCCTGGGTGGGAACCCGGCAGGTCCGTGAAATCCACGACGGGATCGTTGGTCGGTATTTGTATTTTCGGAAGGCAGCAGAGCTTTCTCATTCGAACGATCTCTTCCTGCGGACCCTCGACGTAAACGGTGTTCCAAACATCAGAAGCGAACATACCCAATTCCTTTCTATACTTGTGCTTATGGATTTTAGGATGCAGTTCACGAGACGCAAAGCGCACCAAATCAGCGCCCAAGGGCCCGTCAGAAAGCGGTCCCCAACATCATCGCGTATTTGCATTGCGGCGCGCAGTTGTCCTCGAACGCGCCTTTCAAAGGTCGGCCGTACAAGGGCCGGCTGCTACCACTACATAAACACAGATCGTGCGCCGTGATGGACTTGGGCCGGCATCAAGTGCTGGACGGTTTCGACGTCCGCTTCTGACGGCCGCAAATAGGCGATGGTATCCTGCCTTGTTTGAGCGGGACATTTTCATTCGTGGAAAGCTGGGACGAGCTTGTAGCTGGATCTGCACACGGCTGGATTTGGGCCGAAAGCGGACTGTCCGTTCACGGCGCGCCTACGTTGCAAAGCTGACTTTCAGCTTACGACCCAGATTGCGACCTCATCAATCTTCAGCAACGCGCCCTCCATTGATGCAGCGCTGAATTAAGAAGATTGCCCCCTGCAGTTATGGCGTAAGAAGCTTTCGCGCCATCTACGTAAACTACGGCGAGCGTCCACTCGAAGCGATCTTGGCCTGCCCCGCTCTATGTATGGGTTTGTCTGCGAACGAGGGCTGCTAAATGGTCTTCGGCGGCTTGTGGATCGCCTTCAATTCACTGGCGATAGCGAGGACAGAAAAACTCGCGGAGCATCTATGTGTAAAAGGCGGATGCACAGACTGTCGCAGTTGAGGCTGCCGCCATTCTTTTTGGGAGGTATTTAAAACGGGCGGAAAACGGCCCTGACTGGATCGGCTTGCCGCTTAGTCTTCAAGGCCGTGCCCGCCGCTGATCCGAACAAGTAAGGCCATACGGGCAAGTTCATCTAGATTGGTTTCGTCAGCCCCAGTGTAGGTTGGCTCAAGGGAGCTTAGTTCTTTTTTAAGAAGAAAGGTGCGGCACACGGCTTTTATCATAGGCTGATCGTGCAGTTGACGCCTCAACTGCTGAGCGCGAAATCCTCGAAGGCCCGTTTCGTCTCTTTTGAGCTGCATCAACATCCCAAATTAAGACACGGCTAAGGGTTGACGCTAATTGCGCACCTGTCTGCATTATTGTGAGAAGGACAGTCTCCGGGTTAGGAGCGGGGGCGCCTATGTGATTTGCCTTTCGTTTAGGCGCCCCTTTCCCGCAGACCTTCGATGTAGAAGTCACTCTAGCTGACCGTAGTGCGGCCTCCTTGATTTGTGGTACTAGGTGAGGCGCTTTCCTACTTGCGCCCAGAGCCTCGCAATAGCATCATCGCCATCGCCATCGCCATCGCCATCGCCATCGCCAAGAAATGGCCTTGCTGCTGGGTGACATAGAACCAACCATGCTTGCCGTGGTGTTTCTCGACCCATAACGCCATCGCCCAGATTCCTTTTTGACAGTTCATCAGGTCCCGCAGTCAGTCTGACGTGACCCCCTGATTTTCCTCCAAGTTGGATTAGAGTCCGGCCCTGACAGAAGGACGGACGAGATGAAGAGAACGAGGTTTTCAGAAGAGCAGATCATCGGCGTGCTCAAGGAGGCGGAGGCGGGAGCGAAGACCGCCGACCTGGCCCGGCGACACGGGGTTTCGGAAGCGACGATCTACAACTGGAAGTCGAAGTATGGCGGGCTGGAGGTATCCGATGCCCGGCGGCTCAAGGAGCTGGAGAGCGAGAACGCCAAGCTCAAGCGGTTGCTGGCCGATGCGATGTTGGACAAGGCTGCGCTGAAGGATCTTCTGGCAAAAAAGTTCTGACGCCCGCCGCGCAGCGGGAAGCTGTCGCTCATCTTCAGGCATGCCACGGGATGAGCGAGCGGCGGGCGTGCCGTGTCATCGATGCCGATCGCAAGAGCGTGCGTTACCGTTCCACCCGGGACGATGATGCCGGTCTGCGAGAGAAGCTGCGGGAGCTGGCCAACCAGCGTCGCCGGTTCGGCTATCGCCGTCTGCATATCCTGCTGCGTCGGGAGGGGATCATGATCAACCGGAAGAAGACCCAGAGGCTCTACAAGGAGGAAGGCTTGGCGGTGAGGCGTCGACGCAGCCGCAGGCGCGCAGTCGGCACGAGGGCACCTGCTCCGGTGCTCGCCTTACCGAACCAGCGCTGGAGCCTCGACTTCGTTCACGATCAGATGGCGTCTGGCAGGCGGTTCCGCGTGCTCAACGTCGTCGATGACGTGACGAGGGAGTGTCTCGCAGCGGTGCCGGATACCTCGATCTCTGGTCGCCGTGTCGTTCGCGAGCTGACCGAGCTGATCGCCCAGCGTGGCAAGCCCGGCATGATCGTCAGCGACAACGGAACCGAGCTCACCAGCAACGCCGTGCTGGCATGGTGCGGCGAGATCGGCGTCGAGTGGCATTATATCGCGCCCGGAAGGCCGATGCAGAATGGCTATGTCGAGAGCTTCAACGGCCGGATGCGGGACGAACTGCTCAATGAGACGCTGTTCTTAAGCATGGCCCATGCCCGTGTCGAGATCGCGGCTTGGGTGGATGACTACAATCGGGAGCGACCACACTCATCCCTTGGCTACGCAACACCGGCGGCATTCGCCGGCGAACTGGATAAGCAATGGCCTGCTTCGCTACGCCCTACGGGCTCCGCTACGCAGCCCATTGCTTCAACCGCGCTCATGCGCAACAAAGCGGTCCGGCTCTAATCCCAGCTGGGGGAAAGCTGGGGGTCACGTCAGGCGCATAACAAGTTTCAGCCGTCGCAAGCACACCCTCTAGGTTTAGTGCAGTTCTTATCTCGAGCAATACAGCTGTTCCCACACGCCTTGCCCTTCTTGCAGGTTTTGCAGCAGACTTCAGCAGCATGTGCGGTGGCGCAAATCGGACCAGCAGCAGGAAGCAGCGTCGTGAGTGAAAGTGCTAGTGCTGTGAGTGCCGTCTTCATGATAATCCCCCAACTCAGCAATACTTATCAAATAAGGACTCAAACGCGAAGTCAAATCGAAGTTCTAGTGATCGGACATTGAGAAAATACCAACTGGGTTTGTCGGTCACGAGGATATGGGCTGGTTGAATGGCTACAGCTTCTTTCTTAACTGAGCGATATGCCCGCCTAAGCTATTTAAGTTTGGAGCAGGTTTCGAATGCCAAACATTTTTAAGCAATTGCGCCTTCGCTATCATTCAAGAGGTTGAGCAAAGCCGACAGTCCGCTCCCGACCCGCCTCAATACGTAGCGAAGGCCCAAGTTCTAAACCGATCTACAGAGCAAGGAGGTAACAGCCTCCGAGATAGGAGAGCGCTCGGCTAACCCGGAGTGAAGATTTCATTCGGGAAAAGCCGAAGCGCCATGGATGCGTTGCTACGGACTTATGCTTATCAAATCACTAACGACCTCATTTCGAGGCTTACGCTCTCTTAGGCGACCTCGATGATTGCAGCCTGTTGGACAGAGCGGCCACGTGAAGAGTCGCTCAATGCATGCCGCTATTTAGCTATAAGTAAGTCCACGTATGTAACATTCCATAAGTGGCGCCTCGGTCGGTATTTACCCTAGTTCGTCATTTTGTTGGGGAGAGCAATAAACGAACAAACAGGGTGATAAATATGCGTACTGAAAATTATGTTCACAAGAATTCAACTCTTCACTACGTCGGTGACAATCATAATGACCGAGCGACATTTGCTAAGCTGTGCATAGCAACCGGGTACCATTGCGAACTGTATGATGATCTCACTGAACTTGCCGCATATCCTCCACAACATGGAATTATCGTATTGCAGGACTCGCCAAGTCTTGGGGGCTTGAGCGCTGCAGTAAAACGGCTCGAAAACCTTGGAATATGGTTAGCGGTGATCGCGACCGGCGACACACCAACTCCGAGCGTGATCGTTGATGCAATCAAATCTGGAGCGTTGGATTACCTGGTGGCTCCGATCGACGAGAAGCGACTAGAGCGGTGTCTCGCTCGCATATCAGAAGAAGCCGCTCGGAATTCCAATCTGCGGCGTCGTAGGATTCAGGCAAATAAAAAATTGAGCACGCTCTCTTCGCGCGAAGCTGAGGTCTTGGAGTGTTTGGCAAATGGACTAAGCAATAAGCTAATCGCTCGTGAGCTTGGGATCAGTCCAAGGACAGTTGAGATTCATCGATCCAATATGATGAGCAAAATTGGCGAAACCCACGCAGCAGGAGCGGTCCGCATCAAGCTACAAGCTGGCGCAGCGGTGTAGGCTTTCTTCTTCAATCGTCTTAATGTACAGTTCGGCTGACTGGTATCAGCGCGTCTGACCAGTCAGCCAACCCCTTAAGCTCATGCAGCCGGTCCAAAAGATATTCAACGTGTCCAACCGACACCCAGTCCTCTTCTATCTCAAAAACAGCTCGAAGCTTGGCGAGCGACTCTCCGTAAGATAGTTTCATAACTGCACCCCTTTCCTTGAGACCTCTGGCTGCGTAGCACGACCAAGTCACGCCCGTATCCGCAAAGACCCGTAGTTTGCGGCACGAAGACGTGAGAATGCGACCAACTGGGCAACTGCTTAGGCCGGCTCACTTCACTCGTTTTTGCCTAAATACGGAAAAACACCATATGTAAAGATCGCCATAGCGAATGGGTCCGATGACGTCCGCTCCCACCCCCAGAATGCGACAGTCAGAAGTCGCTCGAGAGGGACGAAAAGCGGACATTCTCGAAATGGAGCTTCTACCACCGCTTTCGAGAGGCCTGCGCGATTGCCCATGGGCCGATATTGAAGCGCAAAGCCACTGCGATTTGATGCCCCAAAAAAAAGCAACCGCGCCTTGGCAGCAACACATTGAATTTGAATGACTAAAATATTTTACTCAAACAGCTGAGCCCGCAATTAGGCCCGAGGCACCGATCTGTGAAGCATGAGTATTCATAGAATTGGGCTGATAGAAGGCTCTGCCGTGTATCTCTTACGTGCCATTCATCAGCTCCTTTCAAGCCGTAAATAGCCGAAATCCTGACTCTCAATGTGGACCACTTCTCGGGCTGCAGGTCACCTTGGGCGGCGGCAAAGACGAGACGCTCGTCTGACTGCGTCAGAACATTGGGGAGAATACCTCGCCGCTCAGATGCAGAAAAAAATGTGGTGAGCTTATCAGACCAATGACCAGCTCACCACGCAATCGAGAGGTCCACTCTCAGGCCACGATCTAGAGCTCAAAGGTTAAACCTATCTGAATCAATGGAGACTCTTGAAAGAGCACGGCTTGCTGCATCCAAGTGGGCCATCGTGCCAGACTGACAAGGTTGAACATGCTTTGACGATTGCCTCACTAATCCACGCCGGCCTACAGACGCCCCAAACCAACCAGCGACTGTACAGACTATGCGTGTTCAGGCGATAACTCTGAGGTCCGTGAAGGCACCTTCCTTGTACCATGCTTCGGCGGGGAGCCTGCGCCCGCTTGCTCATCTTGCGAAACCACCCTTCCATTCGGTTATTGAACCGTCGCCCACATATGCGCAGAACCTCGCGGCGCTTGCCAGACGACGCCGGTCCGATCGCCGACGAATTCTGATCATTCAGCTTAACTCTACCGCGCGTGTTTCTCGAGTTGTTCGACGAGGGCTTAGGGAAGCGCGGCAGCGTGGCGAATGTCAGTTCGTGGGCTGGCTCTGTCCAATTCATTGGTTTCCAGCGCAAGACACAGCAAAAGCCAAACCAATGTCACCTGATAGATTGCAGTGCGAAGGGGATAATCAACGATCGAAGCAAGTCCAATTATAGCAAACACACCGAACCAGAAGAAGACCGCGTCCCGCTTACCTTCGCCATAACGCCAAAGGAAAAGGATTTTTCGCCCGGTCCAAATGAGCAGCGAAAGTAAGAGCGCAAGGCCGCCCACCCCGCCCTCGATAAAAAATTGTGCCCAGTCATTATGAGCCTGATTGACAAATGCTGGCATCAGCAAGGAAGTGGGTTCGTAAATCTGATAGAACTCCGAGAATGCGCCGAAGCCGATACCAAGAAGCCAGTTCTCCCTGATCATCTCCCATAAGATTGGTGCAAGCTCCCAGCGCAAGTCCTCGAAGCTGTCCTGTGAAAGTATCCCGTCAAAGCTGGGGCTGCGGTCCAACCAGATGAACAACCCTACTGTCGCCAAAACTGATACCAGCCCCACTCCCGTGGTCACTTTCGCCTCAAATTGACTGTCAGACGCCCCTTTATTCTTAGGTCGGCCGCTCCGCCTAGAGCTCGCAGTCTTTTCACGGTTCAAACGCTTTGCAAAAAGAATACCCACAATGATCATTGCAAGCAAACTGCTAGCAAGTGCGGCGCGTGAGCCCCCGATAATCGCACTTACCAAAAAAAGGAAAAAGCCAGCAGCAAAGAATATGGCCCAGCCTCGATCTTTGCTTGTGTCAATCAGCTGTGAGCAACGATATCCGCAAACGAGCATGGCCAGAGACGAAAAGACGCCTGAGTGGTTTTCGTTTCCAAAAATTCCATCTGCCCTGCCCGAGCTCACAGAGTAGAGATAAAACTCAGATTGATAGCCGGACAAGACCTGCACAATCGTCAGGCCAAAATCAGCTAGCGCAACGAAGATTATCACATTGAGAAGCCTATTTGGCGATACTTTGAGTGACAATGCCAGCAAGAGTGCTGTCGCTGGAACGATAAGGCCGAACAGAGCATTAAGCGTGCGAGATGGAACCCACGAAATGGGACGCCAGACTTCCTGAAGCCCGACCGCATTTTCAAGTTCAGCCAAGTCCGCTCGGCCGGGCAAAATTTGCCACATGCCCGGAGGCAAGGGAACCGATTGCAAAAGCATCAAAAGCGCTAAACCAGTGAGGAGCAACAGCAAACTACGCCCGGGCCCAAGAGCACCGCCCGATCCAAAGTAAAAGACTGGGCCAAGAAACAGGGCTGCCAAAGGCCACAACACGCTCGTTTGGACCATCGCAATCTGGGAGCTGCCGCCAAGCAAGATAAGAGGAAGGCAAAAAGCAGCAAGCCATGAATAGAGCGCAGCAGGCGATGCGGCCATATCGATCGGCTGGCCCAGCTTGTACGATTTCGATGCCATGTCTTGACCTATTACGTGAGAAAGAATTGGGGGATTTGCAAAAGCACAGGCACAATTTTTGCCATCAGGAGCGTATCACTCTCGACCGCCCGAAGACGAAATTGAGAAGTCAGAAAGCGACAAACGCAAATCGGGCTCCCCACGAAACGCTCTTGCGCGAAGTGCTATACTTGGATTTTCGCAATCGGTCAGATCACGGTTAACGACGATGCGATTTACACCTTCCTCTAGATCACCAGTTACGTTCGCAGCCCCGCCTGTCCTGCAGCTGATGGTATAGAGAAGGTTGCCATCCCGCAGCTTGCGAGAGGATTGTACGGTTATGCGTCCTGAAGCCGATAAATTATCGAGATCAAGCGTCTTGCGCGCCACATCCCCGCCATGTCCTGAGCGGACAAAGACATCGAGGCTGTCGAAGGACGAAGACGGCTCAGCGCGCATTTCTGGGGTTGATACCAGATACCAGTCAAATGGCGGGAAAGTATCGGCCCATATGGCGGCACCGCCATCAAGAGACGCACGATCATCAAGTGCTGACACGCTTTGATAAATTTCTCTCGCAGCTGCCAACTCACCTTGCGCGGCGAGCCCACCAATCAGACGACGACTAAAACTGACATCATCAAATTCCAATCGCTCGTGCATCTGCGCTAATGTTAGGCGGGCCTCAGCATTGCCCGTTGCAATAAGCAAGAACCGTTCCTGCCATTCCGCTGTCAAATCCAGAATCTGAAGAAATTCTCCTGCGGCTCCAGGCTGCGCCATCGCCTGGAGCAAAAGAGGAAACAGTTCTTGAGATCGTTGCGGCCTGACGCGCAAAATCGCATCAATCGCCGTCGCGGCGCCTGACAAACTCTCATCTTCAATAGCTTTAGAAAGCGCCGCTGTCTGGAGGCTCATCTCGCGCCTGTTTAGCCTTAGCGCTGGCTCCAGAACGGCATTGCGATCGCCCCCCTCATCTGCTGCCAAGGCAAGAATTGCCCATGACTTCGGGACGAGCGCCTCGTTGCGAAAGGATGCTATCGCCAGTGCGCGAGAAGATTGGGCTGCATCCTGAGTGTCAGCCGGTTCCTTGATATTCTCACGGAATTGGGCGTAGGCAGCCCGCTCCAAAGCATGTCCGTTGCGCAAATTCATCTCAGCGGCGATTTCTGGTTGGGCATGAGCCACGATCGCGGAGAACGACTGATATCCAAGCGACGCTGCGATAGCCAAGCAAAGAACAGATGAGATAGCCAAGCGAGGCAAGTTCAATGAGCTTGTTTTTGTTTGTCCCATGTTTCAATCTGTTAAAGCTTACATGCCTCAGATACCAGCACAGCTTGCCAATTATTCATCAGGTTTTAGCATTCAGGACGAAAATGAGACAAAGTGAGCGTACTCCTAGCCGGAGTGCGTCGGACAGCACTGACTAAGCTCCTTGTGGACGAAAGGCAGCCTTCAAATGATCAAATGGGCGCGCAGCTGGCTTGCCAAACGCCTCGGCCTTCACAGCAAAGCGGCAATGGACGGCAGTTGGTGGGAGATAGACTTCATCCTTGTCCTGCTTGCTGGAAGCGTGATCTGGGGACTCTATGGACTTTTGGCATGAGGCTTGGAATTGTGTCTGGACAGCTCAGGCTCGATGAAGGCTCTCGCTGGCAATGCCGGACTTCTTGCCGCTCGGCCCGGGACGAGCAAAGGTCTTACAACTGCTGGTGCAGCTCAGTCAGCAGTGCGATAGCTCGGTTAAGTGCGTCTTTCACAAAGCCGGGATTTTTGATTGAGGATTGGGGCGGAATGGATGAACACACCGGCCATCGCAGCGTGTCGCAGTTGGCCGCTCGAAGATCGCCTGGCTGTCCCCAACACCGCCACATGGTCATCAGGGTGTTGGGCAATTAGACTATTTGGCTCCCAAGCGAAGCAGGATGACCTTGATAGTCTCCAGAGCGACGAAGATATCAAGCCATAACGAATAGTTCTTAATGTAATAAAAGTCGTACTGCAGCTTTTTAAAGACCTCTTCAGGCGATGCCACATGACCCTGCCTGACCTGAGCCCAGCCCGTGATTCCGGGCAAGATGACATGACGATACGGATAAAAGTCGAGCTGCTCTTCGTACCATTTAGAAAGAGCCTGTGTCTCAGGGCGCGGGCCTATAAAGCTCATCTCTCCGCGGATAATATTAATGAGCTGAGGCAATTCATCGATCCGGCTGCCTCTTAGAAAACGGCCTATGCGCGTTATCCGCGGATCGTTCTCCTGGGTCACGTCACTCTTCCTGCAGGCTGGTCCATCAGCAACGCGCATCGTTCGCAATTTGAGAATAGTAAAGGGCCGCCCCTGATAGCCAACGCGTGTTTGTCGAAACAAGGCAGGGCCCGCAGAGTCCAGCTTGATGGCGACGCAAGCCATAACCAAAACAGGCAATGTCACAAGCAGAAGACACAAGGCTATTAAGCGCTCTGCGACAGCTTTGATGAAAACGTAAGATTCATTTGGAGCAAGCGTGCCAAGAGCGTTCTCGCTAAGATGGTCAATCTGCACCCTGCCCGTCAAAGACTCCATGATCTGTTTGATGTGGTAAACACGCCGGCCGTCAAGTGTTGCTTTAACAAGCGCTCGCTCGGTTTCAGCCGGAATATCAGCGCGAAGGTCGGCAATGATCGGGCCTTTACCTTTAAGTAGACCATTAGGATCGGGACAGAGAATATAGCCAAACGACCCAAGTTGCTTCAAAGCCGCTTCGGTTGTTTCGCTCGGTAATACCAGAAAAGGTTCACTCGGGGGACGCCTCACCAACACATTGAAAGCAAGGGTCATCGCATAAGCAGAGATGGCACCAACACCGAGGATCAGCGCGCTGTATGGCAGGCGCAGAAAGGTGACCAAAGCGAACGCAACTCCCCAGCTAATGACAAAGCTCGGGACCAGGCTCGCTGTATTGGCGGTTCCAGGATAGTGACGCATCCTGCGAAAAATCAGCAGGCTCATCGTATTGGCCAAAAAGGCGAGAAAGATCGAAGCATAGTCGTTGGCAGATAAATCCTGCCGAACAAGATAGGCCACACCAGCCTGAACGCTGGCGGCAAACACCAGAACAAGCGGAGCCTGCGTCCGATATCTTTGAAACGTCGATACGTGACCAAGATTCATCGCTTTTGATGCATCGAACGCACCAAGACTGCCATGCATCACTCCGATTCACCGACCTTATTTTGCACTGCAGCAAAGGATATCAGTATTATCCCTTAACGCAAGGCTGGGCTACGCCGCTGAGCTTTTGTCACCTGTGCTGTTTCACACAATCGCGCCAAGTGTGCTCACGAACGGCAAATTGCTGTAACGGGCTGACCAATACCTCTGCGCGATCGAAAAGATCAACGAGGGCACCAAACCCCTGATTTTATGCTCGCGAGTCAGTCGTAGGCTCACGGCTTTCCCCATATCCGTAGCCGTAACCGTAACCGTAGCCGTAGCCGTAGCCGTATTCAGCTGCGCGCTGATCAAGCTTGGTCAGAATTGCTCCATAGACAGTCGCTTGCGCCGCAAGCAGTCGATCAATCGAAGCCTTCACAGCCTTAGCCTTGATCCGATCATATTCGATCACATACAAAACACCATCGGCGGCCCGGCTCGTTTCGATAGCATCTGCGAGTGCCAAAACTGGGGCACTGTCGATAACGATCTGATCGTAGGTCTCACCCGCTTCCTTTACGATCTGCGAAAGCCTGCCGCTGGCCAGCAGATCCACCGGATTGGGGATCTTGCGACCGATCGGCAAAAGATCGAAGCCAAATTCGAATAGTTCAACGATCCCATCCTTCAACGACCGACCCTGCGTGGTAAGCAGACCAGCAAGTCCATCTCCGACATCCGGTCCAAGTGACAAGGTCTGGGACACCTTTGAATTTCGCAAATCCGCATCAATCAAAAGCGTCTTTTTGCCGAACTTGGTGAAACTGCGCGCGAGCGCAAGGGCTGAGATCGATTTGCCCTCTGCAGGCGCAGTAGAAGTTACCATGAGAACTTTGGGAGCGCCGTCGGTGGTAAGAAAGGCAAGGTTTGAGCGAAGCGAGCGATACGCCTCGCTGACTTCTGAACTTTCCTGCCCAAGCTCTTCCAGCACTTCTTCGTTGCTGGCCGATGGGATCGAGCCAAGCAACGGAAGCCCAATCCGGCTCTGAACATCCTCTGGCGACCGCAATGTCTGGCTCAAAAGAACCCGAAGATAGACAAGCGCGCCAGCCAGAACCACCGCCAGTACTATCCCGATCGCTACATTTTGCACAAGTGAGGGAGATACAGGTCGATTGTCGGGGCTTGCCCTGTCAATCAGCTTGATATTGTTCTGGCCAGCTCCCGACGCTTCCAACTCCTTAAACCGTTGAAGCAGTGCATCGTATAAAGCTCTATTCGTCTCAACTTCTCGCGAAAGGATGCCATATTGGATGCCCTGAGTTTGCTGCCCGAGAAACTGAGATTTTGATCTCTGAAGCTCAGCCCTTAGCTCACGCTCCCTCAGGCTTGCAGAACGCAGCGCCGCTTGTGCCTCGCCCCGCAGCGCAGAGGTTTCGCTATCCAACGCAGCCTGCAAGGCAGCGATTTCCGCTTTCTTTTCTCGGATGGCTGAAAACTCGTCGCCGAAAGTCTCTTGGAGATTGGAAAGTTCAGATTTGGCTCTCGCCAACTCGGCAGTAATTTGAAGGTTTTTTTGTTTTTGAGACAGATCGCCTGCAGCCACAATAGCCTGAGCTTCAATCCTATCGGTAACCGCTTGCGCCAGAGCCGCATTGAGAGCTTCAAGATCAGTGGCGGCGAGCGATTGAGTGGCTGGCGGTCCATCATCGCCACCGCGCGGTTCGATAATCAAAATCTCATTGGCATTGGCGTATTCGACGAGCTCAGCCTCTGATCGGGCCAGAACTTCGCGCAGCTCTTCAATTTGATCACTCAAGAATTCGCGAGCTTCAATGTTCGCGCCAAAACGCTTCTCATAATTCGCTGCAATAAATTCATCGGCCCAAAGATTGGCAAGGCGCGCTGATAAACTGGCTGACGGCGTAGTAAATTGAATATCGACAAGACTGGACTGGGTGATCCCATTGATGGAAAGGCTATCACTCAGGATGCCCTCGACTTCATCCGCCTCGAGCTCTTCGCCCTCATCGATGTCGAAGGCAGAGCGGAACTCATCATCACGTGCAAGATTCGCCGCAGCATTCACGCGGCGCGCCATGAAGCGCGATTCCAGCAATTCATACTGGGTGTTGAGATATTGTAGCTCGGAGACATTGCCGGCAGATTCGAGCGGATCAATATCGGTGACATTTGCAGAAATTTGCGACACCTCAATCCTCGAGCTCGCAGCATAGCGGGGGGTCGCCAGCAATGTCGCAACAATTGAACCCAATAGACCAAGAACGAGGATCCCAAGGAGCCAGAACTTTAAAACACGAACCTCAAGCCAATAGCGCTCAAGGTCTAGCGCAAGGGCCCCATCGTCCTCTTGCAAATAGCTCATATCATCACGCAAGATATGATTGCGCGACAAAACGCTAGTCTCCGTTGGAGGCGCCGTATCAGCGTTTGATGTGCTCATTGCCCAACCCGATCGATAAGGATGACGGCCGAGGTCACAAGAGGAATAAAGGGCAAGATACCATCAATGCGGCGCCTCCCTGGAGAATCCCCCACCATCACAATGTCGCCAGGATAGAGCCTTGGGTCATCATAATTGCCGCGCTGGATAGCACCAACATTATAAAGCCCGATGTAACGCTGCCCATCGACACTTCGCATGATCAGAACATCATCCAGTTTGGCATATTGATCGAGACCCTCCGCCTGATTGATAACGGTCAAAAGCGTTGGCTTGCCAATGGCTGGATAGGAACCCGGCCTTTTGACTTCGCCACCAACTGAAATCGCCAAAGGAGGAAGCTCAGCAGGCAGCACTCGCACCTGCGGGTCAAGCACGACACGCCCCCGAAGCCCGTCTGCAATGATCTGCGCGGCCTCGCTCGGAGACTTCCCACCGATCGGAACATTTCCGAGATAGGGATACTGGATATCTCCAACACCATCAGTCAAAAACTCACCGCCCAGATCCTCCGCCCCAACGACGGTGATCTCGAGTTTTTCCTGGGGCCCTATCACATAGGAAATATCCGCGCGCGGCGCCGGCAAAGTCTCGAGCTGCGTCACCTCAACAGCAGGGGCCGCTCCATACGTGCGATCCACGGCGCAAGACGAAAGTGCCAATGCAAAACCACAAACGACAAGTCCCTGCCGTAGCCTAGTAACAAATGCGTCCCTCATAACCATCGCATTAGCGGGTTTGAATGCCTTGCCAAGACCATTTGTCCCTTGATCCTCAACTCTATTGACCGCGCGCACAAAAAAGACACACCGGCACACAAGACGCTAATCCGAGCAATGAAAGCAGGCATCGTTGATAAAGTTCACTATCGCCTTGCTCGGTCGCTGAAGGATGGGCTTATTTGTCCATCCTCAAGATCATGTCGTTGTGGAGAGTGAAGAGTATGTGTGACTGCGCAGGATGTAACCGATGAGGACACTAATTCGGAGACACTCCAAGCCAAGCGTCCTGGTTACCGGTGGCGCTGGATACATTGGCAGTCATGCCGTTCTGGCCTTGAAAGATTGCGGCTGGACTGTTGCTGTTCTCGATAATCTGTCCACTGGCTTTCGCTCGGCAGTTCCTCACGATGTTCCATTCTACAATGGAAACATCGGCGATAGAGAGTTGCTAACGCGAATTTTCGAAGAACAAATGATCGGCGCAATTATGCATTTTGCAGGCTCGGTCGTTGTGCCAGAAAGTGTAACCGACCCGCTCGCTTACTATCACAACAACACAGTCAACGCTCTCACATTGATCCATAGGGCCGTTCAAGCAAGGATACCTCATTTCATCTTCTCATCGACAGCAGCCGTTTACGGTTCACCGACCACGGAAAAAGTCGATGAAGCCACACCGTGCGCGCCGATCAATCCATACGGCTGGTCGAAACTGATGACCGAGCAGATGCTCAAAGACGCATCGCTCGCCGATGCGATGAACCATTGCGCGCTTCGATATTTTAATGTGGCTGGCGCAGACCCGGATGGTCGCACAGGCCAATCCACCATTGGCGCCACACACCTTATCAAGGTCGCAATCGAAGCAGCTCTTGGAAAGCGCGATAGCGTCTCGATCTTCGGTACCGATTACGACACACCCGATGGGACCGGTGTGCGAGACTATATTCATGTGAGCGATTTGGCTGTTGCCCACGTTTTAGCACTCGAGGCACTTATCGAAGAACCTGAGCGATCGCTGACAATGAACTGCGGCTACGGGCACGGGTTTTCAGTCTTGGAGGTTCTGGATGCGGTTGACCGATTGACCAATGTGAAGCTTGTCAGGACGCCAGAGGGTCGCCGTGTGGGTGATCCTGCATCACTGATTGCGGACCCATCACGGATCCGCGAAACGCTCAACTGGGAGCCACAGTTCGATGATCTGGAGACGATTGTAAGGCACGCAATCCGATGGGAGCAGAAGCTTCTCGAGAATGGTTAGGATTAACCCTATAAGACCACATGTGGCGCTAAAAAAAACAAAAGCCTGATTCTAGATTGCCGCTCCGAATTCCATCGCCTTGAAGGCGCCAACGTTTTTCCTAACAATGCGCAGCTATAGCGCGGATGTCGAGGCCTTTGAGCACTGGTGCGTGGAGAACCGGATAGACAAGCCCTTCCCCACCAGCGCGCAAACCGTCTGTCATTTTCTTGAAGACAATGGTGCACCAAGGCTCCATCAACGGTGCAGCGGCGGCTCTATGCAGTCCGTAAGGTACATCAGTTACTAGGGCTACCTGACCCGCCCTTTGACGAGGATATCAATCAAGGTTCGGCGCCAAAAAACTATTGATCCCTGTCAAGCTAGGGGTCTGACGCGTGTTTATCTCGACAGATTTCTGGGAAAACAATCCTACACGCGATGGGGACTACGCAAGAGCGCTATGCCTGCGCGTAGCGATGAGTTGGTGCTAGGCGTTCAGGACTCATTGCTCTGCGCAATCAGGATGTGAGCCAACGGGGCGACGGCAGTCTCAGAATGCTGATCCACCGCACCAAGGCAGACCCTTTTGGACGAGGTCGAATTGCGTTCAGGGCAAAGGAGACCGCTGATGTGCGGGGCGATTGGCTCACCTATCGCAGACCGGACATCGAGTGGTTCCAAGCCTGATCTACCGAGCCAAGGTCATTGATCGCTGGGTTGAGACAACAACAGTGCGGCGGGTGACAAAGAAGGCAGCACAGCGCAGCGGCCTGCGCACAGACTAGGTAGCGTCCTTAAGCGGTCACTCAACGCGAGTGGGGGCCGCTAAGGATCAATCAAGGCGGCGGTTTGATAAAACCGCTATAATGAGAGCGGGAGGCTGGAAATCAGTCAATGTACTCGCGCGCTGTCTATAGAAGGCCGAACACAATGTCTGGGCAAATGCACCCATTTGAATAGTCTAGCATGTGCTCCCTCCCTTCCGCGGCGAAGCCGCCCTTACGAGCAATGTCACTTGGGCGTCGGTAAAATCGAGCGCATTGATGCTACTTGCGTAAAGACAGGCGCCAGCCTGAGCACGGCTAGAGCAAACTTTCGAAAAAACCTCTCCTTCTAGCGGCAGCGCGAGCAACCCGCCCGGATAGGAAGCGCAAGTCTCCATTGAGGGTTCACCAGCAATCCGGTCGAGACGAAAATGCGGCCCATCCACGAGTACGGGCCCCTCAGCGACGCTGCTTCGATTTCTGGAAGCATAGGGCATACCATCAGCCACTGCCAGAGCACGCTCCAGATGCAAGGTGCGCGGACGACCATAGTCATACAAACGGAATGTCGTGTCGCTTGTCTGCTGAACCTCGACCAGCGTTAGGCCAGGCCCGATCGCGTGGACCGTGCCCGCTGGCAAGTAGAACAGATCGCCAGGGCTTGCTGGATGCCAGATGAGCAGATCTTCAATCGTTTCATCAAGCACCGCCGCTTCGATTTCCTTTGCGCTTACCGGACGATCAAACCCGATAGCCAGCTTTGCATCTGGTTCGGCCGCAAGAACGAGCCAGCATTCTTCTTTGCCAGCCTCGCCCGGCAGAGCGTCAGCGTCGGATGGGTGCACCTGAACCGATAGCTTCTCGGACGTAAAAAGGTATTTGACGAGAACGTCGGGTAGCTCTGGGGGAGGCTCGAACCAAATTTCCCCTACGCGATCCCCCTGAGGCGCAGAGAATGGCTTGGGCAACAGATCGCAGCCCCAAACCTTGGAGACGATACGAGATGAAAGCGAACGAACAACCGGTTTACTCACTGGTTCGTCGCCCCTGGCAATCTTCCAACCCGCTGTGCACCTTCGCGGGTGGTGACAAGCACGTCATCTCCAGAAACTATGATACAGACATCCTCCAGCCCCACCACCGAAATGCGGGGACCATCGCTAAAGGCAAATACGCCGCGACAATCATCAAAATGCACAGCACCACTTCTTGTCACATTGCCATCCGCATCAGACGCGCCTTCGAGCGCATCGGCGAGCGCCGCCCAGTTACCAATGTCAGACCATCCCATGGAAACCGGCACCATCGCTGCTCGAGCCGTGTTTTCCATCACAGCATAGTCGATAGATTCCGGAGCAATGCCATCAAAGAACTCGGCGGCAGGATGGAAACGTCCGCAATGTTCGCGCCCTCCAGCGACGGCCATGGTGACTTGTTCAGCCATTCTTGGGCGATGCGTCGCAAGCTCTGCCAAAAATTGGCCGGCACGGAAGGCAAATATCCCTCCATTCCAACTGTGTTCACCGCTGGCACTATACTCGCGAGCGCGATCAATATCAGGCTTTTCCTCGAAGCGCCGGATGGCAAAGCCGCCGCGCAAGGGCCTGCCCCGCTCCAAATAGCCGTAGCCCGTTTCGGGCCGGGTCGGTTCAATCCCTAAAGCAACAAGGTAATCTTCGGCCGCCAAGTCCGCTGCTGCCAATGCAGCTGCATGGAAAGCTGCGGTATCGGCAATATGATGATCGCTGGGACATACCAGCATAATTGCATCTTCGGGCAATAACGTTGCCGCAAGCGCAATCGCAGGTGCAGTATTTTTCGCTGCTGGCTCAATCACCAGGCGCGCGCCCTTAGCAAGATTCAGTCGCTCCTCAATAAAGGCGGTATGATCGGCGCCAGCAACCACCAGAGGAGGGGCAAATCGACCATCTTCCGTCACTCGGCGCACCGTCTGCTCGAACAAGGTCTCGTCTCCCAACAAAGGGAGGAAAGGCTTAGGCTTGGTCTTACGGCTGACGGGCCACAGCCGCGTTCCGCTTCCGCCACACAAGATGATTGGATGGATACGTGTCACTGATGATCTCAAGTAATAATTTGGAGTGGATTTGCGCCAACGGTGTCGCGAGGTGATTGATCGACAGAACCGAGGGCTAGGAGTGACGGCAGTAGGTTTTGAGATGACCCACTTATTTCGGTTGATTACAGGCGCGCCGCCTCAATGTTATCGAGGAACCAGCGGTAAGTCTCTTCGATGCCATTTGCGAGACCAATTTTTGGAGCCCAACCCATGTTCGTTAGGCGGCTCACATCCATGAGCTTGCGCATGGTGCCATCTGGCTTCGACGGATCGGTCACAATCCTCCCTTTGAAACCTGTGATGCGGGCAACCAGCTCAGCAACCTCCAAGATTGAAATGTCTTCCCCGCAGCCGACATTGATATGGCTCAGCATTGGCTGCGTGTTAGCCTCATATCGCTCTCGAGGCAGATCAAGCACGAAAAGTGCGGCTGCCGCCATGTCATCGACATGAAGGAACTCGCGCCGCGGTTTTCCCGTGCCCCAGATGACGACTTCTTCCCTACCTTCCTCCCGCGCTTCGTGAAAGCGGCGGATCAGTGCGGGAAGTACGTGGCTGTTCTCGGGATGGAAATTGTCACCCGGGCCGTAAAGGTTGGTGGGCATGACCGAACGGTAGTCGGTGCCGTGCTGGCGATTGTAGCTCTCGCACAGCTTGATCCCAGCGATCTTGGCAATTGCATAAGGCTCGTTGGTGGATTCAAGCACTCCGGTTAGCAGCGCATCTTCGCCCATCGGCTGCGCTACCTCCTTGGGATAAATGCAAGACGATCCAAGGAAAAGAAGCCGCTGAACGCCAACCTCAAAGGCCTGGTGGATCACATTGGCCTCCATCATTAGGTTCTCGTAGATGAAGTCTGCCGGATAGGTATTGTTGGCATGGATGCCGCCCACCTTGGCAGCGGCAAGGATCACTGCATCGGGGCGCTCGGCCTGAAGAAATGCCCTCGCTGCCAACTGGTCGGTCAAGTCAAGTTCGGCATGGGTCCGAGTGACCACCTCGAATTCTTCGCCGCCTGCCTGTCGGCCGCCCAACTGGCGCAGAATTGCGCCGCCCACCATGCCGCGATGACCTGCGAGATAAACCTTCATCGCGAATAACCCTCAGCTCTCAATGCTGACTGGTAGCTCGAAGCCATTGGCCTTGAGGAAGGCATGGCGCTGAGCTTCCTTGAGGTCTGACGCAACCATTTCTGCGCACATCTCGCGCGCAGTGATTTCAGGTTGCCAGCCAAGCTTCTCGCGTGCCTTGCTCGCATCGCCGAGCAGCGTCTCAACTTCAGCTGGCCGGAAATAGCGCGGGTCGATCCGCATGATGACATCGCCGACCTTAAGAGCAGGGGCTTTATCTCCGGTGATGCTAGCAATGGTCGCGATCTCGCCCGTGCGTTCTCCAGAAAACTCTAGCTCGATTCCCAGTTCTTCAGCCGACCAGCGAATGAACTCACGTACCGAATACTGCTGTCCGGTCGCGATAACGAAGTCGTCCGGCTCATCTTGTTGCAGCATCATCCACTGCATTCGAACATAGTCATGCGCATGGCCCCAGTCGCGAAGCGCATCGATATTGCCCATATAAAGGCATGGCTCGAGGCCCTGCGCGATATTAGCAAGACCTCGCGTGATCTTGCGCGTTACAAAAGTCTCTCCTCGACGCGGACTCTCGTGATTGAACAGGATGCCATTACAAGCATAGAGCCTGTAAGCCTCGCGGTAGTTCACCGTGATCCAGTAGGAATAGAGCTTGGCCACCGCATAGGGCGAGCGTGGATAGAACGGCGTTGTTTCTTTCTGCGGCACTTCCTGCACCAAGCCGTAGAGCTCGGAAGTCGATGCTTGATAAAAGCGAGCCCTCTTCGCGAGGTCAAGAAAGCGAATTGCCTCAAGCAGGCGAAGTGTCCCAAGCCCATCGACGTCGGCAGTGTACTCGGGGGACTCGAAGCTCACTGCCACGTGGGATTGCGCGGCAAGGTTGTAGATCTCATCGGGCTGCACGTCATGGATGATGCGCGTAAGATTCGAGGTGTCGGTCAGATCACCATAATGGAGGCTGAGCTTTGGATTGGGCTCGTGCGGATCTTGATAGATGTGATCTATGCGCTGCGTATTAAAAGATGACGCGCGGCGCTTGATGCCGTGGACTTCATAGCCCTTGGCCAACAGAAACTCGGCCAGATAAGAGCCGTCCTGGCCGGTAATACCGGTGATCAGTGCGCGCTTGGTCATTTGCTTGTTTTATCCTTCACGGTGAATTGGCTTAGTTTGCTAAGGTTCTTTGCCGCCAGCGTTCCGAGCCCCCCCACCCCATTGTTTCGAATTGCACGCAAGTCTTCAAAGCTTTTGCGCATAATGCGTCTTAGGGAACGGTTGCTCTCGCCGCCCATCCGCATCTTCACAAGAACTTCCGGGATATAAGCGAGATTTATATTTCCCTGTACCAAGAAGCGTAACATCGCATCGTAATCCGCAGCGATAGTGAATGAGGTATCATAAACGCCATGGCGCACAAAAACTTCACGGCGCAGATAGAGTGTCGGATGTGGGGGCATCCAGCCTCGCTTTAGCAGTTCGGGATCATATTCGCCCGATCGCCAATGACGGATTACACGGGATGTATTTTCTGCTGAGACATACTGGAGATCGCCATAGACGCCATCTACCGTTGGATCGGCAAAGGCGGCCGCTATCTTCGCAAGTACTGTGTTCTCTGCAAAGAAATCATCAGAGTGCATGAGCCCCACGACGTCGCCGGTAGACCTTTCTATTCCTCGGTTTATCGCGTCATAGATCCCGAAATCGTACTCTGAGATTACGCTTGTATTCTCCGCAGACAGCCGGGCGATCTCATCAAGAGTTCCATCAGTCGAGCCACCATCCTGAATGATGTGCTCAACGCTCGGATGGCTCTGCCGCTGCACACTTTTGATCGCCTCGGCAATTGTGCCAGCGCGATTAAAGACTGCAGTAACTACTGAGATTTTCGGTGATCTATGACTTCGCATATCGTCTTAAAACGAGGACTTCAGGCTCGACCAATGCTTTCGTAAACAAAACCCTCGCTACGCACGTCATCTGGCTTGTAGATGTTGCGTAGATCGACCAGCGAAGCTTTCTTGGCAAGCGACTTGACACGTTCAAGATTGAGAGCACGAAACGCGTCCCATTCGGTCACGATCACCACGGCATCTGCTCCCTCAATTGCGGAATATGCATCTACGCACATTGTTACGTCGGGCATGAGTGGTTTGGCCTGCTCCATGCCTTCGGGATCGAATGCAAAGACTTCAACACCTGCGTCGGCAAGCGTCTGGGCGATGGCAACTGCAGGCGAGTCCCGCATATCGTCGGTGTTCGGCTTGAAGGTAAGGCCCAGCAACGCCGCCTTCTTCCCACGCGCAGCTTTTATGCCGCCCAACGCATCGAGCACCTTGCGGCCCATCGCCCGTTTGCGGCTCTCATTCACTTTGACCACGGCTTCGACAATCTGAATCGGGCTTTCGTAGTCTTCGGCGGTCTTGAGGAGGGCGAGCGTATCCTTAGGGAAGCAGGAGCCGCCATATCCGGGACCCGCGTTCAGAAACTTCGATCCGATGCGACCATCCATACCTATGCCACGAGCGACATCTTGTACGTTACCACCAACTCTCTCGCACAGATCCGCCATTTCGTTGATGAAAGTGATCTTCGTGGCGAGGAACGCGTTGGCGGCATATTTGATCAGCTCGCTAGAGCGTCTGTTTACGAACAGAATTGGCGAGTCGTTTAGGTAGAGCGGACGGTAGACATCGTTCATGACTTCGCGCCCGAACTCATCCTCTGCTCCAATCACGACCCGGTCCGGACGTTTGAAATCGCCAATCGCTGCCCCCTCACGAAGGAACTCGGGGTTCGATACGACCGAAACCCGGTGTTTGGTATCGCTGCTCCTGAGGATGCGTTCGACTTCATCACCTGTGCCAACAGGCACAGTTGATTTGGTTACAATCACCGCATCATTCGCGAGGTTTGCGCCTACCTCTCTCGCAACAGCATATACGAACGAGAGGTCGGCATGACCATCCCCGCGACGGCTGGGAGTGCCAACTGCAATAAAGATCGCTTGTGCTCCATTGATACCCTCTGCCAGATCGGTAGTGAAATGAAGCCGCCCTGCCTTCACATTGGCGTCAACCAGAGCACACAGGCCTGGTTCGTAGATTGGCATGATGCCTTTACGGAGAGCCTCGATCTTGCTTTGATCCTTATCAATACAGACAACATCGTGTCCGAAATCGGCAAAGCATGTGCCGGATACCAAGCCAACATAGCCGGATCCCACCATCGCAATTTTCATTTAATTAATCCGTGCCAATAACCAAGATCAAGAGCTTGCCAGCTCTGGGAGTCTCGTTCTGAAATAGTTGACTGTCTGCTGCAAACCTTCTTCGAGTTGGATTCTCGGCTCCCAACCCAAAGTATCCTTCGCCTTACTAATATTTGGCTGGCGCTGCTTGGGGTCATCTTGCGGCAGTGGTAAGAACTCAAGCTTGGAGCGCGAACCAGTCATTGTTAGAACCTTCTCGGCTAGTTCCAGCATCGTAAATTCGACAGGATTGCCCAAATTGATTGGTCCAGTCGCGTCGGGTCCAGTGTTCATTAGCCTCAAGAAGCCTTCAACTAGGTCATCAACGTAGCAAAATGACCTCGTTTGAGAACCATCGCCATAAATCGTTATTGGCTGCCCTCGGAGTGCTTGTACGATAAAGTTCGAAACCACCCGCCCGTCGGCATGGTGCATGCGCGGGCCGTAAGTGTTGAATATCCGGGCCACCTTAATCTCTAGTCCGTGCTGCCGATGGTAGTCGAAAAACAGCGTCTCAGCACAACGTTTGCCCTCATCGTAGCAAGAGCGGGGCCCGATTGGATTGACATTCCCCCAATACTCCTCTGGTTGAGGATGAACACTGGGATCGCCATATACCTCGCTGGTCGAGGCCTGGAATACTTTCGCCCCAAGTCGCTTTGCTAGTCCGAGGACATTGATGGCCCCATGAACCGAAGTTTTAGTCGTCTGCACTGGATCATGCTGATAATGCACTGGGCTCGCAGGACAGGCCAGATTATAAATCTCATCGACTTCCACATAGAGAGGAAATGTTACGTCGTGACGCATGAATTCGAATCGCGAATGGTTATGCATATGATCCAAATTTCGCTTGGTGCCGGTGAAGAGGTTATCGGCGCATAATACCTCGTGCCCCTGTTCTAGCAGCCGATCTATCAGGTGGGACCCGATAAAGCCTGCCCCACCAGTAACTAAAATGCGTTTGCGGCTGTCGTAAAGTCGCGCCAAAATCTCGCTCCTATCGAAAATTCTGCATTAAGAGACCTCTTGCTGCTCTTTGATCAGCAATCGGATCGAGTGAAAGTACCAAGCCTTGTAAAATGCGTAGTGGAACCCAGCGGCTCCATCGAGAAATCCGCCCTTTGCGACGTAAGCGAACAGAAAATAGAAAGATGGATACCACCATTTTCTCAGATGTTTGTATTTGAAACGTTGGCGCGAAGTGAAATGCGCCCATGCTTCAGAGTCGGTTTGAAGTTTGGTATAGCGACGCGCTTCCCAAAGAGCATAGCCACGGTGCTTCTGGAGAAACTTTGCCAAGCCAGTGTAGTCTCGATGATCGATCGGAACGTTTATTTCTCCAATTTCTCCGTCTACGATCGGATGCTCGTGGATCTCCATATCGAGTTGACTCCATCCATCCTCCTGTATCTTCTCGTAAAGAGCCTTGCCCAAACGGAATAGCGCAAGCTTGCGCTGAGCAACACCATGTTTAAGCGGACGCCCCAGAAAATAGTTGTTGTAAGCGAGCCAGTAGGCGTCTTTGTCCTCCTTGGCGATCACCTCGGCCACTTTATCGCAAAATGCATCATCGAGAAATTCGTCAGCATCGAGAAATAGCACCCAATCGTGTTCGATTGGTTCATTCATCAAAAACCAGTTGCGCTTTTTTGGGTATTTCCCATCCCATCTGAAATCAACAATCCTTGCTCCAAAATCTTTGGCAATTTGCTGCGTCCGGTCAGTCGACCCGCTGTCGATGACAACGATCTCAGCGAACCGGCCTAAGCGATGAAGGCACCGGGAAAGGTTGGCCTCCTCGTTCTTTACCGGTATCGCGACCGTGACGGGGATGAGGTTTTTGCTGCTCTGTGACATTTTAATGTCCATCCTATCTTCGGCCAGCATTAAGGGCCGACCAACACTTCTACAGTCGGATCAACTGCGAGTGCCAATCTGGGCTGCCGGATTGCCCCCAACTATCGCCCCAGCTTTTACATCCTTCATCGTCACCGCACCTGCCCCGACGATCGCTCCTTTCCCTACTGTGACGCCTGGTCCAACGAAGGCGTTGGCGCACACCCACGCATCCTCCCCGATCACTAGCGGGATCTTCACCAGCGGCATCGCCGGATCGCGCCAATCGTGGGTTCCTGCGCACAGATGTGCGTATTGCGACACCGTCGCGCGAGCGCCTATTCTGATCTGGCCGAGGGCGTAAAGAACGGCATGATCGCCGACTGCTGCCTCGTCCCCAATTTCGATATTCCATGGAATGGTTACAGCAACACTCGGATAGATATGGACATTGCGACCGATACGAGCGCCGAATCCCCGCAGCAGCATCGTTCGCCAACCCCAGCAGACACGTGGGCTCAGCCTGAAGAAAGGTGTGACAAGCGCCCACAGGAGACGCCGGGTCTGCTCTGACCTAGTCCATTTGCGCGCTGCCCGATTGCTGGTGACATTGGTAAACATTCTGGAAACCATTTAAGCGCGAGCAAATTCAACGCAAGCTGGGGCATCGCGCTCGCCCAACATCCAGCGATAGACGTCCATGTGCTGCTCGGCGATCCTGCTCCAAGAGAAGCGCTCCTCGACCAGAGCGCATCCCTTTTCTCCGATTTGCTGGAGATCCTTGCGTGGCAAGGTATCGATCAATGCTTCTGCAAGCTGCGCAGGGTCCGTTGGAATTTTCACCGCAGCTCGGGCGCTGAAACCTTCTGGCAGATTACAGGATTCGGTCATCAGGACAGGTAAACGGTAGGCCCATGCTTCGAGCACAGACATCGGAAGACCTTCTGAAAACGACGGCAACACGAAAGCGTCTGCCCGGCTCAACAGCGCGACTTTCTCCTCGCCGAAGGCCGGCCCTGATAGTCTTACACTAGAGCCTAAGCCCGCTCGAGCGACTTGGGTTTCCAGAGCGCTGGCGTGACCGCCATCGTCCCAGCCCGCAATTTCGAGCTGCCATTCGTTCGCCAACCCCGGTCGATTCGTCATCGCCAATGCCCAGGCCTCGACTAGCTCCAAAAGCCCCTTCTTGGGATGGATGCGCCCCAGAAACAGCAGCGTCTTGCGGCCCACTTTCTTTTCTCTAGGCCCGATCTTAGCCAAGTGGGTTGCATTGGGAATTATCGCGATCGGATTGGTGAGGCCGAAAGCCCGCATTGAGCGGGCCTCAGATGAATTGAGCGCGTGCATGCAATCCGCCTCGCGCAGATTGCGATCCTCGAACCAGGCGCCGACCAGTTTCTTCTTCCATCCTGAATTCGCTAGTGCCCAAGGATCAAGCATGCCTCTCGGCGAGATCATGACGGGACGACCCATAGCCCGCTTCCAGCGATTTACGCTGCGCGATTGCAACTGCCAGATGCCATGCAGGTGAAGAACATCGTGGTCTGCGCGCGCAAGCTCACGGTCAAGAGATCGAGCATAGGGAAACACTCCGCGAAATGTGGTCGGCAGCACATGGGGGACTATTGGTGACCATTCAGGCAAGTCGAGGGTGCTGTGCTGATCCTCCAGCGCATAGACACAGACCTCGGCTCCCGCCTCGGCTAGATTGAGGGCGGACTCGCGTACCGAATTGAACAGCCCACCAGCATTGCGCGACATGGAGCCAGTGACGATCCCGAGTGAAAGCGACATGAGCTAACCGCGTTCGTTCTGGGCCGCCCGCCAAATCGCGAGATCAAGCATGATGCGGCTGAAAAACCCAGGTCCCGCCATGTGATCCCGGGCAAAGTCTGCCGCTTTCACGAGGCCTTTTCCGAATGCTTCTGGGCGTAACTCTTGGACTTTCGTTTGAGCCGCGTCCAGAAGAAGGGAACCAACAGGCAGGTCGACGATCTTGCGCAAGGCAGCGGTGATTTCTTCCGTTACAAACGGTTCGAAGCTGAACCCGGTGACGCCGTCTTCGATGAGATATTGGGTTGCGCCGCAGCGACGCGAGGCCGCCACCGGAAGCCCGGCCGCCATCGCTTCGTTGATCACGAGACCCCACTGTTCGGTCGTACTGGCATGGACGAACGCTCCGGCGGTCCCGTAATATCGCACCAGCGCATCGAGTTGGAGAAATCCGGGCAGATAGACATGCGAACCCAGTCCGAGTTGGGCGATTTTTGCCTCGATCTCTGGCCGCATTTCCCCGTCCCCAAGCAAAACGAGCGGCCAATCGGCAGCGTCGCTCGGCCGAACGCTGCGGAACGCCGCGTAGGCATCGAGTAAACGAATCAGGTTCTTCTTCGGGATGAAGCGGTTCGATGAGAGGAAATATCGACCCTTCGCCTCCTTCGGCATCGCGTCGGCGATCTCCGGGGGAAGCTCGCACCCTGCGCGGAAACGCTCGGCCTCGGCCCTGAAGAAGTCGTTATCGATCGCGTTGTAGCCGCTTGCGATACCATCAGACGAAATGCCCAGCTGCGCGAGATAACCCATCTGCGATTCGTTGGTGGCCAATCCCGCACTGTAATGCGCGACGATCCCGAGCTTAACTGCCTCTTGAAGTGGCTTGCGCTTGAAGTCCCAAGCGTTAGTCTCGGACATGCAGACCGCAGCGATCCCGCGTTTGCGGCACCAACGAAGCGCGGTGAGCGTGATCATATTTGACCACCCGGGGAGCGCCATCGCATCGGGGGAGAACGGCGCAACGAGCGTTTCGAGACGGTGCTCGACCAAAGCGGAGTCGGTTTCTTCGCCCGTCTTTGTCGTCAGTGCCGCGTAGTCGAGACCTTCCGGCAGATCGGGCGGCACCCAGTCATACACCGCGCGATGCGGCGCGCCCTCGATAGCGAGCACATGCGCTGCCCGCATCGCGCCGCGAATTCGGGCTACGTGATAGGGGCCGAAGCGATCGAACAGTAGGGCGATTTTCATCAGCAAGTCGGCTCATTTCCGAGCAGCGTCCTTTTGACTACCGCCGGCGCACCCGCAATAAGGCTGCCCTCCGGAAACTCGCCGCGAACAATTGAGTTTGCGGCGATGATTGAGCCTTTGCGAATACGCGAGCCCGGACCGATGTAGACGCCTCGCCCGATCCAGCAATTGTCCTCAATTATGATTGGCTTCACCGTATAGCCCTGATCTCGCACGCCTGTCTCAGGCGTATGCCGGTGCTCGGAATCGCGGATCGAGACATATTCACCGACGGCCACATTATCGCCTATCACAATGCTTTCACTCGCGATGACATGGCAGCCGCTGTTGAGACTCACCTCGTCGCCGATCGTGATGTGCGAAGCGCGCCCCGTTTGGAAATGCACGTCGTGGCCGATCATCCCGTTCTTGCCGATCACGACATTGCGCAGTGGCATGGGCCACCGGATGCGCCCAGTGAATTGAGTTCCCGCGCCCACTCGCTTGAAGAACAGTGGCGACGTGAGGCGAACTAACGACCCTCTAAATTTCCAGAATACGGGATGCATGGAATCAAACTTGTATATAAGGACTCTTGGAAGCGTTAGCCAAACAATCCCGGCTCGCATACCCGAAATCATAAGCCACGAGGCAGCCTGCACCATAATCTCTTGAAGGCTATTTCAGCTTGAGTGCTAGATTGCGAGCGCGAGTTAACAGGAACGCGAGGTCTCCTATTTTGGGCAAGATCGAGCCATCCAATCGGATGATTTTTTCGCAACTAAGGTAGTAGAGGCCGATCAGAACGGCAGCCGCATTGGCGGCACCCAGCCAAGCGCATAGAAAGAGCGGTTGTGAAAGGTCGTGAACCGCACTGCCGATGGCGACGATTGCAATGATCGCCATAGCCATTTGGAGTGGCTTCGCTCCGCTACCGGTAGAACGAAGAGCTTCCACAAGTATCGTACGCATCGGCCAAAGACAAAATGCAATGCTAAGTCCGAGCGCGATGGGAACGGCTGGTGCGAACGTGCCGCCATAAACGAGCGGAATGGCGAATGGGATCACCAAGAATGCGCCGCCGACAATCGCCAATGCGAACAATAGAGAAAACCGGATCAATCGCGATACTTCGAAAGACTTTTTATCCTGGTCCATATCGGTAAGGCTGGGCAAAAGAACAACAGCCATTGCTTGGGTCACGAGGCCGATTGCCGCAGTAATCGCCGAATAGGCGACGAAATAGTGGCCTATTGCGGCACCTGACCAGAGCCATACGACGACAATACGATCAATCTGGTTCCCGAAGACTTGGGCCCAAGCAGCCGGAAGAAAGCGCAGAGCCGATCTGATCATGGCGCGCCCGAGCTTTCTGTCTACGCTTTGAAAGAGCGCACTGCGATACTGGAACAGGCCCTTGACGATGGTGAAGACTCGGGTTGCAGCGAAGATAAGAAGCGCGGATATTGCATCCAGAGAGAATGCGATTGCATAGGCTCCGATCGCGATCAGGAAGAGCACCGCAGACCAGAAGCGATTGCGATTGATCGGCACAAAATCGGCGCCGCAACGATAAATGCAAAGCACCAAACTGAAAAAGAAGCTAGCGTTAATGCAAACGAAAATCACAGCAATTTCGTGAAGGAGGAAGGCCTCTTTGCCCGGCGAGAAAAGGTATGCCGCTGCCGCAACGTTGGCGAAAAGCAACCAAGGAGCTGAAACGAGGACGAGCGTCGAGACGAATCGATGAGCATGCTTCTTACTTAGTCGCACCTCGTATGCTGCACTGTCGAATGCTGCCTGACTGAAGAGGAATATCACGAACTGGCTTATGAAGAGCATGGTCCCGTACTCGCCGCGCCCTTCTGCGCCGAGTAGTCTGGCTAGCACCACGCCAGAAAGGAAGGTCAGGCCAAACAAGAAACCCGAATTCAAAGCAACGCCGCCCAGCGAGCGCAGGAGGGGATTGCTAGTCACCATCGCGATCCGGCTAAATCATCAGCTCCGCGCGCTGGCGAGAGGTAGCTTGATGCGAATTGCGTTTCGACTTCGCATAGATAAAAATCAGCCAAACGCAAAAGAAGGTAAAAGGCAGGCCGGACAGATATCTCGCCGTCGAATCGGTGACTGCAAACAATCCGTCCGCAAGCAATATCAAATACAGGAACTGAGCCTTTGTATCGCCGGCGCGCGCGCGCCTGAAAGCCCAGCCCATAAAGGCGCCAATCGCCACGAATGCGAAAACGCCAAACCACCAGAAGTTAGTGAAGCTGTCCGCGAAGCCCGTGCGCGTGGCCCCCCCGTAGTCAAGGTCATTGATCCCTTCTGCGCGTATGATCGTATCTGTCGGTAACTGCAAGAATTCCTTAAAGTCTCTCCCGACTAGAAAGGCCGGAACATACTGGTGGACGATCCTGTTCCAATGGTCCTTGCCAAAATTGAAATCCGAGAACTGATCGGCATAGAACACATCGTAAATACCCTCCTCTATTTCGGGGGCACGATCTACGTCGAAATAGCTGAACCCGGAAAGCGTTTCACCTTCGAGAATGGCTTCGACTGCGGTGGCATTATTGTCTCGGATGTATTGCCTGACTTCTCCAACCTGATGGAGCAAAAGGGTTCCGAAGATCAGCATGGCAATCATCGCCGCACGCGAGGGGAGGACGTTGCGCGTAAAAAACAGCGCTCCACCAAGAATGAAGACCAGCTCGAAAATCACGTGCCGCTTCACCATCCCGAAGACCGCCGGGTAAGTTAGCAGCAATCCGAACGCGAGAATGGCACCAACTATTATGCTGGGCCTTCTGAAGAACAGCAATGCTGCGATAGTGATGCCGAAATACAATAGCTGCGCGAGAAGATAATAGAATGTTGCAACGCCAGTCCATTGCTGGCCAAGGGACTGTGCGCTAGCCGTGGCCTCCGCGAACTGCAGTGATGCTCCGCCCACCACAATCAAGGCCGCAGCAACAATGAGCCCTCTCGTTCTGTCGACGAACAAGGGCGGCGTTCTCACAACTTCCGCTTTAGCCCTACCGCCACGAAGTTTTGAATAGCGCGCAAAGCCGACTTGCAGTCCTATCAAGCAAGCTGACGCGTAAAGCCAATACTGGCCACCCGAAAAAATCTCTGAAAAGCCGGTACTTTCGACATAGAAGCCCTGCGGTATAACGAAGACTATGCAAATGAGAGCAGCCATTACCGGATAGCTGAACAGCTTCACCCTATTCCACGCAGCTGGAAGAACCAAAGCGACGCAGACGCAGCAAAAAACTAGGAACGGGAAGGAATCGATCACTGCTTCGCTGTCGCGCTTTCACATGCGACGTCGCCAAAGTCGTCGATTGTCACGGCACCGCTATTCATTACACGTGATACGCTATCGCCGACCGCCTCTTTAATCCGATTTATTGCGGCCTGGCTCAACTCCCATTCAGGCGGCTCGACCTGTTTTCTAAACAGTTTCTTTGCGAATTCGCGTGCTCCGGCAGGCAGCCATCTGGACAAGTGAAGTTTGTAAAATTGTGTGTGGGTGATTGGGTCGAGTGCTTGAAAACGCGCCCTACCGAGGGCTCCTTTTGCATTCGACACGGATTTCGTATCGCGCAGTACATATCTTTCAAGACCCAAGAAGTTACAGACGTGTTCGAAATGGTGCTGTCTATCCGAGACGAAGTCTTCGAACTTGATACACATTACTGCGCTTTCGCCGAAAGTATCAATCCAGGGTTTGATCTGCCTATCGTATCGGCTCCACTCCAGATAAGCTGGGTCTGCGAAGACCATCTTATCGATTTGTTCGCTTTCAATCCTGCCGACGATAGCATTATGCATGAGATGACTTTTGATGCGCTCGATCGGATCGCGAACTATGTACAACACCTTCAAGTCTCCGGGGATAACTTGACGCGCAAAGACAGCTACGGATGGATAGTCAGGCAGCGCAGTGTATGCGGTCGTCCCTTCGCCGCAGAGCGCCCCAGCCTGCCTTCCCGCAAAATGCCGAGCATAATCGGAACGAGCCTTCTCGATCGTGCTCGCCTTGAGGAGGATTCCCGGCTCCTTGACAGTCGGCATAAAAGTCTGCGGGTGCTCGGCCAAGTCATCATATAGGCGCGTAGTGCCAGACTTAGCCGCCCCGACAATCAAAAAATTAGGAAGAGATTCAGAATCATGACGGGTCATTCGATAACAATCTGATAAGTCATTTACATTTGGCTCGCCATTCGATTAGCCCTCCCTTAGGTCTAACTCCCAGTTTTTTATACCTCAACAGATTTCATCAAGAGCGGCTCTTTGACGGATTACTGAAATTTCTCGCGAACCAAGATGCTATTTTTGAATGGTTGAGTTTCTTTGTCTTCAAGCGCCTTTTTCGAAGTGTTGTTAAGCTTCTTCTGAAACCCTGCCGCTCGTAAAATATCTTCTACCTCTGCGTCCACCGTCTCAATAATAAGAGCCCTCAAATTTTGGCTCGCAAGAGCTTTTGTAGCCCCCTTCAAGACCTCTGCCTCGTATCCCTCAACATCCATCTTGATCAAAGCCGGCTCTCGACCTTCAAGAGCATCATCAAGCCTAACCATTGTCACCAACAGGGCATCAGCCTCGTTCGAATGTGCTACTCTGTTTACGGTGTCGCGACCTCTTGTGAAGTTCATTGCGCCGCTTTCAGCTCCCAGTGCTGCTTGAATCACCGACACACGATCACCAACGCCATTGACTTGAATATTGCGAGTAAGAAAATTGACCGTTTGCGGGTCGGGCTCAAAAGCAATCACTCTTGCCTCACATATCTTCGATGCAAGCACGGTATAACTTCCTACATTGGCGCCAAAATCCAAGAACGTTTCGTTTGCAGTAAGGGTGTCCAAAACGAAAGTCATATCCACATACTGGTGGAGACCACAGTAAACATTTCCAGTCGCTCCGGTCATGCCGCGCCGAACTGCTAGTTTAACACCCCCAAGCCAGTCGAGGATGACCTCATCGCTCAACCTGCTTTGCAGCTGCCATCGAGTAAATCGCGCTATGGCAGCAACGGGCCTCCCGCGGTTCATTGGGCACCGTAAAATGAAACTCAATGTTGTTGCGAGACCCAAATTCTTTTCCTTTAATGCAACAACCCCGCTTGTCTTCGCTAAGCTTCGGCGTTGCTCGAGAACGGGAGGCCTACCACCCCATCAATCGACACCAAACCCCCGACAACGCAAACTAATGCGGACCCGCGCGAGCGTAGCACACCACAGACTGGCGCTCCCCTGAGCTAAAAAATGCCCGCGCTGGCAGTCGATTTTGCAAACCCACTTGGTTTGAGCGCATAAACGTATGCGCTCTTGCTCTTCGATGAACCGAATCTCTCAACCTCAATCCACACTCACCCGGCAAAAGAGCTCATTATGTAGTGGGCTTTTCTCAGCCCCATACCGACCGCCTGCGCCAATTCTCGCTGCGTCGAATCTGGGTTTTGCTCAATCAGACGCATTAGACGAAGGTAGGCCTCATCCCTCAGAGTGAGAGGAGCCAGCCCTTCGACTAACCCAACATCCACCACTGCTACCGCACTCCTCGAAAAGGCAACGAAGAGCGATGTTGAAAGAAATTTGAAACGAACCAGAAGCCCATGTTCAACGTTGAACACTAAATGGTCTGCGGCTAAACGCAACGAAGCAAATGGCGTTCGAACACCATTTTACATCTTCACTCACTGACCAGTTCAAGATGCTTGCAGCGCTCATGCAACAGGAGAAAGACATTGACATGGCTCGTAGCGCAGACCAAGCCAAATGCAATAGCGCTGGCAGTAGAAAACCTGCAACGACAAGGCTTTGGGACCTTCGTGCCACTCGAGCGCAAAACTCAAAAGCGTCAGAATAAATTGCTTCAGATCAAGAAGCCTTTTTTTGGCAATTATCTCTTTATATCGGTGGGCGGCAGCCCCGCACCTATCTCACGAATACGATCAACATATGGAGTTTCACGGCTAGTCGAGTTTGGCGGCTCCATTGCGCACGTACCACAACAGCTAATTGATGAGCTTCAAAACCGTTGTGATGATGATGGCTGCTTAGAGCTTCCTTCTTCGACGCAGGCGGGAGATGCAATTCGCGTCATCGAAGGTCCATTCTATGACCAGTTGGGGAAAGTCGAAAAGGTCGCATCGAATGACCGAGTATGGGTGCTACTCGATATCCTTGGCCAGAAAAATCGAACATTGTTGAGCCGAAGAAATCTGACTGAAGCTTGATGGGAAGGCTCGCGCTCGCCACCATCCCCACACACGTCCCGAACTATCTTGTGGCCCTTACCCCACCCCGAGCGGAGCTTCTTTATAACATCAATTTGAATGTAGTATGGAAGGACCAAAGTGGCTTCGCGCTTAACAAACGAAGCCAGAGAAGTAACGCTTGCCTGCCTGGTCCAGTTCGATAGATGCCCGAGCTTTGATTGTTAATTATCGATTGTGCCTGCTGACACCCGGTCACGTCAGTAGAAGGAACTGTTCAGCCGCGATGGTCACTCGATTGTTTCAAGCCGCTTTTTGGTCTGCGCTTGCGCTCGCCTTTCTAATGGCGAGCTTGCCCACCACCCCGCCGATGGGCGACGCTCTGAATGACAAACAATTACATGTTCTAGCCTTTGTCGTGCTGGCAACTCTCGCAGCTTTGGCGTTTCCTAAGCTCAGCCTAACGAAACTGTTCTTTGGCCTAGCTGCTTTCGGAGGGCTCATTGAGCTTGTCCAATCGATCCCAAGCTTGGGTCGCAATCCGAGCCTAATGGACTGGATCGCGGACCTTTTTGGCGCAGGCATCGCTCTTATACTATTTCGACTGTATCGCTGGTTGAGGGCAGGAAGCGACAGGCACTCCCGTTGATATTCGTCGATTCAACTATCTTTCAAATGTTTGAATGCGCTTGCTTTGACCTGCCCCCCCTGAAATGTGATCGAAATTCGGTAGAATTTGACGCGAAGACGACAGACAAGAGTGAAGCGAAGCCGTTTTAATGAAGAGCAAATTATGGCCAACTTGAAGGAGCAGGTAACCGGCATGCAGACTATTGATGTATGCCGCAGGCACAAAACCGGCTCTGCGAAGTTTTGCAGATACAGATCGAAGGTTGGGGGTCTTGATATCTGCGATGCCCGGCACTTGCGAACGCTTGAGCTGTCCGTCGTCAGATAAATTGAGACACGCTGGGGCTTTGGCTTAGAGAGCGTTTGGTCTCATCATGTTGTGAGTTTATATCCGGCTATCTTGCGGTTCGCACGCGCTCTTGCCCTAATCACCTCAAAGGTCGAGCTTCATGCTAGGGACTGCCAGGATTGCCGCCAAATTGAGCGACAATTGCATCGATCAAAGACTGGGTTTCTATCGACAACTCTCCAGTTGATCGCTCATCTGTCGACGCTGTCTGCGAGACGTCGGACAATCCGCCTTGCAACGCTGCCGAAGCAATTGCTTGGCTGGAAAAGTCGTCGGCGAAGGCGGTACTCGAGGCGAGTCGTCGTATTGCTGTTTCGAGCGTCGATAAACGATCTGCGTCGAGCCCTTCTCCAAGCAAGCGCTCCTCTGAGGTCAATCGGTTGGCCCGGATTGATGCGAATTCGCTTGAGCGCGTCTCAATACGATCTGCGCAAAGTGCTTGAATGGCAGCCACTTCGGTTGCCTTATCGCAGATGTCGGTGCCATCAACAGCCTCGAGGAGCACCTCGCGCTCTGCTTTAGTCAGTTGTTCAAGCACGCGGGACGCTGTCCCCAGGGGAAGTTGATCGACACTACCATTTAAATCAGGGCGCTGGCCAACCTGAGAAACGACGCTTGATGGTCCGGCGCCATCGACTTCGAGTTGCTGCATAGAAGCCTCCTCGTCGCTCGTAGAGGCGGAAGGGCGAGGATCCGCATTACTTTGAACTGGCTCGTCTGGAAAATAGACCTTCGACGAGGCCGCATTGGGTGCCTGCTGGATGAAAACGTCTTGTTCGCGCTCTGCGCCCTCTTGATCTGACTGCGCAAGAAGCGAGGCCGGGACCAAGGTGCCAGCGATGAGGCCCATTATGACTGACCCTTTCAAGGCATGCTTATTAGCCAGTGCACCAACTCCTTCAATTGGTTTGCGTGATCTGCATTGTAGCGCCGCCCGATTGAGTAATACTCAGATCTGGCAGTCCCGATCCGGCCTGCAGCCAATCCAAGCGGTTACCAACCCCGATTTGCGATGCACTCATCGTATTGCCGTCGCCGACTTGAGCAAGGTTCGCCTGATTATCAGAGCCGGTCTGTGCAAGAAGGGCTGAATTGTCGGCACCGTGCTGTGTGATTGTAGCGACCGCACCAATCCCAACACCCTCTTGAGCCAAGGCAGCTGTGTTTGCGTTGCCCGTTTGGATGATGATCGCAGCGCTCAGTGCATCGCCGCCTTGGGCAATGGCTGCCGTGTTGCGATCGCCTGTTTGCTCGATGCGCGCCGATTGCACGGAACCAGCGTCTTGTTCAATCACACTTGTGTTCGATTGTCCCTCTTGCCGCACGGACGCATGCGAGCCGTTTGTCGACTGCTTGATAGTCGTGCCGTTGCCGGAACCGATCTGTTCGATAAAAACGCCAGACGTAGCCGCGTTTTCAGGCACTGAAGGCTGCGCAGAAGCAGCTGGAACGGGTGCCAAAGCCATAGCCACGAGCGCAAAGCACTTTGACGTTGTATGGATCATGTTTAGCATTGCCTGCCCCCGCAGCTTGAAAAGTGTGTAACAGTAGATCGGCTCGACCATTTCAATTTATGATCGGTATCCGACCGAATTCGTATCTCTTAGGACCGAATGAAGTAGGGCGGGAACCTGCTGCGGCCCCCGCCCAAAAAGCATGCCTTAGTTTTGTGTGACGGTGGCCGAGTTGCCATCACCCAGTTGAGTGATAGTCGACGCGTTGCCATTGCTCGATTGCAGCAGGCTTGCTGAGTTGAGCGAACCATCCTGTTCAATCAGGCTGGTGTTCTCATCGCCAGACTGTTCGGCGGACGCCATGTTGCCGGTTCCCGCAGTGAGCGTATTCTGGAACAACTCGCTGAAGTTGTCCGAGCCGCTTTGGGTCACTGTTGCGCTAGCGCCATCTCCCAAGAGTCCCTGGTCGACAAAGCTTGTGTTGGCGCTGGCTGACTGGGTCACCATAGCAGTGTTGTCATTACCAGGAGCCTGGAAGACATCAGAGAAATTGTTATCGCCCGACTGGTTCACAGTCGCGCTATTGTTTTCCCCGAATGCCACCTGCACAATGTTGGAGCCAAGATTGGAGCCATTCTGGCTTGATGAAGCATTGTTACCGACGCCAGCCTGGTCGATGAACGAGGCATTGAGGGCCCCACCATCTTGGTTAATAGTCGCGCTATTGTTGTTGCGCCCTCCATCGCCCGATTCATCACCAACCTGCAAGATGTCGGCGACATTAGCGAATGTTGCCGAGTTAAGGCCCTGATTAATCGTCGCGGTCTCACCACGGGCGAAATCGATTTGTTGAATGAAAGCCGTGTCGCCGTCAGAGATTCCTTGATTGATCGTCGCCTCATTATTGCCGTTTCCGCTCATTGGGATCGAGGGAACGCTTTGGTTGATTACTGCGGAACTGAAGAAGGCGTCTTCACTCTGGCTGACCGTTGCCGATTGTCCGAAACCGTCCTGATTGACGAAGGACTCGTTTATCTCGCCGCGCTGCGTGACATTCGCATTGTTGTTGAGGCCGTTCTGGGTAACAAACGAAGTCTCTTCGACGCCAGACTGGACAACAGTTGCTGACTGTCCACGATTACGCTGGAAGACATCCGATTGATTGCCTTCACCGGTTTGTGTGACAAGAGCCGTGACATTGCTGTCGCCATTATTGGCGGCGCCATCATCAGCTTGGTCAACCACCGAAACAAGATCGGTCCCGACCTGCGATACGGTTGCGGTGAAATTGTTGGACAAATCGTTATCGAAAGTCTGATCAATGTCGGAGTCGTTCCCGCTACCGACCTGCGTAACATTAGCGAACATGTTCACAGCATCCGCGCCGTTATTGTCCTGATTCACATCCGAGGTGGACATGCCGGTCTGGTTGACGTTGGCATACATGTCGCCGCCACCCGGACCCGAGCTATCCTGAAGGATATTCGAGAAAGCGCCGCCTGATTGGGTAACATCGGAGCGAATGAAAGGCTCTACTTCTGCTGTGGCCGTTTGAGTGATGAATGACGTCGAGGCATCCTGATCGACATTCGCAGTCAGGTTCTTGGCTCCCGGGTTGGTCGCGGACTGGTCAATTGTAGAAATAGACCCATTAGCCTGAACAACATCAGCGCGCAGCGTACCGGTAAAGCCGGGGCCGTTGGCAGCCTGAATGATTATGGAGCTGTTGGCATCACCGGTCTGGTCAGCCCCTGCAACAAGGTTGCGGCTGCCATCCGCGTTGAATTGATCGATGCTTGACTGGTTGAGATCCCCTTGCTGGCTTACTATCGCCTCAGGGTCGAAACCTGCAATGCCAATCGAGCCACCTGGATTGCCGGTGTCGAGATCATTCTGGGTGATCAGCGAGCTGTTGTCACCGCCGCTTTGGGTAACATCCGCGAGCGCGCTAAAGGCGTTTTGTTCAATCGTGGAATTGTTTCCTACACCCGATTGATCCGCAATCGCATCATTGTCGTCGCCGACCTGATCGATATCTGAAGTGCTTGCCCCCGCTTGCGTGACGGTGACATCATTGGCATTCCCGGTCTGATCGACATCGGAAACACTTTGCGCGAAACCAGGTGCGCAAATTGTGAGCGCGACAATGCTGGCGCTGGCGAGAATGATCTTCTTCATTTTAGTTCCCCTTTGTTTAATTTCTTGGCGTTCACCGCGCATTGTTTGGCGCTGTTCGCTCGAATTTTGCCACTCTACAAAAAATACTGGCAGTTGCCGTGTGCGGTACGCTCGAATTCAAAACGCAAGATCCGCATGGGCTGCATGATCAAGTCATGCGATCAGATCGAAATCGGCGGGAGCCAGCTGGCCCCCGCCGAAGAGATCCCGGTTTTAATTCTGGGTGACAGTTGCACTGTTGTTATCGCCAAGCTGGTTGACGTGCGAGACGTTCATGTCGCTCGATTGAGTGACCATGGCGTTGTTGCCAGTACCATCCTGGGTGATGAACGAGTCGTTCAAATCGCCATCCTGAAGAAGAGTGGCGGTGTTGAGCGACCCGGTTTGAGTAAGAAATGACTCATTGAGATCACCAGACTGCGTAACGCTCGCAACGTTGAGGTCGCCCGACACGGTTCCGGTCTGAGTGATAGTGCTGTCATTTTCATCACCTGACTGGATCACATCCGCATCACCGCTGAATCCGCCCTGCGTAATCAGCGACTCGCTGATAAGACCACTTTGAGTAACATTCGCATTGTTGAACGACTGCGGTCCGCCGGCACCGATCTGATTGATGGTTGAGGTGGAATTGTCTGAGCCAACGAGTTGGTCCACGAAAGCGAAGTCGTTGCGACCATTTTGTGTCACGAAGGAGTCCGCGTCGTTCCCGGCCTGCAACACATCAGCTTCATTGTTCAGCCCGCGCTGGAAGATATCCGACATGTTGTCGTCTCCCGATTGGAATACGGTCAAGTCGTTGCCAGCGGTTCCCTGATCAGCGAGCGATATATTGCCATTGCCCGTCTGGTCAACATCGGCGAAGGCCGACTTGTTCTCCTGCAAAACGGTCGAGACGTTGCCGTCGCCTACCTGATTGACATCAGCGGTGAGACCGCCGTCGGCGTTGCCGATGATGCCAAAGCCTTGATCCTGCTGAGTGATGGTTGAAGTGTTACCGTTGCCAGACTGATTGACAGTGGCGAGGAAAGTGTTCGTGCCGTCATTGTTAAACGTCTGCGTGATGAACGAGTCGCTATTGCCATCTTGGGTGACGATCGCGTCTTGTGTTACCGAAGCTTGGCCTGCCGCAGTTTGTGTGACTTGTGAGAATGCACCGTTGCTCTGCGTCACAGAAGCGAAAAGGTCACCGGAATCATCGCCGGACGCGGTTTGATCGATGTCTGATACCGAGCCGCTGAACGAGCTGACATTGGCCGTAAGGCCTACGGCGTTATTGCCCGACGCGGTTTGATCAATATCGGAAATCGAATCGTCCTGATTGACATTTGCGAAAATGTTTCGCGCACCCGAGTTGTCCGCTTCCTGCGTAATTGTGGAGGTCGCCAAATCTGATTGGACCACATTCGTCCGGATAGTTCCGCTGAAGCCAGGCCCACGCGCATCCTGATCGATATCGGAGAAGTTAGTATCGCCGGTCTGGGTAGTGTTCGCAACGAGGTTGAAACCGGGCGCCACAGCATTTTGGTTCGTGTTCTGAACGTTGTTATCGCCGTCCTGAATGACCGTTGCTTCCGGGTCTTCCGGCAAGTTGATGGTATTGTTGGCCGAGTTATCGACTTGAATGACAGTCGACTGGTTACCACTGCCGTCTTGAGTAACGAAGGCACCAGCGCCAAGAGCATCCTGATCGATTGTCGACGTGTTACTACCCGTTTGAGTAGCTGTTGCGACGTTTCCGTCGCCAGTCTGATCGATATCTGAATTGCTTTGGGCAATAGCTGTAGAAGCCATTGAGAGCGCCAGGATAGAGGCACCAGTAAGAATGGTCTTTTTCATCGTGAAATCCTTTTTAGTTTAGTACTTTCAGCGAACTTTTAGAAGGTTGCGGGATCTTCGCCCCGCTTATCGTGTCTGTCCGGCAGTGCGAAAACACGGCCGGACAAAATCCTTGCGTCAGTTCTGCGAGACGGTAGCAGTATTGCTGATACCGACTTGGTCGACCGTGGAGATGTCCATCACACCGCCTTGGCTCACTATCGCGGAATTCAGGTCGCCATCCTGAAAGATGGTCGAGCTGTTATCCATGCCCGCCTGGGTCAAGCTCGCGGTGTTCTCCGCCCCAAGCTGGTCGATGAGCGAATACCCTTCATCGCCGGTCTGATTGACCGTTGCCTGATTGTCAGCCCCGGTGTTGATACCGGTAGCCAGCCCAGTGCGCACGCTGCCTTGGTTTATGATGGAATCGTTTTCCGAACCATTCTGGCTTACAGAAGCCTGCTGGGCAGTGCCTCGCTGGATGACGAAAGATGCGTTGTTAACCCCACCTTGACTGACCTCGGCCAGCTGACCTGTACCTGCACCAAAACCAGGAATGAAAACACTACCATTGGTGCCCTGATCGATGGTCGACGTCGCGCCGATGCTTCCCGAAATCTGCTCGACAAACGCCGTTTGCAGGCCGCCGGACTGTGTAATTGTCGAGCGTCCATCGTCACCTTGCTGGATCACGCCGACATCCGTCTCGTCGAGGAAAGACCCAGCATCTTGTGCAAGACCGCTTTGATCGATGCTCGACTGGTTGCGATTACCCGACTGCAACACGTTTGCCTGATGTCCTCCGATCGGGCTCTGGTCGATGCTCGATATGTTGTCGTCACCCGACTGGACAACCAGCGCGCCTGATAGGATCGTCGCCGACTGCGTAATGTTGGAGGTGTTGCCATCTCCTGATTGCACAACGTCAGCACCATTCAGAATGCCCGTCTGCGTTACCATCGAGGTGTTTTCCTCGCCATCTTGGTCGACAACAGCGCTGGTAAAAGCGCCGCTTTGATTGACATTCGAAGTGAGGTTTACCCCGTTCTGATTGACATCGGCAAAACTGCTAGAGCCGATCTGGCCGACGTCCGAGAGGTTTTCATCGCCAGTCTGGCTGACCAAAGCGATAGCGTCGTCACCTGATTGGCTTATGAAGCTTTCTTGTGTTGGAGACCGCTCCGGAGCAGCAAGGTCCGACGCGGCTTGTACAACGACTGCTGAGGCGCCAACTCCGCTCTGATCGATCCCCGAGACGTTGCGACCGTGCGGTCCGCCTTGAGTGACGCTAGCGCTGGATCCGGCGCCTGATTGATCGATGGCCGAGGTATTGTAAACTCCGCTCTGCGCAATCGTGACGCTGGCATCGTTCGCCGACTGATTGATCGCCGAGCGATTGATCACACCATCCTGACCGACAGTGATGCTCGAATTTTCCCCTGATTGATCGACCAAAGAAACGTTGTTGTCGTAGGCGGTGCCGGTGCTTTGCGCAGTGGCGGTGCCGTCAAAGGAACGCGGCCCAAAACCGTTGGAACCGCCGGACTGGACGACGTCGATCGTACTCCCGCGGCCATTCTGCATAACATTGGAGAGGTTATCGTCGCTGAACTGGCTTACATTGGCGGTTGCCTGGCCAGTAGACTGTACGACGAATGAGGCATTGCTGTTGCCAATCTGGCCTACAGAGACGCGTGAGCGCGGCCCAGTCAGGGTCTGATCGACAAAGGACGCATTGTCATCGCCGATCTGGGTCACGTTGGCGGTTTTGCGGTTGCCTGGATCACCCTGACTGATGGTTGAAAAATTGCCAGTGCCGTTCTGCACCACGCCGCTTTCAGAGGTATCAAATGCGTCGCCGACGTGGTTGCTGCTACCCGTCTGTACGATAAAGCTTTCATTGTCATCGCCTGTCTGGCTAACCTCTGCGCCGCTTGAGACACCGGCTTGCAACACGCTGCTGAAACTTGCGCCGCTTTGGTTTACCTCGACTTTCAGGCGATCGCTGCCGGATTGCTCTACCTCGCTGACAGCGCTGTCGCCTGACTGAGATACGACGACACGATTGCGATCATCGGTCGCTGTCCCAACGCCGCTTTGAGTTATGGTTGAACGAGCATTGCTGCCACTTTGCAACACTTCGGTATCACTAAAAAGCGAAGTGGTCGTTTGCGTCACCAGACTGTCATTTTCAGAACCCGTTTGAGCAACCGTTACAGAACTGTCGTTTCCGTTCTGAACGATCTCGCTGTCGTTGCTCTGCGCAGACGCGGGTGCTGCTAGTGCGAGCGCCGCTGCGGAGGTTGTCAAGAGTAAGAGTTTTTTCATGTTGCATCACCTTTTCAAATCGGCGATGAGCATCATTCCCCACAGCGCACGAGAACGCTGGGGAGCCTGCCTCACCGCAATCATCACTTGCACGCATCGAAGTTGCAGCTTCTTTGCGTGCTTTTTTATGCGACCTGTCAGCGCGACTTCTTTTTGCCGTTCGCGCACGTGATTGTTAGGACAACGTTGCACCTTTCATTAGAAATCGTCTTCATCCTCTCGCTCAACTACCTGCAGGGCAGTCAAGGATCCTGCACGCTCAACGACCTTCTGAACGTCATTTGCGTCGTAAAACCCATCGCGTTCGGCGCGGTAGGTGCTCATAAGAGCTTCAGCAGCCTGCGAGTCAGCGAAGCGCCAGAGCCCAAGATCAACGCCCTCAAGCACGAGACCGTAGACCGCCTTCTCAATCGCCTGTTGCAGGGCAACTTGATCCGGCTCGTTGGCCGTGATTCCCCACTCTGCCTCGAGCAGCTCCCGGAACGCGACGAAGCGATAAGCGTTCGCACCGATCGCCTGGCTAGCGATCGTCTTGGATGCCTGCACGTTGGTCAACACTTCGCCAGTGCGCACAGACACTGCGCGGAGATAGACAGTCACTGTATCTTGACGATACTCGGTGCGCGCACCGATTCCAAGGAACGCCGCGCCTGCACCACCGGTAACGGTGTTGGTGTCATATCCAACAATCCCCCCTTCGAGCAGCACACCTGCAAACAGGAGCGCCGGAAGCGCGTTTGGATCAACCTGCTGTTCACCCAGATAGCGTTTGCGCATCTCACCGATGATCTGGCGCTCTTTGAGAAGGTTATCGAGACGCTCGCGCTCAACAACCGTAAACCACTGACGGTTGCCTGCGTCCTGCAGCGCTTTTACCAGGATCGAGCTTGCGCCTTGGGTGACCGCGCGTGAGAGCGTCTGCCCCGCATTTGTCGGTTTGAACTGGCCGGTTTGGTCAGAAAAGCCATAGACAGCGATCGCGACTTTGCGCTGCGGCGAAGGCAATTGGTTTAACAGGTTCTGCGTCTGCGTCTTCTTTGGAAAGTAAGCAAGCGTCGTGCTTTCGGGCAGTAGATCGCGTCCGCTCTTGCCGACAGTCATACAACCGGCAAGTCCGAGCGCAAGAAAACCAAGCAGTCCAATCTTCGCGGAAAACCGCATCAGTTCACCTCAATAAAAAGCGGTACAACAATGCGTGTCTCTTCGCCCGTGTCGTCGTCGCGAATGACTAAAGTGACTTCGTCGAGGCCACGGAAGAACTCGATCGTCTGGCCGCCAAAAGTGATAGTACCCTGTTCCTGCGGGTTTTCGCCAAAGATCGCATCGACGATCTGTGACGACAAGGCAGAGAGGAGCCGGGATTCAAGTTGCCGGGCAAAGATGCTTGATTGGTTGTTACGATCGACCGCGTCAGGATCGCTAGTTTTATTCTGGGCATTTGCGATGCCGAGAATATGGTTCGAATTGAAAGGGTTGCCCCCAAACGTAGGACTGATTGGCTCATGAACCAGGTCCTGCGCAGAGGCGGACGTGGCTACAATGAAGGCAGCGCCAACATAAGCGAATTTATACCCTAACCGCACCTTACATCCCCCCAAATGTAGCTCACCTAGCATTATCTCCTGCAACCATCGAAGCTGCAGCATGCGAATCGGCTAGGTTGTTACCTAAACGTAAATAACATGAATCGATTGGATGACCAGACCCAGCTTCCGATCGCGGGCGAGGTTGCGCACTAAGTCTCATTTAGGGACAGAATGGGAAGATCATTGTAATGAAGGGGGAGTTTGGCCTCGGGCTGGCCATCGTCTGAAGGAGCGCGACATCCCCGGGGATTGACCTGCCGAAATGGCTGTCCCTGCTCTAGCTACTCGTCTTTGACGGTATCTGTTATGCGATCAGCTGACTTGGACTTACAGATGCTATCTGCGGCTTTGTCAGAAGCCAAAACTTCGATTCCAGCCTCCGGTGAGGCCACGTACTGACCTCCTCGCGAAGCAGGCTATGAAAACTTTCCGTCACTCATCCAACGGCAGACTGTTGATCGCTCACGCGTGAGCCGGCTCGTCACCTCAAGCTAGCCGCCTAAAACACATCAACCAGATGAGACCAAACCTCGCTAAGCCAGAACCCAAGCGTGTCTCAGTTTATCTGCCGACGGACAGTCTTAATTCAAGCGGAAGCCAATAAACCCCTCCTTGCTTTGGGTCTGTTGTTCAGGTTGATGTGCAACCTGCAACGCGCAAGAATACTTTGGCACTCCAACCCTCTTTGCACTCTGAGGTTCGCGAATGTCAAAGCCAACAGCTGAAACCCGGCTACAGAGAGCTTGTACTTGGAATAAGCAGAAGTGATATGAAAGCGACACTTTACGATCAAGCCGTTCCTTTCAAGCTTGGAAAGATAACGAAGAGCCTGATCCCTGGATAATTTGCATTCAAGCAGCAGGTGTTTGAACGAATGGAAGCGACCGGTGGCAAACAAAGGGTAAAGAGCCAGCAGTATCTTGACTGCATCCTCGTGGCCCACAACCTTCTGAAATGTGTTTCGTGCCAAGGGAAAATGCCGAGGCGGGAATGACCTGAAGCCGCGGGGCATTACTGTTCGATCCAAGGCGTATTTTCCTAATACCTTCAGCCCCAAGGAGTAGCAAAGTCATCCCCTTCTAAGCCTTCAGACAAAATTAGTGGCAGCCCGTTCGATTAAAGCTTGCCGCACGTCATCCATCGGTGCAACTTTGCTCGGTTCTCGAACGCTTGGAAAGAGGTTTATTAGGTTTCCATACGAAAGTCGCAATCGTACTTGGAACACTTACCAGCCAGCGAAAAGGCAACGTAGATGACATCCACAATACCGATTTCCAAACCTTTCGGCCGTGAGGGAGAAGCCATTTGGAAGGTACTCATCGTAGCCCGTGACGATAAAGCATCTCAAAAAATAGAAGCACTGCTGCCAAAAGAGTGGTTTGAATGCTATTTTGATTCCAGCTCGGCCTTGATGCCTTATGAGACCCATCGACCAGATCTGATACTTGTGGAAGACGTGGGCAGCCTTTTAGCTAAAGCCTTCGATATGAGATTAAAGAGCAATCTGGAAGCGGTCGTTTGCGGCTTTTCCTCGAAAGCGGAACTGAAAAAAATCGTCGCATCAACTCGAAGAGGCGCATCCGATTATTTCATTCTTCCTTGTGATGACACCTTTTTAACGCGGGTTGTAATCGCGTGCACACGCGGCAAAGGCGAATATGCGCTCTGGTTGAAGGACCACAAAATTAGAGTAGGGTTCATTAATCTTTCCAAACGCGAAAGAGTGGTTGCACGTCGCATTGCAGATGGTCAAACCTGTGAAGAGATCGCAAACGATCTTAATCTTTCGCGACGAACCGTCGAGACTCACGCGAAACATATCTATCAAACCATGGGCGGCATTCGCCGATATGATTTGATCGGCATGAGCCATTGCTTTTAACAAGATCTGCGTTCGCAGCCGGAAGCACTAGAACGAGGACCGCACCTCTTCCTCCTATTGATCATGTGAGCTCCACTCAAAGCGCGATCGCAAAGATTCTTCTGGCTCGCTGCTTACATCTGGCCAGCTTGATATTAAAAACTCAAAGGCTTCTCGTGGGCGCCCTCGAAAGTTATATCGAAACTGCATTTCGGCCAGGTACAGCCACGCGTTCTTCACAGCGACCTGTCCGTAAAGACGCAATGATCGCCTGAAACTGGCCCAGCAGCTGTCAATTTCGACCGTCGAAACTCCATTCCGATAGAAAATGCCTCTGCTATGATTGACCCAGCTGTGATGATATCCAAGTCTCGTCAGATTAGCATAGCCCACCCATTGGTCTGTCATGATCTTCGAGCCGGGACGGACAGATTTTAGGATCGCATGCTCCAGCTCATTCTTCGTGCGAGCTTCGACAAAACCACATTGCACCTGACCTTGATGAGCAAGGCCAAGAAGAATTTTCGGTTGCAGGCTCCCTGACCCAGCGGCTCTAAAATACCGAAGATAGACTTCATCGATCACGACCGGATCAGTTGTTCCTCCCACCATCCTTAGAGGTTGAAGCGATGCCATATGCAAACGGATCAGGTTGCCTAAGCGATGCGCGGTCTTCGTCCCTAGCCCCAGATGTTTTCGCAACAATGAGGAATGAACACCGTGCGACGAATTGACAAAAAGTAAGACCGCATAGAAGACAGCCATCAAAGAAATATTTGAACGATAGAAAGGCGTCCCAGCCAATATCGAAACTTGTTTGCGACACGTGTGAAGAAATTTTTTGGTACCGCCAATATACGTCCAACGCCCGTGTTCGCCGCAGTGGGGGCAGACCATTTGAGCAGAGTATTTTGCTTGTTGAATATGATGCAGGCACGCCAGCTCATTCGGGAATCTGTCGAAGAACTCCGCAGCGCTTACCGCTTTGTCCGACACTGCCCTAATGCTTCCCTTGTGCTGGGATGAAAGCCTGATCCATAATCCGGATCACTTCAGAATTTTTAAGTTCGGGCCAGGTGCAAACCAGATCCCAAAAGCGAAATTGGGAGTTCTGCCGCCGATTGTAGCGGAACTCGAACTCCTTCAGGTAAAGCCACAGATTGCTGACGAAAACACTGCGAAACTGGTCCCTCAGCGCCTCGTAAACTGGTCTCAAAAATCCATGTATCGCTTTCCTGCCCAGAAGACCGCAGCCATCATCCAGACGGTCCCACGTGATGTTCGTGCGGCAATTCCCATAACTAGTTGCAACGTTCATTGTAAAATGACAATCCGTCACCAAAGACGCACCTGGTGTCACGTGTGTAGCAATCGCATTCGCAATCTTCGTGCGATCAGCAAATGGCATGACAATCGTTCTAACCCGCTGGCCATCGCTTAAAAGCAAGACGGAACACTGATTTCGGGCGCCTTTCTTGGGATTTGTGACCTTGCGCAGTGTATGCAAACGCACGACAACAGCGCTCTCCATCGATCCAATCAGAGGCTCATAACTCTGGATCATGGCCATATGCAGCCTTATATTTCTAGCCATTCTTAAAGCCGTTGGACTGCTCACTCCCATGTGATTGGATATGAAGCTCAGATTGAGTCCTCGTGAGGTGTTGCAGAAATAGAGCATCAGGTAGAACCAGACATGGATGCTAATCTTTGATCGCTCAAAAATTGTTCCTACCAAAGGAGAATATATCCCACCACATGAATGATAATAATGCTTGAAAGCGTCATGCTTGCGCCAGCTTGTCGTGGGCCTCGAGCATCTTGAGCAGATCTGCCGACCGCCAGTCCGGAACAGAAATAAATGCCTCAGACAAGCATCCTCATCCGGAAAGATCGAACTGAACAATTGGAGGGTGGTCCCGGTGAAGCCTGGCTGATCGCTCCTGTAGGCACTCGGGGGATAATCTAGATATCCAGTGATCACGGCTTACCTTTGAGCAGCTTGAACATCGATGACAATGCTCATGAGCAAGACCAATGCAGGGCATGAACCTAGGCATTCATTGCGGCGAAATTCGGGCAGCGTCTCGCCCTCAGACTTGCGCCTTCGAGCAGACAGCTGTGAGCCCTCATCACGCTCATTCAAAGCTTATCCTCCGGAGGCATTCAATCTGTTTAGAAACTCGCGCGTCAACACATCCCTATTGAAAAGCGATCTGGAGCCAGATGGGGCTTTGTAAGTGTGAGTCCAACTACGCGTTTCAGCAAATGACGATAAGCGAAGTTCGCAGGACTTATCTAAAATGCTTGGAAAATCGACCGCTATGGGCCGAAGCCAATCTTGCTGCCTGAGTACGGTCAAATCACGAAAGTGAGGAAAAATAGATCGCGATCTCCCAAGTGGATCAAACTCACCCGGAAAAAGCGACACTGCACAGTGCAAAATGCACCAGTTCACAAAGGAAGAGCGGGATACAACACAATATCGCGTTAAGGCTTAGTATCCAAAGCGAACGTAAGATTTCGGCAATGCGTTGATCATTGCTTGGTCCAAGCCTCTAGTAGAATAGCTTGAAGTCGGACATCTGATATTGCCCTGCGCCCGGATTACACACCCTCTTTGGGGCGCGCCTTGCACTCAAATAAGAAAAATGGCGGGATGAGCGCAAGATTCGACGCTCAACATACACAAGGACCCGAAATCGTTCCCAATGGCCGGTCAAAGCGCAACAGCAATCCGACACAGAGAGTTGACTTGGTCAAGCCCGCCACATTGAATAAAAAAATCGCCCCGAAAACGGGGCGATCTTTAAAGTTTAGGGGTCGGGCTAACGGCTTAGCCGCTTACAGGCAAATCGTCGTCATCGTCACCATCAGCTGCAATAATCACCCCGCCGATTACAGCTACACCAGCGAGAATTGCGATCAGCACCGCCGGTGCACCAGTTGCATTTTCACCTTCAATGGGCGCTACAGCACGGTCAAGCGAACCAGCCTCAACAGCCGATGCAGCCACCGGCGCAAAAGCAAGCGATGCAGCGCCAAGTCCGAGAATCAATTTTTTCATGGCAAATCCTTTCAGGTTCGTACTAGGAAGATGGGGCCTTCCTGTCAACCATAGATATCTAAATAAGGATTCTCGTTACGGTTTGGCTACTCATCCGCAGTCGAGATCTTATTTCGTGGGACATCAGGATCAGAAGAGCACGGTTTTACCATCGCAACGCGTTCAAAGGAATTGGTTTCCTAGCCAGCTTGAAAAGCGCCGACGAACAGTAAAACTAAGTCACTAAAGTTTTTGCAAGGCGACTGTGGAAAAAGAGAGATAGGGTCAGGCGTGCTTTCGAATATCATTCTCTTTCGCGCTCTCGCTGCCGCTGGGAGCCGCTCAAGCATTCAGCTTAGGAGCTCAAGGACGCCCGAAAGCTCATTGGTTTTCCGTGAGTTGATAAGGTGACAACTCACAGGAATGAGTCCGTGAGGGCAGCGCCAGAACGAACCTCTCCCGCTCTGAGCACGATGCAATATCAAGCTCAGACCCCACTGCACCATCAAGTCAACACTCGAGTGCTAGGTCGTGGGTCAGCCTTGTATGAATGGTGTTGCCAGCCTGATTCTATCTTCCCACCTGAATAAACGAGGATATCACTAGAGGGAATTGGGGTGTGTCCTGGCCGTTTCCACCGAGCTACTTTCCTTCACTGCAGCCTCTGGCTATGTTTGCCAGCGCAAGAAAGCGCTCCATTAGCCGTAGTCCATAGGATCGAGCCAGTATCAGTATATGATAAAGCCAGACAAACCTGACACCTTTGAACGCCTGCGGGTTTGTGTCTTCGACAAGAAAGGAGACCGCGCAAAAAAATTGGTCAAGCAAATGGACTCAGCGTACTTTTCGCCTTTCGTATTGGAAGACACCAAAGCCTTCGCGCATCGGATTGGCGGATCGTCTGTCGCCTTAGTGCATGACAGTGATGGCGAACTAGAAAATCTAATGAGAATCTCCCATGAGCTTAGGTCACCCATTGCATTTTGCGCTTACATCGAGAAATTCGACGTACGCCGAGTGGTTGAATGTATTCGCTCCGGAGTGATCGACTATTATTCTCTTCCGCTGGGAAAGGGGTTCAACGAAAGCCTGTTGTTGGCGGCCAGCGCAAGACCGGCGCTGCCAAGCACCGCTCTCTCAAAACGCACATCCGAGGGCGACTTGATCGATCTCAAGACGCTCACCAGTCGAGAACATGAGGTCCTTAACTGCCTTGCCGCGGGTCTGAAATCTGGCGAGATCGGCACGAATCTAGGCATATCAACCAGGACCGTGGACGTACATTCGCGCCACATCTTTCGAAAACTGGGCATCTCCAAGCGTGAGGATATCATTAAGCTCAAGCACTACTTCTAAGGCCCTTCACCGCGCTTGCTTACAGAATCTATCGATCATCGATAACGCTGCAATGATAGAACTCAATCGAGGCCCAGAGCTTCGAAGTTCATCACCGCAGTGTCATAGTGCGTTGCCGAAAGGCGACCATTGAGCTCGGCCTTGATTTGGCTGATTTGAGCTGAAGCTGCCGTTTCTTCTCGCACATTGACGAGGAAAAAATCGCCAGCTCCAAGTGAAAGACGGCGACGCTCAGCCGTCACCATCTGGCGTGCCTGCGCAAGCTCGGCTTTTGCAAGACTTGAAAGCTCCATAGCCGCTTCGAGATTGGTCACAATATTTTCAAGCTCGACAGTGAGTTCGTCGCTGACACGCTGCCGATCAAGTTCAAGCGCGCGCAGCTCCGCTTCGGCCCGGTCCAGCCGTCCTTGCGCGCTGCGCCGCTGCAAAGGCACCGAGAATGTGACCCCAACCACGGTATCGGTTGAGTCGAATGAAGAGCCGCCCGCACCTATCGGTCCGAAATCACGGCTGATTTCTGCGATCGCATCAAGTCTTGGCCGAAGATCGTTTCGGCGCAACGCAATCTTCGCTTGCGCGCGTTCGATGGCTAGCGCGAGATCCGCCAGCTCCGGGCGATTTGCCACGGCCTGAGAAAGCCGAGCGTCAACCAGCCGCTCAACCGGCGGCAGTTCCTCGAGATCATCTGTGCCCGGCAAATGGCTTCGATCGGGAAAGATCATTTGGCCGCCGCCCCCGCGCAGGTAAAAGCCGAGAGAATTCGACGCGGTCGCAAATTTTCTCTGTGCTTCTGCAAGGAGCGTCTTTCGACGCAAGACATTCTGCTCATTCTCGACCACCGCGATGCGCGGCGCTGCGCCCTCTTGAAATTCCCGGTTCAGACCGATCGCGCGCGCCTGGGCAATTTCGAGGAGTTCTTCATAAACGCCCACCTCGCGCCCTGCCGCTACCCAGCGCCAATATGCGCCAAGCGCTTCGGCCTGGACCTTGAGTTTGACCAGAAGAACATCAAGCTGGGCCTGAGAGGCAGCAAGCTGTGCATCGCGCCTTGCAAAGCGGCGGCTGTCGATGGTCGAGTTTCGCAGCAAGGGCAGAACGCCGCCGATCTTTATCTCGCCAAATTCGTTGGTGTTGAAGTAGTTCTCGTAAATTGGGAAGCTGCCATTGGACAGGCGATAGGATGCAAAAACCTCCGCGCCCATCTGCTCCAAAGGCTGGGTAGCTTTGGTGTCGACATATATCGTTGAATAAAAGCCTGTGACCCTGGAATAGGCTTTCGCATCAAGCATCAAGTCGAATGCCCCTTGTGCTGCCAATTGATCCGAGCGCGCGGCAGCCTCTTTTTCGAACGCTGCGAGTATTGAGGGAAACGTGCGCGCTGAGGATCGCAAGAGAGCATCGGGCAAAAGCACCCCATCTTCCAAAACCTGCTCAATGGGTGGGGCAACGGGCTCTACGTCTTGCGCTGCAAGAGGAGCCGCTGCGCCAAGGCAGGCTGCGCAAAGGGCCAAGAACGCTCGCGCCCTCATCTATTGCCCCTGACCAGAGCCCGAAGTTTGCTGCGGCAATTCGGGCGGGAATGTGTTCAATTGTCGCCAGATTTCGTAGCCCACGGGCACAGTTTCGAGCAATATCCACGCACGCACATTGGTTCCAAAGCGCGCGAAACGCTCTCCGGGCCAGGGCGTGTCTTGGGTGGTGTCTTCCTTGATGAGAACGCGGAAACGCCCATCGGGCTGCGCGACCTGATCTACTGTCGTCACCTCTCCTGCAAAGGTGCCCACAGCCACCGATGGCCAGCCGCTGAACTGGACCGCAGGCCAGCCTTCGAACTCAATCCGCGCCTTGGCCCCTGGCTGAACCAGAGCCACATCGCGCCCGGATACGAAGACTTCGATCACACGCTCTTGCTGCTCGGGCACGAATGTTGCGAGAACCTGGCCGGCGCTGACCAGTGTGGCTGCATCACCTGCATTAATCGATTGGATGAAACCATCGCGCGGCGCTCTTACGACCTGTTCGGACTGCCGGGCGATCCGGGTTTGAGCCTGTGCGAGATTGGCTTGTGCCCCGGCCACGTCACCGCGCAATTGCTCGACCCGGATTTGCGCCTGTTCGTAATCACGGCGCGCAGCCAGGCCTGCTTCGAACAATTCGCGCGTCCGGTCGAGGTCGAGCCTTGCGGTAGCGAGCGCGTTTTGCGCTGCGTTGAGCTGAATACCAATCTGCGTACGTTCAGCTTCGAGTCTGCTGATCAGCATGGGGTCCAAGTCGACGATACGGGCGATCGGATCGCCTTGTTCAACCTTGCTGCCATCACCGACAAACCACTGCTCGATTCTGCCAGAGACAAGGGCGTTGATGTCCTGCTGGCGTTCGTTCGGATTGATGGTCGTCACCACCCCTCGCCCACCGGTCGTCTGCACCCAGGGCACAAATGTGAGGAATGCAATTGCAATCAGGATCGCGACGAGAACCACCACCCTCACGGCACGGAACACGCGCGGTGTATTCACGCCGTGCAGAGCGGTGAACTCCTTGATGTCGGCAGGGCTCTTTTGCATCAGCCCGCCTCCCCGTCTTGTGAAGGCAATGATGGCGCCGGTGTCCCGTTGGAAAGGGTTGCGCGTTGGAAGTCGGCGAAATCGGAGAATACCGTCTGGCGGTCGGCTTCAAGGAAAAGGAAGCCGTTGAATCCCAGATCGTTCCTGCGCGAAGAGAAATAGATAACCGTCGTGTACGCTTGCTCGCGCAGCTCAGCGATTGCCCGCATGAGATGATCTTCATCAATGAGGTCGAAAAGGGCGCTCAGGACCAGAATGCGCGGCTGTTCCAGAAGAGCGTTGGCGAGTTTGAGTTGCTGCAATTCGACAGCAGACAACGGCCAACCTGTATAAGCGATCTGCGTGTCGAGGCCCTCTTCAAAGCTGGCGATGGTGCGCCCCAAACCTACCGTTTCGAGCGCTTGGACCATGCGGTTGCTGGCGGTATCGGGGCAAGACAGGGTCAGATATTCGCGAATGGTCATTCCAACGAAAGTCGGTCTTGCAAGGACATGGACGTCTTTGCGAAGGTTATAAGCCTCGATGTCCTGAAAATCCGCGCCCCCCATGGTCAAAATGCCAGCCTTGGGTCGCTCGTGCATTTTCAGAAGGTTTGTAAAAAGGCGCTGCACACCGTGGTGACTGGCCTGCGCCATCATTATTGCGCCGCTCGGGATTGCCAAGTCGAAGCGAGCTTTTTCATGCCTCGCCTGACCCTCAACACCTTGAAAGACAATGGTGTGATCAGGTCCTTCCAACTTCTTGCCAGTGGCGCTCGTTTCTTGCTCGACCTGATGAAACAGCGAGATTTCCTCGACCGCTGCACAAAGGTCGTAGAAGTAGGTGAGATAAGTACCAAGCTGAGCCACACCGAAAAAGGCGACTGACAAAACGAGCTCAGCGGCGACCAGTTGGCCAAGCGTCAATTGCCCTTGGATCACCAACCATCCTCCAAGGCCGAGCAGGGCAGCGCTCGCAAGCGCATAGAGCAAAAGGAAGGCGATGGTTTGTGAAAAGTGCCTTCTAAAGTGGCGCTTGTGCTGTGTCAGATACTCATGCGTCATTTCATCCGTGCGTTTGATCGCATAATCAATCCGGCGCTGGGATTTGAAGAAGCCGTTGGAGCCACCCACGGTCTCAAGCCAATTGGCCGTGTTGTGCTTTGCATGGCTAAGATCAATGCCGGTGCGGATCGCACTTGCCCCCCACACCAGCCAGATGACCCAGATCAGGGCAGACATGACCAAGGTGAAAACAAGAAAAAGCGGGTGGTAGAGCGACACGAGAACGAAACCGACCGCAACCTGCAAAACGACGCTGAACCCGCCGACAAACAGCACGGGAAGCGCCTTCTGAACGTTGATCACATCGAAATAGCGGTTGAAGAGTGCCGAAGATTTACGGTCTGCGAAGAAGGGGTCTTGCGCATAAACCGAAATGAGCGAAATCTCCGCCACCATGCGCGCGTAAAAGCGTCTCGCAAAGATCTCCATCAAGTGGATGCGCAAGGCGTAAAGCAACCCGAACAGAACCAGCAGGCCGAACAAGCTAAGCGACAGCATCACAAGCGGCGCAGTGAGCGCGGTGTTCGCGACAGTGTTGACGAGCATCTGTACCGAAATCGGTGTCGCCAGAGACAGCAGGCTGATGCCGATCCCGTAGATTATCGCCAGCCAGTAAAAATCGGCTTCGGGTTTCAGGATGTCAAAAAATTGCCGGAAGAAAGCAACCAGGGAGATCTGGGCTCCGTATGTCGGCTGATTGAGGGGCATTCTCGCGGTCCCTAGTTAGCTAAGCGCCAAGGATTGTGCGCCTTGACCTATCTCTAGATCGTGGGTCCCTCACACATAGCGTGCCGATAAAAGGGCGCAGCTTCGAACGCAAGGCGTTTGTTGCGAGAGAAGTCATTCCATTCTGATCACAGGACCGTGATGTTTACGACGATCAAAGATGGTCGAATGAAAGGAAAACCGGTTGTGCAACTCGCTCCGATGCTCAATCGACTTGCGATGGCATCTTTTTCGGTGGCTCAAGGCTTTGCCAGATCGTCTCACCAATGTACCAAAATGAACTGCGATAAATTATACACATTCGCATCATCGAGGCTAACGTGACCCTGCACCTCTCGAAAATATCCACCTCAAATTTCAACTTCTGATTGCTTAGCTCACCCACTTTCTTAAACAGGTGACAGCAGGCGATCTGGAATTGGAAAAACTTTTATGAACAGAGTTTAACGCCACTTCATAATCTCTTTCTGTTTAATAATCGGCATGACTTCCACTTGATAAATCAGGACTGGAAAAATGGAATGCCGCAGTGGGATCTGCCGAGGATGAAGCAAAACTAACTTGCGCTTAATAAGGAGTCCCCAGAATGAAGCCAATTGATCAAATCGCATCGTGCGGTGTCAATATCACACCGCCAAAGGCTCAGGACCCGCAGGAAAGTAATCCAGCATACGCAGCCGCAATCAGGGCTGAGTTGGACAAGCTATCGAGACAATTGGAATCTGTAAAAGCCCAAGTCGAGAACGATGATACGCAAGAGGACCTAGCACTTAAAGCTCTGGCTCTGTATGCAGTCCGAAGAAAATGCGGTGAATTTTCTCAGTCAGCGCCCATGCCCAACACACCAGGCTTCGACATCATGCTTGACTTGTATTATCAAGCCCAAGTCGGACGAAAAGTATCAGTATCATGCGCGGCAATCGCATCTGGCTGTCCTGCCTCCACAGCCCTGCGATGGGTTCACCGCATCTGCGAAGAGGAGCTAGCTCGGGTCGTGCCCGATCTCTCGGACAAACGAAGGCGCTTCGTAGAGTTAAGTCACGCAGGACGCGGGTACATTGAGGCTTGCCTAAAGGCCTTTCCCAAGATGTGCCTCACCCCTTAGTCTTTAGCTAGAGACAAAGCTGTATCCACGCCCTCGGTGGGTGATGAGTGATTTGTCCAGATCAAAAGCTCTCAGCTTTGTTCTTATTCGAGAGATGTGGACAGCGATGGAATTTGAATTCGGAACAGGCTCATCGCGCCATACCTCTTTCCAGATGGCGGAGGTTGAAACTACATTGCCGGATTGACCGACCAAATACCAGACTAGATCAAATTCACGGGGACTAAGTCTGACCCATTCCGTATCGATCCGGACATCTCGATAAAGATAGTCCAACGTGAGGTCACCACAAACCAAAAAGCGAGGTAGATCCCGCTGTTCCGCACGTACAGGTGAGTTTTGCATTACCAAGGCCCTTCCATGGTTTTGAGACGAATGCGCACCTGGACAAGCGATCACTGCACCGCCGAAGAACCGATTGCTCAACTGTCAGTAAATTCCGCTCTGAGAGAGGATGCCTAGAAATCCCTGAGGGACGGTTAACTTTGCAAGCAGGCCCGCTCGAAAACGATCGGGACATCTTAGCGAAGGTCGAGCGTATGAACCGGACGAACTAAGAGGCTACGGTCAAGCGCTATCGATACGACAGCCATGGCCAGCTGATCGCGCACCTTCCACGACTTCATCAACGCTCACAACGACGGGCGCCGCCTGAAGACTCTGAACGGAATCACCCCGCGGCTTTATCGTGAGCAGAAGTTGCAGGTGAAGCGTCGCGGCTCTCGCAAGCGTGCTCTCGGCGCCAGCGCGCCTCTCCCCATACCTCAGGGAGTGGACCAGTAATGGTCACTGAACCTTGTGTCCGATGCCTTCGCCTGAGGCAGATGGTTTTGCGTTGAAGCGATGGTTGACGATCACAGCCGCGAGTGTGTCCAACTGATCGCGAACGCCTCAATCTCTGGTGCCAGGCGTGGCCGGGAACTTGTTGCAGCGGTCTTTGAGTGGATGGAACGACCGCATTCCATTGTCAGCGATAATATTACTGAGCTGGCTAGCATGGCGATCCTGCGATGCAGCCAAGGTGACAATATTGAGTGGCATTACATCGCGCTAAGCAAGCCATACCAGAACGGCGTCATCGAGAGCTTTAGTGCACGGCCTCGCCATTCATGTCTGAACGAAACCATCTTCGCGAGCCTCGCTTATGCCCGGGAAGAACTTGCGGGTTGGTAGCATGGTTACACCCACTTCCAGCCTCGCTCAAGCCTAGAGAACAGAGCTCCGGCTGAAATGGGAGCAGGATCAATCGGCAACCCGTCTTTTGGGCATGCCGCCAAGACGGTTGTTGCCATCACGTCCAATATTGCGCATCAAACCGGCCAAAGGCTTTGCTGACAAATGGTAGAGACTTTGGACTCAGACCACAGCGCGTAGGCATTAAAAGTCTGAACCCCTAAACGAACTGACCGGCTCCAAGTGATGCCAGCCAAAATTAGCCATCGTCTTGCGCCCGGAACCGGGTCGGGATAGCTAGCGTTAATCCAGGTGATCGAAGGCCAGATATCTGAACTAAAAAATGCGGCGTAATGCGCGAACAATGTCGTTGAAAGCCAATCGCGCGAATGATCGTTCCCTCGCCCTTATTTGCACTGATCCGGGGACGGGCTGTATTTGATAGCCTTGATCGTCCATCGCGCCCTTTTCTGCAATCAAACGCACCGGATAAAGAGCCTCTCGCGGTGCCAATTCATCGCCATCACGATCAACCGCGATGGGCCCGCCATGAGTTGAAGCAAGAATTTCTTGGTCCAAGCGATCTATTGCGCTGGCAGACGTTTCTACCAGCTTTGCTTCGCGCGAGGGGGCACCGGCATCAGATGGAACAAATCGGCCTTCGGCCCCCATCTCCAATCGCCAGATATCGTCTTCTGAGAAGTACGCTTGCACATCAAAGTCTTCTGGCGTCACGACATTTGCGATGATCTCATCTCCGGCTACCCATCGGCCCTGGTGCATTTCTGGTGAAAGACCAGCCACCAAGCCAGCGTGAGGAGCGCGAAGGATCAGCTTCTCGCTACGCCGTCTCAGTCCGCTAAGCTTGTTCCGCTCTCTTGCCAGTTCACGGTCGAGGACGGCACGATTGGAGCGGTCTCGCCGATCAGCCACCGCTCGATCGACCTGCAACTGCAATTGAGCAATTCGGACCTTGGTCGCAGCGGCTTGCGCTTTGAGCTCTGGTGCTTGGAGTTCAATGATTGGTGTACCCGCGGCAACTTCCTCACCATTGTCAACCAAGACTTCGACAATTTCTGCAGGTTCACCAGCTACAATCGGCGCTGAACCTACCGGGCTCAACAACGCATAACCGCTGACATGGCGATCAAGCGGTAAGAACGCGGCTATTATCAATCCACCAGATATCCAGTGCCATGAGCGTCCGCGCGGTGTGGAGAAAATGCGATCTTTCATCTGATACCAGATGCGCAGCTCGCTCCACACGGGGCGGCCGATGAAAACGGCCAGTTCGACGGCTGCCAGGATCAGGCCCAGCGGTTGGAAGAACACGTTATAAACCAACACTGCGATCCCGATGAACAGGAAAAAGCGATAGGCCCAAGTCGCATAGGCGTAGAGGATCATTCCGCGGCGAAGCTTGGTCGGCACCGTTTCTGGAGCGGCATCACCTACGCCAAACAGCGCTTCGCGCAATCGCCATCTGCCAAGCGCAAAAGCGCGCGGCTGCAGATTTGGTACGTTGAGCGTGTCTGATAGAACATAGTAGCCATCAAACCGCATGAACGGATTGAGGTTGATTGCCAGACTCATGATCCAGCTTGTGGTCGCCAAAACAAAGGCAACGCTTCGCAGCAAGCCATCGGGCAAGATCACCCAGAGCATGGTCGCTATGCTTGACCTGCCCCCCGAGAAGTGGGCCACTTTGAGAGTTAGGATTTCGGCTATTTACAGCTTGGAAGGAGCTGAAGAATGGCACGGAAGAGATACACGCCCGAACAGATTATCGCGATGCTGCGCGAGGCTGAGGTGCGGCTATCACAAGGCGAGAAGGTCGGCGGCATCTGCCGGTCTCTGGGCGTATCGGAGCAGAGCTACTATCGCTGGCGTCGTGTGTATGGCGGGCTGAAGGTTAGTCAAGCTCGACGCCTGAAGGATCTGGAGAAGGAGAACCAGCGGTTGCGGAAGGCAGTATCCGACCTGACGCTGGACGCCTTGATCCTGAAGGAGGTTGTCGTGGGAAAGTACTGAGCCCTTCACGGCGTCGACTGGCCATCGATCATGTGCAGGAGGTGCTGGATGTATCCGAGCGCCGTGCCTGCCGGGTCGTTGGCCAGCACCGTTCGACCCAGCGGAAGCTGCCAACATCTCCTGCCGATGAGAAGCCGCTGACATCGGCGATCATCCGTCTGGCCCAGCAATATGGCCGATACGGCTATCGCCGGATCACGGCGCTGCTGCGCCATGAAGGTTGGCTAGTGAACGTGAAGCGGGTCGAACGCATCTGGCGACGTGAGGGGCTCAAGGTGCCACAGAAGCAGCCGAAGCGCGGTCGTCTTTGGTTTAACGACGGCTCCTGCGTCAGGCTCAGACCACAATACCCCGGCCATGTCTGGAGCTATGACTTCGTGATGGATCGCACGCACGACAGCAAAGCGTTCCGCATGCTGACCGTGATCGATGAGCACTCACGCCAATGCTTGGCGATCCATGTCCAGCGCAAGCTCAAGAGCGATGATGTCCTAGCGGTGCTGACCGAGCTGTTCCAGTATCATGGTCCGCCTGATCATATACGTTCAGACAATGGCGCAGAGTTTACAGCACACGCTGTACGAGAATGGCTCGGCAGGATCGGTGTGAAGACGCTCTACATCGAACCCGGATCACCATGGGAGAACGGATACAACGAGAGCTTTAACGGCAAGCTCAGGGACGAGTTGCTCAATGGCGAGATCTTCTACTCCTTGAAGGAAGCGGTCATCCTGATCGAACGCTGGCGCATCCATTACAACACTATCCGACCCCACTCATCACTTGGATACCAGCCGCCCGCCCCACAAACTATTTTGCCTCGCCCTGCTGGACTGCCTTACGCTACGCTTCAGGCCGCCCAGCAGGGCGACCATAACCGCCGGAACTCTAACTTAACCGGTGGACCACCCTAATGGGGCAGGTCAGTTACCCGTGGCTTTGTAAATGATCGAAGCCTTGGTGCGACGGAGCGAGTGGGTGCCGTACTCTTCGGGTCGTAGGCCGATTGCCTCAACCCACTCATCGACCAGCCTGGCATATTGCCGAGTGCTGAGATGTCGTGTGTGGTCCAGGCGGCTTGGAAATACGAAGTCTTCGACATCATCACCTCTGATTTCCAACCATGCAAACAGGCTTGCACACGCGTCTGACGCGATCTCAAACTGAACGGTCCGCCCTGTCTTGCGCTGAGTGACCGTGGCTCTTGTCCTGATTTCAGGACCACTGACCTGGTCACCGATCTTAAGCTCGACGAGATCACATCCGAGGAGCTTGCTGTCGATCGCCAAGTCGAACAGTCCGCGGTCTCTGATACGTTGTTCTCGATCAAGGAAGAAGCGGATCGCCCAGATCTGCTTTTGATTGAAGGGTCGTTTTGGTCCGATCTTAGCGCCAAAGTTCCAAGGCACTCGGTTTTGAGCAGCAGGATCGAAATGTGAATACGTCATTGTCATTCTCCTTGGCCGAAATGGCCTCAGAGAATGTCCGCTCTTGGCACCGAAGATCTCGCATGCCTGCGTCTTGCATTGGGGCGCAAAGCGGTCATTCTATTGCTCTTATGGCAAAGCCTGCTAACCGTTCCTCGATGCCCACAACGATCTCCCAATGGTCTCCCTACGAAGGTCGCACTTCGATGGTGTCCGGAGGACGAAGGACGCTTACATCGGCGTTTGCCGACCTCGTCGTTTCTCGTCAGGGCTTTCAGTCTTACGAGTTGCCGGAAATCTTCGCCGCCCCTGAGGATGTCGGTGAGAACGACGCCGCGCGCGATCTCGTCCGGCTCGAGGCCGAGCATCTGTCTCGCTTATTTGCGAACGGCCGTCTTGCCAGTTTTGCACGCCCGCTGGGCGGCGGTGAGGTAACCGCTATCGCACCTGAGTTGTGGGAGCTCGATGATACCTTACCCCGCTTCGCAACTGGTGCGTTGAATCTGGAACATTGGGCAGACGAGAGTGCGGAACCGACGCATCGTATCTTCGTCGATAGCCAGCAGTTCGATAGCTGGCTCGCAAGCCTCAAACCGCTCGGACCACTGTCCAATCGCCAGATCGAAGAAATCGTCGACCCGCAATTGCGCGCGGCAAGGTCTGTTGCGAGGCGGAGCGTTGATCGCGAGATCAGCAATGCTGACAGGGTGGTAGACGGTCATGCGCATATGGCATCCGCTCCGCCCGGTGTCGGTCCCGAATTTCTTACCGTGGAGGAAGTCAGCACGCTAATTAATCGTAGCAGATCTTCGATCTACGACTACGAGAAGAAGGGGCAGTTCCCCGAGCGCGTGAAGATTGGAGCGAGTTCACGCTGGCTGAAGACCGAAGTTCATGCCTGGATCGCCGAACAGGCAGCAAAGCGCGGCCAAAGCTAGCGTCGCTTGCGCCTGGGGCTATTGACAATCTCCTCTGGCGGTATCGCTCCTTCCATGATCATGTCGGCCCAACGCTGAGCGAGTTCGCGGCGGCGCGGTTTGTAGGCAGCGCGGTTGTACCGAAGTTCGCTTGCAGACATACCCTTAGGCGTATGCGCGAGCATCAGGTCAATGATCATGCGATCGGCCAAGAGCCGGACATCGTTTCCAAGCTCCCGCTCCGCCTGTTCGTTCATGATAGTCGAGAAGCTGGAACGCCAGCCATGCGGTACGTGTCGACCTTTGTAGCCCTCTCGGTTGTAGAGATAGCCGATGGCATTCTCGCTGATGGGCTTGAGGCCCGAACGCGCGCCGGGAAAGACAAACGGCGATCGCCCCGTAAGCCAGCGCACCGCGCGAAGAGCTTCAACGGCCTGTCGCGATAGCGGGATCGGATGACTGAAGGCTTCATCGCTGCGCAGGTGAAGTTCCTGCTTGATCTTTTCCGCCGGGACCGTCCACAAGGCATCGCTGCTATCAGCCTCGGGATTGGTCCAGTCGATACCGGTGATGTCATCCCATTCCATGAACCGCACCATGCCCGGGCGCTGCGCCGTGAGAGCAAGCACCCGTGCTGCCAAACGATTCACCGGCGAAGCCCCTGCCCGATCGATATCTGCCATGAGGTCACGGATCGCAGGAACAGACAGCAAGGCGGGATAGCGCTTCGACGGAGGCAGAGGTTTTAGCGCATCGTTGATCTCGGTAGCGGGGTTCTCAAGCTTCGCGCCTTCGGCATTGGCATAGCGATAGACCGCGGCAACGCGTTGCTTGAGACGCCTCGCCGTCTCGATGGCACCACGGTTCTCAACCTTGCGCAGGACGGCCAGAAGCAGCGGCTTGTCAATGTCAGCCAAAGGCATAGATCCGAGATCGGGAAAGATGTCACGCTCGAGACTGGTGATAACGTCGTTGGCGTGAACGGGCTTCCATCGGCCCAGTTGAAGCCCATGCCATTCGCGAGCTACCACCTCGAACGCCTTCGATGTCCCCTCGTCACCGACGAGTCGTCCGCGTTTCACAGCATGCCGAGGGTCCCGGCCTTCACGCAGTATTTTCTTCGCCTCGTCCCGCTTTTCCCGGGCTTCGGCGAGAGAAACCTCCGGATAAGTGCCCAAAGTGAGCAAGCGCTCCTTCTTCTCGAAGCGATATTTGCAGCGCCAGCTCTTGTGACCCTTGTTCGATACGTGAAGGTAGAGACCCCGACTGTCGGCAAGCTTGTAGGCCTTGTCCCTTGCTGCCGCTGCGCGCACCGCCTTGTCCGTCAGCATCCGATACCCCCAATCCGAGTTTTCGTTACCCCCAATTTACCCCCATTTGCACTTGGCTAGGGGTAGATTGGCTTGGACGGGATTGGAGTCGCAAATGCCGCAATTGTAAAGGTTTTTGCGCAATTCTGGTGGGGTCTGGATGGCCCTGAAAGGGCCGATGGCGGAGACGGAGGATTTCGAAGGTCTCAACCTAATGATTTGAAATCATTTTTCTATCTGTTCACCGCCGAATGAATTCCCACAATTCTGACCACACACCCAGATTACTGCTGGTTTCCGACAGCCAAATCCTGCTCGATTTCATCCCACAATGTCCAGCATTTTCCGTTGCGATTTCCACGGTTGCACCGAGATAGGCAGAAACCAGACCGTAATCGGCTAGTTAGCGTTCAGTTCACCGAGCAGGCAATCGGACACTTGGCGAACACCAATCCTCAGTTGGCGCGTGGAATTCCAGGGCACGTGAAAAGCCACTGCTTCGCACCCTGCGAGGCAGAGTTCAGAGCACCGGTTATAGGCAGATGTCCTCGCGGGTGTGGTAATCTCTGATGCTTTGCTGCAAGTCAAAGCACGCGAACGATCGTCTGGAGTCGAGCTCTGTTAAGGTCACGATGACTGAGATTTCTGTTTGAGGAAGCAATAATTGATACTTTCTATCGCGGCGATACCCGATTCCGAAGAGATGCAGCAACTTCAGGCCAAGATCGACCAGCTTAGCTGGGACGATGGCTGCAAGACCGCCGGCAAGACTGCCCAAGCTGTAAAGCGCAACGAGCAGGCGATCATGAAGGACGCTGCCGGCCAAGCCATGCGTCAAGCGATCCTGCCGCGCGTAGTCGAGAATCCCGTGCTGCGTTCCGCTGCGCGCCCGCGTCGTTTCTCGCACCTTGTTGTCAGCCGAACCAAGGATGGAGGACACTACGGGCCGCATGTCGACAACGCTCTAATGGGCCAAGGCGAGACGCGCATGCGAAGCGATCTTTCCTTCACGCTGTTTCTCACGCCGCCGCAGGACTACGAGGGAGGCGAGTTGGTCGTTCACGCGGCGGGGAGCACACAGACGATCAAGGCCGCTGCCGGGCACCTTGTGCTCTATCCTTCGTCCAGTATCCACGAAGTGCGTCCCGTCACGAGCGGCATACGGATCGTATGCGTCGGGTGGATCGAGAGCATGATCGCAGATCCCGTGCAGCGTGAATTGCTGTTCGACCTCGAAAACACCCGCGCCTCGCTACGCCAGACACTGCCTGCGCAGTCGCGGGAACTGCTTATGCTCGACAAGACGATCGCCAACCTGTTGCGGATGTGGGCCTGGGCATGACGCTCGAAATCCGGACTGTTGGCCGGCTCACGCTCCGTATCGAAGGGGAGGAGGTGGCGCTGCCTAGTTCGCGTAAGACGCGCGCTCTGCTGGCTTATCTTATGCTCGCGAGGGGTAGGCAATCGCGCCAAGCCTTGTGCGAATTGCTGTGGGACTCGGTCGACGATCCGCTTGCCGCCCTGCGCTGGTCGCTCTCCAAGCTCCGACCGGCGGTGAATGGCGACAAGATCGAGCGCCTGTGTGCGGACCGCAGGTCCGTGTGGTTCGACCATTCGGATGTGCGGATGGACCGCGAGGAACTCGCGGACGGATCGAGCCGCGCCGACTTGTGCGAAGGCGAGGCCGATGCGATCTGGAATGCAAGCGCCGGCGTCCTGCTCGAAGATTGCGAGCTGCCGAACCAGCTCGACTTCATGGCCTGGATCGAGGGGCAGCGAAACGATCATGCGCGGCTGCGCGCGCGGCTCGCGCGTCGTTACGCAAAGGACCGCAGCCTCGCGTGGCAGCTCCGCGACAAGTGGGCCGAGCGATGGCTGAGCGTTACGCCCTACTCGGGCGACGCCGCGATCTCGGCGTTCGAGACCAAGCACTTCGCCGCCGGGAAAGGCGCAGCCACTGCACTTGCAGAATATCTCGAACGGACTTTCCGCGATGCGGGAATCGAACCGCCCGCGTTCGAAATCGATCCGGCATCGGGTGAGCGGTCGACGAAAGCGCCGAAAGGCCAGCAAATCCGCTTCGTCGAGGGGAAGGACGGCGTAACGATCGCCTGGGCAAGCTTCGGGGATTCCGACAACCCGCCACTGGTCAAGGCCGCAAACTGGCTCAACCATCTCGAACTCGATTGGGAGGCCCCGATCTGGAGCCCGATGTTCCGCCGGCTGTCGCGTACCCACAGGGTGATCCGCTACGACGAGCGCGGATGCGGATTGTCGGACTGGGACGTAGATTCGCTGGGCTTCGAAGAGTTCGTCGAAGACCTCGAACAGGTGGTCGATGCTGTAGGGCTCGAGCGTTTCCCGTTGCTCGGCATCAGCCAGGGTGCCGCCGTGTCGATCGCCTATGCAGCGCGTCACCCGGAGCGGGTTTCGAAGCTGATCCTGTTCGGGGCCTATGATTGCGGGTGGCGTCATATCGCCAAGCCCGAAGAAGTGCGCGAGCGCGAGGCCGTGATGGTGTTGACCGAAACCGGTTGGGGCAGCGATAATTCCGCCTACCGACACCTGTTCTCGCGTACCTTCATGCCCGATGCGAGCGCGGAGGAGCTGGACTGGTTCGACGAGTTCCAGCGCCAGACCACATCGCCGACGAACGCCCTGCGGTTTCTCGAAGCGTTCTCGACCATCGATGTGAGGGATTGCCTAGCCAAGGTGCAATGTCCGACGCTGGTGGTGCACAGCCGCGGTGACATGCGCATCCCGTTTGCGACCGGTCGATCGCTGGCGGCGCGCATTCCCGATGCCCGGCTCGCGAGCGTCGACAGCAACAACCATCTGCTGCTCGGGCGCGAGAAGGCTACCGAACAATTCGTCCAGATGATCCGCGATTTTCTGCAGGAGCGTTGAAAACACGCGAATCCAACGCTGATTTCTGACAATTACAACGCTGGATCCAACGCTGGCTTCTACGCTGATGTGAAATTCGACCCTCAGGCAGATGGAGGCGCATGGTGCGCATTCGCCAAGAGGGTCTGAACATGGAAACCAAGCAAGCAACCGCGGCCATGCCGCACAACAAGAGCGAGCACGCAAAGAGCAAGCCGACGCCCACGAAGTCGCGAACCCAGAAATCGAAGCCGGCGGAACAAAAGAAACCGGAACAGCAGCCCCCGCGCCAGCGGGTCGCACCCAGCCAGGAGTCCGCGACGGCACCGAGTGCCGACTATTCATTGTCCGGCGGTCTCGTCGGACGCCTGGCCGGGATGAAGGCATCGCTTGCCTTCACCTCTTACCAGTCGGGATCGCTGTACATGCTCGGCGTGGGTCCGAAGGGTGGCGCGCAACTCCATCAATCCGGCATGCCCAAACCGATGGGCCTTGCACACGATCTGTGCGCCGGCGGACTGGTGCTTTCGACTGGCGCACAGATCATGCGCTTTGCGAACGTGCTCGAGCCGGACCAGCGCATCAACCAGGTCTATGACGGCTGCTTCATGCCGCGGGTAACGCATGTCACCGGCCAGCTTGATGCGCACGATGTCGGGATCGACGGCAAGGGCGAGGTCGTGTTCGTGAACACCGCCTACAATTGCCTGGCGAAACCTTCCGAGCGCCACTCGTTCGAAGTCGTCTGGAAGCCGCACTTCATCAGCGAAATCGTGAAGGAAGACCGCTGCCATCTCAACGGTCTCGCGATGCGCGACGGCAAGCCGGCCTATGTGACGGCGGTATCGAAATCGGACACGATCGACGGCTGGCGCGATCGCCGGAGCGATGGCGGCGTTGTCATCGATGTCGAGAGCAACGAAATCGTCTGCGAAGGCCTTTCGATGCCGCACTCGCCGCGCTGGCACGCCGGCAAGCTGTGGCTGCTCAACTCGGGCACCGGCGAACTCGGCTATGTCGAAATGCCAAAGGGCAAGGCGAGGGTCGGGACTTTCAAGCCGGTCGCGTTCTGCCCTGGCTTCCTGCGCGGTCTGGCATTCCACGACGGTCTGGCGTTCGTCGGTCTCTCGCGCCCACGCTACAAGCGCTTTGAAGGGCTTGCGCTCGACGCGAAGCTCAAGGCCGCCGACAGCGAACCGTGGTGCGGCATCCAGGTCATCGACCTCAAATCCGGTACCTGCGTCGACTGGTTCCGGATCGATGGCACGATCGGCGAGCTCTACGATGTCGAGCTCGTCCACGGCTTTCGCTGTCCGATGACGGTGTCGCCGACATCGACCGATGCCGCGACTCTGATCACTTTCGACAAGTCACCCACACGATAGGCCCCGCCCCGGGCCATCGCATCCGGCCCCGACGCTTCCCCCCAATCCAAAGCGTCGGGGCACCTTCCCCGTTTCCACATTCACGCCCCACGTCGGGGCACAAATCTAAGGCTTCATCATGGCACAGAACGATCACGCGCAGACCGCTACGAACACGCTCGGCGAACCGGCACGCGGTGCTGAGAATTTCCTGCGCTGGGCCACCTCCGCAATGCTGCGGGGAGGCCGGATCACAAAGTTCAAGGGAGAGGTTGCAAGCTACTCCCCCGAACTTGGCCTGGTCAGCGATCCGACCGGGCTGGGCGTCGTAGCAGGCGGTGGGTCGGCCAACCTGACCCTCGGCATGGCCCGCCGTCTGCTGCGTTGGTCCGTTGCTCCCTTGGCCTTGCTCGCAGGGGCTTCGCCCGTGTTCGCGCAGGCGCAGGACGCCTGCGTCGAAGTCACGCCCAACAACTTCGTGTGCGAAGACAATGGCGATCCGGCCACCGACGAACAGGACCTTTCCGGCGATGGTGGGGACGTGGTGGTGACCACCGAAGACGGTTTCGAAGTCGATTCCTCGGGCACCGGTGGCGACGGCATCAATATCGAGGGCGCAGAGTCGGTCGTCATCGATCAGGCGAGCGGGACCAGTACGATCACGGGGTTTGGCTTTGGGATCGATGTCTATAACACTTCCGGAAGCATAGACATCACGACCGGGGGCGATGTTACCGGTCTTGGCGGAGGTGGCATCTATGCCCAGACATTCGGTGGCGGCATCGCCATTGACAGCACCGCCGGGGTCGTATCGGGCAGGTATAACGGAATTTACGCATACAACGATGGCGATGGCGATCTCTCGATCGTCTCCGCCGACGTAACGGGCAATGGCACCTATGGCATTTACGCTAAGAATAGTGGAGCCGATCTGATCATCGACAGCACCGCCGGTACTGTTACCGGCGACGACGCGGGCATTCGGGCGTATAATTTCGGCAGCGGGAATATCTCCATTGCTACCGCCGACGTGATCGGTGAATCAGGCGATGGCATTTATGCGCGCAATTACGCGGGCGCGAGCGACCTGATCATCGACAGCACCGCGGGCGCTGTAAGCGGTCTCACCAACGGGATCGTCGCTCGCAACACCGGTTCGGGCAGCACCACGATCACAACTGGCGATGTCACGGGCACGATAGGCGACGGGATATACGCTTATGTCGCAGGAGATTCCGGACTCATAGCGATCGACAGCACCGCAGGATCAGTCTCCGGCGGAGCGAATGGCATCACTGTTTCAGCTGACAACGGCTTTGGCGTCGACAACCCGCTTACCGTCACCACGGCTGACGTAATCGGCGGAGCGATCGGGATAAGTGTGGACGCGATCGATAAGGCGGTGGCCATTGACAGCACCTATGGCGACGTTTTTGGCGGAGAGGCCGGCATTGAGGTCTACGCCGCCAACGGCAGCAGCGTCACAGTCATTGCGGCCGATGTGACCGGCACCGATGGGTATGGCATAGACGTCTTCGGTTTCTCCAATGGTAACGTTACCGTCGACACGGTTGCCGGCACGGTCTCCGGCGGCACCGGCGGGATCATTGTCACCAATGACGATAGCGGCGGCGATGTGCTCGTCATGACTGCTGACGTATCCGGTACGACGGGCAATGGCATCTATGTCGATAATCCCAGCGGTGGCGCTGTGACTATCGACAGTACAGGTGGCCGCGTCAGCGGTGGCGCGAATGGCATGCTGGTGCGGCATCGCGGATTTGGCGATGCCACGATCACGTCCGCCGATGTTTCCGGCGCTTCTGGCGACGGGATCAGCTTCAATGGCTCGGGCGAGACATACAGCGTCCTGATCGACAGCACCGCCGGATCAGTCTCAGGCGGCGGGACGGGAATTATCGTCGACCATTCCGGCTCTGGTTCGACGGCCATTGCCACGGCCGATGTACAGGGCTTCGAAGCGGCGGGGATCAGCGTGCTGAGCACCGGCGATGCGACAAGCATCGACAGCTCGGCCGGCACTGTCATCGGAAACACCTTCGGCATCGAGGCGAGGAACTTTGGTTCCGGCTTATTGTCCATCACCACCGCCGCGGTGACCGGCACCAACGAAGACGGCATTTACGCTCGGAACGATGGCGATGAGGGTATCGTGATCGACAGCAGCGCGGGCGCGGTCACCGGCGGCGAGGACGGGATCGATGCCCGCAATAATGGCGCAGGTACAGTTTCTATCACCACATCCGACGTCACTGGTTCCGGCTATGACGGTATCTTCGCCACCAATGACGGCACCGACTTGGCGATCGACAGCAGCGCGGGCGCGGTCTTCGGCGATCGCGACGGTATCGATGCGCGGAACTATGGCTCCGGAATGCTCTCGATCACGACCGGCGATGTCACCGCCGACCGGTTCGATGCGATCAATGCGCGCAACCAGGGTACCGACTTCCTGATCGACACTTCCGCAGGCGAAGTGACCGGTTATTCGGACGGCATCGAGGTGCGCAATGATGGCTCGGGCGTCCTGTCGATCACCACCGGCGACGTTGCCGGGCAGACGCGGGACGGGATCAGGGCCATCAACAACGGCACCGATTTGTCGGTCGACAGCAGCGCTGGCAGTGTGACCGGCGGTTCCGACGGCATCGAAGCGCGCAATTTCGGTTCCGGCGCGTTGTCGGTGACGACCGGCGCGGTCACCGGCGCCGGCTACGATGGCATCTTCGCAACCAACAATGGCACCGACCTGATCGTGGATAGCAGTGCTGGTCCTGTCAGCGGCTATGGCGACGGCATCGATGCGCGCAATTACGGCACGGGATCACTTTCGGTGACGACTGCCGATGTAACTGGCGAAACGATTGACGGCATCACCGCGGACAATTCTTCAAGCGGAACCGACCTGTCGATAGACAGCAGCGCAGGCTCAGTATCTGGCGGCGATGACGGCATCAATGCCATAAATCGGGGAAGCGGCGCACTCTCGATCACCAGCGCAGATGCGCAAGGCGCGGGTAACGATGCGATCAATGCGCGCAACTCCGGAACTGATCTGATTATCGATACCAGCGCAGGTGACGTTTCGGGCAGACTTGGCGGCATCATCGCGATCAACAATGGTAGCGGCATCCAAAGCATCATAACCGGTAATGTGACTGCAGAGGTTGGTTCGGCGATCTACGCCTTCTCGCGCGGCACTGACTTTACAGTAGATACTAGCGGCGGCACCGTGACGGGCGGCCAGCGCGGCATCAATGCCCGGCTTGTAGGCACTGGGGCGCTTACCATCACATCGGCAGACGTCGAAGGTGGTGACTTCAACGCGATCAGCGCTGAAAACAGCGGCACAGATATCACGATTGACAGCTCTGCGGGTTCAGTGGCGTCTGATTCCACCGCCATCCGGTCTATCAATGAGGGCACGGGGTCCACGCAAATTACCACCGGCAATGTAACCAGCCGCGACTCCGACGCCCTGCTCGCTACCAACTCCGGTGTCGACATTTCGATCGATACGTCAGCTGGCGAAATTCTGGGTGCGCGTAATGGTATTGTCATGAGGCAATACGGCGCTGGTGCTAGCATGATCGTAACCGGAAATGTGACCGGTGAAACCGAGGACGGCATCTATGCCCGCAATGGCAATTATGCCGAGAGACTGGGCACCGATCTCAATATCGATTCCAGCGCGGGCGCGGTTACCGGTGCCGACGACGGCATCAATGCTCGCAATTACGGCAGCGGCGCGCTGAATATCGCGACGGGCGATGTCACCGGGCTTGGAGCGGACGGTATCGACGCGAGAAACTATGGCTCCGGATTGCTCTCGATCACCACGGGTGACGTGTCTTCGACGAACGACGATGGAATCGACGCGCTCAACGAAGGCAGCGACCTGGTTGTAGACACAAGCGCCGGAGCGATCACGGCCGGCAATAACGGTATCTACGCCGTCAATCGGGGCAACGGATCGACATCGGTCATCACCGCCGACATCACCACCGAGAATGGCAGCGGCGTCTATGTGCGCGCCTATGAGAACACGACCGGGCTGACCATCGATACGAGCGGGGGAACCATTGCTGCCGAGGTTCAGGGCATCTTCGCGTTCAGCCGCGGTAGCGGAACCATGTCGATCACGACTGCCGACGTTACTGGCAACCGAGACAACGGCATTCTCGTCATCAATTATTCCGACAATGTCGTGCTCGATAGCACCGCAGGTCAGGTAAGCGGCAGCGACGACGGGATCGACTTCATCAGCCTCGGCTCCGGCGCTTCGTCTATCGTCACCGGGAACGTGACCGGCATCGGAGGGGCGGGAATCAATGCCGTCGCCTTTGGCACGAGCTTCTCCATCGACACCAGTGCGGGGTCGGCAAGCGGCGGCACTGAGGGTATTAGCGCCCGCAACTCCGGCAGCGGCGCTGTGTCGGTGACGACCGGCGCGGTGACCGGTGCCAGCGGCGATGGCATCCTCGTAACCAACAACGGCACCGACCTGACCGTCGACAGCAGCGCTGGCCCGGTCGAAGGCGACCAGGACGGCGTCGATGCCCGTAATTACGGTACCGGAAACACCTCGATCACGACCGCAGACGTGAGAGGCACAGGCGGCGACGGAATCCGCGTGCAAAACAGTTTGCAGGCAGGCGGCATTACGGTCGACAGTTCCGCAGGAACGGTTTTCGGCGGGGACAACGGCATCGATGTCTATGGAGGCCAACTATTGGCTGCGACAACGATCGTCACCGCCGGGGTCACGGGCCAGACCGGAGCAGGCATCCTGGTCAGCGACTATGGTGAAGCCGGATTTGGCGCGGGCGATATCGCCATCGATAGCTCCGCCGGCGCTGTCGCTGGCGCAACCGATGGGATCGACGCGCGGAACCGCGGTGTGGGCGACCTTACAATCACCACCGCAGATGTCACCGGAACCGACGGCATCGGAATAGATGCGACGAACTATGCCGGAACGGGTGACCTCACCATCGACAGCAGCGCAGGTGCGGTCGTGGCCAGTAGCGATGGCATCGACGCGAACAACGGTGGCACGGGCAGTCTGACCGTGATCACCGGAGACGTGACCGGCACGAGCGGCTTCGGAATCGATGCCTCGAACAGCGGCACCGACCTGTTCATCGATAGCACCGCCGGGACCGTATTCGGTGGCAATGAAGGTATCGATGCCTCCAACAACGGCACGGGCAATCTGACCGTCATTACCGGCGATGTGAACGGCGGCATCGACGAAGGAATTCAGGCGTTCAACAATTTCGGCGTCGATCTCGCCATCGACTCGTCGCAGGGCACGGTCACCGGTCAAGGCGGTGGCATCTACAGCACAAACAACGGCACCGGGGCTCTCTCGATCGTCGCCGCCGATGTCACCGGCTACGGCGAGGATGGAATCCAAGCCCTGAATGACGGCACCGATCTGATCATCAACAGCACCGCCGGTTCGGTATCCAGCGAACTGGCCGTATCCGGTGATCCCGGAAGCACCTCCACCGGCTATGGCATCATCGCGTCAAATTACGGGTCGGGGGCGCTGTCTGTCACCAGCGCCAACGTGTCTAGCGTCAGCAGCGACGGCATCCGCGCCGCAAACTACGGCACCGATCTCGCCATCGACAGCTCGGCAGGCAATGTCTCCGGTGCACGGCACGGGATCGCTGGCGAGAACTCCGGTACAGGCTCCAGCTCGATTATAACCGCCAACGTCTCCGGAACCGGGGGCGACGGCGTCAACATGGTCACCGGCGCGGACACGACCACGCTCGATATCGACACCAGCGCCGGTGCGGTCGTCGGGGCCGATCGCGGCGTCTATGCGAACCATGGCGGCTCGGACGATCTCACGATCACGGTCGGCAACGTCACGGGCCAGAGCGCGGAGGGCATCCTCACCTTCACTGACCAGGCCGGCGCGGACATTCTCGTCCAGGGCGGCGAAGGCGTTCCCAGCAACGTCATCGGTGCGACACACGGAATCCGTCTTGAAACGCAAGGCGCGGACATCACCGTCACCGGTCTCGACAGCGTGACCGGGCAGTATGGCGACGCGCTCAACCTCGTTTCGAACGGCGGGAACATTGCGGTCAGCGATATCGGCACCATCGCCGGGCTTGGCGGCAACGGCATCTTCGCGACCAGCAACGCGGGCAATATCACGATCGACAATGTCGGCCTGGTCGGCGGGATCACCGCCACCGGCGGCATCGGCATCGCGGCCTATGCTGACGGAGGCGGCACGATCACCATCGGCACCTCCGGCCTCGTGTCGGGAACAACTTATGGCGTGGATGGTGCGGCTGACGGTGGCTCCGGCGACATCAATATCGACACCCGCGATTTCTCCGTCACGGCGGCGATCGGCATTCGCGCGGCTAACACCGGCGGCGGCGACACGACCGTGTTTACAGCCGATGTGACCGGCACGGCGGGCGAGGGGATCCGCTCCTCGACTGAAGGTAGCAGTGTGACAGTCAACTCCGTTGCTGGCACTGTCACGGGCCTGACCGATGGCATCGTGACGAGCAACTACGGAACTGGCGACACGACCATCACCACGGCCGATGTGACCGGCACAGTGGGCGACGGAGTCTACGCCTATAACAGTTTCAGCGCCGGCGACCTGACGATCGACACGGTCGCTGGCGACGTAGTCGGCGGCTCAGACGGTATCTACGTGCTGAACTACGGCATCGGCGTGCTGTCGATCACGACGGCTGACGTAAGCGGTGCCCGGAACGGCATTTCCATTCGCAGCCAGGGCATTGACCTCGTCATCAACAGCGCAGCTGGCGCGGTTTCGGGCGGTGTTGCCGGTATTGAGGCCCAGCATGACGGAACCGGCACGGTGACGATCGTAACAGCCGATGTTACCGGCGATGCAGGCGATGGCATTTCCGCAGTCAACAGCGCATCGGGCGCAGATCTCATCATCAATTCGGCGGCGGGCACGGTAACTGGCGCTGAGACCGGCATTGATGCCGATAATGATGGCGCAGGCGCGCTGATCGTCACCTCCGCCGGCGTGGTTGGCAGCACTGGCGACGGAATCTCCGCCGATAACAGCGCGCTGGGCACGGACGTCCTGCTCAACAGCGTTTCCGGCGATGTGAGCGGCGGCCAGAATGGCATTACAGCGAACAATCTGGGCACAGGCGGGGTGATTATCACGACCGCAGGCGTTCAGGGCACAGCGGGTGACGGGATCAATGCGGTGAACAGCGCCGCTGGCCTAGGCATCACGATCGACAGTGTTGCAGGCTCCGTCACGGGCGGAACCAATGGGATCGCTGTATCGAACAATGGCTCAAGCGTTCTGCTGATCACCACCGCCGATGTGACCGGAACTGCTGAGGCTGGAATCCAGGCCAGTAATATCGGTGTCGACACGATCATCAATTCCGCAACGGGTTCGGTGAACGGCGGGACGAACGGCATCGAGGCGGACAACGCTGCCGGTCTGCTGAATATCACTACCGGAGATGTCACTGGGGCAACCGGACAAGGCATCGCCGCGGTCAATGCTGGCACGGAATTGATCATCAATTCTGCAGGCGGCTCTGTCGCCGGGGCCGTCGATGGCATTCACGCGCAGAACCAGGGCACCGGCATCCTGCTCGTCACTACAGCCGATGTGACAGGACAGACCTCGTCCGGCATCGTCGCCGGAAACGAGGGCACCGATCTGCTCGTCAACTCGGTTGCAGGCAGTGTGACTGGCGCGAGCCATGGCGTGCAGGCTGTCAACTATGGCTCGGGCCTTCTGTCGGTTGTGACCGCGGATGTGGCGAGCACGGGCAGGGATGGCATCCATGCCGTCAACTATGGAACGGAACTGATCGTTGACAGCAGCGCCGGTTCGGTCAGCGGCAAGGATCATGGCATCTATGCCCGCAATGAAGGGACCGGCATCACCAGCATCACGATGGCGGACGTGACAGCCGCCAACGGCGAAGGGATCGCTACCTATAGCGGACAGTCTTCGGGCGACCTAATTATTGATAGCAGCGCAGGCGTGGTGGCCGGCGCGACAGTCGGTATCTTCGCCGACCAGCGCGGCACCGGCGATATCGCGATGCTTGTGAACGAAGTGACGGGCGCGGTCGGTATCGATGCCGACGCGACAAGCGGCAGCACAGTCATCACTCTTGGCTCTGAAGCTGTGGTGACGGGCACAGCCGGGTTCGGCATCGATGCGCGCTCTACTGGTGGGGACATTACTGTCCAGGGCTCCTCTGGCACCGTCACCGGCGCCATCGACGGCATCTATGTGCGACCCACCGATGGCGATATAACCATCGCCAATATCGACAGCGTCGAAGGGCTTGGCGGAGATGGCCTTGATTTCGTGACGCAGGGCGGCGCGATCAATATCAGCGATATTGATGCGATCATCGGCACGGGCGGCAATGGCATCACCGCTGATGCGTCTGGCGGTGTTGTTTCGATACAGGGTATCGGCAACACATCCGGCTCGCTCTCCGGTATCTTTGCCACCACGACCGGCACCGGCACGATTGCGATCGACGTCACCGGCGAGACAAACGGCGAGCAGAATGGCATTGCCGTATCGACCGAAGGCGGCGCAGTCGCGATCGCTAATAGCGGCGTTCTTAGCGGTGGAGAGTTCGCGGTCCTGGCCAGCGGGGCGAATACAGGTGAGATCACTCTCGATAACTCTGGAACGCTCGTAGGCGCGATCCAGTTTGCCACTGCCGATGACCAGGTGTTCAATTCGGGTGTCTTTACCGCACAAGGAACGAGCGATTTCGGTGAGGGCGGCGACACCTTCGTCAATTCGGGCATGCTCAGGATTGGTGCCGCTGTCCAGTTTGACGGGCTTGAGCAATTGCAAAGCTCCGGGATAATTGACTTGATCAACGATGAAGTGGGCAGCACCTTCACGACTTCCGGTGATTTCATCGGTGATGGCGGACAAGTAGGCCTCGATGTCAGCTTTGCGAACAGCGCGGGCGATTTGTTCACGATCGGCGGTGCGGCCACCGGCAGCACCCAATTGGTGATCAACGTGATCGCTGGTGAGTTCTCGTTAAGCAATGATGTGGTGGTCGTAGATGCCGGAGCGGGTACGGAAGCGACGGCATTCAGCATCGCTGAGGGCGCGGGTCCGGCAACGCCATTCCTTTCTTTCGACCTCCTGTTCGACGCGGACGCGAACGATTTCCTTGTTGGCGTCAATCTGGAAGAAAGGGTGTTCGAGAGCACAAAACTAGCCGAAGCCGCGCAATCGCTTTGGTATCGCAGTGCCGATGCTTGGGCAGATCATCGCGCAAATGCCCGTTATGCCGACACTCAGGAATCCCCGGTATGGGCTGTCGCCTACGGTGTCTCTGCGCAACGCGAAGAAGTGTTTAGCGATCCTACCGGCTTCGCGCTCGAAGATGCTGTTCTCGATTACGAACAGGACTACTTTGGCGTGCAGGGCGGTGTCGATTATCGCGCCGGGGACAATCTCACATTCGGTGTGACCGGCGGTTATCTGAACTCCAGTTTCCGCCAGGATGCGAGCGGGAACGGCGTCCTCTTGGACGTGCTCAATGTTGGGCTCTCGGCATCGTTCAACTCGGGCGGATTCTTTGCCGATGCCCTGATCAAATATGACAGCATCAGCGGCGATCTTTCCGATCCGACGCGCGGGGGCTTCAACGGGCAGCTCGATGGTTCAGCGTTCGGCGCTCGGGCAGAAGCGGGATACCGCATGGGCGGTGACAGCTTTTACGTTGAGCCGCACGTGAGTCTCGATTTTCAGGAAACCGATCTCGATGACTTGGCGATCGAGGGCCAGACTTTCGCTTTCGATAACCTCAGCGGCATGCGCGGGGCCGTTGGTCTGCGGCTTGGCGGATATGGCACCAAGGCGGGTAGCACCCGGATTGGCTACTTCCTCGATGCCAGCGCCGTGCGCGAATTCGACGGCGAAGCAGATATTCGCTTCCAAGTCCTGAATGACGTTGTCGAGTTCTCCAACAATCCGATCGACACATACGCTCATGTCGAGGCCGGGATCACCCTCGATAGCGAGGGACCGATCTCAGGGTTCTTCCAGGTGGAAGGTGACCTCTCCGACGACTACAGCAGTTTCGGTGGCAAAGTTGGAATGAGGGTTAAGTTTTGAACGACAGGTAAGGCAAACTAGGTAAAGCAAAAGCTGAAGCGGGTGTTGCCGTCCAGAAGGTTGGCAGCACCCGCTTCAGGACTCGTCAAAAATTGTCCGCTTTCAGAAACGAATAAGTGCAATCTCTACGGTTGAGATGAGGGGGCATTCCAGACGCTCCCCAGTGGTATCAGGACTCTTTTGCTTCCGCTGAGCCTAGGCCATGACAAGCGTTGCAGCGATGACATGTTCGGCTTGCTGGCGACGCTCCGGAACGGATGAGACTATTTGTTGTTTCGCAGTCAGCACAATAGCGTGAACAAGGTCGGGATGCATTTTTATTCGAGAGAGCCTTCGAGCTGGTCAGCCGTCTTGCGCCTGCGCTCGACCAGCCCCTTCAAACTCTCGGTCAGCACCAACGTCGAACTACCTAACTTGATAAACTCGATCTCGCCTTCGCCGATGAGCACATAGAGCGTGCTGCGACCGATCCCAAGATAGCGACAAGCTTCCGGCACGCGCATGGCGATCGGCTCGATGGCGGACTTGCGCTTCGGGCCGGGTCGCTGGTCGTTCGCGCCTGATATCGACATGCCGGTCTGTCCTTTTATCTTTTGGGCGATGACGGACCGACCTGGGGTTCATGGAGGGGGAGCAGGCCAGGCCCGCCATCGACATCGATTATCGGTCAAGTAGCGCTGATTGCGCCAAATGACATTTCTGCGCTGGGACTACCGTTTTCACGCCATTGCGCCGATGTGCGAGATCGCTTGAACAGAATGCATCCACATGCATCTGTCCGGACGGATGCAAACCTGCACTTTGGGGCATTTTTTGGCCGTTGGGGCCCAAGTCGATCAAGCGCCATCGCCATAAACATTGAAAAGCAAGGCCTTTTGCCGAAAACCGCCGCAGAGCGGTTTCAGGTGCCATCGCTTATTGCTCAACAAAACCAACCACCTGCACCCCGACAGACGGCGGTGCTTCTATCTTGCCATCCATTTTTTCATACCGATCAGACGCCTACGGACGAGCTTCTAAAGTGTGCAAAGAGCGCGCAGCAAGCCTGCACACAAGCAGGCACCAGCCATGCAATCAATTTGCAACGTGGCTGCACTTCGCGTGCATCTAGCGCGTGTTACAACCCCAGAGCTGCACGCCGAATGATAAGTGCAAAGAGTTGCAATTGGCTGAGTTTCCACCCTCCGACATGGTGCAAAGAGCTTGCCGAAACGGTCGTAGCTAGGTCTTATCCGGTCGCGCTTTCGCGTCAGCTTTGAGCGTTTCGAGGCGCTCGCTGCACACCTCATGCACGACGCGGCCCAGTTCCTCGACCTGTTCGCCGAGCCATTCGAGCTCTTCTTTTGTGATGCGGTAGTGCTTCGAGTAGCGCGCCTTCACATAGGCCTCCTTGAGCTTCTCGAAGCGCGCGCGGTCGCGCTTGGTATCGCGCGGCCAGACATAGGTCAGACGCGCATCGATGCGCTCAGCCTGCGTGCGCAGGAAGCCGAGATTGTGCACATGCGGCGTGTAGAATGTGCAGACTAAGAGCACACAGTGATATAAGCTCTCTGCTGACTGGTGAAGCAGGAATGCAGCTCGCTTATATCGGCCCTTGCCGATCAAATGTTCTGCGCCATCCGCAAAATCCTTTGCTCCGGGCAACCATTCATCAAAATACTCTTGCGCCATCGCCAGCGCCTGTGTCGGCGTCTTGGGCTTGGGTGTATGCAGTTCGGTATCTTCGGACTGGTAGAGCGCGACCCCGTCGTCCTTCACATCCTCGAAGAAATAGCGCCCGTGCGCCAAGCCGTCGTTCACTTCCTGCAGCGTGTGCACGATGAAGTTGACCGGGGTCTTGAGCGACTTGGTGACACCATATTCGCGCATCAACCGCTCATCGAGCTTATCCCAATACTTCACACGGTCGGTCAGCCGCTTGTCGTTGACGATGATCAGCAGGTCGTAATCCGACTGGTAACCCTTCGCCGTATGAGGCTCATCGACCCAAGTACCGCGCGCGTAGCTGCCGTAAAGGATCACCTTGAGGATGCGTCCAGCCTTCTTCCATTCGTGCTTCGCGAGCGCGAAGGCGTCGTCGAACTCTTCGAAGATCAGCTGCACCACGCGTTCCAGCTCGCGCTGCTTTTGTTGTGGCAGATGATCGAGGTCGGTCTTCATTTGCTAGGCTCTAGCAAGCACTTGCGATACTTGCACCACTCGCGTGCAGAAGCGCGCGGCGACGGCGCCACCCGCAGCGCTGAGGACCCGCGCGCTGATATGCCCGCGTTAGCAACAATCCGGTTGGGATTGTCGTTAGCAATGTTAAGGAAGGCTGTAGCCCAGCATTTCTGCGGGTTGGAGACCAATTTCAGTTCCCGATGGTCCGTGCGTTCGGTTCCTGATCGTCCGATCCCTGCGGTTCCCGATGGTCCGAACGGGTCACAGTTTTGTGCACAGCTAATGCTATGCTCTTTTGCGGAATGAGCAGCACTGGCGTTGCTGATGAACAGTGATTGTCCCGCCAATCCTCTGCGAGTTGGCAGATGATTGCTCGACATCCCTTCACCCTCCGTTGCAGCAATAGGCCGCCCAGTCGTCCATCAACAATCGACGCTTCTCCAGCAGATTGCCGCGCCGATATGCCGCCTCGGTCTTGTTCGCGACCACATGCGCAAGTGCCGCTTCGGCAACGTCGCCCTGATGGCTCGTCTCTTCGCTGACCCAGTCGCGGAATGCTGAGCGGAACCCGTGGACCGTGCACGTCTCCTTCATCTCGCGCAGCAGCTTGGTGAGCGTCATATCGGACATCGCTTTGCGTCCCCGCATACCCGGAAAGACCAGCGGGCAGTCGCGGATGCGCATTTCCATACACCGCTCGATAATCCGCAATGCTCGGTCGCATAGAGGGACGACATGCTCGCGGCCCGCCTTCATTCTGTCCTCCGGGATGATCCAGAGCTTCGCTTTGAGATCGAACTCATCGAACGTGGCATTGCGCACCTCGCCCGATCGTGCAGCGACCAGGATCGCAAACTCCAGCGCGAGCCGACTGTAGCTTTCGCGCTCGCGCAGGCGGGGGATGAACGTCGGCACCTGCGCATACGGCATGGCTGCAAAGTGCCCCTCCTTCTTGGGCTGGCGCGGCAGACCCTTGCTGATCGCCCGCATCGGCGCTTCGCTATCGCGGTAGCCGGACGCATAGGCCCAGTCGAGCACGGTTCCGATCCGTTGGCGCACCCTGCGTGCGGTCTCAGGCTTCGACAGCCAGATCTCCGCCAGCACATTCCTGATCATCGGCCCGGTGATGTCATTGACCTGCACATTGCCCAGATGCGGGAAGGCATAGGCTTCCAGCGTCCTGATCCACTGCTTTTCGTGCTTTTCGTTGCGCCACGTCTTGCGATGCTGCGCCAGGACTTTAGCGGTTGCTTCCCGAAATGTTGGAATACCCTGCGCTTTGCGCCGCTCGAATAGCGGATCGAGACCAATCTCCACCCAGGTCCTGATTTCGCGCGCACGTTCGCGAGCGACGGCAAGCGGAACCTTTTTGGCGCTTCCCACACCGAAGTCTCGCCGATTGCCGTGTTTCTGCACCCGTACCATCCAGCTTTTCGAGCCAGACGGCTTCACCAGAAGATACAGACCATCGCCATCACCGATTCTGCCGGGTCTCGTCGCGGCCTTCACCGCCGTTGCCGAAAGCTTTCCCATAACGCTCTAAAACTCCCACATTTATTCCCACAAATCCAATCGGACACCGGCGGATTGGCAGGGATGACGTGGGACCCAAAGTGACCGATAAGCCTAGCGAATCGCTAGGTTTTCTCGGACTTCGGTGGAAAATGGCAAACAAGGTGGTGGCGGAGACGGTGGGATTCGAACCCACGATACGGGGTTACCGTATACACACTTTCCAGGCGTGCGCCTTCGACCACTCGGCCACGTCTCCGCATGTCCCTTTCGGGCGAGGGGAGCCTTTAGCTTTGAAAAATAGGAACCGCAACCGCTGCGTTCAGCCTACCCTTGGGCGGGAGGCGAAAATGTGGTATTTGATCCTCATCGGGCGGCGCTGCGCGCATTAGCATTCGCTGCGAACGCCGCGTTCCGAAGAGCCCCTTTCCGCCCTCGAAAACGCGTGGAAGGGGGCTTTTTGTTTGCCTCGCCAGATGGCACAAGGCTCTACATGAAAAAGCAAATTCTTGGCCTTGCTCTGGCCGCGATCACACTTCCTGCAATGGCCCTCGCCCAAGGCGAAAGCGAGCCGCAAACGCCTCCTGCCGAGTCGCCCAGCCCCAACGCAATCGTCGCCGCAGCGCCCGCCAGCGAGTGGGTGGCGATCGACGCGGAGGACTTGCTGGTGATGGCACTTGCCCCCGACGCGCATGGGAAGAGCCGCGAAGTCGTGATCCAATTGATGCCAGCGCCCTTTAGCCAGGGTTGGGTGGAGAACATCCGCAAGCTCGCCCGCGCCAAATGGTATGACGGGATTTCCGTCAACCGCGTGCAAGACAATTACGTCGTCCAATGGGGCGATCCGGGGCATGACAATCCGGAAGGCGAAGGGATTGAGACCAAGCCCCTGCCCGAGGGGCTCAGGGTGATGGGGGAAGAGGAATACGAGGTACCAGTCACAGAGGAAATGCGGAACGACGCAACGAGAAATGAAGGCAAGAAAGCTGGCAGTGGAACGCCTGGGTGGACGGTTTATGCGCCGGTGGATTCAAGTCAGTTTGAATACAGTCGTAGGTCCTCCAATCTCTTTGGTGGTGATCCTTATGCGTACTTCAATTTCTCATACGAGGGATGGCCAATTTCGTTTGGAAACATGACACACGCTTGGCCCGTCCATTGCTACGGCATGGTTGGCGTAGGCAGAAACTACTCGCCCGACACCGGCTCTGGCGCAGAGCTTTACACTGTGATCGGTCACGCGCCGCGCCATCTGGACCGCAATATCGCCCTTGCTGGCCGCATTATCGACGGGATGGAGCATCTCTCATCCCTTCCTCGCGGCTCGGGTGTCTTGGGTTTTTACACTGAGGAAGAAGCAGACCTTCGCACGCCGATCCTCTCGATCCGCGTTGCTTCTGATTTGCCTGAAGCGGAGCGCCCGCAGTTTGAGTATCTGAGCACCGAAAGCGAGACCTTCGCAGCTTATGCCGAGGCGCGCGCCAATCGCCGCGATCCGTTCTTCATTGTGCCCGCAGGCGGCGCGGATATTTGCAATATCCCTGTGCCCATTCGCGCAGTGGCAGGCGACAGCGCCGGGTGAGCGAAACCATCACCGCCACCCTCCCCTTGCGCCGATGGCAGGGGGAAAAGGCGACCTATCATCTGGTGAGCTTCATCGGAGATGAGGCCGAAGCGCTCGCTGGCCATGCGTTGATGCAAAAGCTTGAGATGGGCAGGCGGCGCGGCTTTGGCTCGGTCAAGGTGACGGCCAGCATTGGCGACACATCTTGGAATTCATCCGTCTTCCCGCAGGACAAGCAATCCTCGTGGATACTGCTGGTCAGCAAGAAGGTGATAAAAGCGCAAGACCTTGCCCCTGGCGATGAAATCGCCGTCAGCGTCACACCGCTCTAGGCGACAAGCGCCGTTCAGGCGGCCTGCTCGTCCGCTTCCAGATCGCGTGCTGATTTGCGCACATCGGCGATAAACTTGCCCGCCTTTTCACGCAGGTCGTTGGCATGCATGCCAAGCGCATTGGCGCTCGCCACCACGTCGCCAGCCGCTGTGCCGGTTTCCTCGCTCGCCTCTTTGAGAGCGACAAGCCGCTCGCTCACCTGGCGCGATCCTTCGGCCACGGTGTCGATATTGCGCGCCAGTTCTTCGCCGGAGACAGACTGCTGGTCGACCGCCGTTGCAATCGTGACTGCCACTTTTTCAAGTTCGCCGATCTGGTCGTAGATTGAATTGAGATCGCCTGCGCTTGAACGGGTGGATTCCTGCATCGCCGTGATCTTTTCCGCCACCGAGCTGGTCGCAGCCGACGTTTGCATGGCGAGTTCCTTGACCTCGCTTGCCACCACGGCAAAGCCCCGGCCTGCCTCGCCGCCGCGTGCAGCCTCGATGGAAGCGTTAAGGGCAAGCAGGTTGGTGCGCTGTGCGATGGTCTGGATAAGGCCGGCGATTTCGCCCACTTCTTCGGCAGCGGTGGACAGATCGTCCATGCGCGTGTTGGCGCTCGCCACAAGCTCGGTCGCATCGCGCGCCAAAGTTGCAGAGGCGCTCGCCTGCTGGCTGATTTCATTGATCGAAAGCGCAAATTCGTCCGTTGCCGCCGCTGCTGCGGTGACATTGGATGACGCGCTTTTCATTGCTAGGCTCGCGCTGTCGGCCTGCTCGTTCGAGCCGTCGGCCAATTGCACCATTTGCGAAGATGTGGCCTTCAACTGTTCGGACGCAGCAGAAACCGAAGTGATGAGTTCGCCCACCGACTTTTCAAAACCCCTGGCCAGATTGTCGAGCAGCTCGCTTTTTTGCTGGCGAAGGGCGCGCATTTCTTCTGATGTGTGCTGTTGCTGGGCGAGTTGTTGCTCAACTTCGGCGGCGCGTCTTTCGGTGAGTTCACCAAGCTCAAGCGTGGCATGGCGGAACACTTCCAAAGCACGCGCCATTCCGCCGATCTCATCGGGTCGGTGACGGCTTGGGATACGGACCGACGTGTCTCCTTCGACGATTTTCTCCATCGTCGCGGTGAGCTGTTTGATCTTGCCCGACACGCTGGAGGCAATACGCCGCGCGCCGAAAATCGAGCCCGCGATGCAGATTGCGCTGATCACCACGAGCACAAGAAGGAATGACGAGATTGATCCGAACAGCGCCTCGGTATTCGCTTCGATTTCGGTGCGAAGAAACTGTGTGAAGTTTTTAAGGTCGTCTCTTGTCTCGACCATATCGGCACGCACAGCGGCCATACCAGCGCCATCGCCGCGCAATTCACCGACCCTGCCCTGCAACGCCTTTACCTCGGCGCGCAGCTCCAGATACGTCGCGCTGGCTTCTGCCGGTAATTGCACGGTTGCCGCCGAGGCCGGTTCATCAAGCTGGGCAGCTGAAATGGCAAGCGCCTCGCCCGACTGCGCGAAGGCGGTGTCTCGCTGCTGCGGGGATGTAGCCTCGCTTGCCGCGTCGAGTGCATCGATCGCATCGTAAAGGCCTACGACGGCAGTGTGGCTGTGGGCTTCGACTTCATTATAAATGGATTGCTCGCGCCCTTGTTCGGTAAAGAACCAGGCGGCGCCAAGGATCAGGGTCACCAGGAATGCCAGGACCACCGTATTGCCCAGAACCGCAAAGCGCAGCTTGTTTTCCACCGTTTGACGATCGAGCCATCTGGAGCTCAATTCGACATTCTCTTGTTCCTGCACGTTTGAGGAAATCTCGTTCTCAAACTGGTGGTTGAGCGAAGTCACAGACACAAATCCCTTCCAAGCGGCGGCACCGAATTGGCACCGATACTTTACGGAGATTTACGGATAAGGGTTTAAGACATGGTAAACCCAAATTAACCAAGCCGATCAAATTCGGTTAGGGTAGCGTCGTCGGACGCTTGCCTAGATCCGGTCAGCCTGCGCTACCGCGTCGCTGGCGCGGAGGGCGGACAGGATGCGGCTGAGGTGCGCAAGGTCGTTTACCTCGGCGTCGATTTCATAGGTCGCAAAAGGCAGGTCGAGATGGGTCTGCCGAAGGTTCGTCACATTAATCTTGTTCTGCGCAAACACGCCCGCCATTTCAGCAAGCGTTCCGGGCCTGTCATAGATTGTGACAGTAAACCGGCCCAGGGCCCCGTGTGATCTTTTATCCCAATTGAGGTCGAGCCAATCGCTGTCGACCCCGTCGGCAAGCTGGAGGCAGTCGATCGTGTGGACGATCACCCGTTCCCCCTTACGGCGAAGCCCGACGATGCGGTCGCCAGGCACCGGGTGACAACATTCGGCAAGCTCAAAACCGACACCGGGCGTAAGGCCGCGGATCGAAATCTGGCGGTCGTGGCGAGCCCAATCCTCGTCCTCCTCGAATTCGGCAGTGCATCCCGGGACCAACGCCTCCATCACCTCGCGGTCGGTGATTTTGCCAGCGCCGATGGCGAACATGAGATCCTCGGGCTCGTCCATATCAAGGCGCTTGATCGCTTCCTTGATCGCCCTTTTCCCGATCTTGGCAGGCACGCGAACGACAATCTCGTCGAAAAGCTTGGCACCGATTTCTGCCACCTCGTCGCGCTCTTTGAGGCGGACGGCGCGGCGGATTGCGGCGCGCGCCTTGCCTGTCACGACAAAACCGAGCCAGGACAATTGCGGCTCTGCCTCCCCACCCTTGATGATCTCCACCACATCGCCATTGGAAAGCTGGGTGCGCAGCGGCATGTGCCGCCCGTTAATCTTGGCGCCTACCGTCGCAAGGCCCAGATCGCTGTGCACGGCAAAGGCAAAATCGACCGCCGTTGCCCCCTTGGGTAACTGGAACAAGGCGCCCTTGGGGGTGAATGCGAATATCCGGTCCTGATAGATCGCAAGCCGCGTGTGCTCGAGCAATTCCTCGGCATCGTGGCTCGCATCGACGATTTCGATCAGGTCGCGCAGCCAACCGACCTGTCCATCGGGGCGGTCCTGCTGCTTGTAGGCCCAGTGCGCGGCGAGGCCGAATTCGTTGCGGTGGTGCATTTCGCGGGTGCGCACCTGCACCTCCACCCGCATCGAATTTTCATACATCAAACTTGTGTGAAGCGAGCGGTATCCATTGTTCTTCGGCGTCGAAATATAGTCTTTGAACTTGCCTGGAAGGAATTGCCAGGTGGTGTGCAGGACGCCCATCGCGGCGTAGCAATCCGCGACATTATCGGTGATGACCCGGAAGGCCATGATGTCGGTGACCTGCTCAAAACTTACATGGCGCTCGGACATCTTGGTCCAGATCGAATAAGGGTGCTTTTCGCGCCCGGTGACCTCAACCGAAAGGCCCGCTTCAGCCAAAGCCTGCTTGATCTTCAGCGCGATCGCATCGACCTCGCCGCTGTCTGCGCCGCGCAGTTTCTCAAGCCTGTCGGTGATGGTGGCGTAGGCCTCAGGCTCCAACTGCTCGAAGGCCAGGGCCTGCATTTCGCGCATATATTCATACATGCCCACACGCTCGGCCAGCGGCGCGTAGATATCCATCGTCTCGCGCGCGATGCGCTGGCGTTTTTCGGGCTTCTTGATGAAATGAAGCGTGCGCATATTGTGCAATCGGTCGGCCAGCTTGACCAGCAGCACCCGAATGTCCTCAGACATCGCGAGCAGGAATTTGCGCAGGTTTTCGGCCGCCCGCTCGTTTTCGGGCATGGCCTCGATCTTCGAAAGCTTGGTCACCCCGTCAACCAGCCGGGCAACCTCTGGCCCGAAATTCACCTCGATATCGTCAATCGTGGCGAGAGTGTCTTCGACCGTGTCATGCAAAAGCGCGGTGATGATCGTTTCCTGATCCAGCTGAAGGTCGGTCATTAACCCTGCAACTTCAACCGGGTGCGAGAAATACGGGTCCCCGCTGGCGCGCTTCTGGCTGCCGTGTTTTTGCACCGTATAGACATATGCGCGGTTGAGCGCCGCCTCATCGGCGTCAGGGTCATATTCAAGGACCCGTTCCACAAGTTCATATTGGCGCAGCATTGACACAAATATGTGCCCAACCGGCGTGTTGCACAAGCGTTATTCGCAATGTGTGCGATGCCAGAAGCTGTCACGGATTTGCGTCAAAACGGCGGCTTTCAGACGCGCGCAGTCACCTTGAACCGCGTTAGAATAAAGAAAGGCCGGGATAGCCGTTTACGGGCTATCCCGGCCAGAGAATCGAGCTCTAGCAGGGATAAGCGCTGAGCCTCGGGTTAGCTCTTACGTGACCCGCATCCAACGCATGAGACGAATCAAAGGGAAAGAACTGGCATCTTGATATTGCGACTAACTCGCAATTGCAACCGTCTTTGGGCGTTATTCTCGCGTTCCCCGCCTCTCTAAGTGAAAAACTTGTTAGCTCCAGGTGGCTCTGGGCGGCAGGCTCATCAGGATCGCGTCGATATTGCCTCCTGTTTTGAGGCCAAAGATCGTGCCGCGGTCATAGACGAGATTGAACTCGGCATAGCGCCCGCGATATTCGAGTTGCCGGGCTTCGTCGGCATCGTCGAAGTCGCTCTCCATGCGCTTGCGCACGAGCTTGGGATAAATATCGAGAAACGCCTTGCCCACGTCCTGCGTGAAGGCGAAATTGCGGTCGAAGCTGGGGTCGTCCTCGCATTCGAGGTGATCGTAGAAGATCCCGCCCACGCCCCGGTGCACCTCGCGGTGAGGGATGTAGAAATAATCGTCCGCCCACTTCTTGTAGCGTTCATAATAGGTGGGATTGTGCGCCATGCACGCTGCGCGCATGCTCGCGTGGAACGCCTCGGTATCCTCTTCATACGGGATCGGCGGGTTGAGGTCCGCGCCGCCGCCAAACCATGCCGACTGCGTCGTCAGAAACCGCGTGTTCATATGCACCGCCGGCACATGGGGGTTGTGCATGTGGGCGACGAGGCTGATGCCAGTGGCGGTGAAATTGGGATGTTCGGCGCTTGCCCCGTTGACCTGGTCTGCAAATTGCGCAGAGAAGCTGCCGCGCACGGTCGAGACGTTGACGCCGACCTTCTCGAACACCTTGCCTTTCATCAGGCCCTGAACCCCGCCGCCGGGGTCTGTATTGCCCTCTTCCTCGCGGGTCCACGCGGTGTATTGAAAGCTCGCATCCGAGCCTGCCTCGCGTTCAATGCTTTCAAAAACGGCGCAAATTTGGTCGCGCAAGGCTTCGAACCATTCTTTCGCACGCAATGTGTGGCCGGCCCAATCGCTCATAGTCTTCCCTCGTCCAATATACGCTGCATCATGTGCCCGATGACAACAAGGGTGTCCACCCGCTCTGACACTTGCCAAACGATGTTTCACAAGCCAGAAGACCGCATGGTTCCCGTTTCGTTCCGATCTGATTCTGCCCCGCTCGAATTCGCGGGCGAGGAGATGGTGTTGACCAAATCGCGCGCGCTTTATTGGCCGCGCGAAAGCACGCTTCTGGTCGCCGATCTGCACCTCGAAAAGGGCAGCTGGTATGCGCAGACGGGGCAGATGCTCCCGCCCTACGATAGTCGCGCAACGCTGGAGCGTCTGGCCGACACGATCAAGGCAACGGGCGCGCGGCGCGTGATCACGCTTGGCGACAATTTCCACGATGATGCAGGCACCAGCCGCTTGGAGCCCTATGCGTCCGGGATGCTCGAAGCGCTCATTCGCAGCGTTGACTGGGTATGGGTGACGGGCAATCACGATGAGCAGATGCACCGGACATTCGGTGCCGAAAGTTTCGAGGAACTTGAGCTGTCCGGCGTGATCCTGCGCCACGAAGCGCGGCCCGGTGAAACCCGGCCAGAATTGTCAGGCCACTACCACCCCAAGATGCGCCTGCGGGTGAGAAACCGGCACATTGCCCGGCCTTGCGCCGTGATGAGCCGCTCAGCGACCAGTGCAGACCGCATGATCGCGCCCGCTTTCGGCGCCTACACCGGCGGCATGGACGCAGGCGCGCCCGAGATCCTGAAAGCATTGAGCCCCGCCCGAAAGATCGACGCGGTTCTGCCTGCAAAGGGCAAATTGGTCACATTCCCGCTTTATCGCGAAGCGGCTTGACGCTTGCGCCTAGTATTTTAAGGCCCGCGCGACTATATTCGAGTCTCTCGATAAGGCTACAACAGGAGAACCCACATAGCCCGTCCACCTCGGCGTCAGATGGCCCCGCCAACGAAAAGCGGCCCTCGTTATGATCAGTTTATTCAAGTGCCCAAGGTACGCGTCATCGATGATGAAGGCGAAAACCTGGGTGTGATGTTCACACGCGAAGCGGTTGAGCAGGCGAATGACAAGGGCTTGAACCTTGTCGAAGTGTCGCCAAATGCAGACCCGCCCGTGTGCAAATTCCTGGACGTTGGTAAGTACCGTTTCGAGGCGCAGAAAAAAGCCAATCTGGCGCGTAAGACTCAGAAGACGCAGGACATTAAAGAAGTCAAAATGCGTCCCAACATCGACACACATGATTATGATGTGAAGATGCGCAACGTCGACAAGTTCATCAACAATGGCGACAAGGTGAAAGTCACCCTGCGCTTCCGCGGCCGCGAAATGGCGCACCAGCATCTGGGCATGGATTTGCTCAAACGCGTACAGGAAGACGTGGAAGATATCGCCAAGGTCGAAGCATTCCCCCGCCTTGAAGGCCGGCAAATGCTGATGGTGCTTGCGCCAAAATGAGCGGCGCGCGAGCCAAACCTCGCAAATTCAAACCGCCTTTTTTGAAAGGTACAAAGAGGTCTGCTGCCTCTTGGAAGAACAGGTTTGGCGGATGGGCGACGGACAAAAACCGTCAGCCCAGTGCCAGCAAGCGTGACCGGAAAGGCCCGGACAGCGGCGGGCTTGCAGCAGAAGCCCCGCGCAAACCGAATACTCCCAATCTTTCGGGCGGCGGCGCGGCCCCACTGTAATTCGACGAAGACTGAGACAGTCGATCAGGGAGCCGGGTGGACCATGGTCCAGAATTTGGGCCCACCACCCGGCACTTCCCATTCCTCCACAATATCGAACCCCAACCGGGCATAGATCGCGACGTTATCCGGCGTTGCTGTCTCCAGCAGCACGCCGCGCCCGTGTTCGGCCGCTCTATTGACGCCTGCGCGCACAATTGCCCCGCCCCACCCCTTGCCTTGGGCCTCGGGTGCCATACCGACATAGCGAAGATAGGAATAGGGTTGAGGGTCGGGATGGTGTTTGTACATTTCCTCTGCGACCTTCAGCCCGCGCGGTAAATCTGTGAGAAAACCGGCCAGCATGCGAAGATTGTCGTAGAGGCCGGCGAACAACGTTTCGCGAACCTTGCCCGGCGGATACCACAGGCTTGCAGCGTTCCCGTCGGGTGACGCCAGAATCTCGCCGTAGCGGCGCGATTGATCAGCCATCACCTTGAAAAAGCCGGGAAGCATTGCCTCGCGTTTCTTTCGATCAGGCACCACCCACGAAAGCGCCGGATCATCGCGAAACGCGGCCGCGAGCGTATTGGCAACAGGGGCAAGCGGCGCAGTTCTGTCTAAAGCATCTATTGGCCGATCAATTGGCATCGGAAGAGCTTAACCGCTTTTTCGGGCGAGTTCCAATCCGTCCACAACCAAGCGCCCTCGCCGCTTGCGCTTGGCCGCCAAGCTGCCACTCTATGTGCAAACGCGTAAGGGAGGAGCGCGAGCGCCATGAGTGCCCAAAAAATCGGCTTGTTTCTGGGCCCCCTTACCTTTGCCATCACCATCTTTGCGCCCGCACCTTCTGGCATGGGCGGTGAGGCGTGGCTGGTCGCGGGGCTGGTCGCATGGATGGCGGCCTGGTGGATGACCGAGGCCGTGCCGCTGTCGGTGACCGCGCTTTTGCCGTTTGTATGCCTGCCGCTGTTCGGAGTGATGACCGCGCGCGAGACGGCTGGTGCATACTATGCGCCTATCCTCTTCCTCCTGCTTGGCGGGGCTTTCATCGCGCTGGCGATTGAGCGCACGGGGCTGCACCGACGCCTCAGCCTCGCGATCCTGAAAGCGATCGGCTCGGAAGGCGGACAGATGCGCCTGCTCCTCGCTTTCATGATCAGCGCGGCGATCCTGTCAGGTTTGATTTCGAACACTTCGACCACGCTTATCATGATGCCAATGGCGCTGGCCGTGCTCGCAGGCGGCGCCGCGAGGCAAAGCGCGGATGGGCTCGCAGATGAACCCACCGAAACCAGCGGCATTTACGGCGCGCTTCCCATGGGCATCGCGTTTGCCGCGACGATTGGGGGGCTCGGCACGATTGTCGGCTCGCCCACCAATGGCATTGCGGTGCAATTGCTTGATGACATGATCGGGCTCAAGATCAGCTTTGCCGATTGGATGATGATGGGCGTGCCCGTGGTTTTGATCGGTGTGCCGCTCGCCTGCTTCATCGTTGCCCGGGTTCAACGGGTCGATGCGCACCCCTTCGACGTTGCCGCTGCCCGCACCGCAATCGACGACCACGCCCCCTGGTCTTCTGCGGAAAGGCGGCTTGTGCCGATCATCGCGATCACCTTCCTTTTATGGATGAGCCAGCGCTGGGTCGCGCCCTTTATGCCGCCAAACAGCTGGACCGATGGAACCATTGCCGTGCTGGCCGCGCTCACCCTGTTCATCCTGCCCGACGGCACGAAAGAGGGCGGCAACACCCGTCCGCTGCTGCGTTGGGATGAGGCAAACAGAGCGCCTTGGGGCGTGATCCTCATGTTCGGGGGCGGCCTTGCTCTGGCGGCAGGGATGCAGGCCTCCGGGCTTGCCGATTGGTTGGGGCAATCGCTCCTGCCGCTTGAAGCCATGCCGCTTTTCATCATCGCCCTGGCGGTGGTCGCGATGGTGGTTCTGGTGACGGAATTTGCAAGCAATGTCGCCACCGCCAGCGCCATCATTCCGGTCATCGCCAGCCTTGCCGCGGGGCTTGGCCTTGGCGAAGGTGCTATCCTAATCGCCATGCCGGCAGCCCTTGCGGCAAGTTGGGGCTTTATCCTGCCTGCGGGCACCGGGCCAAACGCGATTGCATGGGGCACCGGGCGCTTGCGCATTGAGAAGCTGGTGCGTGCAGGCCTTGTGCTTGATCTGCTCGGCATTTTCCTGATCGTTGCGATTGTCTGGGTGATGTCGACGCTCATCTGACCTGCCGTCGCGCGGGCGAGGAAACAGGCGAAGCTGTGGCTTCTTTCGCTGAAACTGGTTGCATCGGAAACCACCTCGCCATATCCAAACCAAAGCAAAAAGGCCTTTGGGGAGAGGCGCTTCTGCGGAGGTTAGAAGCGGGCGCTCCAATCGCTCTCGCAACTGTGAAGTCCCTGCCTTCCTAGGGACATGAACTTGGGAAGGAGACACGCGCCGTGAATGACGCAGTGAACGCAACGGGCAAACCAACACCGCGCAGAAAGCCGAAGCCGGAAAAAACCCATATCGCAGGACGCGCATTGAAGCCGTCGACCATGATGATGGGGCACGGGTTTGACCCGGAACTGTCCGAAGGCTCTTTGAAAGCCCCGATTTTCCTGACCTCGACATTCGCCTTCCCGAGCGCAGCAGATGGCAAGCGCCACTTTGAAGGGATCACCGGACAGCGCGAAGGCGGAGCAGAGGGCCTCGTCTATTCGCGTTTCAACGGGCCGAACCAGGAAATCCTCGAAGACCGGCTTGCGATCTGGGACGGGGCAGAGGACGCGCTCACCTTTTCAAGCGGCATGACCGCGATCTGCATCCTGATGATGGCCTATGTTTCACAAGGCGATGTCATCGTGCATTCCGGGCCGCTTTATGCAGCGTCCGAAGGGTTCGTCGCAAAAGTGCTCTCCAAATTCGGCGTCACCTATATCGACTTTCCGGCAGGGGCCAGCCGCGAGGAATTGGACGACGTACTTAAACGCGCCAAGAAACAGGCGGGCGAAAACGGCGGCAAAGTGGCGATGATCTACCTTGAAAGCCCGGGCAATCCGACCAATGCCCTCGTCGATATCGAGGCGGTGAAGGAAGCGCGCGATGCCAATCTCAAATGGGATTGCCCAATCGCGATCGACAACACTTTCCTTGGACCCTTGTGGCAGCGCCCGCTTGACCATGGCGCGGATATTGTCGCTTACTCGCTCACCAAATATGTCGGCGGCCACTCGGACCTTGTCGCAGGTAGCATTGCAGGCGCGAAAAAGTGGATGGACCCGGTGCGCGCTCTGAGGAACACGATGGGCGGGATTGTTGACCCCAACACTGCGTGGATGCTCCTTCGCAGCCTGGAGACGGTCGAATTGCGCATGACAAGAGCAGGCGAAAATGCGGCCAAAGTCTGCGCTTTCCTGAAAGACCACCCCAAGGTGACCGGCCTCGGCTATCTCGGCATGATCGAGGATGAGCGACAGCAGGCTATCTATGATCGCCACTGTCTTGGCGCAGGCTCGACCTTCAGCGTCTTCCTCAAAGGCGGCGAGGAGGAATGCTTCCGCTTCCTCGACAATCTCCAGATTGCCAAGCTTGCCGTCAGCCTTGGCGGGACAGAGACGCTGGCGAGTCACCCGGCCTCGATGACGCACTTGTCGGTCCCGCACGCGCGGCGCCAGCAACTCGGCATTTCCGAAAGCCTCGTTCGCATCAGCATCGGCATCGAGGATGCTGACGACTTGATTGCGGACTTCGAGCAGGCGCTGGACTACGTCTGATTTTCAGACTAATCTCTCTTCCGGACCACTTTGGGAGAGAGGAAGTCTGGATGGATGACAATCGCAAAAAGGTCTGCCTCGTCCTCGGCGCAGGCGCCGGGATTGGCGGCAACACAGCGAAACGCTTTGCCAAGGGCGGCTATCACGTGGTTCTCGCAAGGCGGTCCGATGAAGAAGGGCTCAACCGGCTGGTCTCCGAAATCGAAGCGGACGGCGGGAGCGCAAACGGCGTGCTCATCGACGCGGTGCAGGACGGCACAATCGAAGAACTGGTCGAAGCGATCGAGCGCGATATTGGCCCCATCGAAGTATGCCTCTTCAACCTTGGCGCGCAGATCGGCAATCGCAAGTTTTTCGATACGCCGCACAAGGCCTTCGAGCTTGGCTGGCGCATGACTTCTTTTGCGCTGTTCCGCTTGGGTCAAGCCATGTTGCCAGCGATGGTCGAGCGCGGGCGCGGGGTCTTGCTCGTCACCTCGGCGACGTCTGCCGTGCGCGGAAATGCTGGCCAGCACAGCCATGCCGCCGCCATCGGGGGCCGACGGATGCTGTGCCAGACCCTGAATGCCGAATTCGCGCCCCAGGGCATCCACGTGAGCCATATCGTGGTCGACGGCCCTGTCGATGCGCCCGATACGCTCGGGCGGCTGCTGGGCGACAAATTCGATGCCTTCAAGGCGTCGAAGGGCGAGGACGGCGTGCTCGATCCAGCGGCGCTTGCAGAGACCTATTGGCACCTTGCCCACCAGCACCGCAGCTGTTGGAGTTTTGAGGTCGATGTTCGCCCATGGACCGATACGCCATGGTGGAACGACAATCCGCCGCAAGCGATCAACACCTCTTCATCGAACCCGGGCTTCGGCAAGAAATAGCGCGCATTCAAAGCTACAGGGCCAACCCTTACGGCACGAATATCCTTGTAAAAAGGCGAGAAACTCCAATTCGGAGGTGCATTGCGTTAACCATCGATTGACCAAGATTTACTAAGGCGGAGCAATCCACCCGCTCGCGTGCGATTCAAGTGCAGCCATGCCAGTCGCGAGTGGGACGCAACTGTTATGGGAATGCCGCGATGCGCTTTGACCTTCTGATCGCTTCAATCAGCCCGGGGATCTATGCCCCGCTCGCTTTGATGGGTGGCGGTGCATTGCTCGCGGTCATGGGTCTTGTATTCCTGTTGCTGCGTCGCCGCGCGAAGGCCAAACCGGCCGCCGCGTCACAGCCTGCCGAAGTTGCGACCACCTCCGATCAAACCGGTGATCAAGGTGCCGAGAACGACGCGGCATCCACGTCGGCAGTCGAACCTGACCCTGTTCCCGCGCCAGCACCCTCGCCGCTTGGCCGGCGACGCTCGCTCGTCGGTGTAGCCGAGCGCGAGGAAGGAACGCCCTCGGGAGAAATCGCGCATGATGCTGGCGATACGCAGGACGAAGCCGATTTCGGCGGCGTCGAAGACAGGGAAGCGATTGAGGAGGCCGAATTTGAAGAGATTGGCCCGGATGGCGAAGCGGACGAATTCGAAGAGATTGCCGACGCCGCTGACGATACAGCAGACGATGCGCCGAGCGATCTGGATGCCGATGACTTTGCGCCCGCAGATTTCGATGCAGAGGCCGAGCCTGAATGGAGCGGGGATGATGCAGTAGCGGAGCCTGCCACCTCTCCCGAAGTTGAGGCCGCGCGCGAAACCCCCATCGTTTTCCGCCAGTTCCTCCCGCAATCGCCGGGCGATGATGGCCTGTCATTCTATGGCGGTCAGCCGATTGGTCCCGCCAATTTCGAATGGCCCCGGGTGCGCGCAGACCAGGGCGGGGCACCTCTGCAATTCCTGATGCAATGCGATTGCAGCCAGCTTGCCCAGCAGGACGCGACAGGCCTCTTGCCTCAAGACGGCATATTGTATTGCTTTGTGAATTGCGATCAGGATGTCGAAGAAGACTATCTTACAAGTCATGCCTTTGTGCACCATCGCGGCCCTGTCGATTCATGGGGACCGGTCGATATCCCGGAAGATGCAGGACCCGCACTCGGCAAAACCGCTGCCCTGAAACTTAGCGGATGCACCGATGCCGTTGCCAACGCCGATGATTATGTCCCGCGCATCATGCCGCGTTTTCCTTTTACGCCCGTCGCCTTTCAATACCCGGCCCAATCGCGCGAGGTGGCAAAGGCATGGTCGAGCGCTGCTGCAGCGCAGGTTCTTCTCGAAATCCAGAAAAGCGGTCCTGCGACCTGTGCACCGGCTCCCGAGAATGAGCAGGCGCAAGATGAAAGCGGTCGCCCCTTCGCCGCATTTCCGCATGACTTTGGCGCCATCAGGGTGATCGCCAGCCGCATGATTGACGCGCTAAAGAACCCCGATCCCGTGCTGGCAGAAGCGCTCTTCAGCGATCTTTCGCCCGAACAGCGCGAGGCGCAGTTCAACGGCTGGTGCGAAGAAGCAAAGGAGCTTTATCTGCTCGGCACACAGCGCCCCGAAGGGCACCGGCTTGAGCCCAATATCTCGGACGATATCTGGAACTGGTTTGCGGCGCGTGGCGGAATACTCGGGACCGACCTGTCCGATCTCGTGGTTGAGGCCGTTGACCTTAGCCTGTCGGTCAGCAGCGAAGCGCTCGCCAGTGTTCCGGCGGAATGGATTGACGAAGCGATGGTCGACCATGCGCTTGCCCGCGACGATATGGGCGACGTGGGCGAGAATATTCATGCCCCCGTCCCTGCGCGTATATTTGGCCCGCCAAGCCCTCACGCAGGGATGGATGCCGAACTGGTCGACGAGCACATTCTTCTGCTCGAATTGCCCAGTGGCTCGGGACCGCAGCACGATTTCGGCGGCAAGACCCTGCAATACTGGATCGCGCCAGATGATCTGGCAGCGGGGAATTTTGACGATGTGAAATCTGTGGTGATGGACGGGTAGAACTCTACCCCTTCCATTCGCGCCGCTCTTCCGCAACGCGCAGCACGTCATAGGCGACTTGCAGCTTCTGGAACTCCTGCGCCGCTTCGTCATCTCCGGGCTTCACATCGGGATGCACCAGCTTTGCCTTGGCGCGGTATGCCCTCTTGATAGCAGCAAAATCCGCGTCTGCTTCCAGTTCGAGAAGATCAAGCGCGCGCAATTCATCCGCACTTCTCGACCCGTCGCCCGACCCCGTCCAGCCATAGTGCGATGCCTCGGCATAGCCTTCGGATTGCTGACGCTCTTCCTTGGCGCGCGCAGCTTTCTCAGCCTTGTCGAGCCCTTCGAAATAATCCCATTTGGAATTGTATTCCGCCGCGTGCTTTTGGCAGAAATACCACTTGTCGGGGCTGTTGGGCGCCTTGGGTGCAGGGCAATCGCCCGGCTCATCGCAGCCATGACGGTCGCAAATGCGCACGTTGACCGCTTCACGCGATTCCTCATAGCCGCGCCAGCGTGGGAAACCCCAATCGTTGGATCTCCGCGGCTTAGGCATGGCTACCGGTGGTAACGCAAATCATGTTGTTCATCGAACAGGTCACGCAGGTCATCTAGGCCCTGTGGCTGCGAAATGAAAGATGTGGGAACAAGTTGCGATGTGAAATGTTGCATTGCAACAGTTCGTTTAGATATCGGGCGCTATGGCGCTGCCCTCAAATGCTCAAGGTTCCAAAGTCGGCGATGAGCCAACAATTGCAAATCTCCAGCCTCGCCAGCGCATTCGCCCTCGTGTGCCTGTGCCTGTTCGCGCGTGTCGGCGCTGCGGACAACGCGCCGCTTAGCACCAGCGAGGGACCGGTTGTGCAAATGGTCAGCGTCGTCGCCAAAGGCTGACTGGCACAAAAAACGCGCCCTCCCCATTAAGGAAAGGGCGCGCTTTTAAAAAATTCGCAAGGATCAGTTGATGATTATGCTCGCTGCACGGCGGTTCTGCGCCCATGCGGCCGCGTTGGAGCCGAGTGCCACGGGGCGCTCTTTGCCGTAGCTCACCGTGCGGATGCGGGCGGGATCAACGCCCAGGCTCACCAGATAATTCTTTGCCGCATTGGCGCGACGCTCACCCAGAGCGAGGTTGTATTCGCGTGTGCCGCGTTCGTCGCAGTGCCCTTCGATGGTGAAGGTCAATTGCGAGAATTGCGCAAAATATTGCGCCTGTGCCTGAAGCGCGGCGGCATCGGTGCTGTCGATGTTGAAGCGGTCGGTGTCAAAATAAATCACCGATGAACTGCCCACGGCGCGCTCGAAATGGCCTTGCGAGCCGAGCACGGGGCCGGTCGGCGCGGTCGATGTTGGCGCAGGCGTAGGAGCCGGCGTCGCCGCAGGTGCAGGAGGAAGCTCCTCGGGTGCTTTTTTGGAGCAGGCCCCCAAAGCCAGAGCAGAAGTCATAAGAACGATTGAAGCGGTCTTGCGAGCTGAGAAAGTCATCAATTTACTCTCCGATTGAATGCCGGGCGATCAGCCATGCGGCGAAGCGGGTCATAAGTGTCCCGATTCTTGGATGGGAATGGGCGCGGGCAGATTAACACATTTTGACTAAGGGCGAATGGGTCCCCACGCAGGGTCGGACGCATCGACCGGTGTGGGAAGGCGGCGTTCGTTTCGGCCGGTCAGGTCAACCTGCCATAGCGACGAGCGACCAGAGCCGCGCTCGGTGCGGAAGAACTGGATAATTCGGCCATTCGGGGCCCATGTGGGCGCCTCGTCCTGCCAGCCATTGGTCAGCACTTTCATATTGCCGCCCGATGGCGTCATCACCGCGACATTGAAGTCGCCAGCGATGCGGGTGAAGGCGATCTGGTCGCCGCGCGGGCTCCATTCCGGCGTGGCACAGCGCCCGCCCGAAAAGCTGATCCGGCGCTGGTTCGTGCCATCGGCATCCATGACATAGCATTGCTGCGTGCCGGACCGGTCGCTTTCAAACACGATTTTGGAGCCATCGGGCGAGAAGGAACCGCCAATGTCGATCCCCGGCGTATCGGTGAGACGCGTCGAGCGCCCGCCGTTGACCGACACCTGATAGATGTCGGTGTTGCCGGCCACTGCCATGGAATAAAGGATGGTTTTGCCATCGGGCGACCAGCGCGGCGCAAGCGTCGGATTGCGGTTTTCGGTCACCAGCGTCTGTTTCCCGGTCCCGATGTTATAGACATAGATGCGCGGATTGCCGTCGACATAGGACAGATACATGATCTTCGAATAATCGGGCGAATAACGCGGGGTAAGCGCGGTCGCACTGCCCAGTGTCAGGAAGCGGTGGTTTGCGCCATCTGAATCCATGACGGCGAGGCGCTTCACGCGGTTATCCTTGGGTCCGGTTTCCGCGATATAGGCGATGCGGCTGTCGAAGAAGGGATCTTCGCCTGTCAGCCGCGCATAGATAAGGTCCGAGCATTTGTGCGCCGCGCGCCGCCAGTCGGCAGGCCGCACCACCCAACCTTCGCGGATAAGTTCGTCCTTGAGGATAACATCATAAAGGTAGCAACCCACCACCAGCTTGTCGTCGTCACGCGCGCGGACATAGCCGTGCACCAGCATCTCTGCGCCCCGCCCGGTCCAGCTGGTCCATTCAGGCGCGGTGATTTGCGGGAAGTTTGGCGCTGGCAGGCGGTCGGGCCCGGTGGGTTCAAACAGTCCATTGTTGCGAAGGTTTGCGGTGATCACCCGCGCAATCTCCCGGCCCAAGGCGCCTGTGCCATCCGCATTGGCGGGGGTCGGGGTATCGCGATCGGTCGCAAAGGCGGGAATCGCAATCCCTAGGTCTTCCCAGTCGCTTTCATCGGTGGTGGAGCCAGTAAGCCCTCCGCCATCATCCTGCGATGCTTCTTCAAACGCGGTTTCGACCTCGCCGCCATCGGACAAAGGCTCTCCAAGATCCTGGTTCTGGGCAGCAAGCGGCGCAGCGCCAAGCGCGAGAGCCAAGCTAAAGACAAGCGAAAATTTCATGCTCATAGCCTTCTATCAAACCTCCACTCGGAGATGTTCTTCCAAGCGTTGTAATACTCGTCGGGCAAATCGAAAGGGGCTGCGCGTTGAACCGCGCGAATAGCCCGTTCAGCGTGCAAGGGCGCCTGGGGACGATTGCTATCGGTGATCCCCGATTGGCTCACGACGCGCGGGCGCCCGTTCAATGATCCGTCTTCATTGAGGCGAAAGGCCAGCACCGTCACCAATTGCTCTGCATCAAGTCCCGGTGGCGCATCCCAATGGGGGCGCAATTGTCGGTTGATCGCCTGCTGCAAGGATGCGCGCGCACTGCGACCGATCTGGTTTGCGGGGATGCGGGTTTCATCGGTGGTCGAAGAGCTACCCGAACCGCCAAGGAAATTGTCGCCAATGCGGCTGCCACCGGGACGCTCGCGCGGGGGCGTGGGGGCACGGGTCGGCGTGGGACTGGGCTGCGCGCGCGGAGGAGTGCGCGTTGCGGGACGAGGTTCGCTCCGTGTCGCATTGCGTGTTTCCGGCCTTGGAGTGGGCGGCGGCGTGGTCTGAGCCGTTGTTTCCTGCGGCAATTCTTCGATTGGCGGAGCGGGCTCTTCGGACAGGGTCGGAGCAATGGCTGCACGCGCTTCGGCGACGGGTTCGGGCGCTGTCGATTCAAGGCTGACTTCGGTCGCAAGGCTCACCGTCATGCGTTCGGGAACCGGTTTGGCCGTCGCGGTAAAAAGGAACTGCACGGCAAGCGCGGCGACAAGCAGCGCATGAAGGACGATGGCGACCAGAAGGCCGATGCCGTCTTCCTTTTGAAAGGCTCCGCTATGGGACCGCGTCATCTCCATCACCATCAGGACCTATGGCGCGCTCGATGAACCGTCAGTGACCAGCGATATCGAGGTGAAGCCAGCACGGCCAAGCTCGCCCATGACTGCCATCACGCGGCCATAATCAAGCCCGCGATCCCCGCGCAGCACCACGGTGGGAAGCTCGCCGCCCGCATCGCGGTCAATCGCCGCCAATACGTCCGGCAATCCGCCCACGGGCACCACATCGTCTTCGATGAAGACGCGGCCCTCGCCGTTGATGCTGATCGTGATCTGCGTGGGGGTTTCCTCAACCGGGTTTGCACGGCTTTCGGGAAGCTCGATAGGAACGCCCACCGCTGGCAGCGTGACCGTCACCATGAAGATGATGAGCAGCACCAGCATCACGTCCACGAGCGGGGTGACGTTGATCTCTGCCATCGCCGCGCGGCGGGTGCGCCTGCCCTTGCGTCGGCTGGATGAGGCGATGCCCATCCCCATTACGCCTTATCCAATTCGCGGCTCAGCCCTGCGTGGACTTTGTCGGCAAAGCGTTGCAGCTTGGCTTCATACTGGTTCACTGAATTGCTAAAGCGGTTGTAGAAGATCACTGCCGGGATCGCTGCGAACAGGCCGATCGCGGTCGCGAACAACGCCTCTGCAATGCCGGGAGCCACCACGGCAAGACTTGCCGATTGCTGCGCGCCGATCTGGAAGAAGCTGTTCATGATGCCCCACACGGTCCCGAACAGGCCAACGAAAGGCGCGACCGATCCCGTGGTGGCCAGGAACGTGAGCTTGCCTGCCAAAATGTCGGCTTCCTCCGCGACCTGGCTTTCCATCGCAGCACCGATCCGGTCGCGTGCGGCCTGACGATCAGGCGCGCCGTTCTTGGTCGAACGCTTCCATTCGTCGATCCCTGCACCGGCGACGCGGGCAGATGGGATTTCCCCGCGCTTGCGCTTGGACAATGCGGCCTCGCGGTCGGTGGTTGACCAGAAATCGCTTTCATAATCGCGGCTGACGGAGTTCAGCTTCCCCAGTCGCATGAAGAAAGCGACAATGATCGCCCAGCTCCAGATGCTTGCCAGAATTAGCCCGATCATAACGGCCTGGACGATGATGTCCGCTTGAAAGAAAAGCTCCAGCGGGTCGAGACGGGTGGGGCCACCCACCTGTGCTGCAGCCGCGGTCAGAAAGGTCAGAGTCACTTAGCTATGTCCTTCACGTGTTCATAAAATTCTTGTAAGCCGCGCGCCATTCGGCGGGCTGGCGTTTGGGGCGACCGTCCAACGAGATAAAACCAACGCGCAAGGACGCTTCGCAGAGCACGTCATCGTCGCGCTTGGCGATCTGGTGCATCCGGCACGAGGCGGCACCAAGTTCGGTGCAGGTCGTCTCGATCACCACATCATCATCCAGCCGCGCCGGACGCAAATATTTAAGGTTCACCTCGGACAGGGCATAGGCGCCCTCCCCGCTCTCAATCGCGGCGCGCTGGTCAATGTCGAGCAACAGCAAAAGGTCCGAACGCGCCCGCTCGAACCATCGCAAGTAATTGGCGTGATAGGTTATTCCGGAAAGATCGGTGTCCTCGTAATAGACCCGGACAGCGTAGAAATGCCGCGGACCTTCAAGGACGCCGCCCTGAAAATTCAGAGTGCTCGGATTGGGTGTTACCATAGGGTGCGTGGATTAGCCTTTGTGCTGAACGCATTCCAGCACCAACTGCGCGCCCTTACATGAATGTCGACAGAATGAATCGCCGCTGCGACGGATCGAGTTTCAATTGTCAGGCGATCATTCGGCCTAACGGCTGTCCGCCGAAGATATGGACGTGCAAATGCGGCACTTCCTGTCCGCCATGCGCGCCGATATTGGCCATCAGGCGGTATCCCGGTTCCACCAAACCCTTGGCCCGCGCAACTGCGCCGACCGCACGAACAAACCCGCCGATTTCAGTATCCGATGCCTTGGCGCTGAAATCATCCCAGCTGACATATTCGCCTTTGGGGATCACCAGCGTGTGCACTTCGGCCTGAGGGTTAATGTCCTCAAAAGCGAAGGCCCAATCGTCCTCGTAAACCTTGTTCGACGGGATTTCCCCGCGCAGGATCTTCGCAAAGATATTATCGGTGTCGTAGGGAAGCGTTGGGTCGATCGGCATCTTACTCGCTCCTGCTGGCTTTTTCATCAAGGCCCGAGAGCCCTTCGCGCTTGTCGAGTTCGGTTAGCACATCGCCAAAGCTCACCCCTTGCGCCTGCAAGAGGACAAGCAGGTGAAAAATGAGATCCGCGCTTTCGCTGACGAGTTCATCGCTCACCCCGGTCATGGCGGCGATCACCACTTCAGTCGCCTCTTCACCGACCTTTTGTGCGATTTTCGCGGTGCCTTTGCCCTGAAGCTTGGCGACGTAGGATTCTTCGGGCGAGGCGGTCATGCGCTCGGCGATCGTGGCTTCGAGGCGCCCGAGAGTATCAGTGCGTGTGTCCATCAAGGTGTCCCTTCGCATTAAATCCCGCGCGCCGGAAGCCCCGCATCGCGCAGCGCCTTGTGTGCCTCGGCAATGGAATGTGTGCCAAAATGGAAGATCGAGGCGGCCAGAACCGCGCTTGCGTGGCCATCGCGCACCCCTTCGACGAGGTGGTCGAGCGTGCCGACCCCGCCGCTGGCGATGACAGGGATGGAAACGGCATACGCGATGGTCCGCGTCAATTCGAGGTCATAGCCTGCCTGTGTGCCATCGCCGTCCATGCTGGTGACGAGCAATTCGCCAGCACCAAGATCCGCGACCTTCTTCGCGTATTCGACCGCGTCGATCCCGGTGGGTTTGCGCCCGCCGTGGGTAAAGATTTCCCAACGCGCCCCGCCTTGCGGCTCTTCGCCCATCACCGGCACCTCTGGCGCAACGCGGCGCGCATCGACGCTGGCCACAACGCATTGGCCGCCGAATTTGGCGGCGATTTCGCTGACGAGCTCTGGCCGCGCGACGGCTGCGGAATTGATCGCGACCTTGTCCGCGCCCGCAAGCAAAAGCGCGCGCGCATCCTCAACACTGCGCACCCCGCCGCCGACGGTCAGAGGCATGAAACACACCTCGGCGGTGCGCTTGACGATATCGAGAAGCGTTCCGCGCCCTTCGTGGCTGGCGGAGATATCGAGGAAACAAAGCTCATCCGCCCCCGCCGCATCATAGGCGCGCGCCTGTTCGACCGGGTCTCCGGCGTCCTTGAGATCGACGAAGTTGACGCCCTTGACCACGCGCCCATCAGCGACGTCGAGACAGGGGATGACGCGGATGCGGACGGTCACTCCCGCGCCCCCATCTGGATCGCTGCGGCCAAGTCGAGCTTGCCCTCATAGAGCGCGCGTCCCGTAATCACGCCCTCAATCCCAAGGTGCGCTTGAACGGAAAGCACGTGGATGTCGGAAATGCCTTTTACCCCGCCACTTGCGATAACAGGGATATCGACGCGCTGGGCCAGATCGACCGTTGCATCGATATTGACGCCTTTGAGCAAACCATCGCGGCCAATGTCGGTGAAAAGCAGCGAGGCAACGCCTGCATCTTCGAACCGGCGCGCCAAGTCCACTACGGGCACATCGGAAACTTCTGCCCAGCCCTCGGTTGCAACCATGCCGTCTTTGGCGTCCACCGCAACGACAATGCCGCCTTCCCATTCGCGGGCCATTTCCTTGACGAACTCGGGGTCTTTCAATGCCGCTGAACCCATCACCACGCGCGCAACGCCAAGGTTGAACCAGCCCTCAACCGCCTTGGCATCGCGGATACCGCCGCCCAACTGCACATAGCCGGGAAAGCGGTCGATGATGGCTTTGACCGCCTCGATATTGCGCCCCTCGCCTGCGAATGAGCCATCGAGGTCGACGACATGGAGATGCTCCGCGCCAGCGTCTGCAAAGATCATCGCCTGGGCCGCCGGGTCATCGCCATAAATGGTCGCGCGGTCCATATCGCCTTCGGCAAGGCGCACGACTTCGCCGCCTTTAAGGTCGATCGCTGGGAAGATAATCATGGCTTCCACTCCAGAAAGCGGGCGAGCGTCGCAAGGCCATAGGCCTGGCTCTTCTCGGGGTGATATTGAACGCCGCAGATATTGCCGCGTGAGACCGCCGCGACAAGCCCCTCTCCGTGATCGGTGAGGGCCGCAACGTGATAGGGATCGTCCGCGATAAAGTGGTAGGAGTGGAGGAAATACGCCTCCCCCGCCTCAACCACTGCGTGGTCTTTCGCATGGGGCATCAGCGCCACATCGTTCCAGCCCATGTGCGGCACCTTGATGCTCGCATCATGCGGGGTGATGAGTTTGACCTCACCCGGTATCCAGCCAAGGCCTTCATGGACCCCGTGCTCAAGGCCACGGTCGGCGAGCAGTTGCATCCCCACACAAATGCCAAGGAAAGGCGCGCCGCCAAGCCGGACCCGCTCCTCCAGCGCTTCGACCATGCCTGGCACCGCGCGAAGGCCATCGGCGCACGCCTTGAACGCGCCGACACCGGGCAGGACAATGCGATCAGCCTTGCGAACTTCGTCAGCGTCAGCGGTGACAATCACATCCGCGCCGACCGCCTTCAGAGCATTGTGCACCGAGTGGAGATTGCCCGCGCCGTAGTCGATTAGGGCGACTTTATTGGTCATGGCCGAACCAGACGGTCACGCAGTGGCCGCAAGGGCGACTGCCCGCCCGCAGCGGGTCCGCAGCGCAAGCGAAGGACGTCTAGCGAGGACGCTCGCCCGGATGGGCGTGCGGAAAGCATACAAACGCTAACCACCAAGCTGCCCCTTTGTGCTCGGGATCGCGCTGCCCTTCCTCGCATCGCGTTCGACCGCGATGCGCATTGCGCGGGCAAAGCCCTTGTATAAGCTCTCGCAGATGTGGTGGTTATTGGTGCCGTAAAGCAATTCCAGATGAAGCGTTAGCCCGGCTGATTGTGCAACACTTTCAAACCAGTGCTGAATCAGCTCGGTGTCCCATTCGCCCAGCTTTTCCTGAGAGAACTTCGCTTTCCACACGCAATAAGGCCGCCCGGAAATATCGAGCGCCACCCGGCTCAGCGTTTCATCCATGGGCGAATAGGCGCTGCCGTAACGGCCAATCCCAGCCTTGTCGCCCAGCGCCTCGGTCAAGGCCTGCCCAAGGGCAATCGCGCTGTCTTCGGTGGTGTGGTGCTGATCGACGTGCAAATCACCCTCGACCTTCATCACCACATCGATAAGCGAATGCTTGGAAAACTGCTCGACCATATGATCGAGAAAGCCAATTCCGGTGGACACGTCATACGTGCCCGTTCCATCGAGATTGACCTCGATCAGGATAGAGGTTTCCGCGGTTTTCCGCTCAATTCGGCCAGTCCGAGGTGCGGTGCGAGATGGGGTGGATGCTGGATTGCTCATAGGATTGAAGCCTATAGACGCCGCCACATCTCATGCAAGCACCCGCGCAAGCCCCAATTGGCCCGCCTGCCCCCTTTGCGCTCACAATTCTCGCACGAAACGCTTGACCAAGGCGGCGCGTCTCGCCACCACTAATCAACGTGATGACTGAAGACACCCCCGATAGCCTCATTCCCTACGACGAAATCGTGCAAGAAGCGCTGCGCGCCGTGGTTGGCCGTGTGCTTGGCGAGATTGAGCGCGGGGGAAGCGAGCTTCCGGGCAATCACCACTTCTACATCACGTTCAAGACCGGCGCTGCCGACGTCTCGATCCCCGATCACCTGCACGAGCGGTTCCCGGACGAGATGACGATCGTGCTGCAAAACAAGTTTTCCGACCTCGAAGTGCGCGAAGACGGTTTCAGCGTGCGTTTGTCCTTCAACCAGATCCCGGCAACGCTCAGCATCCCGTTCGCCGCAATCACCGCTTTTGTTGACCCTGCGGTGGACTTTGGCCTGCAGTTCCAGGCCTCAGTGCCAGAACTTGAACCCGAAGAGCACGATGCGGCGGAAAACGATGCCGACAGGGGCGGTGAAGCGGACAACACCGCGAGCGAGGCGGAAGATGGCTCGAATGTTGTCACCGTGGATTTTGGCCGCAAGAAATAGCCCGCTTGGAACCTTTTCGCACCGTGGCGGATATATAAACCATGACGGACAAGCGAACAAAACCGGTAAAGCGCGCGCTCAAACCTCTGGCGACATCGGCGGCCAACATTGCCTTGGTGGAAATCGTGCTGCGCGCGATCAGCTATCGTTTGCGCGACAAGGTCGATCACGCGATGGTCGAGGCCGCCAATGAAAAGCGCGATAGCGGCGAGGAAAAGCTCAGCGACGGGCATTCGCTACTTACGTCAATCGGCCTTTACAGCGCAGGCAAGCTTGCATCGAGATCGCCCGCTGGCCTTGGCCTTGTCACAGGGGGACTGGTCCTCAAAACGCTTTACGACCGTGGCAAAGCAAAACGCGAGGCTCGCGCGAAAGCACTGCTCGAAGACGGGCGCGAACTACACTAGCACTTGATTTCGAGGCCGCTTCATGTGCAACGCCCATGCATGAGCGCAGATACAAGCAACACCCCATCCACCGATAAGCTTGCCCGTCGGGGCCTTTTGTTCATCCTTTCCTCACCCTCGGGCGCGGGAAAGACGACCTTGTCGCGCAAATTGCTTGCCCAGGACGAGGACATTCAATTGTCCGTCTCCGCCACCACCCGCCCTCCCCGCCCCGGAGAGGTTGATGGCAAGGATTATTACTTCGTATCCGACGCCGAATTTGATCGCATGATCGAAGAAGACGACTTCTACGAATGGGCACCGGTGTTCGACCATCGTTACGGCACGCCCAAGGGCGCGATCCGCAAAGGTTTGAAAGAGGGGCAGGATTACCTGTTCGACATCGATTGGCAGGGCACACAGCAATTGAAGCAGAAGGACGATCAGGACGTCGTCACCGTCTTTGTCCTCCCCCCCAGCCTCAAAGAGCTGCGTCGCCGCCTTGAAAGCCGCGCGCAGGATTCAGCCGAGGTCATCGATGGCCGGATGGAGCGCGCCCGCGATGAAATCAGCCACTGGGCCGAATATGACTATGTTGTCGTCAATGACGATATGCAAAGCTGCTTTGACCAGGTGTGCGAGATCCTGCACGCCGAACGGATGCGGCGGAAGCGGCAAACGGGGCTGATCCCCTTCGTGCGCGAATTGATGGGGTACGATTGAGGCAGACTTCTAACTATGTGTGAAGATCACCTCGTCAATCGGACGAGGTGATTTCTGAAAACCTCATGCGGACAAACAATTTTTAAGTATCTCTTCCTAGATTTGCGACGCGTCCTTTTCGCGCTTACCCATTTTTTCTAGAGAGATCAGTATGGATATCTTCTTGCGAATACCCGCAACGCTGATGATCCTTCCGTTGCTGATACTGGTGTCGCTACTGCTATTGGTACCGATAGTCGGGCCGGCGTTAATTCTTCTAACTGGGCCACTTTGGCTTGGTCCACTCATCAATTTTTTTATGATCGGACTCTTCGCAGAGCCAATCGTGCGCCAATTCGCACCACCTGAAGCACGGGTTTCTCTCTTTTGGACAATCTTCCCGCTAATTTACATCGGCTGGTATGGCGTATCTTATTACCAAGACCGATTGGCTTTTGAGAACATCCAGACCGAGTTCGATCAAATAAACGCTAGGGTTTCAATACCGTTCGATCCGTCGACACACTCTCTCGTTTTTGACGAGACGTCTGACCATCTCGCTGAAAAATTCGTTACCCACTTTGGGGTGCCAAAGGTCTTCCTTCAGAACTCCGAAGACGAAGGGAATTTCCATTCGATAACGCTTTTAGATGGTGCTGCCTGCGAGCGGTTCCGTGATCACGGGGCGTTGAAAATGATGGGGAAACGAGTGTCGAGCTTTCGTGATGGTGACAGCGTCGATTGGATTGGGAGAAGAGGAAAGATTGTGACCGATTTCTGTCTCTTCACCGTTGCGGAAGAGCCCAGAGGTGAATTGGTGGCGGTATCCCAATCTATCAACAAAACGCGGGTTTTTGGATTACCTGGAAGCTTCTCCAAGACAGTCGTCATATCTGCTGACGGTTCGGAGCACATCATCAGGGGAGGAATGGTCTCGCTTCTTCCTATAAAGCCGATACCCATCGGCATCTGCGCACCGGACGGTTATAGTGGAGACTGGGGCTGCGGAAGAGGTTTCATGAGAGAAGACTCCACGCCTGTCATCTCCGGGGAAGGCCAATATGGACGTGAGAGTGATGCTCTTGCGAAAGCTTTCGAGTTGAAAAAAGTATCTGCAAAAGAACGCACAGCGCCGTACTCCGATGCGACCGTTGTGAAGATCGAGAACATGATCACGGATGCGATCGAAGCTGATTTGGCATATTATCGCTCAGTTCTTGCTGATCCGAAGTCGAAGCCGAAGCTGCCGTGGGAAGGTGTAGTGCGATATGAGCGCGAACGGCTGGCTCCATTCGCACCAACAATCGTCGAAGGCATAGTCAGAGCGGCTGCGGCAAAGCCTACCGACCCGGACGATCGGAGCGAAGAAGGATTGCGGCTCGCAAGACTATTTGACGATCTCACGAACGAGACACAAGATCAATACGAAGACACAATCGCTGATCTTTTCCGTAACGCCGACGAAGCAGGTGACGGACGTCATTGGCTCTACAAGACAGGCATGATGAAATATCGAAAGTACAACGAGCCTACGAAACCTCAATACGCGCCGCCTTCGCTCTTACCAGAGTAACGAGCAATCGCAGCGCAAACTCATTCCAACAACAAAAAAGCCCGGAAATCCGGGCTTTTTCTTTGTTTTGATTTCGTATCTTACCGACAGTGATGTCAGCTCTTAATCACCTGACGGATCGACAAAATTGCCTGCACCCACATTGGCGTTCACCACACCGCCGTCGATGGCGATGGTGGTGCCCACCACATAATCGCCTGCGCGGCTGAGCAGGTAGATCGCGCCGCCTGCCATATCCATCGTGTCGCCAACGCGCTTTGACGGGATACCGCGTTCGACCAAGTCTTGGTTGTCGCGCGCTGCCTTGTTCATGTCACTAGGGAAAGCGCCCGGACCAATGCCGTTGACGATGATATTGTCGTTCACGAGTTCAGCCGCCATCCGGCGCGTCAGGTGGATAAGGCCAGCCTTGGATGCCTGATAGGGATAGGTCGGCCAAGGGTTCGTTTTCATCCCGTCAATCGAGGCGATCATCAGGACCTTGGCAGGACGCTCTGCCGTGCCGGCGGCTTTCAGAAGACCGTGCAGTTTCTGCGTCAGGAAGAACGGCGTCTTGACGTTCAAATCCATTGTGCGGTGCCAGCCCGCTTCGCTGAATTCGGTGAAGGGTTCGCCCCACGCAGCGCCCGCATTGTTGACGAGGATGTCGAGCTTGTCTTCGCGCGACGCGATTTCATCTGCGAGCGCCTGAATACCGTCCATCTGGCTGAGATCAGCGACGAGACCGATGACCTTGTCGCCAAGCTCGGCGGTGGTTGCATCGACCTGTTCTTTCTTGCGCGCACAGATGTAGACGCGTGCAGCACCCGCTGCGAGAAGCCCTTCGACGATCATCTTGCCGATGCCGCGCGAACCGCCCGTGACAAGCGCGACGCGCCCTTCGAGGCTGAATAGTGAATTGATATCCATGTGAAATTCTCTCTCTTAGTAACCGCTTAAGGTCGCCACGCGGTTGGCGTGGAAATAGGCATCGCCAAGGAATTCGGCGAGCGCGCGGTCGCGTTTCATGTAAAGGCCGATGTCATATTCGTCGGTCATGCCGATACCGCCGTGCATCTGGACGCCTTCCTTGACCGCGAGGCCGCAGGCCTTGGCGACTTTGGACTTGGCGACCGAGGTCATAAGGTCAGCCGATGGCGCGCCCTCGTCGAGCAATTGCTGCGCCTTGATCGTCGCAGCGCGGGCAATCTCCACCTCGGAATAAAGATGCGCTGCACGGTGCTGGAGCGCCTGGAACTCGCCAATCAACTTGCCGAACTGCTTGCGCTGTTTGAGGTAATCGACGGTCATGTCCATCGCGCCAGAGGCAACGCCTACCCCTTCGGCAGCTGCGCCCACACGGCCTGCGGCAAGCATGGCGTTCAATACTTCGCGCCCGCCATCGACTTCGCCAATGACCGCATCGCCATCAAGCTCGACACCGTCGAATTTGATGTGGCTCGCCATCGAGCTGTCGACGAGGCGAACCGGGTCCTGGCTCATGCCATCAGCGTCCTTGGGGACTGCAAAGAGGGTGATCCCGTCATCGTCTTCATCCGACCCGCTGGTGCGCGCAGCAACCACGATCATGTCCGAACTTGCGCCCTGGATGACGAAGCTTTTGGAGCCGGAAAGCTTGAAGCCATTGCCCGATTTTTCGGCGCGCGTGGCAATGCGGCCGGGGCGGTGTTTTGCGGTTTCATCGATCGCGACGGCAAAAACGCTCTCGCCTTCGATAAGGCCGGGCAGATACCGTCCCTTGAGATCGGACGAAGCATGGCCAAGAGCCGTGGCCGCCAGAACGCTGGAAGTCAGAAACGGCGAAGGCGTCAGGTTACGGCCGATTTCTTCAAGCACGATGCCCGCTTCGACATGACCCATGCCAAGCCCGCCGTCATCTTCGGCAACGAGCATTCCGGTAAAGCCCATTTCGGCCATCTGCTTCCACAGCGCGTGGCCGAAACCGTCCTTGCAATTGCGGTCGCGCCAATGGCGCAACTGTTTGGAAATATTACCCTCTTCGGCCATGAAGCCGGAGGCGCTGTCGGCGAGCATCGCCTGATCTTCGTCGTGAAACAAAGGCATAATTTATTCTCCCAAACCCCGCTCCTCTGGCCTGTGTGCCACGAAGAACAAGGTGTCCATTTCGTATTCGCTCGTGAGTGTCAGCCGCGCCTGTTATCCACCGGGCAGTTCAAGGATACGCTTGGAAATGACGTTGAGCATCACTTCCGAAGTGCCGCCCTCGATCGAATTCGCCTTGGTGCGCAGCCAGTCGCGCGAGGGCTTGCCGCCGCGCGTCTCGTCGCTTTCCCATTCGAGGCTGCGCGATCCGCCAGCACTCATCATGAGTTCATGGCGGCGCTTGTTAATTTCAGTGCCGACATACTTCATCATATTGGGCTGTGCCGGATGGCCTTTGCCCGCTTTCATCTCGTCCATGAATTTTTCAGCCATGGCGGTGAAGGCAAGCGCGTCCACATCGAAAAGTGCCATTTCACTGCGCAGAACGGGGTCGATTTCATCGCCGTTCTTCGCCGCGTGGCGCGTCATGGCGGTGCCAATAGCCGTCAGGCGATCACCGCCACCCATGCCCGAAATCATCTCACGCTCGTGGCCAAGCAGGTATTTCGCCACGTCCCAGCCGCGGTTGATCTCGCCGACATAGCCCGGGCAATCCTCGCCATAGCTCTTGGGCACTTTGACGTTGTCCATAAAGGTTTCACAAAACGGGCTGTTGCCGCTGATCAGCAGGATCGGCTTTGTCGAAACACCCTCACCCGCCATGTCAAACAGCATGAAGGTGATGCCCTTGTATTTGTCATCCTTGTTGGTGCGCACAAGGCAGAAGATCCAGTCGGCTTTATCGGCGTAAGACGTCCAGATTTTCTGGCCATTGACGATCCAGTGATCGCCCTTGTCCTCGCCGTAAGTTTGCATCGAAACAAGGTCAGACCCGCTGCCAGGTTCCGAATAGCCCTGACACCAGCGGATTTCACCGCGGGCGATTTCGTTGAGGAAACGCTTTTTCTGACCCTCGGTGCCGAATTTGAGAAGCGCCGGGCCAAGCATCCAGATGCCAAACGAGCTGAGCGGCGGACGCGCGCCGATCGCCGCCATTTCCTGACGCAGGATTTTCGCTTCCGCCGGGCTCAGGCCGGCGCCGCCATATTCCTTGGGCCATGATGGAACGGTGTAGCCCTTGTCGCGGGCGGCCTCGAACCATGCTTTTTGCGCATCGCTCTTGAACGTGGCGTTGCGGCCACCCCAATAAACATCGTCGTCCTCGCGAACGGGTTTGCGCATTTCTTCGGGGCAGTTTGCCTCAAGCCATTCGCGGGTTTCCGTGCGAAACTTTTCAAGATCGGACACTTGCCGACTCCTCTCTCTTTGAATCTCAAGTTGACGCTTACGTTATCGTCATTTGTGCGCTGCCTGCAAGCACCCTTGGAACCGAAATTTGAAAGATACAGTATGCCGTAACGTCAGTGTCAGCAGCGTTGACGGGCCGATGCTTCCCGTTAGGTTGCAAATCGAGATGGAGAGAGGAATTGGGATCATGCGATTCTCAGGGAGAAGCGTAATTGTCACCGGCGCTGCGTCGGGGATCGGCGCTGAGACAGCGAGGCTTTTCGCCCGCGAAGGGGCGACAGTCTTTGCCAGCGACATCGACGATGAGGGCGGCGCACGGCTTGCAGCTGAAGCGCAAGGCGATGTCCGCTTTGTCCATTGCGATGTGACCGATACGGCCTCGATCAAGGCATTGATGGACCACGCTGCCGCTGAAACTGGCGGAATTGATGTTGTCTTCAACAATGCGGCGGCTGGCGGGGCGCTGGCGCCGATTGACGAAATCGAGCCGGGGGAATGGGACGGGACGATGGATCTCGTCCTTCGCTCTGTCGCTTTCGGCATCCGCTATGCCGTCCCGCATATGAAGGGGCGCCGCGGCGCGTCGATTGTCAACGTGTCAAGTGTCGCGGCAGTGGGCCCGGGCTATTCCCCCACCGCCTATGCCGTTGCCAAGGCGGGCGTCCTACACCTCACCAAATGTGCGGCCGCCGACCTTGCCCAGCACGATATCCGCGTGAACGCGATCCAGCCGGGCTTCATCAACACAAACATCTTTACCTCTTCAATCGAAGTGCCTGAAGAGATGAAGGAAATGGCCAAGGCGGTCATTGCCCAGCAATCCGCCAATGCACAGCCGGTCAAGCGCGGCGGACAGCCCGCCGATATTGCCGAGGCCGTGGCCTATCTTGCCAGCGATGCAGCGGGCTTTGTGACTGGCACATCACTGGTCGTGGATGGCGGCATCACAATCGGACCGCGCCATTCGTGGGACCCGGAAGAAGAAACGCTGTTTGCAGGGCTTCAGAAGATGCAAGAGGAAGCCGAGGCGGCGGCGGCGGGTTCACCCGCTGAAAGCGCCGCAAGCTGATGGGTCTTATTCAGGGCAAAATCCCCATGCGCATAAAGCTGATCCACGGCTTTGGCGCGGTGGCCTTTGGCGTGAAGGATGGCGGCTTTCTCTTCTTCCTGCTTTTCTATTACAGCCAGGTGCTGGGAATGGATGCGGGGCTTGTGGGACTTATCCTGCTTGCCGCATTGTTGATCGACGCGGTTGTCGATCCGATTATCGGATATCTTTCGGACCGCACTTACACCCGGTGGGGCAGACGATTGCCGTGGCTGTACGCGGCGCCCATACCATTGGCGTTTATGTGGCTCTTTTTGTGGTCACCGCCCGGCGGCGTTGCCCCATCTCCCCTTGGGCTTCTGGGCATAATGGTCGCCGTTCGCCTGTTTCTGTCCGCTTGCGAAGTCCCCTCGGTCAGTCTCGTGCCAGAGCTCACTTCCGATTATCAGGAGCGCACGACCCTTTTCCGCTATCGGTATTTGTCCGGCTGGATGGGGGGCATTGTGATGATGGTCCTTGCCTACACCGTATTCATGCCGGGCGAGAACGGATTGCTCGATCAGGAGGGCTATCCTGCCTATGGCCTGTTCGGCGCAATCCTTATGGCGATCGCCGTCCTTGGCTCTGCCATTGGCCAGCACCATATCGTTGCAAATCTGCCAGAAACAAAACCAGCCCCGTTCAGCCTTCGCGATGCCTTCTCCGAGATATTCGAGGCCTTTTCGGAGAAAGCCTTTCTGATCTTCGCCGCCGGCGGTCTTGCCGCTTATGTAAGTCAGGGGATGACATTTTCGATCTCGAACTTTCTCAATATCTATATCTGGCAACTTGACCGGGTAAGCTTTGATTGGGCGCCCGCCTGGCTTAATGGATTGACCGCTTATCCCTTTATTCTTGGCGTGTCGGTTGTGGGCATGTTCATGCTCGTGGGTCCGATGCATAACCGGCTCGGCAAACCGAAAAGCGCGGCCGTGAGCGCGATCATCGCTATCGCATTCGGCCTTCTGCCCTATTTTCTTTTCCTCGGCGGGCTCTGGCCAGCGATCCCGTCGCTTGGCTCGACCGTGCTGTTTTTTGCCTTCACTATCATCGCGAATATGTTCGGCGTGGTGCTGATGATCTCCGCCACCTCAATGCTCGCAGAGATAGTCGAGGCCTTTGAAGAGCGAACCGGACGGCGCGCGGAAGGGTCGTTTTATTCGGGCAATTGGCTGGTGCAGAAATGCGCCACCGGCTTTGGCGCGGCGATCACGGGCCAGATCATCGGCTATTCGCAACTCGAACAGGGTGCAGACCCGGCCACGGTCGAATTCAGCGTGCTCTCAACGATCATCATCGCCTTTGCGGTTGCAACGATCGTGCTCGGGCTGATCGCCGCGTTCTGGCTTGGCCGCTTCCCCATAACCCGCGAACAGCACGAGGCGCGGATTGCGGCAAGAGATGCGCAAACCGGGGTTCAAAAGGCCCGACCTTTAAAAAGCGCGCCCTGAAACAAATTCCACCTTGGCGCGAGCGTTCAGCCATGCCACGGTGATTCGTATATGTGGTATGTTTAGAAAGAACGAGAGGGACCCCCGAAATGGATTTTGAACCCACCGAACGCCAGGTGTACTGGCGCGACCGAGTGCGCAATTTCATCGAGAAGCACATTCGTCCGAACATGGATGTGTACAAACAGCAGGACGCCGAGGGCGACCGCTGGAAAGTCATCCAGATCATCGAAGACAAGAAGAAGATCGCCAAGGAAGAGGGCATCTGGAACCTCTTCATGCCGCCGCGCAACGATGGCCACCACCACGTTGAAGAGACGTTCGAGTTCGAAGGCCCCGGCCTGACCAACCTCGAATATGCGCTGTGTGCGGAAGAAATGGGTCGCATCGGCTGGGCCTCTGAGGTTTTCAACTGCTCTGCGCCCGACACCGGCAACATGGAAGTGTTCCACCGCTACGGCACGCTGGAGCAAAAGGAACAGTGGCTTCGCCCGATCATGAACGGCGAAATCCGTTCCGCCTTCCTTATGACAGAGCCGTTCACCGCTTCATCCGATGCGACCAATATCGAAACCCGGATTGAGCGCGATGGCGATGAATATGTGATCAATGGCCGCAAATGGTGGTCATCGGGTCTGGGCGATCCGCGTTGCAAGGTCTCGATTGTGATGGGTAAAACCGACCCGACCGCTGGCCGCCATGCGCAACAATCCATGCTGTTGATGCCAAACGATGCGCCAGGCGTGAATATCATCCGTCACCTGCCTGTCTTCGGCTATGACGATGCGCCGCACGGCCACATGGAAGTTGAAATGAAGGACGTTCGCGTTCCTGTCACCAACATGTTGCTCGGCGAAGGTCGCGGGTTCGAGATCGCGCAAGGGCGCCTTGGTCCGGGCCGTATCCACCACTGCATGCGCACCATCGGCGTTGCCGAAGAAGCTCTGGCGAAGATGTGCAAGCGCCTGCAAGAGCGTGAGGCATTCGGCAAACCGATCTACAAGCACTCGGTTTGGGAAGAGCGTGTGGCGCGTGCCCGCATTGACATCGACATGACCCGCCTCCTGTGCCTCAAGGCCGCAGACATGATGGACAAGGTTGGCAACAAGTCGGCCAAGCAAGAGATCGCCATGATCAAGGTGCAAGCGCCGACCATGGCTCTCAAAATCATCGACGATGCGATCCAGGCCCACGGCGGCGGCGGTGTTTCGAACGATTACGGCCTTGCCAATGCTTACGCGCATCAGCGCACTCTGCGCCTCGCGGATGGCCCTGATGAGGTACACGCGCGTTCCATTGCACGTATGGAATTTGGCAAGCACACACCAGAGCCCGGACCAAGCGCCAATGCGCTGCGCAATGGTGCTGCCCCTGCCAATGACGCAGACAGCATGAGCTCTGGCGACATGGGCGTTGCACGCTGACACTTTGGTGAGTCCCCGCATGGGCGGGGACTCATTACCCATCACAGGCGGTATCTGGATGAAGGAGGCCCCCGCCCGACGCGGGAGCGCGTGATATGGAAATTGATTTCGATAAGGAAATGGTTGGCACTGTCGAGGTGTCAGACAAGGACAAGCTTGATCTTGAGGCGTTGACCGCGTGGTTCGAGGCGAATGTCGAAGGCTTTGAAGGCCCGATCAGCTATACCAAGTTCAAAGGCGGCCAATCGAACCCGACGTATAAGATCGAAACGCCTTCCACCAATTACGTTCTTCGCCGTCAGCCCTTTGGCAAGTTGCTGCCTTCCGCGCATGCTGTCGATCGCGAATATGCCGCGATGACGGGCCTTCACCCGACCGGTTTTCCGGTGCCAAAAACCTATGGCCTTTGCGAAGATACAGATGTTCTCGGGTCAAAGTTTTTCGTAATGAGCATGGCCGATGGCCGCTCGCTTTGGAACGGCGCACTGCCCGGTCAGGAACCGGCCGAACGCCGCGCGCTTTACAACGCGCTTATCGACACGATGGCTGACCTGCACCTCAACAAGCCCGAGGAAATCGGCCTTGGCGACTTTGGCAAGCCCAATGACTATTGCGCGCGCCAGATTGCGCGCTGGTCAAAGCAATATAAGCTCTCCGAAACGGAGCATATGCCCAAGATGGAGCGGCTGATCGAATGGCTGCCCCAGACCATACCCCCGCAACATGAAAGCTCTGTCGTTCACGGCGACTACCGCCTCGACAATGTGATTTTTCACAAGACAGAACCTCGCATTATTGCAGTGCTCGATTGGGAATTGTCGACGCTCGGCGATCCGATCGCCGATTTCTCCTACCTTATGCTCAACTGGTTCCAGCCGGGCGACGGGCGCGCCGGGCTGCTTGGCCTCGATCTGGAGGCTTTGGGCATTCCATCGGTGCAAGAAGCGGTTGACCGCTATGTCGCGCGCACCGGCTATCCCGTGCCGCCGATGGAGTGGTATTTTGCCTATAATCTCTTCCGTCTTGCCGGAATTATCCAAGGCATCAAGAAGCGCGTGATCGACGGCACTGCCTCATCGGCCCATGCCAAATCCATGAGCGAGCGGGTCGCGCCATTGGTCGACCGCGCCTATGAATTCGCGCTTGAAGCCGGGATGCCCGAATAGGCGCGAAGCCTGACGTCAGAAATAGGAGCTCAGCGAAACCAGCGCGCCTGCATCGCTTGGTGCATCGCGCAGGTGGCCGGGCTGGTTTCGATAAAACACGCTGGTCGTGATCGTCCCGAGCGGCGATGATGCTTGCCATCCCAATTCCCCGATGATCTCCCGACCCGTCGGCACCAGCGACAATGCCTGACGACCATAAATCGCGGTTTCTGTGGTGTAATCGTAATCCACTGGCAGATCGAATTGCAGCGCGCCGCCGCTAACCCGCATGGGCTGGCTCAGCCGGAAGCCGAGGCTGTCACTCCTGCCAAGGATACCGGAGCGCGAAAGATCAACCGACCAGGCGTTGGTGCGGATCAGCGAACCGGAACCAATGAGCGCGCCGCCATCAGGCCGGGTAAAGCCAGCGCGGTATGATCCCCCGACGTGCCACTTGCTGCCCAAGCCGCGCGAAATGCGACCATCGAAGAAGACACTTTGCGCACCGGTCAACCCAAACGCAGGGTTGAAATGCGCGCCGAGCAGCGTGTCTTCTTCGTTCAGAAGCGAAACGCCCGCGGTAACATCAAAGTCGGCCCATTTGCGATCAGCGGCAAGAGCCACCTGCGTTGTCGGACGCCGCTCGCGCTGTCCATTCAAGGCGTCACTGAAAGTGCGAAAGCCGGAAAGCCATGCGCGGCCACGTTCCGCTGAAAGAGTGAGCCCCCACGCCCCTATCTGGTGACGGCTTGCGATCGCAATCTGACTACTGCCGGCGAAGCCATTATCGCTGCCGGCCTGTGGCGCGATCTGGAACGCGCTGCGCCGCGCGCCCTGCATTTGCGCCACGAGGCCGGACGCGCTCTGCGATATGGCAAAACCCATCTGCAGATCGGGCGAAATGCGCGCAGCCACACGGCCCGCAAGCACACGCGCACCATATGCGTCCTCGCTCGTCAGTTGCAGGCTTTGCGCCCAGCGGAGCCCCGCTGCACGCGTGCCCTCGCCCACTGTGACCGCAACCGAAAGGTCATCATTGCCCGCCGCCCTTGTGTAGCCGCCAGTTTCGACCGCACCGCGCAAACGCTGCACTGGCGCTGCTGCTTGCGAATTTTCGCCGAGCGCAACGGTGAAGGCACGATCATATCGGTCGGTCACAATCGTATTGATCGAAGCGGTGGTGAGCGCATCGCCCATCGCCGCCGAACCAATCGCAAATGTATCCGCCAGCGCGAGCACATTTTGCGTGCCCGCAATGCTCACCGCACCTTGAGGCTCGAACGCCTCGGCAATGTCGAGAATGCCTGCGCCAAAGACATTGTCCGTCCCCGGAGCGCCCGCATCCCGTGCTGTTTCCAGCAGGATCTGTGTTATCTCGGCGCCGGTGAGATTGGGGAAAGCCTGCGCAAGAAGCGCCACCGCCCCCGCCACTTGCGGCGCTGCAAAGCTGGTGCCCGAGATCAGCGTGATGAAATCCTGACCGTCAATCGATTCAACGAACAGATCACCATCGTCATAAACACAGCAAATCCGTTCTCCGCGTGCAGAGATATAATTGCCTGCAAATTGCCCTGCACGATTGCTGAAATCGGACATTTCGCCATTGTCATCGACCGAGCCCACGATGATGACATTGTCGCCGCCCGCCGCGATAATGGTTTGCGTAAACTCGTCCACTTCATCGGGCGAAAGTCCGCCATTTCCCGCCGCTGCCACGATAACAACGCCCGCATCGGCCGCACGGCTGATTGCGCTTTGCAATTCCAATGAGGCCGCGCTGCCCCCAAGGCTCAGATTGACAACCGCCGCCCCCGAGGCAACCGCCACGTCAATGCCGCGCGCAATGTCACTGTCGGCAAAGACACATCCAAGCGATGCATCCTGCGGGGTATCCGATCCGCACGAGCCGGGGCGATCGGCCCGAAGCGCAAGAACCTGGGCGTCAAAGGCAATGCCAAGAACGCCTGTATCATCGCGCGCAGCAGCTGCGACGAGAGCGACATTGGTGCCATGGTCATCTTCGGGATCGAGGGGGCGATCCATTCCCGTCACATCCTGCGAATCCGGATGCACCCGCCCTGCAAATTCGGGGCTGTCGCTGTCGAGACCGGTGTCGACGATGGCAATGATCTCGCCCGCGCCCGTGCTCCCATCGAGCCAGGCCGTCTCTGCCCCGTGAAAGCCGGGCCCGTCGGAACGCCGCATTTCAGGGGAGTCGAATGACGCGGGCGGCGGCGGCGGGGGGGGAGTGGGTGTCGGCTCGGCCGGAGGGGGTGGGGGAAGATTGCTCACACCCTGCCCGCTCGCCCCGCCACCGCATGCCGAAAGCGCCGCGCACGCAGCCGCTGCCCCGAACACCCGCGTCGCAAAGCGATCGGATAAAGGCGCGCAGTGGGAGACGCCGGACAGCAGCCGAGAGATAGGTGACATGCGAGAATTCCTTTGCCTACGCCCCGCCGGGCTTCAGCAAATTTTGCTAGCATCGCGACCTTGCCGGGCTGCTCATGACGAGCTAGCAGCTACTGCGTAGCCGACTTGCGCTTTTTCCCGTCCCTTCCGACTGGCGGCTGGAAAGCTGCGTTCTCTGGAGAATTTATGACCGACACCCTCATCAAAGATATCGAAGCCGCTTGGGAAGTGCGCGACACCATCACTCCGACCAGCGATGTGAAGCCGCTCGTCGAGGAAGCGCTTGGCCTGCTCGATAGCGGCAAGGCGCGCGTGGCCGAACCAGCTGGCGACGGCGGCTGGCAGGTCAATCAGTGGCTCAAGAAAGCCGTGCTGCTGTCCTTCCGCCTCAACGAAAATGGCGTGATGCAAGGCGGCTCTGCGGGTGAACCTGCCTTTGACAAGGTCCCTCTCAAATTCGCTGGCTGGGGCGAAAATCGCTTCGCTGATGCTGGCTTTCGCGCGGTTCCGGGCGCGGTGGTGCGCCGGGGCAGCTTTATTGGCAAGGGCGCGGTCCTGATGCCAAGCTTCGTCAACATCGGCGCATTCGTCGATGAAGGCACCATGGTCGACACCTGGGCCACTGTCGGCTCATGCGCACAAATCGGCAAGAATGTGCACCTTTCAGGCGGCGCCGGCATTGGCGGCGTGCTCGAACCGCTTCAGGCAGAGCCTGTGATTATCGGTGACGGCGCATTCATCGGTGCGCGCGCCGAAGTCGCAGAGGGCGTGCGCGTGGGCGAAGGGGCGGTCCTTTCAATGGGCGTCTACCTTGGCGCATCGACCAAGATCGTGGACCGTGCCACGGGCGAAGTGCACATGGGCGAAGTCCCGCCATACGCAGTCGTGGTGCCCGGCTCCATGCCCGGCAAACCCCTTCCCGATGGCACGCCCGGCCCGTCGCTCTACTGCGCTGTCATCGTCAAGACGGTGGATGCAAAAACGCGGTCGAAAACCGGCATCAATGAGCTGCTGAGAGATTGAATTGGAACCTTCTTATGACCACACAGTTGGTCTACTAAAGGAAAGACGGAAGGGTCAGTAAATGGTAGATAACAATCGAACGACGCACGACGATAACGCGGTTCACATCGAAGATGATGATGCGCGCGCTGCGTCCACGCCCGGTATTTTGCGCTATGTTCTGGGGATCAGCCTGCTCCTCGCAGTGATCGCGATGAGCATCGTCTGGATCATACCTGCGCTTTCAAACTAATCGCTTGGGCCCGCGGCGTCTGATGCGAGAATAGCCTCAATCGGCCGCTGGTCTGATACACGCGCCGCGTGGCGCTCTGCCTCGCGCAGCACGCGCAGGATGTTGCGGCTGGCAATAAGCTCAAGCTCAACCTGGCTATATCCCCTGCGCACCAGTTCCGCGAAGAGCGCGGGGTAACCGCTCACGTCCTTAAACCCGACCGGGCCAGAGGGGATGCCGTCAAAGTCCCCGCCGATACCGATGTATTCAACGCCGATCAAAGCACGGATGTGATCGATGTGGTCGGCCATATGCTCAAGAGTCGTCACAGGTTCAGGATTGGCCGCGTCCCATTGCTGCAAAGCTGCCTCAACCACATCGGGTTGTCCGGGATGAAGCGATTTTGAACGCGCTTCCACCGCGGCACGCTCCGCGAACCATTCGCGGCGTTCGTTGTTGAGATAGCCCGGAACCGCATCAACCATCACGATGCCGCCATTTTCCGGCAGGCGCAAAAGGACAGCATCGGGCACATTGCGCGAATGGCCGTTGATCGCACGCGCGCCTGAGTGGCTGAAGATAACCGGAGCCTGCGCCACATCGAGCGCATCCATCATCGCCTCTTCACTCACATGGCTCAAGTCCACCAGCATACCCAGCCGGTTCATCTCGCGCACCACATCCTTGCCAAAATCGGTAAGCCCGCCATGCACCGGATCATCCGTCGCGCTGTCGGCCCATGGCGTGTTGCGAAAATGGGTGAGCGTCATGTAGCGCGCGCCAAGTTCGTACATCTGCCTCAACACCGCGAGGCTGGACCCGATGGAGTGCCCGCCTTCGAGACCGATGACAGAGGCTACCTTCCCATCCGCCATCGCGATCTCGATCGCATCGGCATTGTCGGTATAGGCCATTTGATCGGGATAGGCGGCTATCAACCGTTTGGTGACATCGATCTGTTCGATCGTCTGAAGGACAGCTTCGGGTTCGGGTTGCAGCGCCGAGACAAAGACCGACCAGAATTGCGCGCCAACGCGCCCTTCTTTGAGCCGGTTGAGATCGGTATGCATCACCCGCCCGTCCGGGTGATTGGCGCCTGTCCCGCTCGTATCGGTAAAATCGAAATTGTCGATCTGGTTCTGGTATCGCGTGCGCAATTGATAGGGGACATCGTTATGCCCGTCGAACACGGGCGCAATATCAAGCGCGGTCAACGCCGCTTGCATCGCCGGATCAATCGGTTCTTCGCCCACATCATCAACCATGACCGCTTCAGGCAGGGAAACAGGGTCATCCTGCGCGCTGAGCGGGAACGGGGCCACAAGGGCACAACAGGTGATCAGCGATAGGGCACTTTTCATCATTCGACACTCTCCGCAATTCGCAAGCCGCCGCGCGGTTGAAGTCCGCATCGGTAAAGCTAACCGCATTGTCCAATGCAAACAATTGGACTTTCACGCCGCTTTGAGCGCAAGGTCCAGAACAAGACAGGCCCCACCATTGCGGGAAAGGGAATAACGAATGATCCGCGCCATTTTGCGCATAGTGCTCGCCATATTCTACGCCTACGCCGGTTATTTGCATATCGTCCGGCCCGAACCCTTCCTTTCGATCATGCCCGGCGCGGTCCCTTTTCCCGAACAAGTCGTGCTGTGGACCGGAATCGCCGAAATCCTCGGCGCTATCGCCCTGCTTCAGCCATTCAATCTGCGCTTGCGCCAAGCAGGGGGCATCGGGCTCGCGCTGTATGCCCTGTGCGTGTGGCCCGCCAACATCAATCACTTCATTCTCGACATGGCCCGCGAGGACGGCGGCTTGGGCCTTGCCTATCACGTGCCCCGCATGATCGCGCAGCCTGTCATCATCTGGCTTGCCCTGTGGGTGGGTGAGGTTCCCATGCCTTGGCGCCGCAAGGAGTAGCCCCCCACCAAAAAGGGCAAGCCGGCAACAAAAAAGGGCAGCGCGCGGGCTCTCTCATCCCGCACACTGCCCCATAATGTGTTCAGGCCCGAAGGCTTAGGTGAGGTGCTTTGACACCGCAGCAGTCATTTTGAACATCGAGATCTGGTCTTTGCCGATCACCGCGCCAAGCTTGGCATCGGGATTGATCTGACGCTTGTCCTTGGAATCCTGAAGGTCGTTGGCCTTGATGTATTCCCAGACTTTCGAAGTCACTTGAGCGCGGGTCATTGGACCCTTGCCGACCACAGCTTCGAGGTCGTCAGAAAGCTGAACGGGTTTTTGCAGTGCGTTTGCCATGGATTATCTCCCTTTGTGGTATGGCAGTTTATTCTAAATCGAAGTCATCATCGAAATCGGCATCCGCTGCTTCAACCCCTGTGAAGGGAGCGTAAAGCACCGCACAACCGGTCACAAATCCTTCTATTGCTTTGATTATTTCATCACGGCTAGCCCCCGGCATCGCGGTCAGAGGCAAGTCTGTGGAGAAAATCTGAAAGACGTAATGGCGTGTCTCACCAATCGCGGGATCGGGCAAAAGCCACTCCGAATTGCCAACCGCATTCTTGCCAGCCCGCGGCGGCACCTCGCCTTCGAGAAGTTTGCCCTTCTGTCCCGGCAAGCCCCATATGACCCATTGGCATGCAGGCGTTTCGCCATCGCTCGAGGCTTCCTCGACGATGATCACCACTTCCTGCGATCCGGGAGGAGGCGCGGTCCACTCCAGCGGGGGGGCAACGGCGTCCTCTTCCACAGCGGTAAAACAGGGATCGAGTTCTTCGCCGCTAACGAAAGCCGGGCTCCAGATCTTGAACCCGCCTTTGCCAAGTGTCTTCGCATTGCCGAGTTTGGCAATGGCAAGTCCACTATGACGCGCAGCCTCGGGCAGGCTGTCGTTGAGCCAGTCAGGGAGATTAGCCATGATTCTGTCTTTCCATGTCTATGGTGCTAGTCTGTAGGAGGGGGCAAAACGAGGGAGCACACGGCGATTTGCCCGAGTTTCTGAGGAAAACTTGATAATTTCCCCAGGGAAACCCCTCCGGAACCGACAAATCTGGCAAAATTGCCCCGTAATCTCAATCCTCGAGGGCGCTCTTGCTCCTCTCGTGTGATCAGTGCATGAATGTTTCTGGCTTGGGGTTAGAGTGAAAATCCAAGGTTTCCGGAGTCGCATTTTCCTATGAGTTTTAGTCCTTCTGTCGCCGGGCGAACTGCCCTGTCTGCCACTCTGGCCTTGGCGCTTGCCGCTTGCGGTGGTGGCGGTGGCAGCAGTGCGTCGCCGATCGCCGGCCCCTCTCCGGCGCCAGTGCCTTCGCCCTCGCCGTCTCCGGTCGCATGTTCGGTTTCCGAACAGATCCAGTTCGCCGATAGCGTTTTGAGAGACTGGTATCTCTTCCCGGATCTTCTCGACAACACGGTCAATCAGGCAAATTTCAGCACCGTCCAAGGCTATCTCGACGCCCGCGTGGCGCCTGCCCGTGCGGCGAACCGCGATCAGGGCTTTACCTTTGCAACCTCGATTGCCGAAGAGAATGCGCTGATCAATTCCGGATCGAGCGCCGGGCTTGGTATCCGGCTCAATTTCGATTTCGACAACAACCGCCTCTTCATCCTCGAAGCCTTCGAGAATGGGCCCGGCTTTCAAGCAGGAATTGATCGCGGCACCGAAATTCTCGCTATCGGCACCGATAGCTCGAACCTTGCAACGGTCAGCTCTCTAATGGCTTCTGGCGGCGCACAGGCCGTGATCGACGCACTTGGCCCGCTTGATGCCGGGGTCACGCGTGTCCTCCGTTTTGCGCAAGGTAATGGCACAGTAATCGAGGCCAGCGTCACCAAGGCGGCATTTTCGCTTGATCCCGTATCGGACCGTTACGGCGCGCTGATCCTTCAGGATGCAGGCCGCAACGTGGGCTATCTCAACCTGCGCACCTTCATCGTCGGCGGAGCCAGCGAGCAATTGCGCGACGCCTTCCAACTGTTTGCCTCCAACAATGTAAGCGAGCTCATCCTAGACTTTCGCTACAACGGCGGCGGGCTTGTCGAAAATGCCGAGACATTGGGCGACCTTATGGGCCGCAACAATGTCGGCAATCTATTTAGCGAAACCCTTGTCCGGCCCGAACGTGTGCAAGACCTTCAGGATCAGGGTTTTGTCTTCCTGCGAGACTTCCAGAGCGAGGTAAACGCCCTTCAACCAGAAGGGCTTGTGCTGATCGGGACGCAAAGCACCGCCTCGGCCAGTGAACTCGTGACGAACGCGATGCTTCCTTATGTTGCGCCGGAGCGTGTGGCGCTTGTCGGGACCAACACCTCTGGCAAGCCCGTGGGGCAATTCGCTTTCGACCTTGCCTCGTGCGATCTGCGCGTTCGTGCCGTCACCTTCCGGACGGTGAATGCCGATGGCGAAGGTGAATATTTCGACGGCTTGGCGGGCGTGATGCCCAACACTTGCCGTGCCGAAGATGATTTCACAAAGCCACTGGGCGATCCAACCGAAGCCTCCATAGCAACGGCGCTCGACTTTCTCGGCGGGCGCAGTTGCACCGCGATCAGCGGTCAAATGGGTCAGATCGCCCAGCGGCCGGTCATGCCAACAATGGTGATGCCGAAGGAGCCACGGGCAGCGCAGCATCAGATACCGGGTCTGTTCTAGGCTACGCACAGGTGCTGCCGTCCGCGGCAATGATCAGGGCACGTTCTCGCCTTCGGTAAAGGGCTGCGCATCGGTATGCGCGCAACCGAACAAGGTCACCTCGTCCAATTGCAGGGTCGCGGTAAAGGGATATATCCGATCGCTCATCGCGTCGCTGCAGTCACCCGGCGTTAGAGCGAGGGTGACCGGTGCCCCTGCCCATTCACCGGAAAATCCAAGGCCATTGTTGCCCGCAAACCGCGAAACGGGAAATGTCTCTCCTTCCGGTAGTTCAGGCGACGAATACCGGGCCTCATAACTTGACCCTGCCGGGGTAATGGAAAGTCCCCAGAAAGGCTCTGTCCCGCCAACGGTGATCTGTGCGTCTTCGGCAATTCCATCAAAAGGGGTAGAATCGCGCGATATTTCGCCGGGAGTTTCATTGCATCCGGCGGTCAACAACGCTGCTGCGGCCATGGCCGGCAGATACAAGAAGGGGGCGGACAATTTCATGCCCGCCCCCTTAACACTGTCTGCGAAAAACAGGAACCTGTCCGCAGCTAGGGATTGCTATCAACCTGGCATGAGCACCGTGTCGATCACGTGGATCAGGCCGTTCGATGCCTCGACATCGGTCGCGGTCACAGTCGCGGTCCCGCCGGTCGCGTCGGTCAGGACGACTGCGCCATCTGCTAGCGTTGCGGTAAGTGTGCCGCCACCAACGGTTGTGACGGTGTAGCCTTCTTCACCCGCCTGCTCGATCGCAGCGGTCAGGGTTTCTGCATTAACCGCACCCTCGACGACGTGATAAGTCAGGATGCTGGTGAGTGTGTCGGTGTCTTCGGTGGTCAGCGTCTCGACTGTGCCCTCTGGCAGCTTGCCAAAGGCATCATCGGTCGGTGCAAACACGGTGTAGGGGCCCGTGCCTGTCAGAGTCGCGCCAAGGTCTGCTGCATTCACGGCGGCGACAAGCGTCGAGAAGCTTTCATCGGCCGCAGCAACATCGACAATCGTGTTCGATGGTTCGGCTTCTGCCATCATTTCTGCATCTTCAGCAGGCGCAGTTTCTTCGCCGGCGCATGCGGCAAGTGCCAGCACGCTCACTGCGGCAAAGGTATTCGTAAGGGTTTTCTTCAGGGTATTCATAACGGGGGTCTGTCCTTTGTTTTGCAGCCCGAGAGCTGCGATTTACCGTTCGGCCCTTGGGTCCATACCGGCGGGCCAACTGGGAACTTCGCAACCTCGCGAGAGTTTGGAAGTCTCAGTGCTACCTACGCAGAGCCCCTGCAATTGGATCCATAATTTCTTTGCCGGATAATCAACCAATGACCTTTCTCCCGACGCGCACCGCCGGACTTGAGCGGCTTCACGAATTCGCGCAATCCGCCGGTGATGCCTATGCCAAGAACCGCAATTTTGACGATGGCATGCCGGACACAGGTTTTCGCAATAACGTCTCGCAATTATCCCCCTGGCTGCACGCAGGGCTGCTCGGCGAAACCGAAGTGCTGGAGGCTGTCCTTTCTGCCCACGGCCCCGAGGGGGCGGAAAGCTTCATCTCCGAAGTGTTCTGGCGCGTGTATTTCAAGGGCTATCTTGAACAGCGCCCGACGATCTGGCGAAGCTACACCAAGGGCCGCGATGCGGCGCTTGCCAGGCTCGATGACAATTCGGGCCTGACCAAAGCCTATAGTGAGGCGACCGATGGACGCACCGGAATTGCCGCTTTCGACCACTGGGCGCGCGAGCTGATTGAAACGGGTTACCTTCACAATCACGCCCGCATGTGGTTTGCGAGCATTTGGATTTTCACTTTGAAGCTCGACTGGGAACTGGGGGCTGACTTTTTCCTTCGCCATCTTGCCGATGGCGATGCTGCCTCCAATACGCTGTCGTGGCGCTGGGTCGCAGGCCTTCACACGGCGGGAAAAACCTACCAGGCAAGTGCCAGTAATATTGCCCTTTTTACCGAGCGCCATCCCGATGGCCCGCTTGAAGCAGAAGGCCTTGCCGAGGAGGCCGAGCCGCTGACCGAGGGGCAAGAACACTCTCGCTCCATGCCGGAGCTGCCCGCCAGCGACCTGCCGGAAGAACCCTATGCTCTTTTAGTCCATGATGAAGCGGCGAGCCACGAACCGCTTGGAATTGACGCTGCGCCCTCACTTATCATTTCAGCCCCTCGCCCCGAAGCCCGCAGCCCCGGCGAAATTGGCAAAATCGCGCAAGAATTCGCCCGGGATGCGACGCAAAACGGTGCAAAGGCTGCGGGCGACGCCTTTGGCTGCCCGGTCGCGCATTGGACCGCGGGAGAGGCGCTCGCCGACATCCTTTCGGACGCGGGAATTGAGAATATCGCTACCGCCTATCTGCCCACGGGTTGGACCAAAGACGCGCTTTGGCCAGAGCTCAGCGAGTTCGAGGCGGGTGGCCGCCTCACCCAAATTGCCTGCGATCTGGACCGTTCCACCTGGCCCCATGCCAAAGCAGGCTTTTTTCGCGTGAAGAAAGCCATTCCCGATGTGCTTGGCGAGCTTGGTCTGGCAGGGGGATAGCCCCGCCAGACAAGCCCTGCTCAAGGTTTACATCGCTTTTTCTGGGCGCGCGTCGTGCTTGTGACGCTCTTCCTTGCCGAACAGACGCTCAAGCCGCTGTGCGAGCGTATTGGCGGCCTTGCGCGCCGCGTCATCGACCTTGTCGGCCTTGCCGGTCACGCCAATCGGGCGTCCGCCGCGCGGCCGTGCCTCGATCGTGCAGTGTTTGTCATCCGCTCCATGTTTGGAGCCGTTGACGTCGCTCACATGGACTTCGATGCGGGTCAACCGCTCCTCAAAACGCGCAAGCTTCTCTCGCATCATTTCCTCAATCCGCTGAGCCACGTTGTCAGTTCCCATGACAGAGCTGTCGGAGTTGAATTGAAATTGCATATGCGCTTCTCCTTTTTATTGCATCAATCTGCCTAAACAATGTGGCGATTGATGGGCCAAATTTAACCCCCAATCTTCAAGTTGTAAGCTAGCGAAGGATGCCTAGGGACCTCGCCCCTTGGCGTTAAGCACGAACATATGACCCCTGACATTTCGGGTCACTGCGGGTCCAAGCCACATATTGGCCGCTAAGGTAAGGCTGTGGGAATGATCGCGCGAGTTGAGAGCCGCGCAGGGCCCCTCAAGCTTCCGTCAATACCGGCTCGTCAAACGCGCCGTGATCGACCACATCAAGCGCCGCCAATTGCGCCGCTGCCGATGTGATGATCTGCGAGGGCTGCCCGCCGGCCTTCTCCACCTCAAGCGCGACCGCGCGCTCAAGCGATTGGGAAAGCGGCGATGGTATCCGCACCAGCGCCAGAAGCGCGTTGATCTCGGCGCTGCTGATGCTCGCAATTTCCCGCAATGTCGCGCGCATCTCGATCACCGGATTGACCAGATCGCGCAAGGCATCGCCGGTGTTCACACAGTGACAGTCAAGTTCTTCACCAAACAGCCCGTTTATCTCATCCAATGCTTCGGCCGCCGCGTTCACAAAATGCTGTTTGGCGTTTTCGACGTGATAGAGATCGCGCAAGTGCAATTCGGTCCAGCTCTTGTCCCCCGCCTTTGCCGCGGCGCGCGCATGGTCGATAATATCGCTTTCCGCTGTCGAAAGCCGCTCAACTTCGGCGATCGCGGACAGATAACGCAGCGCACCGGGGTCAAGGTCGGCGGGAAGCGCGAGTTTGCGCATCGGCAGCGCGGCGACGTGTTTCTTGTAATCGGTGATCTTGGGATCAATCCCGCCAACAACCGTCGTCGCCCCTGCCCCCGTCAGGACGAGCGCACCTGCGACAAGGACACTGCCCGTGATCGCAACAAGGCTCGCCTTCGCGGTTCCGGTTGCGGTGGACGGCAAAACCGCGCTGACCGCGAGCCCGCCCACCATCGCCGCTGCGAGTATGGAGAGGCCGCAAGATGCCATCGCGGTGCCACCGGCAACCTTGTTCCAGTCAATTGACAGGTCTGCCAGATCAAGCCCGGCAAAATCGGGCACATTGCCGCCGCCGCCAATCACTGCCGCGCCCGGGCTCTGGCGCGGCGGGTTGCCACACTCACCGACCAGCCACGGGCTTTCCGGCCCGGGGAGTTTTGCCAGCGGATCTCCTCCAAGCGGTCCTCTCCATGGCATAAAGCGTATTCCTCAAACTGGTGCGCGTGCATCGCTTCGAAAGCGAGCGAAACTGGCATTGGCTATCGGCCTTGAGAAAGGTCGATGAAGCCATATAGCCGCGAATTGAGAAGAAATTTATCGCACTGCAACATGAGCCAATGTGCAGTTAGTCACACTGTTACAACTTGTGACACGGGTCGCGCGAAGGGAGCATCAAGCCACCCTTCAGGGCGCAGGCGTAAGCCGCGCGGTGATCTTGATCTCGACCTCGCCTTCAGGGGCAAACAAGCGATCGATATCGATCGCGGTCCAGGCGGGAAAGGGCGCTTTGATATAGCGGTTCTTGACGCTAGAAAGCGCAGGCATCGAGGCGTCGATATCGACGTGATAGGTCGTGATATCGACCACATCGTCCCAGCTGGACCCTGCGCGGGTGAGCACGCTGCCGATGTAATGGAAGGTGCGATCATAGGCGTCCTCGCGGCTAACCCCCTCCGGCCCCGGCCCAGCGATGACGCCGGAGAGATAGACGGTGTCGCCGTGGATGACCGCCTCGGAAAAGCCGAACTCCTCCATAAAGGCACGGCCACCTTCGCTTTCCGGCATGATGGTGCGTTTTTCGGTTGGCGGCGAGGTGGATGCATCCTGCGCGAGCGCTGGCGTGCCGCAAAGCGCTAGGATGAGGGTGAGCGAGAAGGTTGTGGGTTTGATCATTTTATCGCTCACATGAGTCTGACACTTCTCAGATCATTAAACCTTTAGCTGTCGATAAAGAAGGCAAAACCAAGGCCAACAGTTGACGACTTTGTTTATGGTAAAGAAATTCAAGTCGAATCGAGGTCTAAGATGTCAAAAGATGAATCGCTGATAAGCCGAAAAATATACTTCTTCCGGATAGCTCATTTTGATCAAGTGAAAGATAGTCTCGCAACTGCTCTCGAGCGAATCGACTTATTGGATTTCAATGATAATGGGCGATATCGGATTGATGGCGTAGCTGACTACAGATACTCGCTTTATCCAGATGCCAAAGACTTCCCAATTAAACTGCGTTTCGGGAAGATTAGACGAAACAGCCTTCCGCAAGTTGAACATGTCGGAAAGCTGGACACACTTGCGCTAGATGAGGACGCGGGTCTCGTCGACATTTCACACATAATGATCTTCGAAGACGGATTTGTGGCGGCTGAATGGAATGCTGACGGGCCAAAGCTCTCGCAGATGACCCCTTACATGATGGAGAAAGGCAGGTTGAACGATCCTCCTAGCTTCCTCCCACTCCTTGAAAGAGACATTGTCGAATCTCTTTCGAGACTTAACTCGGTCCGTGTTCTGGAAGTCGATGTTCCACCTAATGCCGCGGAGCTAGCGAGGGAGGCAGATGAAAGCTTATACGACGCCATCAAGGCATCAGAAGCCCTTGGAGGAACAAAAAGAGTTAGCTTAAAATTGACGGCTGAAGTTTCGACATCAAAGCTGCTAAATCTCGCGAAGAAGCTAGCAGACTTGATAAAGGGCAATCCGCATAACCGGGAGCAGTTCAATAGTATTCTGGCAAGCGGGCGGGATGACGAAGCGCGAATAACACGCTATATCGACATACTAGAGAGCAAAATGGTCACTTCGGACGAATTTGCGCGAAAGTCGTCGAGATCAAGAGGGCTGGATACCGACTTTGCCTATAGTGTGCTTGAGAAGGCATATAGCGAGAACCTGCTCCGCCTCCAAACCTCCGCGACATCCAGTGACTTCTAATGAGACTATATTTCAATAATCGCATACTGTCCGATTTTTGTTTAGCAGTCTTTGCGGTTGCTGGGATTGTCTTTGTTAAATCGTTCTGGCCGGCCGTACAAAACTTGGACCCGAGAATCTATTTGGCCTTGGGAACGACGGCTGCGACACTTCTAGGATTTAGCTTGGCATCCGCCACTTTTCTTGTCGGACAGGCAAGCTCAGAGAAGCTAAATTTGTTAAGAAACTCCAAGAGCTATCCGCAGCTTATCGAACTAATTCAGTCTGCGCTTTGGCGGCTATTCGGATTGCTGATCGCTTGTTTCGTGGCTTTTGTTGCATGTAGATCAACGCCAATCTTTTCACTGGCGTTGATTTCATTCTTTGGAACATTGGCAATGGCAGGAGTGACCGGTCTTCTATGGTCTGTTTCTTCCGTCTTGCGCATATCTTCCTAGACTTCGAGCAAGGGTGAAACGCACCCTCACTCCACCATCTTCACGTACAAATCCCCGCCCTCGCGGTATTTTTCGGCCATTTCTTCCATACCCGCTTCGTTTTCGGCGCGTTCGGCAGGCGAGTTTTCGCCTTTAAGGTCTTCGCTTGCGAGGAAGCTGTCGGGGTCGCTGTTCTGCTTTGCGGCAAATTCGCGCACTTCCTGAGATATCTTCATCGAGCAGAACTTGGGACCGCACATGGAGCAGAAGTGGGCGGTTTTGGCGCCTTCTGCTGGTAGGGTCTGGTCGTGGAATTCTTCCGCGGTTTCGGGGTCGAGGCTGAGGTTGAACTGGTCCCTCCAGCGGAACTCGAAGCGCGCTTTGGAAAGAGCATCATCGCGCACTTTCGCTGCCGGGTGACCTTTCGCCAAATCCGCTGCGTGGGCGGCTAGCTTATACGTTACCACGCCAACCTTCACGTCGTCACGGTCAGGAAGGCCCAGGTGCTCCTTGGGCGTTACGTAGCAAAGCATGGCGGTGCCGTACCAACCGATTTGCGCGGCTCCAATGCCGCTGGTGATGTGGTCATAGCCCGGCGCAATGTCGGTCACGAGCGGGCCGAGCGTGTAGAACGGTGCTTCACCGCAGGCCTCAAGCTGCTTTTCCATGTTCTCTTTGATCTTGTGCATGGGGACGTGGCCCGGCCCCTCGATCATGACCTGCACATCTTGCGCCCAGGCGCGCTTGGTAAGCTCGCCCAGAGTGTAGAGCTCGGCAAATTGCGCTTCGTCATTGGCATCGGCGATGGAGCCGGGACGAAGACCATCGCCGAGCGAATAGGCAATGTCGTAAGCCGCGCAAATCTCCGAGATTTCGTCAAAATGCTCGTAAAGGAAGCTCTCTTTGTGGTGGGCAAGGCACCATTTCGCCATGATGCTGCCGCCGCGCGATACGATGCCGGTAACGCGCTTGGCAGCGAGCGGCACGTAAGGAAGGCGAACGCCTGCGTGAATGGTGAAATAGTCGACGCCCTGCTCGGCCTGTTCGATCAGAGTGTCGCGGAAAATGTCCCAGGTGAGCTCTTCGGCCACCCCGCCCACTTTCTCCAGCGCCTGGTAAATCGGCACGGTGCCCACGGGAACGGCAGAGTTGCGGATGATCCATTCGCGCGTGTCGTGGATGTTGCGGCCCGTGGAGAGGTCCATGATCGTGTCCGCGCCCCAGCGCGTTGCCCAGACCATCTTGTCAACCTCGGTCGCAACGTCCGAGGCCACGGCGGAGTTGCCGATATTGGCGTTGATCTTCACCAGGAAATTGCGCCCGATGGCCATGGGCTCTGTCTCAGGGTGGTTGATGTTGTTGGGGATGATCGCGCGGCCGCGTGCGACTTCATCGCGGACGAATTCGGGCGTGATCACATCGGGAATTTCCGCGCCCCAGCTCTCACCATCGCGCACGAAGTCCTTGGCCAGTTCGCGGCCAAGGTTTTCACGCTCGGCGACATATTCCATCTCTGGCGTGATGATGCCTTTGCGGGCGTAGTGCATTTGCGACACGTTGTGGCCGGCTTTTGCGCGAAGCGGGCGCTTCACCACATTGGGGAACTGCGCCACGCCGCCCGAACGGTCGGGGCCGAGCTGGCCGTTGTCTTCAGGCTTTACTTCGCGGGCGTCATATTCCTCGACGTCTCCGCGCGCCTTGATCCAGTCGGAGCGAAGGCCGGGCAACCCTGCGTTGATGTCGATGTTCGCATCAGGGTCGGTGTAAGGGCCGCTGGTGTCATAAACGCGCACCGATGGCTCATCGCCTTCAAGGTCGATCTCACGCATGGCGACGCGGATGCCAGAACCCGTGCGCGCGCCGACATAGACCTTGCGGCTGCCGCGAATGGGACCGGTGGTTACACCGATTTCGACGGGTGAGTTGATGTCGGCCATGTTTGCTCGCTCCTAAAGGCGGATTACGAGCGTGTGGTCGATGCCAGGCCCGCTCCCTCCGCCTGTGTTAACAGGTTCAGGTTCAACGGGTCGGACGGTGCTTACACGTCCCTCTCAGCGAAAGCTCGCTCCCCGGGGATGGGGGGAGGAGTAAGCCTATAGCGCCGCGGTGTCCAGCCTGATCAGTCTTCTTTGGCATGCATCAGCAAGCACACCGCCAGCAGCACCGTCGCGAGCACGCCCGAGCCGCCGGCGATTGGCAAGTCGCCCGAAAAGTCGCGACCCATAGCCATCGAGAGCATGTTGCTTGCAAAGGCGATAACGCCGACCAATGCGGTGAGCCCGCCCAGCGCCTTTGCGCCTTGCGCCAGCTTCGCCATGCCGAAGACAATCGCCGCAAACGCAATCATCGCTTTGGCTGCGTTGTAGACCATGAAGGAATAGGCGACGACCGATGCGGCGGCTGGCTGCACGCCTTCGACCGCTCCGGCGGCCTCGAAGAAGGGGCCGAATTGCGTAAGGCCAATGCCGACCTGAATGATGTTCAGCACAGAGGCAAAAGCAATCGCGACAAAGCCGATGTGCAAGGCTTTCGCCTGCACCATCGCCGTGCCAGCGAACAGCGCCGTCATCACGAAAAGAGCCGCCTCAAAACCCCAAATCAGCTGGCGCGGCACATCGGCCTCAGCCGCGTAAAGCGCGGTGTAAGCGCCTTGTGTGACCGCTGCGATCAGCAGCAGAACAGCCGTCAGTTTGACGTTGCGGTCGAATGAAAAATCCATTTTTGAAAAAGCCCCTGTGCGCATCGTTATCCCAGAGCGGTTCGGGACATCTGGCCCGAAGGTTACAGAATTTCATGCCCCTTGCGAGATTTTTGTTCTCGTGGAATGGGTGCGCGCGAGAGATGAGAGAGGATATGCAGATATGCCCTTCAAAATGACCGAGATGGTGGGGTGCGAATTCCCATTGTTTGCCTTTAGCCACTGCCGCGATGTGGTGGTCGCAGCAAGCCGCGCAGGGGGTTTCGGGGTTCTGGGGGCGGTGTCTTACACGCCCGAACAACTGGAGCAGGAGCTTCAATGGATTGATGATCACGTGGACGGCAAACCCTACGGTGTCGATGTGCTTATCCCCGAGGTGCAAGCGGTCGATCACTCGGTCAGCGCCGATGAAATTGTTGCAAAAATCCCGAGCCAGTACCGCGACTTCACGCGGGCTCTGCTACGCGATGCCGGGATCAGTGAAGAGGCAGGCGCGCCGCAAGGCGGCAGCCAGGCGCCCAGCACCTCGCTTGGGCAGGAACTGCTGGAGGTCAGCTTCAATCACCCTGTGCGTCTGATCGCGAATGCGCTTGGCACGGCGCCTCCTGAAATGATCGCAGCGGGCAAACGCCACGGCATTCCCGTGGCGGCTCTTGTCGGGGCAAAGGAACACGCGCTCAAACAGGTCGAGGCGGGCGTGGATATCATCGTTGCGCAAGGCGGCGAAGGCGGCGGGCATTGCGGCGATGTGTCGACCGTGGTGCTGATCCCCGAAGTCGTGCGCGCAATCAAGGAAGCGGGCGCGGACATTCCTGTGCTGGCCGCGGGCGGGATTATGACCGGCGAACAGATGGCCGGAATGATGGCTATGGGCGCGGCAGGTGCATGGTGCGGCAGCGTATGGCTCGCTTCACCCGAGGCAGAAACAACGCCCGTTTTTCGCGAAAAAATGGTCGCCGCAGGATCGCGCGACACAATCCGTTCCAAGCACCGCACCGGCAAATTTTCGCGGCAGCTTAAAAGCGAATGGCATGATCGTTGGGAACAGGCGGGGCTTCCTGCCCTGCCAATGCCATTGATGAGCCTGCTTGCCGAACCCGTGTTGCGCGCGCTCGATCAGGCGGCGGTTTCGGGCAATCCCCAGGCCCAGGCGCTGTCGAGCTATTGGGTGGGTCAAGGCCTCGGCCTCGTCGAAGACCAGCGCGGCGTCGGCACCATCGTGCAAGACTTCAAGGAAGGCTTTGCGCGCGGCGTCGAAGAGCTCACGCAATCAATGGAGTAGAACTGGCCCGCAGCTATTCGATGACGCGGCCACGAACCATGACAAAATCCACGTCTTCGAGGACCGTCACATCGGCCAGCGGATTGCCATCAACCGCGATAATATCGGCGGAGTACCCCGCCTTTAGCTGGCCGATGGAATCGCCCATCCCAAGGACATCGGCGGCAACAGTGGTGGCGCTTGCAAAAGCCTCCCGATTGCTCAGGCCTCCTTCTACTAGCAGGCCGAACTCGCCTGCATTTTCGCCATGCGGGAAGACGCCTGCATCGGTGCCAAAGGCGATCGGCACGTCCAATTCGCGCGCGCGCCCGATCAGGCTTTCAGCGTAGGTTGCAACCGCTTCGATCTTTTCCTCGACCACTGGCGTGTAGAAGTCCTGGCCCAGCTTGCTCGTGACACCCTGAAACGCCATCAAGGTCGGGATCAACGTCACATTGTTGTCCCGCATAGCCTTTGCCGAACCTTCATCAAGATAAGTGCCGTGCTCGATTGTCTGCACGCCTGCTTTCGCCGCTGCCTCGACCCCGCGTGCCCCATGTGCATGGGCAGCGACGTTGAGGCCAAGGAGCTTGGCCGTGTCGACAATCGCTTCCATTTCGGCAGAGGTGAAATGCTCTTCAAGCCCCCTGCCCTGCTGTGAAAGCACACCTCCGGTCGCGGTGATCTTGATAAGGTCAGCGCCATATTTTGACGCTTGGCGAACCTTTGCAGAGCACTCGACAGGACCGGTGCATGTGTAGCCAGAGGTCAGCACATCATCGACGTGTTTGTGAAAACCATTCACATCGCCGTGCCCGCCAATGATCGAGATCGTGCGCCCTGCGGTGATGACGCGCGGCCCCGGCACGATGCCTTCTTCGGTCGCGCGGCGCAGCGATTGCATCACCTGATCGGTCCGGCTGCCAAGGTCGCGGATCGTGGTAAAGCCCGCCAGAGCCGTCAGCCGCGCGTTCTTCGCCGCGATCAAGGTGTAGTATTCAGGTGGGGTCGTAGCCGCGCGCCAGAATTCCCCCGAAGGATCGCCGGACAGATGGGTGTGCAGGTCAATCAGGCCAGGCAATACGGTTTTATCTGAAAGGTCGATCACCGTGTCATCTTCGCCAATGACGACATCACTCGATCCCGCTTCGACGATGTCGACGATCTTGCCGTCTTCAACAAGGATCAGAGCCGGCCCCGTCGGATCACTTTGTGCATCGACGATAACGCTGCCCGCCTCGATCACGGTCATTTGCGCGATTGCAGGTGAGGCAAACACGGCCAGTGCCACGCCCAAGGATGCGTAAAGCGCGCGGGAAGGGTTGAACTTTTTCATGGAACGAGACCTCTCTTCATTTTCTTTTCGCATCCGTGATGGAGCGTGGCACCCGATCTGACAAGCGTGCGCGTTTGTTTGGAAAGACGGTGCGGAATTCCCGGATCATGCTCCGGCAGAGCCAGCCGCTTGCCACTCGGCGATTGCATCAATGGGGAACAAGAGCATGATAACGGTCAGCGTCAGCCCGTCGCGCACCACCCATGCCGCCAGCACTTCGAGCACAATCGCGCCCACAATCGTCACCTTGATCGGTAGCCGCATCGCGAGGTGAAACCCGAAGGCCATCCAGCCGATATCGGCAAAGGAATTGAGCACGCTGTCACCCGAATACCCCCAATTGGCGGTGACCGAACGAAAACGCTCGATCACCATCTGCGTGTTTTCCAGCACTTCCCAAGCAGCCTCCAGGAACACCGCAAGGGGCAAACCCCATTTGACCGCTCCCTCGCCGCCGATTTTCCACTTGGCGAACAAAAGCCACCCGAGAGCGTAGAAAATGGGGCCGTGAATGATGTGGCTTGGCGTGTACCAATCCGCGATATGTTTCGAATTGCCCATTGAGTTGATGTCGCCATGCCACAGCTTCACATATCCGCATTCGCAGATCGGCGGACGCCCCATTGCAAGCAATATTCCCACGGTCAGAACCGCGATAGCGATGGAGACGAAAATTGTCGTGCGCGTCGGTGTAAGCGTGGCCATGCCGCAAACTTCTGAATCAAAGAAACAAAAGACGCAAGGCTCCTCAGATACTGCCGCACTGCGAGATTGCCCCCACACCCGCCAGCGCCTAGGGCTCTAAAACAGATGACCGACTCACAAGTGGATTGCGTAATTGTTGGCGGCGGCCTTGCGGGCGGATTGATTGCGCTTGCGCTCCACCGAGCACGTCCGGAATTCCGCATCCGCGTGATCGAGGCTGGCCGCACAATTGGCGGCAACCACCGCTGGAGCTGGTTTGACAGCGACCTCTCTGATGAAGGCCGCGCGCTGCTTGCGGCCTTTCGCCAGACGGATTGGGACGATGGTTATGAGGTCAAATTTCCCAAATATTGCCGCAAGCTGAAGACCACCTATCGATCTATGGCATCGCCCGATTTCCACGAAGGGTTGTTGCGCGCCCTGCCCGAAGGTTCGGTGATCCTTGGCCGCCAAGCCGCAAGCCTGGACGCGCGCGGCGTTGATCTTGCCCCTTCGCAATTCGAACCTGCCGAGCGGATAACGGCGCGCAGCGTCATTGACTGTCGCAGCTTCAAGCCCAGCGAACATCTCAAAGGTGGCTGGCAGGTGTTTCTGGGCCGCCACCTTCGGCTTGATAAACCCCACGGTGTCGAGCGGCCGGTCATTATGGACGCAACCGTCGATCAACTCGCGCCCCACGGCAATGGCGGCTCATACCGCTTTGTTTATGTCCTCCCCCTGGGCGGCCACGATGTTTTTATCGAGGACACCTATTACGCCGACGACCCGCTGCTTGATCGCGGCGCGCTTTCAGGACGGATCGACCAATATGCCCGCGCAAATGGCTGGCAGGACGGGGTGCCCGTGCACCACGAGGCGGGCATCTTGCCGGTCCTCACCGGGGGCGATTTTGCCGCCTATCAGGACGAGGTGCGTATTCCCGGCGTCGCGATTGCGGGCGCGCGCGGTGGTTTCACCCACCCGCTCACCAGCTACACCATGTGCGTCGCGGTCGAAAATGCGCTCGCGATCGCAGAACAGGCCGATCTTTCGGGCGAGCAACTCGCCGCCTTCTTCGATGCGCGGGCCCGCCGTCACTGGAGAAAGACGGGATACTACCGCTTGCTTGCCCGTTTCCTTTTCTTCGCGGCCAAGCCGGAGAAGCGCGTCAAGGTTTTCCAGCGCTTCTATGGTCTTCGCGAGGGCTTGATCGAGCGCTTCTATGCCGCCCGGTCTAACGCCTTTGACAAGGTCCGCGTCTTATGGGGTGAGCCCCCCGTAGCTATACACTCGGCCATTGCGGCCATGTTCAAATCGGGTCCGGCATTGAAGTCGGAGAAGTCTGATCGCGGCACACAGCAGGCCGCGCAGTCAAACGAACTGCAAAAGGAAACAGGGGCATGAACGCCGATCCCACTCTCGACTTTTCACCGCCGATGAGCGGAGAACGCGGCATCAATCCGGTGATCGCGGAAAAGTATAAAGGCAAGACAGCCTGCGTCATCGGGTCTGGTTTTGGCGGCATGGCTCTGGCGCTGCGGCTGCAATCGCACGGTATTCAAACGACGGTTGTTGAATCGCGCGACAAACCCGGTGGCCGGGCGTATTTCTGGGAAAAAGACGGCTTCACCTTTGACGCTGGTCCCACGGTGATCACCGACCCACCCTGTTTGAAAGAGCTGTGGGAACTGACCGGCCACGATATCTCCGAAGACGTTGAGTTGATGAAGGTGCACCCCTTCTACCGCCTCAACTGGCCCGATGGCACCAACTTCGATTATTCGAACAATGACGAGGAATTGAACGCCGAAATCGCGAAGCTCAATCCCGACGATGTAATCGGCTATCAGCGCTTCCTCGAATATTCGGCGCGCGTGCACGAAGAGGGCTATATCAAGCTTGGCACCAAGCCCTTCCTCGATTTCAAGAGCATGCTCAAAGCCGCGCCTGCCCTCGTCAAAGAAAAGGCCTGGCGCAGCGTTTACGACATGGTTTCAAGCTACATCCAGGATGAGCGCCTTCGCGAAGCGTTCAGCTTTCATACGCTTCTGGTCGGTGGTTCGCCGATGAAAACCAGCGCGATCTATGCGCTCATTCACAAGCTTGAGAAAGACGGCGGCGTGTGGTGGGCGCGCGGCGGGACCAACCGCCTGATCGCCGGAATGGTGCGCCATTTTGAACGCCTTGGCGGCACGATGCGCGTGGGCGATGCGGTGGTGCAGGTCCATACCCAAGGGACCAAGGCGACCGAGGTGGAAACCAAATCAGGCTGGAAACAGCGGTTTGACGCGGTCTGCTCCAACGCTGACATCATGCACTCTTACAAGGACCTGCTCGGGCAATCCGACCGGGGGCAGAAATACGCCAAATCCCTGAACCGCAAGAGTTATTCGCCATCACTATTCGTCGTCCACTTCGGGCTTGAAGGCACGTGGCCGGGTATTGCCCATCACATGATCCTGTTTGGCCCACGCTACAAAGGGCTTGTCGACGATATTTACAAGCACGGCGTCCTGCCGCAGGATTTCTCGATCTATCTCCACCACCCGACCGTCACCGATCCGTCGATGGCGCCCAAGGGCATGAGCACCTTCTACGCGCTTGTGCCTGTCGCTCACCTCGGCAAGATGCCGATCGACTGGGAGGTCGAAGGGCCAAAGTTTGAAAAGGCAATCCTCGATGAAGTGGGCCGCCGCCTCATCCCGGACATCCACGACAGGATCGTCACCAAGTTCTCTTATGCGCCCAAGGATTTCCAGAGCGACCTGAACGCCCATATGGGCAGCGCCTTCAGCCTCGAGCCGGTCCTGTGGCAAAGCGCCTATTTGCGCGGGCACAACCGCGATGACGTGATCGACAATTTCTACCTCGTGGGCGCAGGCACGCACCCCGGTGCCGGGATCCCCGGCGTTGTCGGCAGCGCGAAAGCGACTGCGGGACTTATGCTTGAAGATCTGGCGGTGAAGTAAGGATGTGCCTGCGAATTATTCCCTTCGTCGCTCTTCTTGGCTTGGCAGCATGCGAACAGGGGAACGGCTCAGATACAATCCCTGAGCCAGCCGATTCTGTACTGAAGCCGGACGACCATAAACACAATTGGCTTGTCATCTCTTCCGAGGGAAACACTGTCGTACTAGCGGACAGTTCTTATAAGGAGGTGTTCGAAACAGAGCAGGCAAGTTACCCTAAGGCCCTGATCCGGGTGTACGCGGGGTATTCCACTAGCAGTTCGTATTTTGCTGACTCGATTGCAGCAGTTGATTGCAATTCATCGCAAATGGCCCCTTTTGTAGCTTTTTATGCGGATGATGAGACCGGCGAAGGTGAACGGGTGACATATCCAAGGGAGTTTCGCTCGACGGCAGAAATGAACCCTAATACTCGCAGCGCAATTTTCGGCCATGTATGCGGCCCTGAATGGAGTTATGAAGCCCCCCGATGAAACGTCTTGCTGTTTATTGCGGTTCGGCAACGCCCGAAGACCCGCGCTACATGGAACTCGCCGCACGGGTGGGAAAGACCCTCGCCGAACGGGGCATCGGCACCGTCTATGGCGGCGGTCGCTTGGGGCTAATGGGCGCGGTCGCCAAGGGTGCGTTGGATGCTGGCGGCGAAGTTATCGGGGTCATCCCCGAAGCGCTCGCCAATAGCGAAGTTGCCAATCACGATTGCAGCGAGCTTTATACGGTTTCCGGCATGCACGAGCGCAAACAGCGCTTCACCGACCTCTCCGATGGCTTTGTCACCCTGCCCGGCGGCGTTGGCACAATGGACGAATTGTGGGAGGCGATGAGCTGGGCGCAATTGGGCTATCACTCAGACCCCGTGGGCCTTCTCAACGCCTTTGGCTTTTACGATGAGCTGATCGCTTTCAACGCCAAAATGGCGGATGTTGGCTTTGTGCGCCCCGCGCACCAGAACATTCTCGTCGCCGCTGAATCGATCGAAGATCTGCTCGACAAAATGGCCGCTTACGAGCCGCATACGCCGATCTTCCGGATGAAGGCGGACGATTTGTGAACGACAAGGCGCGCCCTTTCGTCCTTAACGAGCTGAAGGCAACCCCTTCCGTTCCGGGCGGTGGACGCAACCGGGCGGCTCTGGTCGAGAAGGCGCGGGTCGCAATCCGCGAGGGTTCCCACTCCTTCCACGCCGCCGCGCGACTGTTCGACAAGACCACGCGCGAGCGCGCCTGGCTGCTCTACGCCTGGTGCCGCCGCTGCGACGACATTGCCGATAATCAGCACTTGGGCGGCGAATTGGGCGACCAATCGGACGCCAAGGCGCGCATCGCCAAGATCCGCCTGCTCACACAACGCGCGCTCGACGGCTACCCCACCGCCGACCCGGCCTTCGACGCCTTTGGTCTGGTTGCATCCGAGGTCGGCATCACTGCGCAGATGGCCGAGGACGTGATCGCGGGCTTCGAACTTGACGCCGATGACTGGCGCCCACGGACCGAGGCCGACATGCTGCGCTATTGCTACCACGTGGCAGGCGCCGTTGGCGTGATGATGGCGGTGGTCATGGGCGTTGATCCCAAGGATCAGGACACGCTCGACCGCGCGAACGATTTGGGCCTAGCGTTCCAGCTTTCCAACATCGCCCGCGACATTGTAGAAGATGACGCGGCGGGACGCTGCTATCTTCCGATCCAGTGGTTGGTCGAACAGGATATCGAGCCCGGCCAGCACACCAAGCCCCACCACCGCGAAGAGCTCGCCGAAATGGCCGCGCGGCTGGTGGAGCTGGTCGAGAAACACGAAGCCGCCGCGCGCGTGGGAGCCGAACGTCTCCCCTTCCGCAGCCGCTGGGCTGTGCTTTCGGCGGCGCGCATTTACGGCGCAATTGGCCGCAAGGTGCGTGAGCGGGGATCTGAGGCGTGGAACAGCCGCACCGTCGTGCCACGCTGGGAAAAGGCGCTTTATGGCATGCGCGCTTTCCTCTCCGCCGCGATCAACCGCGAGAAGCACCCCGACGGCGAGATCACCTGGGGCATCATGGATTTTCGGCCCTCCTGAAGCTTGCAGCAAGCCCGGCGAAGTGGGGAAGGCAAGTAGTTTCCATTGTAATAAAATTGCGCTACGTCTCTCGCCCATGAGAGGACCCTTGATTTTCGCAGCAACGCTCCTTTGCGCCGGCCCCGCGTTGGCCGATGATGATCCAGCGCAAGAGGCAAAGCTCGCAGTCAATGGGTTCATGAATGCAATCGCCAGCGACGATAAAACCGCGCTGGCCGATCATATGGTGCCCGAGGCGATGATCTTCGTGCACAACCGGATGGACCCGCAAAACCCGCGCGTCGATCACCTCACCGTGGCACAGCATCTTGAAAACTGGGCCAAGCGCGATGCGCGCTATATCGAGGACATGGCTTTTACCAGCGTGCTCGTGGACGGCGATATGGCCCATGTCTGGGGCCCCTATTCCTTTTGGGTGAATTACGAGCTTTCCCATTGCGGGATCAATTCGCTCAACCTTGTCAGAACCCAGGACGGCTGGAAAGTCGCCAACACGAGCTTCACGATGGAACGCCCGAGTGAATGTGAACGGCTCGGCGTGCCAGGCTTTCCCGCAGAAGAAATCAGAGACGACCAGTAATGATCACCAAACTCCTTATCGCCAATCGGGGCGAGATTGCCTGCCGCATCATGCGCACCGCGCGCGACATGGGGATCGCGACGGTTGCGGTCTATTCCGATGCGGATGCGAAGGCGCTGCACACGCGCTCCGCAGATGAGGCGGTGCATATCGGCCCCTCGGCAGCGAGCGAAAGCTACCTTGTGGGCGAGAAGATTATCGCCGCTGCCAAGGAGACGGGCGCTGAGGCGATCCACCCGGGTTATGGCTTCCTTTCAGAGAACGCAGACTTCGCGCGCGCTGTGATTGAGGCGGGGCTTATCTGGGTAGGGCCCAAGCCTGAAAGCATCGAGGCGATGGGCCTTAAAGACGCCGCCAAGGAGCGCATGATTGCAGCAGGCGTGCCCGTTACGCCGGGGTATCTCGGCGAAGACCAATCATTGGAGCGCCTTTCCGCAGAGGCCGAGAAAATCGGCTATCCCGTGCTGATCAAGGCCGTTGCAGGCGGCGGCGGTAAAGGGATGCGCAAGGTCGATGCGCCCGAGGACTTCGCGAGCGCGCTCGAAAGCTGCCAACGCGAGGCCAATGCGTCCTTCGGCAATGACGAAGTGCTGCTGGAGAAATGGATCACCAGCCCTCGCCATATCGAGGTGCAGGTGTTTGGCGACTCTCACGGCAATGTCGTCCACCTGTTCGAGCGCGACTGCTCGCTCCAGCGCCGCCACCAAAAGGTGATCGAAGAGGCTCCCGCCCCCGGCATGGACGAGGCCACCCGCGAGGAAATCTGCGCCGCCGCCGTGCGCGCCGCCAAAGCAGTGGACTATGAAGGCGCAGGCACCATCGAATTTATCGCCGATGCCTCAGAAGGCCTTCGCGCCGACCGCATCTACTTCATGGAGATGAACACTCGGCTTCAGGTTGAGCACCCCGTGACCGAAGAGATCACCGGCGTTGACTTGGTCGAATGGCAACTGCGCGTGGCAAGCGGTGAGCCGATCCCGATGAAGCAGGAAGAGCTCTCTATCAATGGCTGGGCGATTGAGGCGCGGCTCTATGCCGAGGACCCTGCTAAGGGGTTTTTGCCGAGTCCTGGTCGAGTTGATCGCTTGCTTTTTGATTACCGAGGACGGGTGGAAAGCGGAATTGAGGAAGGAGACTCAGTCTCGAGTTACTATGATCCAATGATCGCTAAGATCATTTGCCATAGTGGCGACCGGGAGAGCGCCCGAAGCAACCTCGTCCGCTGGCTGAATTCCAGCTTTGTCGGTCCCGTAAAGACCAACAAGTCATTTCTTCATGCCTGCCTGGATTTCGAGGACTTCGCCGATGCCAGGCTCGATACAGGGTTAATCGAACGATCAGAGGAAGATCTGACGAGGCAGAAAGAACCATCGGATAGAGTACTGCGCTCAGCAGGTGCACGGTTCCGTCGCGATTGGCTCGAAAGTTTCGATTGGGACGAAAGGAACTTCCACGACGGTCTGTTCGGCTTCAGACTGAATGCATCGTCGAAGATGTCAGTCGACCTTTACAATCAGGGACAACGATATGTTGTAGATGCGTCTTCAAGCGATACCTCGACTGGACTTTGTTCGGACTACGAGCGCGATGGTGCTATCATCGTTACGGAGGACGGGCAGAGCCACTTGTTTGCGACTTCGCCTGATTTTGTCGGTGGAGCCGCCTCCGCCGCAGACGGCGCAATCCTAGCCCCCATGCCGGGCAAGGTCATCGCAGTGGACGTCTCCGAAGGCGACCAAGTCACCGCTGGGCAGCGGCTGATGGTCCTGGAGGCGATGAAGATGGAGCATGCGCTCACGGCGCCCTTTGACGGGACGGTGACGGGCCTCACGGCGAGCGAAGGCGGACAAGTGCAGGTTGAAGCGGTGCTCTGTATCGTTGAACCAGCTGTGGTGGAGCCGCAAGAGAAGGCTTGACCAACCCCCAGCCCCTCCCGCAAGCGGGAGGGGAGCGAGACTTGCCGAGCCGAAAGCGAGGCTTAGTCGCAGCGGGGTGGACATGGAGAGAGCCGTTTGACCTGGGAAAAAGAACTCGAAGAACTGCGCCAACGTGAGGCGCTCGCTGAAGAAATGGGCGGCGCGGACAAGGTCGCGCGCCAGCATTCTCGTGGCAAGATGGATGCGCGCGCGCGGCTGGACGCCATCTGCGACCCCGGCTCCTTTCGCGAGATCGGCAAGATCGCTGGCAAAGGCCATTATGACGAGAACGGCGACCTTCAAGGCGTCACGCCCGCCCCCTTCCTGTTCGGCAAGGCGACCGTAAACGGCCGGCCAGTTGTCGCCACGGCAGACGATTTCACGATCCGCGGCGGTGCTGCTGACGCAGGCATCAGGCGCAAGATGGTGCAGGCCGAGCAGATGGCGCATGAGCTAAAGCTCCCCATCATCAAGATGATCGACGGGACCGGCGGCGGGGGCTCGGTCAAAACGCTTGAACAGATTGGCGCGACCTATATTCCGGCGGTTCCGGGATGGGGCGATACGGTCAGGAACCTCGACACCGTGCCGGTGGTGGCTCTGGCGCTCGGTCCCACCGCCGGCCTAGGCGCTGCACGCATTGCGGCCAGCCACTATTCGATCATGGTTCGGGGCCTATCCCAATTGTTTGCCGCAGGCCCTGCCGTGGTCGATGGCTTGGGTGACGCCTACAAAAGCGCAGCCGACCATCAACAGGCCAAGGAAGAACTTGGCGGCGTCGACATCCACACCCGCAACGGCGTGGCCGATGATGAGGTCGCAAGCGAGGCGGAAGCCTTTGCAAGGGCGCGCTATTTCCTCTCCTTCATGCCGGAGCACGTGGGCCAGCACGCCCGCCGTACCGCGCCAACCGACCCGGTCGATCGGCGTGAGGAGATGTTGTTGGATTTGGTGCCGAGAGAATCCAACAAGGTTTATTCAATGCGCTCCTGCCTCACGGCGGTGTTTGATCAACAAACTGTGTTCGAGATCGGCAAAAACTGGGGCCGCGCGGCGATTACGGCCTTGGCGCGTCTTGATGGCTGGCCCGTTGCGGTGGTGGCAAGCGATCCCAGCTATTTGGGCGGATCATGGGATGCCAAGACCAGCGAGAAGGTCGAGCGCTTCGTCAAACTCGCCGACCAGTTCCGCCTGCCGATTGTCCATCTTGTCGATAACCCCGGCTTCATGATCGGGCGCGAGGCGGAGATGGCGGGGACGATCCGTTATGGCGTGCAAGCGATGAACGCGATTTACCGCGCCAGCGTGCCGCTTGCCAGCGTAGTCATGCGCCGCGCCTATGGCATTGCGGGCAGCGCGATGAGCAATGCGGACCTTTACCAATATCGCTATTGCTGGCCGTCTGGCGATTGGGGCAGCCTGCCTATCGCAGGCGGTCTTGAGGTGGCTTACAAGTCCGAACTTGAAGCCGCCGACGATCCGCAAGCCGAGCTTGAGAAGATCAAGGAACGCCTGAACAAGGTCACATCGCCCTTCCGTTCAGCCGAACTTTTCAATGTCGAGGACATCATCGACCCGCGAGATACGCGGCCACTCCTGTGCGAATTTGCAGACCTTGCCTGGCGAAAGCTTGAGGCGGACGGCTGATTACTCGCCCTCGGCTCCCAAACCCATGTCGGGTTCCGGCGGGCCAAAGAGCTTGCCCTTCTCGCTGAAAAGCACCAGCGCCAGACACACGAGCCCTGCCCCCAAGAGCGAGAGAGCAAGCGGCTGCGCAGTGCCATCATAGGCATAGCCAATCGCCGCGCCCAAGAGAGCCGCCAATGTCAGGCGCACGAAGCCGTGCACGCTGCTCGCCGCACCGGCGATGGAGAAGAACGGGTTCATCGCAATCGAACCGAAATTCGATCCGATGAAGCCCAGAAGCATCATGTTGACCGCCATCAGCGGCACAAATTGCCACAGCTTTTCATCAGGCTGGAAGGCGAAGTAGACCTGAAGCGAGGCAACCGCGATAAAGGCGAAAACCGCAGTGTGGCTCACGCGGCGCGCGCCAAAGCGTTCGACGATGCGCGAGTTCGACCAGCTTGCCAATGCCATGGAGCCTGCGCAAATCCCGAAAGCGATGGGGAAGAGGTCAGGTGCACCGAACCCTTCGCTGATGAGCTGCTGCGAAGAGTTGATAAAGCCGAACAAAGCGCCGAACACTATGCCACCGCCAAAAACATAGCCGACAACGCTGGGGAGGCTGAGAGCGCGGCCCATGTTGCGGGCAATGACGCGCGGACGAATTTCCTGTCGGTTTTCCTCGGTCAAACTCTCGGGCAGGCGGAAATAGACCCATGTGCCAATGATCACGCCCTGCATCGCCATGGCAAGGAAGATCGCTCGCCAATCGGCGACCAGCAGGATGACCTCACCAATGCTGGGCGCGATGGCGGGAACCATAAGGAAGATCACGAAAATGAGGCTCATCATTCGCGCCATTTTGTCACCGCCCACCCGGTCGCGAATGATCGCGGGCGGCAAGGCAACGATGCCTGCGCCAAAGAAACCTTGCGCGGCTCTGACAGCGACGAGCGCTTCGAACGAAGTTACGGCGGCGCTTGCGAGAGAAAGCGCGATGTAGACCGCGATAGAGCCCATCAGAATTGGCCGCCGCCCGAACCGGTCTGCTAATGCGCCCGGGACAAGCGCGCCAATTCCGGCGGTCAGCAGGTAAACGCCGACGATGAACTGGCGGTCATTGCCTTCAATCGCGAGCGAGGCGGCAACGTCGTCCAATGCGGGCAAAATTGCGTCGATTCCAAAGGCCTGAAGCGCCATCAGCATGGCCATCATCCAGATAAGCTCGGTTTCACCGATCGCTTTGATCGCGCGTTTGGGACGCGAAGGAGAAGGCGCAGAACCATGCATGGAAGGCTCTTTGCCCGCTGCTTCGCCGGTTGACCACATTTCATTTCGCATATGCACAAAATGGGTGGGCGAGCGCTTGGTTCCAGAGGCGAGCAGCAACGCTTTCTTCGCGGGCGCAAAGCGTCTATTTGTGTCGCATGGCTGAAAGCGCGGACAATGACGACGAACTTCCCGATGAGGCAGCAGGCCTCAGGAAGATCATCCACGTTGATATGGACGCCTTTTTCGCAAGCGTGGAGCAGCGCGACAACCCTGAATTGCAAGGCAAGCCTGTGGCCGTTGGCGGGTCAAGCGGGCGCGGGGTCGTTGCCGCAGCCAGCTATGAAGCGCGGCGGTTTGGGGTGAAATCGGCCATGCCTTCGGTGACGGCCAAGCGGCTGTGCCCCGACCTCATTTTCGTGAAGCACCGGTTTGACGCCTACAAGGAGGCCAGCCGCCAGATCCGCGCGATTTTCGAACATCATACCCCGCTCGTCGAGCCGCTGAGCCTGGACGAGGCATACCTTGATGTCACCGAGGACAAGCTCGGCATCGGCTCTGCCACTCGCATCGCAGAGCTGATCCGGCAGGAAATCCGCGCAAAAACAAAACTGACCGCAAGCGCGGGTGTTTCGTACAACAAGTTTCTCGCGAAGATTGCGAGCGACCAGAACAAGCCCGATGGCATGTGCGTCATACGGCCGGGACAAGGCGCGGACTTTGTGGCGGGTCTTCCGATCCGCCGTTTCCACGGTGTCGGGCCTAAAGCGGAAGAAAAGATGAAGCGGCTCGGCATTGAAACGGGCGCTGATCTCGCCACGAAAGACATTGCTTTTCTCAAGGCGAATTTCGGAAGCTTTGCCGACTACCTCTACCGCGCGGCGCGCGGCATCGACTTGCGGCCTGTGCGCGCGCATCGGACACGCAAGTCTGTGGGGGGAGAGCGCACTTTCAGCGAGGATATTTCGAGCGGGTCTGCCATGCGTGAAACGCTTGAGAATATCATCGAGATTGTGTGGGGGCGGATCGAGAACGCAAAAGCACGCGGGCGGACCGTGACGCTCAAGGTCAAATACAACAATTTCCAGATCATGACCCGCGCCAAGTCGGTTTCGCATTGGGTGGAGACCCGCGATGAGTTTGCAAGGCTCGGGCGCGAATTGCTCGAAGAGGCGCTGCCCCTGCCCATGCCGATCCGTTTGATGGGTTTGACCCTGTCCAACCTCGACCGGGGCGAGGAGGAGAGCCCTCAAAAAGACAGCGCTCAGCTATCTTTGCTGTGATCGCGCCACGCCTCCCACATGGCGAGACGCTTTGGCACATTGCGGGTGAGCAATTCGGGCAGCGCGTCGGCCGGGAAGAAGCGCGCTTCCAATATTTCGCGGCCATCGGGTTTGGGGTCCTGGGTCACCTCGACCGTGAACACATGGCTCGTGTGCGGCGATCCTGAAAGCGTCTCGTTCAGGACCCCAAGCGGCTCCAACCGCTCGACATCCAGTCTGACTTCCTCGCGCAATTCACGCTTTGCGCATTCAACCGGATCCTCGCCGGACGCCATGCCGCCACCCGGCAGGCCCCATGCCTTCGGTCCATAAGAATGACGCAAGAGCATCACCTCGCCCGCATGGTTGGTGACAATGACGCTAATTCCGGAAATGGGCACTTTGCGCCATTTGCGCCAACGATGACGCACGCGGTGCGCGACCTTCAATAAAGATCTGTGCAGCGATGCTGGCAGCACTCTTTCGGCCGTTTTTTCTATCAGGTGAAGCATGTCACCTGCTGGTCGGCAGCGCCCAATAGCCGCGCAATGGGAAGGTCGTGCTCGCCTGCTATTGCCGCTTTCAGGACGCCTACCTTCTCCTCTCCCCTGATGACGAACATCAAGGCGTCGCTGTTTAGCAGGGCGGGAATGGTGAGTGTGATCCTGTCAAACGGTGCCTCTGGCGGCAGCGGGTCGGGGGTTAGTCGACGCACCATTTTCGGATCGTCCGCCTTGGGGGCGGTGTTGGGAAAGAGCGAGGCAATATGCCCATCACCTCCCATACCCATCCAGCACAGCGCAAAATGGGGCGGCTGTGCATCTTCGGTGAGGGTCATCACGCGCGCACCCACTGGCTCAAAAATCTTGCGGATCTTCCCGATGTTGGAGGCCTCGTGATCTTCGGGCACGATGCGGTCATCACCGGGCCAGACATTCACGCGGCTCCAATCAAGGTCAGCCTTGACCAGCTGTTCGAAAACCGGAAACGGGGTTGAGCCACCCGGCACGCTGATCGCAATCTCGCCCTGCGTCGCGCTTAGCCTAACCGCGATCCACCGTGCGATGTCATCTGCATCCTGACCTTCAATCAATTTGACCTTGTCCATGCCCTGCACATAGCAAACGGGCCGCTCCCGCGAAACGGAAACAGCCCGGTTGGCTTATGAATAGGTTTTCAGGTCAGAAAACCTGCGTCGCGGTTAACCCAATACCGAGTTCAGGAACCATACACGCTCTTCGGCCATGTCGGTCCAGTCATCGATCAGACCGTCGGTGGCGTTATCGCCTGCGGCTTCTGCGGTGCTCTTCATCGTCTTCAGACGCTCAACCATGCGCTGGTTATCGTCGCGCAGTTTGACCACCATCTCCTCTGCGGTGAGGTCGGTGTTGTCCTCGTCCTTCACCTGAGTGTGCTGGGCAATCATGCCAAGCGAAGTGATCGTGTCGCCGCCAATTTTACGCGCACGTTCACCGATGTCGTCAATCTGGTCGCGAATTTCGATTGCCTGCTCGTCGAAAAGGACGTGCAGATCGCGAAAACGTGGTCCCTTCACATGCCAGTGAAAGTTCTTGGTCTTCACATAAAGGGCAAAGTGATCGGCCAATAGGGCGTTGATTTCCGACACCATTTGGGTGGTTTGTGAGTTGTTGGGGTCAAGCATAGCTGTACTCCTTAATTCTGCTTCGGGCGCCAAAAGCTCGAGATGTTCGAGGAACGTGCGCCGTTCGATGCGTTCACCAGTTCTACGCACAGACCCCGGCATTCGTTTCGAGAAAAACAAAATCGCAGTGATCGCACAAAACGATCACAAGAATACGAAACGAGCATTCAATCCGATCATTACGCCCGCAACAATCATACAAAGGCCAAACCCGATGCGGATGGCGCGCAAGGGAAGTCGTTGCAGTGTTTCGACGCCCAGCGACCAGCCCAGCACCACGGCTGCGATACCGGCTAGTGCGCCTCCGATAAACGCGGTCGTGGGGTAAACCGCCCATGCCGCAAGCGCGAAAATGACGAAGCGCGCCGCGTCCTGCATCTGGCGAAAGATCAGCACCGTGCCAATCGCGACATAGGAGCGTGTGGGCTCCTTCATCGGCTTGATCTTGACCGGCCAGAAAAGCTCGACCGCGCCCGCAACCAGCGCAAAGGCGACCAGCATCTCGGCCGCGCGCCGGGGCAGGATGGCCGCAATAGCCGCCCCTGCGTAGGCCATGACCGCAGCCGTTGCGAGAGCGCAGCCAATCGCGATGAGAAGAAGCGGCAAATTGCGATCCGTAACGCTGGAAAATTGAGCGACAATCATCTGCTCCCGCCCGCCCAGCGCGATCAGAAATGTCAGGATCAGGGCAAGAAGAAAGGCGTCCATCGCCTCCCTCTAGCATGCACTCGTCTGCTGGCCAGCCACCGCTCCTGAAACAATAGCAAATTGAAACCTAGCCTGCGCGCGAAAAGCGCGTTAGCGTGTGCACAAAGAGAGACGAGGAGAGGCAATGAAACTCACTGAGGGAATGGCTGCGGTCGTGACCGGCGGCGCGTCGGGGCTTGGCCGCGCAAGCGCGGCGGCGCTGGCGGATGCAGGGCTCAAGGTCGCGATTTTCGACATCAATGATGACGCGGGCGAAGAGCACGCTGCTGCGATTGGTGGGACTTTCCACCAGGTCGACATCATGGATGAAGAAAGCGTCGAAGCAGGCTTTGCCGCAGCGCGCAAAGCAAATGGTCAGGAGCGCGTCACCGTTCACTGCGCCATGGCATCGAAACGCGGCAAGACCATCGGCTTCGACAAGGCGACCGGCGGATTCAAGCGCCTCTCGACCGAAGATTATGCCTTTGGCGCAGAGGGCATTCTCGTCGCGAGCTACCGGGTAGCGAGCATTTCGGCGCTGGGCATGGCGAACAGCGAACCGCTCAACGACGATGGCGAACGCGGCTCGATAACTTTGACGGCCAGTGTAGCAGCGCAAGACGGGCAAATCGGGCAGGTAATCTACGGATCGTGCAAATCGGGCGTGAACGGGCTCGTGCTTCCTATGGCGCGCGACTTGATGGACTTGGGGATCAGGGTGAATTCGGTCATGCCGGGAATATTCGCGACCCCGCTTATGCTGGGGATGAAAGACCGCAACCCGCAAATGTGGGATCAACTGAACGCGTCCGTCCCCTTCCCCAAACGTCTGGGTGAACCCGAAGAATTTGCTTCGCTCATCTGCGAGATCGCCCGTAACTCATACATTAACGGCCACCAATTCCGTTTGGATGGCGCGATCCGGATGCCTCCAAAGTAAAGGCTGGCCAAATGAACGTCGAATTTTCACCCGAGCTCGAAGCCTTCCGCGCGCAAGTCGCCGAATTTTTCGCCACCGCTCCAACGCCCGCCATTCGCGAGGCGGGGCGCAAGACCACGAGCGTTTTTGCGCCCTTTGATCAATGCATGGAATGGCACAAGATCCTCGCGCAAAAGGGTTGGGCAGCGCCGCACTGGCCGGTCGAATATGGCGGCACAGGTTGGAGCGTGGAACAACGTTTCATCTTTGCCGAAGAATATCGCAAGGCCGATTTGCCGCCGCTCCTTCCACAAAGCCTTGGCATGGTAGGCCCGCTCCTGATCGACCTTGGGACGGACGAGCAGAAGGAAAAATACCTGCCGCCGATCCTCAATGGCGAAGATTTCTGGGCGCAGGGGTATTCAGAGCCGGGGTCTGGTTCGGACCTCGCCTCTCTGCAATGCCGCGCAGAAGCTGATGGTGATGATTATATCATCAACGGCTCCAAGATCTGGACCACCTACGCCCATCATGCGAACCGCATGTTCATGCTGGTTCGCACCGACAATTCGGGCAAGAAACAGCAAGGCATCACCTTCCTCCTGCTCGACCGCATCGACTATCCGGGCATGGAAATCCGGCCCATCGTCGGGCTCGACGGAATGCCTGAGCAATGCGAAGTGTTCTTCGAAAATGTCCGCGTGCCCCAGTCGGGCCGCGTGGGCGAAGAAAATGACGGGTGGAGCGTCGCCAAGCATCTGCTTAAACACGAACGCGGCGGCTCTGCGGCTTCGCCAACATTGGTGCACTATCTCGACCGCGCCAAAGAAGCAGCGGGCAAAACCCCTTCACCCTTTGGCGGAATGTTGGCGGACGACCCTGTGTTCCAGAGCGAGTTTGGCGAACTCCACGCCGATGTTGCCAGCCTTGGTCACATGGAAAAACTCGCGATCAGCGGCCATCCGATTGCCAATGATCCTGCTTTCCCGTCACTCAACAAGACCATCAATTCCGAGCTTTTACAGCGTGCCTCCACGCTTATGAGCAAGGTGTCGGGTGTGGGCGGCCTGGCGCGACAGCTTGAGGCGCTTCGCGTGGGCTCGAATGTCGAGCCGCAGGGGAGCGAGTTCGACCTGATTTCCATGCCGCTCTACCTCAACAGCCGCGCGGCCTCGATTTATGCCGGTTCCAACGAGGTCCAGCGTGACCTTATCTCTCGCAGCCTTGCGGCAGGAGTATAATTCAATGGATTTCAGCTTCTCCCAGGAACAGGACATGCTTCGCGAAAGCGTCGCAAAGCTACTGGAACGCAAATACGATTTCGATAGCCGTCAGGCGCTTGTCTCCTCCGAAGCGCCGTGGTCGGAGGATGTGTGGAATGCGTTCGCTGAACTCGGCCTCACCATGTTGCCGTTCAGCGAAGTGCGCGGCGGGCTCGGCGGATCGGTTGCCGACCTTGTCGCCTTTGCAGGAACGTTCGGCGAGCATCTGGTAGTCGAGCCCTATGTAGCATCGACACTGCTCGCAGGAGGCGCACTCGAGGCCAGCGGCACACCAGAGGCGCTGGAATGGATTGAAAAGATGGGCAGTGGCGAGGCCGTCCTCGCCTTCGCATATGAAGAGGGCAATGGCACAGCAAACCCAGAGCAAATCTCGATGCAGGCCGATACTTCTAACGATGGAGCAATTCTCTCCGGCGAGAAGCGTCTGGTGATCGCAGGGGAAACCGCTGATGCGTTCGTTGTTGTCGCAAGGGCGACTGGCACGGGCAAGCTCGGCTTCTACCTCGTCGAAAAAGGTGCAAGCGGGCTTACGACTAGCGCTTACAAGACGATTGACGGGCGCGCGGCGGCAACCGTGCGTTTCGACGCAGTCAGCGCCAAGCCCCTCCTCGAAGATGCCAGCGAGGCGCTCGACGCGATCCTGACGAAAGCCATCATCGTGCAAAGCGCAGAAGCATTGGGTGCGATGAAGGCGCTTCTCAACGACACTTCGGAATACGCGATGACGCGAAAGCAATTCGGCCAGCCGATCGGTTTGTTTCAGGTGGTCGCACACCGCCTGGCGGACATGAAAATTGCCTATACCAAGGCGCTTTCAACGCTGACCTACACCACTGCGCTTGCCAATTCAGGCGCAGCAAGCGCCCGCGATATCGCCACGCTGAAAGGCCAGATGGGCAAGCTTGGCCGCGAGATCGGAGAAGCTGCGATCCAGACGCACGGCGGGGTCGGCATGACCGATGAATTGAGCGTCAGCCACTATCACAAGCGCATCCTGGCATTCGATGCCGCGCTTGGTGGTTACCAATACCATCTGCGGCGCGTGGGCCAGATGTGCTGATCTATCGCATTTGCATGCATGGATCGGCGCATTGATCTCATTTACCGCGGAGAAGACCAAGAGAAGCGCGAAAAACCGCTTTGGCGTCGCCAAACGTCCAACCGCCGGTGGAGATGATCTGCGCAAGGATAGCCACCTTATCTGCCTTTGAAACGCCATCTGCCCGCTGCGCTTTGGCACGAAGCGCATTCACAATCCGGTCCCGGTCTGCCTGCGCATTTTCAACGCCTGGCGCCTTCTCGCAGGCCTCGGCGATGACCTTAGCCGCCTGAACCAATCGCCCCTGACGCTCAAGCACACTTGCGAGCAACATTCTGGCCGCCAAGGCATTATCTCCAAGGGCATCGGTATCACTGAGCGCAAGCTGTGCAAAGGCAGCCGCACTTTGCAGATTACCTTCGTTTGCATGCGCATGGGCCAATCCCAAAGCGTCGCCTGACGAGAGAACAAGGCGGGTATCAGCCTCGCTTTCCTTTTGTGTTGGCTCCTGTGAGGGATCGAGCACGAGTTGCTCTTTGATCGCAGCAAGCATTGCCAACGCCCACGCAGGGTCGCTTTCAAGTCGGCTCATCACAACAGGCATGACCAGCTGAGCGGTAGCAACGGCTTCCTCATCGAGCGATTCGGTCAATCTATAAGTTTCTTCAGTCATAACTCGTTCACTCAATCGACAGTCGATGAATAAGCCAGCAAATCAGCGAGAAAGGCGCGCGGATCGACGTTATCCGGCACCACAAATTCCGCCATGCGCCCGGCTTGGTTCTCGATTTTGAAATGCTTTTGCGCTGAATGATAGAAGGGTCGGTCAATATAGTTGTCGAACAGCACCCGTGTGCCAGGGTTGGCAAATGTCATCGAAGCAAAAAACGAAGAGACACGGAACCTGCCATTGATCAAAACAAGATCTGGCGAGGGATGCTCTTCATTTCGAAGCCACTGCCAAACTGAAACACAATAACTTGGCCAAAGCTCCACCTTGCTTCGATCAATTGGTTTTCCCCAATCGCCGGTTGGACCGATATCCACAGCGTGCGGAACGAGACTCACGTCAGGTGCGTCCGCCTGAACCTTGGCGCGAATTTCCGAGAGAAGACTATCGTCTAAGCCAACTCCGATAAGATTGGGGACACCTAGCCGTGCTGCCATAAGGCAGCCTCCCCCTGCCCGGTACTCGAGGAAACATTTGGAGTTTTCGAGACGTTTTTGGAACAGAGCCAAACCTGCCTCGTCCATCTCGGGTTTGTCGGGAACGGATGCCTTTGCTTCGGCCTTGACCAAAGCCTCTGGCTCTGGAGTGGCAGCGGCAGGTGATGCCAATGGGGGCGCTACCTCAGCAGACTTCTCATTTTCGGCTGCGTTTTCCCGGTTACCCGCAGGCGGTTTTGCTCCGAAGGCAAGTTCGCCATCCTTTAATCTTCGATGCCACCTCGCAACCGCCTCCTCGTTGATGCCTTCCTCAGGAATTTCAACCTTATCAGCGAGCGCCTGCGAATGGTGCGTCAGCAGTTCTCTGTATTTGTCCTGCTTGAACTCACCCAAAGGCTTGATCTCGCCGTCATAGATGACCGCTTTGTCGAGGCCGAGTCTTTCGAAATTCTTGAGCGTGGAGTGCAATCCAATGCGCCCAATCGGGAGGCCCAGATTGAAGAAAGTCGACACCCGCGCATAGCCAAGCGCGATGGTGAAGCAGTGCTTTACATAGTCTTGGCTCGAAGCATCGGGCCTGAAACCGCATGCCCGCAACCAATCAAAAATCCGCTTTTCATCGCGCTGTCTGTAAGGGACCGTACCCACATAACTCAGATATTGATCGACAAACGGCTGCCTTTCATCCCAGGTACTCTTGAAAAGGCCATAGCCCCACAAATGCTCCATCGGGAGATAGCTTTCGTACCGATCGTGCTGCTCTTTTTGCGAATTACGGTGGTTTCCGGGATGGCAAGAGACAATGCCAACCCGGCGGTCATTCTTGAATTTTTCCGCCAGCAGGTCGGTCACTTCGACATAATTGGGCGCAAGTACGAGGTCGTCCTCGCAAAAAAGAACAAAGTCATAGCCGCGCTCTTGAAACAACAGCCGCTCAATGAAATCAAAGTGAAGAGCAACGCCAAGGTTCTGCTCTTGTGGGAAGAACCTTTCAGCGGGCACCGATTTGCGCGCGGTTGAGGCCAGCTTTGTGTGGCCGACAGGATCGCTCTTGGCATCGCCCACGCATAGGCCATCCTGAAAGACAAAGATGTCATACTCTTCCGAGACGGGGCGTCCACCCACAACCTGATTGAGAATGGACGGCAACACCATCTCGAAATAGTGGCTTCGATCATAGGCGACAATGGCGATTGCTTTACGCATAAAGCTCCCTTTGGCTTGGATCCCGGAACGCATCGAGCGTATCGAGACGGTCTAACGCAAGTGCATCAGCCAGAGCTCTGAAATCGGATTTTTCGCTGTGGCGACAGAGGAAAAGTCCGCGCACGAAATAGGTTGGAAGCTCGCCGTTGGCTTGGCGTAACGCTGTGCAGGATATTTCGTAATCGCGCGGCGCGGTCGAAGCGGGAAGGTCAATCCATACCCAACGGCTTTCATCAGGGGATAATGCGCCTGCTTCGCGCTCATCATCACAAGTTAAGACGTAGTCGCATTGGTTGTTTTCGTCAGAGCGCAGACGCAACATTAAGCGTAGGCCGTCATGAGGCTCATCGACCCGGAACCGGAGTATGCCGCATTCGTTTCGGACACGGCAACCGCGATCTTCCGGCCAGAACCAGTCGAGGTTCGCGCGGTATTTTTCCGCAGAGCTCATTCCATCCCAAATACGGGTCGAGGTGTTGCGAGTGATCGAATGCCAGCGTCCGAGGTGCGCGCTGGGTGTCTCAAGGCCGACCAAAGCTTGTTTTTCACCAACCTCGCCGGGTTTAGGCCCTCGCTTCAGGAAATTTTCCAGTTCGGAAACGATCTGATCTGCCAAATCGCTCCATTGGCGCGGGGCATAATGCTCTGCAATACGCTTTTCCATCGTTGCACGAAGTTGTGTGTCTAGGATCAGGCGTTCGGCCTGAACCACCAATTCTTCAACCGATCCGCTGGTGAAATAGCTGGCAAAATCCTCGCCCGCCTCCGGAATAGAGGCAGCATCAGAGGCCAAGGGGACCTTACCGTAACACAGCGATTCCGTAACCGGCAGACCCCATCCTTCATAGGTGCTAGGATATACAGTGAAGCTGCAAGTCCGGTAGAGAAGCGCCAGTTCAGAATCCGAAAGACCGGAAAGCATGACGACATGGTCCGACAATACCTCATCGGTTTCGAGCCGTTCGTAGATCTTGTCGTTGAGCCAGCCACGATTGCCTACGCAAACAAATTTTGGGATTTTGTCCGCTCCGTGCTGTGCGATAAGTCGTGACCACGCTTCAAAAGCGAGCAGATGTCCTTTGCGCGATTCAATCGTCGAAACGAATAGGACGAATTTTCCCGCTTCGATCTCCCAGTCTTCGAGCGCCTCTTCGCCCAATTGCTCGACACCGGATTTGCGGAAATCGCAATTCAACGGGATGACGGCCACGTCCTCCTCACGCACCTCCCGGCCCATTTGTGCAGCGACTTCGATCAAATCGGCGCGTGTCGCTTGCGAATTGGCGAGAAAATGATCGGCATAGTCGAATACGCCAAGCACCCAACTGATAAAGTCCTGCGTCAGCGCCTTGGTGCAATGCTGCGGGGCCATGATGGGAATCATATCATGGACAAAGGGTACGTAACGGATCCCGCGCGTTGCTTTGGCATGGCGCACATAGAGAAAATAATTCTGTATCCACCAGCTTGTGCCCAAATTCACCAGCATCGCGCCATAGGGAAAGACAAAAGGACGCGACAGCACGAGATGAAGGTGTAAATCGGACAAGGCGCGCAGCCAAAGCGGATCATCCGTCTTTCCGTCACTCTTCGCCAATTTGACAAGCCGCTCGAAAATACCAAGCGGCACGCCAAGCCAATCATCGCGATTGGAGGTAAAACAGCAAAGCTGGACGCCGCCTTTGCCTGCCTTCTCCAGTTCTGCCGATATCGCCTCGATCTGCACACGCTGGATTCCAGTGGGAAGCCGTGCGTTGTTCCAAAAGGATATAAGGTCAGAAACATCAAAGACGATGGCTGTTTCCCCGCCAGCTTCTCCCCCGTCCGTTTCGGGTTCCGATTGCTCAGCGACAATTGAACGCAGCGTCGTAATTACGCCTGCCTCCTCGCTACTGGGCGGCAAATTTCTCAGATAGGCAATCGCCTGTTCAGCGTGCTGATATTCCTTCTTGGCGGCGGTATCGCGAAGAAGCGCCAGCAATTCATGTTCTTCGTGCGAGGCCTTCTCGCTGAGATAAAGCGCAGCGGTGAAGTTGCGAATGGCGGGCCCATGCTTGCCAAGCATCTTGTAAACATGGGCTACATGCTGATAGCCATCGACGTCGGCCGGATCGGTTTTGATCGCTGTTTCATAGGCCCTCGCTGCATCTGGTATCAGGCCTTGCTCTTTGCGCATATGGCCAAGCTGCACCCAGATCCCGGTGAGCGACGCATCCTCTTCCAGAGCTTCGGCATAGTGCCTTTCAGCAGTAGCCCAATCCTGCCTATCACGTGCATCATCGCCCTTTTTAATGGCATCTTTGACGGAGGCAGGAAGATGGCTCCAGGGGGAGGCGCTCTTACCTCGGAGGAAATCGGTTAGATTTGACATGAGATCAATTCCACTATGCGCAAATGGGAAAGGCGATTGAGCGCTGCACCGATCAATTGTTGTTGCTTGTAGAAAGCGCGTTTGTGATCCCGATGACCGAGAACGCGGCGCTCGAAATAGTCGAGACGAAGCGCTGCAAATCGGCCCCAGGCGCGGTAGAGACATAGATCACATCATCATCGCGAATAGCGAAATCCTGCATCGCGAAAAGGCTGGCAGGGTCCGACATGTCGAGACGGTAAATAACCGGCACGCGACCATCGGCGGTTACACGCACATCGGGGTCAAGACTGGCGCCCAATGCATCGCGGTCTTCCAGGCGGAAGACAAAAACGCCCTTCACATCCGCGCGATTATCGTTGAGCCCTCCAACACGGCCAAGAGCTTCCGCCATGCTCACCCCTGCCCCGTCGAAGGGAACTTCTGCGCTAGTGCGCACTGCGCCCAGAGCCACAAAACTGAAGGGTTGATGCAAGACCGTTATAATATCATCAGGAAACAGAGGCACATTTTGCGCTGGGTCTGCGACAACGCGGCCAAGGGGCATTGTGGCAACGTTCTGGCCGCGCGTGATCTGGATGATGGAACGATCGACCGGATTGCTAGCTCCTCCGGCACTCGCCACGGCATCGAGAAGGCGTTCTCCCCTCGCAGTCAACGGCATTCGCATGCTTTGCGTCACTTCGCCAAGAACTGTCACTGTGCGATTTTCGTTCTGGATCAGACGGACGACAGCTTGGGGATCGTGAGCCCGTCCCCTCAGGCTACGCACGATCTCGCGCTCTACATCGGAAACCTTGCGCCCCACCACTTTGATAGCGCCGACAAAGGGAACATTTACCGTGCCCTCATCGCTCACCATCTGACGCGGGATATTGGCTTGGGCTGCAAGTTCAGGGGTATTGGCGAGGCCGAGGTTACCAACTGCAGATCCAAAAAGAACCGCGGGCGGCGCTTCCCAAATGGCGATATCGAGCACATCGCCATAGCCTATTAATTCGATAGAGGGCGCTGGCTCGGTGAAGATTTCGGAAAATTGCGAAGAGCGGCCGTATTGATCGAGACGCGAAAGGGTGCTGCCGTTGAGTTCGACGATCTCGACCCCACGCCCAACATAGCTTTGTTCGCTCGCATCACGGATATCGCCGCCTCTGGGGCCGCTCGCTCCTAGCGTCGAGCACCCGGCCATGGTCAGCGCCAATATGGCGAACGCAATGGCCTTGATAGAACCGCCATTACCTCGAAGTCGGCTCGGCTCATCTGTCATCGTGATCATCGGTCTGGTCCAAATTTGTAAGGTCATGACAAAAGCCTGCGGTAAAGTTCATCGAGGCGCGCTCGGTAAGCGGCAGGCGAGAATTGCTCCGCTTGTGCCGCGCCTTTGACGCTGAGCTCCTTACGAAGCCTGGCGTCGCTATCCATCTGGCAGAACGCCTGTGCGATAGCTTTTGAATTGTATGGATCGACCTGCAGCCCCGAATCGCCGATAATTTCTGGCAAAGAGCCTGTATTGGAGCCGATAACGGGTGTCCCCAAAGTCATCGCCTCGAGCGCAGGCAGGCCGAACCCTTCGTAAAGCGATGGGAAGAGCGCCGCCTTTGCGCCTCTGATAAGGTTGATGAGTGTACCTTGCGGACAATAGGAAAGCTGGATGATCCGTCGGTCGCCATCCGCCGCACTGCCCGTTACGAGCCGCAGCTCTTCTTCCGATTTCCATGCTTGCGCCCCTACGATCATTAGCGGAGTATCCACCCCGCTTGCGAGATAACCCTCGACCATGCGGTGGATGTTTTTCTTCGGCTCGATCGAACCCCAGAAAAGGTAATAGTCGCGGTATCCCACGCCAAACCCGCCTTCGACAATGCGCGCGACTTCTTCGTCGGTAAATTTCATCGCATCATCGGGCAAAGCGATCGACTGGTAAGTGTTGGTGATCTTGTCCTCGGGCACCCCCAACAGTTCGATAATATCGTTCTTCGAGCACTCAGAGACCGTGACAATATGATCGGCCCGCTCAACAATCTGTTTTACCAGCTTCAGATAGGCCCGTTTGTTGTCGAGCGTCGTGTACGGCAAGCGGAGCGGCACGAGGTCATGCATCGTGTATATATTCAGCGCATCCTTCACCTCGATTGGAAGCGGGTAAGTCCAATGCGCCAGATCTACCGGTCCCGGCATATGGACACGCGAAAAGCCCCGCCCGATTGCGAAGCCCGCATTGGCGCGGTGGAACAGGTCTTCGCCGTTGTAGATGCGCTTACACGTCGGCAGTTTGCCTGCGAAATTATGGGGCACGACTTTGCCGGAGAGATCCATCTCGCGCGGGGTCTGTTGAAACGGACTGCGCGCTCCGCTCTTGGCCGCTCGCAAGGCTTTGCGAAACTTGCCCTTGGGAAGTTCAACCGGGTCGAAGAATGCGATTTCACGCAGCAAAGGGTCATCATCATCGGCGATGCGTTGGCCGTAAAGCACAGACACATCGTGCCCGATCGCGCCGACTTCTTCGCAAAGATTTCGGGCATAGGTCGCAATGCCTGTGCCCTTGCTCATCGCAAGGTTGTAGCCATCAATGAGGATGTCAGCCATCGGCCTTCCTCCTCCGCTCGATCGCATCTTGCGTGAGAGGCCACCCGGCAAAACCATTCACCTCAGTCAGAACGGGCCATGCGTCTTGTGGCATAGTGATCCGTCGTGCGACATCCATTGCATCCTGCGATGCGCTCTTGGGACGAGCAAGGATAACGAGGTTCTTCGCCCAAACTTCAGCTTCGTCGTTTGTTTGCCTTTCTACACCGGAATCGGACGCAGTGACCGTCACAAACCGCGGGTCATCAATCATGTTCGCCAAGAGCGCGTCCAAGGTCTCAAACTTTCGCAAAAGTTCTAATATTTCGGTGTCGTCTAGATATGCCGTATGCCACGCAAGACGTGCAAAGAGCTCCAGATCGGGAATTCCGGGGGGCTGATCCTTTGCTGCGGAGCCTGTGTATTCGTGCATCGGATATGTCCGAGGCGAAATGCCTTGTTGACGAAACGCGTCCAAAATATGCGGGCGAACATCATGCGCGGGCTCCCCCAACGCCGCGGCTGTGCGATAAGCAGCTTCAGCGCGCACATAGGCCCCGCCTTCCTTCGCACAGTGCCCCTTCTGCACCCAGTATGATCGTTGATAGGGATAAAGCTCGAGCGCGTTGCTATAGAGCTGCTCTGCCTCTTCCCATTGCTTGTTATCGCGCTTCCAATCCGCCTCCTGGATCAGAACCATGAACGCATCATCGCGCACCGCAACCGAATGGGTCGTCTCGATAAGCTGCTTGCGGTCCAAGGCAAGCTCTTCCTTGTCCTGCTGCTTTTTCTCGCCCGTTCTCATACCGATCTTCTCCCGAAAATCGGAATAAGCGGTCTCGAAATCGTCAAACTCGACCAGCTGTCCTTCGTTCAAAACAGCAAACCGGGTGCAATGGTCGCGCACATAAGATGCGTCGTGAGATATGATGACCATTGCCCTGTCACCGCGTTTGCCGAAAAGCTCTTCGTTGCACCTCTGATGGAAGCGCGCATCACCCACCGCGCCCACTTCGTCTATGAGGAAACAGTCAAATTCGGTGATCATCGAAATCGCAAAGGCAAGCCTTGCTTTCATACCGGATGAGTAAGTCCGGACTTCCTCGCGCAAATATGGCCCAAGCTCCGAAAATTCCTGGACAAAAGCGAGGTTCTTTTCAAAGTCCTGGTCGTAAATCCGACTGATAAAGCGCACATTGTCGACGCCTGTCAGCGTATCCTGAAACGCACCGCCAAACGCCAGCGGCCACGAAACGCTCATATCTGCATCGATCCGCCCCTTGGTGGGCAGTTCAGCTCCGCTGATAAGGCGCACCAGAGTGGACTTCCCTGCCCCATTGCGCCCAAGCACGCCCAGCTTTTCCCCGTGATCGAGGTTAAAGCTGATATCGTCCAAAACGAGCTTCTCGCCGAAGCGCGTTGGATAAATCTTGGAGACGTTCTGAACCCTGATCATCCCGGCACCAACCGCTTGGACACGTAGCGGGCCAGCATGAGCGCGACAGCCGCAAGAGCAAGGGTGAAAGGGATCACGTAGCCAAGGTCGTAAATCGCACGTGCTTGCGACCCGAAATACCCGTCGCGCACCATTTCCACTCCATGCACCATCGGAATCCACAAGACCACTTCCTGCGCGAAAGGAGGCAATGCCGCCACGATGAACCCCGCGCCGGAGAGCGGAAACAGGAGGTACGATGCCGGATGCCAGAATTTGTCGACCAGCTCGTTGAGATAAGACAGCGCCCCCAAAGTGACTGCAAGTGATGCACCAAAAGACGCAATAATCAGCCAGCCACCTACAACAGTCAGAAAATCCTCGGGCGGCTCAAGCCAGCCGATGCTGATAAACAACAACGCTAGCGTAAAGAACGAAATGGTTGCTCCGCCAAACTCAAGTAAAATCCGCGCAATGTAGATATCGAGCGCCTTGATATTTCGATGATACAGCAGGTTAGAATTGGCCATTAAAGCGCCGATACAACGCCCCGGCATATTGCGCCACAAAAGGACGCTCGAATAACCGGTCAGAGCAAAGGCGACGATGGGAAGCGCGCTTCCGTGGACGGACTTGGTCGCGGTCCAAAGCGCAGTCACGCCAATGGTGAAGAGCATGGGCTCAACAAACAGCCAAAGAAACCCGATATTGTGTCGACCGTAGCGCGTGAGAGTCTCACGGATCAGCAACGCGCCAATCACGCGCCCTTGAACGCGAAGGCTTTCTCTTAACGAAGGAGTATCGGCAGGCTGCGACGCCATTAATCGCGGTGCTCCCGCACACCAATCATCAACATTGACAACACGCCCCAAGCCAAAAGCCCCATTACAAGCGTCGCTAGGATACTGCGAAGCCTGTGCGGTTGTTCGGCGTAATCAGGCAGGCTCGGGTCGGAAATGCGTTCGACATAGGCACGCTTGCGACGCGCTTCGGCCTGCGCCTCTTGTAAGGACGCGAGCGAGATAGCCAGCTGTTGCTCTGCAAATTCGGAGTTTGCCACCAGTTCCTGATATTGCGCCATGGCTGCTGACAAGGACCGCGTGCCCCCGGCCAGCTCTTTTCTTGCCATTGCAATCTCCGATTCAAGCGCCCGGACCTGAGTTCGCAGGAACGGGATTTGCGAGGCTTGCGGAGTGTAGGTCTGCAATTGGCGCAACTGCGTCTTGGCTGCAATCAGTTCGTCTTGCAGTTTGCCGATCATTTGCAGCCCTGCGAGCGATTGCTGTTCGGGATCGACAATCCCCTCTGAGCCGCGAAACTGCGCAAGCTCAACGCGGGCCAGCCGCGCTTTTTCTGTAGCTTCATCGACTTGTGCCTGCGCATCGGCGAGCGAATCGGTCCGTGCGCGTTCAGAAAGGCTGTTCACCAGTTCTTCTGACCGAACGAGCAATCGAGAATTGATCTCTTGCGCCTCGGAAGGGTCGAACGCACTCACACGTAAGGTCATCACCTGGCTCGAAAGCCCTTGTGCAACAGTCACCTTGTCGACGAAATATTCAAATAGCTGCTCATTGCTAGCGCCTGTCAGGGTGCCAAAACGGTCGAGGTAAAAGATGTCCTCACCGGTATATGCTTCAAGAACAAAGCCATCGTGGTTCACCTCTTCCAGTGCGCGCCGGGAGAGCACATATTGTCCAACCGAGTCATTGCCCTCGACTGCACCGCCGCTGCCAATGCCAGCCTGCCCCAGAACCGCGCTGATCGGCGAGGCAGGTCCATTTGAGGGCTCTCGCACGACAAAACGGCTTTCCGATACATACACATCGGTTGCCAACACCCCGAAATACAAGATGGCGATCAGAGTGGGGATGATAACTGTGAAGATAAACAGCGGGTTGATCGTTTTCAGACGGTCTAACACTCGACTTCGATTCTTTCATTTTGCGCCTGCGGCGCAGTTTTCAACCGATCCAGCCACGGATCAAGGATTGCAAAATGCGACGCCCAGGTCGGAGGCGAGAAACGCCCCATCATCTCAAGCTGCCGATCACGTTCATCATCGGCGAAGGCAAAGCGCCCGATGGCGCGCTTCCATCCTGCTTCATCGTTGATATCGAGCAATAAAGCTATCCCTTGCCCGATTTCGCGGAAACTCGGAATGTCGTTCGCGATCACCGGAACGCCCATTTGCAGCGCCTCGATTACAGGAAGGCCATATCCTTCGGCGTGGCTCGGCATCAAGAGAGCGCGCGCGCCCTTTATCAGGCGGCCCGCCTCCGCATCCGAGGCATCTGTCCTGAATGTGACGTGGTTCGCAAGGTCGGGATTGGCGTTATAGGCGGCGAAGATTTCCTCCGCCTTGCGGCCCTCCTGACCGATGATAACAAGCTTGGGGCAGGCTTCGCCGAAGGTTTCAGACAGCTTGGCCCAAACGCGCAGCAGCATGCGATAATTCTTGCGCCGTTCGATTGTGCCAAGGCACACGAAATAGGGCGCATCGCCATCAGCCATCGCATCGTTTGAGCTCACCATCTTCACCAATGGCGCTGAAGAGACATCGCAAACCCGACCGCCGGCGAGCGGCGCGACCGCCACCGGTGGCAAAGCAAGGCCGCGCTTGTTCGCAAAGCGGCGAAGCTCAGCCTCGGTCGCGCGGGTATTCACGATAACGCCTGCACCGTGCCAGATCGCACCGCGCACGCGCCCGAGATGGCGCTTCACCGCATGGGCACTGGTCAATCGGGGGTGGGTCAAGGGGATGAGATCATGGAGGAAATAGATCGCACGAAGGTTGCATCTCTCGACCCAGCGATGATGCGCAGGAAGATCGAAATCCGTGTGGCTGGTATTGATGTAGAGCGCGCCCTCCCCGTCAATCCTTGAGGGGGCAAGCGGCAGAGTGAGGGATGCAAAGCGCAGCGCCTCAAGCCGAAAACGCTCACCAGGCTCAAGCAGCATTTCAAAGAGTCTGCGCGAGTTACGCTGATCCAGAACGCGCACGATGCCCCGGTGTTGAACCACGGCGCGGGCACGTGATCGGAGATGTCGGCAGTAGGCTTCGCACACTCGGTCAATCCCGGTGGAGCGGCGCCTTGTCCAGGCGCGACTTACCAAGCGCGTTACATCAAGAAAGATGTCAGGCGCGCTCATGCAGGTACCACCTCGCGCCTTTCGTCAAGGCGCGCAAAACTGCCGCCCAATTCGGCCTCAGCCTGCGCGTGCGACTTGGGATCGTCGACATCCATCCACCAGGCATCACCGATATCGAACGTAGCCGCGCGGCCTTTATTGGCCAGCGATTGCATGCCGTCCGAAAGTGAGCCCGGTTTGCCCTGCGCAACGGCCTCTTCGATAGCCTTAGCTAGTCCGGGCCCTGCGAGAAAAGCGCCGCAATCGACCGCGTTGAATTTGGCGATTTGCTTGCCTATGTGGGCAATGAAGCCGTCACTGCCCGTTTCCACCCATGTCGCATCGTCCGGATCAATCAGCGGGCTCACAGTTTGCCGATCAATCGCGAGCGTCACATCGCGCGTGGCTGAACTCGACTTCGACAAGCCCGTCAGTATCGGGGTAGAGAGCAGATGGTCACACATTACGAGGAGATATTCTCCCAGCAAAAGGTCTGCGCCCGCCATGACCGAATAGCCGTTGGGCTTTTCCCAATCATCAACTCGGGTGGTCAGTATCTCCAGATCGAGTTTCGCGCGCAGTTCCGCGACAGCCGCTTCGATGACGTCGGCCTGATATCCTGTCACCACGACCGCGCGGCTTACCCCTGCACTCGTCAATTGACGCAGCGATATTTCCAGTAATGACACGCCGTTCACCAAGGCAAGCGGTTTGCAAGCGAATTTGTCGCGCAAACGGCTTCCAAAACCGGCGGCAAGAATGAGACCGTCCATTGTCGATCCTCTCGATTGCAATGCGTGGGTGATGGGCGGGGTGCGCGTTACTCGGCGGCCTCGGACAAATTTGTCTGATACTGATCGAGAAGGCCTGCCGCGACATCTTCGGGAATTTGCTCGGGCGGGTGCTTGCAATAATAAGCAGACGGCAGCGTCAAAGCCCCGCTTTCACCGCGATCGAGCGCTTGTTTACAATAGCGAATAGCATCCACCACACAGGCAGCAGCGTTGGGGCTGTCTTCGACCGACAAACGAAGCTCAAGGTTCATGGGTACGTCACCCCATTGCGTACCTTCGACCCGCAGGAAACACACCTTGTTGTCATTCTGCCATGCAACATATTCGGATGGACCGATCAGGATGTTCTCATCCTCCAACCGCTGAGCGAGCGCGGCCTGCACGGCCTGCGTCTTCGATTCTTTCTTGGAACCCAACCGGTCGCGGTCGAGCATATTCATGAAATCCGTATTGCCGCCGGTGTTGAGTTGATAGGTCCGCTCAATTGCTGCACCGCGCGCAGCAAACAGGCTGGACAAGGCGCGGTGGACGATCGTTGCGCCGACTTGCGCCTTGATATCGTCCCCTACAATTGGAAGCCCCTTGGCTTTGAAGCGGGCTTCCCACCGCTCATCGCTGGCAATAAACACCGGAATGCAATTGACCACAGCCACGCCAGCCTCCAGCGCGCAGTCCATGTAGAACTCTGTTGCCTCTTGCGAGCCAACGGGCAGGAAGTTGACCAAAATGTCAGCCTTGGAAGCTCGTAACGCCTCTACAATTTCGGCTTTCGTCGCGGATTCATGATCGTCTTCGAGCATAAAGCCGCGCTCGCCCGCGCCAGTCATATGCGCGGCGACACCGTCCAGAACCGGCCCGCGAATGACTTTCGCGCCGGCCGGCTCCACGTCTTGATGAAAAACGGTGGTATTGTTGGGCGCACAGAAGATGGCTTCGGACAAATCCTTGCCCACTTTACGCGCATCCACATCGATGCCGAGAACGAATTGAATATCCGAAACGGCGTAGCCGCCGACAATCTCTCGGATCAGACCAGTGGTTGACCCGGTCGACCGGTAAAATGAAACACCTTGTATGAGTGAGCTAGCACAATTACCCAAACCTACGACGGCAACTTTTATCGACTGCATTATACTTCCTAGTACACCCATCATCCCGACGCGCGAATGCGCGACCGTAATTTGCCCCTCCCCCTGGCAGTATCAGCAATAGTATCGTCACGCGGCACATCGCACCATGCCGCGCCATATTAAAAGAGATCAGCCACTCCCCCTTGAAGGCAAATCTCTTCAGCGATCGCTATGCTCACTCGCCATTGTGCGTCCCACAATTCGCGCCCGCACACAACCATAAAAAGATACGCATTGTCGTGAAATGTCTCCAGCTTTGACCCAATTACCACACGTCTCGTCTTGCACTCACCCGATTTCACGTGCAGCGATCCGTGTGTGTACCTTGAACACAAAGCCCCAAGGCAGCCTTGTGCGGGTCAACTTGTCGCAACACCGGGTCACTTATCTGTGAAAACCATCTGCATCGACTGCCGTTATTTGGGTAACAGACCCAGTGGGATCGGCGAAGTCACGCGCGCTCTTGTCGATTATGCACCCTTGCTAGCGCCTGAACATCGGTTTGTGTTGATCCGAAATGCCAACCGCACCGAAGCCTTGAGCACAGCAAGCAATGTCACCGAAATCGCGATGAAGAGCCCTGCAAACGGGCCGGGCACTTTGTGGTTTCTGCCCTCGCTGGTGAGCCTGCGAGACGTCGATCTTTTCCATGCCCCGTTCAATATTCTCCCCCGCGGTCTGAATATGAAAACGCTTGCGACAGTGCACGACATCATGTGGCTGACTCATCCAAAATGGTGCAATCCTACCGCATACGGGATGATCGAAAGCCGTTTCTATACGCATGGCATTAACCGCGCGCTTGATCGGGCATCGGCGATTGCAACGGTCAGCGAGGCGACGAAAAAAGCGATCGTCGAACATCGACCAGACGTCGAAGATCGCGTGCACGTGACGATGTCCGGGGTTTCCAACCGCTTTCGCAAGGTCGATATCGACGAGGCAGTCCTGCGCCGCATCGGCCTTGCGCCCGGCCAGCAATTCATTCTCGCAGCGGGGCAAAATGCCCCCTACAAGAATCACAAGGGCGCACTCGAAGGCTTCGCCGGAGCCTTTGCAGACCGGCCCGACATCGCGCTTGTCATGGTTCAGCGCCGCGGTTCTGGCGCCGGCGACCTCTCATCATTGGCACGCACACTCGGCATCGAGGACAGGGTTCATTTCACAGGAACGGTCGGTTTCGAAACGCTTTTGCAGCTTTATTCGGGCGCGCTTGCCCTCCTTCATCCCTCATTGTGCGAAGGGTTCGGCAATCCGGTCGCAGAGGCAATGGCTTGCGGTTGTCCGGTCATCACCAGCAATTTGAGCGCAATGCCCGAAGTCGCTGGCGAAGCCGCGCTATTGGTGGATCCGCGCGATAGCAGTGACATTGCCAGAAACTTGCGCAGGGTCGCGCAGGATCGCGATCTGACGGCGACGATGCGCAAAAACGGATTTCAGCGGGCAAAAGAGCTCTCCTGGCAAAGCTTTGCCCGGAAAAACGTCGAGCTTTACACCAAGCTCTTGGCCTGATCGCGGATACGGCGCGCGGCCCTGGCGGACACGAGGATCGAGACGATGAGAACCAGTGTCAGACCGACCGCTTCGAACCAGAAGAAATAGATTGGCGAGCCCGCGGCCATCGAGGCACCGATGGCGAGTGTGCGATAGTTTGCGCTTAAAAGATAAGTCGAGCGAAGGACGCGTGAAGTTTCCTGTACGATAATCTGTCGCAAGGCGGGCAGGCGAGCGTCATCACATTCGGCCACCAGTTCATCGACCGCTCGCGCGCCGGGGGCCAATATTTTGCCAAGCCAGACATAATAGGCCGCAAAGCCGCCCAGAATGCCCTTGGGTTGGTCCGAGAGCGTGGCTGTGCTTCGCAAGAAATGGGTGCCAAAAACCCAATGCTGATATTGGCGGCGTTGCACTTCGTAATGGGCCGCCTGGACAATGCGCCCCGCGCCCGAACCGATCGCAAGCGTCCATGCAAGCCCTGCCCCCACCTCGGCCGTGAGCATGATGCCGAGGGTCACATATAGGATGATGTGGCCGACATAGTCGCACACCCCGTCGATGACTTCGCCCCGGCTCGATGACCGCCCTGTTAACCGCGCCAGATCACCATCAGCCCCATCGAAAACATGCCAGCTCATATGAAATGCAAGGCCCAGAACAACGCCAACTGCGCCGGGCAAGGCGGCGTAGGCGACTGCCGCGAATACGATCATCAATCCGCCGATAACGGAGAGCACATCGGGAGTGACCCTGGTCGGCACCAACGCCTTGGCGAGCGCCATTGAAACCGGGTGATAGAGGTAGAAGTTGAGCCAGTCTTCCAGCTCGCGCGGGCGTGGTTTTGGCGTTTGAGGGCCTTGCGCTGATGATGGCGACGTGCCCATGGCTGCCTTTACTTCGCTCCGTTTTCGAGGGCGCACTTGTCCGCCGATCGGTTCACGATTAGGCGCAAGACACGGTCTTGAAAATGGTTTTCAGCTGGGGAATGAACAAAAACCATGTCGCGCGCCCACTTGTCTTTTCCCAGCAACGCAGTGGCAAACCAGCTTGTCGCAGGAGTTCCAGCCGCGGTGCGCGCAGCGCTCACGCTGAAAGAACGCGGCGCTTTGGCCGAAGGTGACAGAGTTTTAATCTCCGCAAGCGACGGATGGAGCCCGTCCGACTGGTCGAAAAGCGAATTTGCGCGACTTTTACCAAGGCATGAGGTCGAGGCTTTCGAGCCGCCAGCGGGCACGTCTCAACAAATCGGTGAGCCTGTTGACGCGGTTGCATTGCTCTGCGCAAGCCATTCATCTTCGCCGCAAAAAGCTCTTCACGCTTTTGGCGCAAACATTCTCAAAGCCACGGGCAAGCCCAGCGATGGCCTTGTTTCGCGCTATCTAAACCGCCCGATTTCGCGTTCGATCTCTCATGTTCTGCTCAAAATACCGGGAGTAACACCGATCCACGCCACCGGATTGGCGGCCTTCACCGGGCTGCTCATGGCCGCAGCGCTGCTTCTTGGCGGCGCAGAGGGCTTGATCGCAGGTGCGCTCCTCTTCCATGCGGCATCGGTAATTGATGGGGTGGACGGCGAAATTGCGCGCGCCACCATGCGCTCGTCGCAGTTCGGGGCGAAGCTCGACACGATCACCGATGGCATCACCAACCTTGCCTTCCTGTGCTTTGCCTCGCTCAACCTTTATTGGCAGGGCGAAATGGAGGCCGCGGCCTATGGTGCGATTGGCCTAGGCATATTGGCAACAGGCTTGACCGCTCTTGGTTTAAGGTCGGTAGCGATGGGCGGACCTTTCACCTTTGACGCGGTGAAGAACAATTTCCGTGCTCGCCCCTCTAAAATCACGAGCTTTCTCGCAGCGATCACATCGCGCGATGTTTATGCCGCGATCTTTGCGCTTACTTTTGTGCTCGGCTTTGCCCGGGAGATACTGCTCATTTTTGCATGCGCGACCGCAATCTGGCTTGTGACCGTCCTCACTGTACTGCTTCGCACAAGCGCAAGACAATCCTAACGAAAAGCGGTTAACGCAGGGCTATGTCCGATCAAAAGCGCATCCTCACAGTCTTCGGCACGCGGCCCGAAGCGATCAAGCTTTTCCCTGTGCTTCACGCGCTCGAAGCTGACGCGCGCTTCGACAGCCGTATCTGTGTATCGGCACAGCACCGCTCGATGCTCGATTCCGTGCTGGAGATTGCGGGCATCGAGCCTCATCACGATCTCGATCTGATGAAGCCCAACCAGTCGCTTGATGCGCTCACAGCTGCTGCGCTTACCGGGATTGGCGCGGTGATGGACGAGGAAAAGCCCGATTGGGTGATCGTCCAGGGCGACACGACGACGGTAATGGCGGGCGCGCTTGCCGCCTATTACCGGCAGATCCCCGTCTGCCACGTCGAAGCGGGCCTTCGCAGCGGGGATATTTATCGCCCCTGGCCCGAAGAGGTGAACCGCAAGGTCGTTGGCGGCTTTGCAAAGCTCCACTGCGCACCAACCGAAACCGCCGCTGCTGCCCTGCGCGCTGAAAGCGTCAATCCTGACGCGATCCATGTGACCGGCAACACGGTGATCGACGCGCTGCATTGGGTGACAAAAGAGGTCGCAATAAAACCGCAGCTCGCCTCGGGCCTTGCCGAGATCGAAGGACGCTTCAAAGGCAAACGCATTATAGGAATGACCAGCCACCGGCGCGAGAATTTCGGCGACGGGATGGAAGCGATTGCGCGGGCCGTGCGTGAGATTGCGGGGCGCGATGATGTGGCGATCATCTTCCCCGTTCACCTCAACCCCAATGTGCGCTCCGTGATGAACGAAAAGCTCGCTGGCCTCGACAACGTCGCGCTGATCGAGCCGCTTGATTATCCGCATTTTGCCCGCCTGCTCGATATCGCGACGATTATGCTCACAGACAGCGGCGGTGTGCAGGAAGAAGCGCCTGCGCTTGGCAAGCCCGTTTTGGTGATGCGTCAGACCACCGAGAGGCCCGAAGGGGTTGAGGCAGGCACGGCCAAACTCGTCGGCACCGATGCCGACACAATCATCCGCGAAGTCAATACCTTGCTTGACAATGAGACGGCTTACGAGGCGATGGCCCGCGCGCATAACCCTTTTGGCGACGGACACGCTTCCCAACGCATTTGCGACCTCCTCGCGCGCTAAACCGGGTTCGTCCTTACCGATTGTTATCTTCTTGCAGTTAACGCGTGTGCAGCGCGGGACCGTGTGCGCCCGCAAGAATGGAGCGCCCAATTGCTTAAGAAGACGACCCTCAACGCCAGTGTGATTGGCCTTGGTTATATCGGATTGCCAACCTCTGCGGTCATGGCGCGCGCAGGGTGCAAGGTGCAGGGCGTGGATGTAAGCGAAGCAGTGGTCGAAACGATCAACCGCGGCGAAGTGCACATCGAAGAGGTCGATCTTGATGGCCTTGTCCAGGCGGTCGTCAACGATGGCTTGCTCACCGCGAGCCTCGATGTTGAGCCTTCGGACGTTTTCGTGATCGCTGTGCCAACTCCGTTTTCGAACGATGGGAAGCACACGCCTGACATCTCTTACATCCTGCAGGCCGCCGAAAAGGTCGCAGGCGTCCTGAAGAAAGGCGACTGCGTAATCCTCGAGTCCACTTCGCCCGTCGGGACGACCGAGAAGATGCGCGATGTGTTCGCCGAAAAACGCCCCGATCTCGCCATGCCCGGCCTGTGCGAAGGCACGCCCGATATTTCCATCGCCTATTGTCCAGAGCGGGTTCTGCCGGGCCGCATTCTCGAAGAGCTGATCCACAATGACCGCTCTATCGGGGGGATCACGCCGCGCTGCGCGAGGAAGGCACTCGCCTTCTACAAACGCTTTGTGAAGGGCGAATGCGTCGTCACCGATGCGCGTTCAGCGGAAATGACCAAGCTCGTCGAAAATGCCTTTCGCGATGTCAACATCGCCTTTGCCAATGAATTGTCGATGATCGCGGACAAGCAGGGTCTCGACGTGTGGGAGGTGATACGCCTCGCCAACCGTCACCCGCGCGTGAATGTCCTGCAACCGGGACCCGGCGTTGGCGGCCACTGCATTGCGGTCGATCCGTGGTTTATCGTCCACGGCGCTCCCGACGAGGCAAAGATCATCCGTCAGGCGCGCGAGACCAATGATGGCAAGATGCACCACGTGCTCGCCCGCGCTAGGGCAATCGCGGATGCCCACCCGGACGCAAAAATCGCCTGCCTCGGCCTCGCCTTCAAAGCCAATATCGACGATTTCCGAGAAAGCCCCGCGCTCGATATCGCGGTGTCGCTCGCCAGGGATTACGGCAACCGCGTGCAGGTGGTCGAGCCTTACACATCAGAGCTCCCCAGCGCATTTGACGGCACTGACGCCAAGCTTGTGGACATCGACGAGGCGCTTGAAGACTGCGGCATTTTATTGCTGCTCGTCGATCACGACGTCTTCAAGGCCATTCCACCCGAAGAACGCGGGGACGCGGTAGTTTACGACACGCGCGGCGTGTGGAGCTAACACTTTTCACAAGCCCGATAAAATTGACACAAAAGCCACTCCGCTCTAGCCCGCCTCCCAGATGGTGCTGAGGGCGCGCTAGCGTTCGCAGCTAAGAGGGAAGCCGGTGAGCCAGAGACAGGCAAATCCGGCGCTGTGCCCGCAACTGTAAGCTGGGAGCCCTGAACCACCAAAGTCACTGGCTGATGCCCATCAGGGCAAATGCTGGGAAGACGGTTCAGGCGCAACGATCGGCAAGCCAGGAGACCTGCCATCGCGTCGTTCGTCCGGGGCCGGGTCCAGCCCAGTGGGACAGGAAGCTTTCTTCCGAAGTAGCGACAGCTTTGGGTGTCTCCGTCGTTCGTGGTTTGTCGACCACGACGGGCCCACTGTCGAATGTGCCGTGCGGGGTTCGGGGCCTCCGCGTGGCGAGACTTTGGAAATGAATTGCAATGAAATCGATAAATCTGGTCGCAGCCGCATCGACCTTGGCGCTGCTTCCCGCCACGCTTCAGGCGGAAACCACCGACCGTCAGGGGGCCCAGATCCCGGCCTCTGACACAATCGCCGTCACCGCCAACCGCACCGCAAGGCCTATCGCTGAAGTCGGTGCAAGCGTCACCGTGATTGGCGAAGAAGAGATCGTCACCCGCCAGCCGAGCGATGTGGTGGATATTCTCCGCACGGTCCCCGGCGTCACTTTCAACCGCAATGGCGGGGTTGGCACTGCCACCGGCGTTTCGATCCGCGGCGCGCAGAGCGCACAGACGGTTGTTCTGGTCGACGGGATCAAACTCAACGACCCGTCTTCCATCGGCGGCGGCTTCGATTTCGGGCCGCTTCTTACCGGCAATATATCCCGCATCGAAGTCGTTCGCGGCTCGCAATCGGTGCTATACGGCAGTCAGGCAATTGGCGGGGTCGTCAATCTCCTGACCCGCGAACCGACAGAACAGCTCGGTGTGTTTGCAAGAGCCGAATATGGCAGCCGTGAGACCGCTGAAATTGTCGGCAATGTCTCAGGCAAGCTGGGACCCGTTTCGGCGAGCATTGGCGGAACCTACTTCACCACCGATGGCTTCTCCACCTTCAACGAGGATCGCGGCGGTGTCGAAGACGATGGCTTCGAAAGCTTTGGCGTGAACGGCAAAGTGCTCGTTCAGGTCACGGATAACGTCGCGCTCGATATTCGCGCTTTCTATGCCGATGGCGAGACAGAGATTGACGGCTTCCTGCCCGATTTCTCTTTCGGTGATACGGGCGAAGTATCCTTTCGCGAGGATTTCGTTGGCTATGCCGGGATCAACGCTGCGCTGTTTGATGGCGCGTTTCGCAACCGGATCGGGTTTGGATACACCGATATTGATCGCCGCAATTTCAACAATGACACGAATTTCGAGACGTTCACTGGCAGCGGAGAAAACCGCCGGTTTGAATATCAGGGCGTAATTGACGCAGGTGATGTGGCCGAGATCGTGATCGGCGCCGAGCGTGAGGAATCCGAATACAGTTCGGTTAGCTTTGGCGCTGTGACAGAGCCGCAAGATGCGTGGATCAACTCCATCTATGCCGAAGTTACCGTGAGCCCTATCGACGGCCTCTCGCTTACCGGCGGGCTTCGTTATGACGACACCGACACGTTCGGAAGCGCGACTGTCTTTGCCGCGAGCGGCGCTTACTCGCCCAACGATGGAGCAACGGTGATCCGCGCGAGCTATGGTGAGGGGTTCAAGGCCCCTTCCCTGTTCCAACGCTTCAGCGATTTCGGCAATCCGGGCCTGACTGCAGAAGAATCCGAAAGCTGGGATGCGGGTATCACGCACAGCTTCCTTGATGGCGCTGCACAAGTGGGTGTCACCTATTTTGAGCGCGATGGCACGAATGAAATCGGTTTTGCCGGATGCGATGCCAGCATCCCGGTGTGCAACGATCCCGCCACCCCTCGCCCCTTTGGCACCTACGTCAATGTCGACAGCGCCAGCGCAGATGGTTGGGAATTCATCATCGCCTTGCAACCGGTCGAGGGTTTCGATGTCGCGCTCAACTACACCACGATCAGCGCCTTTGACGATACCACCGGCAACCGCTTGGCCCGTCGGGCACAGGATACCGCTAGCCTTGTCGCTGATTATCAAACAGACGGCGGCTTTGGCATTGGTGTGACAGTGTCGGTGGTTGGTGACAGCTTCGATGACAGCTTCAACACAGTGCCCATCGATGGCTATTTCGTAGGCGAGGTGCGAGCAAGTTATAAGGTGACCGACGCGCTCGAGGTCTTTGGCCGGATCGAGAACGTCACCGATGAAGATTACGAGACAGTCGCCAATTTTGGAACGCCGGGCCGTGCTGTCTTTGGCGGTGTCCGCTACCGGATGTGATGTTGACGCGCGCCGGTATTTCAGGGCTGTTGAGCCTCCTTCTCCTCGGTTGTTCCGGGGCGCAGGAGGCCTCGTCTGCACCTGAAACATCGCGCGCGCCGCAACGCATTGTCAGTCTCGATTATTGTGCCGATCAATATGTCCTCCAATTTGCCGAGCGTGAGGACATCGTGGCACTATCACCCGATGCGGACAAATCCTTCTCATATCTGCGCGCTGAGGCCTCTGGCATACCGCAAGTGCGCCCTCGCAGCGCCGATGTCCTGGCCCTTGAGCCCGATCTTGTCGTGCGCTCCTATGGCGGCGGCCCGCAGGTGGGGGCTTTCCTTGAGCGCGCAGGGGTCGAGCTTGTGCAGATCGGCTATCCGGCAACCATTGCCGAGGTGCGCAGCGAAGTCACGCGCATTGGCAGCGCGCTTGGCAAAGCTGATGAAGCGACCGCTCTGGTTGCGGCAATGGACGCTCGACTGGCAAGGCTTGACGCGACCGAACGCCCCGGTCCGACAGCACTCTACATGACTGAAGGTGGAGTCACCTCGGGCAAGGGATCGCTCGTGCATGAACTCATGGTCGCAGCAGGGCTTTCCAATTTTCAGGACCGCTCCGGATGGAACCCAATTCCGTTGGAGCGCCTTGCCTACGAGAGGCCTGATCTCGTGGTTGCATCCTTCTTCGAAAACGACGCAGGCGGCACCCACAATTGGAGCGCCGCGCGTCACCCCATTGCGCAAAAGCAATTGAGCGAGCTTCCGGTCGCCCAAGTCGAGGGTGCGTGGACCGCATGCGGTGGGTGGTTCCTGGTCGAAGCGGTCGAGGCCATGGCAAAGACCGCTGACGCGGCGAAGGCGGACAAGAAATGAGCCGGGTTTCAACGCTTCTCGGGCTTTCTTTGGTCGCAGCGATCCTCGCCTCGCTCCTCTTGGGGTCAGTGCCAATCCCGTTGGATCGCGCGCTTCGCGCCCTTGCCTTCGGCGGCTCGGAAGGTGACCAATTGGTCGTGTGGGACATTCGCCTGCCGCGCAGCTTGGCAGCCGCGTTTGTCGGCGCTGCGCTGGGGATGAGCGGAGCCGCGTTGCAAGGGCTTTTGCGCAATCCCCTCGCCGAACCCGGCATCCTCGGCGTTTCTGCAACCGCAGCCCTTTGCGCCAGTGTGACGCTTTATTTCGGGCTCGCGGCAAGAGGGCCGTTCGTGCTTCCAATCGCAGCGGTTGCGGGAGCATTGCTCGCAACATTTCTTGTCGCAGCGGCTGCGCTGCGCACACAATCGGTCGTCGCATTGATCCTTATCGGTGTTGGCCTGTCCAGCTTTGCTGGCGCGCTCATGGCGCTGTTGATGAACCTATCACCCAACCCCTTCAGTCTTGCCGATCTGGTCAACTGGACCCTTGGCACGGTCGCCAATCGCAGCTTTCAGGACCTCGCCTTTGCGGCGCCGTATGCATTTGCGGGAATGGCGATACTTCTGGCAAAGCAGCGTGGTTTATCCGCCCTCACGCTAGGCGAAGAGGCGGCGGCAGGGCTCGGCCTTGACCTTACAAAGCAGCGCATTGCCGTTATCGTCGGCGCGGGCCTTGCGACAGGCGCATCGGTCGCGCTTGCGGGGGCCATCGGCTTTGTAGGCATCGTCGCGCCGCATCTGGTGCGCCCTTTCGTTCGCTATGATGCCAGCCGCCTTCTGGTGCCGTCCGCTCTGCTCGGCGCTGTGCTGCTGGTTCTTGCAGATATTGGTGTGCGCGTCCTTCCGACCGATGCGGAACTCAAGCTGGGGGTCGTTGCCGCGCTTCTCGGCGCTCCGGTCTTCGTCTGGATCGCGAGCAGAAGGAGGCTCGCATGACCCTGCTCGAAGCTCGCGATCTGTCCTACTCGGCCGATGCGTGCCCACTTGTTGAAAGTGCAAACCTTTCCCTCACGCCCGGCACGCTCACCGCATTGGTTGGCCCCAATGGCGCGGGCAAAACGACGCTTCTGCGTCTAATTCTGGGGTTGATCAAAGCAGATAGAGGGCACGCCGAGATCGAGGGCCGTGACGTCGCATCCGTGTCGCCGATCGAGCGCGCCCGCAAGATCGCTTATTTGCCGCAAACCCGCCCGCTCGCCTGGCCTCAACCGGTTCGCGACCTCGTGGCTCTTGGCCGCTTCGCCTATGGAGCAGCGCCTGACCGGCTTTCAGATAGCGATGAACGGGCCATCGCCCGCGCCCTTACCGTTTGTAATCTCGACGGTCTTGAGAACCGCTCGGCAGACACTCTTTCTGGCGGAGAGCTCTCGCGCGTTCACTTGGCCAGGGCCCTTGCCGCCGAAACGCCGGTGCTGATCGCTGATGAGCCCGTCGCCGCACTCGATCCGCGTCACCAGCACGAGGTGCTCGGCCTGTTCAAACGCGCCGCTGCCGATGGCCGCGCGGTGCTTTGCGTGATCCACGATCTTGCCCTTGCCGCGCGATATTGCGACCGTATCGTGTGGATGAAAGACGGGCAGATCGTCGCCGAGGGAAGCCCTGCCGATACCCTTACCCCTGAACGGCTCAGCGATGTTTTTGGCATCGAAGCGCGCGTTGATGTGGCGGCGGACGCCGGGATTTCCTTGCATATTGAAGGCCCCGTCAGCGATTTGGTCAAACGTCACATCTAACCCGCCCACGATCCTGTATCCCCGCCCGGCAATATTGCGGTTCTGACTGGTGCAGGCCTGAAGCTCTGGGGGGATATGATGAGCCAGCCAAGACGAATTGGCCTGTTGTTCGTGCATGGCATCGGCCAGCAAAAGCCATGGGAGCATTTGCGCAAAACCGCGGCCCGACTGGCTGAATTGCTTCGCGTCCATCCCCATAGAGATGCGCACGTTTCAATCGTGGATCGCACGCATGAATGGGATGACCCGCGCGAGCGGCCCTGCATCAGAGGTGAAGGCGAGGACGAGCATCCCGCTGCGCCGATGACGATACACTACCGCGTGCCGGACAAAGACATCGACGTGGCGTTCGAATGCCACGAGGTGTGGTGGGCGGATCTTGGAAAACGACGCGGACTTGGCGAAGCGATCAGCTTCTGGCTTTGGGGGCTGGGTCAATGGAACGCGCCGATCTACGCCAAACGCGATGCGACCAGGCTTTCGCACTTGCCCGAGACGACCACACGACCAAGCGTCCACGTGCCGCGATCGACGTCCCTGTCCCCGCTCATACAGGTTTATTCGCGTATGAGCCTAGCCTGGGCAGGTATCGTCGCCTCGCTTATCTTCATCAGCACTTGGGGCATTTTTCGCGTTCTAAGCCTTATCACCGGTAAGAAAGTCTCGCTCGACCTGATCGTCGATTACATGGGCGATGTCGAAATTTACCAGAAGCGCGGGATGCCTAATCGCGGTGTTCCAAGCGATCCCGGCCATGCGACGCGGGTCGCGATCAGGCGGCGAATGGTGAGCCAGATGGTCGCGATGGGCGCACGCGATTACGATAGCTGGAGCATTCTTGCCCATTCGCTTGGATCGGTCCTCGCCTTCAACGGGATAGGTGAGATCGGGCACACCTTGCCCAATTACTGCGAGAAAGAGCTTTGGGATGATTTGCCAGATGACCTCAAACGAGATCCCGATTGCCGCCTGCGCGATGATACCCATGATATGATCCCCGCGCGGCCTGCATGGCTGGATCACCCGGACTGCATCAACAAGGGCAAGCTGTTCGCAAATCTTACGAATTTCGTCACCTACGGCAGCCCGCTGGGCAGCTTTGGCGCCATCTGGCCGCGGATTGTGGCCTTCGAAAAAGGGGTTGGTGCCAAAGGTATAGCGCGCGATCACGGGGTGTTCGACAACACGCGCTGGATCAACATCGTGTCGGGCGGTGACCCGGTCTCAGGCCTTCTGGAACGCTACCGGAAATATCTGCCTGCCGAACAACAAAAAGACCTGCCTGAAGAGGTGAACCTCGAGCGTCCAAGCTGGGCACTTTATGGCGCATCGCACACGGCGTATTTCAAGCCGGAATGGTCAAGCTCGCGCGGGACCGCCACGAGGCCGAGCCATTATGCGACTTTCCACGATGAAGTGATCGATCAGCTCATCCGGGAACCAAGCGAGCCCCCGCAAATCGCTTCGCTAAAGGCCACGGTCCGAACCCATGATCGCCAGAGGCTGAACAATCCATTCTGGGCAACTTTGGTCGTTTACCTCGCGTGCTTTTTCCTCCTCGGTCTTTTGATCACCGCATTGGGAGGAACCCTTCCCGCTGGCTTCCGGTTCAATCCGGATACCGTTCCTCTTTCCGAGGAATGGAGATGGAGTGAGCTTATCCCTACAATACTGGGTTGGGGGATGTTCTGGCTGAGCTTGATGATGGGCGGGGTCTATACCGCAGGCATATCGCGCTATCGTCAGGAGGTGAGCCGCGATCTTGCCGAATGCCGGTACGAGCTGAACGCAAGTCCCGAACCAAGCGAAGAGCGAGCGCGCGATCTCAGGATCGGGACCACAATTGATCGTATGTCCTACTGGGCCAATATCCTGTTCGGTTTTCCCACCATTCTCATCTGGGTGGCGGTCTTCGCAAGTACGATCGACGCCGTTGTTAAATGCGGCATGGGGCTCGATCAGGTCAAGGACTGGATAGAATGTGTATTCGGCAACTATCGCCCTTTTGCGCCGGTCCTGGTTCTGTTTCTCCTGCTGCTTTTCAACTCGATCATGCAGGCATGTCTGAGCATGTGGGCGGTGTGGCTTCGCAAAAGGAACAGCCAGTCACATGGCTAGAGCGGCCTGAAAAGCGAGCGCCCTCGCCTCACGCTGGCAACACTTCGCTTGAGCCGCGATCGAGCTCGTCTAACACTTCGGCAAAGCCGAATTCGCTTTTCCAGCCAAGCACTTCTTGCGCTTTTTCAGTCACATAGATGCGGTCGATGCTCCGAGGAAGCGGCCATTGGCGCACGTCAAAGGCTTCTGCCAGATCAGGTGACCTTTCGCGCAGCACTACGCCAGCATCGGACTTGAGCGCCTCACAATCACATGGGTTAAAGGGGATCTGTCCAGAAATGTTGAACACGCCAAATCGCCCGAAATCTGCCTGGGCAGCCGCCAGATGCGCCTTTGCCACATCACGCGCATCGATGCCCCGGTGCAGCCGATAGACAGCCATGAGCGGAGCTGCCTCGGGAAAACAGCGCGACATGCGGATGACACCAATTTTAAGCGCGTCACTGGAAGCATCGCGGGCAAGCGCTTCGGCAGCAAGCTTGGTGCGGTGATAGATCGTGCGCGGCTGCGGCGTCGTTTCTTCCGTGATCCAAGTGGCCTTGCCATCGTCATGCGAGGCGTAGCCATAAAGCGCTGTCGTGCTTGTCAGGATTACCCGCCGCACTCCCTGCTGGCTCGCGATCCGCAGGACCTTGTCGGTTCCCTCGACATTTACCCGATCAAACTCTTCATCTGGCAAAAGATCCACATGCGGAGCGTGTAAAGCCGCGGTGTGATACACCGCCTCACACCCTTCAAAGGCGCGCTTCAGAGCGTCTTCGTCACACAGATCCGCGATCATGCTGGTCGCCGAACATGGCGAACGATCAAGGCCGACGACATCGTGGTCACTAACAAGCGCGCGGTGGATCGCCCGTCCGATGCGTCCTGTACTGCCTGTGATAGCGTAGCGTGCCATGCGCGCTGCGTAACGCATCGGACGGGAAATACGCAAAAGCTTTTGGCGCTGCGCCAGTCAGCTGCAATCACTTCGCCGTTGTGATTGCGCGAGGTTGGCAGGGCAAGCGAAACCAAGTCTGGCCACCTTGTCCAATTTTCAAAAGTTGGGTATGCTCCTAGCCAAGGACGCCAAGAATGGTGCCGATGGGGAGAGAAATTGATGGCATGGGATTTCGAAACCGACCCGGAATTTCAGGAACAACTCGACTGGATGGAAGAGTTCGTCCGTGAAAAAGTCGAGCCGCTCTCAATGCTCGGAATACACCCATACGATGTCAAAAATCCCCGCAGGAATGATCTCGTTCGCCCTCTGCAACAGGAGGTCAAGGACAAGGGGCTTTGGGCCTGTCACCTCGGGCCTGAACTGGGTGGGCAAGGATACGGTCAGGTCAAGCTGGGCCTGATGAATGAAATTCTGGGCGGGGCCACTTTTGCGCCGATAGTGTTCGGATGCCAGGCTCCAGATACCGGAAATGCAGAGATAATTGCGCATTATGGCACGCCTGAACAGAAGGCGCGGTATCTTGAACCGTTGCTCGAGAATGAGATCGTTTCAGCCTTTTCCATGACAGAGCCACAGGGCGGCTCCGACCCCACGAATTTCGTCACCACCGCCGAGCTCGACGGCAATCACTGGAAGATTAACGGCGAGAAGTGGTTTTCCACCAATGGCAAATGGGCCGACTTTCTGATCGTTATGGCTGTTACCGATCCCCAGGCACAGCGTCACAAGCGCATGAGCATGTTCATTGTGCCCATCGATACCCCAGGGGTCGAGATCATCCGCAATGTCGGCGTCTATGGCCAGCAGGACGGTTCGGAAAGCTATGTCCGCTATGCCGATGTGCGCGTGCCCGCTAACCATTTGCTTGGCGAGCAAGGCGGCGCCTTTGCGATTTCGCAGACGCGTCTGGGTGGTGGCCGCGTCCACCATGCGATGCGCACCGTGGGCAATTGCCGGCGGTTGCTCGATGCGATGAGCCGCCGCGCAGTCAGCCGCAAGACGCGCACAGGAGTGGTTGCGGACTATCAAACGGTGAAAATGCAGATCGCCGATAGCTATATCGAGCTCGAGCAATTCAAACTGTTCGTGCTAAGGACCGCGTGGATGATCGACAAATATCAGGACTATCTGAAGGTTCGCAAAGACATTGCCGCGATCAAGGCTTTGATGCCGACAGTGTATCACAATATCGCCCGGCGCTGCATCCACATCCACGGCTCGCTGGGTGTGTCGAATGAAATGCCTTTCGTCGGCAACTTGATTGGCTCGATGGTGATGGGCATCGCCGATGGCCCAACCGAGGTGCACAAGGTGACTGTCGCGAAGCAGCACCTGCGCGACTACAAGGATGTGGCCGATCCGATGTTCCCCGATTACTCGCTGATAGCGCGGCGGGAGCGGGCATTGGAGATGTACGGCCCGCTTGAAGAGTTGGTCGAAGCGGTGGAAGCAGCAGAGTGACTGCGGCACCGCAAGCGGCGAAGACCGCCCCGCCCTTATCGCTGGTAAACCGGGTGTCATACGGAACCGGCGCGATGGCAAATGGCATCAAAAGCGCTGCGTTCTCCAGCTATTTGATGCTCTACTTCAATCAGGTTGTGGGCGTGCCGGCATCGATTGTGGGCACGGCGCTCGCCTGCACCTTGTTGGTCGATGCGATTGTGGACCCCTTTCTCGGGCGGTGGGCAGACATGACACGCAGCCGGCTGGGGCGGCGCCACCCCTTCATGTATGCGGCAATTATTCCGACGTCGGTGTTCTTCTTTCTCACATGGTTCCCGCCAGACGGACTCTCGCATATCCAGTTGGGCTTATGGATATTCGCGCTAGCCGCGGCAACGCGCGCCTCGATCAGCGCCTTCGAGATCAACACCTCGGCGATGGCTCCGGAACTGACCGAGGTCTATGCCCATAGAACCAGGCTGTTCAGCCTGCGCTACTGGTTTGGATATGCAGGGGCCTACGGTTTTACCAGCTTTTGTCTCGCGTTCATTTTCGTCGAGACGCAAGCCTTCCCGCAAGGCCAGCTCAATCCGGCAAGCTACGAAAGTTTTGCAGCGCTCGGAGCGGGACTGATGTTTCTTGCGATGGTGGTCTGCTGCGTAGGCACGCAGAACCGCGTGCCTTACATGCGGCAGGCGAGCCTTGTTCCCGATGAAGAGAAGCTGTCCTTCGGGCAACATCTGGGTGAAATGCTTGCCGCCTTCCGCAATCGCGGCTTCCTGTCGATTTTCGGTTTTGGGGTGTGCAAATATTCGGCGATCGGGCTGTACAGCGCGACCACGCTTTACTTCGGCACTTACCTTTTCAAGCTGAACACCTTCGAGCTTGCCATCCTTACGGTTGATAGCCTTGTCGCAGCGACGCTCGCCGCGCCACTTGCGCCAGTGTTTTCAAGGCTGATCGGAAAACGTGCAAGTTCAATGACATTTGCCATCGTCGGGGTCTCGATTGGCGTTTCTCCGCTCTTCCTGAGCTATTTTGATGCGTTCTTCCAGCCCGGTGACCCCATGTTGCTGCCAACACTTTTCGCCATCGGTGCCATTTACGGTTCGATGGTGGCAGTCTCGCTCATCAACACCTCGGCAATGCTGGCAGATGTGGTTGAGGATAGCGCGGTCGAAACGGGTCGGCACGCCGCCGGGACTTTCTTCTCTGCCTCAAGCTTCATGCAGCAATGCTCGAACGCAATGGGAATCTTTCTCGCCGGGCAAGTGCTGGCCGCGTCGAGCTTTCCAGAGCGGGCCGACCCTGCGACGATTTCCGATGCAATGATCGACAGCCTCCTCCTTCACTATGTCCCGACGTCACTGGGGCTATGGACCATGGGGGCGCTGATCCTGCTGTTTTATCCGATCACGCGGGAACGCCACGAGCGCAATATCGAGGTCCTTCGTGCTCGCGAAGCTGAAGCGCGAGAGCAAGAATTGCGCGATGCGCCCATTGGCGGTCCAGCGCGTTAGGAGGCGGCGAAAAGACCAATTTCGAAAGCGCGGTAACGCCTGTGCGATACAAACTGGAGAAAGAACCGACAATGGCAATCCAAGCTGGCTTCGCTGGCCAAAGCGAGACTGACGCATATCGCGAAGTAAGGGCGAGCTGCGATCCCAAGGCTTTCAACGACAGAGCGCGGAGCGCGATGGCGGACACGGGATGGGGCGGAGTAATCGTTCCGGCAGAGCACGACGGCTATTGAGGCGTTGGACCCGCTGGAGGACCCTGAAGGACTGAATTCGGCCAGCGCACAGCAGCGCGCGATGGCCGACCACGCACGCTTCGTCCAAGACAATCTGAAGCGTAACTACCGAGCAAATTTCATTCACGGCGTGTTGGGAATGACGGGCTTTCGCCTGATTTATGCACCCACAATCATTCCTGCCTATATGCTGCTCTTGACGGGTAGCACCGCGGCTGTTGGCCTTGGTGCGGCACTGTTGCAATTGGGTGCGACGATCAGCCCGATCCTGAGCGGATCAAGGATCGAGCACCGCAGCCACATCCTTCCCTACGCGATCAACGTCGGCTCGCTAATGCGGCTGATGATCCTGTTTCTGGCGCTGGCAGGCTGGTTTTTGACCGGAAATCTGCTGTTGGTCGCCACCTTTGCCTGCTTTCTCCTGCTCGGCTTTTTTACCGGCGCGCAGCGGGTCGCCTTCCAGATGCTGATGAGCAAGTTGATCCCGATCCGCCAGCGCGGGCGATTGCAGGGCTATCGCAACTTTGCAGGCGGATTGATCGCCGCCATTCTGGCGTGGGTGGCGGGCAATTATCTGATCGCCGACAAATGGTTGGGCAATGGCTATGCAACGACATTCCTTTTCGCTTTCCTGCTGACCAGCGCTGGGCTGATCGTCCTCAAGACCATGATACGCGAACCCGCAACGCCGGTTTCGCGTCCCCGGATGCGCATGGCGGACCGGATCAAGGAGTTCCCGGCACTACTGCGTGACCGCGATTTTTCAGGTTTCCTCGTCACGCACAGCTTTTCAACGATGGCCCGCGTTGGTGCACCGTTCTGGACGGTCTACGCCGGTTTGCAACTTGGGTTGGACGGCGCGCTAATAGGTGGCCTCAGCTTCGTATTCCTTGGCTCGGATACCGTCTCGAACATTTTCTGGGGGCCTCTGGGGGACCGTCTCGGGTTCAAGCTGGTCTATCTCCTCTCGCTGCTGTCTTCGATCGCGGGCGTCGCCCTTTTGATAGCCGGGAGCAGCGAGCTGCCGATTTACGCCGCCTTCGTCTTGCTTGGGGTTGGCGGATCGGGCTGGATGCTTGCTTCAACCACCATGGTTCTCGAATTCGGGGCGAGCGAGGATATCCCCATGCGGCTGGCTTTCGTCACCACCGTCGAGGGAGCAATCGCTGCAATCGGGCCAATTGCAGCCGGGCTGCTGGTTGCGGGTGCAGGGTTTATGCCGCTTTTCGTGGTGGTGCTGGCGTCGATGGCAATTGCTTTGGCAGTGCTTGCATTGCGCGTGCGCGAACCGCGCACCCGTGCGCCCGGATAGGATTTAAACCTCCGCCAGCAGGCCTTCGGACAAGGCAGAAACATAGGTGCGGATCGCCAACTCACCGCCATCGAAACGCTGTGCCCAGCGGCGGGCCTCGTAAGCGCCGTTTAGCGTCGACATAATGATCTGGCTTGCGACAAGAGGATCAACCGGACGGACTGATCCGTCGGCGATACCATCGATCAGCATGCCTGCAAAACGCCTCGCAAGCCGGTTCGAGCGGGTGACGACATCGACCCGGTGTTCCTGATCCAATGCTTGCAGAGCAGTGGTGCGCAGCAGCGGTGTCTGGTCGAAGAATTGGACATCAAGCAGTTCATGCAGGACGCTAGCAAGCCGCGTCCAGTAATCGCCTTGCGCGTTTTGCCCGGCCATCTGCGTTGCTGAAAGCCTGTCGTAGCTGTTCTGGAAACAAGCCAGGACCAGATCATCCTTGGCTTCGTGGTGATGGTAAAAGCTGCCCTTGGTCACGTTCAGAACTTCGGCAATGCGGTTCACAGAAGCTCCGCGATAGCCACGTTCGTTGATCATGATTGTCGCTGCGCGCAGAAACTCTTCATTCTGCCTGGTGTCGCCGTCATCATCCGTGCGCCAGGTGCGGTTCTCGAGCGGTAAGGGATCCCACTGCCCCTTGATGGCTGGCATGCCGTGGCTGAGGATGCCGACAATGCGTTCCTGAACGCGCGGAAAATCGAGTGTCGAATAGCGCATCGACCAAACAGGCCACCACATCATCGCTTCGAGCAGGATATGCGCGCGCGCCGAAAACAGCGCGCGTTTTTCCGGCGTATCGGGCTTGCCGAAAAACTGCCGGATCGTCTCGACAATTTGGCCATAGCGTTCGAGAAGCGGCTTTTGCCGCTCCTGGCTCAAGGTCCGGATTTCAGACAGGGCTGTTATCAGGCCGCGCTCGCCGCGCCGGATACGAACGCGCAAATCGACATGGAGTGCGACATATTTGTGGAGACGCTGCGCTGGTGTCGGCTCGGCCAGTGCCTCGCTCGCCATACGCTCCATTCGGTCGAGCGTTTCTTCATAAACGGCAACAACCAACTGGTCCTTGCGCGAAAAATAGTAGGTGATGCTGGTGGCGTTTAGCCCGATCGCCTTGGCCACATTGGAAAGGGTCGTCGCCTGAACGCCCACTTCATTGATAAGACCCGAGGCGGCGTGCACGATCGCCCGGCGCTTCTCGCCAAACCGTTTCGTACTTTCGCCTCTCGCCGCCATACCCCTCCTCTAAGGACCTTTTTTCAAAGTTTCGAGCCAGCGCAGCTTGAAATCCCCCGTATCAAAACAGAGCATCAAAACAGGGTCGCAAGCTCCTTCTTCAAAATCTTGCCGTTTGCGTTGCGCAGGAGCGTCTCTTGCGAGAAGACTATCCGCACGGGAACCTTGAATTTGGCCAGCCGTGCGGCGACCCATTCCTGAAGTTCGGCTTCGGTTGCGTGGGTGCCCGGGGCAAGGTGCACGACCGCTGCGGGTTCTTCACCCAATTGCTGGTGCGGCAGGCCGATCAGGGCCGCGTCGGTGACCGCCGGGTGGTCGTAAAGGACGTTTTCAACTTCTGAGGAATAGATATTCTCGCCGCCGCGGATAATCATGTCCTTGGCGCGGTCAGCGATATAGCACCAGCCCTCCTCGTCAAGGCGGGCAAGGTCGCCGGTCTTGACCCAACCATCAACAAAGGTTTCGGCGGTGGCTTCGGGATTTTCCCAATAGCCTTTCACCACCATCGGTCCGCGTGCCCACAATTCGCCGATCTCGCCGACCGGCATTTCACGCGTGCCATCTTCGCTCATTATCCTGAGATCGGCGACCGGCACGGGCGGGCCACAGCTGTCGGGCCGGTTGAGATAGTCCTCGCTCGAATGGCTTGTGACCGTGGCCATCGTCTCGGTCATACCCCAACCATTGCCGGGCAGCGCACCGAACACTTCATGTATCTTGCGCACCAATTCCGGCGCAGAAGGCGCGCCGCCATAGGCAATGGCTTCGATGCTGGAGAGGTCGTAATTCTTGCGTTCGGGATGTTCGATCAATTGCCACGCGATGGTGGGCACACCGCCGGTAGCGTGGACCTTTTCGCGCTCGATAATCTCGAAAGCCTTCACCGGGTCCCATTTGTACATGAAAACCAGTTTGTTCCCGGCGGCGATATTGCCCATCAGGCCAGCCGAACAGGCGGTGACGTGGAAGAGCGGAATAACGGTTAGCGTCGTGCGAGGGGATGGCTCGGGGATTTCCTCCCCGCGCCGAAGGACCGAACAGGCCGCATTGTAGCCGCTTGAAAGGATGTTGGTGCACAGGTTGCGATGGGTGCCAAGCGCGCCTTTCGGGCGGCCGGTGGTTCCGCTGGTGTAGAAGATCGTCGCATCATCATCGGGTGCGATTGTCACCTCGGGCAGTCCCTGATGCGGAAGGTCGCAATAGTCTTTGGGCGTGCCAATGACCGACTCCAGCGTCTGCACTCCCTCGCCCGAAACATCTCCGCGCGAAACGAAGCTCGCGTTGAGTGACGGGATGTCCGCGATATGCGGAGAGATACGGTCCCAGCGTTCGTGATCGCAGATCAGGACCTTGGTGCGCGAATTCTGGAGACCGTAAGCGAGTTCATCGCCTGTCCACCACGCATTGAGCGGCACACAGATCGCCCCGATCGTAACCGCTGCGAAAAAGGCGACAGGCCATTCGGGAAGATTGCGCATAGCGAGGGCAACGCGGTCGCCCTTCTCCACACCTTGCCGCTGCAGCTCATGGGCAAGCGACGACACCGCGCGGAACCAGGCATCGTAGGTGACCCGCTCATCCTCATAGACCAGAAATTCGCGGTCCGCATAAGCAGCACCGACCATTGCGAGCGCGCGCAGGTTCTCCGGGGCATTCTTCCAGACCCTTGTCGGGACGCCTCTTATATCGAGCGTCTCCATCTCGAACCGCTGGCCGGGTGCGGTGAGAATATCCTCGCATTGCTCCCGATTGATCGCAGGCCAACCCGCAGGGGCTGTCCAGCCCATCGATTTCGCCAAAATTCCCATCCCACTCTCCCCTCGGGTATTGCTATTCCGCGCGTGCGCCAGCGCCAGACCGCTCCGGCCAAAGCAGCAGGTGCATCCATTTATTCGGGAAGAGTTGCGGTTGCGCTGATCCCCTGTATCGCATTTGCGCGAGCGGCGACTTTGCAAACGGGGTACGCGCGGTCGCCACGACAGCTGCATCGCGCATAACATTTATGCTCTCCCGAAACCTTTATTGATTCCTGTTCGCGCGATTATGCAGAAGCGCGGTGAGTGCACAAGGCGCAATTCACAAATTCGAATTTCAGGTATGAGGTTCTCAACCTCAAAAAATTGTCTAGATAGTTGGTTCCAGAAAAACGGTATGGGCGCAATCGACGCCTTGATGGGAGAGTTTGGAATGAAGTTGGCAGATGCTGCCGAACGCGGTTTTGACCCTGCGCGCCTGGCCCTGATCGATGAATTTGTGAAGGCCAATTACATCGACGATGGCAAGCTGCCAAATGCGCAGATCATGGTCGCTCGCGAAGGTCAGCCGGTTCACTACGCGCATATGGGCACACTGCGCGATGACGGCACCCAAATGCGCGAAGACGCCCTGTTCCGCATCGCCAGCATGACCAAACCGATTACATCGATTGCCTTCATGCAATTGGTTGAGCAGTGCAAGGTCGCGGTGGACGATCCAGTTGCGCGGGTTCTTCCGGAATTTGCGGAACTGGGCGCTTACACCGGCGGAGGAGGTGCGGCGCCCTTTGCTCCCATGCAGCGGGGCAGGCCAATGCGGTTCGTCGACCTGCTTTCGCATATGAGCGGGCTAACCTACGGTTTCCAGAACCGCACGAGCATCGATGCAGCCTACCGCGATGCGCGTCTCGATCTGTCGCGTGGGGCAACGAATTCCGACGAGTATATCGCAACGCTTGCGAAAATACCGCTTGAGTTTGAGCCGGGGTCCTCGTGGAATTATTCCGTTTCAACCGACGTGCTAGGCGTTGCGGTAGAGCGGATCTCCGGCATGTCGCTTGGCGAATACTTCACGCAACACATCTTCGAACCTCTCGCAATGGCCGACACCGGCTTCGATGTCGCGCCCGAGAGCATCGACCGGCTGGTGGACGCCTACAGCTACCGCCCGGGCCGTTCGCCCGTGCTTGTTGAAAAGGCCGAAGAAGGCCGACTTTGCCAGCCCGCCAAATTCCATTCCGGTGGTGGAGGTCTGATCGGCACTATCGCCGACTATCACCGGTTTGCCTCCATGCTGCTCAACAAGGGTGAGCTTGATGGCGCGCGTATCATCGCTCCCAAGACGCTTGACCTGATGACTGCCAACCATTTGCCCGGTGGCGCCGACCTGACACAAATCAGCCAGAGCCTGTTTAGCGAAGCCAACAATGCCGGAACCGGTTTCGGGCTCGGATTTGCAATGGTGATAGACCCGGCACGCACACTGATGCCTGCAAGCAAGGGCGAGTTTTATTGGGGCGGCGCCTATTCGACCGCGTTCTTTGTCGATCCTGTCGAACGGATCACCATGGTATTCATGACCCAACTGTATCCATCATCTACGTATCCGATCCGTCGTCAGCTCAAGACGCTGATTTATTCTGCCCTCACCGATAGCTACGCCTGAAAAGGAGCCCATTCATGACATCACCCATTCGCACCGAACGTCACGACAATGTTCTTGTTATCATCTCCGACAACCCGCCTGTAAATGCCTTGGGCCAGACAGTCCGCGCCGGCCTTGCTGCAGGTATCGAGGAGGCGGTTGGCGACGATAGCGTCGAGGCCGTCGTCATCCGCTGTGATGGCCGAACGTTTTTTGCCGGTGCTGACATCACCGAGTTCGGCAAGGCGCCGCAAGGGCCCAGCCTGCCCGAGGCTCTCGACGAGCTAGAAGCAAGCGACAAACCCGTTGTCGCCGCGATCCACGGAACGGCACTTGGCGGCGGATGCGAAGTCGCGCTCGCCTGTCATTACCGGATTGCAGTGCCAAGCGCGAAAATGGGACTACCCGAGGTTAAACTTGGCCTCATTCCCGGCGCCGCAGGCACACAGCGCCTCCCACGGCTCGTCGGCGCAGAAGCCGCCCTGCCCCTCGTTGCCATCGGCAATCCCATTCCGGCCAAGAAAGCACAAGATATCGGCTTGCTCGATGCGATCGTCGAGGAGGGCAAGCTTGCAGAAGAGGCTATCGCATTCGCAAAGTCGAAGATCGGCCAGCCGGTCTCGCGTTCGAGCGAAGGTCAAGCCAATCAGGATGGCGTCAAAAACCCTGCCATCTTCGACGACTTCCGCGCCAAGCATGCTCGCAAGATGCGCGGTTTCGATGCGCCCAACGCCGCGATCGAGGCGGTCAAAGCCGCAGGCGAGCTTGCATATGCCGATGGCGTGCAGAAAGAGCGCGAGCTCTTCACCAAGCTAATGACCGGCACGCAGTCTGCCGCAATGCGCCATTACTTTTTTGCCGAGCGAGCCGCGAACAAGATCGACGATGTTCCAGCAGACACGCCCCTGATCGACATCGCCAAGGTCGGCATCATCGGGGCCGGGACCATGGGCGGCGGTATTGCGATGAATTTCCTGTCTGCGGGCATTCCGGTCACCATCCTGGAGATGAAGCAGGACGCGCTTGATCGGGGAACAGCGGTCATGCGCAAGAATTACGAGAACGCAGCCAAGCGAGGCCGCATGACGAGCGAGCAGGTGGAGAAGGCGATGGGCCTACTCACCCCTACTTTGGAATATGACGACCTTGCAGACTGTGACCTCGTGATCGAAGCGGTCTATGAAAACATGGATGTAAAAAAGCAGGTCTTCGCAAAGCTCGACGAGGTTGTGAAGGACGGTGCAATTCTTGCCACCAACACCAGCTATCTGAACGTCGACGAGATCGCTCTTGCGACCAAGCGCCCCGGTTATGTAGTCGGCCTGCACTTCTTCTCTCCTGCCAATATCATGAAGCTGCTTGAGATCGTGCGCGGTGAAAAGACACGCGGCGATGTGTTGGCCACGTCGATGAAGCTTTCCAAGAAAATCGGTAAGGTCGCCGCCGTTTCGGGCGTTTGCCCCGGCTTTATCGGCAATCGCATGCTTTCCAAACGCCAGGAGCAGGCCAACCAGCTTATCATGGAGGGCGCAAATTACTGGGATGTCGACGATGTCCTGCTCGACTTCGGCTTCCCCATGGGCCCGTTCCAGATGGGCGACCTTGCAGGCCTTGATATCGGCTGGCACCGCGACCCCAGCAAGGTGACCACGGTGCGCGAAGCTTTGTGTGCAGCAGAACGGTTCGGGCAAAAGAACGGCCGCGGCTTTTACGATTATGACGAAGCCCGTCAGCGCACACCCTCGGATGAAGTAAGGCAGATCATCTCCGAGTTCGCCGCAAAGGAAGGCAGCGAACAACGTGAAATTTCAAAGGACGAAATCCGGGAGCGGTTGCTTTATCCGATGGTCAACGAAGGAGCGAAGATCCTCGATGAAGGCATGGCGCAACGCGCAAGCGATATCGATGTGGTCTGGATCAATGGCTACGGCTGGCCGCTCCACACCGGTGGCCCGATGTTCTGGGCGAACACAGTGGGACTGGATGAGGTGGTCGCGGGACTTGAGCGTCACGGGCTCGAGGTGAGTGACTATCTTCGTCGAAAAGCGCAAGCGGGTGAACGCTTCGGCTGATCGCAAAAATAAGTCCTCTTTCGAATACCTAGTATGATTTACCCTTTCCGCCGCGCCTCACAGCGCGGCGGTTTGCGTGCGCTGGTTATCGGGGGACATCTTCACCGGTGACGTAGGGGAGATCAAGGAGCGCTTACTGATACAAAGCCACATCTTGCGGATAATATTAGATCGAATTTTCAATAAGGCTTGACATATTGCGTCGTAGGTTCTCATTTTCCATTTTTGGGTATGTTCTGAAATTGAGCAGCCCAAGATCGGGTAGGCTTCAAAAGTTGCCGCCCATGGGGAGAGGAGAAACCAATGACAAAAGTACAGTTGCGCCGCAGCTGCGCGTTCGCTGCGATTGCAGTGAGCCTCAGCGCGACACCGGTTCTGGCGCAGGATCAGGAAGAAACGGACACCGACAACACCATCGTTGTGACGGGCTCGCTTATTCGCGGCACTCCAGAAGACAGCGCGCTTCCGGTGGATGTAATCTCAACCGAAGAACTGGCGGCAGAAGGGCAGACAAACCCGCTCGATTTCATCAAGGACATTCCGTCAGTTGGTGCGGTCCTTGGCGACTCCAACCAATTCTCCTCAGACGCGCAAGGCCTTGGCGGGGTTGGCACAATCAACCTGCGCAACCTCGGGGCGACCCGCACGCTGGTGCTCCTGAACGGTAGGCGCACACTGGTTTCACCCGGCGACGGGGTAGCCGACACCAACCTATTGCCATTGTTTGCCCTCCAACGCGTCGAACTGCTCAAAGATGGTGCGGCTGTGACCTATGGCTCGGATGCCGTTGCAGGCGTTGCGAACTTTATCACCCGCACCGATTTCGAAGGGATCGAGATCCAGGGCGACCATACCTTCGTCATGGACAGCGACGGAGACCAGACTCTCAGCATTCTTGCCGGTTACAATGTGACGCCTGACATAAATATCATGGCAGGCTTTGGCTACCGCCACCGCTCGCCGCTGGCGGCCGTTGACCGGGAGATTTCAAATCAGGATTACTTCACCAATCCGTCGGGCTTTTCGACCACTGTAACCAACGCCTGGTATCCGGCGCTCCGCGTTTCCGGACCGGTCCGTGAAAATCCTGCTGCCGCAAGCCTTGGCGCAGCGTCCTATCGTGGCACCCTGCTTGCCGGTGTTCCAGGAGGGCTCGACCCAGATTGTGACGACGTAGGCGGTTTGCCGATCAGCATTTTCTGTGGCTACCAGTTCACCGATTATAACAATATCGTCGAAGAACAGGACTACTATCAGGGCTATCTTCAGATCACCGCCGACGTGTCAGACACCCTGCGGTTCAATGCCGATGGTCTGTACGCCAAGAGCCGTATCGAAACCGCCCTGTCGCCGTCCTATCCGACCACGCAAGGTCTGGCCGGACCGGGCGCGACCTTCCAATACTATATCCCGAACACCAACCCCGCGTTTGCAGAATTTGCAGCACGCACCGGCTTTCCGACTTCGATCGACACCGATGGAAATCCGGCAACACCTGTGGTTCCTGTGACGGGCGCTCAGGCGCTGGTATTCCGGCCCTTCTCGCTCGGCGGGTATCCACTCGCGACAGAATCGCCTTTCGGTCAGAGCGAGAGTTTTTCCGAAAACGAGAGTTATCGCATCTCTGCCGGCTTTGAATACGACTTGGGTGAAAACCTCCTGATGTCGTTGCAGGGCACCTACATCAACACCAAATCGCGCTCTCTCGTGCCGGACGTCCTTCCGCTGCGCATCCAGCAAGCGCTTGACGGCCTTGGAGGACCGGATTGCGATGTGGCCAACGGAACACCGGGTCAGGGCAATTGTTACTACTTCAACCCGTTTTTCAACTCGGTCGAGACAAATCCGGCGCTGGGAATCGATAACCCCAATTTCAATCCGGCGCTCGCGAACCGGGACGATGTGGTCGACTACCTTTATGGCGACACCGGAACGCTTCAGAATGAAAAGCAGTTCGTTGCCGATTTCCTGATCAGCGGCGAGGTGGGAGAAGCCGACTTTGGTGGCGGCCCGCTCGCCTTTGGTGTGGGTGCGCAATACCGCTCTTCCAACTTTGACAGCAGGCCACGCAACGCACTCAACAGTCTTGCGCTGAACCCTTGTGCGGTGCCCGGAGACACAAGCTGCACCATCCAGCAGGGGCCTTTCTCATTCCTGGGTCAGGCGCGCGACATTTCGGTGGAACAGGATGTTTATGCGCTGTTTGGCGAGGTTCTCGTGCCCTTCTCGCCCGGTTTTGAGCTTTCCTTCGCTCTGCGCTTTGAGGACTACGGCGATCCGATCGGTTCGACGCTCGATCCCAAGGCGAGTTTCCGTTGGGAGGCGAATGACTGGCTCGTTCTACGCGGGTCGGTCGGCACGACCTTCCGTGCACCACTGCCCGGGCAAGTCAGCCAGTCACAGATCACCGCTCTTCAGCCAATCGATGCAGCCGGTGGCGGCTTCCTTTCAGTCGATGTTCTGGGCAACCCGAACCTTAGCCCGGAGAGCGCTTTCACCTATAACATTGGTGCGGTGATCCAGACCGGTCCGTTCAGGGCATCGGTCGATTACTGGAGCTATGAGTTTGATGACCAGATCGTGGTCGAAGACTCCAATGCAATTGCAAATGCGGTCGTCGCGGTCCCGAACGGTCCGGCGGATTGCGATAACCCTCTGGCTTCGCAGATCGTCTTTCAGGGCGGCTGTGTTCAAGGCACCACGGTTGGCGGCGACATCAGCCGCGTTATCACCAATGTCGTGAATGGCCCTCCAATCGAGACAACCGGTATCGATTTCGAAGCCAGCTATGACATCGAAGTCGGCGGTGATGCCAATCTGCGGCTCGGGGCGAACGGCACATGGGTCCTGACCTATGACGTCGACCCGTTTCAGGCGCAGAACATCACGATCCAGCCTGAATTCAGCGCGGTGGGCTTTGGCAATTTCGACCGTTCGGCTCCGGCCATTTCTGACTTGCGGACGAACCTTTTTGCCAACTTCAGCATTGGCGGCCTCAATGCCCGCTACACCTTCCGTTATGCCACCGGCGTCACCGATGACCGCTATGATTCGCCCACTTTCGCAACCGTTCCACGGACCACGGAGCAATCGTTCTACGCACAGGAATCGGGTGACTACACCCAAAGCGATCTGACGGTCCTTTACGACCTGCCGATCGACGCGGTGGAGATCCAGTTGCAAGGCACGGTGTCGAATATCTTCGACGAAGATCCGCCGATTGCGCGCCTTGAACTGGGTTACAATCCGTTTCTCGGGAATGCGATTGGCCGGACCTTCCGGTTGGGGGCCAAAGTGCTCTTCTAATTGATCACTTCGATCAATGGGATGCCCGGTTCCGCAAGGGGCCGGGCATTTTTACGTGTTTACGGGCCGCATGGTCACAAAGGTCTATGAAGACCAGTCAAGATGGCTAGTGCAGCACAGATGATAATGGTCGATGGAGGAGAAACAATATGACAGGTCGGCTTTCGGGCAAGGTTGCCATTATTACCGGTGCCGCATCGGGCATCGGCAAGGCGAGCGCGGCTCTTTTTGCCAAAGAGGGCGCGAGCGTGATCGCTTTTGACCGTTCGGCAGACGTTAACGAGACAGCCCAGCGGATTGTCGCCGATGGCGGCCGCGCTATTGCCTGCACGGGTGATGCAGGCGAGGAAAGCGATATTGAGAAGCTCGTCGAGATCGCCCGGTCCGAATATGGCGGCCTTCACGTAATGTTCGCCAATGCAGGCATCACGGGCGGCGTGCGTGGCGGATTTTTCGACGCGACCCCCGAACACTGGTCCGAGGTTTTGCGGGTGAACCTGATCGGTCCTTTCCTTGCCGTGAAGCATTCAGCCCCCGCCATTCGCGACAGCGGCGGCGGTGCGATTGTCTGCACGGCGTCGGTCGCCGGACTACGATCCGGCGCAGGTCCAGCCCAGTATTCGGCCAGCAAGGCGGGCGTCATCAATCTCGCCCAGACCGCAGCGCAGCAACTTGCAGGGACGGGCGTGCGGGTGAATGCAGTGCTGCCCGGCCTGACCGAAACGGGCATGACCAAACCGATGTATGACGGCGCGCGTGCGGCGGGGAAGGAAGACCGGATCGGCCAATTGAACCCGACGCTGCGCGGCGGCGAACCCGAGGAGATCGCTGCTGCCGCTTTGTTTCTGGCGAGCGATGATGCCAGCTACGTCAATGGTCAGGCGCTTGCAGTAGATGGCGGGCTATCCAGTTCCCACCCCACTTCCCGCCCGCCGGGCAATCCTAACCGGCCGAGCTCCTAAGCAGCGGCAATTGTGACGCAAAACCCGGATCAGCCGCCCCATCGCTCCAACTTGCGATAGATCGTAGATGGGCTCACTGCGAGAGCGCGCGCGGCCTGAACAATGTTGCCGGAGCTGCGGGCAATGGCTTGTTCAATGGCAAGCCGTTCGACCTGATCGAGGGTCATGCCGGTGAAATCAGCGATTGAAGCGTGCTGCGGCGCGTCGGTTGCCGCAGGTTGCGGGGCAGTCTGCGGCGTTTGACTTGCCTGAAGAGGAGCGGCGGCAGGCGCCCTCACGCGCAACCTTTCCGCCAATTCAACCTTGCTGCCCGAGCCGGTGATGATCGCCCGGCGCAGCGCATTTTGCAGCTCGCGCACATTGCCCGGCCAATCATGCTGCTGGAGATAGGCCTCGCTGGCCTTAGAAAAGCCCGAGATTGTGCGCCCTTCTTCTGCAGCAATGCGCTGTGCAAGCGCACCTGCAATGAGTGCGATATCATCGCCGCGCTCACGCAGCGCGGGAAGCGCGATGGGGATCACATTGAGGCGATAATAAAGATCCTCGCGAAAGCGTCCTTCGGCCACTTCGCGTTCCGGGTTTCGGTTTGTCGCGCACACGATGCGAACATTGACGGGTTCTGCTGCCGAACTGCCAACGCGCTGGATCATGCCGGTTTGCAGGAAACGCAGCAGCTTGACCTGAAGTTTCAGATCCATTTCGCAGATTTCATCGAGGAACAGCGTGCCGCCATCCGCAGCCTTGGCTGCGCCGATACGGTTTTCGACCGCGCCGGTAAATGCGCCTTTGACGTGGCCGAACAGTTCGGATTCAAGAAGGTTTTCGGGGATCGCTCCGCAGTTGATCGCCACAAACGGTCCGCTGCGGCGCTTGCTGGCAGAGTGGATCGCTTCGGCTGTCACTTCCTTGCCGGTGCCGCTTTCACCTGTGACAAACACTGTGGCTTTGGAATCCGCAACGCTTTCGATCGTACGGAACACCGCCTTCATTGCAGGTGATCTGCCGATAAAGCCGTGAAATCCATCAGTATCTGCGGGCGCTTCGGAGGGTTTATCTTGGCGCTCCGGCGCGCCGCCGCCTTGCTCGGCGGCATTGCCAACAGTGCTCAGCAAACGGATGCCCGAAACAGGCTTTACGAGGAAATCATATGCCCCATGCCTCATCGCGGTAATCGCTCTGTTGAGCGAGCCGTCGGCGGTCACAACGATCACCGCAGGATTGCCCTTGCTTGCCGGCAAGGCATCAAACAGCGTCAATCCATCGCCATCGGGCAATTGCAAATCAAGGAGAACAACATCGAATTTCTCTGCGGCCAAAGATCGGCGCGCTTGTGCCAAAGTTTCACACAGACTGACCTCGTGCCCGGCATCTTCAAGCTGAGCAGCGTAGCCGAGCGCCAGGGAGGCGCTGTCTTCAACGATGAGAACTTTGGCTTCTGACATTATTGAATCCTGAAGAAAGCGGTTTTGCCCGAGGGATCGCGGTCAACCCAATGGATCGAGCGGGTATCGCCAAAATGCTTCATGCACCCCTGCACAAGACCAAAGGCGATGTGGGCGAACGGACGGTGGGAAGAATATTCGACGACAAAGCCATCGCCGTCTTGCCGCGAGGAAACCTGCGGCGGAACCGCATCAGGATAGAGCACGCGAACCTCTTCGTGGATGTGATCCTCGATATGCGCCAGCATGCCTTCGGCTGTCGGGTAGCGTTCGATCAGCTCCGTGTAGAGGACGGTAAAGCGGTCAAACAGGAACTTGCCAAATGCCTCGCATAGATCGTTTGCGTCTGCGCCGGTGATCTTGGATGCCGAGGTGACAACCTGAACGGCTTGCTCCCAAGGATAGAGCGAGATGCGCGAAAACGCGCCGCCATGAGGCAGATCAGCGCCTTCGAGAACCTGCTCTGTGAAGCTCGGCCCGCCCGTCGCATCGAGGAAGCCGACCAGCTCCGCATAGATTATACCCTTCATTCAAGACATCTCCGGTGATTGGTTGTGTCTTTCATTATGCAAACAGCGTGCCGAATAATTCGCGGTTTGAGTGCCCTTTCGCGCTGACCAAGCCTCGCATAATGCAAATGTCTTTGCAAATCGCAAATTATTGTCTCGCGTTTTGCGAAACGCGTTGTCCTGAGCTTTCGCAATCCGCGCATTTCTGCGGTTCCGCTCGATTGGCACGATCCTTGAGAATGGTGGGGCAAACACCGCTTAGGGAGTATCGCAATGTTTCGTTCCATCGTCCACAAAGCCATGGCAGGTGCGGCCAGCCTCGCACTTTTGTCAGGCTGCGTTGCCGGCCCTGCCCCTGCCAATTTTGCCAGCTCGGCCTACGCGCCGGGTCAAATTGCGTGGCAGGGAAGTAAGCAGCCCCAGGGCGATTGGATCACCGATGCACCAGTTGGTCGCGGCTCGCCCACCTGCAGTTGGCAAGCCCCGCGCGAACTCGACACCTACACCCGCGTTTCGCCGGCAAGCTTTCTGGACCGCACCGCACCTCTTGGCGCAGGCGACCGTTTGGAAATCACCGTAATTGGAGATGAGAACCGGCTGACCGGCACCTATGTCATCGGAAGCGATGGCACTCTGGCTGTTCGTGGGCAGCGCCCGGTTCAGGCGTCGGGCCTGTCGATCGCGGATCTGACTGCACGCCTGCGTCAGCAACTCGTTGAGGCCAATATCGTGCGCCCGCTGCAAAACGCCGTTCGCATCGCGCTAATCGAGAATGCCGGCGTATCGGTTTCTGTAGGCGGCGCAGTCTTCCAGCCCGGTGCTGTGCGAGCAGGCGAGCGCGATCCTGACAGCCGCATCGGTCTTAGAGAAGGCGCGGTGAGCGGCGATGACAATGTCAGCCGCACAATGGCTGGCGCGATCCGCGCAGCTGGCGGCGTGCGCCCCGATGCCGATGTTCAGCGCGTCTATTTGTTGCGCAATGGGGCCTATGCCGAATTTGACTTGTCCGGTTTCGTCCACGGCTGGTCGAGCCGTGATGTGTCCGTCTCCAGCGGTGACCGCATTATCGTGCCGAGCCGAACCTGCTTCGATGCCGACCTTGTCCGCCCCACCCCGCTGACGGCCCCCGGCATCCGGGTCTACATGTCGAACCTGACCCGCAGCGCAATGAACAATGCAGGTGCTGCCATCGGCCACCAGACGACTTCACTACCCTATGGCACCCGCCTTCTTCAGGGGCTGGTAGCTGCCAATTGCGTCGGCGGAAGTTATATGCAGGCCGATCGCCGCGCGGTGCTGATTTCGCGCAACCCGATCAACGGGCAGAGCATCGTGATCGAGCGCGATATTGAGAAACTGGTTCGCGGTGCCAACCGCGATGCGCTCAACCCCTATCTGATGCCCGGCGATGCCATCGCCTGCTATGACAGCCGCTGGACGAACTTTCGCGAGGCCGTTGGCTTAGTCACCGATGCAGTGAACACGGTGACCCCGGCAATCCTGCTGGATAACGCGCTGTGAAGACCTTTAGCCCCGATCTCGAGCAGGTCGCTGCGCCCCGGCGTCTCATGCGTCTATGGGTCGTGGTGCGCGATGGACTGCCCTCAGTCGGCCGTTACCGTCGTTACATCACGGCGCTGGCGGGTCCATTGGCGCTCGTATGGGTGCTGGCGCTTGGTTATATCGCTCTCGCCCCCGACCGGTTCGACAGCCGCATGACGCTTATCCTGCCCGGCACCGGTGTCGGCGCAAGCATGAACTTGGAATCGATTGGTCAGGCAACGACGAACACCTCGTCCGCGTTTTCCTCCCCCAGCTTGAGCCCGACCGAGAATTACAAGCGACTTTTGATGTCGGACCTCGTCCTGCGCGATGCGGCGGGCATTGCCGATGAGGATGTGGACGGTTTTCCTCAGCCCACGATCAAGCTCATCGATCAGACCAACTTGATCGAGCTGCGCATGAGTGCAGGCTCGCCCGAACAAGCGCAATTGCGCATGGAAGCGCTGCAAACGGCCTTCAACTCCGCGCTCGATGCGCTGCGCGAAGACGAAGCGCGCGCGCGCGAAGAAGCCGATGCGTCGCGCATCGCCGAGCTTGAGCGCAAGGTCGACGAGGCGCAGCAGGCCCTACTCGATTTTCAGGGAAAGACGGGTCTTGTCTCGCTCGACCAGTTTGCAGGACGGATCACCGCGCTCGATCAGCTTAAGGCAAACGAACGCGACCGCCGCGTTCGCGTAGCAGAGACCGGCGCAGCGGCATCGCGACTGTCTTCGACACTGAAGATTTCCCTTCCGCAGGCGCGCCGTGCGATGCAGTTGAAGGCAGATCCCGAGTTTCAGGAACTGCTCGGCCGCTACGCCAGGGTAAGCGGTGAACACGCTGAAAAATCGGGCACCTTGGGCGACGCACATGCGAGCATCGAAAAACTCGCGGCCGAGCAAGCGTCGCTGCAAAACGACCTTGCCCGGCGCGGCGAAGCGTTGACGGGCATCGATGGCGCGGCTGTCATCAAGCTTGCTGACCTCTCGGTTTCGAATACGCGCGAGAACCTCTTCGCCAGCCTATCCGAACGTGACAGCGATCGCAGTGGTCACGGTGCAGCTCTTGCCGAACTTCGCCGCCAGATCGCGGCACAATCGGCTGACACCGAGGAGCAGGTGGCGCAGGCGGCACAATTGGCCGATCTACTGCGCGACCTGCGTGTTGCCGAAGCGGTGTTCAGCTCTGCTCTGGCGCGGCTCGACACGAACAAATCGGACCCGTTTGCATCCTATCCACTGGTCCAGACGCTTGAGGTGCCTTCGCTTCCACGGTCCAAATCGGCGCCTTCGCCGCTGCTCGTTATCGCTGGTGCCATGGGTGCCACTGTTTTCATCCTCATCGGGTTCTTGCTGCTATGGCTGAGACAGCCAATCATCCGCAAACTGCTGCCGAACGGCTGATCGCCGGGACCATCCAGTGGACCTGGGCGCTGTGGCTGGTCGGTGGGCTTTACATCGCCGGCCCGGTGCTCGGCTGGGTTCTGGCCGGTATGGCAGCGACCGCGCTCTATCTTGATCAGGTAAAACCAAGTGCGATCCCCTCGACCGTGTGGACCTGGCTTGCCGCCATGCTGGCGATGCTGGTCATTTTGTGGGTCGGCCATACCAATTTCGAGTTAGGGATTGCGAAGACGATCAAATCGAGCATCGGTTGGGCGAAAGGCTGGGCGCTGATTGCCCTGTTTGTGCTTGCTGGTGCCTTGCTCAATATTCGCGAGGATGTGATCTATCGCGCCGTGTGCAAGCTGGCTTTGCAGACCTTGATCGTCCTGCCGATCTTTCTCTTGGCGCCCTACATCGGATTGCCTGAGCTTCTTTGGACTTCGCCGCTCAAAGTGCTGGGCGGGGCCGGGCCTGAGTATTTCGCAGCGCAACTCTACACGATTGAGCCGGGCGCTGGCACGCCGCGCTGGCAGTTCTTTGCACCTTGGTCGCCTGCTGTTGGAATGATGGGCGTTCTTTATGTTCTCCTTGCAGCGCAGGAGAAACACCGCGGGTGGAAAGCGGTGGGTATTGCGGGCGGGTTGGTGCTCGCGCTGTTCTCGCAATCCCGTTTGGCACTCGTTGCCCTGATCGTGATCGTCCCGTTCGTTTGGGGCGCGAGCCGTATGGGCAAGGGACATCTCTGGCTGATGGCCGCCCCGGCCATATTCGCGCTTGGCATCTTCGGGCCGATGCTGATTGAGCTAATGGACAGCGCCGCCAGCGAATTTTCCGCCGCGCGCGCGGACTCCAGCCGGGTCAGGGCCGCACTTGGCCGGATTGCGATCCATCGCTGGGCAACGGAGGCCTATTGGTTCGGGCATGGCATCGTCGAAAACGGGCCGCACCTGGTCGAATACATGCCAATTGGCAGCCACCATTCCTGGTATGGCCTGCTATTCGTAAAAGGCTTCTTGGGCGCGGCTGCTCTCGCCGTCCCGCTTTGTGCGAATTTCCTTGCGCTTCTCATCAAGGCGCAAGGCAATCAAACCGCCCGGGCCGGATTGGGCCTTACGCTTGCACTGGTGTTGTATTCTTTCGGTGAGAACCTCGAGATACTCGCCTATCTCTATTGGCCAGCACTCGTCGTCATCGGGATCGCGCTGCGCAGAAGTGATTGAAGCGGCACCCACCTGTTCCAAGTGGGTGAAAACAGAAAGGCCGCCGATCCATGATGAGGTCGGCGGCCTTATTGTGTTCGGCAACTGGCGCGAAGGGCTTGAAGCTCAGACTTGATTGATCAGCTGGGCCCACCCCAAAATGATCGTGTCCGCCTGTGACTTTGCGGCGCTGCGACCCGTTTCGCCCATTGTGGCGAGATCGCATTGCACGAGGGAATGGATCGCCTCTGCAATGGCGTCAGCTGTGTCCATTCGCGCCACTAATCCAGCTTTGCCAACCTGCTCTGGCAATCCATCGACATCGGCGACCAGAATTGCCCGGCCCGCCATGCGTGCCTCGGTCGCCACGAGCCCGAATGCCTCATAATGTGAAGGCACGACCACCGCATCGCAGCGTGCGAGAAAGTCGGCGGGAGAGCTGCTTGGCCCGAGCACTTCGACGAGGGGCAGATCAGCGGCCAGAGTTTCGAGCTTGGCGCGATCGGGCCCCTCACCGAAGACGGTCAGCGCAGCGGTATCAGGAGAAACATGGCGCATGGCCTCGATGAGCTGCGCAAAATTCTTGACCGGCGCATAGCGACCATAGGCCAAGAGCCGAACAGGCCGGTCAGTCGCTGGCCGTGCTTCTGACACTGAATACAGTTCATCGCGGTCGGTCCAGGGGTGTATCACCCGAAGTTTGCTCGATGATATGCCAACGTCCTCGCCAAGCCAGTGGCATTGGGCGTTCGACACGCAGACGATTTCATCGACCAACAGGGACGCTATCTTCAACATCGCCCTGAAGCGCGCTTTGGACTGCACATTGCACTGTTCAAATGCGCGGGTGTAGCTGTGTTCAACATGAACGATGCGCGCACGCGGATTGCGCGCGCGCAGGCTGGCGAGAAAGACCAGCCGCTTCCACGACAAAGCCATATGATCAACGATTAGCGCGGCATCTAAGCGCGGTGCCAGCTTTGCGTCAGGATCAACCGACACGACCTTGGAGTGGGCAAGACGCCGGAGGGCCGGCTCTTCAAAGAGAGTAAGCGCCCGGGTTACCCCGCCCATCCCGAAATCATCGAGCAAGTGTGCGACTTCAATCACGCTGCATTCTTCAGATATGGGCGCGTCAGCGCAGTGAAACGTTCATGCCCGAGCATCGAGCCGATTGCGACGGCGCCAGCCGTTACGACCGTTTTGCGCGGCTCCTGAGCCAGGATCCGCGGCTGGAGGCTAAGCGCCTTGCGCAACAGGTCGCGCGCAAGTTCGAAATTTCCGAGCTGCACAGAACGCCGCGCGAGATAGCGCATCTGATAAGCGCGCGCCGTATCACCGTGCTCTGCGACAAACTCAGGCGCATAGCCGCGCAGTTTGCGGAGCATCCTGGTCCAGCTGAGATATTGCTTCACGACGTTCGCAGACAAGGCTCCTGGTATAATCCGGTAGTCGGTCAGCAGGCCGTCAATTCCGGCAAACACGACCCCGTGCTTGACGGCGAGCCGTATCCACAATTCGATATCCTCTGACTGGCGAAAGCTTTCGTCAAACCAGCATCTGCGGCTGGGGTCTTCAGGATGGGTGAAAGCAGCAAGATCGAGCGCAGTCTTGCGCAGAACCGGCGCGCTGCCATTGCCGACTGGGTTGCGGCAGATGATGTCACGTGCGCTGATCCGGCCAAGCTGGGGACGCATAGCGACGCTCAAGACAGCGCCGTCACAATCGATCATCCGCGAACCGGCATAGCTTACGCCGATCTCGGGGTTCGCCATGAGGTGAATGTAGTGCAATGCGAGCTTCTCACGATGCCAGATATCGTCACTGTCCAACAAGGCGACAAACTCACCTCGAGCGTGACGGATGCCTGTGTTACGCGCGCCGGCCAGTCCGCGATTTGCCTGGCAAACGATGCGGATGCGCGGGTCGGAAAACGCGCGCACAATGTCCATCGACGCATCCGTGCCCCCATCATCGACACAGATCAGTTCGAAGTCGGTAAAGGATTGATCAAGCACCGATTGAACCGCTTCGCCGACGAATTTCTCGACATGATAGATCGGCATGACAACAGAGATTTTTGGGTGGGTCATAAGGATGGTCTCCGGAAAATCTGAAAGGTTTAGGCAAAGACGGCACGGCGCAATGGTGCGGGCAGAGCCCCACCGGCGATCACGCTGCCAAGGGTGAGGAGGCTGCGAGTGCCGCCCGCCATGAAGCTGGCCCGATCGGCATCGAGGCCACGCTTTGCAAACGAGCGTGCGACCTGAATCGACGCGCCAGCGCGCAAGGCGCGGCGGGTGAGGTAGCGGCAGTAGGTAGCCTCGGCTTGCGCAAGCTCAGCGCCATTGATCCAGCACGAGGCAAAACGGCGCCAGTGCGAAAGCATCGCCTCGAAATCGCACGAAAGCCCATCCTCGCTCATGCGATAACGGGTGAGGCTTTGGTCGATGCCCTGGATCAGACCGCCATCTGCGATCACGCGGGCGAGAAGTTCCTGATCCTCGGCATAGCGCATTGTCTTGTCGAACCCGCCAAGTTCGAGGAAGGTTTTCCGGTCAATCACAAGGTTTGACGTTGTGCAGACCGGGTTTTCGACCAGCACATCGGCGACATCGAGGTAGCCCGCCGGGACATTCGAGAAAGTCCGTCCCCGCGCGATTTTACCGTGTCGCTCCGGAGCGAATTCGACCTTTGCGAAACTGGCCGTTAGCTTCGGATCAAGCGAGTGGAGGGCACGGTGACGCGCCAGCTTGTCAAACTGCCACTGATCATCAGCATCAAGAAACGCGATCAGCTTACCTTTAGCCAGCGATGCGCCATAGTTGCGCGTTGCCGATACGCCCGAGTTGGGGTGGGAGACCACGCGGATCCGCCAATCCAGCACCGCCAGGTCAAGCATGACATTGAGTGTGTCGTCGCTGGACCCGTCATCCACGATGATGATCTCGAAATCCTGATCGCTTTGAGCAAGAACACTCGCGACCGTCCCGCGCAAGGTTGCGGCGGCGTTGTAGGCGGGAATGATGACAGAGAAGTGGGCAGCGGACATTATAGGTCTCCTTTGGCAAGAACAGTGCGGATGGGACGCGGCGCAAGAAATGGGAGCGCAGCGGCAGGGATGAGAACAAGAGCAAGGCCAGCGCAAAAGCCGACACAGGCCCCCATGAGGCTGAATTGTGCCCCAAGCGACACGCCCAGCAACGCGACCGGTGTGGTGATCGCCATCAGCATCGTTTCGGCATAGGGTGTGCCCAATGCGCGATAGCGGGCCCCGAGAAGCGCGGCGATAAACAGGGGGATTGCCGCACACGCCAGCAGTGACAGATATGGCGTCGCCGCGACCCAATTGTCGCCAAAAACGATCGGAACATAGAAGGGTGCCAGCAGCGCTTGTGCAGCGACCAGCGGGACGACGACCGCAAGACCGGTCAGGAAAGCCCGTTTGAATTCGCGTTCCAGTTTCTCCCCACCCATCGTCGCGAGATGGGGAAAGAGAACCAGATTGCTCGCGGTGACGAGCGATTGCGTGATGCCAAGACCTGCGTTGAACGCGAAATAATAAAGGCCCAGAGCCTCGGTCCCGAGCAAAGCTCCGACCAGCAGCTTGTCACAGTGCAAACGGGCGGCGGTGAGCAACTCGGAGCCGAGGATGGCGGGGCCGAAACTGGAAAACGTGCTCAGAGGTGCGTGCCCCGCGGTTCGATCAGGCGACCATTGATATGTGCGGCGCGCAAGGACGAGCCAGACCGGAGCGGTAAGCAATTTGGGCAGGACGATCGCCCAGGGGCTCGGCCATGCCACCGCCAGAACAACCGTGAGAGCGCAGTCGGCAATGTTTTGCGCGGCCGCCACCCTCGCGGTTGCCCCCATGCGCTGCGCGCGCATGGCCAGGAAAATCTGAACCAGCCCAGCTGGCATGAAGAGGTACACGGCGCAAAGAAGCGTCAACATCATCGCCATATCACTCAGCCCGAAGGCAAGCGCCGCGATGGCTGCGATCACAAGCTGCACACCTGCAACGCAAACACAAATGATCCAGAACAAGCGCGAGGCGGCGTTACAGATCGAGGCAAGTTCGTCATCGCTCGCTTTGATGATCCGCTGCCCGATGCCGACATTCGTTAGCACCCGCACGAGTTCAAACACGCTCAGCGCAAGCGCAGCCATGCCGAGCATGGAAGGCGAGATTTGCCGCGCGACCACCAGAATTGCGCCCAGCCGGACAATACGTGTCACAGCTTCAGCCGAGCCATAGGCCAGCATCCCGCGGGCAAAGGCCGGCCAATGCTCAGGCATAACAAAAGTGCGAATTGCGGCGTTCATTCTTTCCTCGTTTTGAGTTTGAGGGAAGAAATTCAACTTTCGTGCCAATCTAAGGAATGGCGCAAATCGGCGGTTTTCGAGGTTAAAGCCGGCCTAAATTAGCGAAACGATTCAATCGTTTTGCAAATTGCAAAGAAACCACAGCGCAAAATGCGAAAAACGCTGAAACCGACGATATCGAACTGAGGCCGCTCAGGAAAAGCCACGATTAATTAGTGACTTAGGAATTTGGCACGAGCGTTGCGAACTCTTCGGCAAGACCATCCAAGGAGCTTGTCCGATGAGTTACACCCCTTCCAGCGACTTCCGCTTCGTTTCCAATACCGAAGTATCAGACCGCATTGAAGCGAGCCGCACGTGGCCGATCACCAGGCTCTTTGGTCTGCCCCTTGTTCAGGCTAGCCGCAGCGCGATGGCGCGACACATCCTTGCATTGGTTGGTGCACGCAAAAGCTCCACGATCAACTTCGTCAACGCGCATTGCATTAATCAGCAGCGCGGCGATGCCTCTTATCGTGCCGCGCTCGAAGAAAGCGATCTTCTGCTTCCTGATGGTGTTGGAATGGAAATCGCGGCCACGATGAATGCGGAACGGCTTGGCGAAAACCTCAACGGGACCGATCTCTTCCCCGAACTTTGCCGCGAGGCCGAGGAGGAAGGCATTGGCATCTTCCTGCTTGGCGGGCTTCCTGGCGTCGCGGATCGCGCTGCCGATTGGGCGACGACGCATTTCCCGGCCCTTCGCATCGCTGGAACGCAATCGGGCTATTTCAACCCATGCGACGAGGACGCTCTCATCGAACGGATCAACCGCTCTCATGCCGGGATTGTTCTGGTCGGATTTGGTGTCCCTCTTCAGGAAAAGTGGATCGCACGCAATCGCCACAAGCTTACCGCTCCGGTTGTCATGGGAGTTGGCGGATTGTTCGACTACTACTCAGGCCGTATTCCGCGTGCGCCAAAACTTGTACGCGCATGCAAGAGTGAGTGGATCTGGCGCCTTGCCATGGAGCCTCGCCGCATGGCCAAGCGTTATGTTGCCGGCAATGTGCAGTTTCTGGCCCATTCCCTGCTTCTCGCAGCGCAACGCCGGGGCGTATTCGACCTTGCGAACGCTGTTGCCAAGCGGGCGCTCGATATCGTGGGCGCAAGCCTTGCGATCATCGCACTGTTGCCGGTCTTTCTCGCGACCGCACTTGCTATCCGGCTTGAGGATGCAGGGCCGGTCTTTTTCAGGCAGACCCGCATCGGTGCCAATGGCACACCCTTCAGCATGATCAAATTCCGTTCCATGTACACCGACGCCGAAGAACGCCGCAAAGCGCTGTTGTCGCAGTCAGAACGCGATGGAACATGCTTCAAAATGCGCGATGATCCGCGCATCACCCGCACCGGCCGGTTCATCCGGCGCTTCTCGATTGATGAACTGCCGCAGCTGTTCAATGTGCTTGGGGGAAGCATGTCTCTGGTCGGCCCCCGCCCTGCTTTGCCCAGCGAAGTCACGACCTATCGCGGAACCCATTGGCAGCGACTCTATGGCAAGCCCGGCATCACCTGCACATGGCAAGTCCGGGGACGAGCCGAGATTCCGTTCGAGCGACAAGCCATCATGGATCGCGCTTATCTGAAGCGCACCAATCTGTGGGTCGATATCAAGCTATTGTTGTGCACTCCCGGTGCGGTTCTGGGAGGACGCGGTGCCTACTAATCCTCGCTGACGAGCGCCCGATAAAGATCGTCGAAAGCCAGCAGGCTCGCGGCGATCTCCTGTCGCAGCGCCGCGCTGGAAAAGCCGGGATCTTCAGCCAGCCGTTCGCGGTATCGGGTAAGCTCTTCGACAATGCCGATTGCGCCCACGTTGATCGCAACCCCCTTCAGGCTGTGCGCGGCGCGGGAAAGCTCTTCGGGATTGCCGGATTTGGCCGCTTTAAGGACTTCTTCGCCATAGTCGCTAATGTCCTTTTTCGCGGCCTCACGCATGCGGTCGCGATAGGACTGGGGAAGATCGAAGAAGACCCGCTGGAACAATTCGTGGTCAAACCGCGCATTGACCGGCTGCACCGATTCCCGGCCGATCAGAGCCGTGCGGATCGCCGTTTCAAGCTCTTCGCGCCGCACCGGTTTGGTCAGACACGCTGTCATACCCGCCAGGATCAGCTCTTCGCGTTCGGTCTGCAGACTGTGGGCTGTCACGCCGATGACTGGCGTACGCGATGCTGGTCCACTCATGGCACGGATCGCCTGTGTCGCCTGTTTCCCATTCATGATTGGCATCATCGCATCCATCAAGATCACGTCAAAAGGCTCGGAGCGAACAGCTTCAACTGCTTCAACGCCATTAGTCGCGATGACAGCTTCATATCCCATAGATTGAAGCATACGTTCCAGTACGTAGCGATTGCTTTCAGTGTCTTCAGCCAACAGCACCTTCGGCGCTTTAGCTCCGGCCTCAAGCTCTTCGTGCTCTCCAAATGATACATCGGGGGCGAGCATGCCCTGAGAAGCTGCGTCCTCATTGCTTTGCTGAAACAGCCTGGATGCGATTTCGACCAGTTGATCGGCCGCTTCCCTTACAACGTCGAAGTCCTTCGAACGCTGAGGCAGCTCATCTGCCAACAATTCGAGCCCGCCGTTGAGGGAATTGAGAGGGGTGCGGATCGCGTGCGCCATTTCGCTGAGAAATTCCGTGCGCGTTTTCAACGCTTCTGCGGTTTGCTCCTGTTGTTCGGAAAGTTCACGGCTGAGGGCATTCAGTTCGCGCACGCGGCGCTCGGCACGCAATTGAAGGGCTCGCACAGTGCGCTCATTTGCCCGGCTCAGCGTGATGTCACGCACTGTGCCGTAAACGCGCGAAGAGGTGTCGTCGCCGCCCGCATCGCGCCTGATCGCCCAGCTCAACCAATGCGTTGCACCCGTGTCAAACCGCATGATGCGGTGTTCGAAGCGGTGTTCGACACCCGGTTGAAGTTTCGTGAAAAACGCGATCCCGTCACGCATGATCCGCTCACGATCGAGAGGATGGAGCGCCTCGACCAGCTTTTCGAGCGACCCCTCGGTGCCGTCAGGAAGGCCAAGCAAACTGCCCGCGCCCTGGGACGCTGTGAAAGGCTTCCCTTTCTCCCCGTAAATCGTCGCCATTTGCGCCGTCGTCTGGGCGGCCAGCAGTTTGCGGCTTTCAATGTCGAGCTTCTTAACGAGCTCGCTTTCACGCTGGCTCAACTCCTTGTTCGCGCTGTCGAGTTCGCGCATTCGCCCTTCGAGCGCGGTTTCCGCATCGAGCAGCGCCCGTTCAGCCCGATCCAGCCGGATTTTCAGGATCCGGATCTGTTCATCTGCGGGGAGCTCATCAAGGCTGCTCATCGGCGATCCTGTCCAGCAGTTCGGGCAGTTGACGCATAAAGGCGCCGGTCGAGATGGTCATGACCGGACGTTCGGCCTGCTCGTTGACCTTGATACCCTGGCCATCATCTGCCGTCACAATGATGCACGAAGCACTATCCCAAAGCTCGCGTGCAATGCCTGTCTTGCTGTTCGTGTCACACAGAATTATCAAGGGATGCAGGTCTTTAGCCTCCGCTGCCGGATTATCTTCACTGGTCAGGACCCTCCAGCCCGATTGGGCTGCCACCGCTTCTGCCTGAATTTGCTTGGTCGCAGTCTCCATCGCGATAAAGACCCTCCCCTTGGCCCTGTCCTGCGCGTGCCGCGCGGATTCATCCTTGGCCGCCTCAAGAGGAAGCAGGATAGTGAATGAGGTCCCCCGCCCCACTTCGCTGTCGACTTCGATCTCACCGCCCATTGCATCGACCAGATCACGGGCAATCGAAAGACCAAGTCCTGCTCCGACAGAGCGCCCAAGCGAATCTTTACCGCTCGTATCGAACGGGTTAAAAATGGTGTTGAGGCGGTGTTGATCCATGCCAGAGCCGGTATCCGAAACGACGAACACCCAGTTTTCTTCATCATCGGCGGGCGGTGCGACATCAATGGTCACGGCGCCTGCTTGGGTGAATTTGACGGCATTGCTGACGAAGTTTGCCAAGACTTGCTGGATTCGTGCCGGATCGCCCATGGCTTGATCGTCGCACACAGCTCCGACCTCGATACGGATGGCTTTGCGCCTTGCCAGGGGCCGAAACAGCTCGGCCACGCGCTGCGCCAACGCGCTTGGCCGAAATTTCTTGACCTCGCGCTGGCCATCGTCGTGCGAAAGCTGTGCTTGCTGGAGAATTGCATCAAGCGTGTCGAGCAATGCCTGACACGAATCCTCCATCAATTCGAGCGCACGCTCTCGTTCGGTTAAGGAACGCTCGCGTTTAAGCTGATCGATGATGCCAAGGACGCCTCCAAGCGGGGTGCGTATCTCGTGAGATACGGCAGCAAGAATGTTAGTGCGTGCCTCGAGCTCGGCCTGGGCTTTGTCACGCGCATCGACCAGGCTGCGTTGCGCCTCCTTCTCGCTCGTGACCTCCTGCAGGATGCCGTAAAAGGCGATCAAACCTTCCTTCGCTACCGGATTTTCGAAGGCTGCAATCCCGCTTACGCGCTGTGTCCGCACCACACCTTTTGCGGTCACAACATTGGTTTCAAACGCGAAGTCTTCTTCTGCCTCGATGATTTTGGTGACCGTCTTGGCAAAGTTCTCGCGCTCTTCCTGCGGCACGATCTCGGGCAGACGATCCAGCGGGATCGGCATATCGTTGAGCCCGATATTGCCTCTGACCCAGGACGAAAATTCGATAGTCTGACGTTTGGGATCGAGGACAAAGTGTCCCATACGGGCCGACGCATGCGCCCGTTCAAGGAACAGCATCTGCTGTTTCAGCTCATAGATTGCGTCCACACTTCGATCCCGACGTCTGATGCCAGTCTTCGGTCAAGTAATAACAGGATTGGTTGAACAAACCATCAAAGAGGACCGATATCGAGCCCGCATAAATGTAAATTACTGTTCGCTTATATTCAGCCCCACGATCGAGCCTGTCGAAGAGCGATGATGCAAACCAGCATACATGCCGCACAGATTGTCAATCGAGTCAGTAGTTAATGGCGGAGAGACAGTCCGCTTAGTTATTGCCATTATGCTTTGATTAAATTTGATTGTTTTTCAAAGCAGCCCGAATACCCCCACACTTTTTCCCACATGGCAAACGTGCTTGGGTGTTTTCAGGTGATGGCTTCGCAATAATAGGTCCCGGGCAATACAGACAGTTCTGGGTCGCTATTGTATGGCTCGATTAGTTCCTCGCAGACTGATCGATTGTCAGGGTAGCCGTGGATTGTCGCCAACCAAGAATCCACCGAACCTCGCTTCATCAACCGAACCGCAGGCGAATACTGCGACGGCTTCCGAGAAAACGTCTCAATCAGAGCCTGTTCAAACTCAAGATAGCCATCAAATTCGCTTGAACCGACTACGTTGTCGCAACCGGAGCAAGCCAAAAGCAATGCGCATCCGAACAATGGCTTTGCAACTCTTTGGATCACTAAGCGCACCACCCCCTCCTATCACCCCAATTGCGGGCCAGCCCTTCTTGCACTAGCCGCGCGCCCAGCGAAACGCCCGAACGCGAAACCGTGACCAAGACGCGGCCATATTTATCTCTGCCCTGAGTGTTAAGCTGGAACGGTCCAGCGTTCATCATCTGCGCAAACCGATATGTTGCAGCCTCACCCATTTGAGCCTCGGCTTGGCATCGCGGCCTTCCAATCTCTGGCGCATCAATATCTGCCACCCGGTATTTCACCCGATCCAGCCAGAACGTGTCGCCATCTACTACACAAGTAACACGCCGACCTTCGCCACATATCGGGAAGGCACGATCAATTTCAGCGCCAGATGCAGAGACGATGGCGAAAGCGAAGACCTCGAGAATCATTGGCTATCCCCCACCGCCTTCAGCTTCGAGATTGCAACCATGTGCTTGTTGTCTCGCGCCGAGTAACGTGCAACCGCTTTCACATCTGCAAAAGAGCCGTAATAGACTTCGCTCCAATCCTCATCGGCCTCTACTCGCACTACAAGTAGCAAGTCTGCCTCACCACGAAACCCAATTTGCGATGCAGCATGATTAGCCTTTATCTGCACGGTCCTGCCATCAGGCGTTGTCGCGTCATAGCCATTGGACCCAGCAGGAGCCTTGTTCAAACCGTAAGCCTCAATGGCGACATACTCACCGTAATCGCCCAGCAAGTTGCCTAGGCCCGCCCAGCGAAACTCTGGTGCTAGAGATCGAAGCGCATTCTGCGCGGAAAACAGCGTCGCCATGATATGGCGAACAGCATCTAGGTCCTTACTTTGCGGCAATCTTCTACCCGAGCCTTTCTGAGAAATATTCTGGTAAAGCCAAATCAAGACGCTTGTCTTGGCAACTCGAATGCCCAGGCATTGCCAAAACCAAAAGAGAATGTGCAGTTCGGCAAACTCTCTTCCGCTCAGCGGTCACCTTGTTTATTTCGGACCTGCTATTCTTCGACATTCTCAAAAATATCGAGAGTCAGGTCCTGCTGGACTTCTTGTAGTTTCGAGAGAACGAAGCTTTGATCTGCGTTCCACACAGTGCCGTCGGCCAGCCGGGCTTTACTTACATAAGCAACCCCCGTTCCATACCCCTGAAATCTAAAACTTGCATAAGGCGTTTGACGCCACGAGCCGCTATTATTTGCCCCCGGTGAAACAGTCTCAATGGCCACGCCTCCAAGCGCGCGGCCCATTTCTTCGTTGAAAGCGTCGAAAGCGACAAATGAAATTCTATAGGCGACAACGGCCTGTTGACCCGTATTCGACACTTGAACTTTGTGCTCGATTCCCTCGCGGGAGTATCGCCCCACCCCACTATTGTATGTCGCGGTGTAGTTATCAATTCTAAGCGGGCTACCTTCCTGATTGATGATTATGGCTTCTTCAGCCAGTGCAGGTGCCGCAATCGCGCCTAAAAAAGCGACCGCGCAAATCTGTGTCTTCAACATTTCTTCCTCCCTTTTGGGAATACCAAGCGTTTCACAGTCTTACAGCTCGCCGAGCAAGAAACAACACGACCATTGAAATAGATTTACGTTCTGCAACCGCCCCTATCATTTCCTGGACACTCGCTTTCCGCGCGCGGGAGAAAAACTGGGTTAGCGATATAGAGCCAGAATCCACATCGGTTTCCGGTCCAATCGCCTTTGCGATTTAGCCACCCCTCACCCTCGTAAACTATCGAGCCGCGCCAGCGTTGCACTCATCTCGATTGCGCAAATCTCATCGAGCCGCCAATATTCGTCTAAATGGCGTTCAAAAGTCCGCCGCCACATGCCCTTTGGGCGTCTCGGATAGCTGCCCCATCCAATCTCACACCCAAGCTTTCTCTGGAGCCGAAAGAGCTTTTCAAACGGCCTATCTCGCGCCGCATCCCGTTGCGTTTGATAGCCAAGCCGCCATGCTTGGCGCGATGCAAACCTATCGCCGCCGGGTGGAAGGTAAAGCTTGCCCACGCGAATGTTGCGATAAGGGCAAATCATCCACCAGCGTTTGCCGCCATAATGCGGGACCGTGTGGCAAAGCGATATGTGCTGCGTGACGCTCTCAGCATCATCGCCCTTGCCGCGCGTGTAATTCAGCACCAGCCGTTCTTTGCCCGGTTCGGATAGCTCCGCTTTGTAGCCTATCGATCCGCTTGGCGAGCCGTTACGGGTCCAGCTTATCGTGCCGCCGTAGTCGCTGCCCTCGCGCGCCATGCCTTGGCGAAACATGCACGCCAGATCGATCCGCAAGCAATGCTCGGCAATCGGGCTTTCGCCGTATCGTCCAGAACCATATCCGCCCATACTGTGGAACTATATCGGGGCTGGACTCACAGCTAGAGATTTTCCTAAATCATCAGCGGATTTGCACATCCTGAACGCTAGTGAACGGTTGCGAATTGATTACCGACGCCCAAAATGGCGCTTGCAATGTAGGAATCTGCCACATATATCGAACGCAACACGGCCGGCCCCCACACTCTTGTGTGCGCGGGTCGGTTTTTGTTTTTTGGGAAGAATTTGTCATACGACTCGAATGACTGATTCGTATTCCAAGCCATTTCTCACCATTCATCAGCAAATTGCGCTTCTGCAAACCCGAGGTCTCACCATTGCAGACCCAGCTGATGCAGGAAACAAACTGCAAGAATACGGGTACTATCGCCTAAGCGGATATTCTCACCCAATGAGAGTATACAATCTTGCGACTGGCTCTCACACCGATGATTTTATGGCTGGGTCTGATATTGAGCATGCGTTTGCACTAATCGAATTTGACCGAGGACTTCGTTCGCTTTTCATGTCAGCAGCCGAGCGGATTGAAATTGCTGTTCGGGTTCAAGTGGCAATTCTGCTTGGCGCGCGGTCACCTTGGGCACATCGCGACCCAAGCCAGTTTTATGAAAAGTTCTCAAAACGTGTTGATCCTCGGACAAGCAAAATACCATTTAACGATTGGATAGCTCGGCTAGACGAGCAAGAAGCCACTTCTAAGGAACAGTTTGCATCTCACTTCCGCCAGAAATACTCAGAACCCCCTCCCATTTGGGTCAGCATTGAGCTTTGGGATTTCGGAATGCTCTCAAAGCTAGTCGGTGGGCTCACTGTCTTTGACCAGAAGGCGCTAGGAGCGAAGTTCGGTTTGGCTCGTCGCGAGCTATTGCCGACTTGGCTCAGGGCAATAAACCATGTCCGCAACATATCAGCACACCATTCGCGTCTTTGGAATCGGTCCCCGGTCGACCAGCCAAAGCCACCTCGTCTTGGAGAGCTTGCCGAGTTAGATCATCTTGCAAATGATAACTTTGCCCAAACCCGACTCTACGGCGTTGCAGCACCGATCCAATTCATGCTCAAACAGATTAATAGAGAGGCAGCGAACGCTTGGGCTAATCAGTTGAAGACCCACGTTGCAACCTTCCCAAACATAGCAACCGTGCCGTTCTCTCAAACGGGTTTTCCTGACGGCTGGCAAGATAGGGCGCTGTGGAATTGAAGCCTATTCCGAAAGTTTCATTATATTCTGCGTCCACCCACACCGTTTCCCCATAATCGCACCACCCTCGCCAGACCGCGTCAATCCCAGCCGCGCAGCCGCCTCTTTCGTTCCTGCTTTCAGGATATAGCGCACCACGTTCTCGGCATTGCGCGCAGTGTGCCCGCCCCTATTTTCGCCTATTTTAGAGAGCCGCCCGCCGATTATCGTCACCTTGCTAACCCCTGCCCGGTATTTGCCCCCAGCAGCGATGATCCAGCGCCGTGTGCGGTTTCTAAGGCTCATTCCGGGTGGCAGGTGCAAAAGGATATGGACGTGCTCGCCCTTGCCACTGGCGCATTCCCTTACCCAGATTGCCGACACTTGCCCGCCCTCGCGCCGTGCCTGCTTTGAAACCAAATCAAGCAGCTTGCCGACAAAGCGCGCGCCGTCGCTAGGGTCTATTCCCGCCAAGCCATAATGGACGGTCCAATGGCGTTGGAATACACGGCCCGTCGAATAGGCATTGTCCGCCGCCTGCAAAAGCCGTTCAACCTGCTTGTCGGTGAGATAATGGCTAACCCTATCGGCACGATTGCGGGCACCACCCCAGCCCCTAACCTTACCGTCAATTGGCTGGGCAAGGTCGCAACTAGGAGTAGGACTATAGTTTGCAAGCGCCGTGCCAGTGTCGAGGGATTGCCCGTTTTCCGCCGTTATTAAAACGCTATCAAGCGGCGAAGGTGAAGCTAAATTAGCCATCGCGGTGAAGTTTCAAGATTGCGAGAATGGGGCGCACCGTCCGGGTGGATCGATGCACCCCGCTCGCAAAGGCTCTAAGAGCCGTTTTCAGAGTCGCTGGGCGGCAATGTCGCCGCATACGCCGCAAGTGCATCTGCAAGGCTTGCAACGGCCTCTATGGGCATTGTCACGCCTTTTTGCGTTGCCTTGTCGCCATGCTCGCCAACCCAATAGCGCAAGTCGAAGAACCACGTGCCTTTGTGCTCTCGCGCACCTGCTATCAGCCGCCCCTTATGCTTGGGGTATTCCCACACAGGCGGAGCGTTAAAACCGGGAAGCTCGCTCATTGTCCGCCCTCCCTGTTCTTTGGCTGTATTAACAGGCAACCCGCCGTAGCAAGACGATAGCGCGCGTGGCGATATTTGCCTTCAATCTCAGTCACGATTGAAAGCCCGTCTTGGCGCATTGCGTGGATCGATCCGCCTAGCCGTGTGTGCCAAGGCAAAGTGTCCCATTGCGTCACGCCGTTATCTGCACTTGCCAGCATGGCGAGCACCCGGCCACGCTTGCCGCGATAGGTCCAGGATTGCCCTTCCGCCGTGCGCAATGTCACTAAGCGGTTGCCAGTGCTGCTTGCTTGAGCGATATGGGGGTTGTCGATTGCTTCCGTAGTTTTCGGCTCGGCCTCGGACGGTGCAACGTCCGGGGCCTTTTCATTTTCCGGTTCATTCAACATTACGCCGCCTCCCCTTCGATTACGGGAAGGGCCTCGGCCCAAGCAATCGCATCATCTCGGGCAATGCGCGTTGCCGCTCCAAATTTGCGGATTTTCAAACGTCCGGCATTCACCTCGCGATAAAACGAGGTTTTGCCAATTGAGTAACGGTCGCAAAAATCCGCGACCGTAAGTAGTTCAGGTAGGTCCATTGTTTACGTTCCTTTGCAGCGATGCACGGTTCCGCCGTGCGCCAGTTCCAGCGTGTGCCGGAGTGCTGCTAGGGATAGCGACAAACTTCGCTTAAGCGAGTGAGCGTTGGTGTCAGCCAGATTTTTGTTTTGGCACTAAACGACCGTCTTCCAAAGTGGTGTAATCCTCATACTCGGCAAATGCTGCCCATTGAGGCCTTATTGCTCGCACCTCTTTTAACATGCGAAACGCTTCGCGCCGTGAAACCGCGAAACGACTCATAGCTTCTTGAATCGCGGCTTCTTGCTTTGTGCCGTCAGCAACCTGCATGTCTATAAAATCAGCAACATTGTTTGCCTTGCCCTCCCTCTGCCACCCTGCAAGCTTCCGAGGTGTGACGCCTTCCGGGACTTGCTCGACGGCGACTTGCACGTCTGGGTGAGTCCCATTGAGTGCAGATGACAATGAGGCAATCAGCGCTAAGTCTTCGTCGCACATGTAATGAGCTTGCGCGATACGCCATAAGCCCTCGTCGAGCGTAGCTTTGTCAAAACCCACTGTGCCGCGAGCCGCACCCATACGGTTTAATCTTTGGAAGGCGCTAAGCTCAGCTTCGTTTTCGTCTTCGCTCATCGCGCAAACCGCACAACGTTGCCGCCGTTCGCCCCCTTACAATATGCACCCCATGCAGCCATCATCTCGCGCCGCTTTTCCAGCATCGATCCGCGCTGATAGGCCGCTTCCGTCTTGTCCTTATTGACGTGTGCAATCGCCGCTTCTGCAATTTCACGCGGCCAATGGGTTTCCTCGGCCACCCAAGTGCGAAAGCTACTGCGAAAGCCGTGTGTTGTCTCAGTGCGCCCCATATCGCGCAAGACCTTTAGAAGCGTCATATCGCTTAGAGGCTTACCCCGGCGCTGCCCCGGAAACACCAAATCACTATCGCCGCGCTTGTGCTCTTTCATCCGTTCAAACAAGGAAACGGCTTGCGCCGATAATGGCACCACATGCTCGCGCCCTGCTTTCATCCGCTTCGCTGGGATAGTCCAAAGCGCCGCGTCCAAATCAAGCTCACTCCATTGTGCCAAGCGCACCTCGCCAGACCGCGCCGCCGTTAGGATTACGGCCTCTAGCGCCAAACGCCCCATGCTTTCACTCGCGCGCAATTTCTGCATAAATGCCGGAAGCTCGGCATAGGGCACCGCTTTGTGATGCTTTGGCTTGGCGCGTTGCTTGGGAAGCGCCTTATCAATTACAGGCAATGCCAGCCCCGTCTCGCGATAGCCTTTGGCAACGGCCCAATCGATCACCGCGTTAATCCGTTGGCGAAGCCGCCGCGCGGTTTCCGGCTTTTCCAACCATATCGCCGCAAGCGCATCGCGCACCGCCGCCGCGTCCACACTGGCAACCGAACGATTGCCGAAAGCAGGGAAAGTGTAAGTCTCTAGCGTGTTAATCCATTGCTGGGCGTGCTTGGCATTTTTCCAGCTTGCCTTGTGCTCGCCATGCACTTTTTTTGCGGCTTCCGAAAATGTAGGAATGCCAGCCGCTTTTTGCCGCTCGGCAACTGGATCAATGCCCACCTCAATTTGAGAGCGCACTTGCTCGGCCCGTTCACGCGCCAATTTAAGAGAAACCTTGCTGGCGCTGCCCAATCCAATATCGCGCCGCCGCCCGTCTTTTTGCACGCGCACAATCCAGCTTTTGCCGCCGCGCTTGCCGATAAGCAGGAAAAGCCCATCGCCATCAATGTAGCTTCCCGGCTCTTTTGCCGCCTTTACCGCTGTTGCCGTTAATTTACCCAAGGCCATACCCCCACATTTCTCCCCACACCATAACGCGGGCAGGCAGGAACCGCAAGGTTCGCTTAAGAACGGGAAGCCCTAGAGAAGCTTTGATTTTCTTTGATTAAAAATCAAGTCAGGCACGGCTGGGAAAAGGGTGGTGGCGGAGAGACAGGGATTCGAACCCTGGGTACTCGTGAGAGCACAACGGTTTTCGAGACCGCCCCGTTCGACCACTCCGGCATCTCTCCGCATTAACTCGTGGGCTGCATTTTCGCTTGTTAAAAGCGAATCCTGTCCGGTCAAAGACTGTCGTGGCACGCACGAGAAGCGCGCCCGTTACACGCCACTCTGCCACTTGCCAAGGGTTCTTGACCAAGAAAATGCGGGCATATCTGGGATCGCCTGCTCCAAAACCGCTTGTTTTGCGTCCGTGAAGGTCCATATTTGCGTGGTTATGGAACGCTCCCAATTCTTCTCCAATCAGGCGGGCCGGACGATCACGGTCCCGCGGCAAACCCGCAGCCGCTTTGGTATCGGCGAAGTTGTACGCCATCGCCTTTTCGGTTTTCGCGGCGTCGTGTTCGATGTGGACCCGGTTTTTGCCAACAGCGAAGAATGGTATCAGGCGATCCCCGAGGACATGCGCCCGTCGCGCGATCAACCGTTTTATCACCTTCTCGCCGAAAACGATGAATCGTCCTACGTCGCATATGTCAGTCAGGGAAATCTGGTTTCTGACAGCGAAGGTGGTCCCGTGGATCACCCGACGGTCCCTGAATTGTTCGAACAGTTCAAGGACGGGCGCTATCGGATGCGCCGTTCACTGACACATTGATCACCCTGCTTCCGGCTAACTCTTCAGCCGCCAGCCTGCGCGCAAAACCGCAAAAACCGCAAGTGCGATGACGAGGTTGAACAAACCAATTCCCAAAGCAGCGACCGCAACTGCGCTGCCATCGCCGATGTCGCTTTCACCCAGAAAGCCATAGCGGAAGCCTGAGATCACATAGAAGAACGGATTGGCGCGGCTCACCGCCTGGAACGCCGGGGCCAGATTGTCGATCACGTAAAATGTGCCCGACAAAAGCGAGAGCGGGGCGACGACGAAATTGCTGATTGCGGCGTTGTGATCAAATTTCTCAGCCCAGATCGACGTTGCAAGGCCAACCAAAGCCAGCATGATCGCTCCCATCAGCCCGAACCAGATCACAGCCCAAAGGTGTTCGATCGACAGCGAGACACCGGGCCACAGCAGCATCGCCACCCCGACCGCGCCGCCAACCAGGACCGCGCGCGTGACGGCTGCGCCCACGATGGCCGCCATCATTTCACCGGGGGACAGCGGGGGCATCAGATAATCGATGATGGTCCCTTGTATCTTTCCGCCCAGAAGCGAGAAGGAGGAATTAGCAAAGGCATTTTGCATCATGCCCATCACGATCAGTCCGGGCGCAACGAAACTTGCAAACTCCACGCCCAGGACCTCGCGCCCTCCACGGCCGAGTGCCACGGTGAAAATGATCAGGAACAGCAGCGTCGTGACCGCGGGCGCCCAGATCGTCTGCGTCTGGACCTTGAGAAAACGGCGCACTTCCTTCATATAGAGCGCGAACAGCCCCACTCGATTGATTCCGGTAATCACCGGAACACCGCGAGGGGGGAACCGGGTGCTCCGCGCTTGATCATTCTCTTGGGGAGCGCTTACGCTTTGAGGTGTGGCTGAAAAGTCTCTTTCCATGGGATTTCCCGCCTAGGGCCTCTGGTGCATCGTGACAAGCTGCCTATCTAAAGATGGCGTAGAAACACACGCCAAGAAAGAACGGACGTTTTATGAGTTGGACTGACGAGCGCATCGAAACGCTCAAGAAGATGTGGGAAGGCGGTTCAACCGCGAGCCAAATCGCAGAAGAACTGGGCGGAGTGAGCCGCAATGCCGTGATCGGTAAGGCGCACCGCCTCGGCCTTAAATCGCGCCCATCACCAGTGAAATCGGGCGACAAGAAGAAAAAGGCGGCTGCCAAAAAGCCTGCGGCCAAGGCCGCGCCGAAAAAGGCGGCAGCGGCAGCGAAGCCTGCGGCCAAGCCCGCTCCTGCGCCTGCACCAAGCCCGACGCCCGCTCCTGCGGCAAAATCGGCATCTTCGCCGATCAGCAGCCAGCCAGTGCCAAACCCCACGCCCGACCTTCCAAAGATTGTTTCCGTGGGTCCGGGCGGCTTTTTGCGCCAAGGTCCCGGCGACCAGCAGGCTCCTATTCCGCCCGCGCCGCCGCGCCGACTGGTTCCTGCAAAGCCCGATCCATCGATCAAGGACAAGACCAGCCTGCTGGATCTTTCCGACAAGGTTTGCCGCTGGCCCATGGGTCACCCGGGCGAGCCCGATTTCCACTTTTGCGGCGCCCCGGTGAACCCGGGCTTTCCATATTGCGTCGAGCATTGTGGCCGCGCCTACCAAGCACAATTGCCACGTGGTGCGCGCAGACCCCCACCACCCCTGCCATTTGGCGGGCCCCGGGTGCGCTAGAACAAATTTGCGCCAAAACCGGGTGTGATAGGCCCGCACTCATTCAGAACGATTTCAAGGCCCGGTTGCTCGCAAAGCTTCCGGGCCTTTTCTCAATAAAAGGAGACACCCTTCATGCCTTTGTCGCTTCACCAAGCGTTCGTACCCAGCGCGCTTCAGATGATTGGCACCGCTGGTCATCTGCTCAATAAAACCGAAAGCTGGTGCGCCGAGCAGAATTGTGACCATGACGCGATCCTCAGTGCGCGGCTGATCGACGATATGCTGCCCTTCACCTATCAGATCAAATCCGTAGCGGAGCATACGGCAGGTGCGATCGAGGCAATTGGCGAAGGCGTTTACAGCCCGGATCTCAATCCTCCACCGACCACTTTCGAGGGCCTTCGCGAAAAGTTGGCCCATGCAAAAACGGTGATGGAAGGTCTTGAAGAAGGCGAGGTGGAAAGCTGGATCGGGCGCGAAATGCGCTTTGAATTCAAGGACAACCGGATGGACTTCACGGTCGAGGATTTTCTCCTGAGCTTTGCCCAACCCAACTTCTATTTCCATTGCAGCGCAGCCTATTCGATCGCGCGCCACTTGGGTGTGCCGATTGGCAAGATGGATTACATGGGCCGCGTGCGCATAAAGAAAGCGTAAATTGATGACTCCAGCCAAACTGAAAACCGCAGCTCTTGCTGCGTGCCTTGCTGCCGTGCCCACCTCTGCTCAGGCTGAATTGCCGGAGCCGGTGCGGGCAATGATTGATGCCGCGATTAAAACTGGCGATGAAGCCAAGGTCCGCACCGTTATCGATCTGGCACGCGCAACCAATCCCGATGATGCCGATGAACTGGTACAGATCCTTGCCGATTTCGAGCAGGAACTGGACCGACAGGAACGCTTGGCCAAGGCCGCTGAGGATGAAAACATCCGTTCTGCGGGCCTTTTGGAAAATTGGTCAGGCAAGGGCGAGCTTGGCGCCTTCATGTCGTCAGGTAATGCCGATAACACAGGTGTCACGGCCAGCCTTGGCCTCACTAAAGAAGGCATAAACTGGCGCCACAAACTGCGCGGACGTGCCGATTATCAACGCACCGAAGGGGTCACCACGCGCGAGCAATTCCTCGCTGCCTATGAGGTCAATTACAAGATCTCAGACCGCTTGTTTGCCTACGCACTTGGTCAATATGAACGCGACCGCTTCCAAGGGTTCGGCGCGCGATATTCGGCATCGGGCGGTCTTGGCTACGATGTCTTGACCGAGGGCCCGACGCTTTCCGTAAAGGCAGGCCCGGCATGGCGGCGCACGGAACTTATAGGAGGGGGCAGCACCAGCAATCTCGCCGGCCTTGCCGCAGCCGATTTCGACTGGGCGCTATCGGATACAATCACCTTCACGCAGGACGCCAACGCGCTTATTCAATCGGGCTCAAGCACCTATGTTTCTGACACCGGTTTACAGGCCTCGATCTCCGACGCTCTGTCGGTGCGTCTGTCCTACACGGTGGAGCATGACACCGATCCACCCGCTGGCGCGGTGAAGACCGACACGCTGAGCCGGATCACGGTGATTTACGGATTTTAGCAGTGATGCAGCGGTAAAAAGATTTCGCACCGGACAGCTATTATAATTCCGTACATTCAATTGCTTAATCATTATCGGCGGCGGCGATTAATGTGATCGCATAATTCAATTTCGCTGCGATGCAACAAATCCCATATCTGGTGCGTTGTAAGTTCACACACTCCTCTCAAAGACCAAACAAAGGAACAATCATGGGTATTATCGGATCAACCGTCCAACCGTTCAAAGCGACCGCTTTCCAAGCCGGCAAAGACTTCTTCGACGTCACTGAAAAAGACATCGAAGGCAAGTGGGCCGTGTTCTTCTTCTATCCTGCCGACTGGACATTCGTATGCCCGACCGAGCTCGAAGACATGGGCGAGAAGTACGAGCTGCTCCAGTCGATGGGCGTTGAAGTATACGCGGTTTCGACCGACACCCATTTCAGCCACAAGGCATGGCACGACAGCTCCGAAAAGATCGGCAAGCTGAACTTCCCGTTCCTCGGTGACCAACTCCACACGCTTTCCAAACAGTTTGGCGTTCTTCGCGAAGAGATGGGCCTTGCCGACCGTGCGACCTTCGTGGTCGACCCAGACGGCGTGATCCAGATCATGGAAATCACCTGTGAAGGTGTTGGCCGGAACGCAAACGAACTGACCCGCAAGATCAAGGCGGCGCAATATGTGCGCGAGAACCCAGGCCAAGTCTGCCCGGCAGCTTGGGAAGAAGGTTCTGACACGCTTGCCCCATCGCTTGACCTCGTTGGGAAAATCTAACCTTCGGTAATCCCTTACCGATCTTCGGGCTGTGACGCGCTTGTATCCCCCTCCCTTATAAAGCCGTCACGCCCAAACCCCGCCTAGGCGCCTAAGCGCGCCCGGGTTCAAACGGGCTGGAAGCGCCTCCCCGTCCCCCCTCTCCCTTATGGGTGAGGCGCTTCCAGTCCACTTTTCCCTTTCACGCCATCGCAACGGAGATTTTCTTCATGCTCGACGCCAATATGCAAGCCCAGCTCAAGCAATATCTCACCAACCTGCGTGAGCCGATTGAGCTTGTCGCCTCGCTCGACGATGGCGAGAAATCTGCGCAGACGCGCGAACTGCTTACCGAGATCGCAGAATTGCATGAAATGGTGAGTGCGAGCTTTGATGGAACGCATGAGCGCAAGCCAAGCTTCATCATCCGCCGCGCCAGCGATGCCAGCAAATGGGTGCGTTTTGCCGGCCTCCCGATGGGCCACGAATTTACCTCGCTCGTTCTTGCCCTTCTCTGGGCAGGCGGCCACCCGCCCAAGGTTGACGCTGACCTTATCGAACAGGTCCGCGCCCTTGAAGGCGACCACGAGTTCGAGATGTTCTTCTCGCTTTCCTGCCACAACTGCCCCGACGTGGTGCAGGCCCTCACGCTGATGGCGCTTGAGAATTCGCATATCACCGCAACCCTTATCGAAGGGGGCACCTTCCAGGACGAAGTTGAAACGCGCGACATTCTTGCTGTGCCTGCAACCTTCCTCAACGGCGAAGTGTTCTACAACGGCAAGATGGAACTTGCTGAAATCCTGTCCAAACTGGACAGCGGCGCCGATGAGAAAGCGGCCGAGAAACTCTCCGCCAAGGATCCGTTCGAAGTCCTTGTGATCGGCGGCGGCCCCGCCGGTGTGGCATCCGCCATCTACACAGCGCGTAAGGGCTTTCGCACCGGCATCGCAGCAGAGCGTTTCGGCGGCCAGCTTCAGGATACGCTCGGCATCGAGAACCTTCCCGGCACCAGCTACACCGAAGGGCCCAAGCTTGCAGGCGATCTCAAAGCGCAGGCAACAGAAAACGCCATCGACCTGATGGACCTTGCACGTGCCACCGAGCTGAAGCCCGCAGGCGAAGCGGGTGGTATGCACGAAGTGACCCTCGCAAACGGTGCTACCCTCAAATCGCGCTCGCTCATCCTTTCGACCGGTGCACGCTGGCGCAATCTCGGCGTTCCGGGTGAGGCCGAATACCGCAACAAGGGCGTTGCCTATTGCCCGCACTGCGATGGCCCGCTGTTCAAGGGCAAACGGATCGCAGTCATCGGCGGTGGCAATTCCGGCGTTGAAGCCGCGATCGACCTTGCGAAAATCGTTGGGCATGTGACCCTCATCGAATTCGACACCAAGCTTCGCGCTGATGAGGTGCTGCAACGCAAATTGCGCTCGCTCCCGAATGTCGAGATTGTCACAAATGGCGAGACGACCGCGATCATCGGCGATGGCTCGCGCTGCAATGGCCTTGTTCTCAAAGACCGCGAAACCGGCGAAGAACGCACGATCACACTCGAAGGTGTCTTCGTTCAGATCGGGCTCGTCCCCAACACCGAATGGCTGCAGGGCACAGGCATCAATCTTACCAAATATGGTGAGATCATCGTTGACGAACACGGTGCAACCAACCTCCCCGGCATCTACGCGGGTGGCGATGCGACCACCGTGCCCGACAAGCAAATCGTTGTCGCGATGGGCGAAGGCGCGAAAGCTGGGCTTGGTGCGTTTGACTATCTCATCCGCAACGAGCCCGTCGAGGAAATCGCCGACGCGGCCTAACCTCTGCGTTTCTTACCGAACCAGATCACATGGTGTGCGCCCTTGTTATTGGGGCGAGAGCGCACACCCACTTCCTCGACGTCATAGCCGGCTTCTTTCATGCGCTTAGTAAAGCCATAATCGCGCGCCGCTGACCACACAGAGACGATGCCGCCCGGCACCAGAGCATCGCGAGCCTTGCCAAGCCCGGTGCGCGAATAGATGCGGTTGTTGTCGGCGCGCACCATGCCATCCGGGCCATTGTCGACGTCCAAAAGGATCGCGTCGAATTTGGCGCAGGTGCCATCGTTCGCATCGTCGATCAATGCCGCCACATCGCAGATCTTGAGATCGAGGCGTGGGTCTTGAAGGCAATCCCCCGTGAGCTCCGCCATGGGGCCCCTCGCCCATTCCACGATCTTCTCTGATATCTCTGCGACCACAACCTCCGCCTTCTCTGGCAGGCGAGCGAGCGCCGCTCGCAGAGTGAACCCCATGCCATACCCACCGATGAGGATACGCGGGGCTGGCTTGTCGAGCCGGTCGAGGGTCATCTCCGCCAACTGCTCCTCGGAAAAACGCATCCGCGTGCTCATCAACTCATTGTAGCCGAGGACGATCATGAAATCGCGTCCGTGCTGAAAAAGCTCGAGCACCTCGCCGCCCGGAATTTCAGCGGTGTCTATGAGTTCACGTTTGAGCATTTCGTATGGTCCCAAAAAGAAAGGGCCACCCTTATGGGGCGGCCCTTCTATTGTCATCCATTCTTGAAGGATTAGTCCTTCAGGAAGTCAGGCATTTCTGCTGGGCCGTCGTTGTCGCCGCCCTTGTTGCCGCCATCACGGCGACCACCACGGTCACCACCACGGCTGCGGTTGCCACGTGGGCCACGGCGATCACCGCCACGATCACCGCGATCACCACGTGGTTGATTCTCACGCGGTGGGCGCGTGTCTTCGAGCTCTTCGCCGGTTTCCTGATCAACCACACGCATCGACAGGCGAACCTTGCCGCGGTTGTCGATTTCGAGGACCTTGACCTTCACCTCTTGGCCTTCCGACACAACATCGGTTGGCTTTTCAACGCGCTCGTTCTTCATTTCGGAAACGTGGACGAGACCGTCCTTGCCACCCATGAAGTTCACGAATGCGCCAAAGTCGACGATGTTGACGACCTTGCCGGTGTAGATTTTACCGACTTCGGCTTCTTCGACGATGCCTTCGATCCACTTTTTCGCCGCTTCGATTTCATCGGCGTTGGAAGAGCTGATTTTGATCGTGCCTTCATCGTCGATGTCGACCTTCGCGCCGGTTTCAGCGACAATCTCACGGATCACCTTGCCGCCTGTACCGATAACGTCGCGGATCTTCGATTTGTCGATCTGCATGGTCTCGATACGTGGTGCGTGCTTGCTGACCTCGGTGCGGGCACCGGTGAGAGCTTTTGCCATCTCGCCAAGGATGTGCGCACGGCCGGCTTTCGCCTGCTCGAGCGCTTTCGTCATGATTTCCTGCGTGATGCCGGCAACCTTGATGTCCATCTGGAGCGAGGTGATACCCTCTTCAGAACCGGCCACCTTGAAGTCCATGTCGCCAAGGTGATCTTCGTCACCCAGGATGTCGGAGAGAACTGCAAAGTCCTCGCCTTCAAGGATAAGGCCCATGGCGATGCCCGATACCGGGCGTGTCAATGGAACGCCTGCGTCCATCATCGACAATGCGCCGCCGCAAACGGTGGCCATCGAAGACGAGCCGTTGGACTCGGTGATATCTGACAGAACACGGATGGTGTAAGGGAAGTCCTCAACCGTTGGCAGAACCGGACGAAGCGCGCGGAACGCGAGCTTGCCGTGACCGGTTTCGCGGCGGCTGGTGAAGCCGAAGCGGCCCACTTCGCCGACCGAATAGGGCGGGAAGTTATAGTGCAGCATGAAGTTGCTGTAGCTAAGGCCTTCAAGACCATCGATCATCTGCTCGGCGTCTTTTGTGCCAAGCGTGGTGGTGCAGATCGCCTGCGTTTCACCGCGGGTGAAGAGCGCCGAACCGTGGGTGCGCGGCAGAAGGCCAACCATGGCTTCGATCGGACGAACCTGATCAAGCTTACGGCCATCGATGCGGGTGCCGTCCTTGAGGATCGAGCCGCGAACGATGTCGCTTTCAAGCTTTTTGACGAGCTTGAGCGTGCCGAGGTATTCAGCCGGATCGCTCTCGGCGAGGTCAGCGAATGCTTCGCGTGCCTTTTCGCGCGCTGCATTCACAGCATCCTGACGCTCTGCCTTGTTGGTGATCTTGTAAGCGGCTTCGAGATCGGCACCGATCGCGTCGCGCAGACGGTTCATTTTTTCGGTCTTGTCTTCGACCGGATCAAGGTCCCATGGGTCCTTTGCGGCCTGTTCGGCAAGCTCGATGATCGCACCGATAACCTTGCGGCTCTCTTCGTGGGCGAACATCACAGCGCCGAGCATTTCTTCTTCGGTAAGCTCTTTTGCTTCCGATTCTACCATCATCACGGCGTCTTGCGTGGCGGCGACAACGAGGTCGAGACGGCCATCTTCGCCGAGGGCCGATTCAACAGTCGGGTTAAGGACGTATTCGCCATCATTGGTAAAGCCAACGCGCGCAGCACCGATTGGGCCCATGAAAGGAACGCCCGAAATGGTGAGCGCGGCAGAAGCGGCGATCATCGCAACGATGTCTGGCTCGGTCTCGCCGTCATAGGAGAGAACTTGCGCAATGACATTGATTTCGTTGTAGAAACCTTCAGGGAAGAGCGGGCGGCATGGACGGTCGATGAGACGCGATGTGAGCGTTTCCTTTTCCGTCGCGCGGCCTTCGCGCTTGAAAAAGCCACCCGGAATACGGCCAGCTGCCGAGAATTTTTCCTGATAGTGGACGGTCAGCGGGAAGAAGTCCTGGCCTTCCTTGACTGACTTGGCGGCGGTCACAGCGCAAAGCACCACGGTTTCGCCATAGGTGGCCAGTACGGCGCCGTCTGCTTGACGGGCAATACGGCCTGTTTCCAGAGTGAGGGTCTTTCCGCCCCACTCCAGCGATACGGTTTTCGTGTCGAACATTGATTTTCCTTTTGAACCCGCACGGCCTTATTGCGGTGCGGGGCCTACTTTTGCCGGGAGTGCCCGCCCGGTCGGGTGTGGGGCGTGGTTTGCTAAGCCCCAAGGCTGGACCACCGAATTGTGACCCGTGCCCCTTTTTTACAGAGCCTCGTTCATATGAGGCCCATAAGCAAGAAGCGGCCCCGTTGGGGCCGCTTCTCAAAACTCTTACTTACGAAGACCCAGTTTCTGGATCAGCGCGTTGTAGCGCTCCACATCTTTCTTCTTGAGATAGGCAAGAAGATTACGGCGCTTGTTCACCATCATAAGGAGACCACGACGTGAGTGGTTGTCCTTGTGGTTGGATTTGAAGTGCTCGGTGAGGTTGCGGATACGCTCGGTGAGGATCGCGACTTGCACTTCTGGCGAACCTGTGTCGCCTTTGGCTTGCGCGTTGTCCTTGATGATTTCTGCTTTGCGTTCAGGTGCTACTGACATGTATTTCTCTTTCTACTCAGCGACATCGGGTAGGTTAAACCCCCTTACCACCTTTGCGGTGCCCTCCCTGATCTCGACTAGTGCAATGGGACGCGTGTCCAGCATCGCACAGTAAAGCCCGGAAGATTGGGGCAATCCAGACACGACCCGCCCTTGTTGGAGCGCCTGCACGTCAGTCTGGGAGAGGGAAAGGGCCGGGATGTCGTCCAGCCCTGCCTCCAACGGCAGGAGTAGGTCAGATAATTGCGCGCCATTAGCGATTTCGTTCAATTTGTCCAGAGAAATCGCCTGTGCCTCGATAAAAGGCCCGGCTTTGCTGCGCCGAAGATAGGTAACGTGCCCGCAAGTTCCAAGGGCGCGGGCGATATCGCGTGCAAGCGAGCGGATGTATGTGCCCTTGGAGACGTGGGCCTGGAGGGTCACTTCGCCCATATCCTCCCCGATACGGGGAGGGGAACCAGCCGCAGGCTGGTGGAGGGGGGCGTCTGCGCCATCGTGCCCCTCCGTCAGCGCTTCGCGCTGCCACCTCCCCGGTTCGGGGAGGATGTTTAGGGCGTGAATGGTTACAGCCCTTGCCTTAAGCTCCACCGCCTCACCTGCCCGCGCAAGGTCATAGGCCCGCTTACCATCGACCTTGAGCGCCGAGTACGCCGGGGGCACCTGTTCGATTGCTCCGGTAAACTGGGGCAGCACCGCCTCGATCTTTGCCAAGGTAGGTCGGACATCCGAGCGCTCCACAACCTCACCCTCGGTATCGAGCGTCTCTGTCTCCACCCCGAACTGTACCGTGAACTCGTAGATCTTGCTCGCATCCAGCATCCGCCCGGCAAGCTTGGTCGCCTCACCCAAGGCAATCGGCAGCACCCCTTCGGCCAATGGATCGAGCGTCCCGCCATGCCCCACCTTGGTCTTCGCATAACCACCTTCGCGCAAATTGCGCTTCACCGCGCTGACTGCTTGCGTCGAGCCAAGCCCGCGCGGTTTGTCGAGAATGATCCAGCCGTTTGGCGCAGGTTTCTTGTCGGAAGTCACACGCGCCCTCTAGCCAAACGCAAACGCTTTCGCCAAGCATTTGGCCGCAATGGAAAATCATTTCGACCTTTTGGTGATCGGTGGGGGGATCAACGGCGCAGGGATCGCGCGCGATGCAGCGGGGCGCGGTCTTTCGGTATGTCTCGTCGAAAAGGACGATCTGGCAAGCGCGACCTCAAGCGCCTCGACCAAGCTCATCCACGGCGGCCTGCGGTATCTTGAGCATTATGAATTCCGCCTGGTGCGCGAAAGCCTGATCGAGCGTGAGCGCCTGCTTCAGATTGCCCCGCATATCATCTGGCCCATGCGATTTGTCCTGCCGCATGATGAGGGCCTTCGCCCTTCGTGGATGCTGCGCCTTGGCCTTTTTCTCTATGACAATCTGGGCGGGCGCAAGATCCTGCCCGGCACGAGCAGCGTCAACTTGCGCGACGAACCGCACGGCCGCGTGCTGAAAGACCGTCTGACCAAGGGTTGGGAATATTCCGACTGCTGGGTTGAGGACTCGCGCCTCGTGGTTCTCAACTGCATGGACGCAAAAGAGCGCGGCGCCGATATCCGCACGCGCACCGAATGTGTAGCGCTCGACCGGCGCGAGGACTGCTGGATCGCGACGCTGAGAACCTCCGATGGCCATGAGGAAAAAGTCGTTGCCCGCAGGGTCGTGAATGCCGCTGGCCCATGGGTCGATACGGTTCTGGGCCGCGCCATTCCGGAGCAAACGCATCAGAACCTGCGCCTCGTCAAAGGAAGCCACCTGATCTTCCCCAAGCTGTTTGAGCATGACCGCAGCTATATTTTCCAGAACAACGATGGCCGGATCATCTTTGCGATCCCCTATGAGCGCGATTACACGCTTGTCGGCACCACCGATCAGGCGTTCAAAGGCGATCCCAAGGGCATCGACATTTCGCCCGAAGAGGCGAGCTATATATGCGATGCGGCGAACGAATATCTCAAGGTCGGCGTGGCGCCTGATCAAGCGGTCGCGAGTTATGCCGGGGTGCGCCCGCTTTACGAAGATAAAGCTGCGTCGAATTCAACCGTCACCCGCGATTATCAGTTCGAGGTGGATGAGGACGGCCCTCCCCTCCTTTCGATCTTTGGCGGTAAGCTCACGACCTATCGCAAGCTGGCGGTGCACGCATTGAAGCGCTTGGGAGTAGGCGGCGAAGATTGGACCGCGGGCGAGCCTTTACCCGGCGGCGGGATTGATCCGCTGCACTTTGACGACTTCGTAGCCGACCAATGCGCGCGCTACGATTGGGCGCCGCGTGATACACTGCACCGCATGGCACGCGCTTATGGCACACGGATGATTGATGTGATCGGCGATGCGCAGGGCGTGAACGACCTTGGCGAGCATATGGGCGGCGGGCTATACGCGCGCGAGCTTGAATATCTGGTTGCCCACGAATTCGCGATGACGGCTGAGGATGTGCTGACACGCCGGTCAAAGCTGTATCTGCACCTCACGAGTGAAGAACAGGCTCGCGTCGAGGCCTGGTTTTCAGCGAAACAAACAGTCCCTGCCTAAGCCGTGGCAATCGCGATCGCGATACCTTCGTAAAAGGACATCACCTTGGTGACGAGTGGCAGAACGGTCACTTCGAGCCAGCCGGTGCCGAACACCCAGCTAAACCCGATGACGCCAAGGATCAGCACCATGCCAAAGCGCTGGAGCCGCTCCCATTGGAAACGCAGCTTTGCTGGCAAAAGTCCGCCCACGATATGCGAGCCGTCAAACGGCGGGATGGGCAGAAGGTTGAACAGGCCCAGAAACACATTGATCGTGATGAAGAGATAGAGCCCGGTTGCAATCGGCAATGCCGCGCCATCGGCGTCCATCAGCATTGGCAGTCCGGATGCGCTTTCCGCCCATGCCGCGCCCGGCACAATCGTCAGTCCGAACAAAACCGCGCCGGCCAATGCGAGCACGAAATTGCTAAGCGGGCCTGCGGCGGCGACCGCCATCATGCCGAAGCGCGGGTTGGAAAGCCGCCATTTGTTGACCGGCACGGGCTTGGCCCAACCAAATGCAGGCGCGCCCATCAGCAAGAGCCCTCCGGGCACGACCAGAGTGCCGATGGGATCGACATGGCGAATGGGATTGAGCGTTAAGCGCCCGCGCTCGCTCGCAGTGGGATCGCCCAAAGCCTTTGCCACCCAGCCGTGCGCGACCTCGTGGAACACGATGGCGACGATCAGGCAGGGGACAAAGATGAGGACAAATGTGAGGGTCTCGGACATTGCCCTTTATGTAGGTGCGCGCATCGCCCCTCGCTAGGCCCCGTCGCTAGCCTAGCGAACCGGGCTCACCGCGAAGGCTTGCGCTAAAGTGTCTGCGGCACAAAGCGACATAACGGTCATTGCCGCCGATCTCGGTCTGCTCACCCTCTTTGACCGGACGTCCATCTTTATCCACGCGCAGGTTCATCGACGCCTTACGACCGCACCAGCACACCGCCTTCAATTCCACCAAGGCATCGGCAATGCCAAGCAGCGCGGCAGAGCCGGGGAACAGCTCCCCCTGAAAGTCTGTCCGCAAACCATAACAAAGCACCGGGATGCCGTGATCATCGGACAAATGGGCAAGTTGCCAGACCTGCGCCGGGGTAAGAAACTGTGCTTCATCGACAAGCACGCAATCAAGGGCTTCATCGGCGTGCGATTTGAGGATCTCCGCTTTCAGATCCGTCTCGGGCGTATAAAGATGCGCATCCGCTTCAAGCCCGATGCGGCTTTTCACCAGCCCTGCCGAGCGCGTATCGAGTTCGGCAGTCCAAACCATCGTCGCCTGCCCTCGTTCGCGGTAGTTAAAGTCCGCTTGCAGAAGGGTCGTCGATTTGCCCGCATTCATGCTGGAATAGTAAAAGTAGAGCTTGGCCATGCGCTGCACCTAAGCTTCGCCCGCGCGAAAAGTCGAAGGGCGCATTGCATTGGACTGTGCAAAGCCCTGTTGATTTCTCGCTATTCATTGATGTGACAGGCGGTTTGCGCAATGCTAGCCCCAAGCCAATCGAGACAAATTGACGGGGATCACATATGGCATCGGCTGCCGAGGGGAATACGCATCAAAGCATGACCGGCTTTCTTGGCTGGGTTGAACGCTCTGGCAACAAATTGCCCGATCCGGTGTTCCTGTTTTTCTATTTGATCATCGCGCTTGTGGCGATTTCGGTCCTGTTGTCGGCGCTTGGCGTATCGGCCCTGCACCCGACCAGCGTGGATGAAGCGGGCAACCCGCAGGTGATCCAAGCGGTCAGCCTGTTATCGCCTGACAATATCCAGAAACTCTGGGTCGAAATGCCCAAGACCTTCACCCACTTCCACCCGCTCGGCTATGTCCTTGTGGTGATGCTGGGCGCTGGCGTTGCCGAACGCTCCGGCTTTTTCGCCGCCGGCATGTCGAGCGCAGTTCGCAGCGCGCCTGTCAGCCTTCTCACCCCCGTGGTTGCGCTCGTGGCAATGATCGGCAACCACGCCGCCGATGCTGGCTACGTGGTTCTTATCCCGCTTGCTGGCATTCTCTTTGCCGCCGCTGGCCGCCACCCGCTCGCTGGGATTGCCGCCGCATTCGCGGGCGTCTCGGGCGGTTTCTCGGCCAATATCTCGCCCGGCCAACTCGACGCGCTGCTGTTCGGCATCACCGAAGAGGCGGTGGGCGCAAGCGCGCTTGACCCGGTCTGGACCGCCAACCTTGCCGGCAACTGGTATTTCATCGCGGCGATGACCGTGCTTTATCTTCCGATCATCTGGTACGTCACCGACAAGGTGATCGAGCCCAAGCTCGGCCCTTGGACGGGCGGCGCTAAGGCAGGAGCCAGCGCCGAAGACGAGGCCATCGCCGAAGCCTCACCCGAACACGCCAGCAAGGGCCTTCGAAATGCAGGTCTGGCCGCGCTTGGCGTCGTGGCGCTTTGGGCGGTCATGGTGTTTGCACCGGGCACTCCTTTAATCAACGAAGCGGCCTGTCTGACCGATACCGGAGAGCGCATCGCGGATTGCTCCATCCACGGAGAGCTGCGTCCGTTCTATCAATCGCTCGTCGCCGCCTTTTTCATCCTCTTCCTTGCTTGCGGCTGGGCCTACGGCAAAGCTGTTGGCACCATTAAGAACCACCGCGACCTTGTGAACATGATGGCCGAGGCGATGAAGGATATGGGCTATTACCTCGTCCTTGCCTTTGCCGCGGCGCACTTCGTCGCGATGTTTGCCTGGTCTAACCTTGGCCTTATCTCCGCTGTGCACGGGGCGGCCGCGATCCAGTCGACCGGCCTTCCGCTGCCGATCGTGATCGGGCTGATGGTGATCTTTGCAGGGATGCTGAACCTGTTTGTCGGCTCAGCCAGCGCCAAATGGGCCCTGCTCGCCCCGATCCTCGTGCCGATGCTCATGCTGCTTGGCATCAGCCCCGAAGGCGCCACGGCTGCTTACCGCGTCGGCGACAGCGCGACCAACATCATCACCCCGCTGATGGTGTATTTCCCGCTGATCCTGATCTTCGCGCAGCGCTGGGTGCCGGGTTTCGGGCTTGGAAGCCTGACGGCGACCATGCTGCCCTATTCGATCTGGCTGCTGATCTCCGGAACGGTGCTGATCGTGATCTGGTTCTACCTCGGCATCCCGCTCGGTCCCGATGCGCCGGTGGGATACACGCTTCCCGGCGCAACATAAATCAGGCGAGGTGTGAAACCTTTTGCGCTCCTCGAGGGTAGTAACAAGGTGAGGAGATACGAAATGATCCCGCTTTTGAAACGGACCTTCTGGCTTCCGCTGTTCGCTGTCCTGTTCGGGCTTGGCGTTGCTGCCAACACATCTGCGCCGGTCGACTACCGCCTCGACGAAGGCAGTTCGCTGCTCAAGGCCAAAGTGCCCTTTTTCGGCATCGCCAGCAAAACCGCGACCTTTCCCAAGATGCGCGGAACCGCGAGGATCGAGGGCAATAACCCCAGCCAAGCCGCCATCGACGTCACATTCGATGCAACCGCAATCACCGCGCCTGACGATGTGACCCTCGGACGGCTCAAGAGCGAGAAATTCTTCTGGGTCGAGCAGCATCCCAACATTCGTTTCAAGGGCCGCGGTTTGACCATGACAAGCGCGACCAAGGGCACGATCACCGGGCAATTGACCGCGCGCGGCGTCACCCGAAATCAGACATTGAACGTGACCTTTGACCGCGACCCGCTAACCGCAGGGCCCGGTGCACCGATCAGTTTCACCGCAAACGCGGAGATTGACCGGCGCGATTTCGGAATGAAAAGCTTTCAACTGATCGTCGGTAACAAGGTCGACATTACCTTCGACGCGCGGATCGTGCCGACTTAATCCTCGTCGTCGAGGTCACGCGCGACCTTCGGATCATTCAGCAGGGCCTCGATCCGGTCAGCCTCGGCAAAACTTTCATCCTTGCGAAACTTGAGCTTAGGCGCGAATTTAAGGCCAAGGCGCTTGGCCACCTCGCGTTGGAGGAAAGCGGTGTTCTGGCGCAGCGCCTTCACCACATCATCCTCTGCATTACCCAGAAGCGGCTTCACATAAGCGGTCGCATTGCGAAGGTCCGGCGTCATGCGCACTTCGGTCACCGCGATATTGGACGCGCTCACCACATCATCGTGCACTTCCTGACGCGCCAGAAGCTCGGACAGAATATGCCGCACGCGCTCCCCTACCTTGAGGACGCGGACCGATTGCTGTTCTCTTGTGAAGTCTTGTCGCTTCGCCATGGGCAGCGAAATAGGGATGCTCAGCCCATTTTGCCAAGGATATTCTTGAGGCTGTTCATATTGCGCGCCGTGCCCCGCACGCCGAGCCGCCGTTCCAGCAGCTTTCCGGTAATATCTGAGTTGCTCACCCCGTGGACGTAATTGAGATAAAGCACCCGCGGCCCGATCGCGAGCGTCTCATCGCCTTTGCCTTTGCGCTCTTCCTCGAAAGCTTCGAACAGGCCGGGCGCAGGATCATCAGCCAAGAATATCGAGTGCACCATCTTGTCCGATCCGATCCCGTGGAACGGATTGTCCTCGATCGCCGAGCGGACCTCGCCTTGGGTGCGAAGCATGACGCACGAGTTGAAACCAAACTCGTCCTTGAGGAGCTTTTCGATAGCAGCTTCGACCGCCTTGGGCTCGCGATCATCATCGAGGATCACATTGCCGCTCGCGGCGACCGTGATCACCTCGCCATAACCCGCTTTCGCCATGGCCGCCTTGAGGTCCGCCATCTTCACCCGGTTGCCGCCGATATTGATCGAACCGAGCAGAGCGAGATAA